>WLWD01000003.1_pt1 | contig 1922110 bp, 2097 predicted proteins | sample 6712731 | NCBI WGS metagenome assembly WLWD01 (sample SAMN12718690, study PRJNA576275) | sponge metagenome | isolation source: marine sponge | host: Mycale hentscheli | place: New Zealand: South Island, Marlborough, Capsize Point | collected 2014-11-01 | reverse complement strand
AAAATGCTTTGAGACTGCACTGAAGGTCAGCCCTGTAGATGTAGACACCTTGTGCAACAAAGGAAATTCTTTGGCAGAGATTGGAAATTTCAGTGAATCAGCAGCATGTTTTGAGTCCGCCCTTGAAATCAATCCTCAAGACTATGATGCACGATTTAGGTTGGGAATTGCCTACAGCCATACATGCAGGCCAAAAGAAGCGATACTGTGCTTTAATCAAGTTCTAAAAAAGGATCATTCCCATACAGATGCCTGGATAAACAAGGGAATGGCCCATATTGCATTAAAAAGATACAGGCAGGCAATACTATGCTTTGATAAAGCATTGCAGGCAGACAAGTACAGCTTTGAGGCCGCATATCACAAGTCTCAGAGCCTTGTACAAGTTGGAAGGCATACGCAGGCCATATCGCTACTCAGGAAAATTGTAAAAAGTAACAAAGTTCACCCACATCAGCACGGAAAGCCACACATGTCGATAAAGAACAAAATTCTCAAAGATAAATATTTAACAAAACTACAAAATGATAAAGGCTTTCTTTCTTTTATCAGCAATCTTCCTTAGGGAAAATCCTGTCATGATTGAAGGGAATTGTCTTTCCGTTGGGGGATGTGGCAGGGTTGCCAAGGATTGAAGAAAGAGAGTCTGTAAACTCGTCGCTCATGTGGTGTTCCATCCCGCAAACAATCTTCTCATCTGATTTGACCTTTAGATGGCTAATCATCAGAACCTCAAGCAGTCTGCTCTTTCGGACAATGCTTGCTCCGATTTTTTCTCCTTTGTCAGTTAGAGTTATGTTAAATTTTTTGTATTTTACATAACCTATCCTGTCCAATCGCTTCATCATCTGGACCACGCTTGGCTGTCGAATTCTAAGCAGACGGGCAACGCTGCTGACTTTGATTGCCTCGCCATTCTCTTTGATTAGCCACATTGCCTTTAGATACATCTCAACATGCTCATCGGAGGATGTTCCGACAAAGAGTCTTTCATCAATTGTCATCTTTACAGTCTGTTGCCTCCTCGTTTATCTTGAGGGTGTAAGTGGACCTGACATTCTTGAGCTTGCGTATCTTCCACGTGATTGCCTCGTTTAATTCCTCGATTGTAGGTGCTTCTGTCTTTACAAGAAGATCATAGGGCCCGTCAACACACTGTATGTCCTTGACTTCGGGCATCTCCTGTAGATGTGCAATTACATCTTTTTCCTGATTCTTCTTGCAATTTAGTAAAAGAAACGAGCCTGCCAAATTTCATCATGCCTTTTATTTTTTAAAAAATACCCTTGCTTCCTCTGAACTGATTATTTTGTATAATAACTTGCCAGTATCTGCATTCTCTCCCATGACGGCCTTTTGTCCATTTGCCAATGTGACAAGTTCAGGATCAATCAGGTTTACGAACTTTCCTGCATTTTCATCATATGCAGTCCACTGTTTTTGCATGCATTGGTTTGTTTTTAGCTGTATTAATTATTTACGTGATTCATATTAACTATTGTTAAATTTTAATATATTCTTAATAACTATTAAATAATCAAATCTATCGTGGAAATCATAATGTCATGCTACAACCATGCAATATGCAATCTCTAACAAAGGTCATCAACTCCAGGGCATGGCATTATACAATAAAACAAAGACTATAGCGCAACTAGCTTTACTGTGTCCATTTTTCTGTCAGTTAGAAAACCCTTGGTTATGGACTGTATCTTTTTAGAATCCCCGTCCAAGAAAAACATCTCCATGCACCTATCACCGTCTATTTTGTTGTGAAGATGGGTTCTAATCAAATGTTCAAAATCATGCTTTATCCTTGCAACCTGATCATCAAACTCGTCTGCATGTACTACGATGAGCACTGCATTTTGTTTTCCTTTTAGATCTGTTTTTTGCTTCTCTTCTTGTACAAATGTCCGGATTCCCGCACGTATGATCTCAGAACGCCCTGTAAATCCCATGGATCCTTGCAGCTTGTCAAGTTCCTTCAGTATCTCATCATTTAGAGAAATTGAAACAATTGGCATGTGGTATTTGTGATTATTAATTATTATTTAAATCTAGTACTAATTTTTAATAAGTTTGGGTAAGATCAAGCCTGATTGATTATTAATAATAACATAAGTCATGAGGTTTTTTATTAAGTTTATATTATATTGTTAATAATAATTTATAGAAGAGAGATTAGATATGGATAAAAAATCATCAGGCATCGCGATAGGAGGAGGAGTAGCTGCCGTAGTTATTGCTGTTGCATTATTCATGTTCTCTGGAATGTCAAATGAACAAGAACCAATGAACATCTTAGTTGATGATGCAGGCAAAAACGATGTTACTTTACAAGATGATGGCAAGACAAGAGTACTAGCTTCCTTTTATCCATATTACGAATTTACAAGAAATGTGGCCGGTGACTCTGCAATTGTTGAACAGTATCTGCCATCTGGAATAGAGGCTCATGACTGGGAACCAAGGGCTCAAGAGATTCAATCATTGAAGAACACAGATGTTTTTGTGTACAATGGATTGGGAATGGAACCCTATATTGAAAACATGATTGGTTCAGGAGAGTTTGACAATGTACTGTTTGTAAAAGCATCAGAAGGAATAGAAATGATGAAATTTGATGAGGATGAGCAGGATGAAACACACGCAGATGAATTTGCACACGAAATAGAAGAAATCATAGAAGAGTTCGAACATGGTCACATCACTGCATCCAAGACACTTGAAGAAATAGAAGAAACTTTGCATGAACATGAAGGAGACGGGCATGGCCATGACAACATGACAATTGAAAGTATAGAAGAGATACTACATGAAATAGAGGATGGTGACATGAGTCAAGAGAATGGAATAGAAGAGATACATCATATTATTTTGGAAGTTGAGGGCGGGGATGAAGCTAAACATGCTGAAGAAGAAGATCACGGACATGACCATGGTTTTGAGTTTGATCCTCACATTTGGTTGGACCCAATTTTGGTAAAGCATCAAGTAAACAACATTAAAGACGGACTGATCAAAGCCGATCCTCAAAACAAAGAACATTATGAACAAAATGCCATGCAATACAACAAGGAACTTGACGCATTAGACATGAAAATTAAATCATCATTGTCATCATGCAGCAAAGATACCTTTGTCCCTTTCCATAACGCATTCACGTATCTTGGAGACAGATATGGTCTCAAGATAATGGCACTTAGCGGTGTAGCTCCGGACTATGAGGCATCTGCTGCAGAGATTGCGAAGTTTGTTGACTTTGTAAAAGACAATGACATCAAGGTAATCTTTGCAGAAGATCTGGTAGACCCAAGACTTGCACAAGTAATTGCAGACGAAGCCGGAGCTGAAGTTTTACTGTTTAGCCCAATTGAGGCATTGGCACAAGATGAGGTCGGACAGAACATAACTTACATCGACAAGATGGAGAAAAACTTGGATGCATTGAGAGTGGCCCTTGAATGTCAATGACCAGTGTACTTGAGGTAGAAGATCTCAGCATAGGTTACAACAGTCATCTGGCAGTAGACAAAATCAGTTTTGATGTGCAGGAAGGAGACCTGCTTGGGATTGTTGGACCAAATGGAGCAGGAAAGACAACATTGTTCAGGGCAATTTTGGGGCTGCAACAGTATTCTGGAAAAATCAAGCTGTTTGGATTTGAAGGCTCAAAGTACCGTTCGTTGTTGCCTTTGATTGGGTATGTGCCACAAAAGGTAGCATTTGAGCCAAACTTTCCTGCAACAGTATACGACATTGTCTCAATGGGGGTAATATCGGATAAAAAATTAGTCAAGGGAGCCAAGTTGATTCAACAGTGTGGCTGTTGCTGGAACAGATTGTATGAGGAAATTGGAAACAATGATGACAAGATAACGGAAGCCCTAGAAACAGTTGGATTGGAATCTCTGAGAAATAGGAGGATCGGTGAGCTTTCAGGAGGAGAACTACAGCGCGTATTCATTGCAAAATCTCTTGTAAAGGACCCATTACTGCTAATATTGGATGAACCAGTAACCAGCGTTGATGTTGAATCACAGACCAAATTTTATAACGTCATAAAAAAGATCAATGAAAAAAACAATATCACGATAGTGTGGTCATCTCATGACCTTGATGCAATATCAAAATATGCAAACAGGGTTGCATGTATGAATAAAAAATTATTCTTTCATGGTGAGAAAGAAAAATTTTTCTCTGACAAGGAACTTCTCAAGACATATACTGAATCATCAATGCAGATGCATATGCACGATCATGGCATGCATTGACAATTTTGGAAGTATGTGATGATGGTTCTTGAGGCACTCTCTTATACATTCGTACAAAAGGCACTAGTTTCGGGAATTGCGGTTGCTCTGATTTGTTCTTTTATGGGAACGTTTCTTGTGTTAAGACGATATTCTCTGTTTGGTGATGGGATAGCCCACGTTGCATTTGGAGGAATTTCGGTCGGTTTGTTTTTGGGTGTGTTTCCATTGTGGACTGCATTCATCGTATCGATTCTTGGAGGACTAGGACTGCAAAAGCTCAGACAAAGCACTCAGATATCTGGAGATTCTGCAGTTGCAGTAGTGCTGGTTTCAGGATTGGCCATAGGTGTAATTTTGGTGAGTTCTTCTGGAGGTTTTTCAGTGGATTTGTTTAGCTTTTTGTTTGGAAGTATCTTGCTCATTAGCAATGAAGATACCTTGATGATTCTTGTAATCAGTGCAGCAATTATTGCCACCCTGACAGTCATGCAAAAACAATTTCTCCACCTTACATTCAACGAGGAACAGGCAAAAATTGCAGGACTGCCAGTCACCTTGTTAAACTATGCATTTGTGATACTGGCATCCATAACGGTTGTAACGTCAATGAGGTTGGTTGGAATCCTGATGATATCTGCACTTATTGTCATACCAAACATCGCTGCGATGACGTTTGGCAAAGGTTTCAAAAAGACAGTCGGCATATCTATGTTTATTTCCGTCATATCTGTGGTGAGTGGAATTCTTTTATCATACTATTACAATGTTGCACCCTCAGGAACGATAGTTATGATTGCAGTTGCAATTCTCATAGGAGTTCTTGTTGCAAGATCTGCCGGACTCATATCAAAAATAGAGATAAAGAAACAACCCCAGACGACGCATAACAGCTGAAATACAACTGATGCACTTTATCTCACAACTTTTTCTTGTTCATTTTGTAAGCTTGTGGTACGACTACCGTGAATGCACCTACAAGCAACGCCAATGGGACAGAAAGAAATATCGAATATTGATAAAACACGATTCCTACAGTTTCGGCAGTCAAAATGCATGCACTTTCCGCAGTTATCAGTATGTAGATACTTGATTTGAAGATCGGTTTGATGTTCTTTTGTTTATGCAGTTTTACAATCTTTTTCCACCCTTTAACAAAATTCTTGAAGGTGATTTGAAGATTGAATACAAATCCTCTGTGTGCATTTTCTCCCAGGATCGAGCAGCAACTATCTATTTTTTCATCATCGTCATAGCGTCCAAGTATGGTTACAAATGTAACTAGTCCTGCCAGCATGTAACCTAGCGCATACGCTATTGGAATTCCTACCATGTTGAATCCAAAAATATGTAGGCCCAGATTTTCTCCGATTTCTGCTGCTGATATGCACAGTATCTCTATTCCAAGTGCAGCAGCATAAAGTCCTTTGACATTTTTGAAGAATTGAAAGATGCTGGGAGATTTTCGTACGGAATTACTTTTATCAGATTGCACATTATCGTTGCAAGTTACGTCTAGACAGCAATCATCATCTTTAACTGTCAAGTTTGGATTTTTTCTGAAATATCTTTTCTTGTCTTTGCGAGTTCCAGTGTGAATAGAGATGCAACAGCATTCGGCGTCTTTTGTACAGAATACGCAATACGTGGAATCGCTTACAGTATTACAATACTGAGGAACACACAAGCATTCAGCACACTTCATTAATGTTCAATGATGCTTTATCTTAGTAATAACAATTTCACTATCGAATATTTTTTTGTGAATTTCTTTGAATTTACGAATTCCACGTGGGTGTTGATTCCTATTCGGGGTTATCTTATCGGAGTTTTTGTCTTAGAGCTCCACGTCATGTTCTTCTTTAACGTGCAATACCAGAAGACGATGTTGCTTGAATTTGACTTCACAGTATGGACATGTGTGAATTTTTTGCTGTCGTGGCGATCCTGATTTTCTAGCCATTTCATTATTCACTCATGCGTTTTATCAGAACTAATGACCGATTTGAATTGCAACATAGATCTAATCATATTCCATCAAATTCTTCTCTTCAAGTAAACTGTGAATTTGATTGACTGAACGATATACGTCTCTTTCATGTCTTGCACCCACACAGATTAATTTGCCTGTTGCAAAAATCAAAATCACCGTTTTGGGATCAAGCATTCTGTGAATCATTGCCGGAAATTGCTCTGGCTCGTACATGCTTCTGGGAATCGTTCTGGCTGCCTGCTCTATGTTGACTCTACTCTCCAAGTTGATTGCTGAAACAATATTTTGTATTTTGACTTTGGGTTTGTTTTTTATTTTGATCTTGGCTTTTCTTAGCTTTTGAATCACCACGTCTACGGCTTTTATCGACAAATCTTCAGATGTTGCTCCAGTGCATACCATGTTCCCAGTTCGAAAAATCAACATTGTGGCTCTAGGATTATTTAATCTAAAAACTATTCCCGGAAACTGATCTGGGTGATACTCAACGGTTGGAATTTTTTTTGTGATTTCCACAAGATTCAATTCTTGATCAATTTTTACAGAAGATACCACGTTGACAATTGAAATTTGGGGTTTATTTTTTGTCATGATGAACTCTCAAAAAGAAATCACATCCTGCATAAGAATAGTTTACAGTTTTTACAAAGTACAAGATCAAACAGATCACACAAAATTATGTTGACGTCTGATCATACTAACAATACCGGCATTTTTATCATCATTTTGAAAAATTCCCCTAAATGCGGATGAAGAAAGTATTGCATCGTTTTTGACGCCGCGCATTTTCATACAGAGATGTTCAGCATCAGCCAAAACCACTACGCCCTTTACTCCTTGGGAGTGCAGTTCATCAGCAATGTTTTTGGTCAGTCGTTCCTGAATTTGAAGTCTTTTTGAATATTTTTCTACAAGCCTGACGAGTTTTGAGATTCCAAAAACCCTTCCGTTTGGAGAATAGGCAATGTGAATCTTACCAAAAAATGGCAGCATGTGATGCTCACACATGGAATAGAACTGAATGTCGCGAGCGATGACTACATCAGAGTCTTCTGAGAACTGTACCGATAGCTCGGAATCAGAATCATATCCTCCAAAGATTTCCTTGTACATATTCGCAATCCTTTCAGGCGTTTCTCGCAATCCCTCGCGAGTAGGATCTTCTCCGACCTCGATGATTAATTCTCTAACGAGTTTTTTTACTCTATCTTTATCCAGGTTATTAGCAAGGAAATGTGCTATTTAACCATTATGAAATATTACAAAAATCTTTATAATATTTATTAATGAATTAAGATTTATTAATAAACAATTTGAACAGTGTAGTCATGGAAAACATGGTTGAAAAGAATTTAGACTTGGAAGATTCGTTATTATTTCCAATAATGGGATTAATTGTAAAACAAGAGATTACAAATACATCATCAAACTTTGAGAAAGAAATTCCTAACACCGATGATATAATTTTGAGGTTGTATTTTTGACAACCCACATACCACGACCTGGAGATTGGAATATTCTCGGAATAATTAACAAACATTTAACCTGGCTTGCAATCAAACCGCAAGCCCAAGTGTTTGTATTTGGGTGTCACCAACATCTTGAAACGTACCATTTTGAGAAAGGCGCAAGAATTTCAATAATGTCGAATGAGAATGGACAAGAGCTGCATGTAGAACCAGAAAACGCACTGATAAAAAGGACTGCTGCTGCATGATGTCTCATTCTAGAAATTACAATCAAATGATTACATTGACAGATTTGTTGGTAAGCAAGAAAGTCATAACAAAACAGGAGAAGCCAAATCATGCGTTTCAATGATTTGTTTATTATGAACGCATATGCCTAAATCACAAAATACTGCAAAAGAGAAATATACACAAGCCTATTCGTTGCACATTCCAAAAAATATTCAAATTGAATGGGGCAGATTATTTACAAAGCAATTGTATGGCATTGGCAAAGATATACTACACAAGGATAATTTGTTGCTGCAGTACGGTTTTACACGAAAACGACCTCAAAATCCAGACGAAGGAAGCAGTCAGTATTCATTTGTTAATAAAACAGATAAAATAATTTTGTGGGGCTTTGGAATTATTTGTGCTACAAAGAACTACGGATTATTCTTGGGGCGTCATGCATTTGGACCAAAATTACTCCAAGTAAATTCCCTCTCGCCTAACATTTGGGTGCCTGATCAGATTTCACATGGTACGCTGCCAAAAACTACGGAGGAAACACTATTGATGCTGCAACTACTCATCAAATCCATCAGGTTTCTTGAAAATTATGAGAATTGGGTATTGGGCATATGTGGAGAGTCATACCGTCATGAATCACTACAGGATATGCATTCGCAGGTTGCATCTCCAATTCACTTGGATAAAAAATGGTCTGAACTGTCCAAAAAGTTTGAAAAAATTCTAAGAGAAATGATGTGTCACGTCAATAGCATGTCTTCTGATAGTGGTGAAAAAATGTGACGGATGTTCTCAAAACATTTGGAGGCAATCACTCATTATGACAGTTGAAGAAAGACTAAATGCGGTAATCCTGAATTTGGAAGCGTCTCAAGGGATAAAATATGACTATTTCACATCTTCAACTCTTTCATATCTTTACGACATTCGGGATGGAAATGTGCCCGAACACGTGTTAAGACAGCCTCTGCCCTTGAGAGAAAAGAGAAAAGAGATAATTGAACATAAGAAATTACTATGTGGAAAGTGTGCTAAATCCCTGGCATTTGTTGATGAAGGATTGACAATAAACAGCTATGCCGGACTTTGTAATGACTGTTTTAGGGAAAAGTTGAGACCATGAGGACTTTCCAGATCTTAAACCCCTAGCCAATAAAATTAATTCCAATTCTTAAAAATGAATTAGTTCATACCGTTTTTTTTAATTTTCACGCAGGTCTGAAACTTGACATCTTAACTATAACCCCAGCACAACGTGTGTGGGGATATGGTTAAGGCATTAAATTGTATGCCTACGTGGAACTCAAATTAGAATAGAAAAATTGTTTAAATTCAAAAATTAGAAAGAACAATGGTATGGGATTTTTTGACACTGAAAATGGAGTGGAGCAATACATCAAGATGGCTGAAGGCTATGACGGTGCAGAACTGATCAAGATACTGCAAAAATATTTGCCTGAAAATTCAACTGTTTTGGAACTCGGAATAGGGCCAGGAAAGGATGTGAATATTCTGAAGAAATCATATGAAGTGACAGGATCAGACAATTCTCAAGTTTTTCTGGACAAATACAAGAAGAACCATCCAAACAAAGATCTTCTGTTACTTGATGCCGTAACCATACAAACAGACAGAAAATTCGACTGCATATACTCTAACAAGGTGTTGCACCATCTAACCAAAGAAGACCTGACAAAATCCCTTCAAAGACAAAACGATGTGTTGGGTCCAAATGGAATTGCATTTCATTCTTTTTGGAAAGGAAATAAAGTCGAAGAAATGGAAGGTCTGCTTTTCACGTATTATGAGACTGAAGATCTGAAGAAAATTACAGAATCCAATTTTGATGTGTTAGCCATGGAAACATATGCAGAAATGGAAAAAGATGATTCAATCTATGTTGTATTGAGAATTAGATGAGAATAACATCCACGTGTAAAAAAATTATAATTGAAAATTTGTGAAGACATGTCATGGCCATAATTGAAAAAAACAATGGCTTGTACACCATCATACTTCGTTTTGACACAAAACCAGAGTCTCAGCAAGAGCATCTGGATGTTCTCATTGACTTTTTTGAAAGCGTAGTTTCTATGCCGCCAGGACTGGTTTCCACCAACTTCCACAAGAGTCTTGATGGTACAAGAATTCTCAACTATACTCAGTGGGAAAGCAAAGAGGATTGGAATAATGCCATTCACAACAAAGAAGTTCTGAGTCATCCTAAAAACCCTATCAAGCATGCAAAAATTCAGGTTCATGATTATGGGGTATCTTATACGTTTGACAAAAAATGAAGTCAAAGTAGATGTCACTGACAGTACCCTCAATATCGAACTAGAATTAGATTAGTTTCAAAGAGACTTGAACCGCTTTAGGGATAATTTTAGTTCAAGACCTTGTAAAATACTTCTACTGGTTTATCATACTGTGTAGTTTTGATCAATTCAAGTCTGATGCAACATTGCCACATCAGGGATGTTTGAGATGATGATTGGTAATGACCTCAAAATTTCCTCAATCTATGATTCTCTGCTTTCTCAGATATCTAAAACGCTTACAACCGTCCTTGGAAATATCTCCTGACACTTTTACTAAATTTGCTTTTTTCAGTAAATGTACTTTCCTGTAAACCTTACTTGTAGAAAATCCGACTTCAGCACTAATCTCGCTGACTGTCATTGCCTTTTTTGATATGGATGACAAGATCCACATGCAGCATAAATCAGACAATGCAAGTCGCACTTTGGCCCTTATTTCAGAGGTGTTAGAATGTGGGGTGTTTGAAAGCAAGTTATTTCATCACCCTTATTCTAAACGCAAATACTGCAGTCAGCAATACCGTTGAGAACAGCAAGATTCCTATTCCCAAATGAACAGCAACCAGAACAGCATGCAATTTCAAGTCGATTACCATGGCTCCAAGCACAATCTGGGTGATGACAAATACTGTTGCCAGGGAGCTTGTTACCTTGATTTTACGGTCTGCATTCTTGTTGATGATGCTTGCAATCATGGTTGCAATGACTAACACCCCTGTAACTGCTGCAATTAACCTGTGAACCCATTCAATGATATATGCCTCGGAAGGCATTATGCCGTCAGGACACAAAGGCCATTCAGGGCAGGTCAATCCAAGACCTGCTGCTGAAACGTATCCTCCGATAAACATTAGAGAATACAAAACCACCATTGTCGCAAGTGCAAGATGCCAAATCACAATAGTCATTTTATCTCAGATGGATCCTATGATACATGACCGGCCAGAGTTTCAAATGAGTAATGATGTGTTCGGCGGTTTGTATGATCTGCCACGCAGAATCATGCATGCTAATTACCACTCCGTTTGGGGTTGACTCTGGATTTCGTTCTTAGTATCAACATGCAGCAAGGACATCGCAACGTGCTGGTTTTCATAAATACGTCACAATAGCTGCATCTCTTGTATCCCTTGACATATCGTGAATTGCCAAACGGTTTGGATTCAAATCTGTGGCATAATCCCCTACATGAGGCAGTCATTATCTTTTTTCCTTTACCTTGAATTGCAAATTGCATTCTTTGCAGAAAATGTTATGATTGTCAATGAAAATATCCAAGCTGCCGCATTCAACACAGATTTTAATGCCATCACTTACAATTCCTCTTTTTGCATCAAATTTTTCTTCATATTCAAACGACATCAAATTGTAAGCCTCCAAAAAAATAAAAAATTTGAAGTGACAGAGTTCATCTCCGTCACTCCCCGATGGATCGTAACATCCAGGCAGTCTTTTCATGCTTTTCCATGAGGCCAACAAGAAAGTCCTCTGTTCCAACATCCCCATATTGTCCATTAATTTCAGGAACTTTTTCTCGAATGGTCTGGATGATTTTCTCATGATCTCCTAAAAGATTCGATACCATGGCATTTGCATCGGGATATTCCCCGGGATGCTCTTCTAGTTGTGAGTTTTTCTGAAATTCACTCAATGTGGAGGGTGCTTTAAAACCCAATGATCTGATTCTTTCGGCGATTTCATCCACATCTTCAGCCAATCCATCGTATTGTTCTTCAAAGGTCTCATGATACTCATTAAAGTAAGGACCAACGACGTTCCAATGATAGTTTCTAGTCTTGGTATAGAGTACGTATTCGTCAGAAAGAATTGAAGATAAGATTTCTGCAACCTTTTGACGGTTTTGTTCTGCTATGCCGATGTTTACTTGTGTCATGACAAACAATTACTTTTGTCATTAAAACCAATTATGAAGCAAAATGAGGTTCAAAAGACTCATCATGATGAGTTTTGCTTTTAAGTGAATTATTCAATTACGATCATTGGACATTCAAGGATTTTTAGAATCACAAGAACATGCACACATTGTTCTTATTTACGAGGAGCCAACAACAGGCCACAACATAGAACTAAACTTCATCAAGGAAGGATTGGAAAAGGAACAGGTTTGCCTGTACATTACAAATGACGTTGATTTGACAAAAACCAACATGGAAAAGACTGGAATCGATGTAGACCAATTTGAGGAAAAAAATATTCTGCATATTCTCAAAATCCCTGAAACATTCAGTAAATATAAAAAAAATATTTTAGAAATAGTAAATGATGTTGAAAAATATGGAAAAGAGATCAGGGTGGTATCCACTCACAACTTTGACTTTTCAATAAATGATAATGTGAATTCAATGATAGAAATTGAACAAAAAATAGACGACGTATTTTCCAAAATTCCAGGAAACATGATCTGTTCATTTTCATTAGATAGAATGGGACAAAGCCAATCAAAAAAATTCATTACGAAACTTTTGGATTCACATCACGGGGTCATGTTTTTGCGGAAAGCCGGCACACCAAAATGGTTCAGTCTGCCGTAAATACGTCATCACATAATTTTTTGATCATTGTTCTGATCTCTGCATATTCATCATAGAACTTCTTTCCAGAATCTGTTATTTTCATTGTTACTTCATCAACCAGGAGTTCTTTTTTAGACATCTCAGACACAAATTGTTTTAGTTTGTCATAGGAAAGATTACTTTTGAATTGAACTCGAGTCGGAGATATTTTTTCATTGTTTTGGGAATCCTTCTTAATCGCAGACAAAATGTCATGATAAATTTCTAGCCTGCCTCGCCTATCACCCATGACATATCAAAAATATGGCATGATAAATGAATTTTCAATTATCTAGATTTAATTCCACATAGATTCAGTTGCTGATTTTTGAATAAAATTGGATGTATGTTTTGGATTAATGTTTGATTTCCACACCATAATCCGATAAAGCATCAGCAAATTTTTTCATCTGCTTATCAGACATCGGTGAAGGCTGAACTGTGGGATCTGAAACCTCGTCACCAACTTTGACAAACAGATCCTCCATTCCTCCAGATGCCAAGATTATCAGCATCTTTGCCAAGACATCTGTCTTGTTTTTGAAACTGTGAGTCACATGTGGTGGGACATTGACAAAGGTTCCTTGTTTTGCAACGATTTCCTTTCCCTCCACAGTAAATGTTATTTCGCCTTCTAGTACGTAGAATCCCTCGTACTCGCGAGTTTGAATGTGAGGAACAGGACCGCCATCAGGAAATACTTTGGCCTCTACAACGCTATAGGTTCCACCGGTATCATCTTTTGATGCCAGGATGCTGTTGATGTCCCCTGCAATGGCAATGTGCTTTCCGCCGTTGGGTTCTGTGATCTTTATTTTATCCGTCATAATCCATCTACGTCACAGGATCAAAACCGGACATTGTGCATTCCTAAGCACGTTTTCAATTGTGCTTTGGTAGTGCCTCCTCTCGTACGTGTTAGTATCTTTGTCCTGGTCATCATTATGAGATCAACGTCATGTCGTCTTGCAAACTCTAGTATCTTTGCAGATGCCAGTCCGTTTTTGACGATTTTGGAGTCAAATGGGATGTCGTGCTCTTTGCAGGATTTTTCCAGATGCATGTGCTGCTGTTCTATTTGCTTGCGCTCCTTTTCAAATTCCTGCTTGCTTGTCTTTGTCTTAAAGAACCCAAACGTTGGCCTCTCTTCCAGGCACGTGATGACTGTAATCTTTGCGTGAATCAATGGTGCCAATGAGATGGCTTTTTTGAATGCCTTGCTGCTTCCTGTTGTACCGTTATAGGGAACCAGAATGTGTTCAAACGTCTTTGTCAATTTCTTATTCTCCACCTAAAGACAATACTTTTGGTTATTACATATTTTGATTACTTTTATTTTAGTAATGTTGTATTGCATCTTGAATTTCTTATGGCTCAATCTAACAATCGTATTTTTCTCCTTTCGGAATTTGAATTTATTTTGAGGAAATCTCATGCATGTTGTACTGGGGTTTTTTATGCAAAGAGGCATTGCTTAAAACCCACGTGTAACTATTTTTGAAAAATTATTTCAAAACGATGTCAGAAAGGCAATAGACTATTTCATAATGGCCACAATGCACAAAAATTTATCACTGTTTTGTGGAATAGACGAGAGATTACAATCATGAATGATTCTGATTCATTTTATCCGATGCATAAGTTGGAAACAAAGATGGCGCCCAAGCATGGACAAATAGCGCCATACTCATCGACATGGATCTCCACCAATGATCTTTGTAAGTCATGTTGTTCTCTTTAAGGTGTTTTATCATGCCGATTTTTCTTATCATACTGAAATTGAGTCAAATTAGTATAATAAAACAAAAGATATTTTCCATTAACGGTTTTCAAATGTGGAAATTGTATTAAAAAGAATAAAAAAAGAATAAAAAAAGAGGGGGTTATTGATCAGGAATATCCTGTACGACTAGGACGTATGGTTCGCCTATTGGGTATGTATCACCATAGTTCCAAAAGTAGAACACTTTGCCGTATGTCTCATCTAACATTGGCCCGACTTCAGCTAGTTCCTCAGCGTTAAGTTCGGGAAAATCAGCTAGTGCTCTTGGAAACTCTGTCTTGTGATAATGCCAATATTGTTTCTCTTCTTCAGGCAGTTCGTTGTATTGGTCAGTGGTAATGACGTATTCGATGCCGTATGGTTTGTCTTGGTCAGTCATTCCATATGGGAATAGCAGACATGCCGCAGTATTGTCATCATATACTTTACAATGATGATGGACTATCGTTTGCAACAAATGATCAGCAGTTCCGTGTGACTGATTTACGTCAAGATGTCTGATTGCATGGATGTGCAGGTCACTGAATCCCAGAGTGTTAGGATAGTCAACCTGTCTTGGATTGAGTACTTCGTTGTAGCGTGGTTCTGATGGTGTTTTCATCATTTTTTTATCATGATGCTTGCCATCCATTTTCATCATGCCTTCCATTTCAGACGTGTACTTTGACATGTCCATTGTTTCCATATGTCCAATCATCTGCTCCATTTTCTGGATCATTTTAGATTGTTCGTCGGAAGTCATGGTTTGCCACATCTGTGTCATTTGTGACATGTGTTTCTGGTGAACTGAATCCATTCTGTCCACGAGTGTGTCAATATCTGCTGTTGTGGTTTCAGAAGATGATGCTGAACCAGATTCAGATGATTTGATCGACGAAGTCTGTTTTCTCTCCTCAGATGGAATCTCAGAACATAACCTGTCCCCGCAAACCTTGTCTTTGGTAGCCGAACCGTATTTTGGAGTATTTGTGCCTGAGGCTTTGGCAGCTTCTGCATCTTGGAAATCTGTAATCGATACTGTAACTACGGATAACGTCACTGCCAAAAGTGCAAATGCCATCAGCGAATTTCTTTTCATTATGAGCCTGGAAGAGAATGTGTTTTATAAGCAAAAATACATTTTCCATGGACGGTTTTCAGATGTGGAAATCTCCTTTGGAAATAGTCTATTTTTGTAATGTGGAACATATCCCATAATCATCACGAATCAACAGCTAGCATGTACAAATGATTTGCAGAGATGCAAAAAACACGAAAGAAAAGTGAAGATTTGCCTTCAATGCGTAAGTGGAAATACGTCGATAAATCCGTATAACCGATTTGCAAATCCTATGGATTTTTGCGGAATTTCAAATAATGTGGGTGCATCATGCATGAGATCTTTCACATGTTCAAAAGCATTAGAATTGCATGCAATCAAAATACCGAGCAGGACAAAAACACTGTACATATTGTGAACTGTTTGTAGACACTGATGAAATTCAATTTCATTGCTGCAAGATTAGACTGAGAACAAAGTCCAGATGTAAAGTGTGTGAAAGAACTGAGATTTAATTACCAATATGCACTGGTGCCCATTCCTTCATTATCCACGATTTGGACATCAAGGGATTCCAAGCCGAATGTGACATAGATGGACTTTATTCTGTTCTGATAGAGATAGTATTTTTTTCCGTCATCTGTGACTATTGCACCTGTAACCTTGAGAATCTTGCTGTCTTCCAATTCATGAATGCGTCTATATGCAGTAGTCATCGGAATGTCACATTCTTTTACAAGATCCACCACAGATTTTGATTTTTCTATGGTGGCATTCATGATAGTTCTGGAATAATCATCTGATAATGCCTTCAGAATTGCTTTTCTGAGGGTGGAATCTTTTGCCAAAATTTTGAAATCGGCCATATCTGTCAAACATCCAGTTATCATGACATATAATCTTGATTTAGAAAAAAATAATCGGGGAATTCACATTTCCGATTTTATTTTAGAATTCCATGATTTCATTCCACCTTCCAGAATCTCAAAATCAATTCCCTCTTGAGCAAGCATATAGGATGCTATTGTCGCCCTATTTCCAGAACCACATATGACTATCACTGGCTTGTCGGTGGGAATGTCATCCATGCCATTTGGCTGAAATATCTCTGCAAGAGGAACGTTCACAGAACCGTCAATCTTTGATTGCAGTAACTCGTCAGGCTGCCTTACATCAAGCAGATATAGATCCTCGTCAGCAGCAAGTCTGTCTGCCAATTCTTTAGAATCCACTACGGTCTGAGAAGTGGATACGACATTTTCAGGGATACTGCTCATTCCTCCCTTGAGATAGTATGCATGCACTCCCATCTCAGTCATGGTTTGGGCTGCCTGCTTTGCCTTTGTTCCGTCTTCATCAATTAAGACGAAATTGTACGTTGAGGTCACTTCAGGCAACCTGCTCTGAATGGTTTTCACGCGTTTTTCCATGGTTGCTGAATCCAAGACATCGTGTGATGCACCATACAGATGCCCTGATTGGTACTGCTCAACAGTTCTGATGTCTACGACCAATACATGTTCCTTGTTTTGAAGTAATACGTCAAGCGTGTCGGGATTCACTGCATAGATGTCAGTATTGCTTTGTGATGAAGTCATCATCGTCATCACAGTAAACGTGCCAACTATCACAATTCCAATTATTATAGATGCGATGACTCCAACATTTTTTGTTTGCATGAAACCCATGTTTCATGTTTTACTATTATGTCAAGACACATTTCTCATCAATAGTTTTCAAGTGTGGAAATCGTATTCCTTCAATATATCATTCAAAGACAGAATATGCATAATGAGTTTCACATACACGGTAAAAAAACAAAAAAACATTGATGATGTTATTGCAACAATTACTGAGAATCTCAAAGAGATTGGATTCGGGGTATTGGAGACCTTGGACTTTAAGAAAATATTGTCTGATAAGGGATTAGAATTCTTAAACAGTTACAATCTGATGGAGGTATGCCACCCCAGTCTTGCAAAGCAGGTGCTGGAAGCCAATCCAGATCTGGGACTGTTGTTGCCATGTACTATTGCAATTTATCAAAAGGACAATGAGAACTTCATTAGCTTAGCGAGACCAACATCTTTACTTTTCATGGCATCTGATAAAAGTCTCAACTTTTCGGGAGAAGAAATTGAGACCAACCTCATCAAAGTTATAGAGAATACAAAGCAGTAACGTGATCAATTTTAAAAAAAATCAAAAAAACAAGGGTTATGGAATAACCATTTCAACCTTATCTTGTAGCGTATCATAGTATCCATTCAATTTCATAGCAGGGACATTGAACGTAGCAGATACTATGTCGCCAACTTGTGCACCGCATTCAGGCACAACCACGCTGACTCCATATTGTGATTCTCCAACACAGCCATATTCCATATTGGCTATGACAACCACATCTTCAGTGACCTGGACTGGGATAAAATTCCAGGGAGTCAACAGCAAAATAAGAATAACAGCTGTTCCTGCAGCTACCATTCCCCACATTGCCAGTCGAGGCGGTTTCTTTTCTTTTCGTTCTAACATTTTTCCTCATTATTAATAGATTGAGATTGGATATAACATCAAGAAATAATTGCCACATTCAGTTTCCACTCGTGAAAGCCACAAATGAAAAGTGTCTATTTGTTTTATAATTAATTTAAAGTAATATTTTGTATGTCTGCAATAAATAATCGCTCTGAGAAAAAGTCAGGTAAAAACACCACTTTTGTCATAGCAGGGGCAATCGTACTTGTAGCAGGTTTGCTTTTTGCATATCTGATGCTCTATACTGCACCAGTTGAAACAACGGAACTAGTCAAGATCATAGCAGTTACTGATGATGGATGCGTTGCTGAAACCAGGGATGGTTATGCCGTAAGCATCGGAGAATGTAATGCACAACCTGGCCAGTACGTCAATGCACTAATCGATCAAAAGACAAAGGAACGTGCGGCCTTGATGAATCCAACAAACTAAATTTTTTTATTATTTTTTATTTTTTTGATTGCCATATTTTTTTTATAAAAAATTAAATGAAATTTTATCTATGTACAACAATCCCCAGATACGAATTCCATTATTGGTAATCTTCATTGGAAAATGTCTACTTCTGTTATATCCAAAATTAACTATGCTAAATGCATGAACAAAAAATCTTTAGTTGGAATTGTCATCGGTCTTATGATGGCAACTTCTACTGTTTACTTTGTTGAGACATCAGAAGAACTATTTGAAGAGCAAGACATGATAAAGGGTCCATTCTTTTTGGTAGTAGCCGTAGCGTACATTCCGGTCGCATTTTGGATGCTAAAGAGTCCAAACAGTTCTATGCCATACATTGTAACCATAGCAGGAACCGTTGGAATAATTGCGTTATACGCAGTAACCAGAACGGATGCAGGTGCAATGGCATTTGGCTTGGAACATGCAGGAAGTATCGGGCATCTGGGTATGGTATCCAAGGTAGTTCAAGTGGGGGTTGTAATTGGCTCTGTCTGGGCACTAATTCAGACCAAGAAGGAAGCATGGATGCAAAATGAAGGCATATCCAATGTGAGAAAACAGTGTTGACACTCACATCTGGTTTATTTTTATCATTTACACTTTCAGTTTATCCATTATCGTATTTGAAGGAGATGACTGGATGAGCAATTGTCTGTGTATTGATTGCAAAAAGGATTCAAAGTTACTTTCATACTCTGTGAAATCAAGAGCCAAAAATAGAAGGAATGAATTAACTAAACTGATAGGAAAGAATCCCTGAATTCAGTTCAGAGATCTGATGAGACTCATAAATTTGAAAAACGGCGTATTGAATCATCATCTAAGAAGATTGGAAAAGATGGGATCTGTCAAAGTGGAAAGACTTGCACGACAGACACGGTTCTATCCCGTATGTTTTTCAGATGAAGAATCCGTGATTGCAAAAGCATTGAGAAGAAAGACTCCTCGAGACATCATGCATACTCTGATGTTAAATGATGGAGATGATAAAAAAGGTCTTGACTTTAGTCAGATTGTTTCTGATGCATCCAAATCACCATCCACGGTATCTCTTTATCTTTCACAATTAATCAAAGACAACATTGTTACCGTCACTAGGGACTTTGGTCGTAAAAAGAAATATCATCTTCCCAACAGACATCTAGTTGACAGACTAATTGAAGATCATAAACCGGGAATATTGGAGAAACCTGTATCAGGATTTGAAGATATGGTAAATTCAATTTAAGTCAAATCTTAATCCTCTAATGAAAAAGAGATGGGTTAAACCAAATATGATTTGGTCTGTTCATATCCTTGTTAAAAATTACGAATAAAAATAACGCATAGAATATTTTTGCAATCAAAAATATGAAGAGTTTTTCCCATACCTTTTGTTCACGAGACTGCGAGTACATGTAAAAAAAGCAGTGATGGTTGGAGGATGAAAAGTAACAGTCTGGGAGGATTTTTACTATCTGATGAATCGTGTAGAAATTGTGGGAAACCGATGTATCCGCAAACGAAGTGCAACAGATGCAAGATAGTAATTTAAGACATCTGCTTAAACTGCGGAAAGGTGATGCTATCAAGGTATCATGCATGCTCTCCGGAAATGACAATTGTGACCTTGTGTTGATTCCATGTAAAGGATAGAAAAAGAAAACATGGTGATTCCTAGTGTCATAATTGATTTTTTGTGGAGGTTCATAAGGCGTAGAAATTCGATACCGAGTAGAATTAATGACTAACACTAACACTAACACGATAAGACCCATCTGGCTGATATTCATCGGAGTAATAATCGGTGTAGGTTCTGCGGCAATCTACTTTCTAGAAGTGGCAGATTCTGACATTACAATTCAGGCAGAAAATCCGCAGATAATGACTGCTGGAATTACCATTGATGACATTTATCCGAGGGCTGAAAATCCAAATCCGCAAAAAAGAAGCTATACGCTGATTGCACAGGATGCGGAAATTGAGGTATCCCAGGGCGTAAAGGCAAAGGTGCGGACATACAACGGAACAGTACCTGCACCAACATTGAGATTTGATGAGGGTGATGAGGTCGAGGTAAAATTTGTAAATGAAACGCCGTATGCGCATACCGTCCACTTTCATGGTACTCACAACTCTGCAAACGACGGAGTGTTTCCTATGATCAATCCCGGGGAAGAGTACACATATTCCTTCAAGGCACATGAGGCGGGATTCTTCATGTACCATTGTCATGCGTTTCCGACAACTGAACACGTGAGGATGGGAATGTTTGGCGCGATGATAATTGATCCGATACATCATGTCATGGAACCTGCACGGGAGTACCTGTTCGTACTAAGCGAATTTGATCCAGATGATCCATTGGCGACATTCACAAAGTTCTATCCCATCAACGGATATGCAAACCAGTACATGGACAATCCGATTCAGGTAGTCGAAGGCGAGCTTGCAAGATTTTACGTGATGGGAATTGGCGGCGTACTGCAATCTCCATTTCATGTTCATAGCACGATCTTCAAGGTCTGGCCGTCTGGAATTTTGTGGAACGAGCCGCATTATGCGCAGACACACCTGATTGGAAACGGTGACACTGCAATAATTGAGGCAAGTTGGAAAGAGGCAGGCAGATATCTCTTCCATGTTCACGGAATACAGGAAGAACGTGGCTCCATGGCACTGCTTGACGTGCTGGAAGATGACTCTACACTAAAGTCACTGGAACAGCCTAGCAACATTCCAGGAAGCAAGTCGATGATTCCGTGGCAGGAAGATTTGCTGTATCAACTGGAGGATCCTCAGATTATTACGTATGATGACCTGGGTTCTGCTACTGCAAAGGTCTCTACAGCACATGCCGTATCTGCAGACAAGGTATCAATCGTAAAGGATTCCTGGAATCCTGAGATCACTGAATCATATGCGCCAATTGCAGTAAAGGTGAAATCAGGTACCGCGATAACTTGGACCAATGATGATATCGTAGTACACACTGTAACCGAACAGGAATCAGAATCATTTGATTCTGGATTCATTCAGGCAGGCGGGGACTGGCAGTACACCTTTGATGATCCTGGCGAATACAGCTACTACTGCACGTTGCATCCTTGGATGAAAGGTGCGGTACTGATAATCTAACCCACTCATCATTACGTTTCTTTTCTTTTGTTGTACCAGTCTGTCAACATCTCAATCCGTATTGGACTTGTAATTGCAACTGGCGCAAGTATGAGAAGTACTGCAACATGAACTGCGTTTACATTGCTTCCAATGTCCACTGGCAGAAATATCTTTTCAAAAATCCCCCTTTGACATGTCTCTGCAACTGGGTTGTTATTTGGTTCAAGTAACACTTCGGTTCCTTCCTGGTGGGTCATATTCAGGCAAGTGATGGCAGAAAAGTCAATGAGTATGAAACTATGCTGAGCAGAGCCATGCTTGATGTACACGATAAAGAGTTACTTGTGAACATACGTCTTCACAATAAATCCCTTAAAGGTAGTTTTGCATATAATTCGATGATTTGATTAGTATTGGAGGGACAGAAGTGAGAGAGATGAATTGAAGTCAAGAAAAAATGATATCCTGTCTTGAGACAATCTCTAAACTTGATTTTGATTATGTTGTTCCGGGAGCCCATACAGGAGATGCCCTGTGGAGGCTACAACTCCGGAAAAAATAAAAAAAACATTGATAAAACTATTGCTAGAATACATGGTGATAGCACATCTAATTTTTAAGATCAAGAATCAGAATCATTTTTTAGAAATATGTTGGATTGAATTGTTAATCCAAAGTTAAAACGATAGTGAAATTAGAGGACAAATGTTCGAATTAATTCAATTGCACTATCCTTTAATTTTATTGAATAGCAGTGTGAATTTACATCATTGATTGCAGCCAAATTATTGGCAAATACTTTTTTGCTGTGACCGCCATAAGATGCATTGTCTGACTCATCAAAACAAATAGTCATTTGTTTCATGCTTAGTTCATTTTTTAAAAGAAAAGCAATAAATTTTTGATAGTTATCCGTATTAACCCAGTCTATTTTTTGTTCTTCACTTATTCCAATCCAGATCTCAATGGAGTTTTGGTATATGGCTTTTTTTCTTAATTCTTCTAACATCAATACCATTCTCGATTATATCGGGTATTTATGGAATTACTTTTACAGGGTTAGTCTGTCTACATCCCCTGCTTTACTGCCTGGTTACCCTTGCCCGTTGGAAAGAATCATGGCTGACAGTGGGTGGGTTTTAGACAATGAATGTGTGTTTTGCGATAGAATATCGTGTTGGTTCGTTTTCGTTACAGGAATGATGTGCTTACTTTTTTTACTGATTTCTTTTTGGTTTTTTAAAATGTCTTTTCCTTTGAAGTGCATGGTGTCCGGGCATGTGGTCTTTTTTTGTAGGTCAATCTTTTTTCCTTGTTTTAAAATTTCCGCTATCTTTTTGAGAATATCTTCTTGTGACATGCCTTGATCTTTCATTCGTTGCATTAGGTCATTTACAATTTTTTTCATCATTTCCTTTTTTTTGACTACATCTAACATGAAATTTCAATAACATTGTGGTATTTGAAAATATGTGCGTAAAATGGGCTAAATCTTTCAAGAATTATTCTGATTTTGATGCCCAAGATAGTTTTACTCTAAAAGATATTCAGGATTTTTTCTACAAACTTCTTTCATTGTTTCATAAGTCTCTTTTTTCCATAAATTATCCTCAATCCCTCGAAACTCTTTCATCATTTTTGGAAACATTTTGGTTAATGCAATCTCCATTTCTCCAGCATGTCTTTGATAATCTGTTTTTGTAGGTCTGCTCATTCTTGGTATGACATCGAGAGGGTTTGTTTCTCTTTTGTCTTCTTGAATATTTTGCAATAATTTTGTTTTGACTTGATTTGAGAATTTGGCAGAATTTAGGTTGTTCTCAAATGACATGGCATTTCTTAACCATACTTCTTGGTTTTTTGGATCATTTCTTCTTCTATAACCTGCAAGGATTGTTTGTAAAGAGATTAAACCAAACTTGAATATCATTTCAGAAATATCATTTTCAGGTTTGGTAAAATATTTTTTTATTTTAGATAATTCTGATTTCTCAACGTATGATTGTTGAATCATAAAAGAAGTAAAATCTTTGTAAGCATATGCTTCAAATTGCGCAGTAAATTTTTCTACATCTACAACAATGTATCTGGGATCTTTTGGTTTAATCGATACGTTCTTGATATTGCCATCTTTTTCTAATTGTTTTAGAATTCCGTTGATTCCTTATTTGGTATAGTTTGTTTCAATATTTCTGTAAATTTCTGCTAAACCCACTTCTTTGGTTTTATCCTTTAACATGAATAAAATTATTTTAGCTTCCACCGATTCTCTACTTTCATCTTTTCGTGTAACCTGATTTGCTATTCTTTTACCTGACATATTTAATATGTCAGGTGTTGTTGTCATATTAACACTTTCTATGCCTAAAAGAACAGAAACATTACGACAGAGGGAAACAAAGAACTTGCAAAAACTCCAGAATTCCAAAATGAGATTAGAGAACAAAATCAATTATTGATTTTCCTATGTAGCATCGCAAGCTAATTGGAATCTTCTGAGATAAAGAAACATCTTGGACTGTAAACCAGAATATGTCATCATGTAAAAATTAGATTTTAAATCAAGGTTATCAGTTCAAAATTCATCAGTTCTAAATGCAGATGTTTTCCATACGGTGACTCATTAAATAAACGGCATTCTTACTCATGTTTGTTATTCGTATTGTTGACTAGCTTGATCATGTCCATTTCCTAATTTCTAAGTAGGTTATCTTCTTCTACATCCCTAGCACTGGTACCATCAAGAGTGTCATTATTTCGTTGAGATTGTCCCCAAATTTTTGCAAGTCTTCATTGGGCCAATTTTCATAGTCAACAGCACATTATCTTCCACTTTAAAATATTGTTAAAAAACGTGTTGATGATTTGACATTCATTAATTCATGCCCACTTCAGTCAAATGAAGGTCCAAACTGTGACAATATTTTGAATTATAGTTATCCAGGAACTTTTCCATGGCATCCGTCAATTCGCGAGCAGATGTGAATTCTTTTTCCAAAGAATGAGTGACTGCGTATCCTTTTTTCATTTCACTTAGGAAACTTGCACTGATCTTGTATCTGTTCAACGTATGCCAAACTCGTTACTATCTGCCTTACAATTGTTTTCTTCGGTCATCTATGTCCACCAATATCTTTTGTAAACGGTTTCAAATTTTGATTCATACCACCCACTTTCGATCTTAATCTTCATCTTCTGAATCAAATCATCTCCGTTTTTACCAAATATGCAAAGCTTCACCAACGAGTTGTCGGAGTCAGTAAATGACAACCCTATTTGTTTATCATGTGCGTCACGTATGATCTTAATCTTCATTTTCAAAATACTTGCTCGTTTTCGAATGATTTCCAATGTGTCAATATCCACATTAATGTCAATATGAGAGACAAGCCTACTGCGGATTTCTTTGTTTTTCGTCAACTCTTTACTCCTGGATATTTCTTGAAAGTAAAAAGTGTGACCATATCCTGATGGCAAAAAATACAGAAACAGAAGTTATGATAATTGGTACGATCAAATTCAAAAATATCATGATGTATCTATCGTTGAAGCGTATTGTCGTCTGATAAAGATCATTCCATAGTTAAGTGTACAATAAGGGTGCAATGGTTGGAATCAAGCAAATTCCAATTTTTATTGATGCCTTCTTCATAACAGGTCACAATTCTTTAATGTTGCAATTAGATGTGACTAAAATGCACTTTATTGCATGCTGCTATGTCTGTACCGTTTCTAAAATATTTGTTGAACTACATGGTAAAACCATTACGTCTATCTGGTACCAAACAATATTCTTTTTCATGTTATTACTAATTATTATTATATGGTAATTATTAAAGATTATTTACATTGATGTAATTCATTATTCATCATAACGTTGCATATGTGTGCAAGAGTATCTTTTTATTGCATTTTGCCTCATTGGCATGTAGTGGCTGGAATTGACAACATGCTTGCACAATACATCAGAAAATCCCTTGAGGATCAGCTGGGCAAAAAGACAACCTCTCAGATAGAACAGGAGCTGGATTCTTGGTATCAGATTGACCTTGACGGTGCAATACGACAGTTTGAGAAACTAGACCGCGTACTGGTCAACATGTATGGGAAGGGTCCTGCCAGATCATTGGAAAAGAGATTTCTCAAGCCAATCATCCAGACAAACAATATGACCAATGAAGATGAGGATAATCCTGGCAACAATGTTGCAATTACAATTACAGAACCTGAACTTGTTCAGACTATACTGACAATAGTTGAAGACGAGTCATTTAGGGAAATATTTGAAGTGATGGAAGGGGACAAGTCGTTTGAGAACATACTGCAGGATGCAGATCTGGAAATAGCAAGGCCTTCGGCATACCGAAAGATGGAGCACCTGGCCAAAAACGGCCTGATCATGGAAACCGGATATGTTACGGGCCAGGGAAGCAGGAAAGTCAAGACATACAAAAAGATCTTCGATGCAATTGACATTCAGATGAATGGCGGTGCAATATCAATAGTGATGGCAGTTGACAAAAATGTGTTTGAAAACAGCGTGATTCTAGGCACCATTCTTTCCTAGGTTGCTGACAGTCTTTTTGTGATAGATTACGCCAAATGTCATCAGCAGGTAGGACCAGTAGAATGCAATTTCCATCGGATGTCCAGTATGATACGTGCCGTTGTACTCAAAAAATGAAAACAATGTGTCGCCTGCAAATGTGGCAAGTATCCCAAACAGCATAAGGGACCACATTATGTTTTGCCTGGTCTTGAAAAATATGAACAGCCCTGACAGTACGGGGATCAAAATTATTCCGTCTGCAATTGGATATGCCAGGGCGATGGAGTCTCCAAATGTGACATCTGATATTCCGATCATTGCAATTGAAAACGACACCAGTGCTATGGCAATAACAAAAGACGTCGCCAGGATTTTCTTTGATATCGCATCGCGAAACGGCATGATGTATGATATTGAAAATATGAGCAGAAACGGGTATCCTGGAAGATAAAACAGGTCGGCTGCTGACGGATATGGGGGATCTTCCAGCACCATCTCGATTATCAGCCAGGCCATGTCTCCTGCAAACCAGCAGGCTGCAAATCCTAAAAATGCAAGCCATCCGAGACCGTGAATTCCGTCCAATCCAAAGTAGCGTATTGCCCAGATGGATGTGGCAAGCAAGGACACCTGTATCGGAATGTACATGTAGTTTCCCACGATAACTGCGGTATCCTGAGATATCATGTTTGCAACCAGTACGATCAGAGCTGTAGCTCCAAGTGATGAAGGTAAAAGTGACTTTGATGTCAAAAAGTTAAAATGTGCAGACAAGGATTTCTGTTCTTTTTTAGCTAGTTAAGTTTTGAACTGTGTTCATTGATGATTTTAATGACAAATTGAAGCATGACTATAAATAATCTCTATTGATTATTATATTATGATAAATAATGTGAAAAGCCGTAGGAATACAATCGGGCATTCATCCTTGATAGTTGCTCAAGTTAGATTGGAAACAGATTTCACGGACGCTGTGAAGGATGCTGACAAAAAAACAATCAAGGATAAAATAAAAAAAGTCAAAGAGTTCAAGCAGAAAGGAAGAAAAATCTCAAGACGGTCTCGGGTCTGAGAGATACATAGAAAATGATACGATGCAATAACCAATGTCCAAAATACGAGAAGGGCCCAAAAAATATGATCTATAAGCTGGGCGGATGTTATTGTAGCATATGTGACTATTGCTATATTGATCGTTTTATCCGATGCCCGTGCTGCAATACGAATACAAGGCACAGCACACGTAGTAACCGAAGACTAGTGGTAGAACCTTCGAGGGTTGTCTGAACATGCAGTTAGAAAACTCAATGCATGCCAAAACGGAGATAACCATAGAAAATGTGGTGGCAACTGCAGGAATTAATCAGGAGATAAACATCAAAAAAACCATCAAGACGTTCTCGGATGTGAAATACAATCCAAAAAAGTTTCCCGGCGCAATCATCAAGCTGCAATCGCCCAAGGCCACCATCCTTCTATTCAGGACAGGAAACATTGTATGCACCGGAACAAAATCCGAAGAAAATGCAAAAGACGCATTGGAATTTTTTGTAGCCAAACTTGAAGAATCAGGCATTGATTTGATTCACGGCTTGTCGGATGTAAAAATTCAAAACATTGCATCCTCGTGTAATCTTAAAAGTGAAATTCACTTGGAAAAGGCAGCAAAGATGCTGCCTCGTAGTCTGTATGAGCCAGAGCAATTCTCCGGGATAATACTCAGGATACCGTACCCCAAGACGGTGATCTTGCTGTTTGCATCTGGAAAACTCGTGTGTACGGGAGCCAAAGTTACAAGTGACATTCACTTGTCTGTGAACACCTTGCATTCTATGCTTGAGGAAAAGAATTTGTTGAAATTAAAAAACAATGACGATCCTGTCTAACCTACTTTTTTAATTCATTGGCAGAACTTATGAAAAATACCATTAGCAAAAAGATGAAAAAGGAATAATGTTGATCTTTTACTTTCTCAATTTTAATGCCAATTTTACCAATAACTGACCATTCCATCTCAGAAATATATTTTTAATGTGGTGTTTTGAGAGCCATCTCATTGCCTCAAAAATGACGTTATCAGTGTGACGATAAAGGATTGTTGCATTCTGGATACATGATTCAGCCAGTAAAGTTTCCAAAGAATGTGTCTTGTGACAATGATGATGTAATGAGTTTGTAAACCTATGATGGGTGTTGAGAGAACTATGATTTAATGTGGAAATAACAAGAGATAGGTTGCATGTCGTTTCATATTTTGATACTTGCTTCTAAGTGCCAATCAATACCAATGCAACCATTGCTGCAAGCACTCCTACAAATACCAGCGTGCTCTTCCAACCTCCACTTGGCGTCACAGTTCGCATCATGACCTGTATTGCAATTAATTAAAGATAAGGTCTCCTCTTTGCACGTCATACAAATTTTTAACTTGTTTTTTAAGGGGGCAAACGGATGTTTATTTCACAAAATTTCTAGATCATTCAAATCGGCAATTAGGTGAACTGTATCCGTAAATCGAATTGCTTTTATTCCGAAATTTTTTGCAGCATTGACATTTGACAACCTGTCATCGATGAACAAAATTTCCTCTTTTGGACATGGTATTTCTTTTATTACGTGTTCAAATATTGCCTTGTCTGGTTTTTCCATTTCAATCTCATATGAAAGAAACAGATAGTCAAAATGTCTCATGTTAATTAATTTCTCTACTGCAGAATGCATGACTAGAGAAGTATTGGAAAGAATGCCTGTTTTGATATTTTTCTTTTTTAGTTGTTTGATTACTGTAAAAACTGAACCGTCTATGCTGATTTTTGATTTAAAGAAATTATGAATCAAAGAGTCTTTGGCATTTGACAGTTCTTTTGAATTGATCTGCCTCCCAATTTTTTGCCACATTTCTTGTTCGGAGATTTTTCCTAAACGTAGATCTGGCAATTCTTTCTTGCATTCATTAGCTAAATGCTGTTCGGATAATCCGAATTTATTTGCAATGTTGTTGAAAAGCCATCTGTCTTTCCACGTGAAAAATACGCCGCCAATATCAAAAAGAATTACTTGAATTGCCATGCTTGTTGTAGGTTGATTTCTTCATTTAACTAATGTTCGACAAAATATGATTCGTTATGATTTGGGTTTTGTCACTTTTTAGGCAACACTGGGAGTTTTTTTACTGAGAATCTGTAAAAATTGGAATCTGTCTTATCTTGCTATGAATTTAATTTGGAATAATTTTGACTAGGCATTCTATCCTGAAGACAATAGAAAATATGCACCCATGGCCATTATCACGCCGCCGATGATGAATGACTTGATTGCCTCTGGACTCATATGTACATTATTTCGCTTAGACTAATATCGATTTTCATGACTTGTGGGCCTATTGTGCAATAATGACTGTCATATGTCTCAAAAAGTCACAATGTCAAATAGAATTGATGTTGACTTGACGTCATCAGTCCATCAAAGAAACAACTCATTTAGAATTTCTTTTCATCTAAAGTTGAATCACAAATGAACGAAACGACACAAACTCAAATCAATATGGGTGATTACAACAAGCCACAAGAACAGACCAAAGCCATAGGGATCGGAAAGATTTCTGGTGAAATCCTCAACATCAAGGCCTTTAAGACAAACAGGGGCAGACCCTCACCGTATACTCCAAAGGACGCAATCGGAGAAGATGGGATGACCGACTATAACGTCATAGACACGGTGGAGACATTTGATGTCAATGGCCAGCAGGTACGTTCTTTTTTTGTAACATCCGCAATAGTCAAGCAGATTCAAAGAGTTCCCAACTATCAGTCAGAACTGGCTGCAGGGAATGTGTTTGGGCCGTGCAAGGTCGGACAAAAGATGTCTGCAAAAACTGATGCAAACTATTGGTGTCTTCTTTTCCCCGGGGAAGAAGGCTACTAGCATTTTTTTATAAGTTGAATCATTTTTTCATCAAGACATAATTTTCAAATGCTTCGATAAAGTTTTAACCAATTATCGTAATGCAGAGTATGAATAGACTGGTCCTTTCGAGTACTGTTTTTATTTTATTTGCGGGACTCTTTGGAACTTTTGCAAATGCAGAGGAAATACCGTCATGGGTAAAAAACAATGCCCAATATTGGGCGGATGACTCCATAGACGATGCCACTTTCATCAATGCGCTTCAGTTTTTAATTGCAGAGCAAATTATTACAATTCCCGAAACTGAAGTCACCGAGAATCAGTCTGGAGAAATTCCTTCCTGGATAAAAAACAATGTACAATACTGGGCACAGGATGCAATTACTGACTTGGATTTCATTAACGGGATACAGTATCTGATTGCAAATGGGATCATTGTGATTGAATACGACGATGTTCCGAAATTATCCTTGTCTGGAAACTTTTCTAGCGGAGATTTTTTTCACCAGACTAGCGGTTCTACCAATATAGAATTTTCAAGTGAAAAAACAATCTTGCATCTGGGTGATGATTTTAAAACCGTCAACGGTCCTGATCTTTACGTGTATCTTGCAACTGACAAGCAGGCAAAAGACTATGTGAGCCTGGGAATGATTCAAAAGTTTTCTGGACTGCAGTCATACGATGTACCTGATGACGTTGATCTTGAAAAATATGGCGAGGTATTGATCTGGTGCAAGTCCTTTGGCGTGCTGTTTGGAAATGCCCCATTGGAGAAATAACTGCCTGTAACTGCTCACAAAAATATCTGAATGCTACAAGTGGGTATGGGTTGGAGGAAAATATTTTGTACACGTGTGGAAATCAAATGCTTGAAAAATAATTTTAAGAATTAAAAATATAAAATGACTTTCTGGTTTGAAATGCTGATGATGATGACGATGATGTGGTATCCTTATGGATGACAGTTCATGGAATGACATGTCTTTGATGTATGACGACAATGTGGAAAATAACTCTGATCCTGTGATATCTGGCTATATCTCTGAAGAGATTCAAATTGTCAGTAATTTTTGCAAGAAGGTCATAAAGCCTGGTGTAAAATATACCGTAATCGACATGGGTTCTGGCACTGGCCGTGTCTTGTTTTCACTGCAAAGCATTCTTGGTGATTCTGTATCGTATTGCGGTCTTGATGTGTCTGAATCGATGATTCAGCTGTCAAAAAACAAGCAAGTTGAAATGAATGCAAAAAATATCTCATTTCTAAAATACGATGCCACCAATCCTGAAATTGATGATCTCTTTGACGGTGATGATTCTGTAAAGATTGTCCTGTGCATGTACAATACGGTTGGAGTTATAGATGCAACTTTGAGGCGACAATTCTTTGATAATATGATTGGTCTGGCAGGAAAAGACGGCATTGCATTGGTTTCTGCATTTAACGGGGATAATTTTGTATTTGCCGCACCTGGGATGTACGTGCCAATGAAGAAAATGGTCGGACAAATCGATGAGGATTCATTTGACGAGAAAAAATTGGCGTTTAAGAACAGGCTGGGATACTATAGTCAGTGGTTTACGCAAAATCAGATGCTGCAATTGCTGCGTTCTAATGCACAACCGATTCCGATTAACGTGATTCTTGATGGAAATGTGCATACGTTTGGAAATATTTTTTCAGATAGGGATGTCTAGTTTGCCAAATTACTTTCACTCAAAAAACAATGCTTCATATCGTTTTGTCGTTTCAAATTCCGGCATTGATGAGCAATCATTAATGAAATGTATCTTGTAATGGAATCTGATTGAGAATTATTGTTTTTAATTTTTCTTGTTTTAAAATAACGAGGTAACATGGAAAACACGCAAAACATAGGACGTATTCCTAACATGATGTGTTTTCCAAACCTGTCATTCTACGACGCAGAACAAAGGCTTCTCGTTGATACTGCTACGTTGAAATGATATTTAACAATGATCTCAGTTTTCCATTGGCGGCAATAATGATCGTATCTAAATAATCCGTATTTTTTTCATTGCCCGTCAGTTTGAAGTTTTTTCATTGGCCATCAGTTTTTATTAAATGCTAACGGTTCAAAACATTATGGTAAAGTGCTGTATCTGCAAACTTGTTGAAGCAACTTCAAAAATCACTGACGGCAATCCTAAATACAAGGGAAAGCCAATCTGCAAAGAATGTGCAGGATATCGCAAGCTGCTCAAAGAGACGAAATAGGCTATTGCTTGGCGTCTGAATCTTTAGTCTTGTTCTTTGCTGCCCAATCCTCGTACATCTTGATTAGCTCGTCCACGTCTTTTCCTTCTTCAGAATAAGTTACAATCACTCCGAATGTCCCTTTTTTGTCGTGGCCCCTTGCAAAGTATCCCCAAAAGGAATCTGGCAGCTTTGCAAAGCTGCTTGAGTCATGTGACACTCCAATTAGGTTGTTTCCTATCACTTCGACTACCTTTTTTGCATCATTTTGCTCTATCATGGGATGATTATTCCCTGATGCAATAAAAATCTGGGTGTGTGCTGAAAATCAATTGACGCCTTTTCTTCTTTTCATCTTTTCGCCTGTCAGTACAACGGTCTTCTTAAAGTTGTCAATCTTGGCATCGCTCTCGTCTTTTTCTGACTTTGTACGTTCTCTGATGACTACGTCTTTGGGATCTACATAGTTGTCACATTTTTCACAAAGCCATAGCGTAAGATTCTCTTTTGTCTGAAATATGGGATATCTTCTCTCATTGCATTGTTTACAGAATAGCGGCATGTCTTCTACATCTCTCCCCTATGGATTTAACCTATCTGGATCTCTGGGATACAGGACTACTTCGCGTACGTTGTCTATTCCGATCAGTGTGGTCATCAGCCTGTCCAATCCCATTCCCCATCCTGAATGCGGTGGCATTCCCCACTCAAACGTCTTTAGATGGTCTGTGAATTGGACCGGATCCAATCCTTGCTCCTTTAGTCTTTCCTTTATCATCTCTGGATTGTGAAGCCTGGTTCCTCCAGAAGAAAGTTCCAAAAATCCGTACTGCAAGTCAAATGATCGGGACAGCGTTGCATCCTCGTCTTTTTCCCTGATGTAAAACGGCTTTAGCTTCATTGGCCAGTCTGTCAGGAAGAAAAATCCTGGATGATTCTTGCCTATTATTCTTAGATGAGAGTCAAGCAAGTCGTCTCCGAACTCCACCTGCTCGCCTTCCTTTTTTAATTCCTCTATGCATTGCGTGTATGTCACTTTTTCAAACGGAGTCGTCGGCACCTGTATTTCATGCTCGATTGACTCTTGCTCCTTTTTACAGTTCTCAGAAATATCTTTGTAGACTGCAACGACGAGTGATTCTAAGACGTGCATCACGTCATTGTAGTCCATGAATGCCGCCTCAATGTCTATGCTGGTAAATTCTGTAAGGTGTCGTCCCGTGTGGGAGTTTTCTGCTCTGTAAAAGTTTGAAATCTCAAATACTCTCTCTAGTCCGAGTGTCATTTGTTCTTTGTATAGCTGCGGACTTTGTGCAAGATATGCGGTCTTTCCGAAATAATCTAGTGAAAACAAGTCTGCTCCGCCCTCGCTTGCACTGCCGATGATTTTTGGTGTGGTTATCTCCAAGAATTTTTTATCAGACAGTGTCTTTCTGAGTGATTGAAGCACGTGATGACGCATCTTGAAAATTGATGCAGTCTTTTGGTTTCGCATGTCCAGTGCACGATGATTTAGCCTTGTGTCTATGTTGCTCTCCATTCTTCCAATCGGATCTACTGGAAGCGGATGTACTGCCTTTCCTAGCACTTCAATTTCTTCTGCCTTTACCTCAAATGCAAAATCACGAGCCTTGGTCTCTTGAACTATTCCTGTTATGCTCACGACGCTTTGACGATTAATTTCTCCTAGGTTGTCGTTTAGATCTCCCTTTACTATGACCTGGGAAATCCCTGTAACGTCGCGTAGCGTAATAAATGACATCTTTCCCAATTTTCGAAGATCCTCTATCCATCCTCCCAGAATGACCTGTTTTCCAATTAATTCTTCATTTAGTTCTGAAATATCGTGAGTCTTTACAAAAACCATTTTTTTACCTATTGTCCTCGAATTCTATCTCAATGTCAAGGTTTCGGGCGTCCTTGACTATTTGTACCACCTTTTCGGTGTCTATTGGAAACTTTGGAGTCCATTTGCCTGAGACTACCGCCTTGGTCTTTTGAATTCCTCCTGGCGCCCATACGGCGTTAATTGACAGTATCTTGGTAGGGAAAAATAGATCCTCTATGAATCGCTTGTCTGTCTCGTCATCTTCTACCAGCCAGATTTTTCCCTTGAACTCGTCTTGCAACGTACGATATAGCGTGCGACTTTGTCTAATTATTCTAATATCCTCTTTTCCCAACGATATGACAAAATTCCCTGCAAAATCCTTGCAGGAATGTAGCGTAAAGTTCTCTATTGACTTGTTTGTTTTGGCGATTTTTGCAAGATTCATTGATGCCTCGACGTCTGCCTTGGTCAATTCGCCTGACTCTACTTTGCTTTCGCACTTTGGACACAGCACTGAGTTTTTTGCATCAAAGCCGCAGATTGGTAGTTCCATTTGAATCGACTTTTTCATTCTTATAATGTTGTTTATATCCCTTGATGCAAAACAAAAACTCTGGATTGGATCTGATGCAATTATGACATTTTTGACAGTTGAAGGGTTGTCCTCAAGGTATGTCTCATCAAGGGGTCCTGTATATGCGGTTGACGATGTTGACTTTGAGCTGGAACACGGAGAGTCGCTGGGAATAGCTGGGGAGAGTGCATGCGGAAAGAGCACGTTGGGTCTGTCATTGATTAGGATGCTCTCTGATGCAAACATGCAGGGAAAGATCACGTTTGACGGTGATTCAATTCTGGATATGAAACAATCAACGTTTGATGATGAGTTCAGGTGGAAAAAAATTTCAATGATCTTTCAGGGCGCGATGAGTTCCTTGGATCCCGTGTTTACTGTAAGCGAGCAATTTGTAGAAATTTTAAAGCAGCATGACTTTGATGGCAATTTTAAAAAGATAATCTCTGATGCGATGGCTTCTGTAAGCCTTGACAAGGACGTTCTGAAAAAATATCCTCATGAGCTAAGCGGCGGAATGAAGCAGAGGGTAATCATTGCAATGGCATTGCTCCTAAAACCAAAGTTTGTAATTGCAGATGAGCCGACTACTGCGCTGGATGTCTTAATTCAGGCCCAGATAGTAAACCTGTTCAAGTCTCTGAAAAAAAATGGCGTATCTTTCATGCTCATCACGCATGATTTGGCATTACTGTCTGAAATTGCAAACAAGATTGGAATAATGTATGGGGGTCAGATGGTTGAATTCGGATCTGCAGAACAGATATACAAAAATCCAAAGCACCCGTACACTCGGGGACTCTTGGAATCCATACCGACACTAAACGGCGGTGCTCCAAAGTATGTCCAGGGCGTTCCTCCAAGCCTGCTTGACGCACCGACACAATGCCGATTCATAGAAAGGTGTCCGTTGGCAATTGAAAAATGTAAAAAACTGCCGCCAAAGTTCAAGACTGAATCCGGATACGTGAGATGCTGGCTATATGATGATGAAAAGTAGTTTTACTTTGAATTAAGAAACTCATCATCAATTTTTTTCAAATAGATTTCCTGTAATTGTGCTATTTCCCTTCCCATTGTATTCTTGCAAATCATCTTGGCGTACTGCACCAAATCTGCATTTCTTTCTATTTTTTCGAATCTCTCAATTTTCTTGAACGCTTCCTGCTCGAACTTCATGATCTCTCTGAATTCCTTGCTGAGTTCCTCTGCTTTCATTGTCTTGTAGTTTTTAGGATTTGATTCCCTAAAGTTAATCTCATCTACAAGCTTTTGAATCTCGCTTGACTCTTGCATGTATTTTTATTTCAAAATGACAATAAATTATTTTTGACTTTCTTTTTTGTGTTCCAAGATGTGTTTTAATCCGTCTGGCATGTTTAGCGAATCCAGGTCAATTTTACAATAGGGGCATTTCAATTTGTCAGGAATGTTTTTTCACTATTGGCAAGCATGAATCAATAATTCTCAGCATTTCTGATCTGATGACCTTTTTATCAATTGACACCCATACCCTTTGTTTCTTAATGGCAAATGATATGGTCTGAACTTTCTTTCTTTCCTCCCATACGAATTCAATTTGCCCGAGATTCTTGTCAAAGAAACCTTCAAGATCTGTCTTCATTGCGATGTGTGAGAACTGGTATTGCGTGTTCTTTTCATTTAGAAGCGGAGTTAGTTCTGGTCTTCTTTTGTATGCCAACAATTCCCCACTTTCACCAATCACTCCTACGAATCGAATGAATGGACTTATCGTCGCAATCGTATCACAAATCTTTTCAAAATCTTTTTTTGCCATGTGTCAAGTTCCAAAAAGATGATATTTTAATGAATTGCATGCTTTTCATTCAAGATTTGATTAAATAATGCCTGAAAAACAGTTTGATTTATGGAATTGGGTGATGTTCTTCCATTTGCAACAGATGACGGATATCTAATTTTAGCACTAATCAATTTCTTTGGCTCACTGGTTCCGTTTGTTCCGTTGCCTGGATTCTTGTTTCTTGCCACAATGTCTGTCGGCAATGAATATGACTTGCATGCACTGGCATTGATATCTGCAGTGACAGCTACCGTTGCAAAACAGATCATATTCTTTGTGAGCTTTGGCGGACGTAAAATTATGAATGCCAAAACCAGAACAAGGATGCGTCCCTTTGAGAGATTGGTAAAAAAATATGGTGCTGCGGCTGCGTTTTTTGCTGCTGCAACGCCGATGCCTGATGACATCATCTTTGTTCCGTTAGGTCTTGCAAAATACAATCCAAAAAGATTCTTTGTTGCGACACTTGCAGGAAAGCTTGTTCTTAGCTATGTCATCGTCTTCATCTCGCATTACGTAGGATTGTCTTTCATAGAGCCGTTTTTGGAAGATGTCGACGATGCGACTCCGATATACATCGGGATCATAGTTTTTGCGGCGATGATGACTACAGTAATTGTCATCCTGCTGAAGTTGGATTGGGTGAGAATCATGGGAAAGTTTGCCCCTTGGACCTTGGATGAAAACAATCCTGACAAAAATAATTCTGACAAAAACAACAAAGACGACTAATTTCGTATTTTAAAATTCCATAGCCTATCTGTGGCCTTTGTTATTCCTATTCTTGTAGATGCTGTAATTCCTTCTGGTTTGATTCCTTCTGCAATGTGAAGTTTGGGATTTTTTGTCAGATCAGTACCGTAGTGCTCTTTGTTGATTGCAAGTGCTTGTGCAAGCTTTGCTGGTCCATTTGCAAGATTCTTCAAGCTAACGTTACCTCTGCTTTCTTGCATCGTTGTGATGCCTTTTTCTGGTTTTATTGCGCGAATCAGCACTGCACCTGCGGCAATTTTGGGGTTTCTTGCAACGACATTGAAACAATAATGCATTCCGTATGTGAAATAAACATAGGCAGTGCCGACATTCTCAAACATTGCCCTGTTTCTTTCAGTGATTCTGTTAAACGCATGACTTGCAGGATCATCTTTGTGCCTGTATGCTTCAGTCTCTGTAATTATTCCTGACATCTGCTGTCTTCCTATCTTTCTGATGATCTTTTTTCCTAGGAGATTTTTTGCAACATCGACTGTATCCTTTGAGTAAAACTCTCTAGGAAGTATAGTCAAAGTCTATCTTGATGTCCTTCTGCTCTTTAATTTTTGTGATCAACTGGAAAAGTTTCACGATGTCTTTTTTTAGATCTGTAATTAGCTCTTGATTGTAAATTGTGGCCGCCGGATGAATGGTGAGAAAATACAGCTGTTTTTCTTTGCGTACAAGTCTACCTCTGTGTTTGATTATTTCAGAACCTCCGAGCAGTGAGTTAAACGCTGTGTTTCCTAGGATGCAAATTATTTTTGGTTTAATTATTGATATTTCCTGCTTTAGGTATTCCTGACATGTGTTTCTCTCAGTTGTTTTTGGAACTCTGTTTTTTGGAGGTCTGCACTTTACAATGTTTGTGATGTACACGTCGTCCCTTGAAATTCCTGCTTCCTCAAGTGCAGATGCGAGTTTTTTTCCTGCAATTCCTATGAACGGTTCTCCGTTTAGATCCTCATTTTTTCCTGGTGCTTCTCCTACAAAGATTACATCTGATTTAAAATTCCCTTTACCTGGAACTGATTTGACTCGGGTCTTAGAAAGTTCGCATTTTGTGCATTTGACAACTTCTTGCCTTATTGCTTTTAGCTTGCGGCTCATTTCAATTGACGCTCCTCACGGTGGCAGTTCCTCTTACGGTGGGTCCTCCGTTTCCCATGATCATTGATTGCATGGGATCTCCTTTCCCACAATTAGTAATTGGTCTTACTGTGAAATCATTTCCGCATGCGTCAATTGATTCAAAAAATTTGGGAGCTGTCCCCATAACAATCACATCCCTCAGCAAGTCTGTGATTTCACCGTTTTCAATCTTTTGCGCATACTGGCACGATATGCTCCAGTTGTATCGGTTCATGTCTATTGACGGTATTTTCATATTTGAGATTAGGTAGCCGTGTTTCACCTCCTTGATCATCTCGTCCACGTTCCAATTTCCATTTCCTATGCAGGTACATGCCATGCGGATTAGGGGCATGAATCGATAGTTTGTGGCCCTCATGTTGCCTGTGGGTTCTGAGTTGAATGTCTGAGCAGTCTCCCTGTTTTGCATGTGGTTGGTCAGAATTCCATTTTTGACCAGTGTCGTTTTTTTGGTTTCTACGCCTTCATCGTCAAAATAATACCATCCTAGACTGTCCTTTATCGTGGGATCATCAAACACGTTTAGGTTGTCTGAACCTATTCTGGTTCCAATCTTTCCCTTCCACCATGCGCCTCCTGCCCATGCCATTTCTTTTCCTAATACCCTGTCTGCCTCTGACGGATGTCCTAGTATCTCGTGTGTGAGCAAGGATACAAAGTCCGGATTCATCACTACTGTCGCTTCTTCTCCTTTTGCTGGCTTTGCATCTAGCAGCTGCGATGCTTTTGATGCGATTTCATTTGCACTTTCAAAAATTTTCTTGTCTTTGATGATCTGCTCTAATCCTCCTCTTCCTCCTTCAGTTATGTTTACGGATTGTGTGAGTCCTGATTCATGTGATATTGCAATCATTTCTGCAACCGTGTCCGTATGGGTTTGCAGTATTTCTGAACCCTCGCTGCTAACAAAGTATTTTGAGCTAATCGTATACCATGGATTGATGACTGATTTGATGATTTTTGGTATGCTTGAAATAATTTCATCGCATTCCAATCCTATTTTGATCAGTTCATCCAGTTCGGGTTTTTTTAAAACTGGAAAATCAATTTTAGTTTTCTTTGCAATGCTTGGATGAAGATCAATTTTATTCTTCATGTTGTATGTGACGCTTTTAATCGAGATGTCTATCGCATCTTTGACTTGATCAAATGATTGGGGATTTGTAATCGAGCAAAAACACCATATTCCGTTTTTTATTATTCTGATTCCTATTCCCTTGTCGTTGTTTGTTCTGACATGATCTATCTGTTTGTTTTCTATGAGTGCTGATTTCTTTTCTTGCTGCTCTGCTCTTGCATCGCAGTATTGGACTCCTGAATTCTGTGCATAACTTACCGCCTTTTCTGCAAAATCTTGTAAAGTTAGATCCACATGTTACAGCATTCTGAGGGGTTCGTAAATCTTCTGTTGTCTAACGATTTGATATTGCAGGCATGGTGAAGTAGTATTCATCTTCAAAATTGTAATCTGAGGTGCCATTTTTGCGTAAGAATTCAAAATATTCTGTGCAATTCTCATAAAATTTCCTGTTTTTTGGATGCTCGTCTTCCATGCTATTCCTAGATATATCTGCATTTTTTCAAGAGAGTGAGTGATTTTAGTTCTAAAAGTTTGTTTTCTTTAAGCAAAATCTTGAGTGACGCTTGATTGAGAAGTTTAAGAAAGCAATTTAGGGTATCATGTTACTCGAAAATTGATTTAAAATTTGTCAAAAATTGTAGCTGATACTAGCGTCATCATTAACGGCAATTTGATATCTCAGATTGAATCCGGTTCAATACGGGATTTTGAAGTAATAATTCCGCAGTATGTTTTTGATGAATTGCAATCACAGGCGTCAAAGAAAAAAGAAGAGGGATTCATCGGTTTGGAAAGAATTGGAAAACTCAAGTCACTGTCTGGAAGCTATGGGCTAAAAGTAATCATATCTGGTTCACACCCGTCGTCTGATGACGTAAAGCTAGCAGGGAGTGGGAGGATAGACTCTTTGATTGTTGATATGGCCCGGCAAAATGACGCCATTCTTTACACTTCTGACAGGTTGCAACATTTACTTGCACAAGCTGAAGGAATAGACACAATTTTTCTAAAATCTGAAATTAAAAAAGAGTCATTGGAATTTCTAAAGTTCTTTGATTCTGAAACTATGAGCATACATCTAAAAGAAAATCAATGTCCGTTGGCAAAAAAAGGAAGGCCTGGAGAATTTAAGTTGACAAAGATTGCAGATGATGTTCTTACCCGAGATTATCTTGAAATGATCTCGTCACAAATACTTGAAGTTGCAAACATTTCTGATTCCACCACTCTGGAAATATCTAAAACTGGCGCATCTGTGGTGCAGCATGATGATTATCGAATAGCCATCACATTTCCTCCGTTTTCTGAATCCTTTGAAATAACAATAGTTCATCCAATTGTCACCTTGGCCCTTGAAGATTACGATATTTCGGAAAAACTGATGGGGCGTTTTTCTGACAGTGCAGAAGGCATTGTGATTTCCGGTGCTCCTGGCTCTGGAAAAAGTACCCTTGCGTCTGGTCTTGCAAACTTTTACCATCATAAGGGAAAAATTGTAAAAACATTCGAGTCTCCTAGAGATCTGCAAGTCGAGTCCGGAGTTACCCAATACGGCAAGTTAGACGGCAGCTTTGACAACGCTGCAGACATACTGTTGCTGGTAAGGCCTGACTATACAATTTTTGATGAAGTGAGGCGGAGGGAGGACTTTGGCACATTTGCTGATTTGCGATTAACCGGGGTGGGTATGGTCGGTGTGGTCCATGCAAGTTCGCCTCTGGATGCAATTCAGCGTTTTATAGGAAAGATCGAGCTTGGAATAATTCCAAACGTCTTGGATACTGTGGTTTTTGTGAGGGATGGGGCAATTCAAAAAGTCTATGATTTGGAGCTAAAAGTCAAGGTGCCGACTGGAATGACTGAGTCTGATCTTGCAAGACCTGTAATTGAGATTAGGGACTTTGAAGACGACGCCTTGGAGCATGAAATCTACACGTTCGGAGAAGAAAACGTAATTGTACCAGTTGGGAAAAAGGTGGACAGGGTAGGAATTGAAAAGCTTGCAGAAGATAAGATACGAGAAACTTTCAAGCAGTATGATCCTCGGGTGGAAGTTGAGATTCTGTCTGACAACCGAGTAAAGGTGCTGGTGGAAGAACAATACATCGCGTCAATCATTGGGAGGGGAGGATCAAACATCAGCGAGCTTCAAAAATTCTTAAAGGTGCACATTGACGTGGTGGAAAAAACCCATGACGAATTCTCCACGACGTCTGATGACATTCCGTTTTCTTTTTCAGAATCAAAGACGTCTTTGCTATTGCTTGTTCACAGGGATTACACTTCAATGCATGCTGACATTCTTGTCAATGAAAAATTTGTCTCATCTGTAAGAATTGGAAAGAATGGAAAGATCAAAATTCCAAAACGCTCGGAAATTGCAAGAGACATACTGAATAACTCGTCTTCTCAAAATGACATCAAGATAATCCTCAAAGATTTTTAAAATCATCTATCACCTTTGGGTTTGCTTTTAGAAAAGTGATGAACTTTCTCAACTGCTTGATCGTTTTTGGATTGAGATGGTGCTCTATCCCTTCGGTGTCCTGATTGGCAGTGTCAAAACCCACTCCTAAAATCTCGAAAAATTCTAGCAGTATTCCATGTTTTTGTCTGATGCCTTCTGCAATCTGCTTTCCTTTGCTTGTAAGGTTGATGCCGTGATATTTCTCATATTCCAAAAATCCATTCTCGTCTAGTCTTTGGAGCATTTTGGTGACACTGGGTGCGCTTACATGCATGTATCTTGAAATGTCTAATGTCGTGGCATATCCTTTCAATTCCACCAATTCTGCAATTATTTCCAAATAGTCCTCCTTTCTTGTGCTTGAACGAGTCCTTTCTAGCTGATGGGCGGCCTTGATGGAATCCAGTCTCTTGGAATTTTTAATTTTCATGTATTCTTTGTAACTGTGACAAATCCCGTATAATTGGATGTCTTTGTGGTCCATTTTGGTTGTCCTTTGTTGACCTGCATGTGACCGTAGTTGATCTTTGGCTGTTAACTATTTTCTTCTGAAGCAATAATGGCATGATTGATCCCCTAAAGGCACGTCTAGACAATCTGAGAAAATTCTCCGAGTCAGCTAAACGTAGAGCAGATTTGTATTCGAATATAAGTAATTTTGATGATGCGCATACCGCACGCTCGTTGGGTGCCCTGCGAAAAGCGTCTGCACCTGGAAAAAAGCTTCAGAAGGTCGGATTCTTGATGCTGTGGATTCCCGAACCTACTGGCATCACTTGTGCAATTGGAGGACCCCTGATTGTTGCAGGAAGATATCTTGATAAAAAATACAATAGCTCAACTTTGAATGATGTGGGACATCAGACAAAAAGCACCATTTTGTCGATTAGTGACTTTAAAAATTCTGTATTGTAAACCCCTTTAGTTTTTAAAAGGATTCAACCAAACTTCTTTATGACGACCCGTGCACAGGCATTGATTCCTGTCACTATTGCAGCAGTAATTATCGGTGTTGTGGGAATGATGACCCTTCCGAGCGACAGTAAGCTGGAGTCCGTTGAATTTCCTAGGGGTACCGTGATGCTGGACGGTGTGCCAATTGAAGTGCAAATTGCAGATACGGAACCCAGACGTGTTAGGGGATTGATGTTTCAAGATCAAATGCCATTGGATCAGGGGATGATTTTTGTATTTCAGGAGCCTGGACTCTATTCTCTTTGGATGCTAAACATGCAGTTTTCTCTGGACATGATGTGGTTTGATGCTGATGGAAAAATAGTTCACATTGAAAAAGATGTTCCGCCATGCAAGACTGCCCTGGAAATAACCACCTGCCAAAGCATCATCCCCGAAGGAGATGCGCTGTACGTTCTTGAGGTGACGTCTGGTTTCGTTGATCAAAACAACATTACAAAAGATTCAGTGTTGACCATTATCTCCATCTGACATTACAAAGCCTTATGTTGGAATATTTCTCGAACGTTTTTGATGAATAAATCCATCTTAATTTCATCTGTTGCTGTGGTTGCAATCATCATTTCATTTTCGTATGTTTTGATGTTTTATAACGGTGACAATACTTCATCTTCGTCAAATTCTCTCTCTTTGTCGTACGTTGACACCAACAAGCAATTGCAGAGTGACTTGCAATTACTTGACATCAAAATGTCATCGCCTCTGAAATTAAACGGCTTTTCTATTGACACTTACTGTACATTTTTTTCAGACATCCTGGTTCAGGAATCTGTTGAATATTGCACCTCTACGGAATTGCTAGATTCCAAAAATCAATATCTTGGAAATGTACAGATGGTTGGCAGTAACGCTTTTCCTCATTATGTAATTGGCGTTATTCAAACTGACTCTTCTGTATCACAACTTGAGGATGTCAAAGTTGTTGTGAATTCCATGATTGAGTTAATTGTTTGTGACTGTTGGGATGAGAAAAAGCCTGGGAATTTTGAATCTGTTGGATTGTGGATTGATGCTGCAAACTCGCATCATTTGGAAAACGTGTCTAAAACTAGCAAGTCCACTATAAACGGCTTGACTGAAAAACCCCTGCTGCTTGAAATCACTACCAATGAAAATGGCTATCTCTGGAAATTTCTAATAGCCAATTAACACAAGATGTAATATACAATATCTCCATACGATTCTTAATCATTATGATTGATCAGTTGTGGCTAGTTTTGTTGGGGTTTGCAGCCGGAATTCTTGGTTCGATGATTGGACTTGGAGGCGGAATAATCGTCGTCCCTGTCCTGACTTTTTTGGGATTTCCTCCCACTGCTGCTGCAAGCAATAGTCTTTTTGCGGCCCTGAGCAATGCAACTGCGTCCACAATTTCATATTCTAGGCAAAGGAGAATTGATTTTTCATTGGGTATGAAACTTGGAATGCTCTCAATTCCTGGAACCGTTTTGGGCGCTGTTGTATCGACTGATGCTGCACCTGATGTTTTTCAAATGCTGTTTGGTTTCGTGTTGATTGCGTCAGCTGCATATATTTTTTTAAGAAAAAAAATTGAGACAAAAGAAAAAACTCTCTCAAAACAAGTGGCAATATTTACAGTTGGCGCCAGTTTCTTTGCGGGAATTATTTCGTCCTTTTTTGGAATTGGTGGTGGCATAATATTCGTCCCGCTGATGGTGGTTGGGATGGGCATGGCCATGAAAAAAGCTGCGCCAACGTCCCAGATGGTGTTGTTTTTTGCATCGCTATCCGGGGTTATCGTACATAGCATTTTGGGACATCCTGACTTTATTCATGCTGGATTGTTGGCGGTTGGCTCTTTCTTTGGAGGATTGGTGGGTGCAAAGCTATCTTTGCATGTTAGGGAGAGGTATCTGCAAATTCTTGTTACTGCCGTACTTTTAATTGCCGCCGGAAAACTGTTTGTAGATTCATCCTATGGGAATTTTGATTTGCTGGGATTCTGATTTCAATAATTTCTCAATTTTTCTTTGGGTAAGATTTTCTGTTAGTTCTACGGGTGGAAATTAATTTTTTTCCTTGCACTACCCTAGAACGATTTCTACGTTTTTGTTAAATACCAATTCGACAAACTGTCACTATGACGATATTGTATATCCCCATAAGGCCATCACGAAGAAATGATGATGATGATGAACCTAAAGACTAGTGCTAGTTCTTTCTTTTAATGTCCTATCTTGGAGGTTCTTTTTTGACTCTGTAGATATTTTTTTAGCAATCACTATTGATTCCTTGTCTTGTGTTGTTCCTTCATAATCAATTATGATTTTTCCAAACTCGTCATCAATGTCTTCTTTATGTGACACCGTGAATTTTAATTTCAAAACCTGATTAGTGTAAAACGGCTTTAGAAATCTTGTGTTTCTATTCCCCCATTCGGAATCTCCGTCGGTTCCAATGAAAATAATGTCGTTTCCATAAATTTGGTTTAGTCTGGTGAATTCACCTTCCATTCTGGACAGGATTGCCCTTCCTGAAACTAACTGCTGCTCTCCTTTTCGTTTGTCTTTTAGGGATGCATTTCTCACCCTTGAGAACTTCAAATATTCTTCCAATTCCTTATCTGATATGCTGCATGTGGAATAAAACGAATCTCCGACTCGAAACTCTGAAAACTTTTTCATTCTTATCTTAATTCATCTACACAGAAAGTTACTTCTGATGATGATGATGAACTGTCTGACACTAGGAAATTAAATGCTTCTGCAATTCTTTTGTTGTCTGGTTCAGATCCTGTTACTGAACCTGGGAACACTGTGAACAACCTGATTTGTGACTTTAGTACGTCGCTAAGTTCCTGATTTACCGTTGTCGTAAATGGTCTTAATGCTCCTCTGAATACTTCCACTTGGGCTCTCTGTGTTCCTGTCACTTTTCTTCCTATGGGGAGATCAGGGCCGATAATCATGATTGAGCCTTTTGCATCCTTGTAAAGGCGAGGATCTTTGCTTCCACCTGGCACAAACTGTTCTAATGCCCTTTGTGCCACGTTTGCGGGTGTTGAAATGAATTTTTCAGTTAGTGTATCCCATTCTGCTCTGGACAAATCTGTAAGTTTTGACGTTTCTGGAAGTTTACCTGTAACGTGAATCACTCCTAATATTTCGCCAATGTTTGTTCTTGCAGTGTTGAGCCATTTGGCTATTTCTTCGGAATTTTTAATGTCTACAACGTGAGCATGGAATTTACTGCTAATGTATTCTTGAAGATCTTTTGGGGTTGACTGTGAAATGAAACATGCCACTTTGCCTCCGTTTTTTTCAACGTGCTGTGCGAGAAACTCGACTCTTTCAGCATCAACTTTATCCGTTGCGTCAATTGTAAACACTACGGCCTTTCCTGCAAAGTCTGGCTGGTGAACTCCTGGAGTTGTAGTGCCAATATGTGGTTTGACTGGATAGAATACTCTGTCACCTGGAATGACCTTGCCGTTCAGGATTTTTGCAATTTCATCATCACACAGGTTCAGAACTGATTCTGAAACTTGACCTTGTGCCAGAAATTCTTGATTTGCAATCATGTGAGACGTATTGTTTTGGACTTTTTCTGCAATGGTTTGAATTTTGTTTAACAAATTTGTAAATGTCTTGGTTAGTTTGGAGACATCTTTTCCGTTGGCCAATTTTTCTGCTGCCTTGACAATTCCATCCTTGATGACATTTTCATCCTCGCCTAACAATGGGAGCAGCTCTTTACTTGCAGCGTCAACTTCTGTTGGAACAAGATCTTCAAATCCGCTGACTCTCATGAATTCTGCTGCTGCTTTTGGATATACTGTCTTGTAAATTCTGTCTGAATGGACAGGACCTGGATTTGTTGCAATGGAAATGATTCCTTTATCTGTCAATTCCCATGACATTAGTTCTGCAAGCCTGTTTTTAGCTCCTTGTGCTGCTGTGTATGGACTTCTAAATCTATACGGTCTTTGTTCTAATGGGCGTTCTTCTGTAAAGAATGTGGATATTGTAATGATTTTTCCGCCTGTCTTCATCACTTTAAGTGCCTGAACGGAACCCCAGAAAGTTCCAGTAAGGTGAATCCCTATCGTGCTCTTGAAGTCTTCCATAGGGGCATTTGCAAAGCATGTGACAGGACCTGAAACTCCTGCATTGTTTATTATGAAATCTACTGTAACGTTGTCATTTTTGAGTGCCTCAAACATGTTATTCATTGGCAATTCGTCGCTAACATCTACTCCTGAGAAAATCCTAACAGATGCACCGCTGTTTTTTTCAGAGATGATTTTTTCCAGCATTGTTGATGTTTCATCTAAAGGTTCTCTTCTTCTTCCAAGAATGATTACGCTGGCGCCATTTTCTACAAATCTCTTAGCTATGGCCTGACCTATGCCCGTACCGCTGCCTGTAATTAGTGCTGTTTTACCTTGAAACTTTAGCATGGATGTATTGGACTGACCTTCATGATATTTATTTCAATTGATCCTGATTTTGTATTTTTTCTTGATATCTTTATTTGTGGGTATGGTTCATAATTTTTAATGCACGATACAGAATCTGATACGTTTGTCTATCAATCATGGCCTGAAAAATTTGGTGTGATGCTAAAAGAAATTGGTGTTGATTCTGTTTCCAAGGAAATTGGAATTGATGATGTTGAAAATGATGATTACTATAGCAGATATTTTTCTCAGACCCCTAGGATGGTAACCAACAAGGGATGTCTTGACATTCATAACTCCAATATTGACGCTGTACAAATCATTCAAAAGGGATAACGATGCAAGATCCTAATCCACTTCCATGGGGCGCTTTAGATAGATTTCAAGCCCATTTCATTGTAAGGCGGGCATCTGGTGCTGATTTTAGTAACTATGTTGCAAAAACTGCACTGACAACCCGTGGTCATTTTGCTAAAAAAATTGTATCCAAAGTTGAATGGACTGGTTCTGGATCCTTGGCCTCAAGATTAAACAATGATGTCGAACTAAACAAAATGATTGCAAGACAATCAGTCAAGGATGCTACGATATACGTTGAACCTACAGACACTGCAATTAGAATTAGAGGCAAATGGGACAATCACATCGCCTTTGGAATTACCAAGGAACTCTTTGAAATTTATGATAGAATAGCCGGTCACATAAAATCTGTCTAGGCTTTCCACCAATCCAATGCAAGAAAATCTACGTTGTTTTTGCCTTTTGGAATCGCAAGGATGAATTGTTTTCTGACTGTTGTTGCAAGTCTGCCTGCCAGAACAATCGCTGTGGTTGTGATTGCTTCACTTCGTGTATAAACTTGAATTAGAAATGGAGCATGATCAATTCCTGGACCCTTTTGATATACTGCAAAGTCACAGCCAAACTTTATTCCTGGATTGATGATGTATCCCTTGTCTCTGAAGTTTTTGTAAACCAGATATTTTTTATCAAACTCGTGAACTTCTTTTTTACAAATTTCAATTAATCTTTCTACTGTTATCTTTTGCTTTGATTTTGTAATTGATATTCTTTTATTTTCCAAAAGATACAACCCTTCAATGAGGTCTAAAATTAAAGGTGCATCAATTTCTTCAATTTTTGGTTTTGGAATTCCTATGGGTTTTCCATAGTATCCTTGACTGAATAGGCTACGCGAGTCTTCTATGCTCCATACGATGATTCTGTTTTCAATCAGCTCGCATTTCATGATTTGTCTAAAAAAATAATGTGTATATGAATTCTCTATCTTACTTGTAACTTTTTTAGATTTTAAAATAACTTGTGCAGTGTATGTTTTTGGCTATAAGCTTAATGCCAACAGTATGAATGAATCCGAAACCTTTTGACATTTGTCTGCCATCTCCTCGATTCCTTCTATGACGTCTTTAATCAGCAACAACTCTTTTGTATTTGTTACCTCTGATAGAAGTTTTAATGTGGCTTGTCTGTATTTGATGTCTATTTCTCTTTCTATTGTCTGTGTCTCTTGAGCTAGTTCTATTGCGTTAGCTGTGTTTGTGTTGAGACTTCTGATAATTTCGTTTAACTTGTAAACTTGATCAACTACCAATTCAATTAATTTTGTAATGTCCTTATCGAGCCCTGCGCTCTTTAGCGTTGTAATCTTTACATTTGCAAGCTTGAATGAAATGCCTGTGATGTAGCCTGCAATTTCATCCATCGTATATGCTGTGTTTAGGAGGTTTTCTCTATTCATGATTAGTCCACCTACGTCTGCTACCTCTCGTGTGATCTTTCTTCTTAGGTTCTCCACTTCTTCTTCAATAGTTGAAATTTGTGCCAATGTGCTCTTGATGCCTGTCTTGTCTTTTTTCATCATGAGTTCCGGCAATGTTGCAAGTTCTCTTGATGCGTTTAGGATTCTGTTGATCTCGTCTTGTAATACTGCTATGGCCTTTCTTTTTGCTTGAACTTCAAGCTCTCCGCTGTACATGACAAAATGTAAACAACTTTGAGGTAATTTAAATCCTTTATGATTTTTGATACTTTCTAAGCATAATCACATTAGATTTTTCTCATGTGCCACCTTTTTTTGCCCCTTGTACAGTGCAATCACCTCCTCATTTGTGGATGCATCTTCAACAGCTTTCTCGACTCTAATTTTTCCTGTAAATTTTGGAAATCTCAAAGCTAGTCCTGAATCTTTTCTGATTTTGTCTATTGCCGCTTTGTGAATCGGGCTGAGTGTGATTTCTGATGCGACTACTTCTATTATCAATTCCGGCTCAAACCACACATCTGCCTCCATTTCACTTGTAATGCGTGGATTTTTTTTGATTGTGACTTTTGGGTTCAGGATCTGATATATTTGATCCAAGTCTTCATCTGTAAACCCTGTACCTACTTTACAAATACTGGTGAATGTGTCTTCATCTTCATCGTATGTCGCTAGTAGAAGTGTTCCGTAACTGCCTGTTCTCCTTCCTTTCCCAAAAAATCCGCCTATCACCACAAGATCCAAACTGTCTCCTAGCTCATTCTGATATTCTCGTTTTAGTTTTAGCCAATGACTTCCCCTTGAACCTGCTTGATATGGCTTGTCCAGCATCTTTAACATCAGTCCCTCGCTTCCTGCATTAATGCTGTTTTCCATAAATTCTTCTACCTCATTTTTGTTTGTAATTATGCCCATTGGGATGTGTCTTGTAAAATTATCCTCTTTGACGGTTTTTTTCAATTTCTCCCTTCTGTCTTCATAGCTTAATTCCAAACAGCTTTTTCCGTTACAATACAAAACATCGAACAGGTTCACAGTTATTGGGTATTGTGTAACCGCTTTTTCTATTTTGTATTTTCTTCTTCTGTGCATTAGCTCTTGAAATGGTAAAAATTCTCCAGTATTTTCATTAATGGCCACTGCTTCTGCTTCTAAAATTATATTTTCCGCTTGAATATTTTCTGGAATTTTTTCTATAATGTCTGGATAGTAGCTTGAAATATTCTCTAAACTTCTAGAAAATAGCATTACTTCTTTTCCTTTTATGTGAAGTTGTACTCTTTCTCCATCCAGTTTGTACTCTGCTGCAAATCTGCCTCCGAATTTTTCAATGGCTTCCTCCTCACTCTTAACTCTGTCTGCCAGCATTGGTCTGATTGGATTAAATAGAATTATCTCGAATTTTTCTATTTTGTTTATACCCTCAGTTGCAATTGTTTCTGCAACCTTTCCCAAATCACTGGAAACGTTGTATGCATGCTGCAAAATCTTTCTATTATTTTTATCTCCTGAAAATGCTATGGCTAGCGCATCCATTACGGTATTTTCTGCAATTCCAAGCCTTAAACTCCCAAGTAAAATTTTCAAAACATATTTCGCCTCTATCGGAGTTGCATCATTTAGCAGACTTGATATGTATTTCATCTTCATGTCTTGCGAGTGGGTGCCTTCTAGATTTGCAATTTTGAACAGTGTTTCGTACACTCTTTCCACAGTAATGTCTTCTACCAGAAAGGTTGTCTGTGTTTTTTGTTCAAGTATTACGGATGCTGCATGTCCTAGATCCCCGTTTTTTCTATACTCCTCCTCGATTTTTTTTATTGGAATTCCTGATGATTTTGATATTGACTTTATTGCAATTTTTTCCGCAACTCCTAACTCAATGCCTTCAAAATCTGGTCTCAGTTTGCCCTGTATAAGATACACAATCTTGGAAATTACGGTATTGGGTGTTTTTTCAAATAATTCTACAAGAAACTTTGTCAGTTCCAATCTCTTTCTGGTGCTCTCCATTTTGTAAAATGACTCTGCTAAAATTGAAAATTCCACTATGATTCTTTACGTGTCTTGGATAAAAATCTGAATCTGCGTGCTGTTCATCGTATTTCACAATCTTACATGTGAAATCTAAACACGTGATGAAATTCTTAAAAATTTGGATGAGTTTAACCCATGAATAAAATTACTATGTGTACACTTTCTACTTTATCGACTTACTTTCAAATCTAGCATGATTTCTGCCGTGTCTATATCTTCATCTTCCAACCATGATAGTTTCTTTTCAATCAAGTCAAACGATTCAAGTAGTATTCCATTGATGTCGTGTATTTCAACTTTTTTTGCCTTTGGCCTTACTATGACATCTTGCGGCGAGTGATATACGCGAATGGTTTCATCATTGTGAAATATTCTAATCTTCAATGCTGTATTCTTGGTATAACATGGTAAATACTTGACTATTTGAGATGTGTTTGTGTCCATACATGCATGGTGATCTAAAAACTATTTTTCTGTCAACTGATTATCATTTTGTAAAATTTAGTTTATTTTACATTTGCAAGTTCTGTTTATCTTGACGCTGTAGTATTTGTTTTTATTCCTACACTTTTTCTATCTTGTTTTTTAAAACAACAACATAGAATAATTTAGGCACACTTACGAAAGAAAAGCCTTCGTCGACCCTTACGTTAGTCTAAATTTCCACTCCGGGAATCTCCACTCGTGACTAACTGATGTGACAATGATGGAGCAGTCGAAATACTATGGGCGACAAAAAGTGGAGCACTAGTGGAGCAGCAGGCAATACGAGAAGCAATTGATGATAACAAGGGGTTTTTGATGCCTGATAGTGATGTTTAGTTATGTTGTGTTGGGCCTGAAAGAAACCTTTACGGTTGTGACATCATGAGTTGTCAAAACAACTATTCTTCATCTTTGTCATCATTTCTTGTTTTTACTACTTTGACACCGCTTGCTTTAAGAAAATCCCAAGTCTCATCATTTTTCAAACAGAATCTAACCCATTTGTTGTCATGTGGATCTGTATCCCCTACATAACATTGTAGTTTTTTATCTTCATCAATTATTACTGAAATTGTACCTTCTGAAGAATCATCTAAAACTATTCTGTTGCCAATTGTTCCAATAAATTCGATTTTTGATTTAGTTTGTAACTTTAATTCATGTTTTCTAATATCTAGTTGATTCTCAATAAATCCATCAGGATTAGTGAGAAAATCTCTGAATAAAAGAATTGCAATGTCTTTAGGTTTGAAATATCCTAATCTTTTAAATTTTGCACCTTCGAGAATTTTTTCTATTTCTTGAAAAACTATTTTCGGAGTTTGAACATATGACCAATTTTTACTGTCTGCCATATCTATTCGGTATGTATTTCTACATAGATATAGGTATCTAAATTAGTTTACCTAGTATTAACAAGGCCTACATAGATTAGTTTAAGTAGAGTCTATGTATTGCTATGTATATCTTGGTACGTAAATACGGTTTCATTAACACTTCTCTTCAAACTAGAAAAGATTTTGATGGTTTGTATGAAAAACAGAATCCAAAACCCACTAAAGTTCAATTTATTGACTTCATTATTTCTGAATTTTCCAAATTACAAAAACAAAAGGACTGTGAAAATTGAGTCAAAGACTCGTAAAACAATCCAGAATGAAAATTCTTGGAAAAGATGTATCAAAAGAAGAAATTGCAAAATTATACGCAAAAAAGTTTCTTGGAAATACAGACAAAAATATCCAGCCGATGAAGGTTGTAGCAATTGGCAGAGAACTAGGCCATAGTTCACCAGATACCCAATACAAGTACATGAATTTAGCCGCTGAAATGAAATTACTTAAAAAAATAATTTTTGATGAAGTAAATCAAAAAACAGGCAAAGTCAGAAAGGTAACCAGATTTGTAAAACCTGAAGTAACCTACCAACAACAATTCTCAGAATTCTCTAAAGACCATAAAATCATGAATGACCCAATCATTGCAGATTGGTTTGAGGACATGGCAAGCCGTAAAAAAGGTAAAGGAATCGGTTCAAGATTTAGACACGTTGCAATCATTGAAAAAATATGCAACACTTGCAGAGTTACACCTTCTCAAATAATTTCAAGCAACTCCACAGCCGAAGAAATAAAGAAAAATTTCATGAAGGCGTTTAGAGAGCATGCAGTTTGGGGCCAAATCAACTATAACCGTTCCATTGAGACTTTAGACTATGAATTATCTTATGCAATTGCAAGTCTTTGTGATGTTCACGGCATCAAATGGAATAAAAATTCTTCAAAGATGTCTAGGCAGATTGTCGGACACGGTGATCATGCAGACATCAGACTCACACCTGAAGAATTTGAAGAGGCTGACCGTTATCTAATTGAAAAACACGGAATTGATTCTGATATTTACAGAATCTTTTGGGTTGGTGTCGAATCCTGTGCTAGACACAAAGCACTCTACACCATGCCATTAATCTTCACTAAAAGCACATCAAAGAAGACTGGAAAAATAACATATTTCCTAGAGGCTGTTGAAACCAAAGCATCGCATATCAATGGTGGCAAATGGACAAAATTCATCAAGAGAACAAATACTCAAAAAAGTCTAGATTTACTCAGAGACAGAGGTTCTAAATACATCTGGGAAAATCCACAAAATCTAAAAATTACCAATTTCAAGGCACAAATCAGAGTCCAACTTTTGGAACTCTACGAGCATCTTGGAAAAATTACAAATCGTGAAGAACTAGAACGTGAGAAAAAAGAGAAAAAACTAACAAAGACTGGCAATTATTGGCTAGATCACTATACTCACACACTTAGACACGTAGGGGCACATTACTGGCTTGGTAAAACCAAGTACAATTACGGATTTGTCGCAAAAATTGGCGGCTGGAACATCATTGATGAGCTAAAGAAATCCTATGGGGAAATGCCACCTGAAATGGCAATGGAAATTCTAGAGGATGTTGATTCGATAGAAAATCATGGAGTTGCAATTACAGCATGACTAGCAAACAAAACCGAAGACAATACAGAGTGAATGTTTACGATGACACTCTGAAAGAATTTCTAAATGATATGACAATTGAGAGTAAATTCTCAGATTGGGCAAAAACAATATTTGATGATCTAAGAACTGGAAAACTAACCTACAACAGAACAGAAAAAGACATTGACTTTCAAATTAAAAAACTAAAGGCAGCCGAATTAAAATTAAAAATCTGGTCTAGGGTAAAAGATTCAGGATTCTCACTAAACCAATTGGATGCACTAATCAATCAGGATGAAATACCACTTCCTGAAAACGATTATCCAAATTCAAAACCAGAGCCGGAAATAACAAAATCTGAACCTGTAAAAAATGAAAATACCCAATTCAAATCTTTGGGAAGTACAACCATGAACAGAGCAAAGAAAATTTTGCAAAAAGACGGAACGCTGAGATGCAAAAGATGCAATAGAAGATTTGACATGCGAGCATTTGACTTTGAGCAGTTAGATGATTACAGAAATCATTGTGAAGAAGTGCATAATGGATTGTCAGGAGATGAAAGAAAAGAACTGTTGGAGATTTACCCCGAATGAATTGCACCTACTGCTATCATGAAGATTTCAATGAAGTTCCCCCAATAGATGACATTGATGCCGCTTGCGGTTGCGAATGTCACTTTGATTTTGATGTTGACGAAAGTTATGAGGATGCTGAAAATTGACTTCTCGTAAACAGTATGAAAAATTAAAAGAATTGACTGAAAAAGAAATACGTTCTTTGAATACTGATGTCCAAACTATTAATAGGATTATTGAGGACATTGAAACAAAATATTCTTTTATTCAATCTTATAAAATAGATAAAGAAAAAAATCTACTTGAGATTAAAGACAAAAAGAAAATTCTTGCAACGTTGGAGAAAAGAATTCTTGAGGATGCTAAAAATTGAACGGAAAACGTCATTGCATCGGCTCATGTGCCAACTACAAGACATCAAGAAAGGCAAACGAATCCCCCTATGATTCTGGGTTGGGATGGTGCAAGCAATGCAAAGTTTACCTGAAAATTGCATTTCTTTTGTGTCCTTGCTGCACAAACAAGATGAGATTCAACCCCAAAAACAAGAACCGAAGAAAGGAGATTGTAGAAGTTGCCTAAGTACAAGAAAATCTCAAAAGAATTTCACTGTCAGTATGACGATGATAAAATTCAGAAATACATCGGAGACTATGAAAATTGATTCCTGATACTTTTCTTGAAAGAACAATGCAATGTCAAAACTGTAAGAGTCACGGGGATGTCTTGTGTGAAGTTCATCTGGTAGAATTTAGGAGATATCAAAGAATTGATTAGTAAATGCGATAATGTGTATTGTACAATCTGTGACAATGACCAAGAACTTTCAAAAAAACTCTCCGAACTAATTGAGATTTGGTTGAAACTTAATAAAAAAAGGGGAAAGAAGCACTGGATAAGAATTCCGTTTACAAAATCAGAACTTGAATTTATCGTGGAGAAATTAAAATGAATAACACTTGTCCAAACTGCCATCTAGAAATGGATTATCACAATCTAAACGATGAAAGAAGATGCAAAAGTGAACTGGAAATAAAACTCTTGAGAATGAAGAAATGAGCGGTCAAGCCATTAAACATCTGGAAAATATTGATGTAAATGACATCTGGGAAACACAACTTTGTGATCTTATGAAAGCCTGTTTTCATTATCATGTTGATCCTAAAATCGATGTATTCGCTTCTTTTGATAATGCAAAATTAGATCATTTCATCAATAAGGAGATGGATGCTTTCAAACACGAATTATTAAAAGATGCTTTTGCAAATCCACCATATTCAATCATTAAGAAATGTATGAAATTTCTCTATGAACAACACGTTAAACACAATATTGAAATTATCATCTTGGCATACAGTAAAACGGATACTAAATGGTGGCATGATTTTGTAGAAGGCAAGGCAGAGGTTCATTTCATTAAAGGCAGATTGAAGTTTCAACTGGAAGGAATAATTCCAAGAATATGCAAAGAATGTAAACAGCACTTTATTGAAGAAATTAATTATTGTCCTAATTGTTCTTTGTTTGAACCTGTAAGATTAAGTCAAAACTGTGCTCCATATCCTTCTTGTTGGATAATCTACAGGAAAAGAAAATGAGTAGCAAATATTTCAGCGATAACGAATACTGGACAAGAAAAGGCAGAGTACAGCATACATCAGGCGGTAAATTTAGGGAATCTGTACGAAAATCGCTAAATATTGTTAAAGAATCTGAACTGTCTTACCATGCTTATCGAAGAACAATAGGAACCGACTAACTTTGGAATGTGAAATTGGTTGTGGAAGGGAATCCACTGAACAACTTTCAAACGAAACCGGTCTGTTTGTCTGCTATGGATGTAGAATAATTCAAAGAGATGTTTGTCATCTTGAATGATAGTTTTAGTTATGATGCAATGAGATATTTGCAAAATGATAAAAATGGTTTTTATCATGATGCTAAATTTTGGCGTGAAGTAGTTTACATTTCACAAAGAAGATTCAGAATTAATTGATAATCCCGTTGCATAATTACCAGAATTATTCTATCTAATGCATGTCATCCGAAGAAAAAATAAATGAAGATAAAGAAAATAAATTTGCACCTCGATACAAAGTCGTCGAAGGATTTGTAAGACATTGCCCTGCATGCGGAAGAACATGGTCAAATAACGGAGATTCCGAAGAAGAAATAACTTGCGGATGGAAAGACTGTCAAGTACAGTTTAAGGTATCTGCACTTTAGAAATGTCTGCAATTAGTCCTGAGGATGCACCAAGTCAAGCGGATTTGCTTAGAGAATGGATTGATGGAAAATTAGACGAAGATCCTAAACGCTACATGCTTTCATCCAAATTAAAAGAAGGCATGAGGGATTTTGCCGCAGATCATCCGCAATTAAAAAAGACAGGGCCGCAAATCAAAGCATCATTTCACACAATTCTAAATGAGAGACTAAAGGCAAGAAACATCAGTCCAAAGGATGGAAAAGTAACAAGAAAAAGAATTCCCAAATTCAATCCTAATACTTCAGACATGCAGGCAATTGTAGAGCCTGCGTTGCAAGGTGCCCCAATTCAGCAGTCTCAAAGCGATTCTCGAAATGACAAATTCGCCCCCAATACAAGTCAACAACAACAGTTAGGCCCAAACGGTCAGCCAATTCCCGGCATGATATCACCCAATCAGCCTTATGTCAATCCAAACGTCACACTTGATTCAATCGGCGGTTTGGCACAGGGTTGCATGTATGGACTGAAGGCATTGCTGCCAGACTTGGAAATGCTCAGCGATGACGAAAAGAAAGGAATAGCCGAAATTCTAATGCCGCCAATATCGAGAATTGAGGATGAAAAGATTCAACTTTATCTCTTCCCAATAATTGGAATTCTTGGAATCGTGGGCCCGAAGATAGCGAAGGCAAGGGTAATCAAAAAAGAAAAGAAAATTGAGGAAAAGAAAAAGCAAAAAATAATAAAAAAAGCAGAAAAGATTCCTGAAAAAGAAACTACTGTAGTTGAAGCAATTGCAGCCATTGAAGAAAATGACGAAGATAAGGGAGAGGTGGGCTGGTAAGTTGACTGAAAAAAAACTTGGATTCAATCCTGATGATTTGGTTCTGACAAAACAGGATGTCTTGGAAATGCTTGAGAACATACAAAAAAGATGGGAGCAAAACAAGAAAAACAATTGGAAGCTAATTCTTTCAATAACCGGAATGAAGGCATACATTTCTTTTTCAAGTGATGAGACAATCAAGGCAATCTGGTCTGAAATCGTAAAGGGATTCAACGAAATGCTGATTGAAAATTCTCTTGCAATTGCAAAAGGAGACGGCGAATCATGGGCCGAAACCTTTGAGAAGATAAAGAAAAACAAAAAGGATTTTTCATGATGAAGTGTCCGGATTGTACAGAAGAAATTGAGAAGATCAGCCCTTATAACATTTATAGATGTGCATCTTGCAAGGCAGTCTTTCAGATTCACAGCGAATCAGAATTGGAAAGAATAGGGGATTATGCATTAAAAAATCAAAACAAAAAAGTTTCTGAAATGATGCATGATTTGACTGAAGAACTTTCAAAGGGTACTATTTGATGACTCTCAACAATTCCAGAGTCGAGAAGATATTTTGGATGTTCGGTCACATTATGCCTTTGCCCCAAGACGATGCAAAGAAAAAAGCATTAGAGGGAATCATTGGCGGCAAACTTGAAACAATAGTTCCGCAATTCATGAAACTGCTTTCTCTGATGATAAAGGAAAACCCCGAAGTTGCCGAAATGTGGTTTGAATTTTTCTCTCAATCCGTATCATACATTAGGGAAGATTCTGATGAAATGCCTGAAGTCAGCATTCCACAGGAAGAAATCAACAGAATTTGGACTGTATACGACATCAATCACAAGGGAAAATAAACAGTGACACAATTCATCTATCTAAAGCAGGGCCAAAAGTTGCCCTTCTTTTTCAAGCCTCACAAGGAAGACGTTTTCATTACCGGGAAAAAAGGAGAGGGCAAGACATCAAGAATAAAAATGATTTTGGACTTGATTCAGGACAGGCCGTATTGGATTTGGTGTCCTGAAAGACCTGAAGAGAAATTTGGCAACTATGCACACGTGGTCAGAAGAATTGAGGATCTAAAATACGGACAGTATGTGTATGCAGGCCCTGATTTGTCAATGAAGAACTTTAGAAAATTCTGTCAAAAGGTTCTGACCATGACAAACATGGTTGTGGTGTGGGATGATATTCACAAATATGTAAAGAAACAATGGTGCCCCGATGAGCTAAAGGAAATAATCCTCTCAAAAAGAAACGAGGGAATATCCTCAATCTATGCCACTACTACTGCCAAATCAATTCCAAATGAAATTTTGGGAAATTCAACTCACGCTTTTGCATATCGTTTTCAATTGCAGTCTGATGCTGAATGGCTGGCAATGAACTATTTCGGCGTTGAGGCTTGGCTGCTAATTCAAAAGGACAGGAGAAAAAAGGGCTGTTTTGATTTTGCTGATGACATTGATATTCTTCCAGAGTACAGTTTCATCTATAGAAGAGATGACGAACTTGAAACAAAGGTGGTAATCAACGCATGAAGCCAAGATATGAAAAAATCTACGGATGCACCGAATGCAAAAAAAGATTTGCACATCCTAGGGCACTTTGCATCCATCTTAAGATGGCTCACAATACAAACTACAAGATAAAGATACTTGATTCATCTTATGCCTGTAGAGTCAGGAGATGAACAATTCATCCCCGATAACCGTCTTTGAACATAGTAAAGTATGCAAAAACTAATTCCCGGAGTTAGCGTTGATAAGTTTTCAAATTTCGCTAAATCAAAAGAAGTGATAATTGCAGCAGTCTCTTTTATTTTGACACCAATTGCAATATCCCAAGCACAAAAACTGTTGGTAAACGTACCGTTCCTACAGAACAACCTTACAATCGGCCTTATTATTGTGGCCTTCTTTTTGTTTCTGTTTGCCACAAAAATGGAAGGACTAGTTAAGACTGTCGGAATGGCAATAGCAGGGGAAATATTCGTTTCTGCCGTATTGTCATTTGGTGCAGTTCAGCAAACATTAAACAAGGTGGGTCTAAATTGACGATAGAATTTAGAAACCTTCCACAGAAAACAATTGCGTTTGCTGCAAATGAAAAAGTAACTCTTGCAATTCCAAGAGTAAATGCCATCCGCTGGATTGACATGCGTTTCTTCATCACGAATGTCGCCGGTGGAAGTGATCCTACAGAAATTCAAGATACAATATTGAATGCTATCAAGAAAATAAAACTGATTTTGGATGATGACGATACCAAAATCAATGTTGATGCAAGAAAACTATTCTTCGTTGAGAAGTTGGAAAAAGGAACTGAACCTGCAACCAACAAAGACGACAATCAGGTCGGTTCAGAAACCAAGATTTGGTTTGTTCAACTCCGTCTGGACTTTGCAAAGAGCAGACTGAGAGAAAGTGACATCAGTGCATTGCTTCCGGCAAGATTATTTACAAAATTGGATCTTGAGATAGAATGGGGAGATGTAAACGACATGTTCAGTGCAAATCCAGGAACTATCACCGTTGCGGATTCTGGTTGTAAAATCCAAATCAGAGAGGTCTTTGATACAGAAAACAAGGTAGCATTTGCAAAAGGACAGGCAAACGGCGGCTTTGATGACTTTCGACTGACTACAAACTCAGTGGACATTGATGCCACACACACAAACCTGACTGATGATGCGTTGGAAAGTTCAATCAGACCAGGAAATAGATTAATCTCCAAGCACTTCATCATGACGAAGAATTCGTCAGGAGACAGAGTAGACGATGCAGTGGAAAAACTTCTCTTGGAAGATACGAGAGGTTCTGGAAGGAGTATAGTAAAGTCTGATTGGGACATGCTTAACGGCTATCTCAAGGCAGAATATCAGTTGGAATCCTTGGATGCAGGCATTGCATACCTGGACTACATCGATGTTCTAGGAAAATTCCTAGCCATTGATGCTGAATCATCGCTCATGTGGAAGATTCAGAACATTGCACCAACAGGAACTGAAAAGTTTGAAGTATTGACGAAGTACTTTAACGGTAAAACGTTAGTCAAACCGGCTAACGCATAACCATTTCTTTTCCCTTTTTGGTGATTCTGTTGGTTCTTCCACTTTTGATTATTGGCGTTATTCTCCTAGCATTTGCTCCGCAAATTGCAGATGCTGTAAAAAGAATTACAAGCAGTTCAGACCCGGATGTGGAAAAAGAAAAACAATTCAGGGAACTTGAAAAAGAAACACTGGCAGCCGATGAGGGTATCTTTGTTAGTATTGGAAGAACTCTTTTTGGAAATAAATTCAGAGACGATGTAATATTAGAAAATAACAAAACTCCGCTTGTAAAAAATCTGATCATAAAACCTGACGGAACTAAAATTAATGTAACTTCAACTAATCCTATTCAAAGCAGTTCTCAAACTGGAATTACAGTAGTTGACGGCGGGATTGTAGAAGATAACAAAGTAATTGGATTCAGCGGAATAACTGGATTCATAGATGCAATTTCACAATCAAGAAGCAAAGAGGTATTTTCATAATGGCCCTGATTTTTAATTTGGTTCTTCTTGGAATCGTATCTATAGTATTTCTAAAGTCTGGTGGTGACTCTCTTTTGGGACAGGGATTTTCATTGTTGTCCAATGTCGATGCCCAGACAAAAGATGCATTCAAGGATGAAAAGGCAGGCAACGAATTAAAATCCAAAGACAGACAAGTGGAGGATTCCTAAAATGTCTGCAATTATTGGTCTTGGTATTGGATTGACTGCTCTTGCATTGTTTGTTTCTAAAGGCGGCTTTGGCGAAGTCTCTGCATTTGTAGGTGACAGGCTTGGCAATGGTTCAGTAATTAATGAGGATGACGATAATGAGCAAGTACCTGAAACTGAAAAAGAAGAAATCGATGATACTCCAATTCCAATTGACGGCGGCCCAATTTTACCACCTGTGCAAGGTCCACAACTTCCACAACGTGAAATAACTCCTCAAAGACTTCCTGAGCCTGAAATTGAGGTTTTGGCTCCAAATCTAACTCAATTTGTTGAGCCATCTAGGTCTATACCTAGACCTGTTCCAAACGTTTCTACTCCCAAAGTCAGAACTACGATTAAAACCACAAAAACATTCAGAGGGGGCGGCCCCGGATTTGTTGGCGGTTCTGTAAATGAAACACCAGTAACCAAAAACTCTAGTTTGGGATTTATCATTAAGAAACTTGGAGTATCGGCATCCAAAGCCGCATCACTTAGAAGATCCCTCAGAGGCGGCATAAAACTTTCTGATCTTGGAACCAACACAGGTTCAGGTCAAAAAATTCCTACTACAAACAGAGCCGGACAAAGATCCGGTGAAATTACTACAAGCAACAGAAAAAGAACCCGTAAAGAGGCATTGGAAGAAGCCGCAGAAAAAGCAAGATTGTCTTTTGACTCTAGGAGCATTACAAACTTTAGGAATTGATGATCATGGAAATAGACGAAATAATTAACAATGCAATCGGAAAAGTAGAGAATGTTTTCAAGAAGAACATTATGAGAGTCGAAGTCGTAACAAAGCCTTACGAGTACGGCAAGCCAGTTTTGAAAAGGGCCGTTACTACGTCAAGTTCTAGACCTGACACACCATCAATAATAATTGAAAATCCCTTGGACAGAGACATTAGAATTTTCTCAATCTCAATGATTGCAGATGACTCATTTAAGACAAACGGCAGAGCAGAAATCCTCATCAACGATGTGAGTTATCTGGATGAAGAGAGTGCTGCAACATTTACAAATGTAAATGAAATCAACATACCAATTCCTCCTGAAGGCGAATTGCTTAGGGCCGGGCATTCAATTGAATTTAAGATAAGAAATAACGACAATACAACATCCGTTGCATTGACTGCACTTGTTTATCTTGGTGCTCGAAGTTCCTAGTTGGAGTTATCAAATCTTGATGTTTAGTACTTCTTTTGGTTCATTGGGAATTACCAAACGTAATCTTGTTGCTGCCAGAGTTACAAGTAGTGAATTCGATCCCGGCAGCATTGCAGGATTGATTCTTCACTTGGATTCTGCACTTGGAATAACACCAAACGGCTCAGACGTAGCGCAATGGGGTGACCTGACAGCAGAGGGAAATGACTTGATTCAGAATGTTGCGTCACAACAGCCCGTTTACAATTCAAGTGATGCTGACTTTAACAATCTACCATCTGTAGGATTTAACGGACAAGATGAATTTATGAGTACTTTGGCTTTTGCTTCGGGATCCCTTTCCCAACCGACTACTATTTTCATGGCGATAAAAAATGATTCACCGACTCCAGTTGGAAATGTATTTGCTGGAATTACTGGGGGTAAACAGAGTTATTTTTATTCTTCAAGCAAGCATGTGATGTGGTCGGGAATTAGTTTAGTCGGTGCAACTGTTGACCAAAGTTTGCACATAATTGGAATGCAGTTTGACGGAACATCAGGCAAAGGATTTCTAGATGGTGATACGGCAACTTGGGCAGGCAATAGCGGAACCCTTGTTTTGGATGGGTTGACATTGGGTGCCAGGTGGGATCAAGTTAACTTTACATCTATCAGAGTTGCAAAAGTACTCATCTATGATTCTAAACTGATTAATTCTGACATGAATTTAGTAGGTAACGCTCTAGCGACAAAATACGGCTCGTCTTGGACTGATTTATGATGAGTGAATACGTAGAGACTGCAACACTTGGAGAAGCACAAGCCATAATTGCAAAAATTGACAGTCTTCTGGGCTATCCCAACGAAAAGACAAAGACACTGACATACGCAAATCCGTTACTGCATGACTTGGACAAATCAAAGCAGGGTGCAAAAAGATACCTCGTAATTGTAAAAGACGGGGTCGGGTATCCAAAACTTGCAAGAAATGCCGTACTTGCAGACCTGAACGGACGACTAACCGCAAAGGAACTAGGACAAAAGAAGACAAGGCAAACACTGGAACAAGAAAAGGCGTTTAAGGTGATCAAGGGATTTGTAAGGTTATGACATTCTCAAAATCCATAGTGAGAAGCATTCAAACCACTGATACAAAAAAGCCCGGCTCTCCGCAGATCACAATTCCTAATCCGTTGGATGATGACACTTTCATAAACGGAATAGAACTAATTTTATCTCCCGAATTCTCAAAGAAGGGAAAACTGCTCATTGAGATAAATGACATTGACGAGTTTGATTCAAAAGATTCGCAGTCATTTGACGGTTACGCAAAATTTCCCATTCAACTTGCCAAGAAATTCAAGCAAGGCCATGACATTCGAATCTTTGCATGGAACGGTTCGGACTCCAACACAATCAAAATGAGCCTTAACCTTTCAATATCCAAATTCCCCGAACCATTCAATTCTCAGGCTGTACCTTTGGGAAAGGACGTATTCAACACTGTACTTTCTGATGATGTTATTTTATTTCCACAAAGAAACTATGCAGATGAGACAGTGACACAGTTATTGAACATGGAAGGCTACAAGAATTTACTTCTAAAGATTGCATCTGCTCAATCGGTTTTACCGACTGTGGTTCAGTCATTGCATTCAGACGCTGAGGTGGCCGTAGATGGTGATATAAACAGTTCAACAGGTATTGTAGGAATAACGACGGTTAACTCTGCTCCGATTATTGTTGATTTTGGTTTTGCAGCCACCAGAGGTTTGGCGGTAAAATATACGGATCACCACAACGCTGGAACTAGAACAGCGACAACCCGTCTATTTTATTCCAATAATCTTGTTGATTATGTTGAGGTTGGCTCACTTGCACATGAAAATACCGAAATCAGTGAGGAATTTATAGGAACAATCGATGGAGGTCAACATTTCTTTAGATATGCTGCACTTAATCGTATATGCAATGTAGGTGGTTTGTCAGGGAGTATTTTTGAAATCTATGACTCCAATATTTTAGGCGGTTCTGCTTCACTGTCCTTTGAATCGCTGGATATAGCATCAGGACAATGGATAGAGGTAATCAAGGCATCAGAAATAGGAACCATTAGTTTCGGTCTCGCAGTTCTTAGAGAGGTTGGAAAAGACATTCAGACCGACGTACCAAACAACAAGTTTAATCACTTTTTGCCATCCACGCAGACAGGATTCAGGGCAAAACTGGTTGTAACTGGAAAACTCAACACGGGCGTATCTGTCAGCAGGGTGGCATGATGAAATAATGAGTTTTGAGAATTTTTCAGACTATTGGAATCTTATCTTTGTCGCACCTTTGGCCTATCTAATGCAAAGATTTGTCAGTCATTCAAGCAGAATTTCAACACTGAAAGCAAATCAGAAAAATAATTTGAACAAACTGGACAAGATTGATGATCTTTGCACCGATATCTCATACATCAAGGGATTGCTTGATGAGCATTTGAAGAAATGATGCCGTTGCATAATTACCAGAAAATCATCTTAAACTTCAATGACTAGTCTAGAAAGAAGAGTTGCAGAACTTGAAGGAAAAACTGCAAGACTGGAATCGATGCTGATTTCAGCCGGAAAATCTGAGCCAAAACACCTAGGTAAAAAGACCAAACAGGTTTTGATTCAAGAACTAAAATCTCATGAACAAAGTCTACAGGAAACATTCAATGCTCACGAAAAGGCAGAATGGAACAAAAAACTCTTAGAGATTAAAAAGGAACTATCAGAACTTTGAAACTGTCTAAAGTATTTCCAGTGATTACCTTTGTTGTAGTCATTGGTTCTCTTGGACTGTCCATGTTTGACATCTATGAGGTCGGTGATACTGAGATTGAATTCATCATGATCTTGGTCGGTACTTTCGGAATGGGTGGACTGTACAAGCAGGCAATCAAGGACGGATTCAGCAAGTTCAGAGAAATCAAAGAAAAAACCAATGTAACTGACCCGATTTAGGGTTTGTTTTTTTATTCTAAATTACATGTACCCCGCAAACGCCTGCGGCGGTAATTTATCTCTAGAAAAGGTTTGATTATTTTTTGGCTTTCTTACGGCGAACTTGAGAAAAAGTAATTTTCTAGGCATAATCAGCGTAAAAACTAACCTATTTTAAAATTTTGTAGTTTTCTCCAGCTAAGAAATGATATCATTGTTCCTGCCAAAGATATGGTGACGCCCAAGTACATCAAGGCGTGAGGTGGTGAAAAAAAAGTGTCAGGCCTGCTTAGCAGGTGATTTGTAATGTCCCATCTTCCGCCTACTGTGACCAATAAAATCCCAAAACTCGTCAAAATACACCCAATGAGAAAAATACGTTCAGAAATACTATTCAGGTAATTCCTGACGCTGTTTGTTTTTACGTTGTTCATACTTTCAATACCTCCATGCAAAAATTAAGGATTCACTCTGACTGAATACACTTCAACATATTCTTCTTGATGATCTAAAACTCCTGTTTGTGGATAGTGCGAAAGGCTGCTTGTGTGGGGAATGTTGACTGTTTTCACATATATCGAAAAGTCTCCTGCACTCTCAGGTGTAATAATTTGTGACAGGTTATATGTTGAACCTGAATGGACTGGTCTGCTCATAGATTCAATTGACGGATATTTTGCATTTATGTGCTCTAGGTCTCCGCTATACTTTGCAATGATCTTTTCACCTGGAACGATGTTGTTTGGAGGCTGTGTAAAGTCATATGTGGAGATTCTTACTATGCTGTCAATTTCGATCAAGTCTGGAAATGCTGTTGAGAGGATGTGTATGTCTCCATAGTCGCCGCTATTTTTTGTAGCAATGTTCAGTCTGAATGATTCTCCTAAAGGAATTTCTTTGTCTGAGATTTTAACCTCAAAGTACGGCTGCGATACCAATCTTTCATGTGACATGTATTGTTCTGGCATGATAAATACGGCCAATGCAAAGTATGTTGCTAGAGAAAATCCGACGAATGCAATGACCAGTATTTTTTTTATATGAACATTACTCCGACGCCATTAAAAAATGATAAAATATGTGTGGAAAAATGAAACTTTTTGTTTTTTCAAAATTTTTAGAATTTTGCAATATGATCTTATCTTGGAGTTTATGAATTGCAATGTTTTAACATTTATTTTTATGATTTAAGAAACAGCAATCAGCAAAAGTTCTGAGTGACAAGAATTTTGTTTTGATTCAATGCGACTCCAATTCCGTCAACAGACAATGATTTGTCAAGAATCACTGTATTATATTCAGGCGAATTCATCCACCATTCCACAGTTTCTTGAGCAAATTCCTTGGGCGACTCTGATACCAACGATGATTCGCTCTCTTTGATGAATATTGTTTCTTTAATCACCGCATAACTCATTTCATCGTCAGATGTGGACTCTCTACAGTCATATCCTGCATTTCTGCCTCTGTCTTCTGTCTTAATTCCATTTGGTGTACTGTGATCAAAATAACCCTGTTTGGCCATGTCTTGGCTGTGGGCTTTTGCTATCTTTCCAAGGTCTCTATCATAGATTAAAGGCTCGACACCGTGTTCAACTCTTTGTATGTTGACAAGCTTGTGTATCTCAGCTTCAGCTTGGGATTCCCTTTGCGCAATATTTGGATCATTTTGAGGAAGCAAGCTCATGGAACCCAACGCAATAACTGCAATGATTACTGCTGCGGGAATGGCAACAAATTTTGGTTCCACATTTTATGATTGTTAATTCCAAGTAAAGAATCATTCTACGTATAATTTATCTCAGAGGTACGTTGAAAACTGCAAATTGGATGTGCGACACAATGTCTTTACCATTTGCAGAAAAAGTTGGAACTAATTTGAGAACTTTATCATGACATCAAAATAAGCATCATTGCGAAAATATGCGGATCTGAAATATTTTTGTAAAAATTGTTAAAAAAAACATATGTTTCTATTTCAAGTACAACGGAATGGAGGCGCTGCCAAAGTCTTCGTTGATTCTGAAGAAATAATCTTTTGAGGAATCATATTCAAATTCTGTTCCCCCGTATCCTATGTTTGGACCAAAGAGTATGTTGAATTCTCTTGAATCTCCTGGGTTCATTACGATTTGTCCTGCTGTAAAGTCCATTCCGGAATATTTGAAGGCTTTTTCACCATCCCAAGCGTCATAGGCGCATATTTGAGGGCTGGTGCAGTGTATGGCAGTGATTTCAGAGCTAGTGTTTTGTGCAAGCATGCGAAGTGATAATATCGCTTGTCCGGTTGGAGTCGTGTAAAATTCATTTCCTTCAGATCCTATGCCTTTCCAATGGTATGTAATTGGACCTACTTTAAATTTTTCAGCATTTGTCTTGTAATTGTATAAAGTTACGGCCTTTTTGATTGGCTTTTCACAATCGATTCTTTTGTATGCTGTAACAATTTTGGAGCATTTGGCCAGTTCTTCCTGCAGTGCTGCTAGTTCTGAGTCTGTATTCTTTGGTTCTGTAGGTGTTAATTGTTGTGGTTCTACGTTTGTATGGACGGATACTAGTCCAGATTTAACCAAGTGTTGCATGGCATTTACAAATTCACCATCAGAAATTGTCTCGTCTGCCCACCATCCCGCATTATTCTTTACCCACTCTGGAACTCCGTCTGATGTTTGAGGTGATGTGGCAGTTACTCCGACCGATATGATTCCATCTTTAATCAAAAATTCTATTGCTGACAAAAATTCACCATCAGAAATTGTCTCGTCTGCCCACCATCCCGCATTATTCTTTACCCACTCTGGAATTTCATTCTGGGTGGATGTTTTATGCAGTAAAACAGGATCAAGAGTGTTTAAAATGTAATCCCTGTCTTGTCCTGGAATTTTTACAACTGCTGCAGAGATAATTTCAGAGGTGCTGCCATCAGGTAAGGTGAAATCAACATATTTTGCATGCAAAACATCGCCGGGATTGGATACCAGTCTATTTTTTGCGGTTTCTCCAGAGTCTGCAATGTACACGATGCCTTTGAAAATTCCGCTATATACCCCATTTTCTACAACTTGAATTTCTAGGCCGTCAGGAGATGTATCTGACCAGACAGTAATTGTAAACTTGTCAGCAAAGTTGGGGTATTCTTTTTTATTCATATCGTCATCTATTACGTAAATCTCGGCAAAAGAATTATTTGAAATAATATCTTGCTTCCAATAAACTGTTCCAACATTAGATGAATCTGCAAATGCCAAAGGTGTGACAATCATTAGCAATGGAAAAATAATTACAAGTTTGTTCAATGATGGAATTTAATATTTGAGATATTTAAAAAAAACAATCGTTTCAAACTAGTGCTAAAAATAAAATCCTGTATAGCCAACGAGTTTAAATCATTTTAAAAATAAAATAAAAAAATTAATTTAATTTAATAAAAAATTGGTCATCCCAGGTTTAGTGGGATTGATTCGCTGCCAAAGGATTCCATGATTCGGAAATAGTATTCTTTTCCTGAATCATATTCAAATGTTGTTCCTCCGCCTCCTATATTAGGTCCAAAGAACATGTTGAATGTCTTAGCTTGTCCAGGCTTTAGAACAACTGCACCATTTGTAAAGTCTGTCCCTGAATACTTGTATTCCACATCTCCGCCTATTACGTCATAGTTGCAGATGGCTGGACCTGTACAAAACAATGACTCGTTTTTATCTGAACCTGTATTCTCAACTAGCATTGTCAAGTTAAGAAGCGCCTGACCTGAGGAAGTAATCTCAAATTTGTTTCCATCCGTATCCAATCCTGGCCAATAGAATGTAACTGGTCCTACTACAAATCTTTGAGAATTATTTTTCATCTCATACGTGATGATCTCATCCTTTGCATTTCTTTCACAGTTGAGTCTATCATATGCTCTGGTGATTGATTCACAGTTTTCTAATTCTGTCTGTAGTGCATCTAACTCTGAATCTGAACTAGGCATGGATTCTGTCTTAATTGTGTCATTTTCTGAAATTGAGACGTTTACAATTCCTAATTTTATCAGGTGCTGAATTCCTGAGACAAATTCGCCATCTGATATGGTCCCGTCTGCCCACCATCCCGCATTGCTCTTCACCCATGTGGGAACTCCTTCTTCTGAGCTTTGAGTGGAATCTGTGATTGTTGGAGGAATTGTGAGTATTCCGTTCTTTATCAGGTGCTGAATTCCTGAGACAAATTCGCCATCTGATATGGTCCCGTCTGCCCACCATCCCGCATTGCTCTTCACCCATGTGGGAACTCCTTCCTGAGCTGAAGCAAATGATGTGAATGATCCTACTAATAGTATTGCAGATATTGCAATTATTGTTGCTTTCATACGGTTAATTTTTTATTCATTACATATAAGCTGGTTCTAATTTGTTTACTAGTGCCAAAAAAACTCATCTGAATGGAGAAAATATAGTGCCAACTCAAATTTTTTCTTTTGGAGTTTATAAGCAATTGCCAATTTTTTAAATAGTGAAACATAATTTTCGGCATAGTGATCCTGCAGAAGTCACTGTAAGTGAAAAAGATGCTGTTAATTTTGTAGTTGATAGATTTTCTGATGTCAAAAAATCTGAAAAAATTAGTAATCTGGTTGAGTTTCAAGCCATGAACAAGTACATGTTGATGGTTCACAATCAGGAGGAGCTAAAAATACTTGGGAATTTGGTTGCAAGTCACAAAAAAATTCCATTTGTTGAAATTTTGGAACAATATGACGCGCATCTAAAAGTTGCTCTTTCAAAAAATCCTACAACCAAGACTCATCTAAATACAATTATGCATATTTTTGGATATTTTTCCAAGCATTTCACTTCGTCTGAAAAAATTCTGTTTCATGAACTGCTTCTTCAGTTCAAGGTTGGTAAAATTTCTGTTGGGAAAGTACTGTCTGAAATAGGCCCGTTAATTTACAGATTTAATGACACATATCTTGCAAGGCAGACATATTTTTTACTGTATGCAGATCCCAGACCCGGAGTCCTTTTTGCTATATTTGATAATTCATATTGAATAAACTTGATGATTTTTCAGAAATATCCTATCGTAATTTCTGAATTGAGATGACGCAAAGACATATTTTTTAGAACAATATCATTATCCTGTTTAGTCTTAAGCCACCAACTCGGTGAGATGTACATAAAAAATTCCAATTCATTTATCCTTACCTTGTTTGCATCATTCTTAATTCTTAATGGGAATTGGATGTTATGTTATTAGAAAAGTTGATTGTTTAACACTAGTTATAAGAGTTACCACTAGTATAAAAATCAGCTTATCCATTAAATACTGTAATTGAAAAATTTACTTTATGACACAACTAAAATGCTCAGATTATGGCTTTGAATGTGATTTTGTGGTTGAAATAAACTCTCCTGTTCTACTTCGGAAGTTTGGAATGCACATGGCTCAAATTCATGGAATTGAATATCAAAAAGAATCTTTGATGGCAATACTGGAAAATAAACTTAACAAGAAATCATAGATTTCAAACCATACCTGTATTCGTAATTTTCAAAGCAATCTCTACCCTCAAAATTGACATCATATGATATGAAATGATATTTTCAGATTTTTTTAGAATCTAAGACTCTTATTCACTCTTAGAATCTAAGGGTTGTAAAATCCTGATCTCCATTGGTATTTTTGTTTATCAGTTCCAAGCGCATTAATGGATTTTTCAAAGCAATCATCCCTGTCATACCCTTCTACAAACAGTACTTTACAATGATTTAACGAATATTGAAGATTCCGTTGATCACGTTCTGACACATAATCGTCAAAAGTAGAATTTGCTACAATGACGATAGCAATGACTGATCCAAAAATGATTCCCAAAGTAATTAGAATTACTGATTTCATATTCTAACCATCATAACCAAATTATTCAATTAGACCACTTCGTCTTAATGCTTGCACATAATTTTGAGTCTGTACTTTGGATTTTTCAGAGTATTTGTTTTTCTCAAGCCAATTTTGCAAGGTATCGTATTTGAATTCTAGAGATGTTTTCAGCATAGACTTGCGAATTACTTGCCAATTATCATCGTTAACGGATTGTAATCTGATGACAGTTGGAATCCAATTAAAGAATTCAAACTCAGACCACGTCAAACCTGTAAATTCACTCCATACAACATTGTTGTTTTATATCTAGATGATAATCCCTGTTTCCAGTATTGGAAATGGGGTCTGAATAAATCATGCATGTACCGTTTTTCCAAGTGTAATTGATAATTGGCTAAGCCCGTTTCTCTCTCATCAAGTTTCATGATCCTAAGTAATGTTTCTAAATTTGATATATCAAGAATGTGGAATCAAATTTCTAGTGGTAAAAATTCAGATATTAAAGTTTCCTTAACGCCCATCATAATGGTTTTCCGGTCAAATGAATCATGATTAATTTTTTGCTTGTAAGTTAGTTGGCTTATTTCTGTTTTTTAGTTCAATATGATTCTATGAAAATTCTTTTCTTTTTAAAAAATTGGCACTATAGTGATTAATAGGCATTAGTTAAATATACGCATTTAGACCACTTGGTATGGTGTACATTCGTGCCAAGAAAGTAAAAGGTGCTCAGTATCTCTATCTTGTAAAAAGTACCTGGGATGCAAAAAACAAGACATCAAAACAAGAAATTGTAAAGTATCTAGGCAAGGCAACAGACGTAGTCAGGGATGATATTCCTGTAGAGTATAGGGATAATCCAAAAATACTTTCTGTTTTGGCAGCCCAAAATCCACAAGACATTAAGAAAAGACAAGAAGCATCTGAAAAATCCGTAAAACTATTGTACAAAAAGATAACTGATGGTGAGATAAACAGCTGCGTTCAAATTTATGACGATTACAAAAAGTTTTTCAACACTGCAGATTTTTTCGATAAGATTCTAAAGCCCATAATGTACCAAATAGGCGAGGAATGGACTCACAATAAAATCAGCATAGCAACAGAACACGTTGCAAGCAATGTTGCTCAAACGCTTGTAAAAATTATCATGGACAAAGAAACAACTTCCGGCAATAAAAAGAAAATCCTTCTGTGTGTGCCAGTTGGAGAAGAGCATCACCTAGGCTGTGATATAATTGAGACATTTCTAATGGGCAAGGGTTACAAGGTGTTCAACATGGCAACATCGATTCCCTCTGATTCAATCCTGTATTTTATTGAGCATAATCATCCTGACGTTGTCATGGTTTCAATCACCTTGGATGATAATCTGAAAACTGGTCAGCGATTGATTAAAAAGATTAAAGATAATTTTGATGTCCCGATATTGGTTGGTGGATATGCATTGGAACAAGACAAAATACCAAACTTTGACGCTGAGGTTATTGCAAACTTGACTCTTAATCAACTCCCAAAAATAATTCGTGCAGCTATCAGTTAGAATGCTGTAAAAATTTCTCTATCTTGGGATGACATAGGATTGAACTGTGAGCTGCGGAATCAGTGCCTATTCCATAACTTATGGTCGAATCGCCTACAAAAAACAGTCCTTTAATCTGCGATATTTCGTGAGGCATCTTTGATTTCCATACCAATCCTGGCTCTTTTACGACGGATTCAACTAATTTCCAAGCCATCGGCCTCTCCCAAAGTAAAGATTTTTCAAAATCCGGATATATGGAATCAAGCTCACTCTTCATTTGCTCTACAATTCGCTTGATTTTTTTTGGATCCTCTGCTTCGGCAGGGAGCACGGGAGTTCCTGCTATCATCAAATGTTCTCCTGGCGGACATACTGAAGGCGTGATATTTGAAATAAAGAAAAAGCCTTTTGTGGTGAAATTACCGACTGGAAAAACTATCTGCCTGGAATCAATTCTTTTGTTCAAGGCAAAATGCACTTCTACAACTGCAGTGGTTTTATCCAAGCGGTTTACCTTGTCGATGAACCTTTGCTCAAACACATTGTTTTCAAACAGGTTGTTTATTGCCTGATATGCGGGCAATGATACTACGACACATTTGGAGGGGTGGAACACTTTATCATCTGTAACTATCCCCTCAACTTTAAAGTCCTTGACAATAATTTTTTTAATCTGTGAATTGAGATGAATTTTTCCATGATTTTTTTGCACGTAATCCTGCAAAACATGAGATATTGCATCATAACCTCCGTCAAGCGGATATGCAAATTCACTTGTGCCTCCTTTGAATGGATTTGCACGAATCATGGTTCGAGCAAATTCTCCCAATGATATGTGATCCGCCGTATCTGCAAATGCCAACATACAGACGGCTTCAAAGAATGCATTTGTATTGACGTCAAGTTTTTTTGTGATTTCAGTTAATGAAAGATTATCCCATTCCTCTGTCTTTTTCATTGATGTAAATGCCATGGGAAGTAATATTTTGAGAAGTTTAATTCTGCTTGAAAACGGAATTAGAGAAAGTTGAAGAAGATCTCCTATGCCCTTGGGATATTTATGAAATCCTGTATCTGAATAAAATGCAATACTGTCCACTTTGGCAAGTTTGAGTTCTGAATCTATGTGCAATTCTTTTAGAATTTCAAATATGGCTGATTTTTTGTAAAAAGGCATTATGTGGAATCCGTTATCCAAAATATGGTTTTTGAATACCGTTGAAGCCGTTCTACCGCCTATTTTCCCCATTTTTTCAAAAATTTCCACAACATGACCGTTTTTTGCAAGTAATGATGCTGTTGTGAGTCCACCTACACCTGCTCCGATAATGTGAATTTTGGCGTCCATGAATAGTTATTTGAAAATTATTATTTAAAATAGTTCTAACTTATTTTCATAGTGCTAATTTTCTTATTTGTTTGGATTTGATACAAATTGTTCAGATGAACTGAGAAATTCATCCATTACTTTTGACATTTGTAACTTGAAGATGAATCCAAATGGGGTTAGTATCTTTGAAATTCCATTCAGTTTTATTGTAATATATATTACAACATCCGTACCTTCGTATGTTTCTTCATAATGTTCAATAAATGAAGTTTCTTTCATCATGCCAGACAGGATGTAAACTTTATGAATATTTGGACGTAATATCACGTGCTTGACTTTGACGTTTAAAAAATAAATTTTCTCGTCAACAAATACCTCATTGTTTATTTTTTTCTTTATTTTGAGAGATTTAAAATGTCTTGGCATGATTTTAGAAAAATTTTCAATGTCTGTGCTAACTGAGTACAGTTTGTCTCTACTCATCGTTGACTTTTTCTTTAAAGTAAAATGTATCATTACAAATGACTCCGTTTTAAAATCTTAAACAACAATTAAATTCATTTGTATTTTTGTATATAAAAAACTAAAATTATGTTGAATGGTGCTAACTTTAAAATTATTTGACTGTATGTGTGACTTTTTTAAAATTTGAATATCGTGTACTTAGCACTAGATTGTTTTTTGATCCCGCTTTAAATAATTTATTTTCATAGTTATGTTGTGATGATGAATCCTCATATGGAACATGTTTTAGAACACAATCAAACTCTTCGTAGTGTCCAAAACATTCCTTTAGAAAATTTTGGATTTGGATTAAGGAATTGAGAAGAAAATGAATAATCTGCTTCATTTAAGAGACTGTAAAAAAATTTCACTAATCACTGATCTGAATACTGGGGAAATTGTATGTAGTCATTGTGGTGCTGTAGTTCCAGAAAAATCCATTGATGAATCTGCCGAATCCTCCCATGTCTCTGCTGAAGAATACATGAACAATTCCAGGACTGGCCAAAAAATATCATTAAAAATGGCAGATATGGGGCTGTCCACAATCATAGAGTCCAAAGACAGGGATTCTACTGGACGGTCTCTTTCTACAGAAAACAAGAGGATGTTTTATCGCCTTAGAATGTGGGATAGGAACAGCAGATTTGCCAATACTAACCAATCGTACATGAAAGCATTTACCTTGTTAGACGGGTTAAAGGCCAAACTCGGTCTATCTGACGCTGTTGTAGAACAAACTGCATATCTTTTTCGTAAAATAGCTTTAAAAAAAATTCTTGCTGGAAGATCAACTGTGGGAATGATATGCGCTACAGTATACATCGCATGCAGGTTGACCAATACCCCTAGAACTATTCAGGATGTTGCCAGTGCAGGCAACATAAAAAGAAAACAGCTCCAAAGCATCTACCGTTTTCTTTTGCAGCAACTTGACATATATCCTGAATCCTACAGTCCGACTGAATTCGTTACAAGAATTTCAAATGAATCCAACGTTTCAGAAAAAACAAAGAGATATGCAATGAAAATCCTTGCCAAATCCCAAAAAATTGGTATTACCACAAGTAAGAATCCTATGGCCATGGCTGCAGCTGCTCTCTACATTGCATCACTGAGAAATAGAGAGAACATTTCGCAAACAAGAATCTCCGAGATTTCTGGAATCAGTTCAGTGACTATTCGTGACCGTGCAAAGGAAATAAACGATAATTTGGGAGATGGGATATAATGGGTAGAACGTGTAAGGGTCTGTGCATTAGATACATGGCACAATTTGTACCCAATAAAATTAGATATGAGATTGGGCATAAGCGTTGTACCTTCTGTGGTTTGTTCTTAAAAATAGATGATGTAAGATGCATTTGCTGTAAGGCTGTATTGAGAACAAAGTCTAGAGGAAAAAACAAGTAAATTTATTTTAAAAAACATTTCTAATATAAAACCAAAAAAAATTCTTACAGTAAAAAAGACATGTGATTATTTTCCATTACATCTAAATTTCCAAAGTTTTTAGAACTCAGTAGAACATATGCTATCCTTCATTATCCTATGATATTCCTTTCATTCTTTTGGAATAGTCATAATCGAACACTGCTTGCGGAGTGATTTCAATAGCGATCTCTGTTTTAGAATTGTTTTTTAAAAATTTAGAAAGTGCTGACTCTTTTTCTCCAAGATATTTGTCCATGAGAAGATCTAGAACGTATGCTCCTGTCTCATTTAAAATCTTCACAGTACCTTCCCCGCGTATTCCCTTGTATGGTGGCTTGTCAGCTGCTATTTCAAATCCGCATATGGAATTTTTTTCAAAATGTGATACAATTTTTGCTGTTTTTTGTACTGCGCAGTAGATTTTACAGTCATTAACTATGTACCAGAGAGACACAACGCCTGGCATCCCATTTGATTTGACAAACGCAACTCTTATAGGAATTTTTCCATCTTGAATGAACTTGTGTATTTTCACATCATCTAATTTTTGCATGTCACAAACTTCCTATTCTTTTTGTGAATGTCTTTGTATGGTTATTATGACGTATTCGTTCTTGAATTTCTTTTCTGTGCCCATTACATTTTTTGCTTTATTGATCATCACATTATACTTTTATTTTTTTCATATATCAATAGTGGTTAAAATTAAGACTAGTGCTAACTGTGAAAATTCCTGTCGAAGTTAAAATACCAATTTCAAAATAACTGAATGTGAAAAAAATTATTGTACTACTTTTTGTAATTGCAGTAATTTCATCCAGTCCTGCATATGGACACAAATTGATTACCCATGATGATACTCACAGAAATTTAGAGAATGCATTAGAAATTCCCGACCACAAGATATCTTGGGCAATCTATGAAAACCTTGGTCCAAATGAGAAAAAATTTTACTCGTTTGAGGCAGAACCTGGAGACTCATTCTATGCGAGCATAGTGATTCCTAAAATTGTGGGATTAGAAGAATACTCTCCCACACTTGTTCTGATAAATGGCAACTATATTGAAAAAGACCGTGCTCTCTTGGATGGTCAGGCAGTCATGGAAAAAGTTGTGTATGACGGAGAATTTCCTGGAAGTGAATTCTATGAACCTTTTGGTCAGGTAACATACTGGGAAAGACAGGAGGTAAAAACCACTCTTACTACTGAGGGCAAATATTTTGTTATAGTTTTAGATGAGAAAAATCAGGCAGGCAAGTATAGCTTGGCAATAGGAACTATTGAAGACTTTTCAGGGGCAGATCTGCTTACTGTACTTCCGACTGCTTGGCTTGAGACTAAACTGTTTGTGGGAGATTATGCATCTGTAGCGATATTTATTTTGGTTCTAATTGCAATACTTGTAACTTCTATTATCATAGTCATCAGAAGAAAATTGACCCGATAAAAAAACTAGCATGTCAAAATCTGATCAAATTATGATAAATCCACGTTTTGATCATATCTTGCCAAAAGTAACAACTTCATAAGGTCTAGTTTTTTTGTTTCCCACTTACATTGTAATTGCAAGTGAAAGAAATTTGAGGCTAAAAATCCACTTTATGGCGCAAGATATGATCTGGTTGAAAAAAGATGCCAGATGTGTGAGGCATGTGCCAAGTATGGATGAATATGGTGTATTATGAGTTAAGAACAAAATCATGATTTACTATGTGAGCCTGATGCGAAACAAATCTAATTGCATCTGTTTTCTTTGTATCCATTTAGTACAAAAAATTCAGGATAACAGCGTCTCTTTGACACCCATTAGAACCGTTTCCCTGTCAAATGAATTAGGATTAATTTTTCGTTTGTAAACATATTTGCTCATTTCTGTTTTTAAATTGAAGATGATTGCATAAAAGCCCCTTTCCATTTTTAAAAAATTGGCACTATGGAATTTTATCGCAGGTGATTATATTCAAAAATACTTTAAAAAATATATGGTAAAAATTGTATGTGCTAATTACGGTTTTCAGTATGATTTTATAATTAAAGTATGCTCTCAATATTCATTAGAGCAGTTTGAATGTACACATCTTAAATTCATGGAATTGAATATACGAAAGAATTTTTGATGACAATATTGGCATGGAAATTGGACAAGAAATCATAGATTTCAAAATACTAGTAACAACATGTAAGAAAAGATCAAATTAAAATCTCGTCTAATGTGTGTATTTCAAACCGTGAAAAATGTAGAGTATGGAAAATTATCCTGTGATTAAATTTTATAATTGCCATCTGGTGGCAATTAATTTTTTTCTATATTGTGTTTATATGATTTGGATACGTAATAGAATCATGAGTTTCAGGCAGTGTATTCATTGTGGTCGGGAGTATGAAGACATATTTGATAAACCTATATGCTCCAATGAATGCTGATCAGAGATTTCATCCTAAACAATTATCAACTGTCGCAAAAATATTTTGATTTAATTTTTTAGATCATTCATTTCATGAATTCCTCTCTGATCCTCTATCTGGAATTTTAGTTTCCATACTAGTATCCCCATTTTCGTTCTAATTGTTTTCCACCGCATGAGCATTCGTTGGATTCTTTCCAATGTTCATCACAAAACCTGGTGGAACAGTGGGGACATCGATGAGTTTCCAACTTTACTTCCTTGTGATATTCTTTGGGCATTCCCGTATTCTCCCCATGCAAAACTCACAGTATTTTCCCATTAGTCGTCTCCTTGGTGAAAAGTCGTTTTATTAGTAAAACCTTCTGACATTTGATCTTGGAGTGTTCCGCATCTGGCACATATTACAAGAAATACTGCTGCAGAAAATACGACAAAAAACATCACTTACTCTTTAAAATCCCAACTTCATCATGTATCACATTAACTTTATTGATAGTTCAATTCTAGTTTAGTTACTTTCTTCTATTTTCTTGTTGTATTCGTCTATTTCCTGATTATACTCGTCAATTTTTCTATTGTCTTCATCCGTACCTTCTTCAAAAAGTTCCGGATTCTCTTTCTGAGCTTTTTTCATGAGTTCCTTGAATGTATCAGGATCATCTTTTTGAAGTTCCAGAAGCAGTTTTCCGATTGATTCATCCAGATTGATCATGTTTTCACGTGGCATCCAAGGTCTTTTTGAATATTTCTTCCAGAATATGCCGCTAGCAGTTAAATTCTGTAAAATTTGGACATAATTGTTTGAAATTTCTTACCAGTGGCAAAGTAAAGGATCTGTATGATGTGGATGAAGACCATCTGCTCTTTAACTTTTCAGACCGAGTGTCAGCTTTTGATGTGAAATTCCGGCAGGATATTCCTCGCAAGGGTGAGGTGTTGTGTAAGTTTGCAGAATTTTGGTTTAACGAACTGTCTGTAGCAAACCATTTCATCCGACGAGAATCAAACAATGAGATTATCGTAAAAAAGATGAAGATGCTTCCGATGGAATGTGTTGTCCGGGGATACTTCTATGGTAGTCTGATAGGCAGGTGGGAGAAAGGGGAAGTTTCTGTTCCTGAAGGGACTGATACGACACTGGCAGCAAAGCTCCCAGAACCGATATTTGATCCTACAACCAAATCCGAACACGATATTCCAGTTGACAAGTCCACGGCATTGAGAATGAATTTGGTAACTGAGGAACAATATGATTGGCTTGAATCCACTTCCATTGACATTTACAAGAAGATGGCAAGGATTGCAGATGATGCGGGATTCATTTTGGCGGATTTAAAATTGGAATTTGGAATGTTGGATGGCGTCATCACTCTGGGTGACTCGATTGGACCTGATGAGTACAGGTTGTGGCCAAAGTCATCTTACAAGGTTGGAAAGATACAGGACGCATATGACAAGCAACTGTTGCGCGATTGGCTGTCTGCAAACGGATTTCAAAAACAGTTCGATGATGAACGCGGTTCCGGAAAAGAACCTGTCGCCCCGCTTATCCCACAAGAGATCATCTCAAAGATGACTCAAAGATACGTAGCTGCATATGGGAAACTGACTGGTAACAATCTTTAGCTTTTCAATGACATGCGGATGCATGTTTCTGACATATTTTCGTTTTTGATATCGAGACAAATCCACTTCTGCCCATTCCTTTCATCATGTTTTCTGTTTTGTGCATGACGCTATCGCTTCAACTCGATTTTGATTTTTGAATCCTTTGCAAACGCTGTCATGATGGCTGTTTTGGGACATTCTTTTTTTGATTTCTCCTTTTTTTGATATTTTTTAATTTTTTTGAATGTCCTATCATACTTTTCCCACTATTACCATTCCAATCATAGCGGTATCAATACGGTTGAATGCGTTACCATTCCAATCATAGCGGTATCAATACGGTTGAATGCGTTACCATTCCAATCATAGCGGTATTAATACGGTTGAATGCGTTACCATTCCAATCATAGCGGTATTAATACGGTTGAATGCGTTACGATGTTAGTCGTATCGCTAAAGTGATTATGATGCCTGTCTGATACTGCTAATAGTAAAGAAAAATTGATGCGATTAGACAAAAAAATATGATACGAGGATCTTTTAGATCAGATTGAAAGGTAATTCTGTATGTCAACCCTGCTAGAAAAGCAAATCAAAGTCAATCGTACTGTTACGACAAGTATTGGACAGGCACGCGCAATAGAAGATCCTGCGCGGGCAAAAATTGTGGAAATCTTATACCATCAGGCATTGTCCGCTGATCAGATTACCACTGCCCTAAAAAAAGTAGGATTCAAAAAAGCACTTACAACAGTACGTCATCATTTGGAAATTCTAAAACAATCTGGATTAATTGAAATAGTAAGAATTGAAGAGTCTCGTGGAGCCATCACAAAATTCTATGGCACGTCTACAAAATTATTGGATTTTCAGACTCCGTTGGATTTTGATTCCACATATTCCAAAACCATTGTGAATACATCTGCAAAAATTGAAAAGATCCTAAAGGGCCTGGCCCCAAAGACCGTCAAATCAAAGGGAAAAAAATCCGAAGAATATTCGCAATACCTGGTAATGGAAATAATGAATCGGGCAATGACAAACGTTCTTGAAAAATCTCGTAAAAAACAGACATGATATTGGATGTCTCATTGGATATAATTTTAAAACAGAAGTTGTGTCCCTCTTACTTCCAAGTTTGTTTATGGAAATGTCTGTAAATGATGCCCTTATCTGATGATATGGCAAAACCGTTATCAATTACATATTTGATGCAATATTGATGGATGAGAAAGTAGTTCGGTTGTTTTTAGAAAAAAATCTTGTCTATGTTGCTACAATAATGGATGATGGTTTGCCTCAGGTGTCTCCCGTTTGGGCAAACTGCGAGGATGGGCATATTTTGATTAATACTGCTGAAGGAAGAATAAAGCATAAGAATATCCTGCGAGATCCTCGTGTTGCTGTATCTGTAACCTCAATTGACAATCCACTTGACATGACCACAATTCGTGGTACTGTGGTGGAATTAATTCCTGATTATGAGTACAAGCATGCAGACAAGCTTACACAACAGTATATGGGACGAGAACACTATCCGTTCAAGTGTGATGATGAGAAGAGAATTATTCTGAAAATTAAGCCTGCCAAAATCTTTGTTTTACCTGAATTAAAGATGTCAGAGTAGTAATTTAGAATATTTCTAAATTCGAATTTAAAAATATCTGAAACTTAGTAAGGTAATGTAGATGAAATTACATTGTTTTTTTGAAACGAATATGACTAAAGTCCTTCAAAATCCTTTTTGATTAATTGGTTTTTTGAATTGCTATTTTTTCTATTCACAGTTAGTCAGGCAGATTGAAGCTGTATCTACCGTTGACTGATCTTTTTGTGGGCGTATGACTATCTTGTATTGGATTTCTTCATCAAATTCAATGTCAAACTGTGTGGTGATTTCTATGGGTTTGTCTGGGTCTAACCCCGATATCAAAAGATCTTTTGGAGAAAATTCACCATAGATTGCCTTGTGTTTTTGATCCTTTTCATCTATTAGGTAAAATTGCCCTCTCCTGATAGCGCCGTTTTTTCATCGCTAACGTTCTTTGCGATAATCCCGATCATCACAAACGTATTTTCAGGAACTGTTTCCTTATCTCCCTCATGTGTTCCTTCAAATGTGACAACATATTCTACTGGCCCAACGGTAACGGGGTTACCTACACTGGATTCGATATAGTTTGTTTGATATTGCGTATACATGAACATCGCAAGTCCCATTGAACCGATAATTGCACCAATTACAATCACAAGTCCAAATCCGCCCATGATTATTTTGAATCATTTTGATATATACTTGAAACGCACAAAATTGTCTCTAAATACTTCTTCTCTTTTTCTTCAAAATGACACTAATTTGATAATTTTATGATCAAAGTGATTATCGTCATAATTTCATAACATTGTATATCATGTTAAATACCTCGTGTTTGGTATTTGTACCAATGAATACAAAAATCCTATTAGGATTAACTTTGGTCGCAGTTTTAGCCGTGAGTATTGCATCTCCTGCAGTTGCAGACGCAATTACCGGCATTAAAAAAACTGACGTCAAAGTAAAAAATGATGAAATCAAATTGAAATTCCATCTAGAAGATAAGGTTCCAAAAACTCCATTTGGTGGATATGCATTGTTCACGACTGATGGTTCTGTTGTAGCCATCACTTCTCATGCTGGATTCTTTGATAGCACTGAACAACAAGCTCCTACCGCTTCACAAATTGCACAACCAGTTGGTGCAATCGGGGCAGTATGTAATGTGACTGATGTTGCATGTGGCAATGAATGGCATGCTCATTTGGTAAACCCTGAGGCAGATTCTGTTTGTGATGCTGTGAACGGTATTGCAAAAGTAGGTGAATTGACTTACAATCAGCCTACTGACAAACTAAAGATCAAAGATAAACAGATCGTAGCCAAAGGCATTGATATTGGTACTGAAGGGTTTGTCGGAGTGATTAGTGGGACTTTACATGACTTTACCGTAGGAACCCCTGGCAACTCTGCTGCATTTGATCTTGTTCCAGTTGATGTAGATGGAATACCAATATCTGTTGCAACTGATCTTGCAGCAGTCTGCATAGTTCCAACTGCATAGTGAAATCATCATTTCATTCTTTTTCTTTATTTTTTTCTAAAATTTGGGGGGTTTAGCTTTTAGGCACGACTGTAATACCTGGCACATGTCTATCTGGGAGATCATGATGGAATTACGTTTGCATTTTGTATCTAGGCACAAGTGTCACACCCCCCCTGAAATGACCCTTTTTGAAAATATGACAATATGACTAAAGTCTGTATTTTTCATGGGGGGTTTAACACTTAGGCTCAAACTTTCAAATTTTAAGAAATTTTCTAAAATTCTAAGTTTATGATGAAACATCTGAAAAATAGTGCTGTTGGAACATGCTCTATCAATTAAATTAATTATTATTATTAGATCATGTAACTTATTTTATATTCACTCGTCTATCTGAAAACATAATTTTCATAGGATATTTCATGAAAACTGGGGGTTATCCTGTTTATTGCACTGCATTTTGTATAAAGTCCTGGGGGGAGTTTGCATCAAATATGCTCACTATGCCCACATCTAAAATTCATGTATGTTGAAAAATTATTCGATTTCACAAAATATCCTTCTGGAATTCAAAATATCGGACTTTAATCATGATTTTATATTTCAGATTGACGTCTCTTTGAATGCTTCATATGCTATTTGAGTAATGTCTGAACCGTTTTCAACACAAATAATTTGTCTGTTTGATTTGAAATTTGTTTGTACGTGCATTGAATGATGTTTCTTTTTAACAATTGAAAACTAGTCTATTTTCTTAAAATGTTTTTAATAGAAATCTGTATGTTTGATCATATTTTTCTGAAACACTGTCTATTGCTTCCAGCATGGTCTGTTGATTGATATTCTCTTTATCGTCTAAAACAACATAAACTCCTATTTTCTGCTTTCCGTCTTCTGTAATGATTTTATTAATTACTTGAATCGAGTAGCAAAAGTCTGCAACTTTTTTCTCAAATTTTTCTTTTTCTTCGGGATTAAATCCCAAATATCTCGAAATCTGACTATTTTTCATTACCACTTTTGCACCTATTACTAATATTCCCGGTTGTCCTTTTGGTTCAAACACCTCTACTGGTATCCCGTACTGTCCTGCATATTTTATTAAAATTTGAAATACATTGTCTGGGTTTTTTACTTCTTCAAAGGAAAGGCCTTCATGAATTGACCATCTTTCCACATTGTCTCGCATTCTGGATATGCCCATGTATCGTATATTGAACTAGTTCTATATGATTCTAAATCCAAATGATTGTCATTCTAAATCTATATTGTTTCTAAATTCGAGTTTAGAAATAAACTATTTTCATATATTAAATCTCAGTCGTTCATGACTAAATGTTTACGTTGAAACTTGAATCCAGATCTGGGATGGATGTTGCAATCATTATGTTTAAAATTATCCCAATTAGCATGAACACAATTCCTAGGTAGAGACAATTTCTTGCCTTTTGAGGATCATCTTGCCTTAAAATAAAAAATGCAATTATTCCTCCTATCATTCCAAAGAAAATTGGTAACAAAAACCACGCATTGCTTCTTGTTTTATTTGGATGTGACATATCTCTTCACTGTTATTTTGCTATGATTGCTTTTCTTTGTAATTGCGTAATTTCAATTTCTACTGTCTCCAACGGATCTTCAACTTGATTACGTTTAATTGAGATCATCTTGGGTTTTTCAAAGTCCTCTGTACAATCTGGGCATGCATAGACTAGTATTCTGTGCTCATTTGGAGCTTTAGGGTTGGATAATCTTGGATAATACACTAGTCTTGCTCCACAATCAACACAATATCTGTTGGCCCTTCTAGTTCTGACCAATGTAAACCTCCTGCATCTTTCAAAGTATGCGATCATCTATTAGATCTATGCTGTCTAATAGAGTAAACCAATTACTAACAACACATTAATCTTTCTAAATTCGAATTTAGAAATATCTGTATTAAATTACTTGTTATCATATATAGCCAGTGAAATTATATTTCAAAACTTAAACTTAAATGTTATAAGCGCCTCCCACCAGACTTGAACTGGTGACCATCCGATTAACAGTCGGATGCTCTACCACGCTGAGCTAGGGAGGCACTGCATCTGATCTTGATAAAAGTGATTTAATCTTTGCGACGATGCAGGTGGGGATGAAGTCCACTCTTGTTAATTAAATTTGGCAAAGAATTCCTTAATTTCCTTTGCATGACTTTCGACTAGTTCTATTATTTCCAAGTGCTCCTCAGCTGTTGGCTCTCTTTGGTGAACAATTTGAAAAGCACTCAGTGCAGAGCCTACCATTTCACCTACAAAAAAACCGCATAAAAAATCCCCTATGCTTGCACAGTTCCATATTTCTCCAACACGTGGAGATGCCCCTGATTTTTTGTATAAATCTAGTGTCTGAACAATAAGTTCTGTTGTCTGCTTTGCAAATTCAGGATCGAGAGTCATTGGGAAAAACTAAGTTTTATTTTTCTAGACCCTTCTTTTTCTCATATGCATAAATGCCGTCCAAGAAAACTCTGTGATCTTTATTTTTAACCTTGGTTTTTAGCTCTATGTTTGCTGCAGTCTGTGTGATGTCTGTCCAAACTTCACCTGTAAGTATCACGTCTTCACCTTTTGGTACAACTTTTGTGTTTCCAACAATGTTTGTGATTCTTGGTGCACGTTCACCTTGAAAATTTTCAATCAGGATCTTTTTACCGTCAACTTTTACTGTAATTGGAAAGTGTGCATACACAACCTTCATTTTGATTGTATATCCTATGATAAGACCTTCGCAGATGTTTCTGATGATTGATCTTGCTGTGTGTAAAATTGCGTAGTCTCTTTTTTTAGTATAAATTGTTTTTAAGATAACTTTGCCTTCTGCAATTGTGATATTTACCGGAATGCTTCTAAAGCTCTTGTGCGTCTTACCTAACGGTCCTACAAACGATAGCATGTGCTTGGCTATAGTTACTGTAACTCCTTCTGGAATGTCTACCTGATCTTGAAATTTATCTATTTGCTCAGTAGACATATCCTATCAAAAATCCTCCAATTCCTTTTTGTACCGCCTCATGGTGTGACATTACTCCTTGATTTGTCGTAACAAGAAGCATTCCTCTGTCGTATGCCGGCAAATATTGCTGTTCCCAACTGTTGTATTCGTCTGTTTTTACTTTAAACCTTGGTGATATTGCGCCACACTTCGTTATTTTTGCCAATAATTTAATCTTAAATTTCCCTCCTCTTTTATCATCAATATGTTCAAATTCTCCGATGTATCCATCTTTTTGAAGTGTCTTTAGGACCTCTATTCCTAGTTTTGAAGTTGGGAGTATTACACAATCCCTCTTTCTTCTGGTTTCATTATTGGTAAGTGTGACAAATAGGTTTGCTAAAATGTTTGTTGCTGGCATTATATCTCACTTGTTTTTCCTGAACCCTAAAGATGTTGCGACTTCTCTAAAGCATCGTCTGCATAGCATTAAATCGTATTTTTGAATGACTGCTGTATAATCCCCGCATCTTTTACACCATCTGGAACCTCTGCCAAAATCATGTTTTTTCCTTCCGGTGGTCTCATATGATCTGTCTTTAGGCATTATGTAACAGTGACTCCAAACTCTTTAACAAAATAATCCTTTGCTTCTTGGTTTTTGATAATGTGATCTTTTCCTACTCTTGCTTTATGCTTGCTTCTAGTTCTAATTCCGTATCCTGGCCTGGTTAGTGTAATTGAAACTCCGAGTCCCAAAATCCCTATCTGCGGATCGTACTTTACACCTGGAATGTCTATGTGTTCTCTGATTCCAAATGAAAAATTACCAAAGTTATCAAATGATTTACCGTTTATTACATTTCCTTTTGAATCTAAAAGTCGTTTTACTAATGCAATTGCATCATCGCCACGTACTGTTACTGCAGCACCTATTGGCTCTCCTTTTCTCACTCCCCAATCTCTTTGTTGTGATTTTGCATTACGGGAAGATGATTTTTTTCCTGAAATTTCATCTAGTGCTCTTCTTGCAATATTGATTACATCTCCTGATTTACCAATACCCATGTTCAGTACTACCTTCTCTAGGGATATTTTTTTCATTGGGGTTTCTGTTGTTTGAGACATATGATCACTTTAGTTGAATTATTGGCTCTCCTTTTCCAACGGGCATAATGATATCTGCGGGGATTTCAATTTTTCTACCTTCTAATGTGAGAATTACTCTCTTTGGGAGGATGAATGTTCCTTCTTCAATAGTTTCAATGCTGCCTATTTGACCTACGTTATTTCCACGTGTGACCAATCCTTGACAGCCTACTTCTAATTTTATTACTTCAAGAATTTTAACTTCTGGAATTTGTATTAAACACGTGTCTCCTACGTTTACTTTTGTATCTGAAATTATTGAGCGTCCGTCACCAAATCCTATTTGTAATTTACCGTTACTAATTGTTGTTTTACTCTTCACTCTGACCAGTTTTTTTGATTTTTCTGATTCATTAATTTTAATTGGTTTTAGTAACCTTTCCTCTGTTGGAACCATGCGGTAAATGTCTGTAACATTTTCAAGCTCTATGACATCCATTAATCCTATTCCATGATGAAGTGACTTTCTTATGACTCCATCAATTTTTACTTTTCCTGAATAAATTACCGACTTTGCTTCTCTGAGGCTGGTGACAATTTTTAGAGTATCTCTGAGAAACACTGCTGTGGGTATGGCTAGACTTTTTGTGTGTGGACCTGGTTTTACTGTGACTACAAATCTTTTTTCTTTTCTACCTATTCCCCAGAACTGTGGAGCCATTTGACGTTTGAGTTTCTTACTGCCTGCTATGCTAACCATTATTTTTCATCTTCCTTTTCTTTAGTTTTATCTACTCCTTTTGCTTCTTTAGGAATATCGTTACCTTTTGCTTCTTTGGGAATATCGTTACCTTCTAGTTTTCTAATTCTCCGTTTGTCTTCTGTGTTAAGTGAAGTAACTACTAGATTAGATGTATGAATGTAAACGTCAAACTTGTCTCCCTTTGTCTTTTCTTTTTTGACTCCTTCTATTGCAACACTATTTTTTGATATGTCTACTTTTGATACCTTGCCGTCTACACCTTTGAATTCTCCTCTGAGTATTGTGATGCTGTCTCCATGAACTACTCTTACACTTCTTTTACCATATTTTTTATGGAGATCTTTTGATAGTGCACTTCCCAATTGCTTACTTTTAGTTTGGAAAGTTGCCTGATAAATCATCTTGTTGCGCATTTTTGTTGGTTTCATTTTATTAAACCACCATTGATGCCAAGTTTGCGACTCTTGGCCATTTCTCTGACGCTTCTACAGCTACAGGTCCTTTGATGTCTGTGCCTTTTGTTTCACCTTCTGGAGTAATCAAAACTGCTGCATTATCTTCAAAACATACTCTTACACCGTTTAACCTTCTAACTGCATACTTTTGTCTGACAATTACTGCTCCATATACTTGCTTTCTTAATTCTGCCGGACCTTTTTTGACTACGACATTGCAATAGTCTCCAACTGATGCTGAAGGAAGCCTTGATGCCCTTGTTTTATGTCTTGGAACGTTGATTATTTCTAATATCTTGGCACCAGAATTATCTGCACATACAATATTTGCACCTACTGGAAGCACCTTGGTAACGTATGGTCTGAATTCCTGTACTCCTTTACCTGCTTGCTTTGCCATTATGCTTTTACCTCAACCACTACATATGATACTGACTTTGACAAGGGTCTGCATTCTGCAGTTAGAACCTGATCACCTGTTTCAACGTCTATGCAACCTGGAACGTGCGCATGGATTGTACTTGTACCTCTTGCATATCTCTTGAATTTGCTAAAGTAAATTGGTGCATCTTTTTGCAACGTTATGGTTTGTCTTGCTTTACTCCCTGTGACTTTGCCGTCAAAGAGTTTGCCTCTGATTGATAGACTTCCGTGGAATGGACAATGTTTGTCTGCACATTCTCTGCTTGGTGTCTTTACATCTAGTCCTATGTTTTGAGTCATGCTTTTCCTCCCAGTCTGTCAAAAGGCCTTTTTGCAATGCTGGTACCTTTCACAACGATGTCCTTGTTTTGAATTGAAAACTTCCAATTACTTGTGGACTTGGAAACTGATCTAGATCCATTTTCTGTGTTAATTGTAAACATTGATTTTGTTTCATTTATGATTCTTCCATTTAATCCTATTACTTGTGGATTGGTGGATTCAGAGATCTCGGTATGTAATCCTATGAATTCATGTGATCTGATGTTGTCTGCGGTAATCATTTCTTTTTTGCGATCTCCGTCATCTGGGTTAACATTCTTGCAATGTCGTGGCGCAATGGTTTTAGTTTACCGCTTTCTTTTCTTAACGTTCCTTTAGATGCGTCAACTCTCAGCTTTGCAAGTTCACTTCGTGTTTCTTGAATTTTACTGTGAAGATCTTTCTCGTTCAACTTTCTGATTGTCTTCATGCTTAATCTTGTCATTTCAATGATGCCTCTTCTTCTTCTAATGATTCAATTTTTTCGATTTTCTTTTCTTCTAAAATAATAACTTCTGATTCTGACTTGACATCATCTTTCTTTCCTTCTATTTTTACAACTTCTACTTTGTTATCTCCTACTACAATCTCTTCGACCTTGGTTTTCTTTGAATCACTGGTTTTTCCATCCTTGTTTTGTTTTGTTTTCTTTGGATTTTCATCTTTCATTTCAAATTCTGGTATAAGTTTTTCTTTTTTAGCAATTCTTATCCTGATCCCAATTAATCCCATAGCTGTCTTTACGTGTGCAATATCTTCATCGACAATTATTTCTGCGTGATGTCCTGCTCTTGGCAAAATTCCCTGTGTATGTTTTTCAAATGCTGAACGATCTCCTCTGAGTTTGCCTGAAATTGTGATTTGAACTCCCATGGCTCCACCTTCCATGATTTGTTTTAATGTCCACATTGTTGCTCTTCTGAATGCTGTTCCTCTTTCAAGATGTGATGCCATTCTATTGCACATTACACTTGGTGCAAGTTCTGGCTTTTCAATCTCATTTACTGAAATTTGTGGATTTTTTAATCCAAAGTCTGTGGCAAGTTTTTCGGTTAATGCTCTGATGCCTGTACCTTTTCTACCTATTACGATCCCTGGTCTTGTCACGTGTAAGGCAACTCTGGTTCCGACTGGGGTCTTGGAGATTTCTGCGTGTGAGAATCCTGCATCCTTGATTGCACCTCTGAGATAATCTTTGAGTAGCATCATGTTATAGTTGTCTTTGATTACGTTTTTCACTGCTGACATTTCTAAATCTCCCTTGCCACCAGTTCAACATGTGTTAATACGTTATTCTTGGGAGTTGCTCTTCCCATTGCTCTTGGAGTAAATCTTTTTACAACCACACCTTTGTGGACTGTCGCATTCACAATTCTTAATCTGTCTAGATCCATTCCCTTGTATTCCGCATTGGATTCTAAATTATCTAAAACTTTGATAAATTCTTTCGCAGTCTTTTGAGGATAACGTCCTGCCATCATGCCTGGATCAGGTCTGTGTGCTACTTGATTTTTGTATCGTCTGAAAGCTACTGCTCTTTTTTTATTTATTACGTCTTGTAAAAAGTCTCTAGCCTTTTCAATTGATAGTCCTTTGATTGAAACTGCGACTTCACGAGCATGTTTGTGGGAAATATCTTTTTCTCTTAATGATGAACGTACGTGTCTTGTTGCGTCATAATTTTGGAAAGCGTAATTGAATCTACTCATCATAATCACTTCAATGGCACGTAAAGGCTGGATCTTGATGCACCTACACCTGGTGCGCCATGTGAAACCTTTTTGTTTGTTATTGAATATTCTCCAAGATAATGTCCAATCATTTCTGTAGTGATTGTACGTGGTTGGAATTCTTTTCCTGAGAAAATATTTACTGTAACGTCTACCATGTATGGCAGGATAATCAAATCTCTTACGTGGGTCTTGATGGGTGTTTTTAGTTTGCCTGCTTTTGCAGCTTTGATCTCTTCGATTAGTTTTCTCTTTCCATCTGTAATTCCTCTGGTGAGTGATCTTCTTTGTCTGGAATTAAACAATAAGAATAATTTTTCAAGTGACAAGTTGTCTAGCTCGTCTTTTGGAATGCCTCTGTATAAAAATTCTTTAACCATCTCTCTTCTCCTCTGTTAATGTAATTCGAGTTCTATGGTCCATATTATAGCATTCCTATCTTCGTTGCCAGATCTCTTGCTTTTTCTGTACTTTCAAACTGAACAAATGCTTTTTTACCATAAATTGTTCTTGCAGTGTTTACTTTTTTTACATTTTGTTTATAGAGTGTTTTTACAGCTTCTGCAATTTGAGGTTTCGTTGCAGATATTTCTACAATGAAACAGATCTTGCTTTCATTTTCGATCATGGCAAAAGTCTTTTCTGTAATGTACGGTTTGACAATTACTTTCATTGCTTGATCTATGTTCATTGTGTATTCACCATTAGTTCTAGATGTGTTGATTTAATTTTCCCAATTTCCTTTATTGCTGATTTGGAATATACTGTTAATCTAATTGGATCTGAACCTGGTGCCAGGTCTAATACGCTCAAATCTTTTGCATTTCTTACTTCCACCCCTGGAAATGCTCCTATGGCCTTTGAAAGATTGGAATCATCTGCAGTGACAAACAAGACGCTCTTTCCTACTTTCTTGCTTCTTCCTCTAAGTCTTGATTGTCCTGAACGTGGTCTTCTGGATTCTAATCTCTGGACATCTTGTGTCAGCTTCAGCGAATCCAATACTTTGGAAATTTCACTTGCTTTAGAAATTGATTCAATGTCATCTGATACTATGATTGGAAAAGATTCTATGCCTTCGACTTTGTGACCTCGTGATTCTACAAGATCTTTTGATGCGGTAGCTGCAATTGCTGAACAAAGTGCCAGCTTGTTTTCTTTTTTGTTTAATTTTTTATAAATTACCTTTTCAACAATTGGTGGATGTGCTTGTCTTCCACCTCTGGTGGATGCTACTTCTGCACCTTGACCTTGTCTGCCACCACCACCGCCTTGCATTCTTGCAACACGAGATACGCCTTGACCTGTTGGAGGATCATTGGAATCTGCTACAACGTCCATACCTGCCATAGGCTTTCTTCCCTGCGGTTGGAATTTGTGTGATGTCAAATTAGTAAAAGCCTTGTGAATTAACTCTCTTCTAAATGGGGTTGAAAATATTAGTGGAAGTTCGACTTCTGCATCTTTTGTTCCTGTGGTTGTATATGTTGCAGTCTTCATCATACTACTACCTCCAAGATATTTGGCTTGGTGACTTTTACTGGTGAATTTCTGATTTGACTTCTCAACTTGATTAATCTCTTGTATGTTCCTGGCACTGAACCCTTTAGAATGATGAAATCACCCTTTACCAAACCAAAATGCTTGTACCCTCCGTCTGGATTGATCTTAATCTCACCTGCATCTGTATTTCCAATAATCATGATTCTCTTATCGTATTCCACTCTTTGATGGAATCCTGTCTGACCTGCTCTGGGAACCGTATACATGACACTCTGTGGCGAGATTGGACCTAATGAACCAACCTCTCTTACTGTCTTTCTTGACTTGTGCTGTTTCTTCTTTACGTTCCATCTTCTGAGTACGCCTTGCCATCCGTGACCTTTGGTAATTGCTGCAACATCCACGGTTGAACCCGTTTCAAAAATTTGATCAATCTTAATTTCCTTTCCTAATGATTCCTTTACGTGTGCAAACTGTTTTTCAATGTCTCCTCCGCTTACTGATGCTTCAAAAATATATGGCTTTTTTTGCTCCAAACCTGCAGCTCTTGGAGATACTGCAACTATTGCAAAAATTTCTTTAATCTTCTTTAATCTTTTTTCTGCATTTTCTAATGAGCCTTTGATATTTTTAATTGTAATTTCTTTTGCAATATTTTTTGGAATGTCTTCTGCATAGACGTCAAACTCTGCATGTCGTCCATAGTTATCTTTTGAATATCCTCTGATCCCTAAGATGAGGACTGGTGGTGTTACAAGTACAGTTCCGAGACTTACCAGCTGCTTTCCTGCATTTGGTACTTTGTCACGATCATCTATGCTGACAATCTGCACACATCCTGCTTTGAAACCGCAATGTGCTAGAATTTTTGGCTCTGCTGAAGAGTCGAGTTTTGGCCACGCTCTGATTCTTGCCTCCATGGTTTTTGCACGTACTCTGCGTGAGTATGCAAGACTTCCTCTGCGTGGTGAATGACGTTTTCGAGCTCCCATGGTTAAATCAATTCGATAGATTCCCTCTATTAAACCATATGCGACATCGTTAACCTCTTATTTTTTTCCGGTTAACGATCTGTGTGAGTTTTCTATGGTGCCAGTAATTCTGATGTCGTATTCCATATTGTCACTGCGCCGATAATGACTCCTACTATTCCCAAACCTATTGCCAGTACTAGAAAATTTCTTTTTTCAGGCATGTTATGATGTGCTTTGAATGTTGAGTATTGACAGCGTTCCGAGTATTGCCTCTTCCAAACGTACCGTTTCTGTTGCTTGGTTTGGAAAAAAGTTTAATGATTTTGCATTTTGCACCTTGTTCATGTTTCCTCCAATGATCTCATGAATGCCCTTTTCGGGAGATCCGAATACGACTAGTGTGGGTTCGTCTGTCTTTGTATATTTTACAAGCTGTTCACTGGTTGCGGTCTTTCCTTTTCTTGACGTCATGATTATGTTTCCTTTCCATTCAGATAAGATCGAATAAAGATTTGCTCTCTCTTTTACAGAATAGCCCCAGTACTCTGGGATTTCACTTTTGTCAATTTCCTTGATGGATAGTCTGGGATGTCCTTCTTTGAATTGAACCGTTATTCTTTTTCCGACTGAGGTGCTGCCATAATACTGTATGAGCTGGTTAATACCAACGTCTACAAACCTTTTCCCCTTCACGCTAACTATGATTCCTTCCCTGATGTCTCCTCTGGAGATCTTTTTGGAATTGGCTGGAGTGACATGGCTGGCAATTTTTAATGGCTGTAATACTCCTGCAAATTTCAAGTCATTCATTTTTGGAAACAGTCTTCTTCTCAAAAATTGCGGTGTTTCTAAATATTTTAGAATCATTACCATGAGGGCACCGTCATTTCTGTTTTGGCCTTCTTGGTATACGTAGATCGTATCAATTTTAAAAATTGCACAAGATCTTGCCAAGACTGAAATTTTTCGAGTCTTGTCAATTTTGAGTGATTCGTCTGACAATGCCGATTCGGGGATGGCAACGGATAATTTCAATATGTTTTATCTCTCGTCCACTTGGAATGATTATTTTGGATCGTGTGGATATTTTTCTTTAGCAGAACTTGCATACTTTGTAATTTCATCATCTGTTACTATTTCATACAATCCGGTTTCTTTCTTAATGCGAGCCATTCTGATGTGACTTGTTCCATCCTTGTCTTCACTTGAAAGATAGATTCCTGCAGTAGCTAATGTTGCTGCATCATCCAATGTAAGATCATTTTTGTAAGTCTTTTCTAAAAAGTCTGTCACTTGATCGGAGCCTGATCCGATTGCGATTGCATCATAAGAGATGTATGTTCCACTGGGATCTGTCAAATACAATTCTGGTTTGTCGTTTACCACGCCACCCAAAATAAGTGCAACACCGTAAGGTCTTACACCTGCATACTGGGTATATTGTTGACATTGATCAGCCAAGTGTTTTGCAATGGTTTCAACCTCTACTGGTTCATCATAAATCATCTTGTTACTTTGAGAAAAGAATCTTGCATTGTCTACCTGACTTCTTGCATCCGGAATGTATCCTGCTGCTGCGACTCCTATGTGATCGTCAATCTGAAATATCTTTTGAGCGGTATTTGAAATTTGTAATTTTCTTGGCTTTTCTTCGACTGCAATAATAATTCCATCTTTGCATTTTATGCCAACAGCTATTGTTCCTCTTCTTACTGTTTCAATGGCATATTCCACTTGGTAAAGTCTACCGTCTGGTGAGAACACTGTGATTGCTCGGTCATAGCCTTGTTGTGCGGGAAGCATTTGATTCCAATGCTTAGAATGTACAATTTAAACTGTACACACAATCAGGCATGATCATCACTGTGATCGGAGCCTGAGAAACAAGCTTAATTTTAAACTGAATTGTTTTGAATTCATGTACTTTGAGATTGAGTTTTCGGGACATGAAAACATCAGATCAAATCATAAAAATACAATTGAGATCACAAAGGAATCACATCTTACTCCGCGCGGAGATTGCATTGTTGGCGTAAATGCAAATTCATGCTGTAATGATCTGCCTCAAGAGCTAAAAAACAAACTTAGAAACTCTGATGCAGCAGTATCTATTTCAATACGCGCAGGTGATCATGAATTTGTAATGAATGGAAACGGTCATCCTGATCTGATTCTCACCCACAAAGATGACATCGTAATTAGAAAAAGCGACTTTGTATGCCCTAGAACTTTGGCTGTCAAATGTGACAAGGCATCCGATCTGCTACCTAGAGAAATGGTTTCATTGTTGCAGGATCCAAACACAAAAGGCACTCTTGGTATTACTGTGGACTAACACTGTGACAATTTTATAGGCATTCATCTAACATCGATCATGGGTCGTAAAACCAATATTTTCCTTCTAGTTCCATTGGCTGCTTTTGCCGCACTCATCATTGGAGCTGGGATGTACCTGACTCTGTGTAAAAATTCCACAATACCCTTGGGCTGTTAGATGCTTACAAGTGAAATTTTGTTTAGAAAAAAAATTATTTAAAAATTTTCGCTGATGAATCCTGGAGGTCTAGTTCAAGTATGAAAAAAGAACATTTATCATAATGTTTTAGTTAATTATGGTTCAGCAAGTTTTTCTTAAGGCATGATCTATGATTAACGATATGGTAAAATCCACTATAGAGTTGTCGATTTCAAAAAAACCTACGAGTGAAGAATTGTTACAACTTCAAAATTATTTTAACGAAATGCCTGTAACTGAGATTCTTACCGGATTAAAGTTTGCAAAGAGCAGATGGTCTGCAAAGGATGCAGGAACTCTGAAGGTTGGCAGAAAAAGTATTATCAAAAAAGAAGTGCATTCAGTAACCGTTGAACAAGCGCAATGGAGATTAAAGAATTGGAAGATGATGATTGCAAATTATCGTAGACGCGGATACAGCTATCCCACAATTTCCAGGATAAAGAAAATACTTGTTGAAAAAAGTGAAACTAAATCTAAATGAATGTTTAAAATACTGTTTCATCTAAAAATATCTTTAAAGTTTGTTAACTAGAAGAGAATGTTGTTGTGTTTGGAACTGAAAACTGTTAAATGTTTTTTTACTAAAAATAAAAATTGTGTCCATTCTCAAAAATAATGCCTGATTTGAAATATGAAACTACAAAACCGTGCGGTTTTGCTAATGCAAAGTATCTTACTTAATTATTCAACATGTAATGTCACGACAATTTCAGTTTGATCTTTGTCAAGGTCATCATCCAACGCAATTTTTTTGTTAAGAAGTTTAAATTCTTCAATCATGGAGCCGTCTTCGTTAAACGTCCTGACTAGTTTGCTTTTTGGGAGTACTGATACATCGCTGGAATCATGATACACTTTAATCGAATCGCCCTTTTCAATTATGATCTTCAATCTATCCGTGTGTGTAAAACTAGACAATAAAAAGTAAGATTACTTCAATGCACAAAAAATCACATGGCGTAATTAATGCACTTTGATTAACATCTTTGTATTTCCTCTATTGTACAACGTGTGTCTGAAATTTTGTAGGCTTTGGTCTTCTTCTTGTCTTTGCAATTGCTATGTAAAATTACGTGAATCTGAAATTTCACAATTTATTACTCTATATTCAAAAAAATCACTCATTTACATATCAAAAATTTTAAACATTTTTGGATTTTAACTGATGTGTCCTAACTGTGGCAATCTGATGAAAATAGAATTACATAATAAAACAATTGTAAAAATAGATTAGAAAAATATTGAAAAAGAGGATGTACTATTCCTATTTTCTCAACTTCAATGCCATTTTGGCTGCAATGCCCCAAGATAGAACAGTCATTCCGATTGGGAATACCCCGCTTGAAAGAATCTGTGGTACTTGTTCCAATGCTACAGTTCCTGAACTGTACATTGCTGCAACTACTGGCAAGGCTGCCAGTCCGACTACTCCGAGTTTGGTTTTTGTCTGCTCGGAGGAGACATTTTGCTGTATGTTGTATGTACTCATTGTAATCATACAGTGTAAGGGGGTCGTAGTACTTGAAACGGACCTAACTTTCAGGGATTGTTTTATTCAGAAACGGAATCAGGATATTTTTGCAGTTCAACTACTGAACTAAAATATAGATTAGTTGTAAAAAAAATTCATCAAAGAATTTTCTTGCATTATTTTTAAAATGACATCAGCATACACGTACATTACATCATCAAGAAATAATTTAACTTCATCATGAATTCTTTCTGATTTTTGGTAAATTCCAATTGTATTTCATTGCAACAAGCCTGAGTCCTATGGTGATTGCCATTCCCAAAGTTACTGCAAAATACAATTGATCACTAACTAGTAAAATCAAATAAAAAATAACAATTCCAACAAAACTAGCAGAAGCGTAAAACTCCTTTACAAATACAATTGGTACGTTGTTTACAAACACGTCTCTGAGTATTCCTCCCCCAATTGCTGTTAGTATGCCTGATACTGATATTGCAAGAAAGTCCAGTCCGAACATTGTATATGCAAACATTGCACCAATCATTGTAAATATTCCAAGTCCAATTGCGTCAAATTTCAAGAATAAATTCCAGTGTTTTTTTAGACGGGAGTGTAACAGGAAAATTACTATTGCAGTTGTCAGTGCAACTATCACATATGTTGGATCTACAATTGAATTTGGCAAAGAATCTTTAAACAACACATCTCGTATTGTGCCCCCTGCAACTCCCGTTATGATGGCTAAAATGACTATGCCAATAATGTCCGCATCGTGTTCTATTGCCTTGAATGCTCCAGTAACTGCAAATGCCGCGGTTCCAAAAACATCTAATATGTATATGAAAAATTCAACAGAAAAAGTATGCGGGTCCAAGTTGATTATAGATAAATCGGACTAATTAGTATTGAAAATTACTGTGTACATGATTTCATATTCCTACCTAGAATTATGAAGTGCAGGTGAAACTATCCACTAGTAAAAATAGCATTCATTTTTCATTTCAATTGGGAAACTACGGGAAAATCTAATCATCTAACGGGATTGTCAATTATACCATTTGCAATTAGAACTATCCATGTTACTGGCACACTAACTCCAGCTAAAATCCCAGCTAAAAACAAGGCATCTCTTTTATCCATATACACCACAAACTATCTCTGGTGAGGCTTTAATATTTTCGTCCGGCTTTATCTTTTGGAATATTTTTCGGGACAAAAGACGGCAAACCTAGAATAATTCCGTCTGAAACTATGAAAAATTACCTGTTGTTAATCTTATGATGTATTTTGACTTCTTCTAGACGAGTACGTCTGAATCCCTTTGAATTATCTGACGCTTGAGACTGTCTGGAACGTCTGGAATCGCAGTTTGTGTCTGACCTGCAATTACACTGTGGGCTTCCTCAAGAATTGCCAGCGTATCTGCACTTGCACCCGTACTGACATTCATGCTGTCTGTATCAGCTACTGTTGATCCTGCCATGACGTCTCCTAATATTTCAGACAAGTCCTGCATTGATGCGTTTGCCTCTGGCATGATTCCGCTCAGTGATGGACTCAATCCCTTGATGATTGACATGCATGGGCTGAGTGTGACTACCACGTCTCCGAGTTCTGAGACCGTGTCAAGTCGAAGCTTTACCTGCTCCATTGACAGCTTTGCGCCTCCTACCATGTTCTTCATCTTTCTGACCTGTGTAAGTTCGCCTGCATATGCTTGAGCATACATGGGTTTGTTGTTTCTTTGAGCGTTGACTATCTTTTCAAAAATTGAGTCGTGTTTTTTCTGTAATTTTACGTTGATATTTTCTAGTTTTGAAATTTGAAACTGTAATTTTTTTTGCGCATAGTCTATCTTGTTCTTAATTGGTTCCTCCGGCTTTACCTTCCCTATCACCTTTTGAGATATTGATTCTCCTTCTGTCTTATTCCAAGTGTTGCTGATCATACCTTAATTTCCTATACTGGATTGATTTTTTTGTTTTAAAGAGAGTTGTCACTGCAGGTACTGTAACTGGAGTTACACATGGATGCGGTTACACATCTATCCGAACGTGAATGTGAATATCTGAAAGCCGTCTCCTGTAACGTTTATCTCCATTACGTGTGATGAGCTGCTTTCACTGCTGACTATATTGTATAGTCCTGCTTCTGTCACTTTCAATACGTTGCCTTCAGTGATGTCTGTACCGGAATACTCTGATGATATCGGGTTGCCATCTAGTAATATTTCTAATTCTGCATTGCTGTCTGTTACGATGTTGACTTCTTTTGCATTGTATAGAAGTTTGATGCTACCTGTTTCGGATATCATCTCCATGCTGTCTTCATAGTTTTTCCAGTCTCCTGTAAGATAGAACTTGTGCAAATCTATTTTTGCTGGCTCTGAGTATGATACGGTTTTACCTGGTTGAAATCCTTCATCACTTCCCAGCTGGTTTCTGTTTTGCGCAAACTTATAGCCAAAATACAATTCCGGTGTTCTGAACAACGAATGTTCAAATTCTTCAATGTCTACAAGAGAAGCATTTGTCTTCATTTCAACTCCTGTTGACATTGCTCTTTCTTCTAAAAGCTGCTGAATTATTTTTTCTGTCTTTTGATAATCCCCTTCGCCAATATGATCATACCTGATGTATCCCTCATGGTCTGCAATGTACTTTCTTGGCCAGTAGTTGTTCTCAAACGCCTTCCATGTCTCCATGTCATTGTCCATTACTACGGGATAGTTGATGCCGTGCTTGCTTACTGCCATCTTGACATTCTCAACGTCTTTTTCAAACTCAAATTCCGGGGAATGAACTCCTATGATGAGTAATCCCTGCTCTGCATACTTGTCATCCCATGCCGTAATGTATGGCAGAGTTCTGATGCAGTTGATGCAGCTGTATGTCCATATGTCATACAGTACGACTTTGCCTTTGATCTCTTCTTCTAGTTCTTCAGGTGTCGTGTTGAGATGATGTGCGATTCCTACCAGATCTGGGACTTTCTTGAATCCTGACTTGTCCATCTTTGAAAATGAATCCGTTTGGGTTAACGTATCTGTAGACTGTGCCTCGTCAAGGGATGCAAAGATCATGCCCAAAATCCCTATTCCCACTGCAATCACTATGCCAAAAATTAATCCTGTCTTGATCTCTGTCTTCATATAATCACCCTAGCAGCACCAATTCGTTTAGAAGCGGAAAGTTTGCAATATAAGCAAGCTGATTGGTAAATACAAGGATTCCCAATAATATGATGAATCCTCCCAGTATCACGTTATAATATTTCAAATGCTTTGACATGGAGCGAATGATTTTGGTTGCCCTTGAGAAAAACACTCCCATCAGTACGAATGGAATTCCTAGTCCTAATGAATATGCAAGCAAAAGACTGAAAGAGACTGACGGTGTAGTGGCAGCCAAAGTAAGTATGGTTCCCAATATCGGTCCGACACATGGTGTCCATCCTACTGCAAACGCAAGTCCGAAAACAAATGACATTGGATAGCTTGATTTTGATTTTTTTGGAAAGAATTTCTTTTCGACGTTTAGTGCGCGAATCTTTGTTGATAGCAACAGGAATATTCCAAACGCCACGATGATGGTTCCTCCTACAAAGTTGAGGCTGTTTGTGATTTCTCCCGTCGCATTTGAGAGCACGCTGTTTATCAAAACGCCCAAAACTGAAAATACTACTGAAAATCCCAGTACAAAAAATACCGTATTTAGAATTATGTTGAGTCTGTTAATGGACAACACGGAACCGGAAGACGTAATCGTATCACCGTTCTTTTTAGAACTTAGTTCTGAAACTGTCGTTCCAGAAATGTATGCAAGAAAAGCTGGAATCATTGGCAAGATGCAAGGAGCTACAAACGAGCTGAGGCCTGCAAGTAAGGCCACAAGAATTGTAACGTCTGCCATGGAATTAGTTCTTGATTTTTCCTTTAAAGCGTTCTTCCATATTTCTCCCCAATCTTTCACAATCCATTTTTAACTGGGTTGTGAATCCTTTCGGTATGAACAAGCGGTTTATCCTTGTTGGAGTGGTTTTGGGTATTGCAGTTGTAATTTCCGTAATTATTGGCTCGCCTGCAATTGGCGGCTTTGACGCTATGCGTTAACTGCAAATTTTGCATATGCTTTCTCAAATATATCCAGCGACCTTTCAATGTCTTTGCTTGACAGCCATGCAGTAACTGAAAGTCTGAGCCTTGCCTGGTCTATTGGAACCGTCGGATATCTGATCGGCTGTGCAAATACTCCGTTATCAAACAAAAACTTTCCAAAATTCATGGCCAATTTTGCATCTCCTATGACTATTGGAATGATGTGGGTGTTGGAGTTTATCTCATAGCCTATCTGCCTGAGTCCGTTCGAGATCTGCTTGATGTTTTTTTCTAGCTTTTTCTTTTGTTTTTCCCTGTCTGACTCAAATCTCTTCATGGAATGGTCCACCAAAACAGAAGGCAGTGCTGAAGTGTATATGAATGACTTTGACTTGTTTATGCACAAATCAATTACGTTGTTTTGTGATGAGACGTACCCTCCAAATGATCCTAGTCCTTTACTTAGGCTGCTGATGTACAAGTCAACTTTTTTTGCAACTCTCAGATAATTTGGCGTTCCTCTTCCATCGCTTCCAACTGCAAAGTCACCATGTGCGTCATCCACTATTGTGATGGCTTTTGATTTCTCAGATATCTCTGTAATTTGCTTTAGTCGCGACATGTCTCCGTCCATGCTGAATATTCCTTCTGTGATTATGAACTTGTTTTTCCCTTTTTGTTTCAATTTCTTATTCAGGTCTTCCATGTCATTGTGTCTGTAAACTAAAACTTTGGCGTCTGATAACTTGCATGCCTCAATTATGCTTGCATGGTTTAGCTCGTCGCTGAGAATCATGTCTCCCTTTTTAGCGAGGGCGGATATTGCTCCGAGATTTGCCATGTATCCCGTCGGATAGATCATACTGCTTTGATGTGTCTTGTGTCTTGCAAGCTTGTCTTCTAATTTTCTATATGACTCGTCGTTGCCTGAAACCAGTCTTGAGCTTGATTGCAATTGTTTGATTTGAATTTTTGTCGTAGATATTCCCAGGTAATCGTTTGAGCACAAGTTGATGAGTTTTTTATCTTTGATGGTGATATGTGAACCCTCAACGGTTCCATATCTCAATTTTCTGTAGAGGTTGACTTGCTTTAGTTTCTGTAACTCCGAGTCGATGAAATTTAGTTTATGCTTGGAGGCCAATTTTTTCTATCAGTTCCTTATCCTTTCTGGCCTCATTTCCGCCCATGGTTAGGTATCCTTCGGTGATTATTCCGTTTGCACCGCTCTGCAGCAGTTCCTCGCCTGAATCATCCAGTTTGGATTCCCTGCCTCCTGAAATTTTGATTACTGATTCCGGTAAAAGAAATCTGATCACTGAAAATATTCTGACAATTTCAGAATTTGGGAGGTCTGTTTGTAGTTCCAGAGGTGTTCCCGGCATTGCGACAAGAATGTTGATTGTGACTTCTTCTGGATACAGTCTGCCCAGCTCGATTGCCAATTCCAATCTTTGATCTCTGGTTTCACCCAATCCTATTATTCCTCCTGTACATAATTCCAATCCTGCATCTCTTGCAATGTCGAGAGTCTTCAGTCTGTCTTCATACGTGTGAGTAGTACAGATTTCAGGAAACTTTGATTTTGCGGTTTCCAAATTATGATTGTATCTTTTCACCTTTAGCTCTTTTAGCTTTTTTGCCTGTTCTGGTGTGAGAAATCCCAAACTGCACTCTACACTGATTCCAACCTTGTCATTGATTTGTTTGATGATGCTGCAAACTTTTTCAAAATCCTTTGATGATGGCTCTCTCCATGCTGCAACGAGACAATATGATTCAGCTCCTTCGTCTTTTGCCTTTTGAGCTTTGACTACCACTTCCTCCGGTGATGGCAACTGATACGTCTCTATGCCTGTGTCAAAAAATGCAGATTGTCCACAAAACGTGCAATCCTCGCTGCAGGCATTTTTTTTGATGTTGTTTAGTTGCTCGACATCTACTTTTTTACCGTTAAAGTCACGAGTAATCTCATTTGCACACTTTGCCAGTTCTTTTAGATTTTCTTCTGGTGTATTCAACAGTCTTTTTGCATCATCAGCAGATACGCCGATCCCAGAAAATACCTTCTCTTGACATTCCTTGATGAATTCAAGAGTGCTCATGACGATATTGACAAGTATTCCATTTATAAAAATAATGCATTGGTTAACCTCTCATATGACGGGGGGTTAACGGTCAAACTACCTTTGACTTTGCAGATTGAATGGTCTTTACCGTCTTTTGCAGCAGTAATCTGAGCTCATTTTCAGTTATTGCCAAAGGCGGTACCAGCATGACTATGTTTCCAAGCGTTCTCAGGTAGATTCCTTGCTTTTTCCCTTCCTCAAAGAATATCTTGTTGATTGATTTTTTAGGATGAATTGGAGTTTTTCTCTCCTTGTCTTTGACAAGTTCAATCCCCATGAGCATTCCCTTATGTCTGATGTCGCCTACGATGTCCATTTCAGACAGTTCGTCATAAAATTCATCAAAAATCTTGGCTGTCTTTTGAATTTTTTTAATCAGGTTGTTTTTCTTGTACATTGCCAGATTTTGATTTGCCACGGCTGCTGCAATCGGATTCCCTGTGTATGTGTGTCCGTGAAAGAGATGTGTCCAATCGTTGAATTCTCCTAAAAATGATTCATAGATCTTCTTGTTTGCCAGTGTTGCAGCCATTGTAAGATACCCTCCTGTCAGCATTTTTCCATACGCTACGATGTCTGGAATGCTTTTTTGCTCCTCATACTGTATCATTGATCCCAGCCTTCCAAAACCTGTTGCAATTTCGTCCAGGACAAAAAGCACGTCATATTTTTTACAGAGTCTGCTGATCTTGGACTGAAATTCCTTCGGATGAATTATCACTCCTCCTGCAACCTGTGCGCCGCTTTCCATCACAAATGCCGCAATGTTGTCATTTTTTGAAAATCTCTTTTCAATTCTTTCCAGACAGTTTTCCTGTTGATCTGCAAAAGTAAGCCCAGTTGGTATTCTGTATTTGTTGGGGACTGGAAATTGAATTGTTGTAAATAACTGCTTTTTGAACTTGCCAAAAAATTCTGGAACGTATCCCACAGACATCGCTCCAAAGGTGTCACCGTGATATCCGTTTTCCAATGTAGCAATCTCTGTCTTCTTGCGGTTTCCGATGTTTTTCCAATACTGCAATGCCATCTTGATGGCAATTTCCATGGCAGATGATCCGTTATCCGAATAGAACACTTTGTGCATTTTTGGCGATATTTTTACGAGGGTGTCTGCAAGCTTTTCTACGGGCTCATTTGTAAGGTTAAACAATGACGAATGCTGAATCTTTTTGCTCTGCTCATTGATGGCTTTGTTCAAATGCGGGTTTGAGTGTCCCCATACGTTGCACCACATTGATGCGACAGCGTCCATCATCTTGTTCCCTTTGGAGTCAATCAGCCATACCCCTTTGCCCTTGATTATCTTATCAAAGGACTCCCATTCTTTCATCTGCGTGTTTGGGTGCCATACGGAACTTTTCAACTTCTTTGGTACCGTTTCAGATCTTAATAATTAATCTATTTGTTTTGACATTTTTGATGATCCTAAAGATTAATCAACTGATCATTCTTCGATGTCGGTATTCATGAAGACTGAAAAAGAGATTGACGAGTATAGAAAAGAGATTGAAAGAAGACTGGTTGAGACTGAGTCCATGGATGCCATGAAATACTATCAGGGCGTTCTAAGGGCACTTGATTGGACGATAACTGGTATTGATGTATAGGCAGACGTTGAATTAGGCGATGAATTAATCAATGAAACGCTCTGAACTAACATGTTGAAGTCTTTTTTCATTACTGGAACAGATACGGACGTAGGAAAAACGTATGTCACGGCTGGTCTGGCCGCAACGTTTCGGGAGATGGGAATTGATGTGGGTGTGATGAAACCCTTTGCAGCAGGGGCTCCGCAGAAAACAGGATTCAAATCAGAAGACGTTGAAATTTTGTCCAAGGCAGCCCAGGTTGATGATCCTGAGAATTTGATTAATCCGCAATTTTTTCCAATCCCTGCATCACCATACACGGCATGGAAGAACCTGAAAACAAAGCCCAGAATCTCTCCGATACTAACTGGTTTCAAAAAACTGTCCCTACTGCACGAGATGATCCTTGTGGAGGGAATGGGCGGAATCATGACGCCTGTCCTCAAAGATTATTTCATTACAGACCTGATCAAAGACATGATGATTCCGGCAGTCATTGTGGCAAGAAGCAGGATTGGAACCATAAATCATACAATGATGACTGTAAGAATGTGTGAAAAATACAAAATCCCAATCAAGGGAATAATCATCAATGACTCTGATCCTGATGGCTACAAAGTGGATGAGCTGAAACGTGATTTGAAAAACTTGTTGGGAGTTCCCGTACTTGGGAGTATTCCGTTCATTGATGATCTTAGTGATTCATCAGTGCATAAAGTCTTCAAGAAGAATCTTGATCTGAAACTGCTGCTAAAATAAGGCCATTGGGAATGTAAAATACATCTAAAGCAGTTTAGACTAGTTCAATACTGTAGTACTTCTTTCTGCTCCTTGACTTTGTTCTCAAAAGGGCACTGCAACAGGGACATCTGACGCCAGAAACAGTAATGAAAACACTGCACATGGAGCATCTTTTTTGTCCGTACCAGTATCTGGAGCCGCTTGGAATTTTTTCTCCCTTTATACCGTTACATACGCCTTTGCAGACATACACCATTATTTTTTGTTGCCTCCAAATGACTTGTGACAGCAAGGACAGCTGGAATATCTTGAAATCATTTCAAGATTACATGAGGAACAATACTTTCTGAACATGTTGTTTTACAGGCTTCTGTGTTCAGACTTTGCATCATAGTACCGACATATGCTTCTGCACGAATCACTGCTCATTTTTTTGCCTCTACATCAAAAAATGTTCCGCAGTCTTTACAAAATATGCCATGATTTTGTATTTTGACTGCAATGTTGCCACAGTTAACGCAAATTCTAATTGCGTTATTTACTGTCTTTTTATTTGATCCTGATTGACTGTTCTGAAACGATTGTATTTGCATGTCTATTATCAGGAATTATTCCTAATTAAATGTTATTATTAGTTAGGAATAATTATCAATAAGGAATAGATATTAAATAGTGGAATGTGGAAATAGTAACATGAAGCAGATGGAACATATCGTCTCGTCATTGAGGGACGAAGGGTTTAGAATCACCCCTCAAAGAATTGCAATCGTGGACTATCTGCTGAAGACTGAAGATCATCCCAGTGCGGATCTTATTCACAAAGTTATTAGAAAAAGATACCCAATGGTAAGCTTGTCAACCGTATACAAGACACTTGAGCTGCTTAAAGAGAAAAAACTGGTAAATGAGATGGATGTGGATGGGGAAGCGAGATTTGACGCCCATACTGATGAGCATATCAATCTGGTATGCATGAATTGTGGAAAAATAGACGATATTGACGAGGATTCACTGAGAGAGATTCAGATAAAGGCTGCTAGGAAATCAAAATACCTAATTCTGAAGAGTAGCTTTGAATTGTCTGGCTATTGCAGTAGTTGCAAATCAAAGTTTCAGGCATAATATTCTGTTTTAGAAATATGCTTTAAATTCTTGACATCATTTTTGGATGTATGAAATGTGGCTAAGATATTAACAGTTTAGATATGTTTGGCTATTTTGTTAAATTAATAGATGATGAAAAAATTACGGTCAATCTGATTTCAATTAATGCCGATAATGGAACCCGTCTGCAATTTCATGAACATCGATCTAAAAAAATGATATGTTCTAAGTGGAGAATGATGTGCCATGAATCTAGATGAAATAAAGATAAAGCATGGAGATGAATTATTCATTTCAAAAACCGCTGTCCAACGATTAAAAGCAATAGCTGATGTGAAAATCCTTGAAATCTCTTTTGGGAACTTTGATGAATTAGACATCAAACGATTGGAAGATGATTACAACCGGTAGGCTAACTCCAAACCTTTTCTTTAAAGGTCCATTTCTTATTTAGTACAAAGTTACTAAATGCTGCAATTCCGACTGCCAATATCAAGGAAACAGGATACAATACACTCAGTTCATCTACTAGATAGTATACCATTCCAAGCTGAACTAGTGCGCCAATGGAACTAAATCCTGCAAACTTGCCATATTGAATCAAAGTTCTTTTTGTAGAAAAGTCTCTATCTTCAAACGTCCAATACTTGTTGAGAATGAAATTACTGGTAATGGAAAACATTATTCCCATTAGAATTGCATGAAGGTACCACATGTCCGAACTCAGTGTGAACAACATGGATGTCAGATAGTTTATTCCCAAACCTGACGCGCCAACTGAAAAAAATCTTACTGCTTTTGAAAGAAATCTGACTGATGCCCTTTTTTCTTCTTTTTCAACTGTTTTCCCATATCTGTATAATTTCCATACGGACTTGCAATAATCCAAAATTATGGATGAATCAAGTTTGCTTGAACCCCGTTTTCTATCTGTAAATGTATATGGAATTTCTTCAACTTTGACTCCTTTTGTTTTTACTAGCAATTCCAACAAAATTTTGTATCCGATTGCATCAAACTTTACTCCATTTGTAATTTTTCTTCTAAATGCAAAAAATCCGGACATTGGATCATCTGTAGAAATACCTAGTCCTTTTTTTGCAATTTTTGTCGCTACAGTGCTCATTAATTTTCGTTTAAACGGCCATCCCTGTATTGCGCCACCTTTGATGTATCTTGACGCTACAACGATATCACATTGAGTTTGCTTGATGGTTTCTAACATTTTTGGAATAATTTGTGGCGGATGGGACATGTCAGAATCCATTACAATGACAGTATCGCCTTTGGAATTTTTAAGACCGTCAAGAATTGCAGAACTTAGGCCTTCTTTTGCTCTTCTATGAATTACTGAAATGGAATATCCTGCCACGTTTTTCATCGATTTTATGTATTCCTCAACAATTTTTCCTGTCCCGTCAGGAGAATTATCATCTACTACTATCGCCTCAATGTCTATTTTTGGAAGGCAGGCCTTGATGGATTCTAAAACGTTGCATATGTTTTCTGATTCGTTAAATGTTGGAATTATTACTGAAACTTGATTTTTGGTCAATGGTTATCTGGTTTGATTTCATTTCGGTTCTATTTCATATTACCTCTAAAGAATTATTACATTATCAACCCACTAGTCAATAATGTCGCTAGTTCATCAAAGTAACATAAAAATTTCAGGATTAATTTTCATCGCAGCCATTCTGATGGGAATTGCTTCAGTTGGAATATTACATCTAATTGATGAGATGTCTCTTCTATATTATGGGGATGCGGTGTCACATTTGTACAGTGCACGAAAATTTGTAGATTCTAATGATCCTGGAATGATACAAATGGGAACAGTTTGGCTTCCATTGCCTCATTTAATGATGCTGCCATTTTCATTAGTGGATTCATTGTTTAGTTCGGGTTTTGCAGGAATGATGAACCTGCCATTGCATGCATTGACATCTGTTTTAATTTACAAAATTATTCTTACACAAACTAAAAGATCGTGGATTGCACTAGTTGGCGGATTACTTTACGCATCAAATCCAAACTTGTTATATTTGGGAATTACTGCAATGACTGAGGCTCCATTCTTGTTGTTTTTTATGGCATCAGTTTATTTTTTACAAAAATGGATTATACAGTCAGAAAATAGTATTAATTTCAAATACCTTTTACTTTCTTCAGTGTTTGTATCTCTTGCAACTTTGTGCAGATATGAGGCATGGATACTGGCACCCGCTTTAGTATTGTTTACAATGTTTTTTGCAATGAAAAAAAGTTGCGACAAAAAAGCAATAGCAATGATTTTAATTTCATTTGTTTCATTTTCTGGAATCATGTTTTGGGCAGGATGGAATGAAGTAATTTATGACAATCCATTTGAATTTGCCAATGCACAATTTTATGCAGCATCATCTCAAGCTGTAGAACGACCGTACCGAGACTTTTTGTACCTGCAACCTCACAATGTTTTATTCATTTACGGGGCTGCCGTAACTATGATCTCAGGTCCAATATTGTTAATCTTTGCAGCTGGGGGATATTTCTCATATCTGAGAGAAAAAACAAAGATGATTCCAAATTACATCTATTTTTTCATGGTTTTACCTACTCTGTTTACTCTGTTTACCATGCTCATAGGCATTGGAGAGATGAGTCAATGGTGGTTTAATGCACGGTTTGCAACATTTCTATCCCCCGCGATAATTGTTTTGGCATCTATTGCATTATTGAGAATTGAAAAAATCAACAAGAAATTAATTTTAGGAATTCTAGTTGCAGGCTTGTTTGTTTTTCAAGTTGCTAGTCCTACTTTTGGAGTGGTGACATATTTGGATGCATATGGGGGTTGGTCATACAAACAATCTCCATATGCAAAACAAACGTCAGACTATCTGTATGAAAACTATGAAGATGGAAAAATTTTGATCATGACTGGTTCATCTCAAGCGCATAGAATTATGATTTCTTCAGGAGTCGATCTGATTAATTATAACGAAGGAATAGAAACTTTTTTGCACAAATCATTTTTCAAAGAACCGTGGAACCATAACAAATGGATGGTGATTGGATTAGAACCCGATTCAGATTCTGACAATGCTACTAAATTTTGGTTAGACAATATGGATACTCTAAAGAATCATTATGAATTAGCATATGAGAATCCGTACTATCAAGTATTCAAACTAAAATTATAATTTTGCAATAAAGATTAACTTTTCTTTTTAATTTTAACAATTATAATTTCTAATTTTCAGTTTACAAATCAATAATTTTACAAAACATACCCCAACACCATGAATTCCTATCTAGTTGATCGTAAGTTGAATTACGCATCAACATATGTTTGGCGAGTATTGGCTTGGGGGGTTGTACTCGTTAAACCATTCTTTGAAACTATTTTTTAGAAATTTTAACAAAAAAACCCATGATGATGAGCGTATCGAAGTAATTGTGAAATACTCTTTGTCGATGTTGAATTTAAAAATAGATCTAAAATCACTTTCAATCAAATGGGTGAATCACATCCGGCCCGTTTTTACCCCAAAATAATGCCTGAATCTGGGACGACTTAAATCTTGGATTAAGATGAAACAATGCTGGAACTGTGCTCATGAACCCATTCAATGACGTTGACTGTTCATTTTTCCCAGTCATATCTGAATATGAGCGTAAAAATCCTGTTTTCAAACAAATGGTTAAGCCAATCATAACTCTCATGATTTAGTCATGAACAATTTTAAATTATGTGGATATGGATTTTGAAAGTTTAGTTTTGGGGGTGTGGAATTAGTTCAATTTTACTCCGTATTGGGATGTATGTTGGAATTCATGCGAGTATTATAGTTGGGATTAAAAAAAATTCTTGATTTAACTTACACTTGAAATGTCTGGATGTGTCGCTTAGCTTGGACTGTTTTGCATTTTTTATCAAGGTCTCAAAATATGTCTCAAAGTTGAGTGTTTCAGATTCGCAAGATCTTGAACTTGTTTGAACCGCCAACATTGCTAAACTTTCCAATCTCAAAGATTATTTTTGAAAATGTATTGTTTTCTTTACACAGTACGAATGATTTCTTTTCCACTGGGATGTTCTCAGACAATACCAGCCAGATGTTTTCCTTTTCGGGTTGAATTTTTTCCAACGTTGAAATCTTTTCATTTATTGCGTTGATGTCTTTGGACTTTGGAATGCACACCAACAATGTCTTTTTTGCATCTTTTTCCAATGTCTTGGTGTCTGGAACTACGATGTCTATGTCCACTCCGTCATAATCTATTTTTCTTTGACTTGTGATGAGGGCATTGGTTAGCAAATAATGCAATAGTCCTGTGGCTAAAACTCCTACGGCTTCTTCTTTTTCCCCCATGGAAATCATTTTGTCATAGCAGTTGTTGATAACGTCTTCAATAATAATGTCAAATTTCTTTTCAGCTATCCATGATGGAATTGTCTTTGAATTCTCAATGTATTCAAACAGGTAATCTTTGATTGGATTTGATTCTTTGTCTTGCATGATTCGTCACCTCCAAAACCCCATTTATATGAAAAACTATGTCTCATTGGCGAATCTTGGGCGTATTTTTAAGATCTTTTGACCTGTCATGAATACTTTTGACTACAATCATGACAAGTCTGCCAAAAAGTTAATTGTTGATACGAGACAGTTTTGTCTGAAAGAAATGGAATGTAAATACTGTGGAGAGATATTTGTCGATGATGATGGTGCAATTGCCATCTATTGGATGCATCAGAGCACACATCACAAGGAAAAGATGACCGCTGAAGAAAAAGTATTTGAGGATTTTAGAAAAAAAATGATCAGGCAAAAGGAGGATTATGAAAGGTCAAAGGAAAAAACCGGAGACTCTGATCTTATATTCAATGCAAAAGAAAGAGATGCACGTAATCGCAGTTAATTCCAAAATTAATCCATACGCTTAAGTTTGTAATTCCTGTAGTAAATTTCTGACCACCCACAAGAGCCGAAAAACCATCAGGGATTTTTTTGACAAGGCGGATGCAAAAAATCTGATAGTCTACAGAGATGTGTCAAAGTTTTCAGAAATTACAAAGCAGATGATGAGAAATCGTGGCGAAGAATCACAGACATTTTGTGAATTCGATGATCTTTTTCAGGATCCTAAGAAACTAACCACGCTGACGGGCTTTGTCTCAAAAAAATTCAAAATTCCAGATGTGTCAACGACTAGACTGCTGTCAAATTATTTTGTCTTTCACGGATTGAATTATCTTGAGACTAGCACAAGCATCCTGAGAGAATTCATCAACCCGTCTAAAAAAATCGGCAAGAAAAAATTCAAAGTGACACAAAATACGACATTGCATCAACTGATCGTTGGCCTTTCTCAGGAGCTGGGAATGGCAGAATTTGAAGAGATTTTCCCAGATCATTTCTATGGCGTCCTTGGCGGTTCTGCCTGGTATTTTAAAAACAACGGATTTTGCTTCATTGATGAAAAGGGAAATGGAATATCCTTTACGCAAGAAGATTTTGTAGGCCTGATCAAAGAATTTGACTCAAACTTTGTCGAAATTATTGGTGAATGGATGCGAAGAAATGCTAAACACAAAGACTAGATTAAATAGGTGATTTGGCTTATCGCACATCTGATGTGTGAGATAAAAAATTCTGTGTTTGCCTAACTGCATCTAGGTGAGCATCAATCCATACGCTTAAGTCTGTATTACAAATTGGTATATCATGACTAAATCTTTGGGAGACTATAACATTGAAAGATCCTCCTCATCTGATACAAAGAATATTTCTTGGTCACAAAAAATGCCGGCGGATGCTGAACAGCAAAAAAAGAAAAAACCCCGTAAAACTTCCAAAAATACCTCTGCAACAAATATTATTTACACGGATGTTGAATCTGAACCGCATGTTGAAAAAACTTTCATCATTGAGAAAATTATGGATGCTGACAAGTCAAAAAACAAAAATTTGGACAGAAGGTTTGAAAATACCTCTGCATCAATCGGCAACATCCAGCAGGGATTTAGGAGACCTGCCAGATAATCTGTAGAATTAAAGTTCACAAAAGATTAGATTACTTACAGATCAGGTTATAACGTATGTATATTGTTGAGAAATAAAATGACTGATAATTCTGAAATTCCGTCAAAGGCTGAAATTCTCAAAAACATGGCAAGGCACCTGCAGACCAACATGCAGGATGGGGAAGAAGTATTGCTCAGGACATATGATCTTGCTTTTATCAAGGGAAAAATGGCCGGTCTTGCAGAGGCCAAAAGTAAAAGCTCTGAGGTATCATGAATGTCATGTTGCTGGAATGAGTCATGACTGAAAAAAAGTCTGTTAGTTACTTTGTTTTGGCAGATAACATGACACACATAGTAAAAAACGGGGTCAGGATGTGTACTGGAGAATCTGATTCTAATGTAAAATATGATCCGCGTGCAAATCTATTTGCCACATACTGCAGTAAATGTCAAAGTTAAACGTCTTGTATCTGATTGCTGAAACTTGTTTTTACTCTTTGATGGATTTTTCACGGATTTTATGTGGTAAATTATTCGTTGAAGACGTAACGCCTTTCTCCTCTGTTTTCCTTTTGGGTTTGAACATCGACTAAAACAAATTCTTTGTTTGTATGCACCATTGACTCTTCAGGCGACAGCTTGTTTTCATGCAGTTCCTCGTATTCTTCCCATGTCAACCTTCGTCTGTCTCCAATCTCTGCCTTCAGATCCATTCTGCTTACGATTTCTTTGAAGTCAGGCTGTACAACTCCGCTGAATACCATTGCACTGCTTCCACTGCCATAAGATCCAAATCCTATTCTTTTTCCTTCCAGATCAACTCCTTTTCTGTATTCAAATTCAAGACTACTTCTGAATCCGAGGTACAGTGATGCCGTATACAGATTGCCTATCATGGATGATGCGATAAGTGAGCTGGACAGTTTTGACTCGTAGATTTCTTGGTACTCTGCAGTCTTGGTAAACAGCTTGGTAAACTCGTGATCCTTGGCCATGAATTCGTCATCTCCCAGTACTGACTCGATGGTTCCGCGTGGATCTTTTGGTATGGGCTCTTTCATGTTAACGTCCTTCAGTATCTTTTGCCACCGTGGAAGCTGTCTCCATTCGTGTCTTACCAGATACGCTAATGCCTTCTTTCCCATGTTGCTGTATGGCAGATGCATGTTGATGTAGTCCATGTGGTCTAAAATGGTTTCATCTTCTCCCATCTTGATCAAACCTGACGAAAGTACTTTTTTCTTGTATGATTCTAATGCTTTTCTTACTTGTATCATGTATAGTAAATTGGAATATTGACCGTGTACGATGGGTGTCTCTTTTCCGAAAGGCCTGTAAAAGTCGTACTCGTCTTTGATTGACGTTGATGTCACTTTGGGATCAAATGCCAATAGTCTTGGATTGTCATTGAGAAGCATGACCACTGCCCCTGCACCCTGTGTCATTTCTCCGCTAGAGCCCATGTCATATTTTGCAATGTCTGAAACTACGACGAGTGCGTATTTCCCTTCTGCCTCGCCTGCCCTAATCCAATTGGTATTGTCATAAAGTGCATAAGATCCACTAACGCAGGCAAACTTGGTCTCTACTCCTCCGCAATGTTCAAAGGCACCATGACCGTAAACCTGTTCTAGCATTCCGACCACATACGAGTTCATTGCCTTTGATTCGTCAAATGCTGATTCAGTTGAAATGTACAATCTTCCGACATCTTCTGGTGACAGCTTATTTTTTTGCATGATTTGTAGACATGCGTTTGCTGCAAGACATGCTGGATCCTGATTTGCATCCACCATTGCCATCTGAGAGACTCCTAGACCCTTTTGCAATTTGACTGGATCCAATCCTCTGTTGACTGCAAAATCTGCTGCGTCAATGTACAATCGAGGAATGTAAATTGCAATGTCGTCGATTCCAGCTGCCATAAGCTAGCTCCCGGAAATTCATTAATAAGGATATTGGGTTAATTCTAAGTGACTGGGAAGGAAATTTTTGTATTCTCTTTTACTGATGTATTCATGAATTGATCGAATCATCTATTTTTTTAATTCATTTTCAAAAATTCGTTCAAATACTTCGAGAGGCTGTGCTCCAAAAAGCTTGGTTGTTTTGCCATCTGGTCCTATCACAAAAAACGCTGGCGTACCTGTCAATCCTAGCTTTCCTGCGTCTTCATTACTTGCAAGGATTATCTGTGAGTGCTGTCCGTTTTCCATGCATTCTGACCATTCATCCACGTCCAAACCGATTTCATGTGCAAACTTGCTCAAGTTTTCTGATGATGCCCATCCGTTGTTTTCACCCGTCCAGTTGGAGTACAGAATATCGTGGTATTCCCAAAATAATCCTTGATCACTTGCACAATGAGATCCATGTGATGCGTTAATTGAATCTGGACCTATGATGTTGTAGTCTTTAAAAATCATCTTTACTTTTCCTGTCTTGACATATTTTTCCAAAATCTCGTTTTCAGTTGAATGGAAAAAAACATTGCAGAAATGGCACTGATAATCCCCAAACTCAATTAATGTAATTGGCGCGTTTGAATTTCCAAGTATTGGCGAACCGTTTGCCAAGAACGTATTCAATGTAATTTTTGGAGGTCCTTCCTGCTGAGCAGTTGGAGGAGATTCTATGGAAAGTTCTGCTTGATCTGAATCTGTATTAAACGCCATAAATGCAACAATTATTGTAATTGATGCAATTCCTGCACCGATTGCAAGAGATGGACCGTGAATCAATGACGATCAGCTTTTTTTAACACATTTAGTCTTTTGTGATTTCATGACGGTTTTAGAAAATAACTGCATATTGAATTCTGATAAAAACTTGCCATTTTTTTAAGTTTTCTTGTATTGCATTCTACTCTTGTAATTTTTCAAAAAATATGACCATGTTTGGAAATTATGTGACGTGTTAGACCTGTTATTGCAGGTACTGGCTGATTTGAGGGTTTACTGTCGCATAATTTTAATTCACTAACAAACAATTGATTGTCTGCATTCAATTGTCTTATTTTTGCCAATACTGTTTTCCTGAAATCAAAACGACGTTTTGAATAATTTAGTGATGACATGTTCGTTTCAAAATTTCCTCTATAGTATTCTATGGGATGCGTAAATTGCCTGTTATGGTCTACCTCGTTCCAAAACTTTTCTTCATCAATGTCTCTGCCTTCGTCGATCCATACTGTTAGAACTTTTTGCATGAACATTTGTGTACTTTGATCAATTTGCGGCCTGTTCCCTGTCTCCTTTTAAATTTGGTCTCGTTCTTCCTTGAATTTTTTTAATAAATTTTTGAGATGTTTGCCGTTCATCTGTGACGCCTTTACTCTTTTTGCATATTTGATGTCTTTTTTGAAGTTTGATAAAAAACCCACAAGTAAAGTTTGAAATCCTGGAATTTAAAGAGTTCATGCTAATTTTCTATTTTCCCATGTCTGTCAATTTGTAGAATTGCTCTTGCGTTATTCGTCGATTCTGATTTTTACAAAAAAATCACTTCTCTTTGATTTCTATTATTGTCATGTTGAATCTGTCACACATTTGTTCAAATGTGTTCTCTGTTCTTTTTTAGTTGCCGAATTAGGCATATTTTAAAAACTAAATAAATAGGTCAGTTATACCAGATTCATGAAGAAGGTATTTGTCAATGGATACGGCTCTATTGGCAGCAGGATTGTCTCTTTTCTAAAAGATGATCCAGAAATACAGGTAATTGGGGTTGGAAAATATTCTCCTGATGCCAAGGTTGGGGAGGCAATTTCCAAGGGTCTAGGCGTATATGTTCCAGAAAAAAAACTGGATGACTTTTCAGATTTTAAAATTTCAGGAACGTTGGAATCTGCACTTGATGAATGTGATCTAGTGGTGGATGCAGCCCCTGGAGGACATGGCTATAGAAACAAGAAAAATCTCTATGAGCCAAAAAATATTCCTGCAATTTATCAGGGTGGGGAATCCACAATCGGTTCCGAATCCGTTTCTGACTTACTGTTTAATTCTAGGGCAAACTATGATCAAGCGATAGGAAAACACCATGTCATGCAGGGAAGCTGCAATGTAACTGGCATGGGACGAATCCTTGAACCCTTGAGAGACAAGTTTGGCGATAAATTGGTTAGATTTGACGTAACGCTTGTCCGAAGATGGGCTGATATTGAGCAGACCGAAAAGAAACTTTCAGATACGATAGAAATGACTGAAAAACCTCATCATGGAGATGACGTTAAACTCTATTTTGGAAAAGATGCGCCACTTTACGTACGTGCAATTAAGATTCCCACTCGACAAATGCACTTGCACATTATGGATATACGATTCAAGGACACTGCACCAAAGCCATCTGAAATTCATGAGTTATTTACAAACGAGTTTGGCGTTGCAACGTTGTGGACTGCAAAGGGTACAAAGGATGTCAGGGATTATGCGCAAACCATGGGCTTTAACTTCAGTGACACCAACATGATACACATTCATGCAAACATGACTGTGTCAATTGGAGACACTGTACAAATGATGTATTCTGATGATCAAACTGGAATCGTAATTCCTGAGAATCACATGCTAATGCAGGCAATGCTGTTTGGAAAATCATATGACGACGCGTTTAATCATACCGGATCAATATTCAACATGCAAGAAAAAAAGCAAAAGCTGCAAGAACACTTTGCCAAAAAGGACTAGCTGTTAATTTTTTCAATTCTTATTTTTTTTGGAATGTTCTTTGAAACTTTTTCTACGATTATCCTCAAATTATTAATTTCCACCTTGTCTCCTTCCTGTGGTATGTCCTGTAGCCTCTCATGCAGCAATCCGTTAAGTGATGCATAATCGTCGCCTTCGGGAACTTTTGCATTAAAGATCTCATTGATTGTATCTATCTCGATATCACCATTCGTGATTATTGTATATTGATCAATTCTTTCATATTCTGCCTGCCTTGTCAAATCTGTCTCATCTTCAATCTCTCCAACTATCTCTTCTAGAAGATCCTCTAGGGTGACAAGACCCTCGACGCCTCCATGCTCATCAACCACTATTGCCATGTGCGTTTTTCTCCCTTTCATTTCCTTTAGCAGTGCACTGACCATCTTTTCTTGTGATGCAAAAACAGCCTTTCTTGATATCTGTTCCAGACTTGCCATTTTATTATCTCTCTCTAACTCTTTGAGAACGTCTCTGACATGGATGAATCCTACGATGTCATCACTTGAATCCCCATAAATCGGAATTCTTGAATGCCCTCTTTGATTAATTTGCGGCAGTGCCTCAAAAAGCAACATTTTGGAATTCAATGAGAACATCTTTGTTCTTGGAGTCATGACTGATCTAATCACAGTATCGTCAAACTTTAGAGCGCCATGAACCAGCTCCATCTCTTCTTTCTCTATGGCTTTTTCTTCCAATCCTTGATCAATCACTCCCTTGATCTCTTCTTCTGTAATTGGCGGTGGCGTGTTGCTACTTCCAGTCATTTTCACAACGCCTCTTGTAATTATTTCAAAGAACTTTACAATTGGATAAAATACATAGCTGAATGCGAGTAGCACTGGCGCGTATTTCAACGCAATCTTTGTAGAGTTTGCATTACAGTATGTTTTTGGAGTAATTTCTCCAAACACCAGAATTAAAAATGTCATTATTCCCACGGCAATTCCCAATCCGTCATCTCCAAAGAGCCTGATTGCTAAACTCGTGGCTAGAGCCGATGCTCCCACATTTACTAAGTTGTTTCCAAGATTTACGCTGGACATCATCCAGCTTGGGTTTGTTTTTAATTTGTGAAGTGCTTTGGAGCCTTTTTCCCCTTCATTGAATAGCTGAATCACTTTTGATTTTCTTATTCCTACAAGGGCGACTTCTAATCCGCTAAAGAATCCTGACAATCCAATCAAAATTATCAATGATGTGATTTCAACCCATAAATCTACCATGATATACTTCCTGATATTTTCTCAGATCTTGATCTATTGCTCATTTAGTTATTTTGCACCATCTTTTGGCTACAACCCTTTGATAAAACATTGATTTAAAGTATTGATAATGCGGTTAAACAAACTTTCAGTCATTCCCTCAGGCATGGCCTCAAAACAGTTTCTGATTAGCCATCTTCTTGCTGTTTTTGTATACGATCACATGGTATCTGATAATTGCCTTTAGCTTCTACTCTACTGTGAGATTGTTCCCTGTGCATACGGACAGAAAGTCAAGGCATTCCTTGTACTTGATATCCAGATTTATCAATAGGCGTAAGTGCATTCATGCTGATTACCATGGGAATCTATATCGCAGTAACATATGTTCTAAACAATTAGTCAACGGGTTATTACTCAATCAGAAGAAATTATCCATCCTTACCAGATGAGCCACATGTCACACGCAATCCAAGATAATTTGTTTTTCTTGTAACCAGTCAATCATATCATACCTGCCCTTCAAAAACATACATCTATTCATAACCATGGAATATTGCAATTCCAGATAATATTAGATATGAAAACAGTTCTATGAGTCGTCAGTCTCCTTCAGTTCCTCAGAGCCTAATTTTTTGACTTTCTATTCCCAATGTAGGAATACCATCGTTTGATCTGTTTCTTGGAATCATTCACGTATTGTATTTTGTCAACATTTTTTCCGCACATGCAGAGGCCCATGTTTAATGCAATATTATTTTGCCCGCAATATGGACATGTCTTGCATGATTGCTCTTGATTTCCAAGAGTCACTGGTTTTTTGATTTCTGATAGTTCTTGCTTCATGTATCAATTACTGATTTATGACATATAGGCTACCTGAGCACATTGTGCACAAAGAAGATAAATACATCAACGATATAGTTTAGAAGAAATTATCCATTCTAATTAGATGAGCCACATGCCACACGCATTTTCTGTGATGCCAACGGGCATTCCTGATCCTGCATTCGTCAAACGGAAGATGTTTCTTACATAGGACTATTCTGTTGTTGACTTTCAGGGATGGTGCAGAGTACTTTGTTTTGTGGATTATGTGGTGAGAGATTTCATCTTGTGATGGGCAGACTTGGCATTGATTAGAATCTCGTTTACGTATAGATTTTGTCCATGATTGAAGATCTCAGAAATATTTTGTTCTAGGTTGATAAATTGAGAAAAATGATACTAATTTTTTGGTGGGATTGCAAATTTGTTCTTGGGATTGTTGTGATAATCCACAGGTAGCATTGCATCTTTTTGCCTGCCTGTAAGAATTCCTATTACCACATCATCTTTTTTGATTATCTCTTCATTGATCAATTTTTTTATTCCTACCACTGATGCACCTGATGCCATCTCACAATCAAATCCGTTTAGACCTACAACTGACATTCCATCCAGCATTTCAGAATCTGAAACCGTGGTTGCAACGCCGTTTGTATATTCTAACGCCCTCAAGCCTTTCAAAATATTTGCAGGTCTGCCGATTTGAATCGCGGTTGCTTTAGTTTTTGGTTTTAGTCCTTTGCTGTCTAAATCATCATAATACCTTGAGATTAATTCTGTATTTGGATTACCTTTGTTCCATCTTAGCTCCTCTCCTTCAAATTCTCCATTGTACAAATCTGACAGTGTACTGGCACCTTCTGAATTAATTACTGCTATTCTTGGAATTTTTTTAATCCATCCCCATTCATGCAATTCCATTAATGCCTTGCCGCAACTAGACGTGTTTCCTAATGCTCCTCCGGGATAAACAATCCAATCTGGAGATTCCCAATTCAGATATTCTAACGCCCTAAACGGAATTGTTTTTTGCCCTTCTATTCTAAATGGGTTGATGGAGTTTACCGTGTATCCGTCATGATTTTTGGCGTCATCTAGTGATTCCTTTAGCGCGTCATCAAAATTTCCGTTCACCTCGACAATCTGAGCTCCGAATTGGTATGCCTGGCTTAGTTTTCCAGGAGCTATTTGACCTGCAGGAATGTAAACGTCACAGTTGATCCCCTCATTTGCAGCAAACATTCCAGCTGATGCTGATGTGTTGCCGGTTGAGGCGCAAACAATTTTTTTTGCACCTACCATCTTTGCATGGGTTACTGCAGTTGCCATTCCGTTGTCTTTGAATGAGCCGCTTGGATTGTATCCTTCTGGCTGCAGCCATAAATTATCATTTGAAATATTGATGAATTCTGCAGCCTTTGACATTCTATATGGCTTGGATTGTCTTCCTTCTGCACCGTCAAGTGATACTAGATATTTTGAGCATTCTTCAAGATTTTCAGTATCTATCTGACAGAAATTCAATAATTCGCGAAATCTCCAAACTCCGCTTTCATTGAATATGCTTCCTTCCGAATTTCGTCTTTTATAGAAAACATCTTTTAAACTTGTAGATGGTTTGTTTTTATACACTACATCTAGCATGTGACCTTTCTCACATTGGACATTCGTACTCTCAATCGGATATTCCAATCCGCATTGCGGTCCAATACACTTGAGATATGCGTCACCTTGCATTGTAATTGTTGATAATCAGTGATAATTTAAAGCAAATGTGTAACTTTCTGACAAGTAAATTCGTTTGATGGTTCTTGAATCTTGGCCAAGCTATTGAAAATTAAAAATTATCCTTTGGTTTTATGCATTTTTTCCTTAACCTTTAGATTGGATGTATCTAACACGTGATCATGGTTTCATATAACGAGTATCTGAAAAAAATCCTTTCACAAATACTTGACTCATATCGTATTCTTGGAGAAATTCAAGATAAACCTGGAGATCTTAAAAGAATCAACAAAGAGATGCTCAAGACCAACGGATTCATCAAGGTCGTTGTGAACAACATTGATGAAAAAAAAATCCCCCAGTCTGACTTTAAGCCATTACAGATCAAGCTCGGGCATTATTTGGAAAATTATTTTTTTGAAAAGGAAATTGAAACTATGGCGCCGCTGTATTCAGATGACATGCATCGTGTAAAAAATATGAGGTTGAAAATAATTGAAGCGTTGGAAGACAAGAAGATGATCGAAAGTGTTGAAGACTTGGTTGAAAAGCTATGACTGGTGAAAAAAAGTGCGTACTGTGCGGATGTAAGGATCATAGATTGTTTGGTTGTTCAAGACATGTCTTAAAAAAATGCAGTTGTTATGACAATCCGAAATAATTTATGAAAAAATAATTACTTCAGTTTGGAGCCTGATCTTTCGTGAAAATTTAAACAACATTTGCATTCTTTTTCAACACATTCAGACTCTTTGTGATGATCACAAATACCACATTCGCAACTATTTGACATGTTTTCTTTAAATTCATTTAGAATATAATTTATCCCCTAACTCTCATCCGTTTGGTGTCAAAATTTGGATTTTTTTTTAGATTTTGATTTTTTTGCAGGTTTTGCCTCTAATTCTTTTTTGATTTCCTCTGCCTTTGCATCCACTGCTTTGATGATAACCTGAATTATGCCGTCTAAATCACTATCTTCTGCCTCTGGTTCAACAGTACTTGCAATCTCCTTGATCGTGTCTGATATTTCAGAACTGACATCTTCAAAGCTTTCAGGATCTTCATATGCTGTATTATACAGTGATTTGAGGCTGTTTACATGTCCGATTACTTGTTCAGTTATCACTATTTTGTAATCTGTACCGTTCACATCGAACTCTTTTGAACTCATACACGATTTCAAATTCTTTTGTTTATAATGTTTTTTAGATAAAAACTATGATCCAATTGTGACTTGTCGTTAAAATATGATATAATCCAGTGCTGAAGCGTCACTGATCAATCTGGTGTGTTTTGATCCTACGACATATCCATTTTTTATGTCCTCGGCCGGAATCCACCTGTTCGTTGAAGAATAATGTCGTTTTTCAGCCAACTCTCTTTCAATTGCCTCTATGTCAAATTCTGCCTCTTCAACTTGCTGTGTGGTAAGGTGCTTGACTGTGATGAGTATTTTTGTCACCTTTACACGATCACCGAACTTCCATTTTAACACTGGAGTTTCATCTGAAACTTCCAACACCTTGATTTTCATTTGCTTCTTGCCAAAAGCATCATGACTGATGAGTGCTCTTTCGTCGGTAAATTCCTCAAAACTAATTCTGGAATTGACTTCCGCATCTGAAACTGTCTCTAGCAATGATTCTATGTTCTCATTGACTGATTCAACTTTTGCATCTTCCTCTGCCATACAGTTGTTTTGTAACCTATACTTAAAAACGATTTGAAAACCTACTTCAGTTTGGCACTAGTCCTCTGCTTTGTCTTAAACGGCATCGTGCATTCTTTAAGAAACAGTTCTTTTTTGGAACCGTTTATTTTTGCAAAAATTTTACCATCGTATCTGCATACGCAATTTGTAATTTCCAAAGATTCCTCCCAAATCTTAAAAAATTCTCGTAATTCTCTGGCTTCATATTCGCCTATGTTGATTCTTTTCTTTGAGAGAAACTTGAATGCTAGGATTACTCTTTTTTTCTTGTAAATGTCAAACGTTTTGATCCATAGCAGACATCTCTCTATCTGATCTGCAGGAACTGGCAGTGACGTACCTGTTCCTGATTTTGCTTCGATTGTAAAAATTGCACTCTCATCGTTATTCACTGCTAGCACATCTGGCAATGCAATACTTGGCGAACCTAGTCTGAATGCCTTCCAATTCTGTGTGCCATTGAATCGTTTCACTATGGTGTCTTCCCATTGATATCCTCGCTGTCGACGCATCTTTGAGGCATTTTGATTATTCTTTTTTGATTTCTTTTTGATTTCTTTTTTTGTAATTGTCGAATCTGTCATCTTACTTTCCCTTAATTTGACATTTCTAATCCCGAATATACTAAAGTAGGGTATTGTACAATTACTCCATTCATGATCGCTAAACATTTTAAAATCTCTTACGCTCTTTAATTCGACGGATTTGACATCTTCAGAATTTATTCTTGAAAAACTTTTGGAAAATAGAGACTGGCATCTAAACACGCTAAAACATCTTGAATTTGAACTGGTCATGGAGCCAACTGAAAAAGAAATTGACGATATCAAAAAATTGCAAGTTGACACCATTGATCAATTAAAAAAAATAGAGCAAGAAATTGCATTTCTCTTGTCAGAAAAATCCTCCTAGTCTGCAATGAGTTTATCAAACCCAATTTGATTACGAAAAGCATGTTGAACGAACTTGTAAAAAATTTAGTTCGAGTGAAGCAAGATTTTGCAAAAAACTACGAGGGCAGTGCACATATACAAGAAGTAATTCCAGCACACGTTTCAGAAGAATTCCTTATCGATGCAGATCATTTACAACTTCTTCACACTTTTGCTCAACAGAATCCGATATACTTTAACTCGTATGAAGAAAAAATTGACGATGTTTCATGTGTTGTTTATGAAGGTGACATTAACGAATATTGGCTAAACAGCATCAAACACGGCTCAAGCTGTCAGCCATTTTACCCCACATGGATAATGTCTGCATACGTTATGGCATATGTGGCAAAGCAATTTGGGTATTTGGAGTTGGTGGATATTGGTTCAGGGGATGGGCGAATCGCATTTTGTGGCAAGATCCTAGAAATGACTTCTCACAGTATTGAAATTGATGAAGTCTTGGTTGAACTGCAAAAAACAATCACGTTGGAAACGCATCTAAACTTTAACCCTACATGTGCAGATGCATTGGAATTTGATTACTCGTCATTGAATCTAAAACAACCTGCTTTTTTTATCGGAGGTCTTGCCCAAATGGGCGGGGATATCTTGGCCGCAGGGATTATAGAAAAAATAAATTCAATTCAAAACCTAAAAAACAATACAGGGATGGTGTTTGCAGGAACTCACACTAAGCGACAATTGTCGGGCAATCTGGAAAATGGCGGATGGAGTACATTAATTGAAGAACATGATTTGAAGGTGATGGAGACTATGTCATTGCCCACAATTTGGACCTTTGATCAAAAGATTGAAACCCCTTACATCTATACGCGATTCAACTAACCTGAAAAAAATAGCTTCCGTCATTAATGCCACATTTTGAAATTTTAACTATTTTTCCTATTTTTGGGGTTTTTGAAACACTTGCCATTATCCTAACCCCGTCGAAGAATTCAACCATGCAGAAATATTGTTGGTCTTGTCTTGAGAACTCTATAATTTTACCATCAAAATCACCATGTTTTAGAGAAACTGTTCCAAAGCAATGACTGCAAAATTCTGCTGGCGGCCATACTGTTTTTTTACACTTTTGGCATTGGGGAATGCAAAACTCTCCCGTTGATAATCTGGATTCAAAACTCATTTTTCTAGTATTAGCACTGTTGAAGATGTGGCAGCAGCTGACATGTTGTGAATCAATCCCACTTGAGCACCATCCACCTGTCTTTTACCTGCGTCTGATTGTAACTGCTGTGTAATCTCTATAGTTTGGGCAATTCCTGTGGCTCCAAGCGGATGCCCGCATCCGATTAGTCCTCCTCTGGGGTTTATTTTGTAATTGTCGGTGCTGTTCATCTCTGTAATTATTTTCATGCCTTCACCATTCTTGGAAAATCCCAACGATTCTAATGCCATGGGTTCGCAAACAGAAAACGCGTCATGTATTTCAGCTACGTCTATGTTTTTCACGGTCTTGCCTGCCATTTTCAGTGCTGTTTGTCCTGACAACTTTGTGGATTCCATGGAACTTAATGATAAATTCTTGGTAAAGCCTGCAGATGTCGTCTTTTGACCTATGCCCGTAATCCATGTCGGTTTGGATGTAATTTTTCTTGCTATCTCTTCAGATGCTAAAACGATTGACGCTCCACCGGTACACGGTCTTGAGCAATCCAGCAGCTTCAGATCGTCTGTAAGTTTTTTAGAATTCATTACATCTTGAACAGAATATGTTTTATTTGATAATGCGTTTGGGTTTTCTTTTGCATGTTTATGATTTTTTACAGAAACAAGTGACAGTTGCTCGTCTGATATTGAATATTTTTGCTTGTATGATTTGGCAAAAATGGATGCCCAAAAAATTGGATGCTTGAATTCGCCTCTTGAATTATCCCATTGTAGGATTTGTCCTGGACTGTCATACCTTTCAGCCCCTGACACCAAGACCATGTCTGCTAAACCTGACGCAATGTATGAGTATGCAGATACTATTGAATTCGTGCCTGAATTACATAGGCTTTCTATCGAATGAGCAATTTTTGGTTTGATTCCTGTCATTTCGGACAGTATGGGGGACAGGTATTTTGAATTATTGTTTGTTGACACCAATACGGCATCAATCATCGCTCTATCTATGTCTGAATTATTTTCAAAGAGAACTTTTGCAGACTTCAACAAAACGGATTCTATTTTTTGATCATCTCTTGTGAATGGAGTGATTCCGTATCCTACTATTCCTACTTTGTTCATTCTATTCATCCAGAAATGTTTTCTTAAATAATTTGAATGATTCTAGTGTGTCCCCTACGGGGTTGAATTGAAAAATAGGTTGAGTCATACCTGTAGCTGCAAAATTATTTACTTGTTTTTTACACTCTTCAGATGTTCCAGAAATTGCTAGTGATTGTAGCATGGAATCTGTAACAAGCTCATGGTTAAACTCAAATCCAGATTTTTTAAACTCGTCAAATATGCTTGTCGTCTCCGTTGAAAACCCTGTCTTTGCCAAAAATTCTCTATACACTTTGCCTACGGAAATATAGAATGCTATGGTTTTTTTAGCGCGTTCTATTGCAGTCTCCGAATCCTCTGACACGCAAGTTATCAGCTGACATGCGACGTCTATTTTTTTCTTTGACTGCATTTCTGTAATGGTTTTTTTCATCTCGTTTATGGGTCTGAGGTAAAAAATCACACCATCTCCAATCTCCCATGCGAGTTCGATCATCTTCCTGTTAACTGCTGCTAGATAGATTGGAATGGACTTCCTCTTTGGCTTGATTAACAGCGTGAAGTTTTTTAATCTAAAAATATCTCCGTTGTATCTGATCTGTTTTCCTGATAATACAAGTCGAATTATTTCCACATATTCTTTCATCCTTTGAAGCGGTTTTTCAAATTTGTAACCGTGAAACGTCTCGACTATTGGCAAGCTACTGGTTCCTAGACCTAGCACTAGTCTTCCGTTGGACAGCGTGTCTACTGTAGCAGCCCCCATCGCAATGGCTGACGGACTTCTGGAATAGATGTTGATAATTGACGAGCCTATTTTCTGACTGGTTGTTTTATTGGATATTGCGCTCAGTATTGAAAAATTCTCCATGCCCCATGTCTCAGGAATCCACAATGTGTCGATTTTTGTTTTTGAGATTATTTCTGAGCACTTCAAAACTTCGTCTACTGACAGTAATGAGCCCAGACTGCATGCAATTCCCATGAAAATCATGAGTATCATGAATATTCTAGTGTTCTGTTTTAGCAGTGGGTTAATTTTGATTGAGCCTGAGTATTATCCAGTTAGTTGTAAATTGTAATCATTGAACCAACAGATATTGTCTGAAAAGGATTCTGAAGGATCATCATTTTGGAATATTGCAACAAAATACGCTTCAATCAGCAATGATGTCCCGTTTGTGGAAGAAGTAGCATACATGATGGTCACTTTGCACAGAACCGGTGCCTGATCTCTTAAATTTTACTTCATTATTTCTTCTACTTCCAGTGAGCACTCCTCCATGTCTTTGAATGAATCAATGGAGTACCATTTTACATCTTTAAACTTGACGATGCCAATCTTTCCTTTTTTTGCAAAGTCTGGAAAAACTGTTTTTTCTATGTCTCCTACGGTTGGCAGACTTTGCAGGATGTCTTTTTGAAGGTGATAAATTCCCGCATTCATCCACAAGTCCTGGATTTCTTTTTTCTCTTTAAATCCGGTAATCTGGTTCCCGTCTGTTTCCAAAATGCCAAATTTGGTTCTCAATTCCACTGACGCAATTGAATTTTGTTTTCCGGATAGTTCTTTCAGATCAATGTCTGTAATGATGTCGCCATTTATGACAAAAAATGACGCGTCCTGTATCATCTTTCCAGCCTTTTTGATTGCGCCTCCTGTACCCAATGGGGATTTCTCAACTGAAAACTTTATGCTCATTCCAGTTTTTTTCATATTTAGATAATTCTCAATCATTTCTTGCTTGTATCCTGTACAGATTATTACTTCGCTAACTCCAAATCTTTTAAGATATCTTATTTGCCATTCTATTATGGGAATGTTGTTAATCGGCACAAGGGGTTTTGGAACATAATCTGTGACTGGTCTTAACCTCTTGCCTCTGCCTCCTGCCAAAATAATTGCCTTCATCAGTTAGAAGTTGGTTTTTAGGGTATATGAAATTTTTAAACGGTATCACTTGATGCTGTTATTGGATTCTGTTATTTCTTTGGATTTTGTTTCTTCTTCAGCATCCGTCAGGTCTTCCATTTTTTTAGCAAATTCATTATAGATTCTTTCAAGTTCCTTCAATGGCATCTCAATTCCAAGCATCTTCATTGTTTTATTCCATGACTCGATGTATTTTTCGTCATTCAGTCCTTTTCCCAATGTTTCTGCTATTGAATGGACTCCTTCCGTTTTCCCTAGGGCATAGATGGCAATGTCCTTGTCACTTAGCATGTCTCTACTCACTTTCCGTCAGGTAGTAATGTAATTCGGTATAGCACTCTACGCAGTATTCTTCAAAATTTGTATGATCGCAGTCATAGACTTTTTTTACATCGTTTTCACATTTCACACAGGTTGGCATTGCTATTCCTCTAGGATTTTTTAATTTTAAGTATGCCTAGTCCGATCTGTATCAATCCTGCGACAATCAATGGGACTGTTTCAGAAAGTACGTTTCGTCCTGATTCTGCTGCCTCCATTGGGTCTGCATTTCCTATTACTACTATGCCTCCGATGATTATCAAAACACCTGCTATGATTATCATTAGGCCTAGGCCTTTTGATGAGTCCTTTCTTGAAATGAAATATGCAATTATCGGTAGTAACAACGCCGGAAGTCCAAGTCCCATGCCTCTTGTTTTATGATCAAGAGGGATGAATCCTTCTCCGCTGTCATTGCTAAAGCTCACAGCTACATCTATTCCATAAACTGTCAGTAACGCTATGGAGATACCTGTTATGATTAATGCCGGAGCTAAAGCCATGTTCAGTTTTTCATTAGTCAATTAATAAGTCTAATCAGACTGTCTGATGGTGATTTTTTGTTTTAATGTCTGTAATTTTGTCAACAGTTCTTCAACAGATTCCCCATTTTCCCCGACCAGATTGACGTGCCCCAGTTTTCGTAAAGGCTTGGATTCTTCTTTACCGTACATTTTTAGAAATACCCCATTTTCAGAAACATCTGGCAAGTCATATTTTCCAGTAAATCCTCGGTCTCCTAAAATGTTGTACATGATCGTATTGTGTATTAGCTTTGTCTCTCCCAGTTCTAATCCCATGATTGCTCGTAGATGCTGCTCAAATTGCGATGTCTCACTTGACTGCAATGTATGATGTCCTGAGTTGTGAACTCTTGGGGCTATCTCGTTGATCATTATATCTTCATCTTGGGTCACAAACATCTCAATCCCAAAAATCCCTGCACCCTTGAGAACAGACATTGTTTTTTCTGCAATCTCCTCTGCCTTCTTTGCCACTTTTTCAGTCACTCTTGCAGGGGCAATTGTTTCTCGAAGGATATTTTCTTCATGAATGTTTTCAACCAATGGGAATGTCTTGATCTGGCCTTTGGTGTTACGTGAGGCAATGACTGAAACTTCCATGATAAATGGCACAAATTTTTCTAATAGCAATGACTGACCCTTGAAATATCTGTATGCTGTTTCTACTTCGTCTTCCGAATTAATTTTAAAATTGCCTCTTCCGTCATATGCGTCTCGTCTGGCTTTCAGCAATGCCGGAAATCCAAATCTCTTTAGGCCTTTTTTGACATCCTCTCTGCTCTCAATTTGGATGAATTCTGAAACATGTATGTCATTTTGTAAAAGGAATGATTTTTGTAAAAATTTGTCTTGAATGATTTTTAATGTTTCTGGAGACGGATTAATTTCCGCATCATTTTCAACTGATTTTAGGACGTTGCTGTCGCCTGATTCAATTTCATATGTTATGATGTCTGATTTTCTAGCAAGCTCAATTATGGCGTCTTTGTCTTTAAAATCTGCAACAATTTGGTCTGTACCTGCCTGTGCTGCGGGACAGTTTTTCGTTGGATCTAGCACGATTATTTTTGATATCTCTTTAGGCATTTTTTTGGCGGCTTCTGCAATCATCATTCCTAGTTGACCTCCCCCAATTATTCCGAGAATTTTTGCCATTGTGTTGAATAATATTTTGGATTAAAAATATCTAGTGATGTTTTTTATGATTTTCTTTGTTATTTCATAATAGAATTATTAATTACTCTCTAGTTTTTTTTACTATCATGACCTATTCCAAAAAGCCTCTGGTTGGAATTATTATGGGATCCAGTTCAGATAGCCGGATAATGCAGGGAGCTTCTGAAGTATTGGATGAATTTGGAATTAAACATGAGGATCAAATAGTATCGGCACATAGAACGCCTTCAAGATTGGCAGAATATGCAAAATATGCTGAAGAAATGGGCTTTAAGGTGATAATTGCCGGAGCCGGAGGAGCTGCACATTTGCCCGGCATGATTGCATCACACTCGGTAATTCCTGTAATCGGAGTGCCAATTTTGGTGTACAATGATAAACATACAAAAAAGCCAGACACTGCAAAATTTTCTGCATTTGGAGGATTGGACTCGCTTCTATCCATCACTGAGATGCCGTCAGGCTCCCCTGTCGTTGCTGTTGGCGTTAACAAGGCAGGAAATGCCGGAATTTATGCAATGAAGATGCTTGCAAATGAATTCCCAGACTTGAAGAAAAAATTAAAGCTGCATAAATCAAACCAGCATCATTCTGTCATGAGGGAATCTGAACAATTAAAAAAAGAGGGACTTTCAAAATTTGCTAAAAAAAAGTTCAAATAGATTAAGTCGATAACGTGAACTCGATATTTTTTGCCTTTAGTGACTCTATCAGCAATTCAGCTTGTTCCTTTCCCTGAGTTTCAAGACTCAAAGTAACACCTGCAGAGCCTGCATTGATTTCGGAGCTCAACCTGTCATGCACTACCTCCACAATGTTTGCATTGGCAAGTGTTATCTCGTCGACAATTTCTTTGAATGCACCTGGCCTGTCTGGGAGTAAAATTGACAGTTTTAGTAAACGACCCATGGCGGCAAGGCCCTTGTCGACTATTTGGCCTAAAAGATACATGTCAACGTTTCCTCCCGCCAGTACGGCGACAATTTTCTTTTTCTTGACTTGCTTTCTGGATATCAGGTAAGCTAGACTTGCAGCACCTGCCGGCTCTACTACGAACTTCATTCTCTCCATTAGCAAAAACATGGCTTTAGTAATTTCCACATCGTCGACTAGGACAATTTCATCTATGAGCTCCTTGATGATTTCAAATGTTAGCTGCCCTGGAACTTTTACCGATATTCCATCGGCAATGGTCCTTTCCACGCCGCCACTGGCAGTAAGTGAACCCCGTTTCACTGAATCATGCATTGATGGAAATGACTTTGACTGAACCCCGATTATTCTGACATTGGGATTTTTTTCTTTAACTGCTATTAGGATCCCTGCAGTCAGTCCTCCGCCCCCAATTGGAACATAAATTTCATCCACATCTGGCAAGTCATTTAGTATTTCGAGACCCACCACTCCTTGAGCTGCAATTATCTGAGGATCATCAAAAGCATGTATCATGGTAGCACCTGTTTCATCTGCAATCTCCTTTGCCTTGGATGACGATTCGTCGTAGTTTATTCCATCCAAGATCACCTTTGCACCATACCCTCTTGTCGCTGCAACTTTGGCAGGTGATGCATTTTTTGGCATGATGATTGTGCATGGAATTTTTTCTAGCGAGGATGCAAATGCAACTCCTTGCGCATGGTTACCTGCAGATGCGGCAACCACTCCTTGCTTTCTTTCTTCTGCTGACAGTGATTTAATTTTAAAATAGGCTCCGCGAATTTTAAAGGAGCCCGTCTTTTGTCTGAATTCTGCTTTCAGATAAACATCCGAACCTACAAGTTTACTAAACACTGAGGAATGAATTAGGGGTGTTTTCTTTATTTCGCTTCCTCGCAATGAGTCCGCTTTTACTATTTCATCGTAAGTGGGATTCATTGGAAATAATGCTAACGGCTTGGCGTATTTGTCTTCTTCCATTCAAAAAATTACTGCTAGTCAAAATTTATGCGTAGATTCTAAGGAATCCATAAATAGTTACGTAATTTATTTAAAATTATATCAAGGGATCGGATCTCCCCTTTGAGACTAGTCTCATTTTCCGGTTCCTTGTTTAAGTTTATGATTTGATGATCGTTTCAAGTTCGTCAAGACGTTTTATGATATTTTCCTTTACTGAATTGGACATTTTTCTTGGATCAAACAACCCCTCACGATTGCTGTTTTTGATGAATTCCAAATCCAAAGACAGCAAGCATCCCTCTTCACCTGCAACCAGTCTGGGATCATCGATTAATACCGAAGATGTCTGGTACGTTTCAAGTAAAAGCGAATCAAGTTCTGCAAACAGCTTGTTCTTTTTCTCACTGAGTTCTTGAAAGTCCACTCCTGAATCCTTTTGAATTTCTTCAAAAACCTTTTCGCTGAATTCGTCGTTTTTATAAAACACTTCAAACAGATTTTGGTGATCAAAATCCTTGTATCCCATTTCTTTTAATTTGTCTAAAACAAGCTGATCACTACTGTCTGAAACTTGCTCTTGCTTGTTTTTTGTCAAATCAACTATTTCTGACAATTCCTTTTGTATCTCAATTACTTGCTGATCAGGTTTGTAATACAACAAAACGTGAAACTGTAGCGACAGGTGTCCTGACAGCAAATAGTTTTCTTCTCTGATTTCAAATTTTGTGAAAATTCTTCTTACATCCTGGTTGTTTGTAATTGATACGTCCTGCAAGGACCAATCTTTTAGGGAATTGTTGATTTTCTGAAAATAGTCCATTACGAGCTTTGGATCAAATGTTTTCTGTTCTGTAACTGTGGAGTCTCCCAGCATCACTTTGACGTTTGACATTTTGATCAAATCTGTCATCCTGGAAAGATACAGTTTTTGAGACGAATCATTTTTTTTGTTCAACAACTGGATGAATTCATTTGGAGATCGTGAGTCTAATCGCACAAAAAATAACAAATAATGACTCTCCTTAAACCTTCATCAAAATCTAAATATGTTAAACTTGATTTTGACTTGTGGGCAAATTCAACCGTATCTGTTATCTGCAGAATCACTCCGTTATCGGGTATTTTTATGATATTTTTAATGTAAATTCTTTCTATTCTGGCAAATTTTCTCTCAAAATGGACTGTAACAATGTCTAATAACGACAAAAAAAATGAATCCGATCAAGAACCTAGCAATGATGTTCAAAGTAACAATGTTGTGGACATGTTACTCAGTACGGACAAGCGACAGACATTAGATTATGACACCACGATTTTGGAAACACAAAAACGTGTCTGGGGAGCCCTCAAAAAGGGATATGAGTATTCTGGCATAATTGACGAATCCGATCAATTTTTGAGAAAAAATGTTTTTTCCAAATTGGACATGGTTGTTCTTTATGTTGATCTAGTTGGCTCCACCACCATGACTTTGGAAATGCCTGAGGAAAAAATTGCAATCATAATCAGTTCATTTTCGCAAGAGATGGCATCTGTGATAAGACAGCACAACGGGTATGTCTTAAAATTTGTAGGTGATGCCGTGATAGGCTATTTTGTGGGGGAAAATAACGGGCTACTTGCTTCAGACAATGCTGTCAGCTGTGCCAAATCCATGATTTCTGTCATTCAAAACGGAATCAATCCGATCCTAAACCAATATGACTATCCGGATTTGATGGTTAAGATTGGAGTCGACTTTGGACAAAACATCATAGTACGATATGGTGCCGATGTGAAAAACTCGCATGTTGACTTGATGGGGCCTGCAATGAACATCGCATCAAAAATTCAAAACATGGCAAAACCAAACCAGATTCTGATTGGTGACGATGTGTATCAGAGACTTCATCCAACTACGCAAAAAGACTTTATTGTAAAATTATGGGATAAACATGAATGGAAATACAGATCCAGGATTACGGGCAAAATCTATGGAGTATATGAGTTAAAGGGCTGATTCAAATCTGCCTGCTCAAACGGTAAACTTGTCTGGACATTCCACATGTTCATAATGGTGCTCGGTGAATTTTTTCTGAACCACGTAGATTACAATTTTATGAAGATCCTTCTCCATGATGTCCTTTTTGCATTTCAAACATGATTTCTTTACGCCTTCCATGTGTATCTGCGATCAAAATTACGAATCTATAAGGATCTCAGATCAGCTCAAGTTGAGTTAAAACTCCTGAAAGCTAGCTAAAGAGTTTATCAAATGACTAAAGTAAGCCACAAATATGGCAAATATAGAACATAACTATGGATAATTTGGCAATAAAGCACTTGCAGGACCTTTACGGTTTGAATCCTAACATACCACATATGGCATTTCAGTTTCCGCGATTGCCACCCGGATTGCCCAATGCCATGTTTAAAATCCACGAAAATCCTATGAGGGAGCAATTTTTGGGGGATGCAAATACGATTAATCAAAAATTACAGGGATTTCAGCATATGTATCAGCAATACGCAGCAGGCCTACTGTCAATGAATTCCAAAGTTATACCACCTGGCCATCCGTTATATTCCAGACAAAATTCTGTAGAGACTCTCCAGACTGCAAATGACAAGCTATTAAAAGAAAATTTGGAATTGAAGAAAAAATTGGAAAAAGAGTCTAGCTCAAAATAGGCGTTTTGAATTTTAAAAACTTTGACTGGCACATAGCCTTATTAATTTCCAAATGACATACCCGTCATGGTAAAAACTCCTGCAGACAAATGGAAAGATGCCGTGATAAAATACAGAAAGCAATGCCAGAGCATTCTTCAATTATCTAAAAGTATCAGGTATGCTGGGGTGATTAACGGATATGGCAGGACTTTGACTGGAATAATTCAGCCCACTTTCAAACCTCTCCTCAAGTCAGAACACGTAAAAAATGAATTTTCCATAATATCCACGCTGCTATCGTTGAGAAACGACAATGCCGGTTCAATTGGAAAGTTGGAGCATGTGCTTTTACAACATCAGAAAATAACTGTTCTAATCCTGCAGAAAAAAGATGTGATGTATTATGTTTCAATTAGCAGAAAAGAAAAAAACATAGATGAGATTATTTTCAAAATTAAGAAAATAATCTAAGCTGGTGTAAATCCTTGATATCCGCCTGTTTGCTGATCCTTGTCTTCAAAGCTAGGCTCGAACAATGAAATAAGATAGTCATCAGGATCCAAAATAACTGCATTTTTTCCTGCATCTTTTTCAACGACGTCCCGATGAATGGTGACGCCCTTTGCCCTCAACTCTTCAACTGCAGATTTTACGTCACCGACAAGAAAACCTATCGTTATTCCATTCTCAATGGAGCTGCCAATATGCTGTGCAGTCAATGACGCGGGGTGCAAACTCAATAAAGCACCAGATGTTCCTAAATCGACCCAGGACCTTCTCTGGTTTCTAATTGGAAGGCCTATGATCTCATGGTAGAATTGCAGGGACTTGTCAATGTCTGAAACAGCTAAGATGACGTTTCCCACTTTTTTGATGTTCACAACTCCATTACGTTGAAGTTCTTTAAATCAGTTTTATTGAACCATAACAAAGCACTTTTCCATTGTTAATGTCAAATCCGGCTTACTTTTCTCTTGTAACTGCTGTTTCTGTACTATGTCTTCAACAGCAAATTACAGCACGGACACCATGCATTCCCATCTGAGGAATACAGTGCAGTAAGTATAATATTTCTGCCCATCACCATAGCAGGATTCGAATCATGTGGATTGATCATGATGCAGTGATTGTGGAACGTACACTGAAGAAGAAGAATAATCAGTGTCTTATAACCAATTATAGTTTATGTAAATTGTGCATACTTTATTTTTAGATGAAAGTGGAAAACCCACAAGCAATAGAGACAAGAATGGAAATTTAATTTTAGAAAATTCAAGATATTTTACTTTAGGTGGAATTTCGGTAGATGAAAAAGCAAAAGGGGAATTTTATGAAGTTTATGAAAAAATAATGACCGAATATCTTGGTGGTATTGATCTTAAAACAAACTTTAAGCTTCACTATAATGAGTTACGAATGCTAAAGGAGCCTTATGATAAAATTACAAAATCACAACGTTTCAAATTGGAGAATGATGTTTTCGAGGCAATCAAAAAAATAGACTGTACATTATTTTCAGTTACGATTGATTTGGAATATCATTATAATCATTATTCAAATCCAATATTTCCAATGGCTTTAGCTTTATGGTACATACTGGAAAGATTTCAATATTATGTTTCAAATATTGATGGTAAAGGGATTGCAGTATACGAACAATTCACAGAAAGTTTACGAAATAAAGTTAACAAAGAATGGAAAAAATTGGAATCTTATGAAAAATTTCCTCAGCCAACAGATTTCAAAAATCTCAAAAAAAAAGTTTTGAACGGAGATCCAACAAAAGAGCCCATGCTGGCATTTGCAGATTTCTTTGTGTATCTACCTTGGAATAGAAAAATGTCAAATTCTAAATGGAAAGGGTTTGGTCACAAGTATCACGCTTTGGATTCTGGAAATCGTGCATCTGGAAATGTTGAAATAGAATAATTGTCCCTTGAGTCCCTCTTGCGAAGAACTCAGTGTCAGGACGCCTGACGGGATACTCATAGTACGGTACTCTGCCTATAAAATGTAACGTTGTAACGTTACAACGTGATAATTTTGATCAAACCCATAGTAGTAGAATGTATCTATGATCAATTAGGATTTTAGTCATGAAATCCCTTCTGGTTTTGGCTTTACTTTCAATAATTCTAGTTACTGGTGTGGGATATGCTGAAGCTTATGATGGGATGATTGATGGATCACTCAAATTTACTTAGTATGTAAAAGGGAACATTGTCAAAATTTTAAGAAATTATTAAAATAATATTATTTCAATAAAAAATCATGGATGCTACAGGGTGGAAAAATAAGGATTCAATTGGAAATATGATTATGGGTAGTTCTATCTTCGTATTTTTCGGTGGGTTTCTGTTCGTCCAACTCCCAATTGGCTTGCACGGATATTTTACAGAATCCAATCATCATCCATTAATGATGTCGATTATGTTTATTCTAATATCGTTATCGTTGATGACAATAACAATTGGCGGCATAATTCACATCAAAGAGATGGTACAGGTAAAAAAATACTGGCTGAAAACGTTACAGACAGGTTTGGGAATCTGGCTGTTTGTAGGTGCAATACTAACAGTATTGGTTGTTTGGGAAATTGGAATGGAGTTCATTATGCCAATGTTTTACTTGGCAACGGCTTCTTGGATTGTATATGTTGCAGTGGTAATGACCTCGAGAGAAGTACGAAAAAGAAAGGCGCACAAACTTTTAGAACCTCTTAACAGATCAGATAAAAGCAGGTATCCTGTTGGATACAATACTTTCAAAAAAGATGAATGATTTTTAAGATTTTAATTATTTATTGCTTCCAACATGATATCTGCATGATCCATCATGGACCCATTTTCCCATACAATGGATACACGGAGAGCACTTGGATATGATTATGTTAAGATACGTAAAAGTGACTGCCACCTGAATTACGATAGACCATATTATGGCAATTATCAGGTTTGCAGGGCTAAGTCCCAATAAGTAAAATGAAAGTATTGAGATGGCCATTCCAGTTATCGCAAACGTTGGAAAATAAAGAATTCTGTTGATAGGTTTGCGGTCATCCATATTTTTGTTGGGACATCTAAGATTATCACGAATTCCCCGTAATTCACCTATGAGCATCAGCGAACCAAGCAAGAATATCGCAAATACTACTTCGACAATATCTCCAACATGTTTCCTCACCACGTCATTATAAAACATAAACGCAAAGGGTATCATGACGAGTAAACTACATGCCAAGATCACTTTCATTCCGAATGTCAGTTTTTTCCATGTCTCATGCTCCGTAGAAATTGCCATGCCAAGAATTGTAAGGGATTTTTTCTTTGCACGCCCTACACTCATATTGCTATTTTTAAAAACACCCGTCTTTGTATTGTCAACAAAGCTTTTTTTGCCGTCACTGTCATATTGCTGCTGAATTTCTATGGGTTCTGTTTTAATTATTTGTGAAGCAATGATCACTGAAATGAACGCAATCCATGAGGCCAATCCAACATATAGCATGAGTGCTGCCAATTCCTCGCCGTACTCCCAACCAACCCACAATGTCAATACGGTTCCCACAATCAGCCACAACACCAGGCAGTTCCTCAAAATAATAATCCAGTGAGTTTTCTTTTGCACTCTATCGGATTTATGTCGATATCGACGAATAAGTATTTGGTAAAATTATAATTCGATTTCTTTATCTATGATCAATTTTGATTTTAGTCATGAAATCCGTCCTAGTTCTTGCTTTACTTTCAGTTGTTTTTACAGTTGGATTTGTTGGGTATGCTGAGGCTTATGAATGGACATTAAAAAATCCAGAGAGGATTCATTGGATAAATCTCAATGAAGAATTAGTCTCAGTATATCAGACAAGTGTGGACAGGATGTTTGAAAGGGGATATCTGATTGATCATGAACTGTATTTGGAGCAAAAGAACAACCCACACATCAGAATATTTGATCCCACTTTCAAGAAGATTCCGCTGACTGAAGCACAAGCACAGCTGTTGCAGGTTCCAAATCCTCATGACGAGATTTGGGCGGATAACTCACAGGTGCCAAGAGATCCTCTTGGGGCAGGAGTACTAGGAGAAGTACACGAGCACGCATCAATTCTTGTAAAGATATTTGGTGACAAGTTTGACTTTTCAAGATCTGACTATCAGGTAAAGAATCCTTGGATTCACTTTGAGGGTCGAGATGGAGATACCATACACATACATGCAACCAACGTGAAATTGGGATTTTTGTTTAATTCGATTGGAATTGGACTGGATGATCAATGCTATGACTTTCCAGATAACCGCAAATTTTGCACAAATGACGATCATTCTCTAAAGTTCCACATAAACGGCGAGAAGATTGAGTCGATTGCAGATTACATCATAACAAACAAGGATAGAATATTGATTTCATACGGTTCTGAAGATGCAGAGATCATCGCAGATTATATCAACGAGCTTGATTCGCAAGAGATTATGTCATAAATTATCCAAGAATAGCAATTTCTCCGCTTCCTTTAACTATGAGAAAATTGAATTTTAGTCATGAAACTTGTCGCTTCAGTTGCTGTTTTGGATTCAGTAATGAAATAGCATGAATCTAATTGACATGGTCGTATTTGGTTTTGTTTTAATTGATGGTGAGATGGCAAATCATCTTCCTGCAATCATAATTGCATTATGTCTGATAGTATTTGGAATCATGTCTGGATCTTACATTGTGATTAAAAGATATAGAAAAAACAAAATTTAGATTAGTACAATTTATCTATGATCAATTTTCATTTTAGGTGTGAAATTACTTCTTATTCTTCAATTCTTTCAATAATTCTAATTACCACTGTAGGATATGTCTATGTTGAGATTCAGACTGACAAAATCACCTACATGATGGAAGATGCTGTAATTGTTATGGGCAATGTAGAAATTCCAAAAGGAAATGATCCGCTGATTCAGGTAGAAACTATGGACTCAAACGTAAACAGAATGGGAGATGTATCGCTTACACATGATGAGGATATAGACATCTTGGATAGTGAAATAAGAAAACAGAACAATATAGAAAAATCTAAAACCCGTGTATATCTGAAATGATTAAATGAATATCTTGCTCTCTCATTCAACAAAGGACAATGTATTAGCATCAGCAGTTAAAGAATTCTTTGATGATGTTTCATTAGGTTCTTTTAAAATTTGGTTTTCATCAGATAAGACTTCGGGTGGAGGGCTAGCTGTTGGAAACTGGTATGATCAAATTCGAGAAGAATTAAAAAATAGCAAGGCAATCATGGTTCTATTAACTCCGAATAGTGTAGATAGTAGATGGGTTCATTTTGAATCCGGTGTGGGAGAAGGAACTGAATGTGCAGTAATTCCAATTTGTATGGGAATAAGTACTCAGGACATTCCGTTACCTCTTAGCAGTTATCAATCGTATCAATTATCTGATTATGAATCATTAAAGACATGTGCTACAAAAATTTTGGAATTGGGCAATTTGGAATTTAGAGAAAATACGATGAAAGACTATATGATACAAGCAATATCTAAATTTACGAGTGTATCTGCATCAGTTACCAAAAAAGAAGAACCACTGAATCTGTCGAATGTTATTCAAAAAATAACCACCCATATGGATAAAAGAATTGATGAGATTAAAAAACCATTAAACCACGAAGATGATTCTGTTCAATATGCCATAAAAATTAGAATTGATATGGATAATTTAAAACGAATAGAATATTTGGAGATTACGAAAGATCTTAGTGTTAGTGACGTACTGGACAATATTTATTTCATGATTCAAAGTTGTGTAGACTCATATCATTATTTAGACACATGGATTTTAGAAGATGACTTTTCTAAGAAAAAACTAATTATGAATGAAATAATTGATCAAATCCCTGCACATTACGTGTTTACCCGAGCAGCTTCATGGGTTGTAAAACCATTACAAAAATCATACAGCGGATATGATAGTATTAATCAAGGATGGTTTGATCGTCTAAATGACATTTAATCAAAACAGGATTATGGAATTTTCATTGATCGTTTTATCCTACCAACACACATATCCACGGATTCCTCAATCTCATGCTCCCAGATACGGATTATTGGGATTTGGATAGATCTTTAACTTTATCAAGTAAATCACGAATAGAACTCAACAGATTATTTCGTTCTACTATTTCCATACCTTCTTGAGGACTACAATATCTTTTTCCAAAATAGTAGAAATGTCTAATTTTTGTAATTAATTCAGGCTCTAAAATATCCGTCAAAAAACTCATGCTGTTAGAAAAGGCATCAAACATTCCAGCTAGAAATTTTTTATCATATTCAAATTCTTCTTCAAGGGTTGTTTGATCATATTCATTCGATTTTAATAATTCTCTATTTTTTTCTATTTCAGTAATCATAATCGTAACCTCCTTGAAATAAAGTAAAATTCTATCATAAGCATATGTTATTCTCGCATTACGAAAAATCTCCTGACGTTCAATAATTTTTTTCTGTTCTTCAATCAGAGATTCAGATTTTGAGATCGCATTGTTCTGTTTAACAATCAAATCGCCCTGTTGAGAAATCAATGATTCCAAACCCTCTCTATCTTTTCTCTGCCTTTTCTCCTCACGTTTGTATAATGATAATGCTACCAAACCTGCGATTCCCAACCCTATGGCAAGCTCTATGATCATAGTATGCCAGTTTAGAATATCCCACTCCACCATAATATATGAAAAAATTAGGAAATGATGGATTTAAGCTTGTACTAGTTTCCACCCATGAACCTCGTTATGACATTTCTTGCACAGGGTGATTCCATTGTTGATATTCAGGGATAGTAAAGTGCAGGGACTTATGGGGTTAAATCCAGACATGTTATGGCCACATCAAAATAGTTTCCTGGGCTTGTCTCAAGATTCCTTAATGAAATGATCCATGAGTCTGAAGAGTAAAATCCACCACCTGGTGGATTGATACCGCCATCATGAGATACTTGATTTCGTTGTACTATCACATCCCGAGATGTTGTAGTAAATCCACCACTTAGGATAATATCACCTTCATGACAGGGCAATATTTTTTGCATATTTTCTTCGTCAGATGGAACTCGTTCTTTATATGAATAGATTTGATCAGATATTGAACTTACATCATTTGCCATGTCACAAACCCAACTTGTTCCATCAAACTTTGCAATTTGGTCAGTCGTGCAGTCAAGATCACTCAGATGTACCAATGGAAAATCATCCGATAAAGTTCCACAGTATGCAACTGCAGCTGCGGTAGGATTATCCGTCTGATCGCTGACTTTGGCAAATGCAACAAGCCATCCATTATCATTTCCTGTTAGCACACTTGCACTGGCAAAGACATTATTCTAGTCAGTTGTTGTCCATCCTCCCGATATTACCTTGTCTCCAGGATTACACATTGCTATTGAAGTTCGGTCAAATGTGTGGCCGTCAAAGACAGTAATCACATTTCCATTCACACTATACGTCTCAATACTGTCTGGTGATGAATTCATGTCACTGCAAAACCAATCTGTTCCGTCAAATTTTGGAACTTGCTCATCCATACAGTTTAGATCACCCAGTGTTTGTGGTTTGTCAGTAATCATATCCCATGGAAGCGTAAATGTTCTATCAATAGTGGATTGTATTACAACAGGAATGTTAACCAACAAATTCCAGTCAATTTTCAGATTTCAGCACTCAATTATTAAAAATCAAGGGTGATGAGATTAGAGAAGTATGATGAGAGATCATTGGGAAGAAGAATTGTTTATTACTTTCATAAAACTGACTAGACTGTGGCAATAACAAGCACTCAATTAATTCAAGTAAACGCCACAATAATTATCGGGTTATTATTTTTACTATCTTTTTCATTCATTAATTTTAATAGTGATGTGGCTGACATATCAAGAAATCTTTCAATAGAGATAACCAATACTTCAGTTGAAATTTCAACAATCAGTAGCATGTTATTTGAATATTGTAATGCTAAAGAAAATCCATTTACAGATAAAAACCAATATGAACAGGGAACTGAATGTTACGAATTAAGAAAAGAATATGATTTGTTAAAGTCTAAACATGAGGCATTAATTTATACAAATAGATCATTAGATAGACATCTTCCAGAGAATTCAGATCCAAAAATTATTTTTCTTAAAAGCACAAAAAGTATCCAAAATGTTGTCATAATCCCATTTGTACTTTCAGCTTTGATTGAAATCATTAGAACTTCAAAAACGGAAAAACTGGATCTAGTAGCTTCAAAAGCAGGAATCAGACTTCTAATTAGTGGATTCATAATTCTGTTGGCAATTTTTATCATTGGAGCATTATATCAAAATATAATGTTGATGAGATTTTGATCATCTACGCACTAAACCACCATGTGTTCTGATTTTCCTTGACGTCAATCCACCAGGCGATTCGTGCGTAATTGCAGATGTCAGATTGTATGTCACGAATAATAATCGTGCTAAAAATTAACAATATTCAACCATTATCACGTAACTTGTTTGATAACACATTCAAAAAATCTTGTATGGCTCCTATCTGTCTGAGAGACACCTTTTGTTCAACCTCCGCACGTAATAACGTAATACAATCTCGCATTGAATCAATGTATAATTTTTCATCAGGATCTAAAATATCTTCATGCTCGTCTTCTAACATATTCAGATTTTTAACAGCATCATCCAATTTGGGCAATAATGTGTCTAAGTTTTTTGAAAGTCGCTTACTCTTCAAAACTTCCAACAACCTTTCCAGAGTCAAACTATAGGAGTTAAAATGAACCCTTAGAGCAACACGTTTTTTATCTAGCCTAATTTTTTCTGCTGAAATTATTTTTTCTTGTTTGTCAAGTATCGGTTTCATTTCTTTGATCAAATCTGACTGTTCAGTTTCAATCTTTTCAATTTTCTCTTGTTGTTTTTTTCCTTTAGTGTAAAATTTCCATGAAATGACCACTGCAAATATTGCAACGCCAACTTCAACGATAAGTGAAATCCAATTTGGAATATCCCATTCTGCCACAATCTCAACTCAATACCACAATATTTGAAATTATGCCGAGAACCACCAGGCATTCTGATTCTCTTTGTTATCAATCCACTAGATTATTCGTACGTAATTGCAGGCGTTAAATCTAAGAAAAGTATAATGGAAAATGGCTGAAGATATGAATTGAACTAATCATCAATATTTTTGTGGTATACTTTTCTATAAATTCCGCTAAATCCTCGGTAAATTTTCTTAGCACCCAATCCGAGTCCTATGAAAAATAACTCATAGATACCCTCTTTGAGAAATTCCTTTGGATTGGAGAATTCACTTTGTAGATATGAAAACACTGTCAATGTATTTGAATGTACAAAATTCAAACTTGTATCAGATGCCATTCTAATTGCATCAGAGGCGGATTGAAGAGGGGCAATAGTCGTAACAGCTGAAGTGGCAGATGAAGTGATCTTGGACATACTTGTTGCAACAGCAGGTTGAACCATGGTATCAAGTCCAATTGTAACCATCTCAGAAAGACCAGTTACAACCATACTGATGCAAAGTAGTGAAGATACTTCTTCACCGTTTATTTTTCGAGGATATATTTTCAAATCAATTTCAGTCCAGCCATAAATTTCACTGGGCTTGAGATGTAATTGATAGTCACGGGTTTCAGAGTCTTTATCCACAGAGGTAATAGTGAAACCAATTTCAGAATAGGGAATGCGTCGGGTAATTCTAGACACAAATTTTATCCCTTTTTGTTTTAATTCTTGCATGTTAACTGGGTGATCCATTTCAATAAGCCAGATCTCTGGAAATATTGTTCGAAATTTTTTGTCATCACAAAGTACTTCGTAAATAACATCTACAGGAGCTTTCACCGACATCTTTTCGTAGATAATACGACTCATGAAGAATATGAAATTAACTTAAACTTAAACTAGATCTATTTATGCACTGAACCACCACATGTTCTGATTCTCCTTTGAATCAATCCACCAACCCATTCGTGCATAGTTACAGGCGTGAAGTGTGTGATCAAATCATGTTATTTGTTACAGCATCTGAAATATGTCAAATTATATTATTTTGTCTTAGAACTATTTTTTTATCACAAGTAAATATCTAAGACGTGGAGTATTACGATGGACCGCAAATACCCGCATACGAAATAGAACATGGAATCAAAAAATCATACGAACAACTAGAGAAAATGGGAATTGGTGAATTGAATAGCCATCTCAAAGATTTGGATAATGAGATTGAGATTCTAATGATCAAGGTAAAAGGACCAAAATCAAACCACTGGGCTCATGAAATGCAATGGGAACTTGTCGCATTAAGAACAAAAGAATATCTGTATCAATATCGTGGAGTCGTAACGGATTTTTTGTTTTCAACAATGCTGAATCAGACAACAATGATCATGAAAGATTGGAAAGAAACTGTGAACATGTTAGAAAAAGAGGTAAAGAAAAATAAATCAAATGATATTTCAGATGTTGTAAAGAGAGAAGTTGAAAGACAACTGAAGGAACCCCCTGAATGATATTCTATTCCAGACTTGTCTCCGGCTTTACTGGCTCTTCATTGAGATAGTCACGAATGTTACAAAATATCCTCGGTGTCTGGTGTTTCCTGAACAGTAACGATATGTTACAGTCCTGAAAGATTCCCTTTACAGGATCAAGATGGATTATGATTTCATGCGGTTTGAACAGTTTCTGTATCTCATTTAGCTGTTTGAACCTGACCTCGTTTGGAATTCTTATTGCAACTTCGTTGAAATCATGGTTGTTACTACAAGGAGATTGACCAAGAACAGACATTCCCATCAGAGCCATAACCTTTGGGTCTTTTTGTTCAAGTTGTATTTTTGATATCTCAAACATGTCTAATCATCCCTCGGCATGACGTACGACCACGTTTCGCCACTGATAGGATCAATGATCATCCTGAAATATCCCGTCACTTGGATTCTGTTGTTTTCGATGGTTTTGGCTTTAAATCCGTGTGCCCATAGTTGAGATACTGATCTGAACAATGTTGGTTCGTCTTCCTTTGTCGTCTCTATTTCAAATTCCTCGTTTGTGTGGATTGGTTTTGATTCAGCACTCATGACAATTCCTCTAGGATCACTTCTTCAATCTGAGTGAATTCAGTGTCATAGTCAGTGTCAATCAGCTTGGATTGTGGTGATTTAGTGCCATGATACTTTCCATTACATGGACATGTGCAGTCCTTGTGTACGGCTTTCTCACACAGGGCAGAATGAGTTGTTTTTGTTACTTGAATTTGCTTCATGTATAAGATAATATCTTATCCTCTATATTAGTGTATAAGATAATCGCTTATACATTAAATAGACTGTCAACAGTAAGACCAGTGATGAATCCAGGTTTACCTGAAAAATACAGAGAAAAAACAGAACAACGAAGGATTGTGAAATGTAAATCATGTGGGTTCATGATTGCAACCAAAATGAAAATTCCGCAGTGTTCTAAGTGTGGGACGTATACGGAAGAATAACAATGGAATTTGAAACATATGTTCCATTGGCAGGCAGTTTAATTATTGCAATAGTGCTATCATCAACATTTGTTTTAAATTGGAAAGCATCAAAAATAAATCACAAAGATATTGCATTAAGACAAAGACCTTGGATTAGTTTCTTTAGACATGCCAACCATACATCTGCATTTGACTTTTCAAATGACAAGAAAGTAAAAATATACATCATTAATCGAGGCCCAATTCCTGCATTTAATGTGAAACAGTTCTCTTATCTTAGTACTGAAAAACAAAATTTTGTAGAATGGGAAAGAGATCCAATAGCTTTAGGACCATCTGAAATATGGAATTTTTCCGTCTACAATCCAAACCATTTAAAGAAATTTCATCTTGGATTCAAATTAACATATGATGATTTAGAAGGGAAAAATCATTTTTTCATATATGAGGCAACATATGATAACGGGATTAGACATGGAAAAGGTCACAGTCTTGATTAGATTTTTGAGCAGTACAATTTATCTATGATCAATCTTGATTTTAGTCATGAAAGCATTTCCAGTTTTTGCTTTACTTTCAGTTGTTTTGATATCTAGTGTAGGATATGCTGAGGCTGAAATTCAGATTGAAATTCAAAGAATCAAGGATTAGAAGAGATTATGAACTTGTCATGCCCGATGACAAACGAGAAGAAAAACAAATATCATGCAAATTAAAAGATTTTTCAAATATTTTGGTATCGTTATTTCCGTTTTAGTTGTCGGTGTTCTTGTTGCAGGACAAATTGCATACAATACCGTACCAATGATTGATCAGCCCGGGGAAATCTACTCTGTTAATGGCACTTACATGCATCTGTATTGTACTGGTCCAGAAAATAATGAAAAACCAACCGTTGTCATTATAGCAGGTGGGGGTGTTACAAGCCCATTATACTATCCTCTTCAAGAGGATCTGTCTGAAACTGTTCGTACATGTACTTATGATCGTGCAGGAACAGGTTGGAGCGAACCAAACAACGTTCCATCAAACACAAAAAACATGTCAGATGAATTGTATCAGCTACTACAAACTGCCAAAATAGATGGACCCATACTATTGACAGGGCATTCCTTGGGAGGCATTACAAGTTTGATTTACAGTACAGAACACGAGGAACAGGTTGCAGGTATTGCCTTTATTGATTCAAGTCATTATAATCAATATGACTACTTTGGAAAAGAGTTCAGCGATGCAGTATATCAGCAAAATGATGAACTGTTGGCAAACTTTTGGTTACTAGAGACTGCCAGCAAGATTGGGATTGTCAGTCTGATAACTGCTATTTCGGAGACTTCGGAATCTGAAGTCAGCAAGGAGGGACAAAAGATGTTTGCATATTTTGATAGATGGGCCCCACCATATGACACAATGAAATCAGAGATTGCCAATCTCCGATTGTCTTTTGAGCAGGGAAAAAATGCACACTATGACAGAGGAGACTTGCCAATCATCTCAATTTCTGCGTCAGATGATGTTGCATCTGCTTTCCCCAAGGTGGGGCCATCAGAGCAAGAAATTAACGATGCCTTTGAGACTTTTCCTAAAGAGTTGGCTGCTCTATCAAACAACGGCAGACATGTAGTTGTAGAAGGAACAGATCATATGAGCATATTATATCATGAAGATACAGCACAACATATTCTAAGTCTGATTCCTCTAATTGGAGAGAAATAAAATTACCACCGTCAATTCTTTAGTGAATTTGGATGCAAATTACCACATACATTCACATCATAAATCTACACACGCTCCACGTAATCCCATACACAAACATTTCAGGCTTGAATCAACTTCCACCCATGAACCTCGCTATGACATTTCTCGTTTGATTTTAGACATGTAGGTGCTGGACTTTATGGCTTTTTAAAAACAAGTAACTCGGACAAAAAATAACAGCGTACAAATTATTTTATGAATCGAGATGATAAAATACTGAAAGTACTATTTAGAAGACTTCTTTTCCATATGACCTTGTGCGAGTTACTTTTGGGGCGTACTAGTTTTAGTGACTGTAATCAATCCAAAGTCTCTATAACATAGTCATGCAGACACTTCATGTTCTCTCCGTACTGCCTGTTCCAGTTCTTCCAGAAATCCAATGCGGTCTCAAGGTCATCCGTGTGGTGGGTATGATCAATGTCACACTTCTTGCAGGTCAAGCGGTATTGCACCATAAAACGACTGAAAAAATATCAACTTATGAATCTTGAAAGTGAGAATTACAATTAGAAATAAAGTATTTTCAAGATTTACTAATGACTTTGTAATATTTTTCATTGATCCTAGTACGAATCCATAGACATGCTTATCTTTGATAATTTCATATTGTACTTAGGAACGAGTTCACCTCTACCCCCTGAGTTCGAAGTGCTCTAAAGGAAATCACACGGGATCTTGCATGGACTATGAGTTCCAATTTTTTATTTCTTTTATTTCAGAATAAATTTGATTCCTCGGAGACTTATCAGTTCTTTGTACATCTAAACGTACATAGAGTTTGTTTTTTTTATTTCAGTTCCAACAATAAAGAATGAGTCTCTATTTTTACCATGATCCCCTGAGAGGATTTTGAGACTATCGTTCAATAGTAAAATCTGAAATCAAATATGATGAACGAAGTGCTAATTGGAATTTGAAAGGGATTCATTCCATTTCTTGGACCATTTTCTGATAAAGTATATTGCAACAGCAAAGCTGATTGCCATGTCAACCAACATCGATGCAATGGCAGTTTGAGGATCAGGACCAAACACAACCTTAAGCCAGTCAATTTCCCCGTCATCATTAATTGTATTCATCGGCTCATCTGTCAAGGTTGAAGGCATCATTGTTTCTGTAACGGCAATCATTGCAATTCCAAGGCCAATCATTATCAACAAGTACCATCGTAGTTTTTTGACATGATAAGCCGCATACATGTCCATAATTGGAATAAAGCAAAAAATTGTCTGTCTTGTCAGACTTACGGGTCCGTTGGCAGGCATATAGAATATCATATTATGATAAATAGTTAAAATACAAAGTCTAATTCCATTCACTCAAAGATTGATCTTCATCATCACTCTCTATCTTACCAAAGATTGAATCCCTGCCTGTGGTGTACTGGTTAAGATATTCCTGCTACACATCCACGTCTGCCCTCTTTAGCTCCTCTTCGGCCTCTTCCTTGGTGTAGATTACGCCTACAGCGTTCCAGATGTTTGGCTTCATCATGCAGACGTTGTTTTCTGTGTGTTAAATTCTGTGAAAGAATCCCTGTGGGCCGTTTGGTATAGATATCATGAAAAGATGGTTCATTGTGAAATTACTCTTATCTTCATTACTTTAGGCTAATTTCCACCCATGAACCTTGTTATGACTATTTTTCAGAATTAAGCAAGAAAGGCAGTTCTTCCATGACGTATCCCCTATCAGTCAAGGTGTCAGAGGACTCTGGAAACAAGTAGACTGTTTGATTGTTTAGATTTAGCCATTTTTCATGAGTAGTGTAAAATGAAAGATCACGGACAGATTCAATCATTACGTCATATCCTGTGACTTCCCACAGGTCATAATCAAATCCAGTTGTCAGATCTATAGTAATCCCGTTTTCTTGATCATGGTAGTACAGTTTGGTAGGATGAGGATCAAAAAAACAGGGCGTAAAAAAATAATCCACAGAGGCAAAAGCATCATCAGATTCAAAGAAATAGCTAGACTGCATCCTCACGTGAGACGGTTCCTCCACTAAACCGGTAACATACCAACCATCAGGGATTTGTGATAGAAAGTATGATGTTACGGGTTCTTTGTGCATCTCTTGTTTGGTTATTTCAAATAATTGCTCGTATGAAAAATGATTTTCCTCATACAGATTGCAAAATTCTTCAGAATCTATTGCCGGATAAGCAAGCATCAACAAGACAAAGAATACCAATTCCACGAATTTGATTAGGTTCAATCAAAGTTAAGTTTAATCTTTGCTTTCAACAAATAGGGATTCTCCGCTTTATCCTATCCACACACATGTCCACTGATTCCTTGATTTCGTACTCCCAGATGCGGATAAGTTGGGATAAATTTATCAGATATTTTCATCTTTCTTCATCATATTCATTATCAAGATTATTTGTTCCAACATCTTGTTTGTACTGCCTACAGGTTTTGCATAAATGCTGATAGAATATTTTTCATCGTTATAATAAATTAGATTTGAAAGACAATTTTCAAGTAAGCCGTAAATTTTTGGATCAATAATATCATTGAACCTCAACCATGGTTTCAGTCCTTTCAACTCCGTTAATTTTCTGAATTTGGTTTGCGATGTCCTTGATCTGGGAAAGTTCTTCAACATCAATTATCACAACGGCGTCAAACTGTCCGCTTGTTGGAAATGAGTCTGTAACTAGTGAAACTTTTTTCAGTCTAACTGAGATTAGTTTTTTTGGCGATTTTACCAAGATAATGGCCCTTACCATCCCATGTCTACCTCCACTTCAATCAGAGTCTCTGTTTCCACTATGTCTTTGATTTTTTTAAAATCAATGACCATCCCGTTGATCTCATCTATGTTCCCCTGCAGGAGAACACTAACATCAGCTCTTCCAGCCACGATCATTGCCTGTTTTACAATTTTACGTTTTTTCTTTAAAATGCCAACAACCGAGTCGGCCTTTCCGGGCTTTACTAGAATCAAACATAGTGCATGCATAGATGGTTTACGTCATCGGATCGGATAAAGATTTCTAGTCTATTGCTTCTTGTGATCGAGCTTCTTCAAGATATGCTCGTCTTTCTTCATTTATTTTTTCCTGATCAATTTCAATATCATCTTCCACTATGATTAGTCCGTCACTGACAGGCTCATCTTTGACTTTCTTGCTTCTTGCTTTGGACTTGGTTTTAGTGGTGGTGGATTTTTTCGTAGATGTTTTTTTCACATTTTTCTTTGCATCCTTTTTTTCAGCCATTAATATCGAATGTTTTGAGATGGGGTGGCTTTTAAAGATTATGCATAATTTATCCGTAGAATCAATTCATTTTGTTGGTGTTTTCTAGAATAAATGATGGCTGGTTTCATTTGCTATCTCCTGATGATATCCATCACCAATGATTTGCATTCGCTGTTTTTTAAAAAATTGAAATTTTGATGCAATTTTTACCTTGAGATATGCTGACGGATACCTGTAAGAAAATATGGTTGATGAAGTTATGGTGCCGAGGGCATGATTTGAACAAGCGACAGCCCGGTCTTCAGCCGAGTGCTCTCCCAGGCTGAGCTACCTCGGCACTTAAAAAAAAGAAATTCAGCCGAGGAATTAAAGTTTGTCTTTGATCTTAAATATACGTGAAATCTGGTTAAACTCCTGTCAAATTTTGCTTTATTGAAACGATTCTGGTATGATAATGAATCTTACTGATTTCTGAATTTGTTGGAGTGAACTTGAATTTTGTATTGCTTGTCGTTAATTATTCCATGTCAAAATTTCACAAAATAATGATTCCACAACTAATCAGTGTGATCTATTGGAGTTTTGGAATTTTTTTATTTTAGCTCTTCCATACGATGTCCTCTCTGTTTTTTCGTTTGTTGATCAAGCGACCCATTACAAAAAACAGATCCGATAGCCTGTTAAGGTATTTTATGCAATTGGAGTTGATTTCGTCCTTTTCACTGAGCTGAACCGTTTGAGTCTCAGCCCTCCTGATTACTGTTCTCACATAGTGCAGCTGTGCTGCAGCTGTGTCTCCTCCAGGCAAAATAAAATTAGTTAGGGGAGGTAGCTCTAACTCAAATTTATCTATGTGCTGTTCCAACAATTCGATCAAATTCAATGACACCCTATTCTTTACGTCGTTTAGGTTGGGGTTTGAAAGATCCGCACCTACAACAAACAGGTCATTTTGTATCTTTGTCAGGAGATTGGCGACATCATCATCCAACGAATTGGTTAACACTATTCCAAGTGCGGCGTTTGCCTCATCCACCGTACCGTAGGCCAAAATTCTCGGATGTGATTTTGCTATTCTATAGTTTCCTTGCAAACCTGTGTTTCCATCGTCACCTGTCTTTGTGTATATCTTCATGTATTGCCTGCCTTTGAAATTACTATTATGTTGTTCGAAACTGAATTGTGAAAATTCATTAGGAGAAAGTCTGTACATCATGCAACATATGATGCTGGATTTTTTCAAGATTGTGGCAAATCTCAAAAATGTTTCAAGGCAGGGATGGATAGACAAGCTGTCCTTAAGTGATCCTGAATCTGTTGCAGACCATTCGTATTCCATGGCAATCATGTCCATGGTGATATCCGATTTGGAAAATCATGATTCTGAAAAAATTCTAAAAATGGCGATGCTTCATGACCTGGCAGAATCAAAGACGGGGGATATCATACCCGATCAAATCCCTAGGGAAAAAAAGACGGCGTTGGAAAATAAGGCATTTTCTGAAATTGTGGAACATCTGCCTGACGCAATAAAGTTCCAGTATTTGGAAATATGGGATGAATACCAAGAAAACAGTTCACCTGAGTCAAAAATTGTACATCAGATTGATAGACTGGAGATGGCGTTACAGGCAAGGTTGTACCAAAAAGAGGGCCATCCCAAAGAAAAACTGAATTCGTTCTTTGAATCTGCTAAAAAGGACATTGTTCATCCAAAACTAAAAGAATTATTCATGCAGGTGATGTCTGATAAATAATTCAATGATACGATTGTGGGGATATAATTTTTAACGCAAGACTTGCACCTTAACGAAGCAACCGTCTCGAGATATTTCCCTTGAAATGACTCTATGTTTGAAGTGTATTCTTGAAAACTGTCATCTTTGTAAAATCACTTGATGGCATTCTACTTTCAACAAGCCTCCACAATCAACATAAATCCAAATCATGACAGCTGCGGCAACCGCAACAAAATGCCGAATTGAATCTTAAATCTGATTTTTATTGCAACATGTGCTCACAAAATTTGTTTTTAATTATTTCACTGCGGGATTCAAAAGCCTGTTAGTTAACACCAACAAAGACCATAAGTAATGCTATCTCGACTGCGGCAAGAGAAAAACCGCCAATAACTGTAAGTTTAATTTTGGAAGATCGATGCATGCGTGAATTATTCAAAACTTGTTTAAAAGATTAACCGTGAAATGTTTATTTTTTGATTCTTTTGTAATATGCAATCAAATTACATTACTGGAATCTGTGAAAAATTCAAAACGAAATGTGACAATTATGGGTCCGATTAAAATGCGAGTTGGGGTATCATAAAAAAGACTTACTCGGATGTAAAATAATCCAAAATGCCCTCTTATTGGGATTTTGAAACACCAAGTACTGTTTTGTACATTTACCTGCATGCTTGTTTGTCGGGATATGTCTGAACAGATGCATCTGCATTTTTTGGTGCATCAACAAGTCTTTCAAGAATCATTGATGTGAATACCTTGCCAATATATGCATCAGTATGTCTGGGATCTATCTTGATGGCCTGATCAAAATACTGTATGGCCAAGTCATGTTGATCATTGTTGTATACTGTATGGACTATGCGAAACCATCCTTCTGTAAAGTCATGATTGACTTTAATTGCCTTATCATATGTCTCAATTGCCTTTTCAAATTGTCCCTGTCTTGTTAGGGAATCCACTTTACAATGAGTGCATTGTCATTTTATCTTGCTCTTGGGACATCGATGATTATGCACCTAAAGATCCGCAAATTGCAGTGAAATTGTGACTTGTAAATGCCTGGAAAACTATTTCAGGGTTGGATGGAATTGTTTTTCAGATCTATTCGCCAAATACTGAGTATCGTATTTCTAACTCAATCTTCCCATCACTCAATTCTGTTGTGGTAAATGAAGCTGCTGAAATACGATGTTTTATTTCAGGATCATTGAAACATTCAATCACCATTGTTCCCACGTTATCTTTATGGTCCACAGTAAATTTTATTTCATGCATTTCTCACGTTATATGTCTGTAATAGATAACACTTCTGTTCATGCCATGATTGAATATGCTTCTTGATTACATCCTTTATCCTATCTTCCTTCGCTTCCGATACGGTTGCCATAATTGGTTTCCCTACATCTTTCGCATCTTTGGATGTCTTGCGTTATTCCTTTTGGATATTTTATCCTTTGATTTCAGTTCTTCACATCATGTCATTTGTTAAAATTCCCCTTGGTGTGTTGCGAGCATTTATTCTCCAGATTTATTTCACCTGTGATTTGACAACCATAATCACGAGTTGTTATTGTTGTAAATCTATTATCTTCCGACATATTCCAAGATTAGTTTTTGATACTATGATGAGAGATCTATAACTACCAATCAGATTCAGATGTTTCATTTACAGAAAATGATATTTTTGATGTATCCTAGTTCTTATCTTTCTTGAAGCAGCGAATCTGTCTTATTCACCTCTTTTTACGTACGTGAAGATGGAATAGAATGGAGAGATGAGCAGATATTGACTTCATAAACTGTCTGAACAATATTGCGTAGTGTGATGGTGAGATCTTTAGCTTGCTATTGAACCTGTTATTTACACTGATAATTGCATTTTTCATTGTAAAGTATTATTTAGAAAGATTCTCAAAGATACAAAGTAGACATGTCAGACAGTAGTAAAGACGAGTTGATTGATGCGCAAAAGCAAATCATAGGAATTTTGTTTGAGGTAATCAAGAGGCTACAGGCAAACAACGATTTAGACGAGGAATACTTTCAAATCATTTCCAACGATGACAGAAACGATCTTCGAATAAAGGAAATAATGGGCGAAAGAACAGAAAATGCAAAAATTGTAGGCAGGCTGCTAGAACAACTTGAAACCTAGTTTCCACAGCTGCAATCGTCATCTGAGATGATTCTCAAATGGGCAGTCTGCTGATATTTGTCTTGAACGTAGCCTGCAAGATTTGTAATTCTGACTCGTGGTGCTCTGACTGTCCAGCTTCCCTCATTTTCAAACCAGAATTCAATCTCGTCTAGATCATACCTTTCATTGCTTTCAACGATCTTTTTGAAAATTACTTTGATCTCATCCACTTGGGTTTCTGAAAGCATCGATTTGTCCTCTACCATCATTGTAATTTCGTTTAGCTTGATGATCACGTTGTTTGTTAAAGGCATGATTTCTCTAAACTTGGAATTCTATAACAATCTTCTGAAGTGACATTGTTTTTATAATAACTGAACTCTCTGTGAATGATGCAGTATTTTCAGGCTTTAAAGTTGGGCCAAAAAAGAGTGGCAGCAGCTAGGGAGTATCTGAATACGCTAACTGACGGAAAGGCGATGCCCGCATTGGCTTTGGCTGAGAACAAGTCAAACGCGTGGATTCCTGTAGGCGAAGAAAACCTGTATGCATTCGTTGACGAATCAGCCGGTTTCATTCTTACTGACAAAAGTGGATACATTCTTGCGCTAGTTGATAGGACAGGATCCTCGAAAACAATTGTTCAGGGAGTTACAAAGTCGCAAAAAGAGATATTGGAAAAGGCCTTTGAAAGCGACAATATTGAAAAGTTTGAAGGCAAAGTAATCTTGCCCGTATAGCCTTGAAATAAAACGTAAAGCTTTAGTTAGATTAGTCATTTTATAATAAAATGAGTAAATTTTCTCAGGACATCGAGGTCAGCGGTCATCTTATTGACTCTTCCATCCTGACAAAAATTTTTGACAAGATAATGGATCTGCAAGGGGAGTTTCAGGTAGAGGAAATTGAAATTGGAAAAAAGAAAATGGATCAGTCTTTTGCACGATTATCCATTACGGGAAAAGACCAAAGCCATTTGGATGAAATATTAAAAACAGTTTATCGTCTGGGGGCCGTATCAAAAATTCAAAATGAAATCTTACTAAAAAAATCACCAAAGGATTGTGTAATGCCTGATAATTTTTACAGTACAACCAACAATCAGACCCACGTTTTTCACAAGGGAACATGGGTCCTGGTTGGAAACATGATGATGGACAAATGCATAGTTGTCAAGGGCAAGAAGGCGTTTTGCGTTCCTGTTCGGGATGTGAAAAAAAATGATCAGATTATTGTTGGCGAAATGGGGGTCAAAATAATTCCTCCTGAGCGTCCAAGGGAAGGCGTCAACGTTTTTGAATTCATGGGCAGCTCAAGCTCAAGTGAGAGACCTACCCAACACATAGCAAAACAGGTTGCAGATGACATTTACAATACCAAGAAAAACGGCGGAAAGATAGTCATCGTGGGAGGTCCCGCAATAGTGCATACTGGAGCTGACGATGCGGTATCTGAACTGATAAGATCTGGGTATGTTGGAGGCGTTTTGGCAGGAAATGCCCTTGCAGTGCATGACATAGAGTATGCCACTTTGGGAACCTCGCTTGGAATGAACGTTCATGATGCCACACTGGCATATCACGGACATAGAAATCACATGGATACAATCAACGCTGTTTTCAAGGCCGGCTCAATTGCAAACATGGTAAAATCCAAGAAACTGACCAAGGGAATAATGTACGAATGTGTAAAAAACAAGGTGCCATTTGTCTTGGCAGGATCAATCAGGGATGACGGGCCGTTGCCTGACGTAATCACCGATGTCACTCAGGCCCAAAGACAATACAAAAAAGTCCTAAAGGATGCAGACATGGTCATTATGATCTCCACCATGCTTCATTCAATTGCAACAGGAAACATGCTTCCTGCAAAGGTCAAAGTAATCGTAATTGACATCAGTCAGCCTACCGTTACCAAGCTCATGGACAGGGGAACGTGGCAAGCGATGGGAATCGTATCTGACGTTGGAGCATTCTTGCCGATGATTGCACAACAGCTTCGAGACAGAAAGTAATTCAAACGGACCTGAATTTGTCGTGAGTCATTCATGCTGGTATTAAATACCTGAATTGTTGACATTGAGAAAATTATTTTTATTGTTTATGCATGACTCATGCGGAGAAATTCTACGTTTTTCTTAAATTAAATGTGATGTTACTTTGTTTCGTTGAACAAAAACCGGTACTGGTTTTATTCTCTTGGAATGTTTTTATTTTTAGGATTATTTGCAAACCCTGCATTTGCAGAGGTTGACAGCATTCAAGCTGACGGGGATCTATTTTACGTGGACGAACAGATTAGAATTTCTGGAACAGTTGAAACCGGCTCCACGGGCCTTGTAACGATCGTAATCCGTGATCAAAATGACCAATTTGTGTTGCTGGCACACTCTGAAATTCATCATGATAATTCGTTTGAAAAAAAGATCATCTTTGAGGATCAACTCACCAAGCATGGCAGATATTCTGCGACAGGATTCATCCTCAACATGACTAATGCAGCAACTGCAAACTTTGAGATCTCACCAAGCGAATTCCCAACTGGTAAAAATATCGAATCCGACAAGATGGTAACTGATGAAATTCTGAATGATGGTTTGATTTCAGACGATTATGACGGTGATAAATCTGCTGAACCTTTGAATGCAATTGACATTGTCTGACATGTGTCCTTTTTGGATTCCAGCAAGGATCCAATCCATTATGTCGAGAGATACTATTCTGAACCCCATTACAAGAGTTGGTTTGACAGAAACTATCCTGACCAAATCATAGAGGAAACTGTGGGGTATGTGGGCAATCTTTACGATGAAAGGTCAACAGTGAAAGAAATATTGGATGTTGAAATTATTCCGGACGTACAGACCTCATCCATGACAGATTCTTCCAGCGGTACAGATGACAAACTAGACGCTGCGCAAATATTTCTGGTGATTGCAGCATTGGGAACTTTGTTTGGGGCAGTCTACTTGGTAAAAAGACAAGCTGACAGCAATACAAGGCAGATTTTGCTGAATAAAAGTATCATAAGAAAAAAAATACTTGATCCTATCTTGCGTTCCAATCCACAAGAAATCATTCAAACAAGACTTGCCAAAGGAGAAATCACCTTTGAAGAATATGACCGGTTAAAATCTAAACTGAGTTGAGTTGCATGTCACGGTCTAAGCCGTGGAATCTTTCTGAATTTGCATCTTTGGCGGAGTGCCTTTTCTCATACTGTTGAAAAACATGTCAATCATTTCCAATCCTACTACCACCTTTGGCGCATTATTTTTCACAAACTCGAGTTTTTCTGAGCTTGTCTTTGGCTTGTTTTCAAGATAGTTTTTGTAGACTGTAGCCCCGTCATAGTCAACATATGCAATCCTTGCACTAAAGTCAGTTCTTTCCAAAACAAGGCTGTCTCCTCCCACGATTGCCGTGTGATACGGGTGAAGAATCAGGGATTCTGACAGTTTCTGTGAAGTCATGATGTTCATTTTTTGCAAGTCCGTGGCAAACACATTGAAATCCGCCAGCAGATAAAACGTGGCGCTGGGTTTTGTAGTCCTTACTCCTTCTATTGCTGAAAGCTTGTGATGTGTGTATTCTCCCATTATATGATGTATGCTTCTAGTCACCTCAAAGTATTCGTCCATTTCCTTGCTGAACTCGAATCCTGCAACTGCTGCATGCTGAATCGGAGTAGAGACTGCAGTGTATTCTGTAGCCAGGATCTTTTTGAACTGCCTTTTCAAATCAGTCGCATGCTGTGGGAATATTACGTATCCCAGTCTGTATCCTCCTGCCGCATGCGACTTTGAAAGTCCGTTTGTGACAAACGTGCCTTCGGGATACACTTTTCCCATGCTTACAAATTTTGAAAAGTCATAGGTGGTCTGGGCATAAATCTCATCAGAAATCACCGTGATGTTTTGCTCCCTGCATACGTCTGCTATCTCTTCAAGCTCCAACCTGTCATAGAGCAGTCCGGTCGGGTTGTGGGGATTGTTTAGGATTAGTATCTTCTGCCTGTCTTGCAGTCTTAACGCCAACTTTCTAAGATCGTTTGGAGAGAACTTTTTGTTTGCACGTGTTGGCAGCATGTGATAGTTCTTCTTCAAGAATCTGATCTGCGGCAAGTATCCGAGCCATGCCGGAGTGGGCAGGATTACGGTCCCGTGCAATGCCTCCAGAAGATTAAATATCAGCTCCTTTGTTCCTGGACCGACGTAGATTCTTTCAGGGGCGATGTCCATTCCAAAATAATGCTTGTTGTATTTTGATATCGCGTTTCTAAGCTCCGGAATTCCAGGTACTGCTGCATATGCCCCCCTGTCCGCATTTTTGACCAACGCATTTTGTACTATTTTTGGGACTGGAAACGGGGACTGACCAAATGCAAACCCGTAGAAGCCAAAACTGCATTCGGAATGAGGGCAATCGGAGTGAAATTCCTGCAAAAACGTGTTTAGTTTGAGATTTTCTGGCATTTCGATGTCTTCGACTTGCTGATCAACTACGAATTTCATCGATGTATGTTATTCAGGCTGACATTATAGATCAAATGTAAAAAAGTAAGTATCAAAGAGCTAATTTTTTTTACAAATCATTTTTTTTCAAATAAAACTTTGTGATTTTTGAACATATTTGATAATTTTTTGACCACTTAGTTTCAAATTATTCAAGTTAAATTTGAATTGCAATGATCCATTTGTCCAAAAAACATATTCGTCTGAACAACTATGTTGTCATTTCCTAAAAATCAAATCACACTCAAACGTTGATTGCTGTACGATAGACATTCTCTCTACCCACATACTTTTAACCGAAAATTTTCCCAATCAATCATGGATGAATATGTAAATGACATAAAGGATGCAGTTGAGGTGTACCTGAAAACAGGGCAGTACATAGTTGAGGAATCAACCAAATTCAAAGACAAGCTTGATCCAGAAAAAGGTCTGGAATCATCAGATATAGAAACAATGTTGAAGCAAATCGATGCATGGTCTGGCTCGTTTGGCGTAATTTCAGATAGGATGAATCATGTGTTGAATTCCAGAAAATCACCCTGACAAAAAATAAATTTTTGTGTTCATTACCTTTTGTCAGTGCATTTGTTTTACTGTGATTATTTTTTTTAAATGCGGCCTGTCACAATGTGAGATTATTTCTCTTTAGGATCTGTAGAAACTTTTCCTGAACTGCATCACTATTTCTTAACAGTGGACTGGTGGTGGCATCCTTTGTACCTTGCACATAGTCAAGATGAAACCAGTCATTGTCAAGAATCATTTCAATTTCATCCTGGAAAATTTTTAGGTTTGGCGGAATCCACTTGTATGCCAACGTGATTGCCGCAATGCTAGAATCAGATGAAAGAAGGTTTATCTCCTTTGTCTTTTTTGCTGTTCGTAAATTGTGATATTCTCCATGTTCAAACATCACGATGTTGTTTTCCTGAATAGTTTCCCACATCCCTTTATTCCATACGTCAAGTTGTCCCGCAATAACGTGGATGGCTTCAATTATGATGGAGTGTTTGTGTGTATGCTGCATCTCGTCTTCTGGTATGTATGCTATGACTGATCTAATGGTATCAAGGTCAAAGAATTCTCGAATTTCATTTGTATCCTTTGTGATGCCTATCTTTTCAAATTCATCGCGCATTATCCTGGTTTGACCATCTATTATTCGCACATCTCAGCCAAAAACAACTCTCCCTTAAAACTCCTGAACGTATACGACTGCTCAGAAATGATGATTTGGTTTCACAAAATGAAGAAAATTGGTGATGCGCACACAAATTTTTGATTTTTTGTACCTACCGTCATGATGTGTGGTTGGGAATGTGTCAAATGATGATTTTGTCATTAATTTGACGCTGTGATGTTGAGTCCTGTTATTCCATGATAATTATTTTTTTGAATTGTTCAGTCCAATTTTTCAATCTCATCAAGCACCTGCGGATTTTCCAGCGATGAGAGATCTCCCAGTTCCTTTCCGAGTAGTTTTGATTTCAAAAGTCGACGCATTATTTTTCCTGTTCTGGTTTTGGGCAAGTCAGACAGCTGAAAAATAAATTTTGGTTTTGCCACCTTTCCTATTTTCTCAGAAATGTAATCCGTAATCTCCGAGCTCTCAATATCTTTTGATTTGTCATCTGCGACAAAAAATACCACTATTGCCTCGCCTGTAATGTCGTCAGGTATTGCAACTGACGCTGCATCTGATATTTTTTTGTTTGATATTACCGTGTGCTCTATTTCTGCAGTGCTCATCCTGTGCCCTGAGACGTTGATGACATCATCTGTGCGTCCGCGCATGTACCAAAGATTGTCCTTGTCGACGTGCACGTAATCTCCGTGAAACCAAACGTCCTCAAATCTTGACCAGTACGTGTCGACGTATCTTTCATCGTCATTTAGCATGCCACGCGTCATGGCAGGCCATGGTGATCTGATTACCAAATATCCGTTTTCTCCCCTGACTGAATTCTGATCATCATCAACCGCATCCAAATCCATTCCGGGAACCGGAATGCCTACCGTGGACGGCTTTAGCTTCATTCCTGGAAATACTGACAGCATCGCGCCGCCAATCTCTGTCCCTCCAGACAGGTTCATGATTGGAATTTTCTTGTTGCCAACTTTTTCGTACAGCCACCACCAAGAGTCCTCATCAAGTGGTTCTCCAGTAGTCGGAATGTTCTTGATCTTATCTAGTGCAAAATGCTTCAGCGGCTCAACGTTGTTTTTCTTAAACAGCCTGACTGCCGTGGGGGAAATTCCAAAGATTGTCGCCTCATAGTCTGCCAGCATCTTCCAAATCCTCTCCGATGTCGGAAAGTCCAATGCGCCGTCATAGATTACAGCTGATGCGCCCATGACAAGAAGGCCGTATACGTTCCACATCAGACCCGTAATCCAGCCAATGTCTGCAGGCCAAAACATGGTGTCATCTTTTTGAATGTCTACAAGGTATGCTGCCTGATGACCTGCAAAAACTGAAAATCCGCCATGTACATGCATTACGCCCTTTGGCTTGCCTGTTGTACCTGAAGTGTACAGAATGAACAGTGGATCTTCAGAATCCATGACTTCCGTGACGCACATGTCACTTTGTGTTCTCACTAGCTTGTCATAGAATACTATTTTTTCTGAATCAGAATACTTGTCTACTCCCTTGTACGGGACGATGATCACCTTTTCCACTGCGGTATCTTTGATTGCATTCTCAGCTGATTTTTTTTGCGATACTGGTTTTCCTTTTCTGTGAAATCCGTCTGAGATTAGCAGAACCTTGGCATTGCAGTCCTGTAACCGTATGTGAAGGGATTCTGAGCTGTATCCTGAAAAAATTACCGTCTGAACCGCGCCAATCTTGGCAGCTGCAAGGATTGCAACAATTGCCTCCTCTATCATCGGAAGATAGATTGCAACAATATCTCCCTTTGTTACCTCCAATGATTTCAGACCGTTTGCAAACTTTGATATCTTGGAATCCAGTTCAGAATATGAAACAGAAGATGTGCATCCGTCTTCGGATACAAAATGATATGCAACTTTTTGCGGTGATATCTTTACAAACTTTTCAACTGATGACTTGTAGATGTTTGTCTTGCCATCTGTAAACCACTTGGACCATGCGATTCCGTTGGACGTGTCAAGTATCTTTGAATACGGATGATCCCATACGATCCCGATGTCCTCGTCCACTGACTTCCAAAACCATTCAAGATTCTCTTTTGCCTTTTGCGACAGCTCGTCCAGCGATGACACGTCGTGCTTTTGCATGAACCTGTGAATGTTGGATTCCAGAATTTGCTTTTCTGTTGGAATGAATTCAAAATCCGGCATAGTCAGATTTTTTAGATTCAAAGGGTGTAAAAAGATTTTTTTGGTTTATGAAATGTCAATTCCAAGACGTCTTGCACATGCGATTGCCGCCTTTCCCGCATCTTCATCAATTCCAACTTTTTGCATCTTTTCAGTCCATCCCGTTTGGGTGCCTCTTGTATTCTCATGATAGTATTCTCGTAGTATGACTCCCACCTGCTCGTCTAGTCTACGCCTGATAGGCTCATTCATCCCTGCCTGAAGAATTGTGGCATCTGATGTGGCCAATATCTTGATGAACTCAATGTCTTCCAGTGACAGTTCTGTCATTATGTCCCCGTCTGCTTTTTCAGCAGGTTCAGAGTCAATCCAGGATCTGCCTTTCCTTTTGTCTTTTGCATCACCTTTCCGACCAAAAAGTTAATCGTCTGAGGATTTGACTTTGCCTGCTCTACTGCTTGGGGTTCCTCAGAAATTACCTGCTTGATAATCTCCAATAATTCTGATTCGTCTGAAACGTTTCCAAGGTCTAGCTCTGCAATGACTGATGACAAATCCTTTCCAGTATTTAGAATTTCATGCAGCGCGTTCTTTGATGAGTTCCTTGAGACCTTTCCTAATTGAATTGCATCAGCTAGCTCTTTCAGGTGTGCAGACGTAAGCTTGGACGTCTCGCGTTTTTCTCTGGTATCCATCAGTCCCATAAGCTCCGTGGTGATGATGTTTGCAACCTCTTTTGCATTTGATTCTGTGTGGGCCTTTTCAAACAGATCTGAATAGAACTTGTCTGAGGATAGCACGTCAGCTACCTGTGCTGGAATGCCGTATTTTGAAACGTACCTTTCCTTTTTGGAGCTTATACTTTCAGGCATTTCTGACTTTAGCTTTTCATGTGTTTCATAATCTATATTGATCCATGGAATGTCCCCTTCCAGGAAATATCTATAGTCAAGCTCCTCTTCCTTTGAACGCGACGAGACGGTAATCTTTCTCAGGTCATCCCAGTGACGGGTTTCCTGAATTATTTCTATGTCGCGCGAATGCAGGCTCTCCTGCCTTGTAATCTCAAAGTGGGCCGCCTTTTCCAAATCATGAAACGAGCCGATATTTTTTATCTCGACTTTCTTGCCGCCCTCAATTGACACGTTGGCATCAGCCCTCATTGCACCTTCCAATCTTGGGTCTGCCACTCCCAGATTGGCAAGTATGTCTGACAATATGTTCAGAAAGTCTCTGACCTCCTTTGGGGTCTCAAAGTCAGGCTCTGTGACGATTTCAACCAGCGGCGTGCCTGCACGGTTGTAATCCACAAGTGTGATCTGGTTCTTCGATGAGCTTCCCTCGTAGATGAGCCTTCCGGGATCCTCCTCCAGCTGAATTCTGGTAATCCTGATCTTCTTGTCTCCCACCATGATTGAGCCGGGTCCGCCAACGCTTGTGTCCCCGTAGATGTTTAGCTGGGTAATCTGAAAGTTCTTTGGAGAATCAGGATAGAAATAATTTTTTCTAAAGAATGCAATCTTTTCAGGGGTGCTGCAGTTCAGGGCCATTGCAATTATGATTGCCTTTTTTACCGCTTCCTGGTTTAGCCTTGGCAGACTTCCTGGCAGTCCCATGCAGACAGGACATATGTTTTCGTTTATTTCAAGATCTCTGTAGTTTGCCTTGCATGGACAAAACAGCTTGCTGTTAAGATTTGTAAGCTGGCAGTGAATCTCCAGTCCAATCATGGTCATATTGGAACCTCCGGCAGGTTTACAGTCTGCTCCAATGCATATGCTGCCTGCAGTAATAATTTGTCCTGATTGGAATCAGCTATCATCTGAATGCCTATAGGCAATCCATTTGATGTCGTAAACGGCACTGACACTGCAGGCCTTCCCGTAAGATTTGCAGTAACTGTGTTGATGTCAACTTGAAACAATGCAACTGGATCATCAATCTTCTCGCCTTTCTTGAATGGCAGTACCGGAACAGTGGGTGCGACCAGCAGATCAAATCTTTTGAACGTCTCGCTGATTTCTTTTGTCAGCTTGCTTTTGACCTTCAGTGCTTTCAGGAAGTACTTTCCAGCTTGACCTGCCGACGGGACGAATCCTCCGATGATCATTCTTCTGGTCACTTCGGGACCGAACTGTCGTCTGGCCTTTGTAATGTATGAGTTAAACTCGTATCCCTCCACTGGAAATTCATATCCGTATCTCAGGTTGTCATACCTTGCAAGATTGCTTCCAGCTTCAGTTGCAGTAATCGTGTAGTATGCGGCAACAGAATACTTTACCATGTCAAGTGAGACCTCCTCGCATATGGCACCAAGGCCTTCAAGCTTGGATATTGCATCCTTTGTAGCTGACAGCACTTCAGGTGATGTTCCCTCTCCGATCATTTCCTTGATGATTCCTATCTTCTTGCCTTCTATGCCTGACTCTATGCCTGAAAGATAGTCTTGGTTGCCGTTGTCAATTGTGGTATTGTCATTTGGGTCCAACCCTGAAATGATGTTTAGCATGAATGCCGAGTCCTTTACGGTTCGGGTAAGTGGGCCAATCTGCTCAATGCTGTTTGCATATGAGATCAGTCCAAATCTGCTTATGAGGCCGTAGGTCGGCTTGTAGCCTACAACTGAGCAAAAGCTTGCAGGATTCCTGACTGATCCTCCTGTGTCCGAACCAAGTGATGCGACGCATTCAAAGGCGCTTACAGAAACAGCACTGCCTCCAGACGAACCGCCTGGAACGTAGTCTGTGTTCCACGGGTTGCTGCTCGGACCGTATGCGCTGAACTCAGTTGAGAGTCCCATGGCAAACTCGTCAAGGTTTGCCTTTCCGACAAACGTTGCATCCTGTTGCTTCAGCTTTTGGATTACGGTTGCATCATATGGTGCTACAAAGTTCTCCAACATCCTTGATGCGCACGTGGTCTTACTGTCCTTGATGCAGATGTTATCCTTGATTGATATTGGCATTCCAAAGCATACTCCCATTTTGTCTCCTGATTTTATCTTCTTGTCTATTAGTCGAGCTTGCTCTACTGCCTTTTCATTAACGGACAGAAACGCGTGCAGCTTGTCTTCAATTCCCTTAACATGCTCAATGGTGCTTGCAACATAATCCTCAGCTGAAATGTTTCCGTTTTGCACTTCTTGAACGTATTCAAGGGCAGATATCTTTAGATTCATGATGACATCTTTGGGGCCCTGACATAGGTTCCCTTGTAATGGTTTAGCTTTTCAATCAGTTTATCATCAAATGGCACATGCTCATCCTTTCTTAGATTGGAAATTGGAATCTCCTGCATGGGTATTTCCTCTGAATCAACTCCTGCAGAATCTAGCACGTCAAAAAATTCTATCATTGACTGCACCTTGTCTATGTATTCCCTGTGATCATCTACGTCTATTCGCATCATCTTGGAGACGCGTTCAATTTCTTCTGCTGTTACCATGTTGATCCACCAATGATACTAAATCGTGCCTGAAAATTGGTAAAAAACTGTAATTTTATTGTCATAATGAAGAAAATTAAATTTCTTTGATATAATGCTAATGATTTTGTCTAAAAAATACAATATGTTGGTAGATGATTATTGAAAATTGAAAGTCATTTTTTGAATATGAAAATACAATATGACTTAGATGATGTTTAGTTTTAGATTGCTCTAAAATGTTTGAAAGTTCAAACTCAGTTGGGAGCACGTCATGCATGGGGATATAGTTAGGGCATTGGAAAATACACCCACGTGGAATTAATTTCAAAAAAAAGAATCAGAAATTATAATTAATTCAAGGCATACAAAAAACACATGCCTGCAAAAGTAAAGGTCAGTATTGGATGGCAGATTATTTTTGCAATAATGTCCCCTGTGAACCTATGGGCGTTTTATAGAATCAAGAAACTAAGAAAATACGTTCTGTATGTCCTGATTCCGTCAGCCATCATGGTTTTTGCATTGTCCTTTGTAGGATATTACGAGATGACCTTAATTGATCCTTCCGGAGGACAGCTGGGTTCAGATGCCATAATTCCATTACCACCGTACATGACTCCGATCAAGCCCCATCAAAGTTTGTTACCTGTAATTCCATACAACATAATCAGTATCGGAGTTTCAATTGGACTGACCATATTTTCAGTTTATCTGGCTATGAAATGGTCAAGGCAGTGGAATGGGCAGTTCCCATGACGATAGTCTTGAACAGAAATAGTCCCCACATATTTAGTTAAATCATGAACCGCAAGACTGCAAAGATAGGTTGTTCTGCAATTGCAGGTTTTCACCTGTTCTTTTTGAGCACCATCTTCATGGTTGGAGAGGGAATTCTTTTCGGTTTCAGATACTTTGATGATGTGATTCGAATATTCACCGGAATCGAGATGATTATTTCAACAGTATCAATTATTTTGATTTTCAAAGATAAACAGATGGGCTATGTCATACTGGCATTATCCATTCTAAGTACCTACATCATCATGTTTGGACACCGCATGCTTTGGTGGCCATGCGAATATTGCAAATTTTGAAATTCAGATCATTAGGATGCAAACGGGTTTTCATTTTTCAACTCTCAAACTAATCCTGAATGTCATGATTAACTTTAACCCGTATTTACTGCAAATAAGGACATTTTGGACATGGCCAATGCATGAACCAAGTGTCGCCAAACAGAATCGCCTGAATAAATAATATTGCAGGTAACAAGAAATACCCAGATATCCTATTGGTCCATATGAGATAAAATGAGAATGCGCTTACAGACAAAAATATTGTCATGAATCCCATCATCGCAGGCAACGACAACAGCATCCCCCATAAAAAAATTATCTCTGCCTATCAAGGCAATCACATACAGTAAAATCAGATATGCTAAACCAATTCCGACAGCACTGAATTTTGCAATCTTGAGAAATCGTTGTTTTTTCATGTATGTCTACCTGAGAGAGCATCGGTTGTTTTCATATGTACCTCCGTTAATTTCACAAGAAATCTTGGGTAGATTAGAAAGATCTACAAAATTCTCTGACATGTATTTTTCACCAGTAGGGAGAGAAACTTTGGAAACATCATATGGATCCTCGTCTCTTAAGAACGCCAATTCAATAAACACGATGCCCTCCTCATCAGGAACATCTGAGATGATTATTTGCCTGTTTGTTTTGTTTTCAGGATCTACAAAGGGAAACACAACATTTTGTCTTTCAAACTGTTCCATGTGCATGCCTACGGCATTTTCTAGTTCAAGATCATCAGGAAGCTCAAAAACAATCAGTGTGCTTTCATCACCAGTAAACATGACATGCATTGCCCAAGTATGTCTATCCGTGGGATCTTGAAGATTGTTCATTGCCATTATGTTCAAATCAGTTCCGTTTACCATCAGGTATCTTACTTCATGTTCTGTTTGATCATCTTGCCAGAAAACAGTTCCGACGACCGGTCGAGGTTTCTCGTGTGAATAAAATGCCCAAGGTTCTGAAAAAACCCTGTACCCTATTGTGTTGGTCCAGCTTCCGCCTGCCTGATACTCCCTCATATCAAAGGGTGAAAAGTATTCGGGATTTTGTTTCTGAATATTTTCAACCGTTGAGACATTCATGCATACGGGTTTCAGATCATATTTGAAACGCAAAACAAGTTCTTCGTTGCAGGCGATGTTTGTGGGATGCGCATATTTTACTTGTTTTAGTGGCGGCTCAAATTTTGGAGATGTTGAGGGGGATGACAATCCGGGGACGGGATGTATTGTGTCTTTTGTAGATTCATCATGATATGCATCAGCAGTTCCTACAAATCCTAATACAAGAACAAACATCATCAAAAGTTCGGTCTTCATTTTCTCATGTCTCTTATACCGCCAGTGCATTGTTTTCTATGAATGATAAAACCTGCAATAGTTGTAATGATTCCACCATAAACCAGATGAGTCGGAATTTCATCTATTAGTTTTACCCATAAAGGAATATCACTCAAATGAATTGGTTCAGAAGAAAGACCGTGAGGTGTTAATTCTATTCCAATAACACCAATTAGAAACAGAACAAGACCTACAGTAATTATTTTAGTGCCTAGTTTTTTTATCATAATCTCAAAAATTTTCTTTCTAATCAGAACAAGGACACTTGCTGCAATCAGATAGTAGTTAAGCGGAATCATAAATCTGAGAAAATTAAATTCTTGAGTTTCAAGCATTAATGGAACGAATGCAAATACGGGGATGATCAATCCAAATATTATCCCAGATATCAAAACTCTGGCCTTCATCTTATCTTTCCATCAAATGCTATTTTGCCGTCATATTCTGTGGATTCGTTGGTCATCACTGTCGGAACAGAGTCAAACAATCCCCTGAACTGGCATGTTTTTTCCAGTTTGGGATTGAAATCATCATAATGTCTGCAGTGATCAAGACATTCAGATATTCCAGTCATGGTTTGAGACGTAGTGCTTCCCTGAGATGTTCCGTCTTGCATGATCATGCTAGAGGATATGCGGCATTCGCCTTGCTCCCATTCGGGTACAATTAAGCCACTGGGCAATACGATAGTTGATGTGGAAGTTATTATGACAAAAACAAGCAATATTTTCTTGTATTTTTTTATTAGTGGCATAAATGACGGATTGACCTTGAACAGCGCACGATAAACAAAGTAAAACAGCAATCCCATACTGACAAGTTGGTATGATGAAAAACCTGAGAAATAGCTCAGGCCAATTCCAGGTAAGGTAACATGCGATATTAGAGATATTGGTATGATTGCAAAATAATAGCAAAGTATGCCAATGATAATCCAGATGATTCTTTTGCGCAAGTTTTCAAAATAATTCGTCATTTTCTTTTTCTCCAAACAGTGAAAATTATTACGATGACGATTCCCAAAATAACGTAAGGCCAGAAAATAACTGTAAACATTGCAATTGCCATACCAAAACCGTCTGAACCCAACTTACAAGGAGTCAGACTTACGTCATCTTCTTGATACCAACACTCGCTTGAGTTGCCCGTATTTTTAGAATCATTATTCCAAGAAGATATTCTGTACTGTAAGTATTCAAAAAAGTCTAAATCTAACGGTCTTTCTATGCAAAAAGAATTTGGAAAGTCATCACAATAACCCTCTTGCGGTACTCCATTAACAGGGTCTGTTAGTTTTGAATAGTCAAAATAAATCATCAATCCAGCAATTATGAAAATGATTATGATTGCAGTCGAGACTAGGAATTTGGTTTTCATTTTTCTATCCTCTTGAAACCAAAACACCCCAAGATCTAGGAATCAGTTTTTCGGCAGTATCTCCAGTCACGCAAACGGGCCTAGAGTCCTTAGGCGTTAACAGCATGGTAAGCCCGTCTTTGCATCGTATCTCATCAGTTGAAACTCCGGACTTGAACTGCTTTAGCGGAGGCAATATGGAAGAATATGGCGGATTGTCTATGACCTTACACATTGGCGGTTTCAATGCCAGAACAAATGCATGAATGATTTCAACTTCATTGGTATTATGAGGAAATGTCATTGAGAGTTTTCTGTGGTCTTTGTATGGAATTTCCTCATAGTCTATTTCCTCACCATCACGCAAAACAAAAAATCTGCTGTCCTTGCCATTTGTTTTAGGATCAAGCATGTTTCGTGGCAGTTCAATCTCAAGGCTCATGTCATATTCGCTTTGGGATGACACATCAATTAGCAACGAGCCATGCTCACAAAACAGAGTCATGTCATGAATTGTGCCATTTGATATGCTGTAGGGGATGTTGTATCTTACTTGTTTTTCATATATTGAAAATGACTTGTCAAAGTCGTGCAGGTCTTCAGTTGCTTTTAAATCCGTACCCCAAGCTTGTGGAACAAGCATTGACAATGCAACTAGTGTAATCATCAAAAATCCAGTTTTCATTTTTTAACTAACCTCCCAATCAACTGTGATTTGTACAAAAAGATTATTCCAAGGCCTATGAGACTAAAGCCAATAATCGGATAAGCTAAGAGTGCCACTATCTGATCCAAATAATGCCAAGGGGATTCCTGTCGCAAAAACATCACTATTGGACCTAACATAGATGATATGTGAATTCCAAAATACAGCATTATTGCAGCAGATACTATTGTAATGTAGGGCCTGCTGCGAATGTTTTTCTTTTTGAGAATAAAGTGAGTGCTTAGCAGGATAATGGCAATAATTACAGATGCCAGAGAAACAAATACCAAAATTAATTCCCATCCAAATGGAAAATCAAAAACATGACTGGATGATAATGCTGGATCCAAATCAATTGAGCTATCACCCATATCTTCTAATTCAATAACGATTGAAAAAATTTCAGAGTTATCAGGACAATCCCACATGGTATTCTCACAAATTGGAGGATTCTGACATGCTGTTATGTCACTTGTACACATGGAAAGATCTTGGGCAAATGCAGAACTCGTAAATCCCAAAATTACAATTCCAATAATTGTCAAAAGTACAGTTTTCACTTTCCATTCTTCCATTTTTTGATTGCAAAGAATCCGAGGATGATTCCGACAAGACTCAGACCAGAATACGCATAAAGCATTCCAATAGAGTTGCCTGATTCTCGAAAATCATTGGGATTGGGATCTAGAATAGGTTTGCCTGTCAGCAGATTCTGTCTTGTAAATGTTGGATCATCTATTCTGAAATTGCCTGAGTTTGGCATGCATATGCCATCTTTTAACATATTTCCTTTTTCACAAATGTCATTTTTCTCAACTACGCATTGTCCATTCTTTTCAATTGATGGTAATGGACAAGGCGGAGAATCTCCGATATGACACTGTATGTCGTCACTTACAAAGACGCCCACATGACATGATGGAATCGTGGCAGAATCCTCAGAAAATGATTCTTGGATTTGGGACGTTCCAAGGGTTACAATCATCAGCATCATCAAAAGTCTGGTTTTCATCAGGGCAAGAAGCCTCCAACATTGTCATAGTTTCGAGGTTTGTCGCAAAAGGTGCAGCGTTCCTCGCCTTTTTCATTTTCCTGATAATCGTGAAACAACCTGCATCTGCATAATGTATGAAACAGTCGTTCTAACATTTTTTGTGCATCCTAGCCCTCATTTTCTATTTTCTCCAAAACCACTATCTTGCCAGACTTCCATGCGTGATGATGCCCGTGATATTCGTAAATTCCAGGATCATTGAATGTGATCACGGCATTTCTTCCTGATTGAATGATGCCAGTTGTCCATCTTGGCTCCTCGCTGTACAGTGTGGACGGAGAATCATCATGGTTAATCCATCTGACGGTGTTGTTTTTTCCAATTACTGTTGTGACAACAGATGGTTCAACATTAATCCTTGATTTGGAATCCGATGATCCAAACGGAATCACGATATCTACAACTTTGCCTTTTTCAAAGATTCCATCATCCGTTTGATGTACAATTGAGAACGGAGGGTGTTTTTCATCCAGTATCTTTTGCGTGATCCATTTATCCTCAAAGCAGTCATACTCTTGCAAATATGGAAGTACCTGTCTCTGTTCTATTCGATACCCTTCCGGAGGAGTATGAACACACATTCCTATCATGTGGATCTGTCCCGTTAGCAAATCCTTGATTACGACCAAGTTCATCAAAGGAGGTACAACCATTCCGTTTGGCTCTACGAAATAAAACTCTGCAAAACTAGACTGAAATGTGTTAAAGTTCTCTCCAGTCCTAGTGACATCATAACGTTCCCTGAGCAGTTTTACCTCATCCATATTTTCAAACTCTTCCAGAGTTGATGATTTGAAGGTAGATAGTATTAGCTGCTGCGTTATTGAGAATGGAGATGGTAAAAAATACAGCGTAATTATTGCTAGTATGACAATCATGATTGGGATTAGATATCTAGTCTTCATTTTCTACCTCCACATAATCATTAATTGAAATGAATTCAGATTTCAAACTTCTTGTTCCACTTTTCAGACCATGTCACAATGAGATAAATTGAGAGTATTGTGAAACCCAGACCTATTGCCGTACTTGCAACAGTCAACAAGATCTCATTTCCATCCAAGTCATCAGAAAACTTGCTTACCTTTTCCAGACCGTTTTCCTCAAACACCATGTTCACGACAAAGACGATAATCACTATTGCCATGACCATCTGCGGGACATAAACGAACAGCAGGTATTTTTTGAGTCTCTGTATCCTGTAAAACGCCCATAGATCCAGAATTGGTACAAACACGACAAAAAGAATTTGCCAAAGTATGCTTACCTTTCCTTTTGCCGGCATGATGTTCTCAAATGATATTTGCCATCGTATAATTCAAGATGTTCTACCTTGCATCCTGGATTTTACGTATCTGCAAGATGCAAATCCGACTGCCGCAGGCGCTGCAACATACATTCCCAAGTTAAGTGCGATTACGGAAATTCCGAGTCCTAGAACTTGTAGTTCCAAACCGTTATCGGCCAACGTCATGATGGATAACGTAGAAATCATCGGGGTGATAAATGCCCTGACTACTTGTTGAAACATCGGATTCTCTCGTTCCATGTCGGCAATAGTTGGCGAGAATGAATAGTACAATTGGTTAAATCCAGACATGAAGGCTGTACCCGAAGATGTGCTCATTACGGCGTTATCCCTGATTTCCCTCAAGAATTGAACCTGTGGTGCCATCTCAGAGCCATATGCCGCTGTTGCAATTAGGCAGCCACCACCTTCTTTTGATTTATCTGCCAATGAATTGTTTGAACTTTGATTTTGTAGTTTATCTGTGCTTGTTTGAATCAAATTGGCAAATCCTATGGATGTTTGAGCGTCAATATGGGGTCTGCTGGCTGGACGTTAAGTCTCAGATGCATGTTGTCTTTAACTGAATTATACCCACTTCCAATTCCGCTAAAATTTATCTCAGCTAGAAAATAATTCCAATCCTCATTTTTTCCTTCATGTAATTCAAGTGATTCGTGTTGTCTTTGTGATAATGTATTATGGTAATGCGATTGGGCTATTTTGCTTGTTTCATATGCAATAACTGATGCGATTATCTCAAAGGAGCGATCTTGGTTTCTGATGTGTACCGAACAACTATCTATGGCTCCCTCACCCCATATCTGTTCTAATACGTGGGATGATGCTTTCGTTGCAGTTGTTTTGAGAGTAAATTTGTTACCGATCAAATCTTCGGCCTGTGTTTTGGAAATTAACGACAAGCATGTTTTCTCGTTTAGAATAATTTCTTGAAATTGCTTTATTTCAGATGGTGATGGATTTTCTTTTGTGCTTGACATATTCGATTTATTTGGTTGTTTTATTTCATATGGTTTGTCATCGACATTTGCATGGATGACTCTTGCCATTTCCAATAGCGATCCAGAATTTACAGTGTGCCAAGTTGTTGGGGCATTTAACCCGATCATGGTTTTCCCATTCATGGATGTCAAGACACTGTCAATTCCGGACTGCCCTACATCCATTGCGTAATACTCCCATTCGTTCTCAGAAATCAATTCCATCGGAATATCCATCATTTTTGCCATGGTCAATGTTTGCTCAAACTTTTCTTTTGTAACGTCTACAGAAGTAGAAACTACAGCAGACAGTGATACAGTAAATAAACGATCCTCGTTTTCAAATACTATCAGACATCCACTTTCAACATCATCATTTAATGCAACAAGGTCACTGTTAATCACTCGGGCATCAATTGCGTCATCAAATCCGGTTATTTCTTTTACTTGTTCTGTAGAAATTAACGAAAGACATGTCTGTTCATCAAAGGTGATTGAATATGCGTCTGGAATAGAAAATGCTGAAATTGATATTGCTCCAAAAAAGAATAAAATGTAATTTATTTTCAACAAAAAAACGATTTAGACATAGTATAAAGATCTTTTTCCATATTTTACAATCAAATTTTATTCAGAGCATCCTTCTCTTGCCCATGATTCCTCTGCAAACTCACTTGTGTAGCAATAGGTGCCGTCAAAATACTCAAAATTATGTCCCACCAGTTCTTCATTGAGATTCAAGCCATTGCAGTAGACTACGACCATGATTCTGCCAGTACCTGTGAGACCTTCTAATGGACGCAAATCATCCTGGTCAACTAGTGCATCAGAACCGACAGGACAGATGCTCTCCAGGAATTCCTTGGCCTCTTTCCCTCCCTCTTCGTCTAATTCTGGAGGTGATACCAACGCAAGGCGGAACAAGGCGTGACCGACTCTGACATTGTCCCCGTCAAATATCTCCGTTACAGTTCCAGTCATGCATCTTGAACTAAGTGATATTGGACAATCCTCGGGATTTTTAGACTCTTCTGGAACTGACAATGGTTTGTCTTTGGAATCATGGCAGGTATGTGTGATTTCAATGATTCTGGAATTTGCATCTAGCGGAATGTGCAGGGTTACGGGAGTTCCATGAAAGTCCTGTTCATAATCCAGATCATGCTCGACACCATTGATGACTGCAATGTATGATGTCTTTACAGGACCAATTTCTGAATTGCACTGTTCTGAATTTGCATCAAGCAGGTCATACGGAATCTGAAACGACAGTGCGCCATCTTCTGCATACGGTCTTGTGGTTGCAGTCAACGAGTTGTTCTCAAATGAGAGTCTCTCAAAAATTGCACCCTTTATTTGAAAATGAACATCATAATACAAATTTTCTTTTTCCAATACCCGAAGGGCTTTGTACTCCGCAATGTACCTGTAATCCATGTGCTGCCATGTCCTTTCTATCGTGTCTGATGTCAGACATGCCAGTTTTTTGTTGGACCTCTCAACTAGCATGTGATCATATCTTGGACATGTAATGTCAGACAGCGGGACGTCCTGTCTGATTTGCTCCTTTAACGGCTCGATTCCTGCGATACGACGGCAGTCCTCCCCATCAATACATTTTGCATATGCGTCTGACATGATCAGCGGTATTAAGACGGCTGCAAACAGCAAGACTATGACCATTCTTATCTGCATGTTCTCATTCTTGTCTGCAAATTGATAAGGGATTCTATCGATTACATGCTGCCTATTCTGCAAAATGCACTATGTCGTTTATCTGCTCAATCCATTTCTTGTTTTTATCAGACACAAAGACAATCCGGTCAAACTCATGGTCTTGTAATTCAATTGTAATTACCTGAGATTCAATTCCGCCTATCGTATACCAGAATTCCTTGTCATCATTTTGTGTGATGTATGTTCCTGCCTTGACGATCTCAGACAGCATTGATCCTGCCATCATGCGGTCATTACTGTCAGTCTCTGGCAGTCTGTCATGTGCCCCTACCAAGCTAGATACAGGAATGGTTGTGAACTCAAAAGAAGTCATCGCTCCAAAATATGTCTCATTACTGATAAGTACAGTTATGATGTCATCACCAAATTCAAGTTCCAGTATGCTTTTTCTCATGTTTTCTAGGTCTTGCACATCACTCATCTTTTTAGAATCAGAATCACTTGACGGCTCAAACCTGCCCACATTACTGTCTGAAAGGCAATCATAGTTTTTCAGATATTCTACAATGTTGAAGGTACCGCTCACTTCGTAACCTTCACTGTGATTCTGGTTTGAAGGACAACTTATTGCGCTGCCCACATCACCAGTTTCAATGTTTTTTATCAAGGCAAGACCCACAATATCTCCTGTAATTCTGTCTGCATGCATGTAGTGTTTGTGATGGTTTGCATATCCTACCTGTTCGCGTATGACTACTGCCTGCGGATATTTTTCAAGAAACAACCGGACTTCAGGAATGTCAAAGTCTTTTGCATGCAGTTCTGGGTCTGCGGTTTGTTCAAAGACGCTTGCTTTTGGAATGTGCTTGACCCATTCGCCTCGCTTTACCAGCACGTCTCGGGTTTCAGAAGTCACGCATGCAGAAGAGCCGTCACTTTTTTTGGAAACAAGGCTTAGGTGTTCGACGCATATCACATCACCATCTGCAATTCCGGCACCCTCTACTTGTTGGAGGGGTTTCAGATACTGTTGACCGCTTGACATGCAGATCCTTCCCGCACTCCATTCTGGACCGCATCTAAAGTTAAACGAGCAGTTGCCCTCAGTGGTTGCGACAAATCCAGGTGCGCAAATGCCGTTATAGGGATCATGTGGTGGAAACGACTCTTGTCCCAAAATCTCAACTAGATCATACTTTTTGTCGGTGGCAGGATAAACTGAATTTTCAACGTCCGTTATCTTCACTGAGATCATGTATCTGCTCCATTCCTTGTAGTCAAATCCCTCGATTGGGACGTAGAGTGTTCCCCAACTCTCAAACGGATTCAGGTTCTGCTCCTTGTATATCATACATTTTTGCGTGACTCCGTCAATGTCACGGCAATCAAAGAGATGAGGATGAATCACAAGGGTCTCAACTGATTCTGCAAATGCTGGAGAAACTGCAAATGTGGATATTGCAAGTCCGCTCAATACCAAGACAATTATCAAAAATTTCACGATATGATCATAGAGTGTTTGAAGTTCATAAGGACTCCGAATCTTTTGCTCCTGATACCCATGACACGTACAGTCCTGAAGCAGAATCATATTATGTAATCAGGCAATCTTTCGACAGTTTCGGGAAAATCACCGGAATGATAACCAGAAAGATAATCTTATGATCAAAACTCTCGGAAAACATCGACAAAATTTTGGAAGTTTCGGAGTTATCAATCCGGAAAAATCACTTCCCCCCCTGAAAAGATAATTATCAATCCGGCGTTTCGGAATATTTTCCCGAAAAGATAGAAAGTTACACCGGAAAAATATAATCTGTTACCGGAAAAATAAATGATTCCACCGAACTGATACCGAACTGATAAAATTTCTCTCCGAATTGATAATTTGATTCTCCGAATTGATAATTTTGTGTGCCGAAAGGATACCGAACTGATAAGTTCCAAAACTAGGTTGCTACCGAATTGATAAATCAAACACCGAACTGATAAATCAAACACCGAACTGATACCGAAAAAATAACTGGAAAATGTCAAAAATCAACAAAAACAGTACCAAAGATGGAATTCTTTATGAACTTCTGATAATTCACTTAATCAAACAATGAAACATCTTCTTATTTTCTTAATTTTTGTGGGATTTGTCGGAATTGCATTTGCAGATGAAGCAGGCAAAGAAACGAACAGTGCAGTTCTTGAATCCCCAGATGAAATACAAGAATGTGCACGGGAACAGAATGCATTATCAAAGTATCCTCATTCGCGTTATGCCCTTTGTGAACTGCAGCGATGTGAGGAGCCCCTAACCACAGTCAAGGAGCGCACACAAGTCCAGATAGCAAAGCAAAAAGAGATATTGGAAAACGACTACATCGTCGAACAGTTTTTGCGCAAGCATCCAGAGGCCACCCTTGAAGGCACCTCACGGGACATCGTAAACACTCAGACTCCAATCACCTGGAAGATAACCGCGCCTCATGATTTGGAATCTGTCAAAGCTCCAAATGCCGGTAAACTGTACGTCAAGTTTGACAACTGCAGCTACATCGCGGAATACTTCTATGACATAACGGATTGGGAGGGCGATGGTATAAAGGCGACATATCGCTATGGTGACATTGATCCTCAACAGATTATGGCATTTGAAGAGAAAAAGTATGATCTTGCAGAAACAATCATTGGAAGACACATGCCTCCAAAAATCCAGACGACTGAGTTTAACATATCCCCAGACGAGATACAATGTAACGGAGGATTGGAGTTAATTCAGAAACGTGATGATTCTCCAACATGTGTTAAACCAGAATCCATTCCAAAACTGATTGAGCGGGGATGTGCAGCAATAACATCTGCAGATAGATTTGAATCTGGCAATATCCGTAAAGATGCATTCCTTACAGATTCTGTAATACAGGATATGTTGGAGCAACTAAGAAAGACTCCCAGAATTGAATCAATGCAGAATTTTACAGATGCTGCGCGTGATTTCATAATATCTGAAGCCGCTAATGATCAAAAGGTGTCAGACTTGATCAAGGATTACGACTATGACATAACTTGTTGCTCATTTGGAATGGATCGAAATGCTCCATCTTTGAATCGTTATGTTGGAGTTGTATTTGATGTTGATGAAAAATACATGTCCATTGCTACCACATATGATTTGAAACAAGAAAAAGTTACTCATGCTACTCCGCGTTTTGTTACCGAAGATGACGTGTTAAGGATTGGAGATAAAAATGAAGAGTAGACTTTTGATAATTATTGGAGTTGTTGTGGCAGTAACGGGAATTGCTATGACTATGATTCATGAGATATTTCCTAATTCTGTTTTGTCTGATGATTTGAGTTTTTATGATTCGTGTAACTTGATTAGAGGTGAAAATGATACATTTTATGCATTAGAAGATTGTGCACTAGAGGCATTCAAACCAATCAAATTGTCTGCCACATTTTGGAGCATGGAACTCAATCAAAATATGCATGAAGCCATCAAAATAAGAGACGCATGCATTCCCGTTAGTAAGTTTGATGTTAATGAGATAAAAGGAGTTTTGATAATATATTTCACTGAAGAAAATAAATCAAAATACATTGATGACATTGAAAAAATAATAAAAGTACCATATGTGATCAAAACAACAGAAAAATCCCCTGCAGGGGCAACCAATTCATTGAAAAATGTTGGTTGCTATATGCAAAATTTGTTTGAGGGATAGTAGACGATGAAGACTGGAGTTTTGATAGTACTTGCAATTGGAATGATTGGATTTGGCATGGTAAACATGTTTAGATATGTACCGATATCCTTATCGTTAGTAAACAGACCGTTTCCTTTTGAGCATCTGTATAACGTTGTTCCATCCGAAGATACAGGCATCAGCATTCAGATTGGATACCTGCCAATTAACGATGCAGTCAATGATCCATACTGGTTATTTTGGTCATTTGTATTGTATACAGGAATTGTTGTAACTGGCTTTACAATTTGGAGAAAAAGAAAATGAAGAGTAGATTTTTGATAATTATTGCAATTGGGATATTATTTACAGTATCTGCTATTTTTATCGTTGATAATTATCTGATTCAAATTCACAATGAAGATATCTTTGAGCAAATAATGATTGATTGTTCTAATGATGTAGTTAATCCCTCTGTTAATTCCAGTGACAATCCAGATAAATTACGATTCATGAATGATACTCACTTTATTGATAATGTGTATTGTGAATGGGTTCTTAATGATACGTATGCAAATATTCTTCCAGAAACTGAAACCAACAATTCACCAAAACTAATATCAAAATCTCTTGCCACATTCTATGCGGCAGAACAAAGAGGTTTATCAGAAGAAGATTTTAAAAAATATGATTCTCATGCAACGCTGCTTAAAATAAAAAATAACGGGTTTGTGTTTGAGGTAGATCCCAATACACTTGAAGAAAGAGATCTATACATGAATCGTTTTAATGAATACCCTGATGGACAGTACATCTGGTTGGTTTCTCTAGTAAAAAACAAGGAATATCAATATCACATCAACGCAACTGACGGTAAAATTCTTCTTTCTGCACAAGATGGAACAGTTTTGACTAGACCTTATGGAATAGAAAATGAAAACTAGACTCTTGATAATTATTGGGATTATTCTTATTTTTGGAGTAATTGTAGTAATTGATATTTCTCAAAACCAACTAGAATGGAATAAAGTAATGCAGGAGGGGCATAATCCCCTTAAGGATGCACGAGACATACTTTCGGAAAATCAAGACACCATACCTTGGACTGGTTTGGGTGTGAGTACTAGTGAAAAATCAGTAACAATATCCATAGATGCTGAAAATCCTGAAGATTACCGTAAAATAATTGAGGAACTTGTAGGACAGGACATTCCTGTAATAATCAAAAAAGGAGGAGATCCATTCATAGATTCTGATTGGATAACAGGTGAGGATTATTGTCAAGAGTGGTGTGATAATGAGGAATTATATCAAATGGGATGTGATCAATCAATACTTGCACACATTACAAAATATTCCAATTTACTTGATGAAGAATTTGATGGCACATATTCACTTGATTGGATAGGATTACCCAATGGTATGTCTAAAGAAAAGTTCAATGAATGTGTAGATTTTATTTATCAAAAGCGAACCTCAATAGAATTAGAAGATCCACTGTGTATTGGGGGTAGAGGAAGGATAGTAAATGAAAATTGTGAGATAATTGGGAAATATGATCTTGCAACAGGAATGCCAATAGTTGAAAACAAAGAACAATGTGACATGCTAGAAGGAGATTGGGATGAAGAACAAAAAATATGTGATTCTAAGATGGTGGGAAATGAAAACTAGACTTTTGATAATAATTCCAATAATTGCAATTGGCGCATTATTGGGAATTTTGTTTGTTCCATTAGTTGATGCTGTTGAAGCAGAATCAGACAAATTTGCTTGGAAGTTTTGTGATCAAGAAAAGCAATTCAATTACAAAATAATTAATGGGACATTACACGATACGGCACATTTAAGATTGCAAGGAACAAACAATTGTGAGAGTAATAACAATACAACTGACTTTCAACTTCAACTATTTCATACATCAAACAATCAAACAGACTTTACTCTTATCGTTCCAGATGATTTAGAGTTTGATGAAATAGATGTTCGGGTAGTGGGAATGGGATATCTTGAAAGTTTTCAATTAAATGACATCCATAGATCTTTGGAATTTTCTAATTTTGTTCACGATAAAAATGGATTAGTGACAATTATTCTGGATTTTAAAGGGGTTGAAAATTAAATAAAATGAAGACTAGGCTTTTGATTTTATCGAGTTTGCTTGTCTTATCCGTATTAGGCATAGTGACTTTTGCATATGACGATGCATCTGAGGAAAAATACCAGTACACATTTGAAATCAAACAAGTAAAAATCCCAGAAACAAAAAAGTTGACAACACACGCGTTATTCTCGTACAGCCATGACGATGGAAAAACTTTCTCAGAGCCAATTCCGGCAAATGATTTGGAATCAACTGGGGGGTCCATGATGGTTTGGAATGATCAGCCCTACCTGACATGGCATGAAAATGGAACGATTTGGATGGCGACAAGCGATGATCATGGCATAACATTTGATAAAAAACAGCTTTGGGATGGAGGCCATCCTAGAATTGCATATTTTGAAGACAAGTTGTTTCTGGCCTGGATTACAGAAGAGCCAGATTCGATTCATTATTCAACCAGTCAGGATAGGGGAGAATCCTTCCTTGGTCAAAAAACCCTATACGTTCAAAAAGAAAAAACCAGTCCGTATGCGGGAAGTCCCATTCCAGAGTTTGTATCGGGTGGCGAGTCCATCAAGATAGTGTGGAAAGATTCAACCGATAGAGATTATCAGTATGAGCATGTAATATTGGGCGACAATGCTGGACTCACCGTTATGACGATTAATTGTAAAGAGAACGAGGTTTATGCGTCTGGTATCTGCATGACTCCAGAAGCTAAGGAAAAATTCCTCGCTATTGGAGAAACAGAAGATGAAGACTAGACTCTTGATACTCCTTGTAATTATAATTTCAATAGGGATTATTCTTACCTCAATTTATTATTCTGATTTTAGACAACACGAATACATTAGTGAATCAAGAGAAGAGCAAAAAAATTCTCAACTCTTGAAGACTCATCAAAAATATTGCGATAAAGGATTAAAAAGTGGCCAAATGGCTTTCATTGATTCTCCCAGATGGGAAAATACTCCACATTGGTTTGAAACACCATCTTGCACATTTAACAAAACGGGTTCTGGTGTCACAATAGATAAAACTGATTATCCCATACCTGAAGGTTCTGTTTTTGAAATTCATTCTGATCATCAAGAGTATGTTGAGAATTGCAACCCTACTTTACACAAAACAACCTTGCCTGATGTAATGATAGAAACGGATGAGCAATGGTACGATTTACAATATTGTATGTGGAGGCCTCACTATCCTGATTTATCACATATTGAGGACAAAGACCTGATGAATAATCATGCGTATTGCATAGAACTGTTTGATACCCTGTATGATTTCCATGCAGCCCCCGGACCCAATTGTGGATTACAAAGGCATAATGAAGATGACACCCCTAGGGGGATTTGCGAGCCTAAACCATTTGGAGCTGGACTAGCTGATGATGATAATCTGAATGCTAGCACATGCTGGCAAAATCACAAAGACTGGGCATATCTGACAAAATCCAACCACATGGTGTATTCAGTGTATGACATGATTGAACAAAAACAAGAAAGAAAACTCGATAAGGTCATGGAAAGCTGTGCATGCAAAGCTGGAAACTCGGGATGTTTCTCTTATGGCATCCAGTATCAGAATTTTACTCATTCTATTGACAATCACACTTGTGAGTGGAAGGAATTGAAATGAATCAATTTTACAAAATAAGACTGGTCACAATAATCTCAATAATTTGCATTGTTTCAATTCTAATGAATGTAGAACAAGTGTTTGCATTTTGTGATGCTCATTCGGAACCATGTTTTGAAAGAATCAAAACATTTGATAAAATCGATGATCACTTTGTAAGAAATTACTTTTTTGATTATGCCGATGATGTTTTTGCTCATTATGATTGGCCAAACAAGTCATACAATGTTGCAAATAACTTTGATGGGTTTCCTGCCGTTTACTGTTTTGAGATAATTGCTAATGGTGAGCCACATTTCCTCATGGCCAATTGGATAGATCACCAAAGCATTTCCAACATAGTAGACATGTATGTGCCAGAGTTATGCGAACAATCCCTTAATCCGATTAATTCTAAAAATAGGCCAGATTCTCTGTATGTTAATGATCCTGTGAAAACCATGACTCCCAAAACTGATGTGTTAATGCTTTCCATTCCTAATCTTCACCCTGATGATTTGCAGAGTTGTCTGCATGGAGGTTTTGATGATAGAGATTATGGATGGTGCAATCAGTACAAAGAGAAGATAAAATCACAGCCTCCATTGAAACAAGTCAAATTGGGAATTTCAATATATGAAATACAATGTAAAGAGGGATTACAACTTGCAATGAAAAAATCCAACAAGAGTCTTGTCTGCATCAAAAATAGCAGCGTTGATGAATTGTTTGCACGTGATTATATTTCTGACCTTGTTACAGTTGGCTTGAGACATGCCTTGCCCGTATTGGAGAAATAGAACATGAAAACCAGAGTTTTGGCAATAATAACAATAATAATCGTCGCATTTGTTCTTATTTCCTTTGTAATACCAAATCTATCCAAAGTTTATGGCAGCTGCGAAATGACTCAAGCAGGAACATTGCAATTTGCCATTGGTTATCAATGGACCAACGGACTTTTCTACATAGATAATGCCGAATGCACTTGGAAGTTATTTGGAATAATTCCAATAGCAAGCCTGCTGTCAGAAGAAGAAAAAGAAGCCATTGCAGAAAACACTGATGAACATACTGTCTATTCTCTTCCTTTTGGCATTAACCCGCAAGATATTGAATCTCAACTAAGTGTGGACCCGCAATATATCAAAAACCCCAATAATTCTACTGAGGTAATTCTAGATATTGATGCCATGATACAAGTTCAAAAAATCTTTGACAAATGTGATTACAAACAAAAACTAGAATCCGGAGAAATTCCATCAAGAAACCCAGATGGCAGCTTTAATGCAATCACAGGAAGCTTGCCATTCTTTAACAACGGAACGTATTACATTGACAGTAACCTATGCAAGTGGATTGACTCTTTTGATTCAGTAGCACACAATTGTTTCAAGGCCAATCCTATGGAACAAAACTGGTATAATGGTCCCAGTTACTTCTACAACGATACGCATCATATTGATGCACAATACTGCAAGTGGACCTTATTTTCTGAAGACTACTGGGACTTGCCTTTGTGCGATCCTAACTCAGAACATGATTTTGGCAAATGCAGGGAATTCAGGTAACGTGAAAATGAAGACCATACACAAAATCTTAGAAGAACTTATGAAGTCAGTCTACTTAATTAATTGAATTAAGATGTATTCTGGAATTTTTCTCTTTTTGATTGCATCTACTGTATTATCTTTTGGAACGGAACAATCTTTTGCACATGGAGTCCACAGTGGCCCGTTGGGTTGTCCGGTTGGTGGATGTGGAATCACTGACTGGCATCTGTCAGATGCTGCATCTCACACGATGTTTCAGATATCGCTGATTACATATTCTGCAATATTTGGCTTGTTGGGTTATTTTTTGTATCAAAGAAGAACTGCTTTCAGAATACCACAAAAAACAAAGAATAATATTTTGATGGTTTTTGGAATATTTTTGATAATTTTCAGTGTTGACGGAATTATGTTATTGGATTCTACAATACCTGAATGCAAGGGATTTGCAGGGATGGGCCTGTTTGTCTTTATCACTTTGGGATTTGATTCAAGAGCGATAATGTCAAATCATGATTGTTTTGATTCATTTTTCATACAGGTGATTGGCGGTATTTTGTTTACAACAGGTCTAGGCATGATGATTTATGTTGTAATTCATAGACAAAAAAACAAAATTCAAAACAAACAACAAACAGTTTCCAGCTAGGAAATTTTAAAAAATCTGTTTTTTTGAGAGGTTGTTTTTCTTCCACGTGGGTACACTTTCTTACTCCTTAACTATATCCCCATGCATGACGTGCTGGGGATATAGTTAGTGGGAATATTTTCGTACCCACGTGTAAGTTTTTTGATTAAAGATAATTCAGATGATTTGAAATAATGTACTATTTTTATGCCAAAATGATTATAGACATTTTACATGTTGAAAAAATACTATTCAGTATCTCCCATACCTAATCTCAAAATTGATTCCCCATTACATATGGGTGATTTTGATATCCATACTACTATTTCAAAAGAGATTTTAGAAAAAGATTACAAAATAGATCTAAGTATTTTCAATTATTTTGAAAAACAGATGTGGCTTAATTCTCCTATCTATGTACGAAATTTTTCAATAAATGAAGATAAAATTGATTTTGATAATGCTCATAATGCAGCAAGAGCGCATATCAATCATTTTATCAATGCCTTAGTTTTATTTCAACCCTCAATTACGTATATTGATAGAGGTCCACTATGGATATTTCCAATTCCCGAAATAAAAAATGGCCCAAGTGGTAAGGGAGATTTTCCAGGTTTAGTTGAAGTGAAACATCATGAAAAACTCAAACTTGGTGTAGATGAATTTGAAGAATTTAAGATTTTTTTTGATAAATGTTATTCTTATTTTTCAAAAATTGAAAAAACAGATTTAGATGAATATATTGAAAATGCATACTATTGGTTAACTAAATCCAGGAAAAATATCATGGCATACGATAGGCTAATTTCTCTTAACGTGTTACTCGAATCTCTTGTTGGAACAGATCAAGAATTAACTCATAGAATTTCACACAGATGTGCCACAATCCTTGGAAAAAATTCACATGAAAGAGGGGAAATATATGAGAAAATAAGAAAATACTACGGACAAAGATCCACAATTTTACACGGTAGCAAAAAAATAATTGCAAATCGGGATCTATATTATTTAGCAGAAATAGGAAGAACAATGATTATTCGTTTTGTGTCTTTAGCTCAAAATGATTATTCACAAAAACGAGACGAATTGATGAAGCAATTAGACAAGGCAGTAGTTGACGAAGAACTTCGGTCAGAAATCATAAATCAAGCACGTGAATTATTCTTAGAAACAGCGGACCCTAAATTTGAAAATAACTCCACATAGTATGTGTGTGATATTTGCGTAGTTTCTCTATTATTCATCATATTTCTAATTATTTGTTTTTTTAATCGAGTTTATAATAAACAAGCATGAATTCAGCACATATCATGAGTTCTGAAAGAAGCTATAAAGACGAAGTTCTTGAAAAACTATCTCTAATCATGGATGAACCCGAAGAGAAAGAATTAATGTTTAATTTTCACCAATATTCTGAACAACTTGTTAAATTATTATTAGATCCACATACTCACACCCCATTTGTTATTGGAATACATGGTGAATGGGGAAGTGGTAAAACTATTCTTATTACATATACACAAAAAATGCTAGAAGAAAAAATTAAGAAAGATAATTCTAAAAAAGATTGGAATGTCATTCACTTTGACGCTTGGGAATATGAGAGAATGGATATTGTTTCAGCATTGTTCAACAAAATTGCATCTCAATATAGAACTAAAGGAAAAAAATTAAAAAATATTGCAAAATCTATGACTACAATATTTACAGATATTGCATTGCGTGCCACTGTAGGATTATCATATAAAGATCTACAAGAACATCTTGACAATCTTCAAAAGGAAATACCGACAATCAAGAATGAACTTGAAAAGGTAATTGGAGATAATAGATTAATTATTTTTGTGGATGATTTAGATAGATGTTTGGTAGATAATGTTCTCAATATGCTAGAAGCAATCAAAATGTTTCTTAGTGCAAAAAATGTTATTTTTATTATTGCCGTAGATATGACAAAAATCGAAAGAGCATGGCAACTTAGGTATAATTCAGAAACTGCATTAATAGAAGGCAGAGAACATGCTGAAAAAATATTTCAATTAAAATTATCGTTACCACCTAAAACTGATGAAGATATTAAATACTACATTTCTAATTTGGCTAAATCATTAGCAAATGTAGATGTTGAATTTTTAATGAAGCTTGTTCCCCATAATCCTCGAAAGATAAAGAGAATGTTAAATTTAATTTATTTTATTTTAATAGGATTAGATATTCCCGGAAATACAATAAAAATAAAGAATGATCAATTTGAGAAATATTTTCCTATTGTGCTTACATGGGTTTCAATTACAATGAATCATTCACACCTTGCAGAAATAATCAAACTTAATCCTTCATATTTAATTCAAATGAGTTTGCTATGTAATGAGTATGAATTCCTAGATAAAATGAAGAAGAATGAAAATAATATTTCTAGGATGAAAGAGGGCATTACAAGTCTAAAACCTAAAAAAATAGGCATAAAAAATTTAGATATTTCACTCGATACGCTTGAGGGACTTGAGTATATAATCAAAGTAGATAATGCGGCATTTAAAGTTCTAAAAAATTTTGCAAAATACCTGAATATCCAGTTTGAAAATAATACTAATGCCTCTGAACAATTGAAAGTATTTTATGCAGATCACTATGAACCAATTAAAGACGTAATTACTAAATCCGGACTTATCGGAATTTAGTTTATAATATTGAAAAAGTTATTCTTGTATCTATTTTTCTTTGTTGATTTTTGAAAATGTTTTATCGTGAACACTGATTGTTTTTATCATAGTTACATTCCTTTTCAAATACCAGAACGTTGATTTGTTAATTCCCAATGCCCTTCTCTCGTCTGAGGTTATATTCAAAATTTTTTTCCTTAATTCTAAATCGTTGTTCCTATTCAATTTAATATTAAGAACGCCAAAATCAAATTCTTTTTTTGTCCACAATGAAATTTATTGAGATTGTTACTTGTTGAGGTTTTTGATCTTGGACATTATTATGAATCTGCCTTCTTCTTCTTCTTTGGCTCTATACGGATAATTTCCTCATCAAATTTTACATTTGGAATCATCACCTTGAGTCCCTCATCTGTCTCTATGACCGTTTTGGTGAGTCCAAACTGAACAATTTTCCCTTTGACATGCTTGACTTCAATAAAATCTCCGAGATGAATTCTAGGATCAACTGCTATGCTGACTCCGGCTATTGCATTTTTTAGTTTATTTTGAAAAGCTACACCCAGCAAGACTATCCCAAGTCCAACTGAAGTTATTGTTTCCAAGGCAAATTCAAGCAATCCGTATGTGATTGAAAGATATATCACTTCACCAATGATTGTCAAAATTGCAATAATTCCCAAAATCTTTTGAGAGCCATGCAACTCACTGAACTTTGTTTTGTCAATAATTTTTGTAATACCAATAATAGTTATTGTGATAATTATGGATACTATTCCGTAAATCCATTCAGTCATGACAAAAACCACTGTTTATGCAGAGTAATTAGTATTTCAATTGCTGAAAATATATCATTTTTGAGTTTTTTATAATCCTATTAGGGATAACAAAAAAATATTTTAAAAATATAGAAAAATATTGAAAAAGAGGAATACTTTCCTATTTTCTCAACTTCAATGCCAACTTTGCAGCGATTGCCCACGACATCACAGTCAATCCAAATGGAAATATCCCGCTTGTAAGGATTTGTGGTACTTGTTCTAGTGCAATGCTTCCACTGGAATACATTGCTGCTGCCACTGGCAAGGCTACCAGTCCGACTACTCCGAGTTTTCTCTTGGTCTGCTCGGAGGAGACGTTTTGCTGTATGTTGTATGTACTCATTGTAATCATAAGTTGTAAGGGGGTCGTAGTACTTAGAAGGGATCTAACTTTTTGAAGGGTTTTGTTCAGTTGCTGATGTAGGTTAGCCATAGAACAGTTCAGTTTCTGAACTGCCGTGCCTAATTTTACGATGAAATAATCTCACATTGCATGAAAATCAATGCCTTTTTTCAGATTTCATTTAATCTTCAAGAGAACTTTCTCATAGATTTTAGGAGTTTTTCCATCGGAGAAATTCTTTCTGATGTGCCACAATGTGGATTTATTGATTCCCAATCTTTTTCTTTCTTCTGGAGTCATATTCAGAATCTTTTCTCTTAATTCTAGATTATCCTTTCTGTCTATTTTCATTTTAGGTATGACAAATTCAAACTCTTCCTTTTTCTCTACTATGAAGTTGGATAATTGCTGTAGGCTATCCTGGAAAATAATCTGATAAGAATAGTTCTTGCCATTCTTATAATTATATTTAGCATTAAAGTTTGAATTAATTTTCTCTATCAATAATTTAGCAACACCTTCTCCCAACCTTGTATGATAGTTCTCTGTAATTATGAAATCTGATTTCTTGATCTTCTTTTCTTCCAATAATTGTATCACAGAAACATCAATTAACCATCTGAATAATTCCTGAATGTCATAGACTAATGGAGTTCTGCTCTGATTAATCTCATGTAAAAATCCGATAGAGTAGTCAAGACCTATCCCATTAACACTTTTTCTAATTTCGGATTCTAAAATAGCATAGCCATAATTCAAAAGAGCATTAATTTCATCTGATGCATTATAATTTCTAGAGTTTGTTTTGTTCTTTCTTCCTGTAAAATTAAACTCTGGATTTAATTCATTGAATATTGCAGTTAAATTATCGTGATAAATTCTTGCAATTCTTCCTTCATACGTCATCAATTGTTTGATTGATTTTGAAATTCCTTGATTCTCACTATTCTTCATTATACTCAATAATAACAAATCTTCTTTTTCTGCAGATTTCCTTATTTTGGTAAAATCTACAGATTTATAGAATTTAGATAACTCTTCCAACAAATTTAGAGAATGTTCGATCTTAGTCTGCACTATCTTCAGGGCAATCTCGAATCTATCTGTAGAATCAAGGTACTTTTGGTACTGTTTTACGCGTAATTTGCCTGATTTTGGCTGCTCAGGCATCACATTTGCCAGTAATTGACCGTTCCAGTTAAGCAATGTCAGGTTGATGTTGTGCTTTGAGAGCCACCTCATCGCCTCAAAAGTAATGTTGCCTGTATGGCCGTCAATTATTATTCCGTCATGGTTAATCTTGTGAGGATAAAATTCCAGTCTTGTATCTTTGAGCTTGTTTGTGATGATCAGCTTTCTCTTCTCCACGTTGATTGATGTGCCAAAGCCTGTGATGAGTAGGGGGTTCAATTATTTACAACATCAATTATCAATGTTATACTTTACGATGAATTCACCACATCAGCAAATTACAAACGATGACCGATAATAATTTCCATTATGGTAAAAACTTGATGTCTGATTTTCAGGGTCTGGACCAATTTGTGTCACACTTTCAGATTGCATGAAATCCTGCACTTGATTTTGAATTACATCCCCCACATCTTTTGATTCTCTTATTCCTATTTCCCAAGTTCCGATTTGCTCAATTGCATCTTTGATTGGTTCAATTTCTTCCAACTCTTCTTCAGTCAACATCACATAGTTCTTTGAAGGGTTTTTCATTATCGTCTCTTTGGTAAAGTCATCCTTTCTATCCGCAAATGGTCTGTCAAGCTGTATGTTCAAGGATTCGCCGTTAGGATCAATTGGAAAACTCATCATGCCATTGATGCTGTATAGATTATCATTTACTACAATGTGTGATGAAAGAGTTTTGGAACTTGATTTTGATGACAGGTAGTCCTTGAGGTCTTGGAGTTCATTGGCACTAACATCCACATACCCTCTATCGTTTAATGGAAATTCCATAGTTTCAAGTTTCTCGATAATTTCTTTTAGCGCAGGTACTTTGGACAGATGATCATCTGTGAAATTTAAAAATTGCAGTGGTGCATTGTGAGGATTGTTTTGAATTCGTTGCAACTCGTACTCTGATAGCCTTTCAGCGCCTACATAGGCACAAAATCTTACTGATTGCTGGACATCTACAATTTTCTCCGGTTTTGATTCCTCAGTGCATGCAAAGTCTGATCCGCAGCTTTTTGAACCTACCAAAGGCAACACCATGCACCCGTTGGTCTTTTGAATGATGATATTGTCAGGATCAGAGCACATCTCCCTTACAGAGATGCCATGGTCGGTTTCAATGCATTCTTTGTTTAGTTCAGGGTTATCATCAACGTCACAGTGGTAACTTGCAAGGCATTTTTTTGTCTTTTCATAATCTGTAGGTATGCATTGCATGTTTGTGGTTTCAGGTTCCAGCATAGATTTAGGTTCAGATGATAATTCATGCATGCCTTGTCTTACGGGATGAAATTCCCATCTTATCGTATCGTTGATCACAGTTTTTTCAAGTTGACCTGTCTTTGTACAATATTCCACCAGTGGAAAAATCTGATTTCCCCATGGCGGATAGCGTACCGAAAAATCCTCTTGCGACGTTATCTTTTCTTTTTGGTGCTCTGAAAGCCAATATGCGTACCTTTCACAATTATCTTTTGACAATACGGGATTTCCCGTGTCCAATTCTGCCAAAGGGGAACCGGGACCAAAAACAGTACGGTATTTGCCGTAATCATAAATGTCAGTTTGTGATAACATTCCAAATAAAACTGCAACAAATACAATTGCAATTACAACAATTATCAAAAGCCTAGTCTTCATTTTCTATGCAGTCCAAAAACTAATTGAAAATATCTTTCCCCGGTACTCAAATAGGGAACTTTGAAGTATATCATCATACCATTTCTCATATTTTGTCATGGTTGCAGGGGATAATCCGGACGTTGTCACTTCAATATTTTCTTGATGTTGTCCTATATCGTTAATGGCATCTACAATCAAGGGTTTGAGGTCTATCTGTTTGTCAGACAAATCTTCCCATGTGTGGTCTTTTTCTCGAAGCGGTCCGTTTGTTTTGTAGACTTCAAGACGTAAAAGATCATCATCTTCCATGAATGGCACGTAGAAACTGTTGGGCTGTATGCCGTACTGCACACCTTCATATTCAAAATAACCCCCCCCTCAAATGAGCGCAGATGGACTGTCGAGTCTATCACCAGATATTTTTCTGGCATGTGTCTGTCATCAGATGTGAAAAAGGATGTGACATTTCTTGAGTATTTTTCAGACAGGATTTTGGCATATTGATGCTGGAAATTGTCCAACTCTTCAAAGGTTACATGTACACGTCCTCCTGTGTTTAAGGGGTATTCCTTTAAGAGTGATTTTTCAATCAGATTTTTTAGTTCGGATGTGTCTTTAAGATCGTCATCAGTAATTTTGGTTATGGAAAAGTTTTGATTTTCTGAATGCAATCTGTATTCTTGGAGTTTATAGTCTGAATAAAGTGTCAGGCCAATTCCTTCATAATATGGAGAATAGCCGTTTGCAACAATGTATAGATAAAGTGACGCAATTATTAGAACGACGATTACAGGAATTATGATTTTGGTTATGGCCTTCATCTTCACCCTCTATGGATTGACAATCTTTCCAATGAACAGGATGCTTTCTGTCTCGTTGTCCTGTATGATGAAGATGAAAGGACGGTCTGCCTTGAATGCCTGCCCGCTTGACTCATCAAGGTTGATTGCTGTGGCAGCTGCGGCTTCTGTTCCCTTTTCGTTTACGTTGACAAAGGCCTTGTGTACTGCTTCAGATACAAACAGTCCCTTGCTACCTGTTATGCCGCTTAGGTCAGCCGTATTGAATACGGACGACATTCCCATTTCTGTCAGGGACTCTTTCAGGTCGTACTCTGTTTCAAGTGTAAACTTTGGTATGTGAATTATGGTTCCACGGTCATAGAACTGGCTTTTCCAGAGTTTTAGGTTCTCCAGTGTGAGTGATTGTTCCACTGACTGCATATCGTCTGTATTGTGAGGCAATATTATCAGCATGGAAAGGGCATTTTCCTTGTATGGTATCTGCAACATCTGCATCTGTTCAGTTGACGTGTGGTTGAATTTCATCTTGTGAGGATATGACATCATGGAAACCTTTACTGTCTTGTCTGAATTTACTGTAAAGTCTGCCTCATAGGTATCCACGATATCAAACGGATGTTCCCATGCTCCATTAAAGTAGATGGCATTTGTGATCACCATTTTAGTGCTGGCATCAGTAGAGCCTGGTTTGAGCAGTTCTTTGATCCTGTCCTGAGTCTTTGATTTTGCCCAATCATTTATTTCAAGTCGTCCCTGGTCGTTTGCAAAATTCACAGAATCAACTGAGCTGGAATAATATGTTTTGGCAGTGTCAACATATCCGGGCAACGGTGCAAATCCGTCTGCAAGCCATAACGCATTTGCCATCTGTACGGTATTTTCATGGTCATTCTTTTGTTCCATGGTATCGACAAATGAAAAGAATCCTACTCTTCTCTCATCATCATTTTTTGGAAACTCAAATATTTTTTGTATCTCGTCTGCTGTATCTTCTCTTGCACCCTCATACAGTATTGAGAATGCAGTAGAGATGCTAGGCGATGAGAAAAAGATGTTTTCATTTTTGTTCTTTGATTCATGCTTGTAAAAGTCAAGTGCAAATTGGTTGCTTGATTCTGTTATTTTCTTGGCAAGAACAGGATCAGTGGGAATTTTTTCTGTAGATGGACTCAGTTTTTTTGAATCGTCTATCCAACCTCTGGCGATTAATTTTGAAATGGATTGCTCCTTTACACATGCAGGTTTTTCAGATAAAGTAAGTACTAGATGTAGCCCTTCACTGCATACAATGTCATAAGGAGATGTTCCAGAAAGAGTCTGTTTTAGGGGTGAAAGTACTGTTGATTCATTTTGTTTTTCATCCTGAACAGATAATGATGATGCATACTGCGGATGCATATCATTAATCATGTATCGAAAATAAATACTGTTAAACTCCAATACGAATTTGTGGTGATCATTATTGTTTTCTGATCTGAAAGTTCCGTAGGCGTATGCCCATGGAGGACAGGGCGAATCTGAATTATGTATGTAGTGTGCAGTAATGGACTGCATGTTTCCATTCAGTGATTGAAATTCTGGCGTATTTGAAATTAGACCATCTGTAACATCATCCATGAATTGTTTTCTTTCGGGTGATCTGGTAAAGAGGTCCTTCCAGGCATCAGGACATGTAGATAACAGTTCCTTGGTTTTCCCTGGTAAAGGTATCTCTTCTTCATCTAGAAGAGAGTTTGGATTAATTGAAGCATAAGCAAGATTGGCAGGGACCAGGATAATTCCGAAAAGTATGATTATGAAAAACATCTTGTTCATTATTCATCTAACCGCAAAATAGTGTTCATAAGTAGTTCTATTCACGTGGTTTTTGGAATGTATTTTGATATTTTGAGTTTCATTTCGGTGTCAATTCCGATGATAAATCTATCAATTCGGTGTAATGGATTATCAATTCGGAGCTAATCTAGTTTCAGAGTTTATCAATTCGGCATCTTTTCAGGAAAACATTTTATCAATTCGGTGTAATGTTCTATCTTTTCGGTATCAATTCGATGCAATGACCATCTTTCCGGTGTAACTTTCTATCTTTCCGGTACTATTTTCCGACATTGCCGGATTGATAACTATCTTTTCGGGAAACCAAAATGATTTTTCCGAAAAGTTTTGCATTTTACCGGATTGATAATTCCGAAACTCTCGAGGGTTGTAGATATTTCCCGAAACTTTTGATCGCTAGTCTATCATTCCGGTTATCAATTCGGTATTTTTGTCGATATTTTGTCGATATTTCCCGAGAGTTTTCCGAGACTGCCGGAAAGATGCCCAAAAGACAATCTGATCGGAATGAATCTAATTCAATGATTTATCGATACATCTGACGTACAGTCCATTCTCATTGGACATTTTTGGACAATGTCCAATTTTATCCACGGATAAATGACCAATGAAGTTGAGATTTGTCCGATAATGTCAAACTAAGTCCAAAGAAATCCAATTCTGTCAAAGAACGTCAAACTCTGGCATTTTCACGGTGTCTCTGCTTGTATTGGTTACCCTTGGGCCTGTTTCTCAGCATGTAGCCGCAACAGGGACACCACAACCCTTCCCATTTGATGTAGATGTCACATGTGGTCATCTCTTTGCGCCCTGCATGTACCAGGAGTCCGTCCTCTTTCCCTTTGTCACCTTGTACCTGTGACAGATTTCGTTGCATGTCATTTCTCTAACAGTGGACGATATATTGGAATTATTTATGAACTTCTCATTGCCCTGTTGTGGTATTGTGAAATATTTTGCATTATTACTTATTTTGATCGGATTTGGAGGAACTGCTTTTGCCGATGACCATCAAGACGATCCAGAGTCCACATCCGAACTTGACTGCAATAACCCAATCTGTCTGCTAGAGGATGAGAACTACAAAAAACCAATCCAAGGATCTGACTTTGTAATCAAGGTACAAGTAGAGCCTGAAACGAAATTCACTGCAAGAGTGTTTGATACCAAGTACGAACTGACATTCATCGAATCTGTCCTTGCAGACAAGGACGGCGTTGCAAAGATTGTGTATCCGATTCCACATGATGCAAAAAACGGAGACTATGAGGTCACATACACAAGCTACACCAGCAAAGGCGCCATTCATTCTGGCCTGTTGCTGCAAGTAGATGACGGATCTTCGTTACACGATGAGACTCGATTTAAAATACATGCACATATGTACCGTCATGACGATGATCATCTCAAACCAATTGTGATCAATGAGCCTATTCACATGGGAATCTCAACTAACTACAAGTTTGTAAATGATACAAGCATCCCTTTTGAATTTACAATCTTTGATCCTAACGGCAAGATCATTGACAAGGGGACATTTGTCAACGAGAGAGATAGAATGGTTCGCCATCCGTTTGTAACTGAGATTGACGGCATGCACACAGTGACGGTAAAGTCAGACATCAAAGGAATTGAGGAACATTCTGAAAAGTTCGGGGTATTGAAAAGTGAATACACCATACACGAAAACAACAGAGATTACCAAGTACTTGCGAGATCGACAGATGAATCAACTGTTGCGATAAACGACCTGTATTTTGACAAGGATGCAAAACAAATCATATTTGAGCTGGAACCTACATGGTATTTTAGGGATGTGCTGATAGTTGAGCTTCCGTACGGACTTCTGAATGGACCTTATGACATCATTGTTGATGGGCAACTGCAGCGCATAATTTCCAATGGCGGATATCTTGGAGGAATACATCAAAGGGGAGATTTCACAACTTTGTCAGTGCCATTGGAGTACAATTCCACCGAGGTACAAATTGTCGGCACTGCAGTATTTCCTGAAACATCTCAGGAGTTAACCGTGAATTCAAAACTCCTGGAATATGAGGCAGGAGAAACGCTGATAATAGACGGAACATCTCTTCCTGAAGAAAAGCTGCATATCAAGATGTATACGTCAGATGGAATGCCTGCATTCTCAGACGTTTTCACATCAGGACTGTACGGCACCTTTGAGCACAATGTTATGACATGGCCAAAGCACTCTACGGACTTTCCAGAGGGAAAATATACAGTAGAGATATCAAATGCAGGAAGTAAGGAGAGGCTGAAAACTATCGAAATAAAATTCCAAAACAAGTCTGACTTGTTTTCAAGATTCCAGCATATTCCCATCAAGGATCAGATGAATTATTTTGAATTCCAGCCAGCAAAGATATCGTGCAAGGAAGGCAAAGTTCTGATTATCAAGGATCATGGGAATTCCCCTGCATGTGTGTTTCCTGAAACCGCTGAGAAACTGTCCCAAAGGGGAGGATGGACCCAAATAAAACACAGCATACAGGTGAACTGGATTGACTTGGACTATGCCATTGCCAGGATGGGTGTTGTGCAAGTTACTGATTCTCACATGAACGTCAGTACAAAAAATGTGGATGATTTTGAAGTCTATGTCTGGTCTGATTCTGATCCTGATGGAATTGATCTCAAGGTTACTGAAACTGGAGAAAACACGGACATGTTTGAAGGAACTGTATCGTTCTCCAATTCCAGTGACCCTTCCCAAGAAACACTTTACGCTTCACTAGGTGATTCAGTTAAGGCATTCCACAAGGATGTTGCAGATTCAATATTATTGGAATAGATGTTGATTTTACGTTTGTCTGTAATATGACTTACAAGACAACAAGAAAATGAAAAACAAATTGATGTTTAGAACTTAAGACCAACAATGGTTAGTTGCTCGGTGAGAGTTCCAATTATTGGCAATCAATTCGGAATAATGTTTAGATCATTCTGAGCAATGATACGTCCTTCTTTTAAGCAGACTCCGCAGTTGTTTGTTTAGGATTCATGCGGGTAAGAGTCATAACCTAACTGTTTAACCAACCGATCATAGTAACCGTCGAACAAGAGGTGGGCCAACTTTTGCCCATCCTTTTCAAATCATCTTTTGTCAATTAGGAATTAACACGAATCATCCGGAGAATTAGATGAACGAATCATTCGTCTTGCTTTTATTCATATTTTGCAAGGTTGAATCATGAGCAATCAAGATAATCAAAACAAACCAAACTGGGAAGAAGTGCAGGGATTGTCCTGGATTTTTTACGAGGACTAGTTTTATTGTGGATTTAAAAACCCAATTTTCTTTCATACAAAATATCAGAAGTACTTATGAGCACATCTAATTTAGTCAATAACGATGACTGAATCAGAATTCACAGTACTGGAATCATACACCCGTGACGTTACCCGCAATGTAGTACGTATTGATAAAAACACGATGGATGATCTCAGTATCGATTCTGGAGACACCGTGGAAATCATGGGAAAGCACAGGGCAGTTGCAAAGTGTCTCCAACTGTATCCTGCAGATGAGGACAAAAAAATAATTCGAGTCAATGGGTTGACTCGCAATAACTGCAAGGCTGAAATCGGAGACACCGTGTCAATCAGAAAAATCAACAGTTCCGATGCGGATTCTGTAATGGTGGCACCTCTGGAGACAATACCTCCGCTTGATCCCAGATATCTGGCTGACGCTTTGGAGGGTGTTTTGATTATCCCAGAACAGTTTATACTGATTCCATACTTTGGAGGAAGGCTGACATTCATGGTAGTCGGGACAATTCCGGAAGTTACCGGCGATATCGGAGCTGTAACCGTAACTCAAAAGACTCGATTTGGAATATTGGAAAAAAACCATTTTCTGCACGGCTTGAGAAAGACGTTGAAGACCGACGACATCACATCATACAGAAAATATGGAATGTGGAGAACCTGTCAAAATTAGAATTTGATGATTTCATGAACGATCTAACGGAATTTTATGACCTTCTTTCAAAACAGGATAAGAAATGAGGGCAGTCATACTCACAGCCACAATATCCGTCATTGCGGCAATTGGCCTGATCGTTGCAGCCGTCTCTTTTGATGCAGACGGCAATACGTACAGAAACGAGAGCATGAATCCTGAATTATCATCATTTGAAGAAGACACTTACGTTGTATGGTCTGAAAGCATCAATTCTGAATTCTTTGACGTATATTTTACAAAAATCACAAACAGCGCCTCGATAGGAGATACACTCAACATTACGCAAGGAACGTCATTTTATCCTAGAGCTCAGGTTCTGGCATCTGAAAGTAACGTGTACGTGTTGTGGGAGGACAGGACCACTCCAGACGGTGATGATGGAATATTTTTCAAGAAAAGTAACGACGGCGGGAAGACGTTTGGAGATACAAAAACATTTGATTACATAAATGATTCAGGCCGTTTTCCATATCGTCCAATAACAATGATGGAATCTGCTGGAATTCTGTACGTGTTTATGTCTGGAGCAAGCCATCAAGCCTCTGAAAATAGAATAGTTTTCGTGACCAGTGCGGATGGAGGCAATACGTTTGGCAAGCCTGAACAGTTTTTTCAGTTTGACGGCGGGGTCGAATACATGAATGTGATATCTGCAGATGATATAATCTATGCGGTATCAAGTGAAAGGCATCATCACTTTGATGAATCAGGAAGCATGGGTTTTAGAAAGATTACTGATGGAAATACAAGTGACGTGATCAACATTGCCAAGACGGGATACTTTGTAAATTCCCTCAGACTTGCTGCATCTGATGACAATGTCTACATAATCACAGTTGAGCTAGCTGACGAGTGGCAAGATGATGGACTGATCAAGGAAAAACAAACCCTTTTTTTTACAAGTAGTAACGATGGTGGCAATACGTTTGAAGAATCAAAAAGGATGAACATTGATCCAAAATCAAACGGAGTTGAGAATCAGGGAATTCAAATCTTCTCATATGATGACTTTGTATACGTTATGTGGGAAGAGGACTATACGGACGGATACGGCAACATACATCGCAAGACATGGTTTGCAAAAAGCGATGATCATGGGAAGACGTTTGATGTTGTCGCAGTTCATCCGTTAGACGAATTACGCTCAAAATATGGACACGTGTATGCGCATGAGGAGAACAATGGACTTTATTTCGTTGTAACTTCTGAGGTTGGTCATTTCAATGAAGACGTAACGATATTCTTTGCAAGTAGCAGCAATGACGACAAAGGAGACATGCTTGAATTACCTGAGATAGTTGATGTGATTGGAGAGTCTTTGCCCACATTTGATGCTCCAAAAACGGTCATACACGAAAACAATGTCCAAATAATAGGTGACGTCATGCTGGGAGGAAACTGCATTTTGTATGTTTCCAGCAGTGATGGCGGAGAATCATTTTCTGATCCGATCAACCTTAGCCCCAACGGTATCATCGAGGACTGCATCATACAATGAACACTAGGATTTTGATAATCATTGTGACAATAGCATCTACTATGATGTTAATTGGTTTTACGTACTATTCCACAGATTTTACGTTCTCTGAAACAGAGCAAGAATGCGACATGGGAATACACACGGCATATTATGGTCTTGACTTTGCCAATTCGACATACCGAAACCAGTACGTGATAAAAAACGGATGCGTAGATGAGATCTCACACAATCAGGATGAGCATTCGCTGATGATTACTTTTCACAAGACCGAAGACGGGACAATCCGAATCACATTGCCTGAATTTCTTTATGACTTGAGGCCCAGATCCGAACATGTTGTTTTATCTGATGATCCGCATGTGGAGTTTGAGCAGTTGGTCGCAAGCGCATTGCAAATCAACTTTACAGAAAATACAAAAAACATCGAGATAGTCGACTTCATGTCAACTTCTGAATTCAGCAATATGACGGTACACAATGCAGACAAAGACGCCGCATTACAAATCAAAAAAATCCTGTATCACTGCAATACCGATGAAAACATCATTGGCACTGTTTACGAATTCTTAAATTCTACTCACTACATAGACAGTGACATCTGTGAATGGCAAAAAGATTTCGTACTGGCTGACATTCTCGAGAAATGTGAGCAGATAAAACAAACTGGAACCTTTGGCGGGTTTGCGTATGGCGCATCATGGCAAAATAGCACATATTACATTGACAACAATATTTGTGAGTGGAGAGAAAAATGAAGAGCAGACTTCTGATTATAGTTGGCACAGTTATTTTTTCAACATTATTTGTTCTAGTGCTTAGTACACAATTCACTTATGTTTTTGACGACGGGATATTTCCAATAGCCATCTACTCAAAAACTGATATTTACAATATTGAGAATACTCCCGACCAACTCAAAGGAATATTTGCCAGCTGTGCTTGTCATGAAAGAGTCAGAGCTAACCCCGAAACAAACAATCTCTGCACTCAACCGTTAATTGATTGGGAAAACTCCACGCATTACATTGACAACAATCTTTGTAAGTTCATTTCATTGGAAGAACATCTCACTATGATCGATGAGAAGGAAGATGAAGACTAGGGTCATCGTTCTGTCTTTGTTATATGCGTCATGTCTTAGTTGGACTGTTCAGATAATTCCAAGTGCAGATGCACATGACATCCAGACACATCCTGCCACTAGTTTTATCAGAATTGAGGACGAGACCTTTGACAGGCAATACATGCAGACGGGTGAGACCCTGACTGTTCAAGGTAGCATAGTCAACAATGTGGACAAGGGCATAAGGGGATGGGCATCCATTTTTTCAGAATCTGCGGATGCAAGCAACCGATGGGAGGTGCTTGCAAGAGACCCGCCAAATGTTGTATTTGAGGTTCCGGGAAATTCCGTTGTGAAGTATTCTTTGTCTGCCAAAGCACTTGAGCCTGGCACATATCACATTCACACCCAGTTCAATGTAGACAAAGTTGGTTCGGAACTTGGTCCAGGCCAAACAATAGTAGTACAGGGGGAACCCATCATCAAAGCAATCCCATTTACCAATATCGCTTATCAATTACTTCCGATTGTTCTGGGTAGCATAATCATGATTGTAATTGTGTATTACTTTTGGAGAAAAAGAAAATGAAGTCCAGGATACGTAGAAAATGTTAGAACGACTGTTTCATACATTATGCAGATGCAGGTTGTTTCACGATTATCAGGAAAACGAAAAAGGCGAGGAACGCTGCACCTTTTGCGACAAACCTCGAAACTATGACAATGTTGGAGGCTTCTTGCCCTGATGAAAACCAGACTTTTGATGATGCTGATGATTGTAACCCTTGGAACGTCCCAAATCCAAGAATCATTTTCTGAGGATTCTGCCACGATTCCATCATGTCATGTGGGCGTCTTTGTAAGTGACGACATACAGTGTCATATCGGAGATTCTCCGCCTTGTCCATTACCATCAATTGAAAAGAATGGACAATGCGTAGTTGAGAAAAATGACATTTGTGAAAAAGGAAATATGTTAAAAGATGGCATATGCATGCCAAACTCAGGCAATTTCAGAATAGATGATCCAACATTTACAAGACAGAATCTGCTGACAGGCAAACCTATTCTAGATCCCAATCCCAATGATTTTCGAGAATCAGGCAACTCTATTGGAATGCTTTATGCGTATTCTGGTCTGAGTCTTGTCGGAATTATCGTGGGATTTTTTATCGTTAAAAAATGGAAAAATAGGAAATGAAGAGTAGGCTTTTGATAATTATTGGGATAATAATTTTGATGGCAATTACATTTGTAACACTTGGAACTAATCCAATACTTCACTTAATGCTCTCAGATGAACACATTGTAGAAGCTGCAAACAATTCAGAGATGGTTCAAATTTTTCTTGACATGTATCCTGAAAGTGAATACAGGTTAGTCAGAGTTTTAGATCAAGAACCTGCAATCGTGTATGAAATGAGACAGGAAAACAAAATAGCGTTTTTGGCTGTAGGCAATTTCCAAGGGGATGACTTGACATACATGTACCAGTGCTTTGCCAACGATTACAGCCAAAGAACCTTTGAATTGTTATATTTCTCTCCTACAATTCTCAAAAATAATGGATGTTTCTGAAAAAATGAAGACTAGGCTTTTGGTGTATGTGACCCTTTTTGGGTTTATCCTATTCACATTTGTACTGCTTCCATCAGTTCTAGAGACGCAAGGATTCAATCCTCTTAAATTCCTAGTCGGGATTCCAAATTATTTGATTGTGACCAGCATTCTTGTTCTGATTGGGATGGGCATTTACTCTCAAGTAGATTTTCTAAAAAAAGGGAAAAAGGAAATGACTGATTATAGTCACAACTTATGAAAAAGAATTTTGATTGTCATTGGGGCAAACGCCGCGTATTATTTGATTAATCTGCCATACCTTCTGATTAACGGATTTTTCAACCATCCCACATTACAAAATGACCTTCCGGATTATTTTATCTATAATTTAATCAAGTTTGGAACTGTATCTGCAATATTGTATGTTGCATTGATAGTAGTAAAACCATCATTATTTCCAAAATCAAAAAAATACAAACGACTGATCATTCTGATAGTCATACTGATACCGACAACTGTAATTGCACTGCAAAGTGGATACGTCATACCAGAACTGGAGCAGGGACTTTGCATAACTCGCAGTGGTACAGCCAATGAGGACGGCAATGTTATTGGCAGTGGGTCTCAAGGAATATCTACAGAATCTGAATGCAATGCCGATTGTGAATTTAACAGTAAAACTAGCATGGGGGACGACAAATTATGTGAGTTTCATGGTGTTTATGGAAAGACTGATTGGATAATAGATCCTAACAATGAGAATAGTATTTTTAATTGAGAAAAAGAAAATGAGAACAAAATATTTAATTTTAATCGTAATTGTCATGTTTGCAATAATTGCACTGTATTTTTTACCCCCTCCATTTTCAATAATACAACAAATGACACTGTCTACCTTCAAATCATCAACTCTGGAAGAGTTTGAAAATATGGATGAGGTAAAACTGCTCAGGGAACGTTATGATGTCACCCGAACCATGGAACATTTCAATACGTTTCAATCCCAATTTGCAGAATTTTATCTTGTAGAGCCAAACGGCATGGTTACACCTCCTATGATGAACATGGTTGTAATCAAGGATTTGATTACTGGGCAAATCAACATGTTTGGAATGTGTATTCACACTTCACCCGAAGGATATAGGATAGAACAGAGGCAAATGATCCAATATTTACAAGAGTACAACTGCTTTGAGGACAAACAAATCACGCAAAAGATACTGGATGAGGAAATTTATCCATTTGCAATAATGAACAGAGAACATGATGAAATCATTGATCAAGACATTGTCCAGGTTGTGATTCCTTCTGGAATTTCAGATTCAGAAAAACTGGATTTGGATCCTGCCGTTATTACCGTGATGATCGGAAAAAACAATACGATTAGATGGACTAATCAGGATGACTCTCCTTCCACATTGTACAGCGAGGAGCCAAAATGGACAACAGGGATCATAAAACCTGGACGTAATGCCACCATTATATTCAATGAGCCAGGAGTCTACGAATATCACGGATATTATCATTCGTGGAAGAAGGGCACGATAGTTGTTTTGGAGGAATAGGTAATGAAAGCCTTACTTTTGATAACAACTGTGGCAATTTTGCTAATTCGAATGCATGATGGATCATTTGCAGAAAATCATGAGAACAATCCCTCTTCTACGATGTCTCCAAACCATCCGGGAGAATGGCATCTGGGCGAGAATCTCACAGCGGGAAATTATTTTGAGTACGAGTTTACATGTACAATAGAACTAGAAAACTGTGACACGATCAACATAAAATTCTGGATCAGAGACAAAATACAACATGAGAACTACACCTCATGGGATGCCGTTTTTCTGACAAGCCAAAACATGCAAAAAATACGATATGACATAGAGCTGGAAGAATACACCCTGTTTCCGACGTCCATGCCCGACGGATTTCATAAACAAGGTGGATTGTACCGTTCCCTCATGTGGCTTGCTTCCATTACTGCTGCAAATGACAAGCATGATGCAGATGACGATGCAGGAGCCGAAAAGGATGTTCTGAGGTTCGGGCCCAACCTGTCAGAAAAAGTACATCTAAAACATGACCCAAAAAGGTTTGCAGATCCATCATGGGGCAGATATGGCAATTGGCTCTTGGGAGGAGAAATAATTCTACAGGGAATCGAGACTGTACATACTCCTGCAGGCACATTTGATGCGGTTGTACTTGGAATAGAGCAATACAGAGAACAGCCCAATTATGATTCTGACAGTAAGACTTGGATAGCAGACGAATTCCCGTTTCCGATAAAGGGCGAATCATCGGTTCTAGGAACAGACAGGAATTATGCTTCATCATATGTTCTGCAAAATTACGAGCAAGACCTTACAGAAGATCTGTTTTATGCTCATTATACCAAAGACTTTGAAGGATTGAAATCTCCCAGACATCAGTTGTTAGACGGAGTTGATATCAAAGACATCATATGCAAACTCAATTTGAGACTGATCCACAAGGTTACAGACAATTCCCCCGCATGTGTGAAATTACAATCAATGTCCAAACTCATTGAGCGAGGATGGGGAGAACCTATACCTATGCCAGAACCCGACACAGGAGAATTTCGTTATGGAGAACAAGAGTGTCATTACATTGATGCAAATGAAGAACAGCGTTCTTGTATTGTTTCGGGATGGACTAAACCTGTATCTGAATTAGATTGTGAAGAAATTTGTGCAACTCCCGGAACTAAAGAATAGAAAATGAAGACTAGGTGCGATGTAAATATTTTATTTTTAATTAATGCCATATTGGTAGGCATTCTATCTTTGGGAGCAGCATTTTTTACATTAGTACCGCTGATAATGGGGTTTACAGAGCCACAGAGAATCTTATCGATTGTAACGCAAAACCACGCAATGATTGAATTATGGCTGATTTATTTTGTAAATATTATTTTTCTGCCAATAACTCGGAAAAAAAGAGAAAGAAAATGGCAAATTGCATATGTTGCATTCTTAATCGGATTTATAATTTTTATACTATTCATAATAGGTGCGCTTGATTGTGGACAAGCGATGATCTCTAAATCTTTGGGAATGGAGTATAATGAAAGAATTGGGTGTGTAAATGGAAACTAGTCAATTAATGATTATGGGCATATCTTTGATAGTAGTATTTGCAATAGTTTCATTTGCTATGTATGAGAAATATTTGCAATATGAAGAAGCAAAACAATCGATAAATGATATGCCATGTGAGAAATATCTATCTGCTGATTTTGATAGAAATGCAGAGTTTAACAGTATTCATGAACAAAAATTAAAGGATTGTCTTGAAGAACAGAAAAGATTTGATCTAAAGGAAATAGTGTATGCGAGTACTACTGCATCAAGATATTGGCGTGGAGAATTATTTGAGATGTGGAATGATAAAACTCATGACTACAAACATGACCCAATATTTTTAGAGGCCCAAGAGTTTTACTTTGCAAAAAATAGATGCATTGACTTAGACCATGTTTGGAATGATGATGGCACTTGCACCCTAACCACAGTTCATCCAAATGTATCTGGTATGGGGTTGAAATATGGCAAGTATGTCGCAGGAATCGAAAATGAAGACTAGGTTTTTGGATACAAGATTAGAACTATTTATGAACTTGCTAAATATAGTCTGAACAAATGAACATCAAACTTTTGATGATTGTTGGAATTGCACTGTCTTTAGGATTTACTGGGACTGCAATTGCAGAAAAAGAATTCGACATGAAAGACCATGATGGCACATTTACGATAATTGAGAATCCGATGAAATACGTCATGCCATACAAAATAACCGGCGCAACAATTAATGATATCAGTCTAAACTGTGATGAGGCCTCACTTGACATATCCATTGCATCCACAGGTATGGGTGTTTTACAGTTGGATTTGCCTCGCAAAATGTATGGAGGGATATTCATGATACTCGTTGACGGGAATGAATGGGATGACGTTTCAATTGTTGGAAATGTAATAACTGTGAATTTCCCAGAAGATACTAGTAAAGTCAGAATAATTGGCAGTTACCATCTAACTGGAGAAAAAGACAATGACGGGGTATGCGATCTTTTCCACAATCCTCCATACTCTTACATTATTTCACCACTCAAGCAATTCAGATCAGGCATTCTAATTGAAGAGACACAATGCAGAGAATCATTGGTTCTCGTTGCAAGACATGATGGCTCTCCTGCATGTGTAAAATCTTCATCAGTTGACAAATTGCTGGAACGTGGTTTCACACTAGTCAAAAGTAACAATAATTCCCCATATGATCAAACAGAGAGAAAATGAAAAGTAGACTAATGATTTTGTCTGTACTTGCAGTTTTGATTTTATCTTGTTTTCCTGATGAATCCTTTGCGGATAAGAGGATCAAGCTGCATTTGGGACAAACAATCAGTAGTACTGAAAATCTAAAGTTCACTCTTCATGACGTATATGATTCACGTTGTCCTTCTGACGTTACATGCGTTTGGGACGGACAGGTGACTGCCACAATTCAGATTCAAAACAATACTCACACGAAAATGATTGATTTCATGCCTCATGACTCGTACATATTTTTCTCACCATACAAGATCATTTTGCTTGACGTGAGCCCGTATCCAGTCAGTACAGAAAAACCAGATGATCATGTCGTTACGCTCCTAATGCAAAGCCGGGATGAAATGCTCTCATGTGGAAATCACATGAAAGTCGAAGACGGACTGTGTGTTCCAGAATCCCCCGGATCCCTTGACTTCAGAGAATCAGGAGCAGGTTTGAGTCTGTTGTACACTTTTGCCAGTTTGAGCCTTGCAGGGATTGTAATCGGATTCTTTATGATTAAGAAATGGAAGAACAGAAAATGAAGATTAGGCTTACCTGAGTAAAAGATTGGAAGAATTCGTACGCAATCCTAAATAGGCTAAAATGAAAATTTATGGCATGCCTGCAGATGGTCCAGTAAGCATAACCAGACAGACAATCTATTCTGTAATTCCTATATTGGACATAATTGCATTTTACAAGGTAAAACAACTCAGAAAATACTTGCTGATAGTCTATGTCGGAATGGTCGGAGTGATAAGCACAATCTATTCTATGGTAGTGACCCCCAATTCATGGTCATTTAGTCCAAACTATGACCCAAACTTCATTTGGGATCCAATGGACTGGATCCTGCAAATACCGATGATGGCGATAACGTTAGTCATTCAGATTTATCTTGTCAGAAGATGGTCCAAAAAATGGAATGAGCAGTTTAGTAACTCCAAATGAAGATACATCTTTATGATGATCACTTGAGGATCAACCTCAGATTACTGGAAAAGATTGGAGCCGCCAAAGGATCCTTTTACATCCCATACCGCAACATCATCTCTGCATTTTCTGAACCTGCACGCAGCTTGCCAGGATTCAAGGTAGCTGGAACAAACCTGCCAAAGATATTGGAGATTGGAACGTATCTTGCAGGAACCCAAAAGCAGTTCTGATATGTCAAAAAGAGAAAGCATGAATATCTGATCCTGGTGCTAAAGTCTGACTTTTACTCCAAAATAATAATCGAGACAGAGGAAAGCAAAGAATTGGCAAAGACAATCGCTGAAAACATTGAGGGGAATTTGGATTAGAATTGTTTGATTGAAACTTTGTTTGATCTGAGTCAACGAATGTTAAGATTTGAAATTATCTATTTTTTAGGAATCAAATACATGATGAGAGAATTCTTTGGATTCCTCTGGGATTTAGTTACTGGTGACTGATTCTCAATTTTTTTTCTTTTCCAACTGTCTTGCATAATTCATGGTACGGTCTAATGTTTTATACCAAACTGAGTTTTGTATTGAATAAAATTTGATACATTCATGACTTCAAAATCAATAACAACTGCCGTTTCATCTGGTGGAAAAAAGACTCTTGGTGATCTTGGCAAGGGCATAAAAAAACTACATGCAGACTATGACAAGCAGCTAAAAAATGCAAAGACCAAAGCAAGATTACGCCAAGTGTTTCAAAAGCACAGACGTGATCACCAAAACATGTTGAAAAAACATCTCAAAGCAGAAGAGATGACAATCAAGAAACTAGGACAGATACTAGATCAAGAAGGTTAGTTAGATCCAAACTAGATTTTTTATTTTTTCTAAATACATATCCTGAAGGGGATTTCGTGTAAGGTATTCCATTCATTGTCTTTTCTATGGATTCTTTTGCAATCTTTACTTTCTTTTTGGGAATCATGTATTCCTCAAGATTTTCACTTGAGATGATGAATTTTTCATCTGTTCTTCTATTGTATACTGCAGTTAACTCATAGTCTGCATCCATAGAGGCCATAGATGCATCACCATGGGAGTTGTTACATACAAGAATGCATCCTTTCCGGAGATATTTCTTTACTGCCCTTCCCACAAATCCCCCATACTGGGAAATGATGGCATCAAAGGATTCCAAATCTTCGGGAATATTTTGGGTGTAATCTTGAGGATAAAATTTCAGATTGGTTTTTTCTTGATATTCCTTGTTCTTTTCAATGAATTTTCTGACTTCCAGACTCTCATAGAATTTTTGCGTGTCTCTAAAAGAGTCAACATAGACAGTGTCTGAAAAGACAAACGAGGGCGTGATATGAACATAGCATCCAGGATAAAGTACTCTGTCTGGATTGAATCTTTTTTTTATTTCTCTGAATAACCAGATTGACGTGTATTCCTTTTTGGAGTGATGCTTTTCATAAAGATTCAGCATGACACAGAGTAGTTTGACAGATGTAAATTGCTTATCATATCAATTCACTTAATTTCCACTTGTCATGACTTGACAAACCGCCTGGAAGAAAGTTTTATCATCAACCAACGTAATAATAACTTGAAATGAGCAGAAAGGCAGGATCTCCAAGGCAACAGTCAATATTCAAGTGCACCTATTGTGATTTCATATCCAAAAAGAAATCCAATTTTGTTTTGCATGCCAAGGAAAAACACGGTATCGAACTGTAGGAAAAATAATCATCCATCATGCAAATTCACATAGAACCTGTATGGTGTTTTTATTTTATGGACAATTTTTAATGGGATGAATTTCATTTATGGGACCAGTTCAGGATATGTTGTCGACAGGAACACCAAAGCAGCTGTTACTGCAGTAAAAACTGCTATTCCTCCCAGTACCATTGTCTTTTGCACTTTTTGCACTGTTTTAGTCTCGACCATTTTAACTTGATTCAAATTAATTTTTTGCTAGTTAAACATTTCAAGTCAAACCACCTTATGAGCATCTAAAATTCCTTCCCCTTCAGATTGGGAATTTTTGGATAGGGTGGCAATTGATGATATTTAGAAAGTGAAAGAAGGTATAGTTGATTTTAAATTAAAAATGAATGTTGCTCAATTCACCATCTAATTCTAGATTTGTTCTTTTGGTTTGGAGTATAGCCAAGGATACAATAATTTTGTGACTTTGGGCATTATCAGAGTGATCAGAGGTGCAGCAATTAGCACCTTGATTACAATCTTGATTTCATTAATGATTGGTAATTCAGCAAGCAAAGGATCTGCAATCTTACCTATTACAAAAATCAATGGAAGAACTACCATGATTGCAACCAATACTTGTTTTAGAAAGGGAGGTTTCATGATGGATTTCAGGTTGCTTGGCAAGTCAAACCAGATTTCCATCCCCGCATTTTCTTGCAATGTCTTTATCGAGACTGTAAAATCTTCACTCTCTTTCATTAGTTGTTTGAAATCATCTGATTGTTGCCAATACTTCAAACTGACATAGTCTTTCCATTGGACAATCACCACATATTCCAGACTGTTATGATCAGATGGCTTGATCATGGTGACATTTTGAAATCCATCATATTCAGAAGCCTTGGAATTGATTTTCTTGCTCCAGTTTTCATAGTCTTCTATACGTCCTGTTTTCACATTGCAGGAAATGATTGTGGTTACTTGTGACTGATTGTTACTCAACATAGATCATTTTATCATGTGCATTATAATTTTAGATTATTCCATTTTGGTTGTTGTTGAAGGACTAGTCTCAAACAGATTTAAGAATTTTTAATTATTCTTAGATTGGATATCTTACTTCCACGTGGGTGCTAAATCATTCCTCTTAACTATATCCCCAGCACGTCATGCATGGGGATATAGTTAGGCAAGTAGTTTTCAGACCCACGTGTAAAGAACAAAAAATATTTCAGGCATTACCTAATCATTACTTGGTCTGCTCGGAGATGACGTTTTGCTGTATGTTGTATGTACTCATTGTAATCACAAGTTGTAAGGGGACTGTAGTACTTGAAATGAACCTAACTTTTTTGGAGGGTTTTGTTCAGTTGCTGATTTGAGTTAATCATAGAACGGTTCAGTTTCTGAATTGCCGTGCCTGGTTTTACAATCAATGAGTTGTGTTTACTATTGAAATTGCAGTAAATTTTCCAAATTTTATTGGACTTTCAGAATAACTTTCTCATAGATTTTAGGAGTTTTACCCTCGGACAAATTTTTTCTGATGTGGCACAATGTGGATTTGTTGATTCTTAATCTTTTCATTTCTTCAGGAGTCATATTCAAAAAATTTTCCTCTTAATTCTAGATTATCATTTCTGTTTATTTTCATTTTAGGTGTGATGAAATCAAATTCTTTCTTTTTCTCTATAATGAAATTAGACAATTGCTGTAAATTATCTTGAAGAATAACCTGATACGAATACTGTTTGTTATTTTTATAATTGTATCTAGCATTAAAATTTAAATTGATTTTCTTAATCAGCATCTTGACTATGTCTTCTCCCAATCTATTATGATGGTTCTTTGTAATGATGAAATCTGATTTTTTGATTTTCTATACTGTAAGGAATTATTTTTTAGTACTAGTGTGGTTGGTTTGATACTGTAGATGCATTAGATCTTGTTATCTCTCCAGCTATATCTTCCTGCATCATTTTTTTAACATCAGTAGACGAAAAACCATTTCCAAAAAGATACACTAATTTTGACAGGGAAGATTCCGGAGTCATGTCATGGGAACTTAGTGCCCCTGCTTTTGCCAAGCCGGAACCTGTTGCATATGCCCCAATATTCACACTGCCTGCAAGTACCTGGGTGTTATCCATCAGGACTATTCCCTCTGAATTGGCGTTGCTCAATACACTTAGAAACTCCTTGTTGGTTGGTCCGTTACCCTCTCCAAAGCTTTGGATAACAATTCCCCTAACAGGCGGGTTTGTATTTGACATCATTCCTGTCAGAGTGGAACTATCTATTCCCGGATACAGTATCAACGAAACGACAGAGAATCTCTGAATGTTTTCAGAGATTTGAATTAGTTTCTGTTTCAGTAATTTCTGATTATCTGGATTTTCTAATGAATTTACAGGTGGGGGTGGAGGAAGTATGTCTTTGGAGTTCATAGTAATCTCAGTGCCCACGGCAGCTAAAACAGGATAATTAGGGGATTCAAATGCTGAAAACCTGTTTGCGTTGACCTTTACAGAACGGTTTCCACGCAACAAATTAGAATCAAAATAAAGACAGATTTCGGGAATTTTTGTAGTTCCTGCAAGAACTATAGATCCAACCAGATTTGCAATCGCATCATTTAATGTAAATGATAAAGGTAGTTGAGAACCCGTAACAACTACGGGTTTGGACAAACCAGGAAGTAAGAATGAAAGTGCGGACGAAGTAAAAGCCATAGTGTCAGTCCCATGTAAAATAACAAACCCGTCGTATTTTGAATAATTGTCAAGGATCTTGTTTGCAATGGTGATCCAATCAGAAGGGATCATATTTGAACTATCTAAGGGTTTTTCAAAAGAATTAACAACATAATGCAAATCTGAATATCCGCTAACATCGCCGAGATTCATACCGGGCAAGGAGTTGACCAGTTGTTGAAATTCCGGCCCACTCATAGGAGCAAGGGGATTGCCCTTACATCCTATTGTGCCTCCTGTGTAAAGTACATAAACAGTAGTCATATTCCTTTCATGCTGAATTCCTAGATTATGTCGACTTTTCCATATGGACTATACATGTATGTGTAAAATTTGTATTCTACAACCACATCGTCATTGTTTCCCTGAATCATTCCCGGTCCTTGATTTACGGTCCAATTCGCTGTTGAAGGATCAGAGATGGGATTTCCTGCAAAGTCAAAATTTGTCACTTGATCTCCACCATCCTTCTGGGACCATTTGGAATTTGCAAGATCGTCACAACGTGCCCAATGATAGTCCCCTGGCCAATTAACTGAATGATCAGGAATCGAGATCATTAAAGCTACAAAATGACCTGGATTGTCAGGAGTCAAATCTTTGAGTTCTGAGACTTTGGTTTCAGTGGTATTTCCAATTGCAATCAATCCATCTTGAATTGCTGCATTTGTTACAACTTCCCCATCTATCGTTATCTTGGTTCCATGTTTTCTACCTGGTTGTGCAAAGGAGTTTGTTGCTATGTTGGTTGAGTAATTATAGCAGTTATTGTTTGGCTGAAATCGATATGACATGAAATTTCCATCACAGTCTCCCGGAGGATTATACATGATAGGTTCTGTTCCTGTTACTGTTGGGGAGTACTGTGGAATACTGCCAATTCCTGGAACATCTACATACTTTGGTGCAATTGTCTCTTCTCCAACTGCACTTACAACGTGAAGGTGATCATGGTCTGCGACCATACCACTAAATTTGAATTTGGGTTTTTCCATGATACATTCACCTTCTTAAACTATTCAATGATTAAGTGATACTCAAACACTCGACAATTTTCAATGTGTTATATTAGAGATTTATTTATCAGATCATCAAAATTCAAAACCAACTTTTTACATGAATTTATTTTTTCAATAACATAGCAGATAGTTTTTCACTATTCTTCATTATGTTCAACAAGAACAAATCTTCCTGTTCTGCTGATTTTCTAATCTGCACAATATCTGCAGATTCATAGAATCGTGATAACTGCTCCGGCAAATTCAAGGATTATTTCACTTTAGCCTGTACAATTTTCAGGGCAATCTCAAATCTGTTCGTTCCATCGAGGTACTTTTGATACTGTTTTACGCGTAATTTGCCTGATTTTGGCTGCTCAGGCATTATATTTACCAATAACTAGCCGTTCCAGTTAAGCAACGTCAGATTGACATTATTCTCTATCAGCCATCTAATTGCCTCAAACGTAATGTTGCCCATGTGCCCATCTGCAATGATTGAATCAAAATCAATCGTGCGAGGAAAAAATCCTAGTCTTTCCTTCTTAATTTTATTGGAAATAAGTAATTTTCTTTTATCAACATTAATTGAATTTGCAAAACCTGAAATTAACAATGATTTTATTTTTTCTTTATCTGATAATGCACATCAATGACAAATATAAAATTAAATCTTATTCTAGCAATACTGCATCTACAACGTCTTTGTGGAATGCCTTTACTGAATCCCCTGGTGAGACATAAAGTGTCTCTTCTGATGATGCTCCAAAATTGGAAAACAACACCATTCCCTCAAATGTGTCTGTATTTTTCCCAGTTTCAATAACCCTGAGATTAATCCCGTCAGGATCAGAGTCCGACCAAACATAGACCTCAAAAATGTTCGTATTTTCCAGATCAATGTTCATACGAGAGTCAACAATTTGTATAATGCCCGTCCCAGTAGCAGTATAGTCAGAATTAAGCCAGTTTACCTGAATGATGTGCTCTACAATGTTCCATCCTCCTCTTTGAGAAAGTTTCTCAGCAGTTGCAAGAAATACACATGCAGGAGAATTATCGTTATTTTTGATTACCAAAACAAGACCTTCCTTGCAGGACACCTTAGTTGGCAGAAATTCAAATCTGTCCACCTGATGATTTACTGGAATCTCCTGAAACATGGAAAAGAAATCAGACTTGTTTTGAAATTTTACCTCCATTGCTTCTAGTCTGTCTTTACTCTCTGCACTTACAACCTCTATGGTATACATGCCTTCTGGAAAGTCAGAGGAGTGCTTTGGCCATGTAATAATATCATGTTCAAACGTACCATAAGGTCCTGATTTGAATTGGTCCAAGAATACGACCATATCATTATCTGACGTGTACATGTTGACATGCAGGTTTTCATCGGGAAGAGATGTTCCATGTATTGTTAGTGTCTCTTCTGCATTATATTTCAGGATTTTTGAGTTTATTGTTAATTCTTGAGTGATTTTAGGAAAGACGCTGGTACCGACAACTTGCACCTTGGTGGAATTGTATTCCAACGCTATGCCCAAAGTTGTGAAATCTCCTCTTTGAGATATTCTGTTTGGGCATCCGTATTCTGAATCCATACACTGAAGTTGCCCATTCACAAAAACATCGTATGGGCCATCCAAGAGCCCGTATGGAAGCTCAACTATCAACACATCTCTGAAATACCATGTTGGCTCCAACTCAAATGTGATCTGTCTTGCATCTTTGTCAAATTCCATGCCGTTTATCGCGACAGTTGATTCATCCATCGGTCTTACAAGTACCTGATATTCTCTGTCATTTTCATGTACGGCATATTTGCTTTTTAGCACTCCGAACTTTTCAGAGTGCTCTGCAATTCCATCAATGTGTGACTTTACCGTTACACTATGCATGCCATCAACCTCAGTCAGAAATGGATGACGAACAGTCTTTCCTTTTTCGTTGACAATTATTCCCTCGTCAATGATTTTGCCGTTGGGATCAAGGATTGTAAATTCAAAAGGAATGCCAGTATTATTTACAAACTTGTAATTGGTAGAGATCCCCATATGAATTGGTTCGTTTATCACGATTGGTTTGAAATGATCATTGTCATGACGGTACATGTGTGCATGTATTTTCAATTCTGTCTCATCTCGAGGTGCAAATCTATCGCCTACTTGCAGTAATAGGCCAGAATGGATGGCGCCATTACTGGTGTAACTTGTTATTGTAACCTCATAGGTTCCATTTTTTGCATCATGTGGAATTGGATACACAATTCTTGCAATTCCGTCCTTGTCTGCAAAAACAGATTCATTGAACGTCAGTTCATATTTGGCATCAAATATTCTTGCAGTGAATTTTGTTTCAGGTTCTACCTGTACCTTGATTACAAAGTCCGAACCTTGGATTGGTTTTTTGAAGCTCTCGTCGTCTAGAAAACAAATTGAGTGATTGCAGTATAGTTCAGATGTGGAATCTGTACCATTTGGAGTACTATCAGCAAAAACAATTCCTGTAAATCCCGTCAAAATTAGGAACATCACAAAATATTTCATAGTTTAGTTGAATGTGTGATTATATACTCATAAGTTCTTCTGCTAATTGATAAAAAAAATAGATGGTTGCGAGGTCACTATGGTTGAGGTATGTCGGCTTACTGTTCAAAATTTTATTTTGCAGATTTTAATGCTTTTTTACCTAAAACTATCATAAACATTGCATTTTTATTCCCAGAATGAGGTGAAAAAAACTCTGTCACTTCATCATCATAAAATGTCAAACCCGTGGCCCCTATCTTTTGAGAGTATGCTGCAAGGTAGCATTTTCCTCCCATTATACTTGCCTCTAGCTGGGCTGCCCTGTATCCACGATTTCCCAATTTATCTAAAATTCCTCCCAGATTGGACATGAAAAACATGCAGACGCTGCCGTCTCCGGGCAAACTTTGATCCAGTCCAAGATGTGATGCCTCATTTCTGAAATTTCCTTCTTTTAGGACCTCCAGGCTGTTTCTTTTTTGATTATAATGGTAAGTTCCAGATTTTAGATTCTCAACGGCGTTTACTATGATGTACAAATCAATGGATGCATTTTCATATTTTTGCAAATGATCCATGCTGATTCCTCGTGTAGAATGATAAATAATTGCAGACAGCTGTTGACATGAGATTGATTCCTCAGAAAATTTACGAGTAGACCCTCGCTTTACTATTGTCGTCTCTATTGGGGTTGTCTCTAATTCTTGCTCTGCAATTGATTCTAAAACGATCTCATTGGTTGAATGATGTTCATCTGATTCAATTGGCGTGTACTTTGATTTCCATGACGTAATTTGTTCTGATGAATTAAAGGAGGATGCCTGATGAATTTTTGCAATTTCTGGATCGTCATAATCATAGTTTGAAAGCAGCTCAGTTGGCAGGTCCAATTTTTTAACTTCTCTCCTTCTTTCTTCTCTTTCTTCCACCACGGTTGTAGAATCATCGTTTCCTATCGGAATTAATGCTATTGAGACTTCTTTTTCTCGATTCAAATCCAACAGCGTGTTGACTGCATCATCAACAAATCCTGTAATCACTTTGGTTCTTAATTTGTGAGCATTGCACATTGCCAAAGTGTTTGAGATTATGGTGCCGCAATCCCAAAACGCATGGCGGTATTCTCTAGTTCTATACTTTACAGAATTTTTTGTGATAATGTCCGTGTACGCCAAAATCACTGGTGCATGTTTCATACTGGGATCATTTGAAGTCGCATTTGTTAAGACATCCCTGTGGTCTCCTTTTCGTAATTGGTTTAGCTTCATCCCCTTTGGATCAAAGTGGTACACTCCTGCCTCTAGTCCTGCAATGTCTCCGCATACCAGGTACATCTCAATGTGGTATAGCGCCCCTGTACAGGAAGCCGCCCTGAAATCAAATTCTCCAAGTCCTGCAAAGTTTATCGTCTTGGTGATGCCTCCTGAAAAGTACAGTATCCGACCTATGCTTTGAAGGTCAGGAACGGCGTCATTGTTTAATTCATCGTTTTCTACGAATTCAGAGATAGACTTGAGAGTAGATAGAGTTGTATGTTTGTCAACAGGCAAAGAGATTGATTTTACGTCCTTGTACACCTTGTAAGGATATGGTCTCTGTGAAGAGTCAAAAGAATGAGGCCTCATGAGAAATATTCCGTTGGGATGTCTGGTACCGTTATGGTAATCCCAGGCTATTAGGGTCTCATCATTGCTCATTGCTTTTGATTGATTGCGATTGGTTATAACACATTTGAAAAAATCAATCAGAATGTTTTGTTGATTCATTGAACTGTGACAGCATCTTGGAATAAAACCCCGTCATCACATGAACATAGATGTCAAATGACTCCATGGCATTCATTCTCATCTTGACATGCTCATCAAAGAACTTTGCAGCCATGTTGATACTTTCAATATGATTTTTTCTCAGTGATTCGGAATTTTGTTTAATTTGTCTTAGCATGTTTTGATCTAGATTTAATCTGTCAAAGAATTCCTTTTCTGCAATGTAGCATGTTCCAAAGACATCATCTAGTATGTGAAGGTATTTGGTATACATGTCAGAATAGCTTTGAAACATGGATGGCATCTTTGATTCCATTTTCTTGATTACCTCTGACGTGTCTTCTTTCATAATGTCACAAATTGACAATTTTTCCGCCTGTTTGGAATTGCCGTCATCTTTTTCCATGAATGGATTGCTCTTTTATCAAATTTATACCTGCTCCAAAACAGCATGTAAAACCATTTTAAATCACAGTCAATAACACCAAAGATGCCTGCATTTGTTGCAAGTATGCGTGCTGATTTATTTAACAAAAAACGGGTAAGTGTGGTGGACGCTGGATACAATCTAGACTGTGTCGAGTTACCGTCATTAATCTTAATGATTTCCAAGTGTCCCTGTATTGTGAGGATTTAGAATGTGGGAAAGATTTGTCACTCGATGCACAAAAACTAGGGGATTTGATGTTGGGCCCCTGTAATTTCTAATTCCATACAAATTCATCAGTAATTAGATTTTAAAAACACTGCATATGATTACATGAAAAAACAATTGTAAAAACAGATTAGAAAAATATTAAAAAAGAGGAATCACTACTTTCCTACTTTCTCAACTTCAATGCCAACTTTGCAGCTATTGCCCAAGACAGTACGGTCATTCCGATTGGGAATATCCCGCTTGAGAGTATCTGTGGTACTTGCTCCAATGCAATGCTTTCAGAGGAATACATTGCTGCTGCTACTGGTAAGGCTACCAGTCCGACTACTCCGAGTTTGGTTCTAGTCTGCTCGGAGACGTTTTCTTGTATGTTGTATGTACTCATTGTAATCAAATAGTATGAGGGGTCTGTAGTACTTAGATGGGGCCTAACTTTTTTGGAGGTTTTTGTTCAGTTATTGATGCAGGTTACCCGTAGAACGGTTCAGTTTCTGAACTATCGTGCCTGATTTTGCAATGAATGAATTGTATTTTTAGTTAAATTTAGGATATGTTTTTCAGGATTTATTATTTTTTCAAAATAACTCACTCGTAAATTTTTGGAGTTTCCCCTTCTGACAAATTATTTTTGTCATGCAACAATGCAAATTTGTTGATCCCACACACATAATTTTTTCGGGAGTCCCATTTGAAATATCTTCTTTTAATTCCATATTGTCATTTGTATATACTTTCATTTTTGATATGCCCAATTCAAAATCTCTTCTTTTTTTACTATGAATCTTGATGGTCCGATAGATTATTCTAAAGATTGATTTGATGAGATTCTTGTTTGTTATTTTTGTAATAATATGGGATATTGAAGATATTTTAAATAATTTTATTCCACGTGTGTCTGATCATTATCATCAGATATTGCTCCTGCATGACATGCATATGGGTAGTTCGTATAGTTGTTTCAACATACATGTGGACTAAATAAAATATCTTTAAAAAAAAGACAAAAAATATACTGTTAAAATCAAATATTTCACACCTTAGCATTGAAAATACCAATTTTACAAATAGGTGATGTGTTAAGCCCGATAGGATTTGGAGTCACAGCCTTTGCGATAATACTGTCCATTCTTGCATACTTTAAGTAACAAATTTTTTCTATTGCGTGAAATGACATGTTTTATTCTAGTCCGTTTGTAATTTTATACACTGATTTTTTTACATGCCTGTTTTTAATTTCATCTTACTCTGAAAATTTACAGTCCGTTGGGCCTCTGAAGTCACAAGGTGTAGGTTCTGTTGAGTATCCTATTCCTAGATGCTCCCAGCATGAAAGAGATTCAATTACCTTTCCTCCTAGATCCTCACACATGATAATCCCTGTCTGACATTCATCCTCATCAACAGTATCATCAAAACCCTCACTGCAGACAGTCAATGACAGGACATATCCCTCGTATTCTGGATAATTTAGATTGCCTCTGATTCGCTCACATCTTAGATCATCTTGACTTTTCATGTGCTTACTGTCAAAAGAGAAGCAGTGATTATCATGGATGTCTTGGATTGCGGGATTTACTATCTCTACAAATATTTTGTTTGAATCTTCCAGTACTGTACATCTGTATGTCATTGTATTTGCCTCGTGATCAATTTCCATGTGTATGAGAAGGTTGTTTTCTATTGACGCGCCTAGTTATGGCCTTGCTTGGAAGTTTTCTACACGCAATTCCAATTCTGGATGGTCTGTAATGTTTAGAAAATGACTCACGACATGTATTGCCTTGTATTTTTCATTGACGTGTTTGGTGCATTGATCAATGCTTAAAACTTGACCTTTTCACGTGACAAGGACATTGCCCCGAGCATCAGCAATAGAAAATAAAAGACAGTCGAAGGTACAATTCCGACGACAATGGCAATCATCATTATCTCGCATCTGATTTTTATCTTGCAACCTAATGTTACAATGCAAAAGTGATTGCCAAATTTACAAAGTATATTGCAACTACAGATGCCAATAAAATTCCAAATGCCTTTGCAGTGCTAATTTTGTCGACAATCTTTATTGCCTTTATCGTAAGGACAAATGACCATAATGCAAATATCATGAATGCAAAGTAAAGAGGCCAAAACAGACCTGCAAATTCGGGACTCTCTTTGCCTATTCCAGTGATGCCCTCCAGCAAAGGAGGATACGTGAAAAAGATGTGCAGTGTGATTCCTCCAACAAGTACCGGAATCATGGCAAATGCCATGACTGAAAACACCTTTCTGAAACTGTTACTTCCGCCAATCCTCATTCCGATGTAAAATATCAATACTATGGAAAGAATATTCCAAAAAACAGACTTTCCAAAACTTTCGGCCTGATATCTTGCATCCAAGACATAGCCCATTTCATTGATTGAAAGTACTGGATCCAATTCTTCAGTAGTATAGTTGACAAAGAAAAAGGATGAGATTGCAAGTAATGCAATTGCAGCGACAAAATAGCCTTTATGATTCCCTGCAATTTCACTGAATGTGCGGTTGGGTCTGATCAATACCGACATCATTGCATTAATTCTGGCATCCAATGATCTAGTCATTGTTTCCATGTTCATAAGCCCTTCTTACATTTTCTAGCAAACTCAAAGTAGCATTCCTAACTGTGTTCATGCACGCTATGAATGGGAATATCATTTGGCGAGTAAATTTAATACTCGTGTGAATCTGCAATTCCTTGATTTAGAACTCTTTATCGGTCCCTTGAAAAAAATTTAATTTGTGATGATGGTTCATGGAGTTTTTTGACGGGAATACGGGTAGTTTTGTGGGATTTATTGTAATAATCACAATAGTCACTGACTTGATGCTTTCTTTTAAGATGCATCAAAAGTTCAAAGGAGAAACACCTGAGACTGCTGATGAAACAGTAATTGAGCCATTTATCGATAAGAATATTGATCTAGCAATGCTTTCTAAAAAAATTCAGAATTTCTTGTATCTACAGGAATTTAAAATGATTGCATCTGATACTGTTTATGAGCCGCAGTTCAAAGAAAGAATAACTGCTCGCACTGTGGGATTTGGTCAATCAGGCACTGTAAAAATAACCGTAACGGGAAAACCATATGATTTTTCTGTGATTGGAGATTTTGGATCTATGAAGTCAGCCATCCACAATTCAATTTCAATGGCAGGCTCTGCTACGGAAAAAAACTCCCTGAGATTAAAAAATCACATCATTGAATCCTTCAAATCCATGATAGACGATCTCTGATGAAATTTAGATGTTATGAGGACTGTTTTCACACACGTGTAGAATTCTGAAAAAATATATCCGAGGTATGTTGATCTTACACAAGAGAAGAATATGAGTCTAAAAATATTGGGCGTGGCCTCCAGCATGAGAGAAATATCATACAGCACGCAGGTTCTGAAACTTGCGCTGGAAAAGGCAGAAAAAAATGGCTCAGAAACAAGAATTCTGAACCTGCGCGAATTACAGCTACCCATGTACCATCCAGAACAAAATAATTCGCCGGAACTTGATAGGGTTACAGAGCATGTGAAATGGGCAGATGCGTTTATCTTGGCATCTCCGGATTACCACGGTTCAATGTCGGGAGTAATGAAAAACTTTTTGGATTTTTTCTGGTCTGACTTTGCAGGAAAGACATTTGGCTACGTATGCGCATCACATGAAAAAGGCCTTACTGTAATGGACCAGATGAGAACCGCAATAAGACAGTGCTACGGATGGAGCATGCCATACGGCGTATCTGTGAACTCTGACCAAGACTTTGACAAGCAAGGCAACGTAACCGGCAAAAACATCCTTTCACGCATAGAAACACTTGGCAGGGACTTGACCGTATATGGAAGTCTAATCGCAACACAATACCAAAAAGACCTGCAAAGTGAAGAGTCAGACACGTTTGCCGCTCATTACAGATAAAAAATCAATTATAAAGACGACATGCCGGGTTTAACACATGCGCAAGGAATTTGTTATAAAAAGAATCGATGCATCTCCTGACGGTGCACCTTACGTGATAGTCTCGTTGACATCCTCAAAAGATCTTCAGGGCGGAAAAAGTAATCCTTCCCAGTTTGATCCTTCAAAGATGATGATGGATCCATCCAAAATGGGAGACATGGTAAAGGATCTAAATAAGATGCTTTCAGGTGCGGGTGGAATGATGTCTGGAGGCGGAACATCACTAAAGATTGATATGCATGAATACAAGGAGATGAGTCTCTCAGTAGGGGATAAGGTCTATCTGGAACTTACAAAAGATGAGAATACCGGCGTATGAGTTAACACTCGTGCAAAATTTTAAAAAAACAATGGCTAGTCTCAACAATATCTGAGAAATATCTCTGACATGAATGATGTTTTGTAATAGTTCACATGCGGATGAAAATACAATGCAGTCATTTTCAAATTTTACAAGTTGTGCTGGATTTCTTCTCCAAAACAATTTGTTGAAATATAATTTTTTGATATTTAGTTTTTAAAAATTCAAACTACTCGAAAATCCATCATGAGAATCATGATTATTGTTGGGACTTTGTTTCTGATCTTCATTTTTTACTTGATCTTAATTTTCTTTTGCGTGTTCAAATGGATTTCTGGTGTTTGTATGATCATAAACCATCATCGTGAATCATTCTAACGATTATCAAAATGCTTCTCTTCTCTTCTTCTTTTCAATGCTCTTTTTTGCTATAATTTTTTTAACTGCATAAAGTGCGATAAAAAATATGATCAGAATGGCACCAAGGCTGTCCACAATTATGGCCATAAGCGCACCTAACTCAGATATTGTTTCGCCTGTTTGTAACGATTGACGTGAAAACGCCTCATCGCCAATTCGAATGAATCCATTTTCACTTTTCGGCCGATTGGTTATTGGATAGTTGACGGTAATTGTATCTGAAACTTCAAGTTTGTTTGAAATATGATGTGACGGTAATGTGTGATCCTCATATGTTGCAGTTACTGCATTCCCGTCATACGCGCGTAATCTTTGTCCTGTAGAAGCATCCTCTGAGAAATAAATCAGGCTGTCAAATATTCCAGAATTTTTCTCTGTTTCATACACTGAAATTATGATCCCTGTGGGATCCGAATCAGACCAAACGTGAATTTTAAACTTGTCAATCTCACCTGTATTGAGATTCATATCATCATCTATGACTTGTATTTTGTATGCAGGAATCTTGGAATGAACGCTGAATCCAAACCATTCGATTTGCCCTATATTTTGTGAATCTGTTTTTTCGGCAAAAGATTCAGAAATGAATGATATTCCAACAGCTGCAATCACCCCTGCAATTATCAAAAGACTCATCTTCATTTTCCCCATCTAATTGATTCAAAACCTTGCAATTATTGTTATCGGGATACTGGGTTGCAATGTTTTCAAGTTCAACTGTCACATAACTATCTCCGAGATTGTGATTTTAGTTTGCATAATGAAATGTGGAATCATTCAGATTCATTTCAAGACATGAAAATATTTTATCATCCAATGTGGATCTTGCAAATATGTTTTTTGCATTGAACATCTCAGACTTGAAACATGATGCATCTGTTTCTGCATGCATGTTTGCAAAGTGCTTAAACATTTGTTGTTTGAAGTATTTTTCTTGCAGATTATCCCTGTAGTTACCTGAGTTTGTAATTTTACCATCGCACAAAATGATTGTCGATATGGGTGGAGATACTAGATCCCAAAGAGAATGACAAAGAAGGAGAAAGGCTGAATGTATAATTTTCACATGTTGTGGATTGCGAAGTTTTTAGATTATAATCGTTAAAAACAAAATTGACATATTTGTGATTTTTATCGGTATAATGTTGGAAATCATTTCACAAAGACATTTCAAATATCCTGAGATTTACCATTGCTTGAACGAATAAAACATGATGAACGCAGAGTAAAAAAAAATTAACTTTGTTTTAATGCCGTGATTGATGCTGATATCACATAGTTTTCACTGGTAAATTTATCCGACCAATTTTTGATAAATTCACTGCTGTCTGATTTTGATTCTATCTTGATGTCTTCAAAACCTGACTTTTTCAGCATGTTTTCAATTTCAGATATGCTAGATGCGCCACTTATGCATGCGCAATATGCTCCGGAATCCTGCCTCATCTCCTCAGTCATTTGCTGTTTGGAAACAATGTCTGATATTGCCAGTCTTCCTCCCTTTTTTAAGACTCGAAACGCCTCATCGTACACCTTGGATTTGTTCGGAGACAGATTAATGACGCAGTTTGATATGACGACATCGACTGTGTTGTTTTCCAACGGGATGTTTTCAATTTCTCCGAGCTTGAACTCCACGTTTGCAAAATTTCTTTTTTTTTGCATTCTCGTTTGCTTTCTCAATCATTTCAGGTGTCATGTCAACCCCGATAACTTTTCCAGCGTCGCCTGCCTTGCCTGCTGCCAAAAAGGCATCAAAACCCGCACCGCTTCCCAAGTCCAAAACCGTCTCTCCTTTCTTAATTGACGCTATTGCCTGCGGATTGCCGCATCCCAGTCCCAAGTTGGATCCTTTGGGAACCTGGTCTAGTTCATCCTGAGAATATCCCAACTGTCTGGAAATTCCATCAGAGTTTCCAGCGGTACCGCAGCATGAGCTTTCCAAACTGGAATTACTGCTTGAACAGCATGAAGAATCCTGAGCGTCGCTGTTTGCACGTTCAGATGAAGCTATCTTTGCATATGTTTGCCTGACGTCATTTTTTATTTTATCTTCGGCATCACTCATGGCATGATCCAACACTTGTCATAATTTAATCTATAACTGACATCCTAAACAGCCTGGTTTGAAAGGATTGGCTATGCTTCTAATTCCGCGTTATTTTATCAAACACGCAACTGGCAGTAAGATCACCTGTGACGTTGACCATGGTCCTGGTCATGTCCAAAATCCTATCCACTGAAATCAACAGTATGATGCCAACCGGGGGGGATGCCTACAGTTACCAGTATCGTGGATAGCACAATGACGCCGGCTCCCGGAATGGCAGGTGTTCCGATGGATGCCAAAAGTGACGTTATGATTATCACAAATATTGATACGATGCTCAGCTCAATTGAAAATAGCTGCGCCAAAAAAAAAGACCGCCATCACCTGATACAGGGCTGTACCGTCCATGTTCACGGTGGTTCCAAACGGAATCACAAATTTTGAGACTTTTGGATCTATCTTCAGATCATCCTCTGCAGTTTTTAGTGTCACAGGCATCGTGGCCATTGAGCTTCCCGTGGAAAAGGCAAGAGTTTGAGGATTGCGCATCTTTGAAAACGTGGAAAGTATGGGCCTCTTTGCAACAAACTTTAGAATTAGCATGTACACCAGCAGGATGATGCCAAGACCCATCACGACTGTTCCCATGTATGCCCCCATTCCTACCATTGATCCTATTCCGACCTTGGATACCATGCCTACAATCAGTCCGAAGACTGCAAATGGCACCAACTTCATGGAAAACATCAGTATGTGTATGGTAATCTTTTGAACTGATTCAAGTATGTCTAAAAGTGGCTTGACTGATTCTCTTGGAAGAACCAGCATGGACATGCCGATGATCATGGCAAATATCAGGATGCTCAGCATCTGTCCTTCAAGGTAAGACGATATCGGATTCTTTGGAATTATGTTTGCCACTGCATTTGGAATGTCCTCCATTGAAAATCCTTCCTTGATTTTTACGTCGTTGTCTGAAAGATCATATGACTCCTGGAGTTGGGAAATGTCCAGCAGGCTTCCCGGGGATATTATGGATGCAAGAAGCACTGCCACAGATATTGCAATTGTTGTACTGATTACAAAGTAGGTGCCAACTCCCAATCCAAGAGTCTTCATCTTCTCCGTTGACCCTAACGATGTGATTGCTATGACAATTGAGGCAAAGATTAGCGGAACAATGATCATGTGAATCAGACTCAAAAACAGGCTTGCAGGAATCGAAAGATATGACGTGACCAAGTTTAGACTGTCCTCTTCTAGTCCTATGCCGACATCGTCTCCAAAGATCAATCCAACGCCTACTCCTATGATCAAAGAGATGACGACTTGGAGCCACAGGTTTTTGAAGATATATTTTTTTAATGTCATTTTATTCACTTTAAAATTGATTTTATGCCTAGAAAATTCTTAAAAATTCCACGCATGATGAAATCACCAATCTCTTCCATAAAAGGAATTTAGTACTAATCATGATGATCTGCATATTTTTCAAAGGGTGTTGACCCGGATAGAAGCAATTTTCAACGTAAAATTTCAAATTGACTTTTCAACAATAATTAATCTATGATTGGCCTATGTACAAAATACTTCTGTTCGGATGTAACGATGATTACAGACAAGAATATTACTAAAGCCGTATGTGAAAAATACAGAATTTAATTTGTAAGATGGTCGCCAGTTATTTCTTCCCAATCCTATACTCTAAAACTCAGACTTGTAACAGGTAATGAAAACAAGCACGTGGTACAGCGTCATGAAACGTTATTGCCCATTAAATACGTGCAGGCGGTAATGGTGTCATGGAGTTGTCACCTGATTACCGTCCCACATACATTCAACAATCGATTCACGTCATCTTATTTTAGATACTGGTCTTAAGCTCCTACTACTTCCCCCTCTCTTTGTTTTTTTGAATTTTGTTCAACGAATAGCAAGCCATACGTGAAAAGTCCAGAGTCTAACTAAGTAGTGTCTAGATCTACTGTGACAAGACGTTCAATTCCGAGTGTTTTGATGTTGTAAATATTTTCAATTGCCATGAATTCCCCTGCCTTTAGTATGAAAGTGGAAAATGGAACATCGATGGTTGTTGCAAATTGATCAAACCAATACACGTCTCGAGCACCAGTTTTTGAACCAAATGTAGGACATATACACACCATGAAGTTTGTACTGTCAGCGCCACTCGGTACTGTGACTTCACAGGTTACAAGTATTTCCTTACCTGCTACAGGAGTCATATTTGCAAGTGCAGCAGTTCCGATAAACTGATTCCAGTATTGCACACATTGGATTCCTCATGACACTGCAATTGTTGGTACATGATTATGATATCTTGATTTATGAATAATGTGATGTGATACATCTGCATTGTTTAGATAGTTTTGACATTTGTTGGAGTCTCTAGTATGAACAGTCAAGATTGAAGGGCACATCTAAATTCTTTCAAAGGGAATTTATCATTTGACCTGAGATTGTATGGAAAACCAAAGAAATTTACAATCTATCTTTCAAAATCAGATTTAATTTGAAGAAACTCTTTTTCTGTAAGTTCTTCGTCGACAATGACCAGTTTGGGATTCTCTTCTGCATCCTCTGATTTTTTGTCTGGTTCTAAAAAATAGTAATCTTTGATACTGATCTCAGTGTCCGATGTGACAATCAGGGGTCTGCTTGATGGAATCGTCTCAAGTATTCTAAAAAATACGTGTTCTCCTAAACTCTCAAACGCTATGTTGCTGTTCTGAACTATGGGAAATGATTTCATCGACTCTTTGATCTCTGACTCTTCTACAAACGATGCAATCTCCAACGGGGAAAGGGTGACGCTTTTTGCTTTTGCAACCGGAATTCTTTTTATGTATATTCTACTTCCCGTGCCAATTCCCGCATTACTGCAAATTAATTCGTCAATGTTGAGAATTCCTGACACGTGGTTTTTTTCTGTACCTTGAAGACATTTTGCGTACGTCTTTCTCTGACCTTGTATTTCTATTATTCCTCCTGAAGGTATACCTAGGCATTTCATGGAATCTATGTCCAGTCTTGCAATTCCCTTTCCCTTGTCTGAAAAAGACGCTGCCTGAACCTCGACGCTAATTTCTGTATCACCCACAAACATTCTGAGTTGAAAATTAACTTAAGCATTTTGCACGATTTTCTCACGGGTGATATTTTGATGAGTGAGCAATGTTGCATGCAGAGAAAATATTTGAATTTCATGAAAACGTGATGACAAAAATTATGGATATTTTTATTGGAACTAAATCGACGAGAATACAAGGAGAACACTTGACTAGGACGTCAACATAACATGGTGTGTTTTCCAGACCAAAACTCTACTATGCAGAACTCTGGCTTCTCGCTGTATTGTATATGTCAAAATGATATTTAAGAATGATCTCGATCTTAAACTGATGACAAAAAAATCACAACCCCAGTTACTGATTTTTTAATTCATGGATAATTTTTCATACCGTTGGTATGGATGATGCAATGCCTGGGGAAAAGATCTACAATGTGTGGAATTATTTGAAAACTCTTTAATTTTTGATCTTACAATTTAAAAATATATAAAAATATTTTTATGCACATACGTTTTTCAAATAATCATTGAAGCCTTCTTTGATTTCACATAAGATTGAGACTGTACCAATTTCCAAAGTATCTGTTTGGGACGAGGTAGAGGCAAGAAAACTAAATTCTGACGGTATCAAGGAGCTAGCTGACAGCATAGTGCAAGAGGGACTGCAAAATCCCCCAGTTGTTCAAAAGACAAAGGATGGAAAATACAAACTGATTGCAGGACAAAGAAGGCTGGCAGCATTGAAAAGAATAGGAACCAAGAATATTCCGGTACTGGTCGTAAAGCGTCCATATGACGATGAAAATGCCAGGGCCGTATCAATAGTTGAAAATCTGCATAGAAAGCAGATGAAATCCGATGAGATGGCTGAGGCCTGTGATTTTCTGGTGAAATCCATGAAATCCAGCAAAAAGGCAGCCACTGCATTGGGAATAAGCCCTCAAACGCTTCGCAGCTATTCAGGATTTAACAGCGTGCCTGAAAAACTTCAACAGTTGGTTCCAAAAACGATCTCTCGAAGCGAGGCATTAAGACTATACAGAATTATTTCCAAAGCTGACAGTGCTGTGGAAATTGCAAACAGAATCAGCAGATATTCTCCCGCTGCAAAAAAAAGATACCTTGACGCATTGGCATTGGATCCTGCTGCATCGCATGCCACAGTAAGAAGAATGGCAAATCATTTCAAGGAAAAGCAAAATATTCGCGTAAAACTGACAAGACAGCAGGCAAAGGGTTTCTCAAAGGCCGCAACAGACAATTCAACTGAGCCAAACGAATTGGCAGCAAAGATAGTCTCTGATTGGCTGTCCAAAAAAGGCTACAACTGACTTTTCAAATACAAAATTATTTCATACAATAACCGTGCACAATATGGAACAACATGTTTGCTGCAGATTGTTTTCAGTATCCTGTACCAATCATGCAATCAATGGATGAACATGCACAAGAAATCAATCTGTATTTGGAATCTAGGACTTTGCAATGTCGTAATCCTCTTTGCCGTTGCCAAATTTCTGAGTGATGATTTTTACCCTGTATTTTTTACCTCTCTGAATGTCTTGGGCCAGCTGGGTGGATCTGCCATTGTCATAGAATTTTGCCACGATCATCTTTCTTGAAGTGTGGAAATTCTTTATGCCGTCAAATTCTTCCTCGGTTTCAATGTTTACTTCGGTGATGATTTCCTTTCCGACCTTTCTTTCTACCTTTTCAACTTTTATAATTGTAAAAAGTCCCCGGTCATCCAGTTTTGAAAGTGACGCTTCAGCCATGCCTTACTCGTCATCCTGTCCGTTAGTATTGATGTTGTCGCATTCTGGCATTGATGCTGAGATTTGATCATTTTGTCTTATCAGATAATCCAACGTATCCATGACGATGCTGTTTTTACCCTATTGATAATTATTTTGCTCAAGATTCAAGATGACTGGTTGGAGATTAGACGTATTTTGAGCTTGTATGTGTTGGATTTTACTCCGACATGGCCCGTAATTGGAGACATTGACGCTTGCTCCTCAAATAATTTTGGGTATGCTGGTAAGATTTGTTCTAAAGTATGACCAATCATGATCTTTTTGGAAATTTTTGATCGTCATGCTCAGTATTACCTTGAGAAAACATCAAAAAGAAAAGAAAGGTCATGCCATATGTTGAGATATCCTTGTGCCAATTGTAAAAAGACGTTTCATAGAATTGATTTGTGGCCACATCCTGAAAAATCTGACATGTTTATCTGCAGGAAATGCAATACTGCCAGACGGTTAGAAAAGCAAAAATCCTTTGAGAGTGACTTTAGAGGATTCAGAGACAGACAAGACTATGTTAGGCAAGAAGCAACTTTTCAAACTGATCAGTCCAGGGTTTCAGATGATGAATTCGATGAGATCATTCAAGAGTTTGAGCAGGCACATTGGATGGGAATATCAAAAGCAGAATCGCTTACGCACAAGAAATACATCGAATCATTGTTCAAAAGAGAGTTCTGGAATAGAATCCATAACAAGCATAAAAAAAGTCATGAGAAAATATCGCAGTTATCTGAGGAATCCGACATGGCAATACACTACAACTTACTGGGAGTGTCCAGGGATTCTACCGACGTGCAAGTCAAGGGTGCATACAGGCGCCTAATTCTAAAATGGCATCCTGACAAAAACCCTCACGAGCTAAAATATGCTGAGAAAATGCTCATTTCCGTCAAGCTGGCATTTGATGAAATTATGAAAAGCAGGACATCAAATTCATAATTTACAGCATTCAAAATCATTAAAAACGGTACACCGCCAGTCTTAAATTTAAAACCTTTACAGAACAGTCATGGATGACTCTGAGGCCGTAAAGCGAGACCATCAGAGAAACAAGTCCGAGATAGTAAATGCCGTCAAAGAAATGTTTCGTCTGGAAAAATGGGGTGATGAGGAATACAAGAAAAAACTGCAAGAACTAGTCGCCAAAGACGAGGAATTGGTGCGGGAAGTCATTAGGAAAATCAAGACTGCAAAGGGACTGCAATAGGACTCTCTCAACGATTACGGAAAAATATTGTAAAGTTTTATAGTTTAAATGATGTTTGAATATGCATGAAGCCCGTTTATCTTTTACCGCTTTTTGCATTGCTTGTTATTCCTGTCTCATCTGGCGCGTTTGCTCAAAGCAGCTATGACGTCAACATACCAACGGGATCCGCAAGTCCTGACGCCCCGTTTTTTTGGCAAAGTGAGAAAGACGGCTCCACATCAGGAATCGTTGAAATTCTGAAAGGTGATACTATAATGTGGAAGAATGCCGATACAGCAGCTCACACCGTTACCTCAGGCATTGCAGAGGAGGGACCTGACGATATTTTTGATAGTGGGATATTTGGTCCGGGAAAATCATTTCCACAAACGTTTTCTGAATCTGGAAATTTCCCATACTATTGCCTGCTGCATCCGTGGATGATTGGGGAGATCATAGTAACTGAGGGATACTCTGTCATTCCAGATGTCGGTAAAAATGTGGGAGACGGGTCTACGTTCTTTGACGTAGAATATGACTTTAACCGCCTTCTATCTCGTGCAACGATTAATGAAGATGCAAATTCCATCACTTTTGAGATCGTAGGTGTTACAAAATCTGATGATAATAATCTGGAAATCTTGTTGCCATCTGCATTGATTGCAGGGCCGTTTGTCGTCTTTATAGGCGGTGAAATGATTGATTTCGAGCATGTTTATGTTGATGATGATCTCAGTGTTCTGATCATACCTGTTGATGCAAATTTTGAAACTCTCACCATTATTGGTACTTCTGTGGTCCCGGAATTTGGTACAATGGTTATGGCCGTAATGATCATCTCGATTACTGTCATGATTATTGCACATAACCGATTCAAGCTTCAAATCTGATTTGCTTGTAGGGATTGCTTTCTAGTGATGCCGTCAGAAGATTTGAAAATCTATTCTCTGACGCATCCGTGTTTGATAGCCCAAGTTTCGTTTGCAAATTCACTTGAAGGGCAGAATCGTATTTCCAAATGTCCCAGGTTTGCGTCAAGCAGTTCCTGATTGAGAATTACGCCGTTGCATGTAATCATCCCGACTATTCTGGCATGATCATCCAAGACATGTCCGTCATCTTCATCAATTAGCACTTCAGAGCCGACTGGGCAGACTGTCTGAATAAAATCTCTTGAATCCGCACCTCCGTATCCCTCCAAGTTCGGAGCTGAGGTTAATGCAAATCGCACTGATTGTTCGTTGACATGAATGGTGTCTCCGTCAATTATTTTTGTCACTGTTCCCGTGACGCATTTGGCAGATCCGGAACAGTCCTGCAACTGATTCTTGGAAGTATCAAACGTGTTTGACATCATACTTTGAGTATGCTTTGATGATGCATCTGATGTTTGCAAATTCTCTGCAGCAATTTCGACAGACGAATCATCTGAGATTGACTCAGTGTCTTGGTTTTGAGTGATACCGTATCCTGCAATAATTACTATGATTATTCCAATTCCGATCATCATTCCTTTCTTCATGATAAATCTCTGTCGTTTCCACAATTAAAAACACTCTGACAAACAAGCTGACATCGTCATGAACATGGATGATGGAACATTCTTGCAACTATGCCATGATGATCTTTGCTAGTTCATCCGGTGTCGTTGCTATGAAATTAGGATTTTCTTTTGCAAGTGCGTCCTTTGTGTTGTAGCCCCACGTCACTGCCACTGACTGAATTCCTGACTTTTTGGCAGCCTCAATGTCCCTTATTTCATCACACACATAGAATACATCATTTGGATTTAGATACCACTGCTTGACTATCATGTTGATCAGGTGACTCTTCCCAAATACGCTTTTTCCGGTGCGAACAAATTCAAAAAAATCAAGTCCGTTTTTTTCCAGGAATTGCTGTACGTTTTCTTGCGTGTTTGATGTCAGAATTCCAAGATGAATGTCCGTGTGATCATACAGATCAGACAAAAGCGGAGAAATGTTTACCGTTGGTGTCATGTTGGCGATCTCCTTGTTTATCTCTGAATGAATTTTCTTTATCCACGATGGAAGTTTGAATATGGAAATTCCAAGATGTGACAGGATTTCTCGCGGTTTTTTCCCTTGCAGATACGGGATGTCCTGCTTTGTGACCTTGTTGTAGTCAAAATCCTCAGAATGGTCATTGACTATCTTTACCACCGCATCCAGCGTATCAGCTATGGTTCCATCAAAATCAAAAATTATTGTCCTGGTCATTTTTTTACACGGTTTACGACATGCTGCAGCGCCATCACGAGATGAGACATGAATACGAGAGAATTTATCTTGTTCGTCATTTGTAAAGATGATTTTGAAGTCGTCTTGACATTATTCAATGATGTTCATCAGATGCAATATAACATATGTTGTTAGATGTCAAATGATAGACCTAATATCAACAACGGATTCATTAGATAATTTACAAAATAATTTATTTATCATGTCCTATTTCTCCTGTTAATTATTTTTTTAATTAAGATTACAGATATGACAATTCCGATACAGGCACCAAGTAATAATTGGGCGGGTTCATACCCTGATGAAAATTCCTTTGTAAAATAAAGAGTGACTGTGCATATCATTTCTTCATCTGACTTGCTATATCTAATATTTTTTAGGCTTCTTTCCTTTTTTCTTCATCTGTTGTTCCTCTTTGTATTTCTTAACTCGTTGTCTCTGCTCATCTGCCTTCTGTCCTTTAGTTCTCCTTCCGTCTTTTTTCTTTGACTTTTTCTCAATCATACTCTTCATCTGAATCTTGCTTGTCTGCCTTTTCAAAAGCCATATCCTTTTTTTGACACGACTCGCATTTTTCCATTAGGCCAAATTCATTTCTGTACTGACCTTTCCCGTTACATCTGAAACAATCCAATTCCTTCTAACTATCTCGGATGCAGATTAATGTTTACTTTTCAGATCCGCCCATGACTCTAAACTTATCGTGTAAATCTTTTTTTGTATTGTATCCTGATTCATAATGATTCTTTTATCTGAATAATAAAGGAATTTGTCAAGATCTGTTTTAAACAAATGATGATTTATTGGGACTGATTCTTTTCTAATTCATCTATTTTTGCTTCAAGCTGTTTTACCTTTTGGCGTAATTCGTTGTTTGCATCTCTTAGAGAATCCAATTCTCTTTGCTGTATCTCATTTAGGTCCATGATCACTTGGAAAAATTGTTAACTTAAGTGTGTTAGAGCGTACCATACAGTCAACTTAATAAAAAACGATCGGGATTTACTATCTGTGAGTCAAGAAATCATCTCTTCACGCGATTGGCGTGAAGGCCAATAACGATTTGAATTAATCAAGTAATCAACATCTTGAGAATTTCATATGTGGTCTAGGGCTAAAATTGAACGTAAATGATCTAACTATGAGTATTTGGTATGTGATGCTATTCTCTTTTCATTTGGCTTGTGTTTTCCAGTAACGATATAGTTTATGGCATCACTCATGAATACTGCATGATCCCCAATTCTTTCAAGATAACGTAAGAGCAAGGCCTCAGCTAGGGCACATTTGGTGTTGTTTGATTCAATTAGTTTTGGCAATCTTTCTTTGTAGATTCTATCTATGAATGCCTCATCTTCTTGAATTTTTACAGCCTTTCTCACATCTAGTTCGGCAAAGGAAAGAACAGCTTGTTTTATCATGTGTTTTACCTTTTTTGTAATTTCAGTGAGGGATTCGTTTGTACATTCAGAAATATTTCCAAACAAATCCCGTACTTGTGTAATATCATAAGCATACCTTCCAAATCTTGAAAACGCATATGATATTTCTGTGGATGAGCGAATCAGTCTAAAATCATCTGCAACTGGTTGATACTTTAGCAACATGTCAAAAATCAAATCTTCAACTTCAAAATACTTGTTACGAATCGAATCAGACAGATCATGAACTTCATCGTTAGTATTTTCCCCTTCAAGATACGAGTCAACCGCCAATGAGACACATGCAATTGCCATGTCTCCCATCTCAGTCATGATTTGAGATAGTTTTTCAAGTGAGGGATCAATTAGCCTAGTCATTACTATCCAAATTGCCCCTGAACATATTTTGCAGTCAGTTCATTTTTTGGATCAGTGAATAGTTTCTTGGTCTCCCTAAACTCTATCAAATCCCCCAGATACATGAATCCTGTATAATCTGAGATACGAACCGCCTGTTGCATGTTATGTGTAACGATAATTATTGTGAATTCCTTTTTTAGTTCGGTGATAGTCTCTTCAATTTTCTGAGTTGCAATAGGATCCAATGCAGATGCGGGCTCATCCATTAAGAGGACTTCGGGCTGGATAGCTAGAGCTCTTGCAATGCATAGTCGTTGTTGTTGTCCGCCAGATAGCTCTACCGCTGGTTTTTTAAGGTCATTTTTCACTTCATCCCAAAGATAGGCCATTTTGAGAGTATCTTCAACTATTTCATTGAGAATTTTCTTGTCCCTGACTCCATTAAGCCTCAATCCTGCTGTAACATTGTCAAAAACGGGCATTGTCGGGAAAGGGTTTGGTTTTTGAAATACCATTCCAACTTTTCGTCTATGATAAATTGGATCGATTTCCTTTGAATAAAGATCAATACCGTCAATCATTACCTTACCTTCAACCTTGGCATTCTTTGTCATATCGTGCATTCTGTTAAGGCATCTGAGGAATGTGGTCTTTCCACATCCGGAAGGACCGATAAGTGCAGTTACGGATTTTTCTTTGAACTTCATTGTAACATCCTTGACTGCTGGTTTATCACCATAAGAAATTGTCACATTCTCAGCAATCATTTTGAACTTATCTTCTACAGTCGGAATGTTTTCAGATGAAGAAATTTGCGTTTCAATTGGATTGGATTTTGTAGTCACTACAGTCATTTTCTTCCATCTATCTTTTCTTTGATCATTCTTCCAAAATGATACGTATCATCCTTGTTCAAAACTAGAGTTCTAACTCCGATATTGATTCCAATAATTATCAAAATCAGGACAAGAGCTGCACCCCACCCTTGCATTTGAGCACTGTCATAAGGTAGCAACGACAGACGCCAAATTCTCAAAGGCAATGCATCCATGGGTGTATCAAAGTTACTGAAAAACAAACTGCTTCCAAGAATTGTCATGATTAACGGTGCAGTCTCACCACCAATTCTTGCCACAGATAACAACACACCAGTAACCATCCCATTTTTAGCTGCTGCAATCACTATTCGCATTGTTACAACCCAATGTCTAAGACCAAGTGCCATCCCTGCTTCTCTGTAAGTTATTGGGACCATTTTGAGAGATTCCTCCGTAGTTCGAGCTACAATTGGGAACATGATTAGCGCCAATGCAAAAGCACCGGCCCATACAGAAAAGTGACCTAAAACTAGAACGATAGCCAAGAATGCAAAAATTCCAAGTAAAATGGATGGAAATTCCATAAAGACATCATTGAAGAATCGTACAGACTTTGCAAGTTTGCCATCTCCAAATTCAGACAAAAATATACCTGACAAAACCCCGATAGGAACACCAATCATACTTGCCATACCAATTACTATCAGAGTTCCTTGAATTGCAGGACCAATTCCTCCCTCACCTGAACCAATTGAACCAGGGACTTCAGTCAGAAACTCTATGCTAATAGCAGCCATTCCATTTTTGAATACTTCTATTAAGATACTGCCCAGCGGAATAATTGCAATTATCACACAAGCAATTACAACTAGACGGACAATTTTATCAACAAATAATCTTCTTTCAACATTTTGTTTGAAAAGAGTCCTATACTCTTGTCGCTTGTTTACATTCATCAATTGTTCATTGCCCCCTCTTTTACTTTGAGTATTCTTGTAACAAGTAGATGTGCAACGACATTAATGCAGACTGCAATTCCTAAAAGTATCAAACCCACTCCGATTAATGCTGGCAGATGCAGTCCTGCAGGTGACGCTTCAACGAATTCATTGGCAATAATACTGGACATGGTCTGACTCGGCTTAAACAAAGAAGAAGGTATAGCACTAGCTCCAGTAGCATTCCCAATTAACATGGTTACTGCCATGGTTTCTCCAACTGCTCTTCCAAGACCCAAAATTGACGCTCCGATTAATCCTGTCTTAGAATATGGGAATATTGCAAGCTTGAACATCTCCCATTTTGTCGCACCCAACATGTATGCAGCTTCTTTTTGCTGTTGAGGCACTGCCTTCATTACTTCTCGTGCAACTGATGAAACAGTGGGAATAATCATTATTGCAAGAATGATGCTTGCAGTGAAAATATCCAATCCAAATGGAGTTCCAGAAAAAAGCCAAACGCTATCACCAAATGCCAAATGAAGTGGAGTTTCAATAAAATCCTTAAAATATTCTCTGAAAACATACAGACCCCAAAGACCGTAAATGATACTTGGAACCGCAGTCAAAAGTTCTACTAGAAATCCCAATGGCGCACCTATTTTTGGAGGTGCATCAGAGACAAACATTGCAATGCCGATACTGAGAGGAACACCAATCACCATGGCCAAAGCAGCAGTCGTAAGCGTGCCTAGAATGTATGGCAATGCCCCAAAGGATTCCCTTCCTTCAACTGCATTCCAATCAGTTCCAATTACAAATGAAAATCCTTCTTCTTCCCAAATTGGATATGATTCAGAAATTAACTGAAATACCATTAGAGCTATAATTACTAAAACAAATGTTCCTGCAATTGTTGCACATAGTTTGAAAATTTGATCAGAATTAATTTTCGGCTTATGTGATGTAACTATTTTTCTCTCCACACAGTTGCAACAAAAATCATTGGTTATATGCAGAACGAACATAGATTATGTATAATATGAATCGAACTTAGATCTATATAGATAATTTTCATAAGTGATATAACAACAAAAACGTAACAGATGGCATGGTTGCAAAGCATGTCAGAAATTAAACAGACAAGACGATTACAGATAGTTGGCGGTTCAACGTATACTGTGTCATTGCCAAAGACATGGATTGACGAGTTGCAACTAAAGAAAAATTCTGACATCACCCTATTAAAAAATCGCAATGATTCAATTACATTATTTCAAGAAGAGCAAAGCAGGAAAAATAATGCCATTGCACTAATTGGACAAAGGGATTCAAAAGAATCCATAAGAAGAAAAATCATTGCAATGTATCTTTCAGGTTACAAAACTATTGAAATTAAAACCAAAGGATTGGAAATTTCCAGTACGCATAGAGTGGCAATCAGAGATCTGGTCAGAACCACACTTATGGGTACTGAGATTATTGAGGCAAGTCCAGAGAAAATAAAATTGCAAGTTCTAACACACCTTGCACAGATATCCTTTGATATTGCACTAAAAAGAATGTACGTTACTGCAACAAACATGCATCAGGATGCAATTGAGGCATTAAAGGAATTAGATTCAGAATCTGCTGAAGAAGTCATCAAAATGGATGATGAGGTAGACCGATTCAGTCTATATCTGATGAGAAATCTAAATTTATCATTAGAAAATGTGCAGATTCTACTTGATTCTGGGCTTGAAAAACCTTCAGATTGTCTAGGTTACCGGACAGTCGTTAAATGCGTTGAAAGGATTGCAGATCATGCCGGATTAATTGCAAAAAAAGTAAAATATCTAGATTCTCCAATAGACAAAAAAATTCTAAATGAACTAGATGAGATCAGCAATGAATCTCTTATTGTTTTTGAAAATTCCATCACTGCACTTTCCAAAAGAGATTACGAGATGGCAGAAAAAGTTGCATCAAGTGTGACCCAGGTAATAGAAAAAGAGAAAAAACTGATGGATTCTCTCAAACCAGATGCAAATACAGCAATAATAAAATTAATTTTAGAAGACATTAGAAGAACTGCTGAATATTCAAGGGACATATCTGAAATCACAATAGATGAAACAGTGCAAAGCGTCATTGAAGAATCTTAAAAAAAATAAAAGAAAATTTTAGAAAAAATTAGACTTTGAGAATGCCTTGTTGAATAAGGTATTGCAATCCGTTGACATAGTCTTGATCAGTTACCAATCCTTCAGACCACCACTTTGCATTATCTCTGATCCATTTTGGAATTCCCAAATCTGTGCTTGTATCCGTCTCATAGTTCCAAAGATATTCTCCACCATAGGTTACTTTTGATAATCCTTGCTTGCCAAGTTCTGTCACCTTGTCCGCAAGTGGAACGTATAGTAAACTTGATGAGAACTCTTGACCATCCGTAATCATCCAATGGATCAAGTGGATAGCAGCTTTTGCTTGTTCTTTGTTGTTAGTTACGGATTTTAGATCATCATACACTAGCAAGTATGTAAAACTGGCAATGGGATATGAATCAGAACCTGGTGCATTTACAAGTGACACTCCGACCCAGCTGTCTTCAGCTGCTGGCAGGGTATCGGCAACACCGCTAGAGGCAGCAGAGATACTGTCCAAGGATGGTTCAATGAATGCAGATTTTTCAGCATTTTGAACTGATGCATAGCTCATTCCTGTCTGGAATGCATAAGCCAATTCTACATATCCGATTGAATATTCCGTGGACTTTACAATTGCTGCAACGCCTTCATTTCCAGCAGCCCCAAGACCCAAAGGCCACGGAACGGATTTTCCCTTACCTATTTGTTCATCCCATGTGGGGCTGACTGCAGTTAGGTAGTCAGTGAATATGAAGGTGGTTCCAGAACCATCTGATCGGTGTGCTGTGATGATTTCTTTATCCGGTAGATTCAATCCCTGATTTTCTGCAGTGATTGCAGGATCATTCCATCTTGTAATTTCTCCCAAGAATATTCCAGCAATGGTATCAGAAGTTAGCTTTAATCCTTTGTTTGGAACTTCAGGAATGTTATACACTATAACCACCCCTCCAATTGATTCGGGGATGTGCAATGTTCCCGGAGCCAATTCTCTTTCTGCTTCACTCATGGGTTTGTCAGATGTTACAAAATTCACAGTTTTTTCTATGTGTTGTTTGATTCCACCGCCACTACCAATTAACTGATAGTTCAGGTTTACGTTGTTTTGTACATTATTGTATTCAACTCTCCATAGATCAATCAGAGGGAATGGAAATGTCGCTCCTGCTCCCGTCAAAGTAAACTCTTGATTTGGATCAGGTGTGTTCGGTGCTGTTGTTGATGCGTCTGCATAAAGTGGAGTAATGATCGCTCCAAGTGCAGCCAATAAAATCAGTAATGATGTTTTTGTTGTCATTAATGGGATTGTTTTTGAAATCTTATTTACGGATATCCGGTATAGATTATGTTAGTTACATACACTATATAGAATACAATCGAGCATGTGTCAAGAATTCAAAATATTTTAAAAAATAAAAAATGTGGTTGTGTTACTTGTATACGTCAGACCATGTCTGTGTATCTTTCAAATCCATGCTGTTTTGGGTATCTGCCTTGGAGACGTTGGAATTCATCTGATCAAACAGCGGATTGTTTGGCGTGTATCCGTTGCATTCAAACTCAAACTCATCGATTGTCGTAAATCCCTTGCTTGTAGTCCATCCCTCTTCCTTGTCAGATTGGGTGGAAACATGGTAATCTACGATGTTGCAGTCAGAATACTCAAATTGCCTGAATGTTACGCCGTCTTTTTGAAGATAGACATCCACGTCAAATTGGCCATAGTCGTGCTGGACATTTGTCACTCCCCTAACAAATGTCATGTCTGCCGCCTCGTACAGGTATATTCGGTCGTAATTGACAGCTCCCTCTAGTTTGAAAACAGCGGATTCGTTAACACGATCAAATCCTGAAAGTTGTTCAAAGATCTGAAAGCTGCCAGACTCCTCCACAGATTCACGGAAGCTAAAGACGGTGTAAATCTCAACGTCGTTTCCTCTTACGTATTGTTTCTCGTTAGTCTCCTCAGCTGAAATCTGCTGCTGGGTGATGCCAAACATTGCAACCATGGAAATGGCGAGCAATGATGCAAGAATGAATTTCTTCTTTGTCGTAGTCATTAACGATGTTGCTATTGGAATATTATTTACGCATATCCGATATAGATTATGGAGTCACCATACACTATATAGAAAATGATCTGACCGATCAATGACTTTACTGTTTTAATCTAAGACTAAATATTTTGAAAAAATATTGTTTTGATTTTATACATCAAAAGTTTTCTGTTAGAAAATTTGATGATGGTAATGATTCTTGAAGATATTTTCTCTGACTCTCATCTCATAGTAACTGTACTTGCAGTTGTTTCATTTTTAGAATGTTGAGATCTTTTCCATTCTGTTCTTCTTTGTCTTTTACGTGAAATCAGCACGACGCCACAGTTGTTATCTCCGGAGAGCATGCATGGTACCTTGGCAGCGTCACATTCCCGCATCTTAGACAGATGTCTTGAATCATTACCTTGCATCCATCACACTTTGTATGTGGATATAGGGACTTTCCGTACTTTCTACAGGACTCATCAGGCAATTACGATGCTCCCGAGATGCTGTTTTTCTTCATCCAATCATTATTACCTCTATTCACACATGTTTGCAACCTGATGAACAACACGTCTGGGAAAAATTGCGCGTATCTTTGATTGCAAAAGCATTTGCAGTTCAGGGAATATCTTGATGTCATTGATCGTTAGTGGACATGATAATACAAAACACTTGCCAACATAGAAACCGTGATCTATGTACTTGCATGTATTCGCTATGGCGGTATCTTGTGAAAATGCTTTTGATGACTATTATTGAAAAAATCTTTTGGCCTTTACAATTCCAAAAATTTTAGATCCAGTGAAAAACCCCATAATGATTTACTCTTGCAATCTAAAATGAAAATCTAAAAAGTCTTAATTTTGTTTGATTAATCATTTGTAATTTCTGATAAGATCAATCTAAACGACTGGCAGACAACTCATGAGGCCAATTTATCTAATTTAGACATATTTCTAGGCAGACTAGGCATGCATTATATCAATCCTGAGACCAAAAAACATGATAACAGGGGACAACAACCTTTGAGAAATCATTACAACTTCAGAAACTGTACAGGGCAGCATCAATAATTTCAGCAGGTTAAGACATTCTTACAAAGAAGAACTAGCAGGTCCCATGAGGGTATACAAGGAATCAAATTTATTCAAAAATAAAAAGAATTTAAAAATTGGAACTCATAGTCCATGCAAGATCCCGTGTGATTTCCTTTAGAGCACTTCGAACTCATGGGGTAGAGGTGAACTCGTTCCTGAGTACAATATGGAATTATCAAAGATAAGCATGTCTATGGATTTGTACTGAGATCCGTCAAAAATATTAGAAAAGTTTTAGGAAATTTTAAAAATATTTCAATGCTCTTTGCACTTTTCACATGCTGCTTCAGGATTCTTCTCGTCTGTTATTACGTCAACACCGGACGTGAAGCATGTCTGACATAATCCTGTCACGATGACTGCACCCTCTTCCTGCACTTTTCACATAACGGTATCTTTGTGACTGTTGTATCTGTCTGAATTTTGCTTTTTACTTCAGTTTTGATGACCTTTATGCCCTGAGAATAGCAAACGTGACACATTCCTATCATAGATTAGTCATTGATTCAAAATCAAATTTGAAATTATTTGTAAAAATTTGATTCGATCCGGGTCAACAGTTTTTCAATCAGTTTGAAGGACATAGTGAGATACTGTAAAAATCATACAATAATTGTTTAAGATGAGTATTTACTCTGACTAAGTGTGTTAGAGTTTGCCTCTTCTAGATATGATGAATATGCCCGTTGCAGGAATTCCTACATACATCAAACCGTTTAGAATTATCAGTGATATTCCGTATCCCAACACCTCTACATCTGAATCCATGTTGACATGATTCAGAATTGAAAGGCTTGAGATCATTGGAGTGATTGAAATCTTTACCATCTCTTTGAATGCGGGGTTTTCACGCTCATAGTCTGCAATAATTGGGCTAAATGAATAATATAGTTTGTTGAATGCCGAGATAAACGAAATGCCTGATTCTGTTTGTAGGAGTTTGCCGTCTCTGATCTCTCGAAGCTGCTGCACTTGAGGTGCAAGCTCAGAACCGAATGTCGCCGTAGCGATAAGGCATCCTCCTCCCTCACCATTATCTGTACCAAACTCAGAAGCGCAACTGCCATTAATCAAAACGTCTCCAAACGGCTCATCAGTTGTATTTTGTGCCATTATTTGCTGATTCTGAATTACAATAAGTGTAAGGCTGCCGTTTTGGGTTGCCTTTTCTATTTTTGCGCCAAATACACCTTCGCGTCCAAGGGATGAAGTGCAGTCAAAAATTATGCCATAGTCTCCGCTATCGCTGATTTCTGTAAAGTCAAAACTGGACGATTGCAAAGCACCAGACCATTGGGTATCTGAATACACCAGAAGCTTCGCCTGATTTTCAGGCATTTCAACTTCCAGCTCCGCCTGAATCTTTTTTTCTAGGGTCTGTATGCTTGGCTGCGTGACGACGGCTGCTGCGCCCTGAGAATATAGATGCGTTCCGGATATGACCACCTCAAAGTCGGATCTGCTAAACGGAATTGTGATCGTTCTGTCCGTTTCAGTTGCAGTTTGATCATAGAAGTTGAGATTCAGTCCGCTGACTGTAATTCTAAAATTGGTATCTCCTGCATTGTCTTTTGCATCGATTATGCCTCTGGGCAGTGTTATGACTAGTTCTCCCCTTGAACGAGCGTCTATTGAAATTATCAGGGATGTGGTTTCAGAATCTATCTCAAAATCTGATACTTCTCCTCCGCGAATGTCATAGTCTATTCCTCCAAATTGTGCAAAGGCTGGAGAGAAAAATATTGCAAAGGCTAGAAATGAGAAAATTATCTTAACTTGTATGTTCACTGTTAAACTCAGATATCGGGTGCAAATAAACCCAGTCTTCTTGGATTATCGACTGCAATTATCATCTTAATCAAACCTGACAGGTGTCTTTTTTGACACTTTTCATATTTTGCAATGCTAGGATTCATTGTTTCACATTCAATTGTTTTTGAGGGCAAAACTTGCATCACCGTATAGTTATCAAGGGCTAATAACGGACATAATCATGTCTGAGCTGAGACCGCAAAGCAATCTGTATTATCTGCTTCCCGCATTTCTTTCAATAATAGGCGGACTGATTGCCATGATAATTTTGAGAAAATCTGGTCGCCAGTATGACAAAAAGGGAAGGAATTGCGTTGTTCTGGGAATTCTGGGCTCAGGCTTTGCAATTGGAATGGATTACGTATATCACACATTTGACGTTCCTGCAATACAGGACTATCTTGATCCTAACGGCATGCTGGACGCCCTTGGCTGGTTTGGCGGTACAAGCATCTATGTTTTTCCGCCAATCGTAATTGCCTACTGCATAATTGCAAAACTTATTCGACGGTAAATCTTTGCAATATTGATTTGCTCAAGACTTTTTTAGTGTAATTGTAAAATGCGTTTGTTGAATTTCAATTGCGTCTTTCCTGACTGTACTTTCAAACAAAACAACATTGAAGAAGAAGAGTTCCTACAGCACTTGAACAATGTTCATTATGACGAAATGCTGGACAGTTCAAAAAAAGAAAACATATCAGTCAAGGCCGTCGAAATGATAACCGTATCTAACTCCAAGGTGTTCATAAATTCCGGATGACTTGTCATATGCTCATATTTGATCAAAGTTACATCTCATGAATAATAGATTAATTGGTTCAAGATTTGAAATCCGTGTTTAGAAACTTTACCTAGCCAGATACGCTCATGAATCCTTCCCTTATCAGGAACTGCATTCCCTCTACAAACGAGCCGTCGTCAATCTGCCCGTCTGCCCACCATCCGGCGTTGCTCTTTACCCATGCCGGAATCGCCACATCTTCTTTCTCCAACTTTTGATTTTGAGATAAAATGGAGAATGAAGAGTCTGAAATCATAAAGCTTTCAAAGTTTCCTGAATTTTGACCTGTCAGAATTAATTTTATCTTGTAATTCCCATCTGCAGGAATCGTGATTGACTCCTGTGCAATTCCATGCGGAGCTAAAATGCCAAGATATGATTCGTTGGTTCCGATGTTTGACCAAACCTCGCTTCCCGATTCATCCGTAATGCTGTATGCAAACAAGATGTCATTTACCAGACTATTGCTCTGATCAAAGAATGAAAACACAAATGATATTTCCTTACTTGTAAAAGATTCTGAGTCCCACATCACACTTGCAGAGTAACCGTTGTCATATGCAAAATCAAGATGATTGAATTCAATTCGTTCTCCGGATACCAATTCAATCTTTGTAGCGTCTGGAGAATCATTGTCTCCGGATGCCATGATGAATTCGTCATGTGCGGTATTTATTCTAATGATATTTTTGCCTGGAACGGAGACGTCAACATCAAACGAGCTGTCCTGAAGTTGAATTCCGTTAACTAGTACGTCGATATGATGTCCTTGCTTGAAGCTTGAGAACTCTTTCTTTATCGAAATCACCTGCTTCACGTCAGAACTGTGTATATGTCCGGATTTGTGGTCATTGGGTATTTCATAAGATATTTTTTCAGATGACTCGTCAAAACTAAAGTTGGAAATGTCTCCGTTGTATGACTTGACTGATATGGGAATCTCCTGAGCACTGGCATCCTTGATTAGAAATATCTCATTTTGAGGAATACTCAGAAAGGTTTCAAAAAGCAAGTCAGTTGTGGTCATTGTTCTGGGATTTGTGGCACCGACAATGGAGACTTTGATGTTGTATTGCCCGCTTCTGTCAAAAACAGGCCCCTGTATTGTTGGAAGCGAGTCGCCTCTTGCATAGTATGCACCTGCTATGGCGTGCTTTTCCCCGTTGTACTGCGTACATTTCCACAGTTCCTTTTCTGGGCATCCTGTAGTGGGCTTTATCTTTACATCCAGCTTGCCGTCTTCGTCAAAGTAATACTCATTTGCGACAAGGGTGGACTCGTGAAAAATTTGAATTCTATAGGTGACGCTTTTTATGTTTACATTGGTCTCACTGTCAAAGAATCTTACTGACAAATTTGCAGTCTTGTCCTCCTCATAGGAATAGTCTTCAGGAGACAAAATCGTACTGATGGCTACCTTTAATCCGTCAAAATCAACTGGGGGAGCAATGGCACCGGAATGATGCTGCGCGAATGCAGGCGAGACTGAGATGAGAAATAATGCTGAAATTGCAAATAATCCCCACTTTGGAATCATATTTTGGATGTTTTGAGGATATTAAAATATCATTGTAATTGGAATGAGTTCTTCATGGATGATGATCAAAAATGCTGTTTTAAGAAATTATTGTGATGAATCATTACACAAATCATTACACGTGAAAAACAGACTATGTGATGAACTAAAAGGGCATGATATTTTTTGCAATTCCCAACACTTTGGTTGGAAAGTCATCTGTTTTGAGACAGTATCCTATGAACCCTAAAATTCTGTCTTTGGTTTCTGCCTTGTATTTTAACTCATCGTGCAGTTCTGGCATGCTTAACTCTGATTCATTGATCAGTCTTTCAACTAATTCCATGCCTGCATGAGTTATTTTTCTTATCCATGGAAATGTTTGAGTGCCATCATCATCCACTCCACCTCTGACCAAGTTTTCATCCATTAGGTGGATGGCATTTATCTTTATGATTTTGTTGTCTGTATCATGCAGTTCTGGAATGACGTAAAAATGCATTTCAGGGTTGTCTGACTTGCCAAAAGATCTTTTGCAATACTCAAACAGGATTATCAGTCTAATTTTTGCATCCGTTTTGTTGTCTGTCATTTCAGTTATGGATTTTTAGCAAGAATTCCAAACTTAAGGATGTTGATGATCATCGGAATAGTTGCGGATAGTTGCGCTTCATGCCATCATAATTCATGCTATCGAATGTTTTTACATAGTTTTTAGTAAATGCTAAAACAATGGCGTTAATGCCTGCCAATTCCCCCTGCAACTCTCCGATATTAAATGAAACCACTGTACCGTCAAGTTCCTCAAACGTGAATTCCAAATTTTCATTGAGCCACCAAAGATCATGTTCCAGTGTATGACTCATATCCACGTTGAAGAATTTTCTAAGACCGTCATGATGAAACACCAAGCCTCCGTCATGATTTCTAAATTCAGACAGCTGTTTTACCACTTGAGCGAATTTAGGATCATTTTTGGACATCTTTATTTTTGAAAGATCAATACAGTCAACAAGATACGATGTGAATATTTGAAAGTAACCAAACATTGTTTGCGTCAAAACAAATGTCAAATCGGTCAGAATCATACCATCAAAACTTTCAAGATTGTTTCCATTGTCTATATGCGTGTGTAAAAGGCATATTTTACTCTCAATAGATGCCTTTTGCATTTCTAGCCTGTAAGCTATTTTTGGTAGAGAATGGTGTAAAAATTCTGGATTTTTGATGATCAGATCATTGTTAATCAAAATGGGGAAAATTTCTCTTTCAAATTTAATAATACTTGCTTTCAGGTATTCTTCATAATCCGTCATTTCAAACCACACACAGGTTTTCACTCATGTAATTCTTTCTAGATGATCTACATGTATTCAGTTATTTTTATTCTTCAAATAATCTCCCGCCATGACTATATTTCAAAATGATAATCTGCTGTAAAATTAAAAAATTCCATAAAGTATCCTAATTTGTCATTGTCGTAAGGGAAGAAAAGCGTTGTTGATGGAACTGAATTTTGAGAACAGTATTTGGACTTTTTTAGGCGTTATTGGCATGACGGCTCAATATTATTGGAAAAAGTGTTAGACATTAAAAACAATATCAAAAGTATCGTTTAAGAAATTTTGTTAAAAATACATGAATAATGAGAATTTCAAACCTGTGGCGTATATGCATATAATGTCAAACAATGAATTCATCCTGCCATGATGTATTTTTAATTCAATATTGTGAATTGCTTAAAAATTAAATTTTTTAACCTTGGATGGATCATTCTCCTACGAACTCCCCCCATTGACGTCCAAGCTTGCTTATTATCTTAAATGCCAACCTGTCTATGTTTATGTGCGGTTCGGTGATTATCATGACAACATGATCATAAATTGGAAAGCTCATTATTACAACATGTTCTCTTCTTGATGCAGAATATTTTACATGACCCAGCTCCTCGTCATTTTTTTCCTTTTAGCTACTCTGGATGCCAGCTCTTTACAGATGGATTGAAACTTTTCTTCAGGTAATTTTGGCATCAATTCCTTACTATATCCACCCGCCAAAATATTTCCAGAACCGTTTAGCAGTCCTGCAAATTGAATATCGTGCTCCTCGAGTATTTTTTGGCACTTTAATTCATAGTCATGCACATCTATGATTTCCTCTATCATCAAAATATGTGTCAAAGTCGGCATTTAACAATGTTCTATTTTTAATGAGACACTAAAAATATCGGCATTGTGATAAAAACGTGTTAGACGTGAAAAATGTGTACACGCCATAAATTATTCTTTGATTATGATGGACAAACATGTCGACTAATTCATGAGAGACTTACAATGGTAATTTGAGATAAAAAATGCTGTTAAATGAAACATCTGAATTGATACAAATAAAACAAATATCAAAAATTTGCTTACAGACAACCAAAAGTTTTGTATCAAATTAAACGATTGAAAAATAATAGAAAATTTTTATTCACATCTTAATGATCTTAATGATCTTAAAGAGTCCCTGGTCTAAATCTGAATAAAAAACAGGCAAATTTGAGAAAAACATTGGAGAATCAATTGACGAGATCACGCCAGGTAATTACAAGGCATGGTACAATAGGGGAATATCTCAAAGTAAGCGGCAAAATTATGAAGATGCTGTCAAAAGATATGACAGGGCACTTGAGATAAATGCAGATAGATTTGAAATATGGATGGGCGAGCATGGTCTTTGTATAAACTTGGAAAATATGAAAAATCAAGTAAAAACTATGACAAAGTTTTAGAGATAAAACCGGACTATCAAGTGGCAAAAAATAATCAAGAAATTGTCCAGAAAAAGATGGCCAAATCTAAAAAATAACCCTGTACTTATTTATCAAATGATTTCAGAATTGACTCATTAATTTTTTGTCTTATTGCTACATGATATCTCATTCTGAAAACTTTACAGATTCTTTTTCCATATTTTCTAGATGTCTGTCATGTACAGTTAAACAAAAATTATCTTTTTTTAGTGGATATTTTTGAGATGTTCTATATTCTTATTTATTGATCATTCTTGGCAAATTTGACCAATATCATCTGACGCTGTTGACAATGGTAGTCACAATATAAGCAAGTACTGCTACTGCTGCTACGATTATTGGCAATTTCAGAGACATGTTGTGAATTAACTTTCTTTCACACGATAAGTTTTTCTGTATTTAACTTATTTTTTTGATTGAATATTTTTATTTTTTTCTAAATGTCTTGAAAATGCTTTCACGAGATAAACTCCGATAATGATCAATAAACCCACACTTGCAAGCCTGACTCTTCTTTAATTTCATGTAATCTGAATGAGTTTTCTATAAAAATTATCAACTTAAGCATGTTGGAATTTAAAAACTAATCTTCAAATAATTTAACATGCATACTGTCAAAAATTATTTCTTTTTATGATACGACTTGCATTGTTATGTAAGATCAAACTCGTTTTTTAATTGCCTTTTTCATCCATTCTAAAACCGTTAATTTGATTTTAATTTACTTTAATCTACATTGATGCTTTCTAACAATCTTAATTGTAATGGGTAGGAATTTGCAAATTTAGAATCTGCTGCAGACCTCAATATGGTCAATTTTATCCTGGTTGTCTGCCAAATAATACAATATTCTATTGGAGTCTATTTCCACCCATTCTGACTCGCCTGCATAGTTACCAGATCTTCAAAAAGACGCCCTCCAATTCCAGTTAGCCGTAACAGTGCCTTTTCATCATGGATTTTTATCGGAAGTTTGATCAACTGTTTTCTCAATATACTCTGGTCCTGAATGTTGATTTTGTATTTGGTGCCCATTATCTCAACAATTCCAAAAAAATGATTTGGGAACATGTCTAATCGTTTGATCCTCATTGAAAGAATTTTTTTCAGAGAATCTGTCATAATTACCGACCGTGTATTTTACATCCCTTTTGCACAATAAAGGATTCTATTATGTTCTAAACCCTATGACTGTTAAAACAGCTATTTTGACATTATTCTCATATTGAGCAGAAACAAACCCATTTCATATTCTGAGTTCTCTTACTAAGGAGATATTTCCACATGGTTCAAAATTACCCTGCTTGAGATCATTAGAGTAATTGAAACTTTGACTATTTCCCTAAATACGAAATTTTCACGCTCAAAACATACTGTAATTGGGAGGGATGAACAGTGAGATTTATGGCGTCAGCCTGTCAACGTCTCTTGGATAAAATGTTGCATCTCGAATATTTTCGGTGCCTGTAAGCACCATGATTAATCTCTCAAGACCAATTCCGCATCCAGCATGAGGAGGAACGCCATAGTCAAACGCCCCGAGATGATATTCAAAAGAGTCCGTCTTCATTCCCTTGTTTTTCATTCGTTCGGCCAGCTCATCACGTTTTTCAATTCTTGTACTTCCTGACGATAGTTCCAGATCACCGAACATCAAATCAAAAGATTCAGACACCTTTGGATTTGACTTGCTATCTTTCACGTAAAATGGCTTGGGTGCCAATGGCCAATCAGTAATGAAGTAAAAACCTTCAAGACATATTTTTTTAAGATTGGACGGGTACAGGTCATCCCCCCACTCAGTTTTCGCCCCTGCTTTTTGCATTTTATCTACCAAATCATCATAAGTATATCTTGGAATTGTTTCTGGAACGGACAGTGATGGAAATTCAGCCTTTGGGTTATCTTTTACGTAATCATTTACTGCAATGATTGAGACTTTGATTATCTCTTCAATCCTGTTCATCACGTCATTGTAGTCTACAAACGCCTCTTCCAAATCAATTGAAATTGCCTCAGCCAAATGACGATTGGTTCTGGACGGTTCTGCCCTGAATATGGGGGCTATCTCAAACACTTTTTCAAAACTCATGGTGAGTTGTTCCTTGTACAATTGCGGACTTTGAGCCAAAAACGCTTCTTTGTTATAATAGAATATGGGAAACAAGGCCGCTCCCCCTTCAGTTGCAGTTGCAATCATTTTGGGAGTGTTGACCTCGACAAAGTTCTGACCTGTAAAATAGTCCCTAATGGACTTTAGAACCAAGCTTCTTGCTTTGAAAGTATGCTGTAGTATGTCACGTCTAAGATCAATCGGTCTAACTTCCAACCGGGTGTCTATATTTTTTACAGTTTTTGCTGTAGGCTCAAAAGGCGGAATCTTTTCAACATCTGAAAACACCCTTAGTTCTGCAGGAATGATCTCAAATCCCATGGGTGCCTTTTCAGATGATTTTACATTGCCTGTGATGGCAATAGAAGAATGAGACTTTAAAGAGGATACTTTTTCACGAATTTCATCAGGACAGTCGCCTTTCTTTGCTACAACTGACACGTCGCCATTTTTATCACGAATTGTAATGAAGCTGATGTTGCCGTGGCCACGTACTGTCAGAACCCAACCCATCACGGTAACCTGTTTTCCATCCATGGATGAGCTAATTTCATCAGAATAGTGAGATCTACGCAGCGAACCTAATTCAGTTTCTATCATAATTTACTTTATTATGAAATTTGGGTGTTATTATTTTTTACACAAAATAAAGATTACACGCATTAGTTTTCATAATGCTTATAGCCTGCAAGGATTTCAAATCAAATCAAGATGAACATCCTGATTGGTCTTGTAGTTGCAATGTTTATCATTACTGGGGCATATGTCGGATATCATGCGTCTCAGCAGCCAATGGAAGAAGCAGGAGGTCATGATGTGACTATGGAATTCCAATTATTGAACGAGAATGCAGAATCAGTGCCAGTACTCCAACATCAAGAATTTAAAAAATCATCGCTCTAAGACGTGCATAGATGAAATTTATATTAAATTAGTATTGTAAGACCATATGTTATGACGCTTTCCGATAAAGAAAAGATGGTTGCAATCATTTCAAACGGAATTGCAGTTTTTTCACTTTTGCAAGAACGAGACAGCCTTCCGGAGAATACGACGATGTATGATTTTGTTTTAAAAATAGTTCCAGAAGATATCAAATCAGAATTAAACATAGATCTTATAGACGAAGTGTTCCAGTATGTCTCATCAGCACACAGTACTCAATCACAATAATATCGTGTGAACTTGACAACAGAAATATGCAACTAATAGTATGACACTATTTTATTTCCAACACTCCGACTATGTTGATTCAGTTATTGCCAACACGTGTATCTCAAAATGGTTCAAGAGTTTAAATCGTCAAGATGTGATGGCTTAAATTATTTTATTTACAGTCAAGATCGTTATCATTTGTTCTTTGTCTAAAATTCTATAACTTTTGAATCTTCATGGATGGCATGGACAGTTGGAAATAAGATGATGAACCGATAGCAATGACCAACATTATTCCATGCCATCTTGGCACTAAGCTAAGCTAAAACTATCGAAGATCATCCACTCTTATCGTCAGCTTGGATTCCCTGACCTTACTCCATGTGCCTTTGGCCAATCCCCACAGACCGTCAACGGTAAGGGAAATTTCTTTTGATTTTTGTGTTTTGTTTGATTTCATAACGTAATTACGCGGCAATTCCTTAAGAGTAGAACGTAGAACTTATCAATCATTCATTTTGATGTTCAGGTTTCCAAATATTTCATCGATAAGAGATGCACACAAGAAACGTATCTGTTTTTTTGTTCAAGATCAGAATAGTGTGGGTGATGATAATTTTTACCGTAAATCTTTTTCAGTCACATTTTTAAAAAAAAATATAATGTTTAAAAATTAAATAAATCGTGGATTACTGTATTCACAACACACAATTAATGGGTATTTTCTGGTCTAATTTTTATTCTCATCAGCAAGAATTGTCAAAAAACTAGCTAACAAGAGAGATGCGTGCACATGCAGTACTGCATCATTTGTCTATGTCTTCTAAATTCTCAGATTCTTTTTGTTCAGTAATTGTAGTTCTTCGTATACTGCTGCAAGTTGGACACTTGAAAACTAATTTTGCACTACTTGGTTTTTTTGCAAAAACTGTCCCACATTCCATACAAACGCGCAGATCTTCAATTTTAACCATATCTTTTAGGGTTACACATCTGTCTAAATAAACCATTTTTTGATTCTTCATGATAAATTAGAATGAATGAATAATCAAGAAATTAAGGCGTGATAAAATTTTCAAATATTTATATTTTAATCATTTGATGTGCTGATAGCATAATCTAGACACGATGGAATCTTCTCCATCTCCTGATTGACATTTGATCTTGTCTTTTGTCAGTATGATGGTCAACCCATTACGAAATAAAATATGCTGATAAAGCAATAAGAAGCATTGCCAATGACAGAATCGCTTTTAACATTTGATGAATCAAAACAAATGTGAATACAACGGTTTACGTTGTCTATGGAATGTTTCATAAATTATCAAAAGGCAATGGAAAGATGCACATGTATGGAGTGTTTCCCGTAAGACAGGAAGCTGAAGACATGTATTACAGACTGTCAAAAATGGCCTCAGACAATGACGGACTAGAGATCAGAATAGAAGAAACGCAGATGCACGTAAACCCTGCTAAAAAGATCTGCGTAAAACCTGATTCAAAAAATCATATTCCTCTTAATTCAGAAAGAATAGACTTTCCCATCAATTGTGATTTATGTGCAAACCATGCCGAATTCTTTTGCAACATTCATTGCGGAATTTATTGCTATGATCATGTCGACCTACATGGCCATGCAGAAAATACAAACTGATACGTATTTTCAAACCCATAGGCTCCAATGTTGAAGCAGTACGTCCACTATGACCCATAAAGTAATCGGGACATATGAACAGCAGCAAACCTTTTCTAAGTTATTGCAGGCTTGAGGGTATTATGCTACCCAATGGGCGTCTCAAGGCAATTCTGATTCTGTTTGCCGGTGTATTGTTTGTCGCCCTTGGCATCTATCAGGTAGTTGTCTCTGACGCGTGGGCCGGCGGTGGCGAGTGGGTGACAGATGAAATGGGTAATTCAAAGTATGTCATCACGGGAGAAGGTACTACGGTAAATGTCGAAGAAAGTGAACTAATATGTCCTGCAATGTATGATCCTGTATGCGGTTCTGATGGGAAAACGCATCCAAGCTGGTGCGGACTTGAGGAAGATGGCATAGCGGTTGCGTACCGCGGAGAATGTGTTTCGGATGAAGATTCTGAGATTGACGATCTGAGGGCAGAAAATGATTTCTTGAAGAAGCAGGTTGTGGATTTGATGGCAGTTGTAATGGAGCAGTTGAAAGTCATTCAACAGTTAGCAGCGCAGATGGTTGGCGTTGGCGATGTAATTGCAAAAGTCAACTAATATGGTCGATATCTTGAAATTTTGATACTTTTACCTGGCCTTGCCAATGACCCGCCGAATTCAGTTCCTTGCACCAATCGGAAATGCTGTTTTCTCTTCTTCCTTTTTGAGAATGCCTTCAATAATTCCCATTCTGAATGCTGTCTGCAATGCTGTATGATATGATCTGTCAGTACATATGGGACTTTTGATATTTTGTATTTCTTAATGTATTGTGAATGGCTGAATTCAAATCCATTTGAGTCCGATTTTGACGACATGGCCTTGCATCTTGGCGATAGCGGTGATTTTAGATTATTTTCATCGTATGGTTTCAGAACTGTACAGATGGATAACTTGACGCTCTACAGTTACTAAAACGAATACACATCATAATAAAATGCTGAAAGTCCTATTTAGAAGACTTCTTTTGGACGATACTCGCCAAATACTTCTCTGAACGTATTGCTGATTTCACCCGTAGTTGCAAATGCCTTGGCAGCTGTAACAATGTATGGCATGAGGTTCTCTTCTGTATCTGCTGCACTTTTCATTGCGGATAGTGCATCTTCCAATTTCTTTGAGTCCCTGGAATCTCTCAGTTTCTTGAGTGCCTTCTTTTGTTGAATCTCAATTCTGCCGTCAATTCTGAGCAAGTCTGGCTGTTCTTCCTCTTCAGAATACTTGTTTACTCCCACGATGACTCGCTCCTCCTCATCTGTTTCTTTTTTAAGGCGATACGCGTTTGCCCTAATTTCTGACTGGAAGAATCCTTTTTCAATTGCCTTTACTGAGCCGCCCATTCTTTGAATTTTCTTAAGATATTTCCATACGTCGGCCTCAATCTGGTCACACAGTTCTTCAAGGTAGTATGATCCTGCAAGAGGATCTGCCGTCTTTGTAATGCCACTTTCATGGGCTACGATCTGCTGGGTTCTGAGTGCAATTTTTGCAGATTCCTGAGTTGGAAGTGCAAGAGCCTCGTCTCGTGAATTGGTGTGAAGCGACTGAGTGCCGCCAGCAACTGCAGCCATTGTCTGAATGGCAACCCTTACAATGTTGTTGTTTGGCTGTTGTGCCGTCAGTGATTCTCCACTGGTCTGGGTGTGGAATTTTAGCTGAAGTGAACGAGGATTCTTTGCGTGAAACATTTCCTTTAGAATTTTTGCATATACCTTTCTTGCAACTCTGAACTTTGCAACCTCTTCAAAGAATTCTATGGTACAGCAAAAGAAGAACGAAAGACGCGGTGCAAACTCGTCAATTTTTAATCCTTTGTCAATGCAAGTCTGTATGTATGCGATTGCATTGGCCAAAGTAAACGCAACTTCCTGTGTTGCAGTGCATCCTGCTTCTCTCATATGATACCCTGATATTGAAACAGGATACCATGATGGAACTTTTTCTGCACAATACTCTATCATGTCACCGATTAGTCGCATTGATGGCTCTGGAGGATAGATGTAGGTGTTTCTCGCAATGTATTCCTTTAGGATGTCATTTTGCGTGGTTCCTCGAAGCTCATTGCTCTTAAATCCCTGTGCCTCCCCCACTGCGATATAGTATGCTAAAAGTGTGGATGCCGTAGAATTAATTGTCATTGATGAGCTTACTTTGCCCAAAGGAATTCCGTCAAATGCCGTCATCATGTCCTTGATTGATGTGATGGATACTCCGACTTTTCCTACTTCGCCTTCGGCCTGTGGCGAATCAGAATCATATCCGATTTGAGTGGGCAGATCAAATGCCATGCTGAGACCCGTCTGACCCTTTTCAAGCATGAATTTGAATCGCTTATTGGTAAGCTTGGCGTCTCCGAATCCTGAATATTGTCTCATGGTCCAGAATCTTTCACGGAACATTCCTGGATGAATTCCTCTGGTGAACGGGTATTTTCCTGCGTCTTCTGCAGTCTTCTTTTTGGATGATTTTTGATAGATTCGCTTTACCTGATAGGTTGAATCAGTATAGATTTTCTTTTCTGGTGCCTTTGCTTTTGTTGATTTTTTTGCAGCCATATCATCACTTTAACAATGATTTTGTAATTTTATCTCCGGCTTGAAACGGATCAATGTCTTTTGATTGTAATTTTTTGAGATATTTTGAAAAAGTTTTATCAGAATCCAACATATCATCAATCTTTTCTTTAATGTTATTTAAAACAATATCTTTTAGCTCAACTTCGAGTCTTTCAAGGCATTTGTCCTCCTGATCTTTCTTTTTGGCCTTCATCATGTCCTTCAGAGTTTTTGCAAATACCTTGATTCCTGAATTTTTTTTACTGATGTCTTTAGAATAACTGGCTTTCGTTCAGAATCTCCTATGAAGTCTCGTACTGCGTCAAACAGCTGATTTGTTCCTGCAAGATCACTTTTGTTAACCAGATAAATATCCCCAATTTCAGTCAATCCTGACTTTATTGTCTGAATGCTGTCTCCGGTATTTGGATTAAAAATCACAACGGTAATGTCTGCAATGTTTGATATTTCCACTTCTGTCTGTCCTGCCCCCACGCTTTCAATGATTATGGGGTTAAACCCCGCATATTCTAATACTCGAATGCTGTTTCGTAGTGAGCGAGATACTGCACCTGATGCGCCTCTTGATGCAATGCTTCGGATATAAGTTCCGGAATCTGTGGACTCTGTCATTCTGACCCTGTCACCCAAAATTGCACCACCTGTCAGGTGGCTTGTAGGATCAATTGCCAATACTGCGGGCTTGGCACCCAATTTTTTTAATTCCATTGCGGTCTTGTTGATCAGTGAACTTTTGCCAGCTCCTGCAGGCCCTGTAATTCCAATAATTATGGAGTTGCCAGTATTCTTGAAAATTTTCTTTAAGAGCTTCTTTGCTTCTGTCTGATCGTTTTCAACTATGCTTATCGCCTTGGCTATGACTCCTCGCTTGCCCTTTTTTAGATCTGCAAGTAATTCCAACTTACAATATGACTTTGGAAGTGCAATAAAATCTTGTTTGTTGATCTAAGGTCTGGAATAAATGGTGTTTGGGACTGCTTCGCCTATCGAATGTATTTCCGTTTTTAGCTGAACATGTCCAAATTCTTCGTGCTCCACTTCCATCACTATTGGATGAATTGCCCACCCGTATTTTGGCACGTTTGCAAAGGGAACAATTTCGATAAACTCTGAATCATGAAATGTCTTTTGAAACGAATCATCCATTCCAAGAATTTCCAATACGACGGAATCTGTTTGGTCTGAATTGTCATGGTATGAGATCTCCACATGTCCTGAATCGTAATAGACTGCCTCTATCTGTAGCGTTTGACGTATCTCGTCCTTGTCGTCATTTCCGCCACCAGTCAAAAAGACAAGTGCAATCACGGTAAACACTCCAAGAAAGATTGGAGGTCCCAGCTTTTTAGCCATCTTTGAACTCTTTTCTCATGCGTCTGAGGAACTTGGAATTTATTCTGATGCGTTCCAGAGTTTGGGATTGTGTTCTTTCAGTGCCCGGAGTGGGGTTGCTTTTGAAGAATGCCTTGATCTCCCTCTCCATGGAATCATCTGCCACTGCAGTAATGCTTGCAACGATTCTGTTGAAGAGAGGATTCCCATGTCCCACCTTTTTGTTTAGCTTCTTCCAATTCGTCTTCAGCCATGGCCACAAAACCAGGTCCCCATACGGGTTGCCTGCCACCTTCATGATTGGCATCTGCATGTTTTGAGAACGCACTTCAGATGTTTGCGAAAAGTCAAGGGACTTGCGAAGAAGTTTTTTGTCTTGAAATCCACACATGGCTCCAAGGAAACGAAGCTTCTCTTCTGTAGTTTTGGCATTTTTGTATAGTTTGACCAGTCTGGCGTGGGTCTTTTCATCCCCGTTCCATGCTGCAATCGAGCAAATGGTTTCTATCAGATCAGGTGACAGTGAACCGGGGGATTTTAGGAACTTGTTGTATCGTTTAAGGGCCTCTTCTGTTACGTCATCATCATCCATTTTGCCCAGTACTGCAATTGCAAACGTACGCAACAATGCGTCTGTATGCTTGTCTGTTTTTTGCGGTTCCCATCCCAAGTTGGAAAGAATCTTTCTAAAGTAGTTTAGAACATATCCTCTGATCTCTTCTGCAAACGGCTCATTAAATGCACGGAAATACAATGATGTCAGATTGTGTGCGACATTTACTGACGCAAGATAGCTATCCTCGTTAAAGTATGCGTCAGAAAAGTCAAGGTAGTTTCTAACCTGCTCGTCTCCTGAAATACAAAGTGCAAACAAGTCATTTTGTATTGCCCAACGGTCTATGGCTGAAATACGTTTTTCATCAACTAGCATTTTCAAATCAAGGAGAATTCCATCATCGTATTTTACGCGATAGAACCCTTTTCGACCATAATTTGCAACAAAGCCTATCGTGTTTTTAGGTAATTTTATGGATGTTGATTTTTTAGAAAACAGTTTCTTGCTTGTTTCAGATTCCAATCCTATGGACAATGGAATTGACCACAGGCCCTTGCTGAATTTTTTATCTGGCTCCATCACGTATCTCTTCTGCTTGAGTTTCAGCGTATTGCCGTCCTGATTGATCTCAACTAGTGGAAATCCTGGCTGTTTTAGCCACGTATTGATCATGGATGTTACGGGCATTTTGGATGCCTTGCCGATTGCATCCCACAGGTCTTGCCCCTTTGCATTTTTGTATTTGAAATCTGACAGGTACTTTTTTAGTCCTTTTTGGAAATTTGGCTCTCCCACATAGTGCTCAAGCATTCGCAGCACGCATCCGCCTTTGTCGTAAGAAATCGCATCAAAAATTTCTCTAATTTCTACTGGAGAATTCACTTTGACATCTATTGGGTGTGTCGTCTTTAGCGAATCCAGACCCATTGCCACGTTCATTGCGTCCTCTACGAACTGATTCCACAAATCCCATTCGGGATAGAACTTGTCTACAAATTTGGTTGCCATGAATGTTGCAAAGCTTTCGTTTAGCCACAGGTCATTCCACCATTTCATGGTAACCAGATTTCCAAACCACATGTGTGCAATCTCGTGAGAAATTACTTCTGCAATGAACTGCTTGGTTCTGGTGGATGATGTTTTTGGATCATACAGTAAGATGGTCTCTCTGAATGTTATGGCTCCCCAATTCTCCATGGCTCCAGCTGCAAAGTCTGGAACCGCAATCAGATCCAATTTGGGCAGCGGATATTGTATTCCAAAATATTTTTCATAGGATGTGAGAAGTTTTTTTGCCAACTCCAAAGAGAATTTTCCCTTGGTTTTGTTTCCCTTTGTGGTGACCACTCTGACTTGAGTTTTGTTAATCTTGCTTGTAAGGTACTCAAATTCCCCGACTCCCAGATAGATCAAATACGTTGAAACGACTGGTGTTTTCATAAAGTTGTAAATTGTCTTGCTGCCAACTTTTTTCTTTGACTTGATTGGCATGTTTGAGATTGCTGTGAACTTATTGTCTGCAATTATTGAAATGTCAAACGTTGCCTTTGCCTCAGGCTCATCCCAGCAAGGAAACGCGCGCCTGGCATCTGCTGCCTCAAACTGGGTCGTGGCAAGATACTTTGTCTTGCCATTCTGTCTGTACTGACTACGGTAAAATCCTAAAAGCCTGTCATTTAGAATCCCGTTAAATTCCAAGTCAATGACGGCTTTGCCTTTGATTTTCTCACCCAGTGTGATTTGCAATTCCTCCTTTTTGTCCACTGTCTTGCAATTTGCTTTGATAATTTTGTCATTGAATTTCACTTGACAAGACATGATCTCAATCTCTGCACAATGCATCGTGATTGCCTTTGTAGGTTTTTTACAATCAACGAAAACAGAGCTGGTTCCACGAAACGTAAACTTTTTGAGATCCGGCTCAAAAGACAACTGATAGTTTATTGGAATTACGTCATCCATGTTTCAGATAATTTTGTTACACTTTAAGTAGATTTTCTATTCTCAATACTCTTCCCATAGATCTACGGATCAGATGTTTAACTCCAAAACATGGCATCTATTTTATTTTTGGTAATTGTATTATTTTCTCAGGTCAAACATTTCAGTATCTGTCCAATTTAAAAAATATTCATTATCATCCCATCTTAAAACCGCGTGTAAGTGTGACGGATTGCATTGTCTCAAATCCAACATTTAAGAACACATTATCTGAATTCAATGCAGTGAAGCGTCAGGTACATTTGCCAAAAAAAGAAAAAACACGCAGTGTCACATATCGTCTGCCTGTAAAATTGGTAGAGGAAATTGAAAACGAGGCAATGAACCAGAACATATCTCACAATGTCATGGCCCGGCAAATCTTAGAAAAATACATTGAATGGGATCGTTTTGCAAATAAAATTGGCATGATTCCGGTACCAAAAAAAATCTTGGACATGTTGGGTATTGAAATGAGTGCCGCAGAGATCAATGAAATAATTGACGTAATCAAACCGGTAATCAAGGATACCGTGCTATTCATCAAAGGCCGATATGATTTGAAAAGATGCATTGAAACCTTAGAGGATTATATGCGCGCATCCGGAATGAAGTCTGATCACAGGGTGGAAGGTGAATTGCATCATTTTGTTATCCAGCACGAATTGGGGGGCAACTGGTCCATCTTTACGGAGCAATTACTGCAAGAGGTTTTCAAAGAGTTTCTGCCTGATTCAAAAATGAAATGCCAGACAACCGAGTCGACAGTTGTTGCGACCATAAATCTGGGAAGTGACTTTAGCGAGCATGACTATCAGAATTAATTTAAAAATTTAAAAGTCTATTTGGAATTAAGGGACTGATCCGCCTTGAGTCCTTTGTATCTATTTCTAATTGTGACCTCCGTTACTCCGGCAGCTTCTGCAAGGTCTCGCTGAGTAATTGACACTCCATTTTTAACGCATGATAGGTACAGTGCCGTTGCTGCAAGACCCATTGGATCTTTTCCTGCCGATTCTTTGCGTTCCTGCGCTTCTTTAAGCACCTTTACTGCGTATCGTTTTGTTTTCTCAGATATCTCAAGCTTGCTTGAAATTCTTGCAATGCACTGAATTGAATCTACGACCGGCATCTTCAATTCAAGCTCATGATGCAACAGTCTGTAGCACCTTGCAATGTCTTTTCGCTTAACATTTGCGGCGTCTGCAACATCCTTTAGCGTTCTTGGAGTTTCAGTGTCCCTGCATGCCGCATAAAGTGATGCCGCAATCATTGCAGAGATTGATCTTCCGCGAACAAGCTTTTTCTCCAATGCTTTTCTGTAAATGTAAGCTGCTTTTTCAAGAACATTTGCAGGGATTGATACCTTGTCTTTTAGTTTATTCAGATCACTTAGTGCCTGTCTCAGATTCCTGTCAACTGATGCGTGAACTTGACTTCTGCTGTCCCATGTTCTTAGTCTTTCAATGGTACTCTTCATGGATGTGGATAGTGGTTTTCCTGAAGCATCCTTGTTTAGCGGATTGATTACGGTTGACAATCCCATGTCGTGTATCATTAATGATGAAGGAGCCCCAGTTCTTGCAGGATCTGCACCGCCATCTTTTTGAAATGACCTCCATTCAGGACCTGATTCTTGAGATTTCTCAGTAATCACATAACCACATTTGCCACAAAAATTCTCACCTGTGACCTCGTCAGTCAGTATGGAATTCTTTCCACAACGTGCGCATGTTGGATTGGAACTTTGACCTTGTTTTGACATATTAAATCCTTAGTTGGTAACCCTATCTGTCAAATTCGTTGTGAGAAAAATATGATTATTTTGTTTATATTGATACATGACTTGGAAATAAGTCTCAGGTATAAGAAGTGTGAGTATCTTGTTAGAATAATTGGAATTTTTACATGTCATGTTGGAACTGTAATTTCTGGAGTAGATGAACCCCCATATCCTGGATCAATGGTTTGTTTGGGATTTAGTGTCGTGTCATGATGACATGGCTTGTTGCATACGGGACAAAATTTTCTATCCAGTACGATGCATTGGCATATGTGGTTTTTTACATATGCCTGGGCAGCTTGATTCCATTCCCCGGTTCCGTTACAATATACGCAAACATATGAAGAAGAAGTAGCTCCCTTGCAAAAATCACATACGTCCTCAGTCATGTCTTATGACGTTAAGGTGTTCAAATCAATATATTTGCAGAGATTGCAAGGCTAAAATCAAATAAAGCTTTTAAAATGTCCTGAAATACAAGTATAATCATGAAGCAAAAAACTGCATCTCGAAGTATCAAAATATTGGTCGCAAAACTGGGTCTTGATGGCCATGACAGGGGAGCTCTTGTACTTTGTAGAGCGTTTAGAGATGCAGGAATGGAGGTAATCTATTCTGGATTGTTTGCAACTCCTGACAGAATTGCACAGATTGCAGAGGATGAAGACGTTGATGCAGTGGCAATGAGTCTGCTCAACGGGGCACATGGAACCCTTTTCCCAAGAGTAGTAAAGACGATGAAGAAGAAAGGAATCAAAGATGTGTTAATTGTAGGCGGTGGAGTTATTCCAGAAATTGATCACAAAGACTTAGTTAAATCCGGAGTGGATCATGTGTTTGGTCCAGGTACACCATTGCCGACAATCATTGATCATATCACAACTGGCGTTTCTAAGTTAAGAAAAATATAAGAAAAAAGATTATTCTGTGGAATCAGGCCACATCATTTTACGCATTTCTTTACCAACTTTTTCAATTTGGTGTGCGTCATACTCTTTCATGTACTTGTCAAAGGATTCTTTACCCTTACTTTGGTATTCAGAAATCCACTCTTTGTTGAATGTTCCATCTTGAATCATGGTAAGAACTTTTTTCATGTTTGCCTTACTTGCAGAATCCATAACCATTGGTCCGCGTGTCAGTCCGCCATATCTGGCAGTCTCGCTTACACGTCTCCACATTCCGTTGATTCCATATCTCTGAATCAAATCTACGATGAGTTTAAGCTCATGTAAAACTTCAAAGTATGCAATTTCAGGTTGATATCCTGCTTCAACTAGAGTCTCAAATGCATTTGTAACCATAGAAGCTGCACCACCGCAAAGATCTGCCTGCTCACCAAACCAATCCGTCTCCACTTCCTCTTTGAAAGCAGTTTTGATTAGTCCGGCTCTGGCACTTCCTATTGCTTTTGCAATTCCTAGTGTCCTATCCCAAGCTTTTCCTGTAAAGTCTTGTTCTACTGCAACAATTGATGGAGTACCAAAGTTTTCAAGATACGTCTCTCTGACTTTGGAGCCTGGTCCCTTTGGCGCAACCATGATTAAATCTACGTTGCTTGGGGCCTCAATCCATTTCCAATAAATTGCAGCTGCATGAGAAAATGACAATGCTTTTCCTTCTGAAAGATTTGGTTCGATGTCATCTTTGTATACTTGACCTTGAATCATATCTGGAATCAATATGTGGATGATGTCTGCTTGTTTTGTTGCATCTGCAACAGACATTACCTTGTGACCGTCAGCTTCTGCCTTTTTCCAGCTGTTACCGCCTTCCTTAAGACCGATTATCACTTTAAGACCTGAGTCTTTCATGTTGTTAGCTTGCACATCACCTTGGATTCCATAACCGATTACAGCAATCGTTTGATCTTTGATTGGATCAAGACTGATATCGTTATCTTTCCATGTTTTTGCCATGATTCTGAGAGTAGTATTGCAAATATTAACTATGAAACAGATTGGTGTACTACATCATATTTTTTGATGATGCGTTAATGAATTTGATAAAAAAGCAGATTCAATATCAAAATAGAATTTTTAGTCTAATGGAATTGTTTTGATGTATTTTTTGCAGACAGTGATCATGATGATCGAGTGAATGTTGATAGTGTTAAAAGATAATTTCATGTCTGTTTCCTCGGTCAAGTTTTTTTGTTTTTCCAGCATGATTTTTAATTTGTTAAGACTGACTAGAGTCATTTGAGATTATTGTAAAAATTATTATTTTTTGGCATTTAGAATATCCATCAAAGCGTCAATCTCTCTGACACGATCATTCAGGGTCAGATTAGATGTTGATGGCTGTGCAATTTCTGCAATTATTTTTATTCTGGAAGTGATGGACTCATCTGCGTGATATCTGTCGATAGCCACTTTCAACTCGTCACATAATTGATACACTTTGGCAATGTCCCTGCTCTCAAGATTGCTCTTGATGTCTTGTAATTGCTGTACTATGATGTTCTCATTTTGCCCCATGATTGCAATTCAAATGAAATGTTGGTAATTTTATCTTTTTTGATGAAATCACATGCAATGTAATTTTACATTGTCATCTTAGTTGCACATTGCAATCCTTTTTGTCCCTTTTTTGTTGGATCTGAGTACTTCAACATACAATTCTGTAACAAAATTTCCATGACTTGAACTTGTTTGAGACTTCATCACCACACTCAATACTCTTGTTTTTATGATGTTGATTTACAAAATTTGTATTTGACGTAGAATTATTTCATAAAATTCTCTTAATGTTGTAGTATTCTAGAATATTTTCCTTCATTGATTAATTGCATGGTAATTAAGAGAACTATTATTTGCGATAATGCAAAAAAAGACAATGTTTGAAAAGAATACAGATCGTCTAATAATACTCTCATTGAATTTTTCCTGTGATTCACAGGAGGAAAAACAGGTAGTCAAATATCTCAAATCCAACCTGACGGTAGATCTCAAACGTAGGGCAGAAAGTCTGTCATGTGAGATCTTACAAAACGCTGCGGATGAAACTTCTGTTACAATGAAGGTGGAATTCTTGCTTGGACTGATGGAAAAACCTCGTGTAATTTATGGAATATCGCATTTGTTATTTTTGACAATGAAAAAATTCCAAAAATTGAGTATTGAATTTGATGGAAATAAAATATCATCGGAGATGACTGATGAGGTATTGCACAAATCGTTTAAGAAAATTTATCAACGACTAAAAGAAGAAAAGGGATAATTTTTTAATAATTTTGTTAAAATTTAAATTTCAATTATTTTATTGCATGAGCGGCATTTTACAGTAACCTTCTCACCTGCCAGCCTGATGAATCTCTTTGAGCCGCATTCTGGACAGATTGGACATGCACGTGCGGGTTCCATGAACATTCAGTTATAATTTTTGATTATATAAAATCAGTCTATTGTATTGCGCCGCTTCCAAGTATTCTTATTGTTGTGGATTCCGGTTTTAGAATTATCGCAATTTGACCGGTCTTGCATGCAACCGGTTTTTCAAACGTCAGATTTAGCGGAGAAATTGATGTGAATTTTGCAGCTTTTATCTGCAATCCTATGCTTACTAGACAGCCTTGATTTTCTGCAATATCATTTTTGTAAAAAGGACTTTTTTGAAAGTCTAGCTCAATCTCTGTTTTCACGTCTACTGCACCTTCTTCAGAAATTATGTCGCCACGTCCCACGTCATCAGGTTTGACACCTTTTACTGCCAATCCAACCCTTGCAGGAGAGATGGATTCAGTCACCGGATCATCGTGCATTTGAATTGACTTTACCAGAACATCAATTCCTGCAGGATAGAGTTTCAGATTGTCATACTGCTTTATTTTTCCATTAATTACCTTGCCTAGAATTACAGTCCCGACACCTTTGACGTCAAAGCAATGATCAATTACCATTTCAGATGGATCATCATTTGTAATTGGCTCAAACTTGTCCATTTCCTCTTTTATCATGTCATGGTCAACTTTTACATAATTTTCTACCACCGTACCCTTGATCATCATGTCTAGCTTTGTTTCGTCAACATCAAAAGTGTGAGATAAAATTCCCTTTTCTTTTTTCAATGAATCAAGTGCGATTATCTGCTCACCAGTAAACTTGTCTAGTTTGTCAACGTAGAGTATTGCGTATTCAGCTAGATTGATTGCCTGAAAAAGGGGTTGTATTTTGTCCGGAAATCCGCTAGGTACAACCCATGTCTTGATCACATCTGATTCTTTTCTGTCATAAAGTGTAAGATCCGTTTCTGTACCCTTTTTACCAAATTCAGTTGCGATATCCTGCTTTCCTAAAATTACAAAATTTACTGACCTGACCAATGGTTTTGAACTTAAAATCGAACTTATGAAGTTTTGATTTTTTTGAATATAGTATATTGTCAAGCATTAAGAAATTATGGATATGAATTCAGAACTTCCGAATAGCTTACAAATCTGTGATTTTTTGGTTTTACCCGTTTTTGACGATACTTGCTTACTGGCTTGCCTATTGAACCGTTTAGACCCAACGGACCTTTGACATATTTTTCATTATTTGCCCAATTGAGAACCTCGTCTTTTGGAGCATAGTGGTTTAGGATTTTTGTATTGACTACTGTTTGAAGAATTTTGCCATATTTTTTAGAAGATGGGACATCTTCTGTTACAGATGCACCAAAAAAATAAACACTTTCAATGATTCCTGTATTTCCTTTCCTTTTTGCAAGATATTCCAACGTACTCAAAATCACCTGTGAGCCTAAGGAATGTCCCATCAGTCTAATCTTGGTCTTGGGACTGGTAATTTTGAAATCTTCGATAAACTTTCCAAGGTTTCGACCATTCTTCTTGGCAATTTTTTGGCCGACTGCAAGTGCATGCTTTGCCTGTTTCATCAAATGAGCTCCTGTAACGTTTGAATCGTAGCTAAAACCAACGACGGGATGATCATAGCCTAGCTTGCCCAATCTATTTTTTGCCAATGTTACCTTTGCAACAGCTCCTGCATTGTCATTTCTTAACCCGTGAATCATTATTGTAAATTCTTTGGAATTAACCAATTTTCTAAAATCATTTTTTGGATACGTATAGTAATGATTATTTTTCAAAGTATTCCCGTTGGATAGATCATAGTAGCCTCTGGTTGAAATTCTTGGAACAGGCTTCAAATTATTCTGCCGGTCCCAATTCTGTTTTGTGCTTTGCAATGTCTGATTTTTCCACCTTTACAAACAACGGGGATGAATCGCCCAACATGTGACCTGAAGGAATTTTTAATTCTGACATTTCACTCCAAGAACAGCTGTTGACATTTCCTTCCAATCCCAACTGATTCCAAATTTTCTGTGCAGATTCGGGCATGAATGAAAATGCTGCAATTGTCAGGCTTCTAGCTGCGTTCACCGACAGATATACGCAGTTTGCGGTTCCGGGACCATTTTTCCATGGCTCTTTGTGCTGGAAATACTGGTTAAAGTATGATGAGAATTCCATAATTTTTTTCAAAGATCTGTCCAGATGATTCTGCTCCATTAGGGCGCCCACATCAGTTGCAAGGTTGTTTATCTTCTGTTGTGCTTCGGAATCTTTTTCATCAAATGATTCAGTCTCTGGAACCTTCCCGTCAAATGCTTTTTTAGTAAAGCCCAGTGCGCGGTTTACAAAATTTCCAAGGTTTCCAATTAATTCTGAATTGATTCTGGTTGTAAAGTCATCCCAGTCAAAATTCAAGTCATCTTGAGAGTAGGGGTTTATCGATACCAGGTAGAATCTTAGATAGTCTGCAGGATAGTATTCTAAGAACTGTTTCAGTCCTATGTACCAATTCCTACTTTTGGATATTTTCTTTCCTTGCAATGTGAGATGTCCTCTGGTCGGAATAAAGTCCGGCAGCTTGTACTCGCTTTGCAGTCCCAATCTCATCGAAGTCAAGAAAAGATAGTGATGATATACGATATCCTTTCCAATGAAATGGTAAATGTCTGCAGAATTCCAAAATTCTTTGCCGTCAATTCCTTTATCGTTTAAAAATTTCATTGCAGTTGAAATGTATGCCAAATGGTTGTCAAACCATCCGTAGAACACTTTACCCTTTGCATCATCCAGTGGCACTGGCACGCCCCAAGGAATGTCGCGGGTGATGTCCCAATCAATCAGTCCTGTCTTGATCCAATTCTGAACATATTTTTTTACATCTTTTTGAAGATGCTCATTTTCATCCAGCCACTTTGACAAGTCATCCCCAAAAGTTGTTAGCCTGTAAAAGTAATGGTTTGTTTTTTCCTTGGTAGGTGGCTGACCGCACAGAGCGCATTTGGGATCGGCAATCTCTTCAGGAACACGTCCGCATTTTTCACAGAGATCTGAATACTGATCTTGGGCCTTGCAGTATGGGCAGATGCCTTTGACATATCTGTCAGGCAGGAATTTGTCATCTTTTTTGCAATAGAACTGGATGATTTCTTTTTCATAAATATGTCCAGAATCGTTTAGTTTTTTGAAGACATCCTGAACAAATGCAATGTTCTCAGGGGAGCTGGTTTTGTAAAAGAAGTCAAACCGGATGTTAAATGCAGAAAAATCCTCATAATCTCGTTTGTTCCAATGGGCGACATATTCGGATGTTGTTTTCCCTTCCTTTTCTGATTGAATGAGAATCGGTGTTCCAAAATCATCGGATGCACAGACATAGTACGCTTCCACTCTGTTTTGTTTTAGGAATCTGGTTGTAACATCTGCGGGAAGATATGTAGATGCAACATGTCCTAAATGAATCTCACCGTTTGCATATGGCAATGCACTTGTAATGATGGCCCTTTTGTTCATGAGATACTCTTGGAATTCCTAATTGATCTTAAGAAGTTTACCAGCTGCTTGCGTATTTTACTTGCTCAGAAGTAAGTTTGTCTATTTTGACATCCATTGCATTTAGCGCATCAACTGCCACTTGCTTGTCAATTTCCTCTGGCACATCTATTATCTTATTTTCCATTTTACTATGGTTCTTTAGAATGTGTAAAACTGATAGAATTTGATTTGAGAAAGACTGTGCCATTACTTCTGGCGGATGTCCCTCTGCTGCAACCAGGTTTGCAAGACGTCCTTGTCCAATCAGATAAACTATTTTTCCATTTTCTAGTGTACATTCATCAAGATTGGGTCTTACCTCTTTTACTGATTTTGATGACTTTAGTAAGAATTCACTGTCAATTTCTACATCAAAGTGACCGACATTTCCCATTATTGCTCCGTTTTTCATTTTCAAAATATGCTCTTTTCTAATCACGCTGGTCATTCCGGTACATGTTACAAACATGTCTCCAATCTTTGCAGCTTGTGACATTGGCATCACTTCAAATCCGTCCATATGTGCTTCAAGTCCTTTTATTGGATCTACTTCGGTAACAATTACCTTGGACCCCATTCCATGAAATCGTGCTGCTACTCCGCGTCCAACCCAACCGTATCCTACAACTACAACACGTTTTGATGCCATGAGGAGGTTCATTGCACGTAGATAGCTGTCAATAGAACTTTGTCCAGTCCCATATCTGTTGTCAAACATGTGTTTTGTCTGTGCTTCATTAACTAGTATAACGGGATAACGAAGTTTGCCTTGATTTTCTACAGCTCTGATTCTGGTAACTCCAGCTGTGGTTTCTTCTGTAGCGCCTAAAACCTCCATGTCCTTGAATCTTTTATCAAAATGGGCCTTGATGTTCATATCTGCACCGTCATCAGTTAGAATTGTGGGTTTGTGCTTTAACACTTGATCAATGCACCAGTCATAGTCTTTGACTGACTGACCGTGCCATGAATAAACATGAATTCCCTGAGATGCCAAATATGCTGCAATATCATCCTGAGTTGTAAGTGGATTTCCGCCGCAGCATGCAACCGTGGCGCCCAATTCTTTGGCACCCATAAGTAAAACGGATGTTTCTTTTGTAATGTGCAAACAAAATCCTAGTGTAACACCTTTGAGTGGCTTTGATTTTTTAAAGCGATTAATCGTATTGTCTAAAATCTGCATGTGAGATCTTGCCCATTCATAGGATAGCTTTCCTTCCTTGATCAATTTTGGACTAGAGTTAACTTTGCTCAATACAACCACTTGCAAATTACACTATAAAGTCCTATCATGCGAATGTAAATAAATGACAAGAATATTGGAAAAATATGACTTGGAAGAGAATTGCAGATAAGGGCGAAGTTGCAATTGGAAAGGGAAAGGCTTTCAAAATAGATGGAAAGCAAGTTGCAGTTTTCAATCAGGATGGATACCATGCGATGGATGATCTGTGCGTTCATCAGGACGGATCAATTGCACCTGGAAAATTAGAAGGCGATATTGTAGAGTGTCCGTTACATTTTTGGCATTATAACATAAAGACAGGAGAGCTTGTAGACTATCTCAAGGAAGTCAAACTCGAGACGTACCCTGTTCAGGCCAGAGACGACGGCATCTATATTGATATTTGATTATCAAAGAAGAAATTAGCAAATTTTTAGTGTGGTTTTGAATGATACATGTTGATAGATATCTGAATCCATTCATGATTCGTCTGCATTGAATTGATGTCTGAGTGCACAATGTTCTAAAAAAATATTTTTGAATTGTGGCTGCACAAGCTTTATTCACAGATAAGCTGAAAATAATTCGTTGAATCAAGATCTTATAGACGAAATCATAAATCAAGATTATTCGGCAATCACTAAAACAATCGAAAATTTCTTGTTCGACGAAATAAAAAAAACAAATTCTAACGGGGTAATTTTGGGATTAAGCGGGGGAATAGATTCCGCAGTTTTAGCTTACATTTGTAAAAGAAAACTAAAAGACAAGACACTTGCATTGATAATGCCCGATACTGAAATTACGCCAAAATCCGAAACTGAAGATGCACTAAAAATGATCGGACTTACGGGAATTGAGTACAAGCTAGTTGACATAAATTCAATCATAAATGAATACACTGCACATGTAGAATCAGATGAAAAAGCCAATGGAAATTTGCGTGCCAGGGTCAGAACCAATATTTTGTATCATTATGCCAATTTCAAAAACTATCTTGTATTAGGCTCAAGTGACAAAAGTGAGCATCTTATTGGATATTTTACCAAATTTGGAGACGGTGCATCAGATATCGTCCCAATAGTCGCCCTGTACAAACTTCAGGTTAGGGAACTTGCAAAATATTTAGGAGTTCCTGAAAATATTATTTTAAAAAAGAGCAGTCCGCACTTGTGGAAAGATCACGAGGCAGAAAAAGAATTGGGAGTATCGTATGAGGATGTTGATCCTATACTGTATTGTCTGTTTGACAAACAGTTGACTGTAAATGAAACCCACAAGGCCACACTAATCGACAAGTCAATCATAGAAAAAATTAAACAACTAAAAATAAACAGTGAGCACAAAAGAACGATGTCCAAAAGACCAGAAGGAACTCAATCATGAAACTGCAAGATACCTTGTCAAGTTCACGACATGCATTGGATGTTTCAAAAAATGTAAAAATTTACCTTTGTGGTGTCACAGTATATGACGAATCCCACATAGGACACGCTAGAACGATAATAGTTTTTGACGTGTTAAGAAAATACTTGGAGGGAAAGGGAGTCGGGATAGAAATGATTCAGAATTTTACTGATGTCGACGATAAAATAATCAACCGTGCAAATAAAGAAAATACCACTGCAGATAAAATCAGTACAAAGTATATTCAAAACTATTTCAATGATTTTGACGGGCTGAATGTTAAACGTGCAACAAATTATCCAAAGGCAACAGAACACATCCTAGACATAATTCAATTCATAGAAAAATTAATTTTCAAAGAAGTTGCATACGCTTCTAAAAATGGGGTTTATTTTTCAGTATCAAAATTTCCAGAATATGGAAAATTATCCAAAAAAAATATTGATGAACTTCAATCAGGTTCAAGAGTTCAGGTTGATGAGCAAAAAAAGGATCCTCTAGATTTTGCAATATGGAAGTTTTCAGACAATGAGCCGACATGGGATAGTCCCTGGGGTAGGGGAAGGCCGGGATGGCATATAGAGTGCTCTGCAATGAGCGTCAAGTATCTGGGGGAGAATTTTGACATTCATGGGGGCGGAAGGGATCTTATTTTCCCACATCATGAAAATGAAATTGCCCAATCTGAATCCTGCACAGGCACACAATTTGCCAAAGTTTGGATGCATGTGGGAATGGTTACAATAAATGGCGAAAAAATGTCAAAATCCGTTGGAAATGTAAAATCCATCAAATACGTATTGGACAATTGGGGTCCCAATGTGATTCGATTATTCTGTCTGTCTGGACACTATTCCAAGCCCATAGATTATTCTGAAGATCTGCTCAAAGAGAACCTTGCAAAATGGAGGCAGGTTGAAACATGTCATTACGAATTGATTCATGCATGCAGTGAAAACAGTGAAGATGTCAAATCCATTACAAAAATAGCAAGTGAAGATTTTGACAAGTCATTGGAAGATGATTTAAACACGCATCTGGCATTATCGTCATTTTATCAACTGGTTAAGGAAACAAACAAGCTTGCAGCAAACGAAAGCCTGGGTAGGGAAAATTCTCAGATAATAAAAATAGAATTACAAAGAATGATGGATGTTTTGGGATTGGTGATTCCGGAAATAACTGAAGTGACAAAACAAAATGTTGACAAGTTAATTGAAAGTAGGGAGCAATTTAGAAAAGAAAAGAAATTTGAAGATGCAGACAAAATTCGTGACAAGCTAAATGAAATGAATGTGGATCTGATTGATCATAAGGGAAGAACCATTTGGATGCAAAAAGAAAACATCAAAGCTGAAAACTAGGAATCTTAATTTGCTGGTTAGTTCACACTAATTATTTTCATGCCTGAAAAAATTAGGTGAATCTAATTAGCCGAATCTAATTTTCACAGTGTTTAATAGAATTAAAAACTATTGCAATGCATGAATGCATGGAATAAGTTTTGGCAATGGTATGAGAATAAAATACTGGGAAGTGTTGTGTTGATTGCAATAATACAATTCATTCAGGTTCCACACATGGTGTGGAATGCAGACATAATGTTGGAGGCCGGAATCGTATCCAGAGTTCATCCAGTCATTGATTGGTTTTTGTACGGCGTTGACTTGATAGAAATTATTTCAATAATCAATGTTGGAATGATCATGTTTAGTTTGATTAAGAAAAAAAGATCACAGAAAAAACATGTAATGACAAAAACTGACTAGACTAGTCTTTTGCTCCCCATATGACGCGTTGAGGATATGGAATTTCAATTCCAGACTTGTCCAAAGCACGTTTTACGGTGGTAAGCAAGATGGGCTGTGCCTGACTCCAGTCATCTTTAGGGTGCCATACCAAAACCTGTATGTTTACGCTGGAATCTCCCAGCTCTTTCACCCTGAATTCAGGTTCCGGAATGCTGAGAATAAACGGCATGGTGCTCTGAATCTCTTTTTTTATTACAGATATTGCATTGTCAATGTCATCATTGTATGAAATTCCTACCGTGATGTCTGCCCGTCTGACTGTCGAAGTGCTAAGCGAGCGAATATTTGATGCGAAGAATTTTTCATTGGGAATTCTAACTATGGTGCCGTCAAACTTTCTTACCCTACTTGAAAACGTTGCAATGTCAAGTAGCGTTCCATATATTGACATGTCTGGAATCTGTATGGTATCCCCGTGCTTTACCGGCTTTTCAATCATCAGGAACACTCCTGAGATCAAATTGGAAATTACGGACTGCGTTGCAAATCCAATGATCACCGCAAAAATTCCCCCGGCAACCATGAGGCCAGAAAAGTCAACTCCCTGGCTTGAGGTGAACACCATAAATGAAATGATGATTATTCCAAAATAGATCAGCTTGCTAATGTTTTGTGCAGTGTCTTTCTGTAATGTTGGCGCATAATACTTGTGAAATAATAGTTTTACAATTTTGGCAATGATTATTCCAACTGTCATGATTATTGCCCCCATCAGCAACGAAAGAACTGTCAATCCGCCAATGAGTTGCATTTGAGACAATTCCTGAAGAAATTCCAACATCATTATTCCAAGCCCATCTCCATGCTATCTGTCACTGTCGTATCTTCCCAGGTGGGAGACTTTGTCCACTCGGTACTGAGAGAATCTGTTTTAATATCTGCAATGCTTACTGCTGCCCTTTTCTTTAACACTACTTTGATACCGTCAATTATTGTCTTTGAATTTTCATAATATAGAAAATTATCAGTTATTGGAAAGATCACCTTGTCGATGTTTTGCCCACTGGCCAAAACATTTTCAATCACTATCTTCATGACGCCTTCGACATACGGTGTGGAGTCGCTGTAATCAGTAGCTAAGGATACTTTGGCATACTTGCATAAAATCCCCGTATCAGGTGAGCCTGAAAGACCAAACCTGGAATTTAACGGATTGCATGTAATCCAGTCCAGTGATTCCCTATCTGAATCATGAATTAAAAAAATTCCTATCTCGATGGGGCAGTGAACAAAGATGCTTGCCGCAGAACCATGACTCAGGTAGATCTCTTTGTCAAATTTCAGAAACATGTGCCTTGTTCTTTTGGCGGGATGATTCAGCGGCCTTATTGGCGCTAGTTCAATCCGGATATTGTTTAACTTTTTAGGGATAATTTTTTCAACAATTATTCCTTCTGAATCTCTCCGAAAATAAGAAAATGCGCCATCGCCAATTTTTTCAATCTTGATAATGGTGTTGGGAAGAAAAAGTTCAAGATTTTCGTTGATCTGATATACGCCGTAATTGGAAAAATTACTTTCTACAGTATCATTGCTCATAATTTCATTCTTTCACGATAAATCTAGAATTTATTCGCTCTCATTATTGGTAATCGTGTACATGTTCAAAAGAAATCAGACAGCGTCTTTTGCCTCATTAAACTAAGAATATTCCCATGAGCAAGCCATTCGGACTTGCTGATGCTCATTTTACTTGAAGCCAACGACAAAGCAGCATCAAAACTGTCAGGAATCTCTGGATCTTCTTTCATTGCCTCGCGTACTTGCCATACTCCGACTGGAATTGCATATTCTGGACGTATTTCCCGTAAAATAACCACTCCAGCTTGGGTTTTCGTTTTAGATAAATATTCCAAAACACCCAACTTGGCAGCAAAGTATGCGCCGGCTATTGCAGGTGGATGATCAATTCCTCGGGCATCCTCGGAATCTGAACCAAATCCTAAAACTCCGTTTGAATGCCACGCCTCAATCATCTCATAGACCCACCTGTGTGGAAATAAAACCACTGCGAAAATATTTCCCAAATGCGCATAAAAGAATACCTTGCAAGAATCAATCAAACTATAATCTAAAATCTCATCTGTAAGTGACTTGCAAATGATATCGTCAGTTGCAGTTATGCTCCATTTTGTGGGGACAAGTTTTCTTTTCTGTCCCAACATTCCGATGCTAAAACATTTTTGAATTTTTGAAATCTCTATTCCTGAATTGTACAGATTCAAAACAGCATCTTGAGCTTTCAAGTCTTTGTCATAGTATGTTTTTTCAATTGCTTTTACAGAAGTTGTTCCAGAAAACTTTGCCGATTTTATTTCCCCTATGGGACCAAACGGTGCACTTTCCCCATCAATAGAAATATTTGATGACGGTGATTTTCTAAATGTTAAATCAGAATCAATGGGCTTGGATGACATGGCAACTTCCTGCATATTTTCAATGTAACGTCCTTCGGTTTGCTCAATTGAAACTTTTTGTATGCCTCTAACCAGATTCAGTCTAAAATTGACAATGTCTTCCAACGTTTTGCCTTTCCATTTTTCAGGACTGTCAAGCAAACTAGTATCGCCGTGAATCGGCGGAACCATTGGACCGACAAAGACTTTGGGATAGTTATAAGAGCCCACAAAGACTGATGGTGGACTAGTTCCACTAATTGAATCTGAAGAAAACAAATTTCCATTCCTGGAAAGTGTTTCATGCCATTTGCCCAAAATTGAGCGTCTAATCTCCTGAGAGCCTACGGGCATGCAGATTATGCCTAAAATATGCCTATTAACTTGTCTAATTTTAAAATTTGATGCTTGATCAGCGTATGATGTTTAAGAGATAATTTCCCTCAAATCAAGCATGTCTGTAAAGAGAATTGTTTCGTTTTTACCCAGTGCCACGGAACTACTCTATGAATTTGGAGTGCAAGATACCCTGTATGGAGTTACACATGAATGCAAGTACCCTCATGACGCAATTTCAAAACCGCAGGTGATAAGCTCAGTAATAAATTCGGATGAGTTGGACAGTAAAGAAATTGATACAGTAACTTGCAAGTTGTTAAAAGATGGAAAAGATATTTTTGTATTAAATGAAAAAAATCTAAAAGATGCAAATCCTGATCTGATTATCTCGCAAGAGACCTGTGAAGTTTGTGCAGCATATACAAGTCAAGTAAACAAAGCAATTGCTCTTCTTCAAAGAACACCTCTTTTGCATTCAATGGATCCACATAACATGGATGAAATTTTGGATTCTGTTAGAAAACTGGGCGATATTTTGGGAAAGAAAACAAAAGCTAATCAGATTGTGAATGCCCTTGACAAGAGAATTGCATACATCAGAGAAAACACTAATGCAAAATTTGTAAAAGTGCTTGCCATCGAATGGATTGAGCCCTTTTTTACCGCAGGCCATTGGGTTCCAGAAATGATACAGATTGCAGGTGGACAAAACATGATAAGTAAGACTGGAGAGCATTCCAGACGACTAACACTGGATGAAATTATCACATCCAATCCAGACATCATCATTTTCATGCCTTGCGGATTTGACGTCAGCAGAACCGTAAAGGAATATGAAGAAATTTTAAAAGATGACAAAAAATGGAATTCACTAAATGCCGTTAAAAAGGATCATGTCTTTGCAGTCGATGCAAACTCATTTTTCAGCAAACCTAGCATACGAACTGTGGATGGAGTTGAAATTCTTGCTAAAATTATCCAGCCCGAAAAATTCACCAAACTAAAAGTCCCTGATAAATCCTTTGTAAAAATAATTGGAATTCAAACATAGGCGCAACATTACTGTATGTATTGTTTAATCTCCGCTGTCTGATGTTGATTTGTATCTGCTTTGTATGAACATGTCCCAAATATCGTGAGAAAAATAATTTATCGGCATTACATTGGAAATCTAATGATCTAAAAGATTATGCCATGATGTTAAATAATATTTTTACAGAACTGTGCGACACATTGGGATTTAACGTGTTGTTTTTTGGGGTGATTTTGCGGTTTGATTTTATCCTACAAGCCATGCAATGATAATTGTTCCGTATGAAAATCAATTTCCATCTAAGAATTTGAAGGGTTTCTTTTTTTTATTTTCTCTAGTGTTTGATTTATTTCCTTTATCGCCCATTCAATGTCTGAAAGGTCGTCTTCAGATAGGGATCCCTTCCATTTCTCTAAAACACTGTTTGTTATCTCCGAGCAATTGTACACTAAATTCCAATATGGGTGATGTTCTGCAGTGGTGTATGCGAGCTCCGTTACATCGTTGAGGCCGTTTTGAGCCCTAGACAATGAAGTAATTCTTTCGCCAAATATTTTGATCACGTCGTTTTCAAGATCCTTTTCTATTTTTAGGGGAACGTTACGCTGTTCATATTTTTTTGCAAGTTCCAACAAATCGCGATAAAAATTTTCAAAATCAGTCATTGTGACAGTCTCTGATGTTCTGCCAACATGCACCTGTTGAAAATTATTTTAATTCCTGCTTTTTTTGCCAGTTCTTCTGCTTCCAAATTATGAATTCCTTCTTGAAGCCAAATCACTTTTGGCTTTATCTTGATTGCTTCTTGAATAACTGGCAAGACCTGATCCGATGGTCTAAAGATGTTGACGACATCCACATCTTTGGTTATTTCAGAAACCAAATCATAAGATCTTTTGCCAAGAATTTCATTTGTCGTGGGATTCACCGGGGTGATGTCATATCCTTGTTCTGATAGGTATTTGGGCACATTATGCGCAGCTTTTGAGGAATTTTTAGACATGCCCACTACTGCCACACTGTTCAAGGAAAGAATCTCACGAATTTCATCATCAGATGTATGATCTTCTTCCATGATGAATGGTCCATCCAACCGAATATAATTTTTAGATTTTTTATTTGATCAAAGAATATTTTAATCGTAATAATGACAATTAATTATGGATTCTGAGCCCAAAGATGTAGTCGTTCTAGGTGCAATTAAACATGGAATAAAGAAATTTGATAAAATTCAAAAAATGACCAAGATCGAGCCAGAAGAACTGAATTCAATTTTAGAGCAGCTGGAGAAAAGAGGGTTTATTCGAACTGAGGAAAAGAAGGGCTGGTTTGGAATGAAGGTTGAAATATCTGTAACTGACAAGGGTTCCAAAGAAGTAGATGAGCGAGTGCATGAATTGCAACAAAAATGGAATCAAATGTCTCTGCTTTACAAAACAGGCGATAAAGAGAAGCTGAAAGAAGAGATGGATAGCAATAAATCAATACTTCCCTCAATGATGTTCTTCGGAGTAATGGACATGATGATGTTTTCAATGATGTTTAGTATGATGGCCATTCCAATGTCCAATTATCTTTCATCTGAAAACATGATGGTGCAATGGATGATGGTGCAATGGATGATGGTGCAATGGATGATGGTGCAATGGATGATGGTGCAATGGATGATGGTGCAATGGATGATGGTGCAATGGATGATGGTGCAATGGATGATGGTGCAATGGATGATGGTGCAATGGATGATGGTGCAGCTAGTGATGGCGGATTTGATTTCGACATTGGATTCTAGCAGATTATAGTGCCTCAAACAACAAAAAACTGTTTCATGATTTTACCAGTTGTCATCGGGAATTAACTGGATTTTGTTTTTATTGATGTAAAATTTTTAAATAATTTTTTTAATGGTTATTACTTTAGAAAGTTTACAATTTAAATTTCCCGACAATACACTCTTAGATGAATGATCAATAGTGCTGCAGTGTAGTGTCACTATGCATTCCATTCAAATTACTTTGACAAATCATTCATAATTCTGTATAGGATTATGAATAAAAATTAAAAAAACTACAAATAAAAAATATGTTAATTTATTCGTCTATAATTCCGTAAAATTCCATGTTTGGAGGCTCAGACAGCATTGGCATGAGTTTCTCTAATGCACCTGTTTCCATTCTCCACGATATGTATTTTTTTTGTGCATCTTCAGAAACCCATTTTGCATGAATGGTTAATTTTGTAGGTGTTTCCTTACTTTCATACAACCGAACCCCCTGACATCCTTCAAAAGTACGTGTTTCTGGAAGAATCTCTTTCAAGTATTTTTTTAATTCCTCCAAAGACTCATCTTTTACGGCTATGTTCATTATTGCAATAATACTCATGAATTCTTGTTGTTATTTCTTAGATTTAAATTTTCTATTGGTTATATCACAAATTAGTTTTTTAACATGTTTTGATTTAACAGAATAGCATGCAATTCCTGAACATGTCATGTAAAATTTGATTACTGTGATTATTCATATAATGATGCAGAACATGTAGAAATAGGTTAAGATGGTAAGGAATTTGGAAATAAGTGCTGCATCAGTATTCAAAAGAACAGGCACCCATAATGGTTCAAGTCACACTTGCAGTGAAAATTTTAGCCTCATTGATTGTTACAGTGACAGTTGTTGCTTTAGTTTTACTGCTAATTATATTGCCTCTTTTGGCACCTCATAACCTTGAAACCGTAGAATGGTTAAACCAGGCAGAATACAATGAATTGAAAGAATGGATTAGTAGCAAAAAGGGAACGTTGGAGAAATATCAAAGCACCGCACAAGGAATCTATGACTTCAAGAATTGTGCATGATACGACGAACAAAACAAAAGGCATTGCTACAATGACCTGCAGATTACACGTTCATAATCTCCGTCATGATTATGAAATCAAAGAAAAAATAACAATCATTTACTTTTGATATTTGTCGCTGCATGTGCCATAATGATTGTCAAAAATATGACAATAACTGCGCCACGATTGCACAGATTAGTATTGGAATATACGTAGATTTTTTGCATTACCTATACTGCGTTGTTATGTGCAAGATCTACGTCGGGGTCAAGTGCTGCTATCCATCATATTTTCATTTTGTCCGTGACTTCTTGTTTCAAAGTTATTAACTTTCGTCTTTTTTGTCGTCAGCCATTCTTTTCTTGAAGTGAACGCTTTGTTCTATTTATCATATATTTTCAGGTTGGCATCGTCTAAATTTTACAATCTTATCTTGGATAACCATCTAAAAATTAAAAGAAGATAATATAAAAATAATAAAAAATGTGTTTTTTATTCAATTTTTACACATGTTATGACTTGTCCCTATTTGACGTTTTGATGTCTCAGGATGTTTTTCATCAGTGGAAGATACAGTTCATTTGACTTGTGTTTTGACTTTGTATGCGACAGTAACCTGTTGCAGTACTCTCTTTCTTCTGATGACAATTGCGAAGAATGCTCGTAGTTCTTCTTTATCGCCAAATCATAAAGAAATGAATAGTATTCTTCCATGATTGTTTTTTCTTTCATTTCTTGATGTGTGCTCATTTGATTTCAAGAACACTATTTGTTCAAATTATATAGGATTCATCATACTTTCGCAGATTCATTTGTTCATGTTATGAATTTTTTTAACAAGATTGGTTCACTTTTTGAACGTTTGTCAATATCATCAAACTCATTGAACATAATTGTTCGAATCATGACCATGACCCAGCCTATGCCGATAAAAAACAAAAAGGAAGTTGCAATTGACAGCGTCGACAGGCAGATTCTCAACTTGCTTATCGCAAATGCAAGGGATTCCACAAGAACCATCGTAAAAAAATTGGCAGACGTTGGAATAAATATGTCTGAGAGAGGAGTCGGAAAGAGAATTGCAAGGCTGGAAAAACTAAACGTCATCCATGGTTATACAGCAATGGTTGATCTGAACATGGTGAATATGCCCATCTTACGCCTTGTCACTGTAAAGTTTACGTCTCCAAAAGACTTTGTATCTAGGGTGGAGGCAATGAAGGAATATCTTACAAATGCGCCATATTGCGACTTTTCGGCCAGAACCAACGGCAACATCGACTGGATAGAGCTAAAATTCTTCAACAACCATGAGCAGGCTCAGCAGGAAGAGGACCTTTACCGTGCTTGGTTTGGCGACATCATAGAGGATTACAGGTCATATGACTTGGATATTCACAAAATGGGTTGGCAGCTATTTGACGAGTTTGACTTTGACCGATTTATTCAAAGTACTTGCAAAAAGGAAGGTACTGAAACGTACCCAAGCATCATGAAAGGCAAGACGTTGAGAAAATAGTTTCAGGATGTCAAAAGAGGCAAATTAAATTCTTCTTAAATTAACAATGCGTGTAATTTTTTTGAATTTATTTTAAATTACAAATCAATTTATCTAAAAGAGTTCAATTACTGAACTATGATGTTGTGGCTTGACTCAACTTGTGAATGAATTGACATGACAAAGTTAGATCCGTTCTAAGTATTAGATACACATTATACTGTTTGGTTAAAAATGAGCACATACAACATGCAAGAAAACGTCTCTGAACAGACACAAAAAAAATCGTAGTGGCAGGATTGGTAGCATAACCTGTCGCAGCAGCAATGTATTCCAGTGGAAGTCTGGCCATAGAGCAAGTTCCACAGATGTGGACAAGCGGAATATCCCCAATCGGATTTACTGCGATGTCCTGGGCAATAGCTGCAAAAGTGGCATGAGGTTGAGAAAATAAGAGACATATTTTTCTCAAAATTTCTCTGCACTCTTATGACTATTCCTTATTTTCGACAATAATTACAAAATACACTAAATCTCGTTTGATGTATATGCATGGATGAATTTCAAAGTACAAATTTATTTCGTTTCATTTTAGAAAGACATTGCTAAACAAGACTGACGTGGAGATACTGTGGACTTTGAAAGAACTGTCAAAGAATTCTACCAAGTCAGATATCGTAAAAAGCAACGATAGCCTTACATTCAACGATAACTTTAGAATGAGACTTCTTTTCTTAAAAGATGGGGATTTTGTCACCATGGAATCAGTTCAGGACTATGGGATTCACTATGGGATTAAAAAGAAGGCATTGGACTTGATATGGTCTGATGTCACTAGAGACAATATTTTGAATCTGCTCAGTATTTCTGAATATCCAATTAACAAAATAACGCAGTTTATGGATGATTCTGCTGAAAATATTCGTGATGAATTAAATTCTTTGAAGCTTTCTGATTCACCGTTAATTGAATCCGTCATGACAAATGATGAGGAACAATTCAAATTGACTGTAATTGGAAAGCAGCATTTCAAAGATTAGGCATCGAAAATACCTCTTGAGTGATTTCTTGTTAATTGAAAATAGATAGATAGCTATATGATCAGATATGTTGAATTGTTGATTTGGTAAATCAAACTTATAATTCATTTGATAATCCGGGGTTAGTCAAAGTACTCACATTTTTACAAACTCACAATACAGAGTATCTTTCAGGGCAGGACTTGAGTGATGTTTTACGGATTAGCAGGGTTGCAATATGGAAACATATCAAAAAGATTCAAGAACTCGGATATGTCATAGAGTCAAAACAGAAACTGGGCTACAAGCTAGTATCAAACTCTGATGTGTTGCTGCCATGGGAAATTACTGCAAACCTAAAGACACGTCTAATCGGACAGCATGCATACTATTTTGACACGCTTGACTCTACTCAAGATCAGGCACTAAAAATGGCTGGTGACGCAACAAGCAACGGTTCAGTAATCGTAGCGTCAACACAAACAGGTGGAAAAGGACGTGATGGAAGAAAATGGATTTCACCTAAAGGAGGAATCTGGATATCCATAATACTGCAACCAAAATTTGACATTTCCATTATGACACTGTTTCCAATCGCATCATCACTGGCATTGTCAATTGCAATAGAAAAATTATTCTCAATATCGCCTGAACTGAAATGGCCAAACGATCTGACAATAAAGGGGAAAAAAGTGGCAGGCATGCTGGTTGACGCATCCTTGGAATCAAATAGAATTGAAAGTATGGTATTGGGAGTTGGAATAAACTTTGACGTGAATGTAAAACAGATTGAAAGATCCCTCAAGCAAACATCGAATTTTTACGGAATAGCGTCTCTGAGTGAGCAAAAAGAAAAAGTCAGACCGATTCAACTGGTTCAGGCGTTTCTAGTCGAATTGGAAAAAATTTATGAGTCACTCAACGCAAGACAGACGAAAAAAATCATCTCTGAATGGACATCACGTTCATCCACAATTGGAAAAAATGTGGAACTAGACACAGTGGGGGGAAAAATTAAAGGAAAAGCAATTAAAATTGACGAAGACGGGGCCCTAGTCGTATCCAAAAATAACAAGCATCAAAGAGTCATTGCAGGTGACGTTATTCACTTGTCAAAATAAAATTGTCTCTTTTCAGATTTGACTTCGGATGTTGTTTTACTCTTTCTGATTTGAAATCAAAGAAGACTGTTCTCTTAGAATTTCTTTCAGTTTGATTTGAATCTCAAAGACTGTTGTAAGTAACTCGTCCATGACCTTGGAATGTTGTGCATAAACAGAGAGCAATTCGTTTTGCTTTTCATCAATTTTGATCAGACGTTCATTGTTACGTAGTAAATTTGTGGGGGTGATGATTTCTTGAATGTCGGGTACGGGTTTGCCTAATTGACTCAGTTCTTTCTGCATTTCATCAATTTTTCTCCTCAAATTATACACCGTTTCACCTGCACCCATATCCGTCATTACAAAACAATGTATTTACGTACAAATTAAATATTTGCTGAAGCAGGCATCCATTTTTACAGTCTAGAGTACGTAATGTACAATATTTCCTCAAAATGGCGATAAATACATGCTAAAAAATCTAAAAACATGAACAATTAGTTTCATTGTTTGCAACTTTGAGAGTTACCAGATTACTTCACAATGAAAACGGTACAAATGTTAGAACATGTCGATATTGTGTTAATTAAATTAGATAAAAATTGATTGATAAATATGATACAGAGAATTTCGATCATGATGCCGTTTTGATTTCAAATAAAATGATCACTACAATTAAAACAAAAAATGTCAGTTTATTTTACAAGAAAATAATTGTCTATTTTAACAACGTTTCAAAGTGTTTTAATGTGAAACAGACAGAATGAACTTTTTATTAAAAACGTGGTATGTATGATTTTCTTCTTTTCAAAGCATCTTCGATCTCATTCTAAATTATGAGAATATGTATTAGCTTAACCTACACACAATTAACCTGCAGAGATTAGGTAAAACGGATAATAAGGTATCTGGCAAATTCTCATCATCATGCTTAAAAATTCGATGATGTCCGGCCCCAAATGCCCTTCTTGCGGAGATCAAAAAATTGTCACAGATCAGAATACGGGTGAGTTATTTTGTAGTAAATGTGGGTTGGTAATTACAGATAAAGTTGTAGACACTGGTGCTGAATGGCGTTCATTTTCAAATGATGAAGGCAACAAAGCAAGAACGGGGGCCGGTACATCATTGACCATGCATGACCGCGGACTGTCCACCGTAATTGGTGCAGCCAACAAGGATGCAACGGGCAAGCCATTATCGGCAGGTGTCAAAAGTTCAATTGAGAGACTGCGAACCTGGGACAGTCGGAGTCAAGCACATTCTTCGGCAGACAGGAATCTCAGACAAGCGCTTAACGAAATGGGCAAACTAAAAGATAAACTTGCATTAACTGACGCAGTAGTTGAAAAAGCTGCATACATTTACAGAAAATCCATGGAGAAAAAGCTAGTAAGGGGTCGTTCAATCCAAGGATTGGTTGCAGCATGCCTTTATGCATCGTGTAGGAACACCGAAACACCTAGAACTTTGGATGACATTGCAAAGGGTATCAACATTAGAAGAAAGGATGTTGCACGATGCTACAGATTGATTTATCGAGAACTTGAATTAAAAATGCCTGTGGTAGATCCCGTAAAGGGAGTTTCCAGAATTGCAAGTATTGCAGAATTAAGTGAAAAAAGTAAACGAAAAGCAATTAAAATTTTGAATCAGGCAAAAGATGACGGCATAGTTGCCGGAAAAGATCCCATGGGAATAGCTGCTGCTGCACTCTATCTTGCATGCATAAGCACCGGCGAAGTAAAATCCCAAAAAGACATCTCAATCGCATCAGGCGTTACTGAAGTGACAATAAGAAACAGGTGTGCGGGATTGAGAAAAATGCTCAACGAATGAAAATAAACGTGCAAGTTAAAAAAATTTTAAAAATAATTTTTGCAATTCTATAATCATTGGAATATGATTGTAAACTTATTTTTGAGAGTTTTGAAATTCTATACGGTCCCAAGGAAAAACAACATAATCATCACCGTCTGTTTTTTTCGCATAGATTAGTTGTGATGGATACTTTTTTCCACGTCTTGCATACAAAGTCACGTAAAGCAGTTGAGATGGGTCATCTACAGCAGATAAGATTTTTTCAAATGTCATTCCAGAGTCAAAAATATCATCAACAAATAGAGATTGTGAAGAAACTGTATCTTGATCAACAAGGATTGTTTGAATTCCCAAATGATCTGCCAACAATCGTGATGGTATTAGCCCCCCTCTGCTCAAAGTTGTAATGCTAGAAAATGTTCTTGATGAGTTTAAAATATGATCAGACAACACCCGTATCAAAGATTCTATTTCAGACCACTCTGCATACTGTGCCAAGACAACATGCTGATTCAAAAAATACAATTAAGTTGTTTTGATCAGAATGTCTTTGTAGGTGATTTTTTTAATGATTCGATAATTTTGAGGACCTTAAACGCAAGCTTGCCAAAATCGATATCTTTTTCACATGACAGCAGCAATACTGCGTCATTACTTAGTGGAAAACTCATCACAATTACCTTGTCTCTATACGACATGGAAAAGTGAACTTCGCCAAATTCGGCATCAAACTCATGCCTCATTCTTACGCGTAATGCAAGTTCCATGAACATCATTTCATCATGCTTTTGATCCTCGAGTGAAAACATGCCATCTTTCATTCCACCTGCTGTTAAGTGGCCTCTGCTACTAATATGCCTGGCTGAACGCATTTTTGAGTCCAGCTTGATAATTTTTTGACACATTTTTTCTAGCTTTTCCACATCGTCCATCATAATAACATGGTAATCGAACTATTTATTGCGACCTGTGCTTATAGATATCTGTGCAGTCAGATTCGTCAAAAAACGTCACAGATTATTACAAGCATTTGTCATTGTTTTGGACTGACATCATGCATTTGATGTCAAGTAAACCTCAAGCGCTGATATCTACAGGTCCGATGAGGGCATTTGCTGCAAATTCAAAAAAAGTCACAACTGAATTAATTGAGATCAACGAGGATTTGATGGGATTCAACGAATACCTTACCGAATACTACAAACAGCTTTCAAATGCATGGAAAGACGCTCAAAAGAAAGTCAACTTGAAAGCTCCTGAAGTGCCACATGACGTTGAACAAATCGATGCATTCAAAAGAATTTGGATAGATATTTTTGACAATGACTTCACTGAACTATTTGACTCCAAAAAATTTGGTGAAAATTATGGAAAACTTGTTTCAAAAGAACTCGAACTAACAAAACATTGGAATAACATCACCAACGTAGTTTTACAATCTGTGAATCTTCCAAGTAAGGAGGAAATCGATGAAGTGTATAAAGAATTGCACTCCCTAAAGAAAAGAGTTGGCAAACTGGAACTGGAGTTAAAGAAAAAGGAGACAAGAAAGAATGCATGATGAAACCAACGTAGATCCAAAAATAATGGAAGAGATTTTGAAATTTAGTAAGAATGTAATTGACGCCCCAAAGATAGTTTCAGCTCCCGATGAAATCAGTTTGGAGGTAACGCCTCATGACACAGTGCTGGAAATAGACAAAACAAGAGTCATTCACTACAATTCTCTTACAGAAAAACAGCACAAGACACCACTGCTGATATCATACGCGTTAATTAACCGGTACCATATCTTGGATATTCAACCCGAGAAGAGTTGGGTGAGAAATTTGCTTTTGCAGGGATTTGATGTCTACATGTTGGACTGGGGCACTCCTACCAGCATGGACAAATACCTGGATTTTGATGATTATGTAAACGGGTATTTGGATTCAGCTGTGGAACATATTAAAAACGAATCATCGGTTGAAAAAATCTCATTGCAGGGGTATTGCACAGGGGGCACTATTGCAACTGCATATGCCGCATTGCATCCGGAGAGTGTAAAAAATTACATTGCTACAGCACCGGTCATAGACGGGTGGCGCGATACCACAGTTATCAGTAATCTTGCCAAACACATGGATGTGGACAAAATGGTGAATACTATAGGAAATATGCCGCCTGAATTCATGTATTATTGTTTTTCAGTGCTCAAACCATTTGAACAGGGAATTGAAAAATACATCAAATTTTTTAAAAATATAGACAATAAGAAATTTGTAGATAATTTTCTCAGGATGGAAAAGTGGTTGGGCGATACTCCTCCAATTCCTGGAGAACTATTCAAACAATGGATTAAAGACATCTATCAGAACAATTTACTCATTCAAAATAAAATGTATGTGGGAGGAGAGCAGGTGAATTTAAAAAATATTGACATGCCAACATTTACTCAAATTGCGGTAGGGGATCATTTGGTTTCTCCGGAGTGCAGCATGCCACTTCACTATGCGATTGGAAGTGAGGATAAAACATTGAGAATGTATCCAACAGGACACGTGGGCATGATTGCAAGTTCGTTGTCACAAAAGAAAGTCCTGCCCGAACTAGGTGCATGGCTATCTGAAAGATCTTAAAATTAAAAAATCAAACATATGTTTTTTATTTTTAGTGATTAGTTGAGAATGCTGAGAGAACTATGACTCTGGGATGTTGTTGTTTACATCTCTAAAAGATTTTATGTTATCGTTGAACGTCTTAATGTTTTCATGTGCTGCATCCATAGTTGCAAGGGTCATCTGATTTTGAATAGACGATACTTTGACAAACTCTTTTGTCATGTGACGAAACATTTTCAGGGTTGTCTCTGAAACGTTTGCGGCAATGCCTGCTTTCTTTGCACATTCTTTTTGCAACTTTATCGACGAGTCAAACATATGCTCATACGCTTGTATGTATTCCTGTTGAATGTTGGTAATTGACTGGTGATAGTGTGGGACTGATCGTTTAATGCCGTTGATCATGATATCCATATTTTCCTGGCATGCTGAAAATATATTGTCATAATTTTGCTGTATCACTTTACTTTCGTTCATTGTTTCACTTCCTTGCTCTTTGATTTTTTTGCAATTGGTAAAATAATCACTTGTATCAGGTCCCCTTCACCCAATCCCAACGCGTTACGCTCAGCTTCGGGTATGGAAATCCTCCCATTACTGCTGATGGTGGTTTTATAAGCGCCCCAGTGCATGAATGATGGGAGCATTTGACCTATGTTGAACATGGTATCCATACTTTTGCTTTGCATGTCATTCATCATGTTGGTTTGAGTTTGTTTTGTACTTTCAGAAATCCCCTTCAGTGCCTCTAACGGATTGAAAGTTTTATCTGATTGATGATTCATCAAGGAACCAAAATTTTTTATAAATTCTGCTTGAGCTTGACCGTTTTTTTTATCCATGACTTGAACATTTCAGATGGATCATATGTGTTTGTATTACCACTCATTGGCATATATTGGAATTATATATATTTAAATCAAACTAATCCGTGGAAAGGAACTCCACGATCTTGGAAACAAATGTTTTAGGATCTTGAACGTATGGCGTATGGCCGTTTCCAGTCATTTTATAAAAAATACAATTTTGAATTGATGAAACAAAGTTTTCTGCATGAATAATTGGGATGACTGGATCGTCTGTACCCCACATTAGCAGGGTGGGTACGGATATGGATTCAAGCTTTGATTCAATTGATTTGGAATTTTTTAATCCTAAAATCGTGGACATGAAAGCAAGCTTTGCATTTGGTAATCGCATTCGCTCTACAAATCCTGAGATAATTTTCTCTTCTACATGTTTTCCAGAACCTTCCATTAACTCAAATGCATTCTTTGCACTTGTTTCGTTTGGATACATTGCAGCCATGATGTATTCGTCTAGTGCCGGAGTAGACTGTTTCATAATTCCAGACGGAGAAACCAATACCAGCTTGTGTATTTCATTGGAATGTAAAGATGCGTATTCGGCAGAAATTTGTCCACCTAGTGATGAGCCAATTATATCGGGGTTTTTGATTTCAGATGCGGCGATAAACTTTTCAAGAAAATTGACAAAAAAATTAATGGTATAATCTACAGCTGGTTTGTCGCTTTGTCCAAATCCTATTAAATCTGGAACTATTACGCGATAGTGATCTGAAAAAAGAGGAATTACTTTACTCCATCTCTCAGATGATGCGCCCAAGCCGTGGATTAATACAAGTGTGTTTTTAGAATTGCCAGATTCAAGATATCGTATTTTATGTCCATCCACATGGAGAAATTTTTCTTCCACTATTTTAGCAACAATGATTGTAACTAGATAAGTTTTAGTTAATTTGACGATCAAAAAATTATTCTTTTTCAGATTTTTAAATTTTTACAGCTACAAGCATGTTTTTTAGGGTCAAAAATATTCATAAAATGTGTTAAAAAAGAAAATTTCAAAAATTTTGGTACCTTTAGACGGTTCTAAGAATTCCAACAGGGGCTTAGAAACTGCCATCATATTGGCTAGGCAATGTGGGGCAATAATCACTGGCGTGTATTCTATTCATGCTCCGCCACATTCTGAATTTCGAGGTGTAGGCTCAGTTGAAAAATCATTTAACGCAGAAGTAAAGAAAATCATGGAATCTGCCAAGGTATTGGCAGCACAAAATGGCATAGTCTTCAAAGAGAAAATATTGAGAGGCGATATAGGATACAACATAGTCAAATTGGCGCATGGAAAGAACAAATTTGATATGATCGTGCTGGGTTCACGTGGAAGAAGTTCTGCAAAACAGATGTTTTTTGGAAGTGTATCTAACTACGTCATTCACGCTTCAAAGATACCGGTAGTCATAGTAAAGTAGAACTAAGAAAACCCGTGTTTTTTAAAATATTTTTGATGGTATTCTTCAGCTTTGTAAAATGATGGTGCTGGGACGATTTCGGTGACAATTGGATTTTTATGTTTTCCTGATTGTTCCAGATCTTGCTTTGATTTTTCAGCTACATGCTTTTGCTCCTCATCATGATAAAAAATGGCTGAGCGATACTGATTGCCAATGTCTGGACCTTGACGATTCAGAGTGGTCGGATTGTGATTATTCCAAAAAATATTCAGTAATTCGTCAAAAGTAATTTCATTTGGATCAAATTCCACCTGTACAGCTTCTGCATGTCCTGTTTTGTCGGTACATACTTCCTCATATGTTGGGTTCGGTAACTGTCCACCAATATACCCAACTGCGGTAGACTGGACACCCTTAGTTTTATGAAGTAAATCCTCTACGTGCCAAAAACATCCTGCGCCAAACGTTGCCTTCAATTCAACTAACAATAAGCCATACCAGATTAAAACTATTTGCCGTATGTGCTAGACTAATTGACAGTTATGATGCCCTGTTGGATTAGATACTTTAAAGCATTTATGAATTCATCTTCGGAGATCAGATCCTGGGACCACCAATGAGCACTATTGCGAATCCAAGGTGGGATGTCCTCTTCAGAAATGTTTTCCGAAGGTGAAATGTTTGAAACTCTAATTATATTGTTCTTCAGCATGAATTCTATTCCCGATACGAATGTAGAATCATTTATCTCCCCAATCGCCCACCATTCCGCATTACTTCTAATCCAATCTGGTACGGATACCGGATTTTCATATCCCAAAATATTGTGGATGGAATCGTTTGGAAACTGTGAGTCAAACCAGCTTTTGTAACTTTGCTCGTTGTCATACCTGTCAATGTAGTACTGCGGGGATTTGTCAAGAGCTGGGAAGCCCGGTACTTTTGTCGGTTCGTATCCTACAACATCATCAATCGAATCGTTTGGAAACTGTGAGTCAAACCAGCTTTTGTAACTTTGCTCGTTGTCATACCTGTCAATGTAGTACTGCGGGGATTTGTCAAGAGCTGGGAAGCCCGGTACTTTTGTCGGTTCGTATCCTACAACATCATCAATCGAATCGTTTGGAAACTGTGAGTCAAACCAGCTTTTGTAACTTTGCTCGTTGTCATACCTGTCAATGTAGTACTGCGGGGATTTGTCAAGAGCTGGGAAGTTGGGGATTTTGAATTTTAAAGTAATGAAGTTGGATGCAGGTTCTGAAATGAAACTGGTTTCAGGTTCGGAGTTTGGCTCCGCATCTGCTTCAGGTTCGGAGTTTGGCTCCGCATCTGCTTCAGGTTCGGAGTTTGGCTCCGCATCTGCTTCAGGTTCGGAGTTTGGCTCCGCATCTGCTTCAGGTTCGGAGTTTGGCTCCGCATCTGCTTCAGGTTCGGAGTTTGGCTCCGCATCTGCTTCAGGTTCGGAGTTTGGAGGTTTGTCAGTAAATTCTTTGTATTGGATAGTTTTTTCCATATTTCCATCATAGGTAACTTTGATTGAATAGTGTCCATCTGTGGCCCACGTTGGTCCGCCAACATGAAATGTGGTTGAAAACATCCCGTCAGAACTCACTGGAAATGTTTTAAAATCTGCAAAGCCTGATTTTCCAGGAGTGAAGATCTGAACGGTTACAAATTGGATGTTTGGATCATATTGAACGTTTCCAGATATTTGTAGTTCATCGTTTTTATGATAAATTGACTGATCTGTAGAAAAATCATCAACGACCCCATATGCCAAGGTAAAACCCGTAGACAAGATCAATGACAAAAAAATAAAAATGGATACGTTTTTCATGTTTTAAAATTCAATCTTTTCCATAATTAAAGAATTTGTTTGTCGTATTTTGTTGTGCTTAACTGACTCCGGAAAAAATCTCTACGACCTTTTTTGCCAAATTCTCAATATTGACTGTGGGTTCTGCAGAAATCAGCAATAAGATATGTGATACGGGGAATGGGAAACTTACCAGCACTGCCTTATCTCTTCTTGCAGCAAGATAATTTATCGGCCCCAAGCTTTCGTCAAATTCTTTTCGAATTGACGCTTTTGAAACAAAATCGAAAAAAGACTGCAGTTTGGTCTCGTCGCCCTCATACGGAGTTAGGCCTTCCTTAAAACCACCTGTAACTAGATTGCCATCCTTGTCAACAATGCCTGAAAAACGAATTTCTGGTTCTTCAAGTAACTTGGAGCATTTTTCACCAAAATGACTCGCTATGTTGTTGTTCTCCCCCATGATAACTTGTCTTAGCACATCAAAAATAAAAACCTAGCCTAAAATTTGACGATATTTTAAGATGGATGGCATTTTAGCAGTATGTATTCAATGATTTTTTCTTCTGATGCTTTTTTCATTTTTTGTAGCGATTTGAAAAGAACTTTTTCAACATACTGAGGATAATGTTCTAAAATGGATTTTTTCAAAGTACTTCTATTATTCACATAATAGTCCGCAAGAGGCTCATACACGTTTGATCCAATCAGTTTTTCATCTGAAATTGAAAACCCGCAAGACATGATTAATTTTTTCAAATAGGCCACATTGTAGTGCTCTGAAGACCATGTAAATTTTAAAAGATCCATTTTTCCAAGAGATGAGTTTTCTGTAATTACGGGTATTGCCATGACTAGTAATCCTGAACTAGTTAAAATTCTCTTTGATTCTAGAATAAAATTTTTCAATGGTTTGAAATGTTGGGCGGATTCTAACGCCAAGACACGATCAACTGCATTGTCTGCAAAAGGTAGTTTTGCAGATGTAGAATTAACGAATTCGATGTTTCTTTGACTGCCTGAAAAAGATAACTGCTTAAAATTTATGTTTACGTCATACAGACGAAGATCTGGAAATGTGTCTCTCCACAATTTAGATGGTGCAGACAGACCGCTGCCGACGTCAACTGCATGCTTACTGGATGTCAGTTCTGCCATGCTTGCAAAAATCATGCATAAATCATCCTGTGCAGACATGGGATCCGTATTTTTTGAAGACCAGTATCCAAAATTTAGCATAGAACCGCCCGTAGCTAACTGCATGACTGGCGAGAGCGTGTTGTATAGATTTACGACATCTTTTTCGTTTCTACGAAATGTCCACAAAAAAAATTCGATAGGGTTTATTGAGTTCAAAAATAATTCTAAGCTTATTTGTGATTTATGACTATAAATTTTAAAGCCAATCATAATTTAACATGTTTTATTAATTTAATACTTCTAGCCTATGCATGAATGATGAAAAGTCCGAAGTTGGGTCAAGGATTATTCTTGCCAAGTGGACTGACAGATTTCTTGCATGGTTGGTTGATTTTATAATAATTTCTAGTGTTTCAACATTGATTATTTTTGCATTATTTGGAACTATATACTATGAAATGAATGACGGTGGCTTTTGGGCTGAAAACACCCAGTATGTCCCTACAAGCATTATGTTCTTTGTATATTGGGTAATTTTAGAATACAAAACAGGCCAAACTCTTGGAAAAAAGGCATTAAATTTGAGGGTGATGAGAACTGATGGATTGAAACCAGATTTGAAAGGAATTTTGTTAAGCTCACTTGGGAAATCATTCTTACTTCCAGTTGATATAATTTTGGGAGTCGTACTTACTAATGAAAAACGTCAGCGAATCTTCAATAAGCTTGGAGATACGGTGGTTGTAAAGATAAAAGATGTAGAAAACACATCTGATGTAACGTATGTAAAAGACTGATTTTTGGCGCATTGTATTTTGAATGGCAGTAGCACCTATTGATCGATGTTCTCATTTATTGCATGTTTTTCTGGCTTGTCAAACAATACCTGATCTTTTTTTCTTTGGATTGAATTGGTTACAGTCACAATATTTACAATTAATGCGAAACACCTCGTCAATCATGTGTGATGGAGGAATGAGATATCTTAGATTTTGTGTCATATTCTGGATTGTGGGACTTTTTCTCTCTGCATCGTGCTCGCTTTCAAAATGTCCACATGAGCATTTTTTACCAAAAGACTCATGATTCATTTTGATTGTTCCAATTTTTTATGTGCCATTTTAATTAATTACTCATTATCTTTTGACGTCTTATCTGCATGTCGTAAATAATTTCTCAATGATACTGTTTTTACGAGTTGTAAAATGCAATACTTGGTTAAACTTCGTATCAAATTAAAGATGGCAGTCCATTTTATGTTGTTGAGAGAATGTTTCTTAATTTTGAATCGGTCATACCGTTATGAACAACTGAATATTTTCATTGAGTTTAAATTCACAAATGAGTCAAGTCACGCATGGAAGAAAAAGCACTAGAATGTCCCGTATGCAAGAGCAATAAAGCTGAGATTGCAGGAGAAAATGTAAAGCTAAGTGGTCGATTTGATGACAAGGAATTCCTGACTACTGATCTTACTGTCTTGAGATGTGTAAAATGTGGTTTTTACATGTTCTTTGACAAGCAGGCAAAATTTACAACTAAAGAAGATTCTTAAAATCTTATTTCACTAGTCGTTGTTCGTCTAATTGTTTTAGATGTTCTTCTGTTTCTTCAGGTGTTTCAGAGCCAAATTGAATCAAGATTCTATCATCTTCCATTATTTCATAGTCTCTTAAATCATCCACTTGTTCCCTGTTGATGAAGAATTTCAAAGTGTAATCTTCATTTGTACAAAATGATTTGCCGTCTGGGAATCTGTAGCACTGATCATCTAGTCCTATGGATAATGTGTCAAAGAGATATCCTAAATCTACTCCTGTGGCATGTTTGTGAATCGTAGAGCCGTCGTTTCCTTCAAAATGAATCCAGCTGGATTTAATCTGGAAAGCTGGACTGGCAAACTCAAAAGTATCTCCAAAAATCTTCACCAGAATACCTGCATGTGAGTGTTCACTACCCAACGCGCCAGCATTTTCTGGTCCTCCCGGAGCAGTTTCAGTCATGTTGATAAACAGATATCCTGCATATCCGACAATTACTGCAATAAGGGACAGCACTCCGATAGCAATCAGAGTTTGCTTTCTTTTTGCAGCCGAATGTTTTGTGGCATAGTTTTCACGTTTTTCTTCACGATTTTGCCTTTCTTTTCTGCCCATATGACAATCAAACTCTGAAATTTACCCTAATTAACCATTCGTCAATATCATCGGTTCATTTGTAGGTGTGGATGCTTTTTTTATTTTGAGTTTACAGATCATTTTAAAAATAAAAATCTGTTTTTTGGATGAGTCTTGAAAATAAATTCGTAAAAAGATCCTCTTTTGTTTGATATTATAATTTATCAGACTCTGTATTTTTAGTCAAATCACATCATATGAGAACTACAAGATGGGTCATTCGGAATTTCATATGGTTGAGATACTATTTGTAAAAAATGTATGTAATGTGAATGAGAAACAATCTGAAAACTCGGGTTTTACATCATGTGTCTCAATGAATCATACCAATATAGAAATTAATTGTGGCAGATCAAAACAATAAATAAAATCATAAAGTACATTCTGATGTGAGTTGCATCTTCTGCGATATTTTAGATGGAAAACGTGATGCTCATTTTCTCTATGAAGACGAATCACACGTGGCATTTTTAGACAAATACCCAATCGATGTGGGTCATAGCTTGGTCATTCCCAGAAAACATCATGAAAGAATCACCGATATGGATCCTGAAGATGTAGGGAATGTATTTTCCATAGTTCCAAAAGTTGCAAAGGCAATTTTGACGGCAACTGGTGCTGATGCGTTTAGTCTAGGTCAGAATAATGGCCGAGCAGCCAAACAGATAATTCCACACGTTCACATACACATCATTCCAAGATATAACAGCAAGGGAACAGTGTGGACTAAACGTCAAATTTCTAGTGATGATGATCTCTTAAAATTATCTAAAAAAGTTCGTAGTCTTCTCACTTAGAGTGTCCGGGATTATATCTCAGGATTGCTCCGATCTTTCCAAGACTTGCAAGCATGTTTCCATGTTCTGCACTTCCAGAAATCACCTCCAACTGAGTCCCTGTTTTTGCGGCAAGAATTTCAAGGTAATCTACAATGTCCTGTTCGTTGACATCTACCTCCATGGAATTACATCCGGGGCACGGATTATTTTTGTATGCCGTCTTTTTCGGAATCACCAAAGGCCGTTCTAAAATTTCTTCTTGGATATGTTCACACCTCTTGCACTTCCCTTCAACTCTGTTCAGGTTTGTATTGTCTGTAATTATCAAAATCTTGACAACGTTGTTTTTTAGATATTCTATTACTTCTTGCAACCCGTAGGAACCCTTTCCGGTATTGCTGTTGATTTCCCTGAATAAATTCTCAATCAGTTTTTTTTCTTCAACCATTCTGAAATCTCCTAAAATATCTGCAGATTTTGCAAATGCTTCACGAATTCCTTCTGCGCCAGAATATGATGCGTCAATTGTATTTATGATGTTATTTTGCAAACGATATTCTAGATAGTTGCCGTTGATGAAATCTTCTTTCGTAGGCCCCGGACCCGATATAATCAATCCTTTAACGGGATAAATGTCGATAAAATATTCCCTAGTTGTCTGTGCCACTCTGTTGTAAAAATAACTCAATTCCATTTCTCTGAGTTTCTGGAATCTCTTTGCAGACTGTCCTCCTTGTCTGTGTTTTCCTGCCACTCCAGAACCTGTTTGAGACAGCACTTCTATTTTATCACCGTACAACAATCCCCAACCTGCATCTTTGGCATCTATTGCTAGAAATCCTATGAGGTTGTCATCCCTCAACATATCTTTTAAAATATCTACATGGAAATGATCATCGCATCTGTATAGGTATTGGTTCAAATCTTTTGGCGGATCCACTTCCCAGACTGTAACTACCTCACTTCCCAAGGGACCCCCTTCTTCTTGGGGGAGTGCGCCACAAAACATTACCAGTCCCCTCTCAGGTGTTTTCTTGTACAGCTTTAATCTCTGCACAACTTTGCCTAGCGAATCAACCACGTGTGATCTTGTAAGGTCTGATTTGATGTTGTCTGCCGTTCCTTGCTCTTGCTGAAGAGAGCTAATTATTTCATGTAACTGCTTTCCTTTTGGAATGTATACTGTGATAAGCTCCGTACCCCTGCCTGATTTTTTAGATAATTCTTCCAGGGTTTTTCTAATTTTATAGAGTTTAACTGAATCTTGTTTCTCTATGTTGATTTTACCCATTCTGCAGTTTCCCTTGTTTCTATGGTTATTAATTTTGATTTATTCATTTTTAATTTTCTTAAATCACATTTCATCAAATGTCTTAAGAAATACTTCTAGTGGCTGATTGCCCCTAATTTTGACAATTTTTTGATCATCAAAGACTAAAAATGAAGGCGTTGCATCAATTCCAATTTCTTTTCCAAATTCATACATTGAAATAACTTTGTCTTTGTATTTGTGTTCATTCAAGCACGTATTGAAATGATCCATGTCTAAGTTTATCGTATTTCCAAACTGGTTTAGGGATTCTCGGGTAATCCAACCTGTTCTTTCACCGCCCCAATTTTTATAGAGTTCGTCATGGTATTCCCAATACTTTTTTTGATCTTGCGCACAGTGTGACGCTTCTGCAGCCAGGATTGAGTCTGGGCCGTTTAATGGATAATCCTTGAAAACTAATTTCACTTTTCCGGTTTTGATAAAATTTTCATTAATTGTATTTAGGGTACTTTGATGAAATTTATAACAATAAGTACACTGATAATCTCCCCATTCCAAAATTGTAATTGGAGCATTTGGATCTCCGATTATATGGGATCCATTTTCTATTAGATTTGTAGTTGTAAGCAGGCCTGATTCTGATTTAGATTCCAGATTAAAAGCCAAAAACATACCCGTAATAATTCCTATAACTACGGGGATTGCTAACAGGTAATACTTTGCCATGCCGTAACAAAGATTGTTTAAAGTAAATATCTTCTTTAATTTGTACAACAAATGAAGCATTTTACATCTTCAAGATGTTTGTATTTTTACTACGATGACTTTCTTTTGATCCTGTGACTCTAAACATCTTGGGCATCACATCTTTTCAGACATGTGAATTATTTTACAATCGTGTGTAATTACTTGTCAGTAAATCCAGTAAAAAATACATCCATATCACAATTAAGATAATAGTTTTTACGATTAATTTTTTTATCTGTTAGTTTTTTTTAAATACGTGATTATGCCACCATTGTTAATACTTCTAGAGGAAGATTACCCCTCTAAATCAATCTGATTTGTTAACAATTTTTCAGAAGACCATCGAAATGATCCTTTTTTTACAAATTTAATTTTTCAGTTTTGTCACCATTTCATCTTTTGTAATTTTTTTCATAATTGTTACTTTATGAAGATCAACTGATTTATTCGTCATAATAGTACAAAGCTCATTTTCATATTATTTACATTCATTTTTGTTCTTAAATATTTGATTTCATAAAATTTTACCTATTTTTTACTAATAGTTTTTCTAATTGGATCTATTAATGTGGCCTTTTTTATCATAAAGTAAGATCCTCCGATGTTTTTGTCAGACATACAAGAGCTTAAATATATTCAGAGACTGTTATTTTTTATGTCTGAATCAAGGCAAATTGCCGTCTCAAAAACTAGCATATCCAAACTAGCAATACTTGCATTAGCTATCATCTTTTCAGCAGGATTGTTTGTCGTAGGATTTGACCAGGGTCATATCTTCAGTCTAGTTTATGGCGAGCAAGCATTTACTGATCTTTACATTCATGAGCTTACTCATGATATGAGACACGCAGCTGGTTTTCCCTGTCATTAGGAATTCTTTGTCGTGAAAACATTTCTTTTTATAATTTTAGTCTTACTTTCAGGTGCGTTTGCAGGTTTAATTCTGGGTGTAGTAAATTTTGCAATAGTGGAACCATATCTTGATCAGGCAATTGGAATTGAAAATCAAAACCTGTTTGCATCAGGGGATGAAGAAGACACTCCTCAGTTCTGGGCAGAATATGACGCATATAGAGACTGGCAAAAAAGTGGCCTCATCCTTGCAGGGGTAATTTTGGGAATATCTATGGGATCTCTGTTTGGAATTGTATTTGCATTGTCTAGAAATTCGCTGCCTGGAAATAATAACGTCAAAAAATCAATTATTTTGGCAAGTGTAATGTGGTTTACACTTTTTTTCATTCCATTTCTAAAATATCCTGCAAACCCCCCTACCGTAGGTGAAGGAGATACCGTAGTTCTAAGATCCATTTTATATCTGTCATTTATCGTAATTTCTGGAATTGGAGCCGTTTCATTTTATCACATATCAAAAAAATTCAAAGGAAATAAAAAATTTGTAGCATTAATGGGGTATGCTATTTTCATAACTGTTATTTTTGTTGCCATGCCTGAAAATCCAGACGAGATAACTGCCCCGATGTCATTGGTTAATGAATTTAGGTTGATGTCCGTACTTGGCATCTCGTCATTTTGGATATCTGTTGGAATAATCTTAGGATTGCTTTGGCATCGTTTTGAACCTCATAAAAAAACAACGGAATACTCCTAATTGTTCTAACTCTCTAGAATGAGAACAACATCGTCTTGTTTAAATACACGTTGGATGGTTTTGATATTTACATGTCCAAAAAATTAACCTTGCCACAATTAAAAAGATACGACATTACTCAAAAAGTGATAGAGTCTCTAGCTAACGCAGAGTCGCGTGCAATCTTGTTCTCCATCATCAGAAAGGGATATACGGCTGCTGAGCTTTCCGATAAACTCAAAATTCCCCTTAGTTCTGTTTATAAAAAACTGGCAGAACTGGAGGAATTAACATTGATCAAAGTTGAAAAATGGATGCTTACTGACAAAGGTAGGAAATACAAAGTCTATCGTAGCAGGATAAGTAAGGCAGACATTTTCATCAGAAAGCCCGAGCCTACGTTAACCCTGATACATAACTAAGTGATAAAATGCCAAAACCTACAATTATTCAATTATCTGAGTTTGACATCACTCAAAAAATCATAGAATCCCTTAGCAATGTGTGCACAAGGGCGGTTTTATTTTCAATCAGAGAGCAATCAAAAGAGGCGACACAGATTTCCAACGAACTGAAAATTTCGCTTTCCACAGTTTACAAAACACTTTCCACACTGGAGGGCCTTGCACTTGCCGAAGTGGACAAGTATGTCATATCTACAGAAGGCAAAAAAATTAAAATTTATCGCAGCAGGATTGGCAAAGTGGAGATAGTGTTGGATCATTTAGAGCCTACGTTGAACCTGTATTCAAACACGTTAAATCCAAAATCAAACTAATGATTTTAAATTAAAAAATAGATTGAATTCCCGTCGTGTATCTTATTCTATGCATTTGTAATGACAATCTAGAATGAAATCTTGATTTAAATAATTTAGCTTGCACTAATTTTTTAGTTAGTCATGAAACAGAAAATTACTTTGGCATTAGTTGCGATATTTGCAATAATCGGCGTAATGTCTGTGTCATCAACTCAGACTGCGCAAGCACAAAGCATAGTCCCAGACTGGATTAAATCCAATGCCGGGTGGTGGTCTGATGGCACACTAGATGATGAAACTTTTCTAAACGGGATAAAGTACCTCATAGAAAACGACATCATCAATGTTTCATCTGAATCAAACGCAGTGGATGTTGATACGATAACTCTTGGATTTATCCCGGTTGAAAAAGCTGATGAGCTAACTTCCAAAGCACAAGCACTAGAAGTTTTTCTAGAAAATGAGCTTGGAGTGGATGTCGAAATTGTAGTCCCTTCCAACTATGAAACAATCATTGAAGGGATGAGGTTTGGCCATATTGATGCGGCCTTTATGGATACAGGTCCTGCATGGATTACCCATCAGAGAACTGGCGCCGAAGCTGTATTGGCAGAATTAGTTGCAGGGAAAGTAAATTATCAAGCAACAGTTTGGACATTGGCTGAAAATGACTCAATACATTCATTGAAAGATACGATTGGCAAAAAAGTTGCATTTACCAGCATTACCGGTTCATCAGGTTTTGTAAGGCCCATGGGAACTCTAGTCACTGCAGGCGATGTTAATGTAGAGGGAGATGACATTGTAGCGTTAAAGTCTGCCCTGGACAAAAACTTTGAAAGTCATGTATTTACAGGAGGATACAAAGCAGCTCTTGAACTACTCCTCAATGGAAACGTGGATGTTGCTTTTGGATCAGACATATCTCCTAAAAAATACCTTGAATTAGAAGATCAAGCAAAACTACGTCCCGTTACTACAATTGGACCTGTGCCATCCCACGTATTCATGGTCAACGGTGACATGTCAGAGCCTACAAAAGAGGCTCTAGTTGCGGCACTCATCAAACTAAACTATGATGAAAACAACTCAATCTTGACAGATTTGTATGGTGCTGAAGCACTGGTTCCAACCACCACAACCATGCATATTGGAGAATTTGGAACATTTATTGACGCACTAACCGGTCTAGACAGCCTAATTCTTGACAAATACAACAAGAGCAAATAAAAACTGGCAACAGTGCAATGAAACAAATTCAGATGAACAAAAATCCTTCTTTTTCATTAATTTCTACAAAAAAAATCATCCAGCTAAACGATATTTCGACATCATATGATTCTAAAAGTTTTGCACTCAAAGGAATCAACATGTCAATTGAGAGGGGTACCAACTATGCCGTTGTTGGACAGTCGGGTTCTGGAAAATCAACATTACTGAAACTCATGAACGGCATGATGATTCCAAGCAATGGCACCATCAAAATAGATTACGTGACACCGAAAATGAATGACAAGAAATTCAAAAAGATGATGCATGCCATAGGGTATATCCCTCAAAGTTTGGGATTGGTAAAAAATGTCACCGTTTTGGAAAACATCCTCATCGGAGCCTTGCCTCGAATTGGAAAAATTCAATCTTTGTTAAAAAAATTTCCCGAAGAGGAGTTAGTGGAGGCAAGAAGAATTTTAAAACTTGTGGGCCTTGGAGACAAAGAACATAGAAAAGCGTACATGTTGAGCGGAGGTGAAAAAAGAAGAGTCGCCATCGCGAGAGCATTGATGCAAAAGCCGACGATATTGCTGGCTGATGAAATTGTCTCAGAGTTGGATCACGTTACTGCTCGAGAAATCATGAATTTGATTGCAAATGCTCAAAAGACGATGAATTTGACTGCGATAATGGTCCATCACGACATGCAATTGGCTTTAGAGTATGCCGACAGGGTTGCAGTAATCAAAGACGGAGAAAAAATATTGGAGATCGGTGTGGAAGGCGATACGATAGTTGATTTTCAAACAGGTGATTTGGATACTAAGCAAATAATGGAGATGTATGCAGATGACTCCAAAAAATAACATTGTCATCGGAGTTATCGTAGGATTGCTGGTGGTAGCATCATATAACATGGATGTTGACATTGTGAAATTTTTAGAAGGTCTCCCCAATTTGGGAATCATTTTAGAAGAAGCACTCAGGGTCGAACTAAAGTATATTCCAACTGCATTATGGGCAATGTTTGAAACAATTCAGATGGCATTTATCGGAACTGCCGTAGGAGTGGCCATATCGCTGCCCCTTAGCATGCTTGCCGCTAGAAACTTGAATAGTAAATTTGTCTATGCTCCAATTCGCGCACTGCTTGCAGCAATGAGGACGTTTCCATCAATTCTTTGGGCACTCTTGTTTGTAATAATGGTGGGATCTGGCTCTTTTGCGGGCATATTGGCAATTATCATGTATACTATAGGATTCATAGCAAAATTACAGTATGAGACAATTGAGGCAATTGATTCAGACCCAATGGATGCCGTTGATTCTATCGGAGTATCCAAGTCTCAACTGATTCGTTATGTGGTAGTTCCTGAATCCGCATCTCATCTTCTAAGCCAAATACTGTACATGTTTGATTACAACGTACGTCAGACCAGCATACTTGGATTAGTTGGTGCAGGTGGAATTGGATTTTACATTATCAATTACATAAAGTTCTTTGAATACGGAAAAGCTGCAATCTTTATGCTGGTCGTACTGATTACTGTCTTGGCAATAGACTGGGCAAGTGTTAAAATTCGAGACAAATACATAATAAAATCTCAACATGGAATGGAGATTTCATCTGATTAAATATCCGCAAGTTCACGTGATTTGCAATAGTGATATTGTTGCAATCAAGTAGTAATTTCATCTAATTGGTTTTTGCTTGCAGCTGTTTTCACTTCTCTGGCAATTCTTTTACCCATGCTCATCTGCTCATTAAACAGTAGCGAGTAATACGGTGAACCATCCATGTAGATGTTGGTTCCTGCTACAATTCTTGCTGAAAATTCAAATGATGTAAATTTGGCATTTTCGTCATAGACTCCCTCTATGCAAAATGGGCCGTTCATTCCGGGTGCCACAATTCTTTTGGCAGCTTCGACAAAGTTTTCTCCCATCGTATACACTTCATCTAGCAGTGATTCTCTCAAAACTAGCGGACTGTTTCCTATCACATTAAATGACGGAACTTTTTTTGATTTCATTTGTTGTTCTGATGGAATTCTGGAAAGTCCTTCAATGTCTGACTCGTGTCTTTGATCAACTCCAAAGAATTCCAACTCTTCAGTCAAGGGAGAGTAGAAGAATTGCAGATATGCCAGTACGCCAGCGGCATACTCCTGAATGTACAGAGTCTCATCCTTGGATATTATTCCCTCTGAAATTAGCTGATTTCTTTTTGTGTTGTAATCGGCTTCATTTGCAGCCATGAAATACCCTTTTCCACCTGCAGCTCCCTGCCTCTTTACTATCACCAGCCTGTCTATGTCTTTGGGATCCGTGACTGGCTTTGGAACCGGAAAGCCTGCCTCATTCATGAGTTTTTCTTTCATTATTCTGTCTGACTCCCATCTCAGTATCCACTTGTTTCCAAACATGGGAGTTTTGATCGATTCAATTTCTTCAGAGCTCATTTGAGCAATTAGCGTTCCATGTGGAATGAGAACTGCATTATTTTGTTCTAGTGTTGACTGACATTTTTTTTCAAGAATTTCTTTAAATGAATCCACCATTATCAGTTCGTCAATAAATGGAAATCTGCGATATAATTTTTCATGTTTTTTTTCACATACCAAAATGGTCTTTAGCCCTTCATCACTTGCCCCTTTCAGAACCTGTAATGAGCAATGTGAACCCAGTGTTGCTATTGCAGTCATCTTGATATTCCTTCATTATTTTGTACTTTATGAATTGTATGTTGACAAAATCATCCATCTCATCTCAATCTCCCCCATTCAATTTACAGATCATCTTTTCTGATACGGGTGGCAGGACAAAGTTGGCAAGAAAGATCAATACAAAAATTGTAACCACTATCAAGATAACTTTAGAATTGCTCATAGGTGCTACTGCAGCACAAAATTTGCACTGAATTGTCCATGTTTCACACTTGAGAAGATAAGTCCATTCAAGAATACCGTACAGCAGGAGTGTAAGTTATAATGAAAGGTATTAGATTGAATTATCTAAAACTACATCCTGGAATGCCGACATCCAGACATCCCATAAACCACATGGTTTTACATTCTAGATATCCTATTGGAATTCCTCCAGCATCCTCACATGCTTCAGCTGACATTGCACATCCTTCACGAGGTATGCCCCACCATTTTCCACCCTTCTCTTCGCATTGCATCTCTTCAAATATTGTCGACATAGCAAAGTTGGAAAGAAAGATGATTGCAGGAATTGTAATTACTATCAAAACCATTTTTGAATTGCTCAGAGGTACCATTACAGCCACAAAATTTGTACTGAATTATCCGTATTTTACACTTGAGATGACAAGTCAAGCCAAGATTACACTTTCAAAAAATGGCATTTTAGATTTTATTGTGAATGAGGGATGTTAGACTGTGGACTTTATTTCATTTCTGAGTTTCTGTTCTTTCGGTCGTGATAAATCTTGACTGAAAACATGAAGGTTATCATTAATATCAAGAATCCTAAAACTAATTCTGGTGGAAATTCTCCATCAAACCCAATAAAAAATAACATGATGAAAAATTCATTCACGGTAATATCGTCCTATTTTCAAAAGATAAAGTACATAACTATATCTTTTCAAAAAATTCTTTACAGAAATTTGAAAGAAGATCACACTAAAAGAATCACCCAAAGAGCATTGACCGCATTAACCAAGAAGTGTTGCTAATTGACACAAACAAACATCAAACAAAAGGCAGCTCAACTGTTTAACTCTGACAAAACACTATGGTCTTATCTTGTAAAGTCAAATGTATCCTTGAAGGTGCGAAAATGAAAACAAAATATGAAGCATCATCATCTGGAATCAGAATTGAAATACCAGACTCAATGGGCAATTTTGTCTGTAACTGCAGGATTGAGACGAACACATCAGTGGAGGAAAAGAATTGACAGAAAATAACTATTCTTCATTGTTTGAACCCACGCCGACACTAGCTAAAATGTGGCCCGTAGCATCAGCAATCAAATCAATTGCCACGTCAAGCAAGTTTTCAGCCATTAATCTTTTAGTGACTTTGTATATATTAAAAGATCACATTATGGGGTGCGAGAGTCTTGAGTAACAACACACTACGTAGAGAGGGTAAATGAACTTGAAAATTATGATTGTAACTATGATAATCATTGGCTTTTCATCATTGGCCTTACTCTTTGCAGTTTATGAGCAGATGCCTGACAAATCCTTCATGCAGAAAGAAGAGGAAACTAGACAAGATCTCATGGAGGTAACCGATGCAAATACGGATTGTTCAATAAGTTATCGTGCTGAACTGTTTCACATGAGGGATGACCCTGAATACGATTACAAAAGTGATCAGGCATTCATACAATGCTCTGAGGCATTAGAATTGCAAAAAGATCGAGCGTCTAAAATTACCGGCATCTCTCAACATCAAGAAGTGTTTGTTTCGATAAATAAGGGAGCAGTTGTAATTGACAATCCAGAACCCATAACTCCAAAGACAATCATGGTCATATTGGGAGTAAACAACACCGTGACTTGGACAAACAATGATGACACCGCACATTCTGTATCTCCTGATCACGAATCAGAGTACTTTCAGGGCAGTAATGGGGTCCTGAAGCCTGGAGAATCACACACCTTCACATTCACCAAAAGGGGTTTGTACAATTATCATGGGGTACCTGGCCCTTGGCTTACCGGTTCGGTGATTGTACGATGACATTGGGAGTAAAGCGTTAATGAGATTCAATGAGAATGTCTGCAGACTGTGCGGCAAAGAGTTTGACGATTTGGACACCTTACAGAAACACATCTGGAGTTGGCATAGATGACAAAAGAAAACACATGTAAAAAATATCATAAGCGTTTCACTCGCAAGGACTTGAAATGTAGGTATTGCGTGGAACGGAAAATATGACAACAACAAATGAAAATAACGGTAAATTATCAAAAAAGAAAACGATGAAACCCTCCGACAAATGTGTATGCGGTAACAGGGTAAGGGATCACACCATTCACATGAAAAAAAGATTCATGAATTCATGGGTGGCCACACAATGCAACCGGTGCTACTGTGAGGATATCAGTGTAAAATAACAATGCAAAATCATCGAGAAGTGTATTTTGATGCTAGATTTTCTTAGAATGTTTGTGGACTTGGATAAACTATGAACAGTTTGTAGTTCCTCAAAACATCACTGTAAAACTAGATCATTCGGCAACAAAGAAGTTTATCACATAGAAAAATGTTCTATTTTCTTATACTTCCGGAAAGATTGATCTAAATTCATTGTTTAGCATATATGATCTAAGTATGACCGTGTAAAGGTTACAATCAAAAACACCATCATGGCAGAGGGACTGATTAATCACACATTCCTTGGACATTAATCCTATTTTGATTAACAGAATTCATTGAATCGTAATCTGTGGATATATGCGTTGAGAGGATAAAGCAATTATGATACTAATGATGGAGTGCAAGCATTAAGTGAATTGAATTAGACTTTATGTTTTAACCCTCTTTCATAATATCGTATTATGTATGCCTGCAAACGTACCTGTCAGCCTTGCAAGACAAACAGCATTCTGCTTTATTCCCGTCATGGACATGTATACTGCTTACAAAGTTAAAAAATTAAGATTGTATCTGCTGATAATGATTGGATTGAGTTTGGCACTGGGTGCCATTGGAGGAATCATAAATCCGCCGCCTGAATCAAATGATTCTGAATTGTACAGGGATGATTTTGGAAACATTGACTGGAACAAGGTATGGTTTGGACAAAATCCTGAATTTTCAATCAGTTTTATGATACTAAACATCGCCATTACGTTGGCACTAGCAATATTTCTAATCAGAAAATGGTCCAAGAAATGGAATGAACAGATTGCAAATTGATTAAAAAAACATACGTTATTTTTCTAATCATAGCAGTCATCGCATTTGCACAGTAGTATTTTCAAAACGTGGGATACCCTGCAAGAGTGGACGGCATTACAATCAGCACATTGACAGTTACAATATATGCGATGTCTGTGAGTGCAGGTACCTGGTTGCTTGTTTCATGGGCACATGCTGGAGAAAAAGGAAGCACTGGCAAGGCACATGCATCAAAGGGCATGTGCCTTACTGCAGGTACGCTGGCAGGATTAATAATCATGCTGCCGTTTGTCGGATGGGTCGGTCCTATGGCAGCAGTAATCTTGGGAATCATTGCTGGAATATCCGGATATGTTGCATATTTTCTGAAAAATAGAAACTCACTTGAGGATACGAGTACGATTCAAATCATCATGCGAGGTACAATATGGTTTGGAATCATAGTGATTCCCCTGAACTTTTGGTTTGTGTCTTCAATGACGATTCACTTTCAGACGTAGGTGAAAGTGGAATGGGCAAGCGTACATTAGGATAAAAGTTAACGGGATGGCACATTGTAACAGGTCCATGTTTAAAATGACTGACGATTGAAGAAGATTCAAGAAGCCGACTGTATTCATCCTTCACATGATGCAGCTCAGGTTATGCTTGCATCAGCAACACGATGAAGTGTGTTTATGACAATGGGGCATTGTGTCAGCTTCCTGATAGTTATACGCAGTTATTTCATTAAAGGATGATCTAGATTCTGCATTTCCCGCATGCTGCTTCAGGGTTATTCTCATAGGTAATCACGACAATGCATGACGTGAAGCATTTTGAGCACAATCCTGTCAAGATGACCAACTTCCGGATTTCCTCTTTCCCCGAGTAATCTCCTTCTTGAGATCATCCAGCATGCATACGTCTTGAAACGTTGTTCTGACCTTGAATGCCTTAAACACCGGATCCGCCATTTCAGGCATGCTGCTGCCCCTTGGAACGTCCATCATCATTTCAAATGTCTTGTTGCAGTTGAACTCGCAATAATGCACCGATTCGGTATTGAACCTTTTGAATTCCCTTTCCAATTTTTCAACGGTCTTGGCATTCTTTGCGTCATCTCATTTCCCTTTGCCACACCATTGACCGGATAATTGCTGTGAATTTCATGATGTAATAAAGCCCAAGAGCAATTGAAATTATTTGTGCAAAGTTGGTTTGATTCGTGTCAACTAATCATCAATATCTGGATTGTTGCGACGCAACTGTCCATGATTGCATTCTTCTTTGATTCGTCAATTGGATAGGTCCCATATTATGCACATGTTGCACGCAATTTGGCAAAAGATCTAAATACAATTTCTAGGTCGATTTCATTACGACCATGTCTGAAATCACTAAGCAAAGAAGCGGTGCATGGTATCTCTTGCCGATATTTTTGACAGTAATCGGAGGAATAATTGCATACTTTGCAATAAAGAACGATGATCCAAAAAAGGCAAAAAACTACATGTATCTTGGAATTGCCTTGACTGCAGCAGGTGTTGGATTGACTGTAATATCGGGCGCAATTGAATACAATGACATTCAAAACTCTCCATTTGTAGAAATTAATCATATTGACAACGCCGATGTAGGATATGCGACTTCATCGGAGATTGCAGCATCCGATAATTCTCAAATCAACGAACTTGCAGAAAGTATTGAATATGACTATAATGTTTTTGGACTCAAGGTCAACTACATACAGTTGCAAGATGAAGATGGAAATGCGGTCACTGAAATCAAAAAAGGTTCAAAATATGCAATCGTAAGCGAGATACAAAACAGAAAAGATATTGAAAAGGAAATCAACTATAGCATTGCCATAACACACAATGATGTTGAATTTGGTCAGAGTATAGGCGCTGAAACAAGCATTCCAGCATACGGCATATTGTCAATTAATTTACAGGATGTAGTTCTGACTGTCCCTGGTGTCTATGACATTGAAATCTGAGTTGAAGATGCATCAATGGTGGACAAGGTATATGACGACCTGAAAGATAATCCTAACGGGGATTGGCCTCAGCCTTTCTGGCGAATGGTGTATTTGGAATAATTAAAAATCAAGACAATATTTCACCATGATCAAAACAAGTGTCATCCACGATACTTCAAATTTTCATTCACAACTACATTAAACCTTGACTGATTGCAAGAAAGGATTCATTTACAATCACTCCTAGTTTGAAATTCTACAGAAAAGAATGTTTATACACCATCATGTTGAAGAGTAACTCCACGAGCCCAAAGTTACTTATTTTCCAATCTCATCATAAGAATACAGTCATTAAAACAAGTACACCTCAAAAGTAGCATCTACAAGATCACATGAAAAAAAATCTTTTAGAATTAGAGATTTTTGTTTTACATCAATAAAAACAAGAATTGCTCGAACAAAATACTGAATAGTAATTGATTTAGGCTAGAAATTATCTTGATCAAAATCAACAAAGAAAAAGACATCACTTTTCTTAACGCGTCAGTAACTGACTTTGCAGATTCTCTAGGCTATTGCGAATACAAAATTCCATTATCAATCAAAGGCGTAAAGCCAAGACCCACACAGTCCCTAATTTTGGGTACAAAGGCACATCATGCAGAGGAAAAGTATGAGCAGGAGCACGTGGAACTAGAATCTGTTTCAGTTGAGCAAATCAAAGACAAGGAAGAGGACATAGAGTTTGCACGTGAAAACGTCTACTCTACATTGATGATGCCTTTTGAATTTCCCACAGAAAACATACTGCTTACACTTTCTGGTAGAATTGACAAAATCCTACGAGCTGATGAGACACTTGTAGTGCAAGACGACAAATTTGCAGGGAGACCCCAGACGTATGACAACAAGACACAACCATATCCCAGCCAGCTGCTGCAGGTTTTGGCGTATCTCAACTCAAGCTATTCAGCAAAAAGAAAACCTGGAGCTGATGATTTTTTTGAAATGCCGCACACCCAGAAAAAATGGCAGATAAGGATTTGTGACAGGAAGACAAGGGAGACATTCAAGATATTCTCAGATTATCAGGATGCGTTTTCCCTTCATTATCTGCATGTATCACTGCAGAAATTCACAATGATATCTGTAGGAATGAGCCAGCCCGAGCACCATAACAACATTCACAAGTGCAATGCGTGCAATTTGAAATCCTTTTGTGAACACAGAATTTAAAAACAAAAATGTGGCGTCACAAATAAACACACAATCTAAGATGAGAGATATAATTTTCAGATGCAGCCAGTTTAAAGTACGAAACAGTAATGAGTCAAACAACAAAGATCATGTCAATCCACGAGAAGAGTGTTCAAATACGATAAACGCGTATAATATGTCGTAATGATATACAGGGTATTCCAAAATGAGCATTTTCTAAGAATGTTTCCCAATAGACAGGCATTTCAGGAAGCATATTCTGGAGAAAAGCCAGATTCTCCAACCAAGGGAGACACAATAAGGTTGGATGAAAAGACGTACGTTGTAGAATGGTATACGGAGCATGATTCTGAATCATTTACAGAAAATGAATCTAATCAAAAAGAAAATGACTGGTTTGCAGACATTATTGTGAAATAATTCAGCAAACAAAACAATAGTTTGCAAGGATAAATTCAAAAAATAGAAATTCATTTTTGATAAAAAGTAAAAAAGAAGATATTAGTTCAAATCAGTAAATGGTAAATGAATTTACGTCTTTTTGCACATACTCAGATAAACACATCAGTTAGAAATCAGATCATGAAAAGAATCAAAGGCATGTCAAAATGTCATGTTCATGAAAAATTACAAAAAATTCACGGGACACATGCATGTCAAAATACGATCAAAGGCAACCTAAAACACAAAAAATGAAAAGCGTAAAGAATTATTCTAATTTTATTGTTCAGTCGTATTTGGAATGGTGTCATGATGCCCCTTTCCACGAATTACAAAACACACTATTGCCAGTATAATGGCCACACCTGCAACAGTACCAAAAACTGCCATACTTGCTTCTGCCATATTTTTGCAAATTTTATGAAATATTTAATATTTTCTTTCAATCAATTATCCTGAAAACTATGAGCAATCATGTGCAAAATAAAACGCTTAAAGTATACCTACAATGAGGTATTTCAGATGAAAATTGATCATGTCGCAATAGCAGTAAATGACGTGGAAAAAGCCGCTAAAACATACCAACAAGCACTAGGGATAGACAGCATAGAATTTGAAACTGTGGAATCTGAAGGCGTGAAAGTTGCAATCATTCATTTGGAGAATGGCAGAGTGGAGCTTATGCAGCCTACAAATGACACCAGTCCGATTAAGAAATTTCTAGATAAAAAAGGTGAAGGATTACACCACATGGCATTGGAGACAAACGACATAAAAGGAGAAGTGGAGAGAATGGAAGGGTGTGGAATACAATTTTTAGGCAAAATCAGACCAGGTTCTGCAGGAACCAAAGTTACTTTTATTCATCCAAAGTCATTGCACGGTGTTTTGGCAGAATTGTGCTCTCACCCCAATTGATGTTGGATGCAATAACAAGTCAGCACGTAGATCACAGGTACAGTTTATCCCACATTTTAGAAAAAAATAGGCCATGATATTCTCACAGATATGTCAAAGTTGGACTTTTTTTATTTTAGAAGTTTGATTTTGTCATTGTAATCATATGAACAAAAAGATCATTCAGTGTAGAACAAAATAAGATGTCCATTGAAATCTTGACGCACTAAATTCTATTTTTTGTCAGATGTATTCAGTTAGAATCAACATACCCAATATTGCAAGGCCTACAGAAAACCAGAAGTTTCTTTTCTTTAGAATGGACGTTTTTGGTTTTAATTTCTTGTCTTTGCTTGCCAGGATATTTTGATGGCAATACAAACAGAAAATCTGATTCTCATGTTTTTTTGCACCGCCGTTTTTCCACACTAGCTTTTCACATTGAGCACATTTCTCATTGTATGGTTTTTCAATTATAACGATGCAGTCATTGCACAAATTCATGTTACAATCATGTTCCTTATAGTGAGTTATCTTTCCCACATCTGATCCATTGCATCTTTCACAATCCATTTTCCTTCTTACGTGAGAGGGGTATTCAACTTATTTATTCTCTGAGTTTTTCCACTTTGCGATCATTATCCCCATTTTAATTGAGAAAAATATTGACGAATAGTCGACATGCTCCAAACCTAATGTAAAAATACCCTGTTTTTGCTGTAAACTGCATGAAGATCATGTGTAAATGCGGTTGTGAATCTCCTCTGACTGATTACGAGTATAGAAAATGGAGCGGATACAAGCGCGGTCATGAACCTTTGCCATGATTTGTCTTAAGACAAACTACAGATTCACAGTTTTAAAAATATAGACTGGCAGGTCGGATAAAAATTGCGTAATTATTTTTAAAAATAACCAACAAACCAAGGTAATCTAGCGTCACTAGTGTCACTTACTAGATCCTCATCGTAAAAGCGACACTAGCGACATTGTATTCAAAGTCATTTACTAATTATAACATTGGGTAACTTTGGTAAAAATGCTGTCAAAAATCCCTTCAGCTCCTCACTCTGTATTTCAGGTGCAGTATTCTCCCAAATCTTTAACTGATTGAATTTTGCCAGTTCGTAGAAAAGATCCTTATCCTCATCGCTGAATTCGTCATGTCCTTTTTTGTTTATTTTTCCACGTCTGCGCAATACGCCTTGTCTTCCTTCGCATTCCTCCTGATATTCTATGATAATTTTATTTTTGAAGTCTATCAAGTCCGGTACAAATTGACGAAATCCTTTTTTTCTATAATCCTCGGCCTGTTCCTGGGTCAAAGATGGTATTTTTTTCCAAGTGCCAAACTCGTCAATCACGATTCTAGTTTTACCCTCCGTGGTATCCGTATCAATTATGAAATCATAGTGATTTTTTTCATCAATTTCTTTTATCTGCCGGTGAATGCAAAATAATTTTTCAAGATCCTGTATTCCCAAGAACAAATTTACAGATCAAGGTATTTGACCAGAAGGTTATCCCACTATACCAATTTGATCCATGTTGGTCATCATCTTATGACTTGAGAAAAGTGAATATTGATTAATTAAATTTTGCGTATAATTTTCTCATAGTATTTTTTATTTGATCTTGGCAAACAGTGCAGCATGATGAAGATAGGAATATCAGACGGCATTCAAAGCCTGTAAATCATATCACCACCACTCATTACAAATTTAAAAACATCACAAAAGAAGATTTGCTGTTTTAATGTAAAAGTGCATTTAAGGCATCAGTTAAGAAAAGACGACATAAAGTTGCAAAATGTCCTTTTCATAAAGAAGCAAGTTCAGAGTCTAATCGACACTGCATAAATATCGTCTATTTTTAATTACTCAGACTTCACTATGTAAGTTTTACCAACGTCTCTTTTGTTTAAACGTCAAAGGTGACACATGTACAATCAGTTATTTCTGACTGTTTTCTTTTTCTTCTGCTTCATCCTTCAGCCTCTTTAACAATGTAAGATTGTGTTGTTTTGCAATTTTGTTTGCGTCTAAGGCGGACCATATGCCAATAATCACATAGCCAATTCCAGCAGTTAAAAACAACAACGCTACTGCTATGATTACTATTTTCTTACCCCTTGACGCATTTCCAGCATACCAAGTCCCGCTCCCAGCAAATAAGAACAGGGACAATACAATCGCCACTACAGGTGATTTCTTGTTAGCCTCAAATTCCAATAAAGTATCCGATCCATTTTTGTAATTTACATTGTCATGAATTGTTTTAAACGCTTGGATTTACGTTAGGATTATCTAGATTTATTAAATTCGTGAAATTACAACACTCAGAGATTAATTCAATTATTTATTTCCTCAAATGACGTCTCAGGATGAAAAGAGGCTTTTAATCCCATTAAACCCTCAAACAGGATTACAAACTAGGTTTCATGATAAACAACAGTGATGTTTACACATCAAGAAAACAGTACAAACATGCCACATTACACACAGATAGTGAATGTCAGTTTTAGTTAATGATGTGACAAAAATGTAAAACATTCATTCCATCATTTTCAAAGTGTCAGACGCCGTGATAATTCCCATGATTTTTGATTTTTTTGAGACCAGTATACACTTGGAATATCTTATCAATGGAACCAAGACGTTTGCAGGCGTATCCCAATCAACTATGGGCGGAACGGACTCCATGGTGTCTTCCAGTTTGGATTTTTTTAGTTCTGCATCACCCAGATCTGCCAGATGCTTTACGATTCCATCTTCAGACACCATCCCCACCACGTCTGAATCTCTGAAGACAGGTATTTGGCTAATTGAGGACTGATGCATTTTCTTGATTGCGTCATGAAGCGTGTTCGAAGGCTTTAGCTTTACAATGTCAGTGCTGCAAAAATCCCCTGCAGTGTGAGAAGACGATTCTCCCTCCAGTTTAGAAAGACTCTCAAAGATCTTCTTTGCTGTTTCATAGCTTGGCTGACTTCTTCCGGACTCTATCTGATTGATCATCGACGTGCTGACTCCAGTCATATTTGCAAGTTTTTTTTGAGTGATTCCTATCTTCAGTCTAATTTGTTTTATCGAGTCAATTCTAGGTAGCAATCAGTTTTCACATAGTTTGTATGGTTTTAAAAATTTGTTTTCCGATAACTCATAAAAATTAGTCATTTTTTCTAAAGATCTATTCTAATTTCCCGTATCTTTGCACATGTGTCTCAGAGAATTTATCATAACGAGCATGTTTAATGTAAGCATGCAAATACCAACAAAATAAAATTTGAACGTCATTTTTCATACGATTTGTCAAATATCTTAACAAGAAGATAAAACATACCACATTGGCAGGACAAGGATCTTTAATCTTAGGATTAATCTAGAATTTAGAGACCTGTTATTTGAGAAAATATTATTTTTTCTTTGGTTTAGCCTTGGATTTTGCTTTATTTGGTTGCTCAATTGCAGCTTGTGCTGCTGCGACAATTGCGATAGGAATTCTATGCGGTGACGCACTGACATAGCTTAGACCTTCACCGTGACAGAACTTGATCGAACTAGGATCTCCTCCATGCTCTCCGCAAATTCCGACTTCCATGTTAGGTCTTAATGCTCTGCCTGCAGATACCCCCATCTTTATCAGACTGCCAACACCGTTGACGTCAATTGATTGGAAGGGATTTCTTTCAAGCAATTCTTTTTCCATATATTCTGGAAGGAATTTTCCTTCAACGTCTTCTCGGCTGAAGCTGAATGTTCCCTGCGTCAGGTCGTTGGTACCGAAACTGAAAAATTCTGCCGTTGTTGCAAGTTCATTTGCAGTAAGTGCAGCCCTTACAACCTCAATCATGGTTCCAAAGTTAATCTTTAGTTTCATCTTGTGTTTTGCTTCAGTTTCTTTCTTTATTGCGTCATAGATTTTCTTGATATGGTTTAGCTCATCAATGCTGCTGATTTGAGGAATCATGATTTGCGGATGTGCCTTGATTTTTTTCTTTGTCAACTCCACCAGGGCGTCAAATACTGATCTAATTTGCATCTCATAGATTTCAGGATACGTAATTCCCACTCTCACGCCCCTATGGCCCATCATGGGGTTAATTTCTGCAAGTTCTCTGGCCCTCTTTAAAACAACTTTTGCCTTGCCTACATCATCTGTTTTTCCATCAGATTCCAATTTCTGAATTTTTTCAACTAATTCCTCAGGATTAGGCAAGAACTCATGCAATGGCGGATCCAGCAATCTAATGGTAACCTCATAGCCTTCCATTGCCTCCAGAATTTCAATAAAGTCACTTTTTTGCAGCTGTCCCAATTTACTTAGTATTTTGTTTCGCTCTTCAATGTTTTCAGCCATGATCATTTCTACAAACAGGTTAATTCTATCACTGCCGTTGAACATTCTCTCTGTTCTGCACAGTCCAATTCCCTGAGCACCAAACTTTCTTGCAAGTTTTGCCCCTTCGGGCGTATCGGCATTTGCCCGTATTCCCAGTGTTTTTGTTTTCTGTGCCCATGCCAAAATTTGTTCAAAGTCTTTTGTCATTTTTGGCTCGACTGTCGGAATATCTCCGACATAGACAGTACCCTCGCTTCCGTTAATTGAAATTGTTTCTCCGGCCTTTATTGTAATTCCGTTTGCAGTACAGGTCTCATCGTCATAATTGATCTTTAGTTCAGGACAACCCACAATACATGGCTTGCCCATTCCTCGCGAGACAATTGCCGCATGTGATGATTTTCCACCCAGACTTGTCAGTATACCCTCTGAAGAAAAGAATGCAGGAACGTCTTCAGGTTTAGTTTCTTTTCTTACCAAAATTACTTTGTTTCCCGCATCTCCCAACTCTATTGCCTTCTTAACATTAAATTCAACTATCCCGCTTGCAGCCCCCGGAGATGCGGCAATTCCTTTTGCCAATAATTTATAATCTTTAACTTTTGATTCATCCATTGTCCTGTGAAGCAATGCCTCCAATTGCTGTGCAGGTATTCTTGTAAGCGCTTTGCTTCTATCAATTAATTTTTCCTTTACCATGTCTGCAGATGTTTTTACCAGTGCAGATGCACTCATCTTTGCAGTTCTTGTTTGAAGTAAATAGAATTTTCCCTGTTCAATTGTAAACTCAATATCCTGAGGCTCTCTGAAATGTTTTTCCAGTTTTGCACATGCATTGCTAAGTTCCTTGTGTGACTTTGGCATGTCTTTTTTTAACAATTCAATGCTCATTCCCGTTCTTACCCCTGCAACAACATCTTCCCCTTGTGCATTGATCAGATACTCGCCTTCAAGCTCTTTCTTTCCGTTATGACCATTTCTTGTAAATACTACTCCTGTTGCACTGTCGTCACCCATATTTCCAAATACCATTGTAACCACGTTGACTGCAGTCCCGTTGGCGATATCTTTTGTAATGTTATTCTTTTCACGATAAACTATTGCCCTTTCACCCATCCAGCTTTTGAAAACAGCCTCAATTGACAGTATTAATTGCTCATCAGGACTGTCAGGGAATTTCCTTTTTGTGTGTTCTTCACAGATTTTTTTGTATTCGGATACAATTACTTTTAACGATTCCACAGTAAGCTTGCTGTCATCTGCAACTCCTTGTTTAGTTTTTGCAGAATCCAACACTTCGTCAAATTTCTCATCATTTACTCCAAAAACGACTTTTCCAAATAACTGAATAAATCGCCTATACGAATCCCATGAAAATCTGGGATTTTTTGTCTGTTCTGCAAATCCTTCTACCGTTTTTTCATTTAATCCCAAATTTAGAATAGTATCCATCATTCCAGGCATTGAGATTGCAGCGCCGGATCTAACAGAAACCAACAGCGGATTTTTTGTAGAATTCCATTTCTTGCCTGTCTTTTTTTCCATTTTTGAAATATTTTTCATTACTGCAGGCATGACATCTTTTGGAAGTTTTTGTTTGTTATCATAATACGCGTTACAAACTTCAGTTGTGATCGTAAAGCCCGGCGGTACTGGGAGTTTCAATCGAGTCATCTCACTCAATCCTGCACCTTTTCCACCAAGAAGCATTCTTTTTTTGCTGTCTGCTTCTTCAAATGCATAAACGGGCTTGTTTTTTGCCATGCAGAATTGAATAAACTATTTGGCTTTTTAAACTAATGCCTTGGAAAATTCTGAAATAGTTTTATTCCAATTTTTTGCTTTGATGATTCCACTTGCAACCAAGATCCCCTCTGATCCAAGCTCCGCAGCTTTTGCCACATCTTCACCGGATACAATGCCCGCACCACAAAGTAGTTTGGTCTTATTTTTTGATCCGTTGACTATGCTTGCAGCCTTTGCAATAAGTTCAGGTTTTTCTGTAGATACTGCCTTGCCAGATCCAATCAACTCCGGAGGCTCTATTGCAATGTAATCAGGATTCATCTTGAGGTATTTTCTGACTTCTGCCACATCCTTTACACAAAGAATGGACATCATCTTTAGGTCACTCAATTTTAAAATTAGTTTTTTGATTTCGTTACTTGAAATTCTATGTTCACTGTGATTGATCAACGATCCCGCCACTTTAGATTTCTTCAATAGTTCAGGGATTACAAATCCCGTCGTACTTCCAACTTTAGAGTCATCTACATGTTGAGCCAAAATTGGAATTGAGCTATTTGACACCAAACCGATCAGATGTTGCGGCGGTGAAATTACAATTTTTACTTTATATTTTTTTGACACTTTCTCTGCCGTTTTTACAAACTTGATTATTTTATCTCCTGAAATTTCTTCATAATTCTTGCAATTAATTACAAACATGCTTCGATCTAAAAATTACTATTTTATAACCTATTGTAAAATATGTCAACGTTCCATTTATTGTAAGATTGCATCATGCAGCCTTTGACTTGACATCGTATCTTCTCTTCATACCCAATACGATCATCATCAAAATGACTGCTGTGATGTTTGTGCCTATGATGAATACATCAGAGACTATTATTCCATAAATTAACCACAAAATTGCCCCTGCAGATATAAATATCATAAGAAATTTTGAGACGTCTTTTAGGCTTTTTGTCTTGTATCCCTTGTAGATTTGCTCAACCCATCCCGACAGAATCAGGACTCCTGCAGTCACTCCGAGCATGGTCAGTAGTGCCCCGTCAACTTCCATGTCCTATACTAACTCCAAAAGAATTCATCCAATCCTGTTTGTTTTGGTTTTCCCAGCATCGTGTCAAAGTCCAAATCCATGGATGATGTGATTTGTTCCAACGTCGACTCTAGGAACTCCATGTATTTCTTAGAATCAATCTCTTCTTTCTTTGCAAGTTCCACAGGCTTTACTCCAGGTTTGTTCAGGATTTTGATAAACGAGATTTTGTCCCCCTTCTTTATCTCCCTGATTGACTCTAGCTGCTTTGCAGCCCGGATATGCTGAGGGATTGTTTTTACATATTCTGATGGCGCCTTGCTTAGCATCACGTTAAACGTCAAGTCCTCCAATGGAATTTCTTTCGCTTCCACTTTTTTACCACAAATTGAAATCTTTTCGGATATTTGCTGCTTTGCCTTTACAAAGTCATCCATCGTTTGTACCTTGGACAAGATTTCAACGAGTTCATAAAATAATTTTTTGATGAATGCAGGAGTGTGAGATTTTTTTCCAGTGAGACCCTTGACATCAACCTTGCCAGACTTTGTGACCCCGAGATAGTTTTTCTTTCTGTTGCTCAATACACAGTACCTGTACGTTTTGTCAATTTCCAAATCTACGCCGTGATCCTTTTTTGCCTGCTCAATGATGAGATGAATTTGTTCAGGAGTAGGATTCTTAAGAAACAACGAGTCCGTGTCCCCGTACAAGACTTCTATTCCGTGGACTTCACATTTCTTGATGGTTTCCAAAATTGTATGCCTTCCAATTGCAGTTGTCGCTTCTGCCACAGGTAGAAAATACAATGGAAATATTTCAGCACCCATTACTCCATAACTTGCATTTAGAATCACTTTGAGTGCCTGGCTGACTACGGTGTATTGCTGTCTTTGATCATCGGTTAGAGTCTCCTTTTTAGACAAGCTCTTGTAATAATTCACCCTCAAGTCTCGCAATGAGCCTATGATCAATGAGGTAAGGCCATTTTTCTTAGAACATGTCCAGTGATTAGTCTGAGGAATAATTTCTTTTTTGCATTCTTCGTGACCGCATCTTACAGTCTCATAGGACAAGTTTCGAACCTTTATGATACTGGGATACAGGCTTGCAAAATCCATCACCACCACATCAAAATGAATTCCCTCCTTTGGCTCTACAACTAGACCGCCACGATATTTCTTATCCTTGATCACAGCGTCAGACATCACCCCCTCTGATCTTTTCTGCAAATCTTCTCGTTTTGGAATTAGACAGTTTCGTCTTCGGTGTTCATAGTACAGCAGACTCCTGATCCATTGGGACACTCCAAGCCTCGCAATGTCATCCATCGGCATTCTTCCAATCCTTGCAATGATGACAAGAATGTCAATCAGCAAGTCATGGTTGAAGCTTGTCAGCTCATACGTAAGCAAGGCATCATTGTAGCAGTAATTTGCCGTTTGGTAAAGCGAAAGCTCATCAAATTTCAGCCCATAGTCTATCTTCTCTTTTCCAAGCAATGCCTTTGAGACGCTGTTTAGCGAAAAGTCAGTATACTTTTGACTGAAAACATAAATTTGAAACGAGCGATTCGAAAGGATTTTGTATAAATCAAGGTGTACACCTTCTTTCAGAGTTGCTGAATCCCTCATCATGTAAAATGGGTTTTCTGAATTTTTTATCCCCAATCGTTCTGCCCTGTTGTACAGATATGGCAAATCAAACTCATCTCCGTTGTATGTCAAAACAAATGGAAATGTCTTGACTATTTCAAATGCATCCTCTATCATTTTTTTCTCACCACTTAACTCATAGAACTTGATCTTGATGTTCGGTTCCAGCTCATTTGTTCCCTCTTTTGTTCCCTCAGTTTTGAGTACAAAGATCTGATCAAATCCGTCAGAGCCCTTCAGTCCGATAGCTGTAACTTTTTTTTCTGCAAGCTTTGGGTCTGGGATTCTTCCAACTACAGCTTCCACCTCAATGTCCACGCTGAGTCTCTTTAGCCTTGGAATTGGCTGGTTCAGCAAATCTGCCCATTGCGAAATGAATGTTTTAAACTCTTCTGCATCCACCATGCTGTTACTGTCAACCTTGTCCCACAGCAAGCTTTTCAATGCAAGTTTTACCTCTCCTGAAATTTCCAAATCATGAGGGACAATATTTCCATCTTTTATCTCGTAATACTTTCCAACGATTAATTCTCTATCATAAAGATAAGTTTCATAGTATTTGATGTCAGATTCCCATGTTTCAATTTGGTTTCGTATGCTTTCTCCAAAATTCCCACCTATTGCCAGTGGATTATCTGCAATTATTTTTGACAGTTGTATTTCATGGTCTTTAATTAAATCATATTTTTTGACAGATTCTATCTTTAGCACGTCATCCCTTTCTTGAAGAAAATCCAATTCTTCGTGAGACAGTCTTGAATAGCAATATGGCCTGTGACCAGTTTCATCATGCCAAAGAATTAGCTTTTTAGACTCTGGCTCGTAGAATTTTAAGACAACTGATTTCAAAACGCCGTCATATGCAGCTGACACCAGCATTGCAGGCAACATGGATTCAATTTTTTTGCTATCTTCCATATTTGCTTGCATTTTCTCACACAGAATTTTCGTACTTTGCCACTAGTTCTTTTGCCCATCTCTCAATTTTGCTTTTATCCAAATGTATGACTTCAACTCCAGCTTCCTTTAACAGATCATAATCCGTTTCAGGATACACGTCAAGACAGACAAATTTTTTGATTCCGATCGTAATTGCCATTTTGGTACATTCCAGGCATGGAACAAACGTAGTATACAGAATCGCCCCTTTTACCCCAGCTTCAATTCCTAGAATTGCACAATGCATAATGGCATTTGCCTCCGCATGATTGCACAGGCACCGGTCAAGGGAATCTCCGGATTTAATCTTGCCCTCCATTCTAAGCTGACATCTCTTGCATCCACCCTCAAAGCAATTTTTGATGCCAGGAGGTGTTCCGTTGTATCCGGTTGCCAGCTGTCTGTTGTCTCTGACAATTACTGCACCTACTTGTCGGGTTAAGCAATTTGAACGCAGTTTGGCAAGCTCTGCTTGAAGCATAAAATATTCATCCCAATCAGGCCTGTCAAAAGAAACTTTCACATCGATGCTATCGGACCGTTCAATATATGGATCACCCTGATTGAATTTTTTGATGCGATCAATAATGCGTATTAGCGTATACAATGATGAAATTATCCACACAAAAGTGACAAAGACATAACATTTTGCTATACGAAAGCATAAAATCAATAAATTGTGATTTCTTTATATCAAATGACAGAATTTGTTGAAAAAAAATATGTTCAAAAAAATGCTATCGAAAAAAGAGACTATCAGGTAAATCTTGCAGTGCAGGCAACAAAGGAAAACTGCATCATCGTGTTACCTACAGGTCTAGGAAAAACAGCCGTCGCATTACACGTGATTGCAGAATATCTTTCAAAGGGAACCGGCGGAGTATTATTTTTAGCCCCTACAAGAGTTCTAGTCAATCAGCATTATGAATTTCTCAAAAACAATCTCACCATAGAGGACATCTCCCTCATCACCGGAGAAGACTCAATTCAACACAGGGCAAGACTTTGGACAAGCAGCATAATTTGCGCAACACCGGAGATTGCCAGAAACGATCTTAACAGAGAACTAGTATCCTCAAAGCAGTTCAACCTCGTAATTTTTGACGAGGTTCACAGAACCGTCGGAGATTATGCCTATTCGGGCATTGCTCAGCGTTTTGAGGGTTCGTCTGCAAGGATTGTGGGAATGACGGCCACCTTACCAAGTGAAAAGGAAAAAGCCACCGAAATTTTAACAAAGCTCAGAATTACCAGCGTTGCAGAACGAACAGAAGACAGTCCGGACGTAAAGCCATACACCCAGAAAACGGAAACTGAATGGATAAACGTAGAACTTCCGGCGGAACTAAAGGAGATTCAGACATTGATAAAATTAGCATTGGATGAAAGGTATGACACCCTAAGAAAAAATGGAATTCGCCTCACAGAGCAGCAATCCCTTTCGGCCCTACTCAAAAACAGGCCGTTTGTATTGTCCCAAAACAGAAGCTCAGCAAAACCGCTATTCACTGCAATCAGAATTCATTATGCACTAAACATTCTTGAAGCGCATGGTATTACTCCATTTTTAAAATTTTGTAACCGTGCAAAATCAAAAAAAGGTATTGGAGTAAAAGACCTGTTTGAGCTTGATCCAAACTTTACAAGAGCCATTAGTTTGGCAAAAGAGGCACAATCGCATGGAATAGAGCACTCAAAGATTCCAAAGCTCAAGGAAATCATAGAATCTGTCCCAGGCAAGGTATTGATTTTTACAAGCTATCGGGATTCTGTTGATCTGATTTTTGATCAGCTTACAAAGCTTGGAATTTCTGCAGGAATACTGATTGGCAAGTCGGGAGTGACAGGGTTAAAACAAAAGAAACAGATTGAGACCGTGCAGAATTTCAGAGACGGACTTTTTCGGGCTTTGGTTGCCACCAGAGTCGGAGAAGAGGGATTGGACATTGCCGAAGTCAATCAGGTAATTTTCTATGACAACGTGCCAAGCTCTGTGAGATTCATACAGAGAAGGGGAAGAACCGGAAGAAAAGATACAGGCAAGCTGGTGGTGCTGATTGCAAAAAATACAATAGATGAGACATACTACTGGATAGGACGACGTAAGATGACTGCTGCAAAGTCAATGGGGAGTCAGATGACGCAGGTTCTAGAAAAAAATCAGGGAATTGAATCAAAAAAAACTGGACTGGATGCGTTTCTCTAGTTTTTGTACTGTTTTGTGATATCCTCAAAAATCATCTGTTTTCTTTGAATTACCTTATTTTTCATTCCAGATTCCAAATGATGTATACTACTCTTCTTTGCAACTAGCATGTTTTCCAATCTCAAATCAAATTGGTTTTGAAGGAAATTCTCGACTCCTGTAAATCCTCCTTCAATCTTCAGGCTTTCAAATGCTTCCTTTGCCAGATTATTGATAGATTTTTCCAAATATAACAGAATTTCATCCATCATTTTTTCAGAAAGTACCATGATAGGCATGATTTCAGGACTGCAAAAAATGTTACGTGTCACATGTTCATTTTATGATGTGAGGTGCAAGGATATTTTCCCAACTACAGGTTTGAAGTAATGTTTCATCAGCAGAATTCTCTCAAAATAGAAAAACAAACTCAAGATTGAAAGGTCACGGCAGTCAACCAAATTCTAAAAACGGTTACTCAGACATCAGGAATAATTTTCAGAACGAAGAAATAAAATTTGGAATGTCAATCATCCTAATCTTTTGATTATGTGATATCCAAATTCTGTCTTGATTGGATCTGAAATTTCTCCAATTTGGAGTTTGAATGCAGCGTCCTCAAATGGCTTTACCATCATGCCTTTTGTAAAATAACCCAAATTTCCGTCTTTTTTTCCACTGCCTTTGTCAGTTGAGAATTCTTTTGCCAGATTACCAAATTTTTCACCAGCTTTAATTTTTTCTAAAATTACAGTGGATTCACTTTGTTTTTCAACAAGAATGTGCGAACATTTTATCTTATTACTCATTTCAGTACTCTTTCTCTACCACATTATTGTTTTAATAAATGAATTGTAAAGATCATGTATACGATTCAAAATGAAACAGGAAAAGAAGGTCATGACACAACCTTGTCACAGTCTTCAGAGACATGAAACATCTGAACAGAAAGGACATTGGATTTTTTATGATTTTAAAAAAATAAAAAGTAAACCCTAGGAAAACTAAAAAACACTATGCCACATTGTTTTTTTAATGTCAAGTGATGAGTCAGATGATTCTATTACTTTTAGGTCATATCCGCTTGAAAATGATGATCACTGTAAAACCCTGATCAAGATAGAACCTGACCAAATGGAAAAGATTGGAATATCAGAGGGCGATATCGTCAGGATTACAGGCAAGGACAGTACGATTGCATTCTGCTTTTCATCAAGCCAAAAAGAACTTGAAAGGACAAAATCACAAGACATTCCAGTAGAATATCTCAATTCATCTCACAAAAAAACAGAGCATCCAAAAATGATAATGAGCAGTCTCGTGTCCAGAAATGCTTGTCCGTCCAAAAGGGCAAGACTTGTCAAGCTAGAAAAACTTCCCATCAAAAGTTTCAAAGATGTCATTCCAGAGGCCACTACCGTTATTTTGGGCACTATGTAGTTTGCAGAAAAAATAATGCCCAACTACAAACGCAATATTGATTTTTCACTACTGTTTGGAAGGTTGATAAAAGAAAAAGAAAGAATAAGCATTCCTTTTTTGCCAGACTATGCGCAGCTAATTGAAAAAAAGGGTTCAAGGAAAAGGCCTCAGCATCCCGTAAATTTTGCATCCCTGATCATTGATGCAAAGCCAGAAAAACATGAGTTCTGGCTCGTCACAAAGAACACGAAATTTGAATTTCAAGATGTCAGCATGAATGAATTCAGGGGAAAAGCGCCAAAACCAGAAGCCTTGTCACTACTCAGAGTGATTCCAATAGTAAAGAAATTACATGCGTATGACACGAACATTATGTTTGCATCAGTTGAAGTTTTTGAAAACACTATGAAGATAAACTGGTACACCCAACAACGAATCAAACTTCCGGACAGTGTCCCATCAAACTCCTCAAAGTTCAATGCCATGAACATCCGTCCAGATAGCCCGGAGCTGACAATTGAAATCAAGGATGATTTGGGCAACATGTATTCAGACGGACATTCTGGCGGAGGCGGAGGCGGAAGTTTTCCTGATCCGTCAACAAATGAGATTGTATCTGATTATTCTGGCGAATATAGATTTTTTTCCACGCTGGATCCCGGTGCAAAAGAAATTACCATCATCGTAAAAGAGATAGCATGGGTAAAAAGAGAGCGTCGACAAATTCACACCACCCCAACGCCATCAGATGTAAGATCTATGAATCATTCTGACGATAAACTCTCCATTTTGGAAGGTTCGTGGGAATTCAAAATAATCCTTTGAGCTTATTTCCCAGGTCTACAAAAGAATACGGTGATGATTCGGAATCAGACGGATGCAAGGCGCACATAAAGAAGAAAACAACATTACTACTTTAAACCCCAGCTTGCCTTATTGTTTGGAACAATCTTCAAAAACGGTGCTTCATTTTCTTTCCATGGATCTCTTCTCACCCATGCAAACTTTTGATGAAACATGTCATACAGTTTCTTAAACTCCAAACCAGTCTCAATCACTTTTACCTTGCCTTGAATGCATACAGCCTTATGCTCTCCAGATTTGTAAACGTCAATCACCACCCCCGCCCGAGAATTTAATTTGATGTTCTCATATGCCCGCGTCTTGTAATCTGTAGATATGATTATCATTCCGTCGACAAAAACAAAGGATACTGGCTTTACATGCGGAACGTCGTCATGAGACGTAGCCAACCTTGCACATTCCAACGTTTTTAGAAACTCTGTCTCTTTTTCGCTAAATTCAATCAATTAAAAATTCGTTCTCGTATTTCAGGTATGTGCTTGTATACAATGTCTCTAATCTTAGCTTGATCCTCTTCAGTAGGCGTTTCTTTTTGCGAACTCAGAATTACACCGCCCATTCCCAGTGCCATTCCCATGACAATCCCATAGACAAATTCCTGCGGATTTTCCACATTTAGAACCTCTTTATTTTCCTTGATCTCGTCCAGATACGACGGAATTGTTGATACGGCTCCGTTGATTACCTGAAGAATTAACGACTCCAGCTGATCCTCACTCATAGATTTCATCAGGATGATTTCTTAATAAATTTGCACCTAAGCTTTTTAATCCTATTTTTTTGAGTAGATGCATGTTCTCGTTTTTTACCACAAAGGAGGCAAATGCAGCATTGCCAGATGTTATAAAAAAATTTGAGTATTCTTTGGCAAAAAATACAGAGGTAAAAAAAATAGAGCAGGAATTGCAGATGAGTATCTCCACTACAAATTCATTTGAATCGTATGTGAACCTAAAACAAAAGCTGAATACGGCAATTACAAGATTCTACGAGTCTGTCGAGATGTTGGAAAACACAGGAGTTGTCGTAAAAAGCATCGAGCAGGGTTTGCTAGATTTTCCTTCAAAGAGATTCGAAGAGGAGGTATGTCTTTGCTGGAAATATGGCGAGACAGTGATTAAATTCTGGCACGAAAAGGACTCGGGATTCATGGGAAGAAAGCCAATAGAAGTCAGTGACGAGTCCCTAGTCTAATTACCATATGCACAATCATCTAACATCCAACATGCAATACTTCCAATTATAAAAATAACACACATCAAATTACGTCATAAAATTATTCTCAGAATAGATGGAATAAAGCTCATGCAGACATACTGCATGATCAGTCATGTCACATTGGATCTACAGTGATTGACAGTTTGGATGACTTGATATCATTCCAGGCATTTGTTGCCACATCCAGCAATGCATCTATTGTCAGAGACACCTCTTTTGATTGAGTTTCGTTTGATTTCATAATTAATTAACGTGATTTTTCCTTAATAATTACACGTAGAACTGATAAATCATCCATGCTGTTTTAGACAATTTTTTGTTGTCAATCAAGACAATCTTGGAATCTAATCAAACATGATTTAGGATTTCAACTTTATCGTGATTTCCTCCCCGTTGCCAACAGGCGTTGTAATGGTTCGAAGATTCAAATTCTGTTTTATATAATCTGAAAAATTTTTCATGTCAGGTTTGTACTTTTCAGGATACAGCATGTTGTCAGTAACGATTACGCCGCCAACAGACACCATAGGCAAGATCAGATCAAAGTATTCAACAATATTTTCCTTGTCTGCATCAATTAGAACAAAACCAAAATAATCTTCATATTTTTTTGTAAACTCAGTTCCCGCAGTATCTTCATTGCCAATCCATCCATTATCGTAATCATATCTGCAATTCCAGCTTTTTGAAAATTCTCCCTTGCTCTTTTGATCTTGTCGGGATTTTGCTCGACTGTGATGATTTTGCCTGACTGTTCATAAATGGCTTCCGCACACCAAACTGTAGAATATCCTGTGGATGTCCCAATTTCAAGCATGTTTTTTACATTTTTTATGCGTAAAATCATGTTTAGTAACTCTCCAGTCTCTTTTGTGATTGCAAGCATTCGATCTTTAGGTGCAATGTCGAATTTTTTTGATCTTTCCAATGTCGACTGCTCTTCTAATTGCTCAAGCACATTAGCAATGGACTTTATCACGAAATATCATATTTTTAAAATAATTTAATCATATCTGCATGCATCTAAGACACTCAACATTGCAAGAATTTCTTGAATGTGAATCTAAGATCAGTCCCTGGTGACATATACAGTACCACCGTATTTTCTGCAAGACAGAATGGGTTTGCTAGTGTTGTCATCTGAAACCCCACCCCCTACAAGAAATGCGTATTTTCAGTTTGGTTTTATTCTTTTATCATGATTAAGCGAAGTTGAAACGATTGCAATTACCAGCAGCATTCCAAATACGATAAAGACTCCAAAATAGATTTCGATGCTGGAGTTCACAATGTTGACGTACTACATCTGTTTTTAACTTGAAACTTGAAATGTGAACATCATCAATGTTATTTTAGATTCTGTCTCATCATATTGTCCAATCATGACATGAGGTCTTATGAATAAAAATGATTTGGATTCAGAGTAAACAACTGCCATAAAACTTACAGCGACACATACCGCAGTACCAAGAACTGGAATTATTTTATTCATATCTTGCCAATTATTTGGTAACTGTTATTGTTCCAGTTTGCCAAGGATGTACCATGCAAAAGTAGGGGTAATCACCCACCACATCAAATTTTAAGGCATACGTTGCATCAGGCTCCGCCATTCCAGAATCAAATAATCCTGTCGGACCATCGTTTGGGCCTCCCGAGGTTATAGTATGCATTGCATCATCATAGTTTTTCCATTCAATTATTTGACCTTCTTTGATTGTAATTTCTTCAGGTTCAAAACAATGTGCAATTTCTTCACATCCAGGAACAGAACTGCCCTGAGGGACTGATATCGTATAGGTCGGTATTTCGCCGTATTCAGGACTGGATACTTTTCTTACGGGCTCATTTCCGCTGCCCATTTCCAAGCAGTTCGTATATTTGATAAATTCTGCAGTATACTGATCATGCGCATTACCATGGTCGTAAAAAGATGCGGGTATTGTCAATTCAACACCAGGCATAGAGCCCAGCTGTTGGCGAAGCTTTCCGTCATTTACATTGCAGTCGACATGCTCGTAAATTCTATCGTCCCAGTAATCATAGCCCAAGCTCAGCCTTAATTCATTGCCCGTAACGTTGTCAAATGCACGTACGTCGAGTTCAACATTATGCCTACGATCACGTTCATCAACTATTGCATCAGGATATCTGTCCAAGAAATTTTTGTATGATTCTTTGACTTTCATTAATTGAAATTGCTTGTCACTGTCTGCAAACAGTTGGGCAAAATTAGATTCATTTTGTAAATATACACTTAATGTAAAAAATGGCGTTAAGATTGCAAGGGATGCAATACCTACAACAATGCCTAATTTTGCATATGTCTGTAATTGCATTCAGTCTTTTTTTTAATAAGAGCCTGATAAAGGATTCTACTCCTTTTTAAAAACAGAAATTTAAGACTTTTTCATAGTAAAATTGTCAGGTATCAAATGAATTTTACAATACTCGCTTCTTGTCAGAATCAGAATTTATCCGAACTGTTAATTGTAAATACAAGGGCAAGGAGGCCTAGAAATACAATCAGTATTGAGATACAGGCAATTATCAAACATATTTTTTATGATTTTCTAAACTCTAATGTCACCATATCCATCATGAATTTTAAGAAATCAGAGAGCGACTTGTTTTTCAATTGTTTCAAATTCCATTCCAGTACAAGATCGTCATAAAACTTCCATTCAGCCACGTCTTTTTTGAGATGAGTAGTCATCATTGCTTCAAATTCTTGGGTATTCCAGTCCACAGGACACAGCTTGCTACTCATTTGGATCAATTTTCCATCCTTCATTTGAAACGGATATGACTTGCACACACTGGGCTTGATGTCATGTACAGTGCAACGAAAGATATCTTCGGATTCTTCAAGAAACATGCATTTTTCGTCTTTTTGTTTTAATGCAAGATCTAGTAATCCTTCGTTTACATTTATTCCAAGATCAAAATCCTTTGCGCCATAAATTTCTAAAAAATTCTCCGGAGCCATTTTTAATCCTGTTGAAAGACGATAGATATCGTGAGCATTGACAAATATCACATATTCTTTGCAACAGTTTGTATCACATGAATCGCAAGGGAATTCGCCTTTCTTTAAGACATTCAAACTTTTTGTGACTGTTTTAGATTTCATACATCATAAGCCAAATTTCGCATATTTAGGCACAATGGAATGCAAGAAAAGAGTCAATACAAATAGAAATTTGAACTTGGATGGTTAAATTGAATGAAAAAAATATCGTGCCAGAATAGATTTGGCAGTAGATCATTTGGCCTTTTTTGGTAATGAATTTACAAAATGGATTATTGGCAACATCTAAAAAGAGAACACCCCATACTTATGAATAAAATTGTGTTATGTCTTGAGATTAAGCGAAAATAAATTGTTGGCAAAGTTATTAGTGGTTCAAATTCAATTAGGAGCACAACATGTAGGGGGATATAGTTAGTGGTGTTATTTTTGTACCCACGTGAAACAAAATTAAAACGAGTGTCTTTTTGGAAGAAATATGCGATATGGTTTAGTTGCTCCTTAAAATTGAGCACATATTTTTTGTTTATGATGATGAATAATTTCAAATAATAATTCATGGGATTTTTAATTAGAATTAATCTGCATTACAGATGCACACGTAAATAAAAAAAAGAGTTGAGATTTTGCACTAGTGGGGGTAGAATTTAACTCTATGAATAGAGTATGTCTTTATGCAATTATTTGAGGATAAAAAATGATTTTTGTTCATTAAAGAGAGACTTTGAATTCTCAGGACCCTTCCAAAATAGAGGGTTTGTGATTGGATGTCGACATGGTTCCCATATTTGGAGATCCTGATCCTATTGCATAATCTTGATCAATATACAATAGAATTGAAACACCAGCTAGAATTGTCATTACTGTGACCAATTGGACTTTATGTAAAATATTCATTATCGTGTATCAATTTGAAAGGGCAAAATAATCAATTCAGAGTCATAATTAATAACAAAAGTTCTAATTCCAGTAGAACTAAATTCTTCATCTATCATTTGTTTTTTAAATACAAATTTACCATCATGATCAAGCTTTACTAAATCTACAGCTCCAAATTGTATTTTATTATGATTTATCATACTTAAAGCAAAACTATTTTTTTTGCTATCATGGATTTGGCCAAAAATTGTAATAGTTTCACCAACTTTAGTTTCTTGATGATTATGAATCCAGATGAAATTTTTATCATCTTCTATAGATGTGAGATATTTTCGTTCAAATAATTTGGCCACAGAATCCGAAAATACACATACAGTATCATCATTACTAATTTTTTTCAGTTGTATCATAGTTCTATCACAAATAATTTCTAATTGATCCGAGTAGCTTAGATTAATTTGATCCCTCATGGACCGTGGAACATTTTCACCAACTGGAGGAGAAGCATAAGCAGGAACTACTATTGAAAAGACCAGTGAAATAATTAATAATTTTATTAAAGTCATAAAAATAAAAAGAAAAGGAGGGTTAATGAATCAACTCCAGAGATTTGCAGTCCATGAAGTACATGTTGGATTAGTTTCGTTGATGGCCACCATTTCGTTGTCTGCAAGACTTCCATCTTGAACATCACCTTCAATAGTCATTTCTCCGCAAACAGCTGTTTGTGCTGCTCCATTTGTAGCATCAACAACACCGTCAGCGAAATAATACATGTCTGCATCATCTACAAGGTCCCAATTAGCACTAGTGTATGTTATAGTTGAAGTGTGCTCCATTGCAGTATGGAATTTTACATCTACAGCGTCACCCATTTCATCAACGGTACAACCACCTTGACAGCCTTTTTCAAAGACTGCAGCTGCAGTAGTTGTGTTGAATTCTTCACCACCACCAGTATATTGTGCTTGTAGATCACCAAATCCAGTACCATCATAGTAAGACCATGTTGAACCTGAATGGTGTACTGCAAAGTATTGGTTTGTTCCATCAGAAGATACTGCGCCCATTGATTCAGCGTAGTGTTTGTTTGTACCACCTAGGAATGCTTCAGCAAAGAATTTTGCTGTTGTTTGAGCATCTTTGTCTACAAAGTAACCAACATGATGAATATAATCATCATCATCAATCATTTCAATAAAGTAGTTATGATTCTCATCCATACTCCAATCAAAATCATGATCTCCAGATGCAGATTCTATCTCAATTACAGTCTTTAGACCTTTTTGTGCAGCGTTATTTTCTTGACTATCTGCAGCAGCGAAAAAGTTTGTGTAATCTGTAGCATATGCATTTACAGGCAATGAAATTGTAACTGTTATTGCAGCTAGTAGTACAAATAATGAAATTTTAGAATTCATTATTGTGCTCCATAAGCTGATGCGAATTTGTTATCTCCTTCACCAGCTTTCAATTTTATCATTGTACCTTTGAAGTCATTTGGTTCATCACCATATACGCCTACAATATTCATTAAGTATAGTGCATCTACAGCATTACCATTAGTTCTTACTTCAAGATTAATGATCTGAGATTCACCAGCTTTCAATGATATTGTTTCAGGAACAACTTTTGCAGTCATTCCATGTGGCATTTTGATGTCGTCCATTTGATTGCCATATGTTGCATGGAACTTTATTGTGCTTGATTGATCACCGCTTGCTGTAATAAGTATAGGATAACTTTGTGAGTCAGTCTTACTTAATTCAGCCCAAGGTGTAGCACCTGTAGCATCACTGTATTTAGATAATTGTGCTTCTGATTCAGGGTAATTGAATGAGAATGGATCACCTAATCCAGATCTTGCTGTGGGTTTAGTTCTTTCTTCGGCTTCAATTTGTGTTGCACCAATTCCGAGTGAAGCTACTGCAATAGCAATAACTCCAAACATAATTAGTTGTTTTTTTGTTGTCATTGCATTTCTATTATTGTAATTGTTCATAACAAATTCTTCAATCTTAATTGAACTAATTCTTATATAATTCTCCAATAATTTTAACAAAACAAATTCTCCAATAATTTTATTATCTTCATAGATTCCAAGCATATGTGGTGGAATCTAAAGAAAAGGATGTCAATTTTCATAAAATCAAGGTATTTTCTTCATATGATGAAAAACTGAAACTACTTGGAGAATTACTAAGTAACAAATCCAGTCGTAACATCATAAAATTACTTATGGATGGAGAATATTATACAAATGAAATAGCAAACAAACTCGATTTACGCCCCAATCTAGTTATTCACCATCTAAAGAAACTAGAAGAGTTGGGATTGTTGGAAATTACAAACAAAAAGATTGTAAAGAAAGGAAACCAACATAGATATTTCAAAATAAATCCAAGTTTGCTTATCACACCGAAATACACTAAAGATGAGATTAAAAAGAATGGAATTTTTCAAAAAATGTTCAGAGATGGAATAAAATTTTCATTGATAGCCGTTTCTTCAATTCTGTCTTGGTTTGCTCTTCAACCCGAAGACGGGCCAGGTGCACCAAATATTGATGATTCTATTGTTATTGATCCCATCATAGTTTCATTAACAATTGTCATAATAGGATTAGTTCTGGAAGTAATTCATTTAAGAAAAAAGAAAAAGAAGGATTATTGAATGGAATTACCCATTCTAATCAATTCTTGATCAGACACTTCTGCAGAAATGGAATACAAGATTCCATTTTCATACCAAGCTATTTTGGGATCATCGTTTATGTCCCCTGGTACAATTATTGCAGAGATACCTCGGATTGTAGTTTTAACATATTCTGAATTTCCCTGATCATATTGTTTTTCACTTACAATTTTACCATCTTTTTCAACGGTGATTGTAATGGGTTCTGGTGAAATATCAATAGAATCAATAGGATTTTGTTCTATTTTTTGGACATAGTATTCTACTTTAAGATCTTCATTTGAGAAGATGATTTCAGCAGATTTACCATCTTTTGCTACAGAACTTTGTTCAAATTCTACATTATTTGGGAGATATGTTGGAATTCCAACATCCATCTTCAAAGAATCAATCGTGTCTTGCATACTGGTTTTTTGTGTACTTTCAATAACAGGTGCTCCAGGCAATACGTTTGAAGTTTCAGAATACCCATTTACTGTGAATACTAAAGCTACCATTACTGCAGCCATGGCATACATTCCTAAATGTTTCTTAGATGTAAGAGTCATGAGAAAATACAAGTTCCTCCTGAATTCTCTATTCCCATCTTATACTTTGTATCTGAGACTTTGCTTTTGCATGGTGGACCTCCACTATCCTGACTACCGGAACCTGTCCAATTGGACCAAGATGTGCCCGAATAATCTTTGATTACATCAAATTCAGCTTTAACTTCTGAATTTTCATTGAGTATTTCAGTGTGGACATTTCCATAGTTACCAGATCCGTTAGACCAGATATTTGAAATAGTAATTGTATGAGATTTAGTTGTATTATCAATGACTGCTTTGTAGTAATCCCTGTATAATGGGAATCCACTATTGTAGTCATGATAAATTGTCACCTTTACTATATCATTGGCATCAGGATCTACACTTTGACTATCTGTTAAATCCACAAATTTGTTAGAATCTAGAACATTTAGTGAATTTTTAACAATGTAGTTGTATGCCATGCTTGTTTGAGTTTCGCCTGATCCATAACCTTGCCAAATACCTGCCTCTACATATTGGCCAGTTCCACTAGTATATTGTGAAACTTCTGCATGGGCATAGCTTTGATCATTTGTAGTACCACATATTGAGAAAGCTTTTGGTTTGATTTTAGCTTCTACACCTTTTGTTGTAGGATCCTCAAATGCTATTGCATACTCTTTTCCTACCGAACCACAAGTTGCATAAGCTTCATCCATCACACTGGGAAATGTGATCGTCAAGCTTAAGATCATTGAACACAAAACAATTGTCTTTGTTGTTAGATGTCGTTTTTCATTATTTGTTGTCATTGGAACTAACAAGAATTAATGTACTAATAAAAAATATTTCAATTCAAATTGAACTAATTTTTATATTTACATATCAAAATGTATTTACAAGAATCGACATAATTTAGATTGAAATGACATAATGATATTATGTGTATGTCAATAATTTAACTATCTAATCTAAGTCAAGTTGTGTTGATGACAATGAAACAATTGTAAATATCATATCTTGATCTTCATTTTGTTCCACATCTCTTGCATTTGTAATATCCAATGTCAGAAGTATAGTCACCTGGATCTTCCACTCTTTCCTCTGAGACAAACTCAAATTTTTCAGAGCCACAGACTTTACATTTCATTTTCTTTTTCTCCAAATTGCAAAACTAGTGACAGTGATTCCAGCATACAGTACCAATGACCAAACAAGCCAGTATGGATCGTATATGATGTCATTCATTGGCAAATATCCAATCTGTATACTAGTACCCTGCCCTTCAGATGGAACTACATTGTAAAGATGCTCAAAAGGAAATGGTCTGTTGATCAAGGAAAGGGATATTGGTATGTATCGAAACAGATTCACAAGTCCAAATACCACCATATCCAGTCCCGTTATCAAAAGTTTAGTCTTCATTTTCTTTTTCTCCTATGGGTAAAGACAATCCCACATCCTAGAGTAATCATCATCAAAAGAAAACCTATTGAATAAGGAACGTAAAATCCAAATATTTCTCCACTAGTTTCTTCCCCGGTTCCTTCAACTATAATTGTCTGGCCGGGACCCATACGAAAAATATCTCCGTCAAACGTTGCAGAATGAATCCTATAGACTCCTGCCTTTTGAGGGATAAAAGTAACAGAATATTCAACCACGTCATTTGGTTTCAAGATAAACTCTTCTGAAGGATGTGCGGATAGTTGGAAATACCAACTAATGTTGCCATCAGACTTTCCAGAGCAAACGCCGGTAGGTTCAAAATAAATCCTGAAAAAATCATACAAAAAAGATATTTGATCAGAATTTGTGATCACGCTCCAAAATTTTAGATTATATTGAGCCTGACCAATGCTTACCAGTGATCCTTTAACGTCTAGTGTTTCGCCTACCTGAACTGTGTGTTTTGAAAAGGTTTCATCTTCAATTCTGAAATCTATTGCATGGCATTGGGTACCCTCTGAACTATCAAAAAAAGATCCCATGACAATCATGATTGAAAACAATGTCAGAGTTATTTTCAACACAAAATAATGTTCTTATGAGAAATTCATAAAGTCATCTATCATTAACATTCCTACTACGAATGAGAAATAAAAAAATAGATGAGTTACTTCTTTTTCCAAAAAGCTCCGCCATCTTTATCACAAGATTTGACTGGTGGGAATGTTTCACCTTTGAATAGCGGTATTTGTCTTTCTTCTGAAGTTGGTGCGCATGTTGCTCCTGTTTCAGTAGGCCCGGCATACTCATAAATTCCGGATTCTGGGGCTTCTTCTCCTGTCCTGTATTTTGTCATGTTTATCATTACACCTTTTCATATATAAATAGTACGGTACCACTAAGGTATAATTAATAAAATTACAGTATTATACAGTATATATTTTTACATGAATTTTTTCATAAATCTTAAGATTTTTTCCATCTGTCAGATTTTTTTTGATATACCACAATGTAGATTTGTTAATTCCAAATTGTTTTCTTTCGTCAGAAGTCATATTCAAAATCTTCTCTCTTAATTCCAGATTATCCTTTCTAGATAGTTTGAACTTAGGAATAACAAAATAAAATTCATTCTTTTTTTCTACAACGAAATTAGATAGTCGTTGTAAATTATCTTGTAAAATAACCTGATAGGAATAATTTTTACCATTCTTGTAATTGTATCTAACATTAAAGTTTGAGTTAATTTTCTCAATGAGTAATTTTGCAATATTCTCCCCTAACCTAGTATGATAGTTTTCGGTAATTATAAAATCAGATTTCTTGATCTTCTTTTCTTCCAGTAATTGTATCACTGACACATCAATGAGCCATCTGAATAATTTCTGAATGTCATAGACTAGCGGTGTTCTGCTCTGATTAATCTCGTGCAAGAATCCAATGGAATAATCAAGACCAACTCCATTGATATTTTTTCTAATTTCTGATTCCAGTATGGCATAACCATAATTCAACAATGCATTGATCTCATCAGATGCATTATAGTTTCTGGAATTTGTATTGTTCTTTCTTCCTGTGAAATTAAACTCTGGATTTAACTGATTGAAAATTACATTCAGATTATCATGATAGATTCTAGCGATTCTTCCCTCGTATGTCATCAGTTGTTTAATTGATTTTGAAATGTTTTGATTCTCATTGTTCTTCATGATACCTAACAAAAACAAATCTTCCTTTTCTGTGGCTTTCCTAATTTTTGTAAATTCTACAGACTCATAGAATCTGGATAATTCTTCCAGTAAATTCAAAGATTGTTCTACCTTGACCTGTACAATTTTCAAGGCAATCTCAAATCTATCTGTAGAATCAAGGTACTTTTGGTACTGTTTTACGCGTAATTTGCCTGATTTTGGCTGCTCAGGCATGACGTTTGCCAGTAACTGGCCGTTCCAGTTAAGCAATGTGAGATTGATGTTGTGTTTGGATAGCCACCTCATTGCCTCAAAAGTAATGTTACCAATATGACCGTCAATAATGATTCCGTCATGGCTTATCTTGTGGGGGTAAAATTCCAGTTTAGTGTTTTTTAATCTGTTTGTAATTATCAGCTTTCTCTTGTCTACATTGATTGATGTTCCAAACCCTGTGATAAGTAATGGATTCAAAGTATAGTTGATACCATTTTGTAATACAAGAAGTTTGTGTATAATTGTTTTTTTACAATTATGAAAAAAGAGAAGAAGAATTTTCAATCGGCGTTTAGAATCTTCTTTGAAACGACATCAAGAGATCATGTTTTGCAGATGAACCGCTAAATGAGTCTCTTTGAACATCATAGAGGGACAGTTTTACTACAGTGGAGTTAAGATCCATTTTCAACGTACGATTGTCCATGTCAAGTTCATAAGTTCCGACATACGTTTCGTTGACATCTCCTTCTTCATTTCTTACTGTTACCACGAAGGTGCCGTCATCTAGGAATTTGATTTCAGATGGAGTGGGAGTGGGAGTTGCAGTTGTAAACCAATAACCATCAAGCAGGTTCAGATTGGCATACAAAAATGAGTTTTGAATCATGTATCCTGATGTTGAGACAAAGATTATTCCAAGCACAACAGAAAATAAAACTACAGAAATTATGGCGAATTGTATAATTTTCATTTTCTAGTTCCAATTCTCATTCTCAGAAAATGCGCAAAGTTCTGGCCTGTCAATGCTGATGTGAAAATCAACCATCTTGGTATCATCATCTGACAGAACACCGCTAAATTCACGACCAAAGCTTGTCTTGCCACAAAACTCTGTATTTTTCACCAAAATCAAAGTTATACTTTCCAACCACCATCTCAAACTCTGATGGGACATTTGCAACATTTGTCTCAAATTCTCTCCTTACTATCTCTGCCACTCTTTTCTCTTCACCCTCATCAAAGTATAACAGTTCTGTACCAAACCTTGCGGCTATCTCCTGTTCAAGACTGCATATGCATGAATTCATGTTGGGTATGCAAGGCATTGGATTTTCTTCTGTGATTTGGTTATTGCCAAGTTTGCTATTTTTGAAGACACTTTGATACCAATAATCATCGTCATCGTCTTCTGCAATAACATATCCGCAATAGTCAGTAATTGGAGGATATGACTCTAGGGACATTCCTTGTATCAGCACAAGATCATCTGTGTTGTACAGCACATCTTTTTCATATAGTTTTGTCCTAAAGTCGTTCAGGGATGCAGTATAGCCTATATTTTCAAAGTCAATGTACCCATGTTCTGTGTATGGCAAACCGATGCCAAGAAAATTTGCAGTTCCGTAAAATGAATATGAAGCAACTGCCAACAAGCCAAATCCTGAAACGATTGCAACAATTATCAAAACTCTAGTTTTCATTTAATCACAGGTATCCACATCTGGGTTTTGGAAGGAATTTGAGTTCTTCTTTTTCTTCAAAGATTTCATTTATTGTGTCAGTGACGCTAGTAAAACGAGAATAAGGCTCTCCATTCTTTCCAATGTATGAATCACGATAAGAAACTGAATGCTTTATGCCATCAGCAGCAACAAACAACGTAATCCTAGACTCAGGTTCTACCACAATGCAGTTTCCGGCATCATCACAATTTTGTGTAAAGTCGCCCATCTGGAAAAAATCATTTCTTGATATTGATTCCCAAATAATGGTTTTCTCAGTTTCTGTGAGTGATACGGGAGTAATCAGAGGGTCATCGCACACCATATCTGTGACATAAAGGTCATTTTTTGAATCATACGAGTTTTTCTCTCCTACCCCAAAGGAATACTTGAATTCAAAGTCATCAGGATAACTTTCTAGCTTGAAAACCACTTTGACATATCGTCCTGATGAATATTCCTCATGATTCACTGCACATCTCTTTTCCTCACTTGATACAATCACGGCATTCTCAGGCAACATTACATTCTGATCAAAAAAAGATGCAAACCTCAGTGTGTACATTCCGTCAACTGGAAGCAATCCAGATTCGGAAGTGGTAATTGACACAGATGACAGATTCTCAGGAATTATGATCGAGATAGGATCCGCAGATAGAATCTCTATTTTCTCCCCCATACAGTCTGCATCATAGACTTGCAAGATGTCATCTCTGCCAAAACTTGCATCAAACTCTATTTCTTTGCAGTTTGATTCTCCCGTTGAGTCAAATTGTCTGTTTTCATTTGGCAGGATGTCCAAGCTTAGCCTGCTATCATCTGATGGTCCCCACTCACCATGATTCAAAGGGAGAAAGTGCCAGTCAGTGACGGAGTCAAGTAACTCTGTATTTGCGGTAATCTCTGTAGTAATGATTGGCAGCAATCCGTTTTTACTTATCGGGTCTCCAATTGTTATTGTGATTTCTTTTTCAGGTTTTTTTGGTTCGGGTTTTTCTTTTGTAACTGCAAACTCTATCTTTATTGGGGGTGACAATGCAGACGGATTGTCAATGCTTTCCCAAGCAAACATGGTTGCAGTGTATTGCCCCTTGTTTTCAGGAATCCAGGACAATGAGGGGCTAAATGACGTATTGTTGTACAGTATTCCGTCAATCCATCCAAGCGAGACTGTCTCTCTGTTGCTGTCTGCAATCTGAGTTAACCATGTAAATTTCTGCTCGCGGTTTTGGTTGTTGGCAATGTCTGAAAAGATTTGAATCTGTTCTCCCAAAACAATCGTACTCAATGAATTTCCAGAACGGTCCACTATTCTGGCATTTGTTATGGGTGCCCTCTCCATTGGTGGTCCTGTAAGGCCCAGGAACATGGTTGCAGTCAGTTCTATGCTCTCAAACTCGGAATCCAAAGAAAGTGTGTCATCGACGTATCTGGCAGTCACGGTATCCCAATCTCTGGCATGCAGAACGCTAGGTGCAGAACGCTTGTCACTAAATGCAAATGTCCTCTCAAAAATACCCGTATCTTTCCCAGTCTCATAGAGTTTCAGTATTATTCCATCCCTGGAACTGTCAGAGAAGACAGAGACTTTGACAGTGTCAATGTAACTTGGAATGTTTTGTGTATCAGGATCAATCAGTATGATTTTGGCAGTTCCAGTCCCATTTGTAACTCGATAGTGTACCTGACTCCATTCCAGTTCTGCTTCAGTGTATTCTTGAGAGTTCTCGGCAAATGTTGCTGCAGGAACTGCAATCAGGACTGCCAGCAAAACTGAAATCGAAAGCACGGCCTTCATTTTATAACCTCTATGCCGTTGGATCCATTATTCTTCCAATAAACAGAATCTCTCCTGTCTCTTTTTCCTGTATGATGAACATAAATGGATGATCTGCAACAAATTCTCCTACCGGTTCTGGCGGTCCGCTTGTCGCTCTCATGACAAGTGCCGTAACTGCGGCAGCCTCTGTTCCCTTTTCATTTACGTTTACAAATGCCTTGTGTGATGCCTGTTCAACGTATACTTGCTCGTCTGTTATTCCTTGGAAATCGGCATTGCTTTCATCAAATGCATCATGCAATCCGAGACTTTGCAGTGATGTTATGAGATTGTATTCTGTCTCAAACTCAAACTTTGGAATTTCCACTGTAATGGGTTGCCTTGTCATGCCGTCTTTGATTGCGTTAAGTTTTTCCTTGTCCATGAAATTTTCAAGGGATTGAATTCCGTCTCGGTCTTTTGGCAATAACACAACCATGGAAATGTCCCCTCCAAGATAGTTTAGCTCAAGTGCCTGAAGGTTCTCAGTCTTTGCATAGTTGTAAATGTCAACAGGCTGCTTCATCATGGAAACCGTTACTGAGTTATCCTTGTCTGTCCAAAACGGTTTCTCACTTGTGTTTCTTGGATTAAACTCTGAGGACCATTTTCCCTTGAAATAAACGGCATTTGTGATTACCATCCGTGTCGAATCATCAGTTGATCCTGGCGCAAGTATGTCCTGTATCTTCTCGTTTGTATTCTCTTTCACCCAACTGTTTATCTGATTTATGCCATCATCAGTTACAAAATCCACATTGTCAACGGTGCTGGAATAGTGCGTCTTTGCAGTATCCAGATAGCCTTGTTTTATCTCGTATCCGTCTTTTACCCACAACGCATTTGCGACCTGCAGATTGTACCAGTCATCTTTGTGGTTGAACCGTGACAGCAACTCTGAGATTGCCTTTTGACGTTTTGCATCATCTGATTCAAAGCCAAATACCTGCAGCATCTCTGATGCGGTATTTTCCTTTGCTCCTTCGTATGCCATAGAAAATGCAGTGGAGATGCTAAGAGGTGAGAAGAATATGTTTGACTGTTTGTTCTTCTCTGCAATCTCCGAATAAAATGCAAAGACAAAATCCTTGTCTCCACTCATTTCATTTTTTAAATAATTGTCGTTTTCAAGAATCTCCGGTGTTACATCAGAAAACAGATACAATCCGCCAAGTACAACAGAAACTGCGGCAATTCCCAAAACGGTTAATGTAAATTTTTTACTTTTAATCTTCAATTATTGAGATTAAATCTGAGAAGTTCATAAGTTCTTCTGAGATATTAGACTTGAAACATCAATCGTAAAAGAACAAAATAATTTATGAGCACATTATCCTAGCAAAACACATGAAGACAAGCTTTCGAGTGTTTCCTCCTTCTGCAGATGATCTCTTATCGACCACAATCAGGATAGAAAAAAGCCAAATGGAGCGACTTGACATAAAGACTGGGGAGATAGTCAAAGTGACAGGTGCAAGGACCACTGCGGCAACATGTCTACCTCTTGAGGACGGATTTAGCATCCCAAATGATCCTGAGATGACTTATCTTGAAAATACGCCTGCACTTCCACAGGCAAGACCGGGCGGCATCACAATGGAGAACCTGAATCATCACAGGATGGCAGGACTTGGCCCAATACAAATTGAGAAAGTGCAGTCAAGTGTTGCAGAAAGGATATCACTTGTCAAGGTGTCAAATCCAAAATCAAGCAAAACAGAATTTGACAAGACTTGGCTGTTTGGGCTGGTAGTGTCAAAAGATGACAGGATTTACTTTCGTAATGAGGATTATAATCTAAAGTTTGGCTGTATCGTAAAAGATGTGCAGCCTGAAGGGTTTTGTGTGATTGACAAGGACACCCTACTGGAATTCTCAGAAGACAGTCCAAGGCCAAGAAGAATTAAGATGAACCGTGATAGTTTCAATAATCTCACAAAAGTAATTCCAATCTCACGTCAGATAAAGACTGACATGTTCACAATTACAGTGCCATCTCTTGAAATCTACGAGGAGGGACTTCGATGCCATCTCTACATAAGGGGCAGGTATGGTGACAACATGCAATTCATGCACTCGCATGTCACTCCAGATGTCATGGTAAGTGATGATCTTGGAAACATCTACAGCATCACAGTCAATGGTGGTGGCGGGTCAATGGGACCTGACGGATTTGACTGTAAATGGGACATGCTCATTCCGCCAATAGATGTAGATGCAAAGGAACTGACACTTACGGTACAGGAAATTAGGTGGCAGGGAAATATGGAAAATCCGCAGATGGGACCTACAAGAGACATGCGCAAAGGTTTATCCGCACAAAATCGGGACAACAGAAGGCCAAGATATTCTGAGATTGAAAAATTCCCTCCCTCAATGATATGTTCCGGACCTTGGGAAATTCAGATTCCGTTGTAGATGTATTTCATGTAAAAACAAAGACAATTTGCATCTTTTCTATATCAATTCCGGGAGACAGTTTATCAATTCGACAACAAACTAGTTTAGGAGTTTATCAATTCGGTAGAAATTTGGTGGAATAGTTATCTTTCCGGTACTGTTTTCTATCATTCCAGTGTAATATTCCGAGATTGTCGGATTGATAACTATCTTTCCGGGGAATCAAAATGGTTTTACCGGATGATATTGCATTTTTCCGGATTGATATTTCCGAAACTACCGAGAGTTTGTAGATATTTCTCGAGATTTTTGATCGCAATTCTATCTTTCCGGTTATCAATTCGGGTGTTTTGTCGAAACTTTGTAGATATCTCCCGAGAGTTTTCCGAGACTGCCGGAAAGATACCGAAAAAAGAATCTGATCTCAATGAATGATTTTTGGATAAATTTCAACAGATTTTACGTGAAACAGGTCAAAATTTAGCATCTGAAATCTTATGAGATTGTTTTGGATATTGTCCAATTGCATCAAAAGAGTAGCAATGCATATGTGCAATCACTTTTGGCAGTAATTCATTGAAGGTATTTGCTTTTACACTGATGACAATCTTGATTCTTGGAGTAGCACTCTTTCCAATATTGCAGCCAAGTTACGGCATATTTGGCGGTTACGGTGAACCGCTATCTACTCTTCAGCCAAATACTTTTGCAAGCAGAGATAATGTTTTGGAGTTTAACAACAAATCAGACAGCATCCTTTCCTGCAGTGTCATCATACCTGAAACTCCGGAAATAAAAACAAAAATTATTCAAGATAAAAATGACCGCCTGAGTGTAGATGCATACCCCAACGACCTGTTTATCGTGTTGGGTGAACTCAACTCCGAGTCTTTTCAGTATATGCAGATCCCGTTCCAATCCGATTCATCCCAACCAGAACACATGTATCCATCAGCAATAATTGATTTGAAAGGGCCTTCTGAATTTGAACCGAAATATCGCCTGTTCCAAAGCGAGGGAACACTGGCATTTGTAATGGAGTCTGACACGGAATTTTCATTCGTGCAGATACCTTATTCCAAGGATCATCTCTACAAGCAGTATCTCTCGGATTCCAGCAGGGACGAGTCAGTAGACATACGCAACAGGCTTGGTCCTGGAAGTTATGACCTCAATGCAATAGTTTTTCTCTCTGACAAAAAGGGATGGCTTGAAGACGAGACGTGTGCCTTTTACATGGATCTAAAATTTTCAGTAGGTGAGAGTGGTGAAATTTTAACTGATGCACCTCAAATTGAAACAACGAAGATACGAGAAATCCGCAGCCAGTTCTCAGAAGAAGAACTGGAAATAATGCGCGGGTACTATCACGGAGGATTTTATGCTGATGATGGCAAATCACATCCACTATCCCCACTGCAGGTAGGACAGCAGGTAAGGCTTCAAGAAAAAGTGTTCAACGACTTGCATTATGAAAATCTGACAGGTACGCTAAAGTTTTGGATAGTTGAGGGACACAAGGGCATCTCAAGCATGGATGAAAACAGCAGTCGCATTGTGGAAAACCTTGGGACTGACAAGTTTGACATAAGTCCCAACGCCTTCTCAGATCTCTTCAGTCATATCTTTGTGGCAAAGCAGCCAGGGGATTACATGTATGCAATCTCTTATGAGACTGAACCGAATCTTCATTCGGGAAAGGCATCAGGTACGTTCTCCATAGTTGAAGAATGGAGCAAGTCATTTGAGCAGAACAGCGGATGCAAGGAGGACCATCGCAGGATAATGAAGGCAGACTTTTCTACGGTGGCCTGCGTTACAGAGGATACCCACAAGAGACTCTTGCAACGAGAAGGCTGGCATACCTAGAATGACTTATGAAGTTTTAATTTCCAATTATAATCGTTGACTCATAAATTTCCATGCAAGCTATGTAATATGAAATTCACAGAAGTTAGGCTTAAGGCATGTCGCAAAGGCACACAAGAAAAAATACAGCGTATTACTTTTAATCCCAAACTTTGGCCAGTCTTTCAGTGCCAAATGTCTCCTTGATAGTTGACGGCTCTTCATTTTTGAATACTTTTTTTGATTCCCAACGCATTGAAAAATTTGCCATCTGTATCATGACCGGAGCCAGCGCTTTGCCCTTCTCGGTTAGGTGATATTCCACCCTTAGGGGTCTTTTCTCAATGATATTACGAGTTATCAGTCCTGCATCCTCCATCTCTCGAAGTCTTACTGATAGTGTCTTGGTACTGATACCCTCCATTGAATTTAGAAATTCATTGAATCTTGTTTGCTTTAGCAAAATCATGTTTCTTATGATATGTATTGTAAATTTTTTTCCGATAATCCTCAGACTGATCTCAAGGGGACAGTTTCTCATACCAAATTCTTCCAGATGCTGCTGCAATGGTATCATAATGATGTTTGTATTTTGCATATTTATTAACTTTACTTTATATAGTTACTGGATAAATGTAATGATAAGAGAGAATCCGCAATAACAGCACAGTTTCAGACCATCAAAAATGAAGTGTCATGCATGCATCCAATACGTTATTGAAAGCTTGCCGGAAATAACATGGACCATAGGACTACTCCAACTAGCGGTATGACTATCGTAAGTATTACAATTAATGTCATCCATTTCTTCCTCACGTAGCCGTCATCATTTAAGAACATAATCCTCATTTTTATGCATCAAATGATCTTCATTAACGTTTCATAATGCCATCTAATACTATGAAAATATAATTTCCAGTATGAGTTGGAAGAAAAAATACCATGATATACTTTTCATGAACTATCAAAATCTGCAAAAATGGATCTGCTGAAAAGTGTTGAATTCGGTAATTTTTTTTAACGCAAAAAATTTGATGCGACCAATCCATAATCCACATCCACAACACAACAAGCATAATCTTCATTTGTCAGGGCTGAAAAGAAAACAATCGTAAGCAGAATCAGAATTTTATTCATCATTAAACATCCCTAAAGAAGAGATGATACTTTTTACCTTCATGCTCTAAAAACGCATTTTTCTGACTTGAATTGTCCTCATTTACAAGCTTCAATGACTTTGCCCATTGACGATATTTGCCAAATTCTTCTACAGTTACCCCTTTACGGGATTGGACATTTTCATCATACTGTCCAATCTCATCTATCACCCGGCCAAGTTTAGAGATATTTTTTAGATCATCACTTGTGAGATTTGCCACTTCCCAGTCACGGATAAAATAATTCATTTCCTGAGTGCCAACTTCCATCTCCACTTTGTCAAAATCTGTAATCGGATAAGTATGTCTGTGAAAACCGTACAGTTTGCCATCCATGGTAAATATTTGAGCTTCAAATGTGTGATAGAAGGTTTCTGTGTTTTCTTTTTCATCATTTATTGTAATGTAATCATCAGGGGAAGTGTCATATTTTTCTGCATACTTTGCAGCCATGTACTGGTGTATTTCTAGCAACTCATCATAGCTGACTATGATTTTTACATCATCATTTTTTGGGATATCTTTTGACAAATTGATCTCGATCAGATCTTTGATTATCGGATAATTCTCCATGTATTGATCATTCAACTTTACCACGAGTATGTTCTCGCCTTTACCAAGAGACTTCATTTTTTCATCAAACTTGTCATCAGAATAAAGTGTCAGTGAAATTTCAGTACTATACACGTCATGTATTTCTGAAAGGGTTACCATTCCAAAATAAAGAACCAGTAAAGACAAACTGACAATGATCAAAGATGAACGTAACCTCATTTTACATCACGCATAACCCGGCGGATACCACCCCAAAATCAAACCAGATGTGAAATACAACATTATAATAACTGCAGGAATACTGACCGCAAGTATCACTGATTTGCCAAACCTCGGAGTCTTGCTTACAACTATGAAAATCAAGGTACCAGGAACAAAGAACGGCAATATGAATAGGATAAAAAACAATCCGTCCACAAAAGAAGAAGCGGGAACATTCAGTGTATGTTCAGTTTTAATTACTTCACATATTCCGTTCACATATACTGTATCGGATCCACACAGTGGATCAAGTTTCACATCTTGCATCATGGCAGGACCACCCTCGACATAATTGGGTTCCAATTCTTCAATTTGCTCTAAAACAATTTTCGAGTCTTTGTGGTAATCTAATCCGACCATTTCAGGTAAATGTGGTGCATTCAACCTGTATCCGCCAGGAAAAAAGCAATCAGACGGATTATTCTCATCAAATCCCCAAATGCGAATGTCCAGAGAATAGACTCCCGCAGTCCATGTCATTGATGTCTGCTCAGGATTAGACCAATCGACATAATTTGCCCTTGTCAGTTCGGCATGAGGAAATACTTTCAAGAACTTGACTAAAACAACGTCATCCTTGATCAATTCCTCTTGAATTTTCATATTTTCATCAATATTGCAAAATGCATTATCGCCAAAGGCTTGAGGGATAATTAATCCAGAAGATCCAATCAAGACCAAAAAAATTATAAAATATCCCATGACTTGTTTGGATGCAAGATTCTGTGTTCATAAGTTCTTCTTATAATTGATAAGAATGGATGGTTGTGAGAGCACTACGGTCAGGAAGAAGCATCCAACCCATCCATCACAATACAGTTCAAAGTCTTTGCATTAAAACAACACGATTGAATCAAGAACAATTCCTTTTCTTGTAAAAATTCAAGATGTTCTTCTTAGAATGGGGTTTAACATCACTCAGATCTTTTAGTTTGTTTTTACAGAATTCAATCATTGATGCCTGCTCATAGTAATCAATGGCGTAGTTTTTGATGTCTTTTCCAGTATAACATACTAATTTGTCTTTCGTAGGATGTAGCTTAGTCCTATACGACTTCCTTTCTGCGGATGATTTTCAACATTTAGAAAACTCAACCCAATTTCCTTTGGAAGTTTCGGCAACCTCAGATTAAAAATCTTGTAAACACTGTCCAAAATCTGTATTGAGCTTGCATCAGAATTTATGAGATTTTGCAGCTCTTCAACAGAGAAACGACTGTCAGGCAGCAAGGACCAGTTAGTCACCCATTTGCCAACGACAAAGTCTGGTCTTATCATCCTGAGCTCGTCATGAAACGGAGTGAAATCATCGAACCTAAACAAGTCACCGCTCGCAGACACTTCAGAGTATCCACGAATAAGATTCAAAAAGTTATAGTGCATTTGATAATCCCCGTTGCCGTCATAATCAAAATCAAACAGCTGACTTTTCGGAGATACAAAAGAGTCAGACACCAAAAATCCCTCCCATGTTCCAGCCATTTCATCCCTTGTGGGAGTATGGCTAAAATCATCGTGGTAAAACAATGCCGCAAGATCATTTTCACCAATAAAGTCAACTGGATACGTTCTGGACATGCTAAAGTCAAACATCTGCTGTCCTCGTCCAAATGATCCCAGAAACGCCTTTCCAAGAATGTGATTCTCATCCACCATCTTTAGGACATCATATGCTTGATTGTATGGCGCGTCTTCATACTCCAAATGAATGACCCTGCCAAATCCAGGAAGTTCTTTTTCTTTTGCAAGGCTTTTTGCAAATGCGGGAACGTTAAACGGCTTTGTAACGCCGCTAAATGATTCAGAGTTTAGCCTTCTAAATCGCTTATAGAATCCTCCAAATGATCTTAGTCCCGAAGTTATAACATCAGTATTTCTTCCATAGAATCCCTTCCAGTACAGATCATTTGAAATCATCAACGTTTCCTTGTCAAAGTGCCAGTTGTCACCGGGAATGATTTCATTGGATGCGGAATTCTCCAGATTTGCAAACAAGTCTGATCTGTGCGGAGTTACTGCAAACATTTCCCCTACGGCATCTGAAGAGCAATTGTAAATTTGAGAAATGTCACAGGTGTTTCCAAGAGAATCCAAAACCGCGATGTCTGAAGGCCAATTTGCAAGAATTTTATCGGCAACCAGGGACCCAAGTGTCATCACAGTCAATTGCGGATTGACTCCAAGGGAAGTTGGAAACACGCTTGCATCACATACATAGAGATTCTTGAAGCCAAATGCCAGACAGCTTGAATCTACAACTGCCTTTTCAGGATCAATGCCCATTCTGTTTCCGCCCTGAGGATGTGCAGAACCGACTCTGAGACCGTCAGGGTTTTCCTTTATCGCCGTTACAAGCCTGGGAATGTCTTGGATTCCTCGAATTTCAGGCACGTCATTGTGAGACGTAATGACATAATCCGCACCTATCTCAAACCACATTCGTGCAAGAAGTGCCATTCCGCTTGCCATGTCATCAATGGTATCGTCAGTCAACTCGTACAGAACCTTTGGATTGTCCCCGAAGGTCTTGACGATTTTACCTACAGAGTCGTCCCTTACCATTATTCCTGCAAGGGCATAGTTGTTAAATTCAGACATCAGTCTTGCATGATCCAGTCCAAAGCTTGGTATGGCCAGCGCCATTTGAAATATTGGTAAAAATATACTTTCAATTAAAAATCCACCTTTGCGAACGTTGTTCGTCACACCAAACTCATGACAGGTATATGACATCGGAATGCCTCTATTGCCATAGATTTTTTCTTGAAAATGTCCCATGACAAATGGTGCGGGATGCAGTGCAAGCCCGTCTCCAATATTTTTATTTGCCACACCTGATTTTTGCAAAAGATTTGAAGATGCTATGGCGCCAGCACTCACTATGACAATTTTGGCATTGACTCTGATTCGATACCTTTGATTCCCCGTATTATCAACAAACGAGCCTTCGACTCCGGTTACCACGCCATCAGAGTGAACAAGTTTGCCAATGTCACAGTTACAGTATGCGGTAAAGTCATTGTCGCTTTGCAATGCATCATGGATATATGTAACCAGCATGCTTTGTTTCGTGTCATAATGACATCCAAGATGACAAAAGCCGCACTGTACGCAAGACTGAAGTGAGTCATCAGTCCAAGACGGGCCGCAGTTTCTGTCATTTACACGATGTTCAGTGATTGATTCACCGTTAATTTTTATAACAGAACATGCTTCTTGAAGTTTTTTTGCGTTCTCATTTAGTTCATCGTCAGTTACCTTTGTAACGTTAATTCTGGAGGAGACCTCGTCGTTTGCACGATTCCATTCTTCTTTTGAAATGTCCACCCCCAGATTGTTCCACTGCTGAATCACAATTTCCGGAATTCTAAAACACACGGCGTCATTAATCACAGTGGAGCCGCCAAGACACGAGCCTTGAGCTATGGCAATTTTCAGATTGGATGTGAAGTTTGCTCCGCTGTTTTTCCACAATAGTGAGATCATGTCATTTTCTCGCTGATTCATGGACTCACCGTCATAGTAGCCTCCTTTTTCAAGCAAAACTACAGATTTTCCTGCAGCAGCAAGTTTTTCTGCAATTATTGCGCCTGCCGCACCGGATCCAATTACGCAGACATCAACATTTCGCACCACGTCATTTTGAATTACTTTGTAGGATTCTGCGCGCTTCTCAAACTCTTCAACGCCAAAAATGGCATTTGTCATGATTTATCATTCCATTTTAGCTTGTGAGTGTGATTGCTGCGCCAGGGATAGCGTTCAGTTTGCGGCCCGTCATAATTTATGGCATTCCACACGTTCTCATTTGAGTAAAGCAGCCAGGCATTAAGGGTCTGAATTATCAGCCCCAATGAGTTTTGGAGATTGCCTGTGGGGTCTATGCCGTCTGCAATTCGTGTAAAAGATGCGATTCTTTTGGCATTTGCCGCATCATACGGACTGTCTACGAAAGAACTTTCTTTTTTTATTGTAATGTCAAAAGATAGATTTTCTGCATCATCAGGATCTGACGGGCTTTTAGTTTTTGTCGTATAGAGTACTTTTCCAGATTCGTCTCGTACAACAGCAAACAGTTCGGGTTTTCCCTCCAGCCAACTTTCACGAAAAAGATCATCAGTAAATGAAATCTCAAATTTTCCAGAATCATTTGTCCAAGAAGAACCAAGAAGATCATTGACTCGGTCATCAAACCAATGTTGATCATCGTCTAAAAGCTCTACATATAATTTGGAATTATTAAAATTTAAAATCTGTCCCTTAACTGTGTAAGTTGTCACAAGTCTTTTAGTCATGTAAAGTTATTAAGAATTTATGTTTCACTTTTCATACGTACAAGAAGCATATGATGAAGTAAAAGAATCAAGAAGATATTATCTGTCATGGAAAAATAAGGAAAAGGCATGGAGTTATTCAGATTGCAAAGTAAAGGTAATCGGCATGGATGACAACAAGGCAAGAATCATCGTCAGAAGAAAAAAATCAGGATATTCCAAATTCATGGAATCAGATTTTGAGGTGAATCTAATGATGGGATTTGTAGCATCAAATATGCGAAAGCATACAGTAGGTTACAAGGATATCATCATCTTTGATTTGGAGCAAACCAAAGACAAGCATCATAGAGAACTGAAGGATGTCAAAATATGGTCCGATGATGTACACGAGACTGAAGATCTGTACAATACGATACTTCAGGAAAGAGGCAACAATACCAATACCAAGATAATTGAATCAGATCATCTGGAGCGAAACAATTCAGTAGTTCCAGTAATATATCAGCCAAAAATTGACGCCTGGGAGAACTTTCTTAGAGAAATTCACATACACAAAAAAGATGACGGTTCTTTTGAGATGTCACTAGTTTTTCAAGATGAAGTTCTAAGAAAGCATGGAATTTTAGATGGGATTTATCGATACATTCGGCTACTCAAGTACAAAAGAACCATGGATATTGAGACGTTCTCCTTCAAGGACAACCAGTTTTTCTTTGGAAACATCTACAGTGGAAAAAGTAACTTGTTTGAGGATACTGTGCATAATGAAATGGACCTTCCTGCAAAATACTATTTTCAGGATACAAATCATCCAGTCATTTTTGTCAATACGTCAAATCATGCACTAGCACCACACGACAATAATCATGATTTGTGGAAATGGGAATATGTTCCATGGAGCGGCACCATTCCAATCAAGTTAGGAACAATGACGAGAGACGAGATAGAAAAGTCATTGGAACGATAATAAAAAAATGATGCAGGATTCATACATCATTCCGACAATTCTTTGCACAGAACATACTGTTGAATAAGTCGCGCATCGCGACAACTAGTTGTAAAAAACTGTTTATGCAATGTAAATTGACATAAAATACAAATTCCAAATATGAAGTAAAAAATGATGCATTGTAGACAAGGTAAAATTTTACGAATTTAGAGGCACACAAAGAAAGATCACGGCCAAAGTAACCAATGCTTCAAAAACATGCTACATTGCATTGCAAAAAATAAGAAACAAGGCAGTATCAAAAAATTCAGAACAAAAGGTCTTTACTTATTTTTTAATTACCTAACGCTTTGTCTTTTTTTATCTCTACAAATACCACAAAGGTAATTTTTTAAAAATTCTTCTAATTCTGTTTCAAACTCTTTGGTTTGATAGTATTTTTTTCCAGTTTTCATCCCTCCTGGAACTTGTTTATTGCAACTGGTGCAATGAATGTCAATGCTAAATCTAATATTCTCACCATTCTCTGAAATTTTACCTATTATCATGATGCGTGTTTATCATAATTTTGATATAAACAATCGGCCTAAGATCTAAAACTCATGAATATTATACTGAAAAACTGGCACTCTACTTGATGTTATCAGTATGGCTCAGAGTTATCAGGGTTAGATTTCTACTTGCATCAGTCATTGCAGTATCAGTAGCCCTTGCACTGAACTGGTGGCAGAATTCATCCATAGAACTCATGGATGCAGCATTGACGTTTGCAGGAGTGATGGCACTGCATGCAAGCGTTGATTTGCTAAATGATTTTTGGGACTTTAAAAGAGGCATAGACATCAAGACCACCAGAACCAAGATGAGTGGAGGTACAGGCGTGCTGCCGGAAGGGTTGCTCAAGCCGTCTTCGGTATACCGTGCAGGAGTAGCATTTTTGATAATAGGTTCTGCAATTGGAGGGTATTTTGTAATCACTGACGGCATTATCATCGCAGTCATATTGGGATTTGCAATCTTGTCAATTTACTTTTACTCTACAAAAATTGTTGATTCGGGTCTCGGGGAATTTTTTGTGGCAGTAAAGGGATGTATGATAGTAATTGGGACTTTCTTCATTCAGTCTGGCGAAGTATACGTCGAGTCAATCCTGGCAGGCATAGTTGTCGGCTCTTTGTCATCGCTTGTACTTTTCATTGCATCCTTTCCGGATCATGATGCGGATAAATCCAAGGGAAGAAAGACATTGGTCATTGCCGCAGGAAAAGAAAATGCTGCAAAACTGTTTTGGATTTTTCCCATCGTGTCATATTCTGCCATAGTAGTCGGCGTATCAGCAAACCTGTTTCCGGTGTTTTCTCTGATTGTATTTCTCAGCTTACCATTGATGATAAAATCAGGAATTGGATTGCGCAAAAATTACGACACCATAGAAGATCTCGTACCGTACATGTCATCCACTCTGATGTTTGGCAGAATATCAGGCGCATTGTTTGTAGTGGGCTTGCTAATCGGACTGTGATTCCTTAAAGATGATAGTGAAATGCAATGATGCCAAGAATGATTCCTATGGCAGGTAGACGCATTAATTTCCCGGGTCTGGTTCGGTAAACGATAAACAAGTATTGTTGTCGCACCATTGCATAATTTAATCATCTCATTTTTGCATATAATCAATACGAATGATTTGTTCATGCAAATCATTCGCTTTGGCTAAATAGCATTTCAAAGCAGGACATAGCAATGTTAGACCTGTCATCAAAAATTAATCGTTATTGATCTTAAGTTCTAATGCAATTATCACGCATCATTTCACTTCTTCAGATCCTATTGCACGTTCGAGTAAGAATTCCATGATCCAGAATTTCTCGGATTAGTTCGATGTATCATTACTCATCATTGCTACTAATCACTACATCCCAATTTTGCCTTATCCTGCAGGTAATTATCAGCCACAATGTATTGACAGATTTCCTTAACCAGTTCAATCTCAATACCTGCATGAATAAGCATAAAAATCATCCCACATTCTTGCTCTTTCTTTTCTTTACACTCATGACAACATACATCGACAATACAAATCCTGACAACGTCAAAGTGAATACTAATTCAACCATGTAAGGCCCTTGGACGTGCAACCAGTCCAATACACTGAAAAAACTTTCTAGTTCTTTTACCATGTCTGCCATATGCCAGTAATTTACTCAAGACGTTAATTGCTTAAATGATCGGTCATCCCAGATCGCCCATATTTTTGATACGTTGTTGTTGTCGCTTCAATGCATCTGTTATCGAATCATATTGATTCATGAATATTTCAGGTCATTCTAAAAGTATCTCAAAAATTATCTTTTGTAAATCTACTAGGGATTTCCCTTTTGATGAATCCAAATGACCGTTTTGGCACCCACAATCATGATTCCAAAGTCAACAGATACGATGCATTTGAACAGATGACAATTCTTGGCATCAAGATCGTTTCTTTTTTGTTCATTTAATGTTGATACTAGATATTTTATCGCCATCCATTTTTTTCTCAAGACAACTAGGACAGTGATTCTTGTTTTCATCACCCAGCATCTTAGTTTTTTAAAAATTATCAGTCCAATTACGCAAGGAAGATCAGAATAGGATAAATGACGAATGCGAATACAAATATTGCAAATCCAGTAACGACTGCTTTTTTCTTGGTTGACTTTTCCATGTTACCTATTCAGACTCATATTATTCAATAATTTTTGGTTGTTTTTTCATTCTATAATTCGAGGTCATGTTCTTCTTTGCAGTGCAATACAAGCGGACCATGTTTCTTTGAGGAAAAGTTACAAATCCCACATTTATGCATGGTTCGTATCCGGGGCGAGTCTGATTTTTTATCCATTTTACTTCCTTTATGTTTAAAATGTATTTTCGAATGTCAGTTATTCAAGAAGAAGTCTTGACAGTCAGTTTTAGCAATTCCTCCACACATTGTAGAAACATCTCCAATTACAACGGCTACAAACATGATCATTTGAATTTTAAAACTAATTTTCATTTCAAAACATGCTCACAAAGTTCCTTTTTAACCATGTTTACATCCCAAATGATCCGTATTTTTAGTTGTCATGGATAGGAGGTTGTCATTTTCCAAAGATCAGTGCATGTAAAGTATCACCAGTACACGTTTTTTCATAGTATCGCAACATTTCATCAAAAGATCCTTGGTCTAAGATAAGATTGCCGAGACTTTTACAATCCATTTGCTCGTAAAACGGAATATGTGTATTCAAAGGACCGTTTGGCAAATAGAATATTATCACAGAGACCATTATTGCCAATCCAAAAATAACAATCATCCACTTGTTAATGCGATAATTACTCTGATTTGGAACCATCAGGATATCCTGTTGCACATTCTGAGGATTTTACATTCATCACTCTTTGCCAACCTCAGCCATTACCTTAATGGCAACTTCCAACGCAACGTCAATTTCTGAAATCAGTTCATTCAGACGTAATGCCTTTGCAGGCGAGGGATTCAATGACAGTTCTAAAACGTATTGGCTTCTCATTGCGGTCAATTCATCTTGCTGCTCTTTGATCTCTTCCAGGGTACTACTGTTTTCTTCCGTCATTGCGATTCTACAATATGTTCATAAATTCATGGATTATTAATTTAGTCTAAACAATTTCTAAGATTAGATTTTTTAGTTCATCAATATTCATTTGTGATTCTTTGACTCACAATCGTGACACGTTCCAAAATGAAACAGTTGACAGGTTTCATCAGTAGATTCATCAAACTTGTTATGGCACACCTTACAAGATATTCTTCCAGAAGCATGTACATCCCTGTCAGTTACAGAATCTTCTGATCTTTTACCATACCAGACCGGGCTTGTCACATCTCATAGAAAGTCATGTCGTCTCTTTCCGTTGCATCGTTAACATTCCTCAACAAAGTGCGGGTGATGGCCGTTGTCATAAGGCGTTTCTCGATTTACAAAGTCAAATTTATGACCAAATATCTTACAGAGTCTATTCCAAGTCGTAAATACATTCTGCCAAGATCATGTCATTCATCACAGTTTAATTTACTTGCCATTGGCATTTACGTCCGACATCTTTGATAAGTAATAGTTTCATTTCTCGTATAACATAGTCAGATGACGCCTACAAATACGGTAAGCAGGGCCATTTCAACAGCAGCTAAAGAAAAGCCGCCAATTACAACCAGTGTGATCTTGAATGATCTTTCCATGCTCATATTGTTCAAAATCTCCCAAAATAACCAATACGAAATAATTTTCTCAGGGTTACAGCATACAATCCATAAACAAACTTTGTACTTTTCAGCATATATCCAAAGACGAATCTTTTCTTCACGTTTCGGACATCTCCTGATTTTTTATGCTCCAGCGATAACAGCAAATGTTCTGAATCAATTTCAGATTTTTCAAAAATAGAGCAAATTTCTTTTACTTCTTGTTTTGTAGCAGACAGCGGTTTATCCATTGCAAATAACACGTCATCACAGGCCCAAAAATTTGCCTTTACGGCATGAGAGAATGCGGATTTTGGACTGTATGGGAATATTATGAAACTCATCATCAAAAGCAGCATCGCATTAAATGACGCCTTTACTTTCTCGATTCGAGGAACTGTTTTTGGAATTTCTTTTCGAATGTCTTTTCCATACAGTATGATACCCGTATCTTTGATTCTCTGCAAAAACAATCCAAACGATGCCAGAGTTCTCGAACCAAGTTTGGTTTTAAGATCTTTTTTAATTTTAAATTCCTGCAGGTCAAGTTGATCTTGAGCCACTACGTAAAATGGCTGTCCGAACATCATCCCATTTTCAGCCTTAAAGATTAGATCCAGCACAAGACTGTCAGTTTTTTTATATGACGTGCAGGTATCTGACAATTTTAGATCATGTTTGACATCCAAGACAAATAAGAGCCGAGTAAGATATCGTTCAATTTCATCATTAAATTTTTTGTTCTTGATTATCACCACACAGTCAATATCAGATTTTCCACGTAGCCATTCTCCAGTTGTGGCAGAACCAAATAACACAAAAGATACAATTTCACCAGGATATTCTGTGATTAGTTCAGATACCAACTCATCCAAAAATGACTTTAATTGTAAGTTTTGAATCATATTCTTATATCACTAGTGATATCGCTAGTGACATATTAGGATTTCATTCCCAATTTTTACAGGATTTGTATGTCCATCATAATCTACATGTTTTGAGATTGTACCAAATTACATTATAACCTGAATATCTTAACCAAATTGGTTGTAAGACCTACAAGGCCAACCTGACTGAATTCTAATCGGAAATCAAGTCATGATTGGTCGTTTTTTTTTTTTCAAATTAAGAACACATGTAGCAAATAGCAATATTCAGAAGGCTAAATTGTAGACATAAATTTAGCGATTGATCACGTTTTTTATGATATCAGGGTTTGGGACTACAAACGGAACCAAAAAATTTGCCGAGAATTCAGGCATGAATCAAGAAAATTTTACAGAATTTGAAAGTCTTCACATGTCAAATGTTGGAATTGGAACTTATCTAGGGGAACCAGACGCCAAAACAGACGAATTGGTAACCAATGCAGTAAAACAATCAGTTCAGTCAGGAATTAACGTAATTGACACTGCGATAAACTATAGAGCTCAAAAGGCAGAACGTTCTGTAGGCAAGGCAATTTCAGAATTAATCCAAGAGGGTAAAATCACACGTGATCAGATATTTGTAAGCTCCAAAAACGGATACGTTACAAACGATGCAGATGTCGCGCTAGGCTTTTGGGAATATGTAAAAGAAGAATATTCTCAAAAGGGAATTATACAAGAGGGTGATGTGACGTCAGGTTACCACTGTATGACCACTGCGTATCTTTCTGATCAGTTGGACCGTAGCTTGAATAACCTCGGATTGGAATGTATTGACCTGATGTATCTCCACAACGGTATTGAAGGACAAATTAAAGATGTCTCCAAGGAGAAATTTATCGAGAATTTAAAATCAGTTTTCAAATTGTATGAGCAAAAACGTCAGGAGGGAAAAATTAAATTTTACGGCATGGCGACTTGGGAATGTTTCAGAGTCACAAAAGATAATCCGCAATACCTGTCACTTGAAGAGACGGTAAACATTGCAAAAAGTGTGGGAGGTGAAAATCACGGATTTAGATTTATCCAGCTGCCCTACAACATGAATTATGATCAGGCCCTACTTGCAAAAAACCAAACGCTTGGAGCCGAACAGGTTTCCATTTTGGAGGCATCCGTAAGATTGGGAATAGGTGTTTTCACCAGCGTTCCTTTCATGCAGGGCAGGATGCTAACTCCAGGTACAATGCCGGAATTCAACGACTCCAAACCGTCTCAGCGAGCTTTGCAATTTATTCGGTCATCACCGGGAGTCTTGGCCCCATTGGTGGGACAAAAGTCTGCAGAGCATGTTTCAGAAAATCTTGAAATAATGAAAGTGCCCCCATTCTCCGAATCAGAATTTCTCGCATTGGTCAAAAAACTCACATCATAGAAATTTCAATTTACAGACGCAGTATGACATAGAAAGATAATAAATGAGTAATATTTAGAGTGACTCAGTAGTTTGTCTGAGAAAACTTATGACTATTCAAAAATATGTGATTCTATCTATTCTGTCGACCCAAAGATTAGATTTGCAGGTGTGATTAGCGAACAAGGACGCCTGATAGCAGGAGGAATGAAGGCGAATGTCGAACCGTTAGAAAGTGAAAAAGATGATGAAATGATCTTCATGGAACTTGCGTTGCGCGTGAAGATGAGAAAAGAGTTCGACAAGCAGCTTGGCCAGGTAAATTTTGCCATGGCTTCCCGTAAACGTGCACTTGCAATCAGTGTCATAATTAATGAAGATATTTTGTATGTCGTTTCAGAACCGGATACAGATTATGGCTCCCTTCCAAAAAAGATTCTTGAGATAATTCAGTGCTGACCAAACATAATTTTGCAATATAAGATTTTAAAATAAAATCACATTTACACGCACTGATTTCAACGAAAATACAAGATGTGTTTTATCTACAGTATAAGAAAAGATCATTATTTATAATTCATAATTTTTTTCGAGAATGTTCATCAAAAGTATTTCAACTTTTACAAGAAATATCATCACAAAAAAGTATTACAGACAATCATCATCAAAAAACCCACAGCTGAATGTATAAATAGAAAACACAAAGTGTGGAAATCATGCCAGTTGATCCCGTATGCGGAATTGAACTAGACGAGGAGTTGGCGCTTATTCATGATCACGACGGAAAGAAAATATATTTTTGCTGTGACGGATGCAGGAGAATATTTCTCAAAAAACCGCGCAAATACAAAAAGAACATCTAGATAGGAAAAGCCCCACACATTCTACAAAACTTTGATCGACCAACATCGTGTTTACAGTATGGGCATGCATATTCTGCTTTGGCATCGACTGGAGAACCAAACAGGCGTTTAAAAATTTCATAATAGTACATGGATTCCCTGTTCCTTATTACAACCCCGTCATCCTTTTCAACCGTCAGTTTTTTTTCAACGAACCTTTCTTCAGGTACGATGGATTCAAACATGGAAGTAAGTCCGGCAGTTCCAGAGCCGTCCTGCATGGGGGATTTTTCCCGCCATGTGATTTGTTTTGGAATATGACGCTCAAACGTCTTTCGGACAATCCATTTTCCATGTCTTTTGCCATTCTCGTTTGCAACTTTTAGATTTACTGGGATTTCATTGGCCAGATTCATCACTTTTTCATTCAAAAAAGGCGATTCTATGCCTATCCCTAACGCTTTTCCTATTTTTTGAGTGGGAAAATGCATTATTGAGCAGATTCTTTTAATTTCTTTTTCCAGCTCACCTTCAGACTTGCTTATCAGAAAGCTGTATCCTGCAAACAGCTCGTCAGCCCCATCTCCAGTAATGATTGATTTCTCACCATTGTCTTTTGCCCATTTTATTGCCAAATACATCACAACGTTGTTTCGAATTTCTATGTCGTTGAAATTTTGTAAAATGCCGATTGTTTTCTCTATCGCTTCAAGGATTAAATCAGTTTTTACGTTAAAGATTGTAAGAGGCAATTTCATTTCCTTTGAGATCATCTGACAGTACGTCAAGTCCGTAGAGACAAAGTCATCTGCAATTACTGCCACTGCTTTTGGTTTTCTTTGTCTGAAAAAATATGCAATGACAGAGCTGTCTAATCCCCCAGACAATGAGATCAAATTTGATTTTGATGAATTGCAAGATTCTTCCAAGACAGCATAAAGATTTTTTGAAAACTCATCCAACGCTATAGACATGATTTTGAAATTAAAATAGCTATGCCTAATGGCAGTTACAGATGATCTTCATCAATATTGCAAACTTTAAATTCATTATAGGACGCTTGGGAATTAATGCTACTTCCTGCAGAAATAGAATCAAAGACACTGATTCCTGCATTGCGAGCTATTCTTGCAAAAAAGCTTGCAGAAGATCATGATATTCGCGAGGATGAAATTTCCAAGATGCTCGGAGTTACTCAAGCTGCAATTAGCAATTACATTCGCGGCACTAGAGGCGATCCGTCTTTGATTGCCAAACTTTTGGCAGAAAAGCAAGTGTCTGCAATGATTGATGAGTTAAGCGAAGGTCTTTCCTCTGACAGGGCATATACGCCATCCAGTCTTTCAAAATTCATCGGACTTTGCAACTATATCAAATCAAGTTTGCTGATTTGTGAAATACATCACAATTTGGAATCAAACATAGACGAGCAAGTTTGCAAGGAATGCGAAAACATGCTCCTCAAAGGTCCCGGAAGCGTCTACTAAATTTTAGTTAAGATAATTTCTATTGTAGAGGTCATATCGCCTATTCCTGCAGCTTCTACTGTATCAAGAGTGATTTTTTCAACTTTGGAATTGCCATTCATCATTTTTTCAGTTATGATATTTGCAACGGCCACGGCGTTTGGAATGGAATTTCCTCGAGAGTGCAGAAACACTTTGTTGTTTTTACCCAAGATAGTTAGTACGTCAAGTGCCGATTCCATTACGGGATAATTTCCAATTTCTATTTTGGTGTCATCAGACTTTTCGGTCTGCTCTTGACCACGCGATTCAGTTATCTCTTCCATGAGCATTATTCAATAATTAGCAGTTTGGTGTTCTTTTAAGTTTTGTCGACCAATGATTCATTTTTCAAAATAATCAATGGGTATGTTTTGATAATCCCCGTTTGGAAGAACCCTTCGGATTGTAATTGGAATGACTCGTTGTTCGAATTCTTCCATTGAAATATCTAGTGAAATTCTTGCACTCTTTGGAATCGGAATAAACGGTGGAGCCCCCAATGACAATTGTAATGCTCTTGCACCCATTATCCTTGCTTTCTCAAATCTTGTCAACGTTGGTGCTCCAATTGTAATCTTACCTTGTTCACAAGGGATTTCTACTGCATCATGTTCCACAATCGTTTCAATTACATCTCTTTCTTCAATCTCTTTGATTTTCTTTTCAAGATGCTCTTGCTCTTTTTCAGAAAGCGGCTCGACCAAATCTTTTCTATCAATCAGTTTTCGATAAGTCTCTAATGCCTTGTTTAGTCCAGCATTTTCTTCAGGTTCCAAGTCTAAAACTTCTTCAGTTTGTGCGGGTTCAGAAACACCAGTTTCATTGACATTAGACAAGTAACCAAATTTTCTTAAAACGTTATATAATCTAATCAATTTAACATGCTGGTAATTTATCTCATAAAACTGCGCTTCTTTTTGAATGGATCAAGGAAAAATGACATTATAATTAGACCCTGCATCTAATTATCACTGTGCACATATTGAAATCAGAAATTTTCTTGTAGTTGCCATACATCATGCCGATCTTTCCACCTACTGCCATTATTTGCATCCCGTCAATGAAGAATAGGATTATCTCATCCTGCATGTCCAAAGTGATCGTGTCAATGATGGGTTCATCATAGTTTACAGGCGTGTGCATCACTGTAACCACTCTAGTCATTTTTATCATAGCCGCCCTTCAGCAGCATCCAAGAAAAGGCAGCGCCGATTGGCAGGGTTGAAATTCCCAGAAGCAGCAAGGACAAATCCATCAGTTAGAAATCCCCTCAAAATCCTCATCATCCATGGAAAAGCTTGGATGACTCAGGTGCTCCCCCAAGCCAAACTTTTCAAAAAAATCGATGTTGTGTGAGGTATCTTTCTTGTCTTTTATATTACTCATACGTCATTTTTTATTCCATGACATATAGGCTGCCTGAGCACATTATGCACAAAAAGCACAAATATCACTCTTGCACCATCAATGCATGGGAAATTCCAGGGGCGTACGACTGCCAGACTCAAACGACAAAAAAATAGACGAAATAAAGGATCAGATGGGTCTCTCATTTTCTGCATTGATATCTCACATTACAGACGACTGGCTTCATTCCAGAAGATCAAAGCAGCAACGCGGCGACATTACGTTTGCAGCAGAAATCATAAAGAACTTTCTTAAACATATCAGCGAAGCAGACATCAGAAAAAATGCAAGGGCCAACGCAAAATACATCGTTGACGAGATGAGGTTTCAGGCCAATACCCTTGATTACGAGGAGATGTCAAGAAGGATCATGGAGTGGAACAACAAAGAAAACGGCATCGAGATGGTAAGGAAGTCAAGAAAGGGCTTGTCTGTGTTCATGCAGAAACACCACATGGGACAAAACTGGTCCATGCATCAATGCGTAATGTATGCAAGGATGTTTGAGATAATAGGAGAAACAGTGATTCCAGACTCGATAAAATATGACGGTTCAAGATTTTCATTTGAGGTGATACGAAACGACTAGCATTGTCAGGACAATTACCGCATCATCAGCAATAACAGTCTCGTACTGATTCTGCTTGCAATCTACGTCATCGTCATCGTCATCATCGAACAAGGCAACAAGATACACAACGATATGGCCATTGAATTCAGCATGCATCCACACATGTCCACGTAGACAGAGTAAATTTGAACGCGGCACTTGCCGCGTTTCAGGACATATTCAAGATGGACACATCGCAGGAAAAGGCAGGACATTGAATGGTAAACATATCAAATATCTTTTCGATATGCGACAAAGCAGTGATTCATTATTAGCAATACGCGAAACGATTCAAGTATTCCGCAAGAGGTAGGGAAGGATACGAGCTGTAAAACAGTGTTGACTCACGTCGAGTTAAAATTCAATGAATAATTTCAAATTGACTTACATTCAAACGGTAATTCTCATGAAAGGATTATGTTCAAAATGCTTCTCATCTGGCGTTATTGTGACAACGGATGAGAAAAATCCAGAAGCAGTATGCGAAAAGTGTCGCGACTAGCTGGATGTTTATTACCTCCCAATCACTTCAAAATACGAATTGAGTGCACAGTCAGTATCCCGAAAACAGATTACATTGGAAATCAGGGGCAAGGCAAAGATTTCATGTGATCTCAAACGTCATCTTTCTCCAAGAACGGTAGGAACAATAATGAGATCTTTGCCGTTAGAGGGACACGCACACATGTTGGGGAAAAGTATCGCATATTTTGAAACCCATGTTGACGGTGGAATTGAAAGATCCAGATCCGAATTTAAAAAAGGAGACGTCGCATTTTTACCATCAACAGGAAGTATCTGTTTTTTCCTAAACGATGCAGTGTTTGCAAAGACCATGACCCCCATCGGGAAACTGAACGGGAGTATTGATGCGTTAAAGGATGTAAAATCTGGAGATGTGTTTTGTATCTATGAGGAAACTGCCTGATACAAGTGATGGCCTGAATATCCACCAACCCTTTTTACAATTCCCTTGCTAGTAGATTCTTTCAAGAACGCATTTGCTGCAGAAATTTTAACACCTGTCTGTCTTGCAAGATCTTGAACTGTAATGACTTTAGAATTTTGTATAACTCTCATTGCTTGTTTTTCATTTACCATAACTACGATCTCGGCTTTCTTTGGACCGCTCTCACCTTTGTCTTTCTTTTTCTTGGTATCTTTGGAACCTGCAGACTTGTCTTTGTTTCCTGCTGTTGGCTTTTTTGCTCCACCCATAGTTCTAGAAAAAAATATTCCTCTTATAAACGATGAATAAATTTTTAATTCATTTCAAGGCAGAGAATTCAAATATATTTTCAAGTATAAATAACATCTTTGTATTTAATCTGCATGGGCATAGCAAAAGGTGCAAAATGCAATGTTGATGGCTGTGATCAGGACGGAGCTCGCTCTCTCAACACAAGTAAAGTTGAGAATGCAGGACTAAGAGTGAACTCATCAGGTAAAAAAACAGTTCTTTGTAAAGAACACTATAAGGAATACAAGAAAGAATCCAAAGACGAACGAGATCTTGAACGTGCTCGATTTGACAAGTTTTAGTCTTTCTTTTTTAATTTGTTTATATCACTGTCAGGATTTTCAAAATAATCGTCACTAAGTTTTTTGTACAAATCATCTAGTTTTGCATATAGCCTTTTTGGCTTTCTTGTTGTCTGGTTACTAAGAACGTACAATGCCAGTATCGGAAATGCAATTGTCGCATCAGCATAAACTGTCACCATCCCGTCATGGGCGTCTTGGACTTTGCCCCAGCTTTTTCCTTCCTGCAGTGTTGCACCTGACAGCCCTCCCGTATCTGGACGTGCATCTGTAACCTGTATGATGTAATCCTGTCCCCCGTCATTTCTTCTCAATATTTGATCCAAAAGAGGTCCAGTCTGCTGTGCCGTATTCTTCGGCACGCCGCCACCCAATTCTAGAATTCCTGATTTTGTGGAATCGTAGACTATCGCAGCTTGCTCAAGTATCTCCTTTACAAAATCCAAGCTGTACGTCTTGTTTGCCAGTCGGTGAACTGCAAGATTCAATGCCAGCGACGAGTCTTTTATCGTAGAGATGTATACTGGAACATCATAGTCGTACGCGGACACTATGAAACTTTTCTCCGGATGTTTTGCTTTTTCTTTGCTTATCTTGCCCATTAAATTACAAAATTCTGCAGTAGTAAACGGCTTGTCCGTAAAATCATCCTTAAACATTTCCTGAACTAAAATATCTTGGGCTTCTAGCGTTTCATTGAACTTTATGAATACGTCGCGTATTCGAACAATTTCATTTTCATATAGTTTCATGTCATCCACGTCAAAACTTCCTTGTTTGACCGGAAGCCCCCACGCAAAATGATCTTCATGATACACGTTAGCCCCCGTAGTAACAATCCAATCCACAAACCCTCTTTCAATAAGAGACTTGACAATGCCTCCAAAACCAACAGGCGTCATCGCACCTGAAATTGTTAGGCAGATTGTCGCACCGTCCTGAATCATTTTTGCATACAGCTTTGCAGCATCACCAAGCTGTCTGCCGTTATATCCAGAACTTGCAAAGACGTCAACCAGATCCTCAATAGTCATTTTTGGATCGAGTTTTATGTGAGGGATGTCTTTGCCGTGAAACTTGTGCGGATCCATATTTGAAAAACTAGCTTTTCAGTAAATAATGCTATCGCACATATTTTTGAATTCCATCTGGAGTTCATTAAAGTAATTATTACTTATTTAGGAATAATCTGAAGCAATACAGAATGAATGTTGTTGATTTGCATGATCCGCTGAGAGTCGACAGAACGCCAGACGATGTCAAAGTTTTGATTTCTTCAGGAAATTTCACACAGGACGACTTTAGAATTTCCAAAATAGAACTACGGCTGTACATTGAAAAAACACATGAGAGATTGGGAGAATATTCTTTGATCACATCATTTGTGGAAACAGACAAAGGAACAGTCGAGATGATTTATGACGAAGGCTTTCGCGGAGAAAAATCCCTGTCAAGGGCAGCTCAGTTTCTCACATCAAATTTGGGAATATCAGCTTTGGTTTTACGTTCCGTCATTTCACTGCGAGAAAAATTAGAATGACTCTACCACGGATTGCCTTGCTTTTTTAATGCAATCCGGGCATAGTCTGAAACAGTATCCAAAGTATGAGAATCATAGTTTGCATCTGTAAAATTTGTGGACGTAAGAATCGCACCTGTAAAGTTTGCATGCCTCATGTTCACCCCGCCCAAATTTGCACCGCTAAGATCCGCATTTCTTAAATCCGCATAAAATAGATCCGCCCCACGAATATCAGCACCTTGCAAATTTGCACCGTATAATTCAGCATCCCACAATTTTGCGTTTGATATGTTTGCATGCCTCATGTCAGAACCCCTCAATTTTACATAAAACAAGATAGACCCGCTCAGATCCGCCTCACTTAGATCTGTACAGCTCAGATCCGCATTGTGTATGTCCCTATTTTTGAGAATGACTCCTTTCATGTTAGAGTCTGACAAGTCTCTGCCAATCAAATCCTCATAATCAAAGTTAACTTTTGAGAGATTTCGCTTTCTAAAGACATCTGATGGATTCATGGTATAACACAAGATAGGAGAATGAGTACATTTGAATTTAGATCTAAAAGAACAGATGACAGATACTAACGATACAGTTCTAGCTCTTCCAAAACTTTCCCCATGGAATGTTTCCACCCCCTCATTCCATCAACATCATGGGGCCTGTTATCCTCCAACTCTTTTTTCTCTTTGAGTAATTCCTTATGCCTTTCATGATCAATTTTTTTTACACGCATGCTTTGAGCAGATCACGTCTGAATAAATTTCTATTTTTAGATCGTCATAATGCATGTTTTAGCACAAACAGAATCAGGGTTTTTCAACATGACACATCTCAAAACAACATCATTTTGTGAACAGAGACATATTTGAGAATCGTATATTTATGCCTCTTTTGGCAATGATATCATGCGCATATTGCAACTTCATTGTGATCATATTGAATATACACCTACAAAAAAAGAGATAAAGTCAGCTGAAGACATTGAAAATCCTCAAACTCAAAGACTTGAGGAGATCGTAGTTGCATTTGTTGCAATAGAAGACGGCGACGATTCATCAGTTGCCCAAAATGCGATATCACAGATAAAAAATTCAATGGAAAAAATTGGCTGTAAAAAATTATTGCTATACCCGTATGCACATCTGAGTTCCAACCTTGCAAAACCATCAGTTGCGATGAATTTACTCAATGAGATGGAAAGCGGGGCCTCAGACCTTGACGTGTCTCATTCTCCGTTTGGTTGGACAAAGTCCTACAAGATTCAAGTAAAAGGACATCCTCTAGCTGAAAGTTCAAAGGTAGTTACAAAGGATTCTTCAGATTCAAAACCAGATGAAGAAATTACATCCGATGCGCTAAAAGGAGAGTCAAAAATTCGCTCATATTGGAAAATACTTTCCCCGGACGGAACGATGACAAACATCGGAGATTTTGATTTTTCTAAAAATAAAAAATTAGAAATTTTGGCAAAATACGAGTCAGCAAAGATACGTAAAGTGGATCAGCCTCCACCCCATGTCGCATTAATGAAGAAGATGGGAATATCCGATTACGAACCTGCATCAGATTCAGGAAACATGCGGTTTTATCCAAACGGCAGACTGATCAAATCCCTGATTGAACGATATGTCACTGACAGAGTAAAAGAGTACGGCGGATACGAGGTAGAGACTCCGATCATGTATGATTCAGAGCATCCCAGCATGGTCAGCTACTTCAACAGATTTCCTGCAAGGCAGTACAACATTGATTCAGAAGGGAAAAAACTCTTCTTGAGGTTTGCCGCATGCTTTGGTCAATTCCTAATGGCCAATCAATATCAATTGTCATACAAAAATTTGCCATACAAACTCTACGAGCTTACTCGTTACAGCTTTAGACGAGAGCAGTCAGGTGAGCTAGTAGGGCTAAGACGTCTAAGGGCATTTACAATGCCGGATTGCCACGCATTTTGCAAAGACATTGACCAGGCAATTAATGAGATAAAGGTCAGATTTGATCTCTCTCAAAGCGTTCTTCGCAACCTTGGAATCAACGAGAATGATTACGAGATGGCAATTAGATTTACAGAGGACTTTTACAATGAAAACAAATCCGCAGTGGAGGAACTAGTCAAAAAGCACGGAAGACCAGTTCTAGTTGAAATGTGGAAGGAGAAGTTCTTTTACTTTGTTTTAAAATGGGAACTCAATTTTGTAGACAGTCTTGGAAAGGCATCAGCGCTATCAACAGACCAAATTGACGTTGAAAACGGAGAAAGATACGGGATAGACTTTGTCGACGAGAACAATGTAAAACAACGTCCAATCATCTTGCATAACTCCCCAAGCGGGGCAATTGAGAGAGTAATTTACGTATTGCTTGAAAAGGCTGCAAGGGATGCCTATGAGGGTAAAAAGCCGCAATTTCCACTATGGCTAGCACCAACTCAGGTTAGAATAATACCACTAAAGGAAGAATTCAACGACTTTACTGAAAAATTAAGCAGTAGAATTTCTGAAAAGAGCATTCGGGTTGACGTTGATGACAGAAATGAAAGCATCGGAAAAAGAATTCGCGAGGCAGAAAAAGAATGGATACGATATATTTTGGTAATTGGTGAAAAGGAAGCTGGCTCTCAAAATCTCAGCATTCGGGACAGGCAGACTGGATCTGTTCGAGAATTATCTTTTGATGAATTCATATCAGAGATCAATGAGCAGACAAACGGCAAGCCAACTACTGGATTGAATTTGCCAAAATATCTCTCAAAGAGACCAAAGCTCATGGTATAGAAGTTCATACTTCACGACAAGTTTTTCCCTTGAAGTGATAATTGATTACCAACTTTGTATTGAATTACCTATTTTGATTAAGACCATGATCATCATGATTTTAAAATATTTGACAGCATTATTGCTTTCTACGTTTTCTGACTACAAAAACGGTGACAGATATTGCAATGAAAGATAAACCAACGTAAACGTACAGATCATCAGTAGAATTTCCAGAGTCTTGAAGATTTTCAAGATCTGGATCTATGGTGGACTGAATTCCGACAGGGGCATCTATCGGGACAATTCGAAGAATTTTATCGTCATTTATTTTTGGAGAACCACGCCCATCATGATTGCTAGTTAGCATATACAGAAATCCGTCAGGCCCCGTCTGCACATCCCTAATTCGTCCAAATTCATCCTGAAACAGTTTTTCATGAGAAATGACAGATGTTCTTTCTGAATTAAATTCAAACATATGCAAGTGATTTCCACGCAGAGTGGCCACAAAATATTTTCCAGCCCAATGCGGAATTTTGTATCCGTCATAAAATTCAGAGCCAGATGGAGCCCATGCATCATCACCCGTATGAAAGAGAGGGTTTTGCATGCCGTTCATTTCTTCATCACCGATGATGTCAGGCCATCCATAATTTGCCCCAGATACAATCAGATTGATTTCATCATGTCCTATGCCTCTCAGTCCAGAAGGACCGTGCTCGGTGACAATCAAATTTCCGGCATCATCCCAGTCAACTCCCTGAGGATTTCTATGTCCGATTGAATAGATTGACGAAAATTCCCAGGGGTTGTCATCAGGAATAGTTCCGTCAGAATTAATTCTCAGTATTTTTCCTCCCAACGAGTTTAGATCTTGAGACAGAGATGGATTCCCAGCCTCGCCTGTTGTGACGTAAAGCTTTCCATCTGGACCGAATTGAATTCTTCCCCCGCATGAAATGGACCGCCAGGTATCCCTTCAATCAGCACCTTGTTTTCAATCAAGACACCGTCAGACAGATGATATCGGACAAGATTGTTTGAAGACGATAAAAATTCATTTTGCGTAAAATACAGATAGATGAAATGATTTTCAGAGTAATCAGGATCTACTGCAATCCCCAACAGTCCCCCTTCAACACCCCCAACCCCTAGAGATAGCAAAGGTTCCCGTAACAACTCCCCGTCCTGAATGATTCTCAGATTTCCGTTTCTCTCCGTAAAGAGAATCATTCCATCAGGAGTCCAATCAATACTCCACGGAACCAAAAGATTTTCTGCAATCACTTCAACTCGCACTCCAAGATCAGGATATTCCTGCGCAAAGACGTCGGTATGGACTGAAATCGACGCAGTCAAGATCATTGCAATGATTATCAAAAAAACGGTTTTCATTTTTTCTCATTGTTCAGAATTATCACCGTGTAAAAAATGGATTTTTAATGTCAATTTGATGTTAAAAGCATGAGTTGATTAAAAAAGGTGATGGGCTCAGACACGGATATGAGTTTTCTTGATTTATACATGAACAAAAACCCCATGATCACTGCTTCAGACGATGATTCAGAGCCGGTCGCCACGATATTTGGGATTCCTTTTGATTCTACCCACTCATACAAGCCAGGGTGCAGGTTTGGCCCAGATGCTATTCGCGACTCGTTTAACAACATAGAGATTTTTCATCCAGAACTAAAAGTTGATTTGGAAAATGTCAACATAGAAGATTTGGGAAATACGCGACACACTGTTGTTGCATCAGAAATGATCGACATGGTAAAAAAAATCACTGCCGAGCTTGTTTCAAAACAAACTCAGATGTTCATCTTGGGCGGAGAACATTCCATAACCTATGGAACTTACACGAGTTTTCCAAAAGATACGGGATACGTAGTCTTTGACGCGCACTATGATCTACGAGATGAGTTTGCAGACATCAAGTTAAGCCACGCATCATACCTGCGAAGGATTGTCGAGGGAAGGGGATCTGAGAACATATTGCATGTCGGTGCAAGAGCGTTTGTAAAAGAAGAGCTAGAGTTTCTTACAGAAAATAGAATCAAGACAATTTCAGACAGGGAAATTAGGGATGGAAAGGGTCCAAGTCTTCTAAAGGATCACGTATCCACTTTTGACAGCATTTATTCCAGCTTTGATCTTGACGTGTTAGATCCTGCCTTTGCACCAGGTGTGGGAAATCCAGAAGCTGCAGGCATTACTTCAAGGGAACTATTTGACATGATTCACGCGTTTGAGGAGACAAAAGTTACAGGTGCGGATATTGTGGAGCTTAATCCGTATCACGATAACGGCTCTACTGCATCCCTTGCAGCAAAAATTATTTCTACTTTGATTGCGATGAATCTGTATCAAAAAAATAGAGGACACTAAAATTCCAGAGTGAAAGAGACCATTTTAGATAACATTCCCACGTTATTAATTTCCAAAGGGTTAATCCAAGTTTGTCAAACATGTTCAGTAACAAAAATAAATCAAATGTTAGAGATTCATATTCTAAATTAATTTCCAAGAGAATAACATTACATAATTAATTTAATTCCTCAAAACATGGTTCAAGTCAGACGGGATTCACCTGCCAACATTGGTATGATTTTGTGCACATTTGTCGAATTCGACCGGATTGGTAGTAAGTTGTCTCAAAAAAGGTTCCAAAATTCAGTTATTTTATTAAAAATTAGATTTTAATATCATATTTTTTCCCATATTTCTTAACTCCCCCCATAAGGATATGATAGCAGATCCAATGATTTCCTTCTTGACTTATGTTGTTTAGAAACTCTCTTAATTCCATTTTTCTGATCATGTTTACAGAAAAAATCAGAGTCAACATGTAAGAGTATCAAACTAAAACTTCAACACTGCAATTGAGCATTAAACCAACTTAACAAAACTCTTTGTAGATATAAAATTTTCAGATGAATTCATTGAAATTTTGAATTTCACCACGAGCCTAATTGAGTCCAAAATTATGCCTATTTTAGTAGGTGAATCTAGGACGACTTGAACCTAGGAACAGCCAAAAACTCTGTAACAAAAAAATTCTTTTACGACAAAATTTTTCTAATAGTTCCCACTGTTTGCCATGAGGGCAATAAATAAACACGAAATTTCTTGATTTTTGGATTAAATACAGAATTAGGATATATGCGAGAAAGTATTCATATCAAATCCCTAAATACTGAAAATGATAACATTGTAAATAATATTATTTCATACTATTATTCTCATAGAAAAAATTTTTGAGTTTCACAAATAATAACAACTAGCTATTATCGTTGATCAGTTGTCTGAAAATGCAGAAATATTACTAGATATTGCCGAAGAAAAACCCATAAAAGATTTTGACAAATACGTTAATGCAGCATGTGCAATCATTAAAAATTCTAAACCCCAGTACTCCATAGGTATCTACGGCGAATGGGGAACTGGTAAAACCACCATGATGAAAGGAATCCAGAAAAAAATTAAGCCAAATGATAAATTAGTCACAGTTTGGTTTGATGCTTGGAGATACGAGAATGAGGAATATCATGCAGCAATACCCCTATTAAAAAAAATTGCATATTCTATTGATGATAACAAATCAGATTTTCTTTCAATTAGAGAAAAATTACTAACGTCTACAAGAATCATAGGTAAAAATATTCTGTCAGGTATTATTTCAAAATACATTAGTGAATTAGATATAGACAGGATTGAAAACGAACTGAACCAAAAAATTTCAGTTTTAACCAAACATGAAAAAAATACAATATACTTTGATGGCTTAGAGGAAATAATCAAGGAAATGAAAGATGATTCTGAGAAGAAAATAGTCATATTCATAGATGACTTAGACAGATGTTCTCCAGAAAAAACGATTCAAATTCTTGAATCTACAAAAGCATTCTTAGATATCCCAGGATTTGTTTTTGTAATTGGGTTAAGTCATGACACTACTGCGGTTCTAATTGAAAATAAATACAAAGCAAATAATGTTAATGGCAAGGAATACATAAAGAAAATCATTCAAGTTCCCTTTCACATTCAAAAATGGAATGAAAGCGATACCAAGGATTTGATTAAGCATATGGCTACTAAACTTGTGCTATACTACAAAACTATTGTTGAAGATGAAAATACGATAAATAAATTAATTCTAACTCTTGAAAAAACCCCAGAGAAGTAAAACGATTTTTAAATTCTTTCATCATTTCAAATGAGATTTATTTTGAAAATGATCTGAAAAAATCAACGGTATTCATTCTAGTATTTGCACTAAAGTGGAAATGGGCAGATATCTATGAAAAAATGAGTAATGTAAAAGAATTTCAAAAAGAAATAGAAAAAGTGAGTAAACTAACTAAGGAAGAAAAACAAAATTTTATGAAAAACCAAAAAAATCCTAAGCTTCAGGATTCAGTAAGAAGCGAATTTGCGTATTCAGATGTAATCGCAAATTTACTTCTTGATGAAAATTTCTGGAAATTTATTACTGATAATCATATTTTAACAATACAGGATTGGGAACCATACAGAAGAGCATCTATTGCAACAAATCAAACCCAACCTGTAATTGAAAATGAACTGTTATCTAAAGTTGAACTAACAAAAATATTACAAAATTCTATTTCAGACTTCAATCAATTAAGACAGAAGATAGGGTATCAAGTGCTAGATCTTAGAGGAATAACCTTGAAAGGAGAAGATCTTACGGAAGTAGATCTTAGAGGTGTAGATCTCTCAAAAGCAGATCTTCGAGGGGCAAATCTTCGAGGGGCAAATCTTCGAGGGGCAAATCTTCGAGGGGCTGATCTCTCAAAAGCAGATCTCAGAGAGTCATATCTTGAAGGGGCATATTTAGAAAGTACAAATCTTTTAGGGGCTGATTTTCAAGGGGCAAATCTTCGAGGGGCTGATCTTATCAAAACAGATCTTACTGAATCGGATCTTACCAATACGGATTTTACGAGAGCAAATCTCACAGATGCAAATCTCACAGATGCAAATCTTTTAGGGGCTGATTTTGTAAGAGCAAAACTCACAGATGCAAATCTTTTAGGGGCTGATCTTGCCAATTGTCGTCTCGATAGTGCAAATCTTCGAGGGGCAAATTTTGAAAATATAAAGAATTTATCAATACCGATAAAGTTTGCTAAAAAAAGAGGAGCGATAAATATTTGATCAATATCAACATGGCAATAAGATGAATTACATGATAAAGGTAACTCCAATACAATTGAATTTGATGAATACACCCAAAATTATGCCCATGTTAGTGAGTGAATCCCATCCGATGATCCATAGTCCAAATTGAAACCCAATTACTATACAAACCTAGGACAACTTGAACCTTGAATTAAAAAAATACTAGTCTACACGATTCTAGAAACAATGTAATCTAAATTCTACTTTTTTAGTTTAACAATTCAAAACTATGCTAAATTAAAAAGGAAAAAAGAGAAAATAATTATTATTGCTGAACATAATGCAGAATCAATAAAAATTACATTGACGTCCAAAACACTCAGTATTCATTCCTGTAGATTACTATATTCACCACATTATCAATATAATTTGTTGTTTCCACAATCTTAATTTCTAGGTAAATTTTAAGAACAACTATGTATTTTTTTCTGTCTCATTCTAGCAAAGATAATGACATTGTAAAAGGCGTGGTCTCCGCTTTACAGAAATACAATGTATCCTATTGGTTGGATAGTAAAGAGATCAAATATGGGACAAAAATTGCAAGTACCATAGAAGATGGAATTGATAATTGTACCCATTTCTTATTGATATGGTCTAAAAATGCAAAGAATTCAGACAGTACAATAGGAGTAAAGGCAGAAATTGATCTGATCAAAACATCACAGTATAAAAATATCCACAAAATAGTATTAAAAAAAGATGATGCCAATTTACCTATAGGATTAGCAGACAACAAGTATGTTAGAATCTCAGATGAAAATGCAGAAGAGATTACATCCAAAGTTATTGAAGAACACAGACCCAGTTTAGAAAAACAGTTCTCAGATTTTAAAAATAAAGTAGTTTTAGACTATGAAAATTTTAAACCAACAAAAGAGCCAATGATTATGAATTTTTTAAAATTTGACGGCTACAAACATTATGTATCACAAAATTATGTTAAGATGTCGAAAGAAATTAAAATTAAAAAAGATGAAACTGAAGAAGAAAAAATTAAAGAAGAGATTACATTAACTGTTGAAAAAGAGATTTTGGAAAAGACTCCAAAAATTATTCCAGTAGTATCAGAATACGGATCCGGAAAATCTTCTCTTTGTCATAATATCATGTACAAATTATGTAATCTCAAAGACACATTTCCAATTTTTATTCCCTTGGGAGACATAGGACAAAAGGATGAGCGTTATAATTATGATTCATTTAAAAATATAATTTTACAATACATTCAAAAGGAATATCATCTAATGATTTCAAAAAAGGAATTTGAACTTGAAATTTTGAAAGGTAGTTTTATTTTTATTTTAGATGCAATTGATGAGATGTCGTTTAAGACCAATGATGAAATAAATCAAAATAACCTGGAACAAATCATAAAACTTTCTACAAAAAACAGAATTCTGTTGACAAGTAGACACAACTATCTTTCAGAAAATAACAAAAAACAACTAATTAACCATCACGACATATTCATTATTCAGGAATTTAATGAATCTCAAAAATCTATTTTTTTGAGAAAGAAGTTTTCTCAAAATCAAATAAAAACAATAGAAGTTGACAAAGTTATTAGACATCATAAACTGGAGGATATTGCAAAAAACCCCTATTTTTAGCGACGATATGTGACAATTTAGACAATTTTAAGCAAAACTCATCTAGGAAAATTGTAAATGAAGCAACAATAATGCAAATGCTTACAGATAACTGGATAAAATACGATGTCCAGACAAAAAATATTCCTAAAAATAAACAGAGGATGAAGATAATCTATCGTCAGCGATGTTCTGAGATTTTGGCCATTGCCGAAACTAGAAATGATAATAAACCAATATCCAAATACGACATACAAGAACAAGTCAATAATGAGTTAGGATCTGAAAATGATGCTCATCTTGATGAATATTTTAGAGATGCAAAGGATTGTACATTTCTGGTACCTCATGGAAATAATTCCTTTAAGTATATTCTCAATTCAATAAAAGAATACTTTGTTGCAAGAAGAATTATAAATGATATCAATACTGCAGATTATCAAAAGACTATTTCCGATATTACAATACATCCCTCTGATGAAACAATTAAATTTATACAAAAAATTATTCAAATTGAATGGGCAATTCAACCTCATGTATTTGAGGAGATAAACATTGATCAGTCAAATCAATACTACTCAGAATTATTAAAATTTGAGAACAAGACATACAACATTCTCAAATTTTTAGATTTGGCAAGAAAGGATCCTGAAAAACCCAGTGTTGGCGTATTAGTGGAAATATTACGTAACTCAGGAAAAATGTCAAAACAAGTAATTTTGACTAAATTAAATCTTCATGGAGGATATCTTGAAGACGTAGATCTCACTACAGTAGATCTTAGATCTGCCAATCTAGTAGGTGCCAATCTAGTAGGTGCCAATCTTGCAGGTGCCAGTCTAGAAGGTGCCAGTCTCAAAAAAGTAAATCTCATGGGTGCCAATCTTGCAGGTGCCAATCTTGCAGGTGCCAGTCTAGAAGGTACAGATCTATGCATGTCAAATCTTACTAATGCTGATTTTGATGGAGCAAATCTTAGTACAGCAAAAAATTTACCCACAACCACTAACGAAACCAAAAAAAGATCCAAACTTTAGAATGTTAATATTTCCCAACATCTATTCTGCTCAAAAATAAGAATGATTTTTCTAGATTTTGATACTAAATCCATTAAGAATTCTCCAAAGTCTAAATGAAATAAGAAATTTTTCGGCCCAAATTCAAAGAAGTTAAACCGTATGCATGAATCAGATTAATCATAAGGTTAGAATCAGATTGAATTCAATAGATGCGCCCAAAATTATTCCCATGTTAGCGGGTGAATCCCATCCGATGAGTTGTGGATCTAAATTAAAACCCAAAAACAGTACAAATCTAGGACGACTTGAACCTGGAAACGAGACAAAATATTATCTGGAACTTAAGAGGTTCACAATTTCTGTCTGTCTAAAAATGTCTTAATCCTCTAAAGATCCAAATTCTCTTTAGGATAATTTTCAATATGGAATTAATCCCCTATTCTCTTTTTATGCATTACATTACTTTTTCAGAATGAAAATAAGAAATATGAGAAGATAATTTTATGAATATTTAATATGATCAAAATTTCAATATCAATATGAAATATGTTGAAGAAGAAATTCACAACATAGCAGAATTATTAACAAAGATTGAAACCCACACAAACTCGATCAAAGAACCCATATGGTTTAGAGGTCATGCAAAAAAGGATTGGGATTTAATTCCATCAATATTTAGAGATACTAAAAAAAGAGAAATAGATTATCTTAAAGAATTCAAACAAGATGCAACTTTATTGGTTGAACCAAGACCCCGAAAACCGTATGAATGGTTATTCATTATGAGACACAATCATATTCCAACAAGATTATTGGATTGGACAGAAAGCCCATTAGTTGCAACATTTTTTGCAGTAAATGATGAAAAACATATTGATGAAGATGGTGCATTGTGGAATCTTCTACCTTTAGAATTAAATCGCAATGTAGATTTATTTGAAAATGAAACAACACTACCCTCATTTGAAGAAGACGAATTTTTAGAAGCATATACTCCAGAAAAATTTGCATCAGCTAAACCTGAGAATCAGAGAAAAACATTAGCGTTTTTGGCACCTAGAAATTCAAATAGAATGCAAGCACAGTTGAGTGTATTCACAATAAATCATTATGATAAAACATCAATTGAGCAGATTGGTGATGGAAATCATTTATGGAAATATATTATACCTAAAGAAGCAAAAATAACTTTAAAAAAAGAATTAGATATGCTGAGGATAAATTATTTTCAACTGTTTCCGGAACTTCCATATATTTATGAAAAAATCAAGGGATGAATAAATTGGAAATTAAAATTTCAACAATTGCAAAAAATTCAATTTTGGATATTTTTGCAATAAAAAATAAAATAGATCTAGACCCCGTATATCAAAGACATGGAGATTTATGGACTCTGGAAAAAAAACAACTATTCATCGATTCTATTTTAACAGGATATGATGTCCCAAAATTATACCTTCACGTTTTAGCAAAATCTTACAAAATCAAAGAAGAAAAGGCATTGTATGCCGTGATAGATGGAAAACAACGATTAGGTACAATTTGGGACTTCGTCGATAATAAATTTCCATTAGGAGAATTAAAAATGGAATATCGTGGAAAGGAATATGATTTAACAGGATTATTTTACGGGGATCTGGTATCAAATTATCCAAAATTTGTAGATATTTTTGACAATTATCCTCTTCCAATAATTGCAGTGAAAACTCCTGGAGATGATTTAGATCCGATAGAAGATATGTTTTCAAGATTAAATGAAGCAACATCAATCAATTCTCCTGAAAAAAGAAATGCGATTGGAGGAAAATTAGTCAGATTAATTAGAGAAATTGCCGAACATTCATTTTTTCAAGAATCAGTAAAAGTTGCCAATAAGAGATATCAACATTATGAAATCACAGTACGATTACTATTCTTGGAATATTGCATCAGAAATAAAGAAGTTGTAGATACAAAAAAATCATACTTGGATGAATTTGCACGAGAATTTAAAGAAAAAAATATTGATGAAAAAATTCCTGAGACAGTAAAAAAAGTTCTAGAGAGAATGACAAGAATTTTTGAATTTAAAGATAAATTACTAGGATCACAAGCAAGGATACCGATCTATTATTTACTTTTTAGAGAAGCAGGATATCAAAGTATGCTGAGTAACATCCATAGACAAAAGATCATAGAATTCGTGGATGCTGTAGAACAAAATAAGGTAGACAGGGCAGAAAATCCTAAAAAAGAAAAAAGAGATCTTTCAGAATATGACCGACTAACAATACAAGGAACAAATGACGCAAGTTCTATTAGAACAAGATTTAAAATTATATCAAAATATTTTGGAGTAGATAGTTCAAAAATTTATGATTTATGAATGCAATAAATTAAATTTCAAAAAATGAAGATAGTCATATTTCACTCACTAAACTAGCAATATGCAAAATAGTAATATCATAATTTGTTCATTTTAGATTGTGGCAATCATCTATGGAATTTCAGAAGCAACAAAAGAATTCCTAAAGAAACTTCCAAAAGATGTCAAATCCCTGGAGTATATCGACAAAATTCATCAAAAATTAACTGAAGAATATGATGATCTAGAAAATAAAGGACTGATTGCAAAATTCAGTCGCTGGAATAAGAAACGTCAAATTAAAAAAATTGAAGAAAATCAAGACAGCAAAGAGCACAAAGGTGCTAGAGGCGAAGTACTAGCTTTAGAAAAACTCTCAGAACTATCTGATGACTATCACGTTTTTTGTGGAGTTAACAAAGAACTAAAAAAATATATCACATACAGAAGAGAAAGAAATCTCAAATCAGCACAGATGGATTTTGTCGTAGTGTCAAAAAGAGGGGTATCTGTGATTGAGGTAAAAAACTGGAGTTCACACTATTACAAGAATCACTATGGACTTTCTCCTCACGAACAGGTTGATAGAGCAGGTAGGGTATTGTGGATATCACTCAAGTCCTCTTGGTTTAGTCCCAAAGATCCTCCCATCTCCAGTGTGTTGCTGGCCATACAAGGAAACATCAATTATGATGATGATTATGGATATGTAATTGTAAAGAATCTCAATAACATCAACTACTATTTGCAAAACAGAGGAGAGATATTTTCAGACAAAGAAGTGTCCAGGTTGATTGGCCGAGTAAAAGGAGACATTACAAAATAATTTTATTCCTAATTTGGATTTCTAGACACAAAAAGCTACCCGTCCCGCAGATGTGTAATGGACATTTTTCCAAGTAAATCAATTCCCCACAAATCTAAAATCTAGTTATTTGTTGATTTAGATATGAAGATAGGCATGTCTCTTTCAAATTATGGAATTCTTCCTTCTCGATCTTTTCTAAAAGATGCAGCTTTGGAGATTGAAGGATTAGATCTTGATTCAATATGGACCTCTGATCATATCATCGTTCCAAAAAATGACACTCCCTGGAATAGAGTCTTTGAAAGTATGACCACGTTGGGGTTTTTATCATCAATCACTGAATCTGTTCAACTGGGTTCTTCAATACTCTTAGTCCCTCTTAGGGAACCTCTTGTTTTGGCAAAACAAATTGCAACTCTGGACTCGCTGTCAAATGGAAGAGTGGTAATTGGAGTTGGAATAGGGTGGAACAAAAAAGAGTTTGATTTGCTTGGATGTGATTTTAAAAATAGAGGGAATATCATTACAGAAAATATCGATATCATGAGAAAGATGTGGGCTGGCGATTATACAAAACAAGGCTATTCGTGTGAACCTATGCCGATATCTGATAACGGGCCACCAATATTGATTGGAGGGCAATCGGACGGGGCATTAAAGCGAGTTGCATCAATTGGTGATGGATGGCATCCAGTTGGGATATCTGCACAAGAGTATGATATGGGAATACAAAAAATTACACAAATGAAAAAGGGCAATTTTATCTGGTCTTTACGAATTAATTTTGCTGCCAATCAAAAAATTGAATCCAGATATTCTGGAGCAGATGGAACTCCCAGATTACGATTAGTTGGCAACATTGACGAGTTAATCTCACAAATTCAAGAATATCAAAAAATTGGATTGACTCATCTGGTGTGCGATATTAGGGCCGATTCAAAAAAGGAATATTTTGAGCAGTTAAAATCCATCGGTGAAATTAAAAATTCATTCTAGGCGAGTAAATTTCTATACATTTGACGCACAAATGGAACTGTATAGAGACAAGATAGTACCCTAATCCGGTCGGATTCAACAGATGCGCCCAAAATTATCCCCAAGTTAGTGGGTGAATCCCATCCGATTTGAACCTAGAATGATAAGAGTGTCTAACTGATTTAACAAAACTCACCCCCAGCATAGAATCCTCTTAGTTCCGCATGCTATTTTGTCTTAATTCAAAGTTCAAATCATCCTAGATTTTCACAGTTATTGGATTTCAAACCAATCCTATGAATCGTCAAATTGTATTCACCTACATGACGTTTCCAGTATGCCATATTTTGCGCTCAGTTTGTATAATTTTATAATTTTTGTGCTATTTTTCCCAGATTTGATTTCTGTTCACTTTATTAGATGGTATTTTGGGTATATCACGTGCTGAACAATCTCAGAGAATCTCTCCGCCCGGCCCTTGAAAAGATGGGACGCGGATTTGCAGCTACAGGACTGTCTCCAAACTTTTGGACTTTTGTAGGCTTAGGATTCGCACTTGTTGCAGCAGTCATTTACGGAATGGGAATTGAATTTGGATTAATAATTGGAGGAGTGCTGCTGCTTGTTTCAGGTTTCTTTGACATGGTTGATGGGCAGGTGGCTCGGGTCACTGGAAAGAGTTCAAAAAAAGGAGAGTATCTTGATTCCATGTTTGATAAAATTTCCGAAGTCGCCATATTTTTAGGAATTTTAATCGGAGGATACGCCGAACCGTACATCGTATTGCTTGCAATTACCTTGTCATTGCTAGTGAGTTACGCAAGAGCAAAGTCAGATTTGATCAACATCAAGCTTCAAGGCGTAGGAATTGGGGAGAGAGCAGAGCGACTATTGGCAATTGCAATAATAGGAATTATAGGATTCATGGATTATGCAGTGGTGATTGTAGTGATCATTGCCGGAATTACACTCATTCAAAGAATGATATTCACTACAAAAAATATTAAGGAATAAGACTAACGAAGTTTTCCACGTTTTCTTCTGCTATCTTCAGATCTGATTTTAAGAATTTTGAAGTGAATTGCACATGAAATACAATAATGCTTTAGAACCGTTGGTGAAGCAATGTATGCGCCTTGAGCTCTCAATTCTTTTGCCAAAGTATGCTCAACCAGATTCAGTCTAGACGTTACTTTCTTAGCCTTGTCTTTTGGGACAGTTTGTCCACAGTTTGTACATTGTACAGTGCCCGAAGAACCTTTTCCTCCTTTTGTACGACCTCTACTTGCACGCTTAAGTGGCATGAATTTCTGAAAATTCGCCTACTTATATTCTTGTAGGATTTGCAAAAAAAGACGTCAATTAGGGATAAAATATGAAAAAAGATCCCTCATCTTTTAATTCTAGATCGTGCATTTTTCAATGATAACAAATGCGCGGTCTGTGTCATAATTGCTTTAGATCTGGAGTCAAAATAATTCCAATAAAGGGCGAGATCCTGTGTCAAGTTTGCATCGATAAAATCAATGCAAAAAACTAAATCACTATCATGACAAATCAAGAGAAATGAAATTAGCGGTTTTTTCTCATTGTGCAATGGATACCATTTCCATTGACGGGAATAGGTATGAGCAGATCGGAGGGGCCGCATGCTACGGAGGGATTACCGCCAGACAGTTCAAGTTTGATGTTGATCTGTTCACTAAATTTGGTCCAGATTTTCCCAAACAATACCTGACAGAGCATAAGATTAATTTTGCAAATTCAGAATCCAAAAAAAATACCACCAAATTTTCCATTTCAATTACGGGTTCAGACAGGACTCTCAAGATTGAAAATGAATGTGACCCGATAGACCATATGGAAGCCAGTGCAGATGGCCATATTGTCAGCCCAATATATCATGAGATATCAGAGCATACGTTTAAAAAAATTAAGAGCGACTCAAATTTTCTTTTCGTTGATCCTCAGGGATTTCTAAGGCGAAAGGACTCAGAAAATAACATTCTTTTAGAAAAAACAGACCTTGATCTTTCTGACGTCAATGCAATCAAAGTGAATCCTGAAGAGGCACAGCAGATTGTAAGCGGAAGTCATGATGAAATGATGCGGGCATTACAGAAAAAAGGAGTCGAGCATGTCCTGCTGACAAACAAAACAGACGTATCCATGTTGATAAAAGATAAAATTTATTCCATAACTCTTCCAAATAGTCGAATTCACGACACAACAGGGATAGGAGACATATTTAGTGCCACATTTGCATGCACCATGCTAAAAGAAAAGGACTTTCTATGGGCTCTTTGTTTTGCTGGCGGTGCTGCACAGGCCGCACTTGAATCCAATAATATAGGGCTGCAAAAAATTCCCAAAAAGGGAACCATTGAAACAAATGCATCATACTTTTACAATCTTGTAAAATTCAGAGACCTGTGACAAACAGTTCTTTTTTTAACATTCTTCGGTCATAGAAACCATTTTTCATGCTTGAAAATATCTTTGCCACAATCTTTGATGTGGAATTTTTAGATTATTAGTCAATGAGAAAAGAGTAAAACAGAATTTGAAAGATTGTCACATACCTTTCGGGATCAGAGTAATTTTTGTGCGTAAAGCTACGAATATTCTTTTATTGCGCCAAATTGACTATTTTTCAATGCTAATTGGCATTTACGGTTCTGGAACTACAGAATCAGCTGCAAAGATAATCAAAAAGATTCTGGATGATGCAGAAATCAAGTCTTTTTCAATTACAAAATCCACAAGCAAGCAAGCCGACTGCGTGATTGTTTTAGGAGGAGACAAGGGAGTAAGAAATTATTTTCATAAGACGTTTGATTCCACCTTGCCCATTTTAGGCATCAGTGAAGGAGAAGCTAACGGTTTTTTAGCTCAGATTGATCTCAGGGAATTTGCATCGTACGGGGACATTCTAAAGAGACAAAAGTACACTGTTGAAGAGGTCCCAAGACTAGGAGTAAAAATTGACGGAAAAAATGTCTATCCAGTCTTAAATGATGTCGCAGTATTTTCATCAAAGAGTGCAATGCTGATGGAACACACGCTACGAGTCAACGGGGAAGAGGTATGGCACGACAACAGTGACGGCATAATCGTATCCACTCCAATCGGCTCGTCTGCATACTCAATGTCTGCAGGCGGTCCCGTGCTTTTCCAAGACTCAGAAGTGTTTGAAATACTTTCTGTAAATTCACTTGATGTGACAAGAAGGCCAATCATAGTATCAAATTCTAGCTCTATTGAGATAGATGACATTTCTGCAAGACTTCATTGCGAGGTCGTCTTAGACGGTCTTGACAGATACAAAGTAAACAACACCGTGGAATGTGCCCAATTCTTTCCGGCTGCAAAGATAATCCGTCTCAAAAAAAATTCAACTGCAATTTCCGCTCTTGCCAAAAAGGTGCATCTTGCCGAAGAACTGCTCAGCATGTCTCCAAGCTCCAAGCTGCTTTTGAAGACATTGGAATACGAGGGTGCGCTGACTCAAAAAGACCTAGCAAACAAAACATTACTTCCTTCAAGAACGGTAAGAATGGCATTGAGCAATCTATTGAAAAGGGGATATATCAAAAAGAAGGTATCCATCAGAGATGCAAGGCAAAAAATCTACGAGATTTCAAAGATAGAATAGGCCAGGTATCAAGCGTAGGATTATTTCTCAGATGCCGCCTTGAGAAATGAAGTGAAGGATTCTTCGGGGAATCCAGGCCTGCTGTTAAACTCAGGATGAAACTGAACACCCAGATAGAATTTGTGGTCGGGAATTTCAAGGATTTCCATCCTTTTTCCGTCATCGCTGTCTGCGGAAAACATCAAGCCATTTTTCTCAAGCTGAGGAATGTATTCTTTGTTAATCTCATATCTGTGCCTGTGACGCTTGTTGATAACTTTATCATTGTAGATTTGCTGCGCATTTGTATTTTCTTTTATCATTACCTTGTTTGCACCAAGTCGCAACGAGCCACCCATCTCTGAAACTTGTTTTTGTTCAGGCAGAAGATCAACTAGGGGATTTTTTGCATCTGCTTTAATTTCAGTTGAGTTGGCATCTTCCAAGTTCAAAACATTTCGACCAAAGGCTATTGCTGCCAGCTGAAATCCAAAGCATATTCCCAGATAGGGTATATTTTTCTCTCGAGCATAATTTGCAGTTTGTATAATGCCCTCTGATCCTCTCGTCCCAAATCCTCCAGGAACTAAAATTCCATCATAATTTGATAAAGTGTTGTAATCATCAATTGATTCAGAGTCTATCCAATGTATGTCTACAGATTTTCCCATCTGGGCTCCCGCATGTTTGAGTGCATGGTTGACACTGACATAACTGTCTGCAAGAGTAACATATTTTCCAACCATGGCAATCCTTACCTTTTGATCTTCATGATCTACCATATTTTGCGCAATTTCATTCCAGGCATCCCAGCTGGCAGAGGTATTGAGCATCCCAACTTTGCTAAACTTTTTAAATATAGAATCCATGATTCCTTGATCATACAACATCTGAGGTATTTCAAATATGGATTTTGCATCATGGCATGATAAAACGTCTTTTGTTGTCACGTTTGTAAACATTGCAATCTTTTTCTTTGTTTTTTCTTCTAATGGCAAAGTACACCTTACTGCAAGAAAGTCGGGCTGAATTCCTATTCGCCTTAACTCTTGCACGCTGTGCTGTGTCGGCTTTGTCTTCTGCTCCCCTACAACATCCAATGATGGAGCCAAGGTAACATGAACAAAGATCACGCCCTCAGGACCTTCTTCGACTTTCATCTGCCTTAACGCTTCAAGAAACGGCAAGGACTCAATATCCCCCACGGTGCCGCCGCATTCCACTATCAAAAAGTCTAGTTTTTCATTTTCGGCAATTCCCCTAATCCTATTCTTGATCTCATCTGTAACGTGAGGAATTATCTGAACGCATGCCCCCAGATATTCACCCTTTCTTTCAGCCTCAATTACAGAGGAATATACCTGAGCTGTGGTAATATTGTGGCTCTTTGGAATATTCTGATTTAGGAATCTCTCATAATTTCCAATATCCATGTCACATTCACCTCCGTCATCAGTGACAAAGACCTCGCCGTGAGCCACAGGATTCATCATTCCCGCATCATAGTTAAGGTAGGGATCAATTTTGATGCAGGATACTTTTTGATCAGATAATTGTAACAGTTTAGCAATAGAGGAACTGGTAACCCCTTTTCCAAGGCCAGACATCACACCACCTGTGACAAAAATAAACTTCGTCTGCACGTTAATGAAATGAGCATCTGGTTTTTGTATGTTTTGTCGATCATTGCTGGAAAAATATTCATAAGATCTTATTTTATTGGTCTGAATGTTCATCACGTATTACGTCATATGTACGAATATACTCGCAAGATAAAATTCTGTCAGCGGGACAGGAAAAATGCGATCTTGGTAGAACATTGTGTCTCAGATGTCAAGCAAGCACATTCAACAAAACAAATACCAAACATCAGTCAGCTCCAATCGCATCCAAATGCATGTAAAATATTTTTTCATATGCTTTCACTCTTTCTGCAAATCTTGCTTCTTTGTTGATCGGATTGCATTTCATGCAGGAATTTGCATTCCCAGATTCAATTTCATTTATCAATTCAAAAAATGAAGTGCAATTGATCTTAGAGATCATGTTGTCAATACTATCTGATGGCATTTCACATTCAGCATACTTTTGCAGTCAAGATAAACCCCAATTAAGATTACAGAAATGATACTGATGAGAACACACGATCAGACCTCGAAGTTGAATTTCATCATAAATATCGACCATGCTTAAAAGTCCTCATGCCATATTTATCACATGTCCTCAGGCTGTAACTCGCAGTTACCGTTTGAAACATGGAAAGTCAAGTGCCCATTAATGCAAAAGTCACATTGAGACGGACCACAGCATTTACACATGGAAGTATTGACAGCGATTCGACGAAGACAATCAAACTTACGGGTCATCCCATATCCATTTCCATCATGGTTTGACTGTAATAATCAGAGAATTGTTCGCCTGGCCTCCTGCCTTTTTTCATTTCTTCTTGGAGTTTTTTAATAAACTCCTCAGCTTTTGCAGGGTTGAAAATATTCGAATTGTGCCATCAATGTATCCATCATTTCCACGATATCCGTCAACTACAACACAACATGTGTTGGTAGATGTCATCTCAAAGGACGACCACACTTTCTGTATCACTTCACATGTTCACGATTCCATCATGAAATACTAAATATTCTTTACCGTCATTCATTTTGAACTTCCCAGTATTTTCATTTAGACATATTTTACCAGCATTAGTTATTTATTTTGATATTTTTACATGCTGGACGATAAACGGGATTCAACCTCAAATTTAAAACGAAAATACCATGCGATACAAAAATATTTCATTTTTACAATTAAAATCAAAACCACCACCCATAACAAAAGACATCCGTTTTAGACATCTCAGAGTTTGCATTCTTGTTGTCAAAGATTTTTTTTAGATTCAAATATTCCCACAGCACAGTTACATATTCAAATTTTTCAAAGTCTTGTAAACATGTTCTTTACAAGTGTAAGAAAATTTTTAATTTTTCAAATAAGTTTTTGGTATGGATACCATCTATTTTTTATTCCACGTGGTCCATTGTGATGTGAGAACATCTAGTTTGGCGGCCATACTTGAAATTAAATTTCAACAAACGAAAAGACAGACACCTGACCGCCAATCTTAAACGTTTTTAAAAAAATTTAGAGCCTTGTTTGTTTTTTGAGACTTTTTGTAAACGACATTATTTTTGTTTCAAGCTGACTTTGTGACGTTTTTTCAATCAATTTCAGATATGCACTTCCCACAATCACAGCATCAGCTCCAGCTTTGACATACGTCTTAACATCATCAGGAGTTGAAACTCCAAATCCTATACCTACGGGAATTTTTCCTTTTGTTTGTTTTTTGACCTCTTTTATTGCCTTTAGGGTATAGTTTTTGATTCCTGTTTTGACTCCAGTTGTTCCAAAAACCGCTACAAGGTACAAAAATCCAGTAGACACTTTTGCAATTTTTTGTATTCGGGTTTTACTGGTGTTTGGAGATATCAGAAAAATGGTATCAGTCTTGTTTCTAGATGCTTCAAGGTAATCTGCAGATTCCTCTACGGACATGTCAGGCAGAATGAATCCGTCTATACCAGCTTTTTTAGCATCAGAAATAAATTTTTGATATCCCCTACTATACAAAATATTGGTATAAGTCATCAATATCAGAGGAATATCAGTTTCCTTTCTAATTTTTGTGACAGTATTGAAAAAACTGTTAATCTTAGTTCCATTCTCCAGGGATATCAGGCTTGCATTTTGAATTACAGGGCCATCAGCCAAAGGATCAGAGAATGGAAATCCCAATTCTATAATGTCGACTCCGCCCTTTACCAGCCCTCTTACAGTTGCCAACGTTGATTTTTCATTTGGGAATCCGGCCATGATGTATGCAATCAATGCTTTTTCATTCCTTACTTCTAATTCTGTAAATTTTTCTTTAATTCTTGACATTTACTAACTATGTGACAATACGTTGTATATTTAATAAAAACTGTCTCAGGTTTGAGATTCTTTTGACATCCCCCAACACAATACAACAAGCAGACCAGAATATGTTTTAAAATTATTGCAAGACCATAATTCATCATCCAAATATTTGCAAAACATTTTAAGTTGAAATCATATCACATCTTTCAAAAAGTTTTTTATAATTATTCAAGATACTGGATTTAATGAAAATAACGACACATATGATGACGTTATCTATTCTTTCAGTAGCGGTAATTGGCTTAATGGCCATGACACCGGCTGCTTTTGCAGATCATTCAGAAGTCACAATCGTACCGGCAGCAGGTTCTGGTGCCCCGGGTTGTGAAGAAACAGCAGACGGATGCTACATTCCAGGTACTGCCACGGTGGACGTAGGCGGAGTCGTGATAATAACCAATACGGACAGCGCGGCCCACACGTACACGTCCGGAACTCCTGACGGAGGGCCAGACGGCGTATTTGATACGAGCCTTTTGATGATTAACAATTCCTTTGAGTGGAATCCGATGACCGTAGGCGAGCAGCCATATTTCTGCATGGTTCATCCATGGATGGTTGGAATGATCACAGTGCAAGAAGCAGGAGATGACATGATGGAAAAAGACGATCATGACATGATGGAAAAAGACGATCATGACATGATGGAAAAAGACGATCATGACATGATGGAAAAAGACGATCATGACATGATGGAAAAAGACGATCATGACAAAGACAACCACGTTACACTGGACCATGACATCACCAGCGGTTCTGTAACTGAGATGGAAATAGACAGAGTCCACATCCCTAATTGTCAAAATCGATTCATCTGATGCAGGTTCAATTACAATCACTCTTCCAAGAGACGTAATTGATGCAACCATTAATGATGAAGATGACGAATTGTTTGTTATCGTTGACGGGGAAGAAGTAGACTTTGATGAGACAAAAACGTCTACGGACAGAACCGTAACCATAGCGTTTCCAGCAAACACTGAAGAGATCGAGATAATCGATAGCTTTGTAGTTCCAGAGTTTGGTACAATAGCTGTAATGATACTGGCAGTTGCAATAGTTTCAATGGTTGCAATTTCTGCAAAATCAAGACTCAGCATCATACCAAGACTGTAACGCAAATAATCTTTTTTTATTTATTTTTGTCTGTTCAAATAGTTCTGAACCTCTTCGACATCCTTATCGCCCCTTCCAGAAAGCGTGACCACTATTGATTCTGAAGGTTTTGATTTTCTTGCAACCTTAACTGCCTCAGCAATCGCATGTGCAGACTCCAATGCAGGGATTATCCCCTCAGTCCCGGTAAGCATCAAAAACGCGTCAATTACTTCAACGTCAGTGGCGGAATGATACTTTACACGTTTTGTATCCTTATAGTATGAATGCTCAGGTCCCACTCCAGGATAGTCCAGTCCGGCTGAAATGCTGTGGGTTTCAGTTACCTGTCCCTCTTTGTCTTGAAGTAGATACGTCATCATTCCATGTAGTACCCCTTTACTTCCAGCGGATAATGTGGCTGAATGATACTTGGACTTCAATCCTTGTCCTGCAGCTTCAACTCCAATGATTTCTGCACTGGTGTCCACAAGAGGGTAAAACGTGCCAATTGCGTTAGAACCTCCCCCCACGCATGCAATGACACTGTCAGGAGTCTTGTTATTGATTTTTTTTATCTGTGACTTTATTTCTTTTCCAATCACGCTTTGAAAATCCCTAACCATGACAGGATACGGGTGAGGGCCTACAGCTGAACCAAGAAGATAGTACGTAGACTCTACGTTTGTAATCCAGTCGCGAATAGCCTCATTAATCGCATCTTTTAGCGTCTTTGAGCCTGACTTTACAGGATGCACCCTGCATCCAAGCATGTTCATCCTGTACACGTTTAGCTTTTGACGAATGGTATCTTTGTAGCCCATGTACACCTCTGCCTTCATCCCCAATGCTGCACAGGCCATAGCAGTAGCGACGCCGTGTTGTCCGGCACCAGTCTCAGCAATGATTCTTTTTTTATTCATTCTTTTTGCAAGGATTGCCTGTCCCAGAGTGTTGTTGATTTTATGAGCCCCTCCGTGCAGCAAATCTTCTCGCTTGAGATAGATTTTTCCGCCACCTAGCTTTTCAGACAGGTTCTTTGCATAGTATAACGGGGTAGGCCTCCCGGCATACACTTTGAGATAATAGTCTAGCTCCTTTTTGAATTTCTTGTCATTTTTAAACTTGAGATAATTCTCTTCGAGTTCCTCAATTGCAGGAACAAGCGTTTCTGGAATGTATTTTCCACCAAATTCTCCAAACCGACCATCTTTAGGATATTTCAATACGCATTCACCAACTTTTTTACCTGTTCTTCAATGTTGTCACTTTTCATAATGCTTGAACCTATTAGAAATGCATCTGCACCACATTTTTTTAAATATTGAATATCTTCAGGAGTATTAATTCCACTTTCAGACAGGATAATCCTTGACTCATCATGTCCTTCCAAGACCAATTCAGTAGTCTTAAGATCAATTTCCAACGTGTCAAGGTTTCTGTTGTTGATTCCTATAATGTCAGCTTTTGTTTTTAGGGCATTTTGAAATTCTTCTCTTGTATGCACTTCCAACAAAATGTTCAATCCCTGCTTGTGCCCATAGCCGATAAACTCATCTATGTCATCGAGATATTTTTGATCAAACAAAGATTGAATTACCAGCACATAGTCAGCCCCGATCTTCTTGGCAGCATCAATCTGTACCTTGTCAATCATGATATCCTTCATCAGCAATGGTACATCCACAGCCTGTCGTACCTTCATAAAATATTCAGGTGAGCCATGAAACAGATGCGGCTGAGTCAGCACCGAAAGTGCCCTTGAGCCCCCGGCAATCATCTGTTTTGCAATGCTGGCAGGATCCGTAAGGGTTCTAATTTTTCCCAATGACGGCGATGCAAACTTTATCTCAGTCAGCAGCGTCGCATGTCGATTGGTCTTGATAACATCTACAAAATCCATGTCGGATTTTTGCAAGTCCACATTTATGTCATATATGCCATCATCAATTGCAATTTGGGAATTATTTACCAGTTTTCTTAAAATGTTTTCAGCCATCTACAACCTCCCTCAATTTAGAAATATCCCCAGTATGTCCGACAAATTTTTCCAACAACGACATGGCCTTGCCATCCCTAATTGTATTTAATGCAATCTCCACGCCCTCTTCAAAATTATTTGCAATATTTGCGACGATCAATCCTCCTGCAGCATTTAACGCAGTGGTTTCAATCATCGCCTGATTTGCAGTATTATCCAGCACCCCTACAAATGACCTTATCGCATCTTCTTTTGATTTGATTTGTATGTCTGTCAGCTTTGACTTGTGCAGTCCTACAGCTTCCGGGTCTATTGCATTCATTAACACGCTGTCTTTTTTTAAAATACATACTCTGTTGACTGCACTGGTTGAAAATTCATCCATCCCGTCATCTGAACGAACAGTCATGACATTTTCTGAACCCTTTCTTTTTAAAATTTCAGGCAGTCTGTCAAGATATTCTGCAGAAAATACGCCAACCAGCTGATTTTTCACCCCGGCCGGATTTGACAGTGGACCCAACAGATTAAACGCGGTTCTTTTGCCCAGCTGCTTTCTTGCAGGTGAGACATGTCTCATGGCAGGATGAAACTTTTGTGCAAACATGAAGCAGATGCGGTACTTTTCTAGAACGTCTGCGATTTGTGCAGGCTCTTGGTTCAGGTCATATCCAAAGTATTCAAAGATATCAGCACTTCCAGAAACCCCGGAACTTGAGCGATTTCCATGCTTTGCGACAATTCCACCAGAGGCTGCCACTACAAACGATGCTGTTGTGGACACGTTAAAAGTCTGCAGCGCATCCCCACCGGTACCACACATGTCAATTACGGTTCCGGAGATTTCAGGCTCAACTTTAAGGGCAAATTCCTGCATTTTGTCAAGCATTCCCAACAGTTCATCATCAGTCTCACCCTTTAGTGCAAGAAAAGATAAAAAATCAGCGTTTTGCATGTTGTCTGTCTTGCCAGACAGTACGTCAGTCATGACAGAATTCATTTCATCATAGGCGAGATTTGTCTTTTTTTGCAGTTTTAAAATAAGATCAGCAATCATTTTCTTTTACCTGTTGTATGAAATTTGCAAGAATTTTTTTTCCATCTTCAGTCATTATGGATTCGGGATGAAACTGTACTCCCTGAATCAGATATTCTTTGTGCTTTATCGCCATAATTTCGCCATCATCTGCAGCTGTTGCGATGACTTGCAACACATCAGGAATAACAGTTTTGTCTCCGACCAAGCTATGATACCTTGTTGCCTTGAACGGATTTTTGACATCCTTGAACAAGGCAGAATCAACATAATCAACAGGACTGGTCTTGCCATGTCTCACGCATCCGGCATTTGTTACATTGCCACCAAACGCATGTATGATTCCCTGATGTCCCAGACAGACTCCCAGAATGGGAGTAGTTTTTCCCATGTCTTTGATCACATGGCTGCACACTCCAAAATATTTTTCTTCTTCAGGGGTTCCAGGTCCAGGTGAAATTATTATTGCATCATAATTGTTTTGCTTAATTTCATCCAATGTGATCTTGTCATTTCTGATTACATCGCAGTCTACGCCAAGTTCTCCAAGATACTGTGCAATGTTGTATACAAATGAGTCATAATTATCGATGATTAGAAATTTCATAGATATCCGCCTTTAGAATTTTTTAGGCATGATTGAAAGCCTGACAATTTGCACCTACAGCCAAAAATAACGAGTCATATCTTCAACAGTTATTTGACTAATCATTATTCCATTAGAAGTACGACTCATGACAAACCTATCGATGAGAATTATATAAAATCTACCTTAATTGACGGCGAGGGGTTTTACAATTATTTGAACATCCACACATGTCATATTTTACAGATGATGTTTTACAGAGTCAATCCAACCGTAAGACCAACGGGTAAATTTCCAAATTCAAATGTCAATAGTAGTGCAATATCTGAGGGACACAATTAGACAAGTAGTTTTCATATCCACATGTAAGAACCAAAAAACAAGAGCAGGTATGATTTTTGGAATTAGAACAATTTCAATTAATCATCAAATTATGGATTAGACAGTGACACCCAGGCAGTTTTTAGAAAAGTGAACCCAGCAGGACCTGTGGCGATAAGGTTAGAATCCAAAAATGTAGGCTCAAATTCAAGTAATTAATCAACTAATTAAGGAATAGGAAGAGACACATACAGTTTTTGTATTTTGCATGAAGGTAATCCCCACATCAGATTCACGATTTTTTTACGATTATGAAATTATTAGTACGGGTAGTTTTACAATCAACCTATGAAAGAGGATTCGATTGCCGAATGTGTAGATTGTGGGGCACAATGCACGTATACAAAACACCGTATGCAGACCCATGCAGAATATTTGAAAAGGCACAGGTGTCAAAAGTGTGGGAATTTTGCATTGAAAACTAAGAGTTTAGATTTTTAATTTTAAACAGAAGGGATCGAAATGAAGCAGTAGATGCATTACCCAAACATAAAAAAATGTTACCAATAGTGATGTCACCATTCATTCCGTCATCATGGCAGTCAGAAGCTTTTGTACTTTCTATGAAATTTCATGGCCTAGCGGAGTCTCAGGAATAATGTCCGGCAGAATCATGTAGCATGAACAGTATGCGGACACATACCAGACTCAAGAAGATAGACATTGCAGACTCATTCATCAAGGAAAAGTGTGGAATTGACTTTAAAATTTACAGAAAATTTTGGGTCGGATTTAAGTCATGTTCAAGAAAATTAGCATTGCTGGAGATAAGATATCAGTAGACAGAACATACAAACCAATCAATGCATAAAAAGATCTTTTACATTACTGCTTACGAATCCAAGACAAGATAAACAAAGATGGCGTCTGGGAAATTTTATTTTCATTCTACGTTTAATTGAATCCATAATGGAAAATGATCAGATATTTTATACTTGAAAATGTCTTTGGTAATTTCTCCGTATGGAGGTTCATCTTGTTCAGGATACAGGTTTAGAACCCCTCCATCATGTATTCTATGGTTATTTTGACTGTGATAAAAAATCTGATCATATCTTTTTCCCTCTACCAACGAGCTTCCATGATCATCCCCCAAAATATTTGGATGAGTTTCAAGATGATGTTTTGTTATGGCTTTGAATTGAGGACTGTCCTCCTTTGGAATATTAAAGTCCCCCAGCACAAAGATATCCTTATCTTTTACAGATTCGGATTCTCTTCTTTTTTTAATCCAATCTGCGAGCTTGTCAAGGGCAGTTGTACGTCGTTCCATGGCTCTGACACTCTCATCATCCCATTTGACATGTGCTGCAAGCATGATAAAGTCAAACTTGCCGGCCCTAAAGGATGCAAGATACGGACTTCTCCACCAGTTATGTGTCTCACGAAATTCCCCCGTGTCCTGCATTCGATCTATGACATAATCTTGTCTGCTTGAATGATAATTTTCTTTTATTTGCGTAACAAATTCTTCCACCCGTAAATACTCTGGAAAGTCTACGCTTGGTTTTATCGTGTGAAGAATTTCTTTCAGTTCATTTTTTTCATCATTGCTTATTATGCTGGATCTGGAACTGTCAATGCCTTCGATTAGCTGTTTTTTTGTTGCAAAATTTTTCCTTATTGGATCTGCCTCTGCTGCAAGACCGGTAAATTCAATGACCCGTCCGTCATACAGATATCCTATTCTCTCTCGATTGCCTTTTTGATCCATGTTTGAATCAGAGTATATCACTTTCCAGTACGGTCCCAGTAGTTTCATCACTTTTTCCAAGTCTTGAGTATTTTCTTTTAGTTCTGTGATTGCCGTTAATTCAAAACGTGACAATACTTCTGCAATATAATGAAGATAGACATTGTCTCTACCGCCTCCAAAATTTCTAATATTCCATGTGGCAATTTTTATTGTTTTATCCAAAACAGAGTCTGGAATTTTTTTGTCTTCTATTATTTTGATGATGTCTGAAACGTCTGTTCTGGTTATTCCATCTCCTAGTGCGTTATGATCCATAAGATTAGCAACAATATTTCCACATGATTCTATAAATAATTTTTTTATAGATTGTGTAAATTACTTTAAAATAAGATAAATCATAAAAATAGTATTCGTAAAATGCGTTTTGACGTAAAGGCTAAAAAAATAGGATTAAGCATCAAAAATATTTCAAAATATCAAATCAGGTTGGATTCACTACTAAAACGGCATAATTTTGATCACATTTGTAGGGTATTGCCTAACTAGAATATCAAATGGTTCTAGAGAAATTTTGAATTTGACGCACATATTTTTCCAGACCCAAATTAAATAACGTACTTGCCAACAATCAGATGTGATGCAAGAAAAAGCAATAGTGATTGGAGGCAGCATTGCAGGACTTTTGGCGGCACGTATTCTATCAGACCATTTCAAAGAGGTAATTCTAATTGAAAAAGACAGTTATTTGGAAAATAACAATGTGAGAAACGGAACTCCCCAGGCAAATCATATCCACACTTTACTTGTCAGAGGTAAAGAGATACTTCAAGAATTTTTTCCGGAACTGGAAAAGGATCTTCTGGAAAAGGGTGCAAACAAGATTGATTTTTTAAATGACGCCAGATATCACCTGCCAAGCGGATGGGCCCCAAAATTTAACTCAGGAATAATTTCATTTACCTGTACAAGAACACTATTGGAGAATACCATAAGGCGTCAAATTCAAAAAATTTCAAAGATCAAGATAGAGCAAGGAAAACACATCACAGCATTTGTTTTGGAAAAATCAAACAAAATAAGCCTAAAAACAAAGGAAGGTAAAGAGATTCACGGAGACCTAATAGTTGATTGTACTGGGAGAAACACAAAGACGCCAGACTGGTTGGTAGACATCGGATTTCCAAGACCCAGAGAAACCAAAATAGACTCTTTTGTAAGATATTCTACAAGAAGATACATCCAGTCTCCAAAGAAGGACAAACAATGGAAGATGCTCATAATACTGAACAAGCCGATCATAAATCCCAGAATAGGCTACATATACCCAATAGAAGACGGCAAATGGCTTGTGGGACTATGCTCAATTGGAAAGGACTATCCCCCTACAGACGAGAAGGGATTCTTGGAGTTTGCAAAACATCTTGAAAGCGATGAACTTTATGATGCGCTAAAAGATGCAGTCCCAGATTCTGAGATATACAGATACCAGGCACAAGGCAGTAGAAAGTATCACTATGAAGAAATTCCGCAATGGCCTGAGAATTTTATTGTGTTGGGGGATGCAGTATCCATTTTTAATCCCTATTATGGTCAAGGCATGACGTCTGCTGCCCTGGGTGCCAAAGCACTGGATGACATGCTAAAAAAGAGCAAGATAGAAAAGGATTTTACAAGAAAGTTTCAAAAAAGACTTGCAAAGGTCGTGTCCTTGCCATGGATTCTTGGAACAAGCGAGGACTTGCGATGGCCGACAACAGTGGGCAAAAGACCAGATACAATTACAAGAATGGTGCAAAATTACGCCCAAAAAGTATTGTTACTTTCGCCTAAAAGCACACTTGCAGCCAAATCATTTCAACAGATGATGCACATGATAAGATCTCCCACAGTAATATTTCATCCCGCAATATTGTTGCAGTTAATTGTAAATTTCATTTGGAAAAGAAGCGATTGAATGCAGAGATAATTGGAAAAATTCCAACATGACTATTGTTTAGAGTCATCGTGAATTTGAAATGTTGAGATTTTGAACCAATATAAAAAATCACATCTAGAAAATTATTTGAAACTATTTTACAGCCAATAGATGCAAGGTGGCATTCATTTCTTTTCAAAATACGTGATTTGAATTCCACGTGGATCTTGGAATAACACTATCAACCATATGCTAACATAATATCTATGCGGACACCGTTAGCAACAAACATTTTGCACCCATTTTTACTTTGATGAGACATAATCATTCATTGCCTGACAGTTCTCCGTCATAAACTGCTCAAGATTTCCCAATCTTTCACCCCATTGATCAATGGTAAGATCCACACATTTTGCAATTGTTTCGTCGACAGATTCGGTATCATTCATTGCCTGCTTTACGTTATCCATTACGCTGAACACAAATTCCTTGTCAGTCTTGATGTGCTGTTTTGTTCCAAGTATTTTTTCATGGCCTGAAATTAGCACGTCAAAATCAAAGTCATTTACCAGGGTGTCATGTGCTCTAATATGCTCATCCATGTTTACTGTGACTCCCAATCCCTTGTATGGTGCGGCATCTGGATGAAACAAGTCAACGGCCATTGCAACATTTTGTCTCGGTGCCAGAATTACGATGTCGCCTTTGGAATGAAACTCTCCTATGTAGGATAGTTCCAATACCCGACTTCCAACTGACAGTGTGTAACCGTCATCAAATGTCACGGTTGGAATGGGCCTGTTTGGATCATTTTCAGACATTAAGATGTCTGCAGCATCAGAATGTGCAATGTATTCAATGTCAGATGGAAAAATCTGACCTGCTGCACCCGTGTGATCAGCGTGAGAATGAGAATAAATCATGCGGGTGATTGGCTCATCTGTCACTTCTCAAATTGCCTGAATGTATTTTTCACCGATTGGCTGAGGCGCATCAACAGCAATTACTCCCTGACCCGTTGTCAGAAACATTACCTGATAGCCATTGCTCACTAGCCAATAAATCCCGTCTACAATTTCAGTTACTGCATATCCTTTTTCTTTAGGTATGATTGGAGGCATTGAAGTATACCTTAGGGCATCAGCAAAAATTCCAGTGGATGTATTTTTCACAGCACCCTTGCATTCACCCTGATGTTTCATTGCCATATGTTGCGCATTAAGGGCACACAGGTTGCCATATGAAATTCCATCAACACCGCATATTGGGGCATATTCCATGATGCATGCCATTGCAGGCTTTTCGGCTTGCCATCCCCTAGGCTTTAATTTTTCAACAGAATCTGAATTTACACAGGCAGGAGAGGCGTTATGATGTTTGAACAACAGTTGTTTTCCCTCAGCACAAATTATGTCATCAGCAGAAATTCCGGCATGTTTTTGGTGAAGCGGTTTCAGATACTGTTTCACGACTCCATCCATCATGCATACTTTGCCGGCATAGGCGCCGGGACCACATCGATCATGCAACACGCACATACTATCAAGGGATGTAAATCCGGGAGCACACATTGCTTTGTATGACATGTGGTGATTTCCAGCCATCATGCCGCCATTCATCCCGTGCTGTCCTACAGAATTGCCATTATGATGCGAGCCCATGTGTTCGGCAAAGACTGAATCATAATCCATGACTACGATCAGTGAAAACAACGGAATTAAAAATAAAAATAAAAATTTCATTACAGAATTTTTCTACTGTTGTATTTATGTAAAAAGCAGCTGTTTCAATGTTTGAATCATGTTTTTTTGTGAAGAACTGTTCTGGGGCATAGTTGTCAGATTAGCTAAACATTCTAACCAGAGTCAGACCCAAAGATTTTACACCATCTAAAACGATTCAAAGGTCATTCAATGAGTCAATTGTAGCCTGTTGCCTATGCGTAAATATTTTTTTGAGATTGTCCAGAGCATACCATTCAAACATTTTTCCAATAAACCCATACTACAGTTCAAATTCAACCTCATCTTCGATCTTGGTCTGATTTTTATTTATTTTATGAAAGACGTGGGTATGTTTCCAGCGTTTGAATAGTACATTACCCATTTCATCGACATACGTGTATGGTTTGCAGGCTGTGATCCTAGTTTTCCAGGTTATTCTGGTTATGATCTTACTTGAAAAATAGGCAGTCTGTCCCAGCGTTATTTTATTACTGCTTGATTCTATTATCTTAAAATCCAACCTTTTCGGAGTTATTACTTCTAAATGGTGCAAATCAGTATAGAAATTCCATACCTTGTCAATAGGAGCATCCACAACAAAAGAGTGATGAAATATTTTCAACGGTATTGAAACATTATGCTCGTAATATATCTCCAAAAGATATTGTCTCAAGATAGCATTCAGATGAGTATTTGCAAGATTTTACACCAAGTGAAATTTAATTTAAATTTTAACGAGATTGATTTACAATTGAATTAATTTTCATTTATTAAGATCTGAATTAATTTTTAGATGGCAATATAATTTTCAATTACAGAAATAAGACATAATTTAATTTACATTCTAAAATATGTGAATTCAAATTTTTTAACATCCTGGAGTTTAAAAGTTAAAAGTTCATCAATGTTTTCTTCAGGCCAATCACATGTTCTTTGCGAGTCAATTGATCATATTCAAGAATAAAGAACTAATGTAATTATGCCTCAAAAGTCATCATTCAAAAAATTGTGAAATCTTTGAACCATGTTTTTTTTGCAATAATTTTTTGACATTACTCCATTTTCTCCTTACAAAAGGAGGAAGATCTTTGGAAGGATATAGTTTCATGAATGCTTCCAAATATTTTCCAGTTTGTGGATTTGCAGCATTGCCAGATCCAGGATAGATTATTTTTCCGGATTCATCACGTATACTAAATTCTTTATTGAGATTCTGTATTTCTTCAAACCTTTCTTTTCTTGCAACGACAGAAGCAGCCTGGCATGCGGAATATCTTTCATCAGCCCGGTGCTCAACAACTACAACATTTCCTTTAGACTCCAGGCGTTCCAAAAATGATTTCAAGCCTCTTTTAAGACCATAATCGTCGATTATTACGTACAATTTTTCCTTTCCAGAAATTGCCTCACTTAGCAATTCTTCATATTTTTGATCAAGAAGCGTATTTTTACTGGTATCATCAATTTCTGATGCCTCACATTTTATTTTAGAAATTTTACAGTATTTTTTGATTTTATTGTATTTTTCAAGTATTTCATTCTCATTAAGATCCTTGATATCATCAGTATCAAAAATTTGTTTAATATTTTTTAAATTTTCAGCATCAACAATCACGCATCCTAAAAACATGGACCCAAAAGTTTCACCTGCACCAGCCTCGTCACAACCGACAAAAAATTTTACATCGGATGTAACCGCAGCAGGTTTTTGCCTCATTTCATCAGGCGTATTTAATGAGAACTTTGCATCAATGTCAAAAACTAGTTTTGCATATGCTTTGTTTGTAGGACTAGATTGAAAAAGTAATTTTCCCTTTGTGTAGTAGTGTGTTTTGATAGATTCAGATGGAATGTCAAAGGATTCTTTCAGACCAGGCAAAGTTTTTTCCAAAACTTTAATGTTGTATTTTAGATGGATGAAATCTTTGATTTCCTGATAAACAGAAGGCGATATATTTTTGAATGTGTGATAAGAGTTCAAGAGTTACACGATAGAATGAACGGTTTTTAATATTAATCTGTACTTTGACAAAAATTAATTGGCCATCAAAACATTTGAAAAATTTCTCTTAAAGATAAGATAGTACTTCTACATTAAATTATTTGTAATATTTTCAAATAATGACGTTACATTTTAGAGACAACTTCATTTGGATGCCTCTCTTAATGCCTGAAGCATCGCCCCTGCTTTGTGTTCCGTTTCTTTAAACTCGTTTTCTGCAACAGAATCTGACACAATTCCTGCACCGGATTGTACAAATCCCTTATCACCGTCGATGAAGATGCTTCTAATTGCAATTGCAAAGTCACAGCATCCATTGTATGAAAAATACCCCACTGCACCTGCATACGGACCTCTGGCTTCAGTTTCTAATTCATCAATTATTTCCATGGCCCTGACCTTGGGAGCCCCAGATACGGTTCCTGCAGGAAATACTGCCTGAAACGCATCAAACATGTCATTTTCAGGTGCCAGATTTCCCACAACATGACTGACTATATGCTGGACATGGCTGAATCGCTTAATCTGCATCAGTGATTCAGGATGCACTGTGCCATATTTACACACCCTGCCAATATCATTTCTACCCAAATCTACAAGCATCGTATGCTCTGCCAATTCCTTTTCATCGTGAATCAATTCCTCAGATAGCTGTTGGTTTTTTGCCTCATCATTTGTAATCTTTCTCGTGCCAGCAATTGGAAACGTTTCCACCTTGTCTCCCGTAATCCTTACAAGCATTTCAGGTGACGCGCCAATGATTGTTTTCTTGTCTTGTTTGAGGTGATACATGTACGGGGACGGATTTAATTCGCGCAATGTTTTGTACAGTGTCAAATTGTCCCCATGCACGTCAAATGCAAACTTTCTAGACAGTACAGCCTGAAAGATATCCCCGTCATGAATGTATTTTTTTGTCTTGTGAACAATTTCTGAGAACTCTTCTTCGTTCATGTTGGGTGTGACGTCACTTGAATGAAATTCATCAAACACGTCATCATCGCTGATTTTTAATCTGTCAAATCTGTTTTCATCATGATAGAAATAAAATAATTTCTTGCGTATGTTGTCATACAATATTCCATCATCATAAATTCCAAATTCCATCAAAGGTTGCGGAGAATCATGAGAGTCCTCAATATTTTCAACGAGTCTGATTGAATCATAGTTTACCACCCCTACTGCACCACCCAAATATCTATAGCTTTGATCACTTGACGGTCCCAACAGTTTTTTTAACTCTGAGAAAGGATCCGTCGTCTGTATGACTTGTGTCTTTTCATTTTCAATAATTTCAACCTTGTCTGAATATCCCTTGAGAATTATTCTCGGATCAAATCCCATCACAGACGTTTCAGATAGAACCTCAGGGCCAGTCAATGATTCAAAGAGAAATGAATGAGAATAGTTTCTAGAAATCTTGTTATAAATTTGAAATTGATTTTCAGACAAATCCAGCGGCATTACATTTGCTTTGGCGTTTCCAGAGACGTCCATCCATAAACAAAATTCTAGCCGTTTATTATTTAGATTGATGAGACAGATCCATCAGCATATTTTTGGCCATAATGCACGATAAATCAGGTACAATATGATTACCGTATGGTACGGTACCTTTATATCACATTTGGCGGTACTGTATTTACCATGCAGGAGGTAAAGCAAGAAATCATGCAGGACATGCAAATTCTTAAAAAAACGCAAAATGTTCAATCGTCAGTTTCAAACGTTGAATGCTATGTTTGTGGAAAAAGATTGCAAGACGGTCATGCCATATCAGCCAAGACATTGCCAAATGGAATAGTTTTGTTTTGTGATGTTCATTACTCGTTACAGTAGCTATCTGTAGACTACAGTCATAGATGTAACGTTTGATCAATCATGCATAAATCTGCCATTGTTTATTTTATTGATTGTAAGCTTAGTCACTAACAGTTTCGGTTCAATCTCAAAAAATCTTTTTTAACTTTAGTCACTTACTACCTATGTGGCTTCTGAAAATTTTGTAGAGAAGTGGAATGCGGGGGAAAAATATTTGCAATAATTTTAATCATTAATGTGAGTGCAATACTGGCATCGGCCATCTTACCTGTCGCATCTGACAATTTTGGAATGTCTGAATTAATCCTATGCCCTGAGGGTTCTACGGATTCCACAGACAATTCTGCAACCCCCGATGTATGTTCAAAAATTTATCCAAACTCTCCAGTTTTTGTCGCTTTAGGAATCATCATTGTTGTAAACATGGTCGGATTTTTGGCATTTTTCAACCGCATGTCTCAATCTCCAGATTTAACAAAGGGCGAAATGCGAAAAACATTTGCAGTTGCAATAATAACGTTGTATCTACTTGTTGTAGCCCTAACCGTAACTGAACATATTATCTGGAAGGAAAATTCCGAACTGCTTACGAATTTTACATATGTTGTAATCACTGTAATAATATTTTATTTTGGAAGTCGGGCCTGGTCGCAAGCAAAAGGTGACGACAACAACAATTTAATTCAAAATGATGGAACAGACACTGAAAATTCAAAAGAAGTAAAAATTGCTGAAGCTGAAGTCGCTGAAATAACTCTTGCAGTGAAAAAAGCAGAAAACAAGACCAAAGCAGCAGAATTACAAAGAAGTGAGGCAAAAGATAAAAATGAAATAATTTCTGCAGACACCGAAGTAAAAGAAGCAAAATAAAATGAATCAAGAGTAAAGAAAAATCTTAAAGAAGCAACCGAAAGAGAAGAATCTAAGAAAAACGAATCTCGAAAACCCGAAGATCGAATTGCTGCTGCTAAAATTGAATTAAAGATAGAAGAAATGAATGAAAAAATGTTATCCGAAAGGAAAGCAAACACAACATCAACAGTCGATGCAGCTTCTACCATATCCACAGTTACTTCCAGCCCTAAAGACGTTCAAACGCTAATGGATGCTGTAGTGTCTGAATTTGAGCAATTTGTCGCCCAAAATCCAAATACTTCTGGTGACGTTGTAAACGCCTTCCAACAGAAATTCACAGCAAGCGTTGGAGGCCTAATTTCTCAGCGAAATTCCGCAATCAAAGATGCCATTGATAATCTAGATAGAACAGCACCAGACTTTCCCGCCAAAGAACAAGAATTGTTAGAACAAAAACAACATGTCAAAGATAATCTTGCCATTAGGACAATAGATCGTGAAAGGCTAAACTCTCGTCTAAATGCAATACATAAGCAATCTGCCACCAATCTTAACTCTAAAAAAATAATTAACGGCATTGATTTGACTGACAAATCCCCACGTGAAATTTCCAGATTGATTTCAAATGGGGATATTCCTCCAATGATCATCGGACCAAAATCCTTTGAAATGTTAAAGCAAGAGTTAACAAGCATGCTACAGTCACGCAAACCTTCCGACATGACTTCTAATGAGCAAGAAGCGTTTTCTAATCTACTAGACCAACGTATTCAGGAAACACTAACTCTGCCTGATGCAGGTAAACGCAGTGAACTTTTAGAGATCGTTGAAAAAATTAAGCAGAGACATAAATAATATCCAACATTCCCTGAAATAATTAATTTATTACATTATTGCAAATGCTTTGACTCAGATCATTTCTGACTTTAGTTTAGTGCCACCAAAGGATTTACAGTTTCGTTCGAATTTTCAGGGATTAACACTAGTTCTAGTTGGTAAAAAATTATATTTTCCAGAGTGGTTAACATTCAGTTAATCTATTTTGGCGTGCCAGCCAAGAAATCGTTGTCATTTTAAGATAAAAGCCTGATCTTAGTGCTAAATTTTAGGTATAAAATGAGGTTTATTCTAGAAATTATTCAAATGACTTTCTTTCAAAATAATTTTTTAATTCAATATTTTTGGAATCAAAAAATAACGTTGAATAACGGACCTTACTCGTTACAGTGAATTTCCAACATACATTATATGTTGAATCTAAAATGAATACATTACCGTGAAGTTTTGTCCAGATTGTGATTCCAAACTTTCACAGAATCTTGCAGATGTAGCCAGCCCAGGAATCTGTCCCAAATGCAATCCAGAGCTAATTACCAAGAAAAAGATTTTTTACGGAATGAACTATTCTGGGAAAACAAAACGGTGTTCCAAAGGATGCGGAGCAGACATCTATTGGGACGAGGTATTCAAATCAGAAAGCGGAAAATTCATTCCCATGGACGCACTCACAGATGAACCTCACAACTGTAACACCCACATGCAAAATTCTGATGCAAGTCAAGAGTATTTTTCTTCAGAAACCTCCCGCATTGCAAAACAGGCCAAGAAAAAGAATGCCGAGACTGTCATTCCGTTTGCAGAAGAGATTGCATTTGATGTCAGCAAGATAAACCAGTTTGAGATTAATGCCGATGATGTAATTCGTGAAATAGTTCAAGGGCACAAGGACAAGTCATTGGCCATCATTCATTATGAAAACATGGTTTCACCAGAACCCAAAAAAATACCGCTTGACCATATGTCAGATGTCTTGTCAAAAGATATTTTGGGCGGATTAAAGGCATGCGGATTCAGCGGATTGCTTCCGTTTCAAGAAGAATCCATTCGCTCAGTTCTAAAAGGCAATAATTCCATAATTTCTGCACCTACAGGCTCTGGAAAAACTGAAGCGTTTGTCATACCGATACTGCAAAAAATCTCAGAGAATTCAATTCCAGGAGTCGCAGTTTTGCTTGTCTACCCGCTAAATGCGCTAATTGACGACCAGATCTCCAAAGTTTCAGAACTAATCAGCAAATGCGGCATGAGTGAAACGATTGCGGCATACTCCATTCACGGAGGTCAAAGTGCCGCATACAAGGACCAAATCATATCAGAGTCAGGCTCCAAAGCAATGATTCTTGCCACAAACTTTGATTTTATCAACTATCATCTCATCCTGCAGGACAAAAAATGGAATCGTCTGTTTAAGAATGCAAGAATTCTGGTGATGGATGAGGCTCACTCGTACACAAGCTTCCACGGTTCTAACGTGTACCACGTGTTAAAAAGAATGAAAAAATACATGGGGCAAGTTCAATTTATTGGATCTTCTGCAACTCTTGACAACTCTAAAGAATTTTTTTCAAGCATGTTTGACTTGCCTGCAAATTCATTTTCATACATTGAAAGTGAATCTAGGCGAAAGCAAAACATGCACTTGTTTTTCATAATGCCCAGAAAGTTCGGACAGCGCACAACCATGGAAATGCTTACATCTCTTTGTTTTAGAAACAATACAAAACAATTAGTTTTTAGCAACACGCACAATGATGCGGAATTTTTAGCGCTGAATGTGGAGAATGTCAATGACGGAATTCAAATTCAGATACACCGCGGTGGCCTTGATCAGACAGACAGGAAATTATATGAAACTCAAATGAAGACGGGGGAATTAGACGCACTGTCATGCACACCAACACTGGAGTTGGGAATAGACATCGGTCATGTGGACGTGGTGATATCTGCATTCAAAAACGAGTATGACTCGTTTGTCCAAAGAATCGGACGTGCAGGGCGAAAGGGGCAGAAGTCTTACGCCGTCTGCGTATTTGATCCTGAAGATGCAACATGTCATTACTTTGCCAGACACATTTCAGAATACCTCAACCAAGATCACATAGTCCAGATCAACAAGGAGAATCAGATAATTATGGACAAACATCTGGTTTCTACAGGCATTGAACAGCACGCGGCAACAGAATATGACAAATCACAGTTTTTTGACTTTGCAAACAGTGTGAATTTGAGAGGCACCTCGGGGGAAATTGCAATTTATTTTAACTCCAAGAAAATAGGAACCAGAGACGTGCCGGCAGGATATTACCAGCTACATCAAAAGGCAATCTATCATTTTAACAAAACAAACTATGAAGTGGACAAGATCACAAAGGCCCAAAGCGGTGCCAATGTGTATTTGGTAAGGTCAAACGACATGCAAAAGAGGACCATTCCGATAGTAAAGACTTCAATTCTAAACAAATCTGAAAAGAACGCGGTAAGCAGGGACATCACCCAGGCTAAAAAATCCACTCAGAAAATATCGTTAAGGCTGGGATTAATCGAGCTGGACAGGACCATTACGGGTTACCTAAAGGGAAATTACAACGACTCTGCAGACAAATTTGAGACTCATAGCGGAAAGTCCATCCCGTCATGGACAGATTTTAACTGGAAATCAAAGCATTCTGCCGTCAGTCTGACGTTACCTTCAGAGATCATACAAAAAAAATCCAGTTCAGACGGGAAGAGTCCCATTGCTTTGGATTCAAGAATACATACCATTACTCACGTGCTAGTTAACGCATGTAAAATCATCACAAAATCAGAATCAAATGACATTGATTCGTACTATGAGGACGGCGTCATCTATCTTTACGACAACACCTCAGACGGATACAACGGATGCAGTAAAATAATCTTTGAGAATTTTGAAGAGATACTGCAGACGTCTCATTCGCTGCTAAATGACTGCAATTGTCCCGCAGATAAAACCCAAAAACGAATTGTTGATGCAGGTGGAAGTTGGGGAGGATGTCCAAAATGCACGTTTACGACAAATTACTGTCAGACAAAAAACAAGGATCTTTCAAAAAGTGAGGCAAAGGAGTTCTTTGACAACTTCAAACACACTTAATACTTGTAATGTGACAATACTGTCATGGGATTATTAGAGACATTATCCAAATTCTGCATCATGAAAAAAGTCAGAGACAAGACAAAAGAGCCAAAAGAAAAATAATTCCAGATTCAATCAAAAAACTATTAATCAAACTATTTGTCCTTCAAGCATGCCATTAGACAAGATGCCTGATCCGGAGAATTTTGAATTGACTCATAATTCTACAGTACTTCATGTCAAAGGCAGGCCTGTCGCATGCATAGTGGCAAAAAACGACGAAAAAGAGTCAAAATATGCCTCATTGCCAAATGATCCCACACTCAAGGCCAGTTTGACAGGATTTTTGAACAAACATGATGACTTGGGATTGATGATGGGGTTCAAACTAAAAATCCAAACAGACACTGAATTTTTGGAATATACAGCATATCCAAATGATGAATTTATCGACACCGTAATTTTTGACGAATCCATTTTCATAATTAATAAAAAGTTAGAGAATCTCTTTTCACTAAGAAAAATCGTTACGGATCAGTTTGTAAAGACCAGATCAGAATTTGAAAAATTTGAAAAAATGATGACATAACACACATGCCAATGATTCAATAACTGCAACCGTCAAAAGTTTTCAGTGGCAAATTTCACCTCAATGCTAAAGGCAAGGGAACCCGTACTTTTGGATCGAGAAGACGGTCATTGGTATGAGACAAAATTTGACAAGGTTTACTCGTCCATCAGCACGATTCTTTCAGATACTGCGCCAGAACATAAAAAAAATGGGTTGAAAAATTGGAAAGCGAACGAGCCAGCCCACGAATACATTACAAAGCAAGCTCAGAACATCGGAACCCAGTCGCACAAAATCATCGAGGACTACCTGAGCAGCAACCTGGCTTTGGAAGAGTTTGATCTGCTTCCAATCGCGCATTTTCACAATCTAAAACCATTTCTTGAAAACATTTCAAACGTGACATCAATTGAACAGAGAATGTATTCAGACAAGCTAAAGGTTGCAGGAACCAGCGACCTGATTGCGGAATACAACGGAGAACTTTCCATTATCGATTACAAGACAAAACGAAAACCCCAAATAGATGATTACATGTATGAGTATTATCTTCAAACCACATGTTATGCCCAGATGTTTGAGGAGGCGACAGGCAAAAAAATCAATCAGGTGGTCATACTGGTCAGCAGTGAAAAAAACACCAGGCAAGAATTTATCAAACCCTGTGATGACTATATTCTGCCAATAAGTGAGAGAATTGAAAAGTATTATTTGAACAACTTGCTGTGATTTATCGTTCAAAATCAACGCATGTTACAGTAAAATGCAAATATATCAAATTTCAAACTAGTTGCAGTTTAAAGTAAAAACAGAACAGTTACGAGCTTGTGCTTTAGGTTAATTGAAAAGTGAGACATATGAAAAGGCAGAGCCATTAGACATCATGAAAACAGAAAAACAGATCCGATCTTTAAAGATGAAGCTTGTGGAAAGGCTAAAACCTGCAGATAGCACGTATTACGGACTGTCTCTTGAAAACTTGATTGCCAGTAATTGACTCACCAAAACAAGATAGAATTTAAAATGGAGTCATCAGACGGTCACAAATACAATAATAAACGCTGCAACAACAATACCAATAGACACTTTCATGAATCCGGACATTGCTTATCATAAATACTTTAAGATTATATTAGTTATACACGCTAGAGTCTAGGTAAATTTCCCGAACTATCTAAATTGGATTTGCAAACTTTACAATACAACCTAACCTCGGTTGACGGAAATTCAGTACCGCAGTTTTTACAAATGTAAAATTTTTTCTCATTCACGATGATATTATAAAAATTGCAAACTTAAGCGTGTTGTTATGAACTGAAAATGCCATCCAATATTTTGTTTCCAATCAAGCTCAACATCATTCATTTGTTTTCTTATTCACGGATTATTTTTAAATAATTTCAATAAGACAAATTACAACGTCTAAAACAATAGCAATAAACGGTATTAGTTGCAACTAATTAGAATAAGCAAATCACATAGTTTGGGCGACATTCTCACTAAAAAATACATATAGAAAAATTAAATCATGCAAGGGATCATTTTCTGATTTGCTTGATCAAGATATGGTTCGTGGAATCATAAATCACGACAGGCATGCAGATCTTGCCGTCAATTATGGATATGCTATGCCGTTGATCACCATCTGATTAACTTTGTCTTGTATTTCTACGACATCCATGTACATTTTACCAAGTATTCTCAAACAAGCATCCATAACGGGTACACCGTATGTATTGTTTACATATGATGGGAAAGAGCCCCATAGATGAAAAACTAAACAATCCCAACATCCAGACATAGTTTTAGGCAGTATGTTCATCCACCAGACCCGCCAGATGTAAGACGTTCAAAATCAAATGGAAAAAGGAACACGTTACCAGTTCACTTTAGTTTGTGGAAATTCTTCATGTGTACATCCGTAGGACATGAGATATCACAAGGTTAGGAAGAAAAGTTAAAATTTAAAACATTTTTGAATCTAACTCTCATATAGATCATCCAATATTCACAAAATATGCCAATAGAGTACGAAATATTTGTCGATACAATTCAAACACTTCTCGGAGTATTTGGAATAATTTTTGCGGTTTTATTTGGAGGTGCCACCTATGGACTTTACATATTTTTATCTTCAAAGTTTGAAAAAAAGACAAAAGAAACCACAAGTACGGTGATCAGACAGAAGACTGCCAAATTGTATCTGGCAATAGGGTACAACTCATGGCAGCAATTTAACATGTTAAATGAAAGAATTGAGAAAACGAAGAGAACAAAAGAAGAGGCATTGGCCATGAAAAGTATGTTGGATTATGCATTAGATGTTACAAGTGACGGGTTAAATGAATTGGACGGATTAGATGTGGATGAAAATGAAAAATCACTATGTATGTTAAAAAACAACTATGCCTACTTTTTGACAGAATATGATTCTTGGAATTCAGAAGATAAAAAACAAGCACAGATCTTATGTGATTTCATTAGTGTAAGATCCATCAAATATAAAGATAGAAAAAAGGATTGGTATGACACCATTAAGGTTGTTAATGATAAGTATGTAACAGAAGGAGATGAGAGGACGATAAATCCAGGCACCACACAATCAGATGAACTATCCACACAATTCAGAGATGATAAACATACTAGAAATGGAATATTTTAGAAAACAATCAAATAATTATCTTCCACGAGGACCAAACATAATCATTAGTATGGAGAAATTATATTAAAAAACAGATTATAATTATCAAAAACATATAATTATTTGTTAAATATAATTATGAAAAACATATAATTATATGAACATAATAATTATAACCATGTCAACATATCAAAATATTACGTTATCATCACCAACTCAAAACAAAATCATCATATCATTGTATGACAAGCCAAAATGTGCGAGCGACATAGCCCTTGACTTAGACATCGCGTTTCCCAACATATCTACAAACCTTAAGAAAATGAAAGAAAATGATATCGTTGTACACGAAAGAGAAGGCATTAGGAAAAAGTACAAGCTAACCAAATCAGGCAATCAGATGTATGACTTTCTATCTGTCCATGACAAACAATTCCAATCGTTAGTAGAGGCTTACAAATTTGAAAAAAGGAAAAGTAAATGATCATCGTTTTAGAAAGAAATGAAATAGTTCACACTGCACACGCTGTACTTTTTAACGATCTACAGAACTCTGAAAAATATTCGTCATACTTTAAAAATACTTTCCTAAGCATTACCGGGAAAGAGCAGATCCCGAATCATTTCCAATTTGTAGCAAACATATCAAATGCTAAAAAACTGTCAAATGCCAAAGAGTCGTCATTCATTCATGGCACGATAAATTCGGCCATAGCAGATGATAATTTTCAGGAATTAAATTTTAAGTGGACCCTAAATCCAATGGATGAAAATAAAACTGAAATCAATTACAAGATATACAACAAAAACGCCCAGGTAATTCAATCAGCACCGGTCATCAATCCCCTATATGATGTCAAGACGATGACGCTAATTGGATCAACGACAGTAGGTATTGCAACAATGGCAGTAATCCCTACCACCATGATTGCATCTTCAGCCACAGGTATGAGCGGAGTTCTAATATCCAAATCAATTCTTGTGGCAATAATTATATCAGTTGCAGCCGTTACAAGTGGGGCGGGAATCATTATGAATGATACATATTTTGATGAACCTTACATGTCTTACAACATATATCCGAAACAGCTTCCGGCTGAATTACATGGAACAGAACTGACGATAATCAAATTCATTCTCAGTGATGGAAGTACGGCATCAAGCTACAAATGTAAACATGATCAGATAATATACAGCCTAGAATACTCATTTGACTGCACAACGACCACGTTTTTTGGAAATCCGCAGGTAGTAAGTACTACGGTGGAAATAATGCCATCACGCAACTTCCTTGGTGCAGAAGCCATGGATTGCATTTCACGTCACGATGTATTATCAAATGACGTAACTGATGAGAGTATCCATACCTGTTGAACCTTCCAAGCTACAGTCCAAGTAAACTGGACAACCTGAAAAAGAACCACATCAAGCTGATGGATGAACACTTTGAGAATCGTAACTACGAATCTGCCAAGAAGCATGCCATGATTATATTAAAGTACTTCAACGGCAACGACATTCAGACGCTGTCCACACTGGGAAATACAATGAGAGATGAGGACAGGCAGAACCTGGACAACATCCAATGCGCTGTGTCAATTCACAGCACGCCATTCATCGGCAACACATCATGGGGTACTTTGTCACTTGCAGAGGACAATCATGTGTTGGGTAACTTTGAGATGACATCCCAACTGACATCGCCGATAATCGATCTCTATGAGTCATATGACGAATCAGAGATCAACCCAATCGAGGAAGCAACATACAAGAACGCCATGATCATAAAGGCAAACGCACTATTCAGGATGGCAATGGCCCAGCAAGCTGACAATGTGGAGGATGTGAAAAAATACTACACGATGGCCCACGACATCGAAAAGTCATATGACACATGGTTTGGACTTGGAAATCTTGACAGGTACAAGGGCAACTTTGAGGATGCGATGGAGAAATACGAGCAGGCAAGGGAACTTGCAGCAGACACAACGGAGATAGACTATGAGATGAGTGTCGTGAGGTCTTATCTCTAGTTTCAGGATCATAATGCGATTGAGCATCCAAGATGAAAAAATAACGGATCAGGTTTTTCCGATTCTAGAAGAAATTATTCAGTTGTACATGGTAAATCACATGTATTTTAGATGATATCGATATTTATTCATGATTTTATAAATATGGAATTAACAAACCCCTTAAAAAATAATCAACATAAACATGCTAGCACATTACATCATAGTTTATTTTTTGCAATAGCATTTAATGATATTCTCTGGAAATCTCTACAAGTATCCAATCTTACATTCTACAATTATACCAATATGCTTTTTTCCACAATTAATGCTCTAAAACGAATATTGCACTCTAGACATCTTAACTTCATCATTGATTCTCCTTTTGTAACATGGATAGATAACATCGTCCTTCAAACCCGTCAAAAATTAGTGTATATTCTATAGGTTAATTCAGTCATATTGAAATCATCTGTGATTTCTTGCATGTCAAAATCAAACAAGAGAGGCTTAAAGTCATCATCGTTCTTTATAGATTCAATGATACCGTGAATGTGTGAGTTGGTAATATGTTTGGTAATCCTTGCAACAAACTCAAAACGTGGAGGAATTTTTTGTGCTTTTCTAGTGGATAGAAACGTATTGGCAAAGAATTTAGAATATTTTTTAGGACTGATCAGATCAGCATACAATTTTTTAGATGAAACGTACACGCGTGATTTCTTTTCCATCACCATGAGTTGCTGAGACATCAATTGCAGTCCTCACTTGTCTGTTTTGTTCTTCTATTAGTCATGATTAAACTATCATATTGCAGAATATAGGGTGTGCGAGCACATTGTGCACAGATACAACATATAAAATTTCTAATATGGGCCAGACCAAATCAAAACAGATTCAATAAAACAAGGAGATCACATTCGTGATAAATATCACCGAGCAATTGGTGGAAATATAAAATAAGAAATGACCTGAGGGTTAGTCTCCAACAGTACTACCGTTCAGTCTCCAACAGTACTACCGTTCAGTCTCCAACAGTACTACCGTTCAGTCTCCAACATCTGCAATCTTTGCTGTGAATGTTTGATCATTTTTGATATTTTTGGCTTCGTCATCATAAATTTTTAATTGCATTGGTTGACAGCCTCGTGTTTTAATTAATTCACAAAATCGTAGCCCCATTTTTTAATTCCTTGTAAACCCTCAACTCTTATTTTTTCATATTACTTCATTGATTTGCTAATGATTCCAAATCATTGTAATAATTATTTTTGATACATTGATTTGAGTTTTAAAATAATTTCTTTTGTCTCAATGTATTTTTGTGTCGGTGTGGTTTCCTTGAACTTCAACAGGATCAGTTAAGGCTATTTAATCAAAAAGACGTTAGCTTGGGCTACTTAGAACAAGCTAATTAGGAGGATCTAATTTTCACATACTTTAAATCAAATCTTACGTATACAGGAATATGAAAGATGAATCATGCAGGCGATGCGGTCACAGACTAGAAGTAAACAAAAAATGCAATGTCTGCTACGTACCAAACCAGCTTCAATGTCATGAGTGTGGATATGTGTCAGATGAACAAATCCATTTTCAATGTTACATGATCAGTAAAAATCACACGTCACTTGCAAATTGATTTTCAGTACTTAGATAGGACAGGCAATTATACAGTACAACGTTATTTTACGTAACAAATAGGATTACTCCAAAAGATCTAAGTGCAAGATAGGATTTTAAATCATCAATTTTTGAAAATCAAAGATGAAAAAATAAAAGGTTGGATTCACATTGCCATACAACCATCCAGTAAAAATGTAAGAAAAAAACAATCAGAAACATCAAAAACAAAAAAATGCATGTCCATGACAATTACCGAGTACAAGGAAATCATCTCAGGCTACAAACCAGTCAAAAACAGATTTAACACAATATTATTTGATGGTATCGACAACCGCATCCTAAACAGATTTTAAATTTTTACTCGTTCCAAATCGGTTGAGACTTGAGCCACTGAATAAGATCTTGATAAAGACTACTTTTGTGCATGTTTAGAACGCCTATCTCAAGATTAGTAGATGACTTGACAGTCTTCGTATACTTGTCATAGACTGCAAAAATTATTTTGTCCAGAAACATTTCATTTTGCATTTCCTTTTTTGCCAGTTCTTCGGACTCAGTCATTGCAAAACTGGCAAACAATACTCCATCAACCCAGTATGCATTGGCAGCTTCAAGTGAGGACATCATGCCAATTAGATCATCCAGGCTTAGCTTGATCATGTCTCGGACATAGATCTTGTCATATGGTTTGTGAACAAATTCAGTCATATAGCAAACATCTTTGTCTGGACTAATGAATATTTGGAAATTTTATAACTAGTTTTTCTGAACTGAATTCATGAGTAAAGTGCCTGATGATTCATCCACACACGACATGTTTGTGACAGAATTTCCAAAGCAGGGATTTAAAATAGTGGACTATCTACAGGGAAGAGTGCATTTTGCATTGCTTGATCAAATGAAGCTCATGAGCAAATCAGGAATGAGTCAAACGCAAATCAAAGAGACGTTGATTGCAAAGATAACCGAAATCATCGACAGTTTTGAGCCTGAAAAAGAATTAAAAAGTTCTTGAATCCATCTTTGCAGACTCTGCCACGATTATTTTATGACATTGGCAATAGCAGTTGGCATGTGGCAAATCGTTATCCATCCTATACTTGCATTCCTTCGTATGCTCAACCATCAATTTACAATATCACTTCTCGACATGATGTGATGTTTCAGATACACTACAAAAAAGTTGTCTCAGTAAGAGGGGATTTGATTTTCACTTACTGTTTTGTAGGATCTTTACTCAGTATGTTTAGCACGTGTTCTATGATCTGCTTTTGACCGCCTTCATGCATGTCTGTTCTAACTGCATCAGAACCCATGCTGACAAAAATCAGGTTGTCAGATCCCAGCGGAAATGTCATCCTAGTGATTTTTTCAAAGGTCGCAACAGCGTACAGTCCATGCCCGATTTTTGGAGACAGTTCATTCCTGCCTTTCCATGCAACTGAAGCCCTTTTCAGGGATGCCGCAGTCTCGTCTGCAGACAGATAGTTTGTAATTCCTTCCCGGTGGTTTGTAGCAAGGATGTTCCCATCATCATCGGTGACCAAGCTATGTCTGATGTTTACATCAGAATCCATTATTCTTTTTAATAGATTTGTAAAATCCATTTCCTTGCCTATGTCAAAATAATACTTAAGATTATACCATGAAAAATTGAATCAGGGTCCACTATTCTGATGATGATTTGCATTCCAAATACTCTGAAACAGCATTGTTGAAATTCTCCAACAAGTCTTGATCACAGTATTCTGAATCTTGGAGCAGTTTCAAACTTTTTTCAATATCTCCTCTTAAAACATACAACGTTCTCTTGTCATCACAATGCATGATCAAATAAATTTAAAATTAGATTTATTTCTATCTTGAACCAGACACGGGATACTCAGCATTAATGGAGATCTTCTTTTTTGTCATCCTTACTGCAATGATGCCAGGAATAATCTCAAATCCCTAAAACGCTACCAAACAAAGATGCGATTGAAATAATTATGACGGATTTTGACGGGAATTCATACAGATTCCTCAAAACATTACCTTATGAGTATGATTAATAAAAAAATAAAGAGTAAAACATGAACCTCAGACGATTCATAAACACCCTATGAATTTCCCAGTCTACGTCAAGGCTTTAGACGTGCATGAAATAAAAATTCAATATTTTATTCGTCGGAGATTAGCCAAGATGCACCAATTGCATCCTCCCACACCATATGATTATCGTTATCTTCCATGATACAATTCAAGTAACTTCGTATATAACAAAGATGAACGATTGATCACTGTCCAATTTGAATTGGCGATGATCCTATAAGTTGAATTTCAAATCATGCTGTTGTCACGTCATGGAAGTGACGATGTAGTTCCAAACTTGTCTGAATCAGATTTTTTATTTTTGTGAATTTGCATTTTTTTCATAGTAATATTCCTGTCTTTTCAAATCTTTCTCAGAGATGATTCTGCATTTTCTTATTGATACCAGTCTAGAAATTTGCTCATACGTGTTCATGTCACGGACATCAGCAGCATATGCGATTTGCAGTAGGGGGGATTTCTCCTCAATCATGGGCTTTGCCTGCTCATATCCACCACTCTGCCTCATCCCAGTCCTGAATAGTCCCACATGAGTGCCAGTTTTTGACATTTGCGGATCCTGATAGCAGCAAATGGCATATTCCCCGCTATCCTTTTCAATAATCGTCAGTCGGGTAAATTTGTCATTCCAATCCTCTGCCTCCTGAGCAATTAGCAGAGCCTCTCTTTTGTCTTCAAATACAGTAGATACCACCAGCCTATCTTTTTCATATGCCCATGAGATTCCATAGAAATTATTATGCCAATCAATATCAAACGACATGTCTCTTAACTGAAATATTGTTAAATTAATGCTTTCTAAACTGTCTTAGGTACACATTTTTTCCAAGGCGATGATTTCCCTTATGACCCATTTCAAGATTGCATCTACTGATGTGATCAGTATGGTGACATCGCGCAGGCATTGGGAAAAATGTTACAAATCGTTTTTACATGAGGAATTAAACCAATTGCCACACGTTAGAAACGACTGCAATTCCAAGGTAACTGCTAATTTCGTTTTTTCAGTAACGCTTCTTCAGGAGTCTTGTCTTTGTTTGATTCCCAATGCCAATTATGATGCTTCTTCCAATGAGAGTCTAGTTCTTCAGTAGTGGGTTCTTTTCCAAGAGGAGTTCCACAAATTTTACACTGTATCATTTTTTAGATCCTCAGACTTTTTCTTTTTTTTGATTAGTGGGTGACACTGTACAGGAAAATTTTCATCGTCGCTCATGATATGATCAAAAACGATACAAAATTAAGAGTTTTGTCATCGTAAAATTTTACTACTTGGATTTTTTACCTGCCCTGTATTTTTCACGTTTTCTCTTTTGTTCCAAATCCATTATGTGGTACGTTTTTCCCGTGGCACAGAGTTTCATTTCTCCAGAATACTCGTCATGTATAGACTCACATGATCCATCTGACAGCAATTCCCCCACAATGGTCCATGCCATGTCTTCAGAAACCTCAAATTTGTAGTGAATCGTTGAGACCTTTGTAAAATATCCATTACTAGAGTTTCTCAAAACAAACTGTTCAATTTTTTGCTCTACAGTTAATGTAGGCTCCCTCTTTTTGAAATTTCCATACGGTTTTCTTTCAGACATTCTTTTCTTTGGTCCCATCCCGTATTTTATCTAAATCATTCTGAATTTAACGTGTCTGGATCGTTGTTTCCTGGCAGATATTTGTCACCCAATTTATTTTTCATATTCTCATCAAACTCCCCTTGCAATCTTGTAAGATACATTTCAGCCTCCGTTTCATCGTCAGGAATACCCGTGTCAGTAGTAAAATTAAAACCAGTGGCCAAATGATAGAATGCTTCAAAATATTCCTTGCAGTCAATTACATCGGCCTTGTGATCTATAGAAATCACCATGCATTGGTGGGCAATTCTAAAATTCAGACATATTTCTTCTTCAATCATGATATCAGTCATTACAGCCATCAGATATGGAATGTATTTTTCTTCCAGTGTTCCTTGATTTTTATCTGCAATCCACAATTCGTTGCCATCCAACAAGTAATCAAAAGTTCGAACGGAGACATCGCGGATGTCAGAGTCAGGGTATCCTAATTTTGAGGTCCACGATTCTACGATTTCATTTGGTTCAGAATAAGCGAGATCAAATCTTAAATTTTCATTCACTTGATCATATTCCCACACTTGCTTGTTTGTCCACATTGGAGAAAATTTTGCAATCAGACTTCTTGTTTCAGAATCCAATACCATTTCTCATTCTTTCTGCTGTTTAATCCTATCTTAACCAAAAAATAAAAAATTCCATTAGATGATTTTTATGATATGTTTTTAAAATAAGACATTCAAAATCAATCTTCACACCCGTGTGTTATTCAAAAAAAATCAACAATGTTGATCAAATTTCTCACAAGTAGTGCCCATCAGCAACATAAAGAATAATTTTTCATTGTTTAATTGTCGCATTACTGATTGAGTCAAACAGCATTATTGGATCAAATAACTTTCCCAGATAGTTTTTTGCACTCATGACAATTTATTTTTGAATTTTTTAAGCGAATACAGACGCGGCAATAAGTAAAAGAACACATTCTTTCTCAAATCTACAGAATCTTTTAGACTATGAATTACATCCAATCCATCGAATTCAGGAAATGTAAGTCCAAGTAAGACAGCATGAAAATGTTTCTTTTGAGATCAACCCCAATACATCCACCCCATTGCTTGTAGACACGGTATTGTACCACTCAGATTCTAAAAGATAATTTAGCAGTAAATCATTACGGCTAATCATACAAACTAGCTATTTATCCCAGATTTGAGAAATTCAATGGTGCACTCTGCCAATCCTTTACTGGTGTGTTTTTTTAGATCATGCTTACAATTAGGACAAATACCCACATCATCGTCATCAGGAAAATTATTTCCAACTTGTTTCATACAACACTCCATTAATTCTTCAGTAGAGTGAGATTCCATTGCAAGCTTACACGTAGGGCATTCTGTCAAATCGATATACGTTCAGCATGATTTGATCCATAATAAATTATATTTACTTTTTAACGCATCTCAACATGGATTTGACTAGAAGATTTCAGAGTAGCATACATTGTATCTGTAATGAACAAGTGGTTTTTGATGTCATTTACGATGTCGAATGTGATTGGGGAATTCACGTACTGATCCAGTGTCCTAGATGCGAGGAGTTATTTTCTACGGATAAAAAATGTCCAGCATTTCAAAATATTTTAAAATTATTAGCTAACAATCCGTCACTATATTCTAGCGAAGAAGAAGAAGAATATCAAAAAAATTCTCACCAGTGTTAAAGTTTACAAGCACAAAAAATTTACATTATATATCAATCTAAACGTGAAAACTTTTGAAGTGTGATTTACGACATGATGGATTTTTACAGTATAAAATAATAAAAAAGCAAGCAGGCATTCTGAAAAACATGTAAAGCGTAAGGATCAAAAATAGAATAATCAAGAAGGATAGACCGAAAAGTCATCAATCATATCAATTGTCCCATGTCAATTCTAAGAATAATTTTAAATCATCCAAACAACAAAATGAATCCCACAGCCAATGCAGCTACAGATATCCCCATCGAAATATAGAATCTCTTTATCATCAGAATTTCATTAAATTAACTAAAATTAATAGTTAGGCCTTGGAAAGCAAGTAAATTTGACATCCTTTATCATCAGCCCTTTGGGGGTTACAGTTCAGATATCAAACTCACAATCATCTTGCCTTCAATATTTTTATTACTTGATGTTTTCAAAAATTCTTAAAATGAAACACGTCTTGAATTTTAATCAAAAAGGGTTGAAAAAACAATCCTTTTTCAATTTTTTGTAGAATTGAGCCCAAACTAAATTTTTCAAACAGGCTAATTCCACACGGGATATGAATTCACTTTGTGAATTTTAAAGTCTATAGTAGTAGCGGTGTCGCATCGTATGTAACGGGTAGATTCTACATATTTCACAGCACGTCTTGAGAAAAATTTACAAAGTTTTTGGAACTCAAGAGAGTAAAAGAATGATTTTATTCCCGTTGTAATTTACTCACGTCATGGGCGATAATCTAATCATAGAATGGAAACCGGATCTTCGCATTAGATGGTCGGATTTTGAAGCTGAGTCAAATCCCGCAGTGTTTGAGGATTCCCACAGCGTAATAAAATATAGATTCACGTGGACTGTGAATTCGGAGATCATAGATGAACAAATTGTATTTTTCATAGAGGACATTCAGCTATTTGTAGAATTTCATCCGCGCTTATCATGGGTTAGGAGTTCAGAATCAAATGACAGTCTGCTCAAACATGAGCAAGGGAATTTTGATCTAGCTGAATTAACTAAACGTGAAAACATTAAAAAATTACAAGACATGTTTTATTCCAAACATTTCCCCACCAGAGGACAAAACATAGAACAAAGAAAACAATTTGCAAAAGAAGATTCAGGAAAGATGATTGTTGAGAAAGTAAACGACTTGCAGCAACTGTATGATCAAAAACGTCAAAAATATCAGGATGAGTCAAATTTTGGACAAAACAAATCGATGCAATTAAAATATGATTTAATTTTTGAGCAACTCAAATAGATATTTGTTCATCACATAATTTCTCAATTTGGCAATCATTTTTTCAGGATTGCCAGAGAACGAAATTGATTTTAACCAGAATGAATTAATTCAATGTTATTTTGGAATGCAGAAATCAATCACGAAAGTTAAACAGGTCATGAAAATAATTTTTCATATTTGAAGTGATGATCAGCCCCAAATTCTATTTTCAATAACTTTGTTTTCAGGCATAGATTCAACGTAGTTTACCAATATACGATAATACTTCAAATGGAAATCCAAGTCTCAAATTTCAGTCTGCTTCAATTCTTCTATCTCGGGACCAAAATTGGTTTTATCATATTCTATATCATTTAAGATGTCGTCATTGACTTCAATCACATAAAAAAGACTTTGCAGTACTTCTCCTTTTGTAAGAGTTCAGCCACATTATTTTTCTAACAATATCTCAACCCAGCCCATACGAATTTTTAACAGAATTGTTATGCCCACTTCAGAGTTTTTGACTTATGCATTATTTTTGTTAATTGATACCAAGAGACTATTTCTTCTCAGATTGTTTTTTTCTAGTCATGATTTCCTTATTTCTCTCAATATCGGAATGAATCTCCACGTGCTGATACAAATCTTCTTTTGAATCAAATAATTGTTCGCAGTAATAGCATTGATGCACACCCAGATAACGCATAGCTATGTTAAATCACTTTTCTTACAAGATCGTAAAAGTTGTTACTAAAAATAATAATTTTCCAACTTTTGTGTACTTTGCAACTCATCCATGATTTCAAAAATACACAAGGTATGAAGTCATTACAATGACGACATTATAAAATAAAGGTGGAAATAATCCAACTAGGATTATTTGGAACTTTCGAATTTTTCTCTAATCTCTGCAGCTCGTTCTGCAAATGGATCTTCATGCCACTGTTCCTTATTCAAATCAGCCTCAAGGGAACCTGTTTTTGACAATAGTCCTTGTTCTGCGGCTTGTGACAAAACCGCATCTTCTGAGATGTAATTTTTTTGATTTTCAGTACCATAAGCGATTGCCCCGGCCATAACTGCTACGCCCACAACAATCCCCATGATAACCATCATGTTTGACATGAAGAAATTTACATTTTTTTTGTATTAATCATCTAGGTCTGCAATGCATTGCATTGCAGATGTTTAGCTTGTCTCCAATTTAATCTCAGAATTGCATTTGGGAATTTGCCCGGTTTCATTTTTGTAATCAGCAATCAGCTGTGATTTTAATTCAGCAGCATTTTCTGCAAAGACCCTCTGATAAAATGAGGTTTTTTGTTTACATTCATCTCCTTCGAATTCTGTGTCAACATACGTTTCAAACGTCTTTTCGAGACTAATTGTATCTCCAATGTATATTGGATCCCGATTTCTATTATAGAGCACATAAACTCCGGAATTAGGTTTTACAAATTTTGCACTTTCTACCCAAACTCGCATCTTGTCATCCAACAGTTCCATGATTTTACCTGCTTTCACTAGATATTAAACGTGAAGATGAAATATCTCCGTTTCATCATACGTGAAAACCCGATAACGTGCCTGGAACCAACGAGGATGAATTACACAAGAGTATCAAAGATGGTGTTGACGGACCAATGAAAAAGCGTGCGTTATTCACACGGTATTTTCAACCATTGCTTACCAAACATGAAATTCAAATGTTCAAGATCATCATAAAAAATTATTTTTAGGAGATGAATCAGTTTTAAACAGCATGGATTTTTTTAAAAAAAGAGTCAGGCAATTTCAAGAAAAAAAGCTAGACGAAATTCTAAACAAAATCCAATTTCATGAATATACAAAAAATCAATTGGAAAAAAAGGAGAGAGAAAATAAGAATGATGAAACTGCTAAGATCATAGAAGAAATAGCATTCAATGAGAAAATGATAAGGATATGGCAAAACAACGAAAGAAAGCTCAGACATCAAATGAATGACACGGAAAACTAGATGAATTTATCATGAAACACACCACATGTTTTGATCATATTTTGGACATACCCGACAATATGGAAATGTTCCAATTAAGCAGTTGAAACGAAAGGATTACCAGAAGAGCCAATAAGTATTTCTTTCAGCAAGCATTTGTGTTTGAACTAAAATGATATTGATAAACCATGATGATATTTATGAGGCATGCTGAATTCATACAGGAAATTTTAGTGGTTTATCCAGACGCTCACATGTTCAAGAATACCACGTATCTTTAGACATGACTTTACACAATGAATCACAGTCAAGTGGCATTCAAGATGCTTCAGACAACAGAACTTTGGGAAAGAGAGGATAAAGATATTTTTGACAATATTTCAGTATTTGCATATTCAGTTCAGAAATAGATTTTGGTTTGTACTTGTGAATTTTATGTGATAATTCATCTCAGAAATCAGCGCCATCAAGAAATATTTGCAAGTTAATCTAGTACATATTACATTTTATGTTTCCTGTAAATACATCTCATGATCAGGATCATCTTAAAATCAGCGCCATTGTAACTTTGGTTTGTTTTCATAACAACCACCATCTTAAACTGAAATAAACATGCGTTTGCAATTAGATACTAGTATTTCAACACGACATCAAAAGACAGCATTCGCAAGATATTCTCTTAATCAAAAAACAACGTTGATACATGCACGTATATCCCAATAACGTGATCAGTTTCGATCTTCACTCATAACAAAAGTTATTTCTTAATTTCAATTGCATTACTTGAAAAAAGCAATATTTTGACATCAGGCGGGAGTCTAAATGCAAACATAGCAAAAGAACCTCCATGCTTTTAATATTGAAAATAAAGAGATGTAATTCTGTCCCTTTTAGAAAATTTTCCTGATCAATTCACTCCAAGAGAAGTACAAAAGGAGATCATATCACAGATAGAGGAAAAAATAAGATCAGGATTTAAGAAAATCATCTTATGTGCACCCACAGGAGTTGGAAAATCCCTAGTAGGAGCAACAGTTTCCAATTATTTTGACAGTTCATTTACAGTCACCGCATCCAAACACCTTCAAGATCAGTACATCAAGGACATACCGTTTCTAAAGCCAGTAAAGGGAAAACAGAATTTTCCATGCCTCAAACTAATGTCTGCAGAAAAGGTAGATAATTCAAGAAGAGCAATGAGATGGGGCCTGTCATGTGACAAGGGGCAATGCCAAGAAAGAATATCCAAAAACGGAAAAGAAGTGGTTGAAGTTTGTAAGTTCAAGCCCACCATCAAGCAAGTTGAAGAAAATACTGCAGACTCGCAGTCATGCCACTACTACATGCAAAAATACGAGGCCCTTGTTTCAAAGCACTCCCTGTGGAACTATCACGCGTTTTTTACAATAATGAAATTCAACAAAAAACTATTTGAAGAATATCTGGACAGAAAGGTCACCATATTTGACGAGGCCCACAAGATTGAAGATCAGATTATCCAATTTGTAGGATTTGACATTTTTAGCGGTCAGGTTGACGAGTGCAATCTTAATTCAGAAAAATATGATTTCACGGATTTGGATTCCATGATAAAGCTAAATGATGACATGGCATATTCATATGCAAAAAAGATCAAAGACATCAAAGAGAGTGCAGCATTTCAAAACAATCCAGATTATGAATTAATTACAGGGTTGGAGAGACGTTACGACAGGTCCAAACAGGCAAACATAGACATCACTTCAGACAAGGACAACTTTGTCGTAAATGATCCACTCAAGGATTTGAATGGCAATTTTAGGACCATCTCAGTCAAGCCCATAGATGTTTCAAAGTTTGCAAATTCCTTTTTTGAGACAGAGCATCAGATTTTCATGTCTGCAACAATTGACAAGTCAAGCTTTTGTGAGAACATGGGATTGCAAAAAGACGACGTTGCGTTTGTTGATACGATGAAATCCCCATTTCCCATGAAAAATAGGACCATTGATCTTCTGAACATCCGACGACTCAGCTATGGATCCACAGAAGAGGATGAAATAGAGGTGATCAAGACGATAGATAGAATCATGGATGAGCATTCAGATGAAAGGGGACTGATTTTGACATCATCCATACCAAGATGCAAAAAAATCATACGTCATCTCTCTCCAAAAAACACTCAAAGAATTAGAATTTGTCACAGTAGAAACGAGGATGGAAAAACCCAGGATGAAGTTATTTCTGAACATGTCACGGATCCTACAGGCGTTTTACTATCCGCATCTCTTTGGGAAGGCGTCGACTTGAAAGACGACATGTCAAGATTCCAAATAATTGCAAAGGTCCCATATCCAAACTATACAGAAAAAAGAACAAAGGCAAAAATGAGCAAGTTTCCCAAATGGTACACATCTCAAACCCTGACCAAGCTGCTGCAGGGATTTGGCCGCTCCATTAGAAGTGAAAACGACTGGGCAAAGACATATGTCTTGGATACGGCTGCAAACAATGTATTTTTCAAGGCACAGCAAATGATTCCAAAGGCGTACTACGATGTTTTAGGCATGGAAGATTAGTGATTTTCAGAAAATGCTATCTTCTTGAGCAACCACATTTGACATAGACTAATTTGAATTCGCCACCAGTCTTGATGTTATGTGACATTGGTTTTCTGCACTGCTGACACTCGTTGAATCCAAAATACTCTTCAACTTTGACCATGTTGTACTCCCAGGACTTTTTGCCCTCATTCCAAGACACGGAATTAATTTCGGTCGGATGATCCATTATATCAATATGAAATCAATTTCATTAATTAATTTTTGAATTTGTCAGGGATTCAGACTCTTGAAACCCAGGCATTTTTCATCGAATTCATTCAGATATTGCTTGGCATTTATTTGAGAATCCTTTACGTACAATTCGCAGGTTTCAGAATCAATCAACGTGTTTGTGTTGTCGTTGGTCATTATTTGCAATGCCAAAATAGTCACGAGTATTATTATCACAATAACTGCAAACTTGCTCGAATAAATGTCCACATTTTTTCTCAAAGGGTTTCAAACTTAAATCTAATCATGTTTGCAAAAAAATACACGTGATGCCAACGTCTGTAAAAATGATGCCAGTTGACAACGACGACAGTCCAAACACAATCATATTGTCACTTCATCAAATGCAATCAAAATCTAGCAATTATGCAAATTACGCGTTATGAATTCCTACGGATTTGCATTTGTTATTGCACCTTGTGCTGCAGAGCCAACAAGTGTGGCAAACTTTGCCAATGCGCCCGTAGCATAGTTTGGTTTGGGTTTGCTCCATTGTTTTCTTCTGTTTGCTAATTCTTCTTCAGATACATGAAGATCAAGTACATTAGTTTCAGTGTCAATGGTTATCTTATCTCCATCTTTTACCAGAGCGATTGGACCACCCACATACGCTTCAGGTGCCACATGACCCACCATGAATCCGCGAGTTCCTCCAGAAAATCTACCATCAGTAACCATTGCAACCTTTTTTCCCAATCCCTGCCCTACAAGTGCGGCAGTAGTGGCCAACATTTCCCTCATTCCAGGACCGCCTTTTGGCCCCTCATATCGAATCACCACGACATCACCCTCATCTACGCCTCCTTTTGATACGGCATCAAATGCATATTCTTCCCGGTCATAGACACGAGCAGTTCCGGTAAACTTTGTCATTTCAACACCGGCTGTTTTAATCACGGCCCCTTCAGGTGCCAGTGTTCCTTTGAGGACCACTGCAGTACCGACAGTGTGAATCGGATCTTCAGCAGACCTTACAATGTGTTGTTCAACATCAGGCATTTTTATGGAATTAAGATTTTCTTTGATTGTTTTTCCCGTAACTGTAATACAGTTTTCATTAAGCAGTCCTTTGTCAAGCAACTTTTTCAAGACAAACGGAATTCCGCCAATCTTGTCGAGTGAATTCATCACATAGTTGCCGCCAGGCTTCATGTCAGCCAGATGAGGCGTCTTTTTTCTTATTCTCTCAAAGTCATCATATGTGAGTTTGACATTCACCTCATTTGCCAATGCAAGCAAGTGTAAGATTCCATTAGTTGACCCTCCCACAGAATTTAACATTATTATTGCATTTTCAAAAGCTTCAAAAGTCAAAATTTCTTTGGGCCTAATGTTCATCTCCAATAGTCTGGCACATGCCACCCCAGTATCATACACCATTTTCCCTCGTCGCTCATCCTCTGCTGGCGGACTAGCACTTCCGGGCAATGCAAGACCTATTGCTTCAGAAATCGATGCCATCGTATTTGCAGTAAACATTCCACCACAAGAGCCGGTATTTGGACATGCGGTATTTTCAATGTTCTTTAACGCCTCAAGGGACAGCTGTCCCGCATCATATGCACCTACTGCCTCATAGACATCAACAACTGTCAATTCCTTGCCATCAAGCATCCCAGGCATTATTGTTCCACCATAAACAAATACAGAGGGAATATTCAGCCTGGCCATTGCCATCATTGTTCCAGGTAAGCTTTTGTCACAGCCAGCTATTCCCACAAGTGCGTCATACTGATGTGCTCGAACCATCAATTCAATTGAATCTGCAATGACTTCTCTAGAAACCAAAGATGACTTCATCCCCTCATGACCCATTGCAATTCCGTCACTCACTGCAATAGTTGAGAATTCCCTAGGGGTTGCACCAGCATCAGACACGCCTTCTTTAGCTTTGAGAGCCAGGGCTGGAAGATGTATGTTGCATGGCGTGGCCTCATTTCCCGTATGGCATACGCCGATAAACTGTTTAGATAAATCATCGTCATTGAGTCCCATTGCCTTGTACATTGCTCTATGGGGTGATCGTGCTGTTCCTTCTACCACATTTCTACTAGAAATTTCCATGACATGTGATTTTCAAAGTGCCATAATTTAGACTTTATCAAACATAAAACAGATTTCATCAGGTTCAGTCAAAACACACGTTTGCAAGGCGATTCGTCAAAAATATAAAAATTGTGAAAGAAATTCTAAATTTAAATAACAAAATTAAAAAATGAATTTCATGGAAGATAAGACATGTGTTTGCGGACACAAGGAATCCACACACGTGATTGGAAGAAAAGACGGGGTTAGCGCATGCATGGACTGCATAAAGGGAAGTGCAACAAATGAGAATTTGCTCGAATGCGAAGGTTTCAGCGAGAAAATATGATCTTAAGTATAACGTTCAAGACATAAAGTTCATCAAAAGAATAATTGTGCAACAAGCAAAATTCATTCAATGATGGCAGGTTGCAATACAACAGACAAGCTAAAAATACAATCAGATAGCAAATAATTTCCCATCACAACAAGTACACAGCAATAAAACAAAAATCAATGTAAAGATACGGTTTCATACAGCATGATCATCTTAAATGATCTGCAGATTTTTTGTGAAATGATCTGCATTACATTAAAAAAATGAAAAATAAAAGCAGTTAGAATTCAATAATGGATCCTTTACTCAATGAGTACTCCTGTGTTTGACTCTCACCATACGCGTCATACCAGCTTACTTTCAGTCCAAGTTCTTTTTGAGTTGCACTCTCAACCTCTATAGTGTGTGCCATTTGTATTCTGTCACTTAATTGTATTTCTTTCATGATGCAAACTTTCAGAAATACACTTTATTCACAAGAGTGAAAAATAATTTTTGATCGATTGAACTGTTTTGACAGTTAATAATTAGATGTCGCAGATTGGGTGTAACATTGTAAAGCTTTTGATGAAACAATCATCCACATATTTAAAATACTAGATCGACGTAGTATTGTTGCGTGTTTTCGGTAACGCCAGGACTAATCTAGATAGGTTCTAAGAATAAACCGACATTTTTGAATTATAAATCACATATTTTCTAAATGAATTCAGCGTTTCATAATAAAAAGAGTGATGAGAACAGCCACGCAAAGAATTGAAAGAATAAAAAAAGAACACAGCCCATGCAAAATCCCGCTTGGTTTCCTTTAGAGTACTTCGAACTCAGGGGGTAGAGGTGCGCTTTGCTCTTGCATAAGGTAGGGGATTGTCAGACTTAAGCATGTCTATGGATTCGTACTGCAAATGATCAAAAATATCGAGAAAATATTTTGAAATTTTGAAAATATTTCACTGCGGACTGCATTTCTTACATCAGATCTTATTCGTTTCAATATCAGGCGTCAATGAAGGAATAAAATGTGTATTTTGTGCATATTTCGCTTATAGAAATTATTATTCAATCCCAAGTTAATTTGGATCACCTGTTGAAATTAACTCAAAACAGATCAAAGGATAGAAGGCACGATGTACATAAAACATAATTTACATCCACGACCTGCAAGCATACACAACGTCATTTTACCTTAAAATGCTCAAGATACACACAATGCCTTAAATACAAATTTTATGACAATAGTATACCCAACACACCATGGGGTTTGATGAGTGATATTATCAAATTCCATGAAGTATTTTTCCAGAATTAAAAGATTCAAAAGTCATCAAGGCTTGCGTGAAACTAGATTTAAGAGTCACATAAAAAAGGATTTGAATCGTTTTGAAGAAACATTTTGAATTTGTAAAACAAACACCGGTTGTGCATTATGAATAAAATAAAAAAAGAAAAACAATCACACTAGTTTTTTTGTGTGAAGGGAGTCATCCAAGAATGAATGATATTTTTGTTTAAATCAGCAAACGCATTTACGTTGTCGTTGAATGTTTTAATATTTTGTACAGTTGCATCAATGATAGTTTTAACCATTTGATTGTTTGTTGTACTTGATTGAACAATCTGCTTGTTACCATCTACAATTGCAGTTTTTACAAAATCAGGAATATCGGTTTTCATTCCGAATTTTTTTGCAAATTCTTGCTGCATTGAGACTGTGGCATTGATTGTTTTTTCACATGTTTTCATACATTCGTCTTGCAAATGTGTTACAGATTGAAAATACTGAGGTGTTTGTTTTGTGATATTTTCAAAATATTTTTGAACATTTTGCTTGTACATGGTATATGCATCGCTTGATTGAGATTGTGTACTCATGTTTCATGATAACACATCTCCCATATATAGCATAGGTAATGAATGGTAATGAATGGTTTTAAAAGGATTATGATGGAAATATTGAAACAAGGTCAATAAAAAATATAAAAATTAAACTACAGAGTAAAATCATAAAAAATAATTTTTACATGTATTTAGATAAAAAGGAGTCAGTAAAGTGTCACATTGGAAGTAATGAAATTCCAGAAATTCAACTTTTCCAGTAATCATTTAAAATAATATCACAAGATATTATTTTATGAAACTCATAGTTCGTGAGGCCACACGTAAAGATATCCCGTCAATTCTTAATTTACTCTATGAGCTTGAAAGACCCAAGCCGTCAGATGCGTCAGGTGTAAAATTGTTCAACAATAAGATCAGCGAATATTTCTCGGATTCGCAAAAAACAATCATTGTTTCTGAACAAGAAAAAGAAGTTACAGGATTTGTAAGCGTCATATATCTAAAAAGATTAAATCAGGTCAAATTAGAAATGCACATCCCAGAATTAATCGTGACAAAAAGTAGCAGGAAGTCAGGGACAGGTAAAAAATTAATGCAGTATTGCATCAACCTTGCCAAACAGAAGAATTGTCACAGGATAAGATTGGAATCAGGTAATCTAAGAAAGGATGCCCATGAGTTTTACAAAAATATAGGGTTTGAACAATCCGCGTTGTCATTTACAAAACATATTGTCTAGTTATTCCAGATCAAGAAATCATGTTTGTGAAATGGAGAAATGTCACATGAGAGTCTGTCAAATTTTTCATGATTAACAAGATTTCAACGTCTAGCAAATTTTAGATTATTTGTGAACCAGACGAATAATCAAATTTTTGCATCTTCCAATATGCTTAAGTTCATAATTATGGGAGTCAAGTAAGTGAAAATAACTGAAATAGACATTGATGATAGTCAAACAGGGTATTATTGGCTTCAAATTTTTGTAAAGAATCAAAAAGAAGCATTTAGACTAAAAAAACAAATATTTCAAGACCAAGAAATCAAAGAAAGGTTACATGCGGAAATAAAACAAAGCCAGACAATAGTCAACAATTCATCAATAGAGTTGGAAATAATACTTCACAATATGATTATAAAAAAACTTCAAAGTATTGCCAATGGTGAAACAGAGAAATAGATTCAAACCCATACATGTTGCGGACTTGTCCACCATATTGATAGTAAAGACATGTATGGACGGGTAACGAATTAACAATGAATCAAAAACATAATTCTGGGAAGAATCAATAACATAAAGACAATATTATAATTTTACTCCCACTCCAAAATTTAGAAATTTATGTTAGGGAAATCTGCCTTCATCGATTAATTCTCGGTATAGTGTTTTTTCAATACGAGTTTCTGCCGCACCGCACTTGCTACACATACCCACATCATCAGGATCTTCTTTTATTTTTTTCTCGCATTCCACACATTTGTTAATGCCTTTTTTGAACCCCATATCAGAATTTTTCTCCAATCCAGATAATAACTATATCTAGAATTCTATATTTTGATTTTTTATTATTTTTTTATTGCACAAATTAACTTTGAAAGTAATTACAATTTCTAAATTGAAAAATGAGTCATTTGGCAAATTTTTTCAAGGTTTGAATCAATAAAGACTCAAACCGTTTTTGGCAAATAATTTAAGATTCAAAAATAGTTTATTTCAAGACTTTATAGCATAATTCGACTAGTCCATCATACTTTGTTGTTTTTAGCAATTCCAGTTTAACTTCTTGATGGATATTTTGAAACAAAGAAATTCCAGATCCCAAAACAATTGGGATCACCGACAAGATAATTTCATCTACTAATTTGTGCTGTAAAAATGCAGAAAGAAGATCAGAGCCTCCAATCAACCAAATATTTTCTTTTAAAGAGGGCTTGAATTTTTTTGCAAATTCTTCAACATTTGATGTAAACTCGACATTCTCATCTTTTGTTTTAGAATTATTTCTTGAAAATACAAAAGATTTCTTTTCTTTGTACGGATAGTCTCCAAAGGTCAAGATTTGGTCGTAAGTCTTTTTCCCCATTATTACAGTATCAATTAATTTGTAGAATTCACCGTATCCGGAATCAGTGTTTGTAGGAAGCCAATCAACAGCCCCAGCCTCTCTTGCAATGTATCCGTCCAGACTTACTGCAATGTAGAGAATTATCCTTCCCACATCATGATACAATTTTGTGAAGTATAATTATGGTTTTGATTCTTTAGAAACTCAAATTGTTCTGCAATATTAAATGAAACAGAATGAAATCTGTAATTTCTATCTCTATACCTTGTCGATAAAAATAGAAATCCCCAGTTTGTACGTAGAAATCCGACGCTTCTCGTAATGTTTAAAATTTGAACTTAGTCGTGATGAATCAATTATTTTGGCTCAACCAACGCGGATTGAACCATCATTATGGGAATAAAAATGGATGTAGATGTAATAAAAAAATAGAGATTAAGGATTAACCATTTCTAGCTTATCCTGAATTCTATCATAGTATCCGTTTTGATCCATGGCCGGTACATAAAATGTTGCAGAAACTAGATCTCCAACATTTTGTTTACAGTCAGAAACAACAACGGAATGTCCCATGCTTGACTCTGCAACACAGCCATAATCAGTTACAGCAATTACAGTTACATTTTCAGTTACCAGAGTTGGAAGTATATTCCAAGGAGTTATTGTAAAAACTAGTATTACTGAAGTCGCAACAGCTGTAATTGCTAGAAACTTTAGCTGTGGTGTTTTTTTGTATGTTGTTTGTTGCATTTCTCCTCAATGTATATTGGATTGTAAATTATTTAACATAGAGATAATTTCTAATTATAGTGCCAACTAATCATGAAAATTAAGAATCTCGTACGAATTCTGGATGCCCAATATTAGCACTAGTTTAATTTGTTAACACTAGGTTAAATATCATAAAGTCAAAAAAAATCTCATGACAAGTGAGCAAAACGAAATAAAGGAATTAAAATAAAAATGTCGCAACAATCAATTACTGATATCCGTATAAAGAATAAGCCATACAGCATCATGGTTACAGGCGCAACTGGATTTATTGGGACACGTCTAATATCACACCTTTCCAAACTTGGTTATTCTGTAAAGGGGATGACAAGGAAAAACCTTTCAGATACTAAAAATGTGAAATATGTTCAAGCAGATGTCTTTGATGTAACTCAATTAGAGAAAGGATTGGAAGGAGTGGAGGTTGCATACTATCTGCTTCATTCCATGGAAGGTAGCAAGGATCACTGGAAGGAATTTGCATCACGTGAAAAAATCCAGGCCCAGAACTTTCTTGTAGCAGCGACAAAGGCAGGAGTTAAGAGAATAATCTATCTTGGAGGATTGGTAAACGACAGCCTGGAATTATCTCCACATATGAGAAGTAGAAAAGAAGTGGGAGAGATACTTTCATCGGGCGATATCCCAGTAACAGAACTGCGTGCATCATTAATCATTGGTGCTCAGGGTGGCTCTTATGCCATGTTAAGATATCTAGTTGAAAGACTACCTGTTATGGTTTGCCCTTCCTGGGTAAAGTCACTTGCACAACCCATTGCAGTTGATGATGTGATACAATATCTTTCAGGATGCATGATACATCCGGAGACCGCAGGAAAAACCTACGAAATCGGCGGCAAGGACAAAATGACCTACGAGCAACTCATGCGGGTTTATGCCAAATATTTGAACAAGAGTCTGTTTGTAATGCAGATTCCGTTTCTCACTACGCGGCTATCCTCATACTGGGTTGATCTCATTACTCCAGTGAAGGCATCATTAGCAAGACCATTGATAGACAGCCTGGTTCACGATACAGTCGTCACTGACGATTCCATTACCAAAATTATTCCATTGCAACTCAAATCAGTGATTGATGCAATTGATATTGCAACAAAGGAAATTAGGGAAAATCCACCAGATACTCCATTGCGAGAGGAGCGTACGGGATTCAAGATTAATCAAAAACTTTTACTTGTATCACTGATTGCAATGGCAGTAGTTGGAACAACATACTACTGGCTGGATGACCGAATTGAACTTTTTGAACCCGTGTGGATTTTAGCAGGGGTATTTTGGTACATTGCAATAATATCTGCAATAGTTTTTGTCAAAAGCAAGACAAGGTTGGGTTTTCTTATCGGAGGTGTACTGTCATGGATAACTCTGGCCTTTTGGCTCTTTGACAACTTCTATGTCGTGTTCGAGACCTCGCTGATAATTGACAAGCCCAACGAACTGATAACAATTAGAAATTTTATCTGGGCTGCATTATCCACACTGGCTGTAATCGCGTCACACAATACGTTTCACAAAATAATTGACTATCAGTTCAAAGGAAAGCCAATCTAATTTTTTATTTTTTAAAATCCAATTTTGCCCATCAATTTTAAATGAGTTAATTGAAATATTCAACATTTCTCAATTTTGTTACTAAAAATGTCAGTTCTAAAACTTTACGAGGGCCGTCAGAAATTTACGCCTATCATGGGGATTTTTATTTTTATACCTTGTCGATGAATTCACCAACACCTGGTGGTTCTGGTGCCAGTCCTTTTCTCTTTCGAATATCAGCAACTCCTGCAGCTAACAGAGACTTTGGAACCTCCGTCCATTCCTTAAAGGAAGTATTCCATGTTGCACGTCCTGCAGTTTGACCTCTCATGGCCTCAGACAAGGTAAATGTCTCAGAAGCTGGAATCTCACCAACTACAATGCTTGATGCGCCTTTTTGCGACATGTCAAGCACTTTGCCACGCTTGCCAGATAGAATGGTTGCAACGTTTCCAACCAAATCAGTAGGTACACGAACTTCAATTGCCAATGTAGGCTCCAAAACTGCAGTGCCTGCAGTCAACAACGCACCCATGCATGCACGACGTGAGGCAGGTCCCAATTGAGACAGCCCTCTGTGTGCAGTATCTTCGTGAGGTACAAAGTGAGTAAAGATAAACTTGCAATCCCTCATCTGCTCCTTGCAAAGAGGTCCCTCTTTCATCACCTCTTCAAATCCAGAATTGATTGAATCAGTTGACTCTTGAACAAACTGAACACCCTTTGTTCCGTTAATCAGTACGTTGCCACGTGAATCAAATTTCATGACTCTCTTGATGGTATCAGTATCCCATCCTGCGCCCTTTAGCAAATCAGAGACAACCTTCTTGTCTTTCAAGTCACTGATTTCACCAGTTCTTAGCATGTGTGCAATTTCTGGCTCTAACTGCTCCACCTTCATGAAAATTTTGTTGTGTCTGTTTGGGGATTTTGCCATTATTGGCTCACATCCGCCCTTTACAGTTTCCCTGTAGTTGATCAGCGGTTCAGATGTTATAATATCACATTTTGCATCTTGAATTCTATGTACTGCAACATCCAAGTGCAACACACCCATACCTGCAACTATCGTCTCACCGCTTTCTTCGTCAATTTTTACAACCAGGTTAGGATCCTCGATGGTAAGCTGCTTTAGAATATCTACAAGCTTTGGCAAATCTTTAGGATGTTTTGGCTCAATTGCAATTTGAACTACGGGTTCTGAAACATATTTTACACCCTCAAACATTGGAATTCCCTTTACAGAAGACAGCGTGTTGCCGGCCCGGCATTCAGTTAGTCCCAATAATGCAGGAATGTTTCCGGCTCCAAGTTCGCCTACCTGCTCTCTCTGATTACCCATAAAGAAATTGACAGACTGTACTCTTCCCTCTCTTTTCTCGTCAATTATGTGGAGTGTTTGCCCGTCTTTTATGGTTCCAGAAAACAGCCTTCCAATTGCGACAGGTCCTGCTGCAGGATCCAACACCATGTTTACAACCATCATAATGGTAGGACCGTCATCAGCACCGGCAAGCAAAGCTTTGCCAACGTCAGATTCCAAGTCACCCTTCCAAATTTGAGGAATTCTATACTTGATTGCCTCATTAGGGGCAGGATGATGCTTTACCACCATTTCAAGCACTGCATCAGCCAAAGGTGCCTTCTCTACAAGGTCTGAGACTTTTTCATCAGTATAAGCATCAATTACGTCTTTGAACGTGATTCCACGCTCTTTCATTAAATCAGTGTTAATTGCCCATCTATCCTTGGCAGAACCAAACGTCACGCTTGCATCCTGAATGGATACCTTCCATTTTTCTTTGTATTCTTGTTCGGCATACGTGTCAACTAGTTGATTGAAATTTGAGACTACTTCTGCCAACTGTGCTTGCATTTTTTCAGGAGTCAGCCTTAGCTCTTTGATAAGCCTGTCAACTTTGTTGATAAACAATACAGGCTTTACTCTCTCTTCAAGTGCCATTCGGGTTACGGTTTCAGTCTGAGTCATAATGCCTTCCACTGCATCGCACACCACTACGGCACCATCAATTGCCCTAAGACTTCGAATGACTCTTCCACTGAAATCTACGTGTCCGGGAGTATCAATCATGTTAATTACGTATTCCTCATCTTGTTGAGAAAAGAGCAAGGTGACGTTTGCCTGATAAATTGTAATTCCTCTTTCTTGCTCTTCTTTGTCAAAGTCCATTGCAAGTGCCTTTCCGGCAGCTGAGGGGGCAATAATTCCAGAATATGCCAAAAGGCTGTCACTCATGCTAGTCTTTCCGTGATCAACATGAGCTATTACACCAAAGTTACGAATATTGGATTTATTCTTAATAATTTTCATGACTTCTGATGTCGACTTGAATTTTGCCATGTTCGCAAAACTATGTTTTCAGGTATTAAACCTTAGCCTTGCAAAAGATCAATAGATCATGTGGTTGGAAACATCACGTAACTTTTTTGCAACAATGAAATAACAGTCCTTTCTTTTTTTCTTTTTTGCCTCATTAAGAGGAATCATCTGAGAAAGAAAAATGCAATACAGTATCTGCGATAATTTTTCAGACGGGATGTCGGGATGAATCAAATTGATGCCTATTTTTTTGAGATTTTTTCCCAGATGTAGAACGTGAGGATTTTTATCATCAAAGATAATTACCGTATCGCCTTTCCTTGCAGAAAATAACTCCATGTGGGAGAATTGCTCTATCCGGGAATAATGCGCATCATATCCCAGAACCTCATAAAATTTTGCAGCACAGTACATTGCCAAAGGAAACGTGTACATGTTTCCCAAAACAAAAATCCTCCTGCCAACGCTGGTTTTTTTTGCAGTCAAGGCAGCTTTGACAAATAGATTTTCTTTTGGAATACGGATGTCTTTTATCAAGGAAACGCATGTCAGTGCGCTTTCCAAAAAGGAGATGCTGCCAGCAGTAGTGATACCGCTGTTGCATGAGACAAGGGATATGACGTCATCAGATGCCTTGGCCAGCCTGCTTTGAGTTTGAGAGGTGATTGCAGTTGCTTTTTTTGCCATTTTTGCGACTTTGATGTTGGCAATTGTATTTCCAGAAATTGAGATGAAATAGACATGTCTTGATTTTACAAGTTTTTTGTTGCGATACAGGTCCAACGGATCCATTGCCCTTACGACTCCATCAGACATGGATTCTGCAAGCAATGCGGATGCCAGAGAATCCCCGCTGCCTGAAAATATGATGTTTTTTTGCCTTCGTGCAGACAGTGTCTTTTGCTGTCTGAATGACTTTAAAAAATCCAATTGCATCTGGATGTCTTTCTCATATGCCTCAATGGAATTCATGATGGCGATTAATTTTTGACGTATATTAGAAAACGATTAATTGCAGGTTTTGATATTTATTACGATAATTTAGAAAACTAACGTGGAAATTTCCGTAGGCCATACTCCTGATTCTGATGACGCGTTCATGTTTTATGGAATGTTTACCGACAAGGTTCCATCTCCAGACTTTAAGGTCAATCACGTTATTGAGGACATTGAAAAATTAAACCGCAAAGCGACTGATCCAGTGCTTGATGTAACTGCAGTTTCAGTCCATGCATGTGCATTCATTCCAGGATATACAATCTTGAGAAGCGGCGGAAGCTTTGGAATCAACTACGGTCCAATAGTTACAGCAAAAAAACAAATGACGATAGACGAGATAAAAAAATGCAAGATTGCCATTCCAGGAAAGATGACATCTGCATTTTTACTGCTTCAGCTAATGATTGGAAAGTTTGATTACGTAGAAATGAATTTCAGCGACATTCCGGAGGCTGTCAGGACAGGCAAGGTGGATGTAGGACTTGTAATACACGAGACCCAATTGTCATACGAGCAGGAAGGAAACGTGAAAATTCTAGACGTTGGAGAATGGTGGAACAAGACAACAGACGGCCTACCGGTGCCACTCGGAATTAACGTGATGAAAACAGACTTGGGCATGGAAACAATTGTAAAATTTGACAAATATCTTCAGGCGTCAATTGAGTTTGGGATAGAGCATTTTGATGATGCGTTGGAATATGCAATGCAGTATTCCAGAGGAAAGGAAAGGGATCTGATTGAGAAATTTGTAAAGATGTATGTCAATCAGGTTACAGTCAACATGGGGGAACCAGGAGAAGAATCAATCAGGAGATTGTTCCAGATGGCAAAGGAAAAGGGCCTCGTACCAGACTTTGAGATCAGCATTGCCACCAAGTAATTATAGAACAGAAAAAAAATAGTATTCATGGGAGACGGAATCGGTGGAGCAGTTATCTCAATTCTTACAAACAACGCTTTTGAATTACTGGTGAGCCATACACGAAAAGATAACCAGGAAAGATATGGAAAGGTGGAGAAAGTAATCATGGGAAAGATAGACGATCCAAATCAGCCACAGTATGAAGAGAAAACAAAAGAGGATCTTGAGCGGGCACTAAAGGGAAAATTTGTCTCATGCAATGTTCAGTACAGAGATACAAAAACTGATTCTCTAGTTTGCAATGTGTTTGTTCAGAAACCCCCAGAGGGATTCTAGAAAAAATTATCCAGATTCGTAAGATGAGCAACAGGTCACACACATATTTTATGATGTCAATGGACGTTTCAGACTACACATTCGTCAAAGGAGAAGTGTTTCTTGCAAAGAATACAAGTCGTGATCATGATACAGATCTAATCAATGGATTGTATTTTTTTGTTTAAGAGAAGCAGGTTATTGTGAGACATTCGCCAGCTAGTACACAAAGATATACAAAAAAATTCCCACATAATATCGATACAGATATTGTTTTAAAGTTTATCAAAAGTGAGATTGAAAGAACTGAAGAGGCCCTCCCAATCTCATGAAGAATGGAGAGAATCCGTTCTTCATAATTGCGTTTTGATTACCCGATTTGATAATCGCGATTTTTGGAATCACGCAATAAACCATAAGTGGAGGAGATGTAAAAACTAGATGATTTTTTTAGAATAGTCATTCGTGACAAATCATAATCACAACCAGATGGAATACATGCTCTATAAAGTAACACGGAAAGCAATTCTCATCAATCTATTTTTTGTATAATAACGCATTGTGGTACCTGTCAATGCATGGTTTAGGATACATTTTTCATGACATTGACGAGCATTCCCAACCATTCAGTCATCAAACAGAATACATGTCTTGCAAATGACGTCATGCAATGATTAGAATTTAACTTGAATTACGTACAAAATCTTTGTTTAGCAAATTGGAATAATTGTAAAAATTCCACCCCTGCCCACAAAATACCTAATATACAGCAAAATGCAATTAACATCATAATGGTTCTCATAGACAAAAAAATCCTAGCAGGTGGGATTGCAATGATAGTTTTAGGAATCATACTGACGGTATCAACTGCTGAATCGCCTGCAGGTCAACCAGGAATGACTGAAGAGGAGATAATTGACTTGATGATATCTGAAGATGAGAATCAAGCCTTTGAAATGTTGTCAGGAATTTTGATAGGGATAGGATTCTTGCTGGTGCTAATCAGTTTCGGTGCAAGAAGGAAAAAAGACAGTGTGAAAAGACAAGAGAAAAAACCAGCTGAATAAACCGTCTTAATCAATACAAATCAAATTTCTTTTTACAATTACCACAAAATCGTTGTTTGGTTTTTTTACTTTCTGTGCCCAAATCAGTACCACATCTATCACATTTTTTCTTAATCATCATCAATTATCCGATTTCTATCATTGTCTTACCATTAGGTTATTGAATGTTCTCTTGATCACCCACAGCAAAGATTTTGGAAATAAATTTTTAAATTTTTCGAGTCATTGGATATAAAATTATTTTTAGCATCATGCATTCCACATGTTAGAAACATTCAGAATTTACAAAAGAGTTTCTTTGATTTGTTGATCATTTGTTCTCGAATTTTGTTCCATAAATATTACAGATGAATTTATCACAATTGGAACAATATAAGATAAAAAAATCATTTTTCATTATTTTGCCCCATCAACAGTATTCAAGACTGTTATCCTATCAGGTTCTAGGGATCCGGCGAAAAATGTGAGAGTTGTGGATCGAGATATTCTAATGAGGCATAGCAATGTAGGCATTGTCATTTTAACATAGAAAAAAGATTCGTCAAATAGATTCCACCACCCGTACTGTTATCACAGTTAATCCAATCATGCACGTAATTTTTTGATACAATCCTCATTCCAGATACCAGTCACATTTTGAATTTCAATTCGGCAAAGTAAAATATGTGAATATAAAATATACAGAATTTTAAAAATGCATACTTTTCCGCATTGAGGAACAGCCTAATTGGAATTGTATTGTTGTCAAGCGCAGGGCCATTTGATTATATCTGGCATTCAAATTTTGGACTAGACGGGCTACTAAGCCCGCCGCACCTTATCCTGATTGCAGGAATGTTTTTTTGCGCAGTGGGCGGAATGATCGGAATATCAAAGTTTTTGAAAATTAACGAATACGAAAATCATCAGAAATACCTGTTGATTTTGGCAGTAATGCCAGTATGGCTTGCAGGATCAGGGATAATATCAGCACTATCTCTGCCTTTTTCAAATACAGATTATTTTCAATTTAATCCTGAATCCACGTTTGCATTTATTGTAGCGACACTTGGATTTCCCCTACTTATTTCAGTGTCATGCTTACTCATATTCAGATTATCTGATTTTCGATTTGGAATGATCAGTGTTCTGGGAGGTTTGTTCTTGTTAATCTACAGATCCACTGCAATCATCCCAAATTTTGCGTTGATTGATTCAGTGATGTTTTATTCATTGAATCTAATTCCGTTTGTCATTGCAGACATCATCCTATTTTTTAACAAAAGTAGAAAAGCACTAATCTTTGTAGGGGGATTGCTGGGCTCTGTATTTTACATGGTATACTATCCGTATGTGATGTACACATTCAACGAGACCCTGCTTGGAAAACTGGTTTCACCAAGCCTGATTTACTTTGTTTATTTTGAAATGATTGGAGACGTACTCGTTCTCACCGTAGTTCCTGCAATCATCATGGGCATGTTGGCAGTGTTCATCTCTGAAAGGATATCAAAAAAGATTCTAAATGCAGACATCCAACAATAAAGTTCTTGCAGACAGAAACCCAACAAGTATCAGTGCAATACAGTAAAGAAAACCAGAAGGCATTTGCAATGAAAATCACACAGAATAACAGTCATAATTTTAAATCATTTCAGAATAATCATTTGAGATTCTGAATTTGGGTGCAAGATACCAGAATGCACGGTATTTTCCAGCATACAATCAATTCGGACCAGACCAGTATTCAACAAAAATAAAATTTCAAGCCAGGAAACAGAACAAGTCATTTCTAAAAAAGGAGTTGTTGTGAATTCTACAAAGATTGAATAAACTTACGACCACAAAACAACATTCAACATAATATCACATGATAACACTATTCAGGAGTTGTTATGTATGATTTATCATCACACATCATTTAGAATGCCTTTGTGTGCCTGGACTCCGATCAGATCTGTAACCCCAAAACACAACAAGCCCCACAAAGGCAAGTACTGGAACTATAAACACCAAGATCGAAATTGACAAATTCATGCCATATGTACCAGTTGACTTTAACAGGATAATGAATAGGGATACAAAAGTCAAGGATGCCAGCAGCACAAGCACTACGATAATATTTTTTTTACTAGCCAAGGTTATTAGGTTATCATGGTCATATTTATCATATTTGGAACGAATGTCAAAATAATCAGCAAAGATCAAACCAAATCACCCCATATCTAATCAAGACAGTTAGTGCTCTTGAGTAATGGCATTACCATCAAGTCGTTTGCATGATATCTTGTATTGCCTATTTTTTCATGGAGTTGCAATCCACATTTGTACGCATATCGACATCATGCGAATAGTCATGTATTTCCAGCATCTGCATAGTGCCTGATCCTCAATAAACGATATTTATCTAAATAAACTTCTATGCTTACTGTGGAGAAGATCATCATCAGGATCCGAAAACAATTTAGTAAAAAGAAGGTACTTTGGAGAATTCAAAAACATCTTTTGAACCCCATTCAGGATTAAGAGGAACTAAAATTACTATTCAAAAAGATGATAATATTTGGCCAGGATCGAATCAGATCTGTACAATCAAATTCGTGCATATTCAATTTTATTTTTTCTCTTGCTTGGACCCATCTTTAATTGATAGTGACAGCAGGGACAATTACGATCAGTCACTTCCATAAATACACCACAGTGAGAACAGTATTTTTGACCGTTGGCATATCTAGACCCTCCCTTAGATTTTTTTACCTTAAAGTATTGACACTGGTTGTTACAAGTCATAAACCAAAACATAGTTTTTAGTAGAAAAGTATTACCACACATAAAATCATCGTCCTTGATCGAATCAATCCCAAAACAGATAATTTCAAATTACAACATCACCCAAACATAGCCTACAAGAGGAATTGATCATCTTTTCCATTCTCAGGACGTAAAATTTGTCGAAACCAAGTTCAAAACCAGAGTTCAAGTGGTTATGGAAATTACAAAGAACTAGCAATATGAAAAGTGTAAGAAGAGAATATGGATAGGACAGGAAATTAGTTTAACATTATAATCACATAGCAAACTCATGAGCCAGTCATTAGAGATGAAGGAAGGAATTACCAGTGAGTTCATCAAGACAGTATCAAAAGTTGAATACAAAAACTGCGATGAGATAGAAAACGACCTTCAAAAGATAGTCTACATGACAAGAGGTTTGATTCACAACAATCCAGATAGGCCAAGAATACTGAACCGCCATTGATTCAAACTTCAACATATTTTTTCATCTACTTTGTTCGTGTCGATATTGTACAAGAACTTTCAAATCAGATTTTCAATCAATATCAAATCCGTGGAAGGATTTTGCTCAAAATATCTCCCCTCAGGCGTTGACGCGACTGCAAATAAGAAGTCAGAAGCCGCTTGTGAAAAATTAGGGATCTGATTCAGTCAATCCCATTTCACGTGACCGCATCGGCTACAGATTACCAGTCTTCCCGCAGAATGGCTCATTACCTGTACCCTTTGGGAGTGCAGATTTTGTACTTGAGAATCCACTTAAAATTCTCCCCGTTGAGATCAAGTGACGGATAATTCTGACACCCTCCCATTACAACTTTTTCCAAGAATACAGGAGTCAGATAGTGGATTTGTATTGTTTTTTGCCTCATCAAATATTTCACATGTTTTGTGATACAGGCTGTCTGAATACATTGCATGCAGAGAAAAATCCTCGAAAGGCGTAGAAATCAGATCTTACTCGAATCTTCTGCATGTTGATTCTCTCGCCATTCTGCCTTGTTATCTGCCAGGAGAAAAAGAGACGTTTCTAAGTCACACAGTAAATGCTCTCATTCTGGAGTGATTCATTTCCAAAAAAACCAACTAGCATAGAGAATATCATTATTCCTAGAAATGAAGTTATGACCAATACGGAGTATGTTTTTTCTGAGACATGATGAGCATAACGCGTTATAATTTTATACGATGCAATAATTATCAACGGAACCGTAACCAAGGTAACTATTATTTGATATACTCCACGAACAGGAAACAAAAAATTCAGAGGTTCACGAATTTGAAAACTAATTGGAATCAACACCAACACAAGAATGGCATTGATGATTTTTATTTTTTGTGAAAATATTGGCAGATTTGTCACAACTAATTTCAGATGACATATTTTTAAATTTAATCGAATTGGAATCCCTACAAAGCAGTACAATTTATCCATGAACAATTTTATTTTTTGTCATGTTTGATTCTCTCATCATCCATCATCTTGTAATTATCAGCAAGTGCTTCTCGCATCATGGCCACCTTCAAGTCTAATTTCTGTCTCCTTTTAGGCGCAGGATTCGCGGATAGTTCCTGAAAATGTTCTTCCAATTGTTTTTTCATTTTTTCCCTAATGGCCTTTAATTGTCCAAGTGTACCGCTGTGATTTTCTTTATCTTCCGTCAAAATTTTCCTCAATCATCCTACATTGTACATGTTTACGGCGAGATATGTCGTTGTCGGTTACAGACTTTTGTGACGTAATTTATCCATTAGTTCATCTACCATCACTCATCTACTACCTTCAACTATGAGATCACGAGAGTTTAGTCATGAAATTGTTCTTATCTTCATTGCGGACACTGACTGTTTTAGTTGTCAGGCATTAATCAGGCTGAGGCGTATGACGGGAATATGGATTAGATTACATTTCCACCTTTTCTGAAATTATATATGAAAATTCCAACCCCTACAAAAGCCATGATCATGCTAATTATAGGAATATGAATTTCAGGATGATCATAGAACTGATAACCTGTAGGAATGATTGGAATCAATCGGATCCCATCATAGTAGAGAATCATCATACCGATCGCCATAATTGATAGTCCCATCTTGCCAAGATGACTAAGATTTTTTGGATACGTTGACGGACTTGCTTTCAGCCATGTTTTTTCTACCATTTTCTAATTAAGCGGTATAATTTATCTATGATCACTTTTCATTTTTAGTTACTCATGAAATTATTCTTATCTTCATTACTGACACCGTCTGTTTTGGCTGTGTGAAGTAGTAAGGCTGAGATGCATTATGCTAAAGATGAAATTAGAAGCGGTAAATGAAAATGACGAAAAAATTAACTCCTGATGAAATAAGAATACGATTTGATAAAGAAGTTGAAAGGTTCTCCAATCTTGAAACTGGCCAGAGTGCTGCAATTGATTCGCCATTACAAATGGATTTGATAACATCTTCAGCACAGCATACAAACCCGAATGCCAAAAAAGTTTTAGATATTGGATGCGGAGCTGGCAATTATACGATCAAATTATTGGAGAAAATACCCAATCTAGAGTGCACACTTTTAGACCTGAGTAGGCCAATGTTGGATAGAGCTAGAGAAAGAGTCCAACCTTTGACCCTTGGAAAAATAAATACTATTCAGACAGACATCAGAATGGAAAATATCGGAATTGAAACATTTGACATAGTGATAGCCTCGGCAATACTTCATCATCTCAGAGAGGCAGTAGAATGGAAAAGAGTCTTTAAAAAAATATATGATTCATTGGTTGTTGGTGGTTCTTTTTGGATTTATGATTTGATTTCTCACGAAGATAGTAAAATACAAAAAATGAGCATGGATGTATGGGGAGATTATTTGGCAAAGCAAGGTGGCGAATCATACAAAAATGAAGTATTCGAGTACAAAGAAAAAGAAGATACCCCCAGAAGCATGACATTTCAATTGGATCTTTTGAAAAATGTGGGATTTAGTAAAGTTGAGATACTGCACAAAAATTCAGTTTTTGGTTCCTTTGGAGCCATAAAATAATACTTGCTTAATCATCCTAACATTCTTTTTTTAATTCTAAAACCTGTGAACTTGTGAATTCGTAAGAAAATATCGTTAGAAGACGAATAGAAGCAAACCTGTAGTATGATTTTTCAGACATGTGATCATCATGATTCTCCCGATGCGTCTGAAGGATATCATGATACTCTTTGCAGGTGTGTTGTTTGTCGCCCTTGGTATCTATTAGGCCGTCGTGCCCGACGCGTGGGCCGCTGACGTGATGATAAAGTCACAGTCATTTGATGAAATTGCATCGTCTCAAACCAAACTGTAAGCATCACCCACATCCAATTCCGATACACTACAAATGAAATACCAGGACGGATAAAAAATAACGCAGGCTGGTTGGCCCAATGATTAATTCAGGATGTAAATTTTCTAAAAGGGATTTGATACATTGGAGAAAACGGAATCATCTGGACCGGATGGGATTTGATGCATTTTAGTTACCATTGCCGTTACATGAGTGTCGTTCAAATTTATTACAGTATTTGTGTATGTGAACCTCAGATCAATACACTTTCAATCGAATATGCCACGTCACAGATCCTACCGGATTCGAACCCCCAGGACTAATCGGGTTCACATTATTTTACTGCAAATGAGTATTAAATTGAAATAAACATCTGTTAAAATTCAATTCTTTCAAGAAATAGTTAGACCAAAATACTTGTTAGATACATCACAAGCATTCCAATAGCAAATCCAGAAGCCACTGAGGCACTTGAAAGATTTTTGTCACCTTCTTCTCGTATCCATCTCAATATGGTAATTATTACTTGAAATATTGCACCTGCACCTATTGAAAGAAACACTACGGATGTAAACGGGGAATAAACAAAACCGCCTATCCATGCGCCAAAAATAGCGGGAGAACCTGCAATTAATCCCAGCGCCACAAGTCTTCCCATCAATGCTTTTCCTGTCAATCCTTTTCCTCTAGACAGGGGTGACGCAATGGCTATTCCTTCAGTTGTATTGTGTATGGCAAATCCAACTATCAGAAATGTACTAAATGCGATTGAACCCAAGCCTACAGCTGCACCGATTGCAAGCCCTTCACCAAAATTATGCAATCCAATTCCAATGGAAATCATCAATGCGATTGCGACAGGCTTTGTAATTCTGGATGTTTCTACTCTTTTTACTAATTTATCACCAGCATAGTACAAGCCAAGAAATGACATGACTACAACTGTAGCTACTAACAGTGCACCATTGAAACTGCCCGAAAGATTCTCATCAGAGACCTCTAGCGCCTCTTCAATAGAATCAATGGCCAAGAATAATAGCAATCCCGCAGTAAGTGCCAAAAAGAAATGATATTTGTTTTTACTAATCCTTTTGATAAATGGAAGCCAAAGTAATCCAATCATTACAGGTATGATTCCAACATAAGTTCCAATTAGTGCAAAGAACCCTGCAAGCTCAAGAGTAGGTTCCAATGCAAGTGCAGCAGCATCTATCTCTTTTTCAAATCTAGTTCCGTCTTCAATTGTCAATCCAATTCTGTATGGCTCTGCCTCATTCCATGCAAAAGGTATTCTTACCAGAGCAGTTTCATATCTTTCTAAGAATCTATCAGGTTCTACTGCAGCAGGCTGAATCCTATCATTAATGTCTGCCATTGCAATCTCTACGGGGATTGGTCCGGTATTTCTAACAGTTACAAATATTTCAGAATCTACAAAATCAACTTTTTCCATTGTTATTTCGGGTAATGGTACACCTAAATCTAAAACATCAGAACCTGGACCAAAAATGTATGCTATCAAAAGTACAAGAAATGCAAATGGAATCATTCCACTTGCAATCATCTTGCCTTTTGCCGGTTTACCGCTAACTTCCATATTCTATTCCTGTTTGTAATTCTTGATCCAGGTTGTCTTTAACTAGAAATATTCCAACCCAGCCTTTTTCTGAAAATTCCACCTTATGAGCATGAAAGAGATATTTTCCAGGATATTGATATTCAAATTCCATGATGCCGCGCTCAGTCTGAGACAAAGTAATCATGTCAGTGTAAAACGACGGAACAGTGTCTGTTCCGGTTGGATAGTAATGGAACAGATTGCCATGTAAGTGAAGATTGTTTATCGGATCAAATTCAACCATGTTCACGACATAAACTCTGACTAGTTCATTGGCGTTAATTTCAATCGGATGATGTTGATAGTAAAACGGAATCGTGTTTGCAGCATAAAAGTTGTTTTCTCCATCAAAGTCCATATCCAAACCATTTAGAACCATTACCATTTCATCTGCTGCAGGTCTGCCCTCTTTTGGATCAACAATGAAGACGCCATAAAGACCACGTACGATGTGTTCTTCAAGGGGCATAACGTGACAGTGGTATGGATGAACACCTACAGGCCCAGCTTCAAATTCATAGGTAAATTGCCCTCCGCCAGAACCGACTATCTCAAATACTCCATCCATCTCTGCAGGATGAATTCCATGAAAGTGCATCGTGTGTTCCTTGGAACCATTGTTGATGAAGTTTATTCGAACAGTGTCTCCCTCAGTAGCCCTTATCGTTGGACCTGGAACCGTTCCGTTGAAGGTCCAGACATTAAAGAATATTCCCGGAGATACCTCCATGACTTGGTCATCCTCGGCAATAATTGTAAATTCTCTCAGAGTGGAACCGTCAGGCAGTGTAGAGACTTGTCCATAGTCAAATTCTCGCAAATAATCCATTGGATCAAATTCCACAGTTGCCTCGGTGTATTCAGGAACAGTTGTTGTGGTATACACAGGATCAATTATTTCACCGGATGTCGTTATGACACTACCAGAATGTGTGACAAAGACATTATCTTCTAGTTGAGCACTAATATCTCCTGAAAATGTAAAGTAAAGTGCAGACATTGCAAAGATTACAGATATTGACGTGATCATAATTCTAGAACGAGACTTGTTCATTGCAGATACATTGCCATTTCTAAAATGTAATATATACTTAGCCTAGGCTAACTTTGTTAGTAGTGTGCAAATTTGTTAGCATACTGCAAATTTGTGGCAAATACCCATCAAATTACAAAAAGTGTCAGATAAATTCAAACAAAAATTTGGTTTTTTAGTTTTTATTCAAGAGTTTGTTTTATTAAAAATGGCAAGCAGATCGGGTTTTGATTTCACTATGGTGATGAATTTTCTCAACTGTTTTATAGTTTTTGGGTTCAGGTGATGTTCCATCCCCTCCACATCTATGTTTGCAGTAGACTTGTCCACGCCAATGATTTCAAAAAATTCCAAGAGATCACTATGCTTTTGGCGTATTTCATTTGCAAGGTTTTTTCCTTTAACGTTAAGTTTCAGTCCCCGATATTTTGTATATTCTATGTATTTTTCTTCATCCAATCTCCTCAGCATTTTTGTAACACTGGGTGGACGAACATTCATGTAATTTGAGATATCTGAAGGTGTAGCATACCCTTTTAGCTCAACCAATTCAAGGATCACCTCAAGATAATCCTCCATCCTTGTTGTAAATTTTGAACTTTCTTGACTATTTGCCCTTTTAATTGACTCAAGTCTTTCTTCTTTTTCATCAAATGTTTTATTTTTTTTTAACATTATCATGATTGGATTCTCAAATTATTATAAAATTTTAACATATCAATACTTTTCTTTAATCAGACACACGTCATGATTTGTAGTCCGTTATTTTGTTAGTAATATGACCCGGTGAGACAATATTGCATCAATGAGATCATTTGTAACTAGAATATTTTTAGCTATGACTGATGATAATTGTCGCGTTTAGTTTTTCTGAAATATAGACATGATGTCATGTTAAATAAAAACAAAAAATTAGGACGAACTGAACATTTAGCATGTAATAGTTTACAGATCTCCTACAGATACTACATCTCAAAAAAATCAAGAATTTGGACATGTCAGTGGATGTATTTTCAGTGCATGCATACTGAAAATTATTTTACACATGACATAGATTCTCAAGAATGTCAAATTAGTCATTTTTTATCAATTTATTTTTTGTAAACGTGATTGCAGGCTCAAATTTTGTAATGGTAATGTTGATTTCCCTGATCTTACTATGATAGTACTTTGTAACCCGCCCATTATTCGCAAAATCTCTCTTTTTGTGAATCAAAAAACATTCTTTCAGGGCTTTATTTTTGTTGTATACAGAGATTAGTCCCATGTGACAGAATTGATCTAAGGGTTTGCCTCCTAAAACCTATGAACCACAATCTTGTGTAGGTTATTTCTAGGACTACTTTAAATTGTAATTGCAGCATGGACGCCTTTTGCCTTCCCAGTTCATGAATACATCACACGTACTGCAATACTTTTGTCCATCACCATGTCTTGCCCCGCCATACGGCCTTGTCACCTTGTATTGGTCATGTTGATCATTACAGTCAATGATGAAGAATTCCAGTACGATTAAAATTTGAATTGGAGAGGTTTGAGATTTTCCCCATCATGGTGAAAAATTTTATCTATCATCTGCAAGTCTCAGATTAAACTAAAAAAATCCAAGGATATTATTCAAATAACCCGCGTAACAGGACTAAGCAAACACCAATCCTTTATTGATCAATTTGAAGGCAATGTCTGGCGCAACACAAATTGGAGAGTTATCAGAATACTTGAAAAGTAATGCATGCCCATTTTTGCAATAATTGTCATCAGAAGTATCCCCATCAGGGTTTACACTAATTTCAATATCTGCCACCTGTGAAACAGAATCAATATCGATACCGATGAAAAGAGTCGCAGTGTACTCCCCCACATGTTCTGGAATCCAAGAGAGACCCACATTGAATGTCTGAACAGGGTTAAGCGTTCCTGTTGCCCACTTTGCAGGTTGAACAGGGTTATTCTTGTCATCGGTTATCTCCACAACATATGCAAAACCCTGCTCTTGTGTGCCAGGATTTGCAATATCTGCTGCAATTTACAAAACTTGTTCAGTCTTTATCTCATCAAATTCATGGCCAAATGAGTTAACCACACCTACATTGTCAAGATGTATTTTTTCATCTTTATCTGACAGGGTTATCTGAATTGGCAGATCTTCAGTTCTTTCTTTGATTATAGTTTGTGTGGCATTTTCAGACTCATTCAAAGAGTCCCAGTCAATATCAATATCAGAATTTCCTTCATATCCTTTTACGGCATCCAGTATGCTCTTTTTCTTTTCAGATTCAAGCACTTTGAACTCTGCTGTTTTTTCATCAAGTATTTTCTCTTTTAATGCATCACCCGCTCCCCTTATTTTTGAAATTTGTCTGTCAACTTCCTCTTTGGTTATGTTTTCAATTTTGTATTCACCTATGACATCCTGCGTTTTTTGCTTTTCTAATAAATCAGAGTGCTTAATAATCTCATCATATTTTGACTCTAATTCATTATTTTTGACGTCAAATTCCTTGTTAATATTCAATATTTTCTGATTAATCTCATAAATTATGTCATCATACGCCTTTTGATCATCCTTGCTTGCAATATAATCAATCAGAGTGTGATTTTTGGCAATATTTTGTTCCAGCATCTGCTTTGCATCAGACTCAGACACGCACTGATATTCTGACTTTGCAACATGGTAAACAACCTGATGCCCTTGCTTGCATTGTGTTCCAGGATTTGTCTTGATGTCATTTGTAGATTCTGAATTACCCCCCACAATCACAATCCCTTTGATCCCGTCCCTCATCCATTTTTTAGCAGTAGACTCATCAACACATGATTGATTTCCAGTGGTTATGCGATAGACTAAGAGGAATTCTTCATCGCATTGTAGGTCAGAATCATTGCCTGAGATCTCGGTAGCGTCCAGGTTTGCCAAAATGTAGCCTGGCTGGGTCTTGTAGTCAGAATACAAATTGGTTAATTTTACCTGAATTGCAGGCGAACTGTGAATTTGTCCTAGAGAGTTGAATAGTCTCTGTTCTTCATGATCTGCAAGGTTATGTTTTACGTTAAACTGCGAATTCATTTCAATCAACTCAACTCTTAACATAGTTGCAGCCTTGTTGTATGCTTCTTTTGCATCATGCATTGTTCCGCCATCGGTTAGAACTTTGTTCATTGCAACCCTTCCCGCATTTACCTTTTGTTCTTTGAATTCAAACTGATCCCAAAAGACGCCCTGAACATAGGACGGTTTTTTGTTTACAAACTTTTCAAAGGAGTTTCGTGAGGAATGCTGCTCCCACAATCTTTCCCATTCATCTAGATTCTGATTGAGCCTCTCAACTGAGATGTCACGCATCTTTTGGAGATTCTCCTTGGCCTGATTTTCCTCAAATTCTTTTTGCTTGAGTTCATCAATCATTTTTTTTGTCTGCTCTATTTTCTTGAGAAGATCCTGTGCAACTGGATCATTTGACAAGTTCTCGGAGATAGTAGTTTGTGATTCTGAGTCAGCAGATGTTTGCGCATATACGGATTGAATTAGCGATATGGAAATCACACATGTAAAAAATAGCAAGAACAAGTTTGTATTAATTTTTGGCAAACTTTTTGATCCTTTCATAGAAAGATGATTCAAGGCCACTATTTTTGACTGCAATGTCGTAAATAATAAAGGTTAGTATACTAATGATTATTATGTAAATAAATATAATGATAATTGATATAAGACTAATTAACTGACTGTGAATCTAAGAAAAAGAGGTAATTTGAAATAAAAACACTGGATCTAAAGGAAAGCATAGGATTAATGCTAAAGACATCTGCAAAGACATGGGAAAAGGCAGCAGATATTGAATTGCGTGAACGTTTTAGTCTCATAGGCTCACAATGGAAGATCATCGTGGTACTCTCGATGAAGGAAGGCATAACTCAGAAACACATTGCAGACATGGCATTTGTCGAGGCTCCAACTTTAGTACCAGTAATTGACAAGATGGAAAAACAAGGATACCTAACAAGACAATCAGATCCCAGTGATCGTAGAAACAATTTGATCTTCATGACTGAGAAATCAAAAGAGATAGTGGATCCGATAATTGAATGCATACTGGAGATAAGGAACATGGGATTGAATAAAATCTCAAAAAAAGACATGGAAATTGCAAGAAAAGTGTTGGAGCAAATTACGATCAACACGGAAGAATTCATCAGGAAGAAAGGAGAAAAGACGGATCCTGATCTTTGGAACAATCCGCAAAACAAATCCGAGAAAACCCTGATAAAGCTATAGAATATTATTTAGCAGAACAAAGTAATGGTTCAACCAATGTTCAATAAAATTTCTTGCAGCAGTTTTCAAAGAAATATGTAAGACTTTGATCGTCTTGCATAACCACATATGCTGTCTCATGAAATTCTTTGAACTTCCATCTTGAATTTCAGATTTCTTGCATCATAATTTAGATTGTAATTGCAACACGGACAACGAACACATTCTCATTTTATGAAAATAGTGCAGTGCGTACAGTATTTCTGTCCTTCTGCACATCTGGATTTGTCATACGACTTTGTTGTCCGGTATTGGTAACAACAGTCCATACATCGCATAATGTAAAATAAAAACAGGATTCAAGTTTGAATAGTTCTGGTTTGAAATAGTCCCGATCAGGATAAAATGTTATCCAGATTACAAGAGGGTACAGCAATATAACATGATTTAAATAATTAAATAACTCTTTAATTATTGAACCGTATTGGAATCCCCATGGAAAGCAATGGCTGATGACAGCAGAAGGCAGATCCTATTACTGCTCAAGAAAAAAAATATGACACCTACAGAAATTTTGTCTCATTTCAGTTTCACGTTGCCTGCCTTGTCCACCCATCTTAGAATCCTAAAAAGTTGTGAACTGGTTACAGAAAAGAGATCTGGAAAGAACAGGGTGTATTCTTTGAATCATGACAAAACATTTGAAATGATGAAGTTTTTCAGCCATATGCACGGCTATTCTCTAAGCAGCCTCAAAGAGTTCTTGGAGAATGAACAATAGTGGACATTAAAAAAGAACTTGTGATCAACGCCTCAGCATCACGAGTGTATGATGCAATAACTGACATGAAGCAATTGTCCAAATGGTTTCCGGATGTCGTATCACTAGAACCTAAAATTAATGGTAAAATTGTCTTCAGATTCCCCAGATCGTCATCTAAAGTTTCTGACACCATAGAAGGGAAAATAGTGGAACTTGAAAAAAATAAAAAATTGTCATACATATGGTCACATTCAGATGTCCCCAATTTTCCACTCACAAAAGTAGTTTGGAGTCTAGAACAAATTGAGAAAAATAAAACAAGGGTCGTGATGGTTCATTCTGGATTTGTTGATGAGAATACCATGAACTCATACAACAAAAGAGGGCTTAGGATTACTAAACATTTGGACGTCTCCACGGTATCTGAAAAACCTTCAAACATGCAAAAACAAATTGCTTCTGCTACGATAATAGCATCGTTTTGTGTAATATTTGCCATAGTAATTGGCACGTTTCAAAATAGTGATAAATTTATCACAATCTATCTTTGGTCATCCTTGCTCGTAGTGTCTCTGATATCAATTCCAATTATCAACAAATACAAAAAATTCTCATGGAAAGACAAGCCGATGATCACATCCGTGGGAATAACTACTCTTGCACAGATTATAGTCACGGCTTACTGGGGATTTGCAATCCGTGATGCCACACACCACTGATTGAGCGTTTGGCAATAGATGCTGCATTGTTTTATCCGCTAATGATTTCTCTGCTTCCAGTTGGTTTTGTGATTTCGTATGCAGCAATCAAATTCACAAACAAATCAAAAATCATGCAAGGAACTACACTAGTTACAATTCAGTTCTCCGAGAGTAAAATTAATGGGTTGCTGATAGGCTGGATTTTGTTTCAAATAATTCTAAACATAACAACATACAGTTTTGCCACTTTATGAGCAGAAAGAAAATAATTATTTTAATATTTACACTGAATTTTCTTTGATACAGAATACTTTTTTCCAAATCTTCTCTTCTGATGTTCTTTGGAATTAAGAATCTAGCCATAGCAAACTTATCACAGATATCCTTTGGTTCTTGTATAGCAAGTAATGTGAAACCATCAAAGATTGCGTCTTTTCAATTTAGAACCATATCGGGATTGCAGGTATCATTGCCAACGGACATAATGGCTGAAACAAAAAAAATCATGAGCACTGCTCCGAAACTGATCCGAGATACATCAGCTTGTATTGCTTGCCGCCTGCCCTGTATGCGCTGTCAAAGACCATCTCTGTATCTTTCCACTCATCATCAAGACAGTTGACGTTGATTTTGGCATTGACTGGCTCATATACATTGGAGTCAGTTTCCAAATCGACTCTGGAATACTTGTTGTTCTGCGTTGAAGGCGTATAGCTTGATGCGCCTTTCTTGATGAAACTTTCAAAAGAATCGACTGATTCAAACAATTTGGAATCCCGTATGTTTTTTGAGTCATCCACTGTTGCCGAAAACATTGCTTTGCCATCCGTATACCTTGCGTCAATTTTTGTAGTTTCAGCAGTCCTATCGACTGAGGCGTCTATTTTCTCCATATTTCCCGAGAATAATGTAGGTCCGAGATAGCTAATGATGGACAAGTCAGTATTACGACCAAGAACATACACCGAAGGTTCAGGTTTTTCACCCGAAACGTCAATCACGGCACAGCGATATGCGCACGACGTTGTGGTCAGTCCCATTACAGAGGGCAGAGGCCATACGGTAAGACCCTTGAGTTTTAGCAGGCAAAAGGATACCACCCCATACCCGTTGATGGTTCGGGGTTTTAGCCAGCTCACCTTAGGTATATGGCCCTCAAGCACATCAGAGTCCATTCGAAAGTTAAACAGATATCGGTCCACAAGGTTTCCACGTATTGAAAAGTTCCTCATACGTGCATTACGATTATTTTTGATTTAACTTCTGGTTACAATTGATGCCAACTAGTTGACAAAAGATGTAAGCATATGATTAATGGAATATTCTTGTTGTTTTGACATGATCAAGAAAATCAATCTTTTTGGCTCAGCAGTTGCGCTAGTTAGCTATTTTGGAATTGTTCCAGAAATAAATTCATCACTTTTGCTGGCGGCATTTTTATTTTTTGCAGGAATCGCCATCAATGCCATTGGACTGGCAGGGCAAAAACCCTCTGGCCTTGCAATTCTTTACGTGGCGTTCATGATTGTGATCTTTTTACTGGGTGTTGGAAATGCCATCCACGTATTACCTGCAATAGCTGCATTTTTGCCATTATTTCTGGCATTGGCAGGAAATCCAAACAAGCTAAAAATTATTGAGAGGAGCGGTTCTCCATTTTGAATCTCCACATGTTTTCAGAATTCTTGGAACTTGGAAATATTACAACTGCCTGATTTCTCCCACATGTATTGATGATAATCAAGGCACCACTCATGAAATATTGGATCATCGCTTATAAAACCAAAATTTAAATCCACATCCCCCTTAATGTCAGGAAACAAAACCATGGCAGTTTTGTCATTGAGCACAACATATACCTGTACTTTTTCGGTCATCCTTCTTTCATACGTCCCCTGTAAGATCAGATTTTGAACATCTTTACTTGTAAATTCCTCTTTGAATCCTTTTGGAATTGTCGTATTTTTTGCATATATTATACATACATGCATACTTGTTTTCAAGGCATTGTCCAATCCTTGTCTAAATGCATCAGGTGGAACGTGGGCGGAAATCACACGTAAATATTTTCCACTACTTGCAATCCGAATCATTTTTTCATTTAATACAAATGCACCCCTCACAAATTCGCTTTTGCTAAGTTCCGATATTCTTTTCTCAAATTTTAAAGGAAGATCCCCCAAAGTATGAGATTTGAAATAATTTTTGTGTTTTAACAGAAATTCAAGAGAGTCAAGATGTTTCAGGAACATGCTTCCAAACGGAGTGAGCGAGTACAATCCATCAACATCCTTTACAATCATTTCCACCTTGGACAACCTCTCAAACTGCCTGTGTGATTCAGGCAATGTCATATCAAGTTTCTTTGCAAGATGGGATTGTTTCTGGCTTTTTTCATTAAGTTTTCTCAGTATGCTGTAACGCATCTCGCTTGAAATCTCTAAAAATAACTCTGTGATCTTCACGTCATCATCCATATGTCTGAGGGGCTTTTTATACGCAGTATAAAGATTCTAATTTAATTTTCCTTCGTGCAATCTACACAGTCTGAATTATACGAACTGCCGTCATAAATCATATTGCGCAAAAAATAACGTTTCAAAACCAAATCCGAGGAAAAGTGGCCCATTCCAACCATTTATGAGAAAACCAAAACACGTTTCCAAAATGAATTTTCATTGTTATTCAAAAAATTAAAATATATTTTTAAAGAAAACCAATTATTTACGAATTAATAATAAAAATTATTTATTAATTTCAATGACCCTACCCATAGTCAGAACACTCCAAGAGCGAATAATTACATTTTTTACTGTTTTACAGTCTACGGTACATTCATCAAGTGCAAAAGTATTTTCTGGGAATTCTTTATGACCTGAGTCCAATCTTGATGCAATCCCATATTTTATTAATTTCTTCAAACATTCCCTTCCCCCATATGCTCTTTTTTTTGTAACAAACCACGACATGTCTGTCCCATCATAGTCTTTTGGAAATATTGTTTGTTTGAATTCTTTGCCGGATATCGTATAATGTCCCAACATTACCATTTTTCCTCTAAATAATCTGTTAACAATCTTGGCATAAAAAGTACAAGAAGTACATAAATTATCATAGATAATAATTGGGTAAAGCACAATACAATTAGTTCACTGCAAAATTTGTAGTTTGCCCAAAGTATCAGGACTAAATGGATATGAATCTGTGCCACATCTTGACTTTTTGTTTTAGATTTACAAAGATGTCATCATTTTGTCTTTCTTATTCAATGCATGAATTATTGCGTCTTCCATACGGGTGAATTTGAACTTGAATTTTTTATCCAATAAAATTTTTGGAGTTACATCATAGTTTGCAAGCAAAACAGATTTTATCCACTCTCCAAACACTAGTTTTGCCAAGGCTTCAGGAATTGAAACAATTGTAGGCCTGCAAATGATTTTTCCCAGCATTTTTGTAAATTCATAGTTTGTTACTGGATTTGGAGATACCGCATTGACCGGACCCGATATGGAATTATCATGAATCATAAACAACATCATTTCTAAAAGATCATCCATAGAGACCCAGCTGATATGCTGCAGGCCGGTTCCCCATTTTCCACCCAGGCCCATTTTGAATATAGGAATAAAATTATGCAACATGCCACCAGATCCTCCCAAGACTGCACCTATTCTGAGATGTATGGTTCTGACTCCGGCCTGCTTTGCAGGATTACACGCATCTTCCCATTGTTTGCAAACGTCTGCCAAAAAATCATCTCCTCCTGGACTTGTCTCATCGACCATGTGAGAATTACGGTTTCCATAATATGTGATTCCAGATGCTGAAACAAACACTTTTGGCGGTCTTTGAAGATTAGCCAAAGTTTTTGAGAGAAGAGAGGTGGTCTGAAGTCTACTTTCAAGTATCTTAAGCTTTTTAGCCCTTGTCCATATTCCGTGAATGTTTTCTCCTGAAAGATTGATCACTGCATCGGCCCCTTCCAACGAACTTGAATCTAGGTGTCCTGATTTTGGATCCCAAAATATGATATTTGACTGCTTGGCATCATTACTAACATCCCTGTTTTCTTTTCTTACAAGTGAAATCACTTGGTGATCTAAATTTTTTAGAAACGACACAAGCGAAGAACCTACAAATCCAGAGGGACCGGATATTATGATCTTCAATTACATTGCACCATGCCTTGTTAAGGTTGATTTTGAATCATCACACATTTGCATCCTGAGTTGTTATGGGATTATTGTGTGAAATAAACTACTATGCATATCTGTGAACTAGTTGTTATTGAATCTAATTTGATCTTTAGTGTTATAAGATAATTCATCAATCTACAATACAAAGAATAGACATTACAGGTACATGGATTGCCCTGTCAAATACATACACTCCAAACTCCGATTAACAATAGACTTGAAGCAGGGAAAAGGATCGGCAATATCTAAAATTAAATATGAGCCTTTGGCCTCACATCATAATTTTCTCGTCAATTTGACATTCTTCCAGGTTAGTTATTTTTAACTGCGCAATAATCAATCATTTTTTCTAAAAATCAAATTGAATTTTGGAAGAAATGCCCCTGTTTGTGAGGAATATTTTTCAAATTCTTTCCCAAATATATTAGATAGTCTTAGATCTTCACTCTTCGCATATATGGGAAGAACCCCGATATTTATTAGAATTAGCAACAACATATAATCATTAAAAAAAAGCAGACTGATACCCAAAGATCCAATCATTCCCGCCAAAAAAATTGGATGACGAATGTGAGAATAAATCCCAATTGTTATCCAGGATGATTTTGTTTTTGAAAATTCTGTAAGAAATGAAGCTCCTGAAATACCCAGCGCCCTAAAGCTGTAAAATAAAACAACCAAAGAGCATGTCATCATGGCAATGGATAAGACTAGCAGTATTGGCGATAATGGCACATCCATTTCTGAAAATAATCCATATGAAAAGGGTCTAAGCATAAGAGAAATTCCAAATGCGACACCTGGAAGAATATCAAAATAAAACGATTTTCCATATGCGACCGTTCTATCTAATTCTTTATTCTTATGAAACCTGTGTGGAAATACTATGGATTGCCAAAAAATCCAAACTCCCCATGAAACAGTGTGAGTTATCATTATCCATAATTCTTCAAAAAAACCTGTGATTTGTCCAATGGATAAGACCAAGCTAAATCCAGCAGTCACCACCCAAAAGATAAAAATTAACTTTATTACATTAAAATTATTTTGTGAGTAGCCCAGCGCATCCAAAAGATCATTCATCCCTTTCATGTTGTAATCATTCCCACACCTATTCAGGATTTTAATTTATTTGAAATCCACTTTCCAGCAACTTGACATATTTTGCATAAAAAACAATAATGACCATCCCTTGCCAGCATTGATAGTAGACAAAAGCATATTTTTTAATCTTTTTTTGCAGTATCCTAAAACCAGCTAAAGGTATGTATGCTATGATAACGAGAATTATCAGATCAAAAACAGTTGTCACATATATCAATGTAAAAACTAACAGAAATATCATTCCTGAAATCCACATTAACCTATCATGTTTTGTTTCCCGGTGAGAAATTTTATGAAAAGAATCAATCAACAATATGATAAAAATTGGTGCGATAAACGCATGAACGTCTGTTATCCCCAAGGGCAAAATAAGAGGCAGTAGACCTATGGGAATCATTCCCAACCCCTCAATTCTTTCGTGTATGAAAGAATCAGATTTTATCAATGCTCTGAGATTGACTAGAAGTAATCCGCATATTGCCAAAAATGTCACTAAAGGATAGAAATAAGCGGATACGACTAACAGTGGAGCAACATACCATGGAAACGGTTGTTTTTTATCAATATAATCATCCAATACAACAATTGAAAAATGTAAAAAAATAATAGAAAAAAGATGTTCAAACCCATAAAATCCAAAAGTTTGATAAAAAAATACGACCACAAAAGTGCCAGGGATATTAACAAGATAATGTACTAGATGTTGTTTGAGATGATCTTTATAGTATTTTTTTTGAAATAAAGAAAGCAATCAAAATTTATCATACATTGTCATCATATATTTTTACAAAAGTATGTATTTGTAAGATTTGTCAAAAATCATCCTATGGGCTGATCTGATTTTTTCTGTGATGATTTATTTTCGCCCCTCGAATTTATTTGATGATAAAGAAGGGATAAAATAAAAATCGTTGTACAATTCAAGTCAAAATATCTCATTTGTTTTAAGGTAAAAATCCCACAGGTGTCACATGTTGATATATGAATATTCCAACATTTCCAAATTGCGTGATACACAAATAGAAATATAGATTTCTCAGATGTAAAATTGTCCGGGTAAACTTGTACATTACTGGAACAAATATCCATACAATCGCAAAGATGCCCATAAAGATGCCCAAATCTTGCAAACTAACCAATTGATCTGCAAGATCTGATTCAATTACAGCCTGGATTTTTACAGTCAAGGCCCAAGGTGAGGAAATAAATCCCAGCAAAACAGCATTAAGAGCAACTACCACAACCATGAGTGGCCAGACAAAAATCGATAAAACGGATGCAGAAAGCAATCCAATGCCTAGAAATTTGATACGTCTTTCTCTAATGTGCAAATTTACCTCTAATGCATTCCAAATATCCGCATTAGCTGTTTTTTCATTCAACGAGCCAAGAGCAGTGCTGGAATTGTCAAAATCATCCAGGATGGAATTATTCACATCAGAATTATTTTGAACGTCATTATTTTGGCATCCTTGCACAGTTTTTTCCAAATACTGCACATCTGAATGATCAAGATTCTTTCCTTGTTCCAACATTCTTTTAATAACTGACAGTCGTTCTTTGTCTCCTGCTTTCAAAGCCAGCAATATCATTACTTTTCTACGTTCATCCAACAAGTCAAATTTTAAACACAGGTTAATCAATGATTCTAATTTTTATTCGGAATTTTGTTTCATTGATTTGTATGACATGGAAAACTTTCGTATTTTGTAAGGTTATGTAGTGACAAAGTTACATAGCAGTAATGACCAATAAAAAAGCCATAATTGTCGGGTGTGGGATTGCAGGTCCAATACTCGCATTGTCATTACATCGTTCAGGGATTGATTCTACTATATATGAAGCACAGAAAAAACATTCAGACAACATGGGTTTGATGATCTATCTCAACCCTTCTGGTTGCAATATTCTTGAAACATTTGGATTGTATGATAAAGTTAAACGTGTCAGTGTAATATGCAATAAAATAAAAATTAACTCACATGATGGAAAAAATATTGTGAATTTTGACCAAAGTAACCACAAAGAAGTTTTTGGCGTTCACACACTTGCAATTAAACGTGGAGATCTCAATAAAATTCTACGAGAAGAAGTTGAACTTAAGGGCATCAAAATAGAAAGAGGCAAGCGATTAACCAATATTGAAAATACGGAAACTAGATCCACAATAGCTTTTTTTGAAGATGGAACCAGCGTGAGGGGGGATTTTGTTGTAGGGTGTGACGGAATTAATTCCAAAGTGCGTCAAATCATTATGCCTGATGCATTACCGCCCAAATTTACGGGTTCTTATGTTATTGGAGGTATGACGGATACCATTCCTGCAAACACTAAACCCAAAAATACAATTTGTTTTAATCTTGGGAAAAAATCTGTTTTCATATACCATCTAACGTCAATGGGACAAGCCGTATGGGGATGCGACATGCAGATTTCCAAGGAATCTATAAAAGAAAAAATAAATCTGTCCAATGACGAATGGAAAAAAATCATCATGTCAAGGCATAAAGATGACGATGTTTTTTTTAGAAAACTAATTGAGTCCACAGAACAAAAATTGGTAAGACTATCAATATATGATCTGCCCACCTTGCCTGCTTGGCACAAAGGGGTTGTTTGCTTAACGGGTGATGCCGCACATGCAGTAACACCACATGCCGGACAAGGTGCATCACTGTCAATGGAAAGTGCAATGACATTGGGAAAATGCTTAAGAGACATTCCAGACACTGAACAGGCATTTACAAAATATCATAATCTGCAAAAAAAAAGAGCTAAAAAAGTGCAGCAGATCTCCAGACGCAACGTGTGGATACTTTCATACAAGAATTCCTTGCAAAGATGGATTAGATCGGTTCTTTTTTCAGTTTTATCCACTACGTTAAGAAAAAAACAAGAAATTGAGATGTACGGATACAAAATAGATTGGAATAAAAAAGTGCATTCTAATTAAATCAATCATTCAGCTGGCATGCCATCATAATTTTGATTTACAAGTCCCTCTTTCAGTTGGAACGCATGTTTTTCATTGTTCCATTCAGTTCATTAATCATATTCATGAAATAATTTATTTCATTATTTTAGACCACATATGGACAAAATATCCCGTTACCGCAATCACAGTCAGTCCACCAATAGCAAGATACAGGATCCATTCATCTGAAGCAGTGTATTTTAACATGAGAAAGTTCACAGACCCAGATAGAAATGGTATGCCCAATCCAAACCATACTCCTTGAACACGCTTACATATTTTTGAAAAAGGACTGAAGTAAAATATGCAAATAGACCCATGATTCCCACAACAGAGATCATCAAGGTGTAAGAAATCAAAAGTGGTGAGATTGCATAAATGACTCCGCTGAAAATCATGACTACTGTCGTAGGCATTCTCAATTTAGAATTTATTTTGCACGATAGCCCTCCAATTTAATTGTCATCCTGGACATTCCCATTTCTTTTTTGATTTAAACCGTGTACAGTCGCATATCGTGCAATCATCACATCTTGGATCCTACGAGATTGTGGAGGCCGTCCCGGGGCAGGTTTCCAATCGGCTTGTACCAACACCCTGCAACGGATTTTTTAGAGTTTGAATCCTATGGAACATGTTGTCTTTCACGTGGACCACACTTACAATCATTTCCAAAAAATTTTTCATTCATTCCACTTTACTTTCTTTTTCAATTGTTATGTCTATTCTGAAACATCCTGTGGAACATAATTGAGACATGAGCATTGCGTGCATTTGATCTGTGATTCCAAATGAGTATCAGACATATGGTGCCTGGCAAAACTTTTGGCACGTCACCACATTCAACTGTCAACATGTGAGATTTCTTTGGATGGTCACATTTGCAGTATTTTTCAACCATAATTTTACTCCTTTTTCCTATTTCTCCTAAAATATTCACATATTCCACATCCAATACCCACAATCAACAATAGAAACAGTGATGTAATGATTTGCAGTTTCTCGTCGTTATCCACCGATTCATTCTCATTGCTTTCCAGGCTGGGCATGCCCACTGCATGAACGTCAGAAACAATGACAGTTGAAAAAAATACTGTACATAGCAATGCGTGCAAACAAAAATGTCTCAGATCTTTGATTTTCCCCCTCTCGGATAAAAAATGTTCCAAATATTCTGTATTCTTATTTTCCATTTTCGTTATTCATGAACATTCTGATACCTATAATGATCCCGACGCCGCCAATTGCCAATCCAATTATCGCAAGTAATGGCAACATGTGGCACAAATTATCACATGGATCCTGAGTGCCATACGCATTTTCAAAGAGAAGCAAAAAGGGCGCAAGTAGCAGCAATGTTTTAAAACAAAGCATCATTCAACTAACACCACATCACATGATGGATTTAGATTCATTATGTCCTGAGTGATATCAGATGTGAAATATTTCTTCCACAGTCCTCTTTGCGGTGTTTTACACAAAATAATCGCGCTAGCCTGACTTTTTAATGCAAATTCCGTGACGGATTCTGCAGGAGACATTGGCATATCAAGTATCTCAAAATGAAAGTCGACTTTGACAAGGGCTGCCTCGTTTTGTAGATATGGCAGTATTTTTGCAAACTCATCAACATCACGTCCGTTTGAGGTGGCACTGGTCACTACGTACATGTCAGGTCCCATGTCCTCAATGTGATGAATTGCTTTGACTAGGGTGATCTTTGCGTGATCTTGCTTTGCCATGATCAATGCCTTTTTGAATGCACGATAAAATATGTCTCCGGACTGATACGGCATCACGATGTGGCCTGTCAACATCCTACATCATTTTTCACATAAAATTGGATAAGCATTACTATCCATTACTTCAGGGATTATCTTGAGATGTTTGTAAGATGACTAAATTAGGACTTGTTTTTCTGAAATAAGGAAATCAGTTCGTCAAGTGAGAATTGTTCAAAATATTTATTATTTAATCATTCATAACTCAAAACATTACGTTGCTTTGCTTATTAACTGTCATGTGCATTCTTTTCTATTTGAACGGTAAGGAGGGGATTTTATTCTCGGATCATGTCATAAGGTTATAGATAATTTATCATTCCATTCTCCGGACCATTTTCGTATAATGAACATCGCAGTGCTAATAATCGTTAAATGAAATACAGCACAAAATATCGTAAATTCGACAGGTTCCTCATCTCCCATTTCAAAAAACTCATCTGGAAATAAGGTAAAAGCCAAAAGAAAAAAATTGATGTTGACATTACTACAAAATACAACAGAAATACACGTAATTTTTCAATCCCATATGCAGCCCATAAATCTAAAATTGGAACAATCATGAAAATGGTTTGCCAGTTAACGCTCACAGGCTCTTGCTTAACCAGGACTAATATCAAAAAAAACTCAAGTAAAAACCATCTAAATGATTTGTCATCATCGAGTTCTATGATCTAATGACTTCACATAGTGCAGGATAATGAGGGAATCTTTTCACCATGTCTTTTGTCAATCTTTTGAATTCCTTGCCATTCACGGCATTGAGGAATGCCTCAGATGTTTTCCATTCTGCAATACTTACCATGTGAAACTCCGCATTTGAGATTATAATTTTGTGGAGATAAATCCAGGTTGCTTTCACAGATAATTCGCACCAACATCCCAACGCTTTATCGCTTCTTCTTCTTTTCCCGTCGTAACCTTGAATGAATTGATTAGAATTACGGCCACCTTTCCCGTCTCATCTTGATTAAGTTGTGCATATCATCATTCATTCTTTGAAATACCGCTGCTTTCTTTTATCATCTATGCCAACTCCAGATGTGTTTCTGTAAGGTGTCCAAATCGTCAAACTCTTTGCCGCACAGTCTACAGATATTTTCATTGAATCTCATGTACGCTTTACATAAAATGTATTCAAGACTCTTATTACATTAGATTCAAATGATCATGTGATAAAGTGCAAGAACTGTTTTCTAGAGTATGCAGATGACGAACCTCAGTGTACCCATTGCCACTTTAACACAGAGAAGCGTTCCAACATCTAGTCGCATCCGCTCTACACCATGCAGTCATAGACAAAATTATGATACAGATTCTGCATTATACACATGCAATTAGGACAGTGCATTGTATTTTCACTCAAAGTTCTATGCCATGTTCTTCCTTGGAGTGCAATATCAGATCAACATGTTTCATAGAAGTAAACTCACAATGCTTGCATTCAAACTTGGGACGGTAGTTTTCAGATCCAGGTTTTGTAGGCATGATATAGGTGGTTTTGGCATGTTTTTGATAAACATTGTGTTTGGTCTGTCTATGGTGTTAAGAGAGTCTGCAACCTGTAGGTCAGTTAATCCAGCATATTCCCGGGTCAGAGGATCAAATATAATTTTTATTTTTAATGAAGATATTGTCATGATAATCTACCGCATATCTCTAGACTGATAGGACGTAAATCATGCTATTTTATGCAGAATGAGCTGTAGGAATTGCTCTTCTTATACATATTGCATAATGCTCACAGGGTCCAAGTTCTTCCAGTGAGAGACCTGCCGCAAATGATGAAGGTCGAGTAAACGATTCACAGACGGGCAGGGTTGACTCATCTGCAATTGTTTTGGCAGTGACATCCTTTCCTTCCCCTGCAAGTGCTATTGCTATTGCGTTTGCAGTATTGGAACTGTTGGTGCTGATCCATATTTTTGCACCCTGCAAGGTAAAAAAAACCGTGTGCGTTCTCAACGTAGATGCAGTGGTATTCCATATCTCCAGGGGTTGATTCGGCCCCTTACACGTCATCCCACAAGTTATTGAGAGTATTATCTACAAGCTAATGGTTGAACGGACTTCCCCCAGTGAAAGGTTAGGATCAGTTCCAGGTGAACCAAATAAGTGAAAATCAATGTCTCCTGCGACTATTGGCATGAAGATAGAATGTAAGTTGGAAATTAAGAGAAGTGTTGAGGGAACTATACCAACATCATTTCACGTGTAATTGTGCCAGTTTCATATCTATGTTAAGCTGATTCAAACGTATTGCAATGTCTGTAAGTCTATCATAATCAGACATGTATTTTATCGACTTTGTCTTACTTTGAAGACACAATATTTGCTTCATGATCTTATGTTGAAAAATCTGTATTTAACCTAGTCACTATTTCATAAAATGCCCTACTCTGCACTGAGAGATTGTGAGTGTATTTGTTCGAGGGTTTTTTTGTAGGCATACACAAAGTCATTCCTCATCCGTCGGTCTTTTACTGGGGTTTCCTAGGAGACATGATGACTTGTCATCTCCAGTGACATGTGATTATTCCCGACGATGTGCTAGGGAACCATGTCAGACCGTGATTGTAATGATGCGGATTACTGAAAAGAAAAGTATTGATTGAATAAATCTAAAATATTATTTCACGTGTAATTGTGCCAATTTCATTTCTATGTGAATCTGGTTCAAACGTATTGCAATGTCTGTAAGTCTATCATAATCACATATGCGTTTTACATGCTTTACATTGATTGAGGAACATAATACTTGCCTCACGAACTTTTGTCAAAAAATTTGTATTTAACCTAAAAATTATTTCAGGAGATTAGAGAAGTATTGAGAGGAATTAAATAAATCCTAAAATCAGGAATGCCCCGATAACGACTGCCAGACCGATCCAAAATGTGACAGTCATTATTCCAAAAAGAGATCCTTCTCCACCCATAATGGTATCCAAGCGCCACTCTAGATAAAATTTCTGCTCGGTTCCAAAACACTGAGGGATTGTGTTTGATCAACAATTATTTCCTTTTGTATAATTCCATATCATGGTTGTAAACATAGTAGATTTCAATGATATCGGCCATATGGCTACACAGTTTGTAAGTCCATGGATAATCGCCGCCAGGTATCCCTGATGTGTCATGTCTTTGCAAGAAATGTGCATGTGCAGCAGTGTAATTTTTAAAAATATAGTCACATTCACTGCAGCATAAAGAACCTGCAAAAGATTTCAGAGATTTGTTGGTTCTATTCAGACATCGTTCACATTGAAATGATGATTTTAGAACCGTTGAACTGCAAGATCTGCATGCAGGTGGAGGTTGTCCAAGTAAAGAAATACCCAAACATCCAAGAAACCCAAACAATGCAAGCAACGCAAACCAAAGATTATTTGAAACGCTGCCAAGAGGGAAAAAAATAGAATAAGTCAATAGGGAACACACAAACCCCGTCCAAGACACACATTTTACTAACTTCCACATGTTTGGATTTAAACGAGGTTTATGTTCAGAAAGAGTCTTCATTATTCGCAATTGGCATCAATAAAATAATAAAGATATCTTAATAGTCAGACAAGAACCGTGTCATTTCATAAAGTTCCCTTCACTGCACTGCTCACAGTACTTCTTTGGTTCTCCGTTGTGATCCTTGATCTTGCATCCGCAGTGAAAGGAATAGATCATGTCCGTCAAGACAAAAGAAAGTTTTTGATTATTGTATTAGAGAAATGATTGATCAGCTAGACGTTCTTGTGATAGCCTATTGTTATTCCGGGTATCTCCTTTGTCAATTTCTGTGTGATTGGATTCATAATTCTTCCACAGGTGTAACAATGGCATCGCTTTACGATTCTTTTCTTGGTTTCCATGTCTGGCTTGCCGTTTTCTTTGAATAGTAATTCCCCACTATTGTCTTCTCTTTGTACCTCGTAGGTCTGCAATGCCGGTTCGTAAAATATCTGCCAGGACTTGCATTTCATGTCTGTGCATCTCATGCCATAGTATCCCCTTGACATTGCCTCAGCCTCAGATTTGGGCACGTAAATATCCCTTAGTCCGGTGTATTTGCCTGCCAGAAACTTTCTAAACTGCTTGAATGACATCATCACCTGCCTGGTTTGCTCTGACTTTTTCCCCCGTACTCCTTGAGGCGGGTGACATACAGATCAGCTGAGTGTTTTGCTGCAAAGTCAACGTACGTGGACAGTGCTAGGTGTTGTGTCGCAGTAGGCATTGTCTTTCTGTCATCAAATGCTTCTCTTGTGTACTTGTCTGCAAAGTGCAACAGTGACAGGTCTTCCTTTATCATTTTTTGATCAAGCAGATAGTTACCATCATCACCTTTCTTTTTTACAAACTGGTTTGTCTTGAGCTTTGATAGTATCATCTTGATGGTTTCCATGTGAGTTTCTAAAAATGCAATGTACTTTTGATTCTCTTCCTCGCAGTTCGGCTGGTTGTGAAGGGAACTATTTTCATTCGGATTATCCGAAACAAGCGGTTCGTTTACAACGGGATTGGGAGTATGTGTCTTGTACTTTTGTGGCAGGTTGTCATATACTGTGGAATGATGAATCTTTACCTTGAGAGTTTCAAATTTCTTTACCAGAAAGTTTGCAATTTGATTTGTTAAAACAGGTGATGCGCCAAGCTCGTTTAGCCTCTCGTATCTTTCTGCAAGGTATAGAACACATGACTTTTTTGTTTCAGAGAATAATTTAACTAGATTTTGATCTGTCAGTCCGTTTTCAATTGAATTAATTTCGGACTGTATGTCCTTTATTTCATCCTTGGGACTTTGCTTGATAACTAGTGACACTGTACAAAACTTTCAGATTTTAGCTTTTAACCTTGTTGGAAAAATGACGAAATTGACATATCAATTTGGATATGTTTTATACAATTATTTTCATTTCTTTACCGAGTCTTTCAATTTTATATTTGTAACAAATTATTGAATCGGTTGTTTTCCATGTTCTTTTTTCATTGGACTTTATACTTTGAACATACGTGTTCTGCATTGCATATCCGCAGTTAGGACAGCGTATTGTATTCTCACTCAAAGTTCTATGTCGTGCTCTTCCTTGGAGTGCAGTACCAGATCAACGTGCTTCATAGAGGTAAAGTCACAGTGTGGGCATTTATGCTTAGGATGATAGTTTTCAGAACCCGGCTTTGTAGGCATGATATGGGTGGTTTTGGCATGTTTTTGATTAACGTTTGTTTGAAGTATGTTCTTAGTAATTGTCAGTTTTCCTAAATGCTTTCTCAACTGTTCTAATGATATCGTCACGATAGTCATTTTTTTCCAATGATTGAAGAAAAGTTGAAAGCAATGTGTTTTCTGCAATCATCAAATCATTGTTTTTATCATTGTTACTAGTTGTTTTCATACGCACCTTATTGAATAGGTCAAGCATGTCATATTCCCAATTTCTGAGCATAGCAGATTCTTCCTTATCACTGTAACATGCACTATCAAGAGAATTCATTATTTGATTGAGTATCACTCCCAGTCTCTTCAAGTCTTCACCGGACCAATCTTCATATCTTATACCATATCTACCCATTATCTATAATTCCAAACAATTGGTAAAATACTTTCTAAATGAACGGTATTCTTATTTTCACCTGTCATGATCTCAAATCGGAAGTATTTCTCTAAGTAAAAAGAACATAGATATGAACACATATGACACAATAAAATACAAATAGACTATTCTTCATTTAGGCAAAACGTCTTTTGTAAAATATGTAATCAGAGGAATCGAAGACCAAGCAATCAAAATAAGAGGTGCCGCAATCGGTGCATACGACACTGCAAGGACCATTCCAGGAACGGACATTACAAATAGCACCCATCCGGATATTCCAGAGGCGATAGTTAACGGATTTAAAAGAACTTGTTCAATAGGACTATCATTTCCTATTTTATCTAAATCATGCATGTATGAGATCATTAAAATCACGCCTAAAAATCCAATCAAGACAACTATTATTTTTTCTTTTTTTGAAATGTTGACCAACATTATTTCTCCAAAATATTTTCACATATACGTCCTGATGATACGGTAATTCTGATTTCTCATCCTTGATCACATTCATCATGTCAATATCTCCCCACTAATAGATAATAGACATCTGTGAAGCCACAGTAAAAATATAGAACAAACGTCTTGGTATTGAAATATTTTCAATCTTTTTTGTTATCATATACATGAATGGGATAGTTGACCAAGGGAGCAATGCAAGAAATATGTAAAATCCCTTCGCACTTTCATGTCCTTCATTTATTACATAGATGGCACGAATTGGAGTTGTTCCCAACGGTAACCATGTTAAGTGCCAAACTCGATCAATCAAATCCTTATACCCCAGATTATACTCCAATTCATAGTACCGGTCATTTTTTGTGTCTTTCCCACTTTCATACAAACCACTGGTCGTTAGATAATGACCATAATCACGAATAATGGGCTGAACCAAAAGACTGAATATTACAACAGAAATCAGGATCAAAATTACGTGTCTTTCTCTCCTAGACTTTATCATATAAAATCAACTTCACGTTCATCATATTAAATTGAACAAAGGGATACAGTTGTTTTCATCTGTTGTTGTCATATTTGAAGCTCCAAATCGTTAACACTCAAAAGCAAGTTCGTACAAAATAAGAATATGAATGACTTCACATCATTACAGCAAGAGAGATTCATCCTTGGAGGGTTGATACACGCCATGATTGTTTTAGGCAACAAAAAATCAGAACAAGAGTATAGAATGCGGTCATCTAGACTCGGATAATTTTCTATCAATTACCCTTTACTCCCTTTGTAATCGTGATTGAATATCTGTCACCCATGATAAATGAGTAATTTCCTTCAGGGGTTTTTTCAAAGGTGTCTGGATATTCATCAATAACATCACAAACCTCAAACAAATCTACAATTATCGTTTTAGCTGCCTCTCAGAATTTTATCATTTACTCTTGTCACCTAACATATTTTGTAATTTCAATGCTTCAAAACACTCTATGAATATTGGATCATTTTTGTAATCATGTTCAAGATCATCTTTCATTTCAGCCAACTCCGCATGCCAAAACCTTGTACAAATTGTACTCGCATTAAGCACTTCAATAAGATCCTGCCTAGAATCCACTTCCGCTGCGACTGGTTCATCAAGATACCCATCATAAACTGTAAAGAACAGGGTTAATGATGAAAAGCCAATAATCATTACTGTCAGCATCAATAATTTGGAGTTCATGTACATTCTCCACGTAGTGTATTCTTACAATTCATTTAATCTACATCCCCTCAAAATATTGTTCATTATGACAATTGATGACATGCCAAGTAAGAAAACAATTGACAAATTCTTCAAGATCATGATGTTTACGGTGCCGGGCCTGGTAATCATCTGGACAGTGTTTATTATTTTCAAATAGTTTACTCATTTACGTTCCTCCACAAGGGTATGCAGCTTTTTGATTCCACGTCTTGTCTTCTCTAACCTGAAGTTAGGTGCTGCCTTTTCAGATTCATAATGTTCCTCACATACTCTGACCCGTATTCTGTAATGCTTTTCTCCAATTGCTGAGTCGGTAGGGAATGAAACATATCGAGTGGGGGTACTCTTACAGCCTGCACAATCACATCTGTCCCAAGTTATTTTCATTTCTTATCTCCCGTCTCAATCATGCAGTCATAGACCATGTTTCCATGAGAGTCACGTATCACGATTCTAATTCCGGATGACAGGGCGTGGTGGATTGGATTAATCATTTCTCGTTCCTCGAAAGTGTAAGCTTGTTTTGATAGAAATAATCCCATTCATACCACATCTCCCATTCTCTTTTTTTTGAATAATATTCAAGATGTTTGTAGCATGGAATGTTTGAACTTAACATAGAAGCCCAAATTCTACAATCATAACTCTCTCCCGCATAACTTGACTTATCTCCATTCCATCTACATGTATGACCATTCAGAGTACAGTTAGGAGTGTTGCATGTAACCGAACGCCCACAATAACAGCAGTCTTTGTTTACGCCTACTGTCATTCTTGATTCTCCTTCTGCGTAAGTGTATTCTGGAATTGACTTATCATCTCAAATGTAAAATATGGACAATTCGATCCAAATTTTGTGGCTGAAGCAGTACCTCTGAGCAATTCAAAAGTTGTCTTGATAGTAGTTGCAATTCTTGCACTGATCTTTCTTGCCAATATCATCATGCCCTCGTTGTCTGAAAAGATGATCTGCGGATTACAGGGGGGACAATGGGATACCATGCTACGAGTATGCGGGTTTGATCCAAAAGTTTGTACAGATGCAGGAGGAACCCCGATACAGATATCTGGGAAATGTGGTGTAGACAAGCAGTGTAATGCACCATCAGCATATGCAATTGGATGTGAGTTTGATTGAATGATAAATTGTATTTATCTCGAAAGGTCTTGAGCATCGCATTGAGCCCTTCCCATATGAACAAAAATTGCATGTGTCTGACACATTTGGACAAAATGCAGTGTCTTGTTCTAGGAATTTCTTAATTTTCTCTACGGTCTCCCCGAATCAGATGTTTTCTCATTCTAATCTGTCACGTTCTGGGTCAAACAAGATATTCGTATAATGCAATAGATCACACTCATCCATTGAAACTAATACTGAACGTCCAGAATTAACGGGTTTTTCAAATTTTTGAATTTTTCTGCCTTTTCCAACGATAACTGAAGAACATATTTTTGTCATCCTTGACCCAGATCCCCTCACACTATCAGAGTCAATGGGAATATTCGTTTAGACTTGCCATCTTGTGAATAATGATTTGATGATCATTGGAAAATCATGAATTAAAAAAATACATCCCAATGGAAAAATATTGTAAAAAATCTACTTTCTAGAAAAATGATTTGAGGAGGCTAGTTTTTTGTTGTCAGGACATGACAGTGCGCCTTATGATGAATGGTGTTGATGATGTCATCAAAATGATTTGCCTCGATCATGGAAAGCTTTGGATAGTCCACTATGAGCAGTCCTACTTTGTGCTCCTTGGCATAGTCGATCACCCAATGAGCAATTGAATCACTCAAGGTAAATTTGGTGTTTACTTTGACGCCTTCTTTCTGACCCAGATCCTTCCATTTTTTTAGTTCCTCTTTGAGTTTGGAAATCTTGTCCTGCAAAATTTTCTTGTCAGAATCAGTCTCAAAGAAGAAGAACTTAGGAGGAGTCTTGTATACGCACTCAATTACGGACAATTCTGCATCAAACTTCTTTGCCAATGCAAGCCCCAGATCAAATGATTTTTTTGTGTGCGTGGGAGTAATCAGCGCAACGGTAATGTTTTTGAACAATTCCATTTCCTATCCATGATTTACCAAAGTATATGAATTATTGAATTTCAGACATCAGCAGCACATTGACAAACCACTGCATGAATAAAGGAAAAAATTCGGATACAGTTTAGTTAAGCAAAATGCTTGAATCAGCATTTTTTTTAATTTTTCTTTGAATTTAATTAAATACAAGTGATAAAAAATTCTAATCAAAAATAATCCCGGGCGTAAAAGTATAGAATCCGTCAATATAATGAAACATCATCATGTATGATCTTCAAGTTTTTGCATTATCATCACTTCTTGAAGCAAGTCATAATCTTCGATAGAGATTATTTGCTCTTTGAAATAATCATTGAATTCCACAATTACACCAGCATATTCTCCAGATACCTGAAGTGGGATAGATTGTCTTTCCCATCTCCCCAATGAATTCCCAACATAATCCGGAATATGAATTCCATCCCCATAGAAAAATTTAGGAGCAAGCACATTGTCGTGAGTCACATGCGACATTCGTTCATCAAATACCCATGTTTGCATAAGTTCTGCATATCGTGCAAGTATGATTCCTTTATGAATTCCAGGGTTTTCATAAAAATCAGACTGAGTTGAAGAAAAATCTATAGTTATTGTATTTCCGTCAGTTTGCCCCATTCTATCCTTATAGTTTGTTTTTAGATTAATTGTCCCGTCATCAGATATTTTTTCTAATTTTAATATCACGATACCACCTTTAGTTTCTCCACCTTCAACCTTAGATGGAAATAACGTATTGACTCGCATTATTTCCCCAGTAGATTCATTTGATTCAGGAGATCCATACACTTTGTCAATAACATAGCCATCGGCATCCAAACTTAAAACAAGATCAAATACCAACGGAGTTACCATGAAATCAAATTCATCGACCATTCTTTTTTCAAATGACAATGAAGAGTGGACCGAATAATAGTTTGCACCTGAAACTTTTGTAATCTGTTCAGTTAGTTCAGTGTTAAAATCTACGCCAATTCCAATCACAGTTGTATGGATATTTTTGTCAGCATTGTCCTTTATCATGCCAAATAATCCATCATCACGAGTTTCACCAATATTTGGCATTGCGTCAGTTAAGAAAATGATCCTATTTTCATATTCAAATTGATTTGAATCAGACATTTCATCAAATTGGGATGTGCCCATTTGAATTCCTGAAGCCATGTTTGTGCCGCCAGAGGCGTAAATTTGCAAAATATTCTTTTTTAATTGCTCTTTATCAGTAGTTTCCATGCTTTCCAATGGTTTTGACAAATGTGCATTGTTTGAGAATAATACAATGCTTAATTTGTCATCGTCATTCAGATTATCTATGAGACTTGCAAGGGATTCAGTTGCTACTTTAATCTTTGATTTTGTATAATCATCACTTACATTCCCATAATATACTCGATTTCCATACTGATCATAGTGATATCGGTTAAATGGGGAATCCATTGAGCCTGAAACATCTAGTACAACCACCAAATTGAGTTTCTTTCTTTCAAAGTCTGATTGTTTTAGTCCTGAATTTAGTCCAACTGAAAGATAATATTCGTCTTTTTCTGAAAATGGATCTTTTGATACAGCATAGCTGTATGATGGACAAAATAATTTACTGCATTCCTGTTTGTTGCCAGTATCAAAATAATAATCATAGAATAATCCTTCGTATGTTATGTCAGTGTGTAATGGAAGATAATTGTTTTCAATATTTTTTCTAAAATTGTTAATGTCTTGTGCACCACCAACTGCCAACCCAATTGTTTTATCATTAGTATTCTGATAAGGAGTTCCAGAACCTGATGCGGGATTTGTTTCAGCAGATTCTATCCTTCTGCTTTGAAGTTCAAGTGCTTCTTCTAGTGTGTAAGAATCTGTTTGCCCTTCTGTGCCAACGTTTCCCATGTATCCTCCCGAACCAGAGCTTGTAGTTGTAGGCTCCATCGCAAAATTAGATTGCAAATTCCAAGTGTCCGGATAAGAAACATGGTCTGAATCAGATAATCCTACAAACGAAAAAATTCCCATTAATAACAAAGAACCAAAAACTCCCAAAAAAATTGGGAGTGATTTGTGTTTAACCCCTTCCAGGTGCAGCGTATTGTCCTCCTTTGCTTTTCACAAAAAACGTTGTCGCTATAGCACCAAATACGCCTGCAGATACAAGTGATGCACCTATTGCACCATCCAATGCAAGAAATGGTGTGCCTGAACCAAGTTCCGGATTTTCGATTGTTTTTACAACTCTTGCTTGAGATAGCTTGAGTGCTTCCTCAAGGGTGTAAGAGCCTGTTTGGCCTTCTGTACCAACGTTTCCCATGTATGGGGTATTTTGGGCATATGCCATACTCATTCCGGGAGTTAACAAAGTCATTGTTATCGCTCCCAAAATTATTACGGATGTTTTTTTGCTCATGAAATAATATACGTTAATTTTGGTTATAGCGTTTGATGAAATTTTAATTTCACCAAAAATGTTACATACCTACTTTTTTGGATAATTTTATTGTCAAATGTCAAGCAACAATGAAGACTCGTCAGATAAAATTGAAATCTTTCTTTCGGATGATGAAAAAATAAAATCAATCGGAGAATTATTAACAATCAATTCAAGCATAACCATTCTGCAATTATTGTATGATGAAGAGCTATCTGCAAACGAAATTGCAGTAAGAACAAACATCTCACTACAGTTAGTAAAATATCATTTAAACAAAATACCATACGCTGGGATGGTAAAAATTTTAAAATAGGTAAAAACGTCAAAGCTCAAGACATGAAATACTATAAAGCTACAAAATTTGTAATTGTTATTGTGCCATCAAAAGTTTCAGATAGAGCAAAAAAAGTAAATCATTGATTCGTTCTGTTAAAATAATTTACAAATTTGCAGGAGTTAGCGTCGCAGCACTTTCAGGATTTCTAACACTGTCCACCTTACAAAAAGAGTAAGTGCAAACGGATAACAACATTTCAGAGAAATCACAAGTTGGACATATGTCAAGTGAGCCATCTCCTGGAGGATACATGGGAAACGTTGGCACAGAAGGGCAAACAGATTCTTACACACTAGAAGAAGCACTTGAACTTCAAAGACAAAGGATCGAGTCAGCAGATGCAAATCCTGCTGCCGGTTCAGGAGCCCCAAATCTTGATGGCGGTGACGTGATACTGACTTTCATAGTAATTGGAATAGCATTAGGCGGACTTGCAGCATATTTTTTTTCTGGAAATCACGTAGATCTTCAAAAGTTAAAGAATAGATTCGCATATTATTCATACTTGTAATATTTACTAGTTCATTATTGTAGAGTCTCAATTAGTTTGAGAAATATAATTATCATAAGAGATTATTCTTGAACAAGCATTACATAACTAGATCAACGGTTAGAAATAAAAGAATTATTTTACGTCAATGCCATTCCAAAAGGCCACCATTCCCTTGATTTTCATGGCGGCATCATTTGGTTCGGCATAATACCATGCACAGTCCTTGTTTATCTTTCCGTTGACGTCAACAGAGTAATAATTGGCCATGCCTTTCCAGCCACAGACAGTAGTAAGTTCAGCCTTTTTGAAATATTCCGCCTTCACAGAGTCAAACGGAAAATAGTGATTCCCGTCAACTATGACAGTGTCATCACTTTCGGCAATTACGACGTCATTCCATATTGCTTGCATTACAATCAAATCAAATTAACGCATTTAAAAAATATTCTGTTCTATTCGCCTTTCATCTCTTTACGAGTTCTAAATTCAGGAGTGATTCCTAGCGAATCATAGTTTCCAGAAGAGCACGTAAAGCACATCGAGTCATGAGGAATTCCAACTGCTGCTGCAAGATTTTCAGCGTCATTGTATCCCAAAAAATCAGCACCGATGCTTTTTCGAACCATTTCAGTTGTCTCCTCTTGATTCATGTCCTTGCCATCAGAAAACGTTGCAAGCTCATCCTGAGAAGGAAAGTCAATTCCGGCATAGCATGGGAATTTAATCGGAGGATACGTGATCACCATGCTAATTTTTCTGGCTCCTGCCCTTCTGAGTGCCTTTATGATTGCCTTGGAGCTTGTACCCCTCACCAGACTGTCATCGATTACAACCACGTGCTGGTCTTTGATAATTTCCTTGATTGGAATAATCCATCTGTTAATTTCTATTCTGTCAGACTGGTGAGGTTCAATGAAGCTTCTCAGAGGTCCTTTCTTGCTGTATCTGTCCTTTAGCAGACCCTCATCAAATGATACGCCGAGTTCTTGTGCATATCCCAATGCTGCAGGCCTTGCAGAGTCCGGTACCGGTATAACAAGATCTGCATCCTTGATTGGAAATTTCTTTGCCAGGAATCTTCCGATATTTTTTCTTGCGACATAGATGTTGGTCCCCTCCATGTTGCTTGAGGGATGAGCAAAGTAGGTGAATTCAAATGAGCAGTGGGCGCGCGCAGGATCATCAGAGAACATTTCAGTCTCCAATCCCTTTTTGCTTAGCTTGATGAGCTCGCCCGGATTTACGTTTCTTTGAAGTTCCGCACCGACTGCAGAGATTGCAGATGATTCAGAGGCAACGATGTATGTGTCATCGGACTTTTTGTGTCCCAGGACCATTGGACGAAATCCTTTTGGATCACGTGCGGCATAGACTGAATTGTCATCAGAGATAAACGTAAAGCAGTAAGAGCCCACCATTTCATTTTTAAGAATTGACAGTGCCTTTCCCATCCCGCCATTCTCAGAGATCAATGAGACCAGTCTTTGTGCTGCTACAAGCGTGTCACTTGCATTTTGTGGGGTAAAGGAGCATCCGCCAACCAGGTTGGATAACTCCTGAACGTTGGCAATAGTTCCGTTATGGGCAATGCATAGATCCTTTACCTTGAGAGGCTGTGCGTTTTCCAACGTGCTTTTTCCCATGGTAGAATATCGAACATGTCCAATTACAGACGAAGATGAGTATTCCTCACAGATTTTTTTAAATTCAGATGATGCTGAGGAGACCAGTCCAAGCTTCTTTAGAGGAGGCTTGTTTGGAATCGCAAGGCCCCATGCCTCCTGACCCCTATGCTGAAGTGCCCTTAATGCGTCAATGACCATTGGAACCACATTGGTTCCAATCTGACTAAAGATTCCAACGACGCCGCAATTTTCCTTAACCAAATTTAATTTCACTCCTGGGGTGTGCGTAAATTGTTAACCGCAAAAGAGATACTGAATTTTCAGATATCAATAACGAACATAGATCTTTTCACAATAAAAACGCTAATCAATACCAGCGATCATTCCATATTTGTTCGTAAAAAACAAAGAACATATCATCTGTTGAATACAGTAAAACCATTTAGATTTACAGACTAGCATTACTGGTTTCTCAAAATGGCAAGGTAAGAAATCATTCCACGTCACCATACTATTCTTGCAGTGCAGAAGGTGAATAGTCACAGTAATACTTCAATATCATTCCCCGTGAGACTCCGCCACAAAATGCGTTGTAAGTCAAAGATTTAAAACTTCATCCAAAATGGTATTAGTAAATCTTCTTTCGGATCTATCTGCTGTTTTTACAATTTCTATTAAATGTGGACACAATTCTCTATCGCTAAAACAAAGTTTCAACACATTGTAATATTCCAATGTAACGGAATCATTCTTTTCATGAATTATTTTTTCAATGATGTTTTTTGCCCTAGACATCTTATCGTCTAGTGAAAGATGAAGCATTCCATATTGCAAAAAGATCTTTACAATTTCTTTGTGTCTTTCTTCGATGGACACTGTTAATCTGAACTTTGACATTTTATTAAATTCATCAATTATCTGTGAGAGAGCATTATCAAATTTCATATAATATCGCTGCATTAAGGGGGAAATCTGACGCAGCAGAATCTCATCAAATTCATAATTTTTAGAAAGATTTCTTTCCGTATCCATTACGAGTTCAGTTATCACAAATGCAAACCTCAAAGGATCTCGGATTTCAACTTTTTTGTATTCTACAGGATACTTTACAAACATTTGATTTAAAACATTGATTGCATGTGCAGATACAAGGCCTCTTTTTTTGTCTGCGTCCAGGATTTTTATTATTTTAAGAAGTGTGACTGAGAACAACGAATAGTTTTTTGCAGATGCGCCGTTGTTTGCAAGACATTGGATCTCAAAATTATTTATGAACTCTTCCAAGATTTGCGGAATTTGTTCCGTCTGTTCCACATTTCTAAAACTGATAACTTTATCAGATTGTCCATTAGTTTGAGTACTTGATGCAAATAATGGACTTGCTAGATTGAGTGCATTTTGAACAGATATTAATTTGCCTTTATTGCCTTTGCCATATTTGCTTTTTTGCAATGCCTGAACGGATTGAAGAAGTGAATCATGCATTACTTAATTTTGAGGGATCCTTTTTGATAAAGGTACTCCATATGCATGATTTTTTTCTTTTTTGATAGTCTTCATACTCTACAACATTATTTTTTAATGCTACTTACCGTTAAGCACCAAGTTCCTTAACGAATTCAGCCAAGTTTTTTGTGCCTTGTCAACTCTTAGATCTATGATGGATTTTGTTTTACTTGTAAACTGGATGTCATCACCTCCAAACTGACCAATACGCTTGAATGAAACATCATTGCCTTTGAGAATATTCTCAGTTGCCTTGAGATTTTTCTTTTCAATGATCAAGAGATACCGTGAATGGCTCTCAGAGAACAGAATTCGGTCAACAGGTAATTTTTCATTTGGAACCTTGTCCAACGAAATCTTGCAACCAATTTGATTTGTCATGCACAGTTCAGATACTGCAACTGCCAGTCCCCCCTTGGAACAGTCATGAACAGACTTTACAAGACCGTCATCAATTACATTCAACACCGAATCCATGTGCTTTTTGGAATCTTCAAAATTGACTACTGGGCATTTTCCGCCTACAAATTTGTGAATGTATTCGAAGAATTCTGACCCGCCAAGCTCGTCTTTTGTATCACCTACAATGACAAGATAATCGCCTTTGGAAATCTTTTGAGGAACGTGTAATTTTTTCTCAATCAGTCCCAAGACTCCAATTACGGGAGTAGGTTTAATCGGACCTGCGGGAGTCTCGTTGAACAGGCTGACTTTTCCGCCAACGCATGGAATCTCAAAATGTTTGGCAAAATCCGTCAATCCCTTCAGGGATTCCAAAAAAGTCCAAAAAATCTCAGGATCATTAGGATTTCCAAACTGAAGATGATCAAGCATTCCAATTGGCTTTGCACCGGTACAGACAACGTTTCTGCATGCCTCCTCAAAGCATCCAATCGCTCCCTGGCGAGGATTGATGTAGCATTGTTTTGGATTGCCGTCAATTTTGGCAGAAAGATATTTTCCGTTGTCCAGTCGCAGCACTGATGCGTCGCTTCCAGGTTTGACAACGGTTCGAATTCCAACCTCATGATCATACTGCTGATAGACCCAAATCTTACTTGCAATGTTTGGCGACGCAAGCAGTTTCATCAATACTTTGGAATAGTTTAAAATGGGTTTGAATTTCTTTTCAGTCTCAATCATTTTCAGATATGCAGGTTCTTGAGACGGCAAGTCAAGCAGCGTTGCATTTGCAACAACATCAGTTGAAAGATGTGCAACAGTTTTTTTGCCTTTTTTCACATGCATCTTACTGTCAAACGTCACATGACCGATTGCAGAATACTTGATGCTGAATTTCTTACAGATCTTTTCCAATTTTTTTAGATTTGCCGTACTTGTGACAATCAGCATCCTTTCCTGAGATTCAGAAACCATGATTTCCTCAGGAACCATGTCGGATTCGCGGGTGTGAACCTTCTCAACATCCATCTCTATTCCAATTTCCAAGGCGTCTGCAGTTTCAGAAACTGCACAAGACAGTCCCCCGCCCCCGAGATCCTTCATCGCATGAATCAGATTGTCATTTCTGGCCTCCAAGACAGCTTCAATGATTAATTTTTCAATGAAAGGATCAGGGATTTGAACAGCAGAACGATTTTCAGATTCCAGAGAGTCAGAAGCAAACTGAGAGCCGCCTATTCCGTCTCTGCCAGTAGAGCCTCCCATTAGCACCACCAAGTCGCCTTTTTTTGCATGATTTTTAATCAAATTTTCCTTTTTGCCAAATCCCAAAGCCGCAACATCAACCAGTGCATAGTTTTCATAGCATGCGTCAAACTCAACCTCGCCCCCAATTGTAGGAATGCCCAGACAGTTTCCATAATCTGCAACCCCAGATACCGCATTTTTGAACAGCCATCTGGCCTGCAGGTCCTTTTCAATATCGCCAAATCTTAATCCGTCAAAGAGTGCAATTGGCCGAGTTCCAGCAGACAGGATATCCCGGATGACACCTCCTACTCCGGTTGCAGCACCGCCGTACGGCTCTACGGCCGAAGGGTGGTTGTGACTTTCAATATGCGCAGTGACGACATATCCGTCACCGACATCCAACACTCCAGAATCATATCCCTTCTCGTTAATTACAAGGGGTCCCGTCATGGGCAGCATTTTAAGATGTCTTTTTGAGGATTTGTATGAGCAGTGTTCAGACCATTCAGCAGCTACAATGTTTAGCTCCGTGGAAGTGGGCACCCTGCCAATCTTGGACTTTAGCTCAGACAGCTCATGCTCATCCAGGCTCATTTGCTCACACCCATTTTCGTTAGCATTGATTCAAAAATAAGAGATGCGGGCTTGTTGTCGGCAGGATTGATTTCTGATTCGACTGCCCTTTCAGGATGAGGCATCATGCCCACAACGTTTCCATCCTCGTTGCATACGCCAGCAATTCTGTTTGAAGAGCCATTTACGGCATTGCCGTATCTAAATACGATTTGTTTTTTCTTCTTGAGCTGCTTTAACGTGTCATCATCAGCATAGTATCGGCCCTCGCCATTCGCTATAGGGATTGGGATTTTTTCGTTTAGCTTGAACTGATTCGTAAATGGAGTTTCGTTGTTTTCAACTACAAGGTCAGTCCATTCACACATAAAATTAAGAGAATCATTTTTGAGTAAAACTCCCGGAAGCAATCCAGACTCTACAAGAATCTGAAACCCGTTGCATACTCCCAAAACTGGAATTCCTTTTTCAGACATCTTTTGCACATCTTTGATCACAGGGCTGTGAGCTGCAATCACACCGGCTCGAAGCCTGTCTCCGTAAGAAAATCCTCCAGGAAGAATCACAGCGTCAATATTTTTCGGCAATCCCTTTTCATGCCAATAGTATTGCGCGTCAAGATTAAACACGTCAGTAAGTACGTGATACATGTCTCGATCGCAGTTACTGCCAGGAAAAACTACAACAGCTACTTTCACAATTGATCAAGCATTCAGAGACAATATAATCTCAAACCTTTCATTTCAGATATTTTTTACATGAATTGCGCAGATTTTGACCTGAATTCAAGTAAAATTGATTCAGAATAGATTCGAACTTTCCATTTTCTTGCCGTTCTTGCATATGATTACATGATGCCGGATAATGGCATTTAGATTGTCCTGTACTGTGGAATTGCCCCATACATACCAAAAGAAAGTCAAGATATTCATTGTACGGGATATCCAGATTTATCTCTCTCAACTACTGCAGCACCTGCACGCTTACATCAATGTCACCATTTGAAATTAGCATTACACGATTCGCGCAGTATCATATAATGCCATTACAAAAGGGCTTGAAGTTCTTGCCTGGATGTAGATAGTGTGGCGGCATTACCTTGAAAATGCTTCAGCATTACATCACATAACGTTGCAAGTCATTAGATCCTAGAGCAAAATAATGCAGGCATAAAACAAGAAGTTGTCATAGAATTCAAACGGATTGAAAAACAGTTGACTTGGATCGAACTAAAACTGCACAAATAATTTCAAATTGACTCCAATCCAATCACAATCCTCATGATAGGAATGTGTCACCATTGCAGCCAGGACAAGGCAGATGTCACATACAAGGACATTGAATTTAGAGGCAAGGAGATATCAATTCTGATATGCAAGGACTGCAGGGAACTTTTCACATGATAGGATTATGTTCAAAATGCTTCTCCTCGGGTGTCAGCGTGATTACAGACGAAAAGAATCCAGAAGCTGTATGTAAAAAGTGTCGAAGGTAGAATCCAATCATGAACGTAAAGGAAGTTTTCCATTAAAGACAACATGCCCAATCACAATCAGAAAGAATCCGACAACATGTACAAGCAGATTACTGAAAAAATACTCCGAGATCATTGCCGTTAACTGAGATACTTCAAGTTGAGGGTGTGGCTGTAATGCGATAAAGACGCCAACGATCACAATCTGAACCAGTCCAAAAAACATCAATCCCCCCACAGTAATCAATGAAAGTCCGATTAACCTATGGTGACAAAGTAAAAACATGATCCTTTTCAGATTTTCCGGAAAAATAATAGTTTGTTTGCACGAATATCAGCGAGAAAAGAAAACCAACGATGATGATTAAACTCATCTTTGAACAAACGGGATTTTAATCATAAAATCCAAAGAGGCTAAAATTATATCCCGTCCAAAATGTCAGAATTAAGAAGTGCATAATTTATGAATAAAATAACAATTCCAATTGCAGTCATAATAATTTCATTTTCATCAATTACAATACTTACTTTAACAAATCCTGATCAAGACCCAATTCAGACCATGCCAATTACAAAGGACTCAGAGATGATCCCAGAAGGATTTGTCGCTTATGAAAATAAGGCATTGGGCATGGCAGTAAATTATCCCGAGGACTGGACGATAAAATACAGAGACGGGGATTTAGGAATGCAGTTTGTCCAACATGACGTATCCGCAGGAGATTTGGCGGACAATCCTCTTTTTGGAGTCTTGGCAATATCAGCAAGTGACGACATTGCAGATGCAAAACATCTCATGCATGCTTATCTGGATCCGTTGGAATCTCATGAACTGATATCAGACGTTGAATATGCGATATCTGATTCAAACATCGGGAATATCGACGCCACCTTGGTAAAACTTGACCAGACAGTCTTGAATAAGAAAATTACAATGCTGTCGTATTATGTGGACGTAGATGACAAAATATACATTATCAGCTACACATCGCCCACATCACAGTATGAGTCATATCTGGATACTGCTAACAAAATGTTTTCTTCTTTCAAATTTATTTGATTTCAAAATCTCCAATGATCAAACTCAATAATTTAGAATTCAAATGCTTGGGATCATAGTGCAACTTATCCATCATCAACATTTTATTTTAGGCATGAAACTACCCTTGTCTCCATTTCTTTCTTTGTTTAAGAAAAATAAAAATGATAATCATGATAACTGCAAAGATCGTAATTAAAATAGAAAATACAACATATGCAGAATTCCACCAAATCTCACAAGATTGAGTTTCCTCACTCCATTGATTGGTATAGGGATAACAATCCAAGGCAAATTGAGCGCACAAATTTGGATCAGATTCAAGACAGCCACCACCGATTGCGTCATTTAGAATTCTTCCTCCAACACCCTGTCCAAGTTTTTCCTCTAATGAAAACTGAGTTCCATCCTCTCCAGTATACTGTGCACTTGATTCAGAAGTACTGACCAAAATTAATGTCAAAAATACGAATAAGAAAACGAGCTTAAAATTCAATTACCGAGAATCATCTATAGTTCAATTTATCTATGATCAATATTCAAATGTAGTACTTTGAATTATTCTCACATTCATTGTAGATACTGTCTGCTTTAGCTGTTGGACTTGGTTCAGATAATCTAAATAGAACTAACATCTAGTCCAAAGTATGTCTGAAGAGAATTCTCTTCGTTTTTGGATAATTCCAATTGTCTCAATGGTGTGCATTTCAGTATTCCTAGCAGGCGTAATTATCAACCATTCATTATATACAATTCCTCTGGCAGAAAAACAAGCACAAGAAATAGCCGGCATGAGTTGTGAAGAAATAGAAAACTTTTCATCAGACAATGTCCTATACACGCCTTCTACAAGGCAGCTGTTTGCAGACAGTACAGAAGGATGTGCAGAGGCCGCAAAAGCAGTCAAAGCAAAGCAAAACGAACTGCTGAAGGAAAAGCTCAAAGATCCAACAAGCACAGAATCATTGCTTAAAGAATTCAAAAAGCAGTCATCTTTGCAAGACACGCTCCAAAAGGACTATGATCATCACTTTGACGAGTCTGAAAAACTGTATTTGGAACTAACTGATGCAAACAACAAGATTGCAGAAATTCAGTCCCAGGACAACTGGTCAGAAGTGGAAAAGAGACTAGATGCAGAAAAAATTCAGTGAGAATAAATTATAGACAAATAACAATTCTCCCGATTCCTTTAACTATGATAAATTGAAATTCTAGTCATGAAACTTGTCACCTCCATTGCTGTTTTGGCAGTTGTTACTGTTTTAGTCGGGAGTGCAGGTTCAGTTAATGCTGAAACAGATGAAGAGATAGTGTATTTTGACATGAATGAAAATCCAGAGGCGGTAAAACAAAAGGTTTCAGATGCATTTTGGGAAAATCCGATCAACACCCCTCCAATGCTAGTATTGCTTGCAATCATACCCGTTCTTATTTTCATAGCATGGAAACGTAAATGGCATGTTCATCAAAAAGCTTCAGATATGAGAAAAGGGGAATGGTCATGAAATTACTTCTAGCTTTTGCTTTACTTTCAGTTGTTTTGGTCGGATTTGTCGGGAATGCGTATGCTGGAGGTCCCAGTCTGAAAATGCAAAAGGATTGGGGATATGATTCTGAAAAATACGGATGCTGGTATCAAGCCAGCGTTCTAGTCGAAAGACCAAATGGCGAACATGCATGCGTCTATCCACACACTGCTGTCAAGACAGGTTGGAGCGTGGTGATCAATTCAACTAATTCTGAATTTATCAAGATCAAAGTAAACGGCCATGACATGTTTGCCCATTTCAGCAGCCACATCGTTGGAAATACCATCACATACAATGAAAATCACAACTCGCTGACAGTTGATCTGTTTACCAATTACAAAGGCACATTATTACTAGAAGTTCCGGACATCATGTCAAATGCACCACAACATCTGGACTGCCTCAAATCAACATCCGCAGATGATGCATATACTGTGCTGGTTAACAATGAATATGCACATTTTGAACAACAAGTGTTCCAAAACACCATACACTACTTGGAAATTCCGTATCCGGACAACGGCGGACGAATGGAGATTGTCCGCAACTGTTTAGCATGATTCCTGCACAGATAGAACAGTAGAACTTATCTATGATCAATTATCATTTTAGTCATGAAATTACTGCTATCCTCATTGCTTATACTGTCTGTTTTGGCTGTAGGTATAATCGAAATTAACGAAGCTTATGCGGGAGGAGCGGCGTATGAAAACAGGGCAAACAATTACTGGATGCAAATCTACGCAAATACCGCCATAGTAATAGGAATGATAACTGCAGGTTCAATTTTACTATACAAAGTTCTGAAAGGAAGATTGCAATTCTATAAAAAAACTACAGACATGAGGAGAACAAAATAATAAAAATACTTCATGCCTTGGCTTTAATTTCTGCCGTTTTAGTTGGCTGTATAGGATATGCTGAGACATATGATGTCAACAACTAAGGATGAAACGTCATCTTGAGACTTCTGTCCAGTTCGTTAAAGTCATCAAAGTCTACGGGATTTGATTTCCAAGCATATCTAGATATTGTTTCAAACTCACACATGATGTCCTGACCTTCAGTCATAGGATTCTGATGCATCCAGACGCATCCAACCTTGCAATCATATTCGCTTTGATCATACGTGTTTGTCGTGGATCTACTAAATCCTCGCTCACCGGATGCGGAGGTCAGGCATTTTCCAAATGTTGCATGATCCCCGGCAATCCCGGTACTTGTCACAATGACTGCAAATACGATTACTGCGGCAGATATACCGATGAAGAATACTTTTAGCATAATTTCTCATCTCCCAGTAGCATAATTTATCCATGATCAATTTTGATTTTAGTCATGAAATTATCTTTTCACATACTTTAACTATACAAAATTTTAGAGCATAGTCATGACAACTGACGATGAGCATTTGATGTCAAAAGTGGCAAATACAAATGACAAGATCAGGTTTGCTTCTGTGTGCGACAAGGAAGGCAACATCATTTCCAGTCAGCAACAGACATTCCGAAGAGAATCTACTAACATTGGAAGAGACTCACGAATCCCTCAAACATTCTTTGGAAAGATGGGATGAGCGAGACATGTTACAAGAAAAGATAGGGAGGGGTCGTTATGTGGTAGCATCGTATGAAAAGATAAAACGTGTCACAATACCATTGAAAAGTGGAAACTTGTTGTTTTTTAGCATCGAAGATGATTCGGATGACTTTATCAATGACATAATGAAATTGGTCGAGGAATGAAATTCAGAATGAAACAATTGAAAATGTGATTTTTAGAATAATTTCCAGCAATGAACCTTGTCATGAAATAATTCAGAATATAATTTCGTTGTTAACGTTTAGAGACAGTGTAAAATATTTGAAAATATGCAAATGTAAATCAGAATCCACGACAATATAGCAAGTATACGGTGCACTTGATTCAGAGATACCAAGTAAAATCAATTATAGGAACAGGGCAAGAAAACAAGTTTAAAATTCAATCACTCAGAAGCACCAGCAACCATTTGCATGCTTTGTACAGGTAGAGGATTCCAATGATTTGACAGTTTCACCAAATTGGATTGAAGACTCATCATCTAAGGGTCAATCATTCAGTCCAACATTATCATGAATTTCAACATAGACAGGAACTTATGCAGCAACTACGACAGCCATACACAATATTATACATCCAAGATTTGCAATATTTTGGGCGTTCATAAATTATGACACAGATCAAGTATTTTGGCAGACAGTTCAAGAATGATGTATCGTACATTCATCAGATGTACGTGATTCAAAAATGAATCTAGCTAATTACACAGAGATTAAAAAATAGGATCACACTTCAAGAACTTGAATTATAATTTTGCTCACCATTGGATTGTATATTCTTAGGTCATCACATATGTCTTGGACTTTGGATTGAGCTGCATTCTTGTCTTTCTCATTGACTGTGAATTTCAACATTTTTGCAGTCTTAATTTTAGAAACTGTTTTGTGAGTTCCTTTCAGAACCAAATCATTCAAAATTGTCTCCCCTTCAGGATCACTAATGCCAGGCTTGTTTTCAATTATCACATTTACGTTAAAAGTCGTCATCTACAGATTGAAAGGCAGGTTAGAGGTTAATCTATCTTGCGAATAATTTTAAACTTTTATGGCAACATCTGACAAATTTAAGATTATTTATTGTGATGATATGCATTGCCATGACACGACATTCAGATTATTTTGAATTCATGTTTTCTTTTACAAATTCAATATGCTTTCTGTAAAGACCAGACTGATACAGAGGATTGACCACAATCAGCGATTTATTTTTCAAGTCTTCTTTTGATTGGTACATGTTTTTTTCAAACATTCCTTGATCATCAAGGGTCTTGCACATATTCTGCCATGCAAATACTTCCTTTGAATTTCTGTTTGCAGTTGCATAATAGATATGAAGCAATCGAATCTTATTGTACTCATCCACATTCAACTTTCGTCCCAGAACAAAATCTCTTTTTAATTGATGGAAATAGATCAGGCCCTGTGCAGACAACACATAGTCAAACAGCTTCGGATAGTCATCAAGCAGTATTGGAAACAGTGGATTTTCGGACAGTTTCATTCAAATACAGATGAAGGTGATCCTTGAATAATTTTTATCTTGTCGTTACAGGTGAAATATTTCATTTTTGCCACAAGTGAAAAATAAGTCAAAGCAAGACACACGGTTGAGAAGCGAAATAATTAGGCAATACACGACAAATGGGCCTCAAACTTTGATCAATATCCATAATGCGTATTTTCTCACAACATTTGGCAACTTACTATAAAAGAAGACGAACAAACGCAGCAATTCCATGTATATGGAATTTATATCAGAATAATTCTCAATAGAACATCATGGCAAAAGGCAGATCAAGATATTGGAAGATTACATCAGACGAAATGGTTACTTACTCATATGACGAGAGCAAATTGCTCAATTGGGAAATCAAGTGCATCAGGGAGCCAGAAGAGGAGGCTCATTTCATAGGTGTTTTCATGTACAGACACGGGACTGCATACGACTATGAATCAATCAAGGGAATATGCTATTTCTACAACAATATTGACAGAAAAGAACTTCCAGCAATTACCGGTTTTCTTCAGGGAAAATACAACGGCAAGGACATGGAGAAAGGAGACAGGGTAATTCTGAAGGGCTCAAAAGAAATTTTCTCAGCTAAGGACATTGGAACTTTGGCACAAGAGATGGAGTCCAAATTCAATACAAAGGCAGTCATATCTTTGGAATTTGAACGCCTTACTCCAGAACAGCTCAAAGATGCAGGTCTTCCAGAGGCAAAATTATTACCAATTCCCACATAATTGATATAGTTTAGGACGCAAAGATATCAGATGTCCGCATTGGAAGGTATCAACAAACATCTCGAAGAACTAAGAAAGAGATTACTCAGAATAGTGTTGGTCATAGGAGCAATCAGCGTGTTTCTTTTGACATTTCATGCAGAACCGTTTCAACTGTATCAATTCACTTTGTATTACCCTACGCCAGATCCACTTCACAACATTGCAGCACAAATTACAAATCACATGAGACATAATCTTGTTCCAGAAGGAGTGCAGCTTATCCAGACAGCTCCGGGTCAAGCTTTCTTTGCTCAAATGTATGTTGCAGCCCTCGTAGGCCTGGTGGCAGGAATGCCGGTAATCATCAGGGAGCTAGTGGGATTTATCAAGCCGGCACTAAAGGAAAATGAAATCAACGTAAGCAGGACAATTTCACTGCCAGCCCTGGGATTGTTTGTTGCAGGATGCGTCTTTTCCTATAATTTTGTCATCCCATACATGTTAGATTTTCTATACAGGTATGGTGAAGGGGCAGGACTGGTCACTTTTCTAAACGTCATGGAATTCGTGACTTTTGTATTGCAATTTTTGCTGGCGTTTGGTTTTTCATTTCAACTTCCACTTGTCATGTATGCGATATCAGCATCAGAGATGGTAGACAGTGACTTTTGGCGAAAGAACATCAGGTATGCAATAGTGATAATTGTAATCTTTGGTGCAGTGATCACTCCCGATGGGACGGGGGTTACAATGGTCTTTGTTGCAGGACCGATGATTGCACTTTATGCGGCAGGCATGTTGCTCATCGAGCGCAAAGAACGCAGAAAGTTGAACACTTAAATCTGAAATGGGCAAAGTAAGAGCATAATGCTTGGAAGTACCGAAATCATAGTTTTAGTCGTAGTAATCGGCGTATTGATTTTTGGTGCAAAAAAAATACCGGAATTGGCAAAGACTTTCGGCAAGGCAAAGGGAGAGTTTGAAAAAGGAAAAATTGAGGCAGACAAGGATCTCAAGAACTTCAAGGAAGAGATAGATACAGTCTCAAAAGACAAAGAAATGAAGTAGGTTATCTTTCAGCAATTTTTGCAAAATCATTCATAATAACATCATAGTCCTGCATGACTGGATTTTTTCCAAACATGTGAGAAATTTTCATCTTTCCCTTAAATTTGAAATCAGCATCTACGAGTACTTTGGTGCCTTTCTCCAATTCAATGAATTCCTGCTTGATGTGGCTTCCTTTCGCATCACCTCCAATGATGAAGACCTCGTGTAAGATTGGCTTTTTAGAGACATGCCTTGCCATGACAAGCATTTCCGTCCGTCCAAGATTGAAATGCTCTTCGACTACTGCCAGATCACCACGAACCGAACGAATTCGGACAGAAGGGTAATGATGAGGAACAAGATTTTGATAGTTGTCATAGTTTGAAAATATCTCAAACACATGCTCTCGTTTTGCGTCAACTGTTATTTGCGAGGAGAACTTTGGCAAAGTTGTTTTAGCAGCTTCCCCATCTAGGGTATAAACTGTGCTCGATGTCAAACTGGTCCAAGCATTTTCCGACAACGTGATTGACAATGTCATCAATGGATTTGGGTTTTGTGTAAAACTCTGTCACTGGAGGCAAGATTACAATGCCCAGCCTAGAAAGCTTCAACATGTTTTCCAAATGAATTGCAGAAAGCGGGGTTTCCCTAACCATTAAGATCAGTTTTCTGGATTCCTTAATCGTGACACCTGCAGCCCTTGCGACAAGGGTGTCATCATAGCCATTTGCAATTGCAGCCAACGTCTTCATGCTGCAAGGAGCAACAATCATTCCGTCAATTCTGTGAGTGCCGCTAGAAACACTAGATGCCATGTTTTTTTCATCAGATATATTGTCAGCAAGTGATTTGACATAATCCACAGTGTGTTCGGTTTCCATAGAGATGCATTTTTCACCCCATTCAGACATGATCAGATGTGATTCGATGTTCAGTTTTTTCAGGGTTTCAAGCATTCGGATTCCATAGATTACACCGGTGCTGCCAGTAATTCCTATTACCAGTTTCATCACACACACTTTGAAACAATAGTATTTTATCATGACTGACACCGCAAAATAGTGCCAATTCTTAGCGACAAACGCAGCAAACCAGCTTTTTCATACAAATGATTGTAAAACCAATCCAATAGTTTGTCAGACTATCAAATTGATTTTGAGGCATCTTTGGAATGCCATGTTTCGTTATCGTTAAGGGGCGATAACAATACATTCCATTACAAAATTTGTATAAAAGATTTATCATTCAAAGATATCAAACATGAATTTTGGAATATGGCAGTGTAAACAATTAACGCATCACAATCATCATCATGTAAAAAATAAAACGGTTTCAATAGTCTTAAATTCACATTCCAGATGGACATTTCATGGCGTTTGGATTTCAAGACATCACAGACATGAAATACAAGGAATTGCAAAAAGTACGAAAGCTCGCAGGGACTGATTATACATTGAAAGGGGAAATTTCCATATCCACAATAAACAAGGATGAAAATGTTAAGCAAAAGATGATAATCTATTATTCTGATGAAATTTCAGACATTGTAAACATTCCAGGACTGCCATCACACAGGACTTTTCTTCAGGGCAAGCCGCATTCTGAAATGGCGACAGATTTGAAACTACTTGATCAAGTTCAGTCAAAGGAAGAGATAGTGGTGGCCAGAGTGAATTTTGATCCAGACGAATGTGTGATTGACCAGATAAATAACACCAAAGAGACGTCAGATAAATAAAACAGAATTCATTCAGAATAAAAAAACGTATTTTAAGTAAAAATCAAGCTAGAATCAGGAATTTTCAACATTGTCATTTTCCACGATTTCATCATTTGCAGACTCTAACTCTTTTCTAATCTTTCTCCTCTTAATCCACAAAGAAATGCCGCCAGCAATCATGGCAATTGAGAAAATGACTCCCATCATCTGAAGCTCAAACGAATACAGCATGTTCAAAGTCAGATCTTAATCAAAAAAAATCTTGCGATAAAGCACCAATGCCAAATTTAAAAAATATCTATATTAGATCTCGTTATCTAGGCATAATATGATAAAGTCCTCTGAGATCAAAAAAATCGTAAATGGCTATTCAGACGTCAAGATAGGCGTTCTTGGCAGTCACTCAGCACTAGAGGTGATGGACGGTGCAAAAGACGAGGACTTTCAGACCAGAGTATTTTGCCAGAAAGGACGCGAGGGGCCGTATCAGAGATTTGGCAGAATTGCAGACGAGATCACGGTACTGGACAAATTCAAGGACATGGCGTCAGCCAAAATTCAAAAAGAGCTGCGAGACTCTAGCACAATCATAGTACCCCACAGATCACTTACGGTATACCTAGGCTACAAAGCAATTGAGAATTCATTCAAAGTTCCAATATTTGGAAACAGGAAACTGTTCCAGGCCGAGGAAAGGACTGCAAAAAAAGGGCAGTACTACCTTTTGGAAAAGGCCAGAATAAAATATCCCAAGCTGTTCAAGGATCCTAAACAAATCAACAAGCCATCCATCGTAAAAGTTCAGGAAAAAAAGAGGCCGTTAGAAAGGGCATTTTTTACAGTTTCTTCATACAAGGACTATAAGGAAAAATCCGAGGCCAAGATCAAGCAGGGGATTATCGCAAGAAAGGATTTGGAGAAAGCAAGCATAGAGGAATTGGCAATCGGCACATACATGAATTTTAATTTCTTTCATACGCCAATTTCAAATCAGGTGGATTTCATCGGAATTGAGAGAAGACTGCAAACAAACATTCACGATTACAACGCCCTCCCTGCAAAAGAGCAGCTTGAAATGGACATAGATTTGCAAAACATAGAGGTGGGCCATACACCTGCAAGCATCAGAGAATCACTGCTTGAAAAAGTAATCAAGATGGGGGACAAATTTGTGGCAGCTGTGAAAAAAGAATACGCTCCAGGAATAATAGGTCCGTTCTCACTTCAGAGTGTGATTACCAAGGATTTGGAACTAATCGTGTATGACGTGTCATTAAGAGTTCCAGGAAACCCAATTGTTGCGACAACCAGTCCATATACAAAATACCAGTACGGTCAGACATTCGGGGTAGGCAGAAGAATTGCCATGGAAATTAAACGAGCCCAGGAAGAAGATCGTCTGGATGAAATTGTTACATGAGAGATAATATTTAAAAAAAATCATTGATTATTTTAGAAAATTAAAAGGCGTAGACCCCTAAATTGCAGAACACTGAGAGATTTCCTCTCGTGGTCAGGACGTATAAACGCCTGATTGCCTTTTTCGTTCTGCGGGGCTACACAACCTAATCGTTAAGTTTTGTAACTAACGACATCAATATCTATAAGATAAAGTTATATTTAAGATTTTAGATGATTTATTTTAATAAATAGTACAATATATTGTAAATTTTTAGTCAGAAATTAGCAAATAATGACATGTTTTAGAAATGACTAAGGCGTTTGAAGAATCATTATGTAAATAGCTCACAATTATCAAAAATTCAAGATGAATATTATTAGAAATAATCACAAAAAGAGACTGAATTAAAAAATAGGTGAAGTATTTCCAGAGTAAGCAATGATCAAGTTTTCATAAAAATGTGGAGAAGATTACAAAAATATATTTTCAAGGTAGATTGAAAAAGTTCGTTAATTGGTTAGATTGGAAATATACTGAATACCATTCGATCTAATTTTGAATGATTAAAGCGGTTTGACATTCAAAATGGATTGCTGATACCAATTAACAATACAAACTCTTTAGTTGGCTTTTGCCAAAAACTCAACATGGGGAAAACCATATTCATCAAGGAGATCATTACGATTCTAAAAGAGCCTCTTCTGTATCCCACATGTCAAAAAGACGACAAGTTGGAAAAAGAGGTTGTCAGAGAAGAAAGATCAAGCGGGAAAACAATTCTGTGTTCAAGGTGTGAGGCCCTCATCGTAATTACAAACCACAATCTTAGAAATGTGGAATTATCATCATTTAGAGACGACACTATCATGCTAAAAGAGCCACATCTAATTAGAAAGGTAGTCTACTGATTTTCAGATTTTCCAAGTAACTCCTTGATGACATAAGTTCTTACATTTGCAAATTCCCACTCCCGGAGATTCTCATTTCGACATTCTTCTTTGAGAATTAATCCTGCCAGGCCGTTACTCCAAATGTGTCGCTTTGTGTCATACACCTCGATGATTTTTCCATGCTTGGTGATCTTGATTGCCCCGTGGCATCTTGCAATCACCTGCATGGCAACCCTTTGGTAGACTTTTTCAAAATTGACCATGATAAGAAGACGGGACTTCTTCTCAAAAAGGTTCTGATTTTTTTGTGTCAGGTAATAATATACCGGAGAAATCACGCGGAATGTTGCTGATGATTAATCAACCTTCTAAGCTATACTGATAGATGATGAGATTGCCGAATTATGAAGCACATTTTTAAAATTGCCATGCAGGGGTAAGATGTAATGGAAGAGTTGCCAGAAAAATTTCCAGAGTATTCCATCATGTATAACACACTTTCAAAACAAATTGAAAAGTTAAAACTGCAAATAGAAAATGTGTCCAAGGGAGAGACAAAGGAAATCAAATTAAAAATTAAAAGATATGAATCAGAAATGATCAGGATAAAGAAAATATTTCCAAGGGACTATTTTGAAGAAAGATACTAGCTATTCATGAGCATGATCATGGCCACAGTCACAGGAATTATCATCGCCGTTTAGTGATACCAGCTTTTGAACCATTTCGTCACGGATTTTAAGCAAGTCCCCCACTTGATCTTTTAGGGACGTAGAATCCCAGCTTCCCTGCTGCAATTCTCTTACCACATCAATGATTTCAAGATCAACGTTTAGCAGATTATCCATCAGTTCTTCTTGTTCATTCACGTTGATTCACGATCTTACTTGGAAAAAAACTGTTCTAATTATTCACAAAGATACGAAGCATCATACCTCTACGCTCTCCTTGAGAAGATTTTTTCGGACAAGGATTGGGATATTATAAAATGCGCCCAAGGCCATCGCGTCAGATGCACGATAATTTCTTAATACAAGATCTTTCTTGCCTGTAAAGTACAGATTTGCTCGCAGTACTTCGCCGCTTTCATATATTTTTACTTTGACAAGAATCAATTCGTTTTGTTCGCAAATTTCTTCAATCATTTTATAGATTGACGGAGGTACCTCACCTTCTGATTCTCCAAAACTTGAGATATGTCGTGCAACCTCTCCGGAAAACGCCCTCATGTGAAACTCTTTGCCGTTATCAGCTTTTAGAATAACCATTCCTTCAACGGCATACGGATCAACGAATCCGACATAGTTAATTTTGACAGAGTCATAATCAGGATCTTGCACTTGATCAATTTCCATGATGTTACGCATAACTTCTCATCCAGTGCTTATAAAGATAGCAAGCGGTTACGGATCAAGTTTTCAACAGGACATAAAGAAAAGATCTTTTTAACGATCAAGACATACGAATAACCCCAAATTATTTAAAATCAAAAATTAAGAGTAGCTTAATGTCAACAAACCCTGAACGTGCCGTATCATACGTTCTAAGCAAATATGTTTCAGAATACATGGACAAGGATGTACTGATACTGGGTGCAAATACGCAAACCAGGGAAGCTGCCAGAATGCTGCGTCACTATGAGACTGACGACATCATAGTTACAGATGAAAAAAATCTTCCAGTAGGGATTGTTACAGACGAGGACATTCTGAACAAGGTCAGCGACGCGACAGTCTACGCCGAGGCCACCCAGCTAAAGGACGTCATGAGTACGCCGCTTATTACAATTAACGAAAAATCAACACTGCAAGACGCATTGCACAAGATGCGAGACAACAACATCAGAAAGCTACCAGTGATCTCAAAGAAAAATCAGGTCATAGGAATAATTTTCCAAACTGTGATTGCAAACGTGATCAGAGATGCCACATCCACGGCTCCCCGTCTCCTGAGTCCTCCAGTAAAGGCAGTTTTAGGAAACCTGGGATTCGTACTGCAGTTTGCAGGAGTGCTCCTGCTGGTGCCGGCAATTCTTGCAACGGTGCTAGAGGACACGTTGACTGCCACAGGCATTTATCTGACCACGGTGCTACTACTGGTTACAGGATTCTTTCTGAACTCTTATGGCGAGAAATCAAGTCTTAACCTGCAACAAGCATCGATACTGGTTTTCTCAAGTCTTTTCCTGCTAACGCTGTTTGGAACTGTTCCATACCTGTACGTCTTTCCAAGTGATGAGACCCCCGTAGAGATATTCAGTAATGCATTCTTTTCAAGCGCCGCAGGATTTACCACAGGAGGAATATCGTTGTTTGACGAGCCTGAAGAGCTGACTCAAAGCTTTACTTTCTTTCGAAGCTACACGCAGCTTGTAGGGGGAATGAGTTTCATCTACCTGGTGATCACAGCATTTTATCCAGAATCAAAACTACAGTCCATGAGAGGTTTCATATCGGGAAGAACGCTTCACATGAAAGAACTTTTCTTAACCATCACGGTAATCTTTACAATTTACATCGTAATTGTCGCAACCCTGCTGTACCTGTTTAACGGAAAAGACATCATCGACAATTTTTCATTGGCCATGAGTACTCTTGCGACGGGAGGATTCACACCCACATCCACAATTCTTGAGGGATTGGCTTGGCAGGAGCACATCATCCTGATGGGCGCAATGATATTGGGGGCATTGCCATTTACGTTCCATTATGCGTTTGTAAGAAAAAAATTCCTATCGCCAAAACTAGGAAAGGAAGTTTTGGCATATTTTGCAATTTTAGGCGGCGCAACCATTTTGTTTCTGGGAATAAGCGGGCTAGATCCCATGCAAAGCGCATTTTATTCCGTATCAGCTAGCACCACTGCAGGACTTCAGATAGAGAGTCTTGCAGGACTGAACGGAGGAGCACATGCAATTTTGATAATTCTCATGTTCATCGGAGGGTGCGGATTCTCCACGGCAGGAGGCCTGAAAATATTCAGAATATTCCATTTGAAGGACGTAAGGGCATTGTTTAGCAAAGTTAGAAGGGCAGAACTGTCAAGTCAATCAAAGAAAGAAATCACATCCACCCTAATCATTATCGCGCTATTTCCCACAATCTCAGTAATCGCAGGACTGCATCTTGCAGAAATTGAAGACGTGCCGTTCCAGGATGCGTTCTTTGAAGCTGCAGGAGTGATCACCACTGGAGGCCTGTCTGCAGGAGTGATTGACTTTGATACGGATCCTGCAACAAAAATTGTCTTGGGATTTTTAATGATATTTGGACGGTTGGAGATAATTGCAATAATATACATATTTGTTCCGAGACTAAGCTAAAGAATAGAAGCGGTGTGTCATTCAATCATTCAGCACATTATTAAACAAGGGTTTCTTTTTTCTTCTCTATTACACATCAGGATTCAGCATCATCCAATCAATTCTTTTGACATTAATGCAAAATGGATTAAGTCTAGGAGATGCGAACTATGCCGTTTTCTACGAGATATTTTATTCCGGAGACAAACGCGTCATCCCCAATTTGTCCGTCAGCCCACCATCCGGCATTGCTCTTTATCCAGTCCGGAATCGGCATGTCTGCTTCAGATGAGATGACATGTTCTGGAAGACTAATTTGCAATATTTCTTCTTCAATCAGGAACTGAATTCCGGAGACAAACGCGTCATCCCCAATTTGTCCGTCAGCCCACCATCCGGCATTGCTCTTTATCCAGTCCGGAATCGGCATGTCTGCTTCAGATGAGATGACATTGTCAGAAACGTCAGAGAGCTCATCAAGCAAAGGGTTGTTCTCAACGGGCACTTCAATTATCGCATATCCCCCATATTCTTCATCCACCTGATCCTCAGGGCCCAAGCCATGTACAAAAACGGCATATCGTACCAGTCCAGACTGTTCAACAGGCAGTACGTGTCCCACCTGACCAAACTGATTGAACATTTTCTCCTTGCCGATGGATTCTGCATACGAGTACAATTTGTTGTCATTTTCATCCACCACCCAAATGTCATAATTGACCTGATCGAGAATTTCTATCTCGTTGAACTTGCTGTAAAAGTAAATCTTCCAATCCATGTCGCATCCGTTCACCGGAGACAATGGAGAATAGTTGTACTGAATCATCATGGAGTAGGTATTTGTTGGTATTCGGTCACTGGTATAGTCAGAAAAATCCATGTCACATTTCAATAATTTTGATCTCTGTATTGTCTCTGCAACATCCTTAAACGGATCATCTGTGATGCCTTCTTCGTACTGTGTCAGATTAAACTCAAACATTACGGGCACGCTATCTGAATTAATTCCCGCAAAGGTCAAGGCCTTTACAGGAAATGGAAAATCATCAACTAACCATATTTCATTGTCATTATCATTGTACCATCCAATAACTACAGAATCAGACGTCCCGTCAAGGAAGGTGATTGATTCGACCCTGCTTGGAATCAGATAGGATTCCAGTCCGCCGCCAACAGGTCCAAGTGATCCCCATGACGCACTCTTGAACTCTTGCGGTCCGTGAATTCTATCCTTTTCATTTGATGTGGCATAAGATGAGATCCACGCGATTGAGGACTCGAATGCGACAGCATAATCAGACAAGTCATCATCGAAAATTATCGGAGTCGGAACTGTCTTTCCCAATCCCCATGAACCTTTGATGGTTTTATCGCCGTCAACTACCAAGACTTGTGCATCCCATAATGTTTCGCTTACGTTTTGTTTTTCGCCTTTAATCCAAATTTTCAAGTCTATCGGAGAGCAGGCATTCAGATCAATCTCACACATAGTATACTCAAAATAGTCTCCATTCTTGAGACCTTCTCCCAAATACCAAGTACCATCCACATCTACACCACCTGAGCTTTGAGCGTATGACGTGCCTGCAAATCCCAGAGTTGCAATCAGGACAAACAGCACTAGAACACTTTTCATGATTGATTTTTGAATTAATAGATATTAAACTTAGGCAGAAAATAGCATTCCACACATTTACACGCCAATCTAGGTGTCAAAACGATTCCAAGAAACATACATGATTGGATCAAGCCTTCACAGATAATTAAAAAAGGATTTAATTCGGCAGGAAAAAAATTCAAATCGATGGATAAAGCCAATCAGAGTGCCAGCAAAGGAAAAAAGCTGATTGTGATAGGGTTTGTGTCAATTGCAATTCTATTCGTAATTTATGGCAGATATCAGGATCCAGAGCTTTTGACGCCAAGTGCGGTCGACTCCATACAGAGAATAGCCCACCTGTTTTACGTAATGCTCACAGTGTCATTTGGGGCCATCGCATTTGGAATGTACAGGTATCACAAAGAAAAAGTGGAGATCAAAGGCAAGGACCTGTCAACAATTATTGCACTTGTAACATGGAATTCAAGATCTCGTAAAATATTTGCAATTACATTTGTCGGATACGGGATATTCTTTTCGCTGGTTTCAGGAACGTTGGTATACCAACCGGAAGTGAATTTTATAACTCATTACGGTGCTACAATCCCATCAGGGTTTGTTGCACCGTGTTGTGATGGGCCAGGATACATGCCAAAGATCATAGTCTATCTTACTGAACATGTAGGACTGCAGATAATTCCAATAAACCTGGTCTTGCAGGTAACCGTATCATACATGGTGGGACTGAATACAGCAATTGCAGTAAGCGCATTTACGATTTCAAAGAAAGAAAGGGGCATGAGTACGATTGGCGCACTGATAGGACTGTTCATCGCATGTCCAACATGTGCAGGATCATTTCTATCCATATTTATTGGCACTGCAAGCGGAATTGCACTGTCAATTGCACTGACACAGATGCAGACGTTGTTTATTGCCATATCAATTCCAGTCCTGCTGGCCACACCGTACATCATGGCAAGGAAATTGCAGAATTCTGATGGCAGCTGTAAAGTTAATCCTGTAAAGTGAATCTTTTTACTTCAGGAACCTTATGATTACCTATGTCATATACGTCACGTCTCAAAAACTTTAGAGTCAACTTGTAAACTATCTCGTCATGATCCACTTTTTCCAAAATATCATTCCATGAAATTGTCCCGTTATCTTCAATGTGTTTTTTAAAATTGGGATTCATTGACTCGGCGACATCCCTGCACTGATCAAACGTTTTACCGTTTTTGTAGGCACGCACTCGGGTATCACAGGTATCCACACAGAGAGTTTGTAAAAATTCTAAATAAACCTAGTTTACAGGCCTTCAAACAAATACGGGAGAGACGAATTACAGATATGGCGATAAGTACGACTGCAGAATACATCGATTTTTTCATAAATCTCAACATGGGAGAGAAGGTAAGCCTCCTAAGTTTTGTAAACAATGAAAGAATGGTACTCAAAGGGAAATTGGAAAACAAGATTAATGAAAAAGAGCCAATAAAGATAGGGATAGAAATTTTAGAACATTTGATTGCAGAAATCAACAGGGTTGGAGAGAAGGCAGTATTGGATGAATACAGGGCAAAGACACAGTGAGAGACAATGGATAAAAATTCAGACATAATTAAAACAGAGATCATCAGAGTGCTCAATGAGAACGGGAAGACCCGCGGCACGGAGCTTGCCAAGAGAGTGATTTCCAGAGTAGGCAATGAAAAAATAGTGTACAGAGAAATTAGCTCACTGGTAGAATCAGGAGAGATAGAGAAAAAAGTGCACAGCAGAGCGCACATAGAATACGAATTGATCAATTTATCAGAATCCGTAAACACCCAGCTCAAAAACGTGCACAAAGAAATCGAGATGATACATGAAGAAATTATCAATTTTGAAGCTGCTGTGAGGGAAGAGGAATTTACGTTTCAGGAAAGACTAAGATCCACAATCCATCAGATACACATGGTGCAGTCAACTGACAGCATATTGAAATTGCTATCGTATTATCCGGCATTTAGAAAAGACAAAATGTATTCGCAAATTGGAAGAAAGATAAGCGACTGCTGGGAGTTGATCTTGAGGGACATCATGCATCAGCAAGAAGAGAACTTTTTAAATGAAATTCTTGCAAACCTAAGAATTTCAGACATTGATTCTAAAAACGTGAACTAGGATTTTTTCAGCTTGTCCAATATTATTTTAAAAATTTCGTCATTATCCAGTAAAATATACGGCAGGTTGTTTTCCTCACAAGCCTGACCGCTTTCAGTATCACGGGTAACCAAAATCATGCCGTTTTCTTTAGCATAGTTTATCACAGAATAGTCAGTTCTTAACTTGTGGCCGTCTACCCGTAACTTCTTTACACTGTAAGCATCATAACCCAATTCCTTGAGTTTCTCATCCCATCCATCATCCATTTCATCAATCAGAATTTTCATGCATTTGAGAAGTACAATTTCAATATGAATTATAGGCGTAAAGTTTGCAATTAAGACCATCTGATTTTAGTCAGTAATCCCAGGATCAGATACGATTTAGTTTTGCAATGCATTCTAAATTATTCTGAAAAGTTATTTTGCAATTTTTTCAAATTACTTAAGCATAGGCTTGCACGCCAAAATAGATTAACCGAATATAGGCAACATACGAAATCATGATTTAGACCAGCACAATGGGTATGGGGATATAGTTAATGATGTTATTTTCAGACACCCGTGGACATGATGAAAAATGGATAAACAAATCGTAGAAGATAATCTAAAATTCTATTCCGACATAACTAATTTGTGATTGTAAGATTAATTCTCATGATAACGGTTCTTGTAATGTCAACTGCACTCCTAGTTGAGCAGGCAGAGGGACTAGTAGAATTTAAAAAATACAAGGTCATCAACTCGCCCAAAGTCTGCGGAGACAAGATGTGTTCAGAAATTGATGAGGAACGTGCAAAGAAAGGACTGTCATCAAGAGACATAGAGGTTTGCGGAGACAGTCCATGTCATGACATTTCAGGCGACTCTGGAAAAATATGGAGTAAATTTAATCCAAAGGAGCAGCTAAACCTTGGAATTCCAATTGACTTGATAGAATGCAAGGCAGGATTGGAACTGACGGTAAGAACAGTCAGCATGAGTCCCGCATGCATCAAAAAAGAGCATGTTGAAAAGATAAGGGAATTCAATTGGGCAATATCGGCCATTCAGCAGCAAAAGATGTTTGAGACATTAGTCCAAGAAAGACAAAATGAAACTACATCCACAAAAATATTACAAGACTCTGATGCGTCATTGAGCATAGAAATAGATCACATAGACAGTCAGAGATACCTCATGTTTGACGGATACGGATGGCACAGGCTGCACAATGTGGAAATCACAATCAGCGAAAGTGTTTTTTCAGAATCAGTTAGAACAAAAACTGATGACCGAGGACACTTGAACATGCCTTGGCCAATTCCAGATGCTGTGGGCGGGAGGATTTACAATATTTTTGCAACAGACGGAATTCATGAATTTGATATTGACATTCCAATTGCGCCAAAAGATGCAACAATTCCATAAATGCCTTCATGCAAATAGGAATTTTAATGCGACTACGTGATCTGTGTCAAACGATATCATCAATCAATGATGTAGGACAATGCTGAATTTGGCGAAAGGGGAACCCTGTCACTGAGTGATTTCCAAACAAAAGTTTCAATGAAATAATTATTTGCCTCTGTCGGAATCCATGACTGAGAAAGATCCAGGCTCTGATTCGATGTCAATTCTCCCCGAATCCAAGACAATAACACGACATATCCTGAATCATCTTTTACCTGTATGATGTATACAAATGGCTGATCATATTCTTGGTTGTTGTTAATCTTGCCGACAATCTGATTCGTTTCGTTGACTGCAGGCTCTACTGGCATGCCAAAGCTGTCCGTAAACATAACGTCCCCCATGGAAATTCTTTGGATGGGAATAATTTCAGACTCGAGCTTGGATTCTATTTGAATGTCCAAATCATCTCCGATGGAATACGGGTAGGGGACGGTATTGTCTTCATACTTTGCATAAATGGAATCATCAGGCAAGGCAAACAGTCGATTCCCACTTGAAGTGCTGGTCTGCGTAAAGGAAAATGCTGTTTCAAAGATTCCAGAGTCATCATCGGTCTCTATTGCATTAACAGTGATTCCTGCAACGTCAGAATCGGATGAGACTTCTACTTTGATTCTGTCTACTGCCTCCGGATTAAGATTCATGTCGGGATCCACTACTTGGATTTTGGCAGAATCGCCAACAAAAAATACGGGCTTGTCAAAGGCCATTTCTCCGACGTTCCAGCTTATCATCGCAGAGGTAGTCAAGACCACGCCGTCTGCAAACTCAAATGATATCGTCAGTCCCCCGTCACGCTCAACCTCTAAATGGCCATTAGTCGGGCCGCCTCCGGATGTACGCGGATTGGTATCTGGATTTCCATCATCATCAACGTCATGCAAAAAACCCGTAAGAGTTACCTCTCCTATGAATATGCCGCTGTTGAAATCAGTCTCTGTAAGCTTGTACGGCTTTAGAGAATGCTCGCCTGTGTGAATCTTTACGAAATGCCTCTCCTGAGTGCCTATGGAGTCAATGCCATTTTTGTTGGCGTTCCAGCTTGGCGCAACCACTGTTATGTGTACCTTGTCTGTCCACGTGTATACTTCCTTGTCTGTAAAGATTGGGGCATACGGCTGGTAGTAATCCGGAATCTCTTCTGCATATGCACTGCCAACTGAGACAGTGGCAAAAAATAATGATAAAGTAAAAATCAATTTAAAACTCATCGAACAGATCAACACATGTCGTTGCAAGGCCTAACCAAATAATGCTTCGGTCAGAAAACAGATTCTGAAATAAAGAAAGAATCATCCATCTTTGTCAGCTTTCATCCAAGTATTTTCACACAGTCAAGATCTAATTGTGTTAATAGTCACCATTCCACATCCTCCATCTCCAGCCAGTTTGTCAAAAATTTGAATTCTGAGACAAATTCTGCAACGTTTTGTAATGTGGAATTACTTTGCTCAAAGGTCACAAAGATCAGTTAAAGATGAACAGATCTGACCAATCCAAATGAAAAAATTTTAAATGATCAAGTACTTATTTTCCAAGAGATTGCAAGATGTAGTGGATGTTAAAGCTGAAGACACGTCAGAGGAGTCAAAAAGAAATCACGTTTTGTACTACAAGTCTCTGACTAAGATAATCTCAGACATTCAAAAAGAGAAAAACCAGGAGACCGAACCGGCCATCAAGAATCACCTAGACAGCAGAATAGAAGCAATGGAAAAAGACAGAGAAAGGATAAGGGTCATGTTTCCAGACATAAAAGAAGAGGAATGGAATGGTGACACCGACTGAAAAGAATCACAACAAGCACCTAGATCTACTTCATGACTACAAGATACACCTGATAAGATATACAGAAGAGTTGGAAAAACTGGACAGAGAGTCAGAATTTGCAAAAGATTGGAATCAGTCCACAATCAAAGAAAGGATGAAAGAAATTCAAGCGATAGACAAGATTCTAAAAAATCTGATACGATTTTAATTAATGTCGTCCTTGAACTAAATCATAAACGCCATTACAGAAATCATCGACATGCTCAGAAGGGATGCCATCAAACCATGAAAGTTCTGAAGTAATGTTAAATCCTCCAAAATCATAGTCACATTTTGATTTCACATATTCCATTTCCACCAGGACCAATTTTTTAATTTCTTCTTGTTCTTCAGATGACAACTCACGATTGCAAGGCATCAGGTCAATCTGAATGAAGTAGTTTTTGTGGACAGGATTGGTTTTTGCTTTGATAAACGGCTTATTCTCTTGCTGACACTCGCGATAATATTTGTCATATTCAAACATCTTAGAATCGCCGACATATTTGTGAAACATTAGAAGAATACAGACGTTGGATAAAACTTAAAGATCAGCGGTGATTTTCTTTACTCTGGTAATTATTCGAATTTTCTTATCAATTGCCATTTCAGGCTCCATGGTGAAATACACGATGTTTCTTTTTGTGTAAATAACCATCTGAGACACTTTTTCTCGTTCGACATGGACGTATCTTACCTTGCCAAGAGATCTGTCAAACCCTTTTCTCATGGATCTTCTCTGAGCAACTTGATTGCAAAAGTGCTCCTCCTGCTTTTGAGACTTGAGATTGGTTTTTCCGGCATGCATGATTGCTTCTCTAATCTTGCCTTTGGGCTCAATTATAGCTGCAAATCTCATCTTAGGATCTAGTTTTAGAATTTTCTGAACTATGTCAAGTAAATCAACTTTTTTGGCTGCCATGACTGAATTAAAAAAAATATTCACTAAATATAAGCTATTAAAATTTTCAAAAAAAAGCAATCTAGTGGCAATGACAAGAAAAGGTGGATAAATTTCCAAAACAAGCTACGCGTCATCATTGAAATTTATTAGTCATAAAAAGTTCATTTCAAATATGAAAATGGAAGTCACTATAATGATCGTAGGAATTGCAATGTTCATTACAGGACTGATCATGTTTTATTCAATAGAACTGGGTCAAACAGACTCAACGCTCAGATTCATCAAAAATACTGGTACGTTCATTGGTCTTAGCGGGATGGGAGTCACCATGGCAGGAATTTTACTATATCTAATCAACAGAAACGAAGCACCGATAGCAGAAACATTTGAAGTCTAGAGTTCAAGATAGATATTTTTGAAGTATAATTCGAATGCAAATTTGTCATTCCATATTTGACGGGATCTTCGGTAGCAGCATCACAGTATATGTAATAACGATGACTGCAAGTACTGTCACATGGATGCTTCTGTCACGAGCAAATGCATGAAGCAAAAATAATGCAAAAGGGATCACATGGGAGGATTTGTTTACGGGAATACTATCAGACTATGTCGTGGCAGCTTATCTTTCTGACGGAATAGGTCCGTTGGCGGCACAGTAGTCGGAGTGATGCCAAGTGCTTCATGTTATGGAGTATTTTCAATCAAAGGAAGCATGTTGAATAAACAGTAGAATTTATCTATGATCAATCTAGATTTGAAATGTTAACTTGTCAATACTTTACATAATTGTTGGTGCGGTAGCTTCGGTAAGCATTATTCTGTTAAGATATTATCTGCAACAGCGAAAAAGAGAATCATTTGGTGGAAAATTCTGTTTTGAGTGTAATAGACCAGCTCCAAAGGGATACAAGACATGTCCAAGATGCGGACTTCCACTAGGATCTGGAAAGTGAGATGGATTTAGACAAGCATGGAAAACTCAAGATCATACTTTTAATTTTCTCAGTGATCGGCATGGGATACTTGTATTCTCACTTCTTCGCAGCATTCCTTCATGCTACATGATTCGAGGAAGAATGACGAAGATGGAAGGCACCGTTTCAATATGTGATTATTTTTTTGGATTACAGGATAAACAGCAATCCTTTTAGTCACAGTTTTGTCATTTTGACACATTTTGAAACTTGTTGCATTCATTGTCGTTTAAGATGTCGTTACTATTTTAGTCATAGGAATTAGTCAAGCACATGCACAAGTTGAAACATCTGAGACATACGATGCAGGAATTTATGGAATCTATGACATTACCTGTGATAGGCAATACAGGATGGAAACCACATTGACATGAGTCATTGAATCCTGTGATTTGATTTCTTGTAGACTCTATTATAGAATTATTTCTCGCTCACGGTCTCCCCGAACACCATGATCACATTAGGAGTTTCTCAGTTAAAAATACGACAACGTTCATCAATTAGGTTATAATAATATACAAAAGTCATATTCAGTGATGGTTGAAAAAATGTGGTTAGGCGGGATATACTTCAAAGATGAAGGCGGGTACGAGATAGTGCTAAAGTCATTGAATCACTACAAAAACAGACTAAAAACACTTAACCAGAGTCCAGAACTAAAAGAGGCAGGAGCCATGTTTGCACCTGTCTTAAATCAGCAGGCAAGAAAAACAGTTCCAAAAATAGATGAGACAGTTAAGAAAATTCAGGACAGTCTCAACAGCATAGAGTCAGTGAACAACCTGCAAGAGGACATATCATTTTTACAAAAAGCACTGGAATGTTATGAATCAGATATCAACAAGGCGGAGGACACAGGGTACGAGTATTTCGTGAAATTGGTCGGAGACATGTCGCAGGCAAAAAAAGATTTGGAGATTATTAAAATTGCATTAAAGAAAATAAATCAGTTTGAATAACTCGTCATCAACTATCCATAAAAAATAAAAATTCTCAACGGTTGCAATAATCAATAACTTGAAGAGATTTGTTTTTGTGACTTAATTTCACAGACCTTGTAGATACCAGTCAAGATATGGCAATAGTGCCTTGCATTGTTTCTTTTTTTCCACATCATCTGCAGAATCAAGAATTTTTTGGATCTTCCCTTGGAGATATTCAGAAATCAGTTTATTTTTAAAGTGAGGTTTTATCTGGTTTAAAATTTCAAGAAACTGTTCTGTTGACGTGTTCTCAAAGTTATCCAAAGCCTCTTTGATTTTATTCTCTAATGACATGATACGGCTCACAAGCCTCCGTTATCAGTCTTAGAACCCGTAAGTGAATCATCATCCCACGTAAGACGGAATTTTCCAGTTACTCTGAACATGTTGATTGTTCCACCTTGCTTGAAATTTAATTTGTATGATTTGTGAGACACGTCATCTATCTCCAACATAGTATTTTTTTTCAAAGCCTGAAAAACAATCGGATCATTAGAAATCTGGGTCCATTCCTCAGCATCAAAATCCATGTAAAGTTTAGTATATAGTAATCCCAATACACCAGGGTAAAACATACCTGAATAAATAACTAGACGCAGTCACACTCATCGAATAAAACAGATCAGGCAAAACCCGACACGTCCATGAAAATTAAAAAAGAACACAGCCCATGCAAAATCCCGGTTGGTTTCCTTTAGAGTACTTCAAACTCAGGGGGTAGAGGTGCGCTTTGCTCTTATACACAATAGAGAATTATCAGACTTAAGCATGTCTATGGATTCGTACTGCAAATGATCAAAAATGTCGAGAAAAATTTTTGAAATCTTGAAAATATTTCACTGCGAACTGCATTTCTTACACACAGGTTCATAAAGTCAGATTTTTTAATTTACATTATGGTAGAATACAGACTCACATGCAAAAACTGCAAGATGGATCATACACACGAAACGGATTCAATTGATACAATAGAGGAGTTCTGGAAGAATTGGAGCAACACGCACAGTGAAAACATGAAATGTATTCACGATTATGTGATAACAGTGCTTGACTGAAGTAATCATAGTGTACATCGCATTACATTCAATCAAGGATTTGAATTCCATCGATTTACTACAGATTTTACAATTCGATAAACATGTGTGAATTGGAAATTATCAGACTTAAAAAAACTAGAGAGGAAAAGTGAAAAGATTGGGGTGAAAAATGGACAATCCGCTTTATAGCAAAAAATTGTCATCAATGTATGAACAATTCATTATTGGTCATTATTGCAGTAGCCATAGTTGGAATAGCAGGGGCACTTGTAGTGTCCCCATATTTTACAGAATCATCTGTAAATGAGGCATTGCCAACTGGCGCAATTATTTCACCAAAGATGGAAGATAAAAAATCCATGACGGACGAAGAGAAATCCATGACGGACGAAGAGAAAATATTCACAAAGTCATTTTCAGGTACATTTGTTGGTGCGGGTGACGGAATTCATGATGCTCAAGGAAACGCATATACAATTACATTGGAAGACGGGACTGAAGTATTAAGACTAGAGAACTTCAAGTCAACCAACGGACCAGATTTGTATGTGTACTTGGCCACAGACGACAAGGCATCAGACTTTGTCAGTCTTGGCATGCTAAAGGCAAGCAGTGGGAATCAAAATTATGATATTCCAGCAGACACGGATATTTCAAAATACAACAACGTGCTGATTTGGTGTAAATCATTCGGCGTTCTCTTTGGAAGTTCAGATTTATCTTCTTCCTAATTTTTTATTTTTAATGTAACAGATGGTTTTAATGCAAACTATTTCTGGTTTTTATATCGGAAATTTGTTCTTTTTAAAATGGCCATGATGCCTTTTGAATTTCCCATCATTTCTTTTTCCATCATGATGCCAAAAGGTTTGTTTAGTTTTACAGGTGCTAATACAGGAAAAGACAATTCCAATACGGATCCGAGATTCAAGATGATACTTTGGTCAATCATAGCAGGTACCAGAGGCGGGGTTAACAGGGCAAAAATACTCAACCTGATAAAGGAGACCCCGATGAACGCAAACAAGATTGCGACAGTGCTAGACTTGGATCATAAAACAGTGATTCATCACGTAAAGATTCTTGCAAAAAACAATCTGGTGGTAAAGGCAGAAAAAGAATATGCAGCAGAGTACATGCTAACACGGATCATAAAAGAGAATCAAAGTGCGCTAGAGGAGATAATGGAGAAAATTGGAACAAAGTAAATTAACAAAAGTCAACGGTGATGTGTATGATGGTTGACTTTATGTTGGCAGCAGTCGTATCGGCGTTTGTCAACATAGGATTATTGCTGGTGGTGATTGGAACATACATCCAAAACATGAGAGTGATTCGATCCTACTACACTTCGGGACTGGTATTAGTTGCAGCCCTGTTAATGCTTCAAAATGTCGTAATTGTATTATTCTGGTCCACGCTGTACATGGACGATAAGGCTTTGATGATGTCAGCTGACATGGTTTCACATTATTTGTTTGCAATCAACGTCATTTAGACAGCAGGACTGTTCATTCTCGTATGGATTACCAGAAGATAGCCTCAAAAAGATTGGGGTGAAAAATGGGCAAATGCTTAAGGTGATTTTTTCAGATTGCTTGTTTAATGAAATCAAAAAAGACAAGTATTTTTGCCATGTCTGCAATAGTTGCAATGCTAGCTGTTGTAAGCATAGCAGGAATACCTGAATCTAGCGCAGCAAAGACAAAGATGTACGAGGTCACCATAACAAACCTCACGCCAGGACAGCCAATCACGCCACCACTGTTGGTCACCCATTCAGAGAATGCGGGGTTTTTTACAGTAGGTGAAATGGCAAGTAACGGCATTCAGCAGCTGTCTGAGAACGGAAACTCTGAACCGTTAGTCAAAATGCTACAAGGTAAAACAGGCATTTCAGACGTGGTTCAAGGAACTGCACCGCTGGTTCCAGCAAATGATCCTGGAAATACAGGTTTGAATTATTCAGAGACCTTTGCAATATCTGCTGAAGGCGATATGAGATATCTGTCATTTGCCAGCATGCTAGTCTGTACAAATGATGGTTTTGCAGGAATTGATTCTGTAAAGCTTCCATACTACAAGCAAAAAACAGTCTATGCCATGGCATATGATGCAAGAACCGAGATGAATACAGAAGACTTTGCCGACATGGTACCCCCATGTCAGGGAGTCATTGGAATATCATCAGGAGAAGATGGGTCTGGTTCAAGCAATCCAGAACTTGCAGAAGACGGAATCATCATCCCACATGCAGGAATCATGGGCAATGCAGATCTTCTAAAGGATGTACATTCATGGGGCAATCCGGCTGTAAAGATAGACATTGTACGAATGAATTGATATCCGACTAAGGTCGGGTTTTTTATTTTTTTTAATATTTAATTTTTACATACGTATGTCAATTTTTTAGTCGAATCCGAGGATGGACATGCACGTATGTGAAAAGAATTACAGAGGTAAACTTCCACATATGTTGAATTAACTCAATGTAATTTCGTTCAAACCCGCATTCATTTGAACTAAAAATAGCCACCAAGCGCCATCACACATGCCCGGACATGAAAAGGGAATCAAAAAACATGCAATAAAGAAATCAGGATGTACATTTGCCATTAGATAATTCATCTGATCGTTCAAAAAAGAAAACATTGGAAGTGTTTATGAATCTCAGAATCACAGATCATATATTGAAAGTATTCTACACAAAGCATTTTGATGAGCCCACATGTGAAAAATTTACAGAGTTTCACGTAGAGACACACATGACATGGTGGTGCTGTAAACAACTCAAAGAACATGACAAGCATTTTCAACTATGGAATGTAAAATGGGCAAAATTTTATTTCAAGGACACCAGCACAGATGGAAACATTGCATTTTTTCCAATGCAATTTTGTCCGTACTGCGGTGAAAAAATTGAATGCAATGAGTTTGTAAAATAAAAAGAAGAACTCAGACATTCGAACTTGTGATTTCTCATTCAACAGATAGCAATTACAGACAGGCGAGATAATTACCGAGCTAAGAACACTTACTTTGATAGTTACAGAGGGTTTGGGCACAAATTCAACGATATTTTTCATCACGATTTACGCAATTAAAAAAAGAGTGAAAAAGAAGGACACAAAAGAAAATAAAAAGTGAGTATGAGAATAGAGAGTTATTTTGTGTGCGCTCATCCTTAACTTTGGACTGTAATTTCGGAGTTAGATGTCGGAATTGCCCTGTAAAGAAGGACAAAGGACGCGACTGCAGTGATGCCTGCCAGCATCGCCATCGAAACGACAAAATCAGTACCCGTGAGGCTCAGTATTCCAGTATATGGATCAACATAAGGAGTTCCCGAACCAGCGCCAGGATTTGCAACTACAGACTCCACCCGGGTTTTTGCAAGATGCAGGGACTCGTCAATTGAATTTGAAATGCCAGTTCCCGCAATCTCTACAGGCAGCCTGAATTCAGAATACCAGCTTTTAAGCGAGCCGTGCAGACTGCTTTCAGCAGAAACCATTACTAACGACAACGCGGCAATCGCAGAAACTGTCGCCATACCAAAAAATCTGGAAATGGAATGAAATGAGCGTACCAGAGATTTGCTTTGCCTTGTTTTTTCGGCAATCTTTGAAGGCGTGATAACAATTGCAAGTTTGGATGTCTTGTAATAGTTCATGTCTCGCGCCTTGGAGTTTTTTCCTGTTTTTGAGACACGTACAAGATCAATTTGCCGCATTTTATCCAAATAGTATTTTACGAGCTGCAACGACATGTTTGTTTTTTGAGCAATGGCATTTGCAGTAAGCTCGTCACGATACAATAAATTCAAAATCGTAACACTTGACTTGTTTGAAATAACTTTTGCCAAGATTTTCATCTTTGCGTCATCAATTGAAAATACGTTGACATTATCATCAGTCTTGGAATTTTTATCAAGCATGGATGACATTCAATGTGACAATATAGTATGTAAGGATTAGTGAAATAAAAATTTCATCAAACGCTTTATTCAAAATTAACATAATTAATTCAATAAGTGAAAAAAAACAATCATGATGACAGGAGCAATGTTAAGCATTTTGATATTGCCTTCTGTAAGCAGCCTTGCGTATACACAATACATCCCATCGTCAGGCCAAACAGGTCTTGATGACTACCTTACACTCTCAAAAGAAAGAGTCATGATGACAGGCGAGAATCCGCATACGAGTTCAGGAACCCCAATGTTTGCATTGGATGAGGCGGTAGGGCGCGGGTATTATCCACAGGCGTATTTGGCGGAATATCTACCTCATTTTTTGCCAGAGGGTACAAAGGAAAATATGCCACAATGAGGAGAGGATGAAGACAGCCTCTTTTCATTTTTATTTTATATTTTGAAACAATAATCAGAAATCAATTTTGCAGAAATTTTTCCATTTAGCATAATACTTTATCACAAATATTGGAAGGCAAGAAGATGACGATGCAGGCGATAAAACATTTTTGATCTTTTTAAGGCATTATTCATTCCCAGTGTCAAAATAATTTCAACGATCACCAGAGAATAGATTCAGGAATTTGCAATGTATTGAGATGAAATGATGGCAGGCAGCATTGATCATGGTGTTGAATCGTGCAAAGCTAACGATTCAATAACAGTCTGTCACCACAGATCGGACAAAAGTTGAATTGTTCCTCGCATCTGACAACACCGTTTGTTTTTTTGCATGTGAAAGTGGTACGACCTGAACCGTTAGTATTTAGAATCAGAAAATGGTTCTCGTCAAGGTTGTGGAGTTCATTCATGCTATCACAAAGATTTCCCATGTCACTTTATAACTCATTTATCATTTTTGGAGAACTGTTTTGGTTCTACAAGGATTGTATTTTGCAAGTATGCACAACTTGAAAAAACATACAGCATAATTACAGGAAATATTATCGTGTTTTTGAAATTAATGTCAAGAGGTTCAAAAACATGACGATAAAAATCAGAGAAAAATAAAAAATAGTTGAAATCGAAAGGGTAGTTTTACGTAAAAAATACTAGTTTGAACGGTCAGTCTACAACCTGAATTTGTTTTTACGTTCACATGAAACATCAATATCATTTTTCGTTAACCATCATACAAGTCTCGCCCGTCTCAGTCATCAAGAGAATTGTTTTCACATACGCCAGATATTTTGTTATTACTGGTACTGCCAGTTAAAATATCCAGAATTAGAAGCGTCACAAGTTTTGGAATTGTATTTCCATGAATCAGAAAACATTCAGTGAACTAATGAGAAGTGTCTGCAGTCAGACATTCTAATCATCCGTATTCCACATCCGTGACACATCACCTTTGAAATATGATCTCCGGCAATCAGGCTCATGTCACAATACTTGCAATACCATTTCTGCATCATGCCACATGTTGGCAAAACTGGAATATTAAGAAGAGGTGAAGAAGGCTAAACAAACGTTCAGAGTTCGGATGACGAAAATGTTTTTGTACTTGCGTGATTTTTTTTACTGAGACATATCTTTTAGGAGTGAGAGTGTTAATTCCTCCAAGTGCCGGTGGAATATTCTAGAAGGATACCGGCAATAGGCTCTCCACTCCTGTTCACCAACAGTATTTGTGGAATTTAACGTTGATGGAGCGATTTCTTTACGTTTGTTTAGGGAAAAATTAGATTTGATTTTACTTTAGCAGTTTCAAAAGAAACTGTCCAACCTTACCACACACCATCTCTCGAATTCCTTACCATGCATTAGATTCTACATTTGTAACAGCATCACAGATGTCAAGTGTACCGCGTTATTAGACAACATAACCAATTGCATTTGACGAGGAGGAATTATTTCTTTCAGATCCCACGCTAAAGTTTACGAGGACATAAAATGTTCCTATCTTGACACTTCAACTAATTTTGTCCTTCAATTCCCATCAATGTAAGCGTCGAACGAATTTTTGGAATCCTTCTAATTTTCCAAGTAATGATCTCGCGTAATGCCTCCACCTGACCAGACTCAACCTTAGCCATGATGTCATATGCGCCAAAGGTTCCATGCACTTCCAGGACACCTTCAATCGATTTTAATTCTGAAATTACTGATTCTTCAGAACCCAAGTCACAGTTTACGAGAACATAAGCTGTTGCCAATTACCATTCACCATCCATACATAAAATATCATTTTAACATATTTAAATTATAATCCTTTTTTATTAAATAATTATGATATAAAATCATAACATACTAAACAAATATCTATTTTTTAGAGAGAATATAATTGGAATAAACTTCTTGTAAAATGGCAGTTTTTGTCAATCATTATGATTCTCAAAAGATATGGAATCAATTGTCCCATTGCCACTTTAACATAGACAAGTCCGGGATCTAGCCACATCATGAAATCATGTAAGTTTCAGGTATATGATCGAAATGATAATTCTTGCATGTCAAGGCTGCTTGCCCAAAAAGTTACAACACGAATGAAATGTTTAGTGTTACAACACGTCACTGATCATCAGGCTCAGAATTAGAGTCCGCCACCCTGAATTTTACTCAGCTCGATGTCGTATCCGCTAGGATCCTTAATGTATACAGATGTGGATTTTTCAAATTCTACAGGACCATCATAAAGAACTTTGACATTCAATTCTTTACATTTTTTCATGATCTGATCAAAGTTTTCGACATGAAAGCCAAAGTGAGCTATCCCGCCGTCTGGAGACATTTGGGGATCCTCATACAAGCAGAGCTTGATTGAATCGTTACCGATAATTTTTGAAGGAACGTCCAACTTGTTTGGGGAATTATCTTCTTTTCTCACCTCAAATCCAAATAGGTTTTTGTAGAAGATTACGCTTTTTTCTAAATTCCGCACACTCATGTTTACATGATCCATGGATGCAGCTTTGAGAAAGTCATTCATGTGGTCTGTAAAGAAATTCCCGTATTAGTTTGTTGTAGGATGATGGTGATTTGGAAGTAAAAATAATCCCACATGAAGCCAAACTCTCCACCTTAAACATAAAAATCCACGAAGGGAGGATCCAAAACTCTTTGACTCAGTGGGTTCTGTCAACACAATACACATGAACAACATCGTATTCTTTGCAGGTCATGTGTCAGCATACAGCCAAAAATCACATAATCTTAGGATTGTCCTTACCCTACAGGATGAGTTGCCGGAAGTTCTTCTGCAATGGATAATGCAGAGTCTGCGCATAACGGATGTCCCCAACCGCTAGTACTTTTTTGATGACCGTCGCCATCAACTGCAATGTCAAAGACAATATTGTCATCGCCCGTCGGACTTACGCCGCCTGGAATGCTGTCCAATCCAAGCGCATCACGCACCTTCCAACTGATAATATGATCTGCACAAGATGAATCTCCACTGACGCCTATGGCGCCAATCAAAAGTCCATCTGAATCATAAAGCGGCAATCCACCGCCAAACACATTCACGCCACCAATCTTGTAGCCTCTCATGGGATCATCCACGGTTCCATAGTCAATTGACGATCCCCCATATGCGACATCCACATCGATTGGATTACTGGCCTGCAGTCCGTACAGTGAGCCTCCGGGCTGTACCGCATAAAACAGGTTTGCAGTGGACAGTGCCAGTCCGGGCAGGCTAAACGCATTGGCAGTATTTGCCTTTTGTGCAGAAATGACTCGGCTTCCGGGCCATTGGTCCCCACGATCATCCCCGGTGAATGTAACTGTCTGCACTACGCCGTCGCGGTCAACCATGGTTGCCCACATGTTTAATCCAAATCCGCCATTGGTTTCTTTGACCACCATCTTGAGTGCACCGGTAAGTTCTGCATGAGACGGAAACTCATCGTTGACGGAAAATGATTTTATTTCGGATTCATCGTGCATTGCACTTGAAGGTGAAATAGACATTCCAACTCCAACTAACACTACAGAAAGGGAAATTCCTGCAACAAACGCGACAATAACAGATGCAATAAAAATTAATTTTTGATTCAAATGGAACTCATCGCCTCTAAATGTACAGAATATAAATTAAGAAATAATTAAGCGAATCAAATTTGAAACATGCTTTGAAATACAGGACAAATACCCAAAGGTTTCAAGAAACAATCTTGGTGAATTTTAGAATTGTAATTATTTTGGCAAGAAGTTAGTTTCCAGATGTGACGGATTCCACATTGATTACAGCCTTTAGAACTCCGATGAATCGTCCTTCCTTATCCAGTATTTGGATTGCAATGTCAGACGAATAAACGCCAGCACTCTCATCAAATCCCCCATCAGACAAGAATATCCCGTGCTCTTTTGCCTCTTGCCACCAGTCCTCATCATTTTGTTTGAAATCAGTGGTCTTTGCAGACTGTGCAACATTTGCACCGTATGCATTTGTAACGATTATTTCCGCATACTTGAATTTACTCTCAGAATCAATGTCATCCTGAATGAATTGGCGAATAATGTCTCCCACCTCGTTGTGAATCAGGTTGTATGCGACAGAATCAGGTTTGTCAGGATCACTGTCTTGCCACATGTCATCCAATTGAGATATTACGGTTTCAGCGTTATCCACAGCATCAAACAGATCATTTGATTCTACAACGTAACTTTGAACTTGAATGCTGTTTGCCAAAATCCGAGAGTCCTGAATTTTTTCATTTAGTTCGAATTGAAGAGATTGTAAATTCACCACTACGTCATAGTCTTGTGGAACCGTAATAATCTCATTTTCAACAAAATACTGAATTACATCAATGAATTCCTGATCACTGATTTGATCATTTGCCCAAAATGTCACGGCAGTCTTTATCCATGGTGGAATTTGCGACGAGGATTGCGCACTAACTACGGATACTGAAAGTAAGCTTGCTGCAAAAACTATTGTGATTCCCAAGATTACACGTGATTGCATTGTTTTGAACATGACGTAATGCAATAAAAATACAACTGGTGGAGGCAATCAAAAATATCTAAAAAGGAGTCATGCCGATTTCATAACGCATCTAAAGCATAGCCAATAAAATTCAACCCGTCTAAAAAGAAAAAATGATGGGGGGTCAGATCATCTTCCAAATAATCTGATGTTTCCCAATTCACTTCTAAGATCTTTGAGCTCGTCTCTTAATTCAGACGCCCTCTCGGAATCCTCACTTTCAAGTGCTGCATCTAGTTCTTGCAACTTTTCTACAAATGTAGATCTAGCTGCATCAACATCCGCATCACCTGTTGGTTCAAATAGTTTTTGTTGGATTTTTTCCATCATGCCTGCACGTTTGTCACCATCATGATTGAATTTGCCATTCCAGTTAGAACGATCAAACTCTTTTGTAACAGTTGTCGTATTCTCAGCATCTCCAGCATCAACTATGTGGATTATAGCGATGGCAGTCTCAGATTCTGAATCTTTTTGAACGGACTTTAAAGTCCATGCCAGGAATTTGTCATCGTTTTCATTTGTGACGACTCCAATATGACCTCCCATGACATCCAATCCGTCTGCAGCCTCACTAAGGGATACTGTGACTTGATCTTTTAGGGCTTGTCTGTCTGTATTTTCAGTTATCTGAATAGAGCCAACAAATCCTTCAACCTCAATGACTTTGTGCATTTTGTGGTTTTTCTGTCCCATGCCTTTATCATGCATTCCTTCACCGTATTCTGCCATCGCAAGCGGGGTCGCAACGGCAAACATGAGTGCAAAGACTGCAGCAAATGCAGGAATCAGATATGTTGTTTTTCTGTTCATGAATAATTGACATGATTTAGAATAAAAGGAATTGTTAACAGTTGATACGTAACAATGTTACCTGACATTTATCTAATAAAACAATGAAGATAAAAGAAATTAGGAACAATGATGATTTATGGAATGTACTTTTAGAGGAAACGGTATTTGGCACGTGAATACAGAGACAGAATATACATCAGGAAGGATATCCTGTTGAAGCTTTACGAATACGGGGAAATGAATCAGAGTAGACTGATGAGTATTTGTGGACTAAACAACGTAAAGCACAAGGGAATTCTAGACGGCATGGTAAGCAAGCAGATGATCGAAAGGAGAGAAGAGGCATGGGGAAGTAAAACAATTTTCAAATACAGGATTGCACAAAAGGGGAAAGTACTCCTAGAGGAAGTACTGCAACGCTATGAGGACTTGTTTCCAAGAGACGGAGGAGAGAAATAAGGTTGTCCAAAGACAGAAAAGAAAGCCGTGAAAATATTTTTGAGATCCTAGACGGCATCATGTTCCAGCTAAGTAAAACAAAAAAGATGTTTTTGATAATGATTTTAACAATACTGATAATTCCGCCGGTTGCCTTACTTGCAATGTCTACATTCACTGAACAGCCATTTCAAGAGCAGCTTAAACAAAGACTACAAGAAAGACTAGACAGTGGAGACATAACTCAGCTGGAACTTGAGAGCATAAAGAACAAGTTTGGCAATCACAAACCCAGGGATTTTCCACATCCCCCACAACTGATAATCATCGTAATCTCTCTGGCATGGCTTGGGATAGGAATTAGACAGTGGATAGTCCTATCCAGATGGGATAAGAGATATCAAAACTTCAAGACAGAGCAAAAGAAGATAGACGAGCAGCTGGAAGATGACCCAGATGAAAAATGATTACATTTGAGATGATATTGCAATTAGCAACATTTTTTGCAGATCAAGCAGCACTTCACTGTGAAGTCAGATCATGATGAATGATTTTTGGATCGGTCTTGAAAATCTCTACAGACAACTGCTCAATCTCTTTGGATGTCATCAGAAATTTTTCATCAGCATAACGCTTGTTAGAATTTCTTTTGGATAATTAACAGGGTATTCTTTTTTTTTATATAATTTTTGAATTCATCAGATATTGTTTTTGTATTTCCGTCCATTTCGTAATTACATTCAAAACCACAATGCCCGTAATTCAGCACGCTCATCATTCTATTTTCACAACTCAGATGTAATAATCATTTCAAAAATGATCTTAACATTTGTCATATTTTATCAAAAATTCACAAATATTTTAAGTGAATGCACTTATCTTTTATAAAATTCAACCAGTCATATGATGATGTAGAACGTAAAGTTTTAGATCATTACATGTCTCAGGTTTTTGTTGCAATTCATTATTTGAAATCAAATGAATTCAAGGTAATGCAAAACTTGAAAAAAATTCCAGAAATAATAGAAGCAGGCATGTTAATTGGAAACTGAAATAATTTGCAAGATTACAGATCTTACACATATTAAATTTCTGAAATCATCAACAAAAGGATTAGAAAAATTCCAGAAATGAAATCCACGACTACCATCAACATAGTAAATAATCAAGGAATTAGCAAATGAAAATATTTTAGGTGAAATCCATTACTTCGCCTTTTTCAATTCTCTTTCTAAATTTCTCCTTGAATTCTTCTCGGTATTTCTCTTGAATTCTCTTTTTTTCACTATCTTCTTTTTTTGCAAACATGTAATATTATATTGATTATCAAATTTAATGTAGACCTTGGAAATTCTTAAAATATGTTTGAAATATTTAAAATTTTTAAACAATTCAAAGAAAAAATAAATGTCAGGATGATGTTGCCGTAAAAATATTTCAGGGCAATGTATACGACACAAAATACAAGTGAAAATGAAGAAAAACTCAGACTACGGGTACGTAATTTATTTACATGTGCATTTTAAGTTGATCAAAAAAACAGAGTCACAGTTACTGCCATTCTGAACATATTGTTTATCTCAGGCCAACTTCATGAACGAGTGTGTTTCGTATTTGATCAACAATTTGTAGTCCAGGATTCCATCATCATTATCATGCATTCCCAACCCGTACGGGATTTTTTGGTTTTGAGAAAAGTCAATCTTGAATAAATCTTCATTGTTTTTGAATTTTTTTAATGATGATAAATTTTACCAGTCGTTTAATGCAGTTCTTTTATCTCACATTACCTGTGAAAAGTCAGGCTTTTCAAAATCTGGCATGTCTGATCTTTTTTTTGTTTTATTTTTTGCCTTGCTTTTTTCATGAGTCTTACTGTGTACGTCCAGACGTTTCTCTTCTCCAAACTTCAAGCCACAGATCAGACATTGAAACATGCAATGTTTATCACAAAGTCATACTTTAATTTTTTATCCACAAGTGCAGTAATGACTCAGTCAATTTTTAATGAATGTTGGACATGAATGCCCAAAAAAATTGCAAATACCGCATAGTTGTTCTTTATTGTTGATTCAGGGTTGTGTCCCAAAGCATTACCCCCAATTGTTGTAAAAAGAAGCATTTAGAATCGACTCGAGCCTTTCAGCATTCGTTCTTGCTTCAGATCTTCCAGAATTTGTCAATTACAGCGTAAAACGATAAATTATTTTTTAATTGTCTCCACAGCCCAAGTTCATCAATGAAAAACAGTATCAAAAACGAGATGGACCCGCCATTCTAGATTCCAAAAAAATAATGCTAAAAAATACCAAATTTAACAGATCAAAGAGTCGCCGCATAGAGGACAGAAATTAAAATACTGTTTGCAATTCACAAATGATCTGGATTTGCCGCATGTGAACGTGGTACCAGACAGTCCGGCCATCACAAAATGAGACGGATCTATGATTATTTTCTTACCCATTACAGACCCATAAGTGTCCACTTTATTTTAAAAGCCAACATTATTTAAAATCCTCAGGCAGCAGTTCTTTGTCTTCGTTTTCGACATGCTGGGATTTATGTTTATTTAAGCAAAGATCACATTGAAGTCTGCCACAAAACTTACACATTGTGCCATTTACAAAAGTGAAATGAGTGCAATCCAAGTCGATGGTCATCTCCAAAATATCCTGCTTTTCTTGTCTGGACTGAACTTGTCACATGTACATCCACGGCATTTGATTGTTTTAGGATTGTCAATCCGAGGAGCAGGGTGCATGTACAATCCCATTTCAGGAATTGCATTTGGCTCATAGAATTTCTTGTTCAGTTTTACATGATCACTCTCAAAATGACCACATTTGCATTTTTTACCATAAGATTTTGGATTCATTCTAGATGCATCTGATTCAGCAGCAGCCTTGAATTTCTTTAAAAATCCCATGTTTTTGATTTGGCTTTATATGTTTGTAAATATTTTGATTCATCTCACATGCCATTTTTTTCTGAATTTCATGGCAATATTCCCAGCACAGTTGATCTTCATGTTTTACACAATAATCACGGATTATGGATTGTCGTTCATTGCGTTATCCATTCTCAGATGCCATAAAATGACACAATCAAAAATGAGATCAACACCAAAAATATTGATATCGGTATACGTACCATGCGTAATGCATTTTTTATTGTTTGTACCCCAAATGAAGTCATTTGTCTTCAGAGTCTCCGACTGGAGCATAGTTGCTACAAGTGCATTTGGTGCAAGAGATAGTGGATTCCAACTTTCCGCTTGGCATCGATGTGCCTGCCAAAAAATCCCCGTTACCAGTACGACCAAGCACCAACTGATGATCATCTTTTGAATGTATGCAATCCGTACTATACGTCATGAGTATTCTCCTTCAACCTGTCTGATAAGTGTACAAAACTTGTTTTATCAATTTGTAGATTATCTCAAATTCTATCTAAAACAAGAATTTACAGGTCATCAACGAACATACAGTCATATCCAACACGAAGTACTGATATTTGAAAAGTAATTTTTGCAGTCAGGATTCTCTCCAGTTAGCATTGCATGCGGTACACTTGCCAATATATCCATCATATTTTTTACAGAATTTTATTATCGTCCCACCTCCGCAATTTTCACAAGGTCCCAAAGACTCTTCAGGAATTAACATGAATCCCTTTTTGTATGTAATGCGTTCATTGTTTTCAGTCATTCTACACATGATCCCAATACACAATAATTAAACATCATAATCAATTTTTAAACATCCGTAATTCATTGCTCACAAACATAATAAAGTATACCCGAACAAAACTTTGCAGTCATTACCAATATTTCTTTATGATTTTCTCACAGCTGGGACGGAACAAAAATGGAAGCAACATGTAAAAAAATTCAAAATATAAAACAGAAATATCTTTTTTTTAGATTTGCCCCATTTTACACACACATGTAATTTCATCAGAACCATAAGTAAATTGCAGAGTTGGAAAGACTGAGGTTATTGTATTGCGGATGCCAAGGCCTCAGGAGGAGAATTGACTGGGTCTACAGTAACCACTACAAGGTCAGTGCTTTCTCGTCCATTGTCATCAAATACTTTGAATTCAAAGGTTAGAACTTTGATTTCATTATTTTTTACAATTGGACTAGTAAATGATGGACTCATGCTAGAACTGGAAGATAGTGTTACAGACTCCCCAGATAATTGGGTCCACATGTGTGATAACGATTGATTTTCAGGATCATAACTGTTACGTCCATCCAATGAGACTAGGACATTTTCATTCACTATTTGATCAACACCGGCGTTAGAGATTATATCAAGACTTAATGTGTTATTCACAAGAATATCAATACTGTCTGAGGCAGAATAGGTTCCATCAGATACAGTGCAAGTAAATGTCATAATCATATCATCTACAACATTTGGAATGTTCACCATTGTTACAGAGTTTCCACTCTGTGTTATCATAGCAGATGATGCTGTGGTCCATGTATAGGTGAGTTTGTCACCGTCAGGATCAGTTCCTAGACAGGAAATACTAGCTATTGTGTCCTCGTCTGCATTGATATTGGCACCAGCATTAGCTGTAGGAGCACTGTTTTCAGGAGATACAAAGATTACAACTTGATCAGAATCCATCAAACCATATGGATCAGTTACGGTTAGCTCAAAAGCCAGTCTTTTAGAATCAGTAGGAGCAACTTCGGGGGCAGTAAAGGAAAATTCTAGATCAGAGACATCCATAGATACAGAATCTCCAGCGATTTGTCTCCATTCAATTTCTAACTCATCGCCATTAAAGTCAAATGCAGTTCCAGTAATAGATACATCATCACCGCCATGAACTCTTTTGTCAGGGCCGGCATAAGCCCTTGGAGGGCTGTTTTCAGTACTCACAACTACAGTCACATCATCAGTATCAAAGTTTCCTTTGACGTCTGTTACTGTTAGCTCAAACACTAATGGTTCAGACAAGGATTGAATTGTAGGAGAAATGATATAGGCCAATGGTTGGGTACTTTCATAAATATCAGTTGGGATTCCAGAAATTTGAGTCCACATGAATCTAATATTGTCACCATCAGGATCAGTTCCGGCCCCATCCAAATTTACAAATGTTCTTTGTTCAACACTTTGATCCATTCCGGCATCAGCAACTGGCGGATGGTTTGAAGGAAGTACTTTTATCAGTGCCAAATCATTTGCATATCCATTTCCTTGAGAATATCCTGTTACATGAAATGACAATAATTCTTCATAATCACCGACGTTTGGAGCCGTGAATGTTACACGATCTCCATCAAACGAACTAAGTGTGACAGAAGTTCCAATGAATTGAATCCAAGTGTAAGAAATTGGCTTTCCATTCAATGTCTCTCCAGTAACATCAAGGACTACAGTATCGCCTTCAAGTACGGTCTGAATTGGTCCAGCCTCTATTGAAATTGCTTTGTTGTTAATAAGACTAGTAAAGAGTATCACGTTGACTGTATCGCTTGCGACTCCGCCAAACCCATCATCAACTGTAATTTTAAATGTAAGTGGATCAGTTTGTGAGAAATCAAAATCTAATGGCTGCAATGAAAGATGCTTGTTAGTAGTTGAGGACATTGATACTTCCTGTCCAGATATCTGTTCCCATGCATAAGTCAGAGTATCACCATCTTTATCAGTGGTTTGTGGAATAATGCTAATTACATTAATTGACTTGGCTGCAAGAAGATCCTTTCCAGCGTTCACGACAGGAGGATTATTTACAGAATTTACAATAATTTCAACAGTATCAGAGCTGTCTAGGCCTTGAGGGTCAGTAACTAATAATTCAAAAGTAAGAACTTTGATTTCGCCGTTTGCGACATCAGGAGCCATAAATGTTGGCTCAGGTACAATAGTAGATGAAAGGGCTACAGTATCACCATAGATTTGAGTCCATTGATATTCCAGATTAGTAGTATCAAAATCACGTCCCTCCCCAATCAAAGTTACCATTTTGTTTTCAACAACATCTACGGATTCAATTTCAGCAAAAGAACCAGACATATTGCCAACAAGTAAAACACCAAGCATTATTGGTAATAGAAGATACAGATTCACTGACTCATAATCAAAATAAGCTATTATTAATCATTACGCCTCTTTGTGACTACGATCAAAAATAATATTTCAAGATATGTTAAAAAATATTTTCATTATTTAGATAATGCACATTATTACAAAAGACATTCAGGAAATTTTAACACAGGTTATCTAGACATCAATCATATGAAGAAATGAAATAGAAAACATGTAAAATTCCAAAGATCAGATCAGCAACAGATGTACTAATTACAGACAAGATAAACAACATCAACCCCATTTGAGAACTAAATAAAATGAATCTGCAAGCATCAAAACGAAATAACGTGTATCAACATATTCCATGTACAAGCAGTATCACGAGTGTTTGACAAGAAAGTAAATGGATCAGGGCGTAATGATAAAATCAAATTCAGCATATTTTATGCCATCCATCTCATTTAATTCCAAAATAAGGGAAGGCTTTACCAACCAATCATGATGTTCGTCACCTGCAAAATAGAGCTGCGTGGTTAGGGGGGGTCCTTCAGGAGATGAGACCTTCAAGTGTAGATGCGCAGGTCTGAATTGGCCCCCATCAGCATATTTGCCAGGAAATATGGTATCTACAGTATAGAATCCACTTTCATTTGCATGGACTTTTCCTCGAAGACTAAAATCCTTAAAATAATACTCACCGTTTGAATCAGTTTGCCAAATATCCACAATCGCATCAGGGATTGGATCACAGTTATCATCCAGTATATTTCCCGAGATTATCAGTCTTTGTCCGTCCAAAAATTCCCCAATCTTTTCCTTTTGAGGTGCCCCTGCAACATAGTACGGACCTTCAGGATTTTCTGCAGTCAAAACACAGGAATTATCTGAATTTGACATTACGTCGTACTGCCATAACACACTTCCCAAAACTAGGACTACAATTATTGGCACTGCTGAAACGATGACTCTATTAAACACGACGATCAGAAGGCGTTTGATTCCAAGTAATAAGTTTCTGCCAAATAAAAAATACAGTCATGCAGTTCAGAATAAGACGTGCTTATCATGTGCAATAGTTTGAATTTTGCAGAGTCTGCATACAGGACATAGAAAATATTTCTGCATGCATCAAAAATTTAAAAAAATAAAAAATTAAAAAATATTGTCACTGCCTGTATGAGTCAGCCCATGTCTGAGTATTCTTCAAGTCCAAACTGCTTTGAGTGTCTGCCTTCTCATCAGATGAGTTCACCGCATCAAATACAGGATTGTTTGGTTTGTAACCGTTACATGCGAATTGGAACTGGTCAACAGTTGCAAACCCCTTGCTTGTGAACCATCCCTCTTCTTTGTCAAAAAGCGTTTGAACCTTGTAAGAAATCACACTACAGTCACTGTATTTAAAATATCTGAATACTGTGCCGTCTTTATGAAGATACACATCCACATCAAACTGACCATAGTCGTGATTAGTCTCAGACGGACCATGCAAGAACGTCATATCAGCTGCTTCATACAGGTGAACCCTGTCATAATCTACGGCCCCTTGCAACGTGAAGACAGGAGATTCAGCACCCCTATCAAATCCCGAGACCTGATCATAAATCTGGAAGCTGTCAGACTCTTCAACTGCATCACGAAAACTGAATACTGTATGAATTTCTATGTCATTTGCAGTCGGATATTGCCTCTCATCGTCCTCATCAGCAGAAATCTGTTGCTGTGCAACACCAAACAGCGCAACTAAAGAAACACCCAGTAATGATGCAAGAATGAATTTTTTCTTTATGCCATTCATTGGTGAGATATCATCAACACCCTATTTACACATATGCAGTATAGATTATAGAATTTGCACAATACTATATAGAAAATAATTCATCTTGCCCAAAATTAACTGAATGTATTTTTATTTTTCATTAAAGAATTGAACCAGAGAGATAAAACAAAAAGCAGCAAGAGAACAGGAAATGATAAAATCAAACAAACAACTGAATGTTCAAAAGAATTCATCAAAGACAAAACCTTAAGATTTATGATAAAGTCTGAAAATCATATCAAACGTACAGGCCTGATAAAAAAACAGTAAATAAATTCAATGACTAATTTTTTTAGAAGAACTTAGACAAACAAATGAATCAGATAAGTGAATCCTATTCCCATTGCGGCACTTCCAGGAATTGTAATCACCCAAGCAAATACAATCTGTCTCCCGACCTTCCAGCGTACGGCACGTTTTCTACGAGCAGATCCCGCACCCATGATTGTACCAGTAATAGCATGGGTCGTACTTGCCGGAATCCCCAGAGTGGCAAAGATTGCAAGCATTACGCCCCCTCCAGTCTCGGCTGCAAATCCCTGATAGGGTTTGAGCTTTGTTATTTTTACGCCCAATGTCTTGATTACTTTGTATCCTCCAAAAAATGTGCCCAATCCCATCGCAGTAGCCGCTGCAAAGATTACCCAAAGAGGCATGTCCAATTCAGGAATCAAGCCGGCCGAGAACAAAATCAAGACGATAATTCCCATGGTCTTTTGTCCGTCATTTGCACCGTGAGTCAAAGCAAACCATGCAGATGAAATTATCTGCAGCCTACCAAAGGTTTTGTTTACGATAGCAGGCCTTCGATTTGCAAAGAAGGTGATTATCAGTCCGGTCAACAGCAAGCCAAAAATCAGACCCCCAACAGGAGCAATTACAATTCCTGCAAAAACCTTGGTCAGACCCCCATAAACCAGCTTTTCAAAGCCCAAGCCTGCTATTCCCGCACCCATGATTCCTCCAACCAGCGAATGGCTATTGGATATGGGCAATCCAAAGTATGTGCAGATGACACTCCAGCTTATGGCGCCTGCAAGTCCTCCCACAATCATGTATACAGTAATGTCATCAGGACTTACAATTCCCTTGGCAATGGTGGTGGCAACGGCTACACCGAAAATAAAAGGACCGATAAAATTCATAGCTGCAGACAAAGTCACAGCATGAATGGGTTTTAGAACACGAGTACCTATTACAGTAGCTACAGAATTTGCAGAATCGTTAAAGCCGTTTACAAAGTCAAAGATTAGCGCGACTATTATTGCCCCAATCGCTATCTCAATCATGATCTCACCCTAGGTATATTTTAAAACGATATCCTCAATGACATCTGCCACATCCACACACCTGTCTGATGCAGTCTCCATTGTCTCGTAGATATCTTTTAGTTTGATAATCTTGATTGCGTCATCAGTTTCAAACAGTTCTCTTATGGCATCCCTGTACAAGTCATCAATTTTATGCTCAATGTCACCGGTATTTCTGCAGTGATCAATCATGTCTTTTGGATTTTTGATTCGCTGCAGCTTTGATATCATGTATTCCACTTCTTTTGTGGCGTTGACAAGCTCTTTTGCCATTTCTTCACAATATGGGGGAGGAGTGATAATTTTGTAGCTGGATACACGTGCTGCTATGCCATCCATAAAATCAATCACGTCATCAATTTTTGATGCGATTCTTTGCATGTCCTCCCGGTCAAGAGGAGTGATGAACGTCTTGTTTAATTCTGAAAAAATATCACGTGTCAGGACATCTGCCTCAGTTTCCAGCTTGTGTATTTTCTTGGGTTGTTCCAGGTCACTCAGATCAGAAAACAATACAACTACCTCTTCAGACGTCTCAACTGCCTTTTTTGCCAAATTGTCAAGAATGGTTAAAAGTTCTTTTTCATTTGATTTTATCCACGATAGCCATTGTCCCATGCATCATAGAAAGTGACATGGGATTAAAAACTAACTTACGAAAAGTATGTGTAACTATATAGCAATGCGATCAGATTTTGAACATGATTTACATGTAAAAAATATTGATGATGGGCAATACAAAAAAACAAACCAGACAGGCACCAATAGCGACAGTGAAAAAACTTGCCAACATGCCGTTCTTCCCGTTTCTGAAAAAAAATATCCAATCAATATAAAAGAAAAGAAAAACGCGCACAGTAAATTTGGCAAAAAATCTTTTAACATTAACAGTTCGTTTCTATTCATGACAAAACCAATACCTAACGGGTTTCACACGGTGACTCCGTCAATTGTTCTAAGTAATTCCAAGGAAGCCATAGAGTTCTACAAAAAAGCATTTGACGCAAAAGAGATCTATCAGATGCCAACGCCAGATGGCAAGACAATGCACGCCATGATTCAGATCGGAGATTCTTTTGTAATGATGAGCGATGAGTTTCCCCAGATGGGCTGTACTGCCCCCACGACAGTAGGAGGCACTTCAACTACGATTCATCTGTACGTGGAGGACTCAGACAAGGTATACCAGCAAGCAGTGCAAGCAGGTGCCAAGCCGGCAATGCCGATAATGGATGCGTTTTGGGGAGACAGATGCGGAAGCGTGATTGACCCATTTGGGCATTCATGGATGGTGTCAACTCACAAGAAAGACATGTCACCAGAACAAATGCACCAGGCTGCAGAAGAATTCATGTCAAAGCAGCACGGTGCACAATAAACAATTTTTTTATTTTTTTTCTTTTGAATGAGATACGCATCCACGCTACAACTTAGATTCAAATCGGCAGTAAATTATTCATCAACTTACCATTTCGTTACTGACTGATTTAATATGCAGTGATGTTTTCTAAAATTATGAAAATTGTCATCTTTTCCATTTAGAGTGTCTTAGCCATTTCAGCAGCAGTTATCCCCGCAGATGTTTTTGCAGCAGAACGCAATGAAATTTGTATTGATAAGATTTGGATTGAAAACAGCAAGGGCAGGATTGCATGCGTTACAACTTCTACTGCAGCTGCCCTAGTTGAACGTGGATGGGGAACTGTACTGAGTGATTCAGATAATTTACAAGTTTTAGCATCAGTGCTTGCAGTTCATCCTGAAAAAATAAGAAGTACAGCGCCGCTGCCAGAAGCCACAACAGGTCCTCAAGTTGATTTCTCCAAGAGGTATTTGGTAGAGGAGATCAAGGATGGACTATACTGGGTTACAGACGGGACATATCAAGCGATGTTTCTTACAACTGGAGAAGGAGTGATTGCAGTTGATGCCCCCCATCAATTGGTGAAAACTATCTCAAAGCAATTGCAGAAGTTACAGACGAGCCAGTGACTCATGTAATTTACAGACATACACATAATGATCATGTCGGTTCAATGGGCATGTTTCCTGATGATGCGATATACATAGTCCATCAAGAAACTGCAGACGCGCTGTCAGAAAAAAATGATTCCAACAGGCCTGTGCCAACTGTAACTTTTGACAACACATTCGTACTTGAAGTTGGAACTCAAAAATTAGAATTGTCATATTATGGACCCATGCATGAACCGGGAAACATATTCATCTATGCACCAAACCAAAAAGTTCTGATGCTGGTAGATGTAGTATTTCCAGGATGGACCCCATTCAAGGATTTGGCAATGGTTCAAGACGTAACAGCGTTTCTTGCAGCACATGACAAAATTCTAGAATATGACTTTGATACGTACATCGGAGGACACCTTACACGCCTGGGAACTGTCGAGGATGTGCAGATTCAAAAAGAATACTTTCAAGACATTCAAGCCAGTGCAGGCATGACAAACCAAGAAGTGTCATTCATGGAAATAGGACAGGAAGTTGGTTTTTCCAACCCATGGCTAGTTTTCCAAATTTATGCGGATACCGTCACGCAGCAATGTACTGACGAGGTGGTTCCAAAATGGATTGACAGACTGGGCGGAGTTGACCTGTTCACATATGATCATTGTTGGAAGATTTCAGAAGCTCAAAGAATAGATTAGATTTTCCACAGGACTGCAGATCACACCATGCATATTTGGTGAGCGAGATCCCTATGAATTCAACGATTAATCATACACTTCAGAAAGAACATTTGTTCCAAAATATTTTGTCATATTTTTTAATTTTTTATCTTTGAAAATTTTTTGTAGTTCATACAATGCAAGAAATTCTGTAAGACGCACAAGAACAAAATTCAACGTATTTTATTTTTTGGTTAAAGTGTATTCAACTTGTATTGGAAATTAACCCGCATGAATTATGCTGTGCAGACTTGTTTTTAAGTGGAATCCTCAGCATACCAAGAACGATTTAAACTATACAAATCCAACACCCCATATCTTAAATTTGATAAAATCATCGTCAACATATGAAAGACCAACCTTTTGATTTTCACGGTTCACAATTTACAATCAAAGTTCTTTCATCCGAATCAAATTATCAATACACAGTATTGGATGTAATTCATGCAGCAAATATTGGGCCTGCCGAACATCGATATCCTGCAGGTCCCGAAACTTTCAGAATTCTAGAGGGCGACTATGAATTTTTTCTGAATGGAGAATCAATCAAAGCCAAAGTTGGAGATGTGATATGCGTTCCAACTGGTGCATTGCACAGATTTGTCGCAGGACATAACGGAGGACATGTGATAGTAATCAGTCCCCCAAATCTTGAATTTTATTTTTGGAAAGTGAGTAAATTACTTGCCAAAGGCAATGTATCTTTTGAACAAGAATCAGAAATTGGGAAAAAATATGGTCAGATATTCTCAGAAGATTCAAAACATTGGAGTTAGCTAGTCCACGTATTCATTTTGAACACCAATTTGTAGATGAATCCACGTAAATTCATTTAAAAACTATTGTTAAACCAGAGATCTTAGGTATAAATTTGAGAGAATCAAGATCAGTTTTAATTCTTAGTCAGTTTTTAATGTATTATGGCTTATACCAGGTGCGACAAATGTGGAAAACTTAGATTTGACAATAGAATTAATCTTTGTGCAAATTGCGGTCATCGAATCACAAAGGTTACCAAGTCATTTGAATGAAATTAAATCCGTTCAGCGAACTAGATTTTAAGATCATGTGCAATCACCAATAATGGTTTAGGCACCCAATGTCTATTTTGCACCCAATGTATAGAATTCTTTATCATCATTAAATATCAAAATAGAAAATGAAAGTCAGATACAAGGCATTTTTGATAATTGCAGCCAGTGCAACCATTTACATTTTATTTCATGGCGTATTGTTTAATTTTTGTAATTTTATCATCAATGATGTTGAACATGTCTGTTTTGCGTTATGGATTCAGGATACCAGTATTCATATTTCAAGTCCCATCTGGGATACAGGAAACGGAATTGGTTCATGATCAGGTACTGCAGAAGGCATGGAAGAAGAGCAATCGATTAGTCTCAATAGCTTGAAAAATAACAGCGGCTTTATTTTCTGGCACAGGATATTGCCAATTTTTGCAATATTGCCAATACTGCAAAGAGACAGGTCAAAGAGTTAAGAATCAGGCTTTCGAAAAATCACGGTCACAGTCATTTCAACATCTGTTTTTGCAGCAACCAGATCAGATTGTCCTGCACATGCAGAATTTAATTTCATCAATTACTCACAAGTTAAGAACTACGAACCATGAAAACGGATTCAGAACATTTTGATTGCAAACAGCACTTACGAATTTGAACTACATATGCATACAAGACATGGCAAAATCACACCAGCCTTAGAATTCAAACTCCGAGTTATCTCAAGAATACATCACTTTGATTCAATTCATAAAGAGTCATACCAATGAAGAGGATGCTTTATGACGGACTGGACTTGAAAATAATAAAATGACTGACGAATTGTTTGCCAACGGCAAGGTGTCCAAGACGTTCATCAAGCTTGCAGTGCCATCAATATTGGTTCTACTCCTAATGATCAGTACTTTCCTGATAGACGGGATTTTAATCGGACAGTTTGTAGGCCTTCAAGGACTGGCAGCATTCAATCTATCTATCCCATGTTCAGCGTGCTAATCGCCATTGCGATCGTAATTGCCACAGGAGGCTCCGCAATTGTCGGAAAATATCTGGGTCAAAACAAAATAGGCAAGGCAAATCAGGTTTTCAATCTTGCGCTAGTTTTGGCAGTCATTTTTTCAACAGTTCTTTCTGTCACCACTCTGTTTTTTGCAGATGACATCACCAGATTTCTTGGCGCAACAGATTTGCTTTTTGAGCCAACCAAGGAATATTTTTCCACGCTTGCCGTATTTTTCATATTGTTCATAATCGGACTTGTATTCCAGCACTTCATTAGAAACGAGGGCAACTTCATCTATCCAATCATAACCACAGTGGTGTCTGTAGTAATCAACATTCCGTTAACTTATCTATTCTTGGGGGTCTGGGACTGGAGCTTGGGAGCAGCTGCTCTTGGAACAGGTATTTCCATGATTCCAAGCACAATTTTGCTAATTGTATATTTTTTTAGAAAACAGTCCATCATGTCTTACGGCAGACCGATTTTTGATTTTTCAGTGATTAAAAAAATTCTCTACAACGGCTCATCTGACGGACTGTCTGAGATTTCTGCAGGTATTGTCGTGTTGACGTTCAACCTGATCCTGATACAGCATTTGGGAGAAATTGGGATTGCAGCGTTTGCCATAATCTCACTTACATCATTGATAATGATAATGATCTGCGCGGGACTGGCAATGACGCTGCAGCCCATGGTTAGCTACAATTTTGGTGCAGGCAAAATCAGTCGAGTAAAAGACACGTTGAAAATCTCAATCAAGATGGGAATTATAATCGGTGTTGTTTTTTACCTGTTTGTTTTCATGTTTGGCGAATATTTCATAGAATTGTTTAGCGGAGACGACGAGCAGTTAACATCACTTGCTTTTGACGCAATTCGAGTGTATGGTTTTTCATACATATTTCTTGGAATAAACTATCTTTCTTCGGGATATTTGACTGCACTTCAAAAGCCAAAGACGTCACTCATGATTTCAATGTCATACAACCTTATTTTTGTCATAGTTGGCCTGATGGCATTTTCTCATTTCTTTAGCACCCCAGGAATATGGTGGGCAGTTCCTTTTGCAAACATTGTGACGGTTTTCATTTCGCTGTATTTTGTCAAGCGAACAAACAAGGTGATGTTTGAGGATACTTAGATTTCGGTACAGCATGATTATTATTTTTTAATTTATGCATGTGATCTTGTTTTGTTTGATTACTCTGTAGAAGCAAAAAATATTGAAAGAGTGGAAGACAGAATTAATTTTTCAATATGATCACATCGGAATAAGCCAAAAGAAGACAAGATAGTAAAACATGTTCATCCATTTGAGATGGTATGAACGGACAACCATGTTGTAATTCTATCCTGATAAAACAATCACAATGCTTATCAACATTGTAAGAGAGTAGTGTTTGTTCGACTTGTCTTATTTTGATTCAAAGGTTATTTTACGTGTAATTACTGCACCAAACTCTGCATTTGCTCAGATCAGAGACAATGAAGAGAAATATTTTGCATCTTCAATTGGAATTTTCCTGATTGCATCAGTCATCAGTCTGCTTGTAATGGTTCCATTTGTCACGATGCCACTTGATCATGCATACTATCAAAGTTTTGAAGAAAGTGACATAGACGTTGGCATTCCGGCAGATTGGTCAGAGGTCATACTCTTTGTAGGAATCAGCATACTGACGGGAATCATTTCAAACGTGTTGTTTTATTTAATTGGAAAAAAACTAGGCGGCAATGCAAGCTGGAAGAAGGTTTTTTCTGTTCTTTTTTACGCAAATGTTCCAGTCATCCCCATGATGATGGTGCTTTCAGCAGTAATGTTTCTCATGTGGGGATCTCTTACATCAATAGATCCTTCACAGATCATAGAATCTGATGCAGACGAAGAAGAACTGTTTTCCATGATCGGACCGGTTTTGACATATGCAGGCATCATTGTAATTGTCGCAATAGGATTTGTCGCATGGATTTTTGTTGTCTCAGTAAAGGCAGTCAAAACAGTCAATGGATTTGGCACTGGAAAGGCGTTTGGCCTCATTATTTTGGTTATGATAATATCATCCATCTTAACTTCTCCTCTCGGCATGTGACTTTGGATAAAAAATATTCCACATTTTATCGGACAAATATCAAAAACATCAGCAATATCGTGTAAATTCTCAGGCTTTGAAAACTAGAAAGGATGATTTCAATATTTTTCTAATATATTTTTATAATTATTATTTTGTAATCCTTAGGCAGATTACGCAAGATTTTATGGGCGATTCGTAGAATTTTTGCTTAAATGTTTTCACAATTGTAATGCAGACATCATGTAAACAAATATCATTTGACAGAATTATTTTCCAACCATTTTAAAATCTCAAAGATATGTTTGTCTGGCGGAAAAATTGGATAAAATACCTTGATGATCTTGGATTTTTTTAGAATCAATGTCAATCTTTTGTACATGGTATTATTCTCAAATTGGAACGTGGGAACGTTTAGATTTTGTTGAAGTTTCAAATCGCTATCGGATAAAATTATTTGTGAAAAATTTCTAATTAGTGATATTTTTGATAACTCATCGATGGGTTGAGTCGAAATTCCAACTGGAATGGCATCATATTTCAGTAAATCTTCCATATGCTCATCGATTGCAATGTTTTGAGGAGTACAGCCACGTGCACCTGGAATATCATCCCATTCTAAAGGCTGATTCCTTCCAGGAATTCCAATCATTGGAAACAAGTAAAAAATTACAAAATCAGCATCAATATTACAAACATCAAGAGAATTTCCTTTTGTGGATAAAAATACTGTACTGGGTATAGACATCCCTAAAAGATGGTCACAAGATCCGTCATCTGTCGGACGAGGTAAATTATCAGGAAGTTTTGTAAAATCCATATTCATTTAATTTCTGAATAGCTGTATTTTATTTGTAGAATTACTTTCTCCATCATTCATAATAGAATTATGAATCAAAAGATTAATTCAGAATTTTCCAATAGAGGGCATTCATTTTCATCTTGATCATAAAAGCAAGACAGCATGCCGGAATGATAAATGGTTGTACCGGAATGATAGAAAATTGTACCGGAATGATAGACGACAATACAGTATTGATAACCAAAACCAACGAAACAAAATACACCGTAAGTGGAAGAAAAAAGCGCAGCAGTTAAAGAGACAAGATCAGCAAACCCAGAAATTTTCCGTTACATATGTTGAAGAACCTGCCACAGTTCAGAAACAAGTCACATCAAAAATTTTGACAGTGAATTCTTGAAAAGAAGGGAGTGGACATTGGAAGCAATGTAAACGCAGTTCATGTTGCAGTACTTCTCATACTTGCGCCAGTTGCAATTACAAGTCCAATACGGATTGAGATGTTGACAGACTGGTACAACAAAAGAAAAGAAACGTAATGATGAGTGGGTTAGATTATCAGTACCGCACCTTTCATCCAAGGATGCAACGTGCAGTAGTAGCTGTATTCGCCAGGATCATCAAAGGTGTACTGCCAGTCCCCGCCTGCCTGAATGAATCCAGAATCAAATGATTCTGATTCCTGTTCGGTTACAGTGTGTACTACGATATCATCATTGGTCCAAGTTATCGCGGTACCTGATTTCACCTTTACTGCAATTGGCGCATATGATTCAGTGATCTCAGGATTCCAGGAATCCTTTACGATTGATACCTTGTCTGCAGATACGGCATGTGCTGTAGAGACCTTTGCAGTAGCAGAACCCAGGTCATCATACGTAATAATCTGAGGATCCTCCAGTTGATACAGCAAATCTTCCTGCCACGGAATCATCGACTTGCTTCCTGGAATGTTGCTAGGCTGTTCCAGTGACTTTAGTGTAGAGTCATCTTCCAGCACGTCAAGCAGTGCCATGGAGCCACGTTCTTCCTGTATTCCGTGAACATGGAAGAGATATCTGCCTGCCTCTTTCCAACTTGCCTCAATTATTGCAGTGTCACCGTTTCCAATCAGGTGTGTCTGCGCATAATGCGGCTCGTTCCACAAAATTCCAGACGGCCAGACCTTGAAGATCGTGCTATGAACATGAAATGGAGATTGCAGTACGCCGCCAATTCCCATCACGTAAAATCTTGCAAGCTCGCCTTCGACTACCTGAATCGGATTGTCCATGTACTGGTTTGCATATCCGTTGATGGGATAGAACTTTGTGAATGTCGCCAATGGATCATCTGGATCAAATTCGCTTAGTACGAACAGGTACTCCCGTGCAGGTTCCATGACATGATGTATCGGATCAATTATCATCGCGCCAAACATTCCCATCCTCACGTGTTCAGTTGTCGGAAACGCATGACAATGGTACATGAAGAATCCCGCCTCATGTGCCTTGAAGGAATATGTGTACTCTTCCCCGGGATTGATCATAGGAAACACTCCGTCGTTTGCAGAGTTGTGAGTACCATGAAAGTGGACGGTATGCGCATACGGCGTTTCATTTACAAATTTTACCTCGACCTCATCACCCTCATCAAATCTCAATGTTGGTGCAGGTACTGTTCCGTTGTATGTCCGCACCTTTGCCTTTACGCCCTGGGATACCTCAATTTCCGCATCCTGTGCAATCAGCGTATAGCTTCTTTTTTGCGGATTTGGATTTTCAGCCCTCGGATAAATGTCATCAATGGTAATTCCAGCAGTCATTATCTGCGGATTTTCTGCCTGAATTGTAATGTCAGAATCTGCCACTTCTAGAAAGTAGATTGCCGCAGAACCTACACCGATTATTACTCCGATGAATATCAGCCAGATGGGTCTTATCGTGTTGTCATTAGTCATCCATTCTACTCTATGTTGTACGTGATAATAAGTGGTCATTTATTCAGATTATTTTTTAATGCAACAAGATAGGGTGTTTTCAGTATCAAACATCCAGGATATTTTTTCATTTTTATTATGCAATAAACAGTTTAACAGATCATGATTTCTGATTTTCTGAAAAATCCCGACAGGAAATTTGTTATATCTTTGGAATACACGATACTGATTCTAGTTATTTTTTATTTTGCTGTGCTGTTTTTTTCAGAATACGAGATACTTGGATTGGAAACTCCCATACTTGAAATCCCACAACAACTAAAACAAATTAATGAAACAGTGTTGTATGTGATGCTTGCTCTGCTTTCATTTGAATTGTTGCTAAAATACATGAAGGTAAGAGACTGGAAATTATTTCTAAAGAAATATTGGCTCGATGTAGCAATGGTAATCATCATTCCAATTTTTTCTGGAATCAAAATCCTCAAGGCAATCAAACTTGCAAAGAAGATAAAGATTGCAAAGTACGGATTCAAGGCAGCAAATAAGACTCAAAAGAAGGTTAGAAAAAAAAGATGATGGCGGAATTGAATTAATACGGCATATTCCAACATCCATCTAGATGGTTTCTGCAGGAGTTACTGAATTTCTAAGCCTGTTGGCAGTTCTATTTGGTGGGGGGATGATAAGTGCATGGATTATGCACAAGATACGTTTTCCAACAATTATTGGTTTTATTCTAATTGGCATAATTGCAGGCCCGTTCGGATTAGGAATAATAAAGGATGCGGAGCTGATCAACCTACTTGCAGAATTTGGAATAATTATTCTGCTTTTTGTGGTTGGCCTGGAATTTAGTCTGAAGAAACTGCAGAAAGTTGGGCTTACTGGAATCTTGGTCGGCACAATTCAGCTGGCAATAGTGTTTTCGTTGGGATATGTGGTGGCCATGGCATTTGATTGGACCCACCTTGAAGCACTCTTCTTGGGAAGCATTCTGTCAATCACAAGTACTGCCATATCGCTGCGTTTTCTCAAGGATCTTAATCTGGTAAACTCAAAGGAATGGAATACCGTTGTAATGATTCTGATCATGGAGGATCTTGCGGCAGTTTTACTATTGACCATTCTTGGCGATGCAACCAAAGGCGAAGGTTTTGCCCTGACTGATTTTGGAATAATCATCCTTCAGAGTGTTGTATTCTTTGTGATAACTTTTGGTGTGGGGATAAAGATCATCCCCAAGCTTTTGGAGCATGTCAGCAAAATCAAAATGGAGGAGGCCCTGTTCATTTCGTCTCTTGCACTGGCATTTGGACTGTCCGTTCTTGCTCACTTTTTAGGCCTTAGCAGTGCCGTTGGTGCCTTCTTGATGGGAATGATCATCGCATCTACAAAATTTTCTGAACCTATAATTTCCAAGGTTCTCCCCCTAAAGGATTTTTTTCTGATAATGTTCTTTGTGTCCATAGGCATGTTGGTAAACATCGCACTGATACCTGAGGCAATCTGGATTACGATTCCGATTGTAATTGTGGTTATAATTGGAAAATTCATCGGAAACATGTTTGCGGCATCATTTGCTGGAAATACGCTTGTCAGTGCATCCACAATTGGAGTGGTAATGATACCCATTGGAGAATTTTCCTTCATCATAGCAAAGCTTGGTGCAGACAGCGGAAGCATAAGAGATTCAATATTCCCAATTACCGTGCTAGTGGCCATCATTACGATGCTGGTGATGCCGCTTCTACTGAGATCAATTCCTACCAAGGCAGATCCCAGATCAATTATACCGGATAAGCTGCTCAATACCATATTTTATGCGGGAATGCTACTGAGGGGGAAACCTTCCGATGGGAAACCGAATTCAGCATCTACCGTGAATGTTAAAAAATATGCCCCACAAATTCTGGTCCATATCGTCGTAATAGTGACCATACTGGCAGCAATGAATTATTTTTCGCCGTCAATTATCTCATTGATGAATGAATTGGAAATACCATTCCTGATAGAACCAGAGATATTCCTGGTGATTCTGACTGTGACGATCTTAATCTATCCGATAGTCTCATTCTTTGGCCGAACAGAAAAAATAATTTCAGATATTTGCAATAAGATTACAATTAACTTTGATTCAAAGGAGAAAAAGAAAGTTGACAGACCATTATACAAAGTGATTCGAAATTCACTGTTCATGGGCATAATGCTATTGCTGGTATCCATCTTCATCAGCTTTGTGGAATTTGAAGACAATACGATCACAATCATAATTTCCACTGTGGCACTGATCATAACACTGCCACTCATTTTGGACACCATTTTTGCGATTAAGAGACTAACACAAACTCATGTATTTGACAGCTGGATCCCAACTGAAAAAGAAAATGACTGAATCAGAGTAGACTTGAAAAATAAAATATGAAAATCATCATTTTACAACACCCTAATGCAGAATGTCCTTAACTTAGATTGTTTTCAAAGAATTTCAACGTCTTTTGCCATGCATCCTTTGATTCATCAGGGGCATACCTGTCCCCGGACGGGTTTGCAAACGCATGGTTTACTCCAGGATATATCGTGATGTCGTTTTCTACTCCAATCTCATTTAATGCGGATTCAAACTCGTTGACAGTCTCTGGAGGAATTCCTGAATCAAGTTCCGCAAATACCCCTAACACTGGCACGCTTATTTTGGATAGTTCATCTGTGTCTGTCACCAGCTGACCATAGTAGATTACCGTTGCATCCATACGGTCATTGTTTAGTGCAAGGTTGAGTGATTGCGCACCTCCAAAGCACCAACCAATTGAGCCCATACTGGATAGAACGTGATTGTCTTCAAGGTATGACACTGCAGTGTTCATGTTCTCAGTCCACTGGGACTGCTCAAAGGAGCTTCTCAACTGCCTTGCCTCATCAGCAGTCATTCCGACTTGGCCATCATACAGGTCTACTGCCAACACGACATAACCGTGTGATGCCAATTTTTCAGCCATCTCCTTTATGTTGTCAGTAAGGCCCCACCACTCGTGAATCATTATCACTCCAGGATATTCTCCATCTGCTGCAGGCTTTGCCAGATATCCGTCAGAATTTCCAAAGTATGAGATATCCGTTGTCTCTACATTCAAGTCTCCAGTTTCAAATATTACAGAATTGTTGTTTTCATTTTTCTCATAGTCAGGCAGAACATGCATTGCCCAACCTCTTTCAATCAATTTCTCAACAGATGATGGTTTGACACATGCAGGCAACCCGTTTGAGACTTTCATCACCAACTCCAATCCTTCTGTGCATGTAACATCAGAAGGATCAGTTCCGTCTTGAATCTGCTTTAACGGTGGAGGAAAATATGCGATGGCATATGAATGGTCGTAAATCTGCACTGAGAAAATTAATGATGAAATTGCAAACAGGATGAGAAATAAATTTTTCACGATCTCAATTCAGTATTGTGATATTTTACTTTTGAGGGGAAAAATCATCGTAGATAAAAAACATTAGTCACGAGGATTGTTCTTGAGACTGGGCTTTTCTTTCCTTGTTAGGACAAGATTTTCCGTCTTTGTATTCTCCATCCTTATGTTCTTCCTCGCCATCAGGTATTGCATAGTTTGTTTGGGCAACTGCCACATCCATCGGGGTCACTAGTGCAAATACTGCTGCCAATGCGAGTACGGCAAAAGCCATGGTTGTCTTTTTCATCTGGAAAGGACTATGCTCTCTCTGAATTTAAGGATTATTCATGATTGTACCAAATGGGTTTTATGTCGTAAAATGTAATTCTAAGGATTAATGGCTGAGACTGCAATCCGACAATCCATACTTCATGATGTGGCCCATTTTGGAGTACGCACAACCATAGGCATGATATTCATCATGCATTCACTTGGAAAATTTGGGCCAGGATTTGCAGAAAACCTTCCAAACATGGGACTGCCTTCCGAAATGCAGATTCCTATTGCATTGGCAGAATTTGTTCCCGGTGTATTGCTGATAGTAGGAGGACTGACAAGGCCATCTGCATCATTGCTGTCAATTGTAATGCTTGGTGCAATCTTCATGATAAAGGGAGCCCAGAGCCTTACTGGAAAGGGCGGAGTGGAGCTTGACGTGCTGCTTTTGGCAGGATGTCTTGTGATAATCGTGATAGGGCCTGGCAGGATATCGGTATCATACATCCTCAAGAAGGTTCCGAGAGTTCTGCAGTAAAAAATTCTTTTTTGTTACGTGGATTTTGGGTATTTTCCACCAGACTTTCTCTCATTTTTGGATGACAATTAGTTCCACACGGGTATGAATTTAAAACCATGAAAATTAGTTTCAAGTAATCAGATCATAAAACTTTAAAATTCATCATGACTTGTTAATTTTATGAATTCTCTGTCGGTCATTGTACTAATTCCTCTTATCTTATCCCTTGGAATCATGCCTTCTTTACAATCTGAAATCATTCCAAATGCTGAAGCGCTAAAATCACAGGGAAATTCCCTGAGTGAAACCAATTCCAAAAAAGTTTGCGGGGATAGACTATGCTCAGAAATCCCAGATGACAAAAATGAAGTTAAGAAACCTGCAGTCATGACGACTGTCAAAAAAGAATTGTTTCCATCTACAATGGATTATACCGTAAATGCTCCGGAGATTGATCCTGAAAAAGGATATGCGGTAATTGAGATTGGAGATGACCTCTATTGGATTACTGATGGCACATATCAGATGATGTTTCTTACAACTGGAGAAGGTGTCATCGTCGTTGATGCCCCAATGGGTTTGGGAGATAAAATCCAACAGGCAATATCTGATGTTACCTCCGAGAAGGTGACTCACCTAATTTACACTCATATTCACAAAGACCATGTGGGGTCTGCAAGTCTGTTCCCAAATGATACGATATACATTTCTCATGTTGATACTGCAAAGCATCTTGCAATGAAAAACGACCCGCAAAGACCTGTGCCTACAATTACCTTTGATGATCAGTACACCCTGATGGTCGGTGATCAAGTTCTCGAATTATATTATTTCGGACCGTTTCATTCCAAGGGCGACATTGTGATTTATTCTCCTGCACACAAAGTGATGATGGCAGTTGATTTGTTTCATCCAAATGCCGCACCGTTCCAATACTTTGGGATTGCCCGAGATATGGGTGAGCACATTGCAGCACATGACCAGATCTTAGCAATGGATTGGGACATTATAATTTCGGGACACGAGCCAATATTGGGCACCCCTGAACACCTAAAGTTCAACAAGGAATTTACGCTACAAGTATTAGATAACGCAATTGCTGCGATGCAGATGACTCAGCCAAGTGCAGATTACTTTGGTGATTTGGCAAACAAATGTGCTGATTTGACACTGGAGCAGTATCCAGATCTCAAAGACATCGAAGCATATCCTGTTGAAAACTGTGTCACCATGGTCTTCTATGCCATGATTGACTAGACTTTATTTGTGTCCATTTTAATCCCAAATTTGACGAATTTATTTTAGATGAAGTGAAAATCCAGACAGTGGAATTTGAATTAGATGGAGGTTATTTTCCCACGAAATACTTCCACGAGGGTATGAAATCATGAAATAATGATTTTTTCCAGACGTGTCAAACCATCCTCGTAATTGTCCTTTTCAATTTAGAAATTAACATAAAATAGTTAAGCATGAACCTTGATTGTTTAATTGGAAAACATGCAACCAAGACAAGACAAAGAAAGGAATGGATCAAATAACATTATCGATATGCTTTTGAGTAAAACGGATAGCAAGACGGTGGATTCGGAGACACTGATAAGAAATGTACAGAGCCGTATACGTGATTCCATAAAAGAAGGCTACAAGTATTCGAGAATTGTTGATGCCTCCGAAGGTTTTCTCAGAAAGCATGTGTTTGAACAAGTTGAAATGGCTGTCATTTACGTTGATCTTGTCGGCTCAACGAAGATGAGTCTGAAATTGCCTCCTGAGAAGCTCTCTGTAGTAATAAGCTCTTTTGTGCAGGAGATGTCTTATGTCATAAGTCAGTGCGGGGGCTTTGTGCTAAAGTTTTCAGGCGATGCCGTAATAGGATATTTCATAGGAAAGGGAAGTTCTTTGCAAGCAGCTGATGACGCAGTAGGATGTGCCGAATCTATGATGATGGTAGTGCAAGACGGAATAAACAAAATTCTAAGCCAAGAAGATTCCGAACTGCCCGAGCTTGAGATAAAAATTGGAATTGATTTTGGTGCAAACACCGTAGTTCAGTACGGTTCAGATGAAAAGAATTCTCTAGTTGATCTGATCGGGTCTTCCATGAACATGGCAGCAAAGATTCAGGGACTAGCACAGCCAAATCAGATTGTAGTTGGAAAAGATGTGTTTGACAGGTTGCATCCAAACGTGCAGGAAGTGTTTGTTGACATTACAGAGAATCTGAAGGATTGGACATATGCCTCAAAGAACTCGGATGCTATCTATCGCGTTTTTGCCGATGAAAAATAATATCATTTTTTAATAGTTTTACAGTTCCACGTGGGTGCATTAATCAACGCCATAACTATATCCCCATACGCGTTGTGTCTCCAACCAAATTTGAACTGAGATATTTTTCATAACAAGTACTTTTCAGATCTTAAACATTATGACATGTTCTCACGACTAAAACAAAGTAGTGGTTAAATTAATCAACTATTCTTACGGTGTTGTCTTGTGGAATTAATCTTAATGGTGGGAATTGCAGGATCTGGTAAAACTACCATTGCTAAGAGATGGTTTCCAAAACATGTTAAAATTTCATTAGATGGCATGCCAAAATCTAATCGCAAAACTGAACATGATCTCATAAAACAACATTTGGATGACGGAGATAATGTGATAGTTGATGATACAAATCTCACAAAAACAATACGTTCTGCACATATAGAATTGGCTAAAAAATACCGTGCAAGAATTACGGCCATTTTTTTAGATTTGCCGATGTGGAAAATACAAGAACAAAATTCAAAACGAGAAAAACAGGTACCTGAATCCGCATTATTCAAGATGAGAAAACAACTGGAAACTCCAATGGAAATCGAAGGAATTGATTTTATTCAAACTATAAAATGACGACTTTACAGAGGCCCAAATTTTTACTCACAAATAATGACGGGGTGTATCATCTTTCACATCCAATTTCATCTACATCATCAGGATTTTAGTTTGGGATTGTGCATGAATAGATGTAATTGAAAGTCATAATGAAATTACTAGAATAACTAACAGAACTGATTTTTGCATTTCGTATATTTTATGATCTATACATTAAGCATTACAACAAGCGTCATGTTTCCAATCATAAACTGGGGCATTCTATTTTTAGAGATTGTCAGTAAAAATAGAACCCCCCTCTTTTGTGACTGAGTTTGTGCTATGTTGGATGACGTCCAGGTAATTACTTAGATTATGATTAGTTGGAGAATCATTATAACCAAAATTTAGATTATAACCGTATGACGAAAATTGACATTACCGACAGACTTTCCGGATCTTTATCTGAAACTTACTTTAAGGAATATTGTGATCAACAGGGTTGGGCATATGTTTCTCTAGAACAAATTAATGAAAATAAAATTAAAGATAACGTTATAAAATTCAAAAAAGGATTTCATCGATTTTTCATACAACTTCCAGATGAAATTATCAAAGAAGTTGAACGAATTTCAAACCCTTCAAACTCTTCAATCTTAAATCCTACGTATGTTTACGATTTTCTTTTATGCAAAGTAGGTCAAACAGTCAAAGATTCCAATATCATAAAAAAGAAAAATTTCGAAGATGTTCGTTGGGCAGAAGTAAAAACTGGTTATAGTAAACTAACGGCGAGGCAGATCAGTACCCAAAAAAAGATTACAATTCCGTTGTATCGATACAGAGTACCAAATTCGAAAGTGGGGTCAGACAAAGTAGAAATTTTTGATGATCTAGTAGATTCAGAATTTCTTTCTTACGAGTCTTGACTCTTAAAGGTCAAAAAAACCATTACAGCATAAAATTTCTCAAAGGGTACGGTCACTCCATATCCGTAAAAAATTCAAAAATCATCCTAAAAAATAATCAGGATCCTTTCTCAAAACCAGAAACAGAAGAATGGCATGTAAACAAGATGCCTTATTCCAAAATAGTTTGTTCTGGCAAAGGTTACATTAGTACCGAAGCACTGGCATTACTTTCAGAAACCAACAGACATGTAATTTTACTTGACACATATGGGAAACCCGTGACATATCTGAATCCAATCAAGGAATCAAACACTGCAAGTAAATACAGAATGGGTCAGTACGATACGTTCAGAGACGAATCAAAAAGGAACTATCTTGCAAGACAGATTACAAAGGCAAAGATAGATTCGCAGATCAGATTTTTAGAATCAAATGACAATTCTGAACTGTCAAAAGGAATTGAAAAACTAAAGAAGCATCGCAACGAGATGTCTGAGAATATACTGCATACAGAAGCAGTGACTAGCAGAATCTATTTTGGAGCGTACTCCAAACTGATTCCCAAACGATTTGAGTTTCATTCAAGAAATTCCCCATTGCGAATCAAAAAGGACAGGGCAAGTGACGTGATTAACGGACTGCTAAACTACGGGTACACAGTCCTAGGCGGGGAAATCTCAAAGTTTGTCAACGGGATTGGCCTTGATGCCTACTATGGCTTCTCACACAGGAATCATTCCAGTTTCCAATCATTGGTTTATGACCTGATGGAGCCATTTAGATGGCTTGTGGATTATGCTGTTTTGAGGCTGGTTACTCAAGAATCCAGGCACAGAATATCAAAAAAGCAGTATTCTCATACCAGAGATGGAAATATTGTGTTTGAGTATGACCTGATCAAAACATTTCTTGAGATGCTAGAACGTACTTTTCATAATGAAAGGCCTTATCAATTTAGTCATGGTAAGCAGCGTCCCGATGGTCTTTTGATGTGTCAGGAGATAACGATTGCAAAACTGACTGTACAATCCCTTGCAGACTATTGCTGTCAAAATTCCAATTGTTTTTTTGAAGATAACCGTTAGTCTTTCTCTTTCTTACGCGCCATAATGCTCGGTTTGCAGTTGCATCTCCAAAGTTATTTCGTAAACTTTTCATCAGACTTGTTCTAACCCTGCCAAATCTTTCAATGTCATCAATAATTTGCTCTTCACACTCCAAATCGCCGTCAACTATTCTCGTATCTTCTTCTAAACTCTCTTCTTCTCCTGCATTGTCCCAGAATCTTCTCATGTTATTTAGTGCGTGAATATAGTATTTGATCTTTTATCTGTACAGATTAACTAGACATGTCCTTTTGTTCTTTCAGAAATATTAGTATGCATTCCTCTACTTACTTCCACATTAATTGCATCTTTAATTTCATCAACTAATCTTTGATGAGCTTTGGTAGATATGTAACGATGTTCAATGAAAAACTTCAAACAGATATTCATTATGTCTTCGGCAAGAATTGCTTTCCACGAATCATCTTCATCAACTACCTCGACAAATTGATGAATCTTTTTCATCTTTCCCTCTTTGTAAGGAACTTTAACAACTCGTGTCTCTAATTTGAAAAGAGATTCAAGTACATTAAGAAGTGATGGAAGATTCTGATAAAATTCTTTTTCTGCATCAGAATTGATTTCAGGTTTTCTCTTTTGTTCCTCATCCGAAAGATTATCTTTTTTAAATATTTCCTGCAGCTTGTCATCTGTAAGTGTTTCAATAATTAGTTGGAAGTCTCTCATTGCGGATTTTGAATGTTCACGAATATCATAAGAATTATCAGAATAATCTCTATCCTTTGTCTCAGTACGCCTTGAAATACGCAACAGTCTTTCACGAAGTTTACGTGTTAAAAATCCATTTTTTCGTGGAGTGACATGATCCGTAAATTTTTTCTTTAAAACATTGATCTCATTATTGCTTAATTCTCGTAAATATTCACGAGAATACTTATTTTTCATTGGTTCTATCTTAATTATTTACGTTCTAATGATTATTGTTGAAAAAACTCGACAAACTACAAAAAGAACTGAACACCATAAGTTCAGAGATTCAAGACCTAGATAAGTTCAGAGAGAGCAATTCTCTGAAGAGGTTCAAGAGACAACTGCAGGGCGAACTATCTCACATCAAAGAAAAAATCCGGCAATTAACAGAGACGCCAACTGAGAAAGTTGAAAAAGCAGTAGAGCGTGTTACACTGGCAAACCAAAATCGCAGTGAAAAAAACAAGCGAATTTGGAGATATGTCAAGGCAATCCAAAAGAACTATCGTCCTGATATGTCTCTAAAAGAGATTAGAACCCAGCTAAAGAAACACCGTCAAGGTCTTGAAAATGATATCCCAGATGTGGCTTGGAGGAATCCAAGTCCATGACCTTTTTTCCTAAATCAAATAAAAAATCTCTACTCAACATCAGAGTTAGAAAACAGAATAGAAATCTAAACTGTGTAAAGCAGCCTAGAGAAGTTATTGGAGTAGATACTGAAACAGACAATGGAGACATCTTTCTAATTGCAGACTCTGATGGAAATTATCTTGATCTTGATGATATTACTTTTGAAAAAGTTGCAGAGTTTTTGTTGCATCATGAAGGAAGATGGATTTTCTTTTACAATTTGAGTTATGATGCGGACTGCATACTGAAACTATTGCCTCAAGAAATTTTAAAAGCATACAAGTGGAAAAAAGAACTGCATTTCGTATTTGGTAAATACGTCATACACTACATTGACAAAAAGAAACTAACCATACGAAAGGGAAATCATTCTGTAAATTGTTATGACATAATGCAATACTATGACCGAAAGAGTTTGGTTAACGCATACAAAGATTCCATCAAAAAACCACTTGACAAATCATATCTTAAAATAAAAAAATCAAGGGATGTCTTTACAACATATCACTATGCCAGAAACAAAAGGCAGATCCGAAATTATTGCATTTATGACTGTAAATTAACTAAAGAACTCTCAGAATACTGGATTTCGATATTTTATGACGTATTTGGATTCTATCTCGATAATTGGATTAGCGCAGGATACTTGGCAGAAAAGGTGCTAATCAACAATGAGATAGACATTCCAAAGTTCAATGAAATACAGTATGAAATACAGGAAATAGCAAGAAATTCCTTCTATGGTGGACGGTTTGAGTTAATCCAACGTGGATACATTGGAGAGTGTTATCTATATGATATCAATTCGGCATATCCTTTTGCATTAACTACTATGTGTGACATAACTAATGGAAAGTGGTTTAATTCCAAAAAGATTAATTCTGAATCCACCATTGGATTCTTTTCAATCGTTGCAGAGATTGATGATTGTGTAAAGATTTCACCGTTTCCATTTAGAAAAAAGAATGGAACTATTTGCTATCCCCGTGGTAAATTCCAAACTTTTGCTACGTTAGATGAATTGAGAACTATACAAGACGATCCTAAAATCAAATGTACAATTTTAGACTCATGGCAATTCATTCCAAACAAGAACTGTAAAAAGCCATTCAAGAAATTCATTGAGGAGCAATATGAAAAGAGATTGAAATTAAAACAAGAGAAGAATCCGTTAGAGCATCCAATTAAGATTATTCTGAATTCAATTTATGGCAAAATGGCACAACGTATGAACAATGTAATTGGTAATCTGTTTAATCCTGTAATTGCAGCTTACATTACTGGCTATACAAGAGCAGAACTTTACAGTTTTACAAAGAAATATGATCTTGACAAACAAGTCGTAGCTTATGCAACTGATTCAGTCGCATGTCAAACAAAGATTCCAAATTTGGACAATAAAGAACTTGGAAGTATGAAACTAGACAATGAAGGACAGGATGTAATCTTTCTCTCAAATGGGTTCTATCGATTTAATGGAACTTGGAAGAAACGAGGAATTGGTTATGATAATTCAAGAAAGCAAGAGATTGAGCATACTGACACCATAATCGATAAGGATGGAAATCTGTGCATCATGGTACAAACTACTCGAACTACGCACATCAAGAGCGGCATATTGTACAATAAACTCAGTGATGTGGGTAAAATTGAACCATATTCAAAGAAAATCAATCTAAATTCGGATAAGAAGAGGAATTGGTTTTCAGAACTAAAGTCACTTAATGATAAGCTAAATTGTGATTCCGCTACAATTCCTGCAGACATTGTATCTGATTTGATTTCAAAAGAAGAGATCGATTGGTTTGATGAAGAAAGATATGAACCTGAAAGTCAATTATAGATTGCAGATTTTTTTCCTATCTGATTTAATTAATTTGTCATCCTATGTTCTACAATGATATTCAAGACATGTCCATGGTAAATTTTTCTGTGTTATCACTGGAATACTTTTGTGCAAATTCTTGTTTTAATTTTCCATTTTCATCCAATTCGTTTTTCATAAGAGGAATTATTTTGTCAATAGATTTTGATAATACATAGTTTGAAATTCCCAAAATTAATCCTATTTTTGCTTCCCCGATAGATTTTCCATTTTTTAAAATTTCTGTAGGAATTACTTTTTGCGCAATTCCTATTACTTCATTATCATTACTGTTCACTATGGGAGACCCACTTGAACCGCCTATTCCAACTATATCTGTGATGATTCCGGTTGGATTTATCACGTCATCTATAGGCATTACGGATGAAATTTTTCCAGATTGTACAGCAGGACTAAGACGTAATCCTGATTCTAGATCCTCAATATTGAATACACCCATACTTCCTCCTGGAAATCCACAACAAAGTATCTCTTCAAATAATTCTAATTTGCAAGGTTTTTTAATTTTTAAATAATCTTTCAAATCATATTTTCCGGCCATTCTACATACTACAACATCATAATCTGATGGAAGAGGGTGTTTTTCAGTTGGTGTGATTTTAATATGTCTCCTCTCCACCAATCCTCTTTTTAGGATGAGTGGATGACCTTGTTTTTCAGGCATAGTTACTTGAAACGCAGAAACTGCACATTCGATATTTTCCTTCCTTAATTTTTCACGTTGTTTATCTAATTCCTTAATTACATGGCTAGCAGTTAGAATAAATCCTTCGGAATCTATTGCAAAGCCTGTTCCAGATATCATGAAGTTCATTTTATTTCTGATATCCGACAACCCAATACCCCAGCAACTATTTTTTAAATTTCGTAATTTGTCTCTAGAATACTCCACGTTACTGATTCTAAATCGATCTTTCTAAATCTTTACGACCATCACATGTTTCCCCTCGTAAACCGGGGGGATACCATTTTTAGAGATTGTCAGTAATGTGCTTGGTAAACTCTGCGGTACTCGCATCCCCTCCAATGTCCTTGGTTTTAACACCAGACTTTACCAGATCAAATATTGTAGATTCTAATTTTTGGCCAACCTCGATACATTTAGAATCATCATATTTGCCTCCAAGCCAGTCAAGCATCATCTTAATTGACAGTAAAAATGACGAAGGATTTGCAATGTTTTGTCCTGCAATGTCAAATGCAGCACCGTGCACAGGCTCAAACAATGCAAAGTCATCCCCAATGTTTGCAGCTGGCGCCATCCCCAATCCCCCTACAACCTGAGAGGACTCATCAGACAAGATGTCACCAAACAGATTCGTAGTCACCACCACATCAAACTTTTCAGGTTGACGAATGAGATTCATCGCGCATGCATCAACGTACATCTCTTCAAATTTAATTTCAGGGTAATCCAAAGAGACTTCAGTGCACGCTCTTGCAAACAGTCCGTCAGTCACTCTCATTACATTTGACTTGTGAACGCATGTCACTTTTTTTATGTTATTGCGCTGCGTTGCAGATTCAAACGCATATTTTGCAATTCTCTTGGATGCAGCTTCTGAAATTACTCTCAGTGCAACTGCAGAATCACCCAAGCTAAACTCCTTTCCGATGTAAAGATCCTCAGTATTCTCTCGCACAATCACCATGTCAATGTCATCACGCAATGCAGGCATGTGAGGATATGACTTTGAGGGTCGAATGTTTGCATAGAGATCAAGCATACGTCTCAACACCACTATCACATCAGCTGCACTCTCGCCAACAGGTGCCTTTAGGCAGACGTCAGAATTCTTTATTGCAGTAACGGCATCATCAGGAAGCGCCTTTCCAGTTTCAGCCAAGGCCTTGTCTCCTGCAGACAATCTTGTGATATCAAATTTTAAATCCAATTTATCATGAATTGTATTTAATACAGATACTGCGGATTCAGACAGTTCAGGACCTATCCCGTCACCAGTAATTAATGAAATTTTGTACATGAAAATAGGATTCCAAAAGGGAGATTTTAGGATTTAGATGTCAAATTACTTGTCTTTAAGCGTCTTTTTGAGCATGATTCTGTTGGTTCCGTCAATGACTGCCTGAACGCTGGTAGTTACAATGTCCTCACCTACGGACTTTGAGGATACATGATTTCCATGGGCATCTTCAATGCGCACTGTCACCTCACAGAGCGCAGCAGAGCCTCCACTGATTGATGCCAACCCATAGTCCGTAATTCGAAGCTCCGATACCTGTCCGGTAATCTTTTGGATGGCATTTAGTGCCGCATCAACTGGACCTACGCCGTAATCAGTTCCGATAAACTCCTTTCCGTCAATATTTAGCTTTACAATTGCATGCGGCATGGTTCCTATTCCAGTAGATACTGAAAATCCTGCCAGCTGAACAATCCTCTTGATTCCCTTTTCTCCCAAGACATTGCTTGCGATTGCCAATAGTTCCACATCGGTGATTTGCTTTCCCTGATCACCTAGCACCTTAATCTTTTCAAGAATCTGTTTTGATTGCTCTTCAGTCGTTGTGACGCCAAACTTTGCAAGCATTGCATTCATTCCGTGAATTCCAGCATGCTTTCCGATGCGAAGACTTCTGGTTCTTCCCACCAGTTCCGGACTGATTGGTTCGTACGTAAGGGGATTGCTCAGCACGCCGTGAGTATGTATTCCAGACTCGTGTCCAAACGCATTGTCACCTACTATTGCCTTATTTGGCTGAACCTTGATTCCCACTATTTTTGAGACGTATCTTGAGGTGTCATAGATTAATTGTGATTTGACATGGGTTTCATATTTTTGCTCGTAGGGAAGACACTGCAATGCCATTGAAAGTTCTTCCAATGATGCGTTTCCGGCACGCTCCCCTATTCCGTTGATTGTGACATGCGCGCACGCAGCTCCCACATGAATTCCTGCCAATGCGTTTGCAACAGCCAATCCAAAGTCATTGTGACAGTGAACGCTGACAGGAAGCTTTGTCACCTCAATTGTGTCACGAGTCAGTTCTGCCATGTATTCAGGAGTGCAGTATCCCACAGTATCAGGGATATTTACCCGGTCAGCCTTTGCTTTTGCGACTTCTCCAAACACCTTTTTTAGAAATTCCCGGTCTGTACGGGTCGCATCTTCAGCTGAGAATTCAACTTGCAACCCCCTGGACTTTCCGTACTCTACTGCCTCTACTGCCTTTTCAAGTGCCTGCTCCCTAGTCATCTTGAGCTTGTGCTTCAAGTGAATGTCAGAAGTTGCGATAAATGTGTGAACATAGTTCAATCCCGCATCAACTGCGGCATCAATGTCCTTCTTGATGGTTCTGGTCAATCCTGCAATCTCACAAGATAGTCCTTCAGAAGTAATCATCTTTACTGCCTTTAGCTCACCTTCAGAGATTACCGGAAACCCAGCTTCAATTGCGTCAACACCTAGTTCGTCAAGCTTTTTTGCAATGGACAATTTCTGATCTGGAGATAGGGAAACACCAACTGTTTGCTCCCCGTCCCTTAGAGTAGTGTCAAATATTCGGACATTCATGCTCCGCTCCGTTGCAAGGCGGCAACCCCGGTTCTTGCAACGTCAAGGATTCCAAATGGCGTTGCCAGTTCCTCAAATGCCTTTATCTGTTCGGGAGTTGCAGACAGCTCCACCATCAGAGAGTCAGACTTTACGTCATGTACTTTGCCACCATATGCATTTGCCAGCTTGTTAACTTCCATGCTGTCATTGGCATTGCTTAGCTTTATCTTAAAGAGACAAAGTTCACGAAACACCGTCTTTTGCTCGTCCAAACGCTCAACCTTTACAGTATCAATCATCTTGTCAAGCTGCTTTACCACCTGAGCAATTTGCTTTTCATCGCCATACGTGGTGATTGTCATTTTAGAATATTCAGGATTTTCAGTAATCCCTACGGAGATACTGTCAATGTTGAAGTTTCGGGCCCTGAACAAATGAGTTACCTTAAACAAGATTCCAGGTTTGTTTTCAGCTAGAATAGAAAGAATTGCCCACATTACAAATCACCTAAGAGGGTAAGATCATTTCCGATAGAGAAGTTCCAGGAGCTACAAAGGGCAATACGTCTTCCTCAGGATCAATTGGGATGTCAATGACTGTCGCCACGTCGCTGCTCAATGCATTCTTGATTGCCTTGTCAAGCTCGTCCATGGACTGTGCACGAATACCCTGAGCCCCGTAAGACTCTGCTAGTTTAACATAATCAGGACAGCCATGCTGTTCTACGCCAATCATTCTTCTATCATAGAAGGTTCTTTGCCATTGTGCGACCATGCCCAATGTTGAGTTGTTTAAGATAAATACGATTACCGGAATGTCCTCCAGGACAGCCGTTGCAAGAGAGTTCTCAGTCATGCTAAAGCTTCCATCGCCTGCTATATCCACCACAGGAACATCAGGTTTTGCAACCTTGGCACCAATAGCAGCAGGAAATCCCCAACCCATCGTACCAAGTCCAGTAGAACTGAAGAAAGTGCCAGGCTGAATTACGTCATAAAACAATGATGCCCACATCTGATGCTGCCCCACCTCGGTGGTTACGATTGATTCTTTGGGAAGCAATTGACGAAGCTTGCGTAAAATTTTTGCCGCACCCATTTCGCCAGGATGAATCTTAAGGTTTTCTTTCCAGTATGCCTTTGTCTCTTTGACATGTTTTACCCAAGGACTTTCATCGTTCTTTTTGATTGCCTTTTGCAAAAGCAGCTTTACCATCACCCTAAGATTTACCTTGACATCGCCGACAACAGCAATCTGAGCGTTTTGATTTTTTCCAATCTCTGCAGGATCAACGTCCATATGAATAATTTTTAATCGCTTTTCAAAAGCCTCAATGGTTCCTATTGACCTGTCTGAAAATCTGGTTCCGATTGCCAAAACACAATCAGCTTCTGCCATCATCTTGTTTGCTTCTGCATGTCCATGCATTCCAATCGGACCCAGGGACAACGGATGAGTTTCAGGGAATGCACCCTTTCCTTTGAATGTAGAGACCACTGGAAGCATGAGGGTTTCAGCTACTGCTTGCAATTCAGCAAACGCCGATGAAATGATGGCACCGCCACCAGCTAGAATAATTGGTTTTTCAGCATGAAGTAGCATGTCAATTGCTCTTTGCACATTGACAACATCTGGATCACCCCATGGATGATATCCTTGAATCTTAAATTCGTCTGGAAAATCCATTGGAGCCTCACCGGTTTGAACGTCTTTTGGAACGTCAATGAGTACGGGTCCAGGTCTTCCGCTCTCTGCAATGAAAAATCCTTTTTTTACAACTTCTGGAACATCAGCAGCAGAACGTGGTTGAAACGCATATTTTACAACGGGATTTGCCATTCCTATAATGTCACTTTCCTGAAACGCATCTTTGCCTATCATGTGAACAGGTACCTGTCCGGTAACTGCAATCATCGGTGCAGAGTCAGCTTGCGCAGTGGCAATTCCGGTCAAGATATTTGTGGCCCCAGGACCAGAAGTAGCAAAACAAACTCCAGGTTTTCTGCTTACCCTTCCAAATCCATCGGCCATATGTGCAGCTGACTGCTCATGTCTGACCAAGATGTGTCTTATATCGCAACGTGCAAATTCGTCATATATTGGGAGATTCGCGCCTCCAGGTAACCCAAATACTTGCTTGACGCCTTCTTTTTCCATGGCCGTCATCAAGGCCTTTGCACCTGTCATAGTTTCCATTTCATTCATCAAATCTCATTCCATAATTTTAATCATGTAAATTTTGGACACATTAAAGCAGAAATGCAACAGACAAGTCTTTGCCAAACGTTTCAAGTAATTGTGTGTCCATCTAAATCAAGAAAAATATCAATTGCCAACTAATAAAGATTCTCCAAAAGACCATCAAGGAATTACATCAAAAGCATACAGAAGATTTAAACGGATATTTTCCATATTTTCAATTGGTCATTTTGAACGACAGTGAAGAGATCATCAAAATTATAGAGATATTGTTTCAATCAGGAGTTACAAAGGATCTATCAAAGCTTAGAGACATTCATCTCAATGATTCAAAATTTTCAAGCTTTAGCGATTTGCCTCCGTACGATCTAAAGGACTATCAGACTACAATAGAGCTTGAGGAATTACGATTCATCAGCATCTCAGACTATTCATATGAAATAAGAAATCCAAAGATCAGTTTGTTTGAAAATACCGCAATTGTGGCGTTGGAATTAACCCAGAAGGGAATGCTGGTGGACAACAAATCATACACAGGAGAACACATGGTGATTACCGGACGTGCAACGTTTGTTCTTGTAAAACAGCCAACATGGAAAATTGTACACATACACATGTCAAAAATTGACGCATGATCTTATTTTTTAGTAGTAACGTCAGGTTTGTTTGAAGGTGTTGAAGCAGGTTTGTTCTGATTAGGGTTGTTTGGTTTCTTGGACTTGTTCTGATTAGGGTTGTTTGGTTTCTTGGACTTGTTCTGATTAGGGTTGTTTGGTTTCTTGGACTTGTTCTGATTAGGGTTGTTTGGTTTCTTGGACTTGTTCTGATTAGTATTCTTCTTAGATTTGTTAGAATCATTTGCAGCCAATTTTTTGTAAAGACTGTAGGCCTGATCAACAGTGGAATTGTTGTGAATTATGGATCTTGCTGCCTGAATCATGGCAACCGGATGTTCTGATTGCCAAATGTTTCTGCCCATGTCAACTCCTACGGCGCCTGCCTTGATTGAATTGAATGTCAATTGTAACGCATCCCTTTCAGGAATCTTCTTTCCGCCTGCTACAATAATTGGAACAGGGCATGATTGAACAACTTTTTCAAAATTATCGCAATAGTATGTTTTGACAATGTGTGCACCCTGTTCAGCTGCAACTCTACATGCCAAAGAAAGATATCGTGCATCCTTTCCTAATTCCTTGCCAACTGCAGTGACTGCTAAAACAGGAATTCCGTATTTTTCAGCCTCATTGACTAATTTACCCAAATTCACGATAGTTTGATATTCATATTTTGAACCGACAAAAATTGACATTGCAACAGCACTTGCATTTAGCCTGATTGCCTCTTCCATGGAGACCGTAATATCTTCCTGAGACAGGTCATCGCCAATAATACTAGAGCCCCCAGACACACGTAGTACCATAGGGGTGTCAGATTTTGCAGAAACGGATGCTCTTTGAACACCTCTTGTAACCATCAAAGAGTCACAGTATTTCAAGATTGGAGCAATGACTTTTTTTGGATTCTCTAATTTTTCAGTAGGGCCAAGAAAATATCCGTGGTCTACTGCCAACATTAATGCGCGATTATTGCCAGGTTTAATTATTTTAGAAAGTCTGTTTTGTAATCCCCAGTCCATATCTCTTCGATTTTGAAGCATTGGAAATCCCTTCTTAAGCCTTTCTTATTTTGTAATGATTATTTTCATTGCATTGTCACCGCTTCGCGCATGATCAAATGCCTTTTGTGTATCACCGATAGAATATGTGTGAGTAATCAGTTGCTTTACGTCAATTTTTGAGGACGTCAAAAGATCAAGTGCTTCTTTCGTGTCCTTGTCAGATGCGGCATAGCTTGTAACCAGAGTAATTTCTTTTGCATAAATTTTACTCATGTCCATATTCAGCATTGCGCCTTTTGACGGAACACCAAACATCATTACGGCACCGCCCTTTCGAACCATGTCTATAGCATCCTCCAATGCCCGGAGACTGCTAGTAGCAACAATTGCCACATCCACACCCATGCCATCAGTTTGATCAAGAATCTTTTGTTTTCTTTTTTCGTCTGTAGAATTAATGGATTCAGTGATGTTAAATTTTTTAGCGAAATCCAATCTGAAATTATTGATGTCAAAGCAAAAGATTTTTGAGAATTTCTTGGCATGTGCCAGCATGACATGCATCATGCCAGTAGGACCCACGCCAAAGATGGCAACAGAGTCACCTTCGCTGTATGCATACTTTGTCCAAGATCGGACACAGCAGGCCAACGGTTCAATCATTGCAGCTTCTTGATAGCTTATAGCGTCAGGAATTTTTAAAACGCCTCCATGCGAGACGCTCCATTCAGGAACCACGTATTCCTCTGAAAGGCCACATGGAGACAAGTTGGTTTCAGAATATTTTTTACACATTGTTTCGTTTCCGTGACGACACAAGTGACAGTCATAACAAGGGACGTGATGGTGAGTAAACACCCGGTCGCCACTCTTGAATTTGGTCACGTCTGAACCCACAGCCAAAATAATTCCAGACGGTTCATGACCCAAACGCATCGAGGGTTGTCCATAATTGCCAAATACCTTTTCTAAATCAGATCCGCATATCCCACAAGCCTGCATCTGTACCAGAATTTCACCAGAACTAAGCTTGGGGTTTTCTGTTTCATCCACAGAGATGACAGACGGTTCCTTGACAGACGCGGTTTTCATGGTACAACATTAAAAATTTGATTATAAGAAGATTATACGCCGAGAATTTTCTTCAGCATTACTCTGTAGTCAACTTCATGCTTTTCACTTCCAGTTGCAGGCAATGCAAATACCAAGGTTGATTTCTCAGCTCGGAGTGCAGTTAGCTCATCACTAATTGCTTCTGTAATGTCATCACTGACCAAAACCAGACCAACATCAGAATCATCAGTCAATGTCTTAATTTCGTTCAAAGCCTTTTGTGGATCTTCAGAGATTTTTCCAGGAATTCCAGCTAGCTGAAAACTGGTTACAAATGATTTGCTTCCAACGGTAAAGATTCTCACAGTTGATAATTTTTTTATTCTAATTTAACCCTTTTTGGAGACGGCAGATCAGGAAAGATTGATGTAGTTTGAAAAACAAGCAGGGTTATGGCAGAAATTGACACTCAAAAAGACGTCTATTTGTTCCTACACGGAAAAATGGATCTCAAAGAGAAAGCGACAAACGCATTGACTGTAAAGGGATTTGCAGCAGAGAAGATCACCATGGCCCTACCAACCAAAGTTGGAAACGTAGGAGACTATATGGCAATGCTATGGATGCCTCCAAACCCGGATCACATAAAGATTCAGCAAATTACCAAAGTTGAAGAGGTAGAACCAGAAGGAATGATCGGTCTTTGGAAAGGCGTTTCAAAAGATGATATAGATACGGCACCGCTAGAATAAGCTAGCTGAATCCAGCACCAAAATCAGTGCCTTTCTCTATTACACCGCTAGAATCAGAATTTTTTAATTTTCTATAAAGCAATGTCTCATAAACTAACTTCATTGCACCATCATCGTCAAGTTCACAGTCATCCTTGATTTGTTTTTTGTATTTTTCCAGTTTTGTAACGTCTTGCTCGTCAAAAGATACGTCGTCATGAAGCATTAAATTTGCAATTTTTTCTATTTCAGAATTTTGTTGATCCTCATTCATGATGTTACATGGAATTTCTAGTTATTAACATGTTCGAATAAATGACAATCACAAATCAGAAATTATCCCATACAGGAAATAAGAAAACTCATCATCAGAAAAGAGAATCTCTTCCACCTGATTCTTCATTCTAGCAAGATGTGCAGATTCCAAATGATAGCAAGTTGTCTTTCCATTTAGTTTTCCAAAATAGAATGCAGGACAAGAGCAATAGATGCTGTCAGGATCAATCCAATGCTCGTTATTTTTTCCCACCACTGTCCAAATTTTTCTTCGGGAAGGTTCAAACACATGTAGCTTCACACGTCTCTCAGAAACCATGGTTTGGATGCGTTCCGAGTCATTGTTCATAAGGGTTTAATCACATATCTGCAGTATAACTTTGATGATGCAGGCCAGAATCATTCCTGCAAAGCCAGTTCTTGTTTTAGAAGGTGAAAAAAAAGCATAGTTGCTGCAGACATTCACATAGGATTTGAAAACAGCATGGCATCAAATGGGATTTTCATAGGTAAGAATTCAGCAACGAACGAATCCATTCAAGAACTGACGGAGATAATTGATCTGGAAAAACTGGATTCAGCGATACTGCTTGGAGACGTAAAATCAAGCATAAAAAACATAACAAGAAGCGAATGGGACGATGTTCCATTATTTTTTAAAAAGATCAGAGAAAAGTGCGATGTGATTTTAGTTCCGGGAAACCACGATGCAAATATCCAGAGGCTAGTTCCAGACAATATTTCAATGATCAGTTCAACTGGAATGGTAGAGGAGAACATTTTGTTTACACACAGACACGTGATGCCGTCAGAAAACTTTTCACACGTAGACAAGATCATCATGGGTCATCTCCATCCAGTATTTTTTCAAGAAGGCTCAGTCATCAACGGCCAGAGGGTATGGGTTTCAATCAAAACAGAAAAGGAAAACATATTTCCAAGTCATACAGGAGAACTCGAAATAACCATTGTGCCTTCGTTTAACAGGTATTTTTATGCGACCCACAGAAGACAATACAGAAAATCCATTTCGCCGATTATCAACAGAATCAAGACAATCTCCAAAGCAAAAATCATCACATTGGATGGAACAATCATAGGGAATGAGTCAAATATTAATCAAGTTATTTGATAAAGCACATTTGAAAATACTTTTGGAACCAGAACGATTCATCAACAACACTTGAAAGAGGACAATGAGGCTACAGGATAATTTTTTTTTGTAATGCGGCTACAGAGGACATCAGTCTTGTAAACAGTCAGCCATACTGATCATAAGGCTCAATTGGTTCTTTGGTGGTTTCATTGTCCCTACGCCACTCCAATGTTTTTACAAACGAATCTGCAAGTTCAATTGTAGTCAGTACAGGTATTCCCAATTCAAGGGACTTTCGTCTAATTTGAAATTCATCGTCAAGCATTCCAACATATTTTTCCAATGTGGATGTGCTTGGAATATTTATGATGAAATCAATCTTTCTTTTGTACAAAAGATCCGAAATGTTTGGTTTTCTTTCAGGTTCTGAAATTTTGTGAACAATTTCGACTTGACCAACTTTTTCCTCAAAGAATTCTGCAGTATGTTCTGTTGCCAGAACCTTGAATCCCAGTTGCTTGAGCTTTGCAATGGTTGGCAACAGCTTTTCTTTGTTTTGAGCGCCGCCAACTGTGACAAGCGCCGTTCCTTTGTCGGGAAGGTTGTATCCTACGGAAGTCAAGCCCTTAGACAACGCATCATAAAAGCTGCTTCCAAAGCATGCAGCCTCTCCAGTAGACTGCATCTCAACGCCCAACCGAATATCTGCACCCTCCAGCTGCATAAATGAAAACTGCGGAACCTTGATTCCATAGTTTGGAATCCTTTGCCACTTGTTTTCAGGGATTTCAGGCAAAGGCTTGTCCAAAATGGCCTTGGCTGCAAGTGAAATCAGGTTTGTCTTTACAAGCTTTGACACAAACGGCATCGAACGAGATGCCCTTATGTTTAGCTCTATAACATACACATGATCATCATTAATCAAAAATTGCAGGTTAAACGGCCCCTTGACATTAAAAGTCAGCGCAATCTTTTTTGAGTATTCATTGATTGTTTCGATGATCTTGTTGTTCAGACGCCAGGGCGGAATCACCATCATGGCGTCTCCAGAATGTACGCCAGCACTGTCAATGTGTTCCACAATTGCACCGATAACAACTTCCTTTCCATTGCTGATGCCGTCCACATCCACCTCCAGTGAATTTAGCATGAACTTTGATATCACTACGGGATGATCAGGTGATACGTCTGTTGCATCCTTGACATATGTTTTTAATTCATCTTGAGACCATACAACCTTCATTGCTGCGCCAGACAGGACGTACGAAGGTCTGACAATAACAGGAAACTCCACTTCCTGTGCAAATGACTTTGCCTCATTAAGATTTGTAAAGGCTTGCCAGCGCGGCTGCTGTATGTGCAGTTTGTCCAGTTCCGCACTGAACTTTGAACGGTCCTCTGCCCTGTCAACGTCATGTGCACTTGTTCCCAAAATATCCACCCCGTGCTGTGCAAGTCCAGGTGTAAGATTATTTGCAGTCTGTCCTCCAACGCAAGTGATAATGCCTCGCGGATGTTCAAATTCGGTAATGTCCAATATTCTTTCCTGAGTCAATTCCTCAAAGTACAGTCTTGTACAGATATCATAATCAGTCGAAACTGTTTCAGGATTGCAGTTTACCACTGAAACGCTCTTGGTTCCGTTTTCCTGCAATCCCCACACCATGTTGACAGTTCCCCAGTCAAACTCCACACTGCTTCCTATCCTGTACGGTCCCGCACCGAGTACGACAATTCCCTTTTCATCTTGAGGAATCGTCACATCGTTTGAATGGCCGCCATATGTCAAGTAGAGATAGTTAGTCACCGCAGGCCATTCTGCTGCAAGAGTGTCAATCTGCTTTACAGAAGGAATTACGCCTAGCTTCTTGCGCAAAGAACGAATTTCGTCAGAAGTCTGATCTTTTGCACGGGCAATTTGTCTGTCTGCAAAGCCCAATTTTTTGGCATCCCACAAAAGAGACTCGTCAAGCTCGGAGGCCTTTAGCTTCTCTTCAGTATTCACAATGTTTTTTATTTTTTCAATAAACCAAGGATCAACAGTGGACAGCTGATAAATTCTCTGTACAGAGATTCCCATCTTTAGCGCAATGGCGACATGATATAGAACGTGATCATCATGATGAGACAGGGCATACTCAATTTCTTCCTCGGTGTATGTTTTCTCAGTTGCACGGTTTAAGACAAGACCGTCATTTCCAATATCCAGCATTCGAATTGCCTTTTGAAACGATTCCTCAAAAGTTCTGCCAATTGCCATCACCTCACCTACAGACTTCATGGTAGGTCCCAACCTTCTGTTCACCAGTTCAAACTTTTCAAAATCCCATCTAGGATGTTTACACACGACATAATCAAGTGAAGGCTCAAAACATGCAGTCGTATTTTTTGTAATCCTGTTTACGAGTTCTGACAAGTTGTAGCCCAAACCGATTTTTGCAGACATGTATGCCAAAGGATATCCCGTAGCCTTGCTTGCCAATGCAGAAGAACGCGACAGTCTAGGATTGATTTCTATTGCAACGTACCGATCAGAATCAGGATCAAGGGCATATTGTATATTGCATTCCCCAACTATTCCGACGTGTTTTGTAGCACGTAATGCAGCAGAACGCAGCATGTGATATTCATGATTGTCAATTGTTTGAGACGGGGCAACGACAATGTTGTCACCGGTATGAGCCTTCATGGAAAGAACATTTTCCATGTTGCAGACAATCACGTTGTTGCCGTCATAGTCCTGCATTACCTCGTATTCAATTTGCTTCCAGTGTCCTATGTATTCCTCAACTAGCACTTGACCTACAAGACTCGCCTTGATGCCACGCTCTACAATTTCATGCAATTCAATTTCATTATACGCAACTCCTCCCCCTCTACCTCCAAGAGTATATGCAACTCTAATGATTACGGGATAGGACAGTTCTTCTGCAGCCTTTTTGGCATCCTCAAAATTAGTGACAGTACTGCTCTTCAGTACGGGCATTCCGCATTCATTCATCGAATCCTTGAAGAGTTGCCTGTCCTCTGTCCTCTTAATTCCGGGAATTTGCGTTCCAAGCACGTTTACGCCGTATTTTTTGAGAATTCCAGAATCATCTAAATTGACCCCGCAATTAAGAGCGGTCTGTCCCCCATAGGCCAGCATTATTCCGTCTGGTCTTTCTTTTTCAATGATGGACTCTACATATTCCGCATTTACAGGAAGCAGATACGCCTGATCCGCAAACCGGGTATCAGTCTGAATGGTAGCAATGTTTGGATTGATTAAGACACTGTTGATCCCATCTTCATGTATGGCCTTGAGGCACTGGCTTCCGGAGTAGTCAAATTAGCGGTCGTTTTTAGCGACTCTCGCCGGCTTCTCCGATTTTTATTGCCCCACTTCCAAGTACAAGAATTTTTTTCAGTGATTCATTCTTCGGCAGATGTTCCTCCCTCCATAAGGTGCTTGAGCTCTTCAAAGACGAATTTGCAATCATAAGGACCAGGTGCAGCTTCTGGATGAAACTGTACTGCAACGCAATTTTGCTTTTTGTGTTTTATTCCTTCGACTGTTTTGTCGTCTGCATTTGTAAACCATAAATCAAAGTCAGAATTTTCAAGAGACTCTGGAGTAATTCCGTATCCGTGATTCTGACTGGTGACATACACTTGGTTGTTTTCCAAATTGACACAAGGTTTGTTTTGTCCCCTATGTCCATACTTTAGTTTGTAAGTCTCAGTGTTTCCGGCAATTCCGATAATTTGTGCACCCAAACAAATTCCCAGCGTGGGTATGTTGTTTTCAATTAATTTTTTAGCAGTATCAACTGTATCAGGACATTTTTGTGGATCACCAGGACCGCTACTAAGCACAACGCCCGCAGGATTGTAAGACATGATTTTGTCAAAAGTGGTGTTCCACGGAACCAGTATCGCATTGTAGCCAATATCTCTAACGTTTCTTAAAATTGCATTTTTTGCACCGGTGTCAATCACTACAACTGACTTGTCATCTCGGCCAAAGACCTGCTCTTGCTTTGTGGATACCACATCCATGAATTGTTCAGAATCATAATGAGTAGCAGATTGAAGCTGAGCTTTAACTTTTTCCACATCAATTTCAGTGTCAGAAACCACCAATGCCGCCATCATGACACCACCAGTTCGAAGTTTCTTTGTCAATTCGCGGGTGTCAATACCTGAAATTCCAGGTATCTTTTCGTTGTAAAGCCATTCATCAAGGGTCATCAAAAGATTCCAGTGACTCGCAGTCAAAGACAATTCATGAACCACCAGTCCCCGAGTTTGTATCTTATCAGATTCAAAGAATTTTTGAATTCCATCCTCGTCCTTAATTGAAGGATCCGGAACTCCATAGTTTCCAACCAGAGGATATGTCAAAGTCAGAATTTGACCGTTGTATGAGGGATCAGTAAGTGCCTCAGTATATCCGACCATGCCAGTATTGAATACGATTTCACCAAAAACAGTTGTAGAATAACCAAAACCTTCGCCGTCAATAACAGAGCCATCGCCAAGAATTAGTTTTCCAAACTTTTTTGCGTGACTTGATTTCTTTATAGTAATTGTGACCCTCGTTGAGTCCAAATTATTATGAATTTAAGTTTTATGCGTGTTAAAAATTTCTAAAGACTGATCGCAAAAATTACAACCCGATCAGAGGGCCTGGAATTCCTCACTCCACTTGTGATATGCCCTAATCATCTCATTTGAAACACTAGGCTTTCTTCTTGCCATGATATCTTTGAAGTCAGATGTGGTGAGCTTTCTTGGCTGTACAGGAGACTCGCCTTCTACGGGTTCATGATAGTCAGGAGCATTGAAAATTTCATGCACAGTCTTAATTTGTGCTGCCTGACAGACATCCTTGATGTCACTTGCACTGTAACCGTCAAACAGCTTTGCCAGTTCAGGATTGTTCAGATTAACACTTTTGCTCAACGGAGCAGTATATTGTTCAAACAGGTTTTCTCTGGCTGCCTGTGTTGGCAATGAGACATAGATCCTCTTCTGGAATCTTCTAAGAAATGGCCAGTCAAGACTCCAAGGTTTGTTTGTGGCCCCAATCACATACAGCATCAGCTGCTTTCCCTTACTGTTGACACCATCCATTTCAGTCAAAAATTGGTTTTTAGTTCGAACTTCCCCACCAACCTCACTATTTCTAGAACCCAGCAAGGAATCAACCTCATCTACGAATAAAATTACAGGCTTGCCTTCTTTCTCAGCATATTGCCTTGCCATTGCAAATAGTTTTGAAACATTCTTTTCGGCCTCACCCAGCCACTTGCTCATCATCGATGACGCATCGACGTTTATGAAATATCCGTCCATTTCATTGGCAGTTGCTGCTGCAAGCATTGTTTTTCCAGTGCCAGGTGGCCCATACAGCAGCATTCCTTTTGGCCAGCCAAGAGGAAACAAGTCAGGCCTCTTAGTAGGGTACACAATTGATTCACGCAGTGCACTTTTGGCATCATCCAAACCTATCACCTGTTCCCAAGTGACATCAGGCTTTTCTTTCATTATCAATTCTTCAAAGTCATTCTCATTTTCTTGTCTCTGAACGGATTTTTTTTGTTCGTCTTCAGAGGCCTTTGGATCAACTGCAGGCTCTACACCGTGTGCTTGTTGCAACGCGTTGATTCTATTATGATATGAGTTACATCGCTCTTTGTAAATTTGATTTAGTTTGCTATTTGGATATAATTGAAGTAGTTTTACCAGAGCATCAATTGCATGCTGATAGTGAGTGATGGCCATTCCTCGAGCACCCTGGGAATCAAACTTGATGGCTTCAGAAGCGTACTTGCTTGCTGTGTTTTCTAATTCTTGTGGGGCCAGACTCATAATTATTACCTATTCAACATTACCTTTAGAATTTGGTTGGTATCCTACTGTGTTAATCTCTGTCACAAAATTGGTTAAATTAATTGCACTTGTTTCTTTTTTGCCATAGTCAGGCCCGTCATGATATCTCGGGTCAAAATCAGATTTTTCAGATATTGTGGCATGCATGTCTTTGACCTTGCCAATAGAGTCTTCAGCAGAGATAATCAGCATGGATACCTCATCATCCAGGTTTTCCATGGAACTGGCAGTTTCAGTGATAATTGAAGTAAAGTGTTTCAGGATTGAGCATACCTCCTTTTTATCAGCATACTTGGACATCATAAAATCGGCAATTCCCACAATCTTGTCTAAATCCTGCAACTCCTCCACTGTGAGTTTGTCAATTTTAGATTCATCAGAAGGATTCAGTTCGGATAATTTTTTGTCGATTTTTGAAGAAATTGATTTGATTCGGTCTATGTCTTTTGAAAATATTCGCTTTTGGCCTAATGATATCAAGTATTGCATAATTTAAAAAAATCAAGATTAGGGTACTGCTTATTTAATTTAGAGTTGGAGCCAAATTATTACTCACTCAAACTAGACGTTACTCCCAACAATTTTTGAAAGCGTTATTCAAATGTATTATTACTAATTTGCACAACCATGCATATCTTATAATATATTAAAAGGGATACAAAACTTCCTTTATAATTTTCAAAGTATAAAATAAATGAGAATTTTACATTAATTATCTAATTAACAGATAGAAAGTGACAAGGGTAGTTTTTGTAATAGAAATTAATGCAGACTCAACCGGATATGCCACAATAAAGTTCGTATCCAAAATATAGATTTGACAGGAGATCAACCATCTACTTAACATGTATAAAATTACAATTAGCCAGGCTCATAAGCATGGAATCATTTTCAACATTTGGATTTTTAACCAACATTGTTATCAGAAAGGAAGTCATGACATGACCTAAGGAGTGTATCCCAACAGATATCTGACGATAGGTGATTTGTAAAAAATTATAATTCCGATTATTAAAAATGGAATACCCATCCAACCGTATGAAAATATAAAATCACCAAATGGACCATAATTTCCAGAATAAAAAATATGATTCCACATACCGATTGCAAAAACAGATGTGAAAGAGATTCCAAATAGAACGAATATACTGCCGATCACAATTAGAACAATAGATTTTAAATTAAGAATTTTCATATTTTTTGCCAAATCAGATTAATTATTAACATTGTTAATTAAAAAAGAAAGAAAGGAGAGATCCAACTACATTATCCATGTAGTTAGAGTATCACCAGTGTTTGTGTTATGGGTACCCATCATATGGTTCCAAGTGTTACTTACATACACACTACTTGCAATCCCTTGCGATGTATTGTAATGAATTGGCACCGGAGTCAGAAATCCCTGACTTCCACTCCCAGTTCCAGGACCGCCAGTGAAAAAGATATAGTTTTCACTTACATAGAATATTTCAACATCTTGAATGGTTCCATATTCAGTTATTCTCCATGCATCATATGCTTGATCAACTCCAGGTACAGGATGGTCCTCATCTGCAAAAGTTAGCTCATATTGTTTCAAACAACTACTAATAGATGTTTTAGAGACACTTAGCAAATCATTTTGGCCATGAAAAATCAAGGGTACCCCATTGATATCAAAATCAAGTTGTTTAAATTGAGAAATCACAGGTACGTTACATGCCGCATTTGCAACAGGTAAAATTTCAATTCCTGCAAAGACAACACCTTTTATTTCGGCGTTATCGTTTCTGAATTTATCTTTTAAAGGCTTCTTGAATTTTTCATTTATGATGTATGTGACCATTTGATCCTTTTGTTCATCAGACAGAGTAGTGAATTTGTCGCCAAGCAGATCTACCAAACTATTCTTTAATTCTGTTTTATGGCTAACACCAAGTTCGGCTATTTTCTTGTCCAACTTGACATTCTCTTTTTTCATTTTTTCAGAATCAAAGCTAAATTTTTCACTTTGTTCAACAAATTTTTTGATTTCTCTATCTAATTTTTCTGAAATTTTGTCATACTTATCATCTGATTTCTTTGCTTCTGCAAAATCCATTCCAGAGAAAGGAAGAATCAGTGCAGCGATCAGAGATGCAAACAAAATTGTTTTCGTTGTTTTTGTTTTATTGTTTTTCATGTTATTACTATTTATCATAATATAGTAATTAATATAATTTATTGTCAATTCGATATATGTACCAGACATCAAATAATTTCAGAATTGTACGATTGTCTTTTTATTAGATTGTTGTTATACAATGATAGAATGACGGGAATCGACAGCATGCTGTCTCAGCACATCAAAAAAATACTGGAAACACAACTAGGAAAAAAGATTGCCTCAAAAATAAAGCAGGAATTACACCTGTGGTATCAGATTGATTTGGATGATGCAGTCACGCAATTTGAAAAATTAGACCGCGTACTGACAGAGATTTACGGCAAAAGTTCTGCCAAATCACTAGAAAAGAGGTTCCTAAAATTAATAATTGATGCAAATAGTATCAAAAATAGATCTTATCAATATCAAACAATTACAGTTACAGAACCGCAACTGGTCCAGACAGTTCTAACCGTAATAGAGGATGAGTCATTTCGAAAGATCTTTCGGGTCATGACCAAAGGTGATCTCTCCTTTGAGAAAATCCTGGAAATTTCAGACATTGGTTTGACAAGGGCCTCAGCATACAGAAAAATGGAATCGCTGGTAAAAACGGGATTAATCATGGAGACAGGCTACATCATGGGAGACAACGGCAGAAAAGTAAAGACATACAAGAAGACGTTTGACGGGATTGACATAAGACTGAACCGTGGGGCAGTCAGTCTGATGATGACCATCAACAATGAAACATTCCAAGACAGCGTAATTCTGAATACCGTGTTTGCATCATCCTAGTATATCCATCATCTTTTTGTGATGGATTATGCCAAATGTCAATAGCACGTATGGAAAATAAAATTTCAACTCCGTCAAATTTCAGGCATGGCAAATAACCCTCTGATGATTGGATATTCAGGATAATCGTCAGTTCAAGACTCTCTTGTGTGAATTCTCCGAACACTTGCAGGACTCGTCACTGATTAAACAGTTCTCATGGAACCCCATCAGACATTCATCACATGCACCGTGCATGTCCTCATCAAGTTCATCGAGTTTCTTTAGAACTCTGTCAACGTTGTTCAGGGCAAATTTCAATTCACTCATCATTCATACCTCAATTCGTCTGTGCTTGCCTCTTCATCACATAATGAACATAGATGATAATCACTGCCAGTTTCATCTCCACACCATTGACACATCATTTTTTACAATTTTCCTCAAAAGTGATTTTCGGTTTTGGATAGAATGGGGAATCAGGATTAATTTTCTCAATGAACATTATCACGATGAATACGCCAGTTGCAAGAAATATTTCAAAGGCCATGATTATCAGTTTGCCACTCCAGGCAACAAAGAGAAAAGCATCCAGGGAATGACGTTCAGTGTTTTTCCTGAGACTGAATATTCCGTAGTGTGATTTTTTATGGTGTCCCTTAGCTTGTCATAGTTTATCCAGTAGGAATTCTTTGAAGCCTCACTGAGTATTCTGATTAATAATTTTGATTTTGTCTTTTGTACAAAGGATATGATTTCCTTGTTTACCCCCAGCCCTTTCATTCCAAATTGTGGTTCCCAGCTCAGGAGACGTCCGGCCTGGTTGAACGGTTCTGTAATCTCAAGGATTACGGTATGATTGTTCTCATTGTAGATGAATTGCTGTCCACCCAGCGTCAGATATTTTGGCAATGATATCATGATCATCAGAACTCCAACCCTTCATGATCAAAGCAAATTCCGTCTGTCTCTTCTCCAAAGGCTTTCGATAGTACGTCTTCATGTACTTGCTGTGGCCTGTCAGTGCGTTTGCAGTGGAATCATTGATTTCATCAGTGACAAAAGTAGTGAAATAGGATCTAAGGGAATGCAGAGTAATGTCGTTTTGCTGATATTTTTTCCTGTTTGGAGTATCCAGGTTGCATTTTGTTCTGATAATTGAGAACTGATCCTCAAAGTCCTTTAGCGAATATTTTGTAAAGTTCTTTACAAAAATTGTCTGGCCTGAAACAATGTTCTTTGTCTTGATAAGCTGCTGAACCCTTTTGGAATTCACAGGAGACAAAAAGGTTTCTCTGCCAATCTGAAACTTTGCAATTCTTGGAGGAATTTTTATTCGGACTGGATACTCGTCAAAGTGAAGCATCTCAGGTTCCAACATCAACACTTCAGTCTCCCGAAGTCCTGCACCTACCAGGGTAGACATGTAGGTCTGAAAGTTAGACGAGTCAGGACTTAAATAAAGAAATTTTGTTATTCGATCATCTGCTATGCATCTTGAGCGATGCCATCAAATGTTGTAAGAGAAACAAATTTTAACGTATGACATTCTATAAATGCAAATTCAATGAAGAACCCTTTGAAGGATATTGAACTGCTTGCACGTACGATCCATACAATGTCATACTCACCAGCAAGGCATTTTTTCAGCAGGTTTTAAATCCTGTATTTTCTGGTAGATGCACTTAGATCATTTGATGCATCAGCTGCAATTGTTGCATATTATTGATTATGCAGCTGACAATCTCCGGATTTATGACCGCCATACATGACAAATGAATTGTCAATCATACATGTTTTGAGGATAACAAGATAGCATATTTATTCAAAACGATAGCATGATAGCAATATGGAACAATGGTTATATAATGATATCATGATATTATCAATATGAAAATAAAAACAGCGTACGGAATAGCAATGATTGCGGCTCTCTTCATGAGCGTTGCAACGATTCCGACAGACAACGCATTTGCCGAAAAGGCAGTTGTGGATGAAATCTCAAGCAGCTTCAAACGTGCTGACTTTATCCATAATGCGGAAGGAACTGCAAAGGTCATCACACACGATGACTGGTCACAGGTACTACAATTTGGAAGCAATTTCAAATCTACTTCAGGTCCAGACGTCTACGTATATCTGGCCAGTGATGAAAGAGCATCAGATTTTGTTAATCTCGGAATGATACAATCCAATGAGGGTGCGCAAGAATATTCAATACCTGCAGGAACAGATCTAAACGAATACGACAAAATCTTGATTTGGTGTCAAGCATTTGGCGTTTTGTTTGGATCAGCAGATCTTCCCGAATACACTGCAAGTCCGGCAACAACATCAGAAAATAATTATGCAATGAAGGAAAAGATGCAGCAAAAAGAAGAATCCATGATGATGATGGAAAAAGAGGCAATAATGCAGCAAAAGGAAACTCACAGTCAGAACATATCCGAAGACAGGATCTTCATCAAAGGCAAACTCACTGCACCAGCAGATGACAAGCCGTTTGGCGGGAATATAGTCGGAGACTATAACGTCAGGGTACGAGACGGTGAACAACTTCGAGTCTTTGCAACTTTTGAAAATACCAAACCTGATTCAACCGTATTGGAAGGTTGGTTGGTGGACATGGATTCAGACTACAAGCTAAGCCTAGGCAAGACAAATGCTCAAGGCAAGCTGATATTCACAGAAAGAATGGTAAATCCCTGGATTTATGACGTTCTTGTGATTACCGAGGAACCCATAGGAGACTTTGATCCCACACCAAACAAGCCAGCAGGCGGAATTCTCTTAGAAGGACCGTTTGGACAATAATTATTTTTTAAAAAGATAATTGTTCAAGATTCTTTTTTTATTTTACATTCAAGATACTAACGTCCCCACATGTTGGAAAACGTTTTAGAAATTGTCCTAATTAAAATAATTTTAGAACATGACTCATTAAAAAAAGATTGAACTGATAAAAAATTGGAAAGAGGTTTTAAATCAAACATGTGACTTTGCCAGACAGACTCAAAACGTATTCAGGGAAACATGCAGAATCCCACAATCAGGCCTCCCGTAATCGACAAAAAGGATTATCTTACACATTCTGCTTTTCCATAATCTTTGCATGTGGTGGTGTCAATTGACAGTACTATTTCCAGACACATCCATTTCATTCGAACATCCACCAGACATTTTGACTTGATATTCACAGATTAAAAGAAATTATCAGCATGTATCACATCAAACCACATCTCAGAACACTTTATGACCATGTTACAATGAGAAAGAGAAAACGATTCCCGAAATTTATGACATGAATCCAAAAACATGGCTAAAGCCATTTCAAAGATCCAGTGTCTTCTATCTGCTGAAAATGGGCCTGTTCTATCAGGGATTAGGCCTGATTTTGATGTATGTGGGCTCTTTTTTTGCAACAAGCGTAATTTCGGACTATGAGATTCCTCAGTTTCCAGTATCAGTATCCCTTGCACTAAGCTCAGGACTGCTAGAAGAATCCATATTCTTTGGAATTCCGTATTACATGACGGGCAGTCCGCACATACTTTTGGGATCAGGAATCGTATGGTCTATCGCACATTTGTTTAGTTCAGGCATATTTTCACTTGATGCATTGTCATATGGTGGATTTTTGTTTACGATCCCATACATGTTTTTCACCATAAGAGTATGGATCAGCAAGAAAGGATGGTTCGCCATAGTGTTTCACTCTGCATGGAATTTTGCTTTGCTGAGCATATACTGCATGTTGGGATTACGTCAATGCAGCGTTTTCAATGACGTCACAGACGTTCTAAACTTGATCATGGCAGTGTCTGCAGGGACGATTGTCTACCTAACACATACAAACAAGAAAAAAGACGTCAATCGATTTTTGTATCTCGTACCGGTGACAGTAATTTTGATTGCAATTGCAATCTTGTTTTCAACTGAAATTACTTTTTAAAATTCTTCTTGAACTCGCCGTATGATTTCATTATGTTTTCCATGTATTCGTCCAAATTTTTTCTCATCCCGGGAAGTTCGCGGTAAAGTTCGATCCAAAGTTTTTGATAGTGCGGATATGACGACAGCATCATGGAGCTAAAGAATACCTGCATGTCACGAGATACCGAATCATCACCCCTTCTTGTTTTTTCAATCTGCTCCTCAACTGCGCCAAAGTAGGTCATAAATTTTCTAAAGACATGTTTTGATTTTTTCAAATTTTTAATTGACACGTCAAATCCTTCTGCTGCGAGATCTTTTTGGAATTCCTCACGGTCAATCCAGATTAGAAAATAATTTTCAATTTTATCTGCAAACTCTTCATCCTGTCGACATGCGTCAATCATCCCGTAGATTGTGGGTCCATACTCAATTTTTTTTCTGCCCTTTTCAGTTGATTCGTAGACCCTGATCTTGCCCGCATTGTGTAGCTGCTTAAAGTGTCGGTGAATTGTACTCATTGGTATTCGTGTTTTACTGTTTGTAGAGTAAAGGGTTTGAGGTCCGTTATCCATTATCGCTTTGAATATGTCCAACGAAGTCCGAATAGCCGTGGATATGTTCACCATATTACACATATTTGAAAATAATGGATATATTCATTTGTACGGATATATTAGTATGAAGCGTGCTTTCGTCTTGGTTCTCATCATCATCATAGGATTTACACCTTATGCGTCAGCTGCTCAGCTTGATGCCAAACTGCTGTCCGGTGAGGATTTTACAGAACCTTCATTTCAGTTTTTGAGAATTGTGTATATCGAATATCCCGACGGCGGAGAAATTTCAAAGTTATTGCAGGGGACAAAACAGACAATTTCTTTTGATGCAGACAGCAGTACTCCAGGAATAAGTAATCTAGTCGCACAGCTAAACCATAATCTGCAAGCAGATGCAAGCAGCATCGTTGTTACGAATGTGAAAGTAAATTATCAGGCAATGCTGCATGGCAATGAAGACCATGCGGTGATTGAATACAAGATGGACATGATCCCGACCATTGCAAACCACATCATTGCAAAGTCAACAGACAAGAGCATCATAGATGCAAGCTGGAGGGGACTATCCGTTAACGAATCAATTGAAATTGAAACAGCATACGGAATATTTGATGTCAACGACCCAAGGTCCGCACTGGACGTGATGATCCCAGATGTTTCAAAGAAACTCAAAGATGTGAAGATAATTGAACTGCCACTAGTGAATGCAGGTGGAATATTGGAATTGCCACTGTTCAGATGGCATTCTCTTTTTGACAACACCGCAATAATTCCAGGCGCAGTGGAATACAAGTATACGGGGGAAAATGTCATCACACATTATTCCATGGGCGAATGCAGCATAGATGTGGGACTGTGCGGGGACAGGAAATGGACTGAGGACGTAGTTCTTGACAAGAGGTACACAGTCAGAATAATTGAATCTCGTGATGACGCGACAATCATGATAGAGGGATACGTGGATACCACCCACATTAAAGGAATCGAAGTGTTTCAAACGGATCTCAAATCAGTGGTAACGCAAAAGCCAGATACTGACGAATTTCCGGCCACAGTAATGTACGGGATGGCAGGATTTGCGATAATCGGTACAATAGTCATGTTTGTCGTAAGCAATCAAAAGATCAAAAAGGGTAAAGACGAAGGTCAGACAGGCATAGATCCCGCAGATCTGAGGGCATATGAGACTAGCGAATCAGCAGGCAGCTACAAAACAAACAGAGGCGAATCAATTTTCGTATCAAAAGAAAAATCCCATATGGCGATATAAAAAACAGGAATTCTCACAGATACAAATCCATGCCAATGTTCAAAGAATAACACACATGTTGAAGTAAAAATTGATTTTGTCAATGTCAAAAATGATCAGGATGTTTGTCATGATAGAGTCATCATCTCCACAATACGCAAATACTGGAAATACACCCGCCGGTATCACGCAAATATATCGTGGCAACAATTGTAAAAATTTTTGAAAGGAGAAGAGAACTAATTCACAATCCAAATTAAGATTACGAAATGATCACTAGAACAGACTAAAATAAACTACTATCTGTGAACTGAATATACCGGATATGCACCCTTTACACCTGTTAAAAGACTAGGTTTTTCTTCAAAATAATAGCATTCAAAATTTTTCACAAATAGGTAAAGATCACCGCCGACAACAATTCCGTTTTTTTCTGCCTTACGGTTTATTTTGGCAGAAATGTTCACAGGAGGTCCAACAAGATCAGTGCCTGAGATATTAGTGGGGTTCATGATAGCTACTTTTCCATAATCTGCACTGACACGATAATTCAAAGAAGGTAAGCCTTCTTTTTCAAGATTTTCAGAAATAGACTTTTGTGCATCAGTCATTGCAATGATGCAGTCAATACAACTGTGAAAGATAAAACCACTTTTTTGTTCGGGTGCTTCAGGAAAATAAAAAAACAGACTGTCTCCGCAATTTTTAATGGCAACCCCACCAAATCTTTGCAGAATTTCCGACATTGAATTTAAAAAGGTTTCATAATACCTGGCCCATTGCATCTCATTCATGTTTGCAGAAATCTTTGTAGAGTTTACTATGTCAACAAATCCTACACAGTATTTTTCAGACAGGCCAGAAAACGTAACATTGAAGTGCGCAGAATCCCTCGCATGAGAGGTTGGATATTGATACATTTTTTTTTTCTTTTGATTGGGGATTTTTGAAACAGTAGTCCGTTACCCGATTGCTCGGTTTTTCATTCATGTTTCACTTACCTTGTTTTGATCTTTATTGTATTCTGATTGTTGCATTTCAACACCCGACTTCTTCAATTGGGCATCATAATTATCTATGATATGATCTTCTTCAACTGCCGTTATAACGTCGCCATCATCACCATCAACATGATTTAGATCCATCAGTTATCGGACAACTCCACTCTTACTAATCTGTCCTTATTCTTGCACCAGCAGTCAGGCGAACATGTAATAGATGATGTCAGTTGTCCATCAGCTCCACGATTCCCATCTTTTCAATTTTAGAATTCCCTACGTACGAATACCAGTTCTTGGCATATTTTTTGGAATTCGTCACATAGCGTATTTTTCCAACCTGTGCTCCGCAGATGCACACTCCCATCTTGAAAGGGATCTTGCTTTGTCCGCAGTAGGGACATGTCTTGTATTGCGAGTCATCGTTGCAGGCATCTTCAAAAGTTTCGGTGAATTCAGACCCTATTGTTTTTACATATTTTGCATTCATGCATCAACTTGCGTTTCACGATATATAGGCTGCCTGAGCACATTGTGCATAAAAAGCACAAATATACTCGGATAATACTTCAAGCAAGTAGGCAATCTTTAGACAATGATGCGGGCAAAAGCCATTTCAAAATTTCAAACAGTCGCAATGATGATTATGGTCATTTCAATGTCATCAATTGTCATTGCAAGAAGCAAGTAGGTTCTGAAATAAAATAGAGCACATCATCCTTTGAAAACACCATGCAATCAAACTCAAGTGTGTCACAAAACACCGAATTAGCATCCGTCCGTTCCCAAATTCCTTATTTTTACGGATGAATCATCAGTGGATGTTATATCAAAAAATTCGATCCGTCACCTATGGAAAGCATGCTAATTCTTGGAATCAGCATCATTTTTGCATTAATGACGGCTGCAAGTCCAGTCTTTGCAGATTCATCAGATATCAGTAAACAGACCACCATTTCAGAGGACTTTGAGAACAATCCTGTCGCACAAGACATCCTAAATAAAATTGAGAAAAGTGAAAGATGGATTGCCCAAATGGAGCAGAGAAACTTTGAATCCGTAGAAAAGCAAAAAGAACTAGAACAAAAAAGAGCAGAAACCAGGCAAATTCTAGAAGACAAGCTGGAAAAATGGGAGAAGATCTGGGAATATTATACATTTGACAAAATGCTTGAAAGGGCACTAGAAAGCAGTCCAGTAAAAGATACTGACAGCATATACGATCATCCGCTGAAATTTACAGCCTCAAAAATTAATGCAGGACGCGATGCACTACACAAGGTACTCCTTGAAGGAGGGGGGCCAGAAGAGGCAAGAGATGCTTTTGTAGATGCAGCTAAAATAACAAGGGAGGAAATGTTTGCCGTAAACAGTCTTGTCAACGTGATAAACAACAACGCATACTATAGCCAGCAGATTCTTTTTAATCCTGACGGTAGTTTTGAGGATACAGTTTCAGGAGATCAGTTAAGAAAGTATTATCATGACTACAGAGCAAACCCAGAATACCTGCAGGCAAATCCGTTTGATAAGATATCCTGGACTGACCTTTCCAAAGACAACCCAGATACGAAATGCAGGCAAGGCATGGTGTTGGTGTACAGAACACAGGCGGATGATTTCGTATGCACCACAGAGGGCACTGCAGAGATGTGGACACGTCATAAAATGGGAAATATTGTAACAGACACGCTATTAGAAACAATAGATCCAGCAGACATAAAAAAATTTCAGCAGGACCGAATTTTTGAGAAGGTGAAAAATCTCAATTCAAAAATTCAATCCATACAAAAGTACGACAATCTGAAGATGTCTGAAACAGAATCAAGGTATGACCTGATTTTCACAGACATGCAAGATGAACAAGATAACGAAGAGAGAAGAATAATCAAGACGTACAACGAGTCAGATTCAATGTCCGACAAGGCACTCAGTCAGAAAATAACAGACATCAGAGAGAAATACGGCCATCTTGAGGAGACAGTCACTAAAGAAAAAGCGCATATTTTGGAGATTTTGGAAAAACAGCATCAGAGAAATATAGAGGAATTTGTAAAAAGATTCGAATCAGATTCAGAAATCAAAACGACATGGAATTCACAGAATCCCACCTTTGAAGTAAAAATGTCATCATAGCAGAGAGAAGATGCGTTTGGCAACAATACAACCATGATCAAACTAAGATGAGAGATGATTTGGCAAAAGATACATATTTTTGAACAACGTCAAAATGCAAACATTTGTTTAGAATGCTTTATGAGTCCCACACTACAAAACGATTTGATTCGAATTGTCATCTCAAAGCAGGAAAAAATGGACAGGATACGCAATTACATCTGCAATAATCATCTCACTGATGATCATAACGATTGGAATCTATAGTTTTGAAGAGGAGAACCTCAAGAATATCATTACCAAAAATCAAGTCGAGATTCAAGAAATCATTACAAAGTCGATATCCAAAAACATAAGCTCCGAGCTGGAACTGATTACATTTGAGCTTGCCCTTCTTGCGGAATCAGGACAATTACAAGATGATCTAGGTACAAAGGAGTCAAATCAGTTGATAAGTCAAACATTTGACCGTCTAAATTCCATTTCACCAACCGCACAAATTCTTGCCCTTGACAAGGACTTCAAAGTGCTGTCACAGGCCAGTAAAATTCACAACTCATTTGTCGGTGCAACAGTCAAAGGACTTCCTGATCTAATTGATTCAGAAGAAAACAAGACAAAGTCCGAATCAAAAATACTCTCCATAAACACATCTCTGTTTGATGAACCCGAAATTGCAATCACATTTCCAATAGTAAACAAGGAAACAAACATCAGCAACGGGTTGCTTCTCGTAACACTTCCATCAAGTGAATTTTTTAAGAGACACGGAAACATCTATGACGTCGAGTCTCAATTTCTAATGGTCATGGATGAGAACAACGTACTGCTCATCCACCCCAACATGGAAAACGTGGGAAAGAACTTTTTTGACGATGAGATTCAGCATGACATCAGTTACAATTCCGCGTTAAATGAGTATATCACGCACGTTTTAGAAGGAAACCTGTCCACAGTAATTGTCACACTAGAGGACAACATAGGAGAGAGGATAAATTCAGCAATTCCTGTAACTGTCAACGGTAAAAATGAATTTGTTTTCGGAGTAGTAACTCCAACGCAATCAATAAATCAAGAGATTGATGAAATCATATTTCTCACAAAGATACAAACAGTTTTCCTGCTAATGTCCACCATTGCCGTCTTGTTGGTGTTCATGCTAAAGCGTTCACAAAGCTTCAAAAAAGAAAAGCTCACAGTAATAGGACAGCTTTCCTCCAACATTGCTCACGACATACGCAACCCGCTGGGCACGATTAAAAATGCAGGAGTGATAATAGAAAAGGAAAACAATTCCCAAAACAAGATCATCTCAAGGGAGATAAACCGCATTAATTTGTCTGTTAGACGTATTTCACATCAGATTGAGGAAGTGTTAAACTATGTAAGAACAACGCCGATGATCCTAAAACAGCACTCCATCAGCCAAACAATTCAAGAAGCAGTAGACACACTAGATGTTCCGCCAGACATCAAAATCAACATTCCGAATAACGATGTATCAATAAGAATTGATCATGAAAAGATGCTAATTGTGTTTGTGAACATAGTTTTGAATGCAATACAATCGATTGGAAAAAACGAAGGGAATGTTACAATCAGCATACGTGAAACTTTTTCCAATGTCACCATTGAATTTGAAAACTCCGGTCCCAACATACCGGCAAAGGATCTGAAGCATATTTTTGACACATTGTTCACCACCAAGCTTGAAGGAACAGGACTCGGACTATCCAGCTGTAAAAACATCATAGAGCAGCACAAAGGAACCATACATGTAGTCACAAACCCAGTCATGTTTTCAATTAAGCTGCCAAATGAGCATTCTAATACCGAATGAAGGGTAATTGTTTGTGAGATAGTGATGTCAAGCCCCAGAATATTATTAGTTGATGATGATACTCAATTTCTAGAGGCAACAGAATACATGCTGAAGTATGAGAATTACCAGGTAGTCACGGCTAAAAACGGCGAAGAGGCAGTCAAAAAGTACAAAGAATCACCCACAGACATCGTTTTGATGGATTTGAAGATGCCCGTAATGAACGGATATGATGCGTTTTTTAAAATAAAAAAGGACAGTCCAGACGCAAAAATCGTGTTTACATCATCATACACCATCAACAACGAGGAATTTGAAAAGGCAGAGGCAGAAGGGTTGTTCGGATTACTCACCAAGCCGTTTGATCTCAATGAATTAAACAGCATCATCACCTCAATAAAGTAACAGAATCAATCAATCTCAGACTTTCTCAGGATGCTATATCGTTGATAAAAGTATTTTTTTGATTCTTTGAAAAAAATTATAAACCATTTCTTCAACCCTGCATCGCCATCAAATATTTCATCCAAACCGTGAATTCCCGCAGTCAGGGTATCATCTTTTTGAACTGGTCGATAAAGCAAGTTAATGTAAAACCAGTACGACATCTGTTCTGCAAGATTGTCTTCTTCAATATGTTCAAAATTTCGCTGGTATTTTATGTGAATATACGACATCAGCTCATAAAATGGAATTCCCTGCTGAACCTGAATTTGAGGATTGTCAGCAAGTAATCCGCCTGCCAAAAGTCTTATTCCATATACCCTGCTGCCAATTTTTGACTTTACGTATTCCCATTTGCCAAAAACTTTTGGCAACACCTTGAAATATTTTTTGGCAAGATTGTCAATCTCATTGTTCTCAAGGGCCAACACATCTATGCAGTACAAAACACCATACAATGACAATCTGTACTTGTCAGCAGTTCCGGTCTTGAAGCTTTTTCCATCCTTTACTACCAGTCCCAGATCCAAAATTCCATCAGAATGTTTTCCCTTGTCCTTTCTGCCGACAATTAGTCGCCTGTAGATTTTTTCACGTTCGCGCAGCTTGGACATGCCATTTGGCACGGATATTTTTGCCAGCTCCCAAATCGTCATTGATTCATTTTTACTCATTATTTTCAGAAGATTCTGAACGTTTTGCTGGTGCTTGCTTAACACGGATTTTCTTTCATCAGGGGAACCATAGTGTGCATGTGCGCTAGGACGGAGATACAGCTTGTAATTTTGCAGATTTCCATATGTGACATCACTTTCCAGAGGCATACCGTAATACGGTATCTCTTGTTATATATAACTCAGGCTTAGTTCGGTCATGAAGCAGCAAATCATGCACAACTGGCAACACTCGCCTTCTAAAATTCAGGTTGCAAGCAATCCTGTAAAAGCAGTGTCAAAACCCTTGCAACAGACAAAACAAGATGTTTTTTCCATCGAGGACTTGATGGGCCTGTCTTGGATTTTGTTTGAGGAGAAAGACTAAGATGCCAGCATTGTCTGCATGCCCCAGCAGTCAGATTGTGCGTTACAGGATGATTTGTAATCTTGGAGAACTGCATAGCCAGAACAGACCTGAGGAGATGACTTGATGATGTCTTTGGATGACAGATTTTTTTCCAGAGGCGGATTTTCATCCTCATGTTTGGATTACACAGGAGTATCAAATGATGCAGACATGATGGATGATTTGTGTCAGAACGATGCAACATGTAACAAGTTGATTGCAAGTCAGGCCAAATCAAGAAGAGGTCATAAGAAATCAAAGTGTGGTTTTTCAACATGAATTCAATTTTTGCATCAGAAATATCAAAAATGAACAGCATAAAAAATACGAAAGGTCTGGCAACATTGTTCTTTTTTGGAGCGATGCTAAGCGTGTCAGTTTTACTGCTGGATGCGCCGGCGTTTGCAGAGCCATCTCAAACTACAACAACAAGACTAGATGATGATACAAGTCTTCAAAAGACAGTCACCGTCATGAACATACCTGAGAACAACACCCTGCCATGGGGAACAGTAAATGGTAAAATCAACGACCCGACTCAAGGGCATCCGGTGATCATTCAGTTCTTCAAGTCAGCTGAGGAAGATCCGGTTCACGTGGCACAGGTCGACATAAAGGGTGACGACTCATTTGAATACAGATTCAGAGTGCTGTCAATAGATGAAGGTCAGACTACCCACTTTTTTGAGGGAGATTACATTGTCAAAATCTTCAAGGTGATAAATACACCAAGAGAGAATCTAGAAGCAGTCTAGATTTTCTTTATCTATTTTTTTATCAAAATTTGGATCATATGGATTGAGGTTTAAAGTGAGGGGGGAATCAGTCTCAAACCAAGAATTTTGACATGAGTTAAGATATGAGGAGAATATGGCAAAATCAGAGATACAAAACGATTGTATCTGATTTCCAACCTCAGATAGGGTTTTGAGCGTATTTCAACTTAATAACTAGTCAACATAACTCCAAAAAATGTCCAAAACAGAGTCAAGAAAAATTCTCAAAGATGCCCCAATAATGTGGAGAAGGATCAACTCAATTGGAATCATTTTAGATTGCAACTCAACATATGCTGCAAATATGGGATATGACAAATCAGAGATACTAGGCAAGGCAATATTTGCACACGTTCCCAAAGAGTCATGGGAGGACATGAACAACTCCCTAAAAACATGGTTTGAAACAGGAAAGGTCACATCTAGAAAGATTACGTTTGTCAGACAAGACAAAAGTACATTCACAGTATTGCTGCAAGCTACCAGCCTTTACGATGAAAACAAAAATTTGGTTGGAAGTAACACGGTAATTTTTGACTTGACACAGATGACAGATGAAAAAATAAAAGAGTACGAGGAATTCTTTAGACAGTCAAACAAGCGACTAGATGAAATTAAGAGTAATGAATACGACAAGATGGATGAGGACTCAAAATCAGAGTACAACGGCCTTAAGAAAATGTTTGAGATGCTGTCCACTGTCAACTTGAAAGAGCTGAAATAATCAGTTAGTAAATCACACACGCTTGTCTTTGATTGACTCTTGTATTTCGTCAAATACTTTTTTGACTTCAGTTACTGCCGCACCATCTTCCAACGTACTAAGATCCCCAATCACATCACCGGTTCCAATTGCCTTGAGCAGTCTTCTCATTATCTTTCCACTGCGCGTCTTTGGAAGTCTTGAGACAAAATAGATTTGCTTTGGCGTCGCAATTGTACCTATATCAGACCGAATCTTATCAGAAAGTTCCTTTTGCAATATATCCAAATCAGATTTCAATCCGTATCTTAGTACAACAAATGCGACGATTACCTCTCCCTTGATATCATCAGGAATCCCGCATGCCGCAGATTCTGCGACGCTGTCATGAGATACAATACAGCTCTCAAGTTCGGCCGTACCAATTCGGTGACCTGCCACCTTTAGAACATCGTCTGCACGTCCAAGCAGCCAGACGTATCCATCTTTATCCCTTAATGCATAGTCTCCAGAGTAGTAACGGTTTTCATATTTTGACCAGTATACCTTGCGGTATTTTTCATCATCTCCCCACAATGTCAAAAGCATTCCAGGCCACGGATTGTTGATTATAAGATAACCCTTTGTGTCAGGTGAAACGACATCTCCATTCTCATCAACAACATCAAGGCTTACGCCTGGAATCGGGCGTGTTCCAGAACCGGGCTTTAGCGGAATAGTCTCCAGTCCAGGAAGAGGTGAGATCAGCATCCCTCCCGTCTCTGTCTGCCACCAGGTATCGATGATGGGACATCTTTCCTTTCCAATTGTCTTAAAATACCATTTCCAGACTTCGGGATTGATTGGCTCACCCACAGTTCCAAGCAATCGTAATGATGAAAGATCAAACGAGTTAGGAATGTCATTGCCAAATTTCATAAACATTCGCAAGGCAGTAGGAGTAGTGTAGAAGATTGTAACCTTGTATTTTTGCAGGATATCCCACATTCTTGATTCATCAGGGTAATCAGGTGCACCCTCATACATTATCTGAGTTGCACCGTGAAGCAGCGGAGCATACACGACATAGCTGTGACCGGTGACCCAGCCAATATCAGCAGTGCAAAAAAATACATCGGAATCCTTAATGTCAAATGCCCACTTGAATGTGGAATGCAAGTGAGTCAGATATCCCCCAGTACCGTGTAATACTCCCTTTGGCTTTCCGGTAGTTCCAGAGGTATACAAAATAAAAAGCGGATGAGTGCTGTCCAATTTTTCTGCATCACATGAGCTTGATGCCAAACTCATCAAGTCATTCCAAAGCTTGTCTTTAGTCGACATTGAAATTTTATTTTTTGCCCTTTCAAGAATAATGACATGATCAACAAAGTCAATGCCGTCTATTGCCTCATCTACAACATCCTTGAGTTTCACTATTTTTCCTCGCCGGTATCCGCCATCAGCTGTTATGATGACCTTGGATTTGGAATCATTTACACGATCTCTAATGGATGCGGCACTAAACCCAGAAAAGATTACGGTGTGTATTGCGCCTATCCTTGCACATGCAAGCATCGAGATTGGCAGTTCAGGAACCATTGGAAGGTAAACAGTGACACGATCACCTTTTTGCACACCAAGTGATTTGAGGACGTTGGCAAACTTTTGAACCTGGACAAACATTTCAGAATATGTGACAGCCCTAGACTCTCCATTTTCGCCCTCCCAGATAATTGCAGGCTTGTCAGCCTTTGAATTTTGATGAATGTCAAGGGTATTGTATGACGCGTTAATCTTACCTCCAACAAACCACTTGGCAAACGGAGGATTCCAATCCAAGGTATTAGTCCAGGGAGAGAACCATGAAAGATTTTTTGCCTGAGCATTCCAAAAGGAAACAAAGTCAGAATCAGCCTTTTTTCTTAAATCATTATTATTATTTCCCAGCCCAATATCAAACGTCTCAGACATCAAAAAAACATAGGATGTACAACTACATTACATTTTTGCTAGAAATACAATAAAAAGATGAATGGGATCAAAACTACCGAAATACTTGTAGTGTGCAACAGGAGTTCAATCACCAAGGACCCGTACAAGTGAAGTCTAGAGATTTTCTAAACCATGCAGCAGCCTGAAAATATGGCACATGATTCACACATGCAACATTATTCTCTGCAGATAAGTGACACATCATACACAATAGCGGATGAAAGCATGAAGATGAATGGGATTGAAGATTTATCTAAGGAGATAAACTCCACATCATTGCAAATACAGGTAGACAGATAGATTTTGTAAGATAGAAAACCAATAAGCCCCTGATCACAATCATAATTTATCAATATGCCAATTCTCATCAAACAGAAACAACAATGGAATCCCTTATGAAGATGAATTATTTAAAAAACATATGAGAATGCCGAAACAATTTTTGGCGATTCCGTTGATTTTATTTCTGATATCTGTTGTTTTCGTCAGTTCAGATAGTCAAACAGCATATGCGTGCAGCTGCATGCAGTCACTATCACCTGACGAGGAATTTCCAAAATATGATGCAGTATTTTCAGGCAGGGTTGCAGAAATCAAAAATGAGAATCCCCTTTCCAAGGGGGATTTCGCTTCTGAGTCGCTCTACGTCACATTTGATGTGGATAAAGAGTGGAAGGGATTCAAGGCAGATAGCTTGATCATCAAGACTTCAAATTCATCAGCTTCATGCGGATTCCCGTTTGAGGAAGACCAAGAATACATCGTTTATGCGACGCATTCCAAAGAATTTCCATTTGAATTACTTGAAACAAACATGTGCAGCAGAACAGGTCTCATTTCAGATGCAATTGAAGAATTCGACGAGTTGGGTCCAGGAGTTTCAGTCAAACCTGAAATCAGACATCCAACACCACTGTCGCCCCTAAAACAATTCAGCAGCGGCATACCTGCAGAAGAGATACGATGTAAGGAAGGATTGAACCGTCTCATGAAGTATGATGGCACGCCAATATGCATTAAATCAGAATCAATTGAAGAATTATACAAGAGAGGATTCATCGATATTCCAATCACAAGCACAGGATTCGAGTATGATTTAGATGAATATTCGGATGAGGACACTTACGGATCATCCACACCTCCAAAATGGCACGAGATTCCAGTACATGTGTACGAGGTATGGAATTCACAGGGAATCATAATTCATGGGGATGTAGACAAACCAGAAGATGGTGATGAAAAGCACGTAGTAAAGATACAGATCAAAGACCAGCATGGAGACATAATCGATACCAATCATGTACGGCCATAGGATTCAGGCAAATTCGTTGACGGTACAACCAAGTTCATTTTTGGCATTGCAGGAACTGATCCAAGATGGGAAAATGTCACATCATACGATGTTTCTGCATTTTACAAGCATTCTAGTTTACTGTCTTCTTCTTCTTCTTTTTTAAAAGAAAACGACATTACACTTGACAAGAATCAAATTCCGTTAAATTCAGAACAAATTTCAAACTTGTCACACGATGAAATAATTCAGACCATAACAAAATGGAATGAACTGGGAGGGGTTGTTCCATTTACCGTATTATCCATAACTGGCATGGAGGACAGATACGAGCTGGGAGATCCCATACATTTTGCAGTACAAAAGTCAGGATACGGGAATCCATGTCCAAATCAAGGGGTGGTTTTCTTTAATGACAATACAAAAGAGCACATCAGATCAGAGTTGTACATGGAATTTTGTAACATAGGCAAAGAAGATGAAATTGCAGAGCCATATGACTATCTGATACCGTATAACATGGATAAATTTTTGGAGATACCGCCAATAACAGAATCAGGAGATTACGTAATGGTGGCAAGATCAGATAACAATTCAAAACACATAGAGAGGTTCACAGTGTTTGATTCAGACCATGATTATGCCTTTGAGAAAAAACTGGTTTATTCCATGCAGAAGGACTCCACATCAAACAAAAGAACGATGGAAATTGATCTGACGACGGGGGAAATGTCAACAGAGAACCCGAACGACAGAACAATCACAGAATCAGTCCTGTATTCAGAAACACTAGTGCAGCTAAACTCAGAAATTGCAAAAAACAGATTCATTACAAATCCATTTACAAACCAAATGTATGGGGATTTTTGTGATACGTGTAATCTGGGAAATATCGCATTGCTCATTGATGATGTGACGGCACACCACATTGCATGGGACCACAAGTCATTGGAAAAGCAATCATCATCTCAGATCGGACAAGGATCCCCTGAAAATGGGACTTACTCTGCATACTTTAGTTTGGTAGACTGCATATCCGCAAAAAACGGCTTTGACACAAATTGGATTTCAGATTCTGCATCTCGGACATCTGAGAAAAAATATACGAACTCTGAGCAGACCTGCAATGAATTGGTAGAGGAATCATATCGCACAGATTCATTTTCCACAGGTCATGATCCAAACTATGATCTCCTAGTCAATGGCAAAATAACACCTGTAATGAATCACCCTTCATCACCTCCCAATTCTGGAAATCAGGCAGACATACACGAGCATGCATCCATACTAGTCAACATATTCGGGGACAAAGTTGACTTTTCAAGACATGAATACCAGATAAAATCTCTCAGGATACATTTTGAAGCAAATGACGGTACCACAATTCACAGGCATTCAACTGGAGTGAGCCTAGGATACCTGTTTGAATCATTTGGCGTGGGCCTTGATGAAAAATGCTACGTGTTTGTTGACGGTAAGAAATTCTGTAGCAATGACGAATATTCACTCAATTTCTACATAAATGATCAGCAGGTAGAATCCATTACAGATTATGTTGTAAATCAAGACGACAGAATACTGATTTCGTATGGAGCAGAGACAGAAGAGGGAATAGTAAAGCATCTGGAAGAACTGAACTTGCAAGAAATAACATCTCGAGGTTAAATAATGCGCATCCAACATCAATTAGCAAGATTTCTGGCAATAGTAATAAAATCACCCCAATCATTACAAACGAAATACAGTATGTACGAGTCATCACCCACGGGAGTTCAGGAACTGAACTTTTCTACGAGTAGATTAAATCAGCAACTGAGCAAAATGATCCAAAAAAGTTAGATCCGTTTCAAGTTATCATCAGAGTCAGATAGGTGTCTGTAGAATTTAAAACCAAAATCATTTGAGTTTAAGGCATCATCATCTTCAAGAAATTTTTTCTCACCACCAGTATTATCTGAGATGCACAATACAATTGGCGCAGTGATTGCAGTAATGCTTGCTGAAATAATCACAATAAGTAATATCAGAATTCTTGTTTTCAACTGTTCAGTCGAAAATTATGGCATTCATAAAGAATTCACGCCATTCTCAAAAATTAGAAAAAAATACTGAAAAATAATTTCTTTACAACCAAAAGTGATGGATGTTTAGATGATTTGGCAAAATCTGCCCACGCCATACACAACCCAGTTCAGAGTTGTTCCTTTATTGTTCCACAGTACTGGAAACCAAGAACATGTCATCATAGTTGCCCTCTTGGAAATAGTGTAAAACAATGAATGTTTTCAGTAACTCCAGATCTGATCCTGTAATCGCATATGTGAATCCGTCTAGAATGAATTCAACGTCATAATCATGAAATTTTTCAGGCTGTTTGCTGTTTTCATCCATTGCACTGCCGCCAATTCTAATCACAGTATCGTCAATCTGCCAAAATTCTGAATTGGGTTTCGCCATATTCGAAAAAGACTTTTGGTCTTGTGCAGATACGTTTCTTACCTCAAAGGAGATGTCCTGATGGTATAATGAGCCAAAATCAGAATACCTTGCATTTACTCGGTTATGATGAGAACTGATTTCTGCCAAGGCAAGTCCTGCAAAATCTACAGGAATCTCCGGATGGTTGGGATTTATTTTCTCATACGAGTCAACTAGGATTTGAGAACCGTGACGAATTTCTTGCATTGACATGATACGTCCAACTCCGATGACTCCATTTTCCTGCATGGTCCAGACAGGAGGCTCCACGTATAGAGAGCCATAATCGTCAATTGACAGATCAAGGTATGGCAGACCCAGAGGAGAATCAGTCATCACAGGATACGGATACATGTTTGCACCATCGATTGGTCGATACATGGAACCCCAACAAGGATCCTCCATTCTTTTTCGTCCTTCATCAGGCCAGTATTTTACCTGACAGTGAACACCAACTGATAATGAACTATATGCCCTGAATGCTGAGACATCATCTGCATCTCCACCCAATTCTTCAGGTAGACGAATCAGGATGAATTTCTGAAAGACGTCTCTATTTGCAACATCTCCCGGATTGGGATAGTAGAAAAATTCCATAGTGTTTGGTTTCATCGTCCTTACTTTAGAAAAGTCAAAATCAGATTCAGTGATGTCAGTTTCATCAATTTCGGTTTCAAAAGTTTCAATTATGCACATGTCGCCATTTCGAACTCCGTCTTTTTCTGCACAAAGTCTATCGAGATTCATCGAATCAACTACAAAGAATACAAGAATGGATGCAACAGCAATTGCAGAAACTGCCAAGAATCTAGTTTTCATTTTCCAATCTCCACACATTCAAGTTCTGAAATCTGTTGTGATAAAAGATCTTCAAATGAGTGACAGACTTGATCTTTGTCAATTTGGATGTAATGCTCTCCAATTTGGACATCAGGTTCCACACCATATGTGTCATAGTGAAAAAAAGTGAAATCTTTGTCATTATGATGAATTGCATCCCAGACAGGATTTTCTATGCATGTAATTTCCATTATTGAGCAAACTTGCAGTGCAGCAGTTCCACTGATTTGAACCCCACTGTACTCAAAGGCAGGAGTCCACCCAATTCGTCTTTCATTATCCTCAGCAATCCGGAAATTGTCTAAAATTATATTTCCGTTAATTGTTCCCGTGATACGATAACTTTTGCCATCAGTAGAATTAACTTTTGCATCAAATCCCATACGAGGAGGCAATGAAGGTATAATGCCACTCCAATCGACCTCTATCTCATGAGCAGGAACAATACCAAGTTCAAGTAGTTTTTCTTCAGAATGTGATTTTATCAAAAAAACTCCAAGGCCATCAAAAAAATTCTCCTCATGATTTCGAAAATTCTCATAGTATTGAACCAATGAATCCCCGTCTAGATTTTTCCAGTAACTCAACGACTTTTCATGAAAGATGTTTTCATTTTTTAATTCCTTTGGATTCCTTTCTAACAATTCTTCCACACACTTATCAAAATCATCTGCGTTGATACTATCATCCATACTAATCCACTCAAGTGAATATGGCACATCTCTATCAAACATTGACGAATATCTGATCAAGTGCTTGATCATATTCTCAGTACAAATTTGGGGAATGTCAAATCCCCAGAATGCGGGATGCCTGTTTCCGGGACCGCCAAATGTCTCTTCAAAGTCATCATCAGGGTTTAATCGTTCAGATATCACATCAAAACAATTTTCTTCTGAAAGATATTCAAGAACATTACCTCTTACGGTGTATTGACTTTGTATGCCATTAGGAGTGCAATGGACAAAGATATCTGTTGGAATCCCGAAATGATAAGTTGTTTTTAGCATAATCCATTGATCCTGTGAGGTTCCAGATTGAAATCCTATTTCATAGCTGTATGCACCATCTGGAAATACGGAAACGCCATAATCCCCATATTTTTCATAGAACATGCTAATCTCAGGTATCTGTTTCAGTTCTTCAACATGGTTTTCGGGGTAATCGTCAAATGGTTTTGTCTTTACAGTTAATGCAAGAATTACAACCACTGCAACCATTATTGTAGTAATTATCAAAAGTCTGGTCTTCATTTTCTATTTCTCCAAAATGCAAAACAAATCACGGCAATTCCGGCATACAGCATCAATGACCAGAACAACCAGTACGGATCGTTTATCGCTTCATCTATTGGCATATATCCCATTTGGAACTTTGTCCCATGCCCATCACTCGGAACCACATCCACCATATGTTCAAATGGAAATGGCTTGTTCCAAAATGTCGAACTGTGTGAAATTGGCAGATATCTAAAAAAGTTTACAAGCCCAAAGACAAGCATTCCAATTCCAATAACCATCGATATCATGATCTTCATTTTAAATCACCATTGGATTTTATTTTATCATTATCAACCACAACAACCTCAATATCAAAAGGCGGAGACAATGCAGACGGGTTGTCTACACTTTCCCACGCAAAGGCAACTATTTCATAAATACCAGATTCTATAGGTACCCACGATGATTCTAGTGATTTTGACGAGGAATATCTGTTTGGACATACCTCATCTCCGCAAATGTATGGATTGTCAGTACTCCATTGGTCATAGCATATTTTGTCTCCACAGACATAAGACCCGGGGTTATCAGATAAATTAACTTGAAGTCCCTCCATCCAATTTAACAATACAGTCTCCCTTTTTTCATTCATGATTTGAATGAGGATTACGTATTGGGTATTGAGATAATTCGTATGATAGTCAACTTTGATTATTGACAGTTCGTTAGCCTTTATTGTCATAGAGTCATCCATGCCCAAAATCGTCACGCCGTCCAATGGAAGTCGCTCAAGCGGACCTCGGCCTAACGCATATGAATATTGGACTTTTAAAACATCTGCAGCATCCAAAAAGATTGGCTCTATGAAACTAACGTACAGAGATTCCAAAAATCCCGGAGTGCCGTGTTCAGTAGGATTCCAACTGCACGTTTGCAAATCAAAAGAATGCGTGTGATTGTATAATCCAATTGAAGGAACTACGCTATCAGTTCCAATATGAATGCAGTTTTGCACCCAGTCAGATTTCTTCAACTCTTTGTCTTGCCATGACAAGTAGTATTGATCAGCAACTAGTAAAGACGTCATGATCATGGTAATTATTCCCATTATTATCAAGAGTCTAATCTTCATTTTCTTATCGCCTTCATTTTCTTATCGCCTTCACTTTATCTCAAACCATGTGTCGTCTTTCCAAGTGTGCTCTCCTGCAACAAAGGTTGCTGTCATCTTTCGAGAGGACGATTCAACCCGATGTTCGTCATCAAAATTCTCAAATGTCATCGGGTCCCAGTAGAAGGGTCTTACCAGAAGCATCTTTGATCCTGGTTCTATAGTAATTGAGTTACCTGACTCGTTTCTTGCATCAATCCCGTAGAAATGTGAATAATAGCCTTTAGAGTCTGCCCTTATTGCCTTGATTAGAAGATTCATAGGTTCATTCAACACAATTGGATGCGTTACGTTGTTTGCAAGATATGCTTTGATTTCAACTGTTTCTCCCTCAAGAAACTCCTTTTTGTTTAGTTTAATTTCCAATGACGTGTTTTCAGGTGGATTGCCGCTTCCTATTCCCATGCCGGTATTGGAGCCAAATGTTCGAATCGACCAGTCCGAGTCCCCAATTTGCACGGTAGGACAATCTGTGTGTCCACAGTGCAGTCCGGCATTGTTACCGTTTGCCTTTCCACCTATTCGAATGTCATAGATTCCGTCCCTGGCAGTTTCAGGTGCTAGCACAAACAGTGTTGCATTGGCACTGCTTCTTTCAGGAACAACTATCATACTGGGTTCGACCCATGTTTTTATTCCAGAATCCCTTGCACTGTGAATGGAGTCAAGGATTATTTCTGCATCTGTCCCATATGTTGCCCATGTGTCCAGTTGAACTGTATATTCCAGAGTTGAATCTCTTTTCAGAGTTGCAGGATCCGATGAAACGCCAATCAATCCCATTGCAACGTCAGGTGTCCTTGTATGGTCAAAGGTTGAAAGAACAAGCAGATAATGTTCATTGTTGTAAGACACTACAGAATAAACCGAATTGTCTTGGACGGTCCACGGTATTTGGGACATCAACTCTTGCGCTTGTTCTTCGTTGATGGTTATAGTATATTGATCTGAATCAGTAACTGAAATTCCAAATGAATACATTCTGTCAGATGAAATTCCTCTTGACACGGAACAAACTTCTGTTTCATTCTTGCAACCGTCTGCCCCTGCAAGAAGCATCTCCATCATGATGTTGTCAGACAAATCATCCATCTCATAGACATACAATGAATTTGGAATCTCTGAATGATCAGCATTGCTTGCAGAGACTGTAATGTACTTTTTCCATTGCTGGATATCTTCCTCTATTTTGTAACTGTCAAATGATTTTATTCCGCAACCATGCAACGGATAATCGCAACTGATTCTTGTCTTGGTTCCATTTTCAGACATTCCATAACAAATCCGTGGCTTGTCAGTGCATGCATTTTCTGTATGCAGGGATGTAAAATCAAATGAGTCAGATGATGGCAATCCTTTTTCATCACCAAAATAATATTCGTACAAGTCGTTTCGATATTGAGTGGGATCCTCAGGATAGCATTTTTGGACTCTTTCCCCTGTGCATCCCAGCATCACTCTGCTGTCTGTGGCCCATCCCCTCACAACAAGCTCAATCTCGGTGAACAGTGTGACACATGCAGACGTATCGCCTGTTTTTTTGTAGACTAGTTGCAGACCCTCTTTGCACTCCACATTGTGAAATTTTATTCCAGATTGCATTTGCTTTAGTGGTGGTGTGATGTTTTGATTGCCCATATATTGTCCCCATTTTCCAGAATGGGATTGCCTTTCATCAGTTTTGTTTGCCATGCAAATGCCGTCTTGAGGTGTTGTATCGGGTCCACAAAGAGGTTCAGCAGTAACGCATTTGTTGTCCCTTAGAATGGATCCGATTTCACAGGTGGGAGTGGGTTCGGGGACTGGGTTTTGCTTTATGATCATTGACTCGGTTACTTTCAAAAGTTGCTGCAGTGGAATCTGAGATTCTGCACGAAGCAGCACATCATCAAGAAAAACAGTCACTTGTGAGTTGGAATGGATTTTCGGATTACCTGACAGTGAGGATAACAATAAGGACTCTGACGCAATCCCGTTTTTCCCGTTTATTCTCACTTGCTGTTCGTTTGGATTAAGGGATTCAAGATAGTCATCATACGTGAGGTGTTTCTCCTCAAGGAATCTAATCAGTAATCCTCCATTGTCCCAAAACTCTAGCTCTCTTGTATCTGATGAGACAGGTTGCTTTGAATAGATAAGCTGTTCTGCATCATAAATTCCCTGAAAATAATATCCGTCAGGTACAATTGGAGTGGTGATATCATGTGGAATCATCGCCATTGCATCTTCTTCTTCCAGGTCAAACTGGGTGGCTGGTGAAAATATTCCTCCAGGGGAGCCCATTCTAACAGGATCAGGGGAAAGTGCATTAGGTTGATCTGACACATCCAAGAAAAACCCAAAAGACTTTGCGCCAAAAGTCGTGCTTTTTGCAATTAACGCGTGCTGTATTGTTGTTCCAGGATCGGCATCAGGGCTTGCACTTGCTGTGAGAATGGATGTTGCAGTATCTCCAGGATTTATCTCCAACTGACTTGGCTCAAATACAAAACTTCTTGCGGATCTTGGAATTTCTTTTGCCATCTGAAGGTTGATGATGTGCGTTTTTGAGTCACTGTTTGTAATGTCTATTGTAATTTGCTGTGCCTCTCCGGGCTTCATGACCAGATGATGTTTGTTTTGATTTGGCTCAAAAAAATATTCGCTGGAGACTTGCAAATCAAACGGAGTGACATCTGTTGCGGCATACACTGTTCCTGTCAGCCCAACTAAAAATAGGAAAATTGCAACATGTTTCATTTACTTGCTTTAGCTCAAAATGGCAACTTCATAAGTACTTCTGACGTTTTGACTCTGAATTTTTCTGTTGGCTTTTGGATAACCGTAGACAAAAGTGGACTTTATTGGATAAAACTGGACAATGTCCTAAAATGTCTGTAAAAAATCAGTAATACAATTTACAATTTACCGATAAATCATCAAGATAGATCTGTAGCGATCAAAATCTTTTCAGGTATCTTTCCGGCAGTCTCGAAAAACTCTCGGGAAATATCGACAAAGTCTCTACAAAATCACAGAATTGATGACCGGAAAGATAGAATACCGATCTAAAGTTTCGACAAATATCGACAAACTCTCGAGAGTTTCGGAATTGTCAATCCGGAAAGATACAAAACCTATCGGAAAAATCATTCGGGTTCTCCGGAAAGATAATTGTCAATCAGGTAAAGTTGTGATGTCATACCGGAATGATAGAAAACAATGCCGGAAAGATAAATCCTATTACCGGAAAGATAGTTATTCTATCGGATTGATGCCGAATTGATAATCAAGATGTCAGAAATTAACAAAAAACCGCACGGTAGACAGAATTCTTTATGAACTTCTGATAATTCAATTAGTCAAACAATGAAACATATTCTTATTTTCTTAATTTTTGTGGGATTTATCGGATTGGCATATGGTCAATATGATGCCCATTCTCCGTCTGGCAGAGATCATGTCCCATATGCCGAAAATCACAATGTCTCATTTACCGATGATGGAAAAATTGACTATGATTTACTCATATCGAAAATAATGCCCAACATTTTTGAGAAGATGCTACGTGACTTTGGGGCGGATGTGGATGGCCAAGACATCGTGCTTAATCGCGGATTTCACATTTTAACGTATCAGCCAAAGAGTTACAATTGCGGCTATATCATTGATCAGGGAGACAAGCAAGTTTACTGGCTAGAGGCTGCAATCAACAGCACCCACATAGAATACGTCAGATCATATACTGAAATCCCAAGAGACGATGATCATAAATCAAGCTACTTTGACTGCTTCTCCCCATTGGAAATCAAAGTGGCAGAAATATTCCTAGAAGAAAAATCATACTTTACGCCTGATGAAGAATTGCGTGCAGCTGCCTTGGTAAAGCATCACCTGAGAGGCAATGAGAACCTAAATGAATACCAGTTCACGATAGGGAAGTTCAATTTCGACTACAAAGACGAGCATGTCTTGTCGTTTTGTGGAGAGTTTGATGGACGGATGGCGGGGTCAAAGTATTTTTCAGGAATTTCAGACAGGCATGGCAACCTGTCTTTTGGATTGAATCAAAGATGTCTTCTTTATGCGCAATTGCTGATGATGCGACATTCTATGACATAAAATTCAAAGAGAATCCCAATCGGGACAAATCGTTGCAGACTTGGAAAAACAACAGGATGGAAACCGTACATGTGAAATCTGCATCCGTCGAGAGACTCATGGAGAGAAATTATTTTTATGTCAACTCGATTAACCATTCGATTCTAGGTTATGCATCCCATCTCACACTTGAGCATGTGGACTATCAGCCAAAAAACAGCAGTACCGTCTTGAAATTCCTCCCTTCTGACAAAGACAGCTACATGAAGATCAGATTACGCGATACTGGTGTAAGCTATTACCAAAGTTATGGAGCAGAAGACTGGAATGCTGGTAAGCTTTTGGGACTTTCTATTTTGGTTGATGGTAAGGAATCCAGATACACTCAATTCCCGTACGTGAAAAGTCCAGAAGCTCCCTACCCACAACATTACACCGATTCCATATTCAAAGTACCTGCAAACTCTACAAATATTGAGGTCAATCTAGATATTGAGAATTATGATTTTGATGAAGAAAATTCCGACTGGACGTGGCGTGACTACTAGGATAATGAAATGAAGAATAAAGTTTTGATAATTTTACTTGTGTTGGGAGTTTCATCTGCCATGTTTATGACCAATGCATATGGAGAAAAACAATCTTACAGTCTAGAGTTTGTAGGAAAATTGTCTGACACCCCAACGCTTCATGTCTATGGTGAATCTGCAAGTGAGCAACACTATCCTTTTGTACAATTCACAGAAGGACAACTAGACTGGCTTGACAGAGTGGTGAATGAAAAGGCAATCCTGATGAGCGAGTCAGATATCTCCCAGTATCTTGAACTGATTGGACATGACGAAATCAAAGCAAAATACATTGCAGATGACCGTACCATCAAATACTATGCGTTGAGGTTGTCAGATCCGGGACTGAATCTAGAGGAGCATAATGTAAGGGCGTTTTATCAATACTTTCCACCTGCACATTTTACAAAAGTCAACATTGATGATGACAAAATCCCACAATACCTCAGACACATACTTGTGGAAAATGATTGGACCACACTTACTGACAAGCAGTATCTGGATCTCAAAGAGCACATGAAGCAAAATGACAGATACTATCAGATAAATGAAGAAAACCATGCTCCAAACTATTGGCAGATTACATACATCGGACCAGACCTAAAGGAGGTACAAGATGGACTGTTCAAGAACAGGAAAACAGATTTAATTGAAGTGTCAAAGTCAATGTTTGACATCAAAAAATCAGAAACCCCATGCGTTCCTGTAGAATCAAACAATGCCGCAAATGATGTTATTTCATACTACAACAGATTCAGCATCACAGACAGTACGGGGAATGAAATTAGAAGAGTCAGTGAGGAGGATTCAATCACAGTACAATTCAATCCGTATAACGACTGGGCAGAACGTAATCCTTTTGTCTTTGAGTTTGGAATACGATATTTTGATGGCAATCAATACTTTACAATTTATTCTGACAGAAACACAATATCTGAATCACTATGTGATGTTACACAGGGATACCAGTGGGAGTTTGCTTTTCAAGCAGGATCCTATGAGGTGTTCATTGACAGGGTAAACTCTGGGGACAGACAAGACTATGACAGAAGAATTAACGTGGACAAGTACAAAATATACAATGCACTAGATGAGGAACCAGATTTTCTAGACAGGATGATGTCAACACCATCGTTTGCAGAGACGATATACAAGATTACTTCAGTCGGATCTGGCAGCATCGGAGTAAACATAGAAGAAGTGGAATGGAGTCCTGATGGCTCTTTTATCTTGTTTAAGCAGCATGAAAGATGCAATTACATTGATGGCCCGCAATGCGTTTCAAAATCACTTTGGAAAATGGATCTGACGAACTCTTCTTTGCAGAAGATCCCACTGCACATGTTTGAGCGATATGGCAATGCCGATGAGATAAAAGTATCGCCTGACGGTGATTTTCTTGCGATGAGGGGATACTATGCAGAACAGGATGGTACTGAGCATGCAGGACTGTTTGTCTATGACTTTGAAAATAACAAATCAGAAAAAATAATTGACAGAACTCAGGTTCATGTAACTTCCTTTGATTGGATGCCCGATGGAACAATACTCTACCATGAATCAATAACGCAAAATGCAGGCGTTCTTTGGAATATTGACAGGGACGGAAACGTCCTGGAGAAAACATACGAGGGTGAGCCAAACTTTGGATACATGGATGTCAGTCCTGATGGAACAAAAGTTTCCTACAGGGCATTTGAAAAAGAACCAGGACGCAGTCCACCACCAGGTCCTGGCGACTTTGATCCTCCCGGAACAATCACATGGTTTGACATCCCTACAAAGGAATTCTTTGAAGAAAAAATAACATACAACATCTATGCCACGACAAGATGGTCACCTGACAATGAGCATATTTACTACTTGGGAATAAGACCGTCGCCATCAATCATTGGCAAACTTGATGTCAACTCTGGAGAAGACACTACAATTGTAACAAGTGACAAGCAATTGGATGTCAGCAGCATTTTTTCGTTAAACCCTGAAGGGAACCTCATGGCATTTTCAATGCATCATGACATGACATACGAATATGATTCTGTTCTGGTAATGGATGTGCAAAACCCTGCACGATTCATGGTCGAGCCTTCTCAATCATCAATAGACGGACTAGAGTGCGGTTTTGGAAGGGTATTGTTTAATGAGCAATGCATCTCAAAAAGATTGGCAGAACAACAAGGGTGCGACATAGTTGATGCAACATGTGTCACCTCAGCCGAAGGAGAACCAACATGCGGTCCTAATGCTAAGATGTCAAACGGTGTTTGTGTGATAGTTGATGGCGGATGCGAACCAGACATAAATGGAAATACCACCTGGTGCGGTCCGCAATACGACTATCTGAAAATAATACTGTCTGAGCCTTCTGCGTTTATGTTCGTATTTGGAATTCCTACTCTAATTGCAGGAATTATAATTACTGTGATAGTTGTTTGGAGAAAAAGAAAATGAAGGCAGGTATTTTGATTCTATTGGCAGTTGCGTCTGTCGGACTCCTGCAGATTCCCGAGTCTAGTGCCGAGAATTCAGCGTCATCTTGCAACCTAAGAGAGAATTTGAGAAACCAAGACGAACTAGTCAAAGATGACATGGTCTTAGAAGAATTTTTGAGGCTGTTTCCCGATGCCAGAGTGGCAAGGACAAGTTCTGTAGAACAGACTGATCCTCCGCAGATATCAGTAACATGGTACGCAAAAGACGTCTATTTTTTTAGCATTCTTATTCTTGAACATGACAAAAATGATCCTTTGAATTGTTTTGTTCCGGGAGGATACAGGCTTAATGCCCCGCATCTACCTCCAATGACTTACCTGTTTTATCACGATGATCCAAAGAGGGTATTGGAGCAAATCAGAGAGATGGAATCAAAACACATCAGAGGAGATGACCCTGAATTGCTGCAACTAAAAGAGAAAATAGAGCAAATAGGCACTGAATATCGCATAAAATTTGAACATGGAGATGTTTTTGGAGACAGATACATAATTGAAAATGCCATCGTACACGATGTAAGTTTTGACTGGAATTTACCATCATCATCATTGATTTTCACACTGCAAGAATCTGAAAAAGGAAACATGCTAGTCGAGATTGCAAGCGGCCTGCTGTATCCAGTGCATCGTGAATATCAAAGTCGATATACAGTAGAAATAGATGGCATAGATGCTCCAGCCATCCAGCACAGTCCGACAGTGCTAGAGATCCCGTTTCAAGAAGGGACAAAAGAGATAAGAATTGCAGGAGACTATTACGGAGGAGTCAAATGCCAGTCAGAGACCGTGAGGAAAAAATATGACTCACATGACGCAGTGATTCATGGAATCGTAATCAACAGAGAAAGCCCCCTGTCATCAAACACTATACTTGTGACAGTTGATGTAGTTGACACGTTCAAGGGAAAAACAGACGATTCTGTTGTCATTTCCGTTGAGGGATATCATCACAGTTTACTTTATGAAGACTTTGGATACGTGTTATTTTTGAATGAAAATGACTCAGGACATGAGATTCCCCCGTGTACTCCCGCATACCATGCACTCCAAAGCATTATCTCCTCGATGCATATTATGGATGAATCCTTTATGGATACGCTATCCCACATGATCGAAGAAGAACATCAGCTAAGTAAAGATGAGATGCATGAACTGGAAAAAATTCACCAAGTCGAAAGGAAGCTGCAATCAATGGAGATAAAAGAACGAGATAAGGGATACGAAATATTTTGGACATTAGTGCCTGTTGTGATAATTGCAAGTATCGGCGTTGCGATATTTTTCATAGTTAGAATATTGAGAAAATGAGAACTAGATTTTTGACGATGCTTGCATTTGGAATATTGAGTTTCAATTGTATTGACTTAGTCATTCCAATTGCAGATGCCCATGATGTTCAACTACAACCTTACACAGACAATATGATAGTAATTGAAAACGAGACCTTTAACAGAGAATCCATGCAGACTGGAGAAACATTTACTGCTCAAGGGACTCTAGTCAACATTGCAGACAGGAACATCAGGGGATGGGTATCGATATTTTCAGAATCTGCAGATACAAACAACAGATGGGAAATGCTTGCAAGAGATCCGCCAGATGTAGTATTTGAGATTCCAAAAAACTCTGCAGTGAAATATTCCTTGTCTGCCAAAGCGCTTGAGCCTGGCACATACCACATACATACTCAGTTTGGTATAGACAAAGTCGGACCAATACTAGGTCCAGGTCAAACAGTAATAGTGCAGGGTGATCCAATCGTTACACACATCCCGTTTACAGGCATCACATACCAGTTAATCCCGATTGCCATAGGTAGCACGATTATGATTGCAATCTCATATTATTTTTGGAGAAAAAGAAAATGAATGGCAGACTTTTGATAGTTATCGGAATGATTACCATGATCATGACGTCTTTACTAGTTGCTGATCAATACTACAAAAAAGATATTTTTGGTTGTCGTCATAGTGGGTTTTCTAGTCCCCCAACTATTACCTCTTGCACATATCGCTCCAGATGTACAACCTATACAGGGACCAATAGTTGCAAAATTTGAATTGTTTTTGGAACAATTGAAAAATGAAAAAATCCCAGTTGAATCCTTTGCGGAAAAATTTAGAGATCTCAAATCAAAATACGTTGCAATAACGGGCGTGTCATACTCTGTACTCTTTTGAATAATCACCATGTTTGCCAATATGCTGTTCTGGACAGGTTACGGAGTAAGACAATGGCTCATTCATGCAAAATGGAGCAAAAGCAATGATATGTTTAACGTAAAAAATGAGGAAATCAACAAAAAACTATTGGGAAAAAGTAGTACTGAACCATGTTAATACTAACCACTGATTTAAAAGTTAGAAATTAATTTTATGATCAAAACACTAGTCTCCATTTTCTAAGTTTTCCACAGTTAGCGGAATTAGGCTCAAGATATGTTCTGCGGTTTCGTCATGGTGCACTATGCTGGTGTGACTTGTTCCGTTTACAAATACGTGCTTTCCATTACTTGACAGTCCTGCCAGGTCTTTGTGGAGTTCATCAAGACCTTTCCTGTATTCCCCTGTGGTTATTCCCCCAATCTCTCGAGAATTACCTGCAGGTGAACCTGATGCCGAGATGACAACCATTGGCAAGTCTCCTCGGACATAATGTGCTTCTTTTCCCTGCTCAGAAGACAAGTCAATGTTGCTAATCATTGATTTTATTGCAGGAAATGGAGGATTCCATCTGTATGTAGATACTCGCATTTCGCTGTCTTTCTCATCGGTATTCGGTCCTGAATGATTGAAAACACCCATCAGATTTAAAATTCCAAGATTGTTGCCAATCTCTATCAGCCACAAATTCACCAAGGCTTCTTTCATTTCCTTGTCAAACGTCTCAGTGAACTCTTCTCCAAAATAACCCGTCTGATCATAATGACTCGTATCGATAAATGCAATTCCTGCAACCCGTTCATCATGCTCTGCACTGTAAACCAAGCTTGTGATTCCCCCCATGGCATGTCCCGCCAATATTATGGGGCCATCAATCTGTGCAGCCCGTAAAAGTTGATACAATTCATCAGACATGTTTTTTGCAGTGTATGGAATGTCGTTTGCAGGACTCCAGCTTATTCCTGCGGCATCATAGCTGCATGTACGAACAGTTTGGGACAGTTTTTCCTGCAGTTTAGAATATTCCAAACTTGCAATTCCTCCTCCGGAGATGATTATTATCGTCGGCTTTTCATCGTTATCTGATCCTGTACAATACATGTGAATCTCCCCACCATTAACTGAGTACATTTTACCTGGAGGTTCGATTTGAGGTATGCCTTGGTATGCAATTTGCGCTACGATCAGAAAGCCCATAATTAAAATGGCGACAGATATTCCAAAATATTTCAAAATTCTCTTAATTTTCATTTTTCTCATCTCCAAAGTCATACTCAATTTTTGTCAGTTTTTCTGAAACTTCCCACAGTCTTTTAGCATTATCCAAGTCATGTGATGCATCATTAGATTTTACTGTTATCGGATAACCTATCCACTCTTGAAATCCTCCCGGTCCGAAATAATCTCCTCCTTTGACAAGAGGATCAACTGAGGCTCGGATTTCAGGCATTGCTCCCATCGAAGTATTCTGAGACATTATTGAATTAGCTATTGCCATTCCAATTTTGTACAATGGTTTTTTAATAATGTATTTTGATAAATTGCTCTTTGCCACTCCCGGATGCGCTGCAACTGCAATACAATCAACGTTAAACTTTTCAAATTTTCTTTGTAACTCATAAGTGAATAGCAGATTGGAGAGTTTTGTATTTCCATATGCTTTGAATATGGAATAACCCCCATTCTCAAACATAAGATTATCAAAATCCAACTTGCCAAACTTGTGTCCAAGACTGCTTACATTGACCACCCTTGATCCTTTGGCATTTTTTAACAAATGCAACAACAACCCAGTGAGTGCAAAATGACCCAAGTGATTGGTCCCAAGCTGCATTTCAAAACCATCCAAGGTTTTCTTGTACGGGCATATGATTCCCGCATTATTCAAAAGAACATCAATTTTTTGATGTTGTTCGCCAATCTTATCTGTAAACGAGTGAATTGATTTCAAATCTGCCAAATCAAGATTCATGACGTTGATTTGTGCATTTGGATATTCTTCTAATATTTGTCCTTTTGCGGATTTTCCACTATTTACGTTACGACAAGCCAGAATGGTTTCAGCTCCTTTTGCTGAAAGTGATTTTATAGATTCAAAGCCAAGACCGCTATTACTTCCAGTTACAATTATTGTTTTTCCAGATAGATCGGGAATATCGTCAAACATCCATTTTTGTTTCATTTTATTTTTTTGTTCCATTCCACATCATATCCAAAAAAATCTTTTTTCATACGATTAAAAATTATTGGAGAAGTCATTATACGTATCATGGTATTTCTGAACCATTTCTTTACAGGATTGGTGAGAAAATAACCATCACCATTTCGACGTCCAAATTTCACTATCTTGTCTACTCTCTTTTTTCGTAATTCTTGAAATTTCTTAAATGCTTTTTGTGAAGATTCCATATCTCGTAAACACTTTGCAAGTGTCACCCCATCCTCACTTGCCATAGCAGCACCTTGACCATTTGTAGGTGAAGTGGCATGCACTGCATCGCCAATTAGACACACATTTCCTTTATGCCATGTATCCAATGGAGGCATATCAGATATCGGATATTTCATAAAATCATTTTCATCAGATTGAACTATCTCTTGAATAATTGAAGAATCCTCATTGTAAAGTTCAACCATATGTTTTTGCCATTGCTTATCGGTAATTTTTTGTAGATCCTCTTTGCTTGGTTCTTCAGGATATGATTGTGCATTCCACCACCAAACTTCACCACTTGGAAGTATGAAATAGGCAAGATATGCTCGTTTGCAATAATTAGCGTAAATCATACTGTTTTTGTGATTTTTGCTAGGGATTTTTGCATATCCGCCAGCCATGACAAGTTTTGTGTAGGATGGTTTTGGGGCATCGGGCATTAGGATTTTTCTTGTACGTGAATGTATGCCGTCACATCCAATGAGAAAGTCACCTTCTGCACTAGTGTCATCTTCAAAATGTGCGATGGCTCTGTTTCCAAGATCCTCGATATCTTTTAGTTTTTTGTTAAAATGCAAATCAATTCTTTTATCGATTATTTCTTCGCGAAGAGCTTTGGTCAATACACCTCGTTTAATCATAATGCTATTTGCTCCAAATTCATTCATGGAATTATCCTCATCAAAAGAAGCAAAAGGATTTCCATTTTCATCGTTGAGTATGGTTTTATTACAAATATGTCCCAGTTTGAAAATTTTATCATATATTCCCAAAACGTTGTACACATTCATTCCGTTTGGAGAAAGATAATGGAACAATCCGGCATCATCATCTAGTGATTTTTGCGCTTCAAATATTTCAGAATTAATTCCTGCCTTATGTAATGCCAATGCAAGAACGGGTCCTGCAATGCCGCATCCGATAATTATTGCTTTTTTGTTTTTGAGACTCATTTTACACCTCTGGAAAATTTAGAATGAGCCCAAATCTCGGAGGTCATGAGAGTGCATGATTTTGAACTAGATACGTTTCTCCTTACAGTAAGTTGGGTTGACAAATGATTCTCATCTTAGATTACCCAAACAAATTATATAAACAAACCGGTCAACCGACCTGTAAAGTATATTTAGAATAAATAAGCACAAAAAACCAAGTTTTTGAGCCCATCTCCAAACATAACATAGATACAAAATTTTGATATATGATAAATTATCATAGTTGCAGATGCAGAAAGGTCCCATAAAAAATCCAGAAGAAATGAAGAAGAAAATTTTAGTTTCAGCTGCCAAGAATTTTGCAAAGAAAGGTTATGCAGGCACATCATTGAAAGACATTGCATTAACTGCAAAAATCAGCAAGGGCGGATTATATCATCATTTTTCAAATAAAGAGGATCTATTTTTTGCAGTATGTACTGAAAATGTCAATACTGCAATGACAAAAACACTTGCTTTTTTTGAAAAAAAACAGATCATACAACAATGTAAAGAAGATACATTGCTTGAGGATTTGGAAGAATATTATGACAATGTCGTCATAGGTACAAAAGATTTTGAGAGACTTTGGATTGCCGGAATTATCGAATCAAACCATAACAATAAACTCAAAAAAATGCTATTAAAAATAGACAAGGACGCGGAAGTTTGGGGTCTGCAAACATTAAAACAGATTAGAGACACATCTAACCTTCTCAAAGGATATTCTGATTTGGAGTTATATGACATCATGCACGGTTTTAGTGCTTTGTACAAGGGGATCATAGTAGAACGATTGATTGGGAAAACGCCTGAAGAGATAAAAAAAGCATGGATTCAAACAATTTATGCAATTTATAATTCAAAAAATAACTTAAAACACTAAAGTTGTTAATCAATTGATAAAGTTTGTATAAAATTTTAAAAAACGAATTCCTTATTTTTCAATCATATTTGCCGTAAAATTTTGCCTTTGAGTATTGGGCCATCAAGTAAATTGCCAAACTAAGATCAATTGCAAACAAAGCTACACCGTCTGCCCATACGTAAAATAAAATTAAACGACCTAGATTTCAATTTTAGAAATGTGATATTTAAAAACAATCCAAAATACAAATCACCGTTGGTGTAATTGGCATCCTAAAAAAATATCAATTTAGATGTAAATAGGATTTGCTAGAGACAATCTAGACATCATAGATTTGAATTCAACAGTTGTGCCCAAAATTACCCCCATATTAATGGGTAAATCTTATCCGATTTGGATCACACAATATTTTTAAATTTTAATTATAAAAATATTGTTTGAACTAAATATAGTATCTCTAAGGACATGCAAGTAATTGCACCTATCACAATAAAGTATTATTTGTGGATTAGATTGTCAGTATGAAATAAAAATTATGTTAGATCTTAAGATCAAAAACTATTTTGTATTTTGACGACAGTTCCAACACTTGTTTTGTATACCTCAGAATTGTATTTAGACAGTGCGGATGATTGACATAAATAAATTATCAATGCGCGTTATATCACAAAATAAGATAAATGTCATCATCAACATACAACGACGTAACAACAGCACTTGTGCATCATTAAACTGACCATACCCCTAAACAAAAAAGTGCATGAACATGGATATGTCTAAATGTTAAAAAATAGATTAAAAAAATTATTGTGCTTCCATTCGGGCAAGCCAATCGTTATCATTGTTGTCTTTTGAAGTCTCTGATTTCACCTGTTGGGGTGGTTGCGGGATATCAAATGTTACCTCAGAATCAGACGCTGTAGGTCCTGGCATAGCTAGAGCCTCAGTTGCGATAGGTTCTGAAGATGTGACGACCGGTTCTGTTGGTGCTTCTGGAAGTATTGTCTGAACGACTTGTTCTCGTTCAGGCGTGTCCAGATATGTAACGGCAGATTCTTGTATGTCTGGCGGTGATGTGGCAGTTATCTCCTGCACTTCCAATTCAAGATCAGCGATCCTATTCTTTACGTTTGCAATTTCTGCGACCTCGTGAGTCACATGCTCAATTACCTCGGTTGTGCATGATTTCACAGTCTCAAACGTTGCATCCGGAATTTCGTTGCTCTTGTATTGTACTTTTGCATCAAATGATAACATTTTTGCAGACTTCATTTGGGCATCCAACTCTGTCAGCCTAACCTCAAGTATGGCCTTGATTTCACTTTCTGTTTCGTCTAACGATACAAGTTTGGACTTGTATTTTTCATGAATGATTTCTGCATCTGCTTTCATGTCGTCATTTTCTGAAACAATGTCAATCAGTGCCTTTAGACGGCGTAGAGTCAATTGCTTTTCACGAATTAATCTTTGGGAATCAAGTCTCCATTTTGGAATAAATATAACAACTTCACCTTGAACTACGAGCTGCTCAAATTGGATTTGCTGTAATCCTTGAGAACCGCAATCAATTCCGACTGATTGAATGCTGCCGTCGATGTCAGTTATTGTACCTATGACTTTGCCCATGAATGTTCCGTACATGTCTTTGACGTTTTTTCCGATAATTTCTGTATCATCGTTAGTCATGTGAGTTAATTCAGAGATTGATATAACCGACAAAGTGTAAGAAATGTTTTTAGTTTTAGTAAGATTTTTTTCACCTACTTTCTGTTGCCTGAATTGTGATAATATTAAAATCCGGAAAGAAATCAGCCAATTCATGATTCAAAAAGAAGAACTTGAGCAAATCTTGAATTTTGTTGCAAGCAGATGGACAGAAGCAACCAAGGATCCAAACAACAAGTCAATGGAGAATTTACCGGATGATTTTTGGATGAATTCAATTGGAGGAAAAACAGCTAAAAACGGATTCTGGACTACCACCATAATGTATACAGAAAACGAGGCAGATGCTGCAGGTTTCAAGGAAGTATTAATGAGATGGCAAGCTAAAGGCCAGGACAAGAACAAAGACAAGGGTCCAGATCTAATCCAGATTGGAAAAAAGAAATAGACTATTATTAATTGAAAACAAACACAGAGACGTTGTCTAAATTTTCAATTAAGGAAAAAAAGAGTCTGTTAGATCATTTTTCAAATACTGAAGACAATGTCTTTGCCATTACAAGTCCGAGGCAAGTTGATCGTGGTGCATTGATGTCAAGATACAGCAGGACGGACAAAAGCATGAGGCGGATTTTCCTTGACGAGTTTTTAAAAAATAAGAATAGGGGAGACGAGTTTTATGACAGGGTGCTATTGGAATACGGTGATGACTCTGTTGCAGAGTTGGGTGAAGCGCAAATTGCAATAGAGGGACTGTCAAACATCGCAGTAAAAAAAATTGAAGACCGACGAATAGGATTATCATACTTGGAAAAATCATCAAGGTATGTCGCATGGAACAAAAAGGAAAATGGCAAGTACAGGTTTCACAGGGATCCCAAAATTATGAAGTCAAGGTTTGCAGACATGTATGAAGAGAGCTGCAACTTCTCATTTGACACGTATTCAGACAACATTGAACCGATGATAAATTACATCCGAGAAAAATATCCGATAGAAAAATACAGCTTTAAGGATTCCAAAGACGGAAGAGAGAAACCATTTTCTAAATTAAAAAACGAATCAGACATAAAATCAGCAGGTATGATTTACAGAGGATCCATAAAAGCCAAGGCATTGGACATCCTCAGAGGATTGCTGCCAGCATCGACTCTGACAAATGTTGGGATCACTGGAAACGGCAGGGCGTTTGAATATCTTTTAACAGTTTTAGGCTCTTCAGAATTGCAAGAGGAGCAGGATTTAGCCTCAAAAATCAAAAAGGAACTGGACACCACCATCAAATCATTTGTAAGACGTGCAGACGACAAGTATGGAAAGGCATTTCAAAAATATCTGAAAGATGTCAGAAACAAGGCAAGGCAAGTAACAAAAAAAGAAATAAAAACGAATTCAGATACTGGTTCAGCTACAAAACTGGTGGATTGCGAATTAGAAAAAGATGCAATAGATAAAATAATTACAAGCATAATGTATGAGCAATCCCCAAGCACATCGTATGAAAAGATTCTACAGCAAGTCAAAAAGATATCAAAAGAAAATAAAATAAAAATCATTAACGAATTTGCAAAGATCAGAACAAACAGACGTCACAGACCATCAAGGGCATTTGAAAATACATTTTACACATTTGACCTGTGCAATAATTTTGGAATGTTCAGGGACATGCACAGACACAGAGCATTGACGTTGGAAAGACAACTGCTTACAACTGATCATGGGTATAGCATGCCAGACGAAATCAAGGTTCTTGGAATCGAAAAGGACTACAAAGACTGCATGGATAAAGCAAAAGAGACGTTTGATAAAATTAGAAAAAAACATCCAGAACAGGGACAGTACGTTGTCAACTTTGGATACAACTATCCATATTTTATGAAGTTCAATCTCAGAGAAGCATGTCATTTGCTTGAGCTAAGGACCATACCTCAAGGACACGCAGATTATAGAAAAGTTGCACAAGAAATGTTCAAGCAGATCAACAAGGTACACCCCAACCTGAGCAAGATCATGAAGTATGTGGACATGAAGGAATATGATTTGGAAAGGTTTGAATCCGAAAAGAGAACCGAAGCAAAAAGAAAGAATCTGAAAAAATAGAACAATGTTATTATCGTTGAAGAAATAAAACAGATCATGACGGAAAAAATATCAAAGTCATCAGAAGAATGGAAGGAACAGCTTACTCCGGATCAGTATGAAATATGCATAGGTCACGGAACAGAGCCGCCATTTACTGGAAAATACAATGACAGCAATCTTGAGGGGAGATTCAAATGCGTGTGCTGCGGAGAGGAGTTATTCTCATCAGATTCAAAGTTTGATTCAGGTTCAGGATGGCCAAGTTTTTGGGAGCCTATTTCAGAGGAGAAAATAGAATACGTGTCAGATTCTGCATACGGAATGGTTCGTACAGAAGTCAACTGCAACAAATGCGGAGCCCATCTGGGTCATGTATTTGACGACGGCCCAAAGCCCACAAATCAGAGATATTGCATCAATTCCATCTCACTGCAACATGAAAAGGATGAACATGACAAGTCAGTCACAGATTAAGATGGATAGGTTTTGTTAAAGAGGATTCAAAAATTATTAATAAAACACAATTAACGGTAAGAAAATCAAGGAGAATAAGATGAATTACAATCACATGGCAAAATGGAATGACAAAATTTGAGAATATTACTATGCGGGTTCGGGGTCGTAGGTCAGAGCTTAGTCAAGCTGTTTGATTCCAGATCAGACGAGCTATATGCAAAATACGGATTAAACCCAAGAGTCATCGGCGTGTTTGACAGCAAGGGAAGCGCGGTGGATCAGTCAGGACTTGATCTGGACAAGCTTGCCAGAGTGAAAAAAAAATTTGGGACTGTAAAAAATTATGCAGATACAGGCAATTCAATGTCAGGTGCAGACATGCTAAAAAATATTGAAGCTGACGTGCTTATCGAGACTACTGCAAGCAACTACAAAGATGCAGAACCCGGAATGACGCACATTACAACGGCCATGAAAAATGGAATGCACGTAATTTCTGTCAACAAGGGTCCACTGGCACTGGCCTTCCCATCACTGCTAGAGCTTGCAACGTACAATCAGGTGATGTTAAGATTCAGCGGCACCGTAGGAGGAGGAACTCCAATTCTGGATTATGCAAAAAATAGTCTAAGTGGAGAAAAAATCATGTCGTTTGCAGGCATACTAAACGGCACCACAAATTACATCATGACCAACATGGCATCAGGGCTATCGTTTAACGAGGCGTTAAAGGATGCAAAAGGCAAGGGATATGTCGAGGCAGACGAATCTCTGGATTTGGACGGATTAGACGCAGCTGCCAAGCTGGTAATCCTTGCAAATTGGATTATGGGGATGAAGGTGACACTTCCAGACATCAACTGTACAGGAATACGAAAGGTGACCTCCGAAGACATCAAGAAAGCTGCCAAAAAGAATTGTGCCATAAAATTAATCGCATCTTGCAACAAAGAAAAACTGATTGTAGGTCCAAAGGAAATCTCAAACAATGATCCGCTTTGCGTCAACGGAACACTAAATGCAATTGCGTTTACCTCAGAGCATTCCGGCACTCAGACAATCATCGGCAAAGGAGCTGGAGGCACAGAGACTGCCAGTTCAATTCTAAGAGATCTGCTGGACATCAGGCAAGAGATGGCAAGAGATTGAAGTCAAACCTAATTTCCAAAAGCGAGACAGCTGCACTGCTAAAAACAGTTTCAGAGAGATGGGGCATTGAATTTCCAAAAATAAAAAATGTCAAGGTACATCAGATACAAGACGATGCACAAATCATCACAGCCAATGGAATGAAAATATTAAAAGTTGAAGATGACTATCTGCCATTCCTATCAGAGACAGAAACGTTGCAAAAGTTCCCGTCAGTGACCGTGGACGTGGGAGCAATCAAGTTCATGTGCAAGGGTGCAAACCTGATGAGGCCAGGAATATTAAAATTCTCAGAGTTTGAAAAAGACAAGCTTGTGTGCATCATTGAGGAATCCCATGGCAAATTCATAGCCATAGGAAAGTCCACGGTGTCAAGTGCAGAATTAGAAACCATGGAGAAAGGAGAAGTCATAAAAAATATCCATTACATCTCAGACAGGTTCTGGGAAACAGGAAAAACAATTTACGATTAAATTCAAAATACAAAATTAAAAGTTTTAATTACTTGATATTTTCGGTGAATTCTTCAGTGCCATCTTTTGTAATTACAAGCACATCCAATCCATCACCGCTTGCAGAATCTCTCAAGGCAGCAGACTTTACTGCACGTTTTGCCAGATCAACTGCCTCATCCCTGCTCATGTTTGGCTTGAATTGAGGATCCAATACGCCCAATGCCATTTCAGCTCCAGTTCCAACTGCAGCATAGTCATCAGGTAAAACAGAACCTAGCGGATCAAGGGTATACATTATAGGCTTGTCAACGACACCGCCAACAATTACCTGAGTCAGTAATGGAAAGTATCTTCTCTCATACATCATGTTTGACATCATTTTTGCAACGGTGTTGGGAGGAACATCTCTTTTGATGTCCATTTTTCTGATTTTAGCAAGAGCTGAGATTTGTAAAGATAGAATTTGCATATCTGCCACAAGACCTGCACACGTTGCACCGACCTTGGGAGTAATAGAGAATGTCTTTTTTGTCGACTTGCTTACAAGAAAATTTCCAAACGCGATCCTTTTTTCGCTGGCAAGAACAATACCGCCATCAAAAATAATTCCAACAGCAGTTGCTCCCGGCATATACATTGACATAATTGAAATAATTTTGCCGCATAATAAAGGGCTTTCTACATTTGACGCGTGATCCATGGGCAAAATAATTATACTGAAAGTTTTAGAAAGTCTCATTGACTACTGCATCAATTAAAGAGAAGATCCTAAATGACGTAGTCTTCATCGGCTTAAGATCAACCATCGGTACGATATTCATCATTCACAGCATGTCCAAATTCAGCGAGGGGTTTGGCGGCTTTTTGGCAAGCATGGGAATTCCAGCAGAAATGCAAATTCCGATTGCGTTGGCAGAGCTGATCCCAGGCATCTTGCTAATAATTGGAATTCTCAGCAGACTGTCTGCATCGCTGTTGGTCATCATCATGCTTGGTGCGATATTTGTAGTCAAGGGAGCTCAAAGCCTGATAGGTGACGGCGGAGTTGAATTTGACCTAATGCTTCTTGCATCTGCGTTAGTGATCATGATAGCAGGTCCGGGAAGGGTATCACTTGCACAAGCAATCAAAAAAATTCCCAGATGCCTTCACTAGGAATTACTTCCAAAGTTATCCATGATCAGACACATGCACTTTGTAGTCTTCTTTAGCAGATCAACTCGGGCAAACTCGTTTGGAGAATGAATTCTTGAAAACATGTACGTGCTTCCAACTGAGATGCAGGGAGCATTCAGAATGCCAGCAAACGGATGCATAGGCCCAGTTCCTGCATTGGATATGTTTAGAATAGATTTTCCAAACGTCTTGTCTGCAGCATCCTTTACCTGAGAAACAAATGGACTTGAAGAGTCTGTTCTGGCTGCAGCCTCGCCATGAAAGATCTTGATTGCAATATCAGAGAATCCTTTTGACTTCAAGTGGCTTTTTAACCTTGAGACTTGTTTTGACGGAACCATTTCAGGTATCAGTCTAAAATCTATTTTTACCAAGGCCTCACCAGGAAGAACAGTCTTAGCTCCGTCTCCGACATACCCAGAAATAAATCCTGCAATATTGCAGGTGGCCCCTCCAACCAAGGCCTTTTTTGCATCCATTCCCTTCTTACCGCCAACAAAAGATTTGATTCCAAATTCCTTTCTGAATACGCTTTCATCAAAGGGTTCCTTGCGTATTATTTCCAAATCATTTTTTGAGAAAGGCGTAACCTCTTTGTACCAGTCCTTGATGAGGATTTTTCCGTCAGTATTCCTAAGCGTGTTGACAGCTTCAATCAGTCGCCATGCGGGATTCTTTATCAGAACGGCAAGACTGGAGTGCGCATCCCGGATTGATTCGCGTACGGATAATTCTACAAACAGCAATCCCTTCATCCCAAGACCGATGATGGGCCTGTTTTTTGCATCCACGTATCCGAACTCCCAGATTACGCCGTCACATGAGAATTTCTTTTTGTATTTTTTCAGATACTGCTCAATGTGTGCACTTCCGGTTTCTTCCTCACCCTCAATTACAAATTTTATGTTGCATGGAACGTCACATGTAGCTTTGAGACACGCCTCCACAGCTTTGATTCGCGTGATCAGCTCACCCTTGTCGTCAGTAGCACCCCTTCCAAAAATTTTATTTCCCTTTCTTGTGCCGCTGAATGGAGGATCATCCCACAAATCAAAGGGTTCTGCAGGTTGCACGTCATAGTGATTGTAAAACATGAGAGTCTTTGACGGATTTTGTTTTGACTTGACTTCCCCGTATACGATTGGCGCAACGCCTTTTTTCAGTCGAAGTATATCGGATTTTACTCCGGAATTTTTTAGCAGTTTTTGAACCAGCTTTGCGCACTCTTCTATGCCCTCATTTTTTGCAGATACGCTGGGTTGTCGAATCAGCATCTGCAGATCAGATATCAGGCCATCCATGTGAGTGTCTACGTGCTTGAGATGGCTCATATCAGTCACAAAATTCTGTCAAATGGCATCATCACGCAAGAAATTTCATCCAAAAGATCCATGGATGTCATGTGCAGTCCCAGTTTCTTTTGAGATTCCGCACCTGCCAGCCCGTTGACAAAGGCTGCAGCTGCAGCAGACTCCAAGGGATTACGATTGCGTGACAACAGTCCTGCAACAAGTCCGGAAAGAACATCGCCAGTACCGCCTACGGTCATACACGGAGTATTTTTCTCATTTAGATATGTGATAGAGCCATCAGAGATGATGTCAGTTGCACCTTTTAATAAAACAGTAATTCCAAATTTCTGTGCATTCTTTTCCACAAGACGAATTCTGTCAATTTCAGAATTGGGAGGAGATTCACCAAAGAGTCGCTTGAATTCTCCGGCGTGCGGAGTCACTACGACATTTTTGTTTTCCAAAAGGGGCAAGACTTCCGGAATCAGGGCACTTGCATCCAAGGACAGCCTTACATCCCGGTCCAGCATGGCATTTACAAAACGCAGCAATGAATTTTTTTCTTGAATCGCAAGCCCCATTCCGATCGTAGATGAATGCAAGTTACGAGGCAACGCCCCAATCAATTTGTTGACAGCACCCAGAGTAAGCTTTTGATCAACTAGCGGAATGACAATAAGATTTGGAGAGATTGCGCGCGTCGGCGTTACGTTGATTTTAGGAACACAGGTGTAAACAAGATCAGTACCGCATTTCAACGCGGCCATTGAAGACAGTATCGGGGCACCGTGATAGATGTAGCTTCCGCCCACGACCAACGTGATTCCGTTGTCGCCCTTTCGCGATTTGGAATTCCTTGCAGGAATAAACTTTTGAACAGTTGATGCAGATAGTTTTTCAGTTGCCATGCAACATGTTGCAGACAATGCATGAATAAACTTGTTTTGAAATTCTGTCAGAGTCTAAGATGTTTTTTTGGTCGTTCTTTTTGTCGTCTTAGTACCAGTTTTTCTGACTGCTTTAGTAACTGCTGTTTTTGTACTACGGGTTTTTTTGGCGACTCTGACAACGGGTTTTTTTGCAACAGGCTTTTGGAGATCTTTGGCATCAGATTTTGATTTATCCAAGGATTTTTTGGAATTTTTGCCAAAAAAGGCCTTTCTTGCAAAGCAGAGATATGTGGTATGGCCGATTCCTTGAAAAGAATGTCTGGTCTTTCCCTCCCTTGCCTCGATGGTACGCAAGATATGCTCAGTTGATTCAATGTCTGTAAATTCATTTTCAACCAGAGCCATGGTCAGTTTTTCCAATTGGTTCATGGTAGGACAGATGGCAAATACACATCCGCTTCCTTTCAGCATTTGTCTCACTTGTGGAACCACGACCCAGGGGTCGCCCAAGTCAATGAATGCCACATCCATGTCTTTCAAAGGCATTTTTTTTTCAGTCTTTAGATCAAGATTATGTTGCGTGACATATTTTTCGACTCCGGCCTTTTTGATATTTTTTGCCGCAATCTTCATAAAATTCTCATCGACATCAAAAGTGTATACATGTCCCCTGGGTTTTACGACACCTGCTACAAAGGAAGTAAGTGAGCCGCTGCCAGTTCCAATTTCCAGAATTTTTTGACCGCTGCCTATTCCACATCTTGCTATGATGTAGCCGATGTCCTTCGGGTATACAATCTGTGTACCGTGTTGAAGTTTCATCACATAATCATACATCGTAGGTTCCAAAAGATAGACATACTTGTCCTTGTTTGTGATCAGCCTAGAACCGTATTCCTTGCCAATCGCATCAGAGTGTTTAATCACTCCGATATGAGTGTGAAATGATTCCTTCTTGGATATTTTTGCTAGCCATTTTTTTGAATTGTTATAAAAGAACAGTACGGGGGAATTGTTCTTTATGATAGCCATGCAGTTTGCCTAAAAATTTTAGATAAGAATCTACTGATCAAATTCAAAGTGTTATTTACTTTAAAAATTCAGGGATTGTGCTGATGATTATATCAACGGGTTCTCTCTGATTTCCTCAAAAGTGATGAATATTGCCGAATTATGAAGCGATTTCTTATTTTAAAATGACAGATGTCAAACAGGTTCAGATGTCCTCATTTTACAAATAAGTTTCAGAATCAATTAACAGACGTTTAAAAATTTAACAAGAAAGCAGGTATTTTTTGTCATGATGCAAAATTACAACATACAGGTTAAGGCAAATTACTAGTCTGTATTGTACAAATAACATTTGTTTAATTTTACGACACTGATCTTTTACCTGTGAAATTATATTGTGCACGTATCTCTCACACACAACACAACAATCAATGTAATGATTAGAAATATTAGATATGCATTAAAAGTAAAAATCGTTAAAATTGTCGGCATATTCCCTAACAAAAGAATGTGAAAAAGTGCTTGATCTTGATGAAAAGGTGAGATTTGTCGGCAGAATAAAAGAACGTCAAGTCGTTGCGTTTATCCGAAGAGACGATTCTGAGCCATTACTTAACGAAGAAATGGGCAATTTGGCACATTATCAGGCATCAGTCAAAGCTGGCATGGAGGAGATGTTTGACGGTCAGTTAGGAAAGACAAATTGGATGATCACATGCAAGGAATTCGTAAAGATGATCACCCTTTTCTTAGATGACGGACTGTTGATTCTTTCAATAGAAAGCAATGGAAATCACGACCAAATCATTCAGAAAATTCAAGGACTGAATACAAAGTTCTGATGTCAAATAACTGACATTCAACAACAAGAGTAAACAATCCCAAGAATAACAATTTTTTTTCAACGTGTATGTTGCATGTTTGACTTTTCAACAAGTCATTGTGTCTCATCCATCATAATACATATTTCTCAAAATAAAGGCATGATGCACATCATCTAAATTTTTGAAAAGAGCTTTCAGTTTCATTCATCATTTGCATAATACTTGTTTTGACATGACATAAATTTCCAGATTGGACATTTTTTGATAGTTTTGCATGTTTTATGTTAAATTTAACTTCCAATTCGGACGTTTTTGAATAGAAGGATTTCCGAGGACAATATATCAAACAATACCAGCACTACATCATGGAAAGAGATGACATCAGCACATCATGGTCAAAAAATACCACACCATACATAGAAATTTGCAGGGTGTCCCCCACTGCCAATCACCACATCAAAACAAACAACATCATGACGTCAACATTAATTCTGTCAAAGGTTAGAATATGAAGCGTATGATTTCATGTAAAATTAGCAGATATTGGAACTTTAAAGGTGCAAAGTTTGACAAAGAGTTGCAGAATTCACACTGCAATTGTACGTCATCTTTTTGGCCACGAGATGAAAGCAGATGAAACGTTTAGGCAAAACGATCATGATAGGATTTGCCTTGTTGTCATTTTTTGTTGTTTTGGATTCAATTGATCATGCAGACGCGTCTAAGAATTCAAAAATTCCCAGATCAGACAGGGTTACAACACAACTCAACGAATATTCCAATTATGTTCATTTCCAACCGGAATGGAAAAGCTATCCAAAAAATCTGATAGTAGACGTATCCACAACATGGGAACGGCAAATCATTTCAGGATCAGAAGAAAAGCCAGACATTTCAAAACACGGTGCCAAACAAAGACAGAATTCCCTTCAATACATCAACAGTAAGCCGGTAGTTGCAATTCAGTATGATTACAGAGACTGTCAATCGCAATGGTTTCACTATGCAAAAACAAGTCTAGACTTTATTGGAAATCAAATAGATTTGCTCGGAGAAAACAAATCAGTTCCAAATACTGCATATTCCAACGAATCTCAAAAACAAAAACTGCATGAAGGGTTTGCACAATTCATACCAATCTGCACATCAAAGAAATCCACAAGCTACGAGTACACCATCTCAATAAACGATGATGACATTGGATTTGACGCGTATTTTGTCCCATCCTACGCCGAGCAGGAAAATTATTTTTCATCACCCAAAGACTTTGAGTATTATTCTCAAAAAGGCTGCAATGTCACCAATCATCAAAAATTTTCTGGCACATGCAATGTAGACAAAAATGCAGGACTGTTAATAGTAATCCCAGATGAACTTTCAAGGCCAATGACAAAAATTTCAGTCAAAATGACAGAGAAATAACAATATACATATTTTTAATCAAGGTTCATGCATGAAACATCCTGCAACAAAGATCATGTAGATGTAAAAATTTGCTCCAAATAGCATCAGGATTCCAATAGACGGATGCCAAACCAGACTTTAAATCAAAATTCAGATTAACGTGTCACACCAAGTACGCAATTGTGTCATTGAGTAGATGCAGCATTCAAAACCATAAGTTTGAATTCCGATTAGACTTAGCATCTCGCAAGATCTGCAATAATGATTAGCAATCATTACACGACAAATGTATTGTGCCATCAGACATATACCAGATCTTCAATTTCCAACTTCTCGGCCCGTATCCATCAGGCATGGCAATGGTACTGTTTCTTTGCAAATTTTTTGACACTCTTCACATGAAGGATTTTTCCAACATGCTTTCCGTCGATGCAGACTCCAAGATTAAACGTAATCTTGCCCCATCAACAACATGGACATGTCATACATGATTCATCAGTCATCATATTTGAAAAGACGTCAAGATCCGGAGTCATTATAGGTATAACAATTTGCACATCCACGAATCATTTTATCATGACTGGCACATACCAGGTCTGAGTACGATACGAATAGAAAATGTAAACATCGTAATTGTCCAATGCGATAAATCATACAAATGATCAAACCACGTTATAGGTATTTTAATGCCAAATAGAGTACCAATGTAAATTGACAGAGCTCAAAGTACAAGGTTCAGGAGGGTACATCATTGCAGATTTGACTGAAGAGCAGGCAAAAAAGGCAGATCTCGGAGTTGGAAAATTATTCTTGGCCCCAATCGGAAAAATTGAGACAGAAAAAATGTCCAAACATTACTGCAAAGTATGCGAAACTGAATTTAACAATCCACCAAAAATTCATTTGGAAGAAAATCCAAACGAGGAAGTCGCGGACAACCTGATTCTAGTAGAGAGAGGACAGTATACGTGTGAAAAATGCAGCGGCACAATAGGGGAATATAGGGTCTTCAAAAAGAATGACGAATCCGGCGAGATTGGAAAAGCAAATCCGTCAGAATAATTCCAAAATTATCAATTAATTTTTCTCAAATTATGAAGAAGGTTATTCTTCAAAGACGATGTTTTGTAATGGTATCATTAAAGTTTGAAATCAAGGTATAATACTAGCATCAGGTGTTTTTCATCATGGCAAATCAGAAATGTGTCTCTTGCGGAATAGGATTTTTCTCACCAACAGGTGCAGACAAATGTTCCAAATGTGCAGGAGGAGAATCACAAGGTGAAGCAGGTCATGATTCCTGCGGCTGTGGACACAGTCATTAATTCCTTTTTTTGATATCATGAATATATGTGACCAAGGATGACCAAGGTCATGGCAAAGACAACAGAGCAAATGAAGTTTCTGGTAGAGAATTTTATCAGGATTACCAACATCAAGTATGAAGATCAGACAGATAAGATCAGAGAGAAAAGCAAGGTAGTAGATTGGCAGTTTCACGTGGGAACAAACGTGATAGTCAGCAAGAATACAAACAGAGAAGACAGAATACACGTCAATGTTAACATGAGATTTCCATCACAGGATGCAAAGCTACTAGTTATGAAAAATCCGTCATTTTCAAAGGCAATAATGGAAATCAGCGAGATCTGTACAACGTGTAAAGTCGGACATCAGTGGATAAAGAGCAACAAGGACGTGGTGGGTCTGGCGATATTCTCGCATGTTGACGAGGAAGAGCTAAACAGGATAGCGTTTCACGGCGTATGGGACAATGTTGCAAGAGTGTCAGGCCACGTTCAAAAAATACTTCGTTCAAATTTTAGCGGTTTTTCAGCACACACCAGTTCAGCGGATCAGACAATAGACAAGTCAATGTACGGTTAGACATGCCAGAGGATCTTCTCAACAAATCCCACACCGAAATGAACATACACTAGTAAAATCACGATATAATGAAATGATTTCTTTTGAACATAGAATTCTAAGCGAATATAGAATTAAAATTGCAAAGATCGAGACACTGGCAAAGTCAGTAATTACGTATCAAAATCCAAAAAGCGAAGAGGCAAAAGGAGCTTCAGAATTTCTTGACGTCCTAATTGACGAAACTGACAAATTTTATGAGAACAACGGCGAAATTTTGTCAAATAATGGAAAAAAACCACATAATCGCTCAAGACTTACAGAGACCAAGAAATGGAGTGAGAACATAGAGAGTTTTTACGAAAGAAATCCACGAAGAAGACCTAGAAAATAACCAAATTGACACGTGAAATAAATCTAAAACCAAGCAACAGCATATCCAAGCAGACAGTCGTTCTCAAAACAAAGCTGATGCCACAAGATATTACAGAGATTCTAAATGCCAAAAAAACATCCCTTTTTGGTTCCGCATTAAGACGACCAAAACCAGATGAAATAACAATAGAGAATCCGCAATTATTCTTGGAACAAGTCATTCTTGTTTCAGGAAATTATGATGTGAATTTTAATCGCAATGTCTCATATACAGTCAAAGTGAATTCAGACGTCAAGGAAGTGACAATTGGCAATGAGAAATTTCCAATCGCGGACAATTCAGGAGTATGGAAAAAAATGAAGCAGGGCATGGGAATTACAAAGCAGGAATTAAAGATCAACGTAACAGAAAGAGCGGTAAAGTACTCGACTGATTCTCTATATTTGGATAATCACGGATTGGAGACGGATTTTCCATACAGTATAAATTCAGAAAGCATAGAAAACTATGCTCAGAGAGCACTGGACATAAACAGCGAGCACATTAGAAAAAATGAGATTGATGATGACGAGATATTTTCAAAGCTAGGACAGAGATTCAAAGACAGTGTCTCATCAGACATTGAAATTAAACAAGAAGATTTTGTCATTACAGAATTTCTAGAAATATTCGTCCCAATTTATGAGACAGAGTGTTATGACAAGAAGAGAAAGGTTGCAATTGCCAGAATAGATGCAGTTACGGGAACATTTCTCTAAAACAAACAGCGATACGCATACGAAAAACTTTAGTTCTCATGGATTGAATTTGACACATGCAAGCATACATTCTCATCAATTGCAGCACAGGCAAGGAATCCAAGATCATTTCAGAGCTAAAAGAAATCACCGAAACATCAGAAATCAACGGGATTTGGGGGAAATATGACATTCTTCTGAAAATCGTGACTGCAGATCCCAACGGCGTAGAACAAATCGTAAAGAGATTGCGAAATCATCCGGACATCACAGACACATACACGATGAATGTGCTTTACGGTCAAGGCGGAACCATAGATCAGGATATATGACTTGACGTCAGGGTCAGCATATGGATTCAAAAATAGAATTCACATACATACATACATCAAACCGACATGAACATCTAATGCAATCATAGAAAGGGGTAGAAAGATTCGTCGTCATTGTTTTTTTGATATTGTTGCATTGTTAGGATCTAAATCATTCCAGACCACATCATATTCCAATTTAGACAACAAATCAGCATGGCACGAATCAGGAATTTTGTTGGATGTCATCACGTTACAAGCCTCGACAAATTTAGAGATTCCAGCAAGGGAGTCACTCACGATGGCAGTTTTTTCTTTTGAGATCATGTATGACCCCGTTACAATGTATCGGTCCGGATAATTGGCGCTAAGGATTTTCAACGTCACGTCCTCAGGAACTGCGTGTTTTTGAGCAATTTGTTTTATAGAAATTAGATCCAAGTTATTTTCATCCAGGACGATTTGAGTATCTGCCACTTTTTCATCAGTTATGTCATCATCAATTTTTCTCAAATGTTGCAAAATGGGTTTTATAGAGACCTCTTTTTTAAACGTGAAAATTTTATCTTTAGAGATTGTTTCTATCTGCGAGCATGCCAATTCAGAATTTACTGCAACCAGCAAGTCCACACTTTTGTCGTTTTCACCTTTATCATGACCGTCAAACAGCACTTTGAGCTTGGCAGCTTTTCTCTCCAGGTATTCTTTTGTCCAAAATCCCACAATTTCAAAATATACTTTTCGTCCAAACCTTTCAAACAAAAAGTCTGGAATCATTGCTTTTCCGTCGGCAATCAAAGGATCCGGCTCCCTTGACATCTTCCATCCAAACTCGTCAGCCGGATCAAAATGCTGATAAAATTTCTTGGCAAACGCCGCTTCAATGGTACTGTCGTAAACATATACGTCATCCAAGACATCGCCGCCATTGTTAGACGTAGATTCTATTCTTGATCGAATGAATCCCTCAGTACTCTTGTTTGACAATTCAAAAGAATAGATTTTTTTGCCATTATCGGTGTTTTTTGCAATTGAACCGCTGATTTTCCAAGTTGGCGTGCCTACAATTGACGGCAGTAGTTTGGCCATGGATGTGCCGTATCGGTCAGTCATTTTAAAGAGGCTGAGGGGGCCCTCCAAAGTACATTTTATCGAATCATCACCGCTGTCATCTTCTGAGCAATATTCCAAATTATACATCAGCCCATATCTTTTGACGTCGCGTAAAACCTGTTTCCAATACAGCCCACCTTTCACATAAAATTCCAATATAGTGCATTTGAAAAGAAGAGTTTGAAGCAACGACAGATTGTACCACAAGATAAGGTCTTTGGGACTGATTGTGTCAAACTGCGTCAGTAAAAGATTTTCATCTTTGTCACCCCACATTACAGTTTCAACAGTATCAGGTGAAATGTGCAACTGGTTTGAAATCTTTTGCATTATGGATTGCCTTTGCAGATCAGAAAGAGCCAATCCCTGTTTTGAAGATTCTTCAAACAGCTTTTGTCGTATAGACCAAGGAGCTACAATGGTAGATGACGATCCTGACCGTGTAAAAATTGAACGGCGCTCTAACAGTGCAAGCAATCCCCGCACCAACTTGTAATCATATTCAGATTCAAGCAGATTTATTTTTTGTAGCAAGTCTCCCTTGTGCTGCTTGTTTTTTTGAGCATTTGTAAAAAATACAATCATCTTGTTGACAAGTTCATAGTCCGTACCATTGCCAAAATCAGACGTGCAAAACAAAGGCATGACCTTTCCCCTACTAATCCGAATACGCAGAAGATCAGAAGAAAGCATCAGAAATCACTCACAGTTATTTTTGCAGTCTTGTCACGCATGATTCAATCCCCATATCCTGCTGAATCGGTGCCAATCAAAGAATTTTTTTTCAATGCAGATATTCTCTTTGCACTTGTACCGGTTTCTCGCGTATGTTTGGATACCAATTCAACCAATCTCGCCTTGCGGCCATCCTGTTTTGGTCTTAGAATCCTGCCAAGTCTCTGTATAAGCTCTCTACCACTTCCCGTACCGCTCATAATTATGCCCAAGTCTGCGTCTGGAACGTCCACGCCCTCATCCAGCACTTTGGAGGTTACAACTGCACCGTATCGGCCAGATTTGAACCCGTCTAAAACATCCCGCCTCTCATCTTTGAGCGTCTTGTATGTAATATGAGGGATCAGGAATCGGTTTGAAAGACTATAGACCATCTTGTTGTTTTGTGTAAAAATTATTATCTTTGAATTTGGATTCTGCCGTAGAATTTTTTGCAATTCATGTACTTTGGATTCGCTGTTTAGCGCAATCTCACTTGCCTTGTTTCTTGCAAGCATTGCCTCTCGTGCAGTCTTGTTCTTGTTTGACATCATGATCAATCGTTTTAGATTGTACATAGAGGGGACTTTGAATCCCAATTTTTGAATATTTGTCAAGAATTTTTTTTGATTGACCTCGTATTCGTGCTGTTCTTCAGGAGTCAGATTGGCTTGGATTCTGTCAACGGTGTATTCTGCAAGATGTTTTTGATCTGAAAGATCTTTGGAACCAAGACGAAATACAACTCCACCGGTAAGGTAAGGAATTAATTCGTGTAACTCATCCTCCCTCTCTATTGTTGCAGTCAGACCCAACCTGTATGGCGCAACAAATTGTTCCGCTATCAAACGATATCCGGGGGCAGGAAGATGATGTACCTCGTCAAAAATAATTAGTTTGAACTTATTCCCTATGGAAGATGCTCGAAGATATGCAGAATCATAAGTTGCCACAGTGATCGCCTGAAGATCATCCTCACCGCCGCCCAATTTTCCAATTCCAATGTTTTGCTCGCCTTGAGGGTGATCAACAGAAAGATATTTGGAAATATTGTTTGCCCATTGCTCCATCAAGTCAATTGTCGGAACCACCACCAATGCGGACGTATTTATTTTTTGAATGGCGTTAATTCCTATGGCGGTTTTTCCAGCACCGGTAGGTAAAACGACGCATCCCCTCATGGATGATTTTTCCCAGTTTTGCATGGCTTGCTGCTGATAATCTCGCAGAGATAAACCACGTATTTGAAATCGAGGCGAAGGGATAAAATTAGTCACATTGTCAACGAAATCAAGATCACTTTTTTTCAGATAATCTACAATTTCAGAATAGTTCAAACCGTATGATCGAAGGGATTTTGTCCGCTCATCATACTTTGTACCTGGAATTCGTATCAGATTACTGTCTTCAATGCGAATAGTGCCCTTGTCAAAGAAGAGTTTAGGTACGGACAATGAATTAGATGACAAATCTGATTCTGTTTTATCAATATCACTATAATCATTTTTTGATCATCTATTGTATCGTATTGGTTAATGAAGAATTACACTCAAAGACGGCACCAAAGAATGAGTTCAAGAATGCATGACTACAAAATTTTGAACGATGTCAAGACATCAAATGAGCCACATCCAAGTACAATGGCCAAGATCCACAATGTATGGCAAAATTTCAATTTTATTTATTTGGACATGTCAATGATCAATATCACCAATTTCCATAGTCGTGGAACAAAATATCAACTTTGTATATCCCCCAACCTTTAGAAATATGTCCATCAATTTTGGATTTCGAGTGCATGGCATATAAAAATAATCAGGTTCGATGTTCATCATTTAGTTAAGAAGATTGTCTGATTTAATTTGCTTTGCCATTTCATAAGTAATCAATCTCAGAACATTCGTAAAAGATAAAAAAATAGAACAGAGAAACTAATGCCAAAAAACAATCATCACGAATAAGAAAGAGCATAGATATCCAATAATCATTGTTGTTGTCGTTAGTTTGAGTGCATGTTAAAATAAGAATTTGATTGTAAAAGACTGTTTTAAAAGAAATAACTGATTTGCACAATCAAATGTGTCTGACAAAGACCCATGATTTGTAAAAATAGACAGGCAGTTTTACTTTGCAAAAACCCATACATCAAGAAAGAACAGGTACAGATTATTCAACTATTATGATTCCAGTCATGCCAGCATGTAATGCACAAAAGTAATCATAGGTTCCTTTCTCATCCAGAGTCACCTCAAATTTATCACCAGGTCCAAGTATGCCACTGTCAAACTTGTCATTATGTTGCAAAGTGCCAGAGTGTACTGAGGTTACAGTATGATGATTGCCATCAACGTTATCAAATGTCAGAACATTGCCAGAAGAAACTTTGACTGCATTTGGCATGTAAAACGGAGAAGCCAACCCCACAATATCCAGTGTCTGCATTGGTCTTCCCAATTACCGTATCAGATGAATCAGGTGTATCAAAGACTTGAATTGTAAAGTCAACGGATGCTTGTCCAAATGCAGGTACAGAATATGGTATAGTGCTTAGATCAACTTCTAAAATAACCGTGCCAGACTTGTCAAAGATTTGAGTTACAGACAATGAGCCCAGATGACCATGAAATGCGCCAGCCAATGGAATTGGAATAGGAGCCTCAGGCTGATCACCATAATCTGATTGGTAATAGTGTTGTGGAATTACAGAGATAAGCCCATCAACGTGAGTCGCGTCATTTCCCGTGTAATAGTCATCAACGTCAAAAACTATGGTGACAGGCTCGCCGACAACCACTCGTTCAGGAATCGTAGTCAACTTTACAAAGTATGCAGCATCAGGTTCAGAACCCTTAACCACTACTGATTGTTCTGGTTCTATGACGTCAACTGTAAACTCAAAAGTCCTAGAACCAAAGTTAGCCTTTGGATCTTCTTCAAATCGGAGCAAGTCGCCGGTAATAACGGATCTTGTCTGTCCAAGTTCTGGCACAGATGCACCCAACATGAACGGACCAGAAGACAAAGTGGTATAGCTTATTGTATAAGTTCCAGATGAAGGGAAGTAATTTTTAAAGTTCATAATACCAAAATGACCATGCAGCGTGGTAGTTTTGTAAATAGTATCGCCTTGAGAATTAGTTATTGTGTATGCCCAATCAGTATGAGAAAGATTCGCATTCTCTATTGAATTAAAAACTCGGGCATTAATTGGAACCAAGGTTTTTGCAAGAATGATTTCAGGAGAGCTAAACTCCAGACTAACGCCTTGCATTTGTTGAATTTCCGTATTAAACATCACATCATCATATGTTTTATTGACTGAAGGATTTTCTGCCACATTCATCATGGAACTGTCATCAGATGATTTTTTCATCACATCGTCACTTTTCATAGATTTAGAAGAGACAGATTTCATATCACTGCTAATTTCAGAACACAGCTTGTCTCCGCACACATCACTGTTAGATCCATAACTTCTGTTAGGAACACCTTCTCCTTTTAACGCAAAGACGTCAAATGACGCCACATCAACAGAACTTGCTACAAAGAACATCATCAATGTTATCGACAAGATGCCAGTAGAAAAGCTCATTTTTCTTTGATTGTTCATTATTACACAAATATATCATGATATCAAAATATATAGCTTTCTATATTTTGATATATTGATATCCGAAAATTAAATAGGGAATTAAGACGCACGAATTCATGAGCAAGGATGTTCTGGTAAGGGGATTTAATGAAAAAACATATTCAGAAATGAGCAATATTGCATCAAAGAAGGGAGTCAGCATCACGTCATTCATCAAAAACGTAATTGATCAGAAATTAAAAGAGCAAGATGCGGTTCAGCGAAAACACGACATCATATTGTACGATGATGAAGCGTCAATGGAATTCATGATAAAATCATTAGACAGGCTGACACAAGATACGGACCTGTTTCGCGTCTTTTGTGCCCCAGACAAATCCAACATGTCCAAAATATTTACAAAACTCAAATGGTTTAACGGAACGACACTGCCATATGAGAAGGATCTCAACAAGCTGTCAAAGTACCTTAACAGCATAATCGTAAAAATTACAAAAAAAACAGATGACAGATTGGTGTGTATGATGGATTGTATTTTGGAAGATGTGGCAAAAACATCCCTGAAAAAAGCACTGTCCTTGGAAAATGAATACAACAAAAGCAGATTGGAAGGGTTGATGTTTTGTACATACAAAACTGATCTAATATTAAAAGACGGAATAAAAGAAATGATGGAATTGTTCTCATGTCATGATCAAGTTTTCATTTTAAAAGATAATGAAATATTCAAGATGCACGTTACAAAAGAAAATACGCAAAAACTGCTACTGGATTAAATGAACCCCCATCTTCATGAATTGATAGCATTAAAAATTTATTGTGACGGTTCATGTGAGAATACTTTTCATGGGATCATATCAAATTCTAAATCAAGTTACACTTAGCAAGTAATTCGTGCAGAATCTCATAGCATTTACATCGTCATAGCTTTAATTCAATCATTCATTCTAACAGGATTTATCGTCACATTGCGAATTATTTTCAGTATTTGCCACAATCAGGTGAGACAATTCTTCCATTGTAAATCCAGCTTTTTTCATGGCACAGTTTAGGCAATACTTTTCATCAGGGAATTCAGGATTCTCAATGTAGTTTTCTTCCCCCAAAACACAAACTTCACAACCTACACCAGAACAAGTGAATTGTTCATAATGATTTACACAAATACAGGTCATCACGTTCTTTGTTTTTAAATAGATTAAAAATTTTTGTGAACCGTAAAACCAATGTCAAGTATGATTGAAAAATAGCTGAAATAGGTATTAATTCCCAGAATTGGCATTTTCAAGTAAGGGTTTGATTTCGTTTTCCCCATAAGATTTGTGAATGAATTTAAAATATACAAAACCCAGAATTGGGGATTTTAGTAATACCAATAGAAACAGATAATCATTAAATTCCAATCCAACCAACGTTTACACGCATGTTAGATGAAATTTAGTCTTTTTGAGTTAGAAATTCAATAGCATTAATGAATCATCATCTGAAGAAACATGTGAAACCACAACTTGAGAAGCCAAAAAATATTTTCTTTCATGAGAAGACATCACACATACAGCAAAGGATAAAACAAATGCAGACTAACATGATATAGTGGAAATTAAACGGGTAGGAAACGTAATGATTGCAGTGAAGGACATGAAAAAATCCTTACAATTTTATCATGAGTTGATAGGCCTCCCAATTAAAGAGCAAAGAGAAGACTGGATTGATTTGGGCACAGGTGAAAATTCCCTTATCAGCCTGCATCCTGCTTCAAAAACTGAACTGCACAAGGGCAGCTCACTTGAAAACGGAATTACGGTCGGATTTCTAGTAGGCGACGTCCAATCCGCAGTTGATGAGCTAAAGTCAAAGGGAGTTCAAATTTACAGGAACATAATCGAGAAGGATTCAGGGAAAAATGTCATTGTGCTGGATCCCGACGAGTATTTTGTTTCACTTTTTGAACCCGTTTCAAAGGACAAGAACACTCAGACTGGCGGATACCACGGATTTACACCCCAGTAGACGTTAAGAAGTATATCAGGTTACAGTTTATTTTAGAATGAATTTTTACATATCTGTGTAAAAATTGAATTCACAGATTGAAAATAATTTAAAAGAATTTGTCGCCATGCAAAAATCAAATTAAACAGGGTGATCACATAACCATGAAATAAATCCACAAGTACAGTCTTTTACAAGATATACTACCCAAGAGATGTTAAGCGCATATTGATTTTGTTTCTGTTGCTATGAATAATGAATGACAGTATTGACAGTTTTTTCATTCTAGATGTTTAGACTATAGATAAGACCTCATTACACCAATCTCATAGTCTATCTCCGTTGTATCCCTTGCCAGTTCCCTTGCGTGCTTGTACTTCTCCAATGCATCCTCAAAATTGCCCAGATATCTGTCCAAGTTTCCAAGTCCAAACCATGTGTCATATGATTTTTCGATGTCATGTGCCATTGCGTAGTGCTTTCTCACGTCCTCCACGTCATCAGACTGCTGAGCCATTGCAATTCTGAATAGTGCATTTGCCTTTATGATCAACGCATTCTTGTAGGTGGTTTTCTCGATTGGGTTAACCTCTGATTCATCATATGACTCATAGTGGTTGATTATGGGCGATACAAGCTGGGATGTCCTCTCAAAGTTGCCCAACACGTGATTGTCCTCTGCAAGTGATAAAGTACCCCATGACGTGTTGCCGATGAAGGGCGTGCTGTGAATTGCCATGGCACACTGGATGTTCTCCAGGTTCTGCCTGTCCTCGTCCCTCATCACATTTCCCAATGTCGACAGCATCTGGATGTCGTTGCCGTTGAAGTACTTCAATATGATTATGGCGTGCTTCTTTGCAGATGCATAGTCATGGTTCTCAAAGGAATCATCCATCATCTTGACGTATGTGTTCTTCAGGCTGTCCAGTCTGCTCGGACTAAAACTGGGCAGGTTCAACAGATATGGATACTCATCAGTTACGTCATTTGACAAGATATCATATTGTGAAACACAATCTACAGCATCTGCATCAAGGTAGTTGCGTGGAGAATTTACATGCACCACAGTTGTCACGGTTTGCTCATATCCAAGTGTATTTGTTACGATGCAATCAAATGAGTATTCCAGGCCGTGCATTATAGGTTCTGCATCACACTCATATCCCGACACATCACCACCACCAGTATAGATTCCGGTTATTCTCAATTCTGTTCCGTGTAATTCAGCTGGAAGCTGCACAGGATACAGAGAATATTCCACATAAGGATCAGAAAAAATTGCATCACTTGAGATAATTCCTCAGCCAGCAGCTACTGCTACTACAGATATCATCATGGCAGCAAGAACAGGTTTTGAAATTAAGACACTTTTTGCGGCAGTACCAGATAACGGTACAGCAGCAGATCCCGTTGAAGTTGATGATGTTGATGCATGAGCAGTATGAGTGGTCAATCCAATAACTCCAAATATTATACTGAATATTTTTTTCATAATTCCAGGTTCTGGATTTTTCTTTAATTCTCCTACAAATACTCTGAGTGCCTTGTTGTATTCACGGTGTAACGTTTCCGCATATGCGAAATCTTGACCTTTTTTAGCAATGACGTAGTATCCGTATGCATCACGTTGAATCATTTTTTTTATCTGTCAATATTTTCAAGTCTCTAAAGGTTGCAGACCTGTGCCGTCTCAATATTCTGGCAACTATTGCATTTGTTCGTGAAATATCATCTTCAAGTACAAACAATATTTTTAATTGTTCTTCACTACATTTTTCTGGAAGATTTACGGCTGACACAAATATTAGATTAAAATTGTTATTTTTAAGGATGCAGGATAAACATTAGCTAATGTGAACATTTGTTGATGTTGGTAGATTGTAGTTATTATGATATTTTTACCTAATCAAACCATATGGAGCTCATCATATTCATTCAAACCAATTGGCAATCTTTGTTAGTTCCAATATCAATTATAGGGATTGGAATTTTAAATTTTATTAAACCAGGGTAGTTCCGATCGAAATACTCAAACAATTCTTAGGTCATCTACTCCAACCCAAAATACTCACATAATTCTGACATCCGTCAATGACAAGGTTTTTGTTGCCTAAAAGTAGAATGACAATCATAAATTGGTTTGCACGCCAAAATATGTTGAGCGTATGTTGGTTTTTGATGTTTTGAAATTAATCTAAAGTTTCAATGACATAGTCATGCAGACATTTCATGTTCTCACCATACTGCTTGTTCCAATTCTTCCAAAAGTCCAAGACGATTTCAATGTCATCTGTGTGATGAGTGTGATCAATGTCGCACTTTTTGCATGTAAGACGGCATTGCACCATGAAATCACAATGTAGTTGGATCATTTTTAGTCGTTGCGTATCATTGATCTACTAGCAAGATGTTGTGAGGTTTGAACAATCTTCCAATCTTTTCTTCCAGCCATTTGATTTTAGATTCTCATTGTTCAGGTCTATGCACATCCCCCGTCAGGATCACGTGCACCTGCTGGAACCACGGAACGTTGGGCCGGTCATCTATTTCCTGCTGTACGTTTTCAATGCATTCATCGGTGGACAGTCCAAGCTGATGGTTTACAAGGCAATAGTCCGCGTTGTAAAACGGATTGCGTGGCGACATTGCCAAAGCCTCCTCGTACATGCCCTTTGACTGCAAGAGCATGTCAGGATCAGTCAGGCCCTTCTTGTGCTGCATGGACGCGATTCCAGCAATCCAGTGCGAGTACTTGTCGAGGTTCTGAACAAGCACGTTCTTAAAATAGAATAATTTTTCCAGTTAGAAATTCTATAATTTGATATGAACTTATTCTTAATTTCATTACTTACAATCATTCTTGTTATTATAATTAGTAATGCTTATGCAAATGATACTGAAGAACAGTCACAGTCTAAGGAAGAATAAAAATATTTGTGTTTACGTGGGATTTAGACACATTGGGTTTTTTATTTTTTATTTCAAATGGTTCAAAATGATTGTGTTCAGTTTCCAGACTATCGACATATCTATGACTTAAAGATTCTGCCAATTCCCAACGTCTTTCATCAACAGCTATTTTGAGATACGTAATTACATCTTCATTGAAGTGTCCATTATTTACAGCAAAAATGTAAATTGATGTGGTTCTAACTTTTCTAAATAAACTTCTAATATTTTTTCTAATTGCCAGAAACAAGAATATAAGAGTCGTCAAAAGAATTAATTGTATAATCCACATATTTGGAATCAAGCCAGCAGTACAAGCTGAATTACCACATCCAGGAATAGCGGATAAAAAAGGATCCAGATTTAGAACAACATAGTTATAAAATCCCATGGAAAATACTTCATGAAATAGGGATAAGGTAACAGCAACAATGATACTAAAAAAATAACCAGTGGCAATAATTTTATCAATCTCAATCTCAATAGATTTTGTCTGCAATCCATGTCGGATATATTTAACAGATAAAAAATATTGGATAACATATGGAATACCCTGATGAATATAAAATTGCTTTTTAGATAACGGTTCAAAAATATTTTTCAGATTATTTATTTCATGATCAACCATTTCAATTTTTTCATGATCAAGTTGAATTTCTGGTAATTTTTTTTTAATTTCCAAATCATAGATATTTTTATTGATCAATTCACCAAATTTACTGATTTGATTTTCATGTCTTTGTTTAAACCAATTAATTTGAGATAAAGTTTTTAGAGAATTCATAAATGAATAGACTTCTTCTTCATTGTCGTTTTTGGTAATTTTTAGAGGTTTGTTCAGATACTTCAATACACGTTCTAATTTGTAACGCTCAAGAACAATTTTCTTAAAAATGAACCCTCCAGGATCAGTAATAATGAGAATTGCTGAAAAAAAAGTAAAAAGTAGAGCGAAAACAGCATCTTGTATGCCCAAATTATCAAAATTAAAAGATTGACCGCTTGTAATTGCTGGCCAAAAAATTATAGATGAAATAAACGGAAACTCAATTAAACGAAAAAATATATCATATTTTGCCACATCAAACCCAATTATTTCTTAGATTTAAGATTGTCCTAATTTCCACCCGTGAACATCATTTTGGCATTTCTCGCATAGGGCGATTCACATCATTGTTCCTATGGATACACGTCCCCTGTAAGATCACGTGCACCTGCTGGAACCATGGGACGTCAGGCCTGTCAGTTATTGCCTGCTGCACGTCTGCAATGCATTGATCAGTGTACCACAGGCATCAAAAATCAAAGATGATTCAGATTGTCAAAAATTCTGCCCCATTTCTGCCAGGGTCATCGTACATATTCAAATGATTGAGAAACTGCGCTGTTGCCCTTGGTTACCGTAATTTCATACTGGCCTGCAATCAAAGAAAAGTCCAGGTAGTCTGAAACATCATCAATTGATGATACACTGGGAAGTGAGAATATCAATCCATCAGGAGTTTTGAGCCTGATGATTGCAGAATCAACATTGACGTGGCTGTCGTCACCAGATTCTGAAATGATGTCAACGGATATCTTATCTGATGCAGACGATTCCACATTTATGTAAAATGACTCTGCTACAGATATGTCCCCAGTCGTCACGGCATATGTCGCATGGGCAAACTTGTCCGACTCGTGTTGGTTAGGAGTATGAAAATACGTGACAGATATCAGGTTGCTTCCGGTGTAAAACAGATACGGGTTGGACAATACAAAGTGTCCCGCAAACCACCCGTTGGAGTGAACCGGCAGGTCCAAGACTACCGGCACGTCATTGAGACGAATCTCTACAAGGGAATTGTTGTTTTGCAGTACGGGATCATTAAAGTCAAACTTGCCGTAGACGTTTACTCTGTCTCCAAGCAAGTAATGATCTCTTTCAGTCCAGATGATCAGTTCCTGTCCTGAGAATGAAGATGATGAAGACGATGAAGATTCCAAGGACTTTCCCTTCTCAGACGCGTCTGCAAAGGATGCGTCTGCAAGTGAAATGTCTTTGAGAGGATGCGAGTCAATTATTCCGCAGCAGTGGTTTCCGATTCTGGTGATGATCAGCTTTTCAGGATCCGGAGGATTGTCACATACGGTGCTAGAAGAAAGATCAACGTACTGACAGAACCAATGGTTGTCAGATATGGGCTCGCTTCTCCATCCTGAGCATTCTGCAAACGTGGGAAACACATTGCAGTAGTTGGCACTTCCTGTTTTGGCTCCAAAGGCGTCATGATCTGAATAGGAGAGTCCCGCAAGAATTCCAACTAGGAGTAGCAGTGGCAACATCAAAGGCAAAGGGCGATATCTCATTGTCTCTTTGCCCCTTCATCCATTATCTGAATTATTTTTTGCTCTCCATATCCCACGGTAAACGGATTCGACGAGATTATTTTTCCGTTGGCAAGTATCGCAGTTGCAGTGTACGAATCATCCTCATTTGCAACAGGCAATACATCAACCCATTCGGTGAATCCGTCTTTGTCTGTGTTCAGTGTGAAGGTCTCACCGTATACGGTTGCACCCGATGCGAGCTTTTCGTCATTCTCATATACCTGGAACCGCACCTTGGATGATTCGGGAGCAATGATGTGGCTTGTCTTTATCATGTTTTCCTCGAGGTGCGTCTTTACGGCATGGATGAATCTCCCCTCAAGGTATGTCTCTGCAATGTATGTTGTATCGCCTGGAAGAGTGAGAAAAATGACGTCATCATCATTTTTTTCAGAAGGGGACAGTCCGGATACATCTATCTTCTGCATCTCATCATATGACTCGTCATAGATTACAATGACTGCGGCGGAATCCTGAAAATTAAAGAGCTCAGAGGGATTCTGAATCTGAAATGCCAAGACAGAATCAGATTCAAGATCAGCAGGATAGATGCTTGCCGTATACGTGGAGCCCAGCAAAGGATAGTTTTCCTCTACCGTGACGGTTACTGGGATTATATCCTCAGAAGTTCGTATCGACTGAACAAATGAAAACGAGCCGTCTTGTTCTACGGGTACTGCCGTGTGACGACGTAAATCATCGAGTGTTATCAGGACCTGATTTGGAAGAAATTTCATATCAGGGGAGGACAGATTTCCGCTTATCGTAATCTCCTGCATCTTTGTGTGTGGATCATAAACCTGGAAGACGTCAAAGGTGACAGTTGATGGCAGCGGATCACCAATTGAGAACATTCGCTGTACGATATTGTTTGCGGAATTGTCAGTTAGGTGCGACAATGTATCGTGGTAGTTCAAGACTACGGTTATCACGTGATTTCCATCAGATGCTGCAAATAAGGGTCCCGAGGACAGCATCACTCCGTTTTGCACGCCGGGCTTTATGTCTGGCAGCTCCGCAATTCTTACAAGGTCGCCGTTTACAAAGTACCCGACGGTCACCACGTCACTGACTGACTTTGTGGATTCGGTTCCGGCATTGTATATTATCGACTTTATGCTGACGGGATCTCCCGGTTGAGGGTCTGCAGGATCCAAATAGATTTCAGACAGCAGCACGTCAACATTTCCCACCATTATTTGGGCAGATGAGGTGACGTCAAAACTGGAAAAAGACATCACCGAAAGAAGAAGAATTAATGTGATCACAAAAGATGCATTCATGCACGACACCATCCAATTGTTCTAGAGATTTCTCAGCAGATCTGCTACAATTACGTTTCGAGGATCCAACTGCAACGCCTTCTCAAGAAACCTCTTTGCATTATCTGTCGAACCGTTATCCAACAGCCACTGCGCCTCTGCAATCAGTGACTGCACCACTTGCTCCTGGAACTGTGTCATCTTGGCTATCGTCTCATCGGCCTTGTCCAACTTGTTTTGCTTTAGGTATATCGATAAAAGTCCTTTAAGTGCGTCAAAGTTGGCGTCGTCAACATCTAGCGTATTGACGTAAAACGATTCTGCCAATATCATATTTTCTGACTTTAGATGCGCAAAGGCCATGCCGTTAAGCGTTGAGACTCTGTCTGAGTCAATGGCAAGCGAAAGTACGAAATTCTCTATTGCCAGGTCATACTGCTCCAGTATGATGTGGACTGTCCCGATTCCGTTTAGCGCGTTTACGTTGGAATCATCAATCTCAAGTGTCTTCTCATAGCTTACAATCGCAAGGTTGGCAGTTGACTCTACAAGGTCATGCGGCGCATTGTTGCGGGACTGCGTCTGTGCATTACTTGAATAAAAGAATCCCAGTCCGTTTAGCGCGTTTACGTTATTTTTATCCAGGATCAACGTATTGGAATATGCGTCGATTGCAGAGCTGTTGTCACAAAGAAACGTCTGAGAGTATCCGACGCCGTTCCATGCATGTATGTTTTGTGGTTCTAACTGAGATGCAATATAATAAAACAGCAGTGACTCCTCAAACTGTTCTGATTCTGCAAAGATGTTTGCCTTTGGCAATAATTTTTGTACTGATAGTACCAATGCAGTCTCCGGTGGAATTGATATTGGATCATTTATCATGGAACCCGCATTACACATCACCTCATCGAATTGTTCTGAGAATGTAACTATTGCCTTATCAAAGAATATTTTTTGGATCCTCACATTACCCGCATCTGCGACATATAGGTTGTTGTTGCTGTCCACTGCCACCCCCCGAGGAACATTGAACTGACCGTCCTGAGAACCTTGTTTTCCAAACTTTTTGACAAAATTGCCGTCTGAGTCAAAGACCTGGATTCTGTGATTATTATAATCTGCGACATAGATGTTGCCGTTACTGAGGTTAATTACCAACCAGTAGGATTGAAGAACTGACCATCGCCAGATTCCAATGGACCCATACCGTCAGGATCAGTACAACCATATTTTGACTGAATGCTACAATACAGTATTTCTTCTGCCGCATGAGCATACTGTACGAACAGTGAGGACAGCTTTGACATCCCTTCAAATCCTGGAAATTCAAAAGATACTGGAATGATTGAACTTTTTCCTATGGTTTTGACTATACTGCCACTAGAATCATAAACTTTGACGCTATGATCATTTTTGTCTGTAGCATACAGATTATCTTTACTGTCAAATGCAATATCTGTAGCATGAATGGCATCAGTAAAGACATCATATACAGGATTGTCAAAAATGTCTGGTTGTATAATTTCAGAATCAGATATGAGTGATGAAACTTGAGACAATGCATCCGGCGAGTCAACGTCAGGTACTGCATCCGGCGAGTCAACGTCAGGTACTGCATCCGGCGAGTCAACGTCAGGTACTGCATCCGGCGAGTCAACGTCAGGTACTGCATCCGGCGAGTCAACGAATATACCTGATGATGATAATGTACTGACACCATCCGAGGAAAGATTATTTCGTGAAATAGTACCCGTATCAGAGTTCCCTTCTGATGAAATGCCTGATTTTACGGGAATATTGGAAATGCCGTCCACATTCGGATTCATTCCAAACAGTTCAGGCTCTACAATGTATGTCCCACTTGTAACTAGCATTGTAGCTACAATTGATGCCAAGATTGGTTTTGCAGAAAGAATTGAGGTTGACGATAATCCTAACGCCGTAGATTTTAAACCAATTGCCGCAGCTGAAGATGATCCTGTAATTGTTGTTTCTGCTGCTGCAACACTTTTTGATGTTACTACTATGTGTGATGAGGGATCCATTGATGGAAATATTGAAGACCCATTGGATGTAACGGGTTCAGCAGATCCAGAATTCAAAAGGGAATCAGATACAGCAGAAATCTTTTCAGGGATTGGAGTATACACATCTGGAATTGGACTATCATGAGGGACATACAAATCAGGCGATTCCTGAACGTCAGAACCTCCAGTGCTGTCATCACCATCATCTTCATCTAACGAATCGTCATCGTCTTTACTGTAACATGCCCCGTTAAACGAGTTCCCAACAACAGATGAGACAAATCCATTATCTGCAGGAATTCCAGCTTGATCCATCGCGTTTGACAAAAGAGCATACTCCTCCTGGGTGTGATTCATCTTGCCCATCACTGCCACTGCAGAATTATCATCCAGCGGATAATATCTCATAAACTGGGATTGGGAATCGCCAATTTCAAACAGATGCTCCTCCATGTTGAGAATTAATTCAGAACGAATTGTTCCATCAGAGGATGCAAATACAGTCTGGTTGCCGTTCATCGCTACAAACAGTAATGATGATGCAGCGATAGTTCCAGAAGCAGCAGTTCCTTTTCTTCCTTTTGGATTTTTATTTATCTTAAACATCGTATATGGAATTGAGTCATCTTTGTTCTTCATGGAATAATCCAGACATACTTCAAATCCGTTAGTTTCAAAATGTTCTTTGTATTCCTGTACGACCAGATTTTTGCGATGCTTTGAGCGAATCAGATCTCTTGTAAACACAGCAACATACAAGACGTAGATTCTGTTCTCATCTTTACGTCGGACTATGAGCTTGCAGGTACAGCAATAGCCATCTGTCCTTCCGATATCAAGATCAGAGCATTCAGAGACATGACCATGCAGGTTATAGTTTTCATACAACAAATACGGAACATGGTGATCGAGCTTCGGAATCAGATTTTTTAGATCTAGTTTTTTGTCCGCATTGGGAATGTCAATGCCGCACAAGAAATGTGCCACCGTACATCTTCCAAAATTATTCCCACGTAATGTTCCAACAAGCGGTATGATTTCACGAAGTTTGAATCCGTCAAGGATGCGTGCGTAACATGACAGGTCACTTGGAAGTGTATCGCATTCAGTTCCAAACTTACATGTAAGGTTCAGACGCTTTGCAAGTTTTGTGAAATCTATGTACGGGGTTTTATCATAGTAATTGGTTTTGATTACATTTTTGATGCTCAAGACGGTGTGATCCAAGGACATGTAGGAATTAGAGAACGCATCAGTTAGAAAATACGGGACCTTATTGCTGGTACTTGAAACATCTTCTTTTTCAAGTTGATATGGATACTTGCCTTTTACTTTAACCGAAGAGAAATGTTTTATGGATTTCCGATCTGCGTTTCCAAATGAAAAGACAGTGTCCTTCCATGTTGACGGCAGCTTGTTGGTTTTGACCTGCTTTTCTGTCAGTAAGTTTTCAGGACCGGTTATATTTGAAATTGTCACATGCTTTTCGTCAATATTTTCTCCAGTAAAGGCGCAAAGAGCGGTATAGAACATTCGGTTAAGAATGACAAAGTCAGAAAAATCTCCTTGCTTGTTGTTGCAGATGTCTGCAACAAACTTTCGTGTTGCAGCGTTTCCGGCAAGAATCTCATGAAATCCAATGTTCGCAATTTCAGGATACTTTGAGGACTCTACAAGCAACTAGATGCACACCTCCATGTGAAAATTATGTTTAGAATCTGAATGCGTGTCAGATAATTTACGGATGCCAACATAATTTACATTAAATTTTTTTTGGTATTTAACCAGGCAGTCAGACCCGACTGCATCTGGAGGATTCACCTCATCAATGGAATCTGAAATATCTCTTGCCAAAAAGAGTTGTCTTCTCACATGTACCAACATGCACGAATTCTTTATAGTAACAGTGATGCATGTGTCATCTTTTTACTGCACTTGATGGGACAGTTTGGTAACAACACAAAATGCCATCTCCAGATAGCAAAACCATCATACGTCATAAATTACAAAAAGAATAAACAAGTACATTATGCTCGTAGATTCAATGGCTGACACATCAAGGCAGGTGAATCCGAGGATACCTGTACAAGTATTTGACAAACTAGAAGAAGAGGCACTGAAAAAAGGACTATCAGTCACTACTCTTGCAGGCAACATACTGGAAGATCATGCAGAAAAAAAGTCACTAAAAGAGGAATGAGGCGATCTGATAGTGGGAAAGAAGGTTCTGAGTCATTTACTTGAATGCGGCAATAATCCAGAATATGGCAATACCGATGATGGCAGCCATAATCATGATTATGATGATATCATGTCATCCAACACGGACAAGGCAGCAAGTGAGATTCTGGCAGAATGGAGACTGCAGACAGACATTCTGGATCTAAAGGAATTTGACAAGAGGATACTTGAATGGCACAACCTCAACAAGTTGCGAATAAAATGTTTTAACAGCAATGAACACGTACGGTATGTGATAAAGCATGACATGGGGTTGTCCTGGTCGGAGTTTAACTGCATGATGTACTGCAGGATACTGGAAAAGATCGGAGTGCCTATAACGTCATCTGAATTTGATGGGATTTCGTACTCCATAGAGATTCCAAGTCATGGAAAAAAATAGACGAATCTGCTGCTGCCACAGTAAATTCGTCAGCTATATTGAAGATATTTTTGAACAGGCAAAAGCGCAAAACAGGAACACATAAACAAAACATATGGCGACAGATGATTTGACAAACATGCAACTGTAACATTCCAGTAGATAAAGAGGCAGTCATATACTGACTGCCATTCCAAATACTATTTACACAAAAAACAGAATAGCATGAATACAAAAAAAATCAAAGTGAAAAAAACATTTTCCCCAAAGCACAAATTTTGTTGTGGATGCAGCAGGGAAAAATCATTGTTAGTGAAAAGCTCAAAAAAAAGGCTCAACACAGAAATGAGAACACAATCGTATAAAAAATATATCTCAAGGTTCAATGATTCTGTGAAGGATAAATTTGACAAATATTCTTCTTCATCACCCTCAGTGATAAAAGATAAGAACATTCTGATAACAGGTGGTACTGGAAGCATCGGAAGAACGATACTTGAGCACATACTGTTGCATGAACCAAAGCATGTTGTTCTTTTGAACAGAGATCAACACAGACAATTGGAGATGCAGAAATTTTACAGAAAACGATCCAATATTGAATTTCAGCTGGGCGATGTCCGAAATCTGAATACCATGATGAATGTCTGTAAAAATAAGGACGTGATTTTTCATACTGCGGCACTAAAGGATGTAGTATTGGATGAACTTAATCCATCAGAGTCAATAGAAACAAATGTTATAGGCACTAGAAATCTGATTTACGCTGCCGTTGAACGAAAAGCCAAAAGAGTAGTAAACATCAGTACGGACAAAGCAGTTTATCCGACCAGCGTATTGGGGGGAACAAAAATGCTTGCTGAACGATTAATTACCGATGCAAGTAGACATCAAAAAGATACAATTTTCTGCAATGTTAGATTCGGTAACGTTGTTGGATCTAGCGGTTCAGTTATACCAGTACTGGTAAATAAAATTCGAAAAAAACGAACAGTTGCAATCACTGATCCAGACATGACTCGGTTCATGATGACCCTTGATGATGCGGTGCAACTAGTCTTACATGCAGCAGCAATCTCCATGGGAGGGGAAACAATGGTATTGAAAATGAAAGCCGTGCGCATTGGCAATCTGATTGAAGGGATAAAGTCCGTAGTGGCACAAAATGATGGATTTGACCTCAAACGTGTCAAAACAAAAATCATAGGATCAAGAAATGGCGAAAAAACTCATGAAATGTTGCTAAGCAAAGAAGAATTGACCCACGTGGTTGAGACTAATGATTTTTTGATTTATAATCAAAATTTCACACAAACCCAAAATGGAACCTTTGATCAAAAGTGGATTTATTCCAATACTGTAGAACAATTTTCATGGTCAGAAATTTGTAAAATTGTTTCAGATCATTTAGAGCAGGACGAGAAAAGAATTGCTTCCAACTAAAACGTATATTTTTTCTGAAAACTCAGTATTGAAAAAAATCATGAAATACGTGCAATATGGGGGGAGAGGGACATTAAAAAAAGAAGGCACACAAAATCAACCCTTTCCATTCATGCAAAATTCACAATTCAAGAATCAAAAGAATTCTATCACGAAGATATTATCTGAAGCGCTGATCGATTGGATTACTTTGTGTTTGGGTATTGGATTCCATCAAAAGTTGCAAATGCCAAAATTGTTGACTTCACCACGTAGTAGATCACATGCCTTTTTTTCTTTTTGTTAATAGATATGTTTCAATATTTTGATTTTCTGGACATTCTAATGATTTTATTGGTTCCTACAATATTTGATTGGTCCAGAATGTTTGCAAAGATATTGTTCATAAAATTAAAGACTAGAAAATGCGTTTCGGAGAAAAACGCATACTTTAGAGTGCACGACAAAAAGATCTCAATACTGATACCAGCACACAATGAGGAATCATGCATAAGAGAGTCAATAGAGGCCGCCCTGGCCACATTCTATCCAAACAAGGAAATCATAGTAGTTGACGATCATTCTACGGACAGGACGTATTCAATTGCCAAGGCATATGCAGACAGGAATTTAATCAGATTGCTGTACAGAAAGACCGACGGATCAAAGGCAGAAGCCCTCAACTACGGATATCTCTACTCCAAGGGAGAAATAATAGTCACGACTGATGCGGATACGAATCTGGATGTTCATTCATTGGAACACGTCATAAGGAATTTTGATGACGAAGGCGTCATGGTAGTATCTGGCAACGTATCAATATCAAGCGGGGATGAGAATGTCAACAACATTCTGACAGACTTGCAAAAATACGAGTATCAGAATACTTTCGATATTGGCAAGACATTTTCATCCTTGTTTGATACCCTCCTTTTGGCCGCCGGTGCATTCTCGGCATTCAGAAGAGATGCAATAAACTGGGAGGGAAGATTTCGCAAGGAAACATTGGGCGAGGACTTTGACAAGTCAATCAAGGTAAGAAAGATGGGTGCAAAGATAGTTCATGCAAAGGAGGCAATGTCATTTACTCACTGTCCCAACAATTTTGGAATGCTAAAACGACAGAGAAACAGGTGGGCCTCAGGACAGATGACTACAATCATGCAGCACAAGACAGTCTTGACAAATCCCATATACAAAAGACGATTCAGGCTGGCATTGTGGGACATGATCATGACTGACATGGTGTTAAATTTTGTGAGTCTTGTTTCATTGGCAGGGTTGCTTGTCGTAAATGTCCTTCCAGTTGTTTTGAATCAAGATTTTACTTTATTACAAGATACCATACACAAGATGTCGTTTTTACTTGCAATCTATGTGGTGTTGGAAATTGCAATCTTTGTATTATTCTATCAAAAGAACAGCACTAGAACAAAATTGCTGAAAACAATTTGTCTAATCCCTATAATGGTTATTGCATACAGGCCAATGATGAAAATGATTACCCTAAAGGGGCATCTAAGCACATTGCTAGGGTTGAAGAATACGTGGTGATCAATGCATTATGTGTTTAATTGACATTCGCATACTTGCAGGCAGGAGGTAAGAAAATCCTTTTCAGTTTTAATCACTCTACATTTGAAAAGTTATTGTTTTAACAGAAATAGATATTGTGCATAAATTGACACCTTTAAGATAGTCTGAGATAATCCAAGATGAATGATCACTGTAAGAAACTGCAATAAAATCTGAATTTTTTCTATTTATGTTTGATCTTTTTGGCACGCGACTTGGTTCGAAGTATTTCGTTGCAGTATAAACAGCGTACGCCGGGATAATCAAACCAGACATCACAGTTGTTGCAACGCTTACGGTCGTTCCTGTACTTTTCAGTTGATGGTACGACTCCCAACGAGTATTGGTGGCAGCGACCCTTACAGATTTTACAGGATATTATTGAGATCTCCCGCAGCTACAACAGCTAGGCATTAATTTTGTAGCTGCGATGATATGGTTGTTTTTAGGCGTAAAAACGAGATGTGCAGTATCAACAGCTACAACAGCTAGAGAATTGAGTGTTACTCTTTTACTGTTTTTTTCTTTTTTCTTTATACTTTTTTTAATAAAATTTCCAACAGAGGATTTTGTAGCTGTTGTAGCTGTTTGGGGGGTAAATTAGGCACAAATCACTGCAGCTAGAAAAATGGTTTGTATCTGTTGTAGCTGTGAATAAATCAGTAAAAATCATTCTTACATGAAATCGAGGCTTTATGGATGTGAGATAGCCATCCCACTTGAGAACAGTGTTGATTTTGTAGTATGTCTTATCCGGAGACACGTGATAGAGGATTAACCCCACATACTCGAAGTAGATAAGGTAAAAATTCGAGCATGGTTTCTCTCCCGTCAACATTCTGCCTGGCTTTTAATATCCAATCAGTCCATGCTGTTCCATAGTTTGGCAGTTCATTTGACAGTTATCCTTTTAGAAAAAAGTGTTTATCTGCTACATTATTTTTGGTGTTCTTGTATACTGTATCTTGGAGTCGTCATCGTCTGGAAGTTACAATGTTGTGCATTTTGATTTTAGCGATAAGAGAAGATTTAATTCTAAAAGAAAATAACATAACGTTCATCAATTAGCATTGATGATGGCCTCTGTTTCTCACCAATAATTGTTGCATTTCATCATAATTAAGACCGTTACATGAGATATATCCAAGATCTAAAACAGCATTCAGACGATGAAAATCATCGGGACTTGGTAATAGTGCAAATGTCAAATTGGCATTATTCATATGTAAATCACCAAAAGAAAAAGTATCACTTAGATCAGCATAACTAAAATCAGCGTTATCAAAGTCACCACTTATACCGGCATTATTCAAAATAGCGTTTGAGAAATTAGCTGATTCAAAATTACCTTCCAAATCCGCATTTTGTAAAATAGCGTTTGAGAAATTAGCTGATTCAAAATTACCTTCCAAATCCGCATTTTGTAAAATAGCGTTTGAGAAATTAGCTGATTCAAAATTACCTTCCAGTTTTTCATGGCTTAAATCATAATTGCTGAAATCACATCCACTGAAATCATACTCCATGTCATGTTCATATTGACTCGGAATGTCACATGATTTTTTTGTCAGAGTTTTGGATTCAATCTGAATTTCAGGTAAACCTATTATTCCTTGTTCTATTGCTGCTGTTTGAAGATCCAATAAGTTAGAATCAACATGTTCAAATTTTGGAATCTCAAATGAAGTGTCGTTTGGAATAACTCCGCCAACCACTCCACCTGACGGTTGTGCGATTGGATTTACTGGATTTGTACTTTGTGGTGTAGAACCAGATCCCACATTAGGAACGGAATTAGAACTTCCAGTAGTGGGATTAACTTTACCAATATTATTAGGTGAATCAATATTTGGTGCATTTGTCAGTCTTCGTGTACCTTCTTCAATCAAAATGCCATCCCGCCCACCTTTGACCATACCGGATACATTCTCACCCCTTACTTCGGTTTCTGTTTTTATCACAAGATTATCTACTGTAGCCACTTGTTCTGGCGTAACTTCTTCAAAATACGGTTCATAATTATTAGAAAATTCTACAAAAGGAGAAATAGACAGGGATGCACCGCCAATCAATGCAACTGTAAGCATTGCAACACTGAGTTGTTTAGATGAGAGTTGCTGAGGAACTAGACTCATAACTTGATTTGGTGGGATTTTATTTAACATTTTAAGGCTAATTTGATCACATCTACGTTTAGATCTTCATCTTCTTTCTTCTCTTTTGATTACTCACCAGTCATCTGATTGAATTTCTTATTTAGTAATGCAGATATTCTCTCCGTTTGTATGCTTCATCTTTAATTACCGCACTAGAAGAAAGATGTCAAGAAAAATCTGTTCTTTGTTTTGTAGTATATGTTTAGGATAAAAATCAGCATAAACATCTACAGTTGCAAAAATACTCTCTGTCTACAGTACATCCAAAGGGATCACCCAAAATCGCTATTCACACACATTTACAATCTTCACTATCTTGTTACCTCTCACAAATACACCATCGTTTTTGTTGTATGTGGAAACCTCAATATCATAGTTCATGGCCCTCATTACAGGAGCAATCTGTTTGAGCTGTTTTCCAAATAATCTTACATCCTGTGGCATCTCTGAATTTCTTTTACCATAGTCGTTTTGCGGTGCAACAATCTCGTAAAGTTGGGACACCGTCATCGTAACATCTTGAGTTAGTTTGGTTTGCATGTGATTAAGAATCGGTGTTATTATCAGATATTCCTCTGACAGATTAAGATTTGACATTTCAAGCTTGTCACAATAAGCATCAAGAAACTTGTTGTCTTCATTACCCAGCACCCTCGATATCGCCTCACCCCACACTGCAAAGGATGCCATTCTTGGTAACTGTTTTTTAATTTCTTCATTCACGTCATCAAATATCAACATGGCTTTCTGAATTGTCTGCAGTGCAAAGCCCACGACAGAAGGTCTCATCGCGTCCAGTTTTTCAGAAACCTCTGCATCAGTCATTCTTTCGGTTTTTTCAATCTTTAATAATTCATAAAAGATTGAACGTTCAACCAGGTCAGGCTGATCAAGTGAAGGCGTAATCCCATTTAGAATAATTTTCTCTTTTAAAATTAGATTAAACTCCTCGCCATCAGTGTAAAGTTTACGTTTAGGATGCTGAGTTCCCGTAACTGTCCTGCAAAGAAAGTCAGAGACAATCTTTTTGATTTGATCAATGTTGTCAAAGCTTGAAATCTCTCGTTTTGACATTGTAACCGCGATATCATCAACGTCTTCAGGCATTGACAAAGAGTTTTCAATTTCAGGATCCACCAGATATTTGACACCATTTGATATTGAGGTCTTGGCTGAACCTTGTTCACCATGAGGTATCATTATTGGTACTGGAATGTTCTTCAAAAACTCACAGATGACATGGGACTCAAAGATCATTCTGTCATGCTCTTGAATTCTGCACAGTTTTGAAAAATCCTTTATCGTAAATGGCCCGTCAAACTGAACATCTCTGTTAATTTGAGCCTGAATGTTCTGCTTTTTTAGAAATATTGGCTGCGATTCATCATCATGAATCTTGGTTATTTCATCCTTGGATACCTTGTAGATGGTACCCTGTTCATCATTTGTGTTATAGTAAAGAATGCCCTCTTCCATCGCACATACTTTGTAGATTTTTTTGGTTTCAATGTCTCCAAGCAGTACTTGCGCATGAAGGTTCTTGATGGCATCACGATAAATAGAATCACCATGTATTGCGCCAAAATCATTTTGAATCTTTACTCGAAGAATTTGTTCAAATGACGGCGATTTTAAATCAGTCCAGATGGGTCTATCATTTCTAAAAACCTTGACCACGACCTGTTCTGTATCGTTTTCATTTCTAACCTGTTCTTGAATCACTTCTCTACCAACTTGAAAAGCCCTCATCTGTCGCTCTGTACCCTTTTCTTTTTTTGGTGCAAACCGCTTGTTGATCTTATCCTTGATTTGCTTGATTGCAACAGCTAGAAATTTTTCAAGCTTTATGTTGTTGTACGGTGCATCAAGGGTTTTGTTAAACTCAACCAGTTCTTTCAAGGCTTCTTTCTTGTCACATGTTTCAGCAAGTTTCATTGCCTTTTCAAAAATAACAGCATCTGGTTTTGGTATATCATCTTGATTGCCATTTAGAAAATCTTCGGTAGATTTGAAGAACCCGTTATCGGATTCCAAATTGCCTTTGTAGATTCTCTGCCCAGCTTGCACCCATTCAATTACATGATCATTGTCTGCAGGGGCAGTCAAACTGGAGTTTTTGTTTATAGCATATTGTTCTATTTTTTCATATTCCCATCCAGAATGAAACTGTCTAAGGGCCAGATCTCTACCGTTATCATATCTGATACCAACTGCCCAATCTTCAGTCTCTAGATCATTTGTAGATTTACGGGCTTTGGATTTACCAGTAGATGAATCAGTTACTTTTGTCTTTTCAATCTTGAATTTATTATCAAGAAACATCTTGAGAATTCCATCAAATTCTGTCCTTGAAAGTTGTTTTACAGGCACGTCAGAGATTATTTCATAGGCCTGTTCACTGTAACCCACAATAAACGAAGGCGGCAACACCATGAATCGGTTTTTTAGGAATAATTCTATGGTCTTTCCATCCTTGATGATTTTGGCACCGCTGTAAAGAAGTGGAATGTCATAGAGTCTGAAATAGACATGATATCCTTTCTTACCTGACTTTACGATGAACGTCTGTCCTTCGTAATGTTTTAGAAATTCATAAAGCTCGTGGGCATCAATATCAAAACAAATTAAATTTTGAGATATTTTACCAAGTACAACTCCAATATTCTGTCCATTTGCAATAGGTTCAAGCCACAATTCAATAAACCATCTTGTGTATTCTTTATCGGCAATGGCCTTCTTGTCTGACCTGACAGGAATTACATTGAACACATACTCTTCAACAAATTTCTTTACGATTTTATTTTCAGTTGTAATCAAAGTACCTCTCCCAACACATGCGTCCTGTCTTTCTTCCAGGCTTTCTGATGTGATTGTTGAATTGTAATTTTGTGTTCAGGTTTTAGTTCAACCTTAAACGTACATTTGTTACAGGAGAATATTTTTTTTATGTCCATCATATACACCTAAAGAAATGCCTCAAGCCCCAACCTGTGAACACCAAATACCTTTTTGCAGCTAAGACAAATTACTCTGTCACTACCAAGCTCACCGCATAAAATTCCCCCTTCACATTCTTTGCAGAATGCAAAAATGAATTCATCAGGAACGTTGATTGAACGTGTCAAGCAGATACAACTCTCATGAAATTATCAGAAACGTTAGTAGATTCCACATAGTCCAGGGTGCTAAGATAGATCATACCGATCTTACCCTCTGTCTGGGATTTGTCTGAAATTCAGAAAGTTTGGTCGCTGGCTGAATCTCTTTTTTATTTTTAATATCAGAAGCAAAACAGGGTTTCTCCAAGCATTCAGAGCATACCAAATAGGTCGTGGTAGCAGCACCGACGTCATAATCAATTACAAACTCTGATTCATTTTCACAGCAAGGTAATTGCATACCGGGCATCACTGACACTTTCCCTGAATGTGTCTAGCAAAGAAATTCTCAAGATACGCTGATCTTGACACTCGACCACGCCTGCGGTCAATCTCATTTGTGATTGTCGGTTCAAATGAGATACTAAGTATTCGTTTCAATGATAATAATCGTAATAAATCCTTATTAAAGGATCATATCTAGTATACACATGAGGAAACACATTGGAAAAGAAGGATAAGATCATTTCAGGGGTTCGCAGGATATTACTGGACTATGAGGATACGGGTATCTTCAAAAGTAAATTAATTGAAATTTTACAAAGGGAAAAAATCTGCTTCAAAAAAACATTCTACGCATATCTCAATGATGGAAAGTTTGAGGGTGTATTTGAGGAAAAGGGAGACAACAGATACAAGAAAATTTACCCTACTGAGAATTCACGTAACCTTACAATCTTCAAACACAAGCTGGAGAAGCTAGACAAGCTGCTGGATTTCATCGGCGGCTCTGATGTCGGAGATGTAATCTGGACACCAGAACGAATGGCAGAATGTCGTAACATTGAACTAGAAGAAATGGGTTGGTGGTTTCGCAGACATGAACATTTTACCCAGTCAATACACATCATGGAATCAAATGCATCACTCGGTACAGGAAGTCAAACATCAGAACAGTTTTCATTATCAGCTAGGTATGATCTGCTAAAAAATCTACCCTTGTTTCTATCTGCAAAGATATCAGAATACACACAAAACCAAACTATGGAACTTGACCAGGAATATTTTACAGCAATTCAGCCATTGGTCTTCAAGTCATTGCAAATTCTACGTCATGATTATCCACGTTCCACGCTGTGCCAATCGTCACTGCTAGATGACATATTCAAGATGGCTGACAGTCCGCAAAAAACAATAAATTTGCATTCTCTCAAAGGAGTTTCTTCACAGCATATCACTGTTAATTTTCTAAAGATATTGACTAGATATTACTTCAATCTATCCATAGTCTTTTCTGATGACATGGCACATGAATCTAGAAATGAGCAAAAGAAAGTGTCACGTGTCATAGAGGAGTTTTATCCCAAAAATAATGCGTTTGACAAATATGACAAAATTTTGACTTGGGAAAACATAGACAGTATTCTCGAGGCTACTACGCCACCTGCAAATGAAGTATTGGCAGCATACTATGGCTTGGGTGAACGATCATTAGCAATGCATTTCATGGATGATTTGAATTCGATTGAGAACAATGATCTATACTTTGTCAGGATATACACGTTAGAACTGTTCAAGACCATTGATATCTTCACAGATGTTGAATTGAGATGGCTATGCTACTGTGACCAGAAACTTAGGGAGAAGGAAATAGCAGAAGTTGACAAAATCAAAAATGAAATCAATGTTCAAACCAAAATAGACAGTCTAATTGAGAAACTAAACACCACAAAATCAGAGAAGAAAGCAAAAGAATACACGCGAGAAATGTTCCTCAAGATGATTGAGCAAAAGAAACTTCGGCAAGAACCTGTTAGTGATGATGCGATAAAGAATTATGAGAAAAACTTTGATGAGAAATTCTTCAAGAGAATTAAAGATACAACAAAATTGTTAGGAAACAAAGATTAGTTATTTCTTAGAGTTTTCCCGCTCTTTTTCTTTGTTCATCAAGTACTCAAGCGCATGGTCACGACGCTCGTTCTCGTTGGCCTGCTTACGATTCATTTCATCAATCTCTTTTACTTTCTTTTGCAGCTCCGTCTTCTCTGCATTCGCAGATTCAAGCTCGACCTGCTTGCGAGCGGTTCCATCAACGGTTAACTGTGCAATTCCCTTTATGAATTCCTTGAAGCATTGCTGTCTGGTAGGTGCAAGATAGACCCCATCCAGCCCGTTCTTGTGTCCAAGAATCTTTTCAGCAATGTTTGAATTAATTTCAGATTCCAATTTCAAAATCGTGTTTGTTCTTTTTCTAAACCCATGATTAATCTGAATGTCATAGCGTCTGCCCTTCTTGATTCGTTTCAATTCGGGTACGTGACAGACAACACGCTGAATTACTTGATTGACTCCCTTGTCATTAAGCTGTGTCACATCCTTTGATTTTTTCCTTATCGGGTCTGCCTTGAAGATTGGAGAGTCGCCAGTAAGATCCTCATCATGGTTTCTTCTGTATTGAAAATATTTGTCAAGATAATCCGTTGCTTCCGGTGTCAGAAAAGACCAGTAGGAATCACCGCTTTGTACGTCATCTTGCTTGTCACGAAGATCCTTTTCATCAACTGATTCATCAGAATCGGCATACAGAATTACGGCATAACATGCATGCCCATGCCATTCCATCATTGTCAGGTGTTTCATCAGTAATGGATGATCATGTACTCCTACACGTCCGCCAGTAGATGCCTGGAAATGAATAATGGCCTTGTTTCGGATATCACTTGTATTCTCAAGCATCACTCCAATCTGCATAGTCGACCAAGCCTTGTATCCAGAACGCTTTACTGATTTTGGAAATAATGCCTCAAGTGGTTTCCATTTGATATCGTTTTCACGATAGTCTGAATTTAGAACCCATCGGATTCCACGAAACATCTTGGGTACCGTGTTAGCTGAAAGATCATCTGAATTGACTCGCTTGTTCAGATATCGCATATAGTTGAGCAATATGCTTTGGAGTTCATCTGTAGGACAGTCAATCAGTTCGTCATCATTCTTGACGGGTGCAAAGGCATAGAACTGACCTAAACGATAACTGTATTCTCTCTTTGTAGCCTTGGCTAGATTTGACTCATGAATTGTAATTTTATCGGTTAATTCTGACATCTATGCAGTAGAAAGCTATTTGTTGGCTAAAAGTAGAACGGTAATCATAAATTGGTTTGCACGCCAACTAACCTAGAGGGATAACACTGTTGTTCCTCTAGGACATTACATCCTATCAGGAGTCTTGATTCCAAGCAGATCTAACGCTTTTTCCAAAATTATCTTAAAGGAATTAACCAGACATAGACGAGAGTTTTCCAAATCTGCATCACCCAAACCCAAAACCTTTGATTTTTCATAAAACGAATTGAAAGATACAGCTAGATCATGGCAGTATCTTGCAATGACTTTGGGGGACAAATTGTTTGCAGCATCACGCACTTGCAGATTAAAAAGACCAATATTTTTGATCAAGTTCAATTCAGGCTTGCCACTCAACAAAGAAAAGTCAACGTCAATCGAAGGCACCCTATCAGATTTTTCCAAGATTCTAGAAGCCCTCGCATAAGAATATTGGATATACGGGGCCGTATCACCCTCCAAACTAAGGGACTTGGTCAAATCAAAGGTTATGATTTTATCCAAATCCTGCTTTATCATCTCATATCTCAAAGTGCCAACGGAGACATAATGAGCAATTTTTTCAATTTCAGCAACGTCCATTTCAGGATGACGTTTCAGGGTTTCTTCAATCGTCTTTTCCTTTAGCATTTCATATACAGAGTCTGCACTGACATACAGTCCCTTACGGCCAGACATCTGAGCCTGTTTTCCATCAGTGTCAAGACCCAGTGTTTTTGCAGTTTCTGAGCTTAATGTGACAGACTCATAGCCAAGATGGACATATGCGTCATCAACAGATTTGAAACGACCCATCAGGGAGGTGATAATTTTTTGCAGTCGGGCCTGTCTGGAATCAATCACGGTGACCACTTTTTCCCCGGTGAAATTCTTGGATGTGGAGCAGTTTGAATCCAAAGTGGTTTGCCATAAAGTCCTAGATGTAGATTGTTCTTTGGCATATCTTTCATAATGAAATGGATCCTCCAACAGTCCCAGCTTCCAAGCGGCATACGGAATGTCTTTGGCAATATACGTTGCAGTCCCATTACTTCTTACAATCACCTTGTCATCTTCTTTGCCTTCACCCCGAATGACCCAGCATCCTGCATTCTTGCCCTCATCTTCAAATTCAAACAAACCAGTCTCTTTGAGGTTTTCAAATATTTTACTCCACAGTCCAGAGCGAATTATGTGGGATTCAAAGTTAAGACAGTCGTAAAAAACGTCCAAATTCCAACAGGTTTCAAGCTGACCCTCCAGTACACGTCTGGTTATTTTGTCTGCAAACTTTGCAGTTTCAGAATTGCCATCCTCAAGTTCCTTCAGAACGTTTTTTCTAATGTTCTGAAGACTCGCGTCGGCATCATACTTTTCGGTGGTCTTTACATAAACGTCGTCACCGCAATAATGATCAAACTTTTTCCCGTCGGGAGGTTCCTGATCATGGCCAAAATGTTTGAACCCGACCACAATGTCAGCGACTTGAAGCCCAGAATCATCAATATAATTTAGTACGTTGACTTTGTAGTTTGCCTTTTTTAAAATTCTAGATACGGTGTCACCGATAATTATATTTCTGATGTGTCCAATGTGAAGGGCCTTATTGGGATTCACGCTGGTATGTTCGACAACAATAGCAGAGCCATTGCCAAGATCAACGTATCCAAACGTGTCAAGATAAGATTCAGAGAGAATCAGCTGAGACAGTTTTTTCCAGTCTGCAAAAAAGTTCAGGTAACCAGACGGATGAGCCTCAGATTTCATGACAAGCATGCTTGAGCAATCAGAATATTTTTCAGACAGCATTTCAGCTATTTGTTGAGGACTCTTTTTGAGTTGCTTTGCAAGCAAAAACGAAATGTTTGAACTGACATCACCAAATCCTGGTTTTGCAGGCTCTACAGAAAAAGACACGTCAGAGATTGAAAGATCATGCATGATTTTGTTGAGATTGTTTTCGATTTCATCAAGAATTGATTTGAACGTCATGCTACACCTCAGATAGAATCGGTGCTAATTTATCTTAGAGGAATGATTTTAGGGGCTAAGTAACAGTCAGAGAGCCAATTTAACCGTCAAAACAACTTTTGATTAGTCATCTTCTTGCTGTTCTTGTAAATAATCACATGGTATCAGATAATCGCCTTTAGCTTGTCTTCAACTGTGAGATTGTCCTCAATGCATACGGACAGGAAATCCAGATATTACTTGTCCTTGATGTCCACGTTGATTCTTCTCAATGCAGCACCTTAACACTTATCGTGCAGTCATCTTGTGAGATCTCCTTTGAGTGATTTATGCAGAATCGCATGATGCATCTGGCAAACGGCTTGTGTCGAATGCCCTCTTGAGCATAGTAGAACATTACCTTGGTGTAGGCCTCAGTGTCACAGCCTAGCATATTGCAGATCATCAGATCCTAGAGTAAGACAGTCTGGGCATAAAGCAGGTGGTTATTGTAAAATAAATCACATACTACAAAGAAATGAAAAGTATCAGTGATCAATCTTTGTCTGAAATCCACCAATATGGTCTTTCTACATGCTTGATACCGTTGAATTTCATCATCGTCTGTATTATTTCCTCATCAGAAAAACCAGGCGTGTTAATAACAAAGTAAACATATCTATTTTCAAAAAGATCTGCCTCCTCTAATTGATCATATCTTTCAGGATGAAAGTCTCGCACGTAATCATCCAAAGGTATGATTTGAATAATTTTTAGCTGCTCTATATTATCACTACTCATCTGAGACCGTAATTTCATGTCATTTTTTAGATCAAGATGAGGTTCCAATTCCACAATCCATTCCTCATTACCCTCGCTATTCAGATACACGGCAGCTACAAGGATAAGGGAAAAGGCACTAAGAATGCTGATACGAACTGCCCAACTTGAAAGATAAAAATAGATAGATCTCATGTTTTATTGAAAATGCAATTTATAATATGATAAATCTTTCAGTTATCCAAATAATCAAACAACAAATCCAAATCAGAAGAAATTATCTAATTGTACCAGATGAGCCACATGCATTTCCTGTGATGCCCATGGGCATTCCTGATCCTGCATTTCTCAAACGGAAGGTGTTTCTTGCATAGGATGCAGGTAATGATCATGGTACAGTACTTGCAAAGAATTGCTCATTTTTGCATAATAGGATCAGGTTATTGTGAAAATTAGTCGGGTTGAAAAACTGTTGACCAGTATCGAACCAATTTTCAACGTATAATTTCAAATTGACTTTTGATGGGACATTTTCACATTAATTTCTGATTCCAGATCTTTGTGCCATACGTGCAGACGATTTCCAGCATACAACGTTAAAAAATAAAAAAAGGGTGTGGGTCATCACATCTGATGCCATCCGGACCATTCGCCATATACTGCACTGGATCCAGAACCGTACTTTACATCCACCTGCATGTAAAAGTATTCTCCAGGATTAATGTCGACGCTGCTGCAGGTTGCAGATTCATTGCTTTGGTCAAAGTCAATAAGGCATGAGTCGCCACCTTGACTGATGTAGACGTCTGCATCAGACCATGATTTGTTCGGCTCTCCACTGCATTGCCAATTGATTGTACCTGCATGGTCAACTGATATGGTCAACGTGTTGCCAGGCCCATTGTTGCTCACCTTTGTCTGTATACCGTTGCCGTCACCACAGTCATCATAGAGAATGTGGTAATCAGTCACTTGTTCTGCAAACGCAGGCTGCATTCCAATTGTTGTCGCCACTGCCATTACTGCCAGTGTCATCAAAATTGTGGTTTTTGATTTCATTACTAATTATTATAATATGATAATTAATATAGTTTTTCTTTAGTCAATATACACATCATATCCAAACTAATTAGGGAATAAGATAAATAAATTTTAATTTGATGATAATCCTCATGAAAGGTTTGTGTAACAAATGGTACTGTTCAGGCGTTGAGATCATTACCAACGAGAATAATCCTGAAGCAGTTTGTGAAAAGTGCAGGATCTAACTGCCAGTATACGTACTTGGATTCTCACCGGTTGGAACCTCAATGGCCTGAATGAATCCCTCTATGTCGGTTTGTGACCCCAATGCAATGACTTCAAGCTTTAGAATTGCCCCTGTCCCGACAGCTTTCTGTGCGATGTTTTTGAATTCATAGTCATATGTGAACACGCCAGGGTTGCCACTAGATGATGGGGCTTCATACGTGTGTTTTGAGGTTTCCACTATTGCACCATCGGCCTTCAAGACAACCTCGTCTGCCAAGGCTCAGGATAAGGTCGTATCATTTGAGTAAAACACCACCTTGGCTGCCGTCAGATACAGATCCTTGCCGGTACCCGCTGTCAGGGTTGCTAGGTCACCTACTGCAGAAAGAGACCTCTCGTCACTTTTGAGGCGATTATTAAAGGATGCCCGTAGCAATACGTTAGTCAAGTCGTCATTGCCTCCTCCAGCCGTGATAATGCTTGGAAAGAATATCCCTGTGCCTATCAATCATTTCTAACCTTTGGTTTTCTTGATGATCTTGGGTTTGGCAACGGTGACGTCTTTCTTTTGCTTTGTAAACTGTGATAATTGCTCAATTAGCTGCGCATTTGTCGCCTTTTCATTTGTAAGTTCCTGTGAGCATTTGAGATATGCATTATAGATTAGTTCAAACATCTGTCTTGAATCAAGCTCGCTTTTGTGGAATAACTGGTATACCTGTTCGAGGGTAGGTTTTGGTTGTGGCGGACTCACGATGTAATTTTAGAATTGCAGTACTAGAGAAGTATTGAGAGATGAAGATTTTTGGTTTCAGACCATGTCCCCGACGTGTCTTTTCCTGTTATATTGACTGTAATATTCAAACATGATATCAGAACATACATTCCCACAACATACTCTTATCGTGTAATCTCCATTCACAGTCATTTTTGGGCCACCACATGCAAAAACAATAGTTTCTGTGCGTTTCAAATCCATACCCATATTCATATGCGTGACTATTTCGTTTAGTGGGGATATTATCACAAGTATAGGAGGAGATGCAAACGACTCGTTAAGCCAGAAATGAATCACAACCTCCTCGCCATGATTGTAATATGATTTGTCGCTACTTACGACTATTCTGGAGTCATGTTTCACAACATTCTAACAATCTCACGGTTTATTTATGATCATAAAATAAAGCTCATTTCACATATTTCCCTCTACCGTGGTACTCACAATCCTTTTTTGGCAGTGCGTCTGCATCATTGATCTTGCAACCACAGTCAAAGGAATAGATTATGTCCGTCAAGACAAAAGAAAGTTTTTGATTATTTGTTAAGAGAAGAAAAGTTTTGTAATTCTATGACTGTGCATAGTCTGAGAGTTCCTTTGGCAGCACTATCTCACGTTTGCAATTCTCGTTTGGACATTTGCCTTTTTTCACAATATACAACAGATTCTCCTTGTATAGTAGAATTTGACACGTCTTACATTTTGGCACGGTTCTCCCGTTGAATCCTCGATCACATTCATAGCAATGCAAGTTTCCCTCGTTTGTTGATTTTTCTACTACCCGCCATGAATTACAAAACACACATGCAATGCCATAATTGCCCTGAAAGATAGCCGCATCACGTGAATCAGGCTTGAATAATGGCAATAGTTTAGGCACTGTGCCTTCCTGAAGGTATCCAATCTGCTTTGAGGTAAGAAATTTTCCAAGTTTTTCATACTCTACAAGCTTGGCTTCCTGAATTGTCTTGCCAGCATAGTTAATTGATGATGACGTTACGACTTCAATGAATACTATGTTGTGAGTGTTAATTGGAGCATTTGTTTTTTTATCAAATGATGATTTTCCAATGTCCAATACAGACTCCCATTCATGACACAACATTTCAAATTCTTTCGGGGTCATTATTGACTCAATTTCTTCGGATTCAGAAAACATGTCTATACCCTTGTCGCAGATTTCCTTTGTTCTTTTAAGATAATCTATGAATCGAATGTTTGGATTCTTAGGTTTGCTGGAAGTATTTTCAGGTGCAGGTTCCGTCACCTCTGTTGATGCATATTTTGAATCAGTACATCCCTGCTGCCTTGCAACGTCTCTCCACCAACTGCCAACGGTTACTTCCTCAACGTCCATTCCCTTGGCAATGAGTTTTAATTTTTTTCTTTCAATGATGATTTGTTTTCCCATTGCAGAGATCTTTTCTTTTGGTACTCCGTCAATTTGTAATGGATCTATTAATCGAATATAATTTTCTTTTAGTGTGATTGATTTCTCGCCGTCTAGTTCTTCAAGGGCTATTGTTTCAGCTAGATTGTATGCTAGTAAACTGGGCTTGACTTCAGTTAATTGCGACACTACATACAAAACTTTCAGCTTTTAGCTTTTAACCTTGTTGGAAAAAACAACAAAAACATATACGAATTTTCGTATACAATCAACAAATAATTTTGATTTCCTTGGATGGCTTTTCTATCTTGCACCTCTCACAAAATTTTGACCCGGTAGTAACCCATGTTTCTTTTCCATTATGATTCTTTGATCTTGTGTATGTGTTCTGCATTGCATATCCGCAGTTAGGACAGCGTATTGTATTCTCACTCAAAGTTCTATGTCGTGCTCTTCCTTGGAGTGCAGTACCAGATCAACGTGCTTCATAGAGGTAAACTCGCAATGCTTGCATTTATGCTTGGGATGGTGGTTCTCAGATCCCGGCTTTGTAGGCATGATATGGGTGATTTTGACGAGTTTATCATAAACATTGTGTTTGAACGGTATACGAGGTCATTCCCATTGCAAATTCTCAGGAGATTGTTTTTTGTCATTGTTTGCAATATGTTGAGATTCGTGTTTTTTCCCACATAGATCACACTGTGATCTTCCACAATACATGCAAGTCAGTGTTTACAGCCATCAAATGAGGACAATCGAAATCTTCAGTCATTTATCTTCAAACCTATTTCCGCAATTATTACAGATCAACTTGTCGTAGTCTGGTGGAAACCTACTCTTGAACTGACAAATATATCCTAAATGATCCGTTGTCAATGCCAAAATACCTCATATTCAAATGATTCAAGAGCCATATCAAATTTACAATCACTACATAGTGGATCATCCAATTTGACTTTCTTTCTACATGATGTACATTCTGAACAATGTAAACAACGATATGATGATTGGGTATTCGTCATTTACTAAGCACCCGTTTCAAATATTCAGAACACATTCAAGGAAAATGATCAGTCTTATTGCAATCTAAACAACGTTTGTTTTCTTTGGTCGTCATACCACGGCCTCAATAAATTTGCCCCATGGTATGTACAGGGTAAACAAAGTGAGAGGCCAACACAAAATCAACATAATGATAAATGAGATTGCAAATGTGCCTTTACATTTCCAGAAAGTTCGAATAAGAAACGGTACAGACATGTATAAAATAATCACGCCTCCAAAACCCAAAGGTCCAAGAAGAAAATTAAAAAACTTGGTCTGCGGTTCAGCAGTGGACTTGCCTAAATCAGGTACGTTTTGCAAGATCAATACAACTACCAACAGAGACGTGACCCCATAAATCAGCATGATAAAGAAAATCTTTAGGTATTTTCTATCCAAATTCAATGATTGTTTTTTTATTGAAGATTTACATTCTTTGTTTTTTGTCATACTAACCATTTACTCCCAATGTCATCCATCATCATCTACACATCTGTCATAGTTGATTTCCACCAGACCATCTGGTAGTTTCCAAGCCTCACTTAAAATTGCGGGGTCATGTCCTTCCAAGGATTTAGTAAAATATCCCATTCCGCACTTGGTGGTGATATGACAAAGTTCTGCATACTCAGGAACCATTGTAGGACACTCACCTGGAATCATATACCACGTTTCTTTTTCTACAGGAATTAGTTCAGGCACAGATATGATTGCAAAAACCAGAGCAGCAAAGATTATTATCACAACTACCGCCACGGCAATAATATTTTCTTTATTCATCATTTACTCTTGTCACCTAACCTATTCTTAGTCAAGACTCTCGCACCCCATGATGTGATCTTTTAATATGTACAAAGTCACTAAAAGATTAATGGCTGAAAACTTGCTTGACGTGGCAATTGATTTGATTGCTGATGCTACGGGCCACGTATTGGCAAGCATGGGTATGATTCCAGATGATAAATAATAATTAATTCTAATCAATTACATTCTCCACGTTTTGTATTTGACAACTCTAAAAAGAAGTCGGCCAACTCTTGATTTATTTCACTGATCAGCTTGTCCTGTTCCTCTTGCAAGTTTTTCCCTTCTTCATAGGCCCCCATATTATACCCGTGTGGAGTTTCCATTACTGCGTCAAGTTGATTCAATCGACGATTTGTGCTACGTATGGTGTCCAGAAGCATTATTTTGTGATCCATAATAGTCATTAGTTTACTAGCAAATTCCAATTGATCCATTACTTACGTTCCTCCACAAGGGTATGCAGCTTTTTGATTCCACGTCTTGTCTTCTCTAACCTGAAGTTAGGTGCTGCCTTTTCAGATTCATAATGTTCCTCACATACTCTGACCCGTATTCTGTAATGCTTTTCTCCAATTGCTGAGTCGGTAGGGAATGAAACATATCGAGTGGGGGTACTCTTACAGCCTGCACAATCACATCTGTCCCAAGTTATTTTCATTTCTTATCTCCCGTCTCAATCATGCAGTCATAGACCATGTTTCCATGAGAGTCACGTATCACGATTCTAATTCCGGATGACAGGGCGTGGTGGATTGTGATCATTCTTCTTCAATCTCCATAGTTTCATTCCAACAATTGATACAGAATGCAAAAGGATGTGCTGAAAGTTCCTTTTTGAAATTCACAACAGTGTTTGTAACTATCCGAGTAGCAACTGCTTGTTTACACACAGAGCACGCAAGACGGCTTTTAATGTCAAAGTTTGCCCTTGTAAACACCACATACCTTCCTCGAAAGTGTTAATGTCAAATCAAAGTCTACGTATGAAATATTTTCCATGTTTTTTCAACATTACTTGCACCAATTTCAATTTCAACAGTGCCGTCTTCATTTCATTTCCAATTGAGAAAAGATTGCGTCAATCCTTTTCTTTTTTCATACCTTCTGTGTTCAGGTTGATAGCATTTGTCAGGCCGTCTTGCTAAACATATCCCGCACTTACCCATCGCTTACGGATTCTCCACAGTGTTTTCAGTGACTGGATCCTCAGTTATGCTGTAGACACAGTTGACAATCTTCTTCTCTATCTTTCCTACCGAATCAAGCTCGCTTATTATTCTGCGAATTGATGGTACTGGTATTCCCATCCGAATAGAAATTCCCCTGCACGTCATCTCAGGATTTTCCTTCATGAAGCACAGTACCTTGTAGAATTGTGTCGTAGTAATGTCAAAGACCTTGGGCATTATTGCCTCAACTCCATGACCAGTCTTTTTCTCAATTTTGAATTTCTGGGTTTTGCCCTGAGACGTCCCCCGCAGCATGGGCACCAAAGCCCTTCCCATTTTACAAAGAGCTCACATGTCATGCATCGCTTGTTTCCCAGCATGTAATGGGATTGATTTTTGCCTCTGGTTGCCCTGTATTTCTCGCATTTTCAAAGTGAATTGCAGCCCGTGTTCGAAGGTTCGGACAGCTCTTCAGCATTACTTGAATTTCCTCAGTCGTCCAGCCCCTCTCTACTGATGTCTTTACCTTTGCAGGGAACAGTCGACGCATCTTTTTGAAATTGATCATGACATCATTCATTTCTAAAAATGCATGAATTGGATAATAAAATGTCGGAACGCTGTTTGGATGCTCTTTTTCTACCAGATTAAGCACGTAATCCTCGACAATCACCTGAATCTTTTTCGGGGTCAGTTTCAAAAATTTTTCATAGTCAATATCCATACTTTTGCGAAATCGTTCAAGATTTTTCAGATAATCCTTTTTGGTCTTTTCACTCTTGATTCCTGCCAGGAATAATCTGATGCATCTATTCAAGGCTCAAGGTTAGCCAGATCAAGTATTAAAATCTGATTAACTTAGTCCCGATAATTGTGGTGCTAATTTATCTAATGCCTCAAGAACACCATCACCTGCGTCTGCAGATACGGTCATCGTGGCCTCAGATCGTACTTTCTCAGACGCGTTACCCAAGGCAATGCTTGTTTTGGCCACCTTAAACAAAGGAACGTCAGTGGCACTGTCCCCTATGGCAATTACATCGTCGCGTGTAATTGATAGTTTGTTCATGATTTTAGCAAATCCAGATCCCTTATCAATGCCAGAAGAATTGATGTGGTATGCATATTGGCTGTCAGACAATTCGATGTCAATGTTGTTTTCAAGTATAATCTTTCTTGCAAGATCTAAATCAAATGTCCTCTCCAAGACAACTTCAGTCATTCTAGGAAATACGTGCTTTTGTTCGACATTGTCAATGTTATTTTTGATTACTCGTAATGCGTTATTGCAATCTTCAAGACTTCCCAACAACTGATGATCGTCAGAATCCAAGCTTATGCATCCTCCGTTTTCACCAACAGCAATTTTTGTAGTTCCCCCATAAACGGCAAGCAAGAACGCCTCAATAGATGATCTACCAGTCACATAGATCACGTTGTGACCCATGTCAGTTAAACGTCTTAGCGCTTCAAGTGCATCAAGATGAATTCGTCCCCCTCCGTTTTCAGTTATAGTGCCATCAATATCAACTGCAAATGTTTTCTTTTTCACAAAAACTGATTTTCTAACCAAATAATATTTGCTGCGAATGCAGAGTAATACGGTTTTATTTGAAAGAATGAAGAAATAGGTGAAGAGCAGTGGGAATTCCTGAAAAGATAAAAGCCATTCAAGAGGAGATGGCAAAAACTCAGATTAACAAAGCTACCGAACACCACATAGGTCTGCTAAAGGCAAAGATTGCAAAGCTGAAAAGAGAGCAAGAATCAGATATTGCTAAAAAATCAGGCATGAAGCAAGACGGATTTGACGTAAGAAGAAGTGGTGATGCGACAGTAGTGTTCATAGGATTGCCAAGTGTTGGAAAATCAACATTGCTAAACAAAATGACAGGTGCCAAATCCGTCGTCGGAGCATTTCAGTTTACCACACTTACAGTAGTTCCAGGAATGATGGAGCATAGAGGTGCAAAAATCCAAGTGTTGGATCTTCCAGGAATCATCAAAGGCGCATCTTCAGGCAAAGGACTCGGAAAGAGAATTCTGTCAGTCGCAAGAACGGCAGATCTTGTAATACTGATGTTAGACGTATTTCAGCCATTTCATGAAGACGTATTAGTAAATGAACTTGGCAATATTGGAATTAGACTCAATCAGTTGCCTCCAAACATCACAATTGAAAAAGCATCCATGGGAGGAATTGCAGTTGCACAACAAGTCAAACTGACAAAGATTACCGAAAAGCATCTCAAAGCCATCCTGCACCTTTATGGATTGGTAAGTGCCAGAGTTGTGATCAGAGAAGATCTTACATCAGAGCAGCTGTCAGATCACATTGCAGGAAACATTAGCTATTCAAAGGCAATTACAGTATTGAACAAGATAGATTTGGTAGACAAAGAATTTCTAAAAGATTTGAAGACAAAAATAAAGTCAGACGTTGTAGAGGTATCTGCAAATTCAGACATCAACATAGAACTACTCAAGGATAAAATATATGAAAAACTGAAATTCATCAGAATCTACATGCGGCCAAAGGGGGAAGAGACGGACTTTAAAGAACCACTGGTGGCCAGAGAAGGGGATTCAGTAGAAGATATCTGTAACAAGCTTCATCGTAGATTGAAAAGAGAATTCAGATACGGTTTGGTATGGGGTAAAAGCGTAAAATTTGGAGGACAACGAGTAGGATTAAGCCATGTTTTGATTGATGAAGATGTGTTAACGATAATTAAAAGACGCGGCGTATAATTTTTAAAAAAAATAATCATCGACAGTTTCAAAACAACATACAAGTGTGTGTTAGATGAGAAATAATTTACATTCACAACCTGTAAAAAAATTGAGTTGAAACACCAAACTGCACAGAAATAATTGTAAAAGAAGGATCAGATGTAATTTACAAAATAATTTTCAGAGAATATGGATAAAAAATATCCAATAACAGAAAAAAATAAGTAAAATTACTCGATAAATTGTAATCAATTTGTGTAAATTTCTTTAGTTTAACCACTGAAAAACAATGAGAATATCGATTCTGTAATGGCTATAAAAAGAAAAGCTGCAACTAAACGTAGATCAACTTCATCATCTACAAAAAAAGCAGCTCCAAAGAGAAAAGCAGCAACACGCAAAGCAGCTCCAAAGAGAAAAGCAGCAACACGCAAAGCAGCTCCAAAGAGAAAAGCAGCAACACGCAAAGCAGCTCCAAAGAGAAAAGCATCTAGAACGACTGCAGTAAAGAAAGCAGCTCCAAAGAGAAAAGCATCTAGAACGACTGCAGTAAAGAAAGCAGCTCCAAAGAGAAAAGCAGCAACACGCAAAGCAGCTCCAAAGAGAAAAGCAGCAACACGCAAAGCAGCTCCAAAGAGAAAAGCAGCAACACGCAAAGCAGCTCCAAAGAGAAAAGCAGCAACACGCAAAGCAGCTCCAAAGAGAAAAGCAGCAACACGCAAAGCAGCTCCAAAGAGACGATAACACCGTTTGCAAACTAACAATCGTCTCACAGACGACGAATTGTTTTCATTTTTCTAATCTTCGAAGTGATAACTAGGATTTTTTTTTCATCCTTGAAACTAAACATTTTGCAAAGCATCAACAATCTCAATTTTGAAAAAAATTAGAACAATCATATGTGAAAATACATCATAAAAAAAGGAACGATATTTTATAAAAAAATTAACTCATAATTAAAAATATAGAAAAAATAAATGGTGATTCAAATTAAGAAAATAAATTTTTGATAATCATTTTTAAGTAATAATAAAACAATAATCAAGAGCACTGCATTAAAAACACTAGTACAGATAACTCATCAATTTGATTTGTTCTTCTGTAGAAATGATATTTTTGTTTGTCAAAATTTCCAACAGATCTTTAAAAATTGCCTTTTGTTCAGAAGCCATTCCGCCAGATGGACCTTTTTCTCCCGGTGGTCCAGGCGGACCTTTGGGGCCTGACAGACCAACTGGGCCTTGTCCTCCCACTGGACCCTGCTCTCCGATAGAACCAATCGGGCCGGTTGGACCAAGGGGACCTTGCTGCCCTTGAATTCCTTGAGGGCCCTGAGGGCCTTTGTCACCAGGCGGGCCAGTAGTCCCGCGTTCACCCTGCTGGCCTTGAGAACCTTGAGGGCCTTTTTCTCCCTGAGGGCCTGAAGCTCCAGTGACTCCTTTTTCTCCAAGCGGTCCAAGAGGGCCTTTTTCTCCTTTTTCTCCCTGAGGGCCTGGAATCCCGGTTAATCCCTTAGGACCAGCAGGACCCTGAGGGCCTTGAGGGCCTTTTTCTCCGGATGAACCGGTCAATCCCTTAGTTCCTTTGTCACCAAGAGGACCCTGAGGGCCAAGAGCACCCTTGTCACCCTTGTCTCCGGGACTGCCAGTCGGGCCGGTCAATCCCTTAGAACCTACCGGACCCTGAGGGCCTTGCTGTCCTTTTTCTCCGGATGAACCTGCAATTCCCTTAGTTCCTTTGTCACCAAGAGGACCTGTAGGACCTTTGTCACCCTTGTCTCCGGGAGGACCAGTCGGGCCGGTCAATCCCTTAGAACCTACCGGACCCTGAGGGCCTTGCTGTCCTTGCTGTCCCTTGTCTCCGGGACTGCCAGTCGGGCCGGTCAATCCCTTAGAACCGGTTACACCTTGCTGTCCTTGCTGTCCCTTGTCTCCGGGACTGCCAGTCGGGCCGGTCAATCCCTTAGAACCGGTTACACCTTGCTGTCCTTGCTGTCCCTTGTCTCCAAGAGGACCGGGTCCGCCTGCAATTCCCTTGTCACCTTGAACTCCAGTTAGACCTGTTGTACCCTTACCTCCGGGAGGACCTGTAGAACCGGTTAATCCCTTAGAACCTTTTTCTCCGGTCGGTCCTTTTTCTCCCTTGTCTCCAGTAATTCCTCTTAATCCTGTTACGCCCTTGTCTCCGGGAGGACCTGTCGGTCCTTTTTCTCCCTTGTCTCCAAGAGCACCTTTTAATCCAATTGGACCTTTATCTCCAGAAAGACCCGTAGGTCCTTTTTCTCCCTTGTCTCCAGGATGACCAGTAATTCCCTTGTCACCCTTGTCTCCTGTTAATCCTTTATCACCTGTTAATCCCCTATTACCAGAAATTCCCTTGTCACCAGTTGCACCTTTGTCACCAGTTGCACCTTTGTCACCAGTTGCACCTTTGTCACCAGTTGCACCTTTGTCACCTGAAGGACCAAATTGGCCAGCTTGGCCCTTTATTCCAATTGGACCTGGAGGGCCAGGAGGCCCAGGATGGCCCTTGTCTCCAACAGGACCAGCTTGGCCAGCTTGGCCCTTGTCACCGGTAGGACCTGGATAGCCCTTGTCTCCAACAGGACCAGCTTGGCCAGCTTGGCCCTTGTCACCAGGAATACTTGCAACATTTGTTTTTGTAAATGGTTTTGATTGTGAAATATCAGGAATTGTATTAGGTTCAGATTTAGTGACATGTTGAATTTCAGGTTTGGTAATAGACGAGGTTTCAGGTTTGGAGTCAGATCTTGCTAGAGGAACATCAAAGACAGAATGTAATGAAGAGAACAAGTCAGTGACAACAATCCACACTTTTCCTAGATTTGCAATAGATGCCGGAAGAGGATTTGAGGCAGAACCAATTGTTTCAGAAAATAATCCATCTCTGACTCTAAGATGAAAATTACCCCTCCACAAAAATGAAAATTGTTTATTTCTAATCGCATCCTCAGTAGGTTTAGTATCAGTAATTGCAATCTGAGCCTCATATACGCCTGATTGATTGAAAGGTGCCTTTCCTTGAATCTCCAATCGGGGTTGAGATGACACAATCGTTTGAGGGTATTTCAAGTATTTTTATATTTAGATCGCTTGTTCAAATGACATATCAGAAGTCGGAATGGCCATAATGGAGCACACCACTTGGTATTTATCTAGATAAAAGCCCATCTGAGCTGTGAAGAAGCTTTTCGCCAAGAAATCAAAAGAACAGGTAGAAGAAACAAAGATCGAGAAAACAATACCTACGGAGAGAAGTTTAGTGGATGTAGATTATAATCGTAAAAAATTATTTAAAAAGGGAATCAACCTAATGGCTGATGAAAAACTCGAAGAAGCCATCGACATGTTTGAACAAGCATTACGAATTGAGCCAGACAACGTAGAAACCCTGATGAAGTTAGGATATGCCAGATTTCACCTAGAAGATTATAGTCAGGCCCTAAAAGTATACGATAAGATTTTAGAACTTGACCTTACAAATCCCGAAGCATGGAATCTGAAGGCACTAGTACATTATGAGCAGAAAAATTATTCCAAGGCGTTGTCTTCAGTTGAAAAGGCCATTGAGTCGGATCCAACATACGGAATGGCATTGTACAACCAAGCATGTTTTCTATCATTGTTAAATCAAGTTCCAGAATCATTAGAAGCGTTAAAAAATTCAATTGAAGTTGATGTCAAAAATGCAAGAAAATCAATTCGCGATAAAGATTTCAGCAATGTCAGAATTGAAGAAGGGTTTAAGAGAATTGAAGAAATCGTAGTGCTTGAATCAGTCAGACAGGGATATCACACTCTAGGTGCAATTGTTTGGACGACATTTTTAGACAAGATAGATGCAGAGACAGCTCTGAGAAAATTATTAGAGAAAGGACTCATAGTGCAAAATGAAAAGCGTGACGGCCTAAGTAAAATTCCAATATATGATCTTGCAGACAACATTGCAGAAAAGATAGGAAAAGAGAAGAGGGGATTATTTGGAATCACGAAAAAAACACTGCCAAAACCCATCAAGAATCTCAAAGAGCTCAGTCAAGCAGTCCATTCAGTAAAAGAGTCAATAGAAGATGAAGACGTGGAAAAGACGCTGGAACTTTTCGAAGTGTTCATAGATCCAGCAAAATCTGGTGAACAGATGATAGAGACTTTCTTTGACGAGCATAGAGAAATCAGACTGTGGAAAATTAGAATTAAGGATAGAGGAGCAGACTACATAATTGACAATAAAGAAAGCATGCTAGTGTTGTTTAACAACATAGAAAGCACAGTTACAAAAAAACTCAGAAGTGAAATTAATTAGTTAGTTAATTATTCTGCAGACAAATCCCAGTAACTTGCGTCTTGTTGTTTTTCAGTAGGCTTTGCAAGATTTTTCCATTCCTTAAATGAGCGAACGTACAGCTTTGCATTTGAAAGTCCTGCAGACTTTAATGCATAGTATGCCAATCCAGACAGAGTTCCAACACTTCCGCAATATGTGATGATTTCAGAATCTCCAGTAACGCCTCGATTGTCAAGCAATCTCTTCATGTCTTCTTTTGAGCGTAGGATTTTGTCAGATGTGGCAAGAGTCCTATAAGGAAGACTGATTGCGCCGGGAATGTGCTGTTCAAGAAAATTTAGTCTTTCACGATTATCTATCAGAATTACATCATCTCGAGCTTTTGCACTTTCCAGATAATCGGATGTTGCCAGGATGTCAGACTGTAGTCTCATGGAATGCTCTTTACTTTGTACTTCAGGTATTGCAGAATCACTTTCTAGGCCAACGGACTTCCAATTACTGAAGGTGGTTTCAAGCAAGGTCACGTCTGAATGTCCAAGATACTCCAAAGTCCAGGCCACTCTGGATGCCAGAGCACCAAAGGTATCATCATAAACTACTACGGGCGTCTCATCATCTATACCCAAAGAATTCACAATCTTCAATACGCGTTCAGGACTGTCATCAGACAAAAGATGCGCCAAAGGCAAGTTCACAGCAGTCGGAATGTGATCCTGTTTATAATCAGCCTCCCTTCGGACATCTATTACCCGGACGCTTTTGTCCCTAACTTCAGAACGTAAAGAGTCAACATCAGTGGTAATTTTAGTAGAATTTGTCAAGCAGCACATTCACCCTTTCCAGTCTTTGTGTGGTAACTAGCATCACTTCCATAATCCAAGTAAAAGTCAGGATCGTCTTCTATCGTAGGAGGAGTGACGAGGGGTTCAAGTATTTTTTTGATATCAACAACAGACTTAACTTTAGAGTCCTCATTTCCGTTTACAATCCTATGAATCCAAGACTTTAGAGTGTCATCAGACTGTTTGTTCTGTTTGAACGTCTCTATAATTTTTAGAATTACAGGAATAACTCTTTTTGCCGGAACCCTGACACAGGTCTGTCCCAGCATGGTGTCACCGTCAGAACGTCCGCCCAATGACATCTGATAGTTTGCATACATGTCTTTTCCAACACGTCCGCCCCCTCCAAAGAACCCGATAGTTGCAATGCCATGTTGCCCACAAGAATTCGGACATCCGCTTATCTTAATTGAAGAATCGCTAAGATCATCATCCTCATCCAATTTCATTTCCAGGAATTTTCTTTGGATTTCTTTTGCAAGCCTATGTGAATTTGTCAATGCCAGATTGCAAGACGTGGTTCCAGAGCAGCCAATTGGCGCAGTCATAGTAAGAGCTCCAGATTTTGCCAACCCAGCCTCAAGAAGTTTGGAATACAGTACGGGCAAATCATCATCATGGACATACCTCAATGCGATATTTTGTACAAAGCCGGATCTGGCCTTGCCTTCAGATGAAAAGTTGCGAATAATGTCAGACAATGCAAGCAGCTGGCTTGCGGTGACGTCACCTGCTTCAAGTGTGAGAAATACAGAGTGGTAGTCTTGCTGAGATTGTTTAACAGTATTTGTTTTAAGCCATCTTGCATATCCATCAGGAGCCACATCCCCGCCATTCTCATCAGAAATGCGAATAGGACGTCTGATTGGATTTGTAGAATGATCAATGTCTAGCTGAGTAATTACCGATTGAGTAGCTCGCACAATGGCTCTCTCTTTGAAAACAAGATTTTGGAATTTTTCCCAACCCATGTCATTTACAAGATAACGCATTCTGTTTCTTGCAAGATTTTTCCTATCACCAAGTCTGTCAAAGATCCTCATTACCGCAATTGAAGTGTAGAGTAGATCTTCTTCGGGAGTAAATTCTTCCAGCTGATGTCCGACAAAAGATTTGTTTCCCAGTCCACCACCCAGAAAAATTTTAAATCCTCTTTGATCAGATCCGTCCACCTGTCGAATCTGCGGAATCAATCCCACGTCCACCATCCTTACCATTCCGTGCTTCTCACAGCAGGTAAAATTGAATTTGAACTTACGTGGAAGATTCTGAGCCATTGGATTTCTCAAAAAGAATCTTGCAGTTGCAAGGGCATAAGGAGTAGAATCAAATTCCTCATCAGGACAAACACCGGACAAGGGACTGCACATTACGTTTCTCACAGAGTTTCCACAAGCTTCCCTTGAGGTCAGCCCGACCTCGGCAAGGCCTCGGAATATTTCAGAGACGTCTTCAAGGATGACCCAGTGAAGCTGGATATTTTCTCGAGTTGAGAAATGTGCACTGCCTATAGAATATTGTTCGCTTAGTTGAGAAATCTTTTCAATTTGATCAGGATAAATTTCCCCCGCAGGAAGCTTGATTCTAACCATGGCATAGTCCCCAGTCATCCTAGTTCCATATGCCCCATGCTGAAGTCTAAATCGCCTGAAACTAGCCTCATCATATTTTCCTTGACGGAACAGTTTCACAGTTTTGGCAAAATTATCAGCCTCTTCCATCCTAGCCCAATTAATTTTGGACTTTACAGGATCAGGCGGAGATTGTTTAAGATCAGATATTGTCAATACAAGTTATTTTCTTTTAGTTTGGTTATAAATTTTTGATATACGGATGTTTTAGGATAGAAATTTTCAAAAAGGAACGTAATTTTCCTATTTCCATTTATTATCAACATTGATCATCATGAATTAGTGCCACCTAATTTTTCAAATGTGGGAAAGTATTAATTGATTAGCAGATGAAACACCCACATGCAAGAAGCAACAATAGCAGAACAATCAACTAAAATATTTACGGACGTACGTGAAGTTGAAATCACACGTGCAATTGCAAATGAATTTCATGAAGTGTTAATTGACAGAGCAGAATCAGATGTAATAATTATTGGTGCAGGTCCTGCAGGACTAACCGCAAGCAGAGAGCTTTCAAACATGGGTTACAAGGTTTTGGTAATTGAGCAAAATAACTACCTGGGCGGAGGCTATTGGTTGGGAGGATACATGATGAATCCAGTTACAGTTAGAGAGCCATCTCAAAAAATATGGGATGAATTGGGAATACCATACAAAAAAGTTGCAGAGGGACTATACCTAACACCAGGCCCACATGCGGTTTCAAAATTAATTGCTGCAGCATGCGATGCAGGAGTAAAATTTCTACAACTAACAAAGTTTGATGATCTGGTAATGAAAAATGGCAGGGTTGCAGGAATCGTAGTTAATTGGATGCCCGTATCGGCATTGCCACGCAACATTACATGTGTTGATCCAGTTGCCTTTGAGGCAAAAATCATAATTGACGCATCAGGTCATGATTCTGTCGCAGTAAAAAGACTCGTGGATAGAGGACTAGTGAAATGGAAGGGAATGGATCCAATGCACGTCAACGAAGGGGAAGAGCACGTGGTCGATAAAACAGGAGAAGTATATCCGGGGTTGATTGCAGCAGGCATGTCAGTTACAGAAACACACGGACTTGCAAGGATGGGTCCCACATTTGGATCAATGTTATTTTCTGGCAAAAAGGCAGCTGAAATTACGGCAGCCAAAATCAAAGAGCTAGAAAGATAAGTAATTAAAACACAATTTCAGCGTGAAGATTACCAAAGTTATTCTGTATCACGAACCTACAGTTCCTGAAATCCAGTTAGCAGATATACAAAAATTTGTCACAGACAGGTTTCCAGTTGAAATAGAACTAAGAGAAAATTTTTTTGCATCTTTGAATGGCAAAATATTTGAAAAGATTGCAACCACAAGAATCTTTGATTTAAAAAAACAATTCAAAAAACATATTCCTTCAACAGAAGACATACGAATTGAAAAGGAGAACAAAGACTCATCGGAGGAGGAGACGATGATGCTGTATGACGGATTTGAGCTACAAAAAATAATTACAGAATACATTCCAACAGATGAAAAAACAGATAACATACTACATGTTATTTTTACAAATAAAACCACATGTACATTTGATGATAACAATGGTTTCAGATATCATGCAAGGGCACTGATTGGATCCAACCCAGCAATAATTTCAACCACAGGGATGATAGAGGCGCCTGCAAAACCAAAACAATACTATCTAGATTTAATGACATGTTTTTCTGAAGATGAAATTAAAGAGAATAAGGAAAAATACAAAGGGGAATTTTTAGAATTTCATGATTCACGACTACATAAGATTGCAGAAGGGTATCTTCTGCAAGGCATCATGTATTATGAAACAGGTGAAGCATTTTGTGATGATAAGGAATGCAGACTGTTTAATGCGCATTGGCAAAAAGATCTATTTTATTCTCAAATAGAAAACAGGAAATTTTGTAAGAGGCATTCAGAAATTATGGACGAGTTAAAAAATTCGGTTTAAACAAGACTTTTCCGATCAAGTAATTGTAAAATAAGTTATTTCGTGTAGAATAGGACAGAATCAATTTCAATTAAAATTTGAAGGACAGTCAAGCCGTAACCGTCAAAATCATTTCCAAGAACAGCCATCAACATTTGGTTTTTAAAATCTGTAAACTTGAAAATGAATTATTTTAAAAATTAACTACGTATCTCAAAGAGACATCACTTAAATTATTGAAATTGAGTGTAGAATCATCATGATGGCAGCAGATTCAGGTGCAGCAGTACTTGAGACAAATAACGACGGTCCAAAAATACCAGATAAAAGTAAAACAAAATTTGACGTGATTATTATCGGCGCAGGTCCTTCAGGATACACTGCGGGGATTTACTGTTCAAGGGCAGGATACGATACTTTGATTTTATCAGGAATACTTCCAGGAGGACAACTGGTCAATACCACAGAAGTGGAAAACTATCCTGGATTTGAAAATGGCATAATGGGTCCGGATTTGATGATAGACATGAGAAAGCAATCTCAGAGAATGGGGACTACAATTATTGATGATGAGGCAGTAAATGTTGATTTCAGACACGAACCGTTCAAAGTACTAACAGCGTCAGAAGAATACGAGGGACGTGCAGTGATTATTGCAACAGGTGCAAACCCAAGAAAAATGGGATTGGAAGGAGAACAGACGTTTGCAGGAAAAGGAGTATCGTATTGTGCCACATGTGATGGGCCATTTTTTAAAAATATGGAACTAATAGTGGTCGGCGGTGGAGATTCTGCAATTGAGGAAGCCACGTTTCTAACAAAATTTGCAACAAAAGTTCATCTCGTACACAGACGCGGGGAACTTCGCGCAAGCAAGGTAATGCAAGAAAGGGCACTCAACAATGAGAAGATAAAATTTCATTGGGATTCGGCAGTAACGGACATCAAAGGAGATCAGAAAATGCAGCAAGCAGTATTAAAGAACCTGAAAACCGACGAAGAGTCAACAATTGACGTCGGAGGGTTGTTTGTAGCAATCGGACATGAGCCAAATACAAAATTATTCAAAAATCAAATAGATCTGGATGACGAGGGTTACGTTGCATTAAAAAATAAAACACATACCAACGTGGAAGGAATCTTTGCAGCTGGAGACGTGCATGATAGAAGTTACAGGCAGGCAATCACAGCGGCAGCGTTCGGATGCATGGCGGCAATTGATGTGGACAAGTATCTCACAGAAAATTCAGACAAGCAACAATGAGAAACTCCCAATGCAAACGATGTCAGAACAAGTTTTACGAGAAAGAAATCTATACAATCCAGCAGTTTCAGTACAGGAAGGAGCCACCCTACAAATGGACACAAGCGTTTTTTGAGAAATCAGGAACTGGTGAATGGGATTCATTTTGTGAGAAATGCATGGTTTTTCACGCCAAGGAGTCAATGAAGGTATGGGAAGAATCCAAAATCTAAACTCTTTATTGTGATCAAAAAAACAAAGTTGTATGGATCAGGATCCAGAAAATCTGAAAAAAGCAGTAAAAGAACACAGTGAAAAACTGGCAAAACTTGGAATGGAGTTAGGGAAAAATCAATTCAAGTACAAGATCGAGGAAAAAGCATCCAAAGAATATTGGCAGTGCAGGATTGAAGATTTTAAAAAATATAACGAAAAAGGACTGGAATACTATGGTCAAGTGCACGCAATAATGAACCTAGTCAGCAAAGATGAATCACAGATGTTCCTGTTACGTACAAGTAAATTTCAACAGATGAGTAAAACAATGATCGAAGTCATGGAAAAGATAAGAGAAAACCCATCAATAATAGATCCCAAGGACAGGCAACAAAGCAAATGGAGTAAAGAAATCAAGAGTCAACTCACTGAACATAGCGACAAATGTCTGCAATATGAAATAGGCACAAATACAATATTCAGAGAATTTTACGAAAAGCGCCTAAAGAAAATATTGGAATAGACGTGTATCAGTATGCCAATTCAGACAGGTGTTCTGCATCCTCAAGAGAACTGTCAAATTCTTCCTCGGTCATTACATTCTGTTTAGCATAAACGCTTTTGAACTTTCTTCCATCATCTGCAAAAATTCCCACAACGCATGCATCATCCCCGACAGAATATTTTTTCATGCATGCATAAACTGCTGCAGAAGACGGACTGATCAAGAGTTTATCTTTTGCAAGAACTTCATCCACTACAGAAAACGCCTCATTGTTATCAACAGAGATCCAGTCATCCACAACACCTTCGCGTTTTAAGAACAAGTCAGGTTTTGCAGATTCCTCAAAATTTCGCCATCCCTGAATCAGATGGTTCTGCTGAGGCTGACATCCGATGATCTTGACATCGGGATTTTTTTCCTTTAGAAAGGATCCTATGCCGGTAATCGTCCCGCCAGTACCAACACCAGTGAAGAAATGAGTCACCTTGCCCTCAGTTTGCTTCCAGATTTCAGGCCCGGTTCCAACATAGTGGCCCTTGAAATTTGCCTCATTGGCATATTGGTTTGGAGAATAATACGTGTCAGGCCTGGAGGACGCAATGGATGTTGCAAGTGCAATGCTTTGATCAGTGCCAGCACCAACCTTGGGGCATAAATCATCACTGGTCTCAAAGACCTTGGCACCGAGATTTCTAATTATATCCTTAGTTTCATTGCTGACTTTGTCAGGTATTACAATTTCCACTTTGTAGCCCAACACATTAGCTATTCCAGTTAACGCTATTCCGGTATTGCCAGAAGTCGGCTCTATGATTATGCTTTTGCCTTTTTTTAGAAGGCCTCTTTCTTCACCATCCTTGATCATCCAAAATGCAGCTCTGTCCTTTACAGAGCCAAACGGGTTATGTCCCTCCAATTTTGCAAAATACTTTACGCCGTCACGAGAAAGGGAATCCAGATCAACCAGAGGGGTATTGCCAACACGATTCAGAATATCTGCATCATCAACAACAGTCATGGTTTAGGCTACTTCACCTTTTTAATCTGAAATGTTATTTTGTCACCATCTTTGGACAGATCCAATGATTCATGTCCGTTTCGCGTGACCCATCTAGAAATATCTTCTTCAGCTGCAGGATCATCAGCAGACACAGTAATGATTTCACCCACCTGCATTCTTTCAATTTCAATTTTTGTTCGAAACACAGGTTCAGGACAGAACAGTCCAGTTGCGTCTAATTTTTTTTCAGCAGATTCAGACATCGGTAATCAATATACAAAGAGTGATTTGTCATATTAAAATCTAATTAACTGTGAAATGACGTATCTTTAAAAACAACAGGCATAATCTCAAAACAGTTTCTAATTAGTCATCTTTATGCTGTTCTTGCATACGATTACACGGTACCTGATAATTGCCTTTAGGTTATCTTCAACTTTGAGATTGTCCTCAATGCATACATACAGACAGAAAGTCAAGGTATTCTGCATCCTTGATGTCCAGATTTATCTTCCTCAATGCAGCACCTGAATGCTTACGTCGGTATCGTTATCTGAGATCAGCATTGCATGGTTCTCGCAGTATCTCATGATGTCCTTGCAGAAGGGTTTGGAGTTCTTGCCGGGATGACGGTAGTGTCTCATCACCTTGACGTACGCTTCAGTATTGCAGTACAGAACGTTGCAGATCATCAGATCCTAGAGTAAGACAGTCTGGGCATAAAGCACCGGGCTATTGTGAAATTCAAATGGATGAAAAAACTGTTGACCTTGATCGAACCAAAATTCAATGTATAATTTGAAATTGACTTTTGATTAATTTGGATCATGGTGAAATTCATAGTAAGCATTCAGCCAACTGTGGCAAATGGAAACTCGATGATCAGGGATCTCAAGGCAGTTAGGAATCTGGAAAAGGAATTCAAAAAATTCAATGCAGAAGCGATATATTTTTACGAATTCAACGGCAACAAGACATTTGACATTGTAATGGACATTCCAAAGGGCAGCAGCATGCCGGAAATAGTGGATCCGATGTTTAAGAAATTCAAGGCCAGGATAACGTTTCAGTCCGTATCGACCATGGACGATCTCAAGAAGGAGATCGCAAAGAAAGAGAAGAAAAGGGAAAGTAGATCATCGTGAAAGGACTTTGTAGCAAATGCTACTGCTCAGGTGTGGATATAATTACAGACGAAAATAATCCTGAAGCAGTTTGTGAAAAGTGTAAGATCTAGAGATTCAGATGTGAATCAACAGTGACCTCAAGGGTCACCATCCTGACAAAAAATGTTTTAGCAGCAGTAGCAGATTATACATATACGCCTAATTTTTTTGCACCGTTTCCGACAAGTTTGTCTACTCCCCCCACATCAAATATTCCATTTCCAAGATCCTTACGCTCCGACAGTGTTTCAGATTCTTGCAAAACGGGCACAGGTTCTTGTTTAACTGTTCACTCATTATCGTATAATTATGCCTGAAATTGTGCCCAGATATGAGTTGTTTGAACGGTATGTGATATATCAGTCAATGCTATCCTTGACGCCATTTTTTAAGAACTTTCCAAGATACTCCAGTCATGATAAAAATCAAGAGAATAATCAGAAATTCTACGTGTGTGAATGGACTTTCGAAATGGAATATTGTGAACAATAAAAAACCATTCGTTGTAGCATGAGCATCAGAAATAACGATAGTTGAAAAAACTATCAGGGATAGGAATACACAAGCATGCAAATATCTCATGTATCCGTATTCCTCATTCTCCGATAAAATAAATTGTAATCCATTTGAGTTTGTTTTAGATTTTTACATCTACAACGCCATTTTAAAAATAGTCGAGAGGTTTCTATCTTTCATAAAACTAGGATCATGATTTTGAAAGTTAATTTTTTTTGAAATTCTCTTCATTACAAAAACAGAGATTTTATAAAACAAAGGCCACATGTAGCTGTTTTGATTAGAATTGTAAACTCTAAGCAGAAGCGCAAATAGCCACCTTTCGTTTGGATAGTGCTCTGAAATGTAATCCATCAGATATTCCTTTGAGTTGTTTATTTTGTATCTCAGATGATCGATGGTTTCAGTTTGCAACGCATAGCCTGTTTGAGAAATGTTGATCTTGCCATGTTTCATAGCATGTAAAATGTCATCAACGTTGTTTTCAGAATCAATCACATTGACACACCTTCCAAGAGTTGACAAGACGTGAGAATCGCTGCCCGCAACTTGTATCATGTCATTGTCCAATGCAAACTGAGCCGCACGCGCATTTGACAAAACATCCACGTTGTTGCTGTTAAAAACCTCAATCATGTCACATTTTTTGGCATCTTCACGTAATGCATTGATCAGACTAAATGGATGAGGTGCAGACGAAACTGCAGCCTGTTTTCTCGTCTCATCTATAATCTCCTCAAAAGAGATGCCAGCAGGAATAGCATCATGAATGCCATATGCCAAAACATGCTCACCCGTATCAGTAGTTACTTCTTCTGCAGGAAAGATGTCAATATTTTTAAATTTTTCATGATCATTTTTGTATTCTAGCAACTGATGATATCCATCCAGCGTGTTATGATTCGTTACAAAAATTGCATTCAATCCCAAATTATGTGAACGTTCTAGCTGATCTCTAATTGAAACATTGCAATCGTATGGCGCCTCCTCATCTCCAACATGAAAGTTTGAAAACGAATTATGGCAGTGAAGCTCTGTACTAATATGCATTTGCAAAAGAGATAGACCTCTTTAGATTATAACCTTATTGAAAAAACCAATCATCTAAAAAGATCTTCACGTTCAGTACGAAGCAGTACATCAATGGCAGACTCTTCAAACTCAAAGGAATAATTGCGAATTATTGCAGCGGGGCACTTCAAAGATTTTCCCATTACCAGTTCTGATGCAGCTGAAAGTTCATCAGCTATTGCAATTGCTGAGACACGTAAAATTCTTTTAAAAGAATCCAGCGTTCCGGCATAATCAAGTATTGGGTTTAGCCCCGAAACCCCAATTGCGACATTGGTTTGACCCATTCTAAATGGACGGCCAAACGTATCAGAAATGATTACTGCCACATTTTTGTTGGCTAGCTTAAAAATCTCATCTCGGATTCTTTTTGCGGAAATATCAGAATTGACAGGCAATAAAGTCGCATACCCATCCTCAACATTGCTTTCATCAATCCCTGCATTTGCACAGACTAACCCACCATTGGTCTCAACGACCAGTATGCCATTGTGCATACGAACTATTCGTTTTGACTCAGACAGAATCAGTTCTACAATTCTGGAATCTTTCTTGTATTGCGAACTAATGCCCTGAGATAGCAACGAAGGAACCACGTCAGTCAATCGTATCAGACGACCTTCTTGCTTTGAGATTACTTTTTGTGCAATGACCACAATGTCTCCATCGTTTAGGTTTTCAGAACCCGTGATAATGTCAGACAAATTATCAGATGGAACAATCTCTTTTTCAATGTGAATCGGAATAATTTGCAAACATGGTGCCTAATGCGTCGGGCTAAAAAATTGTTTATGTTAAAATGCTTTATTACAGATTTAATTTGTAGTGCTTGTTAATGATGTCCACGATTTTTGAAAGATCTTTTTCCTCCAGAGTGGTTGTGGCCAGATCTTTAACAATATCTTGTGCACGGTAGGCAATTCCCAGTCCGCAAACATCAAACAGCTTTACATCGTTTGCACCATCAACAACACAGACAACATTTTCTTTGGACTCGCCCCACTCCTGAATTTTTATTTTTGCAGATGTTGATTTGTCAGAGTCAACTGAGATTTTTACATCGTCTAATTTGCCATCTTTGAATATAAGCTCGTTTGAAAATACATAGTCCAATCCCAATTCCTTTTGCAACCTTCCCATCATCAAGGTAAAACCACCAGATACGGCCATGAGTTTCCAGCCTGCGGCCTTTAACACCCTACACGCCTCCTTTGCACCAGTCATAATCGGTAATGCGTCAGCCACTTCCTGACATGTTTTTTCATCAAGACCCTTTAATGCGGTAACCCTGGTTCTCAGTCCCTCTTCCCAGTTAATTTTTCCCTGAATTCCCTGCTTGGTTATTGCCCAAATCTCATCTTCTTTGTTGAGCTTTTCAGCAAGAATCGGAAGGTATTCCTCATCGTATAATACGCCTTCGACATCAAAAATTACTAGCAATAGGTTTCTGAACTGAAAAAAAATACTAATTATATTAAAGTTGAGACAACACTTTAGATGATCATATTGATCTGATGATCTTGATCAATTTACTCTTCAGCTTGACAATGGATGCACATTTTCTTTTGCAGTATCTCAAACCATGAAAAATTATGGACGAATCCCTTCTTACAATCAGTCAAGACATACAATTATGATACATGCAATTTGAACCGTCATGGATCATACTTGTCTCGATCATGGTGAAATGTTGTCTCGATCATGACATTACAGTGCATGAGATGTGAAAGTCTTAATGCAGCTAAAAATAACCGCAAATGTGGAGACATCTAAATGAGTAGTGAAAATTCCAAGACGGCCCCCATAGCAATATTGGGAATTTTAATTGCCACTGCAATAGTCGTAATAGCTGTCATATCCATTCAAGGAATAATTGATGAGACAGTTACCCCCATGCAACCTCGTAATTCACAGCACGGCGATACATTGAGCGATAAAAATGCAAACCCCTATTTGTCAAGTGAGTCATATTCAGGACCGTTTGCCATTCTCAATGACAGTTACGGGGTTGATGACACGGTGTTTTTTATCGGAAGTGACATATCCCTAGAATCAAAGGGAGGCATTTTATTTGTACGTCCTGACGGGGAAATTCACCACGTACTGCATTTTGATGGTTCACAGCAAGCAGTAAATCACTATTTCACACCTGTTTCATCAAGTGATTTGAAGGAATGTCCAGATTGTGAATTCTTTGGAACGTGGGAAATCGTCTTTAGAGCAGCTAAAGGGAATTTCTATTCTCCAATGTATTTTGAAGTAGAAGATGACAGGTAAACATCAGAAGTCAAGTATCAAGGATAAGCAAAAACTAAAGGATAGCCGGGATTTCTGTTTATCAAAATATTCAGGTTTACTGAAATCATCCTGCCTGTCAGGGGAGACAAAAGTGGACACATATCGATGTGAAAATTAAATGATCAATATGGTGAATCACAGTTAAAGAAGCATCTAGAAGTTATCGAATTTCAATCCAAAATCTCAACAACATAGTCATGAACACATTTCATGTCCTTGCCATGCTCACGATTCCACTTTTCCCAAAAATCTTTTGCAGTGTCTATCGAATATGCTTCATGCGTATGTAGTAATTCACACTTTTTGCATGTAAGAAGATATTTGATCATAAAAAGATTTGAAAAATGTCGAGTTTATGAACCTGTATGTGAAATTTACAAGAGACATTGAAATATTTGCAAGATTCTAAAATAATTTTAAAATATTTGAGGGTTTCAACTATAAATCCATAGACATGCTTAAGTTTGATAATTTGTTATGGATATCAGAACGAGTCCACCTCTACCCCATGAGAGTAATTACCTCAAAAGGAAACCAAACGGGATTTTGCATGGACTGTGTTCTTTTTTTTAGATTTTTGTCTGTGAAAAATCCAGTAATCAGATTTTAGATTCTCAGGATTCCTTCCAACCTTATCTTTCTGGCACTGTTGTCCAGGGATTTGACCTTGCAGATTTTTCACGACATGGACAGTGCTTTCCACCCCATCTAATGGAGATGGCAAGAGGGAACCACATTTTCTGGCCAGTGCCTCAAATACAGAAACTCATATGGACTTCATCATAGTATATAACTAGATTATGCGTTCTAACGCTTTTTCAGTTACCCAAATTAAAGATTAATTTTTTTAAAAATCAAAAAACGTTAGTAATAAATCACCGAGTGTATCTCCACATATCATGGGAGAACTGAAACGCAAGTTTGACGTAAAAATTAAAACTACTGAGGACAAGCAAAAGCTTCCAGCAGAAGTCAAAGAAGAGCTGAAAGCATCAGGCATGATGGACGAAAAAGGCAAGCTAAAGCTAAAAGGAGTTAGTCCAAAGATGCTTAAAAAAATGAAACAGGAGTATGTAGAATGCCCAGTAATCAAAGAAGACATACAGTTCATCCAATGTTTCGTATGTCCCAATTTCCAAAGCAGAGTAATGGGAGAGGTACTGTGCAAAGGGGATCCTCTAAAGTAGTTTCAAAATAGACATTTTCACGAAAGGCTCATTAGTAAAATTATTTCATCGAAAACTATCTTGGCCAAGGAAAAAGTAGGAATTACAGTTTCAAAGAATGATGATTTCAGCGAATGGTACACACAGGTTGTCCTCAAAGCCAAGTTGGCAGACTATGCTCCAGTCAAAGGTCTGATTGTTCTCAGGCCTGACGGATATTCCATTTGGGAATCACTCAGAAATACGTTTGATAAAAAATTTGCAAAGAATAAAATCAGAAACGGATTTTTGCCAATATTAATTCCAGAGTCGCTACTTGGAAAAGAGCAAAAGCATTTTGCAGGATTCAATCCCGAAGTGTTCTGGGTAACTCACTCAGGAACAAACGAGATAGGAGACAGACTTGCACTAAGACCAACATCTGAGACGCTTGCATACACTCTGTATTCAAAATGGATTCAGAGCTGGAGAGACCTGCCATTAAAGATTAATTTTTGGAATACGGCACTAAGGGCAGAGATCAAGGCAACCAAACCGTTTCTCAGAACTTCAGAATTTTTGTGGCAGGAAGGCCACACCGTGCATTCCACAAAGGAAGAGGCAGAAAAAGAAGTGATGAAAATACTGGATATCTACAAAAACACAGTGGAGTCAGAATTGGCAATTCCGGTCACCACCGGAAAAAAAAGCGAGAAAGAAAAATTTGTAGGTGCAGAGTACACGACCACCATGGAGTCAATCATGCCAGATGGCAAGGCATTGCAGATGGGCACGTCACATTTTCTGGGACAGAATTTTTCCAAGCCGTTTGAAGTTAAATTTGCAGATAAAGACAACGTGGAGCACTTTGCATGGCAAACATCATGGGGAGTATCTTGGAGATTAATCGGAGCCATGATCATGGCCCATGGAGATGACAAAGGTCTTGTTCTGCCGCCAAAGGTAGCTCCAATTCAGGTAGTAATTGTGCCAATTTACAAAAATGACGAAAGTAAGGAGACGGTTTTGCCAAAAGTCGAAGAGATTGAAGAGGAGCTAGAATCAAAAGGAGTCAGAGTTCACATTGACGACAGAGAGGGACTGTCCCCAGGTTACAAATTCAATGATTGGGAGTTGAAAGGAATCCCATTACGAATAGAGATAGGCCCCAAAGATATCGAAAAGCAAAGTGTCGTGTTGGCAAAAAGGTACAATTTAGAAAAAATAAGTTTGAACTTTACTGAAATTGAGAAAATTCCTTCAATGTTAGATGAAATACAGGACAACATGCTAGAAAAGGCCAAGGAAGAAGCAAAGGTAAACACGGCAGACATATCAGACTATGCTGATTTTAAGTCAAGGATTGAACAAGGAGGTTTCTTCAACTCTCCATGGTGCGGAAAATTAGAATGCGAAGACATGATTAAGGAGGAGACGGGGGCTGAGATCAGAGTAGTGCCATTTGGAAGTGAAGATTCAAACCAAAAATGCATCTACTGTCAAGAGCAAAGTGCATCCATTCCAATTTTTGCAAGAGGCTACTAGAAAAAATACCCACAAACATAATAATAGAAAAACATGATTTTTCAATTATGACCTCAAATCCAGAGTCGGAGGCAAACAAGTCATTGCTAGAGCAATTCAGAGAAACAAGAAACAGAACATTGGAGATTGTAAAGACTTTGGAAAAAGATGACTTCATCGTTCAAACTTCATTTTTCATGAGTCCTCCCAAGTGGCACGTGGGTCATGTCAGTTGGATTTACGAGGTGATACTTAGCAAATTGGATAAAAGTTACAAGTTTTACTCAAAAGAATTTTCAGAGTATCTAAATTCATACTATCAGCAATTTGGCGTGCCGCACGACAAGGGATTGCGAGGAGTGGTGTCAAGACCGACCATAGATCAAATCTTCCAATACTTTAACATCGTCAATCAGAGAGTGGAGAAAGTGATCGAATCTCAAATCATGAACGAAGAGATGGCAAAGCTGATCACCATAGGCTTTCATCATGAATGCCAGCATCAAGAACTTTTAGTGTATGATTTGCAGCATTTGCTTGCAGAACAATACGTACCCGTAAGAAAAAAAGAAATTTCAAAGCAGCCGCCAATAGAGAAAAAATCAGCTTACATCAAAGGAGGACTGTACACGATGGGATACAACGGAAAAGAATATTGCTATGACATAGAGTTACCAGAGCACAAAACATATCTCAACGACTACAGAATTGGCGAGTTTCCCGTAACGAATCAGCAGTTCATGGAATTCATGGATGACGGAGGCTATGAGACATACAAGTATTGGCTGTCAGACGGATGGGAGAAAGTGAAAGCAAACAAGTGGAATTCCCCAATGTATTGGGAAAAGATTGACGGTAAATGGAATGTAAGGGACTTTTTAGGAATCAGAAAAGTCAACCCCAACGAACCGGTGTGCCATGTAAGCTACTATGAAGCAGACGCATACTGCAAATGGGCAGGAAAAAGACTTCCAACTGAGGCAGAATGGGAAAAAGCTGCCTGCTGGAACGAAGAAAAACAAGAAAAGACGACATATCCGTGGGGAAACGAAGAGCCTACAGATGACAAATGTAATTTGTTTGAGTCGTATCAATGGGGATGTTCTGAAATAGGTGCATTCCCCAAAGGCATCAGCCGTTCTGGATGTCAGCAGATGATTGGAGAAGTATGGGAATGGACCGCATCAGAATTCACGGGATATCCAGGATTCAAATCAGACTTTGATGAATACAATGACAAATGGTTTACAAATCAAAAGGTTTTGAGAGGAGGATCATTTGGAACTCCTAGAATGTCAATCAGGGGAAGCTATAGAAACTTCTTCAGACTAGATGAGCGATGGCTGTTTTCTGGATTCAGATGCGCAGAAGACGTCTAAATTTTGGATGCCAGCGTAAGTGAAAAATATTTTTTGTCATCAAGCCAGGAATGGTTAAGTTTAAACCCGGTGCCTTCAAGGAGCTCGCGAATTTGATCTAAGCTGTATTTGTGTGAATATTCGGTATGAATTAATTCATTTTTTTCCAGATTTAAAATAAGATTGGACTTTGATACGACAACAGACTGACGTACAAGTGATTTAAGATACATTTCAATTCTCCGGTGTTCTTTGTTGTAAACGGAATAGTGTGAAAAGTTATTCAGGTCAAAATCAGCATCAAGCTCATCGTTTATTCTAGAAAGAACGTTAAGGTTGAATTGCGCAGTAACACCCTGTGAATCATCATATGCAGACTCCAAAATTTGCGTGTCTTTGATCAGGTCCAGTCCGATTAAAAATAGATCACCTGGTTTCATTGTAGAGTTTACGGTTTGTAAAAACTTGCGCCCGTCAGATGGAGCAAAATTTCCAAAGCTGGAACCCAAAAAGAGGATCAGGTTTTTTTTATCATCGTAATTTTTAAGAAATTCCAGTCCGCCCTCGTAGGTGTCAATGATACCAGTAATGTGCAGATCATCATAATCTTTCAGCAGAGTTTCAGAGCTTTCCGCAAGAATTTCAGATATATCTATTGGAAAGTATTCGGTAGTATTTTGAAATGAGTCAAAAAGGTCAAGAATCAGCCTGGTTTTGACTGATGCACCACTCCCAAGTTCAACCAACCGAAAAGATTCGTCAACATATTCATGTAATTCTGTACGCAAGTTCTTCAAGATGTCTATTTCAGTCCTAGTAGGATAGTATTCAGGCAACGTACAGATTTTTTCAAATAATTCAGAGCCTCTTTTGTCATAAAAAAATTTAGGCGTGATGAATTTTGAAGCTATGCTGAGCGTTGAGGAAATTTCTTCGGCAAACGTTTTCTCAATTTTACTGGCATGCGGTTTAAAATATTGAAGTTTTGAGTCTACAACATATTTTTTGTAATCAAGATTCTTTTGAATTGTGTCACTCAAGTATTAAATCGACATTTGATTAACATAAATGCGTTATCCCGATTTTACGCATGTACGGCATTTCTTGATATACTTCTTTATCCAACAACATGCAGTGAGTGACATACTGAGAGTGGAGAATTTGAAAAAATATTTCACAAAGAAAGGAATGTTTGGTTCAAAATCAAACACGGTTAAAGCAACGGACAACGTGTCATTTTCTTTAAAAAAGGGTGAAGTTCTAGTGCTAGCTGGAGAATCAGGTTCTGGAAAATCCACAATCGTAAAATTAATTTTAAAATCAATACTACCAGATTCAGGAAAGATATTTTTTGAAGATCAGGAAATAGACAACGACAAGAAGAACCTGAAAAAAATCAGAATGAATTGCCAAATGATACATCAGGACCCGTATGATTCCATAAACCCGAGAATGAAGATCGGAGACATTGTTTCAGAACCTCTCGAGATACATAAAATTGGAAACAAGCAAGACAGAACCAAAAGAGTAATCGAGACATTACACGAGGTGAAGCTAGAACCCGCAGAAGAAATTGTTAAACGATTTCCACACATGTTGTCAGGCGGACAAAGACAGAGAGTTGTCCTGGCCAGGGCACTAGCGCTAAAACCCAAAATAATACTGGCAGATGAGCCAGTTTCCATGCTAGATGTCTCAATCAGGGCAGAAATGCTCGAATTGATTCAAGATTTACGCAAAAAATACAATATTTCATTTATCTACATCACTCATGATTTGGCAACTGCCAGACATTTCGGTCAGAGAATAGGGATTTTGTATAAGGGTAAAATTGTAGAGATCGGTTCAATAGACCAGATTCTATCACATCCAAAGCATCCATATACGCAAGCATTGCTTAACGCAATTTCAGAACCGGATCCTGCAAACCTGCACAGAGAAAGAAAAATCAGAATTAATGATCCCGTTGCAGGTATCGACGCATATGAGGGCTGCAGATTCAGAGCCAGATGCCCATACGTGACAGACCAATGCAAAGAAGAGCCAAGATTGGAGATAATCGATGACGGACATCATGTCGCCTGTTTTGTAAAACTAGACTAGGAATTTCTGACAGACTGCATTCGCTTGTCTTTGTAAGTGACAACATGTGATACACCATTTTTTGGAAATACACCGTAGATCAGTTTTGCTTTTTGTATAACTGAATCTTTCAACGACACCATGATAAATTGACTTTCCTTAGATCTTTCTTCCAGAATTTTTGCAAGTCTTTCAGAATTGGGAGCATCAAGATGAGCGTCGACTTCGTCAAAGAGGTAAAAAGGCGATGGTTTGAGCTTTTGTAAAGCAAGAACGAAAACAATTGCCGCCAATGTTTTTTCACCGCCGCTGATTGAAGTTGATTCTCTTTTTGGCTTGTTTGGGAACTGAATCAGGTATGAAATTCCGGAATTAAATATGTCATCCTCATTTTGTAACTCCAGCCAAGCATTGCCGTCAGTCATTTTGTTAAAGATCAAGCGAATTTCCTTGTCCACCTTGTCAAACGCATCCAAGAATGTTTGTCGCTTGTCTTTTTCAACGTCCTCAATGAACTTCACAATCGAGTTTCTTTCTGCCTCAAGGGAATTCTTTCGGACAGACATGGAACGATATCCGTAAGAAACTTCAAGATATGTCTGAGGAGATTTGGCATTTAATGCATTGAGGGAGGACAGCTCTCCAGACAGTCCCTGAACTATGGATTCCACGTCAAATATCTCCATACTCTTATCAAATCCATAAGCAGACATAAGCTGCCGTAATTTAGCCTCATTTTCAGCCAAATCATGCAAATCACGAGTTAAGGAATCAGACTGACGTTCCAATGTGTTTATCTGTTTTGTCAGATTTCGATCTTTTTCAGACAAAACTTTGAACTTGTCATCAAATTCTTTTAGATGCCCTATGGAGGAACCGGAAGTGGAAATCAATTCTTGTTCTTTCTCCCTCAAGGATACAAGAAGCATATTTTTTGACTCTTTTTGTTTTTCCAAGTCTTGAATTTTTATCTCCAATTCCTTAAATTCAGAATTCAGAGAACTTTCCTCGCCACTGAGACGATTTGATTGGGATTTTTCTTGGTTGTCCTGCGTTTGAAGTGTTGTAAGTTGAGATGATTTGTCACGGTATTCGCTCATTATTGCAGAATACAGTTTTTCAACGTCAGACTTTCTAATGTTAATTCGGGACAATTCGCTTGCAATACGATCCTGCTCCCCACTAGCATAGTTTTCCTCAACTATTGCAATACGTTCCTGCAAGGATATTACGTGAGATTCAACAGTAATCACTTCGGATTCAACTATGTCGTGTCTCGAAGTCAAGTCAGAGATTCTTTTTGTTAGTTGATCCTTCATGACAAGAGCAGAACTGATTCTGGATTTCAGACTGGAATAGTTTTCATTCGTAGAAGTAAGGGAATTTTCAGATATGGAAAGTCGTTCATTGTAGGAACGAATGGAATCCTCCAATTTTTTTAACGAATGTTTCTTTTTTTGCAAATATTTTTTTATTATTCCAATTGACTGGAACAGACCGTCTATGTCACTGCTCATAGAGATGAGCTTTGTGAGCTTTGAGATTTTTGAATTTATGTCAATCACCACAGTGCCACCCTTTGCCTCAAAGTATTCACCATCAAGAGTCACAGATTTGTAGCCGAGCTGAGACACATTATAGGCAGATTCCCTATTTTTGGTAAGCACGATATTGCCAAACAGGAACGTTTTGAGAGCGGAATACTCAGAATCACAAGTCACATGGTTTGCAAGAATATCTATGACTCCAGATTCCTTGGGCAATGTAAGTTTGAATTTTGGAATTGCATCCAACGGAATAATCTTTAGCTTTGGAAGATTCTTGCTTCTGGCAACTTCAGCTATCCCAAGTAACGTTGCAAAGTCTTTCACTACGATTGCCTTTATCCAGTCAGAGCTTACTGCCATGACAGAACGCTCGTATCTCTTATCCCAAGAAATCATTTCGTATACCAGCCCCTCAATTCCGAGCTTGTCTGCATCTTCTTTTAACTTGGCAACAGTGTAATCCTCATGCATGAATCCTTTTACAGTCTTAATTTTTGATTCGTACTGGTTTGCAGCCTTGCTAGATTTTTCCAAGATCAAGCTCAGCTCATCCATGTCATTATGTATCTTTGACTTTCTGGCATGCAATTTTGTAATTCTAGATTTTAATTCTATTATGGATGCGTTGTGATTGCCCTTCAGGGATTCTAATTTCAACTGATATCCGTTTAGATCAACCAAGGCCTGATCCAGTTCGTCAAATTTTTTAGAATTGATGTTGATTTTGTTTTTTGATTCTTCTTTCTCGTTATGCGTTTTGGAAAGTTTCAGTTTGGCGTCATTCATCTGGCCGGTAAGTGATTTTATTTTATTGTCAATCTCAGATTTCTTAGATGCAGCTTCTGATTGTTCAGTGAGTATTTTGTTTCTTTGAGAGTCAATTGCCTCCACATCATCATTGATTTTATTTTTCTTCAGATTGGTTTGTCCGATTGATTCCTTAATTTTAAAAATCTGCGCATCAATGTCATTCCTTGCTTGCTCAATGTCAGAAATTTCGGCCTTTATTTCAGGAACTCTGGAATTTATTTGCTCCATTCTTTTCTTTGAGGCAGAAATTGCACTGTTGTCAATCTCATATTGTTCCATGGCAGAGCTAATTTCAACATCTAGCGAAGCTTTTGCCTGGCTGTAGTCATCAGCTTTTACCATCAATTGTGTTTTTTCGGCGTCAAGGGAAGCAATTTCGGCCCTTAAAACGCCTCTTTCATCACTAAATGTCGTCATTTCAGAAGTGACAGTGTTCAATGAAGACTCCTTTGTAGCTTTTTTGCCAGATATTGCATTCATTTTGTTGGCAGCTGAAATTGCCTTGTATCGGTTTAGCTCTCGCTCCAACAGATCATGACGCAATTTTTGATTTCTTTCCTCTTCAAGCTCATCAATTCGTTTTTTAATTTCACCCATTTTTGCCAGGGCAATTTCCAATCGCCTATCAGCCTCATCAAGCTGTTTTACAGATTCATCCTTTTTGTCATCAAAATATGAAAGTCCTATCAGATCCTCAATTGTTTTTCTTTTTTCTTCTGATGTAAATTCAGAAATTCTCGTCACAGTGCCTTGCTGTACCGCATTGAGTTGTCCCAAACCGGCATTTGCCATATCTAAAAGATCAAGTATGTGGCTCCGGTTTGTTTTCTTTTTATTCAGATAGTAAGTATTTTCACCATTTGCGTCCAGTTCCCGGGTTATTTCAACAACATCTGTGTCGACAGGAATTTTCCTATCAGAGTTGTCAAAATGCACACTAGATCTTGCCATCTTTGCGCCATGGCGATTTCCTTCAACGTCATGCACCAAAGAACGCAGTTTGTCAACTCGCATTACTTTTGGTTTGTTTTCACCCATTGCAAAAATAATTGCATCCAGGATGTTGCTTTTTCCAGATCCGTTGGGTCCAGAAATAGATACTAAGCCGGGTTCAAACTGTACAGTAGTATTTTTAAATCCAAATGACTTGAAACCAAAGATCTCAACTTTTTTGACGTGAACCAATGGCTATTGTTTCTCATTACATCGGATAATCGATGGTTAACAAGTTTTGTTGACAGAATTGCGTAATTTTTCTTGTTGTGTTATCATATTTTTCGTAGCGGTCATGCAAATGAAACGTTTTTTGAGACAATGATCGCATGATCATGCCTACCTATAATTAATGAAAATCAATACCTAATTCATGGTAAAGTTGGGATTGGTTCAGACTGCATCTCAGGGTACGAACAAAAAAAGAATTTCTGCAGCATCAGAAATTTTAAAGGAATTGGGAAAAAAGGACACAGAGATTGTATGCCTGCCAGAACAATGGCTCAAAAACAACGAGATTGAAGACTTTAACACAGAGTTTTCAGACTTCATGAAGATTGCAAAAGAGCATTCCATGACAATAATTCCAGGTGCATTTTATGACGTTACAAAAAATAAAACGGCCATCATTGCCCCAATCATAGGTCCAAAAGGAGAATTCATAGGCAGGCAGGAAAAAATCCATCCTTTTGACTACGAAAGAGACAACGTGAAGCCAGGAAACGAGGTCAAAGTTTTCAATACTGCCTGCAAATTCGGGGTGGTGATTTGTTATGACATGGTATTTCCAAATGTTGCAAATACACTGGCAAGAAAAGGAGCCCAAGTGTTGTTTTCTCCAAGCAGGATCGTCAAGAGAGGCATAGATCCATGGCAGATGTATGTCAAAGTCAGATCACTTGAAAACAGGATTCCAATTCTTGCGGCAAACGTAGAGAGTCAAAGATTTGGAGGAAACAGCATGATTGTAGATCTATCTGAAAACAACAAAGTGATGACAACAAGAATTACAAAGCCTAACGGAGAAGAAGGGATCGTCAAGAAATTCAATCTAGACAAATACGAGAAAAGCAGGAAGAATAGATTCATGGATTCAAATAGATTTCACTGACTAATCGCCAGCAACAAACTTTTCGCAGGCAATCTTTGCATCAACGTCAGAGGTTTGCTCTATTGGGTGTTTCATCAAGTATGCGCTGGCAGGTTTGATGGGACCGCCAATTTTTCGGTCAAGGGCAATCCTTGCCAATCTAATTGCATCAATTACAATACCTGCAGAATTTGCCTTATCGTCCACTTCCAAACGTACTTCCATGTTGTAAGGAATGTTTGCCCATTGACGACCCTCTATTCTCATGAACATAAGTTTGGTATTACCCAGAAATGGAATAAAGTCAGACGGACCAACATAGATTTGATCATCATCCAATCTTTCTTTGAGTTGGCTTTGGACACTTTCGGTCTTGGAAATTCTTTTTGATACAAGCCTGTCCTGCTCCTTCATGTTTAGAAAGTCAGTGTTTCCACCCACATTGATTTGGTATGTTTTTTCAATTTTTGTTCCCCTGTCACTACACAGTTTAGCCAAAGTCCTATGAACAATGGTTGCACCAACTTGTCCTTTGATGTCATCTCCAATGCAAGGAATATTTTTTTCCTGAAACTTCCTAGCCCAAGTTTCATCAGATGCGATAAACGAAGGAATACAGTTCACAAATGCAGTATTAGTATCAAGGCAAATTTGAGCCCAGAATGCAGTTACCTTGTCAGAACCTACTGGCAGGTATGATACGATGATTTCAGCACCAGTATCTTTTAGCACCTGTTTTACCTGTGCAGTTATTTCATCATGGGTTTTGGTACTGGTAAGAGGCTTAATCTTATTCTCCACCCAAATTCCTACCCCGTCCAACAGCGGACTCTCGTAGACTTTGGCATCAGTTTTTGGCATGCTGTCATTTGGAATCCAGTTGACCATGTTAGGAGACTCATAGATTGCGTCGTTAAGAGGCTTGCCAACCTTGTTTTCACCAACATCAAAGCCGCACACAAAATCAATATCATGAATTCCGTATCCTGCCAACTTGTCATGAATGATTCCTATAACTTCTTGAGAAGGATTTTCTCGATAATATTCAATACCCTGAATCAATCCTGAAAAACAATTACCAATACCTACCAGTGCAACTTTAATTCTGTCTGCCATTTACAATCATTGGCGCTGGACGGGTTTATAGTTTGCCTAGACTTTAGAAAATATTATTTTGTTGAAGGCAGAATTTTATACTTGACGAAGCAAATCCAATCATGGTAGATGCGGGCCGTCCTGTAAAAGATATAGAAATTGATTCAGACACATCAATTGAGAAAATTTTTGAGGAGATATCTCAATCAGGAGGATTTGAATCAGTCAACCTGTCAGCAGGATTAGACATTCTAACGGAAATGATTTCAGACAAACAATGTTTGAGATTCGTTTCGTTTGTAGGTGCAGTAGTTTCAACGGGGTTAAGAGGCATCATTAAAAATATGATCAAGAACAGATGGTTTGACGTAGCCATAACAACATGTGGTGCATTGGATCATGACATTGCAAGACATTTTTCACATTACAAGGAGGGCTCCTTTACAATGGACGATATGGAATTGGCCAATCAAGATATTCATAGATTAGGAAACATACTGGTTCCAATGGAAAGCTACGGACCCCTCATTGAAGAAAAGATGCAGGCATTTCTAGAAGAAGAATATCAAAACGGGATAAAAGAGATGACAACAGCAGAAATATGCAAAATGATCGGAAAGCATCTTGGCGAAGACTCATTTTTGCATTGGGCATACAAAAATGACATCAGCGTGGTAGTGCCGGGCATAATGGATGGTGCAGTAGGAAGTCAGATTTGGCTGTTCACGCAAAAACACAGCGATTTTAAATTAAATGTCATGGGGGATGCAAATCTTCTCTCAGGGCTAATTTTCAAAGCTGAAAAATCAGGGGCATTCATGATAGGCGGAGGAATATCCAAACATCACACCCTGTGGTGGAACCAATACAGAGAAGGACTAGACTATGCATTTTACATTACAACGGCGCAAGAATTTGACGGAAGCTTAAGCGGAGCACTGGTCAGAGAGGCCATATCATGGGGAAAAGTAACGCAGATAGCAAAACAGTCAACGCTTCATGCAGAAGTAACAACCATTCTGCCATTTGTGTACGCAGCGCTGATTTCAAAATTGCAAAAGTGAGTTAAGTAAAAGATATTATCAGAACAAAATTGAAACTATCCAGTGTCGCCAAAAATTCGAGTAAGGGAATTGAAATCACTTAATTTGGAGGGAGGCTACCTTATCGACGGATTTCCGTCAGTCGGATTCAGTAGTGCAATTGCAACAGAGTCGATGATTCACACATCACAGTTTGAACTGGCAGGAGTAATAGATTCAGAAAGTTTCCCGCCAATCAGCATCATAAAAAATGGAGAACCAAATTTTCCAACGAGAATTTTTGTCAACGAGGATCTTAAGGTAGGCATATTCTTGTCATTTCTCACACTGGATCAATCATTGCACAGGGTCACAGCCAAGACAATGTTGAAGTGGGCAAAAGAACACAAGATCGAATTGGTTGTAAGCAGCGTAGCAATCAAAACGCCTGACGGAAACGAAGAGATGATGGGCATAGGAAGCACGGATGCTGCAAGAATAAAAATCAAGGAAGCTGGCCTGAAGGTTTTAGAGCACGGAACAATTCCAGGAATCCCCGGAACCCTGCTGAATGAAGGAATGATGTTTAAGCAAGACGTGATTGTCATAGTATTTCATACAAACGGAGAAGGCCCGGACTTTAAATCAAGTGCGCATCTATGCATGGCAATGTCAAAATTGATTCCAGGCGCCACATGCGACATCCCATCACTGCAAAAAGAAGCTGAGAAAGCAGAAATAACAATTAAGGAAACGCAAGAAGAATCAAAGCATCTGAAGGATTCCATGTACAGATAGAACATTCTCAACAATACATATTTCATAATCAGGACGTCAAAAGAAAATGATTCAAGTTCTAGAATTTGCATTCGTAGTCATAACAATATCCGCATCAGGAGTAATGTCGCCAGGACCACTTTTTGCTGCAAACATATCGCACGGATTGCGCGAAGGTGGAAAATCAGGAGTCAAGATGGCCATTGGCCATACGATTGTGGAATTTCCCCTGGTAATTTTGTTAGGAATAGGTGCACTGTCTTTGGAGACATTTCCAGAATTTAGAATATTGATTTCCATATTAGGAGCAATCACGCTTTTTGTATTTGCATTTATGCAGATTAGAAAGATATTGCAAGGTGGAAAAGACATCAGTTCAAAACCAAAACAGCATCCAATAGTAACTGGAATCGTATTTAGCGCACTAAATCCATTTTTCATCATTTGGTGGCTGACAATCGGACTCAAGTTGATTGCAGATGCAATGCTGATTTGGGCATTTGCAGGAATGCTAATTGTGTTTGTCATGCATATTTGGATGGACTTTGTATGGCTTGGTGGAATAGCATTTCTTGCCTCCAAGAGCACACAGATCATGTCCAACCGAAACTACAAGGCATTGATGATCGGATTGAACGGGATGCTAGTTTATTTTGGAATTACATTTTTGCTAGACATTGCGTCTTAACCGCAATCAAAGATCTCTATTTGAGATTTGCAGCTGTCATTGAACAAATAAATTTTTCAACAAGAATTTCGCAAAATTCAGAATCATAAGACTGTTCATATGAATAAGTATCACGAATTATTAGAAAATATTCAACCCCGCAAGGATAAACGATGAAACCAGATACAGATACAAAAAACAAAGTTCCAAATATGATTAAAGATGAATTTTTTAAATTAATTTTTTGTAATATCAATTTCCATGTTAGAGACATTACGCTGCTTTCCATCCTGAGATGTTAAAGAATCAGAAGAAATTCGCACGTCAGAAATAACATATCCCACAGAATCCATCCTTTTGGTGATCATCTGAGAAACGTCTACCGCTTGCGTAATTCTTTTTCCCCTAGCCTTGATAGTGACAGTAGTCCTAGTTGAAAGTTGAGTTAAAGTTGCAGAGACATAAGTCATGATTGGTTTAGTGCCGACAAAAATCACATTACGATCTTCTGGAATTGCATTGGAATCAGAAGACTCGCCAGAATTGTTTTCAGGTGTTGGTTCAGGTGTTGGTTCAGGTGTTGGTTCAGGTGTTGGTTCAGGTGTTGGTTCAGACTTAGATTGAGGTTTAGCTCGAGATCCAAATTCGGATAAAATATCTTCTGCATCTTTTGATTTTTTTGTGTCGCTCAATTTCAAATTCCCGTTATGATAAAATTCTATTTTCCTTTTATTTAATTTTTAAGGTGTTTTCCCTGCATATAGTCCTCAAATAATTTTTCAAGACCGTTGTCATCGTTACAGTTTTTGATTTGTTCCACTAAGACAGGTTCTTCAATCTCATAGCAATTCATCACATCTTGAGAATCCTTGAACACCAGCATGGCCTTATCTTTGAATATGCAGTGATAGAGTTTTTCTTTTTCCATTTTTTCAGGTTTAAAGTTAACACCATTTTCGTCTATAGATACAGGATAATCCATGAAAATACTAAATTCGTATTAGTATTTAGATGAATAAGGTCAATTATTCATCAGTATTTTTTAGATTCTTTGAGTCTAACACCTTAGAAACTTGAGACTGTTCCAAGCATAGTTTGAAATTTACCATTTACTGCATAATGAAAATGCATATTGTAAACGCAGAATTATTCTATACACCAAATTGTGTGGAGTAGGTGTTGATTTTTCTCCCACACAGATACAAATTTTGAAATTAAACTTGTGCTTTCTTGAGATTTCTACAAATTTCCGGCATATCTGGTTGTATGTCCTACCAGTTATTTGTCCTACCAGTTATTTGTCCTACCAGTTATCGATACTACAAATCTTACGTAGAGTTTATTTTCTTTTATTTCAATTCCTACGATGAAGAAATTATCTCAAATTTTACCAGAATCACCCTAGAGAATTTTGAGATTGTTCAATGAATAAGAGAGCATCAAGCATGTAAGAGAAATATTTAGAAAGAAAACAATCAATTCTCTGAAAGATAGTACTTCAACAGTAGAACTATCATAATCGTATTCTGTTCTTTAATTATTTTTTAATTAGTTGACACCAATAAATGCCAGTTTTCAAAAATGTGCACATTATCTTCATTGGCCTCTCCATCTGTAATTGGCTTCATTTCAAATGTTGAATATTTTCCATCTAATTTGGAAAATCCAAGTCCCGGATTTTCAATAGCAACTATGTGGACAAAGGTAAATGGATCTAAAGCATAATCTGAGAATTCATTTCCACAATTGGTATTCTCAATCTCATTTCTTATGTTCTTCTTAGATATTTCAAATGTATTGGGCTCTATCTCATCAGATATTTGCCAGATATTTTTATCCATGTGCTTAGTAGTATCTCCATTTGTTTTGGACACTGCTGCAGCAACACAATTCTGGTTGTCCAATAAAATTACATTGAATGTTGAGAAATCACTATCTTTCACGTAGATGTCGATAAATTTTTCCAGATTATATGCATTGACAATACCTAAGGTGTCCCCGTTGAAATCACGATATTTCATCAATAATGAATTAACATTCATGCTCGGATCATTTCGTGGATTGTACTGATCGGTCATCAAAATAGATTTTTCGGAGTTACACCACTGTCTATCATTCCACTTGTTTTCAATATTCTTAGTACGTACAGAGTTTAGCGTACTGATTTCAATTATACAGTCCTCTGAAGTCATCTTATCGCTATTGTTTATCATCATATTTGGATAGTAGAAAATGAATGCATATTTGGATTCAATGAAAGACTTAACATCTTTTAATTTTTCACATTTTGTATGTGATTCATCTTCATCACCACAACTGATGAATGTGTCATCGATGATGTATTTGGAATCAAATGATTTCTGAATTTCGTTACCTTCAAAACCACTCCGAATAACGTATATGTCTTCACTGATCTTTTTATGAAGATTAACTTTTATGTCATTTGCAATGTCAGTTTTTACTTTAATGGGGTTTTTACACTCTCCATCAATCATTTCATATCCTTTGTCACATTCTCCAGAAGGTATAATTGTAACGCAGACTCCATCTACCAACTTGGTTCCATCTAGACAATTAACAAGATTTCCTGAACCTCCGACAGACGGAGGAACCACAATTATTTGTTCTAATTCAGATTTAATCTGATCAAGGTTTTGTTGGAGTAACTCATAATCAGAAGGTTGTAAATATGGAAGTGTTTCCAAGTTTTTAGTTTCTCTTATTTCTATATTTTTAATACTCTGCTCTATTAATGATATTTTTTCGGAGTCTTGTTGATCACTTTGTAATATCATTTGTTTTTCAGTTTCAAGTTTCTGAATTTCTAATTGAGTCATTTTAGATAGTATTGTTTTAAAATCAGAAGCTTGCTGTGCACTAAGATTTGAATTACCTTCTTTGCATCTTTCTACGCCACTATCTCCAAAAAATGTCACGGTAATACATTCACCAGGGGAAATACCGATATTGGAAACTATTGCCAATGAACCCAAAATACCAACTACAACCACAACTATAGCTAAAAGTTTATTCTGGTGCACTTTCAGTCTAAAAAATTAGCATTTATTAGTCATCACCATGTCAAACTATGTCCACACTTCAACATCTGAATCGTCATCCTCACTCAGAATATTTCCAAAAATTGAATTTCTCCCAGTTGTATATTTATTGAGATTTCCCGCTCCAATCCACATCTGTCCGTTGTAACCCCCCCCCCATCTACATCATCATCAGTGTAAATTATGCCTACAACATTTCACATATTTAGATTCATGATGCAATAGCCCTTGTTTAGGTGTGTTCTATCTTGCATGTTATATCATGTGAAAGAATTCCCAAGGATCATATGAGGCATAAAAAGATTAACCAATAGTCATACACAATACCAAGGAAATTATTTTAGACCATTAAAGAAACATACGGTTGTAAAATAATTCAAGGTCACCTTACTGAAACTAGTAACTTCCAATCTTTGAACATATTCACATCTCCAGATTGATTTCCAATATCTTTTGCACGTATTGTTGTGATCTCATATACATAGTAATTTCCATCCAATTTAGATGAGGCATCATCTGAATTCTCTTTAACATTAAGACTGATTTCATTTTTAGGATCAAGAGTATATGGATCAGAAGGACAGTTTGTTTTTTCTATATCATCAGTTGAAGTCCATTCCTTGATCACCATCATGTCTTTCTCCACATCCCCCGTTAACCTGTAAAGTTTACTATCCAAATGTTCCGTGGTTTTTCCATTCATCTTTGACACTGCACCAGAAACACAGTTTGATGCATCCAGTAAAATCACGTTGAATGTGTCAATTTGACTTTTCATCACATAGTCCTCAATAAGATGTTCAAAGTGATATGCAATTACAAGGCCAGCATCAATACCACCAGCAGTCTCATATTTCATCGATAATGAATTGACATTGATTTGAGATTTACCTCGCGGGATGTACTGATCAGTCATAGATATTGCATCAGAATGAGTGCACCATTGTCTATCATCCCACTTGTTTTCAATAGTAACTACGTCATGTGAGTCTATGGAAATCCATTCGATTACGCAACTTTCTATTGAAACAATTCCAGAATTGGTGTTGGCCTCTTGTGGAGAAATAAAAATTAGTGTGTAAGGCGAGAAAATGAGTTTGTTAAACCTCAAATCATCTAGAGAATCACATTTTAGATTATTTTGCGTGTCTTTACAAAAAACGATGTTATTGTTTTTCATATCATCTAGTGTAAAAGGTGATTGGATATTTTCATTTTTTGTAAATTCTAGCAGAATATCAACATCTGAAGATATTTGTTTAGAAAGAAGATTATCGATGTCAGTATGAATTTTATCTACAAATAGTGGCCTCTCCGATGGCATTTTGCCAGTAGGCAGCGGCTCCGGTTCTTCAGATGACAGATAATATGCCGAAACCGTAAGGATTACAGAAACTATGATGCCAGTAATTGCAATTAAATTTGCAGGTTTTGTCCAGTCCTCAGAGTTCACAAAAAGACACAGAAAAAACACTATTAAATTGATTTTAATTTGAAATGTATTTTAAATTAGCAGTCGTTTCATAAATTCACTCTTAACGTATTGTGAACACTCCTCATACATGTCACATTTGGCAAAGATTCATTTACAATTTCTAATAGTTTGATTTTTCTTTGCCACATATCATCCATTGTGTCGTTCATTCTCACTCAGTGAGATTAATTCTAGTGAGAAAAGAAGCATTACTGAATCATTCTAATTCAGAGATATCAAAATGGACCAATTTTTAAAAACATTCGTATTTTTAGTAGGATCATCCGAGATAAATTCTTCCATCTCATATCGGTAGTATGGTCCATCCATATTACTTTCATCTTCGGAATTGATCTTCAAAGATATCAAATATTCCTCATGGTTATCCATATCTAGCTCTGCCACATCAGGACAATTCCGTATACCGTCAAAATTTGGAAACAAATCTAAGATAGTCCCATTTTTCTGTATTTGCCAAACAGAATCATCCAATTTTATCGTGGTATTATCTGGATCTTTGGAGACAGCAGCCGCAACACAGCCATTTGCATCTAAAACAATCGTATTGAACCTGTTTATGACAGACTCATCCATGTATTCTTTAACAAGTTTCTCAAGATTGTATGCATTAACTATGCCCACATCATAGCCATCTTTATCAACATATTTTGTCAGTAACGAGTTCACATTATGATAGTCATCACCGCTTGCAGAATATTGATTTGTCAATAAAATATTATATTTTGTATCACACCATTGACGATGAAGCCATTCATTTTTAATTTCATCACCTATTGAATCAATCACTATACGTTCGATTTCACAATTCTCAGTCTTGAGACCGTTGTTAATTTCCTGTCCAGGTTTAGCAAAAATAAAATTGTAATGAGAGTTAGTTTTGTCTTTAATTTCTGCCATTTCATCACATATCACATCTTCACTAGTATCATCACACGATACAATTTTTGGATCTAGGAGTTCCATATACGTAAAAGAGTTATGTGACAGGGCCGAATCAACATATTCCTCAATTATGCCGATATCATAAGATATTTTCTCAGAAATTTTATTTGCCATATTTTTAGATAGTTTAGATTCTGAAACAACATCAGGCAGGGATGAAGAACCAAAAATAAAACCGGGCAAATAAGTGTCAGGAATCACCAATCCAAACAGTACACCAAGAATAGTTGCCATCACTACTAAAGCAACCACAGCTTTAGAAGCGTGTGTTATAGAAACAAAGAATTTATCAAGAGTGTCAGGGTTGTAATTATCAGGCATTACAAATAGCCTAAATTATTCACACATATTATTCAGATGAATACACAATACTGTAATAATCAAATAATTTTTAGAGATGCATTGGAAACCAGAATAGTTTTCCACATAGATTTTGATTATTTTTATGCCCAATGCGAAGAGACAAGATCACCAGAATTAAAGTCAAAACCGGTATGCGTATGTGTCTTCTCGGACAGAGGAGGAGACAGCGGTGCCATAGCGACTGCAAACTATACGGCCAGGAAATACGGAGTAAAGTCAGGCATTCCAATTGCATTTGCAAAAAAAAGACTCGAAGGAAGAAAGGATGCGATTTTCTTGCCAGTGGATTTTGACTTCTATTCTGAAATGTCTAAAAAAGCAATGGAAATAATGAAAGACAGTGCGGACATCTTTGAATACGTTGGAAGAGACGAGGCATATCTGGATGTAACGCTGCGAACCGAAAGAAATTTCAATAAGGCAGGCCACTTGGCGCAGCAAATAAAAAATTCCATCAGAGACAAAATCAAACTTAGCTGCTCCATAGGAATTTCATCCAATAAACTAATTTCAAAGATAGCATCAGACTTTCAAAAACCTGACGGTCTCACGATTGTATCTCCGGATAAAATAGAGGCATTCTTGGATCAATTAAAAATTAGAAAAATTCCAGGCATTGGAAAAAAGACCGAAGAGAGATTTTTGGAAATGAACCTGGAGACAATTCAAGACCTGAAAAAAATAGATATTTTTACTCTGAACAAAGAATTCGGCAGAAAGAGTGGAACATACATCCATAATTCAGCAAGGGGAATAGATGACGAGCCAGTAAAAGAAAAGGAAGCAAGCATACAGTATAGTAAAATCACGACATTGAAAAAAGACTCAAAGGATTATCAATTTTTGTCTGAAAACATCACAGATCTATGCAAAGAGGTCCACGATGTTGTCAAAAAAAACAACAGAATGTTCAAGTCCATAGGGATACATTTTGTCCAGTCAGATTTGTCAAACAAATCAAAATCAAGAATGCTTCGAAATCCAACAAAAAGTATAGAAGAGCTGCAAAGGAATGCAGATCAGCTACTAAAGGAAGCCCTTGAAAACCAAACAATCACCATCAGAAGGCTCGGAGTAAAGGTTTCAGAACTATCAGAAGTAAAAGGACAAAGCGACATTACAACTTTTTTTTAGAGCCATTCAGGATTTCGCATCCAGTTTTTTCAGGCGTCTGGACTCTATAACAATCACGACTAAGATGAATGCAAACAGCCAAGGCAGGAACATTATCTCTCCCGCAATTTTATGATATTCCTCCCAGGCCACAGGATCAGTGGTTACTTTGAGGGCATACCAAGACAACGAAAAAATCCTGATGAGATTGACGATGATAGTTCCAATTATCCCAATTACAAAATAAATGGCCTTTCTGTTTCGAGGTATGTTTAGCTTTAGCATGAACGCACCAATCACCAGTGAAAAAATTATTATGCTATGTACTCCGGCTGACGGCCAAAATACCTGAAGAGCCATGGAGCCATGGTCACCACGCAGGAACATGACATTGTCTCGAGCTACTGCTGTTCCAAGATCAAGTGCGGTTACCAGCCATACATTTGCCTGGACAAAATATGGGACAATGTACTGTAATGGACCAAGTGTGTCATAGGGGAAAAATGCATCCAGAGACAGAATTATTGCAGTTCCCGTCAGAAAAATTGGTGCAGCAGGGGCGATTCTAATCCACCGCTTGCCAAAGAAGATTGTAAGTGCTATGACGATAAATATTGCCATAACTACAAAGTCCCACATCCAAGTCCATGAATCGATTAATTGTACGTCAAATGATTTTGCGGATTCAACAATGTATTCCCTCAAGCCAAATTCCAACGAGACAAGATATGCAACAGTTAGAACCGCCAACGGTATTACAGACAGTAATCGCTTCTTTGAAATAATAATTTTTAATCCAACTAATTCGGCAATTACAAAAATAAGTGCAAACAGATAGCCTCCCCGTCCCTCGTTCCAGCTCCAAGATATGGAATCAGGATACGCAATCATTGCAAAGAGAATGGGACTAGCAATGATGAAAGTTCCAAAAATCAAATTCAGATTCATCATCATCATGCTAAATCTAAAAAAGGCAAATAAATATCTCGACTTCGAAGATTTTTAAAATCAACAGATTCAGAGAAGATTCAATGTTTCAATGTTCAAATAAACTGAATTATAATCAGAACTACCTCAAGAATTGATCTTACATTCAATTTTGAGAGACTTTACGGTTGTAAAATAGGTGACAATTAAAATTCCAATGGCGACCATCCGGATCGGAGTCTCATAGTTGGTCAAAAATGCGGTAGCGGTAGCTCCGACCGAACCGAAAGTTGAGATCACAGCAAATCCAATTGGCCCACAGCTACATGCACCCGCAGCAGCACCTACAATAGAGCCAAAAATGCCACCACCCATTTTTTGTTTTGACTTTTTTAGTATGTTGATGCGAAATATGTTCATAGGCAATACCAATGCAGACAACATGGAAATGATCACAATAAGGATAAACGCTGATTCAGTACCAGACGGAATATGACTCACCACGTATGGCTCTAAGAAAATAAATTCAGACAAAATAAGAAGTCCGATCAGCATACAGGTGAAGATTAATGCTCCCAAGACAGCATATCTAGGATTTGAAAATACTAGTCTGACTGTTGATGCCATCTATGTCATTATATCCAGTATTTGCTTAAACACCGAAAATGGTTGCGCACCTCCAAGCTGTTGCTGACCATCAGGTCCCACTATAAAGAATCCAGGAGTGCCTCTAACGCCATGCTCTCTTGCCTGTTGAATATTGTATTGAACACGCTTGGAGTATTTTCCAGAATCAAGACAGCTGTCAAACAATTCCATGTCAAGTCCAAGACTAAATGCAAACGCCTTTAGTCGTTCAGAATCTGCCCATCCGCCGTCAATTTTGGGTTCTTGAGAAGCATAAAGAAGATCATGATAATCCCAATACATCTCCTGATCCTCTGCACAATACGACGCTTGAGCTGCCTTAGGAGAATCTTTTCCCAAAAATGCCAAGTCAACAAAAACCAAGTTTGCCTTTCCAGTTTCGATGTATTGACTCTCTATTGCGGGCTTTGTGTTATGAAACCAATTAAAGCACTGATGGCACTGGTAATCTCCAAATTCAACAATCGTGACAGGAGCAGACGGATCACCTAGAATCGGAGATCCCATAGCAGTGGAAATTGTCCCATGGGTTCTTTCCATGTCAAAATTCATAGTTTCAGAAGAAGATGACGAAAGGGAAGCCGCAACTCCTACAATAATTGCAATTGAAATAACGCCTATCAGCAGGCCTTTTTTATTCATAATTCAAAACAGAGCAAGTTGGTTAAAAAAACTTATTCCAAATTGCTTGGGGATTTTTTCCTAAAAAGACTCACAAATTTTGAAATGACAGTGTCAATTGGACATGTTCCACATACGAACTGCGACAAGTGACTGTCAATGTGCTTTTCAAATCGCTGTCGGGATTCAAATACGAGATCACATTTTTCACAGTAAACCTTCTCCACATTATTTTTTGAGGATCTTGCCACAGATGATTTTCATAATTATTGCTTATAAAGATCATGTTGAAAATCAACATATGAAAAAAATTCTAGATAAATTTGTTACAGCATTTTTCGTAGTGACATTGGGGATTTTATGGTACTGCAGTTCAAAATATCAGGTAAAACAAGAGCAATACAAAATAATCATCTATGATGTTTTTGGAAAACAAGTAAAGGTAGACGGCGTCAGGACCAAGTTTAGCACATACAAGGTTGCAACAAACTACATTTCAGAATATCAAGACAGGTTTCCACACTATAATTTTTCAATGGCAGCAGAAATTCCGGAAATCAAAAGAAGGCCATCACTAAGAATTTTTAAAAAGAATCAGATGTAATGAATTTTCATATGGGTGTTTAGTTCCACTTCATACTGAGTGATAAACCCGCAATGAGTGCATGAAAACATGTTGTGTCGAGATTCAGCAGTGTCAGATTTAAAGATTTTTCCAGAAAGGGATTTTATGTTAATCATATTGTCATTAGAGATCACAGCAAAATTACCGCCCTGATCTATAGAATTCAGATATTCTCTGATTACAGAAACTGCCTCATTGGCATCAATGACATCATCATCATCCAGTGCCGACAAGGTGAACTGATTATGTTTTAGTGTAGGAATTGCGGCCATTTGGTCTGCAACATATACAAGTAATTCATTCATCATTGATACCACGTCCCTACAGTCGATTGTAAGCATGAAATTGCATGTTTGAGTCAATATTTTAGTTTAACAATTATTTGAAAATGATTATTATTGATTAAAATTAGAATCGTATCATATGGGAGATTCAGAAACATTTGGAGTGGAGAAAGGTCACGGGGAAGAGGTGATAGCATGGTTAAACGAAAAGGCAAAATCTCAATCCTTGAAGCTTGAAGCCAGATTGTACGGATACGCCGTAACCACGACAAACTTTGGGGATTTTGAAATGTTTTCATGGGTGGGAGAGGTACAGAATGCAAGAAAGATGGTCATCAAGGCAAGTAAAAGGTTCAAAGTTAAGATCATTGAAGGAGGGTACAAGCCCAAGGAAAGAATAATCAAAATAAAAAAATTTGATTTTGCCAAAGTCAAGAAGGGAGACAAGACCATAGGACAAATTGAGTTTACGTCTTCAAGATTCGGAAACGGTCATTGGGAAATTCAAAACGAGGAGCGTCATTAGATACAGGATTTGAAGAGTGCATGAGAATCAAAAAGATAGGAATCATAGGTACCGGAATGCTGGGAAATGCCGTAACATCACATTTGTTAGAATCAGGTTTTGAAGTCACAGCTTACAACAGAACGACAGAAAAGATGCAAACGCTAAAAGACAAAGGAGTAAAGATTGCAGCATCACCAAAGGAAGTTGCAGAAAACTCAGAGATGGTCATCGTCATAATAAAAGATGCAGATGCAGTAAGACAAGTCTCGTTTGAAAAAAACGGAATCATCGAAGGAAATCACAAAGGATTGGTTATTGCGGACATGAGCACCATAGATCCCCTAGAATCAAAAATGATTTCAGAAAAATTTATGGAATACAACATGCCAAAATTGGATATTCCGGTCATGGGAGGTCCAAACGTAGCCATCAACGGGGAACTGGTGATGATGGCGTCAGGAACCAAAGAAAGTTTTGACAGATGTGAAGAGGTCTTCAACACAATTGCAAACAAGGTATTTTTCCTTGGAGAAAGCGGAGTAGCACACTCTGTAAAATTGGCCATGAATCTTCAAATTGCAATGTTGGCATTGGCACTTTCCGAGGGCATCATGCTTGTAAAAAAATCAAATGTTGATCCGAGAATATTTCTTGAAATTTTAAACTCCACGTATTTTAAGACAGGAATGAGCGAAAAAAAAGCATACAAAATGATAGAAGGAAAGTATGACATCACATTCACGCTTGCAAATCTAAAAAAAGACATCAGTACAATGACAAATACTGCAAAGTCTTTGGAAATAGAACTGCCAATGATCAGTAAAGCAGAAGAAGTATACAATAACGCAATAAATGAAGGATTTGCAGATACGGACTATACAGGAATAATAGAATACATTAAAAAAATTAACAAATAGAATACACGCATCAGCACTAAAAAAAGTTCAAGATACGCCAATGAGAAAAAGAGCAGAATCAAGATTCCCAGATAAAATATTACGTTTTGAACATTATGAAATATTTGTAAAAGTGAAGTACACATTAAAACGACGAGAAATGTGTATTTTTCTTCCGCAGATACGCACGATAGCTAAATCCAGTGACCAACATCACAATTCCAGTTACGGCAGACCAGATGGCAAAAGACAAAAGTTCAGATTCATCCATGATGAATCATTTTTCAACAAATATCTTAAGCTTATCATTTGAAGTACAGTTTGCAGTCACATTTTGAATCATTGTTGATTCATTCTTTGCAATTTGAATCAAAATGGATCTTTCTCAACATTCAGATCATCTTAGAATTTTAAACCAATACAAAATTGAAGAGCATGGAAAAATCAAGATTTAACAGGCACATTCCCAAAATAATTTTATGTCAGATAATTTGGACGGTGAAGAATTTAGTAAAAGAATTTATCAAGAATACGACACGTATCAGATGAATCTGCAACAGGCAGATACCAAAAAACAAACAGCACTACTGCATACAAACTATTTTCAAGATTGCCTAAAAGATTCAATGGAAATCATCCTGCAAAGCAAAGAAGCAAGAAGGATTCCAGTCAAGATGATCATCGCCATATTGAAGGACAGAATGATCTTAAGCCAGACAAAGGCAAATGACGCCATGAAAATATGCGACATCAGAGACTGGTTTGCTCATCGTGTAAATGTAAGATCAGTAGAGGAAGACGCCAAAGAATTAATTTACACAATAAACGTGCAATCCCCCATAGAAGAAAATACAATTCATGTAAAAGAAATTACAGACATAATTATACGTGCAAACAAAGAAAAGGAAAACTTTGATTTGTATGAAAGGTTGGACTTGATCTGTTCGGATTTATCCAGGACGATAAGAAATGAAGCTATACGTCAAGGTAACAAGTCAAAGACAACAGGTGCAATATAGGATCTATTTTTTCTTCTCAGATACACAGTAAGTTCATTCTTTGTCAAAACCAACAATTCCAATTATACCCACGTCAGAAGTTTTGAATCCAGATAAAACATCCGTTTAAAATGCAGCGTCTTTGGGAAATACGAAAGGCCGAGATCGTCTGAAACATCTAAATAGATTTAATGCCGTCAAAATTCATGCCTGAATTCATTTGTCCCGACTGTGGAAAACGAATATTTCATGAAAACGAAACCACATTGAAAATTGAGGAGACAATTCATTCCAAATTCTGCAGAAAGACAGAGGGGGAAACACACAGCTTCATGCACAGAGACCCAGCACACATGGAAACGTTTGATGCAGAAAGAGAAAACGATGCAACAGGTACGCCGGTTTTAAAAAAATAGATCATTCAGCATCCTCAAAATTATATCCTAGGTAATAATTACTCAAACCGATTGTCCAAAGAGTATCATTATGATTTAGTTGTAGTAGGCGGAGGGCCTGCAGGTTCCTCAGCTGCGTTTGGAGCAGCCAAAAGCGGAATCAACGTTGCGTTGATTGAGAAAGAAAAATCAATTGCAGAGACGGTAAGGACCAGCGGAGTCACATGGATTCAGAACATAAAGGAGTTTGGCATTCCAGACGATTGCTTCAACCCAATCAAGAATTTTTCATTTTGTTCGCCCAACAACGAAGTTACCATTAGTGACTCAGTTGCAAGGGCTGCAGTTTTAGACGTAAGGAAGACATACAGATGGCTGGCACAAGAAGCTGAACAGTCAGGGGCAGACATTTTCGTCAAGATGAATGTAGACGAGGTTTTAAAAAATGAGAAAGGAGACATTGTAGGAGTCAAGGGAAAAGGACCAAACGGAGCCGTAACGTTTCATTCCAAAGTTGTCATTGATGCCAGCGGATTCACATCTACTGTATGCAAGGCCATGGGATTTGCGTCGCAATGGAAAAGATTTGGCGCAGGGGCAGAATACGAGGTAGAGGTGGAAAATGTAGACCAGCATACATGGTGGCTTATGGTCGGACAACAGTATTCACCAGCAGGATACGCGTGGATCTTTCCATTAGGAAACAACATAGTCAGAATAGGAGTAGGCGTGGGAAAGCCAGAATCAGATGTAGACCCCACTCAGAGACTCAAAGAACTGATGGAAAAAAAACTGGGTCCGATTAGCAAACTTGGGAAAATGACCCCCATAGAATTCCACTACGGCCTTATTCCAAATGACGGATTGACACGAAAGACAGTCTTTAACAATTTGATACTGGTAGGTGACACGGCAGGACAAGTAAATCCACTTGTTTTAGAGGGAATCAGATACGCGATAAAGTTTGGCAGGGTTGCAGGAAAGGTATCAGCTGACGCGATAAAATCAGGCAACACGGACAAAGATGCACTTGAAGCCTATGAAAAGAACTGGAGAAAAGATATTGAATCAAAGATAAATTCTGCAGGAAAGGTTCAGGACAGATGGATAGGATTGACAGATGATGAATGGGATAAAGAGCTTGACATCATCAAGGAATTAAGACCCGAAGAGTTTATTGATTTCATCAAAGCTGATTTTGGATTATCCAACATGATAAAGTTGGCAACGCATCATCCAAAGCTTGCAGTAAGACAGCTGTTCAATTTAGTAAAAGGGAAAAAATAATTATCTCACATTAAAGAAATCAGTTACAATCACATCATGGTATTGTAATTGAGTGACATATACTCCGGAATCAAACGGACGAGGCAGCACTTCAGTGAACAGTCCCGAAGAGTTGTCTTTCAGGGTAATCTCCTCAATCAGGTTGCCTCGTTGATCATAGACATTTACAAACAGATCCTCTCGGAACGCGAGTGTCTTCTGAACAGCCCCAGACACTATCAGTTTGTCGTCGTCATATACAGCCTCAATAACTGCGACCCTGGATCTCACAGGAAGATATCGCTCAATTAGGAGCTTTAACTCATCCAAATTATCATCTACTTGTTCGGCATCTTTGTCAGTAAATGCAAGTTTAATCTCGTTAATCACTGATGCAAATCGTGGATTTTCAACGAATATGTCCCCTCCAAATTTCTGAGCAAATGAATTTAATTCCTCAAATTCACGCGCCAATACAACCATATCCAAATCAGATGAACTGTATTCATATTCAAACTCGTGTTCAACGTTGACAATTTGAGAGGCTTTTGAATCCTTGTACTGCAGCATTACAACGTACAATCCAGGATCTGTTGGAGCAACCCACTGGGTGAAAAAATTGCCTTGTTTGGTATCAGTAAATTCCAGACTGCTATGAGATGTTCCGTCCATGCGGTAAACATCTACATACAGATTTTCACGCCTGTCAGAGACGGATTTATCAACAGCGCCGTTAATTACCCAAATATTTTTTTCTGCATCAAAGGAAATATCATATATTATTCCAGAGTCATGCAGGATCAGATGTTTACTGAGATAAGTGCCAATTTCCAAAATTTTTGATTCCGCATCTACAAAATTTGCAACTTGAATCAGGTCATTTGCATCATTCATCTTTTGATTATACCCGTCAACGTATTCTGAAAATCCCGGTGTGAAAGGTGGATACCATGTTTGAGAAGGCATCAAGTTTTTTGCGGAACTCTATGCGCTTTAGCTCATCCAACGTATATCCATTCTCAGAGCCCAAAGGATCATCAATATATGCCTGTGAGACAACAGTCCACTCATCAAACAAATCACGTACCAGATCATCGGCTTCAGCAAGATCATTTTTGATTACAAGGTCCCTTACGTTGTCAATTTTTTCGTTGAATGACTCAGTGAACTCTACATAGTTTGGCAAGAATCGATTCTTAGTAAGACTTAGATCAACCAAGTTTTCAAGGGACTTGGCACGTTGTAAGATATCACTTGCGCGAACTTCATACACGTCTTTATCATAAGAATTCAAGTCGGCCTTAATTTTAGGAGACATTTCACTGACCCATGTTAACAAGACCTCAATTCTATCAATTCTCATTATCGACGGATTTCCAGACTCCATTTGCTTGGCAGTATATAATATGCTCAACGCATTGTCAATTAAAAATAAATTTTCATAGTCGGATTGAAGTTCCGCCTGTTCTTTCATGTCATGGTACTGAAATTCTAAAACAGTCAAAGGATTTCGTTTCTCTCTAAGTTCAGCCATGGATTGATCAAATTCTGACACGATTTCCAGAATGTCATCGGCAGAATCCGCATTGTCAACGCGTTTTAAAAGCAGATTCCAATCATCAGTCAAATCAGAATTAACACCGCTTGCTTGCGAAATTTCAACGCTCTTGTTAATTCTGGATGAAATGTCTATAATCTGAACCATTCGATTTATCTCAGATTCGGATTCCAGAATGTCATCAACGCTGGTCGCCAATTCCAGATCACGCTCAAGTGAGATCCAATCAGGCATGATCAGATTTGCAAGATCCCCGTTATCTTTAGTATCAGACGAAATGAATCTGTCAACACTATCCAATTCTCGTAAAAGTATGGCTGCATTATGCAGTTCTACAACTTTGGCAGACGAGGATAGCAAATCCCCAATGGATTCTTTTCCAATCAATGAGGGTTTCAAAGATGACCAGTCGTTTTGAACCAAATTGTAAAGATCACTTTGTTTTCTGGATACTACATCCAGATATCGGGATTTTGAAAGAATGTCAATGAGTTTAGTAATATCATCAGAATGAATTGGTGCGGTTCCTCGGGCAAAGATGAACGCAACTTCATGCTTTACGGATTTGCCCATTACGGTATCAGACTTCTTCATCAGGTTTAGCAATGTCTCTTCCAACTCATCAAAGGTTGGAGTTCTTGTTGTAGATGCCTTTTCAGGATTTACATTCCGTACATCCACAAATGCATCAGTTAGTAAATCAATTGCTTTTACTTTATCGCCAATTTCATAATAAAATACAGATGCAAATATGATTTTGTCTATGGACTTTGCGATTTCAAAAGAAATCTCATCATCATTTAGAAGCTGCTGTACAGAATCCAACGATGATGATACGGCAGGTCTTATCAAAGGATCAATTTCAAATATCAGATCATCATCAAAGTATTCACTCCACAGATTCACATAGACCGATTCCAATTCAGACATAGTGTTTGGAATGAAAACGGGAGCCGGAGATAGTATACCATATAGATTTCCAATTAAAGAAGCATGATCAGATATCAAATTTTGAACCAAGGCAACTGCCTGCTCATTACTGGGACCAGAAAAAGAATCAGAAGATACCGTAAACATAGTAGATTTTGAATAATCTCCATAAAACAATTTAATTTCATATTCGCCTGAAATACCGCAAATTCTACCCTTTAACGGAATCGTATCAGTAATGAAGGCACCATTGGACAAAGGCATAAGCTGCTGAATTTGGCATAAATCACCCTGAGGATTAAAAATTTGCATGATCAAAAAGGAATCATCCAACATGCTTGCAATCTGTCCATAAACAAATATCGGTTCGCCACCATCATAGTTGCCAAAGTTTTCAAGTACTGTGATCCTGTCGGGAGTCTGTGCTGACGCATAGACAGGCATCAAAAGAATAATAAAAATACCCAGAACTGCAGGAATTTGCACCATAAGGATCCAAATCGATGCCCATACTACTTAAAACTTAGGCAGCTGTGATATCAAAAATTCATAAATCTTGATCCATTACATTCCACAGGTTGCAGACTACTTAAAATTAGAATAAATTAAAAATATGTAAAATTAATTTGCAGCGTCTATCAATCAAACAAAGATTATAATTAAAACAAGAAAAATAAAAAAATATGGACAGCGTTAGAAAGACCTTTGACGAATGGGCTCAAAATGGCAAAGCTGAATTGATGGAGACAGAGCACGGGAAAAATGTTTCAAAATTTTTAAAAACGATACCATTTGACAAACCATTTACGTTCCTGGATGTGGGATGCGGTAATGGATGGGTAGTAAGAAACATTGCAAAAAAAGAGAATTGTAAAAAAGCCATAGGTATCGATAAAAGCAAAAAAATGATTGTCCAATGCCAGAGGAAAACGGACAACTTGGAAAAAGAAGAATATACCCATACAGACATCGAGTCGATGAAGTATAGTGGAAAGTTTGATTTTGTTTTTTCCATGGAGTCCCTGTATTATGCAGACTCTATCGAAATTGCACTTGAGAAGATATACAAATTACTAAAGCCCGGAGGACATCTTTTTTGCGGGACAGATTTCTATACAGATAACAAGGCAACAGCCAGATGGGCAGGCATAATGAAAATACAGATGCATCTTCATTCAAAAAAAGAATGGAAGGGATTTTTTCATAAAACCGGATTTGATGTAAAAACAAAACAAGTCAAGGATCCAAAAAATGCAAAGAAATGGAAAAGAGACCTAGGAACATTGTTCATAATAGGCACAAAACCTGAAAAGTAATACTCAAATCAAATGAGATAGTATGAAATCCATGTGAGCTGGAGCACGACACGCTGCTACGGCAGAGGAAACTCCTCCCTCCATACAGGAAATGTGATCTGGAGATAGATAATCAGAGATGGTTGGCAACGGAGCAGAAAATAATCCAATATGGAGTGTACAATGATGGCAAAACCTGAGATTTCCATAAAAGGAATGAAAAAGACGACCCACATGGAGAAAAGCCAAACAGAACCCCAAGATCCTGTACTAGGTCCAGGTAGGCTGCAAAGCGAAATATCGTGAAAACAGAAGGAGGGTTACTCCCAGCACACATACTTTTTTTAAAATTTTAAAGATTATTCAAAATTCAACATCAAATAATATTCGTCAAGACTGAAAATACATCATTAGTTTTTAGATAAAATAATCTAAAATCTTAGCTCATTGAACTTACTTGCTGTTTACAAATTTCGGCATTACACTTGCATGTTCCATCACAAAGACATGCACCTTGCATTTCACAATCACATTCAGAACCCATTTCAACAGAAGCTGCGCACCCGCATGCTGCATCTTCATCCTGTGATGATGGTGTCGCTTCTTGTGGTGGTGGTGAACTTTGTTGCTTAGTTTCTGCAGGAAGACTTTGCGTGTCATCATAGACACTGCGTGTTTGCTGATAACTGTCATCATCTTTCAATTGTGCCTCACCTCTGTTGGTTTGATAACCGCCAGATGATGCGCTTGTTTGATAACCTACTAGCCTATCAGGTGAAATTCCTTGTTGTCCCTTTTTCTCATTTTTAATTGACCTACTACTGATAAAGAAGAATGCAATTCCTGCGACAGCTGCCATTCCAGCCATTCCATAAACAATCATGATTGGGAAACCACCAGTAGATGTTGTAGCATATCCCTCTGGCGGAGTTGGAGTGACACCTATAATTTCAACGCCATCCAAAACATCTAAAGCACCAAAACCGATGGCTGACAAGTTCGCAGTATCAGCTGACTGAACACTTCTAACAGAATAAGTCTGATCTGCCACCACTTCAGCCTCAAAAATACGTTCTACCTGTCGTCCTTCCCTGATGCTACTTTCACCCATGGTCCAACTTGATATTACAAACCCTTGAATGGATTCATCCAATCCAAACGTACTGGCATCAGCATTGATTCCAGTTGGATCAAACAAAAAGTGCCAGTTAGTTAAGGGTTGTTCTAAAATAAAATCAGCATTAATCAAAGGTCGGTGAAGAACGTCTTCAACTTCAGTTCCTTCAAACAAAGAATACACCCCAGGTTCTTGATCTCGAAGAATGTTAATTGGAATGTTAATTTCCGTACCGTCAATTACAACCTCGCCATCTACAGACATTCCCCTCCAACCCAAATCAACAAGAGTTCTCAGAGTATCTTTTGTAATGACATAATCAGATAAAGTTCCCTCCAATAGAACATGATAATCAACGGACGTGTTCGTATTTCTTGCTTTGAGATGATAATCATAAGTGACATTTAGATCAGTGATTTTTGCCTTGATGGTTTCGGTAGATATTTTTTCATTAAGTCTATCCATGAGATCTTGTACATCAGGATTTGATAGATCTGCGGTTCCAGCAACAGTCCATTCTTTTCCTTGTAATTCCTTAAACAGATCACCGCCGTTTGGATATTCAATAAATACAGTCTTTTGATAATTCATTGAAAATGGAGAAGAGTCAGCATTAGGATTAATTCGAGCATCCATCTGAGCAGCCCAAGCGGGTGCACTGGTGCTAGCGACGATAAGAGTTGCAAGCAAAACTGTCATAATTACAGTTTTAGACACATTTGAAATCCAATAAATTACGGTAATAAACTTACCCTAATTTTTTAGATCGCTATTTTCTGAAAAAGTAATATGTAGTATCTAAAACAGTAATTCAGGTTTTAAAGGGATATGATATGATTACAGTTTTAGCAGGAGGAACAGGTTCAGTCAAGCTCGTAAGAGGACTAGTTGCACAGGAATCCAAGGTTAATGTGATTAGTAATGTTGGAGACAACTACTGGCTTTACGGACTTTATGTATGTCCAGACATTGACACAATAATTTACGGACTAGCTGATCTGCTTGATCAGGAAAGAGGATGGGGAATGAAAAAAGACACATTCAACTTTTTACGTCAAATGGAAGTCTTCGGAGAAGAGACATGGTTCAGAGTCGGAGACAGAGATGCTGCAACACATTTGATTAGAACAAACATGCTAAAAAACGGAAAGAATCTGAGTGACATTACAAAGTGGATGTGTGAAAAATTTGCAGTTACTGCAAACATCATACCGGTTACGGACAACAGCATTGAGACCAGAATCACCACAGATAAAGGAGAATTGCATTTACAGGAATACTGGGTTAAACACAGAGGAAAAGATCCAGTAGAAGGAATTCAATACATAGGAGCAGACAAAGCCCGCCCAAATCCAGAAGCAATCAACGCAATTCATGATGCGGAAATGGTAATTTTGGCACCAGGAAATCCGCTCACATCGATAGGACCCATGCTTCAGATTAAAGGAATCAGAAAAGAGTTATCAAAAATGAAAAAGAAAGTGGTCGCAATTAGTCCACTCATAGGAGATGACGCAATCAGCGGACCAGCTGCAAAATACATGCAAGCCGCAGGGATAGAGTCAAATGCATACGGATTGGCAAAAATGTATTCAGACGTATGTTCAAACATCATCATAGATACCAAAGACAAGGCGTTAGTTAAGAAAATTCAGAGTTTGGATATGAGAGTTTTTGAAACAAAAATCACCATGAAGAACAAAATAGCCGAGGACGCACTGGCAAATTTCATTTTAAAACAAGTGCACGTATAATTTGAAAATAGCTGCAATAATTCCTGTAAAGACATTTTCCAAAGCAAAAACGCGCTTAGATCTATCCCCGCAGCAAGTAGAAGACTTGTGCATGGTAATGCTTGAAGAAATATTGCACACCATATCCATATCCCCGCACATTGAAAATACAATCATAGTAACCAAGGAAGAAAAAGCCATAGCGATCGGAGGGAAATTTAACGCGATTATAATCAAAGATGAAAAAGAGGAAAGTGTCAACAGTGCAGTTGCATTGGCAGACAAATATCTTTTGGAAAATAATTTCCATGCATCAATAGTGTTTCCTCAGGACATTCCATTTATCAAAACTCAAGACATCGATTTTATGCTAAACTACAAAACTCATCCAAATTTTGCAATCATTGTACCATCAAGGAGATTTGACGGGACAAACGCACTTGCAAGAATGCCAATAGATTTGATGAAGACCCACTATGACGAAGACAGTTATAAAATCCACATGAATACTGCCAAAAAAAATACTCTAAATGTCGCAATGGTTTTTGTAAAAAGAATAATGTTGGATATTGACAACATAGAAGATATAAAATTTGCACTGGAGCAAAACGAAAAACCGGAGATTAGAGAGAAAATCAAGAACATAATAGAATAAGACTAAAAAAATACATTTGAAAAAACAAAAGATCTTAATTTTGCCAGGAATCATCAACAAGGTTATATACCATAATTCAAAAAAATTGAATATTATCATAAAAGGCTTTGAAAAATAAAATGGTCAAAACAGACAACTCAAAAGACAGGTGTCCAAGATGCGGAAAAGGGTCAATAGTGACAGACACCAGCACAGGCGAGAATTTTTGTGGTAAATGTGGATTTGTAGTCACCGACAAGGCAGAAGAGTCAGGACCAGAGTGGAGGTCATTTTCAAACGAGGGTGAAAACAAGAGCAGAGCAGGGGTTCCAACATCACTAGCAATGCATGATATGGGATTGGCTACAATCATCAATCCTCAAAACAGAGACGCAACGGGGAAACCACTAACTGCTGCAATGAAGAGCACCATTGAAAGACTGAGAACATGGGACAATAGAAGCCAGGTTCACGAACCTATGGATAGAAATTTTCGACAAGCATTCAGCGAATTGGGCAGACTAAAAGATAAACTTGCAGTAGGAGACTCTGTGATTGAAAAGGCAGCATACATTTACAGAAAGGCACTTGAAAAAGGCCTAGTCAGAGGCCGATCCATTTCGGCATTAATCGCATCGGCACTTTATGCGGCTTGTCGCGATACCGAAACTCCCAGGACGTTAAAAGACATAGGTCAAGCAAGCAACATCAAGCGAAAAGACATCGCACGATGCTACCGCCTGCTGCTAAGAGAATTGAATTTGAGGATGCCAGTTGTCAGTCCCGTAAAATGTATTTCTAGAATTGCCAGCAAGGCAGGATTGTCAGAAAAAACAAAAAGAAAAGCTGTCAAAATACTGCAAACTGCAGAAGAGCAAAAAATATCAGCCGGCAAGGATCCAATGGGATTAGCTGCTGCCGCACTGTATGTCGCATGTGTAACAAACGGCGAGAATAAAACACAAAGGGATGTAGCAGAAGCTGCAGGGGTGACAGAAGTTACAATCAGAAACAGGTACAAAGGCTTGAAAGTTGCACTAAATCTTTAATGTAGATTCTTTGTTCGAAAAAAATCTTCGTACAAGTAAAATGCAGATTGAAAACACCCCAGAGGCCAAAAACAAAGTTTCCAATGATGATATCAGCGAATGCGAGAATGCATCATGAATCGAAACATCGTTGATCTGGGAAAGAAAGCCAACATACGAGAATACAAAATAATTGGTGGCCCAATGAATCAGGAGCGAAGCAACAAATCCATATCTAAGATAGACCCACCCCAGAATTACCCCGCTAGCTGCAGCTTGTGCAAACTTTCCACCACTCCACGAGTCTGCAAACGCTATGTGTGAAAAGCCAAAGAGCACACCTACAAAAAGAATCAAAAAAATGGCTTTTTTTACATCATGAATGTCCAAAAGAGAAGGAGTCCACAAGCATCGGATGAAATATCTTACAGAGGATCTGTTTGAATACAAGGCAACCAACGGAATTCCAATCAAAAGTATACGAAACACAAACTCCTCCATCAGAGGAGCAAGACTAACATAAAAAAATTGAATTAAATCATTGTCAGCAGGCGGAGGAATTATCTCCACGCCAAAACCCTCCTGCACGAAATTGATCAATGCAGAAATTAAAACTAAAATTGAAAACCACTTTGTAATACCAATCATATAGTTTGATCTGTCATCATACTTTCCAAACGAGATGATCGGAGACAATGTTTTCAAAAACCCAGATTTTGGTCCCAGTATGGCAATCACAAAGACGACAAGATAAAATATCCATAAAACAACAAACGCATCACCCACAGTGACATCTACAGAAGACTGATGTAGTTCTGTCCCGTCAAAAATATCCAGATGAGTAAAAGGATATTGATAGTTGATATCGCCGCCAATGTCAGTCTCAAAAATTACATACATGCCCATTGGGAATGAGATAAGGAACAGGCCAAACAGTACAGAAAGTAATGCAGTAAATGGAATTCCAAGGAATTGTAACAGTTTGGTTGAACTTTCCAATTTGGTCTAATGAAGTTCTATGGTATCTGCAGCAAATCCCAAATTAATCAAAGTGTCTTTGATCGTATCTCTATGATCACCTTGTAAGAAGATGTAGCCTTCTTTTGCGGTTCCGCCACATGCGTATTTGTTTTTCAGTTCTTTTGCAACAGTTTCTAAATTATTTAGTTTGGGATCAAGCCCCTCAATCATAGTTCCTTTTTTCTTAAATCTCCTAGTCTCTAATCGAATAATGATTTTGGTGCTGTCTTTGGCAAGTTCACCACATGCACACAAATCTTCTGGTAGTCCACAAGTATTACAAATTACCGCCATACGTTCGAACTAAATTCAATTATTCACACTATTAAGCCTTCTTTGAACACGAATAAAAAATTAAAGATAAACGGATTTTTTAGACTGGAAATAAAGTAAAAGCAATGGAAAACGAACTTACAAAAAAGGCTGCCAAAATGCTTTTGAATGGAGCAACATTACTCAGCGAACCCTGCCCATACTGTAAGGGAGTAAGAGTGATGAGAGAAGGACAGGCATTATGCATAAGCTGTGGTCGTGAGCCCGAAAAAAAAGACGTTCCAATTAAAAAATCTCCAGACAACGTAACGTCACCAATCGAACAAACATTGCATAAAAAAATAGAAAGCCTGTCAAAGGAGATTGAGAATGAAGGCGATCTTGAGAAGCAGCAAAATATTCTAAAAACCATCAATTCATTATTAGAAACGATAGAGAAAATCAAGGATAAACAATAAAGTTTTTATGTTAAAATTTGCGACGACGTACTGTAATGGCAGATAAAAAATCAGCACCACTTCCAGCATCAAGTGGTGGCCTAATGAGATTCTTTGAAGATGAAACAAAAGGATTTAGAATTGATCCAAAAATTGTAGTGACAATCCCCATTAGCTTAATTGTGGTTTCATGGGCAATTGACATATTTCTAGCTCCGTGAAGGAATAATGGAAAAAGATCCAGACGACGTTTCAAAAATACACAATAGATTTTCCCTCACCCTAGTCAACCCCTCATCAAAATATTTCTCTCTAGTGGTGTCACTAATTGTCACCACGGTAACAGTCCTTTCAGTATATTTTGGTTATTTGTCCGATTTGGGCTTTGAGCAAAATTGGTACAGATTGCCCCTAGTTTTAGGAGTATTGGTTTTAACACAACTTCTAGACTCACAATTTTCAAAGAAAAAAGAACTGTCAAAATCTCTACATTCATCCCTCTTTGGAAATATGTTATGGACAGTTACGCTTCTGATGGGAATTCTATCAAGCGTAGTTTTGTCAAAAGATTTGGAATTGTTCTTCATAACTTTTGGACTGCTTCTTTTTGCAAGTTTCAGGATAGGAATCTATACGACAACACTGGGTGCAAGCCTCAAAAAAGCATGGGCAATTTGTTTTATTCAGCCGCTTGCAATGTATTTAGTATTGATTCCGCAGGACATGTGGTTTTCAATACTCAGCGAGCCCGCAGGATTGGTATACGGAATATCATTTTTGATAATTGCAAGCGCATGGTCATTTGTGACAGACAGAGCAGGAAGACCAGGAATGGAGAGCACTCACAAGACAATTCAAGCATATCTAGCATCACAAGGAAATGATTTTGAAGATGCCGAAAAACTCATGGAGCAGCATTCAAGTGAAACCAAAGTATCCACTTCACAGATAAAGTTCTCACCGCATAACGGCGAGAAAGAATTTAGAATGGTTTTACCAGGAATACATCCAGGACCATATCACCCAGTAGGAGGAAGCAACATCCCGTACCTGATTTACAAAAAATCTGCATTATCGGCAATGGTTTTGCACAGTATATCTGATCATGCGTTAAATCTTCCATCAAGAAATGAGGTTGAAAAATATCTAAAAAACTTGGAAAACAGCGAGATCAAAGAAGAAGGAATGACGTGTACAGAACCAGTCACAGTTCAGATAAACAAATCTAGGGTTACAGGATTGCTTTTTGGAAACAATCCTTTATTATTTTTGTCACTATCGCCACACGGAATGGAGGACATTCCCAGATACATGAAAACAGAGATTACACAATATGCAAAAGATCAAAACTACTCAAAAACAATGATCGTTGATTGCCATAATGCAATGGGCGAAGAAATTTCCAAAGAAGACGGAGAAGACATGTTAAAAGCTGCAAGATCATGTTTGGATTCACTAACTACAAAAGACAGATTCACAATAGAGTTTGGCTATGCCAACACGGAGGATATGGATGTATGGACAGAGGATCTTGGAATGGGAGGTTTGGGCATTCTTTGCCTTAAAATCAATGAGAAAAAATATTTCCTAGGATGGGCCGATGCCAATAACATGGAAAACGGAATAAGAGAAAAGATCATCGATGCATTTGCAAAAAAAGACTACAACCTTATCGAGATATGCACATCAGATACGCATTACGCCCCAGTGAAAGCCAGAAATAGAAACGGATACTATCAATTAGGATTAATCACCAGTGCGGACAAACTTTCAAAATGGTTCTTTGAAATTGCAAAAAGCGCAGAGTCAAAGATCATGCCAACAAAGTTTGAGATTTTGGAAAACGAGACAAGCGTCAAAGTGATGGGTCAAAGCATATACCAGGATTATTCCAAGGCACTGGACAATTCATTGAAAATAACCAAAGGATTCGTGATAGGAGGAGTGATCTTTTTTGCCACTAGTCTCTTTCTATAGTTTTCATTTGATCAATATTGCCATAAAATTCATCTATAAACGAAGAAAATTGGAAAATTGGTACAATCGGGACGTTTTCAATAAAATCAATTTTGTCCCGATACAACGTGACAATTACAGGTACAGCCATAGCCCCAGGCGTTTTTTCAACATACTGTTTGGTCCTTTCAATTTGTTTTTTTACGGCATTAGCTAATGACGATGAGCTGTATCGCTTCCAATGCTTGCAGTCAATCAAGATTGCAATTCCCAACCGTATGCCCACCACGTCGATCTCCATTCGAGGTTTTGTCAGCATCAGATTTTTTAGAACTGCAAAGTTTTTTGATGACAGAATTTCAGCAGTAAGTCCCTCAAAGTCCCTCCAATTCAATGCAATTGAAATTTCATCTATAGGGTAACCTTTTTCAAGTAAATCCACGGCAATTTTTAACTTGTCACCGTCTTCGAAAAAATATGAATCGTTTTGTCTAGTTCCCATTCCATTTTTAATAAATTCATCTAAAATCGTTTTTGAGAGACTAGAGTCCAGTTTTGTAACAGCAGAAAAATCTTGAACAGACACGCCTCCAGGAATTATCCCCTGCAATCCAATCATCATTTTAGGATGTGTTTTCAATTGGAATTTTTGGGTCATGTTAGAAATATAGGTTTTGGGAGATAATAACATCAGGGTATTGTGACATAGATTTTATTATATGCTGTTGAAAGTCGAATTATGAAAAAAATGCTAGTTGTCATACTAGCTCTTTCAGTTACACTAGGAATACACAACGAATCATTTGCAGAAAAAAATACATTTTTTGATTCAGTAAAATTCATTCAGTATCTAGATGAAAATACGGCGTTAGAAGAGGTCCGTAACGGAAATCTTGATACGTATTATTATACAATTTCTCCAGACAGAATAGAAAGCAGTCTCGATAAGAAAGGGTTACAGGTGTTTGATTCAACCGGAGGCTCGTACAGCATTCTAATCAACCCCGCAGAGTCAGTAGAATACAATCCGTTCTCAGATAAAGACGTAAGATTTGCGTTAAACTATCTTGTAGACAGAAAACTGATAGTGAATGAGTTGATGGGAGGGTACGGATCTCCAATCATATCATATTATGGCCCATCAGATCCGGAATATCTAACAGTGATTGAGCAGATCGAGACATTTAACTTCAGATACAATCCCATACTGGCAAATGAAATTATTTCAGAAGCTCTAAAACAACAAGGGGCAATCAAAAAAGAAGACAAATGGCAAATCAATGAAAGTCCAATTGAAATCACCATTTTCATAAGAAGTGATGATCCAGTTAGAAAGTCAATCGGGGAAATATTATCTACAGAATTGGAAAGAATAGGATTTACAGTTAAAAAAGATTTTGGGGATTTGAATAAAGCGTTTGTAGTAGTCTACGGTTCAAATCCATCGGATGTGAAATGGAGCTTGTATACAGAAGGTTGGGGACGCTCGGCATTTGTAAAATATGATTCGATAGGTCTAGGACAAATGTATTCGCCGTGGTTTTCAAACATGCCAGGTTTTAATGATCCGAACTACTGGAACTATGAAAATAAGAAATTGGACACCCTTACCCAGAAAATATACACAGGTGATTTTGATAATCAAGAGCAGAGAGCCAAATTAATTCAAGAAGCAGTTGTAGAAGGGATTAACGAATCAGTCAGAATTTTTGTGGCCAGCAAGATTGATCAATACGTCGTAAATGAAGAAACTGCAGGAATTGTAAATGACTTTGGGGCAGGAGTTCCAAGCAGGTTTACACCAATCAATGCAAAAAACAGCGACGTAGAATTTGTAGTTGGAGTTAAACAGATCTATCAAGGAGCATGGAATCCAGTAATGGGATTAACTGACAGCTACAGCAGACACATTTGGGAAATAATTTCAGATCCGGCAACATTCAAGCACCCATTTACTGGCGAAACATTTCCAGTCAGGGCAACATGGAAAGTTGAGACTGCAGGACCTGATGGAAAAATAGCCATTCCTCAAAAAGCTCAGACATGGAATGCAACACTACAAAAATGGGAAAATGTGAATGAGGGCTCACAGGCGACCAGCAAGGTGACATTTGATTTTAAATTTGGCAATTGGCATAACGGAGAAAAGATGAACATGGATGACATTTTACATTCTCTTTATTTTACAACAGAATGGGGAACTAAAGTGGATGAAAACGACAAGACTTTTGACACAGAATTTACCCCAAGAGCTGCTCAAAGTATACAAACAATCATGGGAGTCAATGCAATTGACGAAGATACGATAGAAGTTTATGTCAACTATTGGCATTTTGATGAGAAAGAAATAGCTGATTGGGCGCAAATATGGAGTTCAGTACCATGGGAAATCACAGCATCCATGGAAAAAGCAGTGACAGACGGAAAAGTCTCATTTTCAAGGTCCGGAGCTACAAGCAAAAATGTGAATTGGTTATCGTTAATCATTCCAAATGATGTAAACATCATCAAAAATAATTTGCAAGAATTCAAAGAAACCAATCACATGCCACAATCATTAAAAGAAAGCAATCAGAATTCAGAATATTTCCAAAAGAGATATGATTCATCAATCAAATGGATCGAAGCCCACAATCATGCAGTGATAAGTAACGGTCCATTCCATTTGGAGTCATATTCACCGGAATCAAGAACAATCAAAGTAAAGACATTTGAAGACGACTCATACCCGTTCAAAAAAGGAGAATGGGCAAGCTTTGAAAAAGTGAAATTGCCAGCAATCAAAAAAATAGACATGAAGAAAATAATACAGCACGGAGAGGAGTTAGTCATAACAATTGATACAAAGAATTCAGACAGCATATTATATTTTTTAACAAATAGTCAAGGAGTGATAATAGATTCAGACAAACTGGAATTAAAAGCAGACAGCATCTCATTTGACGTGATTTCAAACAATTTGGAAATGTTGAAAACTGGAGTAAACAACATCAAAATATTTGCGATTTCAAATTCAGTGTCAAAGCCTGATTTTTATGAATCAAGCTTCATCGTAACAGAGGGCCATACAGGGTTGCCAGCGAGTACGTACGAAAACATAGAATTTTCTGAAAGCAATCAAGAATATTGGATTTGGATCATTCCAACAGTTGCAATTATTGGAATTTTAGCATATATGAGAAGAAGGGCGGCGGCCTAAAACAAACCGTAATCTTTCAAGACAGATTCTACCTGGAATTCGCTTTCAAGTTTCGAATAATCTTCCAAAAGATTGCGGTTTAACTCATAAAACGTGTGACCCCATTTGAATTTGTTAAGCAGTTCCATAGACTGTTCTTTAAATCCTAAAATAAATAATGATGCAGACAAGGCTTCGACAGTGGTCAACTTGTTTAATTTTGAATAGTTTACAGGGTTGCCAGCAAGAAGCGGTGGAAGTTTCCTTTTTATTCCTGCAAACTTTTTAGAAAAAGCTTGATCAGCAAGATTCCAAGAGCAATCTATTCCGATAACGGCGTTTATGACCGATTTGTCTTTGGGCAGCAGAGTTTTTTCAGCGAATGGATCCAACACCATACCTTTAGCACCAATTTTTTTGATGCTGTGAGCGAGACCAAATTTTATCATTTTTGCAGCTGTGCATTTTTTAGGATCATCTTGATAAAACATCAAAACTTGCACTCTCATTCCAACTAAAAACAGCACACAGGGTATTTTGAATTTATCCTAGTGTCTTGTATGTTACCGAATAGTAGAATCGTGAAACCTGATCATCTTTGATCACTTCAACATTCCAATTAGCATCAGGTAGAAATGCTGATGAGGACTCAGGTAAAATACTAAATTTTTCCAGGCGCACATCAGGACCACTGTATCTCACATTTAGATTAGTTCCGTCAACGTTTACCACATCATAGATTTGGCCTGGCTGTCTTGTAGATTTTTGGACCAGACATTCAGCGTCAGGACCAATAACGCACAAACCAGAAGCAGCAGTCACTTTCAGATTAACGTTGGACTCTTCGCCTCTAGAAGGAGAAATCAAGGAACCAGTAATGACACGGGGACCAAGATGTCCATCAGAGGTGTCTTTCTGCTCAGTTACAATAGAGATTGTTTTCTCAGGAATCCTAGTTTCTTTTTCAATCACAGTTGCAGACATCAAAGAAGACTGTTTTTCAACCACCTCAAAATATACGGATTTCTTTTCAAAATCAGCATCCACTGTCACTTCGTACGATCCTAATGAAGACACAGAATCAGGAATTATGAACTGATGGCTAAAAGAACCAGAAGGACTCGGACGAATTGAAGTTATGGGACCAGCATTGGCTCCACAAATAAAAGATCCACATGTAATCTCATCGTCCATTTTTTGAATAATACTTACATCGAATTCTTCAAGATAGATTAGCTTGTTGGGTTTTCCAGTAATAACAACCACATCGCCAGGATTGTATTCTGATTTGTCAGCGGATACCAAAAGAGACACATCTTCGTCAAGACCAAAAGTAAAATCATTCGCTATGCTAAACGTAGCAGTATCTAAAACATCAAAAAATGATGCCTTGACAGTATAAGATCCTTCAGCAAATACGGTTACAGGCAACTCAAAAATACTTGAGAATTCACCGCTCTGATTTGGATAAACAAAGGACTCATGGATTTGCAGGTATGGGAAAGTTCCGTCAAGAACTTTAATCGTTACACGGTCTGGAACCACGAGGCCCTCATTTCCCTGCTCACGTTGAATTACATTTCCAATAACTTTTAATTTTTCACCAGCTTTGTACAGGGATTTTTCAGTGGATACAAAGAGAGGAGTGTCAGACAGAGAGTCATTTTCAGGATCGTCTGAAACCTTGAAGAAGAGTTCACGGTTAAAGCTATCCAAAGACACCTTCATCTTATACACTCCAAAGTTAGAGCTAGTTACACTTTTTTCAGTATCATCTATTTTGGAACTTTGGTATTTTTCAGATATCGGAGTGACCCATGACCAGGAGAAACGTTGATTGTCAACAGAACTGCCTGAATTTGTCACAGTACCATCAGGTTTTGTTAATGAAATTTCAACACCAGCAGTGGCTGTTGGTGGAACAAGACCCGTAAGAAACACAGTTTCACCAAGACCGTAGACTTCTTTGTCAAGAGAAAGGATAGCCCCGTCAGACAAATTAAGAGAATCGACAACGGCGAACATTTTTGTCACAGTGTGACCGCCATACTGAGATTTGATGACATAGTTTCCTTGGTCAAAGATGAGTTTATTCACATCAAGTTGAACAGAATATCTGCCAGAAGTTTCAGGTATTGCAGTGAACCTGTATTCAAATTCTATGTTATTATTTTTTGACAACGTAGTAATTTCCAAAGGAGTTCCGTCTTCATGAGAAATTGAAACGTCTACTGCAGAACCGGATCCGTAGCTGGAATTTATCAGCAGATCCTCAATAAATCCACTAACAGTGATCGTATCTCCGAATTCATAAACATCTTTGTCAGATGACACAGTTAACGGATCATCAGAAGCAACAAAATCATCAGTGTCTGTTACGACATGAATGATTGTAGATGCAGAACCTACCTCTTTGGAGACGTTGATTCTATAATCTCCCAGCCGGTTTTGGCCGTCAGGAATTGTAAAAGAATAAGTAAAAAAGCCGTCACCGTCAATTCTCACCCCGTCTAAAATTTTAAACCCGGCATCACTTCCAATAGCTGAAACTCCAAGAGCAGATTGCTTTGTCTGCACTATTTCCAAGTCCAAAGTACTAACCCAGACGTGATTTAACCTACCGCTGATTTGGACCTCGTCACCAAGATCATATGCATCCTTATCAGTCCAAAGCGAAATTGCAGCATCATCTTTCAGGTCTTCCAGCACTTCAAAACTTGCAGAGACAGATTTGTCAGCATATTCAGCAGATACGAGATATGTTCCAAAAGAGGGGTCGACAGTTGTAATGAAAACACGGGTCAAGAATTGGCCGTCACTAGGAAAAAGATTGCCACTTGCAATTAACTCGTCATCAGCATCAACGATAGTGAATTTCATACCCTCAAAAGGAATTATCTCAGAGGTAAAACCAGTCAAGGAGACAAACTGTCCAGGAATGTATTGAAACCTGTCAGTAGCAATACCGATACTCTCATCCTGGACTACCTTTTGTTCAAACGCCTCATAGCCTACTGAAAACTCAGTGTTTACAATTTTTTCAGCATATTTTACCTCCACATCATAAGTGCCGGGATTGATTCCAAGTACCTGATGCAGAGTAAGGCTTGTCTCAAAACTCAAATTAAAGTCAGGATACATGGTTAACGTTTTATCAAAATTGGGTCCGGCAATAGTAATCACAATTTGTTCAGGTTTGAAAACAGGCTTTAGGGCATATACTTCCTCAGAGACAGTTCCCGAAATTACCGCCACATCTCCAAAAACATAGGATGATTTTTCCAAAGAGGCAGTGAGGACAAGATTGTCAGACTCTAGAGTTTCGACTATTTTTCCATTTGATGAACCGGTGGTGGACGATGCAAACTTCCAATCATCAGAACTATCAGAATCAAAACCGTCATAGATTCTTTGCCACGAAGTAAAATCATTTTCTATGTCAGAGAGTAACGGAGTCTTGTCAATCACGACGTCACGGTCATCCCTAAGCTCTACGGATTCATTTGCGTCAGTAAACCAGATGTTTTGATAAGAATAAGTCAAGAATTCACCAGGTCCAATTATGGTGCCAGACGAGATAGTCATTGTTTTTTTAAGAACCGTGGTCGATGCAATCTTCCAACCGCTTATGTCCACGTCAGAATCAGTAGGATTGTAAAGTTCAACCCACTCAGTTATGGATGCAAAGTCGTCACCTGGAGGATTGATGTCCACTTCATTTATTACAACAGTTTCCGAGGTCTGAGCGTATGCGGGAACCAGAATTCCTGCAAACAATACAATTGAAAATACTAGAGGGATATTACGATTCATCATAGTTTCCTAACTTCATTGTCAAATAGACTCATTTTAGAAGGGGATTGAGGAAAAGTTGAGCTTGTTGTTAAAGTTGACCTGAAAAATACGACTTTGAACATGTTTTGCATTATCCAGAATTGGTCATTTTTTACATATAGAGGATTCGTAGGAATTATTCTTTAGCATAGTCACAATTTGGACATTTTTCATCAAGAATCTTAGAACCGCATTCCATGCAGATTCCAGCCCCAACGTCATTTTGAATAATCTGTTTTCTTTTTTCCACGTATATTTTGATTCCAAAATACATCACTGTAACAATAATTATGGCAAAAACAGGAGCGGTGAAAGGAATCAGGCCAACCATAAAAAGTAAAAGCCCTACAATCAAAACGATGTCTCGCCTCTCAAATTTCAATGGAATCACACATCAGAGAATTTGAAGAATTCATAAAAACATGCCGGAACTCAGATCCAATTAGTTCATCTCATTTCAAAATCATTACTCTAACTCTTCTTCATTGCCCAGCAACTACATTGTAATCCAATTTGATAATAAGATAATGATATGGTGGGATCGGCGAAATTTGAATTCGCGACCTCTGCGTCCCAAACGCAGAATCATACCAAGCTAGACCACGATCCCAGAAAAACCAAAGAATAGCCCAATTTAAGCTTCACAGATAATCATTTTAAAGGCAGTCAGGGGATCAAAATTGTGCAGACTGAAGAATACGTCAAGGCAGGAAAGATTGCCTCAGAAGTGAGAGAAAACGTTAGAAAAAAGGACTGGATAGGCAAGACAGTCTATGAAATTTGTGAAGAAGTTGAGGGAGAAATCAAGAAAAGAGGCGCAAAATGCGCATTTCCGGTAAATGCAAGTATCAATGAAGTTGCGGCTCACTACACAGCGGAGCCAAATGATCCAATTACAATCAAGGATACAGACTTGATCAAAATTGATCTTGGGGCACAGATAAATGGCTACATTGCAGACACGGCAGTTACAGTTTGCTATGATGCGCAATTTGACGGACTGGTTCAATCTGCAGAAGAGGCACTTGCAAACGCAATGTCAATGATCAAGACAGGAGTGAAAGCAAGCGATATTGGACGAACCATTGAAACCACGATTAAGAAAGCGGGATTCAAACCCATAGCAAATCTTAGCGGACATTCACTTGATCAATATACAATTCATGCCGGGAGATCCATCCCAAATATCTGGTCAATTGGAGGCTTTTCGCTTTCAGATAATTCAGCTTATGCATGTGAGCCGTTTGTAACCTCTGGCGACGGAGGAGGATTTGTAAGAAACGGGCAAATAAAAAATATTTTTGCGTTAAATTCACGAAAGAAAACAAAGAATGAGGATGCAGACAGGCTGCTGGATTTCATTTGGAACAATTTCAACATGTTGCCCTTTGCACTAAGGTGGATTACTGGCGAATGGGAAGAAAAGCAGGCCAAGGATCTCCTAGACATTTTGATAAAGAAAAAAGCCGTTCAGGCATATCCGGTACTAGTTGAAATAAATGAGAAAAGGGTAGCTCAGGCAGAACACACGTTCATTCCAAGCGAAGAGGGCGTCACAGTAACAACAAGAATTCAATGATCAAAGAAAGAAGGTGAAAGGGATTTGAGTGAGGAGATTACACCATGTCCAAAATGCAGCGGCCTTATGTTTAAAGAGCAAGGAGAAGCAACGTCGTGGTTTTGCCCATCTTGTAACATGAAATACAGAACAGAGTAACCCACAGGCTATTGTTCAGAAGATTCGCCAAAGATCTTTTCTATGTGAAACAGACCACCACATGAACCACATTTTGACGACTCTGCAAACAGCACATCACCGTCACTGAATTTTCGTTTTGTCAACATCTTACATTTTGTACATTGTTCCACGGTATACGCAATTGTAATTTTTTTCTTAGAAAATATCATTGAGGAACCCCCGAAGTGTTGCCTACGCCGATGATTGCCACGGATTGTCCAGGCTCAGTATTTTCTAAAATCATATCATGGACCTGCAAGCGAACATTGTCTGCAGTATCAGCAATTTCCTTGGTCATCAGAGTAATCGCCTCCTTTACAGACTGCTTGACGACGATCGAGAATATCGGAATATTGGCATTTGCCGCAATAGCCTCAATTTGAAATCGTTCAGTGCCAATACCGCCAATGGCTGCACCAAATCCCTGAGCAACAGATGCGGAATATTCACCCTCCATCTTCAACGCGGCATCAACCATAATTACCGCATCCAACTTGTTGTCAGATACCACATGTTCCAAAGCGTCGGCAGGTCTTCCAACCGTAGAGCCAGGACCTTCAGCTTTTAAGAGAAGCAACGTTCTGCCTTCAAAGTCAGATTTTGCAAAAGAGGTTTGAAATGCAACTGTCTCTTTTTGGACATTCAACATCATTTTTCCAACAACCATTGGACCGATTCCGTCACCTACGGGTTGTCCTGCTTTAAAAGCAGGAATTGCATCTTTCATGGCCACTGCCTGCTCCATTATGAAGGGGAAAACCATCTGCAAAGGTAAAATTAACGGATAGTTGTTTTGTTTTTTTGCCGTCAGGAACATGTGATTGACGATTTTGTGAATCATTTGCAACGATGATGCAAGTTCAAGCAAAGTTTGAACCTTTGTCAGTTCAAGCTCGCTCATTTCTGGAGAAAGAGACAGCATGTGCGCCCTAGTATAGTCTTCTCTAGATCTGACCGTATGGCGAACTTTTTCAACAATGCCATGGGGATCCATGTCAACAGGCATGATTGTAAAATAATCCAAAAATTTGTCAATTTTGTTTACGGGATCATCCTTTGCATTTAGATTATGTCTGACATAGTTAATCAGCTCGGTTCTAGATTTGTCCCTAAAACTGTCAAGTTTCTTTATACCTTTTTTAAGTTCTGAAGAGGTGACCCATAATTGAATCCTTTGTCCATAAAATACAAAAAGAATAATCGGAAGAATCCAGACCAACATCATGAGTGTGTCAGAATCATCACCCATTGAAAACACCTGTTCAAAATCTGTAAAATTCACTAGAATCAACACCTGTTTGAACCAAATTAAAGCATTCGTTCCAAGATCAACAACTAATCCATATTTCAGAATCTAAAAGACATGGATGGCAGTAGGTTGATGACAAATGACTTAGTCATATCTAAAGAGCAAATTTTGTACTTTAATCAAATCTGCTGTGACTTTCACGTTTTAACAGGCATCCCAGTCATGACACGATGTCGCAGGACCGTATAAATTGAAATTACTTGGTGGGAATGCCAAGAGAGTTTGGCGATACAGGTCATGCCAACATTCATGCGACGTCGGAAGAAGGAAAAATTATGACTGAATTGATGTGAATTGCCTGTTTTCATCAATACATACATGCAAAAATGACCAGTCTACTTGATCGGGCTTCCCAACGGAACGTCTTCTTTTACTGTCAACCAAAACGGCCTATCGTCAACGTCAGCAGCCAACAACATTGCATTGGATTCAACACCGGCCATCTTTTTTGGTTCAAGATTGACAATTACAATTACAGTCTTTCCCACGATGTCTTCAGGTTGATAATACTGGGCACCGCCAATTATCACATCACGTTGATCGTCATTTCCCAAATCAATTCGACCTTTGATTATTCTAGACTTGCCCTCAATAGGTTCGGTTCCAACAATTTTTGCAACTCTGATGTCTAGCTTTGTAAAATCATTATAGGATACGGTCGACATGTCAAACATTAATCTCTCCGCTTAAAATGAATTTCGAATCTCACTGCAAATCTTTTTTGCCGATACCACTAGTTTCAATCTCATATCTCAATGCGGCAGGAATTTCCATGTATTTTTTGTTGACCAGTGCTATAATTTGATCTTCGGGCACGTTAACTTTTTTCAATAATTTGCCACGCTGATGTGCATACGCATTTTTCCAAAAACCAACAGCATCAAAGGTCTCAATTTTTGGCATGAATTTTGTGGATCTCAGGGTGTTTTAAATTTTAAGTGACTGTGACGGAAGAATGGCAAACGCCATTGGAACTGGAGTTAATGTTCCGGATTTTAGGCATGTTACCCATCACAGTCTACTTCAAGTAGACTTGGAATCTAATATATTGTATGTGGACAAAAATGTCGACATTACAAACAGGCATAAACTATTTTACATCAGTTTCTAAAACAGGTGAACCACTAGCTTGTATCGTCTGCCTCGTGGACTGTATTTCAGATTGTAATTGCAACATGGACACCGAACTCCATCCCACCTTACAAACACGGCACACGTTGTACAATACTTTTGTCCATCACCATACCTTGATCCGCCATACGGCTTTGATGCCCTGTACTGGTTGTGTCGGTCATTGCAGGCCATAATAACAGATGAAACTTGGGTTCAAATTTGAATTATTTTGGTTTGTGATTGTCTCGATCAGAGTAAAATATTGTCTCGATCATAAGGGCAAACCCAAGAAGAAAATGCAATTAATTTTTGAAATATAAAATCTCAATTTAATTCAAGTAGTACCTGCTTCACCACTAGGATTTTATCATTACTATCATAAGCGACAATATAGAAAATTGCAAGACCGTTATCCAAGGAAGTAACATTATGCAAGACTATTTCATCAGCACCAGTATTCTCTGAAAAATTAGGAATGCAGCTTACGCATCCGATCTCATAATCAGATACGGCGTCATCATGAGTCCATGCCAACTGAACTGATGCGACAGAGTTTTCAGACTCGAGCATGATCGCAGTGACCTCATCTAGAGGCTGCGCATATGCAGCATCCAATGAGGCAATAAGAAAAATACTTGCAATTACAAATAATGGGAATTTAGAATATCTTGTAAAAACTTGCATAATATCAAACATTCAGGTTTTATCTTTTAAACATGTCGCAGTATTCATACTAAGATAAAAAAAGGATGTGAAAATCTGAATATTGAAATTTCCCCATAGATCATATACAATGTGAAAAACAGATACGCTTCAGAAGTGTGTTCATCATCCTCAATAGAATATGAAAGATTTGACTGCAATAGCATGTTGAAATAAGACAGTCCCTCCTTGTTCTTGTTTATGATGTCGAGGTTTTTCAGAACATATCATATTTAATGCGAAGAGAATAACTGTAGGATATGGCTACAATAGAAGTCGAAGTAGAAATTAATGCTCCAATCGACAAAGTTTGGGACGTTGTTTCAAACATAGATGACGAGCCAAGATTTTGGAAGGGCACTAAAGAAGTCAAAAACATCTCCAAAAATGGAAACATCATCAACAGAGAAATCATAATTGCATTCAGAGATCAAAAATGCCTGCAGGAAGTCAAGATATTCCCCAAAGAAAAAATTGAGGCCAAGTTCACCAAAGGAATCCTTAACGGGGGCAAAACAATGTTGCTAACTCCAAAGGAGGGAAAAACAGTACTTTGTGTATTGTGGGACGTCAAACTAACAGGTATGATGGGCATGTTTACAGGCATGATTAAAAAGCACATCAAAAGCGGAACAGAACAGGCAATGCACAGTATCAAAACCGAAATCGAGAGATAGAGTTCATGGAATTAGCTATAGATGTTTTCAATTATACGCTTACAGCGATTTTGATTGGAATATGTGCAGCTTGGATATTTCTCATCAGATCAATGATAAACTCATTTAGGTTAACGCCGTATCTTGACAAGTTTGAAAATATGTCAAAAACAAACCCCAAAGTATCAATAATTTTACCAGCTCGAAACGAAGAAGAGTTCATCGGGAAGTGTTTGGACTCCCTAACAAGACAGGATTATGAAAATTATGAAATCATAGTGATCAATGATTCGTCAGAAGATGATACAGGGAAAATAATTTCAGAGTATGCAGAAAAGCACACAAACGTGATCTCAGTCTCCGCAAGATCAAAGCCGGAAGGATGGATGGGGAAAAATTGGGCATGTATGGAAGGATACAAAAAAATGTCAGGCGAACTACTCTTATTTACAGATGCAGACACAATTCATGCAAAAAATGTAATATCACTTTCTGTGGCACATTTGAACTCATTTGATTTAGATGCACTGTCAGCAATTCCAAAAATGCTCACATTTGACTTTTGGACAAACATCACACTTCCAATGATTTCCACATTTCTGCATACAAGATTTTCAGCATTAAACGTAAACGATCCGTCAAAGAAAACAGGATATTTTTTTGGAAGTTTCTTCATCATAAAGAAAACAGCATACCAGGAGGTCGGCACTCACGAGGGAGTAAAGCACGAAATTATCGAAGACGGGGCACTTGGGAAGAAAGTGAAGGAGCAAGGATACAAGATGAAGATGGTCAGAGGAGAACACCTAATTGATGCCGTTTGGGCTCGAGACAAGGGCACATTATGGAATGCCCTGAAGAGATTGATGGTGCCACTCTACCTACAAAGTGGAAAAATAGCCATCGGAATCTTTTTTGCAATATTATTTTTATTGTTTGTTCCATTTCCCATATTTGCGACATTGGCAATATTTCCAAGTGATGCATCATCTGCAAAAATACTTTGCATTGCTTCAGCAATAGCTTCAATTTTAATTTACATTGGTGCAACCATAGAAGTTAAAGTCGGACTAAAGTTAAAATTGGCATACGCAGCGTTTGCTCCGTTAGGAAGTTTAGTGGTGGTTTTAGGATTTTTAAGTGGATTGTTGCAGGCAAAGAAATCATCATCGGTGACTTGGAGAGGAAGAAGTTACTCGGTGAAAGATCATACTCAAAGTTCAATCGGATTATAGCAATCCTTTTAGATTGAAAATTACGAATAAAAAACTCATGGATAAGTCAAGCATGTTTGTGGGCGGAGTGATGGGAGCTGTAATGGCAATAGCAATTGTTGCAATACTGTTCACATTGCCCTCAGAATCATTGAATTCTGACATCGTAACGGATGATGACAGCACGTCAGTTGCAATTGCAAAAGCATCATCTACGTATTCAAAGGATTTGTCATTAATTGAAATTTTTGAAAAATCAGAGCCAGGAGTTGTAAGAGTTAACGTACAAAAAAGCGAGACAAACGATGTTGCGGGGGGAGTAGGTTCAGGTTTTGTTTTTGACAAAATGGGCCACATAATTACTAATGCACATGTGATCAGGGATGCGACAAAAATTGTGGTGACGTTCCTTGACGGCAGATCATACAACGCAGAAATTATCGGAACCGATGAATTTACAGACATCGCAATAATCAAAGTTAATGCAGATTTGGTTCTGCTGCACCCATTACCTATCGGGGACTCATCTAACCTTAAAGTTGGAGAGCAAATCACCGCAATTGGAAATCCGTTTGGATTGTCAGGCTCCATGACTTCAGGTATTGTTAGTCAGTTGGGAAGACTGCTTCCATCAGGTGCGGGATATTCAATTCCAGACGTAATTCAAACAGACGCAGCTATAAATCCAGGAAATTCAGGAGGGCCGCTACTAAACATGAGGGGGGAAATAGTGGGAATTAACACGGCAATACAGTCAGCGACAGGAGAATTCACAGGAGTTGGATTTTCAATACCATCACAAACGGTTGCCAAAATTGTTCCAACATTAATTGATGAAGGAGAATACAATCATCCATGGATTGGAATTTCAGGCAGAGACATAGACCCGGACATGGCAAACGTTTTGAATCTAAAGGATGCAGTAGGATTCTTGGTAATTACAGTGGTAGAAGACAGTCCCGCTTTTGAAGCAGGATTAATCGGATCGGATAAAACCATAGAGGTTGAAGGGATAAGCTATCCGATGGGAGGAGACATTATTTTATCAGTAGATGGAATTGAAGTTAGAAAAATTGACGATATTTTGATTCATCTTCAGAGAGCAAAAACTGTAGGAAGTGAAATGACACTAGAGATCTTAAGGGATGGAAGAACAACGGATGTGACAATTACACTTCAAGAAAGACCCAAAGGAAACTAATCCAATACAAGCATAAATACTTCCTAGCTAGAAATCCTTCTGTTGAACAATCTTGTGTCAGACTTGGAATGTTTAAACGGTATTTTAGAGAACAAGCCCGTGTCACGTCACGATGTGACTGAGATATATCAAAAAGCAGTTAAAAATCCCAATGAATTGTTTTCAGTTGCACAATGTCTAAGAAAAAAATTTAAAAAAGATTCGGTGACGTTTTCTAAAAAAGCATTTTTTAACATCATCAACTTGTGCAAGGATACATGCTCATATTGCACTTACAAATCAGAACCGGGAGAGGCAAAACTGTCATTGATGACAAAAAAACAAATTTCAGAACTGCTAGTTCTTGCAAAGAAATACAAATGTGTTGAAGCACTCTTTGTTACCGGAGAACAACCCGAACAAAGATATCAAGATGCACGAGATTGGTTAAAAGAAAACGGATTCAAAACCACTACAGAATATCTAATCCATGCTTCAGAACTTGCATTGGAAACGGGGTTATTTCCACATACGAATGCAGGAAATCTAAACTATGAAGAGATGAAGGAGCTGAAGAAAACCAACGTTTCAATGGGAATAATGCTTGAAAATATCAGCGAACGACTAACGCAAAAAGGAATGCCGCACCATTTGGCAGCAAGTAAAAGGCCTAAAGCAAGATTGGAAATTTTAGAAAATTCGGGAAAACTGAAAATTCCAATGACTACAGGCATTCTAGTAGGCATTGGAGAAACGATAGAGGAAGTGATTGATTCATTGTTTGCAATAAAGCATCTCAACGACAAGCATGAAAATATTCAAGAAGTGATCTTACAGAACTTTCAACCCAAGCCAGATACCAAAATGAGAGATGAGCCATCGACAAATGAAAAATATTTTAAATTAATTGTGTCAATATCAAGAATCATTATGCCACAGATGAACATACAAATTCCTCCGAATTTGTCACCCAAATCATATCAAAGCTTCTTGGAAGTTGGAATAAACGACTGGGGAGGAATATCACCTTTGACACCAGATTTTGTAAATCCTGAATTTTCATGGCCTGAAATTGACCATGTAGATGAGAACTCAAAGAAAGCAGGGTTTAACTTAAAATGCAGATTTCCCATATATCCAGAATTCTTTTCAGACATTAGCAAAGAGTTAAGAGATAAGATGTCAGTAATTGAAAATGAGGAAGGATACGTAAAGGAGGAATATTGGAGATGACAGTCAACATAGATTCACTTTTTAAAAATGCAGATCCTATCGTTTCAGACATTCTAAACAATGCGCTATCAGAGAAGGAAATATCTGCTCATGACGGATTGACATTACTTAATGCCAAGGGAACAGAATTTCACATTACAGGTTTAGTTGCCAACGAATTGAGAAAAAGAAGAGTAGGAGATACAGTGTCCTACGTGGTGAATAGAAATATCAATTTTACAAACGTATGCATCAAACAATGTGGTTTTTGCGCATTTAGCAGAGACTTTCGAGAAGAGGAAGGGTATTTTTTGCCCACAGAAGAAATTGTACGTAGAGCAAAGGAGGCGCATCAACTAGGAGCAACAGAAGTATGCATTCAGGCAGGACTCCCACCAGACATGGAAGGGGATTTGTATGAAAATATTTGTAGAGAAATCAAAAAGGAGATTCCAGACATCCACATTCACGGATTTTCTCCAGAAGAAATTCTATACGGAGCAACTCGCTCAAACATATCAATTCAAGAGTTCTTGAAAAGAATGAAAGAAGCTGGAGTCAATACACTCCCTGGAACATCAGCTGAAATCCTAGATCAAAAGTTAAGGGATAAGATATCTCCGGGAAGAATAAGCGTAGAGGACTGGGAGACAGTTATCAAAAGTGCCCACAGGATTGGAATCAATACCACCTCGACTATGATGTTTGGACATGTTGAAACTCTTGAAGACAGAGCCAATCACATTGCAAAATTAAGAGACATACAAAAAGAGACAGGAGGATTTACAGAATTTGTTCCTTTGAACTTTATTCATACAGAAGCACCCATGTACAAACATGAGTTGCATGAAGGAATCAAACAAGGAGGAAGTGGAAACGACGTATTGCTTACGCATGCAGTTGCAAGAATAATGTTAAACAATTCCATCAACAATATTCAGATGTCATGGGTAAAGGAAGGACAAAAAATGTCTCAATTGTTACTAATGTGGGGAGCAAATGACTTCGGCGGAACTCTAATCAATGAAAGTATTTCAACATCTGCAGGTTCAGAATACGGTCAATTACTAAAACCAAAAGAGATCAGAAGGAGAGTAAAAGAAATAGGAAGAGTTCCAGCTGAAAGGAATACGCATTATAAAATTATAAAAAGATTCGAGGGTAAAGATGAAGTTGAAGACAAATTAGACAATGTCACGGATAGACAATTCGGTTCTTACGTAGAATTGATAAAAATAAATAAATTTAATTATAAAAATCCCAGGAAGCAATAATTTGTCGGTCTTTGACAGGGCACTTTGTCATTCAAAGAAAATAGGAATTGACGAATGTGACATAGTCAGAGTCAAAAAAAAAATTACGACTGTCAGGATTACAGACTCAGAAATAGTGGAAGTCAAGCAAAATTTTGATGAAAGTTTCGGCATCAGGCTCATCCAAGACAAGAAAATAGCATCAATGCAGACAACAAACGAAAATGAAATAGAAAAAACTATGGACAGTGCTGTTAAAACATTCACAAATCTTAGAGAAAGGGAATTTTGGAGGGGATTGCCACACACAGTAGAGAACAAAATGCTGGAGGGGACATTTGATGAAAAACTTGATCAGATTTCAGGTTCAAAAAGTATCGATATCGCACAAAACATGATCAATTCGTCTCTCAACGATAAAATCAATACGATTACAGGATCATTGAATATCGTATCAGAGAATTTTGAACTGATGAATTCCAACGGATTGAATTTCAGCGACCAATCAACATACATTTCAGGAATAGTTAACGCAGAATCAGAATTTGGAGAAATCCCAGTGTCAGGGATAGGCCATGGCAGTGGAAGAACGTTAGAAAATTTTTCTGCAGAACATGTTGGAAACGATGCAAAGACAATGTGCGTAGAATCAATAAATCCACAGAAAACCAATTCAGACACATACTCCATAATTTTTGAGCCTTATTCAGTTGGAGAATTACTAGCATTTGTAGTAGCTGCAAATTTTAATTTCAAGACTTTTTCAGAAAAAAAAAGTTGTTTTTCAAATAGTTATGAAAAGAAGATTGCAACGGAGCAACTCAATTTGGTCGATGATCCACATGTTTCTGAAGGAATTGGAACAAAGACGATAGATGACGAAGGAATTGAAACCAAGAGACAAAGTTTGATTGAAAGAGGTATTTTCAAAAATACGTATTCAAATCTTTTTGACAGTTTTAAAGAAGGGAAACAATCAACAGGTAACGCATCACGTCCAGGATCACCTTTGGGGAGAAATTCAGATCCCGTACCCATTACAGCACCGCACAACCTAACCGTGCGTTCAGGAGATCAAACCCAAGAAGAAATGATCAAAGAGACGAAACACGGATTGCTCATAGGAAGACTGTGGTATACGTATGCAGTCAACCCAATTCAGGGAGATTTTTCATGTACCGCAAGAAGCGGAATCAGAATTATCGAGAATGGAAAAATTAAAGGTCCAGGCAAATCCGTAAGAATAATACACAATCTACCAACAATGCTAAAAAATATTTCAGGCATTGGAAATGATCAAAGAAATGTCATTCAATGGGCATCACTTCCATCAATCACACCATCAATAAAGGCTGAAAATATTTCAGTAAATTCAATTTAGATTTATTTGTGATTCACATCATAATATTCACGCCATTTTGAAGATCGAGGCCAAAATCCAACAGGGTACCACGTTAAAAGATTAAAAATACAAATAGAAACAGGAATAATTTAGAAAATCAGCACAGTTTCAAATTACTTGAAAAATGTGACTGCAAGGTATGCAACATAGCCAATGACAAGACAAATACCCATGGCTCTACTAATAATCCTGGTTTTTAAGGTAATCAACAAGGACAAGCTGAAAACGATCATGATGGCATAATCAACATAAACGTCAGTTCCAACCATCACACCGCCAAGGGCAGCACCCACCCCCATAATCATAAGAATGTTATAGATATTGCTTCCAATAATATTTCCAATTCCAATATCAGCATGGCCTTTTCTGATTGCAGCGATGGACGTGATTAACTCGGGAAGAGAGGTTCCAATTGCGATAACTGTCAATCCAATTATCTTTTCTGACAATCCAAATTCATGTGCCAAGACAACAGCATTCTCAACTGTAAGCATAGCACCGACATACAAAAGAACAACGCCTATTCCAATTAACCCAGCAGACTTGACATAGACATTGCGTTGATCTTGTTGAATTTTTTCCGTGTTTTCAATTCTTTGCTTTACTGCATCTTTGAATGTGTAATATCCAAACAACGCCAGCCCTACAAGTAACAAAATTCCATCATATTGAGAAATCTCACCGTCAACGGATATCAAAACCAGCAAAAAAGAAACAGCAAGCATGATTGGAATTTCTTTTCGCAATACAGACTTGTTCACGGCAAGAGGAGCAAGGATTGCGGCAACGCCAATCACCATACCGACGTTTGCAATATTACTGCCAACAATGTTTCCAAGTATTATTGCACTGTGTTCGCCAGCTGCTTGGACGCTTGCGGCAAGTTCAGGAGTAGAAGTTCCATATGCAACAATGGTCATTCCGATAACAAGATTACTTATGCGAAATTTTTTGGCAATTGCAACACCGCCACTAACTAGCCAATTGCCACCAAAACATAACATGACCAACCCAACCACAGTCAGCAGGGCATTCAATATTACATCCACAAAGAAGTTTCAAGGTTTATAGGTTTAAACGAAACTATTTCCTAAAAATTGAACTTCAACAAACCAAGTCAATTCAACAAAAGATCCCATTTAAACAGGATTTTAGATTTCATTTAAGTAAAAATATGTGTCAATCCGAATCTTTCTTTGAATCTACTGCAGAACGAACATAGTCAATTATCTTCAGATAATCAGTATGAGGTTCAGTACTAATTAAAAATAATTCATTTGAATTAATTGGAATGCTAATCATTGTGACTAAATCATATTCAGTAATAGAAGATCTTTCATAGCCTAGCTTATAAACCAGATTTGTGTAAAGATCTCTTTTTTGTAAAGCATAATGAATTGACATTTTTAGATCATCATCTGCAAGTAAGGATTCAATATTGTCTCTTTGCCCACCTGCAACTAACACACCCTTACTATTCGCAATTCCAGCAAATCGTACTTGTGGATCTAAATCAAACACTTGTTTACATAATTCATCATAGTTTATAGCCAATGTTTTATCCTTATTGACCTTCATCAATAGGAATATTTCATCGTTTCTGTTACATGCTAAATTAATCCGATTATTTCCAATAATGCCATAAAAATCCCATAATACGTTTTTAAATATCATTTCAGATCAGTTAGCAGTGAAGCGAATTGAGGCGATCGTTCAAAGTGAAATTTCTAAACAAGTCGTGAATGCAATCAGGAAAAAAGGAACAGAGGGAGTCACCTTAATTCAATCATTAGGACAAGGAGATGGAGAACGTCCAGAAATTGGAGGTCATCAGATTGAATTTAATTCAACAGATATCACAATAACAGTAATTCCCAATTCAAAAGTAGAGTCAGTGGTTTCAGAAATCATCAAAGTTGCCCATACAGGAAGAAAAGGGGACGGGAAGGTTTTCGGTAGTGAAATAACAGAATCATACGACATGGTTTGACAACAGTCCAGAATTTTTTGAAATCATTTCAACTACATTTCTGGCATCCACATCTGAGACTACCATTTCAATTTTTGCCAGAAGTATTGACTTTAAACCAGTAGAACCCACACGAGAGCCTTTTGACTCATCGTAAATGTTACTGTCATCCAAATTTCGTTTATCAATGATGAACGTTCCAACAGTATTCAACTTGGTTTTAACCGTAGGGAAATTTTTCCTCCCAACTATTGCCTCTATCTTTTTCACAAATAATTTCCAAAAAAAGGCTATTTATCAGAAAGGATCTTCATCACGCCTAAAAATAAGTCACGACATTATTCAAAAGGGAAACAAGTGTAAAAAAACCAGCTAAAAAGATCAACAAGACTCAAGTTAAAGAATAATAAGGTAATGTACCGTACTATACGGTATGATGCGAGCAAGACTAACATACGTACCAATAGAAGTGGCAGATCAATTTCAGGATTTTATCATAAAGCGTGATGAACAAATTCTAGATGCAGTAAGAGCAAAAACAAAAGACTACAGTACGTTGTCATTATTGAAATTGCTATATCAGCTCAGAGGAACCCCAATGACATTCACCAATTTGTATTCAAAATCAAAAATTAGGATGAAAAAATCATTTCTAAATTACCTACACCTGTGTGTGGATTACAACTTTATAAAAAAAGAGGCCGTAGGAGTAAATGTAATTTATACAATAACAGACAAAGGACGAACCATGTTGAATCTTTTCATCAATAAAGGGAATTGAATATTTGAAAAGTAATTTGGAAAAAAATAGATAAAGAATAGTTTGTAGCAGTCTTTCATCATCAAACTACATGAGATTCTAAAAAAGACTCAAAAAAATATAATCACGGTGAATATAGTAATTAAATGGAAGAAATCAAGCTAGATCATGAAAAAAGAATTTCCAGAAGCGGAAGTTTTTGAAACTAAACAAAGAGAACTAAAGAATCCTATAATTTTTGCAGGATTTGTAGGTGCCGGTTTAGTAGGCCCTCTTGCAATTAATCATATTATTACAGAATTAGAGATGGAGGAAATAGCAGTCATGAGATCAAAATACCTTCCACCATCAACGGTGTTTATGAGAGGCAGACTACGCCACCCATTCAGATTTTATGCAAACAAAGAAGGAACAGTTTGCACGATAATTTGCGAAATAACATTGCGAATGGATGGACTGTACACCCTAGTATCATCAATTCTGGATTGGGCAGCACAGAAAGGCTCCAAAGAAATAGTGATTTTGGACGGGGTGGCAAGCACGGAGCATGATGACAAGGCATATTGCGCAGCTGAAGAAGATCTGATAAGAACAATGGCAGACAAAGACATCAGCATGATCCCTCAAGGATTCATCACGGGAATTCCAGGAGGCATACTAAACGAATGCCTAGTAAGAAAAATTCAAGGACTTACACTGTTGGCAAAGGCAAACAAAGAAGCACCAGATTCTTCTGCAGCAGCTACCCTGATTGAGGCGCTAAACAGATTCTATGACATGGAAATAGATGCATCGGATCTTAAAAAAGATCAAGACAAAATTCACTCAGAATTCAGCGAACTATCTCAAAAGTATTCAGAACACAGAGAAGAGATATCTGGAATGTACATGTGAATGAAACAACAAGCAAATTCTTTTATTTATACCAAATAAGCATCAAATCATGGCTCTAACTTATAAAAAAGCAGGAGTAGACATTTCTAAAATTAAACAGAGCCAAAGAGAGATCGGCAAATTAATTGCATCAACGCATAATCTTCAGAAAAAAGCAAAGATGACGCACGGGTTTGGACACTATGCAGGAATTGTTGAAATTCCAGGTGGAAAGCTTTTGGCCACACATACAGACGGAGTAGGAACCAAGGTAGTCATTGCAAACATGATGAAAAAATATGACACCATAGGTGTTGATTGCATTGCAATGAATGTCAATGACATAATCTGTATAGGTGCAACACCAATATCATTTGTAGACTATATTGCTGCAAACAAAAATGATCAAAAAATATTCAAACAGATTGTAAAAGGGCTAGTAACAGGTGCAAAAAAATCAGCAGTACCAATTGTAGGAGGAGAGACGGCCATAATGCCAGATGTGATAGAAGGCAAAGGATTTGCATTCGACTTGGCAGGGATGGTAGTAGGATTATTAGATAAAAAAGACATGATCCTTGGAAATAAAATAAAGACAGGAGACGTGATAATCGGGGTAAACAGTTCAGGCATTCATTCAAACGGATACTCACTTGCAAGAAAAGCACTATTGACGAAGTATTCTGTAAAAGACAAAGTCAAAGGAGTAGGAATAATAGGAGATGCGCTACTAAAACCAACTCAAATATACACAAATCCAGTCCTGGAAATAGTTCAAAAGTGCAAGATCAAAGGTTTGGCCCATATCACAGGAGGCTCATTTACGAAATTATTAAGACTTAAAAAAATAGGCTATGAGGTAGACTCACTTCCAAAAATACCGCCCATTATGGGATTAATAGAGGAGCAAGGAGTGAAATCAGAAGAAATGTACAAGACGTTTAACATGGGAGTTGGATTTTGCGTAATAGCATCAAAAAATCAAGTGGCACAGATCAAATCAATATTCAAAAAACACAAAGTTTCAAGTCAAGAAATAGGACAAATTATTTCTAAAAAGGGAGTTTTTGTAAATTCCATAAAGATTGCGTGATTTTACAATAACAAAACGACATACAACATAATATCACCTTATATGACAGATTTTTTTAAATTCTAATGAAAGAAGATGAGTGAGGCACAGTTTATCGATACAATTGTCGGCGTAGGCATTCTTCTTTTTGCAGCCAAGTTAATGGCAGAGCTTTTCCTCAGACTAAAACTTCCAATCGTCTTAGGTGAATTATTGGCAGGGATGATCGTTGGCCCGTTTGCATTAGGGGCGTTTTTTGTAGTGGACGGAAAACAATTACTGCAAATTAATGATGAAATCAGAATACTCGGAGAAATGGGTGCAATTGTAATTTTATTCATGGCAGGATTAGAAATGACTCCAAAGGAGTTTCTCAAAGGTGGAAAAGCATCATTTACAGTGGGCACATTAGGAGTAGTAGTTCCGTTCTTTGCAGGTCTTGCAGTGTTTGGACTATTTGGTTTTGATGCATTACAATCAATGTTGATTGCAACAGCACTTACAGCCACGAGCATTGCAATTTCAATTCAAGTTCTGAGTGAATTTGGCAAAATTAAGACTCCAGAAGCTAGACTGATCATAGGAGCCGCAGTAGTAGACGATATTTTAGCAATCGCAGTATTGTCAGTGGTTACATCAATTGCAGGATCAGACGGCGGAGTAGATAATATCGACCCCATAGAAGTAATAACCACAATTTTGAAAGTCTTGGCATTCTTTGCAGTAATGCTAGTAGTTGCAGTGGTCGTAATCCCAAAAATCATCACACCAAGATTATGGAAGGCAAAAGGAAGTGTAGAAGGAATTGCCACGGCATCATTCTTTGGAGCTGCGGCGTTAGCTGGATCCATAGGATTGTCTCCGATTGTAGGGGCATTTGCAGTAGGAATGGCATTGTCAACTACCAAAGTGTTTGAAAAAATAGAAAATTACATAGGAAAGATAGGATTGATTTTTGCACCTTTATTTTTTGCAATTATAGGTGCACAAGTAGACCTAAGAGCAGTTGATTTGAATGTCTTGATGCTAAGTGGAATAGTAATTGTAATTGCAATTGTAACCAAGCTGTTTGGATGTGGATTACCTGCAATGTTGTTTTTGAAAAATAAGCAACAGGGAATGCGAGTGGGAATTGGAATGATCTCAAGAGGGGAAGTAGGATTGATTGTTGCAGGTGTGGGAGTGTCAACAGGAGTCCTTACTTCAGATGTGTATTCCACAATTGTAATCATGGTAGCAGTTACAACCATCATTACACCAATATGGTTGAAAATGGAATACAGAAAAGAACAAAAAGATAACAACAGTACATCAGAAAACAGCATAGAGAAAAAGGCAGAATAGAGTCTTAACAAATTTTAGAATTTGTAGAAAATGAGTATTCAGCTCATGTTAAAAAGACAGCAATTCAAAATAGGCAAAAATCATAGGATGGGCCAAAAAATCAACCATTGTTCAAACGAATCAAAATCATCAAAAAAATGGCGGTAAAAATCAGCATAAAACAGATGTAAAAAACTACAGAATTGAGAATTGATAAAAATAGCAACATAATATGCCAAATTATTTAACGAATTTATGTCCAAATTAAGATGAATATTCATGAATAAGCTAGATCCGCTCACATCCAAAGCATGTAGTGAGATCACTCAAAACCTTCTAACAATACAAGAGCCCAGTAAAAAACAAGTTAAAGAAGAAATCATAAAAATTTGTACAAAATACTCACTTGAAAGAATTCCAAGAAATTATGAAATCCTATCAATGGCAAAAGACGCAGATTTTACAAAATTAAAAAAAGTTTTGTTGAGAAAACCAGCCAAGACAGCGTCAGGAGTGTCAGTAGTGGCATTGATGCCAAAACCATACGCATGTCCACACGGTCGCTGCACGTATTGTCCTGGAGGGATTGAATTCAATTCGCCTAACAGCTATACAGGAAAAGAACCATCATCGTTGAATGCCATAGAGAATGAGTTTGATCCCAAATTACAGATCACATCAAAAATTGAGAAATTGATTGCATTTGGACATGATCCGTCCAAAATGGAGATTGTCATTGTAGGAGGGACATTTCTATTCATGCCAAAAGACTATCAAAAAGATTTCATAAAATCATGTTATGACGCGTTAAATGGAACAAACTCAAAGGATTTGGAAGAGGCCAAATCAAACAATGAGCATGCATCAATCAGAAATGTAGGATTCACAATAGAGACAAAACCAGATTATTGCAAGAAAGAACACGTAGACCTAATGTTAAGCTACGGAATTACAAGGGTAGAAATTGGAGTTCAATCACTACAAGAGCAAGTTTACAAAATAATCAACAGAGGCCATGATTACAACGACGTATTGGAATCATTTCAGATTTCAAAAGATGCAGGATACAAAATTGTCGCACATATGATGCCGGGCCTACCCACAATGACGCCAGAAGGAGACATTGCAGATTTTAAAAAATTATTTTCAGACCCACAGCTACGTCCAGACATGTTGAAAATTTATCCATCATTGGTTATTGAAAATACGCCACTGTATGACGAATACCAGCGTGGGGAATATACACCATATTCAGATGAGTCCATGATCAAGGTGTTGACAGAGGCCAAAAAGAATGTTCCAAAATGGGTTAGAATAATGAGGGTGCAAAGAGAAATATCTTCAAAGGAAATCATCGCAGGTCCAAAATCAGGTAATTTGAGACAAATCGTACATCAGAATCTTGCCAAACAGGGATTGTCATGCAAATGCATCAGATGTAGAGAAGCAGGCCTTTCAAACAAAAAAGCAGAAGGACAAAATGTGAAATTGAGCAGGATTGACTACGACTCGTCAGGTGGAAAAGAAGTATTTTTGTCATACGAGGATGAAAATGAGTCGATTTACGGATTTTTGAGATTAAGAAAACCAAGCATCGAGGCACACAGAGATGAAGTCAGCCAAGACACATGCATCGTTAGAGAGATTCACGTGTATGGTAAATCACTGAAACTTGGAGAAAAAGAAGACGATCAAATACAGCATTCAGGATTAGGAAAAAACATGATGCAAGAAGCTGAAAAGATATCAAAGGAAGAGTTTGACGCAAAAAAAATTCTAGTAATCAGCGCAGTAGGTACAAGAGAATATTATCAGAAATTAGGGTATTCGTTATATGGACCATACATGTCCAAAGCATTGAGATAGTGAAAAGATATGTCTGAAAATAAAATCATAGGCAAGGGAACCTGGATAGACAAGTTGGCCTCAGAGATGCTTGAACGTGAAAAAATACTTGGAAGAAAAACTGATCTTCTAAGAGTGGAAAGCGGTCTTGGCGCATCTGGAATTCCACATATTGGAAGTTTGGGAGATGCCGTAAGAGCATACGGCATAAAATTGGCATTGGAAAATCTAGGATACAAATCAGAGCTAATTGCATATTCTGATGACCTGGACGGATTGAGAAAGATTCCAGAAGGACTCCCAGATTCTCTGGAAGAGCACATAGCTAAACCAGTATCATTGATTCCCGATCCTTACGGATGTCATGACTCCTATGGCATGCATATGAGCAGTATTCTTTTAGACGGATTAGACAAGGTTGGAATAAAGTATGAATTTAGAAGGGCCGTTGACACTTACAAACAGGGATTACTGAAAGATCAAATTCACACAATCTTGCAAAACAGTGTCAGGATAGGAGAAAAAATTTCAGAACTTGTAGGACAAGAGAAATATCAGAAATACCTCCCATACTTTCCGGTTTGTGCAAACTGCAATAGACTCTACACGGCAGAAGCCACAGAATACATTTCAGATGAAAAGAAAGTAAAATACACATGTCATGATACAGAGATCAGTTCAAAAGCCATCAAAGGATGCGGTCATGTAGGAGAGGCAGACATCGCAAAGGATCTTGGAAAGTTGGCCTGGAAGGTGGAATTTGCAGCAAGATGGACAGCATTTGACATCAGATTTGAAGCATATGGAAAGGACATCATGGATTCAGTCAAAGTAAATGATTGGGTATCAGATGAGATTTTAGAATTCTCACACCCTCATCACGTAAAATATGAAATGTTCTTAGATAAAGGAGGGAAAAAGATTTCAAAGTCGTTAGGAAATGTGATAACTGCACAGAAATGGCTAGAATTTGGCAGTCCAAAATCAATTCTACTATTATTGTATAAGAGAATTACAGGCGCAAGAGAATTAGGATTTGAAGACATTCCAGCACTGATGAACGAATACAATGAATTAGAAGACATCTATTTTGGACGGATCAAGGTAGACAATCAGGCAAAACTGATAAAATCAAAGGGACTCTACGAATACGTAAACCTCCTCAATCCTCCAAAGCAATCAAGCACGCATGTCAACTATAGACTAGTGGTAGAGTTAGCAAAAATCTTCAAAGAGGACATGGCAGACAGAGTGATGAAGAAATTGCTTGATTACGGGGCAATAAAGGAAACCAAACCGGAGATAGAAAAACTCATAGAATTGGCAGGTAATTTTTCAAACGAATTTGTTCAGCAAGAAAAATCCCAGGTGACAATAGATGACACTGCAAAAAAAGCACTAAAAATTCTTGCAGAGGCACTTGATGCAGAAGAAGATCCAGAAGACATTCAAAATACAATATATCAAATTGCAAAATCAAACGACATACAGCCAAAAGATTTCTTCAAGTTACTATATCAGATCATACTTGGCACGTCAAGAGGGCCCAAAATAGGACCGTTCATTTCAGATATAGGAAGAAAACAAGTGGCAAAAACACTTTCAGAGTACGCATAATCATGGTTCACGGAGAGCACAACAGCTCAAGAAATAACGGAGGATTTGCATTAATAATTTTAGGAGCACTGTTGTTGTTTCTGGCACCAAACATCTACCAGGACATGAGAGAGTTGGGCACAATGTCATTAATGGGAGGAGTCATCATAGGAAGTATCGGATTTTATCTGAAATTTTTCAAAGGACGAATAAGAAAAGAGTAAAGAAAGGTTCATTTTTTAGGAAAAAAGACAGAGGCATGGGATTTTTTGGTAGGAAAAAAATAGAAGAAGCAACGCCTGAAAGAGACGAAGAAGCAACGCCTGAAAGAGACGAAGAAGCAACGCCTGAAAGAGACGAAGAAGCAAAACTGAAAGAAGAGTTGGAAGGCGAAGTTGAAAAACTTCAAAGTGAATTCAGAGAGAAGCATAAAGAATTAGACGATCTGACGCAAAAAGTTGAGACTGTAAAAAAAGAGTACGATGAGGCAGTCAGCAGCAGCATGTTGGTAAAAAAAGAATTCAATCAAAAAAAGATGGAACTTGATGTCGTTCAACGAGAATACAGAGAAACAGTAGAGAGGAATAAAAAAGCAGCATCAGCAAAAGATACAGAATCAATTGACGAGTCAAATAAAAATAAAGAAAAATATTCAAAAATAAAACAGGAGATAGACAGCCTATCCAAAGAACATGAAGAGTTGAAAAACGAACATGCCGAGTTGAAAAAGCAAATCGAACAAGAAAAATCCTCACTACACATCATGAGAAAACAGCAGATTGAAGTTGAGAAAGAATTAGACGAGGCAAACTCCAGATTGTACAATGCCAAAGAAGAATTAGAAAAAAAAGATCATTTTGAGGATACGAGCATTTTAACGCCGATTGAAAAAGAATTCATAGAAGGAGAAACAAATGACAATAAAAATTCTGCAGGAATCATTGAAGCTGCAAGCGCGGTAGTTGGATCATTGAAATCAAAGCTGAACATGACATTAAAAGAGCTAGAAACGGTTCAATCGCTACTGGAAAAAGAAAGAGAATGTCACGAAGAAACAAAAAAAGAGCTAGAAAAAATGAAAACGCCTACAAAATCAGCAGACAAATCATAGAGTTGCAAAATGTTTTTTCCATTTTGATTTAATTTCCTGTTGAGAAATACCCAGATCGTATAATGGAGAGATTACCTCAGACACGGCTGAAACACTCACCAGTACAATCGAGTTGATTCGACTTTTGATCCCATGAGTCAGATAATAGTTGAGAATGTCATGAAAAAGATCACCGCTGTCAATAATTTTGGCAGTACCCTGAAACAAGTAACCCTTACGAAAAAGCGGATCAATGACGTTGATTTCCACATTAGGATTATCATACAGATTATTCATGGTGTGAGGTGAGCGTATGTCGGCAAACGCCAACGTGTCATCAGTCCAACCAATTATTGTCCCTTTTGGAGAAATGTTGGGCTTGCCGTCAGAAGAGACAGTTGCAACATAGCCAAGCTTTTGCAGATTCAAAAAATTCTTGATTTCAGGGGTGATCATTGCCATTAGTACGTTAAATGGATAGATCGCGTCTAGTTTTCATAGTCATCGCATGATTTCAGCCATTTCTATGGAAAAGAAGAAAAATCCAACTACACTTGCAGCAATTGCAATCCAAGCAACAATCTGTTTAGGTTTAGACATACAATATGAATATTTCAAACTCACTATTGAATCTAATCAACACATTCAGACATCTATAATTAGACAGAAAACTATCGTCAATGATGGCATGCGTCAAGGACATAGGCAAATTCTTTTTGTTCATAGTTGGCGGATTGGTTGCCATCATAGTGGGCTCTTTTATGATCAGAGGCACCATGCATATGTGGGATAACCGGGGAGTAAAAAAACAGACAAAGAGAAAAGAACTAAAAAGTGAGATAAGCCAGTTAAAATTCAGATTGCTACAAGATTCTACGATAAGAAGATCACTTGATCAATATATTCAAAGAAGAATACAGGAAATACCTACAGAAATCAAACAGACATTTCCAGCAATCAAGCAAATCTGGAAATGTGAGAATGAGGAGGATTTTCTCTACGGATACTATGTTGGAAAAATTGAAGAGGGATCCCTACATTATTTACTCAAGGCAACTCGCGCATCTGCTGGAGGATATGTAGATACGTTTGAGATAAGAGGAATAATAGAAACTCACAAAAAATCACTGCAAGATGCAATCAGGACCGCGATCAATTAGAGAAGTAGAAATAGAACCTCAGTAATGAACAACATATGGTAGGGCCACAAGACGGAGGATTCGGTTTTGATCAGTCAAAAAAGTACACAAGTGTAGAAAACATTGAAGAAATTTGCGTTCAGTGTCAAGCAGGTCAGCATAAAAAATGCATGAAAAAATCAAAGGAGCAAGAAGTTTGCGAATGCGAACACTGCATGATTTACGGTTAAATTAAAAGAATGTTATAAGAAATAAGATCTTAGCATGCAGTGTAATAATAAAAAAATAGGATGTTATCACGACAATTCAATACATTCAGGCGGAGATGAAAAATGCCTGGTACGCGGATGTAAATGCATGAAATTTGAAATCTAGAGGCTAGACATCTTGTTTTCTAATTCTTTAATTTCATTTTGATATGAATTTGAAACATTTTGTGCAAATTCTTTGTGTGCCAAAATAATGGAAGATAATGCATCCTTATACTTTGAATGGCCTTTCTTAATTACGTCGCATGATTCTAGTGATGTGATATGTCCAGTGACAGTGGCAATTGCACCCTTTTGATTAAACTGTACAATTCCGCCAAAGGCTTCAATCTGCATGTATGCAAATTCCGCCTTGCACTTGTATGTGACCTTGCCAGTTTCAGTGTTAAACAACTGGGTAATTCCACCAGGTTTTCTAGTCACAGTAATGGTCATGAAAAGACTGGAAATAAGGAGGTATTAATTATTTTTTAAAGAAAAATCCTAGGCAGATGCATCAACAGGAGCTGCTGCCGCGTCTGCAGCAAGTATTTTATCAATCTCATTAATTGCCAGTTTATCCCTACCAATTAGATCAAACTTTTGCAAGAGAGTTTCAAATTTCGTCTCCTCTTGAACCTGTTCATTTACAAACCATTCTAAGAATACATACGAGGAATGATCTTTTTCTTTTTGTGCAATTTCCACCATCACATGAATTGCCTTAGTTACAGACTGTTCACTTTTCAAAGCAGTTTTGATCAAATCCTCAAGAGATTTGTACAGACTTCCAGGTGCACGAATAGCAGGAATGATTGCAACTTCACCCAAATTATTAAGATACTGAATAATTTTTAGCATATGAGTTCTCTCCTCGTCAGATTGCATGTAAAAGTAATTTGCAGAGCCTTGATATCCTGTCACTTCACACCAGGACGCCATAGCAAGATAACTATTTGATGCAGAGGCTTCAAGGACAATCTGACTGTCAAGTGCTTTTTTCATTTTAGTAGAAATTTTCATAAAGAAAGTAAAAATTTCGTAAATTTAAAGGATCATGAAGAAAATTTCATTATTAAAAAGAGTAAAGCAAATCCGCTCAAAAATACAATTCCTGCAAAACTTAACAGCCTTAACAAAATAGACGGTTGATGCATTTTATCTAAGAATTTACCAGTTACCAATCTAAAATTGAAGATTGCGATCACAGGTGCAATTACAAAGGATAAAACGGTTGCAAAGTCAACCAATTCTTTCAGGTCATTTCCAAATTGGAATATTACCCCCAAAGAACCTCCAGACACGACAAACAAGAAAATCACATAAAATGTACGAGGTTTTTTGCGTATTTTCTCCTCTTTGACGGTGAAAATCAGTTCCACAGTTCTTTGTAATGACCTTGAATACCCATCAAATACAGCAATGATGGTTCCAAACATGACAGTAAATGAGGATGCAGCAATCACGACATAGCTCCAATCCCCAATGGTTCTAGTGTATAGCGTTACTATCTCATGAGCAAAAGAAGAGTTGTTGTTTGGCAATTCCTCACCAGAGCCATAAAATATGAAAGAGCCAAGTGTGACAAACATCACAGCAAAAATTCCAGTAATTAAATAAGATAGTCGAAATTCAAATAATGTTTCCTTTAGTTTTGGTTTGTATCTTGTTTGTCTTATTCTTTCCAGCATCCACAGACTATTCCAGCTTGAAAGATCAATTGCCGTCGGCATCCATCCCATTAAAGCAAGCAGAAAAAAGATTCCAGACACCCCCCAAAGATCTTTTGGTTCGAATCCAGTCACGGGCTCCATAGGACCATTATACAGCGTAAGTAGGAATGCAGAAGTTGTAGAAACCAGTAAAACTATGGCAATTATTTTTATTATGCTATCAAGTGCATTGTATCTTCCAACTGCCAGTATTCCAACACAGACAGCGAACAAAATGACCACAGTCCAGCTCCCAAGAAAATTAACGCCAAAAAGATTTTCAAAAAATCCGGCAGTTACAAATCCAACGGCACCAGTTACAAAAAACATTGATGCGATGGTCAGTAGAAAATACAACCACAAAGCAGGCTTGCCAAGTTTTTTGTATCCATCTATGATACTTGTTTGCGTAGAGTTTGCATATCGAGAACCATATTCAAAAAAAGGATACTTCAGCAAAGTCACCAATACAACAAATCCCAACATCATCAAACCAAAATCAGCGCCTGCACGAGTGGACTGTACCAGATGAGACACGCCTATTGCAGTGCATGCAAACAAAATTCCAGGTCCAGCAGTCTTGGAAAATTTAGATAACGTTATTCCCATTTTTTAAACAGAATTAATATTCCAAGAAGCATCCACCCAAACTCCAATTACTTTGACATCTAGATTCCATGAAGAAATCGCTTCAACTCCCTTTTTGATTTGGGAAATATGAACATCTTCAGATACAGGGTTTCCAGCACAGTCATGATGTCCAGAAACCACAATCAATCTTGACTTGTGTGCGCTAATTGAAATTTCAATTTTGCGTTTGATTGATTCAAGATCAATATTTTCTACAATCTTCTTATCAACACCAGGCTCCGAAATTACATCCACAAAATCTACGGAATGCGTTTCTTTGATCCACGCTGCCAATGGGAACTGCACTCTTCCATCTATACACGATACGGAAGTGGCAAACTTTCCTTCAGACATGTTTGAAAGAAATCAGACCCCTTTAAAATTATTTTTGATATAAAAAACAGTCAGAGGTATGATCACAGACCATACCCGTTGCCTGCATCAGCGCATAGCAAATTGTCGGCCCGACAAAATTAAACCCACGTTTTTTGAGATCTTTGCTTAATTTTTCTGAAATTTCAGTCGATACAGGCAAATCAGAGGGTGTTTTGAATTTATTTTTAATAGGCTTGTGATTTACAAATCTCCACAGATACAAATCAAAAGAGCCAAATTCCTTTTGAACCATAAGAAAATTCTTTGCGTTGTTGATAGCAGAATGAATTTTGAGTTTATTTCTAATGATGGACTCATCCAAAAGCAATTTATCGACATGTTTTTGAGTGAATTTTGACATCTTTTTGGCATCAAAATTAGAGAAAGCCTTCCGATATCCCATCCTGCGTTTGAGAATAGTCACCCATGACAAACCAGCTTGAGCCCCCTCCAATATCAAGAATTCAAATAGCTTCTGATCATTGTGCTGCGGTCGTCCCCACTCATCGTCATGATACGCGATGTTAAGTTCATCTTTTGCCCACTGGCACCTCTTTTTCACAGTTTCATTTATCATTAGATGTAAAATATTAGTTTTCAAGTAGGAATGCCATGAAGTTGAATCAGCAGCTGTTACAAATCAATAGAAATTTTCTCATTTGTTTTGTGATTTCAGCATCACTGTCTGCAATTGCTGCACAATCACTAGGAGAACATGAAAACTATCTCAACACGACAATTACAATAGTAATAGGATACATCGTTTACTTTGGAATTTTTTCAGTCTTGTTTTATTTTGACAACAGAGATCGTTACAAGTCCATGAAATCAAACATGATGAAAAAGGAGTTGTTAGCTTTGATTTCATCATTCGGGGTAGGTGAAATAATCTATTTGGGAATAAGATGGCCTTCACTGTATTACTTTCTTGAAATAGGAATAGAGCCGTATCTCGCATCATTTATTTCAGAAATCATCTCTACCGCATTCTATATGGTGTCAATCACAGTATTTCTTAGAAAGACAAAGACATTCTAATTATTTTGTAAGCTGAGTGACCAAGTCAGTAGATGTAACAATTCCAACAACATTCTCATTCTCAGCTACAGCAAGATTTCTAATTCTTTTATCGGTCATTCTTTTTGCAGCTGCAGATATCGGTTCATTATGATTTATAGTGATAAGCGGAGACGACATTATTTTTTGCGTAGTGGTGTCAAAAGGCATGTCATTTGCAGTAATTTTTGTTGCAAAGTCCCTATCAGTCACAATCCCAACAGGATGATCATGATCTTTAACAAGTATTGCGCCTATTCCACCTTGTTGCATCATCTTTGCAATTTGAAGTGCGATGGCAGATAGATTTACAGTGATTAACGCCCTTGCCATAATATCCTGAACAAGTACTGAAGAAGAAGAGTCAAAATCTTCACGGCTCATTACTTAATGAAGAAATCAAAATATTTAAGATCTTCATTAAAAAAGATCATGAAGGGATTTGAAACAAATTCTAAAAAAAGACAGGCTCAATATGTCATTAATCCAAATTTTCCAACACCAGACAAGAAACTCCATATTGAATTAATTTACGGCAGTAGAAAAACAAAAAATCACGACAAAATACAAAGAAGAGTCAAGTTAAGAAAGTTTTCAGATAAAACAAAATTCAAGCAAATTTACAAAATAATTCCTAAATCTTTGAAAGGATCTTTTTCTTTTTTTCTTGAAATTCTTTACTGGTGATAATTCCCGCCTTTTGTAATTCGGCAAGTTTTTTCAACAAATCCAGATCGTCATGAGAAGAAGTCTTGAGGTTTTTTCCGACTTTAATTCCAGAACGAATTCCAGACTTTGTTTTCTTTTTTAGTCGAGAACCAAAAATGCCCCCCTTTAATGCTATTTTTTTACTAATTGTATATCCTTTTTTCTTTGCATGATTAATCATCTCCTCAGACTTTTCTCGAGTTACATCATCCACCAACTTGTGTTTTTTTGCCATTGCACCCAATTCTTTAGTTTTCTTCTGTGCTAGTCGAGTTTGTAATTTTAGATCCTTAATTATTTCATTCTTGGTTTTTCGTTTAAACCGTCTCGTATACTCTTCAATCAATAGTACGGGAAAAGGACTATACTCCACATCAAGATAATATTTGATTATGGTATCATCAGGTAAAGTTTTCAAATATTCCTTTATCGACTTTTCTGACTTTAGTTCCACAACCATAATGTGATGTTTGCTCATAAAAAGATTCAAGTCATGCTTGTTTAAAATAGTGAAGATATTCAGACTGGATTTGAATAACAGAGTTTGAACACACCATATACGATCAAATGAGCATCATAATCTTTTTTGACGATAGTAAAAAGTGAACTATCATCACCAAGATAAAAATAAAAAATACTTGACCATGTCACATTCCTCCAAAGAATGTTTAATTTTACCAATCAACTTTGACATGTCTTTACGTGCCATCCAGTCAAGAATAGACAAGTTGACCAGCTCATTTTTAGCACGTTTCGAAAGTGAATCTTTCAAACCAGTCATCACTCCATCGCTTACACGTACTGTCCATTCACCACGTACAACAGTAAATTGAGTTTTAGAGTCTGTTTCTAAAATTTGCAAGCAGGATTTTTCAGGATCTGACAATCATACCAGATATGCAAAGCATGAGAGCCTAAAATTTATTTTTAAAAACGACTTCGTCCACAGACAATTGTCCTCCACGCGGACTTGCAGGCTCGGCTGCTTTTCCAACAACTATCATCAAAACAATCAAATGATCATCAGGTAAATTGATTATTTTTGCAAGCTCATCATATTCAAACCCAACCATAGGGCAAGAATCAAGACCCATGTGCCTTGCAGCAAGCATTATGGTTTGTCCTGCAAACCCACACGAACGAATTGCTTCATCGCGCTGGTTTTGAGGACTGGCAGCATATTTTGCATACATTGCATTTTTCACATGTTCCTGTTTTTCCAAAGTGGAATTTTTCCAATATCTGAAAGGATCTTCCTTCCATGCATTCATGTTGCCACACAAGACTACCACCAATGAGCCAGCAGAAGGTTGAGATTGACCACGGGCAGCTTTGCTAATTTGTTCTTTGACGGATTGATCAGTTACTGTAATGAACCTCCAGTTTTGCTGATTGTAGCTCGTAGGAGAACGAATTGCAAGATTCATTAAAGAATCTACCTGTTCAGATGTCATTTTGTATGTGCTGTCAAATTTTTTTATTGCACGCCTTGTGTTGATCGCTTCATCAGTGTTCATTATGGTTAAAAAATTGTAGAGTTTTTTGTAATTTAATTGATTTGATTGAAAGAGGCAAAACCAAGATAATTCAAAAATTTCAGAAAGATCATTTGAAAAAGGTCAATTTAAAAATAGAAAAGAACGCACGACTTGTGCCATAATTAAAAAAAATATTCAGAAAATGTAGATTATCTGAATTATCTTACTTTGAATTCTTTCTTCTAGTTACCCAACCTTTCTTTGCAGCGTCAGACTTGGATAATGGTTTCTTCTTTGCGACGGTTTTCTTTGCCGCAGTCTTCTTTGCCGCAGTCTTCTTTGCCGCAGTCTTCTTTGCCGCAGTCTTCTTTGCCGCAGTCTTCTTTGCTGTTGGTTTTTTGGTTGTAACTTTTTTCTTTGTAATTTTCTTTTTTGTTGTTGCTTTTTTAGCTGTAGCCATTTTCATATAAAATAAAAAAGAAGGTAATAATTGGCAATGATTAAATTAATTGTCAATTAGAACAAAACAAAGACACCCAATTGTTGACAAATTTTTATGGCATTAGAGGACCCAATCATTATAGAATCGGCTCAAAATATTTTATGAACAGAGTAAATCTCATACAGAAAGCACATTATTCGTATTTTAATACAAAAAATATCCGTTAAGAGATGTTTATCAGTCGTTACGTATAACACGTAGAAAAAACAGTGCAGAAAAACCCGTTTTCAGGAAAAAGATTTCAATATCAGTCGTTACGTACAGTGGCCTGATTTCCTGCAGAATGATTAATTCCAACTACAGCACCAGGATTGGACGTAATGATCATCAGAGTTTCACAAGACAGACAGAGAACAGATGGAACATAATCGGCATTCTTTTGAGAAGGTCCAGTGGTTGATAAAACTGCATCAAGCTTAAGATCAGACTTGCCACAATTAATGCATATAGACGGTTGGTTTGACAAGTGTTTAATTTTACGAACATAGTAATGAACCAAGACACAGAACATACTAAAACGGAGTTCTTAAATCAACGGATACCTAAAAATTGAAAAATCATAGATCATGTATAGAATTGACACAAAAAATACCAGAAACACACACACTTAATTTTAAATCTTGACAACATCACCAAATAACAATCACGTCAGGAATAGACAGTAATGTACAAGCAAGCAAACATTTGTAAGTTCAGAAACAACAAAAATATGTTGAAATAAATTCCAAGTCATGAATAAGAATTAAGTAGATGGTTTTCGTCGCATACACTAGAAAAAATTGTCCACATGCAAAATAAGAGATCAAATGAAGCGTCAAAAACTCAACTCATGATTAAGGAGAGATTGAAATTTATCTTCCAGTCATGTATAAAGCAAACAAGATGACCGATGCCACAACAGAAATCACGACAATTATCGTCATTTCTTTTCTTGAGAATATATTTGAGGGAAGACTCACAGGTTTTGTTCGTTAAAATAGGTATTTACCTATTTCTACATTCATAACAAAAAAGCATTTAAAAATGATTTTTGGAATTCATGGCCTTAAGAATTCCATCACGTTGCTTGTGCTCGATTTGCAGATTATGATCTAATCGCTTCATTATCTCTAAAAGGAATACTCGATCTTTGTCAAATTTGAGATTTTTCAACTGTAATTCTACAGACTTTTTATGTTCTCCAAGTTTTCGAAGTCTTTCATCATTTACATACAGCTGAATTTTTAATAATTCTGAATCATCACCCACATTCATTCTTCAACCAATACATCACAATAATCATTACGAATTTAGTTTGGATCGCCACATTCCGTTTCAGAAACTCATTTTTAAGATGAAGGTACTCGTGCGTCAATCCAGTAACAATATGACGGTCAGTCCCATGTCAAATATTTTTTTTTATTCAGACCTAAAAATGATAAATAGATATGCAGAAAGTTTACCAAAAAGTTCATTTTCAATCATTAGCATATAGAAATCACTAGCATGTCGAGAAGCATACAATACTTGTCAATTTATCAGAAGAGCGACCATGATTGAAGCATATCATCAGCAAATGCAAGAAATTCTAAGTAACAGCATGTTTCAAGACTATGGAATACTAGGCTTATTCTTTAATTCATTACTCTCTGCAACAGCAATCCCGTTACCGACTGAAATTCTGACATCTGCCCTATTAGTTGGCGGAGAAAATCAATTTCTTATCGCAGTTGTATTAATTGCAGGTTCATCAATAGGAGGACTCTTAAATTACTTCATAGGTTTTGGAGGAAACAAATTATTTGTGAAATTCAAGAATAAGAAAAATGAAACGAGTTTGGATGATCAGAAAAAGAGTCACAAGATATTGGACAAGTTTGGATGGAGTGCAATATTTTTTTCCTCATGGATACCAGTAATAGGGGATTTAATTTTAATTTCAGGAGGAGTCAAGAAATTGGAATTTAAAAAATTTATTTTATTTATGATCACAGGTAAAATTGTCAAATCAGTAGTCGTAGTTACAGGATTGGGAGCATTGTTTTAATTCAAAATACTAAAAGAAGAAGCAATGCTACGGGATACATGATACAATCAAACATGATTGATCATGACATGATGTTTTCAAATAAGGAAAAGATCAAGTGTCCGTATTGCGGAATCCTTCGTCAATTCGAAGAATTTGATACCAGAGAATTCCTCAAAAGACACGCTTTGGCAGAACACGGCTTGAAATTGCCATAAGAATAGAATCAGACACTAATTTCAATTGGAGTAAAGAAAACAAGCAAAATGTTGAGTGTAGTACAAGAAAATAATTGCAACACACAACCCACATACCAAAGCATCCAGATACAGTTTTGTTTCCAGGATTGCTGTAAAAAACATAAGATTGGCAGATCATACAAAAACACAATCTTTGAATCCACATCTTACAAATTTTAAAAATGACTCACATGTATCTTCCAAAATTTTGACACCAGGTTTATCATAATATGAATGAATTTCTACTTTTGAGGATACTTCAATGAACACGATACTCAAGCAAAAAGTATATGCCAGATCAGAATATCCCCACAACATTGCTTATTCAACATCACATTATTTCCCTTTAACGTGTGATTAACAGACATGTATTGTATAAGCACTCAAAATAATTTGGATCTTATCTATTTCTTCATATGATATTATAGATTTAGTCTTTCAAACAAATTTTATTTTCTAAAGATTTACAAAAATATCTTTTACACCATCGTGAATATACACGCAACAAATAAGTAAAACATGCATCTCCAAATGCTTTGTTAAAACAGCCAGTAGAAATTCAACAGATCATCCATCACAGTCAACAAAGACAGTGCAAAGACTGTAGGCATTGAATTTACCAATTAACAAATCATGAACGATGGATAAGTCCTACGCGCAGCTCTTAAATGAAAATCACATTATGCAATTATGAATAAATCAAATACAAAATCAAAAAAATCCAGACAAGTATCCCTTACCGTAGACGGCGTGTGGGGAATTGCAAAAAGCATCGGAAACAAAGTTAGAGATTCAAAGCTGACAGTAAGAATAGACTAGAGACAGGTCTCAATTCATCATCATGAATCATAAACAACCATCAGGCATTTTTTAAAGCCTGTCTAGTTTTCATTTCTTTCTTAATTTTTCAGCGCCATAGATTTTGAATTGTAGTTGATTCTAAAAAAGTAAAACTTTATGAAAAAAATACATGAAGTAGGGTAGATTTGAAATTGACCATCAACAGATTCATCATTAAATCAAAGGTAAATTACAGGACTAGCGAATTTAGGCCAGAGGGAAAGCGGTATCATCATTTATTTCATTCATGATCAGAACACATTCCAAACAAAATAAGGGATCAAAATACAGATGAACATGTTCATTTATTCGTTTGAAAATGTATATTTTTCATCACATTTACTGCATCTATCATGGAGTCCTTTGGAAGGTTTTGTCAGACCGCAAGTCCCACAATATCTCATCAACCCCTGTTCCACCAATTGTTTAGAACACTCCAACATCCGTTTTGGATCATGGTCATTTTTTGGCTTCCCGCATACAGGGCAAATCTCATCGCCAGAAGTGGATTTGGAAGGCGGTTCAGTCATCATGAATGTTGTTAAGAGTACAGATTTTTAGGTTTTTTGGATCGATGAATTCAAAAGATTTCAAATTAAATCAACGTCAAACAGAATCATGAAATCCAGATCATGTCTGTATGGGATGAAGAGATGGAGGGAAATTGTATGACTATGGATTATCATCATCAAGATGAAACATTATGATCTGCTCCAAATCAATTATTTCTTTAACAACATCAGCCCGAGTTACGCTCATGACTAAACTCAAGGTAACACCATAACAGAATCAATGTGAAAATGATCTGACAGAATTGGATAAAAAAATAGAGGCTGCAATATGAACAGATGCAAACTTTTCATAAAATCATAACTGATTAATAGAATTAACTCAAAGCAAACAGAAAACATGCCATGTAGGATCTATGGCAACAAAGTCAGCATTCAAGATTTTAGCATCCAACATTTGAAAAGTTTAATGCAATTCAAGCAGGGAATACCGTCAAGTCAGATTCATCCATCAGAAGTGTTTGCATGCGTTCAACATGATTTGAGGGCTTTTGAAGGTGATTTTGACACAATACGGAATTGAATTTAGAAAAAGAAAAGAAAAAAAGAAATGACTTGTTTAAAGTCGTGGCATGATGCCGAGGTTTGATCTTGCAGATATTGCAATTATTGACATGATTGCAACTGCCAAAATCATCGCAGCTACGGTACCAAATTCTGGCACTACTTGCATTGTTGCGATCTCACCAAACGCTTCCACATATTGCTCACCGTGTCCAAATCCAACTGCGTTAACAGTAATTGTAACAGGTGCATCGTCAGACGCATCAATTGTCAAAGCATTTGTTGTATGGGTGTTGACCATAGTGCCCTCATGCATATGTCCTTCTTCATTTAGCAGTACCATTGTTCCGTGTATTGCCTGTATGTTGTAGGTGATATGCTCTGCAGGGTTACCCTCCAAATCCGTAATTGTGACATCGATAGTCATTGTCTCGTTTGCGTGTCCATCACTAGACACAATGTCTGCAACAAGATTATCGATTTCGGCGTTTGATTCAACAGTTGAGCCCATTGTGATTGTGCCCAAATCTTTTTCAATACCTCCACCTACGGTAACGAAAATCTGTCCCACCATCCATGGATGAACCACGCAAAAGTAGTCGTATTCGCCAAGAGTGTCAAACGTGTGTGAAAACGTTGTTCCGGCCAAAAGCAAGCTGCTGTCAAAGAGTCCGTCAGGACCATCAGATGCAATACCGCTTGTAACGGTATGGGCAGCATTGTCATCATTACTCCATATGACCTCATCGCCAGGATTGACGGTGATCATGTATGGAATGTAGCATTCCTGCGTTTCTTCGCATCCCGGAACACCTGATCCGGATGGAAGACTAACAGTCATTTTATCTGCAGAAGCAAATGGCATTGTAGTCATAATGAGTCCCGTGAGAATCATTGAAGTCAGTATTAGTTTCTGATTGTTATTCATTAGATTGAAGACTAGAGGTTAGAATAAAAAACTTGTTAGAGATGGCAGGCAAGACACATATCAGACAGATTATGAACCGGTGGCAGTAACTGGTCCTCATTTCAATTACAAAAAAGAACTTATTTTCCCATATTTTCAACAAATACAGTTGTTGTGATTCCACATTTTTCGTCATTATCAAGGTCATTTGGTAAACCAGAGATCGGGTTTCAGGAATTCTCGTCAGTATTAGAAAAAATAAAAGATGCCGATATAGAAAACTCAAAAAAAATAAAGTAACAACACTCTTTTACATAATCTTAGATAGGATTATGCACTATCTATAGAGAATAAGTCTTAATTTTATTAATCAAAATAACGTTGTCTATTTTTGGCAGTTATCCGTAAATGAGGTAGTTTTATCTAATTTTAAGATCTATGCATGTTAATTGATTTCAGGTCTTCAAAGTATTTGGTTTATCATCACAGTGATTATTCCAGGAATTGTTTTTTACAGTTCTTTCAGGGTTTTAGTGGCAGTATTGGGAATAGAACATCCATTTTTTAATATATTACTTCAACAAGAAGAGATTCTTACAATTGGCATAATGATTGCAAGCGGAATTGTTATTCAATTAGTAGGAATTGTTATGGAAGATATTGCGTTTAGGATTGGACCGTACAAACATTACAATAGAGACAAAGCTAAAGAATTCAAAAAAGAGGATTTTCTTAAAATTGAAGAATCTGCAAAAAATAGCAATGAAAAGAAAAAACTTGGTCTTCAATACGTTTGGGAAAAAAATATGAAATTTTGGCAACTTGGACGGATAGAAATCAGTCTCAAATAGAATACAGATTAGCACAATTTTTCATGTCTCATAATATAGCAGTAGGAATGGTAATTCATTTGATATGGGTAATTGCATTCTCATTATGGATAGGAATTACCATGCCCGAAGAAGTATTTGAAAATTTTGAAATCACCATCATTGTTTTGTCAATCATAACTGTACTTTCAATATATATTCCCATAAATAGATTCCATAATTCTTCTAGATCGCTATACGCATTTTATAGAAAAAAACTAAAAGACTCACAAAATATATCAAAAGATTAACAACGGGAGATTATTTTACATAGTCCTACTATGGATTACGCAATAATTAGAATAGAAAATTATTTAATTAAAGAACAAGATTTGATTTTCAAAAAATGTCTATTTTGCATCTTTTGGTTTGAATGTAGCAGATGCCATTCCAATATTAATTTTTAAATTATCTAATTTCAATTGGAATTTTGAAAGTGTATTTTGTTTACTTTTTTCTAAACTCTCTAGTCTTTCTTTGAATTCCTCTTTCTTCAAAGCAGATTCATCCATATCCTTAGTAAATTCAAATAAATCAAAAATTGCTTCAGAATTTGCTTTTTCAAATTCAGTAAACCCTACCATTATTTGAGCATGTCCAGTTATGACCCTCAACAGATTTGCCAGATCAGTGTAAATATGGCCAATTTCAGTTTTTCCATTTGTATATGCTAATTCCAAAATATTTCCAAATTCTTTTGTTTGTTTTTGCAACATGATGATGGATTTATCTAATGAATCCGTTAGATCATTCAAAGAATCCATAATTTTCTTATCCATGCGAATTCTCAACCATGATTGAATTTATGAATTTTCAATTATCCATTGCTAAATTAAAGTTAAGGAATTTTCTTTCTTTGAAAATACATGAGAAAGTCGTATAAAATTCTGAAAAATAGAACATATTGTCATTCTCAAACTATCGCATAATTTACCTAAGGATTACGAGATGTTGTATATAATTATGAAAACATAGAATATGTGTGAACTCACTGCAAATAGATCTAATTTTCATTTTCTTATTTTACTAGATTAAACATTCGCCAATAATTTCAATATTTGTTGAATCTGTATCGTAGGGTATTTCCAAATAACGTAAGGTTTCAGCGGTTATTCTTTCATCGTAAGATACTTCCATCCCGTTGACTAGTACAAAAAAACATAATAATTCGGATATGTGCTTTGAGGCAGGCAATTTTCAACATCAACCATCATTTCTGTAGGTACAGTAATGGATAATTTTCCAGATTCGCCAGTAGAGAAATTAATGTTTATTCCGGGATAATTATCAGCCAGAGTAATATTCGTGATAGATCCCCTGCTAAAATGAGTTAAAACAGTAAAATTGCCATTTTTTGTCTCCATTGAATTAAACAGATAGTCACTTGATGCTACGTTCCAATTCAACTTTACAGCAGTGTATGGATAGACACAAGCATGTTCACCGCCAGGCCTCTCAACTAACAATTGTTCCAGATTCCAACAAACATAATCATCAGGATCAGAACTGCTTAGGATTTGGTATTTTAACGAACTCAATATTGCATCTGAACTTGACACTATGAAAGAGCCAAATAATGAAAAACCAAAAAAGAGTACAATTCCAGTAATTATCAAAAATCCATATTTCATTTTTAATAAAGTTGAATGTCTTCTTTGGAAAGTTTTATTGTCAACAGGAAGATATGCGGCATGGAACTTTAAAAATGACTTTATTGTAACGGACCCGACCGGATTCAGGCTTGTGAGGTTCTATTTTAGTTCCCTCTATAAAATTAGACGTTATGAGGAATCTGTTTATTCGGAAGCATTGCGATACTTCCTAGTTCACTCGTTCCTGCTTAAGCGAGGAACTCGTTCACTTCGGAAGCATGAATGACTTCAAGTTGAACTGTGTGAGAACTATTCGATGTTATTTATGGATAACATCCCGATAAGTCATTTAATTGCTTTATATCGCTGTAAAATGGAAACTCTCCCAGAAATTCGTCAAGACTACCCGTAATATTGTCTTGATCAATGGAAGTGATGTTTATTTCTCCATGATTATCGTCTAATCTATGAACTGAAATTTTTGAATTTTTTTCATAGATTCCTTTGAAAAATTGTAAAGCAGTAATAATATCGTGTGTTGTAATGAAGAGTTGATTGTTGTTACGTTCTGCCAATTCAAATATTATTTTCAGATATGGTGGAATAGCTGATGGATGTAAGAATGCTGTAGGTTCTTCAATCATGATCATTGCATTTTTTGTAAATAATAAAAATTCTATTAATGGAAATGAAGTTGCAATTCCTGTTCCATCAAGTCCAGGATTGATAAATTTACCATTTTTTTCATAAAATGGAAGTCGTCCGCGTTGTTCTATGGAACGTATTTTTATTTTTCTTTGAAAAAGATTTGATAATTTTTCGTTTGTTTGTTCCATCAATTTATCATCATATTCTAATTTTGTAAATGGTGCATGTTGATGAAAAGAACTTTGTGGTTCAATTTTTAGATTAACGGTTGTGATTTCTGTGAAATATTGTTTTATCTGTACCCGTGGTGGCTGTTGAGCAACATACTGTCCTATTTGATTATCGGAATTTTGAGATTCAGTTAATTTTTCTATGACTCCATCACTATAATGAAATTCTACGTTGCTATCCATCCCCACATAATTTTTATTATAATTAAAAGTGCTATGTAATATTCTCAATAAGGTACTTTTTCCGGAACCATTTTTACCAATTAAAAGATTGAATTGTTTAAACTTAAGTTCAGAAGTTCTGTAGGGGATAGAATTTCTAATAATTAATTTTTCTAATATGATGCCATCATTTGATGATAATTCTGATTCTTCTGACATGAAAACCATTGTTTGAATTTCTGTATTAAATATGTCGGAAAAACGGAGATGTTCAGTATGTTGAAAAGGAATTCGATATATTTTTAGTTCATTTTGTACCTGTAAAAACATGGGATGGTTTATGCACAATAATCAGACAAACAAAGAGGAATGGGGAGAATTAGAGAACGTATCATCAAAATTGAAACAAAATTTAGCGGAATTGGAGTGTGAAGATGCCATAATTAACGACAAACAACGATTTGGTAGGGTACGAACTAACATGATGAAGGTATTAAGATCAAAACATGGTGAGGATGTAGCAAATAGAGCGTTAAACAGAATCAACAAGAGACTACAAGAGAATCATTTTAGTCTAAGAGACGAACTCTTCTAATCTTTGACAATAGAAAGACGTCTTTTTTCCTGTGACTGATGATTCTAAAAGTGCTTCTCGTTCCATTTTAGACTCATCCTTAACCTCTCTCCATAAATCATCATAATGAATTGATTTCTCAAAAGTATCCACTACCTCAAATGCATTACAATGACTAAATCCTAACAGTTCACTAGGAGGAGGTGGACGGTCAAGTAATGACAATCCATCCTTTAGGCGTAATCGTTGCAGTTCAAACTGACATTCGGGACAAACCCTCTCTTCTTTCTCTTCTTTTTCAACTCTTAGTTTTCTATATGATACATCCCCAATCCATCTAACAGTATGGCTGGTTCTGAGTTGTTTTGTCCCTTTTTTAGTTTCAATTATTTTCTGTTTTATCCCTGTATGACTCAGGAGATACTTTATTGTGGCAAAGATCTCACCTTCAGTCTTAATGGTTCTAATTTTTTTAACTGTCCAACCTTTCTCTCTTGCAACTTTTGATATGGCTTCACCATCAAACCATCCATATGCAACAGTATGAAAATGAGGGCTTGCGTATGGGGTAGTTTTTTGTTTGTCAAATCGTGCAGGATGAAATATTACAGATGCACCGGTCATTCCAACTTGCTTTGCAATTCTTTTGAATTCACTGTCCATTTTTTTGTAATCCCAGGATACAGCAGATAGGGGTGGAGAAAAAACAACATGACTGGTTTTGCCTCCAAGTACCTTCATTCTCTTCACATGTCTTCTGACCGCCCTGTTGGCTTGTTTGTTTGCCCATGCTTCAACGCATTCAGAACAAGATGAACGAGAGCATGTTTTTTTGTAGGGCTGAAAATAATTCCCTTTTCCATTATGCAAGTAAGAGTTGAGACAACCTATGACACTCCACTTGTTACAAGTTCTGTATGGCTCTCCTTGTCCCGGCAATCTGAATCCATTCCAAGAGAAATTAGACCATGAAGACTGACGGATAGATTCCTCAAAGATATGTTTTGTAGATGATTTGTTGGCATGCTCGGATTGCAATGTTATTTGGATACTTGGCGGAAGAGCAGGATACCCTAAGGTAGTAAATGTTAATGTCATCTTAAAAGTCTCTTTTACTGCTCTTTAGAGAACAATCCACAAGTTCTTGGTCACTATGTTCTGAAAATGTTCTATTACAAATTAAACAAAAAAAGGATTGAGAACTCATCGAATTTCACCATATTCATGAATATCAAGAATCTCATTGACTAATTCATCATAGGTTTGGTCTTTTTTTCCATAAGATTTCAGTCTGTTCTTTGTGGATAGTTGTAACTTGATAGTATGTCTCACAAAAAGAAGGTACATGGAATCCTTATAACCCTCTGTACCAATTTTGGTACATTGGTTCGGGATTATGAAAGTGATGTCATCAAACAAGTTCAAGAAAAGTCCAGACCTAAAACAGTAATTGCAAGAGCAGTTAAGGGAAACTATCCTGATGCATTGAAAGTAATTGAATCATTATGTAAGAAGAATTTTTTAGAAATTAAAGAAGGAAAATTGACATTCAAGGCAAACAATATCATTCAAGATCATACTACGTTCCAAGAAGAGCTGCAAGAATTCAGAGAAGCATTTTACAAATTTCAATTACCAGAACTAAAAAAAATCAGGAAGCAGACTCGAGAGCCAATTTTTTACGTAACCAAAGAACCCAATGGCGCTCAAATGTTTCGTGTAAATCAACAGGCAAAAGAACAAATAATTTCAACCATAATGCATCTAATTGATAGAACAATTAGAAGTTCATTTAGTCTTTATCAAAAACAATTACTCGGATTAGTTCCAAAGCCATATGTCAAAATTATAGATGATGACATTAGATCTTGTCTGACATTAATCAAAGAAATTAAAGAGAAATTATCCAACATGATAAGTAAGAAAAACAAACCATCCTTTGAAAGTTATTGGTTTCAAGTAACATCTGGGCTAAGAGTCAATTTTTGAATTAAATCGTTTTGCCAATTCTTTTAGATTTTGTTCTAAATTAGCAATTCTTTTATCTTTATCAGATTCTAATTCTTGTATTTTTTTGTCTTTTCTCTTATTTTCTTCCAATAACCTCACATTATCATCAATGGTCAAATTTGGAATAACGTCAAGATACTCTTCAATAAGTTCTGAAACTTGTGTTTTGAAATAATTTTTGTTTGTCTTAACAAGCCCAGAATGACCCATGAGATATTCTTTTTTGATTAAAGATGCAAGAGGAGAATCCCTAGAAGTAGTTTCATTACATGTCTTGCTCCAAAATCTCCTAAAACCATTCATAACAGGAACATCGTGTCTTCGTTTCCCCTTTACCAAAGGAGTTCTAATTCCAGAACGTACAAGAATTCGTTCCATCCGTTGTTTTATGGCAGTAGGTTTTGCAGGTATTGGGAGATCACCCTCACGCTTAAAGATTGGTTCATAGGATTTTGGCTCCCTTCCAACTTCTCGTATCCATTCCATTTTGTAATTTTGAAGAGCATCATAAGCTTCAGGCGTAATAAAAGTAGGATATTTTTGATTGGAATTGTTGTAGATAGTAAGCATGGCACAAATGATCTCTGCTTTTTCTTCTTGAGATTCAGTTATGTCAAACGCTATCTTATCATCAATTTTGTATACTGGTTCAATATCCTTCCATTTTAATTCAAATCCACCAACCCGGATTCCAGAACTAGACGCAATCAAGATTATAGCTCGATCTATTGCACCATTGGAATGTTGTAACATTTTTTGAATTTCTTGTGTTGTATAACCTCTTGAATCTGATACATTGTCTAATTCAGGAAATGTAGAATAGACTCGTTTCCAATATACAGCAATATCATTCATGTCCAACAATTTTCTCAAGGGTTTGAAGTAATTATTCACAGATGTTGGATTAAGATAATCAGAATGATCTGGCGAAAGTTCTGTACGTTTCTTAAGTTTATCAGATAGTTGTAATAAAACAGATTGAATCCATTTTGGATTCTCTTTTGAATATAATATCAATTGATTTGCTCTCTGTTCAAAAGTTCCTTCAAGAATATCCTCAAGTACGTCACACAGGATTTTGTTCAGAGTTTGAGTGTATTTCTTCTTGGTTGCAGGGGATTTGCATCCAGCATAGAATAGTTCTATCGGTAGTTCTTCCTTTTGTTCTTGCAATTCTTCTCGATATATCTTCAATACAAATCAAGTATTTTTGGATGTTGGAACTTAAAAAGAACTTGAGAAAGGCGGACCCGACCGGATTCGAACCGGCGACCTATTGCTCCGCAAGCAATCGCACTATCCAAGCTATGCAACGAGTCCAAATAATTTTGTAAATTCACGCTTAATTTGGATTGCTATTAGTCAGATTGTGTAAAGATGTAAGGAGTGTCATCAGACTCATGAAATGTCCAAGCAGTTGGCAAGGAAATAGTTTGAGCAATCCTCAGATTATTTTTTTCAATAAGAGTACCCCATCCAGCCTCATTTTTTGGATCTGGGGCATATTTTTTAGACAAGGTGCCCGCAAATACCCATCCAGAACGGTCCCGCAAATCAGCAATCAAATGAATTTTTTCTAGAACCCCAGACGCCAATGATATTCCGCCCATTTGGGCCAGACCGCCAATGAAGAACATCGGCCGTTTAAGATTCAGTGACAAATAATCAAACGCTCCAGCATCAGAGCATCTAGGATTAAAGTCAAGCAGAGGACACATTGATTTTTGTAGATTTACCAGCATATCGTCAATCTCTATGCTGCATGATTCCATGCCAAGGAGCTTGCCACAGAATGCGATGCGTCCATCCCCAGAACCTATATCAATGACTTCCAGATATCCAAGATTTTTTGCAAGCAAGCTGCCAACATAGGCCGACATCATCCATGTTGGTGAAAAAGGCGCATGACTTGAACCATACTGAATGCTGTTCAGCCAGTATTTGTTGATGTCACCTTCATAAACAATGCAAGAGGTGCATCCAATCATTTTTTCATATGAATTATAATAGATGGGATTTACCGTAGCAAACTGATGCAGCGATTCTAGATCTTCAGCAGGTATCGGAAATAATTCAGATTTTGAGACCGGAATTACTTCCTGAATTTGACTATTCCCATCATATACAGATGCAAATTCATTTTTTAAGTTTGCAAGATTTTCAGCGAGTTTCTCAATCATGATGCAAGCTTTTGTCGTATTGCTCTACGAATTCCAGGATACTCATTTTTTGACGCAGATTCTCAAACAGCTTTGCATCAGATTCAATTTCCTCTTTTGATTTCTTACCTGAACCTGCAGATTGAAGTTTTTTTGTATCTGCAAGAATGGAATCAGACAAAGTTTCCATTATTTGTGGATGTGTAATGGAATTGAACTGTTCAGAAATTAATTTTTCAGATTTATGAATTTTATTCAACAACAATTTGGATTCAGTTTCAACAGATTCACTAAGCATTGTAGACATGGAAGAGACATTCATAACTTGATAATAGGTTTCAACAATTTCATAAATATTCAGATTAGGTTTTGAATTTGCAGTATCAATCATGATCTGAAGTTTTTGAGACTCGTTGTCAAACATTTCAGACATGTCATCGGAAGAGGTCATACGCAAAAACAGACTTTGAATTTTTAAAAATGTTAGGATTATGCTTCTTTTTCAGCCTTGTTGACATAGACATAGTTCATGATCAAGCCGGCAATGATTCCGCCCAATATTGGTGCTGCCCAATACATCCAATGGAATTCCCAGAATCCAGAAATTAATGCAGGACCAAACGTTCTTGCAGGATTTACGGATGCTCCAGTTAGAGGTACTGCAATCAGATGAATAAGGAACACCATTCCACCAATGGCAAATCCGTGTAATCCAGGAGATGCCTTCTTGTGAACGGCAGTCATAAAGATGACAGTAACCAAGAAGAATGTCAGAACTGCCTCTATTGCAAATCCAGATCCGATGCTGTTATTGATTAAGTCACTTGGACCACCTTGAGTTGCAAAGTTAACTTTTGCACCAAGTTCAGGCAACATTACAGCAAGGGTTCCAGCAGCAGCTACAGCACCGATTAATTGTGATATTATATAGGCAATCCCGTCAGTAATTCCTATTTTTTTTGTTATCATCATAGGAATAGTAACTGCAGGATTGATATGAGCACCAGATACGTGGCCAAATGCATAAACCATCAATGCTATTGCACCGCCGTGGCCTAGAGAGATAAATAATACAGATTGTGTAGTCAATTCCTCACCAAAAGCAGAAATTGCCAAAATTACGGATAAAGGACCAAAGAATACCAAGCCAAATGTTGCAATTCCTTCTGCAAGATACGCCCTTGGATTTACCATAATGCAACAACCCCGCCAGTATCCATATAAAAGATTCGACAATGTTTTTTGTTCATGTCGTCTCAAAAAGTAATTAATTACGGATAGAACGTTGTCAGACATGGTTGTAGAGGGTGATTCTGTTCCAAAATTCGAGATAGATGACGCAAACGGCCTCAAAGTGAAATCAAGTAGTTTCAAAGGCAAGAAACATGTCATTTACTTTTATCCAAAGAATTTCACTCCAGGATGCACTACAGAGGCAGATGAATTTTCAAAAGATTATAAAAAATTTCAAAAGGAAGGAATTGAGATCATAGGTGTCAGTCCAGACGACGTGAATTCCCATAAAAAATTCTGTGACAAAATGGGAATCAAGTTTCCACTGCTAGCAGATGTGGATAAGGAGATCTCAAACTTGTTTGGAGTATGGGGCAAAAAGAAATTCATGGGCAGAGAATACATGGGAGTGATGAGAAGTACGTTTCTTGTAAATGAAAAGGGAAAAATTTTCAAAATATACCCCAAAGTAAAACCTGCAGGACATTCCAAGGAAGTCCTACAAGATTTCATGAATTTGAAATAGACAAAATACAGTGAGACAATTAGAAACCTTTTGGCAGTGTACATCTAGACGATTTTTGGGGTCCAGATTCGAATTTTGATTCAAAGCCTTTTGGTAACGAGCCACATGTGTTTTGTGCCACAGATTTTACTTCAGATTCAAGAAATTCCCAATATGGTTTTTCATCATGGATTCTTTGTTGTTCTATTCTTTGCAGATATTCATCTTCACAGTCTTTTAGTTTTTCTGCCCTAGACTTTCCACCAGATTCAGCATACGAGGATTGTTGCTGAGGAGTAGCTTGCTGAGTTTGTTCAAATCCTTTTGGCAAAGTACCTTTTGGTTTTGCAGGTGTCTCAGCCGGTTTAACTTCCGCTGGCTTTGTCTCAGTTGGTTCAGAGACCAACTGAGTGGAAAGTTGATTTAATTTTGCTTCTAATTCGGCAATCTTGTTTTCAAGATCTTGCTCATCATCAAATTTACTTTTTATTGTCATTCATTACAATAAATGTTACATTATTTATTTGGATTTTGATTATTCAAAAACTTTATTCCAATTAATTGATGAGATTTAACAATATATTATAAAAATTTTATTTTTTTCTCACGTATAGAACAGAAGACAATAATAGACACAATAATTTCCAAGATCTAATAACATACAGGTAATAGTCAGACAGTCATGAATATGCATGAATTCTATACACGCCAACACATCATACCACAGAGAATTTACAAAAAGGCGTTCATGAAAAAAATGAACGTATAGTGTTCTGATCACTGTTTACTTCACACAGAATATACAATTTTGGAAAATATTCAAACAACATAGAAAATCAGAGCAAGGGATACTAATTGAAAATAGAAAATAAAAGATATTTTGTTGAATTAGAAACCTTTTGGCAGTGTACCTTTTGGCTTGAGTGCTTCTGCTGGAGGAGCCTGTTGTTGTGTTTGCGTAACGGCGCCTTCAACGGTAAGATAATTACCACTAAAGCTTCCAAATGTTTTGTCTGCAGGATGATATGCCATTCTTGCTCTTGTTGCAAAGTATTGGTCTGATGCTGCTGTATAACCACTGAGAGTTGCCTTTTGATCATTCCAATTTTTGGTTGGAACTTTTCCTACAGGTGCAGTTAGTCGTACAAAGTATCTATTAGGAGCTGGCGTATAGCCTGTAACCTTTGCCTTATAATCAGCAAATGAAGTCATCGGAGCAGTATAGTATACATTCTCTAAAGCTTCCTGTACAGTGACGGGAGGTTGTGCCTTAGTCTCAGCAGGTTTTGGCTTTGGTGCCTCCTTTGGCTTTGGTGCTTCCTTTGGCTTTGCAGCTTCTGCCGGTTTGTCTCCAAATCCTTTTGGCAAAGTACCTTTTGGTTTTGCAGGTGTCTCAGCCGGTTTAACTTCCGCTGGCTTTGCAGCTTCTGCCGGTTTGTCTCCAAATCCTTTTGGCAAAGTACCTTTTGGTTTTGCAGGTGTCTCAGCCGGTTTAACTTCCGCTGGCTTTGCAGCTTCTGCCGGTTTGTCTCCAAATCCTTTTGGCAAAGTACCTTTTGGTTTTGCAGGTGTCTCAGCCGGTTTAACTTCCGCTGGCTTTGTCTCAGTTGGTTCAGAGACCAACTGAGTGGAAAGTTGATTTAATTTTGCTTCTAATTCGGCAATCTTGTTTTCAAGATCTTGCTTTGTATTCTTTTTACTAGCAGATGCCATAATTTTGATGAGTAGTTCGGGGTTTATGTACATTTGGGTTATTTCCGTATGGGATCTTGATCAAGTTTTATATGCTAAAATTCAACACTAATCAGTATGGATGACTTTGAAAAAGAATATCCTGAGTTTGATTGGAAAAACATTCCAGCATACAAACATCCAGGGGGTAAGAATTGTCCATGTCCAAAACATGAATACATAAGAGAACAGATCAACTTTACAAAACAAGTCAACGAAAAAGGCAAAGAGCCATCCAAAGTTACACTAAAGTTTTGTCCCGATCATTACAAAGTGTATATGGAAGAAGTTATTCCAGCAATGCCACTAAAATACAAGATTCTTACAAAGATTGCACTAAAACTTGGAGCAATTAAAGTAGAACAACTAAAGTATATGGAATCAGAATTGTGCTTTTACTGTAAATTTGGTTCTGGAGGTCATGGTAAAAAAACAGAACTGCCACCGATGTAAATTACCCTGAAGACTTAACAAATATTCAACATATTAAAAAAATAAGATTCTCAACAAAATCAAAAAATTGTACATGATCTCTGAAACTAGATTACACTTGCAACTACGTTTCAAAAAGATCATTTGAATTCAAGCAAGATGAATATTTCAGTTCATCTTTAAACAAACGTTGATCACGTTTCATCATCATCATTATTCATCAATGCAAATAAAAGAAAAGAATAAAAAATCAGATAACCAATCAACATGAAAATCTAGTTAAGCTTATACTGGATCTAGCCAGAAGATCGACGTGGGAATAGAGGGCATTCAGGATTTCATATCAGAACTTGAAAAACATGGAGAGATAAAAAGAGTAAAAACAGAAGTTGATCCAGATTTAGAAATTGCAGAAATACTCAGAAGAGGAATGTATTCTAACGGCCCTGCAATTCTTTTTGAAAACGTAAAAAATTACGACATGCCAGTGTTAGGAAATGCGTTTGGTTCCATGAAGAGGTTAGAGATCGGACTTGAGATGACAGACTTTACTGAAATTGGTAAACGCATTACAGACATGACAAGGATGGAAATGCCATCAGGATTACTAAGTAAAATTAAAAAGCTGCCAGAACTTTCAAAAATGACAGCATCATTTCCCAAAACAGAGACAAGCGGACCAGTTACTGAGATTATGTCAAGTGATGCATCATTTGATGATCTTCCAATCCTCAAATCATGGCCAGATGACGCAGGTCGTTTCATCACACTTGGATTAGTGGCCACAAAACATCCAGAAACAGGAGTAAGAAATCTCGGGGTTTACAGAATACAGATAGTAGACAAGACCCACGCGTTAATGCATTGGCAAAAACACAAGAGAGGGGCCAATCACAGCGACATTGCAAAAGATAACGGAGAAAAGATCCCAACGGCCATAATTATCGGTGGAGAACCTGCAACAGTATTTTCTTCAATAGCTCCAGTTCCAGAAGGATTAGACAAGTACCTGTTTGCAGGGATAACAAGAAAGGAGGGAATCAAGACGGTAAAATGTAAGACTATTGATTTAGACGTTCCTGCAAATGCAGAAATAGTTTTGGAAGGCTATGTAGATCCAGCAGACATACGAGACGAAGGACCGTTTGGAGACCATACGGGCTATTATACACCTGTAGAGCCATATCCAACATTCACGCTAACAGGAATCATGCGTAGAAAAGATCCAATATACGTTACAACCGTAGTTGGAAAACCAATTCTTGAAGATGCATACATTGGCAAAGTGATCGAACGATCATTCTTGCCATTGATCCAGATGTTTCATCCAGAAGTGACGGATTTCAGCATGCCAGCAGCTGGATGGTTCCAAGGATTTGCAATAATATCAATTAAAAAAAGATACCCAGGTCAGGCCAAAAAGGTCATGATGGGACTGTGGGGAATGGGACAGCTTTCCCTAACAAAGATGTTTGTCGTGGTAGATGAAGATATAGACGTACATGACATCAACGATGTGATTTGGGCAATTACAACAAGAGCGGATGCGGCACGAGACACCACAATCATCAACAATGCACCTACAGACACCCTTGATCCAGCTTCGCCACTTGTCAACCTAGGATCAAAAATGGGAATAGATGCAACACAGAAAACAAAAGAGGAGGGATATCAAAGAGAAATCCAACAGATGGTAAAAGTTGACGACAAAACGAAAGAACTAGTGGACTCCAAGTGGTCCAGTTACGGACTATAACAAAGCAACAGGATTGTAAAAATTATCTCTTTCTTCCACCTGATATCCAATCTGATGAATTGCATCGATAATTATTTTATCAGTAAGCTCAGTTGAACGTGCCCCAGTACATGAGACAACCTCTTCTCCAATGAGGGTACCTCCAAAGTCATCAGCACCGTATTGTAAGGCAAGCTGAGCCATACCAACACCGTTAGTTAACCATGACGACTGAATGTGCGGAATCAATCCATCCAGAACAAGCCTAGATATTGCAATCATTTTCAACAACTGAATTCCACCGGTTCCATATTCAACGATGCCTTCTTCATGCATCAAAGTGTTGTTTGGTTCAAAATTCCACGGAATGAATGCCATGAAGCCATTAGTTTTTTCCTGAAGACTTACAATTTTAGAAAAATGCTCAACTATGTCATTGTTGTTTTCCACATGACCATACATCATTGTCGCAGAACCAGGAATGCCAAGCGAATGAGCCTCATCCATGATTCTAATCCAATCATCACTGGAGATTTTTTTAGGACTGATAATTTCTTTAACTGAATCAGTGAGTATTTCAGCGCCAGCGCCGGGAATGGATTGTAGACCGGCATCTTTTAGCCTGGATAGAATTTCTTTCGTAGATGACTTTTCAACTCTTGCAATCATATCAATTTCAGACGTAGATAATCCGTGAACACCTATAGTCGGAAATTTTTCTCGAATCATTTTAAATGCATCCTCATAATATTCTATTTTCAAATTTGGGTTATGTCCACCTTGAATCAACACTTGACGAATCTTGAACATGTCAAATGAAGCCTTTATCCTGGATTCAATTTGATCAAGTGTCAAGGTGTAAGAATCTTCAGCACCAGGAGATCTATAAAATGCACAAAACTTACAATCAGTAATACAGACATTAGTGTAATTCAAAATTATATTGTTCACAAAAGAAGCCTTTTTACCAAATTGTTTCCTCGCAAGAGATCCAGAAACAAGACCCATGAGATGCACATCATCAGATTCCAAGAGCCTCAGACAATCTTCAGGCCCAGGTCTTTTTCCATTAAGAGAATTTTCTAAAATATCTTGGATATCGCTTTTTTTTATCTGCTCAGTAGTTTGACTCAACTATTACATGTCGTCACGAATTTCTATTTAATCCTTGATAGAAATAACGAACAAAAGTAAACAATCAAATGCAAATCAGTGCATGGTTCTTGAAAAAATAGATTCAAATATTCACATTAATTTTAAGCCAATTTAATCACAAATACTCCAAATAATTTCAAACATCAAAACAGACGTCAAAATAGGCGGATGTTAGATACAACATGATAATCAAATCATCTCAAAATAAATTAATTGCAAATAGTCAACCAACACCTGATTTGTCAAATAGATAATGTGCACATAATCAAAGAGAAAAACAATGCAGAATCACTGCATGCTGTAAGAAATACAGATTAAAATGAAATATTTACAATGTTTCTTAAAATTTTCTAAATGGTTTCAATTATTCACCATACAAATTCATAGACATGCTTAAGTTTCAGAAATTCCCATAAGATATTAGAACAAAGTTCACCTCCATCCCCTGAGTTTAAAGGACTCTAAAGGAAACCAACCGGGATTTTGCATGGACTGTGTTCTTTTTTTATATTTAGACAGAAATAATCAGAAACAACAAGATTTTATAAAAATAACAGACATCATCAGAAAACCATGTACAAGACAACAAACTTGTACAGACATCAAAATACACAAAGACTAAGATTGCGCATTAAGAAAAAGGAACACAGACATGGCGACAAATACGCCCAACCAGATCACAAATCTTATTTTATTCATTATAGCACTTGTAATATTTAAAATGAGATATAATCCTATTTGAAAAATATGGCTCTCGGATCATCCATAAGTTAAAGGGTAAATTACAATATACACAAAATACATCATCACACGTAATCAAACATGAATAGTTCTAAGACTTATTTTTGAACAAAAATACATCTCAATGCGATTCAATAACTCTCAAAATTAAAATAAAGAGGTACAAAGATCGTAAAATCAAGTTGCTCATAAAGTGTATTCAGTAAGATTGTCAGCAGTCATCAAAATATTTTATTTTAGATTTCAAACATATCAAAATAAAACACATGCCAAGTTTAATGACAGAAATTTTTAATCACAATAAATTAGAAATCGATAAAAATAAGATCCAATTAAAATTTAGAATGTAATTTTGTTTGAGATATTAAACATATAGAGTATTTTTCCACATCCTGACAAACAAACGATATAATTTCACGGAGACAGAGCAAGATCGATATGTATTTTCATCAAGAATATCAATTAGCAGAGCATGACACACAAACGTCCACATTAATTTTAAGTAGGGTACAAAAGTGAATTCAAACCATGGTATCAGGCAACCAAATCAGATTAAATAGAATTCTTAGAAAAGGAAAAATGCTCTGCATTCCAATGGATCACGGGATTTCAAATGGACCTATTGAGGGCCTTAAAGACCCAGTTTCAACTATTTACAAGTGTGAAGGACACGGATTGACAAGCGTAATTATCAACAAAGGAATAATCAAAGCATTGCCAAAACCAACCAAAGTTGGAATTTTGGTTCATTTTTCAAGTAGTACAGCATTATCATTATCACCTAATCGAAAAATGCTCACAGGTACAGTCAAAGAAGCAGCTGCCATGGGTGCTGACGGGATTTCACTGCATATCAACATAGGAGGTAAAGAAGAACCAGAAATGCTAGAACAACTGGGAATGACAGCAGAACAATGTCACAAATGGGGAATGCCATTATTAGCAATGATGTATCCCAGAGGCGAGAACATCAAAAATCCACATGACCCAGAAGTCATAGGACATGTTGCAAGAATAGGAGCAGAATGTGGCGCAGATATTGTTAAAACACTCTATACAGGAGACATAGACTCATTTGCAAAAATTGTAAAGAGCACTCCAGTTCCAATTGTTGTTGCAGGCGGACCAAAAGCAAAAACAGACTTGGATATTCTTCAAATGACCGAAGACATCATGACTGCAGGAGCAAAAGGAGTAACATATGGCAGAAACATCTTTGCACATAAAACACCTGAAAAAATGATAGAGGCATTAGCTGAAATAATTTTCAGGAAAGGTACAGCAAAGGAAGCGATGAAGAGAATTGAGTAAAACACGAGAATTAATAATTTCACCAAAAGTGTCCCAAACACAACTAGCCAAATTTCTATCTCAGCTAGAAGAAGAAGGGATAAAGACGATATACCTAGATCCAAAAAAAATAGGCAAGATGAAAACCAAACTTCAAATAGTTTTTTCATCTATCGCTTCCAACTATGTTGTAGTAGACAAAGATGGAGTGAGGCCAAAAGGTAAGAAGATAGGAAGAAAATTTCAAGTGTTGTCAAACTCAGACATTGAGAGTATCCTCAAAATTGCCAAAAAGGGGCTAGACTTTGTAATTATTGAAGTGAAAGATTGGAAAATAATTCCTCTAGAAAACATCATTGCAAAACTGCACAAAATGCATACTAAAATTTTTGCAATTGCAAAAACACCAGAAGAAGTAAGGAAGATGTTTTCAATTTTAGAAGTGGGTGTAGACGGCGTAATCTTTGGTGCATCAACAATTAACGAGGTCAGAGAGGCAATGGTATACCTAGGAACTAAAAGTTTTGACATGAGACCTGCAAAAATTACAGAAATCAAAGAGGTCGGAGACGGCGAACGAGTTTGTGTAGACACAGCTTCAATGCTGCATAAAGGTGAAGGTATGCTGATCGGGAGCAGATCAAACTTTTTGTTTTTGGTACACAATGAGTCTGTAGGATCATCATTTACATCACCAAGACCGTTCAGGGTAAATGCAGGCGCAGTTCATTGCTATACGCTATCACCAGATGGAACAACAAACTATCTATCCGAGGTGGAAACAGGCTCTGAAGTATTAATTCTCAACTCAAAGGGAAAAGCAAGAAGAGTCACAGTAGGAAGATCAAAAATTGAACGTAGGCCAATGTTAATGATCAAGGCCATAGTGGATGGAGAAATAGGCGGAATCATAGCACAGGATGCAGAAACAATTCGCTTTGTCAAATCAAACGGACAGCTGGTGTCAGTTACCCACCTAAAAAAAGGAGACATCGTAATGGTACATGCAAAACCTGCTACAGGCAGACACTTTGGCATGGAAGTTTCTGATGAATATATTTTAGAAAAATGAAATGCGCGTAAAGCATAACTAGAGTTTTAGGAAATAATCAACCCCCAAAACATATGAGTCTTAGTTTTACGCATGTTACTGCCGGACATGTATTTCAGATTTCGACTGCAGCAGATATATCAAACATATTCCCAATTTACAAATAGTATACATAAATACAGTATTTCGATCCAGATCCATGTCTGAATTTACCACATCACCACTTTGCATTACACTGATTACACCAAACTATGCGCGGCAATATGATGACGTAAAACAATTATATTTTTGAATTACGCGGGGTGTAAATTTATCGAACAGGATAAAAGATTATGCAGATTGTTTAGTCACAATCATGACTTCAAATACAGTCAGAATTCAGTAATGAGTTATTTTTACATGTATGATAATATGATGTAAAATGAAGAATCATACTTGTAACGGTTAAAAGAAATTCTTACAGTAACAATCGTAATATGAATATTAAAAATACAATCTAAGTTTAATTATCTCATGCAACGCAGGTCACCATGGCCAATGAAGACAATTATGAAACAGAAGATATCTCGGAAAATTCCGACGAATCCATAATAACCAATTATGATGAAATGAGAGAAGAATACAAATCTGAGAAAAAGGGATTTTTAGGAAATCTGAAGAAAAAGGCAGATACAATTAAGGACAAAAGTGTGGATCTGGGAAAGACTACAGCAAAGGGGGCTGAAGGTCTTGGAAATAAAATTGATAGCATGATAGATGACGGCGTCAGTGCGGCCAAGGCAGCAAGAACCTCAAAAGATGAAATCCTGGATTTGTTGGAAAGGCTAGCAAAAATGAAAGAGAAGGGAATCCTTACGGAAAAAGAATTTACTCAAAAGAAAAAAGACCTGCTAGAAAAGATCTAAAGAATAATTTTTCTGCTTCAACATTTGAAAGCCTCAAAATATCTATTGTTTTTCATATATCTCCATTTTTTAGATGCAATAAGAGATCTCATGGATTATGGATCCTGATGAAGATAGAACAGGACAAACAATCGCCATACACACTTCAAATATTTTTGAACTGGATACGATGGAAATTCCAGTTGTTCAACAAAAATACAAAAGAAAACATCATTTTATCGGATCTCAATCTGATCAAATTCAAAAATGGTGCAATGGATAGAATAAGTTGAAAACCCAATCACAATACAAATCGTAATGTATCCCAACATCAAGTTCAAAGGCATGGGAAATGTAGAAGAGTTCATCACTGTAAAACACATAGAATGAAAAAAGGGGCAAAAACCAGACAGCCCTATCCAGTGATCGGATTAACGGATATAATCATCTCAGAGGTCCCAAAACAAAAGTAAAAAATAACAACGTATGAATTTGATTAGACATAGTTTCGATAAATAATCATAATCAATTAGTGGAATGCAAATGCGGCAATTATTAAAGAATGCATGATCATAATCAAGTAAACAGAGGCCGATTGCTACGTGCAACAAATCAAGATGTATACTTAACTCATTTTAGACTCAATATTTTAACAAAGTACTTTGCACCGCAGGTTATAAAAAAGGTAGACGTGCAATGGATGTTAGAAAAATGAGATACAAAACATGCGTGTCAATTGGGGAAAAAACACCTGCAGCAGTCAAAAAAATATTAAAAATTGCACTGAAAAAATCAGACTTTGTTGAAATAAGATTTGATTTTTTAAAAACAGAACAAATTCCAGCCGCATTGGAGATAATCAAAGATGATCTCAACAGAATCGTATGTACCTTAAGACCAAAAACGGAAGGTGGAAGATTTTCCGGAAATGAAAAAGAAAGAATTGCGATTGTAAAACTAATTGCAGAATATAATCCACACCTATTAGATATAGAGTTCAATACATTGAAAAATAATCCATCATTAGCAAAATATCTAAAACATACAAAAACAAAATTACTTGTTTCATGGCATGATTTCAAAAAAACACCAAATTCATCAGCACTCAAGAATAAAATTAATCAAATGAGTAAGTTCTCATTAAATGTAAAAATTGTATGTACTGCAAAATCAACAGATGATTCAACTAGAATGCTTGAATTATACAGTAAAAGAGGAAAAAACAGCCTTATTTCGTTTGCAATGGGAGACCTTGGAAGAATTTCAAGAATTTTATGCCTGTATTTGGGTAGTCCGTACACATATGTTTCTCTTGGAAAAGCAATTGCCCCAGGACAATTTAGTGTTGACGAAGTAGAAAAAATCATGAATTTAAAAAATAAGTAGAAACGTGGTTGAGAGTTTAAATCAATCTTATGAATCAAAAAATACGATGAGTAAATCGTTTGCAGTTATCGGAGACCCCATTGATCATTCATTATCCCCAAACATCCATAGCGCAGCATTTAGAGAAATGGATTTAGATTCATCATACATTGCATATCGCATTCCAAAAGGAGAACTAGAAGAAGGAATTGAAGGGTTAAAAAAAATTAAGATTTACGGATTCAACATCACCATCCCACACAAAATAGAGATGATGCAGTATCTAGACAAAACGGACGAAGCATGCAGTTTGATCGGTGCAGTAAATACCGTTACAAACAAGGATGGAGTTTTGAAAGGATACAATACAGATATGGATGGGTTTCTAGAACCATTTAAAAAAAGAAAATTGAATGTTGTGGATTCCAAAGTGCTCCTCATTGGAGCGGGTGGAGCTGCAAGAGCAATAGTTGCAGGATTTGCAAAAGAAAAAGTAAGAGGCATAACCATAGCAAACAGAACATTAGAAAATGCCAATACCCTTTCTGAATTTGCAAAGATGATCGGATTGGATTCAAATGTCATGGAAATCAAAAACATAGCAGATACAGCTAAAAATTACGATATCATCGTAAATGCCACATCAATAGGACTAAGAAACGAGCCAAGTGTTATTTCTTTACAAGGTATCAATGAAAAGACAATCGTGTACGATATCGTGTACATGCCAATGAATACAGACTTTATCAAAAAAGCAAAAGAACAAAATGCCATTGTAATTTATGGTTACGAAATGCTTCTAGGTCAAGCGGTAAGAGCATTTGAAATTTGGCACAACGTAGAAGCACCTTATAATGCCATGAAAAAAGCACTGTTGGGAGGATTTTGATGGTAAAAGCAAAGGCAACTGTCCATGGCGCAGTCTCATTGGTCAATGCGATTGCCAACCAAAAAGGTGCAACTCTAGGAATTTCATTGAAGGTAGAAGCAATAGTTGAAACGAGCCCAGGCAAGGGAATTTCGATTAAATCTGAAAATAAAAGTCTGAGTTCTCGTCTAATCAACCAGACAATTGAAAAAATTGTTTCAAAGAAAGACCTGGAAATAAACAAGATAACAGTCACATTGGTTTCAGAAATCCCAACAGGTTATGGGCTAAAAAGTTCAAGTGCAATATCGTCAGCTGTCGCATTAGCATGCGCAAAGATATTCAAACCAAAATTTACGGATCAACAAATACTACTTGCAGGAGTCAAGGCATCAATTAAATCTAAAGTTAGCATTACAGGAGCTTACGATGATGCATGTTCCTGTTATTATGGAGGATTTAACGTCACAGATAATGCAAAAAATAAAAGGGTGAAATTTGAAAAAGGGCCATCAAATCTAATCGCAGTTATTTTTATTCCAAAAGACAGGAAAAGAGGAAATCTAAAAAAGCTAAAAATTCTTTCCTCTACATTTGAAAATGCATGGGAATTGGCAAAAAAGACCAACTATTGGGATGCAATGATCATTAACGGCTTAGCTACAGCAGCCATCTTAAATTCAAATTCTAAAATCATTGCAGAACTAATTGAAAAAGGTGCACTGGGCGCATCAGTTTCTGGAAACGGTCCATCCATAGCTGCAATTACAAAAAAGGAAAACGAAGAGGCAGTAAGAAAAATATTTTCCACATCAGAAGGAAGCATAATAGTTTCAAAAATTAGCAATAGAAAGGCAGAAGTTCATGAAATGTAAGGTTGAAAAGTCAAAGATTTCAGGCCAGATAGTTTGTCCGTCAAACAAGAGCTACACACACAGAGCAATCTTTCTTGCGTCACTTGTAGGAAAAAACAGTGTTGTTGAAAATCCGCTGTTTTCAGCAGACACCAATGCAACAATCGAAGCTTGTAGAAAATTTGGTGCTGAAATCAAAATAGAGAATTCCAAAATAATTGTCAAAAATCCAATCAAAATAGGCACAAAGATATCACAAATTGATACAGGAAACTCAGGAACAACGATTAGAATTGCTTCAGGCATTGCAAGTTTATTTTCTGAGGAAATCACACTTACAGGTGATTCAAGCCTGCAAAAAAGACCAATGCAGCCACTCCTAGATGCGCTATCAAGCATAGGAGCACACTGTAGTTCAACGGATGGAAAACCACCAATCAGAATCAAAGGAAAAATTACAGGAGGCGAGATAAAAATTCCAGGAAATTTGTCTAGTCAGTTTATTTCTTCATTATTAATCAGTGCACCGTTAACTGAGAAAGGAATCAACCTCAGCATAGAAGGGAACTTGGTATCAAAACCATATCTGGATGCAACCATTGCTACAATGAGAAAATTCGGGGTGTCAGTCCAAACACTAATTCCTTACAAAAGATACAACATACAGTCTCAGATCTACAAAGAATCTACATTTACAGTCCCAATAGATTTTTCAAGTCTTGCACTTCTTCTATCATCTGCTGTTCTTAACGGTAAGGATATTATCATAAAAGGAGACTTGGGGGACTTGCCACAAGGAGACGAAGTTTTTATCGACATTTTGGAACAAATGGGAGTAGACGTTGCAATAGATAATGAAAAAATAAAAGTTGTAACGCCCAAAAAACTGAAGGGAGGGAAATTTGATCTTAGTAACTCCCCAGATCTTCTTCCGCCACTCTCAATTCTGGCATTGAACTCATCAGAACCAATCGAAATATTCAATGTCAAACATGCAAGATTAAAAGAGACAGATAGAATTGCAATTATATCAAGAGAACTTGTAAAAATCGGAATTAAAGTTCAAGAAAAAGAAGACGGGATGATCCTAGAGTCTTCAAATAAAATAGGCGGTGCAGAATTAAACTCCGAAGAAGATCACAGGTTATTCATGGCATTTTGCATTGCAGGAACGTATGTAGGTAATTGTACGGTTACAGATCCAGAATCAGTTAAAGTATCATACCCAAATTTTATCGACGAAATGAATCGTCTCGGAGCAAAAATTCAACTCATGTGAGACGTTTTTAAAATAAATCAAGATTGAAAAACTTGGACGTACAGAGTAAGCATAATCCAAATTTTCAAGACATAAAATTACTCTTAAGGATCTAAACTATTTAGCGTTATTTCTAATTTTTTCACACATATTCACAATAATTAAAAAATATATGACAATTATCAGACATTATACATCATAAATATATAATTTTTATTTCAATATGATAAACGTACATACTACAAACAACTCGGCGTAATCGCAAAAAATTTCATAATGAGGAATTATAAACATCTTTTAACTTTGATAGTTTGTTGCCGGGAAGTTCAATTGGTCAGCATCTTGTTTTAACAAGCTTTGGTGAAAGTCACGGAAAGGCTATCGGTGCAATTGTTGATGGTTGTCCAGCAGGATTGGAATTAGATGAAAAAGACATTCAAAAAATGTTGGATTTACGAAAGCCAGGTCAAAACATAATCTCCACTCAAAGAAAAGAAAAAGACATCGTCGAAATCATTTCAGGAGTTTTCAGAGGACATACTACAGGTGCACCAATAACCATGATGATTCGAAATGCGGATCAAAAATCCAAAGATTATGAAAATTTAAAAACAAAATTACGACCAGGTCATTCAGACTATCCCGCCATGATGAAATACAACCATCTAAATGATCATCGTGGAGGTGGAAGATTTTCAGGAAGATTAACTGCAACTCATGTAATGGGAGGAGCTATTGCAAAAAAACTACTCAAGGTCACACTAAACATTGAGACAAACTCATTCACAACACAAATTGGAAAAATAAAGATGAAAGGAGAGTTTAACGAAAAAATGATTAAATCAATTTATAAAAATGAAGTCAGATGTCCACAGAATGAAACTGCAAAAATTATGAGGGCAAGCATTTTGGATGCAAGAAAAAAAGGAGATTCACTAGGAGGCATAATTGAATCGGTTACAACCAACGTCCCAGTTGGGCTAGGAGAACCAATCTTTAATTCGTTAGAATCAGATTTAAGCCAGGCAATTTTTTCGATTCCTTCAGTGAAAGGAATAGAATTTGGTTCAGGGTTTCGAGGTTCAGAACTATATGGTTCTGAAAATAACGACTTGTATACAATTAAAAAAGGAAAAATAGTTACAGAGACAAATAGATCAGGTGGAATTCTAGGCGGCATTTCAAACGGAATGCCAATAACCATCAGAATCGCATTCAAACCAGCGTCATCAATTGCTCAAAAACAAAAAACAATAGATATCAAAACAAAGAAAGAAACTGTTCTTCAAGTCAAAGGAAGACACGACCCATGTGTTGTGCCAAGAGCCCCACCAGTAGTAGATTCACTTGTATCGTTTACCATAGCAGATCATGCACTCCTAACAGGAATGATTAAACCGGTGTTGTAAGAAAATGTCAGGAATAAACGACCTCCGAAACAAAATGGATGAAGTGACTTTAGAAATGATAGAGTTGCTAAAAATAAGAACAGGCATTGCAAAAGAGATAGGGGAGATCAAAAGGAGTACAGGTAAAGGAGTCACAGACGAACTACGAGAAAATAATTTACGCGGAAAGGTAATTTCATTATGTAATGAAATAGGACTAGACGAAGCTATCGCCACAAAATTTTTGAATTTTCTCTTAAATGAATCAATCAAAGTTCAATCAACCAACAAACAAACGCATCTTTCAATATTCCTAAAAGCAAAGTCACTTGAACTGCAAGGGAAAAAAATTATCCATATGGAAGTTGGCGAACCAGACTTTTTACCACCAGAGATAGTAAAGAAGTCTTTGGCAGAAGTATTTGACAAGGGATTTTTAAAATATGGTCAAGCAAAAGGCATGCCAGCATTTAGAGAAGCACTAGCAAAATACACATCCAAGAAATTCAACGTGAAAATTACACAAGATAACATCATAGTAAGTCCAGGCGCCAGATTTTCAATTTTTACCGCAATTTCAACACTTCTTAATCCGGGAGACGAAATGATTGTCATCGAACCTGCATGGCCAGCATACAAAGACTTCGCATTGAATTCAGGAATCAAAGTCAGGACAATCAATACAACCTTTGAAAACAAGTGGGAACCATCATTGGAACAGATAAAAAATACAATTAATTCAAATACAAAAATGATTGTATTGAATTATCCAAACAATCCTACAGGAAAGATTCTGGATGAAAAATTACAAGACAGCATAATGGAACTAGTACAAAAAAACAACCTATACGTGTTAAGTGACGAGATTTATTCACAATATGCAAAAAAGAAATGGAAAAGCATCCTAAGCTACAATTATGAAAAGAGCATCATCACACAGTCATTTTCAAAATCTCACGCAATGACAGGATTTAGAGTTGGATACGGCATAGCAAATGAAAAAATAATTGAGAAAATGGCAAAATTGGAGGCATTGTGTCTTACAAACGTTTCAGAGCCAATCCAGTATGTGGCCATGAAAGCATTGGAAGCAGACACATCAGATAACTCTAATACGGTACAAAGCAGACTAGACATATTGGCACAAAAAGTAAATGAGATGGAATTGGATTTTGTCATTCCAGATGGAGCCATGTATATTTTTGCTAGAATTAACAAAGAAGGCTTTAACGGAGTTCAGTTTGCAAACAGTGCACTTGAAAAAGGTTTGGCAATAGCCCCAGGCGAAGGATTTGGAGATTACAAGAATTTTATCAGGATTTCTGCATGTCAAAATGAAAAAATACTTGTAGAGGGAATGAATATACTAAGCAAGGTTATGAGTGAATATCAATGAAGCAAATTACGATAATTGGTGCGGGAGGTCAAATGGGACAATGGTTTGTAAAATACTTTTCAAGTCAAGGGTTTCAAGTAACAGGTTACGACTCTGAAAATAAAGTTTCTGGTAAAGACGTCATAATATCAGAATCTTTGGTAGGCGGTATTTTAAAAGCAGATTATGTCGTATTGTGTACACCCACAAGAAGAACACCTGAGATTATCAGATTGATTTCAAAAGAAATGCAAAGAGGCACGTATTTGATTGAGATTTCATCAGAAAAATCCAAAGTGGTCTCATCATTATCAAAAATGCCAACAAAAATTAATCCAATATGCATTCACCCAATGTTCGGTCCAGGAACTAAAACTATCAAGGGTCAAAACATAATTTCAATTCCAATCAAAGATGCAAAAAAAGAATTAACGGTTACAAAGGAACTATTTGCAGGTGCAAACTTTGTCACAATTGATGCTATCGAGCATGACAAGAAAATTGCCGTGATTTTGGGATTAACTCATTTGATGAATGTGGTTTTTGCAAACATTATTTCAAAAGATGAAAAGATGAACCTTACCGAAAAAATGTCAGGAACCACTTTCAGAATACAAAAAACATTATCTGAAAGCATCATGACAGAGTCACCAGAGCTGATTGAAACAATCATCACAAACCCTGAAATTCGCAGGGTGGCAGAAGAACTTTGGAAGGATATCGGAAAACTCCTCACAGCAATTCAAGAATCAAAATCTGAAGACATACTGGAGTATGTCAATGAATGTCAAGAGAGACTAGCCAAGCATACAGATACCAATGAGTCATACAAAAGACTAACAAAAATGGCTAAAGCAATTGAAAAATAGCAGTCATGCGGTCGACAAAAATTGTCACCTCTTTCATCATAGATGATAACAAATTTTTGATTCTGAAAAGAAGCAATAGAGTCAAAACAATGAAAGAGCTATGGTCAGGAATTAGCGGGATCATCGAAAATAATGAAGCATCTCTGAAAAGGGCAAAGATTGAAATTTTTGAGGAAACAGGCATAGAAGAAGATAAAATTAAACTAATCAAGGCTGCTGAAGAAATTAGAATCAACTCACCTCAATACAAAAATCATGAATGGGAAATATTTCCATTCTTATTTGAAGCAACAAATCCATCAGTCAATTTAAACTGGGAGAATTCAGATTTCAGATGGATATATGCAGACGAATTAGAAAATTATGAAACGGTGCCTAGCCTTCAAAAAGTATTATTCAACCTGTTGTAAACTTTTATTTTCTTTATCGTACTTTTTTTGTTGCGGTAGCATCATGTACACGCAAGCACCACCACACATTGTACAGGGTACATTGTTACCAGGATGTTGTCCAGTTCTACTATGAATTTTTGCAGCTTCTTCAGGATCAATTGACAGGGCAAGCTGCTTTTCCCAATCCAAAGTACGTCTTGCTTCAGTCATTTCCATATCCCACTTTATCACCTTGTCACGAATCTTAACAAGATCACCTGCATGTGCAGCTATCCTATACGCAATCAATCCAGCCTTTACTTCTTCAGAATTTGGTAATGCCAAGTGTTCAGAAGGGGTAAGATAACACAAAAGATCCACACCCTCACTTGCAGAAACTGCAGCTCCAATTGCACTTGCAATGTGATCATGTCCAGAGGCGACATCAGTGACCAATGGACCAAGGACATAGTATGGAACGTCTCCGATTAACGATTTAGCCAACCTTACATTTGCAGCAACTTCATTCAATGGAACATGTCCAGGACCTTCAACCATTACTTGAATATCATTTTCATGTGCACGTTTTGTAAGTTGAGAGATATTGATCATTTCTTGAACTTGTAATTCGTCATGAGAATCTAAAATTGAGCCAGGTCTTAGTGCATCTCCCAGACTAAATGTCACATCATATTTTTTAGCAATTTCCATCATGTAGTCGTAATGAGTAAGATAGGGGTTTTCCTTATCGTGTTTCAACATCCATGCAGCAGTAATGGTCCCACCCTTGCTAACAACGCCCCCATACCTTTGAACCTTGAGAATTCTTTTTGCAATGTCCTTGGTAATTCCACAGTGAATCGTAGTGTAATCAACACCGTCTTTTGCATTGTTCTCAAATGCATTAAGAAAGTCATCCTCAGTTAGGTTAAGAGGATTTTTATGAACTTCCACCCCATAGTTATACGCCTCGTAAATTGGAACAGTGCCAAAAGTTATCGGGGCATAATCCATGAGGGTCCGTCTAATTTTTTTAACATCTCCACCATCACTAAGATCCATAATTGTATCGGCATGATATTTTATTGCAATCTTGGCTTTTTCAATTTCTTCTTCAATGTTTACATTAAGAGTAGAAGTTCCAATGTTAACGTTGACTTTGGTTTTTAATCCTTTTCCAATTCCAACGTTGTGAATTTTTTGCGGTCTGACATTATTATTTGGAATTATTATCGAACCACGTGCAATTTTGGAAATTAGCCATTCAATTGAAACATCTTCATCCTTTGCAACTTGTTTCATTTCATCAGTTGCAACACCGCGTCGGGCAGAAGTCATTTGTGTTGCCATGAAGTATTCTAACTTTTATCTGATTTAAACAATAGTGAAAATCAGAAAATATTGAATGTGTGGAAAAAATTTACCACTATATTAACAAACATCATCTATCTTTTATGTTAAAAATGCGTATGAGATATATGAGATCAAGTAAAGAATGCAGACATTGCGGCAGGGAATTTTATAGTATGAAGGAGGAGTTTTGTTCTTTTGATTGCATTACTCAAACATCAACATAGAACTGTTTATTGAGTCAGATTTAGTTCATTTTCTAAAACTTGCTTTTCTGACTCTATTTTAGAAAGCCTATTTGAAATAGGCGCAGTTATACGCTCAGATTCAGCAGAATTTGTAAAATTTTGCTTAATTTCAAAAATTCTTTGTTTGAGTTGGATTTCAGCTGAAATTAATGAGACATATTTGCGAAGTTTCATATTTTCAGATCTTAACAGATTCATTTCAGACATGATGTGAATTATCGTGGAGGACTCCAAGTCTCTTCCATCAAATCATCACACATATTTTTGGAAATTAGATATTGCTTCCCACACTTGAAACATTGCCACAAAAATTTATCATCTTTAATGGTTTGATATTGCATTGGCAACAAACAGCTAGTGCATTGTAACATTCCAGGAATCACGTCATTAACAATCGGAATTTTAGTCATTAAGGCAGACAATGACATTCAAGAATAAAACAGATGTCATGGAAAAAAATTACATGTGGAAAAATTGAATTTAAAAGAAAAATAGATTAGTGTTAGAAATTATTAAAAAAATCATGAACTTGCTTTCTATAGGTGGATCTGATCCATCATCAGGTGCAGGAATTCAAAGCGACATCAAAACTTTTGCAGGATTTAATGTGCATGGACTAACAGTAATTACCGCAATTACAAGTCAGAATACATCAAGTTTCGGAATGGTCGAACCAGTATCACAAAAAGTTTTAAAAAATCAACTGGAATCCATAATATCAGATTTCAAAATTGACGGAGTTAAGATCGGAATGGTTTTTAATTCTCAAATCATCAAAACTGTATATACCCAATTAAAAAAACTGAAAATACCAATTATCATAGATCCTGTAATTAAGTCAACCACCGGAGGGATGCTAATAAAAAAGTCAGCAATCGCAGATTTTCAGAAATACATAATTCCTCTTGCAACTGTAATTACCCCAAACAAATTTGAGGCAGAAATATTAGCAAAGAAAAAAATTAGCTCAAAAAATACAATAGAAGAAATTGCAAAGATCATCCAAAAAATGGGGGCAAAAAATGTGATAATAACAGGCATTGAAGAGAAAAATAACAAAGTGTCAGACTTTGTGCTGGAAAAAAATACAAAGTATGTAATTTCAGGAGATAAAATTGCAAGCAATAATCACGGCAGCGGATGCAATCATTCTGCTGCGATGCTATTTGCAATAGCAGAAAATAAAACAATACGCCAATCAGCAGAATTTGCAAAAAAATTTACATACGATTCAATAAAAAATGCAAGAAAAAATGGAAACGGAATTATGATAACAGACAGCGCAAAACATGACAATATCAATGCAGAACTATCATATGCGATTAACAGATTTGTGGAGATAAAAGGTATTTACAAAAACATCCCGGAATGCCAAACTAATTTTGTGTATTCCAAACAGAAACCAAAATCGACAAAAGATGTTTTAGGCATATCTGGAAGAATTGTCAAAGCTGGAAAAGAAGTAATTGTCGCAGGAAATCTAGCGTATGGGGGTTCAAAACATGTTGCAACAGCATTATTAGCAATTAATGAAAAATTCCCAGTAATTTGTTCAGCAATTAATGTAAAGTATCAAAAGAAAACAGTATCAAACATTGAAAAATCTAAAATGTTAATTTGTAGTTATGACAGGATGGCGGAGCCCAGAAACGTGAAAACTGGAGGTTCAACGATAAAATGGGGAATTAAAAAAGCCATCAAAGATCTAAACTCTCCACCAGACGTAGTTTTTCATAAAGGTGATTTTGGAAAAGAGCCAATGATTATAGTTTTTGGCGATACGCCAGGAAATATTTTAAAAAAAATAACCAGAATGGTATAAAATAATCTAATAAGACATAAAAAATATATCAACAGGATATTAGAATAAAAGACGAGAACCAATAATGAGTGATCCAATTATCAGAGAACTAAAAGAAGAAGACATCCATAACGGATTTCTCAAGTCACTGGATTCATTAACACTAGCTAGTGACATAGATAAAGCTAAAGCAGCGGAAGTATTTGAAAGAATTAATTCAAATCCAGATTACGTAATAGCAGTTGCAGAGCTGAAAGGGAAAATAGTAGGCACCACCACACTTTTCATCGAATCCAAATTTATCCACAAAGGAGGATTTGTTGGGCACATAGAGGATGTGTCAGTAGACAAGGATTTTCACGGTCAAAAAATAGGTCAAAAAATCATGGAGTATCTCTTAAAAATTTCAAAGAAACGAGGTTGTTACAAGACAATTTTAAATTGCACAGATGATGTAAAACCGTTTTATAAAAAACTGGGTTTCAGACAAGTAGCAAACGAGTTAAGAATAGATAACATTTAGAAAAATCGTTTTTTTGGACGCTTCTTTTTCTGTTTTGACAGATATGCACCAACAGCAATCACCACAGCAGACAAGACCATGAATACAATTGGTAGAAATTTAACAGTGTCTGTAAGATAGAGATCGTCAATTTTTTCTATCATCGAATAGCAAACTAACATTCCAACAAACAAGATTATACCTCCAACCACTATCAGTCCCCCTATTTGCCTTGAACCGTATTGTTTTGACATGATAAATGCGACAGCAGCTAATACCCCAGCAGGTGCAACACCAATTGAAACAAACTGAATTATTTTAGCATTAGCATCAAAGGATCGTGCAAATGCAAAATCTTCTTCGACTGTAAGCATAAAGTTGTAGACCGAGATCATTTCCCCAGCAAACATTGCAAACAAAGCAACGCTAGTTATCGCAAGCCACTTCTCAATTGCCATATTTCTAACAGATTTTAGTTGATAAATAAATCATTCAAAAAATCACAGAATGCCAACAAGGTTAGCTAGTTCTTTCCTAGAAGCGGCACCGAGTTTCTCAGCTGCCTGTTCAGGAGATACATCGTTTAAGAAAACACCGTATCCCCTTTCCAATCCGGACCAAGACTTGGTGATCGGATAAACTTCAATATGCCAATGAATTTGTCGGCTATTTTTCTTTTCAGGAGAAAGATGAAAAACTAAATTGTATGAAACGTTTTTGATGGTTTTTGACAAACCGCCCAATGTGGATCTTAGAATTAATGACAAATCATTGATTTCTTTTTGAGTGATTTTTGAGAAACGGGTAACATGTTTTTTTGGAGAAATCCAAAACTCATAAGGGTATGAAGGAGCCCAAGGACAATATGCAATGAAGCCTTCAGTTTGAAGAACTTGTCTAGGACCGCCAATCTCCTCATTGACGGTCTGACACACAGCACATACACCTTTTTCATTTAAAATCTTATGAGATGCTTCGGCTTCAGCTTCAATGACAGGCGGAATCGTAGAAAATGTCAAAAGATTAAGATGAGGATGAGGATTCGCATTGCCAGCTAATTCGCCATGGTCAGCATAAATGGAAACATATGTCACGCCTTTTTGCGTATAGAGCCATCGCAGTCTATCCTGGACCACAACCAGAACGTTTGACCATTGTTCAGTATCAATTGTTGCAAAAGTATCTTTTTCATTAGGAGACGCAACCACGATGTAGTGGTATCCATATGCAGGCTCACTGTAGAAAGGCTTGTCACTGTAAGAGTTTTCAGCATCTATTGAGACTATAGGGTTTTTACTTTCAAAAACCCTAATGGCCCAATCTTTGACAAAGTCTTCACCCTCATTATCCTGAAGACGTTGCAGCATTCCATCTTTTGCAACAAGTGACAATACAGAAGGATTCGTCATGGTTTCGTTGCCAGGGGCAAAAGGTGACTTTTTTGGATCAGTTACTTTGTCATCTTTTTTAGAGACAATCATAAAACGCTCAGAAACATAATCCTTGCGCATATCACCCATAATGGTTAATGATCGTGAATGTCTGTTAAAGTCTTTACTAATATTCGTTAGAAATTAAAATTGAAGAATTTGTAAAAATTAATTTTTATAAAATTAAGAAAATCACGGATTACGCAAAAATTATTCCGTCAATCAATGAATTTGTCGGATAGTTTATTTTTAACATTGACTTTGTTGTAAGACTTAAAACAGAGCGCCAGATCTGGATTAAACAGGGATTGTTTTGGATAATTCAGATATTCACATAGTCTATGTTCTTTTAGACGGAGTGGGAGATCTCCCACATCCGGATTTAGACGGAAAAACGCCACTAGAAGCTGCAAATACACCAACTTTAGATAAAATTGCCAGTAATGGAGTAATTGGTGAAGTGATTTCAGTCGGAAAGGGAATTGCTCCAGAATCAGATATTGCTGTTTTCAACATGTTAGGATACAAATTTGATCATGCAGACTATGCAGGCAGAGGAGTTATCGAGGCAATAGGGGTAGGAACTGATTTTAGAGATGGAGATTTGGCATTAAGAGGTAATTTTTCAACATTAAATGAAGAAGGTTCAATTGTCGACAGAAGGGCAGGCAGACAAATTGCAAAAGAAGATGCAGATGGAATCGCCAAAGAAATTGAAGCCAAGATAAAATTCTCAAATCCAAATACATCAGTAGTGGTTTCACCAACAATTGGGCACAGAGTTACGATAAGAATTAGAACAGATTCTCAAAAGTTGTCATCAAGGATTACCAATACAGACCCAGCATACAGCAATGTTGGAGGAATGGGAGTTGCAAAAAATGTCGGAGACGTTTTGAAAATTGAAAAATGCTTACCGATGGATGACACAGATGACTCCAAATTCACTGCAGACGTTGTAAATGAATTCTCAGAGCAATCAACAATGATAATGAAGAGCAGTGCAATTAACAAAAAACGCAGGGAGCAAAACCAGAAAGAGCTTAGCTGTATTTTGCTCAGGGATGCAGGAAACAAGTATCCAGATGTGCCTTCAATCAATGTAAAACATGCCATGCAATTTTCATGCATAGTTGACATGCCAGTAGAGCTTGGAATTTCAGACGTTCTGAAGATGAAAGCATTTGAAGCTGGAGGACTAACAGATTATGAAGAAAAAGCCAGAGTTGCTGCAAAGGCGATGGAAACCCAAAATGCAATTTATGTTCACCTTAAAGGACCAGATGAATTCGGTCATGACGGAGACGCCACAGGTAAAATGAAAAACATAGAGGAGATTGACCAAAGATTTTTCAAGACTCTAGTCGAAAATACAGATTCAAGCAAAGTTGCGATTATGATTTCAGCTGATCATTCAACCCCATGCATCAACAAAGGACACAGTGATGATCCAGTCCCAGTCGTGATTTCAGGAGATTTCATTAAAAATGATGGAACTACAAGGATGACAGAAGAACAAGCAAAGAAAGGCAGTGTAGGATTGCTTCAAGGTGCAGAAGTAGTATCAAAAGCCATAGAGTTAATCAAATCTCAAATCTAGTTAATTTTTTTGCCCGTTGCATTTCAATTGCTTTTGTCCTTATTCGATCAACATCAATCGAATGATACATCGAGGGGGAAGTACCTAATTTTTCCAATGCCCGACCAAGCATCCCAACCCCTATACTTTCTTCATTTGCCTGTTCATGAGCAAAGGCCACGGCCACCAAAATGATCCCTTGAACGAGTTCTTTTTCACGCCCATAACATTGATTCCAGACTCCTTCAAATGCCTCATGGCACTCCCAAAATCTTTCATTGTTATAAAAAAATATTCCATCTGTAAGCCCTTTTTCTTTTTCAATATGCTCCTCAAAGACGTGTCGTACATTGTCAACATCTCCAAGAGGAGATAATTTTTCAAGTAGTTTGTCCAAATCTTCTTTTTCTGCAGCTACATCAAATTCAGTAAATTTAGTGGCAACTCTTGCCAATCTGACCGAGACGTTATTCATGTCAGATACAAGATCCCTTGCATTGCGGGCAAGATCCCTACAGTTCTTTGGCAGATACCCCTCATTTTTAAAATGTAACAAATATCGTTCCATGAGATAGATTAAAGGGAATTTCTTAAATTTCTTCTGGAACTACAATCAAGGTTTATATGAAATATGCAGAGATTTTTGATACATGTCCATAATAGAGACACTTGCAGACGTCGACAACAGCTTTCTGTCCAGAAGGGAATTGACTTGTAATTTTGCAGGATTGGGAGGTAAACTGAAAAGCCTCGAAGCTGCAGACATGATAACAAAAGAGTTCAAACTGGACGGCAAATTTGTAATTCCAATGAGATTAAAGACTCATGTCGGTAAATCTCTAATTACAGGAACATTCTATGTTTATGAAGATGAAGGATTGGCAAAAAGACATGTCAATCCAACAATATTTTCAAGGCTAGAAAAATCCAAGGCAAAAATTGCCGAAGCAGAAGCAGCAGCAAAAGAGGCATCTGCAGAAGATACATCAACTGAAGATGTAGAAGCATCCAAAGAAGAGGAGAAATCCAAATAATGCCCGTAGAAAAGAAAGGCAACAAAGGATCTAGTCCCAACATAGCATCATACTACAAGATTGATGGCGATAAAGCATCAAGAACAAGAAGAGTTTGTTCAAGATGTGGAAAAGGCACCTTTATGGCGGAGCATAAAGACAGACGTACTTGCGGCAAGTGTGGACTAACAGAATTTATCCAGTGACTTTCAATTAGCTAAATTAATTTTGGAATATTGTTTTCTAACCAGTACGTGTCCTTAGCTTCTAATTAACAAATGTAAAGCAGTACATGAACAATTTTCTAAAAAATAATTTCATATGAAAAATAATTTTTAGAATCCTACAACATAAAAAAATTCTCCAAAACAGATATCAATTGTCAATCATCATTTGATGATCCATACTACACATGAATTCATATTGAAAAACATAGTTTCATTTCTTGCCCCCATACAATACCCAGTACAAATTTCCAATTATTGTGAATCAAACCAGATGTCAGGATATTTTCCAACGTACAAGTTTACCAAACAAGCAAAGTTTAGTTGAGATTTTTTTTAATAAAGCCTTTTTTTATGAATTTTCGAGCTTTTTTCTTCAAGATACTCCATTTTAGATATAAAGGCAGAATCAATCTTTATTTTGGAAAGAGATTCCGCAGATAATTTTACAGTATTCGCATCCAAAGAAACGTTTGATTTGGGAAGATTTCTATCAGCCCAAAATTTCATAACCTTGGTTTCAAGCTTAAAATCACGAAAGCCTGCAGGGAATTTTTTTGTGATATGATCTAGTAATGTTCTGTCTTTAAAGACTGCACGAGGTTCAAACAACCGGGTCTCATCACTGTAGACATTTTCAAACAAGTTACCCGAAAGTTCATCTGACAGCAACTCCATTTTAGATATTTTTCTCATCAGGTCTAGAAAATGTAAGAATTCATGGGCCAAAATCGCATGAATGGTGCCCTTTAGACCATAAGCAATCAGCGGGGCAGAAATTTGGACTACTACTTGAAACTTTTCTTCAAACAAAACAGGGATGGTTCGGGCAAACAAAACTCCAAACTCATATGAATTATTGCTAGGAGACGTCAATACCAGTGACGGTTCCACATAAGCTACAGGATATCGAATTCCGGACGCTTTTTCAATTCTGTTTATACCTGCAATAGCGATGGGAAATCGTTTCATTGTTAATTCAAAAACATCATCAGGAATAATTCCTTTAGAATGTGCATGTTTGAAACGGACTAGTGGATCCAATAGTACCCCTCGACGATTCTTAATGTAAAAAGGTTGATTAGATTAGGAACGTGACTTGCCGGCCTTTTTTATTTTACGCCTATTTGCAGTTTGATCAGCACGTCTCATATGTTTACCTTTTTTTCTTATTGGCATGACAATATTGGATATTTAGTGCTAGTAAATGTACCTATCGAGGGTACTTAGGGAAAATGTTTTACACTCATCATGACCAAAAGACCAGTGAATCAAGAACAGGTTAAAAAAAGAACAATTCAGTAATGAGGAATAGATGGAAAATCTTTATGGTAATTCAAAATAGGAGAACGCAGTAGCATGCAAAAAGACATCAATTATGGCCTTTGAGCATTTCTGCATCAGTCAGAATTCTACAAAAGATAAAATGATTAAAAGATACCAGGATTTGATTAATCAGACCACACTCTTGGATTAAACTGTCATTGCAGGTAACCTTTCATCATGATCAAATCCATAAATCAGGAATGAAAGATTAGTTGCTTATCCGTCATTGATTTCTATATCTACTTTTTTCTTTTTGGGATATTGGCATCACCGTATCATTATTCTCATTAATGACTAGTGTCGGATCAATTCCATCTTTGGTTACAATAATTTTGGAATTGTTCTTCAATGATTCTTCTGTGACTTGGAGTTTTTTCAAAATTTGTGCGTTCTCTATAAAGAATTCATTTGCAGCTTTGTTTACAAGTTCAATGGCTTTTGCTTCTCCCTCTGCAATTAATTCTTGAGATTCTTTTTTCCCTCTTGCTTCAAGTATCATTGCCTCTCTTCTTCCCTCGGCCATTTTGATATTGGCTTTTTTCTCCCCATCTGCTTTTGTTTCTGTTGCAATAGCAAAGTTGACTGCACTTTGTTTGTCGTTTTCTGCCTTGATGACCATGTTCATCGTATCTTGGACATCTGGAGGAGGAGTAATTTCTTTAACTTCTACTCTGACGATTCTAATCCCCCATTTTTCAGCCTCTACACTCATCGAATCAAAAACTGCCTGATTCAATGATGTACGATCAGAATTTACAACCTTAAACTCCCTATCACCTATTATGCTTCTAAGAGTTGTTTTTGCTAACTGTACAATCTGATATTCATAATCATTTACAGAGTAAAGTGATTTCTTTAGACTTATTTCATCTTCGCCCACTTTGTAATAAATTTGTGCATCTACAGAACAATTCAGATTATCTTTTGTGATGACAAATTGTTTCTCAACGTCTACCAAAGTATCAGTAATATTTACAGAAAATAATCTTTGGATGATCGGAACTACAAAAATAATTCCTGATTTTTTAAACGATGAAAATTTTCCCAGCGTTTCTACCGCCGCTCTGTGTGTGGGTCTGATAATTTTTAATCCTGATAAGATCACAATTATTCCAATAATTGCTACAACAATCAAAATGATCAGAGGTGTTTCCATGCCAAATTGAACCCCGATTTTGATTTAAAATGTCTTTACTTTCCCTACTTTACAATCTTTATTGAAATTTATCATTTAACACTCCCATTTTTCTTTCTCGATTCTATCACTATCCAGACTGCAAAAAGCAATCCCGAAACGGATACAACAATAGCAATTACAAGATTCATTTCATTATTTCCCATGTAGATAGCATTCAGAGCACCAATCACTGCTGCAACTGAAATTGCAATAACGATGTACATTGTAGTTTTTATCGCCAATATTCCAACTTTCCTACGGTAGCACAATATACTAATTTCTTATGGACCAACTGTCCCATAATGAACAGTTTACATTGGATTGGATATTTTTGTCCTTTACCTTGTTGATTTCTTTGTAGAACAGACGACTAGATTCATTTCAGAGAACAGAAATAACGGTGCAACGTATACATTTACACTAGTAGGTTTTACCTTCTGTTTCAAATTCTGGATAAATAATTTAACCAGATCCGTACTCTTGCCAGAATTAAATTTGGCGAGAGGCTCAAAGTCTTCCACGTGTGAAATTTTCTTCTTTTCAAACAGGTAGATCATGAATTTTTCAGGCCGTATTTGTATGATCTTCAAAATGCATCTGTCTTGATGACATCATAGAAATTGGCATAATGCTAATTTTCCCAAGACAATTCCATGCCCTTTACAGGTCTTTTTTACTGCAAACCACACAATATAGATACAACCAGTTAATTATAAAGTGCCATATTTGGCATAATTAATTATTATCATTACACCTCAATATCTAAAAAATCAAATTCTTGGCACGTGCATCGAACATCAAGGATTTTAGAAATTCCAGGAACTACATCATCACCACTTACAAATTTCTTAATAGGCAAGCCACCCTCAGCCCTCATCACCAAAGTGAACATGTTTTTAGAATTTTTCTTATATTTAATCTCAAAGATTTTTTTCTCAGAACGTTTTCCAGAATTATCATAAACAACCACAGGATTGTTTGGAATATTTTTTAGTTTTTTCAAATCTCCTGTATTGATTTCAGTCTCCGTGGAAATTCTTACAGATAAAAAAGAATTGAATCTAACTGGTTTTTTTGGAGAACCATTGACAAAATTAAGATGGTTGATTTTTAGAGAATCAAGATCAATAGTAGACAATCTGAGATTTCGTTTAAACGGGTTTTGGATCTTAACAAAAAATGGCCGTCCAGTTCCCAGCACTAGACTAGACTTATCCTCACCTCCAATCCAAGTGAATTTAGCTAGGGTTCCACCAATTTTTGCAAAAAGGAACTTGGAAATCAAACCCTCAACACTGTCAAATTCTGAAATCCCATGAAAGTTACAAGTTCTGCATCCTTTTCCAAAACAATTCTCACATGATTTTTGCTTTTGCGGCAATCCCCTCAAAGTTTTAACATATCGGCCTGAAAATGTGATAGATTTTGAACGTAGTTGACACAATTCATCTTTCAGGTTTAATGTAAAAGTTATTTCAGGATCAAGATGATCAACCAGTTTTTTGGTTTTCTTTGAAAAAGATATCCCCAATTCTTTTGTAACATCAGTCTTTATGCTATCAATTCCCCTTAGTTTGAATTGAGAGCGAATTCTATCATCCCTGTCAACAATAGACGGCTTGATCATTGCACCCACACTGAACGATGTATACGAATAGTTTGATGAAGAATCAACCATTAATTTTAAAAAATGTTTCAAATTATCAAACAAGTTTTTACAGATATAGCATTTAGCTGACGAGTGTTGACCTTTGTTTAATTTTTTTCCAAGGAGTTTGTTGGACGACAAACCCAATTGTTTGGAAAACAGCCTACCCAGGCAGTGATCACACAGACCATATTTTCTCAGAATTTCATTTGCCATAGGGATGACTGTTTGATAATTAGACATGCTTGAATGAAATTCGTTACTGAGACTATCCTAATCCCATTTTTCTAAGAGTGCCCTGCATTTGACGCCCTTTAGAGGCCTTCATCATATTCTTAGAGTTTTTGTAATTTTTTACAAGTTCTTTAACTTCACCTTCAGGCCAGCCAGAACCGCGAGAGATTCTTTTGATTCTTGAAGAGTTTAACAAGTCAGGATCAGCTTTTTCATCTTTAGTCATGCTTTGAATGATGTATCGCCATTTTGAAACTCTGCCCTCCATTTGATCCACTTGATCATTTTTGACCATCCCAGAAAGCCCAGGCATACTATCAAGAAGTCCCTGCAGAGAACCGACTTTTGTCATCTCCTCTAGCTGATAAAAAAAATCATCCATGTTCATCTTTCCACTGGAAATTCTCTTCATCCTGACATCATCACCCTCATTTTCCAGTCGCTTAGCCAAGTCCAATACAGCTTGAATATCGCCCATTCCAAGTAATCGTCCGACAAACCGTGTGGGGGAAAATTTTTCTAAATCATCAATTCGTTCACCAGTACCAATGTACATTATTTGTGCTCCAGTAGCTGCAGACGCTGCAAGTGCACCGCCACCTTTTGCAGAACTGTCCAGTTTTGTAATAATTATGCCTCCAACTGGAATGGTTTTATGAAATGCCTCAGCCTGACTGAAACATTGTTGACCAATTGTTCCATCAATTACAAGTAATGCCAAATCAGGATCCGCAGCTTTGTTAATTCTTGTCATTTCCTCAAGCAAGTCTTGTTCTTCTTTATGACGACCTGCAGTATCTATCAAGATGACTTCCAATGGCTGACCTGCAAAATGCTTCAACCCATTTTTTACAATGTTGGGAGAATCCTTGTTATTTTCTTCACCGTAGACTTCCACGTTGGATTTCTCACACATAGTTTTAAGCTGAACCAGTGCACCAGGTCGATATGTGTCTGCACCTACAACACCAACTTTGTATCCTTGACGAGTCAAAAATTTGGCAAGTTTTGACGCAACGGTTGTTTTCCCACTACCTTGAATTCCAAGTAAGATTATTTTGTTTTGTTTTCCAGGTTTAAAGTCAAACTCAGATTCATTTCCAAGTAGTTTTGAAAGTTCATCATATAGGATCTTAACTATGTGATCCTTACGCGAAAGACCTGGAGGAGGCGTCTCATTTAATGCACGCTCTTCCAGATGCTTCGTAATTTCAAGAACCAACCGTACATTGACGTCAGATTGCAATAACGCCCTTTGTACATTTTTAGATAATTCCTTGATGAGTTCTTCATCTATGCCTGAAGATTTGACAATTTTTTTGATTGCATCACCCAGACTAGCCTTTAGACCATCAAGCATTATAATTTAATTTTGCATCCACTATTTCAAACCTTCCTCTGTACCCGTCCCAATTTTTTTTAGACTGTATAATTTTAATCGGCTTTGTAAATAGAGGGCAATTAATTACGAATGTTTCAGCCTCCCCACCTTCAAAATTTAAATTAAATCCAAATTTTTTGGACAGTTTGTGTAACACATCGAGGTCAGATCCGGAGATCAATTTTCCCAGCCACGAACCATCCAAACCTCCAGAAGAAACAGTTGTCATAATGAAATCAAAGTTTGAGTCAAGTAAATTATTCATGTATTGTCGCGAGTCAGTTCCCCATAAAGGCGCAAACAGAATCAAATTCAATTCAGAACACAAAGTCTCAAACATATCTTTTTGAAAATTACTTTGAATCCCGCCATGAACCACCCCTTCAATACCAAATTGCTTTTTTGCCTTTTGCAACAGCATTTTCAATGCAGACAATTCCACATCCACATCATCAAAACCAGAAAAAGTTGACAGTTGTGGAATTTTCATAGATTCAGATTGTAACGCGGTCCATTGCATATTTGGATGATGCAGCAGATGACTTTCATCAGAATTCGGAAAAACACTCAAGAGACATACAACATCATGTCCCTGATTTTGTACTTCATAGATGGCAAAAGTACTATCCTTGCCACCTGAAAAGAGAGAAGCTAGGTTCATGATCTAAAACATAACCAATTTAACAAATTTTAAAAAATAAATTGAGATAAAGATGCTTCAATACTCATAATCATCATCATAAATCAGATGGCTTTTCCGCTCATCATCAGCATCCATGCTAGTTCTTAACACGCATGATTTTAGTTTTATCCATAACTACCCAATACTCAACATTTTGTCCATTTTCTAATTTGCCTTTAACTTCATCGTCAATCATACCAACATCCAAAGTTTCAAACGTTTCAGAATCCATTATTTGTATCACATCGCCATTGATAGAAATTATTTGGCCAACTTTTTTGTTGATCATTGGAATGTGAATTTGCATGCTGACCGGACCTACATGAGGTCTTTTTTGACCATCAAAAATTCCTTCACCTACAATTCTTGCCTTTGCTGCACCGTGCTTTCCAGGCTTTGATGTATCATATTCTACAATTCTACATGGCTCGCCACCAGGTTGATCAGAATGGGGTAACAGAATGTACGATCCTATTTTCAAGGAACCAAGATCAGAAGGTTTACTCATGAAAAATGGTTTTTGCTCGAATATTTAACGTTTACACACGCAATGTAAATAGAAAATAAACAGGACATAGACGAATTTTTTAAAATGTTTCTTGCAGAATATGGATTTTTGAATTATATTTATCGTTGATTTGAATTTTTGAAAACATCAACAACATAGGACAAACAACTCGAGGGCACATCAGCAAATACGTAAACTGCAAGATACGAAAAAATATTTTTCTATTTTAGATTATCTAAAACTGAAAAATTTAATAAATTAGTCATTACCAATCCTTTCCGATTTATATCACGTCTTGTTTGATCACAGTATTTCTTGAGGCTTTGATAGCTCTTTTGACTTGCAACTTCGATTACCACTATGTTTGCAGAGTACGGAAACGTGAATTTGGCAGGAGTCAGGCAAAATGTTTTCATATTACCCATCCATGCAATCTCAATTTTATCTCTTTTTAACAAAAGATTTGCAATTTGTTGCAAGTCTTCGCCGTCATCAACATCTTCCAAATAATACACTGAAACAAAATTTGTCTCACCTTGAACTTCTCGTTGAAATAGATCATCATCAACATTAAACATGAAAGATGTTTTGTCTTGATTAAAAGTGTCAAGATCTTTAGACATTTGCGTACTATCTTTGAATTTTGCTAAAAGATAATGATTCGTAGAATCAGAAAAATACGGAATACTTTCACTTGAAAATGTACCAGTAACAAAAAATAATTTTTTAATATTATCTGAATTAACCAAATAATCCCTAAGATTAACAGATTTATCAGTATGAAGATACGGCACACAAACATATCCAGAATAAGACATTGACAATTCAGGCGATGACAATTCAGGCGATGACAATTCAGGCGATGACAATTCAGGCGATGACAATTCAGGCGATGACAATTCAGGCAATGACAATTCAGGCAATAAAACTAAAAAAAATGCCCGGATATTTATGCATTGAAAATGGTCACAGCGATAATCACAAGTCATCTACGATGGTTTTTTAGTAGCAAAATGTTTTGTTTTTTTGTCCCAAGCTAGCTCAGCCTGGTAGAGCTCCCGGCTGTAGTTGTTGGCTTTAGATGGCTGACGAAAAAACAGCAAATCAGGCATACAGAAACCGGGTTGTCGATGGTTCAATTCCGTCGCTTGGGACCACAAATTTTTACACAAAAACAATTTAAAAATAATAAAAAGATAGACTAGTTTAAGAAAATCAAAGATGAAATCTTAAATAAGAAATTGTTGCCTATTCTGATTTTTTAACTTTTTGAGCTGCTGGTCCTTTTTGACCTTCGCCCACTTCAAACTCGACTTTATCGCCTTCGTTGATGAATCCGTCAACATCTGATTTATGAACAAACAGATCGTCTCCACCTTCTCTCTCGATAAAACCAAAGCCCTTAGTACGGTTAAACCATTTTACGGTGCCTTGTTCCATTTCACTTTCACACTAACAACTCACTATATTAACTAAAGCAATTAACGTTATGAGAATTTAAAAGGAAAAAAATCAAAAATCCCTAGTAATGTGATCATTATCTTTTAACCATTGGACTTGAGGAAGCGTAAATCGCCAAACAATATCACCGCGTTCATTTTCCTTAAAATCCCAAGGTGCAATTATCACAATATCATTATCTCTAATCCAAACTCTTCTTTTCAATTTTCCTCTAATTCGCCCCCTTCTAGTTACATTATCAGCACACTTTATCATTACATTTTCACCGCCCATCATTTTCAATACACGACCAAATAATTCTCCCTCTTCAGGTAATCGAATTTCTTTAAGTGCACTTTCATTTTTTACTTGGCGCTTACCCATAGGGCTTTTTTCCATAATGCGCATATAACTGGTAGGGTTTTTTAAAAATGGAGATTAATAGAAAATATCATACATGAAGGTTTGAATTCACAATTATGGGAAAAAATGTGGAATTTGAGTGCATAAATGATTGTTCCCAGTGTTGTATTGAAAGAGAGTATTATCCAAGTAAAAAATTTGGCAAAATAGGAGTACTGATACTCCCAGAAGAAAAAGAAAGGATTGAAAAATTGGCAGAAAAGAAAGGATTGAAGATTAAAATTTTACCAAGAATAGGTATTTCTAAAGAAAAAACTTCCTCACCTGAAAAAATTTTAGCCTATCAATTAATGGGATCTGAAAAAAATGGGAATACTTGTCCATTTCTAGACACAAGCGGCATTGACAAGTCACCGCATGGGGGATTTCCATGTAAAATTTACAAAGAAAGACCACTCGCATGTATGGCATATCCATTAATTGAATCAGAACCCATCATACTTGATCAAAAATGTAAGTTTTGCAAAGAACATGGAAATACAGATCAAAACCTAAATTCTGAAATTGAATCACTTCTAAAAATTAAAGCAAAAATGACTCCAGATGCAACACTTGTTTGGAGATTTGCCACGAATGTAGGCGAACCAGAAGATCAGAAATTCATGGAATCCGGATGGATTTTGGAGGATTGGAATCAATGAAACACGTCATCATTAACCCCAGAAAGAAATCCAGATTTTGCAATGGCCGTTGATTGTTAATTTAATCAAATATCAGATTTTTGAATACCTTCAAACACGCTAGTCTTACGAATTGATTTTGAGATAAATTTTCATCGAGTTTTTCATTAATTGGATAAAATGTAGAAAATACAATTTAAAATGTTTCAATGACATATGAACTCAATCAGTTAAGAAATAAGATCGGAATAGATACGAGCCGTTTATTTTTGATATAGAAAAACAAGACTTCAAAGTGAATTTTTGGAATTTGACAAGACCTAATTTTTTGGCAATTAGATTACACAGAAGAAAATAAGATTATGGATTTATTACAGCACGGCCAATTATTTTTCTTGCTTTAAGATCTTCAAGAGCAGTGTTGGCATCATCAAGAGAATATCTCTTAGAAATTACCGGATTAATGACATCTTTTCTTGCAAGGGCAAGCAACTCAACCATATCATCATAGTTTCCAGTATATGCACCTTGAATTACAATTGATTTTAACGGAATCGTTACAAGGGACAATTCAAATGAACCGCCAAACAAACCGACAAGAACAAGATTACCCCTCTTTCGAAGAACCGCAAAGTCAAGTTTTGCGGTAGGTGGGGCATTTACAAAGTCCACAACACTATCTGCACCCTTATCATTACAAATAGACATAATTTTTTGGGTTGTTTCAGGATCTTTAGAATTAATTGTGTAATCAGCACCCATTTCCTTTGCAATTTTCAGTTTTTCATCATCCAAATCAACACAAATAATTTTAGCATCAGTAATGGCGTTCGCAAGCTGCACTCCCATCAATCCCAAACCACCGGCACCAACAATCACAAGGAATTCTGGAGAATTTTGATTGGCTTTTTTGATCGCAGTATATGCAGTAAGTCCTGAACAAGCAAGAGAGGTAGCAACATCTGGATCTACACCATCAAGTTTTGCCAAATACTTGGAATTTGGAATTAAAGCATAGTTAGCATAACCTCCATCCTGAAAAACACCCATAGATCTGGGAGCATCACAAAGATTTTCATTTCCTATTTTGCATGCAGGGCATTCTCCACATCCAATCCAAGGAAAAACTAAAACATCATCTCCTTTTGAAATATCAGATACAGCATCCCCCACATTTTCAACAGTACCGACAATTTCATGTCCAGGAGTAACAGGATATTTCACCCCTCTGTCGGTGACTTTCATAAATTTGCCATCACCTAAATCATAACCACCTTCCCACAAGTGCAAATCACTGTGACAAACACCTACAGATTTCACTTTAACTAATACCTGGAGACCTTGAGGTGTAGGAGTCTCAGATTCAGATAATGTAAGAGGCTCATTTGGTGCAGTAATCCGAGACGATTTCATAATCTAGTTTTTCAAATTAACAATATAAGAGTTGACTGGAAATGAGAAAAAAGTAGAGTCAATAGATATTATTAAGCAAACAGTGAATCATGATGTGAGTGAAGGCCAAACTCCAGACAGTATTTCTCAAGAACCGATAAACATTCTATTTAGCCCGTCATCAGTAATTAAGAAAGATGTTTGGGAGATTGACCTTATTCAAATTTTAAATCTACTGAAGAAAATTCTTGAAAAAACGGGCAAAAAAGATCTAAAAGTAGCAGGAATGGCAGCATTGTCTTCATCATTAATCTATAGAATGAAGGTTGAGAGTATTTTTGCATTACAAAAAGCGGCGATGGAAAAAAAGCCAATGCATCAAAGAACAGACATAGACATCGAGATCATTGACATTCCATACAGACATGAATCCACATACCCAGTTTCGTTAGATGATTTGTTAGGCCTATTGCAGAATCTTATTGGCACCATTGCAAATCCCCAGTCAAGACGAAATAAGCAGTTACAGATAGAACCGATTGAGGCACCAAATTTTCAGGAATTTTTTATTTCACTTGAAAATATAATTGGCAAATATGAAGATTTGATTATGAAAAAAATTGCAAATGCAGGATTTGGATTATTACAGGACATCATATCTGATCTAGATCAGGTGGATTCAATCAGATGTTTCTTTGCAGCGTTATTTTTGGCAAGAGATCAAAAAGTGGACTTGGAGCAGGTTGAGGATGACATCAAAATAATAGTGATAAAAGAAGAGTTAACAAATTGATCAGAAATGAAGATAATACCCAGTCAACAGCAATCTAGAGGAAGCACATTAGTTGGCTAAAATAAATAATTTGGACGAGGCAACGGCAAGAATTGAAGCTGCATTGTATTCATCAGGCAGGCCACTAAGAATAGAGAGCATAGTAAGGGCATCAGGTACCGAATCAAGAACCAAGACATTGGAATTACTTGGAAGCGTTATGAAAAAAACAAAAACTGCGTTTAAAGCATTAGAAATAGTAAAACTTCCAGATGAATCATATGTCATGCAATTAAAACCAGAATACAGTTCCACAGTCAAAAGATATGCTTCAAAACCAGTTCTACCAAACGCCACTCTGAAGACATTGTCATATATTGCATACATGCAACCGATCTCTTCAAAGCAGCTTGTTGAGACAAGGGGCTCGGGCGTATACTCACATCTAAAAGAGCTACGACAATTAGATTACATTAGCCATCAAAATGTTGGAAGATTAAAAATATACACGACAACTGAGAAATTCCAAAAATATTTCGGCATACAAGGCGATGTGGAAGATCTAAAACAAAGACTATTTTCCAAAGTTAGAAAAACAGCAAGTGCCAAACAAACTGCTAATGCATCTAAATTATTACAAAACTAAACAACAAAGAGGGTTTTACTTGTGACTGACTTTTGCGTTTTGTATAAATTAGAGTGATTCAGAATGATTCTGTGAGAAAATCAGTAGAGAATTTAGCAACAAGCAAGATTACAGGTGGAAGAAGAATCCCACTCAGAACTAGAAGAAAGTATGAAACTGACAGATATCCAAATGAGCCAGTTAACGGCCCTCAGATTACGATTACCAGAAGAGTTCGTGGAAACAATTACAAAACAGCTCTAAAGTCAATTGACTTTGTTAATTTGGCAACAGATGAAAGTAAAGTTAAGAAATCAAAAATTATCAAAGTATTAGAAAATGCTACAAATAATGATTATAAAAGACGAGGCATAATTACAAAAGGCGCAATTCTTGAAACACAAGAAGGCAAGTGCAGAGTAATTTCAAAACCAGGACAAAACGGCATAGTTAACGCAATTTTACTAAAGGAGTAAAATGAAAGATTACGAGCACATCGTAATCTGGTTGGATTATTTCAACAAGAACTTAAAAAAATCCAAGGGTAGAAAATTAGGATTACAAAAAAGCATTTTTGATCCTTCACTAAAAGAACTACTTGACGCCACAAAAGCCGCAGGTTATGAAATTACAGAGTCAGATGACAAAGTCAGATTTCCCAAAAGACCGTTTGTCAGATCTGGATACGTCATAGTTCCAAAAGGATCATCCAAGACTGAAATTCTCAATAAAATTTCAGAGAAATTAGTGCTAAAAAGATCCAAACAGACAAAATAAAATCAAATCTAGCTCCTAGCTAAAGTAAAGTTGACAGGAGTCTATGATAAGAATACATTGTTTAACATTGTAATTGCAGGAGGTAGGCGAAATAATGCACCTAGCCGGTAGTGGCAGGGTAATCATTCAACTATCAAAAGAATTAGTTGAAGGACAGATACTCTGTGACGAAAAGGGAACTAGAGTTGCAAAAGTAAATGAAATGATAGGTCCAACAAGTAGACCGTTTGCATCAGCAACGCCATTAACAAATAACATCAAAAAATATATCGGCAAAAGCGTTTTCGCATCAGAAGAAACCTCCACCAATAGACCAAAAAAATTTAGGAGAAAAAAATAATGAACATACTAGAAAAACAAAACTGTCCTGAATGTAAATCCACACTAGTGGACGACATACAGAACGGTGAAATAATTTGCTCTGGTTGCGGCGTTGTCGTTGACGATCAGATTGCAAATTGCGGTCCAGAAACAATAAGCTCAAATTTTGAAGACAAGATGAAGCTTGCAAGAGCAACCGGACAGACAACATATTCCCAACACGATTTGGGAATAACAACTGAGATTTCAATCAGTGCAAAGGACTTTAGTGGAAAAACAATAAACCATGAAGTTGCAAATCAAATGCACAATCTCAGAAAATGGCAACAGCGAGTGCGAGTTTCCTCACCAAAAGAGCGAAGGCTGGCAAATGTTTTAACCAAAATGGGTGAAACATGCGACGGTCTCAATCTTTCAAAAAATGTATTGGAAACTGCTTCCATGATATACAGAAATTTGGATGATCATGTGGATGTAAAAGGAAAATCAGTAGTTAGCATTACAGCAGCTACAATTTACATGGCATGCAAACAATGTGACGTGGTAAGATCGTTAGAAGAAATCTGTCGAGGAATTTGTCCGGCAAAAGACGTAAAAACAAAAACAAAACTTGCAGCAAGATACTATAGAACCATGGTGATGGAAATGGGACAAATACACGCTCCAATCTTAACCATGGACAAATACATCTCAAAGATAGCAAACGTGACGCAAACTGAGGTCAGAGTTGAAAGACTAGCCCTGGAAATTGCAGAGAAAACCAAAGACAGCAACATTGCGGATGGAAAAGCTCCAAACGGAATTGCTGCAGCATATCTGTACGTAGCATCTGTCCTTCTCGGACAGAACATACTACAAAGAGACGTTTCTAATGTTGCAGGAGTCACAGAAGTCACTATCAGAAATAGATGTAAAGAGATCCTAACATCCTACAAACTCAAAATTACTTTAAGACCATCTCTGGCCAACTAACCACAACCCCCTTTTTTCATTTTATTATCTAAAAATCTCATTAGGATTAGCTAAATTTCGTCGCTATTATATAGAGAAACAAAATTAATGGCAATATGGCAGTATTAGAAATTAAAGATCTACACGTATCAAGAGAAGGCAAAGAAATTCTTAAAGGCGTCAATTTAAAAACAGGTCCCGGAGAAGTACATGCCATTATGGGACCAAACGGTTCAGGAAAAAGTACATTAGCATATACATTACTTGCACATCCAAAATATGAGATAACCAAAGGCGATATTTTGTTAAATGGAGAGAGCATATTGGAACTATCAGCAGATGAAAGAGCAAAAAAAGGATTATTCTTAGGGTTTCAATATCCAACAGAAGTTTCAGGAGTAGGGTTTTCTCATTTTCTCAGAACAGCATATAATTCTCTAAGTAAGGCACTTGAGGGAGACAATAGGGAAGTCTTCATCACAGTAAGAGAATTTCAGAAATACCTTAAAGAGAATCTAGAAAAAGTAGGATTGAAAGAAGAATTCCTCTCAAGATATCTAAATGAAGGATTTTCAGGAGGGGAGAAAAAGCGCGCCGAGGTATTACAAATGGCAGTACTGAAACCAAAGGTTTCAATTTTAGATGAACCAGATTCTGGATTAGACATTGATGCAGTTCAAGCAGTGGCACAAGCAATCAGTAAAGTTGCAGATAAAGATGCAACAATCATAATCATTACCCACTATGCCAGAATTTTAAAATTCTTAGATAAATTAGACTTTGTTCACGTATTTGCCAGAGGTCAAGTATTGAAAACAGGCGATGCTTCACTTGCAGACAAACTTGAAGCAGAAGGTTATGATTGGGCATTAAAACAATCAGCCTAATCAATTCCAACCAAAGCACATTCAAAAAAGCGTTGATTTACAAAGTTCATGTTGAATTTTCCAAAGAAATTTTAGAAATAATTAATTATGAAATTACAATTGGAATAAAATCAAAGCCGATTAAAGGGGAGGCGAACAAAGAAATCATTAAAAAAATTGCAAAACATTTCAGAATATCAACCACATGTGTACAAATAAAATCTGGACATAAATCGTCAGAAAAAATTATCGAGATTTCGCAATAGAGAATCTAGTTTTTGTTTAAATAGGGTTTCAAAATTGAGATGAATGTGTCGGAAGAGAATAATCAATATTATTTCAACTTCTCATTTTTCAAGGTTGATCCTAAATGGAGATGGATGGCAGACCTAGCTAAGGAAGAATCTGCAAAAGAAGTTGAAAATATAATGAACAATTCAGGAATCATGTATAGAACATATTCAAATTTAGGATTAAGGGACGATACAGATTTTCTATTTTGGTTTGCAGCCAAAACAGTTGAAGAAATTCAGTCAGTCATTGAGAAATTGTACAAAACAGTTTTTGGAAAGTACATAATTCCATCAATGACATATTTGTCATGTACAAGACCTTCTCTTTATGTACAAGAACAAAAGGCACACGGATTTCTTACAGGAAATGATCCAAAAAAACACGTCATAGTTTATCCATTTACAAAAACAAGGGAATGGTATTTACTCCCTAAAGAAAAACGTCAGGAAATCATGGATGAACATATCACAGTAAGTAAAAAATACCCACAGATTATTCTCAACACCACGTACTCATTTGGAATACATGATGAAGATTTCATGTTAGCATTTGAAGTAGACGATATCAAAGATTTTCAAGATCTAATCATGGATTTACGAGAAACTCAAGTCTCCACATATGTAAAAAATGACATTCCGATGATTGTATGTGTCAAAAAAGACTTAGTTCCACTGATTTCCAGCCTAGGATAGGATTTAAAGTTAGAAAACATTTTTGATGAAGACATTCCCAAGATACCAAATATCAGTAATGCAAATATCGGATAAACATAAATGATGAAATTTAGGTTCAAAAAATAGTTTTGAAGTACAATAAACTAGGTAAAACAGATATCAAAATATCAGAAGTAGGGTTTGGAGCATGGGCAATTGCTCTTGATTGGTGGGGCAAAAAAATTGAAGAGGATGAAGCAAAAAGAATGCTCAAAAAAGCATACGATGTAGGAATTAATTTCTTTGAAACAGGTGACTTGTACGGTAAAGGATTAAGTGAAAAATTAATTGGAGAAGTCTTCAAAGATATGAGAGACGAGGTTGTTATTTCAACAAAATATGGTTATGATTTTAGAAATGTGGAACAAATAGGACACAAGGAACTTCCACAAAAATTTGATGAAGACTATACCAGAATGGCATTAAGAAACAGTTTAGAAAGACTGCAAACAGATCATCTTGACATGTATGGAGTGCACAATCCAAAACTCAAAGACGTAAGAGACGATTCAATATTCAAACTACTTGACGGCTTTATCAAAGATGGTTCAATCAAAACATATCAAATTGCCCTAGGTCCAGCCATAGGATGGACACAAGAAGGATTAGAGGCGATGGATAAGCCAAATCTCAGTGCAGTTCAAACAGTTTACAATATTTTAGAACAAACGCCAGGAAACGAATTGATGAGGAAAGCTGAAGAAAAAGACGTAGGAATATTAGTTCGAGTTCCAGAAGCATCAGGAATTCTAACAGGTAAAGTTAACGCAGATACAAAATTTGATGACAATGATCATAGATCAGTTAGAAAAAGAGAATGGCTCAAAGCATCATTAGAAAAAGTTGAACAGTTCAGACCAATTGCAGACAGAAACGGTTTAAACATTACAGAATTTGCAATGAAATTTATGATGACAAAGAAAGGATTTGCAACTGTACTTCCAACAATGATTAGTGAAGAGGAGATTGTAAATTATGCTCAAATGTCAGATGGAAAATATATTTCAGATTCAGATATGAAAGAAGTTGAGGAATTGTACAGATCTTGGCCTTCATACGAATTAAAAGTAACACCACAAGCAAGTTAATTTGTAAATGAACAGACCCATAGATTCAGAAAAAACCATTGAAGTTATTGAAAGAATGAAACTAGCCAGAATTGGCAAATATAAAAAATGGGAATCCATACTTAAAAAGATCAAAAAAGATCAGGAATTAAACCCTCAAGAATTAGAATATTATTCAAATATAACAAGAATTTACAAAAATTCAAACATCACTCCCAGAAGCAAGGCATACCACACTAAATTATCAGAACTGGACGAAAAACAACCATGTAAAGAATGCGGAAAGGATTCCACATACTATTGCAACATGAATGATCAGTACTTTTGTACAATACATGTCGTAGGACATGATAAAAATGAGATCTAAGAGGCTGAAAGCGTTTCTTCCAAACTAAATGAATTCTCTACAAAGTATTCGACACGTGTTTTTTTGAATTCACGAGAACTGAAAAGAATACTGTATTCGTCCACATTAATTTGTCCTTGGATTGTTTTTGCCACTTCATATGCCTCATCATGAGTTTTACAATGAATCATGGAAAAAACATTGTAAGGCCAATCAGCGTATGTAGGTCTCTCATAACAATGACTTACCTGTGGAAATGAGCCCAATGTTTCCCCAACTTGTTTAATTCGATCTTCTGGAACTTTCCATACAATCATACCATTTGCAGTAAATCCAACTTGTCGATGTCGCAAGATAGCAGCAAATCTTCGCATGACTCCAATATCTTCATAGTGTTTCAATTTTTCAAATAATTCATTTTCAGACATTCCAAGATTCTTTGCTGCAAGGACAAAAGGTTCATCAACAATATCCATGTCTTTTTGTAATTCACGGATAAAATCTTTGTCTTCTTCAGTAGGAATGAATTCAATATTCTTAATTTCTTTTTTCTCCTCACTGGGAGCAATATCGTGCTTCTTGTCATCTACCAGGTCAAGTTTAACACCAATTTTGAATAATTGTAATGTTGGAAGCATTCTTACTTTTTTAATTCCCTTTAAGACATTAAATTTTTCAAGCTCTACCTTCAAATCAGCACCAGGAGGAACAGCTAAAGTAAACCAAAGGTTGAATTGGTGATCTCGCTCATAATTGTGACTTACGCCAGGATGACGATTAATTTGACTTGCAACATAATCTAATTTATCAGATTCAATTTCCATGGCAACCAGAGAACTAGTATATCCCAGTTTTCTAGTATCAAAAATTGCACTTAGTTGTCTTAGAACACCAATTTTTTTTAACTCGTTTAGTCGTCCCTTGATAGTTTCAGGAGTAGTATTGAATTTTTTAGCAATTGCATCAAAAGGTCTTGTTACCAAAGGAAAAGTCCATTGAATCTCATTTAGAAGTTCTTTGTCAGATTCATCCATAGAAGTCAATAAGTCAGTGATTTGGACATTCAATTAAAAATGTAGCTTGGATTTCACGCTCTGAATTCTAATACATAAATAGAAACTGAAATGCCTTTGATCGATGATAGTTGATCTAAATCTCCAAAATAAAAAAATCATCATTGTAGGAGGAGGAAATGAGGCACAAAAGAGAATCAATTCATTACTCAAACAAAAATGTGACATCACCATAATCACAGATTCAATAAATTCACAGATAACCAAACTAACAAAAACTAAAAAAATCAAAGTGATAAAACAAAAAATTACAGATACAAAATTCATTATAAAATTAAAACCTGATTTGATCATCACAACTACAAATGATAGAAACATGAATCAGAAAATTATAAACACTTCAAAAAAGAAAGGCATTACAGTATACAGCTCAGACAATCCCGAAGATAGTGACTTTTCCAATCCTGCAATCATAGATATTGAAAATATTATACAAATTGCAATTTTTACAAGTGGTAAAAGTCCAGCAATGTCAAAAAAACTCAAAGACAGATCAGAGAAACTATTCAAGAAAATCATCACTAAAGAAGATATTGCTCAAATAAAAATTCAAAAAATTGCAAGGAAGATAGCTAAAGACACCATACCAACTCAAGAACAAAGAAAAACATATCTTCACAGCGTCATTAATGATAACGAGATTGATCAGTTAATAAAAGACGGTCAGATAAAAGAGGCTGAAAAGCGAGCTATTACAATATTGAGGAATTGGAAATGAATCAAAATATCATCAATGCACGTGTTACTTTTCGTAACTCTCCAATTCACATTCTAGAACAATTTACGATAAAGGACATCAAAAGTGCATATGAGCAATTCAAAAAGAGTTCAGGATTAGATGAATGTGTGATTATTCAAACATGTAACAGAATAGAACTATTTGGTAAATCCAAAACACGTGATTCAAACAAAATAAAAAAGACATGGGCGACAATCACAGGGCTTGAAAAAGAAGCATTTGATGAAAATATAGAATTTGTAGAAAATCAAGAAGCATTTCATCATTTGTTGAAACTAACATCAGGCTTAGATTCAATGGTGTTAGGAGAGGAACAGATTCTAGGACAAATAAAAAACTCCATCACATCTGCCAGAGAAGTAAAAGCGTCAGGACAACATCTCAACACATTATTTGATAAAGCAATCAGAATTGGAACTAGGATTAGAAATTCAAGTGGAATAGGTGCAGGCGGAATTTCAGTAGGATCTATGGCAGTAAAACTTGCAGAAGAAAACATTGATGAATTAAAAACAAAGAAAGTGTTGCTTATCGGAACAGGTGAGGTGTCCACCCTAGTTGCAAAATCATTACAAAGAAGAGGGTACGGGTTTGATGTAACAAGTAGAACAATCGGAAGATCAGAAACATTTTGTGAAACAATGGGAGGTAACGCTATTAAATTTGAAGAAATCCTTTCAGGATTTAACAACTATGATGTAATTTTTGTGGCAACAACTGCACCGTACTTTCTTGTCACAAATGAAAGAATTGTGGAAGCCATGAAGAATAAGAACAAAGGAATGATGATCTTAGATTTGTCAAATCCAAGAACAGTGGATGAAAAAGTTGCAACCATAGGAGGTGTTAAACTAATGAATCTTGATCAGATTGCAGAGATGGTGGAAAAGAACATGAACGCACGATTAAACAAGGTAAAAATCGTCGAAAATATAATTAACGAGGAAGTTTCTGTATTAGAAGCCTCAATGAAAAGACTAGATGCAGAACCACTAGTAAAGGACGTATTCAAAAACATAGAAAGCCTTAGAGAAAAAGAACTGCAAAAAGCACTTCAAATGCTGGATGAAAAAGATGAGCGAAAAATAAGGATTATCGATGAATTGACAAAAGCTGTGGTTGAGAGTATTGTATCCACCCCCATGAATAACATCAGAAAAGCATCCGAGCAAGGTGATCCAGACATGGCAGAGTTAGCAGGTAGGCTGTTTGACTATAAAAAACAGAATCAAGCAGACTAGGATTATATTTTAGAGTGAGAATATTTCAACATGTCATTTCCAACTAGGCGTCTTCGTCGACTAAGAATATCAAATAAAATGAGAGAGCTGGTTCAAGAAACAACCCTGTCTCCAAAAGATTTCATTTGTCCAGTATTTGTTCAAGAGGGATTGAAAGAAAAAGTTCAGGTGCAATCAATGTCAGAAATTGAAAGATTGCCATTGAGTGATGTGAATGACGAGGTTGAAAAAATCATTGATTTAGGAATTCCCGCAATCATGCTTTTTGGAATTCCAACCCAAAAAGATGAGGTAGGCAGTTCAGCATTTGATGATAGTGGAATTGTACAAAAAGCAATCTCACAGATCAGAGAAAAATTCGGAGATAAAATAGTAATAATGGCCGATGTCTGCCTATGTCAGTTTACATCCACAGGGCATTGTGGAATAATTCAGGGAAACAAAATTGATAACGACATTAGCTTGGAAACCCTTGTTAAAATTGCAATCAGTCAAGCTAAAGCTGGAGTAGATACGGTATCGCCATCAGCGATGATGGATGGTCAGGTATCTGCAATAAGAAAAGCATTAGATGACGCAGGATTTACAGATGTATCCATAATGTCACATTCTGCCAAGCATCGTTCAAACTTTTACTCTCCATTTAGAGATGCTGCTGAATGTGCACCAAAATTTGGAAACAGAAAAACATACCAAGTTCCATACACCAATGCGAGAGAAGCAATGATGGAAGTAGAAACAGATATCGAAGAGGGTGTAGATATTGTGATGATAAAACCAGCACTGTCATATTTGGATTTAATTGCAGAGATTAGGAGGAAATTCAACGTTCCAGTTTCAGCATATAGTGTATCTGGAGAATATGCATTAGTAAAAGCTGCATCCCAGCTTGGATATGTAAATGAAAAAGACATCACCCTAGAAATTCTACATTCCATTAAAAGAGCAGGAGCAGATATGATTGTGACATATTTTGCAAAATCAGCTTCAAAATTCCTACAAGAGTCATGAGAAACGACGAACGCTTTGAAATTCAGAGAGCATTTGACTTATTGCCTCACGTGGTAGGCGCAAGCTGGACAGCTGTTTGGTTTCGAATGAAAGGAATCAAGAAGCCAACCAGAGAAGAATTCAGAGAAAAGACCATAGAATACTTGAAACTTGTTGAACCAGTGTTTAATTCATATCCAAAGGATGAAGAATTTTCAGAAATTTGCAAATACATAGAATTTAGAAAAAATGAAGAATATAGGAAAATAAAATCAGGAGAGAGTAAAGAGATCGAAGTCAGATATGACAGATATGTGGATTATGGCTAAAGTTCCCGTTCCAGTTGTTTTAGAAACTCCTTAAGCACTTTGGTTCTTTTTTTTGCCTCCATTTTGCCAGACTTTGTATTCATCAAAGATTCCAAACCGAGTAGTTTTTGAAAAAAATGATCAACAGTCCATGTCTTATCATCAGGGATTCTTGTTTTGCAAAAAGGATCATTAATGTTGTAAAAGGGTCGCCGGAGTGAACCGCCTGTAGTAAAAACTCTTGCAATCCCCATCGCTCCAAGTGCATCCAATCGGTCAGCATCTTGAAGAATTTTTCCTTCAATGGTTGTAGGAGTCTTATTTTGTGAAAAACTATGATCACGTATAGCATCTGAAATTATTTTAATTTCATCTTGAGAAAAATTGTATTTTTTTAAAATTAGTTCTGACTTTTTTGCACTTTGAATAGAAGATAATTTAGAACGCTTGTCAGATTTTGGATAAGAAACGATATCATGTAGCAATGCAGCGCTAAGAACCAATTTTTCATCGATTTTTTCTTTCTTACATAATTTTTGAGCATTTTTGTATACTCTCATTATATGTTCAAAATCATGTGCAGAATCATTATCCATCATTTCTTTTACAGTGTTTTTTATAGAGTCAAGAACTTGCATTTAGAATCTCCATATTTTGGGTTTAACAAATTTTAATTTTCTCTGAGTAATTAAAAGAGTCCAATTAACAGATGCAAAAAGTACAATCAATCCAATTCCCGCCCCATCAATCAACAGTATACCTGTAAGACGATCTTCAAACATTTCTAAAAATGGAGCCAATACAGCATTTCCAGAATAAATCATAATTATGTATGAGATAGTTCGGCCAAACCAAAATCCGACATATATGCCCAAACTTTTAGCGCGCATTAAACCATAAGCGATGAACAGCATGTTACTTGGAAGAGGCGTTGCACCAAACAGAAAGGATGTAATAATATAACCATATTTTTTTTGGTTTAGATAATTTCCAATAACATCAAGATTAGTTTTTTGCTCTTCTGCAACAAATCTTCTAAAAAGCACGCTTATCCGTTTAAGAATAAATCTACCAAGAGTAGCTCCAGTAGATCCCACCATCGCAAGAATTACAATATTTAGCGTCGGATCTAGAAGATAAAACGATGTCAAGATAATCCAGCTTGGAGGCATCAGAATTGGAGATGCGTTAACGCCAATCAGTACAAGAAAAATTCCAAAATAAGATAATTCTCCAAATATTTCAAAAATATCCAACATCTTTCAAAAATTACATCAGTTTTTTGCTTCTAAACCCTTGTATCCATCCACAGTCAGCAGATAACTTCATTTTAATCTAAAAAAATTATAAAAATTACACTTTTTTAAAAACAATGATTATGTATTATAATAAATTGGATCGATCATGCAATATCCTTATAAACAATTTTAACATATTAGAAGAATGTCTGAAATGATTTGGAAATGTTTTAGATGCAATTTATCATTTAAAGAGTATCAGTTAGCTGAAATGCATAAAAAAATTTCAAATCATTCAGTAACCAAAGTGAAATCGATCGTTATATAATTATAAAAATTTTAACGAAATTCTTAATTAAAATTTGGTGCAGAGGGTGGGATTCGAACCCACGAACTCCTGAGAGAAGGGATTTCCTATGTTATAGATCTTGAGTCCCTCTCGGTTGACCGGGCTTCGATACCTCTGCAATAATGGGTAATATTCACCGATATTTCTCAATTACTATTGAGGTGGATTAAAAAATCAATCAGTTATTTTGTTGATTTTTTTTAACAAAGCTTATAATCGTGAAAACTTGACCCAAAATTACATGTCAGAATTCATACCAATTTCAGACGCAAAAAAAATGCGCAGTGGTGTCAATGTCGAAGCCGAAGTTATAAGTAAAGGAGAACCAAGAACTGTAAATCTCAAAAGCGGAGGAACCGTAGATGTTTGTGATGCAGTGATATCTAACGGCGATGGAACTGAAGACAATCAAATGAAACTCACATTATGGGGTGACGATATCAAAGCAGTCAATGTCGGAGATAAAGTTGTCATATCAAATGGTTACACCAACGAGTTCAAAGGCGAAGTATCATTAACCAAAGGAAAGTTTGGTAAAATGGACATCAATCCTTAATAATTTTTTAAACATACTACATTATTTTTAGACATATGAGTATTGCAATTTCATAATTACTTGTTCATCTTCAAAAATATTTGAAATCACATAGATAGTTTAATCCAATGTAAAAAATCAGTTACGTGAATTTGAATATGAAGCACAAATATCAGACATAATTAGAAATAAAATAAAATTCATTTAACATCTCTTTAAATTCACAATCATAGAATACCACCAAATACACAAAAAATATGATTGTAAATAAATCCAATTAAAATCCACACGCAATCATTGTCATCAAATAAGACAGATTAATTTTGAAAATGACAAGTTAGAAAATACTTTCATCACACATTAAGCAATCTTAGAGATTTCCAAATATGATGAATTTCAAAGATTTCTCTTAGCTGCGGTCTTCTTTGCAGGCTTTCTCTTAGCTGCGGTCTTCTTTGCAGGCTTTCTCTTAGCTGCGGTCTTCTTTGCAGGCTTTCTCTTAGCTGCGGTCTTCTTTGCAGGCTTTCTCTTAGCTGCGGTCTTCTTTGCAGGCTTTCTCTTAGCTGCGGTCTTCTTTGCAGTTTTTTGTAATTTTAAAAATACTTTATCTAATGATTTTTTGGCAGATTCTTCAGCCTTGACTTGTTTTTCTAATTCTTTTGCAAGACTTTTAGCAGATTTACGACTTACAATCATTGTTTCACGCAAAGATGGTTTAGACTTAATTTGTTTTTGAATTTGGGAGTTAATTTTAGATTGAATGTCAGAATTATCACTCACATCGTCAGAAATCTTTTTTGCAGTTTTTTGCCTACTTTTAATTTCAGAGATAAGTTCTTGAACATGCTCATTTAATGAACGTAACCTAGTTTCAGCAGATTGTTTTTCGCCTGAATTTTCAGCAAATTCAATTTCCTGTTTTAATTGTTCAACATTTTCCTTTTCTAGATTCAGCTTTTCTTGTGCCATTGCTATCAATCTCTCAACGCTTTCCAATTGAGAGGTTTTTCTAACAAGTACTGCTGAAACACTAGATGATTCTTCACGTTCTGATTCAATTTTTTTGTCAATAGAATGAAGGCTTGAGAATGAACGTCTTTCTGCAGATAGAGACTCTTGGATTTTATCCTCAGCCTTTTTTTTGAGTTTTGTTGCTTCCTGTTTTTCTTTGTGTAATTTAATTACCAAATTTTCTAATGATGCCAATGATGTAATCAAGGTGATGGAGTGGGTTAAGTAGTGAATATGATCATGATTTGACTTTTCAGTTAAGAAAATTAACTTAATTTGAACGCTAAAATGACTTTTTTAAAAAATATTAGTCAAGAGATTTCACAATATCCATGGAGTTTCACCCAAAAGATTTGCCAATTTTCAAGACATATGATCTAAAAGATGAGAAAGAGGCAAACATGGCAGTCGAAGACATGGTCTCCATAGGATTTCAAACCAACAAAGAAGGGTTCAAGATACTGATGCCAAAAGAGTCAAGGACAGCAAAAAGAATTGGATATACGGTGACAACAGGGGTAACGGCAGGACTAAGACAAAAAAAAGAAAATAGAGACATCAAATATTGGACATATCATCACGATGACAAGCACTATGCGATAGTTTTGATAAGTAACAGTGCTCTGACCGAACTAGGCTTTTGAACGATCGAATATTTTATAGAGTTTGGTTCTCTTTGCCAAAACTCCAGCCAGCATCATTCCAATAACAGCTCCACCAATCACATCCATAGGATAATGCTGTAGGACATAGATCCTACTTAGTGAAACCATTACAGGATATAGCAGCATAAGATATGCTCCACGCGGAAATCTATCAGACAGCGCATATCCAAAAATTATTGCAAATATCATGGATCTTGCAGCATGTCCTGACGGGTAAGATGCATTGTTCCCACCCTCACAGAATAACGCATAGGTGTCTTGACTAATGGGCAATGGAAATGGCGTACCACCATATTCAAAATCAGGCCTATCACGGTCAACACCACATTTTATGTACCCAGTAAGCAATGTGGAAATCACAATTAAGATCATCAAGGTAATTCCAATTCTTCTAGTTTTTGGAATAATTAGGATCAAAATTCCAAACATCAACATAGTAAATGCGTCACCAGATTCATTGACATATTGCACAAGAACATTCAACGTCGGATTTCCGACATTTTCAGAGAAAAACAAAACTACACTCTGATCAAAATTTTCTGTCAATCCAGAATGAACAATTGCAGTGATCATCAGAAAAGATATTGTCAGTAAAACAAAAGACCGTGAACGAATATTAAAAATCCAATTTTGCAATTAATTGAACTCCAAGTGCGTGTCTTTTAATTTTTGTCAATAGATAAATTTTGTAAATATGAATTTCAGCAAAGCAAGAAATACTTGATCGTTTAATTAAGGTGATAAAAAATGCGGCAAATAAAATGAAAAAGTACATGTTCATATTTTGTCTTGAAGTGAAGAGACATCCAGGTTTAAAATATTAGAAAGTGATGTGAGTATTAGATCTAAATAGATGTTTTGCACGAAGGATTAGGACACGTTCTTTCTTCAGAAATTCCAAGATAGACATCATTATCACATGCATCGCAATGAAATTTTTCAACAGGATCAAACAGCTTCATCCAGATAGTTGTGAGATTCTGGGCAATATTTCGGACAAGTCCTTAATCACAAATATCATTAAAAGATAATTCAGCATCATCAATTATCCAGGAAGGATCAACATCACCATTTTCTTTTATCATTTCAAAGATTTCATCATTTGTAAATTTGACGTCTACGTCGTTGAATTTTTCAAAAATTATTTTGCGTATTTGAAGTGAAATTGGAGTTATAGGAGCAAAATTACTCATACTAGTACAGATTTTCTGCCTCTTCTTTTAGTTTATCCACATTTTGATCATCCTTGAGATTGTTTCCCATGTATGTGTAGAGAGCAGATTTCAACACTTTAAGTGAAAGTAGGGCACACTTTATTCGAACGGCCTGCAAATGTTCAAGACCCAATTCTCCCAATACGTCATTTTTCTCAATGGCTCTTGCCTCATCAATGCTCTTACCTTTTGTAATTTCGGTCAAGACTGATGAACATGCCATACAAATTGCACAACCTTTTCCATGAAATTTGATATCAGTAACCTTGCTCTCGTCAATTTTCATATCAATGTCAATACTGTCCCCACACAAAGGATTTGAATCGTGAAATGTTACGTCATGATTTTCAATTTCACCGTAATTGATAGGATTCCTAGAATAGTCAACGATCATTTCGTGATAAATATCCGCATTGCTACTCATAACTTGAACACCTTTGCCACAATATTTAATGAATTAACCAGAATATCAATGTCTTGTTTGGTATTGTAGATGTAAAAACTAGCCCTAGACGTTGCAGCAACATCCAATCGTTCCATAAGGACTTGTGCACAGTGATGACCAGAACGAACTGCAATTCCCTCCCCGTCAATGATTTGAGCGACATCATGAGGATGAACGTCTGCAAAATTAAATGATATGACACCACCACGTTTTGAAATATCCTTGGTGCCATAGATGTGAAGTCCTCTGACTTCAGATAGTTTCTCAATTGCATATTGAGTCAACTCAACTTCATGTTTTCGTATGTTGTCCATCCCAATTTTGGTAAGATAGTCAACTGCAGCCCCCAGTCCTATCACGTCTGCAATATTAGGAGTACCTGCTTCAAACTTATAGGGCAAATCATTCCACGTTGTTTCATATTTGTGAACTTCTCGAATCATGTCGCCGCCTCCATGAAATGGACTCATTGTTTGAAGTACAGATTTTCGAACCCATAAAATACCAATTCCTGTAGGTCCCAGCATCTTATGTCCAGAAAATGCAAAAAAGTCACATCCTAATTTTTCAATATCCACATTCATGTGAGGAACTGCCTGAGCACCGTCAATTAAAGTAAGAACGCCCGCAGATTTACATTTCTCAATGATTTTTTCAGCATTAGTGATTGTTCCAAGTACGTTGGACATCAAACTGAAAGTTACGAGCTTGACTTTTCCAGTTGCAAGATATTTGTCAAGATCATCTAAAACCAACTCGCCATTGTCGTCCATTCCAATGTACTCTAGTTTAGTGCGTTTCTCTTGAGTTAGAAGCTGCCATGGAACAATGTTACTGTGATGCTCATACTCAGTTGTCACGATAATGTCACCTTCATTGATATGAGGTCGTCCCCATGCGTATGCAACCAAATTAATTGCCTCGGTAGTACCCCTTACGAAGATTATCTCCTGACGATTTTTTACGTTAACAAAATTTGCAATCTTGTCCCTTGACGCCTCATAAGCCTCAGTAGATTCCTCAGCCAAAGCATAAACCGCTCTGTGAATATTTGCATTGTGATTTTGATAATAGTCAGTAATAGAATCAATTACTTGATTTGGTTTTTGGGTTGTAGATGCATTATCCAAGTAAACGAGAGGTTTGTTATCTCGAACAATCCTTTTTAGAATTGGAAAATCATCGCGTATATTTTCAAATAGTGATTCTGTACTTTGCATTCTCTTAAATCTCCACAAAAATTTCGTCTGCATCTATTTTAACATTGTATACATTAAGAGGAATCTCAGCCGGAAGATTTTGAGGCTTCCCATCTACCAGATTAAAAACAGATAGATGTAACGGACATCGGACACCTTCATCACTTAAAAATCCGGTGGACAGGTCAGCATCAGCATGTGTACAGATCAAGTCAGTTGCGTGTATCTTTCCCTTAAGATTAGCTATCAAAAGTTTCTTATCCTCATGCACAAACCCAAAAAGCTGGCCTTCTTTTACCTGCTCCATACTGCAAGCTTTAATCCATTCAGACAAAATATCACCGATACTTGTAATGCTGCTCGATTTCAGAATTTTCGTTGTAGCGAATTTCCTCGATTTCAACAAACTTTGCTAGTTCTTCATCAGTGTTAATCGTAAGTTCTCGATTTTCCCATTTGGATTCAATAAGATACGCAATCCATGCTCTTACTTGAATGGACATCTTTCTTGAAAGAGGTTCCAAGAATCCTTCAACAATTATTCTCTCAGATTCTGCCTGAGTAAGACATCTGCTCTTCAAATAGAAGATTTGTTCTTCATCAATTTGTGCAACAGATGCAGAGTGGGTAGCCTTTACATCATTAGTGAAAATTTCTAATCCCGGAATAGCATCAGATTTTGCATCCTTGTCCAATAGAATTGAACGACCAGACAAAAAGGAATTTGATTTCGGAGCATTCTCTTTAATCCTAATCATTCCCTTGAAGAGAGATTTTGATTTATTTCTAAGAATAGACTTTTCAACTACTCTGCCCTCAGTTGCGGGACTTTCATGGTTGACATTAGTTTGAATGTCAAATGACTGCTCATTATTTCCAAAAATTACCTCAGAATCATTACATGATGCACCGGTCCCATTAAGGAAGTATTCAATTTTGTATCTTGACAGCATTGAGCCAAATATTCCAGAATACCAATTGACTTTGGAATCCTTGGCCAAATCGGTTCTTCTCGTTGAAAAGGCTACAGCATGCTGATCAATCATTTGCAAAGTGGTAACATCTAGTTGTGCATTTGCTCCAAGAGTTGTATTCATCAATTCGAGGTATGCTTGTTGTGTTTGTATATTTGGAGAATACAGTTCTTGAACAAGTGTAGTCTTGCTATTCTCATCTGCAAAGATGACATTTCTTGAAATTGTAGAATGACCGTCTTCAGATAGACAAGTTAGGAAATGAATCGGTTTGTCTACAATCAAATTACGAGGAATGTGAATGAATATTCCAGAATTAAAGGCCGCATTATTTAGTGCTGTAAATTTATCATCTTTGGAGTTTGAAGCCTCAAATGCCTTCTTTACAAGTTCAAAATTATTTTTTATTGCATCAGAGATTGAAGAAACCACTAATCCCTTTGATTTTAGTTCATCAGGCAGATTGATTTTGTGAATATTGGTTCCAATTTGAATAATGCAGATCTCATTTTCTAGTTCACCCAACCGCTTTGTCAAAAAACTGGGAATAGTTTCTGTTGTGGATGTGGAGAGGAATATTTTTTCAGGATCCATCTTTTTTGCATCAGTGTATTTATTGTATAGAGGAGATAATTCGATTGGCAGACCGTCATAAATTGACAACGAGTTTTTTCTGTAATCCTTTAGCCAATCAGGTTCATTCCTTGACAAGGAGATCTCATCAATGAGACTTGTGTTGAGTTTTGAAAGAGTTTCTTGAGACATGATTAATCAAAATTAAATGTGTGGAGGATTTTATCCTACCGAGTCATCCATCTCTAGTTTGATGAGTCTGTTTAATTCAACAGCATACTCCATTGGCAATTCTTTTGTAAATGGCTCCATGAAGCCATTTACGATTAGAGACAATGCCTCTTCCTCATTAAATCCTCTACTCATAAGATAGAAGATTTGCTCATCACCAATTTTTCCGACGGTTGCTTCGTGAGTGATTGTCACATCTTCCTGATTGATCTCCATGTACGGATACGTATCAGTCTTAGATGTATCATCTAATAGTAATGCATCACATCTTACAGTGGATTTTACACCGGTGGCACCTTTTGCCACATGTAGCATTCCCCTATAGGTAGAACGTCCATCCATTCTGCTTACAGATTTGGATGTGACCTTTGAGGTTGTATTTGGTGAAAGATGAACCATTTTAGCACCAGTGTCTTGATGCTGTCCTTTGCCTGCAAATGCAATAGAGAGGGTCTCACCATAGGCTCTTTCACCCATCAGATAGACTCCAGGATACTTCATTGTTAGTTTGCTACCAATATTTCCATCAATCCATTCTACGGTTGCACCCTCATGTGCATAAGCACGTTTTGTTACAAGATTGTAAACATCAGCACTCCAATTTTGAATTGTCGTGTATCTTAATTTTGCATCTTTGAGTGCAACTAATTCTACAACTGCAGAGTGTAGTGATTCTGAAGAATAGACAGGTGCAGTACAACCTTCAATGTAATGTACTTCTGCACCTTCATCAACAATGATCAACGTTCTTTCAAACTGACCAATGTTTTCAGCATTAATTCTAAAGTATGCTTGTAGAGGCATATCAATATGAACACCTGGTGGAACATAGATGAAAGAACCGCCACTCCATACGGCACTATTCAATGCTGCAAATTTGTTATCCTCCGGAGGAATAATCTTACCAAAGTATTTCTTGAATAATTCTGGATGTTCAATAAGAGCTGCATCAGTATCTAAAAAGAGAACACCTTGTTTTGCCAAATCTTCTCTCAGACTATGATATACAACTTCAGACTCATATTGTGCACCTACACCTGCTAAGAATTTCTTCTCAGCTTCTGGAATTCCTAGTTTGTCGAAAGTGTTTTTAACATTGTCTGGAACATTATCCCAGTTCTTTTCTACTTTATCAGATGCTTTTGCATAATAATAAATATTTTGGAAATCAATTACGCTTAGATCCCCTCCCCAAGTTGGCATGGGTTTTTGCATAAAAATCTCATAAGAACGTAATCTGAAATCAAGCATCCATTGTGGTTCATTTTTCATTTTACTGATTTCTATTACAGTTTCCTTAGACAGGCCTTTCTTGCTAAGGTGGACATACATTTCTGTAGAGTCCTTAAAATCATATTTTGAATAATCCATATCTAGATTTTCAGTTGTCATGTTCGGCATAACTCCGTTATATTATAAATACATGAGGAAAAATAGGCATAGCTAAATAGCTTTAGCTAAAGATCAGAGTTAAGCTAAACAGATCGGTGTTAGACTTTATTATTCAGAAATATATCAAATATGCATTGGCAGACATTACAACCATTAGAATTACAGTCCATACAAAAGGAGATTCTCAAGATTATGGGACAAATTCAGGCTAGAACTGGAGAGATTCCAACGTTAGATGATGCGTTACAAGAGATGTTGAGAGATTACAAGAAGAAATCAAGGAAATGAGTTATAAAAGATAAAAAGACACAGTATTGATTTCAGGAAGTGCTACGATTAGGCACATACGTATGTTACATTTTTGGATCCGAGGAAGTGTCATCAGATTATTAATTGATTATTGTAGAAATGCTGAATGGTTATTTTGATGTTTGAATGGTTCTTAAACCTTAGATCACATAAAACGCATCATAATTAAAAATTCTAAAATTTTAGCTAATCTAATTTAGATAAAGAAAATAATTTTTTGTGATTGATGAGAATAGAGATTTGTTCCAATCAAATAATTTCCATCTAGAGAATTTTGAGTGAAGAGTGTCAAACTTCTAGTTCGGCATTGAAATGGAGCTTTAAAAATCTGATTAATTTTCTCAGATTAGGAGTTTCTTGTAAAATTAGTTTTAGGTTATTTCAAATCTAGTTTGATTTGAGTCTAAAATTGAGACAATCTTGTATGAATTAACGAACTAATTTAACATAAGGTTATGAATTTTGAAAATGAAAAATGAAAAAAATCTAACTGCTACTAATCATCGTCATCGTGGTTAGATGGTTTCAATGGATCTTTTTGATGATTTTTCAAATCTTTAAGATATTTTATTATTTCTTCAGAACAAGGATCCGCTTTATTTCCACATTCGTCAACGGTTTGTTGAATCCAACCTTCATAGACATTAGGAATTGCAAGAACACCTTGTCCGCCCATGCCAGCATAGCCAATTATAGGATCATCGATTTCTGTCTTAAACTGTTCAGTTAAGATGATTTTTCCTGCAATTTTAGCATTGTGTCCATCTTTTGGATCAACTACAATTAGTGCATTTGAGAATTTGCTAGATACGTACGCATAGTAATCACCACCTTTCTTTGCTCCCCATTGCACACCATGGCATCCAGGATCACAAGGAAGGGTTGCTACAATCTCATCAATGGATGTATCTACAACCGTGATGGCTGCACCTCGAGGTCCTACGACATGGGCAGTAACCATCCATTTGTCATCTGGACTAACTGGAGTCTGGATTGGAAGTGCTGCACCTACTTCAAGCAGATCTATTTGATGAGTGATGTCTCCATCTGCAGTATCAATAACACTTAGAGTGTTCCCAAGGAAGTCAGCAGTATAGTATTTCTCTGTACTACCTAGCATTCCAGTTGCAATTGGTGCAATAAGAGTAGTTCCTCCAGCAGTATGTTCTGCCTTGACAGATGTATTATCTTCAAGGTTTACAATAGTGGAACTCAAACTAAGGAAATCAGGAGTTACAATGTATTTTCCATCACTGCTAATCCAGTGACCGTGAGGATGAGACGAATCACCTGTTGAGATTTGTCTTATAGTCTCATAGGTAGTTGGATCAAGTTCGTTGATTGTTTCCTCACCATTCATTGCAATGTAGATATTTCCAGTTTCTGGAGATGTCATTATATGCGATGGTGATTGTCCAACAAAGTTATCTTTGATCATGTTACCCGTTTCCCTATCAATTACAACCATTCTAGAATCAAACCACTGTGTTTGATAGACTACCTCGTTTTTAGAATCAGCCCACATGTTGTGAGGATGATTCATGTTGATTTCAGGAAGTGCAATCTTTTGCTCTATCTTCCAATTCTTTGCATTGACTATTGTAACGGTTCCAGGCTTATCATTTGATGTTCCAGGATGATTTTTGTTTACAGTTTGTTCAAACTGCGTATTAACCCAAATTTCACCCACACCTTTTTTCTTTGGAGCCTTTTTGTCAGCATCAGTAATTTGAATATCAGAATCTAAACTTGCTCCCAGAATAGTATCCACAGGTCCAGCCTCAGGATCTAAATTGTATGGCGTACCATCACTTTTTGTAATTCCCAAAACACCTGCAAGTTCAAGAAGACTATTTGTATCTGTGTTTAATACAGCTATAACGTCTTCAGTGTTCGTAGTAACTAATGCAGGTACCACGTTTACTTCCCAACTATCTTTATTGTAATCTTTCCAGTTTGACGGATCAGTAATTACGTAAAAGTCCCTTAGTAATTCTAAGGGCAAAGGATTAACAGGTCCAAGTGTAACTGGAAATTCAATTTCATCATCAGCAGTAGTCTCAGTGCCTTTGGTATCGAAATGTCTCATTAGAATTGTCAAGTCATCAGACAAATCAAGTAAAGGCAGTGTCGCATTGCTAAGTGTAGTAGATTTTACATTGGTTGTTGGATCGTCTACAATGATTGCACTGAACATGTATGGATGTATTTGGCAGACAAATACGTATAATCCAGGCACATCAAGCGTCGCTGCAGAACCGTCAGAATTTGTCAAGAATGTAGAACCTCGAATTCCCAATTGGGTGTCAAAGAGAGCCACAGGAACATCATTAGCAAGAAATCCATTGCCACCTAACGGTACAGAATTACCAAAGTTATCAGAAGGTGAAGCTGCTGTAGGCCAGATCAATGAAGTAATCGTATGTTTTGTCTGAGAATCCTTCATGTTGAAAATTACTGTCTCCCCGGGATTAATCACTGCAAGTGATCTTCCTTGGGAATCAGCAAACCCTTCACTAAGTGCCACTCCCAGATAATCTAACGGAAATCCAGTTCCAGATCTTGCAGTACCTTCAGGAATTGCCCCTAAAGATTCTAGAGCCTCGTCAAGATCATCTGCAATTCCGGCATTGAGAGTTTTAAACCACAGTCCTGGTTCGTCACTGATGGTAAAGACAGCCCCTACATCAGGTAATGTATCATCACCTTCAAGAACCATCATCATTCCGCTCATTCCCTGTTCCATATGGTTAAAGAAATGACAATGATACATCCAGCCTTCGGTGCCATCAATTGTTTTTTGGTTATCGCTAACCTCAACTACAAATGAATGTCTTTGAAGTGGAGTTATCTCTTTTACATCAATAATATCAGCAGAACCGCCGTCAGATTCAACCCATCTATGACCATGCAGATGGAATGCATGAGTTTCGTCACCTATACCTAAGACATGGTATCGAACTTTAGCACCATCTGTCGCATATAGAGTGGGGTTTACCCAAAGAGCTGTTTGTTTACCGTGATTTTGATTGTCAATTTCCATTCCATAGAAAATACTTTCTCCCAGTATATCGGACGTAACCATCCACAAAACAAATTCTTTTTCAATCTCATTTACAGGAATTGTGTCTACATCACCAGTTTCGCTATTAACTAAACCGTTTATCATGCCACTTTCAGGATTTACTATTAATGTTCCAAATAGTCCTGCATCTTCGGCTCCAACCTCATTTTGGCTGAAGGTGTGATCATGATAAGGCCAAGTTCCGGCAGTTCCAAGTCCTGCATCCCAGTTGTATTCTACAGATGAATTACAATCAGCTGCGGAAGTTTCTGCGCCATTCATTCTATCATATGTTGCATCATCACTAATGTCATAATGGACACCGTGAGTATGCATTCCAATGAAAAAGTTTTCTGCAGAACCAACACCACCGTCAACAAAGTTTTCATCACATGCATTGTTGGTTAGCGTAATGTTGGCAGTATCGCCTTCAGTCATTACAATGGTGGGGCCAGGAATTGATGGGTCAGTGTCAAAAATTTCATCTACTACTAAATTAGCACCATCAAGATCATACTCCACCATTCGATAAGCATACATACCGTCAGGCATTTTTACAGCTTCCATTTCGATGGTGTGTGTTTTTCCAAAAAGTTCAGTTCAGCAGCAAACAAGGGCAAGTCTACATTTTTGTACGTAGTTGCATTAGTTTTTTCAAAATCTGTTGTAAAAACAGATGCCAGAGTTATCGATAGTATTACAGTTGTAAGTATCATTACTTGTGTTCGTTTCAAGTTACTGGTACAAATCTCAAACAAGTGCAATATAAGTAAACAGGTAATTCGCACCACAATACAATAATCGTAATAGATCGAAAATTTGGCAAATGTAAGATATAGCACTCAAGTTATTTATGGAAATAGTAATTTTATTTTGGATGTTTGACGATGATCTCACGCCATTGTTTTACTTTCTCCAATTCCAAGGATAGGGATTGAACCTGGTTTTGTAATTCATCCATAGTTTTTTCAACCATAGTAAAATCAGAAATGGTCAAAAATGGCTCCATTTTCAGATATAATTTGAGCCCAGTGTCAGAATTTTGCTTGAAATTGACCAATTTAAGGGATTTATGTCCCATCAAGGCTTTGCAAAATCAGACTGCCTCGCTGTAAATGATATAGATTTAGCTAAAGTCCAGAGTTAAGATAAACAGATCGTTGTAAGATGAAATTATTCAGAAATATATCAAATATGCATCAAGTAATCGAAATAGTTCTAAAATAGACAAACTTCCATCAAACAACCAATGAATTTTTCATCACATCAAAAGCACCGGCAACAGTATGAACTTCAGCCACAGTATTTTTGACTTTGAGTTTTTTCAGCTCATCAGATGTAAAGGGTCCAATTGACACTACAGATAATTTTTCAAGGTTGTCAAGCAAGGTGTTCAGTTCATAGTCTTTGGACATTATCTCAAAGAACCCACGAACCGATGATGCGCTGGTAAAGACAACGCCGTTTACCTTATTCTTAGAAAATAATTCACGAAAGCCATTCCACTGAGTTGTATCCCTGAACGCACAAACGTCATACAGATGAATTTCCAACACATCAATTCCAATCTTGTTTAACAATTCTTTTAGAAATGGCGTAGAGGCACCGCTACGAGGAACAATCACTTTTTTACCAACTGCATGAATTTTTGTGAATTCTTCTCCAACACCAACTGAGGAATAGGTGGTAGCTTGATGATTCACCTTAATCCCTTCAGATTCAAGAGACATGGTGGTCTTAGGTCCAACGGACATCACGATAGTATTTGCTACAGCCAATTGTAATTTTTCTATTTTTCCAACTTTTTTTGCAGTATCAAATAGCAATTTTACAGCCTTGGAACTCATAAAAACAGAATAGTCAGGATTGTACTCTACAACAGATTCTAAAAACTCATCAACAATTTTTTCACCTTTGCTAACAAGTTCTATTGTCGGTAATGGTACAGGGATTGCCTTGGTTTGTTCACAAAGAGAAATGAATTCAGATGCATCATCTTTTGAACGAGTAATAGCAATAGTTTTTCCATCAAGCATTTACTTCCACCCGATGGTTTCTGACAAATCAACTACTTTACCGATAATGATGTTTGTGGGAGGAACAATTTTATTTTCTTTGATTTTTTTTGCAATATTTGTGACGGTTCCCTTGACCATTTTTTGTTGGGGCGTAGTTCCGTTTTGAATTACAGCCACAGGAGTTTTTTTATCAAGGCCTCCAGCAATAAGTTGCTTGCAAATAACATCTATGCGCGAAAGGCCCATCATGATTACAATTGTATCAACAGACTTGGCAAGATTCTTCCATTTGACAATTTCCTTTTTTTTTTCTGGATCCTCATGTCCGGTTACAAAGACTACAGATGATGCATGCTTTCTATGAGTTAGTGGAATGCCTGCATACGTTGCAGACCCAATACCAGAAGTGATTCCAGGAACTATTTCATATTTTATCTTGTTTTCTTTAAGGAATTCTGCCTCCTCACCACCGCGTCCAAAGATTATCGGATCACCGCCCTTTAGCCTAACCACATTTTTTTTAGATTTTGCATGCTGTACCATCAAGTCATTTGTGGTATTTTGATGAGTCGTGTCATCGCCTACGGCACGACCCACGTAGACTTTTTCCGCTTTTTTTGGAATCATTGAAATTATTTTTTTACTTACCAACCGATCATACAAAACAACATCTGCTTTTTCAAGTAATTCAACAGCACGTAATGTTATCAACTTACTGTCTCCAGGACCTGCACCAACAAGATACACTTTTCCAGTCATGTCTTATTCCATTCCTCTACTTTTTCTCTCCAATTTAATGCAAGATCATTGACCCCCTTTACACATAATTCTTCACCTGCACTTTTTCCCAGAGACCCAGGATCCTGTTTTTTTCCAGTTTTGCATACATGTAGAGACTGTTTTCCATCTACAGAGAATGCCGATACCGTCAAATCCATCTCAGAACCACGGGATTTGGCATATGCTCCCAGGGGGAATCTGCAACCAGAGTCAACATAGTCAGAAAGGGAGCGTTCAGCCTCTATTTCCAAACGAGAATCACCGTCTTCAATTTTTTTTAACATGGCATTTGTTTCAACATCAACTGTCCTTGCAACAATTGCAATCGCACCCTGGCCAGGAGACGGAGAAAAATCATCAATTGCCAATGCAGCATAGTTTACATCAACTGCCAATCTTGAGATCCCAGCTTGAGCAAGAACAATGGCATCATAATCATCGCCAGATATTTTTTTTATTCTGGTTTCAATATTTCCACGAATAGGTTTTACAATTACATCAGGTCTTTTTCTAGATATTTGAACTGCACGTCGCAAGGAGCTTGTTCCAATTACAGACCCTTCTTTGACTTCATCCAACGTGGAGCCATCTGATGAAATGAACACATCGTTGACTGCTTCACGTTTTGGAATAGATGCAAGTGTCAAGTTTGCATCCAATTCAGATGGAACATCTTTGAGACTATGTACTGCAAAATCCACTTCGTTTTGAGCGACAGCCCTGTCAATCTCCTTTTCAAAAATTCCTTTTTGATCAATAGTGAATAGAGGCCTAGTGTCAGTATCACCTTTTGTCGTGATAGGTCTAATTTCATATTCACAGTCAGGATTTACTTTTTTTAATTCAGAAATCACCCATCCGGTCTGAGCAACTGACAATTGACTTCCTCGAGCCCCTACTACGTACTTCAATTTTTCACCGATTTCAATGCAGAATGATATGCGTCAAGTGTTTTATTTAGATCAGTTTCGGTGTGGGCATCAGAAAGGAAAACCACTTCAAATTGAGAGGGAGCGATAAAGATCCCCTTTTTCAAAAGTGTCTGAAACAGTTTTTGAAATTTCTTGGCATTTGCATTCTTGGATGTTTGATAATTTACAACAGGCTTGTTTGTAAAGAAAATTTGGAACATAGATGCTGTAAAGTTGATTTGATGGGGGATTTTCATATCAGTAGCCATGTCATCCAATGCAGTGGAAAGTAACAGGTTGTATCTTTCAAGTTTTGAATAGATCTTATTTTTGATTTTGTTGATTGTTTTGATCGAACTTATGGCAGCACTTACAGAAATCGGATTGCCTGCAAACGTACTTGCCTGGTAAACTTTACCACCAGGAGAAAGCAAGTCCATTATTTCTTTTCTGCCTCCGACTGCAGATATTGTGAATCCGTTACTTAGTGCCTTGGCAAGTGTAGTGATATCAGGTTTAATTCCAAAGTGCTCTTGAGCTCCACCAGGTGCAACCCTAAAACCTGTAACAACTTCATCAAAAATTAATGGAATGTTGTTTTCTTCCGTAATTTTTCTCAGATCAGAAAGAAAATTCTTTTCAGGTAAAATGAGACCCATGTTGGCAAGTATCGGCTCTACAATTACACCCGCAATGTCCTTATTTTTTCTAATTGTTTTCTGTAAATCTTCAATATCATTATACTCCACAACCAACGTATTTTTTGAGACCTCATCGAGTCCCCCGTCAGATACAGAAATTCCATTATGTGCGGAACCTGATCCTGCTTTAACCAAAACAGAGTCATGTGCACCGTGATAGCACCCTTCAAATTTGATTATTTTTTTCTTTTTTGTGAATCCGCGTGCTAATCTGATTGCAGTCATCGTAGCTTCACCTCCAGTATTCATCAACCGTACTTTGTCAATGGATGGGAAATTGTCAATGATCAATTTTGAAAGTTCGATTTCAGATTCGGTAGGAGTACAGTAGAGCGTGCCTTTGGACAGTTGGTTAGAAACGGATTTGATGATTTCTTTTCGTCTATGCCCTAAGAGCAATGCCCCATAACCATTGCAAAAGTCAATGTAACGATTATTGTCAGCATCCCAAATATGCGCACCATTTGCTTTTTTTGTGAAAAAAGGATAAGGCTCAAAATATCTAACAGGGCTATTGACTCCAGATGGAATCACTTTTTTGGCAATATCGAACAGTTTTCTGGATTCAGACATACTCAAATGTATTTTGGGTCATTATTATTCGTAATTTATCTCTCTTTGTGCCTGAAATTTCTTTCTGAACAAGAAAGCAACCATTGTAGTTCCAACAAAAGGAGCAATCCAATACAACCAAAGATGATCAAATGTTCCAGAAATTAATGCTGGGGCCAAGGCTCTAGCGGGATTCATGGATGCACCAGATATGAAAGCCAGAAATAATACATCCAGAGCAACTATTCCGCCAATTGCAATTCCACTAAATCCTCTCAGACCTTTGGTATACACAACATAGAAGATCACACCCATAAGCATTGCAGAAGCCAAGACCTCTACTGTAAAAATTACAAATATTGAAAAATCAGTGTTTGGTGAATTTACTCCGAGGTTTACATCATCCCCAATGAAAGACAAGACAAAAAGAGAGCCAAGCAATGCACCAATTATTTCTGCAGCAAAATAATATGCAATTTGGATCTTTGATATGTGGCCTGTAATATAATAGCCAATGGTCACCGCAGGATTGAAATGTGCCAGAGACACACGTCCAAAGGAATACACGCCAATTAACAACGCGATAAAAGGAGCTAGTGCAGCAAACGGAATTCCCAACATCCCATCAAAAATCTTAGCATCATAAACAATGGATCCGGTTGCAAAAATTACAAGTATGAAAGTACCAATTAATTCAACTGTAAAAATCTGTAAGTTAGAATACACCATTAATTTTTCATCTCAAGAACATCTACAAGATCCATCACCTGAGACTTTATAGAATCTCGAATTATTCGTACTTCATCAAGTGACCTTTCTTTTGGATCGGCAATATCCCAATCAATAACATCTTTGACAAATAATGAAGGGCATGATTCTTTGTCCATGCACCCCATGTTTACAGTCTTAAACGAATTCCCAATCATTGAATCAGAAAGTAATTTTGGCGTTTGTTTTGTCACATCAATTCCAACTTCATTCATCACCTGAATTACAATTGGGTTTAAACAGGACAAAGGAGCAGTTCCAGCACTGGAAACAATAAATCTGCTTGAAGCAAACTTTCTAAAAAACGCCTCAGCCATTTGACTCCTTCCCGCATTTTCTACGCACACAAACAATATGCTTTCAACCATTTCTTCATCTCACATAAATAATGGTTTATATAAATTTGAATTGATATGAATGGTGTAGATCTCTTAAAATGTATTTGTGACAAGACACGTTTTGAAATTTTAGAGTTATTACAAAAAAACAAAGAATTGTGCGTGAATGATCTAGTAGAAAGATTAGAAATAGACCAACCACTGATATCACATCACCTAAAGACGTTAAGACAATGTGGAATTGTAAAGTCTAGAGACATAGGTAAAAAATCAATGTATGCGATTACAAGTGATCAGCTATCAGAACTGATATCAAACGTTACAGAAACCAGCAAGAAGATACCGGTTTTATGTTCTGATGACAAATGCTGTTAGAATTTTTCTGTTCGCACTACACCTACATCACTGACATACAAAACAATTGCAAAATTTGCAAATAGTGTTCGAGAGATCTCCTCCACAACAATTTGTAATTTTTCCTCGCGCATAATGATTTCAACCTTGACATTTTTTTCATTTTTTAATCCTTGTCCTCGAATTCCACGCGCACCGTTTCCATCAACCTCATAAGTTGTGTATCCAGTAATTTCATATTTGTTCAAAATTTCAAGGATATTTTTTTGTGCAAGAATCTCACACGTGACAGTAAGTAATTTTACGGGATAAAGTTTCATATCCAATTTCCAATTACATAATTGAATAAGTCTATCGATCCTTCTCCGTCATGTACAATGGTAGAAATTGTAAACATGATTGGAAGTAAAACGATGATGTTGTATGGGAAAGTTATTCCCAAAGCGGATGTTATGTAAAGACTTGGTTTTGCCTGCGGAATAGCATAACGCAATACGGCAGGTGCTGCAATAAACGAAGCACTGGCCAACAGTAAGCCAAACATCACAGATCCCCCCAAGCTCAAATTCATCGCAGTAGCCACCAAAACACCCACAATTCCATTGAACGTAGGCATGATAATGGCAAATGCGATAAGAAAAGGTCCAACCTTTTTGATATCTTCTAATCTTTGCCCCGCAATGATTCCCATTTCAATCATAAAAATAACAATTGCACCGGTAAACATGTCATCAAAAACAATTTTGATAGGACCAAACCCTTCCTCTCCTATGATATAGCCAATCACAATACTTCCCAAAAGAATGACAATGGCCTTGCCAGTAACTGATTCACGCAATACCTGAGAAAGATTTGTTGTAGTTTCTTGTAGTCCGACGTCAATTTCGGAGGAGTCATTTTTAGTAAATGACTGTTTTTTCTGACGAATCTGTTTGGATACAGCCATGTTGGTCAGAAATATTGCCATGATAAACGCTACGGGTTCCAAAACAGCTAAAACAGCTGCAAGATATCCTTCAGATGTCACTCCCTGATTTTTGAGAAATGACAAGCCAACCGAAAATGTCACTGCGCCTACTGCACCATACGTAGATGCCAAAGCATACGAGTCAAAAATATTGAACTTTCCCAATCGTCGTAAAATCTGATAATGGTTTAACGTGAACAGTAAAGACAAGCCAATTGCAACCAGCATAGGCATCAACATATTTTCAAATCCAGTATTTCTCATCTCTATTCCCCCATGGAGTCCAATCGCTGCAAGCAGATAGATGGGTAAAAATTCAGAAACGGCCTCAGGAATTTTTAAATCAGATTTTATTCTAGCTGCAATTATTCCAAACAGAAAAAATAGAATTATAGGAGTAAGTAGATTCAACTGAATTAATTGTAATATATCCATGAATTATTTCAAAATAGGATTTGCTGAAATAAAAATCAAGACATTGCCGAAAGTGGAACAAACAGAGGAGTCAAGTAAATCAATTCACATCTACCAGAGTTTATAATGATATGAAAGTATAATTTGTCAACTCGTCTTCCATCTTAAGCATACTGACAGTTACCCAATAGTTATACGAGCATACTGAAAGATAATCAAAAGAGTTACCCTTCACAGTTTAACAGTGAATCAGTGTCAGGATCTGAAAAGTAGCACCTGTCAATATTTTCCCCTCCATCAATCACATCAGAGCCAGAATTTGAATAAAGAACGTCAGTTCCAGATTGGCCTTTTAAAATATCATTTCCAGAGTTGCCTTTGATGGTATCATCGCCACCATTGCCAGAAATAATATCATCACCTTCGCCGCCAAAGATGCAATCATCACCTTCGCCTCCAGAAATAACATCATTTCCAGCCAAGCCAAATATCAAATCATTTCCGTCGGTTCCTTGAATTACATCATCCCCAATGGTTCCTTGAATCATATGATAGTCAGAATAATTATGACCGCATGTATTCACAGTGATTCTTTGAGAGGAGCTGGAACTATGCCCGTTGTTATCAAATGCTATCCAAACGATGTTGGTAATGCCAGGAGAAAATGCTTCAGGAGCATTGTTGATTATCACTTTAATTCCACTGTCATCAGTCGCAGTTGCGCTACCAATATCTGCAAGAGTTAGCATGTCTTCAGCCTCAACCACTAGTGATAGTGGGGCAACAACAACAGGTTTTACTTGATCACGAAACACATGCACCGAGACGGTAGGTGCGACAAAGTATGAAATTTCTGACTCTTCATAAAACTCAGTTTTAAAAGATTGTATTTTGTGCGTTGGGGAATCCACAACCAATAATTCGCCGTTAATTCCAATTGCCATACCAGTTACAGACGTGAATGAATCATGAAAAGGTCCGGCTTGAGCAGCTTGATTTAACCGCAAATCAGAATCCTGAGATAAGTGCAATATTCTCCCATCGTTAGAATTTACAACAAACATGCTTCCAGAGGGATCAACTGCTATAGCTTCAGGAGCAAATACATAGCTTGGAAAATAAAATTGGAATGACTTGACAAACTCTCCGTCAGAAGTGAATTTTTCAATTGTATGATTTCCCTTGTCAGTGACATAGATGTTTCCTTCAGCATCAACGTCAATTCCTGCAGGATTAAGGAATTGTCCAGGACCTAATCCACTTGAACCAAATGATGAAACAAAGTCCCCATTGGGAGAAAATGCTTGGATACGATTATTTCCAGCATCAACAACGTACACCATCCCATTGTTTGCAGATATTGCGGTTGGAAAGTAAAATTGTCCTTCACTAGTACCTCTCTTACCCCATGTTGTGATAAATTCTCCATCAACTGAAAACTTTTGAACTCTATTTCCATCACGATCTATAACAAAAACAAAATTTCCGTCAACTGCAATTCCAGACGGAGTGGAGAATTCTCCAAGTGCTTTTCCGCCCTGGCCCCAGTCTGTTATGTATTCACCTGTGCTTGCAAATTTCTGAATGCGTTTATTTCCAAAATCATTAACAAAGATACTTCCATCATCACCTACTGCGATAGATTTAGGATAGGCAAACTCGCCAGAAGATATAACTCCAAATGATCCCCACTGATGAAGTGAATCATAGTCTCTAGATCCAAATGAACTTTGAGAGAGAGAGGTAGACAATAGCAACACGGAAGCGACGATAACAGAAAGAAGTAGTTTCAACAAAATATGATTGTAAAATTTAAGAAAGATTGCAAGAGTTAGCTAATGTTACCATTATTGTCAACTTTATGTCAAAATGGTTTATTCACTTCACGTGTAAACACATAACTTGCAAGTGCAACCATGGCAAGTACAAATCCAACTAGAACAGCAAGACTCAACAACACAGGAATTCCACCGTCAGAGACTCCCGTCATCAGCTCTCTAACCAATAACACGGTATAGGTAACTGGATTTAGCTTTGCAATGACTGCCAACCAGTCAGGCAGCAATTCCAATGGAAACAATGCTGGGCTCAGCATGAATAGTGGCATGCCAAGGAAATTAATTACGCCCCAAAAAGTTTCCTGAGACTTTGCTGTCGCAGCAACTATCACAGAGATTCCAGAAAATCCCAACGAGAAAAGAATTACAATTGCCATGATTGGCGCAATCATGAAAGGATTTGGAAAAGAAACTCCTATGGCCAAAGCAATACCCACAATTAGGCTAGCTTGCATTGCAGCAATCAATGAAATTGCGGCCATTTTTCCCAATGCTATAGAGGAACGAGAGATCGGAGAGGACAAAGCCTTGTTCATAAAACCATAGCGCCTATCCCACAACGTATTGACACCTCCAAAAATACTAGTAAAAATTGCAGTAAGTATAATGACGCCAGGTGCCATGAATTCGATATATTCTCCTTCAAAACCCACAGATTGGATTAATGGTTGAGTTCCTGAAAATGTATTTCCAATTACAATAATCCAGATAGCCGGCTGGATTAATCTGATCAAGACGCCGCTGCGAGACTTCTTGTATCTTTTCAGCTCCCTCCAAAAAATGGTGTAAATGTCATTTATCAAAACGTTCATGCGCGCAACCTCTTCATCTTTGCATGTTCACGCTTCCTATTGAATCCAGAATCATCAGATCTAATTTCATGCCCAGTATAAGAAATGAAAACGTCATCAAGTGTAGGTTGTGTTAGAGAAATGGACGTGATTGTTATGTCAAGTGTAGAGGAAATTTGAAAAATAGTAGGTATCATCTTAGTGCCATTGGATGCAAAGAGTGTGAGTTTAGAAGCATCTTCATTTATTTTTTTTACGAATTTAATTTTTTTAATTTCAGACAAAAAGGAATCATAATTTATGCTGTCTTCAATTGTAAGCGAGATGACCTCATTGCCCAACGCATTTTTCATGTTTTCGGGAGTGTCAATCACCTGTATTTTTCCACCATCCATAATTCCAATTCGATCGCACAGCTTGTCTGCCTCTTCCATGTAATGAGTAGTCAGAAATATCGTCATGTCAAATTCCGTGTGGATTTTCTCGATGTATTCCCAGATTTTTCGACGAGTCTGAATATCCAATCCAACTGTAGGCTCATCAAGGAACAACACTTTTGGACGATGTAGTAAACCGCCCGCAATATCCAATCTTTTTCTCATACCGCCGGAATACGTAACCACAGCTTGATCCTGTTTGTCCACAAGTTCAATTAATTCCAGAACCTCATCAATTCTTGCACGGATTTCATTTTTTGGGATATGGTTAAGTTTTGCCTGCAATATGAGATTTTCTCGTCCGGTAAGGTACTCATCAACTGTAGATTCTTGCTGAACATATCCTATATTTTCTCTAACCTGTTTTGCGTTAGTAGTCACATCAAACCCAGAAATCAAAGCTTGTCCAGACGTGGGCTTTAGCAAAGTAGTGAAGATCATCATGGTCGTACTTTTTCCAGCTCCATTGGGCCCCAAAAAACCAAAGATCTCACCCTTTTCAACCGAGAAAGAAATATCGTTTACGGCAATTACGTCACCAAACAATTTTGTAAGGGATTTTGTTTCGATGGAATACACACATTGATCGAATTTTGCAATTATAAATTACTAAGTATTGACAGGTCATCTTCACAAAAAATTTAAAGACCAAAAAAGAAAATTGAACATGAAAGGATTATGTCAAAAATGTCACTCATCAAATGTGGATGTGACAGTTCAAGAAGGAATTCCCACATGTGCAAAATGCTCTAAACAAACAGGCAATTAAAAAGCATTAATTTTTAAAAAGAAAATTAAAAAAAATCATTTAAGATTCTTGAATTCTTCTTTAGTCATTCTTAAAATCACTTTTTCACCCACACCCCAAATTTCAGATTTGGGCAGGATTTTTGAATGCAGTAAACCGTCACTCACCTCTATTGATTCCAGCTCGTTTGTCTCAAAATTTTTGTTTAACCTCTTTACTTTTCCAATTTTACGACGATCCAAATCAATGACAGGAATTCCAGCCCTCACAGGAGGTCTGCTAAGAAGCAAAGTTTTGTTAGAAAATTTGTCAATAAAGTCCTCAGCCAAAAAATAGTCCCTACGAAATCCCTTATGGATTGTTACCCCGCATACGACAAGCGTGTCTTGATTAATGTGAATATGTTTGACTTTGCCATATTCAATTCCCTCCCTATCGATTACTTTTTTTCCAGTAAACTTATCAGCAGTGGCGATATTGGCAGGCATTCCTTCAAGTTTGACAGACATGTAATGAAATGCACAGGTTTACTTATCACAGCAAATATCAGAAATTTCCATCAATGAGGTTAAATTACTTGACAAAAAGGAATTGCACATGAGCATAAAGGAAGAACTGTTCAGGCCAATCCTATCAACCAAAGGAAGAATAACAGGCAAGGAGCATTCAGTTATGCTTCGAGCAGTAAAGTATAATGGAAAAATCTATTTTTCAAGACATAGACCTGACGGAGATTGGTTCAAAAATGCAATAGCAAATGCAGATGTAAAAATTCAATATGACGATAAAGTTTTCACTGGTAAGGCAGAATTAGTGGAAGATGTAGAACTTGACAAAAAAATTTCAATGCTCAAGTATCCAGGAGAAGAAAGGGCAAAAGAGAAAAGAGTCACAATTCAGGTAACATTGGATAAAACGGGATAATTTAGATTTTTTTAAAAGACTTGTACAAATAGTAAACAGTCAACCCACCTAGAATAACAGTAACGATTGCCAATGGAACAAATAGTTCAGATGTAGAATTAACAATGTCATTTAAAGCAAATATCGTGTCAACAACTTCCAAAGCATCATGCTTCAGATCTTTAGAATCCAAGGGATTCATAGGAGATTCTGATTCAATCATAGATGCAGATTCATCAGAAAGATAGCCCGAGGAGGCACTTATTTTCCCAGAGTCTCCAGGAAGCGCCAATTCTCCAGTAGACTTGTTATCAATTATAATTTGTTTGTCTTGAGGTATTTGTAATAATGACAACAGTCCAGAAAAACCAGTCGCAATTCCGAGACCTGCAACTTTATAAATATATCTAAAAGAGCGAGCAAGTGATTTACTTTCTTTGGTTTTTTCAGAGAGTGCAGGAGGAACAATCACAATGCTGAACTTTAATGCAGTGTAAATTTTCATGTCTTGAGATTTTGAATTTTTTTCAATCTTTGAGATTTTAACGACATCAAGAGATTGTAACTTATCAAGATGATACTTTACAAGTTGAAGAGAAATATTACTTTTTTGAGCAATCTGTGCCGCAGATAATTCTTCATTAAAGAGTAACTGGAGGATTTTACGGCTGGAATCATTGGTAAACATCTCACCAAAAGACTTTATCTTTTCATCATCCGTAGAAAGAATTTTGAAATTTTCAGTCAAATCATCGTTAGAGAATTTAACTAGAAATATTAGAGTTTAGAGTGTATGTAAAACATATGTAAATTGATTGGTAAAAACTGAGTTTTACTAAACCTTTTATCTCAAACTTATGAATAATAGTCATCAATAAATTGAAATTTTCAAAAATAAATGAAGGAAAAAAATGAATACAAAAATAACAATTCCAATCATAATTGCCATTTCGGTAATAATTACTGCAGGAATAATGTACTCAATAGATTTTAAACAGAACCAACAAGAATCACAGACGTCTGAGCTAGAAATAGCCTATGTCGAAAAATCAGCATCTCAGTATTTTGGAGGCACCAACAACATAAAAAAAATACAATCATCAGATGAACTAAAGAACATTCTAGAGGAATCAGGATCATTTAACGGGAATTTCCAGGACGGTCAAATATTCAGAACCACAATGGCAATGGAGGAAGCAGTAATGTTTGATAGTGCAGAATCATCAGGTTCCCCAATACCTTCGGTCTCACCAATGCCTTCAGACACAGCATCCAAAGCAGGATCGGGAGGTTCAGATCATTCAACAACCAACGTTCAGGTTGAAGACGTAGATGAGCCAGACTATCTCAAAAACGATTCAAAATATGTCTACATCGTATCTCAAAATACACTTACAATAATTGACGCATACCCGGCAGATTCTGCCAAACTAATTCTAAAAATTGCATTGGACGTTGAATCACAATACATTCAGAATATGTTTCTAAATGACGACAGACTGGTGATATTTTACAACGGGCAAAGTGATGACGAAGTCATTCCACAGTATGAATTCATGCCTAGAAGATCCTACAGCTCCGTCACACATGCACTGATTGTAGATGTGTCAGATAAAGAAAGTCCAATCATTCTCAAAGATTATTCCATTGATGGCAGCTTTAGAGATGCACGAATGATTGGAGATTATGCATACTTTGTAACCAACAGCAATGTCGACTATCAACATCCAAAACTTCCAATCATTATGGAGGATTCAATCAGAATCATGACGCCCAACGCATTTTACTTTGACAACATAGAGCAGTTTTCAAATTTCAACACATTAACTGCGATTAATATTTTCGGCGATGAGATAAATTCCGAAACATTTCTCATGGGATATTCAGGAACGTTCTATGTATCAAAAGATAACTTTTACTTGACATACCAGCAAAGTACGCCGTTTGGATTTTATGAGAACTCATCACGAGACAGATTCTTTGACGTCGTGGTTCCGATACTGCCAAACAGCCTTCAAGATGAAATCAGATTGATACAAGAGGATTCTTCGATTAATTCATCTGCAAAATGGGCAAAGATCTCAGAGCTAATGCAAAAATCATACAATGCATTGGACAAAAAAGACAAAGAAAAATTATTTGAAGAGATCAGAGAGTCATTAAACGAATACGACATACGAGTACAAGAAGATGCAAGAAAGACAATCATTCACAAAATATCAATTGACGGAGACGAAATAGAATATGTTGCAAAAGGTTCCGTTCCAGGCAGATTGCTAAACCAATTCTCCATGGATGAGAACGGGGACAGATTCAGAGTCGCCACAACCACTGAGATATACACCCAATACGAAGGAACCATTCGCTCAAACGCAGTATATGTTTTAGATGAGCAGCTAAACAGGGTTGGGGAATTAGAAGAAATTGCACCTAAAGAAAGCATATTTTCTGCCAGGTTTATGGGAGACAGACTGTATTTGGTCACATTCCAGCAAATAGATCCATTCTTTGTAATTGATTTGTCATCAGACAAGCCTAAAATTCTAGGGGAGTTGAAAATTCCAGGATTTTCAAATTATTTGCATCCATACGATAAAGAACACGTCATAGGAATCGGCAGAGACACTAAAGAAATGGAAAACGGCAGAGTACAACAGTTAGGAATTAAGATTGCACTGTTTAACGTTGCAGATGTCAACAATCCAAGAGTTGCAGATGAGACAATCATAGGAGACAGATCTACCCAGTCAGAAGCACTGTACAATCACAAACCATTCTTCTTTGATAAGACAAGCGGAACTTTATCAATTCCGATAAGCGGAGATATTGAAAGTTTTGATATCAATTCAAAAAAAATTGCCCCAGAATTCTCACGATGGAGCGGATTCTATGTGTTTGATGTGGATAAATCAAACGGATTTGAGATCAAAGGGACAGTTACCCATGCAGATGAAGGCTCACGATACTATGGGATGAATAATGCAAGAACATTCTATATTGAGGATGTATTGTACACGGCATCTCAAGAATATCTGAAAATGAATTCACTGGAAAGTTTGGAAGAAATCAATTCAATCAAACTTGAAAACACTGGGGAATTTATCAACTATCTTGAAGAGGACATGTTACGTTAAGCTACACCAAATGGACAATAGTTGAAACTCCTCGTTTGTCATATTCCACATCATTTTCAACCTCACAAATTGTCACAGTAAAAGAAATAACATCCCTAGGTTTTGCATTCTCTGCATGTAGTTTTAGATGTATATCCAGGGTTTCAAACTCTTGAGTCGGCAAATCACTCTCATCAAAATATGCCTTGCATGTGGACTCTATCCTAAACCGGTCATCCTTAAAATGAAACCCAAGCCTCATTTTTCTACCCTTTCTTCCATGACCTTTCACACTTACGTCAATAACGTCAGGACGAGTTTCAGTGTATCCAGATTTATGATTTACAAACACCCCAATTTCAAGAGGCTTGCCAGCAGTTGACTCGGCCATCTTTTGAATTCCGTCATTCATTACAACATCTACAGCCTGAATGGATTGGGCAACTTTTGCAATCCATTCATTTGTTCTCGTAATGGTAGCACGAATACCTGAACGTCTTCGGTCGTCTTCATCTTTAGACAATTTGTAATAATCAACCCAGGCCTCATAATCATGAGAGATGTCTTCAATAAAGTCAATGCAAGTTCGCTGATAATCATTTACATTATCAGTTCTTTCGGATTCATCATCAGATCTCATTCCGTCATAATCCATAGGCATTGCCATATTCAGAACTACTCAAGGGTCTAAAAAAACCAATCTTGGCAAAAATTAATGATTATAATAGGAATTGTTTAAAGTAGCAACATGATATTTTCAGAATTAGTTTGTGATTTGCAGGATCAGCTAAAAAAAGATTTGGCACAGGTAATGTTTCTTTTAAAGAAGGACCCAGGAATAGGATACGCAAGAATAGTGGAGATTGGCAAGGAAGTTGGAAAGAGGTACAACATCAAGTTGATCGTGAACTTTCCAAAGGCAGGCAGAATTGAAGATTTTGAGATGTACGGGAAAAGAGATCTGAGTTTAATTATAGATTACGACAGAAAGAGATTTCCCATAGATAGAGAAATAATCAAAGAAAAGGCAAAAGAGTTACTTGGAGACGTAAAAACAGAGGACGCATACCTGTATGAAAACAAGGAAGGAGTCAGAGTATTTACAGACAGTTGGAAGATAGACATTCTGCCTCATTCAGTGCATATTTGGACTGAATTTGATGATAATGTAACAACATTTTGCAACTGGCTGATGGAGAATGCATATCAGATAAAAAAGATAAAATGATTCAGCAGATCATATGTTTTCAAGCTCTTCACGTAACTGTTGAGCCTCAATGTTTTTTGGCTCAAGGGCAATTATGCGCGTACAACAATCAATAGCTTCATCTTTTTGTTGCAAGGCCAGATGTGCATTGGTCTTCAAAGTCAGCAGTTCAACATCATTTTTGTCTAATTGAAAAGCCTTTTCAAAATATGGAAGTGCCTTTTTTGCATCATCAACAATAAAGTAAACACTGCCCATGATGAACATAAAATCTGCATCATCAGAATATTTAGACTCCAAATTCCTTCCAAACGCCACTGCCTCATCATATTCACCATCACGGAGTAATTTTTTCAGATGACGTTTTGGCTTTTTAAAAAGACCCACCATTTTCTTATCAGATAACTAACAGTAATTCAATAATTTGAATGTAGGAGGTGAAAATCTGGTTTATTGATACCATGCTTCAGGCTCTGAACCAGATGAGGTTGAGCTTTGCGCGGCTTGCGGGATCTTAATTATTCCATCCTTAATCAGGAACTGAATTCCCTGTACAAATGAATCATCATCGATGGCACCGTCAGCCCACCATCCAGCATTGGTTTTTACCCATTCAGGTATACCGCCACTTGTATTACTGCCAGAACCCTGAGTTGTCTTGGGGATCTTAATTATTCCATCCTTAATCAGGAACTGAATTCCCTGTACAAATGAATCATCATCGATGGCACCGTCAGCCCACCATCCAGCATTGGTTTTTACCCATTCAGGGATAGATTGTGAAGAAGCATCATCTGCGGAATATATCAGAATTGGAATTTCCAAATAATCAGAAGCACCTGACGGGACAATTCCATCTGGAGCCAATCCATAAATCCACAACACATAGTTAGGATATCCAGGATCTTCTTTGACTATCAAATCAATAATGGCTTGGCCTGATGGAGAATAAAGAAAGTTCCTACCCTCCTCTTGTGCAACTGAGCGAATTGGTGGCAATGTAAACTCTTCATCCACAACTAGAATGTCAAACTGAACTTGATTCAAAAACTCAGTATCATCATACTTGCTGATAAATTTTATGAGCCATTGCATTTCACAGCCTTCAACAGGATCTTCAGGACCGTAAAACAAATGGATTTGATAATCAAAGTTATGCGTTGGTTTCTTTATGCTAGCATCTTTTTCAAAACTTGTATCACAACCTGCATCTTTAAATTCATCAGCAGTAGAAACAATACCTGCGAACGGACTCTCTTGTACGTTTTCTCTATAGTCTAACAATTCAAAGGCGTATTCAGTTGGAGGAATGCCTTCTGAGACGTGCGTATAAGTATGAGCTTTTATTGGAAATGGAAAATCATCAACAACCCAAACCCTATTTGTAGTTCCACCAGTATACCACCCGACCTGAACAGTTTCCCATGTACCTGCTGGAACAGTGACGGTCTCAGCAGCCGTTGGAATGACTTGTTGGCCTCCAATGTTTCCAATCTTACCCCAAGAGATACTTTTGAACTCTTTTGGACCCTTTCCACCAGAATCATCATTAGATGTTGCAAATGCAGCTAGCCAGGCCACGGAAGACTTGAATGCCCCACGATAGACGCCAAGTTCTTCACTGCCACCGGTTGGTTCTGCAGCAACCTTTCCTAACGCCATTTCACCTACAATGCGTTTATTTCCATCATACACTACAACTTCAGTCACCCATTGGCGTTCACTTCCGACCTGCCTATCGCCTTTAACCCACATGTCCAATTCAAAATTAGAGCACTCTTTGTAATCCACATGACACATTGAATAAGAAAAAAAGTCACCCTGTTTGAGACCCTCACCAGAATACCATGTACCTTCAACATCTACACCTCCAGATTGAAACTGAGCAGATGCCGATGAAATTAACGATGAACCCAAAAATAAGACAGCAACAACAGGTAAAATTAGAAATATTTTATTCAAATCTAAGAAAAATTAGCAAAACGGATAGTTAAACCTTATTCAGAATAATCCCAAAAACCAGTAAAATATGCAATAATATGACGTTCAAATAAGCAAATATAGAGGACTGCTCACACAAATTCCAGAAATGTGCGAATGCTCAAAGGTTCACTTGTTTGAAGTAGAGTTCAAGCTTGACGGTATGTCAGTGGTTCCAACCCATAAAAACTGCGGATTTGCATTGGATGAAAAACAGTCCGACAAGTTCCAAAAAGAATTAGTGAAGTCATGGGGCTTTGAGCAAGAAGAAGAATAATTAAAAAATAAAAATAGGTTTTAAGTTACTATCGAACTAATTTTATCGACCAGTAGCTTCTTTGCAAACAGCTGTAGAACATTTACAGTCTTCACTACATATACAATGACTTTGCATTGCACAATCGCATTCATAATCTGGATCGCCACTAGCGGCTTCGCATCCACATGCTTGATCTACCATGATAAATGAATAACAGTACTTATTTTAAAAGGTTAGTACATACAGATAGAATATCACGCACTTGAAATAATCCCAAGCATGTAATTGCAGGATTTTTGAATAAGTTCAGATTGTTGTTGAAGAAGATTCATGTCAGCCTCAACGTCAAAAGCAACTCTTAGAATATGAACAATATCTTGTTTTTGATTTAGAACATCCTTCATTTTGATAAAATTTGCTTTATTCAAATAGCCCAAATAGAAATAACAGTCCGAAAGCATCGAGTTTTTTACAAAGAAATCATGCTTTTGTCGAATTATTGCTGAATGATTGTTTTTTTCAACCAGATCTGAAAAACCAATTGTAGATTTCAGCATACGTTCAAGCAATGTAGGAGTAGCACGTTCGATTCCAACAGTACTTGTAACAATTGAAAGGTGTTCGTTGATTCGACTTTTTTCTAGTCTTCTGAGGGAGTCAAGCATGTGAGAAGGGCTTGATCTTTGATGATTGATTGAAGATATCGCATCAGCTAAATAGTAGATGGCACATTTTTGCCAGCATGGTGCAAATACATCTGAAATCAAGATAGATTCTTTGATTTTTTGACAGCAAAACATAGATTCTATCAGACAATTTTTTGCAAAGTCAGAATAGAGAGAAGCATGTTTTTTATGAATTCTAGAAAGAAATATTTGCAAATCCCAAGACTCGTCGCATATTATTTGTAGACGGTCATACTGTAGAAGTTTATGCGATCTAGTTTCAGACAACGATGCGTGATGAATTATAGCAAAATCATTCTCAAATTGAACAATTTTTTCCTGTTCTAATTTTTCATCAAAGACAACTATATCATAATCACAAGAATCAAAATGAAGATCATTCACCCTACACCCCCCCAACCCGACTGGGAAATCAGACAGATTATTCTCTTCAACAAATTTTTTCACATCCACATCATTTACTGACTAAGATTTTCTATAAAGGAATTAACTCACAAAGTTTTACTAAATCATACAAAGTCAAAACATTTCCTTTAAATTGAGATTTGTTTGAATTTTCAACAAGCTCCTATAGTGTAGTCCGGTTAAGCATTTTGGCTTCTCAAGCCAAAGACTCGGGTTCAAATCCCGATGGGAGCATCCTACTTTAGTAACTATTATAGATGCAGGGGATATAATAACAAAAGGAGCTAAACCTAGCTAAAATACAAGATAATGCCTTTGAAAATTCTATAGAATCAATAAGAAGCCCACAGATAAAGAGTAATTACATCAAAGATAGTCAGATATTTTTGAAATTAATTCCAAACAATGCATTTGAAGAAAACAAAATCAAACATGCAAAAACTGTCCAGTTGGAAGACAGGTGCAAATCATTTGTAGATCTGGCAAGAAAGTGTGCATGACTACTTGTTTGTTTAACAACGGATGTATTTTTCTTTTAAAATTTAATGATAAGATAAAAAAGAAAACCAGAATCTTTTGATCTTTCTTGATAAAACTAACATCCAATTATTTAAAAATAATCTCGGAATATCAATTTAATATTTTGAGGGTCATGCATGATTTAATTTTGGGCAGTCTTCTAACTTTTTTTAGAATGATGTTTTGTAGAGATCCCTCATCTGATGACTCTATTTTACAAATTACATCATACATACCAAACACCACGTCTGCATCTCTGATCTCTGATATGTGACAAAGATCTTTTAATATGGAAAACTCATTTCCCTTGTCACAATGAATGACAAGATATGCTTGAGATGGGCACATAACTTCTTGCGGCATTCCTGATTTTCTGAATAATTCTTCGGATTCAGATTGTGTAAGGGTCATGGTAGAATGAATTTTTGGCATCTTTCGAATTATTTTTGTGACTGTGTTTTGAATTGCATCCTCTGAGTCCAATTCTATTTGTGCAATTAGATCATATAGTCCAAGAATTCCATGTACTTCCTTTATCCCCCCTATTTTTTCCAAAGATTTTATGATCTCGACCTCTGAACCAAGATCACAGTTCATCATCACATATGCTTTTACCATGTGTGTGATCCCTCCATTGTATTTTGAAACACTATGTCACTACACCATATTGAAATAAAAGACTTTCATCATGCCTACGTTACATCATGTGATGTAGGTTCAAAGATGCATCTAATCATACACACAAAATAATCCATCAAAATAATAAAGTATGACCGGCATCCAATAGGACACAACACATACTCTGAAAGCATAATGGCAACCATGAAAAAATATAAACATATTTTGTCCACAGCAACAATGACAAAAAGAAAAATTCAACAGTGAAAGTTAAAACTGACAACATTTGACGATAGCATGATCAATTTACAATTAGAATGAAATCTCTCGCATAATGGATCTTTTATTTATTCAAAAAGAATCTAAGACTAAATAAAAATATTATTGCTTCTCATTAGATCACAGGCACATCAAACAATCGCATTCAGAACCTGGTATCATAGATAATGAAAGAAATTACAAATTTTTATTTCATAACAACACTGTAACTTTATGAAATTCTTATTCCTGGAATATTTTTTAGGCAAAATATCAAAGTTAAAAGTGAAAACAATGGCATATTTATTTATTTCAGGATTTTTACTTAAAACGGGTTTTACTAGCATTGCATATGCTGCAGGAGGAACTTCAGGATGTGGTATGTTTGAGATCCGAGAAGGTTGTGAATTGGGAGGATGGATGCATCTTATTCTAGGGGATGTTGTTATTGGGGCGTTGCTTGCAATTTTTTTACATATTTTAGCACATCATAACAACATAAAACTTGAAAACAATGCCAGGGTCATTCAAAAAATTATTGAAATGCAAGAAGAGCAAAGAAATCGCCGGAAAGATTATTCTGTGTTTAATCTAAAAAATTTGTTCACACATATGTTGCATATTTTAGGTCAAGTTAACAAATCGGTCGTGAATTTTAATACTACTTTTGATCTGGACATGGAACAAAAAGAAAAAGAATGGAGACAAGAAGTGTTACGTAACGAAATTCAAAGTGAAGAAAATAGATTGGCACGGGTAATAGATACAACAAGAAATAATCTTCTCGCCGTAAATGATGTGTTAGAACCAAATATTGTAAATCAAATTGAGGGAGTATGCATGTATCTAAGTGAAATTAAACTTCAAGAATCATCGTTTAACATCATTCATTTTCCAAAATATCACACAAGTAAGAAAAAAATCAAATACGTAATTGAAAAACTTAACACATATACTGTAGAATCTCACTCATTTACAAAGATTATAGAAGATAATTTTGATATACATGAAAATAAGACTAAAAATAACAGAAAAATTTTAAATTCAACTGAAAACAAGAACTGTGAAGATGTCTAAAGTTTCTGTAAATCAAAGAGAATACAGAAAAGCATTTGGTCAACTAGCTTCTACCCAAACTCAAAGAATTGACACCCTAAAACCTCTTGAAATCGAATTAGACACACAAGAAGATGTTGCAGGTGGAATTCATACAATCGATTTTGAAAAAAGTGACATCATCATCAAGCAGTCAGGCATGTACTTGATCATAGCTGCGCCACAAGTTGGAAAAGCAAAGGGTACAAGAAGCCGTTGGATTGATTTTTGGGTTAGGGTAAACAATGTTGATGTTCCACATTCTAACATCAGAAGAGTAATGACGGATTCACAAGAAAAAGATGTTATTCCACTTAATGTGGTAATGCCATTAAATCGAGGGGATGCTCTAAACATGATGATGTCAGGAGAAACAAAGGACGAAGGACTGGGAATAGAGGCAATAGAACCTGATGGAGAACCTGCCATACCAAGCATAATTGTTACGATTCTCCAATTAGATTAGACATAGTATTTGATAGGATGTTTTTAGTTTAGAAGTCTTAACATATGTCACAAGAAAATAAAAACAGATTAAAATTCATAAATTAAAAAAATTCTTTGTTTCAAGATTCAATTATTATAAAGATCAATAAAAATAGAAGTAACAGGTAAAGAAACATCTGGTATTTACAGATTGTGTATAAGTTTGTAGCAATCATACTATTAATTTTCTAATTATTGTGAATATGATATATCATGTATAAAACAAAAAGTGAAAACTACATGTTTTTTCTGATGGTTAGATGTATGTGTGTACAAATATATCAAAAATCTCAGAGATCAAAAAATCAAAAGTGTGTATCACCAACAATGATTTATAATCATATCGTGTCATTAAACCATGGCAAAACTAGTGTGCGGTGATTATGGTTTTGAGTGTGATTTTGTTGCAGAAGGAGATGAAATTGAGGATGTCATCAAGATCTTTGGAGAACATACAGGAGAAGAACATGGAATAGAATACCAAAAGAGGTATTGCAGCAATTTCTGTTGAGAAAATCAGGTCTATAAAATTATGTTAATACAAAATAAAATTGGGTATTAACGGTACAAAATATTTTTCAACATCTACAAAAAACATTCAAAAGATAAATAGTAAAAAGAAGGTAGGAAGATATGAAAAAAATTGAGGCACTAATTAGAAACTCAAAACTTTACTCTGTAAAAGATGCCCTAGAGCAAGTTGGAATAAAGGGAATGACAGTATATGAGGTAAAGGGACTGGGAATTCAAAAGGGAGTTACCCACGGAGGCAGACCTGGAACAGTATCTGGATCTGAGTTGAATCCCAAAACTAAAATTGAGATAGTTTGTGATGATGATGACGTAACAAAAATTATTTCCACCATAGCAGAATCTGCAAAGACAGGTAGTATTGGAGACGGAAAGATCTTTGTCCATGCAATTGAGGATTCGATGAGAATCAGAACAGGTGAAAAAGGATCAGATGCAGTTTAGCCTGTGGAATTAGTCTACAACTAAAAACGTGTCATAACCAATGGTAGTAGATAATACCGCAACAATAACGTATATTCGCGTTCTAAAGGATGATCTTGCCATATTCAGACTGGTCCCAAATGATGGAATCATTCCTAATTATCATGCAGGTCAGTTTTTGACCATCGGGTTCCCAGTGAGAATAATAAAATAATTCGAAGGGGCTACTCCATTGCATCTCATCCAGAAAATAAAAAATATTTTGAACTGGTTGTGAGATGGGTAAAAAACCCGGTTCCGGGACGATTGACGACTCAGCTGTTTGATGTAAAGGTAGGCGATGAGGTAAAATGGCTCAAGCCAACAGGTGTCGCACTTTCCATAAATGAAAAACTTCCAAACGACAAAAGAGATAACTGAAGAATCGTTTGTATTGGTGGTGGAACAGGCGTTGCGCCATTTGTCAGCTTTGCAAGACATCTTCATGATGTTAGAGATACAAGAGAAATCATCATCTTGCATGGCGCAAGCTATGTCGATGAGCTGAGCTATCACGAAATGTTTACGGATTTGGAAGATAAGGCTAAAGAAAACGGTAATAGTCAATGGAACTTTCAGTATCATCCTGCAATAAGCAGACCACAGGCACCCCTCAATCGCTCATGGGGCGGACACATTGGAAGAGTAGAGAGTTTTCTCAAACCAAATGAGAACGGCTCATCAAAACTCGAAGAGATTGTCGGAGAAAAGGTCACTCCGGAAAACACCATTTTTTACATTTGCGGTTGGCAGGGAACAGTTGACAGATGCATGAACTATCTCCCACCAAATGGCTTTGTAACAAAAGACAACAAGCGAGAAGACGGCGGATATGACATGAAATACGAGTCATATGGATAACATATTCAGTCTATTAAGAATTCACAGATGGACATCATAGCATACAGGCTCTATGACCAAATCACCCTATGTTTCAATCCAGGATGAGGATTGATTAAAAAATGTATTATCATTATGATTTTAATTTCTCTTTGATGGCATTTACTTTCTAAAAAAATTCCAGGCACCATACAAACAGTTCAAATGTTAAACACGTCAAAATTAATGAAGGTGAAAGAAATTCTAACTATATTTTATAGAACTATACTCAATATTGAACTATTTTTTGAATTCTAAAATCTGAAGAGTTATGAGAAAAGAGACAGGTCAAACTAAAAATATGAATTTCAAAAATCTCTTTTTGTGCCTACTGCGTCCAGAATAATCACTAAAAATATTCATACCCCGATGGGAGTACTTTGATTTCTGTTTCAAGCAGGATAATCATTAACTTGTAAACGATAAATGCTCAATCATTCCAATAAAACCAAATGAGCATATTTTGAATTATGACATTACGTAAAGTTATTTCTTTAAATAATAAAATCAAGACGTGCTATTATTGGGATTAAGAGAAATTGAATTAAAAGAAGAATATCGTTCGGATAGAGACGACATTGTGTCAGAATTTTTCTTTCCTTGCCTAGGTAACTGCATAGAATACAACAGATGTGTAGATTTTTTATCCATTCAGACATTGACGACAATCGCCATGGCGTTTGAGAATTTTTCTGAAGGAAAAGCAAAACTAAGAATGATTACAGGGCACAGATTTAGAACCAGTGACCTTAATATTTTCACAAAGATGTTTTCTGAGAAATCCTCCAAGCAGTTTAAAGGCAAGATGATCAAAGACTCCAAAATCAATCAACTTCAGAGTATCGTAGACATAGGTCAAATAGAGCTGAAAATTGCAATTCCAAATTCAGAGCAAGTTGCAGATTCATTCTCAGAGCGAATTGGAATATTCAGAGACGAGTATGATCAGAAGGTTGCATTCACTGGAACTTCAAAAGAATCATTTTCTACCCAGACAAGGGATTTTGAATCTGTAGACGTTTTTACATCATGGAATGACAAGTCAAGAGTAGAAAGAAAGATGAAAGATTTTGAAGATCTTTGGAAAAACAAAACAAAATATGTTCAGGTGTATGATTTTATGAAGGCAGAGGAGAACAGTCTTTTAAAATATTCATCAGATTGGATTTTTTAAATTACATGTTAAATGATTCATCCAACCCAGATTTATTTTCATAAAAATTCATTTTATTGATTTTATAGTAAATCACCTCACCCCTACGCTCAATCACTGCAATAATTGGCTCTTTTCCCATCTGAGTAATTTCATCCACTTTCTTTTGGAGATTTCCCATCTTTTCTTGCTGTCCTTCATTAAGACCAAATATGAGAAACTTTGCGCCTTTTTCACCATAATGACCTCTCTCATAAACCCTAAAATCAGAACCAAAACCAAAACCATCTTTTACGACATAGCCCCTATTTCGCAGATCACGAAATATCAGAAACTTTGTAAGAATTTCAGAATCAATTTTTTGACAAATCCCCATAAAAGAATTAAAATCAATTTGCTTCTTGTTCTTTTTTAAGATTAGTCTATTCACATACAGTAAATAAAGAGTTTCAAATGACTTTAGAAATAGCTGTTCTTCTTCCAGTTCCCCAAATCCTTTTTGAGCGAGTTCATGAATCATACTCTTATCAGATATACATGCTTGATCTGAAATCATCTCACCGTTTACTACAGGGGCAGTATCTTCCATGATAAAATGGAAATCAGTGGATTTCAATATAAGCATTGGAAAACATGAAGGAGATGCGGCTAACCGTTAAAATATGGGCATTCAGGGTTTAGAATATCATGCATGGTGCAAATTATAGAGATGGAAAAGGCCAGGTTTTCACCAGAAAGGAGTACATTAAAGGAAAGCCGCAAATCAAAATTGCAAAATTCCAAGGCGGTAAAAGAGGCACATATCAGTACTGTGTTCAATTACTACTGAATGAAAAAATTCAGATTAGACATATGGCCATTGAATCAACTAGACTAGCAGCTAACAAGACATTAGAAAAAACAACGGGTGAAACAGGTTATTATTCCAGACTCAGAATATATCCACATAATCTGCTTAGAGAAAATAAACAAATTGCAACTGCAGGTGCAGACAGAGTTTCAGAGGGAATGCGAAGATCATGGGGCAAAGCAACCAGCTTAGGTGCCAGAGTTAAACAAGGTCAATGTATCATGGAATTATACGTAAATGGTGACATGCATTTGCAAGCTGCGAAAAAAGCATTGCACGGTTCATGTGTGAAATTACCAGGTACACCGTTGATCAAAGTGATCGATTGGAACAAGGCGTCACCATAGATTTTCTAAAGTGGACTTTTCATTTTTAACAAATTCTAGAAATTCTTTGAATTCTTGTTTTGTAGGTTCTCGATTCAAAATTCTTTTAGACTGATAGAAGAAAGTATTGTAAATTCGCCCTACAACAACACCCAAAGCAAAAGAATCTGAATCGTCAACATCAGAAAGTAGTTGAATCAATTGTTTAACCTCATCTTTGTTAGAAATAGTATCTTGGATTTTTTGTTTAATTTTTTTGAGAAGAATTTCATCCATGATGTATTTTATTTAAAATAGTTAAAAACAGTTTAATATCCAAATTCAATCCTTAGGGTTGTTGCAGTTATAGTACAGTCTGGTTAGTACTCGTGCTTGCCAAGTACGTGACCCGGGTTCAAATCCCGGTAACTGCACCACTAGTCTGAATTTTTTGGAACCAGTGCATTTTGAATTATATCTAGTGCATTTTGAGCTTTTTCTGGACGAGGTAATTGAATCATAAACACGTTGTCTTTTCCATAATTAGATTTTGGTGATGAGAGTGCAAGCATGGATGTTTTTGCAAGAGATTCAAAAAAATTAAGATTGGTTTTTGCGTTAACCAAAAAATTTTCAGATATATTTCCTCGTGAAAAGGTCAGTTTAATTTCTACAAATGCATTTCCCAACCCATCTTGCAGAATATTCAGATCAGTGTTGATTGAAAAAGACAGTCCAGCCACCTTTGACAGCATTTCATCATATTTTTTTTCATCTAGCTCTATGCACGAAGTTTCTTTTCCATCAAAATTAAAGGTGGTAATCCCACCATGCACCCTATCCAATAATTGCTTTAGTTCGTCAGGCATCTTCTTTTTCTTCCAAGGCAGGAATTATTTTATCTCCAGCCTTTACTAAAAATGGAGAGATAAACGCAGTGACAATTGAAATTATGCCTATGAGAGGGAACATGAAAGCACTTACAGCGCCAATGTCCACACCAACCTTTACTATTACAATAGAAAATTCCCCCCTTGGAGCTGCCAATGTGAATGCTGAACGCATTGCTTTACCACGTTTCTGTCTGAAGATAAGGTTTCCAATCATGTTTCCTCCAAACTTCATTCCCGTAGCTACTGCAATTAGGGCAATTGCCACAAATATGTAATCCCCAAGCTGCGAAACGTCCATCAAGGCACCTACAGAAATAAAAAAGATCGCTACAAACATGTCCTTAATTGGACTTGAGAGTAATTTCGCAACCTCAGCAGATTTAGATTCAGCTACAAGCACTCCAGCAAGAAATGCACCTATTGCAACAGATAATCCCACAATATTGGCAAATAACGCATATCCAAAACAGAGTCCAAGAACGCTAAGCAACAAGATTTCACGATGTTCTGCTGCTGCAACCCTGTCAATCAAAGGCGGAATTACACGGGTTCCAATAGTAAACGTTCCAACTATCAGGCCAGCTGCAACCAAAACTATCACGACAACAGATTCTACAGACACAGTTCCAACCAGAGCGATAGACTGCAATGAGGAAATCAGAATAACGGCAATTACGTCCTCTACAATCAGTATACCAAGAATCAGTATAGAAGATTCTTTTTTTATCCTTCCCATCTCCTCTAAAAGTTTGACAATTATTGCAGTACTTGATACAGACAATGCAGCTGAAATAAACAATGCATCCATGAATTCCAAACCCAACGCACTGGCAGTGTAAAATAACACACCCAATGTGGAAAACAATCCCACACTTCCAACTCCAACCGCCACACGTCCAATACTTTTGATTTTTGCATACGGAAATTCTATCCCAATTACAAAAAGAAGCAGTATGACGCCAATTTCTGCAAAGAGATTCAACGCGGATATGTCAGATAGGATCCCCACACCCTCCAAAACATCAGTTGACGTGTCACCTATAGGTAAAATCCAAGACCACAATGGAGAGAGCGGTCCTATCAGCATTCCAGCAAAAAGATAGCCAATTATCAACGGTTGTTTTATTTTAAAAAAGGCAAGCGTGATCACGGCACCTATAATCATGATAAATGCCAAATCAGTCACAAAGCTTGTGTGAGGTAACTCAGGAGTGACTTGCTCGATTAAGCTAGATACAGTACTGTTAAGAGAACTTTGAATTCCACTTGAATCCAACTGAAGAAATGTGTTCTGCATGATATCAGTAAACAAATTTGTTTAAAAATGATTACGGATAAAAATCTGCAGATTAAAAAAATTGTTGCTAAACAAGACATAACAGGCTCACATCAATGCCATTTTCAACCTCTTTATTCCCAACTATCATAAATCAGCTGCAGAGTGATGATTAGGTCATCTGAATCAAATGAAGAGATATGACCTGGGGTATCTGACTGCATAATCGGTTACATTGTAATCACCCAATTATTAATAGTACGGTACCATACCGTACTATATGATTCAATGTGAATATTGTCCAAGAGGATTTGTAGATACAGCAAACGGACTGGTTGCAAAAACATTTCATGAATTACTTCATGAGCCAGAAGTTGTAAACAAGTAACATTATTTTTTTGCCTACTTGTTTATGACCAAATAATTTATTTTATGAATTTTATAGAACTTTTAAAAAATTGAGAAAAGTTTGCAGATTTGTCACGATAATAAAAAAAATTTAACGATGTCAAGAAATTCTAGGATGTCGATGGACACATTAACTCAGTGGTGTTTATAGTCAGGTAAGTAATAAACTGAATTTAACACCTACACACTAAATGACACCATCGCATCATTACATTGCAATCTTGTTTTTGAATGCAATCAGCACTTATGATTTGTTCATATCAATCATCAGCACAGCCTAGATACAATTTTAAGACATACAAAACAAGTGTTGGAACTGTCACCAAACAACCGAAATTGTTTTTGGTCTTAAATTCCGATACAAAGTTTCAATGAAAGGTACAGATCATGCAGACGATTAAAAGACAGATAGTAACCAAAACCACTTTGTCGCCTATCGCCAACAAATCACCATAATGCTGTTTTCATCCCATGATGTTTGGAATTACTTGATTGCTATCAAGATAATTACATAAAAATGGAATAAAAAGTTCATGCAGAAGACAATTAACATTTGTTTATTTTTATCTACATTCTCAAACAAGATTAAATCAGATTAAAAATTATATCTGAATTTGAAGACATGCTTAAGTGTCACAAAACCTGATGGTATTTGAGAGCAAAGCGCACCTCTACCCCCTGAGTTCGAAGTACTCTAAAGGAAACCAACCGGGATTTTGCATGGGCTGTGTTCTTTTTTTTAATTCTTCATAGGACAAAGTTATGTATTACAAATTTTCTATAACCACATGAGTAAAACATCAGACAAACCAAATAACCTGTTTACAGAATGCAAGGAAAGAACAGAAGAATTCTTTAGCGAAATCGAAAAATCCACCCCGATATACCATCAGACAGCCACAGACATACAGCAAAATTTCCTAGAGTCATGGAAAAATGTAATTTTCTCATCAATTACGTTGCAACAAGAATTTGCTGCAAAAGCAGGTCTAAACGTCAACACAAGCAAAGAGACAAGGGAGTCTATCCGCAACATCACAAGGCAGGCAGTAGACGCATATCAAAGCCAGAACAAGTTCACAGTAGATTCCAACAATACTACAAACAACATGTTTGAGGCATTCAATGAAAATACGAAGACATTTGCATCTTTGAGCAAGAATATATTAGAACTCATGTCATCTGCGATGAAAAAAACATAGGCCAAGTATTCTTTCAATCATGGATTTTGTAATCCTAACGAAGATTATGAAAATATTCATCAGGGCATTATAAGAAAAATATTCATCAAGAATTATAGTAAAAGATCCCAATACAGCATTCTCTTACACATATCATACTAGGACTAATAAGAATACAGGCGTAAAAGATATCAGATTTTGGTGAAAATTAGAGGAAAATATAGGTCTTGATGAAAATCCCACCTTAAAAAAGCAGATAGAGGATTCATGGTCAGATTTACAGGCCAGACATTAAGATGTTAAACAAGTAACTCTTTACATTTTTTATTTTAGACCCAACTTTTTTTATCTCAAATTTTTTAATTTAATTTACATGGCTTCCAAAACTGCAAATGAAAAAACGGCGAAACTTGTAAAAGAGATCATAAAAAAAGAACCAACAGCCACAGCAGTACTTAAGAAAATAGACATGGTTTCGGATTCAAACAAGGCATTGCAAAAGGAAATCAAGGCCATGTCAAAGATTTTTGGTGAAAACCAAGAAGTCCTGATTTCAATGAAAATAATGATCGACACGTTAGCATCCACACTGGAACACATACAGAAACAATCAAAACAAATCAATGTGATAGAAGATGACACTCAGAAACTATACGCAGAACTGAATCAAGTCAAAACACAGACAGATCTAGTCAGTAAAATTAATGAACAAACAGAAAAACTAGAAAAAGAAATCAGCAAAATTACAGAGATGCAAAAAGCATCAAAACCACAAGAAACATCTCAGCAGCTAGAAGACAATGTAAATTCGATTAGAAACAACTCTCAGATGATCATCAAGATTGCCCAAAGAATAGACGAGGTCAGAGATGATCTCAGGAAAGTTTCTAGAAAAACAGACTCGTTTTTAGAGATTGGTTCTGAGATAGATAATTTAAAAAACAACGTTGAAGAAATTTCAGGCCAGACTGCAAAACTAGACACAGGAACTCAAATTGTTGAAAGCCTCAAGCAGGAATTTGAGAAAATTACAGAAGAGATCACACATGCTTCAAATCTCAATACAGAACTAGATGCAATCAAAGTGACAATTGACGCCATATCGTCTAAAGCCTCAGGAATTGATTCGTTGGAAGGGGTGATTGATAGTCTCAAACAACAATTTGACGCCATATCGTCTAAAGCAAATTCTGCAGATAATATGAGCAAGAAATCCATCAAGGAATTGGGAGATAAAATTGACAAGATTGAGACTAATATTGGAACACTGGTGCAAAAAACAGAATCCACAGCAATAGTTGGAGAAGGACTCAAATCAATTCAAGGCGAAGTTTCCAATTTTAAGCAAGATGTTTTTGACAAAACAAAAAACATTGAACAAAAAATTTCTCAGGTTTCAGATGCCCTTAAAAAACAAGACAATACAACTAGTGAGTTTCACAAAAAGTCAGAAAAACTTTTTGATGAAATACAAGAAATTAGGAGTTTTGTAGGCAAGTCATCAGATCATTCATCAAAAGAGATGATGGCATTGTTAAAACTTTCAGAATATCAATCCAACATCAGGATGAACTCAGAGTCAAAATACGGAATGCCAAAAGACATAGAAAAAATGGCATCACAGACTACAGACATTGTAAATTTGTTTGACAAAATTTCAGACGAAACTGGAGAAAACATCCCATTACCTCAAGAAGTAAGGGAATGGGCAATAAGCAAAATTTTAGATTGTGCAGACAAATGGGAAGTTAGATTTGGCGACGTCTATTCAATTCTATCCAACATAATAGGCAGGGACACGTTAAAGGAATCAATTAGAATTCAACAAGTAAGAGACATTTATGGAATAAGAGCGGTGGATGAAATCAGAAAAGATCTAAATATTTCTTAGACTATTCTTCATCTACTTTGTTCATCTGATCTTTCTTCCTTTTTAATGCTGCAAAAATTCCAATGATTGCAGCAATCCAAACTGTACTAAACAGCATGTTTTCTGGACTTACATACATGTAGGGTGTCGCATCCATGATGTTGACTTTCAATAATGACGCCCTAGCATTGATGTCCAACATGCCCGTATGATATGCAGAATTGTCCTTTGAAAGGGAGGAAATTTCATCAACGCTTACAAACATTGTGTCTATGTTGTTTTGTATTCTGAGGAAATTCGTAGATTCTGTAGCAAATAGCCAGACAGGATTTCTTGAAACAATTTCACCATCAGCATTGGCTGTCTCAGGCAGATTCATCATTAAAATATCCAAATCAGATTGAATTTCCACCAGATGGCTACGAATGGCATCAGGATCCGATGAAGCCATGATTCCATCAAGATTTCCCCGGATTCTGTCAAGAGGATAGATGTCAGCATCATAGCCAGAGATAGCCATATATCCACCAAAAACAATAATTGCAAGTATTCCAATCATGGAAAGTTTGTAAACAGTATTTGCCATTTTTTCCTTCTTGGTCCTCAATCTATTTTTACTTGATTTATTTCTTTTAAACCGCGTATGAGATAAACTCAAGTACGCAATGTAAAAAAATCCAATCGCTTGAAGTAAAATGATTGGTATGAAAACAGGGTTGTTTGAAAATAGGGCAATGAAGATCCCCATGATTCCATAAACACCAAAGAATATTTCCAAGAGAGTTGTTTGTGTAAAAGGTAAGTTGTATGCCTTGTCTCTCCAATCATCTTGCTTTGTTACGATTCCATATTTTGGGGTTCGATGAAATTCATTTTTCTTACCAAGTACAGCATCAAAAACGGCAACGGTGTTGTTAACGGACATACCAGCATTGTAAACAAGTAATGCGGGAAGCAGTTTTGCTTTTGACTTCCATGATTTACCATACATTCCATGTATGACGATAAGGTATGCACCAGGTCCCATTGCAAGATATGTTGCAATTGTCAATGCGGGAAGGACACTAACCACATAGAGATTAACTTGAGATGCCAACAGTATGGGCAATGTCAAAAATTGTATGAGTACTAATGGATAAACGATATGACGGGTGAGTTGTATAAATGCCTGAATTTTTGCCTCAATTCCAACATTACGTTTCAAGCCAATATCAAAAAGTAATTTGACAGCACATTGGATAGAGCCCTTTGCCCAACGAAACTGTTGCCTTTTAGCCCCGTTGATTTGAGCAGGCAATTCAGCGTCAACCACTATGTCAGGTAGAAACAGGCATTTCCAGCCTTTCATTTGGGCTCTATAGCTAAGATCCAGATCTTCAACTAGTGTTGCAGTATGCCATCCCCCAGCATCCTCTATGCATTCACGTCTCCAAATTCCTGCAGTCCCATTAAAATTCATAAAAAGATGGGAATTGCTTTTTGCTTTTTGCTCCATAAGAAAATGAAAATCTATACTCAGTGCCTGAACCTGAGTTATGGTGGAATAATTTTCATTTACATGCCCCCATCTGCATTGGACTAATCCTATGTTTGATTTTGAAAAATGGGGAATTGCTCGTTTAAGAAACCATACAGGAGGAATAAAATCAGCGTCAAAAATGGCAACAAGATCAGTATCAGTTGTCTGCATTGCATGTTTCAATGCGCCTGCTTTGTACCCTTTTCTTGTTCCACGTCTCATATGTTCAATTCGATATCCTTGTTTTTTATAATCATCAACCACACCCCTAAGAAGTTCAACAGTATCATCATCAGAATCATCACATACCATTATCTGAAGTTTGTCTTGCGGATAATCCAAATTGCAAACTGCATCAACAAGTCTCTTTGCAACATATTTTTCATTGTAAATTGGTAATTGAATGGTAATGCTAGGAGTGCCCCAATCAACAGTAGGGCGGACTTCTTTTCGGGTTCTTGAAATGAATGCCAAATAATAGAAATTTACAGTGTATGCAGTGATGATGATAGCTGAAATGATAAACAGATCAAAAACAAATTGAGTGAAAGGATTGACGGCCATATTCCAGTTCACAGAATCGTCAATCGCTATTTATAGTTGCAAAAAGTTGAGATTATTTTTGCTCATAGATCTTTATTGCTTGCGGAGGACAAACACCTTCACATGCAAGGCAGAAAATACAATCAGGTTCTTTAGACATCAGAGGTTTCTGATCAGAACCCGGATTTCCAGGAGTGTCAAACCATTCGTAAACTCCTACAGGACATGCTTCAAGACATCCACCATCTGCAATACAGATGTCATAATCTACTGAAACAAATTCTCCCCATACTCCCATAATACCATTATTTTGACCTCGCCTACCCCAAGTTTTGATAGTATGCTCTGCTGCTGCAAATGATGAAGAGGGTTTCAATTTTGATTTGTAATCAACGTCAATTGGTCCAGGTTTTGCACCATCAGGAATTTCAATTGCAGAATCATCCTCTTCTATATCATCTTCAGCTGCCTCAACCGGTTTTGGTTTTGCACCAAGTACAATTTTAGCCAAAGGTGTTAGTTCTTCTAGTTTTTGAATGGCGGCAATTTCTGAAATCTTTTCAGTTTTAGCATAATATGAGATCATTTTGTCAGCCAAAATAGTATTTCGTAAAATTGTGTCAATCACCATTTTTGCAAAATGATCTGCCTTCTTTCTATAGTCTTTAACCCAATTAGGATCACCAAATTTTTCAATTGGGAAAATTTGATAAATGATATCTACCACCTCTCCAGTAACAATTTCTACGGTAACAGACAAGTCAACTTCTTCATAACCCTTCTCATCAGGATCATCCATGTTTTGTTCTTTCCAACGATATGTTGCATAAATCCTATCAGCATACATGTCCATTTCAAATGCCTTCTTGAGACCATCATGGACAGACTGCAACTCCACAGGATCTTCAAGTAGAATAGGCAACCTGTAAAGTCCAAGTTTGAATCCATGTAATGGATACACGCCACGTTTTGCAGTAGGTGCTTCCATAGACCAAACTCGATCTTTTAGCAATAAAGACATCTAAACACCTTAACTTGATTTTAGTTAAAAAGGTTATCAGTCATCATCAGGACAGGTAAGTTCTCGAAGTTCGGTGTATTTTTTTTCCATTGCATCTGCATGAACGACCACCTGTGAAAGATCATAGGAATCCTTTGAAAAGTACCACCTAATTGGAACCCAATGTCCAATCCCATCCATATCATGAATCATGCCTTTGTCGGCTTTAGTGTTAATTTTTTCATCAATAGACGTTTCTTTGATCTCAAGACCACGTTTTGTCTTATCCTCCATTATAATATCAGACTTGCCATCTTTGATAAAATAAAATGAGCCTGTCTTCAGAACAGGAAGGTCTAGAAGCAATTTATTTTTCCACAGGATTTCCTATCATGTTTCCCCATTCAGTCCAGGAACCATCATAGTTTCGAACTTTTGGATATCCAAGTAGGTATTTCAATACAAACCAACTGTGTGAAGAACGCTCTCCAATTCTGCAATAGCAGATCACATCTTTGTCAGGTGTGACGCCTTTTGGCTCATAGTTTTGCTTTAGCTCTTCAACAGTTTTGAACGTACCATCAGCATCATTTACTGCCGTTGCCCATGGAATATTATTAGCATCAGGAATATGTCCTCCTCTTTGCGCATGTTCCATCGGATACTCAGGAGGTGCCGTAATTGTACCTGTGAATTCTGCAGGAGATCTTACATCAACCATTACAGAATCTTCTTTTCCTAATGCTCTGCTTACATCAAATAGATATGCACGTAGTCCCTCATCTGGAGGTTGTGCAACATAACTTGTTGACGCTATTTGAGGCTCATCAGTAGTATAGTCTTTATTTTCTAACTCCCATTTTTTTCGTCCACCATTCATGACCTTTAGATTTTTGTGTCCATATATTTTGAAGACCCAAAAAACAAATGCGGCAAACCAATTGTTAAAGTCACCATAAAGAATTACTTCAGTATCTGCGGTGATTCCATGTTTAGACATTAAAGATTCAAATTCTTTTTTGCTAATGATATCTCTTGTGACAGGATCATTGATATCTCGTTTCCACCAAATTAAACTGGCACCAGTAACATGACCTTTTTGATATCCATTTACAGGATCATAATCAACTTCAACTAATTTTCGATTTTCATTAGGGGGGTTTTGAGATACCCATTCAGTATCAACTAAAACTTCAGGATGTGCATAATTCATAATTAAGGCACGTTTGTTTTCATACTTAATTGTTTTTCTGAGACATATTAAAAATATCATTTTTATGTAAATAGTATTCAGAAGAACTGGTTGAAGTTACAAAAAGTGGCCATAGTAAGCAAAGTAGGTTCTAAGGATTCCGAGCAGGCTGCAAGGGATGTGACAAAAAAATTCTTGGCAAAAAAATCAAAAGTATTTACGATTTCACCAATCATGGTTGAAGGAGCCAAACAAATTGAAACATTAGAAGAGCTAAAAAAGGAAAAATTAGATTTAGTAGTGACCCTAGGAGGGGACGGAACGACCCTCAGAGTTTTCAGGAGTCTAGAAAATGAAACACCAATTTTGACAATTAACGTAGGAGGAAATAGAGGCATCTTGGCAGAAATTACGATTGAAGAGATAGATGAGGCAATTAACCAGATTCTAAAAGATAACTTCTTTTTGGATAAAAGAATCAGAGTTGTTGCGTCTTGCGGAGGAAAAATATTTCCACCAGCATTAAATGAAATTTACATCACTAGAACAAACTTGACAAAAACTGCAGAAATAAAAATCAAATTTCAAAATGACATAGTGAAGCAAAAGATGGACGGGCTTATCATTGCGACTCCAAGCGGATCCACAGGACATTCGTTTTCATTAGGAGGTCCAATATTGCATGAGAGTTTAGACATATTGATCATCACGCCAGTCGCCCCTGTGTACAGACTAGCATCCCTGATAGTTCCAGATGAGAAAATCGAAATAACATGTTCTCATGATTGTAACATTGCAATGGATGCACAAGTTGTCAAATCGGTAGGATACGGGGAAACAATCACGATTAAGAAATACCAAAAGCCTGCAGCCTTTGTAAGATTAAAAAAACGAGGGCTAAGACAAATGAGCAAGCTTGGATTTTAGGATTTTAGATGCAAGTGCATTTTATGCAGGAGTACCATTTAGATCATCAGAAGATTGCTACACCACATCTTCAGTTTATGATGAAATAAAACACATAAAGAAAAATCACGATGCGTTGGGAACATTACTTGAGACAAACAGATTAAAAATTAGAGAGCCAGGATTTGAATCAATGAAACATGCAATAGAAAAATCCAAAGACACAGGAGATTTTCCCCAATTATCAAAACCAGATATTTCCATCATTGCACTCGGCATGGAAATGAATGGTGAAATAATTAGCGATGATTTTGCAATTTTAAATGTGGCCAAGAATTTAGGCCTAAAAGTATCTCCAATCATGACAAAGGGGATAAAGGTAGTAGGAAGGTGGATTCATTATTGTCCAGGATGTAAAATTAGTCACAGCAAAGGCAAGGAATGTCCAATTTGTGGAACGCCTCTAAAAAGAAAATTATTGAAGGCAAAATAGAACACATTCCACCTACAAATGAATCATCATGGAGATTTACTTTTTCGGAACCTGCAATTTGTAGTTGTAAAAATACATCTGATGCACAAGGTCTATGACGAATGTTCATAAACAGATATTGTTTTTGGATGAGTGCATAAAACTACAAGATTTCAATCACAGATAGGTTCTACGAGTAATTCAAATAATATCAACATGAAATTTCTGGCTGTACAACTTATTTGTCAGTATCACAAATCATGTAAAGTTTTTTGATTTGTAATATTAAGAAATTTACTTTTAGAGTCCAGAGTTTTTTTAATTTTTTTTGCTCTAGATTCCCCCAGACCTTCAACTTTTGCCAATTCAGAAGTAGTTGCACTGAAAACTTTCAACGGAGTTCCGAATTTTGTAAGCATTCTAATCGCAAATTTTTCTCCAATTCCAGGCAAACTACAAAGTACAGAAAGCTGTTGTTTTTCTAAATCAGAAGATTTTTTAATTTTTTTCAAATATGGTCCTTTTGGAGCATCTTTCCTAGAACACATGGATACCAGTAATTTTGCAGTATGGGCAGCACTTGGAGTAGGAATTACAGGGATTTTAAAATCAAGTACCACAGTTGAAATTGCACCATAAAATATCAGAGGATTCTCAGTTATTTCTTCAATCTCATCGACATTGCCCTCCACAAGAACAATGGGATGCTCAAAGTTCTCCTTTAGCCTAGAACACTGATCAAATAGTCGTCCGTCAAAAACTGAAGCCATTAGATCACGAATACTCTTTCTTTCAACAACGGTTTCAGGTGCAACAATATAATCTCCTATCGGAAGCGTTTTCATTTCAAGATTCAAACCGACCGATTTCAAAAGATCAGGAATTCCACTTTTTTTTTCTCTTTCGTCTACAACAATTCGAAGATTTTCTAATTTCACAAACAGTATTCATAATGAATTGTTAATATCTCATATGAAATGGGTTTAGAGTTTATTTTCGAGGGTTGTCTTCAACAGGCGGAGTATTTGGAGAACTGCCTTTCATCATTTCGGTTATTTTTGCCTCTTGCTCTTTGAGAGTTTCCTTGAGACGTGTTTCTTGTTTTTCAAGAACGGTTGAACGTGTCTTAGTCATCTCAATTCTTTCATTCAACTCGTCAATCAGTTCTTGCTTTTTTGATTTAATCAGAATGGTTCCAGCTTGTTTGAAAACTGTATCATCATCAGCTATTTTTTTCAATTCTTCAAGAGCTTTTTGTGTTTCAGCTTTTTCAATATCAAGATGCTGCTTTTGAGTCATGATTGACTGCAGGTTTTGTTGAGACTGCTGCATTTTTACAAGTTGTTCCTGAAGCCATGGTGGCATTTGCGGTGAGGACATGCTTAGTTAAAAAGATTGTTTCATTATATGATTAAGAAAATTTCCTACTGATTCTGTATCATCAGGATCATTGGCAGACATACTGTAGAAAAGTTGGTTGGATTATTTATGTGTATTTTAAAAAATATTATAGAACAGTTGAATCAAAAATAATAATGTCCGTCGATGAGTATGTACAAGGTTTCAGCAAAGCATCCCCCAATTGGGAAGTAACTCATTACGGAAACCTTTCAACTGTAATTTCAAGTACAGACGGTGCTAAAATAAAATTTTTTCGTCCAGAGTCAGGAGAAACAATTTTCAAACAATTTAAGAAAGGTTCAGTTCTAACTTTTACTTCTCCGTCAAACAGATTAAGCTATATAAATACAGACGAAATACCTTTTGATATTCCAGAACCTCCTCCAGTTGCGCCATTGGAAGATATCGATCCAAGAATTAAAGTCATATCTTCACTAACTGATGAAGAAATTGCAGATATAGCTAAGGACCCTAAAAAATTACTTAGTGACGCTGTATCTGAGAAACTTGCAGGATCATCTAGCAGCTCTGCCGTTAAAAAAGCTGTAGATGTAGTTGAGGATGTAGCTGAGGATGCTGCAGAATTATTATTATAGAACAGTTGAATTAAAATTAATTATGAGTGTTAATCTTGACGCAAATGTCAGTTTTCCACATCAGGAACAATGGCGCGTAGTCAATGACAACCCATTTCATGCTATATTTGCTAATGTGGATGGTGCTGAATTGAGATATATTGATACAGATACAGATATACTTGTTATTAAAAAATTCATTAAGGATTCATATGTTCTTCATGTACCTGGTACAACCACAATGAACTATATGAGTGATGATGTAATACCTTTTGTTGAGGGTATTGTAAAAGCTGCCGCAGCAGCAGCATAGTTTATTTGGTAAGAGAAAGACATACAAATATGCCAATGATTCAAGGAGTCTCTCAAAAAAAAGATAATAAATGGACTAGTTCTCAAGATCCCAATATGCTAAATAATGTAATTAATATGGCTACTGAGCATGGAAGTCAGGCCCAGGTTTATGATAGTGAAAAACAGGTTGTTAGAAATTTATCCTTCAAGCAAGGCGGTTCTCTTACTGAATCAAATGGAATTGTATCTTGGGCAGAAGATGATGTTTTGCCAGAGATGGAACACATAACTCCATTGTTAGAGGATGCCATTCCAATTATCGAAGAAGTTGGGCCTTTACTGTTGTTATAATCTGGATTGTCAAGGAGTGTATTCTATAAGATAGCCAGTGATGTTACCACTTTCATTTTGGTTGTCATTCCATTTATCCTCGGATCCAATTAATTCAATATAGTCTTCATTGCCAGCATTATCAGGCTGGTGAGGAATCCAGTTGGAATAGTCAAATGGCTCATCAGTTACCCACTGATAGTAGCCTTCAAAATCTTCATCAGTTAATCCTATCCATAAACGAAAACTAGGTAGATTTAATCCATAGACAAAATCATGTTCACTTTCACTTGTTATGGTAACTAGATGTCCACGAATACCGTTAAACTCAAATGATTCTGCTGCACGCTTGGCATCAGTCCATGAAATGCCAGGAGCACTAATACGGTCATAGTAATGTCCGTTATCAGGGTTGTAAACAGGATTAGTATCAGGAGGACGGTATTCTATAATATAGCCAGTCATGAAACTATCGCTATTTGCATTGTCATACCATTTGTCATTATGTCCCCAGAATTCAACATAGTCTTGATTATTATGATTATTAGGCTGGCCAGTACTCCAGATTGAATATTCAAATGGTTCACCAGTTACCCACTGGTACACTCCTTCAGTTTCTTCATCAGTTAGTCCTATCCATGCACGAAAACTATTTGGTACCAATCCAGCTACAAAGTCATTTTCACTTTGACTAGTTATGGTAACTAGATGTCCATTTAACCCACTAAATGTAGATGATTCTGCAGCTGCGTTTGCCTCAGTCCATGAAATTCCAAAAGTGTTAATGATATTATAGTAATGTCCGTTTGCTGGATTTTTAACAGGATCATCAAGAACAAATTGAGGACCGTATTCTACAACGTAGCCATTGGTATGACCATTGGAATTGGTATTGTCATTCCATTTGTCGTTATTCCCATTAAACTCTACATAGTCTTCATTGTTAGCGTTATCAGGCTGACTAGTGTCCCAGTTGGAATAGTCAAACGGCTCGCCATTTACCCATGTATAATCTCCTTCAGAATCTACATCAGAGAGTCCTACCCATGCATGAGAATCATCTGGAACTAGTTCAGCTATAAAGTCATTCTCACTTTGGCTAGTTATGGTGACTAGATGCCCATTTAACCCACTAAATGTAGATGATTCTGCTATACCCTTTGCATCAGTCCATGAAATGGAATCATCAGCAATGTGTTCATAGAAATGTCCATTTTCATGATTTTTAGCAGGAGGAGAATATTCTATAACATAACCTGTGTTAAGATGATAGTCATTGGATTTGTCATACCATTGGTTGTTGTGTCCATTAAACTCGACATAGTCTTGATTATTGCTATTACCAGGCTGATTAATATCCCAATTTGTATAGTTATACATCTCACCAGTTACCCATGTATAATCTCCTTCAGATTGTGCATCAGAGAGTCCTACCCATGCATGAGAATCATCTGGAACTAGTTCAGCTATAAAGTCATTCTCACTTTGGCTAGTTATGGTGACTAGATGCCCATTTAACCCACTAAATGTAGATGATTCTGCTATACCCTTTGCATCAGTCCATGAAATGGAATCATCAGCAATGTGTTCATAGAAATGTCCATTTTCATGATTTTTAGCAGGAGGAGAATATTCTATAACATAACCTGTGTTAAGATGATAGTCATTGGATTTGTCATACCATTGGTTGTTGTGTCCATTAAACTCGACATAGTCTTGATTATTGCTATTACCAGGCTGATTAATATCCCAATTTGTATAGTTATACATCTCACCAGTTACCCATGTATAATCTCCTTCAGATTGTGCATCAGAGAGTCCTACCCATGCATGAGAATCATCTGGAACTAGTTCAGCTATAAAGTCATTCTCACTTTGGCTAGTTATGGTGACTAGATGCCCATTTAACCCACTAAATGTAGATGATTCTGCTATACCCTTTGCATCAGTCCATGAAATGGAATCATCAAGAATATATTCATAGAAATGTCCGTTTGCTTGGTTAAAAACAGGTTTTAGAGCAGAATATTCTATAACATAACCTGTACTGTGACCATAATGATTGGAAATGTCATTCCATTTGCCGTATCCCAAGAATTCAATATAGTCTTCATTATAATAACTAGGTTGATTATTATAATTATAATTATCAGGTTGGCCAGTATCCCAGCTTGAATAGCTAAATGGCTCACCAGTTACCCATGCATAATCTCCTTGAGAAGCTACATCAGAGAGACCAATCCATACACGAGCATCATTTGGAACTAAATTAGCGACAAAATGATTTTCGCTTTGGCTAGTTATGGTAGCTAGATGCCCATAAATGCCGTTATACCAAGATGCTTCTGCTATATACTTTGCAGCTACCCATGTCTTACCAGGAACATTAATGACTTTATAATAATGTCCGTTTTCAGGGTTTAGAACAGGAGGAGAATATTCTATAACATAACCTGTACTGTAATCATAATCATTGGAAATGTCATTCCATTTGTTGCTGTGTCCAAGGAAATGAATATAGTCTTCATTATTGTTATGATTATCAGGCTGATCAGTATTCCAGTTTGAATAAGAAAACGGTTCGCCATTCACCCACTTGTATACTCCTTCAGTGTCTTCATCAGTTAAACCAATCCAGACACGAGCATCATTTGGAACTAAATTAGCTACAAAGTCGTTCTCACTTTGGCTTGTTATTGTAACTAGATATCCATTATCACCCTTAAATTCAGATAATACTGCTCCAATCGTTGCAGAGAACCATGTCTTATCAGGATTATTGATGTATTCATAGTAATGTCCGTTATCAGGGTTGTAAGTAATAACACCAGATGGAATAGGGTATTCTATAATATAGCCCCTGTTGTAACTATTATTTGAATTATCATTCCATTCACCGTTACTTCCATAGAATTCAACATAGTCTTCATTATTGTTATGATTATCAGGCTGATCAGTATTCCAGTTTGTATAACTAAATGGCTCACCAGTCACCCACTTGTAATCTCCTTCAGTGTCTGTATCAGACAAACCAATCCATACATGAGAATCGTCTGTAATTAATCCAGAGACAAAGTCATTCTCACTTTGGCTAGTTATGGTAGCTAGATATCCCCTAGCGCCTTCAAACTCAGATGTTTCTGCTTTAAACTTTGCAATCTCCCATGCAACAGAAGAATCAACAAGTTCATAGTAATGTCTATTTTCAGGGTTTTGAACAGGAGCTGCAAATGCAGAAGGTACTGTCATCATAAATGTCAAGATAATTGCAGATAGTAGAATAGTTGTTAGAAGTTTAGACATTGTTATTGGGAGATTAAGATATTATATAAAAATTACCTGTATAGAGAAGAACAAGTGTTTTTGTTTAGAATTTAAAAAATCGGATTGTTTGTTGTCATATGTATAGTATGTTAAGGACTGTATTCTATGACATAACCAGTGATTTTATCATAATTATTTGTAGTGTCCTTCCATTTGTTGAATCCCAAGAATTCAACATAGTCTTCATTGTTAGAATTGTCAGGCTGGCCACTATACCAGTTTGAATAGGTAAATGGCTCACCAGTTACCCACTTGTATTCTCCTTCAGTGTTTCTATCAGTTAAACCAATCCAGTTATGAGCAATATACGGACCCAAAAAACCAACAAAGTCATTTTCACTTTTACTTGTTATCGTAACTAGATGTCCATTAATGCCGTTATACACAGAGTTTTCAGCAGCTGCTTTTGCATCAGTCCATGAAATATCAGGAGCATGAACTAATTGATAATAATGTCCGTTATTAGGGTTGTAACGAGGATAAGGATTGTATTCTACAACATAGCTATCGGTATAATCATTAAAAGTGTAAATGTCATTCCATTTGTCGTTACTTGCAAAGAATTCAATATCGTCTTCATCAGTGCCAGCAGAAGGCTCACCAGGACTCCAGTTTGAATATTCAAATGGTTCACCTGTTACCCACTTGTATTCCCCTTCAGTCCATGAATCAGTTAGTCCTATCCAGGGACGAAAATCATCATCAGATAGGGAAGCTACAAAGTCATTTTCACTTTGGCTAGTTATTGTAACTAGATGTCCATAAATGCCGTTATACACAGATTCTGCTGCTATATCCCTTGCACCTGCCCATTGAGTATTAGAAGAGTAAACTAATTCATAGAAATGTCCGTTATCAGGGTTGTAAACAGGATCTGAAACTCGAGGAGTGTATTCTATGACATAACCAGTAATACCAGTAGGATTACCTGTATTGTCATTCCATTTGCCGCTGTATTGCAACAATTCAACATAGTCTTCATCATTGTTATAATTATCAGGCTGGTTAGGATTCCAGTTTGAGTATTCAAATGGCTCGCCATTTGTCCAGTAATATTCTCCTTCAGAGTTTTTATCAGATAGTCCTATCCAGGCACGAGAATCATGTGGAAGTAATGCAGTAACAAATGCGTTTTCACTTGCACTTGTTATTGTAGCTAGATGTCCCCTGTTGCCATCAAACCAATGTTTTTGTGAATTAGATTGATGCCACAACCATGAAGCATAAATTGACCACCAATCAGTACCACCAGAAGAAAGCCCTTCAGTAAATGCAACGTACTCATAATAATGTCCGTTTTCAGGGTTGTATACAGGATCTGCAAATGCAGAAGGTACTGTTATCATAAATGTTAGAATAATTGTAGATAGTAGAATAGTTGTCAGGATTTTAGCCACAAATATTAGAATAATAAGGTAGGATATAAATGATCTATAGAGAAAGTTCCAAGTGTTTTTGTTTAGAATTTAAAAAATCGGATTGTTTGTTGTCATATGTGTAAAATGCTAAGAAGTGTACTCTATGATATAGCCAAGAATACCAGTAGCATTATTTACATTGTCATTCCATTTTCCACTGCTTTTAATAAATTCAACATAGTCTTCATTATTATTATGATTATCAGGCTGTCCAACATCCCAGTTTGTATAGTTATACATCTCGCCTGTTACCCACTGATACGTTCCTTCAGTAGTTACATCTGATAGTCCTATCCATGCACGGAAATCAAATGGATATAATACATTAAGATAATTATTTTCAATTTGACTAGTTATGGTAGCTAAATGTCCATTAAGACCATTATGTACAGAATTTGCTGCAGTTGCGTTTGCAACAGTCCATGAAATATTAGGATCAACAACGAAATGATAATAATTTCCAGTTCCAGGGTATCTAACAGGAACATCAAAATTGCCTATATTATATTCTACAATATAGCCATTGGTATGACCATTGTGGTTTTTACTGTCATTCCATTTACCGTTAGATCCAAAGAACTCGATATAGTCTTCATCAGCACCTGCAGAAGGCTCTCCAGTATTCCAGTTTGAATAGTCAAATGTTTCACCTGTAACCCACTGATACGTTCCTTCAGTAGTTTCATCAGTTAATCCTATCCATGGATGGGAATTATCAGGAATCAATCCAGTTAGAAAGTCATTCTCACTTTGGCTTGTTATGGTAGCTAAATGTCCCCGTTTACCATCAAACCTAGATGCTTCTGCAGCTTCCTTGGCATCAGTCCATGAAATGTCATAAGAATAAATGAATTGATAATCACTGACACCATGATATGTAATAGCAGAATTACTTGAAGGAGTGTATTCTACAACATAGCCAAGAATATCAGTAGCATTATTTACAGTATCATTCCATTTGTTGTTGCTTCCATTAAACTCTACATAATTTTCACCAGTACCTGCAGAAGGCTGGCCAGTGTTCCAGTTTGAATAGGTAAATGGCTCACCAGTTACCCATGTATAATCCCCTTCAGTAGTTTCATCTGATAGTCCAATCCATGCATGGAAATCATATGGATATAACAAGGAAACATAGTAATTCTCAGTTGCACCAGTTATGGTTACTAGGTGTCCACTAGCACCATTATACGTAGATGATTCTGCTGCTGTTTTTGCATCAGTATAGGTAATTCCAGGAGAATAAACGAATTGATAACCATGTCCGTTTGGATATGTACCAGCGGTAATAATACTCTGTGTTCTATATTCTATAATGTAACCATCAATGTCAGTAGAATTGTTTGTATTATCATTCCATTTGCCACTGTCTCCATAAAATTCAACATAATTTTCACCAGTACTATTACTAGGCTGACTAGTATCCCAGTTTGTATAGGAAAATGTTTCATCAGTTACCCATTTGTAATCCCCTTCAGTAGTTACATCATAGAGACCAATCCATGCACGAGTATTATTTGAAAGTAATCCAGTTAGAAAGTCATTTTCTTCTTGGTCATCTATTGTGACTAGATGTCCCCTAAATACACTATACGTAGATGACACTGCAATATCATGGGCTTCAGTCCAGGTAATTCCAGGAGAATAAACGAATTGATAGTAACTTTGGAAATGAGATTCAATATCAGAATTACTTGGAGGGGGGTATGGAGGGGGGTATGGAGGGGGGTATGAAGAACTGTATTCTATGACATAGACAGATGTATGACCATTGTGGTTTGTACTGTCATTCCATTTGCCGTTTAATCCATTAATCTCTACATAATCTTTATTGTTAGAATTATCAGGCTGACTAGTATCCCAGTTTGTATAGTTATATGATTCACCTGTCACCCACTTGTAATCCCCTTCAGTTTCTGCATCATAGAGACCAATCCATGCTTTGGTGTTATTTGGGATTAATCCTGCTACAAAGTCATTCTCACTTTGACTGGTAATTGTAACTAAATGTCCATTTAATCCATAATAAATGTGGTTTTCTGCCATATCGTATGCATCAGTCCATAAAGTGGCAGGAGCATCAATTAATCTATAGTAATGTCCGTTTTCAGTGTTATACACAGGATCATGTAAAATAGTATCATATTCTATTACATAGCCAGATGTATGACCATTGTGGTTTGTACTGTCATTCCATTTGCCGTTTAATCCATTAATCTCTACATAATCTTTATTGTTAGAATTATCAGGCTGACTAGTATCCCAGTTTGTATAGTTATATGATTCACCTGTCACCCACTTGTAATCCCCTTCAGTTTCTGCATCATAGAGACCAATCCATGCTTTGGTGTTATTTGGGATTAATCCTGCTACAAAGTCATTCTCACTTTGACTGGTAATTGTAACTAAATGTCCATTTAATCCATAATAAATGTGGTTTTCTGCCATATCGTATGCATCAGTCCATAAAGTGGCAGGAGCATCAATTAATCTATAGTAATGTCCGTTTTCAGTGTTATACACAGGATCATGTAAAATAGTATCATATTCTATTACATAGCCAGATGTATGACCATTGTGGTTTGTACTGTCATTCCATTTGCCGTTTAATCCATTAATCTCTACATAATCTTTATTGTTAGAATTATCAGGCTGACTAGTATCCCAGTTTGTATAGTTATATGATTCTCCATTTATCCATTTAAAGTCTCCTTCAGTGTTTCTATCAGTTAGTCCTATCCATGCTGTAGCATTATTTGGAACCAGATTAGCTACAAATGCGTTCTCACTTGCATCAGTTATTGTAGCTAGACGTCCCCACGTACCATTATGCGTAAATCTTTCTGCTCCAATACTTGCAGTATCCCAGGTGGTACCAGGAGGAATATACCAGAATTCGTAATAATGTCCGTTATCAGGATTATACGCAGTTGTACCAGGTGGATAAACAGGATCTGCAAATACAGGAGCTGTTGTAATTGTAAAGAGTAAAACAATTGCAGATAGTAGAATAGTTGTTAGAAGTTTAGACATTGTTATTGGGAGATTAAGATATTATATAAAAATTACCTGTATAGAGAAGAACAAGTGTTTTTGTTTAGAATTTAAAAAATCGGATTGTTTGTTGTCATATGTATAGTATGTTAAGGACTGTACTCTATAATATAACCATCGATAAGATAATTCCAATGGTAACTCGAAAACCATTTGTCGTTATTCCCATAAAATCCAACAAAGTCGTCATCAGTACCAGCAGAAGGCTGGCCAGTACTCCAGTTTGAATAAATAAATGGCTCACCTGTTACCCACTTGTAATCTCCTGCAGATTGTACATCAGTTGAACCTATCCATACTGTAGTATCATCTGGAACCAATCCAGTGACAAAGTCATTCTCACTAGAGTCTGTTATGGTAACTAGAGTTCCACTAGTGCCGTTAAACTCAGATAATTTTGCTGTAGTGTTTGCCTCTCTCCATGAAATATCGTTAGAAACAATATATTCATAATAGTGTCCGTTTGCTTGGTTGTAATCAGGAGTAGTAACTCGAGGACCATATTCTATGACAAAGCCAGTGTTATGACCACCCTGTGGAATCAATTCATCGACAAAGTCGTTCTCGCTTTGGCTGGTTATGGTGGCTAGGTATCCGCTCATACCATTTAACTCAGATGATTCTGCTATATCTTTGGCCTCATTACTGCTAACACCAGGATAAAAAATCCATTCATAGTAATGTCCGTTTTCAGGGTTTTTGGTAGGGATTTTAGGAGTGAATTCTATGACATAGCCATTGGCATGAGCATTCCTATTGTCATTCCATTTGTCGTTATTCCCATTAAACTCTACATAGTCTTCATTGTTAGCGTTATCAGGCTGACTAGTGTCCCAGTTGGAATAGTCAAACGGCTCAATGTTACTCCAACCTGAATCAATAAGCAGTTCTTCAGTAACCCATGTATAATCCCCTTCAGTAGTTACATCAGTCAGTCCTATCCATACTGTAGCATAATCTGGAATTAAATTGGCTACAAAGTCGTTCTCGCTTTGGCTGGTTATGGTAACTAGATGTGATCCAGTGCCCTCAAATACCTGTGACTTTGCTGCAGCATTGGCACCAGTCCATGAATAGCCAAAACCATTACCGAGTTTATAGTAATGTCCGTTTTCAGGGTTGTAAACAGGAGGTGTGTGTTGACGGTCGTATTCTATTACATAGCCATTGGTATGAGCATTCCTATCAAAATTGTCATCCCATTTGCCGTTTAATCCATTAATATCTACATAGTCTTGACCATCATCATTAGGAGGCTGACTAGTATCCCAGTTGGAATAGCTAAATGGCTCATCTGATATCCATTTGTAGGCTCCTTGAGTATCCACATCAGTTAGTCCTATCCATGCACGAGCATCATCTGGAACCAATCCTGCGACAAAGTCGTTCTCGCTTTCGTTTCCTATTGTCACTAGATTTCCATAAGCTCCATAAAACCTTGATGATTCCGCTGCAATCTTTGCATCAGTCCATTTACTAGAACTTTTATGAATATATTCATAATAGTGTCCGTTTGCGGGGTTTTGCATAGGAGGAGTATATTGACGTTGGTATTCTATGACAAAGCCAGTGGTGTGACCATTGTCATTTGTATTGTCATGCCATTTGTTATTAGATCCAAGGAACTCTACATAATCTTCATTAGAATTATTATCAGGCTGACTAGTGTCCCAATTTGAATAGATAAATGGTTCGCCAGTTAACCATTTGTAAAATCCTTCTGTATTTTTATCAAACAGTCCTATCCATGCACGAGTATTGTTTGAAAGTAATCCAGATACAAAGTCATTCTCACTTGCACTGGTAATAGTTACTAGAGTTCCATTAATGTCATTATGTGTAAATGCCTTTGCCATACGCTCTGCATCAGTCCAGGTAACGCCAGGATTGTTAATATATTCATAATAGTGGTCAGTTGCTGGGTTGTAAACAGGCGGTGGAAGACTGTATTCTATGATATAGCCATTGCTGTAATCATAATCATTTGAAATGTCATTCCATTTGTCGTTGAGTCCATAAAACTGAACATAATCTTCATTGTTAGAATTATCAGGCTGACCAGTATTCCAGTTTGAATAACTAAATGTTTCACCAGTTACCCACTTGTATACCCCTTCATTTCGTGAATCAGTTAGTCCTATCCATGCCCGAAAATCACTTGGAACCAATCCAGCTACAAAGTCATTTTCACTTTGACTGGTAATAGATACTAGATGTCCATGAATGCCATTATGCACATAATCTTCTGCCATAATCTTGGCATCAGTCCAGGTAATTCCAGCATTATTAGCAAGTTGATAATAGTGTCCGTTTGCGGGATTGTAAACAGGAGGAGTATATGGAATACTGTATTCTATGATATAGCCAGTAGTGTGACCAATGTCATTAAAATTATCATTCCATTTGTCGTCGTTTCCATAAAATTCAACATAGTCTGTATTGCCAGCATTATCAGGCTGGCCAGTATCCCAGTTGGAATATCTAAATGGTTCGCCAGTTATCCACTTGTATGCCCCTTCAGTGTTTCTATCAGTTAATCCTATCCATGCTATAGCATCATCTGGAACCAATCCTGCGACAAAATCATTTTCACTAGAGTCTGTTATGGTTACTAGATATCCACTAGTACCATTAAGTGTAAGTGCTTCTGCTGCAGTCTTTGCATCAGTCCAGGTAATTCCAGCATTATTAGCAAGTTGATAATAATGTCCATTTGCAGGATTTTTAACAGGGGGTGAAATACTGTATTCTACAATATAGCCAGTGATGTAACTATCGCTATTTACATTGTCATACCATTTGTCATTATGTCCCCAGAATTCAACATAGTCTTGATTATTGCTATTATCAGGCTGGGAAGTGTGCCAGTTTGAATAAGAAAATGATTCTCCATTCACCCACTTGTATACTCCTTCAGTGTCTACATCAGATAGACCAATCCATGAATGAGAACTGTCTGAAACCAATCCAGCTACGAATTCGTTTTCGCTTTGACTAGTTATGGTAACTAGATGTCCACGAATGCCATTATGCGTTAATGCTTCTGCTGCTGTTTTTGCCCCAGTCCATGTAATATCAGAAGAATCAACAAACTCATAATAATGTCCGTTATCAGAATTTAAAACAGGAGCTGCAAATACTGGAGTTGAAACCATAAATATCAGAATAATTGCAGATAATAGAATAGTTGTTAAAATTTTAGACATTCCTATTGGGAGATTATGATATTATATAAAAATTACCTGTTCAGAGATTGATGTATTACGAGCAATGCTTCAAATTCTATTTTTGAATAATTTAAACCAGATTTTTTTTCCTATATGTCAAATGTCTTAATCGTCTAGAAAACATACTCCATTTTGAATAAATCCGATTTCCATATTTTTTTACTATTCTATAAATATCAGATTCTGAAAGAGTGATTTTACCATTATAATATGGGTCCATCACATCTATACCTGGGTTGGTTTCATCATGGGATAGCCCCAAAGAATGACCTAATTCATGAATTAATACATGAATTACATTATAGGTACGCATGTGGATGGTTATGCCATCTGATTTGACTTTGATATTTTTACCATCATCAGACCAATGATATGCATAATCGTTGAATCTTACTACTCCCTGAAAACGAGTTTTTGGATAATATGCATACGCAAGTACTGTTTTTCTATCTTTGAAATATTCATCTTGGTTTGGATCATTTACAAATTCAATTGTAATATCAGGATTTTGTGATTTTTTAACACGTTTAAATTTAATCGGAATTCGCAATTCCCATGTTCTAAATGATAGACCTACTGCCTTGCGAAGTTTTGAAAATATCCCTGCATCTTTAGTTCCCTCTATAACAGCATATGTAATTACAGATTTGTCCCATTTGTGAGGCCATTCGTATTGTTCGGATTCTATAAATTCAACTACTCCTTCTGAGGTTTCCTCTAGTGCACAAAATACATCTTGCATTTTCAACTGTTTAGAATTGTCTGGGCTTTTTTTAAAAGGTTGCCATCATATTCAGGATGATCACGTTTGGTCTGTTCTTCCATAATCTCGATAATTACTAAGAATGCTTTTCTTAGATCAGCAACTTGTTTTGCAGTTTTTGATGTGCATCGATACAAAGCCCCACAAAATCCAGCTACAGATATGACACCAGCTGTTATGAGATAAACAATTACATCAATAGTTATCTGTTCAAACATATCTAAAGAATTTTGTTAATCTGTCCTAGTTTCTGACGTTTTAGAACAAGTCTTTCAAGTTGTAAAATCTGTATTTTTGTCTTTTTGATTCCGTTAGTATATGCTTTATAAGAAAATGATTTATGAAATGGTTTATTGAGCAATTTACAAAATTTTCTGGCTTGCTATGGTATCTCGAACAAAATAGTTGAATCCCCCGTCTTCAGTAATTAATTCACCAATAGTTCCTGTGGTAGCACCACCACCTCCATTAGATTTGATATTAACTACATTTGTTATTTCATTGGTATTTACATTTAATGGAACAGAAAGTAATACATCTGCTGCTCTTGCATATAGCCTATCAAACCCACCAGAACGTAGTTTCACACCAAATGATGTTCCAACACCTTGACGTTCAAGTGTCAAATCATTACCACCTTCAATTAATTCAATCCTTGCAGATGAGTTGCTATTTTCACCCATCTGGATTCTATAGGTTTCACCAGAAGTAAAAACAGTAGAACTTCCCATATGGAATTCATTTACATTTGAAGTTGGATGATAAAATCTAAATGATTCAAATCCTTCTTCATAGATAGAAAAACCTGCATCTGTATTTGTATTATCAAAATTAACATAAAGTGTATTACCAACTTTAGACAAACCATATCTGTTAGTAATTACAGCAGCAGTTTCTGGAACAAAGAATTGAGAATGCATTTGGTTATAGAAATCAGTTGAATCACCTACCTGATGGGCACCTGCTCCAGGAGTAATATCACCTGTATTTGTAATGCTATTATCTACAACATCTAGGGTTAATTCAGATATTGTTAGTTGATTACCGCTAGCTACTTGGAAAATTATAGCCTGAGCTCCTATACTATTGGTGCCAGAAGTTATAATTAGATCATCTGTATTTGCAGGGTTTCGCATTCGAATTGCTTCGCCAGTACCCATTCTGATAAATCCAGAACCAGGCAAATTTACAGCATTTGAATTTAAAAATAAAATATCATTAATACCGTTACCACCCATCTCAAGTGTTTGAGTTTGAACCCCTAAACCAGTAATTTTTGGAAATACGCCTTCGATTAAATTATCATTGTTAATTACATTATTTCCAATTGTTAATGCGCCAATATTGCTAATAGTTGCGTCCCCGCTTATGGCTTGATTTTCCCAATGTGAAGAGGTACTATCGTAAATTAAAACTTGAGCATTTGAAACTGCAGCTATTGTAACATCTGTTAAATCGTTTAATGCTGTTGCACCACCACCTGATATGGTAACATCAGTTCTAGTTTGACCAGCATTATCTACTGCAGTAACACCTGCACCAATAAAATTTATTGTGTTTCGTTGAGTTACTGCTACACCTTCATCTTGAATTGTGTCATAACCAGAATCTCCGCCTCCACCACTTGAAGTTGTATCGCCAATTACTCTCCAGGTACCACCTGTATTTGCATTAATGATTAGGGATTCATCAAAGATTAATGTGAGTGTTTGTAGATCACCCAAAGTAATATTATTTCCATCTCTAGTCTGAATATTTCCACTATTACCAACAGTACCTTGAGAAATTGTATATGCTACAGTAGGTGCAAATGTTCTTAGCACCAGAATCTGTCCATCAAATGCAGCATTTGCAATAATATCTAAAACTGCAGAGTTTGTCTGTAAATCTCCCAGTTGAACGTTACTGGTGTATTGTAAATTGTCACCAGTGGGACCTATATCTAGAGTATTAGATGAATCTAAATCAACACTGATATTTGATGAAGACCCCAAAGCCAATGGGCCTATCATAGTATCACCTTGTACTGCTAGATAATTTCCTGCAGGAGATAATGGTGAATTCGTTATTGCAGGCCCAGGCAATCCTGAGACTGAATTTGATGCCTCTGAAAAAATTGTGAATTCATTAATTAGTTGCTTATCAATTTCAATAATTGATTCATTTGCTTTTTCATTCACACTACGTTTTTTTCTAGTTCCTGTACTACTCATGGGAATAACCTCGTCACTAGATCAAATTTGGCTGTAAATCCTCCAGGGCCATTCTTACCTTTGGATAGGGAGATCACGTTTTTGGTATTGACTCCTTTAACAGTATTTGGTAATGAATCTGTAGTATCATTGATTTCTTCTGAATCAGTATAATAAACTGAATCTCCAAATTGTATATCACATCTACCTCCTGTGTTTTCTGAAAATTCTCTTCTTGGAAAATTAAATAGTTTGTCTAATCCCAACACTAGATTTTTAATTTGAGCATAACTGATAATACTTTGTTTTTTAACAAATTGTGTTTGAATATTTCTAGTTGGTTTATCCTGCAACACATCAGCATTTGTGGCCATTAGTGGTTTTATCATTCTCCATCCATCTATACGCATTTCCATTTCAGTTGTTTTTCTAAATCTTGAATTTAATCCCTGATATCTACCATCTTTATCAAAGGAATTCCTTGTATAGATCCCTCCAACTAGGAACTCTCTAGGATCAAATGCATCTACTGTTTCTGGTTGTTGTGGAGAAAATATTGTTGAAGCTCCTGGGACTCCTACATAAAGTTCACCAGGTAAATTAGCTTCGTGTGGTAATATTTCGTTTTTTCTAGGTTGATTGAATTGTATTACCTTTACATTGTCTCTCCTATCACACAACCAAATTCCCATTGAAAAATCACCATCAAGTAAATCTCTTAAATTAGAAAATAATAATTTAGTTAGAAATTGCATAAAGAATGCAAATTTTTGAATCGGCAAAAAGTCTTCTGATTGTGGACCAAACCAAGCTGGTACTCCAAAGTGATCTCTAAACATATTGTTAAAATCAAATGTAGCATGTGTAATATCGCTGCCAGCAGAACCAGAACCAGGGAATTCAGAATCACTCTGGCCAGTAAGAGGATTTAGTGCATGAATATTGAATCCAACATAAAATGGATTTTGGTCCTTGCCACCAGGAACCAGTGTTGGGGCAGATTTTATGAATACCCCAGAATCTCCGTCTACATCGTCATTAATTATTTTTACAGTTCCCATATCTATACGATGATTGATTAAATCCCATTTTACAGAATGAGCGCATTCCATTTGCCTGCCAGGAACAAACACACCAAATTGGCCTACTAGTGGTACTTGTTGAATTGCATACGAACCAATGGTCCAAACACTGGCACGTGCAGCAGGCGCTCCTCCAACTGTAAATACACAAGCTCCTGCATTATTGACATATCTATCTGGAACTCCTAGTGTAACTGTAGGATTACATGGGTTATTTATCCAAGGTTCTGCTCTATTCCAATCAAATACTTCTTGATCATCACCAGGAACATTTGCTTTGAAAACTACCCATTCACCATTACCATCTTTATCTGGATCAACAAATTCTAAGATACTACCACCTAAAGCTAGGCCATTTCTATCAAGATTACCTGGACCCCATTCACCAGATAAAGGTGCAGCACCAGTTGCAGGATCAATTGCCAGTACTCTATATGCATCAGGAATATCACTAGATGCAATTTTGTGATTAGATGGAATGTTAGATGGATTATCAGTAACTATTCTAACAAAGGTTCTTGGATGATTTGCATCTTTTACAATAACATTAGGATCAATCATACAGACTCTTCCTTGATTGGCATCTGTAGGATCCACTGCAAATTGTGATCCAGCCAGTCCATTTACCCAAAGCTGAGTGTTTGCTTTAGTTAAAGGAGAATAGTCAACTGCAGGAGCAAAAAAGATTCTGGTCCAAAATTCAGCATTTGGTGGCTCATTTGTAGCAGTTGCAGTGTGAGCTTGAATGCATTTCCAGGAGATGTTTAGTCTTCTAACTAGATTATTTACTGCATAATTAGTTCCAAGATTCCAAATAGCAGGCTTTGTAAAAGTTCTGACTATCCAAAATGATGCATTTGGAGGTTTGTTTGCACTAGCTGATGTATGATTTGTAATGCATTCATAAATTACTCCTGCTTCATTTACCAGATTGCCAACAACATAATCTTGACTAGTTTGCCAAGAATTTACATTGTTAAATACATCTCGAGCTCCCTGGAATTGCTGCCAATTTACAGGATAGCTTCCAGAGTTACGATCACCAATAACATGAATGTTAGTTGCTAGTTCTGGATCCTCATCTGATTCAAATTGTAAAATGTTAGTTGGAGGGGTTGCAGTACTTTTTAGTGGTTGATGAATTAATGTTACATTTGGAATATTTGTTAAACTACCAGAGCCATTATCTTGAAATCCTTGTGGGAATGCCTGAATTTGAACAGTATTCAAGTTTACATCAGACGGACTAGTATGGTTGTATTTTGATTTGAATCTGATAAAGACTGCCTCAAAGGATCCTCCACCCTCAATTGGCTCTTGTTCAATATCTCTAATCTCATCTAGTGCAGTTTGTAATTTTACACCTTCAAAGATGTAATTGTTTGATGTGTTAGGATCAAGAAAATTACCTACTTTTCTTACAGTATCTTGAGCAGGCATTTCTACATCTGGATCATTTGTGCCTTTGTTTTGTGGTCTGTTTAGTATTGCAGCCAATTGGTTTAATGCAGCAGCTCCTGATGTTCTTCTAGATACTAGTGAAATAGTCTGCTTCCACAAATTCTCTGACTGATGAGGACAAAACAATATAATTTGTTTATTTTTACCAGCTTTTCTGCCTCTTTTTATGGTTCTAATATGAAATACATCTTGTATTACATTATCTCGAGCATCAGTAATCCTGACAAAAATTTTATCAAATTGTTGCAATATTGGAGCTATAGTCATGAATTTACCAAATTGTGAGTTTAAAGTAATTTTGACACTTTGAGGTAACGCATCCTCATATTCTATTGTACTCCAGGCTTGTGACAAATCGATATCAGCTTGGCCTGCTCTTTTCAGTATGACTAGAACCTCTGTGTAAGGAGTAAAGTTAGGTGTAACCATTAGATGGAAATACCCCTGCTTCTTCTGAATGTTAACGTGATATCTACTCGATTTCTGTTATAGTCATTGATTTTATTAAAATCTTGAAAGATTAATCCAATAGCTGTACTACCTGTTCCTATAGGTGTTAAATTATTATCATTATCACTGGCATCAATTATACCAAATCTTCCAGCTTCTAATTGACCAAGAATTACCTGTGCTTCACGTTTCCATGTTCTTAATTTAGAAATTATGCTATTAATTCCATTATTACTATTGCCACGCATATTAGTTACAAATCCCTTTACAATGTACGTTCCTTCAACTATGCCTAATGGTTGCACATTGCCATCATCAACTTCTGCTGTTTGATTATTACCAATTCCTTCTGGATCACCTCTTTGCAGTGTTGTAATGTAAGCTCCTTCTTTTGTTGAATCTTTAAAATCAGCAGATGCAGAATTGTTGAAAATTATCAAATCAGTACCTGGGTCAGAACCAGCATTGGTAGTCTTTCTAAATATTGTAAACGGATTTGCAACTAGGCTCATTTAATCAACTCCTGAAGTATCTCTTACTTTGAAGTCATTCTCAATTCTTTGCTGGTCAGTATTGAAAACCTCAAACGTATTATATGCATCTCTGGGTTCTGCACTGCCAGCTGCTGATGTAATGATTAATTGTTGTAATCCTGCTTGAGTCTGCGCTTGTTGCTCTTTACTGCGAAATAAATCAATTCTGCCATCAACATTATCTACAAATTCTTTCTGAAAATCATCTACTCTTTTTACAAAGTCAGAAATTACACCAGTAACTAATAATGCTGTTCCAATAAATGGGATTAGTCTAGTAACATTACCTTGAATAAAATTTAGTGGATTTTTACCAAAATTTAATAAATTACCAAAAGATTCTCTACCAAATATTTTTCTTAAGCCTTCTTGTTTTTGTGTATTTCCTGATAATAGTAAATTGGTTCTATTTCTTTGGTTTGCATCTCCAGTATCGGGATTTTCAAATTGATTTACAATTTTTTCTACCTGACTATCTATTTGGTCTAAACTCTGCGGAGTAAGATTATTCAGATCTATCTCTAATACTTTACCGCTATACAAAATTCTGAATTGAGTGATGTAAGAATTTTATCAGTCAACCAAGTCTTCAAGCATAACCATACCCTTACCACAATTTGGACAAGCCATAGTACTACTTGGATCCATGGTGGTTACGGGCATATCACATTTCTTACAATTCCATCTGGACAATACTTAGAGTGAGAGGTGTTTCAATATGAAATTATCTATATCAGTTCAGACATAGAAATTGAAACATGCACAGAATACTCAAAATTTTATTCGTTTATTGAATCATAGCTGGCTTGAATTAACCTGAGTGTGGAATTCAGATTTGCTCTAAGGTGAGCCAAATGCTCAGATTCAACGGAGATAATAATATTTTCGTCGAATTCTATCAAAGTTTTTACTGGATTTTCAGGATAAAATTCATTGTCTGTATTAATAGAATCATAAATTGCGTTTGATTTGTCTTTTGCATCAACAGTGATTTTTGCACTAAAGCTTAATGTCATACGCAGTTCCAGCTACCTTATAGCTGCATTTTTTACAAGACCAAATACCAACGGCATCCCTTCCAAACGTTTGTGAACCGCACTCAGGACAAGTTCTTTTTTCTTTTAACGTGTAATGGACTTTTGAATATTGTTTTCTAAGTTTAATTCCATAACGAGCACCCAATCCCTTAAGGGCTTTTTTTGCTTTTGAATGTTTAACCATTTTATTGACTTCCTTTTTGTACTTCTTCTAATTTTTCTCTTATTTTTGCACCTACACGTACAGAGATTTCACCACATTGATTGATTTCATCCTGGGTGAACCCATTGCTACCTCCCTTTTGTAGAGCACAAATATTACCATCAGAGTCACTTGTAATGGTAATACGAGCATCCATACTTGCCCATTCATCACCATTAGGATCAACGACTATATGATTTCCAATTTTTCCCATTGTCACAGATACAGGAATCGTACTTGTAGGCAAGACAGATTCACCACCCTCAACAAGTGTGGGTTTATCGTCAACCCAATCCCATTTCGGGGTTTTTGATGTGAGCAATGCAGCTGTAGAAGCATAAGAACATGCGTCAAACAAATTTCCATCATAATCAACAACCACATTATCAGCAAATACACCAATTACAGATTTGTCTTTCTCAATTACCAATTGAGAGACATCGACCATATGACTTTCTCTAATTCCCCTGTCAACAACTCGTGCCAACTCAATTACATGAGGTTGTGGTGGTCCAGTTTCAACAGTAGGATGTGAAAGAGGTAAGAGTTCAGCAGTACAAATGAAAAGACCCTTGTCTCCAGTATCAGGAAATGGCCTATCAGGTTGAATTTTTACTCCACAAACAACTTCAGTATCACCAAGGAAAACTCTTGCTGAACCATTTGCTTTAGGAATAGCATTAGTTTCAATTGAGATTTCACGTGGTTCATCCAGAGCACGACCGTCTATTCGTTTTCCCTGTTCCAATAATTCAATTATTTGAGACTTCTTCAATTCGTCAATAACAGAAGTGGATGCCAACTCTAGTCATCCCCCTTTCCGAAATATTTGTCTTTAAGTGCTTTCTTTTGGATATCATAAACAATCTTACATCCTTGAACTCCAACATCCACACATTTCTTGTATTCTTCAGGAGTTAGAACACCATCTAATTGTAATAATGTAATTTTTTCCAGACTTGGCATATAACCTATTGGCATGTCTGCTTGACCGGCCTGATCTTCTTCATTATTAACATCAAGAACAATAGTATCTGCAACTTTACCTGAAGCACATCCTGCAACCATATCCCTCATTGGAATTCCAGCATCAGCTAATGCAACGGAAGCTGCTGAAAGGGCAGCACACCTAGTCCCACCATCTGCTTGTAACACTTCAATGAAGACATCAACTGCAGTTCTTGGGAATTTTTGCAACATTACTGCAGGTTCTAATGCTTCTTTGATTACTTTAGAAATTTCAATTTCTCTTCTTGAAGGTGCAGGGTTTTTTCTATCACCAACAGAAAAGGGCTCCATATGATACCTAACTCGTAAAATTCCGGTATCAGTATTCGACATATGTTTTGGATGTACATCCCTAGGGCCAAAAACACCAACTAATATCTTATTATCACCAAATTCTATGTAAGCAGAACCATTGGCATTTTTTAATCCACCAGCTTTTATCATGATTCTTCGTGGCTCGTCAACCTTGCGGCCATCACAACGAATACCATTCTCGTCCAATAGGACCATTGTTGCGTCTCTTCCGCCCATTATGATTCATCCTTTTTGTTTAACATTTCTTTTATTTGATCGGTTAAATTAACAACATGTGCTTTTTCATTAACCATTTCTATGGCTTTTTTAGCCTTTAATAATCCCTCTGAAGTGTCACATGAAACCACCACCCAGCCATTTTGGCCGATAGTCACTGCAGCGTTCGTAGCCATTTCTATCATCTGAATCATGCTTCCTTTTTTTCCAATCAATCGTGGAACTTTACTTGGAGAAATTTTAACCAGGTCACCAGAATCAATTTTACCTAAATCCCTATCTGAAATAGTTACAAGTGGATCTCTGGTTCTATCAAAATTTGCAATCCTCGCAGCCACAAGATCTCCCGTTTTTAGTTTGGATGAAAGTTCATCAGCATGAGCTGAAAAATCTCGTCCAAAGACATCTTGTGCAGGCAAGAATCCAACATAACAGGAATTGATATCCAGTTCCCACGACAATGATGTATGGGAATTGACTTTACCGATTACAAGATCATCAATTTTTGGCAAATATTTTCCAGTCAACGTAATTACTTTAACAGAATCATCATAAATTTCAGAAATACCAATAGTTGTAGAAATTATCTTATCGCCTTCAAGAATGACATTTTGTTCTGGTCTAAAAGGTCCAGTAGTTACTAGATCGCCAGGTATGACGTATTTTCTTTTATTATCCATTACTGAACTACCTCAACTGTAGCAGATCCCTTAGTTATAGAACCTAATCTGTCTATCACAGTGGGCCTTGCTGCAGCGGGTATTTCAAGTATTGCTTTTAATGATCCATTATTTTGCCACTCTTCTTTTTTTAGAGAACCTACAGATTTAAGAACAGCGTAAGACTGAGATGCGAATTGTGCCGGAATAATAATTTCCAACTGAAGATTTTCAGATTTTAGGGCAATTATAGAACGAAGTTTGTCAACTATTTCTTTAACCTGTTCATCGACATTTTTTTGAGGATCAATTGAGACTCTACCATCCTTCATGGCTTGTTCAATTCTCAAAGGAGGATGCGGAAGATGTGACTTGGGATCAACATAGGTCTTTGCGATGAAATGAACGATTTGCTTTCTCTTTTCCTCGATCATTTTTCGTCTTTGATCGGTTGTAAGATTCAGATCGCCTTTTTGCATTATTATCTCGACAATCAAAGATTGATCCTCAGTATTGAACGCCTTTAGTAATTTCTCAGCAGAAGGTCTAGTGCCTTTTCCAGAGTCAGTGTAAATTTCATCTGAAACCAAGACTGCCGAAATATCCTTTTTCTTCCCCAGCTTGTAGTCAAGTGCAGGATCAGGCTTTACCATAATTTCAAATTTTTCACCTTCAAAAGAATATTTTACCAACGTAACATCAGTCATTTCTAAAATTGATATGAGCATTTGCTATTTATCTATACGTACCTGATAGTTTTTGCCACATTATACACGAACAAATACTAGATAGATTACAATACTGAAAAAACTTGGAAAAATCAGTACCAAACAGACCCAATTTGTCCGAATCAGTTCCAATCTCTTTTGAAAAGAGAAAAAGATGCGTTAAAGAATACACGCATGCCGATCAGACCCAATCAGCTTCTTGCTCTTTTTCGTGCGTGTCTTGACGCCAACTTGGGTCTAATTGCCACTCATAAACAGAATAGATCCAAATCAGTAGCCAAAATAATCAGTACCAATTAGCTTCTTGCAAAACTTGACCATAAGTAAGTTCGAAATAACTGCCTCTCATGCCAGATCCAAAAGAACCTAAAATTAAAAATCCGAAATATTTTGAAGTGATAGATGGAAGTCCCATTCTGTCCAAACTGTGGAATCAAATCTGTTGAACCAGTTGCAGCAAACTATGATTATGTTTGTCCTGCATGTAAAAATCAATTCAACGTAATTAAAAAAACAGGAATAAAACAAAAATGTACAGAAAATGAAAAATTAGTTAAAACTGAATTCCATAACTTCTAATTTTGTCGTACGGGATGATCCGATATTGACTTGTGCAGATTGACAATATTTCGTTCCTTGAAATTCAGATCACACATATAACATTTCCAAGATGTATGATTCATTGACCTGTATATTGATTCTTGATCTATAAAACAGACGTAGAAATGATCAGCAGGATGTAAATACTAAATCTGCAAAATTAGGATTGTACTAGGACTGTCACCAAACAGCCAACCGTTGCTGGTCTTAAGGTCCAATACAGTTGTTATCAATCAACATCCGTGCTTTTGAGCCCAGGCAGAGTCGCCAAATTCACTACCCTTGCAGAATTCCGTAATTACGTATCCATGGCCGTTTTCCAAGATTGCCCCATTGAGACTGATGCCATTGCAATGAACTTCTGCGATGATTCTGCCATAACTTCCATGAGTCTGTTCATCATCTTCATCGACGACTACAGACGAGCCTACGGGACAGATTGATTCAACAAATTTTGTAGCCTCTCGTCCGCCCACATCACTACGTTCCGGAGCAGAGGCAAGTGAGAATCTGACAGATTTCCCATATACCTTGATCGTATCCCCGTCAGCAATTGCAGTTACTTTGCCAGGAATGCAGGCCGCAGTACCCAAACAAGCAACAGGCATCTCAGAATCCATCTCGATTATCCCGTTTTCAAGCAGAAATTCTACGGCATTTACAAATTCAGTATCCGAAGTGGATCCCTGACCATAAAACAATGCAGTATTTTTAATCCAGGATGGCACAAGACCCTCGTCAGCAATAACAGACACGGAAAATATTGTACTGGCTGTAAACAGGAACAATACAACAAGGATTACTTTCACCATAATTTATTGTACGTTCTAAATTATAACTACTCTGAAATTTTTCATAATCCTAATGGAGATTATGCAAAATGTATTTTTGAGTGTGTATAATTCTGAAAATCAATCAAAATTTTAGTTTGATTTTAATTCTAAAACGATTCCCATATTCTCTCTTTTATCAAATTTACGCACAACAAATTGACATATCGTGTATTTTCATAATAGTAAGATTTTAACTTCATTAGATTATCCATAGACTGAACAATTTATGAAAATACGTAACATTATGATAAAAAATTTTAAAAATATCAAAAATCTATCTATGGAAAAAATTCCAGATTTGGTAATTATTGCAGGGTCAAATGGTTGTGGAAAAACATCAATTTTTGAAGCAATTAGAACATTCAAAGTAATAATTGGCCCATATCATCCAAATGAACTACCTATTCTTAAATCAGAATTGCGAAATCAGCTTGGTCACCTAGTCAATCTGAGGGCACAAGAATCTGAAATTTCAATAAGTTTTGAGCTTTCTAAAAGTGAAATTTTGTATTTACAAGAAAGAAATTTCAAAATAGATGAAGAATTGAAAAAAAATAAAGGCTTGTTGAAAAGCTCTCTTACAATTTCCAAGACAGGTCAACCACGAATAACTGAACTTTCTGAATCATTACGTGAATTGTTAAGTCATTATGATCCAACTGATGAAATTGGAACAATTATGTACATTCCAGGAATACGAGAACTTCCTTCTGGAGATATTGGAAACATCACATTAACTTCAGATTGGAATGATCAACAAAAAATGGAAAGCATAGGCAATGTTCGTAATAAATTTCAAAAATTAAAGCAAAATTTTGCAATGATGTCTATCTACGACCAATATCACAATACAGAAGATTCTGCAAATTTCATAGATCAGATCAAACTTATTTTTAAAGAATTTTTTCATCCTAAAACATTTGGAGGGGTGGATGTAGATAGATCACTATCCTGGCATTTCCCAGTAAATGTATCTGGCGGCACACATGATATTGATTATTTGAGTTCGGGTGAAAAAGAAATACTGATGACTTTTACAGAAATTCTAAAATTAAAACTTACAGGATCCATAGTTCTTTTTGATGAACCAGATCTACATTTGAACGCAGCCTTAGAAAGAAAAGTAATTGGGAATTTGATGAGAATAGCAGATGAAGGGAATCAAATATGGGCAACGACTCATTCTCTGGAAATTATTGGCACTGTACCTGTAAACAATCTTTTTAAAATGCATTCAATTCCCTCTTCAAATAATAATCAAATTGAATTATGTTCTGAAAAGATCGACATACTTGATTTATTCAAAAATTTGGGCGCATCTGTAGGTTTACAGTTAATTTCAGAAAAAATTATTTATGTTGAAGGACATACGGATGTTGAAATTCTTAGAGATATGTATCAAGAGCATGGTGATAAAATAAGTTTTATAGAAACAAATGGAGTAAAAGGGATTACTGGTTTATCACACACTGTAGGAAACTTGCTTAATGAAGCATCCAAAAATGAATCTTTTTTGATGATTCGTGACAGAGATTTCCTCACTCAAAACGAAATAAATGGTGTCGAGAAAAAATACAATGGGCGTGTTCACATTTGGAAAAAAAGAAATATAGAAAATCTTCTTTTGGATTCAGAAATTATTTATTCCATTTTTAAAAATTTAAGCATAAATGTGAAAGATTCTATAGAAATGGAAAAAATAATCAAGGAAATTGCTGATGAATTGAAAACGTCAACTATTTGTGAGATGATTGAATCTAAATTATATCAATTGTTTAACAAAAATGGTTTTGGAATTCCAAATATTCAGAATGAAAACATGGTTGAAGAAATTCTTTCTCACGTAAAACCTCAACGAGAAAACTTGTTAAAGAAACTTCAAGATACTGAAATTGAGAAATTGATAACCGAGTGTAAAAAAGATGTTGAGGATAATTGGGAAACTCAATGGCAAACAATCTGTGATGGAAAAAAAATTCTACAAGGATTAATCGATAACCATCTTACTCCAAAAGATAAAACAATGAAAATATCTGCTTTGAGATCACTAATTGCTAATCAAATGAGAACAAATAATAGAATTCCTACAGAAATAGAGTCATTTTTTACAAAACATGGCATAACAAATGAATCAGAAAATAAGAAAATACAAGAAATTCTATAAGTTATTTACAAAACTCAACATATTGAAATCAACATCATTTCGTAATCTTAGATAGGATTATGAAAATAACAATCACATTATTTTAAATCTTAAATATTTTAACTTATTTTTACAAATTATGGAAAGACGAAGGAAGAAGACCACTTGTTCAATTTCATTGATTCCGTACATCCAAAAACCAAAAAAAGTAAATGGTGTAATTGTAGGATACGAATGGAAAAAACGAGTGGCAGGAGATGTTGTGAAAAAAAACAATTAGTTAAAGTTGTGGTCACAGCTAAATGTAAGGCCAAAATCAAAATAGTGGTCAGAAACACGGGTACTGTTAATTTAAAACACACTCCAGCTAATCCAGACCAATTTACGTGCACGAAATACAAAGAGGTCATATATTGGGCTACACGTGTAGGACCACCTGTCCCAAATGGAGCTCAACCAATAGTTAATTTTGGAGCAGATGCAAAATGCGATGATTGTGGAGAATGTACAGGAACTGCAAATGATGGCGGTAAGGTCAAATTTGACCACCGTTAGTATTTTTTCTAAAATCGAATAACGAAAATTTTATTTCATAATCCTATACAAGATTATGAACCGATTTCATTTCTATTAAACTACATTCTATGATTGCTATCGATTTCAACTTTGAGTACTTTTCTGTGATATTTCAATGCAGATTCTTCCTCATTTTCATCCCATTCAGCTTTAGCATGAACATGATAATAGTGATTTGTTTTCTCTAGAGATGATTTGTAATTGATTATAAATCCAAAATAAAAATCATCGCCATTTTTTTTAATAATGGAATCAACAGATTTGCCATTAAAAGTATCCACACTGTTTTTCATCATGTCTGAACAATCTGCAATTATGATATTCCATTCTGAAGGACCAAGATCTCCAAAAGTCGGTTCTAATGGTACATAGAATTTTTTCATTTGTTCGTGCGTAATTTCCTTATCATTTCCATTTTTACCTCCAATGATATACCCCTGTATCGAAATATCCATTGCAGAACTGTTGCCTACATTTTTAAATCTAAAACGTATTGTTTTTTCTGAATCAAATTTTATCTTAACAGAGCTTGGTTCTCCATCTAAATTATGTGAGACGATCCACGGTCGGTTTGTACTAACATGTAATTTCTCCGAATGCCGAATAGCTTGTCTTCCAATTATTGCACTGATCACAATAGAAATTCCAATTATTATCAATTCAATCATGCCAAAATTAATTTCATGTCCTGACATTCATGAAATTTAAAATATCTTCTCTATTTATTTTTCATTAATTTTCCCCATATTTTCATTTAACACGATAAAATCATACATGACAGATTCTCAAATATGAGGAAATCCAGTGAATACAAATGAATAAAATCTATTTTTATAATCCTGAGTAAGATTGCAAAAAAGAAATACCTAAACCGATCAAATATTGATTAAAAGATTCTAAACTTTAGCATTTTTAATTTGCACATCTGCAAAATTTTCAATGAAACTGTTTAAATTTTTTCGATTTTCAAAAACTTGAATATATGATTCTCGAATATTTTTTTTTAAATCATCAATCTCTTCATATTCAGATAATTTCATCACCATTTTTGTTGCGATCACAGCACTAGACTCTCTGCACTGTATCTGATAATGTACATCTGGGTTTCCCAATGTCTCTTGTTTTTTAACATATAGTTTTAATTTTGATACTAAAAGAAAATGTAAACTTCTAGGCATCTTTGTATCATCTTTAAATTTCTCAACTAAAAATTGAATTTTTGGATTAGGTAAATCTAGATCTTTTCGGATTTCGACACTATCAAATTCAGCCCATTCTTCCGTAGTTTGACCATATGATATTGGTGGAAGTTTACAATAATCCCCAATATCTCTTAGTAATGTATATTGTAAATTGTTGCCTGTCTCCAAGGATTCATGAAAAAGTTTTACGATTTCATTTTTAATATCAAGTTTGTATCTTTTATCTTGCCATCTCTGAGTAAATATTTTCAAGAAAACTCCCGAACTCATCACACTAACAACCAAAAGAAAAAACGGATGTTTGACAAGCTGTTCCAAAAAAATAATAATTTCACTCATGTTTCAAATTAATTTGGTTGTATGTATATAATATCATATTACAGGCACAAATGAATCAAAAATTAATTTTGTTGCTGCTGCTATCAAAACCACGGATACTATTATCTTGAGTTTTCTTTCACGAATTTCAAGCGATAGTTTGGGTCCAATGAATCCACCAATAAAAGTTCCAATAGCAAGGAACAATCCAAAATAAAAATCAGTATTTCCCAATACTGAATGAATAATTATGCCAGATAGTGCGGCAAATAATAAAATGAATTGCGAAGTTGGAGCAGCTATTTTTATGGTTAATCCCATCATGACGACCATAATGGGTACAAAAAGTACACCTCCGCCAACACCAAAAAAACTGGAAATTATTCCCCCTGCAAAACTTGCCACAATCATAATTAGAATTAATTGTGATGATTGATGACTCTCACGTAACTCTATTTTTCTTTTAATGAAAATGTACAAACTAGAAATTACTAACATTATTGCAAACAATACCTTGAATATTTCTGGAGTGACATTATCTGCCAGCAATGCCCCCAATATTGTACCCGGAATCGTAAATAATCCCATTTTTAGACCTAGAGTAAAATCGATTTTATTTTGTCTAGAATAGGATATTGAAGACGATAAAGCATTTCCAAATCCCCCAAACAAACTAGTGCTTGCAGCTAATGTCGGAGGAAATCCTGCAAATGACAAAATAGTTACTACAATCATACCCCCACCCAATCCAATTAGGGAGCCTAATGTACCCGCAATAATTCCTAAGGGGATTAACCAAAGTTCTTCCAACGTAACTATCGATAAATAGTGGTTTTATATCAATTTGAAAAAATAGTGATATTTTTTATCTATAAGGCATTAAATCATATTAAAAATTAAACTATAAAGAAAAAAATTAACACTAAATTTTTTAGGCATCAATTTTCCTTATTACTGCGTAATCTATACAAGGATTATGAAATCATAGTATCAAAAAAAGGTCGACTAAAAATGATATTTTGACATCTCAGTTAGGACATTTCCTGCATAATCTCAGTGCAGATGATGCATGTTGCTACACACGGTATTTTGTCGTAATTACTCGGTATTGTCGTAAATGTCAGAACTGTCGTAAAGTTGTCGTTAAAGAAACTACGCGTCGTAACTTGTCGTAGACTGTCGTAAGGCCAATTTTGTGCGTAGCATTCGACAACTTACGACAAAAAACGACGAGTAACAAGAAAGAATCACACTTGTTGCAAATCAATCTGAAAAAAATCAAACTAATGTAAATTCTATATGAATATACTCATGCAAAATTTCACACAATCCATACTACGATTATGAAAAATAATTTCCTTCAATTTTGTATAAGATTATGAATTAAGATTTTTATAATTACTCGTTTGGATGATGTTTAATTTTACATCATCAATGTTATTTTTTTCAACGTTTTTACCTTCTTCATCGTATACTTTTATTTCTGGGTCCGAAACCATACTTGTTTTAACATAGTTCCACATTTCTGAATGATTGTTTTTAATTTCTATTACGATTTCTTGCAAATAAGGATAATTCATTGCACCTTGTTTCTCATCCCATTTTTTGATTAATCCGTGAAGTGTTATGAATAATTTACATAAGGTAGGCCCATGAAATTTGATAAAATTTTCTCGAAATTCTTTTTCATTAGAATCAGATAAAATGAAGCAAATTCTATTGTAAACTGTATAGACATACCACGTCTTATCATGTAAATCTAATAATTCTGGACTATCCAGATTTTTTCTAAATTTGCAGATTAATTCTTGAATTTCCCCACTTCTTCGATAAATTTCATTCCTATCTTTTATCATTGGTTGAGTCCCGATAGAATCTGCAACTGTTATAAAATCAGATAATTTTCGGGTTTGGAGATTATGTCTCCTAGCATATAGAATAGTTACAAAAGTGAGAATTATTGCCAAAATACCAACTATTAGAGATAATATGATTTCAAGAATGGGCAATTCGTGCTGCATTAAATGGTGTAAGTACGATTACATAAAAAATCATTCCGTAATCTTATCTAAGAAGATTACGGAAAAAGGTTGATCAAAATTTGAGATTAGCCAATTGGGAGTTACGCATGATCTTGCGTAATCTTGACATGGATTGTGCAAACTTCCAGGCATGGCAATTTATCTCAATTTGACAGATATTGGAAAAATTGGTGTCAAGGGAAAACTCAACACGGACGTATCAATTAGCAGGATAGCATGATGAAACAATAATGAGCCTTGAGAACCTTTCAGACTATTGGAATATCTTCTTTGTAGCGCCTTTAGGATTTTTGCTGCACAGATTCGTGAATCATTCAAATAGAATTGCAACACTGGAGGCAAATCAGAAAAACAACCTGGACAAACTGGACAAGATAGACGGATTATACACAGATATTTCTTACATAAAGGGACTATTGGACGAACACATGAAAAAGAAATAGTTTTACATAATCTTAGATGGGAACATGAAGGACAAAATTAAAAATAATTATTTTTCTTTGAGGACATCCCTAGTTGGGGGTCTGAGACGATTATTTCGTTCTCGTTCAAGGTCTGCATCAATTCTATCTTCTTCTAACCTGAATTTGTGTTTCATTTCTAATTTTTTCAGATCATAATTTTGGTTCATTTCTTTTTCTTTCAAGTATGTTTCTTTATCTACCTTGAAAGAGAAATGTGCAAAAACCATCGACATGGAGATCATGGCGACTCCCCCTCCAATTAAAATTCCAAATTGTTCATTATTAACTTCAGGAAATGTTGTAAAAATGGATTGTAATGCAATTACTATTAGAACCCATCCAGTTTGCATTAACCACGATAGTTTTCCAGACCAACTGGTAGGAGGTTTTTCTAATTTTGTAATATCATCATTGTTCATAAAACAAATTAAGAATTATCATACTAAAGCTTTTCATTTGTTATTTTTTTATGTCAAAAAACTACCCCATAATCCAATCTAAGATTATGAAAAAGGAACGTATGTCAGATAGCATCTAAAAAAGTAAACCGATATACGCTGTGTATTATTTTTTTGTGATTGTATTGAATACAGATTGCATCGTAAATCCAAGGTACCAGATAGCATGGATTTGGATTGGATTGATTGCATCAATATCAGTTTTTATTGCTCTAATGTACAATCTGTCAGGCACAGAATTTCTGAACATGATCATATCATACATGGTTAGAGAAGACATTACGCTCATACCAATTTACCAACTTGAAGATGTAATTAGAAAAGTGGGTTCAATTCTGGTTTACGGCATAATTCTAATCCCGTATTACAAGGTTAAGAAGTTGAGAAAAGGAATTCTGTATTTTTCAATATTTGTTTTTGGCATTAGTCTTGCTCATTACATTGCACCACCAACGGATTTTTTTGTAGGGATTATGATGTTTTTGATCATCCTGTTCATTTCTGCAATTCTAAGCTGGAATGTTCATTCTTTATCAAAACAATGGAATAGCAAGATCGAAGATTGACCATAAGCAAGGATTCTCAAAGCTCAAAAAGATTCAAGACCCAAAAGAAGCAACAACTTGTTAGTTTTTTTATTTTTCTATGTTTTTGGATTTTTTAATTTTGAATTTATTAGCAAATGTCTCATTTCTTCAATTGGGGCACGTGTGGTATCAGCAACTTTGGACATTTCAGCAGTACAGTTAATAAAATTTTCAGCATTTTTTGAATCAATCAGGGAATTAAAAGATGCGGAAAATTTCTTGTGAATTGTAAATAATTCATCGTATTTTTTCTGAATCACATCTCCATTTGTAAAATATAAGATTATTGAAGATTTTAACGTACTAAAAGAATTTTTCTCATCATATTCTACTTTTCTAAAACTTTGAATTTCATTTTTAAATTTGTTACGTGGATGTTCAGATTCATTTTCTGAATTAAAATTAAACGGTAAATTAGATTTCCCAGTTTTTATAATTTGTGCCAATCCTTTGTTAGCATATTCAATTCTCATTAAATAATCAATAGAAGCCATCTTGTTAAAGATAAGAGGAAAAGTTCTATCAAACTCATTTAGAATTTGTTTTCTAAGATTAAATTTTTCTTTTCTATTTTGCCATGAATCAAGAAAAACTTTGGAAAATATAATGGTGGCAGCAATTGGAACAAATACAAGAATTAACTCCTTAAGAAATTCCCAATCAAAAGTAGAATGTTCTACCAATAAATTATAAAATAAAAACTATGATTAAAATCTATTTTACTTTTACAGAGACAGCCATCTTTCTCTGCTTTGGCTTCCATTTTGGCTTTGATCTTAACGGAGTCTTGCAGCATGGACATAGCTTACGATTGCCAGGTGAGACAAACACATTATGAGTCTCAAAATAGACTTGGCAGGTTCCACATCTGAATAATCCGTGCCCATATCCAGAACCCTTTGATTCTGAATGTTTCGTACAATAACGATGACAGACGGAATTGCACATTCCGTTCAATTATTGTTGTTGTTCAATCTCTGAACTTTCACATCAAGTTCTTTTTGACATTTTTGTTCGTCTGTGGGATTGTGATAGTCCATGTCCAGTCGGCAGTTTGGGCAAATATTTTTCTCAATCATTTCTTTCCTCCGACGACGATTTTTCTCCCTTTTCCATGATGCACACATTTGCAGAAATTCCAATTACATGCAGAGCAGGCACCAATTTTACACGCCGTGGATATTCTGTAATCTCGGACTTGCGCCAGATTGCTATAGCTATTTCTCATGTTCAAGATCCGCCTCTTTGTCTTCTTGTTGGACATCTTCTACTGCGGATTCGATTTCTTCTTTGGCAATCCACATCCAACGTTTGTTTGAACGATTGTACTCTAGGGAATCCTCATATTCTTCCTGAATGAATCCTGAAAGATAATTGTATTTTCGAATTGTGATCTTTAATCGCTGCATCAGATCAATTCTCTTGATGATTCCTTCTTGTTGGATTAGTCTAACCCATTTATTTTTGAGTTCGGCTTCTGCTTGCAATCCCGACTTGTGAATCATTTTGTAACATCCTCTATCATTTCACAAATATTTTCTTCTTCAACTCCTTCATTTCTTAATTCAAGAAGTTTCAAACCATTTTGAATTTGTAATTCTTTTATCAATTGCATCATGTATTTTTCAAAAACATCGGCATCCATGATCAAACAACAACCTTCCAACAAATTGCAGTTCTTCCAGATACCATGCATTTTCTATTCTGATGTTTTGTGACAAGTCCCATCTTCACAAGCTCGTTGGTTCTTGGAGTTACCTGATTGATCGGAATATGCGAGATGTGACTAATTTCCAAATTGGTTATTCCATTCTTCTTTGATGCGATGATGTCAAGAATTGCTTTTTGTCTTGCTCCAAGATTCTGTAATGAACGAAACGAGTCAATTGAAGTCTGTTGAACGTTTGTCAACATCATTTTATTTCAGACTCCTTTGACAATTATCACAAAGTTTCTTGATTTCATGCGTACAGTGAAGATACGGGATTTGTCGAAGAGCATTCATGGCTTTTGAACCTCTAATAGTCCTTTTTCTCTACATATGATTTTGAGAAGTTTAGTTACAGCAGAAGTGAAATTTGGAAGATCATCATCTTTCTCAAATTTTTGAATTGCTGTGATTAATGACTCTTCATCATACAATGTTAGATTCTGTCTTGTAGTCATGTACTACATACAGTTACAACTAATTAATTAATGTACTACATTAAGTTACAACCCAATACAAGTCAAAAGTTTTTTACCTACATGTGACTACACTAAATTACATGCCAAGAGAAGAATATCGTAAAAATCTATCAGTACATTCAGAAGTTTACAATGTAATCAAAGCCAGATACGATAAAGAATCTCCCGATCAAAGTTTTACAAAATGGGTATCAAGTTACCTGTTAGTCAATTTAGAAAAAGATGAATTCCTCACACAATATGCACCATACATCTCAAAAATAGGCATCCATGACAATGTTTTGACTCTAAAAGATTCAAAGAAAAACAAGTATGTAGAAATCAGAATGAAAAATGGGTTATTGCAATCAAATGATGATAATCCCATCTATTTGCAGTATGCCCTAGCATTACCTGAAATTGTAGCACTCAAGTCTTGATAAAATAACAAGTTCACGCCTAGGCACGTTTTACTTTTCCTCTCTTCTCTTACCTCTTACCCCCACGCTTTCTTTACAGAATAATAATAATAAAATCAAAAAAAATTTTTTTATAGATATAGGAAAAAAAGAGGTAAGAGAAAAAGTGTTTTTTGTGCCTAGTCACAAATGAATAAAAAATCTAAATTAAGGAAGAGGAAGTATGGATAATTGTATCTCGCCAAAGATAACAAAAATCATTTAGACTTCTTGTCTTCCAATGTTGTAAAGTCATTATTGATTAAAAATCTACGAATAACTAATTCCTAACCTCAGGTCAGCTTTTTGTTGGTTATTATGTAATACCCTTTGCGTCATTTGGTTTTTCTTTTTTATGACTAAACATGAATTGATAACAAATCCAAATTAAAGAAGAAAAAGTGTAAATTCATGAGAGCATGACAAATTTCATTGTCTTCAGACATTTCTAACGAAGATTATCAAAAAATTTGTAAAAAATATCCTGAACTTGCCGAAATAGGGTTTGAATTTTTGGGACCAAAAATTTGGATTTTGTTTAATGCTTTAAAAAATGGGTCCATCAATGAAACCAGTATTGCACATAATCCCTGTGCTTCATTAATGGAAAATCATGTTGATTTTGGACAGGTCCGTACAATTATGAGTGAACTAGTGGAGAATGGTCTGTTAGTAGAATTCTCAGATACCCATAAACTTTCAGATCGTGTCGCATATACGTTACAACAATTAAGTTTTGATTTAACTCAACAACTTAGAGGAGCGAATGATGGACACATTAAAGAATTGATCAGGAAATGCGGATATTCATCGCAATATTTGACACAAAGTATTACCGACGAACTGAGTGGAGATGACAACAACAAACGTTCATCTAGATTTAAAGAACTAATGTCAGAAGTTGCATATTCAGGCCTCAAATTACTGGTTACATTGATGAATAAAACTACAGATAATATTTCATAGACTTAGTTCAACCATACCCAGATGAATTTCAATTTAAAAAAAATAAGAGTTTTTAGTTTAGTTGCAAATCGGATTATTCTTACAATTAAGATCGGTTACCTCAAGGTTGGCAGCACGAAGGTCTGCGCCCAAGGTTGGCACCGGCAAGGTTGGCATTGACAAGGTTGGCACCGGCAAGGTTGGCATTGACAAGGTTGGCACCGGCAAGGTTGGCATTGACAAGAATTGCGTCATTAAGGTTGGCACCGGCAAGGTTGGCACCGGCAAGGATTACGCTGACAAGGTTGGCACCGGCAAGGTTGGCACCGGCAAGGTTGGCATTGACAAGAATTGCGTCATTAAGGTTGGCACCGGCAAGGTTGGCACCGGCAAGGATTACGCTGACAAGGTTGGCACCGGCAAGGTTGGCACCGGCAAGGTTGGCACCGGCAAGGTTGGCATCAAAAAGATCTGCGCCCTCAAGGTTGGCAGCACGAAGGTCTGCGCCCTCAAGGTTGGCATCAAAAAAGATTGCATCCTTAAGGTTGGCACCGGCAAGGATTGCGTCATTAAGGATTGCCCGATTAAGGTTGGCACCGGCAAGGTTGGCATCGGCAAGGATTGCCCCATCAAGGATTGCGTCATTAAGGATTGCCCGATTAAGGTTGGCACCGGCAAGGTTGGCACCACTAAGGATTGATGTCTCAAGGTTGGCATCAAAAAGTTTTGCCCCCTCAAGGATTGCGCCCTCAAGGATTGCGCCCTCAAGGATTGCGCCCTCAAGGATTGCGCCCTCAAGGATTGCGCCCTCAAGGATTGCGCCCTCAAGGATTGCGCCCTCAAGGTTGGCACCACTAAGTATTGCGCCTTCAAGGTTGGCACCGGCAAGGGATGATTTAGCTAAACTTGCATCATCAAGTATTGCACCAGTTAAAATTATTTTATCCCCAAGAATTCCTTTTAGTATTGCTTTATTGAGTATGGCACCACTAAGGTTGGCACCTTCAAGATTGCCTGAAAAGATCATCCCTTTCATGTTGGCATCAGTCAAATCAACATTTGAAAAATCTGAAGCAAAAAATGAAGTTTGGCTTAGGTCTATGCCTCGAAGATCTTGCCCAGGAATATTTACTCTACTCAAGATTATTTCATTATCAAATTTTAATTTTAATTGATTAAATTCATTCACATAACTTGAATAGTCATTAGGCTTTCTGAATATGCTTATGTCTGCTTTTTCATCTTCTACCAACATCCTAAATGTATCTCTGTCAATTTGCTCTTCAATTGCTTTTTGATACATTGGTTCAACAACTAGAAACATCATGCTTATTACAATTGGTGCAATGATAACTGGAATTATTTCTTTTTTACCCAGTACCATGTTTTTTTATAAAATATCTTATTAATAACCAATATCATTTTCAATTTTTTTATAATCCCACATAAGATTAGAAATCATCTCTCAATATTTGGCAGTTCATCAAAACCAATCTTGATGCCCGGATTTCTTTGTGAAGTAAGAATCATATTTTTCAGTTCATCATATTTTTGATTCAGTTCCAAAATCTCTTTTGCATGCTGATTCTTTAGTTCATCATCAGATACGACAACAACATCCTCAAAGATTGACAGCCTGGACACACATCGATTAAACAAGTCAATTTTCTCCTTATCCTGCATCCTTTCGTACACTACCAGATAGCGATCATGTCCGATGTATCCGTGGGCATAATCCGCATCCCCTGTTGCCAATTTGGACTGAGTATAGCAAAATGATCGGAAACTGTGTAGGTTCTTTTTGTATCTTTTATTGGATTCGTATCGATCTCGCATGTTGGTATACCTTCGAACCCAATCAAATGCTGATTCCTCTGTTCGGTACCCAAAGTCCTTTTGAGTTGGTGCTCCAAAGACATAATCGTCATTATCAAGATCTGCAAGTACAGTTTCCAGCATCTTTTTTGTCTCATTACTCACAAATGCAGTCCTTTTTCGCTTCTTTCCCTTTACAATGTTCTTTGGGAAAAATATCGTAACAGGATTAGCAGTCATGTCAATGAATTTTCTTTGTAGGCGTAATGCCTCACCAATACGACATCCAGTGTCCTTTAACACCATGTACAGGCACTTTCTTCTAGGCATTCGAGTAAAATCAAGAATTTTTCTGATCTCATCGTGTAGAAATGGCTCCTTTTCTTCCTCATCGATCATCGGTAAGGTGACATAGTCAGTCATGTCCTCAGAAGTCACTTTGATCCCATGAACCAATCGCATGTACTTTTTGGCCTGCAAGGTGTATGATTTGACGTACTTGGCATCACCCTTCCAGTAAGATAGTCTGCAAATTTGTCAAGAAATACCATAGGAGTGACACTGTCGATCTCTTCTCTGGTTTCTTGCTTTATCTGAGTAAGAACATTTTGTGTGGTTTCCTTGTACATCTCATTGCAAAAAAAATCCAATTGTCTAACTGCCGATCTTGCCATGCTTTCTGAAGATACAGATCCACTTTTGGTCAATGCTTTTCTAAAGAAATCATCTCTTGAGAAAAGGTTGAGCATTTTTGCAGTTTTCACAGTCACAACTACGCAAACTAGTTATTTATGGTCAAACATAGAGGTAAAAAACAACAACTACCTATACACAAAACAAGCTAGATTTTTATGTGGACTTTGGAGATTTTGTTCAAGATTTGTCATCATTAGAGGTAATTAGTAAGGATAATCAAAAAATAGCTGTCAAGCTTAAAGGCATACCATTGCAATATGCAAATGCACTTAGACGGGTATGCCTGAATGGGGTTCCAGTTTTTGCAATAGATACGGTAGACATTATTGAAAATTCTTCAGTACTTCAAGATGAAGGTCTGGCACACAGATTAGGACTAATTCCAATGACAACAGACCTGTCCAGATTTAATGAGCCATCAAAATGTGAATGTCAAAGCGAAACAGGTTGTTCAAATTGTAAAATAATGCTAGTTTTAGATTCCGGTGATTCAGACGTTACAAGAACCGTTCTTTCAGGAGAGTTGTCATCCGAAGATGATTCTATAAAGCCAACTTCAGAACAAATTCCAATAGTCCAACTAGCACCAGGTCAAAGAATAAAGATAGAATGTTATGCTAGACTTGGAAGAGGAACAGATCATGCAAAATGGAATTCTGCAAATATTTCAACCATTACGGATACCGATAAAGACGATGTAAAAATTCTAACTGTAGAATCAACGGGCGCACTGGATCCAGAACAAATTATTATTTCAGGAGTAGACGAAGTAGGAAATAGAATAGGTCAATTCAAAGAAATGATCGACAAAGTAGAAGCATAGACATTATATTTGGGTTTCAAAGCGTATTATTCACATGACTAATCAAGTAGTAATTCGCATGGTCAAAGATCTAAAAAAAGCATCTGTCAAAAATAATGCCCCAATTTGGGTAAAATTGGCAGAATATGCAGCAAAGCCATCAGCCTCAAGAAGAGATCTAAATTTGAATCGAATCGGCCAGTTGACAAAAGACAATGATACAGTAGTATTCCCAGGAAAGATTCTTGGAACAGGTAACATTCCTCACAAAATCACATTATTTTCATTTTCAATTTCAAGTTCTGCAGCTGATAAAATAATAAAAAATGGCGGCAAATTAATCAGTCATTTAGAACTGATTGAACAAAATCCAACTGGAAAAGGAGTAGTACTACTTGGCTAATGGAAGAATTAACAAATCTAGCGGAAATACAAAACAAGAGGCGGTTGTTAGAACAGATAGGCCAATTGTTGTAGACGCTACAGATCACATTGCAGGAAGATTGTCATCCAATGTGGCTAAATTACTAATAAAAGGAAACAGAGTATCAGTAGTCAATTGTGAAAAAATTATGATGAGTGGTACCAGAAGTAATCAAATTCAAGAATATAGAGAATTTTTAGAAATTAACAGCATTATCAATTACAAACACGGACCAAAACACTACAGAAGACCAGATACAGTAATGGCAAAAATGATTCGCCAAATGCTCCCATTTGATAGAAAACCATCAGGAAAAGCATCATTTCAAAGACTAAGAACATACATTGGTTCACCTAAAGAGATCAAATCAATTGAAAAAATCCAATTTGAAAAAGCAAAAATCAGAAAAACAGCATCAAATTATACACAATTAGGTGAGCTATGCAGAGTAATAGGGTGGACTGAATGACAACTCCAAAAACTGAAATTTATTTTGCAACAAGAAAAACAGCTAGTGCGCATGTGTATATTACTAAAGGAAAAGGAAAAATCAGAATCAACAACGTTCCAGTAGAGATGATCCCGCAAGAGACGGCCCGCGAAGTCATCTTAGCACCATTAGAAATTACAGGAGATCTTAGAGACAAGATAGATATTTCTGTAAGAGTTAGAGGCGGAGGCTTTATGGGACAGGCAAGTGCAATTGCAACTGGAATTTCAAGAGCACTTACAGGATGGACAAAATCTAAAAAAGAACCAAAAGATCACCCATTCCCTAAAGCTACCAGAGACGATCTTAGAAAAAGAATTACTGATTTTGACAAATATCTAGTCAGTGGGGATGCCAGAAGAAAGGAACCAAAGAAATTTGGCGGACCTGGTGCAAGAAGAAGAAAGCAGAAGTCATACCGTTAGACATTGAAAGCGGTAATTCTTGCAGGAGGCAAGGGGACCAGAGGCAAGCCATACACAGAATATTTTCCAAAAGCAATGACTCCGGTAAATGGTAGGCCGTTGATAGACTATGTTGTAAGATATCTAAAATCATTTGACATAGTAAACGAAGTGATCATCATTTCAGATTTTAAAGGATTAGGAGGTCAAATACAAAACTACTTTGGAAATCAAAAAGACATCACATTTGTTCAAGATTCTCAAAGTGGGACAGGAGGTGACTTGCTACACATCACAGACAAGCTCAAAGAGGAGTCAGAATTTGTACTATGGTTTGTAGATAATTTGTGTGCCATAGATCTTAAAAAAATGAGAGAACTATTCAGGAAGAAAAATAGCTCGGCATGCATTGCCACCAGAACCAAAAGAAAAGAAGAGACAGGGTTTGCAACCGTGGAAGACGGAATAATCAAAGAATTCAAAGAAAAGCCAATCATGGAACTACAGCTATCAGAATGTTTAGGGATATACATAGTTGGAAAAGACATCATTGAGAGAATAAAATCAAAGCAAAAGCAAAAAGAGATCAATTTATCATATGATATTTTGCAGCAATTTTCAAAAGAAGGAAAAATCAGTGCATTTGACATCGGCGAACAAGAATGGATAGACGCAGAATCGCCAATGATTCTAGAAAGAAATGAGAAAACGGTAAAGAAGATTATAAAACAGATGGGACTTTAGATTCCTTTTCAAATTTAGAAATCTTATCTTCATATTGAAAAGTCTGATCAATGTCATCCAGTCCCTCTAAGAGAATTTTTTTCTTGTAAGAATCAATCTCAAAAAGAATGTTCTCAGACGATGTCTTTATGGACTGAGTTTCCAAATTAACCTCTATCGTATCAATTTCTTGTTGTAGTTTTTCTACTGTTTTTTGATCCAAGGTGATTGGCAAAATACCATTCTTGAAGCAGTTACTTAAGAAAATATCTGCAAAGGAAGGAGCGATGATTACGGAAAAACCATAATCAAGCAGAGCCCACACAGCATGCTCACGACTGGAACCACAACCAAAATTATCTCCAGCGACAAGAATTTTTGAATTCTCATATTTTGAATCATTTAACACAAAATCAGGTTTTTTATTCTCATTCTCATCATATTTCCAATTAAAAAATAAATATTTTCCAAATCCAGACTTTTGAACTAGTTTCAAGAACTGTTTTGGAACAAGCTGATCAGTATCCACATTTACCTTGTCAAGAGGAGTTACAATACTAGTAACGTTATGAAATGAGTCCATGTCAATTCAAATCCATTTTTCGGACATCCACAAAATGTCCTTTGATGGCGGCAGCTGCCGCCATGACAGGACTTACCAAATGGGTTCGGCCACCAGTTCCCTGTCGGCCTTCAAAATTTCGATTAGAAGTACTTGCACAACGTTCCCCAGGAGACAAAATGTCAGGATTCATTCCAAGACACATGCTGCAACCGGCTTCCCTCCACTCAAAGTTTGCATCAATGAAAATCTTATCCAGTCCCATTTCTTCGGCCTGTTTTTTTACCATTTGAGAACCTGGAACAACCATTGCATTAACGGCAGACGAGATTTTTTGTCCTTTGATGACTTTGGATGCCGAAACAAGATCTTCAAGTCGGGCATTGGTGCATGAGCCGATAAACACACGATCAATTTTGATGTCTTCGATTGCAGTTCCAGGTTCCAAGTTCATATAATCAAGTGCCTTTTCAGCCCCTTTCTTTTGATTGGAATCGCCTTTTGAAAATTCGTCAGGAGATGGGATTGTTTCTGTAACATCGCAAGTCATTCCAGGATTGGTGCCCCAGCTTACCTGAGGTGCAATGTCATCAATATGCAATGTAAACTGTTTTTCAAATTTTGCATCATTGTCAGTTTTAAGATCATCTCTCCAAGAATCAACCAGAGTTTCATAATTTTTTGGAGTATATTTCCGATCTCTAAGATAGTCAAAGGTTTTTTCATCTGGTGCAATCAGGCCTGCACGGGCACCTGCCTCAATGGACATATTGCAAATGGTCATTCTTTGCTCCATTGAAAGATCAGTGATCCCTTCACCACGATATTCAACCACGGTTCCAGTACCACCCCCAGTTCCAATATTTTTGATTATGGACAGTACAATGTCTTTTGCGGTTACAGCATCAGGGTTTTTTCGTTTGCCCTCAATTCGAATTTCAAAGGGAGTGGGTTTTTCAAGCCACATAGTCTGAGATGCCAAGACATGTTCAACATCACTAGTTCCAATTCCCAACGCCAGTGCCCCAAATGCCCCATGTGTGGATGTATGACTGTCACCACAAACAATTGTGGCACCAGGCAATGTAATTCCCAATTCAGGACCTATCACATGCACAATGCCCTGATTGGGACTGGTAATGTCAAATAATTTTATGCCGAAATCTTTACAATTTTTTTCCAATGTCTGTATTTGTATAGATGATGTTTGATCCAATATTGGAAGCGAATGATCAGTTGTTGGAACATTGTGATCCATAGTGGCAACGGTGAGATCAGGCCGTCTAACTCTTCTATTGTTAATTCGTAATCCGTCAAAAGCCTGTGGAGAGGTCACTTCATGAACAAGATGTCGGTCAATATAGATCAGGGAGGGATTATTTTGTTTTTCAACAATAACATGAGATTCCCAAATTTTTTCAAAAAGAGTTTTTCCCATTTTAATCCTGATCGAGTTTATACTTGAACAGTCCACCAGCAGCAATTATCTTGCCAATAATTTCTGAAAATGGCTTCATCTTGTATGTCTGATTTTTTGTAATATTTTTAATCTCATTTGCAGAAACATCTATTGTGACCTCGTCACCTTCAGAAATACCATCATATGCATCCTGCTCAATCTCAATAGGTAGCAAAAATGCGCCATCCACAGCATTACGATAAAAGATTCGTGCAAACGACAATGCCAAGACTGCCTTTATTCCTGAATGAGATAATGCAATAGGCGCATGCTCACGAGACGAACCACATCCAAAATTCTTACCAGATAAAATAAAATCACCTTCTTTAACTTTGGAATGAAAATCAGGATCCAGTCCTTCCATGGCATGCGTTGCAAGCTCTGCATAATCATGCACCTTAAGATACTGACCTGGAATGATTACGTCAGTATCAATATTGTCTCGATCATATTTTATGATATTTCCTTTCATTGCAAATCCCTCGGATCAGTAAGCTTTCCAGTTACGGCTGAGGCTGCGGCCACCAATGGAGATGCAAGGTATGTTTGAGATTCCACATGACCCATCCTTCCAGGGAAATTTCTGTTTGTGGTGCTTATACAAATTTCATCTTTTGCCAATACCCCCATATGTGCACCACAGCAGGCTCCGCAAGTTGGAGGTCCAACAGTCACGCCGGCATCAAGAAAAATTTTTAGCAATCCATTTTCCATGGCACGCTGATAAATCGAAATTGCAGCAGGTAAAACTTCTGTCCGAATCTTTACTTTTCTTCCCTTGAGTATTCTTGCGGCAGCCTCCAAATCTTCATATTTTGCACCAGTGCAAGATCCAATGTAGGACTTGTCTAATTCAACAGACGGTGCTTCCCGAACAACGCACGTATTATCTGGAGAAAAGGGTTTTGCAACGGTCGGTTCCATTTCAGAACCTTCAAATTCAAAGATCTTAGAATATTCAGCATCGTCATCACCCTTAATCAAATTGATGTTTATTGCTCCACGCTGAGACAGATAATCTACGACTTTTTGATCAGGTTCTACAATTCCGTTCTTTGCTCCAGCTTCAGTTGTCATATTACACAAAGTCAACCTGCTTTCCACAGACATTTCATCTATGCCACTACCTCCAAATTGCATCGTTTGATATGCTCCACCATCCGTTCCAATTTCTCCAACAATCTTCAAAATTAGATCCTTTGCCATTACATGATCAGGTAATTTTCCATTTAGCTTAAAGTAAAAAGTTTCAGGAACCTTAAACCAAATTTGTCCATTTAGTAAAATATAAGCAATGTCTGTATGTCCCAAACCGCAAGCAAAAGCCCCCAAGGCACCAGTGGTATTTGTGTGAGAATCACCTCCGACATATACATCGCCGGGCATCACCATGGCCTCCTCATGGGATATAGTATGACAAATTCCATATTGGCCCATCCCGTACTTGAAATGCTTTTCAATTCCATATTGTTTTGTAAAGTTTGATAGTTTTACAATATTTTCAGCGGACATTTTTTCTGCCGATGGAACAAAATGATCTTCAGCTACCCAAACTTTGGTAGGATCCCATAGTTTGTCAACAGATATTCCTTGTTTCTTTAGTTTATCAAATACCTTAATCACCCCAGGTCCCGAGACATCATGCATCATCACTTTATCTACATGGGCAAAAACTACATCATCGGGAGAAACTGAAGATTTTCCGGCTCCACGGGCAAGAATCTTCTCCACAATGTTCATAATCAAAAAACTTGTTTATGCAGATTAAAAGCTTTTCAGAATCCATCTTCAGAATTCAGAACTAACATGTAAAATCAATAAAAAATGTGCCTGTTGGATGATATTCACCATCATGCAATAAGATACATCATCATACATTTTATCCAAAATCAAGCACGTTAGAATTTGAAAGATATGATTTCAGAACAGTAAAAAAGCAAAAAATGCTCACAATATCGTGCAGTTAACGGTTTTGCCCCTGCTGGCAGAAAGAATGGAAAAGCAATTCGATGTTTTTAAGACATTGTTAAAAACTTTAGAAAAAAATCATTCTAAATTGATAGAGGGAGACGTGCTGGTCATCTCAACGAAGTACATCTCAAACTCGCAAGGAAGGATCGTAGATCTTGAGAATGTCAGAGCCTCAAAAAAAGGCATGGAAATTTCAAAGGAATTTCGATTAAAACCTGAAATTGCTGAAATAATAATCAGAGAGTCTGACAAAATTTTTGGAGGAATTGGAGGATTTGTAATCACCTCATCAAACAACATCATGGCACCAAATGCAGGAATTGATAAATCAAATGCAAAAAAGGGTAAAGCCATCTTGTATCCGACATCACCATATCTCATCGCAGAGGAAATTCGAAGAAAAATTTTCTTGAAGTTTTTCATCCATGTGGGAATAATTTTGGTCGATAGCAGGCTGATGCCTGCCAGAATCGGCACGTCAGGGGTTGCAATATCATGTGCAGGAATTGAACCGGTTTTGGACATGAGATCAAAAAAGGATCTGGACGGCAATCCGCTAAAGGTCACATTTCAAGCAGTAGTGGACAACCTTGCAACAATAGCAAATCACAAGATGGGAGAGGGAGCAGAATCCAAACCGTTTGCAATAGTGAGAAATTCAGATGCGAGGCTTACTGACAGAAAAATCAATCCCTCAGAGATGGCCATATCACCCGATCAGTGCGTGTACGTAAGGGGATTGTCAAATTCCATGAAAACTGAAGACTAGCCGGTTCTGCTTTAAATAGAGGAATTTGATGAAAAAGCTAATGGAGTATCTTACCACCTATCCCAAGACAGTCTCATTCTTTGACGGAATCAAACACAGAATTAACATTGACAGTAAAGACGGAGTCGAGCAGCTCCACATCGTGGTAAAAAAAAACTTTGATGAGTTGACAAAAATTTTTGCAGCAGAGGGATTTACCAAAGTAAAGCTAGAGCACAAGCAACCGGATCAGATTGGAAGTGGCCTTAATTTGAAACTGAAAAAGCCATGGGAGATGCATGTCAGAATGGTTGATCTGAAAAAAGGTCTGATAGGAATTCATGCAGAGGTCGAAGTTTCCAGAGATTACCTGCAACACTTGTTTTCACAAAGGACACCGGTAGTATACGAGGTGGAAGAAATTTTGAAAAAATATCAGGTTGATTACAGCATTTGGCACGACAAGATTAAGAAAAATGTCAAAGCCATTGCGGACAACTACAAGGTAAAGCTTGCAATTCCAAGCATTCCAGTATTTGCATGGAAACCAATGCTATTCGTAATCGGAACTATTGCTGCATTTTATGGTTGGAAATATTTCAACACAATCTGGTAAGTCTAGACACCAAGGGTTTCAGCCTTGCTCAATTCCAGAAAGACCTTGTCCCCAACTGAAAGGCCCATATCCTTGTACTCGTGCATCTCAAGCTTTAGTTGAGTGACTCCGGACTGCATTCCCATTCCGCCACCCATTCCAGACATCATCTTATTTAGATCCTTCATCATGTCATTCATGTTCGAAAATCCCATTACCTTTGGGCTTCCAAAAGGAGCAGGCGGATTTTGATTGCCTTCCTTGAGATCCTTGATTGATGACAGTGAGACGACCACGTATGGCGCACCATCAGGAGCTGAATCAATGCTTTTTACTACAAATTCTTTTTTCATGTCTAAAATAGCAACAATCTCCATGTAATTTTAATTTTAAGACATATTTGGACCAGTCGGGCAGAATTTGAAGATTTAATTACAATTTTCAATATCTCAAAACATTGTCAGAAAACGTCAAGACGACATTACAATATTATGGAATTTCACCATGGGAAATCGAAGTGATATACGGATTCTTAAATTCTCATTTTACCGTCATTCAAGACGAGATTGAACAAGATGACGAAAGATTTGTGAGTTTCATGAATATTGACATTCCCCTTCAGTTTAATGAAGAATTTTTCCAATGGTTTGGGTTCAAGCGTTGGGAAAAAATCAAGGCAGTGTTCAAAGAAATGAAAAGAAGAAGAGGAAGTGGAAATGCCTTAAAAATCAGAATCAATTTTTCAGGAAATCCAAGAATAGTTTTCACCATCGACATCGAAGACAAGCAATGGTTTGATAACGCGTTGGAAAAAATTGATTTTGTTTTGGAATTGTTACAATATCATCTGGATCCTAAAAAAACTCCATCGGATATTTCCGAGATAGTATACAAATTCGATTCGAATTCAATAAGATGGCGTCTGGACACGGCTTCATCAAAAAGCAAGAGATACACGTTTCTTGGAGACGTTTGGAAAGAAAACACGTAAAACATTTTCATGGCAGATTAAGCAGTGTACATAGTTCATCTTATTTTGATTCCATTCATTCCAACACATCAATAAATCAATTTCTTGGCCTTACAATGTTTTAGTGAGTTAGTTTTCATCTACCAAGCATGATTTGCCATGCCAATAACGACGACACGAATTGTGAAATGAACGGTTTGGTTCAAGACATTTGCAGTTTTGCAGGTGAGAGAAAAATATCTTTGAATAAACCAATCATGATAATCATGACTCCTCAGTACAATACACGTTAGACGCAGAATCTATACTTCAAGAGAATCTAATATTTTTGAGATATCAGTATTTGACCGACCATTTTTTGAGATATTTTGTTTTGCAGGAGGATTTTCCAGATAATTTGGAATTTTATCTTTTAATCTTTCAGTATAAGGAGAAACGAGACTATTCTTGTAAAAGACACCAGTAGGAATTTTGTTTCCCCATTCAAGGGATTTAATCAATGCTTGAGACAGCTTCTCGTTGACTTCAACTTCGGAATTGTAGTGTACCACGGGTTCAAATTCCTGATCCTCCAGTTTGTAGATTCTTGAGTGTCGTTTTTGCGCCTCGTCAACCAGATCAGTTCCAGCATACCAGTCACGTGTGTTAAGATCATTGTATGTAGGACAAGGTTGCAAGACATCGAGAAACGACAGACCCTTGTGTTGAACTGCCTGAACAATCAGGTCTTTTAGATGTCGAACATCATAAGAGTAGCCACGAGCCACAAATGTAAAGCCGCTTGCAATTGCCAATCCGATGGGATTGACGTTGGAATTAGTGTTTGGTGAAGGCAGTGATTTTGTCTTCTCTCCAAGCTTTAGGGTAGGAGAGGCCTGTCCCTTTGTCAAGCCATACACGCCATTGTCAAAAATTATGTAAGTCATGTCCACATTTCTTCGCCCAGCTGCAACAAAGTGACCTGCACCGATTCCCAATCCATCACCGTCGCCACCTACTGCGACTACAGTCAGGTCGGGATTTGCGATTTTTGCGCCTTGTGCAAACGTCAAAACCCTTCCGTGCAACGTGTGAACACCATACGTGTTGATGTAATGAGAAGTTTTGCCAGAGCATCCGATGCCGGAAAACATCGCGGCCTTGTCTCGCTGAATTCCCATCTCAGCTAATGCCATCTGAATTGCATTGACTATTCCAAAATCCCCACAACCAGGACACCAATCATTATGGACATCTGTTTTGTAGTCAGCCAGCTTAAGCGCCATGCATTAGAACCTCTCTTTTGTCTGCTTTTTTCTGAACAATTTTCTTAAGTGAATCATAAACTTCAGTACAAGTCATCGCACGACCACTGTATTTTAAGATGAAGTAGTCGATATCACGTCCCACATTTTGCTTAAACAGTTTTCCCATCTGTCCGGAATGATTTGCCTCAATGTCAATTATGGTAGTGGCATCTTTTAGCAGCGAAGAGACGTATTCGCTTGGAAAAGGATGCAGCAGCTTCAACTGAACCAGTCCAATTGAGATTCCCTCTTTCTTTAGCAGATCAATCGCATCAAGAACTGGACCGATCGTGGAACCCCATGAGATAATGGAATACTCCTCTACTCCAAAAGATATAGCCTGTTCCACCTTGGGAATGCTCTTTAGAATCAAATCCAGACGGGACATTCGCTTGTCCATCATCTTAACGCGTAAAATTGGATCTTCGGTAATGTGACCTGTTTCATCAGACTCGTCACCGGTATTCCAAAATATTCCATTATCCATTCCCAGTCTGGATCGTGGAGATATCCCATCATCAGTAAATTCAAACCGCCTGTAATCATCATCTACTTTTTCCAAGAGCTTGCCCCTGTTAACGGATATCTTATGAGGATCAAATCTCTTGCATGTGATAACTGAGCTTGCATGAAACTTGTCCATCAGGTGGATTACAGGAACCTGAAAGACATCAGCATAGTTAAAGCAGTTACCCGTATCATAGAAGCTCTCTTCAATTTCCCCAGAGGCATAAACAATTTTTGGAAAGTCTCCATGTCCAGCATGTACGGAAAAAAGCAGATCATCCTGACCATGTCTTGTAGGAAGACCAGTTGACGGTCCGCTTCGCTGATAATTGGTAATGACCACAGGTACTTCGTTCATTCCGGCCCATCCCAGCATCTCAGTCATCAAGGCAAATCCAGGGCCAGATGTACATGTGGAAGAACGGGTTCCAGTCAATGCCCCTCCAATAGTCATTCCCATCGCGCAAATTTCATCTTCTGTCTGAATTACTGCAACGGATCCTGGACGCTCATCTATGACATCCAAGAGCTCATTTGTTTCAAGGAAAACGGATTCATCAGACGCAGGAGTGATTGGATAATATGGCTGGAACCTGCAACCGCATGCAATTTTTCCCAGTGCAGTTCCATGGAACCCCTGTACCAGGAGGGTCTCAGGTTCTTTTTCTGTCCTGAGTAATGCATGGTTAAAGATTTCAAATTTTGCAGTGGCGTAATTATAAGAATAGTTTGCAGTCTGCTGGTTGATTTTTGCAACCTCAGGCTTTCTTGAAAATATTGATCCTATCGTCTTTTGCAATGTGTCAGGAGGCATCTTGACCAGTCCCAAAGACAGGGACACTCCAATCACATTGAACATCCTGACCAGTCCCTTTAGACGGGGATTTTCTGTTTCTTCTGAAAGGGCCTCAAGAATGGACTTGAAAGATACTGGAAACAGCTTGACGCCGTTTTCTTTTGCAATGTCCAAAACCCCAGTAATTGTAAACGGCTTGTTTTTTGATTCCAGCTCTTTGTGTAGTCTTTCCTTGAACGGGGCGTCAAGCGTTCGTACAGAATCAGTTTTTGTATCCTCCAGATCAGAATCATAAATGATTCCCCCTCCAGACATTACCTCATCATAGTGACGAAAGATAGTTTCGGCGTCAAATGACGTCATCAACGTGACATCATTTACGTTTGAATGGATTTTCTTATTTGCAATCCTGACCGTGAAATAGCTGTGCTCTCCCTTTATGTTGGAATAGAATTCTCTTTTCCCAAACACCTGATAGCCCATCTCCGCGCAAACCTTTGAGAATATGTTGGCACCAGACTCTACCCCGCTTCCTTGCGGACCACCTATTAGCCAAGTGAAATCAACAGAACTCATAAGAAATTACACGTTTCCTGAATGTTAATAGTATTATGGTTAATTTTGCTTAACCACCAGTAGCTGCATCAAACAAGGCACACTCACATTTGTCACGCTCACCGCAGTATGGACACACGCAACCGCATTTTTCAATGGAGTTACCGCATTCCACGCAAATGGCAAATTCTTCTTCGTCTTGAGTTTCAGCAGACATAAAGAATTTACAAAGAAATCGTATAAATGGTTTGAGACGAATCATAAGAGTAATGAAAAAGAAGGTGTTTCTTACAAGGGCTTTGCACGACTTTGTACTGAAACAGTTAAGAAAAAGATACGATGTTGAAGTTCATTCTGGAAAAATCCCAATTCCGCAGACCAAGTTGCATTCAAAGATCAAAGAGATAGACGGGCTCATTTGTTTTCCATACGACAAAATAGACAAGGAAGGAATTGAATCTGCAAAAAATCTTAAAATAATAAGCACCTATAGCGTAGGTTTTGATCACATAGACACAGTACATGCCAAGAAAAAGAAAATACGTGTGGGATATACTCCAGAAGTACTAACTGATGCCACAGCCAATCTGGCATTCTCATTACTGCTTGATATTTCAAGAAGGGTTTCAGAAGGTGACAGAATCATTCGTAACGGAAAATGGAAAGAAGTGTATGGTGCCTTTGACTACGTGGGGGTAGACCTAAAGGACAAAACCCTTGGGATTTTAGGATTGGGAAGGATTGGTGAGATGCTTGCAAAGAGGGCAAAGGCATTCGATATGAAAATTACATATCACAACAGAAAACATGTTTCAAAGACCAAAGAAAAAATTCTGAATGCCCAATACGTGTCGTTTGAAAAATTGATTTCACAAAGCGACTTTATTTCTATTCACGTGCCCCATACAGCAGAGACAGACAGGATGTTTGGGATGAAGGTTTTTAAAAAAATGAAAGAATCTGCGTATCTGATCAACACGTCAAGGGGAAAAGTGATCAACGAGAAGGATCTTGTTGAAGCGTTAAAGAAAAAGATGATCTCGGGGGCAGGATTGGACGTATTTGAGACAGAGCCAATTAAGAGCAATCACCCGCTGGTCAAATTGTCAAACGTGATACTGGCACCGCACATAGGCAGTTCCACAGAAGAGACAAGGAGAAAGATGGCCGAAATTGCCGTAAAAAATTTGAATCTCGGCATGAATGGTAAAAAACCTGCATATTCAGTAGGATACTGATTCTCACGCATAGTCCATAACCTGTAAAATGTGCAGTTTTTATATCATAATTATAAACTAAAGTCAGAATGAAGAAATTCAAACATACTAACGAAGAATTAGAATTAGCTAAACTACAGTCTGAAAAAGAGAAGAAAGAAAAAGAGTCTGAAGAATAATATTTTTTCTCCTTATCTTTTTCAGATAGGGTTTTTTTTAAAATTGAATTTTAGAACCATGTTTTTGGCTCAACTGATCATAGACCACCTTTCTTGAAGGAATCAGTTTTTTGTCTTCGTCATACATTTTTGTAAAAAATGTGGCAAGAATCCGATTGTCATCTTTATCATAGAATCTGATGCTAAAACTTACGCGTTCCGGTTTTTGTTCTTGGACAAATTCTGCAGATTGAATTAATTCAGAATTGATATGCATGTGTCCCGGACCGTCATTGTCACCTATCGTTACCCACTTTTCTTTTTGTCTGATACTCATAGAGTTACTTCTGATCTCACTTATAGCAGCATCATTTTTTATGATAAGTAACACGTCATCAATCTTGACCAAATCTGACAATATTTCAAAAAGCAACATAGACAGTCAAAAATAGAAATATTTCAGTTTTTTGGATGAGTCATATCTATTTGAACAAAGTCATCAGCATCTCCATGTACACAATCAGTTCCGACTGCTTTTACAGGCGAAAAACTAACTTTTCCATCATGTATTTTGCCCTTATTTTGCAAAATTCCAATTTTTCCAGATACTATATGCTTGTGTTTTTGGCATGTCAATCCTACCATGTATTCATCATTGCCTGAAACAATAGATACGATGAATTCAGGAGGATTTACACATTGCTTTCCTTCCTCAGTTACAGAACACTTGTCAGGTAGCATGTGTAGAGTTGGAATTTTATCAGATATTAATCTTGATTGTGACAAATGTAATTTATTATCAACCAAGATGAATTAAGAGTGAAATCAACTGGCAAATAATTTTGACATATTGATAATCGGAGGAGGCATACTTGGAACTTCAATCTCATACTTTCTGTCGTTTCTAAACAAATCAATGAAAATAGCAGTGGTTGAGCAAGCTAACAAAGTTGCATTTCACACAAGCGGAAGAAACACGGGAAAAGTTCATGCCCCATATCTATACAATCCCGAAAAGAAAAAGTTGTTTGCAAAAGCTGCGTTCCACGGTTATGAAATGTGGGAAAAGTATGTAAAATTGAGAGACTTGCCGTTTAAAAAAGACGGGGTAATCGAAGTTGCATTAGATCAAAAAGGCGTTGACGTTCTTGAAAAATATCTCAGATGGGGAAAGCAAAACGGTCTGAGTGACAGCGACATCAAACTGATGAGCAGTGAAGAAATGAAAAAGATAGAACCCGAAATAAAATGCCAAGCCGCCCTACACGTTTACAAAGATGCCTCAACAAACTACTCCATACTTACTCATTCCATAATGAAAGACAGTAAAGAAAACGGTACAAGTTTTCTGTTAAATTCCAGAGTAAGTAAAATAAGAAAAGAGAAGGACCAGTGGTCCATCACGTTAAGCGATGGTCGTGAGATATATGCAAAATTTTTGATCAATGCAGCAGGAGGAGAAGCCATAGATATTGCCCATGAAGCAGGAATCGCAAAAAATCTCACGGATGTGCATTTTAGAGGAGAATATTGGAAAGTCCCTAAAAAATACAACAACCTGACAAAGACAAGCGTGTATTCAGTTCCTGAATTTCCAGATTATCCATTTTTAGATCCGCATTGGATCATCAGGGTAGACGGAAGCTGTGAGGTGGGACCCAATGCGGTTCCGGTGTTTAGTCCGTATGGATACGGTAAATCAGAAAACATAAAGAAATTTGTGCCAAAGATACTAGAAATGTTAGGTTCGGGTGCAAGAAAGGCAATTCTGGACAGGCAATTTCAGGAGATGGCGATTAACGAGATACAGTCATCAGTTTCAAAGTCAAAAATGATCAACAGGGTAAAGCGATTCTTGCCCGTCATAGATGCAGATAAAATTATCAAAAGGGGAACTGCAGGAATAAGATCATCAGTGATAAATGAGAATGGTAAATTTGTACCAGATGTAATTTTGGAAAATGATGAAATGTCATTTCATATTTTAAATTATAATTCACCAGGAGCTACTGGGGTATTACCTTTTTCTGCACACATAGTAAACATCCTAAACAAGGAAGGATTGCTAAGAAACGAATCCCCAGATGCACAATGCGGTCCATGGAAATTTACAGAAATTTTAGAGAAGTTGGGAGAATAGTTTTACCACATCAAATTCAGCGACAAGAGTAAGTTTAAACTCAATTCGTCATCAGCGACATGGCAAGTAGAATTTGAAATAAGATGAATTATTTTATTTTGTATCGAAGCAAAGCCATGACGGAGTTATTGATTTTTAATCGCTCAATGATTTTTGGAGAGGAGGCAAATTCAATTTTGCATGATGTGTTTTCTGCAATCTCAAGCATCTTCACTATGTTCTTGAACTTTGAGTTGGCACGATAGTTTGCAGAAACAATTAGTGTATCCACAGCCCCAATTTCCAATGCCTTGTAGATCACATTGTTTCTCTTGGCAGTCAGTCCTGTCTTGAATAGTTGATCATACTTCTCAATTAATTCTGCAACATATTTTCTCCTATACAGATACAAATGATGAATTATTTTTTTGTGAACATCTTGTACAGAAGTTGAAAATGACAGATCCTCTACGAATCTACATTTCTTCATCAATTCAGAATTGAGTTCGTCGTAGAATTCCGTTTTTGCATGGCCTGTACCACCCAAAAGAATAATCTCAGAATTCGAATCCATGATCCTTGCCTTGTTGGCAATTTTCTTAAAGAAAACATGGATTTTGGTCTGCCTGGCCCGCAAAAATCTCCCCTGACTCTGTCCTCCCTTCTTGTGTCTTCCCTGCAAGTCAATTCGAAGTTTTGACTCTTGCGTAATCTGATTGCCATGAAATTTTTGTATTCTTGCAGACTTTTGATCAAGTGTGATTAGCAATACATCGTAGTTGATTTTTAGGAGATCCTGAAATGGCTTGACATATGGTTTTTTACTTGCCATGTAGAGATAAGGTAATTTTTTCGAAGTCCCGATTTCCCTGATTATTACTCTGCCATTTTCCATCCATCCAAAGATGCAGAGAGTCTTGCTAAATTTTCCAGCAGATGGCGGATCATCTTTGATCTCAATTATTCTTTTTTCAATTTTTGACTCAATTTTTTCAAAAGATTTGCTTCTTTTGTTTTCACGAAATAAGGAAATCATATCCTTGCCTTTGCCATAAGGATAATAGACAGATACACAGGGGGAATTAACCTGCTTCATCTTGAAGAGAAATTGATTCAGAGACATCCATTCAGACGGTGAAATCTCAGATAATTCCGAACGTTCTTTCATACATTTTGCTTTTTTCTTTCGTAAAAAAACTAATGCATTTAACATGTGATGAATTAGAGTTCAAATTACAGAATTAGATTAAATTAAAAAAGCGCCGGGAGGGAGATTTGAACTCCCGTTCCCTTGCGAGAACGCGCTTTATGGTTAATAATTTCCAGGCGCGCGCCCTACCAGGCTAGGCGACCCCGGCACAAGTCTCACGACAAATGTAGTCAGTAAAATGTGATTATATATTGTGTTATTTTGAAATCGGAAAACTATTTCCAAATTGTCACGATAATTGAATTCTCCACGTTGTCTTCCGATTCATCCAATCCTTTTACAGATATCTTATAGAGACCTTCCAATGCAACATCACCGTCATTCTTGATTTGATCCCATGAAAAGATAACTTCATCGCCGGGTTCTAAACTAGACACCACATGTGAGGAGGTGGGAGCATACATCAGAATTCCAGACAGTCCAGTAATCCTAAGGCCATATGACGTATCAGGAAAACTCAATGACGTGGTGCCAGAGTTTACAATCCTGATGTTTATTTCCTCATTTTTTTTAAAATCAGATTTTTCGGTTACTATAGAAACAGAAGAGCCGTCGACGAAAACTAGCTGACTGCTACTCCTTACATCAATTAAATAAACGCCAAAAACAAGTCCTGCAATTACCCCAATTCCAATGAACAGTATCAGACTTTTTGCTAACAATTGTTTTCAAATAATTTTCGGATTCTTTAATCCTTTGGAGGAGTTGGACTTGTTCTCCATTTTTTTGGATAAGTATTTGGAGCCATAATGAGCCTCTTTGTTTGAAAAGCATATCCTTTTACGGCATCTCGAATCTCATCTTCAGACATTGTTGACTCAGCCAGCGCTACCGCCTCACCTTTTTGAGTATAAACGCCAACTATGTCACCTTTTTTTAGATTTGGAGATATCTTCAAGATTCCAGGAATTGCAAGCTGTGCACCGTGACACAATGCATCAACTGCAGAATCGCGAATGATTACAGATTTTAGCTCACTAAAAGCAGACTCTACAGGCTTGATCATTTTCATCAGTTTGGTATCGTCTTTTTTTTCTTCCCATAACGCAAACGCATCAGCAAGTTCATGCAAGGTCACTAAACCATCCCTTTCATAGAACTGATCAACTCTAGTTCGCCTAAGCTCAACCATTGTTGCGCCAGGACCAAGGATCTCACCGATGTCATAGTATAATTTTCTAACATAAGTTCCAGATTCACATAGGATTCGAGTCAGGAGCAATCTTTCTTTTTGCTCAAGTATTTCAAACTCATAGATGGTTCTAGTTCGTGTTTGTCTTACAACAGCTGAACGCTGAGGAGGTTTTTGAAAAATTTCACCCCTGAACATTTCGACAATTTCACCAAGTTTTTCTTTAGATGGAAGGGAATGAACTCTTCCCAGTGCATGGTATTCTTTTGGACCGTAAAGTAAAACGCCCAAAGCCTTTGTCGCCTCACCCAGTCCCAAAGGCAAGACGCCTGAAACCTGAGGATCCAAAGTTCCACTGTGACCTATTTTTGGAAGTTTCAAAAGACGTTTTGTCCAAGCCACAGTTTCATGACTTGTAGGACCTGGAGGCTTGTCTAAAAGAATTATTCCATAATTGAGTAGCTGTTCAATTGTCCTCTTATCATAATAAGTTCCGTATGCATCATCAGTGATATCCTGATCAATTTCAATCAAATTTTCAAGCTGTTTTAGAGTCACAGTAACTTTCTCACAGTCTCTTTTGTGACATCAATCACCTGTTGTGCCGAAAGATCATCAGTGTTGATAATCAAGTCAAACACAGACTTGTCAGCGCCAAAATCAAAGTCATAAAGTTTTTTGTACAATGCTTTGTTCTTGTCAAATCTTTCTTGTGTGATTTTATATGCATCTTCAGAACTCATGTTATCCCTGGATTGCATTCTGTTTGTACTACTTTCATGAGAACCGTCAAGCCAAATTCGAATTCCATCATTGACTAACCAAGGTAGCGTATAACTAGTGATCACCATCCCTCCTTTATCAAACAAGGCAGATAATTTTTTATCGAGTTTTTTATCAAATTCAGGATTCAGTTCGCGCTGATTTAAGAATTTCATTCCTTCTTCCGTATCCCACCAATCATCACCTTTAGAATCAAAGCCCTGATCTCTAGCCATTTCCTTGAGCACGTCCCCCCCACTCAGATACTCTAATTGGAATTCCTCTGCCAATCCTTTAGCAACAGTTGTTTTACCTACTGCAGGAGGACCTGAGATAACAATTGATTTTGTCAACCTAGATCCATTGATGTTTTTGTAAGTCTCATAATGATGCCACTAAATGCAATTGACGAAAGGAAATACCAGGCCCACAGATACAATGAGTTTTCTTTACCAAAGCATTCGTGTCCTTCCTCCAAAGCTTGTGCCGCATTACATGTAAGTTGGAACATGTCTCCAGGAATCACATTCAGGGGAATTGGAGATATAGCTACTGTATAAGAAAACAATTGTGGCAATACAAGATAAAATATCAGGATCAAAGGAACAAAAGTAATCATCATAGGTCGCATATTCATCTGCATCATTTCCATCGACATCTTGTTCATGTAGGATGATTTTTTGCCCAGTTCAGCAATTTTGGCCTGGTCTTTGGATCTCATCGCAGCCATTCTTTCTTTTTGCCATCCCCTAGTTTCTTTCATAATGCGTTTTAGTTTCACTTGATCAACCATCTTCTTTCTAACAGCAGAATTGAAGATATTTAATAAAATTCCAAAACCAGATACAGCAAACATTGAGAGAATTAATCCTTTGACTATAGGATCGTCACTTCCCAAGGCCATTCGCTCTCCGCTAAGAAACTCAAATTGTAGAGGAATAGAATCAATGAAGAGTAGAATAAAGTTAAAATCCATTTTTTACAGCCCTATTGCACTAATGATTTTGGCAGCAGCTTCTTCAACCTTTCCCTCATGATTCAAAACGTGTCTGACAGGGGCACCAGTAATCACAGCACAAGCAGAAATCATGCCTGACTGAACATCTAATTCTTTTTTAATGTTAGCAAGGGTGATTTTATCCCTGTTTCTAGTATCATCCTTCATCCTTCGGTTATAGATCTCTTCAGGTTTTGCTGAAACTGAAACAAAATTTGTAGGTTCAATTATTTTTAAAACATGCTCTGGCAATCCTGGATAGTATCCTTCTGGAGAATTGATAAATGCATGAGTGTCAATAATTATGATTTCTTCATCATGCGCAGTAATTTTCTCAGCAGCAATTTTTTGGAAATGTTGTTGTTCTGAAACAGGCAGCTTTCTAAGCTGATCCCGATCTGTGATACCATTTTCCTTTGCAACTTCAAATATCAATGTCCCATAATTAATCATACAAACATTTCGTTCATGATTCTTTAAAATTTCAACCATTTCGGACAATAGCGTGGTTTTTCCAACACCTGGAATTCCAACCATTACAATTTTTTTACTTTCTGCCAAGCATAGCACCCAAACGCGGCATGACGACTTCAACTTGTTCCCTAACCAATTGCGTGTAATAATTAATCAGAATGTCAACCATAAGTAAGACTCCAATTCCAGAACCAAAGACGCCTAAGACGTCAGAGACGCCGGCCAAAAGACCCAATATCATGGAACCAATAATGGTAACTGAAGGAATGTACTTGTTTAGTAATGCCTCAACAGGTTTGTTTGATCTTCTAAATCCAGGAATCTGTACATCTGCATCAAGCAAGTTCTGCGCCGCACTCTTTGATGATAAACCTCCAAGCTCCACCCAAAGCCTACCAAACACAACGACAATACCAACCATGAACAAGATGTAACCAACTGCACGCATAGGATCTAAAGCTGCAACATCCAAACCTCGTGGAGGAGTAATGTAATAGATGATACCGCCAATTGGAGTAGAAGGACTTGTTGGATCAAACTGAGCTACGAAATTCATGAAGAAATTATTGTTACGTGGATTCATGTTTGCCCACAGCATTTGGAAAATGAAAACAGCATTTGCAGTCAATGCAGAAGCCAAGATAACAGGAATGTTTGAAACATACATCAATTTGATAGGATATACAGCAGAGAAACCCCTATATTTTGTTGAGACAATTGGAATTTCAATTTTCATACCTTGTGTGAATACAAGGATTAGCAGTATACCGGCAGTAAGACATAATCCAAAGATACTCGGAAGTGAATTAGAACGGAACAAAATTTGTGAAACATCACCAGCCATTGCCGATTGAACGATGTACGGAATAATTCCAATGGTTCCACCATCCCCTGCAGGCAAGGGACTGAACATGCTCCAAAGAATCTGTTGAGCAACACCGGCCATAATGAACAGACTGATCCCACTTCCCAAACCCCATCCTTTCTGAATTAACTCATCCAAAAACATGATAATGATAGACGCTGCCATCAGCTGACCAATCAGCACATACAAAACATAAGGCTCAGTAACACCTGGACCGTAAACTGCTATGGCGTATACAATAGACTCAGCAACGATTACAACGTAAGTAACTAACTTGGTAGCTGTTTGAAAAATTCCACGTTCTTCAGGTTTCTTAAAATCAAATTTAAGAATGTCTGAACCTCTCAATAGTTGCATTAAGAGTCCAGCTGTAACAATAGGTCCTATGCCCAATTCTACCAGTGTACCTTGTTGTGATGCAAAAATTACTCTAGCGAATGCAAGAAAGTCAAATGCAGGAGCACTGGCTCCGAATAACGGAGTTTGTCCCATTATCATATAGATCAGTAATGCGATTCCGCACCACAGTAATCTAACTTGAAGAGGAATTTTCTTTTTGGGTTTTGGGACCTGAGGAAGGTATGGCTCTGCCTTAAAAACAATTTTTCGAATAATAGCAGTAACGCTACCTTCAGCCATTATCAGATAACACCTCTCCCCCAACAGCCTTTAGCTTCTCTTCTGCAGAGGCTGTAAATCGAGGGACTTTAACGGAATATGTGTTAGTGAGTTTTCCGCCGCCAAGGAGCTTTTCATACCCAGCACCTTCAAGATCAATAATTTTTTTCCCTCCTTCTTCTTTACCAAACTTGGTAAACAAGTCATCTAGATCACGTACACTAGTCCATTTTTTTGTAACATTTGGGTGAGGTGGTTTAGTAGAATCATGACCATAATGATCTGGGTCCTCTTTTAACAAAGTACTGTAATGATGTTTCTGCATTCCGGTAATACCTAAACCGCCTTTATGACCACTTGCACGATGCTGACCTACTTGTCCCCATCCCATGTGTCTTCCACCTCTAAGTCTTCGGGTTTTTCGTAATCTAGTTGCCATGTTAGATCATTCTCCTAACTATAGTATCAAGTTCTTTGTTGAATCCAAGCACACCTTTCTGACCGTATAGCTTCTTTGTACTTCTTTTGAATCCATGAATTGGAGGTGCCAGAGCAAACCAAGGCTTTAGAGGTTTTAGCTTTGACAATGTAGCCTTTCCTTCAGCCAAAGCTGTTCCTAACTCTTCAGTATTTGCAAATCCAAGTTCTTTTAGATCATCAACGGTGACTTTTTGATATCCACCTTTTCTTGCCTTCTTATCTATCAATTCAGTTGCCAAAGAAGCATCAATTTCAATCCATGATACGTAGTGTTGCACCTTTTTCAACATCCCCAAGGTATTATCTTTGGCAGGTAAAATTGTTGCACGATACTTTTTATCTAATTTCAATAAAGTCATAGTGGTTGTAGCCCAATATGGACAATCAGCCTGACCCTTTATTCTAACAACAAGATATGCATTTGCCATATTACTCATCAACCCTGACTGAATGTCTGTCTAAGACAGTCCAATACTGCTTTTGAAGTCGAATTCATTGTAGGAGTAGAACCTTTTGCCGTAGTCCATGCATCTTTAAGACCAGCCAATTCCAATAATCGTTTAATTTTACCACCTGCAACAAGACCCAATCCACGAGGACCAGGAATAATCTCAATTGTAACACTCCCACCTTTACCTTTAACCTTGAATGGAACAGAATGTTTTTGGGTACATCTGCATTCCCAACTTCCACAGCCCATTTTAATTGGATTCACGTTAAGAAAAGCCTGACTGGTTGCTTTTTCGATAGCAATTCTCATTTGTTTTGATTTTCCCTGACCAATTCCCAAATAACCATTTTCGTTTCCTGCAGCAACCATTGCTTTAAATCTAGTAGATTGACCATTTGAAGTCATTTTTTGAATTATACCAACATCTACAACTTCACTCTTTAAATCAGGTAACAATTTCTTTATGATTCCAGATTCTTGAATTCTCAACCCAGATTCAATTATTTCTTCAAGGGAAGAAATTTCACCAGATGCTACTTTTTGTCCTAAAACAGTTTTTGGAACCCAAACTTCTTCCTCCGGCTCTCTTCGAGGTCTTTTTGGACGTGCATTTACGGCTCCTCCAGGAGGACCACGGCCATATACAGGTGGACCCCTCCCACGGCCACCCTGTCCGGGTTTAGATTGTCCTGGTTTAGATTGTCCTGGTTTAGATTGTCCTGGTTTAGATTGTGATGCCTGACTCATATCTATTTGACCTCACTATCAATTGAAGATTTTATTTTAGAAATTTCATTTTTAACAGTAAGATGTTCACCATTGATTCTTTCATCAGCTGGAAAAGTCTTTTCATCAGCTGGAACTTCAACGCCGGCATCTATAATTCCCTTTAGAGCAGCTGCCATTCGTTGAGTATATCTTCGAGTACCTGTATACAAGATAGCATCTTTTGCACCCTTTCCAATGGCTTTCTTTCCAGCCAAATAACCTGTAAGATATGCCGCAGGTACACTTTTTCTGGAACCCTTCCATCCTTTTTCAAGTAAATATCTAGAATGTGCAGATGCGATAACCTTGTCTCCAGTCATTCCAGGTGTAAGTATTTGGACTTGAGTGTTTTGATTAGTAATATTTACAGTAATGAAGTCACGCTTACCTGTCAACATGGTTCCACGTTTTTTATAATTGGTTTTTTCTTCCCTTAATCTTCGTAATATTTTTGAATAAGCCATCTATAGAAACCGAGTTTGAATCTGCTCTTATATACGTTAAGCGTAAAGTAGAGCAGCGAGTAAAGCTTTTTGAGCATGTAGTCGATTTTCCGCCTCATCCCAAACTACAGATTGGGATCCATCAATAACTGACGAAGTTACTTCTTGATCCCTTTTAGCTGGAAGACAATGCATAAAGATCGCATTTTTCTTTGCATTAGTCATTAATTTTGAATTAACCTGATACTTTGGAAGAAATTTTTTCATTCTTTTTGGATCGTTGTTATGAATGGAAGAATATGTATCAGTGACAACCACATCTGCATTTTTGGTTGCAATGAATGGATCAGTAGTCAATTCAATGTTGGTCATTTTTTTGGATTCGTTAACAACTGTCTTTTGTGGTTCAAATCCTTTTGGAGTTGCAATAAACATATCGACCCCAGACAATGCAGCACCATAAATCATAGAATTACACACGTTATTTCCATCCCCTATCCAAGCGATTTTAATCCCTTTGAGTTTCTTTTTCTTTTCTTTGATAGTCATAAAGTCAGCTAAGATTTGACAAGGATGAAAAGAGTCAGATAATCCGTTGATTACAGGAACACTTGCGTATTCAGATAATTTTTCCAACAATTCATGATCATAAACACGTGCCATAATACAATCAGAATATCGTGAAAGTGTTTTTGCAGTATCTTCAACAGATTCACCACGAGATAGTTGAGTGTCATTGGAGGATAGAGTGATTGCATGTCCTCCCAATTGAAGCATTCCAATTTCAAAGCTTACACGGGTTCGGGTAGACGGTTTTTGGAAAATCATCGTCAATGTTTTATTTTTTAAAATGGGTTTGTTTTTATTTTTTTTAAGTTCTTTTTTTAGTTTTATGGAAGAATCAATTAGTCCTAAAAATTCTTTTGAAGATAATTCTGCTAAAGTAAGTACATCTTTGGTTTTGAGTTTCATTTTCTTAAGAATCCAAATAGTCCTCGTTTCTTTTTAGGTTTTTCTTCTTTATCAGGTTTTGGCACATCATCTGATTGAAATTTGGGTTTGATATCATCATCTTTTTCTTTGGTAACAATTTTAGATTTTGGTCTGTCATTTTTAATCCAATTACGAATTTTGTTTCCAAGTTTAATTGCATCATCATCATTTTCAGGAGGAGGGATATCAAACAAATCTGAATAGATTGCAATATCATCATCACTGATTCCATCAAAAGGATCATCAGTGAAGGGTTCAGGCTTTGGTTCAGGCTTTGGTTCAGGCTTTGGTTCAGGCTTTGGTTCAGGCTTTGGTTCAGGCTTTGGTTCAGGCTTTGGTTCAGGCTTTGGTTCAGGCTTTGGTTCAGGCTTTGGTTCAGGCTTTGGTTCAGGCTTTGGTTCTACAATATTCTTAAGTTCAACATCATCCAAGGAACCAAAAACAGTTTCCAAGAAAACATCTTTATCAAAAGGAACTAGATCAGGATATTCTTGTCCAACACCAACAAAAATTATAGGTGTAGATGTAACCTTTACAATAGATAAAGCAGCCCCACCCCTTGCATCTGCATCGCTTTTGGTTAAAATTGAACCGTTGAATTTTACATGTTCATAGAATTCACGTGCCTGATTTACAGTGTCATTTCCAGATAGAGAGTCACCAACAAAAATTTTCATGTCAGGATTTACAACTTTTGTAATTTTGCCAATTTGTTCCATTAAATTTTTGCTGGTTTGCATTCTTCCGGCTGTATCAATTAATACACAATCTGTTTTGTGGGATTTTGCATACAAAACCGCATCTCTCGCAACTGCAGCAGGATCTGATTCATAATTCTGAGCAACGAGTTTCAAATTAAGGCGATTTGCATGTTCACGCAACTGCTCAATTGCACCAGCTCTAAAAGTATCTGCAGCTGCAATAACTACAGAGCATTTTGCCTGCTGTAGCATGTACGCAACTTTGGCCAAAGATGTGGTTTTTCCGGTACCGTTAATTCCAACAAATAAAATTAGAAAAGGTTGTCCCTGCTTCTTTTTTTCGTTTATTTTTTCTAAGAGATCAATTTGCCCCACAGCATCAAACATTGCAGAGATATTTGAAATCAAACTGTCTTTAACAAATTTTTCAACTTCGTTCCGGTCAACCTTTGAACCAATTAATTTCTCTTGTAAATTAGATTTAATGGAATCAATTACTTCAGTTGCAACGTCAGATTCTAAAAGTGCAATTTCCAATTCAAAAAGAATATCTTCAATATCTTTTTCATTAATCTCTTTTTCACCAAGACTTTTCGCTGCATTTGAAAATGCTTTACGAAGTTTATCAAACATGCACTATCACGCATTTGGAGGAGATGCAGTTTGCATTAGTTGATTAATTTGTGTCTTTCCTTGTTCTAATCTTCCTGCAGCATCCTGTTTTTTTGCGGCAGTATCTTGTAAAGCAATCTCAACTTCTTTAATTCTTGCTTCAAGATAGTTAATTGCAGAAGGGAAATCTTTTTCGACTGCAATTCCGGCACCGATATTGATTACAATCTTAGTATTGGCTGAAATTTTTGTTGGAATATATGTTCCCATTCCAATCGGGACAAGAGTTTCTGATTCAGGTTTCTGACCAATAGATTTTATGGATTCGATTGAAGCAGTTGCCTCTCTCAAAATATTCAGAAATGTTCCCTCTCTTTGAGATAAATCAGAAAAGTATGTTTCAAGCATTTGCATTTGCTGCATTAATTGCTCAGCTTGGGCCTCACTCATGTACAACAAATATTTTTCAGATGGTTATAAATTCATTCATAGATTTAGAAAAAAATGAATATAAAAAAATAAAAATTAGAAATTTATTTTGCTTTAGAGAATCTAGATTCTACTTCATCCCAGTTAACTACATTCCACCATGCCTCTATGTAGACAGGTCTTTTGTTCTGGTAGTTGAGATAGTATGCATGCTCCCACACATCACAGCCCAACAAAGGTACTAGTCCTTCAGTTCTAGGACTGGTTTGGTTTGGCATTGATTTGTATTCAACCTTTCCAGAAGAAGGATTGTATACCAACCACCCCCAACCACTGCCTTGAATTACAGCTGTAGTGGATGAAAATTTCTCTTTAAAGTCAGAAAAGCTTCCAAAGGAATCATTAATTGCATCGGCAATAGATCCTCCAGGTTCTCCGCCTCCATTTGGTTTCATGTTGTTCCAAAATAGCCTATGGTTGTCATAACCACCACCGTTGAAATTAATTGCACCTCTTTTGTCGTCTGGTATTGATTTAATATCAGACAATATGTCAACGATATCTTTTTCTTGAATATCTGATGAGCATGTCTCCAGAGCTGCATTCAATTTGTCTGTGTATGTTTGATGATGTTTCGTGTGATGAATCTCCATTGTTTTTGCATCAATGTGAGGTTCCAACGCATCATAAGCATATGGCATTTCAGGAAGAGTGTATTTTCCCATGACTCACTTTAAAGATTTATTCAATTTATTGCTTTAGTAGGCAATTCATTTTTACTTGTTAGACAAGACAAAATATTTGTGAAAATAGCGACAATTTTCTCATTATCTGTCATGATTTTTGGAATTTTTGTGGTTTCTCAACTCATGCAACATGAAAATGAAATTCATACTTATTTGCAAAGAAGCGTGCCATACGTTGGAACAGACATACCCAGAGCAGAAGGCCTTGACGGAACCGGAATCAGAGTGGCAATAATAGACACGGGCGTTGATTTCAATCATCCGGATTTGTTGGGATGGGGTAATGACGGAAAAGTTGTAGGAGGATACAATTTCATAAGTGAAGGCCAACCGCCTATGGATACGAATGGTCACGGGACTCAAGTTGCAGGAGTGATTGCAGCAGATGGAGAGATCACAGGAATTGCACCCAAAGCAAAAATTCTCGCTTACAAAGTTTCTGAAGATGGAGAAGGGGTTTCATCAGAATTAATAATAAGAGCAATTGAAAAAGCGATAGAAGATGAAGCGGACATCATCAACATTAGTTTAGGAGTCAACAAAACAAATTCAAAAATTGATCATGCAGTTAATCGGGCATTAGAAAAAGAGATTTTTGTTGTAACTGCGTCTGGAAATGATGGTCCGGAATTAAAAACAATTGGGAGTCCAGGAAGGAATTTTGGTTCAATAACAGTAGGCGCAACATACAACAATCTAACTTCAAGTCTAGTTGCAACGTTAGAAGTGGATGAAAAACCATATACGGTGATACCGATGGTGGGTTCTTCAAAATTGGAAGAGCCAATTTCAGGAAATGTAATTTATGGAGGTTATGGGAAAATGGAGGAACTAGAAAAAATTAACGTAAAAGATGCGATACTGATTGTCGAAAGAGGTAGTGACACAGAAGGAGAGATGTTATATTTTTCAGTGAAAGAAAAGAACGCCTCAAATGCAGGAGCAAAAGCACTAATCATTTACAATAATTTACAGGGAATGTTTTTGGGAGAGCTGACTCACGAGTTTATGGAAATAGGATACACCCCACAAATTCCAGTTGTATCAATGGATAGGGAAGAAGGACTAGAGATTAAAGAATCAATTGGAAAGGATTCCCAAGGCAATTTACATCTGTTTTACAATCCAGACTTTGTAACCCATTTTAGTTCACGAGGCCCGGTTTCTCCATTTTACATTAAACCAGACTTGGTGGCACCGGGGGCATACATCAACACCACACAAAATAATGCAGGATACAACTTTACAAGCGGGACAAGCTTTGCAGCACCACATGTCAGCGGAGCAGCGGCACTATTGCTTCAAAAAAACCCCGAACTTTACAATCATGAAATTAAATCCCTATTACTTACTACCGTAGAGCCTGTTTCAGATGCATATGGTCAAGAATTCTCGGTACACGAATCGGGTGCCGGAAGGCTAGACATAGAAAATGCATACAATGCAAAACTGATTATTATTCCACCAAATTTGGTAGTTAACGTTTCATCAAAACAACAGATTGCAGAAAAGCAATTTGAGTTAAAAGCAATCAATGGAATATTAGATAGCTTAGAGGTCAAATTTGAAGGTCCAGAGGCCATAAAATTTACACATGTTCTTGAAGGAAACACATTACAAATTACGATCAACATGAGTAAAGAAGAATTTGGAAACCATGAAGGAAAAATAATTGTCAATCATGAAGAGGTACGATACATAGTTCCAATTCTCATACACTATACTCCAGGTTCTATCTCAGTAGACCAGGAAAATCAAGAATTGTTATTTGAAGTTCATCATCCAGAGAAATGGAATTTTGCCAAAATTTCAATCATCAACAGCAAGGATGGAAAAGAAAGCACCATAACAACGACACCAAACAAAAAAGTATTTTTTGAGATCCATGAAAATTCAAAGTACTGGATAGATGCTAAAATTAGAGCGAATGGAAACACATCAAGTGCATACAATACAATTGAAATAAATTCAATTCCAGAAGATCATGCTAAAGAAAGTATCATAACAGTTCCAGAAAAACAGATGATCATAATCACAATAGCATTAGCTGGAATAACATCTTTTGGCTTAATTAAAAGAAGACAAACTAACTAGAGATTTTAGGACCTGCGTCAATTATGTCAGATGAAACATTGTCGAATTTTTTAAAGTTTTCAACAAACATTTGTGCCAATTTTTTGGCTGAGATTTCATACGAATCTTTGTCATTCCAAGTATGTTTAGGATCTAAGATCTCTGAAGGCACTCCGTCCAATTCGGTCGGGATATCCAAGTTCAACAAATCATCATGTCTATATTTTACTATGTCAAGTGCACCTGAAATTGCAGCTGTGACCATGGCTCTACTGTATTTGATCTTAATTCTGGTCCCAACTCCATATGGACCTCCAGACCAGCCAGTATTAACAAGATAAACTACAGTGTTATGTTCATGGATTTTTTCTCCAAGTAGTTTTGCATAGACTGAAGCAGGTCTTGGCATGAATGGAGCCCCAAAACACTGAGAAAATACAGATTTTGGCTCTTTTATTCCTCTTTCAGTACCTGCCAATTTACTAGTATACCCAGACATGAAATGATACATCGCTCCTTCTGTTGTGAGTCTAGAAACAGGTGGCAAGACACCCATTGCATCAGCAGTCAAAAATATGACCACCTTAGGATTCCCACCCACACTAGGAATTATCGCCCCAGGAATGAACTCCAAAGGATATCCGACACGGGTATTTTCAGTTAATGAATTATCATCATAGTCTGGAACATTGTCGTTTAATACAACATTTTCTAAAAGCGCACCAGGTCTAATGGCATTCCAAATTTCGGGCTCTGCTTCCTGACTCAGATTAATGCATTTTGCATAACATCCGCCTTCAAAATTGAATGTTCCCTCGTCAGACCAACCATGCTCGTCATCACCAATCAGTTTTCTATTAGGATCTGCAGAAAGGGTAGTTTTTCCAGTACCAGACAATCCAAAGAATAGTGCGGTGTCTCCCTTTTCACCAATATTTGCAGAACAGTGCATTGGGAAAATATCACGATCAGGCAACAAGAAATTCATTATGCCAAACATTGATTTTTTCATCTCTCCAGCATATTCAGTTCCTCCAATCAAAACAATTTTTCTTGTCAAATCAATTAGAACAAAGACATCTGTTCTAGTTCCATCAATTTCCGGAACAGCTGTAAAATCATTTATGCATAATATGGTAAACTCTGGATCATGGTTTTCTAATTCTTCACCAGTAGGTCGAATAAACAGATTACTTGAAAACATACTTTGCCAGACATGATCATTAATCACCCTAATAGGTAAACGAGTTTTAGGATCAGCACCCACAAAACCATCAAAGACAAAGAGTTCCTTGTTATCAACAAAATTTTTCATTTTTTCAAATAGCTTTTCAAATTTACCTGGCGGGAATTGATGATTGATCTTGCCCCAATCAATCGTATCATGTGTTTTGTCATCATACACAATGAATCGGTCATCAGGAGATCTACCGGTATATTTTCCAGTATCAACTGAAAGAGACCCAGTAGAATTTACCACACCCTCTTTTCTTTCTACTGCAAGAGATACCATTTCATCCACCCCCAAGTTCCTGTGAACTTTGGAAGGTTTAACCCCAAACGAGTTTAGTTGTGATAAAAACTGCTCCGTAGCAGCACTTCCAAGTAATTCAGTCAAAATATAATGCTCCGAGATGATCTTCTAACGTGGATAATTTCACAAATTTGTGATTTAAGTTTCCTTATTATATTTTCTGATCCAGTGTTTTTTCTTGTCTAGGAACGTATTTATTCCAAAATTTGAGAGTCAATCTGATGCCAATTAACAAAGAAAAGATTGCAAAGAGGCAAGAGGTCAAGGAACACAATCCAGATTTTGTCAGACCAGAAAGTTGGCGTTATGTTAGACTTCAAACAAATTGGAGAAAACCAAAAGGTATTGATCATCATCAACGAAAACAAAAGAGTAGAGGTCGCCCGGGTCTAGTTAAAGTTGGATATGGCGGACCTAGAAATGCAAGAGGATTACATCCTTCAGGATATACAGATAACCTAGTTTACAACTTAACAGACTTGGAAAAGTTGGATCCAAAAAAGGACGGAGTCAGATTTGGACACAGTGTAGGAACTCGAAAGAGAAAAGAGATAATCGTAAAAGCAATTGAAGGCAAATTCAAAATTTTTAATGCAAGAGTGAGTGCAAATGGTAGTTAATCTTAAGGCTAAAAAAAGACTCGCAGCCAGAGTTACGGGTGTTGGAGTTCACAGAATTAGATTTGACACCGACCATTTAGACGACGTTGCAGATGCAATCACTAGAGAAAATATTCGAAGTCTCATCACAGCTAACACAATCAAAATTAAGTCGTTTACAGGCACTTCCAGAGGCAGAGCACATGAAAAGAAAGCTCAGAGAAATAAGAGAGGTACAACTCAGGGATCAAAACAAGGAAGAAAAGGTGCCAGAGTAGGTAAAAAAACTGTATATGTTGCAAAAGTTAGGGCACTAAGACGACTTCTAAAGATTGCTAAAGATAGAAAAGATTTGACCAATCCGGAATTTTGGATTCTCTACAAAAAAGTTGGCGGAAATACAGTTAGAAACAAAGCTCACCTTAGAACTTTGATGGATGACATCAGAGATAAGAGACAAGGTTAGAATCGATAAATAACATTTTCTAGATCTACAATTTTTCCATTTTCAATTTTAACGCCCTCGTCGTTTAACATTTTGATTTTTATGTGTTCACCATACGCGTAACCGCCAATTTTTCCAGTAGACATTACAACTCTATGGCAAGGAATGATAACAGGATACGGATTCTTATTCATAATTTTGCCGACAGCCCTTTGTCCATTTTTCAGGCCAACGGCTTTTGCCAATTCCCCATAAGTTGTGATCTGACCTTTTGGAACTTCCAATAATTTTTTAAAGATTTTTTGCCTGACATTCAAAGTTTGATCACATCAAGATCTGTAGACTTGAGAAAATCAAGTACCTTCTCTTTGTAAGGCCCCAATCCCTTCCAATCCAAAAGAGCGGTTTTTGCCATATAGTTTTGTGTAAGAATATGAGAAAACAACTCATCGTCTAAAAAATCCAAAGCATGTTTTGGCATTACGGTTCCAAGAGAATATTTTCCTTCCAATAGTTCATGAGTGAATTTTGAAGGATAGTGGGTTCCACCAAAACAAATAGCCACAGGATGTTCTTTGATTGGCTGAGACATCACCTGATGAACTAAAGTAGCTACAGAAGCACATAGTGACGTATCAGTCCACTGTTTTTCAGTAGTGCCAATTTCAATAAATATAGACGGCTTGGTGAGTGCAGTAGGTCCATGATGAGTTGCCTCAATTGTAATTTGAAATTCCGAGAATTGTGATTTATTTTTCATCAAGGTTTGAAGATATGTTTTTTGTAGATCAGGTTTGGGAACTGCAACTTGTCTATTGTTTCCACCAAATTTTGCATCAGAAAAGTTTCCAGTGCTATGGCAAGTTAAAGCTAAAACTCCAGATTCGGCTGCATGCTTTGAAAGAAAAACAAATCCATCGTAATCATATTTTTCATCCAACCAATCAGCAAAAATAGCAGGAGTTGAAATAATGGCGAGATCATAATATTTGCCACGAAAGATATCACCATCCAAAGTCATTTCTTTTGAAAGAAATTTTGCCATATTATGACCAGCAGAATCATCTTGATACGCAACTAGTAGCTCCATGCGATAAGAGATATAAGGACACCTTATTAATTTCCAGCAATGAACCCTAGGCAGACTTTGAAAAATATGGCCAACACAATGAAAATGGCTAAGAAGCCAGACAAGGATGAGTATCAACAGCATCTCAGACTTGTATTATTAGGAATAGCTGGAGTTGGGGCTATCGGTTTCACCATTCAATTTGTCTTCTCGGTAATTACGTTTGGTAGATAAAATTGTCAGAAGAAATAAAATCACACTTATTCGCAATTAGAACCACAGGAGGGCAAGAAAAGGTCGTAATGCGGCTCTTAGAAGCAAAAGCTAATGCCAATCAAATCAACATTCAATCAGTGTTGTTAGTTGACAATCTTAAAGGATATGTTGTAATTGAAGCAATCAACCCAAGTGACGCATACATGGCAGTTGAAGGAGTCAGACATATTCGTGGCCAACTAAGAGGAGAATTAGAATTCAAGGATATTGAAGGTTATCTCATCAAGAAATCAACAGTTTCACAATTAACAGTAGATAACATAGTGGAAATTACAGGCGGTCCATTTAAGGGAATGAAAGCAACAATCACCAGAATAGACGTAGATAAAGAAGAAGCAACGGTGGTTTTGTTAGATGCATCATACCAATTACCAGTAACAGTTGACGCAAACTACCTAAAGATCTCGAGTGAGACTTAGGAAGGATTAAATTTTCATATTGATTTGATTTAACATGGGAGAACAAAAAGTATCAGCACTTGTAACTGGAGGAGGAGCATCAGCAGGTCCACCATTAGGTCCTGCATTAGGTCCTTTAGGAGTCAACATTATGGAAGTCATTAAATCAATTAATGACAAGACAAAAGATTTTGAAGGAATGAAAGTTCCTGTAACTGTAATTGTTGACACAGACACAAAGAAATACGAGATCGAAATTGGAATCCCTTCAGCTGCAGCACTCATTATGAAAGAGGCAGGAATCCAAAAAGGTTCCGGAGCATCAGGAACTGAATGGGCAGGAGATGTCACAATAGACTCCATCATCAAAGTGGCAAATACCAAACTTGAGAAATCTTATGCATCTTCTTTAAAGTCAGTTGCAAAAACAATCATTGGCACATGTGTGGCACTAGGAGTTAAAGTAGAAGGAAAGACTCCAAAAGAAATGACTTCCGAAATCAACGAAGGCAAATGGGATGAAAAATTCCAATAACTACTGAATCAAATAAACAGGATTTTTATCAGTTTTTTGTAGTTCTACAAAGGTTTCGGTATTTTGAATGCCTTCAACTTTTCCAATTTTTTCTATCACTACAGAATGTAGGGCCTCAAGGTTTTTTGCATAAACTTGAATCATAATGTCAAACCGTCCAGTGATTTCTGATATAGAAACAACCTCAGGAGTTTTCATGAATTCCTTATGAATAGAATCTTTAAACTTCGGATCTCGATTTATTCCAACTGAGGCCTTCACACCTATTCCCAATAAGGAATCATCGATTTCAATAGTAAATTTTTTGATGAGTTTTTTCTTCATCAATCTTTTGATTCTACTATACAATACGGATGCATTAATCCCGAGTTTTTTAGACAAAGTAGGAACAGAGATAGAACCATCAGTAGTTAGTTCATAAAGTAATTTCATATCCAGTTCATCAAATCGGTGCAACGTATTAGAAAAATATGCTTATCATTTAATATATGTAAGTTTTGGGTAAAATTACATATAGAATTACAAATATTTTGACAAAAAATGTAATTTTTTTAAAATAAGAGATTATTAAAAACATCAATCTCTAAACGATTTTAAGTAGGCTTTCTTCAAAATGATTGTAATGATTACAGATATCCAGCTTACTGAGTTGATTAAACAGGTAAAGACAGCATCAAAAGAAAGGAAATTCAAACAATCAATAGAGTTGATCATTAATTTCAAAGATATCGACGTAAAGAAAGGATTTGCACTTAATGAGATTGTACAATTGCCAAAAACAAGTTCTCCAGCGACAGTATGTGTAATAGCTACAGGAGATATGAGTCAGAAGGCAAAAGCAGATTCCGTAATTGGAACAGAGGAATTAGACAAGTTTGCGACTAACAAGAGGGAATCTCGAAAATTCATCAACAAATATGATTTTTTCTTGGCAGATACCAAAGTTATGCCATTAGTAGGAAAAACTTTGGGACAGCTTTTAGGTCCAAGAGGAAAAATGCCAACACCAGTCCCATTTGATGCACCTATCGAGTCATTTTTAGCAAGATTCAGAACATCAATCAAAGTAAGGACAAGAGCATCTTTGTCAATAGCATGTAAAATTGGAGATGAATCCATGGAAGATTCAGATTTAGCAATTAATGCACACACAGTCATTAGTGCAATTGAAAAAAAATTGCCAAACGGTGAGAAAAATATTAAAAAAATTATGATAAAGACCACCATGAGCAAGGCAATAAAACAAGTTCAGGAGATTAAGAAAAAATATGCATGAGAATAGAACATCATATCCTAAAAGAAAAACCGAAATGTATCAGCAACTTCAAGAGCTTCCGAAAAAATACAAGGTTTTAGCAGTCATTAAAATGAACAAAGTTCGTTCTACACAAATTTTACCTCTAAGAAAAGCACTAAAGGAAGATGTAGAATTTTTCAGCATTAAAGATAAGGTTGCAAAGAGAGCACTTGACAAACTAGATTTGCCAGGAGTCAAAAAAATTGCAGACAAGTTGACAGGACAATGCATGTTCCTATTTACCAACATGTCACCATTCAAGCTAAATGTTCTTCTTGCCAAAAATAAAATTATGATGGCGGCCAGAGGAGGAGATATTGCAAGTGTAGACATCACAGTTCCTGAAAAGAATACAGGGATTGCACCAGGACCAATGCTTACAGAATTCAAAGATGCAGGAATTCCAACCAAAATTGATCAAGGGACAATCTGGATTGCGAAGGACACAACCCCAGTTCTAAAAGGTGAACCAATTAATGAAAAATTAGCATCAATTTTAGGTAAATTAGATATCAAGCCAGTAGAGGCAGGAATTTCATTACATTCAGCGTTAGAAGAAGGATCTGTATATTCTGAAGAAGAGTTAGTTATCGATGTTGAGAAAATTAGAGAACAGTTTGGCCAAGCACACCAAGAAGCAGTGTCATTATCCATCGAGGCAGCATATGTCACGGCAGATAACATTTCACAAATTCTCAGCAAGGCGACTCAATCTGCACGATCTGTTTCTATCGAATCAGGATTTATGACAAAGGATACAAAGGAACAGATATTACAAAAAGCAGATTCTCAAGCAAAAGCAGTAATCAGCCAAGCAAAAGATTACAAAGCTGCATAAATTTTTGATCATCCATCAAGACTAGAACAATATTTTATTCCAATTTTTCACATGACATATCAATGACATTTACAATTATTCAGAATATATACAACATACAGATTAAAAACAAAATACATCTCAAATTCAACAAACTCATATCAATGCATTCATCTTTAAAAAAACTTTGAATTTCTTTGACAAAAATATTTCATTAAATGCATCAGCATAGTGTATGTAAATCTATGAAATGTGATTAAAATAAAACATGAATCTGTAAGGAAAAAATCATCAAGCAGAATAAAGAACTACAAGGTCAACAAGATTAATAAAAATAAGAATCAAAAATAGTTTGAAAAAATTTCTAACCGAACAGAGAAGACAGTCCTTCCATGGCTGCTTCTTCATTCTTAGGTTCTTCTTTCTTGGTCTCTTTCTTTTCTTCGCCACCGGCTGCTGCATCTGCTGGTGCGGCTGCTGCTGCAACGGCTACAGGTGCGGCTTTAACTGCCTCATCGATATTGACATCGGCTAAGGCTGCAACTAGAGATTTAACTTGGGCTTCATTAACTTCAGCACCAGATGCCTTAACAACTGAACTGAGATTTGCCTCGTTAACTTCCTTGTCTAGCTTGTGAAGAAGTAAAGCAGCGTAAACATATTCCATTATGTCGAGATTTTCTTAGCACATAATATAAAACTATGGAGAAGTCACGCTTAGAAAATCAGTAATTTAGTTCAGAATTTTAAGACTTCTGCAAACAGCATATAATGTTCGTTTCAAAGTAGGGTCACTCAAAGTATCCATTCTATTTTTTAAGACTCGTTTTGCCTCATCTCTTTCAGAGCCAGGAGGCAATGACAAAACAGAATTGATGAATTCTGGTAATGATTCTCGAATCCAGCCATCAAGCATCCCATAGATTTTTGGAGGAAGAATATCACATTTATCAACATCAAGATCTATGACTTCTGCAAAATTTTCATGTTCAACCCTATACACCAAGGCCAACACAACATTGTCAGGGGTAGGATGGAGAAGAATTTCTTGTGAACGCTCTCCAGTTTTTCCTTGCGCAATCTTATTTTTTAAACCGACAGGATTTACAATGACTCCATTGATTCCCACTTTCTTGCCATCAACTCCAGTAACAATGCCAAAAATAAAGTCATTAAAATCACCATTCTTTTTGAGAGAAAAAACAGCAGTCCCTTCTTTCAAGGATGGTTTTCGTCCAAACATGAATAGACTGCATAAGAGATTGTATTTAATGTATCATTATTCATATTTGTTCTAGACAGTATGAAAAATGTCGCATATTGCAATCAGCTTTGAGAAAATAGAACCATCACGGTTGCGAAACTTTGTCCCAGAACCATAACAAAATAAAGGAAAAAAATACGCATAAACAGACATCGTAAATCGACAATTCTTAATATCGGAATAAAACAGCCTCATCGTTGAATAAAAAAGAGATTCTAAGAGAATTTTCATCAGATCCTGAGAAATACTATAATGTCAAACTGTTCCAAGAGCAAGGATTTGTCAGAAAAGCTTGCATAAAATGTGGAAGGTTCTTTTGGACTCTAGATGCTGGGAGAAATCTATGTCCAGACGACGGAAAGGACACATACTCATTCATTGGAGACCCACCAACAACCAAGAGATTTGATTACACACAAGCATGGAAACAAGTAGAGGAATTTTTCGTAAAAAATAATCACAAGTCAGTTAGCAGATATCCGGTAGTTTGTAGATGGCGAGATGACCTGTATTTTACAATTGCATCAATTGTCGACTTTCAAAGAGTGATGGGAACCAAGGTAGTTTTTGAATTTCCAGCCAACCCGCTTGTAGTCCCACAAACTTGTTTGCGTTTCAAGGATTTAGAAAATGTCGGAGTTACAGGCAGACATTTTTCAAGTTTCTGCATGATTGGACAACACAGCGTTCCGGATCTAGGAGGATACTGGAAAGATGAATGCGTAGATTTAGATTTTAGATTATTGACAAATCAATTTGGAATCAAAAAAGAAGAAGTTGTTTTTGTCGAAGATGTCTGGGCCGGAGGAGGCTCTTTTGGCCCATCATTAGAATATTTTGTTAGAGGTTTGGAGCTTGGAAATGCCGTATTCACTGAATTTCAAGGCGAGCTAGGACAACACACCACCCTTGATCAGCGAGTTATAGACATGGGTGCAGGGCTGGAAAGATTTGCATGGGTTACAACTGGAACACCTACAGCATATGACTGCTGTTTTGGCCCGGTCAATCAAATATTATTTGAAAAGATCGGCATAGATTCTGATTCAGAAATTTTAAGAAAATATTTTACAGAGATTGCAAAAGAGATTGATCATTTCGATGATCTAAACGAGGTCAGACGTCTTGCAGTAAAAAATGCAGGAATTACTGATGATCAACTAAACAAAATGATAACACCACTAGAAGGAATGTATCTAATTGCAGATCACATTAGAACATTAATTTTTGCAATCACTGATGGTGCTTTGCCAAGCAATGTCGGTGGAGGATACAACCTCAGAATGATGCTGAGAAGAATTAATGGAATGATGAATCGCCTGAATCTAAAATTGAATGTAGATGAGCTGATTGATGCCCATATAGATTATCTTAGAGATACATATCCAGAACTTGATGAGAAAAGAGAAGACGTAAAGAAAATTCTGAAGTTGGAATCAGTAAGATATGAAGAATCCAAAGTTCACATGAAGAAAAAGGCAGAAAAGATTCGCGAGAAGGGAGTCCCAAGCGTGGACGAACTAATTACACTATACGAATCAGATGGCATTACACCCGAATACCTCAGAGAAGTAGATGCAATTTCTGAAATCCCATCATCATTCTATTCAAAACTGTCTGACTTGCACCAGTCTGAAAAGAAAAAAGCAATTACAGAACTTCCATTAGAAGAGTTACCTGAAACTGAGACTCTATTTTACAAAGACGACCCAATGGAGTTTGATGCCAAAGTAATCAAGGTCTTTGATGATCAAGTGGTACTAGATAGAACTTCATTTTATGCAAGAGGCGGAGGACAAGAACCAGACTATGGTAGTATAGCAGGATTCAAAGTTGTAAACGTTGACAAGCATGCAAATATCATAGTTCACAAGATAGAAGGTGGCGTTCCAAAAGAAGGAGACATCGTATCGTGCAAGGTAGATGAGACTCGTCGTTCAAACATTACCAAAAATCACACCAGCACTCACATCATAAACGCATCATCAAGAGGAGTTCTAGGTTCATGGGTTTGGCAACACTCTGCATTCAAAGATGATGATCACGCCAGACTAGACATTACACATCATTCATCATTAACTGATGAGCAAGTAAAACAGATTGAAGATGCAGCCAATAGTATGATAAAACAAAATCTTCCAGTCAACATAAATTACTATGATAGAGGAGCTGCGGAACAAAAATATGGATTTAAAATTTACCAGGGCGGGGTAGTTCCGGTAAAGTCAGTTAGAATCATATCCATTGAGGATCAAGACATAGAAGCATGCGGCGGAACACATGTAAAGAAAACGGGGGATATAGAACTAATCAAAATTACAAAGACAAAAAGAATTCAAGACGGGGTAGTTCGTATAGAATTTGTCTCAGGACCAACTGCATTTGATTATGTTGATCAACAACGACAATTTACCATGGATGCCGTATTAGTAAAACAAGAAAAATTGGAAAAAGCAAGAGAGGTAAATAAACAAAAAGTAAAAGAGCAAATTCCCATACTATTAGAAAAAATCCTAGGGGGCGAATCAGGAGAACTGGATGAAATTATAGTTAACAATAAAATTTGCTTTACTGCAAGTAGAAATTATGATGACTATTTTCATCAGAACTTTGGCAAGAAACTCATCAGCAAGGATGCAAAAGCTGCCTTTTGTGGAATCTTCGAATCAGGGCAGACCGTAAGAATAATGGTTCATGCAGGAGAAGAATCAGGTGTGAATTCAGGAGAGATAGCCAGGGAAATCGCCTCAATTCTAGGCGGTTCTGGAGGAGGAGATGTCAAGTTTGCCCAGGGAGGAGGAAAAGACACATCTAAAAAAGACAAGGCGATAGCCAAGGCAAAATCAATGATTTTGGGATTATGATGACACTATGACAATTAACTGGAATGAAATTGAAAGCAAATGGCGAGACAGGTGGAACGAATCAAAGGATTTTGAGACAAATCCAAACGAAAAGCCAAAAAAATTCATCACGGTCGCATATCCGTATCCAAACTCCCCACAACATATCGGACATGGCAGAACATACACGCTAGCTGACGTGCATTCAAGGTTTTACAGAATGCAAGGATACAACGTATTGTTTCCAATGGGATTTCACTATACTGGCACTCCAGTACTTGGCATGGCAAGGAGAATTCAAGCAGGGGAAAAGGAAATCCTTGACGGACTGAGAAACGTTTACCATGTTCCAGAAGAAGACATCAAGACATTCGTTGAACCGATAAAGATTGCGGACTATTTTCATGAAGAGATAAAGTCAGTGATGATCGAGATGGGTTACTCCATAGACTGGAGAAGGGAGTTTACAACAATAGTTCCAGGCTATCAAAAGTTTATCGAATGGCAGATTACAACCCTGAAAGAAAATGGCAGAATCATACAAGGCTCACATCCTGTAGGATGGTGTCCTGTTGATCAAAATCCTGTATCACAGCATGATACGATGGGAGACGTCGAGCCAAAAATTGATGATAAAAATTTCCTAATCAAATTTTCATTGGGAAAATTTATTTTTCCAGTTACGACACTCAGACCCGAAACAATTTTTGGAGTTACAAACTTGTGGGTCAATCCAAACACGATTTACAAAAAGGTAACAGTGGATAACGAGACATGGATAGTGTCTGAAGAATGTGCAAAGAAAATAAAGTTCTTTGAAAAAGAAATCAAGATCATCGGAGACATTTCAGGCAGTGAAATCATTGGAAAATATGTCAATACCCACGATCAGCGAGAAATTCCAATTTTACCTGCAGAGTTCGTAGAGCCAGGAATGGGTACGGGCCTTGTAATGTCAGTACCTGCACATGCGCCAAAGGATTATCAGGCATTGATGGACTTGAAAACCAAAAATCATGAGTTGGCAGTCAAAATCAAGCCCATTCCGATAATTGTCACTGAAGGATACGGGGAATTTCCTGCAAAAGACATTTGTGAAAAATTAGGAGTCTCAAACCAGTCAGATGAAAAATTGGAAGAGGCTACAAAAGAGTTGTATCTTAAAGAATTTACAGACGGAAAGCTAAACGAAAAATGTGACATGTTCAATAATGAAAAGGTCCAGTTTGGACGAGACAAGATAAGAGGCTGGTTGGAGCAGAACAGACACCTGGAAAAATTCCCAGTACTTGAGAATGCCCCGGTGCATTGTCGCTGTGGGGCAGAATGTGTCGTAAAAATACTGAACAATCAGTGGTTTTTAAATTACGGAGATGAGGAATGGAAAGAACTTGCTCGCAATTGTTTTGATGAGATGAGCATTCTACCAAGTAACATCAGAACAGAATTCAGAGAAGTAATTGAGTGGTTGCACGAGCGAGCATGTGCAAGGCAACAAGGTCTTGGAACAAAACTGCCTTGGGATAAAGATTGGATTGTAGAGAGTCTGTCAGATTCTGTAATTTACATGGCATACTATACGATTTCCAGATTTGTGAATGATGGAACAATTTCGTCTGAGAATATGACTCGAGAATTCTTTGATTACGTTTTATTGGATAAAGGAGATATTGAGCTAGCTGCCAGCACATCAAAACTTTCTGAGGATGTAATCAATACGGTGAAAAAAGAATTCAAATATTTCTATCCGGTTGATTCAAGACATTCAGGCAGAGACCTGGTCCAGAACCACTTGTCATTCTTTGTCCTAAACCATGTTGCAGTGTTTGACAAGAAATTATGGCCGCAAGAAATTGTAGTTAATGGATCTGTAATGATGAATGGATCCAAGATGAGTAAAAGCATGGGGAACATCATACCTCTTCGAACCGCAATTAAAGAACATGGTGCAGACTCAATTAGATTGGCGATCATCTCATCAGCTGAGCTACTTCAAGATGCAGATTTTAACATGGAATCAGTCTTTGGAATTCAAAACAAGCTAGAATCGTTACTGGAGGAATGCTCCAAAACAAAACAAGGAGAGACAGGTAATTTGGAGGCTGAAGACAGATGGATTTTATCCAAAACTCAGAGTATGATTAAGCAGGTTACAGAAGCAGTTGAAAAGATGAGACTTCGGGAAGCACTTCATGATATCTTGTTTACGTTTGAGTCGGACTTGAGCTGGTATGCAAAAAGAATGGAAGCCAAAAATAGAGAAGATGATTCAGGAATTTTACACCAGATAAATTCAGAAAGAGTCGCGATGCTTTCCCCGTTTGCACCACATATAGCTGAGGAAATGTGGGAAAAGCTTGGACATTCAGATTTAGCTTCAAAATCACAATGGCCACAATATTCCAAGGATAAAGTTGATGTCACTGCAATTCAATCCGAAGAATTGCTAAAATCAACCATAGATGACATTGCAAATATTCTCAAGGTTACCAAAATTACCCCACAAAAAATTGTCATCTATGTTAATTCTGATCCCATGAAATCAAAAGTTTACCATAAGATACTCAGCATCATGGTTGGTGGTCAAAATAACATGGGAGGTGTGATGAGGGAATTAATTGCAGATCCTGAGACCACAGATGCAAAGAAAATCCCAGACTTTGTTCAAAAGGTAATCAAGGATTTACATTCAGAGTCAGAAGAAATTAAATCCATGAAGATTGAATCAAAAGGGTTTGATGAAAAAGAGTTCTTATCTTCAGAATTAGTAAGTGTTGGAAAAAAAGAGTTCGGGGTAGGTATTACAGTGTATTCAGAATCTGATGCGAACATTTATGATCCAAAAGGAAAAGCAAGGCATGCAAGGCCATTCAAGCCAGCAATATTGATTGAATAGAAAATTAATTTATCAATAAAGATAATTTTATTTTTAAATTATACCTACTTGTGACTTACATATCAAAATACATATTCACATGAGGTATTCCTACCTTACAGTAGATATTACCAAATTGAACGAATCCAGATTTTGCATAAAAATTTCTCACATCATAAATGGAATCTAGGATGATTTTTGACTTGTTTGCATTCTTGGAATATGATTTGATTTCATCCAAGGATAATTTTCCAAACCCTTTAGATCTGTATTTTGATGAAATTCCCATTCTCTCAATTTTATGAGAGTTACCCATATCTCTCATCCTAAAAGAACCTATAACGACGCCATCACATATGATCAGAAACTGATCCAACTCCTTGTCATCCTCATCAAAAATGTCACTGTTTGATAATCCCAATTCTTCGTTGAAGATTTTGATTCGAACATCTCGAACTTGCGCAAAATCATCAGTTTTTTGAATCAAGAGCATACGAATCAATTGAAGAACTTTGTGCTTTAATACTTGATTACTAACTTGACAATGAAAACCATATTTTAAAATACAAACTATATGCAGAATTTAAGAAAACAGAAAGGTCAGAATTTAAGATCAACCCTCAAAGGACTGATGACATCTCTTTCGCTTAAGATCAGAAAAGATTGTTCCCTGATGACAGCGACGGTCTTAAGATCTGAAACGCTTGTATTCAGATGACAAACCACCTTTCTAGACTAATTACGCACTTTTTATATTTAAAATGTACTACGCTTTCCTACTAATCAGGATCATCTAAAAATTGGGCACTAGAAAAATTTCCAGATAGTATATTTATTAGGCATGAAGAGTTTCAGAGTCATCTTGAAGATAGCAGTAATGGGAATGGGTGTAGCAGGCTCTTATCTCATGGCCAGACTGAAAAACAGCGAGCACGATGCTGTCGGATACGAGAGAATGACAGAAGACAGACATGACTCCATATGTGCATGGGGAACCATAAAGTCAGAACTGAACGGATTCTGCAAAAAGACTGGCAGAAACTTTGATGACTTTTTGATTCATGACGGAAAGAAAATGCATGTCAAGATGAACGATGATGTAAAATTTGACATAGGACTAAAGGGATTATGTACGTATAACAAGCTAGGACTAATCAAGGATTTCATAAAGGATTGTAACATCATGTATGGTCCGCCACCAAAAATTGAAGAGTTAGAAAAAGAATATGACATGATCGTGGATTGCACTGGATTTCACAGGGTGTATCTGCCAAAGATGAAAGAGGATTTCTTTTTGCCGACATACGAGTACAAGGTGGAATACGAAAACGGAGTTCCATATGATGACTTTTACATTGAGCCGTTTCCTGGAATGTCAGGATACTTCTGGTATTTCCCACTAGGGGATAATTTTGCACATATTGGTGCAGGGGATTACAATAAAAATCACATCAAGGCAACTGACGTATTCTTGGAAAAACATGGAGGAAAAATTGTTGCAACCAAGGGGCGCCCAATAAGATTGGCAACCCCCGACAGATGCAAGCCATACTATTCAGGAAAAGTAGTAGGAGTAGGAGAATCAATTGGAACCGTATACGCATTATTAGGAGAAGGAATCATTCCATCCATGCAGTGTGTAGAAATTTTTCTAGAAAATATGCACGACTTTAAGGCATACGAAAAGGCAGTAGAAAAACATTACAAGGTTTATGCAAAAGTGTTTAATTTTGTCAGAGCAAAAATTCAAAAAGATTTCAGCTTCTTGAAGGCACTGCCGGACTTTATGTCAATTTTCATTTACATGAAAAAACACGAGAACAGATTTGGAATGAACATCAAGATTGCAGATTTGCTAAAAGTGGCAAAGGCTTAGAAATTGCCTAACTGAAACTCACAGAGCTATAAGATTCCCTATTAGTACGATTTGATGCCATGTTATAGTCATAGATGGTTGTAGAATATGCCTTTAACTCATCCTTCATTTGATCTAAATTATCTGCAAGGTAAAATCCTGGACAATCTCCAGTAAACTGATATGTTGCATGTACTCGTGCAATGCCCTTTTCATTTTCCAACCAGCTTGCAAATGGATACAAGTAACATACACCTGGCCTGTCAGGATGCATGCTGCATCCACCTTCGTCATCCAAAAATCTACACGAGATATGAGTTCCATCTTCGGCTTCAGTTTCATCATCTTTTCTCTTAAGGTTGATCGTAGTCATTGTAGTCATCTGTCCTGACGGACCAGGTTCCTCATAGGTCACTGTTAGTGTTTCATTTTTAATAAAATCTGAAGTGCTTTTGTATTTTAGACCTTTTCCAATTGTAATCAAATCATCCGAAGTCAGCGGAAGTCTGCCTTGACGATCACAACAGTTGTGACAGTCGGGCCAAAAACATTTCCACAGAATATATTTTTTTTCAGAATTCAGATAGGGTACGTGAAAAATTACATCCTTTACCTTGACTGCAAAGTCAGACACATCTGTAATCTTTCCCAACACAAATTTTTTTAGAATTGGATCAAAATCCCAATCCTTTTCCAACAAGTCTAATGATTCTTGAATTTCTTTTTGAGACAACTCTTAAGTTATAACATCTTTTGCAGATATTATTAATGTTGAGTGAGAAAGGAAAGTATGCATCAGCAACAGAGAACCGGAGATTTGTATGGAGTGAAGTTATTTGGCCTTTGATTTTAGAGATAAACGATGTGGCATTTTCATTAAAGCAATTTCAAGTAAAACGAGAACAAGTGTGCAAGGAAAAAAATGTGACGATAACAGTTCCTTCCAGAGGACTAGTGTCACTGATGCAAAAAGGAATAATACTAAAAGAAAAGAACATCTATTCAATTCATTTCAAATTGATTCCATATATGAGATTAAGAGCAGTGTGCAATTATGCAACGGCCATTCATGAAGTCAGAATAAGATAATAACGGTAAATGATTATATTCCAAAACACATGGATTTATTGTGGTAGCCCGATAGTCTAGCGGTCAAATAATCAAAATTTAGATCAAGGATTCTGCCCTCTGGATCTCAAGAGTGGATAGGCGGAGACGGCAGTTCGAATCTGCCTCGGGCTACTTGAAAAATTATCTATCTATCTAGATGCTTGTGCTATGCGTTCCAACTCGTGCTTTTTCTTAACAGAAGGGGCATTGGAATCATTTGATGCTGCAAGCATTAGTTGCTCAGCCATGTGCTCCTCAATAGGTTTTGGATTGGAAAACGTTGCCTCTTTAATTGCATCAGAAATAAACTTCAAAGCCAAATCAACTCGTCGTATTGGAGCAACATCTACGGATACATGGTATACCGTGCCACCATATACAATTCTAGTTGTATCCTCATTTGGAGCAGAGAACTCAATGGCTCGGACCAAAACTTCAACAGGATTCTGGCCAGTTTTTAATGCAATAATGTCAAAAGCAGTTTTAACAGTATTGAGTAATTTGGTTTTCTTACCAGTCATCCTACCAGTATTCTTTGCATATTTCTTTCCAAAGTGCATCGTCTTGTTGATTAGTCTCTCAACAATATTGACATCAGCTTTATTGAATCGTTTTAGGGCTGAACGACCATAAGTGTAAGGTAAAATTTGTTTTCTTAAGGAAATAGCAGTTTTTAATCCAGGATCCTTAACTTCGATATCAGATAAATCCCATTTTCGAAACAATAGTAGATTCTTTGTCTCAGCCATTTTCTATCTCCTTGGTTTCTCCTTCTTTCCAATTACCAATTCATGTAATGAAGTGCCATTAACTTTGAAAACTTTGAATCGAACTCCAGGAATATCACCCATTGCACCGCCTTGAGTTGCACCCATGCCTTGAATATGTACCTCATCGTGTTCGTCGATAAAATTCATCGCACCGTCTCGTGGCAAAAAGGCCGTAACCGTCTTTCCGTTTTTAATCAACTGTACCCTGACACATTTTCTAATAGCAGAGTTTGGCTGTTTTGCTGCAATTCCAACTTTTTCTAAAACAATTCCACGGGCTTGTGGAGCGCCTCCAAGTGGATCAGATTTTTTATCAATTCCCAGCTTTCGTCTTTTAAAAGTTGAGATCGCCCATCTTTGTTTCTTCTTTTTGTTCGTAAGAACTCTACCAGCAAATAATCCAAGAGGTGATTTTCTCATATCTTACATCTCCAAAGTCGCGCGTTCAGGACTATTAATTAATACATTACCAATATCAAAATATCGTTTTGCAAGTAACCGTGCCTTTTCAGCATTTCTACCCTCTCTACCAACAACAATTCCTTTCTTTCTTGGATCCACCATAATAATTGCCTGTTTTGTTCCATCTGCTCGTTTATTTATTTTTACTTCAGAAATAAGTTTTGAATTAAGCAAATTAGTCAAAAATTTTACAGGATCTTCATCAAATTCTACCAACTCTACATTTCTCTTAACAATATTCTGCAGAGATTTTATATGAACACCGCCCTTGCCGATTGCAAGTCCCATTTTACCAGTATTAACTACAAAAATCACCCTATCTTGCTTTTCATCTTCCACACAGTCACGAGCAGTTGCACCAGTGACATTTTGAAATAAAGACATCATGCGCATTTGATCAGTTGAAAGTTTGATAGATTGTGCCATTAGAATTCCTATTTATCTCCGACAAAAAATGTCTCATTTAAACTTTCATTAAGTAAATAACAATTATTCATTTTTTTTCTCAGCCTCTGTATCTTTTAAAATTGATTTGATGCTTGCGTCATCAATAGATGTAAACGAAATTGTTGCAATTCTAAATTGTAAGCCACATAATCTACCTAATGCGACTGATGTTCCCTGAAAGTTTACCAACGGTATTTTTTCTTTTTTTGCATCGAATTCAATTTTCTCAAGCATTTCTTTTTTGATTGATTGAGACAAGATAATTAGCTTGGAATTCTTAACAGAGTTTAAGACTTGTTTAGTACCCATTGTTAAATTATCTTCTTTGCGGGCATCTCTTAATGACTTTTCAAGTATCTTACTCATGTGTTTACCTTAAATCGATCGTCTTTACAGGGCCTTATAGGTTTATTGAAAAATTAGGTTAGCATCAATGAAGAATTAATTTAGAAAATTAAACAACGAACCCAAAGTTGAAAATGCAATACCTACATCCTCAAAAAAATTAGATGGTTTTTGTTTTTCAGAATTCATCATTGTGGCATTATTAGACATGAATGGTTTCACATAGGAGGTATTTTGAAAACTAGATCCTAAAGAAGGTTCAGAGGTATCAGTGATTAATGATAGTGCAATCATGAGGTTTTTTTAGCAGTCGGATGATCAGGTTCTTTTGCTAAAATTTCATTGTACAATAAAACAGCTGAATTCAAATTTTTCATATTTGCAAGTGCGTTTGCCTTGTTATTCTTGGCAGGTAAAAAATTTGGATCAATGTTGATTGCATAATCATAATAAACTATTGCCTCAGAAAAATAACCCAATTGTCTCAAAGCTGAGCCTTTGTTCACAAGGATTTCAACATCATCAGGATTATCCAGTAATGATTCGTTGAAAAAATTTAATGCACTGCGAAATTCACATAAACGGTACAAAGCAGGACCCATTCCATCATAATACAAAATCATGTCAGTGTAAACACTAGAATCACATTTTAAATTAATTTGATTTAATGACACTCCCATTTCTATATCTTTCGCAGATAGATCATTCAATTTTTTAATTTCATCAGTCCACAACAATCCACAACAACTTCTTCCACAACAACTTCTTCCACAACAACTTCTTCCACAACAACTTCTTCCACAACAATTTGAGGAACTTTAGAATATTCAAAAAAAGAAACAATTTTGTCTTCTGCATAATTAGCCTTTACAGAATAAGTTCCATCTACCCTAAAATTTACCCCATCTTTTACAAGAAAGTCCGTACCAAATTCTAAATTGGAATCAATCACTCCAAAATAAAATCCAACAGGTGTTTCAAACGGATCATAAATTCCGATCAAAACAGATGGGGAATCCAACACTGATACCACGCCATTGATTTTAACGATTTCATTATCAGAGTACTGTTTTTTCTCAGTGTTGAGCAAAATTATTGTGGGCTCCTCAAAAGATTCAGTCAAGGTTTCAGAATCAAGTAGTTTGTCCCCTAGGACAAAATTATAATTTTCAGAAATTTTTCCATATTCTAGTTTTATCTCATATTCTCCAATTTTTTTATAAACTGAAGATTCTAAAATGATGGTCTTGCTAAATGTTTTTTCAGATGAGATTTCCAAATGATTTGCAGATGTAATTTTTCCATCTGGATCATAGATGCTCATTGCAATTACAGGCATTCCGATCTCCATAATTTCACCAGAAATGGTTAGAGAATCACCTACATCAAAAAGTTGTTTATCAAAATTTACAACAAATGAATCTGCAAAAATATCTACGAATTGTAATGGAACCAGTACAGATAGCACTAAAGCTACCCCTAAAACATATCCCAACACACGAGGAATAATGTAATTTTCTATTTAACGGCCACTGAGAAATTATACTTTTCATTCAACTGTAATCGATGTAGACGTAAACGTAGACAAAGCTGTATGATCATAGATGGAATTCCAAACAAATGTTTCAATTGTGTATACTCCTAGTTTTTTTGAAGTTCAAGATTGAGACACATCCAAACCTTGTAGGGGTAAAAGCTCGCCTTGCATCAATGAAATATGTTCAACGGAGTTATCGCTGTTTTTAACTTGAAAGAGATAGACAAATTGTTGTTTCAAATCACGATTATTCATGACAGAACCAACAATTTGCATCTGAGTATCAGATGAAAACGATTACAAGTTGCCTCCAACACCATTAAAAAAAGTAGGCGGTAGAATCTCAAGTCTTTCAATATACAGAATGACTGAATCTAATTTTGCCAAAGAGTCAATTTCTAAATGATCAGATTTTGAAAAAGGTTTTGGTAACTTATAATCATCATACTTTGCAAATAATTCATCTTCAGATATGACATACAGTCTATTTCCACTGGAAGGCAAATTTTGAGATATAGAGATCGATACAACAAAGGATCTAGAACTTACAGATGTTTCAACAGCATCGACTTTAATACCTGCAAGGTCAGAGTCTGAAAAAAGATGTGCGAGGATAGAGTCCAATGATTCAGGATTTAAATTCATGTCAACATCGATAACACCAACAATTACAGAGTCATCTAAAAAGAAAAGTTCTTTCAAAAAACTAATCATGCCAATATTCCAGATTACAGGAGTGGATTCAACCCATGCAATTCCATCTGTAAATTCAAATGAAACAGTAATTGCAGTCTCGGCCAGATTCTAAAAATCTGCCGGCGGGACCGTTGCCAATTGTTCTAGATATCGTGTCAAGATCTCCATCGCCATCAGCGTCATGCACAAATCCCGTAAGAGTTACTTCCCCGTAAAAATACCAAAGATTATGCCAGTTTCTGTGAGAGCTTGTAGGACTTTAAAGAGTCTCCAGATGTCACAACTTTGATTGAATAATTATCCACATTTCCCATGGAATCAATTGAATGCCCATTAGAATTCCAACTTGGAGATATTATCGTAATCTTGATTTTGTCAGTCCAAGAATAAACAGGCTTGTCAGTAAAAATTGGAGAGTAAGGATCATCATAGACGGGGATAGATTCTCCAAATGCAGGAAATAGAATCAGAGACAAGAAGGATAGATACACCAGCACAAGTTAAAAATTAGTAAATATTAGATTTGACGTTTAATGAATGATGTTTTAAGATTATCCCTCAGGTAGAGAAACTGCCAAGACATTATCTCCACGCAACAAAATTTTTCCAAGCTTTTCATGTTTTTCATCAGAAATATCTTCTGCATCATCCAATGTCAAATTCATATGAATGTCAAAATCTTTGAGCACACCTTGGATGGTTTTAGTATTTCTTAATCTAAGCAAAACAGTCTTGTCTTTACTATTAATCATCAGTGTAGAAATTTCATCAGCCATATCAGTTACCTAATTCTAATTTACTCCTTTTTTTTCTTACTGACTTGCATGTACAAGTCAACAGTGCCACTTCCAATTGGGATATTACTTCCAACAATAACATTTTCGGTAATTCCTTTGAGTTGTTCAACATCACCAGCAAGTGCAGCATGTGCAATAGTAGGCACAGTAATTTCAAATGCAGCCTTTGCAAGAACACTATCCTTGCTACCCGCTATACCATGTCTGCCAATCTGCTGCATGTAACCTCTAGAACACATCAAATCAGACACCAACATGATATACCTGTTGTCAACTTCCAGTCCTTGGTCTCCCAAAGTATGATTAAGTTCATTAATTAATGAATTTCTTGCAGCCTCGATACCCAAAGTTCCTGCAATTTCAAATACGTTATTTGTTCTAACATTCCTTTTGTCAATACCTTTGACCTCAAGTAATTTTGCTATGTTAGAGCCAGTAGTTTGAATAACCCATTCATCATCCTTTTGAACTAATGTGACACGCTCAATATCTGGAACCCCTTTAACAGTAGTATTAAGAACTTTATTTCTAATTGCGATTGCAGTTGCAGTATCAGCCTCATCAACCAAGTTTAGAATGACCAGATCTCCAGTAATCTCCATTTTGAATTTTTTATTGGATGATAATGCAGTTTCTACTTCTGTAATGGAGCATCCTCTTTCTCTAAGTCGGTTTGGACTCAAAATTAATTTGATATTAGTAGAATAGTCTGTTTCGGTATCTGCAACCAATGCACTCATCTTGGTTTGCAACACATTTCTTGCGACTTCAATTGCTTTTTCTCTAGACTTCTTGGACTCATCGTCAAGATAGATATCCATTGTAGGAGTAACTGGTTTCTTTCTTGCATCAACTAATTCAATTAATCTTGGAAGACCCAACGTAACATTTCTTTCTTTAATTCCTGCAAAATGGAACGTTCTCAAGGTCATCTGGGTACCAGGTTCACCAATGGATTGTGCAGTTACAATACCTACTGCTTGCCCAGGTTCTACTTTTGCTTTGTTGTAAAGTGAAAGTCCTTTTTTACATACAGATTCTACACCTTCTTTACTCAAACCAGACTTCTGCAATGCTTCAGTAACAAGTGCGGTAAGTCGAGGATTGAATGTTTTCGTATATTTCTTTGTCAGAGTATTAATCTCATCTTTTGTAGCCTTCTTTCCTGAATCAATCATGGTTTGGGATTCGGCTAGTCGAATACTGTTAAAAGCTTCTCCATGATCACTTTTTTGTACATCAATTCCATCCTCACCGTATAGGAATTGTACAATGTGACCATGTGGATCTCTTACGGTTCCATCATATTCTAATCTAATGTGTTCTAACGCGTTGATTAATCTACGTTGCATGTAACCACTCTGTTGTGTTCTGACTGCAGTATCTACGAGTCCTTCACGACCTCCCATAGCATGGAAGAAAAATTCTAACGTGGTAAGACCTGTTCTATAATTAGATTTTACAAATCCATGTGCGTCTGGATTACTATCATGTTCCTGATAGTGAGTTAACGCACGATTGCTATATCCGTCATTCATTCTATTTCCTCTTCTTGATTGTTGACCTAATGCACCAGCCATTTGTCCCACATTAAGTGCAGAACCTCTTGCACCCGTAGTAGCCATAATTTTTCCAGCATTGCCATCATCAAGAGATTCGTTTGCGGTAGCGCCGGCTTTTTCTCTTGCCTTACCTAATTCATTAACAATGTAGGCTTCCAAGGCTTCTTCAGCCTTCATACCCCTGGTAAGCTTTAGAGTTCCTTTTTCATATTGATCAGTTAAATCAGACACAATATCATAAGTTCCTTGAATGTCATCCAAAATTTGCTTTACATTCTTTTCTGGCACTTCAAGATCACCATATCCATAACTAAATCCATAATGAGTGATGAACTGCTTCACCATAATTAGAATAGAGTTCAAGAATTTTTTTCCCACAGTGTTACCATAGTCTTTTGTAATTCTGTGTAAAACACTCTCAGGTTCTTCTGCACCAATGGATGTTTTATCAATTACACCACTGATAAGTTCACCATTTTTGATTACTACATCTTTTTGCGGACCATTTGTACCCTTAGACCATTTCGATGTAAGTACATAGTTGAAATCTTTTGGAAGAAATAATGAAAATAGTTGTTTGCCAGTATATGCAGGACCGTCTTTTGTTTTGGTACCAGGTTTAGGAAGTACTTCAGTATAGCCTCCAAGCATGGCATAGTTTGAAAATTCCTGAACAGACAAAATAGTATTATCCTTGGTCAAAAGATATGCACCGGTTACAAAGTCCCTTAATGCTCCAATAATTGGACCCCCATATCTTGGAGAAATTAACTGATCTTGAACTCTCATCAAGAGAATTGCTTCTGCCCTTGCTTCTTCACTTTGAGGAACGTGAAGATTCATCTCATCACCATCAAAATCTGCGTTGTAAGGTGGACATACAGAAGGATGCAATCTGAAAGTTTTACCAGGAAGTACACGTACATAGTGAGCCATGATAGACATCTGGTGAAGGGAGGGTTGTCTGTTGAACATAACAATATCACCATCTGCAAGATGTCTTTCAATCAAATAGCCAACCTCAAGAGATTCGGCTATAATGGATCGATCTTCTACAAAGTCCAATCTAATTTTTACACCGTCAGGTCTAACGATATAATTTACACCAGGGAATTTTTCAGGTCCATTTATTACAAGTTTTCTCATCCTATCGATATTCCATTCAGTGACAATTTCAGGAATGGTTAACTTCATTGCAATTTGTTCAGGCACTCCTACTTCAGACAAGTCCAAGTTTGGATCAGGTGAAATGACAGTTCTACTTGAGAAATCAACTCTTTTCCCAGATAATGAACCTCTGAATCTTCCTTCTTTTCCTTTTAGTCTTTGAGTCAAAGTCTTTAGAGGACGTCCAGAACGATGATGTGCCTGCGGAATTCCAGAGACTTCATTATCAAAATAGGTTGTCGAGTGATACTGTAGCAAATCAACCAAATCTTGAACGATTAATGGCGGGGTTCCAGCTTCTTTACTTTCCTTTAATCTTTGATTAACCCTAATGATATCAACCATTTTGTGAGTCAAATCATCTTCAGATCTGATTCCAGTCTCAAGAATAATTGAAGGTCTTACAGTGACAGGTGGAACAGGCAATGCCTGAAGAATGAACCATTCAGGTCTAGCAGTTGCAGGATCATAGGATAACAGTTTTAGATCCTCATCAAAAATTTGTGAAAATCGCTCTCTAATTGTAATTGGCAATAGTCTATGTTCCCCTATTTCCGTTTTTTCTACAAAGATGGTAGGTTTTGTGAAAACTAATTCATATTGTGTTTTTCCACAATGAGGACATTCTTTTGCCTTTTTAGCTTTTTCTATAATTTGTTCAGGAATACGTTTTTGTGAAACTGCAGTATAAGCGGCATGTTTATCTTTAATTTTTTGGAATGCGTTTAGATCATCCTGAGGTACTTTTAACCGTGCACAAGAACGACATGTAGATTGCAATAACTTGTAGATATTATCAATAAACGCAATATGCAGTATTGGTTCTGCAAGCTCAATATGTCCAAAATGTCCAGGACATCTTGCTGCAGTATTCCCACATGTAAGACACTTTTGGCCAGGTTCAAGCGTACCCAATCTCCCATCCATTAGACCTCCCTGAACTGGCATTCCATCTTCATCATAAGTTTCAGGGGCAGTGATTTCAGCTACAGAGTACTTTCTAATTTCAGTTGGAGACCATATAGAAAACTGAATTCCGTCAATTGCCTTGATTGCTTGAATAGACATCAGATCTTCTCCTTAATCAATAAACGAGGGGCAACATTAAGACTTTGCATTTCTTGTAAAAGTAACTTGAAGGCATATGCTACAGACACAGACGATACTTTAGCCTTGTCACCGCAAACCCTACAAACATATTTTCTCTGTTTAACATCATGATACGCAACTAGTCCGCATCTTTCACATACAAAGATGTCAGACTTGTCAGACTCATCCAACAATCTATCTTTTAGAATCATAGAAGCACCATAAGCAATCAAACAGTCTCTTTCCATTTCACCAAACCTCAAACCACCACCTCTAGCTCTTCCTTCAGTGGGTTGTTTTGTTAGCATCTGAACTTGTCCACGAGCTCTTGCGTGAATTTTATCTGCAACCATGTGATGAAGTTTTTGATAATATACAACTCCAATGAAAACATCAACTGGGAATGATTTTCCAGTTCTGCCGTCATACATGATTTCTTTACCAGAATACTTGAAATTATGTGCATCCATCACCTCTTTAACTTCATCCATTTTTTCTCCAACGAATGCAGAGCCGTCAAATCGTTTTCCACGAAATGCTGCGGCTTTACCACACACAGATTCCATCATCATTCCAACAGTCATTCTAGATGGGAATGCATGAGGATTAATCAAGACATCAGGAGACATCCCTTCTGCAGTATATGGCAGATCTTCAGCCTTGGCTAAAATTCCAAGTACACCTTTTTGTCCATGTCTTGATGCAAATTTATCACCAATTTCAGGAATTCTCATATCTCTCGCTCTAATTTTATACATTTTTCCACCTTCATTGGATTGAGTCATAACTACAGTGTCAATAACACCTGCTTCAGATGGCCTTACGCCAATAGATGTGTCTCTCCTATACGGACCAGATGACTCAAACTCTCTATACTCCTCCATAAATCGTGGAGGACTAGTCTTTCCAATCAAAATATCCCCGCCTTTAACAGGAGATTCAGATGCAACAACTCCATCATCTTCAAGTAATCTGTATGCACGCTCTCCTTTGTAACCCCGTATGTTATCTTCAGCATTAGGGATTTCAAAACTATCACGCATTCCACCAGGGTATTGTTTTGCTTCAGCATCATAAATTCTAAAGAAGAAAGTCCTTCCCAATCCCCGATCAACAGATGATTGACTCAGGACGATAGCATCCTCTATGTTGTAACCGTCAAACGGCAATACCGCAACAACACAATTTTGTCCTGCAGGTCTGTCTTCTAATCCAAGAAGATTCATCGCCTTTGTATTTACAATTGGAACTTGTGGATATAGCATGAGGTGTTGTCTAACATATGTACTAGTATTCATCATAGGGGTAGAAAATCCTAAGCTTTGTTTTGCCATTGCAGATTCGTATGTATTTCTTGGAGATTGGTTATGTTCAGGATATGGAATGATAGAAGCTCCTGCACCTAAGATTGCAGGTGGAAATACTTCCAAATGAGTATGTTTCTTGGTATCTTTTTCATCTAAAGTAACATAGCAATTCTCTTCTTCATTCGCATCAATCACTTCCAATATTCCCATCCTTAAGAGATCAGTCCAAGAAAGCAATTTCTTAGAAATTTTATCCAATAGGTCAGAGGTTAACAAGGATTTGTTATCTTTGATTATAATCAATGGACGCAATACCCTACCAGCATTACAATTAACATACAGTCTTGTAGTCGAACCTTCAATGTCGGACTTGTGGAATGAAACTCCAACATGAGGATGAATCTTTGAATTTCTTCTAAGGTCTCTAACAGATTCAGCTAATTCATTACCATCTTTGTAATATCCAATAAGACGACCATCTACGAATATTCTGGTTCCATCTTTTTTCAAGTCTTCTTTTGCGTCAAAGAAATGAACAGTTCCAAGATCATAAAGCTTTTCTATAATTTCTTCAGATGTCACATTTACTGAAATAATTCCAGATAAGGCCAGATTTTTGACCAAACCACAATTAGAGCCTTCAGGAGTTTCATTCGGACAAATTCTTCCGAAGTGTGTTGCATGCAAATCTCTTGCCTCAAAATTAGGTTGAGTCCTGCTAAGAGGTGATTGGATTCTTCTAAGATGACTTATTGTCGAAAGATAATTAGTTCTATCAAGTAATTGAGTGACACCAACTCTTCCACGTCCCCAATTTCCAGTTGCAATAGCATTGTTTAATTTATCAGTGATAATTCCGGGACGAATTGCTGCAGCAACTGCATTGATTCCACGTTTTTGACCAGATCTTTCCAACTGATATTTCATATCTCTAACCAAATTTCTAAATGCAGTTCTAAATAGATCTGCCAACATTTGGCCTGCAAATTTAATCACTTTGTTTCCATAGTGATCCTTATCATCAGGAGTAATCCAAGCAAGTTTTAACTCTAACAATTTACAAGCTGCTTCACCCAAAAATTGTGCCTTTTCTTTTCTATTTTCAGGGTGTTTACCCAAATGAGGTAATAATCCCCAATCAAGTAAAGTTTCAGCACGCTTAATCTGAAATTCCTCCAACATTCCAGGTGCAATTCTTTTACTGATGTAAACAATGGCATCCTTAGATGTTGGCACATCACCCGCTTTTTCAAATGAGCCTTCCAATTCATCTTGAATGTCATCAACTAACGAAACCACAGAAGCAATTTCTCTATCAGATTCCAATCCAAGTGCCCTCATTAACGTGACAGCAGGAATATCTACAGGAGATCCAGGAATTCTAGCAACAATTAACCCATCATTTTTCATGACAAGTTCTAATTTTGCACGATAACCAACTATTGAAGAATAAACTTTGGCTTTGAAAACAATATTTCCACCCACAGTTTCTCTATCAACGATAATTTTGTTGTAAGAAAGATCCTCCAATCCCACAATTACTCGCTCTGAACCATTGATAATGAAATAACCGCCAGGATCGCTTGGATCTTCACCATGTTCAATTAATTTTTGATTAGAGAAATTATGCAAGATGCACGCATTTGATTTTGCCATGACCGGAACGTCTCCGATATGTACAAATCTAGATTCTAAGATTTTCCCATCTTCTATAACACTAGCTTCCATCATAACAGGTGCAGAATAAGAAACATTTCTCAATCTTGCCTCAGCTGGAGTAATATGAGTAATAGAACCATCGAGTTCCATCATTCGTGGTTGTTGAAGCTTAACTTTACCTAATTGGATTTTATAAGGATATTCGGCATTTTCAATATCAATTTGACCAACTTCATTAATTATACTTTGAAGTCCTCGTTCTAGAAATTCATCAAACGAATTAAGATGTTGACGTGCAATACCTTCGCGTTTCAAGATATCTTGAATTACTGGCCAACGTTTTGTGGAAGGATGTACCATTTAGATTTCCACCACATATCGATAATAGAGACTCTCACCGGCAGTTGAACTTACTCGAGTGATCTTAATCATATCTCCAGGTTTAACACCAAGTCCCAAAATTGCAGGGTCATTAACAAAGATTAGGGGCAATTCAGTTGGCTTGCAATTATATTTTTTTAAAACATCTTCTGCATCAGATTTGGAAATTATCTCATGTTTTGGCACATAGATATGATCAGGTACAAGTACCTGATTTTTCTTAATTGCCATTTACAGTCCTCCAATGTACAACATTAGATGTAAAAGAAAATAATACACACAAACTGTCAAAAATTTACTCGCTGGTTAATATATATCTAATCTGAAATTTATCACAAAACAGTCTTTTTTCTATTTTGTCAATAAATTTTTTCACAACCTTAAATAGGATAAATTTGGTCGTAAAACTCATGAAAGCTCATCTATTGGCGTTCACCATATCTGCAATGTTAATTGTAAGTATAGGCATGACACCAGCATTTGGACAAGCTCAGGGCTCAATTGTCGTTACTACAGACAAATCATCATATTCAGAAGGTGAAATAATTCTAGTAACAGGCGAAGTGAGAGATCTGTTTTCTGGAACTCCAGTAAGTTTGATAGTTAAGAATGACAATGCAATTGTTTTTCTTGATCAAATAACAGTAGGTGCTGATAAAAAATTCAGTGCAGAAGTTACTGCTGGTGGAACTATGAAAACATCTGGAACTTACACTGTTGAAGTAACACATGGAACCAAAAATCGCATAGCAACAACATCATTCGAATTTGATGAATCTACTGGTACTGGTACTGGTACTACACCAACAACCCCGGTAGAGGCATCTGTAATAACTGATACAACAGTTTCAGTTCAAGGTTCTAATGATTTAATAGGATATGAGATTACAGGCGGTAAAATAGTAGGTCTCATTCCTGATGTGGATGCAAGTTCACTCATCATATCAATTGATGCAACAAGTGATGGTTCACTCACCCTCACAATTCCTAGATCGGTATTGGATGCAACAAATGATGAAGATGGAGATGATGACTTTTTCGTCTTAATAGATGGAGAAGAGGTAAGCTTTAACGAGATTACATCATCAACGGACAGGAAAATAACCATAGCATTCCCAGCAGGCGCTGAAACAATTGAAATAATTGGTACCTATGTGATTCCAGAGTTTGGTACAATCGCAGCCATGATTCTAGCAGTAGCAATTATCTCAATAATTGCAGTATCTGCAAAATCAAGACTTAGCATTATTCCAAGATACTAAGTTCACACAACTTTTTTCTATTTTTAAATATACATAAATAACAATAATGATGGGTGAAACTAGCATGAATTTTAAACGTTCTACAACTTCAATGGCAATAGCATTTATGGCATTGTCATTAATTTCAATGACCTCAATTCAACAAGATGCTTTTGCACAACAAAATCAAGGAATGATGATCACAGCAACGGCCGATAAAGGCTCAGATGTAATTACCGTCACAGGTAAAACAATTTCAGACATTACAGATGTTACATTTAGAATAACATCTCCAAGTGGAAACACTGTAGTGGCTGTTGATCAAATAAAACCAGATAATGATGGAAATTTTGTAACAGAATTCAAAATAGGATCAATATGGTCTGAAAGTGGATTTTATGAGATTACTGCAATGCAAGGTATAGGAGTAAATTCTTTGTATACACTAAGTGTTCTTGTTGAAGTGACAAATAGTATGACTGAAAGAACCTCAGTGACTGAATCCAACATGGAAGGAATATTCACGTCAAACGAAAATAACGTCACAGTAGATACAGGACTAATGCTCGATGAAATAATTATCGACAACGGTTCTACAATGTTCGAGGTAACAGGAATGACAGATAGAGTAAGTCAAGACATTACATTGACGGTGACTGCACCAAACGGAAATGTAATGACAGTTGATCAAATATCACCAAAACTTGATGGAGAATTTGCTGCCGAAATTATGGTGGGAGGATCATTATGGAAACAAGATGGTACCTACACCGTAACTGTACAACAATTTGAAGATCCAAAATATACTGCTTCTAAAGTAGTAGATATCCTAGATGGTGTCGTAGTCCCAGAGTTTGGTACAATCGCAGCCATGATTCTAGCAGTAGCAATTATCTCAATAATTGCAGTATCTGCAAAATCAAGACTTAGCATTATTCCAAGATACTAAGTTCACACAACTTTTTTCTATTTTTAAATATACATAAATAGAGACAGCTGCAAATCGCAACATGATGAACAGCCGTACGTCGTTCGCAATACTAGCCTTTTTGACTGCAATCAGCGCTTTAACCATGACATCTGCATATGCTCAAGTAGTATCTACTTCACCAGCATGTGTAGGTTGTACCATGGAAGATGCAAAAATGATGGCATCAGAATCACTGTTGAATTCAATTCCAATATCTGTTTGGACAGAAAAAGCAGATTATGGTCACAGTGAGATCATTATGATAGAAGGACGAGTAGCAAATGTAGCTTCTGGATTTCCAGTTACAATGACTGTTGTGAGTCCATTAAACTCCATCGTTACAGTTGATCAAGTTACTGTAGCACAAGATGGCAGTTTTAAGACAACACTAAACACAGCAGGTGCAATGTGGAAATACGACGGTACCTACACCATTAAAGTAAACTATGGCAGTGCTGAAAAAAGCAACAAAGTCCAAGTTGAATTAACTGGTGGAGTTGGATATACACCAAATTATGAAACGCCTACACCAACTAAACAGTGTGGTGCAAACGATCTATCTGCAAACGGTCAATGCATACCATTTAGTATTTCAGGCGCAACCGTAACTGGTGCAACTCTCAATACTGATGATAACTCAATTATTATCAGTATCAACGCTGAAGATGATGGAACACTAACAGTAACCCCATCAAAGACAATCCAAGAAGGTATCTTCATGGTACTTGTTGACGGAGAAGAATGGGATGATGTGGAAATTGTTGCAAACAAAGTAACAGTAATGTTCCCAGCAGGCGCTGAAACAATTGAAATAATTGGTACCTATGTGATTCCAGAGTTTGGTACAATCGCAGCCATGATTCTAGCAGTAGCAATTATCTCAATAATTGCAGTATCTGCAAAATCAAGACTTAGCATTATTCCAAGATACTAAAATCACACAACTTTTTCATTTTTTCATTTTTGATAGTAAAGGAGATATACAAATATGCTCAAAGGAATTCGTGAGAACTGGAATAATTTACAGTATTGCAGCACTATTAGTAATTTCAACTGGAACGGTGTTTGCACAAGAATCCTTAATTTCAGTTCAAACAGATGATAAGATATACGATGAAGGAGATACCATCGTAATTTCAGGACATGTGACCACCATTGTAGGTAGCACTCCAGCAACATTACAGCTATTTTCAAATGATAATATAATAGAAATTGCACAAATTACTATTGCGCAAGATGGAAGTTATTCTCACACAGTTATTGCGGAAGGTCCGCTATGGAAAACTCAAGGAGATTACATAGTCAAAGTTTCATACGGAGAAGGGAATATTGCAGAATCAGAATTTAGCTATTCTCCAAAATCAGCAATAGTTGAAAAGACAACCATTTTTGAAGTAGATGCTGGCAGTCACGGCACATTTGATGTAAAGTATACGATAAAAGGGGCCACAATCAAAGACATGATAGTAGATTCAGATATCTTTGGATTAACAGTATTAATTGAATCAGCAGATGAAGGAATTATCACATTAGAATTACCAAGAGAATTCATAGGAGCAGAAAAACAGGATAAAAAAGATGATATTTTTATCATTCTAATTGACGGGGTAGAAGTGGAATATGAAGAAAAAACAGTACATTCAGAATCTAGAATAATAACAATCAATTTTGAACCTAATGATTCCAAGATTGAAGTAATTGGTACCTATGTGATTCCAGAGTTTGGAGCAATCGCAGTAATGATCTTAATTGTAGGGATTACTAGTATCATCATACTTACTAAGAATAAATTTCAGACTAGCATCTAAGATTTAACGCCAAAAGAGTATTTTTCTTTGAATGGTGAAAATGATCTTAACTCTTCAACGATTATTTTTAAAGAATTAACGGTTTGTTCAATTTCTTCCTTGTTATTAAAAATGCCAAGAGTCAATCTTAAAGAACCGGTAATTTGTTCATGTGAAAAATCCATAGCCTGTAAAACATGAGATGCCTTTTGGGTATTAACCGAACAGGCAGAACCTGTAGAAGCTGCAATCCCATACTCGTCTAGTTTAATTATCAGATCTTCGCCATTAACACCAAGAAACGTAAAGTGTGCATTATTTGGAAGTCTTGATTGAGGATCACCGTTTAAAGTGACTTCAGGAATTTCACGCAACACTTTTTCAACAAGAAGATCTCGAAGATTTTGTACGTAAGAAGTATTTTTGGTCAAACTATTTTTTGCCATTTCACACGCCTTGCCAAATCCAACAATACTTGCAACATTTTCAGTTCCAGAACGTAAACCGTATTCCTGACCTCCACCTAAAATTATAGGATCTATATTCGTACCATTTTTGATGTACAATGCACCTACCCCTTTCGGACCATGAAGTTTATGAGATGAAATAGATAGTAAATCCACTCCTAAAGCCTTAACGTCAATTGAAACCTTGCCAACTGCCTGAACAGCATCAGTGTGAAATGGAATTTTACGGGCATTACATAGTTTGGCAAATTCAGAAATTTGTTGAACAGTACCAACCTCGTTATTTCCAAACATTATTGAAACAAGACAAGTATCATCAGACAAACAACTTGCCAATTTGGATGGATCTATGGTTCCAAAGCGATTGACAGGCAGATAATCTACGGTAATCAATTCATCGTGAATTAATTTTTTACAAGGCTCTAAAATTGCATCATGTTCAATTAGAGAAGTGATTATTTTATTACCCTTGTTTTTTCCAGACATTCCTTTCAATACAGTATTGTTGGATTCTGTACCTCCAGAAGTAATTAAAATTTCAGAGGGATTTGCGTTTATTAAAGAAGCGATTTGTTTTCTAGCTTTTTCAATAGCTTTGTGTGCCAATCTACCATATCTGTGAATAGATGAGGCATTTCCATATTGTTCTTTAAAATATGGCAACATCGATTCTAAAACATCTTCATGGATTTGAGTAGATGCTGCATTATCCAGATAAATCAATCTGTAATCACATTAATTTTTCCCGGTTTATATCCTTCTTGATCAACTTTAACAGAAGTAAAACCGATCATTTTTAATTTTTTAGTTATTTGTTTCAAAACATCATCATCATGAAATACGGATATCATTTTTTGATTTACTTCAATTTTTGCAGAACCGCTAATATCACGAACCCTGACCTGTTTTATTTTAGTGAGTTGTTTAACAATTGTTTCACCAAGCTCTATTCGAATTAATTTTTCAGCAGTTACCCGTTGTCCCCAAGGAATTCTAGATGCCAAACATGAATTAGACGGCCTGTCAAATACAGATAGTCCCACCATATGTGCAGTTTCTCTAATTTTTGATTTTGAGAAATTAGTTTCCAAAAGGGGACTGCGAATTCCATTTTGTCTTAACGCTTCAATTCCAGGTCTATAGTCACCCAAATCATCAACATTGGTCCCATCAACTATAATCTCAACGTCATGCTCTTTTGCCAATTTAATCAAATGATCTCCCAATTCTAGCCTACAATGAAAACATCGGTTAGAATCATTTTTTGTGAATTCTTCATTTTCAAGTTCATCATAATCTAAAAAGAGTTGTCGGATGCCGATCTCAGAGCAGATCTGTTTAGCAGTACGAAGTTCTTCTTTAGACAAAGTCTTGTAATCAGCAGTTACCGCAATGGCAGAATCCCCTAATTCTTGAAATGCAGCATATGCAACAAGTGCGCTATCAACACCGCCAGAAAGTGCAATTATCACTTTATTTTTATTCTCAAACCAATTTACAAGATCATCAAGATTACCCATCATAACTCTCCAATTGTTGAATCTCTTTTCTCAATAAAATATCTATTTCTCTAATGGATTTATCAAGAATATAGGAGACTTTCTTCAAGTCATCAAATTCTATTTTGAAATCAGTCTTTCCCATATAAGAAAATTTTTTGTAATTGATCTGAAAAGATGAACCGTTCAAATTCAGATTAACAGTATGCATAGACCTAGGAACAATAAATCGATTGGAATCAGAAACACGAACACCCAGAGTTCCAGTTTCCATTACTAACGTATCGATGATTTTATCAATATTTTTATTGGTACAGATAACGGATATGAGATTTGTAGGTCTTCCTTTCTTCGTAATTCCATTACATATAGATACATCCAATGCACCTTTTTCCATAGTTTTTTCAATTAGATTTCCCAAAATCTCACCTGAAACATCATCCACATTTGTTTCAAGAACTTTGACAGAATCACTTTCAAAATTATTTTCAGAGCCTTTAACAATTTTTAAGACATTCGAAAAAGTTTCAAATTCTTTTTGTCCAGCACCATAACCAATTGAATCAATTTTCATAGACGGATAGAAATCTACAGACTCATGCACCAAATTTACCAATATACAGGCGCCCGTCGGAGTTGTAAGTTCTTCATTTGCATTGTTTCCTTTAATCATCAAGTTAGAATTTTTGAAAATCTCAAGAATTGCACCTGCCGGATTTGACATTGTACCGTGTGAAAATGTTACAGAACCTCCCCCAACTGAAACAGGCAGACAAAAAATTTTTTCGTCAAATAGTTTCAAATCTTCCAATGCGATTGAAATTCCAACAATATCTACGAGAGTGTCAATCCCAGATGCCTCATGAAAATGAACCGATTCTTCAGGGATTCCATGTATTGTGGACTCTGAAGAGATCAATGTGCTAATACAAGATCCTGCAAATATTTTCGCGGTTTGAGAAAGTCCAATGGACATAACCGAATCATAAATGGCTTTTTTAATTTCTGAACCTTTCCGGTTATGAACACCCTCATCAGTTTCTAGATCCAATTGGAAAGATTGAATTCCATGTTTTTGGATTTTTTCAAAATTAAGCTTTTTTATAGTAGAATTTGAAAGAAATTTTTCAGATTGCATAATTCCATCAATCACCTTATTTTTGTTAGCACCAAGATCTATTAACGAACAAAGAAGCATGTCTCCAGATATGCCCGCAATTTGTGGATCAATTACAAGAACCATAATTAAAAATCATGAAAAATGCTTATAAATTCGACTAAAATTGCATCATTGCCATTAGATTTAATTATCGAAAATATGTATCAGTCTTTATGATTACAATTATTGGTTCTGGAAAAGTGGGCGGAGATGCTGCATTATTTTCTGCATTAAAGAAATTAGACGATCAAATATTGTTGCTGGATGTAGCTAAAGGACTTCCACAGGGAGAAGCGATGGACATCAATCACATGTTGTCTGAACAAGGAATTGACGTGGAAGTAAAAGGATCAAATGATTTTGCAGATATGAAGGGATCAAATATTGTCGTAGTGGTTGCAGGTTCCGGGCGAAAACCAGGAATGACAAGAATGGATCTGTTGAAAATTAATGCATCAGTCGTAAAGAGCGTTGTTGAAAACGTAAAAAAATATGCAGATGACTCCATCATAATTCCAGTTACAAATCCACTAGACCCAATGGCCTATGTTACTTACAAAGAATCAGGATTTGATAAAAGCAGAGTGTTTGGTATGGGAGGAATGTTAGATTTATCCAGATTTAGGCAATTTATTCATGAAGCAACTGGACACTCTCGAGATTCAATAAGAGCACTAGTGATTGGAGAACATGGAGAAAATATGTTACCACTCCCAAGATTTTCATCGGTGTCAGGAATTCCTCTGTCATCTTTTCTTCCAAAAGAAAAATTAGATGAATTAGTCATTAACACAAAACAAGTGGCAGCTAAAGTAATCGAGTTAAAAGGAACTACAGTGCACGCACCAGGCAATGCGATTTCTGCAATTATTGAATCAGTTGTAAGAGATAGAAAACAAGTCATCCCAGTTGCAACATATCTTGACGGCGAATACGGTCACTCAGATGTCACCATAGGAGTCCCGGCAATTATTGGTAAAAAGGGTGTAGAAAAAATTATTGAGTTAGACCTAAACGAGGAGGAAAAACAGGTGTTTGCAAAAGGAGTGGAAAGTGTAAAAAGTGCCATCTCAGGCATTGAGATCTAAGCCTTTTTTTATACAAACAAAGAAAAAATATTATTGGAAATTCACGAAATTCTAGAAGCAGTAAAAATAGGAAAAACTTCAGTGAATCACGCAAAAAAGCTTTTGTCATTGCATTCGATTGAAGAGGTGGAAGGATTTGCCAAAATTGACATTAATCGAAGAAAAAGAAGAGGGATTCCAGAAGTAGTCTATGCCGAAACTAAGGAACTAGATGAAATTAAAAAAATTACAAAAAAGACACTAGAAAAAACAAATTCAATGATCATTTCAAGGATTAGAAAAGAAGACTATCCGCAAATCTCAGCATATGCAAAAAAATTAAAAGTTAAGATCAAGACTGGAAAAAATTCATCGTCATTATTATTATTTAAAAAACCAATTAAGTTACAAGGAGGAAAAGTAGGAATTATCACTGCAGGCACATCAGACATAGGAGTTGCAGAAGAATCCAGATTGATGTGTGAAGCCATGAATTGTAAATGCATTACAAGCTACGATGTAGGTGTTGCAGGTATACAGAGAATTTTTCCAGTTTTAAAAGAAATGATAAACGAGGATGTGGACTGCATAGTTGTTGCAGCAGGAATGGAAGGGGCACTAGCTACATTGGTTTCCACATTGGTAGACATACCAATCATAGGAATTCCGACGTCTGTAGGATACGGTTATGGAGAGAAAGGAATTGCAGCACTTGCATCAATGCTACAAAGTTGTTCGCTAGGATTATCAGTCGTAAATATTGACAATGGGATTGCAGCTGGTGGAATAGCAGCAAATATTGCCAATAGAGCGATTAAGAAAAATAATTCCAACTAAAATTACAAGACAGTCAACCTCGTAAATGATATATAACATGTCTAAGCGATGTTTGATAATTGGCTGGCAAACGTATTGTACTTACTGCTGATCGTAGTTTAATGACAAATTATAGAGGGAATTTCCTTTATGGGTTTATTGCATGTGGGCCTTATGAAGTACTTCCAGAATGGGTTTTTGACAAGGTTTTTTGTCCTTCAGTGGAAACAGATCCAATTACAGGAGAAGTCAAAGTTGCCCAAATTGGGCTAAGAAGGATTGAGAGTTCATTAGTTCAAGGAGGTTATAAAAAAGAAGATGTGTTTATGGCACATCCTGAAATGTTAGAAAGATCAATCGGGCCAGACACCAAGGTTGTAGGAATTAATGTTATGGATCCACTAGGCATGGCCCCAGTTACAACAACAATGTCTCCAGAAAAATTGTCATACGTTGCAATGAAGTTTAAAAGAATGTGTGCCAGTATAATACAGCTTAAAAAAAAATATGATTTCAAAGTTGTCGTCGGCGGTAATGGAGCATGGGAGCTGGCCAAATCAGACAGAATGAAAATACATGGAATTGATACTGTAGTCGTAGGCGAAGCTGATGAGTTAGCAGTGGATTTATTCCAAGATTTAGAAAAAAATGATGCACCAGAATTAATGCATTGTTTTGTAAGGAATCTTGAAAACATTCCAGTGATTGAAGGTCCAACCATTAATTCACTTATCGAAGCAATGCGCGGTTGTGGCAGAGGTTGTGACTTTTGTGACGTAAATAAAAGATCAAAGAAAGATCTGCCATTAGACAGATTGCAACATGAGGCAAAAACCAACTTAGATTATGGATTTGATTCTATCTGGCTACATTCTGATGAAATGTTACTCTACGGATGTGACAACCGTGACTTTATTCCAAATAGAGACGCCATAGTAGATTTATGGAAAGGACTCAAGGGGTTAGGAGCGAATTTTATCGGTACAACACATATGACATTTTCAGCAGTTGCAGCAGATCCCATTCTAATGCAACAAATTTCACATGTTAATGAACAAGACAGAACAGGAAGATGGCTTGCCACTAATTTAGGAATTGAAACAGTGTCACCAAACATGGTAAAAAAACATCTTGGCGTTAAAACAAAACCTTTTTCATCAGAAGAGTGGGGAAGCGTTGTAAGAGAAGGCGCAAAAATTCTAAATGATAATCATTGGTTCCCAGCTGCAACAATCATCATCGGATGGCCTGATGAAACACCAGACGACGTGCAATTCACCATAAATATGATGAGTGACTTTAGAGAAATGAATTTCAGAGGATTAGTCGCACCTTTATTGTATCAAGATTTCAGTGAGAAAAATTCAATGCATTTTGGAAACTTGAATGAGGCGCAATTTACATTGTTTTGGAAATGTTGGGAAAATAATTTACGAGTAATCAATGACATCATTCCAATTATTCTCAGAAACAAGACGTATGGACCTCCAATGAAAGTATTCATGTACGGAATTCTAAAAGCTGGTACATGGGCAATAATGAGATATCTCAGAGGATTGTGCAAGGATTTGTTTAACGGAAGAACTCCAGACGAAATTATTGACAAATACGCAAGAAGTAGATCAGTATCTGCCCCTAAAATTCAGACAAAAAAGCTATAGTATTTCAACATTACAACTTACACTACTCTGCTTTGAGATAAACAAAATTGTGAATTTTCATAATTGTCAATTGTTTTCGTTCATCACTACAAAATAATGACGAAAGCATACATCTTAAAAAATATCAACAAGTTACACGACATATCTATTAAAACAGTCACTTGACAAAACTAAATACAAAAAATATGATTTTATATTTACAGACCTTCAATAGCGACATCAGCTATAGTATTGCGTTTTGGAGTTATAGATATAAAGTAAATTTTATCTGCTCTCTCCACACTTTCAACTTTTTTAAAAGACTTTGATGCAACATCAAACTCATAAATCCCAGATTCCAAAGAACCTTTTGCATAAAGCATAAGATATGTTTCTCCAGTTGCAGGACTAAGTGGGATAAAGGACATTACATATCCATTGTAAGAATTAATTGGCATTGTGTTTTTCATGGGTGGTGCAGCTGATGCCATATACATTAAGAAATCTTCAACGGATTCAAACTCTTCATACTCAATATGCATGAGTACCACCATATGTTTGAGTATAATAACCTACTAAAAATGACTTAGATTACTTTCTGGACTTGAGGTGCTTGTTGACCTTGAATCCGACCAGTGCAGGGGCTGCAATGTACATTCCAATGTTCAGGGCAATCACAGAGAGTCCAAGTCCGAGGACTTCAAGTTCAGAGCCGTCATCTGCCAATGTCATTATTGAGAGGGTGGAGACCATCGGAGTGATGAACGCCCTTACTGCCTGCTGGAATGCAGGGTTTTCCCTCTCCATGTCCGCGATTGTCGGAGAGAACGAATAGTACAACTGGTTGAATCCCGTCATGAATGCAGCTCCTGAGGATGTACTCATTACGGTATTGTCTCTGATTTCTCTGAGGAACTGTACCTGGGGAGCCATTTCGGTGCCGTAAGCTGCAGTTGCTATAAGACAGCCGCCGCCATCTTTTGGCTCTTCAACCTTTATTACTTCACATATACCATTCACCGATTCAGTTCCAGGACCACATGTTGGTTCAGGTGTTGGTTCAGGTTCAGGTGTTGGTTCAGGTTCAGGTGTTGGTTCAGGTTCAGGTGTTGGTTCAGGTTCAGGTGTTGGTTCAGGTTCAGGTGTTGGTTCAGGTTCAGGTGTTGGTTGTGGTGTTGGTTCAGGCTGACCGCTAACGACAAGAGAACCACCAACATAGTTAACTGTAATTTCGGATTTATCTGCACCATAATGGAATTCAACGGTATAATCACCGTTTGCTTTCCAATATTTACCACCAGCAATGAAAGATTTTGTGAACGAACCATCAGAATCAATTTGATTTGGAGTTAGTTGTCCAATTTGAACAATGGCAAGATCAGGAGATATGACACGAAAAGTGAGCCCTTTTCCAGATGAAGAATCATAATCTTCAATAGTTCCAGAAATTTTCACAGAATTTCCATTTGCATAAGTCTCCAATTCAGAAGATATAGGTAATGCAGGATTAGGATCACTAGTTGCAAAAGCAGGGCCGCTTATGCCATAAGATAAAATGGATATTGATAATAATGCAAACGCGAGTAATCCGGTTAATTTCATTTTCATTTTTTTCATGAACTAACAGTATTTATATTTTCAATCAAAGAATATTTGACAGATCATATTCTAATGATATCTTTTTTAATTAGATATTGCATTGATTTTACAAAATCTTCATCAGATATTTGATTATTGGCCCACCATTTTGCATTGTTTTTTACCCAGTCAGGGAGTTCTTGTCCAGATACGGAAGGAAGAGTGTCAAATTCGACAAGAAATCCTTCATCTACCAGATATCGAATTCCATCAATAAAGTTAGAATCAGATAATGTATCAGAAGACCAATACCGTGCATTGTTTTTTACCCAGTCAGGAAATTGTGGATCAGAGACTTGAAATGAAATCATACTGGTATACGAGCCGTTATAAGATAACTCAATTTGATAAATTCCAACTAATGAGTTCTCATTAATTGAAATTACAGACTTGTAACCTCCGTTATTGGCAAGAGTGGCACCAAAATTCTGAGATTTTCCATCAGGAGATGTGATGACAACGGATAACGGCACACCTCTTCTATGATTATCAATACTTCCAGAAAGAATGATTTCTTCAATTTTTCCCAGATTAGGTTTTATGACATCATACGAAGTTAATTTTGGCGGACTAATAGAAGAGGATACAGATTTGTTTTTCAATAAACTGTAAATGTTTGGATTGCCAAAACTATCTCGTGAATCATGATATCTCGCATCAAGGCTTCCGCCTGCGGGAGAAATTAGTTCGGTTCCTAATTTGTTACAAATTTTTGAAGGCATTTTAAACACACCTTCAAAAATTCCAGTCCGAGGTCCAGTTTCGACAAGAGTGAATCCGGTTGCACCCAAACCGCCGTATTCAACACCATCTATCGTACAACGCTTGTAACGAATATCCTTAAGTTTAATTTCTAACAAAATTTGTCCATCCCTTCCCACAGTATCAACATTAGGAGAATTTGGATCATTGATTGTTGAGTATATGTCCACAACATCACCATTCAAATTAAGATCAGAATCTTTTAGAATGACAGTGACAGGTTGACCAAATCGAATGGATGATGATGAAGTTGAAACGACTCCGGAATTTGTAGCAATGTCAGATTTTGCAGAAGTAACAGTAGACACGCCCACATCATCTAAATCAGAATAGGATATTGAAATGCCATCATCATCAATTAGTCTATTTGTTACGATAATCTTTATCTCATCATCAATGGTTTGTATTGTTTGAATAAAATTAGGATCTAGTATGTTTAATTGATTGGTAACTGCGTATTCAAAAGTGCCTTCAAAAGTAGAAGAGTTATCATTAGTCTCTTCAAGTTCAAAACGATAAATTGAGTTGTTTATACTTTGATCATTTTCCAATCCAAAAGAAAAGAAATCAAAAACGATGGGTTGTGTGTCCTTATCATTAGGGACATCTAACACACCAACGTCATTATCAGAAGAATCAAAATTGATTAAAAGGAATACAGAACCGTTTTTGGCCAAGATATCCACCACATCAGAATTATCAATTTGGACAAATCCTTGTGAGGATTTTATATCACCAGCATCCACTATAGTAATTGGAGACACCCCCAAAGCCCCAAAAGAAAGAACAAATGAAGTATCACTAAAATCAGAAAGTCCAAAATCATTTTCAAATGATCTTAAATCATAATTTATCCAATTAGTGCCATGGGTGTTTAATTCAGACACGTCAAGTAGAACTGAAGATAAAGAAGAAGAAACCCCCAAATTTACTGAGAACATTTCAAAAGAGCGATTTTGTACAGTAGAAGTATCAATTATCAGCAGGTCAGAGTTGGAATCAGGCACAGATGAATTCACATTATCTCCAGATCCATCAGGAGAGGTAGTATGAAACAATACATTCTGAGCGCCTTCTAAAGTTACAGGATTTCCAATCAGGATAGAAGGAATAATTGCGGTCGTACGAAAAACATCCAAGTGATCACGAGCGCCAGTATTTAGATTTTGATCAGGATCTATCAAAGTCACACCATATTCAGTTCCAGGACGTAGAGATTCATTGTTACCAACAGTCAGAATGCGTTCATTATTTAGAGAAACTTTAGCGGTTGAAGATCCTGTCAAGACAGAAATGGATTTTTTATTGTATGTAATTTGTCCAGTTTGACCACGAGGAGCATCACTAAATATTCCAATTACAGATTGATCACCAAAATCATAGCTCTCAAAAAGCCCAGAATTAGGTCCTCGTTCAACAAGAGTTACAATTTCTGAATAGGTGCTTGAACTTCCACCAGCGTCAACGGAGATACTGGGTTGATTATTGTTTATTTTCAGATCCATTATTTTTCCAACATCTACAGAAAGCTCACCATTATTTTCAAAACCTAAATTTGAAAGGTTTGAAACTAAATTTACCAAGCCGGCATTTCCATTTGCAGCGTCATTTCCAGAATTATCAAATGCTTGATAGAATGTTGAGGGAGTTGAACCTACAGCAAATGTCCAAGAATCTTCATCAGTAGGATCCTGATTTAATTGGAAATCACTCAGAACTAGAAAGACTTCAGCATTATTTGGATACATATCCCTATCAATACTAAAAGAAATATCAGGTATTTCGTCATATTTTAAATCAATTCTTTGTGGATTTCCACCAGCGTTGTATTGAATAGTTACATCATTGAATGAAAATAATTGAATGAATGGCCACGTGTCTTCAACAATACCTATTTGTCCCCCCAATCTATTAGCAACATCTTCAGGTATTCTAAGATTGGGAGATTTTGCGTTTCTAACAACATTGTTACTGTCATTTGGCGCACCACTACAATTATCATAAGGATATGCTACACCATCAGCGTCACTAAGATCAACACCTATTGTAGCAGTGCCTTCTGCTGTAGTACAAATGGAACCAAAGTCCAAACCATACCCGTCCAAACCAACAGTAGAATCTGCAAACTTTGCCTTGTCAATGTTTGCAAAATATGCATACCAGTTACCATCAGTGGCCTGTACCATTCGTAAATTTTTACCATTTAATGTAACGTCAGGCTCCCCCTTGCCTTCGTCAGTATCGCGAATATTATTATCTCTGATAACAACCTCCACCACCATCGAGCCAGAAAAATGATTGTTAAATTGTGAATTTTCAGCAGACACAAACAAGTTAGGATTGCTCGAGGCCTCAACATCAACAATAGAAATTAGCAATGTCATTGAGAAAAGGGCTGCTAAGACGAGACATTTCGCATACAACATATTCACAGAGTGAATTTTTCTTACAAATAACGTTGTCGCATTATTGCTTCTTAGAAAACGGTAATACATGATCAGACCATCAAAAAAGGAGGAAAATGTTTGTTCAGAGAACCAAAGTCTTACAGGTATCACTTTTAGCAATTTTTTCAGCGTTCATAGTAGAATTAATTTTTGGTTTAGTCTCAAACAGCCTAGCACTCATCACAGATAGCATTCATGCATTGTTGGATAGTGTAGTCACTCTTGTTTTGATATTGGCTGCAAGATTAGCAATCAAGCCACCAGATGCTGAGCATACCTACGGACACGGTAAAATTGAATCGTTGGGAGGAATGATTGGAGGTATAGTGATTTTTTTGATTGCTTGTTTTTTCATTTACGAATCCGTAAACAGATTACAAAGTCCACCTCCAAATATTTTACCAGGGATGTTTGCAATCATTGGAGGATTGTATACAATTGGAATAGATTTCTTTAGAATAATCATCCTAAGAAGATCCATTAAAAAGATTGGAGGAGCCACCCTTAAAGCGGATTTTTATCATGCATTCATGGATCTTGGTTCCACATTAGTTGCAATCATTGGAATTGTCTTGGTTTCATACGGACTATACTTTGGGGATTTTATTGCTGCATTGATTTTAGGAGGACTGTTAGCAATACTGAGTATAAAATTAGTATACAAGACAGCTTTGGATTTGACAGACGTAATATCCCCAGGGATTGTAGAACATGTTAGAGAAATTTCAATGTCAACAGAAGGAGTGATAGATGCAGGACCAATACTCATGAGAAGATCAGGAGATACAATTTTCGCAGACATTACCATATCGTTAAGGGGAGACACTAGTTTTGAAAAAGCGCATGAAATTAGTGCAAACGTCGAGAGAAATATAAAAAACAACATATCCAACGCAGTAACTACCATACATTTTGAGCCAAATTGGAAAGATGTTCCACCAGATGTAAAAATCTCAGACATTGCAAAAAGTGTTGATGGTGTAAAAGGAGTTCACAATGTGATTACACATAAAACAAAAGGAAAGTCATATTGTAATTTACACGTAATGGTAGACAGAGATATCAACCTACTATCAGCTCATAGGATCTCTGAGATAGTAGAAGAGAAAATTCAAGAGCGTTTACCAGACATCACGCACGCAACAATCCACCTAGAACCTTTTGTCACAGTTCCAAAAAATTTTAACGTAGAAGATATTGAAACTGAAGAAAAAATTAAAATAATTTTGGAAAAATATCCAGAAATTAAAAAGATTGGACGAATTCTATCATTAAAGTTTGAAAATATTTTGAAAATAGATATTGACTGTTCATTTAACAAGGAGTTATCGATTGAAAAAGTTCACGACTTAACATCAGAAATTGAGCACGTGATTAGACTTGAAATCAAAAATTCAGTAATTACAATTCATCCAGAACCAAATTAGACCAAGATACTAGTCAAATTCATCATCAACATGCCCCATCTAGACTAGGTGCTATAATTGCAATTCCTTCAATAATGTTATGCAAAGCAAATCCCACAATTAGAAATGCACTGAATGCAATAGATCCCATCCCAAAAGCAGCACCAATAGCAAGATGTTTGTGTGACAGCTCCGGAATGAGTTACAAAAGTTTTTGGTTCAGATTGGGCATCAGAAAAAGTTAGACAAATTGCAATTGTAGAAAACCCAATCACCAATGAAAGTAACAAAAACATGACAATAGAACGATCGATTTTCAAAACAAATTGAAAAAGATAAAATTCTAATTTAAGTTACTATAAGCTAACTTTTTTAGCCTAATCTAATTTTTTATTCCAGACCAACAAATTTAAAAAAATTAGGTTTAAACTAAAGATAATTAGCCAAAATCTGTGCAGAAATCAGGATTAACTGTCATCATTTTAGGATTATTAATCATCACAGGACTTTTGGTGTCAATTGTAGGAAACCAGTTAACACTAGAGGGAATAATGCAAGACAACGGAGAAATTAGTGCAACGCAAACAGTTACAATTTCAGCAGACTTTGATATGGAGAAAACGCCGACAGGGGTTTTTGCTGTACAAGTTATGGAATTTAAAGAAAAGACGATACGCATGAAGATATTAGATCCGTCGGATATCGAGATAATATCTAAAGATGTGAATGAGGATACTTTAGAAGAAAAGTTTGATGTGTTAAAAACTGGAACATATGAATTAATAATTCACAGTTCTGATGATGAGGGAATTTATGTGACAGGAGCCATAGGACCACTTCCCGACGCAAGCAAAAAATTCATCATCTCCATCATTTCCACATCAACACTCATTGTCGGCATGGTAGGATTGGTTGTGGTTGTGGTACTAGAAATCAAAAATAGAAAAAGATCAGTTTAGGTAACTGTCCATTTTTTCCAGTTCACTAATGGCTCCATCAAAATTATCACCGTCTTCAATGATACTTGTAAGCTTGTCAGAATTTGCAGCAAGCAGACATTCCCCATCTTGAGAAGTTTTAGAAACGAATCCATGCAAAATCAAATAAGATAGTCTTTCAAGGACTTCAGATTCGGATATGGATGATTGTTGAGCCAAAAATGAACATTGCTTTTCACCATCCTCAAGTTCTGCCAAGACGGAAGAAGTGACAGGATCAAACATGCAATCTACAACTTTTTCTCTATCAAATGTTTCACTCATTCCAATAAATTACAAACATAGAAAGTTATAACTTTTTGATAGATCGTTACAATAAGATAATTAAGAATCAAATATCAAAAAAGACATGCAAAAGCTTTGTAGTCAAGATCCAACAGGTAAGGGAATACATTGTTTTTGTGTAGGCATAGATGTTCAGCGAGGAATCAAAAAATGTTGTAAATGCAATCAATGGAATGTTCAGGGTAATGACTGGACTAATGATGAGGACTTCAGATAGATGAATTCCATGGAATTTGAGCACAAAAATATCGATAAGAGAAAGTTTTAGAAATTAAGAGATTTGATGCCTAGCATGGTTTTTATCTGGGATTCCTTGAATTTTGAAATACTTGAGTACGCAAGAATATAGACATATTGTCAGAATTATTGGAAACGACATCCTAGGGGAGAAAAAAATGGTAGTAGGTTTAACCCAGATAAAGGGTATTGGCCATAGTTTTGCCACAGCCATCCTAGATACTCTCAAAATAAACATAAATTCCAATATCGGCAATCTTACTGAAGAAAATGCGCAAGCAATTGAAAAATTGATCTTAGATCCGATTAGTGCAAAATTTCCAATTTGGTTCCTTAATAGAAGAAAAGACATTGAGACAGGAGCAGATTTACATTTGTTGACATCAGACATTCCATTTACATTAAGAAATGACATAGAAAGAGAAAGAGTTGCCGCCAGTTGGAGAGGTTATCGTCACATGAGCGGTCTAAAAGTCAGAGGACAACGAACCAGAACTTCAGGTAGAAAAGGCGGAGCAGTTGGAGTCGCCAAAGGGGGACTGGCAGCACCAGTTAAGAAAGGAAGTGCAGGGGCACCGGCAGCAGCAGCTCCAGCGGCAGCAGCAGCTCCAGCGGCAGCAGCAGCTCCAGCGGCAGAGGAGAAAAAATAGGTGTTTTGAATGGGAGATCCAAAATACCCACGTAGAGTCTGGAAAAAACCAAAGAGACCTCTTAATTATGAATTAAAGATGGAAGAACTGAAGACTCTCGGTACATTCGGATTAAGAACTAAAAGAGAATTATGGAAGGCACATACAGAATTGTCACGCGTAAGACATCAAGCCAGATCTTTACTTGCATTAAGACAAGAAATCAGAGAAGAAAAAGAACCAATTCTAATGAAATCCCTTGTAAGAATTGGTTTGGTTAGTTCTGAAGCAACATTAGATGATGTGCTTAACCTTAATGCAGACGATTTACTTTCACGACGACTTCAAAGCATTGTAACAAAAAAATTAGGATTCAAAACACCATATCAGGCAAGACAAGCAGTCATTCATGGTCATATCATGATAGGAGATAGAAAAATAAACATTCCATCATATACAGTTAAAGTTGAAGAAGAAGAGAGTATTCATTTTACACCAGAATCAAAAATTCCAGAACTATTAGAAAAAAATAAGGCAGAGGAACCAGTTGTAGAGACAGCTACAGAAGGCTCAACCGAGACAGCTACAGAAGGCTCAACCGAGACAGCTACAGAAGGCTCAACCGAGACAGCTACAGAAGGCTCAACCGAGACAGCTACAGAAGGCTCAACCGAGACAGCTACAGAAGGCTCAACCGAGACAAATTCATCATAAAAATTATTAGAAAACACATAGTAATTTCAATAATCAACATATTGTGTACAAAATCAGTCAACGGCAGAGGGTAAAGTAATTTTGAACATAGTAGACTACAATATTCGGAAGAACAAAAAAGAAAATATGTTGAAAAATAAGTATATGAATTTGGAAATTTTATCCAAAATATTCTAAACTATCTAGTGTAAATTCACTAAATCAACTACAATTTGAAAACATATCTATCAGTACATAAAAAATATAAAAAATTACAACGAAGTAAACAATCGATCATATTCTTTTTCCACCATTTCTAAGAGTTTTGTGGAATCATTACCAGTTTTAAGCATAGAAGTGATCATACTGCCACCAGCACCTACACCTTCTTTAGCAAATCCTTCAGAAAATGCCTTTAGACCAGGATATTGAGAATTCTTTAATCCAGGATCTACTGAAATTATAGATATATCTGCAATTTGTTCTACAAGATTTATGAAATTTGCATTTTTATCATTAGCAACGTATGAAGTAGTTCCAATAGAGGTATTTTCCAGGTTAAATCCAATTTTTGATGCAAATGCCAATACAGCCGCCATCTGTGTTCCACCAGCTAACATCACATCAGACACATTAGAAGCAGAACTCAGCATTCCAGCTACGAAAGGAATCATGGGATCGCCAACTTTCGCAAGAATACTGTAAGGATGATCTGAATCTATTCTCTTAAGAGCAGAATTTACAATTTGATTTTTTAATTCAATTGGATTATCAGGCATGCTTGAACTAACTTTGGCATCAAAACCCAGAGCTCTCAACACGGCTAATGCAGTGGTCGTTCCGCCAGGTATACTTTCACCTATTACCAAACAGTCAGAAAGAGATGCCAGACTCCTCCCCACAATTCTGCCATAATCAACAGCATGAGACACTTGAGAATCAGTCATAGCGTTTTGAACTGAGATGTCCTTTCCAAATGACAAACCTGTTTCAATGAAAGGTAGCTTGGGAGGAATTTTGCTACCAGCATTAACTGTAAGATGAGGAATACTTGCAGATTCCAACGCGGATTTAGTTAGTATTCCTGGAGTAGGTTTACCGTCAGGAGTCATTGGGATTTTATCAATGGATTTACAATATCCGTAATGAAGATATTCCGCATCAGCAGGGGGAGTAAACTGTACGGAGTTCTTGTCCGCACCCGCAAAAGTAATTCCAGGAACTTCACAAATTTCAGTGTATGAAATTACAAATGAAAAAAGGAATTTTCTAGATTTTGCAGTTTTAAGAAAATTTTGGGCTTGATCAACATTTCCAAATAACTCAAAGGGTTCCATAAAGGCCACTAACCCATCATGTCAATAAACTGTTGTTCAGTTCGTTTTTGCATCACATGATTAGTAATTTTTTCTTGTCCCAATATAGATGTCTCAGAACTGCCATAATTATGTCCTGAATACATTACTAGATTTTCATCCAAGTTATACAAAATATCAAAAAGACTATGATAGAGATCTTTAGAACTGCCACCAGGTAAATCAATTCGACCACAATTTCCAACAAACAAAGTATCACCTGAAATTATTTTTCCGTCACCAACCAAACAAATACTATCCACAGAGTGACCGGGAGTGTGTAACACCTTTAATTTTGAATTCCCAAATTCAATAAAATCCCCATCCTTGACTGCAATATCATGTTTCAATTCTGAAGATTCATGTTGAATTATCGGAGCTTTAGTAAATTCAACCATAGCATCATTCCCCAACGTATGATCAAAATGATGGTGAGTATTTACAATATATTTTATTTTCAAGTTATTTTTTTTAATTACCATTTCTAATTCTATTAAATCCCAAGAAGGATCAATGACAATCGACTCCCCAGTATCTTCATCCTCTACAACATATGAAAAATTATGCATATTTCCTACTTGAATTTGATGTACTTTCATAATATTCCCTCTTCAGCTTCAGGTGGAATTCCAATTTTCTCAGCAAACAATTCGCCAGTCAGATCTTTTCGTTTAGGAATTCCTTGTTTCATTTTATGGAATGTTACAGTAATATCGCATTTTGTAAAAATATTTGCTGTTTCTCCAGTTTGCGGATCTAATCCAGATGGAACATCAACGGCAAATTTGTAACAAGTCATCTCATTAATGAAATTTATCGCTGATGCATATGGCTCTAAGATTTCTCCAGATATCCCAGTACCCAAAATGCCATCAATTACCACATCAGGTTTAAAATCAAATTTGAAAGAGTTGCCATATACTAATTTCACAGAGGGCATCTTTTGCAAAATCTCCCAATTCCAATTACTTTCCTCAGTTTTAATTTTATCAGGGCTTCCAAGAAGCATAACCGTGACTTTTGCACCATATCCTGCAAGATGTCGTGCCATCACCAAACCATCACCCCCGTTGTTGCCCAATCCAACAAAAATTAGAATATTTTTTGATTTAACATCATCCATTTTTTCAAGTAGTCTTCTAACTGCTGCAGCCCCAGCATTTTCCATCATGAATTTTTTTAAAAATCCCATGTCATGACCCTTGTTTTCAATATTGTACATTTGATCAACAGTAATTTCCATATCAATCATGAAATAATATCCAAAATAAGAGTTTAGCAAACGACTTTATCCTAGTTTCAAAATATCTGTAAGCATGACACTAAAGAATGTAAAAACATCATTGAATAAAATTTCAAAAGAATTGGGAACAACTCAAGAGGCTAGAGAATTTCTGTTAAAAAATACCAGAGAGATTATCATCCTATGTAGTAAATCAATCATAGCAGTTCACAAAGGGGATTTAGCAACAGGGAAAAACAATCTAAAACAAGCAGGCACACTGTTGAAAAAGTATAAGAAAAAAGCAACAGGCGGACTAAGAAGATATCTAATTACCCCCGAACAGGAGTTCGTAGAAGCTGCATGTTTGATTGCAATTGTAGAGCATAAAGAGATACCTTCAGACATAAAACTAGCAGTGATGCCAGAATCATATGTTTTGGGATTACTAGACTGTGTAGGGGAATTGAAAAGGCAAGTATTTGATAAAATCAGAACTGGTGAAATTGATGAAGCCGTAAGAATTTTTGAAATAATGGAAAACCTGTATCTTCAGCTGTATACTTTTTCAATGTATGATAAAGTTGTAAAAGAGGCTCGAAGAAAAATAGATGTCAATAGAATCCTAGTAGATGATGTTAGATCAGTGATTACTGAAGAGAAAAGGCGAACGGAATTAATCAAAATGTTACAAAGATTAGAAAAATAATTTTTGGTGCGGACGATGGGATTTGAACCCACGTACTCCTAAGAGACTAGCCCCTCAAGCTAGCGCCTTTGGCCAGGCTGGGCGACGTCCGCAATAGATCATCCTTGTATGGTTTTTATAATCCTTGACTGTTTTTTTGGTCATGTTAATTCCTGTCAGGTGTTTGACATGTGGAAAATTAATAGCTGATAAATATGATGAATATCAAAAGAAGATGAAGTCAGGAGAAGATCCGACAAAAATTCTGGATTCTTTAGGATTTGATAGATATTGTTGCAGAAGAATGCTTCTGACTAGCGTTGAAACCATACAACAAGTAATCCCATTTTACGAAGCAATTCAAAAAAGAAAACAAGAAGTTCAAGCAGAGCTAGAGTAATTTGGCCAAAATTTCATCAATTGAAGGACGTATTTTATACAATAGCAGAGGCAGTAAAACAATAGAAGTAGATGTTAAATCAGATGGTGGATTTTTAGGAAGAGTTTGTGCTCCATCAGGTGCAAGTGTAGGAAAGTATGAGGCAGTTAGTTTTCCCAATAACGGTCCCGAAGAAAGTCTCAAAATCTTAAGAGATAACGCTCAGAAATTTGTAGGTTTAGAATCATCAGATCTTAAAGGAATTCAAGAAATCTTAAAAAGTTTGGACAGCTCTGCAAACTATTCCATTATTGGAGGAGCACTTGCTTTTGCAGTAACAATCGCATCCATGGAATCAGCATCAAAATCAACAGGAGAACCATTGTTTAAAACACTCTCATCAGAGTCATCATTCAAATTTCCATTTCCAATAGGTAATATTTTAGGAGGAGGGGCTCATGCAGGACCTGGAACCCCAGATATTCAAGAAATCCTAATTTGTGCCATAGGTTCAAAAACAATAGAAGAATCCATTGAAACTAATTTAGCAGTACATAAAGAATTACGTCGCGTTTTGGAGAAAGATGATCCCAATTTTACAAACGGAAGAGGGGACGAAGGTGGATGGGCTCCAAAACTAGAAAATCAAAAAGCATTAGAAGTTTCTGCAAAAGCATGTGAGAACTTAGGATTTACACTAGGGAAAGAAGTTGCACTAGGAGTTGATTTTGCATCATCCACACAATGGGATGAAGGAAAAGCAAAATACATCTACAACAGAGCTGGATTTGAAAATTCCACAGGGGAACAAATTGATTTTGCAGCAGAAATTATTGAAAAATTCAAGTTAATCTATGCGGAAGATGCAGTCCATGAAGAAGCATTTGGAGACATGGCAGAACTTACAGCAAAATTCCCAAATACTTTGATCACAGGAGATGATTTGACAGTTACAAACACAGGCATTCTGAAAAAAGCAATGGAAGCAAAATCATGCAATGCCGCAATTCTAAAAGTCAATCAAGCAGGCAGTCTTTTTGATGCCTTAGAATTTGCAGATGAGGCAAATAAAAACAACATCAAATTAATCACATCTCACAGATCTGGAGAATCTACAGATTCACAAATATCCCACATAGGATTAGCAACTCAATCAAAGATGCTCAAAGTAGGAGTAGTTGGAGGGGAGAGAGTAGCAAAGATTAATGAACTATTACGCTTATCAGGGCATGATTTAATACGCGGTATGGCAGAGATCTAAAATCGTCATGAGCCAACAAACTGAAGGAATGGACATTAAAAAGAAAGTTCTAGCAACAGGGATAAGAGTAGGCACGCAAGTTAAGACAAAATTCATGATACCATTCATCACCAAAGCAAGTCCAGAAGGCCTGTACATGCTAGATTTAGACATCACATTGGAGAAGATTAAGACGGCAGCAAAATTCATCAACAGGTTAGGAACAGACAATCTCATCGTATGTTCAGGCAGACAATATGCAGAAATGCCAATTGAGAAATTTTGTGATACTTTAGGTTCAAAGAAACTAATCAAAAGATTCATGCCAGGTACTTTGACAAATCCTTCATTACCATACTACATTGAGCCAAAGTTAGTTTTGATTTCAGATCCACAAGTAGACGAACAAGCAATAATTGAAGCAACTAATGCAGGCATTCCAATAATTGGAATTGCAAATACAGACAATATTACATCGAATCTAGATGTTATTATTCCGGCAAACAACAGGGGAAGAAAAGCATTAGCGACAGTTTATTGGCTATTAGTACGTCAAATTCTAATCGAAAGAGGAGAACTAAAAGAAGATGAACCTATGAAAGAAGACATAGATGACTTTGAAACAAAGATTACCGAAGAGGATATAGAATAACATATCAAAAATCCAGTGTTTAATTGAAATCCAAAGCATCCGCTCCAGGCAAAGTAATTCTTTTTGGAGAACATTTTGTAGTATATGGAGTGAAGACAATTCTTTGTGCAATCAATAAAAGAATCAGCGTCACCGCAGAAAAAAGTGATGAGTGCAAAATATCCATCAAATCAAACATAGGGAATTTGACATTACCGCCTAACAAAAAAATTTCAGAAATTAATTCGCCGTTAAAACCATTTTATTATTTAGCAAACAAAATTATCCAAAATCAAAATACAGGGATCGAGGTAATTGTCGAATCAGACATTCCACTAGGAGTAGGACTAGGTTCATCATCCGCATGTTGCGTTGCAGGTGCTGCAGCAATTTCAAGATTATTTCACAAGACATCCAAAGAAGAAATTCTCAAACTAGCAATAGAAGCTGAAAAAACAATTTTTGAAAATACATCAGGTGCAGATTGCACCGTATGCACACATGGTGGAATAATGGAATTTGACAAAGAAAACGGATTTGACAAAATAGAATCCGAACCCAATTTCCACCTAGTAATTGCAAATTCAAACGTAGAACACTCTACAAAATCAATAGTTGCAAGAGTAAAAGAATTCAAAGGCAAAAACGAGACAGAGTTTACCGCATTGTGTAATGATGAATCAAAATTAGTCAGAGATGCTTTGGAATTATTAAAAGAAAACAACATCAAAGAATTAGGAAAAAAGGTAAAACAAAATCAAGAGTATCTTGAGATGATTGGAATATCCAATGACAAATTAAGAGAAATGATCAAAATAGGCCAAAACAAATCATTTGGCGCAAAGATCACAGGTGCAGGAGGAGGAGGATGCATCTTTGCCCTTACAAATGAATCAAATCTTGATCAAACGATAAATCAATTCAAAGACAAAAATTACGAATGTTTTTCAGTTAGAATTGATTTTAAAGGACTGGATACTTTTTAATTGATCAGATAATTTTGAACAACATGATTTTGATAAAACTAGGAGGTTCAATTATTACAAATAAGGAAAAACCGTTATCAGCTAGAAAAAAAATAATTGACAATCTTTCAAAAAGTTTGAAAAAAATTAAAGAGCCAATAGTTATTGTTCACGGAGGCGGCTCATATGGACATTATTGGTCTGTAAAATATGATATGCATACCAAAGAAAGAAAATACAATCCAAAAGGAGTTTCCGTTGTCAAAAATTCAATGATCGAGTTAAATAAAATAATCTTAGACTCCATGATAAAAAATAAAATAAATCCATACAGTCTTCCACCTACGGATTTCATGTATGGGAATTTACCAATAACAAAAAAAATCAAGGAGATTGAAAAAATTGCCAAGTCAGGATTAGTTCCTGTCACATTTGGGGATGCATTGTGGTTTGGTCAAAAAAAAACATACATTCTATCAGGGGATAAAATTATGACTCATCTTGCAAAAATACTGAAACCTAAATTGTGTATTTTTGCATTAAACGAAGACGGATTATACTCTGATCTAAAAACAAAAAAATTAATTTATGAATTACATGGTCAGCAGCCATCAATTTCTGAAAATGAAATGGATGTCACAGGAGGTATGACTAGAAAAGTTGAAGAAACATTAAAAATTTCAAAGATGGGAATGAACGTATTCTTTGTGAACGGAAACAAACCAGATAGAATTGTAAAAGCCATTAAAAATAAGACATTTGAAGGGACATTGTTTAGGGGTAAATGAAATGTCCAAAGAATTAGTAATTTTAGTTGATGAAAACGACAATCCAGTTGGCAGTGAAGAAAAAGTAAAATGTCATTTACCAAATGGGAAATTACACAGGGCATTTACCGCATTACTGTTTGATGACAAAGGCAGGCTGGTAATCACAAGAAGAGCAAAGGAAAAAATGCTGTGGCCAAACGATTGGGACGGAACATTTGCAAGCCATCCAAGAGAAGGAGAAACATACGTATCATCAGGAGAAAGAAGAATGCCTGAAGAATTAGGGATCAGCGGAGGTTTAGATTATTTACACAAATTCGAATATCATATTCCATACAAAGATGTAGGATCTGAAAATGAAGTTTGCGGAACTCTAATAGGCATAATTGATGAATCCACGGAACTGAAGAAAATTGACGGGGAAATTGATGAAATAAAATGGATTTCAGCAAAAGAATTACTAGTTGAGATAAAGGCTAATCCACAAATTTATTGTCCATGGATGCTTATTGCACTAGAATTACTGGATAAATCCGAGAAAAGCATGCTTGAAAAACATGCAAATATCTTATCTACATGGATGAATAGTGAAGTTCATAATGTGTTGCAAGAGGCAATTAGAAACCATCTACCAAATGACAAATGGAGATTAATAAATGAAAAAAGCTAGACAAATCGAACAAAATGCAAAAACAGTAAACAGGCATCTAAAATCAAAACTAAAAGGAAATCCTAAAAAACTGTATGATGCGGCAGGACATCTAATTGTAAACGGTGGGAAAAGACTAAGACCATACATGGTAATTAGAAGCTGTCAAATTCTAAAAGGTGATGTTTCCAGTGCAATGCAAGCAGCAAGTGCAGTTGAAATGGTTCACAACTTTACATTGGTTCATGATGACATCATGGATAACGATGAAATGCGTCACGGAGTTTCAACAGTTCACAAGAAATTTGGAATGCCAATTGCGATTCTTGCAGGAGATGTGTTATTTTCAAAAGCATTTCAAGTAATTGCAGATTCAAAATTATCAGCAAATGCCACTATTCAGTTAGTATCTAGACTTGCAAAAGCTTGCGTTGATGTGTGTGAAGGTCAGTTGCTGGATATAAAAATGGCCGAAGAGCAAAAAATCCCATCGCAGGCAGAATACATCACAATGATCGGCAAAAAAACAGCAGCACTGTTTGACGTATCATGCGCAATGGGGGCAATTTGTGCAACAAACAAAACAAAGGATATCATAAACCTTTCTTCATTTGGAAAGAATCTAGGAATTGCATTTCAAATTACGGATGATCTCATCGGTGTTATGGGAGATCCTAAAATTACAAAGAAACCAGTAGGAAATGATCTTAGAGAGGGTAAGAAATCACTTCCAATTCTAATGGCAATAAAATTGGCAAGAGGTAGAGATAAAAAGATAATTCTAAAAGCATTTGGAAATTCCAAAGTATCTAAAAAGGACCTCAGTAAGGCGGTGGATGTGATTAGATCATTAGGGATAGAAGAAAATGTTCGAAAACAGGCTCTAAAATATGCAGATAAAGCTGAAAAATCACTAGAAAACTACAAGGGTTCTGCAAAAATTGAGATGATCTCGTTGTTAGATTTCGTGGTTAAACGAAGCGTATAGCTGCTATAGGTAAGAATGGACATGGATGAAGAATTAAGAAAAGAGATTAGGAAAATGGCTCTTCAAAATGCATTTGAACACGGAGGAGAAACCAAGGATAAAATAGTTTTAGGAAAAATTCTCGGGATAAAACCTGAATTTAGGAGTAAAGTAAAAGAGATTACAATAGACATTTCTGAAATTGTCAGCATAGTCAATCAGCTATCATCTGAAGAACAAGAAATAGAGATTAAGGAAAAATTCCCTGAACTTTTGGCACCGAAAGAAAAAATTGTGGAGAGAGAAGGACTGCCGGAATTAAAAAATGCGGAACAAGGAAAAGTCATAACAAGATTTCCACCAGAGCCCAATGGTTATCCCCACATCGGTCATGCAAAAGCTGCAATCATTAATTCTGAATATGCCAAGATGTATGGCGGCAAATTCATTTTAAGAATGGATGATACAAATCCAGAAGCTGAACGTATGGAGTATCATGCGGCCATCAAAGTGGGATTGGAATGGCTAGGGATAGAATTCGATACGGTAAAAAGCACATCAGATGACATGGAAGTATTTTATGAAAAAGGAATAGAATTAATCAATTCTGGCAAAGCATACATTTGTACCTGTAAAAGAGAAGACATTAGCAAGAACAGAAGAGAGAGAAAAGCATGCAAATGTAGTACAGACGACATAAGCAAGAACAATAAAAATTGGGAAAAGATGAATAAAAAATTTAAACCCGGCGATGCCATCGTGAGATTTCGAGGAGACATGAAGGCAGACAACGCAGTTATGAGAGATCCTGCGTTATTCAGAATTATTGACGGCAAACACTACACGCTAGGTGAGAAATACAGAATTTGGCCTAGCTATGACATGGCAGTTGCAATAGAAGATAGCATTGACGGGGTAACTCACGCTTTTCGTTCAAAGGAATTTGAATTAAGAAAAGAGCTAACTGATGCAATATTAGATGCATTAAACATGAGAAAGCCCACACAAGACTTTTTCTCCAGACTTGAATTCAAAGGAATGCCAATATCAAAGAGAATCATCAAACCCCTGATTGAAGAGGGGAAAGTCTCATGGTATGATGATCCAAGACTGCCAACACTTGAGGCTTTACGAAGAAGAGGAATAAAACCTGAAGCCATTAAAAAATTCATCATGTCATTAGGATTAACCAAAGCCAATACCCTAGCACCGTTTGATGCACTTGAAGCGTTTAATCGAAAATTTGTAGATGCAGACAGCATAAGACTGTTCATGGTAAGTAATGTAAAAAAACTAGCAGTGAGAAATTTGCCAATTTCATCAATCGAGATTCCAAATCATCCAGTTAACGATATGGGAAAAAGGAAAATAGAGATTGACGGGAATTTCTACATCTCAGGTGAAGATGCACAAGACATCAAAGATGGAACACAAATCCGTCTTTTAGGTTTAGGCAACGTATTGATAAGAAAAGAAGGAATTGAGCTAAAAGGAGAATTTATCGAGAATGGAGATACTGCAAACATTCCAAAAATTCAATGGGTTTCTCAAAAAATGGCACATAAAATCAAGATGATAGTTCCAAAAGCATTATTCAATGGAGATGAATTCAACGAGAATAGTTTAGAAGAATCAGATGTCTATACAGAACCACATTATCTACAATTAAAAGAAGGAGAAGAGATACAGTTTGTTAGGTATGGATACTGCAGAAAGGATTCACAAAATCAGGCAATTTTCACACACAAGTGATCAATTATGAAAATAGCCAGACTATCATACGGCAGTAATGAAACATACGGTTTCATAAAAGGGGACAAAGTATCAACCAAGGATGAAATTACTTACTCTACAGGTGGCCAATTCCTCAAAATGTAAAAGATTTTCTTTTTGATGGGTGGTATGATGAAATTAAAAACAAAATTAAAGATTTGCCATATGGGGAAGATGTCTCAAAATACAAATTATTGCCACCAATTCCAAACCCGAACAAAATCATTTGTTTAGCATTTAATTATGTAGACCACGCAAGAGAGCAAGGTTTGCAAGCGCCAGAAGATCCAGCCATAGTCATAAAACCGCGTACCGCATTAAACAGCACCAATTCATACATCACATGTCCGGATTTTGTCACTCAATTAGACTATGAAATAGAATTAGCATTAATCATAGGAAAAAATTGCAAGAATATTAGCATAGAAGACGCATCCAATGCAATATTTGGCTATATGATACTCAATGACGTGTCCGCAAGAGACATTCAATTTAAGGACAAACAATTTACCAGAGGAAAAAGTTTTGACTCATTTGCACCATGTGGACCATGGATAACTACAGCCGACGAAATTAAAAATCCTCAAAATCTAAAAATGGTTACTAAAATTAACGGTGAAATACGACAAAATTCTTCATCAAGTAACATGTTCATCAAGATACCAGAAATAGTTTCAAAATTATCCAAAGTCATGACTTTGGAAAAAGGAGATATTATTTCTACAGATACACCTGCAGGAGTGATGTTAAATAAACCCAACGCAGTATTTTTGAAAGACGGGGATAAAGTAGAAATGGAGATTGAGAATTTGGGAACTTTAAACAACACAATAAAAATTACCAGATCAAGCTAAACCAAAGATTTCTTCATCAAGTTAAATGAAATATTATATTTTAATGAGTCAAAAATTGGCAATTTCTCTTTGGTTAAAATTTGAATTCGTTCATAATTATTTTCCATTGAATAATTTTGTAAGAATGAAAGTATTTGTAATGTAGAATCATTAAAGTTTGAAAACAAGGTGACTATCAAGGTTCGATCAAAATGATCAGATGCCGTAAGTATTGCAAGTGATTTCTTATCCCCAATGCCAGATTTGACAATACTGTTTTGCTCATTGAAGGATAACAGCATATCATCATCAATTGAAAGCCATCTCCAAGATTTAACATAGTGCGAATAAAATTGTAGATTTAAAGATTTTTCAAATTGCACATCATAATGAGTGTCAAATTTAGGTTCAAGGGAATAAAAATGCCAAGTTTGAAAAACATCATAGTTTAGAGAATTAGCCATTAAAAGAGATGGAAAATTTTCAACGTCTATCAACATGTAAGATGACAAAACATTTCGCTCCCTTCCAATAGTTTCAGCATGTTTTACTAATTCAGATGCAATCTTTTGATGACGGAAATTAGATTTGATTCTGATTCCTTCAATCCAGACTTGATTTTTGGAATAAAACGCATGGCAGATTCCAACAGGATATTGTTTTTCGCTTAAAAATAAATGGCCCTCATCTAACCAAAAATCCCAAACATGATCCACATAGTCGCCCCATGAAAAAGTATTCTTGCAGAATTTTAAAACAGATATCTTATCTGAAGCATTTGCCTCTCTAATTTTCACAGATTTCATATACGAAAAAATATTAAGAATGACTAGATAAAAAAATTATGGGAAAAATAATCGCAGGCAAAACTACGGACATCTTACCCGGAAAAATGATCAAAGTATCAATTGACGGAAGAGACATCTTAGTTGCAAATATCAATGGAGAGTATTGTGCAACAGATGATTCATGCACACATTCAGGTTCAAGTTTATCTGAAGGAAAGTTAGAAGGATGCGTAATTACTTGCGGATGGCACGCTGCAGAATTTGATTGTAAGACAGGGAAATTGGTCAAATTTCCAGCAAAAATAAGAGAACTGACATCATATAATGTTACAGTAGAATCAGACAACGTATTTGTAGAGATGTAACTATATACTTCTAATTTTAAGAACAGTTGTAATATGACAGACGACATTCAAAATAAACAATCAATGAAAGAAGCCATTGACACACTGAACCAAATTGTTTCAAGTAATTCAACTCCAAAAACAATAAAAAAATCTATTTCAGATTTGATCGTGAACCTATCTAGTCAACAATATTCGTTATCAGTTAGAGCAGCAAACGCAATTAGTCTTTTGGATGACGTCACACAAGATCCCAACATGCCATCATATGTTAGGACACAGTTATGGCAAGCAGTTTCAAAATTAGAAAGCATAAGAGAATAAGCGAACTTTTTTGCCTGTATTTTCATTAGTAAATGAATCAAAAGTTATCAGATTTTAACAATGTGTCAAAAACTAACATTATTTGAGAATAAGAAACTGCAATGGTACAAAGAATGATTCCTATGGCAGGTTGACGCGTTAATTGTTATGAATTCTATGGTCGGTAAACGATAAACACGTGTTATTGCACCATTGCATGATAACAATCTCTCATTTTTACATATAACCAATACGAAGAATTTGTTCATACGAATCATCAGCAGGATCTAAATATTAAATCTGTAAAACTATAATTGTATTAGAACTGTCACCAAACAACTAACCGTTGTAGGTCTTAAGATCTAACACAATTTTTTAAATCAGTATTGTGTAAACTTACCAACTAATCAATGATCCGTCAGTAGAATGTATTGAATCAAATTATCACATATTATATTTCCAAGATGGCGGCATGCCCTTTCGTGTTGTTTGATTTCATCTTGCCCCGCCCCATCCAACTTAATTTTACATGTATCAAAATTATGAAAACATGCATGAATAATCTACGAGTTCTACATATGCATCTTAAACAAAAGCGTGTAAGGTACATCATGAAATCAAACACAACAACAAACCAATCAAGAGAAATCTCACTTTAAAGAATACAGGCGGCACAAATAGAGGGAATAGATTCTTGCTGTTTTTGTGCCGGATTTCACACCAAAAATGGGCAAAAATGGACTCGTAAACCAGAAAGAGGGAAACTGATTCGTGGGAATTGGCGTAAGAATGGTTTGAATAAATTGTAATAAAACAATTGTAAAAATAGATTAGAAAAATATTGGGAAAAAGGAATTATTACTGTTCCTATTTTCTCAACTTCAGTGCCATTTTGGCTGCGATTGCCCAAGATAGAACAGTCATTCCGATTGGGAATATCCCGCTTGAAAGAATCTGTGGCACTTGTTACAATGATACAGTTCCAGAACTGTACATTGCTGCAGCCACTGGTAAGGCTACCAGTCCGACTACTCCGAGTTTTCTTTTGGTCTGCTCGGAGACGTTTTGCTGTATGTTGTACGTACTCATTGTAATCATAAGTTGTAAGGGGGTCGTAGTACTTAGAAGGGATCTAACTTTTTGAGGATATTTTATTCAGGAATTGAATGACAGTATTTTATCAGTTCAACAATTGAACTCCAATCAAAAAAAAATTCATGTAAAAGAGAATAAATTCTTGTTTGTAAAATAGGACTTATGAAGATTGAAGAATACTTAGAGAAACTTCCAAACAATATTCTTAGTGGCGAAGACGTTCAACTGTCAGATAAATCATTTAGAGAAATTTTCAAGTTTGTAGATTTGAGCAAAAAGGATGTTTTTTATCATTTAGGTTGTGGGAATGAGAAAGGAATTGAGATAGCAATTAATGAATTTAAAGTTAAGAAAGCTGTAGGCATTGATAACAATCTAGAAAAAATAGAGATAACAAAAAGAAATCTTGAAGATAAAAACATCCAAGCAGAATTAATTTGTCAAAGCATTGAGGAATCAAATATTTCAGAAGCTACAGTGATTTTATTCTGGTTTACAAATGAAAAGGTCATAACTCAAATGATAGAAAAATTTGAAAAATTAAAACCACAAACCAAAATAATTACAATCTGGGGACCTCTTCCAGAATGCCTTCCAGACAAGGTTAGTTTTCCATACATCCTAAACAAGACGCCATTCAAAAAAGCAAATAACATTCAAGAACAAATATTGTCAGTTTTTGGTGTAAAATGTGTAGATTTTGTTACAGCATGGGAATTTGCAGAAAGATATACCAAGTCACTCGGCACTTCTGAAATAAAGAATGATCGATTTTTAACAATCATACAGACATTGACAATTTGGATTAATGCAAAAAAGCTAGGAGTTGCATGCGGAGATAAAATTCCAGAATCGATTAAAACATACATCAACATCATGAAAATGTATTTTGACATAGATTTTGAATACCTATTAAACGAATAATCTGTGTAATCCTTTTATTTTGTTTTTATCTAAAGACACTATGGAATCTAGAATTAACATTAATGTTTCTGCCGTAGATTACGATAAAACCAGTAAAGCACTAATTCAGCAATTGTCCCTTTTAGAAGAAATGGTTCACAGTCAAGAAGATTTTGTCATGACAGATTCAGAATTTGCCTTCGGTTGGCATTTTTTTGTGTTAAGTGTGAATAAGTCATTAGTACAAAAACTAGTAGAGACAATGGGTCCGGATTTTGAAAAATTGAAGGGAAAGGGAATTGAAAAGAAATTTCTAACATGGCTGACAAAAAATATTGAAAATAAATCCCCCAGATTCAAGCTTGCAGTCAAGGAAGAGATGGAATCCAGCAAGTTTGGCATTTTCTAAAATAAATAAAGGCCCTCGAGGGGAATCGAACTCCTGTCCGAGGATCCACAATCCTCTATACTAACCACTGTACTACGAGGGCCACAAAAAATGAAACTTGCTTATCCAGTAATAATCTTTAACATTTACCTGAAAATTACACCGTAGATTTATTATTGACTAGGTAGGAATAACAGTATGCGTTTATGGTGGGTTGGAATGGGCTTATCAATTGCAGTCGTATGGGCAGGAGTAAACTATCTTCTGCCATGGGTAAATTAAGTAATTTCATTTCGTTCAAATATTATCTCACAGTAGAGAAGATATGATGAGTTCATAATCAAAGTGTATTTTTTATTAACTTTGTATCGATCGCTTTAAATTTGTTGTATCGGGGTGTTTTTCGACTTGAGAAAAGGATTCATCACTAGCAGATTACGTTCAAATAGAAAGATAGTAGAAATACCCATTGAAAATAAGATAGAGACCATCCAAGGAGAAAAATTTGTGTGGATCGATTTACAGAATCCGGACAGAGATGATGTTGAAAAACTGGCGAAAAAATACAATTTCAATGCACTGAACATTGAAGATTGTATGACCAAATTTGAGCTTCCAAAACTAGATAGTTATTATGATCATTTCTTTGTAATTCTACATTTTCCACCACTGGCACAAAAAACAGGGATATTAAAAAATAGTCAATTGTCGATATTTGTCGGAAAAAATTTTCTAGTAACGGTACACCAAGGTGATCTGAAGCCCTTAGTAGAATTGGTAGATATCTGTAAAACAAGTTCAGATCAGCAAAGAAAGAATCGATTGTTAGGAAAATCTTCAGGATTATTGGTTCACGAAATTATCGATGTATTAGTAGATGATCTCTTGCACACATCAAGAAAAATTATCGCCAATCTTGACGAAATAGAAGACAGGGTATTTGATGAAGTGAAACCAGTAGCAAGAAACATTGCGATATTTAGAAGAGAAATCAACAGATTAAGAAGAATAGCAAACCCGTTAAAGAAATTTGTTTTAGAAATTGCAAAAAATGTCAAAAGATTTTCAGACAGAGAGGATGATGAACTTACATTGTACTATGACGACGTAATTGATCACATTGACAAAGTGATTGAAACATTGGAAGAGTCCAGAGAAACAATGGAAATTTACAAAGATACTGATTTTGTACTAAGTACTGAAAAAACTAACAAAGTACTTGGAATGCTAACCATAATTTTTACACTGGCAATCCCATCCACAGTAATTGGGACATTTTATGGAATGAATGTCAATTTGCCAGGCGGGATTGAGGTGGATTTGATGATTTTAGGACCGTTTACGACATTCATATTCATCATAATTGCATCTGCAATACCTGCAATTATGATGTTCACATACTTTAAAAAACTGGGCTGGATCAGTAGCTAAAAAAAGATTCTCAGATTTCGAATACATTTCATATTTTTCAAAAAATGTAACAAGACTAGATAAATACAAGAGGTTTAAACCTAAAGCATGGGGAAAATAAGAATACGTACAGGTAGAGGCACAGGTACCATTGAAGTCGATAAAGATGCTCCTAAGTGGTCTGGAGACGAATTCAAAAAAATACAAGAAGCAAGAAAGAAAGTCACTGAAAATAGAACAGTCAACACAGGCCGAGGAACAGGTTCAAGACGACTAGGAGACATGCCAGACCCAAAATCAAGAAAGTCAACAGAAGGAATGACGAGAAGTACAGGTAGAGGCACCAGTTCAAGAAAAAGTACAAACAAAGGTTCACAATAGTGAAACTTTAATTCTAAATTTTCATAACTTTAAAACCTGACAGTCTTTCCTAAATGGATACATTAGGATTTGTAGATTTGAATTTATTCCAATCAGCAAGGAAATTTTCCAAGCCAATTTTTGTCAAAGGATGTTGCAACATCTTTTCTAATACTGCGGGAGGTAAAGTGACAACATCTGCTCCAATTTTTGCAGCATCAACCACATGTACAGGATGACGTATACTTGCGACAAGTATCTGAGTTTTAAACTCCGGGTAATTACTAAAAATTTGTTTGATGTCTTTTATCAGATTCATGCCGTCTTGTCCAACATCATCAAGTCTTCCAATAAACGGACTAACATATTTTGCACCAGACTTGGCTGCAAGTAAGGCTTGATTTGCAGAAAAGATCAAAGTAACATTAACTGGAATTCCCTCTGAAGAAAAGGATTTACATGCTTTCAAACCATCAGGAGTCATTGGAACCTTAACCACCACGTTATCCCCATATTCACAAAGACGCTTGCCTTCATCCATCATTCCAGAATATTCAGTACTAACAACTTCTAAACTTACATCGCCCTTGATAATTTTTGTAATCTCACCCATCACATTTTTGGGATTACCTCCTTCTTTAGACATAAGTGAGGGATTTGTCGTGATTCCATCCAACAACCCCATATCATTAAATTTCCTAATGGAATCAAGGTTAGCAGTATCAAGAAAAATTTTCATAATTTTTTACTCCTAATTTCTTTGACTTGTTTTGCCATATTAAGGGATGTTATTCCATGTTTCTCAAAGAGTAATGGAACCTCATTGTCTCTAGCTGATTCTCCAAACATGTCTTGAGCCCCAACTCTCTTAATCGGTACAGGATAAGATTCAGAAACAGATTCTGCAACGGCTGAGCCCATGCCTCCAACAACATTGTGTTCTTCGGTGGTAACAATATAACCTGTCTCCCTAGCTGCTTTTTCCAATATTTCATCATCAATAGGTTTAATCGAAAACATGTCTAACACCCTACAAGAAATTCCTTCTTCTTGCAATAATTCAGCAGATTCCAAAGCCATTCTAACAGTGATGCCGCATGCAGCAATAGTGCAATCAGAGCCGTCTCTCAGAGTGATACCTTTTCCAATTTTAAAATCCTGAGAGTCAGAGTGGATAAGAGTGGTTTTTGATCTTGCCATTCTCATATAGAATGGACCGTATTCTTTTGACATTAATTGAGTTAATTTTGAAACGGCAACGGTGTCAGCAGGAATAAAAACTCTAAAATTTGGAATTACTCTCATTATTGCAATATCCTCAATAGTTTGATGAGAACCTCCATCAGGTCCAACAGACAAACCGCCATGAGATGTAACTAATTTAACATTAAGGCCGTTTTTTCCAGGAGGAGAAGGATATGCAATGTTGTTTCTGATCTGATCAACCGCTCGTCCAGGTAAAAATATTGCATAAGTACTTGCAAATGGAATTTTTCCAGAAACTGCCAAACCAGCTGAAATAGTGACAAGATTCGCCTCTGCAATCCCCACATTAAAAAATCTGTCAGGGAATTCTTTTCCAAATGCAGAAGTTTTTAATGAATCAGTAGTATCAGCCCCTAAAACAACAACACTGGAATTTTTTTTCCCAAGGTCAACCAAAGATTTTGAATATGTTGAGCGCATATCAGTCAGAACAGGAGCATTCATAGATATCCAATATCCCGTGCAATTTTTTTTAGTTGTTCCTGTTTTTCCCCAATCACATGTAAGCCAATCCACTTGTTTACTAAATCAACTCCACCCAACTCATTAGCTTTGTCAAGCAAACAATGTCTTCTGGATTTTAGGACTTCATCTCTAAAATCCTTGATTGCAATTTTAACATCTTGTTGTCCAATAATTGCACCACCTCCAACAAAAACACGAGCACCGTCAGCAAATACGGACCCGATGTTTTCAAGATTTATTCCACCGTCAGCCTCTACATAACCTGAAAAATTATGTTTTTTTAGAATAGAATTTAATCTTGCCATCTTTGCATGTGTCTCTTCAATATATTTTTGGCCAGATTGTCCAGGTACTACGGACATGACGATTAGTTGATCAAGTGAGTCTAAGAATTTGTAAGACCATTCAGGTAATTCAGTGTTAGGATTTATTGCCAAACCAACACTAACTTGATTTTGTTTAAGCATATCATGAATATTTCCAAAACTAGATTCATCAGTCACTTCAGCATGAACTGTGATTATATCACTGCCCGCATCAATGTAATTTCTAACATGTTTTAAAGGCTCATTTATCATCAGGTGTGTATCAAATGGTATTATAGTCAAGGGTCTTAATTCTTTGATTTTGACATAATCAAAAGTTTTGTTCGGAACGAATTGACCATCCATCACATCAAGATGGATGAAATTGGCTCTGCCAGAAATACATCTTTTAATTTCGTTTTCCAAGTTCGCCATATCTCCTGCAATAATTGAAGGAGCAATCATGAATTGTGAATCCAGTTCAAGATTGATAATAGGAACTACATCAGAATCGGGTGCTTTTCCGTGCCACTGTGGATTATCCTCCATGTGTTCTACAGCTTTGCCCTTAACAGTTCTGGATATGATCATTGTAGGTACACCTTTAGTCGCTTTTGCTTTTTTTATCGCAGCATCAATTTGTTCAACTCTGTGTCCAGCAATCTCAATTACATTCCAACCAAAAGATCTCCATTTATCACCAGTTTTCCAACGAGATGCATCCTTCCACATTTCAGAAATATCATCACTCTCTAATTTTTCATCAAGAGGCATAATTTTTTCAGTATAGGAATCTTGTTGGATAAAGTTTCTATCAAGAAACGCAGTAAGATTGTTAACTTTGTATTTTGCAGCAGTCATCGCAGCTTCCCAGACTTGACCTTCGTCGGATTCACCATCACCGATTATTGTAAAAACATGATGATCCTGAGAATTAATTTTTGCTGCAAGTGCAATTCCTATTGAATAAGACAGTCCAGTACCCAAAGAACCCCCACAAAATTCCACTCCGGGACATTTTAGATCTGGATGTCCTTGCAATTTACTACCAAATTTTCGCAGAGTTTCAATTTCAGATTCAGGAAAATAACCTGCAACAGCCATGTTAGAAAATAAGCCAGGTGCAGCGTGTCCTTTGGATAAAACTAGACGATCTCTATCTTCCCACTGAGGATTTGTGGGATCAAATTTTAGATGATTTTTAAACAAACATCCCAAAATTTCAGCCATGGAAAATGAGCCACCAGGATGACCCGAACCAGCAATATTCGTGCCTTTAATAACTAATTTACGAGCTCTAAGAATATTTTTCTTAATCTGATAATAGTTCAAGCCCATCTGGATCGTTAGTCTCATAAATTGAATAAAAATCTACTTCTGAAAAATTTTAATTTGATCGGTACTATGTTGTATCATGGAAATTGAGGGAAATACACCGATCGTATTATTTGACAACCAATGCTACATATGCACGAAGTTTGCAAAGTTTATCAATTTATTTGCAAAAGGTAAAATCATGATGATAGGTCACTATTCAGATTTTGGACTAAAAATTAGAAATGAAATATTGGATGAGTTTGCATTAGACATGTTCTGGTTTATCGATAAAAAAATAGCCAGCGGGGGAAGAGCAGCACTGTATCCATTGGTAAAATCAATGTTGTCAAAAAATATAAAAAAATCAAAAACAGTCAAGATTGATGAAAAGTGTCAACAGGATTGCAAAACAATTAAAGCTGTATTCATAAGATCAACGAGCCTACTCACAAATAGTAGACAGATAGATCTAAAGAAAAGCTAAATAATACTTGGAAAAAACAAATATCGTGAAAATTAGTATTGAAAATTCTGCAAAAAAGAAGACCAGCCTTCTATGCGTATTCACATTAGAAAAGTCTAGTAAGATAATCGGATTGCCAAAATTCGACGTAAGTACCACATCATCAATCAATCAATCATTAAAAGACATGGATGGTAAATTAGGCAAGTTAAGTATCATTCACACTCCAGGAAAAAAATCAATCCAGAGAATTTTACTTGCAGGAATAGGAAAAGAGGAAGAAATGACAAAAGATACCATCAGAACGGTCTCAGGTAAAATAGCCCAAAAGGCAAGAGAATTGAAATTAAAAGAATTTTCAATAGTAGCACCTCCAAGTTTTGTTACCGAATCAAATTCTGCAATAACCCAAATCATCGAAGGGACAAAGATGGCTCTTTACAAGTTTGATAAATTTAAGTCAGAGAAACTAGACCATGTTCTAGATCTTACAATCATTATTTCAAAATCAAATAAAATTTTACAAAGCGCAAAGATAGCTGAAATTGTTGCAAACGGTGCAATATTTACCAAAAGTATTGCAAACTTGCCCCCAAACGAATGCACCCCCACAACTCTAGCAAATTTTGCAAAAACTATTTCTAAAAAGAACAAAATGAAATGTAAAATCATTTCAGAACCAGAATTAAAAAAGCAGGGATTTGGAGGAATTTCAGCAGTAGGTAAAGGAAGTAAAAACGAACCAAAATTAATCGTGATGGAACATAATCATGGAAGGAAGGAAGGAAAACCAATTATTTTGGTGGGAAAAGCAGTGACATTTGACACAGGAGGTATTTCGCTAAAACCTGGAGCGTCAATGGATGAAATGAAATTCGACAAGTGTGGCGGATGCACTGTTCTTGGAATAATGAAAGCTGTTTCAGAGTTAAAGATCCCAATTAATGTCATAGGAATTATCCCTTCAGTTGAAAACATGCCAAGTGGTGAGTCATACAGACCAGGAGACATCATCAAGCTATACAGCGGAAAAACTGCAGAGATTCTAAATACAGATGCAGAAGGTAGATTGATTTTAGCAGATGCGTTAGCATATGGAGAAAAACAATACGCTCCAAAAGCAATTATTGATTTTGCCACTCTTACAGGAGCATGCATTGTAGCACTAGGGACCAACATAGCTGCAATCACATCAAATGATGAAAAATTAACAAAGAAAATTAATGATGCATCTAAGAGAACGACCGAAGAGGTTTGGGAACTTCCGTTAAATCAGGACTACATGAATATGATAAAATCAGATGTTGCAGATATGAAGAATGTAGGGATTGGAAGAGCAGCTGGAACCATCACTGCAGCAGCATTTTTGAAAAATGCCATAGAGAAAACACCATGGACTCACATCGATATCGCAGGAGTTGCATGGACACAGGGAGCTACAAAGGAAAAATCATACAATCCAAAAGGTGCCACGGGTTTCGGCGTAAGACTAATTTTAGACTATTTACAAAATCTGTAAAATCAATAACCTCGACTATTTCTATCTGGTGTACCCACGTTTGGATTTCTCCAACCATGTTTGTCCATCATATGATTTAGTAATCTTATGTCATTATCACAAATTTCTCCACAAACACTACAATTTGGCATTGAATTCACATCAATCCAATTAAATCAATATTAAAAGATTGGTTGAAAATTGAAAATGCCAGCACTGTTGCTTCCCAAGAGCTCTCGCATCTTAGTAGCACAACAGCGACGATAGGTTTGACTTCCAAGTTCGGAAAGGGATTGGGTCGCACCCTAACGCTATGGCCGGCTTGAAACTTGATGTAAGATTCTCATCTATTAACGTAACGCCAGATTTGGAAAAATACTCAAAATAGGTATAAAACAAAGAAAATAGCGGATCATAGCATGACACACAGGGTAGCTGTATTAGATCAAGATCTATGTCAACCACAAAAATGTGGACTTGAATGTATAAAATATTGTCCAGTAAACAAATCAGGAGCAGAATGTGTCACCATTAACGAAGAATCAAAAAAAGCTCAGATCGATGAGGATATTTGTAATGGATGCGGAATATGTGTCAAAGTATGCCCATTTGACGCAATAACAATCGTAAATTTAGCAAGTGAGATAGCTTCAGATAAAATTCACCAGTACGGCATAAATTCATTTCGACTTTACAAGTTACCCACACCAAGAAAAGGAGAAGTGGTCGGCCTATTAGGAAGAAATGGAATGGGTAAAAGTACAGTAGTCAACATCCTATCAGGAAACTTAAAACCAAATTTAGGAAGATATGAAAGCCCGCCGGAATGGAATGAGATTTTTAAACATTATAGCGGAACAGAGCTCAAACAGCATTTTGAAAAAATTGAACAAAAACAAATTCGCGCATCAATAAAACCACAACAAGTACATCAAATTGCACAAGCATTTGATGGAACAGGAAAAGAATTACTTGACAAATATGATGAAAGGGGAATATCAAGAGAATTAATCAGAGAATTAGGATTAGAAAATTCTATGGAGCAAAGCTTGAAGGAATTAAGTGGAGGAGAACTACAAAGAATCGCCGTAGCTGCTGCGGCATCTAAAGATACTGAATTTTATTTTTTCGATGAACCTTCATCGTACAACGATGTTTTTCAGAGAATAGGTGTTGCTCGCGTGATACAAAAGCTAGCAAAAATTGGAAAAAGTGTGATGGTTGTTGAACACGATTTAACATTATTAGATTTTCTGAGTGATTACATAGAGGTATTGTACGGAGAGCCCTCAGCATATGGAATTGTTTCAAACATCCTTTCAACAAAAATTGGGATCAATGTTTTTCTTGACGGGTATTTGCCAAATGAAAATGTCAGATTTAGAGACAAAAAATTCTCTTTTGACGTATCATCATCATCTACAGACATATTTCAAGAAGGAAGCGAGATAGTCTCATATCCAAAACTGGAAAAAAAATATTCTTCATTTTCAGTGACGATTGAGCCTGGTAGAGTAAGAAAGGGAGAGGTTTTAGGAATAATGGGTGCCAACGCACTTGGTAAAACAACCATGATGAAAATGATTTCGGGAGTTGAAAAACCAGATTCAGGTAGTGTTGACAAAAAAATTAAAATCGCATACAAGCCACAATATCTTCAAAATGATCTAGATGTGGAAGTTGTTTCGATATTAGACAAGGCAAATGAAAGTTCAGTTGAAGGAAGTATGGAAGAAGAACAGATACTAGATCCATTAAAAATTAAAAAACTCTACAACAAGTCAATCAGAAATCTTTCCGGAGGAGAATTGCAAAAAGTTGCAGTCGCATCTTGTTTGCTACAAAAAGTAGATCTGTACGCATTAGATGAGCCTTCAGCATTTTTAGACGTGGAAGATAGAATTGCAGTTGCAAAGTTTTTACAAAAATTTGTTCGCTCTTTTGGAAAATCAGCAATAATCATTGACCATGATTTGCAACTAATGGATCTTGTTTCAGATTCAATGGTAATCTTTGAAGGTGAATCAGGCAAAGCAGGCAAAGGCACATCGCCAATGCCAAAAGCTGACGCGATGAATAGATTTCTAAAATCACTAGACATGTCATTTAGAAGAGACGAAAGAAGTCTCAGACCACGCGTAAACAAATTAGAGAGCAGACTGGATAAAGATCAAAAAACATCTGGAAATTTTTATTACAAACATTGACTCGAATGCTAAAAAAGGCATTGGAGGGGATTCTTACAACAAAAGAAAATGATGAGTTGATTTCGGCATTTGATCAGATTGGAGACATAATAATAGTAAGAATTCCAGAGTCATTGTCATCCAAGAAAAAAATAATAGGAGAGGCATTGTTGGATCAAGTAAAAATTGCTAGAAGTGTTTTCTATCAGGCATCAGATGTGGAAGGTGATTTTCGTACAAGAAATCTCGAGATTATTGCCGGAAAAGACAACACAGAAACAGAATACAAGGAATTTGGATGCAGGTTTACGGTAGATGTCAAAAATGCATTTTTTTCTCCCAGACTATCTACGGAGAGAAAGAGAATTGCAAATTTGATTCAAAATGACGAGATCATGACCAATATGTTTGCAGGAATTGGGATGTTTTCCATAATGGCTGCCAAGAGGAAAAAATGTACAGTATACAGTCTAGATATAAACCCGACAGCTTCAAAGTTATGTGAAACCAATATTGAATTAAACAAGCTTGCCGGAAAAGTCATTTCAATAAATGGTGATGCAACAGAAATCATTAATGAACAATTAATGAACAAATCAGATAGGACCCTGATGCTGTTACCTGAAAGATCAGATGAATTTTTAGAATCTGCAATCAACACAACCAAAAATGGTGGCATTATTCATTATTATTCACACATTCATGCAGATGAAAAATCAGAAGCAGGAAAACTTTCAGAAGAGCATTTTCTCAAAGTTTCACCAGTAAAATTAGAAATTCTATTTTCAAAAATAGTCAGAGCCGTAGGTCCAAGATATTATCAAACAGTTGTAGATGCAAAAATTTTCAAATAAACTAATCGTCAGAAGTGATTGATGCAGGAGAAGGTTTTGTTGTCGCCATTACATATCCTATCCATGCAATTACCCCCAAAATTCCTCCAGCAATCATTAACACAGACAGTTGTAGTACTATTGGACTCCACTCAGACAACATCAGCAAGTATGCATAAAGAAAAAAACCACCAATGCAAAGAACAAAAATAACTATACCCATTCCCTTTCGCTTGTCCATGGCGAAGAATTTTTTTGGGACTTATTTATTGGTTTGAACTAATTTAATTCAATTGCCATTAGGTATGCATCTTCGCCATCTCTATAATATGCGTTTAATTGTTGCCTAATTACAAATCCTTGTTTTTCATAAAGTCTTACAGCATCAGTATTACTGCATCTCACTTCCAAATAGAATTCATCACATTTTCTTAATTTCACACCATTTACAGACTCTTCAACAAGTGCATTTCCAATGCCTTTCTTTCGATGTTCATCAACAACAGCTATAGAAACAACATGACCTTTTTTGACAAAACCTAATTTTTTAAAATTGGAAAACCCAAATTCAGTTTTACACATAATATAGCCAACATGCTTTTCTTCAATTTCGGCAACAATAAACGCCTCAGGAAGTTCCGTAAGTAGACTCTCATAGAAATAATCAGAGTAATGTTCAGGAAGTGTTTTTAGATTAATTTCCATTACAGATATTAGATCGCTTGGTCCCGCTCGTCTTAGACTACAATCTCCAAGTTGCCTAAGGATTACTTGCATGATATCTTTACAATACAATCAATATTTAATTTTAAACCAAAAGACCATTTAATGGAAAAATTTAGTTTTAAAGAGATGGAAGATCCTTCACAAGACGACATCATTTCAATGGTAAAATCCATATTTCAAGTCAGTGATTTTACCAAGACTGAATTTTCATTAGAATTTAAAATTGAAGATACTGATTTTAAATCAAAATTTGAAGGATTGTCAAGAACATTAGAAGATATGAGATATGTTTGTAAATTAGAAAACAACGAAGGTGACAATCACGTTATTGTTCAAAAATTTACTTTGAAAAAACAAGGCAAAATAATGAAATCGTCTTGGACTCCTCGAATTTTGTTTGCGATCGTTATTGCATTTGTTATGTTTGATGGATATTACAGAACATCAGTAGCAAATTCGGTCATATGGATTGGTGATCCTCTAGAAATGGCAGCATTCTATACATTATCAGTGATGGGAATTTTAGGTATTCATGAGCTAGGTCACATCATTGCTGCAAAGGTACACAGATTAAAAACTACATGGCCATATTTTCTTCCAGGAATACCAATATTTGGAATTCCAACTTTTGGAGCATTTATTCAATCAAAAGGATTAACAATTAATCGAGAAATTTTATTTGACATTGCAATTGCAGGGCCAATTGCAGGGCTAGTAATTACAATGATAGTTACAGTTTATGGAGCATACACAGCACCAGTTTTAGATCAAGTAATTGCAATGGAATTGTTTGCTGAAGAAAGATTGGTGGATAGGGGTTTAGGTGAACCATTGTTAATGACTGCCAGCTTAGCACTATTTGGTAAGGGAGCATGGTACGGACAAATCATACTAAATACACCATTCATGTTTGCAGCTTGGATTGGATTCTTGATTACATTTTTGAATTTACTCCCAGCATGGCAATTAGACGGAGGACATATGGCAAGAACATTAATGAGTCCAAAATTGCACAGATATGCAACTTTCGGAAGTGTAGGAATTCTTGTTTTATTGAATTATTGGCCAATGGCAATTTTAATTCTCATATTAAGTGCAAAAAATCCTAGTGCAACCCCATTAGATGATGTTTCACCGCTTTCAAGAAATAGAAAATTTGCATATGTGGGGATTATAGGATTAGCAATTTCATGTGCACCATTGCCATCTAGCTTTTGGCCATGGATTTTATCTTAGCAAGAGTCTTGCACCATCTGCAACAACAGATACTTTTTGTCTCATTCCTTGTGTTTTAAGAACATAATCCATAGAGTATTTTATTCCAGACATAGAGATCATGTTTAGTTTTTTGACATAAAAGTCAGGCAAAATTGAAACCAGGCCAATCTGAAAATTCTTTTGCATTTCTGAAAGAAACAGCAAATCCTCCATCCCGTTAATGTATTTAGATGGATTTCGTATCTGTTCTAAAGTTAACCTGTCTTCAACATATTGTTGAAGAGCATCAGAACCCAATCCACCTTTGCATTCAGCCATCAAAATTGCAAGTCCATCTTTTTTGATTGCATTAGAACAATTCCAAAGTGAAGAAAAAGAGTTGGAAAGGTTATCATTGCTTGCATCTTTACCAGTGCTTATCACCATTGTTTTATGCTGACCAACATCTTTAATGGAATTTGATTCTAAGATTTGTGTTGATGAAATAGTTTCTGAAGGATGACCTATGGAAAAATCCAATATGCCTTCAGAGTTTGCAATAACTTCGATTCCCTGAATTTCAAAATTATCCGTAAATCTTTTTGCCTCGGTTAAACTTTCAGAGCATTGTCCAGGAGCAGGAAGATTTCCATGTCTTTTAGCATAAGCCGAAAGCATAGATTCTTGACCAAATTTTTTAATAAGTCGCGTAGAGATTGTCTCGTAGCCAAACAATCCATTAAATTCCATCTCTCCCATGAATACAAGATTGGCATTTGAAATATCCATATCATCAAATTCGTTGATTGAGCTTCCTTCAGGCAGTCCAGATTTAACTTGATTCAGAATTTTTTTCTCAGCTAAAATTTTTGGAAACGGTTTTGATTTCTGCTCACATAATGTAAACAGTGAAGTGATGATTTTTTGAATGGATTTTGAATTATGTAAAACCACAAGTTCCACGGGTTTTGACAAATCAAGTGTATTCAGTTTTTCGTTTATTGCCAAATCATCCAAAATTTTACCTTCAGAATCAATCTTTTGCTCTAAATTCTCTGCCTTTATGTCCAAAACCACGTCTGTAACACCATAATTTAACCAAATTTCAGGCATAATTAACTCACAATACAAAACAAAATAAATCCAGTGTAGATAGTTTTTGCATGGAATTTGTTAAAGAGTTTGCAATATTTTTGTATAAAAAAGGAATTATAAAATTTGGCGACTTTACCCTAGCAAGCGGGAAAAAGAGTCCATACTATGTGGATTTAAGATTAGTTCCAAGCCATCCAATTGAGTTTAGAAAAATGGTGAAGTATCTTGAAAATGAGATTACCCAAGACATAGGATTAAATGATTTTGATTCGATTGTTTCGGTCCCTACAGGAGGTCTAATTATTGCTTCAGCATTAGCAATTGAAACGGTCAAGCCGCTAATATATGTCAGAAGTAAACCAAAAGACTACGGTACATCAAAATCAGTTGAAGGAGAAATCCATGAAGGTATGCATGTGGTCATGATTGACGATGTTGCAACAACAGGAGGTTCGGTAGTTAACGCGATAAAATCACTGAATAAGGCAAACATTTCCATCAAAGATGCATATGTGATCGTAAACAGAATGGAAGGAGCTGATGAAGCATTATTAGAATTGGGTGTGAAGATGCATTCAGTTTTGAATATTTTACAAATCACAGAGGCTTTGTATGAGCAAAATCTTGTAAACAAAAATATTTTAGAAAAAGTGAAAAACCAAATAGGCAAATAATTTTTGGTCACTCAGACAAATGCCTTCCAATCATCAATTCAGATATAACTCTGATTCTTCATTGCGACCAGATAATTTTGAACGTGCTCATTTTAAAACTAATGGAAAGTAATGGGCCCGAAGGGCTTCGATCCCTTGGCTCACCGGTTATGAGCCGGTTACTCTACCAAGCTGAGTTACGGGCCCTGATCAAAGTAATCTTTTCTCAGGTTTAAAATGTTATGAGATTAGCAGTATTCTTCATAACAACTATCAAGCAACAAATTTTGTGCAGAAATAGATTTGTCCGCAATTTCAATCAGACTGTTTGAATCAACTGAAGATGTCCCCACTACATTTCTCCATGATGCAGCATGTCGGATATCAGCTTCAGTATGAAGTTTGAAGTACTGGGTAGCTTCATTACTTGTTATCCCGTAGAATTCTGCCAATCCATCAAGTTTAGTTTGACTGATTTTAGGAATTTCTTTTTCAAATGCATACATTGCACATGCACCACCATCAAAAGTATTCATCAACGCATTCAAGTCAGAGACTGCCTGACAAGTTTTGGTTGTACCAGAGTAAGAAGTGAGTTCATCCTCAGATATTCCAAGTTCTCCTGCAAATGCAATCCAGGATTTAATATGATCCGATTCTTCTTGTTGATTTTCAATTAATTCATCAACCACAGAATCAGGTGACTTTTCTATAATGGGAGTCATAAAAGACGGTACTGCCTTTACAAGTTGAAAATATTCTTTAGAATAACCTGCCAGAGACTCCCGAGTTAATTTTCCATCAGACCACATTTGATAGAATAGATGTTTTAGTAAACTTCTTTCTTCAATCATTTCATCAATTCTTTTTATTACGCTCATAATTCATCATCAAGATTGCCAATAAAAAAATCTTTGTGGTTTACAAAAGATTTTATGGTCAGAATACTGAATTTATATGGGTTCCAGTGGTGTAGACCGGTCAAGCATTTTGCCCTTTCAAGGCAAAGATCCCGGGTTCAAAATCATCTGATGAAAATCCCGGCTGGAGCACCAAGATTTATTTACGTACGGTAAAGTTTTTTCATCAGGCTCATCTTGGACAGGAAAAATATCGAGATAAATCCTCTACTTGAAACCTATGGAAAATACATCAAAAGGATAGATCAAGCTCTCGATGATGAACTTTCAATATATTCTGAATCTGAATTTATTGAACCGCTAAAATATTCCCTAGAAGGGGGTAAGCGAATAAGACCCATTATTTTGAATTTAGCTGCCGAAAGTGTTGGTAAAATTGATGAAAATGTCTTGGCAGCATCATGTGCGGTTGAATTTCTACACATGGAATCAATCATTCATGACGATATTATAGATAATGAAACCATGAGAAGACAAAAAGAACCATTTCATATCAAATATGGTTACAATACAAGTGTACTTACAGGAGATTTTGTTTTGGGATTAATTTTGGCCATATCATCCAGGTTAGACAATGTAAGAATTACTAAAGATTTAGCCACCACTGCCATGTTGATGAGTGAAGGTGAGATGATCGAAGGCAGACTCGAAACTAGTGAAGATGTGACATTTGATGATTATCTCAAAGTAATAGAATACAAAACAGCAACAGCATTTGAAGTTGCCGCTAGGACAGGTGCAATAATTGCAAACGGTACAGAAGAACAAATTGAAGTATTGACAGGGTATGGGAAAAATCTTGGAATTGCATATCAAATTCGAGATGATTTGCTAGATTGGAAAAACGAAGATAAGCTGTTTAATTTATTGATTAAGAAGAGTTCCGACCCAAGAGACGTATTTAACAAAATGGAAGAATTGCTAAAGGAGTATTCAGAAAAAGCCAGAATGAGCTTAAGAAAAATTCCAGACAATAACGCAAAAATGAATTTGGACAATTTGATAAAATTTACATCGTTTAAGGCATAAGACCCAAGCTGATTACCGGAGTAGCAAACTCTACAAATTTGATAAAATTTACATCGTTTAAGGCATAAGACCCAAGCTGATTACCGGAGTAGCAAACTCTACAAATTTAATCAGTGGTTCTGGATATACACCAAATCCTACTAAGAATATGGACGAAAATATCATTACAGCGATTATTGACTTTGGTTCTGCAACTCTCTTCTGATTTTCTCCTTCAAAGTACATTTTTCTTGTGATCCAACCATAGTAAGCAAGAGACAATGCACTGTTAAGAACACCAGCGATTGCAAGCCAAGGTGCCCACCATAATGCAGAACTTGCATCTAAAGCACTTCCAAACAGCATCAATTTACTCCAAAATCCTGAAAGTGGGGGAATTCCAGCTAATGCAAATAATGCAAGGATCAAACCAAGTGCTGTGATAGGCATTCGTCTTCCAAGTCCCTGAAGTTTGTCAATATGAGTAACTGCTAGAGTTGTAACAATACCTGTAATTGCAATAAAGGCAGCACCCTTCATGACTGCGTGATTCATAATCTGATACAGAGAACCTTGTAAACCAAGAGAACTGTGTGGGGCAACTGCCAATCCAATCAAAATGTATCCTGCATGCGCTATACTAGAATACGCCAGCATTCTGGAGATGTTCTTTTGCATGATTGCAGCAACATTTCCAATAGTCATCGTCATTACTGCAATTATTCCTAATGCCAATGTCCAATCAAGATTTAGAACGACCATGCCCAAAACTACGATTCTAATTGTTGCTGCAAATCCGGCTTTCTTGGTTGCAGCAGCTAATAGAGCAGTGATAGCTGGCGGAGCACCCTCATAGGTATCAGGTAGCCACTGATGGAAGGGTACAAGTCCCATTTTGAATCCAAATCCTGCAATAAACATTCCAACAGAAAGTAATGCCAGAGGTAAAAGCGAAGGATCAAGTGTGGAATAGCCTTGAATTACTTCGCCAATATTTGTAGAACCTGTTAAACCATATGAGATGGAAATTCCGTAAACGATGATTGCAGATGACAAAGCACCAAACAGGAAATATTTCAGAGCAGCTTCGTTTGAGCTTGGGTTCTTTTTCATATACCCAACCAAAATGTATGTTGGAATACTCATAAGCTCCCACGCAACAAACAGCATTACTAAATCAGTAGAATATGCAACAAGTACCATACCGATCGTTGCAAGTAAGATCAGTGAATAGTAAACAGCAGGAGAATTATGCTTTCTCATGTAATTAAAGGAACCAACAGTAGTGAAAATAGCCACAATCAACATTGCAATTGCAAAGAATCCGCCAAACGCATCGTCCACTATTACGTCTTCAGAGAAAAGAGCAGAGGATGCAACATTCTCATCTATGAACTGATATCCAACATAACCCATAGATACGATTAACGCTGCAAACGCAATCACAGCATAAAATGAATTTGAACCCTGCTCTTTTCTAATAATGCTGATTATAGGTAGAAGAATTCCCACGGTACCCAAAATTGCGATTAAAACCAATGGAGTTGAAGTAATTTCTAACATCTCATCAAATCTCCTATATCAACAATATCAGAACTACGAATAGTAATCCTGCTCCAAATACGAATAGATATGATTGTGACACACCAGTCTGAGTTCCTTGAACAACTTTTGCACTCCATCCAACTGCTTTTTGGACTCCAGCATTCATACCATAATCAATAGCAGTCTTTTCAAAGTATCGGAATACACCTCTTGCAAGCCATAGAGGAGCTACAACAAAGCACCAGTATACCATTGCGTTAAGATACCATCTGTTTAAGAAAAGTTTGTGAATAGAGTAAAAGACAATGTTTGAATTTACAAATTTCACAGGATCAACCCATCGGCCAATATAGAATATGTAACCTAATCCAATGCCAGTAGCAAATGCTACAAGAGAAGAACCTAGAGCGACAGGATTAAGACCTTGTAAGAATTCTGGTAAAATCGATGCTTCATTTGCAACATGTGCGGTGTGAATGCCAAATGATTCTTCAAGATACTCTCCAAACAAGTGATGCAGTCCTTCTTCTGCAGATAATCCAATAAGACCAATTCCAATAGTAAGCACTGCAAGAATTCCATATGGAATCCACATGGACATTGGCGCTTCATGAATATGATGTCCTTCGGATTCCATTTTTTCAATGTGCTTACTATTCTTTCCAAAGAAGACCAATCCAATCATTCTTGTTGTATAAAATGCGGTGATAACAGCAGTTAGAACTGCAATGATGTAAAGTGGCATTGCCCATTCATTTCCAGATGTATAGACTGAAGCAAAGATTGCATCCTTACTCCAGAAACCTGTAGTGATAAATGGTGCACCCATTAAACCAAGACCTGCAGCCCACATGAACACATAAGTTTTTTTCATTTGTTTTTTCAGACCTCCCATATCGCTCATGAATCTAGAGCCAACAACATGTAACAGAGAACCTGCTGCCATGAATAATGAAGCCTTGAACATTGCATGAGAAATTAAATGGAAAAATCCTGCAGTATAACCATCAACGTATTGATGTGACAATCCTGCAATACCTAATGCCATCATCATGTAACCGATTTGAGAACCAGTAGAATATGCCAGTACTTTCTTAATTTCGTTGTTCACCATGCCTTGTGTTGCAAGTAATAGTGCAGTAATTGCGCCAACCCAAGCAATTATCTCAAAGAATTGATCAGCCATAATTCCTGCAGCGCCTAATGCAAATACAAGTGGACCAATTCTGGCCACCAAGAAAACACCTGCTTTAACCATAGTTGCTGCGTGAATTAATGCAGAAACTGCGGTAGGACCTGTCATGGCTTCCAACAACCACTCGTTTAATGGGAATTGTGCAGATTTTCCCATTGCACCGCCAAATAGTAAAACAAATGCAGGAACTAATAGTCCCTGAGCAGCCATATTAGTTGCCCATTGGGTTTCTCCCATCAATTCCTTAAATCCAAAAGTACCCGCAAACAAAAATATCAACAGCATACCGGCAATCATCATCACATCACCGACTTTGGTCATGATGAATGCCTTCATACCGGCATGTGTTGGGGAATAGTAATCTAACATGCCAAGTACAGTTCTACCTTCAACACCAACATGATCCTTCTTTTTATCACGATACCAAAAGCTAATCAAAGCATATGATGCAAGTCCTACCCCCTCCCATCCAAAGAACACCTGTAACAAGTTATCAGACAGTACGATTAACTGCATTGAACCAATAAAGAACAACATCCAAAACCAAAATCTTGTAATGTCTTTATCGCCTTTCATGTATCCTGTACTGTAAATCATAATGAGGAATGAAATCCAACCAACTACATTTGCCATTATTATCGAAACAGGATCAGCCAAAACTCCAGCTTTAAGACCAATTGCATCTATCCACATTATCTGATCATGTATTTCGTGAGCCTCCAAAGCCATTGGAAGAAGCGATGCTGCAGATAATGCACTCATCAAAGCAAATGCCACTGCAACATATCCAGTTGCATGTTTTGATAGTTTGCCAACTCCCGGAATAATCATTGCTGCTGCAAAGGGTAAAATCCAAATTAGCCAAGCAGCACTTGCAGTTCCAACTTCAAAGGGCAATCCCAAAGATTCTGTTGCCATAATCTAAACTCCCAATACCCCACTCATGTATGGAATTATTGTCTTTAAGAAAATATCTGGATAAATTCCAACTACAATTGAGAATCCTGCCAATATCATCATTGGTACAGTCATGTGCCAACTTCCTTCCTTTACATGTTCAAGATGTTCAGGAGTTTTTCCAAAGAAGACACGTTTTAGCATCCATAGCATGTAAGACATTGTAAGAGCTGTTGCAACAAGACCCAGACCAAATGTTACTGCTCTGAGTGTAGAGCCCTCTTCAATTGCAGTCTCCAATGCACCGAAAAAGAGAATCCACTCACCCATGAAACCACTGGTTGGCGGAACACCCATTATTGTTAATGCACCAATAACAGCACATACCGCAGTGATTGGCATTTTTCCTGCCAATCCTCCAAGTTTAGAAATACTTCTAGTTCCAACTTTAACAATAATAATTCCGGCCATCATGAAGAGAATTCCTTTACCAATAGCGTGTGTTACATACATCATCTCAGCACCTGCGAGACCAAGTACCGATATGGAACCAATACCAAATAGGATATAACCCATCTGACTAATGCTAGAATATGCAAGCATGCGTTTCAAATCATCTTGCATTAGTGCCATTGCACCACCGTAAATCATTGTAACAAGACCCCAGATATGGAACCATATTGCAAGATCAGCAAATGTCAAAGGTAAAAATTCTACAATCAATCTGAAAATACCATAAGCGCCAATTCCGATCATGGCAGGTGACAATAATGCACTGATTGGCGTAGGTGCAGAACCGTGAACATATGGAAGCCAAATATGGAACATGAAGACCGCTAGTTTTACACCAAGGCCAATTGCAATTGCAATTGCGGATAACATGAGAATATCTTTTGGAATTTCTGATTCATCGATGTCCGCAAAATCAAAACTACCAATGGAAAGACCAATCATCAAAAAGCCCAACAGTAAAACTACTGCACCAGCATGAGTCCAAAATAAAAACATCAAGCCAATTTTTCTTCTTGGCCCATCACCCCAAAGTGCCACTAAAAAGAACCCAGGAATCAGCATTACCTCAAAGAAAATATAAAATTCAATAAGATTAGTTGAAAGAATGGTTCCAAGCATACCCATTGCAAATACAAGGTATAGTGCAAAGTAAAGCCCAGATTTAGCATTTACATAATCATTAAGAGAAGAAGATTCAACTACAGACACCTGATCGCCGGCAGATGAAACAATTTTCTTTTCTTCTTCGAATTGTTCATGGAATTTATGAATCATGTAAGGTTTTGAATAAATCGCCAAGATTGTAGATAGAACATAAATCATTATTGCAAATGGTGATGCTAATCCATCCAACATGAAACCAAACTCTCCAAACTGTTCAGTCCATAGATAATGTTCCTCTACAGTCCCAGATAGTGCTGCATTAATTACAAGAATCGTAGTGTATAGCAAAATTGCAAATGTAAACCACATTGCAGGTGTCGGTCCCATTTTTCTTCCAATAATGTATGCTACTGGAGATAATAGCAAGGGCAGGAAGACTGCCTGTAATAGTGCATATTCCATTATCCCTTCAAGCTCCTAAAGTCTGCAATATCGACATTTTGATACATTCTATATGCCACAATGATTAAAGATAATCCAACTGCAACTTCTGCAGCAGCTATTGCAATTGAGAACAATGCCATTGTCTGACCTCCAGCATGAGGCAAGAACCGTCCAAATGCAACGAGATTAAGATTTGCAGCATTGATGATTATTTCTACTGCAAATAACATTCGAATAAAATTACGTTTTACTGCAAGACCGTAAATACCTATTCCCAATAAGGCAATTGAAACAAGTGTAAAATCAATTAGCTCGCTGGTCATTCTCCACATCCTCTCGTTTGGCTAAAACTAATGCCCCGGTAACTGAACCAGCTAAAATCAATCCCATCAGAATTAATGCAGGCCAATAATACGTTACAAAATTAGTACCTATATCTTTGAAATTGGTAGCAGGTTCATCAGTAGTAATTGTCTTTATTCCAGAATCCAAGAAAACTGCACCTAATGACACCATCATTAAAAGCATCAACCCAAGTCCTGCAAACTTTCTCCGTTTATCCTCAATGTTCTTGAAGATCAGTTCTCTTTTTACCAACATGACCGTAAACAAAATCAAGACAGCTATTGAGCCCACATAGACTGCAAGTTGAAATAAGGCCACAAATGGAGCATCCAATAAAAAGAAAAATCCGGCAATACCACCAAGAGTTCCCATCAAGGCAATAGAACCATAGATTAATGATCGTAATTCGAGGGCAGCAATTGCAGACCCGATAGTAATTACAGTTAACGCAAGAAATACAGCATCAGCCATGTGTGGCACCTCTATCAGATATTTGGATTTCACTATCTTGAGCAACATATGGCTTAACCTGCAATTGTGCAGGAGTGTAAATCAAACCTTCTTTAGAAAATGAAGATAGTTCATAGTCATTAGTCATGTAGAGTGCATAAAATGGACACGCATCAACACAAAGACCACAGAAAACACATTTTCCATAATCAATTTGAGGCATAATTGATTTTTTGTTTTGCTTTTGTTCTTCTGGAACTTTTACCATTGCAATTGCCTCAGCTACTCCCTCACATGCAATAGAACATAATTGACATCCAGTGCAGTGATCATGAAATAGCATATGACGACCCTTTAATCCAGCAATTCCAACGCCTGTAGAGGGATCAAATTGATAGCCATCACCTACAAATTTTAATTTCTCTTCAGGATACCTAAGAGTAAATCTCTTTATCGCAAGATGTTTAATTCCTGAATTTAACGCACGAATGATACCAGTTGCAGTTCCCATTATTGTAATCCTCCTGGCCCTAACACACCAGCGTAAAGCAAGCCCAGTGCAATAAAGATGTTAACGAAAGCTAGTCCGATCAGTTTAGTCCATCCCAGATTTAACAACATGTCGACTCTAATTCTTGGGAAAACTCCTCTAGGCAGTATAATGAAAAATATTACTGCAACAGTCTTCAGAACAAACCACAGTGCACCATTAAGCATTTCTTGTTCAAATAAAGGCAATCCAGGGAACGGACCTACAGTGACCGGACCCATTTCAACTCCTACAAGAAGTTCTGCGGGGAAGGGAGGTACAACCATTGGACCATTCCAACCGCCAAGGAAAAGTACTACAAATAATCCAGCAAACGCATAAAGTTTCAGATATGTTCCCAATTGGACAAGACCATACATCATTCCAGACAATTCAGTTAACCATCCTGCAACAATTTCACTTTCTGCCTCAGGCAAGTCAAATGGAATTCTTTCTAATTCTGCAAGCATGGTAATAAAGAAAACAATTGCACCTATTGGTAGAAATATGATCCATGGGAAACTAGATTGACTAGCTGCAATTTCAGACAGATTTAGAGAGCCTGTCAGCATTACAACGCCAAGTAACGACAAGATTAGTGGGATTTCAAATGAAACCATTTGGAATAGAGCCCTTATGCCTCCGATGAATGGGAACTTACTGTTCGCAGACCAAGCAGACAAGATGGTAATAATTGGGAAGAAGCCAATCACGGCAAACACTCCAAGCAATCCCAATTCAACATCTGCAACTACCCATCCAGGAGCAACCGGAATAAATGCCACAAACGCTGCTGCGGTAGCAACAAACATCACAGGAGCAGCCCAGAAAATAGGCTTGTCAGCTTTTGCAGGAATAATAATTTCTTTTGAGATTAATTTTAATCCATCACCCATTAATTGTAAAATACCTTCAACTTTTCCACAATAAAAAGGACCTACTCTCAATTGTAATTTTGCCATCATCTTTCTTTCAACAAAGATTGTACCGGCTGCAAGTAATGCTGCAAATCCAAATCCAGGAAATGCCATAACCTTAAAGATATCAGTTGCCATGAACGCTTTAATTACTGGAAGAATTCGCGAAGGATCCGCTAACCACGTTAACGCAAGAAACGGCGTGAGTAATTCACCATCAATTACTGGCATTTCAATTACAAACAGAATCATCATAATCGCAGGTAAGCCAATTAAGACAACTATCAGAATGATCCAAAAGATATTGTCAAGTAATGATGCGATAAACGCACTTAGTTTGAAATTGGGTGCAATAGCAGACATCTATCGGTCTGCCTCCACTGGCCAATAATTAAGACTCCAGTAAACAGATGGCATATTACCAAGTTTTTCGCCCCTGAGAAGATTTGGCAATGCAATCAAGTTTCTAAAGGAAGGTACACTCAATTTTACACGATACGGTTCAGGTTTTCCGTCAGATACAATATAGCAACCTAACGAACCTCTGCCAGATTCCACACGCTTGTATACAGAATTAAGTCCTTTACCTTTTGGATTCGGTTTTAGCTTGGTTCTAACAGAACCTGATTTTGGCATTTTTTGTAGTGCTTGCCTAATAATGTTACAGCTTTCTATCATGTCAAGCCACGGAATTTTGGAACGTGCATAAGAATCACCTTCTTTCATAACATTAGTGTGAACATCTAATTCGTCATAGACATCATATGGTTCCTTCTTTCTAAGATCATAATCAACACCACTTGCTCTAAGTACAGATCCTGTTGTTCCATACGCTATGGCATCTTGTCTGGACAAAACTCCAGTATCCTGAGTCCTGGCAATCAAAATTGGATTATCATAGAAGACTGCGGCATATTCTTTGATTCTTTTTTCAAAATAGTTCACCTGACGTAAACAGACATCCTCAAAATTTGGAGGTAAATCATTTCTAACTCCACCCGGAACAAAGTGAGCATGCGTCACTCTTGCACCAGTCATTTTTTCCATGAGATCAATCAAAAGTTCACGATCTCCAGCAGGCCACATAAACATAGTAGAATGGCCCAAGAAGATACCATAGATTGCGAGCCAATACATGATGTAAATACAACGATTTAATTCAGATGCAATTACTCTGACATATTTTGCACGTTCAGGAACTTCAATTCCAAGAAGCTCTTCTGCTCCCAAAACATAAGGATACAATACATTGCATGAATCATGAATTACCGGTCTTTCCAAATGTGGAATATTTGTGATATAATTTCGATATTCTGCCATTTTTTCTTCTCCACGATGAACATATCCAGGATCAGGATCACATGCCACAATATAATCACCGTCAATCTGTACAATTATTCTCATGTGGCCAGAACCAGGATGCTGTGGCCCAACATTGAGAGTCATTATTCTCTCATCAACTTTTTGGAGTGCTAGTCCAGGAGGTAATTTGTAAGTCATATCTATCGTCCTTTTATTGCAAAGTCCTTTCTGAGTGGTGGTAAATCAGCCCAATCTTCTGGTAAAAGCAGTCGCCTATTATCAGGATGGCCTTCAAAGAAAACACCAAACATTTCAAAGATTTCTCGTTCATGAAATTCTACACTGTAAAAAACATCTCTAAGAGTAGGAAGTTTTGTAGCATCATTGCCAGGTATAGGATTTGTTTCTCTTTGGGCCCTAGTAGCCAAAACCAGAATCTGTCTTGCCAATGAAGAGTCAGAATAAGATCCTATGTGATAGACAACCTCAATCTCATTATCTTGAGGATAATCAACGCCTGAAACAGATTCAACATGATCATAGTTTAATCCATCTCGAACAAACTCAGCAACATTGTGAACATTTTCTCTTCCAACATTAATTCGAATACGATCCTCTTTTACAAAATCAACCTCAACTTTGTCACCAAATTTTTCAACAATTTTATCAGAAATACTCTTTTCAAATGCAGGTAATTCTACAGGTTCAGGCTTTTTTGCTACAGGCTTGGGCGGAGGTGATTTAACTTCAGGTTTTGTTTCCACAATTGTGGTTTTAGTATCAGAACTCATCATACGAACTTCCTGGCCTTCATCCTCTTGATCTTCTCCTGCAGCAGCATGCACCCCTGTATCAGCGTCTCAGGTCTCGGAGGGCATCCCGGAACGTACACGTCTACTGGAATGACTCCGTCGATTCCCGGAAGCACGTTGTACGAGTCAAAGTACAGTCCTCCCGTAATGGCGCATGCCCCCATGGCAATGACGTACTTTGGCTCAGGCATCTGATCGTATACGAGCCTGAGGCGAGGCGCCATCTTTCGGGTGATGGTTCCCTGAACCACTACCAGATCACACTGCCTTAGGGATCCGAAGGCCTCGATGATTCCGAATCTTTCCACGTCATACCTGGGACTGGATGCGGCGCCAAACTCGACGCTGCAGCATGCAGTCTCGATGTGAACGGGCCATAGCGACCATATTCTTCCCCAGTTGATGGCGTAGCCCAGCGGCTTGCCTATCGCCTTTTCGAGAATGTCTCCGAGCTTTCCCACAAAGACGTTGGCGTTTTCAGGGGTTACAAGATCCTTAATCAAAGCTCATCTCCAATCCTCATAAATATAATTTGTATAAATAACTACCATATTCTTCGTCTCCCTGACTGATACAATGCAAATGCCATTGCTCCAAACATAATTGCTAAAAAGCCCATCATCGGTAAAGTTGCGGTTTTTGGAATTTCCATAAGCACGCTACCCCACGCATACAAGAAAATTGCAACCACATCAAAGATGACAAACATCAGAACATAAGGATAATACTGCATCATGAAATGAGTTCTGCCCTCTCCGGTCGGAACTTGACCACATTCCATAGGCAAGAACTTCACAGGATTACTTTTTTTCCTGGGAGATACCATTCTAGAAATAAGTAGTGCTGGAGCCATAGCTGCCATAGCAAAGCCAAACATCAATACAACGGTACTATAATTGCCCGCTAATTCCCCGACCAATTTAGCTTCTCACCCTGATTTTTGTATAAAAAGGTATGGTTCCTTTTTAGATCAGTTTTTTTAAAAAAATATTTTGTAAAGAACTTAATAGGATAATGTAAAATGACGATTATGTCGCTAAGCATAGGAGATACAGCACCAGGATTTGAACTTCCAGATACAGAATTAAAATTACGGACTTTGGATGAATTCAAAGGTGGAAAAATTGTGTTGTCATTCATAGTTGCAGCAAGTTCCCCAGTTTGCGAAATGGAACTCTGTACATTTAGAGACTCTTGGAAAGAAATTTCAGAATTAGGGGCAAAAATTATATCGATCAGCAATGATGGCCCATTTGCAAACAAGGCATTTGCAGAAAAACATAACTTTAATTTTCCATTATTAGGGGACTATACCAGTAAAACAATTAGAGATTATGGAATTTTAATGCCAGACTTACTCCACATTAAAGATTACAATGCTGCAAAACGATCTGTTTTCGTAATCATGGAAGATGGGAAAATTGGTTACAGATGGGTTTCAGAGGATCCCCTCAAAGAGCCAAACTATGAAGAAGAAGATTTCTTAAAACAATAAAGATTTCTTAAAACAATAAAGATTTCTTAAAACAATAAAGATTTCTTAAAACAATAAAGATTTCTTAAAACAATAAAGATTTCTTAAAACAATAAAGATTTCTTAAAACAATAAAGATTTCTTAAAACAATAAAGATTTCTTAAAACAATAAAGATTTCTTAAAACAATAAAGATTTCTTAAAACAATAAAGATTTCTTAAAACAATAAAGATTTCTTAAAACAATAAAGATTTCTTACTCAATTTCTGCAACTACATCGCCTTTTGCAACAATTGCAGTTTCTTTGACTTTAATAGATTTTACAACACCATCTTTATGGGCCTTGATTGCGACTTGCATCTTCATTGATTCCAAAGTACATACCACATCACCTTTCTGAACAGAATCTCCTTCTGCAACACCCAACGACACAACCTTTCCAGGGATTTGGCTCTTCAATCCTATCTGAGAATTACCGGAACCGGAACCACCAGAGTTTTTGTAAACAATTTTATCAAAATGAGTATGCAAATTAAGAGTAACAGGAACATTGTCAACTACAATATTCATTTCGTTGGTAGACTGCTCTAGATACTTTGCCTTGTGATAATTTTGGTCTAAGATGAATTCAATACCTTGAGAATTAATGGTGATGATTTTTAGTGTGTGCTCATCATCATTGATTTTAATAACATAATCATTGTTTCCAAGATTTTGCACTATCTTTCCATCAAATGATTTTTCAAGATCTGTAATTTTATAATTCATTTTTCATCAATCCAGTTTATACTTCCAATTCATGTTATTGGCAGTGCTATTTTCTGCTCTGCTCTTAAAGTATTCAGAATGAATTATTGCAGCGGCTAATGCAGCTTCACTTTTCTCTTCTTGTTCTTTTTTAAGATCTTCAGTTAGTCTATCAATCATACCATAACGTTTAAGGAAATCAGTTGAGAGATCTCCATTTTTGTACTCATCAGTATCAAGAATGGTTTTGTACAAAGGAATTGAAGTTTCTACACCTTGAATGTAAAAATCATTTAATGCGGAAAGCATTCTAGTTCTAGATTCTTCAAAGGTTTGACCCCATGTGACAAGTTTTGCCATTAGTGAATCATAAAATGGAGACACAGTACAACCAGGATAAAGATACGTATCACATCTGACGTATGGTCCTGAAGGAATAGTTACATCAGGGACTGGACCTGTTGATGGAGCAAAGTCTAAGAATGTATCTTCGGCATTAATTCTACATTCAATAGCATAACCATTCATTTTGAGGTCACTTTGTTTGAATGGCAATGGCTCTCCATTTGCGATATCTAGTTGAAGCTTGACAAAGTCCAATCCAGAAACCATTTCAGAGATGGGATGTTCTACTTGTAATCTTGCATTAATTTCTATAAAATAAAATTCTCCATTATCAGCCCTTAGGAATTCTGCAGTTCCAAGGTTAGTATAGTCAACTGCTTCTGCTGCTCTAACAACTACTTCACCAATTTCTTCTCTTTTTGCATCGTCTACTACAGGAGATGGTGTTTGCTCAATCAACTTTTGATTTCTCCTTTGAATGGAGCATTCTCTTTCAAAGAGATGTACTGCATTACCATGCTTATCTCGACACATTTGATATTCAATGTGTCTTGTTTTTTCTAAGAATTTTTCAACAATAATAGCAGATTTTCCAACAGCAGCTATAGATTCAGATGTTACTGTGTCAAAACCTTCTTGTAATTCTTTATCATTAGTTACTATTCTAATTCCTCTACCACCACCACCATAAACTGATTTCAGCATTACAGGATATCCAATATCATTTGCAATTTTTTCTGCATCATCAGCATCTTTAACTAAACCAGGACTTCCTGGAACTGTTGGTACATTAGCTTTTAACATTGCAGCTTTACATTCCATCTTATCACCACATAGATTCATTGAATCTGCAGAAGGACCAATGAAATTAATTTTATTTTTTTCACAAAGTCTTGCAAAATCATCATTTTCAGAAAGAAAACCATAGCCAGGATGAACTGCATCAGCACCTGATGATAACATTACATCAAGTATTTTTTCTTGATTTAGATATGATTTTGCAGGAGCTGCTTCTCCAATATGATATGCTTCAGTTGCTTGCTTGACATGTAATGAATTGGAATCCTCATCAGAATATACAGCAACTGTTTTAATTCCCAACGCCTTACATGTCCTAATTACACGCAAAGCGATTTCTCCTCTGTTAGCGATAAGTACTTTTTCAATCATCTCAAATCACAAATTGATATTTCCATGTTTTCTTGGTAGTTGTTTTACTCTTTTGTTTTCGAGCATTTCAAGGGCTTTAATCAACATAGGTCTTGTTTCAGCAGGATTAATCACATTATCTACGGTTCCGTGAGATGCTGCAACGTAAGGATTTTCAAACTTTTCGGCAAACTCATCAACTAATTGTTTCTTTAATTCTTCAGCATTATTAGCTTCACTGAGATCTTTTCTATACATGATTTTTACTGCGGCCTCACCGCCTAACACGGCACATCTAGCAGTTGGCCACGCATAATTGATATCAGTTCGGAGATTCTTACTGCCCATTGCAATATACGCTCCACCATATGCTTTACCAATAACTAAGGTAATTCTAGGAACAGTTGCTTCACAATATGCATAGAGCAGCTTACTTCCATGTCTAATGATTCCATTATGCTCTTGGTTAGAACCTGGCATATACCCGGGAGTGTCAACCAAAGTAATTATTGGTACATTAAATGAATCACAGAAACGAATGAAGCGTGCTGCCTTGTTGGATGAATCAATATCAAGTGCACCTGCCAGATGGATTGGTTGGTTTGCAACAATTCCCACTACTTTGCCATTCATTCTACCATAGCCAACTATAATATTTGGAGCGAACAACTCGTGAACTTCAAAGAATTCGTTATTATCAACAATTGAATTAATGATTTCCTTCATGTCATATGGTTGCAACGGGTTTTCCGGAATAATATTTATCAAATTATGATCCAGTCTGTTTGGATCATCATCAGTTTCAATTTTTGGTGGCGCTTCGGTATTATTTTGAGATAAATATGCAATTAATTTTTTGACATAGTCCATACATTCGTATTCATTTTGTGCTACAAAATGGGCAACACCACTTTTTGAACCATGAGTCATTGCACCGCCTAGATCATCAAATGAAATTTCCTCACCCAAAACAGTCTTCACAACATCAGGTCCAGTAACAAACATGCTTCCTACCTTTTCAACCATAATTACAAAATCAGTCATTGCAGGAGAATATACAGAACCACCTGCAGATGGACCTATACTTGCAGTAATTTGAGGAATCACACCAGAAGCCAATTGATTATGATAGAATATATCAGCAAATCCATCAAGGCTCATTATTCCCTCTTGAATTCTAGCCCCACCAGAATCCATTACGCCAATTATTGGGCATCCTGTTTGAACCGCATGATCCATTAGCTTGCAAATTTTTTTTGCCCCCATCTGACTCAAAGTTCCTCCAAGCACGGTAAAATCATAAGCGAAAACGAAAATTTGTCTGCCATTCACATTCCCATAACCGCCAACTACACCATCTGTAAAGAATTTCTTCTTCTGCATGTCATATTCGTGATAATGATGAGTAGTCATTGGATCAATTTCGGTAAAGGTGCCCTCATCAAGTAGAAGATCGATTCTTTCACGGGCAGTTAACTTGCCTTTGTTATGCTGAGCCTCAATTCGCTCTTGCCCACCGCCTTGTAATGCGGTATTAGATCTCTCAGAATATCCTTCAATCTTTTTAGAATGCATGATAACAATCTAAGGCAGAATGTATTCATATATTAATTTAATTTTAAAATTCAAAAATGTAAAATTTTTATTAAAATTGGGTATTTTGTGTTTTTTTTAGAATTTCAAGAGTTAACAAAAGGGAATTTCTTTTTTGTTAGTCTTTGATATGAATCAAAAGCATCCTTTTCTTCACTACATTTCTTACAGATGCACAATTGAGAGACATTAGGAATATCACAATTTTCCTGAAATTCACATTGAGGACAGCCAGCAGATGATCCACACACTATGCATTGTAATTCATTTACCCGAGCACATTTTTCATGTTTAACACCTATTCCCTTCGCCCATAACCCGATTTCATCCACATCTATTTTTTCATTACAAACTATGCACGTGCCGGGAAATTTCATGGGGATCTTTCGCCAGCTCATTGTACTAGTTTCATCTCCTTTTCAATAACATCGCCAAAAGTTTCTTCCAATTCTAATTCCAAAGTTTTATTTTTAATACACGACAAAACAAAAGGAAAGCACAGGGTTACAAAAGTACTTGATGACATGTGAAGTTTTTTTGCCATAACAGATGACAGTGATTTTATTTTTGCACCGTCCCAGCGAATTCTGTTGAGCAATGGCCAAGAAAGATTGTATTGAGCATATCTAATTCGTTCATCGTTTTGATATAATTTGATTAAAATATCATTTAGATAGCGTAACAACCTCCAATTCTGAGTTTTCATGATTCTTCCAAAAAGCATATCAGCATCAGACAGGGTTTCCAAATATTTTGCAAGTGAAGAATTATCCAAATCGCTTGTAATGATACTAGAGTAAAATGCATTAATCTTTTCTCTGGGATCAATTTGCATAGAATACAAAACAATCCTAGCTTCTTCAATGGAATTTGCTTTAAAGAACGCATTTACACCATCTTCAACATTAATTCTTTCAAAAGAGCTGTCAGTTTGAGGATTAAACCCAGTTACCAAAGATTGTGCAAAATTAATCATTGACCGTGTATCTCCTTTTGATTTATCAATTACTTTTATCAAAGAACCAGGACTTAACTTTGCACTTTGTTTTTTTAAAATATTTTCAAGATAGACTCGTAACAGTCTAGGCGGAATTTTTTTAAAATGAATAATTTTGACAGTTTTTTTTATACCCTTCATTTTATCTGATGTGTCATCATTAGCAGCAAGAACAATCGGTACAGTAGGTTCTTTCAGAATATCAACCAGTGCAGATGCACCACCATAATCACCGCGACCATGAATTCCATCAACCTCATCTACAAATATCATCGGAGTTCCCAAAACGCTCACATTGCTCAATACAGGCACGAGAATCTCACTTATTCTAGATTTACTCCTGACATCACTTGCATTAAGTCCAATCATATCATATCCAAATTGCTCTGCCATGAGATAAGCAATAGTAGTTTTTCCTATTCCAGGAGGACCTACCAAAAGTAATGGTTTGGTACCTTTTTTCCATTTAACAAACCATTCAACAATTGCTGCTCGTGCCTCTTCATTTCCCACCATGTCAGAGATAATCTGAGGTCGATATTTTTCGGACCACATCAATAGAATCACTTGGGAAGTTTGGAAGTAAACTCAGACCATTTATCGGCTTTTTGTAATTTGTTGAACCAGTATTGATTATAATGATCCACAGTTAAAAATAAAAATTCTAAGAATTCCTTATGAGAGAAATCATCAGGCAATAATTCAAGAGTCAACCTAGCATCCTGTAAATACAAATTACTTTTCTCCAAAGTGACATCAAAACCTTTTTTCACATCATTAGCTAATAATGAATAGTAAAGGGGCCAAGAAGGTATTTTAACAAAGCCATTTTTAATCGAATCTTCAATTTCATTTCCACATCCAACACCTTCAGCAGCTCTTGCCATACCCAAATAAAAAATCTCACCCAATGGTCTTTCTGCTAAAGCCATGTTTCGTCCAGCAGTTCCCATTACAGCACGATATTTTTTGTAAGACAGAGTCATGTCTTCTTCAGTAATTTCTGTAGGTTTTGATTTTAATTTTTCATCAAGGTATTGTCCAATTCTTGCATCTTCAAATCCTGCTTCAAATTCTTTTAGAACTTGTTCGCCACCTTTTGAAATTTTATCTCGGGCCAACTTCAGTATGTATGGATTCATTAATTTGTAATCGTCAAGGAATTCTAAATCTTCATCTTTATCTACAATTCTATCCATAGGTTCACTTAGATCAATTGCAAGAATGTGTCCTTCAACCATGTCCTGCTTTAATTGTGAATCGTCCCTTCCAGAATATTCTGCTGCAGCATCAAATAGTCCATTAAACACAGGAAAGGTCATTTTTACGAAATTTGAGTTTAAAATTCGATTGACCCTATCTTGCATCACTTCAAGATTTTCTAATTTTGATTTTATAGGCTCAATTTCAGATGCATTAAGTATGATTTCAGTAGAACCAACCTCATTTCCAAAAGATTGTTGGGTGGCATTAGGATTTTTATCAGACTTTATTTCAGCAAGCAATCCTTGGGCAAATCTTTCAGCAAATCTTGGGAATTGATTTTCAGTTTCTTCCTTGTATTTATTGAATAATTTGTAACCTTTTGATTTGAACAAAGCTTGTTTAATAATCTGCTTTCCGGGTTTTGTGCTCATCAAAGATTCTTTGCTAATAACAGATTGATCCTTACCACTCACAAACGTTACGCCTCTTTATTGCTATTTATGCTTTCAAACCAAATATTTCTTCACTTAAATTACGAATTGTAAATTTTACAGCATGGAGGTTATTGAAATTCTACGTGAAGCTTCAAACCGGATTTATGAAAATGTAAAAGATCTTCCAGGAACAGATGATGCGGCAGGGGATTTTGGAATTGGAGCAGGCGGAGACACCTCAAGAAACATAGACATTGTTGCTGAAAAAACAGTTCTAGATTATCTCAAAGAAATTAATTTTGAATGCATCGTATTAGGTGAAGAATGCGGAAGAGTTGAGTTATCAGACAGACCAAAAGGATTTGTAATAATGGATGCAATAGATGGTTCGGCAAATGCCGTTAGAGGCGTTCCATTTTTCTGTAGTTCGTTAGCTTTTGCAACTGAAAATAGACTCAGTTCAATCACAGACGGAGTGATTACAAATCTTTCAAATGGTGAAATGTACTGGGCATCAGAAAATAAAGGGGCGTTTTTTGACAATAAACAAATCAAAGTTCATAAAAAAGATCCAATCTACAAAATAGTAGGAATCAACACATCAGGCTCATCCATTGAATTGATGAATAAATTGCATCCAATTTTTGAAAATCATAACCACACAAGACATTTTGGTGCTAATGCACTCGAAATGGCAATGTTTGCAAGAGGACTGATAGATATTTTTATTGATTTAAGAGGCAAAATTAGAATTCAGGATATTGCTGCAGGTTACATAATTGTTAAAGAGGCAGGAGGTTTGCTGTTGGACGGGGATTTGAAACCTCTCGATGCGGATCTCAGTTATGAAACAAGGGTTTCTTTTGTTGCAGCTGCAAACCAAAAAATTCTCGACGAAATAATGTCACAAATTAATTAGTGAGTTAATCACACACAGTAAACGGCATTTTTAGGATAATTTTGGAATTTACTCCACAATTTTGAACAATTATTGGGTTTTAGGATAGTTCCTGACAGAAATACATTTATCCAAAGTCAAGAAAAACCATCTTGTATGGTAACTGAGATGAAAGCAAAGGTAGTCTATAGAGAGTTACTCAAAGAGGATCTAGTAATCATACGATTGGTTCCAGAAAACGGAATGCCAGAATACAAAACGGGTCAATTTTTGACAATAGGCCTTCCCATCCCTTCAGAAAAAAAAGTAGTCAGAAGAGCATATTCAATTGCATCACATGCGGAAAATAGAGACTATTTTGAATTTGTCATCAGATGGGTAAGAAAGCCACTTCCGGGTCGTGTAACTACTGAATTATTTTACCTAAGTGTTGGTGACGAAGTATCTCTTGGAGACCCAACAGGAGCAGCATTGCAAATTAGCGATACGTTGCCCAGTGGAAAAAAAGACAATAGAAGAGTGATTTGTGTGGGGGGAGGTACAGGATTAGCACCATTCATCGCATTTGCAAAACATTTCCACGATGTAAATGACAAGCGAGAAGTAATCATACTTCACGGTGCAAGTTACGTGGATGAATTGAGCTACAAACGTCTGCTAACAGATTTTGAATTAGAAAGTGAAAAAAGAGGCAGAGATCAATGGAACTTTAGATACAGAGCTGCAATCAGTAGGCCAAAAGAATTTTTCAATAGATCATGGAATGGTCACGTTGGAAGGGTTGAATCATTTTTCAAACCAGATAAAAAAACTAAATTATCACCAGTAGAAGAAATGGTAGGAGAAGAACTAAGCCCCGACAATGCAATCATATACATCTGTGGATATCAAGGAACAATTGACGGTGTAATTGATTATTTGGAATCCAAAGGATTCGTTACAGAGCATGAAAAAAAGCCAGATGGAAGTTTTGGTATTAAGTTTGAATCATACGGATAGAAATATCGACAACAGATAGCGATCAAGTTTTAATTTTTAGTTTCAAAAACATGTTTTTCGGGCAGATTACATACGTATGCATTTTTATATTGATTATTTTTCTCAAAGTTATGGCAAAACTCAAGTGTAATGATTATGGATTCGAATGTGACTTTATAGCTGAAGGAGAAATTGAGACAGTCATAGACAAATTTAGAGAGCATACAGATGAAGAACACGGTATAGACTATTCAAAAGAGGCAGTTACACAATTTCTATTAAGAAAACAAGGGCTATAACGGAACTAACTATCAAGTCTTTTCATTCTAGCAGATAAAATTGGGAGTTCTTTCTCAATGATTTTCTCTACTGCAGGAACGACACCAGATCTAGCTTTAACACTTTCCTCAAAAATTTCTGCAACTTGATCTTTGAACAATAGCTTGATTCCGGGAAGAGCCGTGATTCCCTCATCAACAGTTCTAGGATCAGACAGATCCAAAATCAACGTGCCTTTTTTCTTTTCCTCCATTAACAATCTAATTCTATCATAGGTAATTAGAAAATAATCAGATGTTGTTGCAACAAAAATAATATCGTATTTATCAAATCCCACCAAAACATCATTGAAATCTAAAGGAGTTCCCCCCAAGATTGTGGTAAACCCAGTAGCACGTTCAATACCCCTACTTGCAACATCAAAGATGACATCTTTTTTATTCAAAGTTTTTGCAAGCATTGCGGCAGGCTCACCTGTACCAATAATCAATACCTTCTTTTTAGAATCAAGACCTGCTTTCTCTTCAACAAGTCTCACTGCAACATCACCTAATGATACAACATCCTTTGAGATTCCCGTAGTATCCCTCATTCTAATCGCTAAGCGTATGACACTTTCAAATAATTTGTTTAGAACGTGGCCAGACAAACCAGCACTCTTTGCTTTGGCATGAGATAAAATAATCTCATCAAAGATTTCTTGTTTTCCTACAACAACAGAATCCAATCCAGAAGCTAATCGTAAAAGATGCAAATAGACATCATCGCCTTTGTAGAGCTCAAGAGTTTGATCAAAATGATCGATATCAATTTGCTCTAATGAGGACAGAGATACCCAAGTATCTTTAATTTGATTTAATACGAGTGCCTTACCTTCTGGCCTTCTTGCATCTGGAGAATCATCAGTTTCAACATTGCTGACGGTAAAAATTTCCACCCTGCTTGCTGTTTGAATAATCACACATTCATCAACGCCAGGAATTTTTTTAAATTCTACACAAGCTGCGTCGACATCCTTAAAGGTGAACTTCGATAATGTATGAATAGGAACATTCTTGAAAGTTACTCTCGCATTCATTACATCAAAAGATATTTGACCCATTCCATTCACCTATTATTTTTTGACTTTATCCCTTCCGCCTCTAGCAGTTCTGAAGACATTCATTCCGATATAGAAATTTTCATGTATTGATTCCAAATAAGTAATTTCATTTTCAGTTTCTCGAATTTCATTTTCAGAAGCTTCAGGATCATTTTTTAATTTTTTAATTTTTTGTTTCAATTCATCTAAGAAGGAATCAACACCACGTTCATAATTTGAAACACCTTCAAATTCTGGACTAAGAACATGTTCAGGAACATATGCAGGAGTTTGATCATGCGGAGTTTCTGCTTTTCTTGTAAGAGATTCTTGTTGTTCAGGAGTCAATATTGGTCGTAAAAATCTATCTTTTTTATCTAAGAAAAACTCAGGTTCGCCCATTTCTCGTCGAAAGATCTCTTCACCTTTTCTCTTAAACGTATAATCTGATTTTTTGGCAGCATCTGCTTTAACTTCAGCAGCGATTGCCTTGTACTCTTCTTCTGCTGCTGCTTCAGCTACCGCTTTTGCAGATTCTACTTTTGCCAGGGCCTGTTTTAGGGCAATTTCTGCCTCTTCTGCCGCGTTAGCTGCTGCCTCTGCTTTTTCAGAAGCACTAGATACAATTTTTGTATCTTCCACAGTTTTTACAGATTCATCTTTAGTGGTATCAGCATTGACAGAATCTTCTGATGCTGTGTTCTCGTTAGGTTTTTCTTCTACCTCAGAACCTTTTTTCACTTCAGACATCATATTTTGGTAAAATTGCCTGAATTTTAATATTCTTGTAGGATTATCAATAACGTAATTCCTTTTTTATTAGAACAGTCAAAAATCATCCCCAGAGTACATGAAACTGCAAATAATTGATGAAAATAGAAATAATGGCGCCCTCGGCGGGATTTGAACACGCGTCTCAGCCGTGACAGGGCCGAATTCTAGACCGGGCTATACTACAAGGGCACGATTTCTTTAAGACAAATTGCCAGATTAAAAGTTTCTGACACAACAAAACATTTTGTAAAAGACTAAATTATACAATTAAGATATTTTTTACGAGGGTCTATGGCGCAGCCAGGTAGCGCACCGGACTTTTAATCCGGTTGTCAAGGGTCCGAATCCCTTTAGACCCGCTCTCTCTCTCTTACATTCATTCAGTTATTTCACAAATTTGTCGTTCCAAATCATTAATGGATGAACGGATTTTATTTTCTCTTTTTGACACATCTGCCCTGTATTGATTAATTCGTTTAACTCTATCAGAAATCATTCTTTTTTGTTCGTCAGATCCTGAAGAACCAAACGATATCCTATCTTTAAGAGAGGATGTAACAGTGGTGGAAGAAATAATTTTTGAAACCTTCGTAGGATCAACTTTAGTACCAGCCACAGATTTTTCTATGTCAGATAAAGTTAGTTTTGAAATAGGTTTTTTTGAATTATGTGCCAATTGAACCAGAATTCCAGAGATCTTATGTGTCACTCTAAAAGGAACGCCATCCTGAACTAATTTCTCAGCAATATCCAATGCAATAAGATTGCTGGATTCAGTTACTTTTTTCATTTGTTTTACATTTACTTTCAGTGTAAGTAGAATGGACTTTAAAATTAGTAATGCGCTAATTGAAATCTTTGATGTAGACCATATAGAGGATTTTACTTGTTGTAAATCACGCCCATAGCCAGATGCCAAACCCTTGACGGTAGTCAGAATGGCAGTCAAATTTCCTATCACTTCTGCAGTTTTACCTCTTGTCAATTCCAAGATATCAGGATTCTTTTTCTGAGGCATGACACTTGAAGGAGATGTAAATTCGTCTGAAAGATCAATAAAAGAAAATTCAGATGTAGACCATATTACAAAGTCTTCAGACATTCTACTCAAATTTGTCATTAGAATAGCAATCAGGGATACATATTCTGCTACAAAATCACGCGCACTTGTTGCATCAAGAGAATTTTCAACAAGACCGTCAAAACCCAACATCTTAGCAGTGCTATGCCTGTCGATTGGAATACTTGTTCCTCCAACAGGTCCAGCACCAAGCGGACTTTGATTGATTCGTTGAAATGTTTCATACAATCTTTCAAAATCCCTCAATAAAATATCAGCATGAGCCAAAAGATAATGAGAGAAAAGACCTGCTTGAGCTTGTTGAAGATGAGTATAAAGGGGCATGATTGTTTTTTGATGGTTCTTTGCCACTGATACAAGAGCTTCAATGACATCCAGAAGGCAGTTACATAGAATATTGATATCATCTCTAATTTTCATTCGTATGTCCAAAACAACCTGATCGTTTCGTGATCTTGCAGTATGCATTTTGCCTCCACTGGCCATGCCGGCTTCCTTGATTACCAGTGATTCTACTAATTCATGAATATCTTCAGCGCCAGAATCAGTATCAAATTTTTTATTTTTTAAATTCTCTAAAGAAGATAAGATTTTTTTTGCATCATTTTTTGTAATTATGTTTTTTTGGAATAACATTAGAGAGTGTGCCTGACTTCCCAGAATATCATACAAGGCAATTTCAGAATCATCATTAATTGACGAAACATAATCCAAGGTAATATCACTCAAATCAGTGCCAAGGCGAGATCTATACATCACCTAAGGTTCTAAAATGGTTATATATAGCATCAATGATTTTCTCGATATGAGCCAAGATATCAAACTAATGCGAGTAAAAATATTTGATGAATTATCAAAGATTGTAGATCCAGAAATCAACACATCAATTGTAGAACTAGAATTAATTGATGAGGTAGACATCAACGACAGCAATGTCAAAGTAGATTTGCATCTCACCAGTCCATTTTGTCCGGCAGTTTTCGGTTTTAAGATTTGTCAAGACGTTCACGACAATCTTTTGAAAGTAGACGGAGTAAAAGATGTGAAAGTAAATGTTTCAAATCACTTCATGGCAGAACAGATCAACAATCAAGTAAACAACAGTCCGAATCCAAAAAAACTAGGTTAGTCTCTAAAACCTAGCATATCAACAATCAAGTAAACAACAGTCCGAATCCAAAAAAACTAGGTTAGTCTCTAAAACCTAGCATATCAACAATCAAGTAAACAACAGTCCGAATCCAAAAAAACTAGGTTAGTCTCTAAAACCTAGCATATATCCTCTAAGTAGTTGAATTCCCATTGCAGGATCAACGCCTTTTGGACATACCTGACTACAAGAACCAGCAAAGTGACATCTCCAAATTCCGTGGGAATCATCAATAATTTTTAGTCTAGAATCTTTTCCTTTATCCCTACTATCAGCAACATATCTATATGCCTGGGCTAATGCTTGAGGTCCGACAAAAGATGAATCAGTTGCCATCGTAGGACATGCAGAGTTGCACAAACCACATTTTATGCAGTTCGCAAACTGGATGTATTGCTCTACCTCTTCAGGAGTTTGCAAAAATTCTTTTTTGTCAGTTACCAGTTCAGTATCATCACGAATCAGATACGGTTTAATTTTTTGATGAGATTCAAACAGCTTTTCAAACTTCACAGCCAAATCACGAATAACTGGGAAATTGTTCATAGGTTCAACAGTCACAACGTTAGAATCTAATTCGCTGATTTTAGTAAAACATGCCAATTTAGGCTTTCCATTGATAATCATTCCACACGAACCACACGTAGCTTGTCTACAAGAATAACGAACAGCAACCGAATGATCAAAATGTTTTTTCACATCAAGAATTGCCTCTAAAACAGTTGTCCACTTTTCATAATTTACATTGAATTCCATGAACCGACTTGACTCGTCATGTTCAGGATTAAATCTTGAAATTTTAAGAGTGATAGACTTTGATGTAGAAGATTGTCCATTGGACATGCTAGAAACCTGTGCCATTTCTATACCATCCCCATGTTAGTCATAATAATTGTTCTTGAGCCATAGGCTATTAATCCAATCATTGCTGCAAGACAACCGTATGAAACAGCTTTTTCATACATTCTTCCTTGTTTTAATTCAAGTAAAATTACTCTAAGACCGTTGAATCCGTGAACCGAAAGTAGAATCAAAATTAATTCTAACATTATGGCATATGGAACAAACTTGTAATTTGCAAGCACGTTCTCATATTCTAGAGATTCGGCATAGTTCATTGTCAGACGCATCAGAATGTGAACTGCAACCAAGGCTACGGCTGCCAAAGCAGTCCCATAGTGGATTTTCATTATTGTACTTTCTCTCATTTTATTCACCAAACATTACCGCTAAACCGTACATCATTGCAAATGCTGCAAGTACTATTGCAGAATAAATTCCTATTTTATGCCTATAGTTCTGAGATGCTGGATCATATGGATAATCAGGTCTTGCGGGCTTTCCTACGCCTATACCCCCATGTCCCAACATCACTCGAACTCCGTTTACAGTATGAAAAACACACATTCCAATTACAACAGACATAACGATGTGCCCTTCAGTACCTGAAATGAGTTCCATGAATTCATCCCAGCCAACTTGCCCCCTCAAAATATTACTAGTCTCATAAATATGACCGATAAAATATGCCAACAAGCCAAGTCCACTTAATCGCATTAACAAATATGCAACTCGTTCAATCCCATATCGACGAGGGTTGACCATTCCTTTAATGCCTTCTTTGTGTTCATCTTGGGTCATCTAGTATTTCCTCTCCACGGGTTGATATTTTGTAATCGTTACAGGGTGTGTTTTCATGATGGGTTCGTTCGGATCATAGTAAGCAAGTGTATGATGTAAAAAGTTTGCATCATCGCGTTTTGGATAATCAGTTCGTGAATGCGCACCGCGAGATTCTTTTCTATTTATTGCGCCAAGCAATACAATTTCTGCAACTCTAAACATAGAATCAAGTTCCATCACGTTTGCAAAATTTGTATTGTATTCTTTTGCCTTATCATCAACATGCTTCCAAGTTTGTTGCTTTAATTCGCGTATTTTCTTTAGACCCTCAACAAGATTTTTCTCATTTTTGTAGACATATGCCTTTTCATTCATTGTGTCAGTAAGCTGTTGTCGAATTTCATACGGATTAGTATCCCCATGCCCTCTAAAAATTCCATCATAGATTCTTTTTTCTTCAGCCAGTACGAGATGATGAGGCCAAGGATTTGAAGAGGGGTTATTTTGAATGTAATCAATTGCCAATTCGCCTGTGATTTTTCCCCAAACAATACATTCAGAGGTGGAATTTGCACCTAAACGATTAGAACCATGAACACTGTTACATGCCGCTTCACCTACTGCCCAGACTCCTTGAATTTCAGTAGCACCGTCAATATCGGTATGGAGTCCACCCATCATATAATGACATACAGGCCTGATATCAAGCAAGTCGTTGGCAGGATCCTGACCAGAAAATTTGATTGAAATTTCTCTAATCCCGCCCAATTTTTCTTTAATTTTCTCATCTCCAAGATGTCTCAAATCAAGTTTCATGCAATCGACTCCTGTTTCATGTTTGAACCCACGCCCTTCTTGAATTTCAGTCATGATTGATCTTGACACAATATCACGCGGAGCTAATTCCATCTTGCCAGCAGCATATGTTTTCATAAATCGTTCACCTTTGTTGTTAAGAAGATAACCGCCTTCTCCTCTGGCACCTTCTGTGATTAAAATTCCAGAGGGTAAAATTCCTGTCGGATGGAATTGTACAAATTCCATATCTTTTAGTGCCATACCTGCACGCAATCCCATATCCAAGCCGTCGGGGGTTGAGGATAGTGCATATGTTGAAAAGCTATACAATCGTCCAGCACCGCCAGTTGCAATTATGAGTGCCTTTCCTTTAATCGTGTAAAAAGTACCAGAACCTAACTCAATGGCAGTAACGCCCATGAATCGTTTTCCATCATGAATAATAGATGTTACAAACCATTCGTTAAGATATTCAATATTTTCAAATTTTTGGCATGTATCATACAAAGTCTGCATTTCAAAGAAACCCACCTTGTCAGATGCATATGTAGCCCTAGGAAAACTATAACCACCAAAATTTCGTTGATCAATCCTGCCATCAGTTCGTCTAGACCAAGGCATGCCCCAATGATCTAACTGATGAATTTCCTGTGGCATTTCAACACAAAGTCTTTCAGCAACATCTTGATCTGCAAGAAAGTCACTTCCCTTTACGGTATCATAGATATGAGATTCAATTGTATCACCCTCATCCTCAAAAAGAACCGCAGCTGTTCCCCCTTCTGCCGAAACAGAATGAGAACGCATCACTTGTACTTTTGAAACAATGCCAATTTTCAAATGAGATCCTTTCTTGGCGGCGGCAATAGCTGCCCGTAGACCTGCCAGTCCGGAACCACAGATAATTAGATCAAATTCTATTGAATCAGTCATTTTTCAGTCAAACTTGCTTTAGGTGGGATAAATATGTAGTAGTTGAAGGAATATTTCAAAATATTAAAATATATCACTAGTGATATTATCAGTGATGATTTCAGAATGGTTTCAAAGAGTAGGAAGCTCAGTTCCAAGAGGATTTTCAAGATATTTTATTCTTGAACTATTAAAAAAACCCCACACACTGGAAAAGAAATAATCGACTATGCCGTAGAGCAAAGTAACGGGATTTGGAAACCATCACCAGGGTTGATCTATCCCTTATTGGGAAGATTGCTTGACGAGGGATTAATCGAGGAAACTAAAAACGGGAAATATCAACTAACAAAGAAAGGGGAAAACACAGCATCAGACGTAGACAAAGTAAATGACATCGTCAAAAAACAATTGGAAGTATTGTTCAGATTAGGCAATGTAGGAAGATTTGTTGCGGTGGATCTATTAGAAAAAATTTCGGCGATGGGTACAATTCTAAGTTCAAATTTTTCAAATATGACTGATGATGAGACCAAGAAATACAAGCAGTTTCTAGAGTCAGAATTGAAAAAAATTCAAGAAAAAAATGTGAGTAAAAAAGCCAGAGAAATTAAGATCGAATAGTATGCAAAATAAAAATTAGTTTTTTGTTTTCAGAGTCATTTTGAAAGTTTAAGACGACATCATGAACTTTGGATTAAAATCATAAATAATTCAGCAAAAGAGGATTATCATGAAAAATCTAAAGGACATGTTAGAATCAAAAAATCCGCTTGTAATTCCAGGTGTTTATGATGCATTAGGTGCAAAAATTGCTCAAAAAGTAGGATTCAAAGCCATATTTCAAACAGGCTATGGAACATCTGCAACACTATTTGGAATGCCAGATTATGGATTTGTCGGATCTACGGAAACAGTAGATAATGCCAGAAGGATTTGCAATGCAGTGTCAATGCCGGTAATTGTTGATGCGGATACTGGGTATGGAAACGCATTGAGCGTGTGGAAGTTGGTAAAAGAATTGGAATCAGGTGGTGCAGGAGGTATTTTCCTAGAAGATCAAAAATGGCCTAAAAGATGCGGACACATGCAAGGAAAAGAAGTAGTTCCTCAAGAAGAATATACAGAGAAGCTATCTGCTGCGATAGATGCCAGAGAAAGTAAGAACTTCATAATAGTCGCAAGAACGGATGCAAGAGCAACAGAAGGACTTGATGAAGCAATCCAGCGCGGAAAACAAAACAAAAAGACGGGAGCAGATGCAATTTTTGTTGAAGCACCAGAGTCATTGGAAGAGATGAAGCAGATCGGAAAAGAAATCAGTGCACCGTTGGTTGCCAACATGATTGAGGGAGGAGCAACGCCGTTGAATTCATCCGAGACATTGAACAAGTTGGGATTTAAAATAATTCTCTACCCGCTTTCAGTACTATATGCCAACACGTTTGCAACGATGAATATTTTAAAAGAGCTAAAAGAGACAGGAAGCACAGTAAAGCACAAACAAAGATTAGTTAACTTTGATCAGTTCAACGAACTGATTGAACTTCAGAAATTCAGAAAAATGGAAAAGAAATACGAAAAATCAAAAAGTGAATAAAATAAAAAATCCAAATAAAGAACTGTTACGATGTGACTCTCTTTATTTCAATTTCTATTGTTGAGACGTTTCTGGTTTTACCATCTTGTGACTCTAGTGACTCTGAGCTAATTTTGATTTCTCCTATAGTGTAGCCTGCATTTTCGGTTTTTCTTGCAATGATTTGAGCTACATCAACAGCACGACCTATGCTGAGTCCCCTAGCTTTGATGTTGACGGTAGGTAAGTTTGCCAATTGAATTAGCGCTGATGTTACATATGCCATCAATGGTTTCTTACCAATGAATACGGTGTCTCGAGTTTCATTTGACATGTAACACAAGCTATTTGAGGATAATTTAAAGCTAGGAGGGTTTTACCGAATTAAATGAAAAAAATTGAAAGATTCGAACCAATATTAACCAGAAACATAGAATTTAATCATAACTTGGAAAATGTTTTAAAAAATTTAGAATTTGGGAACAGCAATGAAAAAATTAAAACTCTAGAATCATTAGACAGCACGGATAATCCAGAGGTTTTGAGAAAAATAGTTTCAAAGTTAGATGATACTGACATCAAAGTACGAGGAGAAGCATTTAGCTCACTAGTCCTAAATAAAAATAAAATTGTGGATTTTTTGATTGACGATTTAAACTCTGAAAGTGAAAATATGAAATGCTCAATATTGCTCATATTGGGAAACAGAAATGAGATATCATCCATTCCAGACATAATAAAATTAGTAAAAGATAAAAAACCAGCAGTCAGATCATGTGCAATAGGGACATTGGGACATCTACAAGCTCAAAAAAATAGCAGTGTTTTCCGGGAAGCATTATCAGATTCCAACATAGAAGTAAGAAAAAGCGCATTACAGGCAATAATTGATTTGAAGATTACAGTTTCAAAAAATGAAATCAAAAATATTTTGAAAGAGAATGATTCTGAAATCGAGAAAATGATATCATTAATAGAAAAATAAGTGGACCGGAAGGGATTTGAACCCTCGATCCGATGCATGCCATGCACCTATCCTACCAGACTAGACGACCGGCCCAATTATCAGAATTCTGATTGAAATAAGATCCTCAAATTGGTTATTAACGTTTAGCGGTCTAAAAAAAATAGATACGCTGAATTAACACAATATATTTAACCTTCCAAAGAGGGATTGAATCGTTATGGTAGTAGACAACAAAGCGACAGTCACATATGTTCAATTGCTAAAAGAAGATCTAGTCATTTTAAGAATGGTGCCAAAAGAAGGTCCAGTTCCAGATTACAAGGCAGGTCAATTTATCACGCTGGGATTATCGAATCCTGCAGACAATGGAAAGATAGTCAGACGTGCATATTCGATTGCATCGCACCCCGAAAACAGAGATTATATCGAGATAGTAATTAGATGGGTAAGAAAACCACTTCCCGGTAGATTAACCACACAACTATTTAATGTAAAAGAGGGAGACGAGATCCTCTGGCTAAAACCTACAGGTAGAGCATTGCTGATTAATGAAGAACTAACAAACGGAGAAAAAGACAACAGAAGAATTATTTGTATAGGTGGCGGAACAGGTCTTGCACCATTTGTCAGCTTTGCACAGCACCTTCACGACTCAAATGATAAACGTGAGATCATTGTCTTGCACGGAGCAAGTTACGTAGATGAATTAAGCTACAAAGATTTGCTAACCAATCTTGAAAATGAAAGCATTGCCAAAGGCAAGGACGAGTGGAATTTTAGATATAGAGCAGCAATTAGTCGGCCTCAAGAATGGTTTAACAGATCGTGGGCAGGTCAAGTCGGAAGAGTCGAGACATTCCTAAGACCAAGAGACAACGGAATATCAGCGCTGGAAGAATTAATTCAAGATAAGATTACTAAAGAAAATACAATTTTCTATGTTTGTGGTTGGCAAGGAACAATCGACGGAGTGATGGACTTTCTGAATCCCAAAGATTTCGTTACAGAGCACGACAAACGTGAAGATGGAAGCTTTGAAGTCAAATACGAATCATACGGATAGGTATTTTAAAAAATCAATCATTGAAATATGAGATTTATTTAGTGGATGTAATTGATTACTGCACTATATCTTGCACATCTAAACCCCGTAACTAATGCCCATGTTGAGATTATTTCAGAGCTGAAAAAAGATGCAGACATTGTAAAAGTAATGCCAGTGGTATTCAAAGATGAGGACAGAGAAATTAACAGTAAAAGTTTCCCATTTGATTTCGAGACCAGAAAAAAGATGCTAATGTCAATATTTGGAAGTACCATTCAGATTACAGACGATTATACCTTTTTTTCACCATTCAAGAGATATTTGCCGCCACTATTAACACCAAAATCATGGAGATTGAGAAAACAGATTCTCAAAGGGGTAGAAGGAAAATTTTTTTCATATACGGGAGACAAGGCAGAAGGATACATGCTAAAATTCTATAGATTAAAACCCAAAGTTGGCGAAAGAAAATCACTTTCTGCAGCATCAGTTAAAGAAAAGATGTATGATGCGGCACTTGAAAAAGAATCATCTTGGAAAGAAGACGTTCCAGAAAAAATAGTCAGAATAATAGAAGACAATTGGAAGACGGTGGAAAAATTTGCAGCAATTGACGATATGACTACTAGAGTCGTCGGAATGAAATTTCCAAAAGAGGGATGGTCAAAAGAATAATCCAATATAAGTTATTGGATGCAACATTCAAGCCCAGAAAACTATGAATTTAATTGAAAATAGATTAATACACATCCCATGAAATTCTCCTATGAAACTTCCACTCTCAAAATATGTCTGGTTTGACGGAAAATATACCCTTACAGAAAAAGCTACAATTCCAATCACAACACATGCGATTCACTACGGAACGTCAATCTTTGAAGGAATAAGGGCATATTGGAACGGAAGAAATCTCAACATATTCAGACTGGATGAACATGTAAAGCGATTCAGAAGATCAGGTCAATTCTACGACATTTCACTTAATTTTTCAGATCAAGAAATCACCGACGCGGTAATTGGCATTTGTAAAAAAAACAAGATCAATGAATCTTGCTACATCAGGCCATTTTATTTTGTGGGCGATTATGGAATCAGCCTTCATGTGACAAAAAATGCACCGACAAGTGTGGCGATTTTCACATTTCCTTTTGGGGATCTGTTTGACAAAAATGGGATAACTGCAGGAGTCGTATCTTGGAGAAAGTTCTCAGACATGTCTACACCGCCACAGGCAAAAATGGGTGGCAACTATCTTAATTCGATCATTGCCACGCAGGAGGCAAAAAGAAACGGGGTGGATGAAGCAATCTTGCTTGACCAGAATGGAAATGTTAGCGAGGCGCCAGGTGAGAATGTCTTCATTGTAAGAAACAATCAACTGGTGACACCGTCACTTACATCATCAGCACTGGAAGGAATTACACGTGATGCCATACTCAGAATTGGAAAAGATTTGGACATGGATGTGGTTGAAAGAAACATTACAAGAAGTGAACTGACCATATCAGATGAAATTTTCCTAACGGGAACCGCAGCTGAAATAACACCGATTATTTCAATGGATTCTGTAAAGATAGGCAACGGTAAACCTGGAGACATTACAAAAAAAATGATGCAAGAGTATACGGACATTGTAATGAGTAAGAATGAAGACTACTCCCATTGGTTAACTGAGGCATATTAGATGAAGATCGTCCAGATAGGAATTGGCGGATGGGGCAAAAATCATACGAGAATTTTGTCGCAATTGAATGTCCTAGTAGCAGTTTGTGATACAGATACTCAAAAAAGCAAAGAATACGGAGAAAAATATTCAATCAGTCATTACGACACGTTAGACAGATTACTAATCTCGGAAGAATTTGACGCAGCATTAGTGGTTACACCTACATCCACCCATACGGAAATTACAAGAAAGCTGCTAGAAGCAAGAAAACACGTCTTTGTAGAAAAGCCAATGACATACAAATCAAAGGATGGTGAAGAACTTGCAAAGCTTGCAGTAAAAAACAAAGTAATTCTGACATGCGGATATATTGAAAGATTCAATCCGGCAGTAGACGTTGTGAAAAAAATGGTCAAAGAGAAGAAATATGGCGATCTAGTAATGCTTGAATTTCACAGAGAGAACAGAATACCCCTACACATCAAAGATGTTGGAATCATTTACGATACCTCAGTTCACGACATAGACACTGCGAATTGGTTGTTTGCAGGCATGCCACATGTGGTATTTGCAAGGGCAGGAAAAATTAAGCACGAGCATGAGGATTTTGCAAGCATAATGCTGGGATACGATAACGATAAAGTGGCAATAATTTCATCAAATTGGATTACACCAAATAAAATCAGGAAGTTCAATGCCGTGTGTACGGATGCGACAATTTCATCAGACTTTATCAGTCAAGAAGTCACTGTAGGAAAAAATGAGGAGTCAGAAATTATCCAAATTGAAAAACAAGAACCGTTGATGCTAGAAATTCAGAGCTTTATCGGAGCAATAGAATGTAAAAATGAGCAGGTGATCAAGGCACAGGAAGCTGTCAACGTTACAAAAATTGCCGAAGCTGCACTTTTATCTAGTCAGAAAGGAATTCCAATCTATCTGGATCTAAGATGAACAAAACAATGATGAATATTTTGGCATGTCCTATTGACAAGAGTCATCCCTTGGAATTATTTGAAATCAAGGCAAAAGGCGAGGTGATATCAGAAGGGGCATTGTTTTGTACAAAATGCTCCAGATTCTATCCGATAATTGAAGAAATTCCAATTATGCTTCCTGATGAGTTGCGAGACAAAAAACAAGAGATGGAATTTCTAAAAAACAACAAAGAACAGTTGCCAGAAAAGATTATCGCAAACGGAAATCCATGGCATTTGTGAACACATGATGATCAATAATTTTATTTCAAAAAAAGCAAAAATAGGTCAAAACGTACAGATCTGGCATTTTTCATACGTTGGCGATGACGTAGAAATTGGCGACAATGTCAAAATCGGTTCTCTGGCACATATCGACTATGACGTAGAAATTGGCGACAATACAAAAATTGAAGGTCAGGCATACATTCCGCCGCTCTCAAGAATTGGGAAAAACGTATTCATCGGTCCAGCAACAGTCCTGACAAATGATCCATACCCCATGAACAGCAAGATGGTTGGCGTTACAATTGAAGACAATGCAGTGATCGGGGCTCGCGTAGTCATCAAAGCGGGCATCACAGTTGGAAAGAACAGCGTGGTTGGAATGGGTGCTGTCGTGACAAAAGATGTTCCTGAAAATACTGTCGTGATGGGAGCACCAGCATTCATCAGATACAGCAGAGAGGAATACGACAAGAAGCAAAGGAAATGGAAAGAAAGTTAGGAGTTAATTTCTTTTTTAAAAATCAGATTTTTTACTTTTGATAAAATAAAGATCCATGCGACAACCAGAATAATTGCCACTGTTGCTTTGATGACGGATGCAACAAGCCAATTGAGTTCACCGAATTCAGATACGTATATCGGGCCCAAAATCACAACCACGATACCGCCTCCAAGAAGAATCAAAACCCACATTGCAAACAAGAATACAAACAGATTGGATTTCAAAGCGAGACACCCATCAACAACGAAGTGATCACTGCCAGAATTCCCGAAAATATTGTCAGTTTGAAGATTGCAACACCTACTTGTTTTTCTGACAACGGCCCGCCTGCAAGAATTAATCTCACCAATGTTACAGGTGCCTTCTTTTCATTAGTCGCCTTTAGCATGAAATCTTCAGTATGCTCTACAGGCTTTCCTTGAATTTGTCTATGCTCCACAATTTTCCTTACGCTTGATAGAAACAAAAAGGAGTTAACTACTGCAGGCAGCAACGCCACAGCTGCGATAATTTCCACTCCGCCTACAATGGCAATTGCACCATACATTGCACCCAATGTCAACGCTCCGGAATCTCCTGGAAAAATTCTACTTGGAATCTTGTGATACCTGTAAAACGCCAACGAAGCAAAAGCAAGCGGCAGACTGATCATTGCAATTTCGTAATTTTGGACAATTAACAGGCAGATAGATAATGAGAAACCAGCTATGGTCATAAAACCGCTGGCGACCCCGTTTAGCACATCAATGGAATTGATCGTGTTTCCAGTAATCGGAATCATGCAAATTATCAATGCAAGATACAGCACAGGAATCTGTACGGTTCCAAACAACGGAAACGCCAGATTTGTATCATATGTACCAAGTGCAATGATCGGAATTGCCGCAAATGCAAGTGCCACAGGCTTAAACCAACCCCCCATTACTTTTCTGTCATCAACATATCCAATCACGAAAGCCGCAGACGTTGTAATCAGTATTGCAAGGATTTCATTCATTTGCAAAAATACGTAAAGAACAATTTCAGATGCAACTATTCCTACAATGATTGATGGCCCCCCAGGTCTAACTACCAAGACATTTTCTTTTTTGTTAACGTCTTTAACTGACAGGTTTCTTTTTTCTAAAAATTTGATCAGTGGGGGAGTTGTGACAAATACAACAAGAAATGCGACAACGCATGAGACTACAGACGGAACTATAAATTCAATCAATCATCTAACCTTTCGCAGCTCGGCCTTTATGTTGTCTGCAATGGTAGATCCAATCTTATCAATGTCTCCCAATTTGCTCACGGGAATTTTTCTCAGGTCATCCAGATTCTTTATTCCGTGTTTGAAAAGAATTCTGGATCTGACTCTCCCTATCCCCTTGACCCGTACCAGATCAAGTAATTCCTCTCGGATTCCATAAACGATTCTTTTTCTCAGGTCATCCAGCTCTTCAAGCAGATCTGCCCTTTCAACGTGCTTGGAAATCTCTCTGAGACAATATACCAGCCAATCGGCATTCTCAGCCATCCTATGCATGTCTCCGGACTCTATTCCAAGACTGTCTGACAGAGATAATTCAGTAGATTCAGTGATCCATGACTGCAAGGCCAGTATGCTTCTAGAGCAATCATATTCCGAAATAGGTTCAAGCAGCTCTGAAGAATGATCCTCAATCATCAGACTTGCTGATTCGTAGTCTCTTTGTCGAAGTGAGAATTTTGGGAAAAATTCCTCACAGTTTGTAATCAAATGAAGATAGCCAAAAGTATGCTTTCTTTCTTCAGATACGCCTTCAACTGAATCCCTAAAGTATGTCGCAGTGAGAGGATCAATGTACAGCATTGATGTCTTTTTTCCAAATTCGGTAGCAGCGTACCTTTCACCTTTCTTAATTATCAGATACTTGCTGGAAAGAAAACGCAATGATATGTCGATTGCAAACTTTATCGTAGGCTTACGGGATTGCAATCCGCCCAGCGTCTGCAAAAAGAATTCCAAGATTTCTTCCTTCTTTATTCCAGGATGCGTTACTATGACACTAAGAATATGAGTGCGCAATGACTTGTCATCGGTAATCTTGGATATGATCGGTTCGGGTTCGCCGTTGATGTAGTATTCTATCAGATCATCTTTGTTGCCATTTCCAACGATGATGGATTCCCCATAATCATCGTATTGTGGTCTTCCAGCCCTTCCACAAAGTTGCTTGTATTCCAAAATACTGATTGGTCTGTTTGCTCCGACTTTGGCATTGTATCTATTGATGTTGGATATTACGACCCTTCGTGCAGGAAGATTGACGCCTGCTGCCAACGTAGGAGTTGATGACAACAGCTTGATCATGCCCTTACGGAATTCCTCTTCTATTGTTTCTCTGCACCTTTGATTCAGTCCGGCATGGTGAAAGGCGACCCCTTTTTTTACAAGCAATGCCAAGGTCTTTACCAATTCAGTAGGCTCATTTTCAGACAGAAGTTTTTTTGACACCTTAGTTAATGCAGTAATTTCTTTTTTTTCCAACATTAGGGATATCACATCGGATGCTTTTGTGGCAAGCGATTTGGAGCGAGCTCTGGTTTCTGCAAATACCAAGGATTGTCCTCCCTGTTGTACAGATTGCACCCCTAGATCAATGGGAGTTCCTCGTAGACTGAGATCAACTTCAAATATTTTGCCGTCACTCATTGTAACCATGCCTCCATCACATACTCCCTCTGAGAGAGGAACGGGTCGCCAGTCATTTTTTACAAGCTTGCAGCCGAGCCAGTCCGCAATCTCATCAGAATTTGTAATAGTCGCACTTAGGCCAACAATCTGAGGCTTTGAATCAAGCAGCTTCAGCTGCGTTAGAATCATCTCAAGTGTAGGACCCCTGTTCTCATCCCCGATCAAATGTACCTCATCAGATATTACCAGTCCAATGTCTTCAACCCATTCAGCACCATGTCTAATTATGGAATCCATCTTTTCATTTGTCAGAATCAGCAAGTTACTTTTCTCTAAATTTTTTTCAATGTTTTCAAAATCACCTGTAGATATTGCAACCTTCACTTTGTTCCCTAAAGAAATTTTTTCTAATTTTTTAAACTCTGAGAACTTTTCAGCAGCCAATGCACGCAAGGGACTGAGATATATCACCTTGCCATTATTCTTTGAGACATAGCCAAGTATTGCAAGCATCGCAATCAGAGTCTTTCCGCTGGCAGTCGGAGCAGAGACAAGAATGCTTTTTCCGTCAAGCAATCCGGATTCAACACTATCGGCTTGCGGAGGATATAGCTTTTTGAATCCTTGCGACTTTAGAAAATCAATTGCGGCATCAGAAAGTTCCAGTTTCTCTATGTTCATACCCGGTTATAGTGACCGGGTTTTGATTCATAAATAGATGCTTCTCTGAGCATTCTTCGGATATAGTTTCTAGCCTCTTCCTCTGTAAACTTTTCACTCTTTTCAAGTTCTTGTACGAATGTTTTTTCATCCACTGGCACCTTGTTGTCACCCTCCAATCCCTTTAGAACATCCATGAACAGCTGCATCTTGGAGATCTCGCTGCGAGGTTTTCCCTGCAATACGCCAAGATCAACTTTTCCCGTATTGACGTCAACTCCAGCATCCTGAAGCATGCTCTGAATCAGAAATATCGCCCTATCTGCGTCTTCTTCTTCCACCTTGTCTTTCATGAGTATTCTTGCTCGGGCAGTGGAAAGACGAATAATTCCCTCCAATTGTCTCGGAGTTACAGTGATCATCTCTTCGGACTCTACGTTTCTCATTTGAAGATAGTAGGCTAGAATTTTCTCTTCTGCCTCTTTGGTCAGCTCAGGAACACCGCGTTTTGCATACGAGAGGTATTTCGTTAGCAAGTCAACTTCGACTACTGACTTTTTATCAGTACCCTGTCTCGTATTTCTTTGAATGATGTGTCTTGCAATTGATTCGTCTCTTTCTTTGGTGGGTATGTCTCTTACAACAAATATCAGATCAAATCTTGTGAGCAACGGAATTGGCAGATTCACATTTTCTGTAATGTTTTTGAAAGGATCATATTTTCCATACATCGGGTTTGCTGCGGCCAAAATGGAGGTTCTTGCATTCAGTGTGGCCACTATACCGCCCTTTGCAATGCTTGCAGACTGCTGTTCCATGACTTCGTGCAGTGCACTTCTGTCCTCAGGCTTCATCTTGTCAAATTCGTCTATGCTTACAAGACCTTGATCACCAAGCACGACCGCACCAGCTTCTAGCATCATAATTCCGGTCTTGTCACGTACAACGGCAGCTGTAAGTCCTGCAGCTGTAGAACCCCTGCCAGAAGTATACAGACCCCTTGGCGCAATTCTTGCACAAAACTTTAGCATCTCACTTTTTGCAGTACCGGGATCTCCGACAAGAAATACGTTAATGTCTCCCCTGATCTTGCTTCCGTCACCAAGCAATCTCTGATTGGAGCCTACGATGAGTAGCAAGATGGCTTCCTTGATCAGTGCCTGACCCTGAATATGAGGAGCAAACGAATCAATTAATTTTTGATATACATCGGAACTTTGGCTTAGCAATTTGATACTCTTTTCTTCCTCTGGAGAAATTTCCTCCCTTCCAATTTTTCTGTCAGTCTTTGAACCACGACCGCTCAAAAACTCAATGTTGTTTCCTTCGATTCTCAATCGATATAATCCACTATGTCCCCTCTGAACCCCTGCGACGGATTCTTGCTCCACCCTAACTACGCCGGTAAGAATAATCCTATCGCCAGGTCTTGAATTATCTACCAGATCTTGCCTGATTGTAACGTCAATATAATGAGGAAGCTGTCCAGGTGGCAAATCCTCAGGAAGTTCTTGCAATCTCAATATCTGAAAATCTATGAACTTGCTGGCCTCAGGCTTTAGCTCAAAGTCCCTATGCTTGCAGCTAGGATTATCGCAAACTACGGGAAGTTTTACATCCATTCCTTTTAGCTGAATTATTTTTGTAGGATGCTCGTCAGGGCATACAAAGACCAGTTCCTTTGCAAGGGGCTTTACTTCTGATGCCCTAACCACCATTCCAGAAACACTTGTGATGTGTCCGATGGTTTCTGCAGTGATCTGCCTCAGACTTCTTTCTAGCGGAAAATTAATCAGCCTAACGCGAACTTCGTCCTTGATTTTTTCTGCATAGTCAGAAAATCTTGTCTGAAGTGCTTCTTTGATGGCTCTGGAAAATGCATCAAACAGTCTGTCAGGATTGTCAGAAAATATAATTTCAATTTGCGGTTCTACGACCAAATCATTATAGTCAACGATAATGTATTTTGCATTTTTTGGCATCATCTCGTCAATTGCATTTACATACTTGTATTCACCATCCTTGTCCTTGAATCGGATAAGGAATTCTTTTACCTTGTCTGACAGAGCAGAATCTGTAAACGTACTGGCTTGAGCGTTACTCATTTAGATCCCCTGTAACTTGTCTTTCAAAATCTTTGCTGTTGTCATAGATTATTCCGTAGAATACGTTTTCCTCCACAGTTAGCTTGTTGTATAGTTCAGAATTCATCTTGATGGAATCTGCAATCCTTACAAGCTTGCCCCTTCGCATCCTAAACAATTCCAGCATCATGCTTTCAACCTTGTCAAAATCATCACGATTCAATTCTTTCATTGACTCTTTGAGTTTGATGTAAAAATGAGAATCCAATGTGGACATTTGATATTCTCCGACCATCTTTTCTTTGGAAAGTGCCTGTTTTAGCTCGGTGATCATGTCAGGAGAATCCAAAGTTCCCAATTGATTGTCAGACAAGATCTTGCCTATCCATTGAGGCAGATTGTGGGTATCGCCTTGAACGCCTTCAATTTTCATCCCAGCAACATTGTATTTAAAATCCTGATTAACCGTAAGCTTTGCATCCTTTAGCCTATATCCAATTAAATGCACTTTTTCAACTTCATCTATTTCCATTTAAGATCACTTAGTCTGATTTACATCCTCAAGTACCGGATCGATCAATTCTGTTAACAATATTGTGAGATCAATTGATCCTAATTAATCCGAGGCCAATGTACAGATTGTGGCAAATTTTGATTTTAACGTACAGTATACTACAATAACCAATCCGGATTTATTAATGGGATTTAGCCCCTGATACTCATGTCTTCAACAGGTATGTGGGTAGAAAAATACAGACCTACAAAGATTTCCGAAATAGTCAACCAAACAGAGATCATTGGGAGCCTTGAAGCCATGATCAAGGATCCTACAGACATGCCGCACCTGATGTTTTCAGGTTCCGCAGGAGTAGGAAAGACAACTACAGCTTTATGCATTTCAAGGCAAATTTTGGGAGAATATGCCAAAAGCAATACGCTTGAGCTAAACGCATCAGACGAAAGAGGGATAGGGATGGTAAGAGAGAAGGTGAAGAAGTTTTCCAGATTTGCAGGAATGGACGAGGTTCCATTCAAGATCATTATTTTAGATGAGGCAGATGAAATGACATCAGATGCCCAGACGGCACTTAGACGGATCATAGAGGATACCGCAAAGATTTGTCGATTTATCTTCATTGCAAACAACATTTCAAAGATTATTGATCCAATTCAAAGCAGATGTGCCACATTCAAATTCACGTCAATCCCAGAAGAGGACATAATTGGCAGACTCGGAGAGATTGCCAAAAAGGAGAAGGTGAAGGCCGACAAAAAAGGCCTCAAGGCAATCTATGATTATTCCGAAGGAGATCTGAGACACGCCATCAACTTGATGCAGGCAACTGCAGGTCTTGGCGGAATCACAGAAGAGAACGTAAAGGCCTCGGCAGGATTGACCAAGACCAGTGACGTTGATGCGGTTTTAAAAACAGCATTGTCAGGCAAAGTGGCAGAAGCCAGAGAACAGATGATAGAATTGATCAAGGTTTACGGAATGTCAGAATCAGACTTTTTAAAATATATCAATTCGGCAGTGTTCAAGTCAAAGCACATCAAGCTGGCAGACATTTTGGAAGTGATTGCAAAATATGACTATAGAATTTTGGTCGGTGCAAACTCGGAAATTCAGCTGTCTGCAATGCTTGCAGAACTTGCAAGCATAGAAAGTTAAAACGCAGAGAGAGGGATTTGAACCCCCGTATGCTTGCGCACACAGGCTCTCAAGGCCCGCGCCCTACCGAGCTAGGCGACCTCTGCAAAAAATCTTGGTAAACAGCGATTAAAATCTGTTAATATAAAATAGAAAAATAAGGAAAAAGAAAAAAATTCTTAATCGTGTGCGTGTGGTCCGCCGCCACTTGAAGGCATTTTTACATATATGCCAGCAGCTTTCTCGTGCCATTCTTGGTTAGATGCCTCAATTCGGATTGCTCCTTCAGGACAGATTTCTTGACAGGCCATGCAAATCGTACAATCGTGTTCTCTGATTGGTTGTGATTTGTCCGTATAGTCTAATCTTTCGTCTTGTTCCGTCAAACCGGTGCCTTCAAAGGTTTCACCCTTACAGGCCGCGGCTGAAATGTCTTTCTCGGTTCTAAACCATTGGAATGTTTGAACTGGACATACACTCATGCATGCACCAGCTGCTACACAGGAATCCCAATCGACTGCAACAGTTGTTCCGTGAATTCCGAGGGGAACTTGTTCTTCTCCTCTTTCTTCATAGGCTGCCTTTACATCGTCGTTTGAGAATGCTGCTCCTTCTGAATTTCCTTCCCCCCAGATAAAGTGAAGATTTTCACCGTCTGCGTGGTTAGTCTGTCCAGTTGGTTTTACATCGTCGTGACAAAATTCTTCTGGTATAACTAGATCTACCATGACTAGATTGTTTTAGAATATTATTTAAAGCTAGATAAAATTAGTTGGGACTAAATTTTGGAAATTGAAAATTATCATACTTGTAAATTCTTAAACTTACAGGGTCTTTGCCGCACCTTCGTGCTTTTCCACGTTAGCCTGATCAACTTTGATTGCCTGAGGAGGGCATACAGATACGCATGCCATGCACCAAATACAATCATGTTCTCTTATCGGATCAGCCTTGTCAGTTAGATCTTTGCGTTCATCTTTGACATCGCTGCCAGTACCTGCAAAGGTCTGACCTACAACGTCTTTTGCAGGAATGTCTTTTTCTGTTCTGTACCACTGGAATACCTGTACCGGACATGCCTCAATGCATGCTCCGTCTGCAATGCATGAATCCCAATCCACGGCAACCATCGTACCGCTTACGCCAAGTGGAACTTGCTCTTCGCCTCTTGCCGCATATGCCGCAACGACATCTGCATCTGCTAACGTTTCAACTTTTGAGCCGTCAGTGTTTGTGGTTTTGCCAGGACCCCACATGATATGAAAGTTTCCGTCATCTAGGGAGACTTTTCCAGTCGGCTTTAGACCTTCAGGAAAGTTTTCTGCTATGGGCATGGTATGATTTTCTTGTAGTTATTATTTAAAGATAGACGGAGGGGTGTTCTACACACAAACCGCCATTGGATCAGTCAGGAGAGAAATTCCCCTACGTTCATAACGCTGAACGATCAATTCTCTGGATATGGATATTATCAAGTTTGACGTGTACAGAGGACCAAATCTTGGCGTCTACATCAGCGTTAATGACAAGTTCGGACTGGTTCCAATGGGATTTGCCGAGACCAAGTCAGAGAAACTTGCCGAATATCTAAACATAGAGATTCTTCATACAGCAGTTGCCAATACAAGGCTGATCGGCGCATTATCCGTAATGAACAACAACGGGATACTGTTGCCAACTACAGCATATGAAAATGAGTACGACTACATGAAGGAAGTGACAGACTTGGAAGTCGGAGTGCTGGATACAAAATTTAACGCGCTTGGAAACGTAATCTGTGCAAATGACAAGGGAGCTGTCGTATCCCCGTTACTATCAAAGGAAGACTGCAAGACAGTTTCAGACGTGCTGGGAGTAGAGGTAGTCCAGAAAAAAATAGCAGGATCAAACCTGTCAGGAGTAGTCCTGAGTGCAAACAACAGCGGTGCCGCAATTCATCCCGGAGCCAGCGATGCAGAAATAAAAACAGCATCAAATGTTCTTGGTGCAAACGTAGAGCCAAGTTCGATTAACGGCGGCGTTCCGTACGTATCATCAGGAATACTTGCAAACGATCATTGCATCGTGGTCGGTTCTCTGACCAATGGTCCTGAAATTATGAACCTGACAAGAGCGTTCCTAAACTAAAAACTGCTTTGGATCCTCGGTAAGTTTTTCCAACGAGATTGTTCCTTCTGTTCCACTTTTCATATCTTTGAGAACCACGTTTCCATTCTCCAATTCCTGCGGACCCACTATGATTGCAAACTTTGCATCCGTCGCAATGTCCATTTGTTTTTTCATTTTACGTCCTGCCAGATCAATGTCAGTTGGAATGTTGTTTAGCCTCAACAGGGACGCAATGGACAATGCAACCTTTTGCATTTCATCGTTGATGTACAGCACTGCCACCCTGTCATGAGAAATATCTGAAATTATTTTTTGCTCCTGCATCGTAAGAATTATCCTCTCCACCCCTCCTGCGACTCCCGTTGCTCCAATGTCTTCTCGGCCAAACGCCTTGGTCAGCGTATCGTATCTGCCTCCTCCTGCCAACGCACCCAAGGTGGAATTCTTGTCAAACACCTCAAAGACCACGCCGGAATAGTAGTCCAGTCCCCGGACTATCCCAAAGTTGATTCGAACGTTTGAGACGCCCCTGTTTTCAAGCGAGTCAATAAGTGACTTTAGCTCGTCCCAGGATTCCAACAACGCGGTGTCAAATGCATCTTCGACTTCTGAAACGGTCCCCTTAATTTGCGAGAATTCCAGAATCCTTTCCATCTTTTCTGTCTCGTATCCCTTCTCCTCGAATTCCTTTAGGATCTGTTCCTTTGACTTTTTTGCAATCTTGTCTACTGCGCGCAAAATGTCTGCAACCAATTCAGGTTCCTTGGAATCAAAGACCCTGTTGATGTAGGACTCTACGAGATTTCTATGATTAACGTCAATTGTAATGTCCTTGAGCAACAGAGAATCAAACAATCGTGAGGTGATCTCTATGATTTCGGATTCTGATTCGAGGTTGGCCTTGCCATATACCTCTATGTCCCACTGGTGAAAGTAACGATACCTTCCCTTTTGAGGTTCATCATACCTGAACACGCCTCCAAAAGCAGAAATTTTTGCCGGAAGCCTCATGGACTTTTGTGATGCGGCATATCTTGTCAGTCCCATCGTAAAGTCAAAGCGCAATGCCACTTCCCTATCTCCCTTGTCCTTGAAATAGTAAATCTCATCACGAATTCCCGGACCGGACTTGGTTTCCAAAGTGGATAGCAGTTCGATGGGAGACGGATCCATAAATGAAAACCCGTACAAATTGGATAATTTTTTAAAATGAAACCGGACATGCTCGATGTTTGCATTTTCGGCGCTTTCAAAATCCTTCATCCCCCGGGGCAGTTCCATGTCAATTAGATGCCAAATGGTCGGGATTTAGATATTTCTCTGAGTGGCAGCAAATGCCTAAGTTAATACAGAAATTCTCAAGCGCATTATCATGAAAGTAACCGTAAATGAAGGATGGAGCGAGAAAAGCAAGATGGCAATCGTCGCAATGGCAATAAGCGTAATAGCTATCGTCGCTGTCGTGATACTAGACTAGTCTCTCTTTGGAAAAAACGCAGACATCCAATACTGCATAGTCTTTCTGTTCAGATCCGCAAACAGTTCAGCATTGTCATTGAGGGTCTTGGCATTTTGCTTTGCAGACTCTATGTTTGCAATGGCAATATTTTTGCAGTATGTCCTGTACTGTAAGGCCTCATCTCCGACAGTTCCTACAAGGGATTTCATAGAATCAGATATGGCGCAGTCAAGTCCCGACTTGTCCAGGAATTCTTTGTGCAGCGAGATGTTTGCATTGATTGTATTCTTCCAGGTCTTGTAGCATTCGTTTTGAAAGTCAAAGAGCACCTGCTGCATGTGCGGGACGGAATGCTCCATTTCCAAGAAATACTTTTTTGCCACCTGATCAATGACATCAGAGTCATCCTTGGAATCCTGACTGACCTTGCTCATAAATTTTGTACGGATTTAACGGATTTAAGATTTGCAGGCAGACAAAGAAGATTTAGGTGAGAATGCTACATCACATTGAATGGAAAAGACCGCTCTTGCAAAGGATTTTGAGATTTGCAGAATACTCAACGGAATGTGGCAAGTCGCAGGAAGTCACGGCCAGATTGATCCAGAGTCAGCAGTCTCAGACATGCAAAGATATCAGGAATCAGGATTTACGACATGGGACCTTGCAGACATTTACGGTCCTGCAGAATCCCTGATTGGAAAGTTCAGAAGAAATTCAGATACTGAGAAAAAATTTCAGGCCCTGACCAAATTTGTCCCAAGTTCCGGTCCGATGAGCAACAGCATTGTCACCCATTACATCGAGCAGTCACTGAAAAAGATGGACACGGACTGCATTGATCTTTTACAGTTTCACTGGTGGGACTATAGCAATGCAAGCTATCTTGACGCGCTGAATCATTTATCAAAATTACAAAATGAGCAAAAAATAAGACATATCGGCCTGACAAACTTTGATACAGAAAGAGTCAAAATAATGATCGAAGGCGGCTTTAAGATCGTATCAAATCAGGTACAGTATTCTATACTGGATCAGAGGCCACAAAAGTTGATGGCCCCGTTTTTTGCAAAACATGGAATCAAGATTCTGTCTTACGGCACATTGCTCGGAGGATTCTTTTCAGAAAAATATCTCGGAGTGGATGAGCCACACCGTGGAGACCTTGTCACTGCAAGCCTGCAAAAATACAAGAACATGATAGACGAGTGGGGAGGATGGCAGCTGTTTCAGGAGCTGCTAAGTACACTAAACGAAATTGCAAAAAAGCACGACTGCAGTATTGCAAACGTATCTACGAGATTCATTTTGGACAGGCCCCAAGTTGCGGGAGTAATCATAGGTGCAAGGCTGGGAATCGCCAATCACACAGAAGACAACGACAAGGTATTTGATCTGAGATTGGATGATGAGGATATTTCATTGATTGGAGCAGTCACTGCAAAGTCAAATGACCTGCTGGAGGTCATCGGCGACTGCGGCGGCGAGTACAGATAGACAACCAGTGTAAAAAGGAAACAGAGTCTTTTCTTTTCTGAATTTTACGCATGGAAATTTATACAATGCAGACATCATGGGTATTGCTTGTCTGATAAGACCCTACCAAATGACGATTCGGATTTCAGTCTACCTGGCAGGGTAGAAGAAAGCGATTCTGCATATTTTGGGCATCCATCTGATTCGGTAGCAGCACAAGAAGAAGAAGCAACCAGATCAAAGAGCAGACTGCTGGTCATATCCGCAATTGCCTTTGCAGTGATATCTGCAGGATTCTTTTCATATTATTTTCTAAACCAAAGCGACATTGACTCGCAGATTCTGGATAATGCCGCATTTGAGACACTGGAGGAAAAGATGGTGGAGCACTATGACATCGGCAGGTTCGGCAGCGATCATGCGCATGCCGCACTGGCAGTATTCATAGACGGAGATCAGATTGACTTTTCCATGCCGCAGTTTCAGGTCCAAAGCAAGTACATCCACTTTGAAAACGACAACCCATATCAGATTCACAAGCATGCGACAAACGTTCCGCTGCACATGCTGTTTACGTCATTGGGAATTCAGATAGAGTCTGACTGTATGCATCTTAGATTCAGCGCAGGGGTACCTCAGAAATTCTGCGCCGATGCAGACAGACAATTTACGCTGCTGATCAACGGAAATCCCCGCTCAAGTGTCACCCTTTATGAGATAGAGCATAACGACAGAATTCTAATATCGCTTGGAGATCCCGAATCAGTCTCAGAGCAGCAAGGGGTCCTGGAATCATTTGAGATACATGACGTGCCAAAAAAGAACCAGTCAGTTTCAAGCAAGGACATTTTTGTTTGAGCAAATCAGGGTAATTCTGAAATTGAAAGAGACTTAACGCATGACACAACACCAAACGCATGGTTCTTGCATACATTGGAATTGCAGTCGGGGTTTTGCTTGTTGTGATTCTGATAGTCAAGGTGGCAAGGACCAGTCCTCGCGAGGTGGCAGGAGTCGACACGCATTGCAGGAAATGCGGCATTGAAACAAATGGGGAAGCATGTTCAAAATGCGAGAAAAAATCCCAGACATTTGGAATCTGATACGCACGTGAATTATTTTTAAGACAGTTTCAGGCACGAAGTATGTTGACCTCAAAGATCAGCTGCGAATGCACACAGTGCGACTGCAATGAAGAGTTTGTAGCAGTGGATACGGAGGATCTAATCAATCGGATACAGCATGGAAGGCTGACCCAGAAGCAGACTGACTTTCTAAAGACTCGAGTGGGAAGCAAGGCATGCAAGCAGTGCTTTCTTGGTAAACATCATCTTCAGCATCAGAAATGAAAAATTGCAACAAGCTTAAGTTTTCAATTTACAATATAGGAGTATGAAGCCTGCAACCAAGGGAGCCATAGTCATTGCAATTGCCATCATTGCGTTTTACGGCAGCATGAGTCTGTTGTGGAGAATGTGAAAAGATCTTTCAGACGTGCAAGTACTTGGAAAATAAGATAAATATCTCCAGTCAATTGTAACTCCATGACAAAAAGCATTAGCTGTTCAGACGCGGGAAAGGACTGCGGATGGTCTGCAACTTCGGAATCCGAAGAGGACCTGATGAGCAAAGTCAAGGAACACGTCCTGTCAGATCACAAGGAGATAGAGCTCAACGAGGAAAGCATCTCAGGCATAAAGTCACTTATCAAAGAAGTATAACTATGCAGGACTAGTCAGTTTTTTATTTTTTTAGAGCGCAAAAAATTACTACTAGTATAAAAGAACTATCCTCTTTTATTTTCCTAAAATAAAATAGTTCTCTTATGCTGACGTGTTTTACTGACTGTATGGCTTTGGAATCAAAGAAAGGTGGACCGTATACAAAATATGAACAAGAGGAGAGGAGAGAGGAGGTATTCAAGCTTCACTTTGAATACGGATATCCGGCAGTCCGCATCGCAAAATTGCTGAATGTCAACAGAAACACGATAGATGAGGACATCAGGCATTTTCGCTCTGAGATGTACGAGGAAAGCAAGGCCACGTTCTCCAAAGACTGGCTTGACAAGCAGTTTACACGGCTGGAACTGCAGCGAGCAAGGCTGAGAGGGGAGCTTGACAAGGACACATATCGTTGAAGGACAGGCTGCAAATTGAGAAATTCATCACAAACATTGACCTGAGCATCAGTTCCCTGATTGTCAAAATCGAATCGTCTAGAAGATTTGTAAATCTGTGGGTGAAGTAGTCAGTATCAAGTTGACGCAGTAGAATTTCCTAAAGTCGTCGTACGGGATGATCTGATATTGATTCGTGCAAACTGGCAATGTTTTGTTCCTTGAAGCTTAGATCACACCTGTAACATTTCCATGATGTGAAATTCATTGATTTGAATAATTATTCTTGATGTATAAAACAAACGTAGGAATTATCAGCAGGATCTAAATACCAAATCCACAAAATTGTAATTGTACTAGAACTGTCGCCAAACAGCTATCCGTTGTTGGTCTTAAGATCTAATACAATTTTCATTAAATTTCATAGTCCTAAGGAAGATTATGAAATTTGGATATACAAATAAAATTACAGTTGATGAATTCACAAGAGACTAATTGTCATCATGCAGATAATTTTAAAAAAGAAAACTGTTCGAGTTTACAAAAAACAATATAAGATGATTAAAAATCTGAATTTAATTTTACATTTGTTTTAATTCAGAATTTTCAAAATTCGCTCGCCTTCTGGCGTAAGCTCGACCCATCTGGTTCGCCCATCTTTGTTCTCCTTGACAAATCCCCAATCGTTTTTCAAAGGCTGAATGATGTTTTTTTCCAGGCTTGCAAATCTTGCCTGCTTGTGATTGTCCATTTTGGCCCCAATCTTGATAATTCCCTTCTCTTCTGCCACTGTTGCCAAATTGCTCTTGGTGATTCGGTTATCATTTGTTTTAATTATCTGTAAAGATTGCACCAGTCTGTCTTCAGGGGTTTTAATCTCGTATTTTGGCACGTAGATTATTTTTTCCAATCCCGTAGACATCTGCCCCCCCTCATATTCGTAATAGTCTTTTGGCTGAACGTAATACGGAATCAGGTTATTTTGTTGATTGAACATCATGCAAGCCATCGTACATGCAACGGCCTGAATCTTGGATCCGGATGAGACGTTGACATAGTAGGTGTTCTCTTCGCCTTCATTCATTATTGTCCTCACACCTTTTATCGTGCTGGACAAATCCAACCTGTTTAGTCTCATGATTTCAAATTCTATTCTGGTTTTTCTTAATCTGCTTTTGATATCATTAAGATACGACTGGGCATCGGTTTTTTTTGGATCGTTATGCGTCAGTATCCAAACCTTGTCAGCCTTCATATCTATCGCAGGTAGAACCACTCTATCAGATTCAAAGCCTAGCGGGGCGATATGTATCCGTAATCGTGCGTGTTCACTCATTATAGTATGTTCATTAAACATACTATGATGATGGTATTTAATAGTTTATTTTTTTTAAACTAATCATGAAAGTACAATACTATCCAAAGATCATTAGAGAATTTGAAGACGAAAAAGACGAAAAACCCATGATGTATGGAAAATGATGAAAACACATGGAGAACCAAAGTGTAATGACATCCACATATTTGAAAATATTTCTAGATTTTTAGAAATCAAAACAAGAAATCGATTTTGATTTTTGAATATACAAGTCTGCATCTGATAGTTGCACAAAAAAATATCCATAGAAACAACGTTACATTTTACAAAAATAAAAAAATTAGATTGAAGGAACTACTATTCCTCTGTCAATCATCTTTAGTGCAGAATCTGCCTTGAGACACATTGCCATGCCGTTTGACGTCTTCATTACGAGGCTAAATCCTTCACGACACTCGACTTCTGCGGCGTCAACGCCGGCAGTCATTTGCGTGTGTGGGGAAATCCATGCTAGTCGCATGTCTTTTGCCTTTTCAATGAATTTTTCTCTAAGTTGCTGCTTTTGCTCGTCAGTGAGTTCAGATGACTTTTCGCGGAGTTCTGCCTTGAAGGCCTTCATCTCAGCTAGTCTGTCATGAATGTCGGATTTGTGCTCATTAGAAATTGTATGCTTGACAGTCTTCATATGATCCTCAAACTTCATTTTGAGTTCTGACTTTTTCTCGTCAGTCAGTTCACCATGCTTTTCAATATACTTCATCTTGATTTCCTCTCTTCTCTCATCAGAGATGTCACGCTTCATCATGATCATTTCCTTGATTCGGTCAGATTTGTCAGACAATTTCATTTTCATGGCATGTTTCTTATCGTCCATTGCACCGTCATGATGCTCCTTCTTGTAGTCCTCCCTTTCCTCAGGCGTCATTTCGCACCAGTCAGAGAGTCGTTCAAGATTTTCAGAGTCGTCAATTTCCAGTTCACGTTCTGCTTCAGATAGTTCGCAAAATTGTTCATAGTCCATGTGATGTTTCTTGTCGCTCATATGTTTTTGTGATTTGTACTTTGCCTTATCATGATGCTCCTTCTTGTAGTCCTCCCTTTCCTCAGGCGTCATTTCGCACCAGTCAGAGAGTCGTTCAAGATTTTCAGAGTCGTCAATTTTTTCTGCACGCTCAGAGTCCGTCATCTCACATAGCATCTCATAGTCCATGTGTTTTTTTCCAGCCATTTTTTCGTGCATTTTTTCTTTCATGTGTGCTTTGTACTCGTCTTTGTGATCTTCAATGAAGTCCATTCTGTCATCCTCATCCAGTGAACAGTATCTGTTCATTTTCTCTGCGTGGTCTTGGGCCTTGTCGTTTTCTTCGACAAAGGCCTTTCTGTCCTCGTCAGACATCTCACAGTATTTCTCCAGATGTTCTCTCATGTCTTTTTTGTAGTCCATGCGATGCTCTTTGGAATAATCTCTTAGTTCAGATCTTATTTTGTCTCCATACTGCTCCTCGATTAGTTCATCGATTGCATCTTGCTCGTCTTCTGACATGTCACAATAGTTTGCGAGTCTGTCACTGAAGGGTGCAAGTCTTGGATGATCTGCAAACAGTTGACGTTTGTCTTCGTCAGTCATCTCGCAGTAATCGTCAAGCAAGTCATCAAGATCAAAGTCGTCATCAGTTTCGTATCTGTCGTCGTATGTTTCGTATCTGTCGTCGTCATCATGTGTATCAAAGTCCATTGCGTCAATGACGTCCTCAAGTGAATCCTCACGCTCATTCTCATCCTCAATTTCACAGATGACTGCAAGCTTTTCTGCATAGTCATCCAGATCATATTTGGATAGAACGTAGTCTTGTTCACCAAGGGTCATATCACAAAAGTCTTCTAGAATATCATCAATCTCATCTGATTCGGCAAATGCCGTATTTCCAGCAGTTACGCCGGTAAACATAATCAGTGAAAAAACAACGCTTAGAAGTTGTGTACTTTTCATTGTGATTTTTTAAAATTTTTGCATATAAAGCGTATCGTAGCATAGTAACGAATCTCTTATTACAAAAGAGACACTATTTTCATTAATTCATGCCTGTAATCATGAATCTTTTGTTCTTTTCTCTTAAATACAATAATTTCAAAATTTTTGATGTGACTAGACAATCCAACAAGAAATCCGTCGGTCTAACAGTTATCATGGCAGTGCTCATTGCAGTCGCATTGGGGTTTTCTGACATGGTATCAGAAGATCAGGCAGGTTCACTAGTTCACGAGTTTGGAGAGATTTTAGAAGGCGTCGAAGCTGAGATAATGTCAATTCCAAATGACACGACATCAGCATTCAACACATCAGACACAATGCAAACAGAAAAGATTCATGCAGAGATTTCATATCTGCAAGCCTTTGATGAAGTAATTCGCAAACAGACTCTCTAAGTACTCGACAGTTTTCCCAGTGGAAACTAAATTCAGGGTACTTGAATTTACATTTATTAATTTTCAAGTACCCTAATCCAAATTTTTTTCTGAATTAAAGATAAGTTGATAGTAATTTCTTTTATAGAATAATTTCTAGTTGCATCATGTTTACAAAAAAAGAAAATGACTTTGTTGAGGGACTAGCAAGAGAGACCAAATCAATTGGAACTAACTGGAACAGAGATCCGGAGCAGATGTAGATTTTGAACGTCCATTTTGTAAAGTTAGAAAAATTGGATGATGCGTCATGAAGTACATAAAGACTACAAGGCTTGAGCACGGAATAGTGATACACTATCAGAACAGTTGCGGCAACATTGAATCACATTTCATTGAAAATAATTCATCAGATACAAGGTAACAGGGGGGAAGAGAAAGAAAAGATCGAGGTCAGTAATTCCCTACAATCCGTGTATTTTCTTGGCTCCTTCTGCAACACCTTGGAATGTTGTAAGAGGAACTATTTTGATTTCATTAAAGCTTGCAGTTCCCGAATCCACTGCAAATTGTTCTATCAGATGTGGATCTTCTGCATCCAATATCCAAAGGAACGTATGCTCCAGTCCTGAATGGTATTGACCCACCATCTTGCTTATCTTGTACTTTGGCAACATTTGAGACAGGTCACTGCCAGCTATGTCAACAACACGCTTTGCATTCTCAATGTTGTTCCAAGGGCACGTATCAATTTCATGTCTTCCGTAAATTCCGTATAACGCCATATTCTATTTCACCTCCTGTCCCATCTTTTGAGAGTCCAGGATTGAGATACGGATGTCTTGGTTTGCGATTACTGATTCAAAGTTAAGGAAAAAAAGAAAAACCATGACTAGCTCAACGCACTGTCGATCATGGTTTTGAAGGATTCTTTTGTAGAAGCTCCCACTTTTTGTGATACTACCTCTCCATTTTTGAAGATGGTAATGGTGGGAATGCTAAACACGCTGTATTTTTGCGCAAGCTCGCCGTTTTCATCAACATTGATCTTGACAAAATCCACCTTACCGTCGTATTCTGTTGAGAGCTCCTCGACAACTGGAGATACGGACCTGCATGGACCGCAGCACTCTGCCCAAAAGTCAACAAAGACGGGGTTGGCAGAGTTTAGAACCTGTTGTTCAAACTGCTGTGAATTTTTTATTTCGTTCACCATAATCTTCTTACTCCCAAATTTTCCTCACAATGATAATTTGAGAATCAGTTTTAGCTTGAAATCTCATGTCATGTCCGCGAATCAAATCACCGTCGGTAACGCTTTGTCCGTCTAGCGTTCCGTTTCCGCGTGTAACATACGCAATAAACTCGCCATCAAGGGATACGGTCTGGTTTGCATCAACTAGTCCCACATCAAGTGTTGTCTTACTGGCAAACGTCTCTTCTTGATTATTATCTCCACCATAGACGCGGGTGATTTTTCCTTGCTGCAAGGAATATGATTTGTATCCTGCAGCCTCTCCTGATTTTTCAGGAGTCACCCAAATTTGGATCATCCTGTTTTCTTTGTCATCTGGATTCACCTCGTTGTGTGCAAATCCTTCACCACCTGCACGCTGAACCTGTACCTGATTGGACTCGATTGTCTTTCCCTGTTGCAACGTTCCCTTGTGAGAAATTCTTCCGTCAACGACAACTGAAATTACATCGATTTCCCTGTGATGATGTAAATGAGTCTCGCCGTTTGGAACAAACTTTGCATCAGCCAAATAGACAAAGTTTCCAATTCCAGACCAAGCACCAAAATCATTATTGCCAAAAACTTTGGGATCAATTACCAGACGATGTTCAAGTAATCCTGCAAACCCACCCAGTTTGAGATCGTCTCTGTGCAATACCTGTAATGCCGTCATGATAATCTCCCGACAAAGGTTAGCACCGTTGCCATGTGTGATGATTTTCCATTTTTGAGGCTGATTTTGCCTTGATTTTGTACAAAGTAACTATCCATTGTATAGTTAGTATACTAATCACTATATTAATTGGGCAGTGAATTAGCTGTAATCAGATATAGAAAAGGTAAGTTACAATTTCCTATTAACTATAATAAAGTAAGTAATAAATACGAATAATGAAAAGTCCGATCATGAACGCCCAAAAGCCGACAGACATGATGAATTGTTCTACTGCGGACATGATGAAGTGCTGTCCCATAGACAATACCTTTAAAATTATTGGAAAAAAATTCACCATTCACATTATTCGCAACATGTCCATGATGGGACAGACAAGGTTCAATCAATTGTTGGATAACATTGAGGATTCAAATCCAAAGACACTGTCTGCAAGGCTGAAGGAAATGGAAAAGGCAGATCTAATCTCGCGTACAGTGTACGATGAGGTTCCAATCAGGATAGAATACACGTTGACAAAGAAGGGAAAGGATCTGGAGGGAATAATAGGCTTCATGGAAAAGGCTGCCATCAAGCACTATTCAAAAGAAATTTTCAAGGACGGAAAGCCGCGCAACTTCAAGCAGGTGTTCAAGAAACCCATCACACTGCTGAATTAGGTTCTAGATCTTGTTCGCAGTTTGACATTGCAGCACGGACATCTGATGTCCACAGTCTTTACAAACAGGGAACAGTTCGTACACCTTTTGTAGCCTGAAGAGTATTTCAATCCGTTAGAAATTTTCTCCCCCTCGTATCTTTTACAGATTCCCTTGCAGACTTGTCCCATGAGGTTACTAGAACCGTATAGAAGTTAAGTTGTATAGTTACCAAAAAGAAAGTTGATTTCGTTTGTTTCACTTTCTACTATAAATATACAATTGGTATCTACTTACTTTAGATAAGTTAGATGAGAATGACAACAGGGCAGAACTACGACACAGGAACAGAATATTTCAAGATTGTTCCAAAAAACATCATGTCAATGCCATCAAGCAATGTCACGATCATTCTGACCCTGCCACAAAGAACAGGAGGTGAAATGTATGGAATGTAACGGACCACAATGCTCAACTTCACGCACGAATTCAAGTAATAGCGAGTCAGGATCCTGTAGCTGTGAGGGAGGATGCGAATGCCCCTCATGCTCAGGTCAAGATATGCTGAAATTTGCAGAAATCATGTGGCACAAAGCTGCCATGGCTGCAATGTTTGAGGTAAAAAAAGACAAGATAAAGTCAAGACTTGAAAAATCATTCGGGCCGACACTGGACAAGGGTGCAGATGCGGTAGTTGAGGCAATATCAAAGAAGATCAAAGGCGCAGTTCAGAGTTCAAAGACAGAGCAGGAACTGCACAGCAAGCTGTCTTCAATTTTAACCGAATCCACAAACTAGGATTTTTTTAATCCGGTTTTTTTATTTTTTTTAAAACGATACATATAGAGAGTAAATCACACGATGACATGGATGCATTTGATGCAATCAAGCAACGCCGTTCTGTTAAACACTATGATCCAGATCACAAGATTACAGATGATGAAGTGAATCAGATTCTATCGCTTGCAGTGTTGTCACCAACGTCATTTAACATGCAGAATTGGAGGTTTGTACTAGTCAAAGATCCTGAAACCAGGAAGCAGATTCGTGCAGCAGCTTGGGATCAAGCTCAAGTTACAGACGCATCGGCACTCTTTGTGATATGTGCAGATTTGAAGGCATGGAAAGACAACCCTTCTCAATACTGGAAGGACGCTCCAAAAGAAGCTCAGGAGTTTCTGGTATCCGCAATGGGGCCATTTTACGAGGGAAAGAATGAACTTCAAAGAGACGAGGCCATGAGATCCTGTGGAATTGCCGCACAGACAATAATGCTTTCTGCAAAATCAATGGGATACGATTCAAATCCGATGATAGGATTTGATCCTGAAAAAGTTGCAGAGATTGTCAAGCTGCCAGAGAATCATGTGATATCAATGCTGATGGCAATTGGGAAGCAGACAAGACCTGCAATGCCTCGCGGAGGACAGCTGCCGTTGGAAAGAGTGGTCTTTACAGACAAGTTTTCATAATAACTTGCATATCACATGTTTAGACATGTCCAAAACTGCCCTATACAGTGACAAGCATATTTCGATTTTTGAAGACAAGATACGATTCAAATCATGGGTTTTGCCGTGGGGTAAAAAAGACGTGATGACTTCTCACGTTAAAAAAGTCTCAGAAAGAAAAATGGGGCTGTCTTCAGGGCGACTGCGCATATCTGGAACAAGCAACTTTAGAGACTGGTATCATTTTGATGCCTCAAGACCCTCAAAAAGCAAGGCAATAGTCATAGAGACTGACTACAAAACATACAGACGATTATGGATCACCCCCGAAAAACATGCAGCCGCATTAAACGCTTTAAAAAAACTGGTCTGATATCAACAACAAGAAATGGCATACAATTCCAGTTTGAAATCAATTGAATATCTGAACAAAAAGATTGCAAAATGCAAAAAATGTCCCAGGTTGTCAGTGTACATCAGAGATGTCGCAAAAAACAAGGTAAGACGATTCAAGGAAGAAAAATACTATGGCAGACCTCTTTCTGGATTTGGGGACATTAATGCAAAGCTGCTGATCGTCGGATTGGCACCCGCAGCTCATGGAGGAAACAGGACAGGCCGAATGTTTACAGGAGACTCTTCAGGTGACTGGGTAGCCAAAGTAATGCACAAGCATGGATTCGCATCCATTCCAACCAGTCAGACCGCAGATGACGGATTGATATTGCAAAATGCATACATCACAGCTGCAGTAAGATGTGCGCCGCCTCAGAACAAGCCAACCCGTGAAGAAATGGACACGTGTTTTGGATATCTTGAACAAGAAAAAGAAATTCTAAAAAATGTCATGATTGTTTTGTGTCTTGGAAAAATAGCATATGATGCGACTTGCAAACTGTACAAAGTAAAACCAGAAAAGTTTGGTCACAACAAGCTATTTAGCTATGACGGATTTAAGATTCTCACGTCATACCATCCTTCTAAACAGAACACGCAGACAGGCAGACTAACATGGAATCAATGGTCCGCAGTGTTTGCAAAAGCAAAAAAGTTGACAACATAACCAGGCCTCAGAAAATAACAAATACAAAAATGCATCTCAGAAAACGTATGAATGAAAAAGAACAGATACGAACTGTAAGAAAAATTGCTAGACAGGATTGCATCCAAAGGACCAACCTGCATCAATAATAGAACAAAATGAAGATTAAAAGACAGAAATTCTTGAACAGTCCTCCACCATGCCAAGCGGTATGCGTTGACATGCAGCACGACAATAGGACATACGGTAAAATCCCAGTTCTGCCTTCACTACTCGTGCGTAAAATTGAATAATAAAGCAGATCATATAGAATGCGTAAGTCTGTAAGGATTTAATCAAAAATTTGAATAAATTTAAAGAATCTGATCAGAATTACTTAAATTTCATTTTTGAATATTAGTAGTAACGAGGAACATCATACCTGCTGAAATTTGGAGAAAAATCTTTGAGGAAGTGGGCAGATGGAGGAAGGAAAACACGAAAGAAGCATCCAGAGTTCGTGGCTTTCCAGCACGCCTCGTTTTCACTTTTATGAAATTAATGAATCATAACTATCAAAAGTGGATGCTGCATCCATTCTGAGATATGGCAACTTGTCTTGAATCAACAGCATTGTCGGATCAGGATAAAATTTTGTGAGGATTGTGTTCGGTTAGTTTTTTGTTACTTTTGCTTTGACAGGTTTCTTAGCTTCTGCTTTTGCTTTGACAGGTTTCTTAGCTTCTGCTTTTGCTTTGACAGGTTTCTTAGATTTGGTAAATTCTTTTACAAGAGTTGCACTTTTGTTTTTAAAATCAGAAACAGATTTAGCAATTTTTTGCTCAGTCTTTTCTTGTTTTAATTTTAATTTCTCAAGATCTTCACTGACTTTTTGTTTAGTCTTTTCTTGTTTTAATTTTAATTTCTCAAAAGCACTCTGTTCTTTCTTCAATTGCTTTAAGAGAACATTTTGTTCTTTTAGTTTAGCTTGTTCTACTTTTTTCTGAATCGCAAGATCTTCTTTTTCTTTAGAAATTGACAGGACCAGTTCAAGACGATGTTGCTTTGAATTGATTAATGCCTCATGTTCAGAGGGCAGAGAGTCTTTCATTTTCTGATATTTAGCCAGAGTCTGCTTTTCATGCTCTATCTGTTCTAATAGTGAGTAGTATTCAGTCTGAGCGGACTCGATTGACTGCTTTTCGGACTGGAGCTTGGCGAGGTTCTCTGACTGCGACTTGGTGCCGGCTGCAATGTCCTTCCTCATCTGCTCGACTTGTTTCAATGCGGCGTCGTAGTCGGCCTGAGCGGACTCGATTGACTGCTTTTCGGACTGGAGCTTGGCGAGGTTCTCTGACTGCGACTTGGTGCCGGCTGCAATGTCCTTCCTCATCTGCTCGACTTGTTTCAATGCGGCGTCGTAGTCGGCCTGAGCGGACTCGATTGACTGCTTTTCGGACTGGAGCTTGGCGAGGTTCTCTGACTGCGACTTGGTGCCGGCTGCAATGTCCGTCTTTTCATTTTCTATCTGGGTCAGTATGGAGTCGTATTCAGACTGGATGGATTCAATGGATTGTTTTTCGGACTGGAGCTTGGCGAGGTTTCTCTTTTGCTGTGCGGATTCGTCTTCAATGATTTGTTTTTCCTCTTTGACTTGAGCCGATAGTGAATCATATTCAGCATGAGTTGACTCCAAATTTTTCTTTTCCAATTGTAGTTTATCTAGATTTTCTGACTGCGACTTGGTGCCGGCTGCAATGTCCTTCCTCATCTGCTCGACTTGTTTCAATGCGGCGTCGTAGTCGGCCTGAGCGGACTCGATTGACTGCTTTTCGGACTGGAGCTTGGCGAGGTTCTCTGACTGCGACTTGGTGCCGGCTGCAATGTCCTTCCTCATCTGCTCGACTTGTTTCAATGCGGCGTCGTAGTCGGCCTGAGCGGACTCGATTGACTGCTTTTCGGACTGGAGCTTGGCGAGGTTCTCTGACTGCGAATTTGAATCGTCTTCAAGTGACTTCTTTTCATGCTCTATCTGTTCTAATAGTGAATCATACTCGGTATGGGTTAACCCAAGGGACTGCTTTTCGGACTGGATCTTTTCCAGGTTTCTCTTTTCAGACTCGCTGTTGGCTGCAATGTCCTTCTTTTCATTTTCTATTTGAGATAGTAAAGCATCATACTCGGCCCGGGTTGATTCCAGTGAAGCTTTTTCCTCCAGGAGCTTTGGCAGCCTTTCGGACTGGAGCTTGCTGTTGGCTGCAATGTCGTTTGCCTCCTTCTCAATCTGAGCCAGTAACGAGTCGTAATCGGCCTGGGTTGATTCCAGACTTTTCTTTTCCAATTGTAGCTTGGCGAGGTTCTCTGACTGCGATTTGCTGTTGGCTGCAATGTCCTTCTTTTCATTTTCTATCTGTTCCAATACGGATTCGTATTCGGCTCGGGTTGATTCCAGTGAAGCTTTTTGCAATTGTAGTTTAGCTAGATTCTCAGCCTGTAATGCAGACTCACTCTCCAAAATTTGCTTTTCCTGAACGACTTGAGCCAACAGGGAATCATACTCGGCCTGGGTTGATTCCAGTGAAGCTTTTTCCTCCAGGAGCTTTGGCAGCCTTTCGGACTGGAGCTTGCTGTTGGCTGCAATGTCCTTCTTTTCATTTTCTATCTGTTCCAATAAAACATCGTAGTCAGATTGAGCAGATTCCAGTGAAGCTTTTTGCAATTGTAGTTTAGCTAGATTTTTCTTTTGCTGTGTGGACTCGTCTTCCAGGGATCGCTTTTCTTTTTCTAAGTCTTCTTGAATTTTATTAAATTGATTCTTTGTATTTTCTAATTCAGTTTCTTTCTCCCTAAATTCTTTCAACAGTTCAACTTTTTCATGCAGGCTGGATTTTTGAGATTCTTTAACTGTCTCAATGCGTGTTCGCTCCTCTTGAATTTCTTTTTCTACTTCTTCTTGTTCTTTTTGTACATGAGCTAATTCATCTTTTTGGAGTTCAGATTCTTTCAGCAAATCTTCTCTTTCTTTTTTGACTGTATCTAAAACTGACAGAGTCTCAATTTTGATTTTCTTGAGTTCATCTTTTTGCGTAATGATTTGTTTAAACTGATTAATGTTGGATGAAATATTCTCACGTTCGGTTTGAATTTGCGAATGTAGTTCATCATTTACAGATTCGATTTGCTTCTTTTGTTCTTGGCTTGTTTGTCTTATTTTTGACAGTTCCTGACTTTCAAGTCCGATAAGATCATTTTCTTTTTCATCGGTTTCTGCAGGATTATTTTGGATATCGTCAACGATTTCAGAAGATACGGTCTTGCTTGCATTCCAGCCTTTAGGCAATACACCTTTTGCACGCGGAATGTCTTTGGATGGAATGTTATCATTTGCAGTTTCATCAGAAATGGTATCATTGTCAATCTTGGAGGCCTCTGAATTGCCATCCATTTCATCGAGTTTATTCTGAAGATATTTTAGATCTGACTGATACAGTGATTTGCCTTTTAATAGCAGATCATAGATAGACTGGAGTCGCCCGTAATCTCCAGAACCAGAATCAATCAGTTTTTTGACTTTAGGCAATAGAGGGCTTGGAGAGATCTCCACATCATCTTTAATTGTAAAGTTAGTTCCAAGTACTTTTTCGAGATATATTTGATCGGAATTAAAAAGGGGTTTGCTACGTCTTAGAAATTCACGAATATTGTCCAATCTACTTGCATCATATTGACCTGCATCAATTGCATTGTCAATTTTTTGAATTATTTCAGAAAGTGTAAACTCTATCATTGGCTTTAGATCCCCATCATTTCTGTTGATATAATGACAGTATAAAAAAACTTTTGAATTTAAGTCGTGAGTGTATCACAAATTATCAGACAGGCTGATGACATGGCAAAGAATGAGCTTGCCATCAACCCGTCATCATATTTTGTTCAGGACCAAAAGCACATTTGAAAAAATTGTTTTTTGTTATTGCGTAGTGCCACATTCTGGGCAGAATTTTGCTGTTGCAGAAATACCTGCACCGCATTCAGAACAAAAGCCCCCATTTGACTGCGGTTCACTGTATGCATTTCCGACAAATGCCGAACTTTTTACTGCACCTGATGGAACGTATGTATCATCATCAATCAAGACCGGCTGAAAGTCCTGTTCTGTCAAAAATGTCATCATTCTTGGAACGGCATTACCATCAACTTTTGGATCGGGTACCGAATCCCCCAACCAAAATGCAAATCTCATTAAAGTTAATTCCGGAGTGGAGAATGCCAGAGTATGTTTTGACATGTAGTCCTGAGCTGCCTTTTTGCCGTCAAAAACTTCCATAATGAGGGTATTTTTCATTTATGTATAATAGTTTCTGGAAAAGTGGACCGGGGGGGAATCGAACCCCCGACATCCTCGTTGCGAACGAGGCATCATACCACTAAACCACCGGCCCTTGAATAATCTCATAAAGTTCTTCTTTTATTCATTTTCTCGGATAAAGTTGTCCTGCAGATAGATGGTTCAAGTTGTTCATGCAGCAATTTTTTTAGCATTCTAAAATTTCAGCACTACAAATGACCATAATTGTTTGAACCGTTTTCTCGCTGTTGACCGTGAAATGATCTTGGCTACATCTTCAATACAAGTAATATCTTACTAATGACCCGTATCTGGAATCTTTGGTCTGTGGTGTTTCAACACCATACTCTTAATTTCAGGATTTTCGTTTAGATCCTGTTCGATGACGTCTGCAAATCTCTTCGGCAGCCATTTCTTCTCGTATTCAATGAGTGCCACATTTCTATCGATCTCTGTAAACTTGTCTCTTAAACCCCCATAATGTCTGTCCAGTCTTCTTTGTATCGGAATGAATTGCTTGTTCTCTTTCATGAATTCCAAGAGTTCTTCTGCTTTTTTGCTCATCCACTCCATAATCTCTTGACGGTCCATCGCCCTTGGCGTAAAATGAAATTCCTCCAGTTTTGACAACGGAATTGACTCATCTTCTGATTTTTTTGATTTGCAGCTAATGCAGATGGATTGCAAATATTTTGATTCATCCTGAAAATGCAAGACAAGCCAAACGTACATCTCATCTTTGTTTCCAAAATACTGATCCTCCAGATATTCTTGATCATTGAGAAAACCTATGTCTAATTTTTCAACATCATTTTCATTGCAGACTCCGCATTGGTTGCCCAATCTTTGAACAAGTGACTTTTTCCAATTCATGAAAGTTTGAGTTTCACCTATTTAATTAAGCTAGCCAGAATAATTCCCTCAACTTTAACCGCAATAATTTACTGTAAATCATTGAACATCAATGATGCTCAAGTTAGAATCTTTGAACATGTTTTACGGATATTCAATTTGTATGTGGTCTCATTGGCTGCATCGATATTGGTTCGCATGACAAATCAACTCAAAGATATGAGATTTGAGCCTAAATCTTAACGCATAATAGCCCAGAAAACACTGAATTTTTCAGATGACATATGACACTGTAATCATCAATTCGCACGTCATTCTTCCTCAGGGAATGGTGGATAAAAATATCATAATTGACGATGGAAAAATTGTCGGGTTTACAAACGATGTGCCCGCATCTGATAACAAAATTGACGGCGAGGGATTAGTCTCAATACCAGGCCCGATTGACACTCATGTTCACTACGGGGTATACTCCCCAATTAATCAGGCCGCAAAAACTGAATCTCATGCTGCGGCAATAGGCGGAGTAACTACAATGATGAGGATGCTCAGACTGGGAGATCCGTTCACCATTTCTCTACAGCCTCAGCTTGATGCAGCATCCAAAAATCATTATGTTGATTATGCAATCCATGCTTCAATTTTCACTCAACAGCAGATCAGCGAGATGAGCTTTTGCGTAAACAAAGGAATTACATCTTTTAAAATTTACATGAATCTTGGCGGTGAAGTCGGCCACGTATACATGGACATGCCTCCCAATTCTCCCAACCTTGTCGCAGCCCAGGTAGACGTCACTGATGAACTGGTTGAACAGACAGTCAAGGCAGCTGCAAAGATCGGTTGTCCCGTATTGGTTCATGCAGAGGACTATGAGTCATGTGGTTGCGGAATAAAAACTGCAAAAGAAAAAAACCAAGACGGTCTGTCTGCATGGTCATCAAGCCGCTCTCCAGAATTTGAGGCAAAGGCAATCAAAACCGTGTCAAAGTTTGGCCGAGATTATGACTGTGTGATTTATTTCGTACATATTGGATCCGAACGAGCACTAAGACAAATTGCTGAAGAGAAAAAACTTGGAACAAAAATTTTTGTTGAAACATGTCCCCATTATCTTACACTTTCATACGAAAAGCAGTCAGGCTATCTTGCAAAAGTCATGCCTCCGATTAGAACAGAAAACGATCGCAAGGCCGTTTGGGGTGCCTTGTCTCAAAACCTTATTGATACAATAGGCACGGATCATGTCGCAAATCAACTCAATCTCAAACTTGGAGGCGACGACGTTTGGGGTGCCCTTGCGGGATTTCCAGGAATAGGTACGGCAGTTCCAATCTTACTTAATGACGGTGTGAATCAAAATAGGATTACGCTGGAACAATTTGTTCGATTTACCAGTGGCAACGCCGCCCGTATTTTTGGAATGTATCCTCAAAAGGGCTCGCTTGAGAAAAACTCTGATGCGGACATCACCATGATAGACTTGAAAAAAGAAAAGACAGTATCATCTGATTTGTTTGGTGGGTTTTCAGATTACATTGTGTATGAAGGAAGAAGTCTGAAAGGATGGCCTGTTAAAACAATCGTCAGGGGAGAGATGGTAGCTGAAGACTTTGAAGTGATTGGAAAACTAGGCCACGGGAAATTAGTTGAGAGAAAAAGCACTTTAGTTTGAAAATAGTTTTTCATTGCAAAGTTTGGTTTTACGATTGCTTTTTAAAAGAAAAGCGTGAATGCAATTCATTGCGTCTTCAGCATCTCTTTTTATTTGTAATTGCTTTGGGCATGTTTGCAGGTATTGCATATTTTGAAAATTCTTTTGCCCAGAAAGAAACATCTCCGCACCAGCAATGGGAAAAATTTGCAGACATTGACATGATAACATGCAAGCCAGGATACTTGCTGATTCTAAAAACTGGCGGGAATCCGTTATGCGTAACGCCTGCAACATATTTGAAATTAGTAGACAGGGGATACGGCAACTATGACCCGTCGATAATGAGTCAACGTCCTGCAATGTCAAATGATTTGATGCATGCCATGATATCAAATGAGAGTCTAATGCAGCATTGGCATGAAATGATGCAAAAGAATACGACTGTTAAGATGAAGACTGCCGCCAATTGGATTTCTCATGTCAGAGACGATCCTGATTTGCTCAAAAATATTCTAGATCCGATTGCCAGTGATCCCAAACTACGTCTGGCGATGATTGACGTCATGGAAAATCACACCCACATGGAAACATCACTGAAACAGCATTCAGGATGGATGGATTCGGTTCATCATCCCATGATCAATCCTGAAAAGGCAAACGTGACAGGCAATTCTGCATGCACATGGTGTACTGAATATCAGATGCATGGAAATGATGAATATTTGAATGAATTTACAAGTCATGACAGAATGATGGCCATGATACATGCAATGTGGCTAAATCTCAAAACGAGTCAAGACTTGCACCGGATGATGCTTGAAAATCCCGTGCACATGGGACAAATGTCCAAACAGATGATGGATCCCGTGCTGAACATGGTAATGGATGATGAACGTCTGCGTCAACAAATGATTGACCTGTTGTTGGAACATCAGGATTTCATGAATACCGTTCGACATGGCAATCCTGAAACAAACCACTGATCTTAGAATCAAAAAAGAACCATTGACGAACTGCCAATCTTAAAAATTATCCATGCAATTCTTCTTGTTACTTCCAGGTTAGAACGATTTACTAAAAGATAAAATTTCTATGTCACGTCAAACTTGCCGTTTTCTTTGGCTCTGTAAACTATGTCTGGTTTTCTGAGAAATATTCCAGATTCTAAAACCCCCGTAGTTTGTTTAATTTTCTGAGTCAGCGCCTTGGGATTCTTTATGGTTCCAAAGTCACAATCCAAAATAATATTTCCATTTTCTGTAAAGAACGGGTATCCCCTGTCCAGTGAGCGAATATGGGATTCCCCTCCCAGTTTTTTAATTGATTTTGCTGCAGAGTTTCTTGCAAGTGGATGAATTTCTACAGGAACTGTTCTTGTAAAGTTTTTTACAAATTTTGTCTTGTCTGCCATCACCACAATTTTTTTTGCAAGACTAAACAAGATATTTTCTCGCAATAGTGCACCTCCTCCGCCTTTGATGACATACTTTTGTGAATCAATCTGATCTGCGCCGTCAAACACAACATCGATGTGTTCTACCTGATCAGCTTCCATTAGAGGTATGCCGCCCTTTTCTGCAATCAGTTTGATCTGCAATGACGTCGGCACTCCGATTACATTGTAACTTTTTAGTTTGATCAGATTTGCAAGTGACCCCACAAGTTGAGTTGCCGCTCTGCCGCTGCCCAATCCGATCACATAATCGTCTTTTACAAATTTTAAGGCATCAGTTGACAATGCCCGGATAGCATCATCATACGTCAATTATTCTACCTCTGCCTGATCAAGCTTTGACAGGACCTTCATAATGTCTCCCTTGATTTTATCCAAATCATCTGCATCATCATCAAAGTCATCATCTTGTGTTACTTGTTTCTCCTTAACTGGTTCCGGAAGCGCCTTATGTTCGGTAATTTTTGCAATCTTTGCATCAATGTCGGGTTTTAATTCTACGGTTGGTTTAGGATATACTGACTGAACTATCTCAATCTTATCCTCGACTTTGGGTTTGGTCTGAATGATTTCTTGTACAGCCACTTCTTTTGGATTGACTAGCTCGGTTTTCATTACTCGTGGCTGCGGCATTGGTTTTATGACTTGCCTTGATTCTTCAAACGATGGAAATTTTGGTTCCGTTTTTGAAACGCTTGTAAGTGTGGTTAGTTCAAATGACTGTCTTGATTTTGTCGGAGGAATTTCAACGGGTTCAATTTTATTTTCTTTTGGCTTCTCAAAGTTGAATGCTGTATCGGATCTTGACTTTGACTCTTGTTTCACTTCGGGTATCTTTTCTTGGGTCTCAACCTTGGTGCTTGTTATCTTCGATGACAGTTCGTGCAACCTGTCATCAAGCTTTGATAGCTTTTGATCCATCAGCGTAATCAAGCCGTTTCCAACAGGACCCAAGTCAGGGTGATTGCTTGCCTGTTCAAGTTTTTCCAATCTGGCTAAAATAATTCCCAGCTGATGCTGATATTTTAGCAATAATTTATTTTTTTGAATTCTGGGAAAATCTGATTCTGTTTGATACAGCCTGGATATGGTCTTTGTAAGAATATCCTTTTCAATTTTAAGAGAAGTTATCTGGCTTTTGATCTGTGAACTGGCACCAAGACTAATCAGTTGATTTTTGTCTTTGGGAACTCTTCGTATGGCAGCGGCTGTAGCAACACCTGCTAATGAACTAAGAATTAGAACAATCTCTTGCATCTAGGTATACCATTTAATCCAGGAATACTTTCTGCGTTTGGCCTCTGGGAATCCACAACTCGCACATTGATGGTGACGCTTGTGAAGTGAGTTCTTACCACATCTTCTACATCGTATGTGAACTTTCTTCTTTGTAAAACCACCCATAGAAGTTGTACCTTTAGTCATTACAAATCACCTAATTTTGTACTGGTGGAGGAGGTGAAATCATAACTACATTGTCTCCTCTAACTACAATGCTTCCAAGTGTCTTAGAATCACCTTCAGATGGTATTTCCTCTGAAGATTCAAGTAACAGGTTCATGTGTTGGTCAAAACCAAGTAGATTGCCTCTAATGGTCTTGTTACCTTTGAGCTTTATCAACACAACTTGATTAATACTCTCATCCAATACTTTTACTGCCATATCAACGGACATCAATAATCACTTATGGTTTCTCTCTTCGGGGGATTATATTAAAATTTCACTAGTGTAAGTATTAGCCACGCCTGGCAAGACAAGTTTGACACTCTTTTTCAAGATTTTTGATAATTTCAGTCAATATTGCGCGTCCATCTCTCTTTGTGGCTTTTCGAGGATCGCCCCAAATTCCGTTCTTGGTGGCCTTTGGAAATGACTTGTTTGCCAATTTCCCAATCTTTGCGATTTCTTGCCTGGTCATTCCGTCAGTAATCAATCCTTTTTTGGCAAGTTTCATTTTGACGTCTTTTGAGATTGCCAGCATCAACGATGTCTCTACAAATCCCGCATGATCAAATTCTCTTTGCATGAAATGCCAATATGACAGCGAAAACACTTTGAGCTTGTTCTGAGATATTTTTTTGAGTTTGACATCCAGATTCTTTATTGCATTTAGATTTCCATGATGACCGTTAATCACAAAGATGGTTTTGACATTATTTGTCAAAAGAGAGGTACACAAATCAATCAGAACGGTTCGTAGCGTCGATTCCCTCACGCTCAAATTAAAAAATGGCGCATGCTCAAACGAAACTCCGTAGTTCAAAGTAGGCAATAGCAGATACCTGTTTTTTTCGGCGATTCTTTTTGCAATTTCTGTCACAATGTCTGAATCAGTAGATACGGGCAAATGCGCACCGTGTTGCTCTATCGAACCCACAGGAATCACGGCCACCTGTCTTTTCTTTATGATTAATTTTCTAATATCGGGATCAAGCTTATTTCTAATGTCAGTCATCTAATTCACTTTGATTTTATGTGGACCTTTCTCCAGCGAACTTCGAGTTTGTTTTCAAGGTGCATCTTCATTGCCTTAAGAAGCATGCTTGCCTCCAGTCTTTGCCCGTTTGTTTTTATTTTCTCCAACGTATCGCTTGGATCTACTTTGAAAGAATCCTGAAAGATGATCGGCCCCTGATCTAAGTTTTCAGTGACATAGTGCGAAGTGACGCCGACAATTTTTGTACCTCTTTCATGAGCTTGGGCGTATGCCGAGGCACCGGGAAATGCAGGCAGTAGTGACGGATGGATGTTGATAATTCTGTTTGGATACCTCCAGACAAAGTTAGGACTTAGAATTCGCATGTATCTTGCAAGGGAAATTAAATCAACATCATATTTTTTGCATATTTCAATGATTTTCTTTTCTGCATCCTGCTGAATTTTTTCTACTACTACGACAAATGGAATGTTTGCCTTCTTTGCAAGCGGTTCTAATGTTTTTTCTGTACCGATTATAACGGAGATTTTCCCCTTTAGTGATTTTGAATTGGCAAGAATTGTTTCCAGGCAAAGAGGTTCCTTTGTTACCAGTACTGCAATATTCTTTTGTGAATTGGTTTCATGATGTATGCTGACATCCATTTTTTCTTTTTTGGCTAAACCTTGAATTTCTACGTTAAATTTTTCAATGTCTACTGACTTTGAAAATGAAATCTCCAGATACATTCCAAAAAGACCTTTGATTACATTTTGATTCACTTTCTCAATGTTTCCACCTTTGGAAAATGCAAAATTTGTAAACACAGCTACAATTCCCTCCCGGTCCTTGCCTACAATCGTAATTCCAACCACCGTATTCTTCATGACTTTGTATGCTGAAGATTTTCTCATTATTAATCATTCACAGAAATTAAAATGGTGCGGGAAGTGGGATTTGAACCCACGAAATCCTGAGATATAGGGTCCTAAGCCCTACGCCTTTGACCAGGCTGGGCGACTCCCGCAACGAACATGGCATAAAACACAAATTTATCTATTATTGAACTGTACTGTGGCAAAATTCTTTGGAACCAACGGAATACGTGGTGTTTTCTCAGAAGACTTTACCTTGGAATTTATTCACGACATGACCCTGGCAATTGGAACATATTTCAAAAGAGGTCCAGTGCTGATCGGTTTTGATGGGCGAGAATCAAGCCCGGTTATTTGTAAAGTTATGACTTCCGCCCTTAATTCCATTGGAATCGATTGTAATATTGCAGGAATTATTCCCACTCCCTGTCTTGAATTTGCTGTAAAGACCTTGGGATATTCTGGAGGATTGATGATTACGGCATCTCATAATCCTCCGCAATACAACGGAATAAAGCCTGCCGCTATGGATGGGGTTGAAATTTCACGTGAGGACGAGTTGGTCATAGAAGACATCTATGTTCAGAAAAAATGGTTAGGGAATCCTAAAAAATTTGGCGCTGTTGGAATTGAAAAAAGAGCGGTTGAGACATATCTTAAAGGAATAGCAATGCACGTCGATTCCAAACTTATAGAATCAAAAGGTTTCAGAGTTGTTTTGGATTTGGGTAATGGGGCACAGGCAGTATCTGCGCCGGATCTTTGCAAAATGTTGAACTGTGAAACATTTCTTGTAAATGAAAAAATTGACGGTACATTTCCAGGACGTGGATCAGAGCCAACTCCGCAAAATCTTTCTGAACTTTCAAAAAGTGTAATAGAAAACAATGCAGATGTTGGAATTGCGTTTGATGGCGACGGAGATAGAAGTATTTTCTGTGACAACAACGGAGATATTTTAACTGGAGACAAATCTGCGCTAGCACTTGTACAACATTTATTGAAAAAAAATCCCGGCTCGCTTGTTGTCACCTGCTTGAATTCAAGTTCCAACATTGAAATTCTAGCTGACAAATCAAACTCAAAAGTAATTCGCACCAAGGTTGGAAGCGTCGAGGTCTCAAGAAAAATGGTTCCCACCCATGCATTGATTGGCTATGAGGAAAACGGGGGATTCATGTATGGAAAACACAATCAGGTCAGGGATGGCTGCATGACATTGGCATTGATACTTGATCTCTTGGCATCTTCTAAAAAATCACTATCTGCAGAGATTGCAAGTTTGCCCCCATCATTTACTACAAAAGATAAAGTTTCAGGCTCTCCTAAAAAAATTTCAAAATTAATTTCATCGCTAAAAGAAGAATTCCCAAATGCAGATACTTCGGATGGCATTAAGATTATAATTGATTCCAAGAACTGGGTGATGATCAGACCCAGTGGAACCGAACCCATTGCCAGAATCTATATCGAAGCAGAAAGTCAGGAGAAATTAGATAATTTGTTGTCCGAATATCTTGTAAAAGTCAATTTAATAATTTCCCAATAACACTTTTAATACCAAAACCATCGATGGATAGAATGGAGAATGAACCCCTAGGGTGACGAAATATGGGTAAAGCATATTATGTTAAATTTGAAACGCCAGAAGACCTTGTAAGTCCAATCTTGGAGGCCGTTAGAGTAGCAAACACCAGCGGTAAAGTAAAGAAGGGAACCAATGAAGCGACCAAGGCGATCGAACGTGGTACTAGTAAACTGATTATTATTGCTGAAGATGTTGAACCACCAGAGATAGTAGCTCATCTTCCAATTCTATGTGAAGAACAAGGTGCAGCATATGCATTCGTACCAAGCAAACAAGAATTAGGCAAGTCATTAGGTATTGATATCACTTCTGCCGCTGCAGCAATTTTGGATGCTGGTGATGCACAACACATTGTAGACCAAGTTGTAGCAACCATTGCTAAAATTAAAGGCGGTAAGACCGAAGAATGAGTCAAAACGCTGAAGAAGTAGTTCAGTCTGAAATTATTCAAATTGTCGGCAGAACAGGTATTGCCGGTGAAGTGATTCAAGTTAGAGTTAAAGTTCTTACAGGTAAGGATAAAGGGAGAATTCTTACAAGAAACGTAAAAGGATCTGTCAGAGTATCAGAAATTCTAATGCTGAGAGAGACTGAGAGAGAAGCGAAGAAAATCAAATAGGTGATATGATATGAGTCTTTTAGTCAAACCATGTAGCTTCTGTGACCGACCCGTAGCCAAAGGTTCCGGTACAATGTATGCTAAAAACGATGGAAGTATTTTGTGGTTTTGTTCTTCAAAATGCAAGAAAAATGCACTAGTCCTTAAGCGTGATCCAAGAAAACTAAAGTGGACCAAAAAGCACGTCAAAGGTGGAATTAGAAAGAATTAGAATTGCCTGAACAGTCATTATTCATAGTAAAACCTGATGCCGTTGCCAGAAATCTGGTCGGCGATGTCATATCAAGATTTGAAAGAAAGGGATTCAAACTTTTGAAACTAAAGATGTTTACATTTTCGCAAGCCCAAGCAGAGAATTTCTATGGCGTACATAAAGACAAGCCTTTCTTTGGCGAGCTGACAGCGTTCATCACATCAGGACCTGTTGTTGCAGCAATAATTGAGGGAAACAACGCCATTGCCACTACAAGAATAATGATCGGCGCAACAAAATCCTTTGAGGCAGAACCCGGCTCTATCAGGGGAGACTTTGGACTAGGATTTAGCGAAAACATCATTCATGCATCCGATTCGCAAGAAAGCTATAATCACGAATCAAAGGTAGCTTTTGAGTGATTTGATTTGCAAATTCGTCAGCCAATAGTGGCAGTTCTTGGTCATGTAGACTCTGGAAAGACATCTCTTTTAGATAAAATACGCGGTACAGGAGTTCAAGGCAGAGAAGCTGGTGGCATCACACAGCACATAGGAGCGAGCTTTCTCCCTACGGAAATAATTAAGGAGATGTGTGGCCCGTTATACAAGAGACTAGAGCAGTCAGAGAACAAGGTTCCCGGACTTTTGGTAATTGACACGCCGGGACACGAAGTATTTACAAATCTTCGTTCCAGAGGCGGTTCAGCTGCAGACATTGCGATATTGGTAGTTGACGTCAATCGCGGATTCCAACCCCAAACAAATGAAAGTTTGAAAATTTTGCAGAGCAGAAAGGTTCCGTTTGTCATAGCGTTAAACAAGTGTGATCAGATGTCAGGTTGGAGAAAATCTGAAACTAAGTTCATCACGCAGGCGATTAAAGAGCAAGACGCGTCAATTCAAACGGATCTGGATCAAAAAATCTATGACGTTGTAGGTACTCTGTCCATCCTAGGATACAAATCAGAGGCGTTCTTTCGAGTCAAGGATTTCAAATCTGAAATTGCAATAGTTCCAATATCTGCACGATCGGGAGTCGGAATTCCCGAGCTACTCAGCGTATTGGTAGGTCTGACTCAGCAATATCTTAAAAAAAGACTGGATCAGGATGAAAAAGAACCGCGCGGCATCGTATTGGAAGTTAAAGACGAGGTGGGTTTGGGACAGACTGCAAATATTATCTTAATTGATGGAACGATCAAAAAGGAGCACAGCATAGTCGTTGCAAAACGTGATGGCGTAATAGTCACAAAGCCTAAAGCGCTACTTTTGCCAAAGCCACTTGACGAGATGCGTGATCCTCGAGACAAATTCAAACCCGTTACCCAGGTAGATGCAGCTGCCGGACTCAAAATAGCATCGCCTGACTTGGAGGGAGTACTTCCCGGCAGTACGCTTTATGTTGCATCAAATGATGAGGAGATTGAAAAGTTCACCAATCTCATCGAATCTGAAATGAAATCAGTATTTGTCGACACTGAAACTAACGGAGTGATCCTAAAGTGCGACACCATAGGCTCGCTAGAGGCCATAATTGAGATGCTTAGACGCTCTCAGGTGCCTGTTGCCAAGGCAGACATAGGTCCGGTGACAAGACGAGACGTCATTGAAGCAAAGGCAATCAAGGAAAAAGACAGGCATCGGGGCGTCATTTTGGCGTTTAATGTCAAGGTATTGCTGGATGCAAAAGAGGAATCCGAAGTCAGCCACATCAGACTGTTTGAGGACAAGATAATCTACAGCTTGATTGACAACTACAATGCATGGGTGGAAGAGGACTCTTCCAATGCAGAGGATGCGATGTTTGCAGAGCTTACTCCCGTCTCAAAGTTCAGTTTTCTAAAGGGGATGGTCTTCAGGAACAATAACCCGGCAGTATTTGGTGTACGAGTAGACGTTGGAAATCTGAAACACAAGATTCCGTTTATGAACATGGCAGGACGAAAGGTAGGCAATATTCATCAGCTTCAACTTGACAAGAAGACTGTATCGACTGCAAAGACAGGGGATGAAGTTGCATGTTCCGTAAAAGACGTTACAATCGGAAGGCAGATTTTTGAGGAGGAGGTATACTATACCTTTCCGCCATCACACGAGGCAAAGTTACTGCTTAACAAGTTCATGTACAAGCTTAGCTCCGAGGAGCAAGAAGTACTAAATGACATAGTAAGAATTCAGAGAGAGAAAGAACCGATATACGGATACTAGCTTGGATGCTTTTTACAAATCATATTGATTCCAGGAGCCCCTACTGCGCCCATCATCTTGTCGACGATCTGTCCTGACTTGAACATGATGAACGTGGGAATGGACTGCACTGCAAACTTCATTGATATGTTCTGATTGTTGTCTACGTTTACCCTTGCAAATTGTACTCCAGGATATTTCTTTGAGAGGCTCTCAAAGACTGGATGCATGGACTTGCACGGGCCGCACCACTCTGCCCAAAAATCCACAAGCGTAGGATTTTCAGCAGATATGATTTGATCAAAGTTTGTATCGTCCAGATCAATTATTCCCGGCTCAACCTTGGGCTCAGCTTTTGGTTTTAGCATCTCATCCATTTTTCTTTGCATTATTTTTGCAATTTCCGGATCTTCAGACAATGTGATTTGTGATTTTGTTCTATTAAAAAATCTATGTTGAAACTATTCGTCAATTGATTTTACTGGAATTGCTTCGTATCTTCTTGATTTGCAGATTGGGCATTGATCAATGTACTTTGTAAAACTAACCGACGTGTATGCAATTCCACATTCTCCACAAATTCTAAGATTTCTACTCAGCTTTCCCATTATGTTTACTGTGAAAATGCATTATGATTAAAACCTAACCTTGTAATCTGTTACCAGAACATCCACCATGGCTTTTCAGATGGCACTTCAACAATCGTGCACACTCCATCAATCAACTTTGTTCCAGGACCACAGATGCCGAATTGTTTTTCCTCTACCTCAGGCTCTTCAAGGCCCACTGCGTGGTAGATGGAGTCGTACTCTGCAAAGTTCTCGTCAAACCATTCCTTGTAGGTGGCCTCGTTGTTGTACCTGTCCACGTAGCTCTGAGGATCCTTGGACTCGTCAACGAAGGATGCTATTCCCAACTCCTTCGGATCTGTGTCGGCGTTTGTATCTGGCTCTTTGACTGGCTCTTTGACTGGCTCTTTGACTGGCTCTTTGACTGGCTCTTTGACTGGCTCAGATGCCTTTACATCATTTACAATAATTGTAATGGACTGTCTGTCAATCAAAGAGTCTTTTGTCACCACAATATCAAATACGTAAGATTTTGCCCCTTGTGAATTAGTTGGAGTCCATGTGAATAGTCCCGTACTTGAATTAATTTTAGCTCCTGTTGGCGGACTGCTTCCCAGACTAAATGATTCATTATTTATTGAACTGTCAGTCAGTCTTGCAGTAAACGAAAATGTCTTGTTCTCATCTATGGTAAATGCCCCCAAAGGACTTAGTTGCAACGTTTCATCCTGAAGTGTTGCAGAAACTTGAGATGCGCTGCCGGTACCTACAGAATTAATTGCATATACTCTATAGGTGTAAGTTGAACCTACCTGTACGTCAGAATCAGTATATGATGTGATGGATGTAATTGATTTCAATGTTGAATACGAAGACTCGGAGTCTTTCTTTACCTCAATTTTGTAACCTGTGACTTTTGAATTTCCGTCATCTGATGGTCCGGTCCAAGAAAGATTGATTTGTGACGATGATCCGATAGCACTTAGATTTCTAGGTGATGCAGGTACAGTGACGGAGCTAGATGATCCACTTGGTGCTTCTGAATCTCGTTCTGGAGTAGCTGATGCCACATTTGATCTTGGAGTGTTACCTAAGGCCAAGTTTGCAGACACGACAAAGCTGTAGGTCTTTCCTGTTTCCAATCCACTTACGGTATATGTGAGGGTTCGACCATTGACGTTGCCTATATCCTCATAAAGAACCCCCGGAATATTTTCACGCTCGATTAAATATCCTGTAATTGACTGATTGTAGGTTTCAGATGGGGCAAACCAGGATAGCAGTACCTGATTCTTCGAGATAGGTATTGCCGTAAGTCCTGCAGGTGTAGATGTGGAGCCAGGTTTTGCAGATGCTGAAGATGATGCACTGCTTGTCCCTTCGGAATTAATTGCATATATTTTGTATCTGTAGGTTTCATCTCCGTCTAATCCTGTATGAAGATAAAATGTGACTGTGCTCTTCGTATCTGCTACAATTGTTTCATAGGAGTCACTGCCTTCCCTTGATTCTATTTTGTAACCTGTGACTTCAGGATCATCGTCATCAGGTACGTTCCAGGTCACTATAATCGAAGATTCAGATGCTGCTGCTGCTGAAACACCCTTTGGAGAAATTGGAACATCGTCAGATGAGCTGCTGCTGCTGCTGCCTGTAGGTAATGATAATATCTGCACCCTGTTGTTGTCTCTGTCAGCAACGTACAACAATCCGTTGTCCTCGTCAAATGCCAGGCCAGTAGGAGAATTGAACATTCCGTCGTTTGCACCTGATGAGCCGAACTCTTCAACAAAGCATACACCGTCAATGACTTCATCAGTGTCGCTTGGACACGTGTTGCCAGAAACCATCTGGAATGCTTGCACCTGATTATTTTCGGTGTCAGCTACGTACAGTAAGCTATTGTCTTCATCAAATGTCAGACCTGATGGCTCGTCAAACTTGCCCTCACCGTTTCCTGAAGCGCCAAAGTCATCAACAAAGCATACCTCGTCGTTTACGACTTCCTCTGTACCGCTTGGGCAGTTGTTGTCATCTGTAAGCTCAAACATTCGAATCCTGTTGTTGTCAGTATCAGACACGTACAAGATGTCATCATCGTTATCGATCACCATTCCTGCAGGATTCTTGAACCTGTCATTGTCGCCGTCATCGTCAAAATTAAACTTGAAATTTCCCCTATCATCAAACACGGAAATGGAATCAGTCGTAGAGTCTGCCACATAGATATAGTCAGTCGATTCGTGTACAGCAATTGCGCTAGGTGCTCCCAGATATTCGTCATCACCATCATCAGATGAGCCGAATTCTAGATTGTCAAAGTTGCCGTTTGCCTGGAATCTTTGGATACGATTGTTGTCTGAATCAATCACGTAGATGTCCCCGTTGCCCAGGTTTATTGCCAAGTTAGTTGGAGCGTCAAACCTGCCGTCACCGGAGCCAGAAGAACCAAAATCATCATCAAAGCACACCTCGTCGTTTACGACTTCATCCGTACCGCTTGGACAATTGTCACCTCCAGTAAGCTCAAATATCTTGATCCGATCATTGTCGCCGTCTACCACGTAGAGGTTTGTACCGTCCTTACTGATTGCAAGATCTACTGGTTTTTTGAATTCGTCATCGTCTGTTCCCAAGGAACCAAACTCGTCTGAAAATGATAAATCAGCATATGAAAATTGAGAAAATGCAAACATGCTCAATAGAATTGTTCCAAATAAAACACCAAATTGAGATTTTCTAGTCATGCTACTTTTTAAAAGTAAAATTTTAGGTTATTAAGAAATTGGATCAAATTATACGCATCTTTCGATCAATGACTCTCAACTTTGGAGCAGGATTATAGTCCAGTCAGTATCAACTTTGGATTCGGACAAGTTTTCTGGCTTTGTAAATCAACATTGCAGGTGCAGCAATATACATTCCAAGATTCAACAATATCACCCCGATGCCGTATCCTAGAATCTCTGATTCAGATTCAGCATGAGACATGATTGACAATGATGACAATAGTGGAGTTATTCCGACTTTTACTGCCTCTTTGAATATCGGATTGTCCCGTTCCATATCTGCAATAGTTGGTGAGAACGAGTAATACAACTGGTTAAATCCAGTCATAAATGATGAACCCGAATAGGTATTCATCAGTTGGTTGTCACGAATCTCCCGGAGCAATTGCACCTGTGGTGCCATCTCTGAACCATATGTCGCAGTTGCGATTAGGCAACCGCCGCCGCGGGTATTATCAACAATTACGCATATTCCGTCTACAAGATCTGTCCCCTTACCGCATTCTCCAAATTCTGATTCAATTATTTCCTCATTCTCAAGTCCTACTGCTTCAAATATTGTAATGTCAGGATACGCTTCGTCAAACCATTCCTTGTAGGTGGCCTCGTTGTTGTACCTGTCCACGTAATATTGAGGATCCAGATTTGGATCAACAAATAATGCCAATGTCTGAGGCTCTTCAAGGCCCACTGCGTGGTAGATGGAGTCGTACTCTGCAAAGTTCTCGTCAAACCATTCCTTGTAGGTGGCCTCGTTGTTGTACCTGTCCACGTAGCTCTGAGGATCCTTGGACTCGTCAACGAAGGATGCTGGGATCAGCAGCGGTTTCTCAAGGCCCACTGCGTGGTAGATGGAGTCGTACTCTGCAAAGTTCTCGTCAAACCATTCCTTGTAGGTGGCCTCGTTGTTGTACCTGTCCACATAGCTCTGAGGATCCTTGGACTCGTCAACGAAGGATGCTGGAACTTCCAGAGTCTTTGGCTTTGCCGTATTTGTAACTGGTTCGGGTATTTTTACTGGCTCCACATATGCCTGCCTTACGGTAATTACAATTCTCTCAGTGTCCTCTTGAACTCCATGAGTTGCAACGACATCAAAGCTGTAATGCACATCTTGGACATTTCCCTGAGATTTTGAGGGTGTCCAAACAAATTTTCCAGATTGTGAGTCCATTGTAGCACCGGATGGCTTGCTGTCATCCAAGCTAAAGACCACACCCTCAATGGAACTGTCAGTAACACTTGCTGTGAATGTGACTGTTTTTTCCACCTCAGTTGTATAGTCAGGGATTGACCTTAACGACAAGACAAATTCTGCAACTTTTGCAATTCGTTCCCCGTCATATTCTAGCTCTATTACGACGCCATCTTCAATTTTTTGAGACGATGTGAATGCAATCGCTTCATAAATTCCCTTTGACTTAAAAATATCATCTACAGATTTTGGGATGGTGACAAAGGATCCATCCACGTCTGATGAAGGATCTCCCAGCAGTGTAATCGTGTCACCGTTTTTTTTGATGACTACGGACACCTGTTGTTGTCCATTTTCTTCAGTTCCGATAAATTCTATCTTTTCATTATCCGTGTAAAACGGTTTTCCAATAGATAATGACTTGACATCCGCATGGGCAGGTGTCACAAATACGAGTGAAATTCCAACGACTATCAATATAGCCAGCTTAGTTAACATGTTGAATCATCAAATTACACCCATTTAAAAAATACGCATGATTTCTTCTAGGAAATTGCAAAGAAATGTTCACAAGCACTATAGATCAAGCAGGAATCTCATGTAAACTCCGTTGTCCCGTTTTATTTCCATGTCATAAAACGTAGGGGCTTTGATTTCCACTTTGAAATTATGTTTTTTGACATCCAACGTCTCGCCAAATGCCTTTGCATTGATCTTGTAGCCATTACTTTCTTTAATGTCAAACTCCAGTCTCTTTATCGCAAATCCTTCAGTAATTAGTACAAACGGTATCTCCTCCAGCCAGCTAAACAGAAGGTAGTGCAGGTCTTTTCCATGTGCTGAAAATATTCTTTCTTCTTTTTCCTCTACCTTGTCTTGATCAAGTGTAAGGTTGATTTCTGCCCTAGCTGCCGTTGCAAATGCTTCCTTGAGATCCTTTGCAGTGACCTCAATTATCGCGTCAGTTGCATGATCTAAAAACTTGTAACTCAACTGAGAACTTGTAATATTTCGGATTATTAATTCAGGTGGTGTGCCATCAGTCGTCTCAGTGATTTTGAAGAGCCCAAACGTGTTTCCCTCCGCATCCGTGCATTGTGCAGACCATCCAATTTTTGGAACAGCCATTTTGAGGATCAATAACTGCCATCCATGTCATGTGATCTTCTTTGAAAATTCTTCAGCGAACGAGACGTTAATCGTGTTTGCCATGCCCATTTGTCAGGTATTTTTTGACATTTTTACATTAATTCCAGATTCTATGGTTCCCGTCTTTGCAATCCAATGGTCCATAAACCGTCCTATCTCTCAAGATTTCAATCAAACAGATACCTGCAAAAGTTCTGTGCTCTTTTTGGATCATCCACCGAATTGTCAAAGTGTGAAATTCTTGATACGGTTTTCTGCCCATATGAAATTATTTAAAACCGATATTTTAAGCTGTGAAAATTTCACTATTTTAAAATGGGATACGGATGATCATTAATTCATGAAAGCTGTTTACTTTGATGGAGAAAAAATGACTTTTGATAAAAATTTTCCCGAACCAAATTTGGATGAGGCATTAGTCAGGGTAAACCTGGCGGGAATTTGCGGAACCGATTTAGAAATTATCCAAGGCTACATGAAGTATGACGGAATCATGGGCCATGAGTTTGTAGGAACAGTTGAGAAATCTTCCAATTCCGAACTGGTGGGAAAAAGGGTCGTAGGTGAGATCAATGCAGGATGCTGCAAATGCAATTACTGTGAAAAGGGAATGGAAAAACACTGCCCCAACAGAACCGTACTTGGAATTTTAAAACGTAACGGGGCTTTCGCCGAATTCCTTTCATTGCCTGAAAAAAATCTGCACGTAATTCCTGATTCAGTTTCTGACAAGCAGGCAGTGTTCGTAGAGCCCTTGGCTGCCGCATTTGAGATAGGAGAGCAGGTATCACTGCAACCACAGTGGAGCGTTGCAGTTGTAGGTGACGGAAGACTGGCTCAGCTAATCATCCAGGTCTTAAAGTTGAAATGCCCCAACATTACGTGTTTTGGAAGACACAAAAACAAATTGCAGAGTCTGGTTAACGGCGGAACAAAAATTAAGATCGGCATAGATTCACCTGACGAGCAATCCTTTGATCTCGTAGTGGATGCCACAGGAAGCAATTCTGGCTTTACTGACGCGATGAAACTAATAAAGCCTCGCGGAACGGTAGTCTTGAAATCTACCATAGCATCAAAAGATAACCTTGACTTGACACCGGCAATAATAAATGAAATAACCTTGATCGGATCCAGATGCGGCCTGTTCAAACCCGCAATAGACGCACTTGCCACCGGAATCGTTTCAATAGACTTTATGACGGATTCTACTTTTCCATTGGAGAATTTTTCAGAGGCGATAGAGCATGCAAAAAAACCCGATACACTGAAGGTCTTTCTCAAGCCCTGACTCTTTGATGCCATGCATATGATTTGCATGCATTTGATCTTAACTCGTAAAGTAGTTTAGTAGGATTTTATTGTCAGAAGCAAATGGAGCCCCTTGATTCTTTTCTTATACTGATTGCTGATTTTCTAGGGGACCATCTCTATGAAGGGATATTCTTGGCAGCTTTACTTGAGACCATAATTCCGCCCATTCCCACCCTGGCCGTATTTCCAACCGCAGGATTCCTGGCGTATCAGCAAGGAATTCCTTTGCTCGGGGTAGTTCCCATGATCATACTTGGCGCCATAGGTGCAACCATTGGAACTTCTGCACTCTATCTTGTCGCATTAAAGCTTGGACGGGTGGTCTTACTTCGCTATCTAAAGTATGTCAAAATTTCAGAAAAAAAACTGGAGCGGGTAGAGATCTGGTTTGAGAAATATGGGGACAAGGCGGTATTTCTGGGAAGAATGGTGCCCGTAATGCGGGAAATGATTTCTGTTCCTGCAGGATTGCTCAAGATGAGAATTCCAAAATTTGTAACGTATACGTTTGCAGGTTCCTGTATTTGGTCTGCTGCAACAATTCTGTCCGGATATTATTTTGGAGAAGCCTTGGGACTTGGAACAAATGCAATGACATCTTTGCCTTAGAAAAAAACATCATTGTGTACCTTGACCTCATCCTTTGTTCGCGATTGTTTGCAGATGTTTCAGGCATGATTTATCCACAACGGAATTTTTTTCTAAAAGAGTCCCAAAGTCTTTTGTTTCTTTTCATCCCAGACCAATTCCCGCATTCCGAGATTCATTCTCAAGGAATTTGCAGTTGCAGGACCAAACCCTTCGAAATGATTGTTGGTCATTACCATTGCAAGCGGAACGTCCTTGATTTTTTGGAACCTTTTTGTCCAATCCTCAATTTGGCTCTCCTTGTTTTTTGTGACTTTGCCAAACTCCGAATCTCTAATGGAACGATCTCCGATTAATCTTACATAAAGATAATCAGAAGTAATCGGCATCGGGTTACTTACCCCTTCAACCTCATTCCACACTAGGCAGTGTTTTTTTTGCTTGAGATATGAGATTGCATCATCCGAGAACCATGATCCGTGTCTTCCCTCTATCGGATACACAAAGTCGTCAGGTAGCAGGTCAAATAGATCTTCCAGTCTTGGCTTTGCTTCCTCAAAAGACAGTGACGGAGGAAGCTGTATAACCAGGGCAGTGATCTTTTCATAAATTGGAGAAAGCGATGCCAGAAATGAAAAGACATCAGAGTTCACATTTTTCAATCTCTTTTCATGCGTAATCACAGATGGAAACTTTGCCGTAAATCTGAAGTGTCTCGGAGTATCAGCATTCCATCTCCTTACAATCTCCTGTGCCGGAATTCTATAAAATGTGGAGTTTATCTCAGTGATGTCAAAGAGATGAGAATAGTATTTCAGCCAATCCGACATCTTCAGGTTTTTTGGATAGAAGGTTCCGGACCATCCTTGATAACTCCAACCTGTACAGCCAATCTTGATGTTCATCGTACTTGTTGCAAGTCTTTGTTTTTAATATTTGAAAGCTGACCATGGTCAATTAACATTTACGTGATCTGATGACATGTTCAAAAAGATAAACAACTACGTGTATCTTGACAATCGTATATCGTGTAAGATTCGGGTACAATATGCACAGTCATCAGATAAGAAGAAGTTACCAATTACGGATTATGGAAAAATTATTCATCTCGCAATCATCAACTGCACATAGTTCACAGCGATGCTTAAAATCTTGATTTCCAAGAATAAATTTTATGCCCTAGTTCCACACTTTGTGCAAAACTTTGCATTTACTTTAAGAGATGCACCACAAGAAGAACATCCATTTCCAGCAGGTTGTTGTTGTGGCGGTGCAATTTGTCTAGGCATCAAGGCAGGATCAGGCGAGGGCAGAGTTCCAACGTCACCAAATGATTCTTGTGCAGATACAATGCCAGGAGGTCCACTTCCTCCCACAGGATTGTCTGCAGTTCCAGATCTTGGGGGTTGACCCATTCCTCCCGCCATCATTCCAGGTTGACCCATACCAGGCATCAAACCAGGAGATTGAGTATTTCCAGAATTGCCACTCCCCACAGATTTTTTTAATTCAAAGATTACCTTGATAGCCAGAAATTCTAATGCAGAATATGCAACAGTGTAATCACCTAATTTTTGAAAGAATTCCTTATCACTAAGCTGGCCTTTTTTGTACATGTTGTTAGTATCCAGAAATGATTCATAGTATCCCTGAGATTCATCAAACAAACTTTGCAGTTTGTCAAAGAGCATGCCCAGTGTATCAACTTCACCAAAAGACATAATTCCATGCAGATTTTGGAATATTAATTACTTTAGGATCAAAAAAGAGAGAAAACGTATTTGAAATTTATTCGAGTGCTCTATCAATCATACCTTGATACGATTCTTTAGAGGCTGCACCCACTTGCTGACTAACTATCTCACCTTTGTTTAGGAGGATTAAGGTTGGAATGCTAAATACATTGTATTTGGATGCCAACTCATTGGCCTCATCAACATTGACTTTGACAAATTTTACTTTACCATCATAGTCAGCTGCTAGTTCTTCAACTACTGGACCCACCATTCTACAGGGACCACACCACTCGGCCCAAAAATCTACAAATACAGGGATGTCAGAATTTATCACATCGACTTCCCATGATTTTGCATCTGAAATTTGCGTAACGGTCATTATAAGATTGATTAATTGAACATACCTAAAAATGTTCACCAGAATTAACACAGTATTGTTTATTGGATAAAAAAATTTGACATATACTTAAATGACGTTTTGACAAATCCCAGATATGAGTACAGAGTCTAGACTTAAAAAATTAAGAGGATCTGGAGGCTACATTATGGCAAGCGTTACAGATGAGCAACAGATTAAAGGAAATCTTGGCGGACCTGATCTGTTTTTGGCACCCATCGGAAGACTAGATTCTAAAATAATTACTAAACATTTTTGCAACACATGTGAAAAAGAGTTTGAAGGTTCCCCAAAAATAGAATTTGAGAATCCAAATGAGGAAGTTGCAGAAAATCTAATACTTGCAGAAAAAGGTCAATACATTTGTAATTCATGCAATGCTTCAATTGCAGAATATAGAGAGTTCAAAAAACAAGACGAGCAAGAAGAGGTCGGAAGTGCCAAACCATTAGACTCTCAAATGCAGACGGCACCTCAAGAGGCGACAGCAAGTGCACCTCAAGAGGCGACAGCAAGTGCACCTCAAGAGGCGACAGCAAGTGCACCTCAAGAGGCGACAGCAAGTGCACCTCAAGAGGCGACAGCAAGTGCACCTCAAGAGGCGACCACGCAACCAGGCCCAGTAACTTCAATTACATCAATCGAAGGTAAAGCCGTTTACGATGAAAATGCAAATAAAATTGGAACCGCAAAACAAGTAGGCATTGACTCTACACAGTCCATGGTCATTGTAATTATCAAAAAAGATGGAACCGAAGGCAGCATATCTTGGAACAGTATCAAGAAAATCGGTGATGTAATTTTGTTAGGAAATCCTGAAGAAGATGCTCAGCCAGGAAAATGTTCGAACTGCGGATTTTCAAATAAGGACGGTTCCAAATTCTGTGAAGAATGTGGAAACAAGATCTGACAGTTAGTAAATTTAATCAATGGCACCACAGACAACGAAATAATTGGCAAAAAATGTAATTCCCAAAGGAGTAATCAAAGACATCGTAATTGTTGGTGTCGGAGTTCTGGTAATTTGGCTAGGCCTACAAGCAGCATTTGGGACACAGAATCCATTTTATGTTGTGGCAAGCGGAAGTATGATTCCAGTTTTAGAAGTGTATGATGTCTTGGTTGTTCAAGGTCATGAACCTTTTGAAGATATAGAGATAGGAGACATCATCGTATTTAATCGACCGTCAGATCACAATCGGGTAATTGTGCATAGAGTTGTGTCAATCATAGAGGACAGTCCCAAAACAATCAGGACTCAAGGGGATGCAAATCCAGGATCAATTCCAGGAACGGACTTTCCAATTACAGAAGAAGAATATATCGGAAAAGTGGCACACATACTTCCACAGGTCGGATATATCACGCAGTTACTAAAACCTCCAGTAAATTATGTCATAATCGCCATTGTTATTGGAATAATGATAGTGAAGCAATTTACAAAAAAGAAAGATAAAAAAGGACTAGAATTTACAAATCCACCTGATTCAGAGAATCCTGAAACGGTTGAAGAATTAGAAGACATGGATAAGATTGCTAAAGATTCAGAATATTCAAAACATGTAGAAGAATCTAAAGATGTAAAAGATGAAGAATCTAAAGATTCAGAAGAATCTACCGAAGATAAAAAAACAGATGAGAAAAACGACTAGAAAGCGAATCAGATTTACTGAAAACTAGGCAAACAAGTTCACATATGTCAAAAGCAATAGATCGTCCTGTTTGCTCTATAATGTAATTGTGTTAAATTTACTAAAAAAGGATCCTCAGAAATTATAAGTTTCAAGAGTAGTACCACTTAAGAAATAGTAAAAAACAAGACTTTCGATCAAAATACAGAATTGCTTTTGATTTAGCTGACGCAAACTAATGAGGATGAAGGAGTTAACTGAAAATAACTTTTAGATTTAAAGAACAGAATCTTTTGTTTTGAAAACCCTCTTAAAATATTCAGATGACTCTGATGGTTCTTCAACATCATTTGTTATACCAGCCAGGTTCTTTGCCAAGTTCTTCTTGTAACCTACCTGCATCTGTCTTTGAATTTGAATTCTTTGTGCCTGTGGTGAACCAGCACCATGCATTGATTCTGTCAGATATCCAACAGCATTTCTGCCCAGAGTCATATTTTCAATTAATCTTAAAATTCTCATTCTGTTTTCAACATCAACATCTTTTCTGCCTACAAGATATTTTTGAAGTAATGGACCCGCCACTGGGTGTCTAAAGTCTTTTTCAGATGGAAGTGTGACCATCAATCCGCCGGCAATATCTTGTGCAAGTCTACTAATCTCATATGGGAATCGTGTTACGTTGTGTTTACAGACCTGTGCCAACATGTCATCATTTAAGAAAACACCAGACTTCATTTTCTGTCCTTGATATGAGGATGCAATTCCTGCAGCAAAAATTGTTTCATTGAGATGAGTCATTTCAATAATCTTATCTTTAATATGAGATACCTTTGGAACACCGTTATAGTCTGCAACTGTAGCTGCTGCTCCAATTAACACGTCACCCAAACCCGTTTTGCATACATAACTACGTCTATGATAGCAGGTAAAACGCTCTACAAGCATAGATGCAAATTCGTACTCACCATGCATGAAAACTTTGTCCCATGAAATGAATACTCGATCCAAAATTATCAGTGCTTCTTGTCCACCAAACTTTGCATTACCATCATCAATATCTCCCTCCTCCATACTTCTTGTGTCACAGGATTGTCTACCGTAAATGTAAGTAATTCCTTTTGCGTCAGCCGGAACCGCACCTACAACTGCCCAATCTTTATCATTTTCAGTTAATCTAATTGTGGGCATCAAAAGTATCCAATGAGAATTAATACAACCGGTTTGATGCGCTTTAGCACCAGATACATAGATTCCTTTCTCATCCATATCCACAACTCGGGTAAACAAATCAGGATCATCTTGTTCTGCGGGTCCTTTACTTCGATCTCCCTTTGGATCAGTCATTGCACCGCCAATCACTAGATTTTCTTTTTGGACCATTTTTACAAATTCTAAGAATCGTTTATGGTAATCAGTTCCATGTTTTTCATCAATTTCAAACGTAGTAGAGTGCAAAGAATTCATGGCATCCATTCCGACACATCTCTGGAAACATGTTCCGGTATTTTGTCCGAGTTTTCTTTGCATTTTATTTTGCAAGACTAAATCTTCTGCACTTTCTGCAATGTGCAAAAATCTATTAACCTTCATTCCAGTAATGGACGAATCAGCAGAAGCTAATGCCTCTTCACGAACAGCAAGATCATAAGTTTCTGCAACTGCATTAATCGATGGCCTAATCATAGGATGATCTACAGGTTCCTTTATCAGTTCTCCAAAAAGGTAAATTGTAAGATCACGTCCTCTGAGACTTTCGATGTAATCATCACCAGTTCTAATTGTCTTTAAGACATTAGCCATCTAACTATATTCAAAACGATGTTGTATAAATATTATAATTCATTTTGGAGGAAATTTAGGAATAAACTGCAATCAGAGTCCTATTCGGACATCAAGTATTCTACATCCCTTGCCCTTCTCCATGACCAATACTGGATTCATGTCTAACTCTTTGATTTCTTCAAAGTCAGAAACCAGTTGGGACAGTCTTTGAATGCACTCAGAAAGTTTTACAATATCTGATGGCTTTTCGCCTCGGACTCCCTGTAGAAGTTTCTGAGTCTTAATCGAGGCTATCATATCATCAGCTTCCAAATCAGTCACAGGAGCAAGTTTGAAGGTTACATCCTTGAGAACCTCCACATAAATTCCACCCATTCCGAGCATTATCACAGGACCAAATCCGGGCTCTAGTTTTGAACCGATGATCAATTCCTTCCCACCTTTTACCATCTCTACAATCAAAACGCCTTTGATCTCAGCCTTGCTGTCATATTTTTTAGCATTTTTAACAATTGTCTTGAATGCATCTTTGATCTCTTCATCATTTGTGAGGTTTACTTTGACGCCGCCTGCATCAGACTTGTGGATAATCTGGGGTGACGCAATTTTCATAACAACAGGGTAACCAATTTTTTTTGCAATCTTTATTGCTTCTGCCTCATTTTTGGCAAGTGCACTTTGGGGCAATGGCAAACCATATGCTTTGAGAACATCTTGCCCCTCCTCTTCCAAGAGATTTGGCCTTTTCTCTTTTTTGACCTTGTCAAAAATTTTCTTTGCCTTTGCTTTGTTTACTTTGAATTTAGTAATTTTTCCACTTGGATCTTCAATCCAATTAGAAAACCTATTCATTGCACTAAGAGTTCTGATTGCACCCTCGGCATAGTTGTAATAAGGAACATCACCCTTTGCAAGAATTTCTCTATTGGTGATTCCCTCATCCAGCCCCATCAAGCTTGCAAGCATTGTCTTTTTGTATTTCTTGGACATTTCAACAACAACTTCTGCAAGTTTATCGTAATCCAAAGTTCCAGAAGGAGTACACATCGTAATTACAGACCCTACTTTTGGATGTGTAAGTACACGATCCAAAACATTGTGGAATCTGTTAAAATCAGCATCACCTACAATGTCAACAGGATTTCTAGAGCTTCCCCAAGGTGGAATCACCTTATCAATTTTTTTTCTAATGCTTGTGATTTCTGCCATCTTGAGATTCATCTTAGAACACGCATCAGTAGAAATGATTGCAGGTCCACCTGCATTTGAAACAATTACAAGATCGCCTCCCAATGGCAATGGTTGTTTAGAAAATGCAGTCGCATAATCAAAGAGTTCTTCCATGGTATCAACTCTAATTGCACCTGATTGTTTGAGTAAGGCGTCATAGATTTCATCAGACCCCATCAAAGCCCCAGTATGAGACATTGCAGCTTTTGCACCCTCAGGACTACGTCCAGATTTAAGAACAAGTACAGGCTTCTTGAGTTTCTTAGTGATATTTTTACAAACTTTAAGAAATTCTTGTCCATCACCCATATCCTCAAGATACATGACAATGACTTCTGTTTGTTTATGATTTGCAAGAATTTTTAGAATATCTACTTCGCTCATTACAGCCTTATTTCCAAGGCTGACAACTGCAGAGAAGCCAATTCCTTGTGCACTGGCATCTTCCACCAATGCGGCACATATTGCACCACTTTGAGATACGAGAGCTATTTTTCCAGATTTTGGAGTCACCTTTAGAAAAGTAGAATTCATCATTGTCTTTGGATCAAGATTCATGACCCCAAGACAGTTAGGACCTATTACCTGAATTTTGTATTTTTTGGCTATGTCTTTGAGTTCTTGTTCACGTTTCGCTCCTTCTTCATCAACTTCTTTGAATCCAGCCGTAATGATGATAACACCTTTGATTTTTTTCTTTCCACATTCTTCCAACACATGTGCGACCAAGGTATTTTTGATAACAACAACTGCAAGATCAATTGATTTCGGAACATCTAAAACAGACTTGTATGCTTTTTTGTAAAAAACTGTATCTCGCGAAGGACTAATTGGGTAAACTATTCCCTTAAAACCATTCATAATATTTGAAGTAATTGTAGCCCCCACACTCCCCCTTTTGTCAGATGCACCAATTACTGCAATTGATTTTGGAGATAAAATAGGAGACTCCACCATGTTAAGTTAGAATAAAGATTTTGTATAATAAAGTTATTCTTGAAAATAGATCATACATTGTTTTTAGATTCCAAGCATTTTTCCAGCCATATTCTCTTTTCTAGGAACCCAAACTGCGGAAATAGTAGAAAATTTTGCAATTATAACCCAGGCTTCTCGTGCCAGATTTCTAAGTTGTTCATTGTTTATCACAAATTCATGATTCAATTGGTTTACAGTATTTTTAGAATCGCTGTAAATTGTAATTTCTTCATCAGAATCAACGTATTTCTTTAACGCAGAAATTATTGCCAGGCATTCAGCCTGATTATTAGTAATTTCGGGTTTTTTTCATAAAATGATTTTCCTGTTTCTTTTACAAAATAGCCATATCCACTACTGGAATCTCCAGAACCATCAACATAAACATTAATTCCCATCGTTATACAACCTTGTTATTTTTACAATCATATTTAGTATTATCAAATAAATAATTGTAGATATTCCCTGAGATGCAATAGATGCCAAGTATGGGTCATAGTCAATTGTTAGAAAATAGTATTGCAACACCCATCTTACAACAGTATAAACAACTTCAGCAATTCCCATTGAAGTGATTAATTTTTTTAGATCATGCTTTAGTTTTGCAGTATCCGTTCCACCAGATTCCAAATGATATTTTTTTCTATTGCCCAGATAGAACAGTCCAGCAAAAACAGAAAAGTAGATCACATAATCTACAATTGTCGTATATGTTGTATTGATGTGATCTGCTTGACCGGCTAAGAGTTGGGCAATTATTGCAGAAATTGTTATTGAGGCTGCAAATGCTACAAGTATATTCTTGTTAAGCTTTAGATATTCTTGTAACATATTTTTATTATTTTTCTTTGTTACAAATAAACCAAGATTAATCCAAGGTGATCTTTAGAAATATAATCAGACCTGCAAATTCTGCAATTCCAACTCCCAGCATGTATGGAAATATTTCATGAGAGAAGATCTCTTCCATTGAAAAATAGGCTAGCGCCCCAATGACATTATGTAAAAATAGCATTGCTGCAACAACTATCATACCCAAAGGAAGCTGTGCCCTAGTGTTAGCGTACATCTTTCCAAATATAACAATAAGAATTCCAAGAATTCCCATGTTTGCAATGGAAACAATAGACAACACCAGAGAAGTAGACTCCATTTAGTGTAAAACACCTCTTGAGCTTTTATTTACTTTTATCCAATTTTTCTTCAATTTCCTCAAATGAAATCATGTTGACTTCAAGAAAAGAGGATACAAAGTAAGTAACACCATATTTTTCTCCAAGCTTGCTGGTCAGATTACTTTTTTTAAGTATCCCAGTATGATGCTGAATTGCATTCTAATCAAGACCCAGTTCTTTTACGATCTGATCAATGTTAGACGGATTTTCCTTTATTTTGAAGATGATTTTTAATTGATTCAATCCTACACGAGAACCTGAAAATGCAAACCAAAGTAGTCTTTTTGCATCTAAATCATTAGTCATAAATTATGAAATTTCATCGGATTTACTACTAAAAAGTACTTTGCGCTAGATCACAATGGAAAGTATAAAAAACATAATTAGATAACTTTGTTGAACCAAGTCATGATGTTAAATTACGATGCTCCATTGTACAGGCCCCCATCAGAAGCTAGATCGCTGATTTTTCAAGTCACATTAGGTTGTTCATTTAACGAATGTTCCTTCTGTGACATGTATAGATCAAAAGAATATTCAGAAAGAACATGGGATGACATAAAGGCAGAAATTGATATGATGGCAGGTTATCTGCCAGACACAAAAAGAGTGTTTCTTGCAGATGGTGATGCATTAAATCTCGATTCAGAATTTATGATAAAAATTGTAAAGTACATTAGAGAAAAATTTGCAAATATTGAAAGGATTTCCTGTTATGCAATGCCAATGAACATTTTGAAGAAAACATCTGAAGAATTAAAAAAAATGAACGAGGCAGGATTAGACATGTTCTACCTAGGAATTGAAAGTGGTTCGGACATAGTTCTAAAGAAGGTTACAAAGGGAGCCATTGCAAAAACAATCATCAAATCGGTAAACAAAGCAAAAGATGCAGGATATGTAATGTCATGCATGGTGATTTTAGGATTGGGCGGAAAGGCATACTCTAAAGAACACATCAAAGGAACAGCTGAGGTAATCAGCGCATGTTCACCGAATTATGTAGGTGCACTGACATTATATCTTGAAAATGGAATCAAGCAGGAATTTCTAGACAAATATGATGGCAAGTTTATCAAAATCGATGATGACGAATCATTGGAGGAATTGTATGACTTGGTCAATCAGATTGACACCAAAGATGAGATCATATTCAGAGTGAATCATGGTTCAAATGCATATACAGTGAAAGGCACTTTTCCTCAAGATAAACAAGAAATGCTGGACAAGGTAGAATGGATGAAGCAGCATCCAGAAATTGTACGTCCACAAGGATTAAGAGGATTCTAAACCAGATTTTCTGGGCTAAGGTATACGACTTTGAAGATTTTAACTGAATAATCACCTTCAAAGAATTTACTAGTTATGCCGTTTTCAGAATTTAAAACTCTGAACTTATACTCGTACTCACCATCGGGTCCTACATCTGTCTGTGCAAAATGAACAGCGTCATTATCTTTAAAAATTTGAATTACAACAGGATAACCTTCAACATGATTAATGATTTTTCCTTCAACAAATGCCCAAGGCAACAAATTATCTGCTGGAGAATGGAAGAGAACAGTAGACTTTTCAAGTGCCATTACCCCACCCAATGAAACGATTTCTGTTTGTCGTTCATGTGAATGAGTATCAACCAAGATTTGGCCAAAATGAGGATGTGCAAATGCATAATCAGCTGAAAATGATAGAAGAACTGCCATAGTCAAAACACTTGAAAATAAAATCAGATTGTTCATATCAAAATCAAGTGACAGGGGTTTAAGAATATTTCAGGTTAAAGACCATCTATTACAGATTTAAGATTTTCAGGTAGATCTGGCAGCTCTGTATGGCTTTCATTATTTTGAAGCAAATCAGGCCCAATTCTCCTAACCCGCTGAGTTCCAATAAGAGTATCGATATTTCTTTGAATATCTTTTTCAGATAACACTGTCAAAAGTTTTCCAATAACAATTTCTTCATTTTCATATTTTTTTATCCCATATTGAATAAGAATGATTTTCTCATCGGATGAAAATTCAGACATATAGAACAATTAATTTTTGCAGAGTAAAAAACATACCTGTCACTTGGAAAGTTTTTTTTTGAGATTATCGATTTTTGGAATACCAGTGAACTCTAGTTTTTTGTCTATAACCAATCCGGGAGCAGTAAAAATTGGATATATTTCCAGGTACAATGGATTCTCGGTAACGTCAATCAGATCATAAGATACTCCGAGTGTATCTAGCATTTTTTCTAATACAACACAGTTTGAACAGCCAGGAGTGGTAAGAATTTGCACCCTCATGCCTGTAAAAACTGTTCAGGATTTTGTTCAAATGCCCAACTACAAGTTGCACAACAGAATCGATATTCCTTTCCCTTGTGCATTACGGATTTTCCCTTGTCCCCAACTTCCATTCCACATACAGGATCTTTCATACGTTATCATTTCGTTTTTTCTTGGTAAAATACCAAACTATTGGGAATGTAATCAAGCCCGCAAACAAAATCGGTACAATTTCCTCAGGAATTTGTGACGCATGCCCATGTTCATGTTCACCCACATGAAATTCAGGAGGAAGTAAAGTGGTGGAAATTAGATTGTTCCACCCAATATGAATAATCGTACTCTCATACCATTCGTGTCCACCAGGAATACCGTTGATGATTAAAAATGTGCCAATTATAATCAACATCCAACCAGTCATGTTTTCAATTCGTTGACGATTTAGAGTAATTCCTTTTGTTGCATTTACACCGACTATTGCAAGAACAGACAGTAAAATTAGAGGAATTGCACGTCCGACTCCATGTACTGCTCCTAAGCTTGCGCCAATCTCTACACTACCGCTTCCCGCAACATAGATCAAAAGCCAATAAAACATGGGATTAGGACATCCAACCCCGGCATTTCCCAATAGCAGTCCCATGAAAAAGGATTTTGAATAATCGCCTCTGTTTTGAATGAATCTCGGAGTTCCAGAATAAGAGGGAAGTTTTATCTCAAAAAGCTTGAGCTGAGATAAGCCAAAAATAAACGCGGCAATGCCAGCGATTAGAAACATGTAGATGGAAATCTTATCTAGATCGGCTGTTTGACCTAAAGCGCCAATTCCAAATCCATAAAATGTGATTGTAATTGTCAATCCAGCGCCAAAAAGTAATGCCATAGAAAGTCCTTTCTTTCCCCCTTTTCCCATACTAAGTGGAATAATTATGAAGACCAGAGGTAAAGTGCAAGGGAGAATTATCATAGACAATCCAGCAAGGTAAGAAATTGTCAACCAAGAGGGATAGGATAATTCTTGTCCCGCACTAATTGCCACAGGGTTGGTTGCGGCAAAAACTCCACCCAAAAAGATTAGTGAAAATAAAATAAATGCTGTAATAATTAGAAATTTTTTTGCCGTAACTTGTTCAGACACAATCATGATAGAAAAGTCGAATATTTAATCAGAATAGAATTTTTTAGGTTTAAACGGATTGTACATGTCACTGAGTTAAAAGAGTAAATAAAAAAAGAAAAAAGGAGTAGTTCCTATTCTACAGTTACTGATCCTTGCATCCATGGGTGCAATTGACAATAGTAGTCATAGAGTCCTGCAACATCAAATGTATGCTCAAATCTATCATCAGCAGACATGAAACCACTATCAAATCCATTTGGAACATCTAATCCAACAGCATCTGCATCAGCATTTCCAGAAGTTACCGTGTGTGGTAACGTATCAGAGTTTATCCATGTGATGGTATCTCCGACATGTGCTGTGAGGCTACTTGGCATATAACACCAATCATCAACCTCACATCCTGGAACGCCTGTGCCAGCTGGAATATCAACGGTGTTTGGCGGTAATTCTTTCATTTCTGGAATGCCCCCTTCAGAATAAGATTTTTGAGCAGCACGTTCTACTTTTTCAATAATCTCTTTAATTTCTTCTAGAGTAAACTCCATTGAAACTCTACCGCTGTCATAAACAGCAAGTTGAGTTCCTACATCTTCAATGAGTTCAGATGTGATAGTTAGTCCAACAAAGCCATCATAAACCTCAGTGATTCCTTCAAATGCTTTATTGAGAGATATGTCATCGAGTTCTAATTGGTATGTGTGTTCTTCTACCGCATTAATGAATTCTGGATCAACATTTTGTGGCTCAGCTGTAAGATGAATCGCTTCAACTGCATCGGCAGCTTCAAGTTTACCAGAGTTATACAATGCGATTTTTTCACCAACATCTTCAATAATGTCAGATGTGATAGTTAGTCCAACAAAGCCATCATAAACCTCAGTGATTCCATCCAGTCCCTCATCAGCTGAGATCTTATCCAATTCGAACTTGTGAATAACCTCATCTAGTGCACCTTGGTACTCAGGGTCAACATTTTGTGGCTCAGCTGTAAGATGAATCGCTTCAACTGCTTCAGCTCCTGATAGTTTACCAGAATCAATCAATGCAATCTTACCTTCTACTGCTTCTATTATTTCAGAAGTGACGTAGAGGTCCAGTCCCTCATCAGCTGAGATCTTATCCAATTCGAACTTGTGAATAACCTCATCTAGTGCACCTTGGTACTCAGGGTCAACATTTTGTGGCTCAGCTGTAAGATGAATCGCTTCAACTGCTTCAGCTCCTGATAGTTTACCAGAATCAATCAATGCAATCTTACCTTCTACTGCTTCTATTATTTCAGAAGTGACGTAGAGGTCAACAAAGCCATAGTGTGCTTCCTTGATTCCCTCCAGTGCCTCATCAGCTGAGATCTTATCCAATTCGAACTTGTGAATAACCTCATCTAGTGCACCTTGGTACTCAGGGTCAACATTTTGTGGCTCAGCTGTAAGATGAATCGCTTCAACTGCTGTTGCCGCATCAAAAGTTCCTTTTTTGTAGAGACTGAGTTTTTCGCCTACACCATCAATGATGTCACTTGTGATTCTTGCTTTCACATATGCATCATATACTTCCGTCATTCCCTCCAGTGCCTCATCAGCTGAGATCTTATCCAATTCGAACTTGTGAATAAAAACATCTAGTTGGGCTGGAAATTCTTGATCAGCGTTGTGTGAAGATGGCACAAACTTACTTGTATTATGACTGTCAGAATGATCATTTGCATCTACATTAGTTACTGTTCTTGGATTACTAAGAAATCCATTAGACCAGTTTGCATCAAATGCTTCTTTTTGACCGGGATAATCAGAGCATAGCACCAATCCACAGATGTCAGTATTTCTTGATGCACCATTTTTACTTTTTAGGGCATCTGCATCTGAAACAAAATTTGTTCCGAATACTCCAACAACCATAATTGTCGCCATGACGATTACCAGACTTGCTTTTGTCATCATTGTTTAGCAAAAAAATTTTGATTTAAACTGTGTAAATATTCTAGATCATTATTCTAAGATTTGAGAATATAAATCAATGTAATAAGATCTAATTCCTTTTTGGAAGAAATGGGATCAATGCCCTTACAAACTCCATGATGTTTTTGGTTTGTATGTAGACGGTTCCCGGACCAGTAATCTCTAAAACTAATGCTTCACCGCCAAACAACGTAGTCTTTAAACTACCATGTTTTGTAACTCGGTATTCAGCAGTAGGACTTAATGCAACTAGCTGGTAATTATCTAAATACATCCTTTCGCCAGATTGTAATTCTTTTTTTAGGATTCCACCCCATGCATTAACAAACATCTGACCAGCACCAACCGTTTTGAGCATAAACAAATTACTACCAAATATTCCTTTTGTGAACCCCTGCCACTTTGTATCCAGCGTTAGATCTGTAGTAGAACCAACAAAACAACCAGATTGTACAATGAATTCCTCATTTACATCAATCACCTCAATATCTCCAAGCATATTTCCGGTAAGCCCGAGTTTACAGTTGTCTTCTTCTGCGATAAACTCGTTAACAAAAAATGATTCTCCACCAAATGCGGCAGCTTTAAGTGATTTTAGAAATCCGCCTTTTCTCATTCTAGTTTCTGTTTTTAGATTTCCTTTGATGAATACCATAGCGGCAGCTTCTGCAGTAATCTTTTCCCCTTGGTTTAATGTAAATTCAATTAGTCCCATCGGATTTTTTACAATTTCATATTCCATCAAAGATCATTCTATCTAGAAATATAATAAAATTATGAACAAACTAAATTCAAGATCATGTTTCATTATGAAAAGATAAACAAATAGCACACGAGTTTGAATTCGATTATTTTACGTATTCATGTAATTTGCAAATGTAGATTACCAGAAAAATTACATTGAATCGATTTTATATTTTTCACTAAATTCCCATTTAACACTCATTTATTGATCATACGAACTTCCTGGCCTTCATCCTCTTGATCTTCTCCTGCAGCAGCATGCACCCCTGTATCAGCGTCTCAGGTCTCGGAGGGCATCCCGGAACGTACACGTCTACTGGAATGACTCCGTCGATTCCCGGAAGCACGTTGTACGAGTCAAAGTACAGTCCTCCCGTAATGGCGCATGCCCCCATGGCAATGACGTACTTTGGCTCAGGCATCTGATCGTATACGAGCCTGAGGCGAGGCGCCATCTTTCGGGTGATGGTTCCCTGAACCACTACCAGATCACACTGCCTTAGGGATCCGAAGGCCTCGATGATTCCGAATCTTTCCACGTCATACCTGGGACTGGATGCGGCGCCAAACTCGACGCTGCAGCATGCAGTCTCGATGTGAACGGGCCATAGCGACCATATTCTTCCCCAGTTGATGGCGTAGCCCAGCGGCTTGCCTATCGCCTTTTCGAGAATGTCTCCGAGCTTTCCCACAAAGACGTTGGCGTTTTCAGGGGTTACAAGATCCTTAATCAAAGCTCATCTCCAATTTACATAAAACGTCATTAGATAAATAATTATCAAAGAAACGTCAGATTAAAGAAAACAATCAGAACTAGGCGTGAAAACTAAAGTGAATTTATAAACTCGCGTAATTTCAGAGTTTTTTCTTCAACGGACAAAGGCAACAGTGCTTCCATCATCAATTTCATTTCTAATTTTTTAGCATCTCTTTCTTCATCAGTTAAAGATTCGAATTGTACTTTCATTGACATGAAATACATGATCATCTTTGCTCTTTCGTCAAGGGACAACGCAAAGAAGGCATCTTTAACTTCACCCCATTGCTGTTTTTTGATTTCTCTTTCTTCAGGAGTTAGATTTGCATAGTGATCCTTCCATTTTTTATGAGATTCGCCATCAGAATGTTTAGAATGCTTCCAATCATCTTTTGACACTCCTTCTGAAACATACAACGGCTCTCCAGTTCCAGCATCAACTACAACTTTATGAAAAATATCATCATTGGCTAAAACGCCAATAGTGTAAACAAGAAACCCCTGAGCGACATCAAGTTTTCCCCACATGGCTTTACCATTTTCAACAGAATTCTCAGATACTGCCATTGCAACACTGAGTGCAATTTGCGCTTTAGCAGAATAGTCATCAGATACTTCAGGTATTGAAATAGATCCTGAAATTTCCGGAATAGAAAATTCAGCACGAACGTCATTTGGAGAGTAAGATGTGGCAGTAATTACTAAAATACTTGCAATAATCATTAAGGGAATCGTAATTTTGATTTTAGTCAATTAACAAATTAAAATTTTTATCTCTTATAACTATCTCTACCAATTTTACCTGCTGCTAATTTGAGGTTAAAATTAGTTCACGTGTACTTGCCGTAATTTTGGGGATTAAGATTGACTAGATATATAAAAAATTGAATCTTTTTTGTGGAACAAGTCTTCAAATGATCTGGATATTATTTTTTATCGGTATTCTCAGATATTTTTTTCAATTCAGAAAGAATCAAAACCAATATTTCTTTTTCACTTAACTTCAAAAGTTCGACTGTTTCCTCTTCTGTGAATTTTATATCTTCGTTTATTTTTTCATATGTAGTGAGATCAACCATATCAAAATAGGGTTACAGTGTTGATTAAAACTTTGATAATATTTCTCATTACTGCTACAACGACTAACGATGCATTTAGTATCTTTATTACTTGTAAATAAAATGAAAATATCTTAAAATTACATTATTTAAATTGAAAATGACTAATACAGTACATAATGGATTTAGAAAGTTTACCTAACACAGCAAAAGTAGGATTACTTACCGCCATAGGAGTCATGTTTGTAATTGGTGCATATGTAATAATTAGTCGGTTTTTCTAGAAATTCAGAGAATAATTTACAGAACAATGGAAGAGTCCAAACCTACACGTATTCAGCTACCATGTTGAGATAAAAATGGACGCAGACAGATATGAAGAGAAGAGAACAAATTATTTCAATACAATTTTATTTTATGAAAAAAAAGATCAAATGATTGAAAATAAGAAAAAATCAGATGGACATATCTTCAAAACTTTCATTGATCTCATTTGTCACAGCTCTTTGTGGTGTCACCCTATCAATGTGGGGAGCAAGTTGGGATGTTACATCTCATCTGCTTGGGGTTCCCGAGACATTTTTTACACCATCTCACATGATATTGTATTCTGGAGTTGGAATTAGTCTAGTTAGTGCAATATTGAATTTAACCTTGCTTATTGTAAAAAAACAGGTACGAATAAGCCATTTTGCATTGGGTTCAAAATTAATTGTTGTTGGAGGAATAATGCAGATTGTAGCTGGACCTGGAGACTTTTACTGGCATGAGTTGTTTGGGATAGATGGCTTACTTAGTCCCACACACATAACACTTGCATTAGGAATATTGGTCATGTTAACAGGAGTAATGATCGGTTTTGCAAGAATACGCTCCAATATTAGTCAAGATAATAAAATCATCAAAATAATGCTTCCAACATCATTTGGAATTTTTTGGTTTAGCGTAATGTGGCTGATCTTTTTCTTTGTATTGCCATTATCTGAGGGGGATACTCATAACTTTAATCCGGACCCGTATGTTGCAATCATTCTAAGTTTTGTTGCCATACCTTTTGTATTTTCAATAATATTTTGGTCAGCATCAAAAACGATGAACATCTTTGGTGCATCTACTGCATCAGCATCAGTGTTTGTTATGATGAGTGTAACATCAAACATATTGACATCAGAAGGGCTTTGGAGTTATCTGCCATGGTTTGCAACATCAATGATAAGTGCAATTATTGCAGATTATTTGTTAAGTACGAGAATTAAGTCCAAGTTCATTCAAAGACATCGCGAAAAAATTTCAGGGGCCATTTTAGGTTCAATGTTCTTCACGCTCTCATTTCCAATGCTATCAATGACATTTTTGGATGTTTATGTTTTCAATGATGTTTTTCCTTACGACATACTTCCAGAAGCAGCAAACACGGTATTTGAGATATGGGCAATGACAATCATACCAGGAGCCATAGCTGGTATGCTTGGAATGATGTTTGCCTCAAGAAAATTAAATCAAATAATCTTCAAAGCATGATTTGTTCATCAAATTCAATTTTTAAGATACATAGTCATTAAAAATTGTAAATTATCAGTGATATAGGCCCACGTGGATTCAGCCACATAATTGAGGATAGAAATGGACGCAGGTAGGCGTGAAAACCCTTATCTGAATTGAATTCATGCAATTCTGTTATGGGGTTGTTGGACAGATTTAGTCGTACGTTTGACAAGTATGGATATGACTTAGATGGTTATGACAAAAAAGGGTTTAACAAAAATGGTTATGACAAAAAAGGGTACGATGAAAACGGGTTTAACAAAAATGGTTATGACAAAAAAGGGTTTAACAAAAATGGTTATGACAAAAATGGTTATGACAAAAAAGGGTACGACAAAAAAGGGTACAAAGGTGGGCATGATGAAGACGGGCATGATTTCAAGGGTTACAATAAAGATGGGTTTAACAAAAATGGTTATGACAAAAAAGGGTACGATGAAAACGGGTACGATAGTCGGGGGTTTTCTATAAATGGAATTCACATAGATACAAGAATTGCTTTTGATAAAGATGGGTTTAACAAAAATGGTTATGACAAAAAAGGGTTTAACAAAAATGGTTATGACAAAAAAGGGTACGATGAAAACGGGTTTAACAAAAATGGTTATGACAAAAAAGGGTTTAACAAAAATGGTTATGACAAAAAAGGGTACGATGAAAACGGGTTTAACAAAAATGGGTACGATGAAAACGGTTATGATTTAAACGGGCATAACAAAAAAGGATACGATAGTAACGGGTACGATGAAAATGGGTACGATGAAAATGGGTACGATAGTAACGGGTACGATAGTAACGGGTACGATGAAAATGGGTACGATGAAAATGGGTACGATGAAAATGGGTACGATGAAAATGGGTACGATGAAAATGGGTACGATAGTAACGGGTACAATAGACTAGGGTATGATCACATAGGTTACGACAAAGAAGGATACAATCAAGAAGGATACAACAAATTCAATAAAAAGAAAAATGAAGTGCACAGTGATTAAAGCAAATTTTTTGTCTGAATAGATTCAACAGAAATGTGTACCTTACTGCCAGGGCATTTGCTGAATCTGAAGAATAAAACATCATGCATTAAAAAATAATTTCAAATTCTTCATATTTTCATAAATTAATGGCCCACGGGGATTCACCTAGCAAATTTGGAATAGAAATGGACGCATCTAGGTACAAGATTCTTAATTTTTAAGATTATTCTAAGTGATTCGTTATCGTCCCCAAACCAAAGGTACCAAAAATACTATCATTACAGTGACAATTGGAATGCAAATAAGATCAAAGGGTAAACCATAACGAACCATCTGTTTGATTGACACATACCCGCTTCCAATGGCAATTGCATTTGGAGGAGTTCCAACTGGCATCATAAATCCATAACTTGTAGCAAATGCTACTGGAGCCATCAGTAAAATTGGATCAAGCTCTGTGGTAGCTCCTAAAACTGCCATAATTGGTAACAATAATGCAGCTACTGCAGTGTTACTCATCAGTTCACTTGTAAGCATCGTAATTGTAACAATTACTAGTACAATTAAGAAATAATCCAATTCTCCCAAAAATAACAACTTGTCTGCTATCCACATATCAAGGCCTGTAGCAGTAAAACCACCAGCCAAAGCCAGACCCCCTCCAATCAACACTAAAACTCCCCATGGAATCTTACGTGCAGTTCTCAAATCAAGTAGACGCTGTCTCTTTAGTCCTGAAGGTAAAATGAATAGGGCTGCAACTGAAACTAAAACTATCACATGATCCCCCACAAAAGGAAGCAAATCTTTCCAGAATAGACCTCGAGTTATCCATGCAATTGCAGTTGCTGCAAATATGATTAGAACAATTTTTTCATTTCTATTCCAGTTTCCAAGATTTCTTAATTCTTCAGTGATAATATTTTTGTCTCTGAGTATTGGTTTTTTGTTATCCAATCTTGCAGAAGTTGTCATGTATATCCACAATACAAAAAGAGAAACAACACTAATTGGAACCCCGACTAACATCCAGTCAAAGAAAATTATCTCCACTCCTCCAAGCGAATCCCCTAAGGAAGCAAAAAGTGCATTCGGTGCAGTGCCAATCATAGTTGACAGCCCTCCCAGGCTGGCTGCATATGCAACACTGAGTATCAAACATGTCGCAAATCTTTTTTTCTGTACAACATCTACTTGTGATATTACTGCGATTGCAATAGGAAGAATTAACAGAGTGGTTGCAGTGTTTGTAATCCAGGCACTCATGCATCCTGTAACAATTATGAACCCCAAAATGATATTTTTTGGTTTTGTTCCAACAATTTTCAGGGTGTTAAATGCAAATCGCTTGTGAAGATTTACTTTTTCTATTGTCTTTGCAAGTAGAAATCCACCCATCAGTAGAAATACCAACTTGTCACCATATGCAGAAATTACTTTGTCAATGTCTGTCACATTAAACAGTGGAAATACAAACAATGGAATTGATGCAGTAACATAAAATGGAATTGCCTCGGTTGCCCACCAAATTGCCATCCATACAGATAATCCTAAAACAAGCTTTGCCTCAAATGCCAACCCATCAATAGGGTATGAGATGATAATAGAGAATAGTATTGGGGATAGCACAAACCCCGTAATTCGTAGTTTGCTGTGTAATGGACTCCAATTGTTAAAATTAATCATTAAAACCATTCATCCCTAAATTATCATCCATACCTTTTCTTATGAAATTTTTGAACATATGAAGCAGGACCCACAGGGATTCAGCCAACGGTTTTGGGAATAAAAGCGGACACAAACAGGCGTGAAATGAAATAACTATCAATCAAATCTACGTGCAAATTTAATTTTAGATTTTAAATAATCATGATCATAGCAAGTAAGCTCTAGCTTGTTTCCATCAGGATCATCAAAGTAAATTGAATATGACAAGTCATGATCAACAACTTGTTCTTTTGTTACATTTTCCCGTAAGAAAAACAATTCCATATCGTCAACACGATTTAGAAAATCCATAAATTTTTCTCCAGTTGTTCTAAATGCCATTCTGTTAATAGAACCATCATTGGATTTTTTTCCATTCATAATAGCAAGAGTAACAGATCTATCTTCAGTTCCAACAAACAAAGGGCCAATCTTTGCCCATGCCTCAAGTTCTTTAATTGCTTTTAATCCAAAAATTTTCATATACCATTTAGCAGCTTTCTCTCTATCTGTGACGAATATCTCAATGTGATCAATATCCTCAATTGAAAAATCAGTCAACATGAATAGTTTGGTTTTTGCTTATTAGTAATTTTCTAAGTTTGAATCTTTAGAGGCTTGAATCATTCTTGATAATTAAACTAGACGTAGATAGAAAACTACAATTATCTTTTTAGATTAAGAGTTTGGAATTTAGTTTATGGAAGAAGAACAAATCATTGTTCCATTATTGATAGTTCTTTCTGTAGGAATTTTCGTAGGATCTAGAATATGGATTATGTTTAGAAGATAGAGATTTGATGAAATTCATAAAAAATTTGAATCTTTGTTACTAATCCTAAGAAACTTGAACTAAAGGTATGAGAAGGAAGTAAATTTTAAACAGTTACAGAAAATTTCAGTTAACAGTAAAGTAAGAAAAGAGATTCCAGAATAATTGATGAATCTTTAGAGGCTTGAATTACTTTTAGGAATAAAATTGGATCTTAAGACCAGCAACAATTAGTTGTTTGATGACAGTTCCAATTGTATTTAGTTTTGAAAAATAGTATTTAGATCGTACTGATAAATCATCAGCGAATGTTTTAAGTGAAATTTCCATAATTTGGATACGTGTGCGTCTTATTTGAGTTTCAATATAGGGTATGGGCCCACGGGGATTTGAACCCCGGATCTTCGCCGTGTAAGGGCGACGTCATAACCGACCTGGACTATGAGCCCAGAAACCTACCTTGTTAAAATCCATTTAAACTTTGAGACAAGGAACAATATAGAAATTTGACACAAAACAAGGAAAGTTATGAAAGTTGTTAATTTTTTTCTAGTCCAATCGGTTTAGGTCACGTTACTCGAGATATTGCAATTGTAAATAATTTTGAAAACATTTCAACGAGTTTTACAACCGGAAGTGGGGCTGCAAAAATTCTGAAGAAACTGGATCTTAAAGTCCAAGACGTATACAATCCACCCTCATTTGTAGTTGCAAATGGTACGCTAAAAAACCCTGCAAGGTGGTTATGGAACTATTATCAATATTACAAAGAATGCAAAAATATTTCACAGAAAATCATTCAAAACAACATTCCAGATTTAGTGATAAGTGATGAGGATTTTGCATCATTGACTATTGCACAAGATATGAAAATTCCAACAGTATTAGTTACAGATGTTTTAGAAACTCGCTTTACCAAAGGATTAGCATCATTTATAGAAAAAAAGATGAACAAGTCAATGCAGGGAATTATCAAGAAATGCGACATAGTGATAATTCCTGAAAAGGGAGATAGTCAAGACAACATCAGAAGAGTAGGTCCGATAGTCAGACAAACCAGCCTTACAAGGGAAGAACTAAGGGAGAAATTTTCATTTGAGAGGAAAACAATTGTTATCAGCATAGGTGGAACAGATGCAGGATTGTTTCTGATCAAAAAAGCATTGGATGTCATTTCAAAGATCAAGCAAGATGTGGAAGTGGTCCTAGTATCAGGTCCATCAGTAGATAAAAAATTTGAAGATGTTAGAGATCTGGGATTTGTTGAAAATTTGCATGAATTGATTTTTGCTGCAGACTTAATAATTTCATTGGCAGGAAAATCAACCATAGATGAGGCAAACGCATACGGAACTCCTTCAATATTCATACCGATCAAAGGTCATTTTGAGCAAGAGGATAATGCCAGAGAGCAGGGATTTGTGTTTGAAGACATTGACAGACTGGATGAATTAATTTTGAAAAGACTAGAAGCGAAAAGAAACCAAGTGAATACGGATGGTGTCAAGATCGCATCAGACATTATTAAAAAATTAATGAGATGATAATCTAATGCTTAATAGATGGCTATCAGGTTTTGACAAAATATCATGACTAAGTTGATAGTTGCAAAATTTGGCGGCAGTGCAATAGGTCCGAATGGCGAAACAATTCCAAAGATAATTCAACGGATCATAGATTTGAAAAAAAATTCCAAGATTATTGCGGTTTTTTCGGCACCGTTAACCATTCACGATGGAAAAAAACGTTCGCTAACGGATGTAATATTGGAACAAGGTAGAAATGCGGAGAACGGAATCATCCCATCTTTAGACATTGTAAAATCAACATATCAGAAAATTTTGGAAATGGTAAATTCTGAGAACAAGGCAGACTGTGAAAACATCATCAGTTTTCATCTAGAAAAGACACAAAAGGCACTTGACGAGGCATTGGAAATCAAAGAATTTGTCAACGAGACACGATCACGAGCCCTAGCATTTTCAGGAGAGGTATTGATGTCACATGTGATGAATTATGTACTAAGAAGCAATGGCATTAAGACGGATGCGGTTGATTTTGAAAATTGGCCAATAGTTACAGACAATAACATTGAATTCACAAATTTCCTCTCCTCAGAATCTAGAGAAAAAATGGGGACGACAGCGGATCTGGTAGAAAAAAACGAGGTAGTTGCAATTGGGGGATTTATTGGAAAAACTGTAGACAACATAGTCACCACATACGAACGAGGCGGTTCGGACAGAACGGCAGCGGATCTGGGAATACTATTTCATAAAAAATATCAAACCAGCATAGACTTTGAAAAAGACAGCTCAGTGGTTTCTGCAGATCCTAAAATAGTTGATCTAGAATTAAGAGAAATAATTCAATTATCATATAATGAAGCAAGACTTGCAGGAATGTTTGGAATGAAGATTTTAGATCCCATTGCAATTAAAGAGATTGTGGAAAACGGAGTGGATGTGCCAATTACAATTACAAATATGAAAAATCCAGAAAAAATAACTACAGTTAAGAGAATAGTGGATGAGCAGGAAGGGCATCCGATTAAAATAGTCACAGGAAAAGAAAATTGTGCCATTATTAGAATTGAAACAAACGCCATTCAGAAGTTGTTAACATCGTTAGAAAAGGACAAACACTACAGCGAATTCATAATCTTGTCGCCGTTTACAAAAAATGGCATTGAATTTTCTCGAGTGTTATTTTTGGATGGGGAATATGTAAGTAGAAATGAAAAATATTTGCTAGGATTTGATTCGCTTGCAACAATCACATACAACCGAGGAGTCATCACGCTAATCGGGGATGAGATGTGGAGAGTGCAACAAGTGGCTTCAAGAACTAGTGCAAAGATTGGTGAATCAGGACTAAATATTTTGAATATGGACGCACAAGAAGAAACATCAAGAATAATCATCGTCATAGAAGACAAGGACGACAACATCAGAAAGGCCATAAAAGCAATACATCAAGAAGTCTCAGAGATAGATTTTGTATAATGAAAGTGGCGTTACGGGCTTTCACCTGTAAACGCCATCATGGGTTTATTCTTGGACCATTATCTAGAGTTAGTCCGGCGTTACCCAAAACACGCGGTATCATATGTTACAATTCATAGTATTTAGAAATGATCCATATGATTCTCATCATGTACGCTCAGCCATCATCCAAAGAGCAATTCCAACTCCTATCACAGCATACCATTTGAAGTTCTTCTTGTTTATGAAAATATTGACTGAACCCAATTCTTTGTCCCCATAATCAGAAATATGAATCTTTCTCATTTCAAATGCGTGACCGATAAAGCCTATCGTCATAAAGACAATTCCCGCTAACGCCAAAATCCACTCCATGTCTGGCTTTTTTATTTATCTGATATGTATTTACAGAGTGTTTGAAACTGGGACTCAAAAAAATAATTCTTTAAATTAGCAGTATTTTTTTCCTCTCCTATGAAAGAGACAGGTAAAATATGGATGAACGGAAAACTAGTACCATTCAAGGATGCCAAAGTTCACGTGTTAACTCACGCATTACACTACTCCACATCAATTTTTGAAGGAATTCGATGTTATGACACACCAAACGGTTCGGCAATTTTTAGATTGCCAGAACATGTTGACAGATTTTTCAAATCAGCAAAGCTGTACTCTATGAAGATGCAGTTCTCAAAAAAAGCAATTTCAGAGGGAATCATAAAAACCGTAAAAGCAGGAGGACTCAAAGAGTCATACATCAGGCCGTTGGCATATTATGGTTATGGCACAATGGGACTAACTCCGACTCAGAACAAAGTGGATGTATCAATCGCATGTTGGGAATGGAAGATGGGCGAGTCAAAAGCCGGAAAATTTTCAGGAGCAAAATGTAAAATCTCAAGCTGGATAAAAATAGATTCAAGATTTCAACCAATGCAAGCAAAAGCCGCATCAAACTATGCAAACGCGGCACTTGCAAGAATGGAAGCATTAGAAAACGGATATGACGAGGCAATTATGCTGAATTCACATGGAAAAGTTGCTGAAGGCAGTGCAGAAAACATATTTGTTGTAAAGGATGACATAATTCAGACACCTCCACTTTCAGCAGGATGTTTAGAAGGGATCACCAGAGACAGCATCATTCAGATCATTGAAGAGAATAGCGGATTTGTCGTTGAACGTAATTTAGAACGAGATGATCTCTATGCGGCAGATGAAATCTTCATGACAGGTACTGCGGCAGAAGTAAAATCAGTTACTCAGATTGACAAGGTCAAAATTGGAAATGGTAAGATGGGAGGAATTACCAAAGAGATACAAAAATCATTTACAGACGTAATCATGGGCAAAGACGAAAGATTTTTGCCATGGCTGACATACATTTGACTGCATGAAGTTTTTTACCCAGAGAAAGGATCAGTATACGGTTATGGATTCATGTGCGACAGGGAATACGCCTGAAATATGTTGGTTTTGTAGAAAAGGACGTCATGATGACTGCATGAAAGAAATTCCGATGCAAGGAAAATCCGACGGGCCGCATGATTGCACATTTGATACGAAACTTGTTTCATGCAAATGTCATCATTAGACAATTAATAACAAATACAGCTTTGTTTGAGAAAACTCCATGAATTATGATAAAGAATTTTGGGATAAATACTCAGATGAAAACGAATCAAGATACAATGAAGAGTTTGCAAAATTTACAAGAGACTTGGCCACATCCTTGAGATGTACTAGTATATTGGAGATCGGGTGCGGAACAGGAATCGATCTAAGACTATTTTCGGACGCATTTGAAATACATGGAGTCGATCTAAATGATCATGCGTTAGATATAGCAAAAGAAAAAATGCCAATTGCAGATTTTAAGAAAGGATCCATTACAGAACTTCCATTTGAAGACTCTTCAATGGATTTTGTATTTACGCATGGACTAATGAATTACCTTGACGATGAGACGTTAAAAAAAGGAATTTCTGAAATATACAGAGTTTCTGGAAAATATATCATGAATTGTGAAAAATTTGAAAAAACAGAAAAACAAATTGACGATAACCAAAAATTTCGCAACATGAAAAACAGATGGTTAGACTACAAGGTAAGATTCGTAAGCGATGTAGAAATGCATGAGGACATAGAACCAGACAAACCAAAGTTCACTTTACTAAAAAAACTGTGATTTTCATCTATGGCATAAATATTTCATAACACTAACACTCCAAAAAATCATCAGAGTTTTCCATATGCAATTCTTTGAATATAGGAATTGAATTTTTTCTTTTCATTGTATGAAAAAACTTTAGACGATGTACATGACATACCTAAAACTCTGTATTCCTACAATGACTTTTCAGAGCTTTTGTGACGTCTGAATCAGGGATGAAGTAAAGAGCGGGTCTAAAGGGATTCGGACCCTTGACAACCGGATTAAGAGTCCGGTGCGCTACCTGGCTGCGCCATAGACCCACCAAAAATGAAAAGCCTAGAGTTGTTATTAATCTTAAGATTTTAAAATAATAAAAATTTAGTTTTGTGCTTTTGCTTCAATTTCGTTGTACTTTTCAATAATTGCTGTAAGTGCAGTCGAAACTGGAACATCATTCATTTTTTTCTTTTCGGCTAGAAGTTTTTGGTATGCATCTAGTGTGATATACACTGGAATTGAGCCATTGCCTTCAAGTAGTCCTCTAACGTTGTATAGAGCAGTTTCCATTCCTTTTTCAGCAGATTTTGCAAACTTGGCCTTGTCCAAAATTGCTCCCAGGGGACCAAATGGCATTTCATAGTCTACGGACATGGTTACTCTGGTGAGATTATTACCCAATGCCTTGAATTCGTTGATGATTGTCCATCTCTTGAATGGACCTTCAATTTGTTTTGCAGAAATTTTTTCATTTCTAATGAACTCAATTGTCTCACAATCCCACTCTAAGCGTTTACCGCTAAAGTCACCGATAATTCTAAATGTTGTACCTACACCCATTCCTTCTTTGATATCCATTGGAACCACTGTCATCCCTACCGCATCATTTTTGATTTGGTCAGAAACATGTTCTGGTCTTGCAAAGTAGGTGAATACACTGTCTACAGGTGTTTTAATATCGATTGATTTTGTTACGAGAGTCAACGATTGAGTTTCTTGGCAATAAGGATTTAAAGGTTTTGAAGATTTTCGTAATAGAATTAACTTGTAATATATTCATCAAGTTTTTAGTATATTTTATGAATACAAAGCGATCATATTTTCTGATTCTTGGTTTGATCCTTTCAGGATATGTGGGATTTGACTCAGCATATGCCCATTCCATGTTTAACTCTGCCGAGGAATTTTATGGCGGATACAGAGTTCAAGTGGCCACTACGCCTGAATTTCCACAGATAAATGAACCATCTCAATTTTTGGTCAGAGTGACTGATGAAAATTTTGAGGAAGTAGACAAATTCACAATGGGGATTAGAATTTTCTACAATGAGCAGCAAGTAAATGCCGTACCACCGACTGTAATTGAAAGTGGGCATTGGGACTTTGATTTTGTATGGAAGAATCTTGGAAATCATATTGTAAAAATTGACTTGTACGATATGGGCGGAACCGATGATGTTCTTACTTATACATTCAACATGGGAACTCAGAATCCGTTTGGATTTATTTTCTTTGGAGCAATAATTACAGGTGCTTTGGTTTTTGCGGGAGTGATAGTGTATATTTATCTGCCAGGATTTTTTAAAAAATCTAAGCCTTAGAAGTCGCAGAAATTCTAGCGACTCTGAATGCAAATACGGTGGTCAATAGCACCATAGAGAACAGCAATATTCCAATTCCAAGATGAACTGCAACCAATACTGCATGCAGTTTTAGATCAATCACCATTGCACCAAGCACTATTTGAGTAATGACAAAGACAGTTGCCAGAGAACTAGTTACCTTAATCTTCAAATCAGAATTCTTGTTAATCAGACTCGCAACCATTGTTGCAATTACAAGTGATCCGGTAGTTGCTGCAACCAACCTGTGAATCCATTCTATAAGATACTCTTCTGACGGCATTATACCATCAGGACACAAAGGCCATTCAGGACAAGTAAGTCCCAGTCCGGCTGCCGAAACATATCCTCCGATAAACATCAGAGAATACAAGACCATCATTGTCACCAATGCAAGATATTGGATTGCCAAAGCTATTCTATAATGAAACTACCTTGCATGCCTTGTAATGCATGTCCCGGAACGGTACAAATGTAATAGTAAGTTCCAGGTGCACCTGCAGTGAATGTTACACTACCACCCTCACCAGGTTTAAGTGGATTTGTTGCTGCAGCAATTGCAGAATCCATCACTATACTGTTAAAGTCTTCAGGATTTGTGACAACTCCAAATGCATGAAAAGATTTACCTAAATTATTAGAAGTGACAGTCACCTCATCACCAGAATTTACTTTGACATCAGGATTATATCCATCCTCACCAGGCAATGCATTAAATGCCAAAGTCCTGAAATCAGATGATTCTACAAAGTCCAAAGTCAAGTCATGAGATACTCCTGTTGGGGCAGCAGCAACTCCAGAAGAGGCACCACCCTGTGCAGGGCCAATTATAATTTCACCTACCATTCCTTGATCTCTATGACCAGGGACAGTACAAATGTAATAGTAAGTTCCTTCTTCACCTGCAATAAATTCAGATGAACCGCTTTCACCTGACTTTAAAGGATTTGAAGCCGTAGCAACTTCACTTCCAGGAAAGATTCCACCAAATCCCTCAGCATCTTTGGTAACACCAAAGGAATGGAAGGACTTTCCATCATTTATCACATTAAAGACAACTTTATCGCCTACATTCATGTTAATAGTTGGATTATTGTCAGACTCACCAGGTAACGCATTAAATGCCAAAGTCCTGAAATCAGACGATTCTATAAACGAAAGATCAGACGTAATCGTTTGTCCAGTTTGTGCCGCTGGTGCTGCATGATCAGTACTTCCTGCCATTAATGCCACTACAGGAGCTGGTTCTGAAATCCAATAGTCCCACATCGAGAAGAAGATAGCCCCACCGACAAGACAAATACCCAACATGATTGCCATCATTTTTCCAGTTCTAGCTGGAGTTGTTCTGTAAACTGTTTGGGGGTTAATTTCAGTCATATCATAATTCTCCTAATGTGATGGGTTCTTTGCCTCGAAAGGATAATAGTATTTCCCACCCAGATCGAATGGATCGTCTGTGTTTGCAAGTTTTCCTTTTGCAGAACTGTGAATGAGGTTTGCTAAGAAAATTACCATGCTAATACCAATAATCATTGCACCTACTGATGCAATTTGGTTCATTGCAATCCATTCTGGGATTGGAGGATAATCGAAAATTCTTCTTGGCATTCCATACAAACCAAGTACGTGTTGTGTAAAGAATACTAGCACGGTTCCAATAAATGACATGATAAAGTGAACCTTACCCATGGTTTCATTGTACATTCTACCCGTGACATATGGGAACATGTAGTAGATGAAACCTATTGATCCAAATGCGATAGTACCCATGACAAAGAGATGGAAGTGACCAACCACCCAATACGTATCGTGTGTTGTAAAGTCCAATGGCATCGCGGCATTTGCAACACCGCCTGCTCCAGCAGAGAAGAACAATGCTATTCCTCCAACTGACCACATCATTGGCGTTAGGAACTTGATTCTGCCATTCCACATGGTTGCAATAAAGTTGAATACGTGCATTGCAGATGCTGGTACTGCTGCAAGAGTACCAACCATGAAGACTGTCTTTTCAGTAAATGACATACCAGTTGCATACATGTGGTGTGCCCAGGATGAGAAACCGACAATGGACAGTAAAACAAATGCAAAGATACCAGAGTTATAACTGTATATCGGTTTTCTTGAGAATCTTGGAATAATTTCATACATCATGCCAATTGCTGGGATGACCAATACATAGACCTCAGGATGGAATGTAAACCAGAACAAGTGTGCATAAGCAATTGGATCTCCTCCCATTGCAGGGTTAAAGAATCCACTTACACCAAGTCTGTCAGTTAGCAACATCAAAAGTGCAGCTGCGAACGTTGGAATTGCAACAAGTATAATCAGAGATGAAGAAAGGAAAGACCATGCCAATAATGGAACCTGCCCAATTGACATGTCAGGATGTTTACACTTAAGGATTGTGACTACAAAATTAATGGCACCAAGTATGGATGAAATACCCAAAATCTTTAATCCAAAAATCCACATGTCTGCGGCAGGACCTGGAGCACTTATGATAGAATAAGGCGGTGTTGCATACCATGTGAAATCTGCAAATCCTAACCAAATAAGAGCTCCACCAGGAGGAATCATCCAAAATGCGATTGCATTAAGTTTTGGATATGCCATATCCTTGTATCTAACCATGATTGGAACGTAGTAGTTACCTACTGCAGATGCAAAGGGAATGATAAATAGAAAGATCAATGTAGTACCGTGAACTGTAAATATTCTGTTAAAGGTCATGGCATCACCAATTATTTGTGCGCCAGGCAAGAATAATTCCGCTCTAATTGCAAGAGCTAATGCACCACCCAAGAACAAAAATGCAATAGACATTATCAGATAAAGTAAACCGACATCAGTATGATGTGTTGAAAACATGATTTGCCAGATTGGTCGTGGCTTTTGTAATTCTAGAACCATTAGATAGTCTCCTCAACAATAATTTGAGATAAAAGCGTTATCAAGATGATGGCTCCTCAACAATAAGTGTAGCTCTCATGTTATAGTGAATTAATCCACAGTATTCTCTACATTGAATATCATGGGTTCCAACCTCCATAGGTGCGAACCATACAGTGGTAACCCTGCCAGGAATTGCATCCATTAAAACCACATAGTCGTGAATATTAAAGGAATGATTGACATCTTTTGATCCTATCTCGAACTTGTATGCCTTACCTTTTTCAACGTGTAATTCACCAATTTCTTTGGTCCCATCTTCATGTTCAAATGTCCAGAACCACTGTTGTCCAGTTACAATAATCGTTTTTGCATCTGCAGGAACGTGTTCAACAAGCCTTTCAGCTTCCCAAGCTTCTGCCCCTACCCAACACATCAAGGCAATCACAACTCCTACATAAACCCATTCAGGCCAATTTGAATGCCCACTCATTTCTACCAGTCAGTTCCCTCATAAGGAGTAGGCTTTGCCTTTGGATGAGATTCTCTGAATCTCCAACACTGCCAAATCATTGTTCCAGATACTACTGCACCTACGGTAAATGCAACAGTCATTAATCTATAAAATAAATTCCAAATAACCACTCTTCTATCAAGATATTCTCCAGGTTCATCTCCTGCAGCAAATGCCAAATCTACAGCTGATACTATTACCAAAGCTGCCAATACCAAGAGTGGTGCAATAAACTTCTTCATTAGCGACTGAATGACGTGAACTATAATTTCTATTTAAGGGTTTTCAAGATTACTAATTACCAATTTTGATCGAATCTGGATGTATGCATTACATTAAGTCCAGAAAGAGAGAATTTTTGATTCTTTTCTTTAAAGATGTTCAAAGAGGCATTTGCAATAATTAACTCAAAGAGATTCGTAGAAGACAAATCCACTATTGTAGACAACATGGCTTTGATCGGGTCCATATGAGTCACAAGTACAACGTTTTCATCAGGATGACTTTCTATTACGTGATTAACTATTCCCAAAACTCGTTTTTTTACGTCAAAAAAAGTCTCCACACCGTTATGAGCAATTTCTAATTCTCCATTATAGAATTTCATGAATACATTGCCATGACTGTTAATAATCTCATCATAGGGCATGCCAGTAAACTTTCCCATATCTAGTTCAATCAATCTATCATCAATTGTAACATCAACAGAATTATGTTGACCTACGATTTCTGCCGTATGTTTTGCCCTCTGAATAGGACTGGAATAGATTGCAGAAATATTCATGTGTTCAAGCAGTTCAGCAGTATGCTTTGCTTGCTCAATTCCAACCTCAGTTAATGGAATACCTTCTGTTCGTCCGGCCAAAATTCTTTCAGTGTTATTTTTTGCTTGACCATGTCTAAGAAAAATTATCTGTCCCAATTTGAACGGATTTTAAATAGAGATAATAATAACATTGACAAGCAGAGATCATGAAAATTGGAATAATCGGTGGAACTGGCGGAATGGGTAAAGGATTTGCCCTAAGATGGTCACAAAACAATGATGTAATTATTGGTTCTAGAGATGCTGCAAGAGCATCTGAATCAGCTATAGAATATGCAAATCTTGCAAAAGAAGCTTTTGGAGAAATTAAAGGTACGATTTCTGGAAACGACAATGTTTCAGTTGCAAGAGAAAGTGATGTTTTGATTTTGTCAATCCCATATGAGAATATTGATTCTGTATGTTCAGGAATTTTATCGGAAGTTAAGGACAGTTGTGTTGTTGTATCTCCAATTGTTCCAATGACAAAAACAGACGTAGGATTTGAGTGTGTTTCGATTAAAGAAAACAAACCATTTTCATACAAACTGGTTTCAGAACACATGAAAGATAAGTCAAAATTGGTTTCTGCATTTCATGTAATTTCTGAAAAAAAACTGGTCAATCCAACACTAGAGCTAGATTACGACATCTTTGTTTGTGGAGACGATAAAGAATCAGTTGCGATAGTAAACAGCTTGATTGATGAAATCAAAGGATTAAGATCCCTATATCTAGGTCCAATTGAATTATCTTATCTTGCAGAAATGTGTACGCCATTGCTACTAAATGCAATGATTAGAAATAAGATAAAGAATCCTGGCATCAAAATCATCTAAGTCCACTTTATCATTTATCATGAGTCACGAACACTATAGACGCGGTAGGAATTGGTTTTCAGCAATCGGAGTACTTTTTTGTGTGATGGGAGGAACAGTCTTAATTCAGCAGCTGTTAATATGGGGAATAGATTTTGTAGAAGAATTTTTGTACAATAGTGAATTTACAAACGAAAAGGTTTCTGTGGCAATGATAGGCTTTGGAGTATTCATGATATTGTTGGGACTAAGAAAACATGAGCAAAAGGGATGAATTTCTAAAAGAACAAAAGATATTGCGATTAGCGACAGTCGGTAAAAGTAAAGATCCACACATTGTGCCTGTATGGTATAGGTACAATGGAAAAAAATTCCACATCGGGACAAATACAAAAACTGTAAAAGTAAAAAACGTAAAGAAAAACGATAAAGTATCATGCTGTGTGGATATTGGAATTAATGCTCCAAACATTTACGGTGTTTTGGTTAAGGGAAGCGCAAATCTAATTTTAGATAGCAAGAAAGTTAAAACTATTGCAAAAAAGATTCTTTTACGATATTTTAAATCATTAGATGATGAATCTGCAAGAACATTATTGGACGATACGGATTGTATCATAGAAGTCATTCCCAAAGAATTTACAGTTTGGAGTTACTGACTTACAAACTCTTGAATTTTATTCATTGCAGAATCCAAAACTTCAAGATTCGGAAGATAGACTAATCTAAAATGCCCATTTCCATATTGTTCGCCAAATCCAGAACCGTGAACTGTAAGTACTCCCTTTTGTTGCAGTAATTTTGTTACAAATTGTTTATCATTTCCAAACCTATTGTCTTCAATCTTTGGAAATGCATAGAATGCACCCTTAGGATTTGGACATGACAGTCCGGGCATTTCATTAATTCGCTTAATAACCAGATCTCTATGCTTTTTAATTTCTGAAACAAAATCATGAATGTAGTCTTGAGAACCACGAAGAGACTCTAGAGCTGCGTATTGCACTGGAAGACTGGTTGCTATCCTGACTCTAGCTAGTTTAGGAAGATGTTGACGCAATTCTTCAAGCTGCGGGGACTGATTAAACGCAATGTATCCAATTCTCCAACCAGACATCAAATGGACTTTGGAGAAGCCATTTAGAACAATTATTGGTGAATTTCCAGCAACTTTACCAATTCCTACAAATTTATCATCAAATATTATTTGATCATAAATTTCATCACAAATAATGTAAAGATTATGCTCATTTGCAAGATCCACAAGTTTTTTGAGAGAATTTTCATTAAATACAACTCCGGTAGGATTGTTTGGACTGATTAAGCAGATAGCAACAGTCTTTGAGGTGATTTTAGATTTTATATCATCAATGTCAGGCGTCGAGTTGTTCAAATCAACACCAAACTCCACAGGCACTCCTCCATGTAATCTGACATACGAAGCGTACGGAGGATAATATGGTCCTGGCAATAATACCTCGTCACCTTCTTCAACAATTGAAGAAATTACCATGTCAAGACCTTCAGAAACCCCATTTGTAATTAAAATATCATCAGCAGTAATTGAGAGTCCTTTAGCATTTTCTTTTTTTGCAATTTCTTGTCTCAGTTCCAAAAGGCCTTCTGATGACGAATAGAAATTATCACCGTTGTTAATTGCATTAATCAGAGCTTGTTTTACATTGTCAGGAGGTTGAAATCCAAATTGGACAGGATCTCCAATGTTTAGGTAATCAACGTGCATGCCTTTTTGTTCTACTTTTCTAGCAGCTAGAACGATATCTCTTATAGCATATTCGACTCCAACAACTTTTTTTGATACCTTCAAAGTATCTAGACAGATATTTAGACCCGTTAAATTCTTACTTGTTTGGACTCGTTGCACAGTCTGGATAGTGCGAGCGGCTTCGAACCGCTAGGTCGAGGGATCGAAGCCCTCCGAGTCCTTAGATATCTTATTAAGCAAAATGATTTTTCATATGATAAAATGATGAGTTTGTCATTAAAAGTTGGACTGGTATTGGTAATCGTAGGAATAGTTTGGACATCATTAATTTTTGATGAAACCGAAAAAATGCATGATTCAACTTTGCTAAAAGAATCAGACTCTTTTGAAACAAAAACAGAGTTCTCAGGCTCAGATATAGGATATTACAAATTCTACATACCAGAATTTTCAGGAAATGAGATATTTGTTCAAGTACTAGACACTAAAAATAATATCATACAAGAGCAAAAAATTCAGACAAAAATGTCAGTAGGATACTTTGATTTTAGCGAAAGTGGCACACATACATTAAAAGTTTTGAATGTTTCAAAAGATACAATCAATCTCCAGATAGAATTTGGCGATACAAACTCACAAAAAATGTTTCCTTCAGGAATTATCATACTTGTAGGCGCAGTTTTGATTATGATTGCATCCTATTTCAAAATAAAGAATTACAAAATGGAGCAACCTGAAGCAAATATCTCATAGATTTGAATACATTGAACAACGTGTCCAAAAGTTAGAACCAAGTTAAAAATTAGCCAGGTAGCAAAAAATAAGAAAGCGATGATCGAGAAGGGAAGAAACATTTTGAGTTTAGTGTGTTCTCTATTTTTCAGTATCAAAACAGAACCTAACGATGCAAGTACCAATCCAAATTCAAGCGGCTGATGTGACCATGAAATCAATCCATCAATTCCAAAGAGATCATGAGATAAAGAATCTCCAAAACCGGCAACAATCTGAACGATAGAACCTACAATAACAAGATGGATACCAGTTTTAAGAGAGCCATGAACTGATTTTTTGAATATTAGCATGCACCCAATAATTGCAGCACAACTAGTTATAGAAACTCCAAAATAAACCACAATGTGTGAGGGACTCCAGAAAAATTCAGGTTCCTTTTGAAGATGAGAAATTGCATCCCAAAACCCTGCTGAAACAATAACAACAGGTCCAATAACTGCCAAAATTGATACCAATGAAACCAAAGTACTTGATTTTGCAAGAGCAGAATTGGAAAATATTTGGCTTAGTTTCATTTTGTCTTTTTCCTAAAATAGGGCTATTTGAAATATAGCAATACTGCAAATTGGAAAAATTCGATATTGTGAGTAATCTTATGAATTAACTATATTAGATGAGATAAGACAAGTAAGATATGAGTCCTGGAATTGGATTAATGAAAAGACGTCTAGAAAAGGAAAAAGATGCCATTGCACTAGCTGTTTCAGGCATTGCAAAAAAATACAATGTTAAACCTGAAGATATCAAAACACTTGAAACAAAGTACCATGATGATGCAGGAGATTGGTATGTGGCACTTGGGTGGGAGGAAAAAAAGGCCATAATACAGATGGACTCAGTCTTAGGCACAATCACAGATATTAAAGAAATTTAATTATCCAATCTACGGAAATAGCATGACCAAAGCAATTGTTCTTGGCGGTTCACGTGGAATAGGGAAAGCAATTTCAGATTCACTTAGAACAATACAGGTGGATGTATTTGCAGCATCCAAAAAAGATATCGACACATCAGATTTGAATAGTGTAAAAAAATTTCTAGAAGAACATGATGAGACAGACATCCTGGTTCTAAATACAGGGGGGCCACATCCAAAACCATTTGCAGACATAACTGAAAAGGATTGGAACACATATCATAATCAATTATTTTTGGGATTTTGCACCATTCTGCAGAAAATAAAGATCAACAATGGAGGATACATATTTTTGATTAGTTCAAGTGTAATTAAAGAGCCAAATGCAAAATTGATAATATCTTCAGCATATCGTGCAGCATTCACCGAAGTTTTTAAAGTATTAAGCAAAGAATATGCTCAAAGAAACATTAATTGTATCAATATCGCACCAGGTCCAATTGATACAGATAGAACTCAGGAATTGATAGAAAATGTAAAAGAATTTGAAAAAACACTACCTATGAGAAGGCTGGGAAGGCCTGAAGAGATTGGCAATTTTGTAAAATCTATTATTGAAAATGACATAAAATACCTAACAGGTGTTACAATAAACTTTGATGGTGCAAATTCCAACTATGTCTTTTGAGACTATTTTTTAAATTCAACGTTAGGTGTGTTAGGTTGACCTGCAATTGCAATCAAACCGCCGTCACGTAATTGTTGCAACAGCTGCATGACTTCTTTTTCTACCTGGTTTCTTTGCAAACCTGTTTGCTGAGCAAATACTTGTACAAGTTCTGTAACTTTGCGCTCTCCATTACAAGATTTCCAAAAGTCAACAATTGCCTGATTTACCATAAAGCCTTGCTCATGTTCATTTGCCAAAACCATTGAGCCATCTTCTTGTTTAACCAATTTTCCAACACCCTGAGGCAATGCAGTTTCATAGTTAATTGGTGCAGGGGTATTCATATTAGCACCCATATTTTTAATCTTAATTTTTCCCTCTTCAGTCATCTTATCCATTGACCATGCAGGTTCCCATACAATGTCTATTTTTACATTATTTACTCCAGGAACTTTTTTGGCATATCTAGTGGCATCCTGAACTAAAGTTTCGTGCAGTGGACACCCCTGTGTGGTCATTGTCATTTTAATATTAACATCATTATTTTCAGTAACGTCAATTCCATAAATCAGCCCCATTTCTACGATATTAAGAGGGACTTCAGGATCCATGCATTGTTTTAAGGAATCCTCAATTGCTTGTACAGAAACAGTGCTCATATTGTAGATTGCAGTTTCAAAAACAATAAAAACTTTATTAATTAGCTTGAAATAATTTTTTAAGTGATTCCTCAAATGGAGCAACGGCTACGCCCTTTTCGGTAATTATTCCCGAAATTAATTCTGGAGGTGTCATATCAAATGCAGGATTAATCACATTTACATCATCAGGAGCAGTCTTTTTCTCACCAACGCCAGTAACCTCAGATCCATTTCGCATTTCAATGATGACATCATCAGCCTTGGTCTCCAAGTCAATCGTGGATAATGGTGCAGCGACATAAAATGGAATCCCATGCTGTTTGGCCATGGTAGCTACTTGATATGTTCCAATCTTGTTAAAGACATGTCCTGTTTTTACAATTCTATCTGCACCTACTACAACTTTGTTAACCAATCCATTTGCCATGGAATAACCTACGGCAGTATCTGGAATCAAACTAACATCAAATCCGTCATGCTTTAGCTCAAATGCCGTCAGTCTTGAACCCTGTTGAATTGGCCGGGTTTCGGTGGCAATGACTTTTACATTTTTTCCACTTTCTCTAATTGCTCTAATTACACCCAATGCTGTTCCATAAGCCACGGTAGCTAATGCGCCTGCATTGCAATGAGTCATAATTATGTCATTATTCTCAAAAAGAACAGAACCATTCTTACCCATAGATTTGTTAATCTCAATATCATCATCTGCCATTTTTTTGGCTTTAGAAATAACTAATTCTTTAATTTGATCAATCGAGTCCCCAGTCTTTGCAACATTCATGATTTGTTCCAAACCCCAGCCCAGATTTACTGCAGTCGGTCTAGTTGCAAATAGAATTTTTCTTGCATCTTCTAATCCTGACAACATTTCATCTTTTGATGCTGCGTGACTTTGTAAAACAGCTAATGCCAAACCAAATGCACCAGAAACCCCAATTGCAGGAGCTCCACGAACCACCAGAGTTTTGATGGCATTGGCAACCTGGTTAAAATCATCATACTCCACAAATACAAGTTCATTTGGTAATTTTGTCTGATCAATCATTATCACTTTATTATTTTTCCATTCAACCGTTCTAAGTGAGGAATCAATAATCGTGTCACGGTCCATGAATAAAAAATATTCCAGCCATATTTAAAATGATTATCTTTGATTTGATTGACTGTATTTCACCAAAAATGTAACATAAATAATTGCTTGACATAGCACCACAAGAAAAATTTATTTCTCAAGTAATATACAGAATGTACGACATATGACCCAATATTACTAAAGAAAGTTATTTTTCAAAGATTCCCCAGTTAAAGACAAAAAATGTTCCCGCATCATTTTTGCGATAATACGAGACTCCGGATCAATTGGCGACATTTTTTCAGCAATTTTGTCAAAAACAAGTACTCATGTTACGATTGTCAAGGGCATCATCTTTCAAAAAATATGACAAGTGGCTCGATGGTTATGGAAAAATTGAAGAGCAATTGGAAATCTTGAAAGAAGATTTTTAACAAAAAAACATGGTTTACTCCAAACTCACTTTATGAAAAAATATGATAATAAATTTATCAAAGATTTATTTTAAAAAATATAATATTTTAAGAAAATTATTTTAAAGATACTTGAAGACAAAATATTCTTTAAAAAATCATACATCAAAGAAGCAATTACATTTAACATATGTTGTAATTTGTATGATTCTTTGGGATACATATCTTTGATTTAATAATTTACAGAAAAATTATGTATCAATCAATCATGAAATTCAAATCTGAACACATAGAATCAATTAATGTTTATTGTATTAATTGAACAAAGAATAGATTTGAGCGATAATAAATTTAAAAACAATATAAATTATCGATAATCTAGTATGGACAAGTTGTGGGTAAGAAGAAGATGGTTCGATTTTAGACAGGGTCATAGTTATTATCTTATTTTTCTATTGTCACTAGGAAATTTTATTTTAATTTCTCATAGATTACTCATTGAACGGATACCAATATTAGACGAAATAATGGGAAATCTAGGCATATTTTCAATTCTTTTCATTTTCCTATACATACCAGTTGCCATAATCATTGGAAGATGGCACAGAAAGTCTCAATTGAAAATTGATTTAGACGTCACATTAAGACAAAATCCTTTGTTTGCAAAAATGATCCGAGTATTGTTAGATGCACAAACTGGAGAAGCATCCAAAGAAGAACTAGCAGATTTTAGAAGAGTCCTTAAACAAATTGAAGATGGAAAAGAATTAAATTAAAATAATAAGCATGTAACAAAGTAAAAACACTAGAGCCTGCTTCTAATGATTAATTTTATTTTTTTCTTTATTTCTCCGGATTGAAATTTGCATACCTTTGATGCAATGTCATATTTTTTTGTATTACGTTCAAAATAACCCAATGTCATATGTATCGCATTTTTTGGATTATGTTTCAGCGTTAAAGCGATTCTTCCCATTGCATATAACGGATGATAGCCCAAGGATCTCATTGCTTTTCCATAATTTCTATAGTTGGTAGTCTTTCCAGTAGGTCTTTGTGACCAACTACTAGCATTACGAATTACTCGGACGTTGAAACAATCAACTAAAGCTTTGTAAACGATATAACTTTCAAAACCATATCCTGAAGGATATCTCAGTCCAAGTTTTTTCCAATAGTCATATCTTACAACTCTGCCTGAACCTCTAGGAGAAGTATCTCTTTGAGGCTCTCCTTTGATAATGCCAGAGGCAATAACAATTTGATCATCTTGCTCCATAATTTCTATAATTTTTGAAATATAATCAGGTGAAAGAACATGATCAGATCCCAGGATCATGACATACTTACATTCATTATTTTTTATGCTTTCAAGCCCTTTATTGATGACATCAGCTAAAATAGGCTTTCCCGTTGCTCTGTAACCCCTATCTGGAAGATCTATGACATCGACATTGAAACTTTTTGCAACATCAGATGTATTATCCGTAGATCCGTCATTTACAACAATGATTCTATCGGATTGAAAAGTTTGAAGTTTTAGAGCATCTAACGTGGAACCCAAAAAATTACTTTCATTTCTTGCAGGAATTATTACAGTTGTTTTTATTTTTTTCTCATTCAAAATATATCAACTGAATAATTGTATTGAATCATCTAGACATAAATTGCATACGGATTTTTCAAATACATAATAAAAAATTTAAGACCTTTGAAAATAATTTATCAGTACATCTGAATATGACATTCATCAAAGTTTAATTTGTTGATTGAATTTACATCTATCAAAATATTTCATGATTAAACTATGTTAAAATACACCACCCCAAAATCTTTTTGAGATTTTTTCATTTATCTAAAACACCCTACTAAGGAATGATAGGCACATAATTTTCATTTATTTCATAAATAAATATCCCAGTTACAGGTACATTATTTTCATTAGTGAAACTAGGTGAAGCATAAATCAGTTTTAGAGGATCGTTGTCAGAATAATATTTAATTTCTTTAATGCTAATTTCAGAAAATCCAGATCTGAAAATTTCAGATTGCTGTTGATTTTGAAAATTATGATATGCCAATGGTGTAAATGGAATCATTTTACCTAACAATGTTTCATTCCAAAAATAATCAGTACCGCTCATCCCATCAGAATGCAAGTATTCTGACAATGGAACATCAGCTATGCGCATAAACCATTGTTTTTTAGATTCATCGCCACCTCCGCCCAGTACATACAGGGATTTTCCTTCAAGATCCACACCTAAGTTTTGAGCAGCAACAAATACGACCACATAATCAACATTCATTTCCCGTAGCATGCTCCAACTTTCATCAGGCGAGTTAAGAAATATTTTTGCGATATTTTTAATTTGTTTAGAATCAATTGTAGCATTATCAGCTACGGTGATTCTTTCTGACATTGTGGTAATCCAATACCCATAATCCCACCATGATACAATCACTGCATCCTGAGGAGTGTTCATTTTTATCCAATCAAGCGTTTCTAGCCAGTCATCACTGGCCGGATATACAGTTCCTCCATTGAGTATTGTTGGAGGAATATCAACAGCGCTGATCCAATTACCATTAGGAGGAAACGTGATTGGAATCATGAACAAAGCCATAATTATTACAACATATGAAATTTTGAATAAATGGTGTCTGTTTTGTACAGATTTAGTTTTAAAAATTTCTGTCGTTAAGTATGACAGACCAATAGAGGAGAGAATGATTAATGAAATTGACGCAAAAACCTCCAGCCTTATGAAAGCCGAGCTGACATAAACTCCAGCCATCCCCATAATAAGCACAAATGCTTTCATGTCATTTTTTACAAAAATTTTGGTCTGATGAATTTTCTTACTTAAAATGAGCCAAACCCCAAGACCGGAAAAAATCAATAGAGCAGAGTGTAAGAAAAAGGATTGCGAAATGGTGGTGGTGGCATGCTCTGAAACCGAGTCAACCAATGGATTGGTAGTGGTTAAGAATGGATTAATTGCATTGAGATATCTAAAACTGGGTAGAGGTAAAAAGTCGGATTCAACGCTTGTCGCTACCAAAAAGGATCCAATTATTACAATAGAAACCAATAGAACTAGTCCATTTCTAATTTTGTTTTCTTCTTTACTTATTTTTTGAATAAAAATACAAATCATCAGGAATGCAGTTGGAATAATTAATGAAAATCCTCCAAGACCAAACACAAAGTTTGGTCCAGGTCTTTCAAACAAACTAGTGACTAAAAGAAATGTTACCGTAAACAGCGGAATGCTCCAAAATAAAAATTTATGATCTTTACTTACAAATGGTAAAGATAAGATGAAGAGTCCAATAGGAATTATTAAAAATTGATTTCCCCCCCAAGATGCGAGTCCAAAACTCATCACTATTCCACCAAAAATAATTTTTAAAACGGCAATTTTTTTATTTTCAGATTTTATTCCACTTAAAAATAAATACAAACCAAGCAGGCCATAAAAAATTCCCAAAGGTTCCGATTTGAACCACCCAGCAGTTCCTCTCAAAGCTATGGGAAGAGATACGGCAAATAGCATGGAGGCAAAGAGTCCAGCAGTAGTTCCTGCAAATAGTCGGACTAATGCAAATATCATAATTACAGTTAACGAACCAATTATCACTGGAAATAAGATGGTGAAGTCATACAAGCTTGAATTTCCCCCAAAAATTTGATAGGTGACAGCTGCTGTGGCATGAAGCATGACTTGAGAAGTGGCAGAGACATCTCTTCCATTCGGGTACCAACTTTTGGCATCATGCCAATTGAAGTATTCAGAAAAACCATTTTCAACAATATACTCAGTAGCACGAAAATTGAAAAATGGATCAAATTCATTTAATTCAAATCCATAATCCATATTTTGAGATCGAATTAGAAACGATGTTGAAAATGATAATATCAGTATCCCAATTATCAGAATATGTTTTAGTTGAAAATGAAAAGAATCAACTTGGAACAAACCAGTTTGGACTACCAATGAAGTATCACCAACCAGAGTAATTATTATTCTTTATAGTAAAATCTTGACCTTTAAAAATCAGGTTTACATTGTTGCCTGTGATGCATCATGGAACATCTGACTTTTTGCACAACCAGCAGCAAGTTCGTCACCTGCTCCACGTCTCATGAGACCACGATATAGACCATCTTCAAGTTTGACGCCTTCTCGTTCTTCCCATTCCTCGACAGTGATAGAATATTTCTTTTGAATTCTATCTCTATACCATTCTGGAATCACATTAAAGGCACAAAATGGGACAATTCTAAGATCAGGAGTTACATAATGAATATCACATCTTTGTAACCTTTCAAGATCTTCATTGTATTTGTCTTGAAAGTGCATCATTCCAAGGAATAATCCTTTGACATGCCATGAACCGACTGAATCAAATGATCTCTTCATGAGTATGTTACCAAACATCTTTGCCAGATCTAATCCTGCTGGTTGCTTTTTAGAATCAACAAAACCTTTGAGTTTTCTTACAACTTCAAGCATTGTGAAATACTTGTTTTTACCAGAACGAATCTCTTCAGATTTATCTTCAAACAATTCCAACATTCCCTGAATGTCACAAAACTTTGTTAATGGAACAAACTTCTTCGTATCTGCATCTTCAAAGATGTAGGTTCCTGCACCACAAGCAAAGTGAATTGACAATTCATACTTAGGTTTACTTGAGAATGCTTCAATTACGTTTGTTAAAGGCATGCAACTTGGGACTGGGAACCAGTCATCAACAGTTACTTCTCCGTTGGTCTGTTCCTCAATTCTTTGAATACAATCAGGAACGGTAATTCTATATTTTTCACGCTCAGACTTGCCCATTCTTCCGGTTAAGGATACAGGTTGGAAGTTTACAGCATGGACTACATCCATATTCTTTTGTGCATATCTGATAATTCCACCCAATTCATGATCATTGATTGATTTGATTACTGTCGGAACAAATACCACAGTAGTACCGGTTTTTCTACAACTGTCAAGGGCATATGGTATTTCCCAATGGTTCTTAGGATTTGTTCTTGCTGTAACACCATCAAAGGAAAGATACAAGTTGTTACATCCAGCAAGTCTCACTTCTCTTGCAGCTTCTGGATCCATTGCGTGTCTAATACCATTAGTATTCATTTGAATATGGTCAACACCTTCTTCTTTCATTATTTTAATAACATCAGAAATATCTTCTCTAAGCATTGGCTCACCACCAGTAATCTGCATAGAATTGCCGGGAATTGGTCTTTCAGCTCTTAAAGTCTTCATCATGCCTCTGATTTGAGTATGGTCAGGCTCATACATGTAAGCACCCTCAAGACCTTTTTTCACATAGAAAAAGCAATACCAACATGTCAAATCACACCTATTAGTTACAATCATGTTTGCCAGTCCACTGTGTGATAAGTGGTTTGAACATAATCCACAATTATTTGGACATGAACACTTGTCAATCATTACATTTGGAGAATGTGCACCCTTGCCATCCATCCAATATGTACTAAATTTCTTATACATTTCATAAGAGCCAAAGTATAATTCCTCACACTCACCGTGAGCTGGACAAACTTTTGACATGAAAACTTGATTTCCCCTCTCAAAGACTTCGGCATCCAGAATCATGTTGCAATCTGGACATATGCTTTGAGTGAATCTGATTGTGGACTTCTTACCTAAATTTTTAGTTGATTGGTTGGATATTTGAATTAGTGCCATGTTTACATTGATGACTTTTCTGAATTAGTATATAATGCATTTCATACTTGCCCCCGGGTGGAATTTAGGAAGTAGGTATACTTGGTTTAAATATCAAAACTGATCGATTAGATCGCATATGAGCATATCTGATAAAACTAAAAAGGCTTTGGAAACAATAGGTCTTACAAGTTATGAAATCAGAACATTTTCAGCATTACTCAAATCTGGAGAAATAACTGCATCTGATCTTAGTCAAAAATCAGGAGTTCCGTACTCAAAAATCTATGAAGTGTTAGGTACGCTTGAAGATAAAGGATGGATCGGCTCAGATGATTCAAGGCCTACAAAATATTTTGCAAAATCACCTTCTACAGGACTAGAAACTACAAAGCAAAAAATGGAAACCGATTTTTCACAGAATCAAAACGTAATTCTAAATGAGCTTGTTCCATTGTATGAGAAAAGTGGAACTAGTGAAAGACCGGATATTTGGGTACTTTCAGGAGCAGTTAACATTTCAGCTAAAATTTTAGAAATGGTAGATAGCTGTAGAAATGAAGTAATGATAACATTGCCTGAAGCTGGAGTAGAACTAGTTACACAGGCATTGCCAAAGTTAAGATCGCTTCATGATAAAGGAGTGAATATTACAATCTTGACATCAGATAAGATGGATAAAGAATCCATCAAATCGATTAAAAGGGTTGCAACTGTAAAAATTAAGAAAGGATTGTTTGGAGGAGGCATAATATCTGACAAAAGATATGTTGTAATTTTATTAGGTCCAGAAATTGGAGGAATACACTCTTCAGAAGTTGTTGCAATCTGGGCAGACCATTCAGGCTTGGCCGGATTTGCACGTCAATACTTTGAATATTTATTAAAAGATTCAAAGAAGGTTTAACATGGATATTCTAAATGACGATGAAATTCTATTCGTTGGAACTGCAGAAGCTGAACATGTTGAAATGTATCTAAAAGCAGTTTGGCACATCAAAGAGAGAGGAGAAGATGTAAAAATTAGTACAATTGCAAAAATGCTCAACATCAGACAGCCAAGTGTGGTTCAAATGCTTAAAAAATTAAACGGTAAGAATCTTGTAAATTACAACAAGGCAGGTGTAAAACTCACAGAAGAGGGTGAAAGAATTGGCGCAAGTATGATGAGAAATAGCAGATTGTTAGAGGTTCTCATGGATAGTGCACTTAAGGTAGAAATTGATGAAGAAATGGTATGCGGCATAGAACATCATATGAATAAGCAGTTTACAGATGCTCTGTGTGTAATGTTAAAACATCCAAGAAAATGTCCACACAATCATGAAATTCCATTGGGTGAATGTTGTAAATCAGCATAAGTGAAATTATTATCCCAAAAGATATATCTTCTCAGAAATTACTTTCCAGCATGGCATGTTTCTGCGGTTGTGAAACATATGAAAAGAATGATGATGGATTCAAAATTGCATGTGTGAAATGCGGGCATGGACCTCAAAATCATGATGATGAATACAGGGAAGCTGCAAGAAAGAATGAATCACAAAGCCAAAAACGTGATGCAGACTTTGGATGATTATTCTCCAATAATTTTAACTAAAACTCTTTTCGATCTTTTTCCGTCAAATTCGCCGTAGAAAATTTCCTCCCACGGACCAAAATCTAATTCGCCATTTGTGATAGCAACCACGACTTCTCTACCCATTACTTGTCTTTTTAGATGAGCATCTGCATTATCCTCACCGGTTTTATTATGTTCATATTGTGTGATTGGTTCGTGCGGAGCTAAACTTTCTAACCATTTTTCGTAATCATTAAGCAAGCCACATTCATTGTCATTAATGAAAACACTTGCTGTAATGTGCATTGCATTTACAAGGCAGAGTCCTTCTCTGATTTCACTTTTTGTGACCAATTTTTTTATGTCGGGAGTAATATTGACAAAGGCTCTTCGAGTTTTAACTTGAAATGTAAGATATTCAGTTAAAAATTTCATATTTTTTATATTAATTTCATTAATTAAAATCCTAAGACAGGCTCAGAACTCAAGATCTTCATCATCAATCAAAGGGATAGATACATCACTGCCCATAAGCCATATTTCAAGCGTATGCCTATTGAGTCTTTCAAAAAGCTTGATAAATGGCGAATAGTTTAATCATTCAAAATGGTATCAATTGACACGCCAGCATCACTAGAAAGTTTTAGAAGATTTGTAATTTCTAGCACATGTGAATCATATGCACCAAGAAATTATTTGGAGGATTTCGAGGTCTTTGCAGAAAGAGAAGATGGTCTCGGAGCAATATATGTAGAAGCAGCAGATAAAGTTACTTTGAAAAAAATTAGAGACATTACATTTGTGAATGGAAGAGACGTTTTAGGGATTATCTATAATTCAAAAAGTGGGAATACATCTCTAAAATGGAGACAACTCAAAAGAAATAATGGAAAGGTTAGCGGAGAAGCTTCTTCAAACTCTCTTACAAACTTAGCTGAATCAGGCGTTCTTACTTTAGACTGGGTTGAAAGCTATCTGAAGAAAAAATCTGAAGAAACTACAAGTTAAGATCTACTTTTTGCAAATTGAAATAACATCATGATCATAAAGATAATAGATGAAAATTCAGTTTCTGTAATTCCAGAAGATTCCGAAGATCTTTTGAACTTGCGTCGGATAATTAAAAAAAATGACAGAGTGATTGGCGATACAACAAGAGTTCTAAAACAAGATAAAGATTATTCAAGACCAGATAAAGGAGAAAGAATTAAGGTTAGAATTGCATTAACCATAGAAAAAATTTCGCTTGATGATGTGCTGGATAGATTAAGGGTGGGGGGCACAATTTTTGAGTCTAGTAATGAGTCAGTACCTCACGGTTCGCATCATTCATTCATTTTAAGATTTAATGATGGCATCACCATATCAAAGAAAAAATGGTCACAGAGTGAAAAAAAACTTTTAGAGTCAAGTAACAACCAAATGAGTTTTGTGTTAGTTGCGATTGATACTAGTGATAGTGGAATTGCAAGACTAAGGGGAACGCATTTAGAATTCATGCCAAATATTTATTCAGGTTCAGGTGGAAAGAGATACAAAACTAATTTCAATATTGAAAAATATTTTGAACAAGTATATCAGGCAATACTAACCATTTTCAAGAAAGAGGACACAATAGTGATTTTTGGTCCAGGTGAAACAAGGAAAAGGTTTGCAAATTTTATTGAAAAATCACAAAAGCTTCAAAAATGTAAGATTCAAGTCATAGAAGGAATAGATTCGGGTGGAGAAGACGGAATTTACATTTTTACAAAATCACAAACAATGCAAGAAATAATGTCAGACAGCAGATTGGCCAAAGCTTCATCAATTATTGATGAAGTGATGGTTCTTGCCAATCAAAAGAGTAAAAAGTTTACAATGGGCCACGATGAAACTTTTAATGCAAACCAAATGGGAGCTGTAGAGTCAGTGGTGTTTTCTGACAAAATAATTCAAGACAATGATGAGCAGCAAATAATGGATTTTCTCAACGATCTTGAGAATAAGGGAGTAAAAATTTACAGTGTGGATTCTTCCACAGATATTGGGTTAAGAGTGACAGGCTTAGGCGGAATAGTTTCTCTATTACGATATTCAGTAGAATTTTAGTTTGTAGATTCTACCAACCAATTCAAATATGATCGGTTGGCAGAAGCAACATCAATTTCAACTATTTCAGGAACCTCATAGGGATGAGTTTCTTTGATTTTCTTCTTTAGAACAGTTTTGTTTTTTATTGTGGTTTTGAACATAGCTAAATATTCAGAGGTATTTTCCACTTTGTTTTTCCAAGAATAAATTGAAGTAATTTTAGAAATGTTAACGCATGCAACTGTCTTATTTTTTACAAGTTCATTTGCAATCTCAGAGATTGATTTTTTGGTTGGATATGTAGAGATGATTATCACCAGTTTCATAGTAACCGATAAATGTCCGTACTTTAAAAAAATTAACAATTAGTTTGGAACTTGATTTTATCACCCAGAATTCGATCATCTATGTCTTAATGGCATGGGTTGTCATTGTTGTCATTACAAAAGCTCTCAAATTTGAAAAGTATGGTTTCGAGATAAAAGCATACAGTCTTGTTTACAAAAATAAAAGTGTCAACGATGTTTTAATCAAAATACTAGGAAGAACAAGGAGAGGCATCAGAGTATTTGCAGATGTAAGTGTAATTGCAGGATTTGTGATGATGGGCTTTGCATTTTGGTTTTTATTAAATAATGTTTCAAACTTTTTTGTCGCACAATCAGAATTCTCAGAACTAACGGTACTAATTCCCGGAGTAACATTGACATCTGCACCTGCCATAACGTACTTTTTACTATCAATTCCAATTGTATTGGTAATTCATGAAGGTGCACATGGTATTGTAGCAGCATTAGAAAAAATTAAAATCAAAACAGGAGGTTTTGCAATATTTATTGCCATGTTTGCAGGATTTGTAGAGCCAGATGAGGAAGAATTTGAAAAAGCCAAAAAGATTTCCAAATTAAGAGTGATTGGTGCAGGGGCAACATCAAATGTAATTTTTGCATTGGTATTAGGGGCAATATTACTAACAAATCCATTTTTTGCAATGGTATTACCTGAACCTCTTCTGGGAATGTTTTTTGAGGAACCCGAAGGAGTATTGATACTTTCAATCATAGAGAATTCAGGAGCTGAAAAGGCAGGACTACTTGCAAACGACATCATCACCGCTATTAACGGTATACCGATTCATAGTCCGATGGATTTCCCCAGTCTAAATCCAGGAGAAACAGCTAGCGTCTCAATATTGAGAGATAGTAATGCATTAGAATATGGATTACAAGTGATGCCATCACCAGATGATCCTGAAAGAGGACTGATAGGGATTATGAGGGACAATTCATTTGCATACACACCCGTATTGAATTTTATCGAGTGGAATGATCCAAATGTCTCCATGTTTTTGTTATGGCTATGGATGATTTCATTTTTTATCGGAATCATCAACATGCTTCCATTGCCAATATTAGATGGTGGAAAATTCATTCATACAATAATCGATAAAAGAATTTCTGACAAGTCAGTCAACATTGTCATGTGGGGAATTTACGCATTCACATTTGCTCTGTTTGGACTTAACATTGCTTTATCATACATGAAATCTGGATGGTTCACAATTTAGGAAATACCTAAAGAATCATTAATGAAAAATAATATTTAGATTCATGAAATGCGATAGATGTGAGAATCAAGCAGCATATACGAGAAAATATTCAGGTGAAAAACTTTGTTCACAGTGTTTTTCAAAATCCATTGTAAAGAAAACTGCTAAAACCATTTCAAAATACAACATGATTCGGCATGATGAATTGGTGGCTGTTGCAGTATCAGGTGGAAAAGATTCGTTAGCATTATTAAAAATCATTAACGAAATGGCATCAACTCACAGTTTTAAAATAAAAGCAATAACCATTGATGAAGGAATACCAGGATACAGAAATGAAGCATTGGAACTAGTTGAAAAAGTTTGTAACCAATTGAATGTAGAGCACAAAGTATACTCTTACAAAGATCTGTTTGAATTGACATTGGATGAAGCATTGGAACTAAGAGAGGGAGAAAAGACAACATCATGCTCAATTTGCGGCACATTTAGAAGACGTGCGATGGAACATGCAGCAAAAGACATTGGTGCAGACGTGATCGCAACAGGTCACAATCTAGACGATGCATTGCAAACATTCGTGATAAATATGCTATCAGGCGATACAACTAAAATTGGATGGATGGATCCAGATACATCTGCAAATACTTTAAGAAAGATTAAACCGTTCTGTGAGATATACGAATCTGAAATAGTTTTTTATGCATTTACGAATGACATTCCATTCCAATCAGAGCCATGTCCCCACATGAATGAAGGAATAAGAACCGAGATTCGTGAGTTTTTGAATTCATTGGAAACTCAACACAGCGGAATTAAAAATAACTTGTATCAATCAATTCTCAAGGTATCACAAGTTGTAAAAAATTCCAGTTCCAAAAAAAGAAGAAAATGTCAACAATGTGGAAATGAATGTACCGGGGAGGTATGCTCAGTCTGTATGACAGTATTAAAACTGAAAGAAAACCAAACCTAATGCAAATATAACATAAATTCTAAGGAAAAACGGTAGTAGGTAGGATCAGGGTGCCAGCCGTACCCTATTCTGAAACCGGCTATATGCAGAGATCAGCAACTGTTGGGTAAATCTCTAGAAGGATAATTCCCGCTTGGTGTGCGGAAATGAAATCACGCCGAGGCGGGTGGTTGCAGGACTAGAAATATCCGAAGGGATAACTTCTAAGACCGAACCATTGAAAGGGATGAGGTCCGGGAGGGAGCAATCCTAAGGTGGGGCATCCACGCTTCCTCGTCAACGTGGCGGATCTTGTACGCCTTGAAAAGGGGCTATTCGTCTAGACTGGAACCAGCAGATCTACTACCTTTATAATTAAAATCATATTTGTAATCACATGGAAGGCATAGTCTCATTTGGAAAGAAGAGAAGTTATGAGGACTTTAAAAAACAAATTCCAAATCAAGTGTTGCCTTTATTTAATTCGATTAGGGAATTTTGCTTTTCATTAGGAGACAAAGTAATTGAGGACGTTAGAATGCACAGAGTTGTTTTTTGTAAATCAATGACATTTAGATGGTTTGTAGATGTTGAACCTGAAAACGAGGGAGTCATCATAAAGATTCAGAAAAGCAGAAAAGACCCAATAGAAATTATTCGAATTAAAAAGGAACAAGAAATTTCAGAATTTACTCAAAATATTAAAAATGCATTTGAAAATATTCATTAATACAAAACATCAAATTTTGAAAATTCTGCAATAAATTTTTCATTCTTTATATCCACACTTTGAACTCTGGAATTAGCAGGTCCCCCGTGAGCCCATTCAATCAACACATTAATTTTTTCTTCATCTCCTTCTAAAACAGCTTCAACACGACCATCTGAGAGGTTCCTGACCCAACCAAAAACATTATTTTTCTTTGCAATGACCTTAAGCGATTGACGGAAAAAAACACCTTGAACTTTTCCAGCTACAAAAAGTCTAACACGCTGACTTGACATTAAAGAAAATTAATTAATACACCATTAATCAATTTTAGGCCAAAATTAAAACTACTTTCTTTCTTTAATTCTAGCTCGTCCCGTCTTTCTAGCAGCAATGCTACCAACCTTAGCACCAGGAGGAGCATCTCTAGAAACTGTAGAACTTTGTCCCACATGTTGATGACGGCCACCACCGTGTGGGTGAACATAAGCTGCCTGAGCAACACCTCTAACAATCGGATATTTCTTTCCTTTAGCCTTAAAACTACGCCATTTGTTACCGGCACTCATAAAGTGTCGCTCAGTAGCTCCACCTCCAGCAAGAGTACCAATCATGGCCCTATTTTTTGGATTCAGGGTAGCAAATTTTCCAGATGGTAGTTTAACGGTTACACCATCATCACCATGAGAAAAAACAGTTGCATTAGTCCCTGCAGATTTAACAATAGCTCCACCATCCCCAAAATGCTTTTCTATATTACATACGATAGTACCATCAGGAATGTTTTGAACACTTATGACATTTCCTTTTTCAATTTTTGATTTTAATCCAAACTGTAACGTTGCACCTACTGTAGTTCCAAGAACTGCAGGCACAAACGAGACAGAACCATCCTCAAATCTAATTTTAGACAAGGGTGCCTCTCTACCACGTTCATGAACCAAATCAATAATTTCACCTTGATGCTGTTCAGATAATGGAAAACGTGGATAATTTGCTTTTGAGCCTACCTTACCAGTAGACGTAGATCTAAATTGATTACCTCCACGGCCTCGTCTTCGTACTAATGGTCTTTTACCCAAGTTGATCGTTTCCTACATAAAGAGAATTTTAAGCTTGTGGTGTTCGGGAATGTTTTGAAAATTACCACAAAGAATATGGATTGATTTTGAAAATTACCACAAAGGTATAAAAATTAGAATTGAGGCAGCTAAGTATGAGTCAAAATGCTCTTTCTCTCAAAGTACTTGAAGCATATACACGAGATGTTGGCAGAGGAGTAGCAAGAATAGATTATGACTCGATGGATACTCTAACTGCTTCTACGGGAGATGTTATAGAAATCAAAGGTAAAAGAAGAACGGTAGCAAAGTGTCTTCCACTATATCCATCAGATGAAGGAAAAGGAATTATTAGGATTGACGGACTTGGAAGAAACAATTCAGGAATTGCGATTGGAGATACAATTTCGGTTAGAAAAATAAAGGCAGTGGCTGCAGAAAAAGTAGTAGTTGCACCACTAGAAGCAATACCTCCAATAGATGAAAGATATCTTGCAGATGCCTTAGAGAGTGTTCCTTTGATCAAAGGTGACAACGTGATGGTTCCATATTTTGGTGGACGTTTGACTTTTCAAGTTATTGGAGTAACACCTGCAGCAGATGCTGTTTTGGTAACTCAAAAAACTGTTTTTCATATTGCAGAAAAAGGAGAGACATTACGCGGCGTTCCTCAAGTAACCTATGAAGATATTGGTGGCATCTCAAATGAGATTAAAAAAGTCAGAGAGATGATTGAACTTCCATTAAGACATCCAGAAATTTTTGAAAAATTAGGAATCGAGGCACCAAAAGGAGTATTGTTATACGGCCCACCTGGAACGGGAAAAACATTGCTTGCAAAAGCAGTAGCAAATGAAAGTCAAGCTCATTTCATTAGTATTTCAGGTCCAGAAATAATGAGCAAGTTTTATGGTGAAAGTGAAGCCAGATTAAGAGAAATCTTCAAAGAAGCTAGAGAAAAAGCTCCATCAATTATCTTTGTTGACGAAATAGATTCAATCGCACCTAAGAGAGAAGAGGTGACAGGTGAAGTTGAAAGAAGAGTGGTTTCTCAAATGTTATCATTAATGGATGGGTTGGAAGCTAGAGGAAAGGTTATCGTCATTGCAGCAACAAATCGACCAAATGCAATTGATCCTGCACTTAGAAGACCAGGGAGATTTGATAGAGAAATTGAGATTAAAGTTCCAGACAAAAAAGGAAGAAAAGACATACTTGCAATCCATAGCAGAAACATGCCATTAGCAGATGATGTCGACATGGGAAAAATTTCATCAGTTAGTCATGGATATGTTGGTGCAGACTTGGAATATCTTTGTAAAGAAGCTGCAATGAAATGTTTGAGAAGACTATTACCAATTTTGAATTTAGAAGAAGAAAAACTCCCTCCTGAAACTTTGGAGAAACTGATTGTCAATCACGAGGACTTCCAAAAAGCTTTGATCGAAGTAACGCCGTCAGGAATGAGAGAAGTCTTTATTGAAAATCCAGACGTCAAATGGGAAGATGTAGGAGGTTTAGAAGAGGTCAAGCGAGAGCTACAAGAAGCTGTTGAATGGCCAATGAAGTATCCGGGTCTTTATGATAAACTAGGTCACAGTATGCCAAGAGGAATTTTACTTCACGGACCAAGTGGTACAGGAAAAACATTGCTTGCAAAAGCAGTAGCCACGCAAAGTGAAGCAAACTTCGTTTCAGTAAGAGGACCTGAACTTTTATCAAAATGGGTAGGGGAATCAGAAAGAGGCATCAGAGAAATTTTCAAAAGAGCACGTCAATCAGCTCCATGCGTAATTTTCTTTGATGAAATAGATTCTATTGCTCCAATTAGAGGCGCAGGTGGAGAAACTGCAGTTACTGAAAGAGTGGTCAGTCAACTATTGACAGAATTAGACGGAATGGAAAATATGCATGGCGTCATAGTTTTAGCTGCAACAAATAGAGCAGATATGATTGATCCAGCATTATTAAGACCAGGAAGATTTGATAAGATTATTCAAATTCCACTTCCAGATAAAGAAAGCAGAAAGAGCATATTAAAAATAAACGCGGATAAAATTTCAACAATAACTGAAGAAAGTGATCCTTCACATGTAGATATTGATAAAATTGCAGAATTAGCAGATGGACTTAGCGGTGCAGATACAGCATCTATTGCAAACACTGCAGTATCTCTAGTAATTCATGAATTCTTAAATGACAATCCAGATGTGAAAGATGTCGAGAAAACCACCATTGATGCCAAAGTCACCATGAAACACTTTGAAGAAGCTGTGAAGAAAGTGAGAGAGCAAAAGAATCTAAAAATAGGCGAAAACGCTCCGATTGCTGGTTTTGCATAGTTTTAATAAAATACTAACTTGAGTTATTGCAAATGCCAGAATACACAGGGTATCATGGAAATTCATTAGAATTTATGAAAACACACCAGATTTCAATAGGAGATTCTGTAGAAATTATGGCAGATGTCGTTTATTCGGGAATAATAATGCCAAGATACGAGCATAGTGACGATAAACATGTTGTTTTAAAATTAAAGAGTGGATACAACATTGGCTTAGAAATTGAAAAGATTGAGAATATTGAGAAAAATCCATTCTTAGAAAAAGTTGTCAATAGAAATGAGAATATTGAGAAAAATGAGAAAATACAGAATATTTTATTATTGTCAACAGGGGGTACAATCGCAAGCAAGATTGATTATAGAACGGGTGCGGTCACACCAGTTTTAACCGCTGAAGAGTTAAATTCATCCATTCCAGAACTAGCCAAAATTGCAAACATTGATGCAAAAGTCCTGTTTTCAGAGTATTCAGAAAATATAATGCCAGAACATTGGTTAAAAATTGCCGAAACCATAAAAGAATATTCCAAATCAAACTATTCTGGAATAATAATTGCACACGGTACAGATACAATGCATTATACATCATCATATCTTTCCTTTGCACTTGCAGGTTTTCCAATACCCATAGCATTAGTAGGATCACAAAGATCATCAGATCGCGCATCATCAGATGCAGCACTAAATTTAATCGGAGCTGCAAAGTTCCTAACTGAATGTAAAACAAATGGAATCTACATAGTAATGCATCAAGATGAAAATGATGAAACAATTGCTTGTCATTTAGGCACTAGAGTACGAAAAAACCATACAAGTAAAAGAGGAGCTTTTCAGACAGTTGGAAATGATCCAGCATTTTTAATTTTTAATGACAAAATTCACAGTAATTCAGAAGCAAGTTTTTTTACAACAAACAAATTTCAACCTAAAATTAAATTAAATGAAAAAGTTGCATTGGTAAAATATCATCCAGGATATGATCCAAACATGTTAAAAAATATCATAGATTCTGGATACAAAGGAATAATTTTTGAAGGTACAGGACTAGGCCATATAGGAAAAAACATGTATTCAACTGTAAAGATGGCACACCAAAAAGGTATCTTTATGGGAATGACGTCTCAATGCATAGATGGCAGAGTAAGAATGACAGTTTATGAAAGCGGAAGAGATTTACTGGATTTAGGAATAATTCCATTAGAAAACATGATCCCAGAAGTTGCATTGGTAAAGTTGATGTGGGTAACAGGAAATACTGAAAATTACAACGAAACTAAAGAAACTATGCTTAACAAAATTGCATCAGAGTTTTCGACATAATAGGTGTCATCATGGAAAAATTTTCGATTAAAGATATAGGCGTCAAAATAGGATTAGAAATTCATCAACAACTTGCAACCAATAAAAAATTATTCTGTAATTGTTCCCCTATAGAGTCGGATGACTATTTGATCAAATTTCAAAGAAAATTACGAGCGTCTAAAAGTGAACTTGGAGAATTTGACCCTGCCGTATTGTTTGAGAGTACAAAATCAAAAACTATAATGTACTATGCAAATACTCAAAGCAGTTGTTTAGTAGAACAAGATGAAGAGCCACCACATGAATTAGATGAGGATGCAAGAAGAATTGCACTGATCATTTCATCTGCTTTAAAATCAAATATTTTCAGCGAAATCTATCCTATGAGGAAAACAGTAATCGACGGTTCAAACACCACAGGATTCCAACGGACGATGTTAATTTCACAGGGTGGCCATTACAACGTAGGAGAAACAAAGATCGGAATTCAATCAATCTGTTTAGAGGAAGATGCAGCCAAAATATTAGGAGAAGAAGGTTCAGTAAGAAAATTTGGCTTAGAGCGCCTAGGAATTCCATTAGTTGAAATTGCGACGGAACCTTTTGAGGTGGAATTAACAGAGATTAAAAAAATTGCATTATCTCTAGGGAGAATTCTGAGAAGTACAAAGAAAGTCAAGAGAGGTCTAGGATCGATTAGGCAAGACGTTAACGTTTCAATTAAGGATGGGAATGGTGTAGTAATAGAAGTAAAAGGAGTACAGCAATTAGATCAGTTAGAAAAAGTTGTCGAATATGAAGCAAAAAGACAACATGGTTTGCTAAAAATATCAAAGGAATTACAGAGAAAAGATTGGAAATTTACTCATGGGGATAAAAAAGACATTACAGAGTTATTTTCCAAATGTAAATCAAAGATTGTTCAAAATGCCATAAAAAAAGATCAGAAGATTATTGCAATAACTTTTAAAAACATGGTTGGGATTTTTGGATTTTTACCATACGATGGTATCAGATTAGGAAAAGAAATAGCAGAATTAGTAAGATTTTTTGGAATAGGAGGAATATTTCATTCGGACGAACTGCCCAACTACGGAATTGAAGAATCAGATTTAGAAGAATTGAAGAAAGAAATAGGAATTGAAGAGAATGACGGATTTTTGATTTTAGCATCACCACAAGAAAAAGTCCGCACAATAGTTGATCAGATCATTTTAAGAATTGAACACATTAGAGATAATGGAATTCCGATAGATACAAGGATGGCGACTCAAGCAGGGGAGACAAAATTTCTCAGACCAAGACCGGGGTCCGCAAGAATGTATCCTGAAACAGATATTCCACCCATTATTATTTCAAAAGAAGAATTATCTGATGCGGAAAAGAGTATACCAAAATCATGGGATGATTCCATAAAAGAACTAGAAATAAAATACAAAATCAATCCTCAACTTGCTGAACAGATTTTTGATTCAAGATACATCGGATTATTTGAAAATATTGTAAAAGATATCAACATCAATCCAACATTTGTTGCATCAATTCTTTGTTCTTCAATCACAAATTTGGAAAGAAGTGGACTGGATTCTAATTTATTAAAAAACGAAGAGATTTTCAAATCATTTCAGTTATTGGAAGATGGTAAAATTGCAAAAGAATCTATTGAGATAGTGTTTGAAAATATAATGGCTAGAAAATCAAAAACAATAGAAGAAGCTATGAAAAATACTTCGATTCAATCAGTTAATGAAAATGATCTTGAAAGAATTATTGAGGATATTGTAGAGAAAAATGAAGGAATCATTAAAAATCAAAAAGAAAGAGCGATTGGACCATTGATGGGAATTGCCATGAAGGAATTGAGAGGTAAAGTTTCTGGTGAAACAATTAACAATCTTCTTTTACAAAATATCAAAAAGAAAATAGGAAATAGGAAATAGGAAATAGGTTGGTGCGGGAAGTGGGATTTGAACCCACGAACTCCTAAAAGATAAGGATCTGAACCTTACACCGTTGGCCAGGCTGGGTGACTCCCGCATTAGAAAATTTTGAAATCTAGAATAAGTTTCTTTATTATACTATGAAACAGATTAATAAAATTAATCGAGTGATTAAATGGAATTTAGAGAAATTTATTGTTCAAATTGTAAGAAAGTACTGGGACGATACAACATCAAATTCTATAATGATGGAAAAATTAGTGAGTTGATAAACTCAACATACTCTACACATGTTAAAAATGGACATCATGTTAACATTAGAAAATTTGAAAAAAATTAAATGGAATTTATTTTTTCAATTGATTCAGAAAGATTTGAAATTCTATATATTTCATTTTCATGAATATGTTGATTCCAAGGTTGGGAATATAAGATCATTTTTTTGTTATTTTTAAGAAATTTTTTGGCATTAAGAGGAGAATCATCAATAAACACATCGTAATTCAAGTCAGCTTTCATTGGACCATCAATCACTGAAACATAATTATCATAAAAGATGTTATGATGATTTAACCAAGATTTTACAAAAGAATCAGTAGAACGCTCTCTAGCCGTTACGATATCAACTTGACCAATTTCAGAAAGAGATTTTGTTACTGATGACAGTTTTTCTTCTGTTGCAGGAATAGACATCCAATTTTTCCAACATAAGCTAAGTTCAGCATAAAAATCAAAAGGATCAATTTTGAATTCCTTCCAAAATTCCCAATTAGTAATTTGGGACTTGGTAATTTCTGGTCTGATAGAATTACTGTAATTTAGCCACGATACTATTACATCTGCCAGTACACCGTCAACATCAAGTGCAATTTTCATTCTAGTCACTTGTTTTTCTAAATTCATCTAAAAGATTTTTTTGGTGTTTATTGAGTTTCTTAGGTATATTAACCACAATTCTAACAAACTGATCTCCCTTTCCCCTATAATTAATGTGAGAAACCCCCTTTCCTTTTAGTTTGATTATAGTATTTGGTTGACTGCCAGAATCAACTTTAATTTTTTCTGTTCCCTCCAAAGTTGGGACAATTATTTCACATCCTAATGCAGCATCAATCATAGAAACATCATGATCATAAAAAATATCTTTTCCATCTCTGTTAAATTTAGAATGAGGTTGAACTCTTAATCTCACTATTAAATCGCCATTAATCCCACCAGGAATTTCATTTCCTTCTTCTGGAACAGTGTAATCACCAGAATCAATGCCAGGAGGAATATCAAACGTAACTGTCTTAGATCCTTTTTTCCTTCCCTGTCCTTTACATTCATTACAAGGAGTTTCAATTATGGATCCTTGGCCTCTACAGGCAGAACACGGTGCAGTAGTTACAAATGATGCAAATCCCATATTACGAGTTTGCCTGACTTGTCCTTGACCATTACATGTTCCACATGTTTTCTTGTTGGTACCAGGTTTAGCACCAGAACCATTACATGCATTGCATTGAATTTGCTTTTGTAAATTAATTTCCATTTTTTTTCCATGAAGGACATCTTCTAAAGTAACTGAAGTTTGATAGAGAAGATCAGAACCACGCTGCTGCTGCTGGTTAAAATTAAAACCTCCTCCTCCTCGACCAAAAATTGAATCAAAAACTGAATCAAAACCTCCTCCCCCTTGTGCTCCTTGAAAGATGTCATCACTAGAGTATCTTCCATCAACACCAGCATGACCATGCTGATCATAGACTTGCTTCTTTTCAGAATCTGAGAGAACCGCATAAGCTTCAGAAATTTCTTTAAAATGTTCTCCAGCATCCGAAGATTGATTGCGGTCAGGATGGAATTTTAATGCTAATTTTCTATACTGTTGCTTGACTTCATCAGTTGAAGACTCTTTGGTAACCCCTAAAACTTCGTAATAGTCACGTTTTGTAGACATGAATCATTCCTGTGTGATAATTACTGTATAACATGATTAAATTAAAAATTAGTTAGTTTTCGTTTGGTCAGAAGACGACTCCTGGGGTTGTCCTTCTGCACCTGGTTGTCCTTCTGCACCTGGTTGTCCTTCTGCACCTGGTTGTCCTTCTGCACCTGGTGGAGGTGAAGCATTTTTGTAAAGTTCCGTTGTGACTTCATTGACCAATGTTTGTAATGCTTCAAGTTTAGGTTTCAATTCTTCAGGTTCTTTATCTAGAACTTCTTTAACTTCTTTAACGGCATCGGTGATTTTGATTCCCTGTTCTTGAGAAATTTTATCTTTGAGATCATGATTTACCAATTTTTCAGTTGTATAGATATAGCTCTCTGCTTCGTTCTTTAGATCAATTTTTTCTATCTTCTTTTTATCTTCATCAGAAAACTTTTCTGCATCTTCTCTTAATTTTTCAATTTCTTCTTTAGATAACTTTGATGATGATTCAATAGTGATTTTTGCTTCTTTTTGAGTTCCAAGATCTTTTGCTGTAACATTAATTATTCCGTTTGCATCAATATCAAATTTCACTTCAATTTGAGGAATTCCTCTAGGAGCTGGTGGTAAATCTGTAAGATTAAAGCTTCCCAAGGACACATTATCAGTTGCCATTGGACGTTCACCTTGAACAATATGAATAGTAACGGCTGTTTGATTGTCAGCTGCAGTTGTGAAAACTTTACTTTTAGAAGTTGGAATGGTAGTATTTCTTTCTATTAATGGCTCTCTAACACCACCCAAAGTCTCAATTCCCAGAGTTAAAGGAGTAACATCTAGTAATACTATATCGCTACTAACATCTCCAGCAATAATACCTGCCTGAATTGCAGCTCCCATTGCTACCGCCTCCATAGGATCAACTCCTGACTCGGACTCCTGACCGACAATTTCACTCACAAATTTTTTAACTAAAGGAATTCTTGTTGGTCCGCCAACCATCACAATTTTATTAATATCAGAATTTGAGAGTTTTGCATCTTCTAATGCTTTGAGTATTGAAGGTTTACAACGCTCAACAATTGATCTAATCAAATCATCCAGTTTAGAACGAGTGATTCTTAATTCAAGATTTTTAGCACCTGAGGATGGATCATGTGCAATAAAAGGTAAATTGACATCAGTTTCCATAACAGTAGACAATTCAATTTTTGCTTTTTCAGATGCTTCTCTAATTCTTGTCATTGCAGTTGAATCTTGAGAAAGATCAACACCCTCTTTTTTCTTAAATTCATCTACAATGTAGTCGATTAGAACTTTATCCATATCTGTACCACCTAATTGAGTATCACCAGATGTACTTAGGACCTCAAAAACGCCGCCGCCCATTTCCATAATGGTAACATCTAAGGTTCCACCACCAAAGTCGAAGACAAGAATCTTCATGTCTTCCTTAGCTTTGTCTAACCCAAATGCCAGAGATGCTGCAGTGGGTTCATTAATTATTCTAACAACATCTAGTCCCGCAATGGTTCCAGCATCTTTAGTTGCTTGACGTTGATTGTCATCAAAGTATGCAGGAACCGTAATTACTGCTTTTTGTACAGATTCACCAATAAAGGCCTCAGCATCTTTTTTAATTTTTTGAAGGATAAATGATGAAATTTGTTGAGGTTTGTATTCTTTATCTAAAATTTTAAAAATATGATCAGAGCCCATTTTTCTTTTTGCAGCAAAAATAGTTCTATCAGGATTTGTTACAGATTGTCTTCGTGCAGGCTCACCAACTAAAAGTTCACCATCTTTAGAAAACGCCACCACAGATGGAAATGCTTTGCCACCCACAGTAGCACCCTCAGCCGCAGGAATAATTGTGGGTTTTCCACCCATTACAACCGCAGCGGCAGAATTACTTGTTCCTAAATCGATTCCAATAATTTTAACCATACTTTATCATCATTCCTTCTTTGAAATTTCTACCAGTGTCGGTCTTATAACTCTCTCATGAGAGACATACCCTTTCCGAATCTCTTTTGTGATTGTATTGTCATCCAAATTAGGATCATTGATAATAGATATGGCCTCATGATAATTAGGGTCAAAAATTTCGCCTAAAGCATCAATCGAAATAACATGATATTTTTTCAATAATGAATTCATATTCTTTAAGATTGAATCTAAACCCTCTAAATTAATTTTACTCGTTGAAAAAACTTCTTTTGCCAGAATAAAATCGTCATATATTTTCAAAAAATCTAACACAAATTCGTTAATCTTTGTATTAACACCATTTTGTATATCTGTTTGGGTTTTTCGATCAAGATTTTGAAAGTCTGCCAACACAAGTTTTAATTTTTCTTCATATTCAGAAGTTTTTTGCTTTTCCAAATCCAATAATTTTGATACACTCTCAACATCCATCTCTAAAGACTGTGATTCTTCTTCAGATGAATCAGGTTCTTTTTTGTTATCAGATACCAGATCTACCGGGATTTCAGTTGAGTCGGATTCACTTGACAATTCAAATAAAATAATAGTTTAGCTAATTTATACTATTTTGAGTTATTTCACACAAAGGATTAGCTTTAACCATAATTAAATCAGAATCTTGTTTATTTTTTTCAATGTTATCAAAATCAGATTTGGAACATGCTACAACAATTGTAGTTTTATTACTATGGAATAGATCAAAATTCAGATCCTCATAAGATTCAACATCGCCAATGTAATCACGTAATCTAGATGTTAAATTTTGGAGCATCTCAATTTTATCTCCACGCATTGCATATTGATCAAGTGTCCAAGATAATGCAATTTTAGTTCTACTTGCCTTTAGATCATTTTTCTTTAATGTCGAACGAATTTCATCAATTAATCGTTTTATGTAACCGTCAATGCCTTTTACACTTCCATTTATTAAATACATGAGAGAATTCGCACCCTCGAATGATGAACCTAAAGATTTTAGGTCAAACAATCCACTGACCATATTGTCAAGAAATATTTTCTGAAAATCATCAGAAGAAAGATCATTTTTGGTTACCTCATCTTGAGCATATTTACAAACTTCAAGTACACTACACAGACTAGAAAATCTAGAAAGTACATCAATAGCATGAAAATGTTCTGATGATGAAATCGCCACAAATTTTTTCTCTTTTTTGCCAACTGTAAGTAGTTCAGACAGTGTAGAATCTTCCTTTCCATTAAAAGAACCAATTATTTTTGGTTCTTCTTTAAGATCTTCTAGTGGATAATAATAATAAGAAATATGTTTTCCCGTTTGAAGGCCCGTTACATGTTCTAATAATGAAATATTTTCATTATTACCACCAAATCCTGTTGGAAGTGTAAAAATAACTGAGCTATTTTTTTTTAATGATGTTACTGCATCTTTAAATTTAGAATGAATTTCAGTTTTAATATCTTGACCTGTTTTTCTAATTCTGGGGGTAAAGAAAAGATATTGAGCTTTAGAAATTGCCACATCAATCGGCTCCATAGATAATAGAGGTTCATCTTCTTTTAGAGAAGATACATTTGGATATGTTTTAGCTATTTCTGCTTTAAGCGAAATTGCAGATGGAGTCGATTCATCAATAATGTATACATCTGCACCCTTAATTGCCATTTGAGATGCAATAGCATACCCTTCAGTACTCAGACCATAAACTACAACTTTTACTCCTCCCATAATATCTACAGTTAGGAATAGACCAAGAAAAACTTATTGAACTTATCATAAGTGTGGAATTACTTGAAAATATGGATAGACATTCTAACACCAAAGCAATTATTGTTTTCTGAATCAATAATTGAAAAACTAGGAGAAAAACATGAAATTTTGTGTACTTCAAGAGATTATGATGAAGTTACAAAACTGGCAATAATACGCAATTTTGGCCTCACTTTTGTTGGAAAACATGGAGGAAGTGGGAGAAAAACTAAGCTTAATGCCAGTATCGACCGAATAAAAAAACTATCTAAAAAAATTGAAAAATTTTCACCCGATATTGCTATTAGTTTTTGTTCGCCTGAAGCAGCCAGGATTTCATTTGGATTTGGAATAAAACATATAGCATTTTGTGATTCTCCACATGCTAATTCAGTAATGCGATTAACGCTACCATTGATTCAAAAACTGCTAATTCCTCACAATATTCCAAAAAAAGAATTTGTCAAATATGGAATTGATGAAAAGAACATAATTCAGTATAAAGCAATTGATGCAGTTGTCACAATACAAAGAAAAATTAATGAAAAAGCAACATTGCCATTCAAAAACAAAAATAAAAAGAATATTTTGATAAGATTAGTTGAAGAAGAGGCATCATATACCATATCAAAATCAAATAAAATCACTCCAATTATAAAAAAAATTGTAAACGAATACGGAGACGAAAATGTAGTCATCTTAGGAAGATATTCAAATCAAATAAAAAATTTAAAAAAAATAATGGGTAGTAAAGTAAAAATTATAGAAATGTCATTTGATGGAAAACATTTGCTAAACAACACAGATATTTTTATAGGATCTGGTGGAACCATGACAGCAGAATCTGCTTTAATGGGAATTCCAACAATATCATATAACGCAGTTCCAAACATAATTGAAGATTTTTTGGTTAAAAAAAGATTGATACATAAAGAAACAAATCCTGATAAAATTTCTAAAAAAATTAACAAAATCTTTGCATCATCAAACAAAGAAAATCAAATAAGAGCTGAAAAAATTATAAAACAAATGGAAGATCCCGTTCAAAAATTAATGAAAATAATTAAAGAGTAAATTTAATTTAATTTAAGAGACAAATTAAAATAAAAAGTTCATTAAGGGAACGAAAGTGCTCGATTTAGCAGCCCGGTAGTGTAGCGGTCAAGCATAGAGGCCTTTGAAGCCTTTGACCCCAGTTCGAGTCTGGGCCGGGCTACTTTGTTTAAAAATGGATAAAATTTGTTACACGAATATAGCATAGATTGTTTTTTAGATTTAGGGATATGGCAGATGTTATTTTAGGAATGGGAGAAGTAGGAGAAACAATATACAAATTATTAGTAGAAAGAAGTTTTCACTGCATTGGAATAGATACAGATAGTTCAAAATGCAAAAACTATCCCAATAATACTATTAAAAATCCAGAATATCTTCATGTTTGTATACCAGGAGAATTAAAAGAATTTTCTAAGATCGTATTGAATTGGATAAATAAAAATAAAAATGTACAAGCAATTTTAATTCATTCTACAGTAAAACCCGGAACGACAGAAAAAATTCAGGAAAAATGTGAAATTCCAATTCTATTTTCTCCAGTGCGTGGAGTGCATAGGAGATTTTTGGAGGATATGAAAAAATACACAAAATTTATTTCAACAGATCATAAACAATTAGATCTTAAAATTAAAAGAGATTTGGAAAAGAGATTTGTAAAAATAGATTGGATGTCAACAACAAAAACTGCAGAATTTGCAAAGATATTGGTTGATACTACATACTATGGTTGGTTAATTAATTATGCTCAAATTACAAAAATTATATGCAAAAAAGAAAACATAGATTTTGATGAGATGTGGAAATTTGCAGATGAAATTCATGAGAATTTAGGTAATAGACCAAAAATGTTTCCAGGCATCATAGGAGGTCATTGTGTGATACCAAATCTAAATTTAATGGAATATGAAAGTTTGAATACAGTTAAAAAAATTAATGAATTGTATAAAGAAATTGAAAGTTAATTCTAGGTTTTAAAAATCTAATTTTGTAAGAAGCTTTGAAGCAATTATGAATAAAATTGATGCAACACCAACAAGAATTAACATTTCAATTATTACAAATTCAGTAATAGTTCCAAAAATTCCTGCCCTAATCACATCCACCAGATAAGTTAGCGGGTTTAGATAGAATGCTGTACGTAATGGTTCGGGTACACCGTCAGTAGGATAAAATGCTGTACTAACAAAAGCAAAAAAAAGAAAAACAGTGTTTATAATTACATTAAATCCTTCGCTAGAACGTATTCTAGTAGAAATTATAGATGCCAATGAGCCAAACAATACTGATCCGGTAATTGCGCCAAAAATGATTATTGGAATTGTAATGAATGAAAACTCTACAGAATCAAAAAATGCAGGATATCCAAGTATGGCTATCAAAGATGCACTTACCAACCCAATTATGCCTATGGTACAGATATTACTAAGGATGTAATGACTTCGGGTAAATGGTCCTGACATAATTTGTTCAAACATCCCATGCCGCCTATCATTCCAAATTAGTATACCAGAAATGAGCGTACTATTCATGATGTTAAATCCAATCATGCCAGATGCCAAAAATGCAGGATAGTCAAGATCTTTGTTGCCAAATGGAACTTCCTGAATTAATGGCGCATACGCAAAACCTGCAACAAAAATATAGATTAAAGGAAAAATAATTTGCCAAATCAAAAATCCAGGATTGAGAGAAATCGTCAGATTTCTATTTACAAGTCTAATTATTGGATGCATTTTCTCTCATCATATTAAGAAAGATCTCTTCAAGATTTGTCGGGACAGCTGATAGATCTTCAATTTCAACATTATTTTCACCAAGTATTTTCAAAACTTTTAGCAACACTAATTCGGATTGTTCTGAATGAATTATTATATTGGTTCCAGTATCAAAACTTATTTTACAGCCTGTAATTCCAAATAAAAGTGAAGAAATTTTAGATTGTTTTTCCAACAAATGAATCTTTATTGTCTTTTCTTTTCCAAATCTATTCTTTAATGCCTCAGGAGAATCAATGGTCACAATTTTTCCCTTATCAATAATAGCAATTTCATCACAAAGATATTCAGCTTCAGATAGAATGTGTGTTGTGTAAAAAATTGTCAGTCCTGTTTTAACTTTACTTTTTAGATAATCTAATAATTTTCTTCTAGCACTTGGATCTAATCCAACCGTGGGTTCATCTAAAAATAATAATTTCATATCATGCATGAATTCTCGTGCAACTTGAACTCTTCTTCGTTGCCCAATCGAGAGATCCTCATTTCTTTTTTTACGAATTTCAACTAAATCAAAATCTTTCAGAAGTTGCTCGGTTCTTTTTTTACGTTCAAATTTTGGAACATTCCACATCATCCCATATTTGTCAAGAGATTTCTCAACAGATAACGTAGGTTCATAGCTTGGCTGCTGTAAAACAACACCAATCTTATCACGAATTTGAAGTGGATTTGTGACAGCATCTATGCCTAAAATAGTAAGTGAGCCGCTAGAAGGCCGAATTAAAGTGGTCAAGAGTTTGATGGTGGTAGATTTTCCAGCACCATTTGGACCCAAAAATCCAAAAACACTTCCAGATTTTACCGATAATACAATGTCATCCACAGCTTGAACAGAACCATAAGATTTGGATAAATGATTTACATCAATACATGACATGACAAAAACTGCGATCTTCCTATTAATTTAGTTAATGAGATAATTTAACGCAAATTTTTGAAGAACCGAATTTACAGATATAAAATATGAAAAAACGTGAATAAACATCAGTTAGAAAAATTAAAACCTGCGACATAGCGATCTTTTTTTGAAAGAATGAATATAACAAGAAATGAAATTTTTATTAATAGAATATATTTATCAAAAGTAAGTTGTCAGAATTCGAGAATCTTATCGATAAATTACTTGAACAGAAATCAGAATTGTCCAGAGATGATCTTGAAGAGCAAATCAAACAAAAGAAAGAGAAAATTGGCGCAGGATACCTGACTGATCAAGGAGCTTTATTTTTAATCGCATCAGATTATGGAGTTACATTAACAGAGTCATCAAAAGTTGAAATTGGCATAAAAGATCTATACGCAGGTGCAAAAGAAATATCATTAGAAACGAGAGTTTTGAATCTATCACCTGCAAAACAATTTTCAAGAAAAGATGGGTCTCCGTTTTATCTCAGAACAATGACCGTATACGATGCCAATTCTACGGCTAGCGTAAAATTATGGGATGAAAAAGCAAATTTACCAGGTGTTGAAAACCTAAAACCAGGAGATTTAATTAAAATAATTAAAGCATATGTAAAATCAGATCTGGATGGTTCTCCAACAATCAATATAGGTTCAGGATCAAATATAGAAAGTACAGATACAGAAAGTAAAATTCCAACTATTGATACAATTACAAAAGATGTTAGTGAAATGCAAGAAGGTCAGAAGGATTTGGTTGTTTCAGGAACGATCGATGGCACGATAAGTGGAATGGAATTTACAAATTCCCGAGGTATGCCTGGAAAAGCACTAAGAATGAGATTAAAAGGTAATGATGGTAGTGCAATGAGAGTTGTGTTATGGGGCAAAGATGAATCCACAATTCCAAATATGATTGCACAGTCAGCTAAGGTGAGATTACTAGGTGTTAGAGTAAAGTCAGGAAATCAAGGATTAGAAATTCATGGAAATGATGCGACAATTATTGAAATTGAAGGGGGTAAAGAGACAGAGCCGGTAATTACTAGAATCCTCTCCATGTCACCAATTGAAAATGGCAAAAATCTTATTTTAGCAGTAGACAGTAAAAAGAATTTTTTCAACATTAGTGATTTTTCAAACTCTACTAGCATCTGTATGGAAGGAGATGTCATAGAATGCATGCCATCAAAAGTTTACGGAAATTCAGTCACCTTAGATGAAAATTCTTTTGTAAGGAAATTAGACAATGATGAATCAATTCCCTCACTGTCTCAACTTAGAACCAAAATTGATGAGATCAAAGTGGATCAGAGTTATTGCATAGAAGCAATTGTTCTAAAAGTTCCTGAAAGACGTGAGGTTCAAACAAAATCAGGAGAATCAATAGCACTTTCAGAAATGTTTGTTGAAGATGATACAGGGCAAATATGGGTAAAAGGTTGGAGAAATCAGGCAAGAATAATTGACAAGTGTGAATTAGGCGAAATTATTTCCATAACAGGATTAAATGGAAAAGCAGGACTAGAAGGTAGAATAGAATTATTCGTTACCTCATTTTCTAAAATTACAAAGAAGAACTAAGAGTCCCAAAAACCCCTAGTTACAACATACTGTCTTTCGGCTTCATAGATTTGTTTGAAAAGGTACTCCTCATCTACCATGTTCCTCAAAATTCTGGCTGCAGTATCAGCTCCAACACCATATCCAGATATAACAGTAATAGTGATTTTTCCAAAATTTTCAACTAAAGATGCAACTTTCCAGGCACGATCAAACTTGTGTTTTTCATCTGAAGAAAGTTTTTTTCCATCGTGTTTTTTTCGAATAATTTTTGGCAGTTCATAATCAGAGTAATATGTCGCAGTAATTTGTCGCGCTTTACAATACGGACATACAATCAAGTTCTTTACCTCAAATGTTTGAAATACACGTTCCCACATGCCACAACGAGCGCAAATCAAACGATGTTTTGTTTTTTCTAATCTTGCTTTAACAAGATCGATGATTCCTTTGTCAAGATTTGCAGGTGCAGAATAATATTTTGCAGTATGATCTAAAATTGGTTCTGCCAATTTTGAAAATTGATCAACTTCCAACCAAGTGATGTGAATTTCAGAATCTTTGATCTTCTTTAGAATTTTTTCAGTATCTTTAAGATCAAATTTGTCATGAAACAATTCACGAAGAGCTTCATGAACTAATGCCGTTTTTGCATATCGTTCATATAAAAATCGAGCAAATTTTCTTTCGTATACTGCACCTCGTCCAACCACTCCAAATCTTTTTGCAACACACCATGTCCTCCAATTAACATTATGGGTTCCAGTCAAGGATGTACTTACGATAGATTCTAGATCATAATCGTCCTTTAGAACTTCCATGAAAAGTTTTTCTGAAATTCTAGATCCTGAAGATAAAACAATTCTATAACCATCAGAACGAGAATCAACAATTGAGCCCAACATGGAAGAAAGCATGGAAGAAAGCATGGAAGAAATTGTAGAGTTTATTTTGGTTCCAAAACAAGAATGAATTACAATTGAGCCTTGAGATCTGTTTGACTCAATTACAATATTATTTTCATCAGGAATCACATCAAAATCTAATTTTTCAATTAATTTGTTGACCAGTGAAAATTTCCCGTTCTTAACCTTACTACGAAAACTTCCCACCTTATGCGCAGTTTTAAAGTCAATTGGAATATTTTCCCCCTCCCAGTAGGGTACAGTGATCCCACCTCCCCTGAATGGCTCAACATTTACACTGAATGATTTTTCATCGACGTTTAGAATTCTCCATTGTGAACCTTTTAACACAAAAATATTACCAGAATCACCAAAATCACCTACAAATCTTTGATCTAGTGATCCAATAATCTTTTTTCCAACACTATCGAAAACTTTGAATTTTAGAATATCAGGAATGGTTGAAAGATTTTCAAAATAATATTGGAATGAACGACTTTTTTTCCAATAAGTCATTTTTGTTCTGTCAAAGAATACCAAATAGTTGGAATCAAGTAGATCTAAGACATCTATTAGATCTTCAATTTTTAAATTTCGAAATGGATATGCTTTTGTTACTAATTCATAAGCTTGTTCAACCAAAACTTCACTAATTTGCATGGATAATCCAACCAGATGATGTGCTAAAACATCAAGAGAACCATCATGAATTTTTTGTTCTTCAATTGATCCTTCTTGAATTCGATCAAGTATTGCTTGTGCTTCAAACTCATCATCAGGATTATTAGTGAAAATTAACCCCTGAGCAGATTCACCTCTACTATGTTTACTTCTTCCGATTCTTTGAACAAATTTTGAGACTTGTCTTGGAGAACCATAGTGAATCACCAATTCAATTGCACCAATATCCAACCCCAATTCTAATGAAGATGTACAAACTACAATTCCACGTTTTCCTTCACGCAAAATTAATTCTGTTTCTTCCCTAACTTCTTTTGACAGAGAACCGTGATGTAATTCAATTGGAACAGAAGACTTTTGTTTTAACGTGGATGCTAAAAATTCCGCTTCTCCGCGAGTATTAGTAAAAAGTAGAATTGGAGAATTTAAATTTAATTCTAACACGTGTTCAGAAATTTTCTCTACAACATCAGAAATTGTTCCTTCAACATACTTAATTTCTACATCATATTTTCTTACTGAAGTATCTCGGATTATTTGGCATTTTCTTTTAGTACCAACAATGAATTTTCCTGCCTCAACAAAGTTTCCAACCGTAGCGGACAATCCAACTTTTGTAAGTGTATACTTTGAGTTTATTTCTAATCTTTCAATACTCAATGATAGCTGAGATCCTCTTTCGCTAGATAATAATTCATGCACCTCATCTATTACAATCCACTCTAAGTCAGATAATGCAGCAAGCATTTTGATCTGAGTTAAAAGAATAACCAGAGTTTCAGGGGTTGTAATTAAAACATCGGGAGGATTTTCAGCAATTTTTTTTCTATCCTTTTGACTAGTATCCCCATGACGAATTTCAATTGTTAATTCATTTTTGTAAGCATATTTTGTTATTCTTCTAAAAACATCACGATTTAGTGCTCTCAAAGGAGTTATGTAAAGAACTCGAATTTTTCCAATTTTTTTGGAATTTTTTAAAAGAGAAAAAATTGGTATGACTGAACATTCAGTTTTTCCTGAACCTGTTGGGGCGATGATAAGACAATCTTTTTTTTGTAAGATAATGGGTGAAGCTTTTTTCTGAATTTCAGTTAGTTTAGAAAATCCAAATTTTCCAAATAATGACTTAAGAATTGGATTTGGTTGAGTTGTCTGATTTTGAATTTTCATAATTAACTAGACCTAATTATACAAGTGCAAATAAAGATACAGTGATTTTGATATTGAGTTGATTTCTGTAATTAACAAACTTGGAATGTAATGCTAATGATTTTCATCATCATTAGAAATTCCAATCTTATTGATTGTATAAGAAAAAGAATTTTGTTTTAGTGCCCAGTAAACCGTACCAGTTAGTTTTGACTGATTCTTAAACAGATGTATTTTGATATGTGTGAAAGGATCAATTGCACTTTTCATATTTTCAGTTTCTCTACCTTCAATGTTTCTAACCATATTGGTCATGACAATAGGGATTTTTTTTGTGATTGCAAATTTTGACAGTTCATGCATGTATTTCATAAATATAGAATTTTTTTCAAAAGATGATTCATCATTTTGATACTCATAAGAAAATAAATCAGTAATATTATCAATTACAATTAAAGAAAAATCATTTTTTTCGAGATTTTTTAGTGATTTGATTTGTTCTGAAGTATTTGTAATTCTAGACACCATTATCTTTTCAAGTAAATTAATACGTATTTCAGATTCTTTTTGAATTTCTAAAATTCGTTCAGGCCTGAATCCGCCTGTAGTATCCAAATACAAAACATTACCACCATTTTTAATTGAATTAATTGATAGTTGTAATAGCAGTAAAGTTTTTCCAGTTCCAGTTTCACCAAAAATATCTACAATTACGCCGGGGGGGATTCCTCCAGATAAAAAATTGTCTAATTTTTGTAAACCAGTACAAATCATTTGCATAATTATTAGAAATAAGAGAAAAAATTTAAGGAATTTCGATATTCATTAGTGAGGTAAGGCTTTTATGCTAGAGAAAAAGTTTTCAAACCAAGTGAACAATTAGTGTCCCAAACAAGTAGCGCAAAACGACCTCTAACAACTCTTCAAAAAAGTACCAAGAAGAAAGTTACTGTAAGACTAAAAAATGAGGTTGAGTATAAAGGAAAAATGGATAATGTAGATTCGTACATGAACTTGATTATGACGGATGCGGAAGAAATTCATGACGGTAAAACAATTGCAAATTATGGTAGAGTAATTGTAAGAGGCAACAACGTATTATTTATCAAACTAGAAAATGAACTCTAATCAATAAAGTGGTTTTATGACCAATAATTTTCTGTTTACATCTGAATCAGTTACGGAAGGTCATCCAGACAAAATATGCGATAATATTTCAGATGCATTCTTGGATGAATATCTTAGACAAGATCCAAATTCAAGAGTTGCGGTTGAAACAATGGTCACTACAGATTTTGTGGTCGTGTCAGGAGAAGTAACATCAAAGGCAGTTTTTGATAAGAAGGCTCAAGAAGAATTAGTTAGAAAAACAATTAGAGAAATAGGATATGACAATAAAGATTTGATGTTTGATTGTGATAGCTGCGAAGTTGATTTAAGACTTCATTCTCAAAGTCCAGATATCAGTCAAGGAGTAACTGCAACAGAAGAGAAAGAGCAAGGTGCAGGAGATCAAGGTCTAATGTTTGGTTATGCAACAAATGAAACAGAAGAATTAATGCCCATGCCAATTTTACTTGCACACAAACTCATTCAAAAATTATCACAGGTACGAAGAGATCAATCCTTGTCATGGGTCAGGCCAGATGGTAAATCACAAGTATCAGTTAGATATGAAGACAACAAGCCTACAAAAATAGAAACCGTAGTCATATCAACACAACATACGCCAGAAATCTCTCAAGAGGAAATTTCAAGAGAAATAATTGATAAAGTGATCAAACCTGTATTAGGAGATCTTTGGAATAATAACATAAAGATACACATCAATCCCACAGGTAAGTTTGTAATTGGCGGCCCACATGGTGATGCAGGACTAACCGGAAGAAAAATTATTGTAGACAGTTATGGCGGATTTGGAAGACATGGTGGAGGGGCTTTTTCCGGAAAGGATCCATCTAAAGTAGACAGATCAGCATGTTACATGTGTAGATATATTGCTAAAAATTTAGTTGCTGCAGGGCTGGCTGATAGATGCGAGGTTCAACTTGCTTATGCGATCGGAGTAGCAGAACCTGTGTCACTTTATGTAAATACATTTGAAACAAACAAGATTCCTGAAAACCAAATTGAGGAGTTAGTAAAAAAGAATTTTGACATGAAGCCAACAGGAATCATTTCACAACTTGAATTAAAAAAACCAATCTACAAAAAAACTGCATCGTACGGTCATTTTGGAAGAAACGAACCAGAATTTACATGGGAAAAAACAGACAAAGCTGAAGCATTAAAGCATTCTGCCGGATTGTAGTATTTTCAGCACAGATTGAAATTTTACTTTAGATATTTTAGAAAGTCTTTCCTGATTTCCTTTAAAGTTACCAATTAGTATATTGAGATCATCTATTCCAAAATCAGATTTTGAGTTAATTATTGCACCATGATACGCATTTTCAAGGTTAATTTTTTTAATTTTGACTTTGGTTCCTTTAGAAAAAAGTTTGACGTATTTTTCAAAAGTTACATAATCAGGCCCAACAAGATCAATGATTTTATTGTTAAATCTCGATTGAGAAACAGATTCAAAAATAACTTTTACGACATCAGACACATGTATTGGTTGAATTGAATACAACCCAGAGCCAGGAATCAATATTTCTCCAGATTTAATTTGATTTTTTAGATTTTTTGAAAACAAATCATCTTTTCCAACAATATATGAAGGCCTAAAAATCGTAAAATTTAGGCCAGAATGAATAATTTGTCTTTCTGCATTATATTTTGAAATAAAGTAACCTAATGACGTATTTCGTGAAACTCCCAAACCACTTAAAAAAATAATTTTTTTAATTTGAGATGTTTTACTTAAATTAACAATACGTTTTGTCAAATCAGTATTTATCATATCAAAATCTACATTCACTGATTGTTTTCCTATTCCAACAAGATGAATTAACGCATCCGCATTTTGTATTGTTTTGAGAATATTTTTCTGATCATAATTTTTGGTGATGATTTTAGTTTCACACTTGAAAATTTTAAAGTCATTTCTAGATATAGAAATTAATTCAATATTTTTTTCTGATAAATATTTTCGAAGATTTTTTGCAATGAAACCACTTGCTCCCGTAACAACAATCTTTAGAGATTTGACCACAATATCTCCAAATTTATTTTAATTTTAAATCTATTTGAATAATTTTCAAAAATTATGAAATAAGAGTTAATACCACAAAATGAATGCAATCAATGTGCAAGAAGAAAAGAGGAAACTAAGGACAGGTTATACCACAGGAAGTTCTGCAACTGCAGCATCAAAAGCTGCACTGTTATCAATAATAGATCAGAAAAAAGTTGAGCGTGTAGATATTTTATTGCCAAAAAGATCCTATGTTCAAATTCCAATATATTCATGCAAATTTGAATCCGACAAAGCATGCTGTTCAGTGATTAAAAATGGTGGAGATGATCCAGATGTTACTCATGGAGCAGAAATTATTGTAGAATTGTCATTTACGGATAAAAAAAATGAAATTGAGATTGATGGTGGAGAGGGAGTAGGCATAGTGACCAAACCAGGATTAGGGTTAGAAATTAACAAGCCTGCAATAAATCCAGTTCCTAAAAAAATGATTATTGAAAATTTAAGAGAAGCAGGGAAAGAGATTCTTTTAGAAAAAGGAATTCGAATAGTCATTTCAGTACCTAAAGGAAAAGAACTAGGGCCTAAAACTGACAATCCAAGATTAGGCATTACAAACGGAATCTCGATTTTGGGTACAAGTGGAATTGTTATTCCGTTTTCAACTGCAGCATATGCAGCATCAATTAGACAAAACTTGGATGTAGCCATAGCTGCAGGCAATCATACGGTGGTACTGACAACCGGTGGGAGAAGCGAGGATTTTGTAAAAAAAATGATAAATTTACCAGAACATTGTTTTGTGCAGATAGGTGATTTTTCAGGGTATGCAATTCAACAATGTGGTAGAAAAGATATCAAGATGGCACATGTTGTAGGTTTCATTGGAAAACTAGCAAAGATGGCGGCAGGGGTTAAACAAACCCATGTCAAAGGATCCAAAGTGGACATGAACTTTCTAGCAGAATTAGCTCAAAAATGCAATGCAAATGAAAATGTGATCCAAGAAATAAAAAGAGCAAACACCGCAAGACACGTTTCAGAAATTATTCAAGAAAATGAGATTACAGGGTTTTTTGACTTGATTTGTAGTGAGACGTATAAGCACATGAGAAAACATTCTGAAGGAAAAATTCCAATTGACGTAATATTGTTTGACTTTGAAGGAAAAATTTTGGCGAGAAAATCATGACAGTAAGGTATTTTATTAAAGTTAAAAGATTTTGACTATGGAAAAAACTTCAGTTCTTGCCATTACTAAAAATGGAATAAACATAGGTAAAAATCTGAAGAAATTATTTCCAAATTGGGACATATTTGCCCCTTCAAAACTAACGACTGAAGCCACAAGCATAACATGGTACTCTGAACCTACAACAGAAAAAATTATTGAATTTTTTAATAATAACCATGCATTAATCTGTATTTTTTCATTGGGGGCAGTAATTAGATTAGTTGCTCCATATTTGAAAGATAAAAAAACAGATCCTGCAATTATTGTCATTGACGACAAAGCAAATTTTGTAATCAGTGTTTTATCGGGACACATAGGAGGAGCCAACGAACTTACCAGAGAAATTGCAGAGAAATTGGAAGCTTTACCTGTAATTACTACAGCAGCTGATGTAAACAAAACAATTGCAGTTGACCTTATAGGAAGAGAATTTGATTGGAAGATAGATGAGGATTCTACTGTAACAAAAATTAGTGCGCACATGGTAAATGAAGAGCCAATAGGCATATTTCAAGAAGCAGGGAAAAAAGAATGGTGTAAAAAATTACCAAACAATGTTTCAGTATATCAAAATATGAAGGACTTGGAAAAATCAAATTCTAAGGCATATCTAATAATTTCTGACAAGGCAATTGACGACAAAATATCTAAAGAATCCGTAATATATCGCCCTCCAAGTCTGGTAGTTGGAATCGGATTACATTGGGATACCACCAAAGAAACCATAAAAAATGGAATTGATACTTGCTTGGAAAAATTTAAACTCAGTCCAAAATCAATCGCAAAATTAGTGTCGATAAAAAAACCTGAAGATGTACAAGGATTGATAGATCTTGGAAAAGAAATGGGAATTTCAGTAGAGTATGTAAATAGGGAAGATTTAGCCGAAATTTCGGCTCCAAATCCTTCTGAAACGGTAAAAGCATTTGAAGGAACTGCAAGTGTTTCAGAAGCTGCTGCAATTAAAGTGTCTGAAGGTCAATTAATAGTAGAAAAGCAGAAATTCCCACCAAACTTGACAATAGCAATAGCGAGGATTATGAATTGAAGCGTGGATTATTACTAATTGATAGAGGAAGCAGGGAAAGAGAAGCATCTGAAGAATTAGATATTATTTGTCAAGGGATCAAGGCAAAGGGCGACTATGTTTTCACCGATTTTTGCTTTCTAGAGGTAGAACCGCCATACATTGAAGATGGGATTCCCAAATGTCTAAAACAAGATATAGACTCTCTGACCATAGTTCCCTACTTTTTGTATCCCGGAAAAAAAATAAAAAATGCGGTTACAGATGTGATGAAATTTCAAAAAGATACCAAAGTCAAATTTGTAGTTACAAAACAAATGAGCATGCATAAAACTTTGGTGGATGTTGTTGAAAACAGAATCTCTTCATCACTAAAAGAAAATCAGATTACACTCTCAAACAACGAAGTGGATGTAATGATCATTGGACACGGTAGTAAAGATCCTAATGCACAAAGATCATTGGATTATATTGTAAATGAACTAACAGATTCATACAGAAATGTTAGCAGATGTTGGTTAGAAATAGAGCAACCTGATATTTTTGAAGGGATTAAAAAATGTGAAAAAGACAATCCCAAAGTATTGATAATTGTTTTTTATTTTCTTCATGAGGGTGCACATGTAAAAACTGATATTAATAATGACTTGGTACCTGCACTTGAAAAATCTACGATAGAAAAAGCGTACATTACAAAACATATAGGAACAGATCAAAAGATGGTAGACTTGATCTTAGAAAGAGCAAAAGAGGTAGAAGATGCAAACTAAGAAGGGTCAATCAATCGAAGATGCGAGTATGCAAATGATTGAAGATGAGATAGGTCCACATAATTTTAGTGAAAAAGAATGGCCAATTGTTAGAAGAATTATTCATTCAACTGCAGATTTTGATTTTGCCGATAAAAACAAGTTAATTTTTCACAAGGACGCAATTCAAAGTGGCATGAATGCCTTGAAAAATGGTTGCAGCATAGTAGTTGATGTTAATGGGGTGATCGGAGGTATGAACAAGCAAAATCCTAAAGATTTTGGGAATAACATAATTTGTAATATTTCTAAACCAGAAATCATGGAATTGGCAAAAAAAGAGGGCAAAACCCGCTCCCAAGTGTCCATGAGAGCGGCAATATCAGACATTGATGGTGGGGTAGTGGCAATAGGAAATGCCCCTACAGCACTACAAGAAATAATTCAGATGGTGAAGGAAGGCATTGTAAAACCTGCCCTAATAATTGGGATTCCAGTAGGCTTCATCTGTGCTGCAGAATCAAAAGAAGAACTCTCAAGGCTAAAAGAAGCTCCATTTATCACAAACTTTGGTAGAAAAGGAGGAAGTTCTTCAGTATCAGCCACAATTAATGCAATTTTTAAACTAATTAGAGCAGAATCACTGTCTTGAGAAATTTATACAATTTTTGATAAAAATTTCTGCATAATTTGAGCTATCAAAATAGAGATGACCATAAGATGCCAATGTGTTGTTTTGAATTAATCCGTCTTGATGATTTTTAATCCCTTCACCTATTTCTAAACTATAAGCAAATTTTGAATCAGATGAAACATTTTCCAAATGCGAATAGTGAAACTCATGTCCTTGAAAATTACGTGATTTATCAGACAATGTATTTTTTGATGTAGTCATACCTTTTGTATAGTTCAATCTCATCTTCTTGGTCATTTTGGTTTCAGCATCAAATAAACCGATCATTTTGTATTTTTTGTTATCAGATAAAATAGATTTTGTCAAATACATCAATCCACCACACTCAGCATAAATTGGAAGGTTGTCTTCAGATAGATTCTTGATTGATTTTTTCATCTGTTGATTTTTTGCAAGAGACTTGCCTAAAATTTCAGGAAATCCTCCGCCGATATAAAGTCCGTCACATTTTGGAATTTTTTCATCTTTAATGGGACTAAAAAATTTTAAATTCGCACCTTCACGACGCAATGCTTCCAAGTTATCTTGATAATAGAAATTAAACGACGTGTCAAGAGCAACTGCAATAGTAGTTTTTGTTTTTTTATGTGCAAATTTTAATTCTTTGGCAAGAGCAACCGAAGTTTTGGCAATTTTAATTATTTTATCAACATCTATAAATTCTGAAATTATTTTTGAGATTTTTTCTATTTGTCTTTTAAGAATTTTATTTTCCAATGTTGAAATTAATCCAAGATGTCTTGATGGCATATTTAGTAAAGAATTTTTCGGAATAACTCCAATTATAGGTATTTTAGTTTTTTCTAACGCACATCTACACAATAATTCATGTTTATTACTGCCTATTTTGTTTAGAATTATTCCAACAATATGAGAATTTCTGTGAAATTTTAAGAATCCAAGTGCAGTTGCAGCAATAGAGCGAGAAGTTTTACTTGCATCTAAAACCAGTAATACAGGAGACTTGGTCAGCGATGCCACATGATGAGTACTTGCATAGTTTGAATCACCGCCAAATCCATCATAATATCCCATAACACCTTCAATTACAGATATGTCTGAATTTGAATTTGAAATAAAGCTAGTCAAAAGTTGTTTCTTGCCCATCAACCAAGCATCCAAATTGTATGTTTTATGTTTTGAAATACTTGAAAGGTACCCCGGATCAATATAATCAGGTCCAACCTTAAAGGGTTGAACAGAAAAACCATGTTTTTGTAAGGCATAAATGATTGAACATGTGATGGAGGTCTTTCCCACCCCACTGGAAGCACCTGCTATTATGATTCTTGGAATTTTCAATTTGCATGACTAGAAATATTTTTTATTTAAATTGATGGATTTTGAATAAAAACTCAATGTTTTTACTAAGATTCACAAAATATGATTTGTGGAAGAAAATGGCTTAACAATTGTCTATACTGGAAAGGGTAAAGGTAAGACAACAGCTGCATTAGGAATTGCATTACGTGCAACAGGTTATCAAAAGAAAACTTGTATGATTCAATTCATCAAGGGCTCATGGCATTATGGTGAAATGCATTCATCGAAAAGGCTTGAACCGGAGTTTGAGGTGGTAGCAGTAGGAAAAGGATTCGTAGGAATTATGGATGACAAAAGTCCAAAAGAAGATCATGAGAATATTGCCAAAGAAGCAGTTAGAATTAGTAATGAAAAAATCCAATCAGGAAAATATGATATTGTAATTTTAGATGAGATAAATTACGCTGTAAATCTTAAACTAGTTTCAGTAGAAGATGTTCTAGATATTATCAAATCAAAACCTAAAGGAGTAGATCTAATTCTGACAGGTAATTATGCCAGAGAAGAAGTGATCGAGGCATCTGATCTAGTTACCGAAATGAGGGAAATAAAGCACCCATTTCAGAAAGGGATTAAAGCAAAAAAAGGAATTGATTTCTAACCAGCAACATTAATTTACACAGAAAGAGGTTTTAGAAGAAATGTCTACAGAGATTCAAGAAATGCCTGAGCAAGGTGAAATTGTTCTTGCAACAGTGACCAAAGTAATGGATCACGGAGCATATGTGACATTAGATGAATATGATGACATTCAAGGATTTTTACACATTTCTGAAATTGCCCCAGGTTGGATTAGATCAGTAAACAGATTTGTCAGAGACGGAGAGAGAAAAGTTCTTCTTGTAAAAAAAGTGAATTCTCAACGAGGAGACATAGATCTTTCATTGAAACAAGTTTCAAAAGATCAGAAAAAACAAAAGCTAAAAGAAGTTAAGAAATTTGAAAAAGGTAAAACGATTTTACAAAATGTTCAAGATAAAGCAAAGTTGACAGATGAGGAGATTGAAAAGCTTGAGGACAGCATATATTCAAAGTTTGATTCAGTTTATGACGCATTCATATCAATTGGAAGGAATGGAATAGATTCTGTAAAGGAGTTAAAACTCGCAAAAAAAACTGCAACCGTAATTGAGGATATTTGCTCTAAAATTAAACTCCCATCAGTTGAAATTAGAGGAATTATGGAAATTACCAACAGTAAATCTGATGGTGTTGAAATAATTAAGAAAGCATTACTAGATGTTATAAAAAAAGATTCAACTATAGATATCACTTATCTTGGAGCCCCAAAATATAGACTATCAATTACTTCAGAAGATTTTAAATCTGCAGAAAAACTGTTGAAGCCAATTATTGAGGAAATCGAAACAAGCATAGTAAAGAAAAAAGGTTCATTCAAATTTACCAGAGAAGATTCAAAGAAAACAAGAGAAAACTAAAATGAGATTTTTGTTAAGAAAATGTACAAAGTGCAATCACTATACGTTAAAAATAAAGTGTACAAAGTGCAATACAGAAACCATTTCAGCACATCCTGCCAAATTTTCACCAGATGACAAATACATGCGATATAGACTGGCAGAAAGATATTCTCAGGAATAAGATCAGGGAGAGTATCTTCCTTTAAGACAAGTTTCAGCAACGATATGATTTTTCATGTCTTTTTCTATTTGATTTTTTGTGGAACCTTTGACAGAATCTAGTTTTACATCTAATGCATAAAGTTTGAAAATGTAAGTATGTTCTCTGTCAGGAGGCGCAGGTCCACCATACCCAATTTCCCCAAAGTCAGTTTCACCTTCAATGCAGCTAGATGGTATAGAATTTTCTTTTAACTCGTTAATTTTGGGATCAATATTCCACACAACCCAATGTACCCAAACTTTTCCAACGGCACCTACAGCATCAGGATCATCCATGACAAGAGCTAAAGATAACGTATTTTTGGGAACATGATTGATTTTTAATGGAAGACTAAAATTTCCATTTTTATAACCATATTTTTTGGGAATAACCTCACCATTTTCAAACGCTTGACTTTCTAAAGAAAAAACACTCATGAATTTCATTAAAAAAAACTTAATGTTAAATTTTACTAAGATTCTAGAACTATTCTATTTCCAGAAAAAGACAGTATTGAACTCCCGTATTGTTTAATCTGTTTTTTTAGTTCTTTATCCATCGTAGCAATTATGGCACGGTTTTTTGAAACATGTTCAAGCAATTCTTTGTCAGCAAATGTGCCTAAAATTGGAATTACTTTGAAATTTCTGATGTAGTTAAGAGTTGATTGAATGTCTTTATTTTTTGTGGGATTTTTTAATAGTTCAGATAATTCATTTTTCACTACTTGTGGCACGACAAAAGTAATTTGACCAATTTCCACATCTAGATTATCAATATTTTTAATTCTTCTAGTTGCCAAATGAATAAGAAAATTTGTGTCGCAAATTATGTCAACCAACTATTCCTGCACCAATAAGTCTCCATCGTTCAGATATTCTTCTACTAATGGCAACATTTCCATCTTCAAATATACATGCAGGTCTTCTTAATTCAATCTCAATGTTTTCTGACTTTATTTTAGTTACTTTCCCCAACACAGGAGCAGTACCTATATTCAATCGAAGTAACTCTCCAGATTGAATTGGCTGGACCTTAATATCTTCAGCAGCCCCAACTGCAGAATCAAATAGATTCACGTTTAATTTTAGCAAAGTAGAGTTTTCAGGAAGTGTGCCAGGTTTGCCAATGACTGAACCGATAAAAAAATCACTTCTTGTCATTGAAGGATCTAATTTTGTGCCAATTGCAATAAGACCTCCTGGTTTTACTGAATCGACGATTCCAGCAGCGGTTCCCAATGAGGTAATTTCAGTAAGTAACGGCTCGTATGATTTTTTCTTTTCGTTCAATATACCAGGTTTAATCTCAATTTCATCCCCAATGCTGAAAACTCCTTGGGTGAGACTTCCTCCAATTACACCGCCTTTGATATCTTTTAATTTTATTCCAGGTTTGTTAACATCAAAAGAACGTAAAACATGCATTACCGTATCTGCTTTTTCATCTCTTTCTGGTGTTTTGATTGTGGATTCTATGGCACCAATTAACGCATCAACATTTAATCCAGATTGTGCAGAAATTGGAATTATTGGTGCTTTTGCGGCATGTGTTCCTTTAACAAATTTTGTAATGTCTTGATAATTTGTAAGAGCTTCCTCATAAGAAATTAAATCAACCTTATTCTGAACTATAACGATCTGTTGAATTCCAAGAGTTTGAAGAGCCAAAAGATGTTCTTTTGTTTGTGGTTTAGGAACATTTTCATTTGCAGCAGCTAGTAATAATGCACCATCCATTAATGCAGAACCTGAAAGCATGTTTGACATCAAACTTTCGTGTCCCGGACTATCTACAAAACTTACAACTCTAGATAATTCACTTTCTTTTTCACAATTGTTACATTTTGGAGTTGTGGAATATCCCAAAGGTTCTTCACAATTCTTACATTTGTAAAATGCAGCATCAGAATAACCAACACGAATTGTAATGCCACGTTTTAGTTCTTGGCTATGTACACTGGTCCATGAACCTGTTAAAGCTTGAATCAGAGTAGTTTTTCCATGATCTACATGACCGGCAGTACCAATGTTTACACAGGGCTGATAACCGTATTTTTTAATGTACCAATCAGGAAGAGTATCTCTCCAATGCATGAGTCAAAATATAGAATCGGCATATGTTAAGCTATTCTTTTTTATCTTCAGTTTTTTCTTCTGCAGGTGCTTCTACTGGTAGTTCTCCATCAAACTTACAGTTTAGTTGATAAATTTCTTCTGACACTGTATTTCCACGCATTAGTTTTCTTTTTCTTTGTCCATATTCTGCATCTTGCAGACCAACGCCTCTAACTAAAAGAACTCTTTTTCTTGCGGCACCATGAACATCAACTCTCATAGGAACACCAGACTTGTCACTTCCACCAGTGAGTTTTAATTTTCCGGTTAATCCAGCTATCGATGCATCAGTTTCATTGCCAAGCTGCAATCCTAAAAATGGATTAGCATCACCGTCTTTGAGTTCTTTTGAAATTGACTTTCCTTTAATGTCAGAGATTGTAAGTTTGAAGTTTGCCAATTATTTCAAAAAAAAGTTGAACGACTAATTAACCTTTGGACATTATTTTTAAATCAAGTTTAACATGGATACCAATAATGGAAGAGATCAGATGTCCAAGGTGCGACAACAAAATGGTGGACATGCAAGCATGTCACATGTTTTGTCCCAACTGTGGAGCTCATTTAGATTGCTCAGATAAAGGAAATTATTGGTAATCAGATTCCAGGTCGATCTGGAATATAGTCAGATGACATATTGATCGCATGATCCTTCATAATTTCAATATAAGTCTCATAATCAGCTTCGAAATTACAATGAGGGCATTTTACATTAGTAATTTCATCATCTAATTTTGCAACTCTTTCGCATTCAGGACATCTTGCATCCATACCTAAACTCAACAATTAAGATATTTAATCATAGTTAATGAATTTGTTATAGGCGGAGTTAGTTTAGTCTGGTATGACGTCAGCTTCCCAAGCTGAAGGCCGCGGGTTCAAATCCCGTACTCCGCATTATAATTCTCTGATTGCTTGTTCTATTATACCTCGATCAGGTGCTTTTGAATAATATTTTAAATAATTCTTAAGATCATCTTTTGCATCAGAATTTTTGTTTTGTTTTTCTCTAAGATAAGCGCGATTTTTGTAAATTTTTGCAGATCTTTTAGGATTTATTTCAATGGCTTTTGAATAGCAGTCTTCAGCTTTTTCAAATTGATTTGTTTTGAGATAAAAATTTCCCAAACCATTAAAACTCAAAAATGATCTATTATTGATTTCTATACATTTTTCATAATACTTGATACATTCAGGAGAGTTTTGCCCATTCATCGCTGCACCTAATAAATTCAAAGCAGTAGAATTGCTTACATCGAGATCAACAGCCTGCTTCAATGATTGAAGTGCTTGAGAATAATTTTTTAAAATATTTTGTTTTTCAGAAACAAAACACAAAAAGTTTGAGTCGTTGTTAGAACCTTTTTCAAGTTCAACAGAAGACAGAATTTCAGAGGGAGCTAAAATAATCAATAATTTACCTTCTTCAGACCATTCCTTTTCAAATATTCCTTGAGGTATTGCCCCTTCTTGTTGTTCACCCTCTTGATTGCCTTTTTGAATATAGTGAAGAATAGTTTTTTCTTCATCATTATAGCCAGTGATTACAGAAGCATGTTGTGTAATTTCAGGTATTCCTGGAAGAATAACAATTGGAGGAATTCCCAAGTCAATGATTTTTTTTAATTCAACTAAAGATGAATGAACAATTTTACACGTCAAACCACATCTTTCTGCAAATTCTATCCCTTCAATCAAAATACTCCCCTCAAATCCAGAATATTTTTTTGCGATATCTATAGCTTCATCCATAGACAATTCGACATTCCAGTATTTCGATACAACGTTGATAGGCAATGGAAGACAAATATTTTCTTCTTCAACAAGGGGCAAAAGTAATTCATGATTTTCTCCCCCCATAAAATAAAGAAATTTTGAGAGTTATTAAAATCAATCAGAGTGAACAGAATTTTTCAATTAAATCATTGCCATCTTGGCTCATTTCAGGATGAAACTGGGTTCCAAAAATTGATTTTTTTTCATATTGAATTATTTCATACTTACAATTCTTAGAATCAGCAAGAGGCATCAGAACACTAGGTAGTCGAGATATCTCAAAAGCATGACTCTCAAACACGTCCAAATAACCATTACAGATCAAATTCTCTTTGGACGTTTGAATTGATTCAATGCCTTTTTGAACAAATGAAGTTTTTCTAATCGTACCACCCAACGTTAAAGCTAAAATTTCTGCACCATAACAGATCCCAAGCAACTTGACATTATTTTTGACACAATGTTTAATAATTTTGGAGTTGATTTCATTGATCTTTTTTTCATTTTTTCTCCTCCCTGAAAGAATGAAAGAATTGTAATTTGTAAGTAAATTTAGATCTAGGTATTGAGAAGCTTGTTTTTCAAATAAAATCCCCTTTTTACCTAAAAAATAGGTTAGTTGCTTTGTATAGATGGAGCCGTTATCAACAACAAGTAGCAATTAGTTGCCTACCTCAATTGATACATAGTGTATCTCAGGAACTCCATCTTTTACAAATACAGTTCCAATATTGAGATCGGTTTCTTCTTGCCACATGAAGACTCGGTCACTACGTGGCTTTACAAAGTCATCAATGAATTCGGATAGGAATTCTTCAGCATCCTCACGATCATCTTCAGTAAAGAAGAACAATTCTCCTTCATTAAATGACAACGGAATCTGAATGGATGTAGGCTCAGATACCGTGATGCCATTTTCTTCAAACACGGACTTGATAATATCAATTCTGTCACTCTTGACCAGTTCAACATAATCATCATCGGCAGTTGTTGTAGTTGATGCTACACCAGAAACCTTCTTCAAGTATTCTTCAAACGCTTCTTCTTGAGTAGAGCCCAATCCAACAAAATATTCTCCATTAAATGCCGCTCCCACTGCAGCTATAGTACCCAACTGAGCAACTACACCACCCGCACCTGCAGTATAAACTGGAATAAAGTATACATCATGATCGCCCACACGATACAAAATATTATCACCAATTCTTGGATTTCTCAAGAGTGTTTTTAGTTGAGCAAATTCTGGATCCCGATCTAGCGCTTCTCTTACTGCAGTAGGTCCAATCAACTTGGTTGTAGAGTTTAGTGGAATCTCATAAAATTGCAAATGGCCCAAACTGTCTAGATCATTTTCAACCACCATGTATCCGGCAAGATTTCTTCCTTGAGATCCTTTTAATTCCAATGAGAGCAATCCCAAGAATTCTGTTTGGTCAAAACCAGGAGGTTTTGCTTCTACATAGTAGGTATCAAGACCTCGAGGAATTTCATAAAACTCATTGGCTTGAATGAAGGTCTCAACGTTGGTTACGTGATAAATATTATACATCTCAGTTTTCCAATTGAATAATTCAACTGGATACCTGATTTGTTCTTCTAACCAAGAGGGCATAGGTTTGAATTGTTCAGAATATTGACTAGCAAACATTTCTGAAAAGAAATCATCTCCAGTCTTTAGTAATTGAATATCACCATTGTAAGAATCGACAAGGGCATAGCCTACCAAACGCAAATAAGGATTACCCACAGACCAGGGAACATCTCGTGTATCAAATCCAATAATTAACGGAATTAGCCAATAGGAATTCTCTCCATCAGTAACTGGAAGTGAATCTAATTCCTTTCCAAATAGATCATAGAGAAAATACGGATACAACGTCTCCATTCTATCATGCACATCTTTGTATCGCATTATATGGACTGATTCAGTTGGAAATGAAAGTAGAAAGTTTGGTTCAAAGATCCAACTCAGAGGTGGCGAGACATCCAATCCTCCTAAACCAGAATAAGATACTCCCCCAAGTTCAGCACTATTTTGATCATCCCTTGAATTTGGATAGCCAGACCAAGTTTGTTCAAATAACCCACCTTCACCATAGTAGATTTCTCTTTGTTTGAAAAATTCGCCACTGTCAACAATTTGACCATCAGTGGCCTCCAGAGTTAAAAATCCATCAGGAACATGTGTATAGACAAGATGTTCATTATACCACTGATTGTCAAGACTTACAGACGATGGTAAAATTGGTTTCATGGATGCAGTCCAATACAGAGTATTGTTGAATCTGAGAATATCATTATCTTCAAAGTCAACATATGGAATTAATCCAATTTCAGGCTTTAGCTTTGCAAATGCTGCCTCCCAATCCCAAACCCGAATTACATCAAGGACGTCACTGTTTTGTTTTACGTAATTATTAATATTATTTGAAGAAACAGATGTTAACTGGACATCATGGATATTTTCTTGCACACTGTTTAGTTCACCGAGATAACGATTCACCCCTATTTGTTGAGCAGTGTACGGCCCTAGGAACTCAATCTTCTTAGAATCAGCAATACTGTTGTTTACAGATACTACTCCTGCTACAATAATTGCAATTGCAATAATTGTTAGAATTCTGATGTACACGTCTCTCTTGAACATATGAGTCAGTACACGTGCTCGAATTCTATCGACTATAGAAAATGCAATTAATGCAGAACCGATTACAAGTGTGCCGCCAATTACATATCTTGTATTGTAATCAATTTGATCTGTAAAAAAGAGGTTAAAGCCAACCCAGAGAATACCAATGCCAATTATTCCCTCAAGGGTTGAGACATAATTTAGATATCTTGGTTTTCCTTCATTGGAATCTTGTAAAAAAGAGGTAATTACGTTGATTATTCTATGTATTCCCACATACAAAACTAAACGTAGTCCAATTGCTGCAAGTAATGGCGGAATCAAAATCACTAAAGCAGGAATCATTGGTACAACATTGTCATATGCATAATTTGGGTTAGTTTCAGGAGTTACAAAAGGCAGAGAGAATAATGATGGTAAATTTTCAATTCCCAAAGTATTTCCCTCGATAAAAGACATTGCTGCAAATCCAAACATGATATTTACAAAGAAAGCTCCAAAAAGCAATACCTTTGTGATTTGCCAAAGAACAAATTGTGGAGACGTTAACTTGTGATCTTTAAAACTTTGTAGACTTGTAGAAATTGGTTGTTGTCCACCACCTGAAAAAAATCTAATTCCCGTGCTGATGGCATACCAAAAAATCGAAGATCTTTCCTTAATATTTACACGAATAAGGGCGATGGCAGAGAGAATAACAGTAGAAACAAGTGAATAATAGAGAGGTTTACTGAATTGATCACCAAATTCAGTAAAATTCATTGATAAAATAACTGCCTGATTTCCAACCATTGAAAAAATTACTACTGCAATGACTGCAATAATGCCCAACCTGATAAATTTTCCAGTATCAGGAGGCGGAGCTTGCTTATCAGTAGAGGCGCTATACAAAACCAAATTTTGTTTAGATTTGGTAAATTAATGTCTTACCAGTAAAATCAACCAATTCTAGCTAGTTTTTTACAAAGCATATAGACTGCAGCAAATGTAGGAATTGTAATTTTTTCATCATTATAAGGGCCAAATTTTTTATTTTTTAATTTAAATTCTATTGGACAATTTGCAAGAATTTCTACAGAATCATCACTCAGAAAAGATGCTTCAACATATGGATCAAACTTTGTCAAATTATTACATTGAATTTTTACAAGTCCACTTTTACTGTTAACCGAGCCAGGCAATCTAAATATTCTATGAATATCCATAGTAACGTTCGGATCTATTTTTACTCCAATATTTTCTGATACGTCATCAAGTGTTTTTTGAAAAGATTGATAACCGTTTACAAGTAATTCAGCAATTATTTTTGATCTTTTAGATTTTGATCCATATACATATTTTGAAAATCTTCCGCCCCATCCTTTTTCATCAAAATTTGGGAACAAATTTTTATCAGATTTAGATTTCTTCATTCCGAAAGTTTCAGGAATCATCCCTTTGAATAAAATATAATCTGTTAGATCAGATCGTTCTCTAGGACCAAGTTTTTGAAATTCCAAATCATATACATAAACATGAAATCCTTCATTACCAGAAAAATATACTTGAATGTTTTCTTTAGAAATTCCCATATCATTGATTAAAACTTCAGATAGTTTTGAAATTTCTTTTTTTGAAGCATCAATACAGATTTTACACGGTAGAGATTTTTTTTCTAATTTTATTGAAGGACATTTTGTGCATTGAGAAGAATTTTTTGATACCTCATTACATTCATTGCAAATTGAAACTGTATGACTTGTTCTACAAGGTAAATTGAGATCTTTTGCATCAATGTCAAAAATTAGATCTGCTTCTTTCCAATCTTTCTCATTCATGGGCAGATTTGGAAATGTATAGTATCCATTAGAACAATAAACATCAGACGGAGTGTTATTCATTAGCATTAGATGTAATTCTTTGTCATCTTTGATTGCGAGATGTCTAATCATTCCTGAATTGAATTTTTGGTAACCAAATTCACGTTCTAATGTCCTTTCAGGAACTTTGATTTGATCAAAATGATCAAAATAATATTTTTTAAATGATCCTTCTAGAAATTGCATATCAGCTTCTTGCATTACTTTTTCTTCCTTCCAAATTGCATTGGATTAATAATATTATCACATTCTGAAGTTGCAAAGCATAGACTTTGAGCTTGTAGTTTTTGACATGAAGGACAAAAATATTGTGTTCCACTTCCTGAAGTTCCAGCCAAATTATTTAGTTGGTAGAGGGTTACACGTTCATTATAGTCAGGTGCATTTTTGAACAATGGTGCAATTTGTTGAACCGATTGTCCTTTTGCTAATAAAAAAGTTGCAAGCATAAATCTTCCAGAATGAGCAAGATTCTCACCTTTTTCGAGAATATTTATTGCATGTTTAATGCATGGGGGATATTCTCCAGTAGATACAAAAACTGGCGTGTATTTTTTTGCAAGTGAAATTAAATCATTCACCTTAGTTTCTAATCCAGGAATCATTTCAGGTGTAGGTGATTTGTTTATTTTTGAACTTATGTAAACTGATATTTCTTTTCTAAGTAATCTAACAATTTTTTCAGAATTCAAAAATACTTTTCCATTTTCTACATGTCGATTTATTAATTTCCATTCTTTTTCATTAAAAGTTGCAGATTGTTTTAGATAATCAGGTACGGATATTGTAAAAAAATCATCTTTTTTCATTACTTCAATTCCAGATAATTCAAAAATTATTTTTTTCAGTAAATCAATTTCTGAAGGATTAGAAGCTCTTCCTAAATCTTTTTTCAAATATGATTCTGCCCTTCTAGCTTCTGCAAGTGCAAATCGTTTGACTAAAGTAGGCATACGAGAAAGTTTTATCAAAACTATTGCCACTAGAAATGAGAAAACCTCACGTTCCAAAATATAGGGTTTTGATGCTTGTCCGTCTATGAGATCAGAATCATAAATTTTCCCTTCAGTAGATGCTGTAATTCTATGATATGCTTTATCTACAGATATTTTCAGAACGGGATCAATTCCAAAATTATAGATGGAAAATCCTTTATCCTTCAAATAATCACCAGCATCTGCCAAAAATGGATATTTTGCAATCTCATCTTGTCCAAGAGCAAGCATGAAAGTGATTTATCGAGTTTACTTAAAAATCTGATTTTTTAAATTTTGACTCTGATTTAAATTATGTTTGGAGAAAAGAAATGTATGCAAATTGGATGCCATGTCTCAATTTCTGGATCAATTGATAAATCAGTAGATAATGCAGTTGAAAGAGAATGCTCAGCATTTCAAATATTTACCAGAAATCCCAGGGGATGGCATGCCAAGGAATTGACCAAAGATGACATTGATAATTTTAAATCAAAATTAAAATCAAGTAAAATTGACAGATTATCTATATGCGCACATATGCCATATTTACCAAACCTAGCAACCCCAAAAGATGAAGGGTTTGAGAAATCGGTCAAAACTTTGGTCGACGAAGTCGAAAGGTGTGCACAATTAGGAATTCCATATCTAGTAACACATCTAGGTAGTCATTTAGGAACAGGTGAAGAAGCTGGAATCAAAAGATTGGTAAAAGGGTTAACCGAGGCAGGAAAAACGAAGAATGATGTTATGATATTATTAGAAAATACTGCAGGTCAAAAAAATTCAGTTGGTTCTAATTTTGAACAGTTAGGGGAAATTTTCAAGCAGTTGAAGCCTGCAAAAAAATTTGGCGTTTGCCTAGATACTTGTCACGCATTTGTCGCAGGATATGATTTGAAAACCAAAGAAAATGTAAAGAAAACTTTTGTACAATTTGATAAGCATGTAGGAATCGACCATTTGAAAATTTTACATCTTAATGATGCAAGAGGAGAACTGGGTTGTAATCTTGACAGACACTATCATTTAGGATTAGGCGGAATAGGGGTAGAAGGAATCAGTTCAGTTGTAAAGTTTGCCAATAAAAAAAAGATTCCCATAATTTTAGAGACACCGATTGATGATGATCGAGATGACTTTGAAAACGTAAGAGTCGCAAAGGGATTTGCGTAGGAATTTATTTCAGGTATGAGTGGATAACATGTTGGACTACGAAGCAGTGATGAAACTGGCACTCGAACGTGGATTTTATTTTCCTAGTTGTGAGATTTATGCAGATGCACAGGCAGGGTTTTGGGAATATGGTCCGTCAGGGGTTAGCTTAAAAAATAAATTTTTAGAGTTGTGGAGAAGAGAACTCATTCGAAGGGATGGAATGCTTGAGATTGATGGCTCTCAAATAATGTCAAAATCAGTTTTTGAGGCATCTGGACATTTAGGAAATTTTGCAGATCCAATAATAAAATGTACAAAATGTAATGCAACATTTAGGGCAGATAGAATAATTGCAGAACTCACACAGATTGAAATTCCAGAAAGTGCAGATTTGAAAGAATTTGATGATGCAATTTTACAAAATAACATAAAATGTCCAAAATGTAAGGGGGATTTTGACAAAACAAAGAATTTCAACATGATGTTCAAAGTGGGAATAGGTCCTGAAGAAGAAGAAGCTTATCTACGCCCTGAGACATGCCAATCAATCTTTGTTGATTTTCCCAGACTGTACAAGACCATGAGAGGCAAGCTGCCATTAGGAATAGCACAAGTGGGGAAAAGTTTTAGAAATGAGATAGCGCCTCGACAAAGCCTGCTTCGTCTAAGAGAATTTTATCAAGCAGAAATTGAAGTATTTTGCAATCCATCAAAACTCAGTGAAATGGAAAAATTTTCAGAGATTCAGGATGTGACAATCAGAATTCAAACAGATGCAGAACCCATTTCAATGACATGTAAGAAAGCAGTAGAATCAGGAATTGTTCCAAACAAGTTTGTGGCATATTACTTGGGAATTTTAACGGAGTTTTATGAGAAGACAGGAATTGACATTACGAAAAGTAGATTCAGAAAACTTGGTGACAAGGAAAAGGCATTCTATGCTGAGGTCGCTTTTGACTTTGAAGTTGAAACTACAACAGGCTGGCTAGAATTAGTTGCATGTAATTATAGATCTGATTATGATTTATTCAGTCACGAAAAAAAGAGCAAGCAAAAATTTGAGATAATGGATGGTGATGAGAAGGTCTTACCACACGTATTTGAAATTTCAATGGGAATAGATAGGAGTCTATACACGATATTAGAACATAGTTTGAAAGATGACAAAGAGCATGAAAGAATGGTTTTGGCATTAAAACCATATCTAGCACCAACACATGTTGGAATCCTATCCCTGGTCAAAAAAGATGGACTGAAAGAGAAAACAGACGAGGTTTACTTAGGAATCAAAAGAAAATGTGATGCATTCTTAGATCACTCGGGTGCAATAGGAAGAAGATATAGAAGACTAGACGAGGTAGGTTCCCCATTTGCTGTAACCGTTGATCATCAAACTTTGGAAGATGAAACCGTAACCATTAGAAAAAGAGATTCCATGGAACAAAATAGGATTAAGATTTCTGAATTAGATTCAATAATAATTGATTCAACTGCATATCCATGATTTAGAGATAGACAAGTTTTAGAAATTAATTAAAAAACTGCATCTCTTCTTTGCCTTAAGAGAAATACTTGAAGACCTGTTAATTTGAACGTAAAGAAAATCATGTGACAGATAAAAATTGTAAAAGTTTAATTTTTAATTTTATCATGTCATCAATTATATTTTTACAAATATCGATATAAATCAAAAATAGTATTTGTTAGAAACAAAAATTAGAAATTATCAAACAAAATATGTAAAATTATTAGCAAAGAATTATACAATTTTTCAAAAGTATAATAACACTAATTTTTAGTAAATCAACATGAGTACAGAAGCCTTTGGCAACAAAACTCAGGTTTCAATTATCATTCCAACTTATAATGAATCTCAGAATATTGTGAAAATACTGCATACTATTTCCAAACACGTACCAAAAAATATTTCCACTGAAGCTATTGTGGTTGATGACAATTTGCCTGATGGTACAGGTAAAATTGTTGAAGAATATCTAAAAGACTTCAAAAAAGTTGCAGGCTATACAATTAACATTATCCATAGAAAAGCCAAGAACGGGCTTTCTTCTGCAATATTAAACGGAATACAAAATGCGAAAGGAGAGACAATAGTTGTAATGGATTCAGACTTTTCCCACCCTCCTCAGATTATACCAAAAATGATTGAAGCGTTTAAACAATATCAATGCGATCTGGTCGTTGCTTCCAGATACATAACAGAGGGAAAGATCGAGGGTTGGACAATAAAACGAAAATTAATGAGTAAAATTGCAATCATGATTGCAAAAAGAGGATTAGGTGTTAAAGTAAAGGATCCAATGTCTGGATTTTTTGCATTCAAGAAAAATATCATCAACGGACTGAACTTTGATGCATTAGGTTACAAATTTCTTTTGGAAATTCTTGTCAAGACAAACGGAATTAGCATAAAGGAAATTCCATACACTTTTGAAAATAGACAGTTTGGTGCAAGTAAACTAGACAACTCGATAATTATTGACTATATTAAGTCAGTCTGGAAATTATATAAGAGTAAAAGTACTTCAACGGCAAACGAAAAACGTGGTTCGGTTCATTTTATTTCAAAAGCTGCAAGATTTTTTACAGTTGGTGCATCTGGATTTATCGTAAACTATGTAATTTCAATGCTTTTCACATCAGGCCTAACTGAATTATGGTATCTTCACGCAAACATATTTGGAATAATTGCTTCAATATCGACCAATTTTATTTTGAATAAGGTTTGGACATTTGAAGACAGGGATTTTTCACGAAAGAAAACGCTATCTCAATTTGGAAAATTCGGCTTGTTTAGCTCATTAGGTGCATTAATTCAATTAGGAATGGTGTTTTGGTTGGTAGATTCTCATAGTATTGCGTATCCGTTTGCCTTGATTTCAGCAATTGGAACTGCGGCTTTTAGTAACTTTATCTTGAATAAAAAACTAACTTTCAAAGAAAAGCTTTGGAACTAGAGTAAATTTTAAAAAATAAAACAAAAAGAATGAACTATTCGTCTAATCAGTCTACTCAAAAGTGGAAGTAGAGGATTGTGACGAAAGTCCAGTTGAAGAAGGTACAGATGGGAATTTATCTCCTATCTGTTGCTCAGCTACTGCAGATGCTTCTTGAAGAATTTTGTCGGTTTCTTCACTTGAAGTATCAGACTCCATACTAAATGAGTCTCCTGCAAGAGAATCCATCATGAGTCCATTAAGTGTCTGGGTCATACTGTTCAATTCTGAATCAGCATCTGGCATGAATTTTCCAAGCGATGACTTCAATCCCTTCATTGTAGACATTGCTGGTCCAATTGCTACCATAGCATCACCAAGATCATGAATAGTTGTCAGTCTTAGTTGGACTTGTTCTAATGACATTCTTGCATTGCCGAGCATCTTTGTAACTTTACGAATTTCAGCTAATTCGTTGGACAAAACTCTACTTGTGCTAGTATCATGTTGCTGCATTGCAGTCACGACTCTCTGAAAGAGTTGCGCATCTCTTTCGTGCAATTTACTCAACATAGAGTCCGTTTTTGAGATTTGGACTTGTAGTTGATTAACTGCGGTTGAAATTCGTGGTTTTAATGCACCTTGAGGCTTTACTGCTTCACGGAGTTTGCCAGTTACGCTTTGGGTCTCTTGACGAGCCCAAGTCTTATCGAAGTTTGGCATGTTGATAATTTAGAAATTTGGTCTTAATTGACGGTGTGTATTTAGATAAACTTTAGAGTAAATTTAGCTAACAAACATTACGTTTCATTTTAAACATCATTTATGGCTAAAATTGTAGTTTTTGATTCAGGATAGGCTCATTGTCAATAATTTTAGCAATTCAAAAAATATCAAAATCAAAAATCATCTATTTTGCAGATCAAGAGAACTTTCATTATGGAGAAAAATCTCATGCTCAATTATCCAATATAATTCAAAAATCGATCAAAATTTTACATGAAAAATTTAATCCGGACATCATAGTAATAGCATCTAACACACCCGGTGTAACGCTAAACTTGGCGACAAAAAATATTATCGATGTAAAACCGCCTCTGAAAAATGTTCAAAAGAAATCTAAAACGAAATAAGTGGCAATATTAACGACGAATAGTACAGTAAGAAGTAAAGGTTAGATCAATATATCAAACAAAACAACTTTCCAAAAAAAATTAAAATTTTAAAAATAAATTGATCTGATCTGGTTGAATCAAGAAAATTTCATACGGATAAAAAATACTGTAGAAAGATAATAAAGAAAGTTCTTAATCAAAAATTATTTGAGAATGATATAGATATTATATTATTATCCAGTACACATTTACCATTTTTGAGATTATTATTGAAAAAAGAGTATCCAGGAATTAGTTTTATGGATCCCACAAATGAAGTTGCAAAAAAAGTCCTCTTAAAAATTAAAAACAAACAAAATAAAAGAAATTCATTGAAGATTTTTGCGTCAGGGGATTTTATGATGTTCCAGAGAAAATTGAATCGTATAGGAATTAAAAATAAAGTTAATTTTTTGTCAATTTAGCTTTTCTATATCCATGACTGAACTTCTTATCATATAACTTGGAATACTCATAGGTTTCAGGATCTATCACATCACTGATTATTACAATAGCAGTTCTTGTAATTTTGTCTTCTTTAATTTTTTTTGCTATGTCTTCCAACGTTCCTTTAATTATTTTTTGATCTTTCCAACTTGCTCGATAGACAACCGCTACAGGAGTAGATTTTTTATATCCTCCTGCAATTGCCTCAGTTACTAAATTAGAAATTAATTGAATACTAAGATAAAAGATCAATGTTGCCTTGTGTTTTGCAAGTTCAGAGATTTTTTCACGTTTTGGTACTTTAGTTCTTGATTCTGCTCTCGTGACAATTATTGTCTGAGTTACTCCAGGAAGTGTAAGTTGCATTCCCAATGCAGCAGCTGAGGCTAAAAATGCAGTGACTCCAGGAATTACAGTGGATTTAATTCTTTTTTTTTCAAGATTATCAATTTGCTCTTTGATTGCACCATAAATTGATGGATCTCCATCGTGTAATCTCACAACAAGCTTGTCTTTTTTTGCATTTTTATAAAGCAAATCAAAAATTTCCTCCCTAACTAATTTTGCAGCATCATGTAATTTTCCTTTTTTACAAAGTTTTAAAATTGGTTCGGGTATTAAAGAACCCGAATATACAACAATGTCAGCTTTCTGAATTAGTTTTTTAGCTTTTACTGTGATTAGATCAGGATCTCCAGGTCCACATCCCACAAAAAATACATCAGACACGTTTTACCACCAAGATTGAAAAATATTTTGTAGTTAATGAAGAGTCATTTACTTCTCCCAAAGTCATTTTTCTAATAATTTCATTTTCTGTTCCAAGATCTTGTCCAATAGCAAAGATAGAATCATTTGGAAAACCAGACTCCTTTAGAACCTTAATGACCTGATCAAAATAACGTCCATCTTTAAGAAATATCATAGATTCAGAATGTTTTGCTATTTCTTTTACACTTGATAAATCATAACATGATGGAATGATGGCAACTTTTTCTGCACCCTCTGCAATACTTACACCAACTTTAGCTGCAAATGTAAACATGGATACAATTCCAGGAATTACACTGACATCCATTTCAGGATAGTTTTCCCTTAGATCTTTATGCATATAGATCCAAGTACTATACAAGAAAGGATCACCTACTGTAAGATAAACAACATTTTTTCCTGTCAACACGGTTTCAGCCATTATTTTGGCATTTTTTTTCCATGTGGCTTCAAGAACGTCTTTATCTTTTGTCATTGGGAAAATTAGTTTTATGATTTCTTGATTTTTAGATTGATCGATTATGGGCGAGACTACTGTAAAAGCAATACTTGGTCTATTTTCATTTGAAGCTGGACACATTATGATATCTGCATTCTGAATTGCCCTTACCGCCTTGACAGTAAGTAAATCAACGTCTCCAGGACCCACGCCTATCCCAATTAATCCAGCCATGAAAAAGGTAATTTTCTCCCTAATTAAAAATCTAGGTTAGATTTTTGTAGCAGAAATGATGGTGACTGGATTTCTTGCAAGCATCATAGTTCCTGTAGTAGTTTTTCTACTCTTTGAGATTGTTACTTGAGTCATATCTACAGATTCGAACTGTAATTTATCTAGTATTTGTAATACAGAATAAAGCGTTTCAATCAATATTATTCCTACCACAATTCTACCCCCAGACTTTAGCTTATCTTGAGATAATTCCACTATCTCTTTAGTATCTCCACCAGTACCGCCGATAAAAATAGTATCAGCTTCTTCAAGATCCAAAATTTTTTCTTTAGCATTTCCATAAATTGTAGAAATATTTGATACCTCAAACTTTTTCATATTTTTTTTTGTTAAATCTATAGCATTTTCATCATAATCAACTGCCAATACTTTACCAGATAAACCAATTTGAATGGCAGCCTCAATAGAAATGGAACCGCTGCCACATCCGATATCATAAACGACCTGACCAGGTTTTAACCTGGCCTTGCTAATTTGAATTACTCTTACTTCTTCTTTAGTTATTGGAACTTTTTCTACTCGTTCAAAATATTCATCAGGAATACCAGGTGTTTTAAATTTCCACATATGCTTTCACCATTTATTTCAATTATTAAACTAGAGATTAATTCCGCTGCTAGCATTTCCTAAATGAGTTAGTGTATAACTTACAATCCACGAGAACAAATACAGGAAAACATAGCTTCCAATAGCCTGTGTAACAACTTTTTTTCGATCAGAAGAAGGCAATTGCATTTTCATTGATTTTGCAATTATTATTGTTGCAAAAAAGATACCAATCATAAATCCAATAGAAGCCCATCTTCTTTCCTCACCCTCAATATCTTCAAAAATGAAAGTTGCAGACGTACCTGCAATGATAGCCAAGGCAACACGTAACCAAAATAATTGATTCAGTTTTCTATCTTTTTCACTTTTTTCAGCTATGCTAACGGATGGCTCAGATGGAGTTTTTGGGATAGGTTTTGACTTCTCTGTTTGAGGTATATCAGTAGGAATATCCTCTACTGACTCATTTTTTGAGTCATTAGAATCAGCTGTAGGTTCAGATTTTTTCTTTTTGAATTTTGCCAAGTAAATTTCTAGCGTGTCTCAAGCAAACCATGTTTAATATCTTTGGTCAAAATTTGAGCATATGAAAGCAAGAGTATAATTTTAGACAAGAAATACGATGAATATGGCTCTAGCAGGAATAGAATTACGATATTTGGTGGACAAAATTTCAGAGCAAGTCCAGGGCTACTATATCAGCAACATTTACGGAATAACAAAAGACAGCATTCTCTTCAAGCTTCATCATACTGAAAAAAGTGATCTCTTCATGATGATTTCGACATCCGGTGTGTGGTTGACTGCAGTAAAAATTGATCAGTTAGAACCGAATAGATTACTAAAAAGATTACGAAGTGATCTCCTCAGATTAAAACTGAAAAAAATTGAGCAGATTGGAGCAGAGAGAATAGCATATTTTACTTTTGAGGGATTTGGAAAAGAGTTTGTTTTGGTAGGAGAATTCTTCGGAGATGGGAATATCTTACTTTGTAATAATGAGATGAAAATTCTTGCATTACAGCATTCGATAGAGGTCAGACACAGAAAACTAAGTGTAGGATTAGAATATACACAACCTCCAGAAAGTGGACTTGATATTTTTAACATAAAAGAATCGGATCTTAATGAATTAAGAACTACAGATTTGGTTTCAGCCAAATGGCTTGGACGAAATTTAGGTTTACCAAAAAAATATGTTGAAGCAGTTTTTGAAATTGCAAATATCAATCCAAAAAAGATCGGCAATCTATTGACAGATGAGGAGGTTAAACTGATACTTGAGACCGTAAAAAGAATTGTTTCAGATGTGGTATCAGGAAATCATGAAGCAGTGATAGTTAGAAATGAAAGAATCGAGGTGCTTCCAGTGAAATTAGGAAAATTGGAGGGAGAGATAACGCCAGCAAACAGTTTCATTGAAGAATTAGATACAGTTTTCACAGAAAATATAATTGAAGGTGGCAAATTAGTTCAGTCAAGTGGTTCTGATAAGAAAATAAAACAATTGGAAACCCAGATTTCTGAACAACAAAAAGCCATTGAAACAGTAAAAGAAAAATCAAAAAACATTACGAGTGTTGCAAATTCCTTGTTTGAAATGATATCAAATGGAATAATATCAATAGAAAACGATTCTGCACAGAAAATCTTGGCTATTAATAATGCAAAACTAGTCAATGAGAAAGGAATTTCATTGATAATTGTTCAGGATGAAAAAATAAAAATAAATACAAAATCTGCCCTTCAATCAATTGCGTCAGTATTATTCAATGAAGCAAAGAAACAATCTGGAGCAATTAGTTCAATTCAAGTGATTAAAGAAAAAACAGAGAGAAAATTAGAGAAGTTTTTGAGTAAAACGGAATCTGAGAAAGATTTGATCGTAGTCTCAGAAATTAGAAAGAAGAGTTGGTACGAAAGATACAGGTGGTTTTTTACTTCTGACGGCATACTTGCAATAGGAGGAAGAGATGCGGCATCAAATTCAGCTGTAGTTAGAAAACATTTAGTAAAAAATGACAGGATTTTTCATGGCGATATTTTTGGCTCACCTTTTTTTATTCTGAAAGAAGGAGAAAATGCGCCTATTTCCAGTATGAATGAAGTTGCACACGCCACAGTTTGTTTCAGTCGTGCATGGAGAGAAGGGTTGTATGGCGTAAGTGCTTTTTGGGTGAACCCAGAACAAGTAAAAAAATCTGCACCTAGCGGAGAATTCCTTCCAAAAGGTTCATTCACAATTGAAGGACAACGAAATTTTATCAAATCTGAAACTCTTCGTTTAGCTGTAGGAATTATGCCACAAGATGATGATGATTATGTTTTAACGTGTGGTCCACCCGAACCAATTAAGAAAAATTCTATGTGTTATGCAATAATTGAACCACATGGATTAGAAATGGCAGAAGCCGCCAAAAAAATACGAATAGAATTTTTGAAAATACACGAGAATATTGCAAAAAAAATAAACATTGACGACTTTATTCGTGCATTGCCAGCAGGAAAAAGTCAGATAGTAGAAATTGGTGAAGGTGATTTACAAAAAAAAAGTGTTATTGATAATGAATTTGATTAGATGAGTCAGTATCAAATGATAGGCTCATGCCATTTTTAATAGATGTGAATTCTTCTTCGCTGATAATAATTAGTGGAATATTTGCTAACGCACATCCAGTAACCACTGTAAGATCTGCTTTTTTACAAATCATTGCAAGCGGTGCTGCATCATTTGATTTAATTGAATAAATTGTATATGCCCCAACACTACTTCCAATTCCTGAAGGGAATAAAAGAATTGTATTTTTAACTGGTTTTTCAAAAAGATCATGATTCTTATCACTGATAATTCCAGTTTTTTTGTTTACAGTACCTAAGAAATTAATTGGATCCTCAGATTTTAAAACAACTCCTTCCACTTTTCCTGAAACTAAAATTTTTTTCATCTTGTTTCATCTTCAACTATTTGTGATAGTGATTTTAGATTGACATCCACACCATTGGAATTTTTAAGATAAAATGCACCCTTGATGCTATTGGTAGTAACTGCATCAACATTATCTTTACTTATCAGTGGAGACAAACACGTGCAACAATCAGAAAGAATTTCACATCCAGCACGTTCAAGTTCATTTGTATAGCCAATTTTTCTTGCCTGTTCTTTTACTGTTCTCGGTAAAAATACCATGCATCTCTTTTGAAAAGAACGTCCCTTTAATTTCCCGGCAAGATCAGATATCTCATCTAATCCCAATTGAGGGCTGCCAAGTGTGATTAAATCACCTTTCTCGGCAGTATTTAGCTCATCATGAATGTTTTGCATCTCTTTTTCATCAAAATCTATTTTTTCACAATCAGAATCTCCATCTCCAAAAATAAACTTGGCGCATGTTCCCGACGTTCCCATTCCACCACACATTGCTTTTGTTTGTCTTTTATCCATATTTCCAAGTCCAGAAATATTTACAGAAGTGTCTCCAACTTTTCCTGCAAAAAAGCCTAGCATTCCATATGTTAGCTCATTTGGATTTTTTACCTTCATTCTAATTGTGATATTTGGTTCATCCTCTTTTCTTAATGAGGAGAAAGGGCTTTTTCCGATAATTGCACTAGCAAGTGCACTAAACGCGCTCTCCTTGTTTGTTTTTAGATTGTCAAACGAATTTGCATGAATTGCCGCATTGCTTTCTGCAAAGGCTACTTGAGTTTGACTTTTTGGAATATCGTATATCTCATAAGGAATACACGAAAAAGAAGGAATAACGCCCATATTTTCGTACGAGTTTCTAATTGACAGTTGTTTTGAGATAAAATTTTCATCTAGGCCATAGTTTGAAACGTTATCAATATCAAACCCCATCGGATTCAGAGTTGTTTTCACTTTAACTCGTGCATCTTTGCTAATGCTAGATAGAAATTCTTCTCCTGCATCACCAATGGTGTTATAATTTACCCCGGAAAGATGAGCCCATTCTATTGGTATTAATTTTTCAGCATCTGTTGCCTCACCCGTTGCAACTAGAATTCTATGTGCCATCTGCATAACTTCTCCTTGTTCACCCTTCAGAGCAGATTCTTCTTGTCTAGTTAATTCCAACAAGATTCTTTTGTTATTACAGTTATAATACTTGTAGGTGATTTTTCGTTTAGAAATGGAAAAAATAATTTCGGGAATGACAAAAACTATGAATTCGGTAAAACCTCCCAGAATGACTGCCTTAAGAGAACTTCATGAGGCTGAAACTGGCCCATTTAGTATTTTGATTGGAACTATTCTTTCTGCAAGAACCAAAGATGAAGCAACAGCTAAAGCAGTTAGAGAATTATTCTCAAAATACAAAAATCCCGAGGAATTGGCCAATGCAAAATTAAAAGACATTGAGAAAATAATAAAATCAATTGGATTCTTTCATGTAAAATCAAAAAGAATTATTGAGGTTGCAAACATCATCCATACAAAATACAAGGATATAGTTCCGGATGATTTGGATACTTTAGTACAACTGCCGGGGGTTGGAAGAAAAACAGCTAATTGTGTTCTGGTATATGCGTTTGAAAAACCTGCAATTCCTGTGGATATTCATGTTCATCGAATCTCAAACAGATTAGGATTAGTTGATACAAAAAATCCCGAGGAAACAGAACAAGAATTAATGAAGAAAATCAAAAAGAAATACTGGATTGACATTAATGATACTTTTGTAATGTATGGTCAGAATATTTGTAAGCCAATCTCTCCAATGTGTAACGTATGTCAAATTAAAAAGAGTTGTAAATTTTACAAAACTAAGAACGCTTCGTAATTAGAAGCAATGCGATTACAATTGATCCGACTCCAGCTGCCATGTAAAATGGAAACAGTGCAAATGTATTCTTTGCAGGATCACCAGATAGAAATTCTATGATCATACTTCCAGAGTTTATTGCAGGGGGATCAGTAGAACCCTGTTTGCCATGAACAGAATACGAATTAATTGCAAACTGGCCAATATCTAGATTAGTAACTACGATTCTAGCCCCATTGTTTACGGTTAGCCCCGCTCTATCAGTGTAAGAAATGATGGATTTTGCCTCGGGATACCATCCTCGATCTAAATCTCTATGAACTACAATGTATCCCTCTTTTGGAGTTTGAACTGCGACCCAAAACTTGTTGTCAGGTTGTGGTCCCATTCCAACTTCAATAAATTCATCGGCTGTTTGCTCATCGTACAGCCTTAGAACTGCATTTCCTTCAGGATTTGCATAGATGAGATTGTTATCGATGGTTACTTGCCAGCTGACAGAATGTACATCGTCAAGAACAACTATTGTTGCATCTCGCAATATTACGTTGAATTTATCCGAAAGAATTTCCAACGTATTTATGATTAATGATGGATTCTTTGCCTCTTGAGCAAATGCAGGAGATACAAAAATTCCTGTCAGTAAAATTATTGCAAAGAGATACTTCACAAGCTAGAACAAATCTGATTGAATAAAAATCTAATCAACAAAAGGTTTTGGATGTGCCAGAATTATTTTTGCCACTTCAGGTCTTAGAATAAACTCAGAAGGTGGCTGGCCATTTTGAATCATTTCCCTAAGTGCAGTTCCACTAATCTGTTCTTTGACATCGTTGTCATGCGGACATGCTTTTGGAGTTGTGTATGTAAGGCACTTTTTGCAATAGAAGAACGGTGGAAAAAATACAGGAGAAATTTCCAACTCAGGATAGTCATCAAAGATTTTTTGTGCAGCAAACGGATCATAGAATTTTCCAACGCCTGCATGATCTCTTCCAATAATAATATGAGTACAACCATAATTTTGTCTCATAATTGCATGATGTATTGCCTCTTTAGGACCAGCATATTTCATTTCAGTATGTAGAGTTCCAAGTCTACATCTATTTTCTGGATAGTATAATTTTATCATGGTTTCATAACATTGTACAATGACTTCATCTACAAAATCACCAGATTTTTTCTTTCCGATAATTGGATTCACAAATACGCCATCACGTGTTGTAATTGATGTCTTTTGTAGCATCTCATGCGCGACATGTGGAGGATTTCTGGTCTGGAATGCACAAATTGTCTTCCAACCAGCTTGTGTAAAGGCCTCTCTTGTCTGAATTGGAGTTAATCTGTTTTTTCTAATTTCAGTATCATTGGGTCTTTGAATATAATCAATTTTTCCACTTACGAGACGATCCTTCATGGACATTGTTTTTGCAACCCCCGGATGAGATGAATCATTGGTTCCATAGATGCCTTGTACAGTTTTTTCTTTATCAAAAGAATACGTTTCCTCAACGTGCAATACCGCAACCCCAGTTCCATCAGGGTTTTTTAACAATACATCTCCTGCTTCTTTCATTTTGGAAGCAGTTTGTTCATCAACATCAAGTACAATTGGAATTGTCCAAGCCAGATCATTTGCCAATCTTCCCCTAGAAACAACACTCTCGAAGTCTTGTTGACCTAAAAATCCCTCTAATGGACTAAAAATTCCATCCGCTACATTTTCAACGTCATTTGCAAGATCTTCACTAATTATAATAGATAATAATCCGGTTGGATCAATCTTTGAAATTCTGTTGACTAGGATTCCACCATGGGGTTTAATTGAATCATTTTCTGTCATGATAAGTCATCTATTCATGGTGGTCTATATGAAGGCCACACTCTTTGTTACCTCCTTGTTCCCACCACCATCGTCCTGCACGGATATCTTCTCCTTTCTTAATTGCCCTTGTACAAGGTTCACATCCAATACTCGGATAGCCCTTATCAAGAAGACTGTTGTACGGTAAATTATTTTTTTTGACATATTCCTGAATTTGATTCCATGTCCAATCAACGATCGGATTGATTTTTAGAATTCCACCGTGCCCATGATCTAGCTGAAAAATTGTGACATTTTCTCGATTTGTAGTTTGATCGCGTCTTAGTCCAGTAATCCAACCATCTAGAGTACTCAGTATTTCGTTCATTGGATTTACCTTACGAATTTTACAACATAATTTTCTATTATCTATACTATCATAGAAAAGATTCATTCCTTTTTCTTGTACCATGTCTTCCACTTCTTTTGTGTCAGGAAACAGAACCTCAATTGAGATGTTGTATTTTTTTCTAACAATATCTATAATATCATAAGTTTCTTGTGGAAGTCTTCCAGTATCAAGGGTGAAAAATCGAAATTTAGGATTAATTTTCAACATTATATCCATTACAACCGCATCTTCTGCTCCGAAGCTTGACGCTTTTGCAACTTTAGGATGAAGGTTAACAGATACCCATTCTAATGCTTCTTCAGTAGTTTTTATTTTTGAATTAAGATCATCTACTTGCTTTTGTGTAAATCTTGTCACGTTTTTAGTTAAAATATTTGTTTTATATTGATTGCCCGGAGTTTGTCCTAAATTATAAACAAGTAGAATTCAGAATAAAAAATATGAACAAAATATCCTATGTTGTTGTTTTTCCAACAATATTTTCAAAAAACAAGATTCCACAACTTATTTCAAATATCAAAAAAATTCTAAAGGTAAAAAATCAGCAATTTAGATCTGTCAAACGAGATGGCAGTGTCATTTTAGTCGATGCAAATGATCCTGTGTTTGCATCAACCGCAATCAATCTACTTTTTGGAATTGAGAAAATAGCAATTGCAAGACAAATAAGAAATGAATTTCAAGGTATTGTTTCTGAAATAACCTCAATTGGAGGCAATTTACTGTTAAAGGGAGAAAAATTTTTAGTGAAAGTGGAAGGAATATCAAAAGGATTTGTAACTAAAGATGTTGAAATTGCAGCAACATCAAACATCATAGAAAAAAAATTAAATCTTGGAGCTCATCCTGGAACCAATGATAAATTTGATAAATTGCTGTATACATATTTAACAAAAAATAATGCATACATCTGTATTTTTTCGGATGAAGGGCAAGGGGGAATTCCATATAAATTGCAAAGTCAGCAAACTATTTGCGCAATATATGATGAAATTTCTGCGGTTTCTTGTTTTGAGACAATTAAACAAGGTTACGATGTAAAAATAATAATCTGTTATCGACAAACATCCGAATTGATGAATCTTGCAAAAATGATTAATCAAATAATCCCAAGACTATTACAAGAAAGTGTCGAGTTTGAATTTTTACATCTGAAAATTAGTTCTAACGGAATCAAAAATTATTTGATCTATGTTAATTCAATATTAGAAATTTTATTGCAATATCCAAACAGTAGAGTGTCACTGGCGTTATCTCCATTGATCTTCTCTACAAATTTTATTGATAATTCATTAAAACGAGTATTTGAAAAAAGGAAGATCCCCATACTGCCACTTGCTGGAGTTGACATTAATTTGTTCGATGATGCAAAGGAGATCGGGTTAGAAAGGAATTTCAAAAAAATGGAAAAAATGATTACAATTACTTCAAACGAAATTCCTGCTTTTGCAAAAAAAGATACAGATGACGCCGTCAAAGCGAAGATAAAAATCAAAATCCAGGCAGGACCCAACAATATTCATGACATTTTAGATTCATTAGAAAATCATTGAGAATTTAAACGGTAAAATTAGTTTCATGTTGTGCTCAAAATAGGAGAATTCATCTATCCATGGGGAAGTGGTCATTATTCACGAATGATGAGATTGAATGAAGCTTTAGAAGATCATATTAAAGAAAAATTCGAGGTGCATTTTTCTAGCAAGGGCCATGTTTATAACAAATTGTTAAAAAGATTTCCTGATCAAAAAGAAAAAATCCATGAGATTTTGATGCCAACACCAATTGATGGTAAATTCGGTCCAAGTATTTCAATGTCACTAATGAACATATTATTGCCAGTTTCAAATAATCCATCGCTAATAAAACAAATTGTAAGTTATTTGAAAGAGGAAAGAAAGCTATACGACAATGAGAAATTTGATCTAGTGATCAATGATGGCGATATGGGCTCAAATATTCTAGCAAAGAATCGCAGTATTCCAAGCTTGTTTATAACAAATCAATTTAAACCAAAATTATACAACTCAAGATCATACCTTTATCCGTCATTAATTTTTGTAGCAAAACAAATTGCCAAAGCATCAAAAATTCTTGTTGCAGATTCGCCTCCACCATATACAATGTGTGAATATAATCTTAATTTTACAAAAGAAGTTAAGGAAAAAATAATTTATGTTGGACACTTTACCAATGGCAAACGGATTAAGAAAGAAGAAAAATCTGATCTTGAAAAATTAGTTAAAGACAATGAATTTGGATACTGGATGAGAACTGGAAACAAATCTACAAATGATGGCACCGGTCAGAGGTATGAAGAAGTATTTCACAACGATGATATGAAGAAAGAAAAGAGAATTGTTTCACATGCAAGAAACGATCCCAGCATAGATTCGGTATTGGGAAAAGATGGGCGGAAATATTCGATATCAGAGGCTTTTGATAAAAAAATTGATTGGATCCAAATTGACGTGGGCTATCTATCAGAGCAAGAAAAGGATGTGATTCTAGGTTTATGTAAATATGCTGTTGTCAACGGTTCTCATACAGTGATGGGTGAAATCATGGGCGGAAAATCAAAGCCAATTATTGGAATTCCCATTTATGATGAACATACAAACAACATCAAATGGGCAGAAGAAAAAAACTTGGGCGTATTAGCAATCAAAACAAGTCAGGTAACTCGAGGCATATCCAGAATTAAAGAGAACTATGCTAATTTTGAAGATAATTTGAACGTATTCTCAAGGAACTTTATTCCAAATGGAGCAGAAAATTCTGCAAAGATTGCAGCTTTATCCATTGATGAAAAGAAATAATAGATAATTTTGACGATTTTGCCTCATCTGGCACGCGGGATTTCGATGGGCGAACGGACCGCAAGGGATGATGAAAAAATCCGCGTGTCGGATAATGTCGATCAGCTTAGAATGTGGGAACGCTTTTATGGAAAAATTAAATCAGATTATCATTGCCTAACTGTCCTGAATGTACTTCACGAGAGAAAAAGAAAATTCAAGCCAAGTATGAGGAAGATACACCCGAAGAGAACCGAGGTAGAGATGATTTATTCAAGTTATTTGATGAAATTGAAATTCCCATGAAAATGGACACATCAACGAAAAATTTTATTTGTAAAAAATGTGGATTATATGCAACAAGAGAACAGATATCAGATATCAGATACAAACTAAATCAAAGGGAAAGAACACGTGATGACAAGCATGACGACTATCTTGAATGGTGGTCAAAAAGTAAAAAAGATAAAAATTTAGACGCTTAGGAGAAGTTTAACAATGGTAAAAAAGAAAGATGACATTCCAGATTGGGTTACGGATGAAATTCAAAATGCTAAATTCAAGAAACCTCAAGAAATAAAAAAATCAGGATATATTCTTGAATTTTATTATGAAGACAACAAGATAGACGTGCAACTGTATGACGCAGTAGAAGATGGACGTCATATTGTAACAATGGATGTAGTAGGAAAAAATATCAAAATTGATGATTTGCTAAAAGGAGAAGTCTATGAGTTTGTCTTTGACCAACATAAAGCACCATTAAGTAAAAAAATGTCAGAATTTTTGGAAAAGGAAAAAGAAATCGAAATGAAATCTCTATATCAATTTGATTTAAAATCTTTAGAATTGATGGATGTAAGCTCTAATGAAGCCACCACAAATGACGATATAGAAGAATAGAATTAATCTTTTTTAATAGAGTTCAGTTGTTTTTTGAGAAATTTTTCCAGTATGGGATTGATGATGTAGGAAAATGTATTTTTTGCCCACACTGTACATCTAACCATAGAAGGAATTGTAATTTCCAACCTTGGAGAATCTGCTGCCTGTAAAATTATTTTTGCCACAGTCTTGGAACTAAGTGAAACTGGAGAAAATTTTGGTATTTTTCAAACGATGTATGTTCAAAGGAATTAATTCTTGCCATGGTAGGACTGACAACTGTAATTCCAATTCTAGTATTATTTAGATCATGCTTTAGACCTTCAGAAGATCCTAGCATTGGAAACTTTGATGCACAATAAGATACAATTCCAAGTAAACCAAAACTTGCTGCAACAGATGTAACATTAACTATACGACCAGATTTTTTCTTTAGCATTGATAGAAGGAAATTTTTGATACAATACACCATGCCAAAATAATTTGTTTCCATTTGGGATTCTATTCCATCAATAGTAAGATCATCCACAAAACCATAAATTGTAAAGCCAACATTATTTACCGAAACGTCAATGGATTCAAATTTTAAAAAAACCATTTTAGACATTTCTTTGACTTAATCTTTTTGGAAACATCACATTGATAAACCAATATTGATACATTGAATTTTTTTAACTCATTTGCAACTTGTTCAAGTTTATCTTTTTTTCTTGCAACCAAAATTATATTGGCACCAAATTTTGCAAATTCTATTGTAGATTATTTATCATTCTAAATGATATGTCAGTAATGAGTACAATCTTATTTTTAAAATCCACAAATCAAAAAAATTGTTTAAAGATAACGTAATCACTATGTGGATTGTGATTTTGGAATTTTACTCAAGGCTAATTTTACTAAAAGTAGCCAAGTAATCACAATTGGAACATAATATGTTGCAATTCTCCAACCAATTACAGCATCCCAAGCCACAATTCCCTCAGTAATCTCAAAGGCAAAAGGATCTAAGTTATTCAAATATGCTATAATTCCAAATTCTGCCAAACCTGAACCGCCTATGGTTATCGGTAGATTCCCAATTGCATTTGCACCCATTACTGCCATGATAGAATCAAATGCGTTAATCACAAACCCAGTTCCCATTGCAATGATCATAAATGAAATTCCATAAAATGACCAAGACGCAAGTGAAAACAAAAATGAAACAGTAAATATTTTTTTAGATTCTGGAGTTTTCAGATTTTCTCTACTCATGGTACATACTTCTTCCATCCAAGTGTTTGTTTGATCTATAGCTTTTGCACCTTTTTCTTTTCCAAATCTTTTTGCAATATTTTCCAATACTTTTGGAACTTGGAATGCATGTTTAGAGGAGAGAAAAAACATCACCATCCACAAAGATGTAATAATAATACTAGTAGCTAAAATAACTGCTGCAACTACATATGCACCACTCATTAAGGCTATGATTCCTGCCATGATAGATAACAGACCTGCTGCAAATACTTCAGTTACAATATCCATAATTGCTATCCATGCTGCCTTTGCAGGTTTGACTCCTTTTTTGTGTAAATAATAAATTACAACAAACTCTGCACCAATAAACATCGGAGTTGTAAATTTGATGAATTCACTACCCACTCTAACACCAACCAATTTAAAAAATGAATCAAAACTTCCAAGATATTTTCGGGTTATATACGCAAATTTGATTCCCTGTAGACCCAACTTGATCATCATTGCAACTATTGCACCTACAAATGGAAATAATCCAATAGCCAAAACATCATCTATTTTAATATCAAATTGAATAGCAATTACAAAGATAGGAATCAGAGTAACGGGAATAGCCACAAATCTCCAGTTCATTTGATAATTTTTTTATGGAATCAAATATGAAAGTTGAGTAAATTTTTAGTCATCAAAAAATCAATGTCTAAAATTAGGCATGAAGTTCAAAATAGTCTAAGATTTCAAGTGGATCATGAAAAATATTTGAATTTCTTTGAAAAACATACTGAACATATCAAATTTAAAAAATATACCATCGTCAATCACTTATCATCAGATTTTTTATGAAAACTTCCTTTTCAACCACACCATGTCAAAATAAAATACAATACAACAAATTGGCAATTAAATGAAATTTTCATGATTTTCGATACTAATTGAATTCTCTCCACAATGACTGTAAAAACAAGCTAGTTTGAAATATAAGCAAATAGAGAAAACTAGACGGATTGAAGACAATTTTTGTTTCGGGTACGGCAGGTTCTGGTAAATCATTACTTTCATCAAAGCTGCAAGATTATTATTCAAAAAATGGTGCTTTTGCAGCTATTTTGAATTTGGATCCAGGTGTTGAAAGTATGCCATATACTTGCGATGTTGATGTTAGAGATCACGTAGACTATGTGTCAATCATGCAACAGTATGAACTTGGTCCAAATGGTGCCATGGTAATGGCAAATGATTTGATTGCATCAAAAATTGACGACATTCAAGATCAGGTAGATCAAGTTAATCCAGATTATCTAATTGTAGATACACCAGGTCAGATTGAGCTATTTGCATATCGTTCCAGTGGACGTTTCATAGTGAATAACATATCATCAGATGAAAAAACAAGTGTTTTCCTTTTTGATGGATCTCTGATTACCTCGCCAGTGAATTTTGTTTCAATTGCGCTTCTTGCTACGTCAATTAGATTGCGTTTGAATTTACCAACAATTAATGTTCTAACGAAAACAGACCTTCTTGGAGATAAGCTGAAGGATATTCTTCAATGGTCAACAGATTTGAAAACGTTAGAAAGCGCTGTAGGTAAGGAAACAGATGGAGATACATATTCTTTAACTACAAACATTTTACGAGGTTTGAATACGGGTGAATTTACACAGGGACTAATACCAATATCAAATGTTTCCGGGGAAGGCTTTCTAAATCTTGAAGGGGCATTAAGCAGAATTCTTAATTTAGGTGAAGAGGTAGAAGATTAATTGGTAACAAAGGTTACAGTCAAAGCACCATCTTCCACTGCAAATTTAGGTCCAGGATTTGATGTTTTTGGATTAGCTATTGATGCATTCTATGATACAATCACACTAACCAAAACAAAAAAAGAAATTACGATAATTACAGACGACAAAATTCCTACAAATCCTGAAAATAATACAGCAGGATTAGTTGTGAAGAATATGAAGAAGAAATTCAAAATAAGGGAAGGCGTTGAAATTGAAATTAAGAAAGGAGTTCCTGCAGGATTTGGAATGGGCAGTAGTGCGGCATCAGCAGCAGCAACTGCAGTGGCATTTGACAAATTATTTGGATTAAAACTTGACGGTAATGCATTGGTGGAATTTGCAGGATCTGGAGAAAAAGCTAGTGCAGGAACAATTCATTATGATAATGTCGCAGCTTCTGTTTTGGGAGGTTTTGTTATTGTAAAAACAGATCCTTTGAGTGTAATCAGAGTAGATCCGCCAAAAAATCTTAGAATGTGTATTGCCGTTCCAAAAATTGACGTACCAAAAAAGAAAACCAAAGTATCAAGAGGAGTAATTCCAAAAAAGATAAAGTTAACGGATAGCGTTCTAAATCTATCAAATGCTGCAACAATTGTAGCTGGATTTATGAAAAAAGATTCCGAATTAATTGGTAACTCAATTAAAGATGTGATAATTGAACCTGCTAGAAAACATATGATTCCAGGATTTATGAAAGTCAAAGAGAACGCCATCAGAGCAGGAGCATTGGGTGTTACAATAAGTGGAGCCGGGCCTTCAGTGATTGCATTTTCAAAAAGTTCAGATGATCTGAAAAGGATCAGCTTGGCAATGTCAAGAGGATTTGCAGATGCAGATACAAAATGTCAAACAGTGATTTGTAAACCTAGCAAGGGTGCAAGCAAGTAAGAGAAAAAGTAGGTGAAATGATGAAAAAAGCAGTTATTGTTTTTAGTGGAGGTGTTGATTCCGTTTGTGCAGTTTCATACTTAAAATCGAAATATGATTTGTACGGCATTACATTCTCATATGGTCAAAAGGGAAATATGGAAATATCCGCGGCAAAAACTTTTGCAAAAAAGCTTGGATTAAAACAGCACAAAATAATTGACATTGGATTTATGAAGGATTTGTATGGTGATTCCAATGTTTTGACAAGTGCCAAGAGGAAGATTCCAACTGAATTCGAGTACTCAATTGTTGTTCCCATTAGAAATGCGGTATTTTTATCAATAGCATCAGCATGGGCTTTCACACTAAATGCTACACTGGTTGTATATGGTGCCCATACAGGTGACCAGTACTATCCAGATTGTAGGCCAATATTTGCAAAGAAATTAGAATCTGCATTTAATCAAGGGGAAATTGATGGAATCAATTCAAAATTACGAAAAAATATTAAGATTTGGTCACCATATCGTGAGGGTCTGTCAAAGAAAGATTTGTTAAAAAAAGGGATCAAAAGCTTGGGAGACTCTATTTTTAAAACCTGGAGTTGTTATTCAGATAAGAAATATCATTGTGGAATTTGTGAATCTTGTAACAATAGAAAAATTGCATTTGAAAAAGCTGGTATTAAAGATAAAACAAAATATCTGAAATAAATTTAGTAACCGTTTTTAAGAAATTTTGTTAGAATAACATTTCTAAGCCCCACATACCAAATAAGGAAACCAATTCCCATTATGCCTATGAAGATATAATTTGAAACTTCTGGAGAAATTTCTTCAATAGAATTGGTGATTTGCCTAGATGCCAATAAGGAAACAGCGATGACTATTACACATTCAATTGCATACCATATCCAATGTGGAAATGATTCCTTTGGAATGTGAATATTTGGATGTACTCCCATGACAATACTGGAAAAAATGGATTATTTAATTTTTCAATTATTCTAAAAAGACAAGTCTGAAGAAGATTTTCTGATCAATGACATTATGCCTGCTTTTTCCTCCTTATTCTCATAAATTCCCCTAAATGCGGATGAAGAAAGTATTGCATCGTTTTTGACGCCGCGCATTTTCATACAGAGATGTTCAGCATCAGCCAAAACCACTACGCCCTTTACTCCTTGGGAGTGCAGTTCATCAGCAATGTTTTTGGTCAGTCGTTCCTGAATTTGAAGTCTTTTTGAATATTTTTCTACAAGCCTGACGAGTTTTGAGATTCCAAAAACCCTTCCGTTTGGAGAATAGGCAATGTGAATCTTACCAAAAAATGGCAGCATGTGATGCTCACACATGGAATAGAACTGAATGTCGCGAGCGATGACTACATCAGAGTCTTCTGAGAACTGTACCGATAGCTCGGAATCAGAATCATATCCTCCAAAGATTTCCTTGTACATATTCGCAATCCTTTCAGGCGTTTCTCGCAATCCCTCGCGAGTAGGATCTTCTCCGACCTCGATGATTAATTCTCTAACGAGTTTTTTTACGCGTTTCTCATCCATTTTATACTCTCACAGAATTTTTCTAGTATTTGAACCTAATCAGATTTTTGAGCCAGTGTCAACATTATGGAGCCCCAATGAATTTGTGTAACTGAGGAACCACCTTAACACCAACATAATAGGGATATACCAAATCGTATAGATTCAACAGATGCTCCAACGAAGGCTCAGAAATGCCGTAAGTTGGTTGAATTATGAATCCGTCAACATCATCTTTAGAAATAATTTCAAAGATCTCCTTAACCAATTTTTCAAATTCATTTAGTTGAGTTTTTGAACTAACTACAACTTTGATGTAGGTTATCTTATTTGCTTTCACAGATGATTCAAGGCATTTCATGGTATTGCCGATAAATTTTTCATAATGTTTCAAGTCGACAAAATCAGAGTCTTTTGTTTTGAATTCAATTTTAGCAATGTCAATAAATGGTAAAACATGATTAAACCTATCAATGTCAAAGCATGATGACTCAAGATAGGTTAGAATCTTTTTAGATTGAATATGTTTTGCAAGTAATGCTACGGCTTCATGTTGAATTAATGGATCACCTCCTGTAAAATTCACCTTATATGTTTGATTTTTTAAATTGGAATCTATTAGACGATTTGCTTCTTCAATTGAATATTCCGTACCAGAATCTAACGGAAGAGACTCTTTGGTATCACAATAAAAACAAGTAAAAGGACATCCTGCTAGCCTTACAAAGAGAGTTTTAGTACCATAAAGAATTCCTTCACCCTCAATCGATGTAAATATTTCAAATAATCTTATTTTCAAGTAACAACAGTTGTTTTTTTCATTATTTATTCAGTGAGATTCTAATGCAGAACGGGTTCTTTTGAATAAAATAGTCCAGCTATAAAGAATATGACTCCCAAGATTCCAATAGTACTTCCTATAAGCTCTACTTGATTTTGTAAATCTCCCCCTATTGGAGCCCATAACCAGGCCATTAAGGTACCAACTATAATCATTGGAATACCCACTCCAACAGTTATTACTTTAGATGCCATGTTCAAATTTCTTAGAAAATGTATATGAAGCTTATGTTATTCCGCGGTTGAAATTTTAATTATTTTCATTATTTGATTCAATTCGCCAAATTTTTCCTTTGCAGTCGGAATATTATCTTCAGAGATCAAAGTTTCAATTTCTGCAACTAGAGAAATAGCGATTAAAAACTCAGGCATACTAGTGTCTAAAGATGGATCATCCAGCATTTTTTGAATTTTTTCTAGTTGTTTTAAAGCAAATACAGTGATTCTATCAGACGCAGAATTAGACGAATGTTCACGAATTTTTTGGTTTTTCATATGAATAAGAGATTCTAATTGGTGAAGTGTTTCAGTGCCTTCATCAATCATGTCCAAATTAATTTGTTCATGTGCTAGAGTAAATAGTTGCTCAATTTCAGAAAAATCAATTCCGGTGTTATGTTTCTCAGATATTGCCTTTAAACTCTGAAAATATTTGTGTAATCTGTTAAGTTCACTGTTAAGATCTCTATCAAGAGAGATGGTTGATTTTACATCAGATGAAGGTTCAGATATGAGACTAGTAATTTGTCTAAATGACTTCATTGCAATAAGAAAATATTCTTGTGCTTGTTCTACATCATCAGATATAGGATTTTTCAGTGATTCTACCGCTGCATGTCCTGTCTCATATAGTGTTTGTATGTCAGAAGGTACTGAATCACCATAAGAGTTTTCTAACTGATTTAAAATTTCTGTATCCGCTTGTGTGGCAATACTCAATAGAACGTCAGGGATCTTTTGTGCATATGCATCACTGACTAATGATGTTGATGCCGTTCCAAAAATTAATACAAATATTGTAAATAATGCTAGTGCTTTCATTTTTCTCCCTCCATATTCTTTCTAATCTTTACCAAATTTTGCAAGTCTTTCTTTTCTATTTCTATGACACCGTTTCGTTCTAGTCTCTTTACTGCACGCCACATAGTGGTTCTTGGTTGTAAGAATTTTTTACGCAAATCGCTTTCAAGAACTTGTCCCCCATTATTAGAAATAAACCTCACTATCTCTTTATCGTCTTCACGAAGATCGGGTTTCATTTTAAAAATAACTTCAGTGTCAATGGTTTCAGTGTCAATGATTTCAGTGTCAATGATTTCAGTGTCAATGATTTCAGTGTCAATGATTTCAGTGTCAATGATTTCAGTGTCAATGATTTCAGTGTCAATGATTTCAGTGTCAATGATTTCAGTGTCAATGATTTCAGTTTTTTGTATTGTTTGCTGATCAAGTACTGATTTGATAGTTCTTAGTTTAATACGAATGAATACTACTATGCCCACAACGGCTACCGCTAAAACTCCACCAATTATTGCATATGTAAGATAATCAGGCTGAGGTACAGGAACAACTGAATTCACAGGATCTGGAATTATTGGAGCAGTGCCAAAAAGATAATTTATTTCAGCCTCACCAGAAGATAAGGTTAGTTGATTTTGATCATGTACTATCTCCATATTGACTGGAAGGTTTGTCATGCCAACTATTGCAGAATTTTTTGGTAAGAATAATGTAAAATCAGAGGGAGCGTCTAAAGAAAATGTCCATACCCGACCTTGTTTGGACACTAAGTCATGAATGTCATATTCTACAGTAATAACAGATGATCCAAAAGTTTCGATTAAAGCAAAATTACCTAAAACGTCAGTAGTAAGTAGAAATCCATTTTCATTTACCACAACAAGATTATCAATGGTACTTCCAAACAGATCAAGTTCAAAGTCAGCAGCGAGTGGATCTACATCAATTTCTGTGAAAACGTGAGTAGATCCATCTGGATATATCATTAGATCTAGGGCCCTAGAAGAACTAAATGAGGACTGAACTGGCATTATAGCTGCTACAATAATCAAACTAGCTACCAAAAGAGGCATTTTGACCATTGTATCAAAGATAGTTCCAGTCCTTACAAAAAGCATTCCATCTTCTCTAAGAGACTCTTGTCCACACATTGACATGGTTTCTGGATTCATTTGCTCAATATCTTAGATTCATACTTTCTACAAGTCCCTGAAATCTTTTGAATTCCTGAAAGAACAAAATTCCTTTTTCAGTAATCAAAAAGACTCTATTCCTGTCATTTTTGACGGATTCGACTAAGCCAGCTTCTACCAATTTCTCACACTTGTCTAGTACTGCATAGTGAGATAGGTTGGCTTTGCGAGAGATTGCAGATACAATGACTCCACCACGACCGCCATCAGCGGTTACGTCTAAGATATCACCCATAATGCCCATTTCGGACCTGTATTGTTGTTTTGACATGCTATATTGTATAACGATGTAGTTTATGAGGAACATTTTGAAACTTCGTAGCAGAACACATAGCGGAACAGGCCGTTTCACCAAAAAAATGCCTAATTTCTAACGGTTTTAGAATAAATGGAGAGAATTCAAGGTAAATGGTACCTGAAAAATAATCTAAAAATAATTCATTTTTCTAAAAAAATGCTCTTTTGATATTTTTTGACAAAAATGGAGAGAATTTACCAATTAATTATCAAATTTGATTAAATTTAGTATATAAAGAACAGGACAATTCCTTGCCGTTCCTAATCTATCATTTCAACAGTATTTTCACATGGTTAAATCCCAAATTAGAATTATTGGAGTATTTGTAATACTCTTGATGCTTGGGGCTTCACCAGTATCTGTAATCTATTCATTTGCAGAAAATCAGAATGAACAAGAAGAAAATAGAGAACTTAGAGTAATTCTTACAGAAAAAGTGGTTGACGGTAAATTGGAAGTACGCCAATATACCCTTCCTGAAGAGATCTCCGAAGCAGATTTGAAGAGAACGATGTCATTTGATGGTCAGATATCGTGGGCATACGTAAATTACAAGACGTATCAATCAGGAATTATTCTATTTGATGGAAAAATATCAAAGATTGGTGAAAATCTATGGGGAATTTCCGAAAAAAATGAATCTAATGGAAATCTAAGCTTCAAAATCATATTTTCTGGAAAAAGTGGAGAAACAGACAAAGAAAATGAATTTGTGATTTCACTCATGAATACTGTAATAAAAAATCCCGAAACTGTTCAGAATATCAAGCTGCTACAAATTGGAGAATTTGAAATAAATTCAGAAATGACAAATGACTCAAACCAAGAATTTAGAGACTCATGTCGATGAAATAATCACCATTTTTTTCTTTGATTGACTAAAAATCATTCACAAGGTCAGCTTTGAGATGCAATGTATCTTTTTATTCCCATTTTGAAAAGAAAAGCAGAAAATGTTTGATAAAAACAAAAATCAAGAAGGTGGAGAAATGGTAGAAGAAAGAAACCAAGAAGATATGAAAACGGGAACAATTTCGGAATCATCCAATCAGATTGGAATCGGTGAATTGATGGGAAAACGGGCAAAATTGGAAGAGGCGATAGATTATGTTGGTTTAATGATCAAGAATCTGAAAGATAAGAGAACCTTGCTTGAGAAGGATGTTGGAGAGGAAGCAGTTGACATTAAGAATCTGAAAGAAAAGCTCCAAAAAGTTAGTGAATACATAGACGAAGAAAACCAAGGAATTGAAGAGCTTGCAAACAAACGAAAACAAGTAGAAAGTGAGGCAGACGAAGTAGGTTCAATTATCAATAATTTAAGAGAAAAGCTTTCTGGTGTAGATAGAATTATTGATGAAGAAGGCAGTAAAGTCAGAAAAATAAAAGAATCTAGAGAATCCTTGAATGAATAAAATTTTAGAATTAAAGGAATTTGGCAGTTGTAGCTTGCTCGCCACTTGAGGGAACAGAAGGAAACATTTGACCTGCAGAACTTTCAGCAACAGCAGCAGCCTCTTTCAAGATACTTTCAGACTCCGAATTGGTTGTCTCATTTATTCCGAATGCCGCATCTCCTGAAAAACTCTCTGTCATGAAGCCACCAAGCATATCAGCCATTTGACCAATTTCGTGTTCTGCTCCAGGCATAATTTTTCCTAGTGATGACTTAAGATTTCTCATTAATCCCATGATTGGCATTATCGCAACCACAGTATCACCAAGATCACTACATGTAGTTAATCGTAATTCAATTTGTTCTAATGATATTCTGGCACTACTCAAAATTTTTGAAACTTTTCTTACTTCAGCTAATTCATTTCCAAGAACTTTACTAGTTTGAGTGTCATGTTTTTGGGTTGCATCAACAATCCTTTGAAATAATTTAGCATCACGTTCTTGTAGGCTCAAAAGCATAGTATCTAATTTTTTAATTTGTAATTGTAATTTTTTAATTCCTTCATTAACTCTTGGTTTCAAGGCACCTTTAGGCTTAATCGTATCATTAATTTTTTCAGCTATACCAGGTTGTGGTTGTTTTGACCACTTTGCAGATAAACTAGGCATGAGTTCAATTTTAGAATATGTACTTAATTTTGAGTGTAAAAAATGGTTTACATTACATTAAAAATTACTAACAAGAGCTAACACGTAAAATGTCCATTTTAAAGACAGATTGAATTTTGATGAAATATGTCCTTACAATTAATTTGAAAATCAAAAAGCCTTACAATTAATTAAGATCCTACAACATAATTAATTGTTTTAACAAAAAAACATAATAGAAAATATTATTTTTGCTTAGAATCAAGATCTTGTATATTTCAATAAAATTATGAAAAATTAAATTTTACACATTATGAGTTTCTTTGTATACTCAATCATAGATATCAAAATAATATAAAATATAATTTTTGTTTTCAAAATGTTCATTATGATTTTCTCAAAAATAAAATGAATACAAATATGACTTGTAGTTTAAAAAAAATCAAACAAGTTTGATTAACATAAACTAAAGAATACAAAATAAAAGATTATTTGAACGTAAAAAAATATTTTTGTTTTATCCATATGAGTAAAAAAATATTGTACTAAATCATTATTCATTACATATAAAAAAATATTTTTCATGGTTATACAATTAAGAAAGAGAAATTACTTCATAGATTTTTCTATTTCACTTAGAATCTATTTTTATAACAGAAATTAGCATCTAGTTTATTGAATAAAAGAATAATATTGATTCCAATAATTTTTGTTATTGCAGTTGTTTTAGCAAGTTTTTCATCAGATGAAACAAGCAAAACAAATAATATTTTATTTCATGTGACACTTGCAGATCCTAATCTTTACGTAGATGGAGTATATTCTGAAGTTTTATCTATTGAAAAAGGTAAATATTTTTTTAGATTTGTGCCAAATGGAAGTAGTCCGGAAGTTTTATCGATAACAATAAACGGAGATGCATTTGATTTTTCTGAAGACTATCATCTAATAGGAATTTCACATCAAACTGAAATTTCTGAATATTTTACATGGGAATATGATGGGCAAAAAAATATTCTAATCTCTGAAATGCAAGAAATGTCAATTACCATCAATCCAAACGGAAAAACTCTAGGTTCGATATCTGTCTATATTTTAGAAAATTAAAAGGCGTAGACCCTAAATTATAGAACACCAAGATTTCTTCTCTTTATCAGATTAATATAGAATTGTCTTTTTTGTTCTAGAGAATACGTAAACCTAATCAATAATAATTATATTTTTAACATTAAATATTATGATTATTTTATTTATTTAAAATTTAAATTAAATATTACATAGAAATAACATGTTTTAATCAAATTTTCATGTTTGCTTATTTGCTTGATGGATCTATAAATTACGAATTTTAAACTGAAAACTAGTGAAATTATCAGGAAAAGTTGCACTAGTAACTGGCGGAAGTAGAGGAATAGGATTTGCAACTGCAAAAATCTTATCAGAAAATGGAGCAACAGTCATTATTACCGCAAAAGATCAGGAAAGATTAGATAAAGCAGTTGAAAAGATTCCAAATTCATCAGGAATTACAGCTGACATTAAAAAAAGTGATGAAGTAAAAAATGTCATAAGCAAAATAGTAGAAAAATTTGACAAGCTAGATATTCTTGTTAACAACGCTGGGATGTTTCCAAAAATAAAGCAATTACATGAAATTGGCGAAGACGAATGGAACGAGGTTTTAGATGTAAATCTTACAGGACAATTCAGATTTACAAAAGAGGCAATACCTCATTTACAAAAAACATCAGGTTCAATAATCAACATATCATCAGATGCAGGAATAAAGGCATATCAAGGATTTAATGCGGATGCATATTCTGCATCAAAAGCTGCATTGATTCTGTTAACAAAATGTTGGGCACTTGAATATTCTAGAGATAAGATCAGAGTCAACTGTATTTGTCCCGGTGTAGTTGATACTGATATGACAAAACCATTTTTGAAAACCCAAAAAGACAAAGACTTCATGGATAATGAGCATCCAATAGGTAGAATTGGTCAACCAGATGAAGTAGGGAAAGCAGTACTATACTTTGCATCAGATGACGCATCTTGGACAACAGGTGCTATACTGACGGTAGATGGAGGAGAATCAATCAAATGAATTCACATGAAATTAATACAACTGTAGAGTGTCAAAAACAATGAAAGATAGAAAAGCGAAAGCTAAGCTGATAATACTTTTAGGAGTTATTTGGGTAATCATTAGTTTGCCATTACCATGGATAGTCAACAATCCAGCAGTTTCAGAATCACAATTTAATACCGTTCTTGGCATTATAGGAATTCTAACAATTCCTTTTATCGTTTTAGGAGTTGTCTGGACACTAAAGCCAGAACTTACAACTTAGGTAATTTAATTGCAAGAAATTCCTATTTTTGATAAAATTCCTGAATTGGATATTGCAATCGAGGCTGCAAAAAAAGCAGGAAATGCAATTCTAGAGATATATCATGGCGATTATAAAACGTCTACAAAAGATGATGACTCCCCAATTACAGATGCAGATCTTAAGAGTAATGAAGTCATCAAAAGAATTCTCTCACAAACTAAACATGCAATTCTGTCTGAAGAAGAAGAAGATGATCTAAATCGCTTATCAAAAGAAATGATCTGGATTGTAGATCCGCTTGACGGAACTTCAGATTTCATTGATAAAACTGGAGAATTCACGGTGATGATTTCCTTAATTAAAAACAAGAAACCTATTCTCGGAGTAATCGGATGGCCAACTGAAAAAACATTGTTTGTTGCACAAAAAGGAAGTGGCGCATTCGAGTATTCAAATGATGAATGGAAAAAAATATCCGTAACTCAAGTTTCAGAAGTTTCAAAATGTAGAACTGTCGGATCAAGACATCATCTGTCAGATAAAGAAAAATTATTCATCAAGAAGTTGGGCATTGAGGATTTTACGAGTGTTGGTAGTTCATTAAAAGTTGGGAAAATTAGTTCGGGAGAAGCTGAAGCATACATTACAACAACAAACAAAATGAAGGAGTGGGATTCGGCTGCATCGTATTGTATCATTTTAGAAGCAGGAGGAAAAATGACAGATATGTCTGGAAATGATTTGACATACAATAACAAAAACGTGTATCATAAAAACGGAATTTTAGTTACAAACGGATTAGTACATAGTAAAATAGTAGAAGAATTCAAAAAATTAGAGTAAGTTTCTTCCTTTAAGAAAGTTCTTTACTTTGTTTGCACTGTCTGAAAGCGATTCATGTTCGGTATCAATTATCAAATCTGCTTTTTCTGGAGCTTCATAAGGATCATCAATTCCCGTAAACCCTTTGATTTCTCCTTTTCTAGCCTTCGCATACATGCCTTTGACATCTCTTTCTTCGCATTTTTCTAAAGAACATTGTACATAGCATTCTGCAAACTGATCACCTGCATTAATAATCTCCCTAGCACTTTCTCTATTCTCAGCATACGGAGATACGAGAGATACGACACTAGGAACACCATGATTCAACAGAAGTTTTGCTAAATGAGCAACTTTTTTGTTATGCTCATCACGACCTGCTTTTGAAAAATCTTTTGGTGAAAACCACTCTCTTAACTCATCACCATCAAGCATCGCCAAATTTGGAATATCTTTTTGTAAATCTTTTACGATTGTAGTCTTTCCCGAACAGGGAAGACCAGTCATCCAAATAATGAAAGGCTTCATGAACAAAATACCCAGATAACCCATAAAGAGTTTACGTTAATTTTTAGCCCAAGGTTGATTTTCTAAATAATCGATTTCCTTTATCATGTCTTCAATCTTTTTCACTATGGCAAAAACTGAGCTGTACTGCTCATACATTTCAACTTCTTCTTCTTTAGATAAGACATCAGCTTCTGCATCATCAAAGAACTTATTTTCTTTGTTAAGATGATCATTTAGAAATATGGCATACGTTCTCAAATACCTTGATACAGGTTCTTGCGCATCTTCTCCATTTTTCCATCTTTTTAGATGATTCGATATTTGCCTAGCAATATTTCTTCCAAATTCATGTTCAATCATAAATTTTCGAATTTGATCTTTTAAAGAATCATAGCTTGCGACACAAGGAAAATACGAATCTTCCTCTCTAGAGTGATGAATCGTGTCGACAAATTCTGAAATCACTACAGTGATTTTTGTTAAATCTGAAAAAGGAATATTGTTACCCTTGTACAATTCATCAGCGCATTTAGCCACAATTTTTTCTAGACGACGAACTTGATCATGATCCGCGCGTAGTTGATTTGTAGCACTCATTATATTCTAGCCTGCAACATGCTATTTAAAAATCAGATAAAGGGCCTGAAATAATGAAACAAATCTAGTTTAATTTTTAACCAGATGTATGTAAATTTAATTATCAATGAATTTTGTAATTTTATCCATTTTGAATTTGATTAGAGGACAAAGCGGTGATGCAGTCCAATTATCCAATTTTGACACAAGTATGATTTTAGATAAGATTGCAGAATTGCAGAATTCCATAGGAACGTTGTCTATTCAGGATGGACCTATTGCTTCGGCTCATGTGATATTACTTGCTGCAGGTGTAGTAATTTTTCTTGGAGTGGCCGGAGAGGCGTTTTTTAAAAAAACAGGTATTCCAGATGTAGCTTTTCTGATGATACTTGGAGTAATAATTGGACCAGTCTTTGGGATTATACAACCCGAAGCCGTAATTCAAGTGGTTCCATATTTTGCAGCACTTGCACTGATTATCATCATGTTTGATGGAGGATTGAATCTGGATATCAAACATGTTGTTAAAACTGCACACTTTTCAGTGACACTTGCAGTTGTTGGTTTTATTTTATCAGTTGTAATGATTTCTCTTGCTGCCCATTTTGCATTGGGGTGGGCATGGCTAGAAAGTATTCTGTTGGGCTCCATTGTAGGTGGAAGCAGTTCGGCAATTGTTTTTGGACTAGTCAGAAATATCAAAATTTCAGAAGAAACCAAATCGATGCTAAGTTTTGAATCAGCACTGACGGACATTCTGGCTACGATCATAGCATTCATATTATTTGAAGCGGTGCTTGCCGGACATTTTGATATCGAAACGTTGCAAGAAACCATCGGACGAGCGATTGTTGTAGGTCTAGTACTTGGATTTGGAGTAGGAATTCCATGGATGTATGTTTCAACAAAACTTGGAAATGCTCAACATGCATACATGCTTACTCTTGGAATACTGTTTGTTTTATTTTTCTTGGCGAATTCATTTGGAGAATCAGGTGCATTAACTGCATTAGTGTTTGGTTTGATGATTGGAAACAAAAATCATCTTTCACGAGTATTAAAATTCAAAATTCCAAAAATTGAGACAGATGATCCCACACATAATCAGCTGACATTTTTGGTTAGATCATTCTTCTTCGTATTTGTTGGTTTAATGGCAAGTTTTGGTCAAATAGAGTATTTGATATTTGGAGTTTTGATTACTGTTGTTGTTTATTTTGGAAGAATATTTGTTGGAAAAATAACGTTAACAAAGAGATTTTCACTTTTGGATAGAGCAGTTACAAACTCTATGATTCCTAGAGGATTGGCAGCTGCAGTGCTTGCAACATATCCAATAACTTTGGGTTTACCAAATGCTGAAGCATATCCACAATTAATTTTCTTTATTATTTTATCATCAGTAATTATTACAACAATCGGATTAGGAAAATCAAAGAAAATACCCCCTCCAGAATCAGTTGAAGGTGGATTTGTAAAACCGCCTGAAAATTCCAAAGATGATGCAGCTGAAGGTGTTGAAAAGGCGCCTGAAAATTCCAAAGATGATGCAGCTGAAGGTGGATTTATTGCAAAAAGATCAGAAGGAATTTGAAATTAATAATATTTTGTTAAAAATCCAGAATATAGAATTTGATTAAGATTGTTGTTTTTCTTTAATTGCTTTAACATATTTTTGGTCAAACACATTAAAGATCTGGATCTTGTCTTGAGCTAAAGCCATAGCACCAGGTCTGTTATTGATATGCGTTTCAGCAATTTTTTGTTCTTCTAAAAGTTTTTCAAGATCAATTTTTGAATTCGATGTCAATTCTGTGAGTAAAATAACAAGTTCTTTTTCAAAATTATTTTGAGTGTCAGGAATTGCAGGTGGATCAGCACCAATAACCTCTTTGGTCGTAATTGTTCCAAATACTTTCTTGTCTAATCCAAGCAATAATAAAAAATGAAATTAGTATTATAAATTCAATATGATTTAGAAATAATTTTGGAAAAGTGAGTGCAGTGCAATCATACGCTTTATCTTTTTGATAATTTTACTCTATATTGTGACTTATTGTATAGGTAAATGTAAAAATTACAAGGCTCTTAAACCAACAGAAATTGGTAGATACGCTGCTGGACAAAAAAGGTGTAATTATTGTGAAATATTTGTAGAGTTTGACGGGATTATTTGTCCTTGCTGTAATAGCCAACTAAGATGTCTACCCAGAAGCAGGAAAGAGAAAGAAAAGTACATGGCACAGATTGTAAGATAAATGAAAATACGCCTGTAGATTAAAGTTCTATTTATAACAAATCAATACAAGGATAGTTATGGCAATTGATGCTGACATTGAAGAATTTGTTGAAAAACATATTCAACTTATGATTTCTCAAACTGAAACATACTTGCCATTTATCAGGGTTGCATTTCCTTACTCAAATAATGTAGCAGATGGTGTTTACAATCTAATTATCGGTAGTGCACTGTCTGTATTTGTAAATCGATTTACAATGAAAATGAAATATCCAACAGCTGATGACTTTGCAGAGTTTGGAAAAATTGCTCTCAAATACAGAGATCAAGTGGATAAGTTTTTTAAATAATTTAAGACAATTCGCCTAGAAAATGTACAGTGTCATTAATCACAACAACTGTTCTATCTTTCGGTACACGGTACAATTTTTTTGAGCCATTTGAAGATTGAACTATAAGTTTTGAGAATGGATCCTTTATTGATTTGTAAAGAATTCCTTTATCCCCTACTGATTGAGACCAATTAGTTCCTTGAACAAAGGATATTGTTTGAAACTTTACAATTTGATACGAATAGACCATTTCTAATTAGTTATTAACAATCGCACTCATTAATGACTTTCCTCCAATTAATGCTGTAATTGATAGGCCTACATTAGATACCACATTGATGGCAAGTGTTCCATAATTATTATTTTCAAGAAGATTGCTTGAATCCAGTGCAAATGAGGACATGGTGGTAAGCGAACCACAAAATCCTACAGCGGTAAATAGAGAATATCTTCCATCAAGATGCCATTGTTCTGACAATACAACAAATGCTCCAAGAACAAATGCTCCAAGAACAAATGCTCCAAGAACATTAACTATCAAAACGTTGACTGGTAATGTGTTAAAAAGTAAAGGAGATTCAGTAACCTTGTATCTTAGAAATGCTCCAAGAACCGAACCCACTGCAAGAAAAACAAATTCTAGACCCTTCATATGTTCATTGCAGTTTAATTGACATTATTAGAGCTATTTGTAGAAATTTAGGTTCAATTCATGACTGTCTCATTTTGATCCAGAAAAATATGCCTATGATTTTTATAGATTCAATATTTTTCTAGACCAAATGACATTGAAATTAGGATGTGAAGACTACGGTTTTGAATGCGAATACATTCTAGATGAAGAAAAAACTTTAGAGATGATTGAAAAATTCAGAAATCATTTTGAAGAAGAACATGGAATAGACTACACCATAGAAGCGGTAATTCAAATGATCACTAATCGTGGACATTCATTAGAATCAATTAAAAAGTAACTTCGTCTGAAAAATTATTTGTACATGTTATCAATAAGGACACATTGTTTTTAGGAAATTACAGGTGAAACCTAGAGAAAAACGTTTTTTCAAATAACACATCTTTTAGATTATTTACCAACTCCTGAATTACTCTAATCTGTTCCATGGTAATTTCTTTAAGATTTTTTACAATATCATTTAGTTCAGATATTTCAAATTGTTGTTTTAGATTTTCATTTTTCAGTATTGAAATTTGATTTTTAAGATTGTTATTTTGTTGTTTTAGATTGTTGTTTTCATTAGTTAGTTGTTCTATTTTTTCTATATCAGATTCTTCTGGAAATGGATCAGGGGTTGGTGCAGGGGTTGGTGTTCGAATTGGTTCAGGACTAGGACTAGGTGCAGGAATTTGCGGCGGTTGAGGTTCTTGCTTTGTTTCAATTGCCAAAGTAATTTGTGAAAAGCCAATAGAAACAAGCATTACGGCTAAGCTAAAAATGAGAATGGTTTTCATCTTACTATATCACAAAACAGTAAAATAATTTCGTATATCAACATGATTGCTAGTTTCTAAGAATGAAAGTAGAGTACTATCCATAGAAATCAGGTTCTTGATCTCTTTTCTGTTTTGGAAGATCTTCCATAACGGCTTGAACCACTTCGTTGTGATTGTATGTAAGATGCCTGAGAAACTTTGCTGATTCGTCTGCCCTGGTCTTTTCATCAGCAAATATCATTTCAGGACTACTTAATTCTGTCATCATTGTGTTGCATTCTTTACACGGCTCAAAATCAAGATAGAGTTTCATAATTCTATGTCATTTTCCTCAGTATTTAGACTATTTTATCGATGAAGGTATGGAAGCCTCTTTCTTTTGAGGCTTTACCTTATCCACAGCATCAATAAGATCTTGTTGAGTTATCTTGATCTCTTTGAGATTACTTGATTTTCCACTGACGTATCTCTTCAAAGCTGCAATAGCTGCTCTGTTTGCAACTGCTGCAATTTCTGCACCACTAAAGTCATTAGTCAACTTTACAATTTCTGAGATTTTTACATCAGTTGCAAGAGGCTTGTTCTTTGTATGAATTTCAAAAATATTCTGTCTTCCTTTTTCATCAGGATTTGGAACCTTGATAATCCTATCAAATCTACCTGGTCTGAGAAGGGCCTCATCAACAATGTCTAATCGATTTGTTGCACCAATAATCAAGACATTGTTTAGTTCTTCTAGTCCATCAATTTCTGTTAGGATTTGAGACACTACATTTTCTGTAACATGCGAATCAGAGCCTCCACTTCCTCTTTTTGGAACAAGTGCGTCAACTTCATCTAAGAATATGATACATGGAGCTGCTTGTCGTGCTTTTCTGAAAATTTCTCTAACTCCTTTTTCAGATTCTCCAACCCATTTTGAAAGTAATTCTGGACCTTTAATGCTGATAAAATTAGACTCTGTCATTTTTGCAAGAGCCTTTGCTATCAATGTCTTTCCAGTTCCCGGAGGACCATGAAGTAGAATTCCCTTTGGAGATTTTACATCAACATAATCATATGCGTCCCTGTATTTGATTGGCCATTCAACAGCTTCTTTGAGTTCTTCCTTTAATTTATCTAAACCACCTACATCATCCCAACTTACGTTTGGAATTTGGACTTGAACTTCTCTGAGTGCGCTAGGACTAACTTCTTTTAGTGCCTCTCTAAAATCATCACTTGTGATTTGGATTTTTTCAAGTATCTCTGATGAAATTTTTTCTTCATCATAGTCAATCTCAGGAAGAATTCTACGAAGAGATTTCATTGCAGCTTCTTTGGATAATACTTCTAAATCAGCTCCTACAAATCCATGTGTAGTTTTTGAGATTTGTTTTAAATCTACTTTGCCATCAATTGGCATTCCACGTGTATGAATTGAAAGAATGTCGAATCGTCCTTCATCATCAGGAATTCCAATTTCAATTTCTCTATCAAATCTGCCCGGTCTTCTTAGTGCGGGATCAATTGAATCTGGCCTGTTAGTAGCTGCAATTACAACAACTTTACCTCTAGACTTCATACCATCCATTAGGGTTAGTAATTGTGAAACAATTCTTTTCTCCAGTTCGCCAGAAACTTCATCTCTTTTTGGAGCGATTGAATCAATCTCATCGATGAAAATTATGCTAGGAGCATTTTCTTCAGCCTGAGTAAAGATTTCTCTAATTCTCTCTTCACTTTCTCCATAATGTTTGCCCATAATTTCAGGACCGCTTAGGGAGATAAAGTGAGCATTTGTTTCTCCAGCTACAGCCTTTGCTAGTAGTGTCTTTCCAGTTCCAGGAGGACCGTACAACAATACGCCTTTTGGTGCTTCCACGCCTATTTTGTCAAATAATTCAGGATGTCTCATGGGTAATTCTACCATTTCACGAATTTTCTGAACTTCATTTTTTAGGCCTCCAAGTTCATCATATGTAATTCTTGGATGCGATGAATCAACTGCCTTAGTCATTGCACCAAGCTTGAAAATGGTATTTTCTGTAACTAAAACTGGTTTTGAGGGTTTAGTGCTAGTTACAACAAATTGAATCCTACCTCCCATCTGTGTGTTAAGAGATACTGAATCTCCGGTTGTAAATACATGATTAAGGTAATTGTAAATCATGTATTCTTGCAATCCTTCTGCAGCAATCTTTTCAGTTGGTGACAAAACAATTTGTTCAGCATTTACAGCTTCAACTGTTTTTAGTGAAATTTTATCACCAATTCCAGCTCCAATATTTTGTCTTGTCATTCCATCTATTTTGATAATACCTGAACCATATTCTTCAGGTACGCCGGGCCAAAGTTTTACATGTGTTTTCTTATTGTATGTTAGTTCTAGTATTTGTCCTGTATTCCATTTTTGATCCTCAATAATTTTAGGATCAACTATGGCTCTACCTCGTCCAACATGTTGTTGTGGACTCTCTTCAATTTTCGAAATTATTTCACTCATATCATTGCCTCAGAAATAAAGAGAGGGGTTATTCAACCTCCACCATTTTGCCTTTTGGCTTTTCTTCTTCAACCAATTTGAAGACAATTTGTAAAACTCCGTTTTTGTAAGAAGCCTTTGCAGAGTTCTCATCTACTTTGTATTGCAGGGGAACTCTTACATGATATTTTTTGTCATCATGCTCTGCTGAAAGGTTGACTGCCTTGTTTTCAACAACAATTTTGACATCAGCCTTTTCAACTCCTGGTATCTCAGCTATGAGTTTTACTATTTTTTCTTTTTCGTCGACAATTGTGTCAACTAGTGGTTCTCGGGTATCAGAAGTTGGAAGCAAGTCAGGTTTGACGTTTCCGTATTCCTTTACCACAGGTTTTCCATCTGGACCGACAGTCATCGTATAACCGTAATAATGCGGACCAGACTCAGAGCCATTTCCCTTGAATTCCTCAAAAATGTCATCTATATTAAAAAAAGAGTTTGACATTCTTTTGAAGATTCTATCATATTCGCTATCAAAGAACATTGTCATATTCACCTATTGAATGTAATAGGTATTACATTATATAAATATTATTAAAATATATTAAATTTATTACATAATCCTATTATAATTGACATCAAATAATACTCTTATGAGAACTTCGGGTATGTCCATACCAGAAGTTGTAAGAGAAATAATCACCAGAAATCGCTCAATCTACGATTGCATGAAAATGGATTTAATCAACTATACAGCATTGGCGGTAAAAATTCAACCAGAAATAGAGAGAATTCTAGAGAATTCTGTTAACTTGAATACCGTAGTAGTTGCAATCAAAAGATATGCAGATACATTTGAAATTAAGGAAGAAGTGAAAGAAGAATTTGTTTTGAAAAATGCCAGATTGGCTTTAACAGACGGAATTATGGACGTCAAATTTTCAATAAAGGATTCAAATCAGATGGATCCGATGGCAATTTTAGACAAATTCTCTAAGGTAACAAACAATTATGATTTTTTTAGATTCTCTGATTCGTTTAGATTCCTTACAGAAGATATGGAAGACATCAGAGATATTTTCAATAGCATGTCAGAAAGAGATGACATGTTTAGTACTGGTCTTGCAAAGATCAGAGTTTCAATACCCAACTCCCAAAACCAATCAGATGTGGTATCCTATGTTGCTGAAGTTTTACATGCAAATGGGATAGAGTTAGTAAATGCATTTTTTAGTCAAGACAGTATCATTATAATTCTAAATGAAAGAGATTCATCAAGGGCATACGATATTTTACATTCAGACATTATGAGAACCTAAGAATACTCCTAATTTGGGTGAAAATTACTCTTATAGCATATATGGATACAATTTGTGAAAAGGATTCGATTGGCCAGAAATAAAAAGAAAATTGTGATTTTAGGTGGTGGATTTGCAGGAGTAGAATGTGCCAGACAATTAGAATCAAAATTTGGAAATGACAGTGAAATTGAATTAGTGATGATAAGTGAAGATAATTTTTTATTGTTCACGCCAATGCTGCCACAAGTGGCATCCGGAATGATTGAAACCAGACACATCGTTTTGCCTATCAGGACAATCTGCAAGAAAACAAAATTCTATGAAGGCAGAATAAAAAATATCGATCCGTATGGGAAACTTGTAACGTTATGGGGAACCGGAGACAAGAGAAGCATTTCAATACATTATGATTTTCTCATAGTTGGACTTGGCAGTGAGACCAATTTTTTTGGAATGTCCGATGTCGAAAAAAATGCATACACCATGAAAACACTCAATGATGCCGTCATGCTAAGAAACAGAGTCATTGACATACTTGAGCAGGCAGAGAATGAAACGGATCCAATTCTTCGAAAGAGCTTTCTGAACTTTGTGGTTGCGGGAGGAGGTTTTGCTGGAATCGAAACTGCGGGAGAATTAATGGATCTTCTTTTAGACGCACAAAAATATTATCCTACAATTCACAAAAATGATCTCAAAGTGGTTGTAATAGAAGCCCTGGGGATGATCTTACCCGGATTCAATGAAAAACTAGCAGGATTTGCAAAGGAGAAAATGACAGATAGAAATATTGACATCAGACTGAAAACTGCAATAACCAGCTTTGATGGAAATGAGGTTACTACTAAATTATTGGTTCAGAATCCAAAAGAGAAAGATGAGGAACCCATAACAGACATAATTAGAACAAAGACACTGATTTGGACTGCGGGAGTTACACCAGTTAATACAATCAAGAGATCGATGTTCAAGACTGAAAAGGGGAAAATTATTGTTAATGATTATCTTGAAGTTCCAAACTTTCCGGGAGTATTTGCAATTGGAGATTGTTCATTATTTTTAAATCCTGAAACGCAAAGACCGTTTCCTCCAACTGCTCAAATTGCGGAAGCTCAAGCAAAAGTTGCTGCAAAAAACTTAACGTCATTAATTAAAAATTCTGAAAAAGAAAAATTTGTCTATCATTCCAAAGGTCAGATGGCAATCATTGGAAAAAGATCTGGGATTGCCACATTTATGGGAATGAATATTTCTGGATTTTGGGCATGGTTAATCTGGAGAAATGTGTACCTCTCAAAAATTCCAACGTTTGACAAGAGGACGCGTGTCTTTCTTGACTGGACAATAGATTTGTTCTTTGATAGAGATATCTCAAGACTGAAATTGATGAAGCGTGAACCTGAAAAAGAATACAAGCTACTTGATGAAGTAGATGACGTTTGGTAATTTATTTTCTAATTTTATAAACAATCATTGCTGGCGCAACAAAATACATTCCAACGTTCATCAAAACTATGCCAATTCCATACGATATCATTTCCGCTTCGGAATTAATTTCTACAAAATTTAAAATTGATAACGTAGACAACATTGGAGTAATTGAAATTTTTACAATTTCTTTAAAAATTGGACTCTCACGTTCTAAATCTGCAATCATCGGTGAAAACGAATAGTAAAATTGGTTGAATCCGCTCATAAACACAATTCCAGATTTAGTTGACAAAATGGTATTGTCTCGAATTTCTCTTAATTGCTGTACTTGTGGTGCAAATTCAGTTCCAAATGTGGCGGTTGCAATTAGACAACCACCGCCTTCTTCAGTGGATTCATCCACGGATACATCTTGCGATAAGATTTCAAACGAATGAATTGTTTCTTCAAACCCAGGAAGCTGCGAATCAAAATCATCTAATCCGTTACTATATGCAAGAGTGTAGAATTTTTCAGTGTCATAAATCATAACTTCTTTAAATTTTACTTTAAATTTTTCTTCATTAGTAAAAAAAGTCCCCTCCGCTTCTGTAACATATGCTTCATTGCCATTCAAAGTTATTTTTTCCTGAGAAATTATTTCTAGATTTCCTGATTCTACTACCAATCTTATTGTTTCGGCTTTCTCAGAAATAAGATCATCCAATGTTCTTTGACTAGTTTCTTGTACAGAAAGCGAGATTACAGGGTTCATTACTCCTATTTTTGGTCCAACTGCAACTACGTCAGGGGAGTTTTCTTCTACTTTCTCAGGGTTTTGCAACAACCATCCTTCAGGTACACTAAACCCAATTTCATGTTCAGCACTTTCATATTTCTGATTACCTGTAGCAGGAATTTCAGTCGATTGTGTGCGTTCAGGTTCTTGTAATTCAAGAATGTTTGATATTTCAGAACGATTTGTGACCGTGGCCTTTGTAATTTTGACTTGTTCAGGATCTATAGGTCTATCTACAGGTTCTGTTTTAACTCCAGCAATTCTATCAAGGGTTTCAAAACTTTCTTCGGTTACAATTCTACCAAATACGGTATACTGCTCATCAAGAAAATTAGAATCGCCATGTACAATGAAAAACTGTGATCCTCCACTGTTAGGATCAGCCGATCTTGCCATGGAAACTATTCCACGATTGTGTTTAATCGTATTAAATTCGGCATCTATACTTGTACTTGGACCGCCTGTACCCCACGTGTTAGGATCGCCGTTGATCGTGTTAGGATCACCTCCCTGAATCATAAATCCAGGAATTATTCTATGAAAAATTACCTCATCGTAGAATCCGGATTCAGCTAATCTAATAAAATTTTCAACATGATTTGGTGCATCATTTGGAAAAAAGTCAATTGTAATATTTCCAAGATTAGTTTCTAAGATAACCAATTTGTCGTCATATTGGGCAAATGCATAATTTCCAAAACCAATAACCAATAACGAAATTGTAATCACTGAAAATATCTTGTTCAATAAATTTTTTTAAGAATAGTTACTTAAAAGCTAATTGTATTAGTTTTTAACAAAGTTCAATAAATTAACCAATATGGAACCTGATGAAAAAATTCAGGCGCATTTAGTTTCAGTATGGAGAGAATCAAAAAAGTTTTTTTCAATCGGAGGAAAAGAAGGTATGTTGGTGTTAACTGACAGACATTTGATGTTTGTACACAAGACAGAATCAAAAATGAATTGGTGGAAAGCAATTACACAAAGACAGGTAATTAATTTCATAAAGTCAAAAAATACGATGATTCGTCACGATGGCTATAATGAGAAAGACTTACTGAATGATCTGGAAAATGACAAAAATACGGAATTGTCATTTGATAGCATATCTAGCATTGGTTTTACAGAGAAAGATTGGGGAAGTTCATTGCAATTAGAGTTTAGCCAGGATGAAAAGGATGAAAAATTTCAATATTCAATTGCCCAAGATTGGGTAAAATATCCTGCAAAAGAGCCTACGAAATACATGAAAGTAGATTGGGAGCCTTTTGTGCAATATATTAAAGACAGGCAAAAGTTTACGAAGTAAGATTGGGAAAAGTTTTTGCTGTAGGTGTTGGACCGGGTTCTCCAAAATATGTGACAGAGATTGTAAGTGATATTGTACATGACTGTGACATTGTTATCGGTTACAAGTATACTCTAAAAACAATAGAACATTTGACTAAAGGAAAAGAGATCTATGAAATTACTATGAACGATCAAGAGAGCTCATATCAAAAGATTCTTCCAGAATTAGGCAATAGAACGTTGGTAATTCCATTTACAGGAGATGTGAATTTTTCAGAATCAGAAGTTGTAGATAGGTTGATTGAAATTTTTGGTGAAGTAGAGATCGTACCTGGCATTAGTTCAATTCAAGTTGCCGCATCAAGAGCAAAGGTTCCTCTTGACAAATCCAAAGTAATTACGATGCATGTCACGACGCCAATTGAGGATAAAAAATTGGAATTACAAAAAGCATTGATTGATGGTTTTAGCGTGATCTTGGTACCAAGACCATGGCCAAAACAACCTGACAAACATTTTATGCAATCCGAAATTGCAGCATACCTGAGAGAACATGGTTTCGATACTGCAAAAATAAAAGTTCATGTTTTTGAGGCAATTACAACAGAAAATGAGACAAGCTTTGTAGGAACTGTAAAAGATTTGGAAGGGAAGGAATTTTCAGACTTATCTGTCATCGTATTCAACCAAACCAGTTTAGATTCATACATGAATTATAGATGGCAGTGGGAAAATTAGTTGCCCAAGTTTTGTCCGTTACCAAAAGTCAAACTATCTGAATTTGGAAACACATAAGCTATAATTTTCATCCAAGGATAATCAGGATCGTATAGTCTGTAAAATCCTGCATCATCCAATTGTATGTCAACCGATTCTCCAGGTAAAATTTCTCCAGTAGAAATTCTATCATCAGGAGTAAATGGATCATGTCGATCTCCATAATTTTCTTTACCGCTGATAATGCTGTGAGATACCACATCGTCGTTTACCATCGTTATTGTGGTACCTGGTTCTATTGAAATTCTATCTTGTGAGAAATATCTCAATCTAGGAGAATCATTTGGATTTTGCACTGCTATGGAACTTTCTTTAACTGAACCAACATCGATGTAACTATCTGCAATTCCCTGTGATGATGAACCGCGAAGGATGTAAAGTGTGTTAACATTTGACTTTTCAGATTCGGTTGGCGTAAAATCAATTTTTGAGAGTACAGATAATTTTGCCGTGTAAATTACTTTGAAAGTATCATCAGAAGTAGTTATTTTTCCAGTAAAACCATAAACTGATGCATTCTTACTTTCATCAATTAATCTGCCAAAGAAGCTAATCGAAGTGTCTAGTCCGCTAGAGCTTTCAATCTCACCGTTTATTCTGACATACTTGCCTTCACGCAAAAATTTCCCTTCCAGATTAGAAATTACAAACTCCTCTTCATCTAATGTAACAAAACCGTCTTCTGTAAGAAAGCTGATTGTACTTCCACGCTGATCCTGAGATGACAAACCTAGATTAATTTCCGATATTTTGATAGCTTCTTCAGTTACGGCAAAACCTGACCCCTCCAAAAGAAATGCCTGATTCTCAGAAATTTCAGCAAATGAATCATTGGTCAAATAAACTGACGACACCGCAAACAACGCTAGAATTAGCACAAGTGTACTCATTGCTATCTTATTCTCTAATTTGGTTTATAATTTGCTACTAAATTATTTTAGATGTAATGTATAGTTAGTATAAACAGAAAATTAAGATGCCAAATTTAGAAAAAATTTGATCAATACATAGACGGAGCTATTTTACAAAAATTAATCATCATGACAGATATTTTCACCAAAGAAAAAAGATCATGGATAATGTCTAGAATCAGGGGAACAAATACCAAGATTGATCTTGAGATGAAGAAAATGCTTGGTAACACCAGGCATAACCATGAAATGTATCCCAAAATGTTTGGCAATCCTGACTTTATTATTCCAAGAAAGAAGATTGTAATATTCTGTGACGGCGATTTCTGGCACGGCTACAAGTATTATGAGAAGAAACGGCTTGCAAAGAAATACTGGAGAGACAAAATAGAGAGAAATATGATGAGAGACATTGTTGTTTCCAGAAGATTACGACGTGAGGGATGGTCTGTTTTAAGATGCTGGGAACATGACATTAATAAAAATCCTGAAAAATGTATGAGAAAAATTGCCAAAAAAATTCAGAATAGAAGCAATTTTAGACAATAATCCTGAAAATTAGAGTCCGAGAATATCGATTGGTCCTTCTTCTCGAGCTAGTTCTATCATGTAAAATTCTAGATATCCTCCTGCCAAAAGAAGACCCATCATAACTCCAATTTCAATTAGTGTTGGTTTGACCAGTGACATTAAATCAATTCTTTTGAATATCGCCCTAATCAAAATAAAACTTCTAGAAATTCCAAATGAGTATGCAACAAGCTCCATTAATCCAAATGGAGACAAGAAAAGAATTGAAAGTGGCGGAATATCGGCTAGTTGTGGGGCAGTTACGACTATTGAGGCAAAAGCAAACCCTGTTGACCAAGCAGCAAAAAGTCCCCAAACGACTCCAAAACCAGGAATAAACATAGGCAGTGCAATGGTTAAGTTATGAGTAAAAATTCCAAATGCATCAATATCTAAAATAAGCTCTTCAAATTCTGCCATGAAGGCATTTGCCTCTTCTTCGCTGACCGTATACATTGAGCCGATTTGATACGTAGCTGCAAAAAGTCCCAGAAATATAAAAAATATAATTATTCTAGTTTTATTCACATTGCAGTACTTCGTGAACAATATTTGAGGGTTGATGCAGGCGCAGATTTAATTAAACCAGACGATATTTTTTAATATGAAAAAAGAGCTGTCCTATGCGTTAAACTATGCGTTAAACAAAGGATTTCAAATTCATCCGGACGCTTTTAAAATTTTAGAAGATGTAGACGTAAGGAAATTGGAGAAGATCATAAAGGAAATAGTGAGAGAAAAAGCAAAGCAAAAACTATTTCAAATCAATCAGGATGATTTAGAGACATATCTTGGAATCAAGGAAGATTCAACAATACAAAGTACAGTCAAGATATTGTCAGAGCCCACCAGTAAAATAACATCAGGTGAGGGAGTCAAAGGATACAATGCCTTATTTTCAAGCCGCTTTAACAAGCTTAAACGAATAATTTCAGATAGGCCAGAGTCAAAAATGCTCAAATCGGCAGCCTCTGTAAAAACAGCGAAAATTGAAGATGACTTGTACGTATGCGGTCTTATTTCTGAGAGAAATTCTGAGAGGAATGTCACAAAGTTGGTTCTGGAGGACCCGTCAGGCTCGTTTGAGGGAATAATCTTTGATGACGAATTGCAAAAAGTGGCAGATACCCTTCTAATTGATCAATTTGTAATGGCAAGAATAAGTTCATCAAAAAATTCAGGATACATCATCAAAGACCTTATTTTTCCAGACATTCCAGAACAGGCTAAAAATAAATCAGAGACTGAAGCATATGCGGTATTCCTTTCTGACCTACACATAGGAAGCAAGTATTTCATGGAAGATGAATTTTCAGAGTTTGTTTCATGGTTGTCAAGTCCTGATCCAGTTGCAAGAAAAATTCGTTTTATTCTAATCGGTGGGGATATGGTAGATGGGGTCGGAATATACCCAAATCAGAACAAAGAGCTGGTTTGCCAGACCATACAAGAGCAGCTAAAAAAGGCAGAAGAACTGATTGACAAAATTCCAAAAAACATGAAGATTGTCATAATGCCTGGGAATCATGATCCTGGAAGAAGAGCACTCCCGCAGCCAGCTATTCCAGAAAAATACAATTCTGGTTTATGGGAAAGAGAAAATGTGTATATGGTTGGAAACCCAGCAATTGTCTCATTGAACGGTGTTATTGTGACGATGTTTCATGGACAGAGTATAGATGATATTGTAAAAACTACACCGGGTCTAAGTTACGATAAACCGACCAATGTGATGAGACATTTGCTTAGAGCAAGACATCTTAGTCCAATTTACGGTAGTCAGACACCCATAGCGCCTGAAATGGAGGATCTTTTAGTAATTGAAGACATTCCAGACATTTTTCATGTGGGTCACGTTCATAGGGCTCAATTAGACATGTACAAGGGAGTTTTGTTGGTAAATTCCGGTTCTTGGCAAAAACAGACTCCATTTCAGGCCAGTGTAGGAATGACTCCAAATCCGGGTATTGCCCTCATGGTAAATCTAAAGACTTTACAGGTCTTTCATCAGAATTACAGTTCAAATTCAGACAATGTCCTGCAGAGTTAGATCATCCTTAAATGTCTCTTTAATCATTTCAGATGATATTGTCAGTTTGAATTTTTTTGTTCTTCCATGAATTCCTTGATGAATAAGTCTTCCAGAAATTATTCCAGACAATTCAATTTCACTGAGCATTTGGGTAATTCTTCTTTGAGTTAGTCCGTCTTTTCCAATAACTTTGCAGAGATTTTTGTATGAAGAATATATCTCGCCAGTTGAAGAGTCATTTGCCTTTATTATGGCTAAAAGTACTAATTTTTCATGTAATGGAAACGATTTAAGAGACTTTTCTTCTTTATTTTCCTCAATTTTTTGGGTGGCTTCTCTGACATGCTCAATTGTAACTTTATCTGATTGTTGTCGTTCGGCAAGTTCGCCTGCGACACGAAGCAGGTCAATGGCCCTACGAGCATCACCGTGTTCCCCTCCTGCAAGAGCAGCAATAAGATTTAGGGCTGGTTCCTCTACAGAGTTTTCTACGAATGATTCGTTGATTCGTTCTTCTAAAATTTTTTTGATCTGCTCAACATTGTAGTTTGTAAAGACAACTTCCTCTTCTCCCAGACTGCTAATTACCCTAGGATCTAGTTTTTCCTTAAACGTCAGGTCATTTGAAATTCCAACCAAAGTCAAAGAACCTCCCTCTTCAAGTCGCTCGTTTGCTCGAGTAAGTTGGTATAGAATATCCTTGCCTGTTTTTGCTACTAATTCAGCAAGATAATCAATTTCATCAATAACAAAGATTGCGTTGAATTTTTCTTTTTTTATTTTATTTAACAGTCTTTTGAAGACTTCGCTTATTGCTAGTCCGGTTGTAGGCAATTCTTTCTCATTTAGGCCCAATTGTGTGCCTAGACTTACTAATAATCCGTATAGAGTAGTCTCTTCTTTTGAGTTTGAATATATCAAAATAATTGGAAAATTGGATTTTTCTACCCTTGCTTGGATTTTATCAATCACTCTTTTTACGACAAGAGTCTTACCAGTTCCGGGTTTTCCATAAACCAGGAGATTTGACGGTCTCGATTTTTTTAATATTGGCAACAATGATTGTGTCACTTGTTCCAATTCAGAATTTCTATGTAGAATAATTTCTGGCTTGTATGAAAAATGTAAACTTTCTCTATTACTAATAATTGATTTTCCAGATTCAGCTGCGTCAAGTAATCTATCTATCGGATCAGACATTACTCACACACCTTTGTTTCCTGTCAACAATAACACAATCATATCTGAATTAAGAGAGTATAGTATTGAGTAGTAGTAGTAGTTTAGTTTGTAATTAATTATTTTTAGTTAGTTTTAGATTTTCTATTAAAAAAAATTAAAGAAAAAGGTAGAGTGGAAATATTGGTGTGTGGGTTTGTGCCTGAATTCCAAAATATGTTAACATTGTTGTTAAGATGTTGTTAAGAAATGACCAAAAAAGGTCATTTTGACCCCTTCATTTCCATTCCAGGCGTTAAGATATGTGATAACATTGTGAATGTTCAATTTTTGACCCCTTCATTTCCATTCCAGGCGTAAAATCTTCCATTCCAGGCGGTTAAATAATTAATTTATGTTAATAACAAAAAACAGGCTAGGCGTGGTATAGGCAGTCAATGTTAACAAAGTACTTGGTTAACAAACATTCGTGGATCATTTGAACTGTTAACATTTGATCTGTTAGATCTCAAAGATGACAAAAAAACAGATTAGGATCGATATGGAAGACTCAGATGGTGCTCGATATAATATAAAATTAGAGGGTAATGTGACTAGAGATAAAGTTCTTAAAATCTTTGAAATGATGGACTTGATGAATATTGAAGAAGAAAAAGAAATCACTAACATAGATTCTATAAATGCAAAAATTTGGCATATTGTGGATAAGTTTTTTCCAGTAGGCAAATTCACATCTACAAACATTTTAGAAAAATATGAGGATGAATACAATCAACCCATAAAACTTAGTGTGATTTCTACATATTTATCAAGATTTTCCACAAAAGGGAAGGTGAATAGAACAAGAACAGGGAGAGAATGGATATATCAAACAATCAAAATTGCCCAAAAACAATTAATTAAGAAATAGTAACTTTTCGAACCAATATTCTATCTTTTCCAAGAATGACTTTGACATATTCTCCTTTTTGAATGTCCATAAATTCTCTAAATTGTTTTGGAATTGAAATTGTTCCTGCAGAAGTAATTTTCACTAGTACTTCATTATCTTGAATTGACATATTCCAATTATAATTTATTAATATATATAATTTATAAAATATTATATTATTATAAAATATAATAACATTAGTTCAAATTCTAATGAAAATTATAAAAAACATTCAAATTTCTTATTCTGTAATGGAATTTACATTAATTTGTTCTACTTTTTCCATTCCTTTCTTAGAAATTGAATAAGTATATGGTTTTGATTCAGTATTTCGTTGCACAAATCCATCCTCAAATAATTTTTTCATAAGGCGTGAAGTATGCTCTCTACTTTTCTTTAATGTGATTTGGATATCACGTGATGTCATAGCTTTGTGTGTGATTAAATGCAACACATAATCAATTGGATTAGTAGGTATAATATTTGGTATATTGGGAATAGAATTTACTTTTTCAGATATAATTTCAGGTTTTGTGCCTGCCTCAATTAGTTTTTCTTGTACTTCATTTTTTGCCAATTTTTCAATGAATTGTTTAAGTTCTAGGTTTGGATCCTCTATTTTTTGTTCAATTCCTTGAATTTCTAAGGCATCTAGGCGTATTTTCATATCAATTAACTGTTTTTCATAATACTCTAATCGTTCAGTTTGTGAGATATCTAATTCTTCACTTTTAGTTTTTACAAATGGACGTATCTTGAAGTATGCGTATAAGCCTACAATACCAACAATGAATGCTAAAATCACACTTAAAATCACTTCAGGTTCAGGTATTTCTACTAACATCACAATATTTGTGCCTATTACGTGATTTATTGTGATTGAACAATATTAATTCACACTTTAGATTAACAAAATCACACTAATAATCACATATCAAACAATATGGTATCAAAATCACGTCTCATAAATATCACATATTACATGCCTGATGGATGAGCCTATCTATCACATCTATCACTTCATCTTCTCTTTCAGGAAAAATATCACTCTTATTTATCACACCAATCTGTTCAGAAAGCTTTGATATCACATCTATATCATCAGGCAGGAGTATGCCTAAACCACGAAATAATATGATGGAATAAAATAATCCAATTAATTTGTCTCTAGATTGTCCAACTTGTCTATAATATGCTCCTCTACTAATAGAAAAATTTGATTCTAGAAGATCCTTTTGATTTAAAATAATTTCAATTTGTCGCTCTGTAAATAGTGATTTTTTGATAATTTTACGTATAATATTGTTAAAATTAGATTTTTCTAACTCGTCCATAGCTATACAAATCTGTATACGGCATTCCAATTAAACTTTAAAGAGACGCATACAAACATCTCTTATGGTTGGAGATAAGGTTGAATCATTCCTAAAATCAGAATTAAAAAAGAAAAATGCATTGTTATTTGTATTGATAGATTCAGAAGTATCAAATATAGACGCATCAAGCAAGCTTGCAAAAGATGTTGAAAAGATTGGGGCTTCAGCAATCTTGGTTGGAGGCTCATCTGCAACTGATCAAATTGAAATGTCACAAGTGGTAAAAGGTATCAAAAAAGGTCTCAAAATACCAATCATTCTATTTCCGGGTAACGTTACAGGCGTTGTACCTGATGCTGATGCTATACTGTTTAGTTCATTGATGAATTCTGAAAACCCTTATTTTATTACTCAGGCACAAGCTTTGGCAGCACCCAGCGTTCTTAAATTTGGATTAGAACCGCTTCCAACTGCATATTTAGTAATTGGAGATGGAACTTCTGCTTGGTTTGTAGGTTCAGCAAGAGGAATTCCATTTGAAAAACCAAAAATTGCTGCGGCATATTCTTTGGCAGCTCAATTTCTTGGAATGCGATTTGTGTATCTTGAAGCAGGTTCTGGTGCAAAAACCAATGTTACACCTGAAATGGTAAAGACTGTGAGGCACGCATTTAACGGGTTTTTGATTGTCGGTGGTGGAATTAAAGATGAAAAGACTGCCGAAAGTCTTGTTAAAGCAGGAGCAGACGCTTTAGTCATTGGAACCTTCCTTGAAAAGGGAGGCAGTCTCACAAAACTCGAAAAAATAGCAAAAACAATTCAAAGAAGCAAATAGTACTACGGTAATATGTCTGAAAATGATGCTATATCTCGAATCAGTGATATTGCAATGCCTGAATACTATCTGGATTATTATTCTGGCCTTTCAAATGAAACTTTCTCTGTATTTGAGCATGCGGCATCAGCAAAATCTAGCCTAACTGACTCATCAGGTATAATTGAGCCTAAAATTGCGTTTGATTTGGCAGATAGAGTTGCAAAGATGCACGAAATTGACATTGCTGATCCTTTAAGAGAAATTCTAAAAATTAATGGAAAAGAACTTTCAGCATTAATTTTAGCAAAAGAGATTGCTTTAGGTAAGTACTGTCTTCCAGATGCCACTTTAGAAGATAAATTAGATCTTGCAGTACGAGTAGGATTAGCAATCATCACCGAAGGAGTCACCATTGCACCGTTACAAGGAATCAATGAAGTAAAAATTAAGAAAAACAAAGACGGAACAGAATATCTCTCAGTTTCAATTGCTGGACCAATGCGTTCAGCGGGTGGAACAGAGTCTGCAGTAACTCTGTTGATTGCGGATCATGTTAGAAAAATTGCAGGACTCTCAAAGTTTCAAGCAAATTCATTTGATGATGAAACTGGAAGATTTGTTGAGGAACTAAGAATCTATGAGCGGGAAGCCAGTAGTTTTCAATTCCATATTTTAGATGAAGATATCGAACATGTCATTTCTAATCTTCCAGTAGAACTAGCTGGTGTTGATACTGATCCATATGAGGTTGTTAATCATAAATCCATGATTCGAATCAAGACAGATCGAGTGAGAGGGGGAGCCTTACGTGTGCTAAATGACGGATTGATTGGAAGATCCAAAAAACTCCTCAAAAGAATTGAACTATACAACCTAGATGGCTGGGAATGGCTCAATGATCTTAAGGGCGCTGTCCAGACTGGTGACAATCAAGAAGATGCGGCCGCAAAAAGAATGCGTGAAGTGATTACAGGCAGATCAGTGTTGTCTATGCCTAACAAATTAGGTGGATTTAGGTTAAGATATGGAAGAGCATGCAATACGGGTTTTGCAGCAGTAGGAGTTCATCCGGTAATTGCTGAGATTCTTGATCATACAGTAGCGGTAGGAACTCAAATCAAAATAGACATACCTGGAAAAGGGGCAACTATTGCATTTGTTGACTCGATTGATACGCCTACGGTTCGTCTGAATAACGGCAATGTGGTAAAAATTCGAGATGTTAAACATGGACTAGAAATAAAAAATGAAATTGAGAAAATTCTTCACCTAGGTGATATTTTAATCTCATTTGGAGATTTTCTAGAAAACAATGCACAACTAGTACCGTCAGGTTATGTGGAAGAATTTTGGATAGAAGAGCTAAAGCAAAAAATTCAAAAATATGAGTCGAATAATCAATACCTAAACCAATTCTTAAATAAAATTCCTACGATTGAAGAGGCAATAAAAATATCACATGATTTTAAAATTCCACTACATCCGCATTACTTGTATTTCTGGGATAAAATATCATCCAAAGATCTTGCCAAACTTTTAGAACCAAAAAAAATCAATGAAACATCCATTGAATATTCAATCCAAGTCAAAAAAATCTTAGAAAATTTGGGCACTCCACACAAACTTGAAAATAATTCAATTGTATTAGAATCCCAGGAAGCAAAAATCTTCTTTAATCTTTTGTTTAGGGAAAAACCAATTATTGACGACTTATCTGTTCCAAAAGTCTTAACGAAATCATCTGGAATTCAAATTAATAACAAGTTCTCAACTAGTATTGGAGTAAGAATAGGAAGACCAGAAAAAGCAGCACCTAGACAAATGAAGCCTGCTACACACGTACTATTTCCTGTTAGTGAAAAAGGAGGACCTACCAGAGATCTCCTGAAAGCCTCTAGAACTGAGCATTTTTTTGCCAATCTTTACAATAGATATTGTATTGCGTGTAATCAGCCTTCAATTGGAATAAAATGTTCCATTTGCGGTGTCAAGACATCTGTCAATTTTCGATGTTCTAATTGTAGGGACATTCTTGAGGAGCCATTTTGCGTAAAATGCAAGCGAAAAGCGCCTGCACACTCTCACAAAGAATTTCCATTAAAAATAAGATTGCTTTTGGCCCAAGAAAAGATGGGAATTCGTGCAAAAGAACCATTCAAAGGAGTAAAGGAATTAATCAACCAAGACAAAATTGCAGAACCTCTTGAAAAAGGACTAGTAAGACAAAATTTTGGATTAACTACTTTTAAAGACGGAACGGTCAGATTTGACGCGACAAATTCCCCATTAACTCAGTTCAAACCCTCTTGGATTGGAACATCTATTCAAAAGCTAAAGGAACTTGGGTATTCTCACGATATTGATGGAAATCCACTTGAATCTATTGATCAAACCATAGAACTTCGAATGCAGGATGTGATCATACCCTATGAAAATGGAAACTATCTGGTCTCAACTTGTAAATACATTGACGTCTTGTTAGAAAAGTTCTATGGAAAATCCTCATTTTACAACGTAAAATATACGGAAGATCTTATCGGGCATTTGATAATTGGATTAGCCCCTCACACGTCTGTAGGGATAGTTGGAAGAATCATAGGATACACTGAAACTCACGTTTGTTTTGGAACTCCTAATTGGCATTCTGCTAAAAGAAGAGATGCTGACGGAGATGCTGATTCTATAATGCTACTTATGGATAGCCTTCTTAATTTCTCAAGACAATTCCTGTCTGATCGAATTGGTGGATTAATGGATGCGCCATTGCTTATTCAGCCACACGTATTGCCGCACGAATCTCAACCACAAGCACACAATCTTGAAGTGACAAAAATACTTCCTTTGGAATTCTTTGAGTCTACATTTGAACAGGTTAAAGCCTCCGACATCACCTCAATAGAAATCATCAAATCTCGACTTGAAACTGAAAGACAATTTTATGATTATTATTTTACACATACAACCTCGTCATTAACAACTTCAAAATCAAGAAGTGCATATTCCACACTTGGTTCCATGCTTGACAAATTTGACATGCAAGTCAGAAATGCTGAATTAATTAATGCCGTAAATACCTCAGAGATAGTTTCAAATGTAATTTCAACCCATTTGGTACCTGATTTGATGGGAAATCTAAGAGCATATGCAAGGCAAAGTTTTAGGTGTACGGCATGTGGAAAATCATTTCGTCGTATGCCTTTAATCCAAACATGCGTATGTGGTCATAAACTGATTGCTACGATTACTAGAGGTTCAGTAGAAAAATATCTGAAACTTGCAAAAAGATTAGTTGAGAAATACGACGTTGGCGAATACCAAAAAGGTAGAATCCATGCTCTGTCAGACGAAATTGAACTAGTATTTGGCAAGAGTAAAGGTGATCAGCTTTTGCTTACTGATTATGCATAATTTATCTTAGCTTGACATATTCGTAAGCGCCTAATTTGTTGTCAAAACAGAACTTTACTTTTTGATAGTCTTTTCTGAATGTTTTGACTTTGGAAAGAATTTTCTTTGGATCTTTTTTATCAATTACAACTTGTTTGATATATGATGCAATTTCCTGCATCTCATTCTTTTTCATGCCTAGTCGTGTGATTTCAGAAACTCCTAATCTAATTCCACCTGGATGGAAATAGTTCCTTCCCGCCTTGATGTCTCCCGGAATTAGTTGTCTGTTTACAATGATGTTTGCTTTTTCTAAATCAGCTTCTACTTTACCCCCGTCAGAATAATCTAAAACATTAACTGCAATTTGGTGTGATTTTGTAAATCCTCTATTTTCACCCAATACTTTGAATCCCATATTACTCAAGGCATCTGCAAGTATTTTGGCATTTTTGATCACTTCAACAGCATAATCTTTTCCAAACTCTAAGGCTTCTGCAAAGGCCACAGCTTTTCCGGCCATATGATGAATATGGTGACTGCTAGTAAGACCTGGAAAAGTTGCTTTCTTGATTACCTCTTCGTGCTCTTTAGAACCTAATACGAGTCCTCCTTGAGGCCCAAATAGAGTCTTGTGAGTACTCATAGTCATTGTATCAGCTCCTTCCCGTAAAGGATCCTGGAATTTGCCACCGCCAATCAATCCTGCAACATGAGCCGCATCATAATTGATGTGCATGTCATAACTTTTCAGGAAATCTGATAATTCTTTGACGGGATGCGGAAATAAGAACAATGAACCGCCAAACATTGCCATTTTTGGAAGATGATTTGCTTTTTTAAGATCTTTGACCTTTTGTTTTGTCTTATCTACATCGATTGTCATTTCTTCTGCATTAAATGGATAGAATTCTATCTCTAATCCGTGTACTAATCCTGCAGTACCCGAATGCTCTTTTTTTCCGTGTGAAATATGTCCGCCTGCAGGAATTGAAGGTGCTAACATCACATCTCCTGGATTCGTAAATGCCGAATATACCGCCAAGTTTGCGACAACTCCTGAAATTGGTCTTACATCGGCAAATTTTGCTTTAAACAATTTTTTGGCTAATTTCATACATTCAAACTCTACGTCATCAATGTAGACACAACCGGCGTAAACTCTCTCCCCTGGCCATCCTTCGGCATATCTATTTCCAAAATCAGAAATTATTGCCTCTCGAACTGCAGGGCTAGGAATATTTTCACTTGCAATTAATGGAATGGAATTTTCAAACCATTTATGATGTTCTTTTAATTTTGAAAAAATTTTATTATAAGATTCTTTATTTTGTGACTTGACCATGTGTTATTATTTGATTTTCCCAATTTAAAAACACCGGATACTATTTCTAATCCACTTATCCTGATCTGGAAGGTATAAAAGGGGAATTAGTGGTTTTTCGAACTATGGGTATGCAAGCTACTTCCAAGGGAAATATGCCAGTTGTTTTACTAAAAGAAGGTGGTACTGAAACTAAAGGACGAGAAGCACAAAAGAATAACATAGCTGCAGCCAAAATTATTGCCGAAATTGTCCATAGCAGTCTAGGTCCACGTGGAATGGATAAGATGTTAGTTGATTCCCTAGGTGACGTTACGATTACAAATGATGGTGCAACCATTCTAAAAGAAGTTGATGTCCAACATCCAGCAGCAAAGATGCTAGTTGAAATCTCTAAAACTACAGATAATGAAGTAGGAGACGGGACAACTTCCGCCGTCGTTTTGGCAGGAGCTTTACTTTCACAAGCTGAGTCGTTAATAGATCAAGATGTACACCCAACAATTATTGTTGACGGCTATCGAAAGGCCGCAAAAAAGGCTAAAGAGTATCTTGAAAGTATTGCAGATACAATTTCAGCAAATGATAAAAATATTTTAAATAAAATCGCAAAAACTTCAATGCAAACAAAGCTTGTCAGAAAAGATTCCAATCATCTTGCAGATATAATCGTCAAGTCAGTCCTTGCTGTTTCAGAAAAAAATGGTGAAACTTATGATGTTGATATTGATGACATTAAAGTAGAAAAAAAGGCAGGTGGCTCGATTAAAGATTCCATAATTATTCAGGGAATCGTTCTTGACAAAGAAATTGTTCATGGAGGAATGCCTAGAAGTATTCCTGATGCTAAAATTGCATTAATCAATACCGCGCTAGAAATTAGTAAAACTGAAACTGATGCTAAAATTAACATTTCAAATCCACAACAGCTAAAATCATTTCTAGATGAAGAAAATAGAATGTTAAAAACGATGGTTGACAAAGTAATTGGTTCTGGCGCAAACGTAGTTTTGTGCCAAAAGGGATTAGATGATATGGCTCAACATTATCTGGCAAAAGCCGGAATTATTGCAGTTAGAAGAATTAAAGAGAGTGATCTTACAAAACTTGCAAAAGCAACAGGTGCTAGAATAGTCACAAATCTTGATGATCTTTTTGAAAAAGATCTTGGTATTGCTGAACTTGTTGAAGAAAGAAAAATTGAAGAAGATAAATGGGTATTTGTTGAGGGATGCAAGCATCCAAAAGCCGTAACATTACTTCTTCGTGGAGGTTCACAAAGAGTAGTTGATGAAGTAGAACGTTCCGTTCATGATGCATTAATGGTTGTAAAAGATGTAATTGAAAAGCCCGAAATTGTTGCGGGTGGCGGTGCTCCTGAAACTTATGCTGCAACAAAAATCAAAGGTTGGGCAAAGTCACTAGAAGGTAGAGAACAACTTGCAGCGGAAAAGTTTGCTGATGCATTGGAAGAAATCCCAATCACTCTTGCTGAAAATGCAGGAATGGATCCAATTGACACACTTACAATCCTTCGTTCAAAACAACAAAAAGGAGATAAATGGACTGGAGTTGATGTGATGAAAGCAAAAATTGCTAATATGAAATCAGGTGATATTATTGAACCACTCTCAGTTAAACTTCAAATTGTTTCTGCAGCCGCAGAAGCTGCATGCATGATTCTTAGAATCGATGATGTTATTGCCACTCAAAAGTCACCCGGCGGAGGTGAAATGGGCGGAATGCCACCAGGCATGGGCGGAATGCCACCAGGCATGGGCGGAATGCCACCAGGCATGGGCGGAATGCCACCAGGCATGGGCGGAATGATGTAAGTTATTTTGAAATTTTTTTAAAATTTTAATTTATACCATAATTTACTAGATATTATTGAATCAAGTTTCCTCTAAATTATCTACTAGTTTCAAATACGTTTACTTGATTGTTTTTTTTGCATTACTTGCAGGCTTTTTTCATCCACTTATTACAAACACAAACTTTGATGTGGTAATAAGCGGTGTTTTGATATTGTTTGTAGGTCTCGCAGGTGGTATTTTACTATACAGAGCTGCAACATCTGAAAGTAAAAAAATGATCTTTCTATTTGGTGGATTTACCTTGATAGCAATCTCATTGTTCTATATCTTTCAATTCACAGGAAGAATTTAGACATCAAAGTACAGATAAAATTCATGTGGATGCGGCCTGATGGATATTTCTCGTTGATCTCTTCTCTCTAGCTCAATAATTTTATCAATAACGTCATTCGTGTAAATAGGGTTAAGGAATTTTCTATCACTTTCTAATTCATTTAGTGCATCACCTAAACTTTTTGGAAGAACGCCTATTCCTCTTTTTGCTCTATCTGATTTGGTCATTTTGAATATGTCATCACGAACTTCATCTCCAGGATCCATTTTCTTCTTCACTCCATCCATTCCTGCGGCTGTAACTGCTGCAAATACAAGATACGGATTTGACGAAGGATCTGGAGCCCTGAATTCAAGTCTCTTTAAGTTAGAGTAACTTTTTCCTTTGAGGTGTTTTGGAACTCTTACAATTGCAGAACGATTTCCAGAACTCCATGCAATGTATGCTGGAGCTTCATATCCTGGTACTAATCTGTGATATGAGTTGGTTGTTGGATTACAAATTGCAGAAAGTGCTTTTGCATGGCTAATAATTCCACCACAAAAATATCTGCCAAGTTGACTTAATTCAATCTCATCATCTGGATCATAAAATGCGTTTTCTTGTCCTTTCCACAAACTGACATTTACATGCATGCCTGAACCAGAATCCATGGCAATTGGTTTTGGCATACAGGTTGCAACCTTTCCATATTTTTGTGCCACATTTTTAATTACATATTTGTAGGATTGTGCAGCATCTGCAGCGTTTGTCATGTAATCATACTTGATATCAATTTCACATTGTCCTGCGGTTGCAACTTCATGATGGTGATTATCACATAAAATTCCAAAATTTTGACTGAGAATATTCACGCATTCATTTCTGTATGGAGTAAGAGTGTCAGCAGGCGTAGTGGGATAATATCCTTCTTGTAATCCCATGGGATATCCGTCTCCAGATTGACTCCATGGTGCTTCTTTTGATTCAATTGAATAAGACTGACCCTTGTATGGTGTTAGAACATCCCAATGCACTTTATCAAAAACAAAGAACTCGACTTCTGGTCCCCATGTGCTAAAATCAAAACCCTGAGATTTTACGTATTCTTCTGCTTTTTGAGAAATTCCTCTGGGATCCCTTGATAGTCTTCCTCTATTTTCTCCCCAATAGACATCACAAAGCAGTCTAGCTGTTTTGTTTTCAGTCATCCAGGGAATTATTGCAAATGTGTTTGGATCTGGTTTTAGAAGAAGGTCTGAATCATTAATATCTGCAAAACCAACAATCGATGAACCGTCTAATTTTGGTAATCCGTCCCTCATTTGTTCAGGAGTAAAGGTATTTGCCGAAATTGTAGTATGATGAAAATGACCTGTAAGGCCTGTAAATTGAAGATCTATGAACTGAATACCCTCATGTTGAATTCTTGAGAAAACTTCATCGGGTGAATATCCCACTTGGATTGCTTTACCGTGACTGACTTTATATGGCAATTTATTCTTCAATCAAACACAAATACATCAGGCATTTAAGGATTAGGTAAGAAATGTCAGAATCTAATCATGTTGATATCATCTCTTTACATCAGACAGTTTTACGTGAAACTGAAAATGATTCCATTGTAGAAATCAATTCTGATTTTTACAGAAATCTTTCTGATTTTATTGGAAATCTGAGAAAACAAGAATTTGATGGGGTAGAAAATAGAATCAAGAACACTATGGTGGAAATGGCTACTGAACTTACAACGCTATTAATGAAAATCAGACTAGATAAAATTTCAAAGACTCCTGAGTTGGAAATCAGTCACCTTTTGGATGAAGAAAAATTCATTCTAGATTCGCAAGAAGATCAAAAAGAAAGAGTGGACATGATCCTCTCTGCAATGATTAATGGAAAATCTAAATTCCTTGAGTCATTGGCTCAAAACCATAAAACTAAGAAAGTTGTCATCAGATTTCTTACAGAAGTAAATGAAATTATTGGCGCTGATCTTGAAAAATATGGTCCTTTTAAAACCGAAGATATAGCTACAATTCCATATGAAAATGCTCAGGCATTGATTGCCAAAAATGTCGCCACAAAAGTTCATTGGGAAGATTAAGTAGAAATTATGCCTTTTACTCTCATATTTTATGTCTCATACCGGGGTTGAAGTATTTGATTTTTTATTATACACGATCTATCCCGTAATAGGAATTTTTTTGGTAGAGCTAGTTAGTAGATTAGTTAAATCTCCCAAATGGGTAAAATTATGGATACAAGCAATTGTATCTATTGGATTCGGAATCTATTATTGGTTTATTCTACCTGCACCACAAAATTTTCCATTAACTGCCATGGTGATGTTTGCTCTGGCTCTGGCTCTTATTTATCAAGGAAGACGTGCAAAAATTTCTCCAGACAAGAGTCCTTACTAACTTTGAAATCTCTTAAAAATACGTTTGAAGATATTTGGCTTGTTGCGTCCCCCATCCCGTATTACTTTTTTTTCACCAAATCTTTTTGCTCTGATCTGACTGAGTTTTACACATCTGTGCTCTTCTGGAAGTCTGTGCTCTGCACAAAACGGATCCTTGCAATAATTACATTGAAATGGCAAATCTGTTAAATCTCCACAGTATGCACAATTTTCTGATTGCATAATTTTATTCAGTGTTTTTCTTTTAATAAAGATGACAGTATTATACTTGAAATTTCTTATTGTCTAAACATTTTTACGATGTTCAAATTGAGTTTATTTTAGAATTTAGATGATTAAAGGTAAAGTTGCAATAATAACCGGAGCCAGCAGCGGTATAGGTTCTGCCACCGCCTTGGCATTATCAAAAGCTGGAGTTAAAGTTGCATTAGGTGCTCGAAGAGTTGATAGATTAGAAGAGCTTGCAAATAAAATTACTTCTAGTGGCGGAGAGGCATTCTTTCAGAAATTGGATGTGACACAAAGATCTGAGTGTGAAAATTTTGCCAAAGATGTTTTAGCCAAATGGGGTTCCATTGATATTCTTGTAAACAATGCTGGTTTGATGCCTCTGAGTTTGTTTAAAAATTTGAAAGTTGACGAATGGGATAGAATGATTGATGTGAACATAAAGGGAGTTTTGTATTCTACAGGTGCCGTAATTTCACATATGAAAGAAAAGAAATCTGGACATATAGTTAATCTTTCATCTGTGGCTGGAAGAGTTGTCTTTGTCGGAGGCAGTGTATATTGCGCAACTAAATTTGCAGTTGCTGCATTTAGCGAAGGTTTAAGGCAAGAATTTAGTGCTCGCTCCAACATCAGAGTTACTAGTATTGAACCCGGGGTCGTTGCAACAGAACTAAATGATACCATTACCGATGAATCCTTGCAGGGATTTGTTGAAAATGCAAAGAAGATGGAATCTTTACAGGCAGAGGATATTGCAAATGCCATTTTGTATGCAGTTGATTCTCCATCACACGTAAATGTAAATGAGATTCTGATACGACCTACGACTCAAGCGCTTTAACTTGACAGATATTCCTCATGTTGTAATTTTAGGTGGAGGTTTTGGTGGACTCTCTGCTGCAAATGAATTAAGGAATGTACTACCGTCATCACAAGTAAAAATTACGGTAATCGACAAAAAAGACTGGTTTATGGTAGGATTTGCAAAGTTATGGATTATCAATGGAACTCGTACGTTTGAAGATTCAATTGGATCATTAAATGAACTAGGGAAAAAAGAAATTGATTTCATTAAAGATGAAGTTTCATCAATTAATCTTAAAGACAAAAATGTAAAAACAAAAACCCAGAAAATTTCTTTTGATTTTCTCATTATTTCAATGGGAGCAGTGTTAGTTCCTCAAAAAATTCCTGGATTAGAACAAAACGGATTCAATCTGTATGATCACAATCATCTCTTAGAAATACGTGAGAAGCTTGAGAGTATAAAATCTGGAAAAATCGCAATATCCATAATGGGCATGCCGTACAAGTGTCCTCCTGCACCATTTGAGGCTAGTTTACTGATAGATTCCATGCTAAGAAAAAGAGGAGTTCGCGATTCGATACAAATTGATTTTTACAGTCCTGCACCTATTACTTTACCAGCTGCGGGTACTGAAGTCAGTAGACAAATTCTTGAATTAATTAATTCTGAACAAATTGTTTTTCATGACTCCTCCAAAATCAAATCTGTTGAATCCAAAAAGTTAATTTTTGAAGATGACGAAGCTGATTTTGATTTACTTTTAGCAATTCCACCACATGTTGCTCCAAAAGTGATCTATGATTCTGGATTGGCAAAAGAACCGGGATTCATTCCAATAAACAGGGATTGTAAAACGCCTTTTGAAAACGTGTTTGCAGTTGGTGATGTGACTAGCCTAGTTGTCACAGAAACCATGGCGGTTCCTAAAGCAGGAATTTTTGCTGAAGGAGAAGGCATTACCGTTGCACAAAATATTATTTCACAAATCCAATCCGTAGAAGAATCTGCATTGTTTGATGGCAAGGGTGGATGCTTTATTGAATCTGGTAGAACCACCGCATCTGTTATTGAGGTGGATATGTTCTCACATTCCAAACCATCAACGAACCTTACAGAATCAACTTCTGATAATCTTTCAAAAAAGATTCAATTTGAAAAAGAAAGATTGTCTAAATGGTTATGATCTACTTTTCTTCATCCCTATTTTTTGTAAGATGTTCAAGTATTGCTCTGACTTCGACACCTAGCTCCTGAGTATCTTTTGTGAGATTGAGCTTTTCAGGAATACTGTTTTTAAAATCCTCATTTTCTAATTGTATGCTTCTTTTTTGAACACAATCCAAATGATCTTGATCTGTGGCAGAAATTTTATGACAAATATTACAAATCTTCATTGATTCTCTTTGTAAATACGACGATTTAATAATTTCATTTTGTGTCTTTGAAGCGAGGGATCGTAGTCTAGCTTGGTATGATACTAGTCTGGGGGACTAGTGGTCGCAGGTTCAAATCCTGCCGATCCCGTTATAATTTCAAAATTTTCAACAGGTTTTCAAAATTTTCTCGAGTTTTCTCTTTTTTGTAATGTTTCAATCCCTCAATGATTTTTTCTTTAGGTGGATTTTTGTAAATTTTCTGAATTTTCTTTGCGTTTCCTGATCCAATAAAAAATGCCTGGGTAATTGATGTGACATTTGATGGTCTTCTTTTGGTACTTGAACTTTCAAAATCAATAAGACTGGCTTTAGTTTTTCCTACGATAACATGTTTTGATATATTGCTTAATTCCCCATGGTCAAAATCTATTTGATCTAATCTATAGCAATCCTCTAAAATACTCTTAATTATAGATTTTAATTTCTTTGCACGGCCAATTCCTTTTAGTAAATCAATCCAATCACTAAATTTATCCCCTTCAAGATATTCCATAGCTAAGAAATTTCTGCTAACATCAAACATTTTTGGACCTACGTCAACTGAATTTACTAATTTTAATAAAACAGACTCGTTCTTCATTCCTTTTCTAGGGGAATCAGTCCTTCGAATTTTTAATGCAATTTCCTTATTGTCTTTTTTTGCAATGACTACAACGCCGACATATCCTTTTCCTAAAATTGGCAGGTTTCCAAGTGTGGTGGGGCCAGTTAATGATATTGATTTAATTCCTAATTTTTCTAATTCATTTACTCTTGATCTAATTTGGCGACTAGTAGCTTTCGGATATCCGATAATTTTTGAATAAGGTTCATCAGCAAATTTCTTAATTGAAATGAATAAGTGTTCCATCTGTTGAAATCAATTCTCCTGCTGCCTCTTTAATTGATTTGCCCAAATTTTTGTTTCCAACAGAAATTTTAAAACCATGTTTGAAATCCTTTTGAAGGCCTTTTGGTATTCCCATTTCAAGTTTCTTTTTTAAGAATTCTGTGATAAATCTGGCTGCATCAGTATGCTTTCTTGCTTCCAATGAAATAATTCTTCTGTCACTTCCTATCCACATTAGCTCTGTATTTTTAAGATTTTTAGAAATAAAGCTCTTGGAACTGTCGTCTCTAAAAAATTCTGGTCCATGCTTTTGATACATTTGGCTAATTTTTGTAGATTCTAAGAAGAATAAGAGATATGCTTCTTTTATCTCATCCGTATGAGACTTACTTCTAAGTACAGTAAATCCGCCTAATTCCAACTGTGTGGCTAATGTAGAAGTTGCTCTTTTGATTTGTCCCCATATTATGTCTGGACTTCTAACTTTATAATCAAATTTTATTACTAGCAAATTACTCCAATATTTTTTTGATACTTTTGACTTTTGACTCTTAAAAAATTTTAATGATGGCTTTTGTTTAAATGCTCTACAAATAAGAATAAATTTTCCAATATTTTCATCGGAAATTGCAGCAGCTAAGTTTCTGTTACTATCAATCGGATCTATGACTGTTATCGGCGTTTCAAATTTTTTTGTAGCTTCTCCAATGATCTGTTTTTCCTCAATTTTTGACATTGATCTAACGAGATTTTCAAAACTTCCAAATTCTAAAATCAAAACTTCAGAAATATATCCACTAAATCCTTGTTTAGCAATCTCTGCACCATAAATTCCATTTGACTTGAGAAATATTTTTAGAATTTTAACGTCGTTTCTCATTTTTGATGTTAGCGACTTTTCCATAAACTTAGTATGAAATGGGGATCTATCTGCAGCACTTTTCCATTCGCCAATTTTTACATCATAAAATGGCACGACGTTGATCTTTGTGTTTCTAATGCTGGCCTCGATATACGGATGTTGAGAATATCTCACATATGGAGAATATTTTTTCAATGCGTCAAAACCAATTCTCTTTGAGATTTTCTCAAATTTCTCTTCTGATGTGGTTTTTTTGAATCTAATAAAAATATCAATATCCGCATCTTTATCTAACCATGTTCCTTTTGCAAAAGAACCTCCAAATTCAAGACCTGTAACTTCTGCATATTTCTCAATTTCTTTTTCAACTAAACTATATGCCAAATTTGCAATTCGCTCTTTTGATTGCTCTACTATTTTAGTTGTAATTACAGTCTTGGAAATTTTAGAAATTACTATTTTCATTTTTGTGCTTTAATCTCCATCAAATCTGAATAAATAGGTCCGTTTGAAGTGAGTTTACTTTTTTTCAATTTAATACTACATATTCTCTGCACTCCAAAATCTTTGCTCTTTAGATTTTCCAAGTTATTTGATAGGTTTTCAACCTTCTTTTTAATTCTAAATACTGTAATATGGGGTTTGAATGGCTTGTCTGAAAAAAATTCTAAAGGTTCTAACGCTTCTCTTACTTTTTTGGATAATTGGATTAGTGTATTTCCTCCATTTTCATCTGTACCTATCCAAATTATTCTTGGAAGTTTATTTTTTGGAAATGTCCCAATTCCTTTCAAATTAACATTAAAACTTGAAAATTTGATTGTGTGAAGAATTTGGATGATCTTATGTGTGATCTCCTCAGAAACTTCTCCTAAAAATTGTAATGTAAAATGAAGATTGTCTGATTCAACTGGTTTTGCATCAATGTTCATCTTGTCTTGGAATTTTGTTATAGAATCAACACATTTTCATCTGTGATTTCAATTGCTACAAAAATTCGCATCATAGCATACCTTGAAATGTGTTTATAATAATTTCCGGTAGGTAGCTTCATAGACGAGCATTTCTTTTGAAATATGTTGGCAAAACTAATTGTATGCTTGACAGGAATGCCAGGTGCTGGTAAGTCTACTATTGCCGAAGGACTGAATCTGAAAGGATATGAAATTATCAATATGGGCAATGCTGTTAGAGAGGAAGCAAAAAGAAGAAATTTGGAGTCAACCCGAGACAATCTTGGAAAGTTAATGCTTGAGCTCAGAGAGAAAAATGGACCAGGTGCAATAGCTGAATTAGTTAAATCAAAAATAGAATCTTCTAAAGCAAATATAATTTTAATAGATGGGGTAAGATCAAATGATGAAATACACGTGCTTAGAAAATTTGGCACTGTAAAGCTATTGGCAGTTCATGCATCAACAAATACTAGATTCAATTTTTTGCAAAAAAGAGGAAGATCTGATGATCCTCAAACGATCAAACATTTTGAAGAAAGGGATAATCGTGAATTGGGTGTGGGAATAAGTAATTCAATCGCATTATCTGATTATGCAATATCAAATATAGGGTTAACAAAAGACGAATTAATTGATTCATCCTTTCAAATTATTCAAAGTTGGATAAAATGAAAACACCAAACATTAATTGTGAAATAGAGATGTCAAGTCAGGTAAATTTTTCTGAGGATCCAAATAAAATTAAAAAAGCAATTGGAAATATTTTTCCATATTCAACAATAAAAAACGAAAATTTTGAAATAATTGCTAAATCAAAAGAATTGAGATCTTTTGAAAAAATTTACGAAACAATTCATACGAATCATTCTCAAAAAGTTTTCAGTCGAAGTTTAGAGAATAATTTAAAAGATGATGCTACCTGGTTTTTTTTAAATAAACAAGCAGCTTTCGTTGAAAAGATAGTAATTTGTGACGAAGCGGAAGAATCACCATTAGGACCAATTTTGGTAACTCTGACTTCATCAAATATTGATGGGGTGATTGATTGGATAGTTTTTGGAAATTAATGATAGTTAGCTAAGAAAATTCACTCATTTTTGAGTATTTTTTTTAGTTTAAATCTAAAATCTATTTTTAGGATATTATTTCATGTTCATAAAATTAGGCATAATTATTGGAGTTGTTGTTTTGGGAGGCATGATATTTTCTAATGAAATTGATAACTTATTTCCAAACACTTCTGCCACCGTCCTTGATTCTTTAAAAAACGATACATCTAATTTTAGTTCTAAAGCCTTAGATTCAGTAGAACAAAGAATTGATGATTCAATTGATAAAATTGTAGATAATACAAATAATTCTGTATCGAATAAAATTAGTGATGTTGGAGATAAAGTAGCTAGTAAAATTTCTGAGGCCAAAGAATCGTCTCAAAAAATAATCAATGATGAAATCATAAATTTTAATCTTATTGAATATATTCAGAGCATTTACAAATGATTCTAGTTCACAATACATGACATCTTTTTATTTACCAACTGACTTTTCTTATTTTTTAATATCTTCTTACAGATTTTATATCAACAAAAAATAAACTGTTAACATTTTTGTCAAATTATTAAATAGGAATTTTTTAGGGACAAATTTTATTTTTCATAAATGATATTAGAGAATGTTCATTATTACATATATATGATAATTGAACAAAATAATGATGCTCCAGTAATTTAATTAATAATAAATTAAAATATTTTTTAAATTGATTATAATTTTTCATTTTGTGATTTAATTTCTTTAAACAACGAAATTAATTTAGGTAATGCAATTGAACTTGAATTATTTATTACCAAATCCATTTCTGAAGACATTTCTGTATTCTCTAGATTAATCTCAATTAATGTTGCGTTGTTTTGTTGAGCATATATTGGCAATGTATTTGCAGGTGAAACGATAAGTGATGTTCCAACAATTATCATCAAATCACAGTTACTTGCAAAATCCATAGCTTGTTGCCATACCTCTTGTGGTAAAGACTCTCCAAACCATACTACGTCCGGTCTAAGTAAGTTCCCACATTTACACAGAGGTGGATTTTTAGAAAATTTAGCTAGTATGTCGGCTTTAAATTTACAAACCGAACATTTGATCGTCATAATGCTGCCATGTAATTCCAATACTTTTGAACTACCATCTTTTTGGTGAAGCCCATCTATATTCTGTGTTAAAATTACAACTTCTGCATATTTTTCTAGTTCTACAATTGCCTTGTGACCTTGATTTGGTTGAGCTTGAAAAACATTATCTCTTCGTTCATTATACCACTCCCATACTAGTTCTGGATTGTTATAAAATGCATCAATTGTGGCTAACTTCATTGGGTCATGATTTCTCCATAATCCATCTTTTCCTCTAAATGTGGGGATTCCACTTTCCTGTGAAATTCCAGCTCCTGTTACAAAAACAACTTTTTTTATTTTTTTATTTTGATCTTTGATTAATTCAAACATTCTCATCTAATTTCAATTTCTAATAGATCTTTTGCAGTTATTACAGAATTATGAATTTCCATTGCTTCTTCCATGTGTCCAATTTCATTTTTGTATCTGGCTGAAAAATGAGTCAAAATTAAATTTTTTACTTTAGCATTTTTTCCTAAAATTGCTGCTTGTTTTGCAGTAGAATGGCATGTTTCCGCTGCTTTTTGTTTTTCTTTATCCAAAAATGTAGAATCAAATACGAGATAATCACAATTCTCAAAAAATCTTTCTAATGACCTCGTAGGCATTGTATCGCCAGAAATTCCTATCTTTTTTCCAGGACGTTTTACACCCAACACTTGATTTGGTTCAATTATTTTTCCATCAATGATGATTTTATTCCCATTTTGTAATTTTCTCCATAATGCTCCTTCGGGTATTCCCAATTCTTTTGCTTTCTCAAGATTAAATCTTCCAGCTTTATCTTTCTCTTCAAACAAATATGAAAACGCAGTAACTGAATGATTTGCTTCACATACGCTTATTGAATATCTTTCATCTTCCAAAATTTTTCCTTCATTGATAATAGTAATTAACACCGGAAATGATAATCCAAAATTTAGTATTTTGATATTTGCTGCAATGAATTCTTCAATTCCACTTGGTCCAAAGATTTCCAAGGTTTCAGTCCTATTTTGCATAGACATCGTTTGTAATATTCCTAATATTCCCACACAATGATCTCCATGTAGATGTGTAACAAACAGTTTCATCTTTTTATTCCATCCAAGACCTGATTTCATATAATGGATCTGAGCAGCTTCTCCTGCATCAAACATCAAGATCTCCCCATTTCTTTCTAGACAAATGCATGATAACCCTCTATTTTCAGTAGGTTGTGCTGCTGATGTTCCTAAGAATACAAGTTTCATTTTATTAGAATTGTTCTTGTCAAGCTTTTATGCCTATAGATATGGTATTTTTTTAATCCGTTCAATTTGGAATTTAAGTCCATTTCTTTTTTGTACATTATTGCCACTCTTTTTCTTTTGGGAAGGCTAACAAAAAATTTCTTTAGGATTTCTTGCGGCTTTTCTGATGTTTTTGAGGAAGTACCATATGGCAAATCGGTTACAATCCCATCGAATCTATCAGAAATTTTTGACAATCCTTGAAATTCTGATTTGATGATTTCTGAATTATACCTGTTCGCTTTGATGTTTGCTTTGGCAATTTCACACATTTTTTCATCAAAATCCAATCCAATTCCATTAATTCCCATTGATTCAGCCTCTAGAAGTGTGGTACCGGTTCCACAAAATGGATCACAAACGGTTTCTCCTTTTTTTAAGCCTATCAAATTTATCATTACTCTGGTTAACTTCCAATCCAACTCATGGGGGAATTTTTTGATCTTTTTTGATCTTACTGTTTCATTCATTTTTTTTGAAAACCCAAAAAAGTTTTCATTTTTAGTAAAAATTAGATATACCGTGATGTCAGGATTTTCTAAATTCACTTTTGCATGAGAAAATTTTGATATCATATCTCCCATAGAATTTTCTAATTCTGGAATGTCAAATTGATTTGATGATAAATTAATCACTCTACACACAAATGTTTTTGCATTTTTTAGAACACCTAAATTCTCTTCATCCAAAAATAATCCTGACATTTTTCTTAAAATCTGCCCAGAAACTTTTACAAATGTAGCTCTTTTTGATATTTCGTTCCAATTTGTTTTTGATTGAACTATGACCAAATTTGAAATTATTTTTATTTTAGAAAATCTATCATACATTTTTGCCAGTGCAGTAATTTCATCTGTAGCAAGCTCTAGATAATCTTTAGATAAAACAAAAAAACTTTCTGGCATTCTTAAATTGCCTTTGTAATAATTTTAGAAATATCTACGACTGATGTTTTACCTGGAATTGTATTGGCACTAATAATTTTAATGACTCCTGATTTTTTAATTTTTCTTTCTGCATCATTCATTAATAATGCGTGTGTACATGCAACATACACTTTTCTGCATTTTTGTTTCTTAAGAAATTGTGTTGCTTTAATAATACTTCCACCAGTGCTAATCATGTCATCGACTAGAATCAAATCTCTGTTGGCAACTTCATCCAGATCTTTTGTTTTAATCCTAACTTTTCCTGTTTTTCTATCTCTCTTTTTTTCTAGTGCAATGTATTCTGAGCCTAGTTCCTTAGCAAATCCTTCTGCTCTCTCTTTTCCTCCTTGATCTGGTGATATTACAAGAGGATTTTTTAGGTTCAATTTCTTAATATGCTGTACAAGTTCGGGAATTGCGGATACATTTTTTGTTTTAATTGAAAAATATTTGAGTCCGATTTTGCTGTGAATATCAACAACAACAACTTTTGATGCACCAGCTCCTTTGAACAGTTTACTCAGAACCTTCATCGTTACAATTTCTCCTGCTAAAAATTCTCTGTCTTGTCTTGCATATCCCATATATGGAATTACAGCAATTACTTCAGATGATGTCTCTTTTGCTTTTGAAATTAGTGATAGTGCATGAATTAGATTTGTATCTACAGGAGGATTGATTGATTGAATTACAATGGATTTTCTTTTAGATATTTTTCCACTAAGAGTTATTTTGCTTTCTCCATCAGCAAAAACTTTGATTTGTGATTTTACAAAATTTGCATTTATTTTTTTAGATATTTTTCTTGCCAGATCTTCTGAAGATTCACTTGTAATTACTGATAATTCACTCAACAAAAAATGTGAATCAATGGGATTCTTAAGTTTTGAGAACACTATTCATCTTCACCACTACCCCGACCAAGGTCCCCTATGCCGTATTTCTCAATAGCCTCATTTCTTTTTTTATTGAGTTTTTCAATTTCATCTTGTTCCTGTTTTTCATCTCCCTGATATATTGTCCTGATTGCCCATGGAATTCTAATGTCATACTTCTTGAACTCTTCATACATGATCATTCTCATGTCCGTTTTGGTCTTGAATTGTGCACCGTAATCCCTAACGTAAACTAATAATATAAAATCCAATGCAGAATCATTGAAATTGTTAAACCTTACAATTGGTTGATTGATATCGACATGAATATCTCTGTCACAGCCACAACTTGATTGATTATGTTTTACGTATGGACATCTAGTTTGTCTGATGAGATGTCTACCTTTCCCATCGACAACTTCTTTCATTGCACGTTGTCCAACTTTTACAAGAATAGCTGCTACTTGTTTGGGGTCATTCAGATAAGATACCCCTACGTCTACAATTGCGGGCACCATTTTTACTCCTTGTGTATAGTTGATCACTTGTGCACTAACTAACTGTCTTGTCGGAATAATTGCAATTGACTCGTTTAATGCATCACGAATATAGGTGACTCTAGGCGTAATTTTATGTACATAACCATTATACCCTGTATCGAGTTTGACACGCTCACCCTCGACAAATATCTTATCTTTTCTAATGAGAATATACGCAAAATAATTCTGCATGGTTTCTTGTAATGCTAATCCTAGACCGATTGCCAATCCTCCTGTAGCTGTAGCAAGTACAATCAAATCCACTCCCCACCACGCAACAATTCCTAAAATTGTTGCAACAAAAATTCCAACTGGAAGTATTTGTTTTGCAGATTTCGGAATTCCTTCTCTTTTCTTTTTTGCATATCCGGGAGGACGGGAACTTGGAATGAGCGGTTCATATCCGTTAGATCTTTTTTCTTCTCTCCATACGTCAATTGGAAAGATCTCATCTGGTTTTGCACCTGGTTTTAACTTTCTTCCAGATTGATTGTTACCTGTAATGCAATTTTGAAAATATTTTTTATATTTCAAACGTTCAGATTTTTTCCATTCTTCAAATGGATTATCCACTAATTTCTCATATCCTCCAATTGGATTTCCTTTCATCGTTCTAAATTGCTCCAATTCCAACATGCCTTCTTTTGTTTTTAGCATGTTCTGGAATTTCTTTTCCCCAATATCTTCTGGAATAATCTTTGGTGGAACCCATGTGTACACTTTATGGAACAAATCATTATCATCATCAATGAATCCCCTCATTTCACACCAAGCATCAAAATCCTCTTGCTCTAACTCAGATTTTTCACGTTTGTTTAGAGAAATTGGGATGAGGTGTGAAATTGTATAACCAATAACCAAAATATTGAATGTGTTGAGAATCTTTGCAAATATTTCTTGAGGCGACATCTCTTCATATCCAACTATTGCTAAATCGTCTCCTAGTAAAATGCCACTTTGTATGTGAGCATTCATAACCGTGATAAACACAATTGCAAAAACTGGCAATACCGCTTTACGTAGAAACCGTGAAGCATGCGGTCTTTTATAGTAAAATTTCTGTGAACCTACCCAAAATGAAAATTTTCTGTAACCGATAATAATTCCAATAATTCCAATAATCATTATGGAAAATGCAATTTGAAGCGACTCCGATGAAGCTATAAGCTGAGATACGGTTTCAAATTCACCTACTGAAATTTGTGATAGATCTTCTTCAGCCAGTATTAATCACCATTCTAATAAAATTCATGTTCTAGAATACAAAGGTTAACCCTTGTCATCACCATTTTTTATGATTCTGAATAAATTATCTTCAAGTCCCAGAATTTTCATGCCTAAATAATCTGTAACTTTTATGAAGGGTAAAGATACTATTTACAAAGTGATCTATCAAGAATCAGTGTGGAATAATTCTCCATCACTGAAATCCTACACATTGGCAAATTTTCGTACTCTTCCACAAATTCAAAATCTTGATGAGAAAACCCAATTTGAAATGGAAGTTGTAGGAAATGTTCTACCATTTAAAGCAAATAATTACGTTGTTGAACAATTAATTGATTGGAATAATATTCCAAATGATCCAATTTTCGTCTTGACTTTTCCACAAAAAGGAATGTTGAAGCCAGAACATTATGAAAAAATGGAAAATGCTTTAAAAAATAACTTGAGTAAAGAAAAAATTGCATCTATTGCAAACGAAATTCGTTTACAACTAAATCCCCATCCTGCAGGTCAAATGGAATTGAATGTTCCGACATTAAAAGACGGAACCAAGTTATTTGGAATGCAACACAAATACCAGGAAACTTGCTTGTTCTTTCCGAGTCAAAGTCAAACATGTCATGCATATTGTAGCTTTTGTTTTAGATGGCCACAATTTGTAGGAATGGATGAAATGAAATTTGCAATGCAAGAAGGAGAACAGCTGGTTCAATACGTTAGCGAACATTCTGAAATAAGTGATGTACTTTTTACAGGCGGAGATCCGATGATTATGAAAGCAAAAGTTTTCTCAAAATACGTTGATGCATTAATTGATTCAAAACTTCCTAATCTTAAAACAATTAGAATTGGAACAAAGGCTTTGGCATACTGGCCCTACAAATTCCTAACCGATTCTGATTCTCAAGAAATGTTAGATATTTTTAAAAAGATTACAGACAGTGGACTACATCTTGCATTTATGGCCCACTTCAATCATTTGAATGAATTATCAACAGATGCCGTAAAAAATGCAATTAAAGAAGTAAGAAAAACAGGTGCAGAAATTAGAACACAATCTCCTTTGTTAACACACATCAATGATGATGCAAAAATGTGGGCAAAAATGTGGAGTAAACAGGTTCAGCTTGGATGCATTCCATATTACATGTTTGTAGTTAGAGACACTGGAGCCCAACACTATTTTGGAATGCCTTTGGTAAAGGCATACAATATTTTCAAAGAAGCATATTCTTCAGTTAGTGGGTTGGCAAGAACTGTTAGAGGCCCAAGCATGTCTGCAACTCCAGGCAAGGTACACGTTATTGGAACTGCAAATCTAAATGACCAAAAAGTAATAGTTTTAAGATTTTTACAAGGTAGAAATCCCAATTGGGTGCAAATACCATTTTTTGCAAAATATGATGAAAAAGCCATCTGGTTGGATGATTTGAAACCTGCACTTACGGAAAAATTCTTTTTTGATGAAGAGATGAAAAACTTCAAAAAAATAAATCCAGTTGAAGATTACCCTGAGTCATAGAATATAGAAATTAATTTTGCAAATTTTTCATTATGAATGTGAATCTATAATTAGTTTGATCCTACTTTTAGATATGTCCTTGCAACCTTGAAAGTTACAATTAGTGATTGGTACAAATATCAAATCTTCTAAAAATTAATTATTTCTTTTGAAAATAAGTAGAACGTTTTTAAAATCAAAATTATTTTTTCTGGTATGAAATTAAATTTTTTAATATTGTTTTTGTTAATTATTCCAGGTCTAGCTGGAATTGCATACGGGCATACAGTTGATTCTGTTGGAGAATACAGGGTGGAAATTGGATGGATGAATGAACCAGTTGTTTCAGGAGAAACGAATGCAATTGAGTTCTTTGTTAGTACGCTAGAACCTGACTTGGACCTTGAAGATCAAATATTTAAAAATGGAATTTCAGGTTTAAAAAAAACTGTAAAAATTCAATTGGTGTTTAAAGATGAAAGCATAACACTTCCTTTATCGCCAGATCATAATGTTTCAGGCAAATACTATGCTTTTATCAATCCTACTGTCTCTGGGTTTTATCAAGCAAATATTCTGGGAACCATAAAAGATACTTCTATCAGTTTATCCATGCATCCTCCAAAAGTTGCTGAACGTTCCTATATTGAATTTCCTGAACCTTCTGATCTTACGGTAACGCAGATGATTGACGGTCATACTGCATTAATTGAGGATGTTAGTAATTTGAAAAGTTCCGTTAATAATCTTGAAAATATGCAATTTAATAATATAGGATTTGTTGGTATTGGAGTTGGTATTATTGGAATTGTTGTTGCAGTAGTTGCACTTGTAAAATCTAGAAATTAACAAGAATTTGATAAATCACGATGTTCTTGAAACATTATTTTATTCAAAATCATAAAAACTAATACTTAAAAAATGTTGTAGTTTTTTCTCATATTACAATTTCATACCTATTGTGCATAAGATAAAATTCTTCTAAAAGTAGATAATTTCACTTGAATTATTTTTACTTACAAACAATTGATATCTTACAAGTAATAACTTGTATGTGATAACCTACAAGTATAGGTATCTGAAAAATTATCTTTGGTGTAATCATGGTAGAAAGTAATTATGATATTTTGGCAATATTGGAAGGCTCCACCGAAAAAGAAATTCGTGACGCGTTTAGACGATTAGCTCTTCAATTTCATTCAGATCGTGGAGGAGAAAATGAACAATTTATTAAAATTAAGCAAGCATATGATGATCTTAAGATTGGTAAGAAATATCCTGAAACCGATCAAGAAAAACTAAAAAATTCAAAAGTGTATTCTGGTGATACAGAAGCTGACGTTCGGAGAAAAAATCAGATTTTAGGTCAAGAATTATTTAAAGAAATGAAAACTGCCGAAGAATGGGCAGCAGAATTGAATAAATCAAATTCTACTGCTACAAGATTATTTGGATCAAAAACTCTAGGTGAGATTGAATTGGAGAGAAAGGCAACTGGTGCTTTATCGATTAAAGGAAATTTTATGGCTGGAAGCTTTATTTTTGATGGCCCAATAGTTATGCAAGGGAGCGTTACTAGTCCATCATGGACACAGGAATTCAAAACAGATATTCGCTTGACTAAAGGAGATTTTAAGTTCATAAATCCTCTAGAAAATAAATATAAAATTGAGAACGGCGCTCGAATTACTTCAGATAATGGAAATATTGTTGTTGCAAATATTTATGGTAGAAAATACAAAGTTGAAGATCCACAAGGACGAGTGGGTGTATTTAAAACTCAAGAACATAGAACTCATGTCTCAGCTCCTAACGGAAAAATTATTGCAGAAAATCTTGCTAATACCGTCTTATTAGAAGCAGATTCAATAATAGTTCTCAATGTTGAAGATGATGTAATACTATCTGCTCGTGAAATTTTATTTTATGGGGGAAAACTTACTTTTGATTCTACAATCAAACTAAAAAAAGGTGGTTCAATACGATTCTTTGAGAATTTTTCTATTCAAGGTCTGAGTGGAGATGCAATAATTCAACTTGAAAATGGAAAAAATATCCGACTATTTAATCTTAAAACCAAAAAAATTAGAGATTTAGCCGACGAATTTGTTTCTGATAAAGAAAATTATGCAAAAGATGCTACATTGGTAGGGCATGGTTTTACAATTACATATGAAATGTTAGATAATCTTTCAAAGAAACCTACTAAAAAACAAAAGAGTGGTTGGATGTCAAAGTTTGGTTTTTCTAAAAATTAATTTACTTTTTAGTCTTTTGTAAAATACAGCTTGGTTTTAGTGAGAGTTATTTTTTCCTTTTAACTTCAAAAATATTATAACCGTATTTTTCTTTTATTTTGTTTGAATTAAATTGTATAAATTCATACTCAGGAAAATCTTTCAAAATTTCATATAAATTAATTCCAACCACTACACTATTTTTTGGACAAAGTGCATTAATCTTAAAACATCTATTAACTGTGGGTCCAAAAATATCTGAAGTGTTAGACGTAGTACTTTCAGCTACTTTTACCTCCCCATATGTGGCACTAATTTTATAATCTAATTCAGCTATATTTTTTGCATTGAGGTGTTCTTTCAGTTCATCGTGAGAGTCAATCATAGATAAACAACATTCTAAAACATTCCTCATTGCAACAGGATCATTTGCATTTGTATTTGGAAATCTAAACATCAAAGCATCTCCGATATTTTTTACTACTTCACCATTGTGTTTGTGAACAATTTTTGCCATGAAATTTAAAAAGATCTCATACATTTTACTAACATCCTCATTTGATAATTTTGATGATATTCTTGTTGAATCTGTCATATCGATCACTCCAACACAATCATTTTGTTCATATTGAGAAAACTTTACTAACATGTCTCCTTTGAGTTGTTTGATAACTTCTTCTTTCTTTCTAATCTCCATTAATGATTCTTGAAGCTTTTGTGCCATCGAATCAAATGCATGTGAAAGCTCTCCGATCTCATCTCCTGTCTTTATGTTGGTTCTTACATCAAAATTCCCATCTGAAATTTTATTTGCTGCATTTTTTAACTTGATGAGTGGTTTTGATATTGACTTTGATATTGCAAAAGCGGCAATTCCCATTCCTATAGTGATCACTATTCCAGTTTGTAGTATTCTGTTTTGTAAAACATTAATTGGTTCCTCTACTTCTGCTTTGTCAATTTCTGCCAGTAAAACAATTCCCAGATCCTTTGCGCAATAGGATGATCCGTAAATTAGAACGTCTCTGTAATCCAGATAGAATCCGATGTTGTCCTGTCCCTCGCTGAAGCATTTTTTAACTCCCAGGGTATCCACCTTCTGCTCGAACACCGCATTCTCAAAGAATCTGGATTCAGACAGCATCAAAAGATTCTCGTTTACTATGTATACTTTTCCAGTCTCGCCTAGCCCGCTAGTGCTTAGTAGTACATTGTCAATTGAGGCTGTTCTCATTCGTGAAATTATCACTCCTATTGACTCGTCTCCTTTTTTACTATCATCATCAAAAACCGGTGATATAACGATCATTTTTTTGCCGAATTCTGTTGGCTCAAATTCAATAAATGGTTCTTGTAGACCCCTTTGAAAAAATGAATTTCTCGAAAAATCTTCATCCGTATTGCTTCCAAGAGAAAAAAGCATTTTCCCATCATTGCCGATCATCTTCACGTCTTCAAATCCTATGGAAAACCCAATTAGTTCCTGAAATGCCTGAACCTGAATCAGAAAATCTCTTCGATTGGATTCCTTTACTTCTTTTAGCTGGTTTTCAGGGACATGATTCATCTCTGAAATCAAAGACTGTATCATCGGATCGTTTGCAAGAATGTTGTTTTGTTCAATTCTTGATTCAAAAAGCAGTCTTATCGTGTCACCACGTATACTTGACTCTCCTAACAATTGATCTCCTGCTCTTTCTTTCAGAATTTGATCAGCATAATTGAAACTAAGAAATCCTGTAACTGAAAGGGCGACAACTGATACAATCATTACCAAAATAATGAGTTTTTTACTAAGATTAAATGAGATCAGCATTTTCATTCTATGTTGATTTAATATGCATATCAAGTCTTCTAGAGTGTATTGTCTTTATAGCCATATTCTCTGGATTAATGATTATTTTCAGTAATGAGAATGTTCTCTAGTATTTTATTAATCAATTTACATTTAAAGTATGTGGGATTTTTAATTGCATTTTCATTATTGATTATTTTAATCTCCATGCCTATAGTATATGCTGAAGAATATAATGTTGATATTCCATTTGGGACATATAATCCTGAATTACATACACCTGCAGAAGTATGGTATGATCCTCCTCAAATTTTTGTTACTGTCGGTGATACAATTACTTGGTATAACGATGATAGAGAAGCTCACACTGTAACTAGCGGAGATGGCCCTGGACGATTTGGATGGATGAATAACAAAGATTTTGGAATCTCTGATGGCATATTTGATAGTGGAAGATTCATGCCCGGTGAATCATGGTCTTACAGATTTGAAGAATCTGGTACTTTTTCTTATTTTTGCACAATTCATCCTTGGATGGAAGGTGTTGTGATTATTGAAAAAGCAATTCCAGATTATCCGCACGATGCAACTGGCACAAAATTAGAATTCCCATTGTTGTAGTATACTCCAGACAGAAATATAGAAATTAATCTATCTTGGGATCCACAAGTTATCAAAACTCATGAAAAAATCCAATTTGTATACCAATTCTATGATCCTCAGACAAATTCTAATCTTGCAGAAATGCAATATAGTTTTGTAATATTCCAAAATGGCAATGAGATTTTCCGAGATAACGGATTGAGTCAAATTGGTGGAGATTATAGGAACTTTGTTTTTAGCGATTCTGGTTCAATTGTTGTACGGATAGAAAGGATTGAATCGCCTTCAATATTTGCTGAAGAAAGTGTTACTGTATCGGGAGATCTGATAAATAAAGAACAAAGATCAGTTGATTTTACAGCAGCAGTATATGACAATCCGGAAAAAACTTCTCATGACACTTATCATGTAAAACCAGCTCAAAGACTCACAATTTATTATGAATTAATGATTTTCCTTATTCTAGTTCCTGGCATTATGTTCATTATTGCTCTGTATTGGATAAAGAAAAAACCAAAGATCCAAGACATATCTTCTGGGGCTGTAAAAATCTAAAGTGATTTAAAGAAATTAAAATTGAATGAACTAATCTAATCGACTAATTCAGTCCAACCTTTGACGAAGACTGAGTTCTTGTATAGTGGAACTGGTTGTCCAACTGTAAAGTCCATTGGTCTCATCCAAAAGATTGCTTTCGTTGGGCATACACCTATGCATGCGCCATCAGAAATACATCTCTCTGGATAAAACACGAATGCTTTACCTCTCTTCCAGCCTTCAACTGGTTTTACTCTAAGGACATCTGGACCAAGTGTTGTACAGATTTCTACACATAGTGCGCATCCGATACACATTTGTTCACTGATGTCTGGAAGTATTGCTACTGGCATAACAAATTTTGTAATGATTTTGATCTTTATATAATTTTCCTGAAAATTCATTGTTATAACACCGTTTCAATTTTTATAACGCCGTTTTAATTTTGATCGCATTTGTTTACTGGTGAAGACTGTTCTATTTTGAATTTCTTTAAATTCACATCTGTTTTTCCTATAACATCAATGACCAGATCATTAATGCTTTTTTTAAGAAAATAAATTCCTGTTTTTTCTGATTTTATAACATGTTTTCCTCCTGGTGATAATACCCATTCATCATTTTCCTTTTTTCTTGCCATTGTAGTTATGACAACAGGTGATCTAGTTTGATTTCCAACATCTGAAAGTAACATTATACTAGAATTAATCGATCTAGCATATTCTAGATTATCAAACGAATTGTAAATTCCGTTAAATGAGTCAATTATCACCCAACATTTCTCTTTTGATATTCTAGAAATAATTACTGACAATTTGTCTTTCCAATTTGTTTTATTTGGACAAAAAATCACTACGTTTTCCTTTTTTTGAATCATTTTTGATTCGATATATCCAGTATAAAGCAAGTCCATATCAACAAAAATAATTGGAATTTCAATTGAGTTAATTAGCCTGTTAAGAAATTCTGCTTTATCAAATGGTTCTGAACATAGTATTATGTTTGGATTCTTTTGCCCAAATTCATTTTGAATAAATATTAAGTTATTATCTAAAATTAGCTCAGGACTTTTATCCAATAACGCTTTAGCATTTTACAGATATAATAATGAATTTAATGTCAAAAGATATTTCTAATGATTTTCCTAATTCAGAAAAAATCTATCTGAATAACGCATCTGTTTCTCTAATGCCTTCTCAAAGTATTGAAGCAATGAAAGAATTTTTGGTTACGTACAATTCAATTGGTCCAGACTCTAATGATTCTGAATCATTTATTATTGAAAAACTACAAAATGTAAGAAAAACCATTGCCAAAATCATTTCTTGTCAACCTGATGAGGTTGTTCTTACTCAAAGTACAACGGATGGAATTAATTTTGTGGCAAATGGATTATCGTATGATGATAAGTCTAATATAATAATTCGCGGAATGGAGCATGAGCATCATGCAAATTTTTATCCCTGGATTAAACTAAAAGAAAAAATTTCAATAAAAAATTTACCCATTGATAAAAATGGTTTTTTTAAATTAGATGATTTGAAATCATCTCTAAATAGTGATACAAAACTAGTGTCTCTTAGCCATGCTCTGTATAATACTGGCTCTGTATTGCCTGTAGAAGAAATAGGAAAAATCCTTCATGACAAGGTCCCGTTTTTTATTGATAGTGCGCAAACTGTAGGATGTATTGGAGATATTGATGTGTCAAAAATAAAATGTGATTTTATGTCTTTTAATGGATCCAAATGGCTTTGTGGCCCAATGGGCACCGGGTTATTTTATTGTAATAAACAGTCAAGTGAATTGTTGGAACCAAAAACAATTGGTGGTGAGTCTGGAATCATCAACGATGATTCAAAACTTACATTCAAAGAACTTCCTGATAAGTTTCAAACTGGATTCAGGAATTATGTGGGAATTGTTGGATTGGAATCATCTGCAAATTATCTATTAGATTTTGGCATGAAAAATATTCATAAAAAAAATCAACGTCTGTCAAATCTTTTTAGAGATGAATTGTTAAAAATCCCAAATATTATTTTATATGGTCCAGATGATCAGTTTGACAGAACCAGTATTGTTTCGTTTAACATCAAAGGATTTGATTCACAGAAAATTGTGGATAAACTTGAAACACAAAATATTGTTTTGGCTGTGAGAGAAATCCTGCAAAAAAAGATTGTACGAGCATCTCCTCATTTTTTTAACACTGAATCTCAGATACTTCAGACAATTGCTGCAATAAAGAATCTATAGATTTTCTTGTTCATCAATTACCATCATGGTAAGTGTAGATTGAATTTTATCAATCTTTCTGATTTTATTGGTGATGATAGAGCGTAGATTTTCAGCATCATTAGAGGATAATTTTAAAATTATATCATATACTCCATAAACTCCCTGAACCTCAAATTTGACATCTTTATCAGCCAAAACTTGCTTCACTTCATTGATAATTGACTCATCTGATCCTAAATCAGAATTTAATAGAACATACGCTGTAGGCACAAGAACGTTTCTCATGAAACAGTATTTAACTTTTCATTGATCAAGACTGATTAATCCGAAATACATCTTATTAATATGAAACCAATAGATCTGACACTTACAATATCCAAATCTATTCCAAGCTTTCCTGGATCTCCCAAACCACAATTCATTCATTGGTCTAATATTGAGCATGATGGGTATAATTTGGAGCTGTTATTCATGAGCTCACATACTGGAACACATCTTGATGCGCCATATCATTTTGTTAAAAATGGTTTAAAAATTGATCAAATCTCACTTGACAGGCTCATTGGAAAAGCAATTCTGATCAAACTCAAAAAAATGAAAAACTCACCCATAACAAAATCCGATATTGTATTGTTTGAGAAAAAAAATGGAAAAATTCCTAATCGTTCTTCAATTTTTTTCTATACTAAATGGCAAAAAAATCTGAATGATGATAATTATTTCACTGAAAACCCTGGATTAGACATATCAGCTGCAAAATATCTTGTATTAAAAAAAATTAATTTAGTTGGTATAGATTCTCCTAGTATAGATTTGGGAACTGATACATCATTTACTATTCATAAAATTTTATCGAGAAATAATATTTTGATTGTAGAAAATTTGACAAATTTGAATAAAATCACTTCAAAAGAATTTATTTTTACAATTTTTCCATTAAAGCTAAAAAATGCAACAGGTTCGCCTGTACGGGCAGTAGCATCATAACTCATTTTCATTTGATTTCGTAATACTAAAAACATAGAATAGTACATGTATCTAATATGAGTAAACCTGGAAATATTTGGCGAAAGGTTCATGGAAAAATTACCAAAAAACCTACTAACTTTTCTTGGTTAATTGAAGAAAAATTAGCAGGTTCAGGTATTCCAACAAGTTTTGATGAGTTTGATTGGCTTCTACACCAAGGAATAAAATCCATTGTTACTATGACCGAAAATATATTACCTCAAGACTGGGTACAAAATATTGACTATCTTCACGTGCCAACTCCTGATTTAACGGCTCCTGACATGGATAGAATAGATTCTGCCGTAGATTTTATTCATGAAAAAATTAGTAATGATCAAGCTGTAATGGTTCATTGTGCAGCTGGCTTGGGAAGGGCTGGAACAATTCTGGCATGCTATTTCATAAAATACAAAAAATTTTCAGCCGTTGGTGCAATTAAAAAAATTCGAGATGAAAGGCCTGGTTCTATTCAATCTGATGTACAGGAACTAGCTATAGGATTTTATGAAAAACATGTAAGAAATTAGTTTAAACAAATTCTGAAACTAATTTTCCATCTGCAACTTTAATTTTCAAGGTTTTATTTTCTTGGAAAAATAAAGTCATTCCTCCTTCTGAATTAGGATCTTCAACTTTTACAAGCTCTAACATTTTGATTGGATCAAATTTTGCCATTCACATTCACCTATTCTGGAATTGATACGGTTTCAATTTTTCCATCAACTGCCTTGATAAACAAAAACCTGTTATCCTTAAAGATAAAGGTAATTCCTTCTTCTTTGTCAGGTTCTTCCACTTCAAGTATTGGTTGTCCTAATAGACCGTCATATTTTGCCATTGTTGATTACTCAAAAAAGATCCTTATATCCCTAATTGATCGTAACTTCAATTTCACTAGAACTATTTTTTATGTTTCCTGTTTCTGTGAAGTCATGTTTTTGCCATGATGCAAATGTTTCAGCTCCAATTTTATGTTTGCCTTTTCCCAAGTCTGATGCTTTGAAAACAAATTTTTCGTTAAAGTCAAACAATTCCTGTCTCACTTCTTCTTCAGACAGTCTGATAAATGGCTCAAAGTTTTTGGCTATTTGCACCCAAATTCTTCTATCTTTCATTGGATTAACCAGCTTTGGATTCCTTGTCCAAAAAATTGATGCTTTTCTATAGGTGTCAATGGTTCTACCTAGTTCTTTCTTTCTAAACCCACCAGATGTCAATTTTATGCCGTATTTCATTTTAAATGAAACATCGTTGTTGTTGTATGCTTTTGTCCAATTAGTCTCATTGAATGCTTTTCTAAGGTCTCCTTCAACCGAAAATTGGACATAAATCTCTACATTTTCATCAGATGAGTATTCATCCTTGGATTTTACTAGTTTAATCTCTGAAATTTTGCTTTCTCCCATTGTAATCATTCATAATGATTTATATCCGCAATAAGTTCTTTTTCTGAATACATGAACGCACAAGTAATCACTTCAGAGACCAAAGAAATCAGTCTTTCAATCACTGAAACCGATATAGGAATTTTGTACATAATTCAGCATGAGCTCTTAAAAGCATCAAATGTTGATTTTGCAGGTGTTATCGTAAAACACCCTCTTACCAATGAATGTTGGATGAGAATTAATTCTAGTTCAAAACCACTAGGAGAAATCAAAAAAGCAACAGAATCAGCAGTAAAAATGGCTGAAGAGTTCAAACAACTGTTTAATTCCAAAATCAAGGTAAATTGAATTGAAATTTTGCCCCAAATGTGAGGTCAAATTAAAAAATAGTGATGTTGGACTCCGGTGCCCTCAATGTAATTATACAGAAGGACAAAAAGCACAACCAACAAAAAAAATTGTTAACGAGGAAGAACCTGATTTTTCTCTTCTTGCTTTTGAAGGAAATGAAGGGGAAGAATCTTTGCCTACAGTCAAAATAGACTGTGAAAAATGTGGTCACGGTGAAGCAGTTGGATGGATGTTTCAAACTAGAAGTGCAGATGAACCTACAACTAGATTTTATCGTTGTCAGAAATGTAAGTACACATGGCGTGATTACACATAACGTTTAACTGGAACTTATAGTCAAGAAAATTGATTTGACATTTGGAGCAAAAACTAGTGGCTCGGATGATCTAAAGGCTATCATCTCTGCAATATCTACACTTGTTGAAGAAGCAACTTTCGTTGCAACATCTGAGGGAATCACTTTTAGAGGAATGGATCCATCGCATGTTGCTCTTATTGACATATCGTGGCCTAATTCTGCATTTGAAAAGTATGAATGCGATAGTGACATTAAATTTGGAGTAAGAATTGATGAATTTTCAAAACTTATCAAAAGAGCGGATAAAAAAGATAGCATAGAGATTAGTATCTCTGAACAAAATATGTTACTTGTAACAGTTGGAAAAAATAAAAAATATAAAATGCGTTTAATTGAAAGTTCTGCAACTGACACTCCATTACCAAAAATACCCTATGACTCAAAAATTATTCTGACTTCTTCTAGGTTTGATAAGATTCTTGGTGATGTTCAGGTTGTATCTGATTATCTTACAATACATACACTTGATTCAAAAGGAGATTTTTCAGGGAAAGGCGATTCTGGCGAAGTTGTAATTGATCTAGATAAAGACGATGGTGACATTGAAGAAATCTCTTCAAAAGAAGACAGTGAAGGTACTTACAGTCTTGAATACCTAAATCCTGTAGTAAAAGCCGTAGGGTCTAATGCAGGCTCAATTACATGTGAGTTTTCAAGTGCAAAGCCCCTTAGAATTGAATTCAAGGTTGCAAATATCGGCAGAATTCACTTTTACCTGGCTCCACGCGTGGAAAGTTAAAGCATTTAAAGATTAACTGATTCAGGTATTTTGAATTGAGACTCGTAATCAAGTATGACGGTACGTCAATTTCAACCGCAAAAGATGTCCATGTAATATCTAAACATCTTAGTCTAATATCAAAAAAACATAGTATTGTAATAGTGTGTTCAGCAACACGTGGAACTACCGATGATCTTTTAGAAATTTCTGAATCTATAAAAAAAGAAAATAAGTTGACAGCTGAACGACTAGCATCAAAAATTATCAACAGACATAAACAGATGGCAAAGCAAACTATCAAAAAACTTGATGTACAACAAAAATTATTAGTAAAGTTTGATCAAGATTTTACCGAACTACTTGCTCTAATTGATGGAATGGTATTGCTTGGAGAAGTTACACCAAGAACAATGGATTATCTAATTTCATTTGGTGAAAGATTATCCGTCAAGTTAATTTCATCAGCGATTAATGATCTGGGTGTAAAATCCATTCCTCTTACTGGCAAGGATGCGGGAATTGTAACTGATTCTAATTTTGGCGAATCTAAACCTTTGATGGATACAACGAGATTAAGAGTGTCAAAAACAGTGGATGCTTTGTTTCTAAAGAAAACAATTCCTGTTATTGGGGGATTTGCGGGATCTGATCAACATGGACATGTGACTACATTTGGTAGAGGCGGTTCTGATTATTCTGCCACAATCATTGGGTCTTGCATTAAAGCAGATGAAATTTGGTTGATGAGTGATGTAAATGGCTTAATGACTGCAGATCCAAAAATTGTTAAAAATGCCAAGCTACTCAAAGAAGTATCATACATAGAAGCAATTGAAATGGCTTTATTTGGAGCCAAGCAAATTCATCCACGAACATTTGAACCTCTAGTAACAAAGAAAATTCCTATCATGATAAGAAGTTCTTTTGATGTTAAGAATGAGGGGACTCTAGTCACTGCATTCACTTCACCTTCTGTCAAAAATACCGTCAAATGTGTAAGTAATGTTCAAAATAATGGTTTAATTGACATTAGAGGTGGCAGCATGGTCGGAACACCTGGTACCGCTGCTAAGATATTTGCAACATTGGCCAAGGCTGGAATTAATGTAATGATGATTTCTCAAAATCCTTCAGAATCAAGCATCACAATCGTGGTTAAGAACACTGATCTTGATAAAGCCGTAAGTGCTTTAGAACTAGAACTATTGGGAAAAATTATTAAAAAACTGGAGGTTACCACAGATGTCGCAATAATTGCATTAATTGGATCTGGAATGCGTGGAACCATCGGAGTTGCTTCAAAGGTTTTCGGTGCAATTGAAAAAAATAAAATCAACATATCCATGATAACGCAAGGTTCATCTGAGCTCAATCTCGCCTTTATTGTAAAAAATTCTGATACAAATGCAGCTGTACGTGCTTTACATGATGCATTTGTACTTGACAAAATCAATTAGAATAAATCCTTTAAGGGAACAAGTTTTATGAAATCAATTGAAAAAACTTACAGCTATTTTGATCATTGGGATTTTATCAATTGGCATTCTTTTTACATCTTCTGCATCTGATCAATTAGCTGATGCTGGTTCTAGAAAAAAAATTCATTTTACTCAGACTTTTACATCTTCTCAGGATCCAGGACAAGGACATGAAAATCATCAATTGGCATTCATTTTACCTCCAAATGAGGGAACTCTTTATGATGGTTCTGTAACTTTCACTTCAAGCGAACCTGTCCAAGTTTTGGTTTTACATGAGGTTAACTCACTAGAAATTCAAGGTCAACCAACATGGACTATAAATGGAAATATCGTTTATGGGTTATCTTTAATTGATTCACCGAAAAACTCAGACTCCTTTGAGTTTACTGGAGCTGCACTTGCATTGCATTCAACAAACTCAAAAGAATTTACTTCCACTGCAAGTGTTGACGGTTGGATTCGTGGACAACCAACTGAAATTATAATGCAAAAAATTGAATTAGAAAAAAAAGAACCTGCCTCATTACTATCTAGAACAAATGTTCCTGTCACAATTCCAATGCATAAAGGAATTTACGAAGGAAATCAAATTCTTTACATAATTACTGATGGCAGTGATGAGGATTATACAAAAGCTCTTTCAGAAAAACAAGGATGGAATGTTGAGCTTTCACATGTGATATCAGATATACCCAAAGATGATCTTCAAAAATTGTTTGTTTTTAAAAATGGTATCAAGGGTGATGGAATTTACGGATTTCAAGATGAAGTATTCTCTAGTACTCCCTCACAAGAATCAGATTACAGCGCATTGAACTCTGTAATTGAAGTTACTTGGAAAATAGGTCAAAATGAAACTGTACTTGAATCAGTGGCTGACATAATTACAGCTGAAGAATCTGCCAGAATCGAGTTTCACGAAACAAAAATTGTGCTTAATGCATCTCAAATTGTTTGGCCTGATGGACAGATGATTGTACGTCCAGACAAAGAAGTTTCTGATCAAATGTCACATGGCGGAGGCCAAATAATTGAAATTAATGAGGATGAAATGACTGCAATTTTTGTTTCTCATAGGGGTTGGGGGCCTGATGGAAGAACCGTTTACTATATCATCACTGACGCTACACCCTTGGGACCTGCAAAAACAATGGGGGTTGTCTCATCTCCAACTTTGGCAAACCTAATTACTCATTCAAGTGCAGTTGACCTTTATCAATTTAAAAATGGGATTAAAGGTTCTGGCCCTTTGGGATTTCAACCTGCAATATTTGGCGCTTCATCAGCCGATGTAAATTACAGTCCAATCTGGAGAATTCATCTAGTTGAATGGGATAACGTAGAATCCGCAAAAATTTTAGAAACAAGGGCCGATATTGATGCATTTTATGTAGATGATATGCTGTCAGTCAGCATTGCTAGACCAACTAACAGTGATCATATAGTCAATAGTCCGTTAATAGATCCATTCCAATAGAACCATCGCTAAAAGGATAAATTACTTGATAAAAAATTTATTTTAAAATTGATTGGTAAACTCTACATTGTTGGTGTTGGTCCTGGCCATCATGATCATATGACGTTTCGAGCACAAGAAGTGATTGGTGAAAGCGATACAATTGTTGGATATGAAACTTATGTAAACTTGGTTCAAGATCTAATAAAAGGCAAAACCATTCATCGTTATGCAATGACACAGGAAGTCGAAAGAGCCCATCAATGCATTGATCTTGCAAAGTCTGGAAAGATAGTTGCACTTGTTTCTAGCGGTGATCCGGGAATTTATGGAATGGCTGGATTAATTTACGAGACACTTGCCGAGACTGGATGGAATCCTGATGATGGACTTGAAGTTGAAATTGTCCCTGGTGTATCTGCATTAAATTCATGTGCGTCAATTGTTGGTTCACCATTGATGACTGATTTTGCAGTTGTCAGTATGAGTGATCTGCTAGTTCCATGGGAAGTTATTCAAAAAAGAGTTGAATCCGCAGCACAAGGAGATTTTGTCATTGTAATATACAATCCAGCCAGTAAAAAAAGAATTCATCAATTACAAGATACTCGAAAGGTTCTCTTAAAATATAGGAAACCTTCTACTCCTGTAGCAATTATCAAAGGAGCATTCAGAGAATCACAAACAATTGTCATGACAAATCTGGAGAACTTACCTAACTATTCTGATGAATTAGGAATGACAACTACAGTAATTGTTGGAAATTCCTCGACATACAGTTACAAAGATTTGATGATCAATCCAAGGGGATACAAGTCAAAATATAATTTAGAAGAACAAACCAATCCAGATCTTAAAGTCTAATAGCTTTTTTTAATTGCACTGCTTAATTCTTCATTAAGGTCTAGTTTTTCTCTTATCGGAGAAATTATTTTTACAAGATAATTTCCAACCATTTGTTTCAAATCTCCTGGATGTAGTTTCTTTTCAGCAAAATCTGCTTCAAGTTGTGAAAAGTTAGAATATGACATATTTCCACCAAATTTTTCAGGTCTTTCTACATTCATTTCGTTAAACTCATGAAATATTACATTTCTTGCAATTTCTAATAATGGATTATTTCCAATATTGGCTTCTTCGCACCATGTTTTACTAATTTTTTTCTTAATTTCATTATCGGTATTATGAATAAACACGCCTGAATTTGGGTCCGATTTACTCATTTTACTTAATATTTGAGAGTCAGTCATGCCTCTAGGTTTTGAAAGTCCTGGCAATAGCTTGTGATGAACGGCTATTGGAACCTTCCATTTCATTTTAGGAAAAATCTCTCTTACTAACATGTGGATTTTTCTTTGATCCATTCCGGCATGAGCAATATCTACATCCAAAGAATGGATATCAACAGCTTGCATTGCAGGATATAGCAATTTGGCTACGTCAATTTTCTTATCATCTTCAGAACGTCCCATTATTGTTAGGGTTCTCATAGTTCTGGCGATAGACATGTGTTTTGTAAATTTAACAAGATCTGACCAATATTCTGCCTTTTCCTCATACAATTTTGATCCTAATACAATTTCTGCATCCGGACAAACTAACTTGAATGCATCCTGATAATACTTTGAAACTTTTGAAATTGTTTCCCAATCCCCTCCAAGCTTGTCATTAATCAGCGTGTGCCAATCTGCAAGAAAAATTTTACATTTTACTCCAGCTTTAACAAAATCATTAATTTTAAAACCTGTACTAATTAGACTTCCAAGGTGCAAAAAACCAGAAATTTCTAAACCTATGTAGTGTTTAGGGGATGAATTTGTTTTGAACAATTCGATTAATTCGTCATGCATTATTACTTCTTCAGTAGGCGGTCTTTCAATCAATTCTACTTTTTCTGTAATGTCCAAACCAAAACATCTTTTGAGATGTAAACCTATAAAGCTATTCAAAATTATTTTCAATATTTAGAACCTTTGAATAAAAGAAATGCCTACAGTAATTATGACTCTTCAAGAAGGATTGGATTTGATTGAGAATTATAAAAAGGCACTTGAAAAATTTATTGAAACATTGCCTGAACAATCAGTTCAACTAGGCTCAGAAATGATCAAAACACTTTCAATGAATTCTAAAAATGAAATTAAAAATTTGGAGGCAATTGAGAATGCCCTTAAAAGAAAATAAAATATGAATCTGGATTATCAAAATAATCCAATTTCACTTACAATTTTTTTTGTGTTTTCTCAGTTCATCAGAAGTGTCAAATTCGGTTCCACACGTTCTGCATTTTTCCTTTTTTTTATTGTGTGCCTTTTCCTGATGTTTTTTCAGTCTTTCAGAATCTGGTAGTACTGTTCCACATTTTTTACATTTTAATTGATTTTTACTGGATCCAAATAATCCCATATTGAAAACACTAACACATACTAGAAATAGTTTTTACGTGAAGTTATCTCAAAATCGCATATTATGTTAAATTTCAGTACCATCCTGATTTTTTCTAGGTCTTGTACTAAGATAAAAGGCATGAGTACTGATAATAAAAGATGCAAGAAATACTTTAGTGGCAAAAACTAGGTTCCACGGTCTATCAGGATCTGGATAAGCAACTAATAATTTATCAATGTCCGGAACCATTCCATCAATTATGCCTGCAGTCATTTGCGCATTTAATACTGTAAAATTATACAACACTTCATAGAGTGATATTATTGAAAACCCTAGTAGCATTAACTGAAGTAATGCCATTCTTGTATCGATAATTTTATTTCCGGCAATTCGTCTCCAACCAATTCTTGTAACGCAGTACCATCCTACTATTGTAGAAAAAAATATCCAAGTTGACACTCTTGCAAAATTTTCAAATGGAATAGTTGTATTGTGAATTGCTTCTCCCATGACATAGGTTCCGTGTTCTATCCACTCAATCATGGTTACATATACGCCAAAAACCAGAGAAGCTGACATGATAAATCCACAAATATAAAAAATATACAGATAAACTTTGTATCCTGAATCTGATTTCTCAAGATGGCGTGATTTCATAATGCCGTTTGGCAAATTTTGAAATATAAAAATTCATGTTTCTGAAACGAGATTTATAGACTAGTTATGGGCAGGTCAACTATTGAAAATTGCAATTAATACTCCTATACTGGGTAAAGAAGAGGTTAGAGCAGTCAGTGCTGTTCTTAAAAGTGGATCTTTGACCTCATCTGCAAATTTAGGCGGTAAACATGTCCAAAATTTTGAAAAAGCTATTGCATCTTTTGTAAAATCAAAATATGCTATTGCAGTCAATTCCGGCACTTCGGCTTTGCAAGCTTCCCTTTACGCACTAAATGTAAAAAAAGGTGACGAAGTTATTATCCCATCATTTACATTTGTCGCAACTGCAAACGCAGTTATTTCTACAGGAGCAAAACCAGTTTTTGTAGATATTTTAAAAGATAACTATACTATGGATCCCGATGATTTACAAAAAAAGATTACAAAAAAAACGCGGGCTATAATTTTAGTTCATCTTTACGGAAATGTGTCACATGTGGAAAGATTTTCTGAAATTGCTAAAAAACATAATCTTCCTATCGTTGAAGATTCTGCACAGTCACTGGGTTCTACTTATAAAGGAAAACATGCTGGCACCTTTTTTGAAATGGGATGTTACAGCATGTATCCTACAAAAGTAATGACGTCTGGAGAGGGCGGTATTATTGTGACAAACAACAAACAACTCAGAGATAAATTATTGTTGATCAGAAATCATGGCATGGTTAATGGATATGATACAAAAACATTTGGATTGAATTTAAGATTGCCTGAAATTAATGCTGCAATTGCAGCTGTACAAATTAAAAAATTACCGAACTTTTTAAAGTCTAGAAAAAAAAATGCAGAATTACTGTCAAAATTACTTTCTGATTCTAAAGTTATACTGCCTTACCCAAGAAAAAATGAAAATGTTAACTGGTATCTTTATACCATTGCGACTGAAAAACGTGATAAACTTTTGAAAAAACTTAATGAAAAAGGAATAGGGGCCACATCTTATTATCGTGTTCCAATTCACAAAACTCCTTTTTACAAACTAAAAACTAAACTTCCAGTCACTGATTGGGCAGCATCACACGTTATTTCTCTGCCAATTCATCCAGGTGTAACCCAAAAAAATCTTGAATTTACTGCCAAAATTATTTGTGATGTGCTGTGAATATTATAGCTGAAGCCATAGGTGAACTTTGTAAAGTTATTTTACCCATTAATGAAGAATATTTTCTAGGAAATTCTGATTCCAAAATAGCTGTATGCACGCTTTCAAGCATCGATTTGCTCAAAAATTTTGCGAACTCTGAAATTCTAAAAGATATTTCAATTGCAGGAAGATTGCTTTCTGAAAATAAAGGAATTGATTCGATTGTTGAATTTGTATATAAAAATCAAAAAACAAATACCATCATAGTATGTGGAAAAGAAGTGTGGGGGCATAAATCTGGCCATTCTTTATTTCAATTATGTAGAAATGGAATAGATAAAGATAAAAGAATTATTGGCTCAACCAGTTCAGATCCATTTCTTTCGGCTTCAAAATCAAAAATAGAATACTTTCAAAACAACGTGACCCTTATTGATTTAATTAATGAAACCAACTATGAAGTGGTTCTGAAGAAAATACGTCTTTTTTAGTATCCATTCCTTTCTCTTTCTCTGTTGATATCATTTTTCTTCTTATATTCATCTACGATGTCATCTGGAGTGAGGTTTAGCTCTATTGATGCTTGAACAACAAAATGCCATATATCAATTAGTTCTTCTCTAGCTTCGGACTCATTAAATTCGACAGGCGTTTTCCACCATTTCCAATTTGTTGTTCTTTGCAGCTCAACTGCTTCATGTATAATTGCAGTGCATAGTGCAGAAATTCTTCCTTCAGAGTCTTTCGGATATCTATCTAAATTCATCATGCCTGATAGACCTTTTTGAAGTTTGAATATTACCTCTAACCTGTCTTTATTAGATATCTCTTGCGACAATAACAAAATCATTTGAAAAATAATTTAACTTAAATCTTTTTAAAACCTAATCATTTTTTCATATATCTTTATTCGTTTTTCAATCTCTCCTTTTTTGATTTTTAGTAATCCCTCTAAACCATATTTTTCAACGGCAAAAGATCCCATCACGTTTCCATAAACAACTGCTTTTTTAATTTCAGAAATACTAGTTGATTTTTTACTTGCTAGATAACCTATCATGGCTCCTGCAAATGAGTCTCCTGCACCCGTAGGATCAACTACATCTTCTAATGAAAAACCAGCAGTAGGAAAAATTACATCGTCGTAAAACATCAGAGAACCATGTTCTCCTTTTTTTATGATTACATATTTTGCTCCCCATCGCATCATTTTTTTTGCACATTTTATTAAATTGAATTCTTTTGTAAGAAGTTTGGCCTCTTCATCATTAATTACAACCGCATCTACTGCTTTTATCATTTTAATCACGGCACTTCGTTTTGTTGATATCCAAAAATCTATCGTATCACACATGGAAAATTTTACATTATCAAACTCTTTTATCAGCGCAATATTCTGCTCAGGATCGTTGTTTGCAAGATATACAAACTGAGATTTTTTATATGCTTCAGGCACTGTGGCTTTAAAATCTGCAAGCACATTTAATTCAGTTTTCAGAGTTTGTCTTGCACTAAGCGTGTTGTCGTATTTTCCGTCATATCGAAATGTTTTACCTTCTTTGATTGTCAATCCTTGTAAATCGAGATGTTTGGATAAAGTTCTATGATGCTGTTTTGGAAAATCATTTCCGACTACTGCAATTAATCCTGTATCGACAAAATTGCTTGCAGAAATTGCTGCAAAGGTTGCTGCACCTCCAAGAACCTCTTTTAACGTCTTTTTTGGAGTTCTAATAGTATCCAATGCAATAGAACCAAAAACAGTTAGCAATGGCAAGACACTACTTTTGATGTATAAATTCTCTTGCTTGCTCTTCTGTTGGATAGTACACAAATGGAACGTCAATTGATGTGAAGTACAAATCATATCTTATTACGCCGGAGATGCTAACGGAATCCGATTTTTCATTTGCGTCAGAATCTGTATGAAACGTGCCTTTAACATTGCTAATGTTTAATGGTTGCAGTACAAATGACTCTAGTTGACCTTTTCCAATTATTTTATCATTAGATATTAGGAAGAATTCTGTTTCACCTGCTGTTAATAATAGCAATGAAGGGTTTTCAAACTGTACTTCTATGTTGTAGTTTGAGCCTTTTTCATCTTCATCAATTAATTCACTTTGTGTAATGCTCACCTCTATTTGTGAAGCTAGAGTGTATTGCGAATATCCAAAAATACTCATGCCTAATGCAACTAGAACAACAATGCCTATTTTTTTGGACTTTTCCATGACTATTCACCATAAATTTTCATTTTAATCAAAAAGGAAAAAAAATCTCCATAAATTGTGTAAAAGTTTTGATCTAATCTTAAATCTCCTTAGAGCTAACATAATAAATCAAAATTATCCTATTGCTTGTCATTGGCTAGGATAAAACTAAAGATAGGAGAAAATGAAATTGAAATTGAATCCCGAGATTTCTACGTAGATAATCAAACTGTAAGTAAAGTCATTGATGATCTTTCTCGTCATCTGCCCGACAATCAAGCAAAAATTGTGTATGAAACTGAGTCTACTCAAGAATTAGAACAATCATCTAAGTTTGCCTTGGAATGTCTTGATGATGCTGAGACATTTGAACCCGAATTCAATGAGCCAAATTACATTCACTCTCATCAGATCAAGTCAAAACTAAGAATTTTAGAAACAAGTGGTTTCTTTGAATCTCCAAGAACAGCTACTGAAACTGTTCAACAGTTGCGAGAATATGGTTGGGCCACTAGCCCGTTAGATGTGTCAAAGGCTTTGGCAAAAATGGCCTCCGTCAATGAAATTCTGAGAACCTCTGAAGATAGTTTAACTCATTATTTTACTCAAGAGTCGTTGATATCTAATTAAAATAATAATTACATTTTTCACAATTAGAAAAGATTTCGCCATCTAGATGATCAAAATGTGTGTTACATTGTTTGCATGTATGATGCATGTCAAAATATCCATCTTTCTCAACTTGTCCGATTTGGTTTGATTCTAAATTTGTGCTTTTACACTTTATACAATGACATCCACATTCAATCTTCATGTTGTTTTCCAATAATGTTTGTATAGTTAAAATCAATATACAAATCATTGGAAAAGAAAAGAGAAATACCGATAGAAATAGATGATCACTTCAAGCTCTTTGGAAAGGAGCCTTGGGAAGTGGATTATGGTGAAAAATGTGCTGTTTGTGAAGTTAGGATTGATGAGTATGGTTTTTGCTCATGTGGTTCTAGTGGAGACTGAATTTTTTCATAAATGGAACCATGAGAATCATTAAAAACCCAATTGCTAGTGGAGCTATTATTGGAAATTCGGGAACAACTGTAGTTCCTATGATTGTAATTTCTCCTGCAGTATCAGGTCTCAAGCTAACCCAAGTATGAGTTCCGTTGTTGTTATATTGATGGAACAATTTTTTTTCGTCATCAAGAAAAACTGCATACGGTCCCCACAAAAGTTCTAAAGGTATCACGTTGGTAACCATTCGATTACTGTCATTTATTTTGAAGCTGATTAATTTTTCAGGCTGTTCAAAATTGAAATTTTCTATATCTGCAAAAGTTCTAATCTCCACAAGAAATTTTTTATCTTCCCAATTGACCTCCATGATCTTTTTTGGTTCATCAAATGAGTATTCTAAAGCCATTTGGCATCCGTGGCAAGTAAATCCTCTCTTTTTATCATCAAAGTAAATTGGCCTGTCATTTACAAAAATTAAATCAAGTTCGTCTGGTAGGATAAAAGATGTCGTTTGAAGATATCTAAAATCCCATGTCCAAACACTATCTTTTTGTAAAAGCACCTGTTTAAGATCATATTCCACCGTGGAGTCATTTGTGGAAGGAAAAATAATCACGGCATCATTATTGCCAACTGTTGCTAATGCTTGCTTTTTGCCTTCTTCATCAGTTATAGATATATTTTGAGCAATACCGTCAATCAAATTCATTTGTCTTGGGGAATTGGAAGAACTTACAACATGCTTGACATGCACATTCCCTTCATTATCAATAATCACTTTGACTGATTTTTGATTTGCTTTTTCACTTACGTTAACTTCCTGTGCATTTGTAGAGGGAATTACTAGAACTAGTGAAATTATGAAAAACAGAGCAATTTTTCCATTCATGTACTTAGTTTACAGTAACATGAATCATTTGTGTTTTTTCTAGCGGACAATCATTTCCATCTCTATCTAGACTTACAATTTTATCTGCAATGTCCATTCCGACAGTTACTTCGCCAAACACCGTATATTGTCTGTCTAGGAATGCACTATCTGCTGTAACTATGAAAAATTGTGAGCCTGCACTGTTTGGATCTTGTGATCTTGCCATGGAAACTATGCTTCGTAAATGAGATCTTGAACTAAATTCAGCTTTTATGTTATATCCTGGTCCTCCCATTCCCCATGAACCTTTGTTATCCGTTTTGGTGTTGGGATCTCCTCCTTGAATCATAAATCCTGGAATCACTCTGTGGAAAAGAGTTCCGTCATAGAATCCATCTTTAGCTAATTTTTCAAAATTTCTAACAGTTTCTGGAGCTAAATCCGGCAATAATTTGAATGAGATATTTCCTAAATTGGTTTCAATATTTACTACAGTCATCAGGGTAAATTTGTTGATGCATCTTAATAGTCTTTTGTGAAAACATTTGAAATTTTTTTATACATGTTTTACAAATTTTGAAAAATATACAATCACAAATATGTTTTTCATTGATAATTTTATCAATGTTAACTCTGAATATTTTTATTTAATTTTTATTCATTACAAACAAAAATTTAATCTAAATTATAATATGCAATTTTTTTGAGATTCACAAGTTATAGTGTTATATAGAACAATCAAGGTTCAGTATTCGTTGAATCGTACAAATCAAAGCACGATAATTAAAGAAGCAATTAATTCTTATCTTGACAAAGGGGTGATCGACAAGCAGGACATTTACACCAAAGTGGTTGATGAGCTTGGTGTTCCTAGACCAACCGTAAGACGAGTTGCAAGAGATCTTAGAACTGAGCTATTGCAAAAAATCCAGATCTTACAATCTGATATGCCTAAAGCAACAACCGTCATTGCGGAAGAAGAATAAATTCGACTCTTTTTTATTTTTAATAATATTATGCTGTGATTTTTAGCATTACTATTATAAATAATGAAATTTTTAATTAATCATGGGATATTTTGGTAACAACCTAGCCACCTTGGTGACTGGGGTATTTGCAGCAACACTTACTGGGTTGTGGTTTTACTTTATTGATTTTGTACCATTGCTAAATTTCATATTCATAATGGCAGTTCCAATTACATGGTTTATGACACTTACATGTTGGATTTCTCAGAAAAGTACTGATTACGCGCATCATCACGCACCATCTCACAGTGAAAGCACAAGCCTGGTCGGTACACAAATCATTGAAACCACTACTACTGGAAGTCAAATAGGTTTATCCGAAATTAAACAGATTCAAAATGAACTGTCTGTTGAATTAACCGATATTAAAGAATCTGTAAAGATTAAAGACAGCGAAATTGAAAGATTGCATCAGGAAATTTCAAATTTAGAAACTCGTGTACAGATTGAATCATTAAAAACTGAATTGGCTAATCTAAAAATACTGGCCTCTGCTAGAAAAAATAAAAAATAGCTCTAATCTTTACAGTGACAACAAGTTTCATTATGATTTTTCTTACATCCAGGACAGCTTACGGCACCACCAAAATGACATTTACACGAACATAATTCAGTGGGATCTTTCTTCAAACTCATGGCATATTTTCTATGATATGGTGATATTTCACTTTTGTATTTAGTGAGTTTACATACTGAATAATTTTTTTGAACTAGAAGTTATTGCATATTCTGAAAAATATTTTTAGGATCATATTGTATGATTAAAATTTTCAAGTATGTTTCTATTGCTGATGTAATTTAGAAGCAATTTGTAAAGTCTCATCTACCATCTCTTTTAGTCTATTTTGTATATCTATGTCTGATACACTGTTTTCAGTTACCGCTTCAGTGGTTAGAAATACTGCCTTTGGATTTGTTATCACTCTGAAGTATGACAACAATTGTGTAATTAACGTCTGAACGTTGATAAAACCTATGTTTCCTGCAGCCAAGATTGTAATCCCTGCAACTTTTCCTGGAGTTTTTTTATAATTGATATATTCAAACAGATTCTTTAATGCTGAACTGAAAAATGCATTGTAGATGGGCGAACCAATCAACCATACATCTGCTTCTGTAATATCTTTTTGAGCATTCCTTGTTGCCTCATTATACTCTTCATCTGGTCCTCTATAGTATTCAATTTGACCTTCTGAAAGATTGATCAACTTTGTATCTGAATTTTTTGATTTGGCGTATTCAAAAACATACTTCATTATTACTTGGGTATTGGCATCTTTTCTTGGACTGCCAGAAATTACAACTACATTCATGTCTATGTCTGTTTCTCTTTGTATTTAACACATGATCTTCTTTAAAATTACGCGGGCTTGGAGGGCTTCGATCCCTCGACCTGTAACTTAGGAGGCTACCACGCTATCCATGTTTCGCGTCAAATTGACTCTGCGCCACAAGCCCAGCAAAAAAAACATTCTTAATTATTTAAGCGTAATCTAGGTTGTTCTTTATCATATTCTGAATAACGCTCCAATTTTTGTTTTCTTTGTCGTTCCATTTTTCAAAATATACCACATCTTTCAATTCAAGTCTTGGCAACCAGCCTTTAATCTCGAGGTCTGGTTTTTCTGCAAAATTATCAACATATCCTAAACATAAGTATGCTACAGGAATAACATGCTCCGGTAGTCCCAAAGTTTCTTTTAACGTGTCATTTGATAGAATGCTTACCCATCCAAGACCGACTCCCTCTGTTCTAGCTGACAACCATAAATTCTGGATTGCGCAACATACACTGTAGAGGCCTGCTTCAGGAATACTTGATCTGCCAATTACAAACGGACCAAATTTTGTTGGATCATACGTTACACAAAGATTTACCGGAGATTCTAAAATCCCTTCCAATTTGAATGAAAGATATTTTGATTTTTTTGGCTCTTCTACTAATTGCGATGAGCGATTTTTTTCCTCTACAAAAGATTCTTTGATTTTCTTTTTTGTTTCAATGTCTTTGATTAAGATAAAATTCCATGGTTGAGAGAATCCTACTGATGGGGCATGATGTGCTGCATTAAGAATTTTTGATAAAACATCATCTTCTATGGGTTTTGAAATGAAATGAGATCTTACATCTCTTCTTGAATAAATTGCCTTGTAGAAGCCTTTTTTTTCTTCCTCCGTGAAATTGTCTGTCATCTATTTTGTACCTTCTTTCTTTCTTTTGTTAAACGTTAATAATGTCAATCATTTCGATTACTTTTCAATGGGCCTGTAGTCTAGCTGGTTAGGATACCGCCTCGACATGGCGGTGATCATGAGTTCGAATCTCATTAGGCCCACTTTTTAATTCTAACCCGTTTTGAAATCTTTATCAGTCTCACTCCATGAAGTCTGTGTAGTGATATTTCCTTCAGATGTGAAATTCACAATTTTTTCATTTATAATTTTTTCATATATTTCTGAACCTGCTTCATCTTTGTTTAACACAAAAATATTTTTCAAAGGAATTTCTGCCCCTGAAGTAAATAATGCTCTTCCTGGTAATGCAACATCTGCTGTAGAGTATATTCCTGAACCTAATAATGAACCATCTCCATACAATTGATAATCAATAATTGAAACAGTCAATGTTTTATCACTTGGATTCTTTACTAGAAACGTGACTTCCAATTTTGCTTGATCATCTGCTGTATTCACATTGATTAGTTCTACATTTGTTAATTCAATTTCAACTTGTTCAAGTTCCACGTTGTCTAGACTTGCATAAAAAATAATTCCTCCCATTAAAGCAAAAACTCCTGCAATTGCTGCATAAACTGTTAGTTTGCTTTGAAGTGCCATTTCATTGGTTGCTAATTTCTATAACTAAAAAAGGTTGGCAAGATCCAAATACATAATATTTGATTTAAAATATTCTAAACTATGACTGCAATAGAACAGGCAATTGTCACTTGGATTCATTTGATTGCTGCTGCAATTTGGGTGGGTGGTTCTTTGTTCATTGGAATTGTATTTTCTCCGCTTTTAAAAACAATGACTGATTCTGTTGAAGAACGAATGCAGATAATGATTCGTGTTGGAAAGCGATTCAACAAAGTTGCTGTACCGTCGTTGATAATTCTCATGATAACTGGATTGTATACGTCTCATACGCTAATTGGCAAGCCAGAACTTCTTGTTTCAACAAGTTATGGGACGTTTTTAATCATCAAAATTTTCCTAGTGATTGCACTAGTAGTAGTCTATGCTATTCATGTTAGAGTAATTCGTAAAGATATTGAAGAAAAAATTATGTCCAATCAAATGCCAGAACCTGAAATTCAAAAGCTAAGAAAGAAAATTATTATACTTGGAGAAGTTACTGTAGTCTTGTCGATAGCAATTCTGTTTTTTGCCTCCTTACTTGATGCTGGAGTCTGAAACACCTTCAATTATAACTTCAAATCCACTACTTGTTTTCCCTATCCCGTATTTGCAACCTGTAATTTTTGATGTGACAAACAAATTTGTCTCCAAATGTTTTGTAATTTTACTTACTGGAAAAACTATTTTTTCATTAGATAAACTGGCAGGAACAACTAGCATGTCTGCTAAATTGTCATCTATGGAATAATTTTTAGTAAAATCATCAATGTCTAAATCAAACTCACAGGTTTTATTGTTATATAGTGCATCCATTCCCACAATGGAAAAATCATCAATGCTGTAGATCAACAAGGTGGCACCAGAATCTATTGCCTCCTCAGACTTAATTTCTACATCAACTTCATAATTTGCGTCAGTTAATTTTTTCGTGGTCTCACTCACTTTATTTTCAATTACTTCTCTTGGCAGTTTTGAAAATGAGCAAATTAACTTTGCATGTTTTGTTCTTCTTTTAGAAAATGTTGTCGATTTAATATCTGATGGACATATTTTCAATTGAATTTCCCCGTTGCCTTTTGGATAATACCCTCTTTTGATTAATTCAAATGAAAAATTGATTCCCATTCTTGAATATGCCTCTTTTAGTACGTGTTGAGTATAATCGATGGTTGGACTCCAAAGTACATCTGTACCGCCTTTAATTTTTAAATTAAGTCGTTTTTTTGAAATTGCTATTACAGGAATTAAAGCTTGTAGAATTAATGGAATACTTCCAGCGGTACCAATGTCTTCGACTAAATCTAGATTTTCAATTTTACCTGGAATAAATTTCAGTTCAGTTGATCCTATTTTGACTCCCATGGTTTTTGCGTTGGCAATTTTTTGAAGAATAGTTATTGCAGTGAGATGTTGCGGTCTTAATCCTGAAACTTTTCTATTTTTTCTAATATTTTCTATATGAATTGGTTTTTTTGTAATGCAGGAAAGAGCAATTGCTGATCGAATAATCTGTCCTCCACCTTCACCGTGACCTCCGTTAATTTTTATAAAATCCATTCTTTTTTTTGTTTAACTTTCACTCTTTATGATAGTTTTTTAAAAAGAAATTTTCTATTGTTTGTATGGACGGCTTGTTGATAGGAAGATTCCAACCCTTTCATCTGGGCCATCTTGAAGCGTTACGTTTTGCTTTGTCTAAAGTTGATAAATTGTGGGTGGGCTTAGGCAGCTCAAATAAGCCTGTAGAAAAAAATAATCCGTTTACAGCACAACAACGAAAAGAAATGATATTGGCTTCTATTGATGATTCCATGAACGAGAAAATTTCAATTTATTTTATTCCGGACGTTGATAATCATATTAGATGGATTGAAAAAATAGATACAATTGTTCCAAAATTTGACATAATTTTTTCGAATGATGACTTGACAAAACATCTGTATTCAAAAAGAAATATCCAGATCTTTGCAATTCCTTTTCTGAATAGAGAATCATTATCTGGAACCAATATCCGCAATTTGATAGTTAACGATCAAAGATGGGAAGATTTTGTACCTGATGGCACTAGAAATTTTTTAACAAAAACTGATGCTAAACAACTACTGAAAAATCTCTAATTATAAATAAACCCCAAAATTAATGATGATAGATAAAATATGGAATATCTTTCAATGCTTCCTGGTCCAACAAACGTCCCTAATAGAGTAATGAGGGCAATGCTCGCACCTATCATCAATCACAGAAGCGATGATTTTGTTGAATTGTATACCGATGTAGTTGATAAAACTCAGCAAGTGTTTGAAACACAAAATGATATTGTGGCACTATCTGCTTCAGGAACTGGTGCAGTTGAAGCAGGTGTTGTAAATTTGATTAAAAAAGGTGATAAAGTTATTCTTCCTGTAAATGGAGAATTTAGTAGGCGACTATCTCAATTAATTGAAGGTCAAGGCGGCAATGTTGTAAAGCTTGAAACTCCACCTGGAGAAAATGCAACTTTTGATCAAGTTAAAGAAGCATTTGATAACAACAAAGATGTTAAAGCATTCTACGTTGTTCATAATGAAACTTCAACTGGGACAATGGTAAATTATCTTGATAAAGTATCTGACTTGACTTCAAGAAATGATGCATTCTACGTTGTAGATTCTGTCTCATTACTTGGCGGTGCTCAACTTCCAGTTGATAAGTGGAATATCGATGTATGCATGACTGGTGCACAAAAAGCAATTGCCGCTCCTCCTGGAATTTCACCCATATCTGTTAGTGCTAAGGCCAAAAAATACATGATTGAAAATCCGCCCTCTACAATGTATTTCAATTTAGCAAGGTATTTCAAATTTTATGATAATGAAAAACATACTCCTTTTACACCTGCATTACCGTTGCTTTATGCATACAGAGAAGCACTATCAATAATGTTGGAAGAAGGATTGCAAAACGTCTTTAATCGTCATAAAGTTTGTTCTGATGCATTATATGACGGACTTAGTGCAATGGGCCTTTCTCCTTTTGCAAAAAAAGAAGATCGTTCAATCTCAATTGTGGCATTAAATTATTTGGATGGTTTGGAAGACAAAATTTTCAGAACTACATTAGCTGATAAATTCAGAGTGTTGGTTGCTGGTGGTTTTGGTGATCTTAAGGGTAAAGTATTTCGAGTAGGATGTATGGGTGAGGTTAGTCCGTACCATGTAATGAGAACTATTTCTGCAATATCATCCACATTGGCAATGATGGGATTTAGTGTTGATGCTCAAGCAGGACTCAAGACTGCAGAAGAAAAATTAAAGTCTCTCTAGATAACTCTGTTCTTTTGAATTTTTACATCCTGTCTACTATTGGTTTCTTTTATCTAACTGTAGACTTTGACAAAGTTTAACTTAATATAAGGAAATTCGAAACTGAACACATTGACTTTTGAAAAAGGCTCATTAATTCTAGTAGATTATACTGCAAAGGTAAAAGATACTGAGGAAATTTTTGATACTACTATTGAAGAGGATGCAAAAAAACATTCAATTCATGAGTCAAATGTCAAATATCAACCAAAACTAGTCTCTATAGGAGAAGTTTCTTATCCTGTTCTCAAAGGATTGGATGAAGCACTTGCAAAAACAAATGTTTCAGACAAACTCACTGTTGAAGTGACACCTGACAAAGGTTTTGGTGAAAGAGACTCTAAAAAAGTTAGGATGATTCCTATTAGAAAATTGGGAGAAGATGCTGAGAAAGTTACGGTGGGTGATTCTATTGAAGTTGATGGTAAAAGGGGAATTATTCGATATATTGGTTCTGGCAGAGTTCAGGTAGATTACAATCATAGGTTTGCAGGAAAAACAATCCTATTTGATGTGAATGTAATTAAATCTCTTGATTCTCCAAATGACAAAGTTGATGGTATTCTTAAAAATAGACTCCCTGTGGAAGACACAAAAATTGAGTTTGACTTGAAGGATAATGATGTTAGTGTTATGATTCCTGAGGAAATCTTACGTGCTGATGGTTTACAAATCATGAAACACTTTATACAATTGGATATTTTCAAATTTGTTTCAACCTTGAATAATGTGAGCTTTGTTGAGACACATATCAACAAACAAGCTCAGGAAAAGAAATCTGAAATAAAAGCAGATACGCCAGAACAAAAGACTGCTTAAATTACTCTGGTACTCTTTGCAAGATTTAGTGCTCTTCTTTTAGTCATTTTGATTTCTTTTAAGATTGTATATCGTTCAGGTCTTAAATTCTGTGCAATCATTAATGCTTCAACAATCTGCTCTTTTTTTAACCCGATTTGTTTTGCAGTTGTCGGAGCTCCTATATCCTTTAGTGTCTTTACTATTTTTTCCCAATCTTTTCCTTGCAATTTTGTAATCATGATGGCACCCAACCCACATTGTTCTCCGTGTAATCCTTTTCCAGGTACAATTTTGTCTAATGCATGAGAAAAAAGATGTTCAGCGCCTGAACATGGCCTACTGCTTCCTGCAATACATGATGCAACTCCAGCACTGATTAGAGCTTCTACAATCACTCTGGCATCCAATCCTTTTTTGGCATACTGACTTGATTTTTCCATAACTATTTCTGCACTCATAATTGCTAAATTTGCTGAGTATCTACCATAATATTCGCCAGTCTTATCTCGTCCTAATTCCCAATCTTTGACTGCACTGATATTCGCTATTAAATCCCCACATCCACTTGCAAGCAGTTTGGATGGTGCTTTTTTAATAACATCAATATCTACAAAAACACCCAAAGGAGCTGTAGCAACCATAGAATGCGGTTTATCACTCTTTATTGATACAAAGGGACTGGCAATTCCATCATGCGATGCAGCGGTAGGTACGCTGACAAATGGAATATTCAAATTAAAAGCAACCATTTTTGCTGTATCTACAGAGCGACCTCCGCCAATTCCTGCTATTATGTCACTATGATCTTTCTTTACATTCGTCTGAATTTTTTTTAGAGTGCTGAACTGATTGTCTTTTGATGTATGCCATACAAACTTGATTTTTTTATTTTTTAACGATTTTTCAATTTTTTGTCCAAGAATTCTTTTTACGTGAATTCCTGAAATTAACGATACTTTCTTTGGTTTTGTTAGATTATGAAGAAATTGTCCAAAATCATCAATATTTTTTTCACCTATTACGATTTGTCTAGGTAATTCCATCATATGTGAATCCATGCGATCTTGATTTTTTGTCATTATTTATGATTTCAAGGGACAAAAAGTTATTTAAAAGGGAGAGATTCAACTCACTTTATCTTAATAGGTGTATTTTGTCAAATAACGTTGAAGAAAAAATTTTGCACGGGACTACCACTGTAGGTATCAAGGCTACAGACGGTGTTGTACTGTGTGCTGATATGAGAGCAAGTGCAGGCTATTTTATTGCGAACAATAATACTATGAAAATTCAGCAAATTGATTTACATGCCGGGCTAACCCTGGCTGGAGGCGTCGCAGATGCACAAAACATCGTTGATATTTTACGTTATCACTCTAATCTTCATAGAGTTGAAAAACAAAATTCAATCTCAATTCATTCCCTTGCAAGGTTGTGTTCATTGATATTTCATCAAAATAGGGGATATCCGTTTATGGCTGATATTTTACTTGGCGGCTATGACGCAAATGGCCCTTCATTGTTTAATGTTGACATGTTTGGTTCAGTTGAAGAAAAGTCATATGTTACAACTGGTAGTGGTTCACCAGTGGCTTATGGTTTACTTGAAGAAGAGTACAGAGAAGATCTTTCAGTTGAAGAAGCAAAACAAGTAGCTTTACGAGCTGTTAAAGCCGCAATAACCAGAAATATTGGTACTGGTGATGGAATTAACGTTGCAACTATGGACAAAAATGGATTCCGTCTATTGACTGATGAGCAAAAGAAAGCCGTTATAGAACTTTAGTGATTTAATGCAAAGAAAATATCAAGAAAAAGATTCACCTCCTAGTGGTCAAAATATAATGGCCACCATACTGCAAAGTATTCCAAAAGAAGCAAGTGTCACAAAAATAGAGTATGAGGGGCCAAGAATTGCTCTTTACACAAACACCCCTCGTTTCTTAATTGAAAATAATGACATAATATCAAATCTTGTAAATATAATTAAAAAAAGAATTGTCGTCAGAACCGATGAGTCAATCAGAAAACCTGAAGCCGAAGCTAGAAAGATCCTGGCAGAATGTGTTCCAAAAGAAGCAAATTTGCAAGGGACTATTTTTGATACGACCACTGGCGAAGTGTCAATTGAAGCAAAAAGACCTTGGTTGCTGCAAAGAAATGCAAAGGAATTTGATCATGCTGAAGTCACTGAGAAGATAGGTTGGAGATTACGTATCAGAAAAGCCACTACTATCCCTTCGCGTACGATTCAAACAATCAATGCAACTCTAAAACAAGCCTCTGCTGAGAGAAGTAAACAGCTTAAACAAGTAGGAGATGAAATTTTCAGACCTCGATTATCTCAAAGAACCGAAGTATCCCTTCATACTCTTGGTGGATTTGGCCAAGTAGGAAGATCTTCAATGTTATTATCTACGCCGGAAAGTAAGATCTTAATTGATTGTGGACTTAATCCTGGTGCCCGTTCTCCAATGGATGCGTTTCCAAGACTGGACTCTCTGAACATTACATTAGATGAACTTGATGCCATAGTTATTGGACATGCTCATTTGGATCATACTGGATTTTTACCTACGTTGTGCAAATACGGATACAAAGGTCCGATCTATTGTACTGAGCCAACTCTACCCATGATGAATTTGATTCAATTAGATGCAATCAAAGTGGCATCCGCCCAAGGTAGAATTCCAATCTATGCAGAACGAGATGTTAAACAAGTTATGAGGCAATCAATCACCATGCCTTATGGAACTGTGACTGATATTTCACCTGACATCAAATTGGTTTTTGCAAATGCTGGCCATATTCTAGGTTCTGCTTTATGCCACTTTCATATTGGAAACGGTGACCACAATTTTGTCTATTCGGGTGATATTAAATTTGGAAAAAGTATTTTGTTTGAAGCTGCCAGTTGGAATTTCCCAAGAGTGGAAACATTGTTGGTTGAAAGCACATATGGCCTTAAAGAAGACATTCAGCCAACCCGGCAACAAGTGGAATCTTCTTTCATTAATGCAGTGAATAATACCCTGGCAGATGGTGGTAAAGTCCTGATACCAATACCTGCAGTTGGACGTGCACAAGAAATTATGATGGTAATTGATCATTATATGAAGTCGGGAGAAATGGTTGAGGCGCCTGTTTTTACAGAAGGCATGATCTCTGAGGCATCCGCAATACATGAATCATATCCTGAATATCTTGCGCGAGAACTCAAACAAAAGATTCTGGAGACTGATGACAATCCGTTTGATTCTGAATACTTTACAAACATTGAACATGCAGATGCAAGAGAAGAACCAATGAGGGATAACTCACCATGTATTATTCTTGCAACATCTGGAATGTTGGAAGGTGGACCTGTCTTGGAATACTTTAAGAATATTGCTCCTGATAAAAAGAACAAGGTATTGTTCGTCTCTTATCAGGTAAATGGAACCATGGGAAGAAGAGTCCTTGATGGATCAAAGCAAGTAACCATGTTGGGAAAAGAAGGCAAGGTGGAGGTTGTCTCAATAAATTGCGGTGTTGAAAAACTTGATGGTTTCAGTGGACACAGTGATTACAACCAGCTGATGTCATTTGTGCAAAGATTAAGGCCAAAGCTTCGTCGTGTTTTGGTTAATCACGGAGAACGTAAGAAATCAGAAAGTCTTGCCATGAGTATAAGACGAATGTACAAGCTATCTGCACATTATCCACAAATTCAGGAAGCAATAAAATTATTTTAGATCGTATTCCGGTTTCCAGATTTTTACGCTGGACGGAGCAATTATGATTCTCTCTTCTCCCAATCTTGCAATTTCAGCATCAGCAGCTTTTGCAATGGAGTACAATTCTTCCACTACTTTACGAAGCTGATCAACATCTTTTTGGGCCAATGGTGTGACTCTTAGAATCAAAATCATATTCTTTTTGATATCTTCTTTTATGGAATGAACGTCACTGATGTCTCTAATTGTCATGGCCTTTAGATATGTGGAATTTTCTTGTTTTTGCATTCTTATTGAAAATGAGATCTACTTCCTCAAAAACTCTTCCTTAGTTTTAACTAATTTTTAATAAATTCCACGCCTACATTCTAAATTTGATGTAAGATTGTTCTTCTGCACATTCTGAATTGACTTCCTCATCTGAATCTCCATTTTTTACAGAAACAATACTTTGCTCAGTTTTTGGAGCGTCTGAATACCTTAGGGTTACTGCAGATGCAAATTCTATGTGTAATTTTGCATTTTTTCCACGTAAAATAGACACTGGCCCGACAAAATCTTTAGCTTCAAGTAGGATATCTCCTGGCAATGCTAGAGCCTTGATCATCTCATTCTCGTCTTTGTTTCTTCCCACAACAAATTTTGTTTCCTCATCTAATCTAAAGTGTCTTCCAATTTTTAGCAAATCAATTTCATTAATACTTGGAGTTTCTATATGATCAAACAAGTCTTTAGCTTTAATTCCAAACTGTGGCTCTGTTAGTAAACAACCGCCACCTGCATTTGGTGGATTTTCAATCCCATATTCTTTTGCCATTTGCAATTGAGTTCTTCTTGTCCTGCCTTTGATCATTCCAAGATTTCCTCTTTTAATCAAACCATCTTTTTCAGCATCAGTTGGTGGCAATAATCCAGCTGATAACGGTCTAACAATTTTCCCTTTCAAATTTGATTCCTTTTCAATAATATGCAATGATGGCGCGTGTTGGCTCATCGGACGTTGTCCTAACACTTCTCCTGAAATAATAAATTCTGCACCAATTTCTTCCATGTGTTTTTTTGCCGCATCAAACATCATGGTCCTACAATCAACACACGGGTTAAATCCTGCACCAATTCCGTGCTTTGGATGTTTTAACATCTCGATATACTCATCACCGAGATAAACTGTTTTTAAATTGACATTAAGATCATCTGCTCTTTCTCTAATTTCAAATCCGCATCCTCTTCCACAATCAAAATCACAAAAAGGAGTCTTAATCGCAACGGCTGATACGTCAAAACCTTGCTCCTGCATCATTCTAACTGCAAGCTGGCTATCTAGGCCTCCTGAAAGCAATGCAACTACTTTTTTCTTTTCTCCTTTTTGTTCACCCATTGTGATCTGATTCAATTTTCCATATACAAACTTTACATCATACATAAATTGAGAATTGAAGATATCTCTGTATGAAACAACGCAGAAAGAATCTTCTCAAATATGCTCAACAAATTGACTGTGACACTTTGGTCACATTTGAACCTGAAAATCTGTTTTACATGACTGGATTTTGGGGTGAGGCAATTGGGTTACTTGAAAAAAATGGAAAAACTACCATAATTGCACCTGAACTTGAAGTTGGAAGGGCAAGGGAAGAATCTGTTGACTGTAATGTAATTACAGCCGAACGTGGAGATGGTCTGATAACCTCAGTCGTCAACAAAATTAAGAAAAACCGAGTTTGTACTGATTGTCAAAATTATCCAGTGATGATGTCGTTAAAAAAATCTATTCCAAAGATAAAATCATCAATTGATCCGTTTTACAATGCACGTATGATCAAAGATGAGAAGGAGATACAAATTCTCAAAAAAGCGTCTAAAATTATTGATGAAATGTTTGAAGTTTGTTCAAAGAGAATGAATGTTGGTCAAAAAGAATCAGAACTGCAAACTATTTTGATGACTTATGCCATGGAGCAAGAAATGTTTGATACGGGTTATAAATCCACATTAAATCCACTAATCATTGCTGGTGGTCCAAATGGTGCACTTCCACATGCTCAGGTCACAAATAGGAAATTCAAAAAAGGTGATCTAGTAGTTGCTGATCTTACTTTAAGATACAAGGGATATGTTTCTGATGCGACAAGAACGTTTGCGATGGGAAAGATTTCACTGCAAGCAAATGAAGCGTATGAAACTGTAAAAGAATCTCAAAAACTTGGACTAAAGGCTGTTAAGCCAAATGTTGATTGTAGAGATGTAGACGCTGCATGTAGAAAATACATTGAAGAAAAAAACTATGGCCAATACTTTATTCATTCAACCGGTCATGGAATTGGATTAGAAGTACATGAGCTTCCAACTGTATCTTACAGAAGTGATACAAAATTAAAGGAAAATATGGTAATCACAGTAGAGCCTGGAATCTATATTGAAAATAAATTTGGAATCCGAATTGAAGATTCGTTAATTGTAAAACAACGACCGATTGTAATGCACAAATTTACTAAAGATTTAGTCACAATTTGAGCCTAATCGTAGTAGTTAACTAATTCAATAATGTATTTTCCTTCTGAATTATTTGATGTGATTTCTTCAGATTCTGCATTCACATTCCAATCGTAGTTCGTTTCACCTTTGTGAGATTTAAAATTAAAGTTTACTTGGTATTCCTCAGAATTAATATTTGTTACAGTCAAATCAACAACCGTTTTCTTATGATCAAAAATTTTCTCATTGGGATACTCTTCACTTATTTTATTCTCTAATGCTTCCCTCACAGTTAGCCCATCATCATTTGGGCCGTTGTATTTCATCAAAATATCTACAATTTGTTGGTCTTCATCAGAGAATTCGGGAAAACTCTTCTCTAGCGTTCCTTTTGTCATTTCTGGAATTACAAATACAACTAACATTGCAATTAGGGCCAGATAGATTGGAGCTCTTTTTTTAAGAAATGATTTAAAATCATTCTTTTTTGGCTTATCTTCTTTTTTCTTGATATCTTTGCCCATTTCTCTCCAATTCTCTAGTTTTTTGCACTTAGAATTAAAACTTGCCAAGGAAACAAAATTTCTCCATTTTTCTTAGTATGTGACAATGTTTTTTCTTTTACTGCCTGCTTCAGTTCTTTTCTTTTGGAATAATCCAATTCATTTAGCTTTTCTTTTAGTGGTTTTGCGATATATTTTAGATATGTTTTCCAATAATCTTCAAAATTCCCTGGACTATAATGAAAAATAAATTCTGTGACTTTAATTTTTGAAAACCCTGCTTTACTCACTTCTTTTTTCAAAGCAGATTTTGTACCGAATCTATCAAGATTTGGTGAACCCGGTGGGATGTAATCTGGGATATACTTTGTAACTGAATCTATGATGCTGCTAAAGTATGGAACTTTATCGTTACTTCCATGAACTGAAATTCCTATACTTCCTGATTTTTTGAGGCTGTTTTTCATGTTTTTCAATGCCTTTTGTGCATTTGGAAAGAAAAATAGTGCATATTGACATGTGATGATGTCAAATTTTTTAGAAAAAGAGAATTTTTCAGCATCAGTGTTTATAAAATTTACATTATCTTTCTTCCCATTCCATTTTTTTGCAATTTTAATTGCAGTAGTTGAAGTATCTATTCCTACAACATATCCTGATTTTCCAATTTTCTTTTGTATTTCATTTGTAACAACTCCTGTACCGCATGCAACATCCAAGACTGCATCACCATTGCTGATGTTTACCGATTCCACTAATTTTTTTGTACTCTGAAATGGTCCCTTGTTTGCACTGGCCCATCTTTTGTGATATCTAGGTGCAACCTCATTCCAAATCTTCATATTTCGTTGTTTGTACTCTGAAGGCACGAATTTCATCTTACATGCTTTGCTGGTCTTTGATCTATTTTATGTAATCTCTTCTAAACCTAATCTTATTGTCCTATCTGTTTCATGATTGTTCTATGCTCCAATTATCTTAACTGTTCTTTTAATTTTATATTATTTTATTTTGAAATTTTTAATTTAATTTCTATGTATTGTGCAACTAGTGTACAAAGTTTTGGTCCTTTTATTTGATTCTCTTTTCAATCTGTTTTCTAATTATTTTGGCAATTTTTTCTTTGTTCATCCATCCTGAAACAAAATTCTTTTTGGAATCTATGATGATTACCTGGTTGTTTTGAGGATTTTTCTTGTATCTGGTTGAACCAATATCATTTGCTATGATCATATCTGCAGATGACTCTCTCAATTTTTTCTCAGCTGATTTAATTAGCTGGGATTTTGTCAAGTTTGTCTCTGCCTTGAAACCTACAAGAAATATGTCTTTTTGATATTTTTTTACCTGATCAATGATTTTTGGAGCTTTTTTGAGGCTAACGCTCATAGTTGGTTTGTAACTTTTGATCTTCTTTTTGCTTTGAACAGATGGGATATAATCTGCAATTGCTGCAGCCATAATTATAATGTCAAATTTCCTCTTTAATTCTGATTTTATTGTCATATGCATTTCTTTACTTGATAAAACATTGATTATTTTTGCACCTTTTGGTGGACTTTCTCTTCCCGGTCCATAAACAAAAGTAACTTTTGCTCCTGCAGAAATTAATTCAGATGCTAAACTGACTCCTGTTTTTCCAGAACTTTGGTTTGTAATTGCCCGTATGGGATCTATTTGTTCAACAGTTGGACCTGCTGTCATCAGAATTTTTTTATTTTTTAATTTTGATGAGAATCTAAATTTCTTCAATACATTTTCTAAAACATCTTCAGGTTCTGGAGATTTTGCTTTACCTTCGATTATCTTGGGGGAAATGAATTCAATCTTATTTTTTAAAAATTTGATATTTTTTTTGACAGCTGAATTTTCATACATCGATGCATGCATTGCAAGACACATCAAAATTGGAATTTTTGATCCAAATCCTACAGTAAGCACTGTTGATACAGGCGTATCATCAATACCATTTGCTAATTTTCCTAACGTATTTGCAGTTGCAGGATACACTATTAGCAAATCTGATTGGTTGTAATCTGCTAATCTGATGTGTTCTAACTCTCCAGTAAGTTTTGTAACTACATCATTGCCTGTGGCCCATTTGAAATATTCTGGCTGTATTAGTTTTGTAACTGCACTGCTTGTGACACATTTTACATCTGCTCCGTGTCTCATTAGTAATCTCGCAAGTTCAATTGCTTTGTATGCTGCAACACTACCTGCAACGCAAAGTACAATTCTTTTTCCAGTTAGTTCGATGCCATGTGAGCTTACAATATCTAAAGATGGATGATCCTTTTTCTTTATCTTTTTTTTAACTGCCAATTTCTTCACGTAATTTTTCTAGTTCTTCTTGGTTCATTGAAAACCAGTGTTCTTTAGCAGGAAATATGCCTGATTCAACGTCTTTTTTATAATCTCCAAGTGATTTTTCAATGTCTTCAGATAAATTCATGTATCTTTTTGCAAATTTTGGTTTAATCTTGTCATACATTCCTAGTAAATCCTGAACGACCAATACTTGTCCATCGCAATTTACCCCTGAGCCAATTCCTATTATCGGTACATTGACAGTTTCAGAGATAATTTGAGCAACTTCATGACTAACCATTTCTAATGCAATGCTGAATACTCCTGCATCTTCAAGATCCTTTGCATCTTGAATCAACTTCATTGCGGCATCTTTTGTTTTACCTTGCACTTTGTATCCTTGTGAAAGAACTGTGGTTTGAGGCTGTAATCCAATATGACCCATTACTGGAATTCCTATATCCACTATTGCACTAATTGTCTCAGCCATTATAGAACCGCCTTCAAGCTTTACGGCGTCTGCACCAGCTTTGATCAATTTGCCAGAATTATTGATGGCATCCTCAATGCTTGCTTGATATGACATGAATGGTAAGTCTGATACTAGTAGGGAATTTTTTCTTGCTCTGCTAACTGCTTCTGTAAACATACACATTTGATCCATTGTTACAGAAATTGTATTTTCATAACCAAGCATTACCATTCCCGCACTATCACCTACTAACAATACGTCAATTCCTGCTTTATCACATAATGAAGCTAAAGTGTAATCATAGCTTGTAATTACGGAAATTTTTTTCTTTTCTTTTTTCATATTAAGAATATCTTGAACTGTTTTATGCAATCTTAGCTCTCCTTGTCAAGTTATTTTTTATCTGTATGACATTATCTCTTAGATTTTTTTTATTATCAAAATCATTAATGATTTTTTGAAGACTTTTTCGATTCTTTTTTGACAGTTTTTTAGATTCATTGATTAGCAAATCAACTGCTCTTGTTACATTATCTACAATTGTGATGTTGGCAGTCTGTGAGGTTCTTGAAAGAGGGTTTAGATCAAATGTGATAACTGTTTTTCCTGCTTTTCTAAGTGCTATAGTCCTGTCTCCGTCTTCTAGTGGCACAACTACTACATCTGCAACAAAAATCCCATCTTTGTCAACAATTCTTCTTGCAGAATCAATGCCTGGCAGTTTTTTAGATGAGGCATTACTGGAACCTAGAATTTCATCTGCTCCATTCGCTTTGAGAGTTTTGATAATGGCTCTTTTCCTCTTTTCATTTGCATAAAACAGATTTACCTCAAGTTTTGCCTTGATTTGCTCTGAAAGTTTTACAATTTGCTTTGGACATAATGCTGCTATGTTACCATTAACTGAGATTACGGGTATTTCTGCCAATAGTAATTGTGCGGCTGCTGCCTTGATGGCATTTGTTGCAGCTTTTCCTGTTTTCTCTCCTAGTAGATAATCAAAAGCTTCTCCTCTGCCTTGAGCTAAAAGTCCTTCTTTTGCAACAAGTCCATTATCAAATCCGTTGACTATCTTTTCACGAATCAAAAGCGATTTGACTCTTGGATGAGATTTAGGAATTATTGACATGATTTTTGGTTAATTTAATAGGACTCTTGCTCCATCGTTGTCTAATTCCGATTTTATTATAATTCCGTCAGGATATTTTTGCATAATTCTCAGAGCTGTTTTTTCTTTTTCTTGTGGAATCATTGAAAAAATTGTTTCACCAAAAAGAGCAATTCCGCATTTGATATTATTTTCATACAATTCGTTAATCAATTCTTGCATTCTTGGTGTCATAACATCAACATATTTTGCAAATTCCAAAGACATGTCTTGAAAATGTTCATAATTTTTTGATTCTAATAGTCTGTTTACCATTTTTCCTCCCAACCCATTAATTTGTGATAGGCGTTCTTTGATGAATTTGTTTGTGGATATTGGAGAAAAACATATCATGATTACAGAAATTTTATCTGTAGTAATCTTTTCAACACGGCCAATTCCTGGTGCGCCCGGTTTAACACGAATTTCAAAACCACCATGAAATGATGCTAACACATCACCTAGCCCTGTCTTACAATTTACCTCTGCATTATGTGCAATTTGTCCTATTCTGATTCTTTGTAATTTTGTTTGAAGAGCTTGATCTAGTGCAAATGATAAAGACAAAGTAACTGCACCACTAGAACCTAAACCATATCCAACAGGAATTGATATGTCATGTTCAATTTTAAAAAACTTTGTTGTAAAGTCTCCAAGTTTTAAAAATTCATCTAAAACATATTTTGAAATATCTGTCTTATCTGATTGATATCCGTGTGATGTAACTTCAAAGTTTGACTCTTGATCATTTTTTGTTTGAATTTTTACTCTGGTAGTTACCCCTTGTTTTATTGAAAAACCCGCTCCCATAGAGCCTATCCTTTCTAAATTATTTTGATTGTCGTCTAAATGAGCCTTAAAAAATCCTGTAACATGTGCTGGACAAAATGCTGTTGCCTCCATTGATTTTAGTTTAAATTTTACACAAAATATAAGAATATGGCTTAAATTAATTAAATTAGTATAAATTGACTAAATTTATTCGACGCCTACAAAGAATTGGAAGTAGCATTTTGGTATCATTACCAAAAGAATGGGTTGTTGCAAATAATTTAGATAAGGGTAGTGAAGTTGAAATTGAAACTGGTCAAGATAGTATTTCTATATCTGCCAATAAAGAAGTACGGCCAACAAAAGATCTTGTAATTTCTTATCCGTTACCTAAAGAAGAAAATATTGTGGCAGACATTACAGGGGCCTATCTTTTAGGATTTGGTGTTATTGAAATTAATTCAAAGTCCATTATTCCAGGTAAAGACAGAGAGGAAATTCGCAATTCAATGAGAAGACTAGTTGGAATGGAAATAATTGAGGAAGATGCATCTCATATTAACATGCAGTTTCTTTTAGATGCAACAACACTTAATCCAGAAAAAATTCTCAAACGAATGAGTTCCATTGCAATTGGAATGTATGATGATGTGTCAAATGGATTAGTTTCAGATGATAAATCTAATTTACAGTCGTTGTCAAATCGTGATGTCGAGGTAAATAGACAATATTTTTTGCTTGTTCGTTTAATTCGTAGCACATTAGCCGACAAAAGATTAGCCAATGCATTTAATCTAGAAAATATTGATGTGCTTGATTACAGAGTTGCAGCAAACATTCTTGAAAATGCAGGTGACTCTATCGTAGAACTTTCAAATCTAATTTACAATACCTCTTTGTCAAAAGAACATTCAAAAAAAATCTATAATGTCGTAAATAATTTTAATAAACTTGCAGAAAAATCCATTGATGCATTTACTAAACCTGATAGATTATTAGCAATCGAAGCTATATCGCTGCATAAACAATATGAGGAAAAACTTAGCTTACTTCGAAATACATTAGATAATAAAAAACAAGTCCCGATAGATTTTCTTGATATTGTGTATATGTTTGAAAGAATCGCACAGTCTTGGGCAGATGTAGCTGATCTTGTACAGCCAATCTATAATGAATAATTAGTATAATTTCTTCTTTGCAGCATATGTTAAAACCGCACAAATAGTTTTTGAATCTTGGATTTTTCCAGTTTTAATCATTGAGATTACCTTTTTCAAATCCATCTTGACTACTGATAATATTTCATCCTCGTCTAATTTTAAATCCGATGTTTTCTTTAATCCTGAGGCCAAAAAGCAATGAATTATTTCTGCATTATAGCCAATTGATGGGTAATATGTGATGAGAGGAGTCATCTTTTTTGCTGTATAGCCTGTTTCCTCTTCTAGTTCTCTGAATGCACATTTTACGGGTTCTTCTTTTTTTTCTAACGTTCCAGCCGGAATTTCCAATACATATCCGTGAGGAAATCTGTTTTGTTTTACTAGAATCACTTTGTCGTCTTCATCAAAAGCAAGCATGGCTGCGGCACCTCTATGCTCAACAACTTCTCTTCTGACTTTTCTACCCTCTATTTTTACATCATAAACACTAAGACCTAGAATTTTCCCTTCATAGATCTTTGTCTTTTTCATATATTTCATATGTATTGCTGTTAATATTTAATTTGTTTGATATGTTAAATGTAATTTAGATGATTTTTTGAAATTATCAATAGATTGTTTTATCCATTTTGTATAAAATAAAATTTTCTTTGGAATGAACAAATCAGCTGATTTTATATTTTTAATATTTCTAACTTTTTGTGTAATCTCATCCATCTTGAAAATATTGTCACTGTACATGAATAAGACAATTTGATTTTTTGCTATAAATGGAATCTGTAAATACGATTCGGAAAATGCATTATTCAATTCTTCTAATGTTTCTTTAACGTCTCCTTTTATCCATGTAAGAATGGCATGAGGAATGAAATTCTCAATTTTTATAGGATCGTAAACTAGAGTAAATTGTACTCCATCATTTCCATGTAGTTTTTCTATGCATCTTGTTATTGTTTTTGTTGACATTTTTGTATTCCTTGCAATTTGTTCAATTTTCTGTATGGGATTCTTGATCAATTCTTCTAGAATTTCTAAATCCGTTTTTGTAAGATTTGAACTAAATCCTGGATTTTCTGCTTCAAAAATGGATAGTACTCTGACATCTTTCATCAATTTCTTTGCAAGCTCAATTTTCTGATTCATGTTTTCTTTTATTGAAATGCCACAAACTGTTATTCCTCCAACACATGGCACCATAAAATATGGTTCACCTACAAGACTTGCTTGCTCTAAAATTTCATTGATATTTTGTCCTGATACAACAAAGTACAAAACACCATATCCTAAAACTGGTGGTTCAACTTTCATGAAAAATTCCCCAATGATCTTTTTTCTTTGCATTTTTTGTATTCTTGCCCGAACTGCTCCTCCAGATATTCCCAATTCTATTCCTACTTGCCTGTCTGATTCTCTGCAATTGTTCAATAATCTGTTCAAAATCTTCATATCTAAATTGTCCATATTCTCACTTATGATGTCCTCATATTATCTAAAAACAACTAATTTTATATAAAATTGTCTATCCTGCTAGTACAATACATCATAGACATTAAATATTAGACTATTTTATTACTATTGTGGATTATAGGATAAAACTTGCAAAAAGAATGCTATTTAATCAGAAAGGAAGTTTGATTGGTGCTGTTTTGGCAGTAACCATTGGCATTTTGGTAATCAATGTAAATTTTGTAATTTTTCAAGGATTGTATGATGCTATTGTTAGAGATATTAGTGAATACACTACTGGTGATGTGATTATTACTGATGAATTTGATTTTATCGATAAATCAGATCAATCTCTTGTTCGATGGTTTGAACGAATTCCAGTTGTAGAAGCCGCGACACCGCGGCTGTCTTCAACTGCCGAAATGAATATGACAAAAAATGGAAAGCTAATCGAAGAATCTAGAATTCCTTTAGTTGGCATTGATCCGTTTAATGACGTTAGAGCATCTACAGCACATGAAACTGTTTCTGATGGAAGTTATGTTTTTTCAAGAAATTCTATTGTGTTAGGATCTAATGTGGCAAGAGATCTTGGAGGCGCTCAAGTGGGTGATAGTGTTAAGGTTCTTGTAGTAGACAGACAGGGAGAAGATCAAATTCGAAGATTTATCGTTACTGGAATTGCAAATTCACCTGGAGGTTCAGGATTTGATTATTCTGGAGTTATTCACATCGACACATTACGTGACATGATGAATAGGCCTGGAGACACAGGTTCATTTATGGTTAAACTATATGATGATTCTAAATCACTTGAAGTTAAAGAATTCTTTTTGCGTTCATTTCCAAATGAAGATTTTATTGCTGAAACTACAGAAGAAGCATCTGAAGCACAACTTGAAGGTTTTAGATCTGGGATTGCCATGATCAACATAATTGGTTATTTTGGAATGATGGCGTCTGCATTTGCAATTGTTACAATTCAGATGATGTTAGTTAACGGAAAAACTAGAGAAATTGGTGTCATGCGTTCTATAGGGGCTAAAAGAAAAGATATTTTGATAATTTTTATTTTTCAAGGCATGATAATTGGAGCTATTGGTGCCGGTGTAGGGACTGCAACAGGACTAGGTTATACTGCATATGCCAAGGAGACAAAAATGTCATTTGACGGCAGTCTTGAACTAGAAGTAACTTATAATTGGGAAAAAATAATTCAGACTGCCTTGATGTCATTCATCTTGGCAATCATTGCATCTCTATATCCCTCGTATAGGGCAACAAAGCTACTACCCGTGGAGGCGATGAGATCTGTATAAGGTACTTGAGCTTATCAATGTCAGCAAAATCTATGGAGAAGGGGACAGCAAAGTTAAGGCACTTGACAATGCATCTTTTTCAATCGAGCAGGGAGAATTTGTCTTGATTGTCGGAAGTTCAGGCTCTGGAAAATCAACACTGCTTAACATGGTTGGATTACTAGATCATCCGTCAAGTGGTAAGATCTTCATTGATGGAACTGATACGACAACACTAAGTGACGATAAAATCTCTTCGTTTAGAAATACGAAACTAGGATTCATTTTTCAATTCTCCAATCTGCTTGCTGATCTTTCAGTTTTGGAAAACGTATTGTTGCCAAGACAAATCGGAGGAACTGGTGGGACTGCTGAAAAGGAAGCTATAGACCTACTAAAGGTAGTTGGACTTGAAACTCAAATGCATAAACGTGCAAACAAGATTTCAGGTGGACAAGCTCAGAGAGTGGCAATTGCAAGAGGCTTGATCAACAAGCCTTCAATTGTTCTAGCTGATGAACCTACGGGAAATCTTGATTCTGTAACCTCAGAAACAATAGTTCAACTCATGAAATCTATGGCAAAAAAACTTAATCAAACATTCATCATAGTAACACATGACCGACAGCATTTTGGTGACGTTGATAGGGTGATAACAATAAAGGATGGTAAGGCATTTGAAGGTGATCAGTCTTCTTCTGAAATGGAGGTAGTAGTATGATTGTAAAATTATCATTATCATTATTTGTAATCTGTCTATCTCCATTTGTCTTTGATAATTCGTATGCGCAAATCGTTTCCGGAGGATTTGGCAATTCTCCTTTTGAAAGAGACTTTGGGGATGTAAAATTCCTTGATGCATACTTTGGAACAATAGATGAAAAATTTGAGATTGATGCAGGAGACAAAAACGTTCCATTTACCGTGGTAATGGCAAATGTCGGAACTCAGGATATTACAGGAATACGGGGACAATTATCACTTCCTCTTGGCTTTTCAGCCTCAGATGGACCTGGTTCTATAATTCATGCTGATGCTGATTCAAATTCCCTGGCTGGAGAAAATTTCCACTTGACATTTTTTGTTGACATAGGTGATGCTGTTCAAATTCAACAGTATCCCGGTACCGTTAAAGTTGATTATTCACGATTACGAGAGTCTGGAGTTCGTACAGCATTTGAGAACTTTGATTTTAAAATAACTGGAGAAAGCGTCATAAACGTGCGTGCACTAGATCCGTTTCTTACATCCTTACAGAAAAACCACGTAACAATTGAAATTTCAAATGATGGAACTGCACCGATTTCAAGTGTTAATGTTGCACTGCAAAATACACAAAGTGAAAGGGCGTCAACAACTCAATCTATAACCAATGTCGAGAATGTTGTGATCCTAAGTACTGATTGGGAGATTGGTGAAATTGATCCGAATTCAAAAAAACTTGTTGAACTTGAGATATACGTGCCGGAATCTTTGAAAGGTGATACGCTACGTGCACCCATCGAAATAACTTATTTCGATGCACATGGTGAACAGCATACCCTTTCACGAATTGCTGATTTCTATGTCAAAGGGTTCATTGATTTGTCGATATACAATATTGATGTAATTGAATTGTCTGACACGCAAATGATAATTGGAGAAATAATTAATGAAGGAAACGAAGACGGATTATTTGGTTTTGTAACAGTTGAATCTCGTGGAGATTCAAATATCCTGACAAATACTCAATTTATTGATGAAATTGAAACTGATGCTCCTGTACCATTCAACGTTTCAATTGAATTTGATGGTGAGCCCAGATATGGGGATCATGACATCACCATTACTGTAAGATACAAGGATAGTGTTAGAGATGAGATCTTTCTAACTCATGATCAGACCATCTTTGTAAATGAGCCATCAGATACTGATGATGAAAGTACTGATCCAACAATGATTGTGGTTCCAATCCTTTTGGTAATAGCTGCTGCAATTTACATAATTCGCAGGCGTAAAAAGGTCTCAATTAAGGTAAGTTAGGGATAATTTTAAATCTAAAAATGGAGAAAAAGGAAGTAGTCTAAATTGAGATCAAGTATTATAATTCTCGTTGCAGTTTTGTCTATAGGGAGCGTCGTGATTTCTCTTGGTTTTCTAACAAGCCCTGAATATTTTGACATTCCTGAAATTTCAAACCAATATGAAAAACTAGAGACGTACAAAAATGAACTAGAAAAAATCAATCAACGCAATCAACAAGTTCTATATGATTTAGAACAGCAAATTCAAAATTCTGATGATGTTCCTTTAGATGAAATTTATGAAGAGATTGAAACAATAAAGCAAGTAATTGATGAAAATAAACTAGAGCTAGAACAAGTAATTACAAAATTGTCACAAATGGAATCTGATCCATAGACTTGTTTTAATTTTTGGTTTAGATAATTCAAATTGTTATTTTGTCTCACTTTAAGAAGGTTTTATCGTGTATGTCATGATGGATACATTTCATTTTTTTAGCGGACGGCATTGGAATCTATTATGACATTGATCTTGTAAACATTTTTGATGATTTTCTAAATTCATATAGCTATTTGTAAATTAATGTTTGTTGGAAACACATCAAAAATTAACTTTTGTAGGAGTTATTTTGTTAGCTGTTACATTTCTGATTAACTATTACCATCAAACCGAACATCCTGGTATGGGCTTCAACTATGCATATATTCCAGGAGTTGCGATGTTGGTATTTTTTTCGATTAGCTTTGTAATGTTCACAAAAGATCGTCTAAATTCATGATAATCTCAGATATTTTGTAAATCATGTAATTTCTTTTCTTTTGAATAAATTTCTCTTTTTATTTATTTAATTGAAGAAAATTTAAACGAAAGATGTATCTACACACATGTGGTTCTTCAATTTTATCAGATAATACTGCTTTCTAAAATCTAACTAGACTGTATCTGACACAATTTCTTTTCGGTCTTCGAGTCGAGCCTAATTTGTACCGTAAGATTATAAACAATTACTTAATCTTGCGATCATGCCAGGCAATGAGATTGAAGTCCCAAAAGAATTACGTGAATTTATGCTAGAAGAAGCAGAAGAAACCGTACTTGGGCAAAATAATGGTGCTTACAAGCAATATCGTTATGGTAATTTACACATTAGAGAATATCCTGATAAATTTCTAGTTCATACTGACAGGGTTGATCCAAGAAATGATCCCATTGGACACTTAATTCGTGACGCACCTGAATTCTTAGTTGGTTTGGCATGTGCAGCTTTTACTGGTTCCCAAATTGTAAAGAAATCACGTAAAAAAAAACCATTGATATCTTCTGGTATACTCTTTTCTGCCATTTCTGGATATCTGGGATATGTTGGAACAAAGAAAATTAAAAGTTATTTGGAGTAAATTTGATGTCTGTTGTTAGAACAATTCAAATACTTATCAAACTTTTACCATCGGTCTTAGCGTTACGTAAAGATAGAAAAATTTGGATAAACCAAAAGAAAAATGAAATTGATCTAGAACAGTTTCGAATAAATGCACGCAAGGCACTTGATGCATTTATCTCACTAGGACCTGTCTACATAAAGCTGGGTCAATGGCTTTCATCAAGGGCTGATATTTTACCGCAACCCTATCTAGAGGAGCTTGCAAAACTGCAAGACAACGTTCCGGTTACTCCTTTTGATCAGGTAAAACCAATAATTGAAAAAGATCTTGGTCCAATTGACGAAAAATTTGATGAAATAGATACCGATTCTATATCTGGTGCATCTATAGGTCAAGTTTATCGTGGTTCAATTTCTGGCCAGCAAATTGTCATCAAAGTAAAAAGACCAGGCATTGAAAAAATCGTAGCAGAAGATCTCAAAGTTTTAAAAAAAATCCTTCCATTGGCGTTAAGGTTTGTTGATCCAAATTTACGCTATTCAGCAAAAGCCATGCTCTCTCAATTCATTGAAATCGTATATGAGGAGATGGATTACACTGTAGAGTCTAAAAATCTTAAAAAAATTAAAAATGACATGAAGGGAACCAGCCAGGTAATTGTACCATCTGTCTTTGATGATTATTCTTCAAAAAATGTTCTAACCATGGAATATCTTCCGGGCATCAAAGTTACAGATGTTAAAGCTCTAGATGAGAAAGGAATTGATCGAGAACAGCTAGTCATTGATGTCCATAAGGTCTTTTTTACTATGCTTCTAAAGCACTCAATTTTTCACGCAGATCCTCACCCTGGAAACATTGCTGTAACTGATGATGGAAAGCTCATTTTGTATGATTATGGAATGGTTGGAAAGATTAACGATGAGACAAGATTCAAGCTGATAAGGCTGTATCTTGCGTTAGTTGAGAAAAATCCTTCCAGAGTAGTTAATGCCATGAATGATCTTCAGATGTTGATTCCTGGATACAATAGATCAGTTATTGAAAAAGGAATTGAGCTTTCCATTCGTGCAATGCATGGCGACAAACCTGATGAAATGGAAGTACAAAGTTTGATGGAGCTTGCAAATCAAACTATGAGCAAGTTTCCGTTTGTTTTACCAAAAAACTTGGCTTTGTATATGAGAATGGCGTCAATTATTGAGGGAATTTACAAAACACATGATGTTGATTTCAAGTTTGTCAAAGTTTTAAAAAATATTCTTCAAGAAGAAAATCTGATTCTAGGGGCTTATGTTAAAGAACTAAAGATTTCTTTTGATGGTTTCTCAAAATCAATTGACACTGTTCTGAGAATTGGACCTGAAATGGAACAATTCATGGACGAATTCAAGTTCCATATGAAAAAAAGAAAACCGACGGTTTTAATCGGAGGAAGCATATTTGCATCTGCAATTTTTGTAGGCTCTACAGTCCTGTTTCAATCTAATGAATCTGTTGGGTTGGCTACAATGATATGTTCTGGTATTGTAATGGGGATTTCTGTTTTGCTTAGAAAATACTAGTTTATTCTATTGAGATATCTTTACCTTTTTTTGCTGTTAGTATAATCAATGTAAGTATACCGTTTTCATATTTTGCAGATTCAATTTTTTCTTCACCTTGCTTGATGTCAATTGGTAGTCTGACTTTTTTATCAATTACATTGGGTCTTTGATTTAAAACTAACGACTCTGATTCTTTTTCATCAATTGTTTTTTGAGCACTGATGGAAAGTATGTCTTCACACAATGTCAGCTTGATGTCTTCTTTGCTAAATCCTGGAATATCAATTACTACTTTGAGACTATTTTCATTACGGTACATGTCAATTGGAGGCAAAACAAATTCGTAAAATTCCCTAGATTTGTTTCCAATTTCTTTGATTACTTCTTTGACTAGTCCCATTTTGAGTTGTATACCTAATTTTTGGTTATAAGTCTTGACAGGACTATTGACACATTTATTTTTCTAGTGTTTAGAATCTCATAAATCACGGGTGACAAAATACAAGAAAATTGAATAAAAAGTTGATGACTCCGATAATTTTGGGAGTGGCAGTTGCAATAATGCTGGCAATTCACATTTCGCCTCCAATACCACCACAATGCTCACATGATGCAGGAGTATGCTATGAAACAACTCTGCTCCGAGTAATTGATGGGGATACCGTGAAGGATTCGAATGATAAATCAATCGTATTCTCATTGGTTTCAGCACCTGAACTAGATGAAAAAGGGGGAAATGACTCCAAAATATTTCTTGAGGCAATTTGTCCTATAGGATCTAAGATAACCGTAGACGAGGATGATGGTCAGATCCAAGGATCACATGATAAAACAATAGCACAAGTATACTGCAATGGAATGAGTATGAATGCAGAAATGATTTACAATAATCATGCAACAATAGATGTTAGATCTTGCGGCGCTAGTGAATTTACATTTGAATTATGGGCTGAATCATGTGGAATAAAACATGATACATTTCTAGATTAGAGATATTTTGTCAATTCAATCACTCGTAATCTGATAACACATTGGTAGACGTTCATCCCAATCTAAGAAATCTACTATCATGATAGTTTTCATGCATTACTGAAGTTTATTTCATCTTGATAGATTTTTAATCAATAAATCTCTCTGTTTTGGTAACCTATGATTATTGTAATTGAGGGTGGAGATCAGGCAGGCAAGCTTACCCAGTCAATATTGTTAGAAAAAGCACTAAAAAAAAGAAAGATCAAGACTAAGCTGTTTCATTTTCCAGATTATGAAACCCCTATAGGAAAAGAAATAAGAAAATATTTGGATGGAAAACGAACGTTTTCTCCTCAGGTAATTCACTGTCTATTATCTGCAAATCGATGGGAAAAACTTGATGAGATTTTAGCAGCTGAAGAAAAAAACTCTGTTCTGATTATGAATCGATATTATCATTCAAATTTGATTTATGGTCTAGCTAATGGCTTGAAACAAAAATGGCTTGAGAGTCTTGATATTGGTCTTCCAAAAGCAGATCTTGTAATTTTGCTTGACGTTACACAAAAAGAATCCTTTACGAGATCTCCACGTAATAATAAGGGAAAAGTCATGAAAAGAGACAAGTTTGAGAAAAACAAACAATTTTCAAGAAAAATATCTGGAATTTATCACACTACTGCAAAGAAAAAACATTGGAAAATAATTGACGCATCAAAATCTAAACTTGAAGTTCACGAAGAAATTCTAAAATCCTTTTCCAAGAAGCTTGGACTATGAAAAAAAACTATCTAGACATCATAGATCCAATACATGACTTTATTCGTGTATATGATTATGAACTTCTGATCATTGACAGTCCTCTTTTTCAAAGATTAAGAAGGATTAAACAGCTTTCTGGCGCACATTTGACTTATCCTGCAGCTCAACATACTAGATTTGAGCATTCTCTGGGAGTCATGCACATTGCTAGTCAAGCCGGTTTTGCATTAAATGAAAAAGGATTTCTAAATTCTGATGATGTTCAGATATTGCGTATCGCTGGCTTGTTGCATGACATTGGACATGGACCATTTTCTCATCTGTTTGAGGAGATAATTCAAGAAAAAAAAATTTCACATGAGGATTACGGTAAAAAAATAATCTTAAATTCTGAAATAGGTGACACGTTATCAAAAACTGGATTTGATAAAAAATTAATTACAAAAATTGCATTTGGAGAGTCAAAATTTCAATATCTGAATGAAATTATTTCAGGTGCCTTGAGTGCAGATATGATGGACTATCTATTAAGAGATGGTTATTTCACTGGAGCTGAACATGCAAATGTGGATTACAAAAGAATAACACAATCCCTTAGCGTTCATAAGAAAAAAATTGCATTGGAGCGTTCAGCCTTGTATTCTTTTGAATCCATGATGCATTCTAGATACCAAATGTTCAAAGCGGTATATTTTCATAAAACTGTACGTGCGGCAGAAGTTATGCTTATTCAGGCGTTAAAGTTGGCTGATGATGAGTTTGGTTTTACATCTTTTGATCTAAATGAATTTGTCAATCTGACTGACGAATTTGTACTCTCATCTCTCATCTCTTCAAAATCTCCTAAACTAAAACGCTCTAGGCAGCTGGCCAAAGATTATCAAAATAGAAAATTGTTAAAATGTGCATTTGAGAGAATACTGACCAGTCATATGAACTTGAAAAAAATGCAAACAGATGAACTTAGAGTCGAACTTTCCAAAAAATCTAAAATTAATGAAAATGACATTTTTGTAGATAGCTCTGTAACTCCCTCTATTCCACTGGCACCATCAAAAAATGAGTCAAAATCAATAGTTTTGATTACGAATGAAAGTGGAAAATCATCTGCAAAAGAGATGCCAATTTCAGAAATACCTGTCGTTTCGGCCATTTCTGGATTTATGAACATACTTAGAATCTATACCTATGAAAAGAACAGAAAGAAAGTTGAAATTGCCGCAAAATCTATCCTTGGTGATCTTAAATGAAAAAACGAATTGTAATCAAATTATCTGGAAGAATTTTTAGCATTGAAAACGTCAAAATTTTAAAGGATTATGCTCAGTTCCTAGTAAAAATTAGTAAGATCTGTCAACCCATTGTCGTTGCTGGAGGGGGCACCATTGCAAGACATTACATTTCTCATGCAAGATCGTCTGGAGCAGATGAGTCTACACTTGATGAATTGGGAATTGAAGTTTCTAGACTAAATGCAAAATTACTGATTTATGCTCTAAAAAATACTGCATATTCACATCCGCCAACTACTCTGCAAGAAGTAAAACATGCAGTGGATGACGGATTAATTGTCGTTGCTGGCGGTCTACATCCTGGTCAGAGTACTAATGGCACTGCTGCACTGATAGCCGAGAAGATAAAAGCAGAACAATTCATCAATGCCACTGATGTTGATGGAGTTTATGACATGGATCCAAACAAGTTCAAACAGGCAAAACAATTCAAACGAATTGAAATGAAAAATTTGAAAAGCATGTTGGTTCACGAAGATTCTGTTGCAGGAGGTTATGATTTGATGGACATTGTTGCTTTAAAAATCATTGAACGTTCTAGAATCAAAACCAGAATTCTAAAGGCTGATCCAAAAATTATCGAAAAAGCAATCAAAGGTGGCAGTGTTGGTACAGAAATAATCCTTGCTCTAAAATAATCATTCCGAAGTTTCTTTTTGAATTGTAGGTCTTGCTTGAGACCAGATCTGAACCTCTTTTTTTGGATATTCTTGTATTCCTAAATCTCTTAGTTTCTTGTAAATTTTTAATGCCTCTTCTTTTTCTAATGCCTTGGATTGGGCCTTTGTAAAACCATCTCCATCTACAATTATTGCTACGTGTCCATCTTCAGAATTAATTACGGCAGTGTATTCCTCTTCTCCAACCGGATGGAATTTCCCATCAATTTTTTTTGTCGTCAAAGTTAACATGCCAAATCCAGCTACATCAAACATCTTCATCTGAGATTTGTTTGCTCTTATCTTTCCTTGCTGAACAGCTTGAAAATACTGCATATTTTTTTTGTCTGCAATGGTATAATAACTATCTCAACATTTAAGACATCAAGAGGAAGTACAAAAACATGAATCCTAAAATTTTTGTAGGTATTGCAGTTGGAGTACTTGTCTTAATCTTAGGAGGAATTCTTTTGGCTGGACCTACGATAGTCATACCCTCTCAGGATAATGTTCCTGCACCTCAGAACATTTCTGAAGCCAAACCTCTTCAGATTGAATTGGATGACATCTATGTTGAAAAGATTTCAGAAAGATCAGCCACAATAGAGATTGGATTTGTTATCTCAAATCCTAATCCGCGTGCTGTAATTGTCCAGACTATGGATTATCAATTATTTGCAACTGATTATTCTGATTCCGAACAAGTTTCTGGCGGTGAAATAGGAAGCAGGCCTACTGGAATGGTAGAATTTGGTTCAAACTACTACACGCTTCTTGGTGAGAATTCAATTATTCTAAGGGATACCATTACGTTGAAAGGCTCTGAAAATACTCCTGAATTGTGGACTATCTTTAAATCTGACAGTCCTTCTTGGAGAGTTTCAGGTGATGTATTTTACAATCTGAGTTCTATGACTAGTGGCCAAGAAAATGTTCTTAGTTTTGAATTTACCAAATAATTTGGTATCATAAAATCTTAAAATTATGATAGTTTGTTTTTAGAGTAAAAATATTGGCAAAGTTATAAAAGTCCGTTTCATGATTTTTTATCAAATGGCAGAAGCAAGTATGGCCGCATTTGGTTCAGTGATCGGGGTAGCAATTGCACTAGCAGTAGCGTGTTTCGCTCTTCGTGGAAAAGGACATCCAGAACCACTAGGTTAAACAAAGTAACATTCCTTTACAATATTTTTCTATTTGTTTGCTAATTTTTCTTGTCGCCAAATCCTAGCATTTTTACAAGGTCTAACTGTTTGGTGTCTTTCTTTTTCATAAAACATCTTCCATAGTATTGACATTCAGAGCATTCAGTTGATGGCTCTAAGATGGGGGTCTTTTGTTCTTTTAAGAGGTCATTTAGTACTCTGACTCTTCTAATTACTTCCGTAAACATATTTTTGCTGCGTGACATTGAAAATGTTGTTTCTTTTCTATCTCCTGTGATATAGACTATGATTCCATCTGTTTTATCATAAATCCACATGCATGCATTCAGATAAAGAACATCCTCAGCTAGGGGGTTTTCCAATTCGTTTGTTGCGGCACCTCTAAACAAAAAGATGGAATCATCAATTAACATGTCAACTTGACCCCTTAATTTGATATTGTCAATGGTAAATTCTTTTGATTCACTTCCGTACTGTAATTTTTTTAGTAATCCTGATAGCAGTTCATTGAATCCTTTTCTCTGAACTTCTTGAGGATCAACTCTGTTATAGTATGAGCGTCTTAGACAATGAACTATTTCATGTAGATGAATAGTTTGAATGTCTGCTGAATCAATGTTAATTTCTAATTCCTTTCCAATGGAATTTAATGCATTTTCAATGATGCTTCTAAAATCTCTATCACCCATCATAATACATCATTTTGTTATGTGACTTCTTATACTTAGCTCATAATTTTTGTTATCTTGTTTGAGATTTTTCCTGAAAAGGCCAGCATGATAAAATGCACTCCAAAACCAATAACTGCTCCAATAACTAATTCTCCTGTTAGAAAGTAAATCCCTAATAATAATGATAGTGGAGGGATTGTAAAAATCATAGCCAAAAATGAACTAACCCAGATGAATCTAACTAAAACTTCTATGGAAATCTCAGTTTTTTTCTTTGGAAAATTGAACATTTCAAAAATTCTATTCTTCTTCTAGGATTAACTTTGACATTGTAGTTTCAGTTGGTATTTTTTGTTCAACTGCAAAAGCAATAGCTGCAAGATTTCTAATTTCAAATGATGTCAGTTTTGTAATTCCAATGATTGTTGCAAAGCTGAATATTTTTGTAAATGATCTAAGTGATGCAGTGTATATTGACATTTCAAATGCCCTCTCAAATTCAGCGATAGCATCTAATTCGTTTTCAACTTGTGGAACTAAATCCTTGTATTTTGTATTGGATATCTCATTAAATGCATCTCTGACAGTAGATGTTGCCATCATTCTTCCAAGTAATTCTTTTGCTGGTGGACTGGTAGATATAATCAAGTCCTGAATCTGTTCTTCTTGTAATCCCCAGAATTTCCCCCTAATCACACTTAAAATATTGTAAAAGTCAATGTCCATCGAAACAATTTTTGTTGCTTCTTTGTCTGAATAGTTTTTCATTGCACCAGCTAGATGTTGAAATAATATTTTATCAAAATATGTGTCAAATATCTGTAGATTCTTTTTTTCATTGTATAATGCTGCGGCCTTTGCAACTTCATCTGCAAATTGAATTGAATTCAAACTTGCAACTGCTTCTTCAAAGTCCTTTGCAACTAGTGCTTTAATTACTACGTCCCTTTGTTTGATTAATTCCTCGGCATGGAGATTTACATGAGATTCAATCTCTTCTTGGGTCTTTCCTAATATTTTACCTTTTAAAATTAATTTAAGATTTGAAACAATGAATTTCATATAATATGCATCTAAAACATCAGAGTTTCCGGATGTTTTAGCTATGGAATAATGGATATCTGCCAATTTACTTCTTAGAGCTGATTCAATATTTTGTGATGTATGTGGTTTTTGGACATCTGCTACTGCATCCCCATAGACTGTATTTTTGATTCTGGTCATCAACTCATCTAAATCCCTTGACTCAGCCAGTGTTTGAAAATCAGATTTATTTAGTAATCTACCTCTTTTACTATATGCTTTTACGGATGCATAGACGTTATTTGATGATCCCATATGTTGAAAACAAATAGGAATGGATTTTAATGTTTAGAATCAATATGTGATAAAATCTGTAATATTTGTCCCTGATTATCTTTACTGTGTGACAATATCAATTTTATAAATTCTAAATTACAACTTAATGAAAATTTAGCTATTTCACTAATCTTTTCTAATGTGATTGGCATTATGTCCTTTCCATTCATGCACATTGTGGATGTGTATTTTTCTATCAATAGAAAACATAAAACAGGATTAATTGTATATAATAAATTAAATTTTTCTCCTATCTTTTGCGGGTATGTGAAATCTGTGAAATCTAGCTTTACTTTATCGCCTTTTATACAAAATAACAATAATGTGCCTAGTTTTGTTAATTTGTAATATCCTGTACCCTCTCTTTGTAGTAAACGTGGTCCTCTTTTAAGTGGAATTCTCCCTTCCTCTTCAATTATTTTTTGGGACAACAATATTTTTTCAATATCATTATAGACACCAGAGTAAGAATTCTTCCAAGACTGTTTATTCTCTATACTTATCTTTTTTGAAATTTCTACTTTTGTTCTTTGATCTGGAATATTTGTAGTTCCAATAATTTTGATTATTTTTCTTTGTCTTTTTGCTTTACCAGTCAATTGGTTTGTTAATTTGAAGGTTTCAAAAAGAGATATTTTCAACGTGTTTAATGTTATATTTTATGTTATAAAATATTAGTCTAGAAATAATTTAATTCATAATAGTAACATAATTTGTTAATAATAATAAAATATGTTTTTAAATGATTATTTCTGAGTGTAGACAGTGAAAAATCAAAAGATTTCCCTTATTGTAATATTTACAGTTTTTTCTGTTGTTTCTGTTGCCACAATGACTCAGGCCTATGCACAGTCTACATCTGATGGAATGGATGGTTATGTAATTGGAACTTCTGGAATATACACTGGTAATCCTAACGAATGTTGGTATTCTGATGATGATGGTAACATGTTACCTTGTAGAATTGATACTGGTGACACAGCTTGGATGTTAATGGCTACTTCTTTGGTACTTTTGATGAGTCCCGGTGTGGCCGTCTTTTATGGTGGTCTTGCTAGGAGTAAGAATGTCGTCAATGTTTTCGGTATGACTTTAGTAATTATGGGTGTAGCGGCTATTCAATGGCTTGCGTTTGGTTATTCTTTGACATTTGCTCCTAATGATGAGGTAGGTAATGCATTTCTGGGTTCGCTTGATTATGTTGGATTCAACAGTGTTTCACACTATGCCCCACTTGGCTCAGTAGGGCCTTGTGGTGATACGGCATCAGCTGCGTATCAAATGAATGCAATGGTAGATGCAGATCAATGTAGCCAAGACTGGCCTGGTACCATCCCTCATATGCTTTTTGCAGCATTTCAGGGAACCTTTGCAATAATTACTCCTATTCTAATTATTGGTGCTATTGTTGATAGAATGAAGTTTAGTGCAGTTGTGATATTTGTTGTACTTTGGTCTACATTTGTCTATTATCCAGTTGCCCATTGGATATGGGGTGGTGGATTTATGTCCGATGGTACATTAGATTTGGATCCTTCGCTTGCACCTAGTTCTGTGCTTGACTTTGCTGGCGGTGCGGTTGTACATATTACTGCAGGATTTGCAGCATTAGCCGGTGCCCTTGTTCTGGGAAGAAGAATGGGACTTGGAAAAGTTCCGATGGAGCCACATAATATACCAATGGTTGTATTAGGTGCAGGTATTCTCTGGTTTGGTTGGTTTGGATTCAATCCTGGAAGTGAAGGTATGGTTGATGGAATAGCCGTTAGTGCTTGGATGGCTACCAATATATCTGCTGGAATGGGTACTGTGACATGGGTGCTGCTTAGTTGGGCTCATACAGGGAAACCAAGTATTATTGGTGCTGCAACCGGAACTATTGCAGGATTAGGAACTATTACTCCTGCATCTGGTTGGGTGGGGCCAATGGGTGCATTGATTATTGGAATTGCAGCCGGTGCTGTATGTTATGGTGCAGTTGCGTTCAAGAATGCTAAAAAATGGGATGATGCTTTAGATGTTTGGGGAGTTCACGGCATGGGTGGATTAACAGGAACTATTCTAACTGGTACACTTGCAAGTCCGCACATATGGGATACTGGTGATGGTATTGGTGCATGGACTGGCACAGCAGAAGGTATGGAACAACAAGGCATACAAATCATTGGTGCTGCTATTACTGTTGGTTATACGCTTGCAGTTACTATTGGAATTCTTAAAGTCATGGATTTGGTATGGCCAGGTGGTATACGAGTTACACCTAGAGAAGAAGATATTGGATTGGATTTAGCTCAACATGGCGAACGTGCTTATGTTAATGAGTAAGTCAAGTTAAAACTTAATTTTATTTTAAATTAGTTACATCTGTTTCTGTGGATACATAATTTCAATTTAATATTTACAAACTAATGTTAGAATAATTAAAAAAAACCATTTTTATCTTTTATGCTATGTGATTAAAATTTCGAAATTACTCATATGTTCTTTTTTCTCAATATCTTTTTTAATAAGTTGTTGTTAACATAAACATGAAAAGACTTGAAACCATAGTCAAGAGTGATAGACTTTCTAATGTAGTTCATGCAATTAGATCTGCAGGAGCGAAAGGTGTAACTGTGACAAGCATAAAGGGTCAGGGTTCTGGAGATCGACCTATGCTTAGAAGTGGTAGAGGAACAACACAGTTTCGAGCTGAATACAATAATATGGATTCTGTCATGGCAATTGTAGATGATTCTGAAGTCTCAAAAATCATTTCAGCTATAACTCAATCTTGTTATACTGGAAATAGTGGTGATGGATTAGTAATTGTTACTGATGTCGTTCAGGTAGTTAATATTGCTAGTAAGAAGATTGACTCAGAAGCATTGTGATAACTTGCATTTTGCTTTCGCTATTTTTTCCTTTTTTGATTCAAAAAACACGTATTATTTTGTAAAAAATTAATACAAGTGTAACTAAAATGAGTTATTGCTATGTGTGTAAATCAATGAGAAAATCTTTTTGTTTCTTTGTAGATACTATCGAAATAGATTTAGATTTGATAATTTAATTCAAATCATGATAATATCTACAATTGATCTAAACTTCATTATCGATGATCCTGATGTCATAATAGTTGACACTCGTTCTTTCAAAGAATATTCTAAAGGTCATATTCCAGGAGCTGTTCATTTAGATTTATTTGCATTTCATTGGATTGATACCACAAAACAAGGAATAGATAATTTTAACAGTCAAACACAAAACCTTTTCTCATTTCTTGGAGTAACATCGACAAAAAAAATCATCTTTTATGATTCTGTTTCTGGAATGTTGGCAGCAAGAGGAGTTTGGATGTTGATGTATTTTTCACATCAAAATGTTTCAATGTTGGATGGAGGAATTACAAAATGGAAGAAAGAAAACCTTTCTGTTGAAACAAAACAAAATGGTTTCAAACCATCTAAGTTTTTAGGAAAAGTCAATCCAGATATTATTTCAGGGTTTGAGCATATTCGAGATAATTTAGACAATCTAAAAATCCTTGATGCTCGTTCTTCTGGAGAATATGATGGAATCACAGTTCGTGCAGCACAATCTGGCCATGTCCCAAATTCCGTCAATATTGATTGGAATCACAATCTCAATGATGACGGTACTTTCAAAAATGATGATGAGTTATCTCAGATGTATGATTATTCAAAAGACTCTGAAATTGTCATTTATTGTCAGGGTGCATATAGAGCTGCCAATTCATTCTTGGTTTTAAAAAAGTTAGGGTTTGAAAATGTCCAAGTTTATCTCGGTTCTTGGGGTGAATGGGGAAATAGGTTGGATTTACCTGTAGAGAAATAGCTTTTTCTTAGACCCAATTTTCAGATTTTTTTCATATTTTGCACAAAATTACAATTTATGGAGATAATGAATTAAAAATTTCATGATGGATATGACTAATTTTGATTGTAAACATTATTGGGCTCTCAATGGATCTTGTTTTTGCATTTATTGTAGAACAGATATTCAAAAACAATAATTTTACTAGATTTTATTCTAAAAGAAAGTCTTTAGCCTCAAAAAATCCTGTTAATTCTTTTGAAAGTTGCTCAGAAAATAATCCAAATAATTCAAAATCAAAATAATTCATTTTTTTCTTGCTAAACATTGCAACTACAGCAACTGCTTTTCCTTTGTAAGATAATGGATAACCTGCGAATGACTTGAGTTTCTCTTTTTTAGCCCAATCGTGTATTTTAATTCGCGGATCATTCACTACATCATTTGAAACTACAGGCTTGTTGGTTTTGGCAATATGTCCAATTTTTAATGAATTAATTGATACTTTAGAAAAACTACCGTTAATTTGTGCATATTTTCCAGCACTAAATTTGAGAATCAGCTCTTTCCTTTGTTTATCTACAAACCAAATTCGTGCAAAAGATGCACCAAAATATTTTACAATACATTCAACAATTTCTTGAAATCTGTCATTAATGTTATCATATTTTTTTAATGATTCTAAAATTTCATAAATTCTTCTTTTTCTTTCTTTAATTTCTTGTTCATCATAAATCATGTAAGGGGATGATTTTATGATATTTGATTCATATGAACGAAAGTCTGAAATTAATTCGCCAAATCTATTTAAAAAATTATTTGTTTCAAGATCATACTGTTCTACTGAATCAAAAACAAAATGACATATCCAATCATAATCCCCACTTAATCTGCTAGAAAATGTACAAAATTGTGCATCAACTACATAATTTGTTAATCTATTAATTAGTTCAGGTGTATTTTTAAAAAATTTAAATTTTAAAATTATGGTACGATTAATTTTTTCAGATAGAATATTAGGATTTAAAATTGCAGAGTAGCCTAATATTACATTATTTTTTTCTAATTTTTGTAATCGATGTCTGATTCCTCTATCAGTAATATCGTGTCCCAAGACATCAAATATCTTTTGTAACTCTTGTGAAGACATTCTTGCATTTTTACCAAGTTGTGATAAAATGATTCTATCTACCTTGTCAACCAACTATTTTTATTAATTGAACAATCTAATATAAATTTCCAATTTGGACATTATTAGATAAATTTTTAATTTTAAGCCTATTATCATGTCCAATCTGGACAATTTGAAATAAAAATTAGTCCAGCCAGTCTATGTACTATTCCTCATTATATTACAGCATGGCAACAGAACAAATACAAAACCAGACAATGGGAATCTACGTGATCTACGTTCCATCTTTGGGATTTGGTGTTGCAGGATTAAATATCGCCCCAGAGATTCCAGTAATGACTATGTCTAGACATATTATTTTTGGTGCAGTAATTGGAATTCTATTAAAGTCATTATTTGAGATAAGGAAATGACTGAATTAATCAAAAGTAAAGAATGCCCAAAGTGTGGTTCTGAAAAAATTGAATGTAAAGATGATAAATTCTCATGTAGTGATTGTAGATTATCTTTTAGTTATTTTGGAGGTCAAAATGAATAAAATACTCTATGTAATAATTCCAATTTTTGGATTTTCTATAATATTTGTAAATATGTTTTTTGGCCATTTAATTTTTGTATCCGAAACTCAAGAAGTTGTAAATAAGTATTCAGTCTATATTCACTTGTTATCTGAATGGCAGAGTGATTCAAAGAATATTATTTTTGATGTAACAAACACTTGGTACAAATCAGATAAAATTAGCAATGTCAATCATGTATTTGATGCAGAATCTAAAGAATACAATACAAATCAACTTCATGAAATAAATGACAAATCATATGTTGAATTAAAACATGAATTTAGTGATTGTCAGGATGAATGGCAACCAATGTTGTATAGAAAGGCAGTAGATACTGTACGACATGAGATTGAATACGTTCAAGGTCAACAGCTAAGTACAGATCCTAGTATTTCGATATATCCAAATATTGATAACAAAAATTATGATAATTCTGAACAACGACTCAAAATTAAAGATGGATATGCACAGTTTTTCCCTATCTGTACATCAAAGGATGTTACATCTTATAATTATAGTGTAAAAACTGATAACAAAGATTTGGGTTTTGATGTCTATTTTATTTTATCCTTAATCGAGCGTGAAAATTTTACTAAAGGTGAGTTTGATTATTACAAAGAATCTGGTTGTTATGGACAAAACAAACAAAGCTATAGTGGTACATGTAAGAATGTCAAAAAAGACAGTGGTATGCTAGTAATTTTCCCTGATCATCTAAAACCATGGACTACGAAAGTTACAGTAAATCTTTACGAAAATAATTAATTTTTTTATTTCTTTTTCCACACAAATTGATTGTAAAGCATTTCTGGTCTAATTTCTCTAAATGCTGTGGCACCACCTGCATACCATTTTGTAAAGAATTCATACAAGTGCAATCTGAGAGATTGAATATACACAATCAATCCTTCAATCATCATAATTCCCAAATTACCGCCAATAATCATTGCAATCGCCGCACCTGATTCAGCTCCGCCTAACGATTCAAACGCATTATTTACTGTAATTAACAAAGCCGCATGCACTAGCAGCATAATTCCAAGTCGTGCATAGCTGATTGTATGAGCTAAACTTTCTACTGTCTTACCAAGAAGAATTTCCATAATTACACTTGCAGGATCTGCCCCATCTTCTGGATGTTTCTTTGCATGCATAACGCCACCAACCATCATGATTACCATGGATGCAATTACAATGATGACTGCAATTCTTGTAACAATCCAGACTTCTGCCCATTCGCCTAGGAACATTGTCACCCAGGGAACAGATTCAGTGTGAACTTTGGAATACATATTCATGACATCATATTGTGCACCAATTGCACACATCATAATGACTACAATTCCTCCATAGAGTGTAATATTTGGAATTGCTTCGGTAAATGCCATCATTTTATGTCCTTCTTTTAGTAATCTAATTACACGTAGAGTCATTGCCCAAACCAAATGTACAATTCCGATAAACAATGAAACTTTGAGAATGTTAATCACTTGTTCAAATGTTAATTCGGCAACACTGAGAATTCCAACTATCCAGCTTACAGAATATAGCATTCCTCCTTCTTCTAATAGTCCTTGAAACGGTCCCATATGATCAAGATGGAAACCAAACATTTCTCCTGAACCAACTCCTGCAATAGCTGCCGATGCACCTGAGATTGCAATTAGCATTCCCCATTTGGATAACTCTCCCTGTCCCTTTAACTTGAACAGTAATCCAAGTGCCATGAGTAATAATCCATGACCCATATCTGCAAACATTAGTCCATAGAATATTGGCCACATCAAAGCAATCATTGGAGTCGGATCTGGTTCTCCTTTCTTTGGAATTCCTTGACTTTTTGTAATAACTTCAAAAGTTCTAACGAATCTTTTATTGTCAAATAATGTTGGAATTTGTTCTTGGAGTTTGGGATCGGTAACATCTTCAACAACTGACATCCATTGTTTTGTTGAATCTGTAAACTCTGATTCCATTTTTGTTGGAATAAAACCTTGAATTACTGCAAAGTGTTTTGTTCCACCTGGTTTTCTTAAAGTTTCAAGTACATCTTTTGCAACAAATGCCTTTTCATGAAGGACTAGAATGTCTCGTCTAATTTTCTTAGTAATTCCAGATAATTCTTTTCTAATTGATGCCTGTTTTAAAGTCAATTCTTTAATTTTAGATTCTGCAAGTTCATAGGCTTCGCTAGGAATTTGAGGAAAACCTTCTGGAATCTTGAATGTTGTAGAATTGAAGCTTCTTAACACTTTGAGAACCGTTTCGGAATCTTTAGTATTGGAAATAACTAAAATTGCATTTTTTTCTTTGCTTTCTAAATCATATTTGTAAATTGTAACGTCTCCAAGTGAACGACTAATCTCATCAAAATCAGCAGAATTAATCACAAAGAGATTTGTAAAAAAATATCTCATCAAATTAAAACCGGAAAGATTCATTTTCATCTTTTTAATAACTTCCAAAGTATCTTTGAGCGATTCGTATTCCTCGATGGAGCGTCTTGTAGTTGCCAAATTCTCTAATAATTCTATAGGTTTATCAATAATGGACGGAGCTTCTTTGCTTAACTGTTCCACCATATCTTCGATTTCATCAATTTCATAGTCCTTTTTCTTGATTACAGTTCCTTTGAACAAAACCTCCATAATTCCTACAGTTAGAGGAATTCCCATATTCTTGATCACATCGTCAATTGACTGGAATGTCTGCTGCGCTTTTAGTAATAGATCGTCTATTTCTGGGGTTACTAAATCGCTAGGAGAATCTATTTTATGATACCATTTAAACTCGGTTAATCTAGAAATCGCTTTTGCAGACTCGTTTCTTGGTAAAATTATAGTTCCCAGTTTTAGATCTGCTGTACCCAAGACAAATTTTGGATACTTTCATTGAGTTTAATATCTTTCTGATTTCTTTTCCAAACATTAAAATCTATTATGAGTCAAAGACAGCCATTGGGATCTAATTTAGCATTAGAAGATACGATTGATAAAATATTAAAAAATACTCAAATGAGTATTTTATCAAATATTAAATCTGGACTTGATAGTACACGACAAAATCTAGACGATGCCGTTCCTAAGTTAGAGGGTGAATATGATAAAATTATTTCAGATGGCAAAAAAGAAGCCGATAAGATAGAAAAACAGATTACTGGTAGTTCTGATATTGAAGCCAGAAATAAGCAACTTATGCTGTTAGAAGAATCAGTTGACAAAGTATTCTCAACAGCGTTAGATCAAATTTCAAATGCTGATCGTACTACTGATTACTCAAATTTTATCAAGACTTTGATAGACAATGCAATTCAAGTTTTAGGTACTTCTGAAATTTCAATCATGACAAATACAAAAGACAAAGATGTCATTCAGTCTGTCATGTCTCAATTTTCAGGGGCAGAACTGTCATCTGAAACAATTTCATGTCTTGGAGGAATTAAAGTCAAGTCGAAAGATGGTACAATGACATTTGATAGTACAATTGATGCTAGAATTGAACGTTTGAAGCCTTTAATTAGGAAAGAAATTGCAGCAAAATTCGGAGTGGGAATTTAGGATATGGCAGCACAAGGTAGAATTGTATGGGTAAGCGGTCCAGCTGTAAGAGCAGATGGCATGTCTGATGCAAAAATGTATGAAACTGTAACTGTAGGAGATTCAAAATTAGTAGGTGAAGTTATTAGATTAACCGGAGATGTAGCATTTATTCAGGTATACGAATCTACAAGTGGCTTAAAACCTGGTGAACCAGTAGTTGGTACTGGAAACCCGTTAAGTGTTTTGTTGGGCCCTGGAATTATTGGACAACTTTATGATGGAATTCAAAGACCTCTAAGAGAATTATCAAAAGCATCTGGTTCCTTCATTGGAAGAGGTATTACAACTACTGCTGTAGATATGACCAAAAAATATCATTTTGTTCCAACTGTAAGTAATGGTGATGAGGTTACTGCCGGAAGTGGAATTGGTACCGTTAAAGAAACTGATCTTATTGAACACCTCATTATGACTCCACCAGATCATCCGGGTGGAAAAATTTCAAACCTTGTATCTGAAGGTGATTATGATTTAGAAACTGTATTAGCTACTGCTGAGAAAGATGGACAATCAATTCCATTAAAGATGTATCATAAATGGCCTGTACGAAAACCACGTCCATATCTTAAGAGACACGATCCAACGGTTCCACTTCTAACTGGACAACGTGTTATCGATACGTTTTTCCCAATTGCAAAAGGAGGAACTGGTTCGATTCCTGGAGCATTTGGAACAGGAAAGACTGTAACATTGCACCAAATTGCAAAATGGGCTGATTCTCAAGTTGTTGTTTACATTGGTTGTGGTGAACGAGGAAATGAAATGACTGAAGTGTTAGTTGAATTTCCACATCTTAAAGATCCGCGTAGTGGAAAACCACTTATGGATAGAACTGTTCTTGTTGCAAATACAAGTAACATGCCAGTAGCAGCAAGGGAAGCAAGTATCTACACCGGTGTCACAATTGCAGAATATTATAGAGATATGGGTAAAGATGTTGTACTTGTCGCAGATTCTACAAGTAGATGGGCTGAATCACTCAGAGAAATGAGTGGTAGATTAGAAGAGATGCCTGCAGAAGAAGGATATCCATCATATTTAGCATCTAGATTAGCAGAATTTTATGAGAGAGCAGGTCGTGTTCAGGCATCTGGTAGTCCAGACCGTAACGGTTCAGTTACTCTGATTGGTGCTGTATCACCATCTGGCGGTGATTTTACTGAACCCGTTACAACACACACAATGAGATTTATCAAAACTTTTTGGGCATTGGATGCAAAACTTGCATACTCTAGACATTATCCGTCAATTAACTGGATGAACAGCTATTCTGGTTATCTTGCAGACATTGCAAAATGGTGGAGTGAAAATATCAGTGAAGACTGGTTTAAGATCAGAAGTGAAACTTATGGTATCTTACAAAGAGAGGATACACTAAAAGAAATTGTCAGACTCTTAGGTCCTGAAGCATTACCTGATGAAGAAAAATTAATTCTTGAAGTTGCAAGAATGGTCAAGATTGGTTTGTTACAACAAAACTCATTTGATGATGTTGATACTTATTGTAGCCCCGAAAAACAATTTAAATTGATGAAATTATTAGTTGACTTTTATCAAAAAGGACAACAAGCACTCAAAGAAGGTACAGCATTATCTGACATACGTGAACTAGATGTAGTAAGCCGTTTACTTAAAGCAAGAATGGATGTCAAAGATGATGAGATGCCAAAACTTGAACAATTAGATAACGATATGCAAGAACAATTCAAATCAATTTCAGGAGTGAAAGTATCAAATTGACAGCAGAAGGCGGAGTCCAATACAGTAAGATTGCAGAAATTAAAGGTCCTCTAGTTGTTGTAGATGATGTTGATAACGCAGCTTTTGATGAACTAGTAGAAATTGAAACAACAGAGGGGGAAAGAAGATTAGGTAAAGTTCTCGAAGTGGGAAATGGCAAGGCAATTGTACAAGTTTTTGAAGGAACAACTGGATTATCAATTTCTGGAACCAGTGCAAAATTTGTAGGCAAGGTTATGGAGATGCCTGTCTCAAAAGAAGTGCTTGGCAGAGTATTTGACGGATTAGGAAGGCCAAAAGATGGGCTCCCAGATCCAATTGCTGATAAATTTGTAGATATTAACGGTGAACCAATGAATCCGGAACAGCGTGAGTATCCAAAAGATTTCATTCAAACAGGTGTATCTGTAATTGATGGATTGATGACTCTGGTTAGAGGTCAGAAGCTTCCAATCTTTTCAGGTTCTGGAATGTCTCACAATCTTTTGGCAGCACAAATAGCAAGACAGGCAAGTGTTGTTGGAAAGCAAGATGACTTTGCTGTGGTGTTTGCAGCCATTGGTGTGCAATACAGTGAAGCTGAATATTTCAGACGAAGTCTTGAAGAATCTGGCGCATTAAAGAGAAGTGTTCTATTCCTAAACACTGCAGATGATCCTGCAATTGAAAGAATCATTACTCCTCGTGTGGCATTAACTGTTGCAGAATATTTGGCATTTGACCTTGGAATGCATGTTCTAGTTGTAATTACTGATATGACAAATTATGCGGAGGCACTAAGAGAGATTAGTGCAGCAAGAGAGGAAGTCCCAGGAAGAAAAGGATATCCTGGTTATCTTTATACCGACCTTTCAACACTTTATGAAAGAGCGGGAAAACTTAATGGAAGAAAAGGTAGTGTTACACAAGTTCCAATTTTATCTATGCCTTCTGATGACATCACTCATCCAATCCCTGATCTTACTGGTTACATTACTGAGGGACAAATCGTAGTTGGTAGAGATTTATTCCGACAAGGAGTTTACCCACCAATCAATATTTTGTCGAGTCTTAGTAGATTGATGAAAGATGGAATTGGTGAAGGAAGTACACGAGATGATCACAGTGAAGTTTCTAATCAGGTTTATGATGCATATTCTAGATCACAAGAAGTAAGAGCACTAGCAGGTATTGTGGGTAAAGCAGGATTAATTGAAATTGACCTCAAATATTTGGAACTAGGTGATGTTTTCGAAAAAGAATTCCTTACACAAGCAACTGATGAAAACAGAACTATTGAAGAAACACTTGCTCTCATGTGGAAGATTGTATCAAAATTACCTAAGAATGAGATTACTAAAATCAAAGATAAGCACGTAGAAAAATATTATCAGGAAGAGTAACAGAATGTCATTTGGACAAAACGTTGCAGCAACAAAAATTGAACTTTTTAAGTATAAAAAATCCACTCAGGTTGCCGTAATGGTTCAGCAAATTTTGGATGATAAACGTAAAGTTCTCTTAAAAAATATTGAAGAAATGATTCAGGAAGCCTCTAAAGCAAGAGGTGGAATTTGGGATCCTTTACAAGATATTTATAAATCAGTTAATGAAGCATATTTGGCATTAGGTACGAATACTGTTGATTCTGTTGCAGAATCCACTCCTCCTGTAATGGAGGTGGATGTTCATGTTAGAAGAGTTGTTGATGTTAAAATCCCTGCACTTACTGTAACTGAAAAAGATACAAAATCAATGCCCTATGGATTTGCGGATACAAACTCGTCAATTGACAGAGCTTCAAAACAAATCAAAGAGTTAATGCCAAAAATTTGTAAAGCCGCCGAATATGAAAATTCAATCTTTAGTCTTGCAAAAGCATTGGAAAAAACTCAAAAATTGCTAAATGCACTTGAAAATGTCATTATTCCACAATATAAAGATAATATCCGATTTATTCTATCTACTCTTGAAGAGAGGGAGAGAGAAGAATTCGCAAAGTTAAAAAAAGTCAAAGCTAAGATGGAAAGTAGGAAATAATATGACAAAAGAAGAAATAAAAAAATTACTCGAGACTTCCAAGAAGGAACTAGATGCAAGTTATGATACGTTTGTAAAGTCTATTCAAGACGATCTAATGTCATTTAAAAAGAAAATATTAGCTCAAATCTGAGCATCTTATCATGATTTAAATATGGATATCATGGAATCAGTTCGTAAATGAAATCTATACTCATGTTATTTTTGGCAGCATCAGCAATTTCAATTCTAGGTTCAACTGGAGTTGCATTTGCAGCAGAAGATGGTGCATCTAGTGGCGATTCTATGAAACTCTTAGGTGCTGGTTTAGCATTTGGTATGGCAGCACTTGGAGCAGGATTGGGTCTTGGTCAGGTAGGTGCAGCAGGTCTTGCAGTCATTAGTGAGAACCCAGCTTTACAATCTAAGGTATTCATCTTCGTAGGTATGGTCGAATCAATCGCAATCTACGGTATAGTTATGATGTTTATCATCTTGGGACAATAGTCCAAACTACATATTTTTCAAATTTTTTACTTAATTATATTTTAGCTCGTTAACATCCAAAACTCTTGCACAATACCTGCACTTGAGAACCATTCCTTGCTTGTTAATCACATCCATAACTGATTCAATGTGCTCTGTACTGTTTGTAATGCAGTCTGGATTTGAACATCTGAAAATCCTATCTATCTCATTGGGCAATGACACCCTTCTCTTTTCAACAAGCTTGTATTCTTTTATCATGTTGATTGTTGCCTTTGGTGCAATTACTGCAAGCTTATTTGTATCATCATCCTTTAGGAACTTGTTCTCCACCTTGATGATGTCTTTTTTCTTGAATTTTCCACTTGGCACATTTAGTGCTATGGTGATCAGACTCCCGTCTCTACCATCAATTTGCAACGCATTAAGCACCTGAAGACCCTTGCCTTCATCTATGTGGTCAATTACAGTACCTTCCTTAATTCGTCGAACCATGAGGTCGGACTGTTCCATCAGAATACTTTGTATAGTCACCAGTATATATTATTGAAAGAATGAACGAGTTCTACAAAAAAGATATTATTTCAATCAAAGACTTTGGCAAAGATCAATTAGATGAAATCTTTACTTCTGCTGATAAAATAATGCAATTGAATCCTTCTGAAAGGAGGGAAATCTGTAAAGGAAAAATATTGGGATCTTTGTTCTACGAGCCAAGTACAAGAACTCGACTCAGTTTTGATTCTGCAATGGCATCAATTGGCGGTACCTCGCTAGGGATTTCTGACATCTCTTCATCGTCAACTCAAAAAGGTGAAAGTCTTTCTGACACGGTTCGCATGATATCTATCTACTCTGATATTCTTGTTTTGCGTCATCCCTTGGATGGTTCAAGCAGATTTGCATCTGAAGTTTCTGAAAAGCCCGTAATCAATGCAGGTAGTGGCACGGAAGAACATCCTACTCAGGCAATTCAAGATTTGTTCACGATCAAAAAAGAAAAGAAAAAGATTGACGGTCTAAAGATTGGCATAGTGGGAGATCTAAAGTATGGGCGAACTGTTTATTCTCTATTATCTGGACTAGGAAACTTTGAAGTTGACGTTCATTTGATTTCTCCCGAATCCTTGCGAATAAGATCTGATTCAACTTATGAGATCAAAAAGAAACTGGATTTTACTGAAACCACTGACATTGAAGACTGTCTTGATGATCTTGATGTTCTTTATGTAACGAGAATTCAAAAGGAACGATTTCAAGATGAGGAAGAATATCTCAAGGTCAAGGGCAGTTATGTTGTGGGATTGGATATGCTAAAACGTATGAAGGAGAATTCAATAATTTTACATCCACTCCCAAGAATAGATGAAATCTCGTCTGATGTGGATAAAACAAAAAATGCCCGATATTTTGAACAGGCTGAATATGGAAAACACGTGCGTGCTGCTTTGTTGGGCATGATTCTCAACGAGAATGGAATTTAGTTCTTTTAGCACTTCCGTATTCCATATATCTAGAGACGTTTCAGCAAGATTGATTGACAGAAACAAAAATTATTCCTATTTTTCCGTTAGACTTGGTTTTATTTCCAAGACAGGAACTTCCTCTTAGGATCTTTGAACCTCGTTACAAACAATTAGTTGATGATTGCATGCTTGGCGATGGTCAGTTTGGTGTATGTCTGATTGATGAAAACAACTCTGTAAATGGTTGGAATTCTCCAAATCTGGTGGGAACTATTGCCAAAATTTCCAAATGTGAGGATGCCAATCTTGATGGATTACAATTAAACATTGAAACCCTTGGAAGAAACTCGTTTAAAATCAAGAAAATAATTCCGTCATCTATTCCACAACCTACAAACTATGATCCGCTTTCAATGGAAGGACATCAAGAAGTATCTGATATTCATGAAAAAATTGGAACAGAAGAAAAAATGTACATTCAAGCTGAGGTAGAAATGATTCCGGAGATCGACGAGAACATTTCATTTGAGAGGTGGCAAAGACTGGTTGAATTGTGGAAAAAGAAAATTATTTCACAGGCTTTACCTCAGGTCATTGAGCCCCATTCTTTAGATCATGTATTGGAACAATACTATCTTAACACTGAGACACCAACAATTGATTACATCTATTCATTATCTGCTATCGGTGCAAAGGATCCAAACGAGCTTCAGCCAATATTAGAGGCGACAACTATGGATGAATTGATCAAAACTGTTGAAGAACTACTTACAGTGAAATAGCCCCTGGAACTGAAGTAATGATATTGTTAAAAAAACTTGGAATACTTGCGTTAGTTACGTGTCTGCTATTTCCAGCTAGTAGTGTTTACGGACACGGGTTTGGAATTGATACCATCTCTTCGGTGGACGTTCAAGGAAAAAGACTATCCATTTCAGTAGAAATGCCGATGTATTTTGAAAATGATCAGGATCAAATTACTATTACTGCTACTGAGGACGAATCAAAGGAAAATGCAAAAAATGTGACGTTTCTCATAGGTTTGTTTCACAATAATGAAATGATCTTTAGAAACTACTTTTTTGCCGAAGATGGTATTTTGCCAATCACAGTGACACCTACACAGGGTGATGAAATAATTATTCACGGTGAGCAGGACTCTTTGCTTGGGGCCTGGCATGCAACTGAATCCACTCCTATAGAAATTACTGGATCTTTGTTTAATTCAGGCGGTTTGTATAACTTTGAAATTGAGATTAGAACCATAGACGAGCCGACAAATATCATTGAAAATTCCACAGTTTACAATGCTGATCTAAGTTTGATTGAGACTGTATCTTTTGTTCAAAAAGATACTGAGAATAACGATGTGGAGTTTCGTTCAAAGTCATACTTTGATTCAGTTTCTAATTTCAAGTATGATCCTGAGGCCAAACAGGTTACATTTGAAATGCCATTTGACTGGAGTGAAAAGCAAATGTCTCACGTGTCTGTAGTCCATGTGGAAACTCATTTCCCAAAAGACTTTACAGAATTTTTGACTCCTAGTTATTCTGGGAATGTAAATGGAATTGAATTGTTTAATTCGTCAGTATCAATCGATGATTATTCTGAAGATGATGAAAGAGTAATTCATCTGGTAATGTTACAAGATCATTTGCGATATTTAAAAAATGAAATGAAAAAATCTGAGGAACCTATACCTGACAACATGTCATTCACACTGTCTACCAGTGAAGATATGGTATTTCCTTTGGAAGCATATACAAAAAGTGAGGATTTTAAAGTAAATCTCTCGTGGGATCCTCTGGAAATAGAACCTGGAGTTGATACAAATTTTATCTTTACAATTAGAGATGGAAGAACCAATGAACCTCTGAGAAGCTCTGATTACACATTTGTCCTCCTCCAAAACGGAGAAGAAATTCATCGTACATCTGGAACAGCACAAGTTGGAGGGGAATTTGAAAAATATACGTTTGGAGAAGATGAAACTGGTCCAACAATTATCAAATTTGAAAACATTCGAAATACTGGTCAAGAAACTGAATTTGGATTGGTAGTTGTACCCGAATTTGGAACTATTGCATTGCTTGTATTGTCAATTTCCATACTCAGTATTATCTTTGCAACTAAAAGAAATTCACTTGGTTTCTAAAGCGCTACTATCTTTACAGTATCCATGTTCTTGTTTGTCTGAAAATCTTTTGTCATTGTAGAAACTTTTTGTGCATCACCATTGATTAGAAAAAGCTCCATGAGGTTTCAAACAGACTGCTATAATTTCTATGAGTATGTCTGTTTTCTCTGTAGTAATGGAAATCCTAATTTCTTATCTTATTGATATTGCACCTGCAGGAACCATTGTCTTATTGTCTATTGGTTTGCTTGCGTGGACAATGGGAATAAAATCTGCAGGATTACTACCTAAGAGTTAACCAGAGAATTTAATCTTCGTTTGTCCTGTATACTCTTAACATAAAATAATGATGAAGCGATAATTCCTAGTGCAATTAGTGGAGATACAATCTCAGTATACTCTAATTGAGAATCTTTTGATTCTTTAATTTGTGTAACGTTTACGGGAATTTCTGTAATCTTTGCGGTTCCAATCTTGTTTGATTGCTGTTGAACAAACCATACGTTGTTGTTTCCATCCGATGTCATGAATTGGGTAAAAGATGTTTCTGTTGGAATTGATATTTCAATCAAATCATTGTTGTCTGGGTCATAAACTCCTATACTGTCCACAGTATGCTGTGCAAACCAAATATTTCCATATCTGTCAAACGTCATTCCAAATGGCAATGCCTCTTCATTGTACACTGAAATTTTTTCAAATGTTTCTAAAACCGGATCAAATTTAGTTATTGCCAGGCCTGTATGCTCTGCAATCCATAGATTCCCATCACCATCAAAAATTAGAGCCTCTGGACCTTGCAGTATTGTTTCAGTCGAAATTTGAGTTAGCTTGTTATCTTGAGGATCTATGAATCCGATCTTACCTGTACCTGAGGCAGTATACCATATTTTTCCATCTCCGTCTATATCTAATGCAAATGGCAATGACTCTCTTTCTGGCATCTTGATTTCTTCAAACGTGTCTGATTCTGGCAGATATTTGAGAATTATGCCTTTGTTGACAATTGATATCCAAATATTGTCATCAAAATCGGCTTTGATGAAAACTGGTGTATTGTCTGAAATAATTGGATCTAGTTTGGGGAGTGTTTTTGTTGTAATCTGCTTGCTTTCAACATCAATAAATCCAATTTGATTTCTTGGCGTATCTGTAAACCAAATGTTTCCATGACTGTCTTTTGTTAGAACCATTGTTGCAAGTCCATCAAATGCATGTGATGAAAATTCCTGTGTTTCAAGTGAAAATTGCCATAACCTTGGAGATGACGCATCACTTATCCATATGGAATCTTTTCCGTCAAATATTGGAAACCATGGCTTTGCATTTTCTGGCAATTCATACTCAATAATTTGTGTTTGAATGTCTGCAAGTCTTGGTTTTACAAGCAAATTCAGAATTTTTGATTCATTTGCATTTTCAGTTCTCTGTGATTCAATTTCTATCAACCATTCTCCGGAGAATCCAAACGTCAATTCCCCTTGGAATTCTTTCGGCTTGCCCTCTTCTTGTCTTACAAGATCCATTGGAACCTCAATTGGTGAAATATTTTTTGACGGATTTGACATCTTTACCTTTAGTTGATTTGAATCTGGAAGGGGATTTCCATTAAAATCACTCACTTTAACTAGAATTACATTTGTACCGCTAGAAAATGGTGATATGTCAATGCCGAATTTACCGTTTTCTGTAAATTCTATCGTTTTAAATCCATAGATAATTTCTTGCGCATCGACTTTTTGAATTTCCCCTGCAGGTAATGTCCCATTAGTTAACAGTGCAACTATTCCCAAAATAATAATTCCAAGTACAACGTCAATTTTTAGAGATTTTTTCAGTTTATTGTAAACTGAAATTTTTCCTGATGATAGATTCTTTTCTGCATTTTTTTGAATCCTAAATTGGACAAATCCTCCCAATCCGATCATGATGGATGCAATTGCAATTTTTAGAATTATTAATTGACCGTAAACAGATTCTGTGATTAATCCTATGTCACTTTCAATGAACCACATTAGGATTGGTCCTGTAATGATGACAATGCCTATTGAAATGATAAATGCTATTGAAAATCTTGGAATGAGTACAAGGCTCATCTTTTCTCTGCTTGTTTCTTTTAATTGCGAGAGTGCTGGAAGCAGTATGAAAACAAAATAGATGATCCCTCCTATCCAAATTGCTGCAACCAAGTTATGAATATAGTCCAACATTAATGCTCCAATTTCTCCACTAGCTGCGCCATGTCCGATCATACTCGTAGTTGATATCAATGTCAAAGATGCAGCAAGCATGGGAATTTGATTCTTCCTTGACAATGTCTTTCTTTTATCCATCCCAAACCAAATACCCAGTAAAATTATTGTAATGATCATTCTTGCAAGCCAGATTGTTCCAAAATAAGTCTCAATCACATCTATTGGGGATGTCTCAAGTCTGATGGTCTGGATTGCAATCATGAGTATGTCTGATATGAAAACTAACATCAGCCCAATTCCAGTCATTGACATAAATTTCCCATGATGGAAAATCTCTATTCCGGCCAGTTCTTTTTTGATTAACTGCTTATTTTGAGTTCCCCAAATTATAAGCGATGCAATCACTGCACCTAGAACAATTGTCTGACCGATAATGCCCAAAAATCTGGCACCAGCTTCCTCATAAAATATGATTTCTGATTTTACTGATGGGGGATTGATATCTTTGATTACCGCATTTCCAACACCGAACAAGAATGCACTTGGAACTAAATGTCCATCTATTTTGGAGAGGACTTTGACGGATGTGGTGTATATGCCATCCTCTAAAGGAGAAGTTGTTACAATGAGGGACAATTCTCCTTCTTCATAGTAACTGGTATCTCTGTTATCAACCTGTTCACCATTGTTATCAAATACCTTGACTTCACTGAAGTCAATGTCCACGGGTTCAGAAAAAAATACTATTACTTCAGTAGTGCCAGCTGGCGCGTTGGATGACGAGCTTGGAATCGTCTCTTCTGTATATGGATGTGCAGATGCAAACGGAATTGATGCAAACGAAATTATCAATAACGCAATCAGAATCTTTTGCATTCACTCTTTAGATCAACATTGATAATTTAAACAGTTTTCATTAATTCGATCTTTGTACCAATTCACGTAAAGATAATAATGTGCCCTTATGAAATGATTGCATTGAAGATAGCGATTTTTGGGATTATTGGTTTATTGTTTTCAGTTGGAATGATTGCACCGTCTTTTGCACATACGACTGTTCATGTTGAACAATATGAGATTGAAGCTGGATGGGGAATAGAACCTCCTATAGTTGGGATTCGAAATGATCTTGTCTTCAAAATTATTGAGCCTGGAGAAACTGAAGGCACTCATAAGGGAGTAACCAGTGTTTTCAAAAATATAGATGCTACCGCTATGTTTGGAGGTGCTACAAAAAAAATTGACATTAATTCTGATCCTAGGCCTGGATATTATTTCTCATCAATTATTCCGACTAAAACTGGTAGTTACATGGTGGAATTCAAAGGTGAAATTAATGGTACTCTGATAGACATTAAAATCCCAATTGAGGATGTTGAGCCTACTGCGATTTTGGACTTTCCTCCTACAAGTAGTGAGGGAACTGCAGACATTGCTGCTTTGAAGAATGCCATTTCATCTCTGCAACAGGATATTTCTAAATTGGAATCTGGTGAAACTTCTGTATCCTCAGATGATGGATCTGCTTATGACTTTGCAATATTTGGATTATCTATTGCAGCAGCAGCAATTATTCTGGCAATAATTGGATTAATAAAAAGAAAATAAAAAAAGAGGTATTCCTAAAATCTTGGAACGACTCTAGATTTTGCAGTTACTGCTACGATGCTTATGATTGCTACAGCTAGTATCATCATTGCAATTGTACCAAACTCTGGGACAACGTTTGAGAATACTACTTCTTCACCGATTGGTCCTGTTTTAGGATCATCAACACCATAACCTTGGAAGGTAATAGTAATGTCTACTGGGTCAGAAGAACTAAGTGCTGCTGTTGTATGTACACCTTTGCCGTCGTGGTGGTGTGCACCTTCATCATGTAAAACATCTTCACCATTTTGTGTTACCATCATATCATGGTTAACATGCTCTGCATCTTCGAATTCAACGGAAATTTCCATCATTTCGCCTGCAGTTGGTGTGGAAGCCCATATTGAAACTATTGTACCATCAGATAACATTCCGGTTGCAGTTGCATCACCTTCGGCGTGCATCATTTTACCTTTATCATCACCATGATCGTCCATACCTTCACCATGAGTTTCTTCTTCAGCTTCTACTTCTTGTACTATGATCACTCCCTGCATCCAGGGATGAACCATGCAGAAGTATGGCTGCTCGCCTACGGTCATCGGATTCCACTCAAAGGAATTGTTGACCATCAGTAGGCTTGTATCAAATACGCCGTCTGGCCCTCCGTCAGGAGTTCCGGACGTGTACGTGTGGGCCGCGCTGTCCGTATTGGTCATTATCACGACTCCGCCTACGTCCACCGTGGCAGTACCTGGAATGTAGCATCCGTCTGCTGTGTCCTCACAACCCGGGGCACCAGAACCTGCTGCCGGTACGATTGTGACTTCTGAATGATCTGCAAAAGCAGCCGGTGTCATGGCGACAATACCTGCTGCGATGGCAAATAGTACGAAGAAAGAGCTAATTGCTTTTGTCTTCATTGAACAAGCTACTCGTCGGGATACATAAAAACTTCACTTGAATTTTCAGAAACAACGTCAGTTTTTTCTAAATTGTTGCAACTTCAAAATTCCAAATATTGGAATTCCAATATACATAGCAACATTAAGTAAAATTAGTGAGATGCCATATTCGAGCATTTCCTGCTCTGAATTAATTTCAACATAATTCAATATAGACAATGATGATAACATGGGAGTTAGCATTGCTTTTACTCCTTCTTTGAATATCGGTTGTTCTCTTTCAAAGTCTGCAACCATGGGTGAAAATGAATAATAGAATTGGTTAAATGATGTCATAAATGTTGTACCTGAACTTGTTTTTAGAATAGTATTGTCTCTAATTTCTCTAAGTTGTTGAACTTGTGGTGCCATTTCAGAACCATACGTTGCAGTTGCAATCAGGCATCCCCCTCCTTCTCCGTTATTTGCATTGTTGTTATCTGGTGTTGTTGGCTGAGCGAACGCCTCTCCCACTGTAATGTCAAATGATACTGTCTCATCTGGAATGGGTTGGAATAAAATTCCCTTGATTATGAAATCCATGGTGTATATTCCATCTCCAAGGTTAAACTCAATTGGAATTTTGACTGACCCCACTGATGTATGTGTGAGTGGTATTGGCCCAAAAACTATTTCGTCATCTTTTAAAACAGTTATTGTATAATCAACATGCTCTTGAATTTTTTGTGTTTGAGGATTGATAAAATCTATGTTTATTTTGGTTAGAATGTTTGGCTCTATGGCATCATGTGTTAATTTAACATCCAATGTTCCCTTTTCCGTCGGTACAGTTTGAGATTCTGCAAATGCTGGAATGAATAATATTGGAACTAGCAACAACATTAAAAGAAATTTCATATCTCTATTTTGAAAATCATGAATAAAAGTTGTACTCTGTTCGTATGCTTGAACGATCTTTACACTTTGAAATCACATGCCATCTTTAAATAAGGAATTGACATAATTTTTGTATTGTATGACAAGCTCGCATTATTGGCGTTAATTATTGGTATTTTCACAATTCCTGTTCTTGTCCCAGATGTTTTTGCACATGGACTTGGTGGAGATCAGGCTGAGCCTATTTCGTTTGATGGCATGGAGGTAACGGTTCGTACTGAATTGAGTCCATCTGACATTACCGTAGGGAATGTTGATTCTGCAAATATGCAAATACGTTTCTTTGATACGTTGACTGATACTAATCTTGATAAAGTCACATACCGAATTGATTTATATCAAAATGATGAGCTTTTAGCTGGAAATTTTTTCTATGATAATGATGGTAGACTGGACATCAAACTCATACCTAAATCTGAATGTGATGAGAATAGACTGGTAGAATGTTCAACTTATGGAGGTTCTGAGCATGTTAGTGCACCGGGTGCTTATTTTGTACAGGGTGCAGATTGTACTGATGATAATTTAGATATTTGTGGACGCCCATCTATCACAGGTCCAATATTTGTTAAAGGTGGATTGTACAAGATTAAGGTTGATATTGTGGCTGCAACTAGCCCACGAACCTTGCTTGCTAATAATCTTATTTATGAGACATTTGTTAGCGTTGCACAAGAACAAAACTTTCAAATCCAAACTGCAAACGCTGAAGAAATTCCAATCATAATAAAAACATACTATGATGAGGTTGATAATTTTAAATTTGATGCATCTGATGACTCAATTTCATTTGACATGCCGTTTGACTGGAGTCCAGACTATGTAGACTTGGTACAAGTTGTACATGAAGAAGTTAGAGTTCCAAAAACATTCGCACCTTATGCAGAAGGAAAACAATTCAAAGGCTATGTTAACGGTGTAGAAATTGATCAAAGGGCATTGCTTAATGATCCATACTCATATGACGATACTAACATCATTCATTTCCTTATTACAAAAAATGAATTATTAAAAATCAATGAAACATTAGGTTCTGACAATCATGATAATCTACAGATGGACTTGAAATTGGTTCCGTTGGATGAGGCTTCAAAAAGTTCCACCGAATTTTATCTTGTAGATACTGTAAATTATGAACAGGTTCCAACAACCGTCAATATCTCATGGGATGGAAAATATGGTGCAAATCAAGACATTCCATTTGAGTTTACATTCTTTGATGAAAATAGAGATTTGATTAAAGATCTCAGATATGCATATGTTGTTTTTGATGAATTTGATCAAGAAATATCTCGATATGACGGAGATGATCTAGTTAGTCAGGGCATTGTTTCAATGGAGGGAATTGATATTCAAAAAATCTATGTTCCCTCTGAAGGACAAATCAGGTTTGATATCTTAGTTTATGGAACTGGATTAGACTATGATCCAAAGTATGCTGGAATAGGTTCTGCAATTATTGAGATCGGTTCAGGCTCATCTAATTCTTCACCATCCGTATTACCTTCAGTGGTTGAGAAAACAGTAATTCCTGACTGGATTAAGAGTAATGCTGAATGGTGGGCTGCAGGGCAAATTGACGATGATGCATTTGTTCAAGGCCTTCAATACCTGATTAAAGAAGATATTCTAAAGATTCCTCCAACTGTACAGAGTTCTAATTCTGGTTTAACCGGTATTCCTGACTGGATTAAGAGTAATGCTGAATGGTGGGCTGCAGGGCAAATTGACGATGATGCATTTGTTCAAGGCCTTCAATACCTGATTAAAGAAGGAATCATGACAGTTTGATCATAGGTTTTAAATAAATTCTGTAAAGTGACAATGTGATGAAAGACATCAACGACATTATGCCAAAAGTACAAAATATGAGGTGGGGAGCTTTGATGAACAAGGCACCTACCAGTGATAAGGTTGAACAAATGAATAAAATCTTTCCAGATAACGGTAGATGGCATACTGTTTTTGAAGAGCAAGATCAGGTCACAGTTGATGGAAAAGAAATTCGAAAGAAAAATCCAGACAAGTGGACGTAGATTGAAAAATTTTTCACTTATCGTGTTTTTAATTGCCTTTTGTGTATATGTAGCTGGCTTTGAAAATGTATATGGTCACGGAATTGGAAGCGAGACTTTTCCTCCTGTGGATTTGAATGGAAAACTTGTAACATTGGAAGTTTCATCTTCTCAAAATGATCCTGATACAAGCGATGATCAGCAGATATCTATTTCGTTAATTGACTTTGATTCAAACATCACTTTACGAGATGTTACGTTTCTAGTAAAATCAGAACGTGGAGAGCAATTTCTTTTTGAACAGGAATTCAAGGCAGACAATGGGTTCATAGTTTTTAATTTTGTTTCTGAAGAAACTGATTCAATTTTGGTGGATGATGATGATGATAGTGCCAATCTTTTTGGATCCTTGTTGGGATTTGAGAGTAGAATGATTCATGTCAAAGGGCCTAACCTGAGTGATGGTGGTTTATACAAACTGGATGTTAGTGTGTTAACCGCAGATGACTACTCACAAAAATTAGAAGTTTCTCCCGTATTCAATGCGGGAATTTCAATTGCTCAAACATCTGTACATGATTTTGTTGACCCAAATTTTGGGGAGCAAAACATTCACGTTGTAACGTACTATGATGAAATTTCAGACTTTCAGTATGATTCAGGTTCTAAAGAGATCAAATTTTCTATGCCCTTTGAGTGGAGCGAATCCAACATCAATCAAACATTCGTGGTTCATCAAGAACTTTTAATTCCAAAAAAATTTGGTGATTTACAGGTATCTGGCTTTACAATGTACATCAATGGAATCAAATTATCTGATGATGTTGTAACCATTGATGATTTTCTTTCTGATGATCGAGTTGTCCATTTTACAATATATCAAAGAGAACTGATGAATGTTTTTGAAAACAACTCTAATGAAAATGTAATGGATTTTATAATTAAACCAGACCGTAATTACGTTCACTTGAGTTCAGTTACTGATAATGGTCAGTTTAGAATTCTTACGTCCTGGGAACCTGAAAATCTGAAATCTAATTCAGATGCAAAAGTAATTTTTGATGTAACTGACATCTTCTTGAAAAATAGGCTTGTTTCTACAAACTATGATTTTTCAATGACCCAAAATGACAGAATTATTTTTGAACAAAGTGGAATAAGTACTGATTCTAAAGACAATCATAATGTTGCAGAGTTTGTGATTCCTGAAGATGTTTCAGGCATTGTAAACCTAAATTTTAAAAATCTAGACAATAACAATCTTGCAAAGACTACCATCCCGATCATTATTGATAGAATAACGCATCAAAGCAACGAAACTTCGATACCTGACTGGATTAGAAACAATGCATTATGGTGGTCTCAAGAACAAATTGATGACAATACATTCATTCAAGGAATTGAATATTTGATTAAAAACCAAATAATTGTAATTTCTCAGATTACGCAAGAAACCCCTGAATCTAAAGATATTCCTTCTTGGATTAGAAACAATGCCGCGTGGTGGGCAGATAATCAAATTGATGATGAGACATTCGTTCAAGGTCTGGAATTTTTAATTCAGAAAGGAATCATTCGTATTTGATTGATGCCTGTTCGAACAATGAACCAGTCACTTTAAATCTGTAAAACTGCCAGTTTCATTACTTTGTTTAGGCTTGAAAGCATAGTCGAAAGAAAATCAACTCTGTTTTCTATCGTAGTTACTGGAGTAATAGCTATTTTGGCCTTGCCAATAATTATTCCTCATCTGCTACACGGTTACCATCTGGCTCATATTTTTTTACATGTTGGAGGAATTGCACTGGCAGTCTTTATTTCGGTGCTTGCAGGATTTGCGTATTATAGATTAAGAACAAAACGACTCTTACTCAGTGCAGTGGCATTTGCAAACTTTATCGGAGCTGAAATTGTATTACTTGTAGATGCAACGTGGCCTTTTATCTATGATCTTGGCGAAATGCCCCTTGCAGAGATGGGACACTTATTGACGTTTATTACGTTGGGACTATTAGCATTAGGAGTGTTTAGAAATGACTGATAGGGATTTGCAAATTCAACAAATCATTGAAGAAAATCCTGGAATTCAATTCCGTGAAATCATGCGTTCATCCGGCCTAAAAAATGGGGTGCTGAGTCATTATTTGGGGAAACTAGAAAAAGTTGGCACCATCAAATCCATTCGTGAACCACGACAAGCAAGATTTTATCCGCTTAACATCACCCAAGACGAGTCTGTTGTAATCAAAGCTTTACGAAAACAAACTCCACGTGACTTACTGCTTGCATTAATTAAGGATGATGGACTGGAATTTTCTCAGCTAGTTAAGGAGGTTAAAAAATCACCATCCACTGTTTCATTGTACTTGTCACAACTTGTAAAAGATGAATTGGTAGAAATTAAATTCGTTGAACTTAAAAAAAGATATCATATTAAAGCAAGAGATGTTATAGATAGACTAATTGAAGATTATAGACCAAGCTTGCTTGAAAAACCTACATCCGGATTCGAAGACATCATCAATTCCTTCTAGTATTTCTGTATTGAATTCGTCCTTGTTGTTGCTGGGAATTCTATTATTTTTGATGCTGATTCCTCAAGCTTCTTTTGCAGAAGTTTCTGTTCCGGCTCATGAATATGTTGGATATTTTGACTCAAATGAAATTTACACCGTTGTTGGAAATGTAAAAAATGATATGGATTATGCAATAGTTCCAACGATCTCTGTTTCAGTAATAGACGTTACAGATGAATTCTCAAAAACAGTTCAGCATACATCCATATCTTCTGGCAATGAAATTCCGTTTAAAATTAAATTTCCAGAAGTTTTGGGAAATTTTCCAATGCTGATGCCTGCAGAAATAGCCTTTGAGAAAACTACTCCCGAAGTTTTTACAATAGATGTGATCTATGATCAAACTCTGATAGTCCATGAAGACGGTCATCTAACTGGTAGAGTAATTAACAGTGGAACCGAGACTGTTTCTGATTTTAAGATCTTTGCAGTAATTCACGGATTTGATAATGAGACATTGGATATAGGTCAGAATATTTTGCCACTAACGGAGATGATGCCTGGAGAAATCAGGGAATTCACGATGTATCCCGATCCAAAATTCATGTCCAAAGTATGGTATTATAGCTGCTTTGCAGTTGGTCAAGATAGCGTAATTGTTCTAAATGTTCCAAGAAATGATGACGCATTCAAAATAAGATATGACTCAAGTATCTTGTTATCCTATCCAGAGTTTAATTCAGAAGGAACTTCTCTTTCCTTTAGTCTAATTCAAGGATGGTCGTTTGATAATTACATTAATCTAGAATTTTCAAAACATTCTGAGAATGAATCCTTTCAGGTCTTTCTAAACGACGAGCATGTAGATTCCATTCAAAGTGTTGATGATGTGGGAAATTGGCATGTGGCATTTTTGGTAGAACCACAATCTGAAGGAATTTTAACAATCAGTGGCTTTGATCCTGAAGGAAAATCGCTGGATGAAATTTCAATTCCTGATTGGATACGAAATGATGCAAATCTTTGGTTGTCCAATAACATTTCTGATTCAGAATTTCTTGAAGATCTTGATTATTTGTTTGACAAACAAATCATTTCTGCTCCTGAACTAGATGTGTCTGTAGAATTACAACGACACATTCCTTCTTGGATAAAGATCTCTACAAGTTGGTGGTATGAAGAAATAATTTCAGACACTGAATTTCTAAACCTGATTGAGAATCTTGTCACGCGAAAAATTATCACAATCTAGCTATCTAAATTACACAAGATATGATCAAATGAGAGACATGATAGTTATTTTGGTAAATATTTTTCATCTTATTTTTTAACAGGTTGAATAATCTTATTATACAAATTTTAATCAAAACAAGCGTTAATGTTTCCATTAAGAGATGAGAATCCACATCCTCCAGGATTCAAACCAAAAGTAACCTATGCTCTGATCATAATGAATGTGGTTGTATTTTTCATGGAGGTTGTATATACGGGGCAATTTCTTGACTTTACAAATCGAAATGCATCTGTAATGTTTTACAATTGGGGTGCGGTACCAGTTTGCGTTACGGGAGAATTTGCCGGTGTTGACACTGGAAATAGCGTAATACAGTGCCCTGCATTTTCAGAAATTACGTTATTGACATCTACTTTCATGCATGGCGGTCTGATTCACTTGGGTGGCAATCTGTTATTTCTATGGATATTTGGTGACAATATTGAACAAAAATTTGGAAAAATAAAATATCTTGGAATTTATTTAATGTGGGGAGTTGCTGCGGGACTAATTCATATATTTGGAGATGCAGGCAGTGCAATTCCTGCCGTAGGAGCATCTGGTGCAATTTCTGGAGTACTAGGTGCATATCTTGTAATTTTCCCAAAGGCCCGAATTCAAACCTTCATGATGCTTGGTTTCTTTTGGAGAATGATGCACATTCAGGCTAGATGGTTTCTTCCTTTCTGGCTAATCTTTCAAAACCTTCTTCCGTATTTTACACAGGGGTTGGGATTTGGCATTGCAGGCGGCGGCGTGGCTTATCTTGCGCACATTGGTGGGTTTGCAGTTGGTCTGGCAACTGGCTATGTTTACAAAAAAACACACAGTTCAGACTTTACATATGGAACCCGATATGGTTACAGGGCAGATTATTGAAAGCATAAATCATTGATCTTACTTGAAACTTTCATGCCTTTGATTACGGTATCAATGTATCCTGGAAGAACTCAGGAGCAAAAAGACGAATACGCAAAAGCAATCACAAAATCAGCAGTTGAAATTCTAAAAACAAAAGAAAGTCATGTTATTGTTGTTTTTGAAGACAATCCTAAAGAAAATTGGTTTTTGGCAGGTAAGCAATTGTGAATGTTCGTAGATATTTGTGCTTTTTAGTATAGTTTGATGAAGTCATTCTGTATGGCACATTTCTAGATTTTTTATCATTTTTGTAAAAAGAATTGGGCCAAATTTGCCCAACCCTTGGACGTTGGTTATAACTAGCAGTTATTCTTTGATGCAGAAACACCATTGTTGATTTGAATAATTTTCCTTAAAAGGTGATAGTATGAATCATCAGTACGATCTAAATACTATTTTTTAAAACTAACATCAGTTGGAACTTTCACCAAACAACAAATCGTTGCTGGTCTTAAGATCCAATTTTGTAATAACTTGAGTTTTTAGATAGATGATTATTGAGAATATGATTGATGATGCATATTTTAAATCCTGATTTTCCTTTTTCCTATACGTTCTAAATAATTTTTATGATCCTATCTAAGATTGTGTGGAAAAATATGGTTAGAATGATCTAAAAGTATTTTTTTTACCAAATTTTTCTAACGTGGGTTGAATTGATAAAAATACTCACAAGTTATTTCTTATGTGGTGCCTCAGTTCAATTAATTCCGGATAGTCATAAAAAACACTATTTTCTCATCTGACATACGTCTGATGTCCTGAGGTTTTTCCAATAAGACAAACGCCGTCCAGGATTCTGCAATGTCTTCATCTACATTAGTTGACGCATATGATGATACAAATCTACTTTCATATTTTTGATAGAACAAATCCATTTGTTCGTAGTATTTGTCATCATTTTCTATGTACTGCATCTTTTCCCATTCTGAGATGATGTCCGTCCAAAACTTCTGATGGAATTGATTGATGTATGAATTCATTTTTGCACATCCATCAACTGACATATATTCTGGAAAACACTTTTCTGATCTCATTGTAAATATTTCATCAAATTCACTTTCATTATTTCCAAGTAACATTACAAGCTCTGAATCAACGTCTATCTGATCTGATGATGATGTAATAATATGTCCAAATTCATGAATTGTCGTATGAGTTGTTGATTTGACATCAAGTTTTCCGTTTGGATATGAATCATAAACGTCGTAAAAGAGATGCCATTTTGAGAGATCCTCTGGATCTCTGTTTATGCCCCCTACTATATCTCCAACTCCATTCGTAGTCAGATAAAATCCACTTACATTTCTGTCTGCTTCTGAAATGAGACTGACAAAGTTATTCCAGATTTCATAATGTTTTTCCTTATCTTTTTAGATGTGAACAAGATCACTTGGCAAGTCATAATCAAATATTTTTTCCATGGTGTTTCCAACCACTTTGTATTGTGTAATTTCGTAACCATTTTCTGTAGGTCCATCTATGTATTCACCATAAAATTCCTTTTTTTGTTGCTGCATAAAATGATCCCATATTGATTGCGCTTTTTGTGCAATGTTCGCATCAAAGATTTTAATTCCCCATTCTCTTTGTATCAGTTTTTCAATTGATGCATGATTCACACAAGCAGGAGAACCATTCGCAATTTTGATGATTAATGAAAGTCCTTCATTACAAGTAACGTGTTCTGGCAATAAATCATCTGAAACTTGTTTTAATGGGGACGGAAAATATGTGACGGCATTTGCATCTGCAATCAAAAGTGAGCTCGAGATTACCGTTAGTAAAATTAAGAAGTTCAATAATTATCAACTTGACATGTAAGATTATGAATATATTTTGCTCTTATTTCATAATCTTCATTAAAATTATTTATTCAAAAAATTAGATGGTAAAAAATTGATTTTATGATTTACTCATGAATTATGACTAATCTGCTTTAGAATTTTTGCGTAATTCCAGTATGGATCTATCTGGATTGTCTCTCGTAGTTGTAATCTTTATCATAGTATCTGTAGGCATAGTATTGCAGAATCTTCTGGATTGGTTAAAATTTCAAGAGGATATGATGTTAGAATCACATTGACATCTTCTGTTTTGCATTTGTAGTTAGGATTATGATTATGTCACCAAATAGAGGCAATTCAAGGCAAATGCTGTATGATTTGTTCAAATTGATCATCGTAGCCAGTCTGATTATATCCATTACGGGTTTTGATGTACTAACAAAGAACGTGTTCAAGATAGCAAATCAAAAAATCAATTTGTAAAACAAATCTATTTGATTTGTTGATTGGATCTTAAGACCAGCAACGATTTGTTGTTTGGTGAAAGTTCCAACTGATGTTAGTTTTAAAAAATAGTATTTAGATCGTACTGATGATTCATACTTTTGTTTTAATGATTGAGAATATTATTTAGTTTATTTTCCTGTTTGAAATGATTGTCTCTTTAAGAATACCAGTATGCCTATCGGGTTACCGCATAAAATTAACTTTGACTATTTTAAAAAAATGATTGACTGGAAAATATTTTTCCAGTCAAGGATTTACATACACACTATGGTCGGTTTACATTTCTTTTGACAAATTTACATAATAAGAAAATGGTACATTTGTAAGTTGTACCACAAGTTTATCCTTTTATTGTCACTTGCACAATCAGTTTCATGAAAGCCGCAGTGGTTCAGTTCAAGGCATCTGTCAACAAGGAGATCAATCTTGAAAAGATAATTTCCTTTATTTCAAAGGCTGTTTCAAAGAATGCAACGCTGTGTGCATTTCCAGAATTCATGATGTTTTATACAAATTCATCTCAAACTCCAAAGCAGTTGGCAGATTTGGCTGAAACCATTGATGGAGACTTTGTTAGTGCTATTGCAAAGTCTGCAAAAGAAAACCGCATTCAGGTTGTAGGATCCTTTTATGAAAAGAGTGAGAAAAAAGATCGTGTATATGATACCGCTTTTGTAATCGACAAGTCTGGTAAGACAATGTCCACATATAGAAAAATTCATCTCTATGACGCTCTTGGGTTCAGGGAATCCGATAAGATGGCTTCAGGTTCTCAAATTGCAAGGCCTGTCAAGACATCCATTGGAAAAATAGGTATGATGATATGTTATGATTTACGATTTCCAGAAATGTCAAGATCCCTTACAGTCGCAGGATCTGAAATTTTGGTAGCGCCGTCTGCCTGGGTTAAGGGAAAAATGAAGGAGGATCACTGGATCACAATTAACAAAACGCGGGCAATTGAAAACGGATGCTATGTGATTGCACCTGATCATGTTGGAAACATCTATTGTGGCAGAAGTCTGGTTGTTGATCCGTACGGAAAAATCCTGCTTGATATGAAAAAGAAACAGGGAATAGGTTTTGTCAATATTGATCTGGACAAAGTAAAACAAACGCGCAAGGTTCTACCGCTTCTTAAAAATAGAAGGACGGATGTTTATTCTAGATTGCAGGCTTAGCATTTCTGCTTTCACAATTAAAATTCCCACACTGTTTAGTCCATTTCTGCTTTCGTGAATATCGAAAAATTATCATCGGCCATTTACACACGGTACATGGAATCTTTGTTGCCCTCAGTTTTGCCTTTTGCAATAAAGGCGATGAGGCCTTGCATCCTCCGTGATAGTTTGAGCAGCCCATGAATCGTTTGCTGGTAGTTCTGGATCTGATAACCATTAATTCTCCAAGTTTACATTCGGGACATTGCATCAATCCATTTTTTGGAGAATTTGTTCCAAGAATGATATATTTCCTCTCTCTTGAGGACCAAGAAAGATATCCACTGCTATCCAGATACTGAATGATCTCTTTTTTGAATATTGCAGTTACAGATTTTGTGGTTTTAACTATGTGTCTGATTACCGGCTTTTTGATCTGAATAGTTTTGGTTTTGGTTTTGGTTTTGGTTTTGGTTTTGGTTTTGGTTTTGGGTTTACTTGAACGCATATTCTATGATAATTTATCAAAACAATTTTTATAGGGAAATGGGTCAGTGAGATTTGTGGAAAAGGTCTGCGTTCTTGGTGCCGGTAGTACAAAATATGGAAAATTACCTGATAGCATTGCCGATATTACCACTCAGGCATCAGTTTCAGCCATAGAAAGCGCCGGAATTGATCCTAAAGAAATTAAAGCGTCATACATCTCAAACGTATTTGGAGTAGCCGACAAGCAGGTACATCTTGGACCTGTCTTGATGAGCAGATTGGGAATTCCTGATAAACCATCTTTAACAATAGAGTCTGCATGTGGAAGCGGCTCTGTATCTTTTAGAGAAGCATATGCCAATGTTGCAGCAGGCTTCTATGATTGTCTACTTGTAACTGGAACCGAAAAAGTAACTCACACAGGTACTGAATGGACTACGACTTACTTTGCATATTGCTCTGACTTTTTCTATGAAGGCCAGGCTGGCGCATCATTTCCTGGATTATTTGCATCCATGGCAAGGGCTTACTTGACTGAGTATGATGCAACAGAAGAAGATTTTGCAGCCGTTGCAGTAAAGAATCACGATAACGGCGTACTAAATCCCAAGGCTCACATGCAGAAAAAAATTACAATAGATGATGTAATGAAGTCTCCAGTAGTTGCCAGTCCTCTAAAGCTTTATGATTGCTGTCCGTTCTCTGACGGTGCAAGTTCTGTTATTCTTTGTTCTGAAAAATTTGCAAAAGAAAACGGTGGAAATTACATTGAGGTGACTGGTTCAGGAAGAGGTGGTTCACCAGCTGCGTTGCAAGGACGTGAACACTTGACCACTATTCCAAGTACAAAGATTGCAGCTGCGGACGCATACAAGATGGCAGGCATTACTGCCAAAGATGTAGACTTTGCAGAAGTACATGACTGCTTTACAATTGCAGAAGTAGTTGATACTGAAGATTTGGGATTCTTTGAAAAGGGTAAAGGCATTCAAGCTGTTCGTGAAGGAAGAACAAAATTAAATTCTGATATTTCAATTAATCCGTCAGGTGGTCTCAAATCAAAGGGACATCCAATTGGAGCTACTGGTGTGGGACAAGTAGTTGAAGTATTTGATCAGCTGACCGGAAATGCCGGTGCAAGAACTGTCAAAGATGCAAAAATTGGTCTGACTCATAACTTTGGTGCAACCGGTGCAAGTTGCGCTGTTCACGTGTTCCAGAGTGTATAAAATGTCTGTCGAAGAACAACTAATCGAATTTGCCAAGCAAGGAAAGCTAGTAACTCACAAATGCAATAGCTGTGACCATCTTCACTTATCCACAATCTATTATTGTCAGAAATGTGGCAGTAAAGGGTTTGAAGATGTCGTTTTAGACGGTACAGGCGATGTTGCTACTTATACCATTATCACTGTGGCACCTGCGGGCTTTGAAAAATATACGCCGTATGCGTTTGTGGTCATGAACGTTGATAATTCTGACTTGAGAATTTCTGGATTTATGGCCGGAATTGCAACCCCTGCAGATCTACCAGTTGGAACAAGGTCAAAAATAACCGGTTTTGATGAACGTGGAATCATTATTGAAAAGCAGTAAAATAATTTGCCTGAATTATTAAAAAAAATCTAAACCATTTCTTAATTGTTTTGCATGTCTGATCACTTTCATGTCCGTTGAAATTACTTGTGGTAAATGTGGCGAAAAGATCACAAACATGAAGATGTTAAAGTCTCTAAAAGATGTCCTCAAATCATCTAATGGCAAGTGTCCATCTTGTGGACAGAAACTTTCTACATCTGAGTTTTCACTTGATGTGCAAGAGAGTTGATCAAAAAGATCTTTCCATGAGATCATTTTTACATTTTTCATAAAGCTGATCAAAAATATTAGAAAACGATCTAGTCACAAGTCTTATTTATTCCTCAGGCTCACAAACAACAATGAAACTAAGTAAAGAAGATCTATCTTTAGATTCCGACTTAGATTCCGACTTAGATTCCGACTTAGATTCCGACTTAGATTCCGACTTAGATTCCGACTTAGATTCCGACTTAGATCTTGATTCCGACTCCGAACCAGAAAGAGGAGGTATCATGCGTTCCACTTCAAAACGTGTAAGGATGATCTTTTCTGTAATGGCAAGTCCAAATAGAATTGACATTCTTAGAATTCTAAATTCCAAAGGCCCTTTGACTTATTCCGAATTAAAATCACTTGCTGGATTCAAATCAAAAAAAGAAAGTGGCAAATTTGCATATCATCTAAGAAAATTACTTAGACAATCACTTGTTGCACTTAACAAATCAGAAAGACGTTACACCATCACAAATCTTGGAAAACTCGTTTTAAGTCTGGCCAGACAAATTGAAGAAAGATCAATTATTGAAAGCGGAAAAATGTATGTCCGAACCACATCTGAGTCTATTGAGGAATTCAATTCACATAAAATTATTCAATCTTTGGTTAGTGAAGGAAGCCTTCCATTGGAACTTGCACAAAAGATCACTGAAGAAGTTGAAAATAGAATCTACAAGTATCAGACCACCTATCTTACAGGCTCATTAATTAGAGAAATGGTGAATTCCGTCCTCTTGGAACACGGTCATGAGGAATACCGTAATAAACTCGCACGCCTAGGTCTACCCGTACATGATGTCAAGGAGATGATTTCTAATCTGGATAAAGTGGATAATGGTGCTGACGGTCTGTTGTTTAATACGGGCCAGAGGGTCTTTGCAGAACATCTTCTTACAAATGTATTGCCAAAAGACGTAGCAGATTCACATCTTTCTGGGGATCTACACATTACTAATCCTGGAATCTGGTCAATGATCCCTGATACGATATTTGTCAATGTCAAGGAATTGATAGAAGATGGAATTGATCTTGGTGGAAAATACCTTGATGTATCAAGAATTCCTGCATCAAAACAACTTGAAGATATTACAAGTTCACTGTCTGTAGTTATTGCTCTTCTCTCAAAAGAAGCCTCACAAGAAATTGTCGTTGATGGATTGGTTTCATTATTTACAAAGCACTCTAAGTCTTTACCAGAACTTGAACAGAAATTAACCAATGCATTTGCAACTGCATCAACAACTTCCAAATATAACAAAACAAGTACTGGGGTTTCAATTCGTTTGCAATTGGGTTCCGATGCAAAAATAATTAATTCAATTATTAATGCATACAAAAATTATACAAAAATTACGCCGATTCCAAAAATTGGTTTGATAATTGATGCCGATAAGGGAAAGGTATCTGATGTGTCCCAGACATTATCTGAAATAATTTTGATTGGTGGAAAAGTAATGTTTGCAAAAGGCCAGACGTCAAGTTACGGAATTACAAACGGATCTACAAAGACTTCCAGTCCACTTTCCATTGCGCTACAATCTGTTTCAATAAATCTTCCACGATTAGCATTTGAATCAAACAAAGATGAAACTTATTTCAGGGCAAGACTGGCATTACTTCTGAAGCCTGCCTTAGCTTCCATGACACAGAGAAAAAAAGAAATCTCAGATCTCACGAGGAGGGGACTTAATCCGATTCTTGCAAAGAATACTCAGTACATGCAAAGAAGCTCCGTATCTCTTGTGGTGAATTTGGTAGGACTCAAGGAGGCAGTCTTTAACATACTTGGATTCCAAGACAATAAGGCAGGACGAGACATTCTTCACAAAGTCATTGAGACTGCAGTTGATGTTGGTGCCAAAAAAGGCAAAGAATTGGGTGATACTGTAGCTATTTCCATGACTGAAACTGAAGGGTCTACTCGTTTTGCGACTCTTGATGGCGCAAAATACGGCAAAAATTCATCTCTGAATTTGATGGATGCTGATTTCTATTCACAGGGAATGATAATTAACGCTTCTGAAATTTCTGATTATACTCTCAAAAGTGAGTCTATTTCTGAATGCAACAAGCTTTCAAAATTACTTAATGGAGGTTTACTTGTGACATTAGACATCGACAAGCATGCAAAAGTTGAGGAAATCAAAAAATCAATCGAGAAAGCATCGGAGCTTGTACCTTCTTTCAAACCTGTAAGAAATATTGCAATTTGCGGGGAGTGCGGTTTCAAGGATGAGCCATTTGATGACAAATGTCCAAAATGCAAGTCACCTTATATTGTCTGAAATTCACGAATGAAAAAATCAGTAATGTTTGTTTTTATTTTTTCTTGATCTGATCCAGATATTGCGATCATCGTTCATTATTTCCAACCATGTACATACACTGATTTTATGGAAAAGTATCAAAAATGCAACTTCATTAGAAATGTATTTGCAGTTTTTGGATCCGTTTACTTTGATTCATGTAATGTGATGAAAATTTGCAAACTATGTCATTCTTGTTAGGTATGGCATATTTTCTCAATGGCTCTAAATTAAAAGAAATTTCATGCGATCATCATGTGAATGTGCAAAGATTATCATCTTTGACACCACTCTGATGTACATCGTAGCGTAGTCAATTTAATCAGTTCAATGTTTCAGAAAAATTCGACAAATAGTTTATAGCCATATTGATCATATCCATGTCGGGGAGATTATTATGGACAATTCACAGATAGAAAATACGATCAATGAGATCCGTAAGCGCAGTGGCGCAGTAACGGTTTTCAATAAAGATAAAATTTCAAATGCCATTTATCAGGCATTGGCTGCCACCTCTAAAGCCGATCGTGGCGTAGCTGACAAACTAGCTGAAGACGTAGTCAACAAACTATTAGAGCAGGGATTCACAAGCTCCAGGGTACCTACAGTTGAGGATATTCAGGATATCGTAGAGTCAACTCTGATTGACAGTGGCAACAGCAACATTGCAAAGGCATACATCGTCTACAGGCACGAGAGAAGAAAACTAAGAGATGAAAAAATGAGGGTGCTTAATCTCAAGGCCCTTGATCCGGTCTCTAAGAAGTTTGATCTGAACTGTCTTCGGGTATTGGCTTCGAGATATCTTTTCAGAAATGGAAAGAGTGAGATTATTGAGTCTCCAACTCAAATGTTTGAAAGAGTGGCAATTCTGGTCGGCATTGGCGACATGCTTTACGATTCACAGGTATTTGACAAATCTGGAAATAACAAGCAAGACGTAGATGAGGCAAAATCTTATCTTGAAAAACTAGATGCTTTTGACTACAAGTTCAGGGTCGGAGATTATTTCTTCAACAAATGGCATTTTAGATCCCTGATCAATCACTATGTGGCCCTTGCAAACAAAGGCCAGATGAAAATAACCTTCAAGGATCTTCTGACGTTGCTGGCAGCAAAAAAACTTGAGATCTATTCAGATAAAATCACTGAATACTATGAAATGATGACGCGCCAAGACTTTTTGCCAAACTCACCAACCATGATGAATGCAGGCGGAAGACTGGGTCAGCTGTCTGCATGCTTTGTACTTGGAATGAATGACGGCATGGAAGACATCATGAAGTCAACTTCTGATGCCGCATTAATCTTCAAGTCCGGTGGAGGGGTTGGAATCAACTATTCAGATCTTCGCGAAGAAGGTGACATTGTTGCATCTACATCCGGTGTTGCTTCAGGACCTGTATCCTTCATGAACATCATTAACACTGTAACTGAAGTCGTCAAGCAAGGCGGAAAAAGACGCGGTGCAAACATGGGAATTATAGAGGCATGGCATCCTGACGTTGAAAAATTCATTACAAACAAAACAGAACCTGGAGTTTTGGAAAACTTTAACGTAAGTGTCGGCATCTGGGAAGACTTTTGGCATGCACTTGTAAATACAACTGATGGCAACTATGTACTACGCAGTCCTCGTGATAAAAAACCTGTAAAAGAAATCAATGCACATCATCTAATTGATCTGATTGCGTTGTTTGCATGGAAAAGCGCTGAGCCCGGACTGATTTTCTTTGATCAAATCAACAAGTACAACGTATTTGCAAAGGCCAGACAAGCACCGTTAAGAGCAACCAATCCATGCGGCGAGCAGAGTCTCTATCCGTACGAGTCTTGCAATCTGGGCTCAATCAACTTGGTAAATCTTGCAAAGAGACAAGCAGATGGATCCTACGAGTTTGATTGGCAGGGCTATGAGGAAATAATTCGCAAGACGACAAGATTCTTGGACAATATCATCGATGTGAATAATTATCCGGTTCCAGAAATCAACGTGGCCTCAAAAGAGTCACGCAGAATCGGACTGGGAGTAATGGGAGGGGCAGATCTCTTGTACAGGCTAAAAATCCCATACAATTCCAAAGAAGGATATGAATTGCAATCAAAGCTGTCTGAAGCTCTGACGTACTATTCAATGGAGGAGAGCGTGGCACTTGCCAGTTCACGTGGCGAATTCCCTCTATGCTCAAAGACAGAATATCCTGAAGGAAAGATCCCTGTATCTGGATACTATGAGAAATCCAAGGATTTTCATTCATACGAGTGGGATCCACTAATTGACAAAATCCAAAAACATGGAATCCGAAATGTGCTGACTACAACTGTGGCGCCAACTGGCACGCTTTCCATGATTGCCGACTGTTCAAACGGAATGGAACCTGCATTTGCACTGGTGTTTGAAAAGAGAGTCACCGTTGGAAGATTCTTCTATACAAACAAGATTCTTGAAGAGGCCCTCAAAGAAGAAGGACTCTACACCGATGAAATTCTTGAAAAGATTGCAGACAACTATGGCTCCTTGAAGGGATTGGATGAAATTCCGCAATGGATGCAGGATGTCTTTGTTACGGCAATGGACATTCACTGGGCTGATCATCTGATGGCTCAAGGCGTATGGCAGGATTGGATTGGAAATGCGATTGCAAAGACAATCAACATGCCTTATGATGTGACAGTGGAGGATGTAAAATCCGCATATCTGCTGGCACACGAAATAGGGCTGAAGGGAATGACTGTGTATCGTGACGGCTCCAGACACAAGCAGGTTCTTCACATGACAAGTGAAAATGCGACAAAGACGTTTGAGGTGACTCCAAGTAAGTACATGACTGACTTTATCACTGCAAACATTACGAATCCATACATTCTGTCTCAGGTCACCGCTTCATTGGCATTGAAGGTCCATGATGAGGACATCAAAATCGAGTCTGCAAAGGTGGAAGAGGTTTCAGAGGATCGTCTGTGTCCGACGTGTAAAAACAACTTGGTCTTCGTTGAGGGTTGCAGCATGTGTATTGAATGCGGATACAGTGGGTGTACATCGGGATAATTTCCTATTTTCTAATTGGAAATCATAACTTTTTTACCTGTACTTTCATTTTGATTTCAAGTGGACAAGAAAATTTTAGTGATGATTGCTGTTATCACGGTGATTATTGCTATAATATCTGCAATGTTCTTCTTGCCAAGTTTTGAAACTATTCCTCAACCCACTAATGAAAAAGTTGGCCTTGTCATCAATTCTCCAAATCCATCTACAACCTTGCAGGAATTGGATCAAATCTATTCTGAGGCATCAACTACAGGAATTGGAAGAAGCAATGTCTATCTCTTTTGGAATCTTATCGAACCGGTTCGTGGAGAATTTGACTGGCAACAATCCGATGCGCTAATGAGCTTTAACAAAAAAAATGATCTTAAGGTTACACTATATTTTTCTATAATTAACGGTGAAACACTTGGACCGTTTCCAGATTGGATTGGAAAGCCCTCTTTGAAATCCATTGGAGAAGACAGAGTTGTCAGTGTGCTTGATGCGGTATTGTCACGATATGATATTGTAGATACCGTAATTCTTGCTGGAGAGACAGAATCCCAATTCAGATACACTGAACAAAATATTCCTGTATACAAAGAATTGTTCACAGGAGTCTATGAAAAAATTAAAGAAAAACATCCTGATGTAAAGATGGGAAATGCATTTGCATTGCATCAGGTTCTCAACAAAAACTTACAGTCAATTGTCACCGATCTGACTATCGGTGATTTTGTGGCGTTTTCCTATTTTCCAGTCGATATTCTAAATGATATTGTTAAAACTCCGCAAGAGGCAAAAGAAGATCTGCAACAAGCATTTGATTTGGCAGGTGACAAAAAAGTAGGAATTTTTGAGATTAGTTGGAGTACATCTGATTTTGTCGGAGGAAGTGAATCTGAACAAACAGAATTTATGGAAAAATCCTTTGAGTTTTATGCTGAAAATGAATCCGAATTGGAGTTTATTACTTGGTATAGGCAATATGACAGGCTTGAAGAGACATGTGTGATTGACGGTCAGAACATTGTAGATGACACTCTTTCGGTTACAGGTTCCAGCTTTGGATCAAGTGAGCACGTGATTGAGAGATTAAACAAATACGTCTGTGATGCTGGACTGATCAATAATGATGGTACCCATAAACCTGGCTGGAATGAATTTGAAAGGCAAATTGACATGACAAATTAAAATGATTTCCTTAATTTTATCAGAATCTGCATTGGAGATGATTCCATCTGAATTAAGACATCATCCGTCAGTCATTTCACATGCAAGACGGCTTGGAAAAGACTCATCTGATATTCTGTTGGATAATTCATGGCATTTTGCAGCCATGAAGGGAATTGAAAATGAAATTAAAAGAGGAAGGCCTGATCTGGTACATTTTTCAATTCTTGAAGCTACGACTATTCCGTTATATTTCCAAAATAAGATGAGACTTTTTGTTCATACAGTTGATGACAAAATAATATCTTTTGGAGAAAATGTTCATGTTCCTAAATCATATCACCGATTTGCAGGTGTCATGGAAAAGCTGTATAGAGAAAAAAAAATTACATCTGACAATGACGTGTTATTAAAAATTGAAGATAAAACGTTCTCAGAACTTGTTGATGAAATTAACCCATCAAAAATAATTGGTTTTTCTATAAATGGAAATGAGAATACATATGAAAAAATTGCTGCAGATATTGTCGATGACACCTGCATTGTATTTGGGGGATTCCAAAAAGGACATTTCTCTGATTCAGTTGAAAACAAAATCACAGATCTTTATTCTGTTGGCGGTGAATCATTTGAGGGTCATGTTGTAATTGCCAGAATGCTTTATGAGTGCGAAAAAACCATTTTTATGTAGGCAATAAAGTCTGCATTCTATCGCAGTCATAGTATAGCCTGGTTAGTATTCGGGGTTTCCAACCCTGTGACGCGGGTTCGAATCCCGCTGACTGCATCACTTCATTATTATCAGAACCAATTTTTAGGTGTATTCTTAGAAACCATTGTGAAACCTAGGGTAAGAAAAATTGCAATCGAAAGAATGGAAATTCTTATTGAAAATGCAATTACCAATGCAAGAACAAACCCCACACTTTCTCAACGACAAGCCTTTCTTGCCAGAAGAATCAGCACCAGACATAAAATCCGAATGTCGTATCATCTTAGGATGGTCTTTTGCAAAAAATGCAAGTCCTTTATTGTCCCTGGAATCAATTCCAGAATTCGTTTGGGGGGAGCATCTGTCAAGGCGATCAGGATTTCCTGTAATCTGTGCGGGCATACTTATCGCAAAATTATACCTCAATGATTTATAAGACGATTATCAATTTTTTGACTTTATGGCAAAGGTATACGATGTACCAGCAGATGTATTGATAACAAGATTGGCTGACGTCTTAAGAAGTGAAGATATTCCTGCACCTTCGTGGATTCCATTTGTAAAGACTGGAGCTCATGCAGATAAGCCACCTCAAGATAGGGAATGGTGGCAAACAAGATGTGCATCAATTATGAGAAAAATTTACCTTAACGGTCCAATCGGAGTTAATGCTTTAAGAAATGACTATGGTGGTGGAAAGCCATCTGGATATGGTGCTGCTCATCATAAAGATGCAGGTGGCGCAATTATTCGTAATGCAATTCAAGGATTGGAAAAACTTGGCTATCTCGAAAAGGTTGAGAAGAAAGGACGTATTATATCTAAACAAGGGATGCAAAAACTTGATAGATTATCAACAGAGATTCTTAAGGAATTAATTGTTGAGAATCATCTATTGAAAATATATTCTTAGATCTAAAATGAGCTTTCCAGAATCCAATGAACCACCGCATGACAATAATACCAATCATGAATTGGCCGCACAAAAGGAACAAATTCTGAAACAAGTTCTTTCACCCGAGGCTAGAATGAGATTAAACAACATCAAAATGGTCAAGCCTGAACTGTCTGATATGGTTGAACAATACCTAATTGGAATGGCAACTCAAGGAAAAATTCCAGGTCAGATAAATGACGAACAACTAAAGCAAATATTGCTCTCCACGCAGCAACCAAAACGTGATTTTAAGATAAATCGAATATAGTCTGGAAAAAATATAATTATGGGTAAGGATTTCACTGTTATATGAAAGCCGTTGTATACAATGAATACGCACCAGATGATAATTATGCTAAAATCCTCAAAGTCCAGGATATAGATGACCCAAAACCAAAGTCAGATGAAGTAGTTTTTGAAGTTAAGTCCACTGCTCTGAATTATAATGATATTTGGGGAATGCGTGGAGTTCCAGTCGCAGTTCCATTGCCACACGTATCAGGCTCTGATGCTGCAGGTGATGTTATCGCAGTTGGTGAGGATGTAAAAAATATCAAAGTTGGAGATAAAGTAGTTTCTCATTCTAATATGTCGTGCAGAGTATGTAAGGCATGTACTGACGGTAGAGAATTTGATTGTATTAAGAGAACCATTTGGGGATTCCAAACTGGCCCAACTTGGGGAGCATTCCAAGAAGTAACTCATTTGCCTGAAGTAAACGTTTCAAAAATACCTGAAGGAGTTTCATATGATGAGGCAGCTGCCGCATCAATGACTATTCTTACATCTTGGCACATGTTAGTTGGTAGAGCTAAGATTACTCCTGGCCAAACTGTATTGATTATGGGTGGTGGTTCTGGAGTTGGAAGCTTTGGAATTCAAATCGCAAAGCTATACAACTGTGATGTAATTGCAACTGCAAGTCCTGACAAACTAGACAAATGTTTAGAACTTGGAGCAGATTATGCTGTAGATCATAGAAAAGATGATTGGAGTAAGGAAGTCTACAAGATTTCAAAAGAAATTGCAAAGAGGAAGGGTGAAGCTCCAGGAATTGATTTATCATTTGATCACATTGGTGAAACACACTGGAATCAACAATTACAATTGTTGAAGTACGGTGCAACTCTTGTTTCGTGTGGAGCAACCACTGGTTACAATGCAAAGACTGATCTCAGACATGTGTTCTTTAAAGGAACTAATATCTTGGGTTCAACACAAGGAACTAAAGCCGAACTTGATCAAGCTCTTTACTGGATGGGTCAAGGAAAAATTAAAGCAGCAATTGACTCAACATATACCTTTGAGCAAGCAGCTGAGGCTCACACAAAGATGTTGAACGGAAAAGGAATGTTCGGAAAAATCTTAATGAAGCCAGAGGGCGTCTAATTATTTAATGACGCAGCTTTTCAGAAGCCTTATTTTTGTTCCGGGTAACAATTCGAGGTTTCTTGAAAAAGCTAAAAACTTGAATGCTGACATTGTATGTTTTGATCTTGAAGATTCTGTTCCGGATGACGAGAAGGTTAATGCTCGAAAACTAATCAAGCTGGCACTAAAGTCTAGAAAGTCTTACAAGTCTTCGATTTTTGTACGTACAAATTCTCCAGTTTCGGGAAAAATCTCTCTGGATCTCAAAGAAATAGTTCAAAAAGGAATTGATGGAATTGTTGTTCCAAAGGTAAACAACATCAAAGAAATGAAAAAGATCGAAAATGCGTTATTCAAACTGGAAAATACACGTAAACTAAAACCCATTCAAATCATTCCTTCAATCGAGTCCTCAGAAGGAGTGGTTAACACATTTGATATTGCGTCATTTGGAAAAAGAATTTCTGCTGTAGTTTTTGGAGTGTTTGATTTGTTAAACGACTTGGGAGTAGAATACACCAAGGATTCTGAGGGATCTAAATATTCAAGAAGAAAGATACCTGTCGATGCCCATGCAGCTGGAGTAGCCGCGATAGATGCCATTTGGCAGGATCTCAAAGATGCTAAAGGATTGGAAAAAGATTGTAAAACTGGTAAAAGCCTCGGATATTCGGGAAAAAGTGTCATACACCCAGACCAAATTTCAGTTGTACACAAGCTATTTCATCCAAATAAAAATGAAATTTTATGGGCTGAGAAAGTATGTGAAATCTATCCTGGATTCACCAAGAAAGGAAAAGGTGCCACTACCATTGATGGAAAAATGATAGATGAGGTACATTACAAACAAGCAAAAGCACTTTTGGAACTTGTAAAGTGACTGCTACATATCAATTGAAATTATTGAGATTCTTGTAAATTGGCTTGATGTCTCAAATCATTTTTGTTAAATTAGAATATGTTAAAAATGATGTTCTTTAATCAGCTTACAGTACAATGGTTGACCTGCTTGATCCTTCAAACGTAATCACCATGATGTTCAATGCTGGAAAATACGATAAATTGTATAACTATTGTAAAGAATTACTAAAAAAAGTCCCAGATGACATGGTAGCACTACAAAATATTTCATTGTCTTTGATTCATTTAAAAAAATATGATGAGGCCATTGTTTTTTGTGATAAAGTACTGGAAATAAAAAATTCAGATACCTATGCGTTAAAAAATAAGATTTATGCCCTTGAAAGTTTAAAACAATATGAACAAGTTTTAGAATTGTGTGGTCGAATTCTACTGACAAATCCAAAAGATATCTGGACTTTAAACAGCATGGGCCTGTCTCTTAATGAATTAAATCGTCACCAGGATGCCCTTGAATATTATGACACGTCTCTTCTGATAGATCCAAATGATGTGACTGCTTTAATGAACAAGGCAATTTCTCTTAGCCATCTTGGTAATTTTGAAGATTCAATTGAATATTATGATAGAGCTCAAATTATTGACTCTGAATTAAAAGAAATATCTATTGCAAAATCCAGATTATTTGAAAAATTGGGGATGAAGGATAATTCGTTTTTGGCAGCACAGGGAATTCTTAACAAAGATATGGAAAAAATTAAAAATGATGCCAAGAACAACAAATGCTCTGTTTTTCACCAATTCTGTGAAAATGAATTTAAAAACTTGGATACAAAATAGATATGTGGTTGATGCACATATCAAATGAGTTCATACAAATTACAACTTCTTTCTAAATGATTTTATACGTATAATCTATAATTGACTTAATGTTTACCGGAATTGTTGAAGGTATTGGCAAAATCGAAAAAATTTCTAAAGATACCAAAAATAGAAGTGCAATTCAAATGACTGTCAATCTTGGTAAGCATGCAAAGGGACTAAAAATTGGACAAAGTGTTGCTTTGAATGGAGTCTGTCTTACTGCAACTAAATTAACTAAATCAAGCTGTATCTTTGAAATGATAGAGGAGACAACAAAGAAAACAGATCTTGGTAATTTAAAAATTGGAGGAATTGTAAATGTTGAACGAAGTTTAAAAGCTGGTGAGCGATTAGAAGGACATTTTGTTTTGGGTCATGTAGATGGTGTAGCCGTGATTAAAAAAATTCTAAAAAAGCCTAAAGAGGTTCAAGTTTGGTTTGAAGTTCCTAAAAAACTGTCAAAATATGTTGTAAAAAAAGGCTCTATTGCAATGGATGGAATTAGTCTGACTCTAGTTGATGTTAAAAATACACTTGCATCTGTTTCATTGATTCCTCATACTATTGACGTTACAAACTTTCATAGCAAAAAAGTGGGCGATAAAGTTAATATTGAAACTGATATTCTCGGAAAATATATTCTAAAATAAGGCTAATTCTTTACCATTTTAGTGGTAATTACCAATTTTTAAGTAAACTTTATAATTAGAAAATTTTTCTCCCCGGTATGTCGCTTGAATCTGCATTAGAGTCTTTGAAACACGGTGAATTTGTACTGTTATTTGATTCTGCTGGACGAGAAAATGAAATTGACATGGTGGTGGCGGCAGAATTTGTTACGCCTGAACATATTGCAAGGATGCGTCAGTATGCTGGTGGACTGTTGTGTGTTGCACTTGATCATAACCTTGCAACATCCCTTGAATTACAATACATGCATGAAATTCTTTCCAATTCATCCATCTCAAACAAAGAAATGATCATGGGATTAGCTCCTTACGGTGATTATCCAACTTTTTCATTGTCTGTAAATCATTACCAAACATACACTGGAGTTACTGATAAAGACCGGGCATTAACAATTAGTGAAATGGCTAAAATTTTTAATGTTGAAAATAAACAAAAGAAATTTGCATCCTCTTTTAAGACTCCTGGGCATGTTCCGTTGTTGATTGCATCAAAAGACTTGCTAGCTGCACGTCAAGGACATACAGAAATGTCTGTATATTTAGCACAAGTTGCAGGTTTAACACCCGTTACCGCAATTTGTGAAATGATGGATGCTGAAACATACTCCGCTTTGTCAGTGGATAAGGCAGAAAAATTTGGAAAACAAAATGGAATGCCGTTGATTGATGGAAAAGAACTCTTAGAATATGCCAAGGTGAATTAGTTTGAATATTGCTATGGTAGTTTCAGAATTCAATGAAGAAGTGACATCTAGGATGCTTGCCGTGTCTCAAGAAAAAGCCAATTCAATGAAATTGACAATTTCCTATACCTGTATGGTTCCTGGAGCCTATGACATGCCTATTGTTGTAGATTCGCTGTTGAGGAGGACGGATGTTGATGCTGTAGTTACTTTGGGTGCAATAATTAAGGGTCAAACAAAACATGATGAAGTAATTTCTCATTCTGCAGCCCAGGCTCTGACTAACTTGTCATTAAAATATCAAAAACCTGTATCTCTGGGAATATCTGGTCCGGGAATGCAGGAAAAACATGCTTATGCTAGAATTAGGCCTGTTGCAGAACGTGCAGTTGAAGCTGTTGTAAAAATATCTGAGGAATTAAAGAGGATTCAAAAATGATTCAACTCAGTATCTTGAAAATCGCTGAATATGGCCCATGGACGCTAACTCTGGGTAGCGATAGAGAACATGAACTTCAAATGATTCAATCATCACTTTACAAAGAAGTACAAAAACTATTTTCTGATAAAAATTGCATAGTTTTTCTAAATAGATCTGATGAATTTTTTGTAGTTACAAATGGATTGGATTTGGATGATCATATATATATACAAAAATCTCTTGGAAAGTTATTTGATGTTAAATTAAATATTTCAATCGGTTATGGCAATTCCCCGTTTGAAGCTAATCTGAAGGCATATGAAGGAAAGAAAAATGAGGTTATACTAAATGCAGAATACAATATTTTTGGTTTCATCAAACAAAAACTGGAATTAAATGCTTCAATTATGCATTTGGATGTGGACGATCTTTCATCAAGAAGAAAAACTAGTTCTCCTTACGAGATTTCATCTATAATTTTTGAATTATATTCAAAAATGTCGAAATTTTTCCTAGAAAAAAATTCTCTAACATTTTTCATGGGTGGTGATAATTTCATGGTGGTATCAAATGACGATGCAAAAAATTCTGTACAGACTTTCATCAACATGATCAAAAACGACGACAAAATTTCTTTGAATTGCGGAATAGGTAACGCAAGTACTGGCAGGGATGCAGTAAAATTAGCCACAAAATCACTTGATACTATACGTGAGATTCGAGATTCGGGAAAAGAAAAGCCTGAAGTTTATGAATTATCATGCTAATTAGAAATATCAGTATACTACACGGCTCAGAGTTGGATTTCATTCCAAACACTGATGTCAGAATTCAGAATAAATCATTCAAAAAAATCCAACCAAAGACAAGATCTCTCGTCAAAGAAAAGTCAATAGATGGAGAAGGACTTCTTATGATTCCTGGATTTATTAACGCTCATACGCATATTGGTGATTCAATCGGAAAGGATGTTACTCTGAACAGTTCTGTTGATGAAAAAATCCATCCTGTTTTTGGCGTTAAATCAAAAATTCTCAAGCACACGTCAGATGAACATTTGAGTAATTTTATGAAAAATACTTGCCATTCAATGATCAGAAAAGGCATTACTACATTTGTTGATTTTAGGGAATCTGGATTGGATGGGATAGAATTGTTAAAAAATGTGTTGTCTGATATTCCTTTACGTTCAATAATTTTAGGTCGCATGGAATTTTATCAAGGAGATGAGGAAATCAAAGAAAATTTACCTTTTCCTAGGGGTGAACTTGATAAATTTTCCAAGTTACTCGAAAAATGTGATGGAATTGGCATTAGTGGTGCAAATGAGAATAGTGCTAAAGTTTTGAATTACTATTCAAAAGTACCAAAACTCAGAGCTATTCATTCTTCAGAGACCAGAGAAAGTACTGCTAAATCAAATAAGATGACTGGAAAATCAGAAACAACTAGAGCCTTATCTTTAAAGCCTGATTTCTTAGTTCATATGACTTATGCTTCAAAAACTGATCTTGAAATGGCATCCAAAAAAATTCGAGGAATTGTAGTCTGTCCCAGAGCAAATTCTTCTCTTGCTGAAGGAATTCCTGACATAGAATTAATGCGAAAGTCTGGTTGTACAGTAGCCTTGGGAACAGATAACGTAATGATAAATTCCCCTGATATGTTTAGAGAGATGGATTTTATTTGGAAAGTTACCATGGGGATTCATAAAAAAAGAATTGATCCTAAAGAAATTCTAAAGATGGCCACAGTAAATGGGGGAAAAATTCTGAAAAAAAATATTGGAGCAATTGAATCTGGGAAATTTGCTGATTGTATTTTTCTAGATAAACATGCGTTAGATCTGGAACCAATGCACGATCCATACGCATCAATTGTTCATCGAGCATCAGAATCTGCAATCAAAGCGGTAATGATAGGGGGAAAAATTGTTCATGGAAAAATCTAGTAAACCATATGTTATTCTAAGTGCTGCAATATCTATTGATGGAAAGATTGCTACAAAAACAGGAGATTCAAAATTCTCTTCAGATCAGGATTGCGTTAGACTTCATAAACTACGATCTAAAGTGGATGGAATTTTAATTGGAAAGAATACTGTATTGCAAGATAATCCTCTGTTAACTGTACGTCATACACGTGGAAAAAATCCCATTCGAATAATTTTGGATTCCAAAGGCAATATATCTTCAAAATCTAAAATATTACAAACATCCGAACAAGTGCCTACAATTATAGCCGTATCAAAAACAATAGCCAAGTCTAACCTTGAAAGACTACGTAAATTCCCTGTGGATGTAATCATTACTGGTGAAAGATCTGTAAATATAAAATCATTATTGAAAAAACTCCTGGATAAAAAAATTTCATCAATTTTGGTTGAAGGTGGTGGCACAACAAACTGGGAATTTATAAGACAAAATCTTTTTGATGAATTAATTATCACTCTTTCTCCTTTTCTTCTTGGAGGCGATGATGCAATATCATTTGTCCAAGGTGATGGATTTAGCAAAATTTCAAAATCCCCCAATCTGCGACTTAAATCTACTAGGAAACTCAAAAATCACCTTGTTTTGAATTATGTAAAAGTGTAAGTTATTATACTTTCTTCGGAATAAAATTACAAGAAATTGGCAATAAAAAAGAAAATCACAACAAAAGTAAAAGCTACAACCAAGAAGGCTGCCCCAAAAAAGAAGGCTGCCCCAAAAAAGAAGGCTGCCCCAAAATCTAAAAAACCAGCATTTGGTGGGTATGCAATCAATTTTGCAGGACGTAATGAGACTGTAGAACAAGTATTTGGAAAGAAATCAATTGCACCAAGTGAAATGACTAAAAAGATTTGGGCATTTGTTAAATCACAAAGCCTTGCTAATCGTTAAATCAATTTGGTAACGTACAATTGTTAACTCATTTCTATCTTTTAATTATTTTTCTTAATATAAAAAAAAGATATAGATATTGGATTTAATTCGATATTATTATGTCTACTACATCCTTAAGGCGTGATCATGAATTAATTGAAAAAGTTATCAAAGCAATGGAATCTACAATTCAATTACTAAACGATGATAAACAAATTCCTGAATCTATCTTATTGCCTGTAATTGACTTCTCAAAAAACTTCACAGATGTTTGTCATCACAGTAAAGAGGAAAAATCATTGTTTCCTGCTCTAGAAAAAGCTGGAATGCCTAGTAATATGGGTCCTATCGCAATGATGTTAATTGATCATCAGCGTTCGAGAGAAATTGGAATTCGGATGGAAGAATCTGCAAAAGAATATCTTTCATCCGGAAGTTCTACAAAATTAGTTAGTGATATGCAAGAATATGTTGAACATATCACTGAACATCTTTGGAAAGAAAACAACAAATTGTTCATGATGGCTGAAGCGCGACTTCAATACGTTTCAGAAAAAGTGGATAAAGAACTAAATGAAATTGAAAAATCCAAACTTGAAGGTCTTGGAAAAACTAGAGAACATTATGAACAGCTAGCTGAAAATCTTACAAAAGATGTTTCTCAACAAAGCAGTTAACATGTCTCATAGTTTATTCGGCCAAGTAACGGGCGTCAGGAAATTTTCTAATGGTGATATTGAAATTGATTTTCATCATGAAAATGAAGTTATTGAATATAGGAATTCATCGGATCCAAGTCGATTGAGCAATTTTCCAAAAGAATTGGTGGAAACTTTGGCATCTACTTTGGCCTCTGGTATCTGTATTGAGATTTATTTTGATGATGATAATAATCCCACTTATGTTGAACTGGAAGAATGCGGTGATGACGAAGATGAGGAATTTGAATAGGGCTAATTCTATCTTTTTCTTTTTGAAATAATGTGTCTATTCTACATAGTGGTTATGTGTTAAATTGTCATAAAATCGAACTGATTTCATGTTTACAAATTCTAACATACCGTATCTTGATAATTCTCTTCCAAATCCACTATGTTTTATCCCTCCAAACGGAATTCTAGGATCTGAAATTACAACATTATTGACACTTACAATTCCTGATTCAATTCTTCTGGATATTTTATCTGCTTTTGCAAGATCTTTTGTCCAGATGCTTGCACCTAGTCCAAATTCACTTTCATTAGCTAGTTTTATTGCCTCACTTTCATTTTCAACTATTGTAATTGGTGCAACTGGTCCAAAAGTTTCTTCATTTGCTATTCTCATATTTGATTTTACATTTGTAAGGATTGTTGGTTTGTAAAAGAATCCTTTTTCTTCCGTTTTGGAACCTCCTAGAAGAATTTCAGCACCTTTCTCTTTTGCATCTTCCACTATTCCAGAAATTGTTTCTAGTCCGTTCTTACTTGAGAGTGGTCCAATGTCTGTTTCAGCAGACATTGGATCCCCCATCTTGAGTTGTGATGTTTTTTTAATAAACAACTCGATGAAATCTTTAGCTATATTTTTTCCAACAAAAAACCTTTTTGAGGCCACACAACTTTGACCACAATTGATGAATCTGCCCTTCACTGCACCTTCTGCAGCTTTTTCAATAATTGCATCATCCAACACTATGAATGGATCACTACCACCTAACTCTAACACGCATTTTTTCAAATGTCTTGCGGATCTTTCTCCTACTTTTGCTCCCGCATTTGTACTTCCGGTAAATGTTACGGCATTCACATCTGAATCAATTAGATGATTTGCGGATTCAACGCTTCCTACCACCGTTTGAAAAATACCGTCTGGCATTCCTGATTCAGTGAATGCTTTCTCGATCTCAATGCCTGACTGCATGGTTATCCTAGCAGGTTTCATTACGATGACGTTGCCTGCCATTAAACATGGAGCCGCAAATCTCAATGCTTGCCAATAAGGAAAATTCCAAGGCATGATTGAGCCAATTACTCCTAACGGTTCAAATGTTAGAAAACTCTTTCGTGCATCTGTGTTTAATACTTCATCCGCAAGAAAACTATCTCCGTTATCTGCATAAAATTCCAATGCCCAAGCACATTTTTCAATCTCTCCAATTGATTCTTTGAGAGGTTTACCCATTTCCGATGTTGCAACTTTTGCAAGTGTTGTTTTGTTTTTCTTTAGGTATTCTACCAAATTGTAAATGTAGCTTTTACGTTTTTCATAATCTTTTTTCCATTCTGGATATGCCCTTTTTGCCTTTCTTACTAATTCAAAAACTTGAGATTTATCCATTGGGAAATATTTTGTGATTTCTTCACCCGTGGCTGGATTTACAGTGATAATTTGGTTCAGGGTTTGCTTAAACGACTTCTCCTATTTAACATGCTGTGTATTTTTTCAAATTCTTTATACTGTCTAAATTACAAAACTAATCTTGATATTTCATTTTAGACATACGTTCTGGTTTTAATCAGAATGTTTGTTGCATGTCTTTTTTAATTTCGTCAACTTTTTTTGAATATGCTTTTCTGGATTTGTCATTCTTTTTTAGATTTAACACATTTTGGCATGATGGACATTTGAACATTTCATCAAGTGCATTTTCAAATGTAACTCTTGGACAATCTTCATTACCACAATGATAGAAATCTGAAGCATTTTCAAAATCTAACCTTTGTTGTAGTCTTTCGCCAATTTTCTTCTTTTGATTTTCAATAAAATGTTCTACTTCTTCTCTTCTAGTTCTCCATCTATAGACAAACCAGCCTTTTCTCTCGTCTTTGACTCTGATTCCTGTAATGAGTGATTTTCCGAATAGATCGTACAAGACTTTTCTTACCATGTTGATTCTAAGGCCTGTGGAACTTGCGATTTCTTCATCTGTGGCGTCTTCAGCTTTCAATAAAGATCTTGCAACTTTGAGATATTCGTCTCCTCCAATCATTGAAGCGATTCGAATGAAAGGATCTTCGTATCTATCTACCAACTCAAATGAGTTCTAATTTTCTATTATTAATCCCTTGTTTCTTTAACTTCTACATTTTTGCCCTTTTTTGTGGGTATGATCTTTCTTTTTGCATCTGAAAACTCTTTTTTGAATTGTTCGCCTTTCTGTATTCGATCTAAAGTTATTGCTAATGCACTAATTTCAGAATGAGGTTGACTGCCTATTGCTACATTGTAGTCTGCCAATTCATAAATTTCTCTTGGAACTTTTTCGGCGCCTACCACAATAACGATATTTTCTTCATTTCTAAGATTTTCTTGTACATCGTCAATGTCTTCACCATACATTGAAAGATGTACAATTTTGAATCCTTCATTTTTTTTCTTTTTTACGATGGTTTTCCACTTTTCAATAAACTCAATCTCAAAGTTACCTCCCCATGTATTGTTGATCTTTTCGATAGTATCTTTGATTTCTGGATTTATCTCGGTCATGAAAATTTTCTCTGCACCAAATCCTCTGGAAACCAGAGCTACATGGGTTGTTACCCTATTATCTCTTACTAGACGTTGTCCGATTCGAACTACTTCAATTACCAAATGTTTTTTCTACTCCTTTCCATGCATTGTATTTTGGTTTATGATAACTTTGATTTTCTGTTATGTCTTTGATTAATTCTTTTAATTGTTTAACATTTTTTCCAGTTTTTGAAGATATTGAAACCAGTTTTTCATCTTCACTTAAATTAAGGAATTTAATTTTTCGTTCAACTTCCTCATCTTTCAATAAATCTGCTTTTTTCAGAGCATAAATTATTTTGTTTTTCTCTACTCCTAATTCATTTAGAGTTTTCATACAACTAGAAAATTTCTTTTTTAACTCTGAAATTGAATCATTAATGTCAATTACCAGAATTATCACATCAGTATGTATCAGTTCTTCTAGAGTTGATTTGAATGCGTCAATCATGTATGCGGGCAATTTACTAATGAATCCGACTGTATCTGCAATCAAAAATGGCTCTTGAGAAATCATCAGTCTTCGTGTAGTCGTAGTAAGAGTTGTAAAAAGTTCTTTACTCTGACTTCTTACTTCACCTGTAACTTTGTTAAACAATGTTGTCTTTCCTGCAGATGTATACCCTGCAAGCGAGACGGTCTTGAATCCCATTCTCTTTCTTCCCTGTCTGTGAAGCTCTCTCTGCTTTCCAGCTTTTTCAAGCTTTGATCTAACGGTTTGCATTCTATGTTTGATGTCATTATAATACACATCAACTTCGAACTTACCTATTCCCATAAATCCCGGCTGTTCTCCCATATTTGCAAGTCTAACTTTTTCTTTGGCTCTTACCATTTCGTATCTTAATTGTGCCAATTTGACTTGCAATTTTGACTCTGCACTTGAAGCTCTACTTTCAAAAATCTCTAGAATTAGTCCTTCTCTATCTAATACTTCTCTGTGTAATACTGTGGCAAGATTGTAGTTTTGACTTGGTTTTAGGATTTCATCAAATATGATTATATCTGGTCTAACCTTTTCTGATATTTCTTCTAATTCTTCTACCACTCCTCCACTGATTCCATACTTTGGTTTCTGAAGAAAATTTTGTTTGATAATGTGAACTACTTCATATCCTGCCGCATTACACAGTCCTTTGGCCTCATTAATCGAATCTTCTTGATCATATGTGATTAAAATTGCAGAATTCACTCTAATTCCTTTTCATAATCGAATCTAAGATAATTGTATTGGACATTTTTTGGAAATTAATCAGATTTTTTTAGTGTTTTTTCTATGTTCATGTTCAACACAATTTCAGCAATGTCGCTAGCATACTCCGAAACTCTTCTGATATTTTCAGTCATTCTTCTAATCCTGTAAACATCTTCATCGTCTTTTAATGATTTTGAGACATCTCTAACTTTTTTCTCAAATTTAGTAATTTGTTCTATCTTTACTATGGCCTTCTCTGCCTGATAGTAATCTTCTTTGAATAACGCTAGACATGAGTCATCCAATACAGACAAACAAAATTCATTCATGTCATGCAACTTTTGTAAAATCTCTTTTTTTACAGGTTTCTTAAATTCTAAAACATCTCTTGCAATAAACGCTGCATGATCTCCGGTTCTTTCTATATTCTTTACGACTAGTCTATATCCTAAACAGTTTCTGGCATTTCTAAAACCCATCTCCTTCAACATGTGTTCACTTTGTATGGCAATCTTTAACTGGCGAATGATATAAAATCCAAACCTATCTACCTCATCATCTGTATTGATAACTTCTTGCGCTAATTCTAAATTATTTTCCTTAACTGCCAAAATAGCATCACTTGACATTGACTTTGCCAAGTGAATCATTCGTTTGAATGCGTCGTCTACTGACAATTCTAGTAAATTGACGAGAACCTGAATTGTGATCCCTCTACTTGAATCTGCAGTAATCTCCGAACCCATCAGCATTCGTTTAACAGCTCCTTTTACTGAATTTCTTTGATGTGCACTTAATCTGTCATTTTTAGGCCTGACCATTATCGTCTTAAATCCTAAAAAATACAACGAAATTAGTTTTCTAATGATTGAGGGTGCCTCTTCTACATTGCTAATCTCTATCACTGCATCCTCTTTTTTTATGATACGCGATTCAAATTTTGGTGGATAAAGTTCCAGTCTGGATGATCCTTTTCGAACCATTCGTATTTGATCTCCTTGTTTTAGGCCTAATCCTACCACCCATTGCTTTGGCAATGAAACTATGTATGATGATTTTCCAGTGAATTGAATTTTTCTAGTTTCTTCACCCTCTTCCATAGACTAAAGAGGAAAAATAACTCTATATAGTTTAATCTTTGATATATGGTTTAGCATTGAACTAATATTTAGAAAAAAATTGTATTATGTGTATGGATCATGTGATAAAGCTTCAACATTCACTTGATGCATTATTTGGAAATGGCGTCTCAAAGCAATTACCAAAAAATATTGAAATGACATTTTCACGAAAAACTGGAAGGATAAGGATGGTTTCGTATGAGGGAAAATTACTATGCACTTTGAGAATTGATGGGGGCTTGACTATTAGTATCTATTTTGCCCAAATGTTATTGAAAAGTAAAACGTTCAAAGAAAACTGCCTTGAGATAAATGAGGATGCTGCCCCCTTTGTCGAGGTAGGCCGATCCGTATTTTGTAAACATGTGACATGGTGTGGAAAAAGAGTACATATTTCTGCAGATACTCCGATTTTATTCAAAAATCAGGTAATTGCTGTTGGAAAGGCCATTTTATCTTCTGAAATGATTTCTAATTTTGATATGGGAGTGGCAGTGAAGGTCAGAGATAGTTTAAAAAGTCGAAAAGAGGAAACAGAATCATGATGCGGGGCGGAAATCGTGAAATGCGACGAATGATGGATAAAATGGGTTTAGATATGAACGAGCTCTCAAATGTTCAAGAGGTTATAATTAAGACTGATAAGAAGGAGATCATTATTTCAAAACCATCTGTCACTGAAATGAAAGCGAAAGACAATTCAATTTTTACGGTAACTGCAGATAGTTATGATGAACGAGAACTAGAGGTTCCAATTTTCTCTGATGAAGATATTCAGTTAGTTAGTCAGCAGGCCGGAGTTGATGAAGAAAAGGCCAAAAATGCTTTAGAAGAGGCTGAGGGCGATCTTGCAAGAGCCATTTTACTGCTAACTTCTGGCTAATTACTGATTTTTTGTGCCTAAAAATGCATTGGAAATGAATGATTTAAGTAATGGAATTATTAGATTGGAGATATAATGAGTGGTATGGCTGAATCAAAAGTTACTGGAATTATAAAATCTTTGAATCTCTTAGAAGATGATTTAGATTCTTTAAACAGCAAAGTGGGTGATATGAAAAAACAGCTTTCTGTGAAGGCTCAAACTGAGATTGACAATCTATTGGTAAAAATTCGAGAAATAGCTACGAAAGAAGCTGAAATAATTATCAATGCATCTAAAGAAAAAGCAACGGCTGAATCTATTGAAATCTCTCAAGCCGGCGATGCAAAATTATCTGAAATACAATCTAGCATAGATGCTAATTTTGATGAAGCAGTTAAGCATGTGGTTGCTACTGTTTTAAAGGCTTAATTCCTGAGTTCATTCATTTTTTATGCAATTCTTTAATGTTTCAAATAATGTCGGTATGTGGATTGTAATGGGCAATCAAAATCTACAATTTGTGTAAATGCTCTATTCTTTGCCAAAAAATAGAATTTAGAGCATTAGAATGAAAATCAATTGATTTTTCGATGCAAAATAAAAATGGTTAAAAAATTGCCATGATAAAAAATTATCAACATTAAGCAATTATGTATAAATGAAATAAAAAAGGATCTTGTTAAATGAATGTGAACGTCATGGCATTATGAAAAATATTACTTGAAAGAAAATAGTAATTGAATCTAAAACTTGAATGACCCGAAATTCTCAGAATGCTTGTAATATTTTAGATGTTATGTTGGAAATTGTGAATGGTATTTGATTAATTGAAATTCATCAATTTATTTCAAATTTATGGTGGTGAATATGATTGCTATTTTTTTAATATGGATTTTATCACAACACTAAGTATGATTCAGAAACATTTTTCTAAATTTTGTGATTGTTAGATTTTGTAAAATTCAATTTGTCTAAAATATCGTTTAAATTGAAAATTAAATATTTTTGAGTGCATGTTGATTTAATTTGAATATTTATGTCAAGTATTTACTGTGGGCAAAAATTTTTTTTTACTATAAGTTGATGAAAACATACTATGTCATCTTTTTTATTCTTTTGTTTGATTGACATAATTGTAAAAGATATGACAATTGGGTTTTTTACAAATGATTATTCTCAATTCAACTCTTAGGATGAGCATATGATTTTTTGAAAAAATTGATCTCAGTTGGGATATGCATATTTATTTAAAATTCTTTATTTTTTTTGTAAAATTAATTTTATTCTCCAATAATTTTATAATACTTATAGTTTTTAATGATGTTTTTTCAATATTTTATCGATCCATGCTTATATACTAATTAATTCTATGTGTTGTACTAGATGACTTGTAAGGGAATTTGTGTTAGATATAAGGCTCAGAAGCCTGTTGGTACTGGTCGATATGCTTCAGGACAACGTAGATGTCAGATTTGTGAAATATTCATCAAATGGGAAGGACTTTGGTGCCCATGTTGTGGATACCGATTAAGAACAAAACCGCGTAATTTGAAATACAAAGCAAAATTACGTGCTAGAGTCGAGGCTGATTCTATTGAAGCTCAAGCGGCTACTGAAATTGAATCAGAAGTACCTGAAATTGCAGTTAAAGCAAAAACGAAAGTCAAATCTAAAACAACAAAATCAAAGACTAAAACATCTAAAGAAAAAACTCCGTGTCAATATTGTGAAAAGTTGTTTGTTTATCCAGATAAACATGAAAAGAATTGCAAGAAGAACACTGCTATTATATCCTCTAAATCTGATGAATCCATAGCAGTAAAAGTATAAGATTTGTTTACATGTCTCATTGACCACTTCCAATAACTTCTTACACAAAATGATAACTTTGGATAGTCGTAATTTTTCTTTACAGATTCAAAAATTTGAAAATGGATACTTTATCTCTGTCACTGAGGGTTCTGACAAGTTAGGTGCAATGGTAGTTTCCTTGGCTACTGGACCTGTACCCGTCACAACTACCATTATTCCATCAAGATCAGAATCCCTTTTTCTAAAACTTGTTGCAGAACGAATCAGTACTAGGATTAGGGGAATCGTTCTAGTTTCTACATTCATTCCAAAACAATTAGAACCTGATACCGCAAAATCCTTAATGTCTGAAATTATGGATATGATTGAGAATGAGTGATCTAAGAAGCTATATTTCCCAAGTTAAAAAAGCTAAGGAACTCAATACTGTGACGACATCTGTTTCGACAAAATTTGAAATTGCTGGAATTACAGCTAAGGTTGACGGTTCACATGCTGTATTGTTTGAGAACATCAAGGAAAGTAGTTTTCGTTTAATTTCTAACTTGGTGGGGACTAGAAAACGATTTGGTATTGCAGTTGGTGGCACAGAATCTAACATTCATGAAAAAGTTATTTCAGCAATTAAAAAAGCTAAAAAACCAAAAATTATTCCTTTAGGTAAATTCATGGAAAATAAATCAAAAAATCTACTTTCAATGCCCATTGTAACTCATTTTGAAAAGGAGTCTGGTCCGTTTATTACGTCATCTATCGCATATGCCAAAAATCCTGAAACTGGAAAGCAAAATTCTTCATTTCACAGATTAATGCCCATTGATAAAACCCATTTTTCAATTAGGATGGTTGAGGGTCGTCATCTACACCGATGTTTTACTGATGCAAAAGAACATGGAGAAGATCTTAAAATTGCTATTACAGTAGGAGTGCATCCGGCAATTTCTATTGCAGGTGCATACCAGGCTGAATGGGGAAGAGATGAAATTGATATTGCCAATTCCCTTCTGGGTGGAAAACTAACTTTGGCAAAAGTCCCTTTCACAGGATTAAACGTACCATCTGGTTCTGAAATTGTAATGGAAGGAAAAATACTGCGTGATAAAACTCATCCTGAATGGATGGTTGAAATGCTTCAAACATATGATCATAAAAGATCCCAACCTGTTTTTCAACTTGAAAACATCTATTTTAGAAATAATCCCATCTTTCACGATGTTCTTTCAGGCTATTCTGAGCATCGTTTGTTGATGGGGATGCCGATAGAGTCAAAGCTAAATGGAGAATTGAAGAAATCGTTTTCTCAAATTAAACAAGTATCGATGACTAATGGTGGATGTAATTGGTTACATGCTGTGGTACAGATTAAAAAGAAAAGTGATTCTGATCCTAAAAAAATTATTAAAAAGACATTTGAATCTCATCGTTCACTAAAACAAGTAACCGTGGTTGATGAAGATATTGATCCAAACAGTGCAGAATCTGTGGAATATGCTATGGCTACAAGATTTCAAGCGGATAAAGATTTAGTTATTCTTAAAAATGTCCGTGGATCTAGTCTTGATCCTTCTAGTGATCAACGTAAACTACAAACAGCAAAAATGGGCATTGATGCAACTAGATCTCTCTTCAAACGTTCAGAAGGATTTGAATTGGCTAAAATTCCCAAAATTGACAAAATTAAATTAGAAAAATATTTCAAATAACTATAATTATCTGGTTAAATTAAATTGGATGAAATATTCAATCGCTATAAGATTAAAAATGTCCTCAGAAAATCACGCTATTCATGAAAAATGTCCTTCTGAATCACATGCAGAGGTAATTGTTAGAATGTTCCCATCTGATGCAAATCCTGCTGGAAACGTGTTCGGTGGTGAAATTTTAAAACATATTGACATGGTTGCCGGAATTGTCGCTCAACGCCATTCTCAATCAAATGCCGTTACAGTATCTATGGACAGTGTAAATTTTTTGAAACCTGTTTTTGTTGGCAACGTTCTCGCATTAAATGCTAGAATAAACTATGTTCATAAATCATCTATGGAAATAGAAGTCAAAGCTGAAGCTGAAGATATAGTGACTGGAATTAAAACCGTTACTGGAACTGCTTTTGTTACCTTTGTATCCCTTGGCAGCAATGGAAAACCCATTCCTGCTCCACGGCTGTCTCTTAAAACCGATGATGATCGAATTAAGTTTGAGGAAGGCAAAATTAGAATGGACAAAAGATTAAAAAATCGCCAAAAATAATTTTTATTCTCATAGATTCATTTAAGAATAATGAAAACTATCTTCAGTTAATGTCTGAACAAGGAAAAAATAGTGAATGGGATTCATTATGGGGAGAATACACCAAATCCCTTGAAAATTGGAAAATACTTTTTGAACAAATTCAAGGTGTGAGTAATGATATGCAATCAAAATTCAACGAGGTCTGGGACAAAGCAACTGTTGAATCTAGTATTGATACCATGAAATTATTTGCTGAAAATTGGCAAAAAGCACTCAATGAGGTAGGTATGAATTCATTCAAGGAATTTGGAGAAAATTGGCAAAAAACTCTCAATGACAATAACGCATCTGCTTTCAAACAATTTGCTGAAAATTGGCAAAAAACACTCAGTTCATCTGGATTGGAACAAATGAATGCTTATGGCGAAATGATGAAAAAATTTGCTGAAACTTGGACTTCAATGTGGCCAAAATCTTAGTGAATTAACAGAATATGTTTTATTTTTTTAATATTTTTACGGTTTAATTTTTTTGATGTATGGTGGATTGTTTACGGTTCATTTGCTAAATCAATCATCTCCATTCTAAATGATTATTTTAAAAAATTAACCGTTCTTGTTAATTCTAAAATTTTCTTGACTTGAGAAATAAAGTAAAAACATAACCCATGTGGAAAGAATAAACATGTGATTAATCTACAACTCCTTGTGTCAATTAATCAACATGAATGTTTTATTGAACTATCTAGTTTTAATGATCTAGCAAGATATGTTTGCGCATTTCAAGAATATCCTAAAAGAGTATACACTCAAGAATTAGATAACTCAAGAATTATTTCTAGTAGTCAAATTTTGGCAAACACTTTACTGATTTTTTATACTTCTGTGCCAAAACTTGGCAGGTATGTTTCTTATCAGGTTACTATGGGAAAAGAAATTTGCGATGTTGTGGAATCCACAAAAAATATTGCTCGTTATGCACCTATTGTTCATATGGAATCTGAAATTTCTCCATTGCCTGCAAAATCAAAAAAAATTACAGATCAATTTAATCCCATACAAGTACAAGATCTTGGAAGCTTGGCACGGTTAACATATGATCCTGAATTCCCTGATGAACAAAATCTTACACTTTATGCATTTCCAAGTAAAAAATCTTGGATTTTAGGATACATTACATCTCTAGAGATGGATGAGGTGTATTATAATTTCAATTATGTAATATTGGATTCAGAACCAACAAAGCATTTTATGAAATATCGTGGAAATCATGGTCAAGAACCTGAGTTCTCTGATGATTTTGATCATGGCTATTCCTATTTGCCGATAATCAAAATTAAGAATGAACATCCTATTTTTGGCTTTTCTGATTAAATCTAGAATTATTTGTAACATCATCTGAAGTAAATAATCAAAAACTCGTTTTTTATTCGTTCAATTGAAATTATGTATTTATTTAAAAAATAATCAACATGATGTGGATCAGAATCATATCAGTTGATCTGTTTTAGGTAAATTTTACAGCTTTTTTTATTATTTCTTCAATGTTCGTTGGTTTTGATTATTTTGAGTACTATATTTTGATTGTATTTTTAAACTGGTAGATAACTCTTTAAAAATTTCGTTTACACTCACATCTACTAAATTGATTGTTGCATTTTCTTTCACAATTTGTTTTTCAAATTTTTCTTTGATTGCGAATGATACTGAAGACCAATGCAATATCCCTTTCAATTGTTCCTCGATTGTAGAATTTGTTGTCGGAAAATTTGATGGAGAAAAAACAATTCCATTCGTCCATTGCATGGTGGGAATTCCCCCTCCTCCTGATTTGGTGCTAAAAGCTATTTGTTTTACCCAATCTTCAAATTCATACTCAATTACCTCGTGAATTATCAATTTCTTCCATGGTTCTATAGAAATCTCCATTTATTCATAGTGATATGGTGCTCATTATAATCTTATTTTATGTGACTAATGCATTATCTGTTTTATTTTTACAAATTTGTATTGACTAATTCATTTTTAATAATTTATGTCAAAAATGATGACCGTTGATTTTTTTAGCATGTTTGATATATCGAATAAAATCCTGATGTTAAATCTGAGTTTTAAATTAAATATTTGAAAATGTATTAAGTCTAATATTCCTCCTTAATCTTGAAATAATTTATTAGATATTTTATTGTCAATAATATTTTTACGGATGAAATTAAATTATGAAATGTATCTCAATTGAGATCGATTAATTAGTAGAAGCAAATCATTATTTTTTATAATGAAAAAATGGGCTGATTACGCAGTATCCGAAGTTGCATATGATTCTGAAAACTTAATTTCTATTGCTACAGTACATCAAGATACTGATCAGGGGGTTGCTAAAGGAGAACCTGTAGATCGCTTGAAAATTTCTTCTGATATTAAAAATGGATTGTCTTACGTTACAATTTACAATGGAAAAAATTTATGGACCAAAGGACATAAAATTCAAACTTTTTCTATTGATGGGAATCAATATCTGCGTATTGATAAAAATAAAGTAAAATTAGATTATCTGGGAGACTTACCTGAACCCATATTTGAAAAATTAAAATCAATCATAGAACCAGAACCCTCTCCGCCTTCAAATCCTAGGGGTTCACTGCCCAAAGAATCTGCAGAAGAGCTTCCTCAGGAGCTGGATCTTGCACCAGAACCAGAACCCTCTCCGCCTTCAAATCCTAGGGGTTCACTGCCCAAAGAATCTGCAGAAGAGCTTCCTCAGGAGCTGGATCTTGCACCAGAACCAGAACCCTCTCCGCCTTCAAATCCTAGGGGTTCACTGCCCAAAGAATCTGCAGAAGAGCTTCCTCAGGAGCTGGATCTTGCACCAGAACATCATCATCAAAAATCTACACAATTAAATTATTTACAGCAACAAATTGATGAACTAAAAAATATGATTTCCGATGAACTTTTACCACCATCCAAATTTGAAGAAGAGTATAATTCTGATAAATTTTTCAAAATTGAGGAGTTGGCAAATGATGTTAAAAGATCTGAACAAAATGAAATTGAATATGAGATAATTCAAAGTTTGTTAAATCAAAACAAAAAACTTGATGATGTTGAGAAAAAACTTTATAATTTAAAAAAATGAAATAATTATTTTTAAATCAAATTCTTTTACTGTATTTTATACTAATGAATGTCTACAAAAATAATCAATCCTAAAGAAGTTACTGTGAAAGCATGTGTTTTTTATTTACAGAATTTATTTAATTTGTAGAAAACACTGTGTTTTAAATTTTAAAATATAAAATAATAAAATTTTTGTTATGTAATAACTGATTGAATTACATTTGATTTGATTGCCATGCTTGATTAAATTTTTTAATGGCTTCTTGATATGCTATGATTGAATCATCTCCAGATGTTTTTAGAAATTTTTCCCATTGATCATTGAATTTCTTTATTGATTCTATGTTGGTTTCTTTGAATATGCTTTCAATCATTTTTGTTTGCTGTTTAATGTATTCTGGACCTATTTCTTCCCATGTATTTTCCCAACTTAAGCTTACTTTTTTTAATAATTCGGCATCTGATTCTACTGCTTTTTGACAAGCATCGTGATATGTCATCAAAGTTTCATTTGTAGCTTTTTGCCATTGTGCTAGAGATTCTTTCCATCCATTCAATGCAGAATTGTAATCTTTCCATGCTTTTTCAAATTCTGGTTTTTTAGGTGAATCTCTAGCCTGTTTTTTAGGTGAATCTCTAGCCTGTTTTTTAGGTGAATCTCTAGCCTGTTTTTTAGGTGAATTTTTCTTTTTAACTGTGATTTTCTTTTTAATTGCCATATTGTTGTTTAAAAATGGTATGTGTTAAATCTTTTAATGATTTTAAATTATGAACTAATGACTATTTCTTATTGTTAAAATTTTGATGCTTTAGAAAAATTTGCAATGTATCTTGCATCCTTGTTTTTAAATAAATTGTAGTGTTTTTTACACAAGTTTCTCGTTTCTCTAAAACTAATTTTTACTGTTTCTAAGGCTTTGTATTTACATTCTGAAATACTGCATTGCAATATAACAAATAGTATGTGTTAACTAATAAAACTTTGAAATTATGTAATTACCTATGCTAGCTTTTTATGATTGCCAAATACTAAAAAATCGTGGATGATGGCGAAAAGGGTAAGCGTTTCTTAGAATTAATCAATGATCAAAACAATGTTCAATTGAGTGTCGTTGCAAAATTATCATCTCTAATAACCTCTGAGTGGAATTCTGTAAAATTACAAGAAGATCTTAAAACATTGGTAGAAAAACACTCAGAAATTACTAAAGAGCTCAACAGTCTTGATGATGGCGCCAGTATGTTATAATGCTGAATCTACCATCAATGCAATAAATAACACTGCCAAGTACGGACTAGAAAATTTAAACAATGTCCATGCAGCTTTTTCCATCGGTTTGACAATTACCCATACTGATAGTCCTATCATTAAAGCTCCTGATGCAATAGCTGTCCACAAATATACTGCGCCTACCATTTCATCTCCGTTTTCTGCTGTTAAGAAGAATGGGGCGATTGAAAACAATACCATTACTACAGTTGAACCTGCAATGGCTCTTGCTGATGTTTTTTCAGATTGTACTGCGGTTAACATTGGAACATTAACTTTGTTATAATCATCTTTGAAGTGCAATGTCAAAGCCCAAATGTGCATTGGGATCCAAATAAACACCAATCCTGCCATTACAAGACCCATTGTCCATAAATCTGACATGGTGACAGCTACCCATCCAATCATTGGTGGTGAACCGCCGCACAATCCTCCTAAAATTATGTTGGTTCTAGAATTTCGTTTTAATACGTATGAGTAAATAATGATATTGTTTACTAATGCAAATGCAATGAATATGGTTGCCCATATTCCTTGTTCCAACGTTGTGGTGAAAGAAATTCCAAATGCCAAAACTAATGATATTCCAGCTAATGCCAATCCAAAATTCCTAGCTTTAACTGCTGGATAGATTCTCTTTGATGGAAGGGGTCTCTCTTTTGTCCTTTCCATGATCGCATCAATATCTCTGTCATGATAATTTGTCAAGGTGTTAGCTGCGGCTGAACCTGCTGCAACAGAAAATAACATTAGAATCCATGTTGCCGGGGAAATTTCGATATCATAAATATTAGAAGCCGTCAGTGCAGCACCAAATGCAGTAAATACAAGCAAATACCAAATTTTTGGCTTTGTCAACTCATAGTATACTGCAACTCTAGATTCTGACTTTTGTTTTTGCAATATCAGTCACTATCCTTTGATGGCATATATGGCATTGCTTTCATTCGTGATTTCATTTCAATAAATGACTCTGAAGATTGAATTCCTTCAATTCTGCCAATTCGTTCAGATACCATTTTGTGCATTTGATCTAAAGATTTTGAATACATGGTTACTAGTATGTCAAATCTGCCTGTTACTTGTGCAACTTCTCTTACGCCATCAATTTTAAACAATTCTTTAATTATATGGTCTCGTTTTTTTGTATCCATGTTGATTCCAGTCAATGCCTTGACATTATAACCAAGTTCTTTATTATTTACAACAATTGTAAAGCGTTCAATTAGTTGCTTTTTGACTAGTCTTTTGATTCTTGAATATACTACTGATGAATTAACATTAATTTTTTTTGATAAACGTGGAACTGAAATTGAAGCGTCTTGTGATAACTCTGATAAAATTTGTAAATCTAAATCATCTACCTTTGCCGTTTAAAACACCTGAATCGATGTATATTTCTGGATCTTATAAAGTTATTATTGTAAAAATTACAAAAAATGATCTAAATTTTACTTTTTTTGTATAACATTTCGGCTAACAACACTGCTCCTTTTGCTGAACCCATTTTTTTATTATGTGAGAATAGCATGTATTTCAGGCCGTTCTCAAACAGTTCTTCCTTCTCTACTCTCCCAATGGTTGTAGTCATTCCATCTCCTACGGTTCTTTCCATTCTCGGTTGCGGCCTCGTAGGATCCTCATGAAACGCATAGTAGTCGTTTGGTGCAGATGGTAACCCTGATACCGATATGTCTTTGTTACATTGATTATAGGTCTCTTTTGCTTTGCCTGGATCAATTTCTTTTGCTGTCTCAACAAAAACTGATTCTGTATGTCCATCAATTACTGGAACTCTGGTACAAGTACAACTAATTCTAATATCTGCATCTTCAATCTTTCCATCTTTCAGATTCCCTAGAATTTTTCTTGTTTCGAGTTTCACTTTTCCTTCTTCTTTTGGAATGAATGGGATGATGTTGTCTGTAATGCCCATCGCAGATACTCCTGATTTTCCGCCTCCGGATATTGCTTGCATTGAGGTCATCATGACTTTTTTTGCTCCATATTTTTCTAATAACGGTTTCAATGTAATTGCTAGGCCTGTAGTAGTACAATTCGGCAATGGCGCAACCCAGCCTTTCCAATTCCTATTCTTCTTTTGAATTTCAAGTAATTCTGCATGCTCATCATTAATTCCTGGGATTAAAATTGGCACATCATCTTCATATCTATAAGCTGAACTGGTAGAGATTACTGGCAAGTCTTCTGCCATCTTAGTTTCTATGTCTCTAGCAGCTACTGACTCAACTGCAGAAAATACTAAATCTAATTTAGAAACCTCTAATTCGTCAATTGACTTAACTGTCATTTCTTTGATATATTCTGGAATTTCTCCACCGACATCCCATGTAATTATTCCACTTGGGTCTTTTATTGCATCCAGATATTTTTTTCCAGCAGAACGTGAAGATGCCGCAATTTGGGTAACTTCAAACCATGGATGACCATTTAATGACTGTACAAATTCTTGACCTACAGCGCCTGTGACGCCAATAATCGCCACTCTCTTCTTATCCATAATTTATTGTTGATCGCTTTCAATTAATAATCTTTTTCTGTATTACCAAAACATACTAAATCGGCTACTTCCATTTTGAACTGTGAAAATACGAACGAAACTTTCCATCAAAAGACATGTTCCTGTAATTCATGGAGGGAGGAATAATTCTCATATCATTGACTTTAGTTCAAACATATGTCCTATTGGAACCCCATTATCTGTAAAAAAAACTCTTAAAAAAAACATTGATAACATCAAAAATTATCCTGATTTTAATTCGTCAGCAGTAATTTCAAACCTAAAAAAATACACGCAAATAGAAAAATCAAATCTCTTGGTTGGAAATGGGGCCATAGAAATTATCTATAATTTCTGCTTTGCATTTTTATCTAAAAAAACAAAAATATTGATCCCAATTCCAACTTTTCAAGAATATGAAGCAGCAGCCAAACTCAACGATTGTGGTGTTTCATATTTTAAAACAATGAATTTATCTAAAAATTTGAATTCATTTATTTTAAAAATACCAAAAAATGGATGTGTATTCATTTGCAATCCTAATAATCCTACGGGAAAACTTTTATCAAAAAATAAGTTACTTGAAATTGTTAAAAAAGCAAAAAAACTTTCTACACTTGTATTTGTTGACGAATGTTTCATTGAAATGGTTCCAGAGTCGAATCAATCTATAATATCATATGTTAAACATTATGATAATCTTTTTGTTTTACGTTCACTAACAAAATCTTTTGCATTGCCTGGAATACGAATTGGATATGCTGTTGCATCAAACCAGATGGTTAAAATTTTAGAAAAGATAAAAATTCCATGGAGTGTAAATTCTTTAGCTCAGGATGCAGCAAACACTGCTCTTAAAAATAAATCCCATCTTGTTAAATCTAATTTGATTATTAAAAAAGAATTACATTACTTAGTGAATAAAATAAACAAATTAGATGGATTCCATTGCAATGATTCCTCTACAAATTTTATTCTTATAAAAATAAAAAAAGACTCAACAAATTTACAAAAAAAATTATTCAAACAAAATATCTTAATTCGTGACTGTAAAAATTTTAGAGGATTAGATAATCATTACATTCGAATTGCTGTAAAATCTCATAAAGATAATCTAAAACTTGTAAAAGCATTGGAGAGTCTAGAATGAAATCTCTGATGATTCAGGGTACTTCGTCAGGAGCTGGTAAAACAACATTAGTCGCAGCCCTTTGCAGAATTTTTTCTGATAAGGGTTACAGTGTAGCTCCGTTCAAATCTCAAAATATGTCCAATTTTGCATATATTACGCCCGAATTTGAGATATCTAGAGCTCAGGCAATTCAGGCAATTGGTTCAAGGTGCAAAATCACTCCTGATCTAAATCCAATTTTACTTAAACCAACAGGGAATTACAACAGCATTGTGTATCTTAATGGAAAACGATTCAAGAAAATGCATGCAAAAGAATACTATGAAAAATTTGTAAATGATGAGGGAATTCGTATAGTGTCTAAATCACTAAAAACATTACAAAAAAATTTTGATCTAGTTATTTTGGAAGGTGCTGGTTCTCCTGCAGAAATAAACCTACAAAAATTTGATATTGCAAATATGAAGATTGCACAAAAAGCTAAGGCTTCTGTCTTGTTGGTTTCAGACATAGACAGAGGTGGATCTTTTGCAAGCTTTGTTGGAACCATGGCTTTGATTGAAAAAAAATACCAAAAATTGGTAAAAGGCTTCATCTTTAACAAATTCAGAGGAGATTTAGATGTGTTAAAACCTGGATTTCAAAAACTCAAAAATATCACTAAGAAACCTGTTCTAGGAACGATTCCTTTGATGACCTTGGATTTACCAGAAGAAGATTCTCTTAACGCTAGACCTAAAAAAATCCAATGGACTAAAAAAAACATATCAAAAATTGATAATGAACTAGATAGATTGGCACAAATTGTCAAATCAAATATTGCGATAAAGGATATTGAGAAAATGTTACAATGATTGTTGAGTCTTTACTTATCATTGGTTTTGCTCTTTTACTTGATTTCAAGTTTGGAGATCCTAAAAATAAATATCATCCGACAGCTTGGATTGGTTCTCTTCTTGCAAAACTTACACCTATGACAAGAAATGAAAATTATGCTATGGAAAAACTTGGAGGTATTTTTATAATCATAGTCACTTCAGGATTAGTAATTTTATTACTTTTTATCTTGAATGTTGGAATTTCTTTGGTTACGATTGATTATGTCTCATTAGTTGTTTCTGTGATAATTGGTGGACTATTGTTAAAAAGCACACTTGCTATTCGTGGAATGGAAAAACATGCAAAATCTGTATTGGAATCCCTTGATGAAAAAAATATTGATATGGCTAGAAATAACTTGTCCATGATTGTAAAGAGAAATACTGGCAATTTAGACAAGAATCACATTCTTTCAGGCGTGCTTGAAAGTATCAGTGAAAATACTGTGGATGGAATAACCGGTCCATTGTTTTACTATGCTCTTTTTGGATTGTCTGGAGCGTTTGTTTATCGCGTGATAAATACTGCAGATTCAATGATTGGATACAGGACTGATATTTTTAAAAATGTTGGTTGGTTTGCAGCTAATTGTGATAGTATTTTAAATTACATTCCATCTAGATTGACAGGATTAATGATGATCGTTTCGGCTGCCATTTTACAAAAAAACTGGAGAGAATCCTACAAAATAATGATTCGGGATGGGAAAAAAACTGAAAGTCCTAATGCTGGATATCCTATGTCTGCTTTAGCAGGAGCTTTAGAAACAAAATTTGAAAAAATTGATCATTACAAATTGGGTGATGGTGAAATCACACTAACAAAAGAACATGTATGTTCTGCAATTTCGATCATGAAGCTTACGTCGATACTTTTCTTTGCGATGGTAACTATTCCAATAATTTACATTTTATCATTAATTGGATGGTGGGTACATGCTTAAAGAGATAGGATCTGTTTTTTCGTTTTTAACAATTTTCCCGTCATCTGATTCAACATTAGAAAATATTGCAAGATACATGTTTGTATTCCCAATTGTTGGAATTGCTGTAGGGCTTTTAATTGGCTCATTAGGTTTTGGGCTATCCTTTTTCTTAGATCCTATTTTGGTTAGTCTGCTCATCGTTGCTTCTATTGCGATTGTAACTGGAATACATCATGCAGATGGTCTTGCTGATTTTGCAGATGGACTTATGGTAAAAGGTTCAAAAGATCGAAAACTCAAAGCTATGAAAGATCTCTCCACTGGTTCCGCGGGAATTGTTGCAATTGTATTGTATCTTATCGGGTTGATAGTTACTATTTCTCTTACTAATGGATTTGATTTGTTTAAAGCAATTCTAATCAGTGAAATTTTGGCAAAATTTTCAATGGTATTGATGGCTAGTCTGGCCAAATCTGCCTCATTGGGTTCTAATTCCCCCTTTGTTGAATTTATGAAAGACAAGAAAAAACTTTCAGTAGCATTTCTAATAACACTGATTCCTGTTATGATTATTGGTGAAGATGCTGGGATTATTATGCTTGTAGTGGTAATAGCACTGGTGTTATTTCTGATTATGCTGTCTAATCGTAGTTTTGGTGGAATTACTGGAGATGTGCTTGGTGCTACTAACGAATTCACACGATTGGCTTCTTTGATGGTGTATGTTTCAATATGATTGGTCTTGTAATGGCTGGCGGTAAGGGTACTAGAATGAATTTAAATAATGAAAAGTTATTACTTGAATACAAAAAACCTGTGATCTTTCATGTTCTTGATTCGTTAAAAGACTCAAATTCATTCTCAAAAATTTTGGCAATTACTAGTAAAAATTCTCCTGAAACTAAAAAATTAATTGAAAAGAATAATTTTGAAACTTTTGATACTCTTGGAATTGGTTATGTTCAAGATCTAAATTCAGTGTTACAAACTATTCATGAAAATGTCTTCGTGACATCTGGTGATTTACCATTAATGGATAAGAAAATAGTTCAAAAAATAATCCATCTGTTTGATTCTAAAAAATCATGGACTAGTATTCTTGTAACGAATAAATTTTTGACCTCACTTGGTCTTGAATCTGATTATTCTGTTAATTATCAAGATCAAATATGTCATTATACTGGAATCTCTTTGATTAATTCTGCAAAAATATCTTCTTTGGAAAATTTGATGGAAAATTATATTATAATTGATGATAAGAGAATTGCATTCAATCTAAATTCAAAACGTGATTTTGATTTACTCTGCACTACCTGAAATCTTACCATTTATCTGGGCTTTTGAACCTGTTGGCTCTGAAATAGTATTTCCACAAGAATTACATGCTATTTGTGTAGATGCGTGAGAATAGACTATTTGCATTTCACCACATTCATTGCAATCAACTTTTTGAAACTTGCTTGATGGCTTTGGAATTTCAATATGATCTTTTTTCATGCTGCCACCAACTCAAATTTCTTAATTCTAATGCCTGGTTTATTGTATTTCTTTTTACATACGGTACATGTCATGATAGGAGTAACCTTCTTGGTGACTTTTGCGGGTTTTGCTAGTTTTGGAAATTTCTGTCCGCCATATCCCTTTTTACGTTCTGCGTGTCTGCGTTCACCTCTAGCAGAACCGCGTCTTTTTCCCGCCTTGTAAATGGAGACCTTTTGTTCAGTATGTGTTTTACATTTTGCACAATACTTTCTGATCACCTTGGGAATGTTCATATCAACAAAACCACTTCAACCGTAATTTAAGCATTGAATCTATAATAGGCACAAAAACTAATTAGAAATTATGACCTCGAGCCTGGCAAATTCCATTCGATCTCTTAATTCTGTAGCCATGGGTGAAAAAAAAGCCGATCTTATCTTAAAAAATTGTAATTTACTCTCTGTTTATACGCGAGAAATTATCCCAAAAATTCAGATTGCAATTATTGGTGACCGAATTGCATATGTCGGTCCTGACGCTGCACATGCATCTGGTCCTAAAACTGCTATAATTGATGTAAAAGAAAAGTATGTCAGTCCTGGTTTTGCAGATCCGCATTTACATATTGATCAATTTGTATTGCCGTCTGAATTTGCAAAAAAGGCACTTCTTTGTGGCGTCACTTCTCTTTTTTCTGATCCAATCGATATTGTGAGTGTTGCGGGATATCGTGGCTTTCAAGAATTTCTCAAACTTGGTGAAAATCTTCCAATTCGAATCTTTCAGGTAGTTCCGGGAGGTCTTCCGGTAGATGCCAAATTTAGTAACAGTAAATCTCTCTCTCTATCCCAAGAAAAATCTGCGGTTAAACATCCACATGTTCTTGGTTTAGGGGAAGTTTTTTCGTGGACCAAAGTCACTCTTCGTGATCCTAAAACAATGAAATCACTCTCTGCGATGCTTGAATGTGATTGTATAATTAATGGACATACTGCAGGTGCAAGTGAAAAAAAACTCAATGCATATGTCTCGTCTGGAATCCTTTCTTGTCATGAGCCAATCAATTTTGATCAGGTTTTAGAAAGATTACGTCTTGGAATGTGGATAATGATTAGAGAAGGTTCTATTAGACGTGATCTGAAGGAAATAATCCCACGTGTCTTGTCTCATGGAACATATCTTAATCGCCTAATGTTTTGTTCTGATGGTCTTGATCCACTTGACCTTGTACAATTTGGTCATATTGATCATTGCATACGTGAATCAATTAATCTAGGTTTAGAGCCCATTGACGCAATTACTATGGCGTCTAAGAATAATTTTGACTATTATAATATGGGAAAAGATCTGGGTGGAATAGCGCCTGGAAAGCTTGCTGATATACTAATCTTTGATGATTTGAAATCATTCAAACCAAACAAAGTCTTTGTCGGAGGAAAACTCGTGGTTTCCAATGGGAGTATTGTGGCCCCCATTAAGAAAAAGGTAGTTCCGTATTGGATAAAAAATACCATCAAACTAAAAAGCTTATCAAAAAATGATTTTCTTATAAAATCAAAAAAGAAAGATGTTTTAGCAAATACAATTTTTATGCAAACTGAAATAATTACAAAGCTAGGTTCTGCTGATCTTTATTCAAAAGACGGTCATGTTTCGGCTTCGTTAGATTCTGATGTTTGGAAGGTTGCATCTTTTGATAGGATTCACGGAACAGGTAGATATTCTATTGGATTTCTTGAAAATTTTGGGGCTGACATAGGTGCATTTGCTTCTACATGGAGTTTTCATGAAAATGACATGATCGTTATTGGTTCAAATGATTCTGACATGGCAATGGCTTCAAATCATCTCATTAAGAATCAAGGAGGGCTTGTTGTAGTAAAATCTGGAAAAGTAATTGCTTCCTTGCCTTTACAGCTGGCTGGGATTATCTCTACTGATTCTTTTGAAAAAGTTTCATCTAATTTTGAAAAAATTAATGATACTCTTGTTGACTCTGGATGTGTATTTTCAAGACCCCACCTGATTCCCTTATTCCTACCTTTTTTGGCTTTGCCTTCTGTTAGAATTCTTTCCGGAGGAATTATTGATGTGAAAAAACGAAGTTATATCTCACCGATCAACTAAGCAATGTTAAAAAGGGGGATTTGGTGAATTGAAGCTGAATCTAAATGGCATCAATTCAACAAGGACCAAATGGACCTGTTTTAGTTCTCAAAGAGAGCGCATTACAGCAAAAAGGTAAAGATGCACAACAAAATAATATTGCTGCAGCAAAATTAGTTGCACAATTAGTTAGAAGTAGTCTTGGTCCTAGAGGTCTTGATAAAATGCTGGTTGATTCCCTAGGCGACGTTACGATTACAAATGATGGTGCGACCATTCTAAAAGAAATTGATGTCCAGCATCCAGCAGCAAAAATGATGGTTGAAATCTCTAAAACAGTGGATACTGAAGTGGGAGATGGTACAACTTCTTCAGTCATTTTTGGAGGTGCATTATTGGCAAGAGCCGAAGATCTTCTCAACAAAGATGTTCATGCCTCAACTATAATTGATGGTTATCAGGCTGCAGCCGATAAGACTCTAGAAATTTATTCAGATTTGGCAAAAAAGATATCCTCTGATGACAGGCCTTCTCTTCTAAAAGTTGCAATTACAAGTATGCAATCAAAGTTAATTTCTGAAGATAGTGATTCTCTTTCAAAAATCATTGTCGATGCAATCCTAAGTATTGCGACTAAGAAAGGCGATGATTATTTAGTAGATCTTGAAAATATCAAAGTTGAAAAGAAGGCAGGTGGTTCTATTGATGATACACAAATTGTAAAAGGCATTGTTTTGGATAAAGAAATTGTTCATAGTGGAATGCCAACCAAGGTAGAGAAAGCCAAGATTGCATTACTTAATTCTGCATTAGAAATTGAGAAAACTGAACTTAGTGCAGAAATTAGAATTACTGATCCAACACAAATGCAAATGTTCTTGGAAGAAGAAAATCGAATGTTAAAGGGAATGGTTGACAAATTACATGATGTAGGCGTAAATGTCTTAATCTGTCAAAAAGGAATTGATGATATTTCACAGCATTATTTGGCAAAATATGGTATTATGGCGATACGTCGTGTCAAAGAAAGTGACATGATTAAACTTTCCAAGGCTACCGGTGGACGCGTAATAAGTAACCTGGATGATCTTTCAGAAAGTGATTTAGGTATTGCAGATTTGGCTCATCAAAAGAAGGTTGAATCTGACAAATGGGTTTTCATTGAGGGTTGTAAACATCCACAGTCTGTTACACTGTTGATTCGTGGTGGTACTCAAAGAGTAATTGACGAGGTTGATCGTTCAATTCATGATTCTTTAATGGTTGTAAAAGATGTCATTGAAAAGCCTGCAATTGTTGCTGGTGGCGGTGCACCTGAAGCATTTGCAGCCTCGTTACTCAAGGAATGGGCAGTTAACTTTGATGGAAGGGAGCAACTCGCAATTAAAAAATATGCTGAGGCGTTAGAGACTATACCTCTCACGATTGCTGAAAATGCAGGAATGGATCCTATTGATACAATGGCTAATCTAAGAGCCAAACAAAATCATGGTCAAAAATGGACTGGAATTGATGCTAGAAATATGAAGATTGCTGATATGATGGCAATCAATGTTGTAGAGCCAATTGTGGTAAAAGAGCAGATAATTAAGTCTGCAACTGAAGCAGCATGCATGATTCTTAGAATCGATGATGTAATCGCTATATCTGGGGCTCCAGGTGGTGGTGGTAGCATGCCTGGAATGGGTTAAAACTTTTAGTTAAAGATTAAGCGTTCTAGTTTTGTATGTAGTTGTTGTATAAGATAGGTGTAGATTTAGGAGGTACAAAAATAGAATCTGTACTGTTAGATGATGACTTTGATGTACTGAAAAGAAAGAGAATTCCCACTCCTCAAAACAATTATCGTCAAATTATTGATTCTATTACATTTCTTGTCTTGGAGATGTCTGAAAATGTCTCTGATTTCTCATTGGGAATTTGTACTCCGGGTACAATTTCTAAGCAAACTGGATTGATAAAGAATAGCAATACTCAATGCCTTATTGGAAAGCCGTTCAAAGAAGATTTAGAAAATCAAATTGGAAAAAAAATATCAATGGAAAATGATGCAAATTGTTTTGCAATGGCTGAGGCAATCAGTGACAAGTATGGATTTTCATGTTTTTGATACACATGTAAAAGCGCAGGATGGACACACAATACATTTTGATGTAATAATGGACAAAAATGAAATTGAAAAAGCAATCTCTTTTGCAAAAGAATGGCTAAAATCAATCGGAGAAGAATCATCCATAGTGACAACAAAAGAGTGTAAATTCTGCCATACACAGTCAGTTCCAGAAGATATGGAAATTGAGATAATGACAGACGGATATTCTATTTCAAAGATGGAAGGATGTCCAGATTAAAGCATGCATGCGCCAAAAACTCCCGCAGAATCACCCAACTCGTTTTTCAATATAGGCGTATCAACTAAATCTGAAAACACTTTGTTGTAAACCGATTCTTTCCCCTCAAAATATAAAAAATCAATATTGGACAAACCACCACCTAAAACAATTGCGTCAGGATCTAAAATATCTATTACATTTGCTAGACCGTATCCAAAATTTTCTAAAAAATCATACTTCCATTTTTTTCCAATTTCATTATCAATGTTAGATAAGATTTCCGGTAAACGTTGTGATTTGCCAGTAAGTTTAGTCCATTGATTTTCCAGAGAAGGTCCACTGATGTAGGTTTCCACACATCCAGTTTTACCACAATAGCATAAATTACCATCACGATATAATGTGTGATGACCCCATTCACCTGCAATATTTGTTCTTCCAGAATGTAACTTTTTATCGATCACAATTCCTCCACCCACGCCAGTGCCAAGAATAACACCTAAAACAACACCGTATTCACTTGCAACTCCCAATGTAGCCTCTGGTATTGGTTGTAACTTTTAAAATCTTTTTCATACTCAAACACCGATTTGTATTTATCTCGATACTGATTAAATTTCGTTTTGTTTTCTCTACTTGGAAAGTTATTTGGTAATTTTGCATATGTTTCAAGTTCATCCCTATTGCGGTTCTATTGTTGCAGGTGGTTTACTTGAAATAGTATATGTGACCCATGTGACATCTGGAATCTCGTTTGTTATCCTATTGCTCATTTTTTCTAACAATTCATGTGGCAATCTAGTCCAATCTGCAGTCATTGCATCTATTGAATCTACAACCCTGATCATGACAATGTTTCCATATCTACGTTCATCTCCTACAACTCCCACCGCTCTGTCATCACCAACTGCCGCATATGCTTGCCATACTTTTTGATACAGGCCTGCTTTGATTAGCTCATCCTCGACAATTTTACTTGCCACCTTGGAAATTTCTAATTTTGTCGGTGTCACTTCTCCAATTATTCTGACGGCCAAGCCTGGTCCTGGAAATGGATGTCTCATGAAAAGTTTTTCTGGAACCTTGAGAATTTTTGCAATTTTTCTCACTTCATCTTTGTATAGATCTCTTAACGGTTCTAAAATTTCTAAATTTAGCCAGTCTGGTAATCCTCCTACATTGTGATGAGATTTAATTATAGATGCCGGACCTTTTGACACTCCGCTCTCAATCACATCTGGGTATAGTGTACCTTGAGCTAACCACTTGAAGGGGCCATTTTTCTCAGCAAATTCAGTAAAAACCTGAACAAATTCTTCGCCTATTGTTTTTCTCTTTTTCTCTGGATCTTCTACGCCTCGAAGTTTTTCCAAAAATGTATTTGCTGCATTAACTGCCGTAAAATTCACTTTGAAGTTGTCTTTGAACATTTTTGCAATTTCTTCCTCTTCGTTTAATCGTAACAGTCCATTATTTACAAAAACACACTTGAGTCTGTTTCCAATTGCTTTATCAATGAGCAATGCAACTACCGTTGAATCTATGCCTCCGCTTACTCCACAAAGAACGTTACCGTCTATCTTTGCAATTTTTTTAACTGCTGTGTCTATGAAATTCTCCATGGTCCAATCTTGTTTTGCTCCACAAACTTTTAAAACAAAATTCTTTAGAATTGCGGTACCTTGTTCTGTGTGTACTACTTCAGGATGAAATTGAATTCCGTAGATTGATTTTTCTTCTGATGCAATTGCTGCTGCTTTTGCGTTTTCTGTATGTCCAATCACTCTAAATCCATTAGGAATCTGCTCTGCCTCATCACCATGACTCATCCAGGCTCTGACTGATTCTCCTATTCCATTTAGGATGTCTTTATCACTATCAATTGTAAGTAATGATGATCCATATTCCTTATTTGCTCTCTTAACTTTCCCCCCGTATTTGTTCACAATTAATTGATGACCATAACAAATTCCGAGTAATGGCAAATCCATATCAAAAATTTTGTTTTCTGGAATTGGTGCATCTAAATTGTAAACACTTGATGGACCTCCGGAAAAAATTATTCCAGTTGGGTTTAATTTCTGCAATTCTTCGTAGCTTATGTTGTAAGGCACTAGTTCTGCATAGACTGAAAATTCCCTGATCCTTCTGCAGATTAAATGACTGTACTGTGAACCAAAATCTAAAACAACTATCTTGTCCATATGATCACTTGTTGATATTTTCAAGCATTCGAGTCAGTGACCATCCTGCTGTATTGATTAACTCAGTTACTCTTTCTTTTTGTCTATAGTTTTTAATGATAATCTCTCTGATATTTGTGCCATTTTTGTTTATAATGTAATCAATCATTGATTCTCTTTGAATTTTCCCGTCTTCTGCTTCTGCTTGGTCTCTTTTTTTCATCTCCCCGAGTATTCTATCTAAGAAAAATGATTTGAAAGGTGGGGTGTCTATATTGATTAAAATTTCATTGTCTAAAACTATGGAAACTTGTTTGGGGGTAACGTATGCATTGGCAATTAATTTCCCATCATTTGTTCGTTTGATCGGAATTGATCTCTCTTCAGGCTTTTCGTTTGGAATTGATCTCTCTTCAGGCTTTCTGATTGTATCTGTCTTGATTTCCAATTTGGAAGCTTTAGTGAAACTTGAATTCTTTAAGAATGAGTCCAAAACTGTGATATTTGTTTCGATCATTTCTATACCTTCTTGATGTTTATCAATTTGTTTGATTAGACTTTCTTTTAGAGTAACTATCTCCTTGATCTGTTCCTCTGAAAATTTCATAATTTGTTAAATAAGATATTAGTATTAAATGCATTCTAGGTAATTATAAAATCTAATTCTTTATATGATATTTTTTTAAATCCTTTGATCGATTTTGACGTGGTAAATAATTCTGATTCTGTGATTGTGGAGAGCCATTCTAAAAGATATTCTCCTTTTTTCAATTTCATTAATTTTATTTTTCTTTCTGATTTTTTGGTTTCTGAAAACTTTCCGATTCTTTTTCCAAAATCCATTCCAAACAAAATAATTTTTTTTGCATTACAATAATTTGCTAAAAAAACTCCTCTGTCTCCATCTGTAAAGCCTCCAAAATTTTGAATTTTATTGAATGATGCTGACTGTGATGTTCCAACACAATTTTTAAACTTTTTTGCAAATTCCAGTTTTTTTATGTTGTCTCCATGTGCATGTACAACAAATATTGATTTTGTTTTTGCAATTTTGTTAAGCGTTTTTTCATCTCCATCTAAATCTGTAACAATGATATCTGGAATTATTCCATTTTCTACAAGCAGTTTGATTGAACTGTCCGCTGCAATCTTTACTGATTTCTTATACTTTTTCAATTCTGGAATGGCTGTTGACAAAGATGGGCCAGAACCTATGATCAAAACTGTCTTGGCTTTAATCAAATTAATCATTTTTTCATTAATGTCTGATTTTTCTAATATTGAATCTAAAAGAACAGCTGATTCTTCATCCTTCTTTTTATCATACTTGAATTCTTTTAGAATATCTGAATATCTTGTTTTCCAACCTGATATCGTCATATGACTCAAATTGTATTAGTTTTTGATAAATCATGTGGTGAAAATTGGCAATGTCGGTGTGGGAGGAAAGAATCCTGTGCGTATTATGGCCATTCTTAATACAAGTCCTGAATCATTTTACAAAAAATCTATCAACACTAGTAAAATCTACATAAAAAATGCTGTCAAACAAATGGAAAGTCAAGGAGCAGATTTTATTGATATTGGAGGCATGTCTACTGCTCCTTACTTATCCACCACAGTTTCGGAAAAAGTTGAATCCAAACGAATTCTAAATGCAATTAAAATAATCCAAAATGCTACCAACCTTCCCATATCTGTTGACACATGTAGGGCAAGTGTTGCCAGGGATTCTTTGGAATGCGGTGTTGAAATCATCAATGATATTTCTGGTTTAAAATATGATGGAAAAATGCAAGATGTTATTTCAAAATTTTCTCCATCTTTAATTTTGTGCGCGTACAGTTCAAAACAGGCTCTTGGCAATTCTGTTCAGGTAACTAAAAAACTTCTTAAAGAAAGCCTAAAGATTGCAAAAACAACAAACATTGCATCCGAAAAAATTGTCCTTGATCCTGCCATTGGATTTTTTAGAAAAAATGGATCAGGCCCATTTTTTACAAAAATTAAGTCTGATTGGATAGATAGGGATCTGTCAATATTAAAAAACTTGAATTCCATCAAGCAGAATTATCCCATCTTGATCTCCGTTTCAAATAAATCCTTTTTAGGAGAAATTTTGAAAAAAGAAAAACCTCATGATCGGTTGTTTGGTTCAATTGCTGCAGAAACTATTTCTGTTCTTAATGGGGCCGATGTAATTCGCACTCATAATGTAGAGGCAAGCCTGGATGCAATCCTTGTGGCTTCCAAACTCTCCAAGCAACACAAAGGCTTATAATCCATATTTAACTTTCTTACAAAGGTTTCATTGGAATTTAAAGAAGGATTAACTTTTGACGATGTTCTTCTTGTACCCAAATATTCTGATATTACAAGTAGAAGCCAGACTGATCTAACTACAAAACTGTCTAGAAATATCTCAATTAGCATCCCTTTTGTTAGTGCAAATATGGATACTGTAACTGAATCATCTATGGCTGGTGCCATGGCTCGTGCCGGGGGTATTGGAATCATTCATAGATTTCTGACGATTAAAGAACAAGCCAGTGAAGTTTTGAAAGTAAAACGTTCTGGCAGTGTAATGATTGAAAATCCTTATTCGATATCTTCAGATAAATCTGTTCAAGATGCTGTGGATTACGCTGAAGATAAGGATATTTCTGGTCTCTTAGTTGTTGATGCTAATTCAAAATTAATAGGAATTGTAACTGAGCGAGATTTATTATTTGCAAGTGGACATACCAAAATTCAGGATGTAATGACAAAGGATGTTGTAACTGCAAAACTTGGAGTTACGTTAGATGAATCCAAGGAACTTTTACACAAACATAGAATTGAAAAATTACCTATTGTTGATGATTTGGGAATCGTCAAAGGTTTGATTACAAGTAAGGATATCACTAACAATGCTGATTTTCCAAATGCATCTAAAGATAAGAAAGGTAGACCGTTAGTTGGGGCTGCCGTTGGAGTAAAGGGTGACTTTTTAGAAAGAAGTGAATCTCTTTTGGAAGCGGGTGCGGATGCATTGGTGGTTGACATAGCTCACGGACATAGTGAAAATGCAATGAGTACTATACGTAATATCAAAAAAGCATTCCCAAACTGTGAATTAATTGCAGGTAATATTGCAACGGCTCATGGTGCTGAAGATTTGATTAAGGCCGGAGTTGATGCAGTAAAAGTTGGTGTAGGTTCTGGTTCAATTTGCATTACTAGGGTAATTACTGGTTCTGGCGTGCCACAGTTGACCGCGGTAATGGATTGTGCAAAAATTGGCAAGGATTATGGTGTTCCAATAATTTCTGACGGTGGAACTCGAACTTCTGGCGATGCAACAAAGGCATTGGCTTCGGGTGCGTCATCCATAATGGTAGGAAGCATGCTTGGTGGAACTGACGAATCTCCTGGTACAGTTTTGACTAAAAATGGAAAGCGGTTCAAGGTATATCGAGGAATGGCGTCATTGGCTGCGTCCATAGGAAGAAAATCCAAAGAAACAGGCTCAATGTCACTTGATGATGATCTAAATGATTATGTTGCAGAAGGCGTTGAGGCGATGGTTCCTTACAAAGGTACTGTAACTGATATTCTAAAACAACTGACCGGTGGAGTACGATCTGGATTAAGTTATTGCGGTGCACATACAATACAACAAATGCAAGAAAATGCCGAATTCATTAAAATGTCCAGAGCTGGGTTTGCTGAAAGTCAACCTCATGATGTTTCCTTGATGTAGATAATTTTTTAAGCGGTATCTGGAACAATTTCAACATGCTTTCTACAAGAACTATCATTGGACTGGTGGTTGGAATCATAATTATTGGATTGGCAGGTTATTCTCTAGTTTTACATGCGGGAACGATTACTATTAATGAAGATTATGTGGTAGCTGTGGGTGACGCAGTACCTTATACAATTCCTGCTCCAAAAGACACTCCTCAACACATGAAGATTGTAGGTGACGCTTTTGATCTTAAGCTTGCCAGCCCTACAAATGGGTTACAAATTCCAAACACTTCATACAAAAATGAGTTGGTTTTGGATTGGACTCATTTAGAAGATGGGGAAACAAAAATTCTGGTTCAAAATACGGGAAATACTGAGTTGTCTATAACTGGAGAATTAATTCGAAGTTCTGATCCTATCTGGTTTACATATGATCTTATGGTGGTGATCTCTGGAGTGGTAATAATTGGTTTTAGTATGGGATTTACGTTGAGAAAGCCTAAGGGCTTTTAGCTTATCCTGGCAGAGGGATATGAGCCTAGTACTTTCATGAAAATTGTCTCTTGTTTTATTTTTTCTAACATTTCCAATATTTTAGGATCATCTCTGTGTCCCTCAAAGTCTGCGTGAAAATTATATTCCCATGTGTTTACTTTTGTGGGTCTTGATTCAATCTTTGTAAGGTTGACATCATTTTTGTGAAAATTCTCTATAATTTTGTACAGTGAACCCGGTTCATGGTTTATTGAAAATATGATTGACGTTTTATCATTACCTGTTTGTTGACTATTAGTTTTTGATAAAATTAGAAATCTTGTATAGTTATTTGGATTATCTGCAATGTTGTCTGAAATAATTGGCATTTCATAAATTTTTGCTGCTTCTTTGCTTGCAATACCTGCAAAACTGTCTTTTTTCAATTCCTTTACATTCTTTATGCTTCCAGCTGTGTCATATGCTGGAATTGTTTTCATGTGATGTTCTTCAATAAATTTTCTGCATTGTCCTAAAGCTTGGGGATGTGAATAAACTGTATCTATTTCACCTAACTTTCCATTTCCTATCAGGCAATGTTCGATTCTATGATAAATTTCTCCTACTGCATTTAGGGATGTTGAATATAGTAAATCATAGCTTTCTCCAACACTTCCTTCCAGAGAATTTTCTACCGGTAAAACTGTATACTGTGTTTCGTCTTTGGTTGTACTCTCTAGCACTTTGGTAAATGTTGCAAACGGAATTGGCTCAATTTTTTTACTAAAAAAAGATCTGGCTGCGGCTTCACTATATGCGCCTCGTTCACCTTGGAACGAAACACGTACCATTTGTCAGCTCCTCAAATTAACAAAATCATTATTTCCAAAGTTTGAAGCAAGTTTTCTCTCATCAATCCATGCACAATATGTACATTTGATGGCATCTCGCATTGGAACTACTTTACCTCCACACTTGCGACATTTGGTCAACAAAATTCCTAAACTTGGTTCACTAATTCCTGCATGAATTGTACCGTTAAGATGATTGAGAATTTTCAATGTGACTATGTCGTTGACCAGAGCTACATTTCTTATTCTTAAATTCCGTGTTCCGCACACGCATTCAACTTTTGATGTGGTAGGTTTTCCATTAATGTAATCAATTGAAACTGCAATCATGGATGACATCACTGCTGCGACTGTACCAATAATGACATCTCCAACTTTGGGAATTGATAGAAGTTTTGGATGTTTAACATTTGCAGTTCTTGATTCTTTGTCAATATCTTTTTCTCCAATTGTTGCTGCTCTAACCATGTCTCCATCATCAAAGGCATTGTGTCCTGCCTCATATTCTTCGATAGATGCTATCTTGTCACCTGGAAATATTGCATTTTCAGACATGATGGGGATCCTGCTTTTATGATTATAATTGTTTGTGGTCTGAAGGACCTTGGTAAATCATATATCTTCAAAAATTAGAAAAAAACCATGAAAGCTCTGATTTATGATGAATATGCCACTGATGATGATTTTTCTAAAATTTTAAAAATTAAGGACATTCCAATTCCTGAGCCAAAATCAAATGAGGTGGTGTTCAAAGTAAAAGCAGCCGCACTAAACTATGATGATATTTGGGGCATGAGGGGAAAGCCTCTGGCAATTCCACTACCTCATATTTCTGGAACTGATGCTGCAGGTGAGGTTACCGCAGTTGGCATTGATGTTAAAAATATCAAGGTTGGAGATAGGATTGTCTCACATGGAAATATGTCATGCAGAGTTTGCAAGGCATGCACTGGTGGTAGAGAATATGATTGCAGAAAGCGAACCATTTGGGGTTTTGAAACGGGTCCTCTTTGGGGCGGCTATTGTGAATTTACTCACCTTCCAGAAGTTAACGTTGTAAAGATTCCTGATAACATATCTTATGATGAGGCAGCTGCTGCATCAATGACTCTGTTGACGTCATGGCACATGTTGGTTGGAAGGGCCAAAGTTCAACCTGGACAAATAGTTCTGATTATGGGTGGGAGCTCGGGGGTTGGTAACTATGGAATCCAGATTGCAAAGCTTTATGGTTGCATTGTTATCGCAACAGCCAGTCCTGACAAACTTGACAAGTGTATGAAACTCGGTGCAGACTATGCTGTGGATCACAGAAAAGATGATTGGCACAAAGAAGTTAGAAGAATTGTAAGAAACATTCCAAAATCATTAGGAGATGTTCCTGGAGTTGATATAATTTTTGAACACATTGGTGGTTCTCATTGGAACAAAGAACTAACATTGCTAAATTATGGTGGAACAATTGTTACAACTGGGGCGACAACTGGTTACGATGCCAAAATTGATTTACGTCATATTTTCTTTAAAGGAATCAATATTTTAGGTTCTACTCAGGGAACTCGTGCTGAGCTGGAGCAAGGTCTCTATTGGATGTCAAAAGGAAAAATAAAATCCGTCATCGACTCTGTGTTCTCTTTGGAACAAGCTGCAGAGGCTCATACAAAAATGCTCAAAGGCAAGGGATTATTTGGAAAAATCTTGATTAAACCTGGAAATTGATTATATGACAAATCCAAAAATAAATTCAATTTTGGATGAGGGAAATAGGTTGTTTTTACAAGGAAAATTCAAGGATGCTATAACGTATTATGATAAAATTATTGATGAAGATCCTCAACATGTAAGCTCTCTTAATAATAAGGGATATGCTCTCAGCAAACTAAAAGATTTTGATGCTGCAATGAAGTGTTATGATGATGCTCTGAAACTATTTCCAGATGATCTGCCTGTATTAGTTAACAAAATTTCATTATTTCGTAAACAAGGAAATTTTGTTGAAGCGTTGTCTATTTGTAATTCAATTTTAATAAATAATTCCAGGTATAATACTGTCTTGTATCATAAGGAGAGAATTTTATTTTCTATGGGAAATTTTGATGAATCTATATTGTGTTGTAGTTTGATATTGGATGATTATCCTGATAATGGGGATGTTTTATTTGATAAATCATGTGGCCTTGCTATGCTTTCCAAAAATGACGAAGCGTTAACTTTACTCAAACGTGCAATTTCTCATGGAATCAAATACAAAACCAAAGCCAAAAAATCTAAATCCTTTGAAAAATTATTAAATAATCCTGAATTTGAAAAATTGATGTTGTAGCTATAACCAATGCTGTTTTTCTAAATACTCGCCAACATCTTCATTTCGTAAAATTTTGAGGAGAGCGTTAGCTTGTGGTGTAGACAAAACGGGCATATCAAATTGGTTGTCTGTAGAAATTCTTGGACATGCAACTTGAATAAAAGCATCAATTCCTTTAAGATTTCTTAATCTGTCATTTGTTATGTCTGTTAATGCAAACAATTGAACTTTTTTACCTTCTTTTTCTAATTCTTTTTTAATTTTTAATCCGAAAACTTTGGATAGCTGTCCTTCTTTTAACCCTATAATTACTCCAAATGATTTTGCATCTGCTGCCTTGTATATCGCAAGGGTGGCTTTCTTTTTTAATTGTTGAGCAAATTCTGTAACTTCTCTTACCTCGTTAAAGTAAGGATCTAAAACGTAAGTTGGTAGATTGGTTGATAATGCAATACCTGCTGCATGAAAATTGCTTTGACCTAAAAATACATAGGCGTCAACTTCTTTTTTTAATTTTGTCGCTGGGTAAAACTCACAGCCAAAAACTTGTCCATCATTGAGTTGACCTTTCCCTTTCCCGATTTTAACACTAATTCCACTTTCTGTCAAAATTTCTTCCACTTTGTCCATTTGATGTAGATGTTGACTATCTGTAACCAAAGAAATAATTTTTCCTTTTAGTAATTGGGTGCATTTTTTTGCAACACTGTCAAACCCTACATCGTCGAAAGCATCAATTAAGACCAGGTTTTTTTCTAGTGATTCTGTATTGATCGTGTGTCCAATGTTAAATTGAATCTCGGAACCTAGAATTTTTGCACCATTTGTATTAAGATCACAAGTTCCCCATGTAGTGTCTGCTAAAACGTATGCTGGAATGTCATATTTTTCTGTTATTCTAATTGCAGTTTCTTGAACTTGGGGTAATATTCCGTCTGGACCGTTTAATGAAACTGATACTGGATCTTTTTCCTCTATTTCTTTGAAAATTCTTTCTTCATCTATTATAATCAATTCAGCTTGCAATGTCTAGTTATTAATTTAAATCAATTGAACCGTACAACAACTAAAAATGTCTGAGTTGTGACACTGAATCATGAATGATGAAACGGTTCTAAATGTTGGATTTGATGATACTGATTCGCCAAAAGGTATGTGTACCACATTTTTAGCTTACAAAACTGTTAATTTACTTCAGAAACAAAAAACTGTATTTCTTGACTTTCCACGATTAATCCGATTTAATCCTAACATTCCATGGAAAACAAGAGGTAATGGGGCGGTATCTATGAAAATAAAAACAAAAAATCCATCCAAAGTTAAAAATCAAATTAAAAATCTTGTTTCAAAATATTCTGATACTGAAAATGGTGCAAATCCTGGACTGGTATTTCTTGAAAGTGATTCTATTTCGCCCGAATTTACCAAATTTAGTAATTTGGCATTATGGCAATTGATAAATCGAAATAATGCAAAAAAATTTGCTAAACAAAATAATTTGGAAGTCTATTTTCAAGGAAATGGTCAAGGACTGGTTGGGGCGATAGGGGCAATAGGGTATGATTTTCACGATCACACTTTAGAACTTTTGAGTTATCGTAAGAAACCAAAATTTGGAAAAGAAAGAAAAATTTCTACTGAAAGTGTAAAAATTATGCAGGAAAAAACTTCCCCTGATACGTTTAACAGTTTTGATGCTGAGAAAGGACGAGTTTTGATCATGCCTCATGGACCTGATCCTGTTTTCTACGGTATTCGAGGTGAGACTGTAAATTCATTACTTTATGCCACTACAATTTTGAAAAGTGATGAGAAATTAGATGGCTACATGATCTTCAAGTCTAATCAGGGAACTGGTGATCATTTGAAAAATGAATTAAATTCTGAAAACATGAAACCATATGCGTCTGGAAAAATTACAGGTGTTGTATCTAATAGTCCAAAAATTGTCAAGGGTGGCCACGTATTTTTCAAGATTGTTTCTCAAAATCATGAATTTTGGTGTGCTGTCTACAAGCCTACTGGAATTTCAACTATCGCTTCAAATTTGATAAAAGGTGATAGAATATGTGTGGGAGGTGGGATAAGAAAGGCATCAAAAAATTTTCCTCGGATAATGAATATCGAATTTCTTGATATTCTTTTTCTAGAAAAAAATATCTCAACGTCAAATCCTGATTGCAAGCAATGTCACAAAAAAATGAAATCTAAAGGTAAAAACCAAGGATTTCAATGTATTCGTTGTGGAAAAAAATATTCAGAAAAAATTCCCAATGAAATTTCAAGAAAAATCAAAAAACAATTTTATCTTCCAAAAATATCTGCACATAGACATCTAACTAGACCATTACAACGTGTTGGAAGTTTTAACAAAACTACCGTTTTTGATGAATCTCTCTCATGGTTTCATGTTTATGGAAAGTAGATAGCGGGGAGTAGATTTGAACTACTGATTTGCGGGTTATGAGCCCGCCGGGATGACCTGACTTCCCCACCCCGCTGAAGATAAATGAAGTTTCAGCCGTATATACGCTTTATCAAATTCTTGAAAGTAATTAATATGATTTGAAAAGATTATCTTTTTGTGGACAAGAAAATCCAAATTGCTGTAATTGCAGTTGCCATAATATTTTCTGTATTTGTTCTAACTTCTCCATCTGATCCAATTCCGTTACCTGAACCTAATTCAAATTCTGAAAGTGATTTTGTAATTATTTTAGCTAAAAACCTAGATGAGCCTCGTGCCATCGCTGTATCTGATGATAGAATTTTTGTTACTGAAAAGGGTGGTTTGATTAAAGTGATTCAAAACGATGTGTTATTGGAGTCGCCTTTGGCTACATTGCGTCCTGCTGATGTATTTGATGGTGGTTTGTTGGGAATAGCATTACATCCAAATTTTTCAAATAATCATTACATCTACGTATTTTTAACATATGATGAAAATGGAATTTTATGGAATAAGATTTTAAGAATAACTGAATCTGAGAATAAATTAAAAAATGCAGAAACCATCTTTGATAGAATTCCAGGTTCTTCTTTTACAAACGGTGGATTCATCAAATTTGGGCCAGATGAAAAATTATACGTGGGTACAGGTACAGTATCTGAAGCATCTCACCTACCTCAAGATCTCAATTCTTTGTCTGGAAAAATTTTAAGACTCAATGACGATGGCACTATTCCAAGCGATAATCCTTTTGATGGTTCACCTGTCTATTCCTTGGGACATCGAAATCCTCAAGGTATGACGTGGGATGACGATGGAAATTTGTTTGTAGCAGAATTTGGACCAGAAAAAAATGATGAAATTAATTTAGTTCTACCTGGAAAAAATTATGGCTGGCCCGAACAGGAATGTTCAGGTAATGAAAATTTTGAAGATGCCATCCTTTGCTATGATCCAAGTATAGAGCCCGGCGGTATCTTATTTTATTCTGGTAATGCCATTGATTTTGAATCTTCTTTCATAATGGCATCTATGAGATCTACAAATCTATATCAATTGGATTTCGAAGAAGGATTAAGTTCTCAAAAATCGGTTCTTAGTGGCATCGGGCGTGTTCGTGATGTTGTACAAGGTACTGACGGTAGCCTTTATGTAATTACTTCAAATACTGATGGAAAAGGTTTTCCAGATGGTGTGGATGATAAATTATTGAGGATATTAAAATAAAATGCCAAATTCATCAATTTCTAAATTTTTTGAAAAATCTAGAAAAGATAGATTAGAAATTGTTGCAAGCTTTGCAAATTTGACTGATGATGACCTGGATGTCTTGAAAAGTGATAACGGGGGAGTCTCATTTGACAAGGCAGATAAGATGATTGAAAATGCAATTGGTACGTTTGCACTTCCATTAGGAATTGCAACCAATTTTAAGATTAATGGAAAAGATTATGTCGTTCCAATGGTGATTGAAGAGCCTTCTGTAATTGCAGCTGCATCAAAAGGTGCAAAAATAGCACGAATTAAAGGCGGATTTGAAGTTTTTGCAGATGAATCTTTTAGCATCGGTCAAATACAAATATTGGATGTTGATGTTTCTTCTGCAATTCCACACATCAAAGATCATTCAAATGAAATTCTTCAGCTAGCAAATTCCAAAAGCAATACTCTGTCTAAAATGGGCAAGGGTGCAAAAGAAGTCTCTTGTAAGGAGATTGACGTTCCATCTGGAAAAATGCTTATTGTAGAACTGTTAATTGATGTTGGTGATGCCATGGGTGCCAATGTCACCAATACCATGTGTGAAGCTGTTTCTCCTCTAATTGAAAAGATTACTGGTGGCAGGGCCTTACTTCGAATATTGTCCAATTATTCTACTAGAAGACTAGTAAAAGCGAAAGCTGTATTTGAAAAAAATGCCGTTGGGGGGGAACAAGTAGTTGACAACATCATATCGGCATTTGAATTTGCTGACAATGATGTCTATCGAGCAGTCACTCACAATAAGGGTATCATGAATGGAACTATAGCTGTTGCGAACGCAGTTGGTCAGGATAGCAGAGCAATTGAGGCTGCGGTAAATGCATATGCTGCACAATCTGGCATATATCGCTCTCTTAGTAAATGGAGTAAAGATGATGATGGAAATTTGATTGGAATTTTGGAAATTCCTCTTTCGGTAGGTATAGTTGGTGGAATTGCAAATGTTCATTCTGTAGCTAAGGCATGCATCAAAATCCTTGGAGTTTCATCTGCACAAGAACTAGCATGCGTGATGACTGCTACTGGCTTGGCTCAAAATTATAGTGCCATACGAGCTCTTGCTACAGAAGGGATTCAAAAAGGACACATGCGCCTGCATGCAAGAAATCTGGCTTCAGCTGCGGGAGCCACTTCTGATCAAATAGATGAAATTGTTCAAAAAATGATTGAAGAAAAGAAAATTTCGGTTGACAGGGCTAAAGAACTACTTGAGCAAATTTAAACATGCTATTATATAGATAAAAAGTGAAAAAATTGAAAATGTCTGAGGTAAAATTTGCTATTCCTAAAGGAAGTCTGGAGGCGGCTACTTTCAAATTACTAGAAAGATCTTGGACTAAGGTAAATAGAAAAGATAGAACGTATAGGGTATATCTGGATGATCCAAACATCGTTGTCAAAATGCTTCGTCCTCAAGAAATTCCAACTCTGGTGGCAGAAGGATTGTATGATGTTGGTATTACCGGCAAGGATTGGGTTGGAGAGACAAATTCTGACGTTGAACCAATTTTAGATTTAGAGTATGGAAAGATCAGATTGGTGATCGCCTTTCCTGAAAAATACAGTTACAAGAATCTTGATGCTATGATTGCAGATTACGGTAAAAAGAAAAAAATATTACGGATTTCTTCAGAATATCTAACCACAGCTTCTAATTTTTTAAAACAGTGTAAATCCTACAAAAAATATTACGGTTCAAAAGATCCATTGATTGTAACTCCTTGGGTGCGATTGGGAACCAACAAGAATGTTCAGATTCATCTGTCATTTGGTGCAACTGAAGCAAAACCTCCTGAGGATGTAGATGCAATAATGGATGTTACGGAAACTGGCACAACTTTGAAACAAAACAAGCTGAAGATTGTGGATGAGGTTCTTACGTCTACTGCACACTTGATTGTAAATAAAAAGTCGTTAAAAGATCCAAAAAAGCGCGAAAAAATATTTGATATTGTAACTTTAATGAAAGGTGCAGTTCATGGCAGAAAGTTTTTACATATCTATCTTAATGTGGAAGAGAAAAATCTAAAGAAACTTTTAACTCAAATGCCTTCTCTCAAAAAACCTACTATAAGCCCACTAAGCGAACAAGGATGGTTTGGAGTAAATACAGTCATTAAAAAAGAGGAATTTCACAAACTTATTCCAAATTTGAGGAAAATTGCTCAAGGTCTTGTGGTTCATGAACCTCGTCAAATACTTGAGCTTGAGGAGATAAAGCGTGACGAAGAAAATTGATGAGAATAATCAAAGTAAATAACATTCAAAAGTTTGCTACACAGATTCTTCCAAAACAGTCTCAAAATAATAAAACAATAGTTGAATCTATTATAAAAGATGTTCAAAAAAATGGAGATGCGGCAATCAGAAAATATGAAAAAAAGTTTACTGGCGCAAATGTCTCATCACTACGTATGTCTAAAACAGAAATCAAAAATGCATACTCAAAAGTTTCAAAAACCGAACTTGATGCACTACGTTTGGCAAAAACTAGACTTGAAAAAACCGAATTGAGAATTAAATCATCGCTGAAAGATTTTACCGTTAACAATGACGGAATAAAGATCTCTAAAAAGTTTATTCCAATTGAAAACATAGGTTGCTATATTCCTGGCGGACTGGCAAGATATCCAAGCTCCGTAATCATGTCTGTAGTTCCAGCAAAAATTGCAGGTGCAAAAAGAATCATTGTTGTATCTCCTCCAAATTCTGACGGAAAAATAGATCCGTTGACTGTTGTCACTTCCGATATCTGCGGTGCTGATGAGATTTACAAAACAGGAGGTGTACAGTCTATTGCTGCATTATCCTTTGGCAGCAAAAGTATTTCTAAAGTTGATAAAATTGTTGGTCCGGGAGGGGCATTTGTAACTGCTGCTAAGTCAATTGTAAGTGTTCGAACTGGAATTGACATGCTTGCAGGTCCTACTGAATTAGGAATTGTGGCCGATAATTCTGCCAATCCGAAATTTATCGCATTGGATTTAATTTCCCAAGCTGAACACAGTAACGATACCTTTTGCTATTTAATTACAACTTCTGAAAAACTTGCAAAATCCGTCAATAACATAATTTCTGAATTGATTCCAAAGATCAACAGAAGCGATTTTGTCAAAACTAGTCTAAAGAATAATGGATTTATTGGAATATGTAAAACTTCATCTGACATGATAAAACTTGTCAACATCCTAGCTCCTGAACACCTTCAAATAATGACCAAAAATCCTGATTCCCTTGTCGAAAAAATTACCTCTCCTGGACTAGTATTGTTGGGAAACAATACTCCTTCATCTGCCAGTGACTATCTTTTAGGATCAAATCATATTCTTCCAACCAATGGATTTGGAAAAATTAGAGGTTCACTGTCTGTTTTGGATTTTATCAAGATCAGCACTCAGGTTAGTTCCTCTAAAGCATCATTATCTAAAATTTCAAAATATCTTGAAGTCATGACAAAAGCTGAAGGTCTTTCTAATCATTATGAGGCAGTAAGGGGTAGATTGGAATGAATGAAGGCTGGTTTGAAGAAAAAATAGAAAAGATTTCTTCTATTGGAGGCTATCAAAAACCTGAGCTTATTCAAGATTCTGTAAAGCTTGATTCAAATGAAAACTATGTAATTTCAAAACAATTCCAAAATGACATTATTTCTTCTGCAAGAAAAACTTCTGACATAAGAGAATATCCTCTTGGTGGAGTTGAGAGATTAATTGGCATGATATCTGAATTTCTTAAGATGCCTTCTTCTATGATCGGTATAGGTAATGGCTCTGATCAAATTTTAGATCTGATTCTTTCAAATTTTGCATCCGAACAAACCACGATTCTCACTTCCAAACCGACGTTTGGATTTTTTGAAGAACGCTGTAAACTCTATGGAATACCACTAATTGCAATTCCATTCTCCAATGACATGAAATTAGACATTGATGACTTTTTAAAACAATCTAAAAATGCTGATATTCTTTATCTTGACTCTCCAAATAATCCTACGGGATTCCAATTCTCAAAAATTGAATTACAAAATCTCATCAAATCATTTAATGGACTTGTGATTATTGATGAGGCTTATGGGGAATTCAGTGAATATTCACTCACACGCATGGTCAAAACCTGCAAAAATTTGATTGTCGTTCAAACTCTTTCAAAATCATTTGGCTTGGCAGGTCTAAGGCTGGGATATTTTGTCGCAAATACAAAATTCACTGATGCCTTTATGAATGTCATACAATATCCGTATCCTGTAAGCACAATCACCGTAGAATCTGGAATTCAAGCTTTGGAAAAATCAAATGTGATGAAAGATGCCATTGATGTGATTAAAATTGAGAGAAAAAGAATTGTTGAAACTTTACAGAAATATGATACTTTTGAAGTCTTTGATTCCAAGGCTAATTTTGTGCTCTTTGACGCCCACGGTTCCTACAAACGTGTCTATTCTGCACTTGTTGAACAAGGAATTTCAATTCGCAAGCTAGGTGAAATTGGAGATCATAAAGGATGTTTAAGGGTGACTGTCGGAACCAAAGAAATGAACTCCAAATTTCTATTGGCTATTCGTGATTTGTTAGGATGACTCTAACAAAACAATTTGATGGAATCTACGTACATGATTCTAGAATTAAGGAAATATGTGAAATAGACGCCATAATTTTTGATTGTGATGGCGTTTTAATTGACATTACCAAATCATATGATCTGGCAATAGTTAAAACAACTCAATATATTTTGAAAAATTTTGCAAACATTAACGATGCAATAGATGTAGATTTTAAAATCATTGACGGATTCAAATCCACTGGCGGATTCAACGATGAAGTCGATTTGACATATGCCGCAATCATCTCTTTGGTTGCTGCAAAAAAATTAAAAAAAGATCAGATGTCGTTTATTTTTGATGTGATAGAAAATGCTGATTCCAACGGCATCATATCTGTGGAGAAATATGTTGAAAACTTGATTGATGTTTCTGAAATTAAAAAAATATTGTCTTATCCTGGAACTCATGTTCAAAACTTTCTGTATCAAATATTTGATCAATTTTTTTATGGACCTGAATTATATCAAAAATTATTTAAAAATACTTCAAAATTTTCTGAACCTGGATTAATTGAACAGGATGATGTGATACTAAATGAGTCACTAATCAAAAAATTACGAAAAAAAGTCAATTCAAATATTGCGATGGTAACTGGCAGGGGCAATGAATCTGTACGTTATTCATTAAAAGAAATGCTGGATAAATTTGATTTAAAGAACTCTGTATTTCTTGAAGACGAATCAAGAGATCTTGCAAAACCTAATCCAAAATCCTTACTGGATTCCATCAAAGGCATGAACAGTACCTCAACTCTGTATGTTGGTGATTCTATGGAGGATTTCATAATGGCAAAAAAGGCGACTGAATTGGGACACAAAACTATTTTTTGTGGAATTGTGGGCACCAGTAAAAATTCCCTGGAAAAATTAGATCTATTTGAGCAAAATGACGCTATCTTGGTATTGGATTCAATTCACCTGCTACCAAAGGTATTAAATTTAGAATAATCAGAATTAGGTAATCTGTGAGACTTATGGCATCATCAAGAAAGGCATCAATCAATCGAAATACCAAGGAAACCAGTGTTTCGGTATCTGTAAATCTAGACGGCACTGGGAAAACGTCAATTAAAACTGGGATAAATTTTCTTGATCATCTGATCACATCTTTTGGTAAACATGGCATGATGGATCTTAAAGTTGAAGCAAAATCTAATGATGGAATCGAGCATCATCTGATTGAAGACGCTGCCATTACAATAGGGCAGACAATTGACAAGGCCTTGGGTTCTAGAAGTGGAATTACGCGATTTAGCTATGCTTCTGTTCCTATGGATGAGTCCATAGCTGAGGCCTCAATTGATCTAGTAAAACGACCTTATTGGAAATTGGTTTTGTTGATCAAGCGAAATAAGATTGAGGATGTCTCCAAAGAAGATCTTGAACATTTTTTTCAATCGTTACTGCAAAATTTGAACAGCTGTATTCATCTAACTGTAAAGTATGGGGACAATGATCATCATAAAGTTGAAGCAGCGATAAAGTCTCTTGCGGTGGCATTAAGAAATGCGTCTTCCATGGATAAAAAACAAAAAGGAATTCCTAGTACAAAAGGTTCAATGTAATGGTCAGCGTTGCAATCTTTGATTACGGTGCTGGGAATATCTTCAGTTTGAAAAATTCTCTTGAAAAAGTTGGAGCCACGGTTGACGTAATAACCACCTTTGATGATCCAAACAACTATTCTGGATTGCTACTTCCCGGAGTTGGTAACTTTGATCCTGCAATGAAAAGCATAAGAGATCTTTCTAAAACTCAATTCCATGACTATGTGGGTGATATGCCTGTCCTCGGAATCTGTCTTGGCATGGAAATGTTTTTTGAGAAAAGTGAAGAGGGAAAAGAAACTGGACTCAATGTAATTGACGGTGATGTGGTAATTCTTCCTCCGTCTATGAAGGTGCCTCACATGGGATGGAATAATCTTGAAATTAAAAAGTCAGGTAAGATACTTGAGGGTGTTAAGGATGGCTCATGGGCATATTTTGTTCACTCTTACAGAGTCAATCCTAATTCAAATGACGTTATTACTGCGGAATCTGACTATGACATTAAAGTTCCTGCTGTGGTAGAACATGGGAATTTCTTTGGAACTCAATTCCATCCTGAAAAATCCAGTTCTGTTGGAAAAATTATGCTAGAAAACTTTCTCAAAGAGTGTAAAAAATGAAAATAATTCCCGCTATTGACTTAATGAACGGTCAGGTTGTTCGCTTGTACAAGGGAGATCCCAATCAAAAAACGATATACAGTGATGTTCCTGTGGATATCGCGAGTAGATGGGAATCTGCAGGTGCGGATATTCTTCATTTGGTTGATTTGGATGCTACTCTTGGAAGAGGCTCTAATTTGGATGTAATAAAAAAAATTCTTGATGCCGTGTCTATTCCGGTGGAAGTTGCAGGCGGACTAAGAGACAGATCACTTGTACTGGAAATGGCAAAACTATCAGAACGAATTGTTCTGGGAACTTTGGCTTTTAAGGACAAATCTCTGCTGAAATCTTTACTGTCTGATCTTGGGTCAAAAAAAATTGTAATATCTGTTGATCACAATGACGGTGAAATTGTCACTCACGGTTGGCAAAAAAATACCGGAATTGAATTGATCCCTGCCATGAAAGAATTTCTTGACATGGGATTCACAGAATTCCTATTGACAAATGTCAGTCGAGATGGAACCCTTGAGGGACCTGACTTGGAATTCTTGGAACAAGCATGTCTACTATCAAATGCAAATGTCATTGCAAGTGGAGGAATATCAAATGCAAATGATGTCAAAGACGTAAAAGAAAAAAACCCCTTCGGTGTAATTCTTGGAAAGGCAATGTATGAAAACAAAATTTCAATTGAGGATGCAAAAAAATTATCATGACTCTGACAAAAAGAATCATTCCTTGTCTTGACGTAAAGAACGGTAGGGTTGTAAAAGGACTTCATTTTGAATCCATTAAGGATGCTGGAGATCCAGTGGAACTTGCAAAAAAATACAGTGACGAGGGGGCTGATGAGCTGGTCTTTTTGGATATTACCGCATCTGATGAACAAAGAGAAACAATCAAAGACTTGGTTAGAAAGATTGCATCTGTAATTGACATTCCGTTTACTGTTGGTGGTGGTGTCAAATCCCTGGAAGATGCAAGAAATATTTTACTAAATGGAGCTGACAAGGTGGGGATCAACACCGGTGCTGTAAAAACCCCTGAAATAATTGCCGAATTGATGAGGATATTTGGCAGGCAATGCATCGTAGTCGCAATTGATGCCAAAAAAAATTATTCCATTAAAGAAAATGTGACTGTTTTTTCAGAAAATGGCAAAAAATTCTGGTTTGAGGTTTTCATTTATGGTGGGAAAAAAGGAACCGGAACTGATGCTGTTTTGTGGGCAAAAAAAGCAGACAAACTAGGTGCTGGAGAAATTTTACTCACTAGTATTGACAAAGACGGTACAAAAGACGGCTATGACACTTTACTGACAAAATCAATTGTTGATTTTGTATCTATTCCAGTAATCGCATCCGGAGGATGTGGAAAGCCTGATGACATGGTAGACGTGTTCCGAGAAACCGGCGTTGATGCTGCGTTGGCAGCTTCTATTTTTCACTATGACACTCATGGAGTCAAAGGCGTCAAGTCATATCTTAAGGAAAAAAATATCCCTGTAAGATTATAATATCTAATTCACGTATGTATGACATGAACAAATCGGTGTTGGATATAGATTTTGAAAAAGGCGAGGGATTAATTCCTGTAATTGTTCAAGATGCAAATACGAAAGATGTTTTGACATTGGCGTATTCAAACAAAGAATCGCTGGAACTTGCAAAAAAGACTGGTAATTCTTGGTTCTGGAGTCGTTCTAGAAACAAGCTTTGGATGAAGGGCGAGGAGTCTGGCAACACCCAAAAGATTAAAGAAATTCTGGTCGACTGTGACTCTGATGCAATAATTTATCTTGTAGAACCGTCTGGTCCCGCATGCCATACGGGAGAAAAGGTTTGTTTTCACAATAGTCTGAATTAAGTCAGCAAACTGGTTGCTGATAGTTTTCATTCTCGTTAGAAATTATTTTATCTGTGATCTCAAAGGTTATGCTTTTGTGATCTGTTCCCTTAAACACCACTGCCCAGTTGCCTGCAATGTCCTCTATTGAGCATATGCCTTTAGATATTGAGAGCTTGGGCTGCATGTAATAGTTGAACTCAGTTTTTCTCTCTCCGTCAAATGGAATTGTCTGGTATACCGAGTAGTGAGTATCATTGAGCTGTCTTAGGAATGCAATCTGTCCTTTTTCTTCGAGTTTCAGTCCTTCAATTACCAGAAATATTTTTTGACCAAGATCATATTCATCGCGATCAATCTGGAAAGGTCCAGATGTAATCCATTGTCTTTCTTTTTTCAAATAATTATTTTCCAGCTTTATCTTTTCAATCTCATCCCACTTTGCCTGCATTTCTGATATCTTTTCCCCATTCTTGATTGGCTCTCCGTCGAGCATGTCCTCTGAATCTAAAGTTTTTGATTCTTCACTAAACGTCAAAGCAATCACTGCAACCGTCATTATTATCGTAATCCCTCCAATGATCCCAATTGTTGCATTTTTCTTCATATGGTTGATCTTTTCAAAATATCTAAAAACTTTGCTCATATTTCAAAAGTTTTTAGGATCTTGTCTTTTTCATACGTTTTTTCTAAAAATTACACTTTTAGAAAATTTTTGTGAACATCGAGTATGATCTCGGTATATTTTTATCTAATGAAATTAAGTATCACTTAACTTGATATTAGGATTTTTTATCTATGTTCTCCGAGGAATGATTGATCATGACTAGAACCTCATTGCAGTGTAGAGAATGTAGAAAAGAATATGATACTGCTTTCAAGTATGTGTGTGAGGAGTGTTTTGGCCCTCTTGACGTAAAATACAACTTTCCCACACTTACAAAAAACACATTTGCAAATCGTGAACATACCTATTGGAGATATTTTGAATTATTGCCAATAGAGAACAAATCAAACATTGTCAGCATCGGTGCTGGAATGACTCCTCTCATCAAGGCTGACAACCTTGGAAAAAAATTAGGACTAAACAACCTTTACATTAAAAATGACTCTGTAAATCCCACATTCTCGTTCAAAGACAGGCCCGCAGGGGTTGCTATATCTAAGGCAAAGGAACTTGGATTGACTTCTGTCGGATGTGCATCCACTGGCAATCTGGCATCTGCAACTGCGGCACATGCAGCTAAGGCTGGATTACCCTGTCATGTATTTGCACCAAGTAACATAGAGATGGCAAAGATTGCTCAGGCATTGTCTTACGGTGCGAACTATATCGCAGTTGACGGAACGTATGACGATGCAAACAGAATTGCAGCCCAAATTGGTGACAGCAAAGGAATTGGCATAGTCAACATCAATATGCGTTCCCATTATGTGGAGGGATCTAAGACATTTTCATTTGAAGTTGCAGAGCAACTTGACTGGCAAGTTCCTGATCATCTGATAGTCCCTGTGGGAAGTGGTGCGATGCTTAATGCAATTTGTAAAGGATTTGAAGAACTACAAACAGTTTCATTGTTAAACGATGTATCTAACATGCATATGATTGCAGCACAACCACACGGATGTGCGCCAATTGTTGATGCGTTTAAGAAAAATAGTAAAGAAGTAATTCCCGTTGAACATCCTTACACTGTTGCCAAGAGCTTGGCAATAGGTGATCCTGGAGATGGCAGATACGTTTTGAAGCGATTGGCACAATACGGTGGATTTGCTGAGGAATGTAATAATAAAGAAATTTTGGATGCCATATTGCTATTGGCCCAGACTGAGGGAATATTTACAGAGCCTGCGGGAGGCGTATCTATCTCTGTTCTACAAAAGATGGTGGAACAAGGAAAGATTGATGCAAATGATAAGGTGGTATGTTATGTTACGGGAAATGGCCTCAAAACAACTGAATCTATTATGGAGGTTTTGAAAAAGCCTACAGTAATGAAAGCAGACATTGCAGAAATTTCGGCGGTAGTAAATTAGAATGGCAAATATCACATTTACAATTCCTTCTGTGCTTAATTCGGGAGGCGGAGAAAAGAAAGTAGAAATTTCTGTAGATTCCCTGCAAGACGCGTTTGTAAAAATATCTGAAGTGATGGGTGATGACTTTAAGAGAAGAGTATTAGAAAGTGATGGAACTCCACGTTCTTTGATTAACATATACATCAACGGAAAAAATGCAAAATTTTCTAGCGGCATGGAGACTGTTCTAAAAGATGGAGATGAGATTTACATCTTACCTGCAGTAGCTGGTGGCTCTGAAGAACTATCTGCAAAAGAACTTGATAGGTTTTCACGACAAGTAATGCTTGAAGAAATTGGATATAACGGGCAATTAAAACTAAAAAATTCTAAAGTTTGTGTTGTTGGAACTGGTGGCCTTGGAAACCCAATAACATCAAGATTAGCTGCAATGGGCATTGGAACTTTGAGAATTGTTGATAGGGATGTAATCGAATTGTCAAATCTACATAGGCAAACTCTATTTGATGAAGATGATGTAGGTCATGTCAAAGTGGAAGTAGCTGCAAAAAAATTAAAAAAATTAAATGCTGATTGTAAGATAGAGGCACTAGCTGTTTCTGTTAATGACTATACTGCACTTGAAGTTGTTGAAGGGTGTGATGTTGTCATTGATGCACTTGATAGTGTCAATGCTCGATATGCATTAAACAAAGCATGTGTCAAATTTGGAATTCCATTTGTAACCGGCGCTGCAGTTGGAGTCTCTGGTCAGATATTTACTATTCTGCCAAAAGTAAGTGCATGCTATTATTGCATGTTTCCTGAATTAGATGAAGACTCAATGCCTACGTGCAGCATTGAGGGTGTACATCCGTCAATACTTTCAATAGTCGGCGGAATAGAAGTTGCAGAGGCCGTCAAAATCATAATCGGAAAAAAACCTAGTCTCTCAGAAAAAATACTTCACATTGATTTGGAGAATCTCGATTTTAATCATACTAGGACATTCCGAGTTGAAGAATGTCCAATTTGTGGCTCAGGTGAGATAAAAGAAATCACAAAAGAGGAACTTATCCTAGAAGAACTATGTGGCAGAAATCAGGGAAAAAGAACATTTTCAATTACTCCTACTGAAACATTTGATCTTGATGTTGCCAGTGTGTCTGGAATTGCACAGGAAAAAGGCTTAGCTGTTGACAATCAAGGTGAGCTTGGTTTGTCTTTGCGAAACAATGATTATTCTGTAAGTTTTATGAAAAGGGGTTCAGCCGTGGTTGTCGGGCCAAAAGATGAACAAGAAGCAATTTTACTATACAGTCAACTGGTAGGAAAAACTATCAAAAAAACGGCAAATTAATTATCTGGTATGTATGGGATTATTCTGTGAATAAAGTTCTTTTTTCTTCTCTTGTTTTACTTTTGTTAATTCCGACAAGTAATGCTTTTGGTGCCTATCAGACTGAACTGGGCGATGATATCTTTATTTTTGTACAGACCATTGTCAGAAATTCTGATGGATCATTAATGACATATTTGGAATCTACAAAATTTTCTGATCTAAACCTATCCTCATTAGAATCCTTTTTAGATTTTGAAACATCTCGTGGAAGTGATCCAATAATCACAATTGATGAAACACAGTTCCAAGTAATCAGAAGAGTTCAATCCCAATCATTTAATTCTGAAGGATTGGTTCCAAGCACCGTTCTTTTGGATAATGTGGATGAAAAGCCACTCGTTCTGGCACGATTTGCACATGATGGGTATTCTGTAGTGCCTGGCGATACTATAGAATCAATATGGACTTTTGTCAGGTCTGTCTCTTAGACAGTAATACTCCTACACCTATTGCAAAAAATACCACTAATGGCACAAATCTATATGGCTGGTTTGTCTGATTTGTAAAGCCAGTAAGTATTGGGGCAATTAATAGCATTCCTGAGATGAATACCATGATAGATTCTCCATGCTTGATACCCTTTCTTGATACGATGAACAGTCCTACCACTAATGGTATCATAAACAGCATTACCAAACCATCAGATCTTAACTGGTATGCAAATGACGTAAGGCCCATCTGGAATTCTTTTGCATTAAATTCTTCTTCAGTACCTTGAGTTGTGGATGTGCCTGCAATACCTCCAGCCAGAATGATTCCGGCAGTAATTCCGGCAGTGATTATTTTTTGCTTTTTTGAGATGTTACTTCGAAGAATAAAGTAGATTGACATTGGCAGAAATGCTGCAGTTAATGCCTTTGATGGGATGGACAGTAAATATGCTACAGGTGATAGTGGCCAGAATTTGTATGCCATGTATAATGAAACGAGATAAAACAAAACCCAGAAGTTGGTGTAAGACACTGTAGTATCATATGTTAAAAATACTGAACTTTGTAGTAAAATTACGGTGGAAATGATTCCAGCAAATCTCTTCTGAGTGATTGTCTTTGTAATGAGATATGTTGTAATTAATAGTGCAATGCTTGCAATAAATGGAATTACTTTGTAGCTACCAAATAGAATCATTGATGATGACAAGAGAAAATATCTGACATGTGGCTCAAATGATGTAATTGTATCCATTGACCATGTGCCTAGTCTTTTTTTGGTTCCTGCATAGTCTCCTAGGTTTTCTTCTACTGATAATTCTCCTGCAGAAGCTGAGATGTAAATTACTAAAATAACTATCATGATAATTAAAGCAGCTTTTTTTGATATTTCAAAAGAGAATATCCTTTCAAATAATTTGGATACTGTTGGTATCTTTTTTTTATGGTGAAGTAATGCTAGGACCAAAATCACTGCACTAGATATTATTACGCCTCCCGACCAGATTCCAGTTTCAAATGGATCAGGCGTTATTGGTTCTATTCCTGGGATAGTTACAGTATCAGATGCTAAAATTAAAGCCGGAAATATCACAGAGATGAAGCTGATCAATACTATTCCAGTTGAGAATAGAAACACAATCCATGGAATTATTGATGATTTTCTGCTTGAATCCATATTTTCTTGTTCTGTTATGACTATTTCTTTTTTTCATCTGTGAATAAAATTTGAATAGAAATGCAGTGCTTGCGTGTATTTATTCTATTAGTTACATCTCAATTTATGCTAAATTATCTATTATTGTAAAAATCTAAGAATGTCCTGATGGTGAGTTTTTCTTCAAGTATGCCTGTAATCTTCTATGTTATAGCATTGATTCATACATGTTGATTATATTCTGATAGAATTTTTTTTGATTGTATTTTTCTTTTAAAACCTTATTTCCTTTTATTCCCATTTGTTTAGAGTCATGTGGATTTCTTGTTAATCTTAAGATATATTCTGCCCATGCGTTTTCATCATTTGAATTCAAAACGAAACCTGTCTCGTTATGATTTATGGTGTCTGACATTGGTGGAATATTTGATACTATGACTGGTTTATTCTGTGAAAATGCCTCCAGAATTACTAATCCAAACCCCTCGCATACACTGGGAAATAACATTGCATTTGATTGGGAAATTAATTTTATCTTTTCTTCTGAACTAACATAACCTTTGATTGTTATGTTGTCCTCAAGATGCAATTTTTTAACCATATCTTTGATTTTTTTTAATTGTGGACCACCACCTACTATGATTAATTTGATTTGTTTTTCTTGTTTTTTTACAATGTTAATAGCTTTGATTAAAATTTCAACATTTTTATAAAATACCAGTCTACCAACATAGATGAATTGTTTGTCATTTTGTATTGTTTTCATTTTTTGAATTTCTTCGATTGATGGGGGAATGATGTAAATTGGTTTTTTTGCACCAAATTTTACAAGATCATTATTACTTGCATTACTAATTGTATGAAAAGCATGACATTTTGTTTTTAGAACCCACTTTTCAAATACAGGTCCTATGAATTGATTTATTTTAGATACTCCTGTTTGACTTACCCATTTTTTCCAATAATCACATCCACACAATGTAAAAATATCCCAAACTGATGTAATGTGAACTCTTGATGTCAAAAATGAGAGAATTCCTCCAACAAATGCAGGTGTAAAATTATTGGAATGAATAACGTCTATGTCATTTTTCCCAATAATTTTTTTTCCTTCTCTTAAAGCATTAATGAAATATTGAACATTATCTTTAATCGATGGTGGTAGACCTCCTTGATATTTTAGAACTGGTGGAACAAAAACAATTTGTATATTTTTATTAACTGGATAATTTTCATCTTCAATTTTGTTAGTAATAACCCAGACTTGATGATTATTTTCAGCTAATTTCTTAACTATTACATAGAATAAGTGCTCTCCTCCACCTCTCGTTGATGAGAAAAATTGTGATAAGAAAAGAATTCTCACATATGTATTATTTCTAGGGACGATAAGAAGATGTCGCTATAAAAAAATCCATATACGTAACTATTTTACTTTTTTAAGATGCTAACAAAAGATGATTTACAAATATATGATTCATCCAAAATGTATGCAGTTTATGATGATTGGCCTAATATTGCCCGTGATGCATATACTAAAAATTCTAATAAAATAGATTTAGATCCCACTAACCATATTGTTTTTGCAGGTATGGGTGGTTCTGGAACTATTGGTGATTTCTTTTCGGCAGTATTATCTAAAACAAATATTCACACAAATGTTGTTAAAGGGTATACTTTGCCAAGTTCTACAACTTCTAATTCACTTATAATTCTAATTAGTGTGTCTGGAAATTCTGCAGAAATAATTAGTGTTTTAAAGTCTGCGCATGATATTGGTTGTCAAATTGTAGCATTTTCATCTGGAGGTTATGTGGAAAAGTTTTGTAAAGATAATGATATGTTGCATGGTAAAATTACCATGATTCATTCACCCCGTTCCTCATTTGTGGGTTATATCTATGAAATAATACAACTTTTAAGTAATATTATCCCAATCTCAAAAACTGCAATTGAGGAATCCTTGCTAGAATTAGATAAAACTTGTGAAATTATAAATTCTAAAAATCTAACTTTTTCTAATCCTTCGTTACAACTAGCTGAAAAAGTGTCTGGAATTCCTTTAATATATTACCCATGGGGTTTGTTTCCTTCTGCAGTCAGATTTAAAAATTCTATTCAAGAAAATGTAAAGATACATGTAATGATTGAAGATATAATTGAAGCATGTCATAACAATATTGTATCTTGGGAGAGTTCTTCCGATGTTTTTCCTATTTTATTGCAAGGAGATGATGATAATGTAAAAACTAAAGAACGATGGAAAATATTAAAAGAATATTTTAAAATTAATGACATTGATTATCATCAAATATACTCTGTAAAAGGGTCAATATTTTCAAAATTAATTAATTTGATTTACTTGTTAGACTATTCATCAATCTATCTTGCTGTGAAAAATAAAATTGATCCATCTCCTGTAAAATCAATTGATTTTGTAAAGAGTAGATTAGAATCTTAAATGTAATTTTAAAATTTAAAGTAAATAAAGTCCTTTGGATGACCATCGTAGAAGAATAAAATCAAGAGTGCTATTCCTAATAATACTAATGACCATTTCCAAATACTCCATTGAGCGACCGTCTCACGCATATTGGGTCTTCTATAGGAAATATAATTTAGGATAAAAAATGCAACTATCAGAACTACTTCTAACTTATGTGTAAGAATGATCTCTGAGGTATTCTTGATAGCAAAATCCAAGATTACATATTTTTGCATGGAATACAATAAATCATTAAAATCATGAACTCTGAATGCAATCCATGTTAAGAATATGAGATATTGTGTAACAAAAATCGAAAAAACAACACCTAATTTTGTTTTAAAAAATGAATGATTCTTTAAAAATGGAATTTTGTCTGAAATTATTCTGTGAATGGCAAGATAAAGCCCATGCAACATTCCCCAAATCACAAAATTCCATGATGCACCGTGCCACAAACCACCAAGAAACATCACTGTTGCAAGATTAACATAAGTTCGTTTTTCAGATTTCCGACTTCCACCCAATGGAATGTAAAGATAATCTCTTAGCCAAGTTGATAGCGAAATATGCCATCTTCCCCAAAAGTCTGAAGGTGATGTTGCAAAGTATGGCTTGTTGAAATTAATGGGAATCTTAAATCCTAGAATTAAAGCCGCTCCTATGGCAATATCCGTATAACCTGAAAAATCACCGTAAATTTGAATACCAAAAGCAATAGCTCCAATGATAATTGTAAATGATTCCTGCCCTATTGGATTATCGAAAACATGGTTTGCCAATGGTGCAATATTATCTGCAAAAAACATCTTTTTTAGAAAACCAAAAGACATTATTGTAATGCCTAATTTGAGATTTGAATTATCCGTAACTATTAGGCGTAATTTCTGTCCTGTACTGAAAGAATCAATTTTCTCTCTTAATTGTGGTAAGAAATCTTTTGCTCGTATAATTGGACCTGCAACTAGTTGTGGGAAAAATGACACAAACAATGCAAACTCCCAAAATGACTTGCTTGGAGTTAGTTGTCCCCTATAGATATCCACCGTATAACTAATCGTTTGAAATGTGTAAAATGAAATTCCAATTGGCAATATTATGTTAAGTAATGGAATTTCTGTTCCTAAATTAATATGATTTCCAAGAATATTGAATTGTGCAATTGCGAAGTCTGTATATTTAAAAAATCCTAGTAATCCTAGATTCGCTGTTAAACTTGTAATAAGTAGAATTTTTTTTCTAGATTTATTTTGACTTTTAAAAATTTCTTTTCCAATGTAAAAATCTAACAAAGTAGATACTGCTAAAAGAGTCACAAGATAATTACTAGAAAAATAAAAGAAAAAATAACTTGCACCTAAAAGATACAAGTGTTGGAATTTTCTGTACCTTATAATACTAATTACAGCTAAAACAACAACAAAAAATACTACAAATTCAATTGTGTTAAATAACATTATGAATTTGCCTCATTTTTTATGATCTCTGTAATACTATCATTGTATATTTGCCCACTAGGAGATCCAGTTACATGGCCAATATCCCACCAAACATCCAAGTTGGCATATTTATCATGAAGATAGTAAATTTTTACATTTGTATTATTTTGTATGTTGTTTAATAATTCAAAGTATTTGTTGAATTGTTTATCTGGAATTGCATCAAGATATGCTTGAAGTCGTGGCATGGTAACTAATACTATTTTGATATTATTTTTTTGACACTCTCTGATGATTGTCTCTAGTGCATGTTTTGCTGGAGAATCTTTATCAGGTCTAACTAAATTTAATATCGATTGCATATCTACCAACTCATCAAGCTGATGTGTTGTTAGAGGGGGACCTGAGGCTAATTCGTAATTGCCTGTATTTATCCACTCTCTTGCAAACGGCTGCATTTCTGTTCTTTGTGCCCACCAACTAATGTCTTGTATATTGTATGCTATGATTTCAAGTGTAGTTAACTTTGGATTGTTAAAATTATATCGATCAATTCCTAAATTATCAATTTGTTTTATTTGATTATAAAAAAAATGTTCAGGATCAGGAAGTAAACTTTTTGGTTTTTCAAATGTTTGAATCTTGGATACTGACCAACTAGGTTCCGGTCTAAAATCAATAAAATCCACCCCAAAAATAATTAATTCGGGTTTAGTTGCTACCATTTCATTTAAATATTGTAATCTGTATTCGGCTTCCCCTCCAACTGCCCCCAAGTCATAAACTGTAAAATCATATCCATCTTTTGATAAATCATCAGTTACTCTTGTTTCATTAATTCGAATGATCCTGCTATCGCCTAAAAGATATACTTTTTTTTCATTACTATCAATATGTTCTGAATACCATTCACTTTGCCATTTTTGAGGATCATATTGACTCATGTGCCACTCATTTACAAAATATAGAATTGTGATTGCTCCTAGTAGCGTAATGAGTACTGCCAGTGAAACTTTGATGTTATCATTCATGTTGATTTCTTCTCTAAGTAACCGTGTAAAATATTTTCAAAATCCTCAATCTTGATTTTATATCGACATTTTTTCATACTGAGAGACCACCTCTTCTGTATTCCCCGCGGATTCGATTTCCCCCTTGTTTAACAAAATGGCTCTATCACAAAATTCTCTAACTGGTTGCATACTATGTGTTACAAGAATTATTGATTTACCTTTATTCTTTAAAGACATACATGCATCATAGCTTTTTTGTTGAAATGAAAGATCCCCGACAGAAATAATTTCATCCATCAATAAAATATCTGGTTCTACATGGATTGCTGTTGAAAAAGCCAATCTTGCAGACATTCCTGCTGAAAAATGTTTTAATTTTGAATCTGCAAATTTTTCCAGTTCTGCAAATTTTATAATTTCATCCATCTTATCTTTGATTTCATTTCTTGAAATTCCTAATAATGTACCGTATAATTTCACATTTGATATGGCTGTAAGTTCAGGATGAAAACCTGATCCTATTGCAAGAAATGGAACTAATTTACCATTTATAGTAATTTTTCCAGTATCTGGCTTGTATATTCCAGCTATTAATCGGAGCAATGTGGTTTTCCCTATTCCATTTCTACCTAAAATTCCTAACATTTCTCCTTTTTTAACCGAAAATGACACATCATTTAGAACATGTAGCATTTCGTATGGATTTTTATTTACTGCAGTTCGTACCAGATCAAAAACTGATTTAGATTTTTCATGGTATAGTCTAAATGATTTTGATAAGTTCTCTACAATTACATTGTCATCCATAATTAAAATTCCTCCACTATCCTGTCTTTCATTTTTTTAAAAATAATATACCCTACAAAAAATATTGCTAGAATGCTGCCTATTGTATATGATAGATCCTGAAAACTTGGTAATAATCCATATAAAGCCACATTATGTGCCATCTCAATTAATTGAGCCATTGGATTTAACAATACAACTTCTCTGACATTCTCAGGTAACATATCAAGAGTATAAAAAATAGGAACAATAAAAAATCCTGCATGTATGACTATTCCCCAAATAAACTGAACATCTCTATAATACACATTAAGAACAGAAAGGGGTAAAGACAAACCCAATACAAGGATAAACATCATCCCAAGAATTAATGGAAGTAACAAAATTGTAATTGGTGGGACAAATTGGAATATTGCCATAAATATAACAAAAACTATCAACTCAAATCCCAACATAATCATGGCAGTCACAGCAGAGCTTGTTGCAAAAATTGATCTTGGCAAATAAAGCTGAGTCAATAAACCTCCTCTAGTTACAATACTATTGACTCCCATTGTAGTTCCTCTTACTACCATATTCCACATTATTATGCCTAGTAACAGATAGAGTGGAAATTGTTCTATTGATGATTGGAAAATATTAGTAAATACTGCATATAATACTGCGAGCATAAGTAGAGGTTCTAAAAATGACCAAAAGAAACCCAATATTGAATTTCTATATTTTAATTTAAGATCTAGTATTGCTAATTCTCTAATGAGGGATTTTTTATTACTTAATGCATGTTTATCGTTTTTCATAGATTTCTAATACGATTTTTTTTAAATACTCCTATATCTTTTTACATGACTAATCATGTCTGAAATATTTGTTCTTAGGATGTAAAAAGACATTTTTTAATTATTATCGGTAGGTTTCTTTTTGAAATATTAACACGTCTTTGTTGTTCAAAAAATCATCTTCAACATTATTTTCTTTTCTACAAATAAAAACAGTTTGTTTACTAATGCCATATTTTTTAATTTGTGCGTGCACGTAAGAAACATGAAAACCATGCCTTGTCAATTTCTTGAATAAATCTTTTCCATAGACTCGATATACCAATGTATGGTCTGCATGATATTCTGGAGGAAGTAAAAAAATATCTTTATCTCCTTCAGGTTTTACTCTGATGAGACTATTTTCTAATTCATAAGTAAACGGCACTGTCATTAGAAAATAACCTCCAGGTTTTAGGGTTCTAAATATCTCTGAATAACACTCATCATCTAATCTTACATGTTCAAAAACATCGCTTGCTAAAATATAATCGAAAGAACTATCTAGAAAATGCAATTTTTGAAAATCTGCAAATTTACGTGGATCTTTACCTTCTTTAATTGCATCTGAATTAAAAATTGTATTAATATATTCAAATTTTGAATCTAAAATCTTTGTATGGCCGCGAGTAGCAGTTGATTCAAGTATTCGTATATTTTTATTTTCAGGAATATTGGACAAAATTTCAGTTTTAGAATGCGTATTGGCTAAAACCCACATCATTATTCTGTCTCTTGAAATTGAACCACATCCTTTACATAGTAATCCTTCTCTGAATTTTCCAATCTCATCAATTGTTAAAGAATCTACTAAATCATATTTTAACTCAGTATTACAAATATTACACACATTCATTTTTTTTCATAATTTCTTTTTTGCTAATGAATGTTTTGCATTTTTTTATTGGAAATAACAAAAGAATCTTCTCCAGATGTTGCTGCATCCCATGGAAATTGTTCTCCTTTTAGCCACATTTGCCAACGTTGAATATCTTTCTCCACCATGATTTTAATTAATTTCTTAAATGTTGTTTTTGGTTCCCATCCAAGTTTTTTCTTTGCTTTTGAATAGTTTCCTTGAAGATGTGGAACTTCATAAGGCCTAAAATTTTGTTTCGATGATTTAATTTTAGAGGTGGAAATTCCCGCAATCTTGCATCCTTCATCAACTAATTCTTTTATGGAATGTGATTGATTTGTTGCTAAAACATAATCCTCTGGTTTCTTTTGTTGTACCATCTTCCACATGCCCTCAACATATTCGGGAGCATGACCTCAATCTCTTTTTGCAGTAAGATTTCCTAACTTCAATTCTTTTAATATGCCCAAAGAAATTTTTGCTACTCCATTTGTAACTTTTCTTGTTACAAATTCCAATCCCCTTACTGAAGATTCATGATTAAATAAAATTCCACTTGTTGCATGCATTCCATATGCATTCCTGTACAAATTTACTGTCCAGTGAGAATACAATTTTGCAATTGCATAAGGGCTTGCTGGTTGGAAAGGAGTTAACTCATTTTTTATCTTTGATTTTTCCACTCCATACATCTCACTAGATGAAGCTTGGTAGAATCGTATTGTTTTATCATATTTTTTAATTTCATCTAGTAATCTTACAACTCCCAAAGCAGTTATCTCACTAGTATATAGCGGCTGTTCAAATGATACTCCTACAAAACTTTGTGCTGCAAGATTATAAACTTCGTCAGGCTCTGATTTTTTTAATGCTACAGCTATCGAACCAGAATCTATTACATCTGTTGGAATTAATTCAATCTTGTCATAAATATCAAGATAATGAAGTCTCCAAAAATTGGGAGTAGATAATCTTCTATATGCTCCAAAAACTTTGTATCCTTTTTTTAAAAGAAATTTTGCAAGATATGATCCATCTTGTCCAGTTATTCCTGTAATTAACGCCTTTTTCATTTTGATTCCTACGTGCAAATAATGTATCTGTTTTAAAAATATTTTACATTTGAAAAAATTTATTCAGAAGACTGTGTGACTTGATTAAGGATTTTGAAAAAAATACTTGTAACTGGATATGATGGATTTTTAGGCTCACATTTAACTAAAAAATTATCAAAAAGATTTGAAATTATAGGATTGTCTAAGAATAAGGCTAAAAATTCAAAAATAAAACAAATTAACAAAGATGTAAGAAAAATAAAAACAAGTGATATTCCAAAAGATATTTCACATATTATTCATTTAGCTGCATTAACTGATGTAAAATTTTGTGAGCAATTTCCCACTCAGTGTTTTGAAGTAAATGTCATGGGAACTCAAAATTTACTAGAAATTGCCAGAAATTTGAATTCTAAATTTACTTTCTTGAGTACTAGTCATGTTTATGGTGTCCCTGAAACTTTACCCATCACTCAAAAACACCCGCTGCATCCGACTTCCAATTATGCTGCAAGTAAACTTGCAGCAGAAATCATCTGTGAATCATATTCAAAATCATATGATCTTGATTGTTCAATATTGAGAATTTTTTCAGTTTATGGACCCAAAAGCCCTGAACATTTAGTTACGTCTAGAATAATATCCCAATTTTTAACAAAAAATATTTTAGAACTTGGAAATACAAATTCAAAACGAGATTTCATTTATGTTGACGATGTTATCAATGCAATAGAATTTGTTATAAAAAAATCAAAAGGGTTTAAAATTTACAATGTGGGAAATGGTAAAAGCTATTCTATTTTAGAATTATGTACTATGCTTGAAAATATTACTGGAAAGAAAATAACAATTAATCCAGTTAAATCTCTTTTACGGAAAACTGACGCTGATGATGTATTTTCGGATAATTCTCAATTAAGACAATTAGGGTGGAAATCTAAGACATCTATGAAAGAAGGATTAAACGTTACTTTTGATTGGTTTTATTCAAATTCTAAGTAAATCAATGTTAAATTTTCATAAAAATAATCCCATCCATTTAAAAATTTATTATTGAGTTTAAATTCAAATATTCAATTTGGATGATCATCAAATAAAATCTATTGTTAGACAAATATATCAAAAAAAATTATTAAGAAATATAGATGAAATTGAATTACTATATTTCTTCAATGAATTTAAAAATAATAAATTAAACGAATCTTCTTTAATTTCATTATTAGAATCATCAGATGAATTCAAAAGCATAAATGATTTAAAACAAGGATTTACAATGACCAACCAAGGATTTCAAATTTTTTTAGATCCTGAAGATCAAATTATTTCTAGATATCTAGCAATTAAAAAAATTTGGGAACCTGAAGAAACTGATTTTTTTAACAAATCCATATGTGAAGGAATGACTGTAATTGATATAGGCGCAAATATAGGATATTTCACGTTACTGTTTTCCAATTTGGTCGGAAATTCGGGTAAAGTAATTGCATTTGAACCCAATCCGCGTAGTTTTAAAATCTTAAACAAAAATACACAATCAAACATAATAAAAAATGTAACCCTTTTTCCTAATGCTTTGGGCAAATTTAATCATTCTACAAAATTATTTTTATCAAAAATTAATTTTGGAGATAATCGAATATCTAAAAAATTAATTGAAACAACTGATCTAGAACGTAAAGCAATAGATGTTGATGTTATTACTCTTGATGATGTTTTACAAAACATGTCTGTTGATTTTTTAAAAATTGATGCACAAGGTTCTGAAATGAACATCCTTCAAGGCGCTAAAAATATAATTAAAAAAAATGAACAAATTAAAATGGTTATAGAATTTTGGCCTATTGGATTAATGGCACATGATTGTCAACCTATTGATTTTCTAACTGAATTAAAATCATTAAAATTCAATATTTATGATTTCTCTGATATTAAAAATGAAATTACAATTGAACAATTATGTAATAAATATACTGGAAAATCATATACAAATTTATTTTGTGTTAAAAATACTAATTAATTCAAATTTTGGCAATCCATTAAATATTTGGCTAGTTTTATAGTCTCTTTGACTATTACCTTCTTTTTATACATCTAATTTTTGTATACTTTTTTATTAATTCCTGTTCATATATTTCATGAATTTTTATATTTCAATAATCATTGAATATCTTAACTCAATGTTAATTGTACATTAAATAAAAAAATATTTAAAAATTTTTTTAAAAAAAGAAAAGAATGTAATATTAATTTTTTTTAAAAGTTTTTTTACAAAATGATGAGGATGGTATTCTAAACTTTATTTTTAAAAATATTGGAATTACTAACAAATATTTTGTTGAATTTGGAGTTCATGATGTGATTGAATGTAATGCTAGAAATCTACAAGATAATGAATATGATTCTTTAAGAAAATGGGGTGGTACAAGCTATTTTGGTGCAAGTTTACTAGCGTTAAAGAAATTTGGTGATTCTTAGGGATCTGCTTTAGTGGGCTGTGACAGTACGGGGGTAAATGCATTTTTTATAAAAAAAATCAATCAATCCCAAAAAATTTTAAAATAAATAACATGCAAAATATTTTCTGCCCCCCAATATGAAATACCTAATAATGGAATTTTTTTTGGCATCCTCCAAGTAATGAGAAAATGATTTTTACATAATTAAAAATTCATGTTAAATGAATTAATAAGTGAAAAATTCAAATTATTTTATTGAGACCAAAATATTATGATCAATCAACCTCTGGTTCAGATGACACTATTAAACAAGTTTTTGACGATTTAGATTATTCACCAACTTGGTTTTTTTCAGATGGAACTGTGGAGACCGTTATTGACATTGGAGCAATGATTGGCTCATTTACTTTATGGGCTCATGAAAAATGGCCCGATGCTAAAATTTATTCTTATGAACCTGATCCAAAAAGCTTTAATTTTTTAAAAAAAAACATATCCACTTGCTCTGATTCAAAAAAAATCAAAATTTTTAATTCTGCTATTTGGAATGATGAAAAGGAAGTAGTTTTTCAACAATTTGAAAAAACTCCTAGCTGTAATAGTCTTCTAATCTTTGATCCTCCTTATGTAACTGGTATTTCTAATAAAATAAAAATAGAAACTAAATCTTTTTCAAAAATAGTACAAAAATTTGACAAAATAGATTTTCTAAAAATTGACTGTGAAGGCTCTGAATATGATATATTATACTCACTAAAAAAACCTGAATTCAAAAAAATTAAATACATTGCGTTAGAATATCATGAATTTGATGACAATCTAAAACATACTGCTAATGAACTTTCAAATTATTTGAGAGATAATGGATTTCTAACACAAATAATACCTAATACTAGCCAAAGTTATGGATTTGGATATATTTATGCCGCTAAAATAGAAAATGATTCTAATCTCATCAATAAAATTTTTGATGGTGAAAAAAAGAGAATTTTAAAATATATTGAATTACCTGTTGAACTTCAAAAAAAACTTGTTAAATTACAAAATGAATTTAATGAACGGACAGAATGGGCATTAACACTTGATAAACAATGCAAAGATAATGCTGATACAATACTTAACCTGAATAATTCATTATCCACTAAAGACGCCAAGCTGCAAGAAACACAGGAAATACTATCCACTAAAGACGCCAAGCTGCAAGAAACACAGGAAATACTATCCACTAAAGACGCCAAGCTGCAAGAAACACAGGAAATACTATCCACTAAAGACGCCAAGCTGCAAGAAACACAGGAAATACTATCCACTAAAGACGCCAAGCTGCAAGAAACACAGGAAATACTATCCACTAAAGACGCCAAGCTACAAGAAACACAGGAAATACTATCCACTAAAGAATCTCAGATTGAAGAATTACAAGGAAATTTTTATATGAATGAAAATGAATTAAATGCTTTAAAAAATTCACTTCTTTTTAAAACTCCCTTTAAAATTGCTAGATATTTTGATAAGATATTTCCAGAGAAAACTAAAAGAGGTGAATTTTTAAGATTATCAAGAATGTCACTATTGATAATTCAAAATGAAGGAATTGGAGCATTATTTCAGGCATTAGATGAAAAAATCAAAAGACAACGTTTTTTAAAAAAAAATCTTTCAATAAAACTAAAAAATCTAAAATTCCTGAACAAATAGTTACTAATATTGCCAATGAAACATTTGAATTAATTCAGGGAGAAAAAAATATCAAATCTGACGCTGGGCTTAGAAACTTTCTTCAGCCTAACACTGCAAACATTCTAAATCTATCTACTTTTCCAAAAGTTAGTATTATTATTCCTACATTTAGTCAAGTTACATTACTTAAAAAAAATTTAGCAAGTATAGAAAAAAAAACTACTTATAAAAACTATGAAATTATCATAGTTACAAATAATCTTGATGAACACTCTGAAATGAGAAAATTTTTAAACACTATCAAACATTCTGTTTGTATCTTTAAAGATGAGTATTCATTTAGTCGTATGAATAACTTTGCTTCAAAAACAGCAAAAGGTGATTTCTTATTGTTTCTTAATGATGATGTTGAAATTATTTCTCCCAATTGGATTGAGTCTATGTTAAAGTTGGCAATGCAAGAAAAAGTTGGCGCAGTTGGTGCAAAACTTTTGTTTCCTGATGGAACACTACAAGAAGCAGGTGGAATAGTGTGGAAAGATGGAATAATTTGGAATTATGGTAGAAATGAAGATCCTAATGAACCATGTTATAATTTTGTTAGAAATGTTGATTACAGTTCTGGTTCTTGTTTGTTGGTAAAAAGAGATCTTTTTGAAAGAATAGGCAAATTTGATACCCAATATGAACCAGCTTACTGTGAAGATACAGATCTTTGTTTGTCAATCCAAAAAGAAGGATTTAAAGTTCTTTATCAACCCCTTGCAACTGTCATCCATCATGAAGGAAAAACCTGTGGAACTGATCTCAACTCTGGTATAAAATCATTTCAAATTAAAAATCAAAAAATATTTCGAAAAAAATGGCAACAGTTTCTTAATTCTAGATTAAATGATTCCATGGATGATGTTTTTCATGAACGAAACAGAAAGGGTGGAAAAAACATCTTGTATGTTGATCATTATATTCCTGAATATGATAAAGATGCAGGATCTCTTTTAGTATACTATATGTTGTGTACTCTATCTTATCTAGAACACAAAGTTACGTTTTGGCCAGACAATCTAGTTAAAACTGAACCTTATGTTACAAATTTACAGCAAAAAGGTATTGAAGTAATTTATGATGGAAATAATTTTGAATCATTTATAAAAAAACATGGAAATGTTTTTGAATTTTGTATTACAACTAGGGCTCACATTGCACCAAAATACATTGATTTAATAAAAAAACATGCTCCTCAATGTAAAATAGTTTATGATACTGTTGATCTTCATTTTGTAAGAGAATCTCGAGAAGCTAAAATTAAACACGATTCTAATATGCATGATCAAGCACTAAAAACAAAAGAAACAGAATTTCAAATTTTTCGAAATTCTGATATAATCATTGTCAAAAGTATGGGAGAGGCAAATTTACTATTAAAAGAAATCCCAAAGTCTCATGTTGCTATTATTCCTACATTTGAAATTTCACCTGATAAAATTAATCCATTTAATTTAAGAAATGATTTGTTGTTCATAGGTGGATTCCAACATCCTCCAAATATTGATTCTCTCCAACATTTAATAAATATAATTTTTCCTAAAATTCGAGAAAAATTACCTGAATCTAAGCTATTTGTTATTGGAAGTAATCCAACACAAAAAATAATTGATATGTGCTCTGAAACAAAAAATGTTGTTTTTCTTGGTTATGTTAAAAATATTGATTTTTACTTACAAAAATGCAAATTACTTCTGGCACCAATTAGATTTGGTGCTGGTGTAAAAGGAAAAATCACTCAAAGTTTAGCATATGGTCTGGTAGTAATTACTACATCTATTGGTGCTGAAGGAATTTCAGATAAGAATGGTGAAATTTTGATAATATCTGAAAATGATGATGAATTTATAGAAAAAGCAGTTTTACTGTATAACGATGAGAGTTTTTGGACAAAACTTTCACTTAACTCAAAAAAACATTCAGAAGAAAATTTTTCACCTGAATATGTAAAGAACACTATAGAAAAAATTATAGCAATACTAACATAGTTTTACTATTATTTATCATCATAGTAATTTAATTAAAATTAAAGTTTCTTGATATTGAGGAAAACTCAAAATTTTGTAAAATCATTTCAAATTTCTTTCTTGCATTTTTCAATCCAAAGTAATAATGCCACGCATATTCATGTATTTTGGGCATATCCTGATCTAAATCTTTTGGATGGATATAGAACATTATGGGATGATCTTGTTTGTTTAATGCCCTTAAACCATGCATGATGTATTTTAAAGGTAAAAACCTCATATGAAATCCACCTGCTATGGGAATATTTCCAATTAATGGAATAGAATGTGTAGATGGTGGAATTTCAAAAAACTGTTCATTTTCATCGTGTTTTAACGGGTTGTCAAATTTTGGTTTATAAATTACTCTTGGCGCATTTGGAATTCCATAAAGTGGTGTTCTTACTGGAAAAATACTAGAATCATATTTTAAATGCTTTCTGATAATTTTTAGTACCGGTAAAGTTTGTTTATTAATTGAAAAAAATGGAGCCCTAAATCCAACCACCTTACTTTTGCTCACCTTTTCTATCATATTGATTGATTTTACTAAATCATCTTCAAATTCATTTGGGGTAATTTTTCTTAAATCTTTATGATAGTACCCGTGAGTAGCTAATTCATGTTCCTCTGATTCTATCTGTTTTACTAGTTCAGGATATTTTTCAGCAATATATCCAAGAATGAAAAATGTTGCTTTTACATTGTATTTTTTAAATAATTCTAACAATACTTGTGTACTTTCTTCAACTCTTGGTTTAAACTCCTCCCATCGTGTATGATCTAAATCACAAAAATAATCTTCTAAATCAACTGACATCATATTTTTCATTATGCTGATACCTCTAAAATTCTCTTTTCTTCATCTTAGAAATGCTGAATAGAACTGTAGACATTAATAATAACATCAATCCACTAACAAAACTACCTAATGCAATAAGTGTTGATGGAATCGAAAATTGTCGTGTTTCATTAAAAAATGAAATTACTATGACAGAAAATATAATCCCAATTATCATTAAACCAATTCCTGGAATTCCTAAATATCTTAAAGGATGTTTGATCGCTATTATCTCAATAATCATTAATACCAATGATGAAAAATGTGAAATAGGATTTTTTGTTGAAGTACTATTTTCAAGATTATACAAAACTGTGATTTCTTCTTCTTTTACTGAAACATTCTTTTTTGTTATTTGCATTAAAATTTCTGTATCTGCTCCAAAACCATTCTCTTGAAAGTTCAATGACTCTAAAACTTGTTTTTGATATGCTCTGAAACCACTTTGTGTGTCGTGATATGGTAAATCTGATGTAATCTTGACCAACCTATCTAAAATTTTGTTTCCTACTTTTCTATATTTTGGCATATTTTTACTTTCAAAACGATACCCAATTACAACCTCTGCAGAATTGTCTTTAATCGGGGTGGTTAGATTTGGAATCTCTTCAGGTAAAAATTGTCCATCTCCATCAATTGTTACTATGATTTCGACATCTTTTCTAATTGATTCTTTGAATAATGTTCTTAACGCTGCTCCTTTTCCCATATTTTTCTTATGTTTGACAACTAATGCTCCTCCTTCTAATGCTGTATTATCTGTTGAACCATCATCACATACTAAGACTTCATCGCAAAATTTCTTACATCTTTGTGATACATCTCTAATTGTTTTACCTGCATTAAATGCTGGAATGCATACAATGATCATGTACTACATCAGGATAATATCTTAAAATACTTTCATAAGTTAAATAACAACATTAAACTTCTACAACTGGTCTAATTTGATTCTTAAATGGCACAGTACAATTTTACTAGGGGGAATTCTTGCCACCATCTATTTAATCTTCATTTTACTCTCTGATTCTTCTACAATATGGGAAAATTTTCTTAAAATTAATCCTTGGAATTTTTTTCTAGCATTTGTTTTATGGTCTATTTCTAATTTCTTAAGAGCAATTCGTTGGCATATTTTTGTTAGGTCCATAGTAAAAATTCCCTTCCTAAAAAATTTAATACTTTATTTTTCTGGTTTTGCATTTTTGATAACACCTGCACGAATGGGAGAAATTATAAAATCCTATTATCTAAAAAGAGACTACGATTTACCTGTTTCTAAAACCGCACCTATTGTACTTATTGAAAGATTTTATGACTTAGCAGGGATAGTATCTATCGTACTAATCTCTTTTGCTTTATTGGAATCTCAATTACATGTTCTTCTTCTATTCCCATTATTTGGAGTTTTTATGTTTACTTTAAACAGAAAATCTTTAGTTGATTCTACTCTTAAAAAATTATTCAAATTCAAATATCTTGCTAAATATGCACCTAATATTGATGAATCTGTTAAAACAATCCAACAAATTACAACATTAAAATGTTCTTTGATTGGTATTTTGTTTTCTATTGTTATAACTGGTCTACAATCGATTGCAGTGTATTTTTTAATTACGAGTTTTGTTCCAATAAACTTAGAAAAAGTTTTCCTGATTTTCCCTTTATCTAATTTTCTAGCAGCAATTACACTAATTCCAGGTGGAATTGGTGTTTTTGAAGGTGGATTTATTGGATTACTTGTGCAAAATCAAATCAATTATGATATAGCAGTAACAGTAAGTGTATTGATAAGAATCATTGGTACCGGATTTTTCACAGTTTTAGGTATGATTTTATTAAAAAAACTCTCAAAATAAATTAATTTTATTTATAATTCATTATCTCTTCAATTTTTTTAATCTCTATTGCAGTAAGCTCTTTTTTATATCTTCCAATCCTAAATGGGTGATCAAGAACTGTCGTTTTGTCACTTTTTGCCATGGTTTTTTTATTAACTTTATTTTCAACTTTTTTACAAATGTTTAATTGGTATTCTGTAAATTCTAAATCTAGTCTATCAAAAATATCCTTGATATTTTCTTGAGGATTTCTAACAAAATCTTCATAGTGTATTTCTATCCAATCTTTTTCTGGAATATTTTTTTTATCTTTAAAAATAATGTCCATTGTCGCTTTCCATTGCCAAGCACATCTGTGGATTCCTCTAATTTTTTTTTAACATCTTTCCATCCTGGCGGTCTGATATATGACCAAAAATAACCACTAGGTGCATTCATCAAACTACATGCAACATCTCTTCCGTCTCTAATTATATGAATAAATTTTGCATCCGGAAAAATTTCCTTAATAAAAGGAATTTTCAAAGAATTTAATGTTGCTTTAACCACTAGTTGTTTTTCATTTATTAAACAATTCCTTGCAATTTCCATCTTGTCTTTTGTAATGTCATTTCTATCTAATCTGTGATCTCCTCTACTGTTATACCCTGTAGTTATCAGATGAAAATTTCCCAATACATCCACTAGTATTTGCCTAATAATTTTTAAAAAAATTGAAAATTTTAAACTGCGTCGAGTTAATGGAGTGATCTTATCTACTATTCCTAAAAAAATTTTACTCATAACTTCATTTGCTTGTTTTTCCCAAATATCCACTTCCCTAAAATAATTAAATTTAGATTCATCCTCAAAATATTCGCCTAGAATTGTTGTTCCACTACGCGGGCATCCAATAATGAAAATTGGCTCTTTTTTAATTTTCAACGTGTTTCTTCCTAATTATGATTCTTTCATTATGCATATTAGAGATAATCCAAGTTTGTTACTGATTAATTTATCAATTATGCGTAAAATTGGCACTACTTTATCAAACAATTTTAGAGAATTTTCATTTAAATCACTTTTTTTTCTTAGATTTCCGTTATAATACCATCCAAACATGCCTATAAAATTAAATTGAAAAATTTTACTGATTGTTAAATTCACTTTTGATGTTTTCCTGATTAATTCTTCACTGGAATATCTTCTATAGTGTCCAATTGTCTTATCGATAATATTGTATAATGATTTGTGACCTGGAACAAAAATAATAATATTTCCGTTAGCCTTTAGCATTTTTCTAAAATTCTCTAGTGCTAATTCATCCAGTTGTACATGCTCTAATACATTTATTGCAATAATTGAATCAAATTTGTTAAATCCTATGTTGCTATAATCATCATTTTCATTTAAATCTAATTTTTTAACATCTGCTTTGCCGGAAAATTTTCTCTTTAATACTGAAAGATAAGTGGGAGAAATTTCTGTAAGTGTAATCTTTGAGTTTGGATGATCTTTTAAGATCTTTTCAGAAAAAACTCCTAAACCACTACCTATTTCTAAAATAGTCCCATTCAAATATTGTTTAACTTCGTCATAAATCCAATCATTGAATTTATTTGTTTGAGACATTTTCTCAAGATTTTTATGGCCTGTATATTCTGACAATTAATCTGTTTTCATAATTTAACTATTCAAAGGTTTTCTTGCTTCATTTTTTAATAATTTCAAAATTAAACATGCTAAAACTATGATGGCCACTGCAATTGCTATAACTGGAACAATTCCAAACTTACAAAATATGAATAAATCAAATTGACATCCATACAATCCAATGATGTGATAATCCGTACCGTTAGGTTGAAGATTTGTTGAATAATTCGTGATTAGTACTTTTATTGCTTGAATGTATGGCGCATAGAAAGGATCCCATGCAATATGAACTCCTGGTCTTTCTGCTTTCCATAATCCTTCTACTCCCCAACCATAACTTAATGCATACATTATCCAAACCAAATTCCCTAAAAAATTGATTACGAATCCTATAGATGAAAGTATGATTACACTTAATTTCCAAAACAATTCATGAGATCTCTCAATTAGAGTGCCACTTGAAATTATTACTAATGGCACTAAAGTTAGAAGATATCTGTTTGGTCCCCATTGCGCAGTAGCACCCAACCACGAATCTAAAAGACCTATGTAAAAATAAGTAACTATGGAAAGATAAATAAATAATATTGCAAGTGCTTTATTTTTTTTATATAAAAAATATAGTGAAAAAGGATACATAATTGCAATTGGCAAATAAATAAAAATACTATGTCCTGGACTGATTAGAAACCCATACAACCCTTCTACTGTGAAATAATCTGATAGTTGAGATCCTGCTTGTACATCACCTGATCCAAAATTTGTAGGAGATCCAAATCTCATTTCATTTGAGAATCCAATTAATGAAAAAATCAATATTAATCCAATCAAAAATATAATTATATTTTTTTAGATTTTCTTAAACTAAATATCGAAAATAGAGCTAATCCTGGTATGAGAAGCGAAAATAAAGTATGAGAAAAACCATGAATCCTAAGCTTATTCCAGCAAAAAATGATTTTTTTATGCTAATTTTTTGTTTATGATTTAATATCAGATATAAAAAAACTAACAAAAATAAAATTGCAAGTGGTCTGTGAAACATTGATGTAACATATGGCCACATGAAAGTGGTTGTTCCAAATAGTACTGATAATACAAAACCAATTCTTTGTGAACAATATAGTTTTGTACCTATAAAAAAAACTAGAACTGCATTAATTGCAATTATGGTTGAATTTAGGAATAACGGTACAAAGTTTACTGGAGATGTATCTAAAATGGTTGAAATGATGTATAATGGAGTTGCAACAATTGGTAATAGTATATAATTTGGACCATAGAAATTTTCAAAATCTGTTGATTCTAAAAATTCTTCTCTAAATTCTTCTCTAGATGTTTCTTGTTCAATAAACTGTTCTTTATTTTTTTCATACAAATAATATGCTTGCATGCTTGCTTTTATTCCAATATGGGTTTCAAGATCAAATCCAAAAAATTTTAGACTTGGAGAATTTATGTTTTCTGCAGGTGTACCATTAATGGCCATATTTTCTACTTTAAGAAATGCAACTACTCCATCATAATGATCACTGTGCCCTCCACTTGAAAGTAGAAAAATTAACAGAAAGAAAAGAAAAATAAAAAATGGGAGTAATTTATTAAGTGAATTAGATTTCATTATTTTTTGTGACATTCTAAAACATTAGTTAATTTTTCATCTACAATATATTTGAAATACCAATCGTGACATATGATGATAAATTACAACATATTTTTCTTCTAACAAGAATATTTCCTGCTTGTTGCATCAATTTCAAAAGGGGTGAATATTGTATTTATTGCATGTTTTAGTTGTTCATTTGGAATTAAACCTAATGGGATCATAATTCCTTTTAATTTCCTATTCACTTTTGATTTAAATTCTGAATCTGTTTTTTAAAATTTGATAAGTATCTTACTACCTTTAGCATCTTCATCAATTATTTCTATGATGCATTTATCATGTGGAAACAAAGAATGTTTTATTGTGTTTTTTGTAGAAATCCACATATTATCAACTTAGATTTCTGTAAAAATAATACCGTTAGTTGAATTGATTATTTTTGTATTGGATGTATACTCTGAAAGAATTATCGGATAATTACTCACATTTTTCATGGAACAAAAAATATTAAATGTTTCATCTGAACTTTTCTTTAAAATATCTATTTTTTTATTTATTGAAGTTGGAAATAATTTGTTTCCAAGTTCCTGGTTCATATAACTAGTAACAAAAATTGATACTATGACAAGTAAAATTATGTAAACTATTACGATGGTAATTATTTTTTTATTTACACAACTGACATTTTAATAAATAATAGTTATTTTGATTTCGTTTAATTTTATTTTTAATCGTTCTTGATTTTTCTGTTTATAATTTCAATTATATGTCTGTCTTTACTTTTAATTTCTATGCCTTTTACGTTTAAGAAATTGGACATTCCTGATGTAATACTTGTTAAAGCTCAATCATTTTCTGATAAGAGAGGTTTTTTCTTAGAAAATTTCAAAGAATCTGATTTTAAAAATAATGGCATTGATGTGAAATTTGTACAGGATAATTTTTCTCATTCATGCAAACATGTCTTAAGAGGCTTACATTATCAAAAAAAACCTCAGTCACAAGCTAAGCTAGTTACAACATTGAGAGGGGAAATCTTTGATGTTGCAGTTGACATACGTAATGGTTCTCCAACATATGGAAAATGGGTTGGTGAAATTCTTTCTGAACAAAATCATAACTTGCTTTACATACCTGATGGATTTGCACATGGTTTTTGTATTTTAAGTAATGAAGCTGATGTGCTTTACAAAGTTACTAGTGAGTATTCTCCAAAAGATGAAATGGGAATAATATGGGATGATTCTGAAATAAACATAACATGGCCAATAGAAAAGCCAATCTTACATGAAAAAGATTCTCATTTACCTTCCTTGAAAAATGCAGACAATAATTTTGTTTATTTACACTAGAGATAAATAAGAAATTCCAAGTTCTATATCATGAGTATCTTAGTTTGTGGTGGCGCTGGATTTATTGGTAGTACATTTATCAAAAATTATCTAACAAATAATGTCGACTCTAAAGTTTCAAATGTTGATATTTTAACAATTGGTTCAAATTTACAAAATCTAAAAGGAATTAAAAATAACCGAAATTATAAATTTATCAAAGATGACATTCGAAATGAATCTGTCATTGAAAGTTTGGTTAAAGATGTAGATGTTGTGGTAAATTTTGCAGCTGAATCTCATGTTGATAGGAGCATTTCAAATCCAAAACCATTTCTAGATACTAACATAATGGGTACATATTCTATTTTAGAAGCAATTAGAAAGTATGACAAACAATTCATCCATGTATCAACTGATGAGATTTATGGTGATGCTCTAGGACAAGATTCCTTTGATGAAAATTCCCAAATCAATCCTAGTAATCCATATGCTGCTACAAAGGCAGCGGCTGATCATCTAGTTGCATCATATCACAGAACATATGGAATTAACTGTATCACGACTCGATGTACTAACAATTTTGGTCCAAATCAATTTCCAGAAAAATTAATTCCAAAAACTATAATTCGATTGCAAAAAAACCTCAAAGTTCCGGTATATGGTGATGGTTCACAAATTCGAAGCTGGATTTACATTTCTGATCATGTTCAGGCAATAGAATCCCTCATATCAAAAGGCAAACCTGGAAATGTTTACAATATCACTGCTTATGAAGAAATTACAAACAAAGCTATCGTAGAAAAAATTCTAGATATTATGGGAAAATCCCATTCCATGATGGAGTATGTAGGGGACAGACCCGGACACGATAAGCGATATTCCATTGATTGCTCAAAGATTGAAACCCAAATAGGATGGAAACCAAAATATGAGTTTGATGATGCATTAAAACAAACTGTAAACTGGTATCTGCAAAACCAATCTTGGTGGGAGCCGTTAGTTGATGAAAATACATTACATCCACAACCTTGGACAATATCCTGGAAATGAATTTTTTTGTAACTGGTTCTTCTGGTTTGGTCGGCTCGCAAGTGATAAAAGATCTTATAAAACAAAATCATATTGTATATTCTTGTTATCATGATGTAAAACCTGATTATGGAATTAACACCAAATTAGATTTGTCAAATCCTGAAGATATTAAAAAAACTATAAATGAAATTTCTCCTGATGTGATAATTCATTTGGCAGCAATGACAGAAGTAGATCTTTGTGAAATCGAGCGAGACTTGGCAATGACAATCAATGCGAAGGCAACAAAAATCTTGGCAGAACAAGCGGCCAGAAATGATTGCTTTTTTGTTTATGTATCAACTGATTACATTTTTGATGGAAGTAAAGGAATGAAAAAAGAAAGTGACTCCCCAAATCCGTTAGGGTTTTATGGAAAATCAAAATTAGCAGGTGAAATTTCATTGAATGGTTTGGCATCTGGATGGTGTATTGCACGAACTAGCACCCCATTTGGAATTCATTCTACAAAGAAGAGTTTTCCACTATGGATAAAAGAAAATTTGGAATCAAAAAAAGAGATTTCAGTATTAACTGATCAATTTACATCTCCGACATATGTGCCAAATCTATCAAAAATGTTAATTGAAGTTGCGACAAAGCAAATCACTGGAATTATTCATCTATCTGGCGCTAGTAGAATATCACGATATTCTCTTGCAGAAATGGTTGCAGACAGGCTGAATTTAGATAAAGCTTTGCTCAAACCTGTCAAAATTACTGAAATGAATTGGAAAGCACAAAGACCATCCGATTCTTCCCTTGATGTATCTCTTGCTACTGAAATTCTAGAGGAAAAACCCCAAAAAATAGAATCTGGCCTTGACTTGTTTTTATCTGAATTGTGATCGGTTTTATATTGGAATAAAATTTCCTAGTTTGAATTGAAAGGAATCATTCTTCATGGTGGTCACGGTACAAGATTAAGACCATTAACTCATACAGGACCAAAACAACTACTTCCAATTGCTAACAAGGCAATGTCTCAATATGCACTAGAAGATCTAAAGACTGCGGGAGTAGCTGAGGTTGGAATCATTATTGGAGATGTATATCCTGAAAAAGTAAAAGAATACTATGGAACCGGAGAAAAGTTTGGAGTTAAAATTACTTACATTTATCAGGATGCGCCAAAAGGAATCTCACATGCAGTAAGGTTATGCAAAGATTTCATTGGTAATGATAAATTTATTGTATATTTAGGTGACAATGTTCTAAGAAAAAATCTGATAGACTATACAAAAAAATTTGAAACTTCAAATTCTGATGCCATGATTTTATTATGTGCCGTAGATGAACCGCAAAGATTTGGTATTGCAGAACTGGACAAAGACAATCCTGGTAAGATAAAAAAAATCACAGAAAAACCGAAAGATCCACCATCAAATCTGGCAGTAATTGGAATATACTTTCTCACTCCAAAAATATTTGAAATTATAGACAACCTAAAGCCATCCTGGAGGGGAGAACTTGAAATTACTGATGCACTAGACATGTTAATGAATAAGGGAAATAAAATTGAATACGATACAGTCACTGGTTGGTGGAAGGATACAGGAACTCCAGAGGATATAATTCATGCAAACAAGCTGGTCCTTGATTCAATTGGCACTGAAAACCAATTCCTTATTGACAAAGACGTAGAAATTAAAGGCAACATAATAATTGGAAAAGGAACAGAAATATCTAGAGATTCCTTTGTAACTGGTCCCGTAATCATTGGCAAGAATTGTAAGATAGGTCCTGCGGCAAGAATTGGGCCCTATGTATCAATTGGAGATAACTGCAAACTCCAAAGATGTGATATTCAGGATTCTATTGTAATGTCAGACTGTACGGTTAACGCAAAGGTGGATTTTTCTTGCAGTATTGTAGCACATGGCTCTGAGATTGAGGATTCTAATGTACCAAAGAAATATCAATTTCTTCTAGGTGAACGTTCACAGGTTAAATTGTGAAATTCATATCAAACTATTTACATATATGATCATTCACAAAGACCACATTGATACTTGCCTGTATTCCTGCATACAACGAAGAATCACACATTGAAAATTTAGTAAAGTCTGCCCAGTCCCACGCTGACTCTGTTTTAGTATGTGATGACGGCTCTACAGATGACACTGCAAAATTGGCAAAAAATGCAGGAGCTACAGTAATTTCTCACAAAACAAACAAAGGATATGGAGCAGCAATTATCTCATTGTTTGAGTATGCACGGAACAACAATGTCGAAATCATGATTACTTTTGATGGCGATGGGCAGCACAATCCTGATCAGATTCCATTACTACTTGATGCATTAACTCAACATAACGTGGATGTGGTAATTGGCTCTAGATTCCTGAATCAAAATACTGAAGCTCCGGGGTATAGGCAAAGAGGAATCAAAATTATAACATCAGCTGCAAACTACGGTACAGATCTCAAAGTATCTGACTCTCAATCCGGATTTAGGGCATACTCTAAGAACGCAATTGATGCAATTCACCCTACTGAGGAAGGAATGTCTGTATCAACTGAAATTCTACTAAAAATATCAAACAAGGGACTTTCACTAGCTGAGGTTCCAATTACAGTATCTTATGATGGTGACACTTCAGAGCAACATGCGGTTCCACATGGAATTTCAGTTCTTGCAAATACCATAAAATACGTGTCAATAAAACATCCGCTAAAATTTTATGGAATTCCGGGAATTGCGTTAATCATTGCTGGAATTATTTTGGGAAGTATCTTCTTAGATGCATATCTTAACCAGCAAACTGTATTTTACGGCTCACTATTAGGCTCAGTTGTATTGTTTTTGTTAGGTGCAATACTTTCCGTTACCTCCATCATATTATTTTCAATGGCAAATTTAATTCGAGACAGAAATTAAATCTGACAATCCTTCTTTTAGGCCCACTTTTGGACTAAATCCTAACTCTTGTCTTGCCAGGGCAATGTCTGCATCACCGTATCTTATGTCCTCCTTTTTCTCAGATCTGTATTCTATTTTCATTTCTCCCCCCGATAGGTCTAGAATCATCTTGGCCAATTCATTTATTGAAACTGATCTTCCACTGGCAATGTTGTATGTTCCGCTGGAGTTTGTCTTAACTGCACAATCAAATGCATCAATGACATCACTTATTGACACAAAGTCCCTTGTCTGCTTGCCATCTCCGTAAATTACAAGCGGGTTGTCTCTTGATATGCTGTCTGCAAATTTTGTGATGACGCCTGCATACTGTGTGTTTTGTCTTTTTCCGTAGATGTTGAATAATCTTAGAATTACGTACTCTAGATTATTTTTTGTCATTTTCTTAATTTGGTTTTCTGCTGACAACTTGCTTGCACCATACGGTGATAATGGACTAGCCTTTGCATTTTCAGTAACTGTAACATCAGAATCACCGTAAACCGCGGCAGAGGACGAAAAAATTATTTTTTTAATATTATTTTCAATGCAGCACTTTAACACAGTAACTGTTCCGTTGACATTGACGTCTTTCACTTTTTTTGGGTGCAATACTGATTCTACAACATCTATCTTTGCTGCCAAATGTATGGCCAAATCAAACCCTTTGGAGGACTTGATCAAATTGTCATAATCCAAAATATCTCCTTTGATGAACTGGGCTCCTTTTTTGGTTAGTGAATTCAGAGTACTTTTAGAACTATTTGATAAATTGTCGTAAATGGTGACTTTGTGATGATTATTTAGTAAAAAATCCACTAGATGTCCTCCAATGAATCCTGCACCGCCTGTTACTAGAATTTTCAATAAATACCGTTAAAATCTTCTAATTATCTTAGTTTCGATGATTAAAAGATAGTAAAATTTAAAATTATAACAGTTTTAGAGTATTCAGTTAGCCTAGTTTCAAAGTCTATTAGATTGTAAAAATTACAACGCGCGATCTAAAAATTACAAAAAGACTGTCATTAGCCTGAAAGATTAACAAGTATTGGTGACTTTGTGGACAAGTCGTTCATTAGCCTTTTATACTAATTTCTAACAAAAATATCAATAACATGAATAACGAAATAGGACGTAAAATAACTAGTCTTACACTTATGACAATAATGCTAGCAGGCGGTATGGTCATCGCTGCTCCATCTATGATGCCAGCAGCCCATGCAGCCAACGCTAACTTGTTTGTCTCCGCAGAAAACTCACTGTACAATAACTACTTTGGTGGTGCTCAAGTCATTGAAATTGTAATCAATGATGCAGATATCAAAGAAACCGACGAAGCAAAAGGTGAACCTGATGTTACTGTTAATGGTAAGATTGTCAGAATGGTTCAAGGGGTAGATGGTTTGTGGTATGCATATATCACAGATTTGAACACTTCTAGAATCGCAGATGGTAATCAAGCCGAAACAAATAATGATGGAGCCGGACTCGACTTCGGTAAACTTTGTAGTCAAAACACTTCTGTGTTGGATAATGGTTCAACTGTAACTGTAACTGATACTGTTGGAATTTGGATTCCACAGGACTCAATTGTTACTCCAGGTATTGATGGTAATTCCGTTGCACCTCTTCCACTTTGTGATGGTGCCGCATCTGGTACTACAATCAATAATGTGGTAAGAGAGGCAAAGGATTTCTCAATTAATTCTGGTATCAACGGTCAAATCGATATAGAAACAGGATTTTTCCCATTCATCCAAACCTACGACTTTAACCCAACAGGTAACGTAATCGTTCAGTATAACAAAGGAAGTAATGTCCAAACAACATCACTAACCTTTGATACACTAGACGGATACATTAACACCTCATTTGACCGCTCTTCATTCCCTCCTGGTTCTGAAGTTCACGTAACAATATCTGACATGGAATTGAATTTTGATCCTACTGATGAGGATTCAATAACATTCGATACTGCTAACGGTGAAACAAGATATCAAGTATTTGATGAAAGTGGTAATAATGCAGGTGCTTGTCCAGGATTTGCTATAACATCTGGTACCGCGTGTTCCGGTGGCGGCTTTGATGGTAACATCTCAGCTGACATCGTACCAATTCTAGACGATCTTCTCTTTGAAGAAGGTGGAATTCTTACACTCGATCTTGATGCTCAAAACACAGGTAGCGATGTATTGGTAGTCAGTGGAAACTCTGATTCACAGTACACCGAAGCCTTTGGTACAGATCCAATCGTAACCGTTATAGAACTCGGCCCTAACAGCGGAGTCTTTGCAACATACGATGAACAAGATGATTCAACTTTATCAATCGCTTCCGACGCAATTAGAGGAACATCAGCAATTGCAAATTATGATGATACAGGATACACAATTCTTGTATCAAACGACTTTGCAACTATTGATATTCAGCCAATTGACGACGAATGGAGCTCTGGTGAAGAAATCCCTGTAGTGTTGTTTGACGATGATCTAAACTTGAACAGTAGATTTGATGAAGACCTGGATCTAAATGAGCCTGGTATTCTATTGATTCCTACTGTAACAGTTGGATCTCCAACAACAATGGATGATGCAACCGATGCATCCTTTAACGCAGGAGCCCTTGATATGGATCTTGTAGATGCAAACGGTGATTCAGTTGTACAAGCATTCAGTGATCGAGCAATGTTAATTGCCGACACTGGAGCAACTACTATTGTTGATACAGATACCTTTACTATTACATTTGGAACTGTAGAGGATGATCTATTTGGTACTATACCATTAAATGATTCTGATTTCCAAGGATTTGGTGCATTTAATTATGATATCAGAGCCCTGGCAAATGACGGTAACTTAGATGACCTAGATTCTGTAGACATTATACTCAATCCTACACCTGGTAATAACATTGTTCTTGGTACCAATCTCGGTCTTCAAGGTACAATTGTTCTTACTGATGCATTGATTGGTGGAATGAATACAACAGATACATTGGAGGCACAATTCACCTTGAACATGGATGCTGCCGGCGTAATCGCTGACGGTATCGTAGTTCCTGTTGTAGCTGACTTCTTTGGATTTGGATTCTTCAATGACGGCGTTTTGGCTAACGAAAGAGTTGACAATATGATTGTCAGACTTGAGTTGGAAGAAAGCGGCGATAACACTGGAGAATTCATAGGTTCACTTGAATATGTAATGCTTAATCAGCTAAACATTCTCGATGAAGAGACATATTCTGATCTCAGTACAATTGCTGATGATCCAGGATTAATCGTAATCGAGGACTTTACTGATGAAGACTCTCTTAGAGTAGATTATAATGACTTGGGAGCAGACGGTGTAACTACACCAGTCGGTGACCAAGAAGAGGCTCCTTCACATTCTGGAATCGTCTCATTTGATCTTGATACATACAAAGTTGCAGATACTGTTGCAGTTACACTTGAAGATGCTGACTTGAATGTCGACAGCGATTTAATTGAAATTTATACTATAGTTTTGAGAGACGCTGACGGCACTACTGCATTAACTAGCGATGCCGGAGTTACTCCATCTGTTGATGGTGATGGATTCGACTTTGCTGTTGAAACAGTAGGAGAGCCAGGTTTACCAGATTTATCATTTGGACCATTAGGCAGATTGCTTGATGTCACATTTGATGATCAACTCTGGGCAGCACAAGCCGTCAGTATTGACGGTGCACTATGTGCTGATACCTTCGACTCATTCAATGACGGATTTGGTTCTACAGGATTCACTCTTATAGAAACCGATATTGATTCAGGTAAATTCACAGGAGACTTCCAAATACCCGATAACTATTGTAACCGTGGTAACTCTTCAGGCTCACAAGCGAGCACTACCGGTACTGATATTGAAGTAAACTATCTAGACTTTAGAGATGCATCTGGTGAAATCATCGAAGTAGGTGATTCAGCAGGCATCAGAGCCAACACTGGTTCTGTAAGTCTAGACAGAACTGTCTATCCAGTACCATGGGGCTCAATTGAGGACTTTGATACCATCGATTCAAATACACCATCTGGCGCCTCAGTATTCCCAGTTCACGTAACTGGAGTATCTGGTGATCTAGATGACCTTGATAATGATGATTCTGTTTCTGAGACATTAGGAAACGGTGACTTGACTATTCACATTAGAGTCAATGATCCAGACTTTGATATCTCAGCTGCAGGTTCAGATGTAATTGAAGCAGATAACTCATCTACTGACCCACGAGGCCCTGTAAAGATTACAGTATCCAGAGGTTCTGACGAACTAGTTCTAGCATACGCTGGAGGTAGCACAACTCAGTCTGGTGTAATCGATGTTGGAGATAGCTCTACAGTTATCGAAACCGTTTCAACAGGCGCTCTACGTGCAGTAGTAGATAATGATTCTGATGATGTAGTAGATACTGATGCTGATGGCATTCTAGAAATAGATGGCACCGTGCAAGCACCTATTGACGATACCGTAAATATCCGACTTCTTGGTGAAATTCAAGAGATAGCACCTGACGCAGGAATCTTCGAACTTGACTTTGTCATTAGATACACTGATGGACCAGCTTCATCAGTATGTCCTGACACTGCCAACTTTGAGGCTCTCGGCGCAGGTACTGGCGTATTAAGCAGATTCTCTACAGCCCCAAGCTCTGGTGAGAACTACTGTATTCTACAAGGTGATATTATCACCGTAGAGTACACTGATCCAACAGATGCCGCAGGTGATCCAAACACTGTTACTGACTCAGCAACATTTGATCTCAGAAACGGTGTCTTGCAATCAGACAAATCTGTTTATATCATCGGTGGTGACATGATACTCACCATCATCGAGCCCGATTGGGACCTTGACAACGATGCCGCAGAGACCTATGACCTCGATGTTATCGAGTGGGACTCTGATGCAGCAACATTATCCATGGGTAACCTTGGTGGTGATGCCAGCAACAACGGCCTATCATTTGATCCAGAACCAACAGACTTTAGAGAAACAGGTGACTCTACTGGAATCTTCCAGATTGTTATCGAAATCCCTGAAGAACTAGACGGTGACCGCCTTGAAAGAGGAGAGGAAATTGTTCTAGAATATACTGATTGGGGACCATCTGGTAGTGACTTTGTCGGTCAAGAAGATGAGGATGTTAACGTAACTGTCTTTACATCAAACTTTGGAGCAACTGTAGAACTTGACCAAAAAGTCTATTCATGGACTGATAAAGTATACATTACCGTGGTCGCACCTGATCACAACTTCGACGGCGACTTAATTGATGAGGTCGGTGGTAGTTCACTTGATCCAATCAAGATCTCTACAAGAGGTCATGACATTGATGAGTACAAACTAGTCGAAACAGGTACTGACACAGGCATCTTCACTGGTGAGATCATACTCACTGGATTTGGACATGATGCCGATGGTGATGCTGATACTGGAGATTCTGATACTGGATTTGATACAAATCCAACCACATCAGATGTTCAATCAGGACCAACAGATGGACTCCTAGAAACTGATGATGATGACGGACTAACAGTCTCCTTTGAATTCTCAGAGGATGAAACCGTAGTCGGTTCAGCACTTATCAGATGGAATATTGGTGAAGTACAATGGTTAGAAGCAAGTTATCCAGCTAGCGGAACAGGCGTAGTAAGAATTATTGATCCAGACATGAACTTAAACCCAGAATCAGTCGACAACTTCGATGTCGATGTGTGGTCTGACTCCGATGCCGGAGGTATTGACCTTACTGTAACTGAGACTAATGAGGCAACCGGAATATTCGAGGGCACTGTGTTCTTCACAGTCGCTGACGAGTCATCTGGTCACAGACTTAGAGTCGCAGAAGGTGACACTGTCACTGCAGAATATGAGGACAATACATTACCAGATCCGTACACAACTGCCGATGAACTCGATATTACTGCCACCACACTAATTGGCACTGTAGTACCACCTCTCGAGAGGGCACCAGCTGCCAGCTTGAGAACCGTTGATGCATTCGGAAACAGCTTAGATGTTGTTTCTGTTGACCAACAGGTACAGATCAGCGCTGACTTAGCAAACGGTCAGGATAGAGAGCAAGCATTTGCATACTTGGTACAGATCCAGGATGGCAATGGTGTCACAGTATCACTAGCATGGATTACAGGTTCATTATCTGAAGGTCAATCATTCAGCCCAGCATTATCATGGATTCCAACACAAGCAGGAACTTACACAGCAACTGCATTTGTATGGGAATCAGTAGATAATCCAACGGCATTATCGCCTCCAGTTAGCACAACAATAACTGTACAATAAGTAAGATACTAGTTCTAATTTTCCTTTTTTCCTTTTTTTGAATATCTCTTAACGAAGGTTATGCACAATTTTTTTTCCAGAAGCAATATCTAGGAGTATGTTGAGAATCAATCAATCAAATTGAAATTTCATCTTTTGCTCGTTACTCTGATTGCCGTATTGCTTGCAAACATTCCAAGTTCGTTTTCAGAAGGATTTGATCTCTCTACAAACAGCAAGGTCTATTCTCCTGAACATAGTCTGCAAATCTACGGCCAAGGACTGCCTGAAGAGAACCTGATCATACGACTCTTTGCTCCGGATGAATCAATTGCAAAGTTTGATCAGCTGATCACAAATTCTGACGGCTCTTTTAACTATGATCTGCTTACCTGGCCTGATCCGTCTCCAAATTTTCCTTACGGGACGTACACTGTTGAGGTGATTAGTACAGAACAAAACGGAATCTCTAAAAAAATTGACGTAAAGTTTTCATCCACAACTGATCTGCTTGACGTGCCAGTTGAGAGACATGTGACCACTCTGGTCTTTGCACCTGAAACATCCGCAATCAATCAATCCCTTAGGGTATTTGTACAAACCACAAGCGACGGACTTCTGATTGGAAATGAGCCTTCCGAATTACTTGGAACTACTCACGTTCATCTCCCATCCGGAATTTCAGTCCCGTTATCCAACTCTTTTGAGACATTGCACAAGGGCTTGTATTATGTAGATTATGTTCCAGTTGAGGAAGGGACGCACGTGTTTCATGTGGTGGCATTTAGCCAGGGAACCACGTCCCACGGTTCTGCTGCAACCAATGTGTTAAGCCAGGACTTGGGAGGGATTTCCGAGCAAATAATCAACTTGAACTCTGTTCTGGATGAGACATCACGCGAACTTGACATTCTCAAATTGGAGATTGAGGGATTTGATAATACTTTGGATAAGGCAAGTGGCAAAATTGATGAGAGTATAGGTACCATCTCCACATCCGTAAAGTTCATCAGCGAGGCTTCATCCCAGCTCAACTCGCTATTGTTTCCGATTATTGCATCCATAGGAATCATCGTCGCATTGCAAATTGCGATTCTTGCCCGAAGAAGATAATTATAATAACGTAAGAAATCTAAATCAACTAATGCCCAAGGTGGCTATTTTTATTTTTATGATTCTTCTTTTTTCTTCCACACTAACTGTTTCCCATGCCTCAATTCCTTCTGATCTGACCGATGTCAGCGATGCTCAAAACTCATTAGATTTCAGGTCAGATATTGTCCGAATCAATCCTGATTTTTTTGTTGAAAACAATTACAAAAGATACCTGATTTTTGGAACAGGGTTACAAAACAATGACTTTCTAAAAACCAATTCGATACATCGGATCGACTCTGATGTCGGATTCTTTTCAGTATCTGTTCTTTCTGAAAAATCTGCATCTGGTCTGATGTCGCGTGGATATCATGTTATTGAAGATTTCAAACTGGATTTTCATTTGGCTGATGATGAAATACAGGATGCGTCAAAAATTGGCGACATTACAGGTTCAAATTTGGCTAAAAAACAGTATGGTGCGTCAGGAAACGGCACTGTGATTGCAATTGTAGATACCGGAGTGGATTTCTCCAATCCTGACATTCAGCATTCGCTTGCAAGAGATAAAATCAATCACCCTATCATGCTTGATTCTGACGGGCAAGGAATTGTATTGACAAATGCAACTTTCTATGCGTTCATTGACGAGAATGAAATTATTCGAAACTACAGCAAACCAATTCCTTCTCACATGACGTCTTCTGCATATGTTACGCGCGACGGCGTGTTTCTTGACGTGTCTCAAGGTGGGAAGGGCAGTGACATACCGATTTATAATTCATTTTTTCCACAACTGGGAAATTCAATAACCTTCAACGGCACGCTTGATAGGGATATAAAAATTGGCGATGACAACAGAAATTACATCAAATCCAAAAGTGGGGTATATCATTTGGGTGTGATATATCAGGGAGGATTACAAGGATCCATGGCCCGAATACAGGTGGTGCCTGTTCTCCTAGTCGATTCGTTCTCATCCGGAGTTTATGACACGTTGATTCCTGATTTGAGTACCTCTTGGGAGGATTATACTAGATTTGACCTAGAGTCTGGCGAGGAGGCAGATTATGATTTTGATTTTACCGATGAAAAATCAATCGTACTTGGCAGTGGAAATGAATTCCTTGTTTATGACTCCGATGGAGATGGAAAAAACGACTACAGTGCAGGAACGTTTGGTGCGCAAGTTTTGGACGTATACGGCGCAATCCGAAACAATTCTACTGACATCCACGACTCGTTAAACGCGATTAACGGAACGCTGCTGCCTGCAATAGATCCTGATGGCGAATTTTTTGGACTGATGACTGACTTTATGGGTCATGGCACTTCCAGTGCCGCCTCGATTACTTCGCGTGGTCAGGAAACTTATGACATTTACAACAATTCAAAAAAATATTCCATTACGGGCGTGGCCCCTGATGCAAAAATTGTTCCGGTGAAGGCATTGTGGTTTGGCGATACCGTTTATGGGTGGCTATGGGCTGCAGGATTTGAAAATGATGATCATGATTGGAAGTTTTCAGGCAAGCCGAGAGTTGACATAATTTCAAACAGCTGGGGCGTATCCAATTTCCCATCATTCAAGGCATCTCCTGGGATGGATGTGCTGTCTTTGGTTCTCAGTGTATTGGCAACGCCGCAGTCTTTGGATGAAGACTATCCTGGCGTAACGATAATTTCTAGCGCTGGAAATTCAGGTCATGGATATGGGACGATTGGCCTGCCGAATGCGTCTCCGTTTGGAATTTCAGTGGGGGCTACAACCAATAACGTGTTTGTAGGATACGGTCCGTTCAAAGATCAACCGCGATTTGGAAATACGACTGATCATAACAACCACGTGGTGGATTTTTCCAGCAGAGGTCCGGGTTCAATCGGTGATCCGAAACCTGACGTGATGAGTATTGGTGCTCATGGGTTTACCCCGTCAAATGTTCTAAAAGCCGAAAAGGACTCTAGATCCGAATCTTTTTCGTTGTTTGGTGGAACCAGTATGGCTGCACCTTTGGTTTCCGGAAGCGCCGCAGTTCTAATGGAGGAAATGAAAAAGCAGTCGCAAGACTATGATTCATTTGTGATCAAAAATATTCTCATGTCTACCGCAACTGATCTTTACAATGATCCGCTAACTCAAGGATCCGGACTGGTGAATGTTGAATCCGCCTTGAACTACGTTCATGGCAAGGACGGAGTTTTCATAGTGCATAATGACGGTTCATATGACAACATCAAAAAAATCCTTGAACCTGCTATCAAAAAAGTGAATTCGACGGCAATAGGGCTTGAGCGATTTCAACTCCCTGCACATTCGTTTCCTATGACAAGCTGGTTTGCAGGACAGCTACTTCCTGGAGATAGAACCACTACCACATTTACTGTAGATAATCCCACCAATGACACGCTTACCATAGATGTAAAACCGCAAACTCTGTCTCTTATCTCAAAAACACAGTTTAACGGAACCACCCTTGTCCGACAGCAAGATGCAATTTTGAATAATACGTTTATCCCAAATTATGTTAGGCTGTCTGATGTGACTTCTCAGTCTCAGCTTGGTGATTTCTTCAACGATAAAAATCCCATTCCCGATGAGTCGTCTCTGATGGTTCTGAACCTGAATTTTTTATTTACTGACTTTATGAACAGTACGTCTGATGTTTATGCCGATGATCTCAAAATTTCTTCTTTGTACGTTTATGATTGGATTGACAACAACAACAATACCAAAATTGCCAACGATGAACTGTCTATGGTGAATAGAGCTGGTTCGTGGGGAACTGTTCAGGAACTGAGAATTTCAGAACCCCATGAAAAATTTGAAGGTGTTCCGTTGGTTGGGGTCTATCCGGTACCTACAAGATACTCCTATTGGCTGGGTGACACGCAACAGAATTCGACTTCCATGGACTATACAATTTCTGCAAGCTATTATGAAAAAGAAAAATGGCCCGTATTTTGGCCTGACATTGAAACTATTTTGATCCCTCCAAAAACATCATCAACACTTGATGTGACGTTGGTTGTTCCAGACGATTTACAGACTGGCGTCTATCAGGGATTCTTGACATTTGAAAGTGATGATCACGTTGTAAACGCTCCGACATCTTTTGTAGTCAAGCAACCCGTAATTGAAAATGATTCGACAATTCTGATAGAGGGACTACAAAGTGACGATGTCATGTATGGGAATGGTTACACCAAAGGCGCGTTTGACATGACCAATCGCTACATGGCTGGAGATTGGAGGCAATATTATTTTGACGTTCAAAATGAATCTATAAATTCTGCATCCATTGAACTCTCATGGACTAGTGATGACACAAACCTTTCCGTGTTTGTAATGGATCCCTCTGGAGAAATCATACAAACCAATGTCCCTTCTGGCGTATTCGGTCATTTTCTTGGATGGGCTTCCATTGATTGGCTGGGTAATTCTGCTTTTAGCCAGGGTGGTGGATTTTTCCCTGTAAAAAACAAGGATGAGACATCAACGGTGCTGTATGTACCAATTAATCAGACTGGCACGTATACCCTCTTGACGCATTCGACTCTGTTTGGAGGTTCTTCTATAACTGAACCGATCACATTGGCAGCAAAGTTTACGAATATTTCGACAGAAATGAATCTTCATGATGAAAAACCTGATACAACCATCGAATTAACCCCTTCACCCTCAGAAGAAAATTCTAAAATCGTACCTGAAACAAAAATCGTACCTGAAACAAAAATAATGCCTGAGGACATGACAAATTCAGCATCTGACCCCCCATTTGGCATCGGCATTGCAATCGGATTAATATTTGGAATTATGATCGGGATTGTTATAATTTTAGTAATTAGACAAAAACCGTCAGAATAATTGAATAAGATTTATAAGCAATTTGGCGAAGGTGAGCTTGAATGTCGGAGCTGGGGACAACAAAGTCTAGTGGATTATCTCGAAGGGACTTTCTAAAATTAATGGGTGCCGCTGGTACCGGATTAGCTTTTGCTCCGTTTGTTCCGTTTGGCAACTTTATGCCTAATCCAAATCAGGCTTCTTTAGAAAGGGTTCCAGTAATTTTACCTGATGGTACCCAAGCAAATGTCAATAGTTATCCAATTAATCACGCTGAAGTCATTACGTATCCTGCAACTGGCGATGCTGCACTTGATGCTGAAGCATTTCGTAAGTGGCAATTCATTAGACTTCCAGAAGAATTAGGTGGAGGGAAGAATGATGTCTCTGCTTTTAGAGCTTATAGTATGATCTGCTTACATCTGTGGTGTCTGTGGAAATATTGGCCTGATGATGGCAGAAAAAGAGGCGAATGCCCATGCCATGGCAGTATGTATGATCCGATGACTGGAACCGCATTTGTTGGTCCAGCATCTGTACAGGCCGCACCATCCGATACATTGCCAAAGTTAACTTTGGACGTTGACTCTGATGGTCTTGTGTTTATCATGCCGCCAAAGTTTAACGCAAACGATAATGGAGTAATTGGATATGGCCGTTTCGCTTGAAAGACGAACTGGAGTTGTAGCACTCCTTTACTGGCTGTGGGATGGGGTAGACAGGACCATCTTTACCGCAATCAAATTTTCATTCCCTTCAAGATTTGTTAGTCCATTTGGATTCTTGGGAATGCTCACGTTTATCGTATTCATAATTCTTGGAGTTTCAGGTGCGTTGCTCATGTTTTACTATCAGCCCATCCTTGACAGGGCATGGGACAGCGTTCAGTTCATTAATGACGATGTGCCATTTGGTTTTCATATTAGAAATATTCACTATCACGGCTCAAATGCCATGGTACTTCTAGCAGTTCTTCACTTGTATTATCAGTATTTCAGTGGACGATACAAAATTAGAAACGAAGTTTTATGGATGACTGGCGTTATCTTGGGTACTGTTACTATTCTTGAAGCATTTACTGGATATGATGTCATTTTTAGTGAAAGAGCAGAACTGGCAATCAGTATTGCCGCGTCATTGACGACATCTATACCTGTAGTGGGGCCCACAATTCGTGATGCGGCGTTGGGCAGTGGATTTTCTGACTTTGTATTGAGATTTTACGCACAACATGTGTTTTTGCTACCTATTGTAATGCTTGGACTGATGGCTGTTCATTTCCCAAGATTTTTGGTCTTCGATGTGCCAATGGTAATGGCAATCGGCGGTGCAATTCTGATTACCGGCGGTGTGTTCCCTATTGACATGGGATTCAAGTTTGAACCCACCGTACCGCCTGGGGTTACTGTTCCTGAGTGGTATCTTACAGGAATCTATGCGTTCATGAGGACGCAATATGACAAATTTGTTACGGGCTTGTTATGGCCGTTACTGTTCATTATATCATTCGTGTTAATTCCGTTTATTGATAGGTATAAGAAATTCTCCTGGAGAGACAGACCAATCATTACGGCGTTTGGAATTACCAGTCTTGCACAGATCATGGTTACTACCTATTGGGGATTCTACATCTCGCCTGATATTTCAATTCCGTTGGTAGAACGTTTGGTAATCGATCCTATATTCTTCTATTCAACAATGATATTGTTGGTGCCCTTGGGATTTGGATTTACCTACATGATGATCAAGCTTGCAAATGAGGCAGAAAGAAAATCAAAACTTGCAAAAAGTAGCGGTCCTCAGAAGGTTGCCACGGTTAATCTCTCTGAGAAATGGATTAACTGGCTGTTGATTGCACTTTTAGCATTCCAGGTATTCCTCAATATTGCGGCATATAATGCGGCCTTGACTGGAATGAAGAATATTTCACTATTCTTTGTCGGAGTTATCTTGCTGGTCTTTGCGGCATTCTTCCATGTGTATCGTTATGCTATGGCTCAACAAAAGAACGCTCCTCCACCTGCACCAATTCCTGTAGTTGATGAGAGGCCAAAACTGGCTGAACTTGGTGAATCTGATGAATCAGATGAGATTGCAGAAATAAGTGCCAAGTATGAAGACAAATCTGAACCAAAAGAAATAGCATGATGTTTTATCTGCAATTTCAAAAGATTTGAAAGTCGTGTTAGATACTGGTTTGATTTTCTGATCTGGCAATTCTGTCAAACCATGATTTTAAAAACACTAAAGAAGCTTTATAAGAACTTGAGCGATTAAAAAAATTGTGAGTGCGCCTATGTCCAGTCATGCATATGGTATTGGGGTAATTGCAGTAATTATTGGAATGTCTGTATCTGTCGTCTTTTACACTTCGTTTTATCTTCCTGAATCTTTAGCAAAACCATCAGTATCGGATCATATCTTACATCCGTCAGAAGATTTTATCATAGAGATTGTTCCAGGTGCTGTGATTGAAGGTAACGAAAATTATGTTCCAAACAAGGCTACTGCACTGTTGGAGCATAGTAACAAAGTCATTTGGCAAAACAATGATGATACGGCACACACAGTGACTCCTGATCATAGACATGCTGATTCCTACAGTGGAGACTTTGGTTCTACAGGAGTTCTTAAGCCTGGGGATGTCTATGAATTTCTATTCACTGAACCGCAGGAAGTTCATTACCATTGTCAACCACATCCGTGGATGACTGGATCAATAATTGTAGAGAAAAGCAGATTCTAGATAGAATATTTTGCAAAAATTATTTGACTTTCAATCTCTTTGTGCTGTTCAATAATTGACGCTCTAAATTTTATCTCATGTTCCTGTTCTGGTTCAAAATCAATCAATGCGGTAAATTCCGCTTTGTTGTCTGTCATCACATCCTTGTTGATGAATAACCTTGAAACATTTTGTGATATTTTTTTTCCGTTATATGATTTGTACATCACGTGTTCATTTGAATCTAGAATTTGTGTGTTAATTACAACTCCGTCATATCTTCCAGGATATGAAACAGAAATGGTCCCAATGATTTCCGAATTTGGGTGAATATCCATTGAATTTAGTTTGAATTCAATATCTTTCACAAACACCCGTTTTCAACTAAGAATAATAATTTTGTTAAGTGGGCCCAAAGGGCTTCGATCCCTTGACTTTTGGATTAGAAGTCCAACACGCTATCCATGCTGCGCCATAGGCCCAAAAACCTAGAAATTAATTACCATTTTAAGGGTTTAGAGCCACTTTTTTTTGTAATTCTCTCTTTCCATTTTGAAGAGAAATTGTTGTGCATATCCTGCAAATGGACCGAAATGATTTACAATTTTTTCATGAATAATGTTGTATTGTTTTTCTGTAATCGTTTTAGTTTCAAGCTTAAATTCATTTGAATAATATCTTTCTAAAATTCTGATCATCCATCTGTCTAGTGGAAAAGCTTCTAGCTTGTTTAATGAGAATAGCAGAACGCAGTCTGCCACTTTATTTCCTACTCCTGGTATCTGACAAATTTTTTCTTTTGCAACATGATACTTGCATTTTTTCAGATACTCGAAATCAATTTTCTTTAGTAAAACCATGTTTGCTGCATCTTTGATGTATTGGGCCCTGTATCCGACTCCACATCTTTTAATTTCATTTATGGATGCTCGTGCAAGCTTCTCTGGTTTAGGAAACAAAAAAAATTCTTTACTTTGAAATTCAACTCTCGTTCCAAACCTCTTTGATATTTTTTCTAAACTGCTTTTTATTTTTTGAATATTTGAATTTGCGGATACTATAAATGAAATTAAGCATTGAAACGGATCTTGTTCGAGTATTCTTAACCCTAAGTATCGTTTAACGGCATCTTTTGTCGTTTTATCCTTTGAAATTGACTTGATTATTTTTTCAAGATCGTCTTTTTTCCTAAAAAAATTGGTTTTGATGTTTCTATATGTTTTAATTTTTCCAGAATTATTGATTTTTAAAATATCTTGACCGTTGATCCCATACCAGTTGTCGCCGTCTTTTTCCCATAGGAATACTTGTCCGCTGTTAATTGAATTTTCAACGTTTATTGCGTAACAATTTTGCATCTTAGATGGTTATTTCGTCATTAACTGCTGGCGCATATGTTTCAAAACCAAATTTTTCGTGGATCTCTCGTGCAAACAAGTCGCATGATTCAGAATCCCCATGAACTGTCCATACCTTTGGATTTCCTTTAATTTTCTTAATCATGTCAAATAATTCTTTTTTGTCTGCATGTCCTGAAAATTGGAATTGTTTAACCTCTGCTTTAACGTGGAGATCTTTACCTCTGGTTGAAACCATTCCTGTATCCAGTAATTTTTCCCCTGGTGTGCCTTCTCCTTGATATGAAACTAGAGCAATTCCATTTTTGTTGTCAAAAGATAATTGTTGTAGATAATACACTGCATTTCCTCCGACTAACATTCCTGCTGGTGATATTACGACACATGGTTCTCCCATCGCTCTTTTTCTTTCTGCATGCTCTCTTATTGCAGTGGCACTTTTGATTGCCTCAGAAAACACTTTGGGATCTCTCAGGTACTCTGGATGTTTAAACATTATTTCATTTACTTTTAATGCCATTCCGTCCATTATGATTTTGTGCTTGAAACCTGAACTTCTTAGGATGCATGCAATTTCTTGAGAGCGCTCAACGGAAAACGATGGGATAAATAATATTCCTTTTCTATCCATCACTTGGTTTGCAAATTCTATTAGTTCTGTTTCTGATTCTTTTCGAGGCTTTTGTTCGGTTTTTGCATATGTGCTCTCAGTAATCAGAAGATCAATTTCTCCTATGTCCAAATCCATCTCTTTTAGCATTCTTGAACCGTTTGTTTTGACATCTCCTGTGTAGAATAATTTTTTCTCTTTTGATTCAACTAACACTGTGCTTCCACCAATCACGTGCCCTGAATTTCTAAACTCAAAAGTTGCATTTCCCTTAGTCACTTTCTCTCTGAAACCTACCTCCTTGGCATTTTTCATCATATTGTTTAATTCAGGAAGATCAAATGGATGAGCATTTTTTTCAATTTTTAACATGTCATTGATTAGTAACTTTGAAAGATCAAATGTTGGAGGTGTGGCATAAACATCTGTATTGCCGCTAACAAATAGTGACGGAACATTTCCTGAATGATCTAAATGGGCATGAGTGATGATGATTGCATCCAAGTCTTTGGGTTTAACATGAATTGGATATTTTGGGGGTGAACCTCTTCTTCCAAACATTACGCCATAGTCCAGCAACAATTTTGTGCCGTCACAATTGACTAAAAATCCGGATCTACCTACTTCATTTGCAGCTCCTAAAACTTTAACATCCAAGGATTATCTTGAATTTTTATCTACGTTAAAACCTTCTTAGCTAATATTGTATCATTATATTTACTGTGGAATCTCCAAAAGCTTTAATTAGTGTAAGCTAAGATTCGAACCTCATGGGAAGAACCTATGATGAGTGGATAGCTCAACAAGATCAAGCTGTCGTAGCAAAAACTCGTGCAGGCGATGAAGGAAATAAACCCCTTTTGAACCAAATCAACTGGATTTGGGTTAACAATCTTATGAACAAGAAAGCCGACCTTAATCCATCATCAGCAGAATTACTCGATTGGGTAACCTCTGGTCAAATTGATGCAATGAGAAAATAAACGTGCATATCACGTATTTTTTTGTTTTTTAAATTTTTTAAATCTTGATTCTGCGCATGTATTTTGCCCGATCAATTTCATAACAGGGTTATGAAATTCAATCATGGTTTAAATAGACTCCTACTAAAGTTAGTATTGTAATGCCAATAGCAATACTTCCAGACATTGATGAACAAAGATGTATCGGATGCGCACTATGTGTAGAAATCTGTACAACTCTTGGTCCCGATGTCCTTAGAGTCAAACCTGTTGAAGGCTGGAAGAGAGGTAAAGCATTCGTATTTTATCCAGAGAGATGTATTTCTGATGGTGCATGCATAGGTGTATGCCCAACAAAATCAATCTTTTGGATGAGACCAATGAATTACACTGCTGGACAACCAGTACCTCTTCACAAAAACGGTATCTTCATCAACGGTTGGGCTGAAGACGCAGCACTGTAAGCTTAGTCTTTTAGCACATTCTTTTTTCTTATTTTTAATTATGCAAAAGACCTTTTCTTGATTTCTTTTGGCAAAGTCTTGACAAAATATTTCAAGAACTTGTCCTCTTTGTCATAGTATATTTCTGAAAAAATATTGTTTGAAAAGAATTCCTCCCATGTTTTCTTAAATGTGGGAAATTCATCTGGTTCAAAATCCATTCTCGAAGTTTCATGGTGTGAAGCAGGAAATATGTCTGAAATCTCAATGGGGATTAGTCCTAATTGTGGATTGTACTGGCAAACTTGAAATGATTCAAAATCCCTAATTTTCTTTTTTAGTCCGACATATTGGGGAGACAGATATCCTGGTTTTGTATTGAATTCTTTAATGATTACAATCTTGTTCTTTTTTGTTTTGAATTCTCTAACAATTTTATGAAATGACTGAACTTCTGGACGGTATTGATCCTCTTTATCAAACAAGAAAATAGCTTTTTCTTTGAACTTGGGTGTACTCAAACCGAGAAATTCATAATTCTCAGTCATCACTTCAATCATCTCAAACAATTTGGGATGCGCTCTTGCCTTTTTTATTACATATTCCCATAATCTTCCCTCATGGATTGCCTGCTTTACTTTGTCAACCTCTAGTTTAATCGCATACAAGTTGTGTATGGCCAACTGGTTAATTTTTTCAGTTATTTCTAATTGGCGAAATTCATCCGGGGTGTATTTTGAACATATTTCACAATTACATGGAAATACCGTAATGTCTGATAAATAACGTGTGCCAGCATCCGTGATGTATCTTAGCTTTTTGGCATAAAGCATGTATGATGCCGAATCAAATGTGTCGCATCCTAAAGCTATGGCAAATGGTATCGTAAGTGGGTGCCCTGCACCAAAAAGATGTAGTGGGATGGAATGTGGCATTTGTTTTTTTGCTGCAACAATCATTTGTGCTAGAAGTCTATATTCATATGACTCCATGAATTCTACCGGACTTCCTAATGCAAGCATTTTGTAACCAATATCTATCAATCCCTTTGTGGATTTTCTAACAAGATCGAAATGTTCTCCTCCTTGAATTGGCCCTACCCAAATTTGGCCGTTATTTTCACTATCTTCTAATGTTTGTTTTGAAACTTTGAGGGTATGCTTTACGTACGCTTCTGCCTTCTTGATTGGCATTCCGTATCCTGTTGGTTTATCAAGAGGTATCGCAAAATCTGTCATGATTCCTTTTTCAAAGTTTGCCATTTCTGGAGGTGATACATCCACATCTCCATATTCTAGTACTTGATATCCTCCAGAATCCGTCATTATTCCGCTGTCAAACTTTATAATTTTATGAATTCCCTCTTCAATTGCTTTATCTCCATAACTATTTCTTGTAATGTATGCATTGGTGATGACCAAGTCAAATCCGATCTCTTTAATTTTTTTAGATGGAATTGTTTGCTTTACTGGATGGATGACTGGGACAAATGCTGGTGTCTCGATTTTTCCATGATTTGTGTATAGTGTGCCAATTCTTCCAGCCAAATCTGTTTTAGATATTTCAAACAAGTAATTATACAAATTTTGAGGCGTTATTTAATCAATCACTAAAAAAATTTTTTCAGGTCGTTATTGCTATTTACTAATTCAAGCCAGTCTACATCTTCATTATTTTCATTGCCCAAAATTAATTCCAATGTTTCTTCCACCGTTTCTAAAATGGTCTTTTTGCTGACGTTTATTTGAAATACTTTCTCGTTGAATTGGTTGGTTGCATCGTGAGCAATAATTCCTAATATTTCACTACCTGCATTCTCTTTAATTTTCTTCTCTGAATATTTTCTATCTCTGTAAACTGAGATCAAATCATAAGGATTTCTTCTTAAAACGATCATTATCTTAACTTGATTCTTGTGTAAAACATATGGTGCCAAATGCCCTACGATGATGTTTTTTTCATATATTTTATGTTCGATTATTTCTCTAAGTTTTTTTACATCTATATCGTTTGTACCGTCATTTTCTTCAAACAATCCTGAATCTTTTGCAGTTGTATTGATGTCTAATATTGATAACTTTAGCCTATCTGCAATTTTGCGTGTGATTGTATGTTTTCCCACACCTGGATTTCCAGTAATAACTATTGACATTGTATGAAATCACACTTGACCAGATTAAACAATTTCTGCAATACTAATAAGTAGAATTGGATGTTTTACATTATTGCAAATTGGTTTATTAGGTAAAGCAAACGTTGGAAAATCTACATTTTTCTCTGCTGCAACTGAAACCTATGTGGCGACAGGTAATTTCCCTTTTACCACGATTGAACCAAATGTCGGCGTGGCATATGTAAAATCTGAATGCGCTTGCATGCATTTTAAAATTCAGCATGACAATCCACTTTGTATAAATGGCACTCGTTATATTCCTGTAAAGATTATTGATGTTGCTGGATTGGTTCCGGGTGCACATGAGGGTAAGGGCCTTGGAAATCAATTCCTTGACGATGCAAGACAGGCTGAAGTTTTAATTCACGTTGTTGATATTGCAGGTACTACTGATATTCAAGGGCAATCTGTTCCTGTTGGAACTCATGATCCTTTGGAAGACATTGCATTTGTCAAGGATGAGTTTGATCAATGGTTTATAGATATTCTCAAGAGAGAATGGGATAAGATCACTCGTGAGATAGATCAAAAAAGAGCAAAACTTACTGATGGTATTGCAAAACGATTTTCTGGATTGGGAATTAAAGACTTTCAGGTACATGAAGTGTTACAAAAACAAGGACTTGTTGCTAGAAATCCCAAAGAATGGACGGATATCGATATTGAAACGTTTGTAAAAGAACTAAGAAAAAATACAAAGCCTATGATAATCGCGGCCAATAAAGCAGATCTTTCTCAAGATCTTGAAATTCTAAAAAAAATTCCGGATGTTGCAATACCTTGCAGTGCCGAAACTGAACTGCTTTTACGAAAGGCATCAAAAGCTGGAATTGTAAATTATTCGCCGGGAGATGAATCCTTTACAATGACTGAAGGTAAAGATCTTTTGCCGCCACAACAAAAGGCCCTTGATCTAGTCAAATCTGTTTTTTCCAAAATCCCTTCAACTGGTATTCAAAAAATTCTGAACACTGCAGTTTTTGACTCGTTAAAATTCATCGTTGTATATCCTGTAGAGGATGAGGCTAAATTAATTAACAAAGATGGTGTTGTTCTACCTGACACAAAATTGCTTCCTCAGGATTCAACTGCAAAAGATTTAGCTTTCTTAATTCATGCAGATATTGCAAAAGGTTTTTTGCATGCGATAGATTGTAAGACTAAACAAAGAATCAGTGGTGATCAGAAATTAAAGGATGGTGACGTGATCAAAATTGTATCTACACTAAGTCGTGGATAATATGCTGGGTCTGGGTATTGAAAGCACAGCTCACACATTCTCTTGTGCCGTAATTGAAAAAGCTGGAAATAAGGGACACATTCTTTCGGATATCCGAAAGATATATCGTCCAAAAGATGGGGAGGGCATTCATCCTAGAGAAGCATCTCGTCACCATGTTGAAAATAGCTCTATGGTATTATCTGAATGTCTTCAAGAGGCAAATGTCACCATCCGGGATTTGGATATTGTTTCTTATGCTGCAGGTCCTGGATTGGGACCCTGTCTGCGCGTAGGTGCGGTGGTGGCAAGATCTTTGTCCTCATTTTATCATATCCCAATATTTCCTGTAAATCATGCCATTGGTCACATTGAATTGGGTAAATTACTTACAGGTTCTGTTAATCCTTTGGTACTTTTAGTGTCTGGAGGACATACCATGCTGTTGGCATTTCTTAATAAACAGTGGAGGGTTTTTGGTGAAACTTTAGACATTACATTGGGTCAACTACTTGATCAATTTGGAAGATCGATTGGATTTGCTTCTCCATGTGGAAAAAACATCGAGGAATTGGCATCTGCATCTTCCAACTATGTCGCGCTTCCATATTCAGTAAAAGGCAATGACGTATCTTTTTCAGGATTACTGTCTGCAACAAAATCTGTGGCAAAAAAAAATAAAATTGATGCATGTTATTCTCTCCAAGAAACTGCTTTTGCGATGATTAGTGAGACTGTGGAGCGCGCACTATCATTTACACAAAAAAAAGAATTGATGATCGTTGGAGGCGTTGCAGCAAACAAAAGGTTGTCTGAGATGCTTCAGGACGTATGTAAACGTCATGGATGCAAATTCTACGCAGTTCCAATGCGCTATGCTGGTGATTGTGGGAGTCAAATCTGTTGGACTGGACTTCTAGAATCAAAAGTGAAACAGGGTGCTTTGCTAAAAGACACTTTTGTAAAGCAATCTTGGAGGCTGGACTCAGTTAAGGTTGATTATTGATCTTTGTAACCCGTAACTTGTTTCTCAATATCTTTTAGCCAGTGCTTTGTGTTAAAAACTCCAAATTTGTAAGTTTTCTCCTCTTCATCTGTTTTTGCTGTAAAACACACCTTCTTCATAAGCAGTCCTTCTTTCCAGGTTTTAGTTACATCATCTAATGCAATATCTAACACGGTATCGCCAAAACGTTTTGAAAAATCCATTATTCTTGAATTTGTTTTATCAAAAGCTAGTCGTTTATTTGTTAATGTTAAAATGCCTGGACCTAAACTGTCTTCACTACAGTCCTCTTGCTTTATTCTTTTTTCTCCATCTTTCATGATTAATTTTTATTGAATTCCTTCAGATATAATGTTAATGAAATTATTTAAAAAAGGAGCTGAAGCTGATCTGTATAAAACTAAATGGAAAAATTCCAGAGCAATTTTAAAAATTAGAAAAGCAAAAAATTATCGTGACCCTTCACTTGATTCAAGAATTCGTAAACAAAGAACAATTAAAGAATCTGTGATGATCTCCTCTGTCAAATCATTTGGTATACCTACACCTCTAATTTATTTTGTAAATTTAAAAACCACGTCAATCCTGATGCAAGAAATTCCGGGAAGACCTGTTCATGATCTGTCTGAATCAAAAATCATTGAATTATCTAAAGAAATTGGAAAATTGGTTGGCATATTGCACAAAAATGGAGTTATGCATGGCGATTTGACGACTTCGAATTTTATCTTATTTCGAAGCACTGTATTTGTAATTGATTTTGGATTGTCTCAAAATACAATAAAACCTGAAGATCATGCAGTGGATCTGAGATTAATTAAAGAAATTCTCAATAGTGCTCATGCCAAAATTATGATGTCCTCATGGAAAAATTTCCTATGTGGATACAAATCTGTAGTTGGGAATTCATATCATGCCAAAATCACTAAATTGGTCTCAGATATTGAAAGCCGTGGTAGATATGCCGAAGTCGTTTGATCTATTCTTTGTTTCTTCGAACAGCCACAAATATCATGAGGCAAAAAAATTTTAGATTCTTTTGGAATAAAACTTGGTTTTTTAAAATCCGATTTAGAGGAAATCCAATCAAACTCTCTTAATGACATTGCAATAAAAAAAGCACAAAATGCATTTTTCAAACATAAAAAACCACTGATCATTGAGGATGATGGGTTGTTCATTGATTCTCTTGATGGTTTCCCTGGTCCATATTCGTCATATGTCTTTAAAACTATTGGAAACGAAGGAATTCTTGATCTTTTAAAAAATAAAAGACAGGCAAAATTTATTTCAATCATCACTTATTGCGATGATGCAATTTTAGAATCTTTTGATGGAATATCAAGTGGAATTATCTCTAAATCTCAAGAAGGAAAAGGTTGGGGGTTTGATCCGATATTTGTTCCAAACAATTCAGACAAAACATTTGCTGAAACTAATGTTAAAAACCAATTATCTCACAGATACAAATCCCTAAAAAAATTCTCTAATTGGTATTTGCATAAGTAGGAATAAAACGATCAATTAATCGTTCATTATTTTGTAAAACTGAAATCCTTGAAACCAAGCTTTCATCCATTATTGAAAATATTTTACTTTGTTTTACGATTTCATTGCTGAACTGCTTTACTTCGTCCATCTCTAACATGTTTTCATGTTCTAATCTGTTTGTTGAGCGCCCGATGTGCATGTATGATTTAATTTCAATAAAGTGTGGACTTGCTTTTCTGAACATTTCTGCAAATGCTGGGATTGATTCTTTCTGATCATTGTAATCTCGAATCAAAGTAATTCGTAATACTGTTCTGGTATCCAAATCCTTTAGCATTCCTAGTGTTCTATTCCACCTTTCCCATGAATCATCATATCTTGGTTTATTTATCTTCATAAATGATTCATAGTCTGCAGCATTTGTTGACAGGTAGAGCTGTGTCGGTAACGCATCTTCATCTTGTAATTTTTGAATCATATCTGGCTCTTGTCCATTGGTTACAAGAAAAACTGACTTTGTTTGCTCCAATGAATTTAGGTATTTGATTAGTTTTGGTAATTTGGGATACATTGTTGGTTCACCTGACAGTGATATTGCATAATGACTGGGAAGTAATGATTCATCCAGTCTTTGTTTATCATTTCTAGAGTCTCCGTAAAACCCATTGATCAGCTTTTTTCTTTCTGCCATCAACTTTGTCAAGATGTCTGCAGGTTCTGCAACTTGTTCTAGATCCATATTCATTGAATCATAAAACTCCATTGGTCTCCAACAATATACACATCTGTTCTCACAATACATGCCAGCTGGTGAAAACTCCATACATCTGTGAGTTGAAATTCCGTAAAATTTGTGTTTATAACAACTTCCTTCATGTTTGAATGATTTTTTTGTCCAATGACAAAGCCCTACTGTGGAGTGATCTGCTACTCCGTACTTGGCTTTTTTTAATTGTGCTGTAATTGCTGGCCTGATTTGAATCAGTGCTTCTTCTTCTTCGACTGTTTCGCCTGAACAACTCATTAATTTAGATCGTGTTTGACTTTACTTAAATTGATCGAGATTTTTGTTTAACATGAAGATTTTTCTTTAGACTGTTGACGTTGTGGTGGACTCTAGAGTGAGGTTTAATAACTGGATCCTCAACATAGTTTTAGGCGTTGAAAAAAATACATTCATTATCGTTCCTATTGTTACTTGTAGCCACCTTAACTAATGTTCCAATTAATCCTGTTTTTGCTGTTGGTGACTTAGATAATGACGGTGTTTCTGATTCTCTAGACGTGTGTCCTAATTTACACGAAGATTATGAAGGTACTATCGACGGCTGTCCTTCAAATTTTGTTCCATGGTATGATGCCGATTATGACGGTATAGAAGATCACATAGATCTGTGTCAAGAGGTAAAAGAAACCTATAACAAATTCCAAGACACTGACGGCTGCCCTGACACATTGCCTGGAAGCGGTAACGGTGGAGCAGCTGATTCTGACGGTGACGGTTTTATTGATTTAGTAGATTTGTGTCCTAACCAACCAGAGACATTCAACGGCATTTTAGACACTGACGGCTGCCCTGATTCATTAGGTCAGGGTGACAGAGATAGAGATGGTGTTTTAGATTATTTGGATGAATGTCCATTGAATTCTGAGACTTATAATCGATATCAAGATGACGACGGCTGCCCTGATTCTCTAAATAATTCTTCTTTTGTTGATACTGATAATGATGGTATACCTGATAAAATTGATTTGTGTATAACGGAACCTGAAATATATAATGATTATTTAGACACTGACGGCTGTCCCGACGCGTCATTAGATTTTTCTTTTGATGATCGAGATGGCGATGGAATAGCTGATGAATTTGATATTTGTCCTGATCATCCTGAAACTTTCAACAGGTTTGCTGATTATGACGGCTGCCCTGACTCGATTTTGTCATTTGGTGGCACATTAGATGATGCAGATGGTGATAGAATAATGGATGTTGATGATACTTGTCCATTAATTCCAGAAAGATACAATGGTTATCAGGACACTGACGGCTGCCCTGACATTCCTCCTTATTCAAGTGATGTTGATTCAGACCTTGATGGTATTCCTAACAGTATTGATCAATGTCCTGAAGTAAAAGAAACTTTTAACAAATTCCAGGACACTGACGGCTGCCCTGACTTTTTAGGGTCTGATAAGGGAGTTCCTGACACTGACGGTGACGGAATTAATGACTTTTCAGATTTGTGTCCTAACCAACCAGAGACATTCAACGGCATTTTAGACACTGACGGCTGCCCTGACACGGGTTCTTCTCAAGATAGAGATCAAGATGGCATTTCAGATTATTTGGATCAGTGTCCTACTGCTAAAGAAACCTATAACAAATTCCAAGACACTGACGGCTGCCCTGATAATACGTCTGGATTCTTAGGATTAGACTTTGATCTGGATGGAATTAATGATTTGAATGATAGATGCCCTCTTGAACCTGAGACTGTAAATGGCTATCAGGACACTGACGGCTGCCCTGATACTGATGTATTGGATTCTGACGGTGACGGAATTAGAGATACATTAGATCAATGTCCTTCAACTGCCGAAACTTGGAATCATTATCAGGACACTGACGGCTGCCCTGATAATCCTTTGCAATTAGATTCTGACTTTGACGGAATATTTGATTCTGTAGATCAATGTTTACTTGACAGAGAGAGATACAACGGTTATCAAGATGACGACGGCTGCCCTGACTATCCTGATTTCATTACTGCTATTGATTCTGACTTTGACGGAATTGTTGATAATTTAGATGAGTGTCCGTTATCTCCTGAGACCTACAACAAGTTCCAGGACACTGACGGCTGTCCAGACAATGTTGCCGACGATAAGGGAGTTCCTGACACTGACGGTGACGGAATTAATGATTACAATGATCATTGTCCTAACCAACCCGAGACATTCAACGGCATTTTAGACACTGACGGCTGCCCTGACAATTATATTTCAATCCATGACCGAGATCAAGATGGAATTCCTGATGCAATTGATGCATGTCCTACTGCAAAGGAAACCTACAACAAATTCCAAGATGACGACGGCTGTCCAGATTCAATATCTGAATCATCCGTAGTTGATTCTGATAATGACGGCATGCCTGATGCTTCTGATGATTGTCCTCTAGCTGCTGAAACCTACAACGGTTATCAAGATGACGACGGCTGTCCTGACAATGACATTATACAACTTGATTCTGACGGTGACGGTGTAATAGATGTTATGGATATGTGTCCTGAACAAAATGAAGTTTGGAACAAGTATGTTGATTATGACGGCTGCCCTGATGTTTTACCCCTTGAAAATGTTGTAATTGACAGTGATAATGACGGCATAATTGATGATCTTGATTCATGTCCAAATGAAAAAGAGTCATGGAACAAGTATGACGATTATGACGGCTGCCCTGATATTGCTCCAGAACAATCAAGATACAAACATGATGCTGATTTAGATAATATTATCAATGAAGATGACTTGTGCCCTCTGGAGCCGGAGGATTATGACGGTGACCGAGACTCTGACGGATGTCCTGACCTGTAGGTGTATCTGGAAATGAAAAAACAGTATCTTTTAGGCTTTTTACTCTTGCTTACCTCTACGATTGGAATGATGCCAAATGGCGTTTTTGCAGTCGAAGAAATTGATACTGACGGTGACGGAGTTCCTAACAGTTTGGATCAATGTCCTCATCTTATGGAAGACTATGATCCACAATACGGCAACAACATAGACGGATGTCCTGCCGACTTTGTTCCGTGGTATGATGCTGATTCTGACGGAATAGAAGATCACCTAGATCAATGTCCTACTGTCAAGGAAACCTACAACAAGTTCCTAGACACTGACGGCTGCCCTGATAATTTGTCTGATGATGCAAAAAGTATTGCTGATACTGACGGTGACCGTATACCTGACTATCTAGACTCATGTCCGACCCAGCCAGAGACGTTCAACGGAATTGACGACGACGACGGCTGTCCAGACAAGCGTGCATTTGGTTTAGATACTGATCAGGACGGAATTCCAGATGTTTCTGACGCATGTCCGCTTGACCCTGAGACTTACAACAGATTTTTAGACACTGACGGCTGCCCAGACAACGTCGATGCAGTTGGCTCACAGTATGTCTTCCCTGACACTGACGGTGACGGAATAGAGGACAGATGGGATGCATGCATTGACGAGCCAGAAAACTATAACGATTATCTGGATACGGACGGATGTCCTGACATTCCGGGTACATTTTCAGAAGGTTTGATTGATTCTGATTATGACAGTATTCTTGATCACTTGGATGATTGTCCGTTGGAACGTGAAAATTACAACAAGTTCCAGGATACGGACGGATGTCCAGATCTATTATATTTTGATGTGTCTGGAGATTCTGATGGTGACGGTATTGCTGATGACAATGACTTATGTCCGTTCAGTTTAGAAACCTACAACAAGTTCCTAGACACTGACGGCTGCCCTGACTATATTGCTGATAACAAGATAACATCTGATTCTGATAATGACGGGATACCTGACTATCTAGACTCATGTCCGACCCAGCCAGAGACGTTCAACGGAATTGACGACGACGACGGCTGTCCAGACAAGCGTGCATTTGGTTTAGATACTGATCAGGACGGAATTCCAGATGTTTCTGACGCATGTCCGCTTGACCCTGAGACTTACAACAGATATCTTGACACTGACGGCTGCCCAGACAACGTCGATGCAGTTGGCTCACAGTATGTCTTCCCTGACACTGACGGTGACGGAATAGAGGACAGATGGGATGCATGCATTGACGAGCCAGAAAACTATAACGATTATCTGGATACGGACGGATGTCCTGACATTCCGGGTACGACAGCAGGTGATATCCTTGATGCTGATTATGACGGTTTAGCAGATCACTTGGATGATTGTCCAACTTTGGCTGAAAGATACAACGGTTTCCAAGATGACGACGGTTGTCCTGATAGTGTTGATTATCTAACACTTGGTGATTCTGATAATGATGGGATCTATGATGATTTAGATGCATGTCCTACTGTCAAGGAAACCTACAACAAGTTCCTAGACACTGACGGCTGCCCTGACTATATTGCTGATAACAAGATAACATCTGATTCTGATAATGACGGGATACCTGACTATCTAGACTCATGTCCGACCCAGCCAGAGACGTTCAACGGAATTGACGACGACGACGGCTGTCCAGACAAGCGTGCATTTGGTTTAGATACTGATCAGGACGGAATTCCAGATGTTTCTGACGCATGTCCGCTTGACCCTGAGACTTACAACAGATTTTTAGACACTGACGGCTGCCCAGACAACGTCGATGCAGTTGGCTCACAGTATGTCTTCCCTGACACTGACGGTGACGGAATAGAGGACAGATGGGATGCATGCATTGACGAGCCAGAAAACTATAACGATTATCTGGATACGGACGGATGTCCTGACGTATTAGCTGCGGAATCTACAATTCCTATATCTAGTGATTTAGACGGTGATGGATATCCTGATAAATTTGATTCGTGTCCAACTCTCTCTGAAACCTGGAACAAATACAATGACACTGACGGCTGCCCTGACATTGCTCCAGAACAACAGAGATTTGTCCATGATGATGATCTAGACGGCATCATTAATGACAACGACTCGTGTCCTCTGGAGCCGGAGGATTATGACGGTGACCGAGACTTTGACGGATGTCCTGACCTGTAGGTGTATCTGGAAATGAAAAAACAGTATCTTTTAGGCTTTTTACTCTTGCTTACCTCTACGATTGGAATGATGCCAAATGGCGTTTTTGCAGTCGAAGAAATTGATACTGACGGTGACGGAGTTCCTAACAGTTTGGATCAATGTCCTCATCTTATGGAAGACTATGATCCACAATACGGCAACAACATAGACGGATGTCCTGCCGACTTTGTTCCGTGGTATGATGCTGATTCTGACGGAATAGAAGATCACCTAGATCAATGTCCTACTGTCAAGGAAACCTACAACAAGTTCCTAGACACTGACGGCTGCCCTGATAATTTGTCTGATGATGCAAAAAGTATTGCTGATACTGACGGTGACCGTATACCTGACTATCTAGACTCATGTCCGACCCAGCCAGAGACGTTCAACGGAATTGACGACGACGACGGCTGTCCAGACAAGCGTGCATTTGGTTTAGATACTGATCAGGACGGAATTCCAGATGTTTCTGACGCATGTCCGCTTGACCCTGAGACTTACAACAGATTTTTAGACACTGACGGCTGCCCAGACAACGTCGATGCAGTTGGCTCACAGTATGTCTTCCCTGACACTGACGGTGACGGAATAGAGGACAGATGGGATGCATGCATTGACGAGCCAGAAAACTATAACGATTATCTGGATACGGACGGATGTCCTGACATTCCGGGTACATTTTCAGAAGGTTTGATTGATTCTGATTATGACAGTATTCTTGATCACTTGGATGATTGTCCGTTGGAACGTGAAAATTACAACAAGTTCCAGGATACGGACGGATGTCCAGATGAACCTGAAATTTTTAGCCCAGGCGATTCTGACAGCGATGGAATCCCAAATCAATTCGATTTATGTCCTTATGTTAAAGAAACCTATAACCAATATCTGGACACTGACGGCTGTCCTGATTTGATTGCCGATAATCTACTCACTTATGATACTGACGGTGACGGATTTGTTGATAATCTAGACTCCTGTCCTAATCAACCAGAGACGTTCAACGGTTTCCAGGACACTGACGGCTGTCCAGACAAGCGTGCATTTGGTTTAGATACTGATCAGGACGGAATTCCAGATGTTTCTGACGCATGTCCTCTAGGTGCTGAAACTTATAATTATCATCAAGACGAAGACGGCTGCCCTGACTCTGCTGACTCAATTGTTCCATCATATGTCTTCCCTGACACTGACGGTGACGGAATAGAGGACAGATGGGATGCATGCATTGACGAGCCAGAAAACTATAACGATTATCTGGATACGGACGGATGTCCTGACATTCCGGGATTTTCCACTTCCGCATTATCTGATATTGATCATGATACAATTCCAGACATATTTGATTTGTGTCCGACACTTGGTGAAAGGTATAATCAATTTCAAGACGAAGACGGCTGCCCTGACACATTAGATTATGATTCATCTGGAGATTCAGACTATGACGGAATTCTTGATAGTGTTGATCAGTGCCCTTTAACTCGTGAAACTTATAATCAATTTCAAGACGAAGACGGCTGCCCTGACTTAATTCTTGACAATAAACTCATACCTGATTCTGATAATGACGGGATACCTGACTATCTAGACTCATGTCCGACCCAGCCAGAGACGTTCAACGGTTTCCAGGATGCTGACGGCTGCCCTGATACGCACACATCCGGCTTCGACTCTGATCAGGACGGAATTCCAGATGTTTCTGACGCATGTCCGCTTGACCCTGAGACTTACAACAGATTTTTAGACACTGACGGCTGCCCAGACAACGTCGATGCAGTTGGCTCACAGTATGTCTTCCCTGACACTGACGGTGACGGAATAGAGGACAGATGGGATGCATGCATTGACGAGCCAGAAAACTATAACGATTATCTGGATACGGACGGATGTCCTGACGTATTAGCTGCGGAATCTACAATTCCTATATCTAGTGATTTAGACGGTGATGGATATCCTGATAAATTTGATTCGTGTCCAACTCTCTCTGAAACCTGGAACAAATACAATGACACTGACGGCTGCCCTGACATTGCTCCAGAACAACAGAGATTTGTCCATGATGATGATCTAGACGGCATCATTAATGACAACGACTCGTGTCCTCTGGAGCCGGAGGATTATGACGGTGACCGAGACTCTGACGGATGTCGTGATGCTGATTCTAACTAGTAGCTAGTTTCTTGTACGTCTATTTGAAACAGTAAATATATTCAGTGTATGCAATTAGTATGTGCTTCCAGAGTTCTCTAGTCCGGCATTTTTAGCCCCCATGGCTGGAGTTAGTGATCCTGCTCTTAGATTGCAGTGTAAACGGATGGGAGCTGGACTTGTAGTCACAGAATTTACTAGTATTCACAGCATTATTGCAAAAGAGAGACAATTTAAAGAAAAAATGCAAACAATACGGGAATTTATAGAGTACTCTGATCAAGAACGCCCTCTTTCAATTCAACTGTTTGGTTCAGACTTATCTGCATTAGAGAAGGCTGCCAAAATTGTGGAGCCTTATTTTGATATAATTGACTATAACATGGGTTGTCCTGCACCTCATATTACGCGACAAATGGCTGGCGGTGCCTTATTACAAGAGGTCAATCTAACTCAGCAGATATTTTCCACTCTTGTACATGCTGTAAAAAAGCCTGTCACATTAAAAATTCGTTCTGGAGTAACTGATGCAAGCAAATTTTTGTTTCGCGAAATTGCTGAGATTGCAGAAGATGAGGGAATTCAAATGATTACATTGCATCCCAGAACTGTTAGTCAGGGGTATTCTGGTCACGCAGATTGGAATTTGATTAAGGAGCTCAAAGAAATTTCAAGTATTCCGATAGTTGGTAATGGCGACATCAATACTCCGGAGGATGCTAAAGATATGATTGATGAAACTGGCTGTGATTATGTGATGATTGGACGTGGTGCAATGGGTAATCCCTTTTTGTTTGAACAAATCAATGATTTTCTTAAAACAAATTCTTACAAGGAATATTCCTTCAAAGATAAGTTGGATTCATTTTTTGATTATTTGCATCTAACCAACGAATACAAAATAAAATTTGCAAATATTAAAGGTCAGGCAATGAGATTTACTAAAGGTATGAAAGGTGGTTCAAAACTACGTTTAAAAATCACTTGCTCAAATAATATAGTAGATCTAGAAAAAATTATGAAAGATGCATATAATTCAAATTAGAAATTCATCATACTACCTCTATATTTCTTAACATTTGCTTGTAAAATTGCTGAAATTGATATTGTGTTTTTAAATAATTCAGATTATTCTTACATGTTTCAAAATGGCATTTTAAATATGAAAATGGGAATTAAATTCTAATTGACAAAAGCTTACATTCTCATAAATTATGAATTGGGTTCTGAAGGTGTCGTCATATTGAAATTAAAATCTGTTGATGGTGTTGTTGAGGTCCATGATACATTTGGCATATGTGGTATTTTGGCTAATGTTGAATCCTGTCAAGTAGAGGCATTACGTGAAACGATAATTTGGAAGATTGGAAAATCCCAAAAATTAGTTCAATGTTGACATTGATGGGCATTGAAGGACAGGAATAATTAATAAAAATACTGTATTCTTGCACTCAAACTGTCATGCTGTTTCTCCAAAAATATGTCCTCTAAATGTTTCTCACTGAGAGAATGTGTCCTCTCACAGTTCAAATCCCGTTAGTTAATTGTGTATGAAATAATTATAAAAGAAAATGATTAGAGGGCTTCAGGACCATTCTTTTTAGATGCAATATTCAGAACGTTTTCTACGCTGTACACTACAATAATTCCGTCTCCGCCTTTTCCCGTATAAGCTGCATTAGCAATTGCTGTGGAAATTTTTTCAACGTCTGAATCGTCAACAACTGTGCTGACGGTTGCAACTTCATTGTATTCTGCAGTGATCGAACCCGTTCCTCTACCTGATCTGATCTGTTGTCGTATTCCGGAACCTTTGCCCTTTCCTTCTAGAATGGTAAATCCGCCAACGATATCATTGATCGCTTCAGTAACTGCAGCAATTTTTGTTGCTTGTATAGTTGCCTCAATTCATTTCATTCCCATTCATTTTTTGGTATTATTTAAAAAAGATCATATATTTTTATTTTGATTTTATGATACGGGGATCTTATGGGTTATGTCATTATCCTCTTGCTTTTTTTAATATTAAACTAAAAGAAAATCATGAAAAGTGATGAAAAAAGATCTCATAGACTCAATTATCTTTTGAGATGTTATTTGACAAATCCTACTGAAAATGAGCTATATCAAAGAGCTAAACAAATGGGTGTGACTGATTCAACTGCGAAAGATTACATCAGAACCGTCATGATACAAGCTCAAAAAATTTGCTCAACATAGGTATTTCTATTTTAAATTTAAAATGTATTTTTTATCTGCGTCTTAATTAATGCCTAAAATTATTAATCCATATATTCATAAATAATCACTACGAGAAGAAGTACGCATGACTGATATGTTGTTGGATGATGTAAAGGCCCTTTTAGACAAGGATTTTGGTGATGACCGAATCTTGAAGCAAATTTGTAGAGCCTGTGAACACAATGAAGTTATTAGTAATTATGAAAGAAATTATGTTCGAGAATTAGCAGAAAAATACCTGGGAAAAAAACCTGAATCTGTTCCAATTCCTGTAGTTGAGTCCAAGCCTGTTGTTTCAGATTATGTTCCAACTGAAATTCAACCTATTCAACAATCTCAAACACTTCAAGCAGCAACGCCGAAAGTTTCCTATTCCAAATCAAAAAATACAAAAATAATGCTGGGGATGAGCGGTATCGTATTAGTCATAATTCTTGCTATCGCTGTATCATTTAGTGGTGGTGCTGACAATCCTGCAAAGATTGATGCTCAAACCACTCCTCAGATAATCGTATTGTCTATTCAAACTGATTTAACATCATATGCACAAAAAGATCTAATTTCAATCAGTGGGTTCTCTGATACTGTCGGATCTGTAAATTTGTCAATAGAAAGTCCAAGCGGTGAACTTGTATGGGCTGAACAAGTTAATCTAAAAAGCAATGGACAGTTTTCAACCTTGACCATTGCAGGAGGTCCTGGTTGGGAGCGTTCTGGTACTTACAATATGGCCGTTGACAATGGTACAGAAATCAAATCTGGTAAATTTTCATTCACTACTTGATATTTTCAAATTCTTTTCAATGGGAATCCGCCAAATTTCTTAATTTTTCTATGCTAGTTTTATTCAAATATTCACGATAGACAATTAACTTGTTTTGTTTATTTGAATTATCTCCGTAAATATCTGTGGCATTTTTTGGAATTGCGTCTGTTTTTCATTGTTTCATTTCAAAGACACGTGTCGTTAAATCTGGATTTGAAAAGTCACTGTCATCGCATCCTATGATGTAGAGGTAATATTTTGCTACTTGGCTTAACTTTTCATGTAATTTCTCATATGCTATCATTTGGCCTTTTACAATATTGATCTTATTCTTGTGAAATCTCTTGAGCTCTAAGATGATGAATCCCCTCTATGTTAGATCATCCAATCTGTGTCGGTTCTTTCTGTTGTCATCATGTCGTGTACAATTAAATCTTCCAACACCTCTTCCAGTGAGTAAACTCAACTTGTAAAAAATCTGATATTTTGACTTTGTACTTTACGTATAATCTATTTAGAAATAAGTTCAGGTTGAATTGATTTTTCTTTATCGTATGGAGTGTAATTTCAATTCATTTTTTCAACGGACAATATTTTTTTTAACTTTTAACTGAATGATGATGGGATTTGTAAAATTTAGTACGGTTCTATGCTTTTTCTGTTTTATCTACAGAGAAATTCATTTCCTGTCCCTTTGTACAGTATGAAATATTCTTCCTGATTTTTTCTGTCTTTTTTTGCATTTAGGGCATCTTGATACATTTCAAAATGTTCGACTAGGTATAATTGATTTCCTGGCTCTTCAAAATAGTCTATTCCAACCAGCCCAAAACCTGTGTTGGGAGTCAACTTTGCCTTTTCTTCCTTAAAAATATCTTTAGTCAATTTTTTAAATATTCAAAATCATAAAACCTATTGATCATAAATCATCAAATTTTTTTCTTCTAGTAGTGCGTGTAAGTTATGAACGGAGCGATATACATCCGCCTCTTTTTTAGCTCCTGTACACACTAGCTTTCCTGATGCAAATAACAGTATCACGGTTTTTGGATCAAGCATTCTGTGAATTAATCCTGGAAACTGTTCGGGTTCATACATGCTTCTTGCTAATGTCCTTGCTGCTTTTTCTAGGTGGATTTTACCTCCAAGATTAATTGAAGCTACCATGTTTTGAACTGTAATTACTGCATCTTTTTTTATTTTTATTTTACCTTTTCTTAATTTTTGAACTACTGTGTTGACCGCCTTTATTGCCATTTCTTCAGATTTAGCTCCTGTACATACCATCTTTCCTGTTCTAAAAATTAGTGTTGCAGTTTTAGGAGTGATTAGTCTGAAAACAAGTCCTGGAAATTGTTCTGGATGGTATTCTGTATCTGGAAATTTTTTTGTAATATCAATAAGATCAATCTTTTGATCAACTGATGCTGATGCAACAACGTTTTCAACACTGACAATAGGTTTTGTTTGAGGCATGACGAGGGAGTTTAAATAGTCCTTTATATATATTATTTAAATTTATTCCGTTTCATTTTTCTGAATTCGTTTAATGATGTCCAATCCACTGATATCTACATTCTTCATCAATAATATCTGTCACTATTTCTTTGTCTTTGATCTTTATTTTTGGAATGTCCACATCAAATAATCCTAGTTGGCCCTTCCATGGAATTGGAATTCTAAGCGGCTTTGCATTTTTTAACATGAATCCATAAGTTTTTTTTTGAGATTTTTTTGATGCCAAATGAAGTTTTTGCTCTGCTCTTATTTCTTTAATCGAGTCATATCTTTTTACATTGTATAGCTGTACTTTACCTATTATTGCACCTGTGACAAATTTTTTGTTAATTTTTAATCTTTCAGAATCTTCAAATCTTATTTTCAATGGGGCATGAACTAAAAACTCGCCACGAAAATTTGTGTACCAACTTCTCAATTCTATGATTTTCTTTCCTGATACTACTAAATCAGCAAATGGTTGAGAAATTGAAAGGCATTTCAAGACACCGTTATTCAGTGGCTGCTTTGATAAACTGGCCTGGATTTTTGCCTTGTCCTTCGGGCAAATTTGTAATGCCTCCATTCAAGCTTTCTGTTACTATGCCTTTACTTGCAAGTATCTGTGCAGTCATTAGTGAAGTGTTTCCAGCCATGCAAATTAGTAATGATTTACCTTTTGAACCTTCTAGATCCTTACTCAATTCTTCTGGAATTTGCTGCGTGGATAATAACTGATTAATCGTACTTGCCTTTGGTATGGAAATCTTTTCTTTATCTACTACTAGAGATTTGGCAATCATCTCTATCCCTTCTTCTTTTGGAGTATACGAGGTATGAACCCATATTATTTTATCATAGTCTTGAGTACTTGATGCTGCTTCTTCCAAAGATACTTGAATACGTTGATTGTTTGACATGGCTTCCAAATTTTTCCTATACTTCTCTATACCGTCAGCAACTACGACTATAAATTTTCCTTTGTCTCCGTTACTTAGCATTTCTAATACTGAATATAATGCAAGTGCTGTACTTTCACCAATATCATGACCTTTGTCTACAAAGAATTTGAGTAAGTGTTTTGCCTGTCCAAAATCCACCTCATGTTCTGCTGCATACGTATCTGGGTTGTACAATTTCAGTCCTTCAGCTTTGAGCTTTGTTCTAATTCCTGCGACATCTTGACCTGGAATTGGGAAGACTACGTGAATTGCTTTTTTACCATATTTTTCATTCATGTGTCTACTTAATCCTCCTGATGTACCCCCAGTTCCAAATGCACACATTATTCTATAGTCTTTTAATGAATCTGTATTTTCTTGTAATTGCTGTTCAATTTCTACTGCTGTAACTGTTTGATGGGCATTAATGTTTAACTCATTGTCATATTGTTCTGGACAAAAACATCCATAAATTTTTGCAAGTAGTTTTGCTAAATTAATAATGTCTTGTGCTGCAAGCAATGCTTCAATTTCAGAAATTGAATTGTCATAAATAGTAGGATCAAAACCTAATTCTGTTAACTGAGAGCGAACATTACCTGCAGTGGCTTTTGCCTTTAATGCATCTGCATCACTATCTTTCATTCCTGGTGCAGGACAAATATCCATATCTAAATCCATTATGCGGATATTTTCATTTCTTAATTCTTTAAACACTCCTTCTTGCAATTTTCTTGAAACGAGTGATATTACAGTTAACCCTAGCTTTGACATTTGTCCAAGTGCAATTCCAAAATTCCCTGACGTTGCTTCGATAATCATTTGGTTGCTTTTCAGCTTTCCTGTTTTGATTGCATCGTGCATAATGTGAATGGCCGGTCTTATTTTAATTGAACCTGACACCAAATTGGAATCAAATTTACCATAGACTTTCAAGTCCAAGTCTGAAATGTCCAGTTTGTAAGTATTTTTTGCGCATTCTTTGAGATCATCAGTAAGATCAACTAATGGTGTAGCATTTACCACTTTACCCTCCTCTTCTAAATGCGGAATTTTACTCCAAATTCCCTGTTCAAATTTTTCAAGTAATGTTTTATCAAAATCTTTTTCTGACATTTTTTAGTCAGTTTGTGTTCGATTTTTTGCTCATATAAAATATCTGATGAATCGTGACATGATGCCGTCTTTGATTTTTAGTTCATACATCCAAAATACTGATTACTTTGTTTGGAATGTCCTTTAATCTACTCACTGCCATGGTTTTTTCATATCCTAAATGTCTCAGATTATTCGCTATGGCAATCGCTCTAACTGTATTTGGACCCAATCCTAAAGCAATCATGTTGATTCCTAATCCTTTGAGGGATTTTATCATGTTTCTCACAGCATCCGAATCTGATGGTTCTCCGTCTGTTAACGTCAAAAAAATATCTGGTCTTTTTGATTGTAAAATTGAAAACATTTTATCATAAACTTCAGCTAATGGAGTTGAGCCGTTAGCAACAATTTGCGCTAATCGTTTTGCAGTAGTATGATTCCATCTGACATTCTCTGGTTTAATTGACCAGCAAACCATTGCTCTGTTTTGAGTGCTAAATGCATATACTGCAAACTTTACTTTGAGAAAAGCCAATACTTCGCAAAGTGCCAAAGTTGCTTTTTTATATTCAATGGCATCTGATGCGATACTGGAAGAATGATCTAACAAAATTACAATCTTTGTTTTAATGGATTTTTTTACATCCGTAAAAAATGGTTCATTACCTTCGATGTAATTTTCTTCATCAAATTCATCTCCTGATATTAAATATTGTTCTTTCCAACCTGATTTCCATTCTTTAAATTTAATTTTTAATCCGTTGATTAAACTCATATCATAAATCACTGTTTCATCGACATTTCTTGTTGCAGGAATTTGGATTCCTATTGCTTCTGGTGCTAATCCCTTATTTTCCATCTTCATATTTTCATCTAGTAATACTTTGTATTCATCATAGATGTCGTCTCCACGAACTACTGATGACGGATCAACAGATCCAAAATCCCCTTCTTTGTTCTTGGATATTATTTTTAGTACTTTCATCAATTCTTTTTCGGATAATGCCATTCCCGCTTTCATAAAAGGCAAGGATACGGGAATTGTTAGAAGTGAATCAATATCTAGTATCTTGATAATTTCACCGACATTCTTTTCAAGCCATTCCGTATCGTATTCTTTATCAATAGCTTTACTGACATTTTTTTTTGCAAATGTCGTTGCTTGTTTTATTTTCTCAAAGTTACTTGATTGAATTTCGCCTTTTATCGCCCCGAACATGAAATACTGATAAAATGCCTCTACAATTCTTGCTTTTCCGTAAACTGTGTGGAGTTGTGGTCTTGACACAAGCATGTATGTATAGTTGAAGATGATTTCTTCATCCATCCCTTTCCATTCTTTCCTTCCTATTTGCTCAACTCTTTGCGTTTCCATTGTATTCAAGATGAATCCAAATGCATGATCATTGCTGAGAATTTTTTTGCAATATTTTATTCTCATTGCTTCGTACCATAGTGATGTTCTGAATTGTCGATATTTCTGAAAATCATTTCCAATTCTTTTTTCTAGTGGAGTTAAGATCACTTTGTTTTCTTTGAGTCTTGTTTTAGTTTCAACTTTATCTGAAATTTCTACAACAATATTCTCTTTTTCAGACCACCTTCTAACTAGAAAAGTGGCGATTTCTACTAAAGAATCATTTTGTAATTGAATTGCTTGCATTTAGTTCCCAAACATAGAAGTGATAATGTCGCTTACTTTTTGATATTCTATATTTCCCCATTGGGTGTATACATTTCCAAACACAATGTCTGCCACTTCTTTTGGTGACATTCCTTTATCTAATAATTTCCCAAATGCAATTGTTTCTCTTAAACTTGGCGAATAAAATAATTCTTCTACTGCAGCAGCTTGTCTTAATGTATTTGCTAGCTTGATGGCTTGAATAATTTCTGTTTCATAGTTTCCTGAAACATATTTTTTTACAATTTTCAATTCTATATCTTCTGGTGGATATTCTAATCTTATTCGTACTGGAAATCTGCTTAGTAGTTGTGGTGGTAATTCTTTTGTGCCACTATGTGTGAGTGGGTTAATTGTAGAGACTACAAACCAGCCTTCTTCTGCTTTTACAACTTCTCCTGTTGATTCTTTTAGTACTATTTGTCGTCTATCGTCTAATGCTTCATCCAGTCTGAGTAAAACATCTGCTTCAGCAGAATTGATTTCATCCAAATAAAGCATGTCTCCTTTCTTCATGGATTTTATCAATAGCCCTTCATCAAAATTTACGGTCCCGTCTTTCAGAGTTTTTGTACCGATAAGATGGCTTTCTCTTGTTCTGAGACTAAAATTAATTGAATCCAAGTTGACATTTCTATTTCTTGCAAAATCTCTCACCAGTGATGTTTTTCCAGTTCCTTTTGGTCCTATGATGAGCACAAAAAGACCTGCTTCATATGCTTTGTTTAGGATTCGAATAGAGTTACTCCAATCTAAATATTGAACTTCTTCCAAAGTATGTTTTGATTAAACTAGACGATATTTAATATTAGATCTATGATCCGAATGTCTCTATTTTTGTGAAAGACTCGTCAAGTCTTTGATGTAATGTTTTGTTCCACTGATCAAAACCTAAAGGCTCTTTTGGATAATTATTGTAGTGTTCTACTAACCATTGATTTTCTTTTGATGTGTATCTTAGTCCATCTGCCACTGTTTTATTCAATGCTCCCCTGATTATCATTCCAATTTTCCCTAATCCTGAAAAGTCAGGATGTTCGCCTTTGCTGATTGATTCAACATCCATGTTGCCCAAAAAGTGTTTCATTCCGTAACTAATCTGTTCATTTGTCATTTGCTGAACTAGTCTTCTAAACAATTCAAGACCTGCAGTTTTGTATCCGTATTCTTTGATGTAGTCTAAATTATACTGCCATAGGCTTGCTTCTGAAACATCATTTGCTTCTATTGCTTGAGCCACGTTATTTCCAATAATTGTACCTGCAATCAATGCTGGCCCGATTCCTCCCGCATCAATTGGTTTTGGCATCCATGCCGAATCCCCTACCATCATGTATCCTCCTGATACCATGCAATCATTTTGTCTTCTGACGGAAACTTGGAATACTCCTGAATTATTGTTAATGTCTTCTGGTTCTTCAGATAATTTTGCATTTTTGATTGCAATATTTCTATGCAGATATTCTTTCATCAGTGATTCTACATTGTCTTTTTTTCCTAATCTTTGATTTCTTTTATCCAAAAGAGATTTTTCTACGCCCAAACCGATGTTTACCTTGTTATCCGCTTTTGGAAACACCCATCCATATCCGCCTGGTGCGATGTCTTGATCTAAATGTATGATGCAATAGTCCGGATCAAATTCTGTAAGTTCTTTCCTTCCTGGTTCAAAATACATGATGTATCGTCCTGTTGATTCTAAGTCTCGTCTATCAATTCTTTTTTCTACCTTTGTAGAATTTTGTAGTCCATTTCTGAGCATAGATGTGACGCCTGTTGCGTCTATCACCAGTTTGGATGTTTTCTTAAATGGCTGTTTTGTTTTATTGTTAGTCCCTTGAACTCCTACCACTTGTTGACCTTCATAGATTAATCCTGTAAGGCTAATTTCATTTTGAATCTCAATTCCCATCTTTCTACATCGCTCATTTTGAATTTCAGGTAGTTTTTGACGATTTAACATGTATCCTTCACCGTCAAAAGGAATCGCTGTTTCTTTATCTGGTGAAAATGCCATGACTCCTTTTACATCATGTTCGATTTCTGGTTTAGTCCATTGAACTTTTATTCTATCTGTCATGAAATCTACTGCTTCTTTAGAGCACGCGTCTCCGCATACCCAACCCGCCAATGATTTTCTACCTGGAAAAGTTTCTGGATTTCTGTCTACTACTAAAATTTTTAAATTTTGATTTGAATAATATGCAATTGACTGTGCCGTAATTGTACCTGTAAGGCCTCCACCAGCCACTATAACATCGTAATCTGACACGTTATTGAGACTTGTTTCTCCGTATTTAAAATAATGCCATGCTATTCTTGTGAAATCGGCATTAAAATTATTGATCGATTAAAAATGGGTCGGTTCGTCGCGGCGTCTTCAAAGCTTTCGCTCAGACTGGAGCGGCTAATATTTCCTCATTCCCAAATTCTATGGTTCAGTTATTCATATTTAATCTAGTTGGCAATTTGAAAAATCTCTGTAAATATTTCCACAGTATCTTTTTTGTTGTAAATTGGGGTGAAAATTTTTAATTGAATAGTACCTTTTTCTCTAACCTTGATATTTCCATTGATTAGTTCTTGTTTGTCTAATCTCATATGAAATCTGGAGTCTATTGTCCTTTCTTCAATTTCTTCAATCAGGTGGTAGGTTTGTTCAGTGGATAATGATTCAAGCAGTTTATGCATAAAATCTTGAGCCTGCTTTTTTACACTTTTTGCATTTAATGTAACTATTGGATTTTCATAATGACCTGTTGATTCTTCAGCCGTAAAGTCTTCTTCTTTTAGTTTTAAATTTTTTTCAAGTGATTGAAAGATCTTGGAAATATCCTCAGTTGCATGAACAATCACATTCACTGTGATTTCGATCTTATCCACCATGATTGTAAATGACAGCTTTATCTTTTATGCTTCAAGTAATTTTGTTTCTTTGTCGGCAGTTCTAACAAGTTTCACTTTTTCAAGACCTACATGTCTGACCCTGATCACTTTTTTGAATGCTGCCATTATGTCCGAATTAATCTTGCTGTAGCATGTTGCTTGGACAAACTGATCAATCGTCATTTCTGGGATTGTTTTGTTAATTACATCCCTTGCAATAATTCTAAGAGCATGTTGTCTAGATGTGTTTAATGGTCTGTGGGTTAGAGCTAGTAATTTAATTCTAAAAATGTAGCCGTCTTTTGTTTTAATATCGATTGTAAAATTAATTTTTGATGAACCTCGTCTAACTAAACTACGCAAAAATTCTTTTGAATACTCGTATCTCTTGAAAATTGATGTTGCTTTATCTCCATCAACATTACTAATTTGAAAATATATTTTATATTGATGCTGTGAAGGATCTCCTTTTAGAATATCATACAGTGTAACTTCTAAAACTCTACCTGCTGCATTTTCATCGTCTGTAATCGGAACGTATGCAATCGGAACATTGTTGAATGAATCTGGTGCATGTACAGTTACCCAGCGCTTATCTCTCCACTTGTCCTTTATTCGACCTTTTCTACGTGCCAATTATTAACGACCTTTAAATCCAAAATATAAGGGTATGTCACTAGATCTCTTTTTGATTTCCCATGTATTTCTGTAAAACATTGGGGATTTTGATGTGTCCATCTTTAGTTTGACAGTTTTCCATGATGGATACTAGAATTCTCGTTGTAGCTATTAGCGTGCTGTTTAGTGTGTGTACGTACTGTGTATCCTCGTTTGTTTTGTCTCTGAATCTAATTTTCAGTCTTCTAGCTTGATAATCTAGACAGTTTGAACATGAGACAATTTCTCTGTATGCGTTTTGTCCTGCCATCCAAGCTTCGATGTCGTATGTTTTTGCTGAAATTTTCCCCATATCCCCCGTTGACAGTAGCATTACTCTGTAAGGAATTTCCAAGCTTTGATAGAATTCTTCAGCATTTGCCAACATCCTTTCATGCTCATTCCAAGAATCATCTGGTCTTGAAAATGTAAATTGTTCAATTTTATCGAATTGATGAACTCTGAAAATTCCTTTTTGGTCTCTTCCATGTGCACCTGCTTCTTTTCTAAAGCATGGACTGGTTCCGGCATATCTTAAAGGCAGATCTTTCCCCTCGATGATCTCTTTTGATCTCATTGCTGCCATAGCATGCTCTGATGTCCCAATCATGTATAGATCTTCATCTTCAATTTTGTAAATTACTTCTTCAAAGTCATCTGCAATAACTGCACCTTCCATTGATTCTCTGTTAATCATGTATGGCGGTTGAACAAGGGAGTATTCTTTTTTTGAAAGAAAGTCCAATCCATATGAGATCAGTGATTGGTTTAATCTAACAAGATCGTTTTTCATATAATAAAATCTTGCACCTGCCACCTTTGCAGCCCTTTCAAGATCAACTATGTCCAAATTTTCTGAAATGTCTATGTGATCATTAATTTTAAAATCAAAAGTCGGAATATTTCCCCATTTTCGAACTTCTCTATTGGCATTTGCATCTGTACCTATGGGAACTGAATCATGAATGAGATTTGGAATGGTTGATGCTAATTTGGAATGTGTATTTTCAATGATTCCTTGTTCTAATTCTAATTCTGCAAGTTCATTTGACACGTTTTTCATTTCTGACAAAATTGATGAAGTGTCTTCTTTTGCCTTCTTTTTCTGAGAAATTTCTAATGCTACTTGATTTTTCTTCTTTCGTAATTCATCTGTCTTAAGAATAAATTCACGCCTTTTTTGATCTGATGTAATTAGAGTATCTAAGTCAAAATCGACATTTCTAGCTTTGAGCATGTCTCGAATAACGTGTGATTTTTCTTTGACGATTTTTGGATCTAACATCACTCTATCACCTTTAGTGCAATTTGAATATGTTTCATCACTTCATCAACTGTGCTGGTAAGCTGTTTCATATTCTTTTTACTTTCGAAATTAAAAATTAGTTTATTGTCTATATTTTGAATACAAAGGCTCAATCCTTCTGGAAAATTCACATTGTCTGGCTCTAATGCTTTATTCACAGTTTCAGCTTTCTCTTGAGATATATCATTTAGAATTATTTGAACTTGACACATTAACGACATTTACTTCTAAATATTTGAGAAATTCATCTAATTTGTCTTTAGTTATTTTTGCTCCTGCCGCTGCATTATGACCTCCGCCAATCCCATCAAACTTCTGGGCACCTGTCCTCATTATTTCACTTAAATTGACATCTGATTTACAACCAAACGATTTTCGTGATGAGAATTTTATTGTATTCTCTTCGGCCTTTGTTCTTAAAATCACGATCTTTCCTGAATTTTTAGGAGAGCCTGCAAATAGTGATGATATCGTCCCAGTCATCATTTCAGGCACTATGTCTTCGCCATTTACCATTACGCAGATGTTACTTTCAGAAATTCTCCATCTCTCATTGGATAAAATATTCATATATTCTCTAGTCCTGTTTCTGTAATCTGTTAGAATCTCCTCCGCTTCTCCCAAAACTTGGGCTCTATCTCCCATGCAAACCGCCACTCCAACGCCTGAACGATTAATCCTTCCACATGAGTTTAGCATGGTTGCAAATTCTCTTCCATCGCGTAAGAAACTCTTGTCATCTTCTCTTGGAAATGTATAGGTATATCCGATTAATTCAGTCATAATTTCAGTTGCATTTTCTCCTGAGACAAATTTTGTAATTGCTTCAATTACCTGTTTTTTTTCATCTTCGTTCAATTCGGCCGGAACTCTCCACCTTCCTTCTTTCTTCAGGTTGACTCCTGAAGAATTTAAAATTGAAAGGCAGGTTTCTTTATTCCAGGTTAATCCTTCAATAAATGGATGCGATGTGAATGCCAAGGCATCTGCAAGAGGTCTTGTTTCTCTTCCTATCAATAATAAATCTAAATCGATATCGACTAAACCTTGTTCTTTTGCAACATTGGCAATTTCAAAATTTTTTCCTGTAAATGATTTTCTTTCTCCTTGATCCTGTCTGTCTCCTAATGCAGAAACAACCGCAATTGATGACAGGTCTGAATTTTTTTCATCAAGTGACATTGATGCTAAATATGCCATTCCTCCTGTACAAATTTCCTGTCCTCCGTCAATTCCGTATTTCCATGAATTTATGACATTTTGATTGTCTTTGTCTTCATCTAAAATTTGATGGTGATCCAAAACAATCCAATCGTCTCCTAGTGCTTTATCTAACTCGCTTGCAAAACCTCCTCCCAAATCGGTAACTATGTGGAACTCTCTAGAGTCTGTTTTGAATGACTCTAAAACTTTTTTGCTAAATTCTTTTGATGTTCTAACTGTACAGTTTGCTCCTGCTCTGATCAGCGCTTTGGTGATTATGCTTCCTGATGTCAATCCGTCACAATCAATATGGGTCGTGACTGAGATTGGTTTTTTTGATTTTATACAGTCTGAAATTTTATCTTTGAATAATGAAAGTGATTTTTCTAGCGATTCTGTCATTACTCTAACTGAGCAACAACAGATTTGTATTTCCAAGTTTTAGGAATTCTTCCAATTCTTTTGTAGTATACTGATAATCTGTGAACTTTGGCTTCAATTAATTCCAAAGATCTAACATTTCTATTGTCTCCTTTGTTTGCTTTAAGGTGTTTTTGAAGACCTATTGCTTTTCTAACTATGTTGTCAAGATCTTCTGGCATTTCAGCCTTCAAATCACGTTCTTCTAAAATTTGACCCATGCTTTTTTTGGTAATTATTTTGATTAGAGGGATTGCATGTTGATCTCTAAGCTTAATTCCAACCTGACTGGGGGTCAATCCGTCTTTAGTGTATTTTACCACCAATTCTTCAATTTCTGCAGGACTCTGTGTAACCCAAGAAAGTGCACGCGGTGTAGCTGGTCTTATTGAGTGTGACTTTCCATGTCTGTGTGTATGCATTCGTCCCATGATTTGCCTGATAACAAAGCAGAATTAAACGTTACTTATACTGATCTCGTACATTATTGCAAAATTTGGGGTTTAGAATAAAAGTTAAATAAGTCACTGGCTTCAAATCGAACAGGTAAACAGTATGAATACAAAAATACTATTAGCAGCATCCTTAATCGCTGTTTTCACCGTTGGTTACTATGCAGAAAGTGCAGTAGCATTTGCACAATACATGGGTAACGTCGGTGGAGAAGGTCAAACAGGATCATATACTCTAGAAGAAGCACTTGAACTTCAAAGACGAAGGATAGAGTCAGCAGATGCAAATCCTGCTGCTGGTTCAGGAACTCCGTATCTTGATGCAGGTGGTGTAGTAGGTGCTACACTTATCGCAGCTGCCGTATTTGGTGGTCTGTCAGGAGCTTTCTTACTTAGAGGAAGATCTGGCAAATATGCCGCAATGGGTAGAGGATAAGAAAACCTCACTTTTCTCTCATTTTATTATCGTCTCTTAGTGTATACTGATCTCGTACTTTTTGATAATAAAAGAAATGTATATATCGCACAAATGAAGCCAAATTATTATGATTCCTATCGTAGGTACTTTCCTAAGTATTCTGTCTTCACTTACAGGACAATTAGGACCAAACTATGATCCATTATTCTATGATGTAATGCTTTACATCTTCGGAACCATTATGTTTACCATCTTCTTGTTGGCAATCATATCATTCTGGTTACGTGTACACGGCTGGGCTTACAAAGACAATCGTGAGAGATGGGTTGATGAATTAGACAGACACTTCGAAAGAGAAGGTATCGGTCTTATTCCAGACAATGGCAAGTATTGGTAAAATTACCACCTTTCATCTTTTCATTATTTTTAGTATCTTCTAGTCGTAACTGTCCCAAATTTTAAAAATTTAATTTTCTTTCAAGTCTGCAATCACTAGCTTTCAAGTCTGCAATCACTAGCTTTCAAGTTCTGGTAGGAAATCTGTATCCTTTGATTCGTCATATGCTTTTGTAGTAAATACTCCTTTATAGTGATATTTGTCCTGTAGTGGGTGATTGATGAAATGATCAGATTCCTTATCATTGACGTAAAAAGTTGATTTGTTTTGATCCATATCTCTTAGAGGAAAGTCCCACATCCACAAAAAGTGACCAATTTGAAATGGCCATTCCTCTTCCCATTCTACGTATATCGTACCGTCATCTGTTAACGTGTACATTGTTCTCTTACATTCGTCATCATTTATGCCTGCATTTATGTTGGCAGGAATTTCTGTTGGGAGGCCATCAATAATTAACTCTAATGTCACCTTCATTTTGTACGGGGTATCTCTGTCGTCAATACACACTTTGAGAGGATCATCCTGACTTAGTTGACTTTGAAGTACAGTACTTCCCAAACCAATTGATATTGCTATTATGGCCGTTATTCCAAGAAACTTGAATGTTTTTTTCCTCTTGTAAGGATCACCTGTACCTGGCCAAATCATAGTGATAAATTTGGACAGATTCCTTAAAGTCCTTTCTCTTATTCGCCCAGGATCTCAACTGTACCTGATTTGTCTTTATGATCTGCAAGAAAGTATGCTATCCTATTTGAGTCTATTTTAAGTCACATTCTGATTTACCTTTGTATGTGGATGTCTTTTACAAACAAGTTTTTGGTACCTTTCATTCTGACTATGATCTTTTCATTTTTGAGCTTTATCTTGAATTGGTACTTTGAGGACTTTGATTCTTCTTTCATTTTGTATTTGTTTGAATAAAATTCCATTTCCAAAAAAAACAACTTTGAAAAATATCTAACTTTACTCTATTGAAACTGCAAGCCTTTGTTATTTTTTTCTAAATGATAAATTTGGTTTGTTGATCTTACGTTGCCGTAGAGAGTATCTATAAAATGAAAAGGAAAAATTGGGTTGTTTAGATTACTTGCCAGGGTCGTGTTGCAAACGTAATGACATATCCTACACCGATAATGATTGATTGATATGCGATGTTAGTATATGGAATTGGTTTGATAATTGGGTCACCTTCAACAACTACTGTTTGACCTGGACCTAGTCCTGGACCTACTTTTGCTACGTTGAGTTGGGTGTGTACGTGGTATACACCTGCTTCAAGTGCTTTGGCTGATAGTGAGTAATCGACGACAGCATTACCTGCAATGTCAAAGACATTACCTGGTGGATCTCTTGCCAACATCTCCCATCTGTTACCTGCGTTGGTGGACTCAGTGAAAATGGATAGCCATCCTCTTAGGTCTCTTTCTACTAAACTGACTAATGTACCTTGAAGTGTCAAGGTTTCGCCTGTTTGTAAGGATTGTCTGTTAAAGGTTTCGTCCTCAATTCTAATGAAACGACTCTGGAGTTGTGCTTGGACACCGTGTGCATCTGCAGTTGGAAGTATGGTTTCAACCCAGTTGAAACCCAAGGTTCCTAGTGCAAGTACTACAGCTAGTCCAAATACGAAAATTCTTTTTTCTACCATAGTTATCCCTAAGGTTTGGAATTAAGACACGTCGTTATATGTTTTACCTTGATGGGGATGATCGATTCGTGCATCTAATGTTAATCGTTAATGTTATACAACCAAATTAATAAAAAAATTATATGATTATTATATTTTTAAGTATTTAAAATAGAATTTATTTCATAAATTTGTAGATGTTTATAATTTTTATTTGAAATAATTTGACATTTCTAAAACTATTGTTTTATATTCTGAAATCATGTAATTACAACATGGCACAGATGCCCGCATTAATCCCAAAAGAAGTCGAAATCCAGAGACTAAAGAAAATCTGGCTTATCGTCATCGCAATGGGTTCAGTTGCTGCATCAGTCGAAGTGGACAACTTCGTTGATGGATCTTTGCATCAGACCTCTATTAGAGACAGTGCATTTACACCAGCTCACTGGTGGCTATACTCCCACTTCATTACATTACCAATTGGATGGGGAATGGCAGCAGTCTATGATAGAAAAGTACCAATTCTTAGAGGCCCTAACAACTCTATGAACACCGGTTTGAAGATGACCATTCTTGGTTACCTTGCAACCATGTTTACAATCGGGGTCAATGAGATGTGGCACTTTTGGTTTGTAGAAGAGATCTTCTCAGTACCGAACCACTGGATGTTTAACATGGGAGTCGTAGTGGCTTTCATGGGCGCCTTAGCATACGTAGTAAGAGTATATGCTCGACTCGTAGAACTTGGTGCAGAAACTCCTGGTGAGAATCCATACATTGCCGAGATGTACAAGATGGCCCTTGAAGGCAAATTGTACAGCAGAGCAATTCCTTAGAAAAAGTGCATTAGCACATTTTTTCTTTTTACCTTGTTTCGTTAGACGTAGATCGTACATTGAATTAATTTAAGAAAGACTTAAAAGAATCTGAATTGGATAAATTCCATAATGACTCTTCCTAAAGGATTTGGTTCTGGCGGCACTGGTGGATCATCAAGTGCTGATGTGGAACGAATGATTGGAAGACGCGTTGAAAATATGACCGGCATGATTACAATTTCATTCTGGGCAGCATTGTTAGCTACTTTTGCTGGTACTGCAGCTGGATATTTCTATTATCCATGGGCGTATCCAACAGCAAGTGGTCACTTTGCATTCATCGTGCTTGCAATTATTGAGGCAATTGGTTACATCTTCTGTGTTAAAGTCATGGAAGAAGGTTCCAACAAGAATAGTAATGGTATAGTTGGTGGTAGTATTGCTGCATCAGCAGTATTTGTACTCTTTGTATCATTATACGTTGGTTGGTAATCTAGAAAAACCATTCAATACACTTCTTTTTCATTTTAATTTGTAATGATGATGACTTTGCGCATTTTTTCATTTTAATTTAGAACAACGATCTTCATCATACACTAAAATTTTATATACAGACTATTTCTTTGACTTCGTATGGTCTGGTTAAGACGATGTACACACTACTTATTCATAGTAGTGGTTGCAGTTAACTCAACACTGTTAACAATTAATGCAGGAGATTACATCTTCTACACTGACTGGGCTTGGACTTCGTACACGGTATTCTCAATATCGCAAACGTTGATGCTAATTGTAGGTGCTACATATTACCTAACATTTACTGGCGTTCCAGGCACAGCAACGTACTACGCTCTAATTATGACAGTATACACATGGATAGCGAAAGGCGCATGGTTTTCGTTAGGATATCCATATGACTTCATTGTAACTCCAGTTTGGCTTCCATCAGCAATGCTGTTGGATTTGGTCTACTGGGCGACAAAGAAGAACAAGCACTCCTTGATACTGTTCGGCGGCGTACTGGTAGGAATGTCATTGCCATTGTTCAACATGGTGAACCTGATAACAGTAGCAGACCCACTAGAAACGGCATTCAAATATCCAAGACCAACATTGCCACCATACATGACACCGATAGAACCCCAAGTTGGTAAGTTCTATAACAGCCCAGTAGCGCTCGGTGCAGGTGCAGGTGCAGTATTGGCATGTACGTTTGCAGCACTAGGTTGTAAACTCAACACTTGGACATACAGATGGATGGCCGCTTGGTCAAAGTGGGACTAAAACTCCAACCTTTTCATTTTATTATTTTCCTCTAGAGGATTCTCTACACTTCAAAAAATTTGATTAAAAAATACTGCACAAATTGTGATCTTTTATTGTCTATTTTGACGATATGTAATTCTATGATAATAATATGTGGAACAACAGTACGGTCAAATTCTTATCATTCCCAAACCATTCGTAAAATGGGCTGGTGGAAAACGTCAACTAATTCCAATTTTAAATGAAAACTTACCTGAAACTTTTGGAACGTATTTTGAGCCCTTTTTGGGCGGAGGGGCATTACTTTTCCATATGCTGGTTGAACGTAGCGGTCAGAAATGCAGTATATCTGATCTAAATTCTGATTTGGTGTTGTCATACACCACTATCCGAGACAGAGTTGAATCTTTAATCGGTTCTCTAAAAAATCATGAAAAAAATTATCAGAAAGATTCAAAATTGTACTATTACTCCATTCGAGAGAGTAATCCGAGAAGTCAGATTGAAAAGACTTCCAGGCTAATCTTTTTGAACAGAACTTGCTTCAATGGATTATACCGTGTTAACAGCAAGGGAAAATTCAACGTTCCATTGGGAAAATATTCAAATCCAAATATTGTAAATGAGGATAATCTTCGTTCAGTAAGTCATATTTTACAATCAAGCAAGACATCGATAAAATGTAGGGACTTTGAGGCGGTTCTTCGTGATGCTAAAAAAGGAGATCTTGTATATTTTGATCCTCCATATCAACCAGTTAGCAATACGGCTAATTTCACCAGCTATACAAAGAAGGACTTTACATATGATGATCTTGCCAGATTGGCCAATCTTTGTGCCGATCTAGACTCTAAGGGATGCAGGGTTCTTTTGTCAAATTCTAATTCTAAAGAGGTTGCGGAAATGTTTGCGTCAAAACCCTGGAAAATTAGCAAGATTAAGGCAAATCGTTCAATCAACTCTAATTCTAAAAAGAGAACCGGCCATTTTGAACTGTTAATCAAAAATTATTAGAAGCTTCGAACGGGATCTGAACCCGTGACCTTTACATTACCAATGTAACGCTCTACCAGACTGAGCTACCGAAGCACAAATTCACTCTGTAGAAAATCTTTATAATTCTTCATCCTGAGCAAATTTACTCTAAACTGTTAAATTTCACTCAGATTTTTATCCTTTTGGAGGAGTAATCAAGCCTGGCCAAAGTAAGCACTTGATGCTTTTGGACATGCAGGACTTAAGATCAAATAATGGGTGATCCTGTCTTTCAGGAGTTCGCGGGTTCAAATCCCGCCTCCTCCACCTTTATCTGGGATTTTTGATTCCTTTGGAGTTTAGGACTTCATACACATCCGGCAGTGAAAATACAAAGCCTACATGCACGCAATCCTTTTCATCGCAAAGTTGACAAAATAGTTCCCCTTTTTGAATTGCAACTTCTGCAATCCTATTTTTGATATTGTCTTTTAGAATCACACGATCATCATCAATTGAAATTTTTTCGATCTTCGGAGCATATATTGCAAATGTCTTGTCTTTCTGCATCATCTCCTCTAACATGTATGTGACATAACCCGCAAAGCTGTTGACCCCCTTCATTGTTAGGTCGTCTTTACTATTTTGATAAACCTCGTGGAATTTATCATAGACAGTTTCTGAAACAGTGATTGATTTGAATCCGGCTTTGGGCAATTTACTTTTCCTTACCGTATAATACAGTACTAAGTATTTAATGCTTTATTTTCAAATAATTTTTCTGTATGAATGAAAATTAGTCTTTATACAATGTCTCGGATCCATATGAACATGGGTAAGGGGTATTCTTCTGAACAGATTCGCCAAAAGCTTATCTTGATTTTGGATGATGCCGTTTCTGGAATGTCCGGAGTTGAGATTTCTAAAAAAATGGATGTGAGCAGAATTACTATGACAAAATATCTTCAAGTTTTTGCAGCAGAGGGACTACTTCGACAAAAAAACATTGGAAATGTGAATTTGTGGTTTTTGGAGCCTGGACAGGAGTCTTTTACGTTTCCTGATGATTATTTCAAAATAGTTTCGTTATACATTGAATATCTAGTCAAGGGAACCGAAGCTCAAGTTTACTCTTTAATTCGTAATTGCTTACATTCTGGAGGACTGGCAAACCGCTTGATCCTGGAAGTAATTTTCCCCTCAATTGATCATGTGAAGAAATTGTATGATGATGCTAAAATTGGAACTTCAGAAAAACATCTGCTTGAGACAACAATCTCAAAATCCCTTCAAATTTTCAACCAGATTCAGGTGGTCTCTGATCCAAGAAAGAATGTGATTGTCATTGCATCCAGCGAACAAAGTAAACTGGATTCTGAAACCGCCTCTGCTGCATACCATTCTAACGGTTGGAATGTTTCTCATCTTGGGGACATGTCTAATGCGATCAATGTGTTGTTTGATCTTGATTTTCAAAAATTAGTGGGAAAAATTTGGAAGCAAAAACCTGGAATCTTGGTGGTGGTGGTATTTTCTAAAACTTCTGAAGATCTGAACTTTTTTGCCGATTCGATAAACTCCATCAAGGAAAAATCTGGCAAGCCTATGAAACTGATACTTTGTGGCAGGGTGTCTAAAAAAACCCGGATGCGGTCTGACTTGACATCTGAGAAGATAGACGATGTTTTACAGTGGTCTCAGACGGTATCTCAAAATCTAAAATAATGACAAATGGGCCCGATGTGATTCGAACACATGACCTTTCGATTATCAGTCGAACGCTCCAGCCAAGCTGAGCTACGAGCCCACGAACAAATCTCTAGGCTAGAGTCATTTAAGTTTAGTTTTCCTTCCACTTGATGGAACATCCAATTGAAGGATCAAAATCCTTTTGAATTTTTTCTCCATCCAATAATTTCTGCATGTTGGCAATCATCGTTTTTTCTGTAGCCTTGTCATCTGGTTTCATGGCATTGTCTATTTTTCCATGAAAAACTAATTGTTTTTGGCTGTTAAACAAGAATGGATCTGGCGTACACATGGCGCCATATTTTTTCGCAACTTCTTGTGTCTCATCTACCAGGTAATCAAAACCGAATCCCTTTTCTTTTGATGTCTGTTTCATTGCATCAAAACTGTCTTCTGGATAATCTGTAGAGTCATTACTATTGATGCCAATTACTGCTATGGCGTCTCCGTATTTTTCATGTAATTCATTCAGGGCGTCTACTTTAGCCTTGACGTATGGACAGTGATTGCACATGAAGATGACCAAAATTCCTTTGTAGTTCCCATAGTCCTTCAACGAATGTTTTTTGTCATCTATTCCCAATAATTCAAAATCTGGTGCGATATCTCCTGTCTTTAGCTTGATCTGTGATTCTAAAAGTACCATGCTGAAACGCTTGCTAATTCAAATAAAATTCTTGCCAAGAAGACAACAATTAAAATCCATGCCTTATCCATTCTTGATGTGGGCCGGTAGTATAGCCTGGTAGTATACCCGCCTTGCACGCGGGGGGTCACGGATTCGAATTCCGTCCGGTCCACTCTACTCTATGATCTAAGCGATCCACACTGTAATTCAGATTTCAGGATGGATTTAAATAGGATAAGTTTTGGTTTTATTGCATGGCAAGTTCAGCAGACGCATGGCCGGTATTTATTCCACTCATTGTTGGTTTACTTCCAGGTTTGATTTACTGGTTAGCAATTACCGCAAAGAAAAACTAGAATCACTGATTCATTTTTAGTTTCTTTTTATTTTGGACATTTAGTGTGAACTGGGTTAAAGGTTGTTACCTTACTTGTTTACAAAATATCATGTCATACAAAATTAATCTCTGATCATTAGGGTATGTGAAGATGAAACTTATTTTGTGTTCCCTGTTGATTCTGCTTTTGGTTCCGATTTCACAAGCATATTCTCAAGAGCATTCCGACAATGCATCCACGTTGACTGTATCTCTTACTAGTCAGTCTCCATTTGTCTATCAGGATTCTGAGGGATATACTGTTGTGGTCGGAATGGTTGAAAATAACAATCCTTTGTCTTCAGTTACCGAAGTTCAAATTCAAGTAAACTTTTTTGACGATTATGATCCTATTCCGTTGGAAGTGGTATACGGAAGTCCCTCCCTTGATGTGATTCCTCCAAATGGAAAGTCTTCATACTCGATTCGCTCTGATACTCCCAACCCTGGTATAACTCAGGCATCTGTCTCCCTTTTGACATTTGACTCTTCTGAAGACAAGCAAAAGGGACTCACCGTATATGCCACTGATGTATTCTTAGATGAGTCGTTTAGATTCTCTGGAGTTTTACAAACAGCTGGCGCTCCAAATTCTGACACCCGCGTATATCTTGCATTTTATGATGGTTTTGAACCCTCACGTATTCTTAGAGTCGCCACGATAGAACTTGGAGATGTGGAATCAAATGCAAAAGTTGTTTTTGACTTTGACGAGAAAATTGATTCAAGATCTGTAGGGTTTCTTTTGTTTGCGGAATCTGATGTTTTCAATTCTGATTTTATTGACATAGAGGTTCCGTCACCACAAGTATCTACTAAACTGGTGACGATCTCTGATGTATTCCTTGAGGATTCTAACGGGAATAAGGTATCTGAACTTGAAGTCGGTTCACAAGTCAATATAAAAAGTAAAACAGTGATTCAATTTACAACAGATCAGCCCTCCAACGAAACGGCATACACCTACTATGTTCAGGTAAAGGAATCTGGAAAGGTGCCATACGTTGAATATGTTGGAAAATTCGATGGGCGATTTATTGGGAACGGACAGGAAACCCAGACAGTGGATTGGATTCCAGAAAATACTGGATTGTATTTTATTGAGACCTTTGTATGGGATAGAGATAACGTTCCAATCGCAGAGCAGGGTCCATTTGTCTTGATAGTGGTAAACTAGACTTTTCATCTTTAGCCTTGCAATTTACTCACCGTTTAAATGCAGAAACAAACGTGATTCGTTGGTTATGAAACTAAACGCCTTTTTCATCATTGCTGTGATATCGTTACTATCTGTGTATTCTTCAGGACATCTAGCTTTTGGCTATGGTGGTCCACCTGAACAAAGTAGTGCTAACAAGTACACTGTGAATATAAGTTCTGATGTAGAGTCATATGCGCTTGGAGACACTGTGACGTTTTCTGGCAGTGTAAACAAATACGATGAGGATAGAAGTTTGCGAATCTCAATTTTTAGTTCTGGCAATGATCTGACAGTGACGCAAAAAACCCCTGTTAATCCTGATGGCACATTCTCGCATGAAGTTTTGTTAAATGAAAAATTTTCTGACGGGAAGTTCAAAGTAAAAGCTCAATATGGAAACTCAAAGGCCACAATTGCGATAATATCATTTATTGTACAACCATCTGCTAATGATTCCGCATCCCAGGACGGTGCGGCAATTCCCACATGGATAAAGAGCAACGCCGGATGGTGGGCAGACGGGCAGATTGACGACGGCTCGTTTGTAGAGGGAATGCAGTTCCTGATAAGGGAAGGGGAATGCAGTTCCTGATAAGGGAAGGATTCATGAGCGTATCTGGCTAGGTAAATTTTTTTGAATATTTCAAATTCTTGACATGCTGAAAAACTAGTAGATTTATTTTCAAAGACTGTTGTCTGTTAACATGTCTCAATATGCTCTTGTTGCCATGGGGGGCACTTTTGATATTATTCATGATGGACATTTGGCTTTACTTTGTCGTGCATTTGAGATTTCTGACAAGGTCATTATAGGATTGACCAGTGATGAACTTGCTGCAAAAAAAGGAAAAACGCCAAATAATGATTACAAAAAACGGTTTGAAAATTTAACTTCATCAATTTCAAAAAAATTTCAAAATAATTCATTTCAAATCAGTAAGCTAGATGATGATTTTGGACCTGCTGTACTGGAAAAAGGAGTTGAGGCACTAGTTGTAAGCGGTGAAACAAGCAATCAAGGTAACGTACTCAACGAATTACGAGAAAAAAAGAAACTCTCTCCAGTTCAAATCATTACAGTATCCATGATTTTGGCAAAAGACGGAGAAAGGATATCCACAACACGAATAAAAAACTCTGAGATTGATACGAAAGGAAACTTACGATCAATTGACAAGTAGATTGCAGAACTTTGAGTAGTTGGAATAAAACAAAATTTCTGGACTTGTACTTATGGCAATCATTACCCATATGATGAAAAAAATTGATACTGATGTAACTAATCTCAAACAGGGATTACATCCTCAAAATCTTTCATATTGGTATGATAAGATAATTCAAGAAACCATTGAAATGGCTCCTCCGTGGCTTCAGGACAAAATCAAGGTTCATCAGGATCCAATTCTTACCATGAAGTTTAACTTGGATATTTCAAAGCGTGCCGTTAGATATTTCATGATTGCAGTTGACGATAACTTGGATGAGATGCCATATTCGACAAAGCTCTATTTTCTAAAAGTACAGGAAATAATGTCTACTGAGATGGACAAATCTCTTGTTTGATGAAGTTTTCTTATTCTAGGCATAAATTCAACCTCTAAGTATCTATATCCAATGATGTTGACGTTGAGTGTAGCATGGAATTTTACAAATCAAAGTATTCTGATAAAAAAGAGCCTGACAGAAACAATAACCGTGAAAATGGACCATCTCGTTCTTTTAGAAACTCTGGAGATGACAGAGGTTCAAGATATTCAAGAGATGACGGCAGGGGCGAGTCAACCACCGTAACTTGTTCTGATTGCGGTACCCAATGTCAAGTTCCGTTTGTTCCGAGAACCAACAAGCCTGTTTACTGCAGTGATTGTTTTAGACAAAACAAACCGCAAGATTCGGGAAGTGACAGGGATGACAGAGGTTCAAGATATTCAAGAGATGACAGAGGTTCAAGATATTCAAGAGATGACAGAGGTTCAAGATATTCAAGAGATGACAGAGGTTCAAGAGATGACGGCAGGGGCGAGTCAACCACCGTAACTTGTTCTGATTGCGGTACCCAATGTCAAGTTCCGTTTGTTCCGAGAACCAACAAGCCTGTTTACTGCAGTGATTGTTTTAGACAAAACAAACCCCAAGATTTGGGAAGTGACAGAGGCTCAAGAGATGACAGAGGTTCAAGATATTCAAGAGATGACAGAGGTTCAAGATATTCAAGAGATGACAGAGGTTCAAGATATTCAAGAGATGACAGAGGTTCAAGATCATCTTCCGGAAGAGAGTCACGTAAAGATAGTTCTAGTTCCAGAAAACCAAGAAATGACAAATTTTTAAGAAAACAGGAGAGCTTCTATTCAAATGGTTCAGACAAATTTTATGAAACAATAAAGGAAAAATTGTATGAAATTCTGGGTGGAAAAACCTGTTCTAGCTGCGGATTTAAGGATGAAAGGGCCTTAGGAATTAGTCCAATATCTGACCCTGGTAATTCTGGTAGTGATGGACGTGGTGGCGATGCTGCCTCATGGGGAAAATATATTTCTGCACCTGAAGTTGCTCGAGAAGAATTGAAGGTGTTTTGCCTAAATTGTAATCAAATTAGAGAACCTGTATCAAAACCGACAAAAGATAGATCAGGCTCAAAAAAGAGCAAATATTTTCCTCGATGATTGAAAGAATCACCTTTGAGAATTTATTAACACTTTAATTGTAATTATTTTAAAATCTAGATATGGAAAGTGACTTTAACGCATTGGGCATATCTCTTATTGCCATGGTTGGAATTGTGACCCTGTATGCCGTACTTGGCCTGTAGGTTTACTCTTTAACTATTTCTACAACATGTTTGAGAATTTTCGTCGACACTAGCTTGTGTTCTTTATCTATTACTGACTGAATGAAATCTGCAAATCCTTCTACATTTTCTTCGTCTTTAAGCAAAATGCTGTGGGCTGATTTGTCTTTTAATGAGATTACTAGCTCATTTTCTACTATGTTCAGAATTCCCGTAATGAACGTCTCTTTTCCCTCGCTGATGAAAATCAAAGCTGCTAATTTTTGAGCCTCATATTTGTCATCACATGTGATGTTGATTTTCATTTGTTCTCCAAAAGAAACTGCTTCATCTGACTTTTTGCTTTTTCTCTTTTCTCTTGATGGACTGCAAGAAACTTGTTTATTTTTTCAATCAAAATCGCTTTTAGTTCGCCTGAAAGCAACCTTCCTGATTTGTAATCGTCATAAATTATTTTTAATTTTGTGTCATCTGGCTCAAAAAATATTCTTAGATATTGATACGACACATCGATATCTGGATTTCCTCCCAGTTTCCTGTGCTGTTCGATATCTGGCTGCCCTCCTGAGAATGCAAACTTGTTGATTTTCTTTTTTACAACGTTTGGAGCATCAGTTGTGTATATCGTACCCTTATCATCGGATGCTGACATCTTTCCTCCTGGTCCTTCCAAACTTGGGATCATTATGTTGTGAATCAATGCCGGTTTTTGTTTTCCGATCTTTGGTGCAATGTCTCTTGTTAACCTAAAGTGAGGATCTTGGTCAACTCCTAATGGGATTAGAACTGGCTTATCTTCAATAAAGCACGGGGCGGATTGTAACGATGTATAAAAAATCATGCCGATGTTTGTTTCGTTTGTAAATCCGAACGTCGCTTTTGTATTGGAGAAATTAATTTTCTTTGCTACTTTGGCTGCAATCGGATAGAGTGTCTGGATGTTTCTTGTGTTGATGATGATTTTTGTTTTTTCTGGATTGAAGCCTAGTGCAATAAAGTCCAATGCATTCTCGTATGCAAATTTGTTTGTCTCCTCCAAAGTGAGATTTGGTTTTGAATAGAATTTTTCGTCGTCTGTGAGCTGAAAATACAAGTTGACATCAAATTTCTCTTGCAACCATTTTGCAAACATCCATGGAACCAAATGTCCGATGTGAGTGTGTCCAGACGGCCCTCTTCCTGTATATAGGAAAAACTTGTTGCCTTTCTCATATTCGTCAAGAATTCTATTCATCTCCCTGTGGGAAAAGAAAATGCCCCTTCTGAGCATGAAATTATCTTCGCCTGTAATTCTCTTGATTTTTTCCAGTAGTTCTGAAGAAATTTTTTCAGTACCGAACTTTTTGATTAGCTTGTCATAATCGATGTCGCCTTCAACATGCCAAGGAGTCACGATAAAGTCGTCTGCAGACATTCCTCTTGGCTTGGGTTAAGGTTTAAAAAGTCTTTTTCGAATTCTTTGCAGTTGTCTCAGGTTTTTCATGATATTGAAAAAAAAATTATTACTTCGCTAAGAGATAATCCTAAGCAATCTCCTGAAACGCTAGAAAAATCCACGCATCTTTCACCTGATCAAATAAGACGAGGCATGGAATGGCTCAAGCTAAAAAACTTGGCAATTGTCACTGAATCAAAAACAAGCATAGTCAGTTTAGGAAAAAATGGCATTGAGTCTTTTGAAAAGGGCTTGCCTGAAAGAAGACTGTTGGATTCACTGAAGGCTGGACCTAAAAAATTATCTGTATTGCAAGGTGAGCTTGGATCTGTTTTTGGACCCTCGATGGGATTGGCTAGAAAAAATAATTGGGTTGAGACATCACCAGAACAAATCTCTCTTAGGAATTCACCTTCGGATCTACCTGGTGAAAAAACCCTTCGTCTTATCGGATACAAGAAATTGTCTAGAGACAAAATTGATGACGATGATGATCTATCCGCACTCTTGAGGAGACCTGATTTTATTGTTGAAGATGTTGTAAAGGCCAAAGAAATCGTCTTGTCTGACTCTGCAAAATCGCTAAAACTTTCGGATTCTTCTGGCGAGATTGATGTTGAGGCAAAAGTTCCAGATGTTTTTGTTGCAAGAACTCATCCGCTAAAAGACACTATTGATGAAATACGTGAAATATTTGTCACACTTGGTTTTTCAGAAATCTTTGGAAACATGACTCAGTCAAGCTTTTGGAATTTTGACGCCCTGTTTACCCCCCAGGATCATCCTGCACGGGAATTGCAAGATACATTCTATTTGGATGGCATTGCTGCCAAGAAAATTGGAACGCCTGATCAAATTAAAAATGTTTCTGAATCCCATAAGAAGAACTGGCGATATCAATGGGACATCAACGAAGCGCGAAAAATGGTCTTAAGGACTCATACCACTTGTGTCACCATCAAACATCTGGCTGAAAACAAACCTGACGAGGCTAGAATTTTCTCGTTGGGCCGGGTGTTTCGAAATGAAAAGGTCAGCTATAAGCATCTCGTAGAGTTTAATCAAATAGAGGGTATTGTGGTCGGCAAGGATGCCAACTTGAGAAATTTGATGGGAATTCAACGTGAATTTTACAAACGAATCGGCATTACAAAAATAAAGTTTTGGCCAACATTTTTTCCGTATACCGAACCGTCTCTGCAGACAATGGTGTACAATGAAAAACTAGGAAAATGGATTGAATTGTTTGGCATGGGTATTTTCAGACCTGAGGTTACAAAGCCTCTTGGAATTACCCAACCTGTTTTAGCTTGGGGCGGGGGAATTGAAAGAATTGCAATGCTAAAATATGAACTAGACGATGTAAGGGAATTTTACAATAACAATTTGGGATGGTTGAGGAGCAATACGAAATGCCAGTAGTCGAGTTGTCCTATTCGCGCCTTCAAAAATTGGTCGGCAAGGTATCAAAAAAACAAATCTCTGAATCTTTACCGTTTCTTGGATTGGACATAGAGTCTGAAGATAAAGATGAGGTTAGAATAGAGTACAGTCCAAACAGGCCTGACTATTCTACTGATTTTGGAATTGCGTTGGGATTGCAAGGATTGCTTGGGATCAAAACGGGTTCTGTAAAATTCAACGTAAAAAAGTCAAACAAGTTTTTGATTTCTGTAAAGCCTGGAGTATCTAAGATGCGACCTTTTGTAACTGGAATCATTGCAAAAAATGGAAAAATTGATGACAAGACTCTCCGGCAACTGATCACTATGCAGGAAGATCTTCATTTTGGAATAGGGAGAAAAAGAAAAAAATCTTCGATTGGAATTCATGATCTGAATGCAATTTCATTTCCTTTGGTTTACACTACCGTTGATAGAAACCACAAGTTTGTACCGCTAAACTCTAAAGATGAAGTTTCAATTTCGGAGATCTTGACAAGTACTGATGTCGGAAAAGATTACGGTTCGCTACTCGGGCAATCTTCGCAAGTCCCTCTGATTGTCGACAGTAATCAAAACACTGTGTCTTTTCCACCGATCATCAATGCGGCAGTCACGACTGTGACCACAAAAACCAAGAATCTCTTCGTAGAGGTGACTGGAATAAACAAGGAAGATGCAGAAGACATGCTTGCAGTTGTGGCCATAGTTTTGCAAAGTGCTGGATTTGCATTGGAATCTGTAAAAATATCTGGAGGAAAAAATTCTTCGCCAAAACTAGGTGCTAGAAAACTGATTGTCAACTCTTCACTGGTCAACCAGACACTTGGATTGGATCTTAAAATCCCTAAAATTATTTCATGCCTTAAGAAATCTCGGCTGGATGCATCATCCAAAGGAACCAACATAGTCTGCATGATTCCGGCGTATCGTTTTGATATTTTTGGACCTATGGACTTGGTAGAGGAAGTTGCTTTGGGATATGGGATACAGAACCTTGAACCCACCATGTCTCCATCACAAACGATGGGAAAAACAAATCCTGTATCGTTGCAACTCAAATCACTGGACAAAATGATGACCGGGTTGGGATATCTTGAGTCTCTGAATTCAAGTCTGACCAGCAAAAGGGTATTATATGATATGACAAACAGGGATTCTGCAAAAATTATTTCTGTATTGGATTCAAAAAGTCAAGAGCACACAATTTTACGTGACTCCATCCTTCCCGGATTGCTGGAAAATCTCTCAAAAAACATTCATGAATCATATCCTCAAAAGATGTTTGAAACTGGAACTGTTTTTGAAATCGGCAGTCCGATAACTGAAAAAGTTAATCTTTCTGGCATCAGTGCTCACAAGGATGCAAATTTCACTGAAATAAAATCTATAGTTCAATCTGCACTTAATGTCGGATTTGGAGTCAAAGTTGAAACAAAAACCTCGTCTGATCCTATTTTTGAAAAAGGTCACTGTGCATCAATCATTCTAGACGATATGCCGATTGGAATTATTGGAAAAGTAGATTCAGCGATTGTTGAAAATTATAAAATCCGTGTTCCTGTGATCGGTTTTGAATTATCGCTGTCAGAGTCAATTCTTAAAACTGAAAACTAGTCTATTTTAAAAAAACTGTTTTATAGAAAAATATTCCCTCAATGGTTTTTAGTAGGAGTGAGTTCATGATTAAACGCCCAAGAGCAGGCATGCAGACGGATTGGGATGATGCTGATCGTAATGATACCAATGATTTCTAGTTCACCCAGGCATGCTACATTGTGGGCAACCCCGGGTTTAGAACGCGAGGAGGCGTATGGCTATGACCTATGATTTTGTGCGAGTCAGACCCGGGGAACATCATACATTTTGAAAACCATTAAACGTATACAATATCTAATACAACGAAATGGCAAACTATTGGTTGGCAAAGCAAGAGCCCAGCGGTCCTCGCGGCTATAATTTTGAGCAGCTAAAAAAAGAAAAGACGACAGTGTGGGATGGTGTTCACAACAACCTTGCATTAAAGCACATGAGGGAGATGAAACCCGATGATCTTGTCCTGTTCTATCATACTGGCAAGGAAAGACAAGCTGTGGGAATAATGCAGATCACCTCAAAGCCCTATCCAAATCCGAAAGAGGACGTTGAACGTTTCATCGTGGTGGATGTGAAATACAAAAAATCATTGAAACGTCCTGTCACTCTTGTTGAAATGAAGGGTGAAGAAAAGTTCAAGGATTGGGAGCTGATAAGAATTTCAAGATTGTCAGTGATGCCCGTACCTGAAACCATTTGGAACATGATCATTAAGATTTCTCAAACCTAGGTTCAATAGGTTTATTGATATAGTCGATTTGTTTAATTGAATCATGGCAACAGCTTATGTTTTAATAAACTGTGAACTAGGTTCTGAGGAAAATATCATACAACAGCTAAAGGGCTTAGAAGGTGTTAAGGAAGTTCATGGAACTTTTGGCGCATACGATATTTTGGCCAAGATAGAATCTGACACTGTCGAAAAACTAAGAGAAACAATTACTTGGAAAATTCGAAAAATTGAAAAGATTCGCTCTACTCTTACCCTGATGGGTATTGAAGGTCAAACATAACACCCTTTTTTCTTATTATGATCCTGCATTTTATTTTTGTAGTACAAGAAGCGGAACGCGAGAAACGACAGTTTGAATTTGAATACGTTAAAAAAATGAGCAAGTTTTACAAGGTTTGGCTAAAAGAAAAATTCGGCAATGACTATGATGTTCGATGCGATGAAATGGTCACATCGCCCAGAAGCATTCTTCAACGTCTTGACACCCATGTGCTGGTACGTGATCATGAACAAAGGGGAAAGGACATCTATCACTTCTATTTGACACATTTCAAGCCCTGGTGGACGGATTGTACCTGTGAAGGGTATCATGCCGAAAACTTTGGAATGGCATTCTGGCAGACTCCGAAGGAGCCCAATGACACATTATTTCTTGCAGAAAAAAACTGTACCACTGTATCTCATGAGCTGATTCACGAGCAATTGAGAATTGCAGGGCATAAAAAGTTCATTCAGGACGTCCATGACGTATGGACTAAGCATTTCTACGAGCAACTAGAATTTGATCAGTACGGTGAAGACTTTCAAAAAACTGACGACAAACCCGTGTTTCTGACAATGAACACCTCGCAATTAAATCTGTAAAATAATTTTTATTTTTAGCATTTTGTAACTGAATAAATATTGTTTTCAAAGTTTGCTGTCTTGAAATTCAACATGTTTTCAGGATCATCTTCCCTTGACTTGGTAAGGGTCGCTAGTTCTGTTAGTCCCTCAGTTCTGAAACCTACTGAAGATCCGTATATTCCATCAGTCAACATGGTTCCATGATCGCCTTTCTTGATGTCATCAACCATGTCATAAAACTTGACGATCTCTTTTTTGTTTACTGGGTTTCCGGTTGTTTTGTTTTGCGCTACTGCAATGTACATTCCGTTATTTTTTATTGCAATTGGAATCTTGTGATTTTTTTCTGACGCTCCCGGAATTGTATCATTAACTATGACTTCGCATTTGTGGTATATGCTTGACACGTATGCAAAGAATCTGTATTGGGCATTTTTCCCTGCTGCATCCTCTTCGCAATCAACGAAAACCTTGTGTAATAATTCCAAGGCCTCGTCATTCATGCTCTGCAGTCTGTCATCTATTCTTCCTCTTTCGAGAAGTTCTGACTTGCATTCTTTTGCAACTAGCACCAAAATGAAATCTGGGAGATTGTAATTTTTAAGAGTCGTGACAAATGCTCCGGCCTGTGACATGCCAAACTTTGGGAATCCCTTATTGACCATGATTATACCTCAAACTAGAAAATTCATTGACACTAAACACTGTATAAAATAACTATTTTTGGCTTATAATTGTTGAGAATTTACCTGTCTATTAAAGCGATTTTCTCAATTTTTTAATCGCAAATATAAATTCGGGATTATTTTAGTATGGGTGTGGATACCGATACTACTGCCAAACTCGTCTCTGACGTATATCTGAAGTTAAAAGAAAATATTGTAAAATATCGAAATGTAACTGGCGGCCCTCTCACTCTTACTGAGAAAATTCTATCTGGCCATTTTAATAAAATTGATGATGAGAAATTTGCTGGCGGAAAAGACTATGTCTTTCTAAAGCCTGACAGGGTTGCATTACAAGACGTCACAGGACAGATGGTAATGCTTCAGTTCATGCAAGCAGAACTCAGTCAGACTTCCTTGCCTACAACCGTACATTGTGATCATCTGATCCGGGCTGAAGTTCAAGGCGATGTTGACATGAAGGTTTCCCTTGATGAAAACAGCGAGGTCTTCAAGTTCCTGCAGTCATCTTCTGCAAAATACGGATGTGGTTTTTGGAAACCTGGAGCAGGCATTATCCATCAGGTAGTTCTAGAAAACTATGCGTTTCCTGGGGGATTGATGATTGGTACAGACTCTCACACTCCTAATGCGGGAGGATTGGGAATGATTGCCATAGGTGTTGGCGGTTTGGATGCAGCTGAAACCATGGCAGGTCTGCCTTGGGAACTGCTTTATCCTAAAAAGATTGGCGTTAAACTAACTGGAGAGCTCAGCGGATGGACTGCTCCTAAAGATATTATTCTAAAAGTTGTAGATGAACTAACTGTATCTGGCGGCACAAATGCGATTGTCGAGTATTTTGGTCCTGGAACAAAGTCTATCAGTTGTACCGGTAAGGCAACCATTGCGAACATGGGCGCGGAAATTGGTGCAACATGTTCTGTTTTTCCATACGATGAAAGAATGGAAACATATCTGAAATACACCAACAGATCTGAGATTGCAGAACTTGCAAACCAAAACAAGGATTCCCTCATTGCAGATCCTGAGGTTGAAGCAAATCCTGAAAAATATTTTGACAGGGTGATTGAAATCAACCTGTCCACCTTGGAACCCCATATTGTCGGACCTCACACTCCTGATTTGGCAAGAACCATCTCCGAACTATCTGGTGACGTGACATCAAAAGATTACACTGATCCAATCTCTGTTGCATTAATCGGAAGTTGCACAAACTCATCCTATGAGGACATGTCAAGGGCTGCAAGTCTGGCAGAACAGGCAAAATCCAAAGGAATCAAGGCGAAGATTCCGTTGCTGGTAACGCCTGGATCTGAGCAAATTCGAGGAACCATTGAGCGAGATGGACAGATGGATTCTCTAAAAGACATCGGTGCAACCGTTTTGGCAAATGCATGCGGTCCGTGCATTGGTCAATGGAACAGGCCCGAATTGGAAACAGATCAGCAAAATACCATTGTGACAACATTTAACAGAAATTTCCCCGGAAGAAATGACGGACGCAGAAATACCCTTAACTTTATTGGCAGTCCTGAAATGATAATCGCTTTGGCATTGGGCGGAAAGCTTTCCTTTAATCCACTGACTGATGATTTGACAGCAGCTGATGGGACAAAGTTCAAGCTTGAACCTCCAAAGCCGGCCCCTGAGGTTCCTGAGGACGGATTCGTGATTCCTGAGGGAACCTTTGTTGCCCCGCCAGAGGATTCTAGTGATGTTAAAGTCATTATTGATTCTGAAAGTAAGCGGCTGCAGCGTCTGGAACCTTTTTCAAAATGGAATGGCCAAGACTTTGAGGAAATACCAATCATGGTAAAGGCCAAGGGAAAGTGTACGACTGATCACATATCCCCTGCAGGTGCATGGCTTTCACTGCGTGGGCATTTGGATAATCTCAGTGACAATATGCTGTTGGGAGCAGTCAACGCATTCAATGATCAGGTAGGTCAAGGAAAGAATATTCTTAACGATAAGCTGGAATCTTTTTCAAGCATTGCAAGACAATACAAGGAAAAGCAAATGAGATGGGTGATTGTAGGTGACAATAACTATGGTGAAGGCAGCAGCAGAGAACACGCTGCCATGACTCCTAGGTATCTGGGATGTGCTGCAGTCATCACGAAAAGTCTTGCACGAATCCATGAGACCAATCTGAAAAAGCAAGGTGTCCTTGCATTGACATTTGGCAATTCTAACGACTATGAGAAAATTCTTGAAGATGACAAAATCAGCCTGGTTAATCTAAACGGCTTGGAACCTGGCAAACAAGTGAAATGCGTCATTTCACATTCAGATGGAAACAAGGATGAAATTCTGTTGAACCACTCTTACAACAAGGCTCAAATTGAATGGTTCAAGTCCGGATCAGCACTCAATGTATTGAGAAACAAGTGATAGAATTTTTTGATGTGTGGATGCTGCTGGTCAATCTTGGATGACTCCGATAGTGAATTGACGTGGCACAATTCTTGTATGTCATGCATGTGGTTACTGATATGATATTGTTTATCTGGTGATCTGAATCTACAATCCATTTCATACATGAGAATGTTTCAATAGTGATGTTTTTAGATGTGGAATGCACATTTTGTAATTATGATGATGAAAACATCCACTAAAGGTGAGATAATAAGTGATTTTGCATCTATAATTGATCAGATTGGACAGAAACCATCTGATGAAATAGAGTCCAGCCTTCAAAAAATAGTCTATAGGGTCAGGCCATACATTCACAAGGTAACGTGAGCATCTTTTTTCTTCATCTTGATGGTCGTATGCTGTCTTTTGTTCTACGCTGATTAATTCAATAACCTTTGACTGCAAATACGATATCTGATTATCATAATCAATAATCTTTTGGAAATGCTATTGCTGTGATCTGATATTTGATATTTACAAATAAATTCGACACATGATTACGTATTCAAACATCATGTGCAAAAGATAGATGTTTCTGCTTTAGTTCTGATTCTTTTTTCATATTTTCATTTTTTAAAGAATTCTATGATGTCAGATAACTGTGCAAACAAATTCAGAATATGTACTTGGTAAATCATAGCATAAAGTAGTAATGCTTAACCGCATTTGGGCCGATTATGGAACTAAGAGTACAAAATGGTAGAAATTCTAATGCAAAACAAAATGTTGATTATTTTTGCAGTGTCCTTGTCTGCCCTCCTTGCAGGTAATGCAAGTGATGCGTTTGCAGTTGAGTCACCAACCATGCACGAATCTAAAATAATAACAAATGGAGATCTGTATGTTGAATCAAAAATTCCCACTCAAATCCCATTCAGTGTCACTGCCATGGACGGTTTTAACAGCCCCATTCCAGTAGAATGTGACAAGACATCCAAAACGATGTTCAAGGTTGGAAAGACAACCGTGAGATGCATAGCATTTGATTCGTTTGGAAACAAGACAAGTGACTCTTTTGTTGTTACAATCGGATATGAGATCGTCAGGATTCCGGATTGGCTAAAAAATATCACACAGTTCTGGATATCAGGCGGCATATCTGATGCCGAATACTTTCAAACATTGAGCTTCTTGTTGGATGAAAAGATAATTCATGTGCCGTATACCAAGATGCCCAAAAATGCTGGGGACCACGAAATTCCAATCTGGATACAAACCAATGCTGAAAGATGGGTCAACGGCGACATGTCTGATGATGAATTTTCTATTGGAATGCAATGGCTGTTGGATAAAAAAATAATTTAAAATCTGTTTTTTATTCATTTGACATTTCATTTTGAAACGAATTTCTGATGTGCCTGGAGTTTCTAATCTGGTATAAAATATGGGACATCCGCAGGATAAGATCTTTGGGTAACGTCTTTGATGATATTTTTCTAAACTTGCTTGAATGTAATTTCTAGTTTGTTTATTTGTAACTTGTAACAATTATGTAAATCCGAATATGAACATGCGGGATGTGAAAAAGACTGAGATAGAATTTTATGTATTGGCTGTAAGATGTGCTACCATTGTAAGCCTGTGTTGCCTGAATGTTTCATTCCTTATGGGATCTTCAATATGTGTAACTGACATGCTCTGACAAACTGTAATTTTTTTAAAATGTGCATTATAGATAATTTTTTGTTTTGCAATTTGAACATCTCTTACCTGTGATGTAATACCAAATCCAGATTCCAACACTCAAAATCACAGGTACGGATATTGCCGCTTTCTGAGTCAAATCACCATCTATATTCTTGGCCGCCAACCCAATTATCAATATTGGAATCCATAAAAAATATGGATTGATTTGATGTTTTGGTGTGGTTATTGTACCGCATTTTTTACATTTTACAGGTATTTTATTTCGCATGAAAAATTCATGTTAAAAATTATTAAATTAGTTGATAGTCAAAAACCCTATCATAATTTTTAATCGATTATGTGAAATTGACTTCCAAGGAATATCTATTGATACATGTATAGTTTCCAGCTATTCATGCCTATATTTTGGCTATATTCACTAGCTGAATCATGGATTGAGGGTGACATGTCTACATGATTCACTATTTTGTAATCTAATTGATCAAATGTATGTGGTGTGGATTCTTCGGTCATTGGCATATTCATATCAGTTTTCACTGTCATACAGCTAGGATCTCCTGTGTCAAAGATTATTTTATTACTGCTATTCACAAGAACAAACTGCACATCTGCATCTGATGTAAGGTGTTCTCGAAACGTATTGCATAATTTTCTGTTGTCAATTGAAAACAACAATAAGGCGTCATCATCGCCGTTGATCCCATCAATGTCAATTGTTCTGCCTATGGTGGAAACCATGACATTCATTGCAGTTGAAGGATAGGAATCAGTCAAAAAGAAATCATATTCTTTTTGCAATTCACACCAAGGGGTACTTTTGCCGTCAGGGCGGTTTATGTCATAACTGGAACCGTATACGATGTAATTGCAGTTTTTGTCTGATAGTATGACTGTGGCCAACGGATCAATGAAATATTTTGGATTCTCTTGAAACATGCTCAATGATTCCAGCTTTGATTTTAATTTAACATTTACATATTCCGTAATATCTTCAGTAGAGTTTTGCGTATAGTCGTATAGCACTATGTCGTATGTAATTATGTTTGACAGATCAAAAATGTGCTTTACTTCCTGCTGGATTATGTCTTGTGCCTTTTGCATTTTGATGTCTTGAATCTCTTTATTTTGATTGGTGATGAGATGATCTGAATTTGAATATGTGATGCCAAACATCACCCCAAGTACTATTGTCAGACCAACAAGTCCAATTGCGATGTGTTTGGAATAGTTTTGAGGATTTTTTCGTGGAACATCTGTGATGATTTTGTTGTCTTTTGTGACGTAGAAGTATTCGTGCCTCTTGCTATGTGTGTCATAAAACTCAAAAGGTCTGGTAATTGAATAATCTATGTCCTTGAGGAGTTCAGGTATCTCTTTGACAAAACTGTTTACTGTGATTGTATTTGGCGGATGCTTTTTGGCCCCTTCTATGCGCTTGATCTTAGCCATAAGATCTTGAAATATGGCTCCTTTTTTTACAAAACCTGACACTATGATGACTCTGACCTTGAGATGAAAGTATGTAAAATCAGAATCATAGTTTTCTATGCTGGGTTTGTTGATGATTGGGGTGCCTTCATTGTGTATGGGATTTCTTTCCAATTCCTCAATTAACGCAATACTTGCCTGGAAAACTTTTTTGGGATCAGAGCCCCCAAAATAAAACCCGTCTCCCTGTTCTTCTTCCAGGGAAAAGTTGTGCCTGTCAAAAATTTCAATAGATTTTCTTTTTAAAAACTCAATTATCTTGTCACTTTGCTCTGCGCCAAAAGATTCCCGTATCCCTTGAGAATTTACCACGTCCACAAATGCTATTATTTTGGGAATGATTCTTTCCTCTGAGGTATCATTCAAAAAATACTGCCTCTTTTCTGTTTACTTTGCTCATATTTTCACTCTTCATTTTTTTCAAATCGTTCAAATGATTTTGATTGGTCATCCCAGCAATAACTAAAATAATCCAGACACCACTGATGAAAGTCCTTGTCATTAGAATAAAATCCTTCACTGACATCTGGAGTATCTTTTCCCAATCTGGGAAACATCACTAGTGACTCAGACTCATTCATGACAATTGATATGTTTACGTTATCCATCATCTTTCGTTTTACCTGACCTTTCATCAAATACTGCCTAATCTTCTTCCCGTTTTTGTTTAGAAGTTTGCCGTCATCATCAGACTCGTCATTTTCAGGCAACACTGTGTTTTCTGAAAAGATGGATCTAACTTGTTGTCCCTTTGACAGTTTTTCTTCCAATATTTTCATTAGTTCAGAAGAAAATTTCGCTTCAGATAAAATATTGTAGACATAATCATTTGAATTCCTAAAAATTGATTTTTCTTTTGATTCAATCCGTAAAACAGATTTGATGTGTTGAGATTTTGCAAATACGCCGATACTGTTTGTGAATTGTTTTGGTAATCTGCCAAAATCATGCTCATTGAAATAACTCGTATTTTTGGCAAGAAAATTTACCGTAGGTAGCAATACGCTGCACATAACTCTGGCCCATGGCTTGAGTTGGTAATTTTCATCTTTGTCTTTGCCCAACCAGTCCCATTGCCTGTAAAGCATGTTCAAATCTCTTGAAAAATTCTGTAGCGGTATTGCTAGATTGCTGGCAATCTCTGTCGGCTTGAGTTTTTCGTGTTTAAGCAGCTCATTGAGAATATCATATCGATGGCGCGCACCTAAGATGAAAAATGACATGTGGGGAACGTCCTCGTCAAATTCGTTGTTATCCATGTTGTTCATTTTTGACTCCATAACTATTTGAATTTCGTCTAGATTGCAGTAATTCTATCTTGGACCAGATTACTGCGTCTATCATGACTAGGATTGGACAAATAGGCTAAAAATAGTTAATAGTGATTTTGACTATTTGTAGAAATCATGACTAATTGGTAGTAAAACGTGACTGACTCCGCCCATCATTTCATGATTCTGGCCAATTACTATCACAAATACTGCATTTGCCTCTGGTGCCGCAATACCTTAGATCCCAATAGATTGTTATTTTCTGATTACAAACACTGCATTTTTGAGACCTGCCACTTTCAGACAAAGCGATTGTCTCCTGATGTCTGAATTAATTTTATCTGTTTGAATGTCGAACCTTTTACATTGCATTTTGTTGAATTAAAGACGACGATACGAATACAGGTGGCACAAACAAAAATCATCATGGAAAATTAATGTCTGTTGGATATACTGGATGATAGCACATGTGTCTAAAACTAGGCAATTTCCCTAGCCCATCTTTTCTACAAAGAAATTATTTGTAATTCATGAATGCGTACAATGCTTTAGGGTATGATGATGGACAAAAATACAACTTCAATTTTTTTACAGACTCTTTTTTCTTAAATGAATCAAAAACAGGTCCTGAGAAAATCTGTCCTTCATATGTTATCAATTTCTTGCAACCTGACTCCGGTGATCTATTCTAGTGATTGATTACAACAAGTGGAATCCATTTCACAGCAGGCTCAGGACTTTTGGATTTATTTTGGCACCCGTACTGTTTGCAATCATTTTGGCATTTCCTATAGACGGGATGTCATTTGAGGCTAAATTTGTCCTAGGCTTGGCTGCATGGATGGCAGTTTGGTGGGCTACCGAAGCCATTCCATTTTATGCTACGGCACTAATTCCGCTAATTGTATTTCCGCTGTTAAATGTGGCAAGCATCGACAAAGTGATCTCATCATATGGAGACAAACTGGTATTTCTACTGATGGGAGGTTTTTTGATTGCAAAGGCCATAGAAAAGGTAAATCTTCACAAACGATTCGCGTTAAGCACACTAAAGCTGGTGGGGACAAGCCCAAAAACATCATCTTGGGGTTCATCATTGTAACTGGAGGTATGAGTGCATGGATAACAAACACTGCTACTGTTTTGCTTATTCTCCCTATTGCGATTGCAGTAGTGTCACAAGTTGGTGATTCCTCAAAAAAGGGAAAATTTGCGACATGCTTGATATTGTGCGTTGCGTATTCTGCAAGTCTGGGAGGGTTGGCAACTCTGATTGGCACGCCACCCAATGCAATTTTTGGTTCCTTGAGTGAGTCCATTGGAGGAGTCTCGATTAGCTTTTTTGATTGGATGCTGATAGGGGTTCCAATCAGTGTTGTCTCTCTTTTTGTATTGTGGATATACATGACAACTGCTACACGATTAGACAACAAGCCGATATTGAAAAACAAGGATGTGGTTATTCAAGAACTAAAAAATCTGGGAAACTGGACTAGAAATGAAAAGATCGTTCTTGTCATATTTGTAGCCACTGCAATTGCTTGGGTAACCAGAGGCTTGCTCTGGAAAGATCTTGCTCCCTTTGTGGGAGATCACGTTATTGCCATAGTTGCAGTAGTTGTATTGCTGATGTTGCCATCAGGAAAAAAGAGACAGCGACTGTTAGACGTGAAAACTGCAAGCAAGATCCCATGGGGCGTTTTGTTGTTGATAGGTGGAGGTCTGGCATTGGCAGGTGGGTTTACGGCAACTGGACTTGACATGTGGATTGCAGACAAGATGATGTTTTTGGACGGGATGGACTACATCGTAATAATTTTGGTCATAGTTACAATTACGATATTTGCAAGTGAGCTGATGAGCAACACTGCAGTTGCAGCATTGCTATTGCCTATAATGGCAGTACTTGGAACTACCACCGACATAGATCCGATTCTGTTGATGGCCCCTGTTGCCTTTGCAACAAGCTACGGGTTTATGATGCCCGTTGGGACTCCTCCAAATGCCATTGCAATCGGAAGCGGACATGTATCGCCAAAACAAATGGCTCGGTTTGGACTTCCATTTGATCTTATCTGCATTCCTCTTGTCACCGTCATGATGGTCTTTTTGCTACCTTTAGTCTGGGCCCGATGATTTCATTAAAAATTAAGTTTATGAATATTCGTCAAAATTAAAATGGATCATAATGGTGATCATTGCCTTATTTTCAAATGTAATCTATTTGGACCGGTAAATGTTTAATGATGAATATGTGGAATTTGAAGTTATTTGAAAATAGATATCCATTCAGATCTTTTTTCAATTTGTTTTGTTGCAGTTTCAGGCTTGATGGTTAGGTCAACGTTATCTTACAAATCCTTTATGTAAATATGGTAAGGACGTGGGGCCGACTGGAATTGAACTTTGTGACAACTGATTCATACGTCATTTTGTCTCAAGCGGCGGAATTGAACAAAAAGTTTAGTCTCTAAAATGTCATTTCAATGTTTGAATCATCTATTACATTCAGCAATTGCATCTAAAAGTAACAAATCAACATTCAGGACATTATGGCTTGTCCAAAATAGACTCCAAAAGGTTGACAGTAAATCACTACTGTATTGTAATCATCTACATCAATACCCTCTAAAAGATAGTTCTGATCTCCGGTACTGCCCTTGAGCTTGTCGATCTGAATACCGTTTTTGACATCGCCATCTGTTGTCAGGTAGACTCTTAGATCCGGCCCGTTGGTCACCTCAAACATCTCAAACCTCAGAAATGTCTGATCTCCGTTCTCAATTATTTTAGCTAGTCCCTTTGCATTGTGAAAAAAGTCTGCACCCTTGAATTCCCCTTTCTTTAAAATTAGAAGTTCACTTGTACTTTTATCTCCGATCATTTTAGTCATATCTTCTGAAACTAAAGTGGGATTTTCTGCGGCCTCTTTCATCATATCTTTAGCTTTTGTCATTGATTCTTCTTGATCTATTGTATCTTCAGGCAGATTGATCATGGCCTCCATCATCATATCATGTTTCACATCATGATCTGATGCCCATCCTCTCTGGATCAGCTTTTCCACACTGGATGGCTTGCAGCAGACTGGTGACCAGTCAGACGCCTTAAGAATCAGTTCATATCCCTCTCTGCACTGTATTTCATGAATGTCGATTCCAGACATTGATTGTTTTTTCGGTGAGATATTATGATCAGCGGATTCTGCATCGGCATCTTGAACTGATACAACAACGGTCAAAGCAACCAATGTCAAGACAAAAAAAGCAGAAAGTGTCACTTTCATGATGAATATGACATTCCTTACAATTTAACTATTATTCCAGATTAATTTTTTAATATTTATGATGTCTGTCAAAATATAATAATTTTTTGAAGTTTTGGCGAGATAACGTATGTGCATTATTTTCTTTTATTACGAATCCATCACGTACTAGTAATTTTACATTATAGTTTGTACGATGGCAGTTCATACTTGTTTCATCATATATGGCCCGATTTTTTTAGGTTTGTTGCTTATGGAGTTCATAATTTTAATTCTGCAACAACTTGCCTTTGTTGAAAAGAACCTGGATAAATCCCTTTTTTAGTTTGTAGTAATCAGTGGAATGCGATGAATTAGATTTGGGCATTAAACAATTGGCATATTTGTTTGTATTAACTTAAGTTCTAATTCAGACCTCGATCTTTTTTTGATAGACAGAAAAGTTTGATTGGTAAAATTGGATTTGAAAGTGGACAAATACTTTAAAGTATTTTTTGAATTATTTACTTATTGAAATCAGAGATTAAGACAGGATTGTTGTTTGGTGTTGCAATTGTTGCAGCACTTGGAATTTTGGGCGTGGTATTTTCCACTCTTGATGAACAGACACCCTCAACATTTGTGTCAACGGATGAACAGGGAATAACAAAGATCGACAAGTCAGGTTTCAAGAAAGCACCAGAATTGACAGGAATTGCGGATTATCTCAATATCACTGCAGAGGAATTAGAAAATGAAATTGATGGAAAAGTTGTACTCTATGACATTTGGACATATAGCTGCATCAACTGCATTAGGACGCTGCCATTCATCACAGCATGGGATGACAAGTATGCAGATCAGGGTCTACTAATCATCGGGGTCCATTCTCCAGAATTTGAGTTTGAAAAGGACATCGAGAACGTAAAGTTGGCAGCATCAAAACACGGAATAAATTATCCAGTGGTGCTAGACAATGACAAGGAGACCTGGAAGGCCTTTGAGAACAACTACTGGCCAAGAAAGTACATTGCAGACCATGAGGGATACATCAGATATGATCATATTGGCGAAGGCGGATATCGGGAAACTGAGAAAGTCATCCAGGATCTTCTGAAAGAAAGGGCCAATGCATTTGGAATGCAGGCTGCAGCAGCCAAAAATCTAGTTGAAATTGACGAGTTTGAACATTCATGGCTGAGGAGTCCTGAATTGTACTTTGGATATTATTTCGCACAAAACAGAAACCAATTGGGAAATGATGAAGGATTCAGGCCAAATCAGGACGTGACATATTCCATTCCAGATTCACATCAGCGTCATTACTTCTACGTTGATGGGACGTGGACAAACCTGAAGGGAAGCATGAAGCTTGTTTCGGATTCTGGCAAGATCCTTCTCCCATACAGTGGAAAGGAAGTGAACATTGTAACTGCAGGTGAGGCCATTTTAAGGATACATGTGGATGGAATGTCAATTGATCCGTCAATTGCAGGAAATGACGTTCAAAACCATGGCGTATTGCACGTGGAGGAGCCGGGATTGTACAACATTGTGCAGACTGAAGCATCCGAAGATCATACAATTGAGATATTTGTAGACGAACCGGGATTTGAGATATTTACATTCACGTTTGGATGAATTGTTACTGTTGTAGATTGCTAGAATCTGTGAATTTCTATCTTACACGTCACGTACAAAAGTCAAATCCGCTCTGGTTCTGGCTTGTGTATCAGCTTGCTTGGATCCACTTTTAGCTTGTAATGACAGCATGGACAATTACGATCATCTACTGCCATAAACACGCCACAATGAGAACAGTATTTCTGTCCGGATCCATATCTGGTTCCTCCAACGGGTCTCGCTGCCTTGTATTTCTGACATTGATTCTGACATACCATCATCATCAAAAAAATGATTCTTGACAGAAAAGGTTTACCACTCAAAGAATATGATGGTCTTCAACAGTCTCTCAAAACATCCGGATTAGTTTCCGCGGTCTTTGTAATGATATATGTCCTTGACAGTACTTTGGCACTTTTCCAAAGTTCCCTTTCTCTCATCAATCCAATTCAACAATTCATCACATTCTGCTTGATTAAGCCATTCAAGGGTTTCGGGATCAGGATGTGAAATAATGGCATGTGAACCCGATAGGAACGTGGGGCCGACCGGAATTGAACCGGCGACCTACGGGTCACTACAGCTCCAAACTTACATCATCCGTGAGTCAGTTTAGCTTAGTTAACCTTTGGAGCCCTTAGCGGTGATCTTTTTCGTAGACACTGTCGCCCTACCAGGCTAGGCTACGACCCCACATACATGGATGAAACAGACCTGAATTTTAAGTTATTTTTTTAATCAAGATTTATTTGCAATAATTCTCAGTCTGTAACAGATATCAATCATGGTAAAAAAAATCTATTTGGCGATGGGAGCCATTCCGGTAATTGCCGCTCTTTTACTCGTAACTCCAATGCTGCTAAAAAATGAAATTCCGACAAGCGCTTCAAACCACACTGATCACGTTGAGATTGAATATACAAAACATCAGCTGAAAAAAATCTCCTATGGCGGGATTACAGAACGAGTTGGAGCGCAAAAGACTGAAATTCTTTACATAAAAAATGACGGCGACACAAAGTACTCTGTTACGGATCAGGGATACCCAAAACCTGACGTTCGTTCAAAACTGGATGAGGCAAAGCTCAACAAAATCAAGGCACTGATAAAAGAAACCGGCTTCATCGAAATTCCATCAGAGTCTTTTAAAATTATGGATAATGCAACTGAGTACCAAAAGTCAAACGTAAAGGTCACCCTCAACGGACAAGTCAATCAAATTCATTGGCCGCAACAAAATGCCACATCCGGTTTCATTCCGCCAATTATCACCATGGTGGAAACCGAGCTTGATTTGATAATGTCCGAATTTGGTGAATAGATACAAATAGTGATGGGGAAAAAATTAGAACATGATTTCGTTGTCTGGTGAACGACAAAACGCCAAGGGAATTATTGCTGATAAAATAAATTCAATTGATACTGTTCGCGGCACATCCACTGTCAAACGCGGCTTTGCTCACATGCTAAAAAACGGAGTTGTAATGGATGTCACAACCGTGGAGCAGGCCCAGATTGCAGAGGAAGCGGGTGCCGTATCTGTAATGGTGCTGGACAAGCTTCCGTCTGAGGTCAGAAAGGCTGGTGGTGTTGCACGACCTGCAAGCATCAAAATTATTGAGGAGATCATGGATGCCGTAACCATTCCGGTAATGGCCAAGTGCAGAATCGGACATGTCAGTGAGGCATTGGTGCTGCAGGAGACTGACGTTGACATGATTGACGAGTCTGAGGTACTGACACCTGCTGATGAGTTTCGTCACATTTGGAAATGGGATCTTCCTACTCCTGTCGTCAACGGTGCAAGATCTTTGGCTGAGGCCTTGAGAAGAATTGAGGAAGGCGCATCAATGATTCGAACCAAGGGAGAGCCTGGAACAGGCAACGTTGCAGAGGCCATCAAGCATATCAAAAAAGTCAATGATGAACTAAGAACAGTAAAGGCAATTTATGATTCTGGAGATAATCAAGACTTGGTTAGAATAGCAAGAGAATTCAAGGTATCTTATGACATTGTAGAGCAAACAGGAAAACTCGGAAGGTTGCCTGTAGTGAATTTTGCAGCAGGCGGAATTGCAACTCCTGCAGACGCTGCATATCTGATGTCTCTTGGATGTGATGGCATTTTTGTGGGTTCTGGAATATTTCATTCTGATGATGCAAAAGATAGGGCCAGGGCAATTGTTTTGGCCACTACCTTTTGGAACGAGTCTGACAAGGTCAAGGAGGCCCAAAAGATGATTGATGAAAGACAGTCCATGCTGGGACTTGACGTTAACACCTTGGAGTTACGCATGCAAGACAGGGGCGGTTCTGCATGAGTAGTCTTACTGTCGGTGTCTTGTCCATACAGGGAGATGTCCATGAAAATATTCTGTCTTTGAATGCTGCAATTGATGATCTGCAAATTGATGCTAAGGCAGTTGAGGTAAAGACGCCTGATGAAATTTCTTCATTGGATGGGTTGATAATTCCTGGTGGTGAAAGTACTACAATCGGGCATCTCTCGTTGGCAAACGACTTATTGAAGGTTCTAAAGGAAAAAATTGAAAATGGGATGCCGACACTTGGAATTTGTGCTGGCATGATAATGCTGTCAAAGACCGCAAGTGATCGTGTTATTGGAAAGACTGACCAACCCCTCTTGGAAATACTTGACATCACACTGGAGAGAAACTCTTTTGGACGACAAAAGCATTCATTTGAGGCTGACGTGTCTTTGGATTCAATAAATATTTCAAAATTCAATGGTATCTTTATTCGGGCACCCTCTGTTTCTAATGTGGGCTCTGATGTTGAGGTACTATCAACGTTTAATGAAAAAATAGTTGCAGTAAAGAAGGGAAATGTTATCGGAACATCATTTCATCCAGAATTGACATCAGATGTTTCTTTGCACAAGTACTTTGTAGGTCTGGTACAAAAACAACAATCAAACTAGTCTTAGACTTTGATTGTAATTTAATCTGTTTTTTCATTATATTTGCGGTTCAAATTTCATTGGGAGCACAACGTACTGGGGGATATAGTTTAGGTATTAAAAATAGGACCCACGTGGAATGATATTGAGTGAATTATTAGGACATATTTATGGAATACATCAAAAGTTCAGGACAAAAAACATGTTAAAAAAACAACAATTATAGAATATTCTAATTTTAGAACAAAAATAATATTTATTCTAAAATATATGTTAGATCAAATTTTGTATTTGGTTATTTGCCACAATGGCTCTTTTGATTTTGTTCCAATTAATTTAGTAGGTATTTTTCTAACTTTAATTTGACCAGAATTTATTCTTGATGATATAACCATTCGTACATTTTCTGTAATTCCAAATTGATTTTTCCTGAATATTTTTTCAATTTTTGAAATTTGATTTAATGTTACTGTTTTGGGATCTTTTTGTTTATCGAAGAAAATTTCACCAAGATGTACTATTACTTTATAATTAATTATGTGTTCTTTTGATTTTATTTTATTATTATATTGATTACATTTATCATCCAAAATATTTTTCCATTTTAGAATATCTAAAAAATTATTGAATAATAAGAAACTTGCATCTCCTATATCTTTTACAAAATATCCTACATTGTTTAGATCAGGAGGAATTGAATATTTTGTAATATCAATAAAATCATTTATTTTTTTAGAAAATTCCTCAGGCGATAATTTTTCTGAAGATTTTGTTGAGTCAGACAAATCTGCCCATACAAAATAATATAATCCAGGTCTGTTTTCAACTGCAGTTTTAATTTTTTGAAATGTTTCTTCTAGAATTTTTGTTGTGGATTTTTTTGTGGCAAAAAGTTGTTTATGATGAAACTTTTTTAATAAATTAATGTTTTCTGTTGGTTCTCTCTTTATCAATAACTCATCATTCATGGCATAACGTGAAATATGTGCCATTATTGCAACTTTACGATTTGTTGAATTTTCAATTCGTTTGTATTGTTTAACTTTGAACAAACTAATTTCTTGAATTCCTTTTACAAAACTAAGTAATGTAATGTCATTTAGTCGTGCTAAATGCTCTAATTTGGGATTTGGTGCGTAACCTGGACCATATTTAGCTGTGAGTAAATCATCAAAATCAACAATACTGTCATAATTAATTGAAAATTTATCTAGAAGATTATTTTGAGCACATCTTTCTTCAATATGCTGAATGCCATAAGTAGAACTTTTTTGATTCCATGTGAGAAGTAAATAATTTGATTGTTTTTTCATATAAGCAAGAAATGCATGAAGTAGGGTAAACTCATTTTTGTATTTATCAAAACCAAACGAGAATGTTTGATTTAATGAATAATCCCTAACTGAAATATTTGTTATGATTACTGGCGTAGTATTTAGAGATGTACAAGCATAATGAAGAATCAAAATCTTCTTTTTTGTTTTTTTGAGTTGAGATATTGTTTTTATCAAGCAATATACGATTTTTTTATACATAATTAAGACTAGCTAAAATTACAAATTTTATTCCTTGAAAAATAAAGATGATTTTAAAACTCTTCGATTACAAATATGATTTTTGTACTTCATGATCATTTTATTAATAAGAAATTCAACCTAGAACATGGTAAAAGAAAAATCAGATCCTATAGAAGTTAGATTAAATGCCATTATTAGACTATTATCCGATTCACTGATAGCAAAAGAAAATGCAACTAAGACATCAATTTACACATCATTGAATGAAGTGGGTTTAGGTCCAACAGACATAGGTAAAATTTTTGGTAAAAGTAGAACCGATATTGGTGTTTTATTACCAAAAAAGAATAATTCTAAAGCAAAATTAAAGGATGAAAATGATGAGTGAAGATAAAGAAATTGTAAAAAGATTGGATACAATTATTCGGTTATTGTTAAATCAGCAAACAAATAATGGTAAAATGAAATTAGATGAACAATATTTGTTAATGGATTCTATTGGATTAAATTCTACGGAGATTGGAAAATTTTTGAAAAAAGAACCAAGAAATGTTTCAAGTCGCATAATCAAATTAAAGAAAAAAACAAAGATTAAATCAAAATGACTAAAAATGAATTGTTATCAAATGATGAAGCAATAAAGAATTTGTTAATCATTTTAGCATTAAAAAATGGAGTTGATCCAAAAATTATTGAAATTGCAACAGGAATTGCAGAAAAAACAATCAGAAATAAATTCCCGATGAAATTGATTAAGGGTGAATGATGTTGGCTAAAGATGATGAAATTTTAGATTCTCTAAAAAACATTGAAAAAAATTAGATGTGTTAATCAAAGTTCAAAAATCAATGGCGCCAGAACCTAAAATTAGTCCTGAAGAAAAGAAAATTTTAGATTTTTGCAATTCAAAAAATACTATTAATGAAATCTCGGACCAGACCAAAAAAACTAAAAAATCCATTGAACGGATATTAGCAAAATTACGCAGTAGGGGAATTATACAATCAGTTAAAATGAAAGGAAAAGTTGTATATTCTAAGGTGTGATTAATGGAAAAGAAAGGTGATATGCTAAAAGAATTAGAGGCAATAAAAAAACTTCTCATATTACAGTTAAATCATGATGGCGTATCTTCGGATGTAATTGCAAAAACTTTGGGAATGAGTAAGGCAACTCTGTACACATTTCTTCCAAAAACTCAGAAGAAATCATCCATAAAATCAATATAATAACCATCAAAATTATTAAATCTGTATGGAACCTGTTCATATTAGAAATATTGGAGGGGATAAACATGAACAAATCATTCATGCTGTAGAAAGTATAGGTAGATCAAAACCTCGATTAGAGGTTTTTCTTGCAATTTGTAAAGGTAAAAAAGAAAAAAAATCTGTTTCATGGGTTAGAGAAAACACTTCATTAAAAAATAATAAACGAGTTACAGAAGAAGCAAAAAAATTAGCCAAAGATGAAGTAATAATTCAACTAAAACATAAAGTGGATGGGGAAACAGGATATTCTAAAGTAGATTTTTTATGTAATCAAAAAATAAAATTCAAAAATTAGTTGAAAATAAGAAACTAAAAGATGATTTTCCTACAAAATATAATCCAAAAATAAAATTTCCAACAAAAACTATTGACATCAGATTCAAAGTTCCTCAAAAAATTCCAAAAATTAGAACAGTGTCTATTCAAGATATAGGTGAATTTTCAAAAATTAAAGCGATTAAATCAATGGAATATGATCTAGAGAGAAATGAAGATGATGTCAAAGAATTATTTAAAAAAATCATAGGTGAAAAAGGAATTTTTAAAGATTGGCCTGGGGAGAGAAATGATCTTTTCACGTATGTTACACTAAATGGAAAACGACAACTTGTTGCTTTTGCGTTTAAAGGTAAAAGTAAAAAATCAATCCCAAAGCTAAGACCCAAAGATATGGGTAAACATGGGGATCAAGTAGAGCGATTATTCTCCAGTCCAGCTGAAATTTTCTTTGTCCAATTTATTGGACAAATTGATGAATCTATGATCAAAACAATGGAAGATCAAGCCACTCTCAAATCTTTCTATACTGGAAAAACAATCTATTATGGGGTTATAGATGGTAGTGACACCTCCAAAATATTTTCAAAATATGAAAAATAATTTCATTGAATTTTTAAAAGAATTTTCTCATAGATTTTAGGTGTTTTTCCTTCTGACAAATTCTTCCGGATATACCACAATGTGGATTTGTTAATTCCTAGTTTCTCTCTCATTGAGAGTCATGTTCATTAATCTTAGATGGGATTTCAAAATAACAGTGGAAAATCATTTCACAATAAATAAAAAAAGAAAAAAATGGACAGCGTGTTATCTAGTTGCTTCCTATGGTGAATATCACGTTTGCAGTCGTACTGACATCCTGTTCGGAGGAAAATATCGATGTACCTGATGATTTCATTGCAAAGCCCTCGTCATATGCCATGTTAAACATGGGCATTGGTGATGATGGCATTCCAAATTCAGACAATGATACTGCCTTTACGCCAGTGATCGAATAGTCAAGCGGCTCTAATGCGTTTTCGGCCTTGGCCTTTGCATTCAGTATTGCCTTCTCGATTAGATCATCCTTGATCTGCTCGTGCTTTTCAGGAGATATGGTGAATGATACGTTATCTACCCTGTTTGCACCCGAAGTTATTGCACTATCAATTATGTCAGCTGCCAAATCCAATTTGGAAGTCTCAACTGTTATGGTGTTTGTCACCTCGTACCCAACAAGTTCCTGTTTCCATCTTTTAGTCAGGGGATCCTCATATCCCTCATAGACGGGATGAATGTTGAATCTGGATGTGTTGATTTCATCCTCGGTGATCTTTATTGATTTGATTGCACTGATAATTTCATTCATTGTCTTTGAATTAGTATCAAGTGCCATCTTTGCGGTCTCTTCTTGGGTTTCAACTCCAAAGGTCACCACAAGCAAGTCAGGATCTATGGAAGTCATTGCGGTGCCAGTAACTGAAATCAGTCTTTCACCGTCATCACTATCAGATGAAGGCCTTTGGGCCAACGCCATATTATCTTCCAAGTACAGAGAACCTGCAGAAATCATCATTACTGCTGCAAGTGCTGCACCAATTGCAAATGTTTTTGATTTTGACATTTTCATTATTTCTAAACTGAAGAATCCGAAGATAAGTATTGATGAAAATAGAATTTCACCGTAATTGTTATAAATTAAGTGTGATGTGCTGCAGTTTGTTTTTTTACAAGGCTACTACGGATTACAAAAAAATAATTGTAAAAATAGATTAGAAAAATATTGAAAAAGAGGATTATTATTCCTACTTTCTCAACTTCAGTGCCAACTTTGCAGCAATTGCCCATGACAGGACGGTCATTCCAATTGGGAATATTCCGCTTGTGAGGATTTGTGGAACTTGTTCTAATGCCACGGATCCTGAACTGTACATTGCTGCTACAACTGGTAAGGCTACCAGTCCGACTATTCCGAGTTTGGTTTTGGTCTGCTCGGAGACGTTTTGCTGTATGTTGTATGTACTCATTGTAATCATACAGTGTAAGGGTACTGTAGTACTTGAAATGGACCGAACTTTTTTGAATTATTTTGTTCAGTTGTTGATTTGAGTTACTCTCAGGACGGTTCAGTTTCTGAACTCCGATGCCTGGTTTTGCAATCAATGAGATGTGTTTATTGTTGATTTTGTAATTCATTCTTCAGATTTCATTGTATTTCCAAAGGAACTTTTCCATAGATTTTAGGAATTTTATCGTCCGACAGATTTTTTAAATATGTTGCAATGCAAATTTGTTAATCCTTGATCTCTTTCTCTCATCATGAGTTACACTCAAAATATTCTCTCTTTATTCTAAATTGTCATTTCTGTTGAAATTATCAATCAAATAAAAAAATAACATCTGATAGTTATCGTCGTCATTATTCCAAGTGATGCATTGCTGCAAAGTCTTTTGAAAATGCAGAAAGGCTCTCTGGAACTGGCACTGCAATGGAGTCTTTCAGTGACAGTTCCTTGCTTTTCTTTTCATTCCAGACCTTGGAGTTGAATTCGGTGATCTCTTTTGTAAGCTGTGCAAACCCATCAAGTTCTGATGGTGATTCTGGCTCTACGTGTCTTTCCTTGTGTATGCTCTCATCTGAGTACAAGACCTTCCAAAGATGTTCTGTGATGAACGGGGTGATTGGTGCTAGCAGCTTCAGAATTGTTGAGAGCACCTTGTGCAGCGTAAATATTGCACCGTCTCTTTCCTCATTAGAAAAGTCAATCCCGTATGCCCTGCCCTTCACCATCTCGATGTAGTGGGCTGCAAACAGATTCCATGTAAATTCCCTGATTGCAATTGCCGGAACAAAAAAGTTGTAATCATCATATCCTCGCTTGCATTCCTTTACCAGGTTGTCAAGCTCTGAGAGTATCCACTTGTCTGATGCAAACAGTTTTCCTGATTCTATCACAGGAAAGCTTGACAGGAACCTTGACACGTTCCATATCTTGCTGAGAAATTTCTTGGTTGACTCTATTTTCTGCTCGTTGCATCTAAAGTCATATCCGTGGTTAATCTCACTTGCACTCCAAAACCTGAACGTGTCTGCTCCTGACTTTTCAATTACGGGCAACGGATCAATTGCGTTTCCCTTGCTTTTGCTCATCTTCATGCCCTTTTCATCCAGGCCATACCCCATTATCCATGCCTCAGACCATGGCTTTTCGCCTGTGATCTGCTCACATCTCAGCAGGGTATAGTACAGCCATGTCCTGACGATGTCCTTTGCCTGCGGCCTGATTGATGCAGGATACACCTTTTTGAAGAATTCGTCATCTCGGCTGAACTTGCTTATGAAAAGTGGCGATACGCTGGAGTCCATCCATGTGTCAAAGGTTCTTTCCTCTCCGACAAATTCTGTGGAATCACATTTTGTACAGTTGCTGATTGGACATTTTTCCATCCACGGCCTGTAGTATTTTCCGGGCTCTGGAATGTGCGGCTCTGAGCAGGACTTGCAGTACCAGATGGGGATTTCAGTTCCGTAGTATCTTCTTCTTGATATTGGCCAGTCAATGTTGATTGATTCAAGCCAGTTCATGAGAATCTGCTTGTGCATTGTCGGATGGAATGTGACTTCCTGTCCCAGTTTTTTTATTTTCTCTACTGCATCCTTTTGCTTGAGGTAGTACTCTTCCATTGGAATGATCTCGATTGGTGCCTTGCTTCGTTCTGAAATTGGTGTCCTGTGTACAATGTCTTCAGTTTTTTCCAGGAAACCCTTTGCTTCCAAATCCTCAATGATCTTGGTTCTTGCCTGTTTTGGTTTGAGTCCTGTATATTCTCCTGCAATCTTTGTCATTCTTCCGTCCAGTCCGATTGCAACAATTTCCTCCAGCTCAAGTTCCCTGAACAATGCAACGTCGTTTTGATCACCGTAGCTGCATACCATTACGGCACCTGATCCGAATTCCTGTTTGGCTGAATGATGCGTTCTTAGCTCGACTTCTGCGTTTGTGATTGGAACGATTATTTTCTTTCCGATGTGCTGCGTGTACCTTTCATCTTCGGAATTTACTATGATGGTCTTGCATGCGCAAAGCAGTTCAGGCCTTGTACTTGCAATGATAATTTCTTGGTCTGCATTCTTGATTTTAAATTTCATGTATACTAGCTTTGTCGGCAGGTCCTGGTAGATGATTTCTGCATCTGCAATGGTGGTACCTGATATCCAATCATAGTTGTTGGGCCTGTTGGCCAAATACACCTGGCCTTTTTTCCACAAGTCAATGAACGTTGATTGGGTAAGCGTTCTGTACTCTTCAGAGTCTGTCCTGTAGTAGTTTGCAAAGTCTCCGCTGATTCCGAGGCTCTTCATGATGAGGATCATCTCAGCTTCCAAATCGTCCAGTGCATCCCTGCACAGGCTCAAAAATTCACCCCTTTCAGTCTCCCTCATCCTGATTTTGTGCTTTTTTTCGGTGTACAGCTCGACTGGAAGGCCGTTTCTGTCAATGCCTATTGGAAAATAGACGTTCTTTCCTGCCATTCTTGCGGTTCGTGCAATCATGTCAATTTGTGAATAGTGTGCGGCAGCCCCTATGTGCCATGGTCTGCCTGACGGATATGGCGGCGGGGTGTCAATGGTGTAGTTGTTGCCTTTTTCTTGCGGCGTAAACTCGTGGATTTTTTGCTCTTCCCATTGTCTTAGAATGTCTTTTTCCAGCTCTGGATTCCATGCCTTTTCTGATATTTTGGGATCCATTTTCTAATCCTCTATCTTAAAATGTTTGAAATGATATGGGAACCCTTGTTGTAGCCTTCATAGATGTAGACTCCTACCGCCTCTACGTTTGACGGCATCTTTGGAACTAGTAATTTGATAATTTCACTTGAAAGATTCTCAACAGTAGCTTCTCCTTCCAACAGGTAGGTCGTATTCTTGGGTACCTGCAGCTCAAACATTCCCTTGGGTCCGTCAAACTGAATGTGATAGTGTGAGTCGTCTTCCTTTTTCAGGTATTTCCTGTTGATGAAGAATTTATGATCAAACACGTTTACGACTTCCTTGATGATTCTCTTGGCCTCGCCAAAATCCAAAAGCAGGTTGTCCTTCATCTGTCCGACAAGCTCTACCATTACAGAAGACGTGTGTCCGTGCAGGATGGAGCATTTCTCAACCAATGGAAGTATGTGAGCATAGTCAAATGAGAATGACGCATCTTCTAAAAATATGGAACCTGTCTGCGGCGTCTTGTCATAGAATACGACATCTTGCAGTTCCTTTATCTGTGCAACGTACTTTGCATGTCCGATTGCCATTACCTTATCCTGAGGAAAGTCTTCTTTGACTTGCTTGTATTTCTCAATGTCCTCGTCTGTGTCAATCACCTCGATCAACCCTTTTTCTGTTTTAAAATCAATAGAAACCTCGCTGCCGTTCTTTAATGTTATTTTGTGATTGTACTCGTATTCTTGCTCTAGAAATGTAAGCATCTGGGCGACTGTCATCTCAGTCCTGGTCTTGAGAAGATTTCCCTTCTTGTCGATATATCGAAAGTCTGAATCTAAAATTGTGGGGCCTGATTCCATGTGAAGTCAGTTGGCTTTGGATATAATATAAATTCTGTAACATTCGTGCCTGAAATTTCTCATTTGCAGCTAGGCCAAAGAATTCAGTATTCTGGCCAGATTGACGTCATTTTTTGTAATGCCTCCGGCATCATGCGTTGTCAGCTCCACTGTGATCCTGTTGTATACGTTAAACCACTCTGGATGATGATTCATTTTCTCTATTTCCATGGCTGCCCTGGTCATAAAGCCAAATGCCTGATTGAAGCTGTCAAATTGGAATTCTTTGTGAAGCTTTTCATTTACAACGCTCCATCCTGGAAGACTTTGCAATTTCTCATCAATGTCAGTTTGTGACAGTCGCATCATGCTGTTTTGGATTTGACGTCAAATTAAAAGATTGATTCATTACCCTTTGTGGGATTTGTGGGATGAGACATGATGGATGAGACTAGTCAACAGTTGCTTGATGGAATCAAAAGTTCAATCTCTGATACTGTCAATACAAAAAAGATTGGCGTCGCTTATTCTGGAGGTGTTGACAGTACGCTGATTGCAAAAATCTGCCATGACATGGACTATGACGTTACATTGCTGACAATCGGATTTCCTGAATCTCATGACATTTTGTTTGCAAAAGAAGTCAATGAACACCTGAAATATCCTCACCATGTCCTGGAGATTGATCCTGAAACCTTTCCCGACATTGCCTCAAAGATTAACCAAACGATAAAGACTGAAAATCTGTCTTGGAATGAAAACTCTATTGCATTTTACTATGTCTCAAAACTGGCAAACAGATTGGGTCTTGATGCGGTGATCACTGCAAACGGAATTGATGAATTGTTTTGCGGCTACAATGCATATCGGGAGGCGTTTTTGGGAGGAGAATCTCAGATTAACGAAGTCATGCTTGCCAAGCTTGACAACGAACTAAAAATGATGAAGGCAGTAAATCTGATTGCCTCTGAGTTTGGGGTGACGATGTTTCAGCCTCTTCTCTCGCCAACGTTCATCAAATATGCAAAAACAGTTCCCATCTCTGAAAAAATTCATGATTCTGAAGATCTGTATAGGAAACATATTGTGCGAAAATTGGCTTCAGAAGTCAATGTTCCGGAAATTTCTTGCACCAAACGAAAAAAGGCCTTACAGTATGGCTCTAAGATTCACAAGGCTTTGCTGAAAACTAGATGAATTTCTTAACTGTCTTCTGAACGGATCTTTCTACGTTCTTTATGATTGCAGGTGATGCCCCTAGGTGTTTTTCTGGCAAAAATATGGAGTCAATTTCCTTGGTAGTTAGCTTTGAGGTGAATGCCTTGTCGTTTTTGATTGCATCAATGTAGAACATTCCCTTGTCGTTTGCCTCAAATGCCACTCTTTGGACATCCTTGTATGCCACGAATCTTGGAATGCCTTTCTTGATCAGCGCCTCTAAGACAAACTCTGCAAAGATTTGGCCTTTTGTGATGTACAGGTTGTCGACAATTCTCTTTTCGTTTACCTGTAGGTTTGAAACAATTCTGGTCATGGTTTCTAGCATCTCATCTACTAGTATTGATGCAGTTGGAATTGTAAATCTCTCGTTGGCTGAGTTTGAAAGGTCTCGCTCATGCCATAACGGAATATTCTCAAATGCAACTGCCACCTGACTTCTTACTAGCTTGGATAATGATGATACTCGTTCACTCTTTATCGGATTTCTTTTTACCGGAACCGCACTGCTTCCCATCTGTCCTTTCTTGAACTGTTCTGCAACCTCGCCAATCTCCGTTCTTTGCAGATTTCTAATCTCTATCGCTATTTTTTCCAACGTTGATCCGATCAAAGCCAGTTGAAACGCATACTCTGCATATCTTTCTCTTGGAACAACCTGTGTGGTGACTTCAGCTGGAAATAGTTTCAATCTCTTTGCAGCTCTTCTTTGAACTTCAAGGGATTTTGCACCCATAAGAGAACCTGTACCGACTACTCCCAATGTCTTACAAATCAAAATTCTTTTCTTGATCTCCTCTATTCTTTCTACATGTTTTGCCATCTCTGCTGCCCAATTTGCAAACTTTAATCCAAATGAAATGATACTTGCATGCTGACCGTGAGTCCTTCCGACTGCTGGAATCTTTCCATGCTTTACTGCCTTTTTTGCAAGAATTGATGCCATCCTTGCAACTTTTGGCTCAATAATTTGCAGCGCATCTCTCATCTGCATTGAGTTGCTTGTATCTACCAGATCGTTACTCGTAAGGCCGTAGTGAATCCAAGGCCTTGCTTTTTTAGAGCATTTTTCACTTAGTGACTCGACAAGCGCTGCAGTATCGTGATCACTCTTTGCCTCAAGCTGCTTTATTCTCTTTGCAGTAATTTTTCCAGACGTTGCAGCCCTGTGAATTTCTTTTCCGACTGCTTTGGAGATCATCCCTATCTCGCTTTGGGAAATTGCTGCTGCACCCTCTATCTCTAGTTGATAGTCTACTTTTTTTTGCTCACTGAATATGTCCATCATCTCTTTTGTGCCATAACGGCCATTATCGATAGGTAAAATTGCCAATATTTGCAGTCCTCACGCATTGAAAATAAATCTACTCATGCCTCATCTGTCGTCTGTTTTGTTTTGTTTTTCATTGATGATATGACCCGCAAGCAGTTTTTTGGAATACTGGGATTTGTCTTTGCTAGTGATTTATCCAAAGTATGGTAGATCTAAATGGTTCATGAACGTGACAAGTGTTGAAAAATGCCATTACATTGCCAACTTTTCAAATGAAAAATACTGTTTGCCAAATTTTCAAAGACTGTGAACTGAGGTCTGATTAAATGGACTTTGAACGAGTTTCTAACTTCTAGTTCTCTTCTTTACTGCTGCAACCTTTTTTGATGATCTGGCCTCTTTTGTTTTTGCAGTTGCCTTGCTAACCTTTCCCTCTGCTTTGGTACTTTTTCCACTTCTTCTGTCCGCGCGAGAAGCTTTAGCTCTTACCTTCTGCTCTTCATTTTGTTTTTCCACTTCTTTTTCCGTTAGTTTTTTTCTTACCATGTGCAATGAAACTATGCCTGATAAATAAGTCCGATCGTCGATTCAATTTTTGAATGTTTTTGACAAATGACTTTTACGTGTTGCTGCAGTTGCCTTGTATAATTAATTCCAAATGCTTGAAATATTCTTGCCCGATTTTTTGGCTGTCTAGTTGGACTGTCTCTTGATATCTGTTGTTTTCTCTGATGTGTCTTCAGATAATTTCTGTTTGATTTGAGATTGCTCTTAATTCTTCTGATGATTTAAATTGGATTGAAAGAAATTTTTACCCATACTCATGTCTTTTAGTTCACCTAGAAAAATTGGAGAAAATCAATACCAAATAGATGCCGACTCCAATCTTGGAATGAAAGTTCCTGTGAGAATTTATGCTGATGAGCCGCTGATGCAAAAAATGCTGTCTGACAGAACGATTATGCAGGCCCGAAATGTTGCCTCTATTCCTGGCATAGTTGGCCATAGTGTCGTATTGCCTGATGGACACGAAGGATATGGATTTCCAGTTGGCGGAGTAGCTGCAATGGATGCCAAAGAGGGAATGATTAGTCCTGGTGGTGTCGGGTATGACATAAACTGCGGTGTTAGGTTGCTTCGTTCAAACTTGACAGAACAAACCGTTCGTTCAAAATTAAAAGAACTTGTAACTGACCTTTTCAGTTCCATTCCGTCTGGTGTAGGTTCCAAAGGTGCAGTGAAACTCACCCATTCGGAACTTGATGAAGTTTTGGTAAATGGAGTAAACTGGGCAATTGATCATGGCTATGGAACATCTGATGATTCTGATGTATGCGAAGAAAATGGACAGATTCAAAATGCTGATCCAAACAAAGTTTCTGACAAGGCAAGAAAAAGGGGTGCTCCTCAGCTTGGAAGCCTGGGATCTGGAAATCATTTTCTTGAAGTGCAAAAAGTTGCAGAAATACATGATGAAGAGGCAGCAAAGAGAATGGGGATAGAAGAGGGAACAATTACGATTTTAATTCATTGTGGATCCAGGGGATTTGGACATCAAGTGTGTAGTGATTATCTTAGAGTTGCAGAACAGGCCATGCAAAAGTATGACATCAACTTGCCTGACCGAGAACTTGCTTGCGTGCCAAATAATTCTGAAGAGGGGGAATCCTACAGAAAGGCTATGTTTTCTGCATTAAATTATGCTTGGAGTAACCGGCAAATGCTAACTCATTGGACTAGGAATTCGTTTCAGCGTGTGTTCAACCAATCCGAATCTGATCTTGACATGAAGTTGGTCTATGATGTTGCTCATAACATTGCTAAGGTGGAAAAACATAAGGTTGATGGACGAGATCGTGACCTGGTTGTGCATAGAAAGGGGGCCACAAGGGCATTTCCTGCAAACCGACAAGAAATACCATCAAGATATCGTGATTTGGGACAACCCGTCCTGGTTCCTGGCTCTATGGGAACTTCAAGCTGGATATTGCTTGGACAACCAAATTCAATGAATCTGAGCTTTGGTTCCACTGCACACGGTGCTGGGAGGACCATGTCGCGTTCAAAGGCTAGAAGAAATTACACTGAAGACAATGTGAAAAAATCACTCAATGACAAGGGCATATTCATCAAGGCATTAACGCGAGACGGGGTTGTGGAGGAAACTCCCGAGGCCTACAAGGATGTTGATGCTGTAGTTAACGTGTCTCATAATCTGGGAATTGCCACAAAAGTCGCAAAATTGGTGCCTATCGGTGTGATTAAAGGTTGAGCGAAGAAGATTCTGAACTTGAAAGACTAAAGGCAAAGCGGCTTGCAGAGATGCAGAAAAATATATCGATTAAACAAGACGTTGAATCAGCACCAGAACCTGTCAAAGAAAAAGTTCCTGAAATTACTTCTCGGGATTCTTTGATCAAGGTGCTTGGATTTAGGGGATTGGAAGTTTTGGAAAATGCGGAATCCCAGTTTCCTAATGAAACCAAAATGGTCATTGAAAAATTGTCTGAACTGGTAAAGACTGGTGAAATCAATGAAGGCACTGAAAGTCTTGATGGTGGAAAATTATTGGCGATGTTTAGATCAGTTGGATTGAATGTACGAATGGATACAAAAATCAATGTAGAGCAGGATGGAAAATTTGTCTCATTGAGTGACAGATTCAGCAACAAGTCATCTGATGATGATGATGGCGATGAATGATGAATATTGTTTTAGAAGTCGGAACAAAAAATTATGTGGATGGCCTTCTTTCAGTCAAAAAAGCACTTTCACACATGGAAAGTCTGCTGGGATGTTACAACGGGTATCTTCTAAGTGAGCCGTCATCAAAATTTGGATGGACGTTTTTCAAACTATCCTTTAAGCCAAGTCTGCAAAACGGCATAAATGAAAAATTCTCTGACATGATTGCAAGATATGACTCAATTGATCAATCACAAAAATTTGCAAAGTTCATGACAGATTATTTTATTTCTAGAGGTTGTGACGTTAAAATAAAAATATCTGACTAGACTCTTCTTCCTCTTTTTCCACCTTTCTTTCTGGTGGTGTCGTGAGGGATGGGTGTGACATCATCAATTCTTCCAATCTTAAATCCTCTTCTTGCCAATGCCCTGATTGCGGCTTGTGCACCTGGACCCGGAACTCTGGAGCCAACTCCGCCGACAGCACGGACCCTGATGTGAAATCCTGTGAACAGTTTGGTTCTTGCAGCATCAACTACTGCATTTGCTGCTTTCATTGCCGCAAATGGTGATGATTCGTATCTGTCAGCATTAACATGTACGCCACCGGAACTGATGGCCACCGTTTCCGCACCTGTAAGATCGGTCATATGGATGATTGTGTTATTGTAACTACTGTAAATGTGTGCAATTCCCCATTTGTCTGGGGCTTGTTTTTTTGCCTCTGGCTGAGCTTTTTCTTCAGTAGCAGCCTCAGTTGTTACTTCTTCAGTAGCAGCCTCAGTTGTTACTTCTTCAGTAGCAGCCTCAGTTGTTACTTCCTCAACCTTCTCTTCTGGTGCCTCTACTACCTCAGTTTGAACTTCTGACAATGAATATTGAGCCCTTAAAGGGTTTAAAATACATTCATTTTTTTATTCTAACCTGATTTGGTCCTAGGCTGTAAATCCATGACTATTCATATACTGTATAAGGCTGGTTGCATTAAATGGCATCAATTCTGTTAATGGCTATCGGAGTTGGTGTTGCGACTGCTCTGCTTGTATCTGTCGCATTTCAATTTCTAATTCCAAGCGATGATTCTGGCCTTTCTCCTTTGGAAAAAGACTGCCAGCAAATTGCTAATGCGGGATATAGAATACATTCCATTTATCCTGACTTCAGTCTTGATGAACTTCCTCATGATGATTTTAAGCGCATGGAGTATTTGGATAAGATGTGGATGGAGAAATGTGTCGCCGTTTTACCTACAGAATCAATTATTAGCATTGCAAATAACGTCGAAAGAGATGTCTTACATGGGGAATAATCTATCTGAAATGATCCCATCCTAAATCTTTCAAATGTACAAAATTGCTTTCGCTTTCTACAAAAACACCCTTGCCTGCAGTGACATATCCGATCTCCATGATTGGAGTTTTGCTCATCTTTGCATTTTTTATTATCTTGCTTCTGTTTTTAGGGTTGGTTGTAAATACAAATTCATATTCTTCCCCGCCATAAAAGATCAAATTATTCAGGTTCAATTTTTGAGACTTTGCGTAATCCGCCACATCTTTCATGGCAGGTATGTTGCTGATGACAAACTTGTTTTTACTCTGTTTTGACATTTCATTTAACGTAGTGGACAGTCCGTCACTTGAATCCATTGATGATGAAAAGTATTTTTTGTTTTTCAAGCTGAAATCAAGTTTGGGTTTCGGATTGGTTACTGAACTGATGGCTTTTTTGGCAAAACTGTCCTTTCCTTTTTTCTTGTCAAGAAGCATGCTCAATCCTGCATATGTATATCCGAACGGACCCGTTACAAATATCAGATCTCCCTTTCTGGATCCTCTTCTGGTTACTATGATGTCTGTAGTTCCAAAAAGGCATACGTTAAACACGATTTCTTTACCCGTGTTTGTATCTCCTCCGAGTATTGCTATGTCGTATTGGATGCATGCTTTTCTAAAACCTGATGCAATCTCGTTGATTTCTGAGCGTGAAATTGTCTTTGGCAGGTTGATTGAGATTATTCCATATTTGGGGTTAACACCTTTTGCGGCAAAATCACTCACACATGCTATGATGCTTTTTCTAGCGGCATCCGATAATTTCATCTTGGGGGGGATGTCCGTGCTTTCTACCAGCGTGTCTGTTTTTGCCACGATTCTGGTCTTGCCTAAACTAAAAACCTCGACATCTTCAAAATCAAGATTCTTTTTCACTAGTCTGCTTTGAAAAATTTTGATTATTGATGATTCACTTAACTTTGCCATAGCATTGGTTTACCAGTTCAAGGGTGTTCTTGACAATTTCTTTACATTTTACCTCGTTGTTTGATTCTGCTGAAACCCTGATGATGTCTTCTGTATTTGATTTTCTAATCAGCACCCAGCTATCCTCATCTATGATCCCCTTAATTCCATCCAGTGTAATTGTTTCAGAATAATCTTTTGAGAATCTGGATTTCACTTCCTCTATTACCTTGTCATGGAAATCAGCATCAATCTGAGTCTTGTCTCTTATCTGACTGTAGCTTTCCATGTAATTCAAAATCTCATTAAACTCTGGAGTTCCTAGCATGGATGCAATTAGACCGCTGGTAAGTATTCCTTCCCTGCAGTAGTTGAACTCCGGTAAAATAAATCCGCCACTGCTTCCTTCTCCTCCTGCTTGCGCATCGTTCTTTATCATGAGATCAATAACATTTGCCTCTCCCACTTTGGATCTCTGAACTGCTCCTCCTCTTTCTCTGATGAATTTTTCAACTGAAATGCTTGTGTCTATACTCAGAACAAATGTTTTGTATCCTAACTCCAATGATTTTGCTACTCCCAAACCTAGCGTGACATCAGCTGTCTGTTTTTTCCCGTTTCTGACCACAACCAGTCGATCTCCGTCCAAATCAAATGCAAACCCTATCTCTTTGCTGTTGGATGCTGCAACCAGATCAGACAACTTGTCATATGTGGGATCCGGACCTCTTGTACATTCTTCCAGGTTCTCATTGATTGTTTTGACGTGGCATCCTATCTTCTCTAACAGTTCGGGGGCAAATCCCTTAGCTGCTCCTCCTCCAATGTCTACCACGATGTCTGGCTGATTTTCTATGTCTCCGATGATTTGTTTTGCATCTTCAATGTATGATGATGATATGCTGCTCTCAACTCCTACTCTCGACTTTGGCATTTCTTGGTGTTCAATGATTTGAGGTAGTTCCTGCTCGTTGATTCCTCTGCCCTCTACGATGAATTTCATTCCGTTCCACTCTATTGGGTTGTGTGAGGAAGATATGACTAGACCTGCACCATATTTTCTTGCTTCTCTAAAAACTACTGGAGTCGGTACAGTTCCCAAGCTAAAAACATCTATTCCGTTTTTCATCAATGCTGCACTGGCTGCGTCTTGCACAATCTGACCTGAGGGTCTGGTGTCTTTTCCTATTACACACTTTTTAGATTTGATTAATGATGAAAAATTATTGGCAAATTCAAGTACGTCTTTTGGGTTGAGATCATCTCCAAATATTCCCCTGATTCCAGAAATGGTTTTTTTCAACTATTCGAACTCTGAAAGGCTTTTTATTAACTCTGACGTTTTTACCCAAACGTGCCTTGGTAGCTCAGCCTGGTAGAGCGAACGCCTCGTAAGCGTTAGGTCGCGGGTTCGTACCCCGTTCAGGGCTCTTGAATTTTTAAAATTGCTGAATAATTTCTAATTTGCTTCATCGAATGATTCGATATCTGTTTCCAGTTCTTTTCCTAAACCTTCCCACCATTGTTTTGTTTGTCCTGTCAAATAATCCACTTGCCATTAACTTGGAATTGTCCTTTATAGATCTGTCGATTGATTAACACTTGATCAAGATATAATTAATTCTAAAAGAATTTCTATTCCTTCTCTTTTGCTTCTTCTTGCTTTCTTTTCATCTTTCTATAGATGATTATCATTAGTGTACCTCCTGCACAACCCAAAAATAATTCAGATATTCCATTCTTTATTCCGTATGGCTCAAGTACACCTACAAAACCTAGTGTCATTATTGCCAGAAAACTTAGTCCTATGATGTCAAGTATTTTTGTCATGTTTTTCTATACTCGTTATATGATATCAAAAAGATATATGGTTTTGTAAAACAAATAATTTATGGACAAGTATCTTGTGGTGATATTGACTTTCATGGTTGTATCCATACCTATTTCATTTGTAAATCCAGTTAGTGGGGAATTCATAGATCCTCCAGTCCTCCTCCTGTTTTATCCTGCAGTTGTTGGGATTGTAATAATCATTCTCTATAGCTCGTACAAGGAAAGAAAAGATAGGCAAAAAGCTAATGCAAAAAGAAGATCCAGAAAATAAATCTTAAAGTTCTAATCCGAATGATTCTGCAATGCTGGAAAAATTTACGTAAGAATCCAAGTATTGTCTGCCTTTTGATGTAATCACAAAAGTGTTCTTACCGTCAAACTCTATTTTGTTGATCAGACCTGCACCTGTCAAATTCTCTAAGAATTTTGATAATCGTGAATGTGATAGATTTGCCTTTGTTAGCAGAGATGTTGTCTTGATGCCATCCTGGCCCTGTTCTTGTGTGGCGTTTAGTACATCTGCAACAATTTGCATGCTTGTTCTGTATGACGCCATATGTACATAATCCTAAAACTATGATATAAGGGTATTACCATCAATTCAGATCAGATAAATAATCTCCAGTATAATTTTTGTGCAATGCCATCCTCGCAATCACCTGTTCCATGGTTTGATGACTTTGTAGGTTTGGCTTACAGGTATTATGATCTAAGGATGAATGTTGTTCCGTTATTTACTGATCGGAAGGAAGCGGCTTCTATCTGGCATGATACAATTCATCCATGGGTAGATCCGTCGATCAAAATTAGGTTTCTGGAGATTGGTGACAAGTACTGGTTTATCATGGGTTCTGAATCTCAAAAAAATGACACAAATCTATCTTTTTTCAAAGAATTGGAACAGTCTGAAAATTATGATCGATTCAAGAAAGGTCATGATGGTGAGGCATATTTGAGATTGGGTGTATATGCAAAAAAATCTCTTGATGATGCTAAAAAAGATGCAGTGTGCAGTTGCACTCATGAAGCTAGAGATCATGATGAGGGTGACGGCGATGCATGTCTGTTCAACGAATGTACTTGTAAAACATTTTCTAGCTTCCAAGTAAACCTGCTAAAGAAGAAGAAGATCATTACTGACATTAAATTTTTGGAAGAAAAAGATGTGAAAGAAGATCCTCTTGTCTGGAATTGTATTAATGAAAATAAGTTTTCAAAACTAGACTGATTTTAGTCTAGATGTTTGTTGACTCTGACATGTTCCCCTGGATAGTGTTCGCTGACTCTTTTTGAATAGCAATCCCCGCACATGGCTCCATCTATGCCCCACTCTTCCATTGGATTGTAATGAAGTTCTATCTCTCCACTGCAGACAGCACAGTTTTCTCTTTTACCCAAAGTGCTTTAGATCTTTCTAGTCTATATAAAAAACATTCTGGAATTAATCATGCTCAAAAAAAATCATGTTAAATAATACTGCATTATATTGACTTCAGGTGGATGGTCTGACCAATGTAAACCTCCTGCAAGATTTTTACTTGGTTGGGCTTCTACCCTTCGAATTAGAATAAATTACTAGTTAGTTTTTTCAGTGCTAAGATTTCCTCTTCTTCTTGCCTGATTTTCTTGTCAATTACACGAAGCATTGAATCATTCCAAACATGCTGGGAAAAGAAATTATGTTTGGTATTTGCTAATTCGATTTCATCATCTACCACTGTATCCTCGAGAAATTTAGTCACAATCACATCTGTAATTTTTAAAATTCTAGAATTAAGTTTGAAGCTGCGAAAAATAGGCTCAAGTTTCCTTACGTCCCCCTTGAAATCCCCCTTGGATTCTAGAATTTTTTTATGAAGGATTCTAAAGTACACTGAGACAAAAAACAACGTCGCATATCTTTTTGTCTTATGACCTCCTTGTTTTCCATATTTCAATGATTTTTTTGCAAATTCTTTGACAAGATACGGGTATAGTAAAATCCTATAGTCGTCTTTTAGATTGTCGTTGAATACGTCATCATACTTGCTTCCTCTTGGAAGAAATTGAGCTGGTGAACTATAAACTTCAGTTGGTCTTTGCTCAATTCCTGCAACCAATGCTTGTATTGCATCTTTTGCTACGATGACTTTCTTGTGGTTGTCTGGAAGATAGTTGTTGTATATTCCGTCCCCGCCATATTCTGATTGTTTGGACTTTGTTTTTGTATCAAAAGAACCAGCTTGAATTTCATAAAAGTAACCGCGGTTTTTTAATTGTGATTTGATGGATTTATGGAAATCCATTAATGAAACTAGATCTTTTCCTCTCACTGAGTTTTGGGAATTTCGATATTTTGTAATGTTGTTTTGCTCTTGTTCGTCATCTGCTTTGATTATTGTAACTGTCATCGAACCTTCCATACTTTTTGTTCTCTTTGAATGATCAAGAATTGAGTTTGATGTCTGTGCTCCGTTGACAATTTGGGGCGCATGAAGTTCAATCAGATTTTCACCTAGTTCTGAAAAGTCACTTACTACGATGGTGATTCCATTATTGTAAAAGAAAAATTTATTTGGATTGGTTTGCAATGTCTCACGTAATCCTTTGTTGACTGTAGTTTTGAATTGCATCCATTGTCTTATGTTGGATTCAAATACATAATCCCTGTTCCTGCTGACAAATTCTGTAAGTTCGCGTAATTTCAAAATTCCAAGTATTGTATTTTCATGTCTCAGCATTCTTTCCAGTTTGATCGATGATTTTTTACCTGCTGCAGGTTTTTTAATTCTGTCCCATAGTTTCTGAATTATTATTTTTTGATCTATGATTTCCACTATTTCATCTTCATACTCTACCTTTTGATCAGTCACATAGCAACATTTTATTTTGAGATTTTTTTCTTTAATTTTTGTGACAAGTTGTGCCAATTCTGGTCTCATTTTTGTTACGTCTTTTGCAAGCAGTCTCTTTGCATCTTCTTTGAATTTTGCTATGGCCTCCAGTGAGTGTGACGTGCCATATTTTGATTGAAATAATCTAACGGTATTGTCTGAAAAATCTACTGGAAGATATGCGTCGATTCCAAGATCATTTGCTCCGTCAACAATCGCATCTGCAGCGTCATCTTCTGTGGCCTCAAAAACTCTTGTCAAAATCCACTGGAGAAAATTATTTCCTTTTTCCACCTCGTTTTTAGAATTTTCAGCGTATTCGTGAATACTTTCATCGACATTTTCTGCAAAACCTTCCAGAGGGGCGCTGGAATTTTTTTGCACCAGTAATGTGCGTGAACCTGGGATGAATTCCAATAGGTTATTTTCATTTTGAGACAATTATTTTTTCTAATATGTTATATATTTAGAGAATTTGGTAATTATGTAATAACTCTAAAGGATATGTTGATGTAGCTTGATGAAAAAAATAACCATTGTTGGAGCAGTTGTATTGGCAGTCGTGATAATCCTCGGGATGATCATTTCTAGCTATCCAGCAGAGGAAAAAACAGACGATTCAGAATTAATTGTTGAGGGTGATGTTGTGATGCCTTCCAAGGTTTCCAGGCCTGGATGTGAGGAAATTGACAGATGTTACATTCCATCTTCAATCGTAATTGAATCCGGCAAAGAGATCACGTGGGTCAATGAAGATTCTGCGTTTCACAGTGTGACTTCTGGCTTTTATGATGCTCCTACAAATCTATTTGACAGTGGACACCTAGATCCGTTTGAAACCTATGCGCTTGTTTTTGACGAAAAAGGTACTTTTGATTATTTTTGCACACTCCATCCGTGGATGATGGGACAAGTAATTGTTGAATGACTTGGTTGTTAAACGAGGTACCCGAGGGAGTCGAACCCCCTTGTATAAGCTTTGCAGGCTCACGCATAACCGTTCTGCCAGAGTACCGTTTTAAAAAACACAAAATGAACAATTAAACTCTTTAGATTAGAATTTGTTAAATGGCTTTGAAGCCAACTTCACGTCTTCACCTTTTATCGTTTTTCTACTTGCATGGGATGCCATGTCCACTGCACTTTTGGCTATGCTGTTTGCAATATCTTCTACCACTCTTCTCAATTCATCAGCTGACTCGTCACTTACCCTTTCCGCTCCGGCTTTTTTCAAAATTCTATACATTGCAGATAATCCTAGTTCCGATGATTTCATAAAATCTATTTTAGTTTTTTCCGAAAAAGGGTAACGAGTGAAAAAATATCACCCACGAATCGATTTATACAGACTATTTTGAGAACTGATTGGAAATGACTTGGTATTTTGATTCTCATGTACATTTGTCAGATGCTGCTTATGCTTCTGACATGGAATTCATCTCAAAGCAAATGGAATGTCTGAAAATTAAGGCATGTTGTGTGTCAACCAACTATGAAAATTCACTGCAAACTTTGGAACTTGGAAAAAAAAATTATCGGGTTTTACCTTTCGTTGGAATTCATCCGGAATGTGCCGATGATGATCTTGAAAATATGACGAATCTGATCGAAGAAAACCACTCTGCTCTTTCTGGAATTGGTGAAATAGGATTAGATCCAACATATGCGAATGATTGTGATGATGTTGCAAGGCAAAATCATGTGTTTGAAACGTTATTGTCTCTAGCTGAGAAATTTGACAAACCTGTCTCAATTCATTCAAGAAAAAGTCTTGATGACATTTTTGAACTCATGACCTCGTATGATACAAAACATGCATTGTTACATTGGTTTGATGGAAGTAAAAAGCAGCTGCAAAAGGCCATGGATATGGGATTTTTTGTATCCTACGGACCTGTCATGATCTATGCAAATGACAAGCAAACGTTACTCTCTAAAACCGATGAATCTAAGATTCTAGTTGAAACTGATGGTCCTGTAAGATTTTCTAGATGTTTTGAAATGAAATCTGGACAAATCAGCTTTATTCCAAGTGTAATTTTTTGTGCTTCAAAGATTTTGAACAAGTCCTTTGATGAAATGGCATCTTTATTGGAAATAAATTCAAAATCATTTCTTGGAATATAGGTATAAAATACCCCCTCCTTTAGAATACCAGTGGACAGAATAAAACGACTGGCATTTGAGGTTCTGGATGGGCACAAATCTAAGTTTGGTGGGGACTTTGTCGATAACAAAAAAGCATTGAATCAAATTTCTATCATCCGATCTAAGAGTTTAAAAAATAAAATTGCAGGGTATATCACTAAATTCATTAAAAAAGAGATTCGCGAAGAAAAAACTAAGCAGGCTAGAATTGAATCCTCAAGATCCGAACAAGTTGAGACTGTCATCCCTGAATCCGTTGAAGGTGATGATGCACCAGAATCTGCAGAAGAGCTGACCTTGACAAATGATGCACCAGAATCTGCAGAAGAGCTGACCTTGACAAATGATGCACCAGAATCTGCAGAAGAGCTGACCTTGACAAATGATGCACCAGAATCTGCAGAAGAGCTGACCTTGACAAATGAATCTGATGAACCAAAAACTGAATAATAAATCAAGTATTAATTTTTAGGCTCAAAATTTGATGTGTAGGTATGTTTACTGTAAAATTTGTTGGGGGGGCCAAAAAATCTTTTCCTGAAGAATATGTGAAAATTGACAAATCTGACATGTCTATTCAAGAATTAATTGATTTGCTGTTGGAACTAAAGCTTGATGATACTCCTAAACTTGACACCGACAACGCTTTAATCGCAATAAATGGATCCGATTCATCGGCAATGGATGGAAAATCCACAAAAATAAAAAATAACGACGTCGTAAGCATAATACCTGTAATTCATGGAGGTGCATCTGAAAAAATTACTTTTGAATGTGCTAAACAGCAAATTCAAGTGCTTGAGATAAAAGGTCAAAAATCAATTGATGTAAAATTCATTGATGATCTGAGAAAAAAATATCCTAGACTTGTGCTTCAAGCCGTTTCTAGTAGTTTTATTCTAAATAACTATCACTTGCAAAAAATTATTTCGTTGTCTTTTGAGTCTAAAAAGAATGGTGTCTTACTTTCAAACAAATTTGAAATTGACATTCTTATGAGATTTGCATTAACTACGCAAATTTCCAGTGCAATTAAACAAGTTGGAATTAAGCCCAAAGATAATTTTATTTTAATTGCAATAGGAAACAAAAAAATTCTAAATTTACTGTATCGAGAATTACTGCCCATGACTGAAATCCTTTTTTCAAAAAATCCTAGCTTGTATCTTAAAAGACATTTTAAAATAACAAAAAAACATGTTAATTCAATTCACTCAAAAACCCCCTTGGAGGATATTTTGGTGGAAAAAGCAGCAATATTATTCTGATACACTTCGTTTGGTCTTTTCAGTACTTAGTATGTCTGATTTTTTTAGTATGGATATTCCAGATAGATTGCCTAAAATTTCAATCAATATGACCTTGTCTGGAAAGTCCAATGACACTTTATTTTTTATTTTGTTTGCTATTTTTGTGATTATCTCTTGACTTGATATGTTTGAGTTTCTTTTTTCAATTAATATTCTATATGTTTCATTGTCTGTAATCTGTTTGTGCAAGTCTGCAACGCTTTTTTCTATATCTTCAATTTTTGTTTCGACGACTTTTTGTATCGGTATTATTCTTAAGCAGTATCTGACACTCCACGGCTCATCCAGAAGCATTTCTCTAACTTTTCCTGTTACTTCTACAGGGTCAATTTTTGTTTCAGCTGTCAAAATTCCTGACATGTCTGTAATTGAAACTTTTACTTCTGGATCTCCCAACTCTTCCAAAATGTCTGCCAATTCTTCTCCAGCTTCAGGTTCAAAGTGTCTGGCACAAGTAACTATCAAATTCATCATCTTAAAATTTCCTCTCTAGTCAAACCACCTTTACGAATAACTTTGATCTCTTCGTTCTCTATTTCTATAATCGTCGAGACTGTTTTGCTTGCAATTTTTCCCCCATCGATAAAAATATTCTGATTTTGTACGTTTTTGAAACATTCATCCGGATCCGTATGCGGTGGACATCCTGAAATATTTGCACTGGTACCCACAAGAAAATCACATTTTTCCAATAATTTTAACGTGCATGTGTGATTTGGAACTCTGATGGCAATTTTGTCTTTTAACTTCAGGGTCCTTTTCAGATCCGCATCTGTCACTTTTAGAATTATTGTCAACGGGCCTGGCCAAAACTTTTGAGCAATTTTTTTAGTAAACTTGTCAATATGACAAATTTCAGAAGCTGTCTCTATAGAATATGCTAGAATTGGAACTTGTTTTGCAATATCTCTGGATTTAATTTTGTAAATTTTTTCTACTGACTCTTCATTGTATGGATCACATCCCATCCCGTAAACTGTGTCTGTTGGAAATATCACGATTCCTCCACGCTTGATGATCTGGCTTGCTTTTTCGATTCCTTCCTTATCGCAATTCACTTTCAATGTTGTCACTATAATTTTTTATTTAATTACCGTTTACTTTTGAAAAACATGTTTGATATTTCTGGTTGTGAAGATGCAAATTTTGAAAAACATGTTTGATGACCGTCACGGCTAAATTTGATGGGTGAATATCTAGATGCTTAATCCGAAATTATCTGCAAAGTCTGTAAATGTATTGTATGCTTGCAAAAATTCCCTGCCTGACTGGCTAATCTTATACTTGTTTGAGCTTTGACTATCTACTTTTTCTAGTAGTCCTTGTGATACTAGGGTTTTCAAAATTCTTGAAATTCTTGAATGTGAAATGTTTGCTTTTCTAATGAGATAAGTAATTGTTGCTCCGTCTTCATCTTGAAGATCATCCCTTGTTGTTGATAGAATGTCGCCTATGATCTTCATATGTGTTCTGTATTCTGTCATTTACGTTGTTAATCGTCCTTGTAATTTCTATGAGAGGACGTTGATACTTTCCAATATACCAAAAAGATAAAAGAATTTGACAAATTATCAACTTCTTCATATTTTGAGCCTGGATAGAGATTATTCTAAATCATCATCAAATTTTATTTTGGTTAATGGCACTTTACTTACGGGAACAAATAACGATATCAGTCCTCCAATTTTGATTATCATTGATATTGGATACATGATTGATTCTGGAAAAACGAATGAATACCATCCTAAAAATTCCCCTAATGCTAAAAGTCCCAAACCTACTGAAACCCAAATTGTTCCTCTGTTTCTATTCTCAAAATATGACAACATTGTCTCAATTGCACCATATGCTAGTAAGATGAATGAAATTGATCTAAAAACATGTTCTATCTGAACAGATGAAACTAAAAACAATGGAAAAATTCCAATTGATCTAAAGTAGCTGGATTTTGGAAAAAATGATTTTATGCTATGTGAAAATGCAATGAAAAAGTATCCGACTGTTTGAATTACAATTCCTAAGGTCTGAATCCATCTTTCTATGCTTCCTGATTTCATGATAAAATCTTCTACCATGTAGCCTGTCCAAATTACAAAAAATCCTAAACTTATTGAAACAAATGCAATTGTTAGCCTGAACAACGTAGGACTTCCTGTGTTTCTGAATCCTACAAATGATATTGTTCCTATGGAGAGGCCTACCAAAAATCCTACCAAATTAAGAATATTTTCTAACAAAAATTCCAATGATGTTTAGACATGTGTCAAGCTAATTATTTTAATCTGGTGAATGGTTCCTCTATCTCATTAATCCCATTCATCAAGTGAACCTGATGTATGTCCCTCTGTACTGCCAGTATAATCTCCTAAGATGTCCGAATATTTTGATTCATTATGAGCTATAAATTTTACATATTCCCCATAACTCATATCTAGATCACATGAGCCACATTTTACAAGAGAATAATCCATTGTCAACTCTGCTATCTCTCTGCATTTTGGACATTTGATCTTCATGTCGACTGATAATTTTGATAATTATTATTACTTTACATTCAGAATGTATCCTTCTTACTATTTTCTAAAATCCTGTATTAAACTGAGTACTTTGTCGATTATGTTTGTATGATCAGTGTCTGTTTCCATTGTAAGTAGTAACAGGTATTTTTCATTTATTGGAAATGTGACTCGTTTTAGTTTGTCATATTCTGCCATGGCATATTTGGTATTGCCTAGATTGTGTTCGATATTCTTTCTAGTGTGCCATCTCTGACTTGCATAATGATGCATCATCTTAAGTTCATCATTGTTGAGAATTGGACTGACACCTTCTCTAAATCCACCGCAAATTTTTTCACTTGTGCTATTTTGAACTACAGCGTAACGAATGGTTGAATCTATTTTCATAACATTTGCATATAAATTCTCAAAATCCGATAATCACTTTACCTGTATCTATTATTAAAATTTAAATCATGAATTTTAAAAATTATTTCTGGCATCTAAAAATAGCAGTTTTTGTGGAGATGTTAATCTTGTGACTAGTCGTAGAATTAGAAATATTTTCTATGTTAAATTGGTGTTTGTGTATGTAATTGTTGATAAAAAATAGCATTCATCAACATGCTAATAGATGATATTTTTGCTGCTGATTGAAATCATATCTTACGTTCAAAAAAAGATAAAAGGAGTTTATTATTGATGGATGCTATGGGTCGAAATTGTACAAAGTGCAAAAATTCCATTCCTGACAATGAGCAACTTGGCGTTGTCGCCGAGAAGTATCCTACTTGTAACAAGTGTTGGGCTGAATGGAAAGAATATCAAATCATGGTAATGAATGAAATGAAGCTTGATATGTCTATGCTTGATCACAGAAAATTATTAAAAAAACATGAGAAAATTTTTGTGGGTGTATTGTCTCCTGAAGGTGAAGTGATAGATTATTCTAATGAGGATAATAGAAAACCTGACGAGTCTACAGGCGTCTAAAATTTCAAGTGTATTTTAGCATTATCTGGAATAACTAACAGCATTTTTCTTTTTGAGTTTTCATCTAGATTATTGATTATTCTTTTGACTGTATCTGCAATGATCTCTTTTTCATTTTCTTCCAGTGTCAGGAATATTTCTAGAATTCCGTCTAAATTAAAAGTGATTAATTTCTGCGGCGAATTTGCAACTTCTGTAATGTATGCTGAAAATATTCCCTCTCTTTGCTCTTCAGATAGTGTAGTTAGAATTTTAAGCCATGTTTTGAAAAGTTTTGAAAAATTGAGAAATGGTATTGTGGGGCCTGCTTCTAATGCGTTATTGATGACTTCATTTTTTTCGGACTCTCCTAACGTAAAAAACTCAATCATTCTTTTTTTTAAAATTTGATTTCTTAGAAAATCTGGCAAACTTGCCAAGTTGACTATGATATTGCCTGCAAAATTCTCCCCCACCATTGATAAAATCTGATCAGTGTTGAATATAAAATCATGTGAAAACACTTTAGCTTAAATAAACGAAATAGAAGTTGAATGATATGACATCCACTGTAGTTGTTGGCGGATTTTTTGGTGATGAGGGTAAGGGAAAAATTATCTCCTACTTGGCAATCAAAGATAATCCAAAAATAATAGTTCGTGGTGGTGCTGGTCCAAATGCTGGACATACCATCAGAGATGGCGACAAAGTCTACAAGGTAAGAATGCTACCCAGTGGATTCTTAAATAAGAATTCTAAAGTTATGATCGGGCCTGGTGTTGTAGTTAATCCGGATGTATTAGATAAAGAAATTCATGATTTTGATGTGACAGGACGTGCGTTTATTGACAAACATTGTGGAATAATTGAGGAAACACACCTGGTCAGAGATTCTAAAGGTGAATTAAAAGAAAAAATTGGCAGTACTGGTTCTGGTACCGGTCCTGCAAATGCTGACAGGGCAATGAGGGTTTTGAATTTGGCAAAAGATTTTAATTCTTTATCCTCACTTATTGTGGATGTCCCTTTAGAGGTAAATTCCGCAATTTCTGCAAATGAAAATGTGTTGATAGAGGGTACGCAAGGAACTTTTCTTTCCCTATGGCATGGAACATATCCGTTTGTAACCTCTAAGGATGTCACTGCATCTGGAATTTGTGCCGATGTTGGAGTTGGACCTACCAAAATTGATGAGGTAATTGTCGTTTTCAAATCTTATGTTACCCGTGTTGGAACTGGTCCTCTTGACAAAGAACTTTCTGTTGAAGATGCAGAAAAAAAAGGATGGTCTGAGTTTGGCACTGTTACAGGTCGCCAAAGACGTGCTGCAGATTTTGACTTTGATTTAGCTAGGCGTGCAATCATGCTTAACGGTGCAACACAAGTCTCTATAACAAAACTGGATGTGCTCTTTACAGACTGTGCTGAAAAAACATCATTTGATGAATTATCTGATGGCGCAAAAGCATTCATTAAAAATATTGAAAGCGAATTGAACACGCCTGTTACAATAATTGGAACTGGCCCTGATGTCAACGATGTAGTGGATAGAAGAATCTAGGCTCCAAGTTTTTGGATAAGTTTAATTTGATAATTAATAGTCAGTTTCCGTGGACAAGCCTCAAGTTACTGATAGATTACCACGATACATTCAAGTAAATTCAATTTTGGAATTCACTAGACTCGTATGTGCACTTGAGCGTGCACCGCGTGTTTCTTTTTTACATGATTATAACGGCAAAAAAATTCTATCTGTACAAATGGATGTATTGAAAGAAAAGCCAATTGTATACTATACTCATTTAGAAGACAACGGACATTATCTTTGCTATGGGCTAAATGGCGGTAAAGAACAATCTGAAATCGTAAACACCACTTCTGATGCAAGTAAACTTTATTCTCCTATTGTTAAAATAAAATCCCTGCCTAAAACTCTGCAGCCTGGCAACGGGACGATGGATCGATATCAGCCAATTGAATTGGAAGATATGTCGAGCTTGGCAAAGCTTACCTGGGGTTTTGAAGAAATTCCATTCCCATTGTTTTTATTTCCCTATGGTGACAAGTGGCTGATTGGAGTTTTCATGAATTTTAATGATGAAGGAACCTCTTATTTCTGCCATGTTGTTTTAGACCTTGATCCACAAATGCCTTTCTTAAAATTCTCTACTACTAATGGCTCTACTCCCACTTTTGTAGAAAACCCCTCTAAGCACGGGTATTCTTACATCAAAATAATAAAGTTGAAAGACACTCATCCCCTTGTTGATTATGGCCACCTTCAAAACTAGACTTTCCAAGATCTCAAAGACTAATGGCAGGGTTATTCTTGCCAATGATTATGATCTTTCTGTTAAAGATTTAGAAACAAAAACAATCCAAAATATTAAACAGCTGCATCCATATCTGTGTGGAATTAAACTAAACTTCCATTTGCTTCTCCCCTTGAGTGGAAAAGAAATTCTCAAGATCAACAAAACAGCTCATAGATATGGTCTACAAACAATTGCCGATATCAAGCTCAATGACATTGGAAATACAAATAAAATAACATTGGAACATTTGTGGAATTTGGGATTTGATGCGGTGATTGCAAATCCGATAATGGGCCTTGATAGTTTGAAAAGTTTAGTAAAATCTTCTCACAAGAACGGAAGAGGTGTTATCACTTTATGTCATATGAGCGCGCCTGAGGCCAAATTATCATATGATCTGGAAGTAAAGATGAAAAAACAACAACGGCTATATCAGTTATTTTTGGACTGGGCTGTTGCTGCTAAAGTCGATGGGATTGTAGTGGGAGCTACGTTTCCAAAAATTATTCAGCATTGCTCTAAAAAGGCAAAAAAAAATCTAAGTATATTTTCTCCTGGCGTTGGAACTCAGGGTGGAAATGCGAATGAGGTAATTTCAGCCGGAACAAATTATCTGATTGTTGGCAGGACAATTCTAAATTCTAAAAATCCAACTGCTGTGGCGCAAGCATTACAATCAGAGAGTTTTGGAAAGTAATTTTTGTGCTTTTGTTAAAACCGTTTTGGCATTATCAAATGTTGTTTTTTCCATTGATGTGTTATAATCCATCCATGTGTAGCCTTGATGTTCATGTGAAATTTTAATATCTTTGGTTTTTGTCTCAGCCAAGAAAAACACCACTTTTTTATTAACTAATTCGCCTTGATGTTGAAAATTATATTCTATCCATTCTTCAAAATTCTCTAAAAAGGTGATGTCTGTAATGCCTGTCTCTTCTTTTGTTTCTCTAATTGCCGTCTGATGAATTGATTCCCCTTTTTCCATTTTCCCCTTTACAAAGTCCCAATGCCCTGAAGGATAATGCAAAAGTAAAAATAAATTTTCTGTCTCTTCTTTTCTGAATAATATGATTCCTGCTGACGTTTCTTCAATCATTTTCCTACTCTTCTTTTCCTCTCTTGATATGTTCTAATCGCCCTCATTAAATCTATTTTTCTAAACTCTGGCCAAAAAATGTCCATGAAAACTAATTCACTGTATGCGCTTTGCCACATAAGAAACCCACTTAATCTTTTTTCCCCTGAAGTCCTCAAAATCATGTCTGGAGATGATTGTGGTAAATGTGATGTGTATAGATTTGATTCAATTTCTCCCTTGTTGATGTCTTCTATGTCGAGTACTCCGTCTTTAATTTTCACTCCTATTTTTTTTATTGCATCTACTAGTTCATTTTGTCCCCCATATGCTAATGCAATGTTCAGGAAATGTTTGTCATAATCTTTTGTGACCCTGTCTAATTGTTTTAGAATATTTTTGATGGATTCTGGAAGTAATTCAATTCTTCCAATGGCCTTTACCCTCATCTCATTTCTATGAATTCTGGGATCTCTGAATAATTTCTCTAGTCTCATACGGATTAATTCGTAAAGATCCTTTAGCTCTTCATCGTTTCTGTCTAAATTTTCTGCAGAAAGTGCGTACAAAGTGACAATTTTAATGTCTAATTCTTCACACCAGTCCAGAAGATTTTCTACAGCGTCAGCTCCTTTCAGATGCCCTTTTTTTGGTATTGACAGCTGTCTTTTTGCCCATCTTCTATTTCCATCTAAAATTAAAGCCACATGATTTGGAATGTCTCCCTTTCGAATTTCACGTTCTAGTCTTTTTCCATATATTTTATAGACTCCTGTTATCTGACAAATTACATCTATTATCTTACTAATGTTTAATCACCATTTGATGACTTGTATATCGTTAAAGATATCAGTGTTTTTCAGAAATTATTTTTAATAGTTTGAGAACATCGAATCTAGTCTGAAACCATCTCTTGATCCTTATGCTTCCTATATTTTTTGAAGAGGATTGTGGCTGAAATTAGCGTAGCTGCTAATCCTCCCAACAACGGTGGAATCAAAGTAAGTGATGGTTCATCGTATATCATTATGTTTGTAAATTGAATAATGGTTGGATATAGTGCTATTAGGACGATAATTCTTAAAATGTCACTTATTTGTCTAGGGATTTCACCTATCCAATTACTGAGTAATGTTCCAGTAAATATCGATCCCATTCCGATCCACAAAATTGGCAATACTCCTGTAACAAATTGCCCTACTATCACTTTGTCTGTGATCGTCGTAATCAACGGCATGTCTGATTTAATTAACTCCTGATCTACAGAGCTAATTCCAGATGGCACTGATGAAAGGATTAGTAATATTCCTGCTACCATTGTAAACATTCTGATAAAACCCATCGGAGTTGGTTTTGACCAGCTTGACCAGACTCTATCAATATCAAAGGCTCTAATCAAGAATGCACCTCCCAAAATGCTTACGAGTACTGCAAATATTTCTGCAGTATATCCAAATACGGTTGCCACTCCCCCAATTAACAAAAGAATTCCTGGAACACCTAAAAAGAACTTTGAATATTTTGAATCATAGGCAAGCATTTTTAGGTATTTTCCAAAAACCGCATAGGAATATTCTACACTTCTACTAACTTTCATTACTACACGTTGTACGGACACCACTGGTAAGACATTTTGAATTACTGGAATAACACTCTCATCATCTTCTCCGTCTGAAACTATGACTGCGCCATTTGCTGGGAATTTTCCCAGAACTTTTCTTGTTTCAGAAAGAATTTTTTCATCAGCTTGAACTCCTCTGTTTTTAACTCCTGCAACGGTAATCACTTCCACCTGGTATCCTTTACTGATCAAATCTTCATATGTCTTAATTGCTGCAAACATGGAATTTGAATCCGCATCTTCCGGATCTTCTAATGCCAATCTCTGTGCGGCCTCTATACATGCATCTCTGCCTACGACTGGCGTAACAATCCCTGCTTTTTCACCTACGTCGTTGTCTCTGTCAATGCAAATTACAAGCAGCTTGTTGGCTGTAGACGCATTGACATCCTTCTCAATTTTATCTATTCGTTGAGACACTATTTTTTATTACAGAATTAGTTTTTAACAATTTCCAACTTTAACTGTTGGTGAAATTTGGCGTTGAGGCTAGATTGGTCTTGATTGATGCGAAATTTCAATTGATTTCATATATTCTGCCTTTATTGAATCAATTTTTTCCGAAATTTCATTTATTTCATTTTCTGGACTTCCCTTCTTAATCAAATCTGCCATTACCTTGGTCTCTAAAATGTATGAATTAAATTTCTTCATGGCATCCATGTAGTTGATGTAGCTTGCTTGCCATTGTTCTGGGGGTTTTGAAGTCACAAACTCACTAATTTGTTTCGTTACTTGTGTTGATGTTACTTCGGTAATTGCAATGTATCTTTCGGGGGTAATTTTTCCGGTACGGAGATTTTGATATTCTATATCGATTGAGCCTTCTAAAATTTCATGTATGTTTTGTACTCCGTTTAGATAACTCTTGTAATCAGATACGACAAATGTGGCTTCATAGTCTTGCGGAATTTCCCATAACAAAAAACTTGCACCTGTAATTGCAGCCAAAATTGTGACTGTTACTATGATTCCTTTTTTTGAGGCCATCTGATTACTTTGCTATTGAGGCGTTTATAATTGATAATATTTAATAAAATCACTATTTATTAAATGAATTTGTAAAAAAATACATCTTTTTTAATCTTGACAATGATTTTTTTAAAAAATATTTATATTTTTAGAAATTTCTTGTAAAATCTCTTTTTTAAATCATAAAAAAATTTACGTGCGTCTAGTGTGTAGTGAATTATTTTTTACAGCATCTTCCTAAATACCCCAAAGTTTGATAAATTTCATAATGGTTCAAGCATATTGCGTAAAATGTAGAGCAAAAAGGGATGTCAAAGATCCAAAAGAAACTACATTGAAAAATGGGCGTCCTGCCGTAAAAGGTACATGTCCTACTTGTGGAACTAACGTATTCCGTATTGGTGCAATGCCAAAAGAATAGACTCAAACAAAAGTTCACACGATTTCTCTTTTTCAAAACCCATATAGGGTCTACCATGCACAGTTTTTCAGTGACTAAGACAGAATATGAAGATTTACTCAAACGCATTCAGGATAAATTAGGCAATGCAAACAAAGAATCTCAAGATAGATTTGAACTTCCCGTTGTAGATGTAATGTGGGAAGGTCAAAAGACATTCTTACGTAATTTTTCAGAATTTCCAAAGATTCTTCGAAGAGATCCTGACAAAGTTCTTCAATACCTCTCAAAAGAATTTGCGGTTCCTGCAGAGCGGCTTGGTGACAAGGCAATGTTTGTAGGACGTAGAGCTCCTGATGATTTTACAAGACTATTTCAAATTTATGTGAAAGATTATCTTGAGTGTACTACATGTAAAAGTCCTGACACCAAAATTCTAAAAGAAAATCGGATATCCTTCTTGATTTGTGAAGCATGTGGCGCAAAGTCTAGCTTAAAAGGCAAATACGCATGATGAAATTTTCAGTACGTGTTTCTGAATATCAAAAAAAAATAACCCTCAATATTTGCGATGCTGATCTATTGGGAAAAAAAATAATTCAAGATGCGTTGACTATGCATATTAGTGAAGCGTATTATGGCAAAAAAATTATTGAGGCAGACGAGGCTAAAACTTTATTGAAAAATTCTTCAATTATTAACATGGTTGGAAAAGATACTATCTCTCTGGCAGTTGATCTTGGCATCGGTTCCCAAGGTGGTGTTAAAGTAATTTCTGATGTTCCTTTTCTAATTGTTTTTAATGCATAGGTCTGTTTAGCTTGACTTTTGAAGAATCTCTTTTTTGCGGTGGGAGTATGTCTATTCGATGACTGATATAATTAGCAAAAAGTTAGAATCTAAAATCGATAACAAGTTAAATTCAAAACGAAAACATCTTGAAGATGGTTTCAAAAAAGGAAAAGTTGTCAATGAAGTTTTAGACAAGTCTACTGTCATGACTCTTTACAAGATGATCACGGATCACATAATTGCATTTATAAATGGTTCTGTTAGTGCCGGAAAGGAATCCGTTCTTTTTTGGGGTGTTGATGAAAACGATGCTGATGTTGCATTAAAAATTTATTTGGTAAGCACTTCAAATTTTAAAAAACGTGAGCCCTACATAACGGGAGATCCTCGATTTTCTCATCTTAAAAAAGGCACTAAAAATATGGTTTATTTGTGGGCCAGAAAGGAATATCGTAACTTATCGCAATGCTATGATGCTGGCATTCCTGTTCCTAAACCACTGTATGTCACAAACAATGTTTTAGCTATGGAGTTTATAGGAAACAATGGCGCTCCTTGCAAATCTTTGCTGACTTCAGAAGTTGATGAAGATGACTATCATCAGGCAATTTCATTAATCCGAGATTTTTATCATAAGGCAAATTTGGTACATGGTGATTTCTCAGAATACAATATCTTTAAGACTAAAAATGGTTTGGTAGTTTTTGATTTGGGTTCGGGGGTTGATCTTAGGCATCCCAATTCCAAAAAATTTCTTAAAAGAGACATTAATAACATTACAAGATTCTTCAATAAAAGAGGAATTCGTTGTGCAGATTCAGATAGAATTTTTGAGGAAATTGTAAATGAGCTTTGAAAAATCAATTCGTATTCCAAATGATCGTATTGCTGTCTTGATTGGTAAATCTGGAATCGTAAAATCAAAAATTGAGACTTCTTGCCATATTACTTTAGACATTGACGGCGGCACTGGGGAAATTTTTATAAGCTCCGGAGGCGACGTTGAAAAAATTCAACCATTCAAAGCAATGGAGATTGTTACAGCTATTGGTAGGGGATTTTCACCAGAAAATGCGATGACTTTGTTAGATGGAGAAAATACGTTACATGTTATTGATTTAAGAGAGTTTGCGGGAAAGTCTAGTGCAAATGTTGAAAGGATAAAAGGGAGAATTATTGGAGAAGGTGGTAGAGCTAGAAGAAATATGGAAAATCTAAGCGGTACTCACATTTCAGTTTATGGCAGAACAGTTTCAATTATTGGTGATGCTAGTAAATTACGACTAGCCGTTGATGCAATATCTTCTATTTCTAGCGGGAGCATGCATGGTGTAGTCTATGATAAATTAGAATCTGCAAATAGAAGAACAAAACAAGAAAAAATGCAATTATGGGAAGATCAAGATGTCTTCTATTAAAGAAAAATTCAATCAGATTTCTCCTAGCGAATTCTTTTACAGTAATCGTGATTTAGCTGGGTTTAGTAATCCTACGCGTTCTTTGTATACCGCTGTAAGGGAATTTGTTGAAAATGCACTTGACGCATGTGATCAAAAAGGAATTCTTCCCGACGTTCACCTTACGATCAAAGCTGTTGATCCAGAAAAACCTGATCCCAAACCATATATTTTGACCGTCAAAGATAACGGCCCTGGCATAGATGCAGAACATATTCCTCTTGCCTTTGGAACTGTTCTATATGGTTCCAAATTTGGGCTTAAACAGGCTCGAGGTATGTTCGGACTTGGTGCTACCATGGCAATTTTGTATGGGCAAATTACTACAAACAAACCTGTTGTGGTGAAAAGCTCGGTTGATGCAAAAATTCAAGATGTGTTTGAATTGTTACTTGATATACAAAAAAATAAACCTGTGATTGTAAAACACACGTCTAAAGAAATTTCAAAAACAGGACTTTCTGTCAGTATTTGTTTGGAGGGTGATTACTCAAAGGCAGGAAACAAGATTAGAGATTATGTTTATGAAACCTCTTTGATCACCCCTTACGCATCAATAACTTTTGATGATCCAAAGGGACAAAAATTTAGCCATCCAAGGTTTGTAAAAGAAATTCCTCCACCTCCAACAATAATCAAACCACATCCACATGGAATTGATGTGGAGAGAATACGTAGAATGATAGTTGAATCCCAATTTGAAATTCCAATTATTGATGATGTGATGATTGAAAAAGTCCGAAAAGATCTGGGACTCTCTGTGAAAAAACTTAGCTATACTTCAATTATGGACAAGGCAAAGAAAAAATGGAAAAATCTTCCACGGCAGGTTCGAGTGGTGATATCGTTGATGTCATTTTTAAAAATGGATTTTGAAAAACTGAATAAGATCAGAATTGAAGATATTGATTTACCTAACAAAAAATTGTTTTATTGGGATTTTGGCGATTCACAATCAAAATCAATAGACATGGATCCTGAAAGTCAGTATTACAAACAACTGACCAACACTGTTCAAGGTGAACCTCTCACCACATTCTTGACGAAAAGATTTCAACGTATTGGTCCGACTACTGCAATAAAATTTGCAAAATTTGCAGGATTTAAACCTGAAAAAAGAATGGGGTCTCTGACGAATCAGGAACTAGTAAATCTGAGTGACGCACTTCAAAAATTTGAGGATTTCATGGCCCCTGATTCTAGTTGTCTTGCTCCTTTGGGGGAAGAGCCTCTGGAGAAGGGAATCAAGAAATTCTTTAATCCTGATTTTACCGCAGTTGTTCAACGTCCTGCATCCGCATATTCTGGATTTCCTTTCATCATTGAAATGGGTATAGCTTATGGTGGTGACATCAAGTCTGGCGGGCCACATGTCTATAGATATGCAAATAGAATCCCTTTACTTTATGATGAGGGTAGCGATGTTGTCATCAAAGTTTCACGTGATACTGATTGGGGTCGATATAAAATAAAAGGCGAACCTCCGTTCATCATCGTATCACATATTTGTTCTACTAGAATCCCATACAAAACAGCCGGAAAAGAAAATGTTGCAGATAGGCCAGAGATTGAAAGGGAACTGCGACTGGGATTGCAATTCTTATCAAGAAAGCTTGCTGCATACATGTCAAAAAGGGGTCAGGCTGATATGGCAAAAAAAAGAGCCAATCTTTATGCAAAATACATACCTTTGATTGCCGAATTTTGTACAGAACTTGCCGGTAAGAAAAAAGAACCTAATTACAAGAAAATATTGGAAGAACACGCTATTGAGTCTAAAAAATTAGTAAAGGAGGAAAATGAAATTGAAAACAAATGATGCTAAGGAAAAAAGTAGAATTAAAGAACGAAAGAAAAAAGCTGATGAAAAACAAAAGAGTATTCTTGAGATGCTCAAGGGTCACGGGGCAAAAATATATGATGATTTAGATAATGGTCAGTTTCCAAAATTTTCAATACCTAGTAGATCTGTAGGCAATATTGTTTATGACAAAAAACTAAGACAGTACATTCTTGGCAACAATGCTGCTTTGAGGAGTTCAAGAAACTCTGCACAGCTTAGATCTTTCACACAATTGATGTGGTTGGCATTTTTTGCAAATAGGCTAACTCATGAAAAAAAATCATCCACTTTGAGAGATGTATACTATTCCTCACAAGCGTTCGCAATTGAATTTGAAGATCAATCCGAGTCTGATAACATTATTGTGGATTTGGAAGCTGTAACCTCTAAACCTAGAGAAGATTTCCATATATTTCCTGAAGAGAGGAGCTCCATTTTTGGGGATTTGACTATAGAATATACTATTCCTGGTTATGAGGGAAAAAGTATGAACCTTTCAAATCACCCTGACGGATATTCGATAGGTCCAAGTTTAACTACTGCAGAATTAGTTGATACCAGTGCAGAAATTGTCATTGCCATAGAGAAAGGTGGTCTTTTTACAAGATTCGTTGAAGAACAAGTCGATAAGAAATTCAAATCTATAATTATCAACACTGGTGGACAAGCTCCACGTTCAACTAGAACTTTACTAAAAAGACTTCACGATGAAATGAAATTACCTGTGATTGTTCTTACGGACGGTGATGTGTATGGGGAACATATTGCTATGGTAATAAAATCTGGTTCGGCAAATGCTGCACATCTTAGAGAATTAACTGTACCTGATGCAAAATGGGTTGGAGTTTGGGCTACTGATATTGAAAAATACAAGTTGCCTACCATCCCAATGACCGAATCTGATATTAAACGATGTTACGATCTCCAAAAGGATCCTAGGTATCAAGATGGAGTTTGGAAAAAAGAATTGGATGTATTTTTGAGATTAAAAAGAAAAGCTGAGTTGGAAGCTTTCTCAAAATATGGGTTAACGAATATTACTGACAAGTACTTGCCTCAAAAATTAGAACTGGCAAAAAGTCTCTAATTATTTAATTCTCAGTGTTAATACGCCGTTTCTGTATTTAAAATCAAATATTTGCATTGAATTTGCATCTTCCATTGGAATTTCTTTTGAAAATCCTGACGTCCCACGTATGTATAAAATTCCATCCACCAGCCTTACTGCGATTTTATCTTCTGGACCCGGTACTTCGGCAACAAAAACAAATTCTTCTTTATCTTTGATTAGATCATATATCCAATTCTTTGTTTCAGGCTCTCTTCCCTGGGTGAACGATTGTTTTTGTTCATTTGTCATTTTCTTTAGAACCTTAACCCAATAAAACATTGTAACTGCTGCTGCGCCAATTAGTATGAAACTCACAAAACCTGAATCTGCCCTCTGTGTCATGATGTAAATAATTCCTAGAAACAAAATTACAATAATTGGTATTACAAAATTTATTGATTGATTATTTGAATGCGTTCCCTTGTAACTTGACAAACAGTACAAATCATAGTCTGCCAAATATAAAGTATCTTTGACAACTTGATATTTTCCGATTGATGAAATGGCATATTTAGTTTTTATTACCATTTTTGAAATTTTAGGAGTTGACTGATGGCAACCCGTCTAAGCTTTCAATAGGTGAAATTGCATTGAGAGGAACAATTATGGCTATTATAATCACTGTTCCATCTATTGTATCATTTGTAGTGGTTTGGACTATTTTGGATAATTTGCTTTACGCTATAATTGTAGGTGCAGTTGTTCATTTTATTGCGATGGGATTCTCTTTGAATCTTTCTAAAAAACTGCTTGTGAAAAAATAATTCAATGGATCATATTTTATGTTGTTGTAATTTATTTCAAATTGATGTCTTTCTCTAAAATTGAAAATGATTTGATTTCTGAAATTCGACTAGATCCTATTCATGCCAAAGTGTATTTGTTAGTTACCTGCTATGGTAAAATGACTCCCAAGTTAATTGCTGAAAAATTAAAAATATCTGTTGATGAAGCTAGAAAAGCTTCTAAAGATCTAATGACTTTTGGTGCTTTTATTGATATTTCAGAAACTGAGTTTGAGGCCATGCATCCCAGATTTACAGTCGTAAACATGTATCGAAAGATGTGTGAGCGAGAAAACATTGAATTCAAACGAAATAAAGTGGTTGATGGTATCGGTGTGATTTTAGAAAAACCATATGATGATGCAAGGACTAAATAATGCTAAAGAATTGTTAACAACGTTGACTATTGACACTGAAACTTGTAAACATCAGCCGGTATATTTTGGCGTAATTAACATCAATATCGATGAGCGAACAATAGGCTCTGTTGATATATGGAGGTGTGGTGTTTGTAAAAAACGATTCTGTGAAGAAAAGCAACTTGGAATTGAAGAGATTGCTGATACTGTGGGAATGCCAAAAATTGACACTGATGCAAAATGGGCCGTGACAGTATGTAAATTACAGCAAGGTAAATACAAATGGAAATTGGTAAAAGTAAAAGAGAATGGTGAAATTAAGCATGAATGTTTGGATGAGAAAATAATTCCCTTGAAAATTCTTGATTTCAAAGTGGATGATGAAAAACATTGGAGTTTTCTAATTGATGATAATGTTAACAAAGCTGTAGAAATTTAATCTCTAAAATGGATCTTAAAGTTCATATCAATAATATTCATGGCAGTCAGATGGCTGCAAAGATTACTGGTACTTTTGTAATCGATGATAATCAGTTTCGGTTCACTGCTATTGCGTTTGGCAGGATTGGAGGACAGAATGTTGGTGCAAAACTTTCTCAAATCACCGAAAAGGAACTTGAAAAATTGGGATATGATGTTGATGAAGTTATTGATTTACTTCAGAGAAATCTACTCCAAGGTGATCTAACTCTTCCAGAAGGACTCAAAAAAGAATCCTTTGTAGATGACTAAATAAACTTTGTAGTAATTTTATTGTATGATTTTTGAAAGATGTTTACAAACAAGTGACTTGGTCTCTAAAAATTTGAACCATGAATTTGGAATTCTAAATTAAATGTCTGATTCCCTATTCTGGAATTGAATTTTATCTATTCTGGCATATCCATATTCGGTTAATCCATCTTGGTTTGCAAATCAATCTGCAGATTTTGATTATGTCAAAAATCAACACATTTTGGCGTAAAGAATTAGAATGTATTGAATAACTCATCCCAATTATTTGAAAGTAGTAAATTGGATGGGGGTCGGTACTGTGATGTCTTTTTTTATGTTTCGTTGTATCTATAATTTTGTTGGATTTTAATTTATTTAAATAAATATCAATTAATACACAATAATTTTCTACATAAGATTTAACTATTATATTATAGAATATTAAAAAATGAAAAAATACGATAATGTTGAATTATTGTTTTCTAAAGAAGAACTTGATGAGACCTACAAATCTAAAGGAATTCCTAACATTCCCAAAAAATTTGCTGCTAGTATAGAAGATGTCCAAAAATGGTTTAAACAATTTGAAATTGAAACAATAGAATTGTGGATTTCTGGAGCAATAGAAACTGATGGTATACTTAAACTTGCAGTGAGCGCTAGAGGTGAAGGTGGCATGAAAATAACTCTTAAACCTAAATCATTGTAATTATAAAGAAACCTAATTTAAATAAAAAATTTGTTTACAATTGTAAAATTCAAAAACAATTTTTGTAAATACCTTCTTAAACGATTATTCTGTTTTATGATAATTGACTGAAAAAAGAAGAGCGTTAGTTATTGGAATTAGTAAGTATAAAAATCCAAACTTAAAATCTCTTAATTTTTGTAAAAATGATGCTAATTCAATTTATACATCTCTTCATGCACTTGATTATGAAATTTTAGATGAGCACTTCATATCTGGACAATCTGGCTTTTTTGATATTCGTAAATCGGTGATTGATTTTTTTATGAATAAGGAAATAACTCCTGAGGATACTTTAGTTTTTTATTTTTCAGGTCATGGAATTCCTGATGGTCACGGGGATCATTTTTTGGCTACATCTGACATTGACCCCGAATTACCGTTTGCTGATGGTTTCTCTTTTGATGAACTTACTAAAATGGCAGCCAGGAGTAAATCGAGAAAAGTTACTCTTATTTTGGATTGTTGTTATAGCGGTTCTGCTAAGTGGGAAAATTTTGATTCTATGGGTAATGAAAATGTTGTCACAGCAAAAGCAAATGAAGCTATTCAACATACAATAAAAAATAGAATGCATGAGGGACAAGGACGTTGTATTTTAGCAGCGAGCTTATCTTTTCAGGAAGCGTTTGGTTCTGAACAAGACGGAAGAAGTATTTTTACTCATTATCTTGTTGAAGGTATTAACGGTGCAGATGGAAAATCTGTTGACGTGGAGGGATGTGTTACCCCTGCTAGTCTTGGTGAATATGTTTATAATAAAATGATGGCAATGCCAGATGAAAAACGACCAAAACAAATCCCCATCATTAAGGGGGAGGTCTCTGGTAAGATCTCTCTCGCCTGCTATCCGAAATTCAAAAAACTCCCTGTATCATCTGTAGATACCGTTTCAATACTTCTTGAAGCAGATACATTTTCCAAATCTGGCGAATTACAAAAAGCACTTGAAAGATATGATGCTGTTATTGAAATAAATCCAAAAATCCCAGTGGTTCTAAATGCAAAAGGAGACGTGCTTTCACGAATGTATGATTATTCAGAAGCATTAGCATGGTATGAGAAAACTATTGATTTGAAGCCCGATGCAGAATATGCTTGGAACGGCAAGGGCAACTCTCTCCACAGACTGACCCAACATGAAAAAGCAATTGAATGCTTTGACAAGGCACTTGAGATCAACCCAAAAGCAGAATATGCTTGGAACGGCAAGGGCAACTCTTTCAGCAACCTAAATCAGCATGACAAGGCAATCTCATATTATGGCAAGGCACTTGAAATTAATCCCACATTTGACGCTGCTTGGAACGGCAAGGGCAACTCTTTCAACAGTCTGACCCAACATGAAAAAGCAATTGAATGCTTTGACAAGGCACTTGAGATCAACCCAAATAATGAATATGCTTGGAGCAACAAGGGCAACTCTTTCAGCAACCTAAATCAGCATGACAAGGCAATCTCATATTATGACAAATCCATTGAGATCAACCCAACATTTGCCATTGCTTGGAGCAACAAAGGGGATGCCCTCAGCAACCTAAATCAGCATGAAAAAGCAATTGAATGCTTTGACAAGGCACTTGAGATCAACCCAAATAATGAATATGCTTGGAGCAACAAAGGTTGTGCCCTCAGCAATCTGGCCCAGCATGACAAGGCAATCTCATATTATGACAAATCCATTGAGATCAACCCAACATTTGCCATTGCTTGGAGCAACAAAGGGGATGCCCTCAGCAACCTAAATCAGCATGAAAAAGCAATTGAATGCTTTGACCAGGCACTTGAGATCAACCCAAATAATGAATATGCTTGGAGCAACAAAGGTTGTGCCCTCAGCAATCTGGCCCAGCATGACAAGGCAATCTCATATTATGACAAATCCATTGAGATCAACCCAACATTTGCCATTGCTTGGAGCAACAAAGGGGATGCCCTCAGCAACCTAAATCAGCATGAAAAAGCAATTGAATGCTTTGACCAGGCACTTGAGATCAACCCCAATAATGAATATGCTTGGAACGGCAAGGGCAACTCTTTCAGCAACCTAAATCAGCATGACAAGGCAATTGAATGCTTTGACAAGGCACTTGAAATTAATCCTGATGACGCTATTACACTAACTAACAAAGGACTTGCCTTAGACAATATGGGACAATCAAGTAAAGCAATCTCATATTATGACAAGGCACTTGAAATTAATCCTGATGACGCTATTACACTAACTAACAAAGGACTTGCCTTAGACAATATGGGAAATTCTATACTAACACAAAACCATTTTGAAGAATTTTTAGAAAAAAATTTGCATAAGCAAAATATTTTTTACTATATTGGAATTGCTCTTGATTATTTAGAACAATCTGAAAAGGCCTTAGAATATTTTGATAAAGAATTAGTCTACAATAAATTTGATAAATATGCTTTAGATAGAAAAGGCCTCGCCTTGGTTCATTTAAAGAGATATGATGAAGCATTGATTTGCTATGATCTTGCATTAAAAATTGATCCTGCATTTTCTCGAACAATTTTTAGAAAAGCATCTTTAAAATCTCTACAAAAAAAACGTTCTGAGTCTCTTGATTTACTCAGACAAGCAATATTGTTAAATCCATGGTTTAAATCAACAATTAAAATTAATGACTTCGAATACATAAAAAATGATTCTATGTTTAAAAAATTATTGTCATAAATGGCGATTTGAATTTAGTAGTGTTAAAAACATTTAATCTTAAATTTGTATAATCTAATGACTGAAATTGTATTTTGAAAAAAGAATTGAAAAAATAAATTTACTTCAAATTTGAAAAAAGAACACTAAAATTTTATTTGATTGCAATGGTATCTAATTCATAATTTATTTCAGAATTTCTATGTTGGCATATAGCTTATAGTTTGGAATCTCTATAGATTCAATATAATATAGTCACATCTAAAGTTCCAAAAATTGTAAATCTTCTAAGATCTGATTTGCGTGATTTTAAGATAATAGACAAAAAATCATTCTTTCATACGTGGCCAATATTCGGTTAATCCATTTTGGCGTGCAAGCCTATCTGCATTATTTTTGTGTACATATGGTAAGCAAATCCAGCCAAGTTATTTTTACGCCTAAATTTGTGAGGGAATCAAACTAATTAGACAATGCCGCCAGATGGAATGAAATTAGATTGAAATTGATATGATGTGATTTTTCCACATTTGAAGTTAAATTTTATAGTTGTCGATGCCTATCTCTATCTCTAAACAAGTGGGTAAATCCCTGTGAAATTGAATCTAATGAAACTAAGAAAATGATTGTTGCATTGAAATTTTTATCTAAATTTATCGTTGACCCTAAAATTGAAAATATATTGACGAAAAATTATCCAGTAAAAAATTGAATATTTTATAAATTATGAGTCGCTAAATCCTGTAATGATGTATCTCCATTCTTGATGGTATTTGGAGAATTATATTCTAGAAATTGATATACTGCATCTGATGAAACTTTTACATTGATACCTTTATCAAGTTCAGTTTTTATTTTATCTGATTCTTTTCCTGAGTCAATAACGATATTTCCTCCCCCAATACTTTCCAAGTGGTCAAAAAGAATCTGAGAATCATAATCTATTTTTTGCATCTCTTCTATTAACATGGGCCAAAATTCTAAGAATGCTCTATTTCTGTATAATTTATTATATATTTTGTCACTACGTTGTTCAGTTACATTAGCATGTATCAAGATATTGTCAGTAGAAATTTCTAATAGACAATGAATAATGCCTGAAGATACAAAATTATTTTTTAAAAACACATGAAAGTCTTCATTTGCACAAGTTTCGTCATAGGGAATATATTCAGTCAGCAGTTTTGTAGATCTAAAAAAAGTTCTGAAATAAGATTGGGTTGCAATCTGTTTTTGTAACTGTATTCCATTAAAGGCATGCCATGCAAGAAAAAGATAGATTCTATTTTTAAGAAAATCATTTACAATGTTAAATAATCTTTCGTCATCTAGAATATTTTCAAGAAAATGAATATATTTTTTGTAAAGATAAATTTCATCTAAATGTAAACCTGAAGATAATGCTGCAATCATTCCTTTTGTTGTCAGATAATACATATTTTCTTGATTCCCGCCTCTGAACTTGTCTTGTGGAACTTTGATGAGATATTCTGTTTCTACCAAGCTAAATTTCCGTTTAGAGCCTGCCAACCTGCGCTTTATTTTTCCTCGCGTAGCTTCCCATTTGCCAAACTTGCTTGTTCCTTTAGCAATATTGGTGAGATAATCGGGGCCGTTTTTTGCAAGATGATACATGATTGCTTTACATTCATTATCAAGAGAAAACACCTTGTCACTAAGTTCTTTTAAAGAAATTTTAGGTACGTGTTTTTTACTCAATTGCTATATTCAGTCATAGATATTATATATGCTATATGTACGCTTAATTTCTATTTACTTTATGTTACTAGGACTAACATGCAAAAAACTACAATTCTTCTTAGTATTGAAGTAAGAGATTTTTTAAAAGAACAGGGCAAGAAGGGCGACTCTTATGATGATATTCTGAGACGTCTCCTGGTAATTGTTACTGATAAAATGAATGATGCGGATGTTTGTCATATTCCCAATTGAGATTGTTTGAAATGACTGATAAAGAAAATTTAAACGCAAAAAATCAATTGGATGATGCAAATAAACCTGAATTTAAAAAAATAATGGCAAAAATCCCCGCTTCGCTAATGACAAGGGATCAGGCTTCATCACTAAATCTAAAAGAGGAGCCTTACTTGATCATAATTCCAAAAAATATTCTATCCCAGATTGGAATAACTGTTGATCTTCTTTCTTTTGATTTGATTTACTGTAACAAATCTTTGTCGCTAGTTTGTAAAACTGACACAAGACTAGCGACAGATATCCTCCTTGACGAGGTATCAACATGAGTAATGACAAACAGTTAGATAAAGACCGAAAAGCTGCGTACTGTTCTCAATGCTATGACAACATTAGACTGCAATGCCCTGCATGTCGTCTATCAAAAATTCCACGACATTGTAAAATTTACAAAAATCCTGCGAGTCTTTGGTGGCACATCAAACAAGAGCATGATGACTTTGTTTATTCTGAATTTAGCTGCGATGATGTTCTTGTTGTCTTAAACAATATGACTAAAGCTATCAAATGGGGGATAATTCCTAATGTCTGATGTTGTTATCAAGCAAAATGATCCAATTACAAAAAATAACCAAAAAATAACTGATGTCAGTAACGTTATACCTAACATAACAAAGCAAGTAAAAATATTCTATGACAAAGCATTGGCGATTAACACTGTAGAGCAAAGACCATTTTCTTGCAGCGACTATCCAAACCTCTCTGGAGAAAACTATAGGCAGTACATTCAAAAATTAAGACCTGTATTGGAAAAAACACACAACAGCAGACCTGCCTTCTATAAGATTAAGGGCGTATATCTGTCTGGAGATAGTCATAAAATCACTGTTAGCCCTACGGGGGATGCGGCAGACCTTATTGCAATCTTAAAGTCTCTGAAAAGTCAGCCTGCAAAAATACATGATATTAAAATCAAGATCAATGCCTGCATTCATGAGGGTCTAATACAGAAAGGATGTACTCCTCATGAGCAAAATAACTCAATTCTGGTAAAAAATCTCCCAGTCACTGATAATAATATGACCCTAAAGGCCTTGGTTTATCCAAAAATCATTCAAATTGACGTTGGGTGTTCCTATAAGCCAATTGTTTATGACGTGAAATCATTGCTATATCTGTGTGAGATTCTTGCTCAAGCATCAATGAGCCTGATGCATCTTTCAGGTTGTACCTTGCCTCCAGTAAACGAGTGGATGATTACTCACTATCATCTAAATAAAGATGGCAACTATGCAATAAATGGACAAACCTTTCATTTCACCGTGGGTGACGTATCAACTGGGTTGATTCGATATTACTCAAAATCAATGCCCGATGGAACACTAATTCCAAGAGTAGAGCAGATTACGACTCCGTCAACTTCACTCTTTGAAGAAATGAAGAATGTGATATAGTTGATCTATATGACAACAAATTATAGAATTGAGAGTTTTGCAAAAGAAGAATCAGTTACAGTTTAGAATTGTTTACTTGACCTCATTAAAATATCAAATAAGACAATCTCAGGAATCGATTATTGAAATGTCCCTACCACGTTCTTCTATTTTGATATGTGCAAGTCTTGAAGATCTTAAATTCAGCATAGTTATGGCATGCAAATATAATAAATCCAATTTATTAAATTAGAATAAAATTGAGCTTTATTGAGCTGAATTAAAATGAAAAAATACATTGAATAGTACGCTGAGTTATTGACATGATGACGTATTGACATCTATTCAATTTGTATACATATAGTAGGAAATCTTAGAAGAATCAGAATTGATTAAACGGGAACTGAAAGAGCCAAGACTAAAAGCGATTACTACAAAGTTACTTAGGCCATATTTTGAAAAAAACTGTTCAGCTAACTATGCTAGTTCCAAGACCAAAATAGCACGGGGTACGGCCCAAAAATATTTCCGTGTATGGTCTGATCAATTGATTGAAGAATTAGATACAGACTTTGTTAAAATACAAAAGGAAGCCAAGGCGCGCGGATTATTTGCGCTTGAAACACGCATGAATGGAATATCTGAGATGCTTGATCAACTAATAATTCTAAATGTTCATCACATGAACCATGAACAGAAACTATTCAAGAAAGATAACACGCATGAAATTAAAATTAATCCCTGGTTAGTCGATAGAATTACAAAAATATCCAAAGATCTGTTCAATATGGAGCAAGTTAAAGTTATGATTCAAATGAAGCCGACAGCTGATGTTTCATTACAATTACAAATAGATGAAATGCTATCCAAAGTAAAGCCAGAAGATTTACCGTACCTGATAGATGGAGCAAAGGAAACTAAAACATAAAACTTGATTTTACTGTGCAAATAACTGGTTGATAGGTTAACTATCCTTTCACAAAGATATACACGGTAAATCCAATAACAGGAATTATCCTGTTGCTCCAATTAATTATTGGTATTGCATGTGAAGCAGAATCAAGAAAAAATAATCAAAAATAATCTTATTGATCTCTTTTCAGAAAAGATTCAAACATTTACGTATAAAATACGAATTAACGATATCGTAGGTTAGCATCTTTTTATGCTAAGGTGTTAAACAACAATCTCAATTTTTGTAGGCATGAAAAAACGATTTTAATGGATAATTTTTGAGCTAAAAAAATTTAATTTTATTATTTAGGTATAAAATCAATTGCTACGATCAACCTTGTCTTCAAAAGATGCTAAGGTTAAATGATGTAGAACTAACGTGACAAGTCACCTGGAGGTTCTCTTAGTTTACTTTACTTTTTTTATCCACTCCATATATCGTTCTGATAACTTTGTCTCAGCCTTTGCCGATACACTAATCAAATCTGAATAATTAGTTATATCTAAAATCTTGTAGAATGTTTTAAGATGAGTTTTATTAAAAAAATACATACTGGTAATTCTTGAAGGATCATAAACATCTTGTTTATGGGAAAAAAACATTCTGAGTATATTTGATATCCATTTTGTTAATTCCGTTTCACGTTGATAGCTTATTGCAATAGATGAATTATTCACAGTTACTTTTGAATTTTCTTTTGATAAATCATAATTTATAAAATTTAACATAAATGGAGATATCGAACTTTGTTTTATTTTATTTGTTTGTGAGTCTTTTGTTGAAATTGATACATTTTTTGAAATCAAAGCATAAAATCCATGTTTTAAAATATTATACAATTGACGCTCTTGAAATTCTTCAATCAATAAATCTAGTATACTTTCAATGATGTTGAGAGATTCAATGACTGGTTTCTCATCAAGATTTTTTTGAGGAGAGGGATAAAATGAGATTCTAAAATTATCATCTTTAAAATATTTTTTAGTTTTTTGTTTATGCCACAATTTTAATTCATATCTAAATTTTGGAATAGACATGAGAGAAAGGGTTTCTCGTAAATAAACTGGAAAAGCGTTAGTTGCAATTAAAATTCTAAATAGAGTTTCCATACTGTGCACTCTATTCATAAATATATCATTGACTAAAACTTCATTTTGTGGATCTTGTTGAATATTTTTAAATAAAATATCTGTTTTTTTCTCCCAAAAATCAACTGGAAAATTATCAATAAATTTTTTATTTTGAGAAATTTGTTCTCGGGTAACTTTAGTCATTACTGTTTTTATCTACGTTTTGAATTAAAACATAATTATTGATATTATATGAAAATCATATGGCAGACAAAGATCTATCTAAATTTCTTCTTGACTTTACTGATTAAGTAGAAAAACTCACTAAAATTGCCCAAAAATCAAATGTATTAAAATTCAAAACTGAATAATCTTTTGAAAAATATTGTAATCCCATATCATGTCTATTTGCATCCATTCTCATCTATAATTGGTTCAAGCCTTTATGGATTCACTTTGTATTTCTAAAACAGGGATTCTAGACATAATTTTATGCTAAAATTGGTAGTTGTTTAAGTTAATTTGAACATGATCATGGGCATACTGCCTGTAACTCCAAATGGACATCCTTTTCGTACATTAATTATGGACAGATAGGATATTGCATCTTTCTTTTGTATCTTATCGTAGCCTTCTTTTTCAATATAACTTGCAATTCTAACTGCCCTATTCCTATTCACTACCAAATAATAATTTTCAAATGCATTTGGACTAGGAACTACAAAAATTACTTTTTGTTTTTCAAAAGGAGGAACTTTATCATAAATTTTAATCCCTGCAAAAATTGGATTCGTTTTCATTTTATTAAACACTTCATAAAATATTGAACTCACTACACCTGACCATACTGCAACAAAAAATGTACCTTGGATTCCAATTTGATTATTTTCTTGTTCTTTTTCTAGAATTTTTTGTATTCTATTTTTAAAATGTTTGAGTAGTTTATGATAATATCTACCTGTAAGTAATATAGCTTTAATATCTACAAACGTATTGTTTATTTCTAAATCTGGTTTTTTATTATTGTTGGGATTTAATGAAAATAATTTAATTATAGTACCATTTGATTTATAATCTGAAAAAATCTCTGCATGGATTCTATTATGTAATAAACCGATTGCTGTTTTTGTTTCATTAAGCAATTCATTTTGATCTTCTGATGGCCATTTTGTAATTGCTTTTGAAATACCTATAATATCATACATAAAATGATAAAACTGTCTATCATACTGTTCGTATTCATTAGCAATTTTTAACAATATTTCATTTTCATTTGTCACCCATTCTTCTAAAATTTTTAGTTCACTTGCGTCTAACATATCATCTAGTTCAATAAATTGAATTGTTTCTTTATCTAACTCTATAATCAAACAAAAAGGCTCTTTTAAAGTTGGAATTCTATTGTCTGTTGCTTTTATATTAAAACCAACATTTGTTTTTGAAATTTTAATTCCATCTATAACATATTTTTCAGTATATGTTTTTGGTATTATTCCGACATACAAGGCATTAGCTATTCTTGGCATGCGTGCTTCTGCTCCTTCAGGTATTGGAACTCTTTTTGGATTGAATACCAACATGTTTACGCTTTCCCAATCAAATTCACCTTTCTTTGTTTTTCTAGTCATTTTTCTTAATTTTACCTACAAAGCATATCGTTTAACTCGAATTTATTGTTAAATTTCTAACTACCGTATCTGGGAATTTTCATTAGAATATCTTTTACTATTTTTTCAATTGGAAATTTAGGTTTCCACCCATCTTTGTGATATTCTTTACGAATTGCAGTGAATTGTGATTTCATTATTAACATAGAAAAATCTGGTTTTGAGATAATCTTTTGAAATTCAATATTATTTTTTTTAAAGACAACTGTTCTGACTGCATCAAATAGTTTTCATTTCTTACATGCTTGTATTACTTCTTCTTCTGTAATTGATTCTTTATTGTATTTTTTCAACAAACTGTTGGCTTTTTTAATTACTATAGAAATTCCAAAATTATCTTCTTCAAAATCTTTTTCCCACACTGTTGTATTTTCTTTTTTGATTGTTTTCCCAGCATGTTTTTTTATGTATTTTTTTGCATCTTGATCTAATATTATGTAAATTTCATTTTCTTCTAAATTTGCTCTTGTAATATATCCATCAATATTTCTTTGAGTTAAATTCCCTGAACCTCGTATGTTGTAAATATGAATTCCTTGTTTTTCAGGATTTTCAACATATACTTGCTTCATGATCTTTCTTGTTACTTTTTCTTCAGTTTTACCTTCAACAATAATTGATGTTGTTACTGGTCTAGATTTTAAAAAATCTGATAAAATTTGTTTTTTTGTTTTCTCACTCTTAATATCATATGGTTTTCCATACTTCATTTCTTTCCATCCGTTGTTTAACCACGGATTACTGTCACTAACATGTAGCATGGTTTTTCCTGAAATTTCTTTGATATGTAATGCCATCATTTCTAATGCGTCAAAATAATCTTGGGCAATTAATGCATCTCCTCGTAAATCTCTTTTTTTAGATCTTCTAATAGTTGACATAAATGGATTCCATTTGTTAATTGGATCCAGGTTGTTTGCATCAAAGGCTAATCTCCTGTAAATTACTTCCAGATCTTTAATCAAAAGTCCTGATTTTCTATGGATAGATTTAGAATATTTCTTGTTCTTTTTCCATTGATCCCATTTAAGAATAGAATTATCATCATCTGGATTTGGATGAAAAATGTGTCTCACATCCACTGAATATGGTTCGTCTAACATCATTAGAAGTCCAATTATTTGATTAAAGTATGTCTTACTTCTGTTTTCCATAATTTCTAAATATCTTGTGTAGGTTCTTTTTTCTCGTTTTACATATTCTTGAAAATCAAATTTTTTTGAAAATAATGCACTTGTTTTTATTTTACTTATTGAACCTCTAATCTGATCTTTTAAAAAAAGTAATTGCCATGAATGATAATACACCCAAATTTTATTATTGTTTTTTAGAGTTCGATGTTTATACCATGGTTTGAAATCTCCTTTTTTTGGGATTTCGATATGTTTTTGTTTGAAAAAGTATTTCCATGCAAATGGACTTCCTAATGATACATCTGCAAATTCATTTTCAATTATTGGTCTACTAAATCGTAAACACGGTCTGATGATCTCTTTTTTATCAAAATATTCTAAATCCCTTTCTGTAATTCGTATTCCACGTTTTTTTGCTTCTTCACAAAAATTATCAGAACGTAATAATGTAAATTGTGGAAATTGCGATTTTAACAAAATTTTCATAAAAGCACTTACTTCATAATCTGTCATGTGTATTCTTGGATTATTTTATTATTAAATAGTAAAAATTATCTTTTTATTTTACCTACAAAACTAATTGCAAAATTAAGGATTTTAGGCACAAAATCACTATCTGTTAAATCTCTTTCAGATATTCATCAGCATCTTCAAATGCATCATTAACGTCTTCAAACAACTGTGAAAGAAGATGAAGAGAAATGTATCCGACATTCTCTAGGGACTCAGTAGAAGCCAATTTTTGAAATTTTATCTGTCTTGATTCTCGAAATTCTTTAAATAATTTTTTCCAATAGCTAGTTTCTTGAAATGCAAAGGTCAGATGATTAATCGTCTCTACTATTGTTCTAAACAAAAAATTAAAATGATCTACACCATCTGCTTTTTGCTCTAATGATAATGTTGGATATTTTTCTATAAAAATTGCAAAACTGGAATCAAATTTTTCTATTTTTTTATTGAGTTCTTTTTTTAGGTGTTCTTCTGTTTTGCGTATGTCTTCATTTACTGAATACCAAACTATCTTTTGCTTACCTTTGTAATCTTCTTGTCTGAAAAGTCGTTGAATTTTTACTGCTTCATTAATTACATTACTGGTAGTTTGATGAGACATTAGTCCTTCATGTTCAATTTGTTTAATTAATTGCGCTCTTTGAATTCTACCATGTTTTTTCACTACTTCTAAAATTTGTTTAATCTGTTTTTTTGTTGCCATCCAATTTTGATTAAGGATTATCTAGTATAACTAGTCTAGCTTTAATTAGACTAGTCTAATAAAACATAGATCTATATCTACAATTCTAACATAGTTCTTGATGTATGAAATCAAACCTCAAATGTATTTTCAAAGCATTGCAGCTGGACTATATATCAAAAATTCGTAAACAGATTATGATTGATTTTGTTATTCAAGAAAAAGAGAAATTCAAACAGACAACTCTTGATGAATTTTTTACAATAGTAGAATGTTCAAAAATCAAATAATTTAGTGCCTATTTTAGTCATATTTCGTACTTGCAAAGCTCTTAGCTTACACATGTTTCAGAAGGTCTTTCCACAAAAAAGATTCATACCTATTTGTGTCCAATTTTATCCCCGAAATGATGTCCGAGTCCCCGTGGAATTGAACCTGATGGAATTCTGAAAAGGACTTCCCAGTAGTTAATCCCCTACTTCAAATCTTGATGGACTTTGAAAATAAAAAAATTATTTTAACTCAATTCTTTTTTCTAGATTTCTTAGCTGTTTTGACAACGAATCAACAATACCTCTTAGTTCTGAATTATCTTTTTGCATGTTTGAATAGTTTCTATCAATCTTTTCAGTATCTGATATTGTAATTGCATATTCCACATCAAGATATGTTTTGGCCCGTACTTTGTCATTTTGCCTATAGTATACAAGCTTGAGTGACTTGTGTCCCATCAATGCTTCGGCAAAGTCTGACTGGTGGGCATCAGTGACCTGTGTCTTAAACCATGCCCTAAATGCATGAAAATGAATCGAACTTCTGCCGTTCTCATTTTTTAAATTCAGTTCGGGAATTTTCTTAATCAGAGTTGATAGCTGCTTTTCTAGATTGTGATTTGTGGATAACACACTCTTTGCATATCGTTCTTGTTTTGAAATGTTTTTGAGGTTGGATTCTAAAATCTTGATGTTCTTCTGGTCCATTTTTCTAAGACCGTTGTTACTGTATTGATTTTTGGTTCGTCTGTCATTTAGACGCAAGAGTCTGTCTTCATGCTGCATTAAAAATAGATAATCCTCGTTTTTCTTTGGAGGTGTTTGTCTGGAAATATGATCCTTCAAGGCACTGGCCGCCTCTGATGTCATGTGGGTTATCCTGGTCTCTCTGGTCTTTGTAGTTTCTGCCCTTACTGTGATCGTGACTGGATTTTGAGTCAAATCGACATCTGCTAGCCTTAACTGTGTGATTTCACCTATTCTCATGCCACTAGAGCATGAAATCAATATGGCTGCTGCAATCTTGGGGTTTGCGAGTCTGATGACTCTGTTGATGGTCTCCTTTGTCAGTCCCTTTTCGTAGACATGTGTCTTACGCGGAAGTCTGAACTTCTGTCTGATATCCTCATTGTAAATTTTACAGCCTTCCCCATTTAGAAACTCCTTTGTCACTATAATGTAGTCACATATCGTATGGTTGCTGTACCCTACCTTCTCGGAGTTTTCTCGTCTGTATTGTGACAAAAAGGAATAGAAATCATCCAAGACATCAACTGGATCCCTATTTTTGGATTCTATCTCTTTTAAAATTTCCAATAAACCAAAACCGTATCGAACCTCCAGGAAATTGATAAATTTCTGAATTGCTGAATTGTAGCCGTTTTTCGTAGACAGGCTTTGAGATACTCTAAACTTTCTCTCAAGGAATCTGGTCACTTTGTCTTGACTGCTCTGAATCTGCATTGATTTTGTATTTTCTTCTGAATTACTTAAAGACCGAGGGGATAAAGTCACTATGGATTATAGTTGTAGATGACTAAAATTCTGCTTCTGCCAGTGCTTTTTCACATGAACATCTTCTCGTTTTAGGTATTCTGTCTATTAATTCTGTAAGTATCTTTTTTGTTTTCTCCACGTTTTTTGAAAGCGTCTCAATCACTTCTTTAGCTGTAACTGGCTTTTCAGCCCAAACATCATAATCTGTGACTGTTGAGATGGATGCATAGCACATTTGGGCTTCCCTTGCAAGCTGACATTCGGGAACTAGGGTCATTCCAATAATGTCTGCACCTGTAGTTTTATAGAATTTAGATTCTGCTTTGGTTGAAAATCGTGGACCTTCAATGCAAACATATGTGCAATCTTTGTGTATTTCTAAACCCTGTTTCTCTGTGATCTGAAGTATTGATGATTGTAATTCCGGACAAAAAGGATCCGCCACTGAAATATGGATAACTCTTCCTTCTTCTGAAAATGAACCGTCTCTCGACTTTGTAAAGTCTAAAAATTGTGTAGGCAATGCAAAATGTCCTGGTTCTAACTCTTCTTTGAGACTCCCCACTGCTGAAGGTGCTATGATTCTAGTAATCCCTAATTCCTTAAATGCCCAAATATTTGCTTTAAAATTGATCATATGTGGTGGGATGGTGTGCTTTTTTCCATGTCTTGGAAGGAATGCAATTTTTCTTCCATTGAATATTCCGACTGTTATTTTATCTGATGGCTTTCCGTAAGGTGTATCGATGTCTATTTCGTGAGGATTTTCCAGTATGCCCGAATCATAAATTCCTGTACCTCCAAAAATCCCTATCTCGGCATTTTCTTTCATCAATACTTCACCAATGATTTACAATTGTAGTTGCTGATTTCTTTAATTCCATTAAGATCCGTCAATTCAATTATGAATGCAAATCCTGATATTTTCCCACCATTTTTCTCAATTAATTTTGCAGATGCTTGTGCTGTACCCCCAGTTGCGAGTAAATCATCACATATCAGTATTTTTTCTCCTTCTTTTATGATGTCTTTTTGAATTTCTATGGTGTCTTTACCATATTCTATTGTATATGCCAACTTTGTAGTTTTTCCAGGTAGTTTTCCCACCTTTCTAATCATTATCATGCCTTTGTTGTACCTTGATGCCAAAACTGATGCCAAAATGAATCCTCTGGATTCAATTCCTGCAAAGACATCTATGTCATTTGGATGAAAATGTTTTGAAAATTCATCTGCCATGAATGATAGGGCTGATGGATCTTTTAAAATCGGACTAAAATCTCTAAATAAAATGCCTTTTTTAGGAAAGTCTGGGTAGTCTGCAATTTTGTCTTTTAAATTCATAATAAGACCTAGATCATCTGAAATAAAATTGTTTGATATTATTGAATTTCAAATTCTGCTTCTGCAGTGTTGAAAGCGTCTGAAACTTTTATTGTATATGTTCCTGGTTCCGTGTCTTTGGGAATGACCCATGGCTGGTTTATTTCTCCTTCGGCGGATGCTGGGAATGAGAGTTCCTCGATAATTTCTCCATCATTTGCGATGATTTCAAGTGAGACTGTCTGTTTTGCTCCTATGACGTGTATGTTTATTGTTTTCCCATATCCTGGAATATCTGTTCCTGCTTCTACTTGTATGATCATTCCGTCTTGGCTTATTGCATGAACTTTTATTTCTATGCTGTCAAAGTTTGATCCACTCTTTGCAGTAATTGTCCATATTCCTGCAACTATGTCTGATGGTATTCTAAATGTACTCTCAGAAATTTTTCCGTTTTTGTCTGAGAATGTTTCTCTAGTTTTGATTTCATCGCCATCTGGATTAACCATGGTTATTGTAAGAAGTGAATTAGCTAACGTGTCGCCTAAAATTAATATTGAATCCCCTGAATGATAATCTTCTTTTGTAGTGTTAATTTTAATTTGTCCGGAACCTGTTTGAAGTCCAACTGTGAAAACTTCTGAACTCTGCGAACTGCCTTTGCTAACTACGGCATTGTAAATTCCTGATGAAAACCCCTTTAGACTTATCGAATGTGTTGCACGTCCATCTTCTTGCAATGTGATGGATATAGTTTCTCCTATAGGATTGTCCGAAGGATCTATGATGAGCAGACTTATAATTTCTGATGCTTTTCCTATCAGTGTAATTACGGCAGTATCTCCTGTTTTATAACTAAGTTTGTCAAATTCTAAGTTAACTGGAATTGATGGTAGTTGTCCTAATCCTGCATGGCTGAATTCTTTGTTGTTATCTTGAGTGGCAATTAGCGTGTATGTTCCCTCTGGTGTATTTTGTGAAGTTGGGAATTCAAATTCTACAATCCCTGAGTCTTCAATTTGTATGATCTTTGAAAAAATTTCTTTTCCAAGAGGATCTTCTAGAATGATTTCAATTGGCTTGTTTGGTAAAGCTGTACCGCTAAACTTCATTATTTCTCCTGGCTCAAATTTTAAATTTACTGGAGATATGATTATTTTTTTATCTGTCTCCACTGTCCAGTATATTATTTTACTTTCTCGTCCATCTGTGATGGTTGCACTGTATTTGCCAAACGGAGTATCTAATGGTACAACTATGGGTTCTTCTAATTTCCAATTACCTTTACTGTCTATTTCTGCTGTTCTGGAATTGATAACTTCATCTTCTGATGTTGTAATTTCAGTCGTTATTGCACTACCCGGGTCTCCTGTACCGAAAATTTCTAAGAAATCACCTCTGTGGATAATATCTGAAATTCCCTTTACTGTAAGTGGTATATTTTGTGAATCTGGAATTCTATTTTCAATTTCACCTATTCTGAGGCTAATTTTTCTCTCTTCCCCTTCTTTATCCATTACTTTGAAATCGGTTCTGACTGCTTTTTGTTCAGATGGAATTTTCATTGTGGTCATAAAATGACCTTTTTCATCTGTTTCAAAAGTGCCAATTTTTTTTGTACTTATGTAAAAGTCAAATTCTTGTGACGTACCAAAATTATCTCCTGTAACTCTTATTGTTGATCCGATGTTTGGTTTTTCTGGAACTATTTTAAATATTGAGTCGGTTGAAATCCCTTTACCTGTATTTTTTAAGTCCTGATTTGGTATTGTATTTTCAATTACTATTGATAATTCATCTGCAATGGACTTACCTGTATCAATTTGTACATCTTTGTTGTTTACTGCTTTCCAATTAATCCCTGGATTGGATTTGTCAGTTTTTACTCCAAATTTTACTGACTCGCCAGGATTAATTGATTCTGATGATGTAAAAATAATCACACCTTGTGGTGTTCTTTCCCCTATCCATCCTTTTTCAGTTTTGAAAGATTCGAAATTGAAATCATTTCCTAGCCAAATTCTTAGACTATCTACATTTTCATCTGAATCGTTTGTTAATTCTAATATTGTTGTCTCTTCCAATGCTATGCTTTTGACTGTAATTTCGTCACCATACACATTTGATGGAATTGTAAATAATGTAATTGAAAGTAACAATGCAACGGAAAGGAAAATTCCTCTAGCTGAGGATTTATTCATATTTTTCAAAGTCTGCATCTCTCACTTAAACCTTGAATAGTTTTTATTATTTTTATATTTCTTAGTTTGGTGTTTTTCATGAGTAAACTTCTTTAATCGCGATTTTTTGTTTTTTGAAATTTATTTAAATCTGGTTTTGTTGCAACATTTTGATATTGTCTAATTCGTTCAGCAATTAGTCTGTATAATGATCTGAATTGATCTTTAGTTTTATCTGACAGGAAATTAGTCTCTTCAAGTGTAATTTTCTCACAAATATATCTGGTAATTTCTTCATTGTCGAATTCTTCCCAATCGTCATCTCTATGTTCTTGCCATATCTTCTTTAATTTTTCCAAGTTTCCTCTGCCCTCTTTGGATTCCACATCTTGAGGTGAAAGGTTGGAAAATCCTTCATGCCTTAATTTTATTTCATAAGTTTGATTTACTGGATACAGATAATCTTCCAGGGCAATGTAGTCTTCAATAGACTCAAGCTTTTTCCCTTCTCTCTCAAAGAAAATGGTTTGAATGGATGAAAATTCATTTGAGGCCAGCTGGGCTGAAATTTGCTTTGATTCTTCAGAATTATCTAATAAAACAAATGTCTTGTAACCGTGATTTCTGTAAAAAATCGCTAAAGGCAGGACTGAATTTTTGCTGTACGCTGCTATCACATTGAGAGGATTCATTGAAATATTTGGATCTTGTAAGAATTTATCAAATGCATTGAGATACATGGCATCAGACATTGTTTCCACGATGATTATCGGTCTTGAGTTTGTTCCTATCTCTCTGTCTACAATGGATTCAACTTGACCTCTGCATAATCCATACAAAATAGGTGTAAGTGTTTTATCATCTGCATTCCAATAATCATAAAAAATTCTACTGAGGTGTTTTCTTTTATCCAATTCCACCACTAGTAAATTACCTGGGGTATAATCAAATATCATAAATGGTGAGTGTGTTGCATACAAAACTTGGTTTGACCCTGCCAAACTCTTCAACAAGTCTGAAATTCCCATTTGTTGGGTGGGATGAAGATTTCTTGCTGGTTCATCCAAAAGCAATATTGCTTCTTTCAATTCTGCTCTTTGTGTTTCTGCAGCAAAATTCACAATAAATGAAAACGTCCATTTGAAACCTTCTGCTCTTCTATTTAGTAATCCTGTATTGGTGATGGTTCCATCTTTATGAACATCAGAAATTACGACACTCATGATATTCCCTGGATTGTATCTCAAGTCTACATGAATAGGATCTCCTTTCCATGCTGGGTTTAGTTTTTTGGTTAACCTATTACTTGCTGCATTGAGAAGTTTTATACATTTTGAAGGGCTTTCTTTCACGTCATCTAATTCTTTAATGTCTAGCTCTGCTAAATAAAATAGATTTCTTACTGTTTCGGCCTTGTCAAATTCTTCTACAAATTCAATTGAATTTTCTCTCTCGCCTTTCTCTTCTCTAAGATATTCGTTCAGATTTATGTTGCCGTAGATTTTTTTATAATCTGAAAAATATACAAATCTTGGATGTAGTTGAGACGAAATAAAATTCTCTAATGCAGTCTTTTCACTTTCACCGCTTAAAAGATTTGAAAATTGATTTTCGGGACTCCTGTAAATTTTTTCCCACTCTTCAACCACTTTGGGCTCTTGAATTGCTATCAGGTGGAATTGATTACTAAATTCTGCCATTATGCTGTCAAATGTTTCTTTATTCCTCGGAACTTGCTCTTCAAAGATTTTTGTATCTATTTGTATTCTAAGGTGGTTTGGAATGGTATCTAAGAACTCTAAAATTTGTCTTGAGAAGTTCTCCCATGAACTTATTTCCTCATTATCATCCTCGCTGATTTTGATGTTTTCAAATTCATACTGAACTTTTGAATTTCGATTTGTTCTGATTAGTTTAATTTTTGTAATTTCTGGTAATTTTGGAAATTTTTCTTTAATCAAACCAACCTCATGTTCGTTTAGATCAAAGTCGCCTTCTGCTAGCTTCATCTCTTCTTTTAACTCCTCATCCATTTCGTCACAAAGATCTAATTCTGAAACATTTTCATCTCTGTTCAATAGGGTTAATGCTTGAAGAATCGTAGTTTTTCCACTTTCATTTCTTCCAACAAAAGCTGCTAAATCCCCCACTGTAATTTCTCCAGAATCATGGATGCAACGGTATGCCCTAACTCTAAACTTTCTAAGTCGCATCAAGCGATATTTGGTTGGCTACGATTTAACTCATTCGTCAAATTGATCTTGTTCTTTAAATTTTTGCTAAATAGATATATGGGAATTATTGTTCTTACAATAAAATGGTCAGTAAGAGGGTTATTGTTACATTCGTATTACCTGTAATTTTTTCGACATTGTTTGGTTCAGTGGTTTTAAATGACATTCTTCAGGAACCTGGCAGAGAATTAAACCTGTGGCCTATGTCTTTTGAAGGGTCATCTTCTCATGGCTCTTTGATTGAAATTATTGGCCTGTCAAAACAATACTCATCTTCACAACCTGTTGAAATACAAGTAAAAATTGATGATCCATCTTTTAATTGTGGAGATCTTTATGTTACAATTTATTCCTCTGGAAAGAGTGATGTGATTACTCAAAGTGGATTTTTTGAGCAATGTTTTGATGTGGATAGTCCATTTCTCCCTATCGGGGATAAATTCTCTAAGGCCATTAGTGTGCCCGGATCATATGAAATAGTGGTAGAAATGATCTCAAAAGAACTAAAAAATATTTCTTCAAAGGGAACATTTACTGTTAAATAGGAATGAAATATTGAATAAAAGATAAGAAATTGATTTTAAAAAATATGGTGATTTAATGGTGAAGAAAAAAGATTCTCTAATTGAAGATGCAGAAAAAATTAAGGCTGAGCTTAATGAATTAAAAAAGAAAAAGCAGGTATTAGATCCATCCTCAAAGAAGGCTGAAGCAAAGCCGGCAAAGAAGGCTGAAGCAAAGCCGGCAAAGAAGGCTGAAGCAAAGCCGGCAAAGAAGGCTGAAGCAAAGCCGGCAAAGAAGGCTGAAGCAAAGCCGGCAAAGAAGGCTGAAGCAAAGCCGGCAAAGAAGGCTGAAGCAAAGCCGGCAAAGAAGGCTGAAGCAAAGCCGGCAAAGAAGGCTGAAGCAAAGCCGGCAAAGAAGGCTGAAGCAAAGCCGGCAAAGAAGGCTGAAGCAAAGCCGGCAAAGAAGGCTGAAGCAAAGCCGGCAAAGAAGGCTGAAGCAAAGCCGGCAAAGAAGGCTGAAGCAAAGCCGGCAAAAGTAAAAAAATTGACAAAAAAAGAATTAGAGGAAGCTAAACGAGAAGCTGAAAAAACCTTAGAAGAAGAACTTGAAGAACAACTTTCTGATGAAGAAATAGAAAATTTTCAAATCGAAAAAGTTGACATGGAGAGATTGACAAACAAGGTATGTGATATTTTAGCTGAACGTGAATCTGATGGAATGTTCCAAGGTGAATTGTGGAAAAAACTTAAACTTACAAATCAGATTGGTTCTCGTCTGGCATTAAAACTTGAAAGAATGGGTACTATTACGAGAGAGAAACTTCTTGAAAATAATCGTTGGACTTACAAGTTAATCTTAAAGAAAACTCCCATTAGCACTCAATCCATTGAAAATGCACCGTGTCTAGTTTGCACTGTCGAACAGAAATGTTCACTAGATGGTGAGATTAGTCCTAAAAATTGTCAAATGATTGAAGATTGGGTGATATCTGATCTAAAAAAGTCTGTGAAGTCTAAATGAAACTAATTGAAGCACGTAAAGATCACTATCGCAAACTAGCACACGAACAAGGTTTTCGAAGTAGAGCTGCATTCAAACTAAAAGAACTCAACCAATCGTATCGTCTCATTGGACCTGGTTTCAGCGTACTGGATCTTGGGTGTGCTCCCGGCGGTTGGACTCAGATGGCGGTGAAGTTGGTTGGAAATCAAGGAAAAGTAATGGGCGTTGATTTATCCTATGTTGAAGAAATTTCAGGTGCTCATATTGTACGAGAAAACATTGAAGATGAAAATGTGATTGACGAGGTGATGTCTTATTTTGGTCATAAGGTAAATGCGGTTATTTGTGATCTTTCCCCGCAGGTTAGTGGCAATTGGTCTGTTGATCATGCTAAGCAAATTTCTTTGAACTATGATTGTACAAAAATTATGGACAAAGTTTTAGCACATAAGGGAAATGCTGTTTTCAAAGTTTTTGATGGTGAATACTCTATGGAGTTTAAAGATTATGTAAAGAAAAAATTTGTCAGGATAAATCTTACAAAACCTCAGGCTAGTAGAAAGCAAAGTAGTGAATTGTACTGTGTCTGCATGGGTTTTATTGGATAGACTGAAAAACTTCAATTATTTCGTTTATGTTGGCATTTGTTCTAAATCCTGTTGGATTGAATACTGTGACACTGGATAGAAAATTATTTTTTTGTAAATTTAATATTGCATTTTCTAGTTTTGGAGGTGATGATTTCATTTTTGATGCAACTTCATCTAATGTAAAATATGTTCCCTGCATTTCTGATTCATCGAGGCATTTGTTAAGTATTTTTTCACAATTTTTATCTATTGTCAAATTGGGCGTTTCTAGTAGCATATTCTGAACAAATTCCTTGTCAAAAATGCTTCCAATCCATAAAGGTCCTGCAATGCTAATTTTTGATTTACATAATTCACATTCCTGTTCTTGCTCTAATGTTATTTTTCTATGTCCGCAGCTTTTGCAATGCAAAATATATCCCAAGTTTTCCTGCTGATCTGGTCTGTTTAGAACTTTGACGTATGTTCTGTAGTAGTGCATTTCACTTTCTACAAACAAGGGAATGATTTCCACTCCGAGTCTTGCTGATACTGTTCTGAGGCAACCTAGAATCAGCCTAATTGCAATTTCGTTTCCATATTCTGTTTTTACCGGAATTCCGCCATATTTTCTCTTACATGCTCCTTGAAATAGACCGTTTAGCACTTGAAGGTCCGTTGCGGCGGTGGACAATATTCCTCCATGCATGGTTGCCCTGATGCCGCAGTCAAAAAATGATGCAGGCGAACCAAATGGATCTATGTCCACTATTGCCCCTCTTTCACCTTTTTTTGCATGTCCACTCAGAAATCTACAGGCTTCTTCTTCATGAAATTCGATATTTTTTAATCCGTTGAGACTTGCTGAATATTCCGCCATTTTGAGTGCAGATGGGTTTAGATCATTAATGAACATTTTTTCAACCTGCAATTCGTTTGCAACTCGTAATCCTCTGGCGCCAATTCCTGATAGTCCCTCTAAGAAAATTTTTGGTCCTTGAAATTTATTTAGAAATGCCGCGTATGCGATTATTGAAAAATCTCTATTTAGTTTTCCTTTTGGATTGAAGAATGCTGGTTTTTTTGGAGGTACTTTGTCAGTAATTGATTTTTTTGGGACTAGAATTTTTGTATCTCCTTCAACCATCTCTTGAAAGATTTCATCAGAAAATTCCAATTGCTTTACAATTCTTTCTAAACGTATAACGGTTTAATACTTGTGCTTTGAAAAAAAATTTGTGCAAGTTTGTGGAATTGACGATGCTGGTCGTGGTTCTATGTTGGGACCTTTGGTGATAGCTGGAATCATGTTGGATAAAAAAAATATACGTAAATTATCTGCTTTAGGCGTTAAGGATTCAAAGAAACTTTCCTCAAAATTGCGAGAATCTCTTTACAAAAAGATTATTGAAATCGTCGATGATTACTATGTGGCAAAAATTTCTCCTAGAATGATTGATGCTAGCGTTAAGAAACATTGTTTGAATGATCTGGAGGCAAAGTATATGGCAAAAGTTGTGTCTAAACTAAACCCTGACGTATCATATGTGGATTCTTGTGATGTTAATCCCTCTAGATTTGGAAGAGTAATCTCTCAATTATCTGACAATCACAAGATCAAATCATACCATCATGCAGATAGTAGGTTTGTAGTAGTTTCTGCAGCGTCTATTCTCGCTAAAGTTACTAGGGATAGGGTCATCATGAAATTACGAAAGGATCATAACTTGGGCAGTGGATATCCTTCTGACTCAGTAACTGTAAAATTTGTAACAAAATATTATAAGAAAAATAATGAAATGCCTAGATTTGTGCGTAAAAGTTGGAAACCTGTCCAGAAAATTATTGGAAAATCTAACTTCTAAATTTTGAGATAACCATTGCATGATCCTTGTCATAGGGATGCAGGTCTATTGTCTGTAAAACATCAAATCTTGATTTTAATTTCTCTATTTCTTCAGCCACAATTCTTTTTGGAGGTTTAGTCACATCAATACTTCTTGTTTTGATGACTAGAAAGAAATAACCTCCTTTTTTGAGAAACATTTCACAGTTGTTCATTGCAATTTGTGTCTGATCTGGCTGTGCAATATCTACATAGACGACATCCACTTTTCCAAATACTGAAAAATATTCTTTGGGTCTTCTGGCATCTTGTAGGATTGGAATGACATTTGATCTGTGTGATGCAACTCTGTCTAAAAAGTCCCTTGCTACTCTACTTGCATGTTCTACACTAAACACTATTCCACTTGAACCTATGATGTCTGAGATATGGCTGACGGTAGTTCCTGTGGATGCTCCTAAATACAAAACCTGACTTTTATTCTCAAAAGGAAAATATTCAAGTTCGTTCATAATTGCTGCAGCTAATTTACTTCTAAACGGATCCCATAAGCGATATTCGATATTACTTTTAATGATTAGTTTTTCTTTGTAAACTTGGTTTCCAGGAACCATGTTCTCTGTTGCTAGTTTTTCTTGTCCTTCTGATTCAATCCAAAAAAATGATTGATTATCTTCTTCCAAACTTCTTTCTCTTTTTATTTGAATTATTTCTTTCTTTGTTCATTCCACTTTCTCTTCTAGGACCGTCTCTGTCTCCGTCTTCTGTCTCCGCCTTCTCTTCTTCTGTCTCCGCCTTCTCTTCTTCTGTCTCCGCCTTCTCTTCTTCTGTCTCCGCCTTCTCTTCTTCTGTCTCCGCCTTCTCTTCTTCTGTCTCCAAAGCTTCCTTCTCTTCTGAAAGTTTGTGGTGCTCTAGTATCTTTTTCAGTAGGATTTTCATATTTTTTGCCTATTTCATCAACTCTGATGTTAAGTTTTTCGAGTAAAGTATGGTTTAGCCCTTCTCCGTAAACATCCACTCTTGCAGCAATAACTGCTTTTGCGGCAACTGCTCTAGCAATTTTTCCTCTTTGCCATCTTGGTGCAGCATGAACCATAGTATGTTGGAATAATAATCCGTGTTTTGGTGGTTGAGAGCCTGTTTTCAATGATCTGAATAATGCCTTTTCAGCTCCTAAAACTTGTATTGTGCTGGCAGGAAGTGATGCCATTTTTTTAAGACTTCCAGCTCTGCCTAAAATTCTTGCACCCACTGCAGTCCCTAATATGACGGAAACATTTGGTGCAATTTCTTGCATTTCTGATTCAACATGATCTTCGAGTTTTTTACGTAACTCGTGAAAGTCTAAAACCTGTTTTGCAATTGATTGCACAATTGCCAAATTGATATCTGAAATATCTCCTCCTCTGCTTTTTGATGAGATTAATGATAGCATCTCTACTTTTGATTCTGGAAATCCTGCCTCTTCAAAAACCTGTTTAGTTAATGATTCACGTTTTCCAGCCATTACTATCTGTGCATATCCGTTAATGCTGTCAATTATGTTGTCTAGTTCTGGAAAATGTAACCCATACCATTCTCTAAGTCTTGAACTTAGGCCATTGGCAATTTTATCAATTTCATCTAATGAATTGATTGCTTGAATGATGTGAAGATCTGGACTTTGTGATATTTCTGTAACTTTTGATGATGATAACCCTAGGGCAAATTCTCTGAGTTTTCCAAGTGTATCTTGCAAATTTGATGCAAAACCTGAGTCCACAATAATCTGTGGTTTTGTTGCTTGTATGGTATCCAACTTGTCAGAATCCATTATGTGACAATCAATGGAGTATTTTTTCAGAATTGCAAGTAATGATTCATCACTGACAGAAAATCCTCTTTGAGTTGAAGCTAGATAATTTACAAGTTCGTTTAATTTTGATTCTTTACTCTTCACTAGGAGATACTCTTTAACAGGATTTGAGAAAGCGAATGCTTTGTCAAGTTTTTCATCATTGAAAACTGATATTCCCAATTCTGTTAAAATTACAGAATACATGAATAGTTGATTCTAAATCACCTTTAAAAACGGTACCAGAATCAAGAATCAACTGTTATATTCAAAACTAAGCTCATTAATCAAAGTGGAATCTAGTATTGCAACTTCCATAGGTCGAATTCAATTGGATAAACCTGTGATGCTCGCATCCGGAATTTTAGGCATTTCATTAGACGTATTCAATCGATTATACACATCAGGAGCTGGTGCTGTTGTGACTAAATCCATTAGCACAGAACCTTGGAATGGCTATCCTAATCCCACAATCTTCAGCGTAAAAGGTGGCGGTTGGATAAATGCGGTGGGCCTTTCTAACCCAGGTGCGCCCAATTTTGCTAAAATGATTGAACCAAATCAAGATGTTCCAATTGTAGTTAGCTTGGTAGGTTCAATTCCTGAAGATTTTGAAATGATGATTAAACAATTTGAAAATTGTAAAGTTATTGCATATGAGCTGAATTTGTCTTGTCCGCATGTTGCCAAGGTCGGTTTGGAAGTCGGTGATGATTCCGAATTGGTAAGAAAAATTGTAACAACTGTAAAAAAATCCACAAGTGTGCCTGTAATTGCCAAGGTTGGACTTGGTACAAGTAATTATCTAAATACTGTGGGTACTGCAATAGACTCTGGAATCGATGCCATCACTGCAATTAACACTGTTCGTGCGATGGCTATTGACGTTGAAACTCAACTACCTATCCTTAGTAACAAATTTGGAGGATTATCTGGTACTCCGATTAAACCTATTGCATTAAGATGTGTTTATGAAATTTCATCAAAGTATGATGTTCCAATTATTGGATGTGGTGGAATATCCACGTGGGAAGATGCAGTTGAATTTTTCTTAGCAGGTGCTTCTGCCGTTCAGCTTGGAAGTGCGATAGGTGATAACTGGGTTGGTGTTTTTGATGATATTAACAACGGAATCTTACAATACATGAAAAGAAAGGAATATTCTTCAATAAAGGATATGGTGGGTCTTGCAAAGAAATCATAATCATCCTACAATTGTCACAATTGAAAAAGTGATTCATGAAACTCCCACTGTCCGAACTTTGGTCTTTTCAGATAAGGTGATGGCAGATGTCCTTCCAGGACAATTTGCAATGGTTTGGATACCTGGAGTTAACGAATTACCTATGAGCGTGATGATCTCTCAAGAATCTGGAAAGGCTGCATTCACTGTTAGGAAACATGGTCCTGCTTCCACTGGGTTGTTTAACATCAAAGTGGGAGGACAAATAGGTGTACGAGGTCCGTATGGAAATTCATTTGATCTCAAAAAAGGAAAGATCTTGCTAGTCGGAGGTGGAACCGGACTTGTTCCAATGATGCGCTTGCTTACGTTTGTAACTCCTACAGATGATGTTACTGTATTGATTGGTGCAAAATCCAAAGAGGAAGTATTTTTTGAAGATTTGGCAAATTCTCTTTTAGAAAATAATCCTCACAATGTGATTGTATCCACTGATGATGGCAGTTATGGTGAAAAAGGATTTGTAACTGATCTGGTTGAAAAACTGGTTAATCAGGCTCATTATGATGGTGTGTATGTATGCGGTCCAGAAGTCATGATGTACAAAACTGTACAATCTGCACATTCTAGGGGTATGTTTGTACAGGCTAGTCTGGAGCGCATGATGAAATGTGGTGTGGGAATTTGTGGCAGCTGCTGCGTGGGTGCTGATCTTGCCTGTAGGGATGGAACTGTATTTGACGGAGATCACCTATCAAAAAATAAGGAATTTGGTTATTTTCATAGAAATAAGGCTGGAATTTTGGAAAATTATTGAGTTTGACTAGCAAGGTTTAAAATAAATCACAAAATCCTTTTCGTGAAGGGTATGGGTACTCCAAAAATAGTTTTAACAGCTGATAGGACTTTGATGTCTCCTTATAGGGGATTGTCTCTTGCAACATTTTTCGGTTGTGCTCCGGCGCTTGATCCTAACAGAGATAAAAACAGTTTTTGGTATAAAATTCTTGGAAATCAAGTAACTCCTAAGGTTCTGTTTGATTTCATTTGTAATTGGTCACCTGACATTAACGGTGCTGCAAAATATGCGCCATATGGATTAAGAAAATTAGAAGCTGGCTTACTTCGTGATGGCTTTAGTAGAGAAGATGTAGTAGTTGCTCATCCAAACCACATTGAAAAATTTATTGGTCCTGAAACAGAAGTTGTTGGAACTTATGAAATGGATCCTCTTGGAATGGGCCCAGTTACTATGACGTTCACTTATGGACGAAAACAAACGTCTTATGATGAATTTTACAATGCTGACTTACATCACAGAATAAAAGCTGCAAAAGCAAGGACTGGAAGTAAGGCAAAAGTAATTTCTGGTGCGTCTGGAACATGGCAATACAATTACGATCCGGCAAAGATTGAAGAATTTGGGATTTATGCTATTTTGGAAGGAGAGCTCGGCGGCATTGCACCTGAAATTGATGGGCATGCTGGAAGATTCTTCAATTATCTGATTAACGGTGATTTTGAAAATATGGATCCTTTCAGAAAGAGAAGTGACTTTAAAGTTAACATAAAAGAATTTGAAAGAGAAGGCAAGAAAATTCACGGAAGATTTGTTAATTTTTGGGATAGGCCTGATCTAGAAGAAATTCCTAACATTGTAGAACCTAGTATGCACGGAATGGTTGAGGTGATGCGTGGTTGTGGGAGGGGATGCAAGTTCTGTGACGTCACATTAAGATCATTAAGATACTATTCTCCGGAGAAAGTGAAACAAGAAATCGAGGTTAACATAAAGAAAGGTGGTTCCAAATCTGCATGGATTCACAGTGATGATATCTTTGTCTATGGCATGGATCCGAGAACTGCAAAAGGCATGGAGCCAAACAGAGAAGCATTAGAGGAATTGTTTACTGCAATCATGTCTACTGGTGTAGAGCATACAAATCCTACCCATGGTACGTTGGCAGGTGCAATTGCCGATGAAAAACTGCTTCCAAATCTTTCAAGAATTATGAAGGCTGGCCCTGATAACATGATTGGCGTCCAAGCTGGTCTTGAAACTGGAAGTCTTAGACTAATTGGAAAATATGCCGATAGAAAGCTGGCCCCATATGATCCATCTGAATGGCATTGGGTTGTAAAAGAAGGTGTAAAGGCAATGAATGAAAATTATTGGATTCCTGCATTTACCTTGATTATGGGTCTTGATAACGATGAAACTCCTGAGGATTCATGGGATACAATTCGTTTGCTTAGTGAATTGGAACATGAACAACCTGATTCCATGTTCACTGCTACAGCACTTACATTTGTCCCAATTGGACTGCTTGAACAGTCTGAATTCTTTAACATTGGAAATGAAATGACTCCTGCACAATTGGGTGTACTTTACAAGACTTGGCAGCATAATTTCAAATATGGAATTCAAAAATTCATGACTAAAACTGGTTCAAAAGGTCCTCAGAGATACTTGTTTAATGCAATAGCAAGATCTCTTGGCGGCATCCCTCTTGGTGCAATGGAGAAGTATGCCCGCAGAAAGAGCAAAGAACATGAAAAAGTCATAGAGACTGTCAAAGCCAAATACTGGTAGGCATACAAATACATAAATTCACTAATTCTTACTCAAAAACATGGCAACACACGGTTCGCTTACTAAAGCAGGCAAGGTAAGAGGTCAGACTCCAAAGGTTGAGGGAAGAAAAATTGTTGGTGACAGTTCTAGTGTCGCAAACAAAAGTAATTTCAAAAAGAGATTTGCATTGGGTAGATATCCTGGTCAAAACAAACCTGGACAAAGACGAAAGAGACGATAGTCAATTTTTATTATGATTTAGTTGTTTTACGTGATCAGTACTGTTATAAAGTACTGGTACCGTACTATACGGTATGGTAGAAGATTTAAGATTGGATAGCTTAGAGGGCGTAGGTCCTGTAACTACGAGAAAATTGTCTGATGCAGGTGTCCACAACGTCATGGACCTCATCGTTAGAGGACCAGTTGAAATTTCAGAAATAACTGGAATGGAGAAGGACACTGCTGAAAAAATTGTCAATAAAGCTCGACAACATTTGGTTGAAGGGGGATTAATTTCTAAAGACTTTGTTAGTGCAAGTGAGATTTACAAACATAGACAGAGTATTGGCAAAATCACAACTGGTACAAATTGTCTTGATACATTATTTGATGGTGGCGTGGAAACTCAGGCATTGACTGAAGTTTATGGTGAGTTTGGTTGTGGCAAAACACAATTTGCTCATACAATGTCTGTCATGGTTCAAAAATCCAAAGAAGAAGGAGGTCTTGATGGTGGTGTTTTGTACATTGATACAGAGAATACATTCAGACCTGAAAGGATTGTATCTATTGCACAGGCTCATGAAATGGATCCTGAAAAAGTTCTGGATCGTATAATTGTTGCTCGTGCATATAACAGTGCACATCAAACATTAATTCTGGAAGAGGCTGGCACTATAATTGAAGAAAACAATGTAAAATTAATTGTTGCAGATTCTGCGGTTGGATTATTCCGTGCCGAATATCTTGGCAGGGGAACACTGTCTGTCAGACAACAAAAACTAAATCATTTTGTTCATTTGCTGTCAAGAATTGCAGAAACATACAACTGTGCTGCAATTGCAACAAATCAAGTCATGGCGTCTCCTGACGTTTTCTTTGGTGATCCAACTCGTCCAATTGGAGGTAATGTGGTTGCACATACCAGCACGTACAGAATATACTTTAAGAAATCAGGCAAGAAAAGAATTGCTAGAATGGTGGATAGTCCTCATCATCCTGAAGAGGAAGTGATCTTTGCTCTTGGCGAAGCAGGAGTTATAGATCCTGAAGAGGCCGAGAAAAAGACAAAAAAGACTGCCAAAAAAGCAACTGCCAAAAAGGCAAAAGAGGTTGAGGCTGCTGTAGAAACGCCTGAGGTTGAGGCTGCTGTAGAAACGCCTGAGGTTGAGGCTGCTGTAGAAACGCCTGAGGTTGAGGCTGCTGTAGAAACGCCTGAGGTTGAGGCTGCTGTAGAAACGCCTGAGGTTGAGGCTGCTGTAGAAACGCCTGAGGTTGAGGCTGCTGTAGAACTTGTAAGTGATCCTGAATCTGATTACGAACCAATTGAAGGGTAACCCTCTTCTCTCTTTCACATTTTAATTTTTTCACAGTTTTTTATTCTTTATACCATTGATTAAATTATGACATAATCTGAGAGTTTATGAAAACATTATGACTGATCTTTATCGTTTACTTCCAGAAGAGATGGAACAATTAGTAATTGGTATGGGTTATCCTAGGTATAGGGCAGATCAAATCTTATTACCATTGTATTACAAATTCCCTAAATCTATTTCTGATATTAAACAACTTCCAAAAAAAATGATTGAGGAATTAATTGATGCTGGTTATACCATAGGTTCGGCAAAAGAAACTCATCGAATTGTAAGCGATGACGGTGATACGACAAAACTATTACTTAATCTCACAAATGACACCTCTGTAGAAACTGTTCTCATGCAATATGATCCTTCAAAGATTGGTGGTCATCCAAGATCTACAATTTGTGTTTCTACTCAGATTGGATGCGCAATGGGATGTGTATTTTGTGCGACAGGTCAAATGGGATTTGAAACCAATCTCAAAGCTGAACACATTGTATCACAAGTGATTCATTTTGCAGAACTCTTACAGCAGCGAGGAGAACACGTGACGAATTTAGTTTTTATGGGAATGGGTGAGCCGATGGCAAACTATGAAGAGATGATTAGATCTGTAAAAATTTTAACGCATGATAGGGGATTTGGATTGGGTCAGAGACACATTACAATTTCCACCATTGGGATAAAATCTGGAATAGAAAGATTAGCCGAAGAAAATTTACAAATAGGCCTTGCGATATCACTTCATGCTCCCAACAATGAACTACGTAAGCGTCTAGTTCCCACTGCAAGCCCGAATTCTGTTGAGGACATCATTGAATCTGGGAGAAACTATTTCAAGAAAACTGGACGTCGTGTGACGTTTGAATATGCTTTAATGAAAGGAATTAATGATTCACCTGAAACTGCAACAGCATTAGCTGAACTCTTGAAAGGCAATGGTTCTCATGTGAATTTAATTCCGATCAATCCCACCGCCGGTGATTTTAAACGTCCATCTGAAAACAGTGTTGATGAATTTGAACAAATTTTATCTGATGCTGGTGAAAATTGCACAATTCGTATCGAAAAAGGTACTGAAATCTCAGCTGCATGTGGTCAACTCAGAACTGATGTTTTTAGCTAACTTTTCTAAATTCTGTTCTAAGTCTTAAAATAGGGCTTTTAAAGATTTTACACACATGGCAACTAAGAAATCACACGGTCGTTCACATGGATTTAAGCACAAGTCTAGATCTGTAATGACAAAAAAGGCTCCTAGAGGAGTTTCGTTCTTACTGCGTGAGTATAAGGAAGGTCAACAAGCTCTTATCATCATTGATCCTAGACAGCATAAAGGGTTGCCACATAGACGATATCACGGTAAAGTGGGTGTAGTTACCACTGTAGGTAGACGTACTGTTATTCTTGATGTAAAATTAGGCAATAAATCAAAAACTTTAATCACTAGATTAGATCATGTAAAACCATTCGGTGTATAATATGGAAGAAGTAAAAAAGAAACAAGCTATCTCACTTTCGGAAGTCAAAGAAATTTTGGGTAAAGTTGATGTTGAAGAGATGGATCAAATTCAACGCTGGACATATGATTATGTTTCAAAGTTCGTATCAACTGACGCTAAGGAAGCTAAAGAAATGAAAAAACAACTCATCAAAGAATGTGATTTAACAGAAGATGAGGCTGTTGAAATAGTCAACATTAGGCCTACAAGTCTGGCTGAATTACGTTCCTTTACATTCGGTTGGAAAAAGTTGATTCTTGCCGAAACTCTGGAAAAAATGCTCAAAATAATCCAGGAGCATTCGTAAGTTTTTAGTGGTATTTTATTTTGCACCGGGCACAATCCCCCCCTAGAAAGTATGACGAGTACGCATATGTTTTAGATTTTAATTCTAGAGGTAAATCGTCCACCGTTCGAGGCAGGGATGGAATAATTGTTACGGCGATTGGAGAAAGCAGACTGACTATTTTAGAGATTCTTGGAATTCCAAATTCAACCTTTGAAATTGGTGAAAAAATATACATTGGAAAAGAAGGACGAACTAAAGTTTTATCCGTTTTAGGAAAGATGGATTATGATAAAATCTCATCCTCTGCTCATAGTGAGTTGGAAACGATAGTGGAAAGTATTGTAACTGACAATGAATCTAAATTCGTGGATTATCTTAATAATGCCCAGCCTTTGACTCCGAGGATTCATGCACTCGAATTAATTCCGGGAATTGGAAAGATCTATATGAAAAATATGATTGAGGAACGAGAAAAGAAAAAATTTGAAAGCTATCATGACTTGCAAGAACGAGTTGGTCTTAAAGAGCCAATCAAACATCTTTCAGAGCGAATCATGGATGAAATTACTGGCGAAAGTAGAATGAATCTCTTTGTCAAGAGATGATAAAGCGAAAACGACTTGGACAGCACTTTCTTAATTCAAATTCTATAGCACAATCCATTGTTTTTGAGGCTAAAATCACGAGAATGGACACTGTATTTGAAATAGGAACTGGATTGGGAATTTTGACTCCTTTACTATGTACTCGTGCCCATAAGGTGATCTCTGTAGACGTTGATGAAAATCTTGTCAACAAAGCAAGATTCCAATTTTCTAATTTGGATAATCTGGTTCTAAAGTTGGGTGACGGATTTAGGCAGGGTGATGCTTTTTCTATTTTTGTATCTAATCTCCCATACTCTAAGAGCAAGGATGCAATCGAATGGCTCGCACAGTCTTCTTTTTCTCATGGTGTAGTGATGGTTCAAAAGGAATTTGCCGACAAATTACTTGCAAAATCACCAAAGAAAAGAAAAGCTGTTAGTATTATTGCAAATCACGCATTTGAAATTACGTCCTTGTTTGACGTGGGAAAAAATAATTTTTCTCCTCCTCCTAAAGTTGATTCTGTAGTTTTAAAAATAGTTAAAAAAAATAATCTGACGAAAGAATTGATTCAGACAATTAATAAGATTTTTTCATATAGGAGAAAGACCGTTAAAAATATTCTAAAACAATTCAATAAAGAAACCGTGGTAAGTAAACGTGTAGATGATCTTTCAGGAGATGAAATAATTAACCTTGCAAATCAAATTCTTGAAAAATGAAGAGTATCCTCCATCTGAGGATACTTTTTTCATAGTGGACAACATCCAAGATGAACATGGAAATTTTGCTTTGGATGTTGGAAGCGGTTCTGGATATTTGACAAAACTTCTATCTGAAAATTTCTCATTTGTGGTTGGAACTGACATCAACTATGATGTCTTAACACATCAAACATACAAAACCGATAATCTAGTTTGCTGTAGCGGTTCAGATGCATTAAAAATAAAATTTGACTTTGTTGTGTGCAATTTACCCTATCTTGCAACTGATGGGATCTTGGATGTTGCAACTGACGGTGGTATTGAGGGATTTGAAGTTCCTAAAAAAATATTTGATTCTATAATTGAAACTATGGCCGAAAATGCCAAGTTCATCTTCGTAACCTCATCTTTGTCAAACTATCAAAAACTGATTGACTATGCTCAAAAATTAGGCTTGAAAACTAGAATAATTGCCAAAAAGAAGCTCTTTTTTGAAGAATTAATTCTTGTAGAATCTACAAACTAGTTACTTGCCCAGTTTATCTTTTGTAGCTGCAATTATGGCATCAGTCATTTGAGTAGTTGATGCATTTCCTCCAATATCCCATGTCACCGTTTTCCCCTCATTGATTACCTCGTATGTGGCATCAAATATGGCATCTCCAATTGCTTTTTCACCCAAGTATTGTGCCATCCAAGCACCGGAGAGCACTGTTGCGGTAGGATTTACCTTATTTTGTCCCGCAAATTGTGGCGCACTTCCATGTGCTGCTTCAAACATTGCAAAGTTATCTCCCATGTTTGCTGAATAGATTAATCCAATGGAGCCTACTAATCCTGAAGCTAGTTCTGAAATAATGTCCATAAACAGGTTGGTACTTACTAGAACGGCGCCGTTGAACTGTTCTGGTGCGACAACCATTTGCTGTGCCATGTTATCGATGTAAATTTCTGATAGTTTCACATCTGTTCCCTCCACTGCTTTTTGAGCTGAATTCCAAAAAATACCGTCCGTTTCTTTTAGGATGTTTCTTTTGGTGATTGCAACCATTTTTTTCATGTTGTTTTGGTTTGCCCACTTCATTGCAGAATTTAGAAATCTATCACAGCCTTGCCTTGTGATCTTTCTAATGGCAATTGCTGCATCATCTCCAATTTTTGTTTCAATGCCTGTGTACAATCCTTCGGTTGCTTCTCTGAAGCAAACACAATCCAGTTTTCTATTTGGTGTTAATCTGTCATATGTTTTAGTCGGTCTGATATTGGAATACAATTCAAATTTTTGCCTTAGTGTGACTGCAACACTTCTTGGGGCTCCTGGAATTGGAATTGTTGTGGTTGGGCCCTTGAAACAGGCATCTGATTCTTCTAAAATCTTCATTGTCTCATCTGGAATGTATGACTTGTCTTTTCTTCCATTCTTTTCCCACTGTTCTGATCCGGCCTCGCATAGAATAATCTCTGATTGCAAGTTACATTCTTTTAAAATTTTAAGCATCGAATCTACAACTTCTGGCCCTATGCCGTCTCCTTTCATTACTGCGGCTTTTTTAGTCAATACTGAAAATTTTAGACATTTATTATTTAATTCTACCCTCATCTGTGATGTTTTTTATCAAAATGAGTAAATGACAAACTAATAGATCATGTTCAAACATAAATAGTTCAAATCTTTAATACTGGAATTAAAATTCTGGAATTAGATACCCTATGCTGGTTTTTACGTTTAACATATATTTCAAAACCGTGAAATAAAAAAATGACTTTTAGTTGACAAATTGTCCATGATTATAGTCAATTTGGTGACAAGTGAATTTATTTACAGATAATTCTTAGGTGTCTTATGCGGGGGTCGCCTAGCCTGGTAGGGCGTGAGATTGCTAATTTCATGTTCGCAAGAACTCGTGGGTTCGAATCCCTCTCCCCGCGCCATTAAAACTTAATAGGCCGATTTTGAAAGTTTTTTCATGGGACGAAGAAAAACTCAAAAAATCATTCGTACTGGCCCAAAGAATGCTACCACTGGAATGTGTCCTTTGTGTCAAACAATTGGAAAAATATTCCTTCTTGGTTCGCCTGGACAAGAGAGGGCTAAGTGTGAGAAATGTCGTCAAGAATTTGAATTATAGTTCAAAAATCTAACCTGTCCATCAAAACATTTACCCATAACTTTTTAAGACAATTTTTTGTTGAAAGATAGTCATGAGTTCAGAAGCTGAAACCATCTATGAGAGGGTTGCAAAACTTGAAGATGAAATTGCATTACTCCGAAGTGAAGTTGATATTCTTAAACGGGCATTAAGAAACAAAATTGCTCGTCATGAAATATCAATGATCAAGAAAGGAACTGATGTAGATTCTATTATTGATTAATTTTTTGTCTTTATACTTCTAATCAATTCTAAAATAAAGTCTACATCATCCGCATTTGGATTTATTTCCAAATATTTGTTCAAATACTTTAGGGCAATTTCAAAATTTAGCAATCTTTCTTCTAGAATTCCTTTATCTCTTACATCTTCTGGCGATTCTGGATGCATTCCCAAAACCATGTTGATGCATCGTAATGCTTTTTCATAAGCAAATGATTGCAAATAAGAATTTTTTAAATTACGAGTCAGTCTGATGAGGATTTGCTCTTGATTTATTTCGTCGAGAAACTCTGGTTTGAATTCTAATTGACCTCCAAAATTGACATCAAGAATATCTTGCAGATCATCCACATCTAATAAACGTCCATCATAAAATGGATCCAAGATCATTTCTTCGTTATATTTTACCAGTATGTGGCCTGGAAATCCAACAATTTTAAGATCTAGTCCGATGAACTTGGCAATCTCCACGTATAGAATTGAAATTGTAATGGGAAGTCCGATTTTCTTATCGACTACTTCATTTAAAAAATTATTTTTTGGATTATAGTAGTCATCATCGTCTCCGCTAAAACCTAAATTTTCAAAGAGATGCTCGTTTAGCATTGAAATCAAATACGTCGGATTTTTAACATCACTAATTGATTCTTTGATGGACTTTCCAATTCGATTTATTTTCTTGATATATTGGTCCACATCCAGATCCGGATATTCTACAATCTGTGAAAATTTTAGACATTTTTCAACCAAATTGTAATTTGAACTTTTTACAAATGAAAGCCATTCTGCAACTAATGGATCAAATTTACTTTCCAATTGTTATAGACTCATCTTGTTGAGATATAGTTGGGGATCCTTTAGCTCTCTGGTGTTTGGCGGGACTTCTATCATCTTTTTGAAGGTATTCTTGCCTAATTTTTGATATACTGCTTTGGTAAAGTCCTTGCCCAGGCTTTTTCTTACCTGATATGAAGAAATATCCGTTCCCATGAATGTCGCAAGATAGTTTTGAAAATCCTGATCATCTTTTAGGATGTTTTCAACCGCAAAATCTGCCATGCCTTCCATTGCTGTAAATGCTGCGTGATGCTGCTGAATTGGAACCAGCCATTTTTTGTAAATATGTACAAGTTCGGGGATGGATTCCCCTATTTTTGGATCTATTTCCACATGTGTAAATGTCATGATGTCTGGTCCTATCTGTTCAATGAGGAAATGATCCGGATTCAAAAAGAAAAACAGGTTGGCCTTTTTTGCAAATGGGAAATCATCCGGTACCGCTTGTAATTGGCAGTATTCTGCTAACTTGTTGACTGTCTCAGTGTCAAGTGATAAAATTATCTTCGCCAACTCTTCATTGATTCGGTTCACTTCCATCGCGGCATTTTTGTTTATTTGCTGCAAATTTTCTTGTGTAGAATGAATTAACTCTTCTAGCACTGTCATCTTTACTGCTCCCTCGTATCCCGAATTCACTTTTTCAAATGTCGATTCGTACGGTTCACCTTGTTTGTGAAGAACAATTTGCGGATACCTGGACAAAATAAATTTATTCAAGTAAATTACTGAATCAAGATAATCTCCATACGTTGTTGTGATTTTAGATATGTATTGAATAGCATATGTTGAATATACAAAATATTTTGCAGTGTCCTGCTGCATAAGCTCAGCAATTTTTTTCAGATTTTCTTTTGCAACTGCATTAAAAAGTTCTGTAACAAATTCCTTTGATTCCTTGTCTGCAAACACCTTGTTTCCTTTTATTCTCTTTAGCTCCTCTAATTCTGGAAACTCGATCTGTATGTTATCTGAAACCTTGATTCCTAAAAATTCTTCAATTTTATTTTTAAACTCCGGTACGATTTGTTCGGTTATTTCTTCTAACTCTTTGAATTTCACTTTATTTGCAATGTCATCTTTTGCCTTGACTGCTAGCTCTATGATTTCTCTTTCTTCGTCAATTTCGACTGACAATTGACCGAATAGCGCATCTGCAAACTCTTGAAATTCTCCCAATTTGTATAAAATTTGAAAATACACAATTTAAGATTATCTTGATTTTCTCTATGAAAGAAATTATTAGTTCAAAAACAACTGATTCATTATCTGAAAATGCTGGAATCTAGTCTGCAATTCTTAAGATGTGTTGGGTGTGGTTCAAAATTGGAACTAAATGCGTACAAGATTGGTGAAGAAATTGAAGAGGGAATCTTGGGATGCAAAAAATGTAATCTGGAATTTCCAATCATTGAAAAAATTCCTGTTTTATGGGATAATTTTTCGCAATATCTTTCCTCTCGTAAAGTTTTGGGCGGAAAACTCTTTCGATTGGTCCAAACTGAGGCGCTGAAAAAATTCTTAAAATCATCTCTGTCAAAAATTGATCCTGCTCATAATGATAGAACTGCACTTGAAGAACGTTGGTCTGTGATATATCAAAATAGCAAAAGTTCAAAATTTTACTCTTTTTTAAAAAATAATCTCAATTCGATAGAAAAATCCAGCCTGGTTGTTGAATACGGTTGCTCTGTTGGAACTGTGACTTCATTTTTGGCTGAATCTCATGAGACTGTTTTTGGAATTGACCGATCCTTTGCTGCATTAATGCATGCAAAACGGATGTGCAAAAACAATCTTGATTATGTTGTATCTGATATTCTGTCTCCTGTTTTTGGAAGGTCCAAATTTGATCTTGTTCTTGCTTTGAATATTTTAGAATTGGTGGAACCTGTCGAATTGTTAAATCACGTTTCAAAACAAATTTCATCTGGATATTTTGTAATCACTGATCCATATGATTTTGACAGGGGTGCAAACTCTGTAAAAAAACCCCTTGATGAAACAACATTGCGTATGAATTTGAAGAATTTAGGATTCAAAATCTTGCCAAAAACAAAAATTCCATCAAATATCCCTTGGAATTTAAACCTCAATTCACGTGCTACTTTAAACTATGAAGTGGATTTAGTAATTGGCAAAAAATAGAATCTGATATCCTTTTTTATTTTTTAATTTTGTTTTTCTGAAATATCGCAACTTTGATTACAACTCCCGCATCCATTTTTCCTTGTACCAAACCAGATTAGTGCCGCGGGCATTAGCAAATACAACATCATGGCATTTGGAAATCCGAACAATGCATCATTTTCAATAATGTATCCTGATATCAGTATTGTAAACATGCCAAGTGCGGTGACTCCTGAAATTTTGTTTAATTTGTCTTTAGTATTCATGATATTTTTTTAAATATTTAAAATCATTCCCAAATACAATCAGTTGTTATCCGCATGAATTGCATTCGAATTTCTTTTTAGATTGATGGGCTTTTTCAATGTGACGTAATGTTCTTTGTGAATCCAAAAATTCCATGTTACATTTTGGGCATATTTTATCTATCGTAATTTCTTTTTTACGTGAAAATAGGCCCATATTTTTTTGAAAATTATCAGCCATAAAACTCTTTTATCAATTTCATGCTAAATGTGGCTTGAGATTTTTTTTGAATTGATTTTCATTTTTACAATACATCGTGTATGTTGAAAATTTGGTTAATAAAAAAAATTAAAGAATGTACATGTGGGTTGGATCAGCTATAATTCAAATTTTTATTTTGTTTGGGTAATTACTGACTGGTCTAGGAATAATATTCCTTGAATCCCTTGTCTGTTGGGAGTATCTCTGTTTTGGGGCCTAGCATTCCCTGCTTGTGAACCACTTTCATTAATCCGTTATTTTCTAAATCTTCCAGTATTGCATCCAATTCTGAATTGTTAAGGCCTGTATTTTTTTGAATATCTTCAAATGTTTTTGAACCTCTGTTTAAGGCACCCAGCACAAGATTGTTTTTTGTTTGAGGTTTATCTGATTCCATCTGAGGTTTATCTGATTCCATTTGGGGCTTTTGTGAGTATTCCTCATAGCCCGTTTCAAATTGTTTTCCTTGAATTGTTCTGGGTGTATTCACGCCAATTCCTTTTTTAGCTAATATTCTGGGAATTATTCTTGCTAATGGAATTGCCAAGAAAATTATTAGATATACCCAAGAATAATTTGGATCTGCCATTGGTCTTTGATGCGTCGAGATGTCTTAAATTTGTTAAGGGGTGACTGGCATTCTTGTATATTTTCTGATTAGATTGATATAATAGTGGAGGGTGGATATCAATAGTATTGTCAAAGTATCAATCACCTAAAGTTAACGTAAATTTTAATGCCGCAAAGGCAGTTTTAGCAGCTGTTGTAATCCTAATCATAATAGGAGTCGTGGCAACGGCTTCAGTAAAAATAGTGGAATCTGGTCATAGGGGTGTATTGCTACACTGGGATGCCGTAGATCTTACAAGTCCTCCACTTGATGAGGGATTGCACTTTGTTACCCCATTTCAGGATGACGTGGTGAATATAGAGGTTCGTACTCTCAAATATTCAAGTGAAGCTAGAAGTGCATCAAGAGATTTGCAGACTGTAGAAACTACAGTTACTGTCAACTATCATCCTGACAAGGAACAGATACACAAATTATACAAGAATCTGGGACTTGATTACGAAAATACAGTAATTCAGCCAGCCATTGAAGAGACCGTAAAACAGGTCACTGCAAACTATAACGCTGAGGAGCTAATCACAAAAAGACCGTTAGTTAAAGATGATATTGAATTTTCAATTAGAGAGAGATTAAATCAATTTGATGTAGTTACAGAAGTAATCTCAATTACAGACTTTGAATTTTCTGACTTATTTGCCCGAGCGATCGAATCAAAAGTCGAGGCAGAACAAAATGCTCTCAGGGCAGAAAATGACTTGAAAAGAATTGAAGTCGAGGCAAAGCAGAGAGAAGCTAATGCAATAGGTCTTGCAAATGCAAATATTGCAGAGGCGACAGGTGAGGCTGAGGCAATTGCAATTATCAACAACGCACTAGCTCAGAATCCAAATTATCTGGAATGGCTAAAGACTCAGGCGTGGGATGGAAAACTTCCGTTGGTTGTAGGTGAAGGCAGTACACCGTTCATTTCAATTCCTACAAACCCTTAGAACGTTCATTTCAATTCCTACAAACCCTTAGAACGTTCATTTCAATTCCTACAAACCCTTAGAACGTTCATTTCAATTCCTACAAACCCTTAGAACGTTCATTTCAATTCCTACAAACCCGTGGATTGTTAAAAAATACTAGTCTCTGTATTTTTTGTTGTCTCGAATTGCATCATACATCGCAAGAAATTGATCAGGTTCATTTTGTCTGTAATTTTTTTCAAGGTTTTTAACTTCTTGATGTGATATTTTCTCTCCTTTACTTTCATGGTATTCCTTGATGATTTCGGCAGGAGTTTTCTTGATATTGTATTTTTGTAGGGATTGATTGACAGATCTTTTGCAATACCAATCATAGATTACAAGTCTGTAAACAAGATACCCTGTCAGTCCTGATACTACTACAATCAGTAAAGGTATTATGAAAATTGCTACCATGATGATAAATATGGGATTTTGATACTTTATGGTTCTTCTGTTGCACGGAATTTATCATTGTGCCTGGCTTTCATCGAATATGCTGTGAATTTGAATATAGTCAAACATGGTTGGTTTTTGGGTATTGATGTGTGCCGGGGGCGAGTTTCGAACTCGCGACCTCCAGATTATGAGTATTGCCTTAGTTGGAGAACCGTTAGAGTTTACCAATTGAACTGGCACTCTAACCAGGCTGAGCTACCCCGGCATGAATTATCTCTGAAAATTTGGGAAATTAAATGATTCTACGGCGTATTTTGTGTTTTTTTAAAAAAACGAGCCCAACTGATCAACTTTAATGGCAATGTGTTGCAGTGCATACCTACTGCTTATCCCTTCACGAGTGATTAAAAATTCATGAAACATCTCTCTCAATATTCATCTATTATGGCGTCCATTGTAGTATTCTCAATTATTTTGATGTCTTCTGGTGGCATGTTAAATCAAGCTAATGCAGAAGAATATGATTTTGTTGCAGGAATTCATACTGAAATCACTTTTCATTTCAGGGATGGTATTGAAACCGTAAATTTCCCTGTTTTTTCAACCACTTCAAATCTAATATCCAATGTGGGATCTAGCTTCGAAGTCGAAGGTGTTGTAGGAAATACTCCCCATTTACACAAGGCTTTGGATGAGGCATATTTGTATGGGATGTCTACTTTCTCTGGAAGTGCAGGTCATGAATTTAATTATAGATTTTTCAATGTAGATGTAGATGTAGTTCAAAATGAAAATACCCTTAAGACATTTAGCTATGAAGACTGTGAAATCGCTGAACACACCATAAAAACTCTTACAGATGATTATGAATCCTATTTGGCATCCGATAGCGGGTTTGCTATTGTCAACTCTATCGAATTTAGATGTGGCGGGGTTCACATGAACTTGGAACAAGATGCTGTGTCTTATACTCAACCTCCGCGACAAAATTTCATTGATCATGGCCCGTTGCCATTTGTTCTAGCTGAAGATGTTCGCACTTTTCTTACATTTGAATTTGATCATGGTTCTGAAAAAATTGAATCTGTGATTTTTACATTGACTTCAGGATTTGATGAGGCTGACAATGCCGGTCCAAGCTTTCAGATAATCACTGCATTGATGCCTCATTTGTTGATAGATGATGCAATTGACAGATCTCAAAAATTATCTGGAATGCATTATGGTTATAATGTGGACTTTGATGTTTCTGTGGAGTTTGATAATTCTAAAGAAACATTGCGTGGTCTTGACTTTTCAAATTGCATTGTGAGTGGATACGATATTGTCACCCTGAGAGACGGCGAGGAGGGCTATACTGGCAAACGGGGATTTGCAACCGCTGAAATTCTAGACGTTGACTGTTCTGGATTGATTCCAATTAATCCTAGTCTTGATAAATTATCTGGTAACACCGATTCTTTGATGACAGATGTGGCCCATAATTACAATGTGGGAACTGGTCCGCGTGTAATTGCTACTTTTGATTTTAATACAGGTGTGGAAGTTGTGGATTTTCCTGAATTCTATCAAGACATTTCACTTACAAGAGCAAATCCTACATTTCAACTTGTAGGAATTCCGGGTATTACCCCTTTGCTATATGAAGCAGTTGATCAAACTCTAGAAAATCCTGCAAGGTCCACTGGTATTAATTCGCTGGAAGAGATGTTTGATGTAAATTTAGTCTTGGTATACGATGAGAATGTTGTTCGTGGCTTTGATTATGCACAATGTCACATTGTAAATTATATGGTAGGGACTGAACATGATTTGGAAGAGAGCTTTTACAAGGGATTCGCATTAACCAATGAGTTTCATTTTGAATGTTTAGGATACCATCCATATGATCCAATGTTCGATGCTTTATCCAAAATACCAAAAGCAAATACTAGCTCATCTATGGATTGGGAATCAAAACAACGACAATCTTGGGGTCCTGCCTTTAGAAGTTCTTAGTTTTTTAGGCTTTTCCAATCCACATTTTCATTTTTTACCCAGAGGAATTTCTTTTGCAGTGCGGCTGTGTACATCTTTTCCCATTCTGCACCTACCTCATCAGTCCATGCCTTGAATACGCGAGGATCAATATAGTTTCTCAAAGACGTTCCAATATTGTAATCTCTGGTTTTTTCAGATAATCTGATTTGTAACTCTAATTTTTCTAGTCTCTCTTTGTGCTTTCTTTTCTGTTTCTTGATTTGATCATTTAACGTCTTGATTCTTTTTACCTTGCTTTTCTTTTGAGTGTCTGTTTTAGGCTCACTTGATTCCACTTTCTTGAGAGTCTCTTGGGTTTTTTTCCAGACTTGCTCTTTTCCAACTTTTTTTAGGCTATCTCGTTTCTTTTGCAATGACTGTTCAAACGTTTTAGGGATTGTCCTCTTGTGATTGCACATCATGGCAGCTTCAAGATTTGCCAATTTTGCATGATATAGTTTCTCAGTTGCTGTTTTTCCCTTCATGTTGTCATGTTCTACAAGATAGTTTTTGACCACCGTTGTTGCAAGATATGTTCTAAACACCTTTGCTGTTAGTCCTTTTACGATTTCTGAATAATATACATTGACGTGTCTTGATGTAATTCCGTCAAATATCTCGTCCTTAGGCTTTTTCTTTTCCACCAGTTTTCTTAGATTTTCATGAAATTGTTTATCGTGGCCTTCAGCTTTTACTGTTTCTTGCCATCTGACGCTATCTTTTCCTAGGAAGTCAAATTCAATTGTATTTGAAGTAATCTTGATATGTTCTTTTCTTAGGGTGGTTGCACCAACTGTATCCGCTTCGTCTGGATCTTTTTCGTCTCCGACTCTCATTGCAGTTCTATAGATTAAGTAACATGCGGTGGCAATTTTTCTTTTCTTTTCATTTTTCATGTCTTTGACAATTCTGTCTTTGATCTTCTCTATTTCATTTGCAAGCTTTACTGCCTTTTCGTACTTTTCTTTGTCTCTGTCCTGCTTTAATCCTGCAGTATCTGCAAGCCAAACATATTTTCTTTTTTGCGTTAGAAAGTCCATCCAACTAGCTAGCCACATTGAATCTTTGGCATGAATGATTTCATTCCACTCTCCTTCGGGTATTTTGGCCTCTTTTCCTAGATTTAATGTGACATCTTTTGAACTCACACGCGGCTTCCATTTGCCTCTGAGCGGATGTTCTCCTCTTCCGATGAATATTCCTGGAGGTTCAGCCATATAGTTTCCTACTTCGACTTCTTTTCCATCTATGATGGCAATTCCAAATTTTATCTTCAATTTTTCTCTCAATTCTTTTCTTTTTACAGCAAGCGCTTTCTTTTCCTCCTTTGTCATCATCTCTTTGAGATCTTTTTCTTTATCCACTATTTTGTAGGCATTTGAAAAATCAATGTCTTCATACGTACTTTTTTTAAATTTTGGATCTAAAGTCTTGACAAAATCTGTGACAAAGTTTTTTTGAAATACCTTGTCTTGTACATATGGTGTATCTTTCTTCTTTGCCCATTGGTATATCATTTCCTCCTGATTCAGATCTAGGTTGACACTGTCACCGTTGATCTTTATAGTGATTCCTTGCTTTTCATATGCAGGGGGGAACAGTATGCCATTGTGTTGTAGAGTTTTCCATTTCATTTTTTTTACCTTAAATTTGCGGACTTTGATGAAAACTTTACTCTATCTGTATATCAATTTAACGTAGAAATGATGCATCTTCTAGGGAAATAGCTCTTTACTCATATATTTCTCAAATTCTAGGTCCGTTTTCATCTTTTTTGCCTCCATAAACATGGATGCATCTGTTCCGACAACATATCGCGGTAGGATCTCATCGTCATGCACTGCCTTCAAAATCACGTTTGCAACCTGTGATGGTGCAGTTCCCATCTCCACCATCATTTTGAGACCTGCGAGAATATTGTCTGTCAGTGTTTTGTATTTTGGATCTATTTTTGACTCTGGAATTCTCATAGAATTAAAAAAGTTTGTTTTGATAACTCCTGGCTCAATTAACGTTGTTTTTATTCCAAATTGACCTAACTCATATCTCAAGCATTCGCTTAGCCCTTCCAGTGCAAATTTTGTACTTATGTAAGCTGAAGATCCCGGCAGTCCCATTCTGCCAACTACGGAACTAATGTTTACAATGATTCCTGAATTCTGCTTTCTCATTATTGGAGCTACTTCCTGAATGACTTTCACAATACTAAAGAAATTGGTTTCAAATTGTTTTCTAAAATTATCCACTGACACATCTTCTGTACAACCGAATTGACCGTACCCTGCATTATTTACCAAGATGTCTATTCTTTCATTATCTGAAATTATTTTTTTGATTGCTGAAACTATGGATTCTTCATCATTCACATCTAATTCTATTATGTCAATTGTAAGATTTTCTTTTTTTGCAGCGTATTCTATCTCTCCGGATTTCTTAATGTCTCTCATGCTTGCAAACGTGTGAAATCCATCCCTTGCAAGCGCTAATGCCGTTTCTAATCCTATCCCTGAAGAGCTTCCTGTCACAAGAGCTACTTTTTCCATACTGACGTTAGTTTATTGTCATATTTATCCCATTTTGATTATTATCATACCAACGGTCTGTCTCCTTCAGTAGGATCTACTATCTCCGTCCTTTCACCCTTGTTGATCCTTTCCAAAATCTCCAATGCCGAGTATTTGTGAAGATACTCATTGTTGTTTCCACATCTGTATGAGAACGTACATCTGGGACATCCTGCCTCGTTTTTACAGGGACATTCTTTTACAATGTACATGCTTCTCTTCAGGGCTTTCTCAAATCTGTCATAGAGTGCTTTACTTGCTCCGCTGCCTCCTATTGCACCATCATATATGAAAATCAAGCCTGAAGTACCTAATGATATGCCTCCCAAGTCCTGAGATGCCCCTCCGGTGATCATATTGCTTCCTTCAATCACGACATGTTCTGTTGCATGATATCCGCTTGCTTCTGCGTATTCTTTATCTTCTGACTCTTCAATTATGTTGAGGGGTCTAGGTGCATGAAATACAATTCCTTTAGTTATAAAATCATACTCTAGGGGAGTGTCAAGTAGAATTTTTTGTCCTTGCGTGATTTCTTGTCCGAGTTCAATGTTGACATAGCCGTATACTTTTTTTTCAATGTGTAGCTTACAAAATGCAACTTCTACCCCGTTAGCTATTCTTTTTTCAAAAATTGTCTCAATGGTTGGCCATTCCTCTGTTAGGGATTTTGTATAGTATGGATAGTCTCTCGGGATCCTTTCTAGACTTGCATAATTTCTTTCGGGATACTCCATTTTCTTTACTTTGTATCGTGTTCCGGCCAAAAAATAGATGGCATCTTTGTGCAATTCCTCTAATGCAATTGGAAGTACTCTGTCTCCTACTTTTTTGTCTCCTAAGAAAATGTCAATTGACTTGCCAATGCCTCTGATACTGTAATCCTTTAGTATGGAATTAATTTTTTCAAAATTTGGGATAATTCTATTGTTGGATATCTTGAGATTCTCTTCAATTATGTGATGCTCAATCACTTCTTGATGCTCTTTTAATTCATGTTTGGAAATTGGTCTATCACATGCCATAGCTAGTACTTGAAACTCTTCCACAAATGGATTCTTTGGGTCAATGTATGTTTTTTCGATGTCCTCAAAATAGTCATCTGGATGATTCTTGTAGTATTGTGATATTGGGTCATTTCCGAGTGTCAAGAATGCATATCCTCTCTGTCCTTTTCTTGCAGCCCTCCCAATTCTCTGAATCAGTCTATTCACTGGAATGGTGGATGAAATCACACAATCTACGTTTCCCACGTCTATGCCTAATTCAAGCGTGGGAGTGCATGAAATTGCCGACAAACTGTCATTTTTGAATTGTTTTTCAACTGAAGTCCTGTAGTTTGCCATCAGTCCTGCTCTGTGAACTCTGATGTTGATTTTCTGTCTTTTTGCTTGAATTGCAAGCAATTCTGAATTTAGATGCGAGTTGCTAAACACCATCGTCTTGTGATTTTTTTCTGTCATCTTTTTTGTCAGTTCCACCATCAGCTTTCTTTGCGTCCTAAGGGATGGAAACAGCATCACAAAATCTGTTTGACCTTTTTTCCCTGAACCCCGAATGACTTGCATTTTTTCTCCAAACAACTGCTGACAAAAATCTTTGGCGTTCTCCAATGTGGCTGATGCAGCAATAAATTGTAATTTACTATTGCAATTCCTCTTTAATCTTTTAATGATGTAATGTACATTTGTTCCAAAAATACCGGAGTATACGTGAGCCTCATCCACAACCAAAATCTTGGTGGATGATATGATGTCGGAAAATTTTGTCTGATGCCACATGTGATAATGCAATACGTCAAAATTTGTAATTAGGATATGTGGTGGATTTTCAATAATCTCTCTTCTTTCTTTAATCCCTGTGTCTCCGTCAAATACTCTGGCTTTAATTCCGATCATTTCTGCAAATTTTTGAATCTTTGGATGTTGATCTCGTGCTAGGGCTTTTGTTGGATATACAAAAATTGCAAATACATTTCCATTATCAGATTCCTTTTTAATTCGCTGAATCACTGGAATCAAAAATGCTTCTGTTTTTCCAGATGCTGTAGGAGCTTCAATCACGATGTTTTCTCCAAATATTATTTCATGAATCGCCTCTTCTTGAAATTTGTAAAATTGATCTATTTCTAATTCTTTTAGGTGCTCTGAAATAGACTCATTTAATCCCAAATCCTCAACTTTACAGCCCATTTTGGGCTCAGGATTCTCTAAAACCATATATTGCGAAACATAGTCCTTCTTTGAAAATAGAATTTCTTGGGTGACTTTGTCTGGTCTACTGTTGCCGATCATTTCTTTGATTTCCTTTTCACTCCTGATGATGCCTTCTTCGTTTAGCTCTTTCGAGAGTCCTTTTTCTGTAACTAAACCTTGATCAAACCTTGAAAGAAATTCAAGAAATACCTCGTCAACATTTTTTGAATATTCTAGAATATCCTCAATTCCGCATTCTTCACATGAAACGTGCATTTTTTTGTTGAATGTTTTTTGAATTTCTATTTTTGATTTACATTTTGGACATGATAATTTCATAATTATTTTATGAGTACTGGTTGATGATTTATTGTTAGTTATTCTTCTTAACCCATGACATTATTAAGCTAGGATTTGTCATGAATTAAAAATGAAGAAAATTGAAATAAATAAAATTTATAATCAGAACTGTATTGAAGGAATGAATTTAATTCCTAAAAATAAAATCGATCTTGTCATAACTGATCCTCCATTTGCTATAAATTTCAAATCAAAAAAAGCAAACTATAACAGGATTTCTTCAAGAGTACTGTCTGGGTACAATGAAATTAAACCTGAGAATTACTATGATTTTACATTTGAATGGATGAGTGAAGTTTTTAGAATTTTAAAAGATTCTGGAAGCATGTATATTTTTTCAGGATGGAATAATTTGAAAGACATTCTACAAGCGTTGGATGATGTTGGCTTTATTACCGTCAACCATATTATTTGGAAATATCAGTTTGGCGTTGTTACGAAAAAGAAATTTGTCACCTCGCATTACCATTGTCTATATGTCTGTAAAGACGATAAGAAAAGAAAATTCTTTCCGTTTTCTAGATTCAAAAAAGAGGATAAAACAGAAAATGGTGGGAGTCTTCATTATCGGGACAAGGAAGATGTATGGGATATTAAAAGAGAGTACTGGACAGGCGATGAAAAAACTCCTACTAAGCTTCCATCTGAAATTATTAAAAAATTATTAGAATATTCAAGTGAAAAAAATGATTTAATTTTTGATCCATTTCTTGGATCTGGCCAAGTCGCAGTAGTTAGTAAATCTCTTAAAAGAAAATTTATTGGCTTTGAAATTGTTCCTGATTATTACAAATTTGCAAAAAAACGACTTGATACTGACACTTATCGAATTCGAAAGTCTGAATGACTGATTATTTTTCCTCTTTCTCTTCTTCGAGCTCATCTGTTCTTTTTTGACCTATTTTTGTGGCAATGTCTGCTCTTATCTCATCATCCGTTTTGTTTTCGACCTTTATCCCTGCTGACTTGGCAATCATTTCTAATTTTTCTCGTTCTGTGTCCACTGGACCTGAAATTTTTGGCACTTCATCGGTAACTTCTTTCATCTGCTCTTGAATCTCATTTTTTGCCTTGTTGTATTCGTTAACGGCTTTCCCTAATTTTTTAGCTGCGCCTGGAAGCTTTCCTGTCCCTAAAATCAAAACTAGTGCAACAAAAATTATAATCATCCATTCGCTTCCACCTATATTCAGTGTATTTTCTAACACACTTTGATATTTTTTAATTTGAAATTAAACCTAATGTACATACTTGTGCGTAAAATCTAATTTTATCGTTGAAATAATTTGTGGGAAATGTTCTAGTTCAATTTAAAATTTGTTGTGGTTCTAGCTTCTTTCTGAACTTGATGGCAAACAATGTCACGCCTATTCCCAGTACACAAAATATCAAATACGGTGTCTCGTTTCCAAATGATTGCGTGATTGGTCCTCCGATAGTTGGTCCTATTGCCCAACCCATGCCAAAAATTGTCTCATACGCGCCAATGATTTTCCCTGAAATTTTCTTTTGAGTTCTACTCAGAATTATTTCTAAAGTCAATGGAAAGAATATGCTAAATCCAAATCCCATTAGAACTAAGGCTATGCCAAAAGTAATGATCGAGTCTGTAACTATGGATATTGCTAATCCCATTGATACTGCGATGGTTCCTGCAATCAGAGTTTGACTTGTCTTTTTTGCAAATTTTCCTGCCAGTGCTAGTGACACTACTCGTGAAACTCCGAAAACAAAATACAATAACAAAATGTCGGTAGCTGACATTCCTTTGTCGTTGAGAAATGCCGGATAAATTGTAAGAATTATTCCGAAAGACGATGTGCAGAAAATCAACAGTATTATAACTTCTGGAAATTTTTTCATCTCTTTAATCGATGACAAAGAGAATCTTTCATGATGATTTCTTATCTTCTTTTTTGAGGCCAATATTGATGTGATGATAGCTGCAGCCAGAATAAATGCGGCAATCTGGAACAATATCCTGTATGTGATGTCTAGACCTTCAAGTAATACTGTACCAAGCAGAGGGCCTATCATGAACCCTATGACAAAAAACATTGTAAACCATGAAATGTGCTTGACTCTGTTCTTCTCGGAACTTTCGTTGGATATGATGGATTCGCAAGGGGGCCAAAAGAATGCGTGAGCTACACCCGTCATTATTCTGAATCCCATGATTTCTGGAACTGACTGCGCAATTGATAGCAGATACACTGATGCCGAATTGATGGCAGCACCCAGTGCAAGTAAGTATGCGTTGTTAATTCTATCAAGAAGAATTCCAACAAAAAGTGGGATGAACATGTAGGGGATGAAATTTGTTAATCCGATTAATCCTAGATCCGAATATGTGGCACCGACGATGTTCTTTGCAAACAGTGGAAGAATCGGCCCATGCAGTCCATATGAAATTCCTATGATTAGGCCTGTGATATTTACTAGTATCAGAACTCTATTCATTTGTATGCCGCAATCATTATTGCCCCGCCCATAAGATCTTTCTCAAATTCTATTCTGGAGAATTTTTCTAGTATCAGTCCTTCCAGTTTTTTGTTCTGAGGCCATCTTTTGTATGTGCCATACAGTGTGCCAAACTTCAATCCGAGTCTACCTCCTGCGGCAAATGCAAGAATCGGCAAAATGCATCTGAGGTAAAACGAAACGCCCGCTCTGTAAAATGCTTCATCGGGTTTTCCTAAATCCACAATTACAAACCTTCCATCTTTTTTTAATACCCTGTGAATTTCGGAAATTGCAATTCTCAAATTAATTGCATCTCTTAGAGAATAGCCGCACAGTACCGCATCAAACTCTTCATCTTTAAACGGAATGTGCTCAAAAACCCCGTTTGCCATGTCTGGAGATTTTTCAAAATATGTGCCTGTATTTTTTAGCATGGGTATGAGTGGATCATAAAGCGTAATTGCTATTTTTCCATCTGTCAACTTCATTGCTGTTTTTGACATGTTTCCAAAACCCGAACCTGCATCGAGTATCTTGTTTCCTGGAAATACTCTTTGTGATATTCCTCTAATTCTATGCTCCTTGTCTTTGCCTAATGAAATGATGGAATTTACTTTGTCATAAATTGGAATGATTTCTCGAAGTACCTCTATTACTTCCCCCCAATAACTTCCTAGACCCATAATCTATCGTCTCGGCATGCTTGTTTGAATAGTTTTCAAATCTAAGTTTCTATTCTGGGGAAAACTTTGATGCATTTTGGAAGTAGTTTTGTAAATCTGATTCTGAAACTTTTTCAAAAACTTTTGCTTCTGATGTGATCTTTGCCATCTTTATGTGATCAATTCCTTCTTTTGCCTCTGATTTTAGATTAATTGCTGCTATGGCTAAAGATGCTGCATCTTGCAAACTCATATTTTCATCATAATTTTTTTCTAAAAATGCATTTACTTCGTCAGAACCCGCACCTATTGCAACTGCTGCAAACTGCACATAGGTTCCGCTAGGATCAGTCACGTAGATTGACTCTCCCTTTTGATCTATTCCTGCGATGATCATTGAAACTCCGTTTGGACGTACTCCGCCATACTGTGTAAATTGATGGGCTTGATCTGCCAAATGCTTGGCAACGGTTCCAACCTCTACTGATTCATCATAGGTCATTCTATTTCCTTGTGAAAAGAACCTTGCACCATCTACCTGAACACGTGCATCTGGAATATAGCCTGCCGCTGCAACTCCTATATGATAATCGACCTGAAATATTTTCTGTGTAATGTTACTAGTTTGTAATGTTCGAGCTTTTTCTTCTACTGCAATGATTACTCCTTCTTTACTGGATACGCCAATAGCCAAAGTTCCCCTTTTTACCGTCTCTATGGCGTACTCTACTTGGTATATTCTTCCATCTGGAGAATACATTGTAGGTGTCATATCATAGCCGCGTGATGCCATCATAATATCACGAGTCTGTCTCCAGTCAATTTAAGGGTAATTGTCCTGCCTGGATATGGAGCAGATGTGGAAATAAGGTTTTAAGTAAAATCAGCATACTTTACTTCAAGTGATATGGTAAGCCAACTCTTAGAATTCAAAGAAATCCTTAGATCAAGACATTCTGCGGAACCTAGAAAGATCGATAAACAGACTAGAAAGTTATTACTTTATTTGTTTACGAGTACAAGGGGAGGCTTTTCACGTTTACGAATAATTATCCACTTGCTTGATCAACCCTGCAATACACATCAGCTAGCAAAAAAGATTGATCTTGATTACAAAGCGGTTCAACACCATCTCAGAGTGCTGGAGAAAAATAACATGGTTTCAAAAATAGGTGAAAAATATGGGGCAATATTTCATTTATCCAATTTCCTTGAAATTCATATCGGGGCACTTGATGAAGCGATTGAAAAATTAGACAAGAAACTTAATCACGAGAAAATTTATTTGTGATCGTCTTCGGTTCTTTTGAATTGAAATTTTAAATTAAACTTAATATAATATACGTAATTTTAAAATACATCTTGATAAAAAATGATCCTTTTGCTAATGCAACAAAACAAGTCAATGATGCATGTGATATAATTGGAATCAATGATAAAGAATTACGTGAATATTTGGCAATGCCAAATAAAGTATTGAGAGTAAAGATTCCTGTAAAAATGGACAATGGTAAAATTAGAATTTTCACAGGTTTTAGAAGTCAACATAACAATGATAGGGGTCCATACAAGGGTGGCATCCGATATTTCAATCCTAAAGGCGGGGTTGAATACATGGAGCGTGAAGTCATGGCACTTTCTTCATGGATGACTTGGAAGTGTGCGATTGTTGATGTTCCTCTTGGTGGGGGTAAGGGTGCAATCTATGTCAATCCAAAAACTGAGAAACTAAGTGACGGTGAATTAGAACGACTTACAAGGGGATTTGCATACAAAATTTCTGAAATTATTGGACCTGAAAAAGATATTCCAGCTCCTGATGTTTACACCACGGGACGAGAGATGACGCAAATTATGGATACATTTAGCAAACTTAATGGTAACAAGTACACTCCGGGCGTAATTACCGGAAAACCAATTTCGATGGGCGGTTCTCTTGCAAGAAATGTTGCAACTGGATTGGGAGCTGCATATACTGTTAGAGAGGCTGCCAAAGAATTAAAAATTAAACTAAAAGGCGCCAAAGTTGTTTTACAAGGCTTTGGCAACGCATCTACATTTGCTGGAGAATATCTTGAAAAAATGGGTGCCAAAATAATTGGAGTTAGCGATTCCAAAGGATCCATCTCAATTCCAAAAGGTGCAAAGGTAAATGCAATTTTAGCTCACAAAAAAAAGACGGGCTCTGTCGTTGGATTTTCTGGAAGCACAAAAATTTCTACTGAAGAATTACTTACCACAAAGTGCGACGTTCTAGTTCCTGCAGCACTTGAAAACCAAATAGATGCAAAGATTGCAAAGAATCTTCAGTGCAAAATTATTGCAGAAGCTGCAAACGGTCCAACATTGCCTGAGGCTGATCCTATCATTTATGAAAAGAAAATTTTAGTAATTCCTGATATTTTGGCAAATTCTGGCGGTGTTTGCATATCATACTTGGAATGGGTGCAAAATAACATGGGATATTACTGGACATTTGACGAGGTTGCAGAAAAAATGGAGAAAAACATCACCCAAGGATTCAAAGATGCATATGCTCTCTCTAAAAAGCATAAAGTCGACTTAAGAAAAGCAACCATGGTTTTGGCAGTTGAAAGGGTTTTGGAAGCCTTTGATCAAAAAGGTATTTGGCCATAGTCTTAAGTTAGAAAAGATTCGTAACATACTAGCTGCTCGACAAACATTATTTTTCCATTTGTGATTTCTTGTAGTCTTTTCTTAAAGGAAAGATCCACTTTTGTTCTTCTTTGCAACAATCGAATTGTCTTTTCAGTCAATGTTCTGCCTTTTTTATCTCCATCAAAAAGAATGATCAATCTTTCATACTTTGCAACAGAGTCTGTAAAATCTATCATTCCTTCAAATTTGTTAAACTCTAAAATTTTTCCCTGACATCCTAGTTGTTTTAATGCCCTGGAATCCCTTTTGCCTTCGACAATTATTACACTGTTGCCTTCTATGGAATTTAATTGAAAAATAAAATCTTTTAATTTTAAAATCTCTTGTTCAGAAACTAGCATAACATGATATTCATTTTAACATATTAAGCACTTTTACTCCTATACTGTGATGTCTGATGTTTTAGTTATAAAAAATACTGGCATTGAAGGTTCCGGATATTTGGGTGAACTTCTAGACCGTGATGGATTTGATATCACTACGGTCAATGCAAAACATGAACCGTTACCTGAGAAAAATTTTTCATTGGTTGTAATTTTAGGCGCATCTGAAAGTGCAAATGATGATCTGCCATATCTCAAAGCAGAGCAGCGACTGATCAAAAAGTGTGTTGAAAACAATGTACCTGTTCTTGGAATTTGCTTGGGTTCTCAATTGATTGCTAAAACTTTCGGTGGTAAGGTGTACTGTGGACGTAAAAAAGAAATTGGATTTTATGGGGATTTGAGGGTTAATAATAACTCTGAGATCTTTTCTGATTTCAAAAACCCATTCACTGTATTTCATTGGCATGGTGAGACCTTTGATTTACCTGTAGGTGCAATTCGACTTGCATCTTCTGAAGATTATCTTAATCAGGCATTTAGATACAAAAGTACAGTTGGATTACAATTTCATTTGGAGGTGAATGAGGATATGGTGAATTTATGGCTGGATAATGCTGAAAATGAACTCTTGAAAACTCCATACATAAACTCAAAGAAAATCCGTTCTGAAATTATTGAAAATATTTCGATTGTAAAATTAAATATGAATAGTTTTTACAATAATTTCAAATTATCCTTTGGTCTTTGACTAAAATTTAATCAACTAAACGAGATTAACAGGTTCAGGACATTATTTGTAGACCTGAACAAAAAGATCCAAGGATTGAATGACGTTGTAACTGAACAAATCAAGGTAATCTGTGACTTTGTAGTTAAGAAGAAATAATTATTTTTCAGATACATGTGGAAATAAAATTAGCATGTGAAAATGGCCAAAACAATAATCTTTCTCTCTTTTCATATTTGTTACATACGGTGTAATGACATACATTGTAGAAACAAAAATTATGGAAAAATCTAAGTATGATGATCTTATCTAAATGCTGATTTATATTTTACATTTCGAGAAACAAAAAGACCTGACAGACGAAGACAAACCCGTAACTCTAAAGCAAGAAATCCTGGATAAACTGGGAGCACTGTTAATTGCTGCCTTTGGTCTGGTGGCAGCTCTCGCATGGAACGATGCGATAAAGGCGGTATTCAAGGAAATTTTTGGAGATTCCAGTACTGTGGTGCCGATGTTGATTTATGCAAGCATGGTAACTGTCATCGCGGTGATTCTGATAATTCTTGTAGCCCGTACGATAGCAAATTCCAAAAATAGATAGACCTCCTTTTTTTATTTTTTTTATGTTGTAATGGCATGTATGACCGACTGAATTAATTTTATTCATTATTGGTTTGAACTGTAAAGTATGATACAATATGACGATCCTGAAATATTACGAAATGCTCAAGATGGACAAATTCTTTTCCCATGATCAATAAAATTATAAATCATTATAATTCAAATCTAAGCCCTTCCTGCACTTATCATCGTGTTGTGTATATGCAGATGTAATCAGTATAATACGATAAAGTCAATGCTGAATCTCAATATGCCAACGGTCCGAAATACTATACTCATTGCACATTCTTCATGAGCTGGGAAAATATTGTGTGTCTGTGATGCAACTATGATTTATAGTTCAAGGTAAGGAATCTCAAGTTCAAGATGTAAGTTCAGCAGATTTGATTGTTCTTTTGGAATAATTTCTAAAGTCCATGCACACTAACTGAAATATCCAAATTGTACATCTTTTTTAAAATTCATTATTAAAATAATTGTTAAACTTTGGTCAAAACATTACTTTAATATACTTAATTTTGATTTATCGATTAAACAATGGCTGTTGTAAAGAAAATTTTTGATGACACTATTCAAACCGATCATAAAGTAATAACTGAGGAATTATCCAAGTCCATACTCAAATCATATGGCGTAAAGGTACCTCCTTTTGCACTTGCCACTTCTGCTGAAGAAGCAGCAAAACAGGCAAAAAAGATTGGCTTTCCTCTTGTAATGAAAGTTGTTTCACCACAAATTTTACACAAGACTGATGTTGGTGGAGTTAAAGTCGGTATTGATAATGTTGATGATGTCAAAAAGACCTTTACTGACATGCATGGTAGACTCTCTAAAAAGAAGGGTGTTGATGTAAAAGGAATTCTTTTGGAAAAAATGGTTCCAAAAGGAGGAGTTGAATTAATTGTTGGTATCCAAAATGATCCACAATTTGGTCCGATGATTATGGCTGGATTGGGAGGTGTGATGACTGAAGTCTTCAAAGATGTTGCATTTAGAATGCTTCCAATCACAACATCTGACGCAAAATCCATGATAAATGAACTGAAAGGCTCAAAACTGCTTAAAGGATTTCGTGGCAGTGAACCAATTGATATTGGTATGGTTGCAAAAATGTTGGTTGACATTGGAAAAATAGGTGTAGAAAATGCAGATTATGTAAACAGTATTGACTTTAATCCTGTAATCGTATATCCAAAATCTTATTTTGTGGTTGATGCAAAAATTATTCTCAATAATGAATTAAAGAAAAATTCTATCTCAAAAGCAAAACCAAACATTGAATCTATGGAATCTTTCTTTACTCCAAAATCTGTTGCACTTGTTGGTGCATCTGCAACACCTGGAAAGATTGGCAATTCTGTATTGGACGCACTTGGAAAACAAGATTACAAGGGTAAGGTATATCCAATTAATCCTAAACAAGAATCCATTCTGGGAATCAAATGTTACCCATCATTAGATGCAATAAAAGACAAGATTGATCTGGTTGTTGTTTGTATTGATCTTTCTGCATGCGGTCCAATTATGAAGACATGTGCTGAGAAAGGGATTCACAATGTTGTAATTGTTTCAGGTGGCGGTAAAGAGCTTGGTGGCGATAGGGCTGCAATGGAAGCTGAAGTAAAAGAATTATCTATTAAACATAAAATTCGTGTAATTGGTCCTAATTGTATTGGAATGTTTAACGCGGCAAATAGACTTGATTGTGCATTCCAAGGGCAAGAAAGAATGGTACGCTCAAAATTGGGAGAGGTTGCATTCTTCTCACAAAGTGGAACCATGGGAATTAGCATGTTGGAGAGTGCTGACGTGTTTGGCTTATCCAAGATGATTAGCTTTGGTAATCGTTCTGATGTTGACGAGGCAGATATGATTTGGTATGCTGCAAATGATCCTCAAACAAAAGTAATTGGATTATACGTTGAAGGATTCGGCGATGGCAGAAAGTTCATCAATACTGCCAAGCGCGTAATGAAAGTAACAAAGAAACCTATTGTAATTTGGAAGAGTGGACGAACTGCCGCAGGTGCAAAACAAGCTGCGTCACATACTGGTTCTCTTGGAGGTTCAAATGCCATGATAATGGGCGCATTCAAGCAAGCTGGAATTATATCCGTTGATAGTTATCAGGAATTGGCTGGAGTGTTGAAGGCCTTGGCCTGGCAACCTGCTGCAAAGGGTAACCGCGTTGCCATGACTAGTAATGGAGCTGGCCCAATGATTGGTGGAATTGATCAATTAGAAAGATTGGGGCTTACAATTGGAAAGATGTCTCCAAAACTCCTCAAAAAAATTAAAGAACATTTCCCACCAACTGTCCCAATTCATAATGGGAATCCTGCAGATGTGGGTGGCGGTGCAACTGCTGCTGATTATAAATTTGTCATTGAACAATTTTTAGAAGAAAAAAATGTTGACATTGCCATGCCATGGTTTGTATTCCAAGATGATCCGCTTGAGGAAACAATTGTCGAACATTTAGATAATCTCTCGAAACAAAACAAGAAACCCATTATTGCTGGCGGCAATGGTGGTCCGTATACTGAAAAAATGATAAAATTGATTGAGGCGCACAATGTTCCAGTCTATCAAGATCTCAGAACTTGGATTGCTGCAGCATCCGCACTAGCTCAATGGGGCAAAGTACGCGGAAAATAGAGAACATTTAAGTTTCACATTACTTGGCAAACCATCATGTCACTAGTTACCACATCTACTTCTGACGGCATTTGTACGGTCAAGATTAACAGACCTGACAAACTCAATGCCATGAATACTGATGTTGCAAAAGAACTAATCAAAACATTCGAAGGACTAAACCACAATGATGATGTCAAAGTCATCATTTTGACTGGTGAGGGTGAGAAGGCATTTTCTGCTGGTGCAGATATTGAATACATGTCCAAGATCTCAGCAGATGAGTCTGTAGATTATGCAAAGACTGGTCAGCTTGTTACTGCGACTGTTGAATTGGTAAAACAACCAACTATTGCGGCAATTAACGGATTTGCTTTGGGTGGAGGTTGCGAACTTGCAATGTCATGTGATATTAGAATAGCTGCAGATACTGCTAGACTAGGTCAACCAGAAGTTACAATCGGTATTCCTCCTGGATGGGGCGGAACACAACGATTGATGAGAATTGTGGGAATAGCAAAGGCAAAAGAGCTTGTCTATACGGGCAAAATGGTCAAAGCAGACGAGGCAAAAGAAATCGGCCTTGTAAATCAGGTGGTTCCTCTTGCATCATTACAAGAAGAAGCTCTGAAAATGGCACAAAAAATAGCTGGAAACTCTACTATGGGGGTTCAGATGTCTAAAGTTGCAATCAACAAGGGAAGAAATGCAGACCTTGATACTGGTCTTTCAATCGAACTTCTTGCCTGGAGAAACTGCTTTACTCATCCTGATCGAGAGGAACGCATGACCGCATTTGTTAACAAGTCCAAGAAATAGCTATTTCTAATTCCCTTCTTATTTTATTAATTAAAAAAAATTAGATTTTTTGACTCTAATTTACTGTAATTGATCCTACTCTCCAGGGATGAAATGAGCAGTAGTAGTTATACACTCCATTTTCTTCGAAATTAAATTCAAACCTGTCTCCTGTGTTTAACGGAGGGCTATTGAACCAGTCAATCACATTTCCCACTTCATCTTGACTTTGGATGTTGTGTGGAACTGAGTCGTCATTTACCCATGTCACTTTTGTGTTTGCAGTAATTTCTAAATTCAATGGTAGATAGAATCCGACGCTGTCTATGTCTGAGTTTCCATTTGGAATTATTACTGTCGCATCTATGTTTTTAGATAATTTGTCATTTACCTGTTCTATTGCCAGTATGTCATTATCTATTAAAAATTTGATGGCATTTAGAAATTCTGTTTCTGAGATATTTCCTTGACCGTACCACAATGCGTTGTTTTTTACCCATTCTGGGATTGATTCTGCACTGGCAAAGTTTCCAGAAAATGACACTAGCATTATTGAAAATATCGTGACAGAAAGTGATATTTTCATCACAAAGTGCTTCATACTTAAAAATTATTTTTAGAGAATTTATCAAATGGGTATGCATTGTCTTGCAGTGCGGACTAATCTGTTATATCCAATTTTGAACATCATTTAACATGCAAGAATTGATTCAAAACCGAAAAATAATTGATGATGAAAAAAAGCAGGTGATTTTAGAAATACTTGCTGACAAATATTGCAAACTAATACTTCATAGCACCTTGGAAAAACCAAAATCTGCCATGGAGATATCTAATGAGAAAAAAATCCCCATCAGTACAGTGTATAGAAGATTACAAACTCTCTTCGATGCAAAATTACTTTCAATTTCTGGTTCGATTAATCAGGATGGAAAAAAATATTTCTTATACAAGAGTAGGGTGAAATCCATTTCCCTAAAATGTGATCTGGAAGTGACTGCCATTGAGTTGGAATCCAACTCTTTTCGTGTGAAATGACTTTCTAAACCTGTATTTAAGATTAAATTGTCTAACAGAAACTCCTCTTTGGTAAAAAGCCAAGTTCATTCGTCAAAAAAAGAGTCCACTAGAAGCATCACGTATAGGCTTCCTGAGAAACTTGTGATTGAATTAGAAACAGAATCAATTCAGAGGGGAATCTCTCACAATGTTCTTGTAAGACAGATCTTGGAAAAATATGTTCAGTGGGATCGTTTTTCTAATAAAATTGGAATGATTCCTGTGCCGAAAGGAATCTTGGAATCTTTAGGGGCATCTCTGGACGGAAAAGACATTGATGAAATAATCACTTTACTGTTTCCGTTGATTAAAGATACTGTTTTGTTTATCAAAGGTGGATATGATTTGAAGCGTTGTGTGGAGACATTGGAAGATTACATGCGGGCATCTGGAATTAATTCTGATCATCGGGTAGAGGGTGACGTACACATGTTTCTAATCCAACATGATTTGGGTTTGAAATGGTCTGTCTTTACTGAACAACTACTTTCTCAAATTTTTCATAGCTTCTTGCCTGATAAGGAACTAAAATTTCAGACAACTGACAATACTGTTGTCTTGTACGTATCTCTGGGTTCTGATTTTAATGAACATGATTATCAAAATTGAGATTCAATTAATCCTTTGAAATACCCCTTTGCATAAAATCTATTGATGAATTCACCTGGCTCAATTCAGCAAAAAACATTGGTAGGACAAATCATGAATAATTCTGTAGTATCTGTTGACTCTTCTGTAACTGCCACTAACGTGGCAAAGATGATGGAAGATATTGGAGTTGGGGCTGTAGTCATTTTAGAAAATAACCTGCCTGTGGGAATTGTCACTGATAGGGATTTTGCAATAAAAATCACCGCACATTGCTATCCTATTGATACCCTTGTAAGGAGAATAATGTCTTCTCCTCTTATCTCAATTGACTCTAGTTCTGATTTATGGATTGCATCCGATCTGATGTCTACAAGAAATGTTCGAAAATTACCTGTTATTGATGATGACAGAGTTGTTGGCATGCTTACTTCAAGTGATTTGGTAAGGTACATTGCAGATCATTAGAAATTATTAATGATCTCTTGTGTTTGTCTCTTGAATTACTAGTGTGTATGGTGGGAAAAGCTTATTATAATTTGAATCCTCTTTTTTCTTTATAATGGCAACTGAGCAAACACAAAAGATGGTCACAGTTACTGCAAAAGCAGCTGAAAAGATCCATGAATTTATGAAAGAAGAAGCAGAATCTCCTCAATACCTTAGAGTATATGTTCAAGGTGGCGGCTGTTCTGGTTTGTCTTACGGTATGGGCTTTGAAAAAGCACCAGAAGAAGATGACATAGTCATGGAAGAAACTGGAGTAAAACTCCTAGTTGACAGCTACAGTGTTGATCATCTGCAAGGTGCAAACGTAGACTATATTGAAAGCCTAATGGGTTCTGGATTCAAAATAAACAATCCAAATGTAACAAAATCCTGTTCATGTGGTCACTCATTTAGCACCGAATAAGCAAGAATATCGTTATTTTTCCTTTTTAGATTCTAATAGCGTTTGCTATATTCACTTATCCTTGTCATGATTTTTTAAATTTTATACTAAATGATTGCGATACCCTCATATGTAGAAGGCAAAAACTCAAATTATGATAATAAAGGAGATGAATAGTTTATGCCTCAATCAGGAATTGTCAAGTATCACGTTAAACTTTCCTATGAAGTCGATGGACTCGTTGAAAGAGCAGATATAATCGGAGCCATCTTCGGGCAGACAGAAGGTCTGTTAGGTCCTGAGATGAATTTGAATGAACTGCAACGAGTTTCTAAAGTTGGCCGTATAGAAGTTAATGCAAAACCCACGTCTAACACCACCAATGGTGATGCGTTAATTCCAATGAGTACTGATATTGATACGTGTGCGTTAATTGCAGCAGGCATTGAGAGTATTGACAAGGTTGGACCATTTGATTGTAAATTCACATTGGTTGCCATTGATGATGTACGAGCTGCAAAGAAAGAAGATATTGTAAAGCGTGCAAAAGAGATTAAGCAAAAATGGGCGACTAAAACCCTCAGTGAAGGTGAAAGTATGTTAAATGATGTTCATCAGGGTGATACTGGAAAATTATCTACATATGGACCGTCAAAGCTAACATGTAGTTCTGGCGTCTTTGAGTCTACTTGGGTAATTTTAGTTGAAGGTAGAGCTGATGTAATCAATCTTTTAAGAGCTGGGTTTGATAATGCACTTGCAATTGAAGGTGCAAAAATTGATGAATCCATTAAGGTATTGTGTAATTCCAAAGAAACAGTTGTTGCTTTTCTTGATGGTGATAGATCTGGAGGATTTATTCTTAAGGAGCTAAAGTCTGTCGTCACATTAGATTATGAGCTACAAGCGGATAATGGTGTTGAAGTCGAAGAGTTAACTCCACAAAGAATTGATGAGATTTTGAGACCTGTTGCAAATGAAATCCGTGATGGAAAACCTGCGCCCAAGCTAAAAAATAATGATGATAAGCATGTTGCAGAAATGGCCTCAAAAGTTTTTGCAGATCTTAATGAAACTCTGGAGGCGATTGCATTAGATGGTGACCAAAATGAAATCTTTAAAGTTCCAATTAGTGAGGTTGTTAGTAAATTATCAACACAATCTGGAATCAAATATTTGATGTTGGATGGAATAATCACTCAAAGACTTTTAGCAGGTGCAAAGAACGCTGGTGTTGAATGTGTCGTAGGACATAGGGTTGCAAAGTTATCTAACTCTGATGGACTAATATTGAAAACATTTGGCGATTTGGGCGTATCTTAGAACGTATGGCTGAATTAAAGATACAACATCTCTTAACTCTCACTTATCTGCTGTCTAAAGGAGCAAAGTACAACTATGTTTCTGTAACCACTTCTTCTTTGGGAAAGAACATACAAAAATCGCAACAAGCAGCATCAAAGCATCTTCTTGAACTGGAACAAAATAGTTTCATTGAAAGAATAATCAATGGCAGAAACATTTCTGTTAAAATTACGTCAAAAGGGTTTTCTGAAATGGTGAAAATTTCATCCATTTTACAAAAAAGCCTTGATTCTTCCCCATCATATGTTGAATTGGAAGGTACGTTGGTTTCTGGAATGGGTGAAGGTGCTTATTACATGGGGTTAAAAGGATACACCAAGCAGTTTCAATCAAAAATTGGCTATGTGCCTTTTTCTGGAACCTTGAATGTTAGATTGGATCAAAAAATTCATCAGGAATCTATTAAGCAATTTGAAACATTGAGCGGTGTCAAAATTAAAAGCTTTTCTGATGGAAAGAGGACTTATGGATGGGTAAAATGCTTTAGTGCCAAATTGAATAATTCGATAAACTGTGAGCTAATCATATTGGAGAGGACACATCATGATGACTCTATAATAGAATTAATCTCTAAATCTTGTTTGAGAAAGTCTGGAAAACTAAAAGATGGGTCAAAAGTTTTAATCCATATTCCAATTAATTCCTAAATTCCATGAATGGATTCTCCGTATTCCTTTTGAATTTTAGAGCTAGAGCTTTCTGGAATTGGGGATTGTAATCTTGCAACTTTTGCGTCAAGCTTTATTTTTTTACATCCCTCTGTGATAAATTTCTCTTGATGAGCTTGATCATATCCTAATGCAATAATTTGGGGTTTTACATGATTCACCGTCTTGAAAATATTATCTTCTTGACCAATTAAGCAGAGATCTACCATTATCAGTGAATTAACCATCTCCTGCCTTTGCTCTTGGGCGTGAATTGGTTTCCTTTTTTTCATTTTTACCGCTGTGTTGTCTGTTGCCACAACAACCACTAGGACGTCTCCTAACTTTTTTGCTGCATTTAGTGTGTGGATGTGCCCTGGATGAATGATGTCAAAAACTCCTCCTGCCAACACTATGCGTAATGAGCCTCTTCCGTTTTCAGTAAGTGTGTTTCTGTCATTGTTTACGAGTTGATTTTTTATCAACTTGTCGATCTTTGAGTTTATCATATCTGTTGAGAGCATGCTTTTTTTCTTGATTAGTTCAAAAGATGCTTTGTTTTCAATTTGACATGTGTACATTGTAGAGAGAATTACTTTTTCACTTGATTCCAATATTTTTTTAACTGTTAAACCCTCTCTTTAATTCATTACTTAAAATCACATCTTTGGATCAAGACCTTTGGCCAATCTCAATGCATCGACAAGACCATCAGCATACCCTATGCTCAAAATTGCCACTTCTTCTTGACCGTCCTCCAAGAATTTTTCTGCGTCTTTAACGTATAATTCTGCATTTTCCAAAATTCCATGAAACTCTTTTTGTTCTTTATACAGTGGGATTACTTCTTCAAGTGCTTCTCTGACCATCGGCACGTATTTTTTCATCATCTGATTGGAAATCTTCTTAACTTTTTCTGTATTGTCATATGGCTCATCAAGACATTGTCCGAGCATTTTCAAGGCGTCAGTCTCTGTAAAATGTAGCCTCCCTGGAATGATTATTGTATGTGGTGCTTTTCCGAAGTCCATTTTTTTTAGACTGGATATATTTCCTGAAATGATTTTTTGGTCTTTAAATCCTATTCTTGAAGCAACTATTGCATATGATGACGAGCTGATGACCTTTCTTGTCTGTCCTTTCTCCGTTTCCAGAAGATCACATAATGCGTCTTTTGGATCTAAGAAAAAGTTCTTGTCTTGATTATATTCTAGCAGGAGTACTGTGTGATTCCCTTCAATTATGTTTTTGTAAATTACATAATATGGTGTGGTGAGGGACATTTCGCTCATTATCGTTGCAATTCTGCCAATCTTGTAAAAATGCAAACCGCATTCCCCAATCATTGATGTGATGGATGATGACGCGTGGATGGAGTGTGTTTTTATTTTTTCTTCTATTGCCCTGGTCCTTAGTTCGATGTGAGTTGTTGCAATGTATGGATCACCATAAGCCAGCAGAGCGACTTTCTTCTTCTTTGCATTCTTTAAAATTTCTTTTCCATCTTCAACTAGCCATCTCTTTGCAAGTTTGAATTCACCTTTTACCGCATTCTTAATTTTGCTTAGATCCGATTTTCCAATTGGACTGGTAAATTGCTCAAGATATACGATGTCTACATTTGACAAAACATCTATTGCTTCCATGGGGATTGACTTGAATCCCGAAATTCCTAAACCTATGAACCACAGCATTATTGCATCTTTTTATCATGGAGTCTTTTTAAGTGCTGTAGCATTTTCTTGATAATTTCTATCCCTCGAAGATATTCATCAATCGATACTTTTTCATCGATCGTATGAGCCTGATGTGGATCTCCTGGACCATATGTGACAACCGGAATGTTCCATTGATTTCCTAATACGTTCATGTCTCCTGTGCCTGTTTTTCTGATCAGGGTTGGTCTGGAATGCTCTATGTCCATAACTCCTAGTGTAAATGCTCTGACAATTGCCGAATTATGTGGCGCTTCAAATGGTTCTGTTTCGTCAAGAATTGAATAAAACGCTTCAACCCCTCTTTCCTGTGAGACCTCTTTTACACATGTTGCAATTTTTTGTTCAATTGATTTACAGTTCATATCTACTGGAATTCTAATGTCAAAAATGGTTTCACATTCTTTTGGGGTCACATTATGACTGGTTCCGCCTTTGATTTCAGTGACTGTCACTGTCAATAACATGCCCTTGGTTCTGCCCTCTTGGTTTTTCTCTAACCTTTCCTTTAGCTCTTTTGCAAAAATCATTGATTCTTGAATTGCGTTTTTTGAAAGCCATGGTGCACTTGCATGAGAGCTGTTGTTTACACTGACTTTGAGATTGATTGCCAGTCTTCCCTTGTATGCGATGGTAACCTGCTTGATTCCACTTGGTTCCCCAAATACTGCATAATCTATGTTCATTTCTTTTTTGACGAGATTTTTTATTCCTGTCGCGTTTCCTTCCTCATCTACAGCACCTACAAAAAATACTGTTCCGTTGTTGTTTTGAATTGATGCTGCGGCAAACAGCATTGCCATTAGTGGGGCTTTTGCATCTGATGCACCGCGTCCGTAGAGGGAATCGTCTTCTTTTCTGACCTTGACTTTCCCTGGGACTACATCCATGTGCCCACATAGCATTATTCTTGGAGATCCTGATCCTTTTCTGGCAATAATATTTCCAACTTCGTCTATTTGGATGTCTTCAAATCCTAGATCATCACATTTGTCAGCCAAAAATTCTGCCATCGGCTTTTCACTAAGAGATGGAGTGTACAGCTTTAGTGCTTTCTCTAACATCTTTACTGCAAACCTTGGTGTTACTGTAAAATTAGTGTCCAATTCTTACTCTTCTATTTTCAGCGCATAGTCTAGCATTAGGGAAGGAATGTCTACATCGCACACTCTGACTGTATTTTTGTATTCTGTCGTGTTGTTTACTTCGTGTACGACTAGCCCTTTCTCATCGCTTTCCATCAAATCTACGCCTACAATATCTCCTTGAACTGCATTTTTTGCCTTGATACACATCTCTTCCATTTCCTGTGTCACTTTACACGGTTCAGCAATTCCGCCTAACGCCATGTTGGTTTTCCAATGTTTGGAAATTCTATAAATTGCCGCAACAATTTTGTCTCCTACCATGATTGCCCTTATGTCTCTTGGCGGCCTTTTTACAAACTCTTCTAGATAATGGACTTGGTATATGGGGTACATGTTTTCCCTGCTTTCAATAATCCCTTCAGCTGCATCACTATCGTTTAATTTTGAAATTAATCTGCCCCAGCTGCCTACGGTTGGTTTGATTACCTTGGGATATCCCTGTTTTTCCAGTGCCTGTAATGCGGCATCTTTTGAAAATGCTACTGTGGCGTCTGGTGTTGGAACTCCAAATTTCTTTAATAACATATGTGTGAATAACTTGTTTCCTGCAAATACTCCTGTGTTCAAACAGTTGATTACTTTGACTCCTAAACCTTCAAGAGCTGCAGTAGAGTGGAGGTTCCTATAGTAACTTACACATCTTTGAATAACTATTCCATAGTCTTCGGGTTTTTTTTCTAAATCCAGTGCTAGTTTCTTACAATCAACCATCTGTATGCTGATGTTGTTTTTTTTACCAGCTTCTAGTAGAGCTTTTTCTTCCCAACGGATGGTATCGTAAAGAATGGTGACATCAGGATTCACTGTCCCCAATCCTCGCCAACCGTTTGGGCTGGCTTTAGATTGAAACCATCTGAACCTTTTGCCAATTCAAAACTTGCACCACATTCCGGACATGTTACAATCTCTCCTTCAAGCGCATCGCTTGGTATGGGGATATCTGCATCACATTCTTCACATTTTGACATGTTTTTTCTTCATTACTCCTCTTTATTTATCATTAATTATCTTTTTTTCAAGTCTATCTTCCAGGGGAATCTCGATGAGATCTCCCATTCTGAGACCTTTCAACCCTGCAGCAACTGCTTTTGCTCCCTTGTCATCTTTCTCTAATCCTAGCAATGACATCAAATATGCAGCACCTGTTTTCCCTGCAAGTTCTCCAAATACTATTCTTCTCTTGTTTCCTACTGCTCTTGGGGGGATTGGCTCATAGGCAGCAGGATTTTTGAGAATTGCGGCAAGATGTGTACCTGCCTTGTGTTTGTATGCTGATGTGCCTACAATAGGTTTTGAGTCATATGGCTTGATTGAAGTATACTCTTCAATTAGTCTGGATAGATCTAGTAACATGTCTAGTCTGAAATCATTTGGTGATTTGTAAAGGTAGGTCAATGCAACTGCGACTTCTGCAAGAGGTGGAATGCCTGTCCTTTCTCCAATTCCATCTATTGTTGTATGAATTTGATCAACTCCAGCATCACATGCTGAAAATGCGTTAGCTAACGCAAAACCGATGTCATTGTGAACGTGTGCATCTAATGGAACATCTACAACTTCCCTGACTTTTTTGACAAAATTATACATTCCAATTGGACGTAAAATTCCTACCGTGTCTGGAAGGCTGATTCTATCTACTCCTGCAGCTTCAATGGCTTTACAAACTTTTAACAGAAATTCTGGTTCTGCTCTGCTGCCGTCTTCAACTGTAAATCTAATTTTCAAACCATGATCTTTTGCATATTCTACGGTGCCCACTGCCCTTTCAAGTGCTTCGCTCCTGGAAATCCTTAGTTTGTCTTTTAGGTGTATATCTGAAATTCCTAAATATGCGGCACACCATTTTGCATCACAATCCAATGAAATGTCTATGTCTTCTTTTAGGGCTCGTCCATGAGAAACAATGTCTGCATTAAGTCCTTGCTTGATGATTGTTTTTGTTGCCTCTTTGTGATCATTTGATACCACTGGTGAAATTTCAATCTGGTCTACTCCAAAATAATCTAACATCCATGCAATCTGTATTCTTTGTTTATTTGTAAAAGAGACTCCTGGATGTTGTTCTCCTTCTCTTAATGTACTGTCTAGAACCCTAATTTTTTTCGGGTTTTTATCATACGAGTTGTAAATGTTAGCATAATGATTCGGATCCTTCATCACTAAATACGTTAGTTAGAATTGAAGATATAAACATATTCGTACTAACTTCGTTGATAATAACAAATCTTGATCCTAAACCCGTTTTGATTTAAAATTATGAAACGAAAGTCGTTTTAAATTATTTTTCTCAAAATGATGACCGTGTTTGTATCTACTACGCCTGAAATCTTTCTTAATGCATCTATTGTATTGTTAATTTCAGCAATGCTTGTCGCACTCATGATTGTTGTAATGTCGTACTGTCCTGTAATTTCATAGACTGTTTTTACTCCGTCTAACTTAGCAAGTTTTAATGATACTTTTGACGTGTCTGTTGCAGAATCAACTGAAACCAAAACTATGGCGCTGGTATTGTTTTCTTCACCTAGTTCCACAGTAAATTTTTTGATGGTGCCGCTGTCTACCAAATTTTTTACTCGTCTTCTTACTGCTGATTCTGAAAGTTTTAGTTTTTTACCAATGTATACAAAAGATTCTCTGGAATCTTCTTTTAGATAACTGATAATTTTTTCATCTACTTTATCCTTGTACATTTCTTTTTTGCTCCTCTTCAGTTAGTGTGGAATCAAGAGCATGTAAAACTTTTGTTACATCATCTTCAGATATCACTAATGGTGGGAGAATTCTCAGTATGTTTCTCCCAGAGTAAAGCATTAGAACTCCTTTTTTAATTAATGTCATCAAAATATTCCTAACTTCAAATTTCATCTCAATTCCTATCATGAGACCTTTGCCTCGAATTTCTCGTATCATGGTGTGTTTCTCTTTAAGATCTTCCAGTCCTTTTCTGAATTTTTCTCCCATTTTTTCTGAATTTTCAATTAACCCGTCTTCTGTTAATGATGTAAGTGCTGCAATTCCGGCTGCACAAGATATTGGATTGCCGCCAAATGTTGATGAATGCTCTCCCTTACTCATTGAAGATAGTATGTCCTGTCTTACGAGAGTTGCCCCCATTGGCACTCCTCCTGCAATCCCTTTTGCAAGACACAAGATATCTGGTGCTGTATTCCAATGATCACATGCCCATAATCTTCCGGTCCTACCCAAACCAGCTTGTATTTCGTCAAAAATCAACACGATTCCCTTCTCATCACAAATTTTTCTGACTTCTTGCAAAAATCCTTCAGGTGCAACAATTATCCCGCTTTCTCCCTGTATTGGTTCTAAAATTACAAAAGCTGTATCGTCATCAATTACTGATCGTAGGGATTCAATATCTCCAAATGATGCAAATGACACTTTCTCAACTAGTGGCTGAAATGCCTTTCTGTATTTTGGATTAAACGTTAATGACAATGCCCCGAATGATTTCCCATGATATGATCCTTTCATCGCAACCATTCCTTTTTTGCCTGTAAACTTTCTTGCAAACTTCATTGCGGCTTCTATAGCTTCTGCACCACTGTTGTTTAGGTGGACTTGCGTGAGGCCTTCTGGTGCCAATCCTATAAGTTTCGTTAAAAATTCTTCTCTTGTTTTATTGTATAATGAACTGTGAACTGTGATGATCTTATCCACCTGTTCCTTTACTGCATTATTGACTCTCTGGTTTCGATGACCTACTAAAGCCACTCCGTATCCTCCCATACAATCGATGTATTCTTTTCCGTCCACATCCCATACGTGAGCTCCGTCTCCTTTCTCAATCGTTACTGGAAATCTTTGATAGAGGTTTCCCATGAATTGCTCTTCACTCATGTTCAATCACCGTACAATTATCGTGCGCGATAGCTGATGAGATGGGGTTTTCTCTCTGACCATTTCCAATCAGTGCTTCTGTAACTCCCATGTCTAATGCTTCTGTGGATGCCAGGATTTTTTTCTCCATGCCTGGTCCTATTTTGGGTCTGATCTCTTTTGCCTCTGCCAATGTTAGTTTCTCCACCAGTTTATCATCCATCAACAGGCCATCCACATTTGTAATGAATAATACTTTGTCACATCCAACTTTTCCTGCAACGTATGCTGCAGCCCTGTCTCCGTCGATGTTGAGAAATTCTGATTCTTCACTCATCGCAATGGGTGAAATTACAGGCGTAAGGCCTTGTGCTAATAATGATTTGATAAATTTTGAATTCACCTCTCTGATTTTGCCCGTATATCCGCCATCAATTGCTTGTTTCCTGCCTTTTTCATTTACTATGAGCAGTTTCTTTTTTCTATCTGCTTCGATGACCTTTGCATCCATTCCTGATAGGCCAATTGCATTGATGCCGTTTTTTTGAAGCATTTGAACGATTGTTTTGTTAATCCTGCCTGACATTACCATGGTGAAAATTTCTGCAGTTTCTTTGTCAGTATATCTGCTCTTGATGCCACTTGGTGATGTGACAAATTTTGGTTCTTTTCCAAGCTGTTCACAAACCTTTGTGACTTCTTTGCCTCCTCCATGAACTATGATTATTCCTTCAGTTTCTGCTATTTTTTTAATATCTGAAATAGTTGACTGGTGCAAATCATCTACTACGCTTCCGCCAATTTTGATGGTGATCATTTCTAAACGGGAGTTAGTGGAGTGTATCTGAGTCCGTCCATTTCATCAAAACCGCACATTACATTCATGTTTTGAATGGCAGAACCTGCTGCACCTTTCATCAGGTTGTCTGATGCAGACAATGCGATTAATCTATTATTATCTTCATCCAGATCAAATCCGATATCACAAAAGTTTGAACCTACTAGGAATTTTGGATCTGGGAATTTATACAATCCTTTTTTATCTCTGATCAATCTGACAAATCTCTCTTCGCCATAATCTTTACGATATATTTTCCATAATTCTTTCTCCTCGATATCCTTTTTCATAAATGTGTGATTTGTACATAGAATTCCACGAACCACGTCTACTGCGTGTGGACTCATCGAAACGCGAATTTTCTTTCCTGCTATCTGACTCAGCTCTTGCTCAATCTCGCCTGTATGTCTGTGTTTTGCTGGCTTGTACGGTCTGATCACTCCTGCTCTCATTGCATGAGCGGTTCCTGAACCGGAACCTGCGCCAGATGAGCCAATTTTTGAATCTACGACAATATGTTCAGTGTCAATTATGTCGTTTTTAATTAGTGGTGCAAGTGCCAACATTGATGTTACTGCCATGCATCCTGGACAGGAAACCAACTGTGCCTTCTTAATCTCTTCTCTGTGTAGTTCTGGTACTCCGAAGACTGATTTTTCTAGGTAATCTGGATGTGGATGTTCCCAGCCATACCATTTGTCATATGCTTCCTGATTATGCAGTCTATAGTCTGCACTCAGGTCAATTACTTTGATTCCTCTGTCATACAATGCTTTTACAATCTCTGTTGCGGTACCGTGTGGTACTGCTGTGAACACTACGTCACACTGATCTGTTAATTTATCATAATCTAATTCCGAAAAAGTAAGATCTGTAAATCCCTTCAAACTTGGTTGTATTCTGTGTAGGTACTCTCCAACATGCTGTCTTGATGTGACCATCGAGATCTCCACTTTTGGATGGTTTACTAGCAAACGAAGCGTCTCTCCGCCTACATATCCTGAAGCTCCTACAACACCCACTTTCATGATGAAACCTTTCTAAATGGAGTATAATTTATTTTCTAACGTAGTTTAGGGCGAATTCTATCATCTCTTTTGGGATGTTTCGCTGTGCGACCTTTGCCAATCCTTTGAATTCCACTGTATTGTTGACTTCATGAACAATCAATCCTCTCTCGTCATCTTCCATCATGTCAATTCCTAGAATTCCTCCCCCCATAGCTTTTGATGATTTGACTGCCAAATCTTCCATCTCCTTTGTGATCTTACAAAGTTCCGGTTCTGCTCCGAGTGCGACATTGGTCTTAAATCCCCCTGATGATTTTCTATACATGGCTGCAATGGGCTCATCTCCTACTGTTATTACTCTGATGTCTCTTGGCGGCCTCTTGATTAATTCTTGCAAGTAGTAAATTCTGTCATGAGGACTATCTGTAATGTCTCTGATCTCAAAAACTGCTTCCATGGTATCCTTGTCCTTGAGAGGCATCACCCCTCTTCCCCAACTGCCGATTACTGGTTTGATCACTAGTGGAAATCCCACTGCCTCTAAATTCTCTGCTGCACTTTCGCTTGAAAATGAAAAATATGTTTTTGGCGTTGGAATGTTGTTTTTTTTCAATAGCAAAGTCATGAACATTTTATTTCCACAGATATTTGCAACCTCAAATTTGTTAAGGACTGGAATGTCTAAAAATTCTAGACTTGCCGTGAAATGAAGTCCTCTAAAGTAACTCACACATCTTTCTAAAACAACATTGCCAAAATCATAGTCTTCTTTTTTGCTATCTGTGTTGATCTGGGTAATTTTTGCATCAAGCATCACTGCATCATGACCTAATTCTGATGCCTCTTTTTTCAGCATCTTTTCTTCCGCCCTTAGGCGGTCAAAAACTATGCAAACTTTTGACATCACTCTCCCCAGTCTTCGCCTACGGTTTCTGCTTGCTTAAGCTCGACATTTGTTCCGTCTTTTTTTGAGATTTCAAAGTCAGCACCGCAATCAGGACAGGAGACTATCTCTCCTACTGAGGCATCGTCTGGGATGTTTAATGTTGCATCACATTCTGGGCAGTTCATGTTTTTGTTGACCTTTTCTTTTGTAATTTATTAGCTTCTGTTGACTGCATTCCCCATAATTCTACAAATCCCTTGGCTAGTCTTTGATCAAATGTTGATTCCACCCCATAAGTTGCAATATCGTGACTGTACAATGAATTGCTGGATTTTCTTCCGACTACTCTTAGACTCCCCTTGAACATCTTTAGTTTCACCGTTCCGGAGACTGGCTTTTGCGAGGCTTCGATAAATCCATCCAGATCCGTTTTCAGGGGATCTTGCCAAAGTCCTGAATATACCAAATATGACCATTCGTCATCGATCATTGATTTGAACTTGTTTTCGTGTTTGGTGTGAACCATTTTTTCCAAGTCTGAATGAGCCTCAATCAGACATGTGGCTGCTGGGGTTTCATACACTTCGCGAGACTTGATTCCTACCACTCTGTCTTCTATGTGATCAACTATTCCGATGCCTGCATTACCTGCTTTTTTGTTGATGTACTCGATTAGTTTTAGCGGTTCCATAGACTTGCCGTCAACTCTGACGGGAATTCCTTTATCGAATTCAATTTCCAAATAGGTTGGTTTATCAGGCAAATTTTTTGTTTTAATCCAAATAAATGCGTCGTCAGGTGGTTCGTTAAATGGATCTTCTAATACTCCGCCCTCAATTGCACGTCCCCACAAATTTTGATCAATACTGAACTTTTTTGCCACCGTATCAATTTTAATTCCATGTTTTTTTGCAAATTTTAATTCGGTATCTCTATCCAAATTTTTATCTCTAATTGGCGCTATGATTGGAAGATCTGAGCCTGAACGTAGCGTAATATCAAATCTTACCTGATCATTTCCTTTTCCGGAACAGCCGTGCGCAAGTGATGTGACTTTTTCTTTTTTTGCAATCTCTAAAACCTTTTCTGCAATTAGTGGTCTGGCTAATGCAGTTGCAAGACAATATTTTTTTTGATAAAGGGCATTTGCTTTTATTGATGGGAAAATGTAATCTTTGACAAATTCTTTTTTTGCATCTATGTTATAGTGCTTTTTCACTCCAAGTTTTTTTGCCTTTGCGGCAATTTTTTTCCAGTCCTCACCTTGTCCAACGTCTACTGTGACAGTAATGACATCCATATCATGTTCATCTTGCAGGTATTTTACAACCACTGATGTATCCAGTCCTCCTGAAAATGCAAGAATCCCTTTTTGAGTCATAAAACATCTTTTCCGTTCTATTTTGGAATTTATCTTTTGTGATACGTTCAAAATGAATTATTCTCAAATAATTTCTGACTAGCTTGAGCTAAAATTCGATGATTATTTAACCGCCAGATATAACGCTGTTTTATGAAAGCCCTATCTGTAATTTTTGCTGGTATTGTTGGGATAATCTTGATATCTACGATAGGTGTATCTTTGAATTCGTCTGACGTATCATATGAAAATAAAGTTCGTATTGCATATTTTCCAAATATTGGTCATGCGATTCCAATTGTCGGTATGGAGAAAGGATTCTTCGAAACAAACATCGGAGATGAAACCCTGATTGAAACTCGTGTTTTTGACAGCGGTCCTCAAGCCATAGAATCTCTATTTGCAAATTCTGTTGATTTGGCATATGTTGGTCCTGGTCCTGCGATTAACGGATACTTGAATTCTGAAAATCATAATGTAAAAATTCTGGCAGGAGCAGCAAGCGGTGGTGCAAGCTTCATTGTTCATCCTGAGTCTGAAATCAATTCAGCATCTGACTTTGCAGGAAAAAAGATCGCTGCACCACAAATTGGTAACACTCAAGATGTTTCTTTGCGTCACTATCTTTCGGAAAATGGATTTAAGTCAGCTGACAAAGGTGGTTCTGTAATAGTTTACAATATACCAAATCCTGACATCTATACGTTATTTGTTAAAGGCGATATTGATGGTGCTTGGGTTGCTGAACCTTGGGCTACTATACTGGAAACTGATCTTAATGGCAAACGATTGTTTTATGAAGAAGAATTGTGGCCAAATCAAAAATTTGCATCTGTTCTTCTAATTGCCAATGCAAACTATGTGGAAACTAACCCTGCATTAATTACAAATTTGTTACTATCTCATAAAAAAACAGCAGATTGGATCAATGAAAATCCTGTAGAAACTAGGGATGTTTTTAATAATTTCTTGAATTCTCATTTGGGTCAACCCTTGTCTGATGATGTCGTAGATACTGCATTGTCTAATTTAGTAATCACTGATGATCCTGTACCTGATTCAATTCATTCATTTGCAGAAAAGGCAAATGCTTTGGGATATCTTGGAAGAAATGGATATGATTTGTCTGAAATTTTTTATTACTTTGACACAAACTCCACTGAAGAGGATGCTGTTACATGACAAAACTTGAGGCGAAAAATATTGCCAAGTATTTCAATCATGATTCTCACAAACTAAAAGCACTTGGAGGTATTAATCTCAAAGTTGAGGCTGGAGATTTTGTATGCTTGGTTGGTCCTTCCGGTTGTGGAAAGTCTACTTTTTTACGTATCGTAGCTGGCCTGGAAAAGCCTGATGATGGACAAATTCTATTTGACGGTCATAATGTCACTGAAACTGGACCTGAAAGGATAATGGTATTTCAAGAGGGCGCATTATTTCCATGGCTTCGAGTTCAGGATAATGTAGAATTTGGATTGAAAATGGCTGGCATTCCAAAGGAAGAACGAGCCAAAATATCCTACAGGTATCTGGACATGATGCAATTGACCAAATTTGCTGATTCGTATACTTATCAGCTTTCAACTGGGATGAAGCAGCGTGTAGCTATAGCCAGAGCTCTTGTAATGGATCCTGATGTATTGTTAATGGACGAACCGTTTGCTGCACTTGATGCACAGACTCGTGATTTGTTATTGGTTGAAATGCAGTTGATTTGGGAGAAAACAAAAAAGACCATCTTGTTTGTCACTCACAGTGTTTCTGAAGCTGCAGTTCTTGGAACCAAGGTGGTTATTTTCAGTAATCGCCCATCTGTAATCAAAAAAGAGGTTGACAATAATTTTCCACGACCTAGAGTTTCTGAAGATGAATCGCTTCTAAAATTCCAACAAGATATTTTGGCAGAACTTAGACCCGAGGTAAAAAAAAGTAAGGAGTGATTGTGATGGCAAAAAATTTTACACTGCATAGAATTGTATTTTACGTTGGAATAATTGCGGTCTGGCAAATAATTGCGATGGCTGGAGTATGGCCTGACAATATTTTTCCGTCTCCTTATGAGGTGGCTGAAGATTTGGCATACGGCGTATCTGATGGCAGTTTGCTATATGGGATAGTCACTAGTATGTGGAGGCTATCCATTGGATTGGCAATTGCGATTGGAGGTGGAATAGTTCTTGGAATATTCATGGCAAGAGTAGAGGCAATCAATCAGACTGTTGGCTCGCTGGTTTTAGGATTGCAGTCTATTCCTTCAATTGCTTGGGTTCCGTTAGCAATTCTTTGGTTTGGATTGACTGATGGGGGAATTATCTTTGTAACTGCCATAGGTGCAATTTTTGCGGTTACCATCAATACCTATACCGGAGTCAAAAACATCGATCCCCACTTCATTGAGGCTGCAAGAAATATGGGTGCCAAGGGCAGTCAATTGATTACGGCCGTATTGATTCCTGCAGCATTTCCATACATGATTTCTGGCTTCAAGCAGGGCTGGGCATTTGCATGGAGAGGTGTAATCGGCGCTGAAATACTGTTTTCATTCCTGGGATTGGGATTCTTACTTAATGCGGGCCGTTCTCTTAATGACGTTTCACAAGTAATTGGAATAATGATTGTAATCATGGGAATCGGTCTTGCTGTAGACGGAGTAGTCTTCACAAGATTGGAGCATAAGGTAATGTCTCGCTGGGGATTGAGGTAGATCTCATGAGCATGTCAAGTACATCTAACACTTGTATTGTGATTTAGATGTCTGATTCTCCTATTTTTTTATCTTTAGTGATACTACAAATGCGCATGTGATTATTGCAATTGCAAAATACATTACCGCCACATAATCAAACGCAAACGCAATAGCTCCTCCTATTATCGGTCCGATCACTGTCGCAATGGACAGGGTTGAACTAAAAATTCCAGTTGACGTTGAACGTGGATTGTTTTCCATGAGATGAAAGTTTCCGCCTATGAACAGAAATGCCCATGTAGCTCCTACTAGTGACATGAATGGCATTGCCATCCACCATTCTGTCACTACGGACAGTCCTACAAAAACAAACGTTGTAGATCCGATGCCTATTTTGAACTTTGTAACATTTGAAAGATGAATTTTGCTTGCCATCACGTTCATTAAAATAAATGCAGTCAGCGTATTTGCAACGTACACAATTGAAATGTGATACAAATTTCCGCCCCACCTCTCCATTATCATTATTGGAAGTATTGTCCATACTGCCGCGGCTCCAATATGTCTGAGTAGTAATGACATGAAGAGAAATTTGTTTTTTAAAATCACTTTTTTTACGGTTCCTGGCTGCGTTTCTTTTTCTTGTTTTGGATTTGGAAGTTTTATTGTAAAGATCAAACCTATGATAAATGACGCCGCACTGATCAGGAAAATCAGTTTCAAATCATTTGTTACTCCTGCTGCTGCAATGCCTGCCAACCATCCTAACGCGTGAAATGAAATTACGGTAGCGGCTCTCTTCTTGTCTATGTTTGCCTCATATGTGTAGGCGATCATGGCGGGAATCATTATTCCACTTGCCACACCTGCCAAAATCCTTACTATGAAAAACATGCTTAGATCTTCTGCAAAGTAGTGCAGTCCGAATGCAATGGCACATCCTATGAAGCCAATTCTGATAAATTTGAGCCTGGTCCCTTTCTTGTCTGAGTGTCTCCCAAAATACATTTCAGATAAAATTTGGGCAAAGCTAAACGAAGCTACCAAAAGTCCAATTTCAAAAATTGAATTTGTGACACTGCTGGCAATTATAGGCATGAATACAAAGACTATGGAAATTCCAGCATGTTGAAAAAAGGTAGCACTACGAACTAAGTTGTTGACATGAATCTTTTGCATAAATGTACATGAAATGAACTTTTACCTAATTTCAATATACGTGACGATACTACCTATTTCTATGGTTTTTTCTGAAAAGAGTTAAACTATTCAAGAATACCTTGAAATTGAATTGGTAGAAAAAGAGCCCTTTCTTGACGCGATGAAACATCGAGTGTTACTATTTGACGGTGCGATGGGAACCGAAATTCAACGGCATGATCCGCAACCTGAAGACTTTCCAAACAATCAAGATGGTTTTAATGACGGGCTGGTAGTAACGCATCCTGATTGGATAAAACAAATTCATAGAAATTATTTGGATGCCGGTTCTGATTGCATTGAAACCAACTCTTTTGGGTCAAACAAAATCAAACTGGACGAATATGGCTTTGGTGATCAAACTGTTGAATTTAACAAAAAGATTGCCACACTTGCATCTGAGGTCTGTGCTGAATATGCTGACACACCTAGATACGTAATTGGCTCCATGGGACCTACGGGATATCTTCCAAGCTCCAATGATCCTGATTTGGGACAAAAACCTCTTGATGAAATTAGGACTGCGTTTGAGCTACAGGCCGAGGGATTAATTCTTGGTGGAGTCGATGCGTTGCTAATTGAAACTAGTCAGGACATCTTGGAAGTGAAATTGGTCATTGAGGCATGTCACATTGCCATAGAAAAAACTGGTAAAAAAGTACCCATAATTGCAAATACCACTTTGGATCAATATGGAAAGATGCTACTTGGAACAAATATCCAGGCCGCATATACCACTGTGTCTGACATGGGGATTGATGTTTTTGGATTGAACTGTTCTACTGGACCTATTGAGATGACTCCTAGTGTTCAATGGCTAGATGAGCAAAATGAACATAATGTACTGGTAGTTCCAAATGCTGGAATGCCTGAAAACGACGGGGGTCAGGCGGTATACAAGATGACTCCAAAAAATATGAGTGATGCGCTAGGTGATTTTCTTGATGAATACAAAAAAGTTCGAATTATCGGTGGCTGCTGTGGGACAAATCCTGAGCACATCAAAGCCTTAAGAAAAGTAATTGACGAGAAAGCCAACTCTATAGAGGGTTAAGTGTTTGGAAAAATGAGTGTGATTTTGTTATATTGACAATTCCTCGAGTTAGTTCTGCATTAAAGGCGGTTGATCTGAAGCAAGTTCCTGCCCCTCTGATTATTGGAGAGAGGATCAACACTCAGGGATCTCGTAAAGCAAAGAATTTGGTTCTTAATGATGATTATGATGGATTAGTTGACTTGGGAAGAATCCAAGTCGAGGATGGTGCTCATTGCCTTGATGTCTGTGTCGCAACTACAGAGCGTGCAGACGAACGCGAGTTTATGTTAAATCTGGTAAAAAGACTAAGCCTGGAAATTGATGCGCCACTTGTAATTGATTCTACAGATCCTGAAGTCATTGAAGCGTCTGTAACTCAAATTCCTGGTCGGCCAATAATCAATTCCATAAACCTTGAGGGTGATGGAAGCCGGTTTGAAAAACTAGCTCCAATCATGGCAAAGTATGGGTTGCCCTCCATTGCCTTGTGTATTGGTCCTGAAGGAATGGCCAAAACACCCCAACAAAAAGTTGACACTGCAGCATTACTCTACGAGACAGGGAAAAAGTACGGGTTAAAAATAGAGCAATTCATCTTTGACGTTCTTACATTTACTTTGGCAACCGGCGAAGATGAATTTCTTGACGCAGGAAAAAATACTCTGGAAGGAATCAGACTAGTCAAAGAAAAATTCCCTGACGCATTTACTACTTTGGGGTTGAGTAACATCAGCTTTGGTTTGGCCCCTTATGCTAGAAAAATTATAAATTCTGTATTTTTGTACCATGCCGTAAAAACCGGTCTTGACTCTGCAATCGTTAATTCAAAGGAGATAATTCCTTATGGCGAAATTAATGAACAGGAGAAAAAACTTGCAGAAGATCTTATCTTTAACACTCATCATGATGCTCTGTCTGATTTGATTACATACTTTGAGAATGTTGGAACTCCAAGTGGCACCGCTTCAAAGAAAGTGGATGTGGATCCTGCGTGGCCTGCGGGAAAGCGTGCAAACTTTAGAATTGTAAACAGGCTCAAAGATGGAATAAAAAATGATGTTGTCTCAGCAATTGCAGAAAAGCTTGGAAGGCCTGATTTAATCAAAGACGTTGAGGGAGCCTTGTCTGTTGACGCTTCCAAAGAAATGACTCACGATAGTGCCATTAGGACGCTCAATGAGGATTTACTTCCTGCAATGAAAGAAGTCGGTGACAAATTCGGTGCAGGCGAACTCATACTTCCATTCGTTCTAAAATCTGCAGAATGCATGAAGGCATCAGTTGGTGAATTGGAGAAATATTTGGTCAAAGAGGAAGGTACCAGCAAAGGTATTCTTGTTTTGGGTACTGTTTATGGCGATGTACATGATATTGGCAAAAATCTAGTGAAGACGATATTTCAAAATAACGGTTACACCGTACATGATTTGGGAAAACAGGTACCATTGCAAAAATTCCTTGAAAAAATTGATGAGACGAAACCTGATGCGATAGGCTTGTCTGCGTTATTGGTATCCACTTCCAAACAAATGAAGTTCTTTGTAGAGCATGCAAGAAAAAACAACATGACTGTACCTATTCTTTGTGGCGGTGCTGCAATTAACAGTAATTACATTAACAGAATTGCAAAAGAAGATGGAATATACGAGCCAGGTGTATTTTATTGCAACACCATGTTTGAAGGTTTGAAAACAATGGATGTTTTAATTTCTGATGAGAAACAGAAACTTTTAGATGACTGGAAAGAAAAATTGGAAAACTGGAAAGACAAGTCTACTGCAGCAGTTGACCCTGACACCATTCCCAAAAGCGAGGTAAAACCTGTCACTGCCCCTACCCCTAAAATAATTGGAAAACCTATTCGACTAAAGTCAGATCAAATCAACATGACGGAAGTTTGGACGATGATTGATAAAAAATCACTCTTCAAGCTGTCTTGGGGATTGCGAGGAAAGGCAGGAGCTGAATCTGAATCTGAGCATGAACAACTGCTATCTGAATGGAAAGTGCGAATCATTCGAGAAAAACTGTTTGAACCTGAGGTCGTCTACGGATATTTCAGGTGCCATAACAAAGACCGAAAACTACTCGTAAAGAATCCAAATGGAGATGACGTGGAATTGGAATTTCCACGCTCTACAAAACCTGAGCACTTGTGTTTGACTGATTACTTTGGAGATGATGATATCGTTGCATTTCAATCTGTAACTGTTGGCAACAAAGTGTCTGAAATTCTTGATCAATGGAATGGTGAAGACAAGTACACTGATGCATACTATCTTCATGGGTTGGCAGTAGAGGTAGCCGAAGCCTTGGCTGAATGGATAAATCAAAAAATAAAATCCGAATTAAATCTGGAGACCGGTGGTTTGAGGTACAGCTGGGGATTTCCAAGTTGTCCTGATGTGGGACAGCATCATCTTATATGGAAATTGTTAAAGCCAGAACATTCTGGAATGACCCTTACTGAATCTGGTCAGATAATTCCTGAACAATCCACAGCTGCCATAGTGATTCATCATTCTGATGCAAAATATTTTGTACTTTAGATGTTTGATTTTTCTAAGAATTTGTCCAGTCCGCTAAAGTCGCTTGGCGAAGTGAGTAAGACGTCTCCTGTGATTTCATGCGTTCTCTTTAGCATCTCCTCAAATCTTTGACCGTATGATTCCAAATCCAAACCTAAAAACTTTGCAGATTTTTCATTCTTGGGTGACGGATACAGGAGAATTGGTATAATTGAAAATCCCTTGAGGTTTTCAGATAAATCTTGAACTTGAGAAATATCTTGAATGACTTGAGTCATGAATCCTTTCGGATTTGCATCCACTTTCTTTCTAACTTTCGAAAAATTTGGCTTGTTTGATATTGACAGGTACAAATCAATTTTTGAATCTGCTCCTTGCCCTCTTAATCTTTTTACAGTCGAACTTGGAATTTGACCTGAATCTATTTTCCCCGTCTTAGATTTGTCTCCCATCAGAATCAAAATTCCTGAAAATCCTATGGAAATACAATTGTCTACAAACTCTGAAATCTCTTGTTTGGTTTTGTCTCTGACTCTGAGACTGACGGTGATTGGTATATTTGGAATTTCTTTTTTGATAATTTTGCCCACTTCTACGGGTGACACTCTTTGAAATCCTAGGACATTTTCAGTGATGTGAATTGCGTCGCATTTTTTTGAAATAATTTTTATCTTTTCAACAAATTTTTGAATAGATTTGTTGGTATCTACATCTGGTAAAATTTTGGGTGGATTAGCTTCGTACCTGATGGTCATAATTCAATTCCTTTTCTTCTCGGTTAAAACCTTTGAATATCAAAACCAATATGGAATGATGGGGAATTACCTGGATGCAATTGGATGAATTAAAATCTCGACTTTCTAGTCCTCTTAACCCTGAAATAAAATTGGATGAACAATATCGTTTGGCATCCATACTCGTAGTAATCTATGGTGACGAACCAATCGTTGTAATGACTGAAAAACCAAAACATATGAAATTTCATGCTGGTGAAATCTCGTTTCCTGGTGGAAAATTAGATCCTGAAGATTCCAATCTTTTGGAAACTGCATTACGTGAAACTCGTGAGGAGCTTGGATTGACGATAACTAAAGAACAGATAATCGGTCAATTGGAACCTGTCGTGACGCTGAATTCTGGTTTTTTGATCTTACCCTTTGTTTCTGTAGTAGATGAAATTCCTGCGTTATCTCCAAATGCTGAAGTAGAAAAAATTCTTCGTATTCCATTGGAGTCATTTCTAAAAACTCAGGCAAAGGATACCGATCCAAATTATAATTTGATCCAAGAAATGTACACTTTTGAATATCAAAATCAAATCGTATGGGGAGCTTCTGCACGAATACTAAAACAAATTCAAGATTGCCTAAGATCCTGAGATTCATTTAAAAAGAGCTCCGCGTGCCTGAAAATCTATGGCTGCTCGTAAGTCCTCTCCGAGGAAAATTCGTCTACTCAAAAAGACTAGACAGACATCAGCTGTACCTGCATGGATCATTCTTAAAACCAAGCGTGGTGTCAGAACCAATCCAAAGCGTAGGGCTTGGAGATCAACTGATGTGGAGGTCGGATAGATGTCTCAGGAATTAGAACGAGTTTATACCATTAACCTAGGCAAGGTAAAAATTTCACAATCTCAACATAGAGCTACTAGAGCCATTAACATGATTAGAGAATTTGCTAGACATCACATGAAAGTTGAGACAATAAAAATTGAAGAAGATTTAGCTCGTGAAGTTTGGGCAAGAGGTGCAAGAAGCCCTCCAAGAAAAGTTAGAGTTAGAATGAGTAAAACCGAAGAAGGTTATGTTCTTGTTTCACGATATGATGATGCTGAATCTAAAGTTGTTCCTGAAAAAGAAACCAAAAAAGTTTCTGATAAAGTAGAAGAACCAGCTAAGGATGCGGCAGCAGAAGAAGAACCAGCTAAGGATGCGGCAGCAGAAGAAGAACCAGCTAAGGATGCGGCAGCAGAAGAAGAACCAGCTAAGGATGCGGCAGCAGAAGAAGAACCAGCTAAGGATGCGGCAGCAGAAGAAGAACCAGCTAAGGATGCGGCAGCAGAAGAAGAACCAGCAAAGGATGCGGCAGCAGAAGAAGAACCAGCTAAGGATGCGGCAGCAGAAGAAGAACCAGCTAAGGATGCGGCAGCAGAACCAGATAAGAAATAAACAACGAAGAATTAGTAATTTTCAGTAAAATTTAATTTTTAAAAAAAATCAGTTTATTCTAACTGATACAAGTCTAGCTCACAATCGATACTACAATCTGGTGTTGACCAGTCAAGGGTATTCTCATGTGGGATCACTCCTAATGGATCATATTTATCAAACTTTGTCATTCCTTGAATTGATGATAGCATTATCACTTTGGAATCCTTGACGTTAGAAGTCATGTCAATCTGAGAATTACTCTCATTTACAATTCTTGCTGAAAGGTTTGTTATGGAATTAATCACTCCTGTTGGAATATTGTTTCCTCCAACTACGTATAGCATTGAGCGTTTAACCAAATTTGGAGGCGCGTTGTCATATAGCATTTTTAATGAATCTCTAAGTGAATCCTCCATGGTTTGTCTGTCTTTACTTGTGGAGATGATGTTTGTCTCAGAAGATATTTCTGACTTGTCCAATGATTCTATCACGTGTATCATTGCAGAATTTACAATGTCATAGCATGCTTTGGGGCTCAAATCTGGATTACTCTCTAACAATGAATCATTATCCAAAACCACTGTACATTCAGAGTTTGCTCTGATTCTTTTCAGAGATACTCCTGAATTGAAAATTCTATTTTTTTCATACTTGAAAGGCATAATGGCAAAGGAGATCAATCCTGCACCTACTTCTTTGCATATTTCTGATACTACTGGTGCCATGGCTGATCCTGCCTTGCCTGCCAAATTACTTACTAAGATAACTGTGGAATATCCTGTAATTTTTGATTTTATTGCATCTGATGAATGGTAAGTTGAACCTCTGATTAGCTGTACAGATGGATTAATTACCGAATCCGTTGTGACGTATACTGATGGAATGTCTGCTGATACATCTTTTTTGTCGTTACTAATTATTAGACAATCTGAGTTTAGAGAATCTTTTGCCTCTATTGCCAATTTCGAGCCCACGCCTCCTAGACCTATGACTAAAATTGGTTCTTTAACTTGAAAACTCATTTCTAATCTTGTTTCCTGATTTAGATAAAAAACCTTCTTACGTTTTTTTAATCAAATTTTAGATCGAAAAAAATTAACTTGCGATCTTCCCAATCAGTCTTTTTACTGTGGCATTTGTGATTTCAATTGTATGTGATTGTCCTATTTTCACTTTATCTTTGACTGAAATGGGCTTGTAGGCAAAATTTCTTCCCTTAATTCCTTCATCTGTCTGTTCGTCAAAGAGGACTTTACCTTTCCATCCGATCCATTTTTGGTTGCTTTCCATTGATATTTTACTGATCTGTTCAAAAACTATCTTGCTTCTTCGTTTTACTTCCGCAGCATCAATCTGATCCAATTCCGCAGCATCTGTTCCTGGCCTTGCACTGTACTTGGACAGGTTAACAACATCTGGTTTTGTTTCATCAAGTAATGATATTGTTTTTTGAAATTCCTCTTCTGTTTCTGATGGAAAACCTACGATAATATCTGTGGATATGGTGAAGTCTCCGAACTTATCTTTTACTTTATTGACAATTTCTCTAAAAGTTCCCGCCGTATGTCCACGTTTCATGTCGTGAAGAACTTTGTCACTTCCGCTCTGAACCGGAATGTGCAAAAATTTGAAGACTTTATCATTATCATATGAAGCAATTAGATTTTCTTTAATTCTTGGCATGTACATGGGATTCATCATTCCTACTCTTATCATGAAATCCTCTGGAATGTCTGATACTGCGTTTACCAGTGTTGGCAAGTCTGTTCCTATATCCAACCCATAACATCCATTGTCTGTAGACGTCAGCCATACTTCCTTGCATCCTTCCTTGATTTCAGTCTGAACCTGTCTAACAATGTCTCCCAATCTATAACTTGATAGATCTCCTTTTGATATTTTGGTTTGACAAAATGTACATTCGCTCATACATCCGCTTGCTATCTCTACAATCCCAACTGCTGGATTGAGTCTTACTTTGGGGAGTCCTATCTTTGACAAGTCTGAATCTTCCAATGCAATTAGCTTTTGACCTTCCAGCGTTGAATTGATCACTTGGAGTGTTTTTCCTAAAGAGTTTGGTCCAAGTAAACTTGCATTTTCTGAGAATTTTTCTACTGTTTCTTTTTCTGCTTTAGGAAGACAACCTGCCACAATTAGCGGTTTTGTTTTTAGTGAATTTATCCTGTACATCATTTTGTTTGCGGTAGAATCCTTTACGGAGCATGTAACTATGATGTTTAGATCCGATTCGGAGGAATTATCCGTTAAAGTGTGGCCGCCATTCACAACTAGTCCTGAAATCATTTCAGAATCTGCAAAGCTCGCAGAACATCCGTAAGCTTCTACGAAGATCTTTGCCATGAACTATCCAAATAGAGAATCAATCTCTTTGTTGCTCATCAAGTTCTTTGACACAACAAGCTCTCTGATGGTTTTTCCAGTCTTTAGTGATTCTTTGAAAAGCTCTGCTGATTTCAGATATCCTATTTTTGGAGTTAATAACGTGACAATTACGGGGCTGTTTTCAATGTCTGCACGCAGTTTTTCCTTGTTTGCTGTAAGTCCATCAATGAGGTTCATAGAAAATATCGGCAAGAAATTCTTGAGCATGTCCGTTGACTCCAGCATACACTTTAGCATTCCTGGCATCATTACATTTAGCTCAAACTGTCCACCCTGTGCTGCATAAGAAACCGATGTGTCGTTTCCAATTATGTTAAAGCAAATCATGTTCATGCATTCTGCCAACGATGGGTTTACCTTTCCTGGCATGATTGATGATCCTGCATGTACTGCTGGAATTCCAATTTCTGCCAATCCTGCAATTGGACCTGATGCCATCAGTCTGATGTCATTTGCAATCTTTCCAATTTCTAATGCCAAGTTTCGTAGCGTGCTTGACAGATTTGCTACTGCAAACTTGCTTTGCAGGCTGTGCTGCATGTCTCTTTCTGGCTTTAATGGTAATTTTGCAATCTTTCCAAGTTCTGCAATTGCGATCTTTCTATAATTTTTTGGTGTGTTTGCACCGGTTCCTACAGCTGTTCCTCCAAGTGCAACGTTTTGCAGTTCTTTTTGTGCTGCAATGACTTCATCTCTTGCCTTGGTAATTGATGTAACGTAAGCTGCAAATTCACTGCCTAGTGTAACTGGCAAGGCATCCATCAGATGGGTCCTGCCTATTTTCTTATACGTTGAAAATTGCTTTGCTTTTCTAGAAAGTGACTTGATCAAAATATTGATGGCAGGGATTGTCTCTTTTAAATTCATCAAAATTGCGACATGCATTGCAGTAGGATACGTATCATTACTTGATTGTGACATGTTGACATGATCGTTTGGATGTAGGAATTCATACTGGCCTTTCTTTTTACGTATTATTTCCAATGCCACATTTGCAATGACTTCGTTTGAATTCATGTTAAATGCGGTTCCTGCACCAGAGTTTATCATGTCCACTACAAACTGATCAACGTATTTTCCAGACAGTATTTTGTCACATGCGGAAACTATTGCTTTTCCACGCTTAGAGTCAATGGTCTTGGTCTTCATATTTGCAACCGCTGCAGATCGCTTTATCATCACAAATGACTTTATCAGATTTTCATGGCTTTTGTTGCCTGTAACGTGGTATTGGTCTATTGCCCTTCCTGTGAATGCCCCATAATATGCGTCAGCTGGGATCTTGACTTTTCCAAGTGAATCTTCATCTAATCTAAATTTCATAATGATGTTGCTCATTCATTCCCATTATTGATTCTTTTTCAAACGTTCTTCTATTTTTACAGCGTGTAAAAGGGCAATTATTATATATGAATCACTGGTCATCGTGAATTATGAATAAGCGCATTAGTATGCTCTTTACAGTTACCGCGATAGCTGTAATGGCAACAGCCTTACTCGGAAGCACATACACACAAACCCAGATTGCTGGACAATCACTAGATATCACCAAAATGGATGTCGATGTGATTGAACAAATCCATCAAATGGGCGGTTTACAGCTAGTAATGCCTCAAGCATTCGCAGAAACTGATTGTGGTGCACTTGCAGATACTGGACGCAACGTAGTTGAGTTCAATCTCACTGGTGAAAGTGTCGAACTCCCAATCATGGGCGGTAAGACATACAACGCCATGACCTTTAGTGGACAAGTCCCAGGACCAACACTAAGAGTTACACAAGGCGATGTCGTACAAATGACACTGACAATTCCATCAGGTGAAGTTACCGGTCACGGTAACGACATGCACTCATCACAAATGACAGCATTAGCTTTTGATTCCGTTAATCCGGGAGAGACAAGCCAATACTGTTACATTGCTGAATCCGCAGGCGTTTTCAAATACCACTGTTCCGGTGTTCACTTGATCGGAATGGACCAACACGTATTTTCCGGCATGTACGGAATTGCAATCGTTGATCCGGCCAACGGATACAAGAAATTGATGGTGGAGAAGACAAGCGGAAGCGGCGAGCTAGACAGACAGTTCTACGATGCAGACGCATTGGAGTTCCAACTACAGTTCAACCAATTGTACCTTAATGAGGATGGCAATTATGACGCAGGAGCAATGTTCCAGCATCATAACTCTGCAACCGTCGTTAACGGAATGCAATTTGGCTATGTTCCAAACATGTTACACAACATCCTTCTAAAGGGTGATGCAAACAAAAACATCTTTGTCGCACAGCCATGGAATGGTCTTGAACTAGAACATATGCAATCACAACTCATGTATGTTGAAAATGATCAACACGTGAGACTCTTTGTTGAAAACCACGGTAACGAACCTGTATTTTTCCACATTGTTGGAGAAATTTTGGACAGAGTTACCCAAGGTAACAGAGTCCAATCCGCAGCAACTGAAACATGGTTACTTGGAGGTTCACAAAACATGATTGTAGATGTGGTATTTGACGAACCAGGTGTTTACGCATTTGTAAACCATGACTATGCAGCAATTTACACTGGCGGTATTGGTCTATTCGTTGCAGGTGATCCATTCGGATTAAACCCAAGATTGATTGATGCAGGTATCTTAACTGATGCTGTACCATCATATGCATACGCATTAGGCAATCCAAGTGATGCTGTCCCACCAATGGGAGCAAACAGTATTGCACATCCAGCAGTAAACATACATGGTCTATACACTGATGATGTCGTTTCCGAAATGAGAGATGCAGGTATGATTCCTTTATGGGAAGTAATACCAACATTACCACCAGTACCATAGATTAGGTGCTAACTTCAATCTTTTTCTTATTTTTTGTAACCTACTCATAATGATTATATTCGGTGAATAAACAAAGCCATTCATGGGTTTTGATGAGTCCGTTTTAATCTGTGATGAAGTGGACCCTATTCTCAATAAAATTCTAAATGACAACGGTCTGAAGGTTTCATATGAACCGACAATTACTCCTGAACAGATTTTAGAAAAAATTTCTAGTTTTAACATCATAATCGTTCGAAGTCGAACTACTGTAACCAAAGAAATGATTGACAAAGCAGATAACTGTAAGATAATTGCACGCGTTGGAGTTGGACTTGACAATGTTGATCAGGACGCTGCCAAGGCAAAAAATATCCGCGTAATTAATGCCGTTGAAGGTGCAATGAATGCTGTTGCAGAATTGGTGTTGGGTCTGATGCTATCTCTTGCAAGACAAACCGGAAGAGGTGATAGGGCAATCAGAGATGGAAGATGGCTCAAAAAAGAACTCAAGGGGACAGAACTCCGGGGAAAATATCTTGGAATTATTGGTTTGGGAAATATTGGAAAAAGATTGGGCAGACTTGCACGTGCACTTAACATGAATATCATCGGATATGATGTGCTTCCTATTGATGAGGAGTTCTCAAAAGAAGTTGGATTGATGAAAGCCGACTTGAGTACCCTTTTACAAAGTTCTGACTATGTCTCAATTCACGTTCCCCTGTTAGATTCTACACATCATCTTCTTAATGCACAAAAAATGTCTACGATGAAAAAGACTGCAAAAATCATCAACACGTCTAGGGGAGGTGTTGTTGACGAAGATGCTCTTTATGATGCGCTCAAAAATGGAACCCTTGGAGGTGCAGCTTTGGACGTATTTGAAAAAGAACCTGCAACCGGACATAAATTGGCTGAATTGGATAACGTCATTTTGACACCTCACATAGGTGCTCAGACAAAAGAAGCTCAGTCTCTGGCTGCCAACGTAATTGCCGAAAAAATTGTCATGATACTTCGTGGCGTAATTTAGATTTCTAGTATTATTTCTGTTTGACTCTTAAAAATAAGTAAAAAAGCTTGACTTCTACGTGATTTATTATCGGCTCTTTGTTTTTAACGTCTATTCTAAGGTTACATATCGAATGAATAATTTTGTTATAAAGTTGATACCTTCTGAAAGGCCTGTAACTTTACCAAACGTTGACTTTCTTCTGAAAGTTTCTTTGGGATTTGTTTTACTGGCGATGATTTCATTTGCTTTGGTGTATGCCGAAACAATTTCTGTTGATATTGAAGGAAATTCGTTTGATGTTGATTATGATGTGACTGGAATAACTGTGGATGCAATTGCATCTGATGTTGAGGCGTCTTCATTATATCTTACAATCACTGCTAATTCCTCTGGTACATTGGATGTCACATTTGATCGAATGTCTTTTGATTCCATTTTTGAAGGTCTGGATGAGGAATTCTTTGTTTTAATTGATGGCGATTTTGCAACTTATTCGGAAATTGAGACGAATACTCAAAGCAGAACTCTTAGCATCGAGGTGCCTTCTGGTTCTGAAGAGGTGGAAATTATTGGTACTGTATTTGGAGATCCTGAATCCTCTGTAATTTCAGACAAGGCGGCAGCAGACAAGGCGGCAGCAGACAAGGCGGCAGCAGACAAGGCGGCAGCAGACAAGGCGGCAGCAGACAAGGCGGCAGCAGACAAGGCGGCAGCAGACAAGGCGGCAGCAGACAAGGCGGCAGCAGACAAGGCGGCAGCAGACAAGGCGGCAGCAGTAAACACAACACAATCAACACAATGTGGCCCTGGAACAATTCTTCAAAATGGGGCTTGCGTTTTGGATGAGAGATGTGGCCCTGGAACTATCTTAAAAGATAATGCATGTGTACTTGACTTTACATCACAACCCTCTGGTATTTCTGTAAAAGGTCTTGGCAAAGAAATGGTAATGGGAATTGTTATTGCATTTGTAGCTGCTGGTACGATTGGAGTTATTCTTGGACTAATGTCCAAGGCCAGTAAGAGTAAGCCTTAATCGCAAGACAAGTCTTCTGAGTTCATAGTTTTATCTAAATCAAATCCTGACATCTGAATCGTAGATGAATACGGAATTATTCCTAGTATTGGCGTGTCCGTGGTTACTGCAATGATGAACTGGTTGGGATCAAGTCTGATATTCCCACCATTGAACATGAAATCAAATGTCATGAAAATGTGCTGAGTTTCTGATATTGCATCTGATGCAAAATTTCCCTCTTGTATTGTAGATGAATACGGACTCATTGTTAATGGTTTTACAACATACGAGCCTAGATGATCTGATTGATAAAATGCAGATATCTCAAATTTTTGAAAGGTAGTCCAAAACGGCATCGCGTTGCAAAATTCCATTTCGCCCTCATTTAGCATTGTAAAAAAATTAAATTCTCCTGGATTATCCCATCTGTATTCTAGTTGCTGTGCTCCTACAATGCTTAGTCCTGAATGGGCAATTGAAATCACAATTACAGCTATTGCTATTGCGGTGATTGCCGTATGTCTGTTCATATTTCACTTCCCCTTTCTGTTGGGATTGAGATGATGTCTTCATCAATCAGATAGTTTATCATTTGAGAAAACTCATTGTCTGAAACCATTCCCTGAATCCACCAATATGCACTGCTTTTTGTCCAATCAGGAATGTTTATCTCGAGGATATTCTCATCGTTAATTTCAAAAGGTATGTCAATTAGGCTTACGTCCACGTATTTTTGAAATGCGTCTATTAGGTATCCATCTGATATATTATCATTGAGCCATTCTATCATAAATTGCCTGATTACTTCTGGGATGCATATGTTGTCTGAATCAATCACTTTGAATTCTGCTGTAACCTTTGAACCTGCATACTCTACGTCAACGAAATATTTTCCTATCTGAAATACCTCTTTTTCAAAAGCAAACGGTGATGGAATTGGATTCTTCAATTGCTTTATCTCAATTGGAATGGCACTGCTTCCTTTTCCTGATTCATCCCTGATGTGAATTATTGCAGGCTTTCCTGTGATCTTTGAAACTTCAATTGTGTAAAACAATCTTTCACAATAGCTGTAAGTTGTCTTTTCCATTATTATGGCGACGGGTGACTCTGCACTCACTGATGGCAAAGATGCAAAGCTTGTTGCCAAAATTAAGCTTAAAATGATGATTTTTAGATTCACGTATTTTCTGAAAATATTGTTCAATAAAAGTCTCAAATTAATATTGAGCAATCTTTTTTAATAACAATACTTTATTTAATTTATCGAGTTTTCTGCGGAAGCAAACTCTTTGAGCGAAATATTGTAATCAATACGCTCAAAGAGAATTTTATTGTCTAGTGTTACTTCTCTCTGTTATTTGATTTACAGTTATTAATGGGGATTTTACAATCCTGAATATGCCTAGTTATCAAGATCAAACGTGGATCAGACTTTGGAAGGAAAATTCCCCTGAAATACGTGAGCGCGTAATTGGATGGCGTAAGCAAGCAGCAGTTACACGTATTGACAAGCCTAGCAGACTACAAAGGGCTAGAAGATTAGGCTACAAGGCAAAACAGGGTATCATTGTCGTTAGAATGAGAGTTGGAACTGGAGGTATGAGAAAACAAAGACCTACTGGTGGCAGAAGACCAAAGCATCTTGGTGTTACAAGAATCAAGGCTGATGATGACATGAAGACTGTCGCAAACAGAAGAGTCCTTGAGAGGTATCCAAACATGAAACTTTTAGGTTCTTACTTTATCTATAAAGACGGAAAGCATTATTGGTTTGAGGTAATCTTGGCGGATCCTGATCATCCAAGAATTGCTCAAGATAAAGAACTGAACAAAAGAGTTCCAAAGTCTGCCTAAATTGAAAACAATACTGTTCATTTTCGTTGCATTAATTTTTGTTGTAACTCCTGCATATTCCCAATTGCTGTCTGATGCAACCGGATTGGTAAATAGACTGGATGTGGAAATTGGTGGACAAACGTTTGAAGTTGAAACCGTCTCAAATTTTGATGTGCGCAACTTTGAATTTAACGAGGATAAAAAAAGATTGACTATTTTTATTTCTAGTGGTCTGGAAAACAACCTTGGCGATTTGATAATTCCTCAGAGTCTCTTGGGCGGCAATATGACGTTTTATCTTAATGATAAAGAATACTTTCCAAAAATGGATGCGACTGAAAGAATCACCTTTGTAACATTGAATTTTACAGGCTCTGGAGATAACAAGTTAGATGTCGTTGGGACCACCTACTTTTTTGGCTTGACTGAAAAAAATGACGTCATAAATAATCCATCTGTTTCCATTACTACTACACAACCTGTTGAGAATTCAAATGACTCTTTGTTGTGGATATCTTTCACAATTCCTTTGGTTGTCATTACGGTGTTTATCGTAATAAAGATCAAGAAAAAAAATTAAGGTTTACTTTTATTCTGTTTTAATTAACTAACGACATGGACAATGCAAAAATGTCTCTGATTTGCGGGTTTGTTACGGTAGTTGTATTATCTGTAGTGCTGGTTTTTATTCGCTGATCTAGTCTTCGTTTAACATCTGTTGAATCAACGACTCTATGTGTCCTGTCTGTCCAAATGACACGTCCCTGAGCATCCCCTTTCTGTCCACTAAAATAGTGGACGGTGTTCCCTGCAGAGAAAATTTTTCAAACGTTTCAGCAGAATATTCTTTTGAATTCATATGACTTTTCACTCTTTCAATGATCTGATTTCTATATGCTTCTGGCTGTGAATCAAAGTCCGGAATTTGTGGATAGATGAATTGCATGATCTGCTCTTGGCTTATCTCTCCAGAAGACTTTGTCAGGTTGTCCATTCCTAACGGAAATGGGATTTTAAATGATAATCTGTTGCCTTCTTGTAATTGACCATACGTTGCAAGTGCCGATTTTGTCTCTCCAACCACTTCTCCTGTCTCTGCCAACATTTTCAAATTGCTCAATGTGTTTTTATCAAAGTCTTCAAAGGCAGTGGCAAGACCAAGAACCCTGACTCCGTCATCTTTGTATTTCTTGTAGATGTTGATTGCTTCTGGAATTGCATTCATAAAACATCTTGGACAGTTAACCTGAAAAACTTCAAGCAGTACTATGTGATCTTTTTCTTGCTCAAAATTTGTTGGAGCTCCTTGCACCCATTCTGAAACTCCGAAATTTGGTGCTTTTTCTCCTATTACTGCACTCATATTTCGTTCTTCGATTTTTTCCATTAAATAGATATCTGAATCCTTTTTCGATCTTTTTCAAGTAACCTAATATAGGACGCGCAAATTTTTAAAGCAAATTGCAGGCAGTAACTCAAGACCGATTGTCCCTTTTTGCGGAAATGGAATCAAAGTATGAGCAAAAAGATGCTGAGTACTTTATTTCTCTATTGGAACATCCTGATTATGTAGTTAGAACCCGAGTTGCATGTATTTTGGTTGATTTTGGAGGCGAAGATAAAATTCAACATATTGCTAAAATTTTAAAAAATGATGATAATGAACTAGTAAGACATGAGGCAGCTTTTGCCTTGGGTCAGATGTCGTATTCCGCTGCAATTCCTCCCCTAACTGACGCCACCCTAAATGATCCAAGCATGTTTGTAAGACATGAGGCAGCCATTGCCCTTGGTGTTGTTGGCTCCAAAGATGCAAAAGAAACATTGGAAAAAGCGTTAAACGATCCAGAAACACCTGTCGTAGAGTCTGCAGTTGTCGCCCTTTCGAATATTGAGTTTATGGAAAAGTTAAGTAAGAACGAAGACTTTGCAAAGTTGACAGGTGGATGAGATGAATTTTTCATATGGTGTAATAGCTGCGGTTGGTATTCTTGTCGCGATATCTATAGGATTCATTTCTATGGATCCACAAGGTGTAATTGAACCACGAGCAGTTTCTACTGAAGAGGGTCCTGTTGCTTGTACCATGCAATGGGAGCCTATGTGCGGTGCTGATGGTGTGACGTATGGAAATTCTTGCATGCTTGATGCATCTGATGCCAAATTAGATCATGAGGGCGAATGTATGGCTGAAATAATTACTGTTAATTCGCACATTATGCCAAAAACTGCAATAGTTGGTAGTGTTTTACTTGTTGAAGTTGAATTTAGAGATGACGGTAAAAAAATAATTGATCATGTGAACTATGACATATTTGCAACTCAGGATAATGACACAATTCTGTCTGATCTTGAATCCCACAGACATCCTGGAATGCATTCAATTCACGAGACGGAGATTTTAAGCGAATCTCCAGTTGAAATTAAAGTTATTTTGCAGGGTTTGGGCCATGGTGATGAAATTACAGAGCCCAGAGGAATTGAAACTATGATGACGATAACTCCTGAGGTCGTGGTGGAAGTGTCTGTCGCTGCGTCTTCAACCTTGATGACACTGCCTGAAAATCATACGGTTGATACTGCTGAAGGGTCTGGAGCTCCAGGCTGTGATGAGACCAATGAATGCTATCTTCCGTATTCTTTAGACGTTAGAATTGGCGATACTGTAACTTGGAATAATATTGACACTGCAGCCCATACCGTAACAAGCGGAAATAGTTCTGGTGGTGCTGACGGTTTGTTTGATTCTGGTTTGTTTATGGCTGGTTCTACCTTTGATGTCACGTTTGACGAGATAGGAACGTTTGACTACTTTTGCATGGTTCATCCATGGATGACTGGCATGGTAGTTGTAAATGAAGCCGTTGAGGAAATGGAAGCCGTTGAGGAAATGGAAGTCGTTGAACTCATTGAGCTTGAATTACAAGTAATATCTGAACCATCATCCGAATCTGAAACATTGCCCATGACCGTGTCTGTCTCAGTTCCTGTAGGGACTGGTGTTCCGGGATGTGAAGATACAGATGAATGCTATATCCCTTATGAAATAATTATAAAATCTGGCTCAACAGTATCTTGGATGAATGATGACTCTGCAGCTCACACCGTAACCAGTGGGACTGCAACTGCAGGACAGACTGGAGTATTCGATTCTGGAATCTTTATGGCTGGTTCTACCTTTGATGTCACGTTTGACGAGATAGGAACGTTTGACTACTTTTGCATGGTTCATCCATGGATGACTGGCCAGGTAATTGTGAATTAGATCTTTTAATAGTATTTTCTGATATTCTTAATCCTCAATTCTTTGAATTGCCTCTACGGTGAAATTAACTCCCAGTCATTTTTTCCGCATTCGCATTGTTTATTGTATGCATCAATGTAATCCATATATTCTAAATCTGTACACGGTCCTTGATCTGGAATAATGATTTTGGACTTACATTTTCTGCACTTGGCAATAAAATCATTCAATATGTTTTCATTGGATGTATTACTAAAAAACCAAATGACTGTTTTATTTTGTATCTGTTTCTGAGATTCGATAAAATCAAAACTTAGATGTGTATGCTTGAATTGATAATGCTCTCAAAGGGCAGTTACCTTGCTTCCCTGTTCAGATGATTCAAACTTGTAAATCTGCTCAACTGTTGAATCCTCAAAGATTTCTGCATCATGCGTGATGATTAAAAATTGCATACGTGATTCAGAATTTGAAATGTCTGACAGCTGTGAAAGCACACCTACGAGGGATTTTTTTCTTTCAACGTCAAGATGGGTTGTGGGCTCATCTAGTATCATCAGGTTAAGATTTGATGCTCCGAGAAGGCTTGCCATGCCCAATCTTAGTGCTAGGGCGACGCTGACTTTTTCACCTCCGCTGAGTGATTCCAATTCCAACGTCTCATTTTTTGAGAAACATGCGATTGAAATATCCCTTGCCTTTTCTGACAGTGAGATCCTTTGAATTTTTGTATTTAATAGTGTGAGATATTCTGATGCTTTGGCCGAAATTGCATTCAACGCCCAAGATCTGAGGCTGGTGGCGACAGGTCCGTCTCTGCTAAAGACCTTGGTCTGAATTTCATTAAGATTTGTAACATATTCTTTAACAATTTTTAATTCTGAAACAGCTTTTTTAATTACGATGATTTGATTCTCTCCCTTGGAAATTTTTTCTAGTATTGCCCCAATTTGCTGATCCGCTTGGGATAGTTTCATTTGTTTTTCATTTGCCAGTTTTTTAAGATTGTTGAATTCCCGCTCATCGAATCCTTTGGTCTCTGCTTCTAGTTTTGTAATTATGTTAAAAATCATTTTTGCATGTTGGTCTATTTCGGACATTTCAGTTATGTTTTGATTTGTGATTAATGGAATTTTTTGTCTCTTGGATTCTGTATCGTTTTGAATTTTTATCAGATCCTCTTTGTTGTTGATGGAATGAGCTTTAAGTGTGGCCTCTGCGTCTCTTGCACTTTGTAATTTTTCTAAAAACTCTTTTCTTTTTTGATTATACATGTCGCCTTCTTTTTCTTTTGATTTGATCTGTTCTTGCAATTCTGCTATTTCCATCTGAAGGTGTTCTTCTTGAAAAAATGGATTCAACTTTTCTACATTTGAATTGCATACTGGACATTTGTTATCCCTAATCTGTAGTTTGGATGCAAGTGATAGTTTTTCTTTTAATGATGTTGTTTGATTTGTCATTTCTTGATTTTTTCTAATTGTATCTTTTATGGCGTTCTCGGTTTTTTGGATCTTTGATTCCAAGTCTATTCTTAGTCCTAGATGCTCAAAACAGCCTTCACAATCATGTATTTTACGCTCGTTTTCATCGATTTCACGCTGAATTTCATGGATTGCTTCTTTTGCGTATGCTGACAGCTCTTTTTTCCTTGATTCCATCTGGTTGATCTTGTCTATTTTTGGCGCTTCAATTTCAATTTCCCCTCTTATTCCATCTACCTCTGTCTTTAGTTTTTCTTGTATCTCTCCCAACTGTTCTTTTTTGGGTATGGCCTCGCTAATCTCATCTTCGTATTTTTGTAAATCGCGTAATAATATTTCAATATGTGTATCGTCATACCCTATGCTCTGTCTTATTTTTTCACGAAATTCCTTATTGACGTTCTTCATCGATTCGGATGCAACATCCAACTTGTCAATTCCTATTATTGCGTTAAGTAATTCTTTGAATTCTTTTGGTTTTGCATTGATTATGGAATTTAGTTCTCCTTGCTGAACAATTGATGCAATTTTTAGCTTTTCAAAATCCAACCCTATGGTTTTCTCTACTTCGCATGTCATAGATTCTCCAAACTGTTTTCTTTCTCCTGCAGCAATCTCTATGCGATCATCTCCCTGTACTTCTGCAAATGTCGCCGCAAGTGTTCCTTTACTGTCTATTTTTCTTACTGCCTCAAATTCTTTGTCGTTTATAGAAAACCTGACTTTTGCAAATCCTTGATTTGCACCTCGCTTGATCAGTCCCTTGTTTGATTTTCTTGTATGATGACCAAACAATGCGAATGTGATTGCGTCAATGACGCTTGATTTGCCTGCGCCGTTATCGCCTACAAAAACTGTAACCCCATTTTCAAATTTCAATTCCGTGTTTGAATGTGATAAGAAATCCACCAGTTCAATCGAAGTGATCATGTGTTTCTTTCCTTTTTTATTTTTTCAAAATTTTCAAAAATTATCTGTGTTGCTTCCTTTGTCTCTCCTGCTGTCAAAATTGGAAGTAATTCTTTGATTGCAAATTTGGCTGATTCTTCTGAGCCGAGGGCATCTATTGATAACCTGTACATCTCATCATCTATGATATTTGGCCTATCCAAAAATACTGATGAATCTGAAACCTGCTTTGTGCTGATTCTCCAAAAACATCTGAGGACTAATGAATTTAGCCTCGCTGTTTGTGCCTGAATGCGGTCTGTCTCTATCTCATCTCCTTGAATTTTTATCTCGATGATTGGTTTTTTCATACTGACAGTAATTTTTTCAGAAATCCTATCTATCATTTTTGACATCTCTGAATAATCTGTTTTAAATGACATCTGAGGCCTTGCATCTAGTTCGATCCAGTTTGGCACTGCCTCTTTTCCTGAAATGTCCACCTCGAAAAATCCCTTCTTCACTTCTTTGATTCCCTCACTTGTTGTCAATTCAATAGACCCTGGATATACGACAGGCCCGTTGAGATGATTAAACTGTTTGACATCCTTGTCATGAAGATGCCCCATTGCATAATATGTAAAGTTCTTTGGCAAATCTGTTGACTGCAATTCTCCTGCAAATCTGTTGAATTCTGTAATTCCTTGATGCAAGACCAGAATTTTATGACCGTGATGTTGTTGAATTTTCTTGTCTATTGCAGAGAATTTTTCTTCGTATTGAGAAATTTCTGTTTTTCTTATTTTATCAAAACCTGCTATGATTACACCTTTGTAGTCTATTGCATTACCTTGTCCGATATACTTTGAAAATCCCAAATTATGATACACATAGGGAATTGGTGTAGTTCTAATTCTGCTGATGTCATGCTCTCCTAAAATAAAAAATGAATCTATGTCGTTTTGTTTTAATCTCTTTAGGCCGTTACCCATTTGGACAATTGCTGTTCCGTTGGGATTGGGTATGTGAAAAATATCTCCTGCAAAAATTACAAAATCAACATGATCTTTTATTGACGTGTCAATCGCTTGATTAAACACATCATACACATCTTGCTCACGTTCCTTTGAACCATATTGAACTAATCCCAAATGAGTATCTGAAATATGTGAAAATTGCATGTTAATCCAATAGTAAGTCTTTTTGTACTAATCCTTGTGTGGATTCCACTGCTATGTCTTTCATTTTATCAGCTTTTGCCCATGCATTGACTGCACTCTGATCTGCACCCATCACCTTCTCCTTTACTTCGTCTACATGTACCAGTGATGGGAGATTTGTCCATTGTCCAACAAGTACCGCGTCTCCAACGTTTAGAGATGCGAGTTGAGCAATTAGTTCGCGACTGGTCGACTCTGTTGCCGAGGCTATCTGTCTTTGGTCGTCTTCTTGAATAATTTTCATAATCGCAAATGAACCCATTTGACTCAATACGTTTAGATCCACACTTCTAGGTCTTTGTGATACAACGCCTAGACCCAATCCGAACTTCCTTCCCTCTCTGGCTATTTTTGCTGCCCAGTATTTTGCACTGGTATCATGATCTTTTGGAATGAACACGTGTGCTTCTTCGATGATTACAAACAGCGGAGAATTGAATCTAAAATTTCTTTGCTTCTTTGTTTTTCCATGTTTTGCGATGCTTGCATCTTTTCTATCTTTGAGTAGCTGTTGTAAGTAAAATGCAACTGCAACATTTGCTTGCTTTTCTGATAGCTCTGAAATGTTGAGAATATTTGTCCTACCTTCCTTGATAAAGCTGATTGGATCTCCCATGTCCGGATCCAAAATATCTTCGAATCTTCTCTGGGCTTCTTCTATGATGTCTTGAACCCTGTATGCTGATGTTCTGATCTCTTTTATTTTCTTGTCCTCTGAATTTACAATAAAGTCTACTTCGTTTTCTAGCTTGCTCCAAAACTCTTTTGATTCTTTGACGTGCTTTGTAAATGCCATTCTCAAAACTCTCTGTTGCACATTTGCACCGTCTCTGATCTCCAGTACTTCTGAGAGTTGATCCGCATCTAACAGTCTGGGATTAATTTTTGCATCAATTACGTTAATTCGTGGAATGTTCAGACCTGTGTAATCGTTATGATAGTCAAAAATTATTACGGTTCCTTTCAGTTTTGAAATTTGTTTTGTTACTAGTGACACTAGGTTGCTTTTCCCCATTCCCGTCATCGCCAAAATTCCTAAATGTCTTGAAACGATCTTGTCCAAATTCACTTTGGCATCAACTGACTTGTTTCGTAATAGGTTTCCGATGCTTACCCAACCATCTTTTTTAGGACTGAAGATTTCCTCTAGATCTTGTTTTGTAGGTTGGGTAATTTTGGTGCCTGGAATTGGCGGAATTGCCGGTATCATGGACTGTCCTCTTCTTAAATTCTCTAAAAACCCTAAAATCCCGATGTGGGCCGTGAATGTTTTGTCTCTTTTGTTAATCTCTGCAATCTCTGTACTTTCTGACGCCTCGTCAAAGTTCTTCACATCTGTAAATGCCGCACTTGATATTGATGATCTCTCCACTAATCCTAAAATCTCCCCTTCATTGGAATCTATCTTGATGTATTCTCCTACGGAAAGGGCTCTTGAAGTCATCGCAGTTACAAATGTGGGCTTTGATTCGCCTATCACAAAACCTAGACTCAACTTAACACCTCGCGTGAACCTATTTCATTGCTTAGCCCCAACAAGCTGACCATTTTTGAAAGTTCTTTGTCAGATATTTTACAGTTATTGTGAGCAAGCTTGAGGGAGTATGGATATCCTCCTACGCTAGTTTTGTATAGCTTATTCATAGTTGATTTAATTTTATTTTCATCGTGTTGATCTCCAAGAAATTCAAGTTTAATTATTGGGGTTGAATCACTTAATCTTACGAACGTGGATGAGATTATTTTGTCCGTCCCGTACTTTTTTTCTACAAATATTTTGCTAAATCCTGGACTATTTGTTACGTGATTGAAATAGAAAATGTCTCCTGCAAGAGAGCCAAACTTTTCAAATTGCTTCTTTGTATTTGACGTCTTTGCAACAAAAATTACGTTGTCTTTTTTCTTCATTGTTTTTACAATCAATGATCCCAGTTTGGCTTGTCTTGTCATTAATTGGGAGTGCAGGGAGCCATCCATCAATACCATGTCTACACTATCAACTGTTTTTTCACAGGCCTCTATCTCCATCTTGCTTGCAATACTTGAAATGTCATCTGCAGTACCAAGCCCTGATTGATGTAGATCTACCAACACTTCGCCATCAGATTTTACTGAAACTGCCGTGGTTGCCCACAATTCAATTCCTTGAAACTTGGTGTTGTTGAAACTACTATCAATTCCTGCTGTGATTGTTTCTTCTTTTGTAGGCATAAATTCCACCCAATTCTCCCGTGCTTTTTGTAAAATCTGCTCAAATTTAGGACCTCTTAGAATTCCAAGCATCCTGTCCCTGTTGAGAATCGCATCTTTGTATACTGTATTGAGCACAACAGTACTTTGCTGGTTTGAATAAAATCTTTAGGTTATGCTAAACTTTGACAAAGATGATCTATCTGATCCTTTATCCTATTCTGCCATTTAGGATAATTTTTTCATCCGTGTTTGACGGGGTTGATCTGTCAATGTATCTGATCTCATACTTGTCTCCAATGTTAACTGTTTTTCCGTCTATCTGTCGTGGAATCTTAATCATAACTTCAAACGTGCTTGTGTTGGGGCCTGTTTCGATTAGGTATGCTGAATTTGCATCAAATCTTGGATTGGAAAGTGTGGTTCTGATTCCGCCTTCGCCTCTGAACTCTAACTGACTTAGAGGTATCTTGTCCTCATCCTTTGAATCTCTGTTTGCATCCGGTTCATAGATTCTCACGGTAAATTCATGTCCTATTCTGGAACCGCCTCCAGATGATCCTATGCTAGCAAATGTTTTTGTAAGTGGGATTGATTTTACCAGTACTCTTTTTTCGCCTGATCTGTCTGAGTCGTCCAGATATTTTATCAATACGATGTCTTTTTGACTCAATTCCCTTCCGTCAATTGTCGCTGGCAGTTCAAGCTTTATGTAAAATTGACCCGTATTCTGTCCTGTCTCAATCATGTTTTCAGGACCTTCGATGACAACTCCGTTGATTGTAAATTCAAGCAATCCTTGAATTGGAATGACCTCTACGCCTCCATATGCCACGTTCAAATCATGATCAGTGATGTAGAAATTCACTATTGACATGCTTGATGCTGGAACCGTCTTGATCTCATTTTCTGATGCTGGAACCGTCTTGATCTCCTTTTGCAAATCTGTGAATTTTATTAAATTGAATAACATCCCTCGTTCATGCATCTTTTCTGCCGTCTCTGGCTTCACGCAGGCAGGTGTATCGTTACTTCAAATTACCAGTTCAAGTCCTGCGTTGCACTGAATCTTTTCAATTTGAACGCCATTTTTTAGCTGTTTTTTAGGAGATTCCATGTCTGCATTAGTTGGAATGATCATGGAGCATACCATGATTGCTGTGATGCTGAGAAGAATTTTATTTGAAACCAAGATTCATTTTGAATTAACTTTTTAATCTTAAATATATTTATGACATATTCTTCTTTTCTTGTCTTTAGCATCATATTGGAGAGTTCTTTTTTAATGGTGGGAATAAATTTTGGAATTGGTAAGAAATGCTGAACTGTTTGCAAAAGAAAAACTTTCTGGAATTGTCAGAAATGATGGAAAAATTTCATGCTACAAACATTTGGATGATGTTGTAAACAGACTCAAGAGCTTGGGTGTCGTAGATGAGGAAATTCTTTGTTCAGGTTGGCTTCATGATACGATAGAACAGACAGATGTCATTTTTGATGACTTGTACGAGCGATTTGGAAGTAGAGTTGCAGTATTGGTGTCGGATCTTACTCCGGATGTGACGTTATCAAAAAAGAAAAGAGAGCAGGAATATGTTAGACAGCTCAAGTATTCTTCATCTGATTCAAAGGTGATTAAACTGTGCGACATCTCTGCAAATCTGAGTGATCTAAAAAACTATGACATGTCAAAATCAAAAAAATTACGTTTAGTGAGGCAACAAAGGCGTTATTTGTTTGCCGTTAAATCTGATTTATTGGGAAATGTCCATTATCCTAAAATTCAAACCCTGTTGGAAAGTATAGACCAAATTTTAAATAGATTTGTTCAAAGACCATCTAAAATCAAATCAAAATATTGACGATGACTGCGATAATTACTAGAATTAATTAAGTAATCCTTTCTAATGGTACTGTTTGACACGAATCGGTCTGTTGGGATGTGGTGTAATTGGCACTCAAATTGCAATTGCAATTGACTCTGGTAAAATTCCTGCAACTCTCACTCACGTGTACGATGATTCCAAAGAAGCATCTGCAATCTTGGTTGAAAAATTAAAAAACAAACCTGAGATTGTCGAAAATCCGCATCTGTTGTCCTCACATCCTGTCAACATCGTAGTTGAGGCGGCATCTCAAGACGCCGTAAGGGATGTAGGATTGAGCATTCTTCAAAATAAGCGCGATTTCATGATCATGAGTGTTGGAGCGCTACTTGATGAATCCATCTATGAAATATTGTCTGATGCTTGCAATGACTTTAAAAAAACAATATTTCTTCCCTCTGGCGCAATAGCTGGTTTGGATGGAATTAAATCAATTAAGGATGAACTGGAATCTGTTTCAATTACTACTACCAAGCATCCTCGTTCTTTAAAGGGTGCCATATTTTTTGAAAATTCTAAAATTGATTTGGATTCTATATGTTCGCCAACAATTATTTTTGAAGGCTATGCAAAAGAGGCAGTCTCTTTATTTCCTGCCAATGTCAATGTTGCAGCGCTGCTTTCTTTGTCTGGAATTGGCAGTGAAAAAACTGGTGTAAAAATTGTCGCAGATCCAAACACTGATAAAAATACCCATCACATCGAAGCCTTTGGCAAATTTGGTAAGATGACCTTTACCATTGAGAATCTTCCCGATCCTGAAAATCCCAAAACTAGTCGGTTGGCAATTTTATCTGCTATAGAAACTCTGAAAAAATACTGCTCAGATGACATTCAGATCGGTACATAATATGGCAATAATTGCCACATTTGATGATTTTTTAGAAAATTTTTGTCTACTTCATATTCTTTAAATCCAATCTGATTCGAGACTGTATTGTTCATGCTTGTACAACAATCGTCTTATCTTAAAGATGAAATTTTGAGACTGAAAAAAGAAAAGGATGTGGTAATTTTGGCACATAACTATCAGATTCCTGATGTGCAGGATGTGGCTGACTTTACTGGGGATTCTTTGGGTCTGTCTAGGAAGGCGACAACAGTTTCACAAAAGACTATCTTGTTTTGCGGTGTGAACTTTATGGCTGAGACTGCCGCAATTATCAGCCCTCAAAAAACAGTTTTACTTCCGGATTTGGAAGCAGGCTGTTCGTTATCTGACTCTATCACCGTTGATGAATTACGTAATTGGAAAAAACAGCATCCTGGTGCGATTGCTGTTGGTTATGTAAATACCACTGCAGAAATCAAAGCAGAACTTGACTATTGTTGTACTTCATCTAATGCTGTAAATGTTGTAAAAGCGATTCCTGACGATACGGATATTTTGTTTCTGCCTGACATGTTTCTTGGATCTTATGTTGCAAAAATGACTGGTAGAAAAAATATGCACATCTGGGCTGGCGAATGCCACGTTCATGCAGGAATTACTCCTGAAGATGTCACCAAAAAATTAAACTCCATGAAAGATACTGAATTTGTGATTCATCCCGAATGCAGCTGCACCACTCCTTTGATGTATGATGTTGCCGATGGAAGCTTTGATGATCAAAAGGTTTCAATCCTTTCTACTGAGGGAATGCTGAATCATGTAAAAAAGTCAAACACCAAGAACTTTGTTGTTGCAACTGAGACCGGAATTCTATATCGTATGAGGAAAGACAACCCTGATAAAACCTTCATTCCTGCCTCTGAAAAAGCTGAATGTCAATATATGAAAATGATTACACTTGAAAAAGTGTATAATGCATTGGTGCATGAAAAAAATGTTGTCACTGTTCCAAAAGTCATTGCTGACAAGGCTCGTTTGGCGATAGATAGAATGCTTGCAATTAGCTAAACCTTGTGTGTGATTGTTGACCGGATTGTTTGGAAGGACTTCGAAAGATCCTAATCTCAAAACCAACGTTAAAAAATTTAAGGAATTCAAGAAATTACTTCAGGCAAAAAAATACGATGAGTCTCTGAAAGCCGGTCTGATTCTGTTAAAGACTGCTCCAAATCACCATGATGCGCTGTTCATGGTGGGGAGCATTTATTATTTAAAAAATAAGCACAGGTTGGCCGTCTCATACTTTGATAAATCCCTTGATATTGGAGAATATGATGTTGATGTGTTGCTGTTAAAAGCATATTCTCATCAAAAATTAGGTGAACATAAGCGAGCAATTTCATGCTGTGAGAAAATTTTGGAAATTGATCCTAAAAACAAACCCGTGGATGGATTATTACAAGAATTGGGAGGGATCTAAATCTCCAAACTCATATCTATTCCATGAACGGAATTTGTAATGCTTCCAACTGATATTATATCGACTTCTGTTTGCCCGTACTTTGAAATATTCTTTATGTTGATTCCTCCTGATGCCTCAATCTTGACTCTGCTTCGAAGTTTTTGATCTTTGAGTATTTTGATGGTATTTTTGATCTGTAACGGGGTAAAATTATCTAGCATGATGATCGTTGCATTTTCTTTTGCTGCAAGCACTGCATCTTCAGTATTCTCGACTTCAACTTCAAATTTTGTGTGTCTCTTTTTCGTTTTTTTAATCAATGTGCGTAATGACTCCCCTACTGCGATGTGATTGTCTTTTATCATCACCATTTCGTCTAGTCTCAGTCTGTGTTTTTTACCTCCTCCGATTTCCACTGCTTCTTTGTCAAAATATCTTAGTCCTGGAGCCGTTTTTCTTGTGGCATACAGTTTTGTCTTCTTTGGAATTTTTTTTACCATCTCATTTGTCTGTGTCGCAATTCCACTCATTCTTGTGAGGAGATTTAAGGCCGTCCTTTCGCATGTCAAAATGTCCTTTGCATCTCCTGTGATCATCATTATCGTTTGGTTTGGTTTTATTTTGGAGCCGTCCTTTTTTAAAATCCTGACATTGCATTTCTTTAATTTAAAAATAGTTCTCACATGAGATGTCCCTGCAATAATGGCATTTTCTCTGGAAATGATTTTAACTGATATTCTTTTTTTGTCTAAAAGTGCACTTGTAATGTCTCCTTTTCCTACGTCTTCGTCTAGAAACTGGGATAACTGTTTTTTAGAATTAAATTTCAACATCATTATCAAACACTGATGTAATTTTAAAGATTTAAAAATTTTCTATGTTACTTTGATTGCGTATTTGCCTTTTTTTGTAATGTTGAGAGTTTTTGAAATTTCTGAATTTGTAGGATCAACAACTAGTACAACTCCATTCCAATCTGGAGTGAGATCTGATGATTTGCAGCTTGGACATACTTTGAGAGTTGTAACAAATTTACATTTGCGGCATGCCATTTCTCTAGCCATTTTAACTTGCCTCTACTTTAGCTTCTTTTGCAGGTTCGTCAGAACCCCCACTGGCTTTTTTAATTTCTTCTGCAATCCAGTCATCTGCACCCAGGAATGGTTGTCTGCACGTAATTCCAATCTTACCCATTGCAGCTGCCTTGCCTAGCGAGACTGCTGTGATTCTTGCACGTAGTACTGAGCCAACTTTAAGCGTTCTTCCACTTTGATTAGCTAAAATCATTCCTGACTTGACATCACTCTTAAGATAATCATCCATCACTTGTGACAGGTGAAGCAATGCATCTGTTGGACCAATCCTTACAAATGCTCCGAAGTCTGTAATGTCTACAATTTCACCTTGAACAATTTCTTGTAGTTTTGGATAGAATGTTAATGCTTCAAACTCAACCTTGTGAAATGTTCCACCGTCTCCGGCGATCATTTTCCCCATTTCATCCACTTTGGCATCTAAAATCATGATGATGTAACCTAAATCTGCATTAATCATACTCTCATACTTTTCTTTGAGGATGTTTACTGCTGCCTTTTTGAGCGTAGTTCCAAACAATCTTGGAGGAATCCTAACAACATCAACTAGGGTGGATATAGAAAACAAATGTATTGTTTTTCTTGAATTTCAATTTATGAATGTTTAGGTGATTTATGATCAAATCTTCAAAGATATTGTTAATTTTTTATACAAATAATCTTTTTTTGATATCTGACTGATGATTAAGGGGGTATGAAATAATCGATCTATGTGTGATGGGTTCAAATGACTGAAATGAACTTGAATTTATTTCAAGTTTTGACTCCATAAAATTATTGTACAATTGAAATATTGATAGAAATGACTCGTATGGTCTTATCATGACAAATTATTTGTAGAATCTGAATGTATATTTGACATTAACTTGAATTTGTAAAATAAAAAAATTGCCCTAAACTAACAGTATTTAATAGAATTGCGATGACTTGAAAAATAAGATGGCAGAAAAATGCCCTGATTGTGGCTTAACATTACTGTTGACTGCATACAGTCCCAATACAACAAGTGGCAAGGAAAGGATTGGATTTAATCCGATTTTAAGTGAGCGGGAAGTAAAGCCCGAACAACAACTGGGAAAATTGTGTAGAAAGTGTCATTGGAATTCTATGGGAATATCTAAAAAGGATTTGGAATGATTCGTTGAAAATTGAGTTGTTTTGAGTCAAAACCTGTTGAAAAATCTAGACGTGCCCTGTTTTTCTACCCCACTTATGTTTAAATAAAGAAAAAAGGTTTCCGAAATCATGGTTGGAATTGATCAAGTTCTAGAAAAACTCAGCACGGTCATTGATCCTGATTTGAAAAAAGATATCGTATCAATGGGTATGATAAAAGATTTGGAGCTTACTGATGGCAATTTGAAATTTACTTTGGAATTAACTACGCCTGCATGTCCTTTCAATGTGGAAATTGAAGATGATGTCAGAAAAGCCGTTGCCGAACTGTCTGATTTGAAAAATTTTGATTTGAACGTCACTGCAAAAGTGATGGAAGGACGTTCACTTGATGATGATACTGGAATGAAAACTGTCAAAAATATTATTGGAGTCGCAAGCGGAAAAGGCGGCGTTGGAAAATCCACTGTTTCTCTAAACTTGGCATTGGCATTGGCAGATGAGGGTGCCAAAGTTGGATTATTGGATGCTGACATTTACGGTCCTAGCATTCCGTTGATGCTTGGAATGAAAGATGGTTCCATGGAAGTTGAAGATAACAAGCTTCAGCCTGCAGATTCTCACGGATTAAAGGTCGTATCTTTTGGTTTCTTTGCAGATCAATCAAATCAAGCGGCAATTTATCGTGGTCCAATTATTTCTGGAATCCTAAAACAATTCCTTGTTGATACTAACTGGTCCGAATTGGATTATCTTATTGTAGATCTTCCTCCTGGGACTGGCGATATTCCGTTAACCTTGGCACAGACCATCCCAATTACTGGAATTCTTGTTGTTACTACTCCACAGGATGTTGCAAGTCATGTTGCAGTGAAGGCCGTTTCCATGTTTGAAAAGTTAAACGTACCAATTATCGGAGTTGTTGAAAATATGAGTCACTTTATCTGTCCAAACTGTGATGACAAACATTACATCTTTGGCGAGGGTGGTGCAAAGAAAATTAGTGAACAGTTTGACATGCCTTTCTTGGGTGAAATTCCATTGAATGCTGGAATCATGGCTGGTTCTGATCTTGGCAAACCCATTATGATAACAAATCCTGAATCTCCAAGTGCTGTGGCCTTTAGAAAGAGTGCCAAAAACATTGCAGCTCAGTGCAGCATCATTGCAGCAAACTTACAAGAAGAGATGGCATCCGAAAGTGCTACTGCTGATGAAGAACAATCATCATCAGAGGCTAGCACCACATAGTCTCGATTCCTGTGAAGTTATCTAATTCTTTGAGAGGGCAGCTGAAGATTCCTTTGGGAGTGCTTTTGCCTGAAAGCCAAGTTGACAAAGAAAATATTCAAAAATTCCTTTCAGATGATCCCTTTGTAATCACTGTAGGCGACAGGACAACTGAGAAGATGATTGGTTTTAACCTGATTCCCTCCATACAAATTATCGACGGTCAGGAAAAAAGAAAAAAAAGGGAACCGCCAAAAATGACAAATGCCGTTGAGTTAAACGTGGATAATCCTGCAGCTGAAGTTACTCAACAAAGTATAGGTCTTGTCAAAAAAGCCTTTGGCATGAAACCTCCTATTCGAATTAGTGTTAATGGGGAGGAGGATCTTCTTGTGTTGCCTGTATGTATTTATGCTCCTGAAAACTCTGTCGTCATGTATGGACAACCGAACGAGGGACTGGTAATAGTCAAGATCACTCCACAAATTAGAAATAAAACACAAACCCTTCTTGATTCAATGGAATAATTGGGGTATGATGAGACGGTGGCTGTATGATTGATGATTACCCCACTAAAACTTCTGACCCTATTAATTCATAAATCCCAAGAGATCAAATTCGATTGATTCTTTGCGTGTTTGATCTCATAATCTGATCACATTTTGTAATTATGATTTTGTCGTAGTATGTTTGTTCTAATCAGATTGTAATTCAAAATAAATGACAAATTAATGTCTGAATACATCTGAATGCTTGACATGCCATTTTTTGATTGATGTCAATAACGTTTAGTTGCACATATACAAAATACTGACATTTTAAAATAAACACCCGCTCTTTAAAGAATGTCTATGAAGTTAGACTCTGAACTTACATTACAAATTTTGGAAAAAGTAGGTATATACTCCCACAGGTTTTCAATTCCTGAACCTAAAATGTTACTTTCCACAAAGGAAGTTCTGGACATGCCTCGTGAAATGACTGAGGGTCGGAGAACTTCTGCTTACAAATACTACGGGGTATCATACCTTCAACATAATCTCGTTTTTATCAATGTGAGAAAAATACCTGATGAAAAGACATTGGAAAATACCATAGTTCATGAATTGATTCACATGCGATTTCCATATCTTGCACATGGTAAAAGATTCAACAAATTAGTCCGACAAGGACTAAAAGGTAAATCATTTCTGCCATATCGAAAGCGAAGTAAATCTATTGGTATTTGATTTGCATCTCTAATAGTTAAATTCAAGAAATTGCATACATTCGTGTGACTGTATTGTTTGTATCGCTCTGATGTACATTTAAAATCATTTAATGCGATGCCGTATCTCTGCATCGTTCTGGATCATATCACTGCTGGCTGTCATCAACAATCAATGTCATGTCCAATTCGTCGATTTGATCTTGAATCGCTCTTTTCAATGTGGTGTTATGCTTGTCACAGAATTTGAAATAGTTGTCAGCTGTCTGAAAACACCCGCAAATCCATTTTATTTTCTTGTCTCCTTCGACTGTCCATTTGGAATACCTGTGTTCAGACATGTTTTATAATAATGTGATTGTCTAAAAAATTTTTCCTAACTAAAAAGGAAAAAAAAATGTTTAAGGGCAGCCTTCCATCTTTTGGATGAAGTAGCCGTTATCCTTAATTGCCTGTTCAACAGGCTCTGGTGCTCCTTGTGAGTGACAGAAAGTACATTCGTTTGTAGTCATTTCTGATTCACCTTCACCTACTGATTTCAACCACTCTTTGCCGTATGTGATGGCCTTGTCGTGATCTTTTTCACCTGTGATTACATCAAAGTGCATGGTGTGCCCATCTGCTGCTTTGACATAAGTGTCGTATACGTGAATTTCCATATTTGTAATTGAAAAAAGGGATATTTAATTTAAAACACAGGTGTTTGTCTATCCATGCACTATTAATCCTTAGATTCACACTTTGAGGTTATAACACTGGGTCTTACAATGTAACAAAAAATGACTGTGTTGGGATCTTGGCAGCTTTTTGACTCCTGGACACCTCTGATTACCATAAGCCTGCTATCTGACAATGGGTGGGGAATCTTGCACCGTTTCTACTTGCCACCACTGTGATTGTAGATGCTTTGATATTCTTGTGGGTGCCAAAATTAATCCTGATATGCGTGATGTTGATCTTGGAAAGTCTTGGGTGATTCTTGATTCGTAATGGTTTTCTAATCCAAAAACAACTGTTATTCATGAAATACTTTGTTGAAGTAAAAATTCCTCACTCTTCAGACATACTTTTGGAATTAGATGATACTCATTCACCTAACACGGTTGGTGACTTGATCAAAAAATTACCTTTTACTGTGGATCTTAATGTTTGGGGTGATGAAATTTACACTTCAAAGTCACCTGTTTCTCAGCCTGAAGAAAATGCAAAATCTCCTGTAAATCTAAATGATGTTGCATACTGGCCTACTGGCAAGGCAATATGCCTGTTTTATGGTCCGACACCTATGGGAAAACCTGGAGAAATTATGCCTGCATCCCCTGTCAACATAATTGGAAAAATTGTTTCTCCTGACAAAACTATCTTGGATGGCGTTAACAGTGAGCGTGCAACTTTTAGATTGAAACTCTGAGCTATTTCTCTATTATTGGAATTTCTGTGATGTTTGATTCTAGAATGAATGCCTTGAAATTTTTGTTAATTCCTGAATAAATTATCCATGTCACTGGATTGATTTGCATGAACTTTTCATCCTTGTTGGATGGAAATGCGTCTGAATTGGGATGCGAATGAAATATGCCTATGATCTCCATTTTTCTTTCTTCTGCTGTCTTATACGCTTCAATCAGCTGCTCATTTGAAATTGTAAAATTTACGGGTGATTTTTCAATATTCTCTGTCAGGAACATGTCTGAAACTTGATTCCCTTTTCCAAATAGTATGGCGCATGATTCGTTGGGCTTTTGGTTTTCTGAGTATTCTGATAGAATTTTTTTGTCTGATTGTGATAGGATGATCTCTTGCAAACCTATTCTACGTTAACAGTTCCTACCATCCATGGATGGAATGTACAGAAATAATTGTAATTTCCTGTTTCTGTAAATGTAAATTCATAAACATCCCCTGCTGCCATCATTTCAGAATCAAATATTCCATCTGTTTCTGGTGCATTGCCTGACGTAACTGTGTGGACTGTTGCATCTACATTGTCCCATGCAACTGTAGTTCCGATTGTAACGTCAATTACTTCTGGGTCGTAGTAAATTTGTCCATCTTCTGGAATGGCTGCTCCTGTTGGAATTATGACTTTGGTTGGTTCTTTTGGTTCTTCAATGATAAATGTTGCAACCATGTATGGGTGTAAACTACACACATATTCATGTTCTCCAATTTCTAATTCTGTTGTATCTAGTGAAAATATATCGCTCATATTCATTAAACTTGAGTCAAATAATTCACCAAAACCTTCTGAGCTAGTTACTGTATGTACAATTGAATCCGCATTTGTCCATTGAATTGTATGTCCTTGAGGAACTATTGCTACATCTGGTTTGTAATCCGGATTCCCCTCTATCGTGGAGTCTTCAAGAATTTCAATTGCAAATATTGGCCCTGAAGGCGTGATGTCTTCAACAGGCTCTTCGACTCCTATTTCCTGAGGGATCATGTATGTGTCTGGAGCTGAGAAAATTCCAAATGATACCCACATGATTATTCCCATCGCAGATGCAATTGCTGATATCCCTCCAATTGGTTTGGCAACACTTGGATGCTTCATTGATAGATATGCAAAGACAATTGCGGGAAATGCAATTGCCATTAAAATTCCTGCTAAAGTTACTGTAAAGTTTGATGTGTTCATGGTGCCCATGGCATACATACCAAATCCTAACGATATTGACAAAATTACCAAAGCTGTTGCTTTGGCTCTGTTGCTGGTTGAGACGCCTCCGTCTAGGATGCCTGCGGCTAGAAAAATTAGTCCTACAAACATTGTAAGTCCTGTGAGGGCATGCATGCCGTCAATGAATGTATGTGCAATTCCGGCATACGACAGTGTAAGTCCAGCCAAGCCTATGGCTGTGAGTCCCATTCCCGGCATCATGAGGTCCCAATTACTCATTCAAAATAGCTGATAGGATTAAGATACTTAATCCTTGCGAAATATGACAGTTCATCTCGACGAAGAAATTAAATGGCTTTGGTATGGTGTATAGTGAATTGGGATTTAATGAAATACTGGAGATATCCAAACCCAGAATTGTAGTTCTTTTAGTGATTACCGCTGTTACATCCATGTATGGTGCTAGTAAGCTGGTTCCTGGTACCCCTGAACTTGAATATTGGTATTATTTGCACATAATTGTAGCTGGTGGATTGGCATCTGCTGGATCTAGCGCCCTAAATCACTATTATGACAAGGACATAGATCCAAAAATGACCCGGACGAGTACAAGGCCTATTCCATCTGGACGGATGAAGGCATCAAGTGTTTTGATTTATGGATTGGCTGTAAGCTGCATTTCTGTAATCTATGGTTATTTTGCCTTAAATGCAGTTTCGGCGTTTTTTATAGCAGTAGGAATTTTCTCATATGTAATTATTTATACAGTTTGGCTAAAACGTAGAAATTCTTCAAATATTGTAATTGGTGGAATTGCCGGTAGTGCTGCGGCATGGGCTGGATGGGCTGCTGCTACGGGCAGTATGGATCTATTGGGATTCCTGGTCGGATTCTTGGTATTTGTATGGACTCCTTCCCACTTTTGGTGTCTTGCGATGAAAATTAAGGATGAATATGCGCAAGCCGAAGTCCCCATGCTTCCTGTGGTAATTGGAATGCAAAAAACATCAAAATTTATTTTAGGCAATACGCTGATTTTGATTCCATATTCGTTACTGCTTTCGTTTATTCCTGATGGAATGGGAATTGTTTACACTGTTATTGCAATTGTTTCTGGAGGATTGATGCTTGTATATCATTACAAATTGACAAAGACTCCTACATCCGAATTTGCTTGGAAAGCATACAAGGTCACTGCGCCATACCTGACAATAATTTTTGTAGCCGTTGCATTAGATGCTGCGTTTCATTATAATTTACCGTCGTTTTAATAATCACTTATCTACGCCGGGAAAACTTGCTTCGTAGTCCTTTTCCATGGCTTCTTTGTTTTGAGCTTCTACCTTGTCTACTGTTTTTTTAACAATCACTACCTCTATCCTGCGTTCATCTTTTGTAATCCAAGATACTGTAATGAGTCCTAAAATCTCTAAATCCAAAAGTATTTTATTAAATCTGTCATCTGCAATCACATGTCCATCTTTAACCAAACTTTTGGAAAGCTCAACATCCGTTAAGCGATTCGCTTCTTTGATTTTATCGTATACAGTATTTCGAATTGGTATTGCCATTTTTATCCGTAGAATGATTTATTCTCTGTCTTTGGCACAACGTTAGATATACTTTCCTTTGCTGTATTATACCAATTATCTACTTCTTTAGTGATGGATGGCTTAATTTTACTCAGACCATTTGCAAAGTTATGTTTTGAAATTTCTGTTGAATTGTTTCTCATGGCTTCGATTGCAGCTTCTCTGCAAAGCGCAGCCAGGTCTGCACCAGAATAGTTTTGTGTGGTAACTGCAATTTCCTGCAGTTTTACATCTTTTGCCAATGGCATTTTCCCCGTTAGGATTTTGATAATCTCCAATCTCCCTTTTTCATCCGGTGGTGCGACATAAAATGCCAAATCCAATCTGCCTGTTCTTAATAGGGCGTTGTCTAAAATGTCTGGTCTATTTGTAATTCCAACTACTACTACTCTTGACGAAGAACCCTCTTCAATTTCAGTCAGCAATTGGCTTAGAAGTGTCTCACCACCCGCATTATCGCCAGATTTGGAACGTGCAAGTGAGTCTAATTCGTCAAAAATTACTATGCATGGTGAGGCAGCTTTTGCTTTTCTGAATATTTCTCTGATCGCTTTTTCAGATTCGCCTAGCCATTTCGAAAGTACTTCTGGACCTCTGACCAAAATCATGTTTGCACCTGTTTCCGTAGCTAGTGCACGTGCAAGCAGGGTCTTTCCACATCCTGGCGGGCCGTACATCAAAGCTCCTTTTGGAGGTCTTATCCCCATTTTTGTAAATTTATTTGGTTCTTTCATTGCTGTGACGAGGTTGTCTGATAGTGATTTTTTAACATCATCCAATCCTCCGACATCCTGCCACCACACTTTTGGCCTTTCAACGTAAAATTCTCTCATTGCTGTGGGAACTACATCATGCATCGCATCATAAAAGTCGATTAGTTTTATTTGCATGGATTGTAATATTTCCATTGGAATTTTTTCAGTCTCAAGATCTATTTTTGGCAGATATCTTCTGATTGATTTCAATGCCGCTTCCCTGCATAATGACTTAAGATCTGCACCCGTATATCCGTGTAAATCTGACGACAAATCTTTGAGGTCTATGTCATCACCAATTGGCATTCCTCTGGTGTGGATTTCAAGAATTTCCAATCTTCCCTCTTCATTTGGTACTGACACCTCAAATTCCCTGTCGAATCTTCCTGGCCTTCTAAGTGCTGGATCAACACTGTCCGGTCTGTTTGTTGCACCGAGCACAACTACGTTTCCTCTGTCATCCAAACCGTCCATCAGTGCCAATAATTGAGCCACCAGTCTTTTTTCTACATCTCCATAGGCTTCTTCTCTTTTTGGTGCTATGGCATCAATTTCATCTATGAATATGATGCTTGGACTTTTTTCTTTTGCTTCTTTGAATATGTCTCTGAGCTTGGCTTCTGTTTCTCCATAATACTTGTTCATGATCTCTGGACCGTTAATTGAATACATGTTAGCTTCTGATTCGCTTGCTATTACTTTTGCAAGCAGGGTCTTTCCACACCCTGGCGGACCGTAAAGCAAAATTCCATTATGTGGCTCAACTCCAAGTCTTGCAAACAGCTCTGGATGTTTTAATGGCAACTCCACAATTTCTCGCATCGCCTTAACCTCGTTTCCTAATCCTCCAACTTCCTCATATGTCACTCTGATTTTTTTATCTACGGATGTTTCTTTTGAAATATTGAGTACTGTGGTTCTATCCATTTTGACTACTCTTTTGGGAACTGTTTTTGTAATTTTGAAATCTATGGTGTTTCCTAAAATCATAACTGATATGTCATCACCGTGTGCAATCGGTAATCCTCTTAATCTGTCTTGAATGAAATCTGTGAATTCCTTATCCAGTGAAATTGAACCGTTTACTGGTATTATGGACACTGTTTTTGCAATCTTTGATATTGCTTTTCTAATTTTGACAAAATCATTTAACGATGCGCCAACATTTTTCCTTGTTTGTCCATCAACTCTTACGATGTTTTCTTCTTTTTCATCCTCATCTGTTGGCCAAACTATTGCGCAACTAGATCTTGAACCCATAATTTCTATGACGTCTCCTGGTGTGACTTTAAGAAAATCCATTGCTTCAGGACCTATTCTGGCACGTTTTTTACCTATGTCTCGTTGCTTTGCCTCTCCAATTTTCATTTGCAAAGGTTCTTCTTTGCGTGCCAAAAAATTCCCTATTTCATGTCTACTGACATTCTACTCATGTTGAGCACTTCAAATTCACTTACTCCTTCTACTGCCCTTACGGTCTCTTCCAAAGCATCCATCTGACCTTCTTTATCTTCAACAATGAACTCTGCTTTGATGCATTCTAATCCAAATGCTAATGGCTCTTTTGCATGCCTCTTCATTGCAATCCCATCTTTTAGTGACGATTTAATGGATTCAGCTAGCTTATCAAGATCTACTTCCATCCCCTTTGGAAGAATTTTAGTGATTAATAGTAATTGAGCCATATGCTTAAGGTCCCTGAAAGTTACATGAAGAACAAGTATAATTTCTTGCTGCTTCTCTGCAACTTTGACATCTCCAAATTAGATCTGTACCACAACTAGGGCAGTTAAATTTTACACATTTATCGTTAGGCATAATATGTCTGTGACAGCAACTACATGTTGGTAATGAAATGGTTGATGACGACATGTTCCAATTTTCTGTAAACATCATTTATACCTTCGCTAGAATTCAAACCCGCTTTAATGAAGGAGTTTTTTAATTTCCCCGCTCACTAAAATCTGAGCTGTTTTCATCGACCCTTTCAATCCCAGTAATTTTATGATCGATCCTGTGTGAAAGTCAAAATTCTCTTTTTCAGAAATCTCTTTAATTATTTCCGGTGTGATGGAATCAAACAATTCGTTTATTGTGTCATTGTCAATTCTCTCCAAAACTTTTCGTGCCAACGATTGTTTTTCAAATTCTTTGCCAAATCTTGAAACCCATCTCTTTTGATATTGTTCAAGATCATTACGGTTGTTGGTTTTTAAAAATTTGGCAATTGCCTGTCCTGCATAAACTCCTCCCATCCCGCTAGTGAAAATCCCTCCGGCTGTTGTTGGTTTTGCCTGTCCTGCAGCATCTCCTATGAATACTGTTTCACCTTCCACAAATTTTTTGATGGGGCCTTTGATCCATATTGGCGCAAAAATTTTTCTTATTGTTGAAAATTCTCCTTTTTCCTTGAGAAAACTATCTATTGTTTCAGAAACATTGATGCCTCTTCCTGCAACACCTATCTTCCCTTTACCCTCGTTTGATGGAATTATCCATGCAAAGAATCCTGGATATTTTTCTTGATCAAAAATAACCTCAACTTTTCCATTCTTTATCCATTTTGCATAAATTTCATATTGTGCAGATGATAAAATCCCCGTCCTATCTCTGTGTATGAGTGATGATACTCCTCTGGCATCTACAAAAATACTGCAATCTATGTTTTCTTCGTTTGTTCTAATCCCTGTTTTTGTTTTTTCTTGAAAACTGGTTCTTACTTTGATGATTGTCCCATTTTTCTGAGCTTGAAAGGCTATTTGTTTATCTAATTCCCTTCTGCTGATCTCAATCACTTTTTGCTTTTTTGAATTGATTGTAAAACTATTGCCATTTGGAGATGTGATCTTTGCATATTCTATTTCATGTTCAAAAGTTTTTTTGAACGGTATTATGCCTATCTCGCTTAATCCTGAAATACTGACAAGACCTCCGCAATGTTCTGGAGTTCCTATCTCGTAATCTTCTTCTATTACAAGCACTGAAAATCCTTTTGAAGAAATCTCTCTGGCACATAGTAATCCTGCTATGCTTCCTCCAGCGATCACAACATCAAAACTCACAGTTCTTGTTTATCCATCAATAATTTAATTCAAAAGAAGTACATTATATCATGATGTTAATGAAAAATGTGATGGTTCTGTCTTGGAATTCTAGTACAAATTTTCAGAAATTAGGATAATTTTATTAAAATTTAATTCAATCAAGGTCGATCGCTTTCATGCTTAAAATTAATTGGTTTTCCTGTAAGGTCCTTGCTGTTCAAAGGAATCTCTGAATTTCTCTGAGATTTCGTGTCTGATAATTGATATTTTTGTTGTAAAATACAGCATTTTGTAAACATCCATGTTTTTAATTCAAAAGTTTTCATTAAACCTATTTTTGATGATGGCATGGGTGACATCAAACAGGTCATTGTAGTTAGAACTGATCTTGGTATGGGAAAAGGAAAGATTGCGGCACAAGTGGGACATGCTTGTGTTCTTGGGGCTGAACATGTTAGAAAATCTCACCCTGAATGGTATCGTGAATGGTGGGGAGGTCAAGAAAAGGTAGTCGTTAAAGTCTCAGGTATCAAAGATCTACAGGAAGTAAAAAGACATGCAATTGATTTGAATCTTCCATGGTCAGAAGTTACTGATGCCGGACATACTCAGATTGCACCTGGCACCACTACCTGTATTTCAATTGGCCCAGCTCCTGAAAATTTGATTGATAGAATAACCGGTGATTTGAAATTACTATGACTCACACTTTGTTGGAATAAGATATAACAAGGCTGTCGTTATTTTTCATAATATGAATAAGAAAGGGCTTTTGGTTGTTTTATTTTTTGGTGGAATCATGCTGACCTCTGGACTTGGACTTCAAAACATGATGACGTCTCCTGAACCCGATGCCCCTGATTTAACATTGACTGGCACTCCAGCTGATAATTTCCCTGATGAGCAACGTGCTCAATTTTGTGGTTCAAGTAATGCAAAGTCGACAGATTACGTTAAAGAATTTTCAATTCCAACATTGTGTACAAATCCATTATCCATTGTAACTGATTATGATGGCAATGCTTGGTTCACTCAAACTAATACCGGGAAAGTGGCAAAATTTGATCCTGTAACTGAAACATTCACTGAATATCAAAATCCTCTGTGGCCTCAAGGGGCTCGTTCAATGATGTGGGGAATTGATTACGCTCCTGATGGAAACATTTGGTTTACTGATGAATCGTACGATTCTGTATGGAGGTTCTCAACGATTGATGAAACGTATGAGAGATTGGCATATCCTTCGGATGGGAATTCTTTGCCTCAAAGGATTATGATTGACGGCTCTCAAATAATAATAAATGATTTTACTGGAAACAAACTCACATTTTTGGATCCAAATCAATCTGGTGAAGACATCAACTATCTTAGTATTCCGTCTCCCGTTGATGAATCTGTAACTGCAGATTTTGCAATTGATGCAAATGACAATATCTGGTACACCAATTGGCTATTTCAACAAGGAGGTGTCCTGGTAAAATTTAACCAAAATGGATATCTTGATTCTGTTGCAAACTCTGGTGAAAAATTTCTTCCTTTGCTTGATTTTATTGAAGTCTATCAACTGCCTTCTGAATTACTTACTCCTAACGGTGCAGAGGTTGCAAACGATGGAACAATTTGGTTGGCAGACACTACATCGTCATCGTTCTTTAGCTTTGATCCGTTGACTGAACAGTTCATTCAATATGTTACTGCTGATCCTCTGTTAAGCACATATGGCAATCAGACAGGAATTGTGAAATCTCCTATTTCTAGACCCTATTGGGTTGAATCTGATGAGCAAGGACGAATTATTTTCAATGAGCAAACTGCAAACAACATATCCGTAATGGATCCAATATCTCAATCTCTTGTGGAATATCACGTACCTTCAAAGAATCCTAATTGGGGTGATTGTGATCCTGGCACTGGTGAAGTGTTAGATAATTGCGGTGTTGCCCAAATTTTTGATTTTACTGTTGACGGAGAAAAAATTTGGTTTACTGAATGGGTTGAAAATAATATAGGGGTTGTTGACACCTCTGTTCCATTACCTTTGGCAATTCAGTTTGACTCTAATTCTTTGACTCTTGCAGCTGGAGATTCACAAGGATTTAACTTTACAGTCTTGTCCAAATCCCAACAAGACTTGTCTGAAGCATCATTGGTAATGTCTTCTGCTCAAGACTTTCTCACTGTTGAAACAATTGACGATTCTCCTCAAATATTCCAATTTGACTCTGACTCTGCCAGTTTAATTTCTACAGTCATCAACGCTTCTGATGATGCCATTCCTGGTACATACAAAGTATTGCTTGGTGTACAGTTACCTGAAGTGGCAATTAGCAAATATGTTACAGTGACAATAGAGTGATACCTGACTTAGATTCTCAAATTGGAATTTCAGTGTACAGTACGCAGTTTACTGGAATCGGGGGGAAAATTAGGGTTGATCCTGAAGACTTTCAAGTGACTGAGTTAATTTCAAAAAAAATTCAAAATTCAATAAATGATCAAAACGGCTATGCCGTATACAAACTAAAAAAGAAAAAAATTGACACGAATCATGCGCTATCTGGAATCTTTAGGCAAAGGGGCATTCGTCTGAAATCTCTTGGATTAAAAGACGCATCTGCCATTACCGAACAGTACGTCTGTTCTGGAAATAAGGGGCGAGCAATTGAAGATTTTTCAACTGACAAGTATTCACTAGAGCATCTGGGATTCGTAAAAAAACCTTTATCGAAAAAAGACATGGTGGGAAATCATTTCAAACTGAAAATATCTGAGTGTCAGAATGGGTTGTCTAATTTCACAGAATATGACCGCATTCTAAATTTTTACGGTTATCAGCGATTTGGATCAAAAAGACCTGTAACTCATCTTATTGGGAAGGCCCTCTTGCAAAGAGATTTCCAAAAGGCGGTTGATTTGATTTTGTCTTTTACTTCTACATATGATTCAAAAGAAAACACTGAGATTCGTGAAAAGCTTTCAGATGGCAAAAACTATGAAAAATATTTTGATAAAGTACCGTTGCAGATGGATATAGAACGAATGGTTCTAAGGGAAATGATTGAACATGGGGAGCCTATTCGAGCAATTCGAATTATTCCTGTTTCCTTGAGAAGATTTTATGTTCAGGCCTATCAATCTTTTATATTCAATCAATCTCTCAGTGCGGCGTTTGTAGACGGTGAGAATCTGTTTGAAGCACAAATTGGTGACGTTTGTTTTGATTCTCATGGGATAATTGGAAAATACGTTCAGGGTTCAGATCAGAAATTGGCTTTACCATTTGTCGGTTATTCATACTACAAAAAAACAAGGTTTGACTTTCAAATCTCTAAAATTTTGAAACATGAGGATGTTTCTCCCAGGGATTTTTTCATTAAAGAAATGCAAGAAGTAAGCAGTGAGGGTGGTTTTAGACAAGCTGCAATTCATTGTTCTAACCACTCATCACGTGACAACACTGTTGAATTTTCCTTATCTAGAGGATCATTTGCGACAATTCTGTTAAGAGAAATAATGAAACCTAAAGATCCAATGCTTGCATGTTTTTGAGAATTTCTTTCATTTTTTGAATATTTCTGAATTGACGCATTTGAAAAAATAATAATCTTGTAAAAAATAAGTATGTGATGATGACCTGGATGAATGCAATTCCTTTCTGACAGTTTCTGTAAATTCTTAAGTAAATCTATTTGCTGACTCGTAATGAACTGATGTCTTTATGTTTGTAATTTTTCCTATTTGAATTTCATAAATTACTGCATTTGAAATTCCAAATCAATAAAAAATAAAATTTAATTCCATTTGTTTGACCAATTATTTTTTCTTAAGAATTACAAACCCTGTACCTAATGCTATTGTTCCTACCATCAAAATTTGTATGCCATATGTAATCCAGTCTGAATTTGAATACATGAATGATGATTCTGGCCCTATCATCGATTGTCCTTGTAGGTGAAATATGATGCCTAAAATACTTGTAATCGAACCTGCAATGATCAAAAGTTTCCCTTCTTTCATGCATTCCTTTTAAACTTCTATTAAAAAAGGGTAAACAGAATTGATGATTTGACCAAATGATTTTTGGATTCAGTTTTTAATTATTTTTTATTGACATCACGCATGGCTAGTTGGAATAACGTACAGGAATCTGATAGTCGTGGCCATATGGGATTGATTCTATTCGTCACTTCTGCCTCTCTGGCGGTCATTTTGTTCTTAATTTTTCACCCTCAGATAGATTCCATTAACGAAGAATCTCCAATATTGATCAATATCATGTTCATTCCAGCTATGGCTGTGGGTTTTCTATATGGCATCAGGATCACTCAGAGGGCTGTAAATCCTTCAGAAATTCGTAGTCCTTTCAAAAGATCAATCGTAAAAATATTTTTATTCTTTTTTGTAATGGGTGGGATGTTTAGTTCTGTAAACTTTGCAATAAATGGGGGAAGTGTGATGCCTAGTATTCAAATTTTAGATGATGGGCTTTTACCCTGGATTAACAGCTTTATATCTGAAAATGGTGGCGCAACTTTTCTAATAATCACCAGTGTTGGTCTGATGGCAGCTGCCACCAAAAGGATTGTAGGAATGGATACTGGATTTTTAAACCGAATTGTGACTTTTGTTGGAACCTTTGTGTTCTTTACCATGCTTGTCTTAAGTTTTACAAAATCTGATCCTACGTCGTCAGGCGTTTTCTTGTATACGTTTTATCAGGCAGGCATCGTGGGAGGTGCATTTTATGCTATGAATCAACTCACTAAAAATCAAAATATGTTTGAAGACTTTAGAAATGGATTCTGATCTATTCCCATTCTGAAGGGTCTACAAATATTCCTGATGCCTCGTTGTTGATTCTTTCTCTATATTTTACACATTCATCGGCTTTGAAATTGTCCATCTTACACTCGTTAAACTGAGCTGTGTTGTCTCTGGATATGTTATCTGCAAACAAAACATCCCCGCCAATTGCTAATGCAATGAGTGCAATTGCTGCAAGACTTGCTGAGACTAAAATCATAGAATATCCTACTTGTGCATGATTACGGGGGTCTTTCATTTACCAGAAATCGATTACTCTTGAATTTAATCTTTTCAAGTTGAAATTTAGCGATCAAATTAATGATACTGACATATTTTTTGGGAAAAATTGAAAAGAAAGTACAAAAAACTATCCTTGTTGAGCATACAAATCCTTCAATATGAGTTTCTTGGGCCGATTCGACTTGAAGAGTGGGGTCCCCCTATGGAAAAATTGATCTATCTGATTCTCTCATCTGATAAAGACAAATTCGATATTCTTTATGTCGGTAAATGTGAAAAGACTGACGACGAGTTGTTTTTTACTCAACACCCAAGTTACAACTGTTGGACTCAACATATGGGATATGAAAAATCCTTATTTTTGGCAATACTGCCCATGTTTGAATCTCGTGATGATGAGCGACAAAATGTAATAAATAAAATCATGACTCTCTACAAACCTGTATGCAATTCTACTGATGTGGTGGATGTAAAGCCTGACTATGTTGTAAGGAAATCTGAAAAAATAAATCCTGAACCTGAAAAACTTTCATGCCTTTGCTGTGGGTCTGAAATGAAATCTGAGAAAGTTCTTGAAAAATCCACGCTTTTTAGATGTACAGGTTGCGGATTAAGTGATACAAGGCTTAATTCTTAACTTTGTTTTGAACATCAAATAATTGCAATGTTAGTAGGTCTATTGCTTTCTTCAAGTGTTGAAATTCATTGATTGAATGCATTTGTCCCTCTATCAGTGCTCTTTGAATTTTGATTGAATTCTTTTGATGGTCGTCTGATGCAACAATCTCCATTGCGTTAAGCTTTGAAAGTAAATCATCTAGATCTTTTATCATCTCATCTGATGGCTTGTGTTTGTCCATACCACGTTAAAATAATTTTGATATATGAATTGTTACAAAAGTTCCTCATCAATCTTTTGAATGGGGTCTGTGTATTGCTGACACGTACATGTTGGAATCTGACATTTTCCTGCCTTGATTATGGAACTACTGTTTTGATTTGACGCATGAGCTTCATCTGTATGGTGGCATCTGTTACAATTCATATTCAAAATCCATTTCTTCAATACTTTGATTACTCATTACGGAATTAAAACTGCCCTTGCCTCTATTTTGGAATCCTTCAATCTTTTGAGTGCTTCATTTGCATCTTCCAATTTGAATATTTGAGAGATCACTTCGATCTTTTCTTCTTCACATGTCTTGATGACTTGCTCCATATCTTTTGTGGAGCCTATCAACGTTCCCCTGATTGTCTTTTCTTCAAATGCCATAAATGTTGGATTTTTTCCTACTGTTGCAATAACAATCAGGCCTCCTTTTTTCACTGATTTTATAGCAGTATCTGTGACAATGTCTGCTGGAGCAAAAACTATGGCTGCATCCAACATCCCGTGCTTTCCCTTTATTGTTTTGAGAAACTCTTCCTGGTTTTCAGAAAATACCATGGCATCCATTGCGCCTAGTCTTTTTGCAACGTCTAGGTGGTTTTGCGATCTAGATATTGCAATTACCTCGCAACATTCTACTTTTGCAAATTGTACTGCCATGTGGCCTACCCCCCCTATTCCAAATATTCCTATTCGCTTCTTTGGTTTTGGTTCAGACGCTTTTACTGCTTTGAATGCTGTAATTCCCGCACAAAATAACGGTGCTGCATATTCGGGTTTCATGTTTTCTGGAACTTTGGTGGCAAAATCTTCTACAACTGTGATGTATTCTGTATACCCTCCCTTGAAAGATTCTCCTGTGATCACTGATGATTCGCAGAGATATTCTTTTCCGTCTTTGCAATATTGGCATTCATTACATGCCTCTAAAAGTGGTGTAATGCCAGCTCTATCGCCTACTTTGAATTTTGTAACCTTGTCTCCGATTTGAATCACCTTTCCAACAACTTCGTGACCTGGAACTGTTGGCAGTGTTGGGGGAATTCCCAAGTCTTTCCAGTCTCCTTCTATTCCGTGAAGCTGGGAGTGGCATACACCGCAGGCCTCAATTTTTAGTAAAATCTCATTTGATCTTTTAATTTCATGTCTGTCAATTTGGGTGAGTTTTAATGGGTTTGTCTCAATCTTGGCACATTCTGAAAGTACCATTGCACGCATTTTTTCCATAATCTTATGCTGAAAACATGAAATTTTAAGATTCGTTATTTTGTGTTTTTATTTTTCTTCATTTACGATGTGATTATCACAATTTGTAAACTCTTAGACTAATATGGGATTCAATAGTGTGTGTAATCATCCAGCGGGTGTTGAAATTATCATCAATCTGATAAATCCGATGGCTAGGGATTGGACTATCCTAAGCAATAGGCCAATCTCGCTTTTACACTAAGATTTATTTGCAAAATTCAATGATTGGAAAGCATGACTGAAATTTCAGATGAGGATCGTGAAAGAGTGAAATTATTGCAGCTTGTCACAAGTTCTAAAAATGAATTTAAGAAACTTTCTTTGGAACAGCTTAGTAGGTTGCAGGAATTAATTGAAAAAAAAGATTACAGTCATGATGAAAAGGCACACAAATCCAAGATGAAATTACTTAAAAAAATCAATGTTAGGATCTATGAGTTAACTGAAGGTCGCGGCATATGGGACTAATTTCCTAATTAGGTACAAATATTCAAACGAATTTGATTAATTGTGGATAAAAATCGCCTCGCCGATGAAAGTAGTCCTTACTTACTTCAACATGCGGATAATCCTGTTGATTGGTATGGGTGGAATGACGCAGCGTTAAAAAAAGCAAAAGATGAAAACAAGCCCATTTTTCTTAGCATTGGATATAGCGCATGCCATTGGTGCCATGTGATGGCTCACGAATCTTTTGAAAATGAAGATGTCGCTGAATTCATGAATGAAAATTTTGTTAACATTAAAGTCGATCGTGAAGAACGACCTGACATTGATGATATTTACCAAAAAGTTTGCCAAATGGCCACAGGTCAAGGTGGCTGGCCATTGAGTATTTTTCTTACCCCTGATCAAAAACCATTCTATGTGGGAACGTACTTTCCAGTCTTGGATTCAAACGGACGTCCAGGTTTTGGAAGTATCTGTAGACAGCTGTCGCAAGCATGGAAAGAAAAACCAAAAGACATTGAAAAATCTGCCGAGAAATTCCTGGGGGGGTTGAATAAATCAGAAACAGTTTCGGTTTCATCAAAATTGGAAAGATCCATTCTTGATGAGGCGGCAATGAATTTGTTTCAACTGGGTGATCCGACTCATGGCGGGTTTGGTTCTGCTCCAAAATTCCCCAATGCTGCAAATGTCTCGTTTCTATTCAGATATGCTAAGCTTTCAGGATTGGGAAAATTCAACGAATTTGCACTCAAAACTCTCAAAAAAATGGCCAAAGGTGGAATATTTGATCAAATTGGAGGCGGCTTTTCTAGATATTCTACAGATGCCCGGTGGCTGGTTCCTCATTTTGAAAAAATGCTTTACGACAATGCTTTGATTCCTGTAAACTATGCTGAGGCTTACCAAATTACACGAGATCCTTTCTATCTTGATGTGATGCAAAAAACGCTTGACTTTGTATTGCGTGAAATGACCTTGCCCGGTGGCGGCTTTTTCTCTGCGTATGATGCAGACTCTGAAGGCGTTGAGGGAAAATTTTACGTGTGGAAGAAAAGTGAAATCAAAGAAGTCCTTGGAAGTGATGCTGATCTTTTTTGTCTTTATTACGATGTCACTGACGGCGGAAACTGGGAGGGAAATAACATCCTGTGTAACAATCTTAACGCCTCTACCGTGGCATTCAATTTTGGAATCTCGGAGACTGAGGTTCACAAGATTTTAAAATCATGTTCTGAAAAATTGCTAAAAGTTCGTTCCAATAGGATTCCTCCTGGATTGGATGACAAGGTATTGGTTTCATGGAACTCTTTGATGATTACGGCGTTTGCAAAAGGATATCGTGTGACAAACGACATGCGGTATCTTGACGCTGCAAGGAACTGTATCTCTTTTATCGAAAAGAACCTTTTCGTGGATGGCAAATTGCTTCGAACTTATAAAAACGGAACTGCAAAGATCGGCGGATACCTTGAGGACTATTCTTATTTTGTCAATGCATTGCTAGATGTGTTTGAAATTGAGCCTGATCCAAAATATCTTGAAATGTCTTTAAGTCTGGGACATCATCTGGTTGATCATTTCTGGGATTCTGAGAACAACAGCTTCTTTATGACCTCTGATGAGCATGAGAAACTGATTATTCGTCCAAAGAGTAACTACGATTTGTCTTTACCTTCTGGAAATTCGGTTTCATCTTTTGTAATGCTTAGGCTATATCATTTATCACAAGAACAAGTTTTTCTTGAAATTGCCACCAAAATCATGGAATCTAAGGCACAAATTGCAGCTGAAAATCCTTTTGGATTTGGTTATCTGCTTAACACAATTTCCATGTATGTGCAAAAACCTGTGGAGATCACTGTCATCAATACCGAAAATTCATCCATTTGCAAGTCGCTTCTTTTGGATTATATGCCAAACGCAATCATGATTACAGTTCGTGATGCCTCTCAATTAGATGGTATTTCACAGTATTCGTTCTTTGCTGGAAAACTCTTTGAAGATCACACTTCTGTTTTTATCTGCAAGAATTTTACCTGTTCGTTACCTTTGCATACTCTTGATGAGATTAAACTAAGTCTCTAGATCTTTTTTAGATCTACTGCAACTATGTTTCCCACTTGCGGTCTTCCCATGTTGTCGTATCTTGATCTTGGCATTGCCATTGTCATCTGTGTTTGTTGATATGATTTGATGTTGACAGTTGGCTGTGCCTGTAAAATTGCTTCTAACAATGGCATTACCTGCTCCTTTGTCTCTGCGTCCAGCTTGTTTGAAACATTCTCGATAATCCTTTGTTTTTGTGAAACTGGTTCAGTCGAAACATTCTCAATCAGTGTCAGCTGAACCATCTGACCGTTATCCACTATCTGTGTAATTTTAAACTCGTCAGTACCTGACATGATCTTGACATACATTTTGATGATTTATCTTTAACGAATTGAAAAATACAACGACACTGTAGCGGTTACCATCGCCGCCGTTACACCTAAAATAAAGATAATTTTACTGCCGTCTACTTTCATAGTGTGGATTCTTTCTAGTTGGAATTAAATCATCTGTTTTTTATTTTCTAAAACCCTCTCATGGGTTGTTTCTACGCGTACCTCCCTTGAAAATTATTATCTTTAGTTACACATCACTTCAGTTGATGTATTTGAAATGAAATTACCGTGTCAAGTTAAAATGATGCCTGATCTGACCTACGATAAAGTCTGCATTATTTTCCTAACGGCGTTTCCTTATTTTTATTTTTTTGTTCTTTATCAATGGCCTCATGTCTGGGAGAATTCAGTATTGATTTCTTAATTAACGGTGCACGCTGTTTTATTATTTCATTGAATTCCCTCATGTCTTCCAGACTTGGCGTCTGTTGCTGATTCTGATATGCCTGCAAAAATCCTGAATATACGCAACCCGTAATGATGCCAAATGCTGTATCCGGAATTGATTCTACTTCCGGAACGAAATTTTCTGCTATTTGCTTGTAAGATTCTGACTCACTAATGTAATAGTCGACTAGGCTATCTATGAAATCTCTGTTGTCTTTGGAAATTGTCATGCATTTTCTTGGCTTTCTAGTTTATTTAATTGTCTTTGATTAATTGTTTATTTGTAGATGACTTGTTTTGAAAGTGTTGTGGAAATTAGAATCTGATGAGGATTTTTTTAGAATTTATGATTCTAAAAAATTGGTTGCAGGATATTTTGATCCTGACTATGGTGATATTTTTCCCAAATCCAATTCTGAAGAGATCATTGCATCCATGCTAAAAAATCATGATAAAATTTTAGGCGGCGCTGTCATGGTTCCTTTTGTAAAATTTGGTCTGTTTGATTCTGACTTGGATACAACCCTGACTAAAGTTGAAGAACAGGTGTCTCAAGTAAATGAACGCCTGCAAAAGTGGAAAAACTTTCTGTCTGAAACCAATCGTCAAGATCACTCGATTAGAATCTCTCATACTGATCAGGACATGTTGACCATCACATTTCATCTCAATTTCTCAAAGCCTACTCCACTTGACAAAACGTCTTTGGCTGAAGAGATAATTCCAATTTTGAATGTATTGCAAAAAACAAACCTGTTATAGCTGTTCATTTCTTCCTACGGCAAATGTTCGTTTTTCCACTTTTTTGCATCGTTAATACAGTTGAACCATTCCACTTCTATTTCCTGTGAATCAAACTCACTCATTTCATTTTTAAATTCCAGATCACATTTGTTCTTCATGTTCTCAAAGATTTGAATCACCTTTTGCTTGACTCCATCTTGTGGAGCTGAGAATTTTCCTGGTTCATCATAGCTCTTTATTCCTTTTTTGGCTGACTGGAACTCTGCCAATCCCAAATTTTCATATTCATACGCTTCTTGAATCTGAGCGTCTGATCTTATTTTGGCTGATTCATCGCCTGTCATGATCCACTTGATGAATTCTACATCGCTTTCTAGCTGGGTCTGAGATGAAATCTTGAACAATTCTACTGAGCCTTTGAATAATTCTGGCGTTTCTAGTTCGTCATATCTGTAAATTATCTGTTCAAACTTGTTCAAATGTTCGTCATAGTACTTCAATAATTCTTCCTTTGTACTATCTCTCTCGTCCCATTTTGTTTTTTCAGAATAAAATTTTACTTGCAATTCTGTCACATCTTGTTGAATTTGTGCCAGTTCATTTCCAAATTGAAATCCTTTCTGCTTAGTTTGATCCACTGAATAATTGTATCCTACTATACCTCCTATGATGAGAACAGCTATTGCCGCAATTACGATGTTTTGAACTCTATTTTTTTTCAAAGATAATCTATATAATTTCCATTTTCGTCTAATTTTAACTCAATTTTAAATTCTGTACCGCTGATAAACGAATCATTACGGGTTGTCCTTACCCTTCCTATGACTAGTTCATATGGCCAAATCTCTACAACTATTGCGCCTACCGTGGCTGTTGGTGTTTCTGTAATTGTCATGTCTTCTTTTTTGACTCCGTGTTTTTCTAACATGTAAATTGCATGATCTAGTAATGGCTCTGGATTGTTGTAATTTAATACCCAGACTGTTCCTTCATAGTCAACCTTTTGCAATTTGAAAAATCCTAATTTTACTCCTATAACAATTATTCCATGTACTCATTATGTGATTTTTGTTTATCATTATGATTTCTTACCTGATTGGATGGAAGATGTTGTTCATTAGTTGCAGTATCTGTTAATGTTTATGAATTCTGTTAATGTTTCTGATCTCTTCAAAATAGGTTTATTTTTACCTGGTAGAAATAGATAGACTCGATCTAATTTATAATTTCAAGTAACAAAATTAACCAAAAAGTATGATCCCTGACACCAAAATCGATATAGTCCAATCTTGGTGTTATGTTTTCTAAAATTGTATTTCAGATTGTAGTTGTAACATGGACATCTTACGCTGTTCCATTTCACAAACAAGATCCAATGTATGCCGTATTTCTGACTTGTGACAATCTGGATTTACCATACAACTTTGTCGCCTTGTGTTGACGACAATGGTTTATGCATGACAAATCCAATTTGTGTAATGTGAAACCTGTGACCTATGTGGGTATTACTGTGGATGCTACCAAGATTCCGATAATCCCTGTAACTATTACCGATAAACAGTGTGGCTTTTCTTTCAAGAATTTACTGTGGATTTAACAATATTTTTTGTGCGTAATGAAAAATTTAAAGAGGATGACATGATGATGAGACAGACTTCATTGCATTTCATGATGGAAGTCTGGTACAATTATAAAATGTACCAGTTTTTTTAAGAGCAAATTGTTCTGATTTTTAATAATTGCAACATAAATTTTTTACACCAATATTTACACTTCTAGTTTTTTCTATAATTTCAAATTCTGGTTATAGTTTGTTTCAACCTGCTCTAGGATCTGACGGACATGATGATGATGATGACAATTCCACATGTGCTATAAACACGCTTGAGTTACTTGCTCACGAGTTTGAGCATGGAAGGGCATACATCAACTTCCATACGGATGACGGAGTCCATCCTCAAAATACGGGTCCTGGTGACCTGTTTACTCCCGGCGAAATACGAGGAAACATCGGATCCACCAATGATCCAACCCTGTTTACTGCCACGATAGATGCGTCTCAGCAGGTCCTGCACGGCGTGGATAATCCTGCTTTGTGGAATTCTGTAAATGCCACGGGAACCGTGGAGTTCTCAACTGGCCATAATTCTGATCACATAGATTACACCATCACGGTGAATGGACTCGACAACGTCGTCGGAGTTCACGTCCACGGAGGCTCTCCCGGAGAGAACAGCCACATTCATTTGGTGGACATCATACCTACTGACACCTCTGTCTCGATTGACCTGACTTCTGCGACGCCGCTTACGGGTGAGATAGGTCTTGATGACTTGTGTCCTGGCGAACATGGAGGCGAAGAACACGGAGAAGGAGAAGGGCACGGAGAAGGAGAAGGGCACGGAGAAGGAGAAGGGCACGGAGAAGGTGAATTTGTAAATGATGGCGGTAATGGTGTGAGTAACGGTCATGATCTTGATGACGTGTCAAAAATTCATATCCATGTTGCCGATTTGGGCCATACGGGTCCTCATGCTCTTAACTTCTTTGGTGATCCAATTGAAGATGATTCTGATATGACTTTTGATGCTGAAACTAGTACTATAACCGGTTCCTGGGGAGATGAGGATGAAAATACTGTTCTTGATGAATCAACAAGATCAAAAAAACTATCTGATTTGTATGAATCGTTATGCTCTGAAGAATTGTATCTCAACGTTCACACTTCGGGATTTCCAACAGGAGCTATACGTGGTCAGATATTGCCTTCTGAACATGGTGACATATGTGAACCTCCAAATCTGATTTCTGCAAGAATTGTATCTGAAAATGAAATCATTCTGGAATTTAACAAACCTGTGGATGATGACTCGTTCTCCTTGACATCTGTGGAGATTCCTGTGGGTGAATTCATGTCAGTTGATTCAGTATCTGTGTATAATCCCTCATACGGTTCTGGCATTGTAGTAATTCAAACCGTGGAATCTTTAGATGGTGTGGTGGAAGACGGACAACTCCATATTGCTGTTTTAAATGATGTTTTGGGGAATTCGTTTGATACTGACAGAAATTCGTTAACGCTTGTCAATGTCTTGGGACCTAACTCGCTATCTCTTTCACATAATTCACCAAATCTAATTTTAAGTGATAATTCTACACTAACTGAAATTGTAATTGAATCTGATGTTGAATCAAAACTTGATCTAAGTAATAATCCTACGACACATAAGATAAACGACAAAACCACCATTGTAATTCCCTCCAATCTCGTGATTAAGGGATCACAAAATACCGCTCATGAGATACATGTGGAATTTCCTGAAGGTCTTGAAATTACTGGCGATAGCGATGTTTTTGAAGGCGTGATAATTCTTCCGTCTACACGACAAGAGATAGAAACCGATACCTGTTTACCTGATTTCCCTGAATCATCTTCACGAATTTCAAGTTGTATTGAGATTGGTCTTTCTGGCAGCGAATTAATGCTGAGTCAGCCTGTTAAACTTGTTTTTCCTAATGAAGGTGCCAATACTCCGTATTATGGCGTTGGGCTAAATTCACAAAGAATTCTGATTACTGCTCAATGTGATGCATCTGATCTACCTGAAGTTGATGGAATTGAAATTTCAAGTTCTGGCATCATTAGGGAATGCTACATCCGAGATGGAAATGAAATGGTGGTGTGGACTAGTCATATGACTTCATTTGGCACTATTGGATCTGGGTTCTCTGGCAATTCTGGCGGTGGCGGTGGCGGTGGCGGTGGCGGTGGCTGGCGCAGCTCTCTTATGGCTTCTAACCTAGTCATGTACAATTCTTGTGATGATGATCTGGATGGCACTACACGTATTTTGGCCGTCAGTAAACAAGGCCATGATATTTCTGCAAAACTTTACAACAAAGACTTTACAACTCAGGCAACGGATGTCACTGACGATATTTCATATCTAAAATATGTTGATCGTTCAAGTAGTAACTATCAATACTCAATATTTGATGCTAGATTTCCAAATACCCTTGATTTCTTTTGGGTGGTCCTTTATGTTGAAGGTGATCAAGTAAACGGTCTTACTCATCTTGTCAAAATTCCTTCAAATTCCTGTATGGGATATGAGGAGTCATTTGAACTAAAAGATTCAAAGGCTTCACTTCTAAAACCCATCGAACCGCTAGAAATTCCATTGGAAAAAAACATTGATTCCGCTGTTCTAAATGAATTTGCAATCTCCATGGATGTGGAACCTGCAATGGATGTGGAACCTGCAATGGATGTGGAACCTGCAATGGATGTGGAACCTGCAATGGATGTGGAACCCGCAATGGATGTGGAACCTGCAATGGATGTGGAACCCGCAATGGATGTGGAACCTGCAATGGATGTGGAACCTGCAATGGATGTGGAACCTGCAATGGATGTGGAACCTGCAATGGATGTGGAACCTGCAATGGATGTGGAACCTGCAATGGATGTGGAACCCGCAATGGATGTGGAACCCGTTATTGACTCTGATTTGGTGACCAAAGCATCTGAGGAATCCCTACATATGTCTGATTCTAACGACTCAATCCCAAAATGTGGTCTTGGAACTGAGGTGAAAAATGGGATATGTGTAATTGTAAAAAACACCTCATTGAATTCAGACGTTCAGGTATTCAAACAACTTGGAATGTTTGAGCAACTTGTAAAATGGCTTACATGGACATGAATTTTAAACCATTTTTCATTTTCAATCTTTTTATCCTGATAACAGTTTCAGGCACTGGAAATATTTTTGCAGATCATGGAAGCAGTGGCGGTGGCGGTGGATGTTCTGGTGATTGTATACCTCCTACGCTAGGTCGGGATGACTACGGGCAAGTTTTTGTAACAAATGGTCTGGAAATTAACGGCAATCCATTTGATGTTTCTTACTTTCAACAGGACATGTCGCCTCAAATTCTAAAAACAGGCGAATCTGCAACAATTTCCTTGAAAATATTTGAGAATACGGGTCCCTCATACCTAACACATGTATTTTTGATGCTTGGCATGGAGGAAAAAACAATTTCTGGTGTAAAAGTGCCATCATATCCAGTTCAAATTGTTTGGGAAAGGCCACTTAATGAAAAGCCATCCGTTACCGTTGATGATCCAAATGACCTTGTGTCTCATGTCAGTGTGGATTCCAATCTGGGTTCTGATGCATTTGGAAATGAAGATGTGCTGACTGAGATAGTCTTCAAATTTACACCCACTCAGAAATTTGATACTGATGTTGTGTTGGTTGAGATGTGGGACTTTGAAAATAATTCCTGGACAAATTATTTTTACAATTCCATAATTGTGGATGATTACAAATCCCAGTCCTTTGGAAACATCGTGAATTCTGAAGGCAATGATTCCAAACCCAAGATTCCAAATTGGTTTAAAAATAATGCTGGATTCTGGTCACGAGACCAAATCGATGATGAAACATTCATTGTTGGAATAAAATACCTCATTGAGCAAAAAATAATTAATATTCCAAATCTCCAAAAATTTCAATTTGAATCTGTCTTGCATTTCATAGATATTGAAAAAGGTGCACAACATTACATAGATCGATATTATAATGATGAAATTTATCGAGACTGGTTTGATGCTAATTTTCCAGAATATACTATTGAGGAAGCAGTTGGAATTAATTCAGATCCTGTAGTCCCGGATTGGATAAAAAACAACGCTCAACTCTGGACTGATGGTATGATAACAGATGATGATTTTCTTAACGGCATAGAATTTCTAGTTAAGGATGGGGTGATTCTCTTCTAAGTGTCCGTCTCTTTTGAGAGTCCCTCGGTTTCTGCCAATTTTTAAAATTCTAAACACTGTTGTTTTCCTGTCTCTTTGCGTCTTGATGTTGTTTAGTTTCATCTGGGTATCTGTCCTTTATGATGATTCTTTTGAGGCGAACATGTCTCCCTTTTTTGACAATGATGATGTTGAGTATGCCTTGTTTGAACGTTAATCTTGTATTTCTTCTCGTACTTGTAATCTTCAAGAACCGTATAGATGTCGCTTACCCTTATGACAAAAATAAATTATGATGATAAATTAATACTGTGAAATCATTATTTGAAACAATTATTCAGGATCTATAATGTTTAATGTCATTGTGCTTACTACTCTGGATAGTTTTCTAACTGCCGCAATCACCTTTTCAAATCCTTTCTGTTCCTCTGTTTGAATTTCTGCAATCACATCATACGCTCCAAAAGTCAGATATGCGTTACTGATGTCTTGTATGCGTTTTAACTCCTCCAAAATGTATTCTTCAGATCCTAAATCACAATTTAATAGAATAAACCCCTTTTGCATTGTTTTACCTTGGAATAATTAACGAAGTTATGCTCTTTAAGTTTTACAGTTTTACCATCTGCTACGTCCGCCGTAGCTGTTTCTGCCTTCTTTATCGTTGGAACTTTTTCTGTTTCCTCCTCTGTCATCTCTGGATCTTCCATATCCTCCGCCACCTCCAGATCTTCCATATCCTCCGGAACGACCTCCGCCTCTAGAATAGCCTCCAGATCTAGATTGACCTCCGTATCTTCTGGATGATGTTTGTCTTTTTAGTGGATCTGGAATTGAAATTTGAATTCCCATTTCCTGGTTCAAGTCTGTGAGTGGAACCTTGATCTGACGTTTGATTAGGTTCCAATCTCCCACTGATGAATATGATACGAATGTAACTGCTTTACCTTTTGCACCTGCTCTTGCGGTTCTACCAATTCTATGAAAATAAACCATCTCTACATTTGGAACATCATAATTGACTACCAATTCCACTCTTGGAACATCTATTCCTCTGGATGCTATGTCGGTTGCAACTAGGATGTTTGCTTTTCCATTTCTAAATTTAGCCATGGATTGTTCTCTTCTATGCTGTGACATGTCGCCTTCGATTGCCACTGCGTCATATTTCTCTTGATGGAGGAATTTTTGAACATCTCTGGTTCTGTATTTTGTAGAACAAAACACTATGCACTGACCTCGTACTGGCTTGAGAAAATCTAATAAATATTTGAATTTGTCTCTGTCTTTGATTACAAGATAGGATTGATCAATGCCTTCTCCGCTAAGATCATCTGCATCCAAAAGGAATTGCTTTGGATTGTTTAGGTAGTCTTCTGACAACCTTAGAATCTGGGTTGGCATTGTTGCAGAAAATAATGACATTACTCTGTTTTCTGGAGCTAGATCTAGAATAAACTGGATGTCGTCTATGAATCCCATATCCAACATTGTATCTGCTTCATCCAAAACAATGTGGCTGATGTCTCGAAGTTCTATTGAACCTCTTTTGAGATGATCAATTAGTCTTCCCGGTGTTGCCACAAGAATTTCAACTCCTCTGTGAAGCGTATCAAGCTGAATGCCCATTCCCTGACCGCCGTAAATTGTTGCTACTTTGAGTCCCGTGTATCTTCCAAATTTTTTGATTTCATCCGCAATTTGCATTGCAAGTTCTCTTGTAGGTGCCATGACCAATCCTTGAATTCCTTTTTTAGGCTGAATTTCTTGCAACATTGACAATGCAAATGCTGCAGTTTTTCCTGAACCTGTATGAGCTTGTCCTACGACGTCTCTTCCTGAAAGCAATACTGGAATGGCTGCCTCTTGAATTGGAAATGCCTCTTCAAAACCTTGTTCAGTAATTCCTTTCAGCACGTCGTCGCTTAATCCTAAATCTTTAAATTTTGTCATTTTGTTTTTCTCTCTTTAGCAATAACGAAAAAGCTTATTGCCTACTCGTTATTATTCTGATGCTTAGCATTGATTTTGGTCTAATAAACGCTTGTTATTTTTCTATGTGTCGAGTTGAACATCGATCACTTTTTTAAAACTCTCAAATGGTTGTGCTCCCTTTAATTCTATATAGCCTACTTCGTCATTTCCTACAAAGAATCCTGGTGTTCCTGAAACTCCGTACTTTCTACCATCATCGAGATCATTCTTAATTTCATCTATGTATTTTCCACTGGTGAGGCATGAGTCAAATACGCTTTGATCTAGTTGCATGTCTGATGCATATCTGCTAAACAAAGACACTGCATCTGCCGTTGCTAATTTGTTCCACTCGTTTTGCTTTTCAAATAAAGCGTCGTGCATTTCTCTGAATTTGTTTTGTTCATTTGCACATTCTGCTGCAACTGATGCTGGTAGCGCATTTGGATGAATGCTTTGAATTGGGAAGTCTCTGAAAACCAGTTTCACCTTGCCCTGATCAACATACTCTTCAAAAATCTGTGGGAGTGTCTGAGTATGGAACCTGGCACAAAATGGACACTGAAAGTCTGAAAATTCAATTATTGTAATTGGTGCGTCTGGATTGCCCATGATTGGATCATCATCTGCAGAAATTTTTATTGGTGCTGCGACTGCTTGCTTCGTTGGCAATTGATTCTGTAATAGTTTCAGTTCCATCTTGGCCAATGCTTCATCGAGATCTTTTCCAGTTATCTGATTTGAATTTGATTCTGACACGTATGATCCCAATAGAAATGCAGCAACTCCTACTGCTATGATTAGTCCGACAACCATGATGTTAAATGTTGATTTTTTGACTGATATGGCTTCACTGTGTTTTTGCCCATCATTGAATTCGTCAAAACTCATTGAGCTGATTACAAGTTCAGTATACTTAATCGTATTGCCAATTTTTTAGGTTTTATTTTTAATCAAATTGCTTATCATTGTGGAATGTCGTTGTAAAAAAATTCTGATTATTTGATTTTACGTGAACCTATCGTTGAATCAAATTTGATTTAATTTGTTGATGAAGTGTTAATCTCGGCTTAACTCTTTATCGAAGCAAGATCATTAATTTCCTATTTTGCTAGCGTCCATATGAAAAGTCATTGTATGGAGTGCTCTTTTTCTACCGAGGAGCCTGGAGAATTGTACATTCATTTCATGAATGTACATACCAAAATCATTGTAACGTCCAAAAGGAATCAACCCTGTTCACTGGATAGCTATGCTGGATGATTTTTTTTATCTCCGAAATTCCTTGACTCTTTTTTGTTATTTCGCCTAGTTGATTTTAAATACAAAAGATGGGGCTGATGACGGGATTTGTCTAATTTGGTCTGTTCCCTATATCATTTTGAATTGTTTGTGGATTCCAAGCAAGTTCAATGTCCCACTATTTGCATGTCAAACGGTATACAACCATGAAGACAATCAAAATCTGATAGGTAAACATGTTCAACCAGAACAATAGGGCAAGTCATCTCTAGAAAAGTCACATTTGTGGTAAAGTAGTCCTGAATGTATCAAAATAAAAAAGAAAAAGAGTAGTGATTATGCATCATCTACGTCTTCATGGAATTCATCTGATTCATCAAATCCACGCTCATCAGATTCATGTTCGTCGCATTCTTCCTCATCGTATCCAAAGATTTTACCGTATTGCTCATCTAACGGTGCAAGTCTTTCCTCGAGTTCTTCTTCTTGAGCTTCGGTGAGTTGCGGTTCAACAAAACCAAATTCACTCATAATTGATGTTGCTTTTGCATCAAGTGAATCCAGTTGTTTTTCCAACTCTGATTCCTCACTCTCACTCAAGTTCTTATCGAACTGTGCAAAGATTCTGTCATACTCTTTATCTAGAGATAACGTCTTTCTCTCGAGTTCTTCTTCTTGGGATTCAGTTAGCTCTGGGAATTTGAATCCATATTCTTGGAGAATTCTGTCATATTGTTTGTCTAGTGAATCCAGTTGTGATTCCTCTTCTGCAGTTAGGTCAAACTCATAGTAATACTCATCACCATGTTGTTCTTCCAACTCCATGAATTTTTCATCTAACGGAGCAAGTTTTGCATCAAGCTCTTCTTCTTGCACTTCAGTGAGTTCTGGATATTCAAATCCATATGACTTTAGAATTGCGTCGTATCTTTTGTCTAGTTCATCTACCTTAAATTCCTCTTCTGCAGTTAGGTTGTCATTATAGTTTGCAAAGAGTCTATCATACTCTGCATCCAGCGGAGCAAGTTTTGCATCAAGCTCCTTTTCCTGGGCTTCAGTAATTTGCGGTTCACTGAATCCATATGACTTTAGAATTGCAGTGTATTGTTCTTCCAGATCATCATAGATCTTGCCAATGTCGGATTCAACATCCTCGTTTGACTGTGCCATGACTGTGGGAAGTGACATTGCACTAATGCTTCCTAAAAGCAAGCCTGTGAGAACCAGATAGTTCAACAGTTGTCTTTTGTTTTTTGTTTGAGTTGATTTCATATCAATCACAGACACTTCTGTAAAGTGTTATATGAGAATGCCAATCCTGTTGCGGTATGGCAATGGATGTTGGACAGGGAACACATTATGGAAATCTGCTATCTTACAAGTATTACATGAGGCCGACTGCGCAGAAGATGTACGGTCACTCTCCAAACACAAAGATAAAACACCACGAAAATGTGCAGAAGATATTACAAATTCTTGCGCTAAACGGAACCTGCACGACATGGGAAATGGCAAAGATTCGTTTTCCAAACGACAATGACAAAGTACGTACGAAAGAAAAAGAATTCCGCAGACTACTTGTAGGCAGAATCGACAGGGGCAAGCATTCATCAGGTATGTTGGAACTTGGACTGGTTGTAAAAGATGGAAAGGTATATCGACATCCTGTATCTGACAAGTACAGGCTGTCATTACATGGCATACTGTACTGTCTTGATGTTTTGAATCTGAACAAGAATGACATTGACAAGATATCTGAGAAATATGCAGATGTTTTACCGAAGGTATTTGGAAAGTGGGATTACCTGAAAAGTGCAACAGAAGATCAAGTGTATACAATTCAGATTCTTGCCAGAGGTCTCTTGCTTGACAATCCCGAAATTGTAAAAAACAAAACCAATCCGATGTACGAGCTGATGTCATTTATTCATACAAAGTTTAGGAAAAATTTTGAATCTATTTCAGAAAGAGACCTGGCAGAGCAAATATCGTTATGGTTTTACACTTATTTGTTGTATGATACAGAATTAAAGAGCAAGGCAAGATCATTAACGTCAGTCAAAAAGCTGCAAAGAATACTGGATCAAGATGACAGTCTAAGCAGGTGGTATCTAAAATTTGTAAAAGATGCAGATAGATATTATGCAAAAAGAGCAGATACGATAAAAAAATCGGGCCTCCTGTGATTCATTTGGAATGCTTTTGTATCATCTTTTCCAAATCTCTGAACTCCAACGGTTTGTTGAGCAGTCCCCTGAGAGATAGTAATTTTGCCCTGTGATATTTTTCATCATCCAGCGCATAACTTGAGGTAAATACAATTCTAGCATCAGTATCTGACTTTACTATTCTAAAGAATGCCTCATATCCGTCAATTTCGGGCATTTTGATGTCTAAAAACATGATATCTGGCTTGATTTCTCGATATTGCTCGACTGCGTCAACTCCATCAGTGGCAGTGACAACATCAAATCCCTTGTCCAAAAGCATGAGCTGCGTGGCCTCCAAAAAGTCTACATCATCATCGGCAAATAGGATTTTCTTACCTAAAAACATGATTCTATCTGAATAAATTTTTGATAAATATGTTGCATGCCAAGAACACAATCAAACGTGCTCTTTTTGCTTTTTTGGCAGTATTACGGTAAATACCACAGGATCAGAGATCACAGAGATTTTACCACCATGCTGCTCTATGATGTTCTTGCAACTTGACAATCCTAGACCCGTTCCCTTTAGTTTTGATGTAAACAACGGTTCAAAGACCTTGGCTATATCCTCATTGGGGATTGGAATTCCAGAGTTTTCAAATTCTATCATGACGTTGTCAGACTTTTCAGAAATTCTAATTTTTATCGTACCGTCACTTTTGTCAATTGCCTGCACCGCATTTAAAATCAGATTGACAAACGTGATCTCTAATTTTTCCTGATCACACTCTATCGTGACATCGTTTTCTGGCATTACTATCTCAATATTGGATGAAACTTGTATTGACTCCTTTGCATAACTAAGCATGTCTTTTAGAGAATGGTCATCTGAAATTAACGGGGTGGTCCTGACATAGTTTAACACGCCTTCCACCTGGTGAGACATTCTGTTTACTGAACGTTTGATGCGTTCAACTTCCTGAATGACATGTTTATTTTCACCTTTGTTCTGATCAGAAATTCTCTCAACGGAACTCCTGATTGTTCCCAATGGATTTCTCATGTCATGTGCAATGTTTGAGGAAAGTTGTCCGATTACAGACATTTGCTCTATCTCAGTTATTTTTTTTGATTGTCCGTAAAAGATTCGTGCAAAATAGATTCCCAGCAATCCTGCAATAATTGTCACAGATAATATGGATATCAACAAGGAATTTTGCTGGGCATTGGCATCAGACAATATTTCATCCATTTCCGTGTGAATCATCATGGTCCAACCCAGTCCTGGAAACTCCTGGTATCCCATCTGTCGAGAATATGAGTGCAGGATTTCTATGTCGCCCGTTGTGCCTAATATTGCAAATCCCTTACCTCCAAAGGTAAAATCAAAGTCAAAATCATCGTAAATAGAGTCAAACTCTTCCTCCAAGGCAATTAACTCCGATTCAAGCTCCTCTTCCTGACTTTCAGTAAGTTCGGATTCTACAAATCCATATTCCCTGAGAATCGTAGTATGTTGCTCATCTAGCTCATCAAGTTGGGCCTCCAATTCCTGCTCTTCTCGAAATGAGGGATTTTCGAAGTCAAGAGATCTAAAAATTTGATCATATTGCCTCTCAAGAGGTTCCAGTTTCATATCAAGTTGTATTTCTTGCTTTTCAGTAAGTTCGGGCTCTACGATTCCATATTTAAACAGGATTTCAGACTGTTTTAGTTCCAATTCTTCAAATTGCTCATCAAGCTCAATATACACATTAGATGAGGTATCCGAAATATAATCACCGATGAATCGCTCTTCATCCATCTCAGACGTAGAATGAATCAGAAAGCCATACTCATCAAACAAATCAAACTCAGAGGTTCTGAATTGTGATTCATCTTTTGTTTCATCTACTATTCTTACAATGTCTTCAAAATTATAAAGTGCATGAATAATTCCAATAAAGTTTCCTCGTTTGTCATCCATTCTCACACTAATCTCAATTCCATTCACATCCAAATATTCGTCAAAAGAAACGTCTTGGACAAAAACAAAAGACTCCCTAGTCTCACCCCACCATAACTCGTCAGACAAATTCTCAAACCTTGCTGATTCTGTATCTCCCACCTTATTTCCAAATGAATCTGTCACAAGTATCCTGCTAAACACAGAGTAATCTAACTGGTTCTGATAAAATGATTTTTTTTCTTGCAGTTTAGTTGAGATCAAACCATCTATACTTTCTGAATTCCTTTCATATTGTAAAAGTTGATTTTGAATTCTAGAGTCACTTGCCAGCTCACGTAACTCTGAGATTTTGTTAGAGATGGATAAATCAATCTTGTTGAGGGCAGAGTTGGCGGTTGTAGTTGATTGTTCTCCCACTAGCTGATTGATGGAATTTTTTGTTACGTTGATTGATACGAATCCCATAATTCCAGTAAATGACGCAATAATGACAAAGGATATTATCAGTGTAACGACTAATTTTTTGCTTGATTTATCACTCATAGCCTAGTCTGAAAAATCATAATAAAACAAAACGTTTACGGCGTTCCGTATCAAATTGTTTGAACATAAAATTTCAGCCTTGTCGTTATGTTTCTTATTGTGATTTATGTATATTTTCTCTCTCACACAAAGTGTTTTTTCAGGTGTTATATCTACATGCAATTACTGTTGCGGTATGGCAATGGATGACAGATTTACAGTAAATGCACACGACAGGATTCAAATCTTAGGGCTAATCGAGGGCATACACACTTTAATTCTAAGCGACTGAATTGTCGTTTAGGTTTGGTCCCCAAAACCAGTATTTCACTGGCACAGTTTTTCTATCACTTTTAGCAATTTCAGCCATGAAATCAATTCTATCCATATCCTTATTTTCATTGATTCTAATTTTTGGTACAAGTCAGTCTTATGCAGATTCAGGTAGGATTTTGCAAGACAAGATGTGGGACGTCCCAATTCAGTCTCATGCAATCTATACTGAAAGCGGCATTGAGACGTCATTTCTTGATGTAGGGCAGCAGGCATACATTGCATTTCCGTTGCGTGAAAATCAAGATGATGGACCTACAATACAGACAATTAAAGCAGGATATCCGATTGCAGATGACAAGTATTTTCCGCGATACCATGAAGAGACGGCATGGTTCAACGCAGATTCGATAGATCTTTCAAAGCCTCTCAGCGCGTCATTTGTACCGCAGGAACCCTGATCTTACTATCTGCGTCATACCGTGGGATACGAATACAATGACTCTGATAATTCAGGTCATCTTGGAGGTGCCAACAAGCATTTTGTAGTGGTTGAAAAGTTCAGTAAGGCCTTGGATGACGAGGGTATTTGTAGGAACCCGGATCTTCTCAGATACCAAAAGCAAGACATGACAAATGCCGTCTGTGTGACTAATCCTACATTTATCCAACTCTTGACGAGGGGACATTGACCAAAAAACCACTGGTAATAATTGGCATTTTGATGGCAATTGGAATCACATTTGTTTTCATTACGACATTTGAGGAACCTGTGAGTGAGGAATCTGTGAGGAAAGAGCAGCAGCATGCAATTGAGGAACCTGTGAACGTGGAATCCGAGATACCTGTGAATAAGGAATCTGCAGAACAGATCCAAATATTTGCAGAACTGCTAAAAAACGAAGATGTTGAGGAGTTCAACGAGCTAAGATACATTCACAATGGCAAACTTGAATTCAAAGAATTAGATCTCTCAGGAATTGTTCTTAAACGAGTGAATCTAAGCCAGGTTATATTCGTAAATTCCAATCTTACTGGAACTTCGCTTGGCGATGCAAATTTACCAGGCATGACATTTTCAGGTCTTATTTCTGATTCAGATCTTACAGGTGCTGACTTGACAAACGTTATTTTTGTTGGTGCCAATCTAACCAATGCGATCTAAGTCATTCTGTTGCCATGTTTGCAGACTTTACGGGTATTGACTTGACAAATGTTGATTTGACGGATGCAGAACTGCATGATGCTGATTTTACAGGCACTCAGTTGAAATATGCAGATTTGACCAATGCTGATTTGACAAGTACTACTTTTACAGATGCCAATCTAAAAGGAATTACTTTTACAGATGCCGATCTCAGACATGCGGATCTTGCTTATGCCCGCTTAGCCAGTGCCCTCATGATGAATGCTGACTTGAGCGGTGCCGATCTCAGACATGCTTATCTGTATGGTGCCTTGCTGACAAATTCAGATCTTAGTAATGCCAATTTGACAAATTCAGATCTTACAGGTGCACAATTACAATTTTCTGACTTGAGCGATGCTGATTTTGGATATGCCAGTCTCAAGCGTGCCAATCTCACCAACTCCAATCTCACCAACTCCAATCTTGAATATGCCACATTATCCCAGACCAAACTATCTGATGCTGACTTGACAAATGCCAATTTTGGATTCAATTTACTGGGTCAGGCTAGTTTTGAGCATGCAATTTTCCAAAATGCTGATTTTACAGACACTAATCTTCTTCATGTGGATCTGACCAACGTGGATCTGACAAATGCCAATATTGAAGGTGCGATATTTGCATACTGTGATTGGGGAACATAGCTATATGTCGAATCACCCAACATTTCAATCTCAAGGGATGATGCGTTAAAAAGAGGAGCGGTTTATCCCGACGGATGTGAGAAATAACTTTAGATCCAAAATGCCTATGTTTTCTGATGATTCAGTCTGTTAAAGACATCCTTGATTCCGTCTTGGTATTTTGGATGTTGAAAATTGTATATTGACATGATCTTTGCATTTGAGGCACTGGTTGATTTTGTAAGGAGATTTACAATGTCTTTTCCTATGGCAAGTTTTGCCAAAAACTCTGGAACATGTCTTTGATTTTTCATGCCAAGTTCAGATGAAATGCAGTTTACGAAGTCCTTAAACGGTGCAGGATTGGAACCTGTAATGATGAACGATTGGTTTGTCTTGTCGTGTTCAATTATGGCAAGCAATGCTCCAACAACGTCATCTACATGAACATAGTTCTTGACATACATTCCGTCTCCTGGAATTCTAAACCTGTTTCTCTTGAGACGGCTGACCATGTCAGACATAAAGAATCCCCCATTCCCATATACGATGTCTCCGACATGCGCTGTCGTATATTCTATCGTGTTTTGCAAGCAATGCTCCTCGAGATATCTTTGGGCCATTACACGTAGTTTCGTGTAATATGTGTCTGGATTTATCAGCGTATTCTCATCAATGTTTTCATATTGTGAGTCAAATACCGTAAGTCCTGAAACATACACAATTGATTTTGTCTTGTCTTTTACTGCATTAAACAGATTCTTTGTTCCCTGAAGGTTTACCTGCTCCAGTATTTTTTTATTTTTTTCATGTGGGGTAGCTGATGCAAGATGATACACCACATCAAAATATTCGTCAGGCAATTCTATATTTGGAGATGTGATGTCTACAATGATTGCGTTGGATTGGTTGGATGCCTTGTCTCTATTTCGCACCAGGTAGAATACCGTGGCATTGCAACTTGATATCTTTTGTGTCAATTTGGATCCAATAAATCCGCTGGCTCCAGTAATCAGAATCTTTGAATCCTTGTCAAGTTTCATGATGCATCACTGAAGTATTTGTTCTATAGAATCTTTGTGACGTGAAACAAAAAGTATTTTCAATTACTATTTTTCAGTAATCTCTGCATTCTCTCAAAGAATCTTTGACGATACATCTAACAGAACAAATGACACGTATTCAGGTCATACCCTCATGATTTTTGCTCTATTTTCTGGAATGGTACGCAATATCCATTATCGCTAATACAAATATTGCAGGTAAGAGCAAGTTAAATAGTTCGTACAGAACAAACGTAGAGATTGCCAAGGAGAACCTGCTATGATGATGGCAATTCCGTGAACTGTTTTGCCAACACGTCGATAGGTCTGAGCGTAGATGATGGATGTGATTGCCGGAAAGGCAAATACGAAATAGCGCATTCCTAGGGGACATGGATTGGTGAATGAATTCCCTGCAACCCATCCGATTCCAACTATCGTCAAGGGCGGTAATGTCTACATTGCCTGTACTGGAACTGAAACCTTGTAGGTCATTTGATGTCAAATCACTTGTCGAAATTGTTACGGATTAACCTGCTGTAGTTAGGTGCACGCATGCTTCTGAACTGATACATACATTGTTAATGAAACATATTCTTGAAAAAATCCTGCATTGGGATTTACGTCCTAAACAAGCAGTATTTTTGGAAATCAATTTCATTCGCCTTGATTGTTGTAATCCGTGGAACATTCAAATCCGCAAGCGTTGCATCTGAAAACCTCAAAATATTTTGAATGAATGTCAGTTATGGTGTATCCTGTGTTGTTGCCATGAATTGTAAGACTGTGGCTTTTACACTTTGGAAATGCAATGTCTTTCAAATTTTCAACTGGCTTACCCTTGTTTTTTGTCATCATAATGGGGCCTCAATAAATTTTCCCCATGGCACGAACATGGTAAACAAAGTGAGAGGAAAGCACAAAGCCTGCATAATGATAAATAAAATTGCAAATGTGTCTTTATCTTTTCAGAAAGTTCGAATAAGAAACGATAAAGACATGTATAGAGCAATCAGGTCTGATTGAACCATCTTTGCACAAACGAGCTCAATTTATCCCGTCATGCAATGAGAGATCCATGATTGAGATCATTGTAACATTGTCTGCTCCACACAAAATTGTATTGTTCATACCAGACACTTTCATGGATTTTGGTTACATATTGTGAAAGGCCTATGTACTCAAAATGCTTTTCGTCTGGCGTTATCATGATTGCTGATCAGAGTAATTCTGAAGCAGTATGAAAAAAATGCCGAGAATGATTAGCAGTCGCAATCATGCTCGGATGTCTCACTTGGCAAGTTAAGATATTCCAGTATCTCGATTCCTCTTTTAGCGTTCATTATATTGCAACAACTCTTAGTTTGCATGTTCATCTCAAAAAATAAGACATGCAAAACTAGAGGTCGCCGTTGTACATCCCCTTGTTGCGTAGATTGTATTCCTGCACATTTACTGTCTTGTATGCACTATCGAATACGAAGTCTTCATCACCCCAGTCCTCTGCCAGGTAACTCTTGCTGACTTTTGCGTCAATTTGCTCATAGTTGAAGGCTGCACCTTCAAAATCACATCGGGCATATTTTCCATCAATCAATCCAGGAGTGTAGCTTACCAATCCATCGGACATGAAGTCTTTGAACTCTTTTGTGGATGCAAACAATGCAGACCTCCTTTGAGGTTTGGACTGTAGTATCGTGGCAGAAATGACCGTACGTGCATCTGAAGACTTGATGTCTACATCCAGGCTTCCTTCTTTGCTCTTTTTGATGGTGGATGTGGTTTTTCCCAATCTGGATGATAGGATGAGGGGTCCGAAACAGTTTACAAACGTGCTGTCCGTATTTCTACCCATGAGATATACTGTCGGAACTGGTTCTTTTCCAGACACATCCATTACAGAGTAACGATATGCGCATGCCACGGTGTTTATTCCAATCATGGGAAAAGGCTGTATTGTTAGTCCGTTAAAGAGGATCATGCAAAGGGAGACAACCCCGTAGCCATGAGCATTTCTTGGTTCAAGCCACTTGAGTGTAGGCATGTGCTTTTCTAGTGTATCCAAGTTGACCCTAAAATTAAACAAATATCGGTCAAGAACGGTTCCACTTACTAACGGTCTTTTAACATATTGTTTTTTGACCATCATGAGATTCTTTACTAATTGATTCATCATGTTTATCGCACATACTACAATAATATAAATCGGTCGGTCAACCGACCGACTAATTTAATAATGAATGGCAACCCACATAACTCATGACAAACACGTCAATCAGAAAACAAATGAAAGGAAATAAAAAATGAAAGTCAAATCTCTGACAGATACTCAAGAAAAGATCATTGACATATCGGCAAAAAGATTTGCAAAGAATGGATTTCAAAAGACATCTCTGAATGATATTGCCAAAGCTGCAAAAATAAGCAAGGGTACCCTGTTTTATCATTATCCAAGCAAGGAGGATCTTTTTTTTGTGGTGCTTAGTCAGAATATAGATTCAGCATTTAAAGAGGAATTCGAATATTATGTGAAACAGGGCTTCAAACTGTTTAAAGATCGAAATAATCTTCTTCATGATCTGGCAACGTATTATGATTCAAGAATGGTAAAACCAAAACTGATTGAAAGACTGTGGCTGGAAGGCGTCATAGAATCCGAACATAATCCAAAACTTCAGCAGATGCTGTCCAAAAAAGACGATGAAATCGTACAAAGAACGGCCGAAATGCTCAGATTTGCCAGAACCCAAATTGGAATATTGGAAGGTTTTGATGATTCAGAATTATCCCAAATGGCACAGGGATTGGCAGCATTCTTTCGTGGAATGTTCCTTTATAGAATAATGGGGAAGGATGTTGATGAGCTGAAAAACATATGGGTGCTAACAGTCTACAACTTGTATATCTCAGGTAAACATTCGCATGATAAGTAACAACAAAAGTTGGAAAAAAATGATCTTTTTCTGAATTGCTATCTCTAGAGAACAGCGATTCTTTCATTAACAGACATCATGTTAAACAATTAGCTTAGCCTGATCTTATTTTCACTTCAGACATGATTGCTAATGTTGGAGTACTGGCAATCTTTCAGTTAGATCAACTTTAGATGATCTCAGGAATGAAGTCACAAAGAAAAAGAGGGGGATTTTTATCCTGTGCATGTAAATGTTGCACCAATTGGTGTGCTTATCCTGAACCACTTTTTCACAAGTCTCCATTTTCATGGCGTCAAAATACTCCGAGTTCAGTTTGACATTGTCCAAATGCAGTTCATTTTTAATATGATTCAGTTTTCTCTCAATTCTCTTGTCTGTATGCTGAATATCCTTTCTTATCTTGAGTTTTGAAATTTGACTGGTTTTGGACATGCGGAAGAATATGCGGCATGTAAGGCTATGACAATAATGGAGAAAGCCAATGACGGGATCTGAACCCATGACCTATTGATTACAAATCAATTGCTCTACCAGGCTGAGCTACATTGGCACGAAATAAAATGGATTTTTTGAAGGTTTAAAGTGTTACCTGCATTTTCTTGAAAATTGCACCTATTTGATATTATTCAGTGTACCGTCAGTTTATAATAAAACCTCATTTTCATACTTGACATGAGATACATCAACCCCGTTCGAGTTAAGGTCTTGATGATAATGTTTTATGCTACTGGGACCATGGGCTTAGTTGTTGGGTTGGTTGTTGCCCCTCCCTCCACGACAATAATGATAACTTTCATGGGTCTTGTTAATATTGGACTGGGAGTATTTTTTACGTTTCTATTTCTAACTCAAATTCAAAAAGCACCTGATAAACGAAAGAAAAAGAAAAAATCCGATTAAAACGTCTGTCGTTGATCTTCAAATGACTGGAAAGCGTATTTTCGATTAAAGTATAAATAATAACTTCCTTTTTTTCAGTTCAGAAATGCTTGACTTGATTGCAAAAAACCTGTTTCTTACAAAAGGCAAGGGTGTTCATGAGGATAGACTGACTAGTTTTGAATATGCGTTAAGGGATGCGGGCATTGCAGGAACTAATCTGGTTTTAATCTCGAGTATATTTCCTCCACAGGCAAAATTGATTTCTAGAAAAGAAGGATTAAAAAAAATTAAACCTGGACAAATACTATTTACAATTTATTCCAAAAACCAAACCAGTGAGCCACATAGGGTGTGCTCTGCATCTGTGGGTCTTGCCCAACCTAAGGATACATCACGATATGGATATCTTTCTGAGTACGAATCATTTGGTCAAAATGAGGCTCAAGCTGGTGATTATGCTGAGGATATTGCGGCACAAATGCTGGCCTCTTCCTTGGGAATTGCATTTGATGCTGACAATGCCTGGAATGAAAAAAGACAGCAGTGGATGATCTCGGGAGAAATATACAACACCCATAACATCACGCAATCCACAAAAGGTGACAAGGATGGAAAATGGACAACTGTCTTTGCCGCAGCTGTTTTACTACTGTGATTATTTTTTATATCCTTTGAGATAAAATAACGCTGCTGTGATTGCCGCTATTGTAATTATTATTACGACGACAATTGATTCATTGGATTTTTGTTTTTCAACTTGAATGCTGTCTCCTCCGAGGGAGAATTCCAGTTCTTCACTGCTCACTGATGTCCTTTCACCAAAAATGTATTTTCCTTGAATCACTTGGCCCTCTTCTGGATCAAAAACCCATCCATGTTTTGTGAGGTCTGTTGGAATCTTTTCATCGTCTACGATTTGAGTTGAAATGATGTTTCCACTGACATCTGAAATATTGGTGTCCTCCAAAGATAATATGACTACTTGAATGATGGAATTTAGCGGGTAGAATCCTTCTGAGAAATATCCTGATCTTTTTAGCTCGTCTGTTTTTAAGAATTCTAATGGGCTAATTTTATCTGTGTTTGATTCAACTTCTGAATAATTTGTTGACAGCCTTAATTGTAACAATGACTTGTTTTCTGAGGGTATGATGGAAAATGTCATTTTTGCATCTTTGTCCGTTGAAAGATTTCTTGCAATGTCGTAGAACCCTCCTTCATCCCTGATTGTTTTTGGAATCAGAATTGCTGTCATTTTTTCATACATTGAGGCCGTATCTTCCATTGGCATTGTATACACTGCTGAAATAGTTCCTCTGCCTGAAATCACTCCTGATGTCTGCAATGTGGTATTTGTCTCATCATTGGGGTGGACGAATGTGGAATGGAGTTCTGCTTTTGTATCAAATGCATCGTTTATTTCATCAATGAACTGCTCGGATATCTTTAATGTTGAATTTTGAATTGCTGGAAAGTTTGTGTCGCTAAGATTTCTCTTGACATTTATCAAAATGCATGATTTGTCAGCCACTCCCAGTATGCAATTATCTTGGTTTGTTATGACTACTGCTGAAATATTCTCATTTTCTCTGATTCTTTGTTCTAATTTAGCTGGAATTTTAATTTCTTGAACACTGGTGCTTTGCAATGTGATTGATGCTGTGACCTCTTGAGATTCTTTCTCTTCTATCATGATCTGTGCGGTTTCTTGAAATGTTGCAAGGCTGACTTCTTGAGAATATGCAAAAGTTGTCGAGATTCCAACCAATGCAATCATTGTGATAAAAATAATCTCTTTCTGCATAGATGATGACTCTTAAAAAGAAATTATTAAATTTACTCACGTATTGCGTGTATGGCACTGCTACATTGCGTATTTTTTCATGCGTATGTTTTGTCTGGTAACTAATATTCTCATCTTGCAACTACCTAGGTAGCATGGCGTTAGTTCCCCTTCTTGTTGATTTATTTCTAAACCCTGTCATTCAATTAGTTGCTGTTTTGAGTGCGCTAGGAATTGGCTTGTTTCAGGGAATAATTCTGGGACGGGCCATTCTTCTGAGATTTCCACGTCTGCAAAATCATGTAAAGACAGTGTCTATCACTCTGTTTGTTTTATTTCTGATAAATGCAATTTTGAGCGTTCCCAGGTTTGCCTCCTCTGAAAAAATCAGCCTTTCTAATTTGTCTGCAAATAGCCCTGATGAAGTTGCTTCTTCACTTTTTTTGATTTTTGGCATGAATACTGGATTTCTCACGGTGTTGGCAATTTCTGTTATGGTGCTAAGCTTTGTGGTGCTCAAATTCACCTCTCTAAACGGAATGACTAAGGGATTTGTTTTCTTTTTCAGCGCCCTTTTGTTGATCCTGACTGCCGTTAGTAGGTTCACTGATCTAACTCCCAGCACTTTTGAAGTCTTGTTGTATTTCCTTTATCATCTAGGAATTACTATCGGAATTCTGGCTGGAAGTATAAGAAAAATAAAGCCGAAAAAACTGAATTTAAAATAATTTCAAACGTTTAAATCGGATTGTTCATGAATTATAAATGACATCGAATTCAAACCGTTCGGGGAACAAGCTGGCAGTCCATGCGTTGGACTGTCAGCCCCATTATATTAAAAATCTAGTTTAAAGATGATAGTACCTTTACTTGCTTTTTGACATAGTCAAAACCTTCTTGCCAGAACTTTGCGGAACTAATGTCGAATCCATGCTCTGAGAGCAATTTTTCTGGCTTTTTGGAACCCCCTGCTGCAAGAATGTTGAGATATGCTGGAACGAAGTCTTTTCCTTCCTTCTTGTATCTTTGAAATAGAGACAATGCAAGTAAGTTGCCAAAAGAATATGCATAGCAGTAAAACGGTGTGTGATAGAAATGGGGAATGCAGCTCCATTCTATTGCAAAGTCATCAGATATGGTAACTGAATTTCCAAATTGAACTTTGAGGTTTTGTAGATATGTCTTTGATATTTCATCTATTGTGGTTCCTTCACCAATCTGTTTATGTGCGTCAACCTCAAAGATTGTAAAAAATGATTGTCTTTGTATGGTTGCGTACAAATCATCAATTTTTTCTGACAGCATCGTCTTTTTTTCATCCTCAGAAATTTTGTCCGACATGTTGTCATACAGAAGTAATTCTGAGAATGTAGATGCCGTTTCTGCTAAAGGTAGCGGGGCATCTTGAACAAGAATGGATCTATCTTGAGCAGCTTGACTGTGAACTGCATGACCCAATTCATGAGCTAAGGTAAAAACGTCTCTGGATTTACCGGTATAGTTAACTAACACATATGGTGTGATTTTTGGAGTTAGTGTGCTGCAAAAGGCCCCGTCTCTTTTCCCTTTTCTTATGTCTGAATCCACGTGGTTTTCATTGAATACCTTTCTGGCGTATTCTTCTAGTACGCTGCTGAATTTTCCAAGTGATTCAAAAACTAGCTTCACTGATTTATCGTATGAGTATCTCTTCTCTTTGATATTTGAGGCTGCAGGTGCATACAAATCATATCTTCTCAATTTTTTCATTTTCAACATCTTTGCTTTTTGCACAAAAAATTTCTGAAAAACAGGCGAGTTTTTTTTACAGACTGCCAGTAGGATGTCTACTGTTTTGTCATCTATGTCGTTTCCAATATTCATCATGGATATGGGGGATTTGTATCCGCGAATCTCTATGCCTTCGTCTTTCCAATTGGTGACGATGTTTTGATATATTTCCCCGATGACTCCTTTATTTTCAGAATACTTTGTAAGGATAGTTTTGTATGCTGTCTCACGAATTTTTGGATTTGTACTTCTGACATAGTTTGTGAGTTCTTCTCTGGTCATTATTTTTTGTCTGTTTCCTACCTTCATCTTGTACTCAAACGCGTTAGTTATTTTGTCATATAGTTTGACAAGTGCGGAAACTCCTGTCACATCCAATGTGTTGATAATCTGTTCTTCTGGTTCGCTGAGTGCATATTTTGCGAATAGTCTTTTGTGTGAAAGATACTCTGTAATTTCTCCTGCATTTTTCATGAGTCTATCTGCATTTTTTTCATCAATTTGAGTTTTCCACCATAAATCAAAAAACAAAATTTTGTTTGAAATTTCAGATCCTAGCTTTGACATTTTTCTCATTAACGATGTTGCCTCATCAGATTGTGTATCTGAAGAATACGACAGTGATGCATAGCCCCCTATCTTGCTCATGTTCTCAGAAATTGCCTCGACTTGTTGTATGATGCTCATAAATTGTTTGGAGGACATTTTGGGATTTAATTTTAATTTGATCTTTTCAAATTCAATTGCCTGTTTTTCTAATTCTCGAATTTGTTTTTGAAATGCAGGGCTTTTTTGATTTTTAACTAATTCCGTTAAATCCCATTTCCCTAACTGATATTCTGCCATGTGGTTTGCTCTTTTATAACTACTAAAAAATGAATATGTAATTCATTATTGCCTGATTTTTTTGTTGTATTTTTGATAATTGATCTCAAAAGAATAATGAAATAAAATCTAACTATGAAATATTTGTCATTGAATTAAATCTGTAAAATTGTGCCTGAAATGACGCCTGATCTCTCTTTAGTCTCAAATATTCTTCTTGAGGCCTTTTTTTTCGAAAAATTATCAAATAAATCAGTTCTTATATGATATAAACATCAGAAAAATTGAATTATTTTGGTTTTGGAAATTATTAATGCGGATTCGGCTTGTGGGCGTTGTGGAAAAAACTCCATGCTCACTGACAATGTTACCGGAGAAAGATTTTGTGGAAAATGTGGCTATGTGATCACTGAAACACTTCAGGATTCGGGACCTGAATGGAGATCGTTTTCAAAAGAAGGCGGTGCAGATCCTACAAGAACTGGAGCTCCTACATCACTTGCAATGCATGATAGGGGACTTGCAACCATCATAAGTCCTATGAACAAGGATTCTTCTGGAAAACCGCTTACGTCTACCATGAAGAGTACAATAGAAAGACTGAGAACTTGGGATAGCCGGAGTAAAGTAAACGCATCTTCAGACAAAAATCTTCGACAGGCATTAAGTGAATTATCTACATTAAAAGACAAGCTTTCGCTTTCTGATGCAGTAATTGAAAAAGCATCTTACATCTATAGAAAAGCATTGGAAAAAGGCCTTGTAAAGGGACGCTCCATTTCTGCATTAATTGCCGCATCTCTTTATGCGGCATGCAGGGATACTGAGACTCCTAGAACACTAAAGGATGTTGCAGATGCTGGAAACATTAAGAAAAAAGACATTTCAAGATGTTATAGGATATTGCATCAGGAATTGGAATTAAAAATGCCTGTTGTTGATCCCGTCCAATGTGTTGCAAGAATTGCCAGCTCCATTGGAATTACTGAAAAAACCAAGCGATTTGCAGTTAAGGTGCTTAAAGATGCACAGGCACATGAGGAATCTGCAGGAAAAGATCCTATGGGCTTGGCAGCAGCAGCATTGTACTTGTCATGCGTTAAAAATGGGGAGGATAAAACCCAGCGTGACATTGCAGAAGCTGCAAATGTCACTGAAGTAACAATTAGAAATAGATACAAAGGCCTGAGATTAGACCAAAATATGGATATGGTTGGAGGTAAATGAGAGTATGACTCAAACAAAGCCTATAATTGCAATAGTTAATGTTGTAGCTTCTGCAACCATCGAACAAAAATTAGATCTTGTGGATATCACAAAAAAATTCCCTGCAGTTGAGTATCATCCTGAACAATTCCCAGGTGCAGTTTTCAGACTAAAAAATCCTAAAACCGCTACGCTTCTTTTTGGTTCTGGAAAAATGGTATGTACTGGAGCAAAGTCTCAAGAATTGGCAGAAACCGCGGTATTTGAAGTGGTCAAAATACTGCGAAAAGGGAAAATCAAAATCAAAAATGATCCAATAGTATCAATACAAAATATTGTTTCTTCTATCAATCTTGGAGGTAAGGTTAACTTGGAACAAGCAGCTAGAACTCTTCCTAGAAGCATGTATGAGCCTGAACAATTCCCAGGACTGATTCATAGAATGCTTGATCCTAAAACAGTAATTCTAATTTTTGCTTCTGGAAAATTAGTTTGTGTTGGTGCAAAACTTGAGAAAGATGTTCATCGTTCAGTAAACCAAATTCATGCTTTGCTTGAAGAAAAAGATTTGATGGTTTACGACTAGTAGTAAGATAAACCTGAAAATCTTCTTATAAAATTAAAGAATATTTCTTCACATCTGTGGGTGTTATGTGCTGTGGTAGTATTCTTTGTGAATGTAACACCATTTCCAAATATTTTCTGGCACTGCTTTCATGACTGCATGTCCTGTTTCTTCAAAATGTTTTGTTGCATGTTTCCAATGGATGAATCACAACAACCTACATGTCCACAAGTCAGACACATTCTAAGTGCAACGGTAGGCAGATGTTCTTTCTCACATTCTTCGCAGTTTTTAACATTTTGAACTACTTTTTTTTCTTGAATGAAATGCTCGCATTCTTTTGTCATGCTATTTTTTTTAAAAGTACTTTTGTATCTCTTTATTGATTCATGAATTACGACTTTGGCCTCTTTGGCATTCTTCCATCCTAGTATTTCGACTTTTTTACCTTCCAATTCTTTGTATACTTGGAAAAAATGTGCAATTTCTGAACGACTGTGATCTTCAATGTCCGTAATGTCTGAAGTATGCAGATATCTGGGATCGTTTGTTGCAACACATATTATTTTGTCGTCGGATTCCCCATCATCTTTCATTTCAAGTAATCCTATCGGTTTGGCCTCGATCAGTATGCCTGAATATGTGGGATTGGTTACTATTACTAGTGCATCTAGTGGGTCTCCGTCCTCTGACAATGTCTGAGGTATCAAACCATAATCCCCTGGATAGTGAAACGGGGAGAATAGCACTCTGTCAAGTTTCATCATGTTGTGCTTTTTGTCATATTCATATTTGTTCATAGAACCTTTTGGTATCTCTACTATGACATTCATGATGTCTGGAATGTCATTGCCTGGTTCAATATCGTGCCAAAAATTTTTACTCATTTTCTGGCTGTTGGTTTAGATGTTCAGTATATGAATTCTCTGAAATTCCATACGGTCTTAAATTTAGTAAAAATCTTTTATTCTGCTCAATTATTTGTATTTGATGGCAAAAATTGTAGTAATAATGGGTTCCGTTAGATCTGAAAGACACGGAATCAAAGTGGCGAAATGGGTGGTTTCAAAATTGGAGGATAAAGGTCATGATGTCTCAGTTGTTGATCCTCTTGAATTGGACTTGCCATTATTGGATAAAATGTACAAAGAAATGACCGCTCCTGCTCAAAAATTACAAAAGCTACAAAAGATAATTAAAGATGCCGATGGATATGTTCCAATCACTCCTGAATATAATCACAGTATTTCTTCGGCACTAAAGAACACGTTGGATTATTTCTTGGAAGAATATTTTTTCAAACCCTCCGCTATCATATCCTATTCTGTAGGGAATTTTGGCGGAATTGTTGCGGGAACCCATTTGCGTCAAATTTTAGCAGAGATGGGAACGCCTGCTATTCCTTCGCAATTATCAATTTCTATGGTGCATGAAACATTTGATGCTGATGGAAAATTACTTGATGAGAGTTACGAGAGACGGTTTTCAAGATTCCTTGATGAGTTTGAATGGTATGTCTTGGCATTGGCCAAACAGAGGTCCTCTGGAACTCCTTATTGATTATGCCAAGTTATTGGTGTTGGGGATGACTTTGTAAATTTTTACCGTGTAATCTCCTTCAAAGATATTTACAAACTCTCCTGTATTGATGTCCAAATTTCTGACTCTGAATTTGTATTCGTATGAACCGTCTCCTTTGACGTCCACTTGTGCAAAGTGAACTGGATCTTCCCCTTTGTAAAATTGTATTGTTACTGGATATCTTTCAACATACTCTGATCCTTCTCCTCTGACTGTACCCCATGGAAGTTTATTCTCTTGAGGAACACTCATTGTGGTTGTTGTTTTTTCTAAACTAATTTTCTCATTGATGGGTGTGATGATAACTTGATTTGATTCTGCTGAAACATCTGCTGAAGTCATCATTGCTCCAAATACTGTTATTACAGACGCAATCAGCAATATTCTTGAACTTGCATTCATTTTATTGTATATTTTTAAAAGTCATTTAAAAAATTTATTACTAATTTTTCCTTATTGTGCATATCGGGTTGTTTTTCTTTAATCCTCTTCACACTTTCAATATCTGCGAAATTGTCAAATGAGTTTAATTTTGCGGTATTGATCCAAAATATACAATCCACTCCTCATTGAAGAATTACTGAAAAAATAACTTCTGACCTAGTTGGTGACTGTTTTTTTCATGACCCATTTGAGGTTAAATTCTTTTTCAGTAATTTTGACTCTGGATTTGCACTTTACACATCTGCGCATTTTGGTACTTTTAGAATATCTCCAAACGTGGGCTTCACTTATTTTGTGACAGTTCATGGATTAGTTCTTTATTACTAGTATTTTATTCATAGCATTAGGAAAATGACCTCCTAGATGCGACTATTTGGGAAACATAATACATTAATCAAAACGATTGGTAATCATAATTATGAAATTGGGGATTAAACTTTTGATAATTGGAGTCGTTGCAATTCTTGCACAGGTTTTTGGAAATCTCTTGTTTTAAGATGGGTTTGAATTTATAAGAATCGAAGTTCATTTTCATTTCTTATGTGGTATTTTGTCATTGCTATTTATTATTAAAAAAATACGGATGATGGAAAAAATCAAACTATCTATCTCACCGAGTGTTTGATGGGGCTACATTTAGCTTATAGTTTCTTTGGAATTTCTTGACATTTTCTCAAAAACTGACTTTTCAAATATTCTTATTCTACTCTGAAATTTTTGCTTGCAGTGAGAAATTCTTAAATCTAAAATTATCTTATATTGTATGTGGCTACGCGAGATGATCTAAGAAATGACATTCTTAAAGTTTCTGAAGAACAGCAAAAATTAATGGAGTTGAGAAAGTCTTTCTTGGGATCAAAAAATAATGAAGATCAAATGAATGCATTTAGAATAACAACTCAGATAATGAAGTATGAGGATTTCATCAGGGACACTGAAAAACAACTTAGGACAATGGATTGAGCAGATCTGAAATTGTAATATTTTTTAAATTCTGTATTTCTACCTCGGTAACTTCTTTCATCTCTAAGCAAAACACATTCTGATGAATTCATTTTTGTGTTTTATTGCATCGTGGATTCTTTTAGACATGATATGGTTTTTCATAAAATGCTACAAATTTAGATTTTCCATAAAGAATAAACATGCACTTTTATTCAATTTTCTATGAAAGAAAGATCTGATGAAGTGGTAGCATTTGATAAAGAAGTTTTTGGAAACAAAGTACATGAGCAATATTTAGGATATCGGGGAGAATTACAAAGAACCACAGACAAAAAAACAGAATTGTTCATACAATTGAATTACTTTCAATCCTGTTTGGAGGATTCAATGGAATATTTGTTGAAAACTGACAAATCTAGGGACATCCCTCAAGGAACTATTATTCGCATATTGTTCGCTAGGGGAATTATAACTCCAACACAGGCAAAAAATGCTATGAAAATTAATAAAATCAAAAATATCTGTGCACATAATTTTCATGATCCGTCATTTGAAAACAAAGCGAAAGAAAAGATTGATGAAGTAAAGCCAGATTTCACTGGGGGTTACATTTTATATGATGGTCCACATCGTCCCACTCTGGAACAAATGCAAAAGTATTATGATGGCTGGAACATGTTTGAAAAACTAAATTTTATTATTCATGATTTAATCTTGAATATTGAATTCAATGTATCAAATTTAGAAGACTAGGACTTGTTTTTTGTACTGTTTCAATGATGTATGTCTCATGACACATTCTTCAAACTTTGTTGTGATGTTGTAATTTTAGTTTGATACATATAACTAAAGAGTCGAATATCTGGGGTTACTTTTGTCAAACTAGTCAAATGTCTGCATTTAGTTTATTGATAAACAAGAGTTATGAATTTTTTTACTCTAAATTTCACTGACTCATGTCTCATGTGTGATTTTTTGTATCTCTTCTCCTTTGGATTCTAATCAAATTTTTCAGATTGGCCTTTTTCATGTGATGTGGGAAAACTTTTTGCAAGTATGATTTTATCTAGTTTGATATTTTTTTGTGATTTTTGGTTTTCATTAAAAGTGGAACGTACTTCTTCAGTCAACTTGTCAAAATGTGATGCAAAATATAATGCGTTAGAATATGCCATAATATGATTATGTTAAACTGATACAAGAACATATTGTGTAAATTCTAAACATTTGTTTGGTTTTTTTACAAAAACAGTTAGAAAAAAAGAATTCAGAATTTTTTCTTAGGTACATACAAACAGTAATCAAAACCTGTATGTCCCATGACGCATCTACACTGTAAATAGTGAAACTCATTACAATGCTGTTGATCAGGTTCGAACCCAAATTCTATAAAATATGATGATTGATTTTAAAAGTCAATTTTTTTTGTCAAATATCCACGTTACTTTAACTTCTCAGATGATTCTGGAAACATGTATGATGATAGGTGGACCGGATGGGATTTGAACCCACGACCTTTGCGGGAAGTTGTTTCCTTACGCAGTGTGAGTGCGTCATCCAAACCAAACTAGACGACCGGTCCAACAAAGTTACTAAAAGAGCATCTTTTTTGTCTTTAGGTTGTCAAAATATGTCACAATTACCTTGCCCTTTTGTACTCACTTCAAAAATTATCCTCATGGATCTTCATGAATTTGATGCAGTATTGGATAGGATGAGACTGGCCTTTGATTATGTTGACAATTTGGGACAATATGTGGAGGCTGCTAAACTATTGTATCGGATGAACGATCTATTGCCTGATGATCTGCATTTGACTTTTGAAGAATTGGATGATCCTGATGATGCAAAATCATTTGTGTTACAAAATCATGATGAATTGAAGTCTGCAATTGTAGATTATAGACAAAGATTGATGATATCTTGATTCTACTTCTTAACTCCGAGATTTCGATTCTTTAGTCTTAGATATGGATTTCTGCATTTTCTGCATCTGGTGGCTGCAATGTCATTTCTAGCTCCGCATTTAAAACAAATTCTCATTACGAGACGTGCTTGTTGTGCAATTCGTTTCTTTTCAGGATCTGTTATTGGCATTTAATTGTCTCCTTTATCTCTCTCTTTTATTCTAATCGGACTTGTCCATCTTCCCTGCAAGTAACACTGGCACTTCTGCTGGCCTTTTTGCTACTGGGATGTTTGCCTTGTTAAACATGGATACTTTGGATTCTGCAGAACCATAAGTTCCCATTACTATTGCCCCTGCATGACCCATTCTTTTTTCTTTTGGTGCGGCTCTGCCTGCAATATATGCCACTGTTGGCTTGTTAAATCCGATGTCGATGATTCTCTGAGCTAAAATTTCTTCAGAATCTCCGCCAATTTCTCCTACTATTACAAGTCCTTCCAAGTCTGAAATATCCTTAACCATGTCAAAAGCGTCTATTAGTCTTGTACCGTTAACAGGATCTCCTCCAATTCCTATTGTGATTGATTGTCCAAATCCTGAATTTGTAAGTGCGTCTGAAATTTCATAGAGTAACGTTCCGCTTTTTGACAAGACTGCGATCTTTCCCGCTTTGAAAGGCATTGGTGGCATGATGCCCACTTTGATTAGTTCTGGAATCATGATGCCTGGTGTGTTTGGTCCGATGATTACCGCACCTTTTTGATTTGCCAAATCCAATGCTTCCATGGTGTCTCTAATTGGAACATGTTCTGGAATTGCGACTAGCAATTTTATTCCTGATTCCAATGCGTCTTTGGCTGCTCCCAAAAAGAATTTGGCTGGAACATAAATGATTGAAATTTCTGCCTTTGTTGCATTTACTGCTTCTTGCATCGTATTGTATATTGGAATTTTGTCTTCAAATTTTTGACCTCCTTTGCCTGGGGTAACTCCTGCGACAACGTTGGTACCGTATGCCATCATCTGTTTGGCATGCAATGATCCATATGATCCGGTAATGCCTTGAACAATTACTCCTTTCTTCTCATAGTCTGGATCTCCTGGTTTTCCTTTGAGTGTTTCAAAAATATCTATCATTTCTTTACCTCCATAACTGCTGCATTGATTGCTTCTTCCACTGAATCAAATATGTTGGTTCTGGAATCCTTGAGCATTTCTTTTGCCTTTTCTGATTCTGTACCTTTTAGTCTTGAATATACTGGCAAATCAATTAGATTATTTTCATACGCTTTGAGAAATGCCTCTGCAACGACGGTTGTCTTTACAATTCCTCCATACAGGTTTACCAAAATTCCTTTTACTCTGTCTAGCTTGCTGATCAGAGTCAACGCTTCGTATACTGATTCTGTAGTTGCACCGCCACCTACATCCAAGAAACATGCTGGTTTTCCACCGTTATCTGATAACATATCCAGTGTAGACATTACAAGTCCTGCACCGTTTCCGACTACTGCAATATCTCCATCCAGCTCTACTAAGGAGAATCCGCTTTTTTCAGCTTGTTCTTCAATTGCTGTTTTTTCTTGATATTTTTGTAATTCTGGATGTCTGAAATTGCTATTGTCATCAGTTACAAACTTGCCGTCTAATGCCATGATTGTGTCGTCTTGCATGATGGCAAGCGGGTTAATTTCGACGAGTTCTGCTTCTTTTTCAATGGTCAGTTTGGATAATTTTTTTAAAGTATCTGCAAATTGGTCTGCTGTCTTTCCTTCTAGACCCATTTCCTTTGCAACTTCTCTTGCTAGTTCGTCAGAAACTTCTCCCAATCCGACTTCTTTGATAATTTGACTCTTTACTGATTCAATTTCCACTCCGCCTTCAGCAGATGCAATGATTGTGTAGCATCTTTTTGAACGATTCAAAAACAGTGACAGGTACAGTTCTTTTTTGATGTCTGCCATTTTCTCTAGCAATATTGCCCTGGCTTTTTCACCCTTAATCGTCAAATCCATGACTTGAGGATATTTTAGCTCAAATTCATCATCATTTTGGCACTTTTGTATGCCTCCTGCCTTTCCTCTGCCTCCTACTGGCACCTGAATTTTAATCACAAATGGATATCCTAATTCTTTTGCATGCTTTCGACCTTCAACTATGTCTGTTGATGATATGCTGTTTAACAGATTGATTCCATATTCTCTAAAAAGTTCTTTAGCCTGAAATTCTAGTAATTGCATACGAAATTATGCAATTTATGGTCTTTATTAACTATGACGCTATTTTAGTTGCTCATCCAGAAAGTCAATCATTTCCAAAAAGCGATCTTTACTTTTTCTCAACAACTCTTGCGGATATTCTTTAATTGTGAATACAAATTGTTGCTGAAAACTTGGAACTAGTATTCCTCCAGATGTGACCATCTGTTCGATCACATATCCTTTGGTAAGTGTACATACAATTTCTTCATATGATTCGTCCTCCTCCTCCAGGGTTTGTCTGTAAAGAACAATGGGTCTGTTTGTTTTTGAGACGATGCTTGATCCCTTTTCTAACAGATCTGATAATTGTTGTATCTGCCATGCGTCCAGACTGATCTGTTTTACCATGTAATCGCTACGTGATTTTTATATTTAACCCTGATAAAACAACTCATCTTCACAACTTGTCGTCAATAAAATTACGTTAATTTCAAATTTAAAATAAAGAAAATGATTTGGCAGTTATGCCATGTCAAGAGCTCTAGAATGTTTTCCTGTATGCGGTCTTTCGCCTGAATACTTTCTTCTCATGTGTCCTGATGGTCTTCCGTAGATTAGCTCTAGGAACCAAGACTCATGTTCAATTTCTTCGGCTAGGATGTCTTTTGCAATATCATACGTTACTGGATCTTTTCCAAATGTCATCTGACAAATTTTGTTCCAGTTGACAATTGCACCCTGTTCTGCTTTGAGACATTTTTCTAGAATTGCTTTATGATCTGTTGGATTTGCTGGAAGTTGTAAGAATTCACAACCAGAAATTTTGATAAATTCTGTTGCGTCATTTGGAAGAATTCCGCCTAGTTGATAGATTCTTTCAAGACATGATTCAAAGTGACTAAGATCTTCTAGCCTGGCATCTTCGATAATTCCCTTGAGTCCTTCTCCTTCCATGCCTGTACAATGTGCTCTGAGATTGGTAAAGTAATAGTATGCAGTAAATTCAACTGCTGCATTTTTGATCAGCTCTCTTACCAACTCGTCTACATCTAGGCCGTTTTGTTTTAGAACGTTAATTCCAACAACATTTAGGTTTGATTCGGACATTTGATTAGCATGTTTCTGTTTGTAATAAAAATATTACATTAATTTTCAAAATTTATTCTACGGAAATTTTGATTTTCTGACCGTCTATGTCGTCCTCTTTGTATTCTTTACAGGTGTCTGTAAAATTGACCTGTTTCACTCTGACTAAAAATGCCAGTTCTTCAGCTTTTTCTTTCATCATCTCAAGTGACTCGTCATCCAATTCCAAAATTGATGCAACTTTCAAAACGTCAGTAGGCGTATGTCCTCTCTCTTTTCTTAGAGTCTGGAGTCTTCTTGCAATGTCTTTCATCAGTCCCCTTGCCGTCATCTCTTTGTTTCTCGAAGTTGAAATGAATACTGTATGGTTGTCTCTTTTTGCAACTGCAAATCCTTCATTTGCCTCAAAATCTATGACAAAGTCTTCTTTTTCTAGAGAAATTGCCTTGCCATCAATATTGAAATCATATTTTGAATCTTTTTGCAGTGATGAGATGATTTCTTCTGGATCAGTTTCGTTAAATGTTGATACAAGTTTTCCCATGTGTTGTTTGGCCTTTGGTCCTATCTTCTTTCTCTCCAGTTCTACGATTCCTTTTACGGGTAGTCCCATCTCTTTTAGCTCCGAAAATTGCTCCAATCCCGATTCCTTTTCTGTTTCTGTAATTGTAAATTTTTCAACATTTAGTTGAGACTGTAATAGTTCCGACAGTGATTCAAGCTTTGCCTTCTGACCTTTTTTGACTCCGATCTTGGCCTCGTTCAGTGGCCATCTTCTCTTCAGCTTGCCTTTCATTCTTGCAGCAGATGAAACTGATGTGACATCTTTCATGATGTCAAATGACTCTTCGATCTCTTCGCTGACCCAGTCTTTTTGGTATGCTGGCCACTTGTCAAGTAGTATGCTTTGCTTTTCTGGAAAAATTGACTGATACAGGTGCTCACTGGTAAACGGGCAAAATGGATGAATCAAAATGTCTAATGTTTTGAGTACTTTGCTTAGTACTGCATATATTGCCAGTCTTCTGCTTTTCTTTTCCTCGTCCTCATCCCACAGTTCTGCCCTTGTTATTGGTATGTACGTCTGACTCAGATTGTTAATTATGAAGTCATCAATTGCCTTGGCACCTTCGTGAAACTTGCATGATTCGTTTTTTTCAGTAAGAATTTGGATCAGTTTCTGGAGCTTGGATACGAGCCAGATGTCTGGAGATGTTAGCAGATTTTCTTTCTTTGCCCACTCTATTGTATTGACGCTGTCAAAATTGTCATACTGGCTGTTTTGTTGAAAGTACAGGTGTAGGTTGAACAGTGTGTTGAGTACCTGATACGGTCTTGACATCAACTCATCTGTGCTGAAACTGAGCGGCTCAATTGGACTTGCCTTCCACATGAAATAGAATCTGATCAGGTCGACTGGATATTCTTGCAGCAGCTTTGCTCCTTCTAGGACGTTGCCTTTGCTTTTACTCATCTTGCCTCCTTTCTCGTCTAGAACGTGTCCCTGAAACAAGAATGCCTTGTATGGTGGAGTGGCAGTGTTGTTCAAAATCACGTTTTCAATTAGTAGCGTGTATGCCCATCCTCTGGTCTGATCAATTCCTTCTGTAAAAAATGGGGCTGGAATTTCGTTTTGATACTCCTCATCTGTAAGGGATGAGTACGGTGCAGAACCGCTGTTGTGCCATGTGTCCAATACATATTCCTCTCTTTTTGTATTGACGCTGTTGCATTTCTTGCATTTTATCGTGATGTTGTCTATCCATGGCCTGTGCAGTTCAAAATCTGGACCGTCTGGTAGTTTGTCTGCAGACTCTATGATGTCTCTTCTGGCAAAGAACCAGTTTTTCTCTCCGCAATCTTTGCAATTCCAAACGGGCAATGGACAGCCCCAGACTCTTTCTCTTGAGATGCACCAGGGATGCCTCTCTTTGATGATTCCGAGGAATCGGTTCTTTGGTTGTTCAAAAAAGTATTCTACACTTTCTGCAGCTTCGATGGCTTTGTTGCCTAGCCTGTCTAGCTTGTAAAACCATCCTCTTCGTGCAAGCCATACTAGCCTGTCATTTGAGCGCCAACAGAGTGGATACTTGTGTTTCTCCATCCTGTTGTGAACGTATGCATTTTTGTCGCGTAATTCTAAGACTATCCTTTTGTCCGTATCTCTGACAAATTCCCCTGCATACGTGCCTGCATCATTTGTAAATTTTACCTCGTCATCTATGGGGCTGAAAATATCCACGTTTCGTTCCTTTGCAACCCTGATGTCTTCCTCTCCGTTTGCAGGTGATATGTGGACCAAACCGCTACCTGTAGAGGGATCCACATAATTCTCTGCGACAACAATATGATAGTTTTCCTTTTTTGATAATTCCTTTAGCTTTGGAATGTTTTCTAATAGTGGGTGAATGTACTTTATTCCTTCCAGTGCTGCACCTTTGATTGGCGACTCGTTCCATATTTGCGCATTAGCAATCTCGAATCTTTCGCCTAGTTCCTTGTATCTTGATTCTCCAATTATCCATCTCTCCCCCTTTATCTCTTCACTGTCTGGTTCATAGCAAACATAGTTTTCCTTTGGATTGACACCTACCATCGCATCTGTAACAAGCGTAAATGGCATGGTTGTCCATACGATAAGAAAAGTCTCTTTTTCATCGTCACTCTTGATTAACTTGGATATTTTTTTTGCATCATTATTCGTGACTTTTACCTTGTAGTATAATGAAGGGTCTTTGACCTCCGCATATCCCTGATTCACTTCTGCATGACTCAGTGATGTTTGACAGCTTGGACAGTATGCGATTACAGTAAAATCCTCCTCTAAAATTTTATTTTCATATGCTTTTTTGAGTATCTGCCATTCTCTTTCTATAAATTCATCTCTGAAGGTCCAGTATGCTTTTTTATGGTTAAATGACATTCCAAGTAAATCATCTACTTCCACCCATGTCTTGTTGAATTTTTCAACAACTTTTTTGCATTCTGAGACAATTCTTTCCACTCCGAATTCTTTAATGGCCTCGCTCTTTCCGCCTGAAACCCCGAGTTCTTTTTCAACTTGCAGCTCTACTGGAAGTCCTTGCGTATCCCAGCCTCCGTTAAATTCGATTTTTTTCCCTTGTAACGTGTTGAATCTGTACCACAAGTCTTTGATCACTCTGCCTCGTATGTGGCCTGCATGCGGTATGCCGTTCATCGTTGGAGGTCCCTCGATAAATCTTATTTTTTCGGGTTTGTCTGATGCAAAAATTTGTTTTTCTAAATCTATTGACTTGATGTATTCCCTTACTTGGGATTCGATTGCCTTGGTGTCAAATTTTGTAGATAGATCCATCTGGATTTTGGTGTGCATGTGGCATTATAAAGCTAAATTGATTTTCTGAGACTTGGATTATATAATTGGGTGGAGGATTATTTTTATTGGTAAATATTTTGATGATAGGTTCTGGTGGACGAGAGCATGCGCTGTCGTGGAAATTATCTCAAAGCAGTAAAGTTGAAACTGTTTATACTGCTCCTGGCAATGGTGGCACGCAAAACAATGTTCCTATCGATGTAAATGATCTAGATGCCCTGGTTGATTTTGCACAAAAAAATAACTGCTTTACGGTAGTCGGACCTGAAGATCCACTTGCAGCAGGAATTGTAGATAAATTCACAAAGGCAGGGCTGAAAATTTTTGGACCTTCCCAAGATGCTGCCCAGCTTGAATCCAGTAAAATATGGGCAAAAGATTTTATGAAACGAAATGACATTCCAACGGCAAGATTTGAGATTTTTGATGATGCCCAAAAAGCTATGGATTATGTCAAATCCCTTGACTACGACGTTGTTGTGAAGGCTGATGGACTAGCTGCTGGAAAAGGGGTCATTGTTTGTAATGGTAACGATGAGGCGATATCTGCCATTGAGACCATTCTTGTGAAAAAGACGTTTGGAACTGCTGGAAACCGAATTATTGTTGAGGAGAGAATTGACGGTGTTGAGGCTTCATACATTGCACTTTCGGATGGCGATGTTGCGATACCCATGGCTTCAAGTCAGGATCATAAAAGAGTCTTTGATGATGACAAGGGCCCCAACACCGGAGGAATGGGGGCTTATTCGCCAACTCCTGTAATTGACGAAGCCTTGGCAAAAACCATTCATGGTGAAATAATTGAAAAAACCATCTGTGCAATGAAAAATGAGGGGATTCTGTTTAAGGGATTTTTGTATGCCGGTATTATGATCAGAGGTGGCAAGCCGTATGTTTTAGAATACAATGTTAGAATGGGTGATCCTGAATGCCAGCCAATCACTATGAGGATGAACTTTGATCTGTATGATTATTTTGTCGCATGCGTTGAAGGCAAACTGTCCTCACTGCCTTCTCCTGATTGGAAATCTCAATACGCCGTATGTGTCGTACTGGCATCCAAAGGATATCCTGGATCGTATCAAAAGGATCATGAAATTACGGGATTTGATTCTGTTCCTGACGGTGCAATTGTTTTTCATGCTGGAACAAAAAAATCAAATGCGAAGATTCTTTCAAACGGTGGACGTGTTTTGGGCGTGACTGCATTGGGCGATACTTTGAATTCTGCAATAAAAAATGCATATGCTGCATCCGAGAAAGTAAGTTGGCCTCACAAATTTCAGCGAAAAGATATTGGACAAAAGGGCCTGTCTTATCTCTGAGTTTGCAGTATTTTATCCTCTGTGACAATCCAATCGATGATTTTATCGTGTTCGGCTCTTGGAATGTTTTTTACAACTTGTTTTTCCAAAGTTAGAGATATTGTCGTCGTTTCGTTCTCTGCCAAAAATTTGTCGTAAAATCCGTGGCCGTATCCAAGCCTAACCCCTTCTGGAGTTATGGCTACTGTGGGAACTAGAATCACGTCTAGATTGTTATCTGGCTTGCTGCCCTCCTTGGGCTCCATGATGTCAAAACTGCCCTTTTCTAGGCTTGAAAAATCCGTAATTCTTCTAAACTCCATCTTGTCTCCGATGACTTTTGGCAAAAATACATCCTTTGCGTTGCTGAGTAATTCTTGAATTATGTCTTGTGTCAAAATTTCACTTCCTATTGGATAGTATACTCCAATTTTTTGGGCATTTTTAAACGCGTAGATTTTCTTTAATCTTTTTTGTATCTTTTCACTTGCAATCTTTAGTAAATCAAAAGACGTATTGTCTCTTTTTTCCAAGAGAAGTTCTCGAAGTGAATTTTTTTTAGATCTATCTTCCAATTTGACTACCCAATGATGCTGCAGTTATTGTGTTCCTTAATAGCATTGCAACTGTCATGGGGCCCACACCTCCCGGAACCGGTGTTGCAAAAGATGCCTTTTGGATTATCTGTTCAAAGTCTGAATCTCCCACCAATTTTTCTTGGAACCTTGATATTGCCACATCAATTACAATCGCACCCTCTTTGATCATTTCTGGTGTTAGGACAAACTTGTTTCTGTCTCCTACTGCTGATATCACGATGTCTGCAGTTTGACAAAATTTTGCCAAGTTCTTAGTTCTGGAATGACATGTGATGACCGTTGCATTTTTTTCAAGCAATAGATGATACAGTGGCTTTCCGACTAGATTGCTTCTGTTGATTAGCACGACGTTTTTCCCCTCCAAATCAATATTGTGATAGTCAAACATCTCCATTATTCCAGACGGAGTGCATGCAACTAATGCTGCCTTCTTCATGGCAAGCAATCCTGCATTGTGTGGTGTTAACCCGTCCACGTCTTTTATCGGTGATATTCTTGACGTGGTTGCAAACTCGTCGAGTTGTTCGGGCAGTGGAAGTTGGACTAAAATCCCGTGTACCGAATCATCTGAGTTTAGATTGTCTATTATTGCAGTCAACTCTGACTGTGTGATGTTTCCGTCCATCTTGTGATCCTTAGTTGCAATTCCTACGTCCATGCATGCCTTGTGCTTATTTTTTACATATGTTGCAGAAGCTGGATTGTCTCCAATCAGCACTGTGGCCAAGCAGGGATCTATGCCTTGCGTTCTTAGCTCTTCTGCAGCCTGTTTTACTCTGTTTTTGACTGACTGGGCAATGATCTTGCCATCAATTTTGACGCCTGCCATGGTGTGTTTTTGAGTCGTAGATATTTAATTCTTGGAATTTTTGTCAATACGCTCTATGCTGATGATTGAAAATATGGGAAAAGAAATTAAATGGCTATTTTTTAAGACATTGCATGTTTGTAATGATAGCAGACGTCCAACTCAAAGAGGGCGCTGAAGAAGGTTTCAAAAGCTGGTTTTCTGAATCAAACAAGGCACTATGCAATTTTCCCGGATTCGTATCTAGGAAATTTTTGAAATCTTCAGATGGAAGCTATAGGATAGTTGTAGAGCATGAGAGTAAGGAAACTTTCATTAAAATGCATCAAAGTCCTGAACATGAAAAAATTCATCCTGCGGGACATTCTTTCATGAGTGCAGATCCACAAAGAAAAACATACACCGTAGCTGCTGAATAAAATTGAAACTAGAGTATGATTTAACAACATACCTTGAAAAAATAAAAAACAGCAGTTCATATTTTTCTACTTTTATTGACAAGGAAAGTCTAGCTGCTGGTGTTTTATTACTTAGACCTGGCGAGGACGACACTCAAACCCCTCATGAAAATGATGAGGTATATTTTGTTCTTTCAGGCAATGGATTTTTAAAAATCAAAGATAAGGATTACAAGGTCTCAAAAAACAAGTTGTTTTTTGTGGCAAAAAATGTAAAGCATTCCTTTCATGGCAATACTGAGGATCTAAAAGTCTTGTATTTTTTTGGCGGATCTGACTCTTAGATGATTGTAGTTTTCCTTCCTGAGATCTTTATTCTTTTTGTGGCAAAAAGACTGACTGCCTCAGGATAGATTCTGTGCTCCTCCTTGAGGATTTTTTTTGAAAGTGACTCTTCTGTATCTTTCTCACTGACTTTGACCACTGCCTGAACTATTATGGTTCCTGTATCCATTCCGGCATCGACAAAATGGACTGAACATCCTGAGAATTTTGCCCCGTATTCCAATGCCTGTTTTTGCGAATTTAGTCCAGGAAAAGCAGGCAGTAATGCCGGATGAATGTTCATGATTCTATTTTTATATTTTTTTGTAAATTCTGGACTGATGATCCTCATAAATCCTGCAAGACATACAAGACCATTTTTTGGAGTGACACCGTATTTTGACAGAATTGAAATTATGTTCTTGTCGTATTCTGCTCTGCTTCCGTTGAATCCCTTGCTTTCTACCACCTCTGTACTTACTCCCAACTTTTTTGCAATTTTTAGGCCCGTTGCATCTTGTTTATTTGAAATGACTACTGCCGGATTGATTGGAATCTTGTTTTTTTTGATTGCCTTTAGAATTGACTCCATGTTGCTTCCGCGACCCGAGATTAGAATTCCTAGATTTAGCAACTAGTCAATACTGGATCAATACTGCAATTTATATCAAATTCAATTGTTTTTTCTCTTATTGCCCGGACAAGTCAGGATGACAAAAAACGGAATCTTGTGCGAGGTTGATGGGAAACGCGTCTATCTGGATCCAAAAAACGGCGACATTGAAGGAATTAATTTTGTCTCTCATGCACATTCTGATCACCTTCCGTCAAAAAATGGCGGTACCATCTTATCGTCGATTGAAACCCATGAGATAGCAAACTTACGTGGATTCAAGATGGAAAATCATGTGGAGTCCGTTGAGAATTTCTCCATGGTGGACAGTGGTCATATACTTGGTGCCCGGGGATTGCTCTTTGATGATATTTTTTACACTGGGGACATATGCACTCGAGATCGCGGATTTCTAAAGGGTGCAAAAATTCCACGATGCAAAACACTGATCACTGAATGCACGTTTGGGTTGCCTGAGTTCATTTTCCCTTCACTTGAGGATATTCTTAGGCAAGTCAACGAACTAATTTCTGGACTTTATGCAAAAGGCGTTCCTGTGATTCTGATGGGCTACCAATTGGGTAAGGCACAAACCATCACGCAGTTCTTTGGGCATTGGGGGCCTCTTTATTTCTATGATTCCGTCAAAGACATGAATTCACTTCATCAAAAATTTGGGGTGTCTCTACAAGATGGGATTGGCCATACGGAGGCTGAAAAAAACGGACTGCTTGAAAAAAAACCCTGGATGATGGTTGCCCCGATGCTGTCAAGCAAAAATAAATTCGTTCAGGATATGAAGTCCAAATACGGCGCTGTAACCATCGGGTTTAGCGGCTGGGCCCAATCGATGAAATTTTCTTTTGGTCGGCGTACTGACTATTCAATTCCAATGAGTGATCACTGTGATTACAACGAGCTAATTGACATGGTGATGCAGTCTGGAGCTGAACAAGTCTACACCATACATGGATTTGTTGATGAATTTGCAGAAGATCTGAGGAAAAGAGGAATCAGCGCACAGCCTCTACTTGAAAATTCATTGGATGGTTTTATTTCGTAAATTCTTTACATTTGCAATCTTCAACCAAGCATGTTTCTGCATTTCGGATGTGATCATGTGAGAAATGCTTGCATTTTTCATTCTTGCATATTCTTTTTTGTGCTTCTTTTTGTAATACCGACTGTGCAATCAAATTTGCTTTTTCCTTCGAAAATCCTTTCTTGTCGATATAGAAATGAACGACTCTGTTGTATAGTAAGTCTGGATTGAATTGTTTTTCTAACATAATGAAATCTAACCTTACTGTGTCGATCTGATATAAAAAATTCTAACAATTTTGTGAGACCGCTTATGATGAAATTGATAATTTAGAGTGATCTTTGTAACGTTTGTCGTGATAAAATTGGGCGTATTTCTTAGATCGAGATAACATTAGATCATGATCGACACAAGTTTAGCTGATTATGGTTCAAATCATACGTATTCCGAGTGTGTGTCTTGACTGAGTGTAAGAAAGGGTTTGTTCATAATTTTGCATGGTTTGAGATACAGCAAAAAAAGATGTGCATACATTGTTTACTGGAAGAATAGGTTGTTTGATGCCAATTATTCTGAATGTGAAATATTTCGTGTTTTGGTACTTTTTTTAAACAAAAGAATGTAGGGGCTTGAAGATATCTCTTGCTTTAGCTGCAGTCCTTGCAGTCTGGATCAACACATACTGGGTTGTGCTTTCCGTCTCTTGTAGGATGTGCTGTATCTCGTCTTCTTTGAGTTCTTGCCATATGTTCAATATGTGATAATAGTTAAAAAAAATATCTCCTATTCTGACTTTACTTTGGCACCTGATTTGGATAGTGTGTTTTAGTTCTTGAAATCTTACAATGGGTTGTACTGCTAGTTTGGAGTGAAATATTTTCAGAATTTATCATTATTATTTGTAAAATATACGTCGTGCAGAAAATTTTATTATGTATGATGTCGTATACTGCTTCAAGCAAACGATGGGAGTCTTGCGAAGAATGGCATTATGCTCGACATCAATATTACTCTGAACGACTCCCGCAAAGTCTTCAGGGGTATTACTGTACTTGATATTTTGCAAATTTATGTCATATTTTTTTACCTTCTTTCTCTTTTCATAATTTTCAAAATATCGCACATCGAAGATACAAAACCTGAAAACATCGTAATCAATATTGATTCTGTCACATGGGGGATTTGATACGTACAGTAAGACCTACACGTTGAAAAATTCATTATTTCATCTAATGTCTGCCTATTTCACCATCTTGTATATTGAATCTGTGACTTTGATGGCTCAAATTTGTCTATTTGAAATTGTGTCCTTTAGCACCGTCCAGAATAATTTCTTTTTAACTTTCATGTTTTGAGATGTTGCAATAAAAGAATACATTTGTTGTTTGTTTGTGAAATGAGTAGAGTATCATGATTCATCTTATGCGGTATTTACTGTCTTTTTATTTTCAATAACATTCATGTCAAAATTCATCAAATGCTCATAAATTTCAAAACCTCTTTGTGTGCAAACCTTCACTCTGTTCAATTACCGTCTGCCTTGATAAGAGACTGCTACTGTTTAGTTCTTACTCTAATGTAAAATGTGGATTTTATGGATGGATGTGCGCTTATTTGTTAAACTCATAGCAGTCTCTACTTACCATGTGGCACTCCCTACAGTAAACTGTTCCATCTTGTGATTTGTAATGAAATTTCAATTCATGTGAGCATCCATTGCAAGTTTGTTCACTCATGTTTGGTTTCTATGGGTTCATTACAAAAATCATTCTATATTGTTGAGGAGACGCGTGAAAATTTAGAAATGATTTGCTAGGGATTTACATTAATTGGGAAATGGGGTTGATGTCTTGCTATGGGTGATGGTTAGAATTTCTCTGATATTTTTATTATTGTTGCATTTGTTGTTTCCAAAGTTTTGATTTTGGTTTTTGCTTGGAGATGGCTGTTTTTTAACAATATTGTCTCTTCTTGTTTCCTCTTCTGAATCTTGATCCTACATGACAGTCACATTTGCAAGATTCATCATCACAAAATCCATTGCTTGTTTTTATCATGTTTCCATTATGTGATCATGATATTTGAGGACTCTGCTTTGTTGTCAATCATCCGTTTGATCTGGCATTGAATGTTTGCTGTTTTACCGTGCACATTCATGCTGAAAAAGAGTTTCTACATGTTAAGTCAGTATAAATTTAGAATGCATCTGTGCATGTCATTGGATCGGGAACGATTAAGGGTAAAAAATGGACGAAGTAAGGGATGCCTGGATTGCATAAATCATCGATGTATTCCGGGCAGTTGTAAGTGTGATTGTCACAAGTAATGTTTACAAATTCACCACATTTTGAAAATTTATCTTAATATCACGCCTATGTCCATTAGGTTTGTGTGGGTGGCATTGGTTACGATGTTGCCTTTTTGCTTTTGAAAGAATCGTCCTGAATCATTATTTTTAAGAAATTCCTTCATCACATTCAAATCTATTTTCACATTCTCTGTAATGGCTCCTGCAAAATTGGAATTTCCATCAATTCCATCCGTACCGATTGATGCGATGATCATCTTTTTTAACTTCTGAGTATTTTTTAACATCCTTAAAACCAATTCCTGATTTCTTCCGCCCATCCCTTTTCCAAGAACTTTGACCGTTGTCTCTCCTCCAAAAATTATGCATGTTTTCTCACTTTCTGAAATCTTTTCAAGAATTTTTGTAACTGCTTCTTTAATTTCTCCAAAAACTTGCATCTTGCAAACTGTGTATCCCATCGCCTTGGCTGTTTCTTGCATGGCGTTCATGCAGTCCTCATTGTTTGCAATGACATAGTTTTCGATTGCGATTCTTTTAGGCATTTTTGAATCTTCTTTGGCCATTCCTTCTTCTAAAACATGTAAAACTTCTGGCGGTGTTTTCCATCTGATTTTGTATTTGTCTATGATCTCCAATGCGTTTGCATATGTTGTATTGTCCATGTATGTGGTACCTGATGCAATTGATGAAAGATCGTCTCCTTCGACGTCTGACATTACCAGACTTATTCCATCACATTTCATGTTCTTAACTAGCTTCCCGCCCTTGATTTTTGAAATGTGTTTTCTTATACAGTTGAACTCTTGAATGGTGGCACCTGATTTTAACAGTACATTTGATACGTGAATCTTGTCATCTAGGGTGATCTCATTTGGCATGGCTAGAAGAGACGAACCTCCTCCGGAGACCAAAAAGATTATCAATTCGTTACTTCGCTTATTTTGAACAAATTTCATGACCTCTTTTGCTGCCTTTACGCTTGTCTGGTCTGGTTTGGGGTGTCTTGAGTTAAATATCTGAAATTTTTTCCCCTTGATTTTTGCCTTGGTTCCTTTGGGAATTACTATGATTCCGCTTTTTATTGGAATGATTGAATTCAGTGCTCTTGTCATTGAATCCGCTGCTTTTCCAAACGCAATGGAGTAAATGCTGGAATATTTTTCAATGTTGAGTGTTTTATCGCCAATTCTGATTTCATTGGGTGTGACAAATTTTGAGATGATGTTTTCGGGATTTGCAGCTTGAAGGCCTGATTCTAGAATTTCTAAGCAATTTCTTTTCTTATCTGTAGTTGACAAATCCTCAAAATTTTTGATAATCACGATGTTTGTCAATAATGCAAGATATAATAATAATCAAGGATGCCTTTGATTCATGCACACAGTACGCACTCCAAAAGTTATCAAATTTGGAGAAAATGCACTTGGTGAAACAGAGTATCCAAAAAATGCCCTAGTTGTCACAACCGTTCCGCCAGCACTATCTGACAAATGGTTGGGAAAAATGGGCATTCAGGATTACATGTTGTATGACCAAGTAAAACCTGAACCATCAATTGACGATGTCAATAAAGTCATTTCACTGTACAAAGACAAAAACCCCTCTGTCTTTATTGGACTTGGCGGTGGAAGTTCAATGGATGTGGTAAAATATGCTGCACCTGAACTGAAAAAAGAAAAAATCCTGATTCCAACAACGTTTGGAACTGGAGCTGAAATGACCACTTATTGTGTTTTGAAATTTGATGGTAAAAAGAAATTGTTACGCGAAGACAGATTTTTAGCTGACATGGCCGTAGTCGATTCATATTTTATGGATGGAACTCCGCAACAAGTCTTAAACAGTTCTGTCTGTGACGCATGTGCTCAAGCTACCGAGGGCTATGATAGCAAACTGGGTAACGACTTGACTCGAACTCTATGTAAGCAAGCATTTGACATTCTGTATGATGCAATTATGAATGACAAACCAGAAAACTATCCTTACGGATCAATGTTGTCTGGATTGGGATTTGGAAATTGCTCTACTACGCTTGGACATGCATTGTCCTACGTATTCTCAAATGAGGGGATACCCCATGGATATTCATTGTCTTCTTGCACTACGGTAGCACACAAGCATAACAATTCAATCTTCTATGATAGGTTCAAAGAGGCTATGGCAAAACTTGGCTTTGACAAGTTAGAACTCAAGGCTGATGTTTCAGAAGCTGCAGACACCGTAATGACTGATAGGGGACATTTGGATCCAAATCCGATTCCAATATCAAAAGACGATGTCGTAAAGTGTCTTGAAGATATCAAATCAGGTAATCTGTAAAAAATTCAATATTTTTTACTCTTTTTTCTATTTTCTTTACAAACTGCGAAATTGGCAGCTTGGCTAAACTTTTTATTCTAATACTCTAGAGGTAATCCATATGACTGATAAAAAAATAAAATTCGGTATTCAAAACGGACTAAATGTTGCAAGAGCCGGATACACAGAAGATCAAATTTTGACGGCTTGCATGCTTGCCGACAAAACTGGATATGATTCTATTTTCTATATGGACCACACCAATGTACCACAGTGGAAAAATGCCACTGTTTTGGATCCTTGGGTTATGCTATCTGCAATTGCTGCAGTTACAAATAATGTTGAATTGGGAACGTGCGTTACTGATGCAATCAGAAGACATCCTTCAAACATTGCACTAGCTGCAATAACTCTTGACAGGGTCTCAAAAGGCAGAGCCATTTTGGGAATTGGTGCAGGTGAGGCTCAAAACCTGAAGGAATTTTGTATTCCGTTTGAAAAGCCCGTATCAAAATGGGCTGAACAAATTGAAACGATTCACAAGCTATACGAATCAACTCCTGACAATACTGTGGACTATGAAGGAAAATACTATCAGCTTAAGGGCGCATGTCTGCAGGCACCTCCTATTAGAAAACCACATCCACCTACCTACATGGCATCAGGTGGTAAACGTACACTTGCGTTAACTGGAAAACTCGGTGACGGATGGTTGCCAATTGGATATACTCCTGAACTCTTTGAAGATCATGCCGCACAAATCAAAGTTTCAATGGATGAGAACAACAGGACTCAGGAAGATAAGGACAACTTCCAATATGCACTTGATATTGATGTGTACTTTTCTGAAGATGCAGAAGCATCATGGGCACGAATGAAGGAAGCCGTAAAAGTTAGCTTGTTCAAGCCTGAAATCTTGAGAGTGCACGGATTAAAAGAAATTGAAGGATTTGATTTTGTCAAGTACTTTACAGAATATTCAATGTCTGATCAAAGTTGGATTGTAAAGATGCGAGAAGCTGCAACAAAAATACCTGATGCAGTGGCACGTTCATCTACCGCAGTTGGTACTCCTGAAGACATGATTCCAACCTTTGAGCGATTCATGGATGCCGGTGTTAATCACTTTGTAATTAGATTCTGGGGTAAGAACTACTTTGGCTCCATTGACAAGTTTGCAAGCCATGTAATGCCTGCACTCCGAGAAAAGGCCAAAAAATAGTCGTTTTATTCCCATTTTACAGGGAAAATGATTTACTTTACTAGTTGTTAGGGTATTTCATGGATGATGATCTTCCAAAAGAAATAGAAAAGTGTCTTGCCATGTTGGATGAGAATATGGATGTCTTATCCGGCATTGAATTTGATCTGGATAATGAAAAGGAGGACGAGTTAACTCCTGACATGAATCTTCATAACCTGTATGACATGACTGAGGATGTGTCTGAATCTGCAAAACTGAAAAGGGCGGAGTTGAATTTTACACGACGGCAATCTGAAAATTCTTTATGATTTATGAGGCCTCTTGCCTTTTGTAAATGACTTTGCTTTGCGTTTGTTCTTTTGCTTTTCCAATCTTTTTCTGGTTCGCTCTGTAGCATTTGTCGAACCCTGAATGATCTTTGTCTTGCTTCCGTCTTTTAGCATGATTGCCTTTCCCTTGAATCTAAATTCTACGTCCCTGCATTTGATATAGTATTTCCTGAGGCAAAAAAATATTCTGTTGTTTGTCCCATGCATCTCCTTTACCTCCTTGGATTTTTTTAAATCATTGAGAATGTTTCGCAGTATCCCCTTGTCTATGTCTGTAATTCTGTGCAGTTCTCTAAACCAGATGAACCTTGATTCTGATCCCCACTCTTCTAATAATTTCAATGTGATTCTTGTTGCATCTTCTCGCTCTTCGTCGATTTCAACCATTTGCTTATGTGGAGTTTTTCCTGAATTTAGCAATTTACATTATGAATAATTTGGATGATGAGAGTCAAGTTTTAGAACATAGTTTCTTTTTGATTGATTTTGTAATGTTCTCATATGACTGCAGAACCAAAAACTGAATGCACAGAACTTGAGTGCAGAATTTTGGAAATCAAATCAATGGCCAAGGAATTGGATGGCGACGAAGATTAATCACGTCTCTTTGATTTTGATTTTTTTTCTTTCATCCTGGACTTTGTCACCTTTGCTGACTGTCTTTGATTGTTTTCCATTTTGTTTGCTATGGAATCAATCTGCTTGATTATTTTTGACTGCTCTTCGACTGAATTTGTCTTTAGCATTTTCACCTTCAATTTTTTTAATTGGCTTGAATACGCATCAAAGTCATACTTTAGTTCGTTAAGATAAGGGTCATCCACGAGATTTTTTATTTGTCCCGTATTTTAGGGATTTCTATGATCTTGGTTTATAACATTATTTTTATGAAGTATATTGTGCAGCTTACTGGCGTTCTTCAGATTAGATCATACGAAAAAGTAAAAGAGTTTCTCAACGAGGAGCATGTTGGACGTATATCTAGTATTGATGAAAACGGCTTTCCTCAAATAATCTCGATGAATTTTGTACTTCTAAACGATGCAATCTACATGCACTCTCACGTAAAGGGAGAAAAATTGGATAACATTTCTCGAAATAACATGGTTGGTTTTGAAGCTGACAGGGAATTGGAATTTTTACCCTCATATTTTGAACATCCGACTAATGCGTCTCTGGCTGATACGCTGTACATCAGTGTCGTAATCAAAGGAATGGCATTTTTTGTATCTGACAGGGAAGAAAAGACACTTGCTCTGAACGGACTGATGAAAAAATATCAGCCAGAGGGAAGGTATGATCCAATTCGATCTGATATGCGAGTTTTGGATGCTGTCAGTGTCATCAAAATTACCCCTCATACACTTCACGGGAAGTATAAGATCGGACAGCATATGAAGTCTGAAAGTCGGATGAGTCTTGCACAAAAAATCCTAGAGAAAGATTCTCCTACCGCATTGCAAACTTTGAAGATTATGGGTTTTGAGGTAACTGATGACGGGCTAAAAATGGTGGATGAACCTGTATGGTGAACTGGGTTTAGCATTGCATTTTACCAGTTACTTGTTTTTGGGTTTTTCAAGTTTTAGACTGTAAATTGTTTCTCTATGTGTTGGATTCATTGTTCATTTTTGTAAAAAACTCTGCATTTCAAAAAATTCTACTTATTTGAAATTATCTTGACTCTTGGTCTCTATGCTGCAAACGTTAGCTATAAGTTCAGTTTTCAAAGATTGTGTTTGTTGGAACAGATATCTAAATTTGAATTGGCTTCTGATTACGTCCCGACTGGTGATCAACCCAAAGCTATTGATGCTTTGATTGAAGGTGTGAAGAAGGGCTCAGTCCAAACGTTGCTTGGAGTCACTGGAAGCGGCAAGACATTCTCCGTGGCAAACGTCATTGCAAGAACTGGAAAGAACACCCTTGTAATTTCACATAACAAAACTCTTGCGGCTCAACTCTATTCGGAACTAAAACAATTCTTCCCAAAAAATAACGTTGGATACTTTGTATCATACTATGATTATTATCAACCTGAAAGCTATCTTCCTCAGACAGATACGTATATTGAAAAAGACACTCAAATTAATGAAAAAATTGAAAAATTAAGGCTGGAGGCGACTGCAATGCTCCTTTCTGGCGAACCCACTATCATCGTATCCACCGTATCGTGCATCTATTCGCTTGGAAATCCTCAAGACTGGAAAGATTCGGCAATCCCTGTTGGTGTCGGAGAGGAGATCAAGCGGGATGAAATAATTCGAAAGTTGATTGACGCAAGATATGAGCGAAACGATACTGAAGTCGCACCTGGGAATTTTAGAGTAAAAGGAGATACGATTGATATCACTCCTGCATACTCTGAAGACATAGTTAGAATCTCTATGTTTGGAGATGAAATTGAAAAAATTGCCCTGCTTGATCACGTATCATTAAAAGAGAAAAAACAAATTTCACAAATGGTAGTTTTTCCTGCAAAACACTATCTCATTGCAAAAGATGTTAGCAAGAAAGCCGTAACGTCAATCAGAGCCGAACTAAAAAACCACTTGCCAAAGCTCAATGAGCTTGAAAAACAGCGACTTGAAATGAGGACAAACTATGATTTAGAAATGATTGAGGAGCTTGGTTACTGTTCTGGAATTGAAAATTATTCCAGACATTTTGATGGCAGAAAGGCAGGAGATAAAGCATTTTGCCTGATGGATTTTTTTGGCGATGACTATCTATTGGTAATTGACGAATCGCATGTCACGTTGCCCCAATTACATGGGATGTACAAGGGAGACTATTCTAGAAAAGACAAGCTTGTCACATACGGATTTCGGCTACCCAGTGCATACGATAACAGGCCATTAAAATTCGAAGAGTTTGAAGGGTATATCCGAAACACTGTCTTTGTTTCAGCGACTCCTTCTGAATATGAGAAAAAAATATCCTCAAAAATTGTTGAACAGCTGGTCAGACCTACTGGATTGCTTGATCCTCAAATTGAGATCAGGCCTACCAAAGATCAGATGGATGATCTAATTGGTGAAATCCACAAAAGATCTGCCAATTCTGAGCGTGTCTTGGTCACTACTTTGACCAAACGAATGGCTGAAGATTTGGCCGAATACCTCTCGAAAAAGCAAGTCAGAGTACGATACATGCATTCAGAAATTGAAGGATTGCAAAGAACTGAGATAATTAGGCAGCTACGTCTTGGCGAATTTGATGTTTTGGTTGGCATTAATTTTCTCAGGGAGGGTCTGGATATTCCTGAGGTTTCCTTAGTTGCAATCTTGGATGCTGACAAGGAAGGGTTTTTGAGAAACTTTACCAGCTTGATTCAAACATGTGGCCGTGCTGCAAGAAATGTGAATGGAACTGTGATTATGTATGCTGATCAGACTACCAAGTCGATGAAAAATACTATAAATGAAACTAAACGTCGTAGAGAAAAACAAATTCAATACAACAAAGAGAATGGAATTATCCCTAGAACCATTATAAAATCAGTTCCGCAACAAGAGATTGCTTTAGACGATTCAAAATTAAAATCAACACATGATCTTAGGACTGACATAATTGATTTGGACGCACAAATGAAAAAGTATTCTGAAGAGTTGGATTTCGAGCGTGCAATAGAGTGCAGAGATAAAATAAAACGGATAGAAAAGGAGATTGAATTTAAAAATGGTAGAAAATAAGCTAAAGATTCGCGGTGCAAGACATCATAATCTGAAAAATCTTGATATTGACATTCCAAAAAACAAGCTAGTCGTAATTAGCGGATTGTCCGGATCTGGAAAGTCAACATTGGCTTTTGATACAATCTATGCTGAGGGCCAGAGAAGGTACGTTGAATCACTCTCATCGTACGCCCGTCAATTTTTAGAAATGATGGACAAGCCAGATGTTGATTCCATTGAGGGCCTTTCACCTGCAATCGCCATTCAGCAAAAAACCACCAGCAAGAACCCCCGCTCCACTGTTGGAACTACAACTGAAATTTATGACTATATGAGATTATTATTTGCCCGAATCGGAATTCCTTACTGTACAAATTGTGGTCGCAAGGTTTCAACGCAGTCTGTAGGGAGAATTTGTGATTCTGCACTCAAGGATTTTTCAGGAAAAAAAATTCTAATCTTAGCTCCGATCGTTCAGAGAAAAAAAGGCACATATGAAAAATTATTTGAGCAAATCAAAAAGGATGGCTACTCTAGAATTCGTCTAAATGGGGAGATCCTGAGCCTGGATAATGAAATTCCTCCTCTGGACAGGCAAAAATGGCACAATATCGAGATTGTGGTGGATCGAATTACTACTGAAAAATCCGAAAGATCTCGACTCTTTGAGGCAATTCAAACTGCAATCAAAGCGTCAAAGGGTGATGTGGTGATTGCAACTGACGATGTGGAAAAGATTTTCTCACAAAACAACTCCTGCCCTTATTGCGGACTGACAGTGGGAGAATTGGAGCCAAGATCTTTTTCATTTAACTCCCCATTTGGTCTGTGTAAAACCTGCAATGGTTTGGGTGTAAAGATGGAGTTTGATGCTGATTTAGTAGTGCCTGATAAAACAAAATCTATTTTGGATGGGGCAATTGTTCCCTGGAGTGGGAGATTTTCTGCATTTAGACGTCAGGCATTAAGGGCAGTTGGAAAAAAGTTTGGTTTTGATTTGATGACGCCTTTTGATAAAATAGACTCAAAACATCTTCAAATCATTTTGCATGGAACAGACGATCTAATTGATTTTGAATATAGATCAAAATCTGGAGACTCTTCTTGGAAATCAACTAATGTGTTTGAAGGAGTTTTGGTGAACCTGCAAAGAACCTTTATGGAAACTGATTCGGAATCCAAGAGGGATTGGTTAAAGCAATTCATGAGAGACACTCCTTGCAATACGTGCAACGGTAAAAAATTAAAACCCGAATCTCTTGCGGTAAAAATTAACGAAAAGGGAATAATGGACGTATGTGATCTGTCAATTGATCATTGCTATGATTTTTTCTCCACGTTGAAATTGACCGAAAATGAACAGTACATTGCAAAAGATATTTTAAAAGAGATTAAAGAACGTCTTGAATTTTTAATGAACGTTGGATTGAATTATCTTACGTTAAACAGGCTAAGTTCCACACTGTCTGGCGGCGAATCGCAAAGAATTAGATTGGCGACTCAGATTGGCTCTAATTTGACTGGGGTTCTGTATGTGCTTGATGAGCCCACCATTGGATTACATCAACGCGATAATACCAGACTAATTAAAACGCTAAACAAGCTGCGAAATCTGGGAAATACGGTCATAGTTGTAGAGCATGATGAAGAAGTTATACGAAATTCAGACTGGATGATAGACTTGGGTCCTGGTGCTGGAGTGCATGGTGGAAATGTGGTTTTTGAAGGAACTGTGAATCAAATTCTTAAAAGAAACAAGTCTGTAACTGGTAATTATCTAAAGGATCATTCATTGATCACTTTGAAAGATAAAATACGTAACCGTTCTGGTTCACTGGTTATAACAAAAGCATCTGAAAACAACCTAAAAGATATCGATGTTGAAATTCCATTGGGTCTTTTTGTATCCGTTACTGGGGTTTCTGGTTCTGGAAAGTCTACTCTTATCAATGACATTTTACTTCAATCTTTGGAAAATCACTTTTACAAGTCAAACATTAGACCTGGAAGTCACAATGATGTCACCGGTTTAGAAAACATTGACAAAGTCATTGCAATTGATCAATCACCCATTGGTAGAACTCCACGTTCAAATCCTGCCACTTACATTGGCGCCTTTACTCCGATTAGAGAATTGTATGCAAACACTGCATTATCTAAAGAGAGGGGATATGCTCCGGGACAGTTTTCGTTTAATGTCGCCAATGGCAGATGTTTTGCATGTGATGGCGACGGAGTTAAGCAAATTGAGATGCAGTTTCTATCTGATGTATATGTCAAATGTGACGAATGCAAAGGAAAAAGATACAACACTGAAACTTTGTCCGTGCTGTACAAGGGGAAAAACATTTCCGATATTTTGGGAATGACTGTTTATGAGGCGTTAAACTTTTTTGAGAATATTCCTTCAATTAAGCGAAAATTACAGACAGTCTATGACGTTGGACTGGGTTACATCAAGTTGGGACAATCATCAACCACACTGTCTGGCGGTGAGGCTCAAAGGGTAAAGCTTGCATCCGAACTGTCCAAGCGTGGAACCGGAAAGACCCTTTACATTCTAGATGAGCCCACGACGGGCTTGCATTTTGCAGATGTTCAGAAACTGCTTGAAGTTCTTAATCGTTTGGTAAATCTGGGAAATACTGTGGTGGTAATTGAACATAACATGGATGTGATTAAAAATTCAGACTGGCTAATTGATCTTGGACCTGAGGGCGGTGATGAGGGTGGCCAAATTGTTGCCATTGGAACGCCTGCTGAGGTTGCAAGGGCTCCTGGAAGTTATACCGGAAAATATTTGAAGAAATTAATGAAAAAATGACTTTTAATATTTCTAAAATTTCAATTCCTACTGATCCTGGAATTTATTTGATGAAAGATCTTGACGGAAAAATCATCTATATTGGCAAGGCAAAGAATCTAAAAAATCGTGTAAGGTCATATTTCAACAAAAATCAAAATTACAAGACCCAAAAACTGGTAGAAAACATTTCGGACATTGAATTTGTCTTAACTGACAATGAAAGTGAGGCTTTTCTTTTAGAATCAAACATGATCAAAAAATATCGTCCACGATTTAACATTGAATTAAAGGATCAGCAAAGATACACGTATCTGAGAATTTCTGATGAAAAGTATCCTCGACTATTGGTTTCAAGAAGAACAAGGGATGGAAAATTTTTAGGTAAAGGTAAAGTTTTTGGACCTTTTACTCAGGGAAGCTCCAAGTTACTTACAATTGGCACACTGAGAAAATCGTTTCAAATACGAATTTGTAAAACTCTTCCAAAAAAAGTTTGCCTGGAATATCATCTGGGAAACTGTGAGGGGCCTTGTGAATTTGAAAATGCACAGGAACAATACCCAAAGCATGTTGAAGCGTTACAAGATGTTTTGAAAGGTAAAAATCAAACCAAGATTTTTACAAAAAAGTTAGAGGATGAAATGCATCAAGCTGCAAAATTACAGCAATTTGAGCGTGCAAAAGACATTCGCGACACCTTGGTCCGACTTGGAAGTCTTAAGACAAAACAAAAAATGGAATACGTTGAAAATTCTGACGAGGAATATTTTGGTGTAGGCATTCAGGGACATTCTGCAGTAGTTATGAATTTTAGAATGATTAACGGAGTGATAAGGGATAGCGACAAGTTTTTTTTTGATTTGGTGGGTGATAACTCCTTTTCCAATTTTTTGTACCAATACTATTCCACGCACAAAATTCCAAAATTTATTCTAGTGAGCAAACTGCCTGAGAACAAAAAATTACTGGAGTCTTTGTTTTCGGAACAATCCGGATTTTCCGTGCAGATATTGGCGCCTAGCAAGGGAAAGAAAAAAGATATCATTGATCTGATTTTAAAAAACATCAAACTGATTCATTCAAAAGGCGGCGATCCTGGGTTGGTAGAACTAAAGGAAATTCTTCGTCTTCCAGTCATTCCGAATATCATTGAATGTTTTGATATTTCCAATCACGGTGATGATTTTGCTGTTGGTTCTATGGCTAGATTTGTTGGAGGAATTCCAAATAAATCCGGTTATCGAAAATTCAAAATAAAAACGGTGTCCGGAAGAGATGATTTTGCAATGATTGGTGAAATAATTAAGAGGCGATATTATAGACTACTTGAAGAGGATTCTGAGCTGCCTGACTTGATAGTGATTGACGGTGGCAAGGGCCAACTAAGTGCTGCTATGAAGTCATTGACATCACTTGGTCTGAAGTTGCCTTGTGTTTCTTTGGCCAAAGAAAATGAAGAGGTATACGTTCCAAAAAGCAAAAATCCTATCTTGATTCCAAAATACAAGCCGTCACTAAAAATTTTGCAATATGCAAGAGATGAAACTCATAGGTTTGGAGTTGCATACAATAGAACAATACGTAAAAATCAGATAAAATAATAAAAAAGGAATTTTTGTTGTTGTCTAGTTCACTGAAACGCTGCCGACCATCCAAGGATGAACCATGCAGAAGTAGTCATATTCTCCAGCATCTTCAAATGTAAATGCAAATGTTGCATCTGCCATTAGTAGACTGCTATCAAATACGCCTGATGGACCATCAGCTGGACTTCCACCTGTTACGGTGTGTGCTGCTGTATCCACGTTAGGCCATTCTACTGTGTCTCCAGCATTAATTGTGATGTTTGCTGGTAAATAACAAGAGTCAGTTTCTTCACATCCTGGAACTGAAGTTCCTGCTGGAACTTCTACTGTGTGTGTTTGTGGTCCATCATGGCTTTCTCTTCCATCATGGCTTTCTCTTCCATCATGGCTTTCTCTTCCATCATGGCTTTCTCTTCCATCATGGCTTTCTCTTCCATCATGGCTTTCTCTTCCATCATGGCTTTCTCTTCCATCATGGCTTTCTCTTCCATCATGGCTTTCTCTTCCATCATGGCTTTCTCTTCCATCATGGCTTTCTCTTCCATCATGGCTTTCTCTTCCATCATGGCTTTCTCTTCCATCATAGTTTCCTCTTTGACTTCTACAGTTTCTTGGGGTTCCTTTGCTGCTGCTTCTGCCTTAATCTTTTCTGCCAAGTCTGCACCAAAGCCTGCTGACGATGATGCTTCTGGCTCTGAAGTTTCAGTAGAAACAGTTGGAGCGCGGACAACAGGAGATGCGTCTTGGATTTCACTCATGTAGAATGTAAATCCCACGCCTATTGCTACAATTGCCAATGTAAATGCAACTGCGGCTTTATCTATACCTGCCATAATTGATCCATGGCTTGACACATGCTAAATAAACCTAATTGTCATTGACGGATTAAAGAACATAATTTACAAATATTTCAAATTTATTCTCTTTTTTTGAAATCCTGCAACCAAAATCTTTGTTTTTAATGATTCCACATTCTCATTATTGGAAAACTGTTGAAAACTTTGTTTGTTACATTTGATCAATACTGGCATGCTGCACATAACGCAACCCGTATCTCTTGATTGATTTGAATTGTATGGTTTTTCTACATGGAAAGTATTTTTTTACCTGATTGATCATTGTTTATGGATCTATTCAAAACTTTTTTCTGGCCAGATTGTTGCCTGTGTCAATCATCTCAAATTTAATTTTTAATTTTCTCTGTGCTATCAGTTGTTTGATGAAATGTATTTTTTTAACTATCGTGCTATCTTCAATCTCTGAACTCGATGTGAGATGATCATGCATTATTTTTTCATCTAACATTATTTTGATGCTGTCTTCGTTTTTAATAATGAACACTCCTATGCCCCAAAACAATCCTACGTGTAAAGCGATATACTTTGACTGTATGTCTGTCACCTTGCCTTTGTACATTTCTGCATGAATTCTGCTTTGCTCTGCTTTGGACTTGTTTGTTTGAATAACCCATGAAATTTGTTCTGCATCTCCATCTAGATAAAAAATATGGTGCAATTGTAAATCAAAAAGGAGTCTTTTGTCCAAATAAACCAATGGAAACCGGGTTTGATGTTTCTAGAACTATTGTCTTTTATGAATGGGGTTTTCTTATATTCTAAAAGTCTCGGAAGAACAAGGAACAGTAGAGAGATACATGTGTCATCTGGTCGTGTGGAATGAGACTGATTGAATCCGACCTTGCATTTTTCACATACGGCTTCTGGATTATTCTCGTCTGTAGTCACGTCAATGCTTGAGGAGAAATATTTTGAGCATGCCCTTTCATGGATTTGTAATTAATTCAAAATTTTATTTCAAACTGTCTGTACAACATTGATTCGATCTAGGTCCATCTTTTTTCTTGTATTGCAATGTAAGCAAAGAAACCCGGAACAATAAGTAGAATTTCTCGCAAGTTATTGCATGAAAGAAAATCAAAAATACAAATGTTTATGCGGTGAAAATCTGGTAAGACGCTTCTGCGACCCATGCAACGTTCTAAACCATATGGAAATCTGCATGTGTTGTCCTCAATACAATGCACATCCTATGGATCCTGTAGCCTGCTAGAATTGGCCATTGGCGGCATTGCTGGATTTTTGGGAGTTTCAGGATTCGGGTATCATCTGTACAAGATGATGAAGACCAAAGAAACCAAGATCATGACCTATCACATGATGGCATTTCTAGGTATTGGAATTGCAATGTGGGCGATGTATGGAATTACCCTGCGTGATCCTGTCATCTATGTGACTAACATTGCCATGACTGGAATCTTGATTGGAATTGTTGTATACAAGATTGGAAGTGAAAAATCACTCATAATTCAAATTTAGACGCTAAATAACCCCGTAAAAGCTACCTAATTTGTCTATATATTTTGAATACTTCATTTATGATCATAGATTCAAATATCCACATATGATTGAATCCGGCGCATTCTTCTCAAAAATGGTGGATGAATTGGTTGAATTTTCAGAGTATGATCCTGAATTGGCAGATGGAATTAAATGGCTTGATAATCAGGCCTTGAAAAAAGGTATTACGTTTTATGACATGGTCTTTGAGGTTTTGTACAAACATGATGTAAACTCTAAAGCTAAAGATTGGCTTAGTACAAGAAATTAAAATCTATTTTCTCAAGTCTAGTGTTTTGTATTCGCATCCCTGTGGCCCGCAATATTTTCCGACATAGACTGCCTTGGGTCTGTATAGTGCCGTTTTGGGTGCTGCTTCTGCAAATTTCTCCTCTATGATGTGGGCAGCCCATCCTGCCACTCTTGAAATTGCAAAAATTGGGGTGTTTAGGTCCATTGGAATTTTTAACATGTAGTAGATGGATGCACTGTACAAATCCACGTTTGGATATATGTCTCGGTCCTTCTGCAATTTCATTTCAGAAATTGTTGCAGTTTCCACCTTTTCTGTCATCTCAAACCATTTCTCTTCATTTTTCTCTGCAAGCTTCCTTGACAATTCTTTTAACACTTGCGCTCTTGGATCGTATGTTTTGTAAACCGCATGACCCATGCCCATGATTTTATCTCCGATGCTCATCTTTTTTTTAATCCAACCTTCAACTTTATCTAATTCTGAAATCTCTAAAAGCATTTTCATTACCTCTGTGTTAGCTCCTCCGTGTAGTTCTCCGCTCAGTGCTCCTATGGCTGCACTGGATGCCGAATACATGTGTGCTCTTGTTGATGCAACTTGTCTAGCTGTAAAGGTAGATGCGTTGAAGGTATGATCCGCATGAAGAATTAGGCATGTGTCAAAGATCTTCTCAACTTCGGGATCCGGCCTTTCTCCTGTCATCATGTATAGGAAATTTGCAGCGTGACTCAGTGTGGAATCTGGATCCACTATTTCTAATCCGTTTCGAATTCTTTGCCAACTTGCAATGATTGACGGAACTTTGGCAATCAGATTTATCGCTTTATCATAGCTTGCCTCCTTGCTTGAAAATTCTTCATCATAGTATCCTGCAAGCGCAGATACAAATGCCTGAAGCATATCCATGGGATCCGCATCTTTTCTCCAATTTCCCATGTTCTTTTGCATTTGTTTTGGAATGTATCTCGCTTCGATCAATTTTGTGTTAAATTCGTCTAATTGGGGCTTTGTTGGTAGTTTATCGTATAGTAAAAGATATGCTGTTTCCTCAAATGTGGAATTCTCTGTGAGATCTAAAATGTCAAATCCGCGATAGATTAGCTTGCCTTTGCTTCCATCTATGTTTGAAATCTTTGTATCTGCGACTTCAATTCCGCGTAGGCCTATGTTTTTAGTCTCCATATTGAGACTACAGAAATTCTTCTATTATATTTTCGCTAAAATTATGTCTCTGAATCTTACAATTGGTCTAATCTACGTGGTAGATTCGAGATATATTGTCTTGATGTTTATTTTGAGAACCTCTTTCAGATCACGTTGGGGGATTAATTGAGGTGAATCCAGACATAATGTCTGATTCTTGTTTTTTCGTATGTGGAAAAATAATCTATGCGGATATGTCCAGAATGTCCTGATTCTGGACAGTCTGATCTAATGATGATCAACACCTGATGTGGTTGTTGCATCTCATTAGTAATCTCACACATCAAGCACAAGGATCGCCATCTGCAGGATATTTTGAGACATTTTATTGGAATGATGTTTACTTGGCAAGGATGATGTGGAGATGTTTGTGCGGGTCTGACTGATGATTTTTAGAATGTTGTGTTGCTTGACACAATGTGATTAATAGTAATATGTGGAATCGCAAAAAATTATGTTGTAATAAATTGATTTGATATGGACATGACAGAAAAAACAAGTAATGGTGCGACAAAAAAGAAAATTCACATGTTAAAGAAAAGTATGGACGTTTAATCTTAGTTTTATTATATCTCATACTATCTTTAATGGGTGTTGACGGATTGGACAAAAGATGATGGTGATGAAGATAGCAAGTTTTGGAATTGGATGGAACAGGACAAAGAAAATTACAATAAAAAACATCCCAGAAAACTGGAAAGACCAAAAAATAAAAAGAAGAAAGTCATTATTTTTGGAATAATCGGTTTAACACTGATGGTCACGGTATTTGGAATGTTGTCCAATGAAGATGAGTTTGGTTCTGAAAAATATTTTTACATTCCGGATTACCGATTGAATAAATCGCCTCTATTTTGCATCCAGGATTTTTCAGATCCTTTTTTCCCTGGCATCAACACCGTGATGATTGAGAAGACTGCGTCTGCAATTGAGAATTGGGGGATAGAATTAGAACGATATACTGAAACTGACGGTGTTTGGAACTTTGAATTCAAGACGATACCTGCCAATTCAATCTTTGCAGATTTTGGCTGCGATACAACCATAGCGTTTGCACAAATTCCACCAGTTGGGCAAGAAATTGTAAGGGGTGAGACTGCGTTATCCAATTATGGTTTCTCTGATGTCATGATATTCTACCTAGATCCGATCTCAAGAGACAAGATTGATTCTAACATTGATCTGGTAATTGCTCATGAAATTGGGCATGTTTTGGGACTTGACCATCCGCTATTTGAGGAAATGAATGATGGACTGCCTTATTACCTGGATAACGATGATATCTTTTATTCTCGTTCCATCATGGTCACTCCTGAAGTATATCCTTTCTTACCCTCAGAAACAATCTATACAGTAACAGATTATGATGTTAGGGCAGTAGTCAATCTTTACGGTGGGGGAATAAGCAACACTCCGATCTTTTTTGGCTACCTGAATTACATTATAGTGATATCAATTCTTCTGGGTCTGGTTTATTTTGTAAACAAGAAGATACCTTGAAAATAATTGTGCATTAAAACAACTGTTGAATTTGTTTTAAAATTAAAATTCATTCCAAAAGTTAGATTTTATCGTAACAATATTTGTTATAAAATACAATGTGTATGTCCGTACAACAAAAAATCTAAAACAGGATTTGAAAAAAAACGTAGACACTGACAAGAAAAATAGTTTTTGGCATTTCTTCAAGACCTGCCCTGGCCAGTATGAACATGGGCATATTTCTCGGAGTGACAGTTTCAAAAATACAAATGATTGTGAAATCGTATCACTCTAGAATACCCTGAACAATGTTGCCTTGTGTAATTGAGAAGTTTCCTGAGAAAAAGTGTCTGGAATGCTTGAAACAAAAATAGTTTGCTTTGTTCTTAATCCTTTGAGTCCGTTTACGTTCTATTGCATTACTCAATACAATGTGGCAAAACCGTATGGGGAATCGAAGAATGTCAACTGGTAAAAATAACGTATCTATTATACACTCTTCATAAATGAGAATGGTTTAGGGTATGTATTACTATCCGTTGTTGAAGATCCATTCAAAAAATAGGCGTAAAAAAATTGAAGTTAAGCAAATATAATTGAAATATGGTATTAATTACTAACATTTTACAACTTAATTAGTCTAATATGCCAACTTTCGGTCATAAATGAGAATTTTTAATCAAAAATTAGTGACTCCTATAGAACGTGAACACTTGAAAAAATTAGATGACTTGGTCCTAAATGCGTCATCAGAGGAATTAGAAAAAATTCAAGAAATTGATAATATAACACAGATGGAAGGATTGTCATTTTATGACATCTATCTTGATTCTAGTTCTTTGATAAGTCCAAGTATCGTAAAATCATAACTTTGCATTCTTCATTTAAATGAGGGTTTGTGATCTCTCAATCTGTATTGGCAGTATCTAAAACCGAAAAATCTTCTAAGAAAAAATCTTCAAAATCAAATTCTGTAAAGAAAACCGCAGCTAAAAAGATAACCAAGAAAACCGCAGCTAAAAAGATAACCAAGAAAACCGCAGCTAAAAAGATAACCAAGAAAACCGCAGCTAAAAAGATAACCAAGAAAACCGCAGCTAAAAAGATAACCAAGAAAACCGCAGCTAAAAAGATAACCAAGAAAACCGCAGCTAAAAAGATAACCAAGAAAACCGCAGCTAAAAAAATATCTGTTACACCACGAACAAAGGTGATTTGTATTTCTCATAAAGAAGACTGTGATGGGATAAGCTCTGCAGCATTGATTAGACAAGCTTTTGGAGGCGATTCGATTCTTGTTGACTATCCTGGACAAATGGATGCGTTAAATCAAGTTGTTTCTGACGAAAAATTAAAGTCATTATTTATCTGTGATTTGGGACTAAGTAAAAAAACTCAGGATGAATTCATTGATATTTTGACAAGACTCCGAAAAAATAAGGTTTCAGTTACTTACATTGATCACCATGACATTGATCCTACAGTTGTCCGATCTTTGGAGAAAATCAAAGTGAAAGTCATACATGACATAAATGAATGCACTACTGTTCAAGTTTACAATGCATATACCTCTAAACTTAATGATCATGCTTCATTTGTTGCAACATGTGCTGCCATTACAGATTACATGGAGGACAGGCCCATCGGTTCAAAACTACTCCAAATCTATGATAGACAATTTGCATTGATTAGCGCAACTGTAATGACATACAATATTGTCGGACATCAGCGAGAACCCGACTATCTGCAGTATTTGGTTGAGGAGCTGGCAGACTCTAAATTCCCACATGACATACCAAACACCTTTGAATTTGCGCAAATCCAGGTGGAAAAACTATCTCGGATGATTGCCAAGGTGAAGAAAGGAATGAAGACGATGAGCAATCTGGGTCACATGGAAATCCTGGATGCCGGTGCAAGCGGTGCGGTCAATTTCGTAATGGGATTGTCCGGAAAAGATGTGGGTGTCGCATACAAGGAAAGAATTGATCATGGAATTTACGCTGTTTCTGTAAGAGGTTCCAAGAATTGCAAGGTACACCTGGGCAAAATTGTAAATCTTTTGGCAACTAGCCTTGGCGGTTCTGGCGGAGGCCATGATAAGGCGTGTGGTGCGGTTGTTCCAAAACCAAAAATAAAGAAATTCATCACAGAATTAAATAAAAAAATTAAATAATTACTGTAAGTATCGAGGAATTTTTTTCGCTATGTGTGAGACTGATACTCTTCCTGGGCCTGCTGCGATTATTGCAAGAACTGCTGCCAGCATTACCAAATCCCATTCCCATCCGCCTTTTGAAACAAAGAATCCGTTTTCCCATCTGATGTGAAAAATGGCTCCCATCAGTATTACTGCAAACACTGCACCTGTAATTCTGGTTAGCACGCCGATGACTAGTAGAATTCCTCCGATGAGCTCTGCCAATGCAATTGGTATTTGCAATTCTGGAGGTAATCCGATACTGATTAGCCATTCTTGCCAACTTGGATCAAACTTCTTCAAACTGTGAACGATGAATATTGCACCAATCGATGCTCTGATTCCCCAATGAGTGATGTCATGTAATGCATTCTCTCTTAGATTTGCCTGTGTATCCATGATCAAAGCCTTTTCAAATTCGTTAAAAGGCTTTATCCAAATCAAAACAAAGTTGGAACAATTTTTTAATATTCTAAAACCAAAAATTGCTTGTCATTGAACCTAAAAACTACTCTTCTAATTGTGATCATATGCATTGCATCTGCGACACTGTTTGTCGCATTTCAGGGTGATCTTGCTTCTAAAAATTCCACTGTGACTTCTGATGAATCAGTTCGTGCTGATTCTTTTGAACTTACACTGATGGAAACTGATGGGGTCAAACATATGATTCCGTTAGACAAGATCAAGGGGGGAGGACCTCCTAAGGACGGCATTCCGTCCATTGATAATCCCGTCTTTGCAGGGATTAATGATTCCGGATTCATGTCTGATTCTGATACTGTAGTTGGAGTGGAAATCAACGACGAGGCCAAGGCTTATCCTCTCTTTATCTTGGTTTGGCATGAAATCGTAAATGATAGAATTGGTGATGTTCCTGCATCTGTAACTTATTGCCCACTTTGCTATACCCGCCAGGTCTTTGAGAGGGTGATTGACGGACAAGAAGTTGAGTTTGGAACTTCTGGAAAATTATACAACAGTAATCTGTTGATGTATGACCGACTTACTGGGTCTTACTGGAGTCAGGCACTCGGGTTGGCGGTAACTGGAGAAGCATTTGGACATCGTCTAGATCTGATCCCTTTTGACATAATTACTTGGGGTGATTGGAAGGCTCTTCATCCTGATACGTTGGTACTGACTACTGATACGGGGCACATTCGCTCATACGCGACTGATCCGTATGGGGATTATTACGCTGAACCACGAATTATGTTTCCAGTAGAGCATAGTGATGACAGGATGCATCCAAAAGATGTGATTCTTGGATTCCGTCAAGATGATGTCTACAAGGCTTTCAGGCAAAATGACATAGAATCCAATATTATAATAAATGATTCAGTTGGAGACGTTCCTGTAATGCTTGTCTCATTATTTTCACAAAATTCACGTGCTTTTGAGAGGACTGTGGACGATGAAATTCTGGATTTTGCATATGCTGATGACAATATTTTTGATTCACAGACAAATTCTCGCTGGAACTATGATGGTTTGGCAGTATCTGGACACTATGACGGAAAGCAATTAAAACGCATGGCAATTGAGCCTGGATTCTGGTTTGAGTGGGTGGCGTTTCATCCAAACACCTTGGTTTTCGGTGATACGTAGATGAGACCAGTTCAAAAAGCAATTCTTGCAGGGATTGCTACCGTCATCATCTATCTCTTTGTGGTCATAATCACCACTCCTGCTCTGGAACCTCTTGCAGCAGTCAATGCCGCATTTCAGCTCAACTCTGTGGTGATAATTGGGATGGGAATCGGCATTGGCTTGCAAATTTTCTTGTCTGAAAAAAGCAAGCAGTTGGGTTGCAATCTTGATGTGAAGAAAAAGGCAGTTGGGGCAAATACTGGAAGCACTGCTGCCACATCGTTTTTCTCTTTTTTCTCTCTGGTTCCGCTTGGTTGTTGTGGTTGGTGGCTTTATGTACTGTCCATTCTGCCTGGAATAGTTGGAACCGGAGCATCTGCTATGTTGATAGAGTACAGTCAGGTCTTGGCATATGTGGGATTGGGAATAATTTTTGGTTTTGCAGGACTGACAGCTTACAAGCTAAATCGAGAACGGCAGTTGCAAACGGCTGCTAGTTCATCTTGACTGATACTGCTACAATATTTCCATTGCCCTTGGTTAGAATCTTGGCAACCTTTGAGAAGAATCCGCATTTTTTGTCTCTTATCTTTACTGCTTCTGCAGTCTCTTCATCTGTTAAGATCTGGGCAGTACCTGGCATCATTGACATTGAAGTTTTTCCCCTGATGGAACATGTTGCAATTTTTACTTTTTGATTATTTCTAAGACGTTTTATTTTTCCAGTCTGATCCCTTGTGATAATTAGTATCAAACCGTTTTTTATGACAAACCATATGGGCATTCTTACGGCCTCGTTGTTTTTCCTGTATGTCTCAAGTGGGATGTATTTCTGTGATTTTATCTGATCCGGATTAAACATGGTTTGCTGTTCCCTTTGGGACTAGCATCTGGAAAATATGCTGGGTCTTGCTTTTGAAGAAACAATTATGATTGACATGATGGATATTGCCAAAATCATCATTGCTATGGCTCCAAACTCAGGTACCACTACGCCGTCTTTGATTTCCACCTGAATTGATTCTTTGTGTTCTGATGAACTTCCTTGAGATGCTGTAACTGTGTATGTTCCGTCTTCCTTCCACATGGAACCGCCTGTCTTGATTTCCATTTCAAAGCCACCATTAACGCTAGGTGTTACCTGTGCAATTGTCACCATGTTTCCCATTGGTGACTTTACAATTAGGGTGATGTCTGAGCTTCTGAGATTTGTGTTACCTGTGATCATTATTGTATCTGAGCCATTTACAGCATCTGCTGAGATTTCAATCATACCTGTACTCTTCGATATTTCAATTTCTTTTATGACTGATTTTTCTAGAATTGCTGGAGCTGCTGGACTTCTTGGAATCTCCTGATATGTGACTGTAAATTGCGTCTGAGCCACTGATTTTACATCCTCGTGACTTGCAGTGATGATGTATGTGCCCTCGGCAAAGCTTGGAACTGGGGCGTTTAGTAACTTTCTAAATTCGCCATTGTCTTCAATTGGAACTATGGGTGCAAAAATGAGTGCTCCGTCAGGACCTAACACTCTTAGTTTTACGGGTTTAAACTGCGATACGTCTGTAATTTTCCCTGTAATCCACACTGAATCCAACGCTTTGATTTCTTCAGATGATGTGTGGACCTCTATTTCAGATTCTGCAAAGGCTGAAGCTGAAATCATTGATATGGTGATCATCATGAACAGAGAAATCTTCAGCATCCCTTTGGTAACTCATTACAGTATATGAACCATTTCTTGGATTTTTGATGCAACTTGTTTGTCAATGATGCTCTTGACTGTTGTTTCTTTTTCGTTTTCTTAGTATTTTTTTTACCTGCCTGTATCCTAACACCGGAAGAACGCAATAGATGCATCCTATCTGTGATATTGAGCAGCAACAGAGACATTCGCATTTGCCTTTTTCATGATTACATTCTTGGCAGGTCGTACTTTTTACTCCTTGGACTGGTTCTTAGTCTTGTCTTGTAGCAACTGCACGAATTCTCTTTGGTGAGAAAAAACAACGCGCACAGCAAACACCATTTTTGACCCGTCTTGTAACGTGAGCTGCTTGTAAGTGTCGTTGGTTTCAGACGTTCACAAATGCCTCTGCATGTTTGGGCCATGAATAAAATTGCATGGAAAATTTATTTAAGAAAATTTCCAAATTCACTACTGTTTGGAAAATTCAACTATTGCATCTATTTCAGTCATTGAATCCAACGGTAGGCAGGCTACTCCTACTGCAATCCTGGCATGTTTGCCCTTTTCTCCAAATATCTCGAAAAACAAGTCCGAAGCTGGGTTGATGACTTTTGGATGTTGTGAGAATTCTGGTGTTGAATTTATGAATCCTGACACCTTTACTATTTTGGCAACCCTGTCAAAACTACCTAATTCCCTTTTTATTTGGGCTAAAATATTAATCGCACACATTTTTGCTGATTTTTGAGCTGTCTCTAGGTTGTCATCTGAAACTTTTCCTGTAAATATGACCTTGCCATCTTCCATGGGTATCTGTCCTGAGATAAACAGTAAATTTCCTGTCTTTACGGCAGGAACATACGATCCTGCTGGAGTTGGAGGGTTTGGAAGCTTAATTCCCAATGTTTCAAGTTTTTCTTCTATCATAATTCTAGTATTGAATTCTTGTCTATTTTTAATTTTTACTGCTGGTTTGAAACGGGTTGCTCTGTATAAAAAAATCCATTTATCATTTTCTTTATCGATTCTAAGCCTTCAGATATCCTGCTTTTGGAATTTTACTGCTGAAATCTTTTTGCAACAGTATTCTCTCGACAGTTTTTCGCTCACTTAGCATCTTTTCATTTACCTCTTCCATGAATTGGCTGATCTGGGCGAAGCCTTTCTTCAACTCTCTCTTCAATTTGTCATCATGACTCTCTTCTTTGGTCAGTGCAATTGAGGAAGCCAGTTCAAACATGCTCTGCATTCCTTCCAGCATTGATTCGTAATCCGTTTTTGTGTACTTGCTGAATTTGTATGATGTGAGGTCTTTTGACACGTCTAGGAATATTTTTCTGCTTTCCATGTTTCTTAATGCCGCATTTATCTTGGATTCATAAGTAAACATGAGATTGTTGATGAATCCAGCATGATCTTCAAATGACTTGTGATAATTTTTCTCGTAAAACACGTCATTTTTGCGACCATATTTTTTGACGTATCCCAACACCTCCATTTTTTTTAATATCTCCTTTAGCTTGGTCCTTACGAATCTCTTTTTATTTTCGTTAAGGCACTCTTTCCAAATGTCGTCGAAATAATTTTTCTCTTTGGGCATGCATTCTAAAATATAATTTATTGAAATCATCTGCATGCTTTGTCTGATTGATTGGACTTGTTTATTGGTGATAACTGTTCTCTTTACTGTTTGGATAATTTCATGTGTCTGATGTTTTTCATCTTGCTTTTGCCTGAATCGTTTCTATTTTTTTGAAATTGTATGTTTTGAGTATTTTGCATGTGTTTATCTAATGCTGGGATGATGAATATGGAAATTACTTGTCTGAATCTGAATTGCTATTTCATGCTGAAGGGTTGGACAAAGAGGAACTTTTCAAATGTTTTAAAAAACTGGCATCTAAAATTCTTGAACTAATTGGTGTGGAACGCTCCTCTGATTGATAGAACAAGCATCTTTTTGTATTTTGAAAAGTTTTTTGTATGAAAATTTTTATTTTATTGCGCCTTGCATGTCTTACATTCTGCAGTCACGCAACTAAATTGCTCTTTGAAATCATGTTTTGCATCTATTTGCTATTTTTTATTTATCTTGATGTGTACTCTCTCTCCCTTGCTGGATGTATTCTGGTATACTGTTCTGGTTGCATATCCTTGTTTCTGAAGACATCCGTCCAAAATGGATACCCATGGAAGTGAATGCCCGTTATTTAGCTTTGATTCCACGGTGATGTTTTTTGTATTTGCCTCAAAATTGACATGTCCTGAGCATGTAATTTGCATTATGGTGTCTGTGATCTCTATTATGTCATCCAGTGTTTTTGTTTTCAGACTAATTCCGTTTTTTTCCAACATCTTTAGCATGTCTAGTTCTGACTTTTTTGAGATCATTGAAGAGTTTAGAATGTGTATCAATCCTAACTCGTTTACGGTTTTAATGATCTTGTAGATTTCATGCGCTTCTGTTTTTGTCATGTCTGCAAGGGCCTTTGTTTTAATCGCATTTTTCCAAATGTTTGAAAATATCTTTTCCTGATTGAATCCTAAAATTTCGGTTGATGAAAAAGTTGCCCCTTTTCCGTTATCATTGCTTATCATTAGTATCTCTGTCTGATCAAAAATAAAGCAGTTCTGGGTGGTGTCTGAAGCTCTGATTTCAATTCCGTCTGGTATCACCCTGTATGACTCGGAGCATATCTGTGACGGTGCAATGAGCATCTTGACATCCAGATTGCGACGTGATACTGACAGCAACTGCTCCTTGCATTCTGCGAGTAATCCGAAACCCCACTGGTCTGTCATTATCTTGATTGATGATTTTGAGCCTTCAATCATTGTCTGGATCTGAGACAGGACGTTGTTGGCACTAAGATGAAAGTATCTTTTTTCCTCAGAGCCTCTGGTCTTTCTGGATTCTTCACTGGCTTTTTTCAGATTGGACACCAGCGAATTCATTGCGTTTACTTTGTTGATTTGCTCATGAATGATGCCATCAAAAGCATCTTCTGGGGCAATTGCCGTGCACATTATCGGCTTGCTCTTTGAAATGATTACCAGTTTCTTGTTTTCTAGTTTGAGTAAAGTTGGATAGATTTTTGTTCGTGGAATTTCTGAATAGTATGCCAATTCGCTTGCAGGAATAGTGCCCTTTGCAATTAGTGATACGTATGCCTGTGCCTCGTACTTACTGAGTCCAAATTCCTCTAGGCTGACTGTTAAGACGTGCTCATTTACCATACATTGTCTTGATTTGTTATTAGGTAAAATTGAGAGCTAAATTCCTTTACACTAATACTTAAAAAAAATCAAAATTGTAACTGTCGACTGATGTAACTGTGGTTACTAAATTAATTGTTACACCTGCCTCAAATACAAAGTCTCAAAGTAGCATTCGGTATGCTGGTAAAATGTAGTACGGATTCGCTGGACATTGAAAATATCTCACATTCTGTGACGCTTGTTCCCAGGTTGAAATATTCTGTAAATATGCTAAATGATGCAATTGACATTCTTGATTCCAATCGTAACGATCTAAAAAATGCCAACAAGGGTATGGCTGTTGACTTTGATGAATCTGACGAACTTCAAGTTGATGCTCTGAAAATGGAGCATCTTGTGGTATTTTCTTTGGAGACCCTCTTGCATGTCAAAAAGAGCATGGGAAAAATTTCTAACGTGGGTAGTATTCCTGAAATCCTTCCATCATCTATTCCTGTGATCAGAATCATCAGCGCCAAGCTGTTTGACACTATTCCAAAATGCAGCCAAAAATTGTCAGAAATATCTGTGCATCTGGGAAGCATCGTACTTGATTCTGCGGCCTTGACTACTGCAAGATTTGATTTTAGTCAGTCAAACGTTGAATCCTCGATTCTACTTAGTGAAGTAAAGTTGATGGTGAACTCTAAATTAAAAAAACAGTATGACATTCCCTTGGACAAAATATTGTTTTAGGTACAAATTACATCAAGTCCTGAGATTTGTCAAAAACGTGTTTGTACCTGATGTAATGATCTGTTACATACTTCAAAACAGATGCTGAATATGATGTTTCTTCAGACAAAGTACAGTTGTTGTAAAATGAACTCCTTATCTGAGAATCGTCTTGTATTGATTATGAAATGATGTTCAATAATTTTAATGATTTACTATCTCGTGAATTATGTTGTGGTTTAGATTTGACTTGAGATTACAAAGTATGACTTTGATCCTGTCTCCGTGGTAAATTGGGATGACATCAATACTTTGAGGTGATGGAATGGTAGGTGAAACCTGTATAACTTTGAGAACCAACTGATACAAATTTCGCCGTAAATTCTCGTCATCGTATGGGGTATTCTGAAGAAAAACAAAAAATTAGATTTCATATTTTATATTAATCTGGGGTTAACTGATGACACATCTGATATTTTTCAAATGGGTATTTTTTGATAGAATATGTGTCTATTTTTGAGTGTTCATGGTATTCTAAATTTGAATCTATTTTTAGCATGATCTCACAATCCAAAATTTAATTTAAATGACAATACTTCTATGTACACTACATAATCCATAGTGGGATTAAGAAAACGAATCAAATGGATCATAATCCTTTGAATTTAATACTGAATATTTACCCTGTATGAAATCCTATAATGTTGACATTTTACTCTTCACGCATGCTGTTGACATTTGGCATAATCCATCACAAAAAGATGATGGATATACTAGGATGATGCAAACACGGTATTCAGAATTACGCTGTCTTGGAATGTTTCATTGTTGATGGTCATCATCAGACTGACTGCCCCACGGTTCAGTCTTATGTCAATCCCGTCAAACGTCTTCTTGTATGTCTTTACTTTTCTGCCGTTGTCTCCCATGATGTAGCCTGTCTCCATGATTAATCCCGTTTTTACCAGCGATTCCATTTTTCTGTATGCTGAGGCCCTTGTCAAACCAATGTCTGAAATTTCCAGGATTTTCTCAAAGGAGAGATCACCTTTGGTCATGACCCGAAAGATCTTTCGAAATGACTCATCCTCTATTACGGTTAGAACTGTCTGGACCAGTTGCGGTTCTGTAACTGTAATTGTTTGATATTGATAAGATCTATTTTTGATACTATTTGCATCAATTATTAATTTTAGGAACCTCTTTTCTAGTGATTTGGCAGAACTTTTGCCGTAAATCTCTGTCAGTACGCGGTCTAATTTTTCAAATTGCGTGACTGCATCATCCAAATCAATCTGATACCACAGGTGTAATTCCTGCTTTATTTTTGAGGCAATCTTTTTTCCTAGTTGTGTTTCCAGTATTTTTTTGATGTGCTGAGACAGCATGCTGTCGATTCCCGTCATTCTATCATTGTATAACAACAATCTAATAAAAAGACAATCGTACAATTCTGAAATTATTTGATGTCTGGTACATATATCGAATTGACAATAAATTATATTAATTACTATATTATGATAAATAGTAATAACATGAAAAACAATAAAACAAAAAAATACCTTAGTTTGTTTGCTGTAATGGCTGTTGTAATTAGTGGCGGAATGTATGTTACTAGTTTTGAAAATGCCGATGCAGACGATATTAACAAAGGTATAGGAAAAACAGAAATTTGGGAACCCGGTCCAACTGATGGATTTACTCCAACAGAGATGCCTTACTTTGAAAACCAAAACGCAAATGAGTTAAAATCTTATGTTGAGAAAAAATCAACCATTGCAATTCCAGAAAACGCATTAATTCTTTCTAGTAAAGAATTAGATAGAACTCTTGATGAATTACGTCAATCAGACTTACCAATTGTAATGTCTGCAATTGATTATGATACGGGAGTTATTGCTATCTGGACACCAGATACAACTATTGGTGAGAAATTCAAAGCAGAATTAGGTGATGTGCCATTTGTCCTCTTGTATGAAGAAGCACCAGCTAGATGGCAACACGGTGATCCCGGTGAAAACGGTGCACAATTAGAACCAAAATTGGATCTCCAATCATGGATTCCTTCTGTATATGCAGCAGGTGTATCTGGAGATAATACCCATTATGGGACAAAGGTCACTGATAATAACAATGCAGATGGCATTTATTCTAGAATGGAAGTTCACACTGATGAAAATGATGTGACAATTGTTTCTGGAAATACACTCTATGCACCAGCAATGAGTGTTGCAGATCAAGGTCGATTGGAAATCGTAGTTCATTATTCTTCATATGATGAACCTAGACTAAGAGTTTGGGATCATAATGGAGATAATGAAGGTTTCATAGAATCAGTTGATATGGACAATAATAACTTCAACAACAGATATGTAAATACTGTAAGTGGAAGTGACTATATCTATACCAAAGTGGAACTTAACAGTGGAACTTGGTACGCCTACTATTACGACTTGATTGATACTGAATGGGATATTCTAATCGCTAAAGGCGGTGGTATTGGTGATCAAGACTATGGATGGAATGTCTATGAGGTAATTGATACAGCAGATCCTGGTGATTGTTCTGGTACAACTGTTCCAGAAATCATTTCAACAGACGGTCAAGTGAGAAATAGCGGTTCTTGGAGTTATGCAACAAGTAGTCATGCTTCTGCATTTAATTCAACACCCTTAGACTGTGCAAGTGGTTCTTGGAACAACAACTACTACAATTGGGATGTAAGTTAATCCTACCTTTTCTTTTTTTTATTAACATTGCACAACATACAATGAGATCTGAGTCTTGTAGAGCATGTGGGTGTGAAATAAAGATGGACAAAATATATCATTCCTGCGATCAGTCACTCAGACTAGTATGTGTCCAATGTAACAATACAGTTGAAAACCTGATTAATTTTGACTGTGTTTAGAAAATAATTTCCAATGCTTCTCTATATGGAGCCACATTTTCCCCCGGGAAAAATTCTGACTCCCTCACGTTTTTGATCATACCCCAAGTCTGAACTTAAGACTTACAGTGATTTGCACGGTCTTTTGTCTGCTTTGTCACGATCGGTGGACGGCACATAACGACGTATTTTTAATTATTTTCTGACTTGCCAAGCATGATGTCTTATACTATAATTAATAATATTTTATTATAGGTATGTACTACTATGACTAACTACTTTGAGAACCTCGACATTCAACTGAATCAACTTAGATTTGTTTTCCTTAATGCATATACGAAAGGGGACTTCATAACTGCCTCAACGTTTCTCTACACAAGAAACGCAGCTCATCCAGACGAGGCAAAACTTGACGACATGAAACGTTTTCGATTGCATTCAAACTCTCAACGGGCAAGAGGCAACGCAAACACATTGGCTTAGTTTAAGAATAACTTGTGAACGTTCTCTTTTGTAACGTGTACCTTGTACAATGAGTCTTTCTTTGCTATGAATACCTGATCATGTGCATCAAACAAATCCAAAATATCGTTGACATTGCCTGATAGGATATTTTTTGCATTTGCAATGCAGTGTGTAATGCCTTCCACTCCTTGCCGGTGATACCATTGACAAAAGCATGCGGAATCTGAGACGGATTTTTTGTCTGCCAAATCACCTGTAAGAAATGCCAATACCATCAACTGTGTTTTATCTATTTTCTTACCTACTTTTTCTAAAACTTTTTTTCCATATGCGTTTGGATTATCTAAAAATTTATCGTACGGTTCTATAGTACCATCAAACCATCCCTGCTTTGCCAACAACTGCATTCCGATGTGGGATTTGGGACCGCAACATGCCTTGAATACGTCATCATTCTGCGCCATTCTCGTGACTGATTTCAACAAATGTTTTAGGGACTCGTCATCTGCGTAAAGCAGTAATTCGTGTTTTTTTGTTATCTTGGAGTTGTTTGATATCCATTTGTCTACCGCATCCTTTACAATTGAGTTCAAAGACACGCCTGTCTGCCCCGAAATCTTGCCCAGCTCCGTATGGGTCTCATCGTCAAGCCCCCTTACCAGCAAATCTTTTGTCATACAGATGCACTGCAATCTTTGTATATAAATATGATATCATGATATCACTATAATAAATTTTATATTGTAGATGATGTGTAATCTGGAACATGAAGGCAGTTACAATAAAATCAATTAAGACAAACGTGCATTCTGAAACAAAATTTCTCTTTTGGTACGTGTTTGGGGCAAGCAGAGGAGGCGGTAACAGGATTAAGATAATTTCATTCCTTAAAGACAGCCCTGTAAACACAAACAAGATTGCCGAGTATCTGCATCTGGATTACAAGGGAGTAAAACATCATCTTGATGTATTGGAAAAAAATAACCTTGTAACTAAAATTGGTGAGAGATATGGGATGATTTTCTTTTTGTCTCCGTTGTTGGAGGAGAACATTGATCTGTTTGAAGAAATAGCCGAAAAGCTAAATTGATCTAAGTAGCAAGATGCCTTGTTGTTGGCATTTGATAATCTATTCTTCAACGATATGCTCATTAACATTATTCATATTTTGCCGTGTATCTGTTTTGATCCGATTCAAAGTATGTACATGAACGAATAAGAGGGAAAAATTCAAATCGAATCATAGAATTCTGTTTTGGATCACATTGATCTATTTTGCCGAATCTTTATCAAAATTAACTTTCAAAAGATTGGGGTCAAAACTGGGTGATCTGTTTAATACATTTGGAAGTTAGTTTGTTCAATGACGAACAAAACAATTTCAGTCCTTTTCATTATGACTGTTCTTATGACTTCTGCTACTGCTGCATCTGTGGACTTGATTCCCAATGCCGAAGCCCTAAAAAGCGAGGGCAAGAATGCTCCCGGACGTATCAGTGTAAACTCATTTGGTTCTGCAAATAACAATGTTGTATGCGGTGACAGACTTTGCTCAGAAGTAGAGCCTGAAACCAGCATGACTATGACGAAAAAGCAACCACATCTGTCTCATACCAACTTGCCACTTGACATTCCGTTAACCATGGGATATGCAAACGGTGAGGAGATTTTCTACATTTCAACTGAAGCATCAGTTGAAGATGTTGCCAATCACTTGACGGATCTTACCGGATTCAGAGTTGCCTATACTCCCGCATTGGCACTTGCCCCAGAAGAGTCACTTGCACAAATCTATGCATTTACCAACGGTGTGGAAGGCTCAGGCGCCTTTGGATTCCAGCCTCAAGTTGCAGATTCACAACCCGGAGATGACCAATACAGTCCTTTATGGAATGTAAATGCCGTAACCTGGAGTGATGATGCGCAGCCAAGAGAGCTAAAATCCGAGATGGCAATACTTGAAGCCCAAGACAACGGCGAGCTATCGTTTGAAGAAGCAGGCGTTATTGTCAACTGTCCATTTGTAAAATGGAACGGCGGTCATCTGCAGCTTCGAGATAATTCTCACGTAACTGACGCTGATCCGTATGGTGGAGGACAAGTACTTGACATTGATCTTGAAAACATGAAAGTAACATTTGTTGCCCATAGAGGTTTTGCACCAAACGGTGACACCATCTACTACATTGCAACTGACGCATCCTCAAAGGATGTTGCAGATGCATTAGGAGTGATTCATGTTCCTAGAATTCAAGGTACGATCTCTACTGCATCATCCTCAGACCTGTATGTGTTTACAAACGGTCTAGAAGGCAATGGTCCATTAGGATTTCAAGCAAGTATAGGTTCAACGACTGTTGGAGACAAATTCTATAGCCCACTTTGGAGAATTCAAACTGCTACATGGGACAATCCTGACAATGTAGACTTTCTGAAAACTGTCGGTGAAATATCTCAGGCAGCTACCATGGGAAAACTTGAAACCGGCCTGGCTGGTTTCGTGGTAAACTGCCCATTTGTGGAAGTAGATTCTAAGATGATGATGAGTGACAAGCACATGATGAAAGACACCATGATGATGAAAGACACCATGATGATGAAAGACGACAACATGATGAAAGACGACAACATGATGATGATGAAAGACGACATGATTATGAAAAATGATCCTATGATTGGTGCACTAACTGCACCTTCGGGTGATGCCCCATTTGGCGGCAATACCGTTGGAACTTTTTCAATATCTGTAGACCGTAGTGACCACGTCAATGTGACTACACACATCACAAGTACTTCATCAGGAATGGTTCAAGAAGGATGGCTTGTTGACATGGACTCTGGCTATAAGCTAAGTCTTGGCAAGTCCCATGACAATGGACAGCTTTCGTTCTCACAACAGATGGTGAATCCTTGGATTTACGACGTCCTTGTGATTACCGAAGAGCCCATCGGAGACTCAAACCCTGCACCTAACGTGTCAGTTGGAGGAGTCTTGCTAGAAACACCATTTGGACTCTAGTCCATTTCTTTTTTATTTTTTCATTTTAGTCGCTTGGATCTTGCCATCTTATTTTTTAATTGGGGTCTGAATTGGAGTTTTGGTCAATACTCTGAAATAAGCTTGCTTGTCATGTATGTCTGGATCCTATGTTGCTCTGTCTGAAGGCTTTGTATTGCAGATTTTGGTTTGAGCAGTCCCTGATGAGAAACAAGTGATGACGACGCCTGTACTTGCATAGTGTAGAGTCCGAATTATTTCCGTTGATATTGTGAATAGCATTGCACGCATCACACATAAGATAAAATCACAAAGACAAACCAAGTGATCTGATCAATTGTCATGATTAATTAAAAATGATAAACAATCTTTCAAAAAATTCCAATATTCTAAACAGAAAATGGATGATTTGTTCGTGCCCCTTTAATACTAAAAACTACTATTGATTGTATGTCTTGTGATGGTTTCAAGTGTTATGTGTGCGACTTGACGTTCAAAGAGGAATCGACATCTAGTATTCATAAGGACATATCAAAACATTCCATCAGCAAGATACAGCTAGTTTCATAAGCTGATCACTCATTTTTACACACCTGTATTCCAAACGACTTAATCTTGTTTCTCTGTACCTTATACAATTCCTTGCGGGGGAGGATTATTAGAATAAAAATTTGGACATAAAAACAGGTTGTTGTACCATCAAAAGAAACTCTCCCGTCTTATCCTGTAAGTAATACATAGTTGTGATGGTGTCGATACTCATTACTACTATTGTATTTGTCAAATGGAACGTGTTTCTTGTATGTGGTGCAGGTTTATGATCATCTGGCTTTACTTACGAATCATTGATGTCTTTAACTTGAGATGAATGAGTTATTGTGATAAAGGAAGATGAGTCAAGATTGACTTTGTTGATTTTGTTTTAATTGAATAATCTAATTTTTGAATTTTGCAATGTAAAAGTCGGCATAGAAATTACCATCATCTTCATACTTTTCAGTGTCAATTCCCATGTCATGTAACAGGGAAACGGTCTCTGTTTTTTCTTTGGGATCTGAAAATTTTCTCTGAATTATAGGCTTTATGTCACTTTTTACAATGGCGTAGCCGTACGTCTCAAAAGTCTCTTCAATATCCTTCATGTCAAATATTCTAAGAACAGAAAATGCAAAGACTGGAGTGGCATGCTCTGTTTTAGATTCACTTGAATTAGACTGTCTGTTTTTAACTACTTTTAGAATATTCAAAAATGCCTTGTATCCTATATAGCCGACACAGCCAGTGGCAATCACTATGTCCATTTTTGGCAACAATTCCAGTAAATTTGGATTTCCATCTTCAAGATCAACATCCAGACCTCTCTCACACAAATTCATCTCTTCTGAGAATTTTAGCGCCTCTTTTGAAATATCTATTTGAAAGAAATTCAGGTTGTCATTGCATATGCATTTCTCATAGAATTGTTTGGTTTCTTTTTTTGTAGGCTCAGATCCGTTTAAAAAGAAATCACTCAATTCTGACATTGTTAAATTGTATTTCATCAATGATGAGTTGATACCGTATGAACTTCCCAAATCTAAAACGTTGATGGGTCTAGATGCTGTCTCTTCAAGCTTTTCTATGATGGAGTTGTACAACGGTTTTGTGGAATCTGATATGGAATATCCTAGTCTGTCCATTTCCCTTAGATATTCGACTGGAGAATCTTGTGTGTAAATATCTGTAAAATCTTTTTTAATTTTTAATTCTTCCATGTTGAAATATTGACATTATTTGATGCCTTATAATGCCTGACATTGTTCTAGTCATGAAATACGATTTTTATAATCTTCAAATAAAATAATTCGTAAATGTCGTAAGCTGAATGTTTCTTTTAACCCTGCTGTCTCTTGATCTTATTTTAATTGCAACCTATTCTGATGTGCTTTTTGAATTTTGATACGGTGTATGCCCGTGTTGAACTTGTTGGATCTATTAAAAATTAAAAAAATAATTCTAGACTCCAATACGCTTAAGTTCAAAATTCTTGAAGTAACTTTGTGACTGATAAGAAAGAAATGAGGATCATCTGCAAATGGTGTAGCGTTTCTAAAACCTGCCATATTGTTAGTCAGGAAATTACGGATCATCATGGAAACTATGGGATAGACAGTGTTATGATGGCCAAAGTTAAAATTCACAAGCATTTCAAAGGAAAAAATTATTGTAAAGGCGCTGATAGAACGATTGTCATTCCTTTGGATGATGTGCTAAAATATAATAAAAAATACAAAGATTAGATTCCAAACTCCGGTGATCCCAAGTTTCACGACTAGTTTTTGCAGTTGCTATTTTTTGATTGGTCTTTCATTATTCTTAATTACTAAAGAACAAGTCTGGGGGAAACCATCAATTGATGAAACAAAAAAATCATCCAAATTCTCAATTCAACCATTTATACAATAATTGCGATAACTGTATTGGTTCATGGCTGCAAAACGTGATTATTATGACGTTTTGGGAGTTACCAAGACATCTTCTCATTATGAAGTCAAGCAACAGTATAGAAAATTAGCATTAAAGTTTCATCCTGATCGTAATCAATCTTCAGAAGCTGGAGAACATTTTAAAGAAATTTCTGAGGCTTATGACATTATTTCAAATCCTGAAAAGAAGCAAGTCTATGATCAGTATGGTCATGCAGGTGTTAATGGAAGATACTCTGGCGCTGATATCTTTCGAAGCGCACAAGGGGGAGGCGGAGGCGGATTTGACTCTAATGATGTATGGGGATGGCGTAACAAAGGCGGTGCTCTGTATGCTCTTGGCAAATACGATGAGGCAATAGAGTGCTATGACCTGGCAATAGTGATTGATCCTGGCAGTCCTGTAGTCTGGAACAACAAGGGCCTTGCGCTGAACTCTCTTGGCAAATACGATGAGGCAATCGCATCATATGACCGGGCAATAGTGATTGATCCTGATGATGCGGATGTCTGGAACAACAAGGGCCTTGCGCTGAACTCTCTTGGCAAATACGATGAGGCAATCGCATCATATGACCGGGCAATAGTGATTGATCCTGATGATGCGGATGTCTGGAACAACAAGGGCCTTGCGCTGAACTCTCTTGGCAATGATAACGAGGCAAAGAAATGTCATGACAGATCTAGGAAATTGGAACATGACAGTTGATGAAGACAGGATCTGAAATCTCAAAATTGACCACGATTCATTTTTTTTCAGAATTTTTTAAATTTTAAGCGTATGCTTGTTTGTGCCATTACGTGTTTGTTTGTTCATGAGAATTTGCATATTTTGATTCTGTCCTGTTTCACCAAACCTGACTGCTCTAAAATATTACACGTGAATTTATTATCTGAGGTCATCCGTTGAGGTTGAAAGATATGTTGATTTTTTCACTGTTTGTGTTTTAAACTATGATTTAACATTGCAAATACTGGCTATTTTTTTAACCGTTGGCTTTAGATTCAATCTATTGAAACTGCATGCTATTTTGGGGATCAAAACGGATGTAGACCTGTGTGAATAACCTGATGATACTTTTGGAAAACTAGATAATTACTTTAGAACTAATTATTATTTTATTGAGGATTACGCTAATCGTTCTAATCTGATTTAAGAAATCCAAAGGCTCTTTTGAATTTGCTTTTCTTGTCTGTGATGGCAGGATCTCCAAAGTCTTTCTCCGGATTTGCAAACATTTGGAGAAACTCATCATATCTTTTTGGAGGTATTGCTCTATTCATGACACTCGTGGATTTTGGAGTTAGAAATGCCACTCTTTGATTAACTGTATTTTCAATAAAATCAGATTGGACATATTCTAAACTGGACAGGTACATTACATCCACTTTGACATCTTCATATTCTCTGTTTAGGATTTGACAAAGTTCCTGTAGATACATGGAGTTTTCTTTATTGTGATGAATTGTTTCGATTATTTTGAATAGATTAGTTCCGATAATTTTGAGATGATCGCCAGTCAACGACTAATGTGTGAAAATGCTTCTATTATATCGATTCATTTAAAAAAATAGTGGGAGTTTCTGTGCTTACATCAAAATACGAGTGATGAAAATTGTGCATGTTGAATAAATCTAGGCATATTTTTGTGGATAAAAATAGCGTTAAAAGTAAAGACCACTATTATTTCAAGTGAAGTTTCAATGATATTTTGAAAACATCCAAAATTACACCTGTTTGAAATACTGAGTATCAAACATGAATTTGTTATCTAAACCCACTGGTTGGGGTTGAAAAAACACATTCATTTTTTTACGGTTTGACTTTTTTTAAAATAATTCATGGAATTATGATTTTATCATTTTGTAATGAATGGAATGCAATTTCATTTTTTCTTATCTGTATGCATGTCATTGTAATGATTCTATAGAATTTTCTCTGTAATCCCTACAAACTCACAATATTTGGATGTGTGCAAAATTTCTATATCTGATAAACTGCAAGAAATATCATTATTGAAATTATAGGTGCTAAAATTCTAAACTTCTTATCAAGATTATTTCCAAGTGTAATTGTATAATCATCAGGGGATATCTCAAGGCGATGTCTATGAATCAAAATTGCAATAAGAGTAATGACAAAAAATCCATATGCGGACATCATTATTTTATCTGCCAGTGTTAGATATCCCAATGGGGGTAATTCCCCTAGTAAAAATATGGAATGGAAGAAAATTGCAGATATTAGCGATCCAGTTAATATTGCAATTCTGTCACTTGTATTTCTTGTAGACATCCAAAATGTTGCATAGGCAAAACCCACTAGAATCATAATGGGGAAAATCTTTTTCAGAAAAGCAGAAAGAGGGGATGTCCCAATGGGAAGATCTGCTTCAATATGGCTAAATGAGCCCCATGGAGAATCTGATGTAGTCACATCAAATGACATTTCTCCAAGTATCCATCCCGGAACACTGAGGGAATTACTATCTACTTTCCCGCTAAATTCATCATGAACAGTGAACACTAATTTGTCGGACGCTAATGGAAAAAAAGGCTCCATATGTATGACTAGATTCATTTTTTCAAATGGATAATTTTGAAAATTCATATCATTGTAAAAAATTCCATTAATTTTAGATTTGTAAAAATGTGGAGATATGCTTTCTCCAGTTATGTTAATATTTTCTCCATTAGTAAAGTCCATTTCTTTTGGTGGGGGATTTTTAAGAAAATCTACATCATCTGATGAAATGGTAACCCAAAAAGTAAGCTCATATGCACCACTTTTCGTATCAATTTCTCCGATATTTGTTAATAATATTCCGATATCGTATACATCTGGCTTGATTTCAGGCTCAATAATCTCCTGCGCAAAAGTCAATGGAGCAACAATTCCAATACTTCCCAATACTGCAAATACGACAAATATCCAAATCATTTTCACTAATCAAAATGATTGCAAAGTACCTCTTAAATATAATTTTGAGATGTTATGTATGTCCTATTAATGCCGCTCCCATTTTTTCTTATCTGGATGTACATCATTCTAATGATCCATAAAATTTCCTATGGAATCCATATAATCTCATAATGCTCGTATATGTTTCATATCTTGTTTTCTGAGTGTTTTTAGTCATAAATTCATGTCCAAATTCTGTGGCAAAGTCTTTTTGATTAACTCTCTGACATTTTTTAGCATCAAAAGGCATTTGACATCTGTGATCTGATTTTTATTCCGTAGTCTTTCTTTGGATTGAATTTTTTTAGAACCTGAAAGTATTGCTTTACCACAAAAATTAGTCAAACTCTAAAGTATTAAACATGAATTTGTGAGCTAAAACCACTGATCAAGATTTTGACTTTTTTTCTCCAGTGCTTTTTTTAGCCTGTTCAGAGTGGACTGAATTCTGTCCTCCGAAAAACTTCTGTCTCTTACCAGATAGTTTGTAATGCCCTCATAGTCCACTTCGCCAAATTCAATTTTATCCACATTCGCCACATTTGGATTCAGAAATATTTGTCGTATCTGTTGAAAATCTATCTCTTGAAGCTGTTCTTGTATTTGGGGGATGTCTTCTAGCTTTGAATGCTGTTTGATCATTTTCATTGCCGTCTTTGGGCCTATTCTTTCAAAACCATTCGGATTAAAATCGGTCCCGATTAAGATTCCGACATCGATTAGTTCCTCTCTGGTCAATCCGATCGTATCCAACACCTTTTGTGTTTCTATGATTTCTGGAAGGACGTCGATGTATGTATTTCTGTTTGGAATCTTGCGTCTTCCGCTGCTTGTAAAATTTCTTACCAGCCTTTTTGCACCGCATAAAATTGAATCATAGTCCTGACTGGCAGACGCATATGCCTGTCCTGTATTTGTCAGGTGCGCTGCTGTAGCTTCTCCTTCGGATGGCGCCTCTATGTAAGGTATCCCAAAATATGTTAGAAATTCTTTTGAATCCTTTACCATGCCGTCTTTCATGCTGGTAGTCTGCTGTGCAAACTTCCTTGCATCTTCCATGTTTCCTTCTGCGATTGCCTTTTCATATTTTACCGTCGCATCCTTTTTGATCTGCTTCCTGCGCTCAATCTCTGCTGTTTTCAGTGAAGGTGGCTTTCCGTCAAAAACGTAAACTGGCTTAATTCCCAGTGACAGAAAATTGACATTTCTATAGAGTAATCCGCTTAGATGGCTGGTAATCCTGCCTTCCGAATCCGTTAGTTGCAGTCCGTCCGGTCCTCGTATGCTGGCTAGGAACTGGTATATCGCATTGTATGCGTCAATTGCAATCACCTTGGTTGAAAATGCTTCCAAGCTTGTTTTTTCCCTTATTACAAGATCTTTGAGGTTTAATCCCATGATGCTGTTGGGTTTTTGAGATATTCTGTGTTTATCCTTTTCTTCTGGACGATATTTTTTTCAATTTTCCCAAAAATCCATTTTAATATGTCTATTAGTACTGAAAGTTCAACATGGTCAAAACAAGTTTTCCGGTTCATTTGGAGGATAAGATTTTTGAAATAAGATACGACTCTGACTTGATCTCAAAGATCATCTCATACTTTCCTTTCTCTGAATCAGAAAAACAAGAAATCTGCAATATTTTAAACATGGATGCATTTGACGGCTTTCATACTATCTTCACTGATTCAGTGTCAAATGATGAGTGGAACAAAACCAAAGACCAGATTAAAAACAGATTCAAAGATGAGCTTTTTGACATTGACAAAATGCCAAAATCCTGATTCTGATTTGCTTTATTATGGAGACATTCTTAGATTCGATGCTGAGATAGCCAAGTGGTACGGCGGCCGTCTCGAAAACGGCTACGCGCAAGCGTGCAGGGGTTCGAATCCCTTTCTCAGCGCCAATCTTGTTATTCGTCACGTGCTAATGCCGGTTCTTGAATGTTGAACATGGATTCGTATGTGATGATTCATCGTGCATGATTTCTTAGGTGTGATCAGAATTTTTATGCCTCAATCGTGCGGGAGTGTTTGATATTTTTTATTTTAAATTGATCTTTGTTGTATGATTACTTGACAGTTCAAAATGTTTAAACTGGCATGATCTGCAAAATCAGTATGACAAAAGAGATCGAATCCATGATTTCTGATTCCGAAATTTCACTTGCCAAATTGATTTCTCATTTTAGGGAAAAATGCAAAGTCTGCGGGCACCATCGAATCATGCACAATGAACTGAATGTTTGTGAGGGCGTGATGAACAAGCCATGCACATCTGGCTGTGATTGCTTTGAAGCAGAATGACCTGTCTGTTTGCTGTAACTTTTTACAATTCTTTAATACCCTATTTGCCTGAGGCCAATCGTGAGTGAGAAAAAAAAGGAGACAAAATATACCCGTTGGGATACGAACCACAGGAAACACCAGAGTCCGATGATAACAACGTCCGAAATCAACTGTTGGACTTTATTCTAAAGTCTGGACCGACTGAATTTGTAGACACTGACTTGTTTGCCGTAATGGCCAAGAGACGTTCTACAAGAAAATTTTCAGACAAGCCTGTGGAAACCATCAAGATAGACAAAATTCTTGCAGCAGCTGATACCGCTCCTACTGCTGGAAACTTTCAGGGATTTGAAATATTCTATGTTAAAAGCGTGGAAAAGAAGAAACTCTTGGTTCAGGCATGCAACAAACAGCCTTACGTGGATGCTCCTGTGGTGTTTGTCTTCTGCAAGAATCCCTCTAGGGTAAAGTTTGACTTTCCTGACTATATTCTTAAAAAATTTGCCATACAGGATGCAACTCTTGCAGCAGGCTATTCTCAGCTTGCAGCCCAAGCCTTGGGACTGAGTTCGATATGGATTGGGATGTTTGATGAAAAAAAGGTAATGGACATAATTGACACTGATCTGACTCCTTCATCAATACTGTGCATAGGCTATCCGGAACAAACAAAATTTCCCAAACCTCGAAGAAATTTAAAAGATCTGGTGCATGTGACTTGGTAATTACTGCTTGAAACTTTAGAAAGAACACACGTTTTGGTATGATAAACGCCGATGTTGTGGATCCTTTGATATGCATTGTTTGGAGAAAATCTTTCTGTATGAATTAGCAGATGGGATAAATTCCTCTCTTTCGCGCATGGATGAATGTCATAGAATAAACTATTTGACATTCAGTCATTTCGTGTATCATAATTCCCAGAATATTCTCTGATTTAATCCTCTAATCTTGTTATTTCATCACTGTTTGCCGTTTTTTGTTCATTCATCTTTAAATAATCATGGATTGTTGTCTAGTTCATGACTGATGCATATGTTATGGTAAATTGTGATTTGGGTGCTGAATCTACTATTATAGAGCAACTTAAGGAGATAGAGCAGGTTGCGGATGTTTTTGAAACGATTGGAACTCATGATATGTTGGTAAAGCTGCAGGCAGAAAATTTTGAAAAGGTTCGTGAAATTGTTTCCAGGAATATACAGCAATTAAAAAATGTCCGTTCAACGGCAACTTTGATAAAAAAAGAAATATGAGAACCTGGGTTTTGTCCATGCGCTTAAATTCATTATTTTATACGTTAACTCATGAGTAAAGACGATAACGTTCATTCTAGAACAAAGTCGTTTAATGAACTAAAGAAAAAACTTGCTAGGGAAAGAAAACAGGTCTCTGAGGACTTGATGAAAGAAAAGTTAGATAAGAAAAAATTGGATTATGATATGATACAATTAATTCCTGAGGTTTTTGGGAAATCTAGATTTAATTGGCGTGCAGAACATTTTGATATTTTTGACAAGAATCCTGATGGATTTAGAGGCAAATCGCTTCCAAATAACAACCGGGAATGCGTAATGTTGGGAGTCAGACTTGGAACCATGCGGGATAGGATAATCTACAATTTACGTGACAGACAATTTACAGAAAAGCAACGTCAGGACATTGATGATTTAACGTGGAATTTTGTGTGGTATTCGTGGCAAGAAGCAAGGATCCTGAATGATCGTGCAGTTGAAAAAAATCTATAATTTTATCTATTGAATTGCATTTGTTTTTCTAAATGATTTGAATGATCTTGGATGTGGTAAATCATGCATGTGGGGTCAATTTTTTGTTTCACGGAGTGCTGAGGGAATCACTTTCGACCAATTTAATTACGATTAGCATCTACCATATTCAAATGACTGTGGAGAAAAATGAAATTGATAACCTTATTGACAATATGATAACTGGAGGAGATGAGTTTGTTAATAACCTTAAAACTGTCTTGCCTGATACCTGGTCTGAATCTATGACGATGTTTCAAGAATCAAACGTTGCAAACCTGAAGAAAATTAAAGAATTTCTTAACAAATAACATGATTTGATATGTCCTTATAATTCCTGCCATATCCTTTTTAATCATTATTTGACATTTCTTTTGTGAGCAGATCAAGAACAATCTCCATTACTGTGAAAAAAAAAACTGGTGACGCATTTGATGCAATATTAAAAATGCCTCCTAAAATGATGCCTGACGCAAAGATAAACGATGCAGGTTGGTGGTCATTTACAGGACCTTATGGAAAATCCATGCTAAAGTTCAACGAGGACAAATCCAAAGGCATATTGGATCATTGGTATATCGACGAAGTTTCTTCATGGGATGTCCCGATGCAAGTGGTTCCAAACGGTGATTTTTCTGAAGTAACGATCACATTAAACAAACCTGATGAACTTACGGATGCGCAGTTTGATCAAAGAATGATTGAGGTTGGCGAAATGTTCAATTCCATGAAAAATATCTTGGAATCTGATGTCTAATTTTTCAATGCTTTCATCAAAATAAATTTGAATGTGATGTTACCATGATTTTATATTGATCTTTTGAGGGTCAGTTTATCATGAGTGAAGATAATGCGGAAAAACCAAAAAGTAAAATTGTTTTTGTCACCTTGAAAATGCCTGATGGCAAGGAGCATGAGATTCCACTGCCTGCAAAAATCTTTAGCTCCGGCCGAGAGGGATTCTATGCCCAAATTCCGGCATTGGTTTATGATGACGAAGTGTACGGGGGGCAAATTCAGGTTTGGAAAAAGACCCCTAAAAATTAAAAGACAAAAAAATCTTTTTGTAATGTTGGATTAATCTTGAATCAAATTCTGAATCCGTTTATTCATCTGAATGAACTTTTCTATTGTTAATTAAATAAAAAACTGTGGAATCATACTTTAATCGTGTAAACATTGTTGGAATTTTTTAAAAAACCTGTAATTTATGTTCCTCGCTTTGTTGACTGTGATATCTCTTCCTAGAGTATTATGTGTACCTTGATACAAATTTAGTAATACAGTTCTGATTAAAAAAATGCGTTATGAGCAATATGTTTTCAAAGATTGGATGAATGTGTCCCTGAGCATTAAAAGAAATTAAAGTTCCAGGACTCTAACTAGTCCTTTTTTGATTCATCTGTATTTTCATTTTGATTTCTGCTCGGACCTGTCATGTCTTCGGGCTTTACTTTGTTGTCCCAGTCTCCTTTGACTCCTTTGACTAATGATATTATTCCCGCTCCTATGAATCCCATGACTATTCCAAAGAATACGGTCTGATCAAATATCTTAAATGAACAATTAATTTTGGATGGCGGTGAGTCGTCAGAATACTCATAACATGTTCCAAACTCGTTGGATTCGAAAGTTGCGGCTTGATATTCATGTCCAAATACTCCTAAGATTAAAAAACCTGTAAAAACCAAAACGATTCCTATTATTGTGAATCGCATGTCACTCATGACTTTTTTTACGATTTGTCGTATTTACACTTTGATTTTTTCATCATCTAGTGCTATTTTTCAAGTAGCGCTTTTAGATTTTCAAGTGATGCCTCGTAAAATGATCCTAAAAATACAATGAACTCTATGAATTCGTTTTCAGACATTTTTTCACTGTTGAGGTATGACTGCCATGTTATCTCTGTCTGATTCTTTGTTTTTGATTTGATTGAGATTGTTGCAACATATGCTCTTAGCGGGAGTCCTTCAGTTGCAACATATGTGAAGTATTCCCCTTTTACCCATGCCACTACGTGCTCCTCAATTTTATTCTCGTCCTCAAACGTGATTAGTCTTACAGCTCCTACACCTGTTTTCTTTTTGGAAAGATATACTGTTTTTTTCACATCTGTTACCCATGCAGGCAGTCCTGAAATGTTGCTTATCTTCGTCCAAACTTTGTGTTTTGCAGTGTTGATCTTAATTGTTTTCTTGATCGTTCCCGTATGATATGCTTTATTTTCCGTTTTTGCCATATGTTCTGATGAAATTCATGGGATTTTAAATTTTATTTGTACAACCATTTTTAATCCCCTGAAGATGATAATATCAAATGGTATTTGGATGGGGTAAAAAGAAACAAGACCGTACTGCTGAACCCGTTGAGGAAACTCCTCAGAGTAAGGAGATAATCCTTTTGGACATACCTGAAATAATTTCTGAACTTAGTGAACTGAGAAGATCCCAAACATTGACTGAGATAAATCGACTAAGAAACGACACTGAGCCTCTCATTGGTGATCTGATGAAAATCGGTAACCTGCTTGAAAAAGACAGTCTGCAGATTGGTGATATTGACAAGCACCTTGCCATCATAGTGGTCAGGGGCAAACAACAGGTAATCGATGTGATCAAAAAAGGTGTTATATCCTTGCCCAAAATTTCAACTTTTGACGATGCCAAAAAATTAGACTCTGTACTTAACGTTATTCTTAAAAAAGTGGGAGATGTGCTTGGACGACAGACTCGGGTCATCCACATTTTTGCAAAAAAGTACGCATCTCAATTAAAAGAAAACCTTGAAGTAATGAATGAAAACCATGCCGAAATTTCTAGACTGTTGAAAAACTTTGACTCTACTCAGTCACAGCATGCTGAAATGTCTGACATGCTAAGCCAAATCAAGCATTCTTCTGAAGTACGAAAAGAAAAATCACAAAAAATTATTGAAACAGGCAAGATTACTGAATCGCTGAATCAAACGATCTCGTTATTGGAGAATTCAATTGAGAAGATTCACTCATCAGATCCTTACAAGCGATATGTTGATTTGAAAGATACCTTGAATGCTTTTGGCAATGAAAAATTAAAAATAAAAAATGACATCGCTACACAGTTTACGAAAATATCTCGACCTTTGAGTAGATATGAATATGCGTCATCATTGGATAAAGATCAAAAAAATATCCTTTCTGGGCTGGTTAAAGAACCCTTTGACGTGTTGACTCCCAATAACAAGGACTCTGTACTTATAATCCTTGAAAACGTTCGAAAAGGAATCTCAACAGGATCAATTTCCGTAAAGGATGCTGATAAGACGTCTTCTCAGATTACTGAGATAGAGGAATCCCTGGAAGTATTTGTAAAGCGAGTTTCAGATTATTATGTAAAATATGAACAGATGAAAAATGAGATCAGTTCCATGATTCCTGATGATCTGATTCCTTCAGAAAACGATCTTACCAAAAATATCTCTCTTCGTGATCAGTCTTTGTCAAGATCTAAGGCATATCGGGATGAAATAGATGAAATAGATTCTAGGATTCCTAAACTGATATCTGGCATTGAAGGAAAATTAAGAAAGTTTTCAAACACAAAATACACCGTACTGCAATCTTAAAATTAAATTAGTTCGGATACTGTGTCTTCTTGTGTTATTTAAAAAGAAAAAGTTTGAACGTAAAGTTTTACTTCAAAAAAATGTCCTTGACAGCATTCTGTCTTTTTGTAAAATGAAACATCCCAATGAGGGAATTTTGATTCTAAAGGGGAAATCAAAAAACGGTGAAATAACCATTAACGGGCTTGTAATTCCCCCTTTTAGCGAAACCGGGCCTACTTTTGCGGGATTTCCTCATTCTTTTTTGCCTTTTGACATGAGCTATGTTGGCATCATACATTCGCATCCAAGCGGTTCTGCAGATCCATCTGTGACTGACTTGCACAATTTTTTTGGTTTGGTCTCGATGATTGTAAAATCGCCTTATGATGATGATTCTGTTTTTGCATGGGACAGCAATGGGGACTCAATACCTCTTTCAATTATGTAATATCTGCAGAAATCCTGCATGCAATGTCTTGAAAACCGACAAAACTTTATAACTAATTTTAAAGAAATTTTGTTATAGTGAATCCTCAGCTTAAAAAATATTATATTTTTCTTGGTGCCTCGCTTGTTTTCAGCATAGGCATACAAATTGTTCTTGGATATTTGGGAGTGCCATGGTACATCAGCATAGGTCTTGTCATGGGGATTTTCATCTTATTGCCAATGATCATGAGGCGACGACAAATGGGTAGAATGGGAAGCTATGGTAGCAGTTCTGGTACTGGTCAAGGTGGAGGTTTCTTTGGATCTGGTTCACAGGGAGGTTCTGGAGGTGGCAGTGTAAGCTATGTTTGTCTTGTCTGCAACAACAAGCACAAAGGTGGTACTTGTCCTAGATGTGGCTCTAAAATGCAAAGGGCTGACTTTTAGGTCCAGATAAGTTGTTAGATGAGATTCGTAAAAAGGTAATTTTTCATAATTTCGTTGATTTCTGGATTTCTGCATGCCCTGAGAAAAGTATGAATTGAACAAATACTGAGGATTATAAAAAATTCATAGAACATTTGTTGAAGAACAATTTGAATCTCAAAGCCTTTAACTTGTGCGCTCACGATGCTGGTGCCACTGAAGATGAAAAGGTAAAGTTTACCGAAACTTCGACTGAGACAAAATATGATCCAAATTCTTTGACATATGCTGTGATGCTTAACGATGCTGCTCTGACAATCATTCATAGCTATATAATCTGACTATCTTTTGAGTTTTGGATTTATTATTGCGTCTAGAGCATTTCCAATAAATACAAACGCCAATCCTGTAATTGCAATCATTATTCCTGGTGGTACAATCCACCACCAAAGCCCTCTGGCTGCTGCTCCAAACGTGTTTGCATCATGCAATATCTGCCCCCATGTTGGAAATGACGGATCTCCTAATCCGAGAAAACTCAGACCAGCTTCGGTTGTGATTGCAGCCGGAACCGATATTGCGATACTTGCAAAAGCGTATGGCAATAATTGTGGTACTATGTGCTTGAGAATGATCTTTGAGTCCTTTTGACCCATCATGTTTGCTGCATCCACGTAGCCTTTGGTTTTAATCTGAAGTGACATGCTTCTTGCCACTTTTGCAATCCCTACCCATCCAAAAATCATCAAAAAACCGACCATCACAAATATACTATTACTTATCGTTATTGAAAGAATGATTAGAAATGGCAGTGCTGGCAATGCATATATCACATCGTTGAATCGCATCATCGTCTCATCTGTTTTTTTACCCTTGTATCCTGCATATACTCCATAAAGAAGTCCCATCACCACTGATGCTATGGACACGGCCAGGCCGATAAATAACGCCAAAGGCGTTCCCCATAGCAAACCTATTGCCAAATCCCTTCGCAATTCATCTGTTCCCATAATTCCAAATGCCTTGCCTCCGATGATTAGTTCTGATTCTGGGATTTGATTTTCAGAATTCATTCCATACAAATCCATGGAAAAAATATAATTTCCTTTTAACGGCTCGTTGATGTGGCTTTTTGAAAATATGATGTTTTCTGCAGATAGCCTGTCAAATACAAATCCCAGTTTCTCTGATTGCAATGTCAGGTTTTTCTTTATCATGTTGTCCGTGGAAAATATTCTTTCACTGTGAATCACTCTTGAATCTGAGTATGGAAGCGATGTGGATAGCAGATCAAGCTTGATTCCGTCTGGTCTTATGACTGACATTTGTAACAAAGGAGATCCTGAATATTCTGCTGAAAACTTGTAGATGAAATCGTTTGGAAAGTCATCATGTTCAAAGTTGAATCCAAACTGATGTGAAGTCAGGGTGATCTCTTTGTTTGAAATTTTTTCTATGCTGGGATTCTCTAAAATTTTATGTTCAGGTATGCTTTCAGCCATAAACACACTTGCCCAAATGGGGGATGCTGCTTTCGGATTTGAAATCCAACTTCCCGGATTGTTCCATTCTTGAAATGTCTCAACTGGAATGCTCACCACTGCAATGACGGACGTTACAATCAAAACTGCGAGGATCAAAATCCCTGCAATTCCCATTTTACTTTTAAGGAATTCATCTTTGATTTCACGGGGTGTGATGCTGCTCATTTTCCTGTTCCTTGCTGTATGATCAAAGGACGTATGTTTCCATTGCTGTTCTTTGTATGTTGAAGCTGTAATTGTAATTTAACCTCATTGTCATATCTTGATGCACGACAAAGCAAAGAACCTTGCCCTGATTAAATTTAGAACATTGCATGTGTTGACTATCTGGGCATGTGTTTGATGGCATATTGTGGCAATTCTGCTTTAAAATCATTTTTGAGATCATAAGTTCAAGAGCTAGTACCTGTGCGGATCCTTGGATCAAAATAGCCGTAAAGCAAATCTGCGATAAATATGCTGATCAGAAAGAATATTGTTAGCAAATATGTCGCACCAATAATCACTGGAAGATCCATGACTGTAATTGCTTCAAAGTATAATCTGCCCATTCCTGGCCAATCAAACACGGCCTCGGTGATTATTGCACCTCCCAATGATCCTGACAAGCTAAGTGCCAGAATTGTCACGATTGGTGGCGCTGCATTTTTTAGAGCATGCGTATATGTAATCCTTCTCTGTTTTATTCCAATTGTTTTTTTTGCCATTATGAAATCTTCTTGCATGATGCCGACCATGAAGTTTCTTACCAGGTATGCCCATGATCCAAAACCAATCATCACAATTGTGATTAACGGCAATGTCATATGATACAATAGGGATCCGATGTATCCTGGATCTGATATTGGAATGTCTGGAGTTGCTCTTGCGGGAAATATCTGATATGTGAATGCAAATAAAAATATCATTATCATTCCGATCCACCATACTGGAAAACTGGAACTAATTATTGCAAAACTAGACGTGATTCTATCTATCGTTGAGCCTACTTTGCTGCTTGAGAAAGCTCCGAGAAATATTCCCATTACAGAAATAATTATTGTTGCCGTAGTGAATAGTAAAACGGTCCTTGGAAGTTTCTCAAAGAGTATGTCTCTGACATCTGAAGAGCCTTCATCACTGGTAAGAAATGTCGCATTTCCAAAATCCAACAGCATGATTTTGTACATTGTCACTCCGATTCTTTGTGGGGAGTACCACGGTTCATCTAATCCTAAAATCTGTATTCTTTGGTCGATCTGGGTCTGAATAAAGCCTTCAAATTCTGCAACTGATGAAAAGCTTTGAGCAATTGCTGGATTTTCTGTAATTTCTGATCTTATTTGAAAAACAACTCCTTGCTTTAGGATTGTATCCATGTTGGAACCTACCAGGGCAATGGTGATCAGCAGTGTAATGATCAAAACTCCAAACATTGTTGCCATTCGCGTGGCAACATATTTTTTCATGCCCAACAACTTCAGGGAAAGGAATTGGTTAATAACAATAGGTATTTTTCCCACAGTTTAATTACTGAAGATTTAATCTAAGACTTAGATAAAAAATGTCCTTTGATAGAGAAAGAGAAATGTTCCCTGCAAAATGTGGGGATTGTGGAAACGATTGTCAAGTGCCATTCAAGCCTAAAGATGAGAGACCTGTTTATTGCAGAGACTGCTTCCAAAACCATAAACCTGAACCAAGATCTGGTGGCGGTAGATTTGGAGGAAGATCCGGCGGCTTTGGTGGTGACAGAGGCTCTAGATTTGGTAACCGAGACGACAGACCACGTGAAATGTTTGACGCAAAATGCGGAGACTGTGGAAACGATTGTCAAGTGCCATTCAAGCCTAAAGACGAGAGACCTGTTTATTGCAGAGACTGTTTCCAAAATCACAAACGAAGTTAAAAAAATAGTTTTGAGTAATTTCCAAAACTCCTTTATTTTCAATCGACTAATACAACAAAGTACAGCTCTTTAGCCATGATTATTTTTAGTTATGCCACGCCGTCTCAGGCCATCTTGGCTGGGAAGTGGGTCCTATCATCATAACGCATACAGCTGTTAGCACCACAACAGCTTTCATGATGGTATTACTTGAGATTTGTTTATAGGATTTTTTGTAAAAACAAAATTTCACTAATCCTTCTATCTTATTTTTTTCAAGATTTTGATCTTTGGTGGTTTGAATTTTTTTAGCTTGTAATTTTATTGAACACGTAGTTGGCATGCTTCTCAATCGCAGTTTAAACATAAGATCATTTTACTTTCGAGAGATTTATGGAAGTATCTGTCATGAATTTTTTGTATTAACTTTCAACACTCCTTTATTTTATTAAACAGGAATTTGGAGTCTCATGTGCGTGCTAAACTTTGCCAAATGATATTCCTTCCCGAAACAAGATATCTGTGGGTGCAATGGTGCAAATTGTACAAAAACAAGATCAACGTACGGGAGTTTTAACTGATGGCAAAGTCAGAAGAATTCTTACATCTAGTAATGTTCATCCCCATGGAATTAAAGTGGAATTGGACAGTGGAAAAATAGGCAGAGTTCAAAACTTAATGTGATTTTTAAAATCATCCTGAAATACGCCTGCTCTGGATTTGAATATCTCTGAAGGTCGTCTCTGCCTGTTTTTGCTATGTGATTACGTTCTTTTAGAGCCGCATGACTGCAACTGTTTTTCTTAAAATTGTTATACTTTGGTCTATCTTGTACTGTTTGTAATGAAAAAAACTCCTTTTGATCCTGACAATCTGGTTCTGACCAACCTGAAATTCTTGATTTTTGTGATCGTGTGCTCAAAAAATGGAATGAAAATCCTGCAAGAAACACAAATAATATTCTTGCAATGACTGCAGTAAAGACCAGTGTTGTTTGGACAGATGATGACTCTCTCAAGGCAATTTGGAGTGAGATCCTAAAATGGATCTTTGAACTGCTGTATGAAAATGCAATGGTACAAGATGATGAGTCTTGGGGAAATGTGATGAAAAAATTAAAGAATAAAAAATGACCTTGTTTTTGATGTATTATGAGTGCAAATACCATCAAAAAAGCAAAGAAACTAGTTGAAGGCGGCGGTGTAGTGAAGATTGAGGATGATTTGTTTCAAATCAAATCTTCGTCTGATCCTGAAAAATCATATTTTGTAACCTCTGATACCTGTGAGTGCCCTGGATTCAAAAATTTCTATAAGTTTCACCATGGAAAAGGCCTGAAGGCAAACTGTTCTCATTTGGAGGCGCTTAGGATCTTCAAGGAAAAAGATCAGACTTAGTTCATTTTAGATTCTTTACGTCTACTCTTCCAACAAACGCCTGATTCTCTGTTATTACTATGGGACGTGAAATTAGTTCTGGATACTTTACCATGAGTTTGATTATCTCACTGTCTGTCTTTTTACCGTTTCCCAATTCCAATTCCTTGTACATTTTGTCTCTTTTTCTAATTAACTCTGATGGCTTTTTGCCTGTCATTTTTATTATTTTTTTGAGTTCTGTTTCTGAAAATGGATCTTTGAAAAAGTCTCTCTTATCTACGTCTGCATTCATCCGTTCAATTTCTGTAATTGTCTTTTTACATGTGATGCATGATGTTTTATGAAATATCTTCAATCCGTTTTCTTTTTTTATTGTGCATTAAAAATTGTTTAGAAAAGTGATATTTGCTGACTGTCATTGGTTCTTTGGCTTTTCTTCTTCTTCACTGGATTGCTTGTTGTTTTTTGAGGTGTCGCTTGATTTCCCACTAATGAATTCATCTAGTTCTTCTTTTGATATTGAAACCCTGTCAAGATACGCTTGCCTTGCCTCTTCATACGTGCCGCCTTTTTCAAGAATCGCATCTCTGATGTTTTGCGCGTCTACAAAATTATTTTTTGTAAAGTTTAACTGATCTGTAATCATGTCTCTGTTCTTTGGATTAAGGCTGTGGATGTACTGTTCGTACTGATATCCGTCGTATACTCCTGCGTCTGGATTATATTTTGCCAATGCGTGATTTTTCAAATTCTCTGCAACTGTTCTCTGCTGATTTAGCAAATCTTGCTTTTCACTCTCCTTGCTTGCTTTTTCTTTCTCCTTGACTAACTTGTTATTCAGTTCCTGATAATACTTGAACAAAGTATGGCCTATCGGGTTTTTTTCAAAATCACCTTCGTTTGAACCTAGATATTTTTTGGCTTCATCTGTGGATAATTTTTCTATGATTGCACCTCCTGCCGTAGTGTCTCCTTTTACCTGAAATTGCGTGCTTGTCATCCCCGTCATGCCGTGCCATGATGCAATCACGTTTACTATGTACGTTCCTGGAATTCTCTGAAAGTCTGTAAATTCTCCTCTGAATGCACCTTCTGGACTTGTGAAAGCCTTTGTGGTTTCAGAACCTGCTCTGATGAGAATCTCTATTCCTCTGGTTGACTTGTATGCTTGATCTACGACCGTACCTGTCACGACAACTGTATCTCCTGAGCGGGCTGTTTTATTTTCCACATTAGCTTCTACGATGAATTCCCAAAGATCTGCCTGAGATGTTTGAATGAGTGAGAATAGCATTAAAAATGAAATTAGGCATATTGCAGTACTTTTGCTTTTGTACACGTGAAATTGTTTGGATTTGTGCAGTTAAGACAAAGTATGAACAAAAGTTTGTCATTTTTTAATTTTTATTGAGTAGTTTTTTTGTGGATGGGCCTGGATTTTACGAAATACGTGTTACTTGACTTGTAAATTCACACGATTCATTGCATTGTACTTTTTAGCAAATTTTGAGATGTGTATGGCAAAAATTTGTCAGAGAAAAAGCTCAAATCCTCCTAATGTTTAGGCAAAATGCTATGATTTGTGCGGCATGTGAGACTAGAAAGCATTTTGAGTGCATTGATTGCATGAACAATCACAAAACCCACTTGTGTGGCTGTGATTGCCATGATGAGAATACCGAATCCCATGAGGTTGGAAAATCACATTAATTTTAATTTTTGAACTTTCTCTCAATTTCCAGAGCCAATGCTTCCAGCTGACTTGTATCGCCTAGTTTTCTGTATGTCAACCGCTCGATGGTTTTGATGATGCTGACTGCCGAACGATACTGGGGAACTTCAGGCATGTTTAATTCCGCATACATGCCGATACCGTGAATGCTATTTCTCTTTGCAAATCCTAGAATGAGTCCGTTGAATCCAGTAATTACTGACTGATGGGGTGTCGTTTCAACGTTTAGTCCTTTCATCTGATTCATTAATTCCTCTGATGTGGAAGTGATGAATGTTTTGGGACTGTTCTGAAAAGATCTGTTGGTGTGAAAACCTCCCAAAGTATAGATGAATTTTGCAGAATATTTTTTTGATATGTCTATGACGTCCTGACACAAAGCGTTCAGTTCTGAGTTGCTTTTGGGTTGACCCTTACCGCCGCCAAAAACTATCAGATCATCTGTGTATCTGTATTCCCAACTCTCATCGGGAAGTTCGATATATCCGCCTTTGTCTATTACATACGTCGGAAATGGTGGTTTTGCTGTTCTGAATTTTTTAGTTTGAAGGGAGTTGTTTATGAAGTTCACTACTATGCTGCCAACGTTTCCCATATCCTGCATTGCGGCAATGATGATTGGTTTTTGGACATTTGGCTCCTCTTCCTGGATGAATTCCATGCTTGAACTAAAATTCAATGAATTTTAAACGTATGTTGTATTTGAGGACGTCCTAGTTTCTGTATCTTACTTCTATTTTTTCTAATCTGTTCAAATGTCAATATTTTGAATATGTGCATTATACTGATTCTTTACTTTTTAGATTTGATAATTTCCCTCGTTGATTAGATTAAGAGATAGACCATACAACGTGTGGAATATTCTGCATTAACATTTCTTTAACTGTACTTTGAATTTACATCAACAATATTGAAATAAAGTTTTATGATCACGCCTTGATCTTTGAACTTTTTTGCCATGATCAGGCATAAAATTCATGATAATTAGGAATGGATCTGTCTGGATATTTTTATCTAAATTAAAAAAACCATGTTATATTTTAACCATTGCGGGGTGTTGATTCATTTTATCAAGATCGTAGAATAATATCAAGATTCATAAGTCAAAAAAACTTTCTGTCGACAAATTATGGAAACATCGATGGAAAATATTGGAACATTGGAATACGTTCTAGACAAGTACTCAAAAATTTGGAGTTGGAAAGTTACCGGCACTCGCGCTGTCAGCATGATATCCAGACTTGTTCCGGAAGCCTGGTATGGCGAAAACATTAACGAAGTGATAATTCCTGATAGCACTGAAAGCGTAAAGCAGATCAAATTGATCATGGACAGGTATCCGCTAAAAATTCTATCAAAATCTATTTGGCAAAGAAAAATCGTAAAGACATATGCGCCAAAACCCGTATTGCCTCCAATCAAACTAAAACTAAAGCGCGCAAAAACAGGTGAGCAATTTAGAGGAAAGCTGTTGAATTTCCAAAAGGAAGGTCTTGACTTTTTGCTAAAGTCATCTGGCAATGCGTTACTAGCTGATGAGATGGGGCTGGGAAAAACAGTACAGACGCTATCTTATGCCGCAACTGAAAAACAGACATTCCCCATGCTTGTTGTTGCGCCATTAGTCACGTTGAAAAATTGGGAGCGTGAAATTGAAAAATTCCTAAAGAAAAAGAGTAAGAATGGAAGAATTTTGGAGTCTGAATCCCCTAGTGTTACCCTGATAAGAACCGGAAAATCCAATGAACTTCCAAAAACCGACATTTACATAATTAATTATGAATTACTGTTTAAGAGAAATGAGGACATTTCAAATCTTGGAATTCGAACAATTGTGTGTGATGAGGTGCACAATCTGAGATCAAAAACAACCCAAAAGTACAAGGCTGTGAAAAAATTGGCAGCTTTACCTTCGATTTTATACCGTATAGGTCTGTCTGGAACCCCTATCTATAATCGCGGTTCTGAAATATGGCCGATCATTGATATTATAAAACCTGGACTGCTTGGCAGCTTTAAAGAATTCTGTGAGTACTTTTGCTATGTCAATGAAAAAGGCAAAGCTATTGTTTTGGAAAACAAGCGAGCTTCACTAAGAAATGAGCTGCAAAAGCATGTGATGCTTCGAAGGAAAAAAGCTGATGTCTTAAAGGAACTCAAAGACAAGGTTCGTTACAAGGAGGTGATTGCAGCTGATACGGATTACTATCTTGAGGAACTGGACAAAATCTGGACAAAAGTTGAAGCCGAACAAAAAAACGACGAGGCTACAGAATTCTCCAAATCTGCATCGTATCACAGAGCCATTCAAAGTGAAAGGCAAATTGCAGGAATTGCAAAAGTTCCGCATGTGATAAATTTTGTAAAAAACATTATGGAAATTGAAGAAAGTGTCGTGGTATTTTGCCATCACAAGGTGATCCATAAACTGCTTCATCAAAGCCTGCAAGAATTTTCACCCGTCTCCATAATCGGTGGACAATCTGATGCAACTAGGCAGGATCAAATCGACAAATTCCAAAAGGGGGAGTCAAAATTGATGATTGCAGGAATTCGTGCTGGTAACGTGGGAATCAATCTGACCCGGGCAAAATATGTAATATTTGCAGAACTGGACTGGAGTCCTGCAATTCACAGACAGGCAGAAGACCGACTTCACAGGATAGGTCAGAAAAACACCGTCTTTGCATATTATTTGATTGGAAACGGAACTCTGGATGATCACGTTGCAAATATTTTGGTGGACAAAAGTTATGAGATTGACGAGATCATGGACGAGTCAAAAGAAAACTATGAAAACAAGGACAAGGCAAAACTCATCTTAGCTCAGATACAAGATAAGATTCGATCAAAATAGCTAAATCTTCAGCTTGGCTTTTAATTCTGCAAGTTTTTCAACAATCTGTTCCTTTTTCTTTTGATCAAGTGATGTGTCTTCAACATCCTTTACAATTTCATCAATTGTATCTAATATCTCCACATCTGACTTTTGCTCCCCAAATACTATTTTATCAAACCCGTCAGTCTCTGTTTTGTCAATTTCTTCTATTCCTTCGGATAAAATTTCAAAAACTTTGACTAGTTTTTCATCTTGTCTTTGAGGTGACATTAGTACAAGCTGACTCTTTCTTAGCCTCTCGACTTCCTTGCTGATCTCCTCTTTTGATATTTTAAGAATGTCTGAAATTTGATCCATGCTGCACGATTTTATTTGCAATAGTCGCAGAACTCTTGCCCATTTCGGTATGTTTTTACTCCATAATATTCCTCTGGCAAGGTCCGTGATGGAAAATGACCCGTCACCGTTTAACGATATCATTTTTCTGTCCTTTAATGATGCAAGGGAATCTAAAATCTTTCCAACTCCGTATCTTTTTAGATTTGAATTCTCTAAATTGACTTCGTTGAATTTTCCATTTTCATTGATTGCCAAATGTAAAATTTCTAAATCTATGGTTCCGAGCTTTCTCATGTAGTTGCCTCCTCTTCAATTCTTGTCATTTTTTCACTTGATTTGAGTCTTGTTCTTGAAGAATATATGTGGATTATGTATTTTTGACTTATGGTTCGATATGAACTTCCAAGACTGTCTTACGGGTATGATGAACTTGAACCGTTCATTGATGCTGAGACAATGAAGATTCATCACCAAAAACATCATCAGGCATATGTTGATGGCCTAAACAAATCTCTTGAATCAATTGGCGGCGAATCTCACCCTCAATACATCTCGTCTATACTGTCTGACTTAAAATCAATTCCAGAATCCGGACGTAGTGCGGTCAATTTTTTTGGCGGCGGTTTTGAGAACCATCGATTATTTTGGGAGGTCATGACTCCTAACGGTGACGAAGAACCTGGCGGCGAATTGGAGGATTCAATTGATGTGTATTTTGACAGTTTTGAGAATTTTAAAAAAATTTTTTCTGAAAAGGCTTTGGGCATTCAAGGCAGCGGTTGGTGTTGGCTGGTCTTTAATGCGACATATCATAAAATTGAAATTGTCACTACTGCAAACCAGGACAGTCCTTGGAGTCTCCAAAAATATCCGTTATTGGGATTGGATGTCTGGGAACATGCATACTATATGAAATATCAAAACAAAAGACCTGATTATGTCCAAGCATGGTGGAATGTTGTAAATTGGGATTATGTGGAAAATAGATTCACTGAACTTGCAAGCTAAAATGCCTGATTTGGGCAAATTCTTTTAAATAGAAATCCCACCTTCTCTCATATGAACAAGAGTCTAAGATACATTGCACTTCTTGCAATTTTACCCTTGTTTACAGCAGGTTTGACGACTGATTATTTCTCAGATGCTGAGGCTCTCAAAAGCCAAGGAACCACATCCTCCAAGTATGGTTCTAGCACCAACATCTGTGGATTAAGCTTATGTTCTGAAATTCCAGGCGGAAAAGATGCTTGGATGGCAGAGCAAAATCGGGCAACTCCTGCAGCTCCAGTTGAAGAAACCAAGATGAACGAATCCATGATGGACAAAGATCATTCCATGATGGATGAATCTCACGAGGATGAAATAACTGAAGCAGACTTGGGCTCTGTACTTAGATTATCAAGAGCGAATGTTCCGGCAACAATTCCGATGCATCAGGGATACTACAACGGTGAAGATGTTTACTTTATCATCACCGACTCTAGTGATCCCACACATGCAGAAATAATCACTGATAATCAAGGTTGGCAAGTAGAGCTTGCTCCCTTGCTGAAGAACACTCCTGAAGAAGCACTTTCAAAAACATATCTGTTCACCAACGGCGTTGAAGGCAACGGCATACACGGATATCAGGGTGAGGTCTTTACAAGTACACCTGCACAAGCAGATGTGTACAGCGCACTGACTTCTCACGTCCATGTAACATGGAATGATGGTGCAACATCAAGAGTGCTTGATTCTGATACAATGATTATGAAAGCAGCTGAGAACGATGAAATTACATTGACTCCGCTTGAAGTAGTTTTGAACATGCCTCAAATTATCTGGCCTGAGGGTCAGATGATGATCAAGGATGTTACTTTGACTGACACAACACCTTACGGTGGAGGCCAAGTTCTTGATATCGATACAGAAGAGATGAACGTAACTTTCATAGCTCATCGCGGATGGGGTCCGGATGGTAGAACTATCTATTACATTGTAACAGATGCTACTCCTAGCGGTCCTGCCGGTATGATGGGCGTTGTCAGTTCACCGACATCTGCAAGCTTGATTGCAAATTCAGCAGCAGTAGATTTGTATCAATTCAAAAATGGTTTGACGGGTACGGGCCCATTGGGATTCCAGCCTGGAATAGCAGCAGGAGCTCCTGGCGATGCTAACTATTCTCCAATGTGGAGAATCTTTATGATTGGCTGGGATAATCCTGAAAATGCACAAGTTCTAGAAACCATTGATGACCTGAATGCATACAGAGAAGCTGGCTTGATCGACATTGGCATTGCGCGTCCAATGGACAGTGACCATATAGTCAACTGCCCATTTATTGACCCATTCCAATAAGATCTTTTTTCTTTTCTTTCGTATTTGCTTACATCTGTTGATTTTTTTCATTTTTTTCTAACAAATTTACAGAAAATCAGATACATGACTTATCTCTGATAATGAGAATAAGATGATATGAGCATTACTGGAATGTATATGTTAAATTCAGAGGTCTACAATCCTGAAAAAATACGTCAGACTCTTGAAATGCTGTACATTGACAGAAAAAATGAATTTCGTGAACTGTCTTATGTGCTTCTCAGCGAAAAAGCACTAAGGTCTATGCCTAACTGGAAGGAGTTTGTTTTGAATTTTTGCCTGGATGTGGAGGATGCTTTTAAGACTTGGTCGGGACAGAGTCCGCTTGTAATAGGTTCCCCTCAAAAGGCCTTGACTCTGTTAAGACAGCTTGGTCATGATAAGACGTCAATGAATCAGCTTGCACATCTACTGAACCTGTCATATAGCATCTCATGTGAATTCAAAGAGATCTACAGGCGTCTGAAATAACGTCTCTTCATTTTTGTTTTATTGTCTTAGTTTGGATCTACTTTTTAGAAATCCGTATTAATTTCATGCTTGAAGTCTAATCCTTTGATATGCTTTATGTGATTTCAATTCGGAAATCGGCCTTAAACTTGTGCCATGAATAAAGTTGAATGGCCGTTCTTCTAGTGCTTGTTTATATGTCTAATGTATCATGGCTCAAAAATAGAAAGATACATCCCCTGACGCCATTAAAAGAAAGAATGAAAGTTTGGAGTGTCTGAAATCTATTATGTTGGTGGGAAAATAATGGGAGTTTATGATTCTAAACAAAAGGCAATCAAATCCATCAATGAGAGTGCCGACTATGATGACGATGAATTAAAAATTCAGTCTTTTGAATCTCCATGACAATTTCTACATCATGGTGGTCATGAATGGCGGTGTGGTAACCACTAAAATTTTAATCATCATTTGAAAATTCTTTTTTAATTACATGTTGAAGAATTTCTACATGATGTCCACTAGTATTATAACGTCCCAATTCACAATTGCTGCATGGTTCATAAAATAAAATATTTTGAAGCTGACAAACTAAAACCTGGAATTTTTCTTCAGGATGTGGTAAATGATTTTCTGGCAGAAAAAGATGAAAAAATCATAGCCGTTCATCCTGTTATGGAAAAAACATTATTGGTTCACTATGTGGAATAATCGTTATCCTCATCTTGCTAAAAAATGTGTACGTCCAACATTTCTCTGATCTTGTTTTTCAATCACGCTCAATATCGTAATGACTAATCAAAGTTAAAATGTGCATGTGAGTTGAATTTCATTAATGGACTTCATGCTTGAAGAAGAGCTGATAGATTTGATGACGTTTTGCCTTCAGAGTCCTGAATCTGTGGAAATCCCTGAAAAGCATAAGAGGATTACTGAGATTGGCCATGAACTGTATGCTGATGGTGGTGTTGATGCTCTGGAAAATTTTGCATTTGTATTGAAAAACAGGATTACTGAAGAAATAGAAAAAGATCCATCCCCTTTACGTTCGTTGTGGAATGGCCTTACTGATGAATGGCAGTACTGATTTTCTCTAGTGAGGAGTTTATCCTCTGCCTATTCTGAAAATGGCTGTACTGCATGTTGGGCATGTGCCTTTAATTGCTGGTTTGCCATTTTTCATTGTATATGGTTTAGGGCCGCCGATTTCTCGTTTGTCTCGACACTTTACACAATATCCTATTGTCATGCTTGTATTATGCTGAAGGTCATATTAGCAAGAACTTGTCGAACTTTTTTCACTATTAGACAAATCTCCGATCTTTTTTGTTCCCTTTTGATTCATTTTTTAATACTAAAAGTTTTATAATTTAATTGGAATTCACTCGTCCATTTTTATTATTATTTAAAAACTACGTATGAATTGATCTTTTTCTATGCTTTTAACTCACGCTAATTTGCAATTCTGAATGCTCTGTTAACGCGGTATGGTTTATCAAACCTTCCCAAACAAAAATTTCTGCAACATACTTGCCAGAATGGGTTGGAGTCCAAGACAATGAGGGGCTGAGTGTCTGATCTGGCGTAAGCTGTCCGCTTATCCATCCTAGTGACACCACCGTATCTATTTCGTTTTTAATTTGTACAAGATATACGAAATCCTGGGATTTTTCTTGATGATTTGTAATGTCTGACGAAATTTGAATTTGTTGATTAACGTTAACATTGTCAATGATGGGCGCTTCAAATGCATTTTCTAATCTTGGATCTTCAATCGATGATCTTTCTAATTCAGTTAAGGCAAATGCTGGATTTACGCCTGCGATTATTACTATTGCTGACAATAGCCATATGCCTTTACTCAATACAATTTTTTGAAAATTTTTAGTTACTAAAGCGTTTCTGCACTGTTGTTGAGATCCATCTGTCTATCGTATACTTTCAATCGATGTTCTTAATCATGGTGCTCTTGTTTGTAATAATTTTACCCGGATTAAGTATGCCATTAGGATCAAAAAGTTTTTTGAATTCTTTGAATATCTGATAGTTTTTTGTTCCATATTGTCTCTCGACGAATTCTGAACGGGCTAGTCCATCTCCGTGCTCTGCTGTGATTGTACCTTTAATCTTGATTATTTCGTGAAAGTATTCTGTTGCAATTTTTTTTACGACTGCTTTGTCTTGCTTCTCTGAAACCATCCTCACATGCATATTTCCATTTCCTGCGTGTCCGTAAACGATTGATTTTGTATCGTATTTTTTGTTTATTTTGTCCAGTATTGAGAATAACTCTGGAAGTTCTTTTAGCGGTACTGCTGCGTCCTCAATTATGTGTGGAATTCTCTTTTCTTTTTTAATTGATTTTAGGCTGTAATGCAATGATGCGTCTCTGTATCTCCACCATGCGTGCATCTCTTTCTTGCTTTGCAGTTTTTTGGCTATTTTTCCCGTTATGATGTGTTTCAATCTCCTCTCATTTGAAACAATTTTTTCGTCATATTCTACAAAAAGCAGACTTTTGCTGTCTGCGTTGAATTTGAATTTAATTTGATTCAGTGTGGTCTCATCCACAAATTCGATTGCGGATGGACTTGTGCTGTTAATTGCGATGCAATTTTTCACAGCGTCTGTAGTTGATTTGTATTCTATGACAAAAAGAATTCTTTTTGACGGGTTGTCTCTAATTTTTAATTTTGCAGATGTTATGATTCCCAGCGTTCCTTCAGAACCGACTATGATTTCATGCGCATTGCCCCTAGTTTTAATCCTGTCCATTCTATACCCTGATGAATTCTTGGTAACGTTGGGAAATCTTTCAACATCCATCTTTCTCGCGAGCTTCAAAATTTTACTTGCAATTTTTTTATCTTTTGGAAGGGTTGTCTTTTTTCCTCTTCCGTCAATAAACGTGACTTCCTTAACATTGTCGATTACGCTTCCATACTTTAGGCTCCTGCTTCCACTTGAGTTGTTTCCCAGCATTCCTCCAACTGAACAAAAAGAACCTATTGAGGGATTTGGCGGGAAAAACTTCTTATGCTTTTCCAGTTGTTTGTCTAGATTTCCTTTGATGGTGCCGGGACCTACTGTGATGTGGTTTTTTTCAATTTTTATGGAGTTAAAGTTTTTCATGTCTAGAATTATTCCGTCATTTAACGCACTGCCTACAAGACCTGTACCTGCCCCGCGTACGGTAACTGACATTTCATTTTTTTTGGCAATCTTGATTGCACTTATGACGTCTCTTTCATTTTTTGGAAATACTATTATTTTTGGAATTATCTTGTATGAGCTTGCATCAACAGAATAAAATTCCCTGAACTCCTTGCATGAGAAAACTTCCCCTTGGATGGCCTTTTGTAATTTTTTATAGGTTGATTCTTTCATGTGCCGTGTCTATATTTTGATTCTGTAGTAGTCCCATCTTTCTGGATCAAACAAAGTGACAAATTCCGCCTGTTCTTTATCTATTCTGCCATTGATTACATCACGCAAGGCAAAACTGGTCATGTACTTGTATTTCATGGAGTGTGATTGCATGATGAACATGTGGCGCATCTCACTACCTCCTTTCAGGCCCCAATACCCCATCTTCAACGCCAACGGTTCCAAAAATACGGTATTTCCTAAACCATAGTTCTCATCCCTGATTTCCTCGCGTAGATTGTATTTTTCTAGCGGTCCGCCTTTTGAAAATCCCACGATCTCGCCTCTTTTGTCATTAAGCCTCAACGTATTGATGATTATTTTGGGATCTTTGACTGACTTCTCAAAGTTTTCCTTTTCAAATTGCAACGGGGTGGGCAATTCCAAGAATATTTCATATAGCGTATTGATGAATTCGGGTTCTTTTCTCGTTGATATGCTTTCGATTGTTGGAACCAATTTAAGATTCTCATACGCGTAATCCGCCTGAATTGTGATTTCCTGCTGTCTGATTTTCATAAATGACAGCACCGTATCAAAAAAGTTCTTCCTCATTTCTTTTGGAAGTATTTTTAAAATTGCCTTTGCCATGTCCGTCTCTTTGTTTAACAGCTCTTCAAAGTATGCCACTGCACTTCTGATGATCAATGACGGCCTCCATGCAAGCGCATGCGCATTCATCTTTGCCATTTCCATGGCCTTTGCAAAATCCCCTAACGCATAGCCGCTGATTCTATCCACTACTGAAAGGTATGAGCCAATCTTCATTATGTGCTCTTGGTATGCCTGATTGCTTCTTGTTAATTCTGAATGGTCAAAGCACTGCTTGATCTGAATCTCTGCGTTTTTTTTCAGTTCTCCACTCCACGGGTACGTGGTTCTTAAAATTAGGACCTTGATTATGTCCAAATCCATCCCTACTGCATTGATCAGCTGAAGGAGTTTCTTATCCATTGAGATGAATCTTAAAACGCTATCCTCGTGAGGCTTGTCTACGCTTTTCTGAGGATCAAAATCATGAAACAACGCTGCAACGTATAGGTATCTTATGTCCTCTTCTGTGAATTGAATCTTTTTTTGTTCCACGGATAAGAGTGAGACATAGGTTACTTCTAACTCGTGATTGATGTTGTGATATCCGTAGTATTCTGTTCCGAGTCCCTGACTCTCAAATAGTTCAATTGTATAGTCTAGCATCTCTACATAGCTGTCTTCTTCCAGTCCGTTTTTCACCATTAGATTGAGAATTTCATTTCTCATTGAATGCGTATTTGCAAATTGCTGCAATACTAGTTCAACAAAATCACTATTTTTAAAGATGTTCTATGAAATCTTGAGATATTGATCGTTTCTTCTGGCAGTATTTAGAAAGATTCAATAGAATTGTGATTTTTTTGTCTTTAAATGTCATTTAACAATGATTTGCTGGAACAGCTAATGGAATGCAATGCAAAAAGTTCTCTAGATTTTAAACTTGATCTTAACGGCGTTGCATATGCCGTTACAAACGTGGCCATTTCAAATTCATCTGTACCTGTAAATGAGCCTACCACTCGTGGAGGTGTGTATTTTTCAGATAAATTTGCCTACAAGATGAATGGCGTCATAGAAGATCTTTCTGTTGTTCCGTTATTGACAAGTAAAATGCTAGGACCTAACACTGAGTTTGGTGAACTAAAGATTTCCACACAAATTGAATCTGACGGAAACCCTGTCAATTTGATGGTATCCACTAATCTTACAAACAGTGTCCAGACTCCCGACTCAATTAAACTAAGTATGATCATAGTTAAACTTGAACTCATTTAACCTACGTTGAGGTATCTGTCATATTTTTCTCTAAGCTCTTTGTCTGAAAGAACTTCATACGCTTTGTTTAATTCCGCCATCTTGTCTTCGGAATCTTCTTTTGTTTTGTCCGGGTGTGTTTTCTTTGCAAGCTCTCTGAATTTTTTTTTGATTTCGTCTGGAGTAGAATTCTTCGAAACTCCTATTATGTCATAGTAGTTGGGCAGCTCATTGTTGTTTGCAGCGTCACGAAACTCTTTCTCCTGTTTTGTGTTTCGTCTCTGCCCTAGCTCTTCGTAGTCGTCTCCCCAGTCTGAATGATACTTTTCAAACGTCTTGTCCCTCTGTGATTCCAGATTCTCTTTGTCATACGGTGTTTTTTTCCTGAGGATGATGTCTCTTGCCAGAAACATGACGATGGCTATGACTGCCACTGCAAAACCTGAAAAGAGAATGATCTTTTCATCGTCGCTTACCTCGAGTTCCATGTCAAGATTGGTGTTTTGTGCTTCTGCAACATGCAATCCTCCAAAAGCAAGCATGACAACTGCAATTATGCTAAACGTGTTCATCTTTTCTTGCCTATGATAGCCTGAAATCTTCTTTTGTAGTGTTTAAAACCACATGCGTTATTGTATTCTCCACATTTGGAATTATCGCTAGGCCCTTTACAAACTTGCTCAATTCGTCTCTCTCCTTGAATTTTGCTATAATTACGGTGTCCGTTGAACCCGTAATGTCATAGACTCCGCAGACGTTTTCAAATTTTGATATCTCATCCTCTATATCCATGACCTTGTCGTTTTTTGCAATAATTTCAATGATGGCCGTAAGCGAATATCCTATCTTTTCATGATCAATGATTGCGGTATAGCCTTGAATTATTTTTTCTTTTTCCAATTTTTTGATTCTTGACAGTACTGTCACAGTCGACATTCCAAGCTTTAGGGCAAGCTGCCTTGCGGACTGCCTTGCGTCAACCAAAAGATGCCTGAGAATTCTCTCGTCTGTTTCATCTAGATTCATACTGTATTATCCGCAATAATTCATTTAAATTTTCATGTTTTGTATGTACATTTGTTCATTTTTTCTCACTTTAATCGGATCAAATAATTTCATGTTTAATACAAATGTCGTATATGCTAATTCATGGTTCAAATTGATTCTCTGGTAAAGACGGGGAAATCTCTGATGACGGATGGGAAATTTGATGATGCATTGGGATTCTTTGAACAGGCACTTTTCTTGAATCAAAATGATCCTGATCTTTGGAATTACAAGGGTGTTGCACTTCGCAGCCTGGGAAGATATGTGGAGTCAATGGAATGCTTTAACAAATCATTGGAAATTGAGCCTAGGGACAAATTTGCATCTTAGTGCATCTGCTGTGTCTTGTCGTTCAGATTGGTTATTGTACAATGATCGCTAGTTTAACTATGAATTTTTCTTTTATTGACTGTGAGCCGTCTGCAATTACATGAACAATTGGCTGTTTCTGAGAGAAAAAATCAGTTTATTATTGACAAAACATTCTCAACAGTAATGAGTAATCCTGTTAAGAGAATATTGGTACAGGCATCTGAGTATATTGAGGATGGAAACTATTCCTATGCGTTAAAACTTTATGATTCTGCATTAAAACACGAACCTGACAATGTCAGTGTACTCGTTGACAAGGGTGCGACATTACAAAATATGGGAAAGTACGTGCTCGCAATCGACTCTTATAACAAAGATCTTGGCGTTTTACCTGATCATCTTGACGCGCTACTAAACAAAGGTGCTGCGCTACATTCCGACGAAAAATATGGTGAAGCCATTGCTTGCTATGATTATGCATTAAAAGTTGATAAAAAATCCGCAATTGCTCTGGCATACAAGGGACTTTCTTTAGGAGAGCTGGGAAGACTGGAAGAAGCAATAACACATTTCAAAAAGGCTCTGTATATTGACAAATATTGCGAGTTGGCAAACGTCTCCAAAGGACTCGCTCAGGAATTATTAAGATCCTCTAAACCAAAAAAATCTAAAACACCGTAACATCGCCTGGTGCTGGCTCTCGCTTGTCCTGTACTGTATTTTCTTCAAAAAAATCACTGTGTACTGACTTTTGATGCGTTCTCAATTCCTCTATATTTTCAAAACCATCGTGGCACAAGTAACACTTTGGCTTGTGTTCGTCTACTAGGGGAAGCACCATGATGTCGCTTGTTTGGCTGACTACTTATCTCTTAAGACTATAAGGAATATATCCCGATAGAAAAGTGAAACAGTATGTTGACAGATCTTGTTGCTGACTCTCAAGCCTTAGATCGTGCGATTACCGGAGAGGAACTGTCTTACAAAGACGGTCTTGAGCTGATGAACTATGACAATTTACATTTACTTGCAGCAGTAGCAGACAATGCCCGAAAGAAACTGGTCGGTGACACTGTAACCTTTGCTGCATCATACTACATGAACTACACCAACGTCTGTGCTGCTAGCTGTCAGATGTGCGCATTTTATAGAAAAGAGGATGCAGATGACGCATACACGCTGAATCCGCAGGAAATTGAGCAAAGGGTGGGCATTGCAAAGCAAATGGGTGCGACAGAGGTTCACATTGTAGGCGGCTTTCATCCCAAGCTTCCGCTGGAATACTATGAGGATATGATGAGGGCCATCAAAAAGAGCCACCCACAGCTAAACATCAAAGCATTGACTGCAGCTGAAATTTACTATTTATCAAAACTTACAAAAAACTCTACCAAAGAAATTCTATCGCGCCTCAAGGATGCTGGACTTGACTCGATGCCCGGCGGAGGAGCTGAGCTGTTTCATCCTGAAGTTAGAGGGAAGATTGTAAAGGGTAAGTGTACTGGACAGCAATGGCTGGACGTTATTGAGGAGGCTCATGACATGAACATCAAAAGCAACGTTACCATGCTTTACGGTCATATTGAAAAGCCTGAACATATCATTGATCATCTCATCAAGATTCGTGAACTGCAAAAGAAGACCAAGGGTTTTCTGACTCTGATTCCGTTGAAATTCAGCTTGGATAACACTGAACTTGAGCAAGAACACTTGGTAAATCATGAGTGCTCATCTGTATATGATCTTAAAATTACTGCAGTTTCTCGACTGATGCTTGCAAACGTGCTGAACAACATTTCTGTATACTGGGTTGCATATGGAAAAAAACTCGCACAAGTTGCACTGTCAAACGGCGGAAGTGATCTTGTCGGTACTGCCTTTTCTGAAGAAATCTATCGTGCTGCGGGAAAAGCAACATCCTCTTCTGTTGAAGAGTTGGCAACAATGGTTAAGGAGATTGGCCGTACTCCTGCACAGAGAAACACACATTTTGGCATCTTGAAAAAATTCTAGATGTTTAATCCGTGGAAAAGCCAGCAAGTTTTCAAATTCAAATAATCTGTTTGATAAATTGAATTAATTTAAGATAAAATTCTTAATTGCCCATACTAAGTATGCGGTATTTCTACTGCATTTGTTTTTTAATTGATTCTATTCTTTCTTTTATTTTAACATGCTTGTCTCTTCTTGAATCTATTTTGATAATACCTTCAACTCTTGCAATTCCTAGATTATGAACTATCTCCATCATTCTATTTGTAGCTGAATTTATCACGTCCATGCTGTCTGATTCTAAAATTGTTCCCATCGGATTGATCTGGAATGTCAAATTTTCCATATCTTGAATTGATTCTATCGCTTTTGCAATGTAAAAGCTTGCACTGGTAGTTCTAGTGGCCATGGGATATATGCTAATTTCTGCATGAATCAATGTGAACACATGCTGATTTTTATTCTTTAATAATAAGATCATGCCCGATAATCATCAACAATGTCCTATATAGATGACAAAATAACAAAAGATATTTTTTTGACAGGATTGTGGAAAATCAAAATCATTTTTTGCCGTGAATCTTTGATCGTTTTGAATCGATTCTGTTTACCATGTTTTTAAAACAACAACATAGAATAATTTAGGCACACTTACGAAAGAAAAGCCTTCGTCGACCCTTACGTTAGTCTAAATTTCCACTCCGGGAATCTCCACTCGTGACTAACTGATGTGACAATGATGGAGCAGTCGAAATACTATGGGCGACAAAAAGTGGAGCACTAGTGGAGCAGCAGGCAATACGAGAAGCAATTGATGATAACAAGGGGTTTTTGATGCCTGATAGTGATGTTTAGTTATGTTGTGTTGGGCCTGAAAGAAACCTTTACGGTTGTGACATCATGAGTTGTCAAAACAACTATTCTTCATCTTTGTCATCATTTCTTGTTTTTACTACTTTGACACCGCTTGCTTTAAGAAAATCCCAAGTCTCATCATTTTTCAAACAGAATCTAACCCATTTGTTGTCATGTGGATCTGTATCCCCTACATAACATTGTAGTTTTTTATCTTCATCAATTATTACTGAAATTGTACCTTCTGAAGAATCATCTAAAACTATTCTGTTGCCAATTGTTCCAATAAATTCGATTTTTGATTTAGTTTGTAACTTTAATTCATGTTTTCTAATATCTAGTTGATTCTCAATAAATCCATCAGGATTAGTGAGAAAATCTCTGAATAAAAGAATTGCAATGTCTTTAGGTTTGAAATATCCTAATCTTTTAAATTTTGCACCTTCGAGAATTTTTTCTATTTCTTGAAAAACTATTTTCGGAGTTTGAACATATGACCAATTTTTACTGTCTGCCATATCTATTCGGTATGTATTTCTACATAGATATAGGTATCTAAATTAGTTTACCTAGTATTAACAAGGCCTACATAGATTAGTTTAAGTAGAGTCTATGTATTGCTATGTATATCTTGGTACGTAAATACGGTTTCATTAACACTTCTCTTCAAACTAGAAAAGATTTTGATGGTTTGTATGAAAAACAGAATCCAAAACCCACTAAAGTTCAATTTATTGACTTCATTATTTCTGAATTTTCCAAATTACAAAAACAAAAGGACTGTGAAAATTGAGTCAAAGACTCGTAAAACAATCCAGAATGAAAATTCTTGGAAAAGATGTATCAAAAGAAGAAATTGCAAAATTATACGCAAAAAAGTTTCTTGGAAATACAGACAAAAATATCCAGCCGATGAAGGTTGTAGCAATTGGCAGAGAACTAGGCCATAGTTCACCAGATACCCAATACAAGTACATGAATTTAGCCGCTGAAATGAAATTACTTAAAAAAATAATTTTTGATGAAGTAAATCAAAAAACAGGCAAAGTCAGAAAGGTAACCAGATTTGTAAAACCTGAAGTAACCTACCAACAACAATTCTCAGAATTCTCTAAAGACCATAAAATCATGAATGACCCAATCATTGCAGATTGGTTTGAGGACATGGCAAGCCGTAAAAAAGGTAAAGGAATCGGTTCAAGATTTAGACACGTTGCAATCATTGAAAAAATATGCAACACTTGCAGAGTTACACCTTCTCAAATAATTTCAAGCAACTCCACAGCCGAAGAAATAAAGAAAAATTTCATGAAGGCGTTTAGAGAGCATGCAGTTTGGGGCCAAATCAACTATAACCGTTCCATTGAGACTTTAGACTATGAATTATCTTATGCAATTGCAAGTCTTTGTGATGTTCACGGCATCAAATGGAATAAAAATTCTTCAAAGATGTCTAGGCAGATTGTCGGACACGGTGATCATGCAGACATCAGACTCACACCTGAAGAATTTGAAGAGGCTGACCGTTATCTAATTGAAAAACACGGAATTGATTCTGATATTTACAGAATCTTTTGGGTTGGTGTCGAATCCTGTGCTAGACACAAAGCACTCTACACCATGCCATTAATCTTCACTAAAAGCACATCAAAGAAGACTGGAAAAATAACATATTTCCTAGAGGCTGTTGAAACCAAAGCATCGCATATCAATGGTGGCAAATGGACAAAATTCATCAAGAGAACAAATACTCAAAAAAGTCTAGATTTACTCAGAGACAGAGGTTCTAAATACATCTGGGAAAATCCACAAAATCTAAAAATTACCAATTTCAAGGCACAAATCAGAGTCCAACTTTTGGAACTCTACGAGCATCTTGGAAAAATTACAAATCGTGAAGAACTAGAACGTGAGAAAAAAGAGAAAAAACTAACAAAGACTGGCAATTATTGGCTAGATCACTATACTCACACACTTAGACACGTAGGGGCACATTACTGGCTTGGTAAAACCAAGTACAATTACGGATTTGTCGCAAAAATTGGCGGCTGGAACATCATTGATGAGCTAAAGAAATCCTATGGGGAAATGCCACCTGAAATGGCAATGGAAATTCTAGAGGATGTTGATTCGATAGAAAATCATGGAGTTGCAATTACAGCATGACTAGCAAACAAAACCGAAGACAATACAGAGTGAATGTTTACGATGACACTCTGAAAGAATTTCTAAATGATATGACAATTGAGAGTAAATTCTCAGATTGGGCAAAAACAATATTTGATGATCTAAGAACTGGAAAACTAACCTACAACAGAACAGAAAAAGACATTGACTTTCAAATTAAAAAACTAAAGGCAGCCGAATTAAAATTAAAAATCTGGTCTAGGGTAAAAGATTCAGGATTCTCACTAAACCAATTGGATGCACTAATCAATCAGGATGAAATACCACTTCCTGAAAACGATTATCCAAATTCAAAACCAGAGCCGGAAATAACAAAATCTGAACCTGTAAAAAATGAAAATACCCAATTCAAATCTTTGGGAAGTACAACCATGAACAGAGCAAAGAAAATTTTGCAAAAAGACGGAACGCTGAGATGCAAAAGATGCAATAGAAGATTTGACATGCGAGCATTTGACTTTGAGCAGTTAGATGATTACAGAAATCATTGTGAAGAAGTGCATAATGGATTGTCAGGAGATGAAAGAAAAGAACTGTTGGAGATTTACCCCGAATGAATTGCACCTACTGCTATCATGAAGATTTCAATGAAGTTCCCCCAATAGATGACATTGATGCCGCTTGCGGTTGCGAATGTCACTTTGATTTTGATGTTGACGAAAGTTATGAGGATGCTGAAAATTGACTTCTCGTAAACAGTATGAAAAATTAAAAGAATTGACTGAAAAAGAAATACGTTCTTTGAATACTGATGTCCAAACTATTAATAGGATTATTGAGGACATTGAAACAAAATATTCTTTTATTCAATCTTATAAAATAGATAAAGAAAAAAATCTACTTGAGATTAAAGACAAAAAGAAAATTCTTGCAACGTTGGAGAAAAGAATTCTTGAGGATGCTAAAAATTGAACGGAAAACGTCATTGCATCGGCTCATGTGCCAACTACAAGACATCAAGAAAGGCAAACGAATCCCCCTATGATTCTGGGTTGGGATGGTGCAAGCAATGCAAAGTTTACCTGAAAATTGCATTTCTTTTGTGTCCTTGCTGCACAAACAAGATGAGATTCAACCCCAAAAACAAGAACCGAAGAAAGGAGATTGTAGAAGTTGCCTAAGTACAAGAAAATCTCAAAAGAATTTCACTGTCAGTATGACGATGATAAAATTCAGAAATACATCGGAGACTATGAAAATTGATTCCTGATACTTTTCTTGAAAGAACAATGCAATGTCAAAACTGTAAGAGTCACGGGGATGTCTTGTGTGAAGTTCATCTGGTAGAATTTAGGAGATATCAAAGAATTGATTAGTAAATGCGATAATGTGTATTGTACAATCTGTGACAATGACCAAGAACTTTCAAAAAAACTCTCCGAACTAATTGAGATTTGGTTGAAACTTAATAAAAAAAGGGGAAAGAAGCACTGGATAAGAATTCCGTTTACAAAATCAGAACTTGAATTTATCGTGGAGAAATTAAAATGAATAACACTTGTCCAAACTGCCATCTAGAAATGGATTATCACAATCTAAACGATGAAAGAAGATGCAAAAGTGAACTGGAAATAAAACTCTTGAGAATGAAGAAATGAGCGGTCAAGCCATTAAACATCTGGAAAATATTGATGTAAATGACATCTGGGAAACACAACTTTGTGATCTTATGAAAGCCTGTTTTCATTATCATGTTGATCCTAAAATCGATGTATTCGCTTCTTTTGATAATGCAAAATTAGATCATTTCATCAATAAGGAGATGGATGCTTTCAAACACGAATTATTAAAAGATGCTTTTGCAAATCCACCATATTCAATCATTAAGAAATGTATGAAATTTCTCTATGAACAACACGTTAAACACAATATTGAAATTATCATCTTGGCATACAGTAAAACGGATACTAAATGGTGGCATGATTTTGTAGAAGGCAAGGCAGAGGTTCATTTCATTAAAGGCAGATTGAAGTTTCAACTGGAAGGAATAATTCCAAGAATATGCAAAGAATGTAAACAGCACTTTATTGAAGAAATTAATTATTGTCCTAATTGTTCTTTGTTTGAACCTGTAAGATTAAGTCAAAACTGTGCTCCATATCCTTCTTGTTGGATAATCTACAGGAAAAGAAAATGAGTAGCAAATATTTCAGCGATAACGAATACTGGACAAGAAAAGGCAGAGTACAGCATACATCAGGCGGTAAATTTAGGGAATCTGTACGAAAATCGCTAAATATTGTTAAAGAATCTGAACTGTCTTACCATGCTTATCGAAGAACAATAGGAACCGACTAACTTTGGAATGTGAAATTGGTTGTGGAAGGGAATCCACTGAACAACTTTCAAACGAAACCGGTCTGTTTGTCTGCTATGGATGTAGAATAATTCAAAGAGATGTTTGTCATCTTGAATGATAGTTTTAGTTATGATGCAATGAGATATTTGCAAAATGATAAAAATGGTTTTTATCATGATGCTAAATTTTGGCGTGAAGTAGTTTACATTTCACAAAGAAGATTCAGAATTAATTGATAATCCCGTTGCATAATTACCAGAATTATTCTATCTAATGCATGTCATCCGAAGAAAAAATAAATGAAGATAAAGAAAATAAATTTGCACCTCGATACAAAGTCGTCGAAGGATTTGTAAGACATTGCCCTGCATGCGGAAGAACATGGTCAAATAACGGAGATTCCGAAGAAGAAATAACTTGCGGATGGAAAGACTGTCAAGTACAGTTTAAGGTATCTGCACTTTAGAAATGTCTGCAATTAGTCCTGAGGATGCACCAAGTCAAGCGGATTTGCTTAGAGAATGGATTGATGGAAAATTAGACGAAGATCCTAAACGCTACATGCTTTCATCCAAATTAAAAGAAGGCATGAGGGATTTTGCCGCAGATCATCCGCAATTAAAAAAGACAGGGCCGCAAATCAAAGCATCATTTCACACAATTCTAAATGAGAGACTAAAGGCAAGAAACATCAGTCCAAAGGATGGAAAAGTAACAAGAAAAAGAATTCCCAAATTCAATCCTAATACTTCAGACATGCAGGCAATTGTAGAGCCTGCGTTGCAAGGTGCCCCAATTCAGCAGTCTCAAAGCGATTCTCGAAATGACAAATTCGCCCCCAATACAAGTCAACAACAACAGTTAGGCCCAAACGGTCAGCCAATTCCCGGCATGATATCACCCAATCAGCCTTATGTCAATCCAAACGTCACACTTGATTCAATCGGCGGTTTGGCACAGGGTTGCATGTATGGACTGAAGGCATTGCTGCCAGACTTGGAAATGCTCAGCGATGACGAAAAGAAAGGAATAGCCGAAATTCTAATGCCGCCAATATCGAGAATTGAGGATGAAAAGATTCAACTTTATCTCTTCCCAATAATTGGAATTCTTGGAATCGTGGGCCCGAAGATAGCGAAGGCAAGGGTAATCAAAAAAGAAAAGAAAATTGAGGAAAAGAAAAAGCAAAAAATAATAAAAAAAGCAGAAAAGATTCCTGAAAAAGAAACTACTGTAGTTGAAGCAATTGCAGCCATTGAAGAAAATGACGAAGATAAGGGAGAGGTGGGCTGGTAAGTTGACTGAAAAAAAACTTGGATTCAATCCTGATGATTTGGTTCTGACAAAACAGGATGTCTTGGAAATGCTTGAGAACATACAAAAAAGATGGGAGCAAAACAAGAAAAACAATTGGAAGCTAATTCTTTCAATAACCGGAATGAAGGCATACATTTCTTTTTCAAGTGATGAGACAATCAAGGCAATCTGGTCTGAAATCGTAAAGGGATTCAACGAAATGCTGATTGAAAATTCTCTTGCAATTGCAAAAGGAGACGGCGAATCATGGGCCGAAACCTTTGAGAAGATAAAGAAAAACAAAAAGGATTTTTCATGATGAAGTGTCCGGATTGTACAGAAGAAATTGAGAAGATCAGCCCTTATAACATTTATAGATGTGCATCTTGCAAGGCAGTCTTTCAGATTCACAGCGAATCAGAATTGGAAAGAATAGGGGATTATGCATTAAAAAATCAAAACAAAAAAGTTTCTGAAATGATGCATGATTTGACTGAAGAACTTTCAAAGGGTACTATTTGATGACTCTCAACAATTCCAGAGTCGAGAAGATATTTTGGATGTTCGGTCACATTATGCCTTTGCCCCAAGACGATGCAAAGAAAAAAGCATTAGAGGGAATCATTGGCGGCAAACTTGAAACAATAGTTCCGCAATTCATGAAACTGCTTTCTCTGATGATAAAGGAAAACCCCGAAGTTGCCGAAATGTGGTTTGAATTTTTCTCTCAATCCGTATCATACATTAGGGAAGATTCTGATGAAATGCCTGAAGTCAGCATTCCACAGGAAGAAATCAACAGAATTTGGACTGTATACGACATCAATCACAAGGGAAAATAAACAGTGACACAATTCATCTATCTAAAGCAGGGCCAAAAGTTGCCCTTCTTTTTCAAGCCTCACAAGGAAGACGTTTTCATTACCGGGAAAAAAGGAGAGGGCAAGACATCAAGAATAAAAATGATTTTGGACTTGATTCAGGACAGGCCGTATTGGATTTGGTGTCCTGAAAGACCTGAAGAGAAATTTGGCAACTATGCACACGTGGTCAGAAGAATTGAGGATCTAAAATACGGACAGTATGTGTATGCAGGCCCTGATTTGTCAATGAAGAACTTTAGAAAATTCTGTCAAAAGGTTCTGACCATGACAAACATGGTTGTGGTGTGGGATGATATTCACAAATATGTAAAGAAACAATGGTGCCCCGATGAGCTAAAGGAAATAATCCTCTCAAAAAGAAACGAGGGAATATCCTCAATCTATGCCACTACTACTGCCAAATCAATTCCAAATGAAATTTTGGGAAATTCAACTCACGCTTTTGCATATCGTTTTCAATTGCAGTCTGATGCTGAATGGCTGGCAATGAACTATTTCGGCGTTGAGGCTTGGCTGCTAATTCAAAAGGACAGGAGAAAAAAGGGCTGTTTTGATTTTGCTGATGACATTGATATTCTTCCAGAGTACAGTTTCATCTATAGAAGAGATGACGAACTTGAAACAAAGGTGGTAATCAACGCATGAAGCCAAGATATGAAAAAATCTACGGATGCACCGAATGCAAAAAAAGATTTGCACATCCTAGGGCACTTTGCATCCATCTTAAGATGGCTCACAATACAAACTACAAGATAAAGATACTTGATTCATCTTATGCCTGTAGAGTCAGGAGATGAACAATTCATCCCCGATAACCGTCTTTGAACATAGTAAAGTATGCAAAAACTAATTCCCGGAGTTAGCGTTGATAAGTTTTCAAATTTCGCTAAATCAAAAGAAGTGATAATTGCAGCAGTCTCTTTTATTTTGACACCAATTGCAATATCCCAAGCACAAAAACTGTTGGTAAACGTACCGTTCCTACAGAACAACCTTACAATCGGCCTTATTATTGTGGCCTTCTTTTTGTTTCTGTTTGCCACAAAAATGGAAGGACTAGTTAAGACTGTCGGAATGGCAATAGCAGGGGAAATATTCGTTTCTGCCGTATTGTCATTTGGTGCAGTTCAGCAAACATTAAACAAGGTGGGTCTAAATTGACGATAGAATTTAGAAACCTTCCACAGAAAACAATTGCGTTTGCTGCAAATGAAAAAGTAACTCTTGCAATTCCAAGAGTAAATGCCATCCGCTGGATTGACATGCGTTTCTTCATCACGAATGTCGCCGGTGGAAGTGATCCTACAGAAATTCAAGATACAATATTGAATGCTATCAAGAAAATAAAACTGATTTTGGATGATGACGATACCAAAATCAATGTTGATGCAAGAAAACTATTCTTCGTTGAGAAGTTGGAAAAAGGAACTGAACCTGCAACCAACAAAGACGACAATCAGGTCGGTTCAGAAACCAAGATTTGGTTTGTTCAACTCCGTCTGGACTTTGCAAAGAGCAGACTGAGAGAAAGTGACATCAGTGCATTGCTTCCGGCAAGATTATTTACAAAATTGGATCTTGAGATAGAATGGGGAGATGTAAACGACATGTTCAGTGCAAATCCAGGAACTATCACCGTTGCGGATTCTGGTTGTAAAATCCAAATCAGAGAGGTCTTTGATACAGAAAACAAGGTAGCATTTGCAAAAGGACAGGCAAACGGCGGCTTTGATGACTTTCGACTGACTACAAACTCAGTGGACATTGATGCCACACACACAAACCTGACTGATGATGCGTTGGAAAGTTCAATCAGACCAGGAAATAGATTAATCTCCAAGCACTTCATCATGACGAAGAATTCGTCAGGAGACAGAGTAGACGATGCAGTGGAAAAACTTCTCTTGGAAGATACGAGAGGTTCTGGAAGGAGTATAGTAAAGTCTGATTGGGACATGCTTAACGGCTATCTCAAGGCAGAATATCAGTTGGAATCCTTGGATGCAGGCATTGCATACCTGGACTACATCGATGTTCTAGGAAAATTCCTAGCCATTGATGCTGAATCATCGCTCATGTGGAAGATTCAGAACATTGCACCAACAGGAACTGAAAAGTTTGAAGTATTGACGAAGTACTTTAACGGTAAAACGTTAGTCAAACCGGCTAACGCATAACCATTTCTTTTCCCTTTTTGGTGATTCTGTTGGTTCTTCCACTTTTGATTATTGGCGTTATTCTCCTAGCATTTGCTCCGCAAATTGCAGATGCTGTAAAAAGAATTACAAGCAGTTCAGACCCGGATGTGGAAAAAGAAAAACAATTCAGGGAACTTGAAAAAGAAACACTGGCAGCCGATGAGGGTATCTTTGTTAGTATTGGAAGAACTCTTTTTGGAAATAAATTCAGAGACGATGTAATATTAGAAAATAACAAAACTCCGCTTGTAAAAAATCTGATCATAAAACCTGACGGAACTAAAATTAATGTAACTTCAACTAATCCTATTCAAAGCAGTTCTCAAACTGGAATTACAGTAGTTGACGGCGGGATTGTAGAAGATAACAAAGTAATTGGATTCAGCGGAATAACTGGATTCATAGATGCAATTTCACAATCAAGAAGCAAAGAGGTATTTTCATAATGGCCCTGATTTTTAATTTGGTTCTTCTTGGAATCGTATCTATAGTATTTCTAAAGTCTGGTGGTGACTCTCTTTTGGGACAGGGATTTTCATTGTTGTCCAATGTCGATGCCCAGACAAAAGATGCATTCAAAGATGAAAAGGCAGGCAACGAATTAAAATCCAAAGACAGACAAGTGGAGGATTCCTAAAATGTCTGCAATTATTGGTCTTGGTATTGGATTGACTGCTCTTGCATTGTTTGTTTCTAAAGGCGGCTTTGGCGAAGTCTCTGCATTTGTAGGTGACAGGCTTGGCAATGGTTCAGTAATTAATGAGGATGACGATAATGAGCAAGTACCTGAAACTGAAAAAGAAGAAATCGATGATACTCCAATTCCAATTGACGGCGGCCCAATTTTACCACCTGTGCAAGGTCCACAACTTCCACAACGTGAAATAACTCCTCAAAGACTTCCTGAGCCTGAAATTGAGGTTTTGGCTCCAAATCTAACTCAATTTGTTGAGCCATCTAGGTCTATACCTAGACCTGTTCCAAACGTTTCTACTCCCAAAGTCAGAACTACGATTAAAACCACAAAAACATTCAGAGGGGGCGGCCCCGGATTTGTTGGCGGTTCTGTAAATGAAACACCAGTAACCAAAAACTCTAGTTTGGGATTTATCATTAAGAAACTTGGAGTATCGGCATCCAAAGCCGCATCACTTAGAAGATCCCTCAGAGGCGGCATAAAACTTTCTGATCTTGGAACCAACACAGGTTCAGGTCAAAAAATTCCTACTACAAACAGAGCCGGACAAAGATCCGGTGAAATTACTACAAGCAACAGAAAAAGAACCCGTAAAGAGGCATTGGAAGAAGCCGCAGAAAAAGCAAGATTGTCTTTTGACTCTAGGAGCATTACAAACTTTAGGAATTGATGATCATGGAAATAGACGAAATAATTAACAATGCAATCGGAAAAGTAGAGAATGTTTTCAAGAAGAACATTATGAGAGTCGAAGTCGTAACAAAGCCTTACGAGTACGGCAAGCCAGTTTTGAAAAGGGCCGTTACTACGTCAAGTTCTAGACCTGACACACCATCAATAATAATTGAAAATCCCTTGGACAGAGACATTAGAATTTTCTCAATCTCAATGATTGCAGATGACTCATTTAAGACAAACGGCAGAGCAGAAATCCTCATCAACGATGTGAGTTATCTGGATGAAGAGAGTGCTGCAACATTTACAAATGTAAATGAAATCAACATACCAATTCCTCCTGAAGGCGAATTGCTTAGGGCCGGGCATTCAATTGAATTTAAGATAAGAAATAACGACAATACAACATCCGTTGCATTGACTGCACTTGTTTATCTTGGTGCTCGAAGTTCCTAGTTGGAGTTATCAAATCTTGATGTTTAGTACTTCTTTTGGTTCATTGGGAATTACCAAACGTAATCTTGTTGCTGCCAGAGTTACAAGTAGTGAATTCGATCCCGGCAGCATTGCAGGATTGATTCTTCACTTGGATTCTGCACTTGGAATAACACCAAACGGCTCAGACGTAGCGCAATGGGGTGACCTGACAGCAGAGGGAAATGACTTGATTCAGAATGTTGCGTCACAACAGCCCGTTTACAATTCAAGTGATGCTGACTTTAACAATCTACCATCTGTAGGATTTAACGGACAAGATGAATTTATGAGTACTTTGGCTTTTGCTTCGGGATCCCTTTCCCAACCGACTACTATTTTCATGGCGATAAAAAATGATTCACCGACTCCAGTTGGAAATGTATTTGCTGGAATTACTGGGGGTAAACAGAGTTATTTTTATTCTTCAAGCAAGCATGTGATGTGGTCGGGAATTAGTTTAGTCGGTGCAACTGTTGACCAAAGTTTGCACATAATTGGAATGCAGTTTGACGGAACATCAGGCAAAGGATTTCTAGATGGTGATACGGCAACTTGGGCAGGCAATAGCGGAACCCTTGTTTTGGATGGGTTGACATTGGGTGCCAGGTGGGATCAAGTTAACTTTACATCTATCAGAGTTGCAAAAGTACTCATCTATGATTCTAAACTGATTAATTCTGACATGAATTTAGTAGGTAACGCTCTAGCGACAAAATACGGCTCGTCTTGGACTGATTTATGATGAGTGAATACGTAGAGACTGCAACACTTGGAGAAGCACAAGCCATAATTGCAAAAATTGACAGTCTTCTGGGCTATCCCAACGAAAAGACAAAGACACTGACATACGCAAATCCGTTACTGCATGACTTGGACAAATCAAAGCAGGGTGCAAAAAGATACCTCGTAATTGTAAAAGACGGGGTCGGGTATCCAAAACTTGCAAGAAATGCCGTACTTGCAGACCTGAACGGACGACTAACCGCAAAGGAACTAGGACAAAAGAAGACAAGGCAAACACTGGAACAAGAAAAGGCGTTTAAGGTGATCAAGGGATTTGTAAGGTTATGACATTCTCAAAATCCATAGTGAGAAGCATTCAAACCACTGATACAAAAAAGCCCGGCTCTCCGCAGATCACAATTCCTAATCCGTTGGATGATGACACTTTCATAAACGGAATAGAACTAATTTTATCTCCCGAATTCTCAAAGAAGGGAAAACTGCTCATTGAGATAAATGACATTGACGAGTTTGATTCAAAAGATTCGCAGTCATTTGACGGTTACGCAAAATTTCCCATTCAACTTGCCAAGAAATTCAAGCAAGGCCATGACATTCGAATCTTTGCATGGAACGGTTCGGACTCCAACACAATCAAAATGAGCCTTAACCTTTCAATATCCAAATTCCCCGAACCATTCAATTCTCAGGCTGTACCTTTGGGAAAGGACGTATTCAACACTGTACTTTCTGATGATGTTATTTTATTTCCACAAAGAAACTATGCAGATGAGACAGTGACACAGTTATTGAACATGGAAGGCTACAAGAATTTACTTCTAAAGATTGCATCTGCTCAATCGGTTTTACCGACTGTGGTTCAGTCATTGCATTCAGACGCTGAGGTGGCCGTAGATGGTGATATAAACAGTTCAACAGGTATTGTAGGAATAACGACGGTTAACTCTGCTCCGATTATTGTTGATTTTGGTTTTGCAGCCACCAGAGGTTTGGCGGTAAAATATACGGATCACCACAACGCTGGAACTAGAACAGCGACAACCCGTCTATTTTATTCCAATAATCTTGTTGATTATGTTGAGGTTGGCTCACTTGCACATGAAAATACCGAAATCAGTGAGGAATTTATAGGAACAATCGATGGAGGTCAACATTTCTTTAGATATGCTGCACTTAATCGTATATGCAATGTAGGTGGTTTGTCAGGGAGTATTTTTGAAATCTATGACTCCAATATTTTAGGCGGTTCTGCTTCACTGTCCTTTGAATCGCTGGATATAGCATCAGGACAATGGATAGAGGTAATCAAGGCATCAGAAATAGGAACCATTAGTTTCGGTCTCGCAGTTCTTAGAGAGGTTGGAAAAGACATTCAGACCGACGTACCAAACAACAAGTTTAATCACTTTTTGCCATCCACGCAGACAGGATTCAGGGCAAAACTGGTTGTAACTGGAAAACTCAACACGGGCGTATCTGTCAGCAGGGTGGCATGATGAAATAATGAGTTTTGAGAATTTTTCAGACTATTGGAATCTTATCTTTGTCGCACCTTTGGCCTATCTAATGCAAAGATTTGTCAGTCATTCAAGCAGAATTTCAACACTGAAAGCAAATCAGAAAAATAATTTGAACAAACTGGACAAGATTGATGATCTTTGCACCGATATCTCATACATCAAGGGATTGCTTGATGAGCATTTGAAGAAATGATGCCGTTGCATAATTACCAGAAAATCATCTTAAACTTCAATGACTAGTCTAGAAAGAAGAGTTGCAGAACTTGAAGGAAAAACTGCAAGACTGGAATCGATGCTGATTTCAGCCGGAAAATCTGAGCCAAAACACCTAGGTAAAAAGACCAAACAGGTTTTGATTCAAGAACTAAAATCTCATGAACAAAGTCTACAGGAAACATTCAATGCTCACGAAAAGGCAGAATGGGACAAAAAACTCTTAGAGATTAAAAAGGAACTATCAGAACTTTGAAACTGTCTAAAGTATTTCCAGTGATTACCTTTGTTGTAGTCATTGGTTCTCTTGGACTGTCCATGTTTGACATCTATGAGGTCGGTGATACTGAGATTGAATTCATCATGATCTTGGTCGGTACTTTCGGAATGGGTGGACTGTACAAGCAGGCAATCAAGGACGGATTCAGCAAGTTCAGAGAAATCAAAGAAAAAACCAATGTAACTGACCCGATTTAGGGTTTGTTTTTTTATTCTAAATTACATGTACCCCGCAAACGCCTGCGGCGGTAATTTATCTCTAGAAAAGGTTTGATTATTTTTTGGCTTTCTTACGGCGAACTTGAGAAAAAGTAATTTTCTAGGCATAATCAGCGTAAAAACTAACCTATTTTAAAATAAATGTTGAATGATCTGGTTTATTCTGATATGTAGTTTGGAAATTTTTGACATGCAGTTGTTTTGTATAATTCATGAAAAACTCATATGATTCTTGTTTTTTTAAAATGGGTTATTTGATTTCAATGATTTTCAATAATCTTGGAAATGCCTGACTCTTGTTTTAAATTAAATTTTTTAATTTATTGTTCAACAATTTACAACTATATGTATCTGACAATTGTTGGTTTATCTAACACAATTGCGTCTGACTTTAGATCATCTGAAACTAATGCAAAATTATACAGGTGATGTGATTTTTTATACTGTTTCATGAAGCTCCATGCGACATCTAATGTTTTGAATTCAGTTCTGACATCCTCAATCTGAGTTTTTTCACCAAATATGTCAAAAATTATTAGTGAATATTTTTTCGGTTTATTGTGGGGCTTTGCTTTTAGAATCCATGTGAGTGCAAAGACGCACACTGCACCTAAAACTAGATACTCTCCAGCTATTTTGAAAAATGCGATAAATACGCCTGGTATGGTTTGTCCAAACAGTACAACTACAAAATTTGAAAATGAGATTATTGCCAACGCTGTAAATATGTGCATTTTTCCGTGAAAGATACTTTGAACGTCACTCATGCTGCTTTTTACTATATGGATTATTTTCTTTTAACTATTTCTATGATTTTTGGACTTGCGTTCTAGTCCGGATCTTCGTAGTTTTCTTTCTTGTTGCTGCCGTCAGAGCTGTTTCCGCCTGCACCGTCTATGGGCTTCATCTTTTCCTCTAACACTGCCATTCTTGCCTTGTATCCTTCCGCATATTCAAGCTCGGATGGAACCAGCGTTGCAGGATGGATGAATCCCTGACTTCTGATGGTAATTGCCTTTTTGGTTGCAATCTCCCTGATATAGTCCCAGTCCGGAGTGGAGAATCCGTCAAATGGTCCCGTAAACTTTCCTTCATGCATGCTGAATACAAGTGATTCGACAATTGGAATGCAGAAATTAATTGTTGCAGCTGAGTTTAGCTTTACTGGCATTAACGGCATGTTGTGACTTCCCCTTGTGTTTCCTGCGACATAGTGTGGATTGTTAAAGACACTGCCTACCTCTTCGGTTGCTGGAAATAGCTTTTGTGTTCTCACTAACAGAATTGGGTCGTCCTTTCCGACGTAGGTTCCTGCAATGTTGTGCAGCCTGTCAGTTGATGCTGCAAGGATTGGTTCTCCTTCCTTTGTAGTGACCGTATCCACTACGTATCTTCCAGGATACATTAGTGCTGCCTCCAGTGTTGGCTTGTCCTTCCACAGCTCCATTGCCGCAACCTTGCCCTGCTCGACGTCCATGACATTGATTATCACGCCGTCTGCAAGGTTTGTGTTTACAATAAGTCCTGTATTGCTTAGTGCGTCTACAAACATTCTGTAAATCGGATAGTTAAATGCGCCTGGCTCTGTCTTGTCTGCTGCAAATACTGTAAATGCCTCGTTTTGTCTTTCGTCGAATTCCATTTCGGCTACTCCGGGACCCATTCCCTTGATGTTTCCTGAAAATGAATCCTTTAGCAAGTCTTGCCCTGCACCATACAGTCCCTGTCTCTTTGCGACCTGGGTTCCTGCCATGAATGCATCCCATGCCATCTTGTGGATTTCCTTGTTGTCCACTCCGTGTCTATGGGACATGACAATGTGGACGTCATCTCCGCAGTATCCTATGTAATAGTCGATAAGCAAATGTTTTGAATTGTTAACCGTATCTCTGACTGCCTGAATCAGGGCATCGCTTGGTCTTGTATGGCCTCCTATTCCGCCAACGTCGGCCTTGATTACGGAGACTGTGATCTTCATGTATGAACCTTTTTTCTCCCTTGATTTATGTGTATTTTTTTTAAAAGACGGTTTTGATCTCACGGAAGGCTTTGAGAATGGTGTTTGCCATGTGATCTTTTTTGTTATTTTGAATGATCTTTATCTGCGTGACTGAGAATGTACTGCAATAACTGTCTAAATATTGCTATTATGACCAAATTTGAGTCCTGTTGCGTTTACATGAATTGATTAAATAATAACAATGGTCTGAAGTTTTTGTTGTCAAGTATGCAAAAAATCAAAGTTTTGATCGTTGATGATAATCCTGTATTTTTGAACATTTTTTCCAAGTTATTGGAGATAAAAGGTTTTGACGTGACTGCAGAGACTGTATTTGAGACCGGATTAAAGCATCTTAAAAGCAAATCTCATTTGATTGTTTTCATTGATGTTCCATTAGAGAATTATGTTGAAAAAGAGATTTTGACGTCACTTGTAAAAATTGACGCCTTCAAAAATTCAAACGTATTTTTATTCTCCTCTGCTGATCTTGACCATTATGAATTGGATGAATGGCGAAAAGAGGGACTATACTCATATTTACAAAAACCCGTTACACGTAGTACGATAATAAAAGCATTAGTTGATGTTCGTGCAAAAATTAACGGCACTTTACAGTCTTCAGATACTGAATACGTGGATGATACTTCTGAACAGATGGAAAAACTAAACCATTTGGAGAAACAAATTCAGAATTGGAACTCTTTTGCACAACAGGCAGAAGCTGCACAACAGGCAGAAGCTGCACAACAGGCAGAAGCTGCACAACAGGCAGAAGCTGCACAACAGGCAGAAGCTGCACAACAGGCAGAAGCTGCACAACAGGCAGAAGCTGCACAACAGGCAGAAGCTGCACAACAGGCAGAAGCTGCACAACAGGCAGAAGCTGCACAACAGGCAGAAGCTGCACAACAGGCAGAAGCTGCACAACAGGCAGAAGCTGCACAACAGGCAGAAGCTGCACAACAGGCAGAAGCTGAGGATGAAGAAGCTACTCCTGAGCAGATGGAAAAACTAAACCATCTGCAGAAACAAATTCAGGAATTGGAGAGTCTTAGTACCTAAAATCGCAACCATCATTTGACGATAAAATTCAGTCTGAATGAATTGAATCGAACGGAAAAACCATCATGAACTAGTGTGAAATCTGACAAAAAAGCCTAGTGTGACAAAAAAGCCTAGTGTGACAAAAAAGCCTAGTGTGACAAAAAAGCCTAGTGTGACAAAAAAGCCTAGTGTGACAAAAAAGCCTAGTGTGACAAAAAAGCCTAATCGTGCCGGAACCAAAAAGTCTTCTAAGATTAAAAGCCGTTAAGTGAATTTTTGAATTGTGTTTGAAAATTGTTTATTGTATTCTTGTGACATGTGCTCAAAAAGATAACTTTTATTTTAACTTGATATCTTGCAATAATCTGAATTTGGTTGTGTCAATTTCACATGTTGAACTGGTGTCATTGTTGGATTTTATCTGAATGTAATGTTGACTTAGATTTTACCTAATTTTTTCTTAAATTCCTCATATGCCTTTTCGTATGACTTCATGTCTCCTACGTCTGTAAACCCTTTCTTGATGGAAAAACTGCTCAGCTTCTTCTTTCTAGACATTGCTTTTTCAAGAACTTTGTCCATTCCATACGGTATGTCATTTGGAATTAATGGAAATACTCCTGGTTCCATGACATAGCATCCTGTATTGATGTTGGATGTTATCGCTGGTTTCTCTCTCCAAGCTGTAATGTTGTCATTTTTGTCAGTATCAATTACACCATATGGTAGGCGAGATTTGTATTCGTAGAGGCACATTGTGGCAAATGCTTTCTTTTGTTGATGTTTTTTTATCATGCTCTTCAATGAAAAATCAAATACTGAATCGCCGTACATGCAGACAAAAGTGTCGTCGATAAACTCTTCTGCAGTTTTAAGTTGACCTGCGGTTGCCAGTGGCTTGTCTGAAATTGCATATTCTATGCTTACTCCGAAATCCTCCCCCTGTTGAAAATAATCTTGAATGTTTCGTCGCAAATAACTTACACATAGTACAATTGACTTGATGTTGTTTTTTTTCAGCCAATTAATTGAATGCTCTAGTAGAGGTCTGTCTCCGAGAGGAAGCATTGGTTTTGGAGTAAACAGCGTATATGGTTGAAGTCTTGTCCCTAAACCTCCAGTCAAAATTACCGCTTTCATATTGTGGGTTTTTTCTTGATGTATTTATGATTGTTTATTTCGTCTCTGAAAGTTATTTTTTAGTTTGTCCTGTATTCTATTTTTAGATCTTTTTATGGGTGTAAAATTAATCTGCCAATGTTCTTTTTACCAATATTTTCAAAATTATGCATGCTGATGTTTGTTTCAATCATAATTCTTATAAGTCATCATGACTGAGGTTTTGAAGATAGTATTATGTGTTCAATTTTAGGTTTGTCTGCTGATCATGATGTAGCTCCTGCTTTGGTTGAATCTCTGAAGAAAATGGAATACCGCGGATATGACAGTGTGGGTGTGGCTGTTAATGGTGGATCTGAAATTGCAGTAAAGAAAGGTGTTGGAAAAGTTAATGCTGTAAATAATGATCTGGCTATGGATAAGATGTCTGGATTCACTGGCATCGGTCATACTCGTTGGGCTACCCATGGCAAGGTAACTGCAGAAAACGCACATCCGCACATGTGTAACACGAATTCCATAGGTGTCGTACACAATGGAATTATTGAAAACTATGTTGAATTAAGAAAAGATTTGGAAAACAATCACGGTGTGGTTTTCAAAAGCTCCACTGACACTGAAGTGATACCAAATCTCCTGCAAATTTATTTTAAAAGATCACATGACGTTAAAAAGTCCATAATGGAGACTGTGAAAAAATTAAAAGGTCATTATGTTTTTGTAGCACTCTTTAAAACTGGTGAGCTGGTAGGGGTGAAGAATCATGAACCCCTAATCCTTGGTATGGGTGATACTGATTTGTTACTGACAAGCGATGTTGTTGGACTGCCTGAGTCTATTTCATCTGCAGTTTATCTGGAAGATAATCAGTTTGTAATTATTAAGAACCAAAAACACAAAATCTTTGGTTTTGAGGGAAATGTCGCACAGTTTGTCGTTAAAACAATCCCAAAAAATTATCAAAACGTCACAAAAGAATCATATGAGTTTTTTACTGAAAAAGAGATTTTTGAACAACCTGAAACCATTCTTGTAGCTGGTAATGATGCAGAAAATATTGATAAAATTGCAGATATTATTTATAATTCAGATTATGTCTATGTGACAGGTAGCGGAACAAGCTACAACATTGCAGTCATTGCAAAATATCTTTTCTCCAGGTATGCTGGAAAGAAGGTTGAACATCTAATGGCCAGTGAGGCAAAATATTCTTCTCAGTATCTTATCCCAAACTCAACTCTTTTTGCAATATCTCAAAGTGGCGAGAGTGCTGACGTGCTTGAGGCTGTTTCAATTGGTAAAGAAAAAAATTCTAAGATAATATCCATGATAAATTCTGAAAATTCGTCACTTGCGCGTGAATCCCTTTTCTCAATTGGACTTAATTGTGGACCTGAAATTGGTGTTGCTGCAACAAAGAGCTTTACTTCACAAATGGCAATTTTATATAAAATTGTAAATAAGTTATGTGATGGTTGTATCACTCTTGATTTTCAAGTCATTTCTGATACGTACACCTCGATCTTATCTGATGTATCTGAAATTCAAAGACTAGTAAAAGATATCAAAGATATCCAAAGTCTTTTTGTTATTGGTCGGGGAATACACTATCCAATTGCCAAAGAAGCTGCATTAAAAATCAAAGAAATTACGTATGTTCATTCAGAAGGAATTGCTGCTGGTGAACTGAAGCATGGACCCCTTGCATTGATGGATGAACTTGCATATGTGATTGTAATTAATCCTGATGACGATTCGTATGTGGACAACATGTCAACAGTGCATGAAATTAAGTCTCGTAATGCAAAAGTGATAGGCGTTTCCAACAAACCTGACCCAAATTATGATTATTGGATTCCAATTCCAACTGTAGATCCTGTCCTTTATCCTTTAGTTGAGATAATCTCATTGCAGCTTATTTCATACTATCTTGCAGTAGAGAAAGGAATTGATCCTGATTACCCAAAAAATCTTGCAAAATCTGTCACTGTAAAATGATGTATACTTCGTATCGATCGCTCTAGTATTCTGTACGTCTATTTAGCATATTGTCCGCAAACGTATTTTTCATCCTACTGTGCTATGTGGATTTTCATCATCACCCATGTTTTTGACATGGTTTGCAATGTAATTCAAATCATCTTAAAGAATTTAACCAAGTATGATTTAGGAAAATTATGAAGGTGCTCACGCTTGATGATTTCTCCCTTGAGGGTAAAACTGTCTTTCTGAGAGTGGATATGAATTGCCCTATTGATATGGACACCATGAATATTTCTGGGACAAAAAGAATTGAAGAGGCAATTGAAACCATTAATGCACTAAATCAAACCAAGCTTGTAATCGCCTCTCATCAAGGTCGGGTTGGAAACGGCGACTATACTGGTATGGACAAGCATGTATCAATATTGGAAAATTTATTAAATAAAAAGATCAAATATGTGGAGGATGTAATCGGTGAATCTGCTCAAAAGGAAATAAAAAATTTACAGAATGGTGAAATTTTACTTTTAGATAATCTCAGATTGTGTGCAGAAGAAAATTATGAATTTTCTCCAGAAGATGCCGCAAAGACAATCATGGTAAAGCGTCTTGCGCCATTATTTGATCTATGTATGTTGGACTCATTTCCAAGTGCACACAGATCACATCCGTCAATAGTGGGATTTCCGCATGTTCTACCTGCATGTGCCGGGAGAATTGTTGAGCGAGAAGTTAGAAATCTTGACGAGATAATGACTGTTGCAAAGGCACCTCATGTAATTGTACTTGGTGGTTCTAAGGTTCCAGACAGACTCGAAGCAATTAAAATGTTAATTAAAAATGGCCGCGCAGATCATATTTTGTTGACTGGATTAATCGGTAATGTGTTTATGCGTGCACAGGCCAGAATCAAGTATCCTCTTGGAATCAAAAGAGAAGATGAGGTTGTCGCAAAGGCACATGCTCTGATTGGAGAATATCCTGACGTTTTTACCACTCCTGTGGACGTTGCAATTGACAAAGACGGCCAAAGAATGGAAATGGATGTACGGGATATAAAAACAGGAGACAAGATCTATGATCTGGGTCCAAAAACAGTGGAGCATTATTCTAAAATTATTTCAAGTGCTGGAACCGTATTCATTAGCGGACCTGCTGGATTTTTTGAAAAAGAAAACTTTAGTTATGGCACACGAAGACTACTGGATGCAATTGCAAACTCTATGGCAACTACGATTGTAAGTGGGGGTCATTTGACAACTGCTCTAAAAGAGCAAGGATTGGAGGAAAAAATTAATCATATTAGCACAGCTGGGGGTGCCCTTGTCTTGTATTTGACTGGCTCTAAACTTCCAATGATTAAGGCACTTGAAACCACAGCCACGAAACATAGATCCTAAGTTAAGTTTCTTCCAAAATCAACAATCTTCTTTTTACACCTCTGAATTTTTGTTTTACAGGATTTTTTTGTTGTGTTTTAATGTAAAAACAATACCTGCATCATATCTTTTCAAAATCATACAAATACAAAAACCGAAAGATTTGTTATACTTGATTAGTAATTGATGATATTGAAAAGAATAATTATTTTATGTTTGAGCCTGATGCTTTTGATTCCGATTGTGACTGCACATGCAATTACTGGTGATGCTGAATTGGTGTTGGAAGGTGTGGATATAGTCCCAACGAATCCGAACCCTGGAGATATGGTGTCTGTTACTGCAGATGTCTATAATATGGGTTCAAAAAACACCAATTCCTTTGCTAGCATGATAACTGCTGCATATTTTGTTGATGGGAAATTACTTCACGTTGGTGAAATTGGCAATATTGAACCTGGAATATCAAACAAAATAAAAATCACTTCTCCACCGATTTGGAAATATGATGTGGGGAACCACAAAATAACTGTGACAGTTGACTATCATGATACTTTGAATGATCAATACGACTCACCTCTTGACAATTCAATGGATGTGATTTTGTTAATTTCTCCTCTGAAAAATACTCAGATTTTACTTGAAGCATCGCCTCAGTATTTTCTTACGGGTTCAAAAACATCAAAAGTCGATGTCTCTCTCTCTGACTCTGATGATGTTTTAAGTGACAAAAAAATTATTTTAAATTTTGATGGCCGTGATTCAATTTTAATTACTGATCTTGAAGGAAAAGTTTCATTTTCCAACACTTTGTCATCCTCTAACTTTGTTAACATTGACGTATCCTTTGACGGTGACGATGTTCATTCCCCCGCACATTCTTCTTTGATTCTTTATCAATTTCCACCAGAAGTATCTTCTTCCTTGGTGCTGAAGCTGCCTAATTCAAAACTGTATGACTTTGAAAACAACTCTTTTGATATTCTTATTTATGAAAATTCTTATGAAAAATTGATCAAAAAAATACAGCCCGATGATACGATGTTGTTTGACTCTGAAACTTTTTGGGTTTCACTTCCACCTGGAAATAACTATTTTGCGGAGATTTATCTTGATGGCAGGATCTTTTCTGTAACTGACATGGATTTGCTGCAAGAAGACAATGTGATTGTTCAAAAAATAAAAATTCCTGAACTGGGGAAAATAAAATTTGTAGTCATCGACGAAACGAGTCAACTTGTAACTGGATCTAAGATAACAAACTGGACATACACGTATTCGGCAGAGAATGGTTTTACTGACTGGATGGATGTAATACCTGCTGTAAGAGAGCCCTATGTCGCCAGTGCAATTTTACCTGATGGACATGTTGTAAAATCTGAGCCTTTTTTGGTGTTTCCTGGAGAACAAAAAATAATTGAGATTGTTACGGGGAAAATGTTGATTACATATGAAATTCCGTCTTGGATAAAAAATAATGCAGGCTGGTGGGCAGAAGGATTGGTTGATGACTCTTCATTTGTCGAAGGAATGCGGTTCTTAATCCAAGAAGAAATAATGCTGGTTCCACTTACAATTTCCAATTCTGATGAGAGTGCGGCTGAGATTCCGTCTTGGATAAAAAATAATGCAGGCTGGTGGGCAGAAGGATTGGTTGATGACTCTTCATTTGTCGAAGGAATGCGGTTCTTAATCCAAGAAGGATTGATAAAAATACTCTAAATTTATCGATGATGTCCGCCAAGTTTAATTTTATTTGAAACTCTCTTTTTGGCTTTGTTTTGTTTTAGTTTGCTGAACATTGGTTACACTTGAAATAATTGTTTATTTTCTTCTTGATCTAGTCAAGTCATTCATAGTATTCAAACGTCTTTTTTGACGTGTTGTCTCCATATGTCACTTGAATTTCATATTTGCCTTCCCCATATTTTAAAAATCCGTCATATTCTCTGGAAAGATCTTGAACTGAAAAGAATGATTTTACTGGCACTGTGTATCCTTCTGGGGTGGTTAGTCTTGTATTTACCAAATTGAGACGTGTATGTTCAATGAATTGCTCGGGATTTTCCGTAGTTATGCCGTAAATTATCCCATTGACTGTATCTGAATCATCTATCCACATGCCAAAATCATTATTTTCTTTTGCAATATCGCCTGTGGTGAAATGATATGTTGCATGCGTTCTTGGGCCTCCTAAAGGTACAGAGTCATACTGTAAATAATCAACTGACAATAAATTATTCTGATTGGAGAAATGATATCTGTCATTAAGGTGGAAAAAAGACACAAACCAGCCATTTTCCTGAACTGGTATGTCTCTTAGTATCTGCCTGCCATTCAGCTTTATGTCTATGTCTCTAATTGGGCTCTCTGAAATTATTTTTCCTTCCTGAATTGAATTTCCGCTGACTATTCTTCCGGTCTGCTCGAACTCATTTTCTGAAACGCCTTTTTTTATTGTGACTTTTGTAAAATCAAATTTTCCATATACTGTAACTTTGTCTCTAAAATTATAGTGGTCCTTATCTGTCCATATTATTAGCGGTAAAATTGAACTGTCTGAAGAATTTTTTCCAAGCTGTGACGCCTGTTTAATCTCTGCATCTGGTATTTCTAATTCGTCTCCGATGAACCTACAGCAGAAGCTTTGATCTCTGACAATGATCTGTTTTTCTGGATCTGGTTTATGCTCACAAAGTCTTTCTAAATCCACATAGTCGCAAAACCAACGATTGTAGCTGTCTGATATTGCTTCTGTTCTCCATCCCGCACATTCTGCAAATTGCGGGAATACTGTACAAAAATTAAAACTTCCTGTTGTGGCTGCTTCTGCAAAATCAACTGTAGAAATTGAATAAAGAAGAATAGGTGTTAAAACCAACATTTTCATCAATGTCCTTTTTTTCATTGGTCTTGATTCTCCTTGATGATGGTGATTACTTTTCTTTCTTCAGCCTCTATTAGGAACGGCTTTGACCAAACTACCTCTCCATTGGAAAAAGTTGCTTGTGCAATGTACGGTTCATTGGAAGTAAATGTTGGAAGAACATCCATCCACTCTGAAATTCCATCCTCGTTTGTCTTGTCCGAGTATATCCAAGTCTTCACGCTTACATTCTTTTGAGGTTCTCCTAAACTGTTAACCACTCTGAATTGTATTTGGGATGACTCTGAGATGTCTATCTCTTTTTTTATGACTACATTGTCTGAAAAATAATTTTGAAATGCACCCACTATTCTTCCTTCAACGTACATCTCTGCAATGTACGTGTGCTCTGATGGCAAAGTTGTTAAGAAAAGATTCTCCACTGTAAAACTTTGTTCATTGTTGATGTCTGTAGATATTTTTTCAAACAGGCTGTCATAATTATCTTGAAACAGTACAAGTGTTAACGGTGAATCTTTTAAATTATTTTTTGATGGTTGTGCGTTTATCTCTATGGCAAGTGCAGACTGACCTTTATCCATTTTAACGGGGAATATTTGCTGTATCTGATTTGTCAAAAAAGAATTTTCATTAACATGCGTTAAAATTTTAATCGGCCTGTCTTTGAATTCTATATCTGTCTTAAACAAAAACTGTCCATTTTGATCTGACATTATCTTCTTTTGTTCTGATCCTTCAATGTCTATTGATATCTCTTGATTTCTTAATTTTTCAAGACGAATGTTTGTAGCTTCCCCCTGTATTGTTATTTGCTGTCTATTGGTTTCATCATTGTATCGCTGATATGTGTCAAAGCTAACTGTTGAAGGCAGTTTAATCCCGACTTGAAATATTTTTTGGACAATGTTGTTTCCTGGATTGTCCCTTAGGTGGGAGAGCGTATCGTGATAGTTGATTATCGTTGTAATCTCATGAGTTCCTGGAAGTACATTAAATACTGGTCCTGAAGAAACGACTACACCGTTTTCTGTTCCCGGAAGAATGTTTTCCAGCAAGCTAATTTGTACTATTTCTCCGTTTACAATATACGCTATCGTGAGTGCATCTGTGACATCTTGCGTGGGGACTACTCCTGCATTATACACTGAAGCATGGATTGTGACGGCTTCTCCATTATTTGGATTTTCAGGCTCTATCCAAATGTCGTTCAAAACTATGTCTGATGAATTAATCTCTCCAAACAGATTGACTGACTCAGTTAGGCTAAATGATGGGGCGACAGTGAATGAAAACAAGAAACAAAACATCAAACATGCTCTCAATATGTTTGTCTGTATCATGATGATTTAGTGTTCTAAAGTTGAATTTATACTACACTTTTTCTAAACAATTGCAATATTTGACAATAAACCTCTTGTCCTTCTCATAAATCTTTTAATTGATAATATTTTGAATGAATTCATGATTCTTAGATCCGTTGTGATTGCTTTAGTGTTAGTTGCATTTTTTACAACTTCTTTAGTGCTGTCCTATGAGGGATTTTTGCCCTCGTCAAATTTGCGTACTCAGCATTTGCCCCTGGATGACGTTATTTCCATATGCAATCAAATGGATTCTATTTTACAGCAATACGATATGTCGTATGAACAAATGATTCGATTGCTAAATAACAATGAATTAAAGTCCTCACCTCTTAATTCTAGAGACGTTGAAATCGTTGAACAATGCTTGCATGGTAAATTACCCGAACTTAGTTCGTTTCTTATTCCACAAAAAATAGGATTTGTTGAAGGACTCGGTGTTCATGAAGCAAAAGGTATGGCTAAAATTCTAACGATTGAAAAAACAACCTATCTGAGACTAGAGTCTTTTGAAATCGGCTATGAGTCAAAAATTGGAAAAAATTTCCAAATACCTGAGTTACATGTGTATTTAAGCCAGGATGATGCCTTGTCTCCTGACATTTATTTGGATAAATTAAGAACCGGCCTGGGTGGTAAGAATTACAAACTACCTGACGTCGATATTGCCAAGTATAATACGGTGTTAATAATTGATAAAACTAAAAATGAGCCTTTTGTAAAAATATCTCTTAACGATCTGTCTTATTTTCCAGATTCGCTGTATGGTTTTTTTGATGATGCCAAAAATGTTGATTCTCCAAAGATTGTATCACAAATAACCTATGATCGGTATGGATTTTTTGAAGGCGTTGACAATTATGATGCAAAAGGGACTGTTACTGTTGACTATGAAGAAGATGAAGGTGAATTAAAAATTGCAAATTTTGAAATCACTATGGGTGATGATCTTGGACTGTATCTTACAAATGATGGCAAAGTAAAAAAAAGTGGCTATTGGACACTTGATTCAAGCGGATTTGTATATCTCAGCAGCGGAAACTCTGATGAGATTCTCAGGTATGCTGCATCTGACGGCACGTTCAAGGACGTGTTTGTAAAGTCCGGAAGCGGCGGGCTTGCATTGCCAACTGGACTCACGTTTGGCCCGGACGGCAGCCTCTATGTCAGCAGCGGAAACTCTGATGAGATTCTCAGGTATGCATCCGACGGCACGTTCAAGGACGTGTTTGTAGAATCTGGAAGCGGAGGACTAAACGGTCCCAAAGATCTCACGTTTGGCCCGGACGGCAGCCTCTATGTCAGCAGCGACCAACACATATTCCGTTTTGACGGAGATTCTGGCAAATTTACGGATGTCTTCATAAGTCATGGCAGCGGCGGGCTTGCATTGCCAACTGGACTCACGTTTGGCCCGGACGGCAGCCTCTATGTCAGCAGCGGAAACTCTGATGAGATTCTCAGGTATGCTGCATCCGACGGCACGTTCAAGGACGTGTTTGTAGAATCTGGAAGCGGAGGACTAAACGGTCCCAAAGATCTCACATTCAGTTCTGATAAAAAATATCTTTATGTCGCAAGTTTTCTAACGAATGAAATTCTTCGCTATGATGCTGCCGGAAATTTTGTTGATGACATAATCAGTTCTCACAATGGTGATATTACAAATCCAAAATATGCCACGTTTGGCCCGGACGGCAGCCTCTATGTCAGCAATAATGGCGGGGTATTCCGTTTTGACGGAGATTCTGGCAAATTTACGGATGTCTTCATAAGTCATGGCAGCGGCGGGCTTGCATTGCCAACTGGACTCACGTTTGGCCCGGACGGCAGCCTCTATGTCAGCAGCGGAAACTCTGATGAGATTCTCAGGTATGCTGCATCCGACGGCACGTTCAAGGACGTGTTTGTAGAATCTGGAAGCGGAGGACTAAACGGTCCAGAAGACCTCACGTTTGGCCCGGACGGCAGCCTCTATGTCAGCAGCGGAAACTCTGATGAGATTCTCAGGTATGCATCCGACGGCACGTTCAATGACGCATTCATCAGCGCTGATGAGATAAATGCTCCAAAAGGACTCACGTTTGGCCCCGACGGAAGCCTCTACGTCGTAAATAGCATGGGTGATGAAATTTTACGTCTTGATAATAATACTGGAGAATTAATTAACGTGTTTGCAAGTGGCGGTGGACTGTCTAATCCTGTTGATATATCAATTGATGATTCTGAGTTCTTTTATGTCAGCAGCGGAAACTCTGATCAGATTCTCAGGTATGCGCCAGACGGCACGTTCAATGACGCATTCATCAGCGCTGATGAGATAAATGCTCCAAAAGGACTCACGTTTGGCCCCGACGGAAGCCTCTACGTCGTAAGCAGTGAAACAAATGAGATTATGACAACCAAAATAACATATGATGATGAACCTCTAGTTGAGAAATTTGTTACTGACAGATCGGCCGCTTTGTATCAGCCAAAACACATTGAGCTTTTTGATGGAAGAATATGTGTTAGCAGCTATCTGACTAATGATATTTACTGTTATGATGAAGATACGGGAGAAAGCTCGGGCAAGCTTACAGTGTCTTTTAATCGTGCACTGATTAGCCTAGAAAATTCCATTGCTGGCCCCGATGGAGAATTATACGTGTCAGACAACCTTAGAAATAAAATTATTAGATATGATGGTGTGACCGGTCTTTTTTCTGATGTAGTTATAAAAACTGAAAATGATCAATTACAAAGTCCCTCATATATCACGTTTGGCCCGGACGGCAACCTCTATGTCAGCAGTGACGATAAAATTTTTCAATTTGATGGAGATACCGGAGACTTTGTAGATGTTTTTGTGTCTCAAAACAAAGCTGGCCTCAGTAATCCTCAAGGGTTGTCTTTTAACGAAAAATATTTCTATGCTAGCAGCTACGACAATAACCGAATTTTACGTTATGATTCAGAAAGTGGAATATTTGTTGATGAATTTATTGAAAGCAGGGATAATGATTTACTTGGACCAATTGGAAATGTATTTGATAATGATGGGAATATGTATGTGGCAAGTCAGGGTAGTCATGGTACAGGTAAAATATTGCGTTACGATGCAGATACTGGCATATTTTTAAATCAAATTGAATTGCCAAATTCTCCACACGGGTTAGCCTTGGGTGATGATGTCTTGTATGTCAGCATGTTTGATGCTGATGAGGTTCTGTCTTATGATCTTAATTCTGAGGAGTTTACACCATTGCTATTTGATAAAGTCGTATTGAGTGGACCTGAAGGCTTAGTTTTTGACGCTGAGAATAATCTTCTTTATGTGAGCAGCAGCATGAATAACAAAGTGATTGTGTATGATCAGGAACGGGATGATGCGTCTTACATGCCCGTCGATTTGGGAGATGGAATCCTACAAAAACCACAAGGACTGGCCATGAAATCAGGCATGCTGTACATATCAAATAATAACAATAATGAGATTCTCAAGTATGATCCGCAAAGCGACGCGTTGGATAGTTTCATTCATGATACTGGTGATCTAGTTCGACCTGGCGGAATCACGTTTGGCCCTGACCTCGATCTCTACATGATCAATGAAAATGATGATCGGATATATCGATATGATGTTCGTATGGGACAATTACTTGGCGTATTTACAGAATCAAATGACTTGATATCTGAAGATCCGCTAAATGTTGGATTAAGAAGTATTGTTTTTAGCAAGGATGGCCGGCATCTCTTTGCAAGTAACCCTTCTGCCAATGACATATTGCTATACGATGTGGCAAATGGCAAGTATGTTGATGGTTTCTTTGCAAAAACTGATTTACTAAATTATCCTACGGATCTAACCTTGACTCCTGACGGCAAATCTCTCTTGGTCATCAATTATGGGGATAATACAATATCCAGTTTTACTGTTACTGGAAATCCAAATGGAATATTTGTAAATCCTGGAAATGACGGGTTGACAGAATTACGAGAAATTCGATTTGGACATGATGGAAATTTATATGTCATGGGAGGCGCATATGGTGAAATTTTCAAATATGATGGAAATACCGGCAATTATCTTGGCAAATACAATAACGGTGGAACTTATCTTGGAAAACTAAATGAAAATACTATCCGTCATAAATATTCTCTAAATGAAATTGATACTAGGCAAAGTAACATTGTTACAGTATATGATAATTTCTTGGAGCGACCATATGCAAAGATAGTTTTGCATGACACTGTAGAAATCGCAACTCCTTTGGATGTGGCTTGGAATTCGTTGATTTCAAATTTCAATGTGATATCTGAACCTAAACTTGAATCCCGTGAAATAACAAAAAACACTGGATTTTTCATTGGCCTAAATGACATTATTGCGTACGGTCAAGTAATAACTAACAGTGTTGATTCGACGTCACTAATCACCATTGAGAACTTTTCATTTGGTTATGACGCGACTGAATATGTTTCAGCGGTAAAATCTGAGAATGTATTTACATCCGGGCCTAATCTTGTGGCTTGCATGGTGTCGTCATTATCTGATCTAACTTGTGGCAATCCAAACAATTCTGTCGAACTAGGCAAAGTAAGTGTTAATGCCGGTGATAGCCGATATTTGTTACAAGACGTTGATCTTGAAAAATATGGGTCTATAGTCATATATGATAAAACCTCCGCAAAATCATTTGCAACCATACCGTTAAGAGACTATGGAACGTTAAGAATATCTGGAGAATCATTTGTGGATTGGCTTTACAATGACTTTGCTATCATTCCTCTGGTTTCTATACTCGTAATGATATTTCCTATCTTTTTTGATTACACCCGTAGTGTATTTAAAATAATTTTCTTTACCTTTCATTTCTTTGTTGGGAAGCGTAAGACTCTTCGTGCTGCAATCATATCTAACAAAAAAATTTCAATTCTGATTCCTGCACATAATGAAGAAATTGGCATTCGGCAATCCATAGAATCTGCATTGGCAACAAACTATCAGAATAAAGAAGTCATTGTTATTGATGACGGTTCAACTGACAATACCTGGATGATTGCCAATTCTTTCGCTGAGAAAGGACTGATAAAACTGATTCATCGTGATGCTCCATTACCTCCTGCAAAAAGCTCAAAAGCATCTGCACTAAATCACGGGATAAATTATGCCACTGGAGATTATGTGTTATGCATGGATGGTGATACTAAACTGGATGCTGAAGCGTTGAATAACACTGCTCAACATTTTGATGATGACAAAATCGCGGCATTTTCTGGAAATGTCAAAATACTTGCAGGTGATGGCGGTGTAGAGAATTTGTTGACTAAATTACAGAAATATGATTACATGATTGCAATTGAGCTTGGTAAGCGTTTTACCTCGATATTCCAAATACTGATGGTCATCTCTGGTGCTTTTGGAATATTCAAAAGGGATCTGATCCAGGGCGTACATACTTTTGATAAAGATACTCTTACTGAGGACTTTGATCTAACTCTTAAATTTAGAAAAACTGGCGGTAAAATTCTTTTTGTTCCTGATTCAATAGCTTACACTTATTGTCCTGCTAATTGGTCTACGTGGATTGGACAGAGAAATCGTTGGGCATATGGCCAATTCCAAACACTGGCTAAAAACAAGAACTTGTTGCTTACGTCCAAATTCCCCCGAAAAGACAGAATTGCTTTTTTTGACATGTTTGTATTGGATGTGCTGATTAGCTTGCTTTTCCCCATAGGGCTTACTGTACTTGGTATCATTTCTGTCGTTATGTTCATGGGAGATAATCTTCACGTTTTGGTTTACCCTTTGACATTAGTCGTATCTTTATTTATAATTCTGGAAGTCATTGTCTTTACGTTTGCAACACTGTATTCTGGTAAATTCAGTAACATCAAACTCATTTACCTCGCACCTTTGATGACTTTCTTTTACAGGCCTTATCTGAAAATGATCAATGTTAGGGCATATCTCCGGGCGTATCTCAAAACAAGTGCTTCATGGGATTGATGTGTAATTGATGAATGCTTATCTCTGAGTCTTGTACATCTTACTTTTTTTCCATGATGCTAACACATCAATGAAACTATTGCCGCAATCAAAACATACAAACTTGAACGTGGGTCTGTCAAATCGCCCGTCACAACTGGAGCAAACATGATATCCTGCAAACTCTCTATATTGTGTGCCTACAGAGCCAATTTCTTTGTTGCACTTGGGACATGTTTTATACTCTGATTCTTTTGGATATATTTCCCCACAACCATAATGCTCTACAAGATCTTTTTGTTTAAAATTAATTCCGTTACATTGTGGACATTCTGAGGTGTATGTGATGTTTGTAGAGTCACATTGATTACATGCAGCTTCTGATATCTCTTTGTCTAATGTTATGGTTCTATTGTTCAGTGCATTCTTTATTATTTCATCAACCTCTGATTTTTTTATTTTGTAAATATCTTTGAATTCGTTGTCTGTTATCTGCTTATGTGAAAGCAATACGTTTTCAAATTCTTTTTCTGTGTCTCTTTCCTCTACAATGGGTTCTTTTCTTTCCTCTACAATGGGTTCTTCTATTTCTTCAACCATGTGTGAAAAAGATTTTTTAACATTCTCAAAGGTAAATGGCTTGTATAGTACTGAGGATACTCCTATGTCAAATAACTTCAATATTTCTGGATCTGTTTTTTCTTTTACTGTTGAAATTATTACATTGGCATTAGGCTGAATTTCCAATATCTCTTTTATGGTATTTTTGATATTTTTGTCTGAACCACTGTCTATGATTATTGGAACATTGGTCTCATTATTTATAAAATGTGAGAATATCTCTATGCCTTCTTTTGCTTCTTGGCATACCTGAATATTTTCAAAACCTACCTTGTTGAGAAATTTACGTATTGTAATTGCGATCGTACTATTTGGCTCTATCACGACTATGTCTTTTTCTGAAATGTCTAAATCTGAAAACTGTTCGATTTGTAGTAAATCTATGTTTTCTTTCTTGTTTTTTTCAATTATGTTTGTTGACATTTTGCTCTTATTTGTTAATCCTAAATCACTCTAGTTTAAATATTTCATAAAGTTGTCTGAAAATTCATGTTTGTGTACGTTTTGTCGTGATCAGGTTGAATTGATACTTTGGTATTTATGATGTTCTACTGTGACAGTATTTCTTCCAATTCATAGTTGCCACTTTCTTTTAGCTCAGTTGATGTGCTAGTAGCTGACTTGAACAATTCTTTTGAAATGTTTGTTATTTCATCATATGATTTGATAACATGCTGTGTGGTCGTGGATACATCGGATATGATTTTCTCAGTTTCACTTATCTTGTTTAGTGTGCGTATTTTCAATCTGTTAAAGTCCTTTTCGATGTCTTCTAGCTTCTTGAATGTGATTTCCTCTATTTTTTTCGTCACATTGAGGTTGCTTTGTGCTTTTTCAGCATTTGAAGTAATGTTGACAAGAGAATCCACCAGATCGTTCTGCGATTGTTCTAAATATCTTTGATCTAGGTCTTTGCCTATCTCTTTTATTTTTTCTATTGCTATGTTTATTTTATTAATTTCTATCTTCAACTCTGATACTTTTTGATTGTCTAGTTCCGCCTGCTTCTTTGTCTCTTCCAATTTCACTTGCAATCGTTCCATCTCGTCTTTTTTTCTAGATAGTTTAATCTTCATTTTATCTGTCGCATTTTTCATCTCATCTGTCGTGTTATGTGCATTTTCCATGGCCTTTATCATTTCATCAATGCCTTTTTTCATTTTTTCAACAGCTGTTGTCACTTCTAATGAATTACTGTTATGTGAAACATAATCTATCTCGCTTTCTTTTAACGTCTCATCTGAATCCTCTACTTGTTCTCTATACTGTAGAGCCATTGCTCAAATAATGATTTTTAACTATATGTGCTTTTCTGAATAATTTTAATGTCTTGGAAAAAGAATGTTTAATTTTTACAATGTGGACTTGCGTTCTAGTCCGGATCTTCGTAGTTTTCTTTCTTGTTGCTGCCGTCAGAGCTGTTTCCGCCTGCACCGTCTATGGGCTTCATCTTTTCCTCTAACACTGCCATTCTTGCCTTGTATCCTTCCGCATATTCAAGCTCGGATGGAACCAGCGTTGCAGGATGGATGAATCCCTGACTTCTGATGGTAATTGCCTTTTTGGTTGCAATCTCCCTGATATAGTCCCAGTCCGGAGTGGAGAATCCGTCAAATGGTCCCGTAAACTTTCCTTCATGCATGCTGAATACAAGTGATTCGACAATTGGAATGCAGAAATTAATTGTTGCAGCTGAGTTTAGCTTTACTGGCATTAACGGCATGTTGTGACTTCCCCTTGTGTTTCCTGCGACATAGTGTGGATTGTTAAAGACACTGCCTACCTCTTCGGTTGCTGGAAATAGCTTTTGTGTTCTCACTAACAGAATTGGGTCGTCCTTTCCGACGTAGGTTCCTGCAATGTTGTGCAGCCTGTCAGTTGATGCTGCAAGGATTGGTTCTCCTTCCTTTGTAGTGACCGTATCCACTACGTATCTTCCAGGATACATTAGTGCTGCCTCCAGTGTTGGCTTGTCCTTCCACAGCTCCATTGCCGCAACCTTGCCCTGCTCGACGTCCATGACATTGATTATCACGCCGTCTGCAAGGTTTGTGTTTACAATAAGTCCTGTATTGCTTAGTGCGTCTACAAACATTCTGTAAATCGGATAGTTAAATGCGCCTGGCTCTGTCTTGTCTGCTGCAAATACTGTAAATGCCTCGTTTTGTCTTTCGTCGAATTCCATTTCGGCTACTCCGGGACCCATTCCCTTGATGTTTCCTGAAAATGAATCCTTTAGCAAGTCTTGCCCTGCACCATACAGTCCCTGTCTCTTTGCGACCTGGGTTCCTGCCATGAATGCATCCCATGCCATCTTGTGGATTTCCTTGTTGTCCACTCCGTGTCTATGGGACATGACAATGTGGACGTCATCTCCGCAGTATCCTATGTAATAGTCGATAAGCAAATGTTTTGAATTGTTAACCGTATCTCTGACTGCCTGAATCAGGGCATCGCTTGGTCTTGTATGGCCTCCTATTCCGCCAACGTCGGCCTTGATTACGGAGACTGTGATCTTCATGTATGAACCTTTTTTCTCCCTTGATTTATGTGTATTTTTTTTAAAAGACGGTTTTGATCTCACGGAAGGCTTTGAGAATTTTTTTTAAATTTTTCTTATTTGGAATCATTTGGAAAAAGTTTTTTTCAAGTTTACATTCTTAAAATTATTTGAAAAAATGTATTTTTTTTCAAAAATTCATAACAGTAATAAATGCCATTGGGAGTTCTGTTGGTATGGCAGATAAACAACATTTGAACCTGATCATAACAGGTCATATTGATAATGGTAAATCTACAACTATGGGGCATTTTTTGATGGATCTTGGAGTTGTTGATGAAAGAACAATTGCAGCACATGGTGTTGAATCCGAGAAGACTGGAAAGGGTGATACTTTCAAGTATGCTTGGGTCATGGATAACATCAAAGATGAAAGAGAAAGAGGAATCACAATTGATCTTGCATTTCAAAAGTTTGAATCTGCAAAGTACTTCTTTACTTTAATTGATGCTCCAGGTCACAGGGATTTCATTAAAAACATGATCACTGGTGCATCTGAAGCAGATGCAGCAATCTTAGTGCTTTCTGCAAAAGAGGGTGAAACTGATACTGCAATTGCAGCAGGTGGTCAAGCCAGAGAGCACGCTTTCTTACTAAAGACACTTGGTGTCAGTCAACTCATTGTTGCCATTAACAAAATGGATGCCGTTGAATACAAAGAAGATGCATTCAAAGCAGCCGTAGAGAAAGGTCAAAAACTAGTAAGATCTGTAGGCTACAAATTAGATGATGTCCCATTTGTTCCAGTTTCTGGATGGAAGGGTGATAATTTAGTTAAAAAATCTGAGAACATGGATTGGTACAAGGGTAAGACACTACTTGAAGCATTTGATGACTTTACAGTAGCTGAGAAACCTATTGGTAAACCTCTCCGCGTTCCAGTTCAAGACGTCTATACAATTACCGGTGTCGGCACTGTACCTGTTGGTAGAGTTGAGACTGGTATCATGAAGGCCGGTCAGAAAATCATCGTAATGCCTTCTGGTGCACTTGGTGAAATTAAATCTATTGAAACACATCATACAGAAATGCCCACTGCAGAAGCAGGTGATAATATTGGCTTTAACCTGAGAGGTATTGAAAAGAAAGATATCAAAAGAGGAGATGTTCTTGGTACTCCTGACGCCCCACCAAATGTTGCAAAGGAATTCAAGGCACAAATCATCGTAATTCACCATCCAACTGCGATTGCTCCTGGTTACACTCCAGTAATGCACGCACATACAACACAAGTTGCAGCAACTGTCACTGAATTCCTTCAAAAAATTAATCCTGCAACCGGTGCAGTAGAGGAAGAAAATCCAAAGTTCCTTAAAGTTGGAGATTCTGCAATGGTAAAAATCAGACCAGTGAGGCCAACTTGTATTGAAACTTTCCAAGAATTCCCTGAGATGGGTAGATTTGCCCTTAGGGATATGGGTGCCACTATCGCAGCAGGTATTGTGAAAGAAATCACTGAAGAGTACAAACCATAGGCAGATTTTATGACTCAAACTGCCCGTGTTAAACTCACTTCAACTAACCTTCCTAAATTGGATGTCGTATGTGGGGAAATTATGGGCATTGGTAAAAAAACTGGAGTCAAAGTAAAAGGCCCCACTCCTCTTCCTGTTAAGAGACTACATGTTGCCACTAGAAAATCACCTTGTGGGAGTGGTACTGAAACCTATGAGAAATGGGAAATGAAAATGCACCGAAGAATTATCAACATTAATGCAGATGATAAAGCAATACGACAGCTAATGAGGCTGAAAATTCCTGATGACGTCTACATTGAATTGTCTCTGACATAATTTGATATCCTTAAATTATAGAAATTTTGATGATTAACATGGTTGAAGAAAATATTGAAGAAGAGCTAGAAGAAGTTCCTGTTGAAACTTTTGAAGTAAATTATTCTTGCTTGAGATGTGGAACCAGTGTTTCAAACACTGAGCTGTCTAGGTTGCCTGAAATCAAATGCATTTGTGGGTTTAGGGTGTTTACTAAGGATAGACCTCCAGTAGTAAAAACCGTAAAAGCAATTTAGCTATCTGTCTTTTTTGTAACTGTGCTCTCTTTGTAAGTGAGTTCTCATATCCTCCATGTTTGAGAAATATTTGCTGCATTCCTTACAGTCATACTGGAGATCCTTTCCGTGAACAATTTGCTTGTGATTCATAAGTTCCTCTTCCTTTGAAAATTTTTTCTGACAAACTTTACATTTAATTTTTTTAAAGATGCCCACTCTTATCCGAACTCTGCTTTTTTCGTATCCCAGCATTTTCTGCAAAGCTGGCCGTCTATCTTCCAACCGTCTTTTGGATTGTATCTGATCAAACCCATTTTCCCTCCGCACAAGGAACAAAAGTTCTTCTTTTTACCGTGATCTTCTTCCTTTTTGTCAAAACATTTTTTGCATAACAGTCCTTCCATGTCCCACTGCCATCTTGGTTCCCATAACTCTGTAATTTTCTGCGTAATTCCGCATACGATGCACGGTTGTCTGACTTTGCCTTCATAGTATTCCTTTGACTTGTCAAAATGGCAATCGCCGCAAAGTGAGCCTTTGATGTTCCATTCTTTTTTTGGCTTGTGTTTGTGGGTTAGTTCTTTGCTACATACACTGCAAAATGATGGTTTTTTACTAAATAATCCCATTTCCTTTGATCTATGTCGTGTGGCATATTCTATAAATGTAAATAAAATAAAAATAGTAAAAAATGCTTATTTGTTTAAGATTTTTTCAAGAGCCTGGCTTGCATTGAGCATGCCGTTTCTCTTGGCAAATTCTTCGATCATTTTGTATTGCTTCTCATTGAAACATACTGGCATTGAACGATTTTCCATAAACATTAATTGCATTTTTTACTAATATCTTTTTCTCTTTATGGGTGTATTTTCTGCAACTGGATCCTGTCTCATTGCACACTGTTCAATTGACTGTAATCTGTGTGAATTGGTTAAGATCTTTTTTGCGATGGATCTCTTGGGTTTGTCCAAAATGACGTACTTGTATCAAAATCCAACATATTCTAAATGAGTTAATTTTGATCGTTAATTGATGAGTTTTACGTCACACAGCATGAATAATTCATCGTTCTCACTTGTTCATACTTTGGATTTTTTTTAATATTTTGATTGACTTTCTTCATTTTTTCTTTTTTTGCATGATTGTGTCGAATTTTATATACCTGACGTCTGCTTTCGGGTTATGATTAATTGGGGTGCCGTGTTTGGATTGGTTTCGATATCAGTTCTTGTTGTTGTATTTTTATCAATTTCATTACCCGGTTTGACTAAACATGCAAATGATGAAGCACAAAAGAATCTCCTTGATCAGATTGACGGTTCTCAAAAATTGATGTGCGGCATGCCTGATGAGCTTGGCACGATCTTTGGCTCTGTAGGTCTGATATCCTCTGAGGGATTTGACAACAAGGCAAAAGGAATCTATCAGCAAATGCAGTGGGGGAAGAAAATTGAAAGCTGTGATGTGGTTTACTTTTATAATCAGTTAGACGCGGAACAAAAAAAGACATTGGATTGGCTTGAACTGTCTTGCAATGTATCTTACTGCTAATCTGACTGATGCTTGTGTTGAATGCACCTGTCTTTCTGTACTTTATCTTGCCTTTTTTTGACTTGTTCATTCAGTTTCTTTGCATGATGCGCTGTGGATCAAAAATATCTGTGTGAGGAATCCGTTCTTAATTCGTGAAATCTAACATTGAATGTATCTTTGTTCTTTTTTTTAGTTTATGACAATGTTCTGATAATGTTTATTCTTGCCAATCTGTCGGCGGAAAGATATTTCAAGCCTTTTTTTCTAATTGTGACATGGTAAGGAAACGACAGATCTTGGTAATTGGTCATAATACCAACGGATGTACGCCCGAACATGACAAGGCTGCATACGATGTTGGGGTGGAAATTGCAAAATCTGACTCTGTTTTGCTAACTGGAGGTTTGGGCGGTGTCATGACTGCTGCATCACGTGGGGCAAAAGATGCAAACGGTCTGACGATCGGTATAATCCCTCAAGATGACGCATCATTGGCCAATGAATTTTGTGATATTGTAATACCTACGGGGATGGGATTTACCCGTGACTTTCTGAACGCATTGAGTGCTGATGGGATAGTTGTCGTGGGTGGAGGTTCTGGGACTTTGTCTGAGGTCTGTGCAGGCTACATGCACAAAAAACCGATGGTTGCAATTAGGAATCTGAAAGGCCCCGTGGCACAATACATTGACGGGTATTTAGATCATAGAGAAAATGTGAAACTTGTAGGTGCAGACAATGCTCAGGATGCTGTCAAAAAGATTCTAGAGTTGATTGCTTAGTGTGGTGGAATCAAAGTCATTTTGTATGATAAACGAAATTGAATTTCGCGCTACTGTTTAATTAAAAGTATGGGCATGTTATTGTGTGACGATTCAAAATGACGAAGAATGTAGAAAACTAATAGAATCTTTGGATAGGGGACTGCCTCCGGAAATAATTGATGAAATTATTACCTATCTTGAAAATACCGATAATTCTGAATTTACCATCAAGCTGATAAAATACTTGAATGCTCAGAACATTCAGTCACGACACTCGATTTGGGCACTTGGAAGTCAAATTGCAATGATTGGCGAGGATGTTGATAGAATCAAACAGAATTTGGGGATCAAATAAATTATTTAATTGAATAAATGATGAATCTAATTGTTCACGACGTTGTCGTTTCTCACTGTTGATGTGATCCTTGACTCTGCATGTGTTGCTGGTCCAAACGTCAAAACTACTGCATGGATACTAGCAACGGGTCGGGCCTGTAAAACTCTCCATGCTCATCGGCAAGCCTGTTTAACTCACTTACAATGTTTTTGATTCCTATTTCTTTTGCAGTTTCAAACAGCGGTTTCTTTAGTCCCAATCCCAATTGAGCTGCCTTTTCGATCTCTTCAATGTCACTGGCACCGTTTGTAATGAGCCATGCTGCATTGTTTAGGATGTTGGCTACAATCTGAATTGGATTGCATTTTGCAGCCAGTTCTTCTGAAAGTGACACTCGTTCATACTTGTCATCTGAATACTTGTAGTATCCTTCTCCTGATTTTTGCCCTAGCTTTTTCTCATCAAACATTTTTTCAACTAGCGGATGTGGATAAATTACCTTTTTGTCACGCAGATGCATCTCTGATGTGGCTTTGTGAATTACATCCATGCCAGTAAAGTCTGCCAATTCAAATATTCCCATCGGAAATCCAAGATTGAATTTCACGGCAGAATCGATCTCTTCCAATGTCGCACCTGTTCTATCTTTTACAAAGCATGCTTCATGAACCATCGGGATGAACAGTCTGTTAATTATGAATCCTGGAACATCCTTTCTGCATAGTACGGCTTGCTTGTTAACTGATTTTACGTATTCCTGAGTTAGGTCAGTAATTTCCTGTGATGTTTTTTCTCCTGGAATGATTTCCACCAGTTTCATCAACTGAGGTGGGTTGAAAAAATGAATTCCTATGAATTTCTCCGGACGCGATGTAGTATTTGCAATCTCGGTAATTGGAAGTGTGCTTGTATTTGATGCAAAAATCACATCTGGTAATGCGGCCTTGTCTAATTCCGCGTAGACTTTTTTCTTAAGATCCATTATCTCTGGAACCACCTCAATTACCATCTCTGCATCCTTTACTGCCTCGTTCAAATCCACTATTGGGGTTATTCTTGCAAAAATTGCATCTCCTTCATCTTTGGATATTTTTTCTTTGGAAACTAGCTTGTCCAAACTCCATTTCACTTTCTCCATGGCTTTGTCCAAAAACTCTTGTTTGATGTCTCGTAATACTACGTTATATCCTGCAGTCGCTGAAACCTGGGCAATTCCATGTCCCATGACTCCAGAACCTAAAATTGTGATGTTTTTTAGCTTCATGACTACCTGAAAATCTGACATCCTTTATAATGTATTTCACAGGTTTTGCATCTTCTTTATAATCTTAAAAAAATAATGATTGTGATTAACGCCAAAAATTCTGAATTTGGTATGATGATGTGGTGTATGTGGGAAATTTTGTAGGTGAAGAGAAAAAATTCGCATAAGTTTTAATGTATTTCAGAACTTGATTATTTCATGGGGTTATTCAAGAGAAAGAAAGACGATGAGAATAAAACAAAATGTGATGTGTGTGGAACTGAATTACATGATCCTGAACGCTTGAAAAAACACATGAAGAAGGCTCATGGCAACATCCCTGAAAAGAAACTAGATCCAAATGCGGGCGATGGTGGCACTTGGTAAGATGGAACTAAGCTCAAGTCAAAAAACCGGCCTGGTTGCTGCATGTGCGTTTGTCGCTGCGGGAATTGTTCTGTCTACTGTGATTTTTCCCTTTTGGAATCTGATTCGTGAGGATGTGTACGAGGATGTAATAATTTTAACAAACGATGACGGTGTTTGCTACGTTGAAACCTCTGACAGCATACCTAAAACCATTGAAGGCTGCGTTCTTAATGCTGGAGACGAAGCTACAGTTAGGTTTGGTGACGGACTTGCATGGGCCACCATTGTGAATCCTTGACACATGATCTGATATTTTAAAACCTGTGGTGATGTTGTTATGGTGGTGGATTGCATTTTTTGTAAAATCGTTTCAGGCAATGTTGATGCAAAAATTCTAAGTGAGACTGTCCATTCGATCTCCTTTTTAGATGCATTTCCTTTGGCCAAAGGCCATGTACTTGTAATTCCAAAAAGTCATCACCAAAAAATTCAAGACATGAGCAAAGAAGAAAATGCTGACTTGTTTTCTCTTGTTCATACAATTCTATCCAAGGTTGATTCTGTGACTGGTGCGACATTGATGGCTGCGCATAACGGAAAAGATGCGGGACAAGAAGTGCCGCATGTACACGTACATCTAGTTCCTCGCAGTATTGATGATTCTGCGGGTGCAATTCACAGCATGTTTGATTCTGATTTAATCCTGTCTGAGTCTGAATTGGGTGAATTGCATGATGAATTGAAAGTTTAGTGCGGGAATAGCCTTTCTCTTGTGTCTGAATTCTCTACGCTGATTGCTTTTGTGGGACATGTTTCTGCTGCATTCATTATTTTATTGATTCCTGCTCCCTTCTGATTGATTACTGATGATTTGGGATTTGTTCTGCTTGACTTGTTTATCTCAAAAACATCCGGCGCGATAATTTCACAACTGCAACATCCTATGCACAAACTTTTGTCCACGTCTACGAAAAGATTCGGTTGCTTGTCCGGCTCTTTCGCCTTTTCATATTCTCCGTTTCGTCCGTCTGGACGAACACGTGCGTTATAGTCTTCCCAAAACTTTCTTTCGTACTCTTTCCAAAAAGCGGGATCTCCCTCTTCAAATTCACGCGTATATTTTCCCCAATCTTGTTCCGGGATGCTTCCATCATCAGGTGCGCCCCATTGTGGTCTTCGTCTAAAGTCGCTCTTTGGCTTGGTTTTGCTTGAATCTTGATACGCTGATTTCTTTTTCTGTTTGTAATTTTTTTTGAGATACGTGTAAGCTTCTATGACTTTTTTAAATTCTGAATCTTCTTTGTTGTCTTGATTTCTATCTGGATGCGCTTCTAGTGCTTTCTTTCTGTATGCTGCCTTGATCTCCTCCTGGCTTGCATCTTGACTCACATTCAATACTTTTACTGCTTGATACGTGTTCACTAGCAATAGAGATTTGTCATATGTTAAAAACAGTTTCATATAGTTTTGAATACGATGAATCTATTCCAACAGTGTTTCATTGTATATCTTCCATGCGGGTTCAACAATGCATAAAAACTTCAAATCACTCTTTCCTGAGTTCTCGATGCATTGTTTGGAATTTGGAGGAACATAAGCCGAATCATTCTTTTCCATGATGTACGAGTTTTCGTTAATGTTCAGTCTTCCATTTCCTTCCAGGATGTAGTAAATTTCAGATGAACGAATCTTGTGAAGTTTGGATTTTTTTCCAGGCTCTAATGTAAATTGTGCCAGACTGTAATTGATTCCGTTTAATGTGTTGTGGGGATGAAAATATTGCTTGATTGTAGTTCCTTCGCTGCCTTGGATTGAGTCTATCTCAGAATCTCTACGTAATGACATTTTTTCTAAATGATTTTTGGAGCCTTGGTTTTAAAATCTGTTGCATGCTGCGGTATTGTGGCATTAAATGCAATTTGTTTATTTAAGCAACATCAAAGAAGTCTCTTGATCTTTGAAAACAGCTAACGCATGATGAAAGAAACAGACTATGATGTTGTTACTTGCAGTACATTTCAGTTGGGCGAAGTGATCATAAGACATCCAAAAAATTTCTTGAGATGAAAAAAAGATCACCTACAACGTGTCTTTGAAATTACCTGTGATTGTAGCCGTGGTTGCGGTCCTTACATATGTGGTGACAACCATCGTCAACAGCGTTAGATGGTGCCTGTTGGATTTACCGTGCATGTATTGTGAATGAAAATTTTGTATCGTGATGACCCTCCTCTCTTGAGATGACTCTTGATTTACTGTAATAATCAAAATCGTTGATCATTACTGCCCGATATACAAGAATTTTGCAAATTTTTGTCAAACGTGTCCTGACATAACTGTTTACCATTCATGAATTTACAACATGCGTTTTCATTTGGCAATTAGCTAGGACAAAAATGAAACCAAATAGATTTATTCTTTCTATCTTTTTGCACTACCATGTCAATGGCAAAAAACCCCGACTTGAAATTCCTCTTAATTCTGCCAATAATTGCAGCAATCATGTTTTTTGGGACTACTGTGATGAAGTCTGATGTGCCGGATGATGTTAAAAAATAAGAAGAGCTTTTGGTACAGTTTGCAATAAACTACAAATCTATTATGTCTGCATGCAGTGAGGATGAACTTAGTGCGGAAGAACTCCAATCATGTATGGATGCGTTTGATGAGGTGAGAGAATTTTGTGCTGTTGAGAATGCCGATCAATGCGGTGATATGCAGATGGAACAATTAGAAAAAAAATTATCTGACCTCTGATTTACCTTCTTTCAAAATTTTATTTGACTGCTGTGATCTTTTTTTGATTATCTGATGTTTTAGGTGATAGTTTCAACAATTCCATTTCTAAACTCCGATGCTTTTCATGCCGAAACAATGCTTGTTCCCCTTACTCCAACATTTACAGGAGCAAGAAACGGCTTTTCCAGTTTCCAAGTCTTTAATGACTTTATGAAAGACACCTTCTCTGATTTTTGACTCAATTGATATTGTTTCATACCTGTCATGGCCTTGATCTGATTTTTTCAATACTGTCTGATAATCGCCCCACTAAAAAAGTCACTTCATTGAACATCTCAGAAACACTTGATGGGTGACACTGACCATGAATAATTCGTGGATATTTTGACTCCAAATATTCCTTACATGTCAGGGACTGGAACTTCTAGGTTTTTCATCAAAGTATGCATTATTTTAAGTCAAATCCAACAATTATTTACAAGTAAAGTCATATGTTCATTACCTGTATCACATGCAAGAAACATTTTACGTATGATGAACGCATGATCAGGAATAAGCATTGTTATCCTTGAAAGTGAGTTTGGTTTGTTGTTTATCTTGTAAATGTTAACATTTTCTTCTATATTTACAGACAGTTATATCACACTGGAATTTAGATTGTGCATGGAACCTATTACCTGGAACTGCAAGAAATGCGATATGCCTGTAACAACAATGAATCCGAGCAATACTATGAATTGCCCTCATTGTAAAAAAGTCATGTTTCAAGTTACTGATTAGAATTATTTTTAAAAGTCAAATTTATTGACTGTGGCCTATGTGGGGATGGATGTTAGCTATCGACGACTCATAATCAATTGGCTATCTTATGGGTGTGATGTTTTATTGACTTACTTGGTTAATCATATTTTTCTTTGTTTTACAAAAAAAGTTGAATTTATTTTCATTTTCATTTTATAATGTGATGACCATGCATCTTGTGCCTTGATCTCTTTACTCTATGTTCTTGATTTGCAACATGCCAAACTGTGATATCGAAGATGCGAGAATGTAAAGTTCTATGCCTCTGAAAACGGACCAAAAAAACTGTTTTGCGTGCAGACGATGTGATGTTACATCAACCATTCAAAGATGATCTCACAAGAGAAATGTTTCATTGTGATTCATGTGCATTGATGAAAAATGTAGATGTGCATCAATGACAGAGTTTATCTTGATTTTTTGTCCGCATGTGTGAATTAGTAATTTTCAGTGGTGAATAAATCAAAGAGCGTCATATGGTGCCTCATAATTTTGTATGTGGATGATGCGAATAGAACTGACCAAAAATTATCTTGATATTTTATTTCTCTACTCGTCTTTGATTATGTTGTAGACTGCCTGCTTGACACTTGTTTTCCCTTTCTTGAAATCTGATTCGTACCATTCAGTTTTGTATGTCGAATTTTTCCTTGAATGGATGTTAATTGCAATGTGGGAAAATTCTTTTTTTTGTCAATTGATCCGTGTGTGTGGAGTGTTTTTGCTGGTATGTGTACGATGTCTCCTTCATTAAGGGCGATTCGTTCAGTTTTTGCAATTTTAAAGTCAGTTTTGGGATTGCCTTGTTTTTTAAAGATCTCCAGGCTTCCTTTACCTTTTACTCCTATCAGTACCTGATTTCCATTGTGTTGGTGAAGTTTTGTCCTTGATCCGTCTTCAAAATGAACATGATAGATGTCCTGTTCTCTGGCTTCAATTTTATCTGAAACCACTTTCATCCATGTTTTACTTGTAAACCAGTTTGGATTGACATCTCTTTTGTCGTTTGTACCGTGTATGTTTGATTTTTTTATGCTATATTCTGTCCAAAATTTTCTTCTTCTTTGCTTTAAATTCTTCTTCTGTAATCACATGCGTTTTTCTTAATCTGCCTAGCTTTTCCAATATCTCCAGGTCATCATGAGTGTTTGAGGTAACTTTTCTTGCAGTGGATATTCCGTCATTAATTTTTACAATTCCCCTTTTTTGTAACGCCTCGCTTTCTTTTTTTGCTTGATTGTGCAGCTCTTTGCTTGTTTTGGAAGCTTGTTTTGCCGTCATTGAGCCCAGCTCTACGGCTTCTTCCAACACTTCATCAGCATTTTTGACTCCTTCTTGAATAGCCCTGTCCGCCTTTTTTAGAAATTTATCGATATATCCGCCTTTTTTATTTCCCATGACGTAACGCATCTGTTAAATGTATTATTTCTTTCTTATCAGAATTGATTAAATAGATAGAATTGCATATTTTGTATAATCTTGTTTAAAGTAACTCGTGAGGTAAATACCGTTGTTTTAAAAAAAAATGTCGATGGTGCTGATGCTGCAGACATTATAGATCAAAAGAAAACAGTTCCGTTCAAGTCCTTGCTGTCCAGGCCGAAAAAGGAAGACGTTCATGTGCATTCTTTGAAATTATATTATGAGTGCATACTCGTGGTTTCGGGAACATACACAGCTGATTATTTTAGAAAAGCCACCCATTCAATATCTGTCGATTCAAACGTCAGTGAAATTTCCTTTGGAGATGGACTTTTTCCCGTACGTTCTAAGTCTGGAATTAAAAAGGCGTTTGTCGGTAAAAGGGGAAAAAATAAGATTGATTTAAAATTAGAAGAACATGTTTTTGTCGAGGAGGATGAAGAACTGACGTTTGATCATCATGGAAGGAATATGAAACTCCCATTTAAGATCGATTCTAAAAATGTCGAAAGCTATCCAAAACGTGTACTGAAAGAAAATAATCTGAATGTAAAAAAATTAGAAATCACTCACGATACTGCAATTTCTAAACTTGAATCACATCTAAAAAAGCCACTAGATTCTGATGTTCGAGAACTCAACGATGAGTTTGTGTTGCAGGATGTGGTTGAAGTCTATATGCCTGTATTTGAGGCACGGTTGGTTGGTCCAAAAAAGAAGGTTGCAATAATTCGCATAGACGCAGTTCGAAAAAAGATTCTATAGTTTTACCAGTTTTTTAAACTGTTCATTTTCGTGTAATTTTGCAAAAATCGGCTCTTCTTTTGCCCATGTTCTGATTGTTTTGGGATTTTTTGAGATTGCTTGCTTTAGCAACTCTAATGATTCTGGATACATTCCCAATTCTGCCTTGCTTCTGGATTTTGCATAGATTATGTTCACGTTGTCATTGTGTTTTGATAAAATTTTGTCAAAAATTTCCAACGCTTTTTCATGTTTTCCCAATTCTGCCAACTCTATTCCCTTGTGAAAAAATGCATCCATGTGACTTGGGTGATTCTTGTGAACCTTTTCAAAGCAATTCAAAGATTCTTCATGCTTTTTCATTTTACCCAGTATGATTCCCTTGTAAAACAATGCATTTGGTTTTCTTGGCTCTAGCATTATGGCCTTCTCCAACGCCTCTATCGCGTCTTCTCTCTCCTGTAATTTGTCAAGAAGCACTCCTTTGTTGAAATATGATGCTGCATTTTTTGGATCTGCCTCTATCGCCCCGTCATAGCATTCTGCAGCTGCCTGAATGTTTCCATTTTCTGCCATTGCTATTCCTTTGTTGTTAAATGCTTGAGAGTCCTTTGGGTTGATTTCCAATAATTTATCAAAACATGTAATTGCATCGCTGTATTTTTTGATCTGATTTAGAGCTAGGCCCTTGTTGAATAATGCTGGGGTATTTTCTGAATCTTGTTTTAGAATTTTATTGAATAGTGGGATGGCTCCCTTTGGTTGATTCTTTTCCATCATGGACATGGCATCGTACATCAAATCGTCTACGTTCTCTTTTGACCCAAACAATCCCATGATGACTCAAAATTGCTATATCTAATGAAAGTTTGGCTTGCTACAAATATCTGATCTCTGTGACGCATTACTTGCTTGGAATTTGAATGTATAGATGAATAAAAATTTAAATTTTTAAGATAAGCTTATTTTGAATTAGATCTGTTCTGGTTTGTTGTCAGATTTTGAAATTGCGTATTTGGCTGAGAAGGTTCATGTTCATAGGTGGCCTCATGACACTCCGCTTTGGGATGATTGTACAAAAAAGCGATTGGACGACTTGATTAACAAAAATCCCAAAAAAAGCAAATTTTGGTTGATGACAAATCTGTACAAATTGAAAATATCACGTTTGACTCATTAAAAAAAATTGGAATATCTGTTCCTTTCTTCAAAGATGAGTGCACGATGATCTTGGAGGGTACGTTTGGAGATCTCTTTGCACATGTTCACATTACGACAAGATCTGAGAATTTTATTAAAATTTTCAATCAGCTGATCTCATGGAGAAAGAATATCGCCAAATAATTTTTGAATGTTAGGCATTGACGGAGGAAATCATTTTTTTAATGTCTTGTTTTGTATGGGAGTTGGAAATTGCGCCTAGTTTTCCTGGCAAGAAGAATATTCCGTCATGCGCTATCATTTTAAAATGATGATCATGCAAAGCCTTGATGTCGCACATTGATGCTTGAGATGCGTTTGTGATCTCTGTAATCCCGTCCTTTACAAAATGAGTCATGAACAACGATCCTTTGCCTGTAACTACCACTTTGCCGTCAAACGATTTGCTTAACTCTTTTCTTGCATAATCTCCCAAATCATTGATCTTGTCATACACTGAATTTTTATTTTTTAATTCCGTCAGTGTTGCAAACCCTGATGTCATGGATGCTGGATTTGCCGAAAACGTGCCTCCTCCGATATAACTTCTCTCTGATTTTTTCTTATCGTTTGTATCTGCATGCTGCATGATATCTTTTTTACCGCAAATGACGCCTATTGCCATTCCTCCTCCGACGATTTTACCTAATGTCACAATGTCCGGATCTATCTTCATCGTCGGATATGTGCATCCGTATCTGAATCTGAATCCTGTTACAATTTCATCCAAGATGAGCAGCGATCTGTTTTTGTGGACAAATTCTTGAATTCCTTTGAGATAATCCTTGCTTGCTGGAATGCATCCTGCTCCTCCCAAAACAGGTTCAATGATCACACCTGCCAAATCCTTTGCATATTTTTTTAAAATTTTTAATGAGCCTTCCAAGTCATTGTATGGAATTGAGATGATTTTTTCCTCGTTGAGTATTCCACTGCTTTCTGATTCTGAAAACGGCCAGTTGACTGATTTGAGCAGATCTGAAGTGTATCCGTGCCATCCTCCATCGATCTTTGCTATGATTTTTTTCTTTGTTACAGAACGTGCCAGTCTTACCGCATACATTGTAGCTTCCGTACCTGATGTGACGTAGCGTATTTTTTCAGCCATTGGGACTGCTTTTGAGATCAACTCTGACAGCTTTAATGTCTGCTCATTTACAGTGCCATACATCCAGCTCTTCTCAATTTGTTTTTTCAATGATTCTTTGACCTTTTTTGGACCGTGTCCTAATATCAGTGACCAATGACCCATCCAGTAATCTGTATACTTGTTGTCATCCACATCGATCAAATTTTTTCCTAGTGATGATCTTACAACAAATGGGTAAGGATCATAATGTCTGATGTTATGACTTACGCCATTAACGTGAAGCTTTAGCGATCTTGCAAACAACTTTGCAGATCTCTTTGTTTTTTGCTTATACTCTTCTTGATAGTTGTACAAAACCAACTTTCAAAATGGGATCTGCAATTTTAACCATTGAAAAGTACTCTAGATCTTCATCATGGATTTTTCTCTAACTATGAGTTGAAAAAAACATGATTTTTCTTTAATTCCCACGTCGATCAGGCACAATCCCACGCATGGTTTATATGGATTCTGCATACTTTGAACTCTGCATACGTAACGCAATAGGCGGCGCTTGTGATGAAGTATGGCAATATGCCATTTTGTGATTTATGGGCCTCCAGTTACGCATACAAGATGAGGTTCTAATTGAGAAATTAGTTCTGAAATGTGAAGATTATGTGCATCCGTCAATTCCAAATATGAGTACAAGAGTACTTCAATAATCAAAATACAAAATTTACAATCAGAATCCGGTTGATCCTGCCGGACCTGACTGCTATCGGATTGATACTAAGCCATGCGAGTCATTGTAGCAATACAAGGCAGACGGCTCAGTAACGCGTAGTCAACCTAACCTATGGATGGGAATAACCTCGGGAAACTGAGAATAATGCCCAATAGAACACTATACCTGGAATGGTTTGTGTTCCAAATGATTTATCGCCGTAGGATGGGACTGCGGCCTATCAGTTTGTTGGTGAGGTAATGGCCCACCAAGACTATTACAGGTACGGGCTCTGAGAGGAGTAGCCCGGAGATGGGTACTGAGACACGGACCCAGGCCCTATGGGGCGCAGCAGGCGAGAAAACTTTGCAATGTGCGAAAGCACGACAAGGTTAATCCGAGTGATTTGTGCTAAACGAATCTTTTGTTAGTCCTAGAAACACTAACGAATAAGGGGTGGGCAAGTTCTGGTGTCAGCCGCCGCGGTAAAACCAGCACCTCAAGTGGTCAGGATGATTATTGGGCCTAAAGCATCCGTAGCCGGCTCTGTAAGTTTTCGGTTAAATCTGTATGCTCAACATACAGGCTGCCGGGAATACTGCAGAGCTAGGGAGTGGGAGAGGTAGACGGTACTCGGTAGGAAGGGGTAAAATCCTTTGATCTATCGATGACCACCTGTGGCGAAGGCGGTCTACCAGAACACGTCCGACGGTGAGGGATGAAAGCTGGGGGAGCAAACCGGATTAGATACCCGGGTAGTCCCAGCTGTAAACTATGCAAACTCAGTGATGCATTGACTTGTGGTCAATGCAGTGCTGCAGGGAAGCCGTTAAGTTTGCCGCCTGGGAAGTACGTACGCAAGTATGAAACTTAAAGGAATTGGCGGGGGAGCACCACAAGGGGTGAAGCCTGCGGTTCAATTGGAGTCAACGCCAGAAATCTTACCCGGAGAGACAGCAGAATGAAGGTCAAGCTGAAGACTTTACCAGACAAGCTGAGAGGTGGTGCATGGCCGTCGCCAGCTCGTGCCGTGAGATGTCCTGTTAAGTCAGGTAACGAGCGAGATCCCTGCCTCTAGTTGCCACCATTATTCTCAGGAATAGTGGGGCGAATTAGCGGGACCGCCGCAGTTAATGCGGAGGAAGGAAGGGGCCACGGCAGGTCAGTATGCCCCGAAACTCTGGGGCCACACGCGGGCTGCAATGGTAACGACAATGGGTTTCGAATCCGAAAGGATGAGGTAATCCTCAAACGTTACCACAGTTATGACTGAGGGCTGCAACTCGCCCTCACGAATATGGAATCCCTAGTAACTGCGTGTCATTATCGCGCGGTGAATACGTCCCTGCTCCTTGCACACACCGCCCGTCGTTTCATTGAAGTGAGCTTTTAGCGAGGTGACGTCTAATTGGCGTTATCGAACTTGAGGTTCGTGACAAGGGAAAAGTCGTAACAAGGTGACCGTAGGGGAACCTGCGGTCGGATCACCTCCTTAGACATGGAAAGTGTACGGGTGTACATAATCTTCACATTGAATCATCGATGCAATGCATCACGAAAGTGGTGTATGAAGGATGTAGTGGGCCTTAACCTGAGGCTTGCAATGATCGTCGTGCATAGTCGTGTAATATGTGGCTGAATATACTGGTGTAAAGACGCCAATAGGTGGATTGCTAGGCTTGAGAAGAGATGAAGGACGTGGCAAGCTGCGATAAGCTCGGGGTAGGCGCACGCATCCTATGATCCCGAGATGTCCGAATGAGAATCTTACACATTTGTGTATTCCAGTACGTTGGTATTGGAAGTCGAACCGTGGGAATTGAAGCATCTTAGTACCACGAGGAAAAGAAATCAATTGAGATTTCCCAAGTAGAGGCGATCGAAAAGGAAAGAGCCCAAACTGAATCCTTCGGGAGATGTGGTGTTTTGGTATGATAATATGGAATCCTGGACCACAGCTGAAATGATCTGAAAAGTTCTGGCGTAGAGGGTGATACCCCCTTAGGTAAAGTGGAAATGGTCCTATTCATACCCGAGTAGTTGTCCTTGGTAGTGGGCAATGAATATGGGTGAAAGTAGCATCCGAGGCTAAATATTTCTCAAGACCGATAGTGGACTAGTACCGTGAGGGAAAGCTGAAAAGTACCCCGGAAGGGGGGCGAAAAGTGCATGAAACCTATTGGTTACAGACGTGCGTGGCATGAAAGGTGATTTTTTCAGATTGGAGATTCTAGCAATAGAGTTGAAGGTTTGATGTTCAAATCATCAGTGTCACGCGTTCCGTCTCGAAACACGGGCCAAGGAGCTAACTGTCATGGCAAGCTTAAACCTGTAAAGGTGTATGCGAAGGGAAACCGAGCTCTCGCAGCTTCGTAAGAAGTCAGGAGAGGCGTGTGAAAGTGCGTAGAGTCATGGCGGCTAGGCTAGAAGCCAGTCGATCTATTCCTGAGCTAGATGAAGGCGGGCGAAAGCCCGCTGGAGGTCTTAAGACGTTCTGACGTGCAAATCGTTGTTGTGACTTGGGAATAGGGGTCAAAAACCAATCTAGACTGGCGCTCGCTAGTTCCAACCGAAGCGTCTCGCAGGGCGTGCTTTGTGGAGATAGCGTTTCCGGTAGAGCACTGATAGAGGGGCGCGGGGGAGAAATCCCTCACCCCTCATTCAAACTCCGAACAGATACGCATCGTAGAAGCAAGGACACGGGCTCATGTGGCGTAAGGCTCATGGCCGAAAGGGGTTTAACCCAGACTGAAGTTAAGGTCCCCAAATTTTTGCTAAGTGTCAAGCTAAAGAGCGTGTTTTCGCCAAGACAGCAGGGAGGTAAGCTCAGAAGCAGCTATCCTTTAAAAAGTGTGTAACAACTTACCTGCCGAGGGGAAATGCCTCAAAAACGGACGGGGCTAAAGCAAAATACCGATACTTTAGATAATCATCAGTGGATGATTCGTGGTAGGTTGGCGTAGTGATTGGGCCGAAGCAGGGCGATGACGTCCTGTGGACCGATTTCTATTGCAGATCTTGGCGGCAGTAACAGCATAGTATAGTGAGAATCTATACCACCGAAAGCGCAAGGGTTTCCAGGCAATGCGTTATCAGCCTGGAGGTAGTCGATCCTAAGATGTACCTCAACAGAGTACACCGAATGGGAAACTAGTTAATATTCTAGTACCTTGCATCAAGCGTTTGATCTATATGGTTCGCTTCCGGATAGGGGTTGTACAACCATCGTTGTATCTAACTATTCTAGGGTGGAGGAGTGTCGTAATGACGAGAACTCACCCGAGGTAGGAATGGCTCCGCGTTAGCGGAGTTTTCTTGAATCCAGGAGACCATGAAAGACTGTGTAGTTAGTAAGATGCAAGTTCGTACCCAGAACCGACACAGGTACGCTGGCTTAGTAAGCTAAGGTGCTACGGGTATACCGTATGGCGAGGGAATTCGGCAAATTAGTCCTGTAGCTTAGGTATAAGGGATGCCTGCGGGCTTCATGAGGAATGGGGTTCGCAGGTTGCAATGACAAGGGGGTTTCGACTGTTTAATAAAAACACAGGCGACTGCTAGTCCGAAAGGATTTGTATAGTCGCTGAATCCTGGCCGGTGCCGGTACCTAAAACTTGGGTTCAACCGAGCTAAGGGCCGGTTAACGCCGGGAGTAACTCTGACTCTCTTAAGGTAGCCAAATGCCTTGTCGGGTAAGTTCCGACGCGCATGAATGGAACAACGAGAGCCCCACTGTCCCCGCCTACAACCCGGTGAAGCCACATAAGGTGGACGAACAGTCCATCAACTTCCATCGGGGAGAGAAGACCCCGTGGAGTTTTACTGCAGCTTGTGCTTGTGGTATAGTAAGAATTGCACAGGGTATCTGGGAGCTATGCTTTACATTCCCCGGGATGTAAATGAAGCAACGATGTAACACCAGACTCTTTTTGCAGTACCACTTATCCGGTGAAGACCGGAGACACGTGCAGGTGGGCAGTTCGGCTGGGGCGGCACCCCTTTGAAAAGATATCAAAGGGGCCCAAAGTTGAGTTCAAACGGGGCAGAAATCCGTTGAAGAGGGCAAAGCCAAAAACTCGACTGAATGGGATTCCAAACGCACGGATTCCATAGACGAAAGTCTGGCTTAGCGATCCTTCGTGTGCCCACTATTGGGGCCCGGAGGTGACAGAAAAATTACCCCAGGGATAACAGGCTCGTCGCGGGCGAGAGCTCCTATCGACCCCGCGGTTTGGTACCTCGATGTCGGCTTTTCCTATCCTGGTCCTGCAGCAGGGGCCAAGGGTGAGGCTGCTCGCCTATTAAAAGGGAACATGAGCTGGGTTTAGACCGTCGTGAGACAGGTCGGTCTCTGCCTGATGGAAGCGCGAATAACTGAGGGGAAGTTGCTCCGAGTACGAGAGGAACAGAGCAGCGTGGCCACTGGTCTACCGGTTGTCTGATAAGGCAGGCCGGGCAGCTAAGCCGTTTAGGCTAAGTGCTGAAAGCATCTAAGCACGAATCCTATCCCGAGACAAGTTATTCTTTCGTAAGATGAAGGTCTGCAGCAAAATACTGCGTTGATAGGAAGGTGGTGTAGATCACAAGCTTCGGCGAGTGGTGAGCCAGCCTTTACTAATAGATCAACACATCAGTTCAGCCACTTACATAGAGACTATGCGCGATGATCATTTACATCATCAAGTGGACAATAACACCAACATATACACGACTTGTACGATGATTTCATTTTTAATCATGCCAGCGTATGCTGTGCATTTTTTTAATGTGATCTGAAATTCCCTGGTGAAATATGTGCATGACTTGCAATGATTTCATTTTAAATCTAATCTGACATTAGATCTGCATGTTTTTTTTAAATAATTTATGTTCAATTTTACAATCTGTTGTTTTGGGAATGTGTAGGAACAAAAAACAATAATGATGACAGGGGGAATCGGAATTTGGAAGTTATGAAAGCAATGGAGGGAAGAAAATAATGACAAAAACACAGCAGCCATTAGTTCAACAAACTATTGATAATTTCTTTGTGTTGTTTTTGTGTAAATATATTCAAATAACAGGATGGCCGATATGATGTCTACTCCCTGTTGTAGCAACCTGCAGCATGTATCCTTTAACCAATCTACATGCGGTATGTGTTTTAATCAATGTCTTTCATGAGTTGCAAGTGTCCACAGTACGGAATTGATTGCAGAGATTTCGGCAACAAACGGGTCATCATCTGATGATGCAATTATTACAAGATCGTTTTCCTCTGGTCTGAGATTCTCCATCAGAACTTTTTTTGTTTGCGAATCATCCTTCAGACAGTCCCTTACATCTCCAGGAAAAACAAATTTGCCATTCTCAAATGATAGCGTGGTTGCACCCTTTGCGCCATACATGATTGAATAGTCACGCTGTTCCATTCCATTACTAACACTGCTTGCATAGTCCCTTAGAAGAATCGCATGGTTGTATCTCTCCTGTGCAATATCGCATTGCACTATGCTGCATTGATATGGAACGACATCGAGAATTTTTTTTACAAAACGCATCCCCTTTGTCGTCAGAAATGTTCCTGCCCTTATCGAGTCTGCCAGTCTTTCCTGCTTTAGATGCAAGATCAGTGTTCTTACTGCGCCCTCTCCGATTCGCAACTCCTTGCAAAATGCTTGACGGCTGGTGTACTTTTGTCCATGCATGACATGCAATGCCTTGAAGACATGTGGCGTGCTAAACGTCAATATTCTACTTGTTCTCTTCCTGGTTACGATATTTTGCAGTGTTTTGAGGTGATTGTGCATCTGTGCCTAATTGTACTATTTAGTATATAAATTGGATGAATCATCCAATGACTTAATAGCAAGAATACTTTTCTTGAACTTACATGTCATCTTTACCGCGACTGATTGCAAAGACAGACCAACATACTCTGGTTTTTACAATTACTGTCTTGGTTTTGATTTTTACATTTGGTTTGTTTGTTGTAGGTTTTGATCAGGGACACCTCTTTAGCATTGCATTTGGAGAGCAAGCATTTGAGGATCTTTACATTCATGAACTAACACACGACATGAGGCATGCTGCAGGATTTCCCTGTCACTAAACTATGGAAATGAGATGATTTGAAAACAATTCTGTTCATTGTAATTGTCTTGCTGTCCGGTGCGTTAGCTGGAACCATTCATGGAATTGCAAACCTTGCAATTGTAGAACCGTATTTGGATGAGGCAATTGGAATAGAGAACCAAAACATGTTTGAATCAGGTGGAGAAAAAGACACGCCAGAGTTTTGGGTAGAGTATGATTCCTATAGGGACTGGCAGAAAGGTGGGCAGGTACTCGCAGGTGCAATACTTGGAACATCAATTGGAGCACTGTTTGGAATCGTCTATGCTTTGTCAAGAAGTGCATTGCCGAAGGGAAGTGACATAAAAAAGATATTTGTGCTGGCAGCAATCATGTGGTTTTCAATTTACATAATTCCATTTTTAAAATATCCTGCAAATCCGCCTACGGTAGGTGATGGGGAGACTGTGATACTGCGAGCAATATTGTATCTGTCATTTATTGCAATCTCAGGATTTGGAGTAGTCGGGTTTTACCAAATTTACAAGAGAATGGAGAAAGACAAAAGGTTTGTAGCCGTTGCAGGCTATGCTGCATTCATTGGAATAGTGTTTGTATTGATGCCGCCAAATCCAGATGAGATTACGGCCCCGATGGACTTGGTAAACGGATTTAGGGCAATGTCTGCAGTAGCAGTAAGTGTATTTTGGATGTCTCTTGCCATTATTCTTGGTGGATTATGGGCCAAGTTTAGGCCTGATTCTGAGGCCCAACTGGAAAGTTATTAGGATTCTTGTACCTTGATAAAAGATTGTAAAGCAAGCATGCCCTGATTCTTTATTCTGAGATGGTGTAAACTATTATGTTATGGTTGTAATCTGATGGCTTACATCGTTGCCAAATTGTACATTTTTCAATGTGTTTGATCACAAATACGAATTCAATGTGTTTGATCAATTCCGTCTATCAAATTTTCAAAATATATTGAATTAAAATGAAATCATGTCTTTGCCAGAGTAATTCCACTCTGTTTTTGATATTTGCCCTTTCTGTTCTTGTAAGATGTTTCGGGCCCTTCATCACTTTCAAAAAATAGGACCTGTGCCAATCCCTCGTTTGCATAAATTTTTGCAGGAAGGGGAGTAGTATTTGATATTTCCAACGTGACATGCCCTTCCCACTCTGGCTCAAACGGAGTAACGTTGACAATAATTCCGCATCGGGCATAAGTTGATTTTCCCAAGCATATTGTCATCACGTTTCTTGGAATTTTGAAATATTCCACGCTTCTTGCAAGGGCAAATGAATTTGGAGGGATGATGCACACGTTTCCCTTAAAATCAACAAAAGATTCTGGACTAAAGTTTTTGGGATCAACTATTGCGTTGTTCACGTTTGTGAAAATTTTAAACTCGTCAGATACTCTCATATCATATCCAAAGGATGACACCCCATATGAAATTACATTGTTTCGTATTTGGTTTTGCTCAAATGGATCTATCATGTTGCACTCAAAGACAGATTTTTTTATCCACCTGTCATTTCTGATCATAATACATCATGTATTCTATTTTTAAAAAACACATTACATAGATTATGCATATCATATTCCCTGCCATGCCTTTTGTTTGTGTTCTATGACCCATTTTTTTGCCATTTGAAGTAAGTCATCCACGTCTGTGCTCTTAGATTTTAACTGTATTGCAAAGTTGTTGTTGTGACTCGAAGAAGAATCATTTATCTCAATTTTGATTTCATTTACATTGGTCTCGTTGTCTTCTTTCATTTTTTGTTTCCCGTTGCTAGAACATTGGCAAGCTGTTGTTGCTTGCCAATGCTCGATCAAGCATGTGGTACATGATGTGAATATGTATTATTAATAAATATTTAGATTTTAATAAGATCTAATATTATTTCAGTATTTTATAATAATTATTATATACAACATAATGTATTCTAAATACAGAATAAAATGACAAAGATGATCAACGTAAGTATCGATGCTGGAAGCATTGATCCAAAAGAAGGCGAGGAATGGGCAAACGAGATTGTAAACGTGTATGCAGACATGGAGGTGTCTGACGTCAAGACAACTGGCAACTCAATCTCGTTTAAGGCAGGTCTTTCTGGAATGGATGATACGACTCCTGAGGATATCCAACAGAAGATCAACGAGTATCTGACCATGAACGAAGCCTTTTCTGTGCAAAATATTTCCTGCACTTAATCTTTTTTTTATTTTAACAAAACTAATGACTAATTCCAAGATGCAAAAAACCGATATCCTTCTTGAAAAAATTCAGAATTTTATTGTGCAAAAAAGATTCAAGCAAGCAATAAAGGTTTGCGATGTTCTTCTCAAAACAGACAAGAAGAACTTTCATGCAAACGCAAACAAGGCAAACATTCTAGCAGAGATTGGGTTTTACAATAAATCAATACCGTACTTCTACAGAGCACTGCAATCAATGCCTGATGATCCTTTTGTTTTGTTTAACCTTGCGACAACACTGTACGATCTGGAAAAATATGGGGAGGCAATACAACTTTTTGATAAAGTGATAGCGATACGGCCAAGAAATGTTGATGCGATATGTAACAAGGCAAACGCACTTGTAGCCCTTGGCAAACACACGCAGGCAATATCCATTTACAATAATGCATTAAAAATTTTCCCGGAAGACATAGTCGTACTAAACAACAAGGGAATAGTCTTTGCAGGAAAATCAAGACATAAAGATGCAATAAAATGCTTTGAGACTGCACTGAAGGTCAGCCCTGTAGATGTAGACACCTTGTGCAACAAAGGAAATTCTTTGGCAGAGATTGGAAATTTCAGTGAATCAGCAGCATGTTTTGAGTCCGCCCTTGAAATCAATCCTCAAGACTATGATGCACGATTTAGGTTGGGAATTGCCTACAGCCATACATGCAGGCCAAAAGAAGCGATACTGTGCTTTAATCAAGTTCTAAAAAAGGATCATTCCCATACAGATGCCTGGATAAACAAGGGAATGGCCCATATTGCATTAAAAAGATACAGGCAGGCAATACTATGCTTTGATAAAGCATTGCAGGCAGACAAGTACAGCTTTGAGGCCGCATATCACAAGTCTCAGAGCCTTGTACAAGTTGGAAGGCATACGCAGGCCATATCGCTACTCAGGAAAATTGTAAAAAGTAACAAAGTTCACCCACATCAGCACGGAAAGCCACACATGTCGATAAAGAACAAAATTCTCAAAGATAAATATTTAACAAAACTACAAAATGATAAAGGCTTTCTTTCTTTTATCAGCAATCTTCCTTAGGGAAAATCCTGTCATGATTGAAGGGAATTGTCTTTCCGTTGGGGGATGTGGCAGGGTTGCCAAGGATTGAAGAAAGAGAGTCTGTAAACTCGTCGCTCATGTGGTGTTCCATCCCGCAAACAATCTTCTCATCTGATTTGACCTTTAGATGGCTAATCATCAGAACCTCAAGCAGTCTGCTCTTTCGGACAATGCTTGCTCCGATTTTTTCTCCTTTGTCAGTTAGAGTTATGTTAAATTTTTTGTATTTTACATAACCTATCCTGTCCAATCGCTTCATCATCTGGACCACGCTTGGCTGTCGAATTCTAAGCAGACGGGCAACGCTGCTGACTTTGATTGCCTCGCCATTCTCTTTGATTAGCCACATTGCCTTTAGATACATCTCAACATGCTCATCGGAGGATGTTCCGACAAAGAGTCTTTCATCAATTGTCATCTTTACAGTCTGTTGCCTCCTCGTTTATCTTGAGGGTGTAAGTGGACCTGACATTCTTGAGCTTGCGTATCTTCCACGTGATTGCCTCGTTTAATTCCTCGATTGTAGGTGCTTCTGTCTTTACAAGAAGATCATAGGGCCCGTCAACACACTGTATGTCCTTGACTTCGGGCATCTCCTGTAGATGTGCAATTACATCTTTTTCCTGATTCTTCTTGCAATTTAGTAAAAGAAACGAGCCTGCCAAATTTCATCATGCCTTTTATTTTTTAAAAAATACCCTTGCTTCCTCTGAACTGATTATTTTGTATAATAACTTGCCAGTATCTGCATTCTCTCCCATGACGGCCTTTTGTCCATTTGCCAATGTGACAAGTTCAGGATCAATCAGGTTTACGAACTTTCCTGCATTTTCATCATATGCAGTCCACTGTTTTTGCATGCATTGGTTTGTTTTTAGCTGTATTAATTATTTACGTGATTCATATTAACTATTGTTAAATTTTAATATATTCTTAATAACTATTAAATAATCAAATCTATCGTGGAAATCATAATGTCATGCTACAACCATGCAATATGCAATCTCTAACAAAGGTCATCAACTCCAGGGCATGGCATTATACAATAAAACAAAGACTATAGCGCAACTAGCTTTACTGTGTCCATTTTTCTGTCAGTTAGAAAACCCTTGGTTATGGACTGTATCTTTTTAGAATCCCCGTCCAAGAAAAACATCTCCATGCACCTATCACCGTCTATTTTGTTGTGAAGATGGGTTCTAATCAAATGTTCAAAATCATGCTTTATCCTTGCAACCTGATCATCAAACTCGTCTGCATGTACTACGATGAGCACTGCATTTTGTTTTCCTTTTAGATCTGTTTTTTGCTTCTCTTCTTGTACAAATGTCCGGATTCCCGCACGTATGATCTCAGAACGCCCTGTAAATCCCATGGATCCTTGCAGCTTGTCAAGTTCCTTCAGTATCTCATCATTTAGAGAAATTGAAACAATTGGCATGTGGTATTTGTGATTATTAATTATTATTTAAATCTAGTACTAATTTTTAATAAGTTTGGGTAAGATCAAGCCTGATTGATTATTAATAATAACATAAGTCATGAGGTTTTTTATTAAGTTTATATTATATTGTTAATAATAATTTATAGAAGAGAGATTAGATATGGATAAAAAATCATCAGGCATCGCGATAGGAGGAGGAGTAGCTGCCGTAGTTATTGCTGTTGCATTATTCATGTTCTCTGGAATGTCAAATGAACAAGAACCAATGAACATCTTAGTTGATGATGCAGGCAAAAACGATGTTACTTTACAAGATGATGGCAAGACAAGAGTACTAGCTTCCTTTTATCCATATTACGAATTTACAAGAAATGTGGCCGGTGACTCTGCAATTGTTGAACAGTATCTGCCATCTGGAATAGAGGCTCATGACTGGGAACCAAGGGCTCAAGAGATTCAATCATTGAAGAACACAGATGTTTTTGTGTACAATGGATTGGGAATGGAACCCTATATTGAAAACATGATTGGTTCAGGAGAGTTTGACAATGTACTGTTTGTAAAAGCATCAGAAGGAATAGAAATGATGAAATTTGATGAGGATGAGCAGGATGAAACACACGCAGATGAATTTGCACACGAAATAGAAGAAATCATAGAAGAGTTCGAACATGGTCACATCACTGCATCCAAGACACTTGAAGAAATAGAAGAAACTTTGCATGAACATGAAGGAGACGGGCATGGCCATGACAACATGACAATTGAAAGTATAGAAGAGATACTACATGAAATAGAGGATGGTGACATGAGTCAAGAGAATGGAATAGAAGAGATACATCATATTATTTTGGAAGTTGAGGGCGGGGATGAAGCTAAACATGCTGAAGAAGAAGATCACGGACATGACCATGGTTTTGAGTTTGATCCTCACATTTGGTTGGACCCAATTTTGGTAAAGCATCAAGTAAACAACATTAAAGACGGACTGATCAAAGCCGATCCTCAAAACAAAGAACATTATGAACAAAATGCCATGCAATACAACAAGGAACTTGACGCATTAGACATGAAAATTAAATCATCATTGTCATCATGCAGCAAAGATACCTTTGTCCCTTTCCATAACGCATTCACGTATCTTGGAGACAGATATGGTCTCAAGATAATGGCACTTAGCGGTGTAGCTCCGGACTATGAGGCATCTGCTGCAGAGATTGCGAAGTTTGTTGACTTTGTAAAAGACAATGACATCAAGGTAATCTTTGCAGAAGATCTGGTAGACCCAAGACTTGCACAAGTAATTGCAGACGAAGCCGGAGCTGAAGTTTTACTGTTTAGCCCAATTGAGGCATTGGCACAAGATGAGGTCGGACAGAACATAACTTACATCGACAAGATGGAGAAAAACTTGGATGCATTGAGAGTGGCCCTTGAATGTCAATGACCAGTGTACTTGAGGTAGAAGATCTCAGCATAGGTTACAACAGTCATCTGGCAGTAGACAAAATCAGTTTTGATGTGCAGGAAGGAGACCTGCTTGGGATTGTTGGACCAAATGGAGCAGGAAAGACAACATTGTTCAGGGCAATTTTGGGGCTGCAACAGTATTCTGGAAAAATCAAGCTGTTTGGATTTGAAGGCTCAAAGTACCGTTCGTTGTTGCCTTTGATTGGGTATGTGCCACAAAAGGTAGCATTTGAGCCAAACTTTCCTGCAACAGTATACGACATTGTCTCAATGGGGGTAATATCGGATAAAAAATTAGTCAAGGGAGCCAAGTTGATTCAACAGTGTGGCTGTTGCTGGAACAGATTGTATGAGGAAATTGGAAACAATGATGACAAGATAACGGAAGCCCTAGAAACAGTTGGATTGGAATCTCTGAGAAATAGGAGGATCGGTGAGCTTTCAGGAGGAGAACTACAGCGCGTATTCATTGCAAAATCTCTTGTAAAGGACCCATTACTGCTAATATTGGATGAACCAGTAACCAGCGTTGATGTTGAATCACAGACCAAATTTTATAACGTCATAAAAAAGATCAATGAAAAAAACAATATCACGATAGTGTGGTCATCTCATGACCTTGATGCAATATCAAAATATGCAAACAGGGTTGCATGTATGAATAAAAAATTATTCTTTCATGGTGAGAAAGAAAAATTTTTCTCTGACAAGGAACTTCTCAAGACATATACTGAATCATCAATGCAGATGCATATGCACGATCATGGCATGCATTGACAATTTTGGAAGTATGTGATGATGGTTCTTGAGGCACTCTCTTATACATTCGTACAAAAGGCACTAGTTTCGGGAATTGCGGTTGCTCTGATTTGTTCTTTTATGGGAACGTTTCTTGTGTTAAGACGATATTCTCTGTTTGGTGATGGGATAGCCCACGTTGCATTTGGAGGAATTTCGGTCGGTTTGTTTTTGGGTGTGTTTCCATTGTGGACTGCATTCATCGTATCGATTCTTGGAGGACTAGGACTGCAAAAGCTCAGACAAAGCACTCAGATATCTGGAGATTCTGCAGTTGCAGTAGTGCTGGTTTCAGGATTGGCCATAGGTGTAATTTTGGTGAGTTCTTCTGGAGGTTTTTCAGTGGATTTGTTTAGCTTTTTGTTTGGAAGTATCTTGCTCATTAGCAATGAAGATACCTTGATGATTCTTGTAATCAGTGCAGCAATTATTGCCACCCTGACAGTCATGCAAAAACAATTTCTCCACCTTACATTCAACGAGGAACAGGCAAAAATTGCAGGACTGCCAGTCACCTTGTTAAACTATGCATTTGTGATACTGGCATCCATAACGGTTGTAACGTCAATGAGGTTGGTTGGAATCCTGATGATATCTGCACTTATTGTCATACCAAACATCGCTGCGATGACGTTTGGCAAAGGTTTCAAAAAGACAGTCGGCATATCTATGTTTATTTCCGTCATATCTGTGGTGAGTGGAATTCTTTTATCATACTATTACAATGTTGCACCCTCAGGAACGATAGTTATGATTGCAGTTGCAATTCTCATAGGAGTTCTTGTTGCAAGATCTGCCGGACTCATATCAAAAATAGAGATAAAGAAACAACCCCAGACGACGCATAACAGCTGAAATACAACTGATGCACTTTATCTCACAACTTTTTCTTGTTCATTTTGTAAGCTTGTGGTACGACTACCGTGAATGCACCTACAAGCAACGCCAATGGGACAGAAAGAAATATCGAATATTGATAAAACACGATTCCTACAGTTTCGGCAGTCAAAATGCATGCACTTTCCGCAGTTATCAGTATGTAGATACTTGATTTGAAGATCGGTTTGATGTTCTTTTGTTTATGCAGTTTTACAATCTTTTTCCACCCTTTAACAAAATTCTTGAAGGTGATTTGAAGATTGAATACAAATCCTCTGTGTGCATTTTCTCCCAGGATCGAGCAGCAACTATCTATTTTTTCATCATCGTCATAGCGTCCAAGTATGGTTACAAATGTAACTAGTCCTGCCAGCATGTAACCTAGCGCATACGCTATTGGAATTCCTACCATGTTGAATCCAAAAATATGTAGGCCCAGATTTTCTCCGATTTCTGCTGCTGATATGCACAGTATCTCTATTCCAAGTGCAGCAGCATAAAGTCCTTTGACATTTTTGAAGAATTGAAAGATGCTGGGAGATTTTCGTACGGAATTACTTTTATCAGATTGCACATTATCGTTGCAAGTTACGTCTAGACAGCAATCATCATCTTTAACTGTCAAGTTTGGATTTTTTCTGAAATATCTTTTCTTGTCTTTGCGAGTTCCAGTGTGAATAGAGATGCAACAGCATTCGGCGTCTTTTGTACAGAATACGCAATACGTGGAATCGCTTACAGTATTACAATACTGAGGAACACACAAGCATTCGGCACACTTCATTAATGTTCAATGATGCTTTATCTTAGTAATAACAATTTCACTATCGAATATTTTTTTGTGAATTTCTTTGAATTTACGAATTCCACGTGGGTGTTGATTCCTATTCGGGGTTATCTTATCGGAGTTTTTGTCTTAGAGCTCCACGTCATGTTCTTCTTTAACGTGCAATACCAGAAGACGATGTTGCTTGAATTTGACTTCACAGTATGGACATGTGTGAATTTTTTGCTGTCGTGGCGATCCTGATTTTCTAGCCATTTCATTATTCACTCATGCGTTTTATCAGAACTAATGACCGATTTGAATTGCAACATAGATCTAATCATATTCCATCAAATTCTTCTCTTCAAGTAAACTGTGAATTTGATTGACTGAACGATATACGTCTCTTTCATGTCTTGCACCCACACAGATTAATTTGCCTGTTGCAAAAATCAAAATCACCGTTTTGGGATCAAGCATTCTGTGAATCATTGCCGGAAATTGCTCTGGCTCGTACATGCTTCTGGGAATCGTTCTGGCTGCCTGCTCTATGTTGACTCTACTCTCCAAGTTGATTGCTGAAACAATATTTTGTATTTTGACTTTGGGTTTGTTTTTTATTTTGATCTTGGCTTTTCTTAGCTTTTGAATCACCACGTCTACGGCTTTTATCGACAAATCTTCAGATGTTGCTCCAGTGCATACCATGTTCCCAGTTCGAAAAATCAACATTGTGGCTCTAGGATTATTTAATCTAAAAACTATTCCCGGAAACTGATCTGGGTGATACTCAACGGTTGGAATTTTTTTTGTGATTTCCACAAGATTCAATTCTTGATCAATTTTTACAGAAGATACCACGTTGACAATTGAAATTTGGGGTTTATTTTTTGTCATGATGAACTCTCAAAAAGAAATCACATCCTGCATAAGAATAGTTTACAGTTTTTACAAAGTACAAGATCAAACAGATCACACAAAATTATGTTGACGTCTGATCATACTAACAATACCGGCATTTTTATCATCATTTTGAAAAATTCCCCTAAATGCGGATGAAGAAAGTATTGCATCGTTTTTGACGCCGCGCATTTTCATACAGAGATGTTCAGCATCAGCCAAAACCACTACGCCCTTTACTCCTTGGGAGTGCAGTTCATCAGCAATGTTTTTGGTCAGTCGTTCCTGAATTTGAAGTCTTTTTGAATATTTTTCTACAAGCCTGACGAGTTTTGAGATTCCAAAAACCCTTCCGTTTGGAGAATAGGCAATGTGAATCTTACCAAAAAATGGCAGCATGTGATGCTCACACATGGAATAGAACTGAATGTCGCGAGCGATGACTACATCAGAGTCTTCTGAGAACTGTACCGATAGCTCGGAATCAGAATCATATCCTCCAAAGATTTCCTTGTACATATTCGCAATCCTTTCAGGCGTTTCTCGCAATCCCTCGCGAGTAGGATCTTCTCCGACCTCGATGATTAATTCTCTAACGAGTTTTTTTACTCTATCTTTATCCAGGTTATTAGCAAGGAAATGTGCTATTTAGCCATTATGAAATATTACAAAAATCTTTATAATATTTATTAATGAATTAAGATTTATTAATAAACAATTTGAACAGTGTAGTCATGGAAAACATGGTTGAAAAGAATTTAGACTTGGAAGATTCGTTATTATTTCCAATAATGGGATTAATTGTAAAACAAGAGATTACAAATACATCATCAAACTTTGAGAAAGAAATTCCTAACACCGATGATATAATTTTGAGGTTGTATTTTTGACAACCCACATACCACGACCTGGAGATTGGAATATTCTCGGAATAATTAACAAACATTTAACCTGGCTTGCAATCAAACCGCAAGCCCAAGTGTTTGTATTTGGGTGTCACCAACATCTTGAAACGTACCATTTTGAGAAAGGCGCAAGAATTTCAATAATGTCGAATGAGAATGGACAAGAGCTGCATGTAGAACCAGAAAACGCACTGATAAAAAGGACTGCTGCTGCATGATGTCTCATTCTAGAAATTACAATCAAATGATTACATTGACAGATTTGTTGGTAAGCAAGAAAGTCATAACAAAACAGGAGAAGCCAAATCATGCGTTTCAATGATTTGTTTATTATGAACGCATATGCCTAAATCACAAAATACTGCAAAAGAGAAATATACACAAGCCTATTCGTTGCACATTCCAAAAAATATTCAAATTGAATGGGGCAGATTATTTACAAAGCAATTGTATGGCATTGGCAAAGATATACTACACAAGGATAATTTGTTGCTGCAGTACGGTTTTACACGAAAACGACCTCAAAATCCAGACGAAGGAAGCAGTCAGTATTCATTTGTTAATAAAACAGATAAAATAATTTTGTGGGGCTTTGGAATTATTTGTGCTACAAAGAACTACGGATTATTCTTGGGGCGTCATGCATTTGGACCAAAATTACTCCAAGTAAATTCCCTCTCGCCTAACATTTGGGTGCCTGATCAGATTTCACATGGTACGCTGCCAAAAACTACGGAGGAAACACTATTGATGCTGCAACTACTCATCAAATCCATCAGGTTTCTTGAAAATTATGAGAATTGGGTATTGGGCATATGTGGAGAGTCATACCGTCATGAATCACTACAGGATATGCATTCGCAGGTTGCATCTCCAATTCACTTGGATAAAAAATGGTCTGAACTGTCCAAAAAGTTTGAAAAAATTCTAAGAGAAATGATGTGTCACGTCAATAGCATGTCTTCTGATAGTGGTGAAAAAATGTGACGGATGTTCTCAAAACATTTGGAGGCAATCACTCATTATGACAGTTGAAGAAAGACTAAATGCGGTAATCCTGAATTTGGAAGCGTCTCAAGGGATAAAATATGACTATTTCACATCTTCAACTCTTTCATATCTTTACGACATTCGGGATGGAAATGTGCCCGAACACGTGTTAAGACAGCCTCTGCCCTTGAGAGAAAAGAGAAAAGAGATAATTGAACATAAGAAATTACTATGTGGAAAGTGTGCTAAATCCCTGGCATTTGTTGATGAAGGATTGACAATAAACAGCTATGCCGGACTTTGTAATGACTGTTTTAGGGAAAAGTTGAGACCATGAGGACTTTCCAGATCTTAAACCCCTAGCCAATAAAATTAATTCCAATTCTTAAAAATGAATTAGTTCATACCGTTTTTTTTAATTTTCACGCAGGTCTGAAACTTGACATCTTAACTATAACCCCAGCACAACGTGTGTGGGGATATGGTTAAGGCATTAAATTGTATGCCTACGTGGAACTCAAATTAGAATAGAAAAATTGTTTAAATTCAAAAATTAGAAAGAACAATGGTATGGGATTTTTTGACACTGAAAATGGAGTGGAGCAATACATCAAGATGGCTGAAGGCTATGACGGTGCAGAACTGATCAAGATACTGCAAAAATATTTGCCTGAAAATTCAACTGTTTTGGAACTCGGAATAGGGCCAGGAAAGGATGTGAATATTCTGAAGAAATCATATGAAGTGACAGGATCAGACAATTCTCAAGTTTTTCTGGACAAATACAAGAAGAACCATCCAAACAAAGATCTTCTGTTACTTGATGCCGTAACCATACAAACAGACAGAAAATTCGACTGCATATACTCTAACAAGGTGTTGCACCATCTAACCAAAGAAGACCTGACAAAATCCCTTCAAAGACAAAACGATGTGTTGGGTCCAAATGGAATTGCATTTCATTCTTTTTGGAAAGGAAATAAAGTCGAAGAAATGGAAGGTCTGCTTTTCACGTATTATGAGACTGAAGATCTGAAGAAAATTACAGAATCCAATTTTGATGTGTTAGCCATGGAAACATATGCAGAAATGGAAAAAGATGATTCAATCTATGTTGTATTGAGAATTAGATGAGAATAACATCCACGTGTAAAAAAATTATAATTGAAAATTTGTGAAGACATGTCATGGCCATAATTGAAAAAAACAATGGCTTGTACACCATCATACTTCGTTTTGACACAAAACCAGAGTCTCAGCAAGAGCATCTGGATGTTCTCATTGACTTTTTTGAAAGCGTAGTTTCTATGCCGCCAGGACTGGTTTCCACCAACTTCCACAAGAGTCTTGATGGTACAAGAATTCTCAACTATACTCAGTGGGAAAGCAAAGAGGATTGGAATAATGCCATTCACAACAAAGAAGTTCTGAGTCATCCTAAAAACCCTATCAAGCATGCAAAAATTCAGGTTCATGATTATGGGGTATCTTATACGTTTGACAAAAAATGAAGTCAAAGTAGATGTCACTGACAGTACCCTCAATATCGAACTAGAATTAGATTAGTTTCAAAGAGACTTGAACCGCTTTAGGGATAATTTTAGTTCAAGACCTTGTAAAATACTTCTACTGGTTTATCATACTGTGTAGTTTTGATCAATTCAAGTCTGATGCAACATTGCCACATCAGGGATGTTTGAGATGATGATTGGTAATGACCTCAAAATTTCCTCAATCTATGATTCTCTGCTTTCTCAGATATCTAAAACGCTTACAACCGTCCTTGGAAATATCTCCTGACACTTTTACTAAATTTGCTTTTTTCAGTAAATGTACTTTCCTGTAAACCTTACTTGTAGAAAATCCGACTTCAGCACTAATCTCGCTGACTGTCATTGCCTTTTTTGATATGGATGACAAGATCCACATGCAGCATAAATCAGACAATGCAAGTCGCACTTTGGCCCTTATTTCAGAGGTGTTAGAATGTGGGGTGTTTGAAAGCAAGTTATTTCATCACCCTTATTCTAAACGCAAATACTGCAGTCAGCAATACCGTTGAGAACAGCAAGATTCCTATTCCCAAATGAACAGCAACCAGAACAGCATGCAATTTCAAGTCGATTACCATGGCTCCAAGCACAATCTGGGTGATGACAAATACTGTTGCCAGGGAGCTTGTTACCTTGATTTTACGGTCTGCATTCTTGTTGATGATGCTTGCAATCATGGTTGCAATGACTAACACCCCTGTAACTGCTGCAATTAACCTGTGAACCCATTCAATGATATATGCCTCGGAAGGCATTATGCCGTCAGGACACAAAGGCCATTCAGGGCAGGTCAATCCAAGACCTGCTGCTGAAACGTATCCTCCGATAAACATTAGAGAATACAAAACCACCATTGTCGCAAGTGCAAGATGCCAAATCACAATAGTCATTTTATCTCAGATGGATCCTATGATACATGACCGGCCAGAGTTTCAAATGAGTAATGATGTGTTCGGCGGTTTGTATGATCTGCCACGCAGAATCATGCATGCTAATTACCACTCCGTTTGGGGTTGACTCTGGATTTCGTTCTTAGTATCAACATGCAGCAAGGACATCGCAACGTGCTGGTTTTCATAAATACGTCACAATAGCTGCATCTCTTGTATCCCTTGACATATCGTGAATTGCCAAACGGTTTGGATTCAAATCTGTGGCATAATCCCCTACATGAGGCAGTCATTATCTTTTTTCCTTTACCTTGAATTGCAAATTGCATTCTTTGCAGAAAATGTTATGATTGTCAATGAAAATATCCAAGCTGCCGCATTCAACACAGATTTTAATGCCATCACTTACAATTCCTCTTTTTGCATCAAATTTTTCTTCATATTCAAACGACATCAAATTGTAAGCCTCCAAAAAAATAAAAAATTTGAAGTGACAGAGTTCATCTCCGTCACTCCCCGATGGATCGTAACATCCAGGCAGTCTTTTCATGCTTTTCCATGAGGCCAACAAGAAAGTCCTCTGTTCCAACATCCCCATATTGTCCATTAATTTCAGGAACTTTTTCTCGAATGGTCTGGATGATTTTCTCATGATCTCCTAAAAGATTCGATACCATGGCATTTGCATCGGGATATTCCCCGGGATGCTCTTCTAGTTGTGAGTTTTTCTGAAATTCACTCAATGTGGAGGGTGCTTTAAAACCCAATGATCTGATTCTTTCGGCGATTTCATCCACATCTTCAGCCAATCCATCGTATTGTTCTTCAAAGGTCTCATGATACTCATTAAAGTAAGGACCAACGACGTTCCAATGATAGTTTCTAGTCTTGGTATAGAGTACGTATTCGTCAGAAAGAATTGAAGATAAGATTTCTGCAACCTTTTGACGGTTTTGTTCTGCTATGCCGATGTTTACTTGTGTCATGACAAACAATTACTTTTGTCATTAAAACCAATTATGAAGCAAAATGAGGTTCAAAAGACTCATCATGATGAGTTTTGCTTTTAAGTGAATTATTCAATTACGATCATTGGACATTCAAGGATTTTTAGAATCACAAGAACATGCACACATTGTTCTTATTTACGAGGAGCCAACAACAGGCCACAACATAGAACTAAACTTCATCAAGGAAGGATTGGAAAAGGAACAGGTTTGCCTGTACATTACAAATGACGTTGATTTGACAAAAACCAACATGGAAAAGACTGGAATCGATGTAGACCAATTTGAGGAAAAAAATATTCTGCATATTCTCAAAATCCCTGAAACATTCAGTAAATATAAAAAAAATATTTTAGAAATAGTAAATGATGTTGAAAAATATGGAAAAGAGATCAGGGTGGTATCCACTCACAACTTTGACTTTTCAATAAATGATAATGTGAATTCAATGATAGAAATTGAACAAAAAATAGACGACGTATTTTCCAAAATTCCAGGAAACATGATCTGTTCATTTTCATTAGATAGAATGGGACAAAGCCAATCAAAAAAATTCATTACGAAACTTTTGGATTCACATCACGGGGTCATGTTTTTGCGGAAAGCCGGCACACCAAAATGGTTCAGTCTGCCGTAAATACGTCATCACATAATTTTTTGATCATTGTTCTGATCTCTGCATATTCATCATAGAACTTCTTTCCAGAATCTGTTATTTTCATTGTTACTTCATCAACCAGGAGTTCTTTTTTAGACATCTCAGACACAAATTGTTTTAGTTTGTCATAGGAAAGATTACTTTTGAATTGAACTCGAGTCGGAGATATTTTTTCATTGTTTTGGGAATCCTTCTTAATCGCAGACAAAATGTCATGATAAATTTCTAGCCTGCCTCGCCTATCACCCATGACATATCAAAAATATGGCATGATAAATGAATTTTCAATTATCTAGATTTAATTCCACATAGATTCAGTTGCTGATTTTTGAATAAAATTGGATGTATGTTTTGGATTAATGTTTGATTTCCACACCATAATCCGATAAAGCATCAGCAAATTTTTTCATCTGCTTATCAGACATCGGTGAAGGCTGAACTGTGGGATCTGAAACCTCGTCACCAACTTTGACAAACAGATCCTCCATTCCTCCAGATGCCAAGATTATCAGCATCTTTGCCAAGACATCTGTCTTGTTTTTGAAACTGTGAGTCACATGTGGTGGGACATTGACAAAGGTTCCTTGTTTTGCAACGATTTCCTTTCCCTCCACAGTAAATGTTATTTCGCCTTCTAGTACGTAGAATCCCTCGTACTCGCGAGTTTGAATGTGAGGAACAGGACCGCCATCAGGAAATACTTTGGCCTCTACAACGCTATAGGTTCCACCGGTATCATCTTTTGATGCCAGGATGCTGTTGATGTCCCCTGCAATGGCAATGTGCTTTCCGCCGTTGGGTTCTGTGATCTTTATTTTATCCGTCATAATCCATCTACGTCACAGGATCAAAACCGGACATTGTGCATTCCTAAGCACGTTTTCAATTGTGCTTTGGTAGTGCCTCCTCTCGTACGTGTTAGTAATCTTTGTCCTGGTCATCATTATGAGATCAACGTCATGTCGTCTTGCAAACTCTAGTATCTTTGCAGATGCCAGTCCGTTTTTGACGATTTTGGAGTCAAATGGGATGTCGTGCTCTTTGCAGGATTTTTCCAGATGCATGTGCTGCTGTTCTATTTGCTTGCGCTCCTTTTCAAATTCCTGCTTGCTTGTCTTTGTCTTAAAGAACCCAAACGTTGGCCTCTCTTCCAGGCACGTGATGACTGTAATCTTTGCGTGAATCAATGGTGCCAATGAGATGGCTTTTTTGAATGCCTTGCTGCTTCCTGTTGTACCGTTATAGGGAACCAGAATGTGTTCAAACGTCTTTGTCAATTTCTTATTCTCCACCTAAAGACAATACTTTTGGTTATTACATATTTTGATTACTTTTATTTTAGTAATGTTGTATTGCATCTTGAATTTCTTATGGCTCAATCTAACAATCGTATTTTTCTCCTTTCGGAATTTGAATTTATTTTGAGGAAATCTCATGCATGTTGTACTGGGGTTTTTTATGCAAAGAGGCATTGCTTAAAACCCACGTGTAACTATTTTTGAAAAATTATTTCAAAACGATGTCAGAAAGGCAATAGACTATTTCATAATGGCCACAATGCACAAAAATTTATCACTGTTTTGTGGAATAGACGAGAGATTACAATCATGAATGATTCTGATTCATTTTATCCGATGCATAAGTTGGAAACAAAGATGGCGCCCAAGCATGGACAAATAGCGCCATACTCATCGACATGGATCTCCACCAATGATCTTTGTAAGTCATGTTGTTCTCTTTAAGGTGTTTTATCATGCCGATTTTTCTTATCATACTGAAATTGAGTCAAATTAGTATAATAAAACAAAAGATATTTTCCATTAACGGTTTTCAAATGTGGAAATTGTATTAAAAAGAATAAAAAAAGAATAAAAAAAGAGGGGGTTATTGATCAGGAATATCCTGTACGACTAGGACGTATGGTTCGCCTATTGGGTATGTATCACCATAGTTCCAAAAGTAGAACACTTTGCCGTATGTCTCATCTAACATTGGCCCGACTTCAGCTAGTTCCTCAGCGTTAAGTTCGGGAAAATCAGCTAGTGCTCTTGGAAACTCTGTCTTGTGATAATGCCAATATTGTTTCTCTTCTTCAGGCAGTTCGTTGTATTGGTCAGTGGTAATGACGTATTCGATGCCGTATGGTTTGTCTTGGTCAGTCATTCCATATGGGAATAGCAGACATGCCGCAGTATTGTCATCATATACTTTACAATGATGATGGACTATCGTTTGCAACAAATGATCAGCAGTTCCGTGTGACTGATTTACGTCAAGATGTCTGATTGCATGGATGTGCAGGTCACTGAATCCCAGAGTGTTAGGATAGTCAACCTGTCTTGGATTGAGTACTTCGTTGTAGCGTGGTTCTGATGGTGTTTTCATCATTTTTTTATCATGATGCTTGCCATCCATTTTCATCATGCCTTCCATTTCAGACGTGTACTTTGACATGTCCATTGTTTCCATATGTCCAATCATCTGCTCCATTTTCTGGATCATTTTAGATTGTTCGTCGGAAGTCATGGTTTGCCACATCTGTGTCATTTGTGACATGTGTTTCTGGTGAACTGAATCCATTCTGTCCACGAGTGTGTCAATATCTGCTGTTGTGGTTTCAGAAGATGATGCTGAACCAGATTCAGATGATTTGATCGACGAAGTCTGTTTTCTCTCCTCAGATGGAATCTCAGAACATAACCTGTCCCCGCAAACCTTGTCTTTGGTAGCCGAACCGTATTTTGGAGTATTTGTGCCTGAGGCTTTGGCAGCTTCTGCATCTTGGAAATCTGTAATCGATACTGTAACTACGGATAACGTCACTGCCAAAAGTGCAAATGCCATCAGCGAATTTCTTTTCATTATGAGCCTGGAAGAGAATGTGTTTTATAAGCAAAAATACATTTTCCATGGACGGTTTTCAGATGTGGAAATCTCCTTTGGAAATAGTCTATTTTTGTAATGTGGAACATATCCCATAATCATCACGAATCAACAGCTAGCATGTACAAATGATTTGCAGAGATGCAAAAAACACGAAAGAAAAGTGAAGATTTGCCTTCAATGCGTAAGTGGAAATACGTCGATAAATCCGTATAACCGATTTGCAAATCCTATGGATTTTTGCGGAATTTCAAATAATGTGGGTGCATCATGCATGAGATCTTTCACATGTTCAAAAGCATTAGAATTGCATGCAATCAAAATACCGAGCAGGACAAAAACACTGTACATATTGTGAACTGTTTGTAGACACTGATGAAATTCAATTTCATTGCTGCAAGATTAGACTGAGAACAAAGTCCAGATGTAAAGTGTGTGAAAGAACTGAGATTTAATTACCAATATGCACTGGTGCCCATTCCTTCATTATCCACGATTTGGACATCAAGGGATTCCAAGCCGAATGTGACATAGATGGACTTTATTCTGTTCTGATAGAGATAGTATTTTTTTCTGTCATCTGTGACTATTGCACCTGTAACCTTGAGAATCTTGCTGTCTTCCAATTCATGAATGCGTCTATATGCAGTAGTCATCGGAATGTCACATTCTTTTACAAGATCCACCACAGATTTTGATTTTTCTATGGTGGCATTCATGATAGTTCTGGAATAATCATCTGATAATGCCTTCAGAATTGCTTTTCTGAGGGTGGAATCTTTTGCCAAAATTTTGAAATCGGCCATATCTGTCAAACATCCAGTTATCATGACATATAATCTTGATTTAGAAAAAAATAATCGGGGAATTCACATTTCCGATTTTATTTTAGAATTCCATGATTTCATTCCACCTTCCAGAATCTCAAAATCAATTCCCTCTTGAGCAAGCATATAGGATGCTATTGTCGCCCTATTTCCAGAACCACATATGACTATCACTGGCTTGTCGGTGGGAATGTCATCCATGCCATTTGGCTGAAATATCTCTGCAAGAGGAACGTTCACAGAACCGTCAATCTTTGATTGCAGTAACTCGTCAGGCTGCCTTACATCAAGCAGATATAGATCCTCGTCAGCAGCAAGTCTGTCTGCCAATTCTTTAGAATCCACTACGGTCTGAGAAGTGGATACGACATTTTCAGGGATACTGCTCATTCCTCCCTTGAGATAGTATGCATGCACTCCCATCTCAGTCATGGTTTGGGCTGCCTGCTTTGCCTTTGTTCCGTCTTCATCAATTAAGACGAAATTGTACGTTGAGGTCACTTCAGGCAACCTGCTCTGAATGGTTTTCACGCGTTTTTCCATGGTTGCTGAATCCAAGACATCGTGTGATGCACCATACAGATGCCCTGATTGGTACTGCTCAACAGTTCTGATGTCTACGACCAATACATGTTCCTTGTTTTGAAGTAATACGTCAAGCGTGTCGGGATTCACTGCATAGATGTCAGTATTGCTTTGTGATGAAGTCATCATCGTCATCACAGTAAACGTGCCAACTATCACAATTCCAATTATTATAGATGCGATGACTCCAACATTTTTTGTTTGCATGAAACCCATGTTTCATGTTTTACTATTATGTCAAGACACATTTCTCATCAATAGTTTTCAAGTGTGGAAATCGTATTCCTTCAATATATCATTCAAAGACAGAATATGCATAATGAGTTTCACATACACGGTAAAAAAACAAAAAAACATTGATGATGTTATTGCAACAATTACTGAGAATCTCAAAGAGATTGGATTCGGGGTATTGGAGACCTTGGACTTTAAGAAAATATTGTCTGATAAGGGATTAGAATTCTTAAATAGTTACAATCTGATGGAGGTATGCCACCCCAGTCTTGCAAAGCAGGTGCTGGAAGCCAATCCAGATCTGGGACTGTTGTTGCCATGTACTATTGCAATTTATCAAAAGGACAATGAGAACTTCATTAGCTTAGCGAGACCAACATCTTTACTTTTCATGGCATCTGATAAAAGTCTCAACTTTTCGGGAGAAGAAATTGAGACCAACCTCATCAAAGTTATAGAGAATACAAAGCAGTAACGTGATCAATTTTAAAAAAAATCAAAAAAACAAGGGTTATGGAATAACCATTTCAACCTTATCTTGTAGCGTATCATAGTATCCATTCAATTTCATAGCAGGGACATTGAACGTAGCAGATACTATGTCGCCAACTTGTGCACCGCATTCAGGCACAACCACGCTGACTCCATATTGTGATTCTCCAACACAGCCATATTCCATATTGGCTATGACAACCACATCTTCAGTGACCTGGACTGGGATAAAATTCCAGGGAGTCAACAGCAAAATAAGAATAACAGCTGTTCCTGCAGCTACCATTCCCCACATTGCCAGTCGAGGCGGTTTCTTTTCTTTTCGTTCTAACATTTTTCCTCATTATTAATAGATTGAGATTGGATATAACATCAAGAAATAATTGCCACATTCAGTTTCCACTCGTGAAAGCCACAAATGAAAAGTGTCTATTTGTTTTATAATTAATTTAAAGTAATATTTTGTATGTCTGCAATAAATAATCGCTCTGAGAAAAAGTCAGGTAAAAACACCACTTTTGTCATAGCAGGGGCAATCGTACTTGTAGCAGGTTTGCTTTTTGCATATCTGATGCTCTATACTGCACCAGTTGAAACAACGGAACTAGTCAAGATCATAGCAGTTACTGATGATGGATGCGTTGCTGAAACCAGGGATGGTTATGCCGTAAGCATCGGAGAATGTAATGCACAACCTGGCCAGTACGTCAATGCACTAATCGATCAAAAGACAAAGGAACGTGCGGCCTTGATGAATCCAACAAACTAAATTTTTTTATTATTTTTTATTTTTTTGATTGCCATATTTTTTTTATAAAAAATTAAATGAAATTTTATCTATGTACAACAATCCCCAGATACGAATTCCATTATTGGTAATCTTCATTGGAAAATGTCTACTTCTGTTATATCCAAAATTAACTATGCTAAATGCATGAACAAAAAATCTTTAGTTGGAATTGTCATCGGTCTTATGATGGCAACTTCTACTGTTTACTTTGTTGAGACATCAGAAGAACTATTTGAAGAGCAAGACATGATAAAGGGTCCATTCTTTTTGGTAGTAGCCGTAGCGTACATTCCGGTCGCATTTTGGATGCTAAAGAGTCCAAACAGTTCTATGCCATACATTGTAACCATAGCAGGAACCGTTGGAATAATTGCGTTATACGCAGTAACCAGAACGGATGCAGGTGCAATGGCATTTGGCTTGGAACATGCAGGAAGTATCGGGCATCTGGGTATGGTATCCAAGGTAGTTCAAGTGGGGGTTGTAATTGGCTCTGTCTGGGCACTAATTCAGACCAAGAAGGAAGCATGGATGCAAAATGAAGGCATATCCAATGTGAGAAAACAGTGTTGACACTCACATCTGGTTTATTTTTATCATTTACACTTTCAGTTTATCCATTATCGTATTTGAAGGAGATGACTGGATGAGCAATTGTCTGTGTATTGATTGCAAAAAGGATTCAAAGTTACTTTCATACTCTGTGAAATCAAGAGCCAAAAATAGAAGGAATGAATTAACTAAACTGATAGGAAAGAATCCCTGAATTCAGTTCAGAGATCTGATGAGACTCATAAATTTGAAAAACGGCGTATTGAATCATCATCTAAGAAGATTGGAAAAGATGGGATCTGTCAAAGTGGAAAGACTTGCACGACAGACACGGTTCTATCCCGTATGTTTTTCAGATGAAGAATCCGTGATTGCAAAAGCATTGAGAAGAAAGACTCCTCGAGACATCATGCATACTCTGATGTTAAATGATGGAGATGATAAAAAAGGTCTTGACTTTAGTCAGATTGTTTCTGATGCATCCAAATCACCATCCACGGTATCTCTTTATCTTTCACAATTAATCAAAGACAACATTGTTACCGTCACTAGGGACTTTGGTCGTAAAAAGAAATATCATCTTCCCAACAGACATCTAGTTGACAGACTAATTGAAGATCATAAACCGGGAATATTGGAGAAACCTGTATCAGGATTTGAAGATATGGTAAATTCAATTTAAGTCAAATCTTAATCCTCTAATGAAAAAGAGATGGGTTAAACCAAATATGATTTGGTCTGTTCATATCCTTGTTAAAAATTACGAATAAAAATAACGCATAGAATATTTTTGCAATCAAAAATATGAAGAGTTTTTCCCATACCTTTTGTTCACGAGACTGCGAGTACATGTAAAAAAAGCAGTGATGGTTGGAGGATGAAAAGTAACAGTCTGGGAGGATTTTTACTATCTGATGAATCGTGTAGAAATTGTGGGAAACCGATGTATCCGCAAACGAAGTGCAACAGATGCAAGATAGTAATTTAAGACATCTGCTTAAACTGCGGAAAGGTGATGCTATCAAGGTATCATGCATGCTCTCCGGAAATGACAATTGTGACCTTGTGTTGATTCCATGTAAAGGATAGAAAAAGAAAACATGGTGATTCCTAGTGTCATAATTGATTTTTTGTGGAGGTTCATAAGGCGTAGAAATTCGATACCGAGTAGAATTAATGACTAACACTAACACTAACACGATAAGACCCATCTGGCTGATATTCATCGGAGTAATAATCGGTGTAGGTTCTGCGGCAATCTACTTTCTAGAAGTGGCAGATTCTGACATTACAATTCAGGCAGAAAATCCGCAGATAATGACTGCTGGAATTACCATTGATGACATTTATCCGAGGGCTGAAAATCCAAATCCGCAAAAAAGAAGCTATACGCTGATTGCACAGGATGCGGAAATTGAGGTATCCCAGGGCGTAAAGGCAAAGGTGCGGACATACAACGGAACAGTACCTGCACCAACATTGAGATTTGATGAGGGTGATGAGGTCGAGGTAAAATTTGTAAATGAAACGCCGTATGCGCATACCGTCCACTTTCATGGTACTCACAACTCTGCAAACGACGGAGTGTTTCCTATGATCAATCCCGGGGAAGAGTACACATATTCCTTCAAGGCACATGAGGCGGGATTCTTCATGTACCATTGTCATGCGTTTCCGACAACTGAACACGTGAGGATGGGAATGTTTGGCGCGATGATAATTGATCCGATACATCATGTCATGGAACCTGCACGGGAGTACCTGTTCGTACTAAGCGAATTTGATCCAGATGATCCATTGGCGACATTCACAAAGTTCTATCCCATCAACGGATATGCAAACCAGTACATGGACAATCCGATTCAGGTAGTCGAAGGCGAGCTTGCAAGATTTTACGTGATGGGAATTGGCGGCGTACTGCAATCTCCATTTCATGTTCATAGCACGATCTTCAAGGTCTGGCCGTCTGGAATTTTGTGGAACGAGCCGCATTATGCGCAGACACACCTGATTGGAAACGGTGACACTGCAATAATTGAGGCAAGTTGGAAAGAGGCAGGCAGATATCTCTTCCATGTTCACGGAATACAGGAAGAACGTGGCTCCATGGCACTGCTTGACGTGCTGGAAGATGACTCTACACTAAAGTCACTGGAACAGCCTAGCAACATTCCAGGAAGCAAGTCGATGATTCCGTGGCAGGAAGATTTGCTGTATCAACTGGAGGATCCTCAGATTATTACGTATGATGACCTGGGTTCTGCTACTGCAAAGGTCTCTACAGCACATGCCGTATCTGCAGACAAGGTATCAATCGTAAAGGATTCCTGGAATCCTGAGATCACTGAATCATATGCGCCAATTGCAGTAAAGGTGAAATCAGGTACCGCGATAACTTGGACCAATGATGATATCGTAGTACACACTGTAACCGAACAGGAATCAGAATCATTTGATTCTGGATTCATTCAGGCAGGCGGGGACTGGCAGTACACCTTTGATGATCCTGGCGAATACAGCTACTACTGCACGTTGCATCCTTGGATGAAAGGTGCGGTACTGATAATCTAACCCACTCATCATTACGTTTCTTTTCTTTTGTTGTACCAGTCTGTCAACATCTCAATCCGTATTGGACTTGTAATTGCAACTGGCGCAAGTATGAGAAGTACTGCAACATGAACTGCGTTTACATTGCTTCCAATGTCCACTCCCTTCTTTTCAAGAATTCACTGTCAAAATTTTTGATGTGACTTGTTTCTGAACTGTGGCAGGTTCTTCAACATATGTAACGGAAAATTTCTGGGTTTGCTGATCTTGTCTCTTTAACTGCTGCGCTTTTTTCTTCCACTTACGGTGTATTTTGTTTCGTTGGTTTTGGTTATCAATACTGTATTGTCGTCTATCATTCCGGTACAATTTTCTATCATTCCGGTACAACCATTTATCATTCCGGCATGCTGTCTTGCTTTTATGATCAAGATGAAAATGAATGCCCTCTATTGGAAAATTCTGAATTAATCTTTTGATTCATAATTCTATTATGAATGATGGAGAAAGTAATTCTACAAATAAAATACAGCTATTCAGAAATTAAATGAATATGGATTTTACAAAACTTCCTGATAATTTACCTCGTCCGACAGATGACGGATCTTGTGACCATCTTTTAGGGATGTCTATACCCAGTACAGTATTTTTATCCACAAAAGGAAATTCTCTTGATGTTTGTAATATTGATGCTGATTTTGTAATTTTTTACTTGTTTCCAATGATTGGAATTCCTGGAAGGAATCAGCCTTTAGAATGGGATGATATTCCAGGTGCACGTGGCTGTACTCCTCAAAACATTGCAATCGATGAGCATATGGAAGATTTACTGAAATATGATGCCATTCCAGTTGGAATTTCGACTCAACCCATCGATGAGTTATCAAAAATATCACTAATTAGAAATTTTTCACAAATAATTTTATCCGATAGCGATTTGAAACTTCAACAAAATCTAAACGTTCCCACGTTCCAATTTGAGAATAATACCATGTACAAAAGATTGACATTGATTCTAAAAAAATCCAAGATCATCAAGGTATTTTATCCAATTTTTCCGCCAGACAAACATATCTTTGAGATTTTAAAATGGTTGGAAAATAATTCTGTCAAATGATATTTGTTTACATGATGTCTGCATTACAATTGTGAAAACATTTAAGCAAAAATTCTACGAATCGCCCATAAAATCTTGCGTAATCTGCCTAAGGATTACAAAATAATAATTATAAAAATATATTAGAAAAATATTGAAATCATCCTTTCTAGTTTTCAAAGCCTGAGAATTTACACGATATTGCTGATGTTTTTGATATTTGTCCGATAAAATGTGGAATATTTTTTATCCAAAGTCACATGCCGAGAGGAGAAGTTAAGATGGATGATATTATCATAACCAAAATAATGAGGCCAAACGCCTTTCCAGTGCCAAATCCATTGACTGTTTTGACTGCCTTTACTGAGACAACAAAAATCCATGCGACAAATCCTATTGCGACAATTACAATGATGCCTGCATATGTCAAAACCGGTCCGATCATGGAAAACAGTTCTTCTTCGTCTGCATCAGATTCTATGATCTGTGAAGGATCTATTGATGTAAGAGATCCCCACATGAGAAACATTACTGCTGAAAGCACCATCATCATGGGGATGACTGGAACATTTGCGTAAAAAAGAACAGAAAAAACCTTCTTCCAGCTTGCATTGCCGCCTAGTTTTTTTCCAATTAAATAAAACAACACGTTTGAAATGATTCCCGTCAGTATGCTGATTCCTACAAAGAGTATGACCTCTGACCAATCTGCCGGAATGCCAACGTCTATGTCACTTTCTTCAAAACTTTGATAGTATGCATGATCAAGTGGCATCGTGACAAATGGAACCATTACAAGCAGACTGATGACTGATGCAATCAGGAAAATTCCAATTGAAGATGCAAAATATTTCTCTTCATTGTCTCTGATCTGAGCAAATGCAGAGTTTGGTGCAGTAATTACACGTAAAATAACCTTTGAATCAAAATAAGACAAGTCGAACAAACACTACTCTCTTACAATGTTGATAAGCATTGTGATTGTTTTATCAGGATAGAATTACAACATGGTTGTCCGTTCATACCATCTCAAATGGATGAACATGTTTTACTATCTTGTCTTCTTTTGGCTTATTCCGATGTGATCATATTGAAAAATTAATTCTGTCTTCCACTCTTTCAATATTTTTTGCTTCTACAGAGTAATCAAACAAAACAAGATCACATGCATAAATTAAAAAATAATAATCATGCTGTACCGAAATCTAAGTATCCTCAAACATCACCTTGTTTGTTCGCTTGACAAAATACAGCGAAATGAAAACCGTCACAATGTTTGCAAAAGGAACTGCCCACCATATTCCTGGGGTGCTAAAGAAATGAGAAAATGCCATCAGGCCAACTATGACAAAAATAAGGTTGTATGACATTGAAATCATGAGTGACGTCTTTGGCTTTTGAAGTGCAGTCAAATATCCCGAAGAAAGATAGTTTATTCCAAGAAATATGTATGAAAAACCATACACTCGAATTGCGTCAAAAGCAAGTGATGTTAACTGCTCGTCGTCTCCGCTAAACAATTCTATGAAATATTCGCCAAACATGAAAACAAACAGGTAAAAAACAACACCGATTATAATTCCCATCTTGATTGAGATTTTCAACGTGTCTTTTACTCGACTGATTTTACCTGCACCAAAATTGTAGCTAACCATGGGCTGCAGCGTCATTGCCAGTCCCGCGCAGATCATTATCATTATCAATGATGTAAGTGAGATTATGGCAAACGCTGCAATCCCAATTTCTCCCAAATGCTGTATCAGGATCAGGTTGAACGTCAACACGACAATACCTGCAGAAATCTCAGACAGTCCGTCAGATGAGCCGTTGTAGAGAATTTTTTTAATCACTGAAAAATCAAAAATCGGTCTGCCGTAAGACATGATGGACTGTTTTCTAAAAAAATATACAATTAGCAAAATTGTGCTTGGAATCATGGAAATACCTGTTCCAAGAGCAGCTGCTCCCAAGCTCCAGTCCCAGACCCCCAAGAATAGATAAGTTAACGGAATGTTGATTACTACAGACACCACTGTGGTTATGATTGGATAGATGAAGTTGCCCTCGTTTCTAATGAAGTGCTGGAATACAAGTCCGATTATGAACAATATGAAAAATACGGCAAGCGTGGAAAAATATTCCTTGGTTGGCTCAAAAAGCAAATCTGTTGCGCCAAGAAATCTGGTGATGTCATCTGCAAAAAACAGAGTGGTGACAGAAAGAACTGTTGAAAAAATGACTGCCAAAACTAGCGCAAGATTGAAAACCTGATTTGCCTTGCCTATTTTGTTTTGACCCAGATATTTTCCGACAATTGCGGAGCCTCCTGTGGCAATTACGATCGCAATGGCGATTAGCACGCTGAACATGGGATAGACTAGATTGAATGCTGCCAGTCCTTGAAGGCCTACAAACTGTCCGATTAAAATCCCGTCTATCAGGAAAGTACTGATCATTAGGAGTAGAACCAATATTGATGGCACTGCAAGCTTGATGAACGTCTTGGACACCTTGCCGTTGGCAAACAATTCGTCAGTCATTTTATTATTTTCAAGTCCAGTCCGTCATAAAGCATCCTCTTCATTGGTATGACTCTTTATGAATTGAATCAAAGTGATGTATTCTTGAGATAACTCGGAGTTTGAATTCTAAGGCTGGTGTGATTTTGCCATGTCTTGTATGCATATGTAGTTCAAATTCGTAAGTGCTGTTTGCAATCAAAATGTTCTGAATCCGTTTTCATGGTTCGTAGTTCTTAACTTGTGAGTAATTGATGAAATTAAATTCTGCATGTGCAGGACAATCTGATCTGGTTGCTGCAAAAACAGATGTTGAAATGACTGTGACCGTGATTTTTCGAAAGCCTGATTCTTAACTCTTTGACCTGTCTCTTTGCAGTATTGGCAATATTGCAAAAATTGGCAATATCCTGTGCCAGAAAATAAAGCCGCTGTTATTTTTCAAGCTATTGAGACTAATCGATTGCTCTTCTTCCATGCCTTCTGCAGTACCTGATCATGAACCAATTCCGTTTCCTGTATCCCAGATGGGACTTGAAATATGAATACTGGTATCCTGAATCCATAACGCAAAACAGACATGTTCAACATCATTGATGATAAAATTACAAAAATTAAACAATACGCCATGAAATAAAATGTAAATGGTTGCACTGGCTGCAATTATCAAAAATGCCTTGTATCTGACTTTCATTTTCTATTTTGATATTTAATGATGATAAAGAATTCTATACATTGGGTGCAAAATAGACATTGGGTGCCTAAACCATTATTGGTGATTGCACATGATCTTAAAATCTAGTTCGCTGAACGGATTTAATTTCATTCAAATGACTTGGTAACCTTTGTGATTCGATGACCGCAATTTACACAAAGATTAATTCTATTGTCAAATCTAAGTTTTCCACATTTGTCGCACCTGGTATAAGCCATAATACATTAAAAACTGACTAAGAATTAAAACTGATCTTGATTCTCTCAAATTTATACCTAAGATCTCTGGTTTAACAATAGTTTTTAAATGAATTTACGTGGATTCATCTACAAATTGGTGTTCAAAATGAATACGTGGACTAGCTAACTCCAATGTTTTGAATCTTCTGAGAATATCTGACCATATTTTTTCCCAATTTCTGATTCTTGTTCAAAAGATACATTGCCTTTGGCAAGTAATTTACTCACTTTCCAAAAATAAAATTCAAGATTTGGGGGACTGATTACTATCACATGTCCTCCGTTATGTCCTGCGACAAATCTGTGCAATGCACCAGTTGGAACGCATATCACATCTCCAACTTTGGCTTTGATTGATTCTCCATTCAGAAAAAATTCATAGTCGCCCTCTAGAATTCTGAAAGTTTCGGGACCTGCAGGATATCGATGTTCGGCAGGCCCAATATTTGCTGCATGAATTACATCCAATACTGTGTATTGATAATTTGATTCGGATGAAAGAACTTTGATTGTAAATTGTGAACCGTGAAAATCAAAAGGTTGGTCTTTCATATGTTGACGATGATTTTATCAAATTTAAGATATGGGGTGTTGGATTTGTATAGTTTAAATCGTTCTTGGTATGCTGAGGATTCCACTTAAAAACAAGTCTGCACAGCATAATTCATGCGGGTTAATTTCCAATACAAGTTGAATACACTTTAACCAAAAAATAAAATACGTTGAATTTTGTTCTTGTGCGTCTTACAGAATTTCTTGCATTGTATGAACTACAAAAAATTTTCAAAGATAAAAAATTAAAAAATATGACAAAATATTTTGGAACAAATGTTCTTTCTGAAGTGTATGATTAATCGTTGAATTCATAGGGATCTCGCTCACCAAATATGCATGGTGTGATCTGCAGTCCTGTGGAAAATCTAATCTATTCTTTGAGCTTCTGAAATCTTCCAACAATGATCATATGTGAACAGGTCAACTCCGCCCAGTCTGTCAATCCATTTTGGAACCACCTCGTCAGTACATTGCTGCGTGACGGTATCCGCATAAATTTGGAAAACTAGCCATGGGTTGGAAAAACCAACTTCCTGTCCTATTTCCATGAATGACACTTCTTGGTTTGTCATGCCTGCACTGGCTTGAATGTCTTGAAAGTATTCTTTTTGAATCTGCACATCCTCGACAGTTCCCAGGCGTGTAAGGTGTCCTCCGATGTACGTATCAAAGTCATATTCTAGAATTTTGTCATGTGCTGCAAGAAACGCTGTTACGTCTTGAACCATTGCCAAATCCTTGAATGGGGTCCATCCTGGAAATACTACATCTACCAGCATCAGAACTTTTTGGTTTGGTGCATAGATGAATATGTTTCCCGGTTCATGCATGGGTCCATAATATGACAATTCTAATTTTTGAGTTCCAACTTCAAGTACGAATGTGTTGTCAAAAGTTACAGTTGGCACAGGCCTGTTGGAATCATTTTTTTCTGACAGCGCGTCTGCAGTTTCTTGATGGACTATGTATATCGCATCATCAGGAAACATGCCCATTGAACCGACATGATCATTATGTGTATGTCTGTAAATTACATGAGTCACTGGCTCGTCTGTAACTTCTGCAATTGCTTTGAGATAGTTTTCACCAATTGATGGGGGGCATCAACTGCAATCACTCCTTCTCCAGTTGTAAGAAACATCGCTTGATATGTCCCGTCTGTAACCCAGTATAGTCCATCCTTGATCTCCTCTACCAAATACCTCTTGGAGAAATCAACTTGAGGACCTGTTGTGGCTTCTGGCAGCGGCGCTGTACTTCTTATTTTTTCAGGATGAACTGCAAGCACTGATGCTAAAACTTGTAAATTATCTGAATCACTCAGTACAGTTCCCCATCCACGTTCAACTAGGGCAGCTGCAGTAGAAGTTGTAACGCATGCAATCCTGCCCTTGCTGTTTTCAATCCAAATCTTATCAATACAAATTTCATTGCGTTCTGCTGCAAAAACATCTGCGGGGATAACTGCTGCTGAAATGGCTAAGACACTCTAAATGGAAAAGATGACAATTTTCATAATTTTAGAAAACATCACTGCATATTAAATCAGTCAGTAACGAAATGGTAAGTTGATGAATAATTTACTGCCGATTTGAATCTAAGTTGTAGCGTGGATGCGTATCTCATTCAAAAGAAAAAAAATAAAAAAATTGTTTATTGTGCACCGTGCTGCTTTGACATGAATTCTTCTGCAGCCTGGTGCATTTGTTCTGGTGACATGTCTTTCTTGTGAGTTGACACCATCCATGAATGCCCAAATGGGTCAATCACGCTTCCGCATCTGTCTCCCCAAAACGCATCCATTATCGGCATTGCCGGCTTGGCACCTGCTTGCACTGCTTGCTGGTATACCTTGTCTGAGTCCTCCACGTACAGATGAATCGTAGTTGAAGTGCCTCCTACTGTCGTGGGGGCAGTACAGCCCATCTGGGGAAACTCATCGCTCATCATTACAAAAGAATCTCCGATCTGAATCATGGCGTGCATTGTCTTGCCATCTGGCGTTGGCATCTGATAGATCTCTTTTGCGTCAAATGCTTTTTTGTAGAACTCTATGGCTTCCTTGGAATTACTTAGAACAATTGACGGAGTCACCGTGTGAAACCCGTTAGGTATTGGTTTTGTCATGAATAGAAACGAACTGTTAATGTTAAAAGATTTTTTGCCAAATTTACTGTGCGCGTTTTTCTTTTCTTTTATATTGATTGGATATTTTTTTTCAGAAACGGGAAGAACGGCATGTTGGCAAGTTTTTTCACTGTCGCTATTGGTGCCTGTCTGGTTTGTTTTTTTGTATTGCCCATCATCAATATTTTTTACATGTAAATCATGTTCAAAATCTGATCGCATTGCTATATAGTTACACATACTTTTCGTAAGTTAGTTTTTAATCCCATGTCACTTTCTATGATGCATGGGACAATGGCTATCGTGGATAAAATCAAATGAAAAAGAACTTTTAACCATTCTTGACAATTTGGCAAAAAAGGCAGTTGAGACGTCTGAAGAGGTAGTTGTATTGTTTTCTGATCTGAGTGACCTGGAACAACCCAAGAAAATACACAAGCTGGAAACTGAGGCAGATGTCCTGACACGTGATATTTTTTCAGAATTAAACAAGACGTTCATCACTCCTCTTGACCGGGAGGACATGCAAAGAATCGCATCAAAAATTGATGACGTGATTGATTTTATGGATGGCATAGCAGCACGTGTATCCAGCTACAAAATTATCACTCCTCCCCCATATTGTGAAGAAATGGCAAAAGAGCTTGTCAACGCCACAAAAGAAGTGGAATACATGATATCAAAGCTGCAGCGAATCAAAAATCCAAAAGACATGATTGATCACTGCAGAAATACCGGTGACATTGAGCATAAAATTGATGACTTGTACAGGGATGCCATAAGAGAACTGTTTGAAACTGATGACGCAATCAAGATTATCAAACTAAAAGATATCTACGAGACAATGGAGACTGCATCAGACAGGTGTGTGGATGTGGCAGATGTCATTGAGGATATCGTTTTAAAATATACCTAGGGTGAGATCATGATTGAGATAGCGATTGGGGCAATAATAGTCGCGCTAATCTTTGACTTTGTAAACGGCTTTAACGATTCTGCAAATTCTGTAGCTACTGTAATAGGTACTCGTGTTCTAAAACCCATTCATGCTGTGACTTTGTCTGCAGCTATGAATTTTATCGGTCCTTTTATTTTCGGTGTAGCCGTTGCCACCACCATTGCCAAGGGAATTGTAAGTCCTGATGACATTACTGTATACATGATTGTGGGAGGACTTGCAGGCGCCATAAGCTGGAGTGTCATCTGCACATACTTTGGATTGCCCATATCCAATAGCCATTCGCTGGTTGGAGGAATCATGGGTGCGGGAATAGCAGGCTTGGGCTTTGAAAAGCTGGTTTATGGGGGTCTGACCAAGGTTTTTGCAGGAATTGTAATTGCTCCTGTTGGGGGTCTGATTTTTGGCTTGCTGTTGACCGGACTGATAATCACCTTCTTTGCAAATCGAAGGCCTGCTATCGTAAACAAAACCTTTGGTAGGCTGCAGATAATTTCATCTGCATGGTTTGCTTTGACTCACGGTGCAAATGACGGACAAAAGACCATGGGAATTATCGTCTTGATTTTGTTCTCGGCCGGCTTGATTCCTGAATTGGACATGCCTCTTTGGGTAATCTTTGCAGCGGCTACTGCGATGGGATTGGGCACATTTTTTGGAGGATACAAAGTAATCAAGACATTGGGCGTAAAAATAACAAAGCTCAAACCCTATCAGGGATTTGCAGCCGAGACTGGAGGGGGCGTAATGCTTGCAATCTTTGCCACTCTGGGGATTCCGGCAAGTACGACCCATGCTATTACTGGTACAATCATGGGTGCGGGATCTGCTCGTAGAAAACGTGCCGTACGCTGGAAGGTCGGGAGACAGATTGTATTTGCTTGGGTGATTACAATTCCTGGAAGTGCCGCAATGGGAATAGGATTCACTTATCTGATTCATTTGTTTGTCTAAGTTCTTCTAAAAAAATTAGTCATTGAATTTATTTACTGTTTTTTTATCAGGCCTGTACGTTTGATATGATTTTCAGACTTTATCATAAATCTTAAGGTTTTGTCTTTGATGAATTCTTTTGAACATTCAGTTGTTTGTTTGATTTTATCATTTCCTGTTCTCTTGCTGCTTTTTGTTTTATCTCTCTGGTTCAATTCTTTAATGAAAAATAAAAATACATTCAGTTAATTTTGGGCAAGATGAATTATTTTCTATATAGTATTGTGCAAATTCTATAATCTATACTGCATATGTGTAAATAGGGTGTTGATGATATCTCACCAATGAATGGCATAAAGAAAAAATTCATTCTTGCATCATTACTGGGTGTTTCTTTAGTTGCGCTGTTTGGTGTTGCACAGCAACAGATTTCTGCTGATGAGGACGATGAGAGGCAATATCCGACTGCAAATGACATAGAAATTCATACAGTATTCAGTTTTCGTGATGCAGTTGAAGAGTCTGACAGCTTCCAGATTTATGATCAGGTCTCGGGATTTGATAGGGGTGCTGAATCTCCTGTCTTCACGTTGCAAGGGGCCGTAGATTATGACAGGGTTCACCTGTATGAAGCAGCTGATATGACGTTCTTGCATGGTCCGTCTGAGACTAATCACGACTATGGTCAGTTTGATGTGGATGTGTATCTTCATAAAGACGGCACAGTATTCAGATATTTTAAATACAGTGACTGTAGTGTGATTTCTTACAAGGTTCAAACGCTTTTTGACAAAGAAGAGGGATGGTTCACAAGCAAGGGGTTTGCAACTGTTGACCAGTTCCAATTCGCATGTAACGGTTACAAACCAAACAATCCTGTATTTGATGCGGTGAACTCATCTGATGAGAAGGCAGACACTCAAAGCAGTTTGGACTTGAAGAATACTCAGACATGGGCTGACTCATACAGGCAGTGACAATATTTTTTAATTTTTTATTTTTTTAAATTTTTGATGCATGCAGAAATATTTTCTATGTCCTGTATGCAGACTCTGCAAAATTCAAACTATTGCACATGATAAGCACGTCTTATTCTGAACTGCATGACTGTATTTTTTATTTGGCAGAAACTTATTACTTGGAATCAAACGCCTTCTGATCGTCGTGTTTAATAGAGTCATCGTTTCAGCAGTGCCAATAATTGTAGTCCTAGTTTTGGGAAGTGTGTTATGGCAGTACGACGTAATGTCAAATTCAGATAATTCCTGTGTTTTGACTGCAGAAAATCCTGAAGGTCCGTACTATGTTGCAGGGGCACCTCAAAAGGAAAAGATTGGGGAATTTTTGGACGGACAAAGACTGATAATCTCGGGAAATATACTGGATGATAACTGTGATCCAATCCCTGATGCGATTGTGGATATTTGGCAAACTGATTCAAACGGTGAGTATTATTTTAAGGATTTTAGTCTTCGAGGAAAAGTCCATGCAAATGAAAGTGGATTCTATACTGTAGATACCATATTTCCTGGCAAATATGCTGATGGGGGCCAATTCAGACCTGCGCATCTACACTTGAAGGTCTCATCTCCTGAAGGACCCCCCCTAACCACGCAGCTCTATTTTGCAGGTGACGAACATCATGATTGGTTGGTAAAGCCTTCCCTTATTTTGGAATTAAATGAGATGGATGGCATAAAATATGCTGAATTTGATTTTATCATTACGCCCTGATCCATTTACTTTCTTGTCAAACACTCGTGATACTGCTTGTACATGGAATATGTTGATACACGTTATTTCGTTTTGATGCTTGCAGATTCATTTTATTTAGTTCTCAAATGGGGTTGATGTTGTTTATCTTGTCTGTAATTAGTACATCTGTTGCTGATCTGATCTTTGGAATTTTACATGTTTTCTATTTCATTTCTTCATATGATTGATGTCTAGATAACCTGTGTTAAAATTTCCTGAATGTCTTTTGTAATAATGTGCATTATCTAAATAATGAAAATATTTTTTAACATATCTTGAAATATTATTTTTGATCGTAGTCACAAAGAGGCGTAATGATTAATAATAGCTTATTTTGATTATGAGTCAGTGAATCTGTATCTTCTATTACCAATAATGCTTGGTGTTTTACTTGTTGGCAATATGTCTGGTTCTTTTGCTGAAATTGAATCCGTAGATGTTGTTGAAAACAAAATGGTAACTTTGATTGGGGAGGGACGTGATTTTGATACTACTAATCTGGAATATCAATGGACTCAAATCTATGGTGATACTGTAGCCCTTTCATCTACTATTGTACCTGAGCCAACATTTATGGCTCCTGATGTCGCAAACGGCGAAATCAAAGTTCTTACTTTTGAATTATTAGTTACTGACCCTCAAGGCCTAGACAGCTCTGATACTGTTGAAATTATTGTAAATTCTGTAAATAATCCTCCTGTCGTGAACGCTGGAAAGGATCTTCTTGCAGCCAAGTCAATTAATGTAATTAGCATTATTCCACAAACCACTGATAAAGATGGTGATACTCTGACTTATGCATGGGAACAGATATCTGGACAGGAAGTATCAATGTCCTCAACTACTAACAAGCATCTTTCATTGCAGCCATTAGATTTTGATTTCTCACAAACTGATCCACTTACATTTAAAATTACAGTTGATGATGGGTTTGGCGGAGTCGCAAGCGATACAGTCAACGTGATACTCTTTACTAGTCTTATTAACAACAAAGCAATTTCAATAGAGGCTGGACCAATTCAGACCGTACTTGAAGGCGATACTGTAGTCCTTGATGTTACTGGAGAGACATTGAATGGAAAGCCAATTTCTTACACTTGGATTCAATTCATTGGAACTTCTGTCACACTTAGTTCGTTTGATGGAGATCGTGTAACATTCACGGCTCCAAACGTCGGTGATTATGAAGAATTATTGTCATTTCATGTAACAGGATATTCTCAAGGAAATGGATATGCAAATGATTTGGCACTGATAAAAGTACTTCCTTCAAACCATCCGCCAGTTGCTGATGCCGGAATGGATCAAAGTGTTGAACAAAGAACATTTGTAAATTTGGATGGGGCCGGAACTGATCCTGATGGTGACAATATTAGATTCATGTGGACTCAAATTTCTGGAATCCCAACTGATATTTATGAAAGTACCCAACCATTGGCCTATATCATTTCTCCTACAATTCAATCCTTGTCTGAACCATTAGTGTTTGAGCTAACAGTAACAGACGTCAAAGGAAACTTTGATACTGATGATGTGACTGTAGTTGTGAGTACTGAAAACAGCCCTCCAAGGGCTTATGCCGGCCCTGACAAAAGAGTTCATGGCGGTGATGATGTATCTATTACTGGAACTGCATTTGACTTTAATGGCGATGAGTTAGAAATTGAATGGAGACAAATCGCTGGAGATTCTGTATCTATGGATGTCTCTGATCTAGAATTTTCCTTTACTGCCCCCGAAGTTGCTCCTACTGATTCTAAAAGACTGGCTTTTGAGCTAACCGTAACTGATCCATATGGTTTGATGGATTCTGATCAAGTTGTAATCTTTGTATCTCCTGAAAACAGTGCTCCTACAGCTAATGCTGGTGCCAATATCAATGCAGACGAGGACACAATAGCTAGTATTTCCTGTCTAGGAACTGATCCTGACGGTGACAAACTCACCTATACATGGACCACAGCATCATCTGCTATGATAACACAGAGTGGAAACTCTGTAACAATGGTGAACATTCCAAATGTTGTAGATGATATGATTATGACATTTACTTGCACTGTATCTGATGGAACCTATTCTGCCTCAGACAGTATTGATATTCTTGTGAATAACACATTAAGTCTTGATATAATCTCTAACGCCGGTGTTGATCAAATAGTGAATGAAAATGTCCTAGTCTCATTGGATGGACGTAACAGTTATGATCCTGAAAATCAATCGTTATCACACATGTGGACCCAATTATCTGGGGAGTCTGTAACACTATCTTCCAGTTCTAGCATGAGTCCATCATTTACTAGTCCAATTGTAAAAAATAATGAAATCAAAGTTCTAACCTTTGAATTCAAAGTATTTGATGACAATGGACGAGAAAGCACTGACCTTGTAGTGGTTACTGTAGACCCAGTCAATTCTCCTCCTGAGGCCTTGGCATCCGCAATACAATAACCTCAGTCTTTCCAACTCTGCAATTTACTTATGGTTCTGATGAAATTACATGTGTGTGTAAAATGGGGCAAATCTAAAAAAAAGATATTTCTGTTTTATATTTTGAATTTTTTTACATGTTGCTTCCATTTTTGTTCCGTCCCAGCTGTGAGAAAATCATAAAGAAATATTGGTAATGACTGCAAAGTTTTGTTCGGGTATACTTTATTATGTTTGTGAGCAATGAATTACGGATGTTTAAAAATTGATTATGATGTTTAATTATTGTGTATTGGGATCATGTGTAGAATGACTGAAAACAATGAACGCATTACATACAAAAAGGGATTCATGTTAATTCCTGAAGAGTCTTTGGGACCTTGTGAAAATTGCGGAGGTGGGACGATAATAAAATTCTGTAAAAAATATGATGGATATATTGGCAAGTGTACCGCATGCAATGCTAACTGGAGAGAATCCTGACTGCAAAAATTACTTTTCAAATATCAGTACTTCGTGTTGGATATGACTGTATGTTCGTTGATGACCTGTAAATTCTTGTTTTAGATAGAATTTGAGATAATCTACAAATTGATAAAACAAGTTTTGTACACTTATCAGACAGGTTGAAGGAGAATACTCATGACGTATAGTACGGATTGCATACATTCAAAAGATGATCATCAGTTGGTGCTTGGTCGTACTGGTAACGGGGATTTTTTGGCAGGCACATCGATGCCAAGCGGAAAGTTGGAATCCACTATCTCTTGCACCAAATGCACTTGTAGCAACTATGCTCCAGTCGGAGACTCTGAAGACAAATGACTTCATTTGGGGTACAAACAATAAAAAATGCATTACGCATGGTACGTATACCGATATCAATATTTTTGGTGTTGATCTCATTTTTGATTGTGTCATTTTATGGCATCTGAGAATGGATAACGCAATGAACGACAATCCATAATCCGTGATTATTGTGTAAAACATGAAGATCAACTGTGCTGGGAATATTGCCATGAAATTCAGAAAAAAATGGCATGTGAGATGAATCAAAATATTTACAAACATATAAAGCCAAATCAAAAACATGGGATTTTTAAAGAAATTCAAGGCTGCTGCTGAATCAGATGCATCTAGAATGAATCCAAAATCTTATGGTAAAAAATGCAAATGTGGTCATTTTGAGAGTGATCATGTAAAACTGAACAAGAAATTCTATGAGCCAAATGCAATTCCTGAAATGGGATTGTACATGCACCCTGCTCCTCGGATTGACAATCCTAAAACAATCAAATGCCGTGGATGTACATGTGACAAGTTCAGTCCAGACAAGAAAAGCAGGATATTTTGGAGATGACCATCGACTTGGATTGCACTCATTTCACTTTTGTAAATGGCACAATGTGTAAGTTTTGTGGCAGACTTCAATGTGATCTTTGCTTAAATAAACATAAATCCCAGCATGTCGAAAACGAAGACAAAGAACTGCTGCCTGAGGATTTTAAATAATGTTGGCTTTTAAAATAAAGTGGACACTTATGGGTCTGTAATGGGTAAGAAAATAATCATAGATCCGTCTCATTTTGTGATGGCCGGACTGTCTGGTACCACGTTCACATGCGGCAAATCCAGATCATTTGTGAATTGCAAACAGTATTTTAATTTCTGTCCTCTATGCGGCGACTCTTTGATCTGTTAAATTTGGTATTTTTTAGCATTATTTTTTTGGAATCTAGAATGGCGGGTCCATCTCGTTTTTGATACTGTTTTTTATTGATGAACTTGGGCTGTGGAGACAATTAAAAAATAATTTATCGTTTTACGCTGTAATTGACAAATTCTGGAAGATCTGAAGCAAGAACGAATGCTGAAAGGCTCGAGTCGATTCTAAATGCTTCTTTTTACAACAATTGGGGGTAATGCTTTGGGACACAACCCTGAATCAACAATAAAGAACAACTATGCGGTATTTGCAATTTTTTTGGGCATTCATGTCCAACATTCATTAAAAATTGACTGAGTCATTACTGCACTTGTGGATAAAAAATTAAAGTATGACTTTGTGATAAACATTGCATGTTTCAATGTCTGA